>PVML01016973.1_pt1 | contig 2185112 bp, 1830 predicted proteins | sample 1853371 | NCBI WGS metagenome assembly PVML01 (sample SAMN08533508, study PRJNA380276) | Human gut metagenome, whole genome shotgun sequencing project. | isolation source: participant 1, chromium library | host: Homo sapiens | collected 2017
CCCGAAACCGGCCGCAGGGGTAACAGCCTGCGGCCTTTTTTGTATTTGGCACCCATGAAAAAAGTCTTAACGCAGAACGCTAAGACTTTATTTTTCAAGCAAAAAAGATTACTTGCTGGTATCCAGTTCTTCGAAACCTTTCACCAGATCATCAATCGCTTTCATCTGCTTGAGGAACGGTTCCAGTTTAGCCAGCGGCAGCGCGGATGGACCATCACATTTCGCATGTTCCGGATCCGGATGCGCTTCAATAAACAGCCCCGCCAGACCTACCGCCATACCGGCTCGTGCCAGCTCAGCCACCTGAGCACGACGACCACCGGAAGCTGCGCCAAACGGATCGCGGCATTGCAGTGCGTGGGTCACGTCGAAAATCACCGGCGAGTTACCAGACACTTTCTTCATAATGCTGAAGCCCAGCATATCGACAACCAGGTTGTCATAGCCGAAGTTAGCACCACGATCGCAAAGAATCACTTTTTCGTTGCCACCTTCTTTGAATTTATCAACGATATTACCCATCTGTCCCGGGCTGACAAACTGTGGTTTCTTGACGTTAATTACCGCACCGGTTTTCGCCATGGCTTCAACCAGGTCAGTCTGGCGAGCAAGAAACGCCGGCAACTGAATCACATCCACGACATCAGCAACGGGCTGTGCCTGACTTGGTTCGTGAACGTCGGTGATAATTTTCACGCCAAAAGTCTGCTTCAACTCCTGGAAGATTTTCATCCCTTCTTCCAGGCCCGGTCCACGATAAGAGTGGATGGAGGAGCGGTTGGCTTTGTCAAAAGAGGCTTTGAACACGTAAGGGATACCCAGTTTCTGGGTCACAGTTACGTAGTGCTCGCAAATGCGCATCGCCAGATCGCGAGATTCCAGCACGTTCATACCGCCAAACAGTACGAACGGCAGGTCATTTGCTACGTTGATGTCGCCAATGCTAACCACTTTTTGTTTCATAGGATCGCCTTAATCTTGAGTAAAATGTCGATTAATTAATGCAGCACAATATGTTTATGCGCGATGTTATTTATTTGCGCACGGATCATTTCGCTGATCGGGTCTTCCGGACACTGTTCAACGAAATAACTTAAATCGTTCAACGCAACGTGTTCGCAATCCAGTTGCGCATAAATCAACCCGCGATCGCGAATTTCATAGGGATCTTCAGGGTTGAATTGTAATAAAGCTTCGCTGGTGCGTAACGCCAGCTCCATCTGATTTTCTTCCATCAACGAGGCTTTGAGTGTATCCAGCAATTTGCGGATTACCTCAATGTTATCAGCTTCATCAAGGTCTTCATAAAACAGTTCCGCCGACGGGCTGATATTTCCCTTTAACCATACGTCCAGCATATGTTCGCTTAACGATTCACCGTTAAAAGGATTAATCAGCCAAATTTCGCCATCCGGACATTCAATGCGCAATATCAGCTGCGTAGGGAAAATCACCGGCAGCAGCGGCAAATCGAGACGATTCGCGACCCATAATAAAACCGCACCTAATGATACCGCACTGCCCTGTCGATTCTTTAACACCTGGTCCAGCCATAATGCATCGGAAAGACGATAAACGCCGCGTGAGGCTTTAAATCCCCAGTCGCCGTAAAACAGCGCGATCAGTTTTTCCAGCTGCTCTTCTAAAGGCAGAAGCTGGCTGATTTCTTCCTTCGCCAGACTAACGAGACGCTCCAGTTCGTCGTAGACATCTTGCGAGGGAAAATCGCGGCGGATTGCTTCGCAAGCCAGGATCATGCCTTCGCACAATGGCGCTTTATTAAATTCGAAATCAGCTAACGATCTCATGACTTACCCCAGTAACGGTACTTTTGTGGTGGCGAGTTTAATGATGATGTACAGCACCACCAACGCCAGCGGGAAGGCAATAATGCGCGCCTGCTGACTGTGCATACGACGATAATCGAGTGCAATAAAACCCAAAACGATATAAATGATAACTCCAAACAGCTTTTCAGTCAGCCACTGTGCCTGCCCGGAAAATGGCAGGATGTGCGCTTTAGCCATCAACGCAATGCCGCTTAACAATAACACCGTATCGACAACCGGCGGCACAATGCGCGTCCAGCGAGCAAATGCCTGTGGATGCTTCTGATAACGTAGCCAGAAACGTAAGGTTAATAGCCCAACAGAAAGCGCGATACTAATAAGATGAACACTAAGCAGTGTAGAAAAACTTGTCATTGATAATAGCGGCCGAGCGTTACGCGCTCGTTATCACCATAGTCACGGCAGGTTTCGACGTCATGATACCCCGCGAGGATAAATGCTTGTCGCACCGCTTCGCCCTGCTGCCAGCCATGTTCCAGAAGCAGAAAGCCGCCGGATACCAGCGCGTTACGCGACTGTTCGATGATATGCACGATGTCTGCCATTCCACTGTCTGCCGCAACCAGCGCAGTGAGCGGCTCAAAGCGGACATCGCCTTGTTGAAGATGTGGGTCCTGCTCGTCAATATACGGCGGATTGCTGACAATCATCGCAAACTGCTGCCCGGCTAGCGCGCTAAACCAGTCGCTTTGCAGAATGTGGATATTTTTGATCGCCAGATGCTGGGCATTACGTTGTGCCAGGGAGACAGCATCAGGCATACGATCTACAGCGATAATTTCGCAGTCCGGGCGCTCGCTAGCCAGCGCAAGCGCAATCGCCCCGGTACCCGTCCCGAGATCGAGAATACGGCAAGGTTGTTCAGGCAACCGCGCCAGTGCCTGCTCCACCAGACACTCCGTATCCGGGCGCGGAATTAAGGTCGCTGGCGAAACAAATAACGGCAACGACCAGAATTCTCGCACCCCGGTTAAATGAGCAATGGGTTCACCATCGCGACGACGTGTCAGTAGCGCATCAAGTTGCTGACATTGTTCGTCAGTCAGCTGCGTTTCACCAAAGGCCAGAATAAAAGTCCGCCCCCTGCCAGTGACATACTCCAATAAGATTTCAGCGTCACGGCGTGGGCTTTCGCTCGCCTGAAGTTGGCTTATTGCTTCACGTAACCAGTATTGATATTCCATTATTCCTGCTCGGACAACGCCGCCAGTTGGTCGGCCTGATGTTCCTGGATAATCGGTTCAATCAGCATATCCAGCTTACCTTCCATCACTTCATCCAGACGGTAGAGTGTCAGGTTGATGCGGTGATCGGTAACGCGCCCCTGCGGGAAGTTGTAAGTACGGTTACGGTCGCTGCGATCGCCACTCCCCAGCAGGTTACGACGGGTAGACGCTTCGGCCTGTTGCCGTTTTGCCATTTCTGCAGCGTGGATACGAGCACCAAGTACAGAAAGTGCCTTCGCTTTGTTTTTATGTTGTGAACGTTCATCCTGACATTCAACAACAATCCCGGTCGGCAAGTGAGTAATACGAATTGCCGAATCGGTGGTGTTAACGTGCTGACCACCCGCCCCTGACGAGCGGAAAGTATCAATGCGTAAATCTGCTGGGTTGATGTCCGGCAGTTCTGCGTCAGGCAGTTCTGGCATTACCGCAACGGTACAAGCAGAAGTATGAATACGACCCTGCGATTCCGTAGCAGGAACACGCTGCACGCGATGACCGCCAGATTCAAATTTCAGACGACCATACACACCATCACCGCTAATTTTGGCGATGATCTCTTTATAACCACCATGTTCACCCTCGCTGGCGCTCATGATTTCTACCCGCCAGCGGCGGGCTTCGGCGTAACGGCTGTACATACGGAACAGATCGCCTGCGAACAGCGCCGCTTCGTCGCCGCCGGTTCCGGCTCGGACTTCGAGGAAGGCGTTACGTTCGTCATCAGGATCTTTTGGCAGTAACAGAACCTGTAATTGCTGTTCCAGTTGCTCGCTTTTTTCTTTAGCTTCGCGCAGTTCATCCTGCGCCATCTCACGCATTTCAGGATCATCGAGCATCATCTGTGCGGTTTCGATATCTTCCTGAACCTGTTGCCAGTCGGTAAAACAGCGCGAAACATCACTTAACTGCGCATATTCGCGTGATAATGCGCGAAAACGTTCCTGGTCGGCGATAGTTTGCGCGTCACCCAGCAACGCCTGAACTTCTTCATGGCGTTCATGCAGGGCTTCCAGTTTGGCAACGATAGAAGGCTTCATAGGCGTAAATGCACCCTGTAAAAAAAGAAAATGATGTACTGCTACTCCAGCCCGAGGCTGTCGCGCAGAATATTCAGGCGTTCGTTATCCCCGTCACGGGCGGCCTGTTGAAGTGATTTCGTTGGCGCATGGATCAAGCGGTTAGTCAGTTTCCATGCCAGATCCTGCATAATGGCTTGCGCGTCGCCGCCCTGCTCAAGGGCCGCTAACGCTTTGGCGGTTAACTCATCGCGAACGTGCTCTGCCTGGCTGCGATACTCGCGAATGGTTTCGCTGGCGCTTTGTGCTCGCAGCCACGCCATAAATTCGCTGGTTTCCTGAGCGACAATAGTTTCCGCCTCAACCGCTGCGGCTTTACGCTGCGCCAGGTTGTGCGAAATGATGCTTTGCAGATCGTCCACACTATAAAGATAAGCATTCGCCAGTTTGCCAACTTCCGGCTCAACATCGCGCGGAACGGCAATATCCACCAACAGCATTGGTTGGTTGCGACGGCTTTTTAATGCGCGCTCCACCATGCCTTTCCCGATAATCGGTAACGGGCTGGCGGTGGAACTGATGATGATATCGGCTTCGCGCAGACGTTCGTCGATCTCACTCAGGGCAATCACTTCCGCGCCAACTTCATCTGCCAGAATTTGGGCACGTTCGCGAGTGCGGTTGGCGATAATCATCTTCTGTACTTTATGTTCGCGCAGATGACGCGCTACCAGCTCGATGGTTTCGCCCGCGCCTACCAGCAACACTGTGACCGTAGAGAGCGATTCAAAGATCTGCCGCGCCAGCGTACAAGCCGCAAAAGCGACAGACACAGCACTGGCACCGATATCTGTTTCAGTGCGAACGCGTTTCGCGACAGAGAAAGATTTCTGGAACATGCGTTCCAGTTCGCTGGCCTTCATATGACCTTTTTGCGAATCGGCAAACGCTTTTTTAACCTGACCGAGGATCTGCGGCTCCCCAAGAACCAGTGAATCCAGGCCGCTGGCAACACGCATTAAATGGCTAACCGCGTCGTTATCCTGATGCCAGTAGAGGCTTTTACGCAGATCTTCTTCATTAAGATTGTGATAATCGCAAAGCCAGCGGATTAACGCCTCTTGCAGGTTATCCTGCTCTTCAACGCTAAGATAAAGTTCCGTGCGGTTGCACGTCGACAGCACCACGCCGCCCTGCACCATCGGCTGCGCAAGCAGGCTGTCAAGCGCCTGATCGAGCTTATCCGGCGAAAACGATACACGTTCTCGCAGCGATACAGGTGCCGTTTTATGGTTGATACCGAGTGCTAAAAGGGTCATGTCTGCGGGAAATAATACCAACGTTGATAGGGTTAGTCTGCTTGCATCATACAGGATGCGTAAGATCAATAAAAGAGAGCGCCCCCTTTTGGAGTAATTGCCGAAAGCCGTTAGATTCTGGCAATTAAGACAACTTGAACATAGACGATAGCGGACGGTAACGCTAGCATTAAGGGTTATAACTGCAACGTATCTCAAGGACTTGTCATCACTATGCCCCTGCCCGATTTTCGTCTTATCCGCCTGCTACCGCTGGCTGCTCTTGTGCTTACTGCCTGTTCCGTTACCACGCCCAAAGGTCCTGGCAAAAGCCCGGATTCGCCACAATGGCGTCAGCATCAGCAAGACGTGCGCAATCTTAATCAGTATCAGACTCGCGGCGCGTTCGCTTATATTTCTGACCAACAAAAAGTGTACGCCCGCTTTTTCTGGCAGCAAACCGGCCAGGATCGCTACCGTCTGCTGCTCACTAACCCATTGGGCAGCACGGAACTGGAGCTGAATGCTCAACCGGGTAACGTGCAGTTAGTCGACAATAAAGGTCAGCGTTATACCGCCGATGACGCCGAAGAGATGATTGGCAAATTGACCGGAATGCCAATTCCGCTCAACAGCTTGCGCCAGTGGATTTTAGGTTTACCGGGTGATGCAACCGACTACAAACTGGACGACCAGTACCGCCTGAGCGAAATTACCTACAGCCAGAATGGCAAAAACTGGAAGGTTGTTTATGGTGGTTATGACACCAAAACGCAACCTGCGATGCCAGCCAATATGGAACTCACCGACGGTGGTCAACGCATCAAGTTAAAAATGGATAACTGGATAGTGAAATAATGCGGACACAGTGGCCCTCTCCGGCAAAACTTAATCTGTTTTTATACATTACCGGTCAGCGTGCGGATGGTTACCACACGCTGCAAACGCTGTTTCAGTTTCTTGATTACGGCGACACCATCAGCATTGAGCTTCGTGACGATGGGGATATTCGTCTGTTAACGCCCGTTGAAGGCGTGGAACATGAAGATAACCTGATCGTTCGCGCAGCGCGGTTGTTGATGAAAACTGCGGCAGACAGCGGGCGTCTTCCGACGGGAAGCGGTGCGAATATCAGCATTGACAAGCGTTTGCCGATGGGCGGCGGTCTCGGCGGTGGTTCATCCAATGCCGCGACGGTCCTGGTGGCATTAAATCATCTCTGGCAATGCGGGCTAAGCATGGATGAGCTGGCGGAAATGGGGCTGACGCTGGGCGCAGATGTTCCTGTCTTTGTTCGGGGGCATGCCGCGTTTGCCGAAGGCGTTGGTGAAATACTAACGCCGGTGGATCCGCCAGAGAAGTGGTATCTGGTGGCGCACCCTGGTGTAAGTATTCCGACTCCGGTGATTTTTAAAGATCCTGAACTCCCGCGCAATACGCCAAAAAGGTCAATAGAAACGTTGCTAAAATGTGAATTCAGCAATGATTGCGAGGTTATCGCAAGAAAACGTTTTCGCGAGGTTGATGCGGTGCTTTCCTGGCTGTTAGAATACGCCCCGTCGCGCCTGACTGGGACAGGGGCCTGTGTCTTTGCTGAATTTGATACAGAGTCTGAAGCCCGCCAGGTGCTAGAGCAAGCCCCGGAATGGCTCAATGGCTTTGTGGCGAAAGGCGTTAATCTTTCCCCATTGCACAGAGCCATGCTTTAAGCCGGGCAAGCTGAGTTTCGGTGACAACGTCACCTTGTTCCAGACGTTGCATCGCGCTCTTTAATACACCGCCTGGAAAGGATCATGCCTGGCCCGCACAGTTTTCGGCAGATTCTTTCCACCAATGGACGCATGCCTGAGGTTCTTCTCGTGCCTGATATGAAGCTTTTTGCTGGTAACGCCACCCCGGAACTAGCACAACGTATTGCCAACCGCCTGTACACTTCACTCGGCGACGCCGCTGTAGGTCGCTTTAGCGATGGCGAAGTCAGCGTACAAATTAATGAAAATGTACGCGGTGGTGATATTTTCATCATCCAGTCCACTTGTGCCCCTACTAACGACAACCTGATGGAATTAGTCGTTATGGTTGATGCCCTGCGTCGTGCTTCCGCAGGTCGTATCACCGCTGTTATCCCCTACTTTGGCTATGCGCGCCAGGACCGTCGCGTCCGTTCCGCTCGTGTACCAATCACTGCGAAAGTGGTTGCAGACTTCCTCTCCAGCGTCGGTGTTGACCGTGTGCTGACAGTGGATCTGCACGCTGAACAGATTCAGGGTTTCTTCGACGTTCCGGTTGATAACGTATTTGGTAGCCCGATCCTGCTGGAAGACATGCTGCAGCTGAATCTGGATAACCCAATTGTGGTTTCTCCGGACATCGGCGGCGTTGTGCGTGCCCGCGCTATCGCTAAGCTGCTGAACGATACCGATATGGCAATCATCGACAAACGTCGTCCGCGTGCGAACGTTTCCCAGGTGATGCATATCATCGGTGACGTTGCAGGTCGTGACTGCGTACTGGTCGATGATATGATCGACACTGGCGGTACGCTGTGTAAAGCTGCTGAAGCTCTGAAAGAACGTGGTGCTAAACGTGTATTTGCGTACGCGACTCACCCGATCTTCTCTGGCAACGCGGCGAACAACCTGCGTAACTCTGTAATTGATGAAGTCGTTGTCTGCGATACCATTCCGCTGAGCGATGAAATCAAATCACTGCCGAACGTGCGTACTCTGACCCTGTCAGGTATGCTGGCCGAAGCGATTCGTCGTATCAGCAACGAAGAATCGATCTCTGCCATGTTCGAACACTAATCGAACCCGGCTCAAAGACCCGCTGCGGCGGGTTTTTTTGTCTGTAATATCCATTTGTATGACCTATGCCTCCTTCACCTGCCATTTAGTTGACAGATGATGCGCTCACGGATGAAACATTATTGTGAACAAAATATTTTCCTCACATGTGATGCCTTTCCGCGCTCTGATCGACGCTTGCTGGAAAGAAAAATATACTGCCGCACGGTTTACCCGTGACCTGATTGCCGGGATAACCGTCGGGATTATTGCTATCCCGCTGGCGATGGCGTTGGCTATTGGTAGTGGTGTGGCACCCCAGTACGGTTTATATACCGCAGCTGTTGCGGGGATTGTCATTGCTCTGACGGGTGGGTCACGCTTTAGCGTTTCCGGTCCGACTGCGGCATTTGTGGTAATTCTCTATCCCGTGTCGCAACAGTTTGGACTGGCAGGACTGCTGGTTGCGACCTTGCTGTCGGGGATCTTTTTGATTCTGATGGGTCTGGCACGCTTTGGTCGCCTGATTGAGTATATTCCGGTTTCCGTCACCTTAGGTTTCACCTCGGGTATCGGGATCACCATCGGTACCATGCAGATTAAAGATTTTCTCGGTCTGCAAATGGCCCATGTCCCGGAACATTATCTACAAAAAGTCGGCGCATTATTTATGGCGCTGCCGACCATTAATGTGGGTGATGCTGCCATTGGCATTGTGACGCTAGGTATTCTTGTTTTTTGGCCGCGTCTGGGCATTCGTTTACCCGGTCACCTTCCGGCCTTGCTGGCTGGTTGCGCGGTGATGGGGATTGTTAACCTGCTCGGCGGACATGTTGCTACCATCGGTTCGCAATTCCACTACGTCCTGGCCGATGGTTCTCAGGGTAACGGTATTCCGCAACTGCTGCCGCAACTGGTGCTGCCGTGGGATCTGCCTAATTCAGAATTCACGCTAACCTGGGATTCTATTCGCACACTGCTGCCTGCGGCATTCTCAATGGCAATGCTCGGCGCAATCGAATCTCTGCTCTGCGCCGTGGTACTGGATGGTATGACCGGGACGAAACACAAGGCGAACAGCGAACTGGTTGGACAGGGACTGGGGAATATTATCGCTCCGTTCTTTGGTGGTATTACCGCTACAGCTGCCATCGCGCGTTCTGCCGCTAACGTCCGTGCCGGGGCAACTTCCCCTATCTCAGCGGTGATCCACTCTATTCTGGTTATTCTTGCCCTGCTGGTACTGGCACCGCTGCTCTCCTGGCTGCCGCTTTCCGCTATGGCAGCCCTGCTGTTGATGGTGGCGTGGAACATGAGTGAAGCGCATAAAGTGGTCGACTTGCTGCGTCATGCACCGAAAGATGACATCATTGTCATGCTGCTGTGCATGTCGCTGACCGTGCTGTTTGATATGGTTATTGCCATCAGCGTGGGGATTGTTCTGGCATCGTTGCTGTTTATGCGCCGTATCGCCCGTATGACTCGTCTGGCGCCGGTAGCAGTAGACGTTCCTGATGATGTGCTGGTCTTGCGTGTTATTGGCCCGCTGTTTTTCGCGGCGGCTGAAGGTCTGTTCACCGACCTGGAATCACGTCTGGAAGGAAAACGGATTGTTATTCTGAAGTGGGATGCCGTTCCGGTGCTTGATGCTGGTGGTCTTGATGCGTTCCAGCGTTTTGTGAAGCGTCTGCCCGAAGGATGTGAACTGCGCGTGTGCAACGTGGAATTCCAGCCACTGCGCACTATGGCTCGCGCAGGCATTCAACCGATCCCGGGACGCCTCGCGTTCTTCCCGAATCGTCGCGCGGCGATGGCGGATTTATAAGTACGAGATTGACCAGTCAGCGCAAACTGACTGGTCAGCAAACTGCATTATTTGTTAGCTATGACGGCGATTATCGCTACGGCGGCAACGTTTGTCATAGTGGCGAACCCACCAGTAACGGTCGCACACCTGTTCATGCCCGCCAACACGGGCACCCGCCAGCCAGAGAATGGCACCGACGAAAATACTTAGCACTGCACCATGTGCGAAATACTGGGGCATATTAAACTGTGGTAACTGGTTGAGGATTGAATACCCCACGCCGACCACCATTACCACCAGACCCAACCCCATGAGCACGTTACCGAGTAACGAAGCGTTTTTGCGTTTCATATGTCACCTCCGGAACTTTCTGGGTTGTAACAGGGAATACCCCTCTTCCTTATGTGTAAAGTATAGACAACACCCTGTGGGTTATGTGCGGGCGTGATCACAATTACAACCCTTATTTCAACAAAACTTTACAAATAAACGCCTGAACACCTTGACTTTCTAATAGTCCACTCAGGCAATTATTACGTTATCTGCATTTGATATGCAGTTTTTTGTCAAGCGGGGCCGCAACCAGTAAACTACGCGCCAGTTATGTACACACTCAGGACAAAAAAACGTGACGATTAAATTGATTGTCGGCCTGGCGAACCCCGGTGCTGAATACGCCGCAACGCGACATAATGCTGGTGCCTGGTTCGTTGACTTACTGGCAGAGCGCTTGCGCGCTCCGCTGCGCGAAGAGGCTAAATTCTTTGGTTATACTTCGCGGGTCACCCTTGGAGGCGAAGATGTCCGCCTGTTAGTCCCGACTACATTTATGAATCTCAGCGGCAAAGCCGTTGCGGCGATGGCCAGTTTTTTCCGCATTAATCCGGACGAAATTCTGGTGGCCCACGACGAACTGGATCTGCCTCCTGGCGTCGCCAAATTTAAATTGGGCGGTGGCCATGGTGGTCACAATGGACTGAAAGACATCATCAGTAAATTGGGTAATAACCCTAACTTTCACCGTTTACGCATCGGAATCGGTCATCCGGGCGATAAAAATAAAGTTGTCGGTTTTGTGTTAGGCAAACCGCCTGTTAGTGAACAGAAGTTAATTGATGAAGCCATCGACGAAGCGGCGCGTTGTACTGAAATGTGGTTTACAGATGGCTTGACCAAAGCAACGAACCGATTGCACGCCTTTAAAGCGCAATAAGTCGTTGTCTGCGGCATTTTTGCCGAGTGCCGTGTATAATAGGCAAAGTTATTTCCATTTCTGCAATCTGTTAGCAATAACAGGTTGATTATTAAGATATTAAGGTGATTTAAATCATGGGATTCAAATGCGGTATCGTCGGTTTGCCCAACGTCGGGAAATCTACCCTGTTCAACGCGCTGACCAAAGCCGGTATTGAAGCGGCCAACTTTCCATTCTGCACCATTGAGCCGAACACAGGCGTCGTACCAATGCCTGACCCTCGCCTGGATCAACTGGCTGAAATCGTAAAACCGCAACGTACGCTTCCCACGACCATGGAATTTGTCGATATCGCCGGTCTGGTAAAAGGCGCATCGAAAGGCGAAGGTCTGGGTAACCAGTTCCTGACCAACATCCGTGAAACCGAAGCGATCGGTCACGTTGTTCGCTGCTTTGAAAATGACAACATCATTCACGTTTCCGGCAAAGTTAACCCGGCTGACGATATTGAAGTTATCAACACCGAACTGGCGCTGGCAGACCTCGACACCTGCGAACGTGCGATTCATCGCGTACAGAAGAAAGCCAAAGGTGGCGATAAAGACGCGAAAGCTGAGCTGGCGGTCCTGGAAAAATGCCTGCCCCAGTTGGAAAATGCAGGTATGCTGCGCGCGCTGGATTTAAGCGCTGAAGAGAAAGCGGCTATTCGTTACCTGAGCTTCCTGACGCTGAAACCAACAATGTACATCGCCAACGTCAACGAAGACGGTTTTGAAAACAACCCATATCTTGACCAGGTGCGTGAAATCGCGGCGAAAGAAGGTTCTGTTGTGGTTCCGGTTTGTGCTGCTGTTGAAGCAGACATTGCCGAACTGGACGACGAAGAACGTGACGAGTTTATGCAGGAGCTTGGGCTGGAAGAGCCGGGCCTGAACCGTGTGATCCGTGCCGGTTATAAGCTGCTGAACCTGCAAACTTACTTCACCGCTGGGGTGAAAGAAGTGCGTGCATGGACCATTCCGGTTGGAGCAACCGCGCCGCAGGCAGCGGGCAAAATCCATACTGATTTTGAAAAAGGCTTTATCCGTGCACAAACCATCTCGTTTGAAGATTTCATCACTTACAAAGGTGAACAAGGCGCGAAAGAAGCAGGAAAAATGCGTGCAGAAGGTAAAGATTACATCGTTAAAGATGGCGATGTGATGAACTTCCTTTTCAACGTCTAATTAATTTGTTGTCTCATGAGGTTTCGCTAAATCTCATGAAGAGCGCAAAAGTATATATAATCCACGCAATTGCGTGGATTTTTCATTTCACCGAGTCCTAATCATTCTTGTAACATCCTACACTTTTGTGCTTATTGCCTACAGTGAACCACGAGAATAATTAAAGACATCAGTGTCAGATGACGGATATCTCATTAGTAGTGATATAACGTAAGTTTTGGTCCACTACACATCACCCCCTTCACAGCTGATCAATATTGATCACGCTCCAATATGCTGGCGAGAAAAGGACTTACCTGAAGGGTAATATCCCGCAGATAAAGTCCCCGAATAACGTGATTACGTGCGATCCTGGCAAGATGAAAATGATAACCAGTAGCACAATAACAACGATAGGCCAGAAAACCCATTGACCAAAAATGAATATCGATGTTTTTTGCTTTTTCTTATTAGTAATGCAAAAATGGCGCATATTGTTTTTGTTATGCAGATACATCAAGCGAAATTCCCATAACTAATTAGGATTATTACAAAAAATCTTCACCAAATTTTTTAACCGCTGTTTGTTGTAATATTTTTGCCATATTTATAGTAACGAATTGGAATAAGTAACGACAACTTAGGGAATAACTCGATATAAACTCACCTTTGTAAGGGGGATGTTAAATATATATTAATTCCTGTGTTCCTGATTTTGCCCGGTAATAGAGAATTATTCTCTGAGAAGCTCATCATGATTGCACCATACAAATATCATGATGATAAGAGGATATTATTCATTGATTTAAACAAAATGACAAAATCCATAGACCCATAGTCTGGGTACTATATAGGAGTGGTATGGGCATCAAACAACACAATGGGAATACCAAAGCAGATCGTCTCGCTGAATTAAAAATCCGTTCGCCCTCAATTCAACTGATAAAATTTGGCGCTATTGGTTTGAATGCAATTATCTTTTCCCCCCTGCTGATAGCTGCTGATACAGGAAGTCAATATGGCACCAATATTACTATTAATGATGGTGACAGAATTACAGGAGATACCGCCGATCCATCAGGAAACCTCTATGGTGTAATGACCCCAGCAGGAAACACGCCTGGCAATATCAACCTGGGTAATGATGTCACCGTCAATGTCAACGACGCCTCTGGATATGCAAAAGGAATCATTATTCAGGGCAAAAACAGCTCCCTGACAGCTAACCGACTCACAGTAGATGTTGTTGGTCAAACCTCTGCCATCGGCATTAACTTAATTGGTGACTATACCCATGCTGACTTAGGCACAGGCAGCACCATTAAGAGTAACGATGACGGCATCATTATTGGGCATAGCTCAACACTAACAGCCACTCAATTCACCATTGAAAACTCGAACGGTATAGGCCTAACCATCAATGACTATGGCACCAGTGTCGATCTTGGAAGCGGAAGTAAAATCACGACCGATGGAAGTACAGGTGTTTATATCGGTGGTCTCAACGGCAATAACGCCAATGGTGCTGCGCGTTTTACGGCTACAGACCTGACAATCGATGTTCAGGGCTACAGCGCCATGGGGATAAACGTACAGAAAAACTCTGTTGTCGATCTCGGAACAAACAGTTCCATTAAAACCAATGGCGATAATGCACACGGCCTCTGGAGCTTTGGCCAGGTTAGCGCGAATGCACTCACTGTTGATGTAACTGGAGCCGCGGCCAATGGCGTCGAAGTTCGTGGTGGTACAACCACTATCGGTGCAGATAGCCATATTTCTTCCGCGCAGGGCGGTGGCCTCGTCACCAGTGGTTCAGACGCGACAATCAATTTTTCTGGCACGGCAGCGCAACGAAACAGCATCTTTTCCGGCGGTTCTTATGGTGCCTCGGCCCAGACGGCAACGGCTGTTGTCAACATGCAAAATACCGATATTACAGTTGATCGTAATGGCAGTCTGGCGCTGGGTTTGTGGGCGCTCAGCGGCGGTAGAATAACCGGAGACAGTTTGGCTATCACCGGCGCGGCAGGAGCCAGGGGAATTTATGCCATGACCAACAGCCAGATCGACCTCACGAGCGATCTGGTCATTGATATGAGTACACCCGACCAGATGGCCATTGCAACGCAACATGACGATGGTTATGCCGCCAGCCGCATCAACGCCTCGGGTCGTATGCTTATCAACGGTAGCGTTCTTTCCAAAGGTGGGCTAATCAATCTGGATATGCACCCTGGGTCGGTTTGGACAGGTTCCTCCCTCAGCGATAATGTCAATGGCGGAAAACTGGACGTTGCAATGAATAACAGCGTCTGGAACGTAACAAGTAATTCTAATCTCGACACGCTGGCGCTGAGCCATTCAACTGTCGATTTTGCCAGCCACGGGTCAACTGCCGGCACATTTGCCACATTAAACGTAGAGAACCTGAGCGGTAACAGTACCTTTATTATGCGTGCTGATGTTGTTGGCGAGGGTAATGGCGTTAATAATAAAGGGGATTTATTGAATATCAGCGGGAGTAGTGCTGGTAATCACGTATTGGCTATCCGCAACCAGGGCAGCGAGGCCACAACGGGAAATGAAGTTCTGACAGTGGTAAAAACCACTGACGGCGCGGCCTCGTTCAGCGCGTCTTCTCAGGTTGAGTTGGGGGGATATCTGTACGATGTGCGTAAAAATGGCACTAACTGGGAGCTTTACGCTTCCGGGACAGTTCCGGAACCGACTCCTAATCCTGAACCCACACCAGCTCCCGCTCAGCCTCCCATAGTCAACCCCGATCCTACGCCTGAACCCGCTCCCACGCCTAAACCCACCACGACCGCAGATGCTGGCGGCAATTATCTCAATGTCGGTTACTTATTGAACTATGTTGAAAACCGTACGCTGATGCAACGGATGGGTGACCTGCGAAATCAGAGTAAAGACGGTAATATCTGGTTGCGCAGTTATGGGGGAAGCCTGGACTCCTTTGCCAGTGGCAAACTGAGCGGCTTTGACATGGGTTACAGCGGTATCCAGTTTGGTGGGGATAAACGTCTCTCTGATGTAATGCCGTTGTATGTCGGTCTGTATATTGGCTCAACACATGCATCGCCGGACTATAGCGGAGGCGACGGTACCGCACGTTCAGACTACATGGGAATGTACGCCAGTTACATGGCACAAAACGGTTTTTACAGCGATCTCGTTATAAAAGCATCGCGCCAGAAAAATAGTTTCCACGTACTGGACAGTCAGAACAACGGCGTTAACGCCAACGGCACTGCGAATGGAATGAGCATCTCCCTGGAAGCCGGGCAGAGGTTCAACCTGTCCCCTACTGGTTATGGGTTCTATATAGAGCCGCAAACCCAGCTTACATACAGCCACCAGAATGAGATGGCTATGAAGGCGAGTAATGGCCTCAATATACATCTGAATCACTACGAATCGCTGCTGGGGCGTGCCAGCATGATACTGGGATATGACATCACCGCAGGCAACAGCCAGCTGAATATGTATGTGAAGACTGGAGCTATCCGCGAGTTTTCAGGGGATACAGACTATCTGTTGAACAACTCCCGGGAGAAGTACAGTTTCAAAGGTAATGGCTGGAATAACGGCGTGGGAGTCAGTGCACAGTATAACAAACAGCACACATTCTACCTCGAAGCGGATTACACGCAGAGTAACCTCTTTGATCAGAAGCAAGTCAACGGAGGATATCGCTTCAGCTTTTAAGTGCGGGATAGACCAGCCCTTAAACGATGCTGAAAAATGTTAGCGTGCGCCGGAATGAAATATAGATCACTCTGATGTATCAGAAATCGTCTCTGTCTTTCATACCCGGCGCTTAAACTGCCCTGCATCAATGCCATGTTGCTTCATTTTCCGCCACAGCGTAGTGCGGCCGATCCCAAGTAAAGCCGACATTTCCTGAATGCGACCGCCTGTGACCTGGGCTGCGTTAATAATTGCCTCTTTTTCAACTTCCGCAAATGACAGACTGGTGGAAAGGCGTGTGGCGCTGACATCATCTGTTGCCTGCTCGGTAAACAGATGTTCCGGCAAATCACTGACGCGAATGCGCCCATTATCACTACTCAGAGCAAGATTCTCGATGACGCTGTAAAGTTCAAAATCGTTGCCAGGCCATGCACAGGAAACCAGGCGAGCGAGGGCATCGTCATCAATTTTCAGCCGCGTAGAGAAGCGTTTTTCAAGACTGCGTAATTTGTTATTCACCAGCGCCGGAATGCTGCCACGCCGCATACGCAGAGGCGGGATGGTAATTTCAAATGCATGCAACGCGTAATACAGCTGGCGACTAAAACGATTTTGTTCCACCAGCATTGCGAGGTCCGCGGTCGTTGTGGCAATCACTTTGACATCAATTGGTATTAAACGCCGCGCATCCAGTCGCGTGATAACACCCTGCTTGATAACCTGAAGCAAAGCAGACTGTAACTCCACCGCCAGATATTCAATCTTTTCAAGAAACAGCGTGCCGCCGTGCGCCAGTTCCAGCCGACTCAGACGGCCATTTTCATTGTCCGTGCGATCGCCACCAATAAATTCTTCCGCCAGTGCCGCATCACCATATAACTCACAATTGACGGCGATATAAGGACCTGCAGCACGCTCGCTTTCATTATGAATTGCCTGACTTAGCAGTGCCTTGCCCACGCCCTCTTCTCCACAAAGCAGGACAGGAAAGCTACTGCGCGCCGCCTGGCGACCAAAATGAATCAAGCGGCGGGTTTGCGGATCGTCCTGTGGCATATGAGCGAAGGTATGGCTGACTTTTCCTAATTGACTGGTCATCAACTGCCGCATCTGTTCCACAGGATGAAGCAATAAAATAAAGCTGGTTCCCTGCGTTTCTATTATCGGTTTAAGGGTTATCACCGCATCAATAAACTGGTGCTGGCTTTCAAAGGTTGCTTCTACGTGTTTGAGCGGATGTGCCTGTTTTATTGCTTGTTGCAATACGGCGGGTAACGTTAAGAGTTCAGTGATTGCCCGTCCCTGACTTGCCGTCGCGTCAAGGCGCAAGACCCGCGCCGCCTGGGCATTAATAAATTGCAAATTACCCTGCTCGTCCCAGCTAATCACGCCATCATCCATACTTTCTAACAGGGCATTAAGTTGATTTAAATGACGGTTAGTTTCAGCGAGCAAACTGTCCGTCAGCAGTAAATTTCCGACCTCGCGGGCGATTGCCAACGTCAACGGCAAATCAGCTGCGGTAGTTTGCTCAACCGGACACGCAAGCGCTATTGTTCCCGTCAATCGGCCCTTGCTGTCAAACAACGGCGTTGCACAAAAGGCCCAGTTCCAGAGTGCCTGTTTGAAATGTTGATCGGCCATCGTTTTCACGGCCTGACCAGAGATAGCCGCTAACGATAGCGCACAAGTACCAATAATTCCCTCGGCGCAATACGTGCCGTCATGGAATCCAAGTGCACTTAGCTGCTGCAAGGTTTGCGGATCGCCATTACGGCTGAGAATGCAGGCGGTTTCATCGAGGATAAACAGCGCACACTCTCGCGGTGCCATATATTCCCAGGCATCTTCCAGCGCAGCCTGCCCGAGCGTCAGCATCGCTTTCTTACGCCGATAAATAGAAGCAAATGTCACGCCCTGGGCCTGATGTGGTACGTTCCATGTCTCCCGTTTCATCAGCTTATTGCATCGCTCCCAGGAGGTTGCAATTAAGGGAGATATGCCCCGACCATCGTTGTTAAAAGCGCCACTCATATCCCGCATCCCTTATGACAAAAGGTGTTCCGGCTCGCAATTTTAAGTATTAATACACGTAAAAGTTTCAATATGGAACATTCATTAAAGCATATGTTTCACTATGAAACATAATTTGGGCTAATTTTCTTTTCCCTTGCCTGATGCACAATGGATTCATCGGCAGTCAGTGGTCGCCGTGTCGTTGAACATCATCCATGCCCTACCGTAATTGCTGGAGCAAAATAATGAAAAAATTGATCAATGATGTGCAAGACGTACTGGACGAACAACTGGCAGGACTGGCGAAAGCGCATCCATCTCTGACACTGCATCAGGATCCGGTGTATGTCACCCGAGCTGATGCCCCCGTTGCAGGAAAAGTCGCCCTGCTGTCGGGTGGCGGCAGCGGACACGAGCCGATGCACTGTGGTTATATCGGTCAGGGGATGCTTTCGGGGGCCTGTCCGGGCGAAATTTTCACCTCACCGACGCCCGATAAAATCTTTGAATGCGCCATGCAAATTGATGGCGGCGAAGGTGTACTGATGATTATCAAAAATTACACCGGCGATATTCTTAACTTTGAAACAGCGACCGAGTTACTGCACGATAGCGGCGTAAAAGTGACCACTGTGGTCATTGATGACGACGTTGCGGTAAAAGACAGTCTTTATACTGCCGGGCGACGCGGCGTTGCCAACACCGTATTAATTGAAAAAGTCGTAGGCGCAGCGGCGGAGCGTGGCGACTCACTGGACGCCTGTGCGGAACTGGGGCGTAAGTTGAATAATCAAGGCCACTCAATAGGTATCGCTCTCGGTGCCTGTACCGTTCCTGCCGCGGGCAAACCTTCTTTTACCCTGGCGGATAATGAGATGGAGTTTGGCGTCGGCATTCATGGTGAGCCGGGTATTGACCGCCGCCCCTTCTCTTCCCTTGATCAAACCGTCGATGAAATGTTCGACACCCTGCTGGTAAATGGCTCATACCATCGCACTTTGCGTTTCTGGGATTATCAACAAGGCAGTTGGCAGGAAGAACAACAAACCAAACAACCGCTCCAGTCTGGCGATCGGGTGATTGCGCTGGTTAACAATCTTGGCGCAACTCCGCTTTCTGAGCTGTACGGCGTCTATAACCGCCTGACCACACGTTGCCAGCAAGCGGGATTGACTATCGAACGTAATTTAATTGGCGCGTACTGCACCTCACTGGATATGACCGGTTTCTCAATCACCTTACTGAAAGTTGATGACGAAACGCTGGCACTCTGGGACGCCCCGGTCCACACCCCGGCCCTTAACTGGGGTAAATAAGGAGAAAGCAATGTCACTGAGCAGAACTCAAATTGTTAACTGGCTCACTCGTTGTGGCGATATTTTCAGCACCGAGAGCGAGTATCTTACCGGACTGGATCGCGAAATTGGCGACGCTGACCACGGGCTAAATATGAACCGAGGCTTTAGCAAAGTGGTGGAAAAACTCCCTGCTATCGCAGATAAAGATATCGGTTTCATTCTCAAGAATACCGGTATGACGCTGCTTTCCAGCGTCGGTGGTGCCAGTGGTCCGCTGTTCGGTACCTTCTTTATCCGCGCCGCACAGGCGACCCAGGCACGGCAAAGCCTGACACTGGAAGAGCTTTATCAGATGTTCCGCGATGGCGCGGACGGCGTAATCAGTCGCGGGAAAGCCGAACCTGGCGATAAAACCATGTGTGATGTGTGGGTGCCGGTGGTGGAATCGTTACGTCAGTCCAGCGAGCAAAATCTCTCTGTTCCGGTGGCGCTCGAAGCTGCCAGTAGAATCGCCGAATCCGCTGCACAAAGTACGATTACGATGCAAGCCCGCAAAGGCCGCGCCAGTTATCTCGGTGAACGCAGTATTGGTCACCAGGATCCCGGCGCGACCTCGGTGATGTTTATGATGCAAATGTTGGCGTTAGCCGCAAAAGAGTAAGGAATTGGTGATGGTAAACCTGGTCATAGTTTCACATAGCAGCCGACTGGGAGAAGGTGTCGGTGAATTAGCCCGTCAGATGTTAATGAGTGATAGTTGTAAAATCGCCATTGCCGCGGGAATTGACGATCCACAAAATCCTATTGGTACCGATGCCGTCAAAGTGATGGAGGCCATCGAATCTGTTGCTGATGCCGACCATGTGCTGGTCATGATGGATATGGGTAGCGCATTATTGAGTGCTGAAACTGCGCTGGAATTGCTGGCTCCCAAGATCGCCGCAAAAGTACGTTTGTGTGCTGCGCCGTTGGTCGAAGGTACACTGGCAGCAACGGTCAGCGCGGCCTCGGGGGCGGATATCGACAAAGTTATCTTTGACGCTATGCATGCGCTGGAAGCCAAACGTGAACAACTGGGTTTACCGTCCTCCGACACTGAAATCTCTGACACATGTCCTCCGTACGATGAAGAAGCCCGTTCTCTGGCGGTGGTCATAAAAAACCGTAACGGCCTGCATGTACGTCCGGCCTCCCGGCTGGTTTATACCTTATCGACATTTAATGCCGATATGTTGCTGGAGAAAAACGGCAAATGCGTCACACCGGAGAGCATTAACCAGATTGCGCTACTACAAGTTCGCTATAACGATACGCTGCGCCTGATTGCGAAAGGGCCAGAAGCTGAAGAGGCACTGATCGCTTTCCGTCAGCTGGCTGAAGATAACTTTGGTGAAACGGAGGAAGTTGTTCCACCTACTCTGCGTCCCGTTCCGCCTGTTTCGGGTAAAGCCTTTTATTATCAACCAGTTTTATGTACGGTACAGGCAAAATCGACCCTGACCGTGGAAGAAGAACAAGAACGATTACGCCAGGCCATTGACTTCACGTTATTAGATCTGATGACGTTAACAGCGAAAGCAGAAGCCAGCGGGCTTGACGATATTGCCGCAATCTTTTCTGGTCACCATACACTGTTAGATGATCCGGAACTGCTGGCGGCGGCAAGCGAACTCCTTCAGCATGAACATTGCACGGCAGAATATGCCTGGCAGCAAGTTCTTAAAGAACTTAGCCAGCAATACCAGCAACTGGATGATGAATATCTACAAGCTCGCTATATTGATGTGGACGATCTTCTGCATCGCACCCTGGTCCACCTGACCCAAACGAAAGAAGAACTCCCGCAGTTTAACTCGCCAACTATTCTACTGGCGGAGAACATCTATCCCTCCACAATACTGCAACTGGATCCGGCGGTTGTAAAAGGTATCTGCCTTAGCGCCGGAAGTCCGCTATCCCACAGCGCCCTGATCGCCCGTGAACTGGGGATTGGCTGGATTTGCCTGCAGGGTGAGAAACTGTATGCGATACAACCAGAAGAAACGCTAACGCTGGACGTTAAAACGCAACGTTTCAGCCGTCAGGGTTAAACCACCGTTCGGATGGCATCGTTCTGATGCCATCCGGCTATTTACTCTGCACGGAAGTTTTTTAACTACCTGTTATATTTTTTACCAAATCATGATGATTTTTTCTGCGCTAATCGCGACCCCAACGTCGCTGGCTGGCTAATAAACAGACGTTATTTAATCACTCTATTTCGCCGTTATTTATCCCTTTAATTCCCTTTTCTAAAATGCCTGACAGTTCGCAGAATGAGATTTCGATCATGCAGCTAGTGCGATCCTGAACTAAGGTTTTCTGATACTTGAATACCGTTTTTTTCGGTTTCGCCAAAGGAGAATGATTGATGAAATCCCCCGCACCTTCTCGCCCGCAAAAAATGGCGTTAATTCCAGCCTGCATCTTTTTGTGTTTCGCTGCGCTATCGGTGCAGGCAGAAGAAACACCGGTAACACCACAGCCGCCTGATATTTTATTAGGGCCGCTGTTTAATGATGTGCAAAACGCCAAACTTTTTCCGGACCAAAAAACCTTTGCCGATGCCGTGCCGAACAGCGATCCGCTGATGATCCTTGCTGATTATCGGATGCAGCAAAACCAGAGCGGATTTGATCTGCGCCATTTCGTTAACGTCAATTTCACCCTGCCGAAAGAGGGCGAGAAATATGTTCCGCCAGAGGGACAGTCACTGCGCGAACATATTGACGGACTTTGGCCGGTATTAACGCGTTCTACCGAAAACACCGAAAAATGGGATTCTCTGTTACCGCTGCCGGAACCTTATGTCGTGCCGGGCGGACGTTTTCGCGAGGTATATTACTGGGACAGTTACTTCACCATGTTAGGACTTGCCGAAAGCGGTCACTGGGATAAAGTCGCGGATATGGTGGCCAATTTTGCTCATGAAATAGACACTTACGGTCATATTCCCAACGGCAACCGCAGTTACTATTTAAGCCGCTCGCAACCGCCCTTCTTTGCCCTGATGGTAGAGTTACTGGCGCAGCATGAAGGCGATGCCGCGTTGAAGCAATACCTGCCGCAAATGCAAAAAGAATATGCTTACTGGATGGACGGTGTTGAAAACCTGCAAGCCGGACAACAGGAAAAACGCGTTGTAAAACTTCAGGATGGTACCCTTCTCAACCGCTACTGGGACGATCGCGATACGCCACGACCAGAGTCATGGGTGGAAGATATTGCCACCGCCAAAAGCAATCCGAATCGACCTGCCACTGAAATTTACCGCGACCTGCGCTCTGCCGCTGCGTCTGGCTGGGATTTCAGCTCGCGCTGGATGGACAACCCGCATCAACTAAATACCTTACGCACCACCAGCATCGTACCGGTCGATCTGAACAGCCTGATGTTTAAAATGGAAAAAATCCTCGCCCGCGCCAGCAAAGCTGCCGGAGATAACGCGATGGCAAACCAGTACGAAACGCTGGCAAATGCCCGTCAAAAAGGGATCGAAAAATACATGTGGAACGATCAACAAGGCTGGTATGCCGATTACGACCTGAAAAGTCATAAAGTGCGCAATCAGTTAACCGCGGCCGCCCTGTTCCCGCTGTACGTCAATGCGGCAGCGAAAGATCGCGCCAACAAAATGGCGACGGCGACGAAAACACATCTGCTGCAACCCGGCGGCCTGAACACCACGTCGGTGAAAAGTGGGCAACAATGGGATGCGCCAAATGGCTGGGCACCGTTACAGTGGGTCGCGACAGCAGGATTACAAAACTACGGGCAAAAAGAGGTGGCGATGGACATTAGCTGGCACTTCCTGACCAATGTTCAGCACACCTATGACCGGGAGAAAAAGCTGGTGGAAAAATATGATGTCAGCACCACCGGAACGGGGGGCGGCGGTGGCGAATATCCATTACAGGATGGCTTTGGCTGGACCAATGGCGTGACGCTGAAAATGCTGGATTTGATCTGCCCGAAAGAGCAACCGTGTGACAATGTTCCGGCGACGCGTCCGACCGTTAAGTCAGCAACGACGCAACCCTCAACCAAAGAGGCACAACCCACACCTTAACCAGCGCTTACTCCGACAACGTCATTCGGCTTCTCCGGATGGCGTTGTCGGCAGATAACACCATAGCTATGGTGTTTTCTACACAGACGGTTTTTCAAGTCCTGGCGGGAAGTATTGCGCAAATGTTTGCCATACGTGGTTGCCGAAGATAGCGTCATTTCTACGGGTAAGTGTTTCACTTTCATCACCCGGCGATTTACGCCGACGTTGGCTATATAAAGCATCAATTGCTACCTGAATATTGTTACGGTGTTCACTCATCAACGTTTTTTTGCTTTCTGGAGTTAAATTAATAATCACATAATCCAGACACTCCAGAGAATTTAGCAACCAAAAAAAGAATTCAGACCATTCCTCTTCGCGTAACTGAAGCATTGCCGAACGGGTATTTTGGCTTAATCTGCCAGAAGGATTGATCAATTCTAAATGTTCAATAAGCGCAGCCAAAACCGCCTCACTATCCGCCCCATTTTTAACGCCTGACTGGCTACTGTCTAAAATATTTATTTTCTGAATCACACCAAAAACAACGAAACAATAATTAAAAAAGGATTCTGTTGTTGTTACCGGGAACCGACTTTATCGGATATCGAAGTGCTATATTGATTTTTTTCACCCGTAAAGCAGGTGTCGAGTATACGTTCTGATGTGAAAGCGGATAGCGGCATCTGTATCGCTATCCGCCTTATGAAAATCTTATTCTCTTCGCAGGAGGCGGAATATGCCCAGAACGAGAATAGCTCCCACCACCGCCACCAGGAAGCTGTGCAGATTAAAACCACTGATGGAGCCGCCAATGCCAAACATGGTCGCCAGCCAGCCGCCGACCACCGCACCGACTATCCCGAGAATACAGGTCAGGAAAAATCCACCACCATCACGCCCCGGCATGATTAGCTTGGCGATAATGCCGGCTATCAGGCCAAAAATAATCCAGGCAATAATTCCCATGTTCAGGCCCTCGTTTCGATGAATCGGACGCAAGAAATGCTTACGTCAACGCTCTAAGTATAGGCAAGGGCGGGATCGATGCTGGGCGTATGTCGGCTGATTTAAGAACAACATGTAAAAAATATTCACGCATTTGTATTAAGTTTTGTTAACTGTGACCGATAAACCAAAGACAGTTTGTCAGTCAGGAGTTTTTCCGCGTGAGTCATTACCATGAGCAGTTCCTGAAACAAAATCCGTTAGCCGTCCTGGGCGTGTTACGCGATTTGCACAAAGCCGCAATTCCTTTGCGTCTCAGTTGGAATGGCGGGCAGCTGATCAGCAAAATACTGGCAATAACCCCGGATAAACTGGTGCTGGATTTCGGCAGTCAAGCCGAAGACAACATCGCCGTGCTAAAGGCACAGCACATTACCATTACCGCCGAAACTCAGGGTGCGAAAGTCGAGTTTACTGTTGAACAACTACAGCAGAGTGAATACTTGCAGCTTCCGGCATTTATCACCGTACCGCCTCCCACCTTATGGTTTGTACAACGACGCCGATATTTCCGCATCTCCGCCCCACTCCATCCGCCTTATTTTTGCCAGACCAAACTGGCGGATAACAGTACGTTACGTTTCCGCCTGTATGATTTGTCGTTAGGCGGCATGGGCGCATTACTGGAAACAGCAAAGCCTGCCGAATTACAAGAAGGCATGCGCTTCGCTCAGATTGAAGTCAACATGAGGCAATGGGGTGTTTTTCACTTTGACGCCCAGTTAATCTCCATCAGCGAGCGCAAAGTGATTGATGGCAAGAATGAAACCATCACCACTCCCCGTCTGAGCTTCCGTTTTCTTAACGTCAGCCCGACGGTGGAGCGGCAATTACAGCGGATTATTTTCTCTCTCGAGCGAGAAGCCCGGGAAAAAGCGGACAAAGTGCGCGACTGATTTACATCGCGTCCAGTGCCTGCTCAAGTTTGTAGATATAGCGCGGAGCCTGCGGCGCAGGGTGATTTCGCGCTACGTGTTCGAGGAACTCGTCAGCATCCAAATCGTTGATTTTGCTGATCGCCTTTTTCCGATCTGACGAGAAAGTCCGTAGCAGCGCACCTGCCCCGTTAGCGTATGACACCACCAGCGCATATTGCAGTACCTTCGGATCTTCAATGCCTGCCAGCGGGCCGGTTTCCAGAATATTCAGGTAAGCCGCCCCCATTGAAATATTACGCTCTGGATTTTTCAGCTCGCTGGTCGTCGGCTCACCACTCCAGCCCATACGGCGATAAACATCACGTCCGGAGGTTGAAGCTTTTAACTGCATCAAACCAATGGCATTCGATTTACTCACCGCGTTCGGATTACCACCCGATTCGATAGCGATAATCGCCGTGATCAATTGTGGATCGACGCCCCAGGCTGCACCGGCTTTCTGGCTTATTGGCATCCACTGCATCGCACGTTGCACCGGAACTTTCGCGTTCCACGGCGGGTTCGTATAGTCATGCTTTGATGAACAACCCGCTAATAACACAATCAAAAAGGCAAACCATCTCAATTTCACTTCTTCTATCCTTATAGCCTGGAATCGCCGTTGAGGTGACAACGGCACACCTAAGCGGCATGATATACATTTCGTTTCTGTTGTCAGCAAGGAATTGCCATGTCTCTGTTTCACTTAATTGCCCCATCGGGTTACTGCATTAAACAGCACGCCGCGCTGCGTGGTATCCAGCGCCTTACCGACGCGGGGCATCAAGTCAATAACGTCGAGGTTATTGCCCGTCGTTGTGAGCGTTTTGCGGGTACGGAAACAGAGCGTCTGGAAGATCTCAATTCCCTTGCCAGACTGACTACCCCCAACACCATCGTGCTGGCTGTACGCGGCGGTTACGGTGCCAGTCGTTTACTGGCAGATATTGACTGGCAGGCACTGGTGGCTCGCCAACAACATGACCCGTTACTCATTTGCGGACATAGCGATTTTACCGCCATTCAGTGCGGTCTTCTGGCGCAAGGCAATGTCATCACCTTTAGCGGCCCCATGCTGGTAGCAAACTTTGGCGCGGATGAACTGAACGCCTTTACCGAGCACCATTTCTGGCTGGCGTTACGCAATAAAACCTTCACCATTGAATGGCAAGGGGAAGGCCCGACATGTCAGACCGAAGGCACGTTGTGGGGAGGCAATCTTGCGATGCTGATTTCACTGATTGGTACACCGTGGATGCCAAAAATTGAGAACGGTATCCTGGTACTGGAAGATATTAACGAGCACCCTTTCCGCGTCGAACGTATGCTGTTGCAGCTCTATCATGCGGGAATTTTGCCACGTCAGAAGGCGATTATTCTCGGTAGCTTTAGCGGCAGCACGCCCAATGATTATGACGCAGGTTACAACCTGGAGTCAGTGTACGCGTTTTTGCGTTCCCGCCTGTCGATTCCACTCATTACCGGCCTCGATTTTGGTCATGAACAACGCACGGTTACGCTGCCGTTGGGCGCACATGCCATTCTGAATAACACCCGGGAAGGCACTCAGTTGACGATTAGCGGTCATCCTGTTCTTAAAATGTAAAAAAATCACGCTTCAGGGCTAAGTAAAACGCTGTCTCTGCCGCTAATATGGTAGGGTTTATATAAGAGACAGCGTAATCAGGAGTAACCGACCGTTGGATGCCACAACAATAATTAGCCTTTTCATCTTAGGATCCATCCTTGTCACCAGCAGTATATTACTTAGTTCATTTTCTTCCCGTCTTGGCATTCCTATTCTGGTTATTTTTCTGGCGATCGGCATGCTGGCAGGAGTCGATGGCGTCGGCGGTATCCCGTTTGATAATTACCCCTTCGCCTACATGGTAAGTAACCTGGCACTGGCGATTATTTTGCTCGACGGCGGGATGCGCACTCAGGCCAGTTCCTTTCGTGTGGCGTTAGGACCGGCACTGTCGCTGGCGACGCTGGGCGTGCTTATCACCTCTGGTTTAACCGGCATGATGGCGGCGTGGCTGTTTAATCTTGATTTGATTGAAGGCTTATTAATCGGCGCTATCGTCGGCTCTACCGATGCTGCAGCGGTCTTTTCTCTGCTGGGTGGTAAGGGGCTTAACGAACGTGTTGGCTCGACGCTGGAAATTGAATCCGGCAGTAATGATCCAATGGCGGTCTTTCTGACGATTACCCTGATTGCGATGATCCAGCAACATGAAAGCAGTGTCAGTTGGATGTTCGTGGTCGATATTCTGCAGCAATTTGGCCTCGGGATTGTCATCGGACTTGGCGGTGGTTATTTACTGCTGCAAATGATTAATCGCATCGCCCTGCCTGCCGGATTATATCCATTGCTGGCATTAAGCGGCGGTATTTTAATTTTTGCTTTAACCACGGCGCTGGAAGGCAGCGGTATTCTGGCTGTTTATCTGTGCGGTTTTCTGCTGGGTAATCGGCCGATTCGCAACCGCTACGGCATCCTGCAAAATTTCGACGGCCTCGCCTGGCTGGCGCAAATCGCCATGTTCCTGGTGCTGGGGCTATTGGTTAACCCAAGCGATCTGCTGCCTATTGCCATTCCGGCGCTCATTTTGTCGGCATGGATGATATTCTTCGCCCGTCCCCTTTCGGTATTTGCTGGATTGCTCCCCTTCCGCGGTTTCAATCTGCGTGAGCGCGTGTTTATCAGCTGGGTAGGATTACGCGGCGCGGTGCCAATCATCCTGGCCGTGTTCCCGATGATGGCGGGGCTGGAGAATGCACGTCTGTTCTTTAATGTCGCCTTCTTTGTGGTTCTGGTTTCACTGCTCTTGCAGGGAACATCACTCTCGTGGGCGGCTAAAAAAGCCAAAGTGGTGGTTCCGCCAGTGGGACGTCCGGTGTCACGCGTTGGCCTGGATATTCATCCGGAAAATCCGTGGGAGCAGTTTGTTTATCAATTGAGTGCCGATAAATGGTGCGTGGGCGCGGCACTGCGCGATTTGCATATGCCAAAAGAGACGCGTATTGCGGCACTGTTTCGTGATAACCAGTTGCTTCATCCTACCGGCAGCACCCGACTGCGCGAAGGCGATGTGTTGTGTGTAATTGGTCGGGAACGCGATCTTCCGGCGCTCGGTAAACTGTTCAGCCAGTCGCCGCCGGTCGCGCTGGATCAACGCTTCTTTGGTGACTTCATTCTCGAAGCCAGCGCCAAATATGCTGATGTTGCGCTGATATATGGCCTGGAAGACGGGCGAGAATATCGTGATAAGCAGCAAACGCTGGGTGAAATTGTCCAGCAGTTGTTAGGCGCGGCACCGGTTGTCGGTGACCAGGTAGAGTTTGCCGGGATGATCTGGACGGTGGCCGAGAAAGAAGATAATGAAGTGTTGAAGATTGGCGTACGGGTGGCTGAAGAGGAAGCTGAATCTTAAATTTAATGAAGCATCTATCGCCGGTTGCGATGCTTTGCTGAACGCAGCCTGAGCCTGCAATTGTTTGTCGTCCATAATTTAACCTTCATTTGATGTTGAATTGAACATATCAAAATCAGGCAATTACACAAATCTATGTACAGGCTCCATCAAGGGTAAAGCGTGATTTATCTGAAGTCGAGTTCGAGTCAACAATGAAGCGTAAGCGTTTTATGTAGAACGCCTGTGCGGTGAGTTCAGGTTCCGAGGAAATAGTGTCCATTCTTTTAATGGACACTATCATGGGCAATGGCTCTGTCACATTAACAACTACAGTTGCTGACCAGCCGGATGGATGATTTTTTCGCAACCAGAAGACGCTGTCTCCGATCCGGCTTACAACAAGTTACACTGTCACAACCGGGACGCGTAACGCCAGCGCGCACATCAACTCATAGCCCACCGTTCCGGCAGCGGCGGCGACATCATCAATTTTGATCTCCTTGCCCCACAGCTCAACCGGCGTACCAATCCCCGCCTGCGGGCAAGGCGTTAAATCGACCGCCAGCATATCCATCGAGACGGTCCCCACCGTCATGGTGCGCACGCCGTCCACTAAAACAGGGGTACCGGTAGGCGCGTGGCGCGGATAACCGTCGGCGTACCCTGCGGCGACAATGCCGATTCGCTGTTCATCGCGCGCAGTATAGCGACCGCCGTAGCCCACACGCTCACCCGCTTTTAGCGTCTGGACACCAATAATCTCACTGCTTAGCGTCATCACCGGACGTAATCCGGTATTGGCGATATCACGCCACTGACCGGACGGCGAAGCGCCATACAAAATAATGCCAGGCCGAACCCAGTCAAAATGCGCTTCCGGGTGCCACAGAGTCGCCGCCGAATTGGACAACGAACGCCGACACTCCAGCCCTTCCGCCGCCTGCTCAATACGCGCCATCGCGCTGGAAATTCCATCAGGATGTTCCGCTTCGGCAAAATGCGACATCAGGGTCATCTCGCCAACATTCGCCATTGCCCGCAACTGCTGCCAGACGGTAAGCACGCGATCGGGCTGGAAGCCCAACCGATTCATCCCACTGTTCACTTTAAGATAAATATCCAACGGTGCTTTTAGCCGCGCATTTTGCAGTGCTTTGAGCTGCCAGTTGCTGTGTACGCAGGTGGTCAGGCGGTGCTGGTCATAAATCTCCAGATCCTGAGCATGGAAAAATCCTTCCAGCATCAGGATCGGCCCCTTCCAGCCGCGCTCACGTAACGTTATTGCCTCTTCCAGGTTAAGTAATGCAAAGCCATCGGTGGCCCCGAGCGCGCTCCAGATACGCTCAATACCATGCCCGTAAGCGTTCGCTTTTACCACCGACCAGACGCGCGCGTGCGGCGCGGCCTGGCGGACAATGGACAGATTCTGTTTTAATGCCTGCAGATCGAGGCTGGCCTGTATCGGACGGGTCATCTCGTTTCCTTAGCTGTGTGCGCCATGTAAATGGCCCGGACGTGATGGCGTAAATCCACGGCTGTAGCGCGCTACGCTTAGATCCTCATATGGGATCGCTGGCGTGCGACCAGAGAGCAGATCGCTTAACAACTGACCGGAACCGCAAGCCATCGTCCAGCCGAGCGTGCCGTGACCGGTATTCAGCCACAGATTTTTAAAGCGTGTACGCCCGACAACCGGCGTACCGTCTGGCGTCATCGGGCGCAAACCCGTCCAGAAAGTCGCCTGCTCGACATGACCGCCGCGTGGATAGAGATCGCGAACCACCATTTCCAGCGTTTCACGACGCGGTTGCAACAGCTCGGTGTTAAAACCAACAATTTCCGCCATTCCGCCAACACGAATGCGGTTATCGAAACGGGTAATGGCGATTTTGTAGGTTTCATCAAGAATAGTGGATACTGGCGCACCATCTTCCTGCGCAATTGGAATAGTCAGCGAGTAGCCTTTCAGCGGATACACCGGAATATCAACAATGCCTTTGAGCATCGCCGTCGAGTAAGAACCAAACGCCATCACATACGCATCGGCCTTAATCACTTCATCGCCACACTTCACGCCGTAGATTTGCTCGCCGTCGCAAAGCAGTTGGTCAACGGGCGTATTAAAGCGGAATTTAACCCCCGCCTGCTCTGCCATCCGCGCCAGATTCTGGGTAAACAGCTGGCAGTCTCCGGTTTCATCATTGGGCAGTTGCAGACCACCCGTCAGTTTGTGCGCTACTTCTGCCAGCGCGGGCTCCACTTCCGCCAGGCGGCTGGATTCCAGCAGCTGATACGGTACGCCGGCATCTTCCAGCACGGCGATATCGCGGGTCGCATTTTCATACTGTTGTTCGGTACGGAACAGTTGCAGCGTCCCACCCTGACGCCCTTCATACTGAATATTGGTTTCGGCGCGCAATGCTTTCAGGCAATCACGGCTGTATTCCGCCAGACGCACCATCCGCCCTTTGTTTTCCATGTAGTGGCTGGTGTCGCAGTTACGTAACATTTGCCACATCCATTTCAACTGAAACTGCGTACCGTCGAGACGGACCGCCAGCGGCGCATGGCGCTGGAACATCCATTTGATCGCTTTTAAAGGCACACCTGGTGCCGCCCACGGTGCAGCATATCCGGGGGAGATTTGCCCGGCATTCGCGGCGCTGGTTTCCAGGGCGGCCCCCGGCTCCCGATCAATGACGGTGACCTCATGTCCTGCCTGATTTAAGTACCAGGCGCTGGCAACGCCTACCACACCACTTCCCAGTATGACAACTCGCATAGCCACTCCGATAACGGTAGATACAGTAAAAGAATAATAATCTAATTACATCTTGATAACTCAGTTGAAAATATTATTCAACATACGGCTTTTTTATGGTGAGCTGGCTCACATCTCCCTGACTCTGCGGCAATATGGCGTCTTTAGTATCTCCTGCTGAACGCCCTTTTTATCCAGCATAAAATTCCGTTCAGAAGCGGATTAGTGGCACTCTGATAATAAGAAATCGCAAAGAAAAAAATTCTCCGGCGACGCGGTTTTTAACAGGTGTTCTATGCTTGAAATGAGGTGCTCCACACAGAGAGCGCCGACAACAATGAGGTGCGCGTATGGCGACGATCGATTCTATGAATAAGGACACCACACGTTTGAGCGATGGACCCGACTGGACGTTCGACCTGCTGGATGTTTATCTGGCAGAGATAGACCGGGTGGCGAAACTCTACCGGCTGGATACCTACCCGCACCAGATTGAAGTGATAACCTCAGAACAGATGATGGATGCCTACTCCAGCGTCGGCATGCCAATTAACTATCCGCACTGGTCATTCGGTAAAAAGTTTATCGAGACTGAACGGCTGTATAAGCACGGTCAGCAAGGACTGGCCTATGAAATCGTCATTAACTCTAACCCGTGTATCGCTTACCTGATGGAAGAGAACACCATTACCATGCAGGCGCTGGTGATGGCACACGCCTGCTATGGGCATAACTCTTTCTTTAAAAACAATTACTTATTCCGCAGTTGGACCGACGCCAGTTCGATTGTCGATTATCTGATTTTTGCCCGTAAATATATTACCGAGTGCGAAGAACGTTATGGCGTTGATGAAGTAGAACGGCTTCTGGACTCGTGCCACGCGCTGATGAACTACGGCGTGGACCGGTACAAACGCCCGCAAAAAATCTCGCTGCAAGAAGAGAAAGCCCGGCAGAAAAGTCGCGAAGAGTATCTACAAAGTCAGGTCAATATGCTCTGGCGTACCCTGCCGAAGCGCGAGGAAGAGAAAACGGTTGCTGAAGCGCGCCGCTATCCGTCCGAACCACAAGAAAACCTGCTCTATTTTATGGAGAAAAATGCGCCACTGCTGGAATCATGGCAGCGTGAAATCCTGCGTATTGTGCGTAAGGTGAGCCAGTATTTTTATCCGCAAAAACAGACTCAGGTGATGAACGAAGGCTGGGCGACCTTCTGGCACTATACCATCCTTAACCATCTGTATGATGAAGGGAAAGTAACGGAACGTTTTATGCTGGAGTTTTTGCACAGCCACACCAATGTGGTCTTCCAGCCCCCCTATAACAGCCCGTGGTACAGCGGCATCAACCCGTATGCCCTCGGGTTCGCCATGTTCCAGGATATTAAACGGATTTGTCAGTCGCCAACGGAAGAAGACAAATACTGGTTCCCGGATATCGCCGGTTCCGACTGGCTGGAAACGCTGCATTTCGCGATGCGTGATTTCAAAGATGAGAGTTTTATCAGCCAGTTTCTGTCACCGAAAGTGATGCGTGATTTCCGCTTCTTCACCGTGCTGGATGATGATCGGCATAATTATCTGGAGATTTCCGCTATTCATAATGAAGAAGGTTATCGGGAGATCCGTAACCGGTTATCGTCGCAATATAACTTAAGTAATCTGGAGCCGAATATTCAGATCTGGAACGTGGATTTGCGCGGCGACCGTTCGCTGACGCTGCGTTACATTCCACATAATCGCGCACCGCTGGATCGGGGGCGCAAAGAAGTGCTGAAGCATGTGCATCGCCTGTGGGGATTTGATGTGATGCTCGAACAGCAAAACGAAGACGGCAGCATCGAGTTGCTGGAACGTTGCCCGCCAAGAATGGGAAATCTGTAAAAACAACAAAAAACCCCTCGTTTGAGGGGTTTGCTCTTTAAACGGAAGGGATTATCGCCCCTGAATGGCTAAATCACCCGGCAGATTTTTCTGCATCCGGTGCCAAATCTCGCCACTCTCATGCCCATAGCGACGCACTGTTTCGTACACCTGATCGTGCGCGCCTTCACTGCACAACGCCGACAGTTTGTGGTAGAAGCCCAGCGCCAGACTGCGCGCTTCCGGATTGGCGAAATAGTGACGACCAATACGCGTATACAGCCCTTTCATCCCGTTAAGAATCAGACCGTAAATCGGGTTGCCGGAAGCAAACGCCAGGCCGCGGAATATGTTGTAATCCAGCTCGGCAAAGGCGTCGGCGTGATCGGCCACTTCATTAGCGGTAGCCAGCACTTCCTGCGCTTTATCGGGATGCTGACGAAACGCGGTGCGAATAAAAATAGTTGAAATATTGGTACGCACCGACAGCAAATTATCAATAAGCTGCGGCACACTTTCGTGATCCAGTCGCGCCAGTGTTTCAAGGATATTTAAACCAGAGGTTTCCCAGAAATTATTCACCTTCGTCGGCTTGCCATGTTGAATGGTCAACCAGCCATCTCGTGCCAGACGCTGTAACACTTCACGTAACGTAGTACGCGTTACGCCAATTAATTCTGAAAGTTCACGTTCTGCGGGCAAAATAGTCCCGGGAGGGAAGCGGTTATTCCAGATACTTTCAATAATGTACTCTTCCGCGAAACCCGCCGGGCTTTGCGCCTTAATGACCATAGTGAGATTTCCATAACACAGCAAAACAAAGTTGGACTCATCATACCAGAGGGCTAACTACGCTGATAGCAGACAAAAAGAAGAAAAAAGGGATCAAGGCTTCATTTTCCGCATCTCTTTCCCCTTGACTATCAAGACTTGCCTCACTCCTGCCTGACCGTTAAGCTTTGCGTTTAAACATAAAAACATCATTGATTATTTGTAAGGTAAGGGAAACCATCATGGAGATCTCCTGGGGCCGCGCGCTATGGCGCAATTTTTTGGGCCAGTCCCCCGACTGGTACAAACTCGCCCTCATCATTTTCTTAATCGTAAACCCGTTAATTTTCCTCATCAGCCCTTTCGTCGCGGGCTGGTTGCTGGTAGCGGAATTTATTTTCACTCTGGCGATGGCCCTGAAATGCTACCCGCTGCTCCCCGGTGGTCTGTTGGCTATCGAAGCGGTATTCATCGGCATGACCAGCGCGGAACACGTCCGTGAAGAGGTGGCGGCAAATCTTGAAGTCTTGCTGTTACTGATGTTTATGGTGGCGGGTATCTATTTTATGAAACAGCTATTGCTGTTCATATTTACCCGTTTGCTGTTAAGCATTCGCTCCAAAATGCTGCTGTCGCTCTCTTTTTGCGTGGCGGCGGCGTTCCTCTCCGCGTTCCTCGATGCCTTAACCGTCGTGGCGGTGGTGATCAGCGTTGCAGTCGGTTTTTATGGTATTTATCACCGCGTAGCCTCTTCCCGTACTGAAGATACCGACCTGCAAGACGATAGTCATATCGACAAGCATTACAAAGTGGTTCTGGAACAGTTCCGTGGCTTTCTGCGTAGCCTGATGATGCATGCCGGTGTCGGCACTGCATTAGGCGGCGTGATGACCATGGTGGGCGAACCACAGAACCTGATCATCGCTAAAGCGGCTGGCTGGCATTTTGGCGATTTCTTCCTGCGCATGTCGCCGGTGACCGTTCCGGTTCTGATTTGTGGCCTGTTAACCTGCCTGCTGGTAGAGAAGCTGCGTTGGTTTGGCTACGGTGAAACGCTGCCGGAGAAAGTCCGCGAAGTGTTGCAACAGTTTGACGATCAAAGCCGCCACCAGCGTACCCGTCAGGATAAAATCCGTCTGATTGTCCAGGCGATTATTGGCGTCTGGCTGGTGACTGCGCTGGCGTTGCATCTGGCGGAAGTTGGCTTGATTGGTTTGTCAGTCATTATTCTGGCGACATCATTGACCGGTGTCACCGATGAACATGCTATCGGTAAAGCCTTCACCGAATCTCTGCCATTCACCGCACTGTTGACGGTGTTTTTCTCGGTAGTCGCGGTGATTATCGACCAACAACTGTTTTCGCCAATTATTCAGTTTGTGTTGCAGGCATCGGAACATGCTCAGCTGTCGCTGTTCTATATTTTCAACGGTCTGCTGTCATCCATTTCGGATAACGTCTTCGTGGGGACGATTTATATCAACGAAGCGAAAGCGGCAATGGAAAGTGGCGCTATCACGTTGAAGCAATACGAGCTGCTGGCGGTCGCCATTAATACCGGTACCAATCTGCCCTCCGTCGCTACGCCGAACGGTCAGGCTGCGTTCCTGTTCCTGCTGACCTCTGCACTCGCGCCATTGATTCGCCTCTCTTATGGCCGCATGGTGTGGATGGCCCTGCCTTACACCCTCGTACTGACACTCGTCGGCTTGCTCTGCGTCGAGTTTACGCTTGCCCCTGTAACCGAATGGTTTATGCAAATGGGCTGGATAGCAACGCTTTGATAACAACTTACCGGGCATATAAATGCCCGGTTTGCCTTTTCGCCCGATAATTGTCCAATTGCTTCCTATTTTTGCTGCCTCCTGGTGGCGCAGCGAATGAATTGGTTTAAACTGCGCACTCTATGCATATTGCAGGGAAATGATTATGTTGCGATTTTTGAACCAATGTTCACAAGGCCGGGGCGCGTGGCTGTTGATGGCGTTTACTGCTCTGGCACTGGAACTGACGGCGCTGTGGTTCCAGCATGTGATGTTACTGAAACCTTGCGTGCTCTGTATTTATGAACGTTGTGCGTTATTCGGCGTTCTGGGTGCTGCGCTGATTGGCGCGATCGCCCCGAAAACTCCGCTGCGTTATGTAGCGATGGTTATCTGGTTGTATAGTGCGTTCCGCGGTGTGCAGTTAACTTACGAGCACACCATGCTTCAGCTCTATCCTTCGCCGTTTGCCACCTGTGATTTTATGGTTCGTTTCCCGGAATGGCTGCCGCTGGATAAATGGGTGCCGCAAGTGTTTGTCGCCTCTGGCGATTGTGCCGAGCGTCAGTGGGATTTTTTAGGTCTGGAAATGCCGCAGTGGCTGCTCGGTATTTTTATCGCTTACCTGATTGTCGCGGTGCTGGTGGTGATTTCCCAGCCGTTTAAAGCGAAAAAACGTGACCTGTTCGGTCGCTAATCCCTTCGGCGCTCCTGCGGGAGCGCTTTTTTCCTGCCGCTATATTTATTTGACCCGCAGTAAATCAGAACTTCGCGTTGTATAACGTGGTGAAAGCATGGCACGCTTCATCTGCCATTGTTGCTGGATCCCCTGCCCGGCAAAATAGAGTGTTCCTCTGCCCTCTTTAGCATTCAGTGTATCCATTACCGTCATCAATTGCTCACTCCCGGGGCGCGGTGCGTTGTCATCGAATAAATTGAGCTGCGCGACTCCCTGACTGAAGAAATCCCCCAGCATCACGCCCGCTTTTTGGTAGCGATGGCCCGCTTGCCAGATGGCATCCAGAGATCGCGTAGCAGCGTTAATGATATCCCTGCTGTCCTGAGTGGGCGTCAGCAGTTTTACCGACGCGCTATTGCCGTAATAAGGTTCATTGAGCGCAAATGGTGACGTCTTAATAAACGTGGAGATAAACCGACAATATTGATGCTCGCTGCGAAGTTTTTCCGCCGCCCGGGCAGCGTAACTACAAATGGCCTGCCGCATCGATGGATAATCCGTGATGCGTTCACCAAACGAGCGGGAACAGATAATTTCCTGCTTCGTCGGTGCAAACTCTTCCAGTTGCAAACAGGGTTCGCCGCGCAGTTCACGCACCGTTCTTTCGAGCACGACATTAAAATGTTTACGGATAAACCGGATATCTGTATCCGCCAAATCAAGAACGGTTTTGATCCCCATCGCGTCCAGTTTTTTGCTGATCCGCCGTCCAATCCCCCAGACGTCATCCACGGGGAGAGCAGACATTAATTTACGCTGGCGTTCCAGATTTGATAAATCCACCACCCCACCCGTCTGCCGCTGCCATTTTTTTGCCGCATGATTGGCAAGCTTAGCCAACGTTTTGGTCTGGGCGATCCCCACACCAACAGTAAGATGGGTACGTTGTAGCACCGTTACGCGAATTTCTCTGCCAAAATCAGTCAGATCGCGACAATTACGCACACCTGTCAGATCGCAGAATGCCTCATCAATACTGTAAATCTCGACGCGGGGCGATAGTTCTTCCAGCGTCGACATCACCCGATTGCTCATGTCTGCGTAAAGCTCATAATTGCTGCTAAAGCAAACCACGCCACAGCGACGAAACAGATCTTTTTGTTTGAACCAGGGATCGCCCATTTTAACACCCAGCGCCTTTGCCTCAGCGTTTCGGGCGATAACGCAACCGTCATTATTCGATAGCACAACCACCGGTTTACCCCATAAATCAGGGCGAAACACCGTCTCACAGCTGGCATAAAACGCGTTTACATCACAGAGAGCAAACATCAGCGCATCGCCTTAACGACGTGGATCACCACACCAAAGACATCCAGCGTATCTTCGCTACTGATGGTAATGGGCGAGTACGCACTGTTCATGGGAATAAGCTGTACCGTCGGGCGTAGTTGCAATTTTTTCACCGTAAACTCGCCGTCAACAGCAGCGATGACAATATCACCATGGCTGGCGGTAATAGCGCTATCGACAATCAGTAAATCACCGTCACTAATTCCACCATCAATCATAGAATCACCACTTGCTTTGACGAAGTAAGTCGCGCTGGGATGCTGGATCAACAGTTGATTCAGATCGATGCGCTGTTCAACGTAATCTGCTGCCGGTGAAGGAAAGCCACACTGAACAAGATCGCTAAATAGCGGAAAAGTCACAATTTCGCGGAGATCCGCAGGCTTGATAAACAACATAATAATCTGCCTGAAGTTATACTGTTTTTATATACAGTAGTCTGTTCTTGCCAGCAGATCAATACTGATTCAGGCTATCAATATTTGTCGCTGCATAGACTGCTGATTTTTCGTTCTCTTATCCTGTGCTCACGTGGCCTTCTGGCGACGACGCTCATCCAGCAGAAATGAAAAATATCACCCGGCAAAAAAATAGAATAGAAGCATTCGCCATAATGACATTAAACATTGTTTGATATTTATCATATTAATAGAAATAAAGACATTGACGCATCCCGCCCGGCTAACTATGAATTAGATGAAGTAAAATTTATTAATAGTTGTAAAACAGGAGTTTCATTACAATTTATATATTTAAAGAGGCGAATGATTATGACTGAAATCGTTGCAGATAAAACGGTAGAAGTAGTTAAAAACGCAATCGAAACTGCAGATGGAGCATTAGATCTTTATAATAAATATCTCGATCAGGTCATCCCCTGGCAGACCTTTGATGAAACCATAAAAGAGTTAAGTCGCTTTAAACAGGAGTATTCACAGGCAGCCTCCGTTTTAGTCGGCGATATTAAAACCTTACTTATGGATAGCCAGGATAAGTATTTTGAAGCAACCCAAACAGTGTATGAATGGTGTGGTGTTGCGACGCAATTGCTCGCAGCGTATATTTTTCTATTTGATGAGTACAATGAGAAGAAAGCATCCGCCCAGAAAGACATTCTCATTAAGGTACTGGATGACGGCATCACGAAGCTGAATGAAGCGCAAAAATCCCTGCTGGTAAGCTCACAAAGTTTCAACAACGCTTCCGGGAAACTGCTGGCGTTAGATAGCCAGTTAACCAATGATTTTTCAGAAAAAAGCAGCTATTTCCAGTCACAGGTAGATAAAATCAGGAAGGAAGCGTATGCCGGTGCCGCAGCCGGTGTCGTCGCTGGTCCATTTGGATTAATCATTTCCTATTCTATTGCTGCGGGCGTAGTTGAAGGGAAACTGATCCCAGAATTGAAGAACAAGTTAAAATCTGTGCAGAGTTTCTTTACCACCCTGTCTAACACGGTTAAACAAGCGAATAAAGATATCGATGCCGCCAAATTGAAATTAACCACCGAAATAGCCGCCATCGGGGAGATAAAAACGGAAACTGAAACAACCAGATTCTATGTTGATTATGATGATTTAATGCTTTCTTTGCTAAAAGAAGCGGCCAAAAAAATGATTAACACCTGTAATGAGTATCAGAAAAGACACGGTAAAAAGACACTCTTTGAGGTACCTGAAGTCTGATAAGCGATTATTCTCTCCATGTACTCAAGGTATAAGGTTTATCACATTTAAAAACACAGACGTTTTTTAAAGATTGAGAGTTACCTGTTGATAATAAGGTATCGGGTAACTCTCATTATGACAGAGCGCTTTCAAAAACAGGGCTACGAAATGGCGAGCATCCAGACGTATATTAAGAAAGCCCCCATCAACATCTATTAAATTTATCACTGCGCCCAGTCAGGTTTATTTAAGATATGATCCTGCCAGTCAATCACTTCTGATTCTTTCACTGCGATATGACGCACAGAGATACGTTCACCATGCATTGCCGCTTTCGAACCAGTAAGTAGCGGATGCCACGCAGGTAAATCTTTACCTTCCGCCAGCAAACGATAAGCGCAGGTCATTGGCAGCCATTCGAATGTTGGCAGATTTTCACGGGTTAATTTAATGCAGTCGGGTTCAAACTCGAAACGACGTTCGTAGTTCCGACATTGACAGGTTTTAATATTGAGCTGGCGACAGGCGACGTTAGTGAAGTAGATTTCGTCGGTGTCTTCATCCATCAGTTTATGCAGGCAACACTGACCGCAACCATCACACAACGACTCCCATTCCGCATCGCTCATTTCGTCCAGGGTTTTACTTTGCCAGAAAGGTACATCGCTCATCAGGTGTTCCGCCATTACGTTAAAACGCACCTTATAACCAGTCTGGCACAGCGATGCAAGTTTTGCCGCCGCTTTCAGGCGGCAAAAAGTATTACAAAACGCGAGTTGCCAAAGAATGCCCATCGAAAGTGACTGTCAGCTCATCACCGCTTTGCAACGGGCCGACGCCATCAGGCGTGCCTGTCAGCACAACGTCACCGGCCTTGAGGGTAAAAAACTTGCTCATATAAGCGATCAGCGGAACAATTTTATGGATCATGTCCGCAGTCGTACCTTGCTGACGTTGCTCGCCGTTTACGCTCAGGCCCAGCGTTGTATTTTGCGGGTCGCCGGTAAATTCCGCCGCGGGAATAAACCCGGAAAGCGGACAAGAGTTATCAAACGCTTTAGCCTTTTCCCACGGCTGCCCGGCTTTCTTCATTTTTCCCTGAACATCACGCAATGTCAGATCGAGCGCCACGCCATAACCGGCAATGGCTTTGCGGACATGCTCTTCCGTAGCCTGACGCAGCGTCGCGCCAATCAACACCGCCAGTTCGACTTCATGATGAACTGAACCGAAATCGGATGGGATCGCCAATGGCTGCCGCAGATCGCACAGTGCCGTTTCTGGTTTAATAAACAGCACTGGCTCTTCGGGCACTGCGCTGCCCATCTCTTTAATATGTTTGGCATAGTTACTGCCAACACAGACTACTTTACTCACCGGATAATCCAGCAGCGCACCTTGCCAGTTGTGATGTTGATACATAACGTTCCCCTCACCTTATCGTGGATATGAAAACCCGCGCCGACAAAGATAATGCCACCGCCGGATATCGGTTATTTGTTAGTGTCGTCTGTTTTCTGCCCCATGACGGAAAGATGTTGCTTCAGCAAATCTTCGGGTGGTGGCGGTAACTGCAAATAGTAACCTTGCTCGGTTAATGCCAGTTTAACCTTTTCAATATCAGCATTGACCAGTTTCTTCCGCCCATCCAACGGCAGAATCATCGCTAACTGAGGCTGACCAAAACCTTTCATCAGTTCCTCAGGAACACGCGAAAAATCGTCTTTTTTTTCGACATATAAATAGGTCTGGTCACGCTTGCTGCTTCGATAAATCACACAAAACATACTTTTACTCTTTAAGATGCCAGGTTTTGGCATAAGCTAACATCAATGAAACCCGCGCCACAAGCCAGCCAGCTGTAGATTTCTACGGTTTGTTGAGTCCATGCCCCTTTATAAGTAATCCCCCCGGCAAAAAATGCCGCGCCGGGATTTTACCGAACGCAGAAAAGCCACTGGAATTCTCCCGTAAGGGATTGTTATATTATAACAGTTCATCGTACTCATTCTGAACAGGATACTACCAATGAAAATCAAGAGCATCAGTAAGGCTGTATTGCTGCTTGCACTGCTAACCTCCACGAGCTTTGCTGCGGGTAAGAATGTCAATGTTGAGTTCAGCAAAGGCCATAGCAGCGCTCAGTACTCCGGCGAAATAAAGGGATACGATTACGATACATATACCTTCTATGCCAAAAAAGGTCAGAAAGTGCATGTGAGTATCTCTAATGAAGGCGCTGATACTTACCTCTTCGGGCCAGGAATCGATGATTCAGTTGATTTATCCAGATATTCACCAGAACTCGATAGTCACGGACAATACTCACTCCCTGCTTCTGGCAAATATGAGCTGCGAGTGCTGCAAACCCGAAACGACGCCCGTAAAAACAAAACTAAAAAATATAACGTCGATATTCAAATTAAGTAAATGTCAACCGACGGGGACTCTCCCCGTCATAAACGTTAACGCCCCACTCCTCTCTGTCGCTCAAGAGGTTAATGACGAATAGCAGACAATGCCGAATAGAACATAATGTAAACAAGGCATCACTCACGACACATAAATAACATCTTTGTGGTGATTTGATTGATTTTTCCACTCCGCTTACCATCCACACCAAAATAACGATCATCACGACATAATTTTTCTTTAACATCGCAAAATACACCGTTAGCGAATGTAAATTCGCTGGGATCGTAGCCTTGTAATGATTGTAAGTTTTCAGCGGCTTTTTCGCCGAGATATTTCCTTGTTAACTCTGTGGAAATGCCATCTGAGTTCACACAAATATACGGGTCGCAAACAACGCCGCACGCCGGAGATTGAAGTCCGCCAGCGTCATGTCCAGACGCCATTGATGAGAACATCATCCCCACACCTGACAATCCGATATAAAAAATACGCATCATATTCATAGCACATCCTGATAATCCAACCGTACAACACTTATGCTCATTTCATCATCAATCCGTAATCAAAACCGCTGACCTGGACGAGTTACGATGACCTGACAGAAGTATCAGACGTCTTCTGCGGTTTCTATGATAGAGCAATTCTGTGGCGGATATTAAGATAACGGGTATCTGTTCTTTAATGATGCCGCAAAAAATGGAAAGTTAAGAAAGCCTGGCGTGGTGAAAAAATACACTTGCCTCAATACTGGATATTTAAACAGGTCTGGAGATGCTGTCACGATTAGGGTGCGGAAAAAGGAAGCGTAAATAAGAACAATCAAAAGTACGACGGCAATGGGTTGATTGACAAGGGTATTTTTTAAGCTATGAATCAGCGCCATTTATCACAGAATAGACTTTTACTCTGAATAAATGGGAGGGTGACTTGCCTCAATATAATCCAGACTATAACATGCCTTATAGTCTTCGGAACATCATCGCGCGCTGGCGATGATTAATAGCTAATTGAGTAAGGCCAGGATGTCAAACACGCCAATCGAGCTTAAAGGCAGTAGCTTCACTTTATCTGTGGTTCATCTGCATGAGGCAGAACCTAAGGTTATCCATCAGGCGCTGGAAGACAAAATCGCTCAGGCCCCCGCATTTTTAAAACATGCCCCCGTTGTACTCAACGTCAGTGCACTGGAAGATCCGGTAAACTGGTCAGCGATGCATAAGGCGGTTTCGGCAACCGGTTTGCGGGTTATTGGCGTAAGTGGCTGCAAAGATGCGCAACTTAAAGCCGAAATTGAAAAGATGGGGCTGCCTATCCTGACGGAAGGAAAGGAAAAAGCGCCGCGTCCAGCTCCCGCACCACAGGCTCCAGCGCAAAATACAACGCCGGTCACAAAAACGCGTTTAATAGATACCCCGGTGCGTTCCGGTCAGCGTATTTATGCTCCACAATGTGATCTGATTGTTACAAGCCACGTTAGCGCTGGGGCCGAATTGATTGCCGATGGGAACATTCATGTCTATGGCATGATGCGCGGTCGTGCGCTTGCAGGGGCAAGTGGTGACCGGGAAACGCAAATATTTTGTACGAACCTGATGGCGGAACTGGTGTCCATCGCAGGTGAATACTGGCTGAGTGATCAAATCCCAGCAGAATTTTATGGCAAAGCGGCGCGACTGCAGTTAGTCGAAAACGCTTTGACCGTTCAACCGTTAAATTGATCCCTTTTTAACAAGGAATTTCTATGGCACGCATTATTGTTGTTACTTCGGGCAAAGGGGGTGTTGGTAAGACAACCTCCAGCGCGGCCATCGCCACTGGTTTGGCCCAGAAGGGAAAGAAAACTGTCGTGATAGATTTTGATATCGGCCTGCGTAATCTCGACCTGATTATGGGTTGTGAACGCCGGGTCGTTTACGATTTCGTCAACGTCATTCAGGGCGATGCAACGCTAAATCAGGCGTTAATTAAAGATAAGCGTACTGAAAATCTCTATATTCTTCCGGCATCGCAAACACGCGATAAAGATGCCCTCACCCGTGAAGGGGTCGCCAAAGTTCTTGATGATCTGAAAGCGATGGATTTTGAATTTATCGTTTGTGACTCCCCGGCAGGGATTGAAACCGGTGCGTTAATGGCACTCTATTTTGCAGACGAAGCCATTATTACCACCAACCCGGAAGTCTCCTCAGTACGCGACTCTGACCGTATTTTAGGCATTCTGGCGTCGAAATCACGCCGCGCAGAAAATGGCGAAGAGCCTATTAAAGAGCACCTGCTGTTAACGCGCTATAACCCAGGCCGCGTAAGCAGAGGTGACATGCTGAGCATGGAAGATGTGCTGGAGATCCTGCGCATCAAACTCGTCGGCGTGATCCCAGAGGATCAATCAGTATTGCGCGCCTCTAACCAGGGTGAACCGGTCATTCTCGACATTAACGCCGATGCGGGTAAAGCCTACGCAGATACCGTAGAACGTCTGTTGGGAGAAGAACGTCCTTTCCGCTTCATTGAAGAAGAGAAGAAAGGCTTCCTCAAACGCTTGTTCGGAGGATAAGTTATGGCATTACTCGATTTCTTTCTCTCGCGGAAGAAAAACACAGCCAACATTGCAAAAGAACGGCTGCAGATTATTGTTGCTGAACGCCGTCGCAGCGATGCAGAACCGCATTATCTGCCGCAGTTGCGTAAAGATATTCTTGAGGTCATTTGTAAATACGTACAAATTGATCCTGAGATGGTAACCGTACAGCTTGAGCAAAAAGATGGCGATATTTCTATTCTTGAGCTGAACGTGACCTTACCGGAAGCAGAAGAGCTGAAATAAGCCCGCTGTAAAAACGCATTTATCTTCAAGGCAGAGTCATTTCTGCCTTGAGTTTTTCATCCCTCTCATCCACGTTGTGGTAAAGCGGCGAGTATTCTTGCTGATACTCCTCATTGCTATTTCCACCTCCCCCTTTACACCTTAAGGCTGTTCCCACGCACAGAACAAAATGTTTATGCCTGGTTGAGTAAATAACCCTGTTGTTAGTGTGGATATACTGGGAGATGATAACCCCGCAATTTCATTATTCATTGTTCTCCCATAGGATGAGGTTTCCCGCCGTAACTGGCGGGCTTTTTTTGCCCCAGAATTTTCTCTTTCAACATCCTGTAAACGAAAACTGCGCCGAAGCGCAGTTTAATCGTTGATGGTCAGAACGACCAGTTCACACCAGCCACCGCGTTCCACGGGGACTCCACACCGGCACCATGGCTATACCCCACCCCGAAATGCCCGCTTAACGTACTGCTGAATGAGGCTTTAATACCTGCCTGGTATATTCCACGTCTGCCCGACAAATCATTGACAAAATTACCGTCACTATTCACTTTCACCCGATTATCATCGACAAATTCTTTGCGCACAGCCGCCTTCAGGCAGGGTTCAATTTCCATACCGTTCCCCAGACGCATGTTGTAACTCAGCGTTGCACCCAGTTCACGATATATACTGCGGGTATCGACTGATTTCGATTCCATGCCATTGGATAAATGATAGTAGCGTCTAAGTGACCTAAGCTCTGCTGCAACATCAGCCCGCAGGCACCAGACCAGGGGATTCATCCTGAAGAGACAGCGCAGGTGTATTGTGTTCACCGCTCACCAAAGACATCATGATGAAATGATGATATCCCGCATAAGAAAGAGGCATTTTTTACACGCAGTGCGCTGAAGTGTAGTTGGATAAAAAATCACTCTTTTCAGATAATACTGTCGTACGCTTATCTTTCGACAATGAGGCCGTCGGCAAAATAAAATGACTAATGTAATCGTTGCTGATGAATATCTTCTGCTCACATAAAAATCACACAATAATATTGATAAATCAGATTATCTTACCTTTACAACATTGCGTTAACAGTCAATGACACTTCTTGAATAAAAATATTGTCAATCAATGAGTTATTCCTCATTTAAGATTATTCTCATTCACGTAAAAAACATAATTCCTATCATCACAGCCACGCTCATTTTGAATTATCTGAATAATAGCGAGCGTTCTTTAGTTAAGCAGATCTTAATTGAAGACGAAATTATTGTGTGTGCAACTTACTTAATACCGGACATCTAAGTTGAAGAAAAAAATACTTGCCTTCGGGCTTATCTCAGCATTGTTCTGCTCCACGCCAGCGATGGCGGATATGAATCGCACCACGAAAGGTGCATTGCTAGGCGCAGGCGTTGGTTTACTTACTGGCAATGGTGTTAATGGCGTACTGAAAGGTGCAGCTGTTGGCGCTGGTGTTGGTGCAGTAACAGAAAAAGGCCGCGACGGTAAAAATGCGCGTAAAGGTGCAAAAGTAGGTGCCGCCGTTGGTGCTGTCACTGGCGTTCTGACCGGCAATGGCCTCGAAGGGGCGATTAAAGGTGCCGTGATTGGCGGTACGGGTGGTGCAATTCTGGGTAAAATGAAATAAGGAATGATGATGAAAAAATTTGCTTTACTGGCGGGCCTGTTTGTTTTCGCACCAATGACCTGGGCGCAGGACTACAATATTAAAAACGGTTTGCCGTCAGAAACCTATATTACTTGCGCAGAAGCCAACGAAATGGCAAAAACTGACAGCGCACAGGTTGCAGAAATTGTTGCGGTAATGGGTAATGCCAGCGTTGCCAGCCGTGATTTAAAAATTGAGCAATCTCCGGAACTGAGCGCCAAAGTGGTAGAAAAACTGAATCAGGTTTGCGCTAAAGACCCGCAAATGCTGTTGATCACGGCAATTGATGACACCATGCGTGCTATCGGCAAAAAATAATATTTCATATGTACCGCGTCGATGAATACGACGCGGTTTTTTAGCTAACGGCGGGATCAGAACTTATATTTCAGGCCCACCATCACTGCGGTGTCATTGTAGCCATTATCACCCAGCTGCACGCCCACATTCCCCCAGACGCTGGCCGCTGGATTCAGGTTGCCATTTACGCCAAGTTTAATTTCCCCCAAATTACTCGCCCCATCTTGTTCGACTTTCACACCGTTCATTGAGACAGCAAAATCTTTACTGTTATGGATCCAGTTCATTTCAACAAAAGGTTCAAAGTCGTCACCGTGCGGACCGCTGTTTTTCTCCTGAGTACGAATAAAGGTGCGGAAACCAAGTCGGGTCTGGATGTTGTTATTTGCGTCATTCTCAATACGTGAGCCATTGGCTTCGGTGTGCGCATTATGATCGACGCCCATCCAGATAGCCTGTGCCTGTGGCTGGAATATCCACGTGTATTTCGCCGCTTCCAGACCAAAGGATTTATTCAGGGCAAAGCCGTAACCCGCTTCCAGCGAGACGGTTGCGCCTTTCGCACTATAGGATTCATAGGCTAATTCATCCCCTTTCACCGAGTTTTTAAACCAGCTATATTGCGCCCAGGCGTCAATGTATGCGCCTTTTTTACTGATGTCATCGGCAAACCAAATGGCATACAGCCCTGCGCAATAGCCTCTGACACTCCCTTTCGAACGATAATCCGACACGCTGGAATGAGTTGAGTTGTAGTCGCGGGCATAACCAGCCATCACTCCCAAACGCCAACTGTCACTGTCGGTAAAACCACCGGTTAACAGATCGGCCCCTAACTGCGAGACGTAGCGATGCGAGGTCGTTCTCAACTGTCCGTTGCTGTCACGCCAGGCATTATGCCCGCCAATTTGACGTAGCCAAAGTCGGCTTGAACGCTCCTGTTCAGTTACAGGATCGATGTAGCGCATTTCACCCGCACGGTCGTTCAGACGCATAACAAAAAGAGTGTTAGCGGCTGCCAGGTTGGCGACGTAACTTCCAGCTTCGAGGCGCAGGACGGGGGTAGGCGCAACAGTAGGCGCTGAACTTCCTCCGGAGTTTGTTTCACCGCCGCTCGTTGCCTGGAAGTTAGTCAGATACCAGTTTTTATTGGTCGCTTCGGTATTACCTCGGGTTAATGAATATTCGTAGGCACCGGCGAAAATCCTCGAATCCTTAATAAATGCCCCATTTGATTCCCCCTCAACGCTGATAATCTCTATCCCATTTAACGTGTAAGCTCCGCTGCCTCCTGCATTGGTAACTTTAACTCGGGTTGTTCCAGAGGTATTTCCATTAATAACGACTTTATCCGTAGCTGAATTATCATCACCCAATTCAGTTCTGAGATGCAATACGCCATTATTACCAACGTAATTTTCAGTTATTGTTAATCTTGTTGGTTCGACATCCCGTCCATCTGCCCGGGAAATATAGACCGTACTATTATCAACCGTGAGGTTGCTCACCGTTGAGTCAGCTTTAATATCCCAGGTACTATTATCTGAAAGCGACAGATAGGTATGAGTGTTATCATCTGTTGAAATATTAGCTGAACCCGTTATTTTTGAATTAGTTGCATCGACGGTCAAATGACCTTTAATATTATTGATAAAAACATCTGCAGCCGATGATACCTCACTATCCGTAATGGTCACGTTACTCGTCTCATTTTTATGGTAGAGGATTTCATTTGCTGACCGTAGTGAGCTACCAGATAAAATATCTACCGTTGCTTCCTGACCATTTATGGAAGACTCCAGCACAATTCCAGACCCCTGATGCGCGACTGCAGATGTATTTTTCAGCGTCACCGTGCCGCCATTATAAATTTTAGCAATCGCGGCGTCAGGACCCGTTGTATAAATTTCTCTCTGGTTAAATGAAACTGTCCCCTGGCGGGCAGCGATGGCATGAGCATTGTCCCCATGCGTGGTGATATCAACATCGGTTAATGTAACGCTGGCATTGGTATAATCAAGCGTGTCACCAGCCTTGACGACAGTGCCATTAGCGTACGCGGCATAACTTTCTGTTCCGTGGGTTGTGATCTCCCCTTTTGCCATATCCAGTTTTGCTATGGCATTATTTTCATTACTTCCTGTATCGGTAGTACTTTCTTCATCAAGAGAAGATACACACGCACGCGCGCTTCCGGGAGATGCACACGCAAGAACGCCGACTGCGTGATTACCCGCAGTAACAATAAATGTATCATCTCCGTAAGAAAAAGAGGGGGTAACCGAACCGTCAGAGTTGACTCTTATTATGGTGTCAGTATTCAGGTTTCCACTCGTTTGACTTAGCAAACCAATTGAGTAATCCCCCGTTGTGACAATCGTGTTTTTACCCTGCAAAATAACAGCACCGCCAAATTCACTTACGATTGCGCCAGCTGTTAATGCTGTGCTTAGAGGACTATTGTCAGAAGGATATAAACCGCCCGTTGTTACAATGACGCCATTGTTAATGGTTAACTTGCTACCCTCTCCTGCAACGGATACCCGTAACTTCCATTACCCGTTGTTATAACTAGCGCATTATCAATATCTTTTACTTTTCCATCTTTTATTGCCACAGCATGTTTATATTCATCGTGCTGAATAAACTGTTCAGCATATGCATTACCCACCGCCAGAGCAATAAGTCCCAAACTAAACCCGGAGAGTTTTTTCAGTTTCATAGATTAACCATCCATTCATTGGATTAACAAACATTCCTGGTCAAATAACCTATGCGTTCAGATTACCAAAACGGAGGGTAAAGACAAAAACAAAAGCACAAAAAATTTAAATAGATAAACAGCGACAATATATAAATGATAAATAAGTCGGCATTATCATTTTTCACCTTATTTTCATGACATTGATCACTTTAGGGTGACGATTTTGTTTAACAAATAACTCTTCGACATCAAAATTGTTAATAGTTGCGATGAGGATTATTTCGGCGATATATAAAAACAACCGTGATAACACCAGGGTTGACAACTATTTGCGCAATAATGCCTTTCCTTCAATGATCCAGGCGTTCACTGCCAGCAACCCATTCAGCCGCATACTGACAGTGAGAAACTGAAAGATTATTGCTGATCCCTGTGGTTGACGAGTCTTTCTCTTAATCGATTAACCAGATTGATCGCCAGCCAAACAAGGGCATTAAGCAAATTTATCGTCACAAGCACTTCTCCCAGCCCGGTACTGGGTTTTGCAATAAGGATGACCAGGAGGGTGATCAGCATAAATGCAATGGAAAAGATGATATAGAGAGTGAAATAATCCAGATTATTACTATTGTTCATGCTACTAATGGCAATCCTGTCAAAACTTTCAAACAATTATAGCAAACAAAATAATGAACAATAGTAACAAGAGGCAACGAGCTAATTAGCTGTCTATAATTACACCGCACTATGGCCTTACTGATCAATTTTCACTCAACCACAACCTTCACCTTCGGTTTAGAAAGGATAATTTTGACCAGGTCGATGTATGTAACAGGTTTATAGAAATAATAACCCTGCTGAAATGTGATATTATTTTGGTTCAGATAGTCAAGTTGTTCTTTCGTTTCGACACCTTCAGCGACGATACTGATCGAAAGTTTACGCGCCAGATCCAATACACAATCCAGAATTCGGGTTGATTCTGGGTCTGCGTTTACGCGGCCAACGAAACTGTGATCAATTTTGATATAATCAATATGCAGGTCATGAAGATAAGAAAGCCCTGAGTAGCCAGTACCGAAATCATCCAGCGCGATGACAAAACCATTTTCATGCAGAATGTTCAACCGCTGAACCAGACTTTCATCAACATTCAATGGCTCACGCTCGGTGACTTCCAGAACAAGGTTTAAATCGCGGCGGGTAAAACTGTCACGGAAATTTAAACACTCGTCGACAAACGTCGGCGAAATAATATGCGAAGCGCTAAAATTAATTCCAATATGAAAACCTTCCGGCAATTTACTCGCGATAGCGTTCATCTGTCTGGCAACCTGATTCATCAGGCTTTGCGTAAGCGGAACGATTAATCCGGATTTTTCAGCAAGTGGAATAAATGCCGCGGGTGATATATATCCACCGTGAGGTTGTTTCCAGCGGGCTAACACCTCAACTCCCCGCAATGTCCCTTCCCGACCATTTACCACAGGTTGGTAAAAAGGGACGATCTCCCCATTATTTATTGCCCGTCGCAGGATCTCTTCAGGCGTTGCGCTTTTATTGAAATATCTATCAAGCAGGAAGGCAGCGGCGCAGGCGATTAACAGAATAAATATTAAAATCCCAAAGCCTTTATCGATAAGTCTGTAGAAGCTAAAGAGTGGCGGCGGGTTAAAGATAATAGTGAAATGATATTTTGTGGAGTGAACCTTCTCGGTATAGGGATAATGTCCATTAAGCGTCATCACATCACCCGTTGGTCCAATAATGTCATCCGCCACGCGTAATACATACCTTACCCCTTTCAAGGGTACATTAAGTGCCCCACGAATATGCTGATCGCTTATCGTAACCAAAATGCGCGTATCTGCAAATTGGTTCTGATAGAGCAGGATAGGTAATCTATTAACGGTGTCGATTGCTGGAGCCAACAGTAAATTACTGTCCGGGAAAACAGGAATACGAGACAACAGGACCCGATTCCCAGGCAGGGATGTACACCAGACTATTCCCTGTTTGAGAATGATGATTGTGCGCAGGTGAGGTTTCAGAGCTGCTTCAGTGCCAAGCTGATATTGCTCCTCGAGGTTGCATTCCTTCCCGGCAATGTTAACCGCTGTTTGAGTCGCTTGTGACGCTTCTTCAAGTATATGATTGATATTGTTGGCGGCATATCTCGCTCCCGCCAGGTACTCTGCTTTTGCGGAATACCAGAGCTGGATGTTCAAAATAGCGACACCGGTAATAAACAAGCATATCGCAACGAGGATGGGTATGAGTGTATTGCGCATTTGCTTGTCCCGGCCAAAGGGTTTAATACATGAAAATGCCATTCATTCGCTCGCGCTGGCATCTACAGAGAGCATGGTAGAGAGCATAAGAAATATCCACGCCGAAGATAAAATTTTCTCCATCTTGATCTAACCCATTAATTATTGAGCATAATGTAGGCAGTACAAAATAAGTTAGGCGGGATATCAGGCGTCAAGAATGGAGAGCGAGAACTCTCCATTCTTGACACCTGATATTGCGGACATAATAAGAAAGCATAACGCCTGAAATGCTCACTTTGCATCAGCATGGTGATACAGCTGATGTTTATTCTAAAACCTTACTCAAGTTCTAAGAGAGCACGGATTCCCTGTCATTAATAATGATATCCGTTAGTGTAGTCTTATGCATTTCAATGTACTGCAATATTTGCAGATAGAGATCAGAAAGAATCACACTGGTTTCATCTTTTAAACGCAAGCGTAAAGCCTGATCAATAATATGACTATCAACATACCCATGCGTCATGAACACCTCCCTCTCGAGATTTTTAAACAAAGCACATTGAAAAATAAATCTCTCTGGGATTGAATTATTCATGTCAGCCTCGTAGAAATATTAACCCAATAAAATTATGCTGTGTATAGTCTAAAGCGACAGACAAAAATAAGATGAATGAGTTTTCTATAAACTTATACTTAATAATTAGAAGTTACATATCATCAGCTGTGTATCGCAACACGATTTCCAGTGTTTTTCTAATCACATCAGCTTTGAGAATATCACTTGTTGTTTCCAGGGAGTGTATCAGACTTAAGATAATATTTTTATTATTAACATTATCGCCTGAAAGCATTAAATTGGTGACAGCCTGCCCTAACACTGCTGACTCTTCTTCTAACAAATTACCCGAACTGCGAAAGTAACTTGCTAACGCTTTATCAGTTATTGCATTATGAATTGTAGTATCTTCAAGCATGGTAACCTCTCATCTTACTTATGAAATTTTAATGTATTCTGTTTATTTTCTTACCATTGAACATACTTTTATTGTCAGCTGTCGCTGTTCTTCGGTTTGGCCCTCCTGAATCACTATTGCTAAAATCACGAATTATGCTGTCAATTAAATCGCGTCGGAAAGCATCTTCCTCAGCCGATTTCATTACGAGTAATTGCTTAATAAGAGTCTGCAATGAAAAATTTATCTTCATGCGCAGTATCTGGAGCACCGCCTGGCCAGTAATTTCATATTTTATACGTTCATTATCAGATGTCTTCATAACGACTTCATAGCTAACCTGTTAAATAATCAGGCTGTTGCATTATTCAAAAAGCAACCCAATTAGTGCATTATAATGTTTCTGTTCCTCTTCCCCTGTCGCTTGTTCCAGTCGGCAAAGAAGTTTGGCACAAAGCGACTTTCGACTCAGATTACGTCCATCTTTCAAAATCTCAGTCACAATTTCCCCGAGAGTTTCCTGCTGAGTAGGCAAGTTAGCTTTTGCAAAGTAACGAGTGATTGCTCCCGCAGAATCTGAAGTCACTGAATTTTGATGCATGCTACGCCTCTGTTAAAAATGTTAATCAATGTGAAGTGAGGTAACAATAGCAAACTTGTACGAAATATGTGTACAGAATGATAAATTAATTTTTTGCAATTAGTGCTAATGCATATAAAACAATGTGTTATGATAAAACATATTGCATCATTTAACTGACAATCTATACAAGATTTTTCGCCAACTAGTGTTCAACTTTTTCCATTTTTTATCAATGTAAAGAAACAGTTATGTTTTGGTATTAAAAGAAAGACACAAGAAGATATGTCTGTTACCGTCTTACTCTCGCCTCACCCATTACCCTGGATTGTTAATGCTTACCACCCTTATTTATCGTAGCCATATACGTGACGACGAACCTGTCAAAAAAATCGAAGAAATGGTTTCGATAGCAAATCGCAGGAACATGCAGTCTGACGTAACAGGGATCTTACTGTTTAATGGTTCTCATTTTTTCCAGCTTCTGGAAGGTCCGGAAGAACAGGTTAAAATGATATATCGGGCTATATGCCAGGATCCACGGCACTATAATATTGTTGAGCTGCTGTGCGATTACGCGCCTGCTCGCCGTTTTGGCAAAGCGGGAATGGAATTATTTGATTTGCGCCTGCACGAGCGAGATGACGTTTTACAGGCCGTATTCGACAAAGGCACATCAAAATTTCAGCTAACTTATGATGACAGAGCGCTACAATTTTTTCGTACTTTTGTCCTTGCAACCGAACAATCAACCTATTTCGAGATCCCTGCCGAAGACTCCTGGCTTTTTATCGCTGACGGATCTGATAAAGAACTTGATTCCTGTGCCCTTTCACCAACTATAAACGACCACTTTGCCTTTCATCCTATTGTCGATCCCTTATCGCGGCGGATAATCGCTTTTGAAGCCATTGTGCAAAAAAATGAAGATAGCCCATCAGCCATAGCGGTTGGGCAGCGTAAAGACGGGGAAATCTACACAGCGGATCTCAAAAGTAAGGCGCTTGCATTCACGATGGCACACGCACTTGAGCTCGGTGATAAAATGATTTCAATCAATCTATTACCTATGACCCTGGTTAACGAACCTGACGCAGTCTCTTTTTTACTTAATGAAATAAAGGCCAATGCTCTGGTGCCTGAACAAATCATCGTTGAATTTACTGAAAGTGAAGTCATATCTCGGTTTGATGAGTTTGCCGAAGCGATTAAATCGCTAAAGGCTGCTGGTATCAGTGTAGCAATTGATCATTTTGGCGCAGGTTTTGCTGGTTTGTTACTCCTGTCACGCTTCCAGCCTGACAGAATTAAAATCAGTCAGGAATTGATTACCAATGTTCATAAAAGTGGGCCACGGCAGGCAATTATTCAGGCGATCATAAAATGCTGTACATCACTTGAAATTCAAGTCAGTGCTATGGGCGTGGCAACACCAGAAGAGTGGATGTGGCTTGAATCCGCAGGAATTGAGATGTTTCAGGGAGATCTGTTTGCTAAAGCTAAATTGAATGGTATCCCTTCCATAGCGTGGCCAGAGAAAAAATAATTTTCAGCACATTCTTTCACATGATTTCAGTAAATCATCGTGAAAATGAATACGTTACGTTTAAATTTAATCCACATTAAAAATAATGTTTCATCCAATTTAGCTGAAATCTTATTTATACTTTGTACAATTTTAGCGTATATTGTACAAAGTATTATTGGGTCGTGTACAGGCGACGGAGATTTGTGACCGCAAGGAGGAATTGTGGCTTATTACAGCATTGGTGATGTTGCTGAACGTTGCGGGATTAATCCTGTCACTCTCCGGGCCTGGCAACGCCGCTACGGTTTGTTAAAACCACAGCGCAGTGAAGGCGGACACCGACTCTTTGATGAAGAAGACATACAACGCATCGAAGAGATCAAGCGTTGGATAAGTAATGGCGTCCCTGTAGGCAAAGTTAAAGCATTACTGGAAACCACCAGCCAGGATACGGAAGATGACTGGAGCCGCCTGCAAGAAGAGATGATGTCAATTCTTCGCATGGCTAATCCTGCCAAACTACGCGCGAGAATTATTTCACTGGGTCGAGAGTACCCAGTAGATCAATTGATTAATCATGTTTACCTTCCTGTTCGCCAGCGTCTCGTGCTTGATCACAACACCTCCCGCATTATGAGCAGTATGTTTGACGGCGCATTAATTGAATACGCAGCAACCTCGCTTTTCGAAATGCGCCGTAAGCCCGGTAAAGAAGCCATTCTGATGGCGTGGAATGTTGAAGAGAGAGCACGATTGTGGCTGGAAGCATGGCGTTTATCATTGTCAGGATGGCACATTTCTGTTCTTGCTGATCCCATTGAATCGCCGCGCCCGGAACTGTTCCCGACGCAAACATTGATTGTCTGGACAGGCATGGCACCAACGAGAAGGCAAAACGAACTTTTACAACACTGGGGTGAGCAAGGTTATAAAGTCATCTTTCATGCCCCCTAATTTCACCTTTATCCCGCCCCTTAGACAGAATGTTATAATCTGAACCCACAACAGCGTTTGTACCGGAGCTGGTCCGTTGCAAAATGCTCACCGGGAGAATTCAGATATTCCCTCTATCACACTCTGTACATATCACAGCCAAAGGACAGACCAGATTGAAGTGGTAAAACCGATCGTGCACACTACGCAGTCTCACAACTAACAAGAGGTTATTATCCTGATGGATCAGGTCGTTGTTTTTCAAAAGATGTTTGAGCAAGTGAGAAAAGAGCAAAACTTCTCCTGGTTTTATTCAGAATTAAAACATCACCGTATTGCACATTACATTTATTATCTGGCTACGGATAACATCAGAATTATTACTCACGATGACACGGTTTTGTTATTAAGAGGAACCAGGAACCTGTTAAAAGTTAGTACGACCAAGAACCCTGCTAAAATAAAAGAGGCCGCATTGCTTCATATTTGCGGAAAATCTACATTTCGGGAATACTGTTCAACACTAGCAGGCGCGGGCGTTTTCCGGTGGGTTACTGATGTTAATCATAACAAACGCAGTTACTACGCCATTGATAATACGCTTTTATATATTGAAGATGTAGAAAATAATAAACCATTAATCTAGCTAAAGTTGGATGCTTAAGAAATGCTTCATAATTCAGTAAGGCATTAGCATAATGGGAATAAAAGTACAGAGACTATCCCTATGGATGATAAATACTGTCCTTTTATTGCTACCCATAAATAATCACCATGCCAATACTATCAAATTGATATTTGAAATGTGATCACTTGACTTTCTATACGTTATTTTATAACGGTTAATATATTTATAAAAACAACGGGTGTGCCATACGCCCGTTTCAATACTTAACGCACATGTGTTTTGGTTTAGTCATCATCCAGTTATATGTATTTTAGCCAGGAACAGGTTAAACCTTTCCTATATAACTCAAAAATTGAAACCTTATTCTCATGTCATGCTTATATTCATTATTATCGTTATATAAAAAGGCAACCATAATGTTTAGCAAATTGGCACAAAGTAGCATAAAGGCTATGTTTTAATTACAGGATGTTCAGTCATTTGAATGTATAACATTATAGCTAAACAAATCTAAAACGAAGTGAATAATTTATTGTTTTCACTAAATCTCATTTTGTTTAACATCCATTGAGATTCCTTGCTTTAAATTTTGTTTTATATAAGCAATCGTTTTAATTAATTTATTTTTTGAAGGGGTAATATACTCATATGCAAAATAAAGAAATGAACATCCAAATGAACTATATTAAATACCGTGGGATAAGACATAACAAATGAAGTGGATAGTAATTGACACGATAATTCAACCTTCATGCGGCATATCTTTTTCAGCCATATGGGGTAATATGAAAATGATCATCTGGTATCAATTTACTATATTTCTCCCTCCTGGCAGTATATTTACACCGGTTAAATCTGGAATTATCCTTAAAGATAAAGAATATCCTATTACTATTTATAACATCGCACCATTCAACAAGGATTTATGGAGTCTACTCAAAAGCAGTCAAGAGTGTCCTCCAGGAGAAAGCAAAATAACAAATAAATGTTTGCATAATAGTTGCATTATAAAAATATGCCCATATGGGCTCAAGTAAAGGGTTTTATATAAATATGCTCGATATGCTATTAATAATACCTACATAAATAAAACAACGGGCGTGTTATACGCCCGTTGCAATATTAAACACATGTAGTGATTACATGTTCTTGATGATCGCATCACCAAATTCTGAACATTTCAGCAGTTTAGCGCCTTCCATCAGACGCTCGAAGTCATAGGTTACGGTCTTCGCATTGATTGCGCCTTCCATACCTTTAACAATCAGGTCAGCCGCTTCAGTCCAACCCATATGGCGTAACATTAGATTTAGAAAATTATTATATCCAATTGAATTAAAACAATTTTATACTTAACGAACATCTAAACTTGTTTTTTTACCTTCACCATAACTCGCTGATTTTGTATAGTTTACGTAGCGTTTTGATAACCACTTTATGGCAAAATGGAGGTTCGCTTGAAAACTTCTGTTCTTATCCAGAAATTAATGGAAATTGACAAAACTGTACTATTCGATGCGGACGTAGTGACCGGTGAGGAATGGTGGCCAACCCCGATTTCTCGTGTTTATCACAATCCGCCACATACTTATGTAGAATTTTAAACAGGTGAACAATCTCAAAATGAATCTGACGAGCTAAGTGTTTATAGCGAATTACAAATTTGTGCACATCGAATGATGCAAATTAGAGATTTTGTGCAATCTAACGAGGGACTGAAACCTGAAAAAATTGTTTCGGAAATAAACATTCAAATTGAACGTATTAAAAAGTGATGGCTGAAGCAATTCTGAAACACTAATTCATATTCTATGTTATTCATACCAATGTGGATTTAACTCCCACCAACCCACCAACCCACCAACCCACCAACCATGATTGGGCGGCGCAAGAAACTAATATCAATTAAAACAGCAAGTTATCAGTCTAAACAGAACACCAACGGGATGGAGGAGAGACAAAAAATATCCAATGAAACCGTAGCGCGTCAGCATTCAAAAGCGGGGTTTCTTATTTTTACTTCACCAGTAACAAATACACTGTATCATAACTACATAAAAATGATTGTTCTGACTCAGATGAATTTCTTACTCTTGTGGAATGTCACTTAATGTTATTTATAGGTAAACAATGAAATCCGAAACGCTAACCATCCAGCAAATTTTCCAAAATCAACGACAATATCGTGTTCCATTCTATCAACGTGCCTACGTATGGACGCAACGAAACCAATGGTCAGCTTTGTTGGAGGATATCTTCGAAAAAGCACAGAGCCGACTTTCGGGAACAAAACCAACCCCTCATTTCCTCGGCGCGGTGGTGCTGGAACCTCAACTCAAAAACAGCTTGTTAGGTGTAGATACCATACATATTATTGACGGCCAGCAACGTTTAACCACTCTTCAATATATTCTGGCATCCATTCGATTATCATTGCGTGCTACAGGCCTTTCTGAACTGGAAGGGTTAGTATTGACTTGCTTGAAAAATACAAACGAAGCAACGATGAGAAATAAAAAGGTAGAATGCTTCAAACTGTGGCCAACTTTTCGAGATCAAACTCATTTTATTCAAAGTCTTAATGTTGATAATATTGACGATCTCCGTAATGTATTTTCTGATAGCTTCACGCAACATGGTACGTTACGTAAACATTTCAACCACCCGCCGTCACTAGAGGCATTATGGTTTTTTACTGAAGCCTTTATAAAATGGATTAAAATAGAAAAACACTCACCACAAGAAAATGCTGTAGCACTAATTGAGGCTGTCTTGACGGATCTGAAACTGGTAAGCATATTTCTCGAAGCTGAAGATGATGCCCAAATAATTTTTGAAACATTAAATGGGCGAGGAGCGGAACTTCATGCAACGGATCTTATTCGCAACTATATCTTTATGTGCGCTGAGCATGAAAATATTAATGCTATTGAATTATATGAAAATGAGTGGAAGATCTTTGAAGATAAATACTGGTCGGAAAAGCAACGCCGTGGACGTATTAATAAACCACGCATGGAGTGGCTTGTACATGCGACATTGCAATCAGAAAGGCAGCGTGAAATTGATCTGTCTCGCCTTTACAATGAGTATCGTGATTATGTAAGTAAGGACTTGCCTTCACAACGAGCAGATCTGCAAGTAAAGCGCCTCAAACAATATGCATCACAATATAAAGAATTGGTTGGTGGTTTTGGCACAACCCCCATCTCACACTTTAGACATCGCATCGCAGCCTATGATGTGACGACACTCTATCCGCTTGCTTTGTTCATTTCGATAGCTAACATCGCCGATGATGAGAAAGCAGCCATGTATAATGATCTTGTCTCCTACGTAGTACGAAGATCCGTATGTGGCCTGACGCCAAAGAATTACAACAATGTATTTATGAATGTATTGCGACACTTGTCTAAAACGGAAATTTCCAGTGTTGAGTTACGTAATATCCTCAATAGCTTAAATGGCGAAGCCTCACGTTGGCCTGGGGACTCAGAATTTCTCAACGCTTGCATCAATGCTCCACTTTATCCTGGCAGGCTCGACGCACCGAAAATGCGCTCAATGTTAACGGAACTTGAAAGAGAACTTTGTCGCCAAGTGAAGACAGAAAAGCCTGATGTTCCAAATCTTTCTAATCTCGATATCGATCATCTTATGCCTCAAAGTTGGTATTCCTGTTGGCCTCTCGAAAATGGTCATATGGTGACAAATTCAGATGCTACGGTAATGAACCAAATTGTTCTGTCTGGAACCGATCTTACCCCTGAACAGCTACTGGTAAGGAAACGGCAACAAGCGATAGCTACGTTGGGAAATCTAACTTTGCTTAACCTTAGCGTAAACCGTTCCGTTCAGAATGCTGTATTTCTGAAAAAACGTGATGCTCTCATCGTCCACACCAATCTACGACTGAACATACCACTTATACTTAAGGATAAATGGGATGAGAGTGAAATACTGGAGCGAGGTAAAAAGTTGGGGGAAATTGCATTGAAAGTATGGCCAAAATACGATTAATGCAATTAATAAAATGATTATAGCGGCCTTACATTAGTAAGGCCGCAACTCACTATTAAATCCTTTAATTTGCATCAAGAACAGCACTGTCAGCCCTAGGCTCTCGGACTTTGTACCGCTTATCTTGTCTTCAAAAATCAGCTCGCATCCTGCACAGTTAAACGCATTACGTTGTAGATCGATTTTCTGGTCATTTGTTGATACGCAAACATAGCCAATAAGCATGGTAGCTCCCTCTGACAAAAGCAGGAATGATGCCATTTTCTCGTTATTTCTGCATTTTCATAAACGTTGGTTTGGGAGAATTATCTCTGGCTGGCACTGCATCGGGTGTCATTGGTCTGAATGGGTATGTAACGATTCCGTTAATTATTTCAGGTTCCCGGAGAACACTGATTATTCAGTGGGGGCAGGCGAGATTTGGTGGGTCTGGTGGTGAAGATGCCGGATATCTTAATGATTTTCCTTTTGCCTTTCCGTCAGCATGTTATGGAATGATAGTTAGTCATGTGGGGCATACACCTTCAGGCGCAGGAATCCTGTCGGCTTCTGCAATTACATCAAATCAGTTCCGCGGTTTTTCAAGCATAGCGACTGCTGCAAATGCTGTATTAGGTCGTTATATCGCTATAGGGGGTTAATATGTTTTATAGTCCATCATTAAACATTTTTGTGAATCCTGCGCTTAAGGATGATTACATTAATGCAAATTCATGGCCAGATGATGCTCTGGCTGTCAGTGATGATGTTTATAATGAATTTGCAATCAATACGCCCCCATATGACAAAATTCGTGTTGCAGGAAAAAATGGATTACCCACATGGGCACTAATACCTCCACCATCGCATGAAGAACTTATTCAACAGGCAGAATCAGAAAGGCAATTATTGCTTAATCAGGCCAACGAATACATGAACAGTAAACAATGGCCCGGTAAAGCCGCTATTGGTCGTCTGAAAGACGAGGAACTGGCACTATATAATTTGTGGCTGGATTACCTGGACGCACTGGAACTGGTGGATACCTCCAGTGCTCCAGATATTGAATGGCCTACACCTCCGGTAACTCAGGCCAGCTAATCTCAGGAGCCGTCGAAGTGTCGACGGCTTTTACTTCTTTTTTGTAGTCCATCCAGGCGGATAGTTTTTCTTTATCTGTACTGCTGATATCACCAAGCATTAATTCCACTCGCCAGTCAGCTGTGACATTATCGGCATGAGCAAGTAACTGCATTCGCTGATTTTCAGCACGTGCGACATAATCAATCGCCGGAGATTTCAGTACCGGTAAACCATTTTCATCTGACGTGATTAATTTACCCCCTTCCTGCTGTCCGGCAATTAATTCATTGTATAAGTCTGTACTTATCTCAACAATGTCAGCAGGCATGTCGCTGTTTATACCATCAAAGAAAAAACCATTAGTCGATTTTGAGAAATAAATCATAGATATACCTATACACCGATTGCTACCCAAAAACAGGACCTTTCATATTTGACAATTTCTCCCTGAGATATACCGCCAACAATTATATAGAACTGTGATTTGGTGATATCAGAACAGTTCGCAATGCCCATTGCAGATATACCAGCCAACGACGTTGTATGTGGCACAGCCAACAGCGCAAGTGAACGATTTGGGAATGTTACCGGGTAAGTCACCGTATAGTTTGATGCTCCACTGACAATACCCCACTGAATAATCAGACCTGAAGGGAGTTTTTGAAAACCCGTTGATGAAAGTGAACTGGCAAACGCCGCCATATCCGGAATTTGGTTTTGCCCGTTACCTACATTCCGTTTTGCCGCTTCTCCCAAACCAAGGTTTTGAAGAGCCGTTTTCACCGTGCCGTCCGATTTGATATCGCCAAACGGATTTTTGCGACTTAACAGCAGCGCACGAAGCGCGGTAAGCAGCTGGTCATGCCGCCCCTTCTCCAGGCTGGCACCGGATGCCTCCACCACGCTGCAGAGCTCTTCCTGCAACATGTCAAAGTAGTCATCATCCAGATCGGTGGCAGGCGTGCCGGTCTGGGGGTTACCACGGGTAAAACCGTTCTTACCCGCGCCGAACTTATCCTTCTGCGCGGTTTTCGTGTCTATACGATGCATGGATTACTCCGGATATTTAAAAATTACGTAGGTATGCGACGGGCAGAGTTTGTTAAGCACACATTCGACAACTGTGTCGCCCCAGATACGCAGTGCGGAATCACAGGGATCGCCACATGTCATCCAGGTGGTGTTGGTGGCGGCTGGCATGTTGACCTGCCAGTAATACCGCCATTCAGGCGCGTTCACAGCGTCAGTACAGGCCGATGAGCAGGTGAACGTGCTTTTGTCGTATCGCGTGATGGTGGCATCTGGTCTGCCCAGGGCAGCAAGCTGTGCAAGATAAAAATCCTCGTTGATGCCGCCCGCCAGGTTAACCTTCGCATCCAGCCGTTGCTGACGCTGGCGAAGGGTCTGTGTCCCTGCGGGAATACATTCATCCGGCAGACCGCACAGACGCTCCCAGCGGTTTATCAGTTCAGTGGTGGTGCGCGGATCCAGCTCCCGCATCAGGGCATCCGCACGCTGATGAACGCGGGATAATGACGGTGCCGCACCGGCAATCGCCGGATCGCTGGCTGACCACGCCGGACCGGGGGGCAACAGTGCCGACAACAGACGGATGTAATCATCGTTTGTCACGTCCATGAAATCGTCCCCAGTACCGCCAGTTCATTTTTTGCAATGGAGATATTGTCTGCCGGTGCAAGCAACTGATGGCTGTATTCCCCGTTCGCACCGGAAATCGCCTCACTGATACGCGATACCTTCAGTTCTCCCTGCGGATAACCATCACGCAGCAGGAACGAACGCAACTCCGCGGTGATGGCAGCCCGTATTTCCGGTGTGTCCGGCGTCACACGGATATGAAAATCCACCGTATGTGCCACCGGCCTGAACACATACAAATCAGAGCCTGCCACCGGGGCCAGTGGCTCGATATGTTGTCTTGCCGCCGTTTCCGTTGATTCTTCCGGAATGGGATTAATCAGGTCACTGCTGGCTATCATCACACCGACAGTCCCCGTTCCCATCCAGTGTCGGTATGTCCATGCGCGGGTAATGCCGGGCACTTCTTTAGCCCAGACGACATAGTCCCCGTCAGCCCCGCCCTGAGGCGTCCAGTAATACCGCTCAATGACGCGGGCGCGCCACGTTTCCAGCTCTTCAATATCAAATCCACCTGTCAGGGTATCTGCCTCGCCGGAAGACGGCAGACCATTAACCGGCGTGACCAGGATTAATGACGTACCGTCGTCAGCGTTACCGACCGCGCCTGCACTTGAGCAGGCGATCGGCACGCGCAGGACACCACCGGTGCTGGTTGCATCGGCAGTTGCCGTGTACTGAACCAGGTCATCGCGCTGAATAACACTTCCGGCGGTCACCTTCAGGCCATCGCTGACACCTTCCCAGCGCATATACCCGCTGGCAGCCGTGGCCCCCTTGCGCGGACACCGTTTCATCGCAGCATGTCGCGCCAGCCAGGACTCATCGCACAGGTCAGGCAGCATGTTCATTGCCAGATAATCGATGTACCCGTAAACCGTATGCAGCGCCGCCGCATACACCTTTGCCCGCACGTCTTCATCCATGCGCCGGAGCGTGTCGCTGACGTCCAGCCTGGCGAATAAATCGTTACGGAGCATACTGATATTTTCTGCCAGCGTCGGGCGCTGAAATTCACTGTCCGCCATGCGTTATCGCACTCCACAGATCATCAAAAGAAATCATTACCGGTCCGTCACGACGCCAGAGAGTGATACTGTTACCCAGTTCATTAATCCCGGTGCGGCGGATATCCAGATCAATACGGGACACCACGCCGTCATCAATCATCCATTGCAGGCATTCGCGGATATACCCCCTTACCGTCTGCACCAGTTGATTGGTCAGTTTGCTGCGCTGAAGCAGCCACAGTCGGGAGCCGTAACGGTCATTCTGTACCGCAGGCCAGGTATCCCCCCACCATCCCATCGGGACGTCGGCATTGTCATCAGGCTCCGCCCGCCGCCAGGTAAACAGGGAAATCACCACGGCGCGGGTCAGCGGATCCAGCGGTGCGCTGGCGCAGGTGCGTTTACCGTTCACCGTCAGCCACAGTTCCATCATGCCTCCATCGCTTTATCAGGTTTGTCGGTGTTACTGCCCTGACCGTTCTCTCTGTGACGATGCCCGTTATAGGCAAGCCGCATCGCTGACATGGTGGTGCCGCCGGAGTCGCACAGGTCTTTCACCTGTCCGGTCACTTCAAGGTCCATTTCAAAACGTGCTTTAGGTGAATTGCGAAACGTGATCGTTTTACCTGCACCGTCCACCACGATCCCCTCCCGGGTCAGCGTCACGGACTGCCCCTGATCGTCATAGACAGCCACCTCACCCGTCTGCAGCCCTTTCAGGCGGTAGCGCCGGTCCGACACCGTAACAACCACCGCATGAGAACGGTCGCCATCCGGAAACAACACCACCGCTTCCGCACCGCTGTTTGCCCTTGCGGTAAAACCGTAGGGTTCAAGATGTTCAACCCCGGCTTTGGGTTCACCGGCAATCAGGGACACATCCACGGTCTGACATTTCGTGGCGGCACTGATGCTTTTCACCACCGCCCGCCCAATCAGGCCGAGGAGTTGTCGCTGTATGGTTTCAATCGCCTTCATCAGAACGGGTCCTCCTGTACTCTGGCTTTTTTCTTTTTCCGCGCGCCGGGGGCTTCGGGTTCAGGCAGATAAGCATCAGGTGGGCCGACACGGATTTCCGTCAGGGTGCCATTCTGGTCCTGAGTAAACGTGACTTCCGAGACAAGCAGTTCGGTATTGTCGAAACCACAGACCGGATCGAAGACAATCACCCGCTGGTTGGGCTGCCACAGCGTACCGTTACCCTGTCGCCAGCCCTGCACCACATAGGTGGTTTCATCCGTCCGCGCCGCCCGTTGCCGGGCTTCAAAGTCAGCACGGGCAATACAGCCTGCCCCCGTGGCCTGCCCTGTCTGCCTGATATACATCGGACGGTAACGGGCAATAAATGCGTCCTCTGTGCGGGCCCGCAGCGCGGTGGTGGTGGCCTCACCGAAATCATCGTCGTTTCCGGCACGCTGCCCCGCCACCTGGTAAACTGAAAACCGCTCCCGGATACTCTTCTCCGTATCACAGGAAAGGATGTTTTCCCCAAGTACCAGCGCGGTATGTGCCCGCGTTGAGCCAATACCGCCAATCACCAGCCTGCCGTGCGGGTCGTCATAAGCCAGCGCCTGCTGCTGACCGAGTATTTTGTTGATTACCTCAATCACCGTTTCACCGTGATCAGGCTGGACATCAGGAATAACACCCGACGGCGCACCGCTGTTCACCACCTCAATGCCGAAAGGCGCAGCAAGCGCCTGCGCAATCTGTACCAGCGATCGTCCGTTAAACTGTGTCGGTTCGGCTGCACAGTCAATCAGGTCAGCGGTCAGACTGCGTCCGGCAATACCGGTGCTGACCGAACGGGCATCGTAACGAACGGGCGTCGCCTCCACCCAGCCGGTGATCACCAGCTCATCACCAATCAGCACCTCCACTTTTGAACCGTTTTTAATGCGCGGCTGAAGCGTGGTGATACCCTCATCTCCCGGCCACTGGCGGGTGATCTCCACACTGAAATCCCGCGCCAGTCGTTCAACACCGGCACCGATGCGCACCGATGTCCAGCCATTCCACTCCCGGCCATTTACCCGTAGCGTGACGTTATCGTTCATTGTACTGGCACCTTCAGAGGGATCACCGGCACAAAGCCGGGATGCGTAATGGCATTACGCCGGATAATGTCCGCGTCACGCGCCGCGTTATCAAACCAGGTCGCCGCCAGCACCAGCGCGGGTAAAACCTCATCCGGCGTGCGCTGAATGATCCGTGCAGACTGTTCAAGGCGCGTGTTGATATCCGCATTCAGATCTGCTTTCACCCGGCGCAGCGCCAGAAACAGCGCATCACTGGTTGTACGGGACAACTCCTTATCAATTGCCGTATTCAGTGTGTCGCGAATGTCAGTCAGTTCTTCCCACGTCGGCAGATCAACCGTGTTTTTCACCGCCGGTGCATTGTTCAGTGCCGGATGCGTGACGGAAGGCCAGCCGGTGCTCTGCGCAGCTGTTGTTGCCTGCCCCACTGCGGCATTCTGCATCACCGCGGAAGTTGTTGGCGCAGGCAATCGGGTGACGGCATACGCCGCTTCGCTGATTGCGGTCGTACGAAGGGTGCTGGCAACCACGTTACGCTGCTGCGTCGCCGTGGCGGTGGTTTTACTGTCCGTTTTCCAGACGCCGCGCGGTTGCAGATCGCTGCCGAGGCTGACACCGGAAAGCGTTTTGATCATGGTGACCAGGTCGCTGGCGTTACCATAAAGGCGTTTCCCGGTACGCCACATTTTCTGCACCTGCTCAACGAAATTTTTGCCTGACGATGGCGGCGGCAGAAGTACCGAGATATCCCCCTGCAACAGCCTGGCGGCATCCGATACGGCAGAATCCACCACTTTCATCGCATCAGAAATATACCCAAGCATTGTGCCGGCATTACCGACGACGTCGTTCTGCACAAAATCTGCCACGCCATCGATACTGAAACCACTGAAACTGTCACTGATGCAGTCATCCAGTGCAGAACAGGATGACATCAGCGTCTGCGCCGTCGCCGCACCTGATGTGGGGTAAGAGAGTTCTCCCGCTTCGACAAACTTCAGGTCAAAGCGGACAATACGCCCTTCACTTTTCGATGTGCTGACCCGAACTTCCCCGTCAACACAGACTTTCAGCTCACCATATGTCGGGTGGACAAGCGTGCCGGGACCGGGTTTATTCAGCGCTTCAATCAGGCGATCGCGCTGGTCAAAGCAGTCATCTCCCACCACATAAGCTGTGATGGACGGGCGGAAAGTGACTTTTCCCAGATCTTCGGTATAGGGTTTGTCGCGGTTCGGATATTCGTGTGTTTCCACACGACGGCCGGTTCCCGCACTTTCTTCTTCAACCTTAAACGGCACACCTCGAAATGACGCATCCTGAAGCCTGTCTTTCCACGTCATATAAACTCCGTACATAAAAAATCCCACCGGAGTGGGACTCATTAACAGATTAATTTTTCATTACCTGCCAAAGCGCGTATAGCCAACATCATGGCTGACATCAAAACCGCTGGATCGCGTTTCCATAACCCGCATACCCGGAGGCGAATTCACAAAAGAGACCTTGATCTCACCATCAACTTTTGGCGCAGTAGCTTTATTAATCATGAAGGGATTCGGGCCTGTGGCACCGGAGGCGTTGTTTGACTGAGCCAGATCTACCGCCGGATAAGGTGTGTATCCCCGTGCCGGTATTCCCGTCCCATAAGCATCATAAGCACCCGCGCCCCACTGCGCAGAGTTAATGGCATCGACCGTGTCTCCGGAACTGTCGGTAAACCACTCAATAATTGGCTTCAGCTTGTCCCACATATCCTGAAACCACTTAACAACCGGCCCCCAGTTATTGATCACCATCCCCAGCGGCGACCAGGCAAAAACTTTCTTAAGGAGTTCCCAGCCAGCCTCAAAATAAGGACCAATGGTTTCCCAGAGCTTCTTGAAATAAGGTCCGACAACATCCCAGTTAGTGATAATTAATCCCGCAGCCAGGGCTATCGCCGTCGCAATCATGCCAATCGGCGTCATCGACATGATCCTGCTGACAATGCTGATGGCACTGCCCACGCCCATCAATCCCAGTTTCAGAATCGCAAGACCGGCAGCAAGCCCGACGACGCCGCGAATAACCCAGGGATTTTCATCCGCAAACTTCGTGAATTTTTCCCCCAACTCCCCCAGCCATTGCGTGATATTTTTAGCGTCACCAGAAAATGCGCCGCCAATAGCTGCAAGACCGTTAGTTGCGGTCCCCGTCATTGCCTCCCACAGGTTGGACAGCGTACCAAGCTGTGCCTGAACACGTTTATTCAGGCTGGCCTGTTTATGCATCTTCTGCTGGATCTGATCGTAACCATCCTTTCCTTTATCGATCAGAGCATTGACCACCTGAAGGGTTTCGGCATCATCACCAAATATTGCCTTAAGTACACCGGTTCGCTTAACGTCGGTCAGTTTTCGCAGCTTTGCCAGTTGCCTGAACATGTTATCAAGACCGCCAAAACTCCCTTTGCCATCAGTAAAATCGAGCTGTACCCCGAGTTTCTGGCGGGCCATGATTTTATTGACGTCCCTGATTTTCTTAACGCTTAATCCGGACTGGATAACTTTTCGCAGGGCATTACCTGCCGACTCCCCGTTCATCCCCATCTGATCCATCATGACACTGATGGGGGCAAGACTCTGTGCAGCCTGAAGACCGTCCTTATTCACCATCTTCAGAACAGAGCTGGTTTTAGTGAAGAATGACAGCATGTTGGTGTCGTCAACGCCCAGATAAAACGCCTTCTGAATTGTGTCGAACAGCCCCATCATGTCTTCTGAGGCCGTTCCGGTAGCATCCTGCATCTTTGCGGCAAACTCGGCAGCCGCTTCCGGTGTTTTTTTCAGTTGTACCGCAAGATAAGCTGTCGCTTTACCCACACCACCCAGAATGTTTTCTGCCGGGATCCCCTGACGCACCAGCATCTGCATCATGTTCTGGAAATCAGCCGTTGTACCGGGTAGCTGGTTACCCAGGCCAATAGCCAGTTTATTGATGTCCTGAAAGCTCTTTCCGACCTCACCGTTCGCATCCATCATGGCAACTTTCAGCCCGGTGGCGGCGTTTTCCTGATCGGCATAAGATTTCAGGGAAAGCGTCAGACCCGCAGCCAGTCCGCCACCAAGCGCCAGCCCACCCTGTGACGCTTCTTCCGCCTGGCGTTTAAATCCCCGGATTTTCTTTTGCATTTTCGACAGCGCGGGAGAAAGCCTGTCGACACCGGTGATCAACGCCTTAAGCTCAAATTCAGCCATGTGTGCGTTTCTCCTGCTCTATCCTGTTTGCCTGACTGACCAGCAAGGGAATTTCACTGATCGGCATATTCAGCAATTCGAAGGGATTAATGCGCCAGTAACTGGCGCAGTCAAAGAAGCGATCAGTGAGGTATTCAGCCGTCAGGCCTGGAGGAAAAAACCGGCCACAAGCCACGCCGCTGCATTCAGGTCTGCCGGAGACATCTGGTCGACAGAGCTTTGCGGCACTTTCGCCAGCCGCACAATGTATTTCGACACCACATGCGCCAGAAGTCTGACGGATTCATCCTGATTCATCTGGTAGGGATACCCCAGCTCGCGGACATCCTTCCCGGTGGGTTCATCAAACTCCAGTACGGAGAGTGTCTCACCATGAGCGATAATCGGTTTCTTTAACTCAAGCTCTTTCATTACTGGTAATCCCCTTCTTCACCGTGGAACTCAAGATCAACCGTGCCTTCTTCGGCATTATGGTTCGCTTCTCCGTGCAGCCAGGCGGACGACAATACATAGACCTGACCGTTCGCCAGCTCGGCAGTGATGGTCATCTCATCAGACGAGGTGATTTTGCTCACCGGAAAATTCTTCGGCACCTTGAAGGTCCCTTTGACATAAGGCGCACGGTGAGTTTCCTTGCGGTCCACTGAACCGTCCAGGCCGATGATGTCATCATTGACCGTCCTGTTCATGGGCACCTCAATGCCGCCGGTCAGCGATAGCTGCTGACCGTCAATTTTGAAATAACAGGTTCCCCCGATACGGGCCATTATGCAGACTCCTCTGAATACTGAAGACGGAACTGGTTAACCACGGCAAAAACACGCAACTGGTTAACATAGTCAGGCGGGAACAGCGTGTTCAGGCGGTTCGGATCGCTGGCATCACGCTCCACAACCAGGTACTGCTTAAACAGTTCGTAGTTTTCCACGATCCCCGCACGCTCAAGCTGACGGTAGGTTGCCAGCAGTTCCCCTTTGATTACCGCCGGGGTGACAATCGCCTGACCGGGACCAAAACGGGTACCGTCGCTGGCAAGCTTGTGACGCCCGTACTTACTGGTAATGACGGATTTCAGTTTGCGCAGTACATACGCACTGGTATGCAGCGTCTCGCTGTCGAGGTAGCTGTTATCCGCAACCCCGTAAGCGTTTTTCCTGTACGTGGTGACATCACGCTGAATGCGCAGCACCCCGCTTTCGACATACGCCGTTGCCACGCCATGAGACAGCAGGGTCTGCTGCTCGGTCATCGTGAACCGTTTCCCCTTCGGCGCAGGCAGCATACCCACCAGCTCACCGGTCTGCGTGGGACGTGCCGGATCGTTGCGGATAAACACCGCTGCGCGGGCGGTACGGCTTGCCGCCAGCTCGTCGGCAGGCGTCTGGGTCTCTTTTTCGTACCCCGCCAGGGTAATGTGCTGCTGGTTAAACTGGTCACCTGCGGTCACCAGTTCTGACAGCGTGCCGATCTTTGCCGTATACACATGACCATACAGCTGACGCGCATAGCTCCAGCGACCGCTGGTATCGTTCATCTCGGTCACCAGCGTGTTAACGGAGGCCGTGTCGTTGAACGGCAGGCCGATATAATCAAACGGCTCATCCGCCATTGCAGCCACCGCGCCGGTGAGAACAGGAGAGCCCGTTCCGGCGGTCCCCGTCGCCACGGCAATCTGTACGCCCGCAGGCAGCACTTCGCCCCCACCAAAGCCGTAGTAATTGAGGCTGACAGGAATTTCATTCCCGCAAAGCCCCTTATGACGCGCGGTCAGTGTGACCACGCCAGCCGAAGATGAGGCCGTAAACGGCAGGGCCGGAACGGCATTGATGGCATCCTGGATACTGCTGGCAATCGTCGTGACGTTATCGCCGTTAGTCACCGGTGCCTGCACGCGGGTACGTCCCACATAAACATTCACCGTGCCGGTTTCGGTTGCCGCCCCGGTCACCGTCAGCGTAACTGTTGCCGCCGCGCCCGTGGATTCAGGAACGGCAATTACATACAGTTCACCAAACGGGTCGGTCTGGCGATAAGCCTCGACCATACGCGCCAGCTGACTTCCCGCACCACAAATCTGGCGTGCATAGTCTGCCGACGGCATCAGCACCAGACTGTTGGCAACAATCTCTGCACCGTTATTGGCATGACCAATCAGCAGCGATGCTCCGCTGTCCTGTGCAGTATTCGCCGCCTGGTTATCCATTTCCGCATAAAACAGCGGAACCAGCGTATTCGACGGAATGGTGTTAAAGCTTATCGTCATCGGTGTTCACCTTTTTATTCACGCGCCGGATATCACCCGCTGCTTCACGGCGCAGCCAGTAGTTGTTCTCGTCAACATTTCGCCCTTCGGCGGGCAAAAGGTCACCGCGGGCAGGGTCAGGAACTGACCGCCCTTTAACAGGTTTGACAAACATGAGGATCCTCAGGAAGGAAGGGTTATTTCGGTGTGATGTTCGATATCGCCGTCAGGCCCGTTACCGGGCTCGAGATAATCAACATCAATCGCCAGCGTTTGCAGTTCATCCAGACTGTTCAGATCATCCTGCTGGCGGGTATCGTCTTCAGTCAGCTCGCTGATGACCGAAAAATCGAACTGATAAATCAGCTCATGACGATTCAGATCCAGCAGCGTGCCGCCGTCATAGGTAATCGGGTTACCGCACGCTTCCGGGTTCCAGCCCAGCAGGGCCTTAAAGAGCATCTGCCGGACATCGTCCACCACATCATACGAGGCAAACTGACCGCGCTCATCACGCCCGTTACTCAGTATGACAACCACGGAGAAGCCCTCTTTCAGCTCCTGCCAGTAGTCGGTCTGGCTTTTGTTTTCTCCCGGAGAGTCATCACCCGGTACCACATACGCCGCCGGGAGTCTCAGCTTTCCGACCTCCGGCAGATTTTTGAACTGTGCCGCGCCTGCCACCCGATTTTCAAAATACGGGCAGCGGGCACGCAGCGCAGCAATAACAGGCGTCAGTTTCATCTGTGTCGTCGCTCCGGCTTCAGTGATTTACGCAATTCCCGCGCCAGAAAATAGCGTGTCCAGCTGCGGTTCTTTTCAAGAGTTTCCACCATAAAGTTATTACGTGGAGCCAGTCGCCAGCCGCTGCCACCGGATGCACCACGATGATGGCTGCGACGACGCTTTGCCCCTCGCCTCACGCCATAGAACAGAAAAGCCGGATAAAAATCACCGGTGATACGGCGGTTTCCCTCTCCATTACGCTGGTTAGGGGCTATACGTGCCATAAAACCAGGGCGATGTTTACTTGCTCTGGGTACCATGTAACCAATCGAACGAGCCAGGCGTCCGGTCTGATAACCGGGGTTTTCACCCGGTGCCGACCGCGCACGGCGCATCACCAGCCGACGGGCATCACGCATATGACGCTGACCAATCGTGACAAACGCCCGCCTGACACGGGCGCGGTTAAAGCGCATCTCCGCGGGCTGCTGAAAATCAACGTGCAAAAAGGAAGTCGTCATTGTTGCCTCCGTGACTCTGCCTACATTCGCCCAGCTCCGTACACTCCAGCAGCAGAAAGCGCCGCGCCCCGTTCAGATCGCGCTGACGTTTCACCCGGTACACACTGTCACCGCAGACCACCTCATAATCAGCGGTGATCCCCCGGCGGTAACGAATGGTGATGTAATGGGTGATGGCGTCCCCGGTCTGCGCGGTTTCCTGCCAGGTGGTGGCACTGGTCTGGATAACCTTCGCCCATGTCCGGAACGTAACCGGGTATTGAGGCTCCACGCCAAAGTTATCCGCGGGCATATCCACCCGCAGGCGGATCAGGACGCGTTTATTCAGTTCACCGGGGTCCGGCAGAATGTAGGTTGCGCTGGTCTGCGCCTGACGAATTTTCATTGCGGAAAGTACCTGTACGGGCCGACAAGCCAGCCAAAACTCTGCGGCATGTCGAGTTTCTCCACTTCCGTAACCGACGAGCGGTTTTCGTAAAAATGGCTGATAAGCATCAGCATCCCCAGACGAATATCATCCGGCAGGTGCAGCCCGTCCGGATCGCTGTCCGGAATGGTTTCATCCGGAGCATAGAGCTTCCGGTTCAGATACGTTTCCGTCCGCTTTTGCGCCGCACAGGCCAGCAGTTGCAGATGGCGGTCATCAGCATCGAAATCCTCATCCAGCCGGAGTTGGGCTTTAATCTCTTCCATTGTCAGAAGCATACTCAGCCCTCTTTACTGGTCGTGGCTTTTTTCTCTTTTGTCGCTTTACTGCTTTTTGCACTGGTTCCGCGCTCTGCTAACCCGGCCTGAAGTGCAATCTCCTGCACCCGGGCAGGAAGCGCCCCGTCGTCATACTCACCGGCCCGAATGACCTCAACACGCATACCGTCCGGTGACCATTTCAGATCTTGTTTCAGGATCATGATTCTTCACCCGTCAGAACAGGGGGCGCGGTTCCACGCCCCTGAGTGATTACGCCGCTGCAATCTTCAGCAGTTTGATGGCCTGCGAATCGACCAGCATCCCGCCGGTGCGCTTGGTGGTATAAAAACCGACAAACGGTTTATTGGTGTACGGGTCACGCAGAATGCGGGTGCCGATACGGTCAACGATGGTGTAACCCCGTTTGAAGTTACCAAATGCAATGGCTTTCGCATCAGCGGCGATATCCGGCATCTGTTCGTTTTCAGCGATACCGTAACCCGCCAGAGAGGACGGCTGCCCCAGTTCCAGCCCCGGACGCCACAGATAGTTACCCTCGGTGTCTTTCAGCAGACAGATGGCAAACAGGCTGTTGTTGTTCATCATGAACTTCGCGCCAGTGCGGTGTGCCTTACGCAGCGTGTAAATCAGTTTGATAATGGCGTCTGCGGTCACCGCGGTCGCTTCGCCGGATACAATATGCTGAAGTTTGCCGAACGCCCGGACCTTGTCGGTTTCATCAGTGGATTCATACGCCAGGAACCCTTTCGGCTTCTTGGTGCCATCGCCTGAGGTAAAGGCAATTTCTTCCTGTTCGGCAAATTCGGTTGCCAGCTCGCTGTTGATCCAGGCCTCCACGTTGAAGAAGGCATCGTCCAGCATTTTCTGGGTAGCCTGCGGGTTGCCGTAAATTTCCCCCATGAGAGGTTCAATCAGCTCCAGTCTGGAGGTGGCAGTCTGGGATCGCGTATCCGTTTCCCCCACCCATCCGGAAGCCGTACCGCCCAGATTCACCAGTTTTTTGTAGTCGGAACCGCCAACGGTGATCACCGTGGCTTCCTGACGCATCACCACTTCATCTTTCAGCAGGTTAAGAATGTTGCGATCCAGTTCTTCCGGCACGGCGTAGCCACCGTCTTCATCGGTACCCACCTGCAATGCCTTACGCTCCAGATCGCGCAGACCGTCTTCACGGCCTTTACGCAGGAAGCCCACAAACGCCTCTTTATGCTCGGTGGCCAGTTTATTTTGCGCTCCACCAGCCGGACGTTTCAGCTCAAGCAGCTCTTTTTCAAGGTCGCTTTTGAGATTTTCCAGCTCGCTGAGTTTCCCGTTCAGGGTTTCCACCTGCCCGGCAAGTTTGCCTTTTTCCTGCTCAATCGCATCCACGCGCTTGTCGTTCTTTGCCTTGAAGTCGTCAAACTTCTGCTGCAGCTCCTGCGCGACCTGTTCCACATCTTTAATATCAACCGCCATCGTATTTCTCCTGATTAGAAGTTCAGATTTTTCAGTGCATTCAGTGCAGAGCCCACATCCTCAGCGTCGCGCAGGGACAGTGCGCCATAGCCCCCGGCCATGAATGCTTTGGCCTGGGTACGGGAGAGTCCGACATCACGCAGGACTCTTTCGATTTTTTTCTGTTCGGGGATTTCCCCGCGGGCCAGCGCGTTCTTGACGTCGCTGATCCGCGCCTCGTCGTTAGACGGAAACGTCACCAGACTGACTTCCCAGAGGTCGATTTCTTTCAACAGAAAGGCTTCTTTGCTCCGGTCGTATTCCCAGTCTTTCAGGACGTACCCAATAGAAAGGCCGGTTAACGAACCGGCCTTCATGTGTGCATGTGCGCGTTTTGCGAGGGGATCATCATCAATAAGCAACCGTCCCCTGACGTAAAGTCCGACATCGTCTTCCTTCATTTCAGTGTAAACACCGATGGGTTCATCCATGCGGTGCTGCCAGAGCAGCGCAGGTAACGCTTTTCTGTCACTCCACGCCCGCAGGGAAGCAGCAAATGCCCCGGACATCACCACATCATCGTGGCTGTCCTTTACACCAAAGACGGAGCCATACCCTTCAAACTCACCGGAGTCACTGACAGATTTCAGACTCAGCGGTACATCAAGACGTTGTTTCGTCTGCATTGGCGTTATCCTTCTGCTTACCGGCTTTACTGCCATCGGAGGGTTTCGTGGTCATGTTCATCGGTGTGAGATAGACATCCCCACCGGGACGCGGATTCATATCTTCCAGGTCGCGGCAGTCATTGGGAGAGTAAATTCCCCAGTTAATCCCGGTGGCGTAGGCTTCAAAACGGGACTTCATATCCCCGCGCAGTAACGCCCCGGCGTTAAATTTGGCGTAATAAACGCCCTGCTTACTTTTTCGTACCAGTCCGGTGTTGATCCGCTGCTCAATGCGGGTCAGATACGGCACCAGTGAATAGTTGATAAATCCCAGCCCCAGTTCTTCGATATTGTTGAAGGTGGCACGATCGGTGTTCTGCACCATGTGCAATGGCACACGGAACAGACGACAGATTTCTTCAAGCTGAAACTTGCGGGTTTCCAGGAACTGGCTGTCCTCGGCGTTCAGCGCCATCGACTTCCAGTCCAGCCCCATCTCAAGGATCATCGGGCGGTGAGCATTGCCAAGCCCGGTGTGACGCTCCTCAAAATCTTTCTTCAGGCGCTCATAAGCCTGATCTGACAGCGTCTGCTCTGTACGCAACACACCCGACGTCACCGCGCCATTGCTGAACAGTCTGGCCCCGTGCTCTTCGGTCGCAGCTGCCAGCGATATTGCCTCGCGGGCATAGGCGATGGGATTCAGCCCCACCAGTCCGTCCAGCGTCAGCGTACGCACATGCCAGATATCCTCCTGGCTCAGTACATCCGTGGAGCCATCCGGGAATGTGACCTGATAGATCGGCTCCCAGCTACTGTTAAGCTTCGGTACCACACAGCCGGGATCGACGGGCAGCAGTTCAGCCACTTCGCCAAATGCTTTCACTTTGTAGGCGTAAAAGTTTCCCCGCAGGCACAGACAGGTGACCACCAGCTCCCAGAACTCCTGCGGCGTCATATAGCCATTGGGATGCGTGGAGATCAGCTTATGCAGACGTTCGCCAGTGGCTCTCTGCTTCAGGCTGCCGTTCAGGTGATACAGGTTGCAGGGCAACATCCCGACCGACTCCGCCAGCACCCTGACACAGGAAAAAACCGCCGTCAGTCGCATGGCCCGCTGGCTGCTGATCTGCTTTCCGGTATAGGTGTCGTAGGACAACCCGATAGCATCCGCCAGCTCTGCTGGCGTGGTCACCGGTGCGTCACTTTTTCGTTGAAATAATCCCGAAAAGAACACTATTTACCTCCGCCGACAGACGACTGTGTACGGTCGAGATATCGCGCCACCAGCCACGACCAGAACAGGCACAGCGCCCCGGCAACAACAAAACCCGCCGGGGGATAAATCAGCCAGGCACCATATGCCAGCAAAAGCGCACCCAGCACGCCCACCAGAGGCGCGAGAATCAGCATGATCATAATTACCTCAGTTAAAGCGAGCGGATCCCGTAGGACTCAATGTGGTCAGACAGCGTGTCTTCTTTCTCGTACAGCATGGCTCTGCCAACCGCCATAATCAGCGCAACTGCACCGTCAATTTTGTTTTCCGCCTGCTCTTTGACGGGTTTCACCACATCATCGTTACCCGGCATGTTTTTGCCGACCACGTTGCCGATACACCAGGTCATGATGGGATTGCCGTCATGATGAAAACGTCCCGATTCAATCGCTGCTTCCAGCTCTTTCATCGGATCGGACATATTGGTGAAGTTCTGGACGATAGTGACGGGATTCAGGTCTTCATCAGCAAGGTCATGTGAGAGCCCGGTCGCCCCGAAGGGGTCGATGGGTGACTCGCTGACCGGGCTGATTTTGTTCGCCGCTTTGGCCTCTTCGAGGATGTAGCGATAATCCACCTCTGCACCATCGGTAACGGTCAGGACGCCCATTTCCACCCATTTCTGAAAGCGTTCGGCGGTCCGGCGATCTTCATTTTTCTCGACGCTGTACACCGTGTCATACGGTACCCAGAAACGCGGGGCCACACTGTAGTAATGCGTTTTACCGTCAATCTCGCGGGTATAAAGTCGCGCCATGCTGTTCATATCCAGCTTACGCGCCAGGTCAAAGGCCAGAATGCACGGCTGCCCCTCGAACTGCTCAAGGGTAAGTGATTTATCCTCGCAGCTCTGCCAGCTCACCAGGTTGAAATACGCCGAACGCGCCGACACCCAGATATTGAGGTGTTTTGTTTTAAAGACGTTTGCCAGACGGGCGTTATTTTTCGCACGCTGTTGCTGACTTAACAAAAACTCACGGTAAACCGACACCCCAATATTTGGATTGGCTTTTTCCAGCACCTGCGGGTCGGTCCATTCGTCACCTTCGTCAACGGTATAGATGATCCCGAACAGTTCATCGTTGGGTACCGAGCCGTTGAGCATCTCGATAACTTCCCGCCGCTTGTCGTAGCACGGCCCCTCAATGTTGTACCCGGCAGTAGTAATGGCCCACATCAGTGGCTGACGTCGCGCCCCCATCCCGGTAAGCATCGTGGTGTAAAGCGCATCGGTGGCGTGCTCGTGATATTCATCCACCACCGCACAGTGGGGTGATGATCCATCACCGGGGTTACCGATCAGCGGTTCAAACCGCGCGCCATCCTCCGGACGATTCATGTTTGAGGCGTTAACCTCAATCCCGAACGCTTCCGTAAGCATGGGTGTGCGTTTACACATCAGTCGCGCCGGACGAAAGACTTCCCACGCCTGTTTCTCTGTCGTGGCACCGGAATACACTTCCGCGCCAAACTCGTTATCACAGGCAAAACAATACAGGGCGACACCGGCAGAGATTGCCGATTTGCCGTTCTTACGGGGGATTTCGGTATACACCTCCCGGAAGCGGCGCAGCCGGGACCCTTTATTGACCCAGCCAAACGCACAGCAGATCACAAAGAGCTGCCACGGCTCCAGCGTGATGGGCATCCTCTTGAATGCCCACTCACCCTTGGTGTGCGGCAACAGCTGAATAAATTTGGCGGCCCGTTCAGCCAGGTCCTTGTCGAAGCGGTAACGAAACGACTTACTTTTTTCCGCCATCAGGTCATCAAGATGGCGCTGGCAGGCCTGAATCACAAACTGGCAGGCAACAATCTTTCCGCGCACGACATCCCGGGCATACTGATTTGCAGCATTTACGTTGGGGTAAGATTTCCGGCTCATGATTCGATAATTTTCAGAAACGGGTTAGTGGCTTTCTTCTGCCCCGCCAGGCCAATCAGACGCTGGCGGCTGCTGGGGTCGAGTCCGAGCATTGCCCCCGTACTGCTCATCTCGGACTCCTGTTCTTTTTTGGCGGTCAGCTCCGGATTTTTGACCATGCCGCCCATTGCACCGGTGATGGTGTTGCCCTGTCTGGCAATATTTTTCACAGCACGTCGCCAGAACTCATAGGCCACGCACCACCGCTCAAGCACTGCGAGGTCAGTCACGCACAGCAGGCCCTGACCGCAGAGTTCTTTGGTTGTCAGTTGCCACATGATCGTGGCGAGAGGGAGCTCTTCTTCAGCGAACCACTCCGGTGGCTCAACACCTTTGATGGGCGTAAAAACAGGTTCATCTTTATTCAGGGCTCGCTTGCCGGGGTTTCCGGCCAGCGCCTTGCGCGCCGTTGGCTTGGGGCGACGCCCGGAACGCCCCGCCGTTCCAGCCATATGCGGCACTCCTGGTTAAATTTCATTTTTCGCGGGTATAAAAAAACGATGGGGCGGGCAGTCCGGAAGGCGCGCGGTTGCAAAGATTCGACCTCCCCCTCCCCTGGCTGATGATGACATCAATTCTCACCTGAACCGCTCACGCGCGGTCTTCACTGCGTGACACGACCAGCACAGACTCTCAAGGTTGCTGTCTTCATCAGTGCCGCCGTGAGCCTTCGCCTTGAGGTGGTCCACGCAGGACGCTTGCTTCACAACTCCCTGCCGAAGATGGTTCTGACATAACCCTTTGTCGCGCTTTAGTATCCGCTCCCGGATGACTTCCCACTTTGTTCCATATCCGCGCTGCTGCCGTGATTGACCTGGCTTGTAGGATTTCCAGCCCTCACCTTTATGATTTTCGCAGTAGCCTGACGGATCTGTAGTGGTAGAACGGCAGCCGCGAACACGGCAGGCTTTTGGGATTCGTGGCGGCATATGGAAAACTCCGGATAGAAATTATGATAGAAACCATGTTATTTAATAGCGTTTCAATCCGTTAAGTAACAATGGTTATGCTCGTAAAGGACGCCCTGATGACAAATAACTACATGAATGATTTCCTCAAATACTCACAGCCATATGTTCCAAAGGACTACAATCTTGCAAATGAATTTCATAGACGCCTTATATGCTGGATAAATGATTTTCACCGTGAACTTGAAGAAGAGTATGAGGTAGGAGGACAACTAGCTAGCTTTGGTAAAAACATTGAATTTCATTTCACAGACATAAGCTACTGGAATCCATCATTAATTTCTTTCATTGGTACTCTGGAGGATGGCAGTCCTGTAGAACTTGTTCAGCATGTATCTCAAATAAATGTCCTGCTAATCCGAAAAAAACGCTTATGCTTAGAGACCCCTAAAAGACCGATTGGGTTTGCTGATTGGGGTGAATACGACTCCTTTAAAGGAGATAATTGATAACTTTATTGCGGGCGATAATTGCCCGCAATCTCGTTTGCCTCATAACTGGCTAATACAGTTGCGCTGTACTGCTTTGTTATGTGCCAGAATATCCCGCTTCGTAAGCTTATCCAGCACTTCAATGTCCTGACCTGTGAGGTAGATGATTCTTACCCAGTCACAGGCCGTGTCCGTTACTTCAGGTTTTGCGGGTAAAGTTTTCGCGCAACTCACGGTCAACATCGTCATCAGGTAGATGATTAACAGTCTGCTGTACATCCCAGGCTCCTTTTGTTGTCTCTACCCTACGTTCTGCAACGGCTTCAGTAGCAGCTGCACGTTCTTCAGTGCGTTGCTGGTCCGCTTTTGTTTCTGCGATACTTGTACCGCGTGATTTACCCAGACCAAAAGCACCTGCAATTGCAGCCAGCACAGCAACAACCAGGCCGATAATCATTTCAAGTCCCATAGTGACCTCATACCAGTGCGGCTTTTGCTTTGGCGTAACGTTCACGGCGGTCTTTAATGCCATTCTGTCCGCCGTTAATAATCTGCGTTACACGTTCCACGTCACCCGAATACATCAAGCAACCGCGTAACGTGAAGTACCACGCCGCCGAACGGGCCGCATGTCGCTCCTGCGTTAGCAATTCTGGTGTACTGACAAGGTCAAGTTTCAGCGCCGCACCACATTTGGTGTAGTTCTCACGGCCAGTAATTTGAAGCAGGCCACGACCGCGATATTTCCAGCCGTCACCCTGGCTGTTATTCCCCATGCGGTCACCGTAAACCAGATTGGCTATTTGCGGCTGGTGAGCGACCTGTTTACCATCGACACGCCCCAGCATTTCGCACTGGTACGGCGTCAGACGCTTACCAAAGGTTTTCTTCAGCCCTTCAACCGAGTAGTTAAAACTCTCTGCCAGCGAAGTAAATCCTGCAGACTCATGCCCGACTTGTGCAATGAACATGGCCTGATCATTAACTGCTGTAATACCAAACTCTTTCATTGCCGCATCAATGTGCGGAAACCAGCGTGCAGAAACATCGGCGCTGATACCAGCCGCCTGCTGAAATTGTGATTGGTTCATTAGTGCCTCAGATGGTCAACCAGACGTGCCACATTGCCTCTGACGGCGACCAGCACGGACAGGAAAATAATGTTGGCCACGATAGTGGCCCACGATGAATAAGGGTAGATACCGCACAGATACGCCAGCGGTACGGCGCTATAAATGACCGTAAGCAGCCACGCTAAGCGAGATATCCACGGTCGATGTCTGGAGTCGCCACGACGATAAAACATCAGAGTAATAACAACACAAGCACATAACAGCGCATTTATAGTTGCTGTCGGGTCATTTAGCTCCACCTGAACCTCCCCGGCGCGTTATGAGCGCCACCAGCGAGCCGATATCCTGATTATTCAGGAACGTCAGGATTTTAACGGCTAAAGCAGAGACGATTACGGCACCAATAGCATCCAGAGGTTTATCACTGTATCCGGTCAAGTTCGCCAGCTTGGAGCCAACCAACCCAGAGCAAAGGATCCCGGCAATATATGACACGATAAAATATGCTAGTCGGCGCGATGCACTCAGATCTGCTGCTGTTGCTATGTAGAATACAGCCCCTGCAAATGCGCCAAATACAACGCCGTAATCAGTTCCGGTCAGCAGTCCATAAATACTAGCGCCCGTTAGGGCTCCACCAGCTAACCCTGTGCCGGAAATCGGATCGGACATTAGCCACCTCTTATTGCAGTGAGTCCTCTCAGAAATAGAAATGAGAGGAATAAAAAAGGCCACCATTTGGCAGCCATAGAATTGATGTAATTATAACTAATTCATTAACTATTTCTTAATGATGCTATTTAACATTTCTAATGCAAAAAGCAACATGGAGCTAATAAAATACAATATAACCGCACTGGCAATCGCTCCAATTATAGCCTGGACACTCCAGTGAAAGTAATTTTTACCATTAATAACAAACTTAACACTAGGAAACAAAAAGTCGATAAGCTTAATTATTAATGGAATAGCAAAGCTCCATAAGTTCGAAAACAAAATAAAGATACAAATAAATGATAAAGCAAATGCACCATCGATTGATAGTTTTGGCGCCAGTTTTGAGGCTGTCCATAAGCTAAGCAAAAAGCCAACTGTCACACCTGAAATCTGGATACTTAACATAGTCCAAGCTGTTCTAAAAAATCTAAATTTATTTTTGCACTTGTTAAGTAAATCCTGAATCGTAATCCATAACGAGTCAACCCACTCATTATCTTCCGATGCTACAATCATTGTGCTGCTATTTGAATTCCTCTCATCAATTCGTAGCTCCATCCAAGATCCATTCATCCTGTTAGACTGTCGACTTTGATAAGTTTCAATAGTAAAAATTATTTGATCAATCCTAGTGGCCTGTCTAAAGTATTTCACAAGCTCACCGATAGAATCAACTTTATACCCCTTACCATCGAACAAAATAAAAAAAACACATTGAGCACAAACTTCCCTACTTTCCTTTTGAGCTTGCTCATTCATTTTAACGCAGCGTTCGACAATTGCCGTGCTTAAGCTAATCAAGCTATCTTCATTTATAGAAACACCTGAAATATTCTTGCTTCTGTAAAAATATGACACTTTCGATTCCACTCCGCACCAGTCTCGATTTAGCGCAGGTTAACATAACCACTTCATTGGTAGAAGAAAAGAACTCTTCTTGTCAGAAAGCTACTGTGATATCCCTAAACCTGCAGATGATACAGAACAAAATTTAAGCATCAATTGTAGGCGATTTTAAATTCACTTTACAGTTTAGGCTGCCAATTGGCAGCCGATTGAAGCAGAAATCAATGAGTGCTCATCGATGAATTTTTTTCAGCGCCAATCTCACTCAAAAAAGCAAAACCTTTTGACGTTATCTCATTAGCAATCAATCCACCTTCGGCAGATTTGCTTCGTATAACATCGATAAAACCTATATCAGCAAGATCTGAAATAGCAAAGTTAACCTCTTTTGCTGAGAGATGAGGTAATGATGCAGCCTGAATTCTAGAATCCTTTGGCTGCAATTCATTCACTCGACGTAGTATTTCAAGATGGATAGAGGTCAGTTTCATAATGTTCTCCTGTTTTTAATGTTGTTTTACAGAAAACATTATAACACATTGATTTTGATGTAGATTGAATAGAAAAAAACCATAAAAAAACCTCGCAATAGCGAGGTCGTAAAAATTCTTCAACGATAGATACACAAGCCCCATCGTTGAGAAAATCTTATCCATATTTTTTGAAAAATACAAGTATTATGTCATTATCTTCGGCGAAAATCGCTTATCTCGTCACCCTTCTCAATTGTGCTTCAGCGTAAGCTTCCTCCTGCCAGCACTTTGTAACCAGTTTATCAATGACATCTGCATATCCTTTGTACCACTGATAATCAGTCAGGGCTGGTACCAGCTTCTGGACATGACACCGCGCCAGTGTCGTTGGTAAACGACTAAACCGGTTTCCATTGCAACGCCCACAAATCTTATAAACAGGCGCGCCATGAAGCCGGGTCCTTTTTTCATCCAGGACAATACCTTTACCCTTACACCCTCTGCACGCTGTGCTGACTTCTCCCTTACCATGGCAATGCTGACATAGTTCCTTCACCCACTCTTCCTTGATAACAGATTCCCCGCTTCTGGAGTGTTTCACCACTTCGCGCAATACATTATGAAATCCAGTACCTGCACAATGCTCACAGCGAGCCTTACTTGCCGCAGACCTGGAATAATCAGCAAAGGCAAAATTCACAAGGTAAGGGATGATCTGTAACCGGGTTTCTTCACTCAATTTGTTCAATGTCGGGTTATCCAGTGCCATCGCGTAATTGAGCAGACCTTCAATCGCAAACTGAGGATCCTGAACACCAACTTTTGCCAGGAATAAGGCAAACCCAAGCGGTGCTTTCGACTGCACCATCCCCTGCGCAGCCATCACATCCGTAATCGTTAAACCACCCGAGCCTGTCGCCGGTGCGTCATCACTCAATTTTGGAGATTTTGGGGAGTAATATTTTGGTAAGGCTTCAAGGTTCATGCTCGTTCTCCACTTACGCCAGTACGCCTGTTGCCAGCGCACGATCGATAAAACGAAATATCAGCTCCAGCTGGGAGCCATACTTCTCTTCAAATGCCACGGTATCCGCATGCAGCTCGTCGTGATGCTTTCTGCACAAAGGCAACACAAAGAGGTCATGCGCTTTTGTTCCCATTCCACCCTGACCGTGACCTATCAGGTGGTGGGGATCATCAGCAGGCTTTCCACAACATGCACACGGCTGTGTCTTAACCCAGCGCGTGTACTTTTCATTAACCCAGCGGCGACGTTTTGGGCGTAACATAAAAGACTCCGGCGACTCCGGATCCACTTTCAGCGCCAGCACCTTTTTTGCCTTATCCTGGATGATGCTGGTGGCAGGAACCGAAGGCACAAGGTCACTTTCCCGGGTGACAGACGGCACAACAGGCTTTGGTAATCTCAGTGCCTTACGGGCTGCACTTTCCGGTAAGGCATCCGCCAGGTCATTACGAACCAGCCACCAGCACAGTTCCGGCATTGTCACAACGTGACTATCATCAAAACCGAGATCCCGACGCACAACAGACAACACCCAGCGGGCACAGTTATACGTTGCCATTGATTCCAGCCGTTCCGTGAACTGATCGCGCAGCTGGTTATCACAGTGCCAGCACAGACGGATTGCGCCCGGAGCGTGTCGCATTGTGGTCATGTTCTCGCTGTGCCAGTCGGAATGAGGCCACTGACAGCCCTTTTCACGAAGTAACCAGCTTTCAAGACATTCCACGCCACCAGCACGACGGATCACTGCCTCATTGCGGAACACGGCCCGAACGGCAGGATCATCCGCCAGCGGTTGTGATGCCGCGGGAACGGCACCACTGGCGAAAGATGAATAACGTTCCGGCTCAGGCTCCAGCAGTACACGCCCCTGCATAAACAGGGGCATCAGCTCTGAACCTGGTCTGAACAATACGATCCCCATACGCGGGGCAATTTCAGGGGTCAGTAGTGCTCTCACGGTCACCTCAATGAACGGTATCGAGCAGCTTTAACAGCTCAGGGAATCGGGATTCGAAGAAATGCGGCTGCGTCTCGCGCGGATTTGCAGGACTGGTGATGTTCTTGCCGAACATGCAGCCTTTCGCCGTCAGCGACCAGAATTTTTTGATGTTGTTAATCGCGGTACGGCTGTATCGTTCGCGTTGTTCAACGATCCCCAGCTTCACCATCTGGTGATATGCCTGATTAGCCGTCAGGCGGATACCATACTGCTTCAGCAGTGCACTCAGTGACAGCGTAGGACGGCTTGAGCCATCGAGTGCATCAGCAGGAGCATCAATGGCATAGCGCGGTGCCAGATTCGGTAAGCCAACAGCCTCCTGAAGTTTCTGACAGGCTCCAAGCACTGATGAGTTAGACAGGTTTAATTCCCGGCGCATAAAGTCCAGCAGAATCACACCAGCCTGCATCTTGTCAGCAGCCTGCCCGGATAATTTTTCCGGTGCGCTGGTTACCATATCGAAAGTACGGATCACCTTCAGATGGAATGACGGGCTGATCCACATTGCATAGGCATACACTAGTTCTTTGCAGACATACGTCCCCTGGTTATTTCCGCCACGAATAACGTTAACTGGCTCTATATTGGCCGAGTTGCAAATCTGCAACTCGCTTATTAAACGTTCAGTTTGCTCATTGCGGAGCCAGAATGCAGGCTTATGCTTATCCAGAGAACCAGCAGCCCTGTGCAGATCGTTCAGGCTGTAACGACCATAAGCATCACGACGAACTTCAATACCATCAATGACCATCAGATTATTCATACTTCGTTTCTCCTCTTAATCAGGCGGCTGCACCCGCCGGTTTCTCGTACTTACTGATAGTGATCTCGACCTTCCCTTCCGGGATAACCGGTCCCCACTCCACCAGCATTCTTTTCACCTGACTGTCGTCTTCCCACACATCCGCGTGGGTCAGGGCGTCAAACAGCGCCTTGTTATAGTTGTCTAGATCGCGGATCCGGTTATCCGGCGGAAACAACACGATCTCCACTGAAGCAGGTGCCGACGTTGGTTTTGGCAGACGACGTAACTGCTCAACTATTGCTGCACACGCCGCGCTCTGGAATTTGCGCCCCGCCGCGCTTATCAGGCTCTTACCTGCAAACGCCCCTTTGTTGGGGTGTCGCCAGTACGTGTTCACGCTGGGCGGAAAAGGCAGAATCAGCTTCATACTTTCATGCCCCTCTCATGTAACCAGTGGGTCGCACGCAGCCTGGCGTTTTCCTCACCGGCAAGCAGTGCGCGGATAATCCCGACCGCCTCGCTGTCGTCGTCCTTGACCGCGGTATGAAGCGTTATCCCCCGGGCCACGCCACGCTTTATCGTGATGACGCCTTTTTTCTCCAGTGCGCGAAGATGCTCTACCGCTGCATTCACCGAACGATATCCCAGCATGGTTGCCACCTCCTGATTGGTTGGCGGGAAGCCCCGTTCTTTCTGGTAAGAAATCAGCATATCCAGCACCTGCTGCTGGCATTGAGTTAATGTCGTCATGCCGCCATCTCCATGACCAGTTTTTCCGCCTGCAGGCGAACCTGCGCCAGAAACGCCTCACCACATGCCTCAAGTTCATCGCGCCCAATGTAGCTGATTGCCGCTCCCTTCCAGGTCTTGTCGAAAACAGCAATAGCACCAGCGAAGAAAGCGCCTGTCGGCACCTGCTTCTCATCCTTCGGGATAAACCAGGCAGGCAGTTCAAAACCAATACGCCCGCGAATAAAAGCAATATGGTCCGCATCTTCCGGCCACCACACTTCGCTGGTGGCAGCTTTGATCAGGAAAACATAGCGCCCACCCTTATCACGCATGGCACTGGCATGTTTCATGATGTAACGCATGCCGGTGATGTATTGCCCCTCATGCTGACTGGCGCGGCTGTATGGGGGATTACCAAAGGCAGCACCTTTAAGCTCCGCAAGACGTTCTGACCAGTCATGCGCCAGCGCATTGTCTTCCGCCGTGTAATACGCGGCACATTTGGCGTTATCACCGTCGGTGAACAGATCCAGAACAAACGGGCCAAACAGAGTGTTAATTCCCCAGAAAATGTTGTCCGGCGTGCGCCACTGATCGCCCACTTCCTTCAGTTCATGGGCTGGTTTGTTCCGCAGTTCCACCAGCGCCTGGATATATTTATTACTCATTAAGCCCCCACGTAATTCCCTGACAGATACCACTCTTCACCCGATGCAGCGCGCTTGCTGCTTTTCCGTAAGCACCGCTCACGACGCGCCAGAAAATTGTTTCGTTCTGGCTGGGAGTGGCTTTCACGGAATGCCGCCATCCACACGGTTGCAGCACGACGAAATAAGCCCCTGGACTCCAGTTCTTCCGCCTGGCGAGTCAGGCACAAAATCACCTGCGGGTCGTTAGTGCCTACATAGAAATTGCGCACAGGTCTGGTTTCACGAACTGGTTGCCGTTCCGCCTCCGGCGATATCTTCGTCTGACGCGGGAAATGTCTGCGTGTATCCCCTTCACAACGGTGAGCCACACGCCCACTCTGACGTAACTTGCTTGCTGACTGCAGAACGCGCTGTCGTGAGTAACCTGTAAAAGCATCCGCAATGTCTCCGGAAGTACACCCCGGATGGGCTTCAATGAATTTCTGAACTTCATTCAAAAGACTCATGATCACCCCCTGAATCCTGCCGGGATCTGGCTGTAGTCCACGTTGTCGTAACTGGCTTTGAAGTACGGGTCTTCACGTTTTTCTGTGTGCGTGCTGACGGACGGCGATAAGCGCAGGGAAAGCTCATCCCATTTTTCCCGCAACTTCGACGGGCTGAGCACGTTACGGCACCAGAACGGATCGCGGCTGACGCGGCTGTACATCTCGCAGATTTGTTTGTGAGTACGACCATCCTGCACACACATCAGGCGAATTTCGTTTGCCCAGGCTGTCCAGTTAGGTTCTTTGGGACGAACCACCTCGCCGTCACATTCGGCGGCCTGCTCGTACAGGGTGATGATTTTTTTCCAGAGCCACTGTGCGCAGGTCAAATCATCCTGCGTCCCCCACTGGCGCTTTTTAGGGCTGAATACAACCGCATCAGGATGGCGAGTTAAAAAATCCTGTTCATCCGTCTGCGTGTCCGGTTGCGAAGCGTCCGGACGAGAAGGTTTTTTATCTGACGGATCATGTTTTGATTTTACTGACGGATCCCCGCCAGATTCTGACGGGTGAAAACCCGCTTTTTTGCCAGATTTCGACGCATCAAATTTTGACGGGTCAGATTTTGATGCGTCAGATTTTGACGGGTCAGAATCTGACAGTTGAGAAAATGCCGCTGCCTGAAGCTTCGCAACGTTAAGCTGATAAACATTCGACGCATTGCGGTTACCCTGCCGACGCGCCTTACGCGTTAACCAGCCTTCTGCTTCCAGCCGTGCGATAGCCGTCCTGACTGTACTCATCCCCGCGCCAATCTGACGGGCAATGGTTTCAATTGATGGCCAGCACACACCTTCGTCATTACTGAAATCAGCCAGGCGGGCCATAATTGCCACGCTGGATAACTTCATGCCTGATGCTGCGCAACCATCCCATACATAGCCGGTTAATTTAGTGCTCATGACCGACCTCTATTTCCCTGAATTTACGACGAAACTGTTCGAGCGGGCTGAAGCACTCATGCTCATAGCCTTCACGGAGGTAGATAACCCGTTGTGTTTCCGGCTCCCAACGAATGACTCTGACGGGCACTCCGTAGTGATCTTTGAACCAGCGGTTAACTTGTCGCAAAGGACTGTCTCCTTTTGCCGGTTGAAATCACCCACAGCCCACTCTGCAAAGCTGTGGGTTACAATTTCCCTGTCACCTGGTACATTCACTGCATAGCAATACTCCACCTTCGCTTTTCCACCCGGTACAGGAAGTGCAATCAGTTGCGAGCGACGGTAGTGTGTTGTTAAACTGTTCATGCGTTAGTTTCTCCACAGTCACGACACGCCACGGCGCCCGGAGCTGCACACTCGCGGGCGTCACTACTTTCTGAAACGCAAAAGATTTTGTAGACCAGTGCTGCATGCTCCTGCAGCTTCGAAATTGAGAGGTACAGCTCATCGTTAATTGCTGTCTTCTCATGCGGTTCCACTACACCGTCTTCAATTGCTGAACGAATCTGTTTTGAATAACTGCCGATCTGTTCAATGACCTCCAGCAGGCGTTGGTTGATATCGGCGTTGTCCACATCCTCGACGTCAGGAAGAGACACAAAGACGCCATTTGCAGACTGCGCCACAGCATCAGCAATGAAGTGAGTGCCACCAGCACGCTGTAAAACCATTGCCCATCCCAGCGGGAAAATCTGATCGCCATCTGCACGAAGGCGGTTGAATAAAGCGTTTTCTGTTACATCGAGCCAGTCAGCCGCTTCAGCGTAACCCCCCGGCAACGCCGCGATAGTTTTTCTGACAGCTTTCACGTACCACTCAGGCTGTTTTTCTATTTTCCAGTGATGCTTACCCACGATTAGCCTCATCGTTCTGTGGTTAAAAATTGAAAGTGTTCTGCTAATCTTTCGGATAGATATCCGGTCTTAAGTCAGATTTCGTAATTGCACCTGACGTGCATTGCTCAAGTTTTTTCGCCAGCACAAAACTGGCTTTTTTATAACCATTGAAAACCAGCCGTAAGTAGCCAGGTGTTGAGCCAACTTTTCCGGCCAACTCGCCCTGCTGTTCTTTGGTTAAAGAGTCCCAATACGCTTTCATACAATATGTACCTCCGGTGTACATATTACATGATTGAAATGAACCTTCAAGATACTTGTACCTTAACGGTACAAGGGTTTTAATTTCGTTATGAAAACAATCCATGACATCCGGCGGTCTAACGCCAGAAAACTGAGAGATGGTGTTGGCGGGAATTCTTCCTTTGCCACTATGATTGATCGCGAGCCAACCCAGACCAGCAGGTTTATGGGAGATGGTGCTACTAAAAATATCGGTGACAGCATGGCACGACACATCGAAAAATGTTTCGACCTGCCTGTCGGATGGCTCGATCAAGAACACCAGACAACAAACATCACAAAAAAACCTGATGTTTCAATCACTAATAAACAAATCACATTAGTCCCTGTCATATCATGGGTACAGGCCGGAGCATGGAAAGAAGTTGGATATTCTGAGGTTGATTTGAGCACAGCAGAAACGTATCCCTGCCCTGTACCCTGTGGGGAAATGACTTATATCTTGCGGGTGATAGGTGATTCAATGATTGATGAGTACCGCCCGGGAGACATGATTTTTGTCGATCCTGAAGTACCTGCCTGCCACGGTGACGACGTTATTGCATTGATGCACGATACAGGTGAAACCACCTTCAAAAGGTTGATAGAAGATGGGACACAGCGTTATCTCAAAGCGTTAAACCCAAACTGGCCTGAGCCTTACATTAAGATCAACGGTAATTGCTCTATAATTGGTACTGTGATTTTCTCAGGAAAACCAAGAAGATACAAAATCAAAGCCTAATCAATGTTTATGAACCTGCTTCGGCAGGTTTTTTTATACTTGACAGTGTACCTTTGAGATACATAATGTACCCAAGAGAAACAACAAACAGGCAGGACGCCCACGAAGTAGCCCGCCCGGTACGTACGAAGACCGGGATGATTCGTTAGCGGATGATTTCAGTGGAGAGAATAGATGAATGAGCAGGATTTGAAGCATGTGATCGCATTGTTGCTGGAAGACGCTAAACGTTTGCAGCAGATAGAGCCAAATGCAGGCACTGAGGCCCGTATTTTGTTAGCAAAACAGGCATTAAAGACTTGCGGGGCGCAAGACCCTGATCGAACCAAGTTCATGAATTTCATGGCTAACACGATCACCCCCCTGCCATGCAATGGAGAGAGGGTGAGCCGTGTTTATCACGACACAATGGTTAAGGCATTAAGAATCGAGCTTGATGGGCTTAGGCGTAAGATCGTGATGAACAAAATCGTTGCCAACTAAGGAAGCAGACGGAAGTAAGCATGCGCTTTGTTCAAATTTGCAGACAAATATATTTGCGTCAACACCAGCACTGTTAGCAATGGAAAAAGTTTGATCAAGGATTTGTTGGCAGTTCATTGTGCTTTTGAGGATATATCCCTCTGGAATCAGTCTGCAGCAGCTATCGTCAGACTCTTTGATTGTTTTCTGGTACAGAAAGTTAAGCATTAATTCTTCAAATTTTTTGGTCTGTTCGGCTGTTGCTTCAAACAGACGAACGTGAACATAAAACTGGTTCATTAGGTTTCCTTGCTGGCTGTGTGAGAACTCCAGCATACCACCGAGCCTGAAGTGGTGAAAAGACAGGCAATAGTTTCATTGCTGTGTGTAGTCTTGGCGGTACCAGCTTGTACACTTGCTTCCGGCTGGTACCGTCCTTTTTACAAAACAGAGAAGAGCATCACCGGACGACGGGCTCATAACCCAATCCATCCGGGCGGCAGTCACCGCAGGTGTTCTTCTCTGTTTTGTGGAGAAACTAACCGACCTTGCAGGGTCGATATGCTGAGACTAAGCAGTTAGTGAAGTAATAAGGTGATCGCATATGCTTCAAATGTTAACTCTTGAAGAATGGGCTACTGAAAAATACAGAAGCAATCCTCCAAGCGTGTCCACATTGCGTCGTTATGCTAAGCAGAATTTATTTTGCCCACCGGCCATGAAACAAGGTCGGTTATGGCGAGTGCGTGAGGACGCCGAATTAGTTGGGGAGTTGGTAACGCCAATAATTAAGAAAAATGACTCATTACTTTTGCAACGGATTTTGAGTGATGGCAGCCAGACCGCGTAAGAATAATGTTTCAGTCCCTAACTTATATCCGCTTTATAGTAGGAAGGTAAATAAAGTCTATTGGCGGTATAAGCATCCAGTAACAGGAAAATTCCATGCTTTGGGAACAAACGAAGCTGAAGCTATCGCTATTGCCACTGAGGCCAACACTCGCCTGGCTGAACAAAGAACCCGGCAGATTCTGGCTATCAGTGACAGGATCGCAACCAGCAAAGGAAAGGCTATCACAACGTCAACCTGGTTAGATCGCTATCAAGCGATCCAGGATGACAGGCTTAAAAGTGGTGATATAAGACTCAACACCTATAAGCAAAAAGCTAAACCAGTATCCTTGCTCAGAGAACGAGCAGGAATGAAGTTGATCTCAGCCGTTGATGTAAGAGATATAGCACAATTGCTTGACGAGTATATCGCTGCCGGGCAGCCGAGAATGGCGCAAGTCGTAAGGTCTGTATTGATCGATGTATTTAAGGAAGCACAGCATTATGGCGAAGTTCCGCCAGGGTATAACCCTGCTCTTGCGACGAAGCAACCCAGACGGAAAATTACCCGTCAACGCCTCAGCCTGGAAGAATGGCAAAAAATATTCGATATCGCAGACGCCACTCATCGTTATATGGGAAATGCCATGCTCCTAGCTTTGGTCACTGGGCAGCGTTTGGGAGATATATCCAAAATGAAATTTAGTGATATTTGGGAGGATCATCTTCACGTCATTCAGGAAAAGACTGGAAGCAAAATCGCTATCCCTCTTTCTCTACGTTTGAATGCTATCAATTGGAGCCTACGAGATGTAGTAGCTCGCTGCCGTGACTACGCAGTGAGCCCATACTTGGTGCATTTTTTCCGTTCAACCTCACAAGCAGAACGTGGTGCACAGGTTAAATCCAATACATTGACGATGAATTTTAGTAAAGCAAGGGATTTAGCAGGGATTGACTGGGGGGATGGCTCACCTGCCACATTCCATGAACAAAGGTCTTTATCTGAACGCCTGTACAAAGAACAGGGGTTAGATACGCAAAAATTACTTGGTCATAAAACACAACAGCAGACCGATCGTTACCATGATGATCGAGGCAAAGGATGGAGCAAAGTAGCATTGTGAAAATTTAAGCGTCTCAACGCCCCGTTGAATTTCTCAACATGCTTGAAAAAGAAACAAGCAGCCCGTTTTAAGTGAAAAAGGGACGCGTTTATATGTCAAAGAAATATGTTGATCAATAAAAGCTAAACTTCCAACTTGAGTGTTAAGTCGTATCAGGCTATAAGTCAAACGTATCGTAAGTAAATTCAATAACAGCCATTGATTATTGTGATGAACTCCATAATTTTAAAGAACACTCCAACCTCGATGTACTACTATTATTTCTTGATAATGAAGCAAAAGCTTAATCCTAACGAAACGTCTTGGACAGCTTAGTAGATTCATGATATACATTAAATCTCAAAAAAGGAAACAATATGGAAAGCTATACTTTTGAATTGAAAGGAAATGTATTTGGCTTTTTTCAACGCAATGGTGAGGATTGTTTTTTATACATTAACACTGGTTTATTCCCTAAAGTAACCTACTACCAATGGAGTCATTGGCAACGAGGAAAGGATAACTATAATGAAACATATCCTGATGCAATAAAAACAGATGAAATAGCAAAGGCGATTGGTTATTTTTCTTGGAATCAATGCTTTGATCGTTGTCCATACCAACCTATAGTTATCAGTTTATCTAAAAAAACAGAAGCAGGAATATTCTACCCTAGAATGAATAGAGGAGAACCAAAACTATATAACCAACAAATAGCGGAGGCACGAATCCTTGATGAAGTAAGGTCTTTTAATAATATATGTGATTCATTAAATGAATTATTTAACTATATAGATCCTGATACTGGTAATTTGAGTTGTTTTGGTAATAAAATCAGAGAAATATTAATTATTGCATGTACTGAGGTTGAATACTTACTTCACAATTTTCTTACAGATAATGGTTACACTGTTAACAACAATAGATTTAGTACTAACGATTATGTTAAATCTCTTGGTTTGCTGAAATTAGATGGGTATTCTACGAGGCTCGTTTACTATCCATATTTGCAAGAGTGGTGCCCATTTAGTGGTTGGGATGAATCTAAACCAACTACTAGTTTGACTTGGTATGACGCATATAATGCAGTTAAGCATAATCGCGGAACAAACAAGCAAAAGGCATCTCTTAACGCTGTAATAAATGCAGTAGCTGCCATTCATATTTTACTCGTAGCTCAATATGGGAGTGAGATATTTAATAGCCCGATGCACTCTAATTTCTCAAGCATTTTTAATACAACGAAATATCCTTCTTTCTTAGCAAATGATCTTCAGTGCCCAACAATGAATCATGATCAAATCCTATGGGATAAAAAGTCATATTTATTTTCATAAAAAATTGAAAACACCTTAGCCCGCTTCTGGCACGGAGTGGATAGAAAGCAAGGCATAAGTAAGTTATTAATTTAAGTTCTTCAAGAAAGTGCCCACTCTATATATTTGATGTCTTAACAGATTAATATGTAGGTGTCTTTATAGCGACACCTACATATTAATTTCAATTATTTTTTTTATCAATTATATGACCACTGTTAGTGCCATAATACTTACCAGAAGCAACACCTTGCTTATAAAAATCATTCAATACTTTTATTAGCAATCGTGCATCTGATGCATCTTTTATTACTAGCCTACCATTTTTTTCCTCTAACTTAGCACCTTCGAATATATTTAACGTTTCTTGATATTTTATTATTATGTCAGGACTTAAATTTTCGTGGTTCTTTTTTTGAGCTATGCTCGCAATAGTTCGCTGAAGTGTTTTATTAGTTAAAATAACCTCTTCCAGAATTTTTATATTATCTATAATAGAAGCATCAGAAATAACCTTTAACACACTTCTTGCATTTTCCACAAATTCTTTTTCGATCCCGATAATTTGTTCAAACCCCAATTTCGATACAATATAAATCTTGTTATTTTTAAAGATAAAATCTATTTTTTTGTCAAAACTCACTGTCTGCATCGGAACGACTTTCATTGTAGCACTATTAACATCAAAGATAGCCTGCATTTTTTGAAAGGTATTCAATGGAGTATCTGTTGCCACCTTAGATTTTGTTAGCTTCCTATAAATGGTAAAACCATCATCTTGTGTAGATATTTTTAAACAAAAAGCCAATATATCAGACTTAACTTCCTCTAGACTCTTTAATATATTTATTCCTGAGTCTTTATTTATTTTTTCTAATACTTTCCTGAATTCAAGGTCTTCAATATTTGCATAACCATAAATAGCGTCAGTCCCATCATCAGAAATCACTGAGTAGTCATGATACTCTAATTCGTTGTTGCCTACCATTTTGTTTAATGTATCCAATGACCCAGTTTTAAAAAAATCCACCATTTTTTTGTCAAGACTCACCTTATAGATATCAAATATAAATCTGTTTTCTGATGAGACTGAAGAATCTTTATTAATTTTCTTTGTTATCAAATAACATTTCATCGAAAATGTATTCGAGTGATAAAGATTCATTAGTGAATTTAAAATACCTTTAATGTCTATTTCCGTCATTATTCTAATTCCTGATATTTAGCATAGAAGAGTTTGTAACCAATCTTTTGAATTTTGATACTGTCATCTTCGTCCAAATATTTATTCGAACAAATTATCATTCCTTTCTTTTTTTGGCCGCCACTATTTATATACTCAATGCTGTAAAGTGAGTACTTTATAGCTAAAGTTGGATTTATAAGAATCATTGATGAGTTAGAATAAATAAGAAATGTAACCAGTAGCAGAATAGCTAAAGAAAATACACTCATGGGGTCAGAAAGATCTTGAAAAAGAAATGGCAGAAGATATGTAAAAAGATAACTTATAGATTCACTGTTTTTATTTTCTATGTCGACTATTTTTACAAAATCCCCATCATTATCAATGCGTCTTTCCATATTTGATAATAAGAATATTAAACCAACAATACCAAAAACGACAAGAAGAAATATAATCGTAACCGCACCAAAATTTTCAATGTATAATATTAATGCCTTCTTGTTCACCCCCCCCCAGTTGAGGTAATCTTTTTTCTTGTATAGTTGATTTACGGTCATAATTAAAAACAAAGGCATGTAAGACACCAAAAATAGTGTCAACCTTGCTCCTATTTTTAACTCTTCTTTTCGTGATGACATAGTTCCAAAACCTCGAATCAACGCTTTCTTAGGTACTGATAACTGTACCTAGTTTAACCTATAATATCTATGCAACATATTGATATATTGGTTAAAATTCCTTCTTTGATATCCCCTTACTTTCCCATTGATCAGTATGAAAAAACGTGAGCAATGTCCGTTATTGGCACTGAACGGACCTAAATATTAACGAGCATCCACCTGAAATGATCATAAAAAACTGAGGTATGCCTAATTGGAACTAGGTAATAGGGCTACCCTCTGAACATCCAAACTACTAGGGGGTTTTGATAACTTGTTTTGATAAAATTTTGATAACCGTTAGCAGCCTAACAAAAAACAACGGGAGCGTTACGCTCCCGTTAATAAATTTAACAAACAACGGCATTACATGTTTTTGATGATTGCGTCGCCAAACTCGCTACATTTCAGCAGTTTAGCACCTTCCATCAGACGTTCAAAATCGTAAGTTACGGTCTTGGCGTTGATCGCGCCTTCCATACCTTTAACAATTAAATCAGCCGCTTCGGTCCAACCCATGTGGCGTAACATCATCTCAGCGGAGAGAATAATAGAGCCAGGGTTTACTTTGTCCTGACCGGCGTATTTCGGCGCAGTACCGTGGGTGGCTTCAAACAGGGCGCATTCGTCACCGATGTTTGCTCCAGGGGCGATACCGATACCGCCAACCTGCGCTGCCAGAGCGTCAGAAATGTAGTCACCGTTCAGGTTCATACAGGCGATAACATCATATTCAGCCGGACGCAGCAGGATCTGTTGCAGGAATGCATCAGCAATCACGTCTTTAATGACGATCTCTTTGCCGGTGTTCGGGTTTTTAACTTTCAGCCACGGGCCGCCGTCGATCAGTTCACCGCCAAACTCTTCACGCGCCAGCTGGTAGCCCCAGTCTTTAAACGCGCCTTCGGTGAACTTCATGATGTTGCCTTTGTGCACCAGAGTCACAGAGTCACGATCGTTAGCAATTGCGTATTCGATCGCTGCACGAACCAGACGTTTGGTGCCTTCTTCCGAACACGGCTTAATACCGATACCGCAATGTTCCGGGAAGCGAATTTTCTTCACACCCATCTCTTCACGCAGGAATTTAATCACTTTCCCGGCGTCGGCAGAGTCAGCTTTCCATTCGATACCCGCATAAATGTCTTCCGAGTTTTCACGGAAGATAACCATATCGGTCAGTTCAGGGTGTTTAACCGGGCTTGGAGTGCCCTGATAGTAACGTACCGGACGCAGGCAGATGTAGAGATCCAGTTCCTGGCGCAGGGCAACGTTCAGAGAGCGAATACCGCCACCAACCGGAGTGGTCAGCGGGCCTTTAATGGCAACGCGATATTCACGAATCAGATCAAGGGTTTCAGCAGGCAGCCAGACATCCTGACCATAAACCTGTGTGGATTTTTCACCGGTGTAAATTTCCATCCAGGAGATTTTACGCTCGCCTTTATAGGCTTTCTCGACTGCAGCGTCGACCACTTTCAGCATGGCTGGGGTTACATCTACACCGATTCCATCACCTTCAATGTAAGGGATAATCGGATTTTCAGGAACGTTGAGTTTGCCGTTTTGCAGGGTGATCTTCTTGCCTTGTGCCGGAACAACTACTTTACTTTCCATTCACCTCTCCTTCGAGCGCTACTGGTTTGCTCGTCTGCCACCACGTTGCATATGCGTTTGCGTCCTGCGATACGGATGCTTTAGAGCAATTTTTTGTTAATGATTTGTAATTGGCTTGTCAATACTACCCTATTGTTTGCCGTCATGAAAGATGCGCGTTATTAGGCTATAATGCGGCAATTCATAATCTCTGAAAATACCATGCAAAAAACTTCTTTTAGAAATCACCAGGTTAAGCGATTCAGCTCGCAACGTTCTACCAGGCGTAAACCTGAAAACCAGCCCACGCGTGTGATCCTGTTCAATAAACCCTACGATGTTCTTCCGCAGTTCACCGATGAAGCCGGACGCAAAACATTAAAAGAATTCATCCCGGTTCAGGGCGTTTATGCAGCAGGTCGCCTTGACCGCGATAGCGAAGGGTTGCTGGTGCTGACCAATAACGGCGCGTTGCAGGCGCGTTTAACCCAGCCGGGTAAACGCACCGGAAAAATCTATTATGTGCAGGTGGAAGGTATTCCCACACAAGACGCACTTGAAGCCTTGCGCAATGGCGTAACCTTAAATGATGGCCCTACCCTGCCCGCAGGCGCGGAGCTGGTTGACGAACCCGCGTGGTTATGGCCGCGGAATCCACCAATTCGTGAACGCAAAAGTATTCCCACCAGCTGGCTGAAGATCACCTTATATGAAGGACGTAATCGCCAGGTGCGCCGCATGACCGCCCATGTTGGTTTCCCCACGCTGCGACTGATTCGCTATGCGATGGGAGATTACTCTTTGGATAATCTTGCCAATGGCGAATGGCGAGAAGTGACAGATTAAGGATGCAAAATGTTTAAACCGCACGTTACCGTTGCTTGCGTGGTGCACGCAGAAGGCAAATTTTTAGTCGTTGAAGAGACGATTAATGGTAAAGCGTTATGGAACCAACCTGCCGGGCATCTGGAAGCCGATGAAACCTTAGTGGAAGCCGCCGCCCGTGAACTGTGGGAAGAAACCGGCATCAGCGCGCAGCCGCAACACTTTATTCGTATGCATCAGTGGATTGCGCCAGATAAAACGCCGTTTTTGCGTTTCCTCTTTGCCATTGAGCTTGAGCAAATATGCCCGACCCAGCCTCATGACAGCGATATCGACTGCTGTCGTTGGGTCAGCGCCGAAGAAATTTTACAGGCGTCAAATCTTCGTTCGCCGCTGGTGGCGGAAAGTATCCGTTGTTATCAAAGCGGGCAACGCTATCCGCTGGAGATGATTGGCGATTTTAACTGGCCTTTTACAAAGGGTGTCATCTAAAAGGCTGCGTGATAGAATACGCCGCCTTGAAGTTCAATGTCGTGAGTGATCCAATGTCTGAAACCGCAAAAAAAGTAATCGTCGGCATGTCCGGCGGTGTCGATTCCTCCGTTTCTGCCTGGCTGTTGCAACAACAGGGATATCAGGTTGAAGGCCTGTTTATGAAGAACTGGGAAGAAGACGACGGTGAGGAATATTGCACAGCGGCAGCGGATCTGGCTGATGCCCAGGCTGTCTGCGACAAGCTCGGCATTGAACTGCACACCGTTAACTTTGCTGCCGAGTACTGGGACAACGTCTTCGAACTGTTCCTTGCCGAATATAAAGCCGGTCGCACGCCGAATCCGGATATTCTGTGCAACAAAGAGATCAAATTTAAAGCCTTCCTCGAATTTGCCGCCGAAGATTTAGGTGCCGATTATATCGCTACCGGTCATTACGTACGTCGGGCCGATGTCGATGGCAAGAGCCGCCTGCTGCGTGGTCTGGACAGCAATAAAGACCAGAGCTACTTCCTTTATACGCTCAGCCATGAGCAGATTGCGCAAAGCCTGTTCCCGGTCGGCGAACTGGAAAAACCGCAGGTGCGTAAGATTGCTGAAGATCTTGGTCTGGTCACCGCGAAGAAAAAAGACTCTACCGGCATTTGCTTCATTGGCGAACGTAAATTCCGCGAGTTCCTGGGCCGTTATCTCCCGGCGCAACCGGGCAAAATCATTACCGTCGATGGCGATGAAATTGGTGAGCACCAGGGGCTGATGTATCACACTCTCGGTCAGCGTAAAGGTCTGGGTATCGGTGGCACCAAAGAAGGTACCGAAGAACCGTGGTATGTGGTGGACAAAGACGTCGAAAACAACATTCTGGTTGTCGCTCAGGGCCATGAACACCCGCGGCTGATGTCTGTCGGGTTGATTGCCCAGCAGTTGCACTGGGTCGATCGCGAACCATTCACCGGCACTATGCGTTGCACGGTAAAAACCCGCTATCGCCAGACCGATATCCCTTGCACCGTCAAGGCGCTGGACGATGATCGCATTGAAGTGATTTTCGATGAACCGGTTGCCGCCGTGACGCCGGGCCAGTCTGCCGTCTTCTATAACGGTGAAGTGTGCCTCGGTGGCGGTATTATTGAGCAGCGTCTGCCGCTGCCGGTCTGATTATTATCTTTACTTAAAACAAGGAAGCAGTGAACGTGGCAAAGAATTACTATGACATCACCCTCGCCCTGGCCGGTATTTGTCAGTCGGCACGCCTGGTGCAACAACTCGCTCACCAGGGGCATTGTGATGCCGATGCGCTACACGTCTCACTCAACAGTATTATTGATATGAACCCCAGCTCGACGCTGGCGGTTTTTGGCGGTAGCGAAGCCAACCTGCGCGTCGGGCTGGAAACCCTGCTCGGCGTGCTCAATGCCAGCAGTCGCCAGGGCTTAAACGCCGAATTAACCCGCTACACACTCAGCTTGATGGTGCTTGAGCGCAAACTCTCCTCAGCGAAAGGCGCGCTCGACACTCTGGGCAACCGGATCAACGGCCTGCAACGCCAGCTCGAACACTTCGATTTACAGTCCGAAACGCTGATGAGCGCGATGGCTGCTATCTATGTTGATGTGATCAGCCCGCTTGGCCCGCGCATTCAGGTCACCGGTTCCCCTGCTGTACTGCAAAGCCCACAAGTGCAGGCGAAAGTTCGCGCAACCCTGCTGGCAGGCATTCGCGCCGCCGTGCTCTGGCACCAGGTCGGCGGCGGACGTCTGCAACTGATGTTTTCTCGTAATCGCCTGACCACTCAGGCAAAACAAATTCTTGCTCATTTAACCCCGGAGTTGTGATCTATGGAATTATCCTCACTGACCGCCGTTTCCCCTGTCGATGGACGCTACGGCGATAAAGTCAGCGCGCTGCGCGGGATTTTCAGCGAATATGGTTTGCTGAAATTCCGTGTACAAGTTGAAGTACGTTGGCTGCAAAAACTGGCCGCGCACGCAGCGATCAAGGAAGTTCCTGCTTTTGCTGCCGACGCAATCGGTTACCTTGATGCAATTGTCGCCAATTTCAGCGAAGAAGATGCCGCACGCATCAAAACCATCGAGCGTACCACTAACCACGACGTTAAAGCGGTTGAGTATTTCCTGAAAGAAAAAGTGGCGGAGATCCCGGAACTGCACGCGGTTTCTGAATTCATCCACTTTGCCTGTACTTCGGAAGATATCAATAACCTCTCCCACGCATTAATGCTGAAAACCGCGCGTGATGAAGTGATCCTGCCGTACTGGCGTCAACTGATTGATGGCATTAAAGATCTCGCCGTTCAGTACCGCGATATCCCGCTGCTGTCTCGTACCCACGGTCAGCCAGCCACGCCGTCAACCATCGGTAAAGAGATGGCAAACGTCGCCTACCGTATGGAGCGCCAGTACCGCCAGCTTAATCAGGTGGAGATCCTCGGCAAAATCAACGGCGCGGTCGGTAACTATAACGCCCATATCGCCGCTTACCCGGAAGTTGACTGGCATCAGTTCAGCGAAGAGTTCGTCACCTCGCTGGGTATTCAGTGGAACCCGTACACCACCCAGATCGAACCGCACGACTACATTGCCGAATTGTTTGATTGCGTTGCGCGCTTCAACACCATTCTGATCGACTTTGACCGTGACGTCTGGGGTTATATCGCCCTTAACCACTTCAAACAGAAAACCATTGCTGGTGAGATTGGTTCTTCCACCATGCCGCATAAAGTTAACCCGATTGACTTCGAAAACTCCGAAGGGAATCTGGGCCTTTCCAACGCGGTATTGCAGCATCTGGCAAGCAAACTGCCGGTTTCCCGCTGGCAGCGTGACCTGACCGACTCCACCGTGCTGCGTAACCTCGGCGTGGGTATCGGTTATGCGCTGATTGCGTATCAATCCACCCTGAAAGGCGTGAGCAAACTGGAAGTAAACCGTGACCATCTGCTGGATGAGCTGGATCACAACTGGGAAGTGCTGGCTGAGCCAATCCAGACAGTTATGCGTCGCTATGGCATCGAAAAACCGTACGAGAAGCTGAAAGAGCTGACTCGCGGTAAGCGCGTTGACGCCGAAGGCATGAAGCAGTTTATCGATGGTCTGGCGTTGCCAGAAGAAGAGAAAGCCCGCCTGAAAGCGATGACGCCGGCTAACTATATTGGTCGAGCTATCACCATGGTTGATGAGCTGAAATAAACTCGTATCAGTGCCGGATGGCGATGCTGTCCGGCCTGTTTATTAAAATTATCCACTTTTTCTTTTTTCACTTTACCTCCCCTCCCCGCTGGTTTATTTAATGTTTACCCCCATAAACACATAATCGCGTTACACTATTTTAATAATTAAGACAGGGAGAAATAAAAATGCGCGTACTGGTTGTTGAAGACAATGCGTTGTTACGTCACCACCTTAAAGTTCAGATTCAGGATGCTGGTCATCAGGTCGATGACGCAGAAGATGCCAAAGAAGCCGATTATTATCTCAATGAACATTTACCGGATATTGCGATTGTCGATCTCGGATTGCCTGACGAGGACGGTCTGTCACTGATTCGCCGCTGGCGTAGCAATGATGTTTCACTGCCGATTCTGGTATTAACCGCCCGTGAAAGCTGGCAGGACAAAGTCGAAGTATTAAGTGCTGGTGCTGATGATTACGTGACTAAACCATTTCATATTGAAGAGGTGATGGCGCGAATGCAGGCATTAATGCGGCGTAATAGCGGTCTGGCTTCACAGGTCATTTCGCTACCACCGTTTCAGGTTGATCTCTCTCGCCGTGAATTATCTATTAATGACGAAGTGATCAAACTGACCGCGTTCGAATACACCATTATGGAAACGTTGATACGCAATAATGGCAAAGTGGTGAGCAAAGATTCGTTAATGCTCCAACTCTATCCGGATGCGGAGCTGCGGGAAAGCCATACCATTGATGTACTGATGGGACGTCTGCGCAAAAAAATTCAGGCACAATATCCGCAAGAAGTCATTACCACCGTTCGCGGCCAGGGCTACCTGTTCGAATTGCGCTGATGAAAAAATTACTGCGTCTTTTTTTCCCGCTCTCGCTGCGGGTACGTTTTCTGTTGGCAACGGCAGCGGTAGTACTGGTGCTTTCGCTTGCCTACGGAATGGTCGCGCTGATCGGTTATAGCGTCAGTTTCGATAAAACTACGTTTCGGCTGTTACGTGGCGAGAGCAATCTGTTCTATACCCTTGCGAAGTGGGAAAACAATAAGTTGCATGTCGAGTTACCCGAAAATATCGACAAGCAAAGCCCCACCATGACGCTAATTTATGATGAGAACGGGCAGCTTTTATGGGCGCAACGTGACGTGCCCTGGCTGATGAAGATGATCCAGCCTGACTGGCTGAAATCGAATGGTTTTCATGAAATTGAAGCGGATGTTAACGATACCAGCCTCTTGCTGAGTGGAGATCATTCGATACAGCAACAGTTGCAGGAAGTGCGGGAAGATGATGACGACGCGGAGATGACCCACTCGGTGGCAGTAAACGTCTACCCGGCAACATCGCGGATGCCAAAATTAACCATTGTGGTGGTGGATACCATTCCGGTGGAGCTAAAAAGTTCCTATATGGTCTGGAGCTGGTTTATCTATGTGCTCTCAGCCAATCTGCTGTTAGTGATCCCGCTGCTGTGGGTCGCCGCCTGGTGGAGTTTACGCCCCATCGAAGCCCTGGCAAAAGAAGTCCGCGAACTGGAAGAACATAACCGCGAATTGCTCAATCCAGCCACAACGCGAGAACTGACCAGTCTGGTACGAAACCTGAACCGATTGTTAAAAAGTGAACGCGAACGTTACGACAAATACCGTACGACGCTCACCGACCTGACCCATAGTCTGAAAACGCCACTGGCGGTGCTGCAAAGTACGCTGCGTTCTCTGCGTAGTGAAAAGATGAGCGTCAGTGATGCTGAGCCGGTAATGCTGGAGCAAATCAGCCGCATTTCACAGCAAATTGGCTACTACCTGCATCGTGCCAGTATGCGCGGCGGGACATTGCTCAGCCGCGAGCTGCATCCGGTCGCCCCACTGCTGGACAATCTCACCTCAGCGCTGAACAAAGTGTATCAACGCAAAGGGGTCAATATCTCTCTCGATATTTCGCCAGAGATCAGCTTTGTCGGTGAGCAGAACGATTTTGTCGAGGTGATGGGCAACGTGCTGGATAATGCCTGTAAATATTGCCTCGAGTTTGTCGAAATTTCTGCAAGGCAAACCGACGAGCATCTCTATATTGTGGTCGAGGATGATGGCCCCGGTATTCCATTAAGCAAGCGAGAGGTCATTTTCGACCGTGGTCAACGGGTTGATACTTTACGCCCTGGGCAAGGTGTAGGGCTGGCGGTAGCCCGCGAAATCACCGAGCAATATGAGGGTAAAATCGTCGCCGGAGAGAGCATGCTGGGCGGTGCGCGGATGGAGGTGATTTTTGGTCGCCAGCATTCTGCGCCGAAAGATGAATAAATATGTCCATACTTCACGCATTACGTTAAGCATCCGTTATAATCGGTTGCAGATACCAGCCTGTGGATGCTTAACATGGAATACCAACTCACTCTTAACTGGCCCGATTTTCTTGAACGTCACTGGCAGAAACGCCCGGTGGTGTTAAAACGCGGCTTTAATAATTTTATTGACCCGATCTCTCCAGACGAGTTGGCGGGTCTGGCGATGGAAAGCGAAGTTGACAGTCGACTGGTCAGTCACCAGGATGGCAAATGGCAGGTCAGCCACGGCCCGTTCGAAAGCTACGATCATCTCGGTGAAACCAACTGGTCATTACTGGTACAGGCAGTGAACCACTGGCATGAGCCGACCGCCGCGCTGATGCGACCGTTCCGTGAACTACCGGACTGGCGTATTGATGATCTGATGATCTCTTTTTCTGTACCGGGCGGCGGCGTCGGCCCGCATCTCGATCAGTACGACGTGTTTATCATTCAGGGTACCGGTCGTCGTCGCTGGCGAGTGGGCGAAAAGCTGCAAATGAAACAGCACTGTCCGCACCCGGATCTGTTACAGGTCGATCCGTTCGAAGCCATCATCGATGAAGAGCTGGAGCCTGGCGATATTCTTTATATTCCGCCAGGATTCCCGCATGAAGGCTACGCGCTGGAAAATGCGATGAACTATTCCGTGGGTTTTCGCGCGCCAAATACGCGGGAATTAATTAGCGGATTTGCCGATTATGTGCTGCAACGTGAACTGGGCGGCAACTACTACAGCGATCCGGATGTTCCACCTCGCGCTCATCCTGCGGACGTTCTGCCGCAAGAGATGGATAAACTGCGTGAGATGATGCTCGAATTGATCAACCAGCCGGAACACTTTAAGCAATGGTTTGGCGAGTTTATATCCCAGTCACGTCATGAACTGGATATCGCGCCGCCGGAACCGCCTTATCAGCCAGATGAAATCTACGATGCGCTGAAACAAGGTGAAGTGCTGGTGCGCCTGGGTGGTCTGCGCGTATTGCGCATTGGCGACGACGTGTATGCCAATGGTGAGAAGATCGATTCCCCGCACCGTCCGGCACTGGATGCACTCGCCAGCAACATTGCGCTGACTGCGGAGAATTTTGGCGATGCGCTGGAAGATCCGTCATTCCTCGCGATGCTCGCGGCGCTGGTCAATAGCGGGTATTGGTTCTTCGAAGGGTAAGTTTGGATTTAAGCCGGATGCGGCGCTGATTGCGCCTTATCGTGCCTACATGCACTGAACGCCTGTAGGCACGATAAGTATGTTGACCAGTATCAATATAACGGTTTCATCCCGGTAATTGGCAGTCCACATACGCATCGGGCAATCACGACTTCCGTTGCGCCGTTAACTCGGCAATACGGACAATCACCTGCACCGCTTTTTCCATACCTTCCAGAGTCACAAACTCATGCTTACCATGATAGTTGTAACCGCCAGTGAACAGGTTCGGGCACGGTAATCCCATAAACGACAACTGCGCGCCGTCGGTACCGCCGCGGATCGGTTTCAGTTCCGGTTCAATATCGCAGTCACGCATCGCCTGCTGGGCGATATCGATAATATGCGGATGCTCAACCACTTTCTCGCGCATATTGTAGTAACTGTCTTCAATCACCAGTTCAATGTAGCAATCAGGATGTAACCCTTTGCCCACTTTTTTGGCGATCTCCATCATTTTACGTTTACGCGCTTCAAACTGTTTACGGTCGAAATCACGGATGATGTAGTGCATATCGGCTCGGTCAACGGTGCCTTTCATGCTCGCCAGGTGATAGAAACCTTCATAGCCTTCTGTCATTTCCGGGCTTTCATCCGCCGGAACTTCCGCATGAATACGTGCCGCCAGCGACAGCGCATTTACCATCACTCCTTTCGCCGTGCCCGGATGAACATTGTTACCGACAATTTTGATATTGACCGATGCGGCGTTGAAGTTTTCAAACTCCAGTTCGCCTACGCCACCACCGTCAACAGTGTAAGCCCAGCGGGCATCGAAGGCATCAACATCAAAATGTTTCGCCCCTTTGCCCACTTCTTCATCCGGGGTAAAGGCGACGCGAATATCACCATGCGGAATGTTTTTCTGTTGCAATACCGCCAGCGCGGTCATGATTTCTGCAATACCGGCTTTGTCATCGGCACCTAACAAGGTTTTACCATCGGTAGTAATCAGCGTCTGACCCAGTAGCTGATGCAGCACCGGGAACATAACCGGTGATAAAACTTCATCGCCGATACCCAGCGCAATATCGCCACCGCGATAGTTTTCAACAATTTGCGGATTCACATTTTTGCCGCTGCAATCCGGTGAGGTATCCACATGAGAAATAAAGCCAATCGCCGGGATATTGCCAGGGACGTTAGCCGGTAACGTCGCCATCAAAGTGCCCTTCTCACTTAAGGTCACATTGATAAGCCCCATCTCTTCGAGCTGCTCTTTCAGCAGATGCAATAACTTCCATTGGCCTTCCGTGCTGGGAACCTGTCTCACCCCTGCTTTTGATTGGGTATCCAGAGACACGTAGTTCAAAAATCGCTCAAGTAGTTTATCCATGTAGTCACCCTCACTTTTTGTGACAACATTATTAAGAAGCAAGAAAAGACAAATATTGCGTCAGGTCACTTTTACCCCTGCAAGCGGGAATATTTATCAGCATTACCTTAATGAATATAAAGCTAAGCCAGTAATTCACAACAAAGATTGGCGATTCAAGCGGTTTGCCGTAGAATTACCGCCCTCATTAAGAGTCACCAAGGTGGTTAACCACAAACCCCGCATCGGTAAGCCATCCGTTGCGTTTACATGGGACAGAGTAAAAAATTGAATAAACAACCGAGTTCGCTTTCACCGCTGGTGCAATTGGCGGGAATTCGCAAATGCTTTGATGGTAAAGAGGTCATTCCCCAGCTGGATCTGACTATCAACAATGGCGAGTTCCTCACGCTGCTTGGCCCTTCTGGCTGCGGTAAAACAACCGTTCTTCGCCTGATTGCAGGTCTGGAAACTGTTGATTCCGGACGCATCATGCTGGATAACGAGGACATCACCCACGTTCCGGCGGAAAACCGCTATGTGAACACTGTTTTCCAAAGCTACGCACTTTTCCCCCACATGACCGTGTTCGAAAATGTGGCCTTTGGGTTGCGCATGCAAAAAACCCCCGCTGCTGAAATTACGCCCCGCGTGATGGAAGCCCTGCGGATGGTGCAGCTGGAAACCTTCGCTCAACGCAAACCGCATCAGCTCTCTGGTGGTCAACAGCAACGCGTCGCCATTGCCCGCGCGGTGGTTAACAAGCCTCGTCTGTTGTTGCTGGATGAGTCGCTCTCAGCGCTGGATTACAAACTGCGTAAGCAAATGCAGAACGAGCTGAAAGCGTTACAGCGTAAGCTTGGCATTACATTCGTCTTCGTGACTCACGACCAGGAAGAAGCACTCACCATGTCGGACAGGATTGTGGTGATGCGCGATGGTCGCATTGAGCAAGACGGCACGCCGCGTGAAATCTACGAAGAGCCGAAAAACCTGTTTGTTGCCGGCTTCATTGGCGAAATCAATATGTTTAACGCCACGGTCATCGAACGTCTCGACGAGCAGCGCGTACGCGCCAACGTTGAAGGCCGCGAATGTAATATCTACGTTAACTTCGCCGTTGAACCGGGGCAAAAACTGCATGTTCTGCTGCGCCCGGAAGACTTACGTGTTGAAGAGATTAACGACGACAACCACGCTGAAGGGCTGATTGGTTACGTTCGCGAGCGTAACTACAAAGGCATGACGCTGGAGTCGGTTGTTGAACTTGAAAATGGCAAGATGGTGATGGTCAGCGAATTCTTCAATGAAGACGACCCTGACTTTGACCACTCTCTCGACCAAAAAATGGCCATTAATTGGGTAGAAAGCTGGGAGGTCGTACTGGCTGATGAAGAACACAAGTAAGTTCCAGAATGTAGTGATTGTCACTATTGTCGGTTGGCTTGTGTTGTTTGTCTTTCTGCCCAACCTGATGATCATTGGCACCAGCTTTTTGACCCGCGACGACGCCAGTTTCGTCAAAATGGTCTTTACGCTGGATAACTACACGCGTCTGCTCGATCCGCTCTATTTTGAAGTGCTATTGCACTCGCTGAATATGGCGCTGATCGCCACCCTCGCCTGCCTGGTGCTGGGCTACCCGTTTGCCTGGTTTCTGGCGAAGCTGCCACACAAGGTGCGTCCGCTGCTGCTGTTTCTGCTGATTGTTCCCTTCTGGACCAACTCATTGATTCGTATCTACGGGCTGAAAATTTTCCTCAGCACCAAAGGCTATCTCAACGAGTTTTTGCTCTGGCTGGGCGTTATCGACACACCAATTCGTATCATGTTCACGCCCAGTGCGGTGATTATCGGTCTGGTTTACATTCTGCTACCGTTTATGGTGATGCCGCTGTACTCCAGTATCGAAAAACTGGATAAGCCGTTGCTTGAGGCGGCGCGCGATCTCGGTGCCAGCAAGTTACAGACTTTTATCCGTATCATTATTCCACTGACGATGCCGGGAATTATTGCCGGATGTCTGCTGGTGATGCTGCCAGCGATGGGCCTGTTCTATGTATCCGACCTGATGGGCGGTGCGAAAAACCTGCTGATCGGTAACGTCATCAAGGTCCAGTTCCTCAATATTCGTGACTGGCCGTTTGGTGCAGCCACCAGCATTACGCTGACTATCGTAATGGGCCTGATGTTGCTGGTTTACTGGCGCGCTTCTCGTTTGCTGAATAAGAAGGTGGAACTCGAATGATCGGTCGACTGCTTCGCGGCGGTTTTATGACCGCTATCTACGCGTACCTGTATATCCCAATCATTATTTTGATTGTGAACTCCTTTAACAGCTCGCGCTTTGGCATCAACTGGCAGGGTTTTACCACCAAATGGTATAGCCTGCTGATGAACAACGACAGCCTGTTACAGGCAGCACAGCATTCACTAACAATGGCGGTGTTTTCGGCGACGTTTGCTACGCTTATCGGTTCACTGACGGCAGTTGCGCTGTACCGTTATCGCTTTCGCGGTAAGCCGTTCGTTAGCGGAATGCTGTTTGTGGTGATGATGTCGCCAGATATTGTGATGGCGATTTCTCTGCTGGTGCTGTTTATGCTGCTGGGTATTCAGCTTGGCTTCTGGTCGCTGCTGTTCTCGCATATCACCTTCTGCCTGCCGTTTGTGGTGGTGACGGTGTATTCGCGCCTGAAAGGTTTTGACGTGCGGATGCTGGAAGCGGCGAAAGATCTCGGTGCCAGTGAATTTACCATTCTGCGAAAAATCATTCTGCCACTGGCAATGCCTGCGGTGGCGGCGGGCTGGGTGTTAAGCTTTACCCTGTCGATGGACGATGTAGTAGTTTCTTCGTTCGTCACCGGACCAAGCTATGAAATTCTGCCGTTAAAAATTTATTCGATGGTCAAAGTCGGCGTATCGCCGGAAGTTAACGCGCTGGCAACCATATTACTGGTGCTGTCGCTGGTGATGGTAATTGCCAGCCAGCTTATTGCTCGTGATAAAACGAAAGGTAACACAGGGGACGTTAAATGAAAAAATGGTCACGCCACCTGCTCGCGGCGGGTGCTCTGGCACTGGGCATGAGCGCCGCTCACGCCGATGACAACAATACGCTGTATTTCTACAACTGGACCGAGTACGTGCCGCCAGGACTGCTTGAACAGTTCACCAAAGAAACCGGTATTAAGGTTATCTATTCGACTTACGAGTCGAACGAAACCATGTACGCCAAGTTGAAAACGTACAAAGACGGTGCCTACGACCTGGTGGTTCCTTCAACCTATTACGTCGATAAAATGCGTAAAGAAGGGATGATCCAGAAGATCGACAAGTCGAAGTTAAGCAATTTCAGCAACCTCGATCCAGACATGCTCAACAAGCCGTTTGACCCGAATAACGACTACTCCATTCCGTATATCTGGGGGGCGACGGCGATTGGCGTTAACGGTGATGCGGTAGATCCGAAATCCGTTACCAGCTGGGCCGATCTGTGGAAGCCTGAGTACAAAGGTAGCCTGCTGCTGACCGACGATGCCCGTGAAGTGTTCCAGATGGCGCTGCGCAAACTGGGCTACTCCGGTAACACTACCGATCCGAAAGAGATTGAAGCTGCATATAACGAGCTGAAAAAACTGATGCCAAACGTCGCAGCGTTTAACTCCGATAACCCGGCTAACCCGTACATGGAAGGCGAAGTTAACCTCGGCATGATCTGGAACGGCTCTGCTTTCGTTGCACGCCAGGCGGGTACGCCAATTGACGTGGTGTGGCCGAAAGAAGGCGGCATATTCTGGATGGACAGCCTGGCGATCCCGGCAAATGCCAAAAACAAAGAAGGCGCGCTGAAATTGATCAACTTCCTGCTGCGCCCGGATGTGGCAAAACAGGTTGCTGAAACTATCGGTTATCCAACGCCAAACCTTGCGGCGCGTAAGCTGTTAAGTCCAGAAGTGGCGAACGATAAAACGCTCTACCCCGATGCTGAAACCATTAAAAATGGCGAATGGCAGAATGACGTTGGCGCAGCCAGCAGCATTTATGAAGAGTATTATCAGAAGCTGAAAGCAGGACGTTAATTCAGCAAACGGGCGGTGGTATTACCGCCCGTTTTTTAGTTAGCAAGGATGTGGCTAATGAGTCAGGACAGTAAAGTTTTATCCCGCGCTTTTCTCGGTATCGGTCTGATATTGCTCGTTATTTCTGCAATCATCTTTTATTACCATTTTACTTTTACCAAAAGCGCGGTTCATACAGAAGGAATCATTGTTGATGCCGTTTGGTACAACAATCACTCAAACGACGTCGATGATAATGGTTCCTGGTATCCAGTGGTTGCCTTTCGCCCTACGCCAGATTACACGCTAATTTTCAATTCGAATATCGGTAGTGATTTTTATGAAGATAGCGAAGGTGACAGAGTCAATGTCTATTATCCGCCAGGGCATCCAGAACAAGCCGAAATAAACAATCCCTGGGTTAATTTTTTTAAATGGGGCTTTGTTGGCATAGCAGGCATTATTTTCGGTAGTGTCGGTCTGATAATCACGCTCCCCTCCACCAAAAAATCTCGCAGGAAACGGAAGTCCCGCCCATAAAAAAATTCATTATACTGCTCAGTTTACTGATACTCCTGCCTCTGGTAGCAACCAGTAAACCATTGATTCCAATAATGAAGACACTTTTTACGGATGTTACCGGTACTGTACCGGATGCTGAAGAGATCGCACGTAAAGCCGAGCTTTTTCGCCAACAAACGGGAATTGCACCGTTTATTGTGATTTTACCCGACATTAATAATGAAGCCAGTCTCAGACAAAATGGTAAAGCGATGCTGGCGCATGCGTCATCTTCATTGAGTAATGTAAAAGGAAGTGTTCTGTTACTATTTACTACCCGCGAACCACGGTTAATTATGATCACCAACGGCCAGGTTGAAAGTGGTCTGGACGATAAACATCTCGGCCTTCTGATAGAAAATCACACGCTGGCTTATTTAAATGCAGATCTCTGGTATCAGGGAATCAATAATGCATTGGCTGTTCTACAAGCACAGATATTAAAACAACCGACGCCGCCACTGACGTATTATCCGCATCCAGGACAACAGCATGAAAATGCTCCCCCCGGCAGCACCAACACATTAGGTTTTATCGCCTGGGCTGCGACGTTTATCTTATTTTCCTGGATCTTTTGCTACACGACTCGTTTTATTTATGCGTTAAAATTTGCAGTGGCGATGACTATTGCCAATATGGGTTATCAGGCTTTATGTTTGTATATCGATAATAGCTTTGCGATTACCAGAATATCGCCACTCTGGGCAGGGCTAATTGGTGTCTGTACGTTTATTGCCGCATTGTTATTGACGAGTAAACGATAAAAGAGGCCGGAAAAGTGCGCGTGTATTATGCCGGATGGGGCGCGAACGCCTTATCCGGCCCACAAAACCCGCAAATTCAATTAATTGCGTCCCCTTGTAGGCCTGATAAGCGTAGCGCATCAGGCAATGCTTCCTGCTTTATAATCCCTTCAGCAACTTTTCAACAAACTCAGGCACCACCTGGCTTGCCGGGCCGTAATATTTCTCGGCAAATTCATTACCGACCTGACTTGGTTCGAGATTCAGTTCCACGGTGTGCGCGCCATGCAGTTTCGCTTCGTGAACAAACCCAGCCGCCGGATAAACATGCCCGGAAGTACCAATGGCAATGAAAATATCAGCCATCGACAACGCCATATAAATTTCATCCATGCCGAGTGGCATTTCGCCAAACCAAACGACGTGCGGGCGCAAGGGTGCCGGGAACTGGCAACAATGGCATTTATCTTCTGGCGTAACGTCTCCGGTCCAGTCGAGAACCTGACCACTTTGCGAACAACGAACTTTCAGCAATTCCCCATGCATATGAATGACATTGGTATTACCTGCGCGTTCATGCAGGTTGTCTATATTCTGCGTTACCAGCAAAAAGCGATCGCCGAGGGCGTCTTGCAGTTTAGCCAGCGCAAGATGCGCGGCGTTAGGCTGAATTTCTGGCTGCTGCAGCTGTCGACGACGGGCGTTATAAAACGCTTGCACCAGTTCAGGATCGCGATCGAAACCTTCCGGCGTTGCCACATCTTCAACCCGATGTTCTTCCCACAGGCCATCTGCGGCGCGAAAGGTACGAATACCTGATTCCGCAGAAATCCCTGCCCCTGTCAGTACGAGTACTCTTGGTTTTTCCATTGCTTCCGGCACCACTTTATCTCTGAAAAAAATACGCTGACGCAAACGCTCGCGCAGGCGGCGTTTATTTTTACGAAAACGACTTAACCGATGACCCCGACGCGACAGCATAGCAACCTCTGTTGTTTAATCGGTTAGATGTAGGAAGGCCGCACCACGCATTCCTCCCGCATCACCGTGGCGCGCGCGTTCAATGCGCGGAACACGAGCTACAGGTAAGAGATGACGAGGCAGCCTGTCCGCCAGTTGCGTTGTGATTGCCGGGAAATTCGATAAGCCACCACCAATGACGACCAGGTCAGGGTCAACAATGGTCAGGATATTTCCCAGACAAACCGCTAATAAATCCAGATAACGCTCAACGTGCGCCCTTGCCTGCTCATCGCCTTGATCATAAAGCGCAATAATTTCGGGAGCCTGCAACGGTTGATGATAATAGTGTTGATACAGCCACGCAAAACCGCGACCAGACAGATAATTTTCAATGCAGCCATGCTGACCACAGCCGCAGCGGCGTAACGGGAAATCCAACCCCATCATGGTTAACGCATCAACCGGCAGACGCATATGGCCAAACTCGCCGGTAATGTAGCTTTTACCGGTAATCGGTTTGCCGTTGAAAATCAGCCCGCCGCCAACGCCGGTGCCGAGAATCAACCCCATCACCAGTGGATATTGAGTAAATTCATCATCCCAGGCTTCTGAAAGGGCAAAACAGTTGGCATCGTTATCAAGGCGTACATCGCGATCAAGACGTGCGCTCAGGTCGGCACGCAGCGGTTTACCGCTGGCAGCGGGGACATTGGCGGCATACAGCGTACCATCTTCTGTTTCCGGCATTCCCGGAATACCGATGCCGACAGAACCTTTACAGCCAAAACGTTGGTCAGCTTCAGCTACCAGCTCACACACTGCATCTAAAAATGCGTCATAGCTGTCACGCGGTGTCGGCACCCGCTTTTCCCACTGCAACTGCCGACCGCTATCAAACACGCCAAGCGCAATTTTTGTTCCACCAATATCAAACCCGTAATACATTGCCGCTCCTTGTTTTAATGTACTGCCTTTACTGGCCGCTAAGGACTCGCGCAGGGTCAATATTACTGGCGCGCCGCGCCGGATACCAACTTGCCAAAAGACTCAGCAACAATGCTGTGACCAGTACGTAGAAGACGTCCAGCCAGTGCAATTCCGATGGCAGGAAATCAATAAAATAGATATCGCTGGAGAGGAACTGATGACCGATCAACTTTTCAATCCACTCAATAATCGGGGTAAGTTGCAGTGAAACCACCACACCGATAATCACCCCACACAGGCTGCCGAACAGCCCTGCCAGCAATCCATACCAGACAAAGATGGCGCGAATTAAACCATCTTTCGCCCCCAGCGTTCTTAATACTGCGATATCGCCACTCTTGTCTTTCACCGCCATCACTAAGGTGGAGACGATGTTGAAACAGGCCACGCCAATCACCAGTACCATCGCCAGATACATAATGGCGCGGATCATCTGGATATCGCGATACATATAGCCGTAAGTACCAATCCAACTTTTAATATAAACATAGCTGTTGGTCACTTCACCCGCATCGCGTACCAGCTTATTGGCGTTGAAAACATCCGTCATTTTAAGGGCAATACCTGACACGCTGGAACCCATATCAAGATATTGTTGGGCATCCGCCAGCGGGATCATGGCAAAACTGTGATCGAGTTGACCACTCAACTGCAAAATACCGGCAACGTGCAAACGCACACGTTTTGGCTGCATCAGTTTATGCTCGGGATTCGAGTTGGGGATCATAATCGACACCCAATCCCCCTGCTTCACTTTCAGCGCATCCGCCACGCCTTTGCCGATGATAATTTGCTGTTCGCCCGCTTTAAAATTGCGCCACGCATCGCCCTGGACAAACGAGGGTAATGCGCTCAGACGCTGTTCCTGTTGCGGGTTAACGCCCTTCACCTGGATTGCGCGAAGATTCGCGCCACTTTCCACCAGCCCGGTGAAATTGATATACGGCGCGGCAGCGGCAATACCCGGCACTTTTTGCACGTGATCCAGTGCTTCCTGCCAGTTAGTCCACGGCTGATCCACCGCCTCGATTTCACCATGCGGCACCACCGCCAGAATACGGTTGTTCAGTTCGCGTTCAAAGCCGTTCATCGCGCTTAAGCCGACGATCAATACCGCCACGCCGAGGGCAATGCCAATGGTAGAAATAACGGAGATCAGCGACACCATGCCGCCGCGCCGCCGTCCGCGACTAAAACGCAGGCCAATTAATAACGATAAAGGCATCGCCATTACTCCGCCCCCATCAGGCTCAGTTCCGCCGTCAGACGACCATCACGCATTTCTAACTGGCGGCTCATACGTTTCGCCAGTTGCAGGTCGTGAGTAACCACCAGGAAGGCGGTGCCCTGCAAGCGATTCAATTCCCCAAGCAACTGGAAGATGCTGTCGGCGTTACGCGCATCGAGGTTACCGGTAGGTTCATCCGCCAGTACCAGGCGCGGGTTATTCACCAGCGCACGGGCAATCGCCACACGCTGGCGTTCGCCGCCAGAAAGTTCAGATGGGCGGTGATTCGCACGATGATCCAGCCCCACCGCTTTTAACATCTCAAGTGCACGGCTGTTGATTTCAGCGGGCTTTTTCTTGCCAATCAGCAGCGGCATAGCCACGTTTTCCAGGGCGGTAAAATCCGGCAGCAGGTGGTGAAACTGATAAATAAAGCCCAGCTTCTGGTTGCGCAGCTCTGCTTTCGCCGCCGAAGACAGTTTGCTCATCGGTTGACCGTTAAAGATCACATCGCCGGAGGTTGGCGTATCCAGCCCGCCCAACAAGTGCAGCAAGGTGCTTTTACCGGAACCAGAGCTACCGACGATCGCCATCATTTCACCTTCGCCGACGCTGAAACTGACATTGTGCAGCACATCGGTTTGCACACTGCCTTCCTGATAGCGTTTGCACAGGTTGTCGCATTGCAACAGGATCTTATTCATAACGTAAAGCCTCAGCGGGTTGAGTGGCGGCAGCGCGCCATGAAGGGTAAAGCGTAGACAGCAGCGCGATAGCCATCGCCACCAGCGCAATAACAATGACCTGTAAAGGTTCGATAGCGACCGGCAGCGCCGCGCCATCAAGCAGGACGCCGATTATCGGCATCAGATTATTTAACTGGCTGGCAAGCAGGGCGCCAAGCGCCGCTCCGAGGATCGCACCGATAATCCCGGCGCTGGCCCCTTGCACCATAAAGACCATCATGATTTGTCGCGGAGTTAAGCCTTGCGTTTGCAGGATCGCTACTTCGCCCTGCTTCTCCATTACCATCAGCCCTAGTGAGGTAATAATGTTAAACGCCGCAACGGCGACAATCAGGCTCAGCAGTAAACCCATCATATTTTTTTCCATGCGTACGGCCTGGAACAACTCGCCTTTACGATCACGCCAGTCCTGCCATTTGCTGCCTTCAGGCAGTTTTTGCTGACTTAATGAGTCGACTTTCAGCGGCTCATCCAGCCACAAACGCCAGCCGGTAATATTGCCTGCCGGATAACGCATCAGACGCGAGGCATCCTCAATATTCACCAGCATTTCATTGCCATCGACTTCACTGTTGGCGGCGAAAGTGCCAATCACATTGAACAGGCGCTGACTTGGAATACGCCCCATCGGCGTGAACTGGCTGGCAGATGGTACCATCATGCGGATTTGATCACCGCGATTAACGCCTAGCTGTGAGGCAAGTTGTTCGCCGAGGATGACATTATATTTCCCCGGCTCGAGGTCAGTTTGTTTCACATTGACCAGATACGGCGTTAGTGGATCTTTTTGCGCCGGGTCGATACCGAGCATCACCCCGACCGCCACGCTGCGCGCGCTTTGCAGTACCACATCACCGGTAGTAATAGGTGCGACGCGATTAACGCCGTCCAGTTTGACTGCCGTTTCCGGGAGTTGCTGCGGGTTAAGAGAGCCATGCTCAGAAGAGAGAATTGCCTGTGGCATCAGGCCAAGGATGTTGTTTTGCAGCTCGCGCTCAAAGCCGTTCATCACTGACAATACTGTGACCAGCGCCATCACCCCGAGGGTAATGCCGATGGTAGAAAGCCAGGAGACGAAACGACCGAAGCGATCCGCTGCACGCCCACGCATGTAACGCAGGCCAATAAATAGAGCGACAGGTTGGTACATGAAATCCGTCTGGTTGCTGTAGCAAAGACACGAGTATATAAGCGAAAGCAAGATGGGTAAACGTCTGAACTGTAAGTGATCGTCAGGGCTAATCTGAAAAGCCCCCGTAAATCAATCGGCTAAATTGCCATGTTTTATCATCAATCTTGCCGCCTGATCTTAATCTGAAAAATCATCCAATACAGACAGATACCCATTACACCTCGGGTCATAACCCGCAGGATCAACCGCATGTAAATTAAAAAAGAGCGTGTTGTCCTGATGAAACAAAAAGAGCTATGGATTAACCAGATCAAAGGGTTATGTATTTGTCTGGTGGTGATTTATCACTCGGTCATTACCTTTTATCCGCATCTGACCACTTTTCAGCATCCGTTATCGGAAGTCCTGAGCAAATGCTGGATCTATTTCAATCTTTACCTTGCCCCCTTTCGTATGCCGGTTTTTTTCTTTATTTCCGGCTATTTGATTCGCCGCTATATCGACAGCGTACCGTGGGGAAATTGTCTCGATAAACGGATCTGGAACATCTTCTGGGTGCTGGCGCTTTGGGGCGTGGTGCAGTGGCTGGCGTTAAGTGCGCTGAACCAGTGGCTGGCACCTGAGCGCGATTTAAGCAATGCCTCCAATGCCGCTTATGCCGATTCCACCGGTGAGTTCCTGCACGGGATGATCACCGCCAGCACCAGCTTGTGGTATCTGTATGCGTTAATTGTCTATTTCGTGGTATGTAAAATTTTTAGCCGTCTGGCGCTGCCACTATTCGCCTTGTTTGTACTGTTGAGTGTGGCGGTTAATTTCGTTCCCACGCCGTGGTGGGGAATGAACAGTGTGATCCGCAATTTGCCTTATTACAGCCTTGGCGCATGGTTTGGCGCAACAATAATGACCTGTGTTAAAGAGGTGCCGTTGCGCCGCCATCTGCTGATGGCTTCTTTGCTTACCGTTCTGGCGGTCGGTGCCTGGTTGTTTACTATCTCGCTGCTGTTGTCGCTGGTATCGATTGTGGTGATCATGAAGCTGTTTTATCAATACGAGCAACGATTCGGTATGCGCTCCACCAGCCTGCTGAATGTGATTGGCTCCAACACCATTGCTATCTACACCACCCATCGCATTCTGGTTGAAATATTCAGCTTAACTCTGCTTGCGCAAATGAACGCAGCACGCTGGTCGCCGCAAGTCGAACTGACACTCCTGCTGGGTTACCCCTTTGTTAGTTTGTTCATCTGTACTGTTGCGGGCTTGCTGGTAAGAAAACTTTCACAGCGCGCATTCAGCGATCTGTTGTTCTCCCCGCCTTCTCTGCCCGCGGCCATCAGTTACTCCCGCTAAGCCATCGCCCCAGCCGGGGCGATTCAATTTGCTAAACCATGTCGATTACGGATAATGAACAGCATTGCTTATCAGAGATATGCCCCCATATGTTGAGGCATATCCTAACGAGAATCTGACAACCGTTATGCCTGAACAATATCGTTATACGCTGCCCGTCAAAGCGGGTGAGCAGCGTCTGCTGGGCGAGTTAACCGGCGCTGCCTGCGCGACGCTGGTAGCGGAAATTGCCGAACGTCACGCCGGTCCGGTGGTACTCATTGCACCAGATATGCAAAATGCTCTGCGTTTGCATGATGAAATCAGCCAGTTTACCGATCAAATGGTGATGAATCTGGCGGACTGGGAAACTCTTCCCTACGACAGTTTTTCGCCTCATCAGGACATTATCTCCTCGCGCCTTTCCACCCTTTACCAGCTACCGACGATGCAGCGTGGCGTACTGATTGTTCCGGTGAATACGCTTATGCAGCGCGTTTGCCCGCACAGTTTTCTTCACGGTCATGCGCTGGTGATGAAAAAAGGTCAGCGTCTGTCACGAGATGCATTAAGAACCCAACTGGACAGCGCCGGTTATCGCCATGTTGACCAGGTAATGGAGCACGGCGAATACGCCACGCGCGGCGCGTTGCTGGATCTCTTCCCGATGGGGAGTGAGCTGCCTTATCGTCTTGATTTCTTTGATGATGAAATCGACAGCCTGCGGGTGTTTGACGTCGACAGCCAGCGCACGCTGGAGGAAGTAGAAGCGATCAATCTGCTGCCCGCGCACGAATTTCCGACCGATAAAGCGGCAATTGAACTGTTCCGCAGCCAGTGGCGCGATACCTTCGAAGTGAAGCGCGATCCGGAACATATTTACCAGCAAGTGAGTAAAGGCACATTACCTGCCGGGATCGAGTACTGGCAGCCATTGTTCTTCAGCGAACCACTGCCGCCGCTGTTCAGTTATTTCCCTGCCAATACCTTGCTGGTGAATACTGGCGATCTGGAAACCAGTGCCGAACGTTTCCAGGCTGACACGCTGGCGCGTTTTGAGAATCGCGGCGTCGATCCGATGCGCCCGCTGTTGCCACCACAATCGCTCTGGCTGCGGGTGGACGAGCTCTTCTCAGAGCTGAAAAACTGGCCCCGGGTGCAGCTAAAAACTGAACATTTACCGACAAAAGCCGCGAATGCCAATTTAGGTTTCCAGAAACTGCCAGACCTGGCCGTTCAGGCACAACAAAAAGCGCCGCTGGATGCGCTGCGTAAGTTCCTCGAGACTTTCGACGGTCCGGTGGTGTTCTCGGTAGAAAGTGAAGGTCGCCGTGAAGCGCTGGGTGAACTGCTCGCACGAATTAAAATTGCTCCGCAACGCATTATGCGTCTTGATGAAGCCAGCGACCGTGGGCGTTATCTGATGATTGGCGCTGCCGAACATGGTTTTGTCGATAAGGTGCGTAATCTGGCGCTGATCTGCGAAAGCGATCTGCTCGGTGAACGTGTTGCCCGCCGTCGTCAGGATTCTCGCCGCACCATCAACCCCGATACACTGATCCGTAACCTTGCGGAGCTGCATATTGGTCAGCCGGTGGTCCATCTGGAGCACGGTGTCGGGCGCTATGCCGGAATGACCACGCTCGAAGCGGGCGGCATTACTGGCGAGTATTTGATGCTCACCTATGCCAACGACGCCAAACTGTATGTTCCGGTGTCGTCACTGCATCTGATTAGCCGTTACGCAGGTGGCGCGGAAGAAAACGCCCCGCTGCATAAACTTGGCGGCGATGCGTGGTCACGCGCGCGGCAGAAAGCGGCGGAAAAAGTGCGTGATGTGGCGGCGGAATTGCTGGATATCTACGCGCAACGCGCCGCCAAAGAGGGCTTCGCGTTTAAACACGATCGTGAGCAGTATCAGTTGTTCTGCGACAGCTTCCCGTTTGAAACCACGCCGGATCAGGCGCAGGCCATTAATGCGGTACTTAGCGACATGTGTCAGCCGCTGGCAATGGATCGTCTGGTGTGCGGCGATGTTGGCTTTGGTAAAACAGAAGTGGCGATGCGCGCCGCTTTCCTGGCAGTAGATAACCACAAGCAGGTGGCGGTGTTGGTGCCTACCACCCTTCTCGCGCAGCAGCATTACGACAACTTCCGCGACCGTTTCGCCAACTGGCCGGTACGTATCGAAATGATCTCCCGTTTCCGCAGCGCCAAAGAGCAGACGCAAATCCTTGCGGAAGTGGCGGAAGGGAAAATCGATATTCTGATCGGTACGCACAAACTGCTGCAAAGTGACGTCAAGTTTAAAGATTTAGGCCTGCTGATTGTCGATGAAGAACACCGCTTCGGGGTGCGTCATAAAGAGCGTATTAAAGCGATGCGCGCGAACGTGGATATTCTGACGCTTACTGCAACGCCGATCCCACGTACGCTGAATATGGCAATGAGCGGAATGCGTGACCTGTCGATTATCGCCACGCCGCCCGCCCGTCGTCTGGCAGTTAAAACCTTTGTCCGTGAGTATGACAGCCTGGTGGTCCGGGAGGCGATCCTGCGTGAAATTTTGCGCGGAGGACAGGTTTATTATCTCTACAATGATGTGGAAAACATTCAGAAAGCCGCCGAACGGCTGGCAGAACTGGTGCCAGAAGCGCGGATCGCCATCGGTCACGGGCAGATGCGCGAGCGCGAACTGGAACGGGTGATGAATGATTTCCATCATCAACGTTTCAACGTGCTGGTTTGTACCACCATTATCGAAACCGGGATCGACATCCCGACAGCCAACACCATTATCATTGAACGTGCGGATCACTTCGGTCTGGCGCAGCTGCACCAGTTACGCGGTCGCGTCGGACGTTCGCATCATCAGGCATATGCATGGTTGCTGACGCCGCATCCAAAAGCGATGACTACCGATGCACAAAAACGTCTTGAAGCGATTGCCTCGCTGGAAGATCTCGGGGCAGGTTTTGCGCTGGCAACGCACGATCTGGAGATTCGCGGCGCGGGTGAACTGCTTGGCGAAGAACAAAGCGGCTCAATGGAAACCATCGGTTTCTCGCTGTATATGGAGTTGCTGGAAAACGCCGTCGATGCACTGAAAGCCGGACGCGAGCCGTCGCTGGAAGATCTCACCAGCCAGCAAACAGAAGTCGAGCTGCGGATGCCGTCGCTATTGCCAGATGATTTCATTCCTGACGTGAATACGCGTTTGTCGTTCTATAAACGTATTGCCAGCGCCAAAACGGAAAACGAACTGGAAGAGATCAAAGTCGAGCTTATCGATCGCTTCGGCCTGCTGCCGGATCCGGCGCGTACCCTGCTGGATGTTGCCCGTCTGCGCCAGCAAGCGCAGAAACTGGGGATCAGGAAGCTGGAAGGTAATGAGAAAGGCGGGGTGATCGAATTTGCCGAGAAGAATCACGTTAATCCGGCCTGGTTGATTGGTTTGCTGCAAAAACAGCCGCAGCATTACCGCCTTGATGGTCCGACGCGCCTGAAATTTATTCAGGATTTGAGTGAGCGGAAAACGCGTATCGAATGGGTACGCCAGTTTATGCGTGAACTGGAAGAGAACGCGATCGCTTAATGGTAAATCGGGGGCGTTTCTGCGCCCCCATCTGCAACATTTACAAATTCTTTGCACTTCCCTGCACTATCCGACACTGTCACCATCCATAATTCAGGCTTATCTGTTTATTACAATAACCTTATATTTATTATGGATTTTTGGTGATGATCAAAACGCGTTTTTCTCGCTGGCTAACGTTTTTTACGTTCGCCGCTGCCGTGGCGCTGGCGCTACCGGCAAAAGCCAACACCTGGCCGCTGCCGCCAGCGGGCAGTCGTCTGGTTGGCGAAAACAAATTTCATGTGGTGGAAAATGACGGTGGTTCTCTGGAAGCCATCGCCAAAAAATATAACGTCGGCTTTCTCGCTCTGTTACAGGCTAACCCCGGCGTTGATCCTTACGTACCGCGCGCGGGCAGCGTGTTAACGATCCCGTTGCAAACCCTACTTCCAGACGCGCCGCGCGAAGGCATTGTGATCAACATTGCGGAGCTGCGTCTCTATTACTACCCGCCGGGTAAAAATTCGGTAACCGTGTATCCAATAGGTATTGGTCAGTTAGGTGGTGACACGCTGACACCGACAATGGTGACCACCGTTTCAGACAAACGTGCAAACCCAACCTGGACGCCAACGGCAAACATCCGCGCCCGTTATAAAGCACAGGGAATTGAGTTGCCTGCGGTAGTGCCGGCTGGACCGGATAACCCAATGGGCCATCATGCGATTCGTCTGGCGGCCTATGGCGGCGTTTATTTGCTTCACGGTACGAACGCCGATTTCGGCATTGGCATGCGGGTAAGTTCTGGCTGTATTCGTCTGCGGGATGACGATATCAAAACACTCTTTAGCCAGGTCACCCCAGGCACCAAAGTGAATATCATCAACACTCCGATAAAAGTCTCTGCCGAACCAAACGGTGCGCGTCTGGTTGAAGTACATCAGCCGCTGTCAGAGAAGATTGATGACGATCCGCAGCTGCTGCCAATTACGCTGAATAGCGCAATGCAATCATTTAAAGATGCAGCACAAACTGACGCTGAAGTGATGCAACATGTGATGGATGTCCGTTCCGGGATGCCGGTGGATGTCCGCCGTCATCAAGTGAGCCCACAAACTCTGTAAATCCTGGATAAAAAAAATCCCCGCGACACGGCATGTCGCGGGGAAAAAATCAGCAGTAGCAGGCATTAATGAGGGTTAATGCTTATTTATAAATTACTGCTGTTCCATGGAGGGTATTCGGACCGGTTACAGAAGTAATACGGAAAGATTTTGCGCCCATCTCATCCGCTTTTTGCGCCAGCTGCTCTTCCAGCGATCCCAGATTTGTCCCCGCGTTAGCACTGATTGTACCGACTTTTTGTTGGCCTTCTGGCGTTGACTGAACTTCGACAGCCGCAAAGCTGGCAAATGACATGGAGCTTAAAATCGCCGCAGCGATGAGGGTTTTTACGTTTTTCATAATAGTGGCCTTATGCAGATGAATGACGTCGCAAGCAATTACTTAACGATCGATAACTAAATGATAGATGTGATCTGGATCACATACAAGATATTTTTTATAACAATCATTAATTAATTTAAAAATCTTTAAATTTCAGTTAAATAGAAAGCAATTATTTTTATGGGATCTGGACTGGTGAACGGAGGTGATTATTTTTATAATAACCTTTCATTCACAGTCACCAGGTACAACGGCATCATGGCAACTGACTCAACACAATGTGTAAAAAAAAGCCGTGGCCGCCCAAAAGTGTTCGACAGGGATGCCGCGCTTGATAAGGCCATGAAATTGTTCTGGCAACACGGTTATGAAGCGACTTCTCTTGCGGACCTCGTCGAAGCGACCGGAGCCAAAGCGCCCACGCTATACGCGGAATTTACCAACAAAGAGGGGTTATTTCGTGCCGTTCTCGACCGCTATATCGATCGTTTTGCCGCTAAGCATGAAGCACAGCTGTTTTGTGAAGAGAAAAGCGTGGAGTCTGCGCTGGCTGACTATTTTGCTGCCATCGCCAACTGCTTTACAAGCAAAGACACCCCGGCAGGCTGCTTCATGATCAACAACTGCACCACCCTCTCCCCAGATTCAGGAGATATCGCCAATACGTTGAAATCACGCCATGCGATGCAAGAGCGCACTTTGCAGCAGTTTTTATGTCAACGACAAGCGCGCGGGGAAATCCCGACCCACTGTGACGTGACACATCTGGCAGAATTCCTTAATTGTATTATTCAGGGGATGTCGATCAGCGCACGCGAAGGTGCATCGCTGGAAAAACTAATGCAGATTGCCGGAACGACTTTGCGTTTATGGCCCGAACTGGTGAAATAAGTCGCAAAAAAAGCCCCTCAGCCTGAGCGAATGAGGGGCCAAATTGCAGAGTACAGCCTTGTTATACTTTGTTATTCAAAATCAGTTGCCCATTACTATCTAGCGGGATCTGCGTACCCGGATCGCGGTCCATGCGGATTTTGCCCTGCTGATCGCCAATCTTATAGGTCACATCATAACCGAGCATTTTTTCTGACTTGTCATACACCGTTTTACAACGCTGTTGCGTAGTCGTGTAAGTATCGCTTTCCTGGAGAGAGCCCTGGATCTGGTTACCGGCATATCCACCACCCAGCGCCCCCACAACAGTGGCGACATCTTTACCACGACCACCACCAAACTGATGCCCTATCACGCCGCCAGCAACAGCGCCGAGCACCGACCCGGTAATGCGATTTTCATCCTGCACCGGTCGACGATGGGTCACTGTGACGTTGCGACACTCCTGACGCGGTGTTTTAACCGTTTCCTTGATTGGGGTTGCAGAAACAACCTGAGCGTATTGCGGGCCCCGTTCAAACACGTTCAGACTGGCCACTGCCGCTACGCCCAGCGCAGCTGCGACACCAATCCCGATACCCGCCAACATTGATTTATTCACGGGAACACCTCCTTCTTTGCAGTTATGCCAATCATGCAAGCGAAGGAGAAAAGCAGCTATCAGACAGAAGATGAAAAGCGCGGGAATGGCTGGAAATACTTAAGGATTCGGAGGAGTCTGAAGGAATGCCTGATGCGACGCTTAACGCGTCTTATCAGGCCTACCGCTCGTACCATTTGTCCAGGGCGGATGAGGCGTTTATGCCACATCCGCCAGTGTACGTCGATTAATGCAACTTCAAACGCGGACGGATAACGCGGTTAATACTCCCCACCAGCATCATTAATCCGGTTTTAAAGTAACCATGCAGCGCAATCTGATGCATTCGGTATAGCGAGATATATACAAAGCGCGCAATTCGTCCTTCAATCATCATTGAGCCGCGCGTCAGGTTACCCATCAGGCTACCGACGGTGGAGAAGTTCGACAGCGATACCAGCGAACCATGATCTTTATACTGATAATTTTTCAGCGGCTTACCGTTCATCTGCGCCAGTATGTTGTTCATTGCGCAAGTCGCCATCTGGTGTGCAGCCTGAGCACGCGGCGGAACAAAGCCCCCTTCCGGACGCGGGCATGACGCGCAGTCGCCAATAGCGTAAATGTCTGGATCGCGGGTGGTTTGCAGCGTCGGTTCCACCACCAGCTGGTTGATACGGTTAGTTTCAAGACCACCGATATCTTTCAGGAAGTCTGGCGCTTTGATCCCGGCTGCCCACACCATCAGATCAGCCTCAATATATTCGCCATCTTTAGTGTGCAGGCCGCCTTCATCAGCACTGGTGACCATGGTTTGCGTCAGCACGCGAACGCCAAGTTTCGTTAGCTCGTTGTGGGCCGCAGCAGAGATACGTGGCGGTAATGCAGGCAAAATACGTTCTCCCGCTTCTACCAGCGTTACGTTCAGGGCTTCGTTGGTCAGGCCTTTGTAACCGTAGCTGTGCAGTTGCTTGACCGCGTTGTGCAATTCAGCGGAGAGTTCTACACCCGTCGCGCCGCCGCCGACAATCGCAATGTTCACTTTGCCATTTGCGCCCAGGTTGGCGGAGTATTTCAGGAAGAGATTCAGCATCTCCTGGTGAAAGCGACGCGCCTGGTGCGGGTTATCGAGGAAAATGCAGTTCTCTTTGACACCTGGCGTATTGAAATCGTTAGAGGTGCTACCCAGCGCCATTACCAGGGTGTCATAGGCGATTTTACGTTCCGGAACCAGCAGTTCACCTTTCTCATCGCGCAGTTCTGCAATAGTGATTGTTTTCGCTTCACGATCAATATCAATGACGGAACCCAGCTGGAACTGGAAACCATGATTGCGCGCATGGGCCAGATAGCTCAACGCATCGACGCCTTCATCAAGCGAGCCAGTCGCCACTTCGTGCAGCAGCGGTTTCCACAGGTGGCTGTGGTTACGATCGACCAGCGTAATTTTGGCTTTTTTCTTACGTCCCAGCTTATGCCCCAGCTGTGTTGCCATTTCCAGCCCACCAGCACCGCCGCCGACAATCACAATCTTTTTCAATGGCGTAGTCAACGTGACCCCCTTAAATTTATTAACCAATTGTTAATTAATGGTTATTAACATAGCTCTTAATTAACAACAGGTTACAGCAATGAAAATGTTCTTCGCTATTGAGAATAACATGAATGGTGCATTGGTCATACCAAAATTGATGTTAATCAAGTTTTGTTGCTGAAAAGATAGGCGACTTTACCGGGTGAGATCAAAAAATAGAGTTTATTGTTTATTATTTGAGCAAATTCGGAAGAGTAATATAGGGTGAAGCGTATATCGAGGGCGTTTGGTCGTCCTGATAAGATGCGCAGCATCGCATCAGGCATTGATGCTCGACTGTCGGATGCGGCGTGGACGCCTTATCCGACTTACAGAATTCGGAGCGCATCAGGTACCGGTAAGGTTACCTGATGCGACGAGGGCATTTACCCGAGGGTTTTGAACGCTTTAATGCGCTGTAAATGCGGGGAGATATTCTTGAATTTGTGCGTCTGCTCTTCGTCCCAGACAATCTCGTAATAATGATGCAACTCTTCAGATGTCCGCTGGCTGTTAAGTGCTTCATCATTACGCGACAAAATAACCAGACAACGATCGCGATTCTTCTCGCGGAAGTTGGTCACACACTTAGTGGCAATATCGGCATACTCTTCCGGGCGATCAATCTTGCCTTCCATGTTCTCATAAGGGAACAAATTAGGGTTGAAGATCACCTGGCGGATATCGCAAAGAAAACCAATCCGTTCCGCCCAGTATCCGCCCAGGCCAACGCCGCAAATTAGCGGACGCTCGTCAACGTTCAGTTGCAACATTTTGTCCACTTCTTTAAGCAGATGCTGCATATCATGTTTCGGATGCCGCGTACTGTAGCTTATCAAGCGTACATCCGGGTCAATAAACTGCAATTGTAAGACTTTCTCGTGGTTACCCGGACTGTTAGAGTCAAAACCGTGTAAATAGATAATCATCGCTTCCTCACATAAGCCAGGGTTAGTGACCTGCTTTCTCTTCCTGCCAGCGTTCGTGTAACTGATTCAGACGGGTGCTGATCGCTTTCCAGCGAGCCGAGTCCATCAGTTCCTGTCGCGAAAATGAACCTTTATGATACAAACGTGTAACACGTTCTGCCTTGATCGGTGACAGATTATCTAACACGCTGACGGCCCCTTTACGATTATTGCAGACCAGGATCATATCGCAACCCGCATCCAGTGATGCCTGCCCGCGTTCGGCATAACTGCCCATAATCGCGGCACCTTCCATCGATAAATCGTCAGAGAAAATCACGCCGTCAAAACCCAGTTCCTGACGCAAAACGGTTTTCAGCCAGTAGGGAGAACCGCTCGCCGGACGCGGATCAACATCACTGTAGATCACATGCGCAGGCATAATGGCGTCGAGTTTATTTTCGCGGATTAAGGAACTGAAGACCGACATATCTTTAGCGCGAATCTCCGCTTGTGGACGTGGATCGCACGGTGTTTCTTTGTGTGAGTCTGCCGTTACTGCACCGTGTCCTGGGAAGTGTTTCCCGGTCGTTTTCATTCCGGCTTCATGCATACCATCAATAAACCGGCTGGCAATTGCCAGGGCTTTTTGTGGATCGGCATGATAAGAACGCTCGCCAATCGCCGCGCTGATATGCCCGACATCCAGCACTGGCGCAAAGCTGATATCAATATCCATAGCGATCATTTCGCTGGCCATCAGCCAACCCGCCTCTTGCGCCAGTTTGCCGCCCTCTTCCATTCCTGACAGCGCAGCGAATGATTGCGCCGCTGGCAAGCGGGTAAAACCTTCACGAAAACGCTGCACGCGTCCACCTTCCTGATCTACCGCCACCACCAGATGATTGCGCGAAGCTGCGCGGATCTGGCGCACCAGTTCACGTAACTGGGCAGGATCATGATAGTTACGCGTAAAGAGAATCAGCCCTCCCACCAGCGGATGCGCAAGTATTTCACGCTCTTCCGCGTCCAGTTCGTAACCTTTGACATCCAACATTACTGGACCCACACTGCTCTCCTTATTGTTTTATTAATAGCTGCCGCCAGGTGTCATCGGCCAGCCTGATAAATTGTTGATCGCCGGTTTGTCGCCAGCGGTACTCAAACCACCCTGCTTTGAGCATCAGCAGCCAGGGAAACCATCGCCTGACCTGACGCCATAATTGCGCCGGATAAATCTTCGCGCGAGTGGCATAGTCATTGACCAATTGCCGGTGCTGTTCAGTATTTTCCACCCACACCGCCGCCAGTTCCAGCGCGATATCACCATCTCCGGCATACTCCCAGTCGATGAGTTTTAACCCTGACGCGCTATGCACTAAATTTCCGGCGTGGACATCCATATGCAATGGACTTAAGCGTAAAGGCCGTGGTTCCCGCGCTTTGCGCAGACGTTTTAACATTCGCAGCCAACCCACTGTCCGCCGCGCCGGATCGCTTTGCTGCCAGTACAGTTCCAGTAACGGCAACAGCGTTATTCGCCAGCCAAAACGTGGTTGTTGATGTAGATAATACAGCAAGCCTGCCAGTTCGTTGGTATCCGGCAAATACGTTTTTACCGCGCCGGGCAGATAGTCGACTACCATCCAGTCACGGAGATATAAATGCGGCTTCGGTGCAATGCTTGCGGGTAGTTGTGATAAAGCCCGATACTGGCGCAAGAACGCGGACTGCGGCGCATCAGGATCGTGCGGCTGACGCACAACAAAACGCTGGCCCTGATGTTCAATGAGAAAACTCCCGCCACTAAGCCCACTATTAAACGTCGTGACGGGATGAAACTGCGGGAAAAAGCGCGACAGCAATTCGTCGCGCATGATGGGATTATTGCTGCGAAACGGCACCTTTACCTGACCAGATAATTTCGCCCGTCTGCACCAGCATCAGCTGCATTTGTAGGGTCGGAGCGTTAACGTTGCCAGAGGCGCTGGAGTACAGCACGTAATGAGCGCCGACATTGCGGGCAATGCCTATGGCTTTACTACGGGTACCTAAACTGTCCTGCGGCGACAAACCTAACTGTTGCTTAGCCATCGACAGCTGCTGGGCGGAAACCAGGGTAAATTTCCCGTTATTAGCCAGCGCATTTCGCAGCGTTTCGGTCGCTTCTGCGGCATTCAGCGAACCGTTAGTACGGTTGTTAACGCTATCAACCAGCAGGACGCTACCCGCAGTCACCCCGTCAGCCCCAAGCATCTTACTGACCATCGGCTGCATTGCGCCATTCCAGTCATAATGGCGAATATGCGGCGCAGGCGGTGCCGTTTGATCTTCGTGCTCAATTGGGCCTGGCTGCTGCGGGATCGTCGGCACCGAGGGCACTGTGGGGACAGGCTGTTGTGGCTCGGCTGGTTGTTCCGGCGCTGGTTTCACTTCTTCTACCGGTGCAGGTTCACGTTGCCCCACACACCCGGCGAGAAACATCGCCAGCGCGGTAATCAAGGCGTAGCGACTCATTTTTGTCATCAAGATTCACCCCTTACAAATATAGATAAAGTCTGACTTTGTGCGCCCCCAGAAAATTGGCGCTGCCGTACAGCGTTACCGCCGAATGTGCGGGAATGCTAACGCTGCGTGGCCTTTCCAGAGGATGCATCTCCAGCCCTCTGGCGTCATACCAGTAAAAACGATAATGAACGGTAACGGGTTCTTGCCTTTCGTTATAAAGCGTTGAGGATGCTGAAGGTTGAATATCAGACGTCGAAAGGACGGGCTTTTCTGCACTGATGCCCGCAGCCAATAAAGATGACTCCATCACCAGCGATTGCTCATCATTCACCGGAATTTCCGGATGTGAACGACAGCCCACCAGCAGTAACAACGCCAGAGACACCAGCCCAAAGCATCCTTTTCTCATCGTTACAGACCTTTATGCGCCAGCATTGGTCCCAGCGGACGGCCACCCAACAAGTGCATATGGATGTGGTAAACCTCTTGTCCGCCATGGCGGTTGGTATTCATGATCAGACGATAGCCATCTTCGGCAATACCTTCTTGCTCAGCAATTTTTGCCGCTACGGTGATCATGCGTCCCAGCGCCTGCTCATGCTCAGCTGAGACGTCGTTCACAGTCGGAATGAGGATATTCGGAATGATCAGAATATGCGTTGGCGCTTGCGGCGAAATATCGCGAAACGCCGTTACCAGATCATCCTGGTAGACGATATCGGAGGGGATCTCACGACGAATAATTTTGCTGAATATAGTTTCTTCTGCCACGACATTTTCCTTTTTCAAATAGCCATGCGTTGCGCCATGCTACGCCGCGCCACACTGCGAGTATAGAGTATGGTCGAGTTAAACCTGCTCTTTCAACCTTAACTCACGATTTCTTAAGCAAAAAATCGTTTTGCTGCCGTATATATCGCCATTATTCCCATTTCTGCCTGCGAATGCGCTGAAAAGACATTCTCTGTTTGGTTTACACGACAAATATGAATGCGTATATTTCTCATTTGCATTTACAAACAAAATTATTCGCACACTAAATATAATCGCTCATCACCCTCCTCCGGCATGAGCCTGACGACAACATAAACCAAGAGATTTCAAATGCTTTCAACACAATTTAACAGGGATAATCAATATCAAGCCATCACCAAACCGTCACTACTTGCCGGTTGCATAGCACTGGCACTATTACCTTCTGCCGCTTTTGCTGCACCAGCCACTGAAGAAACGGTGATTGTTGAGGGTTCAGCCACAGCTCCAGATGATGGCGAAAATGATTACAGCGTAACGTCTACCTCTGCGGGTACCAAAATGCAGATGACTCAACGTGATATTCCTCAGTCGGTCACTATTGTTAGCCAGCAGCGGATGGAAGATCAGCAGTTACAAACGCTGGGCGAAGTGATGGAAAACACGCTGGGGATCAGCAAAAGTCAGGCGGATTCCGATCGTGCTCTTTATTATTCCCGCGGATTCCAGATCGATAACTATATGGTTGATGGTATCCCCACCTATTTTGAATCGCGCTGGAATCTGGGCGACGCACTTTCTGATATGGCACTCTTTGAACGCGTAGAAGTAGTGCGTGGCGCGACAGGACTCATGACCGGGACGGGTAATCCATCTGCGGCAATTAATATGGTTCGAAAACACGCGACCAGTCGTGAATTTAAAGGCGATGTCTCGGCGGAATACGGTAGCTGGAACAAAGAACGGTATGTGGCGGATTTACAAAGCCCACTCACCGAAGACGGTAAAATCCGCGCGCGAATTGTCGGCGGCTACCAGAATAACGACTCATGGCTGGACCGCTACAACAGTGAAAAGACCTTCTTCTCCGGCATTGTCGATGCTGATTTAGGCGATCTTACGACGCTTTCAGCCGGTTACGAATATCAGCGCATTGATGTTAATAGCCCAACCTGGGGCGGTTTACCGCGCTGGAATACTGATGGCAGCAGCAACAGTTACGATCGCGCACGCAGTACCGCACCTGACTGGGCGTACAACGATAAAGAGATCAACAAGGTCTTTATGACCCTGAAGCAGCGGTTTGCTGATACCTGGCAAGCGACGCTGAATGCCACCCACTCTGAAGTCGAATTTGACAGCAAAATGATGTATGTCGATGCCTATGTAAACAAAGCGGATGGTATGCTGGTTGGGCCATACAGTAATTATGGACCTGGCTTTGATTATGTCGGCGGCACCGGTTGGAACAGTGGCAAACGTAAAGTTGATGCGCTGGATTTGTTCGCTGACGGTAGTTATGAATTGTTTGGTCGTCAGCACAATCTAATGTTTGGTGGCAGTTACAGCAAACAAAACAATCGTTACTTCAGTTCATGGGCCAACATCTTCCCGGATGAAATTGGCAGTTTCTACAACTTTAATGGCAATTTCCCACAAACCGACTGGTCACCACAGAGCCTGGCGCAGGACGATACCACACATATGAAATCGTTATATGCTGCCACTCGTGTCACCCTTGCCGATCCGCTGCATCTGATCCTCGGCGCACGTTATACCAACTGGCGGGTTGATACGCTGACTTACAGCATGGAGAAAAACCACACCACGCCTTACGCTGGTCTGGTGTTTGACATCAATGACAACTGGTCGACCTACGCCAGCTATACCTCTATTTTCCAGCCGCAAAATGATCGTGACAGTTCAGGCAAATATCTGGCTCCAATCACCGGTAACAACTACGAGCTGGGTCTGAAATCGGACTGGATGAATAGCCGTCTGACCACCACGTTAGCCATCTTCCGTATTGAGCAGGATAATGTCGCTCAGTCCACCGGTACACCTATCCCCGGCAGCAACGGCGAAACCGCCTATAAAGCAGTGGATGGGACAGTCAGTAAAGGGGTGGAATTTGAACTCAACGGCGCAATTACCGACAACTGGCAGCTGACATTTGGCGCAACGCGCTATATTGCAGAGGATAACGAAGGAAACGCCGTTAATCCTAATCTGCCACGCACCACGGTTAAAATGTTCACCAGCTATCGGTTGCCTGTCATGCCAGAGTTGACAGTCGGCGGTGGTGTTAACTGGCAAAATCGCGTGTATACCGACACCGTGACACCGTATGGCACCTTCCGCGCCGAGCAAGGTAGCTACGCGCTGGTGGATCTCTTCACCCGCTACCAGGTGACGAAAAACTTCTCGTTACAGGGGAACGTCAATAACCTGTTCGACAAAACCTACGATACCAACGTGGAAGGTTCTATCGTCTACGGCGCACCGCGTAATTTCAGCATTACCGGCACGTATCAATTCTGAATAACACCTGTAAAAAAGGCAGCCATCTGGCTGCCTTAGTCTCCCCAACGTCTTACAGATTAGTGGTTACGGATGTACTCATCCATCTCGGTTTTCAGGTTGTCGGATTTAGTACCGAAAATCGCCTGAACACCAGAACCAGCAACCACTACGCCCGCTGCGCCCAGTTTCTTCAGGCCAGCCTGATCCACTTTAGACACATCAGCAACGCTGACGCGCAGACGGGTAATACATGCGTCGAGGTTAGTAATGTTTTCTTTACCACCAAATGCAGCAACCAGAGCCGGTGCCATTTCGCTGGTACCTGTCGCTTTTGCATCTTCAGTCGCGTCTTCACGACCCGGCGTTTTCAGATCCAGTGCTTTAATCAGCACGCGGAAGATGGTGTAGTAAACAATCGCATAACCGATACCGACGATCGGGAACAGCCACAGTTTGCTGCTGTTACCAGACAGAACGATGAAGTCGATCAGACCGTGCGAGAACGACGTACCGTCACGCATCCCCAGAAGAATACAGATTGGGAATGCCAGGCCTGCCAGAATCGCGTGGATGATGTACAGGATCGGCGCAACGAACATGAAGGAGAACTCGATCGGCTCGGTGATACCGGTCAGGAACGAGGTCAGCGCCGCGGAGATCATAATACCGCCCACTTTCGCGCGGTTTTCTGGTTTAGCAGAGTGCCAGATAGCAATTGCGGCAGCTGGCAGACCGTACATTTTGAACAGGAAGCCACCAGACAGTTTACCCGCAGTCGGGTCACCCGCCATATAACGCGGAATGTCGCCGTGGAAAACCTGACCTGCTGCGTTGGTGTATTCACCAATCTGCATCTGGAAAGGTACGTTCCAGATGTGGTGCAGACCAAACGGTACCAGGCAACGTTCGATGAAACCGTAAATGCCAAACGCAACTACCGGGTTCTGGTAAGCAGCCCACTGAGAGAAGGTCTGGATTGCAGAACCAATCGGCGGCCAAATGAAGGACAGCACAACGCCAGTAAAGATGGCAGCCAGGCCAGAAATGATCGGCACAAAGCGTTTACCGGCAAAGAAGCCAAGATACTCAGGCAGCTTAATACGGTAGAAACGGTTAAACATGTACGCTGCGATCGCACCGGAGATAATCCCTCCGAGTACGCCAGTATCCGCCAGGTGTTTAGAGGCGATTTCTTCAGCAGGTAAATGCAGTACCAGTGGCGCAACCACGGCCATGGTTTTAACCATGATGCCATAGGCAACAACTGCGGCCAGCGCGGATACGCCATCGTTATTGGTAAAGCCGAGGGCGACACCGATCGCAAAAATCAGTGGCATGTTTGCAAAGACGGAACCGCCTGCTTCTGCCATAACATGCGATACAACGGCGGGCAGCCAGCTGAAATTCGCGGAACCGACGCCCAGCAGAATACCTGCGATAGGCAGTACGGATACCGGCAGCATCAGCGATTTACCGACCTTTTGCAGGTTAGCAAATGCATTCTTAAACATAATTGAGAGTGCTCCTGAGTATGGGTGCTTTTTTTACGTTCTCACGCGTGGCAAGGGGGGAGAGCCTCGCCGTGTACAGGGCATCTAAGCGCCCTTTATTTATTACACAGAGTAAAATAATTCAGTGCCAATTTGTTTGACGGCTATCACGTTTCAACTTCAGATCATTGGAGAAGTTGCACATTTTGACAAAACATATGTCACAATATTTCAAACGTGGTTATTCACCGCCCAATTTTCGGCGGTGAACTTTACTCGTTTTAGCCATTAATTACGAGCTTTAAAAAAACTCATTCAACGGATGGATTGAAGGCGGGAAGCGTCGATGTGAAACAGACGGGCGAAGTTATCGGTGGTTACCTGCGCCAGTTCTTCAACGGCAACACCTTTCAACACAGCCATGTATTCTGCAACGTCACGAACCATCGCAGGTTGATTCTCTTTTCCTCGATGCGGTACCGGCGCAAGGTAAGGTGAGTCAGTTTCCACCAGTAATCGATCCAGGGGGACATAACGCGCAGCATCGCGCAGTTGCTCCGCATTACGGAAGGTCACAATGCCGGAAAAGGAGATGTAAAATCCGAGATCCAGTAATTTACCCGCCGTTTCTCTGTCCTCTGTAAAACAGTGTAGTACGCCACCGCAATCCGTCACTTTTTCTTCGCGCAGAATTGCCAGCGTATCGGCACGGGCGTCACGGGTATGGACGATAACCGGCTTGTTCAGTTCACGACCAATCTGGATATGATGGATGAAGGACTCTTGCTGACGTACTTTAGTTTCCGGTGTGTAATAATAATCCAGCCCGGTTTCACCCAGCGCTACAACACCCTCTTCTGCCGCCAGACGGCGTAAATCTTCTACATCGTAGGGATCATTCTGGTTGAGTGGATGCACGCCACAAGAAAATACGACGTTGTCACGTTCGCCTACCAGATCCCGCATATGTAAATAACCCGGTAATGTTGTGGCGACTGCCAGACAAAATTTCACATCGCGTGCGGCGGCTTTCGCCAGAACGTCATCCACGTCCTTATGCAAAGATTCATAATCCAGACCATCGAGATGGCAGTGTGAGTCGACTAAAAACATGATGTCTCTCTTAAAGATGAGGAACCGGTAGCACAACGCCCGGTTGCAGGTAATGCTCAATACGCAGTAAAAGATCGGTGATGAGAAGCTCGCGGTTGATGCCTGTAACAGACATTAACTGTTCACGAATGTGGCAAACATCCCCCAGTATAGCCTGCAGGCGCGAGGGAGAAAGATGGTTTGCCAGTTCGGCGACCAGGCCCGGCACATCAACATTAGTCACCTGCGCAGCACCATGATGGCGTTTTAGCGCATCCATCAGCAACGTTGCCAGCCAGTGTAAACGCGCCGGAGCTTGTTCATGATTAAGGGCCGCCAGCAGCGAATACCAGTCGCCCGATGGCACGCTATATGCCAACGCCTGACACAATGTTTCACGAGCCTGCCAGTTATCTCCCTGAAACAACGCCAGTGCCGCGCCAGGCGAACCGGCGCTTAAGCGCAATGCGGCAAGTAATGCATCCTGTGACATTGTCACTTCGCGTGAAAGCCAGGTCACGGCGTACTGTTCCGGCGGCGGCGCAAGGTAATGTAACCGACAACGACTACGTAATGTTGCCAGTAAACGTTCAGGCTCGCGGGTAGCCAGGAAAAACCAGGTTTCTGCTGGTGGCTCTTCAAGCGTTTTCAGCAATGCGTTAGCCGCGGCGTCGGTCAGTAAGGCAGCATCGGTTACCCAGACAACTTTCGCACCACCTAGGCGTGCGTGCTCATTCAGCTTTTCGGTGACCTCACGTACCGCATCAATGCCCAGCATATTTTTCCCTTTTTCGGGAGCCAGGGTGTAGTAATCGGGATGCGTGCCAGCCTGCATCAACTGACATCCACGACAGTGACCGCAACTTTTGTGGCCCTGCGGTTGTTGGCAGAGTAAATAACGGCTCAGGGCGTAGATTAAAGCATCATCGCCCATGCCCGGTAACGCCTGAATGAGTAGCGCATGGTGACCTCTTCCGGCCTGATAGCTGGCTACCAGTTTTTCGAAATCAGGTCGTAACCATGGATACCATCTCATGCGTCCAACTCCTTAACCCAGTGGGTCACGGTAGTGCGGATTGCATCCATCACGGCCTCCAGCGGCTGGGTGGCATCAATGGTATGAATACTTTTATCTTGTGCAGCCAGTTCCAGATAGCGGGCGCGGGTGCGATTAAAGAAATCGAAAGACTCTTGCTCAATACGATCCAGCTCGCCGCGCGCACGCGCGCGTTTTAAGCCAACTTCCGGGGTAACATCGAGATAGAGCGTTAAGTCGGGGCGAAAATCCCCGAGAACAGCATCACGCAGTGTTGCCAGCATATGTTGGTCAATACCACGTCCTCCGCCCTGATACGCCTGAGTGGAGAGATCGTGGCGATCGCCAATCACCCAGGTGCCGTTAGCCAGAGCTGGTTTGATGACCGTTTCTACCAGTTGAACGCGCGCGGCATAAAACATCAGAACTTCGGCTTTATCGGTAATGACTTCATCGCCTACCGATTTGATATCCAGCACCAGGCTTCTTAACTTTTCGGCAAGTTGCGTACCGCCAGGTTCCCGAGTGAAAACCATGTCGCGGATACCCAGTTGCTCAAGCGTCTCAACCACCACATTACGCGCGGTAGTTTTGCCTGCGCCTTCCAGCCCCTCAATGACGATATACTTACTGCGCATTTTTTTCCTTAAGCACTTTCAGATAATCCTGCACAGACTTGTTATGGCTGGCAAGATTGGTATTAAACGTGTGACCACCTTTACCATCGGCCACAAAATAGAGATACGGCGTTTTTGCCGGATGCGCAGCAGCCTTCAGCGAATCCGCCCCCGGCGTAGCTATCGCACCCGGCGGCAAACCGGTAATGGTATAGGTGTTATACGCTGTCGGCGTTTCCAGGTCTGCACGAGAAAGTTTGCCATTATAACGCTCTCCCATCCCGTAAATCACGGTTGGGTCGGTCTGCAGGCGCATACCAATGCGTAAACGGTTGATAAATACCGAGGCAACCTGATCGCGTTCACTGGCAACGGCGGTTTCTTTTTCGATAATTGATGCCATCGTCACCAGCTGATTTTTATCTTTATAAGGCAGACCGTCCGCACGCCCTTCCCAGGCGCTATCGACCGCTTTCACCATTTTCTTGTGCGCTCGCTTGAGTAACGCGACATCGGTGGTATTGGCGGTATACATCCAGGTGTCTGGCCAGAACCAACCTTCAATCCACTCCGGGTTTTCCAGTTCAAGTGCCTGCGCTACGGTGGCGTACTTATCGTCACTCAGCGTGTGCTTGATATACGGAGCCTCACGCAATTGCTTGAGGTAGTCGCTCAGACGCATCCCTTCTACCAGTCGCAGCGGGAACTGTGCTTCTTTACCGCTTTCCAACAATTTCAGCATCTCGCGCACGGTCATCTGCGGTGTAAAGCGGTAAGTCCCGGCTTTAAAGTGAGAAAGATCCGGTTCGATACGCAGCAGCCATTGAAAAACCCGTGGGCGATTGATGATCTTATCAGCATAAAGCTGTTCACCGAGCGCCAGACGTCCGGTCCCTGGCTTCAGGGTAAATATCGTCTCTTCTTTGATAAGCAATTTGCTGTCGGCAAGATGGCGAACCTTCCAGACGCCCACACCAGCGGCGATACCCAGTACCACCAGCAATAACAAGATTATCAATAACACTTTTTTCATGACTAATTCGGGCGCTCACAAAGTGGGGCTAAATATTCATATAACGTTGCTGACGAAAAGGAGACATCGCCACAGGCACGTACGGGCATCACTGGCATTAACGCATTACAAATAACCATCTCATCTGCCTGCAACGCCTCTTCCAGAGAAGCTTGCACTTCGACAAGCTGATAAGAGGATTGTGCCAGCAAACGGATACAGAATTGTCGCATAATGCCGTTAACACCTGCCTGATCCAGTCGCGGCGTATAAACTACGTTGCCCTTCCGCCAGAACAAATTAGCCGCACAGCATTCCGTAACCCACCCTTCGCTGTCAAGGACCAGCGCCTCATCAGCGTTTGTCTGCTCAAGATGAGAGCGAATCAATACTTGCTCAAGACGATTGAGATGTTTAATACCTGCAAGATGAGGATTGCGCCCCAGCCGCACCGGGCTTAGCGCCAACGTCATCCCCTCGTTACGCAAACGGTCGTAATGTGCAGGATAAGCCGTAACGGAGAGAATCCGCGTTGCCGGTCCACTGTTCAATGTGCTGTACCCTCGCCCGCCACTACCGCGACTGATCACGACTTTCAGTACACCATTTTGCTGTTCTGCTGCCAGCGTTTTCATCTCTTGTTCAAGCTGTGGCCAGAAGTCACAGGAAATCATCAACCGCTGACAAGCATCCTGTAGTCGCTGGATATGCGCCGATAACAAACTGACTTTACCGTCGATAACTCTGGCGGTGGTAAAACAACCATCACCAAACTGCGTTGCCCGATCGCTTACTGCCAGCGATTCCTGCTTATAACCGTTAATTAAGAACATACCGGCTCCTTATCAGAGAATTGTTAGTGTGGCAGCATGTTCACTACGGAACAAGTCGGAATAAAAGCTAAGAAAAAAGGCCCGCAAGCGGACCTTTTATAAGGGTGGAAAATGACAACTTAGATCTTTTTAAAGATCAAAGAACCATTAGTGCCACCGAAGCCGAAGGAGTTACACAGCGTGTATTCCATTCCGCTGACCTGACGTGCTTCATGCGGTACGAAATCCAGATCGCAACCTTCATCCGGGTTATCCAGGTTGATGGTTGGCGGAACAGCCTGATCGCGCAGCGCCAGGATGGAGTAGATAGATTCTACTGCACCCGCCGCACCTAACAGATGACCGGTCATAGATTTCGTGGAGCTTACCAACACACGGCTTGCAGCTTCACCGAAGATGGTTTTCACCGCCTGCGCTTCAGCTTTATCGCCAGCCGGCGTAGAAGTACCGTGCGCGTTAACGTAGCCAATCTGACTCGCTTCAATGCCTGCATCACGCAGAGCATTTGCCATTGCCAGAGCTGCGCCTGCGCCATTTTCTGGCGGTGACGTCATATGATAAGCATCGCTGCTCATACCAAAGCCGACGAGTTCAGCGTAAATTTTCGCACCGCGTTTTTTCGCGTGTTCGTACTCTTCAAGTACCAGCATACCGGCACCATCGCCCAGTACGAAGCCATCACGCTCTTTATCCCACGGGCGGCTCGCCGCTTGCGGGTTATCATTGCGGGTAGATAATGCACGTGCCGCGCCAAAACCACCAACGCCCAGCGGCGTACTGGCTTTCTCTGCGCCACCTGCAACCATCACGTCAGCATCGCCATACGCGATAATACGCGCAGCATGACCAATGTTGTGCACGCCGGAAGTACAGGCGGTCGCGATAGAGATGCTTGGGCCACGCAGGCCATACATGATAGTCAGATGACCTGCCACCATGTTCACAATCGTTGACGGAACGAAGAATGGGCTGATCTTACGTGGACCACCGTTCATCAGAGATGTGTGGTTTTCTTCGATCAGTCCGAGGCCGCCAATCCCGGAGCCAATTGCGGCACCAATGCGGGTTGCGTTCTCTTCCGTTATTTCAAGGCCAGAATCCTGCATGGCCTGAACGCCAGCGACAATTCCATATTGAATGAAGGCATCCATCTTGCGCTGTTCTTTGCGCGAGATAATGTCCTCACAGTTAAAATCCTTTACTAAGCCAGCAAATTTCGTTGCATAGGCGCTAGTATCGAAATGGTCGATTAGGCTGATGCCACTCTGACCGGCAAGCAGAGCTTTCCAGGTAGACTCTACGGTATTGCCGACAGGAGACAACATGCCCAGTCCGGTCACAACTACACGACGCTTAGACACGTTTGTCCTCCAGGGAGGGAAAAAATGATTCTAGTGGGACAAAAAGATAAAACTCAGGCGGTCGAACGACCGCCTGGAGATGTTCACTTACGCCTGGTGGCCGTTGATGTAATCAATGGCAGCCTGAACGGTGGTGATTTTCTCAGCTTCTTCGTCCGGAATCTCAGTATCAAACTCTTCTTCCAGAGCCATTACCAGCTCAACGGTGTCAAGAGAATCCGCGCCCAGGTCTTCAACGAAAGAAGCATTGTTGGTAACTTCTTCCTGCTTAACGCCCAGCTGTTCGCCGATAATTTTCTTAACGCGTTCTTCGATAGTGCTCATACTCTTAAATTTCCTATCAAAACTCGCTTTCGCGATGGTTTTCGTAGTGTATAAAATGTTGAAAAATTTGCAACTAAATCCCGGCAGGTCTTACCACGATTTTACGTTATTTTGAGGCCTTACCCCCCAATAACGCAAATCATTTTGCACTAATTATTACTCATAACCACGCAGACTGCGCGCAACATGAGCATTTTGTGCAAATCGCGGTCAGACCATGTACATCCCGCCGTTCACATGCAAAGTTTCACCCGTGATGTAAGCTGCTTCGTCGGATGCCAGGAATGCAACCGCGTTGGCGATTTCCTGTGCGCCGCCGAGGCGACCCGCAGGAACCTGCGCCAGGATACCCGCACGCTGGTCATCGCTCAGCGCACGTGTCATGTCCGTTTCAATAAAGCCCGGAGCAACAACGTTTACAGTAATACCGCGTGACGCAACTTCGCGCGCCAGTGATTTACTGAAGCCGATCAAGCCCGCTTTCGCCGCAGCGTAGTTGGCCTGACCGCCATTTCCCATGGTACCAACCACAGAACCGATAGTGATAATACGACCATGACGCTTTTTCATCATAGCGCGCATTACCGCTTTTGACAGACGGAAAACAGATGAAAGGTTGGTTTCGATAATATCGTTCCACTCTTCATCTTTCATTCGCATTAACAGGTTATCACGAGTGATACCGGCATTATTGACCAGGATATCCACTTCACCAAATTCTGCGCGAATTTTTTCCAGAACAGATTCGATAGATGCCGGGTCGGTCACATTCAACATCAGACCTTTGCCGTTGGCACCTAAATAATCACTGATCGCCTGAGCGCCATTTTCACTGGTCGCAGTGCCAATAACTTTCGCGCCACGGGCTGCGAGCGTTTCAGCAATTGCGCGGCCAATTCCGCGGCTTGCACCGGTTACCAGTGCGATTTTTCCTTCAAAATTCATGATTTTCCTCTTTTAAAGCTCGAGCGCCGCTGCCATCGCTGAAGGTTCGTTCAGCGCCGAGGCGGTCAGGGTGTCGACAATGCGTTTCGTCAGGCCAGTAAGCACTTTGCCCGGGCCGACTTCATAGAGATGTTCTACGCCTTGCGCTGCCATGTACTCAACAGACTTCGTCCACTGAACCGGGTTATACAACTGACGTACCAGTGCGTCACGGATGGCATCACCATTGGTTTCGCATTTCACATCAACGTTATTCACAACAGGAACTGTTGGTGCGTTAAAGGTGATTTTCGCTAATTCTACTGCCAGTTTGTCGGCTGCTGGTTTCATCAGCGCACAGTGAGACGGTACGCTCACTGGTAACGGCAGAGCGCGTTTTGCGCCCGCAGCTTTACAGGCAGCGCCAGCACGCTCAACCGCTTCTTTATGACCGGCAATAACCACCTGTCCCGGAGAGTTAAAGTTTACCGGAGAAACGACCTGACCTTCTGCAGCTTCTTCACACGCTTTCGCAATAGACGCATCATCCAGACCGATGATTGCCGCCATAGCGCCCGTGCCTTCCGGTACGGCTTCTTGCATAAACTTGCCGCGCATCTCAACCAGACGCACCGCATCAGCGAAATCAATCACACCAGCGCAAACCAGCGCGGAGTATTCCCCCAGGCTGTGACCGGCCATCATTGCCGGTGCTTTACCGCCCTGCTGCTGCCATACGCGATACAGCGCAACAGAGGCAGTCAACAGCGCAGGCTGAGTTTGCCAGGTTTTATTCAGTTCTTCAGCTGGCCCCTGCTGGGTCAGCGCCCACAGGTCGTAGCCCAGCGCCGCAGAAGCTTCAGCAAACGTTTCTTCGACAATTGGATAGCTCGCCGCCATATCAGCCAGCATTCCAACGGTTTGAGAACCCTGTCCAGGGAACACAAATGCAAATTGCGTCATGTTTTAATCCTTATCCTAGAAACGAACCAGCGCGGAGCCCCAGGTGAATCCACCGCCAAAGGCTTCAAGCAGAACCAACTGCCCCGGCTTAATGCGCCCGTCGCGTACAGCTTCATCCAGCGCGCACGGGACAGAGGCCGCAGAGGTATTACCGTGGCGATCCAGCGTCACCACGACATTGTCCATAGACATACCGAGTTTTTTCGCCGTTGCACTGATAATACGCAGGTTAGCCTGATGCGGAACCAGCCAGTCCAGTTGAGAACGGTCAAGATTATTCGCCGCCAGCGTCTCATCAACGATGTGCGCCAGTTCCGTTACCGCAACCTTGAAGACTTCGTTGCCCGCCATCGTCAGATGAATTGAATTCTCTGGATTCACGCGGTCGGCGTTTGGCAGCGTCAGCAATTCACCATAACTACCGTCGGCATGCAGATGGGTGGAAATGATTCCCGGCTCTTCAGAGGCAGCCAGCACCGCAGCGCCCGCGCCATCGCCAAAAATAATAATAGTCCCACGATCTGTTGGATCGCAGGTGCGCGCCAGTACATCGGAACCGACGACCAGAGCATACTTCACCGCCCCAGATTTCACGTATTGATCGGCTACGCTTAATGCATAGGTGAAACCTGCGCAGGCTGCTGCAACGTCAAATGCCGGGCAACCTTTAATGCCCAGCATGCTTTGAATCTGACAAGCTGCGCTCGGGAAAGCGTGCGTAGCAGAAGTCGTTGCCACAACGATCAGGCCAATCTGGTCTTTCTCAATGCCCGCCATCTCAATTGCGCGTGTCGCCGCTTCAAAGCCCATGGTTGAAACGGTTTCGTTTGGCGCGGCAATGTGGCGTTCGCGGATACCGGTACGAGTGACAATCCACTCGTCAGAGGTGTCCACCATTTTTTCCAAATCGGCGTTTGTCCGCACTTGTTCGGGCAGATAGCTGCCAGTACCAATAATCTTCGTATACATGTACGCTCAGTCACTTTTCGGTTATATACCGTCACTTGCAAACTGCGAGTTCGCTGGCAGCGTCCTGCTACCGCAGAGTTCCGCTTTTGCCACCGTCCAGCAGCTCAAAACCAGCTGGGTATACAGATTCCAGGCGAGCGGCAATTCGCTGAGGAACTTGTCGCTGCACCGCCTGCACTGCCTGTTCAATCGCGACCGCAAAAGCTCGCTGATTGGCTGCACCATGACTTTTTATCACCGTGCCGCGCAATCCTAACAGACAGGCGCCGTTATACTGGTCGGGGTTGAGGTGACTGAATCGCCTCGTCAGGCTCTTTTGTAGCCAACGCTTTAATAACAGTAGCCACCACGACCGTTTTTTCCCTTCACCCTGAGATTTCAGCAGAGAAAGGAACATCCTGACAACACCTTCCATCGTCTTTAATGTGACATTTCCTGTAAAGCCGTCACAAACCAGCACATCTGTCTTGCCAGTTAACAACTCATTGGCTTCAAGATAGCCGATATAATTGATAGAAGGGATTGTTTTAAGCACCGCTGAGGCATCCCGAATACTGTCGAGACCCTTTACTTCTTCTTCACCAATATTGAGCAACGCCACGCGAGGATTGGGAATTTCCACCACCTCTTCAGCCAGAACTGAGCCCATAATGGCAAATTGCACCAACATTGTGCTGTCACAATCGACGTTGGCCCCTAAGTCAAGGACCACCGTTTTGCCCTTTTGCTGATGTGGTAATACCGTCACCAGCGCCGGACGCTCAATCCCCTCCAGGGGCTTGAGTAATAATTTTGCCAGCCCCATCAGTGCCCCGGTATTACCGGCACTGACACAGGCTTGCGCTCGACCTTCTTTCACCAGCTCCAGGGCCACGCGCATTGAACTCCCACGACTGGCGCGGATAGCTTGCGAAGGCCGGGCATCACTGGCGATAACTGACTGCGCAGGAATAATCTGCAGACGCGAACGTTGTTCAAAGTCAGCTTTAGCAAGTAATGGCGTGATGGCGTCGGGATTGCCGACTAAAAGAAGAGTGAGTTGCGAATTAGAATTCAGTGCCTGCAATGCTGCAGGCACTGTCACGGAAGGGCCAAAATCCCCTCCCATGACATCTAACGCCAGGGTTAGACGTGTCAAGGTATCGTCGCCGCCCGGTTTGGTCTTTCCCCAGTTGCCTGGGGAAAATCCTCACTAAGCTTCATCACGCAGACGCGTGATTACTTAGCGATGACCTTGCGGCCGCGGTAGTAACCGTCGGCAGTGATGTGGTGACGCAGGTGTTTTTCACCAGAAGTTTTGTCTACAGACAGGCTGGTGACTGCGGTCAGCGCGTCATGGGAACGACGCATGCCACGTTTGGAACGGGTTGGTTTATTCTGTTGTACGGCCATGGACCTTACTCCTCAATTACGGTTTATCCCCGATCCAACGGGGAGCACCAATTACTTACGCTTTAAGCTGGCTAATACGGCAAATGGGTTTGGCTTTTGCGCTTCTTCAGGCAGTTCACCAAAGACCATGTCCGCTTCGGACACTTCACAGTGTTCAGAATCATGCACCGGAACTACCGGCAAGGCGAGGATGATTTCATCTTCAACCATTGCAAGCAGATCGATTTCACCGAATTCGTTAACCTCAATCGGTTCATACGCTTCCGGCAGTGCTTCAGCCTGTTCGTCTGAACGCACAGGACTAAAACAATACGTTGTGTAGACCTGATGAGTAAACGGCTTCCCGCAACGCTGACACTCGAGCGTTACCGTCACCTTCGCATCGCCGTTTAACACTGCGAGACGTTGGTTATCGATAGCGAACGACATGGAGCATTCCACATCACTGTCCACACTGACTACGGATTCGGCGACGCGCTCAACCTGATCAGGGGTATAGATACCCTGGTAATCAAGGCGTTTTTGAGCCGTACGAACCGGATCGAGAGTCAGGGGTAATTTTACCTTTTGCATAGGGCGCGCATATTAACTTTGTAACGTCATAGAGTCAAAGAAAAAGGCAGCCTGTGGTTGCCTTTTGCCAATAATTCGCACACATTGCGGGTTACTGCTTTATTTTCGTTCAGTGCTGATAACGAACATCAACCTGCAAAACGAAGCGCATAGTTTAAAATGGCTATCATCAATACGCTATATCTGATGGAAAAAAATATGCCTAAACTTATTTTAGCCTCCACCTCGCCATGGCGTCGCGCTCTTCTGGAAAAACTGCAAATCTCTTTTGAATGTGCAGCACCAGAGGTCGACGAAACCCCACGCAGCGACGAATCACCGCGACAGTTGGTGCTTCGACTGGCACAAGAAAAAGCGCAATCTCTGGCGTCACGTTATCCGGATCATTTAATTATTGGTTCAGACCAGGTATGTGTTCTTGATGGCGAAATCACCGGTAAACCGTTAACGGAAGAAAATGCCCGTCTGCAATTACGCAAAGCCAGCGGCAATATCGTCACCTTCTATACTGGACTGGCGTTGTTTAATTCGGCGAATGGGCATCTGCAAACAGAAGTGGAGCCTTTTGACGTCCATTTCCGTCACCTGAGCGAGGCGGAGATTGATAATTACGTGCGTAAAGAGCATCCCCTGCACTGCGCGGGTAGCTTTAAGAGTGAAGGATTTGGCATTACGCTGTTTGAGCGTTTAGAGGGGCGTGATCCTAACACGCTGGTTGGTTTACCGCTAATCGCGCTGTGTCAGATGTTACGTCGGGAAGGGAAAAACCCGCTGATGGGATAGTTTTTTGCGCCGGATGCGGTTACTTCGCATCCGGCAATCGGTGCTGGCGGCCTGATGCGGCGTAAACGCCTTATCAGGCCAACCGCCCATTATCAGGCTTATATGCTTGTATTAGCGCGCGTTACGCAGCTTTTGCAAACAACGCTTCAAACCTTCATCCATCGGCGCTTCGATGCGCATCACCTCACCGGTCCCCGGATGGGTAAACTTCAACGCTGCGGCGTGCAGGAACAGACGATTTAATCCCGTGCCTGCTTCAGTGAGCTGTCTGTCAAATTCACGGTCACCGTAGCGATCGTCAAAGGCAATCGGATGACCCGCATACTGTGTATGCACACGGATCTGATGAGTACGTCCGGTTACCGGGCTACAACGCACCAGGGTGGCAAATGCATAGCGTTCTTCCACTTTAAAGCGTGTTTCCGACGGTTTGCCTTCCTGACTGACACGCACGATACGTTCGCCGCTTTGCAGAATATTTTTCAATAACGGCGCTTGAACGCTCTTCACATGCGACTGCCACTGACCGCGCACCAGCGCCAGGTAATCTTTTTGCATTCCTTTTTCACGTAATTGCTCATGCAGAGAACGCAACGCCGAGCGTTTTTTCGCTACCAGCAACACACCTGAAGTGTCCCGGTCGAGACGATGAACCAGTTCAAGGAACCGCGCTTCCGGGCGCAACGCCCGCAAACCTTCGATAACGCCGAAGCTTAAACCACTGCCGCCATGTACCGCCGTACCGGAAGGTTTATTCAGCACCAGGATATGATCATCTTCATATAAGATGACGTCCGCCAGCGCCGCCACCTTTTGCAGATGTGGCGAAACCGCCTCTTCTTCCCGCTCAGCAACGCGAACCGGTGGGATACGCACCTCATCACCCGCTTCGAGTTTATATTCAGGCTTAATACGTTTTTTGTTCACCCGCACTTCACCTTTACGCAAAATACGGTAAATCATACTTTTTGGTACGCCTTTCAATTGGGTACGCAAAAAGTTATCGATACGTTGCCCCGCTTCGTCAGCGGTGATAGCAACAATTTTTACGGATGGAGTCTCTGTTTTCATGGTGGGCGATTCTAATTAGCCAACAGGATTCGCGCCACTCATTTTTCTATGCTTATATTTAGTTTTGCACCTTATTACTTCACTACGTGATCACTTTATTGATGGTTATTAAACCAATCACCAGCAAGAAGTGAAAAAACTGTGAGTAAGCGGGTGATAAATGGTAAAAGTCATCTTGCTATAACAAGGCTTGCAGTGGAATAATGAGGCCGTTTCCGTGTCCATCCTTGTTAAAACAAGAAATTTTACGGAATAACCCATTTTGCCCGACCGATCATCCACGCAGCAATGGCGTAAGACGTATTGATCTTTCAGGCAGTTAGCGGGCTGCGGGTTGCAGTCCTTACCGGTAGATGGAAATATTTCTGGAGAGTAATACCCAGTCTGTTTCTTTGATAATTGCGCTGTTTTTCCGCATGAAAAACGGGCAACCGACACTCTGCGCCTCTTTGAGCTGACGATAACCGTGAGGTTGGCGACGCGACTAGACACGAGGCCATCGGTTCACACCCGGAAAGGCGTTACTTTGCCCGCAGCTTAGTCGTCAATGTAAGAATAATGAGTAAGTTACGATGAAAAGAATGTTAATCAACGCAACTCAGCAGGAAGAGTTGCGCGTTGCCCTTGTAGATGGGCAGCGTCTGTATGACCTGGATATCGAAAGTCCAGGGCACGAGCAGAAAAAGGCAAACATCTACAAAGGTAAAATCACCCGCATTGAACCGAGTCTGGAAGCTGCTTTTGTTGATTACGGCGCTGAACGTCACGGTTTCCTCCCACTAAAAGAAATTGCCCGCGAATATTTCCCTGCTAACTACAGTGCTCATGGTCGTCCCAACATTAAAGATGTGTTGCGTGAAGGTCAGGAAGTCATTGTTCAGATCGATAAAGAAGAGCGCGGCAACAAAGGCGCGGCATTAACCACCTTTATCAGTCTGGCGGGTAGCTATCTGGTTCTGATGCCGAACAACCCGCGCGCGGGTGGCATTTCTCGCCGTATCGAAGGCGACGACCGTACCGAATTAAAAGAAGCACTGGCGAGCCTTGAACTGCCGGAAGGCATGGGGCTTATCGTGCGCACCGCTGGCGTCGGCAAATCTGCTGAGGCGCTGCAATGGGATTTAAGCTTCCGTCTGAAACACTGGGAAGCCATCAAAAAAGCCGCTGAAAGCCGCCCGGCTCCGTTCCTGATTCATCAGGAGAGCAACGTAATCGTTCGCGCATTCCGCGATTACTTACGTCAGGACATCGGCGAAATCCTTATCGATAACCCGAAAGTGCTCGAACTGGCACGTCAGCATATCGCTGCATTAGGTCGCCCGGATTTCAGCAGCAAAATCAAACTGTACACCGGCGAGATCCCGCTGTTCAGCCACTACCAGATCGAGTCGCAGATCGAATCCGCCTTCCAGCGTGAAGTCCGTCTGCCATCCGGTGGTTCCATTGTTATCGACAGCACCGAAGCGTTAACTGCCATCGACATCAACTCCGCACGCGCGACCCGCGGCGGCGATATCGAAGAAACTGCGTTTAACACCAACCTCGAAGCTGCCGATGAGATTGCTCGTCAGCTGCGCCTGCGTGACCTCGGCGGCCTGATTGTTATCGACTTCATCGACATGACGCCTGTACGCCACCAGCGTGCGGTAGAAAACCGTCTGCGTGAAGCGGTGCGTCAGGACCGTGCGCGTATTCAAATCAGCCATATTTCTCGCTTTGGCCTGCTGGAAATGTCCCGTCAGCGCCTGAGCCCATCACTGGGTGAATCCAGTCATCACGTTTGTCCGCGTTGTTCTGGTACTGGCACCGTGCGTGACAACGAATCGCTGTCGCTCTCTATTCTGCGTCTGATCGAAGAAGAAGCGCTGAAAGAGAACACCCAGGAAGTTCACGCCATTGTTCCTGTGCCAATCGCTTCTTACCTGCTGAATGAAAAACGTTCTGCGGTAAATGCCATTGAAACTCGTCAGGACGGTGTGCGCTGTGTAATTGTGCCAAACGATCAGATGGAAACCCCGCACTACCACGTGCTGCGCGTGCGTAAAGGGGAAGAAACCCCAACCTTAAGCTACATGCTGCCGAAGCTGCATGAAGAAGCGATGGCGCTGCCGTCTGAAGAAGAGTTCGCTGAACGTAAGCGTCCGGAACAACCTGCGCTGGCAACCTTTGCCATGCCGGATGTGCCGCCAGCGCCAACGCCAGCTGAACCTGCCGCGCCTGTTGTAGCCCCAGCACCGAAAGCTGCACCGGCAACACCAGCAACTCCTGCACAACCTGGGCTGTTGAGCCGCTTCTTCGGCGCACTGAAAGCGCTGTTCAGCGGTAGTGAAGAAACCAAACCGACCGAGCAACCAGCACCGAAAGCAGAAGCGAAACCGGAACGTCAACAGGATCGTCGCAAGCCTCGTCAGAACAACCGCCGTGACCGTAATGAGCGCCGCGACACCCGTAGTGAACGTACTGAAGGCAGCGATAATCGCGAAGAAAACCGTCGTAATCGTCGCCAGGCACAGCAGCAGACTGCCGAGACGCGTGAGAGCCGTCAGCAAGCTGAGGTAACGGAAAAAGCACGTACCACCGACGAGCAGCAAGCGCCGCGTCGTGAACGTAGCCGCCGCCGTAACGATGATAAACGTCAGGCGCAACAAGAAGCGAAGGCGCTGAATGTTGAAGAGCAATCTGTTCAGGAAACCGAACAGGAAGAACGTGTACGTCCGGTTCAGCCGCGTCGTAAACAGCGTCAGCTCAATCAGAAAGTGCGTTACGAGCAAAGCGTAGCCGAAGAAGCGGTAGTCGCACCGGTGGTTGAAGAAACTGCCGCTGCCGAACCAATTGTTCAGGAAGCTCCAGCTCCACGCACAGAACTGGTGAAAGTCCCGCTGCCAGTCGTAGCGCAAACTGCACCAGAACAGCAAGAAGAGAACAATGCTGATAACCGTGACAACGGTGGCATGCCGCGTCGTTCTCGCCGCTCGCCTCGTCACCTGCGCGTGAGTGGTCAGCGTCGTCGTCGCTATCGTGACGAGCGTTATCCAACCCAGTCGCCAATGCCGTTGACCGTAGCGTGCGCGTCTCCGGAACTGGCCTCTGGCAAAGTCTGGATCCGCTATCCAATTGTACGTCCGCAAGATGTACAAGTTGAAGAGCAGCGCGAACAGGAAGAAGTACAAGTGCAGCCGATGGTGACTGAGGTCCCTGTCGCCGCCGCTGTCGAACCTGTTGTTAGCGCGCCAGTTGTTGAAGAAATGGCTGAAGTCGTAGAAGCCCCCGTACCGGTTGCCGAACCGCAACCGGAAGTGGTTGAAACGACGCATCCTGAAGTGATTGCCGCCGCGGTAACTGAACAGCCGCAGGTGATTACCGAGTCTGATGTTGCCGTAGCCCAGGAAGTCGCAGAACACGCAGAACCGGTGGTTGAACCGCAGGAAGAGACGGCAGATATTGAAGAAGTTGCCGAAACTGCTGAGGTTGTGGTTGCTGAACCTGAAGTTGTTGCTCAACCTGCCGCGCCAGTCGTCGCTGAAGTCGCAGCAGAAGTTGAAACGGTAGCCGCGGTTGAACCAGAGATCACCGTTGAGCATAACCACGCTACCGCGCCAATGACGCGCGCTCCGGCACCGGAATATGTTCCGGAGGCACCGCGTCACAGTGACTGGCAGCGCCCTACTTTTGCCTTCGAAGGTAAAGGTGCCGCAGGTGGTCATACGGCAACGCATCATGCCTCTGCCGCTCCTGCGCGTCCGCAACCTGTTGAGTAATAATTAGCTCAAAGTAATCAAGCCCTGGTAACTGCCAGGGCTTTTTTATTTCATCTTTGAATCAACATATTAAAATTCATCAAATGGCATCCTTGCTAACCAACAATGCAAAATAGGCAAAAAAATGCCCGCCCCGGCGATCCCAGAGCAGGCAGACAAAACATACCCAGTTTCATGATATGTTTTAAAGCGAGCTTATTTGTTGAGCTGGAAGAGCGACAATCCCTGCATATCGGTAAATGCTTTATACGATGCCTGCAATGCCGTTTGCTGCATGATGTAAGATGAAATAGTTGCATTCCAGTCCACATCAACCAGATCGCTCATCTGCTGCGTTTGCCCTAAAGCGCGATCGCTACCTAATGAATCCAGCGACTCCAGTTCGTTCAGCTGCGTGCCTAATTCCGCGCGAACTGTAAGGACATTATTCAGCGAGTTTTTCAGTCCACGGTTGGTTTTATCCAATGCCGCAGCGGCGATTTCTTTATCCGCTTCGCTATCCGCGACCGGCGTTTTCAGGGCTGCGATGGCGCTATCCAGCATGGCAAAAAGATTGGTTTCAGAAGCGCTACCGTCTGGTTCCGCTACCGCGTTACTGGTAATACTGTCGAAAATTTTGTCGCCCGTATGTCCTATCACCATCGAACGCGAAGCATCGACCTGTTGCCTAATACTTTCTGCTCCACCGACGTATTTCCCTTTCTCTTCGCTAAACGGCGCAGTCTCTGTTTTATAACCGGCAAAAATGTAGCGCCCGTTACCGTCAGTGGTGTTCGCCAGATTCAGCAACTGGTCACGAAGCCCCTGGATATCCGTAGCCAGCGAGGCCCGGTCATCGTCACTCAAAGTGCCATTGCTGGCGTAGACAATTTTTTCCTGAGCATTCTGGATAGCAGTGGTGACCTGGCTAAGTACACTCTCTTCCAGTGACACTTTTTGAGTGGCGAAAGTACGCGCCAGCGTGTACTGGCTGTTTTGCGCCTGTGCCTGGGAGAGAACAACCGCTTGTGATGCTGCAATGGGATCGTCAGAAGGGTTAACGACTCGCTTACCTGTCGACATCTGCTCGCCGTACTTCATCCATTCCGCCTGAGAATTGGTGATGCCACGCATGTTTTGCTGGTACATCATCTGGGTACTGAAACGCATCTTATCTCCCCTTAGCGAATGTTAATCAGCGCATCAAAAATCGCGTTTGCCGTCTGCAGAACCTGCGCATTCGCCAGGTAATACTGCTGAAAACGTTGCAGATTTCCGTACTCCTCATCGAGATTGACACCGGAAATCGACTGCTGCTGATTGGAAAGCTGCGTCACCACATTACCTTGCGTGGCGCTACTGGTTTTCAACGTCGCGGTTTTATTACCGATATCACTCACTAACGAGGCATAAGCGTCGTTAAAGGATTTCGCACCGCCCACCGTTTTACTGTTGCTTTGCAGATCCAGCAGGGCCTGACCGTTGCGGTTATCGCTATCACCCGCATCTTCTTCGCTCGCCATCGCTATTTTCGCTTCGTCGGTGATTAATACATCCATGTTGACGATAGCGTCACTTACTGGTTTCAGCGTGAAGCTGTCGTTAACAGCAGGCGTTCCTGTAAACGTCAACTCCAGACCATCAAATGCCACTTTACCGTTGGCATCCGGCGTCACCGTAAAAGTGGTATTACTGGCAAGGCGGGTGACCTGCCACTGATTATTATCGAACGAGATTTTGTAATCAGTCGCCAGTACCGCGGAGGCATCAGTTACCGTGGCACCGATCGCAACGTCACCTTTGTTTTTCGTGTTTTGCAGAACCGCGGGCTTACCGATAGCAAAGAAATCTTCACCGGCATCGCCGTTAGCATCAAATCCGGCTTTGTGTTGGCTGTTGAAAGCCTCGGCAAATGCCAGCGCCAGTTGTCCAAGCGTATTACGCGTCTGGTCCAGATCCTGAGAACGGAATGTCAGAATGCCGCCCAGCGACCCGGTATTCAGTAATTTCTCCGGGATCTCAATATTGCCTGCCGTCCCATCAACGTAAGCGACAGTCGTACGAGAAGGGTCGGCGCTGGAAGGAACTGCCGCCAGTTGCCGCGCCGTACTTCCCTGAACCAGTGAGTAACCATTGGCCATCGTGATGTTATAAGTACCGCCATCCTGAACGCTGACTTCTACGCCAACAATCTGGTTTAATTCGCTCACCAGTTGATCGCGTTGATCCAGCAGATTGTTAGGTGACGCCCCTGCCCCCACGCCTGTCAGGCGCGAGATTTGATCGTTCAGGCTGGCAATTTGTTTAGCGTAATTGTTGATCTGATCAACGCTGGCACCTATCGCGATATTGACCTGTTTGTCCTGGTCGCGCAGATATTGATCGGTGGTTTTAAACTGATTCACCAACCCTTCTGATTTCCCAATCAGCGCCTGGCGCGCTGCCGGGTCTTCCGCGTTACTCACCAGCGTTTGCAGGCTGGTGAAGAAATCCTGCATCTGTGTTGCCAGCGAAGAGGTACTGGTGGAGAGCATATTGTCGATTTTCGACATCTGCTCATAGCGGGCAGTCAGGCCGCTACTTTGCGTCTGCGCAGCACGTAACTGGTTGGTAATAAACGCATCATACTCACGCTGCACACCAGAAACGTAGACGCCATTGCCAACCCAGCCGCCAGCGCCCAACGTGCTATTGGCCTGCGCCATAATAGTGGTTTGGCGGGTATATCCGGCAACGTTATAGCTGGAGATATTATTACTTGCCGTATTTAACGCCGCCTGGGCCGCGTTCAGTCCGCTCATGGCGTTATTAATCAAGCTGGACATGGAGGTTCCTTATAAGCCTTCAATTACAGAGTATTATCGGCAGCGACCCGCCGGACTTGAGTTATTCAGAACAGATTATCAATGTTCATACTGTAGGTTTTGCTCACCTTGTCGCTTATCGATTTCATCTGCTGAATCATGTTGGTGAGTTTGCGGGCATAGTGAGGATCGGTGGCATAGCCCGCGTCCTGTAGGGCCTGCGCCCCCTGTTCCGCACTCGCGGCGGTCGTCACGGCGGCGTAGCGCGGGTTACGCGTTAACAGCCCAACGTAATCCGACAAGGCTTCCAGATACGAGCTGTAGACGCGAAACTTCGCTTTTACTTTCTTCGCTTCGCCGTTTTCATATTCAGTCGTGGTGATTTCAGTAACTGGCCCTTTCCAGTTGCCAGAGGCTTTGACACCAAACAGGTTATAGCTCGGCTCGCCGTTTTCGCGGCGGATTTGCCGTTGCCCCCAACCAGATTCCAGTGCCGCCTGAGCGAGGATCAAATGATGTGGCACACCGCTTTGCTGGCTTGCCAGTTGGGCGGGCAGCGAGAGTTGCGCGAGGAATGCTTTACTGTCACCCGGCAGCGAATCATCGTAGTTACGTGGCACGGCCTTTTGCACCAGCTGCGAAAGCGCCTGATTTTGATAACGCACCACAGTTTCGAGCGGGAATTTCATCGGTGCTGCTGGCGTGGACTCCTCTGGCAATGGTTGTTCTGGCGTCATCTGTTTAACCATCATCTCTGCAAGCCCCAGACCTTTGCCCGCCGTCATCTGTTGGGCAATTTGCTGGTCATACATACTGGTATACAGACGAGTGTGCTCGCTGCTGAACAGGCCATCTTTTGGTAAAGCGTCGCGCATGCTTTTCAACATCATCTGCACGAACATCCCTTCCACCTGACGGGCCACCGGACGGATATTTGCCGCCGGATCTTCGCCCGCTTTCGCCTTTAGTTCGTTGAGTGATTGCGCATCCCAGGCCGCACTTGCCAGTAGTTTGCTGTCGCTGATCATCAGATGATTTCCAGTTTTGCCCGCAGACATCCCGCACTTTGCATTGATTGCAGTATGGACATCAGATCCATCGGCGTAGCGCCCAGCGCATTGAGCGCGCGCACCACGTTATTGAGGCTGGCGCTGGAACGTACGCTTTGCAGCGAACCGCCGCTCTGGCGTAAATCGATCTGCGTTTGTGGAGTAACCACAGTCTGTCCACCACCAAACGGTGTATCTGGCTGGCTGACATTGGCCTGACGATTGACTGTTACTGAGAGATTTCCCTGCGCTACCGCGCAGCTGTCGAGGGTCACTTCGCGATTCATCACCACCGAACCGGTGCGCGAGTTAATCACTACTTTAGCGTCCTGCGGGGTGACATTAACCTGCATATTCTGGATATCTGCAAGGAAACGGACCTGGGAACTGTTGCCACTTGGTACGCGCACCTGAATAGTCCGCGCATCTAACGCGGTGGCGCTGCCATATCCACGCACGCGGTTGATGGTGTCAGCGATTTGCTGCGCCATGCTGAAATCTTCGTCGTTAAGTTGCAAATTAAGGGTATTCCCGACGCCAAACTGGCTGGGCAATTCACGTTCAATAACCGCACCATTGGTGATCCGTCCACCGTTCAGTTGGTTCACCTGAACACTGCTACCGCCAGCGGAGGCTCCTGCGCCGCCAACCAGAATATTGCCCTGCGCCAGCGCATACACCTGACTGTCAACGCCCTTAAGCGGCGTCATCAACAACGTACCTCCACGCAAGCTTTTGGCATTTCCCATGGAAGAAACCACCACATCGATGGTTTGCCCCTGACGTCCAAACGGAGGAAGTGACGCTGTCACCATTACCGCAGCGACGTTTTTTAGCTGCATATTGGTGCCCGTCGGAACGGTAATTCCCAGCTGTGAGAGCATGTTATTAAGCGTTTGTGTGGTAAACGGCGTCTGGGTTGTCTGGTCACCGGTGCCATCCAGCCCCACCACCAGACCATAGCCAATCAGTGAGTTTTGCCTTACCCCCTGAACACTGGTGAGATCGCGAATACGCTCAGCCTGAGCCGCCGTCGTGACCAGTAGAAGAATTAATGCAGAGAGAAATTTAATCACCACAGCCTCACTTACATTGGCGACAGGTTAAGGAAGAAACGCTGCAACCAGCCCATATTTTGCGCTTCGTTAATGTAGCCATTGCCTACGTATTCAATGCGCGCATCCGCCACCTGAGTAGACGGTACGGTATTGCTGCCGCTGATAGTGCGTGGATTAACCACGCCAGAGAAGCGAATAAATTCGGTACCCTGATTAATGGCAATCTGTTTTTCACCCACCACATGCAGGTTGCCGTTGACCAGTACCTGGTCAACCGTCACCGTCAACGTGCCGCTAAAGGTATTGCTGGCATTGGCCCCGCCCTTTCCGTTGAACGTGTTACCACCGGAGGCTTCGACATCGGCACGAGCGTTACCAAACAGCCCCTGCAAATAGCGCGGCACAGTATCAAAGCCAAAATTAGTTTTACCGTCACGGCTGGCATTCGCAGAGGAGCTTTTGCTGGCGCTGACGTTCTCCTGCAACACGATGGTCAGCGTATCGCCAATATTGCGTGGTCGACGATCTTCAAACAGCGGTTGATAGCCATAGTTAATCGGCTGAGCAGACTGGAAAATAGAACCGTTGGCGACGGGCGTCGGACCGGGAACCGGTTGTGCACTGGTCGCCCCCTGCACCAGCGGCGTGGAGGGTATCCAGGCGCAGCCGGTTAGTGAAAGCACCAACAAGCTGGAAATGGCATAAGTATGCGCAGCGTTTTTTTGCATGGCTATCATCTTCAAAAATCAGTAAACCGGTGAACCTGCCACCGGTTAAGCCTTAGAGTTGCGTCAGTTTTTGCAGCATCTGATCGGTGGTGGACACCGCTTTACTGTTGATTTCGTAAGCGCGTTGCACCTGAATCATATTGACCAGTTCTTCCGCCACGTTGACGTTAGACGTTTCAACATACCCTTGATACAGCAGTCCTGCGCCGTTCAGGCCCGGCGTGCTTTCGTTCGGTGCACCAGAGGATTGCGTTTCGGTGTAGAGGTTTTCGCCAATGCTCTCCAGCCCGGTGTCATTCATAAAGGTGGTGAGATTGAGCTGCCCAACCTGAACCGGAGCTGCCTGGCCTTGTTGGGTTACGCTGACCACGCCATCACGACCGATGGTGATACTTAACGCATTCGCCGGAATGGTGATCGCTGGCTGCACCTGAAAACCACCAGCCGTCACCAGCTGCCCGTTCTGATCCACCTGGAAAGAGCCGTCACGGGTATAGGCTGATGAACCATCTGGCAACATCACCTGGAAAAAGCCCTGCCCTTTAATCGCGACATCTTTGCTGTTGTTGGTCTGCGACAGGTTTCCCTGGCTGTGTAAGCGTTCAGTGGCGACCGGGCGTACCCCCGTGCCGATTTGTAATCCGGAGGGTAAGGTGGTTTGTTCGGAAGACTGTGCCCCCGGCTGGCGAATGGTTTGATAAAGCAGATCTTCAAACACCGCGCGCTGACGCTTAAAACCGTTAGTACTGACGTTTGCCAGGTTGTTGGCAATGACGTCCATATTGGTTTGCTGGGCGTCAAGGCCCGTTTTGGCGATCCATAATGAACTGATCATAAAATGTCCTGTAGTGGATTAGTGACAAGCAGAGCAGAAGCACGCGACAGTGTGAATTTCCCCTCACCCTAACCCTCTCCCCAAAGGGGCGAGGGAATAGTCCGCGCGCTTTTATTGCAATGTCATCAATCGTTCAATTAACTCATCGACAGCAGTTGGTTGGCACGGCCTGCGTTATCATCGACGCTGCTGATCACCTTCATCTGCATTTCAAAACGCCGCGCGCTGGCAATCATGTCGCTCATTGCCGCAACGGCATTGACGTTACTGCCTTCCAGAACCCCCGACATCACACGCAAGGTTGGATCTGCCTGCAGTATCGGCCCACGCGTGGCCTGGCTTTCTGCGCTTAAACGAAAAATGCCGTCGTCACCGCGTTGCACTTCGCTGCCCGTGGCTTTCACCAGTTTCAGACGCCCCACTGGCGCAACCGTATTTGCCGGATCGCCCGGATTGAGCGCCGAGATTGTGCCATCGGCAGCAATAGTGATTTCCGCCCCTTCCGGCACAGCAATTGGCCCAGCCTCGCCTATCACCGGATGCCCCTGAATTGTCAGTTGCCCGGTGGGATCAACCTGAATGCTGCCATTACGCGTATACCCTTCGCTGCCGTCAGCGGACTGCACGGCCAGCCAGCCATCCTGCTGCAATGCAACGTCCAGCGGGCGCGAGGTGTAATCCATCTTGCCGGGCGTCATGTCTGCACCCGGTGTTGACGCCGTTACCAGCGTGCGCGTGGGCAGTGAAAGCCCTTCCACCGGCACTGCACGCAAGGCGTTTAACTGCGCGCGAAAACCGGGCGTAGAGGCATTGGCCAGATTACTGGCGGTTACCGCCTGTTGATTCAGCGTCTGGCTGGCTGCTCCCATCGCGGTATAAATTGCGTGATCCATTGAGCTATCCCGTCAGCGATTAGCGTAAGTTAACCAGCGTGTTGAGGATCTGGTCCTGGGTTTTGATGGTCTGGGCGTTAGACTGATAGTTACGCTGGGCAACGATCATATTGACCAGTTCTTTACTGAGATCGACGTTGGACGCTTCCAACGCACCGTTGGTCAGGGTGCCAAAGTTGCCCGTCCCGGCTGTCCCCAACAGCGCCACGCCAGAAGATTGCGTCGCAGACCAGACGTTGTCGCCTTCGGATGCCAGACCTTCGTTGTTGGCAAAGTTCGCCAGTACAATCTGCCCCAGCAGTTGTGTTTGTTCGTTGGAATAGTTGCCGACAACCGTACCGTCATCATTGATTTGATAACTCACCAGATCGCCCGGTTTGTAGCCATTCTGGGTGGTTGCCACAATATTGTTAGCGCCGGTATTTTGCTGCATGGAGTTGAGGAAGCTCAGGCTAAACGTGGCGGGATCTGCGCCGTTAATTGCGCCAGTGGTAATATTCTCTGTTGGATTTGAGGTCAGAACGCCATTGGCATTAAACACCAGCTTCATTGCAGGCTCGGCTGTACCTGTTGGATCACTGCTATCCTGGGTGTAGACCTGCCAGTTATTATCCCCGGTCTTCACAAAGTAGACGCTCATGTCATGAGCATTACCCTGACTGTCGAAAACAGTCACCGAACCTTTTTTGTTATAGCTATCCGCATTGCTGGCGCTGAATGGCGTAACAGTAGGAAGCGGATCACTGGAATTCAGGTTGATCTGCATCGATGCCGTGGTGGTAGTTTTCGCTGCCATCAGGGTATTCGGGATCGAAATATTGGTCGGATTCGCCCCTTGCTGAATAGTCGGCGGCGTACCGGTTGCCGGGTAACCCGTCAGCTGTAAACCTTGCATATTCACCAGGTTACGGTTTTCATCCAGCTTAAATTGTCCGTTACGGCTGTAGAACACCGATCCGTTGCTGTCTACCAGACGGAAAAAACCGTTCTGGCTGATAGCAACGTCCAGACCTCGCCCGGTGTTGGTGGTCGTGCCATCGGTAAAGTCCTGAGTGATACCGGCAACTTTTACCCCCAGTCCCACTTTCGAACCGGCAAACATATCGGCAAAAGAGGCCGTGCCTGATTTAAAGCCGTAGGTGGCGGAGTTGGCGATATTGTTGCCAATAACATCGAGGTTGGTGGCGGCAGCGTTTAATCCGCTAACCGCTTGAGAAAAGGCCATGACTGACTCCTGAAATGTGAAGGCTTAAATTATCTGCCGTACTTCGTCGAGGGTGGTGGTGCCGTAAGTGCCGAGATCCAGCGTATTACCGCTGTTGCCGCGGATCACACCCTGCACCAGAGCAAACTGCAGCGGCTGGGCAACCAGTTGTGTACCACCGTTACTGGCGCTAATCGCTACATTGTAAGAACCGTTCGGCGCAGTGCTGCCATCAGTCAACGTACCGTCCCAGGTGAAACTGTGAACTCCGGCGGTCAGTTCACCAATATCAATGGTGCGCACAACCGCGCCATTTTTATCGGTGATGGTGGCCGTAACTTTGTCTGCCGCCTGTTGCAGCTCAACACCAAACGGCGTGGTCGTGGTCACAGCCCCTTCTTCACTGCCGGTTCCCGCAAGAACAGTTGTGCCGGGGATCATCACGCCGTGACCGATCAGGTTACTGGCCTGTAACGACTGGCTGTTATCAATCTGTCCGGAAATAGATCCGAGCGTGGTATTGAGTTTTTCAATCCCGCTGACCGTGCTGATTTGTGCCAATTGCGACGTCAGCTCGTTGTTTTCCATTGGATTGGTCGGGTCCTGGTTTTTCAGCTGCGCCACCAGCAAAGTCAGAAAACTGCTTTGTAAATCTGCGGCGTTGCTGCCCGTGAGCGAACTACTGCTGGTGGTACTGACGCCGGTATTTGTCGGATCGGTGGTGGTTACCGCAATGGACATAGCTTTCTCCTTTATTGACCGAGCGTAAGGGTTTTCAGCATCATGCTTTTCACCGTGTTGAGCACTTCAACGTTGGCCTGATAGCTGCGTGACGCCGACATGGTGTTAACCATCTCCCCGACGACATCAACGTTCGGCATTTTTACGTAGCCCTTTGCATCTGCCAGCGGATTACCCGGTTCATAAACCAGTTTGTCCGGGGCCTGACTTTCTATAACATCGGCAACCTTTACGCCGCCTGTCGCAGCACCTGGTGCAGCGTTAACCTGGAATACCACCTGTTTTGCCCGATATGGCTGTCCATCAGGACCGGTCACGCTATCAGCATTTGCCAGATTACTGGCCGCCACGTTCAGGCGCTGGGACTGGGCAGTTAACGCCGACCCGGCGATATCAAAAATATTCAGCAGTGCCATCCGTTAATTTCCGCTCTGTAAAACGTTCATCATGCCTTTGATTTGCCCGCTCAACGCGCTAAGGCTCATCTGGTATTGCAGGCTGTTATCGGCAAACTGGGTGCGTTCGCGATCCATATCGACGGTATTACCGTCAAGCGAAGGCTGGTCCGGAATACGGTATTGCAGTTCTGCGGTAGGAGGCGTCAGCGCCTGCGCCGGGATGTGTTGCGTTGAGGTCATCGTCAGTGCAACCACACTGGTTGCATCCCGTCCACGTTGCATGACTTTTTTAAGTTCACTGGCAAAATCGATATCGCGCGCCTGATAACCAGGGGTATCGGCATTGGCGATGTTTGCTGCCAGCACTTCCTGACGCTGGGCGCGCAGATTGAGCGCCTCTTGTTGAAAACGTAAGGCGGCGTCGAGCTTATCGAGCATATCTCCTCCGCAGGTATCAAAATTCTGCCATCAGCTTAAATGCCTTTACGCGCGCGTTATCGGCGGAATAAACGCAAAATGGGTCGCTATTTATGCCGTTGATGGTCATTGCGGACAGGTACAATTCACGTTGTAGAAATGGCTGGGGGCGAAAATGCTGACAATAAAACGTAGCGTGGCGATCATCGCGATACTGTTCAGTCCGTTAAGTACGGCGAGCAATCTCACATCGCAATTGCACAACTTTTTTAGCGCCCAACTCGCGGGGGTAAGTGATGAGGTTCGTGTTTCTATTCGTACAGCGCCCAATCTACTACCGCCATGCGAGCAGCCATTGCTTTCGATGAGCAATAATTCCCGCCTGTGGGGCAATGTGAATGTGTTGGCACGCTGCGGTAACGACAAACGATATTTACAGGTTAATGTGCAGGCCACAGGAAATTATGTGGTTGCCGCGATGCCCATTGTGCGGGGAGGAAAGCTGGAAGCTGGCAATGTCAAACTAAAACGCGGACGGCTGGATACCCTGCCACCGCGTACGGTGCTGGATATCAATCAACTTGTTGATGCCATTAGCCTGCGCGATCTATCACCCGATCAACCTATCCAGTTAACCCAGTTTCGCCAGGCATGGCGGGTAAAAGCGGGACAACGCGTCAATGTGATCGCCAGCGGTGATGGGTTTAGCGCCAACGCAGAAGGTCAGGCGCTGAACAATGCAGCCGTCGCACAGAATGCGCGGGTGCGCATGGTATCGGGACAGGTAGTCAGCGGCGTTGTTGATGCAGATGGGAATATTCTTATAAACCTGTAAGCTGTTAAAGATTACCCGTCCCTTGCCGATAAATAAGCAACACATGATAAAAGCGCCCTCAATGAGGAATAAACCATGAGTATTGATCGCACTTCGCCTCTGAAGCCTGTAAGCACCGTTCAACCGCGCGAAACCACTGACGCGCCGGTAACGAACAGCCGGGCGGCAAAAACAACCGCCTCCACCAGCACCAGTGTGACGTTAAGCGACGCGCAAGCAAAACTGATGCAACCCGGCAGCAGTGATATCAATCTTGAACGTGTCGAAGCGTTAAAACTGGCGATTCGTAACGGTGAACTAAAAATGGACACCGGCAAAATTGCCGATGCGCTGATCAACGAAGCGCAGCAAGACTTGCAGAGTAACTGATCGTATGACACGTCTTGCAGAGATCCTCGACCAGATGTCCGCTGTGCTTAACGATCTCAAAACGGTAATGGATCAAGAGCAGCAACATCTCTCTATGGGGCAGATCAACGGCAGCCAGTTGCAATGGATTACAGAACAAAAAAGCTCACTGCTGGCGACGCTGGATTACCTCGAACAGTTACGCAAGAAAGAACCCAATACAGCAAATAGCGTTGATATTAGTCAACGCTGGCAGGAAATTACTGTGAAAACGCAGCAACTACGCCAAATGAATCAACATAACGGCTGGTTACTGGAAGGACAGATTGAGCGCAATCAACAGGCGCTGGAAATGTTGAAACCGCATCAGGAACCGACGCTATATGGGGCGAACGGTCAGACCTCAACAACCCATCGCGGCGGTAAAAAGATTTCGATCTGAATATTATCTCCGGCCTGCACTGCAGGCCGGAATGCATTGTTACACCGTCCGGCGGGCAAATTCTTTAACTTTGAAGCCCAGTACCGCCAGTGCAGCGAAGTACGCGGCAATCCCCGCCAGCACGACCGCCATTAAACGCAGTAAGCGCCAGGGCATGGTACCCAATGACCACTCCGGCATGATATGTAACATACCTAAAAGCACGCCAGACATCACCAGTACCGCCACCACCAGACGCAACAGAAACGCCATCCAGCCGGGTTGCGGGGTAAAGATTTTCTGCTTACGCAACTGCCAGTAAAGCAGCGAAGCATTCAGACACGCCGCCAGACCAATAGAAAGTGACAGCCCGGCATGTTTCAACGGACCAATAAACGCCAGGTTCATCAATTGCGTTAAAATCAGCGTAACGATGGCAATTTTCACTGGCGTTTTAATGTCCTGGCGGGAATAAAAGCCAGGAGCCAAAACTTTCACTACAATCAGGCCAATCAAACCCACCGAGTAGGCAATTAACGCCCGCTGGGTCATCAGCGCATCAAAGGCGGTAAATTTACCGTACTGGAACAGCGAAACGGTCAACGGACCTGAAAGAATGCCCAACGCAACCGCACTCGGCAGCGCCAACAGGAAACAAAGACGCAGCCCCCAGTCCATCAAACGGTTGTATTCATCATGATTGCCACTGGCAAAACTCTTCGACAGCGACGGCAGCAAAATGGTGCCAAGCGCCACGCCCAGCACACCAGACGGAAACTCCATTAAGCGGTCGGCGTAATACATCCAAGACACCGAACCGGAAGCAAGAAACGAGGCAAAAATGGTGTTGATGATTAAGGAGATCTGGCTCACAGAGACGCCAAGGATCGCCGGTCCCATCTGTTTCACCACGCGCATTGCTCCGGCATCGTGGAAGTTAATGCGCGGCAGGACCAGCATGCCGATCTTCTTCAGGTGCGGTAGCTGATACACCAGCTGCAGGATGCCGCCGACCGTAACAGCCCACGCCAGCGCCAGCACCGGTGGGTTAAAGTACGGTGCGGCAAACAGCGCGAAACCAATCATGCTGATGTTAAGCAGTGTTGGAGCAAACGCCGGAATCGAGAAGCGGTTCCACGTATTCAGAATCGCTCCCACCAGCGACGCCAGGGAGATCAGCAAGATATAGGGAAAGGTAATCTTTAGTAGCTGGCTGGTCAGGGCAAATTTGTCGGCAGTGTCAGCGAAGCCTGGCGCGGTCACCATGATCACCCACGGTGCGGCGAGCATGCCAGCGACCGTCACAACCGCCAGCGCGAGTGTCAGCAGGCCAGAAACATAAGAGACAAAGACCCGCGTGGCGTCTTCACCCTGCTTACTTTTATATTCCGCCAGAATCGGTACAAATGCCTGGGAAAATGCCCCTTCGGCAAAGATACGGCGTAACAAGTTAGGAAGTTTAAAAGCGACGAAAAAGGCGTCGGTTGCCATCCCTGCGCCAAAGATTCTGGCGACAATTGCGTCTCGTGCGAAGCCAAGCACACGCGAAAACATGGTCATCGAGCTGACGGCGGCCAGCGATTTTAATAAATTCATCGGTGTTCTAATCCAGACCCACGGGCAAAACGCCTGCAAGGCAGGCGCTGAAAGAGGCGAATAGTCTACCTGGATTATGGTGAATTGCTACCGCCAGATGTTACAGGGTTTATTCACTCATCGCATCGCGCCAGATCTTGTCAACGATACGTTGCGCCAGCACGGCCTGTTCGCCGGCGGTTTGCGGAACTGTCTGATTTTGCACACATTCAATGAAGTGCCGCGCACAGCCGACAAATCCACGTTGTTCAAGAGTGCTCTGCCAACCAGGAATCGGTTTATGCACTACGCCCTGCCCGCGCTCCTCACGCCATTCGCGCATATCCGTAATGTCGATGAGCGCACCGTCAGTCACGGCCTGCACGGTTTCACGCTGACTTCCGGCACGGCGATGCATACAGGTGGTGATCTGCAAAGGACCGGCCGAAAAATGGTGCTCGGCAAACAGCATTTCGCCAGCGTCGTTAGTCAGTAGCGTACCGCCATCCAGAGAGGCTTTGCCGCCCGACAACCACAGCGCGGTATCCACCACATGCAGATAATCATCCAGCAACGTGAAATAAAGATCGTGTGGCCCGACACTATTGCTACGATGTTTATCCATTCTTAGCGAAGCTGCGGTAGCGAGTTGCGTTTTTAACTCACCGTAGAGTGGTGCGAAACGACGGTTAAAACCGACCATCAACGTCAGTTTTTTACGCGCCGCCAGTTCCACCAGCCGTTCAGCATCGCGCAGATTTTCTGCCAGCGGTTTATCGACACAGACATGTACACCCGCATTGAGTAACGTACTGACCACGTCAAAGTGGCTGGCGGTGCTGGAATGCACAAAAACCGCATCGCAACTGGCGGCAAGGCTGGATAACGAATCGGCATAAGGAATGCGCCAGCTTTCACAAATTGGCAGGGCTTTCGCGCGCGTAGGCGACCAGGCTCCTTGTAACGTCCAGTCAGACGCTGCCGCCAGCACCGGTAACCACGCTTTTTGCGCAATGCCACCTAATCCCACTACGCCGATACGTAATTTTTTCACTTTAATCTCCCAGATGGGCCAGCAACGAATCAAGACGCTGTTTCAGTTCTGCCACTTCGATTTCCAGGGCTTCGACGCGGGCCTGTAAATCACCATCAACCGCGTTCGACATATCCGTCACCGCCGGCTGATCTTCAACCTCACCACTGAAAAGATGCATGTAGCGGCTTTCGCGTTTACCCGGTTCGCGGGCCAGACGCACCACAAAAGGACCATCTTCGCGATTTGCCAGTTGTTCCAGCGTCGACTCCACTTCCGCCATATCGCTGAATTCATACATTCGCGCGGCGCGGCTGCGCAGTTCACCTGGCGTCTGGGCACCACGCAATAACAACGTGGTGATTAACGCCACTTCCGCTGCGCTCAGTTTCAGATCGCCAAATTCTGAATTACAAAAACGTTGCTCATATTTGGTGACCCGATTACCAAAACCGCTCACTGTGCGTAGATAATGACGTTTGACCAGATTATCCAGCTGTTCCTGCACTTCGGATTCACTCAGATTCATGACCGGTTCACGGTTCGTTTTCTGATTACAGGCCGTGACTACACCATTGACTGAGAGCGGGTATTGCTCCGGCGTGGTCACCTGCTTTTCCAGCAAGCAACCAATCACGCGAGCTTCAAGGGCAGTAAGTTGATATTTCATGAGATTCTCCTTAGCGGCCGGGCGTCCAGTCTGGGGTCGTTAATGCCGTCAGTACGTGATCGCGCCATTGTCCATCAATCAACAGATAGTCTTTCGCATAGCCTTCTTTTTCAAAACCCAGTCGCGCCAGTAAATCACCGCTGCGTTTATTGTGCGGCATATAATTAGCCATAATGCGATGAATATGTTGGGTGCGCTGCATATAACGAATGGCTGCGGTCAGGGCTTCAAACATGAGTCCTTTGCCCTGCCATTTTTGCCCAATCGAATAACCGAGATAGCAGGCATGAAAAGAGCCGCGAACAACATTGGAAAAATTGGCAACGCCAATAATCTCTTTTTCGTCCGGGTCGAATAAACCAAAGTAGAAAGCTGAACCTTGTTTATGAAATTCGTTAATCATCCCCAGCCTGGCCTGCCAGCCTGATGGATAACAGTGGCTTTCGTCGCGCACTGGCTCCCAGGGCTTGAGGAAATGGCGATTCTCTGCGTAATAATCCGCAAGACGCCAGGCATCACGATCATGCACCAGACGCACGACCAGTCGGTCTGTGGTTAAGCGCACTTTTGGCACGTTACTGCGATAGCCAAACATTCTATACCTACTCCTTCCCGTAACGTCTTTAATACGCTGTAAGTATTACTATACCTGCGCAACCAGACCCTGTGAAAAGTCCAAAATGCCATTTTCTGCATTATTCACATATTTGATAAAAACTCTCTATCAAAGCGACGTTTTGATAAAAAAATATTGTCCCCGAAGTGATGGGAAAAGTCTTAGCGGCAATGCAGAATAGAAAGTGCTCATCTTTTATTTCCCGGGAGGGGAAATGTCCCGCGTGTCGCAGGCGAGGAACCTGGGTAAATATTTCCTGCTCATCGATAATATGCTGGTCGTGCTGGGGTTCTTTGTTGTCTTCCCGCTGATCTCTATCCGCTTCGTTGATCAAATGGGCTGGGCCGCCGTCATGGTCGGTATTGCTCTCGGTCTACGCCAGTTTATTCAGCAAGGTCTGGGTATTTTCGGCGGCGCAATTGCCGACCGCTTTGGTGCCAAACCGATGATTGTTACCGGTATGCTGATGCGCGCTGCCGGATTCGCCACAATGGGTATCGCCCACGAACCGTGGCTATTGTGGTTTTCATGCCTGCTCTCGGGACTCGGCGGCACGTTGTTTGATCCGCCGCGTTCGGCGCTGGTGGTGAAACTAATCCGTCCACAACAACGTGGTCGTTTTTTCTCGCTGTTGATGATGCAGGACAGTGCCGGTGCGGTCATTGGCGCATTGTTGGGGAGCTGGCTGTTGCAATACGACTTTCGCCTGGTCTGCGCCACAGGGGCCGTTTTGTTTGTGCTGTGTGCGGCGTTCAATGCGTGGTTGTTACCGGCATGGAAACTCTCCACCGTACGCACGCCCGTTCGCGAAGGCATGACCCGCGTGATGCGTGACAAGCGTTTTGTCACCTATGTCCTGACGCTGGCGGGTTACTACATGCTGGCTGTACAAGTGATGCTGATGCTGCCAATTATGGTCAACGACGTGGCTGGCGCACCCTCTGCCGTTAAATGGATGTATGCCATTGAAGCGTGTCTGTCGTTAACGTTGCTCTACCCTATCGCCCGCTGGAGTGAAAAGCATTTTCGTCTGGAACACCGGTTGATGGCTGGGCTGTTGATAATGTCATTAAGCATGATGCCGGTGGGCATGGTCAGCGGCCTGCAACAACTTTTCACCCTGATTTGTCTGTTTTATATCGGGTCGATCATTGCCGAGCCTGCGCGTGAAACCTTAAGTGCTTCGCTGGCGGACGCAAGAGCTCGCGGCAGCTATATGGGGTTTAGCCGTCTGGGTCTGGCGATTGGCGGCGCTATTGGTTATATCGGTGGTGGCTGGCTGTTTGACCTGGGCAAATCGGCGCACCAGCCAGAGCTTCCGTGGATGATGCTGGGAATTATTGGCATCTTCACTTTCCTTGCGCTGGGTTGGCAGTTTAGTCAGAAACGCGCCGCGCGTCGTTTGCTTGAACGCGACGCCTGATTTGATACTCCCCCCTGACTCCTCCATACTGAAAGTGAACTGACAGCCAAATGGAGGAGTCACGTGAAGCTATACATTTACGATCACTGCCCTTACTGCCTCAAAGCCCGCATGATTTTCGGCCTGAAAAATATCCCCGTCGAATTACATGTTCTGCTCAACGACGACGCAGAAACACCCACCCGGATGGTCGGTCAAAAACAGGTTCCCATTCTGCAAAAAGATGACAGCCGCTATATGCCAGAAAGCATGGACATCGTTCACTATGTCGATAAACTCGACGGCAAACCGTTACTGACCGGCAAACGTTCCCCTGCCATTGAAGAGTGGCTGCGCAAGGTCAATGGCTACGCAAACAAACTGCTGTTGCCGCGTTTTGCCAAATCGGCATTCGATGAGTTTTCTACTCCCGCCGCGCGCAAATATTTCGTCGACAAGAAAGAGGCCAGCGCGGGTAATTTTGCCGACCTGCTGGCCCACTCTGACGGTCTGATTAAGAATATCAGCGATGATTTACGTGCGCTGGACAAACTGATCGTCAAACCGAACGCCGTGAATGGCGAACTTTCGGAAGATGATATTCAGCTATTTCCGCTGCTGCGTAATCTGACGCTGGTAGCCGGAATCAACTGGCCAAGCCGCGTTGCTGATTACCGCGATAATATGGCGAAACAGACACAAATCAATTTGTTATCATCAATGGCGATTTAATCCTGACCCGCCGCGGCAGCCTGTATTCGCGGGTTGCCGCCGTTTTCAGTTTTTTCTGCTGGTGAGTTTATCGCTGGTGACACATGCTGCGTTGTGTCAGGATATTGACGCAGATTTCATGTCGAGGACTACCATGAACAAGTTTTTATTTGCCGCTGCATTGATCGTCAGTGGCCTGCTCGTTGGCTGTAATCAACTCACCCAATACACCATCACCGAACAAGAAATTAACCAGTCGCTTGCGAAACATAATAATTTCTCAAAAGATATCGGTTTACCCGGCGTGGCTGACGCCCATATTGTTCTGACAAACCTGACCAGCCAAATTGGTCGCGAAGAGCCGAATAAGGTTACCCTAACCGGAGACGCCAATCTGGACATGAACTCCCTGTTCGGTAGCCAGAAAGCGACCATGAAACTGAAGCTGAAAGCGCTGCCCGTGTTTGATAAAGAAAAAGGCGCGATCTTCCTGAAAGAGATGGAAGTGGTCGATGCGACGGTACAACCGGAAAAAATGCAAACGGTGATGCAAACGTTGCTTCCCTATTTGAACCAGGCATTACGCAATTACTTTAACCAGCAACCTGCTTACGTCCTGCGCGAAGATGGCAGCCAGGGCGAAGCAATGGCGAAAAAACTGGCGAAAGGCATTGAAGTGAAGCCAGGCGAAATTGTCATTCCATTTACTGATTAATCACGAGGGCGCATTCGCGCCCTTTATTTTTCGTGCAAAGGAAAACGTTTCCGCTTATCCTTTGTGTCCGGCAAAAACATCCCTTCAGCCGGAGCATAGAGATTAATGACTGCACCATCCCAGGTATTAAAGATCCGCCGCCCAGACGACTGGCACCTTCACCTCCGCGATGGCGACATGTTAAAAACTGTCGTGCCGTATACCAGCGAAATTTATGGACGGGCTATCGTAATGCCCAATCTGGCTCCGCCCGTGACCACAGTTGAGGCTGCCGTGGCGTATCGCCAACGTATTCTTGATGCCGTACCTGCCGGGCACAATTTCACCCCATTGATGACCTGTTATTTAACAGATTCGCTGGATCCTAATGAGCTGGAGCGCGGATTTAACGAAGGCGTGTTCACCGCTGCAAAACTTTATCCGGCAAACGCAACCACTAACTCCAGCCACGGCGTGACGTCAATTGACGCAATCATGCCGGTACTTGAGCGCATGGAAAAAATCGGTATGCCGCTACTGGTGCATGGTGAAGTGACACATGCAGATATCGACATTTTTGATCGTGAAGCGCGCTTTATAGAAAGCGTGATGGAACCTCTGCGCCAGCGCCTGACTGCGCTGAAAGTCGTTTTTGAGCACATCACCACCAAAGATGCTGCCGACTATGTCCGTGACGGAAATGAACGGCTGGCTGCCACCATCACTCCGCAGCATCTGATGTTTAACCGCAACCATATGCTGGTTGGTGGCGTGCGTCCGCACCTGTATTGTTTACCCATCCTCAAACGCAATATTCACCAACAGGCATTGCGTGAACTGGTCGCCAGCGGTTTTAATCGAGTATTCCTCGGTACGGATTCTGCGCCACATGCACGTCATCGCAAAGAGAGCAGTTGCGGCTGCGCGGGCTGCTTCAACGCCCCAACCGCGCTGGGCAGTTACGCTACCGTCTTTGAAGAGATGAATGCTCTGCAGCACTTTGAAGCATTCTGTTCTGTAAACGGCCCGCAGTTCTATGGCTTGCCGGTCAACGACACATTCATCGAACTGGTACGTGAAGAGCAACAGGTTGCTGAAAGCATCGCACTGACTGATGACACCCTGGTGCCATTCCTCGCCGGGGAAACGGTACGCTGGTCCGTTAAACAATAAAAATTGTAGCTTCCTGTTGTCATTAGGTTATTTTACCTGTATAAATAACCAGTATATTCAACAGGGGGCTATTATGCGAATTGAAGTCACCATAGCGAAAACTTCTCCATTGCCAGCTGGGGCTATTGACGCCCTGGCTGGCGAACTTTCCCGCCGTATTCAGTATGCGTTTCCTGATAATGAAGGCCACGTATCGGTACGTTATGCCGCAGCGAATAATTTATCGGTTATTGGCGCAACAAAAGAAGATAAACAGCGCATTAGCGAAATTCTCCAGGAAACGTGGGAAAGCGCCGATGACTGGTTTGTCAGCGAATAATATGCAGTGATTTTTGTTTTTGCCGGGTCGCCCCGGCTTTTTTATTTTACTTACAAATTTTGAGTACAAAATTTCTACACTTCCTCAAAATAATTGCACAATATGCTAAAAAAATATGAATGACATGCTGTTTTATTGTTCATATAAATCTTAAAAGCAGAAATTTATCTGTTCCCCCCTTTAAAAATTCGGTGAATACCCTTACTTATTGGTATACTGAAGTTGCTTCAGATAAAAACGCATTGAACCTCGAATAACGTTGTCTAGTAACACGAATTAGGGGGCCATGATGGAAAAAAATAATGAAGTCATTCAGACTCATCCGCTCGTAGGGTGGGACATCAGCACCGTTGATAGCTATGATGCGCTGATGTTGCGTTTGCACTACCAGACCCCAAATAAGTCCGAGCAGGAAGGGACTGAAGTTGGTCAGACGCTCTGGTTAACCACTGATGTTGCCAGACAATTTATTTCGATATTAGAAGCAGGAATCGCCAAAATTGAATCCGGTGATTTCCCGGTAAACGAGTATCGGCGTCATTAACATGACATGACCATCCACCCAAAAGGCACCTCACCGGTGCCTTTACCATTTCTGGGTTGTATATCTGCATTCAGTTAATTACTCTGCTTAAACCATGAGAGCAGAGAGAAAAAAATGAAATACGATCTCATCATTATTGGCAGCGGTTCCGTAGGCGCTGCCGCCGGGTATTATGCAACCCGCGCCGGTTTAAACGTGCTAATGACCGACGCCCATATGCCACCGCATCAACACGGCAGCCACCACGGCGATACGCGATTAATTCGCCATGCTTATGGTGAAGGCGAAAAGTATGTCCCGTTGGTCCTCCGCGCGCAAACGCTGTGGGATGAACTTTCCCGCCACAACGAAGATGATCCCATTTTTGTACGCTCTGGTGTCATTAACCTCGGCCCGGCTGACTCCGCATTTCTCGCCAACGTCGCCCACAGCGCCGAACAGTGGCAACTCAACGTTGAAAAGCTCGATGCGCAAGGGATTATGGCCCGCTGGCCAGAAATACGCGTCCCGGACAACTACATCGGCTTATTTGAGACTGATTCCGGTTTTTTGCGCAGCGAACTGGCGATTAAAACCTGGATCCAACTGGCGAAGGAAGCGGGCTGTGCGCAACTGTTCAACTGCCCGGTCACCGCAATTCGTCATGACGATGATGGCGTAACTATTGAAACCGTTGACGGTGAGTATCAGGCGAAAAAAGCGATTGTCTGCGCGGGAACATGGGTAAAAGACCTGCTCCCGGAGCTGCCTGTCCAGCCCGTACGCAAAGTATTTGCCTGGTATCAGGCCGATGGGCGCTATAGCGTGAAGAATAAATTCCCGGCGTTTACCGGTGAACTTCCCAATGGCGATCAATATTATGGTTTTCCGGCAGAAAACGACGCGTTGAAGATTGGCAAACATAACGGAGGCCAGGTTATCCATTCAGCGGATGAACGTGTTCCGTTTGCGGAAGTGGTCAGCGATGGTTCGGAAGCCTTCCCGTTCTTGCGCAATGTATTGCCGGGTATCGGTTGCTGCCTGTACGGCGCTGCCTGCACCTATGATAATTCGCCTGACGAAGATTTTATTATCGATACCCTACCCGGCCACGATAATACACTGCTCATTACCGGCCTGAGTGGGCACGGTTTTAAATTTGCGTCAGTTTTAGGGGAAATAGCTGCCGATTTTGCGCAAGACAAAAAAAGCGATTTTGATTTGACGCCATTCAGGCTTTCCCGCTTCCAATAATCATCATTACGGCCTCCAGAATGAGGCCGTTTTTACAGGAGTATTTAATGCGTCGGCTGTTGCACTATCTCATCAATAATATTCGCGAGCATCTGATGCTTTATCTTTTTCTCTGGGGATTGTTGGCAATTATGGATCTGATCTATGTGTTTTATTTTTAGTTTTCCGCACTGACATAAACTGACAAATATTTAATCTCCCTTTCATTTAGCGTGAAAAATTGAATGAGATAATTCCTGCTTCTACAGCACTCACCAGACATCTCTGATGCTGAACCCACTAAACTTATGAAGATTCTTTCATTATTAATTCAAAATTATTGAAATAAAAATAAATATCATTCAATTTGTTATTTTAGTGTTGCAATTCATTCTCCGACACGCCATTTTCTTTCTCTCGCAAATTCGTATTGGATGCACTTATGTCATTCACAAATACCCCTGAACGCTATGGTGTTATATCTGCGGCCTTCCATTGGCTAAGCGCAATTATTGTCTACGGCATGTTTGCTTTAGGTCTGTGGATGGTCACGCTCAGTTATTACGATGGCTGGTATCACAAAGCACCCGAACTGCATAAAAGCATCGGTATTTTGTTAATGATGGGGCTGGTTATTCGCGTTCTGTGGCGTGTCATATCTCCACCGCCGGGTCCGCTGCCGAGTTATTCGCCCATGACTCGTCTTGCCGCAAAGGCTGGACATCTCGCATTGTACCTATTGCTGTTCGCCATCGGCATCAGCGGCTATCTGATCTCAACTGCCGATGGTAAACCGATCAGCGTTTTTGGCTGGTTTGACGTCCCCGCGACCCTTGCCGACGCTGGCGCACAGGCAGACTTTGCCGGTGCCCTGCATTTTTGGCTCGCGTGGAGCGTCGTAGTACTGTCCGTTATGCACGGATTTATGGCCCTGAAGCATCATTTCATCGATAAAGACGACACTCTGAAGCGCATGCTGGGAAAGTCGTCATCTGACTATGGAGTATAAAAAATGAAAAAAAGCCTGCTTGGTTTAACCTTCGCGTCCCTGATGTTCTCTGCCGGTTCAGCGGTTGCCGCCGATTACAAAATTGACAAAGAAGGTCAGCACGCCTTTGTTAATTTCCGCATCCAGCACCTTGGCTATAGCTGGTTATACGGCACCTTTAAAGATTTCGACGGTACTTTTACCTTTGACGAAAAAAATCCGGCTGCCGATAAAGTGAATGTGACAATTAACACCACCAGCGTCGATACTAATCACGCCGAACGCGATAAACATCTTCGCAGTGCAGATTTCCTCAATACCGCAAAATATCCACAGGCAACATTCACCTCCACCAGCGTGAAGAAAGACGGTGACGAACTGGATATTACCGGCGATCTGACGCTGAATGGCGTAACCAAACCCGTCACGCTGGAAGCGAAATTAATTGGTCAGGGCGACGACCCATGGGGTGGTAAACGTGCAGGCTTCGAGGCCGAAGGCAAAATTAAGCTCAAGGACTTCAATATCAAGACAGATTTAGGTCCAGCTTCTCAGGAAGTGGATCTGATTATTTCAGTGGAAGGCGTACAGCAGAAGTAAGCGTGAAATGTTGCCGGATGGCACGCATCCGGCAATGATATTTATTCTGTTGGATCAGGAATGCCCAGTGTTGTATTCAGACGTCCACGAGACTTATTAAAGATCTTATTGCCATTTTCACGTCCTGCCCGACGGCGTCGCTGTTCTTCTGGCGGTAACGCGCTTTCTTCGCAGCAAATCTCACTACAACAACCTTTGTATTTTTCCGCGCATACTGGACACTGAATAAACAGCAGGTGGCAGCCATCATTTTTACAGTTGGTATGGCTGTCGCACGGCGCGCCGCACTGGTGGCAATGCGCGATAATCTCATCCGATATACGTTCGCCCATCCGCTCGTCAAAAACAAAATTTTTGCCAATAAAACGCACCGGCAAGCCCTGCTCGCGCGCCTTACGGGCGTATTCAATAATTCCGCCCTCGATATGCCAGACTTTGTTGAATCCGTTATGTTTCATCCAGGCACTGGCCTTTTCACAACGAATGCCGCCGGTGCAGTACATGACGATTTTTTTATCTTTATGTGCCTGCATCATCTCGACTGCTTTTGGCAGCTGCTCACGGAAGGTATCTGCCGGAATTTCGAGCGCGTTTTCAAAGTGCCCCACTTCATACTCATAGTGGTTACGCATGTCGATAAATAGTGCATCGGGATCGTCAAGCATGGCGTTCACTTCCGCCGCTTGCAGATACTCACCAACATTGCTGGCATCAAAGTGAGGATCGTCAATACCGTCGGCAACAATGCGATCGCGTACCTTCATGCGCAGTACCCAGAAAGATTTCCCGTCATCATCCAACGCGATATTCAGGCGTAAACCCTCTAAAGCCGGGTCGAAGGCATAGAGCTGCGCGCGAAATGTTTCAACATTGCTCGCAGGTACGCTGATTTGCGCGTTAATGCCCTCATGCGCCAGATACACTCGCCCAAAAACATTCAGCGCGGTAAACAGCTGATATAAAGCGTCACGGGTCGCCTTAGGATCGGCGATGTGGAAATACTTGTAAAACGAAATGGTGGTTCGCGGTTCGCTCTCAGCCAACATTTTGGCTTTTAGCGCGTCGTTGGAAATGCGGTTGTGTAACACTGGCATGGTGTACGGTTCCTGCGAGATGGGAAAGTAAAAATCCGCGGCATGATATAGCAATTATCGATAATTAACATCCACACATTTTACGCTACATTTGCGCATTAAAAATTATTTGTTATTTACAAGCGCGGCAATTTCGCCCAGTCTTCAGCCACAAATTTTGGTTGCGGGCGAAAAAATGCGACAATACATACAATTGCCCGAATAGGTTGAAAAACAGGATTGATATGACGAATCTACCCAAGTTCTCCACCGCACTGCTTCATCCGCGTTATTGGTTAACCTGGTTGGGTATTGGCGTACTTTGGTTAGTCGTGCAATTGCCCTACCCGGTTATCTACCGCCTCGGTTGTGGATTAGGAAAACTGGCGTTACGTTTTATGAAACGACGCGCAAAAATTGTGCATCGCAACCTGGAACTGTGCTTCCCGGAAATGAGCGAACAAGAACGCCGTAAAATGGTGGTGAAGAATTTCGAATCCGTTGGCATGGGCCTGATGGAAACCGGCATGGCGTGGTTCTGGCCGGACCGCCGAATCGCCCGCTGGACGGAAGTGATCGGCATGGAACACATTCGTGACGTGCAGGCGCAAAAACGCGGCATCCTGTTAGTTGGCATCCATTTTCTGACACTGGAACTGGGCGCGCGGCAGTTTGGTATGCAGGAACCGGGGATTGGCGTTTACCGCCCGAACGATAATCCACTGATTGACTGGCTACAAACCTGGGGCCGTTTGCGCTCAAATAAATCGATGCTCGACCGCAAAGATTTAAAAGGCATGATTAAAGCCCTGAAAAAAGGCGAAGTGGTCTGGTACGCACCGGATCATGATTACGGCCCGCGCTCAAGCGTTTTCGTCCCGTTATTTGCCGTTGAGCAGGCTGCGACCACGACCGGAACCTGGATGCTGGCACGGATGTCCGGCGCATGTCTGGTGCCCTTCGTTCCACGCCGTAAGCCAGATGGCAAAGGGTATCAATTGATTATGCTGCCGCCAGAGTGTTCTCCGCCACTGGATGATGCCGAAACTACCGCCGCGTGGATGAACAAAGTGGTAGAAAAATGCATCATGATGGCACCAGAGCAGTATATGTGGTTACACCGTCGCTTTAAAACACGCCCGGAAGGCGTTCCTTCACGCTATTAAATCTCCCATGCCGGATGCTTCAGAAGGGTATCCGGCATTACCACAGCAAATCCCCCTGATTTAGCGATAAAAGCTCTCTGGATTGCGCCCCCTGGAAGTCGGGCGCATAATTAGTGTGCTTATCTTTTCTTCTTATGTTCACCGCGCCTGGCGCACCAACAGCGGATTGCTATGTCACCCTGTGAAAATGACACCCCTATAAACTGGAAACGAAACCTGATCGTCGCCTGGCTAGGCTGTTTTCTTACCGGTGCCGCCTTCAGCCTGGTAATGCCCTTCTTACCCCTCTACGTTGAGCAGCTTGGCGTTACGGGCCACTCCGCCTTGAATATGTGGTCCGGTATTGTCTTCAGCATTACATTTTTATTTTCGGCCATCGCCTCACCGTTTTGGGGTGGACTCGCCGACCGTAAAGGCCGAAAACTCATGCTATTACGCTCTGCTCTCGGCATGGGCATCGTGATGGTGTTGATGGGACTGGCACAAAATATCTGGCAGTTTTTGATCCTGCGGGCGCTTCTTGGTTTACTTGGCGGATTTGTCCCCAACGCTAATGCTCTTATCGCCACACAAGTACCGCGTAATAAAAGCGGCTGGGCACTGGGTACGCTCTCCACAGGCGGCGTTAGCGGTGCGTTGCTCGGCCCAATGGCTGGCGGCCTGCTCGCCGATAGCTACGGCTTACGTCCGGTATTCTTTATTACCGCCAGTGTGCTCATACTCTGCTTTTTCGTCACCCTGTTTTGCATCAGAGAAAAATTCCAGCCGGTCAGCAAAAAAGAGATGCTGCACATGCGGGAAGTGGTGACATCACTTAAAAACCCGAAACTGGTACTCAGCCTGTTTGTCACCACGTTAATCATCCAGGTGGCGACAGGCTCAATTGCCCCCATTCTGACGCTGTATGTCCGCGAACTGGCGGGTAACGTCAGTAACGTCGCCTTTATCAGTGGCATGATCGCCTCGGTGCCAGGCGTGGCGGCTCTGCTAAGCGCACCACGACTCGGCAAACTTGGCGATCGAATCGGACCCGAAAAGATCCTGATTACAGCGCTGATCTTTTCTGTACTGCTGTTGATCCCAATGTCTTACGTTCAGACGCCATTGCAACTTGGGATTTTACGTTTTTTGCTCGGTGCCGCCGATGGTGCACTACTCCCCGCCGTACAGACACTGTTGGTTTACAACTCGAGCAACCAGATCGCCGGGCGTATCTTCAGCTATAACCAATCGTTTCGTGATATTGGCAACGTTACCGGACCATTGATGGGAGCAGCGATTTCAGCGAACTACGGTTTCAGAGCGGTATTTCTCGTCACCGCTGGCGTAGTGTTATTCAACGCAGTCTATTCATGGAACAGTCTACGTCGTCGTCGAATACCCCAGGTATCGAACTGATTTTTCGCCTTTCATACTTGCAAAAGCGGAGAATCAGCTATCCTTTTCCCTGAAACCTCATCAACTCAAAGGGAGAATCGTGATGACCATGTACGCAACGCTTGAAGAAGCCATTGACGCTGCACGCGAAGAATTTCTTGCAGACAACCCCGGCATCGACGCCGAAGATGCGAATGTGCAACAGTTCAATGCCCAAAAATACGTTTTGCAGGACGGCGACATCATGTGGCAAGTTGAGTTTTTTGCCGACGAAGGGGAAGAAGGTGAATGTTTACCTATGCTTAGCGGTGAAGCCGCGCAAAGTGTTTTTGATGGCGACTATGATGAGATAGAGATACGCCAGGAGTGGCAGGAAGAGAATACATTACATGAATGGGACGAGGGGGAATTTCAGCTTGAGCCACCGCTGGATACCGAGGAAGGACGCGCAGCAGCTGATGAGTGGGATGAACGTTAATCACTCATACGGGCCATGATGAATGTCGATCGGCAGCAGTAAAGTATCAAAAACCAGAGAGAATGGCAGATCAAGGATCGTGACATAACGCCAGGCGGAGTCACGCACATCCCATTGCACACCGGGATAATATTGGTTGCCATGCCCCTGCCCCGGTATAGTGCGACTAATAATGCTGCCACAGCCACTCAGCAAGGTCACCATGATGCTCACCACAATTAAACGCATTTGATACCTCTTTCGTAAAAAAATACCGGCATAACGCCGGTATTTTTATTGGCTCGTTGTTTTTGCCGGATGCGGCGTGAACGCCTTATCCGACCCACAAAATCTTGCAAAATCAATAAATTGCAGGAACGATGTAGGCCTGATAAGCGTAGCGCATCAGGCAACTACGTTTTTATTGCGAAGCCGCATCCGGTTTACGCAATGCCAGTGGATTGAGCTTTATCCCTTCGTAATAACTCACCCATGAAGAATATCTCTCCGGGGAATTCCAGACGCGGAAATGCAGACGGGCCATCGTCACCGGATCGCTTAGCAGCACCAGGCGACGATCGCGATTCAGCTTCTCTGGCGTCTCGTTCAGCGCCTGTTCAACGTGGCGGTCACGGGCGATTTCCAGCACCTTACTGGCGCGGTGACGCGCGGTCGCCATTGCGGTTGCCAGAGCGTTAAATGACGGGTTAAACACTGCGTGCATAAAGCCATCATCAAGGGAGCGTTGACGATTCATCTCAAGGAACCGATCGGTATCAACCAGCACCTGCGGCGGCGAATACTCTTCCGGGATCAGGAACAGTTTCCAGCGTTTGGTGCGCAGACCAACGGTGGCACGGCTGGAAATCACCGAAACAAACGGTGACAGGATCAACGAGAAGACAATCGGTGCCAGCCAGAACAGGAAACGCAGATCCAGCCACGCCATCCCAACAGCCCACACTAACCCTAACAGCAGCTGTGAGCCGTGGCGTTTGAACGCTTCACCCCAGGAAGTGGAGTCATCATCACGCTGCGGTGAATTCCACACCACTTCCCAGCCAAGGAACGCGCTGACAACGAAGACCGTATGGAACAGCATGCGTACCGGAGCCAGCAGCACGGAAAAAAGCACTTCCAGCAGCAACGATAATGTAACGCGCCAGAAGCCGCCGTATTCTTTCGTTCCTTTGCACCAGATAAGCAAAATGCTCAATAACTTCGGCAGGAACAACAGCACCATAGTCGAAGCAAAAAGTGCAATCGCCAGCTCAGGACGCCACTGCGGCCACACCGGGAACAACTGCCGTGGTTGCAGGAAGTATTGCGGTTCGGTCAACGCATGTACTACCTGCAATGCAGTAGAGAGCGCGAGGAACATAAACCACAGCGGAGCGGAGAGATAAGACATCACGCCCGTCAGGAACACCGCACGGTGAACCGGGTGCATACCCTTCACCAGGAACAGACGGAAGTTCATCAGGTTACCGTGGCACCAGCGGCGGTCACGTTTTAGCTCATCAAGCAAGTTAGGCGGTAATTCTTCATAAGAACCCGGGAGATCGTAAGCAATCCAGACCCCCCAACCTGCACGGCGCATCAACGCCGCTTCTACAAAGTCATGTGACAGGATTGAACCGGCAAAGGAACCTTCGCCCGGCAGCGGAGCCAGTGCGCAGTGCTCGATAAACGGTTTCACGCGGATAATCGCGTTATGTCCCCAATAGTGCGACTCGCCAAGTTGCCAGAAGTGCAAACCGGCTGTAAACAGTGGCCCATACACGCGGGTCGCGAACTGCTGACAGCGCGCATACAGCGTATCCATACCGGACGCTTTCGGCGACGACTGAATGATCCCGGCGTTCGGGTTGGCTTCCATCAGGCGCACCAGCCCGCATAAACAATCACCGGTCATTACCGAGTCAGCATCCAGCACCACCATGTAGCTGTACTGGCTGCCCCAGCGACGGCAGAAGTCATCGATATTACCGCTTTTACGCTTCACGCGGCGACGGCGGCGGCGATAGAAAATCTGACCTTCGCCACCGACTTCAGCGATAAGCTCCATCCAGGCTTTTTGCTCTGCGACGCAGATATCCGGGTTATAACTGTCACTAAGAATGTAGACATCAAAGTGTTTGGCATTCCCGGTGGCTTTTACTGATTCCCACGTTGCACGCAGGCCAGCAAAAACACGGTTCACGTCTTCGTTACAGATAGGCATGATCAACGCCGTGCGATGCTCCGGGTTTAATGGTTCATCGCCAACTGTTGACGCAGATATACTGTATTTATCGCGACCAATAAGCAGTTGCAGGAAGCCCATTAACGCCGTCCAGAATCCGGCGGACACCCAACAGAACAGTACCGCAAAGAGGATCAGGATACCGGTTTGCAGCATATAAGGCAGAAGCTGCATAAAGGAAACCCACAAATCCTGACCAACCATATCCATAGGATTAATCAGCGCCCAACCCTGATAAGGAAGAATGGTCTTCATATACCAGGTCGCGACGACAGTTTGCGCGAGCGTCAGGATCAACAGAATGTAACGGCGGATGGTACCGACGGTACGCCACTTTTGCTCGCTCTCCTGCTCTTCTTTGGTCAAACGAGCCAGATAGCGCGGCGTGACATCGCGTCCACGCAGGCGATCCCAGAAACGGCCTACCGGGTTGGTACGCCACGGGTCGGGAAACATCGAGGAGCGTTTTGCTTCTGGCATCGCCTTCAGCTGATCGCGCCCTTCGTCGTCTTTAATTAACTGTCCATCAGCAAGTGAATCTGGCCAGGCTTGTTCCAGACGCGCCTTTACCGAGCCTTGCGGGGAATCATCCTCCCGCGCCCAGGTGCGGTGTTCGGCATCCAGCGCCTGATGAACGGCGCGGATATCAGTCTTCGGCAATGCCGCTTTCTCGCTTGCGGCGATGGGCATTGCGTCAATGTACTCAGTTGTCTTATTCATTGGCAGGTAACTGGTAGCTCCAGGTTTCACTCAACGTCTGATCGGCATTCACCAGCGCAGCACGCATTTCAGTGGTTTTCTTGGCATCTTTCACTTTCACACGCATCACCAGACGCCAGCCTTTGGTAACCGGGTTATAGCGCACCGTGCTTTCAACTATCTCACCATTATCACCAATGCTGGTTTGCGCTGTGACCGGGGTATCCTCTGGCAGTTTTTTCATCTCTGCGCCGGTAAAATCGACCACAAAGGCGATAGTACCGTCAGGCTGGCGAATCAGGTTCGACTGCTTCACATCCCCCGTTGAACGACGCGTTTGTTGCACCCATGCGTTATCTGGCGCATGCAGTTTGTCTTCATCACGGCTGAAGGTGATGGTGTATTTAAAGTTCATCTCTTTACCCGGCTCCGGCAGCTGATCCGGCGTCCAGTAAGCGACGATGTTATCGTTGGTTTCATCGTTGGTTGGAATTTCCACCAGCTCAACGCTGCCTTTACCCCACTCCCCTTTCGGAGTCACCCATGCGCTTGGACGAAGATCGTAACGATCATCGAGATCTTCAAAGCGGGAGAAATCACGACCGCGCTGCAACAGACCGAAGCCTTGCGGGTTCTCCATCGAGAAGCTGCTGACCGCTAAATGTTTCGGGTTATTCAACGGACGCCAGATCCATTCGCCATTACCGGCATGGATAGACAGACCGTTAGAGTCGTGCAACTCCGGACGATAGTTATTTGCAGGCGACGGTTGGTTCGGCCCAAACAGGAACATACTGGTTAACGGTGCAACCCCCAGTTTGCCGACTTTATCGCGCAGATAGATTTTCGACTGCACATCCACAACCGTGTCACGCCCTGGCATAACCACGAATTTGTAAGCACCTGTCGCGCGCGGCGAGTCAAGCAATGCATAAATGGTTAAACGTTTATCAGTCGGTTTTGGACGCTCGATCCAGAACTCTTTGAAGCGTGGAAATTCTTCACCCGATGGCAAGGCGGTATCAATTGCCAGGCCGCGGGCAGAAAGGCCATAAACCTGACCTGCACCAATCACGCGGAAATAGCTGGCCCCGAGCATGCTGACGATTTCATCGTTTTTATCTTTGCTGTTGATCGGGTAAAGCACTTTAAAACCGGCAAAACCAAGGTCTTTTACCGTGTCTTTGTCATGCTGAACATCGCCGAAAGTGAAATAATCCGGGCTGTATTTGATTCGTTTGACTGCGGTGGCAGTCACTTCATTTATTTTGACCGGGGTATCGAAGTACATACCCTGATGGTAGAACTCGAGTTTGAATGGGGTCTTCAGATTGTTCCAGTACGCTTTGTCATGATTAAACTGGATCTGCTGATAGTCCGCGTATTTCATATCGCGGAAAACGGAGGGCAAGTTGCTTTTGGGCGTCTCGTAGCCTTTCCCGGCTAAAGATTGAGCTTGCTTTGCGACATCATCAATACTGAAAGCCCAGCTTGAAGATGTATACAGGGTTAACATTACTGCAGCACTCAACCAACGCATTTTCATCATTTGTAGTTTATGTTTCATAATTAGTAAGCACTTCCCCCTTTGTGTGCTTATATCGATCCGATCTATTTTAATGGATAACCAGCCATTCCGACAACAGAATCCCGGTATCGTTCAGCACGCTGGCTCATGGATTAAGCACCTGATTGCAACCGTTTTCACTTTCCGTGCTTCTCCTAAAGACAGAAGCATCGACTTCGTGTAGGGTTTGCCAGCAATTTTATTTATCAACCGTCTTACAGACGCTTCCATTCTGGTTAGTGGTAGCGATGATGCTATGCATAAAAACCTTGAAGCCTGCGCCTGGCGCGGTCAGGTCGGTGTCGCTATGGCAACAAGCCTAAAGGCATAACCCGACAGGGATAAGACGAAAAATCCGAGATTAGTTAACCATATATGAATCCAGTACCCGCGCAACGTGAATATTTCCTCGACTCCATCCGCGCCTGGCTGATGTTGTTAGGGATCCCTTTTCATATTTCTTTAATCTATTCGAGCCATACATGGCATGTGAATAGCGCCGAACCATCATTGTGGCTGACCCTTTTTAATGACTTCATCCACTCGTTCCGCATGCAGGTATTTTTCGTTATATCCGGCTACTTTTCCTACATGCTTTTTTTACGCTATCCCTTGAAAAAATGGTGGAAAGTACGTGTCGAACGTGTAGGTATCCCGATGTTAACAGCCATCCCCCTACTGACATTACCGCAATTTATTATGCTGCAATATGTCAAAGGAAAAGCGGAAAGTTGGCCTGGGCTGTCATTGTATGACAAATATAATACGTTGGCCTGGGAATTAATATCACACCTGTGGTTTTTACTGGTGTTAGTAGTCATGACGACGCTGTGCGTATGGATATTTAAGCGCATCAGAAATAATTTAGAAAATTCTGATAAAACGAATAAAAAATTCTCGATGGTAAAACTATCGGTGATTTTTTTATGCCTCGGCATCGGTTATGCGGTAATAAGAAGAACGATTTTTATTGTGTATCCGCCCATTCTGAGTAATGGCATGTTCAATTTTATTGTCATGCAAACGCTGTTTTATTTGCCGTTCTTTATCCTCGGCGCACTGGCTTTCATTTTCCCTCATCTTAAAGCCTTGTTTACCACGCCGTCTCGTGGCTGTACCCTTGCAGCAGCATTGGCGTTTGTCGCTTATTTACTCAACCAGCGCTATGGCAGTGGCGATGCCTGGATGTACGAAACCGAGTCGGTGATCACCATGGTCCTCGGTCTGTGGATGGTGAATGTGGTCTTCTCCTTTGGCCACCGTTTGCTTAACTTCCAGTCAGCGCGGGTGACTTATTTTGTTAACGCATCGCTGTTTATCTATCTGGTTCACCACCCGTTAACGCTGTTTTTCGGCGCATACATTACACCGCACATCACCTCCAACTGGCTTGGTTTTCTCTGTGGCCTGATATTTGTAGTAGGGATTGCGATAATTCTGTATGAAATTCATTTGCGCATCCCGTTACTGAAGTTTTTGTTCTCTGGTAAACCGGTTGTTAAGCGTGAGAACGATAAAGCACCAGCCCGTTAAGCCACATTTACAATAACCATTCCACGGGCAATATCGACGCCAGTCTGACCATAACCCGCTTCCAGAAACTGGTGGCGGGTTCTTTTTTGAGAATAATCTCTTTCTTTGCATGACGATCAACCCAGTTGATCCGTCCCCACCTGTCCAGACGGAGCTGCCAGGCCGCATCATACTGGCTCTGAATAAAGCGTTTATCAATTAACTGTGCCAGCGTTTCGCTCTCTATCACGAAGCCCATTTCAGTATTGAGCAATGTTGAACGCGGATCGAAATTGAAAGAGCCGATAAACACCGTTTTACCATCGATGCTAAAGGTTTTAGCATGCAGGCTGGCTCCGGAATTACCGGTTATGCCGCGATCGTGTAACGTACTACTTTGTTCACGCGTCGGCTTGAGTTCATATAATTCCACGCCATAGCGGAGCAATTTTTTGCGCCAGCGCGCGTATCCGGCATGGACGACAGCAACATCGTTAGCGGCAAGAGAATTGGTTAGGATCGCAATCTTTACCCCTTTTCTCACCATCCGTAAGAGTTGCGCCACACCTGCGCGTGTCGGTACAAAATAGGAAGAGATAATATCGATGCGTTCACTGGGTGAGCCCATGATATCGAACAGGCGCTGCGGTAACAGTGAATGCCGTTTTGCCTTGCCCTCCCCTTTCGCCGGATCATCACTTAATAAACGTGTTTTCGCCCAGATAAGCGGCAACGTTCCATCAACCAGATGATTTATAAACGGACTGGATTCCATTTTGCGTAAGTAACGATGCGTCATAGCATCGTTATGCCAGGAGGCGGGTAACTCGATGCGATCCGCCATTTCACCTTCCGGGACATCCAGCACTTGCTGTAAGGGTGAAACCGATTTGCAATACCAGTAGCGGGCGAAATCATCGGCAACGTCCTCTACCACGGGCCCTATTGCCATAACATCTAAATCCGAAAAAAGTGGCTCTTCCCCTGCCCCAAAATAGGCATCACCAATATTTCGCCCCCCTACCAGCGTCACCACGCCATCGACAGTGAAACTTTTATTGTGCATACGGCGATTGAGACGGGAAAAGTCGGTGATATAACCAAGCGGACGCAGCAAGCGAAACGAGAAAGGATTAAAAAGCCGGACTTCAATGCGGGGATGGCTGTCAAGCAAGCGTAAAATGTCGTCAAGTCCGGGCGTATTGTTGTCGTCCAGCAACAAACGGACGCGAACGCCACGCTTTGCTGCGGCTAACAGGGCGGAAAACAGTAACCGACCCGACATATCGTCCTGCCAGATGTAATACTGAACATCCAGCGTATGCTCTGCCATTTCGGCCAGACGATACCGGGCGGCAAACGCATCCAGACTTTTCTCCAGAGGGAAAAGACCACACTGACCGGGATGTTGCGAACACAGTGGCAGCACCGCGCTCGCCAGCCGGGGCAAATCATTCATCTCCTTGTTGGGTAAGGAGTCTTTCGTAGAGGTGGGCGTTTTCTTCATCATAACAGACAAAGTATACCTGTTCGGGTAAAGCGTGACGGGTAATAAATTCTGAAACGGTTTTAACTGCGATTTCAGCCGCTGCCGCACGAGGGTAACCATAAACCCCTGTACTGATTGCAGGAAAAGCCACTGACGTATAGCTGTTTGCCGCCACCAGTCGTAGGCTATTGAGATAGGCATCCTGCAAAAGCTGGTCTTCGTTTTGTTCACCACCACGCCAGACTGGCCCGACGGTGTGCACTACGGCTTTAGCGGGAAGAGCGCCTGCAAGCGTAATAACGGCATGCCCCGTAGGGCAATCGCCCTGCTGTTGCCTGACTTTTAAACAGGCATCCAGCAGGGCCGGACCCGCTGCGCGATGAATGGCCCCATCGACGCCGCCGCCTCCCATTAATGACGGATTAGCCGCATTCACAATCACATCAACGGCCAGTTTGGTAATATCACCCTGCACAACATGAATACGCGTTTTCATAACGCCTCCTTACACCTTCTTGTTTCTTAAGTGTACAGCAGGCTTTTTGGTTAAATCGCATTTTTCTGCTCAGCAACGTGCGTTGTTCAGAAACTTAGTTATATTCGATGTTCATTACAGCCAGCTTTTTCTGTTTATCAAGATACTGCACTTTTACTGAGGCTATTTGCGCGTTTTTAACATTACCGCTCATTAACGCTTTGCTGGAATAGGTTTTGCCCGGAACAGAACCATTCTGTGGGCAGTTCATTTCTACGGGTGATGACTGGGTGCTGACGTCACATGCCGGTTCCACAATTTGGCCATAAAAATGGATCACCCCCCCTTGCGCGGTGCTTCCTGCGATGGCAATAAAAGGAAAAAACAAACTGCCGAGCATAAGAGAGTTTAAAAAAGGTCTGAACATTTATTCTATTTCCTCAATGATTAGTCATCCTTGAGGGTTGTGTTATCCATACTTTCAGGTTGGCTGATTCGCAGCAGACCATTCTCTCCAGATTCATCTTATGCTCGATATTTCAACAAATTAAGATTTTTCTGAAGAGGGCGGCCATTGTTGTGATAAATGAAGTGACTGTCCATCAGAAACAGTAACAACTATTTTCACCCGATCGTCCGGGGAAATATTTAAACTCAACTTCGTCAAAGCAATGGGTTGATTAGCAGGCAATGAAAGGGTCTTTTCTTGCTTCGTCTGACTTTGCCCTGAACTGCCTTCGCGCAGGGACAATATTTGTACTCTGCACAGACAAGATTGAGTAAGAGTGACTTCAGGAATAATGGTATACACATCCCCTTGCTGGGTCGTATTAAAGGTTATCTGGCTGGAAAGTGCCGCAAGGAGTAATAACGCATTCATATTCTTCTCCCGAAAAAAAACAGGGCTTGCGCCCTGTTTCTGTAATACAAATGATGTATTAGTACTGATGAGCGGTCGCGTTGTTACCAAAGCCAACCTGAGTCACGTTGACGGAGGAGTTAGATGCAGTCTGGTCAACTGCAGCACCGTTGCCACCACCGAACTGTTTAACAGTCATTTCAGAATTTTTGCCGTTCCACTGATCAAGAGTGGCGCTGTTACCGAAGCCACGTTGGGTCAGATCGATTGAGCTGTCATCTGAGCCCTGACCTACATCTGCACCATTACCACCGCCATGCTGGGTAATAGTCAAGTCAGAGTTTCGGGCATCAGTTTGCAGAGCAAGTGCAGAGTTACCGCCACCGTACTGGTAAATGTTCAGCTCTGAATTTGGGCCGCTATTATTACCGCCACCACCGTGGTTACCGCCGCCGCCGTACTGAGGAACAACACCTGCCAGAGCGCTACCGGAGAATACGATTGCTGCAATTGCTGCTACTTTTAAAAGTTTCATGTAAAACCCCCATCGGATTGATTTAAAAGTCGAATGGAAATTAACGTTGTGTCACGCGAATAGCCATTTGCGACTGTCTCTGCACTACAATTGCCGTTTTTTGAGTACCATACTGTGTAATATTTGCTTTATTACCAGAACCTTTCTGGATAATCATCGCAGTATTACCATAAGCACCTTGCGAAATACTGGCATCGTTGGCACTGCCCGCCTGATCAATATATGCAAGGTTATAATCTCCTGTCTGGTCAATCTTTGCCCGGTTGCTACTACCTTCTTGCGCAACAACCGCCAAAAGTTTTGAGCCTCCCTGCCGTAACTGAGCACTATTATTCGTCCCAGCTTGACCAATTATGGCTGCCTGATTAAATGAAGACTTACTCAATTCATTTACCGCGAAGTTATATTCTGAATTAGCTAAATCATAACCTGCTGCGGCTGCAATCCCAGGCGCACCCAGTATTGTTAACATCATAAATAACAATTTGTTTTTCATGTTGTCACCCTGGACCTGGTCGTACATTTAAGAAATTAAATCATTTCAACTTGGTTGTTAACGCAACCTGTATTTTGTTAACGCTGCGTTACGATGGAAAGTATGTCTGCGGAAATATTTTTAATAACTCACCCGCGCGTTGTATTTTTCTTTTTTTGTTCATACCAAAGTATTAAAACCCACGTAAATACGCTGTTATCTACGCAAAAAATATTTTGTTTTCTTTTAAATCTCCGTTTTCCGCTATCAAAAATCACCAGACAGTCATTTTTCTTGCCCGTCGCTGATTGCTGCGATATGTCTTGCGCACAAGCCGTGACAAACCTCGTCTTTTTGCAGTAAAAAATTGTCCACGGAGGTGCGGAGAAAAAACAAGAACGTTTTACATGACGAAAGGACTACACCGAAATATTTTTTATATGTATTATTAGTAAGTTATCACCATTTGTATGATTTTTTAAAATTGTGCAATAAAAACCAAATGTACAACTTTTCTATCATTTCTAAACTTAATAAAACCTTAAGATTAACATTTTAATATAACGAGTTACATTTAGTTACATGTTTAACACTTGATTTAAGATTTGTAATGGCTAGATTGAAATCAGATGTAATCCATTAGTTTTATATTTTACCCATTTAGGGCTGATTTATTACTACACACAGCAGTGCAACATCTGTCAGTACTTCTGGTGCTTCTATTTTAGAGGCAGCTGTCAGGTGTGCGATCAATAAAAAAAGCGGGGTTTCATCATGTTTAATGAAGTCCATAGTATTCATGGTCATACATTATTGTTGATCACTAAACCGTCTTTGCAAGCGACAGCTCTCTTGCAGCACCTTAAACAATCGCTGGCAATTACAGGAAAATTACATAATATTCAACGTTCTCTGGACGATATATCTTCAGGCTCTATTATTCTTCTGGATATGATGGAAGCAGATAAAAAGCTTATCCATTATTGGCAGGATACTTTGAGCAGGAAAAACAACAATATCAAAATATTGTTGCTAAATACGCCTGAAGATTACCCGTACCGCGACATTGAAAACTGGCCTCATATCAACGGCGTTTTTTATGCCATGGAGGATCAAGAACGTGTTGTCAATGGGTTGCAAGGCGTCCTGCGCGGCGAATGCTACTTTACGCAAAAGCTTGCCAGTTACCTGATTACACATTCTGGTAACTATCGTTATAACAGCACGGAATCAGCCCTCCTTACTCATCGGGAAAAAGAGATCCTGAATAAGCTGCGTATCGGCGCGTCTAATAACGAGATCGCTCGTTCGTTGTTCATCAGCGAAAATACGGTTAAAACGCATCTTTATAATCTTTTCAAGAAGATAGCCGTAAAAAACCGGACACAAGCGGTTTCCTGGGCAAACGATAACCTCAGGCGATAAAGCCATGAAACGTTATTTACGCTGGATTGTGGCGGCAGAATTTCTGTTCGCCGCAGGGAATCTTCACGCCGTTGAGGTAGAAGTCCCGGGATTGTTAACTGACCATACTGTTTCATCTATTGGCCATGATTTTTACCGAGCCTTTAGTGATAAATGGGAAAGTGACTATACGGGTAACTTAACGATTAATGAAAGGCCCAGTGCACGATGGGGAAGCTGGATCACTATAACGGTCAATCAGGACGTTATTTTCCAGACTTTTTTATTTCCGTTGAAAAGAGACTTCGAGAAAACTGTCGTCTTTGCACTGATTCAAACTGAAGAAGCACTAAATCGTCGCCAGATAAATCAGGCGTTATTAAGTACGGGCGATTTAGCGCATGATGAATTCTAAATAAAAAATTGTTCGGAGGCTGCAATGCGTGTCAAACATGCAGTAGTTCTACTCATGCTTATTTCGCCATTAAGTTGGGCTGGAACCATGACTTTCCAGTTCCGTAATCCAAACTTTGGTGGTAACCCAAATAATGGCGCTTTTTTATTAAATAGCGCTCAGGCCCAAAACTCTTATAAAGATCCGAGCTATAACGATGACTTTGGTATTGAAACACCCTCAGCGTTAGATAACTTTACTCAGGCCATCCAGTCACAAATTTTAGGTGGGCTACTGTCGAATATTAATACCGGTAAACCGGGCCGCATGGTGACCAACGATTATATTGTTGATATTGCTAACCGCGATGGTCAATTGCAGTTGAACGTGACAGATCGTAAAACCGGACAAACCTCGACCATCCAGGTTTCGGGTTTACAAAATAACTCAACCGATTTTTAAGCCCCAGCTTCATAAGGAAAATAATCATGCAGCGCTTATTTCTTTTGGTTGCCGTCATGTTACTGAGCGGATGCTTAACCGCCCCGCCTAAAGAAGCCGCCAGACCGACATTAATGCCTCGAGCTCAGAGCTACAAAGATTTGACCCATCTGCCAGCGCCGACGGGTAAGATCTTTGTTTCGGTATACAACATTCAGGACGAAACCGGGCAATTTAAACCCTACCCGGCAAGTAACTTCTCCACTGCTGTTCCGCAAAGCGCCACGGCAATGCTGGTCACGGCATTGAAAGATTCTCGCTGGTTTATACCGCTGGAGCGCCAGGGCTTACAAAACCTGCTTAACGAGCGCAAGATTATTCGTGCGGCACAAGAAAACGGCACGGTTGCCATTAATAACCGAATCCCGCTGCAATCTTTAACGGCGGCAAATATTATGGTTGAAGGTTCGATTATCGGTTATGAAAGCAACGTTAAATCGGGCGGTGTTGGGGCAAGATATTTTGGGATCGGTGCAGACACGCAATACCAGCTCGATCAGATTGCCGTGAACCTGCGCGTCGTCAATGTGAGTACCGGTGAGATCCTCTCCTCGGTGAACACCAGTAAGACGATACTTTCCTATGAAGTTCAGGCCGGGGTTTTCCGCTTTATTGACTACCAGCGCTTGCTGGAAGGGGAAGTGGGTTACACCTCAAACGAACCCGTTATGCTGTGTCTGATGTCGGCTATCGAAACAGGGGTCATTTTCCTGATTAATGATGGTATCGACCGTGGTCTGTGGGATTTGCAGAACAAAGCAGAACGGCAGAACGACATTCTGGTGAAATACCGCCATATGTCGGTTCCACCGGAATCCTGACAGATAAAAAAGCCGGAATTATCATCCGGCATTTTACTGTTTAAGCGAAAGCGTGAGTGCCCCTCACGCTTTATTTTTGATTTCCTGCTCACGGTGAGCCGTCTTTGCACTACGCGCCGCCAGCCACAGGCCGCTGTTTTTCATTGCGTAACCAAATACCAGCCCAAGCGCCAGCGAAGGTAACACCAGTTTCCAGTCACCCTGCCCGGCAAACGTCGCGCATGCGCCTATAAACGTCCCCGGAACAAATGAAAGCAGCAGCTGTTTGGCCTGAATACACATCAGAAACGCGACAATACCGGTTATGACATAACCGAGAATTTCCAGATGTGGTGCCAGTGCACTACCGTAAATAATGACCATCGCCCACACCACGCCACTAAGCAGGGTTGCAGCGGAGATCGCCAGCCCTTTCAGCCCACCTTGCGGGCAGGCAAAGTAGGCCGTACAGCCCAGGAAGCCCGCCCAGCTTAGTAAGCCCAGGGAAACAGCCACCCATCCCCAGATACCGGAGAGAATGCCTGTTGTGATTGCAATAGAGAGAAGTATGTTCATGCCGCGCATGATAGCAGAAAACGCGGCCATGAATGAGATCGAGCACACATTTTATGCAACAACAAATTATCTGTTGCAGTTATGAGTGACGATGATCACATTTACTCTTCAGAATCTTCTTCCAGCTCGTCCCACATTGCACTAATGGCATCACGGGTTAGCGGTGCCATGGTGCGCCAGAAAGGCGTGGTTGCATGGGCCTCCACTTTGCCGAGGAACGCACCACACCAGGGTAACAGATACTCACTGAACAGTGTTTCCAGTGCTTCGCTCTCATCTTCCGTTGACTGATCTTCCAGCCAGGAAGCCGCAAGCAGCAATGTGCCGATGTGATCGGCTGGCGTATCCGCCAGTGGCATCCCTCGTTCGGAAAGAAAAGCGCGCACTTCCGCTTCCGTTGCGTCCTCAACCCATGCGCTACGATATGGCGGCACGGCACATTCATCGCCGATAAACAACGCATTGTAATCGGCAGAGACTTGCGCCATATCACAGCTTTTCTGTAAACGCGTCAGTAACTCATCCTGCTCCAGTGGCCAGTTCGCAGCCAGTTTCCCCTCACGAATCAGGGTAAACAGCGGCACCAGTAAAGGATCTTGCGGTTGGCGGTAATAGAGCGAACCCAGCACACGACAGAGGATAGAAAACTCGTTCATTAATATATTTCCATTACTAGTAATTAAAGGTCTGCAAATTCCGCAATCGGTGCCATACCGCGAGATTCAAGGAAGTTCAGTAAGCGGCGCGGCGAAACATTCAAAATGCGCTCTGGCGGAAAATCTACCGCGTCGAGGATTTTAAGACACTCTTCAAATTCCCCCATGGTAAACGCGGTGTGAGAATCCGAGCCTAATGCCACCCAACCTCCAGCATCACGTACCGCTGCGGCTACCGCACGACAGTTGTCTTCACTGCCCTTACGTGAGTGTAAAAATGAAGAATTATTGATTTCCAGCGCCACCTGATGTTTCGCGGCTGCTTCAGCAACGGCTTTCACATCTATTTCATATTTGGGATTTCCGGGATGGCTTATTATATGCACATTGCCGCTGGCGATAGTGGCGATCATCGCTTGTGTATTGGTCGCTTTGTCATGTGGTGCAAAAACCGGCTCATGAAAACCGGCAATAATCAGATCCAGCGAGTCAAACATTTTACCGCTGCAATCAATTTCACCATCAACATTTTTAATGTTAGCTTCGATGCCGCGCAGGATCCCTACCCCATCAACCACTCGCGGCCAGATACGCATGTTAATGAAGTGCCAGTGATGCGGAGCATCTTCCATATCCGGGCCATGATCGGTGATCGCAAAAAGTTTAATGCCCTTTTGTTTGGCCTGGGCAATGTAATCACTCAATGTGCTATATGCATGTGTGCTGGCAACGGTATGCATATGAAGGTCGACGGGATACATAACTCTCTCCTGTATTCAATTCCCGCCAAGGATAGCAGGAATCCTGATGCTTTATTAGTAGCCGCGTGCGCGGTCGACTTGCCCGCAGACCCTCTCCCCTTTTTCGAGCTGGGCAATGGTGCGAGAAATGTACTCCACAGCTTCAGCGGGACGGGTAATCGCGGCGACATGTGGTGTTATCGTCACGCGTGGATGTTGCCAGAGCGGACTTTCAGGCGGTAAGGGTTCACGATTAAAAACATCCAACATTGCGCCTTTAACTTTGCCGCTATCCAGCGCCGCGAGCAGGTCATCTTCCACAACATGAACACCACGCGCCAGGTTGAGGAGATACGCGCCATCCGGTAATTTTTCGAGTAATTGTTGATTAATAATGCCGACGGTTTCAGGGGTATTCGGTAACAAATTAATCAATACCCGACATTGGCTCAGAAATGCAGACAGTTCTTCCCGTCCGGCAAAGCTTTGCACGCCAGGCCACGATTTACGGGTTCGACTCCAGCAACGCAGCGGAAAGCGCCAGGTTTGCAGACTCTGAGCAACTTTACTGCCCAGTACGCCTGCGCCCAAAATGCCGATGGTAAAATCTTCCCGATGATATTCAGGCAGCGGTTGCCAATGCGAACTATTTTGCTTGATGCGATAATCGTCAAAACGTCGAAACCAATGCAGCACCTGACTGACAGCATATTCCTGCATTTGCTCGCCCATACCGGTATCTTCCAGGCGAAAAAGTGGAACAGAAGGGTTCAGCATTTCAGGGTGTGCCTGTAGCTTGCTCAAAATAGAATCAACACCGGCCCCGAGTGCGAACACCGCTTTAAGATCGCGCCCTGCCAGCATTTCAACAGGAGGATGCCAGACTAAAGCATAATCAGCAGAGTCATTATCTCCGCTTTTCCACGCTCTGACTCTTGCCTGAGGAATAGCTTTGCGCAGTGCCTCAATCCACCATTGGGTATCGAACGTTGGGTGATAAAAGATGATATCCATACTGACTCCCGAAAAGCGTTGTGCGAAATTTATTCGCACTTATCGTTATGATCTACAAAGGCCACCAGCATAACAAATCCGTGGTCGGTGGCAAAAAAAGCAGATTTCGCTTATTAAAACCACACATTGATTGAAGTTTGAATAAACGCGCGATTTTTTCAAAAAGTTTGTTGACCTCAGGTCATGATTTCCCTAAATTAGCGCCCGTTCCAGCAAGACAGGAACGACAATTTGGTGAGGTGTCCGAGTGGCTGAAGGAGCACGCCTGGAAAGTGTGTATACGGCAACGTATCGGGGGTTCGAATCCCCCCCTCACCGCCATATTTAAAGAAGAGCTCGTACGAAAGTACGGGCTTTTTTTTCGTATATTGCACACACCGGGGGGATGAGAAGCCCCGACCGGGGTTCGACAACTGGCGACAGCCAGTTGGACAGACCGTGAACGCAGTGAGCGGGCTGCCCGCAGGGCGAGCGAAGCGAGTCAATCCCCCCCTCACCGCCATATTTAAAGAAGAGCCCGTACGAAAGTACGGGCTTTTTTTTCGTATATTGCACACACCGGGTGCCCCCGCCCACGTCTGTTAGGGCGAGGGGAAATTGTGCACATCAACTGTCTGGTTACTCAGTCAACAATCAAAATGCGCAAGATAGTAGAGAACATATATGCGTTATCTGGTCACTTCCTGTAACTTCCTCACTTATTAAAATGCCCCCAACGGAAATACATGTCACATGCCATCATAAAATCGTTATGCCAGAGGAATCGACAATGGAAAAAATAGTAAATTAAGCACGGTACATAGCAGAGTAAAAAATAGGCTTCAAACCAAATCCGCCATTCCACAAGCGTTGCCAATACCGACACCAGCGTAATCCACATCATTTCAATAACCAGCAATATGAATAACCGAAGCCAAAGCGGCTTGGCAAAAAAGGTCGACAACGCATTTTCACTGGAGAAAAACAGATCGATTTCCTGCAAAAAAAGCCTGCCCAGAAAAGCGTACCGCTTGGAGAAGCGCAGAAAAAACAGATTAATCGCCAACACTACGCCACAAAGAATGAGCAATGCAATTATCGATTTAAACGTTAACCACTGCCCCTCTGTCACAAAAGAATCACTGTTACGCAACGGGCTGATAGTAAGCAGGTTAACAACCGTTGAGATGCACACCGAAAGCAGCACATAGCGAGTCAGACTTTTATATTTTACTTTTTTCGCTACTGAAATAGCGACCTGCTTGACATAACTGGTGCGGATCATCCGAAACAGCAGAAAGATGACCAACGGCCCAAGTAACGAAATCAGGAACAGCGCATATAACGAGGGTAGAAGCTGGTATAGCCCCCAACTCATTGCACTCAACATGATTAACGACAGAAATCCTGCCACCAGAGGTTGTGTAAGAAATAATTCTATTTTGTGGTTCTGCTTTTTCTTAAACCACGAAAAATCGATATTCTTCGTGACGCATTTATAAGCCCAGTACGCCTTGAGATCAAAAATAAAATTATACAGCACCAGGGCCAGAATCCCACTAACTACACCAATATCCTCTGATGGAAAAGTAAACCCTGCATTCTTCCAATAAAAGCCTATCAGAATAAGTCCAATAGCATAAATGTATATCAGATTTCGTTTATCCTGAAAGCGAATAAAAGTTAAATAATCAGGAATCATTTGAATACCTTTGCATCACTAAATGCTTTACGACAATGCATAACTCGTTGCTGATCCACGCCAGCAAAATCATTTAACATATTCCCCAAATAGGGCTTATTACTTATTTCAAGGAAAGCTACCGGGGTTGGCATATTCAGAAATGTATCGAAAGATTCAGTCCATTTCACCGTATGAGTTAAGTGTAATGAGAGATTTTCTTTGATAATTGACGGAGCGACCTCGCTTTTTGCTGTTACGTTCATCAGAACCTGATGCTCTGGCGAAGCGATATCCAGTCCGGCAAGATAATCGCGCATTGCCTGAACGCCGTCTTCCATCAAACGCGTGTGCCAGGCACCGCTCACACCGAGTTTAACCGGTTCGTATCCAGCGGCCATCAGCAGCGTGGCAAATTCATTCAACGCAGCCTGCGTTCCCCCAATAACCTGCTGGCGCGGCGTGTTATCACAGCTAATATCCAGCGCAATGCCTGATTCCGTAATCATCGTCTGCAGTTGTTCGCGGTTGATGCCTTTAACCGCCTGATCTTACCCAGCAATAGTGGACACGCGGCTAAGTGAGTAAACTCTCAGTCAGAGGTGACTCACATGACAAAAACAGTATCAACCAGTAAAAAACCCCGTAAACAGCATTCGCCTGAATTTCGCAGTGAAGCCCTGAAGCTTGCTGAACGCATCGGTGTTACTGCCGCAGCCCGTGAACTCAGCCTGTATGAATCACAGCGCTACAACTGGCGCAGTAAACAGCAAAATCAGCAGACGTCTTCTGAACGTGAACTGGAGATGTCTACCGAGATTGCACGTCTCAAACGCCAGCTGGCAGAACGGGATGAAGAGCTGGCTATCCTCCAAAAGGCCGCGACATACTTCGCGAAGCGCCTGAAATGAAGTATGTCTTTATTGAAAAACATCAGGCTGAGTTCAGCATCAAAGCAATGTGCCGCGTGCTCCGGGTGGCCCGCAGCGGCTGGTATACGTGGTGTCAGCGGCGGACAAGGATAAGCACGCGTCAGCAGTTCCGCCAACACTGCGACAGCGTTGTCCTCGCGGCTTTTACCCGGTCAAAACAGCGTTACGGTGCCCCACGCCTGACGGATGAACTGCGTGCTCAGGGTTACCCCTTTAACGTAAAAACCGTGGCGGCAAGCCTGCGCCGTCAGGGACTGAGGGCAAAGGCCTCCCGGAAGTTCAGCCCGGTCAGCTACCGCGCACACGGCCTGCCTGTGTCAGAAAATCTGTTGGAGCAGGATTTTTACGCCAGTGGCCCGAACCAGAAGTGGGCAGGAGACATCACGTACTTACGTACAGATGAAGGCTGGCTGTATCTGGCAATGGTCATTGACCTGTGGTCACGTGCCGTTATTGGCTGGTCAATGTCGCCACGCATGACGGCGCAACTGGCCTGCGATGCCCTGCAGATGGCGCTGTGGCGGCGTAAGAGGCCCCGGAACGTTATCGTTCACACGGACCGTGGAGGCCAGTACTGTTCAGCAGATTATCAGGCGCAACTGAAGCGGCATAATCTGCGTGGAAGTATGAGCGCAAAAGGTTGCTGCTACGATAATGCCTGCGTGGAAAGCTTCTTTCATTCGCTGAAAGTGGAATGTATCCATGGAGAACACTTTATCAGCCGGGAAATAATGCGGGCAACGGTGTTTAATTATATCGAATGTGATTACAATCGGTGGCGGCGGCACAGTTGGTGTGGCGGCCTCAGTCCGGAACAATTTGAAAACAAGAACCTCGCTTAGGCCTGTGTCCATATTACGTGGGTAGGATCAAAATGCCGCTTTATGGTGACTCACAAAAATTCACCACATCCCTCACAACCACCTTATTACGCCCGGTCTCTTTCGCCTCGTAAAGTGCGTTATCAGCCAGTCGATAGATCTCATTCGGGTTTAACGCATTTTCCTGAGTCACAACAGCGCCAATACTAATCGTCACTTTTTGTGGTATAGCGTATTCAGGATTATCGCCAGTTAAACGCTCAACATTTTCCCGAATCCTTTCCGCTAAAGCTTTCGCACGTTCAGTATCGATGTCCGTCAGCAAGACGCCAAACTCTTCGCCGCCGACGCGCGCTAAAAGGTCATCTGGTCGTATGCTTTTCCCAATGATATTCACCACTGTTTTTATCACCTGATCGCCAACCGGATGCCCCCAGGTGTCGTTGACTTTTTTGAAGTGGTCGATATCCATAATCATGACGCAATAAGGCGTTTTTTTGGCTGATGCTGATTGAACTGTCAGTTCATTAAAAAAATAATTTCTGTTAAATATATTGGTTAAGGGATCGCGATGTGCAATGTTCTTTGTTACTCGTAGCGCACTGAATATATGGCACATAAATATTACCATAACGGTTAACTTACTGACTACTTCAATAGTGCGACTAATATACCAAGTGGACACGCTATACCTACTCATAAATAACAGAGAGATATTGTACAGTACGGCACAAAAAGCAATCACCGTCACTCCATTCCAGATATCATAGCGTAAACCATTAAAGTATAGATTAACCGAAAGCAAGGTTAACCACATGAAAATCATTATGGTAACATATGAGGCTTTCCAAACCACCTGACCATTTTCATTGGTTAACTCGGCAATGTGTAAATTGTAGCTCTCATAATGACTAGAAAGTATGTGAGCAACTATCGGCCCCCCAAAAACAAAAAACAAACTTATGCACAAAGTCATTTTTTTGGAAAATAAATTGCGCTGTTTTGTGTTTTCACTAACTTTATTCACCAATGCCAGAAATATTAATATGCACAAACTCATCTGACGAAACAAATAATAGATTGCAATGTCATTTTGGACAACACTGCTTGTCAAACGCCCCTCAATAATTTGCTGAATGATAATGACGGTTTTAACAAAGTAAATCAAACAACTCAGAAAAGCCAAACTAAGTATACAGTTTGAAAATTGCCTACGGTCATAAATGAAATACAACTGCATAAAAATAAATGCAACAGTATCGATAAAAAATAAAGCAATCATTACCATCAGATAGGTTGATCGTGGAACAACTTCCTCAACGCCTGGCTGATTAAACCAACTATTCACCAAAACCAAAGCAAGCCCAAACAATAAGCTCACTAATACAGTACTACTAATTCTCAAATAGTCTTTTTCCATAAAGCTACACCAATCTGTAGGTTGTAGATCCCTTTCTATTATTAATAGATATAAGAACTGTACTGTTGTCAATATGAAATTCCGCCCACAAACAATACCGATGATGATAGTTGCTGAATGTAATTATTATTGCCTAAGTGCTTTATACATTGTTTGCAACAAGCCAGGCTTGAAAATACTTATAAATGGTTATAGAAAATCCTTATAAAACATTAATTCATAGATACATTAGGAATAACAATTAAATCCGTGAGTGCCGTAGCGCAGCCTTTCATCAGGACTTTCGAAAAATCCGAAATCATGCATCGGAATTTACTGATTTAATTATTTTAATCCTAATTTATTTTGAAAAAGGCATTGGGATTTATGCCGTATTCCTGAAGATCCTCATCATTGGAATGGATTTTCGGGCGAGAAAAGGATTTTATATGGACACTCTGCTCATCATTTCTTCTTCTCATCATCAACAATTCACGTCTCTCTTCCGCGTTTAATAACGGATTATGAGGTGCAAAAATATCTTTCTTTTCAGTTACCTGTAATTAGATACAGAGAGAGATTTTGGCAATACATGGAGTAATACAGGATGTATTCAAGTAGCAGAAAAAGGTGCCCGAAAACCAAATGGGCTTTGAAACTTCTTACTGCCGCATTTTTAGCAGCGAGTCCCGCGGCGAAGAGTGCTGTTAATAACGCCTATGATGCATTGATTATTGAAGCTCGCAAGGGTAATACTCAGCCAGCTTTGTCATGGTTTGCACTAAAATCAGCACTCAGCAATAACCAAATTGCTGACTGGTTACAGATTGCCTTATGGGCCGGGCAAGATAAACAGGTTATTACCGTTTACAACCGCTACCGTCATCAGCAATTACCAGCGCGTGGTTATGCAGCTGTCGCCGTCGCTTATCGTAACCTGCAACAATGGCAAAACTCGCTTACACTGTGGCAAAAGGCGCTCTCTCTGGAGCCGCAAAATAAGGATTATCAACGGGGACAAATTTTAACCCTGGCAGATGCTGGTCACTATGATACTGCGCTGGTTAAACTTAAGCAGCTTAACTCTGGAGCACCGGACAAAGCCAATTTACTCGCAGAAGCCTATATCTATAAACTGGCGGGGCGTCATCAGGATGAATTACGGGCGATGACAGAGTCATTACCTGAAAATGCATCTACGCAACAATATCCCACAGAATACGTGCAGGCATTACGTAATAATCAACTTGCTGCCGCGATTGACGATGCCAATTTAACGCCAGATATTCGCGCTGATATTCATGCCGAACTGGTCAGACTGTCGTTTATGCCTACGCGCAGTGAAAGTGAACGTTATGCCATTGCCGATCGCGCCCTCGCCCAATACGCTGCATTAGAAATTCTGTGGCACGATAACCCAGACCGTACTGCCCAGTACCAGCGTATTCAGGTTGATCATCTTGGCGCGTTATTAACTCGCGATCGTTATAAAGACGTTATTTCTCACTATCAGCGATTAAAAAAGACGGGGCAAATTATTCCGCCCTGGGGGCAATATTGGGTTGCATCGGCTTATCTCAAAGATCATCAGCCGAAAAAAGCACAGTCAATAATGACCGAGCTCTTTTATCACAAGGAGACCATTGCCCCGGATTTATCCGATGAAGAACTTGCGGATCTCTTTTACAGCCACCTGGAGAGTGAAAATTATCCGGGCGCGCTAACTGTCACCCAACATACCATTAATACTTCGCCGCCTTTCCTTCGGTTAATGGGCACGCCTACGAGCATCCCGAATGATACCTGGTTACAGGGGCATTCGTTTCTCTCAACCGTAGCAAAATATAGTAATGATCTTCCTCAGGCTGAAATGACAGCCAGAGAGCTTGCTTATAACGCACCAGGAAATCAGGGACTGCGCATTGATTACGCGAGTGTGTTACAAGCCCGCGGTTGGCCTCGTGCAGCAGAAAATGAATTAAAAAAAGCAGAAGTGATCGAGCCACGTAATATTAATCTGGAGGTTGAACAAGCCTGGACAGCATTAACGTTACAAGAATGGCAGCAGGCAGCTGTCTTAACGCACGATGTTGTCGAACGTGAACCGCAAGATCCCGGCGTTGTACGATTAAAACGTGCGGTTGATGTACATAATCTTGCAGAGCTTCGTATCGCTGGCTCAACAGGAATTGATGCCGAAGGCCCGGATAGTGGTAAACATGATGTCGACTTAACCACCATCGTTTATTCACCACCGCTGAAGGATAACTGGCGCGGTTTTGCTGGATTCGGTTATGCCGATGGACAATTTAGCGAAGGAAAAGGGATTGTTCGCGACTGGCTTGCGGGTGTTGAGTGGCGGTCACGTAATATCTGGCTCGAGGCAGAGTACGCTGAACGCGTTTTCAATCATGAGCATAAACCCGGCGCGCGCCTGTCTGGCTGGTATGATTTTAATGATAACTGGCGTATTGGTTCGCAACTGGAACGCCTCTCTCACCGCGTTCCATTACGGGCAATGAAAAATGGTGTTACAGGCAACAGTGCTCAGGCTTATGTTCGCTGGTATCAAAATGAGCGGCGTAAGTACGGTGTCTCCTGGGCTTTCACTGATTTTTCCGACAGTAACCAGCGTCATGAAGTCTCACTTGAGGGTCAGGAACGCATCTGGTCTTCACCATATTTGATTGTCGATTTCCTACCCAGTCTGTATTACGAACAAAATACAGAACACGATACCCCATACTACAACCCTATAAAAACGTTCGATATTGTTCCGGCATTTGAGGCAAGCCATTTGTTATGGCGAAGCTATGAAAATAGCTGGGAGCAAATATTCAGCGCAGGTGTTGGTGCCTCCTGGCAAAAACATTATGGCACGGATGTCGTCACCCAACTCGGCTACGGGCAACGCATTAGCTGGAATGACGTGATTGATGCTGGCGCAACGCTACGCTGGGAAAAACGACCTTATGACGGTGACAGAGAACACAACTTATACGTTGAATTCGATATGACATTCAGATTTTAAGGATAAATATGTTACGTAATGGAAATAAATATCTCCTGATGCTGGTGAGTATAATTATGCTCACCGCGTGCATTAGCCAGTCAAGAACATCATTTATACCGCCACAGGATCGCGAATCTTTACTCGCCGAGCAACCGTGGCCGCATAATGGTTTTGTAGCGATTTCATGGCATAACGTTGAAGACGAAGCTGCCGACCAGCGTTTTATGTCAGTGCGGACATCAGCACTGCGTGAACAATTTGCCTGGCTGCGCGAGAACGGTTATCAACCGGTCAGTATTGCTCAAATTCGTGAAGCACATCGAGGAGGAAAACCGCTACCGGAAAAAGCTGTAGTGCTGACTTTTGATGACGGCTACCAGAGTTTTTATACCCGCGTCTTCCCAATTCTTCAGGCCTTCCAGTGGCCTGCTGTATGGGCCCCCGTCGGCAGTTGGGTCGATACGCCAGCGGATAAACAAGTAAAATTTGGCGATGAGTTGGTCGATCGAGAATATTTTGCCACGTGGCAACAAGTGCGAGAAGTTGCGCGTTCCCGGCTCGTTGAGCTCGCTTCTCATACATGGAATTCTCACTACGGTATTCAGGCTAATGCCACCGGCAGCTTATTGCCTGTATATGTAAATCGTGCATATTTTACTGACCACGCACGGTATGAAACCGCAGCAGAATACCGGGAAAGAATTCGTCTGGATGCTGTAAAAATGACGGAATACCTGCGTACAAAGGTTGAGGTAAATCCACACGTTTTTGTTTGGCCTTATGGCGAAGCGAATGGCATAGCGATAGAGGAATTAAAAAAACTCGGTTATGACATGTTCTTCACCCTTGAATCAGGTTTGGCAAATGCGTCGCAATTGGATTCCATTCCGCGGGTATTAATCGCCAATAATCCCTCATTAAAAGAGTTTGCCCAGCAAATTATTACCGTACAGGAAAAATCACCACAACGGATAATGCATATCGATCTTGATTACGTTTATGACGAAAACCTCCAGCAAATGGATCGCAATATTGATGTGCTAATTCAGCGGGTGAAAGATATGCAAATATCAACCGTGTATTTGCAGGCATTTGCTGATCCCGATGGTGATGGGCTGGTCAAAGAGGTCTGGTTTCCAAATCGTTTGCTACCAATGAAAGCAGATATTTTTAGTCGGGTTGCCTGGCAATTACGTACCCGCTCAGGTGTAAACATCTATGCGTGGATGCCGGTATTAAGCTGGGATTTAGATCCCACATTAACGCGAGTAAAATACTTACCAACAGGGGAGAAAAAAGCACAAATTCATCCTGAACAATATCACCGTCTCTCTCCTTTCGATGACAGAGTCAGAGCACAAGTTGGCATGTTATATGAAGATCTTGCCGGACATGCTGCTTTTGATGGCATATTGTTCCACGATGATGCTTTGCTTTCAGATTATGAAGATGCCAGTGCACCGGCTATCACGGCTTATCAGCAAGCAGGCTTTAGCGGGAGTCTGAGCGAAATTCGACAAAACCCGGAGCAATTTAAACAGTGGGCCCGCTTTAAAAGTCGTGCGTTAACTGACTTCACTTTAGAACTTAGTGCGCGCGTAAAAGCCATTCGCGGTCCACATATTAAAACTGCACGAAATATTTTTGCACTTCCGGTAATACAACCTGAAAGTGAAGCCTGGTTTGCACAGAATTATGCTGATTTCCTAAAAAGCTATGACTGGACCGCTATTATGGCTATGCCTTATCTGGAAGGTGTCGCAGAAAAATCGGCTGACCAATGGTTAATACAATTGACCAATCAAATTAAAAACATCCCTCAGGCTAAAGACAAATCTATTTTAGAATTACAGGCACAAAACTGGCAGAAAAATGGTCAGCATCAGGCTATTTCTTCGCAACAACTCGCTCACTGGATGAGCCTATTACAACTGAATGGAGTGAAAAACTATGGTTATTATCCCGACAATTTTCTGCATAACCAACCTGAAATAGACCTTATTCGTCCTGAGTTTTCAACAGCCTGGTATCCGAAAAATGATTAATCGCATCGTATCGTTTTTTATATTATGTCTGGTGTTATGCATACCCCTATGCGTAGCGTACTTTCACTCTGGTGAACTGATGATGAGGTTCGTTTTCTTCTGGCCGTTTTTTATGTCCATTATGTGGATTGTTGGCGGCGTCTATTTCTGGGTCTATCGTGAACGCCACTGGCCGTGGGGAGAAAACGCACCAGCTCCCCAGTTGAAAGATAATCCGTCTATCTCCATTATCATTCCCTGTTTTAATGAGGAGAAAAACGTTGAGGAAACCATACACGCCGCTTTAGCACAGCGTTATGAGAACATTGAAGTTATTGCCGTAAATGACGGTTCAACAGATAAAACCCGTGCCATCCTGGATCGCATGGCTGCACAAATTCCCCATTTGCGGGTCATTCATCTGGCGCAAAACCAGGGGAAAGCCATTGCGCTTAAAACCGGAGCTGCCGCGGCGAAAAGTGAATATCTGGTGTGCATTGATGGCGATGCGTTATTAGACCGCGATGCGGCGGCATATATTGTGGAACCGATGTTGTACAACCCGCGTGTGGGTGCCGTAACCGGTAATCCTCGTATTCGAACACGTTCTACCCTGGTGGGTAAAATTCAGGTTGGCGAGTATTCCTCAATTATTGGTTTGATCAAGCGAACCCAGCGTATCTATGGAAACGTATTTACCGTTTCCGGTGTTATTGCCGCATTTCGTCGCAGCGCCCTGGCAGAAGTGGGTTACTGGAGTGACGATATGATCACCGAAGATATTGATATTAGCTGGAAGCTGCAGTTGAATCAGTGGACGATTTTTTACGAGCCACGGGCACTGTGCTGGATATTAATGCCTGAAACGTTAAAAGGGCTGTGGAAACAGCGCCTGCGCTGGGCTCAGGGCGGTGCAGAAGTATTCCTCAAAAATATGACAAGGCTATGGCGCAAAGAAAACTTTCGAATGTGGCCACTGTTTTTTGAATACTGTCTGACGACAATATGGGCCTTTACCTGCCTGGTCGGTTTCATTATTTACGCAGTCCAACTTGCCGGTGTACCGTTAAATATTGAATTGACACATATCGCTGCGACACATACTGCCGGAATATTATTGTGTACGTTATGTTTACTGCAATTTATTGTCAGCCTGATGATCGAGAATCGCTATGAGCATAATCTGACTTCATCGCTTTTCTGGATTATTTGGTTCCCGGTTATTTTCTGGATGCTGAGCCTGGCAACGACATTGGTATCATTTACACGAGTCATGTTGATGCCTAAAAAGCAACGCGCCCGTTGGGTAAGTCCCGATCGCGGGATTCTGAGAGGTTAATATGAACAATTTAATTATTACGACCCGACAATCGCCAGTACGTTTACTGGTTGATTATGTTGCCACAACCATCTTGTGGACATTATTTGCTTTGTTCATATTCTTATTCGCCATGGATCTGCTGACGGGTTATTACTGGCAAAGCGAGGCCAGAAGCCGACTTCAGTTCTATTTTTTGCTGGCAGTGGCGAATGCCGTCGTGTTAATTGTCTGGGCGCTGTACAATAAGCTGCGTTTTCAAAAACAGCAGCATCATGCAGCCTACCAATATACGCCGCAAGAATATGCAGAGAGCTTAGCAATACCTGATGAGCTCTATCAGCAACTACAAAAAAGCCACAGGATGAGCGTACACTTCACCAGCCAGGGGCAAATAAAAATGGTTGTTTCAGAAAAAGCGCTAGTCCGGGCATAAACACCCAAAACAAAGCCCGGTTCGCCCGGGCTCTGCACCGATAATACACTTAACTGTATGCATGCAGCGTACGTTGGCAAAGTGCCGAACGTACGCAATCCTCTTTACCGAATCGGATGATCCCGACCATTTCATCTTCTTCGAAACGTTCCAGCGCGTCACTTAATCCGGAGCGCACACCGCGAGGTAAATCGCATTGTGTGATATCACCGTTGACGATAACCGTCACGTTCTCCCCGAGGCGGGTTAAAAACATTTTCATTTGCGCGGCAGTCACATTCTGCGCCTCGTCAAGAATGACGACTGCATTTTCAAAGGTACGTCCACGCATATAGGCGAACGGCGCGATTTCCACCTTCCCTATTTCCGGTCGCAGGCAGTACTGCATAAAGGAAGCCCCTAAGCGCCGGACCAGCACGTCGTAGACCGGGCGAAAATAGGGAGCAAACTTTTCTGCGATATCTCCAGGTAAGAAGCCAAGATCTTCATCGGCTTGCAGAACTGGACGGGTGACGATAATCCTGTCGACATCCTTATGTATCAGGGCCTCTGCCGCTTTTGCTGCACTGATCCAGGTTTTTCCGCACCCGGCTTCGCCCGTGGCGAATATCAGCTGCTTACTCTCAATAGCCTTCAGATAGTGCAATTGCGCTTCATTTCGCGCGAGGATGGGCGAGGTATCGCGACTGTCGCGAGCCATACCAATGGCTTCTACGCCGCTCATCTGCACAAGCGAGGTGACCGATTCTTCTTCACGCTGCTTATGGCTGCGCGAATCCCGTCTCAGCACACGTTTTGCCTCACGACGAGCTTTGATCACTGCTTTTTGTCTTCCCATGGAGAGCACCTTGAGTTGTTTGTATTCATCACACGCGCCGTTGGCAGCGCGATTATGCGCACGAACATCAGAGGGTTGGCTTCCTTGTAAGCCATAGTTTGCTTTTGGATAAAATGCCGAAAAACGGCTACGCACACCGTTTGCGGCGTCGGTAACACGAGTAAAGAGAGGAAGTGAGAAAAATACAGAGTGACGAAGTTGCTACCGGAGGAGAAATCTCCGCAAGTGGTGGAGCGTAGCTTAACAAGACATTGTCCAGAACAGGACGTTACCATCCGCGATCTCCATAGTGACTGACTATCACTGCCGGGAACTTCCGCTGCTACTTAATAATTACAACAGATCTCGCATTCATTGCAACAATATATTCACTTATATTTAACCATAAAACACCATTTCAGTGACATTAGTTTCTACTGGAAAGATGACAGAGTGATGACAGATATGAAAAAAGCTGTGTGCTTTCAGCAGGATTCGCATCAGGCATCTGCGCACGAACGCCGGATGCGGCGTGAACGCCTTATCCGCCTACCGAACCCGCACCGATTGTAGGCATAAGAAGACGCGCAAGCATCGCATCAGGCATCTGCGCAAGAACGCCTTATCCGTCTATAAACATTAAACCCGCAATAACGCGCTTCCGAGATAATCGTTCGCGTCCTTCACTCCCGGCAGCGCAAAAAAATAACCGCCGCCGATAGGTTTAACGTATTCCTCCAGCGCTTCGCCATTGAGCCTTTTTTGTACAGTCAGGAAGCCTTTTTCCAGATCGTGTTGGTAACAGACAAACAGTAGCCCCATATCCAGTTGCCCGGAGTTGGTGACGCCCAGTGAATAACTGTAGCCACGACGCAGCATCAGGCTGGACTCACTCTCCGCCGTGCGGGGATTCGCCAGCCGGATATGGCTGTCCAGCGCAATCACCTTCCCTTCCGGATCGCTGGCGTAATCGGGAACATCATGCTCATGCTGCATTCCCAGCGGCGCACCGGTTTGCTTATCACGACCAAAAATCGTCTGCTGTTCTTTCAGCGGAGTTCTGTCCCAAAATTCCACTCGAAACTGAATCAAGCGTACTGCCTGATAGCTGCCACCGATTGTCCACGCTGGCTCCTGCTGATCTGCCGTTACCCACACCACTTTTTGCATCAACTTATCATTCTGGCTATCGGGATTGGCAGTGCCGTCTTTGAAACCCAGCAAATTAATCGGCGTCTCTTTGCCTTTACTACGCGCCGCGTGATCGGAAATAAACCCTTCCCGCTTCCAGCGCACGCTGAGCAAATCTGGCGTATGTTTGATGATATCGCGCAGCGCATGGATCACCGTGTCCTGGGTGTTGGCGCAAATTTGTAGCAACACATCACCATGACATAACGCCGCATCCAGCGAGTCGTTGGGAAAACGCGTCATCTTCTGCAACTTTTTCGGCATCTGTGGCGCAAGGCCAAAGCGCTCATCAAACAATGAGTGACCCACCGATAACGTGATGGTGAGATTATCGGGCGCAATGTAGCCGCCAAGAATGCCGGAATCGAGTGGTGGCAGGCGCGGATTTGGCGTTTCTGGTGCCGCTCCGCCCTGAGTCAGAAAAGCAAAACGCTGAGTCAACAAGCGAAACAACCGTTCAAGATCGGGTTTATCGCTGGCAAGCACATCAAACGCCACCAGCATCATTGCGGCCTGTTGTGGCGTCAGGATCCCTGCCTGATGCTCACCATAAAACGGCTGTTTCTCATTGCGTGCATCCGGTGAAAGCGTACCCGGCGCACTTTGCGTTTTTTGTGCATGAGCGACCGGACAACTTCCCGCCAGCGCCAGCGCACCAATGCCTTTCAGTAAACGTCGGCGTGACGGTTCATTCACGCCGTTTTTATCTTCATACTGCATAATGCTTAATCCAATCCCAGCACACCGCGAAGTTGCGCCAGATCTTCCGCCAGCGCAGTAATCGGTCCTTTCAGTGCATTCCGGTCGGCATCGGTCAATTTGTCGTAGGTTTCAAAACCGTCTTTAGTACGGTATTTCGCCAGAATGGTATCGACCTTTTTAAAGTTGGCATCGACTTTTGCCAACAGTTCCGGGTTGGCTTTTTGCAGTTGTGGACGCAGCAGATCGACAATTTTCTGCGAGCCTTCAACGTTAGCCTGGAAATCCCACAGATCGGTGTGGCTGTAGCGATCTTCTTCACCGCTGATTTTGCTGGCTGCCACTTCCTCAATCAGTCCGGCTGCACCGCCGACCACTTTTGAAGGTGGGAAAGCCAGTTCACTGATGCGTTTTTGCAAATCAACCACATCGGTATAAAGCTGGTCAGCGTACTGATCCATGCCTTTGGTGGTGTTGTCGCCAAACAATGCTTTTTCCAGACGGTGGAAACCGGTGAATTTCGGATCGGCGGCTTTTTGCTCGTAATCATCTTCACGGGCGTCAATGCTGCCATCCAGATCGGAGAACAGTTCAGCAATCGGTTCGATGCGCTCATAGTGCTGGCGCGTCGGCGCATACAGTGCTTTCGCTTTTTCGATATCGCCTGCTTTAATAGCGTCAGTAAAGGCTTTCGTGTCGGTCACCAGCTGCGTGGTTTCCGCCATGACATACGCTTTATATGCAGTAATTGCACCACCAAGACTTAACAGCGCATCACTTTGCGCCGCATCCGCCGTTGCCTCACCTTTGACGATCAACTTCCCTTTCGGGTTAGTCAGCAGACCGCAGGTCATATCGTATTCGCCAGGCTGTAAATTCGCCGTCATTTTCTGGCTAAAGCCAGGGGCGATATTTTCCCGCTCTTCCACCACCATCACGCCTTTGAGGATCTCCCACTCCAGCGCCTTCTGGCTGTGGTTCTGAATAATGAACTGTGTTTTCCCGGCGTTAACCGTAATGGTCATCGGTTCGCACTGCTTATCGGTCACGGTCACCTTGACCTGCGGCACATTAGCGGCGTTAGCCATAAAAGCAGAAGAGAACAGCGCAGCCACGCTCAACTGCAATGCGTTACGGCGGAAGTTAATGGTCATGACGAGACTATCCCTTTAAAGTATGTTGTAACTAAGCAAGAGTTTGCGTCGTATTTGCTACGCGGAGCGAGACGCTGTCGCCCCTGCGCGTGGTGGCAGGGCAAATGCCACCAGCGCCGGGATGAGATAAATAAACCAGACGGCGACTTCGCTGACGCTCGGTGCTTCCTGATAGCCAAAAATCCCTTCCATCAGCGTGCCAAACAGCGAGTGAGTTGAGAGGACCGCGCTCATATCGAAGGCGATTTCCTGAAAGTGGTTCCACAATCCGGCTTCATGAAATGCGCGAATGGCACCAGCCGCCAGCCCTGCGGCGACGAAGAGAATAAACAGGCTGGTCCATTTAAAAAATGCACCAAGATTGAGGCGAATACCGCCCCAGTAGAGCAGGAAGCCGAGCACCACGGCAGTAGCAAGACCGAGCATTGCACCCAGCGGCGGCCAGATCCCGACATCTTGTTGAAATGCCGCCAGCAGGAAAAAGACCGACTCCAGCCCTTCCCTTGCAACGGCAAAAAAGACCATCATCACCAGCGCCCAGCCATGATGATTTCCACGCTGCAATGCGCTATCGACTGCCTGTTCCAGTTGCACTTTGACGTTGCGCGACACTTTGCGCATCCAGAAAACCATCCAGGTAAGGATCACCACGGCGATCACCGCCACGATACCTTCAAACAGTTCCTGTTCTTTTTGCGGAAATTCGCCGGTGGTTTCGTTAATGAAGATACCCAGGCCCAGGCACAACGCAGCGGCAAGCAACACGCCAATCCACATCACACCAATCCATCGGCCTCGCTGGGTACGCTTAAGATAGCTGGCAATCAAACTGACAATCAGCGCGGCTTCAAGTCCTTCGCGCAACATAATGAGAAACGGAACAAACATGCCACCCACCCTTAAACGTTTTTCTGAGTCAATCTATGCAAAGAAAAGTAAATCGCAGTGATAGCGATTATCATTACGGTAAAGAAAAATACAAGCGGAATGTTTATAAAATGATGTTGAAATGTAAACAAAGAGAGGTAATGCCAGGGGATATAAACGATTATTCCAGGTACAAAGATGGGATTGTTTACAACGAGCCATGTGTTCTTGCCGGATGCCGCGTAAACGCCGTATCCAGCCGACAAAACCGTCCTGACTCAATACATCAAAACTTCCATGTAAAACTGATAAGCGGGTGTATCAAGCAATTTCGTCCATCCTCGATTATCAAATCTAACTTTTTGCCCGGAACATAAGAACAGCGCGGGTGTTGGTGGCGTCAAAATCGCTGAAACGTTCCCCGAAGGCCGGGGCAGCAGGGGGCGGCGGCGATTGGCCGCCCCCTGCGCGCTCCCTGCACCATTCAATTTATATGGCGAGGCACATTAAGGGAGCGCAACCCGCTGCTGAAGCCAAACAAAACCGCCGCAGGCTAAGTCCCTTAGCTTTCCTGCAACCGTGACGGCGGAGCCGAATGATAGTGCGCATCGGCCTCGGCAAAGCGTTTTTGCATCGCCGCTGACGGCGCTTTACCCAGCAAACTAAACACTACAATCCCAATACTGCCGAAGATAAAGCCCGGAATAATTTCGTACAGTCCCAGCCAGCCGAACTGTTTCCAGACGATAACCGTCAGCGCCCCGATGATCATCCCCGCCAGCGCACCGTTGCGCGTCATGCGTGACCACATCACCGAGAACAGCACCACCGGACCAAACGCCGCGCCAAAGCCTGCCCACGCATAGCTCACTAGCCCCAGCACACGGTTTTCCGGGTTTGCCGCCAGCGCAATGGCCACCAGCGCCACCACCAGCACCATCACACGCCCTACCCACACCAGCTCTTTCTGGCTGGCATGTTTACGCAGAAACGCTTTGTATAAATCTTCGGTAATCGCACTGGAGCACACCAGCAGCTGGCAACTTAAGGTTGACATTACCGCCGCCAGAATTGCCGACAGCAGAATCCCGGCAATCCACGGGTTAAACAGAATTTGCGCCAGTTCGATAAACACGCGCTCAGCATTCTGGTTTACCGCACCTGCTACCGCCGGGTGCTCATTAAAGTAAGCAATACCAAAGAAGCCGACAGCTACCGCCCCTGCCAGGCAGAGGATCATCCAGGTCATACTGATACGACGCGCATGGACAATGCTGTGGTGAGAGTCTGCCGCCATAAAACGCGCCAGGATGTGCGGCTGCCCGAAGTAACCCAGCCCCCAACCCATCAGTGAGATAATGGCGACAAAGTTCAGCCCTTTGAGCATATCAACGTTTTCGATGCTCTTTTGTTTGATCACTTCCAGCGAGTCACCAAAGCCACCGACACTGATAATGACGATAACCGGCGTCAGGATCAGGGCAAAAATCATCAGGCTGGCCTGTACAGTGTCAGTCCAGCTCACCGCGAGGAAACCGCCAATAAAGGTGTAAAGGATCGTCGCCGCAGCTCCCGCCCACAGAGCCGTTTCGTAGCTCATGCCAAAGGTACTTTCAAACAGACGCGCGCCTGCCACAATGCCCGAAGCGCAATAAATGGTGAAGAACAGCAAAATCACCAGCGCGGAGATAATGCGCAAAATGCGGCTTTTATCTTCAAAGCGCCCGGTGAAATAATCCGGCAATGTTAAGGCGTTATTGTTGTATTCGGTATGCACACGCAACCGCCCCGCCACCAGCTTCCAGTTGATCCACGCGCCTAATGTCAGGCCAATGGCGATCCAACTTTCGGAAATCCCGGAAAGAAAAACCGCGCCCGGCAACCCCATTAACAGCCAGCCGCTCATATCCGACGCACCCGCCGATAATGCCGTCACGAATGGCCCAAGGCTACGACCGCCCAGAATATAGTCGTCAAAGTTTTTCGTTGATCGCCAGGCGATAAACCCAATCAATATCATGCCAAAGATATAGACACAAAATGTCACCAACATCGGTGTGCTAATAGCCATCTAAAGTCTCCAAAAAATTATTATCGGCAATGTCGAAACTTGCCGTTATATCTGCCACCGGAACGGGGTAACAGAGTTTATGTTTTACCAGGGCGACCGTATCCTGCCGGAAGCGCTGGTTATTCACAATCGATTTAACACACCATTTACATTAAATTTTAGTGCTCAGCGACACTATTTTTCATCAGGTTGCACTCTCTCACATTTTTTGCGGTTGCACCTTTCAAAAATGTTAACTGCCGCAGAGAAAAAGTCTGAGTTATTTTTTTAATCCCTGTCATATCGATTTCTTTTATTAACATTTCATTCATTTTTAAGCTTGCTACGCATGTCACATTTAACATGATTGCACAAAGTTGCAACATCATGGATATTTCACGATAACGTTAAGTTGCACCTTTCAGAACAACAGGAGTAATGGCATGGGAACCACCACCATGGGGGTTAAGCTGGACGACGCGACGCGTGAGCGTATTAAGTCTGCCGCGACACGTATCGATCGCACGCCACACTGGTTAATTAAGCAGGCGATTTTTTCTTATCTCGAACAACTGGAAAACAGCGATACTCTGCCGGAGCTACCTGCGCTGCTTTCTGGCGCTGCCAATGAGAGCGATGAAGCACCGACTCCGGCAGAGGAACCACACCAACCTTTCCTCGACTTTGCCGAGCAAATATTGCCCCAGTCGGTTTCCCGCGCCGCGATCACCGCGGCCTATCGCCGCCCGGAAACCGAAGCGGTTTCTATGCTGTTGGAACAAGCTCGCCTGCCGCAGCCAGTTGCTGAACAGGCGCACAAACTGGCGTATCAACTGGCCGATAAACTGCGTAATCAAAAAAATGCCAGTGGTCGCGCAGGTATGGTCCAGGGGTTATTGCAGGAGTTTTCGCTGTCATCGCAGGAAGGCGTGGCGCTGATGTGTCTGGCAGAAGCGTTGTTGCGTATTCCCGACAAAGCCACCCGCGACGCGTTAATTCGCGACAAAATCAGCAACGGTAACTGGCAGTCACACATTGGTCGTAGCCCGTCCCTGTTTGTTAATGCCGCTACCTGGGGGCTGCTGTTTACTGGCAAACTGGTTTCCACCCATAACGAAGCCAGCCTCTCCCGCTCGCTGAACCGCATTATCGGTAAAAGCGGTGAACCGCTGATCCGCAAAGGTGTGGATATGGCGATGCGCCTGATGGGCGAGCAGTTCGTCACTGGCGAAACCATCGCGGAAGCGTTAGCCAATGCCCGCAAGCTGGAAGAGAAAGGTTTCCGTTACTCTTACGATATGCTGGGCGAAGCCGCGCTGACCGCCGCAGATGCACAGGCGTATATGGTTTCCTATCAGCAGGCGATTCACGCCATCGGTAAAGCGTCTAACGGTCGTGGCATCTATGAAGGTCCGGGCATTTCAATCAAACTGTCAGCGCTGCATCCGCGCTACAGCCGCGCCCAGTATGACCGGGTAATGGAAGAGCTTTACCCACGTCTGAAATCACTCACCCTGCTGGCGCGTCAGTATGATATTGGTATCAACATTGACGCCGAAGAGGCCGATCGTCTGGAGATCTCCCTCGATCTGCTGGAAAAACTCTGTTTCGAGCCTGAGCTGGCAGGCTGGAACGGTATCGGTTTTGTTATTCAGGCTTATCAAAAACGCTGCCCACTGGTGATTGATTACCTGATTGATCTCGCCACCCGCAGCCGTCGCCGTCTGATGATTCGCCTGGTGAAAGGCGCGTACTGGGATAGTGAAATCAAGCGTGCGCAGATGGACGGCCTTGAAGGCTATCCGGTTTATAGCCGCAAGGTGTATACCGACGTTTCATATCTCGCCTGTGCGAAAAAGCTGCTGGCGGTGCCGAATCTAATCTACCCGCAGTTCGCGACGCACAACGCCCATACGCTGGCAGCGATTTATCAACTGGCAGGTCAGAACTACTATCCGGGTCAGTACGAGTTCCAGTGCCTGCATGGTATGGGCGAGCCACTGTATGAGCAGGTCACCGGGAAAGTTGCCGACGGCAAACTTAACCGTCCGTGTCGTATTTATGCTCCGGTCGGTACCCATGAAACGCTGTTGGCGTATCTGGTGCGTCGCCTGCTGGAAAACGGTGCTAACACCTCGTTTGTTAACCGTATTGCCGACACCTCTTTGCCACTGGATGAACTGGTCGCCGATCCGGTCACTGCTGTAGAAAAACTGGCGCAACAGGAAGGGCAAACTGGATTACCGCATCCGAAAATTCCCCTGCCGCGCGATCTTTACGGTCACGGGCGCGACAACTCGGCAGGGCTGGATCTCGCTAACGAACACCGGCTGGCCTCGCTCTCTTCTGCCCTGCTCAATAGTGCACTGCAAAAATGGCAGGCCTTGCCAATGCTGGAACAACCGGTAGCGGCAGGTGAGATGTCGCCCGTTATTAACCCTGCGGAACCGAAAGATATTGTGGGCTTTGTGCGTGAAGCCACGCCGCGTGAGGTAGAACAGGCGCTGGAAAGTGCGGTTAATAACGCGCCAATCTGGTTTGCCACTCCTCCGGTTGAACGCGCGGCGATTTTGCATCGCGCTGCCGTGCTAATGGAAAGCCAGATGCAGCAACTGATTGGTATTCTGGTGCGTGAAGCCGGAAAAACCTTCAGTAACGCCATTGCCGAAGTGCGCGAAGCGGTCGATTTTCTCCACTACTATGCCGGACAGGTGCGGGATGATTTCGCTAACGAAACCCACCGTCCATTAGGGCCTGTGGTGTGTATCAGTCCGTGGAACTTCCCGCTGGCTATTTTCACCGGGCAGATTGCTGCCGCACTGGCGGCAGGTAACAGCGTGCTGGCAAAACCGGCAGAACAAACGCCGCTGATTGCCGCGCAAGGGATCGCCATTTTGCTGGAAGCGGGTGTACCGCCAGGCGTGGTGCAGTTGCTGCCAGGTCAGGGGGAAACCGTGGGCGCGCAACTGACGGGTGATGATCGCGTACGCGGGGTGATGTTTACCGGTTCAACCGAAGTCGCTACGTTACTGCAGCGCAATATCGCCAGCCGCCTGGACGCTCAGGGTCGCCCTATTCCGCTCATCGCTGAAACCGGCGGCATGAACGCGATGATTGTCGATTCTTCAGCACTGACCGAACAGGTCGTCGTGGATGTACTGGCCTCGGCGTTCGACAGTGCGGGTCAGCGTTGTTCGGCGCTGCGCGTGCTGTGCCTGCAAGATGAGATTGCCGACCACACGTTGAAAATGCTGCGCGGCGCAATGGCCGAATGCCGGATGGGTAATCCGGGTCGCCTGACCACCGATATCGGTCCGGTGATTGATAGCGAAGCGAAAGCCAATATTGAGCGCCATATTCAGACCATGCGTAGCAAAGGCCGTCCGGTGTTCCAGGCGGTGCGGGAAAACAGCGAAGATGCCCGTGAATGGCAAAGCGGCACCTTTGTCGCCCCGACGCTGATCGAACTGGATGACTTTGCCGAATTGCAAAAAGAGGTCTTTGGTCCGGTGCTGCATGTGGTGCGTTACAACCGTAACCAGCTACCAGAGCTGATCGAGCAGATTAACGCTTCCGGCTATGGTCTGACGCTTGGTGTCCATACGCGTATTGATGAAACCATCGCCCAGGTCACTGGCTCGGCCCATGTTGGTAACCTGTATGTTAACCGTAATATGGTGGGCGCAGTGGTGGGTGTGCAGCCATTCGGCGGCGAAGGGTTGTCCGGTACCGGGCCGAAAGCAGGCGGTCCGCTCTATCTCTACCGTCTGCTGGCGAATCGCCCGGAAAGTGCGCTGGCAGTGACGCTCGCGCGTCAGGATGCAGAGTATCCGGTCGATGCACAGTTGAAAGCCGCATTGACTCAGCCGCTAAATGCACTGCGGGAATGGGCAGCAAATCGTCCAGAATTGCAGGCGTTATGTACGCAATATGGCGAGCTGGCGCAGGCAGGAACACAACGATTGCTGCCGGGGCCGACGGGTGAACGCAACACCTGGACGCTGCTGCCGCGTGAGCGCGTGTTGTGTATTGCCGATGATGAGCAGGATGCGCTGACTCAGCTCGCCGCCGTGCTGGCGGTGGGCAGCCAGGTACTGTGGCCGGATGACGCGCTGCATCGTCAGCTAGTAAAGGCATTGCCATCGGCAGTCAGCGAACGTATTCAACTGGCGAAAGCGGAAAATATAACCGCTCAACCCTTTGATGCGGTGATCTTCCACGGTGATTCGGATCAGCTTCGCGCATTGTGTGAAGCCGTTGCTGCGCGGGATGGCGCAATTGTTTCGGTGCAGGGTTTTGCCCGTGGCGAAAGCAATATCCTTCTGGAACGGCTGTATATCGAACGTTCGCTGAGTGTGAATACCGCTGCCGCTGGCGGTAACGCCAGTTTAATGACGATCGGTTAAACAGGTAGCCGGAGGATGTTACAACCTCCTCCGGCATCTTTAACGTGGTCGAATCCCCTCAATAATAATCCGCTGCACGTTTTCAACCGTTTGATTGAAAAATACCTCATCGCGCAACGTCGCGCCTGTCACCGCCTCCACCTGAGGGGCAAAATCGGCGTAATGTTGAGTGGAAGCCCAAATCATAAAAATCAAATGCTGCGGATCAATCGGCGCGAGTTTGCCGCTTTTGACCCAACCGGCAATCAGCGCCGATTTCTCATCAATTAATGCCTTCAAATCGCCCGTCAGTTCATCCATTAACAGCGGCGCGCCTGCCAGCATCTCCATACAGAACAGGCGCGAAGCCTGCGGATAATCGCGGGAGACTTCCAGCTTCAGACGGATGTACTCTTTGATCGCCGCCAGCGGGGCGAAATCTTCTCGAAACGCTTTTAACGGTGCCAGCCAGATATCGAGAATCTGCCGCAGCACGGCAATATACAGCGCCTCTTTTGACGGAAAGTAATACAGCAGATTGGTTTTTGAAACACCCGCCAACTCTGCGATCTGCTCCAGCCTTGTGCCGTGAAAACCGAATTGTGAAAAAGTGTCCAGTGCTGCGCTAAGAATCGCTTTTTTCTTCGCGCTTACTGCGCGCGAACGTTTACCCGTTGTTTTCACTGCGCCTTGCGTCATGCGCTCTCCCCTCTTGTAGATTGGCAACAGGATAGCAAAACCCCCGCCCGGCCTCGACCTTCTGCACTCTCATCGCGCACAGATGCATGTTTTATGTGCAACTGTTTTGACCGTTTAGTCCACTTTTTACCAGATATTTTAGATAACGCGTTGTTAACATATTAACAACATTAACTTTTTAAAAACTGGCATCCGCTTTGCAAACAAGCCAATACGCGGCTGAAAAGGATATGCAGGATGCAGCGCCCCGTCTGACTTTCACTTTACGAGACGAAGAGAGGTTGATGATGAAAATTGGCGTATTCGTACCTATTGGCAACAACGGCTGGCTCATTTCGACCCACGCGCCGCAGTACATGCCGACCTTTGAACTGAATAAAGCCATTGTGCAAAAAGCGGAGCACTACCATTTCGATTTCGCCCTGTCGATGATCAAACTGCGTGGCTTTGGCGGCAAAACTGAGTTCTGGGATCACAACCTTGAGTCGTTCACCTTGATGGCGGGGCTGGCGGCCGTGACCTCGCGCATTCAGATTTACGCCACTGCTGCCACCTTAACGTTACCTCCGGCAATCGTCGCCCGTATGGCCGCAACCATCGACTCCATCTCTGGCGGGCGTTTTGGCGTCAACCTCGTGACTGGCTGGCAAAAGCCCGAGTATGAGCAGATGGGTATCTGGCCTGGCGATGACTATTTCTCCCGTCGTTACGACTATCTCACCGAATATGTTCAGGTGCTGCGCGACCTGTGGGGCACGGGGAAAAGCGATTTTAAAGGCGATTTTTTCACCATGAATGATTGTCGCGTCAGTCCGCAACCGAGTGTCCCCATGAAAGTGATCTGCGCCGGGCAAAGCGACGCTGGCATGGCGTTCTCCGCTCAGTATGCCGATTTCAACTTCTGTTTCGGCAAAGGCGTAAATACGCCCACGGCTTTCGCCCCGACCGCTGCGCGGATGAAACAGGCCGCAGAGCAAACCGGGCGCGACGTTGGTTCTTATGTGTTGTTTATGGTGATTGCCGATGAAACCGACGATGCCGCTCGCGCCAAATGGGAACACTACAAAGCGGGCGCGGATGAAGAGGCGTTAAGCTGGCTAACCGAACAAAGTCAGAAAGATACCCGCTCCGGTACTGATACCAACGTCCGTCAGATGGCCGATCCCACTTCGGCGGTAAACATCAATATGGGGACATTAGTCGGTTCTTACGCCAGTGTCGCGCGCATGTTAGATGAAGTCGCAAGCGTGCCTGGTGCCGAAGGCGTGCTGTTGACCTTCGATGATTTTCTGTCGGGAATCGAAACCTTCGGCGAGCGCATTCAACCACTGATGCAGTGCCGCGCCCATCTCCCTGCGCTGACTCAGGAGGTGGCATGATGACAACCTTAACCGCTCGACCGGAAGCCATTACCTTCGATCCGCAGCAAAGTGCGCTGATCGTGGTGGATATGCAAAACGCTTATGCCACGCCAGGCGGCTACTTAGATCTCGCCGGGTTTGATGTCTCAACCACTCGCCCGGTCATTGCCAACATTCAAACCGCCGTGACCGCAGCGCGAGCGGCAGGGATGCTGATCATCTGGTTTCAAAATGGCTGGGATGAACAGTATGTCGAAGCTGGCGGACCCGGCTCACCGAATTTTCATAAATCGAACGCCCTGAAAACCATGCGTAAGCAGCCGCAGCTGCAGGGGAAATTGCTGGCGAAAGGCTCCTGGGATTATCAACTGGTGGATGAACTGGTGCCGCAGCCTGGCGATATTGTGCTGCCGAAGCCGCGCTACAGCGGTTTCTTCAATACACCGCTGGACAGCATTTTGCGCAGCCGTGGAATACGCCATCTGGTTTTCACCGGTATCGCTACCAACGTCTGCGTCGAATCGACGCTACGCGATGGCTTTTTTCTGGAGTATTTCGGCGTGGTGCTGGAAGACGCAACACACCAGGCGGGGCCGGAATTTGCACAGAAAGCCGCGTTGTTCAATATCGAAACCTTTTTTGGCTGGGTCAGCGACGTCGAAACGTTCTGCGACGCGCTTTCTCCCACATCCTTTGCTCGTATCGCTTAAGGAGTTTAACGATGCCAAAATCCGTAATTATTCCCGCTGGCAGCAGCGCACCGCTGGCCCCCTTCGTTCCCGGCACGCTGGCTGATGGCGTGGTGTATGTCTCCGGTACGCTGGCTTTTGATCAACATAACAACGTGCTGTTTGCCGATGACCCAAAGGCGCAAACCCGCCACGTTCTGGAAACTATCCGCAAGGTGATCGAGACGGCGGGTGGCACGATGGCGGATGTGACCTTCAACAGCATCTTTATTACCGACTGGAAAAATTACGCCGCGATTAACGAAATCTACGCCGAGTTTTTTCCGGGTGATAAACCGGCGCGATTCTGCATTCAGTGCGGACTGGTAAAACCTGACGCGCTGGTGGAAATCGCCACAATTGCGCATATCGCCAAGTGAGGCCGCGATGAAACTTTCACTCTCACCTCCCCCTTATGCTGATGCGCCCGTAGTGGTGTTGATTTCGGGTCTTGGCGGTAGCGGCAGTTACTGGTTACCGCAACTGGCGGTGCTGGAGCAGGAGTATCAGGTAGTCTGTTACGACCAGCGCGGCACCGGCAATAATCCCGACACGCTGGCAGAAGATTACAGTATCACCCAGATGGCAGCGGAACTGCATCAGGCGCTGGTAGCCGCAGGGATTGAGCGTTACGCGGTGGTCGGCCATGCGCTCGGTGCGCTGGTGGGGATGCAGCTGGCGCTGGATTATCCCGCGTCGGTAACTATGCTGGTCAGCGTTAACGGCTGGCTACGAATAAACGCCCATACGCGCCGCTGTTTTCAGGTTCGCGAACGATTACTGTATAGCGGCGGCGCACAGGCATGGGTGGAAGCGCAGCCGTTGTTCCTCTATCCCGCCGACTGGATGGCGGCCCGCGCACCTCGCCTGGAGGCAGAAGACGCGCTGGCACTGGCGCATTTTCAGGGCAAAAATAATTTACTGCGTCGACTTAACGCCCTCAAACGCGCTGACTTTAGTCACCATGCGGATCGCATCCGCTGCCCGGTGCAAATCATCTGCGCCAGTGATGATCTGCTGGTGCCATCCGCATGTTCCAGTGAACTTCATGCCGCCCTGCCCGATAGCCAGAAAATTGTGATGCGCTATGGCGGACACGCCTGCAACGTGACCGATCCCGAAACGTTTAATGCTCTGTTACTCAACGGGCTTGCCAGCCTGTTACATCACCGTGAAGCCGCCCTGTAAGGAATTGCTATGAACGAAGCCGTTAGCCCAGGTGCGCTTAGCACCCTGTTCACCGATGCCCGCACTCACAACGGCTGGCGGGAGACACCCGTCAGCGATGAGACGTTACGGGAGCTTTATGCCCTGATGAAATGGGGGCCGACATCAGCTAACTGTTCTCCGGCACGGATCGTGTTTATCCGCACTGCAGAAGGAAAAGAACGTCTGCGCCCGGCGCTTTCCAGCGGCAATCTACAAAAAACCCTGACCGCGCCCGTCACCGCTATCGTTGCCTGGGACAGTGAATTTTATGAACGGTTACCACAACTGTTTCCTCACGGCGATGCCCGCAGTTGGTTTACCTCCAGCCCACAACTTGCGGAAGAAACAGCGTTTCGCAACAGTTCCATGCAGGCGGCCTATCTGATCGTCGCCTGCCGTGCGCTGGGACTGGATACCGGCCCGATGTCGGGTTTTGACCGTCAACACGTTGACGACGCCTTTTTTGCGGGCAGCACGCTGAAGAGCAATCTGCTGATTAATATCGGCTATGGCGATAGAAGCAAACTTTTTGCGCGCCTGCCACGTCTGTCCTTTGAAGAAGCCTGCGGGCTGTTGTAAGGAGCAAACTATGAACATTGTCGATCAACAAACTTTTCGCGATGCGATGTCCTGCATGGGCGCGGCGGTCAATATCATCACCACGGACGGTCCAGCCGGGCGCGCCGGGTTCACCGCCAGCGCCGTCTGCAGCGTGACCGATACGCCGCCCACATTACTGGTGTGCCTGAATCGTGGGGCGTCCGTCTGGCCGGTATTCAATGAAAATCGAACGCTGTGTGTAAATACACTTAGCGCCGGGCAGGAGCCGCTTTCAAACCTTTTTGGCGGCAAAACGCCCATGGAACACCGCTTTGCCGCCGCCCGCTGGCAGACGGGGGTGACCGGATGCCCGCAACTGGAAGAGGCTCTGGTTTCGTTTGACTGCCGTATCAGCCAGGTGGTGAGCGTCGGCACCCACGACATTCTGTTTTGCGCCATCGAAGCGATTCATCGTCACACCACACCCTACGGGCTGGTGTGGTTCGATCGCAGTTATCACGCGCTGATGCGCCCTGCTTGTTAACCTCCTTAAGGAGACTGCTGATGGCAATGTTCGGTTTTCCTCACTGGCAGTTAAAATCGACCTCTACAGAGAGCGGCGTGGTCGCGCCGGATGAACGATTGCCGTTTGCTCAGACGGCAGTAATGGGCGTTCAACACGCGGTGGCGATGTTTGGCGCGACGGTGTTAATGCCGATTCTGATGGGGCTGGATCCCAATCTTTCCATTTTAATGTCGGGGATCGGCACGTTACTGTTTTTCTTTATTACCGGCGGGCGCGTCCCCAGTTATCTCGGCTCCAGCGCGGCTTTTGTCGGCGTGGTGATCGCCGCGACGGGCTTTAACGGTCAGGGCATTAACCCGAATATCAGCATTGCGCTGGGCGGGATTATCGCCTGTGGGCTGGTTTATACCGTCATTGGCCTGGTGGTGATGAAAATCGGTACGCGCTGGATTGAACGACTGATGCCGCCGGTGGTGACGGGTGCGGTGGTGATGGCGATTGGCCTGAACTTAGCGCCTATCGCAGTGAAAAGTGTATCGGCTTCGGCCTTTGATAGCTGGATGGCGGTAATGACGGTGCTGTGTATTGGGCTGGTGGCGGTGTTTACCCGTGGCATGATCCAGCGGTTATTGATTCTCGTAGGATTAATTGTCGCCTGTCTGCTGTATGGCGTGATGACCAACGTTTTAGGGCTGGGAAAAGCCGTCGATTTTACTCTCGTCAGCCATGCTGCCTGGTTCGGTCTGCCACATTTTTCCACTCCTGCTTTTAATGGTCAGGCAATGATGCTGATTGCGCCCGTGGCGGTGATTCTGGTGGCGGAAAACTTAGGTCATCTCAAGGCAGTCGCCGGGATGACCGGACGCAATATGGACCCGTATATGGGGCGGGCATTCGTAGGCGATGGTCTGGCAACGATGCTTTCCGGCTCTGTCGGCGGTAGCGGCGTGACCACCTATGCTGAAAATATCGGTGTGATGGCCGTGACCAAAGTCTACTCGACGCTGGTGTTTGTTGCTGCTGCCGTCATCGCCATGCTGTTGGGCTTTTCGCCGAAATTTGGCGCGCTGATCCATACCATTCCTGCACCGGTGATTGGTGGTGCTTCAATTGTTGTGTTCGGGCTGATTGCCGTCGCAGGCGCAAGGATCTGGGTACAAAACCGTGTCGATTTAAGCCAGAACGGTAATTTGATTATGGTCGCAGTAACCTTAGTGCTGGGCGCGGGTGATTTTGCTCTCACGCTGGGCGGTTTTACGTTGGGAGGGATCGGTACAGCAACCTTTGGCGCGATTTTACTCAATGCGTTGTTAAGCAGAAGGTTGGTTGACGTTCCACCGCCAGAAGTTGTTCATCAGGAGCCATAAACAGAAAACCGCCGGGGTAACCGGCGGTGATGACTTTTTGACGAGCTTCAGACAAAAATGCATTCGTCACTGATTAGTCCGGCTAGTTGTCACTTTTACCGTGACTGCTCTTGCCACCTTTTTTACCTGCTTCAGATGCGCGCTGCGGGTCATTCTTGAAATTCCCCCCGCTGTGCTGTCCACCTTTTTTACCTGCTTCTGATGCTCTTTCGCGGTCTTCTGCAAAATTGCCGGAACCGCCTCGATGGTTTGCCATTACTGACCTCCGTCTGGGTATAGACATCATATTGCATAGAATTAACGCGGCGTATGGCGGCTGCCATATTTTCGCTACGTGGGACTAAGCTTAGTGAACTGACGCGGGCAGACCCGCGTTTGGTAATATCCTGCAACAGCTTCTTAGCGAGAATAGATATCATCTCAAATAATTATCCATAAGCCGCTCTTATGATTAAAAAAACGCGATGAGATAAAAATGTGTCATTTTGCGACAAAATTACGTGCTTGTGAAAGTTGTTATAAATCAAATAAGTGGTTGTGAAATTTGCACTCTGAAAAGGACGTCTTATCTTTAAATAAGTGGTAGCGAATCGCTACGGAATAGAGATAACACGAGGAGTGGTTAGAAATGGCTAAAGTTCTGGTGCTTTATTATTCCATGTACGGACATATTGAAACGATGGCACGCGCAGTCGCTGAGGGTGCAAGCAAAGTCGATGGCGCAGAAGTTGTCGTTAAGCGTGTACCGGAAACCATGCCGCCGCAATTATTTGAAAAAGCAGGCGGTAAAACGCAAACTGCACCGGTTGCAACCCCGCAAGAACTGGCCGATTACGACGCCATTATTTTTGGTACACCTACCCGCTTTGGCAACATGTCCGGTCAAATGCGTACCTTCCTCGACCAGACGGGCGGCCTGTGGGCTTCCGGCGCACTATACGGAAAACTGGCGAGCGTCTTTAGTTCCACCGGTACTGGCGGCGGTCAGGAACAAACTATTACTTCAACCTGGACGACCCTTGCGCATCACGGCATGGTAATTGTCCCCATTGGCTACGCAGCGCAGGAATTATTTGACGTTTCACAGGTTCGCGGCGGTACGCCGTACGGCGCAACCACCATCGCAGGCGGTGACGGCTCACGCCAGCCAAGCCAGGAAGAACTGTCTATTGCTCGTTATCAAGGGGAATATGTCGCAGGTCTGGCAGTTAAACTTAACGGCTAATCTTCAACAGGAGGATACGCATGCCAACTCAAGAAGCGAAAGCTCATCACGTCGGTGAATGGGCATCTCTGCGCAATACGTCGCCGGAAATAGCCGAGGCCATTTTCGAAGTCGCCGGGTACGACGAAAAAATGGCGGAAAAGATTTGGGAAGAAGGTAGCGATGAAGTGTTAGTCAAAGCCTTTGCTAAGACCGATAAAGATTCGCTTTTTTGGGGCGAACAGACCATCGAACGTAAAAACGTTTAACCAGCGACTCCCCCGCTTCTCGCGGGGGAGTTTTCTGTTATTTCACCGCTTCATTCAACACGCTATCAAATTTATCCATCGGGCAGAAACCGTTGGCATCTATCGGGCAACCGCTTAATTCCAGCGTCACACGCTGAGCAGGTGCCTGCAGGGTTAACGCATCGGCATTACGTAACTGTTCCGCACTCTGATACACATATTCAATTTTCATCAAATCGCGATTGGCTTTGCTGTCATGCCAACGCTGGAAAACGATTTTGCCGCCAATCGGCGTGCGTTCGTTCTGGTCATGCAACTGATACGGTTTGAAATCCAGCGCCGTTAACAGAGAGGCAATGTTGGAGTCGTGCCCAACCAACACTGTAATTTTCGGTGCGCTGGTGCGATCGGTGACCAGAGCTTTGTCGATATAACTGACCAGCGGTTTCGCAACATTGCGCGCCACTTCCGGTGAGGTAAACAGGCTGTCCTGGTAGCCGTTTTTAAGCTTCGACAACACCTTCCACTGCTGGTCAGATTTGATTTCTCCCCAGGCCACCTGATCCATCGGAAAACCTTCGTAATATTGCAAAGTAAACGCATCTACCAGCGAGTTGCCGACTTTCAGCGGCCCGGAAACACCTGGTTCTTGTTGATACTTGGCGCTAAAGGTATTTTTGCCATCCACCAGCGAACACTGTTGTTTCTCTTTACAGGCAGGGGAATCTTTATAGTTAACGATTTTTTCCAGTAGTTGGTAGCTGTCGGTAAGCTGGAGTTTGCTGAGCTCTTTCTCCATTGCCGCCACCGCCTGTTCACTGAATGCGGCGGAATCATCGGTGATCACCGGGTTAAAGGTTGGGTCCATAGTGCCCATTTTTTCCTGGTGATGCACAGGAATATCACACCCCGGGAATGCGCCGGTAATAAAGAACTGTGCGGTCGCAACGGTACGTTGCAGACTATTGGCATAGGCATAAACGGTGTCCGGCGGCGGGCATTCCCCCGATTTCACCATCCCCTGCTGTGCCAGCCATTCACGCATGTAATGGCCCATATACACTTCGAGCACGCCACCTTTGGTGGTGAGTTGCCCACCGGGGACGTCCCATTCTGGCCATTTATTCGGCGTCGACTGCTCCAGCACACTGCCATTGTTCGCCAGCGGCGCACGTAAGTTATGGCGGCTCATCATGAGCACTTGCTGTAGCTGATAGCCTTCCGGTACGGTTTGTGCCTGAGCGTTTGAAGCGATTAAAACTATCCCTGCCACAGCTGCGGCGATTAGCGTTTTGTTCATTCCTGGCACCTCTTTTGTTATCAATCACTAAAGAGTGTGACAGAAATATGACATTTTTCCGGGAACAGGTTCGCAAAATGGCTTGTTGAATGCCTGTTTTTCTATATACATCTTTAAAAACAGGCAAGGTTTGACGCAAACTATGCCTGATTAGCTCCCTGCCTCACGAACGCCGCTGATGATTACACCAGAGGGCTAGACAGAATATCAGCGGCGTTACCAATACAGAGGCAATATTTACCAATAAAAAAGTGTGAGATTAATAACAATGGTTTTTAGCACATGCCTTTGTCATTAAATTGCATAACGAGTTAAAAAATCAATCTGCGCATTCCTTTCCTTATTGTTTAACTCGTAAGCCTGAGCAAAAAGTTCAGGAGGGAGGTAAACGTCATAATGATTGCCAGTGTTCATTAAATAACCATACTCAAGATCTTCATCTGTTGAAAAGGATTCATTCCCCAAGGAGATTGATGCCATATTACTATTAACAATAAATAATGAGCAAATGCTATCTGAAAGAGCAGTGAGGAAATTTTTCACCTCATTAACCCTCTGCTCTGGGTCGGTGTCTAAAACAAGGCGTACCTTGTTATCATTAAATATAAATTCGGGTAAATGCAGTATGCATTTTTTGTCATTCAAGCAACTATCAATAAATTCTTTTTTAAAAGACAAAAAACTCCATGATAAAAAACCACCCTGCCCCTGAATTTTGTTGTCAGATTGTAGATTAACGCCGAATAATGTCTTTACATCTTCCCTGAGATCATTGAATGCCGTATCAACAAGAGCCTCGATCGTTTGTTTATCAACAATTTTAATAAACTCTTCGTATACTTGCTTTTGCGTCTTATGGCTGCCCAGCGCCCATGAATACTCATGTTCTTTTAAAACCAGTATGGCCCTTAACAGACAATAGCCATCGCCATCTACTGGAGCGTATTTTAATCCATAAGTTTTATTAATTTCACTCTGAATAAAAGATATACCAGACAAATCAATACCAGTATCTAAATCAGATATTCCCGGCGTATTTATCCATTCTGGCTGGATACTCATATTTTCATCATCTAAACAATACTCAGAAAAAACATCATCACACGCATTAATGTTTTCAATATATTCCATAAAGCCATACCAATAATAACCTTTAAAATCTGTGATAGACTCTGAACCTCTGCCCGGCAAGGACACTCTAACAATATCAATATCTCGAACATATTGTATAGTATATGTAATACCTTCTGAAACCCCTGAATAAGTTTCTGTATCATTAGTACGCAATGTTCTCAAAAATAATGATAAATCATTATCATTCTGCATTTCCTCAAATTCTTTTTCTAGTGAATCGCATTCCAGGCATGGAATGTAGTCTTCAGCTTTTTGACGTCTGATTTCTTTATACAACCGCATAAAACACACCAGTGTGTTTTCAAAAAGCGTGATTGAATATTTTTGATTTTTTTCGTGCTCATTTTTTATATTGTTCCAGGCTTGTTTCAAATAATTATTTGCAGTGCAACTAATTCCATGTATATTACTACTCATATATAGCGCCTATAAAATTTAATAAATAATGACGCCCCAGTTAAACTTAAAGTGCCTGGTTCCACTATCAAAAATCGCTCACCCTTTTTCACCTGTTTAAAATATGTTCAGCACCCCACCTTGAGGCGACCTCCTCTCCGCGATGATTTCAATAACATATTCTGTGTTGGCATATGAAATTTTGAGGATTACCCTACACTTATAGGAGTTACCTTACAGGGGTTCCTTCAATTTGTGTTGATTTACGCGAGATAACGCTATGGAATTAAAGGATTATTACGCCATCATGGGCGTGAAACCGACGGACGATCTCAAGACAATCAAGACCGCCTATCGTCGACTGGCCCGTAAATACCATCCTGATGTCAGCAAAGAACCGGATGCCGAAGCCCGCTTCAAAGAGGTCGCTGAAGCCTGGGAAGTGTTAAGTGATGAACAACGTCGCGCTGAGTATGATCAGATGTGGCAACATCGCAACGATCCGCAATTTAACCGTCAGTTCCATCATGGCGACGGTCAGAGTTTTAATGCCGAAGATTTTGACGATATCTTCTCGTCAATTTTCGGTCAGCATGCCCGCCAGAGCCGTCAACGCCCCGCCGCACGCGGCCACGATATTGAAATCGAAGTGGCGGTATTCCTCGAAGAAACGCTTACTGAGCATAAGCGTACCATCAGCTATAACCTGCCGGTTTATAACGCCTTTGGCATGATCGAACAGGAAATCCCGAAAACGCTGAATGTGAAGATCCCGGCGGGCGTCGGCAATGGTCAACGCATCCGTCTGAAAGGCCAGGGGACGCCGGGCGAAAACGGTGGTCCAAATGGCGATTTGTGGCTGGTGATTCATATTGCGCCACATCCGCTGTTCGATATTGTCGGCCAGGATCTGGAAATTGTGGTGCCGGTTAGCCCGTGGGAAGCGGCGCTGGGTGCTAAAGTCACCGTTCCAACACTGAAAGAAAGCATTTTGCTGACTATCCCGCCAGGCAGCCAGGCCGGGCAACGATTGCGCGTTAAAGGCAAAGGTCTGGTGAGCAAAAAACAGACCGGCGATCTGTATGCGGTACTGAAAATCGTGATGCCGCCGAAACCGGATGAAAACACTGCCGCGCTGTGGCAGCAACTGGCAGACGCCCAGTCGTCTTTTGATCCACGTAAAGATTGGGGGAAAGCATAATGGCTAATGTTACGGTGACTTTTACTATTACCGAATTTTGCCTGCATACCGGCATCTCTGAAGAGGAGTTGAATGAAATTGTCGGTTTGGGGGTGGTTGAACCGCGTGAGATCCAGGAAACAACCTGGGTATTTGACGACCATGCCGCCATCGTGGTGCAACGCGCAGTACGCCTGCGTCATGAACTGGCTCTGGACTGGCCTGGGATCGCGGTGGCGCTGACGTTAATGGATGATATTGCGCACCTGAAGCAGGAAAACCGCCTGCTGCGCCAGCGACTTTCCCGGTTTGTAGCTCATCCGTGATGTGTGTTTGCCGGATGTGATGACGCATCCGGCAACTGCCCCATAATGCCTGATGCGACGCTAAACGCGTCTTTTCAGGCGCACAAACGACGTTATCTGTTTTGGTGGTCGCTCTCCACTAACACCAGCAATAACTGGCTTAGTGCCGCGTAAAAACCAAAGCTGTCATACTGACGACAACGCACAACAAACTCTGGTAACCATTGCCACAGCGCCGTCAGTGTTTTTTGCCGCAAACTGTCGATTCTTCGCGCAGGAACGGTCCCCTCTCCCAGCGAAAAATGCAGATGGCTGAGCAATTCGAGATAGATCGCCAGATGATCTGCCGGTTCGTTGAAATTGCCGCTGGTTTCCATCCCTGCCTCAACTAACAAGCGTTTAATCTCTTGCTCGTCCTGTTTGTAGGCCGATGCATACGGCAGCGCCGCTTGTTTGTCGGTCATCAGAAACAGGCCGCAAAAGTCAGCGGCCAGTTCCAGACGGGCATCGTCACGTACTGTCAGCGTGGCAATACAGTTTTCCAGCTCATTCACCGCCGCAGCCAGCGGCGGTTCGCTTTTCAGCAACGAAAACCATTCAGCCATCTGCGCACTGGCGATTTGCGTCAGTTGTTCATCGTCCAGTTCACGGGAGAACAACTGCGCCAGCCAGGCGTAAACACAGGCAATCTGTTGTGCTGTCAGCGTGGTCATGATTTCACCTGCGACGCGGGAACATATTCGCACTGCGCCACCATCTCCACAGGGCCGTTAAACGCCGTCACCTGCTCCACTGCTCCATTGTACTTCTCAATTTCCACCAGCGTAGTGTGCGCACTGGTCGCCTGCGCCAGCTGCGAAGTACCGATGTCGATGGTCAGCACGTTGGGGTTACCGTATTTGCACAGCGCACCAGGCTCGCCGCCTTTATCTGGATCGTACCATGCCCCTTCGTGAATTCGTGCCACGCCGGGTGCATAGCGGTCAGAAACTACTGCCCCTGCCAACACCTGACCGCGAGCGTTAAAGACGCGTACCACATCACCGTTACGAATACCGCGCGCGCTGGCATCCTGCGGGTTAATGAACACTGGCTCTTTACCCGCTACCGTATATTGCTGACGCAGAGTTTCCGACTCACATAACTGCGAGTGAAGTCGGAAATCCGGATGCACAGATTGCAGATGCAACGGATACTTCTGCGAGCCGGGCCCACCGTGGGAGCGTTCGATTTTCTCAAACCACATCGGATGCCCCTGACAATCGTCGTAGTTCATATCGGCGATGGTTTTCGAGTAGATCTCAATCAGGCCACTCGGCGTGCCCAGCGGTTCGAGATCCGGATCTTCGCGGAATGCCTGGTGGCGAACAAACATCTGCGGATGGTCAAACTCGACGTACTCTTTGTTATTCCAGAAGTCATCAAACGCTGGCAGATGAACGCCGCGTCCTTTGCCTTGTTGTACACCTTCCTGCCAGATGCGTTTCAGCCAGCCCATTTCGTCCAGCCCTTCGGTAAAGGCTTCTTCGCGATTAAAGCGACGGCACAGCTCGCGGAAAATATCAAAGTCGTTGCGCGCCTCGAACTGCGGCGGCACCACCTGTTTCATGGCGATAATGCCACGGTTGGAGTGGTTGCCGTACTGGTCGAGATCGTTACGCTCAAACTGCGTGGTCGCAGGCAGCACGATATCGGCAAAGCGGCAGGTTGAGGTCCACTGGTTATCTATGGCGATAACCGTTTCCAGCTTGCGCCAGCCTTCAATAATACGGTTGATCTGCTGATGGCGATGGAATGGGTTAGTTCCGGCAAAAATACACATTTTCAGCGGCGGCAGTTTTACCGATTTACCGTTCCAGTTGATCACTTTCCCCGGTTCGAGGATCGCATCGATAAAACGGGCAATCGGAATGGTGCTGCTGTAGCCTTTGTAATCACTGTTGTCGTGAACAGGCGGAATCGACGTAGAGCCGGAGAAACCACTCAGAATAACGCCTTTACGCCCCGGCGTGCCTGCGCCGTTATAGTGCCAGCCAAAACCAAAGCCACCACCTGGCAGGCCAATTTGCCCCAGCATCGCCGCCAGAACCACAATCATCCACGCCCACTGTTCACCGTGCTGCATACGCTGCACGCACCAGCCAGCAATAATTTGCGTTCTGTTCGCCGCCATCTGCCGCGCCAGCCCACGAATGGTTTCGGCATCAATGCCGGTCAGTTTTTCAGCCCATGCGGCATCTTTCGGCTGACCGTCTTTCTCACCCAGCAGGTACGGCAGGAACTGCTCAAAACCCACACAGTAGTTAGCGAGGAAGTTTTTGTCGTACAGGTTTTCACTGTACAGCGTATACGCCAGCGCCAGTTGCAGCGGCACATCAGTTTGCGGGTTAACCGCAATGTGCTTCACATGCTCGCGCCCCAGATACTCATGGGTGGATGTGACAACCGGATCGATGCTGATGACCTCAATTTCACCGGCGGCGACTTTCGCTTTTAGCTGCGCGTAATATTCATAAACATCGTGATCCGGGCACCACCAGTTCGCTTGCTGGTTTTTCAGCAAATCAGAGCCCCACAGCACAATGGTTTTGCTGTTCTGCAATACCAGCGGCCAGGAGGTTTGCTGTTCATACACTTCCATTGAGCCAACCACGCGCGGCAGGATCACCTGCGCAGCACCGGTAGAGTAATCTCCGCCCGTACCAACGCTATTACCATGCAAGGCAATAGCTTTCGCCAGCATCCCCGAAGCGTTATGGAACATCCCCGTCGATTGCCAACCACTGGCGGTCAGCAAGGCACTCGGCCCGTGAGTTTTCTGCACGCGTTCCAGTTCTTCATAGAACATGTCGAGGGCTTCATCCCAGCTCACGCGCACAAAACGGTTATCACCGCGCTGGGAGGTATCGCTGAGATGGCGCTTACGCAGCCAGTCCACGCGTACCATCGGATAACGAATACGCGCCGCGTTGTGTACGTGATCCGGCAATCCGGCAATCATTTTCGACGGATATTTATCCAGTTCGAACGGTTTTGCCGCCACAAAGCGACCATCCTTCACCGTCGCGCGGATAGCCCCCCAGTGCGACCCGGTAAGAATGCCCTCTTTCGAGATGACAGCGTCAGTCGCCGCTTGCGCCGCAGTCGCACGGCGCGGCGTTAACAATGACGGCCCCAGCATCCCGGCGACGGTTAAGCCGCCGAGTTGTGCCAGAAAACGCCGACGTGATGCCTGAAAGAGATCGTTATTGTTCATTATTTTTCTTCCTTCTTATCGCCGTGAGCCTTACCTGCGGTGTCAGACGCATTCATTTGCAGATATTTCAACAAGGTGCGTTCTTCACGTTTATCGAGACTGGTAAAGCCAATCATGCCGTTGAGCGTGCCGATCCAACCGTTAGCGTCAAAGTGGGCGATTTCCGGTGCGCCGTGGCACTGGTTACAGGTGCCGTTGTACAACGAATCCGCATAAGCCCAGATCGGTTTGATATCGTTCACCATGTCGCCTTTCTTCATCCACGCAGTGGCCTGCAACTTGCTCCACTCGGTATTGGTGTCGGCAACGGTGGTTTTCTCCAGCGTTTTTACCTGCTGCTGCACATCACCACGAATCGAGGCAACAAAGATGCGTTTACCTGGGAATTGGGTGAGTACACGCTGACGTCCGGCGCTTTCCGTCCAGCCGGTAATTTCAATTTGCAGCCAGTCGCCGTCACGTTTAAGGACTTTCACTTCCGAAGCAGGCAGCAGAGAACCAGAGGCTTCTTTATCGCCTTTCGCCGCATAAATTGGCTTAATATCAATAGAGTACAGCGTGTCACCACTGTCATTAGCACTGGCGCGCAGCTCATCGAACTGCTTACGGAAGCCGCTACTCATATCCGGTAACTGGTGGGCAATACCTTTATGACAGTCGATGCAGGATTGATTATCTTTCGCTGCCACCTTCATCTGACGTGCCGCTTCAGGATGCTGCTTCGCATGATCCATCGCATCGTAGTTATGGCAGGAGCGGCAGGTTGCCGAGTTGTTTTCTTTCATTCGCGCCCATTCACGCTCGGCAAGTTCCGCGCGTTTGGCTTCGAATTTTTCAGGTGTATCAATGGAGTGAGCAATAAAGGTCTGGTAGATATCATTGCTCGCTTCCAGTTTGCGCTTCACCATGCCTGGAATATCCGGCGGGATATGACAGTCATGGCATTCAGCTCGCACGCCGGAGGCGTTCTGGAAATGCACCGACTGTTTATATTCTTCATACACCGGTTGCATACTGTGGCAACTGACACAAAATTCGGTTGTGCTGGTGACTTTGATCCCAACGTGTGGCAATACAATCAGCGCAATGCCAATCACAATCCCAATTGCGACCAGCGCCAGTACCGACCAACGAGCACTGGGTCGGCGTAGCGCGTTCCAGAGTTTCCGCATAATAGCCCCTGTAAAATTATGGTTTAGTGAAGCGATCTTAATGAGCAAATATGAACAGCGGCACTGGTCAGGATGAACGGCTTACGGCAGAATATGAACAGATATGAACAGAATGAGTAAAACCCTCTGATGCCACATCACATTGTTATTGTTGAAGATGAGCCGGTTACCCAGGCGCGATTACAATCTTACTTCACTCAGGAGGGGTATACCGTTTCCGTTACAGCGAGCGGTGCCGGGCTGCGGGAAATTATGCAGAATCAGCCGGTAGATTTAATTCTGCTGGATATCAACTTACCCGATGAAAATGGCCTGATGTTAACCCGCGCCCTGCGAGAACGCTCAACGGTGGGGATTATTCTGGTTACCGGACGCAGCGATCGGATTGACCGTATTGTTGGGCTGGAAATGGGCGCAGACGATTACGTCACCAAACCGCTGGAACTGCGCGAACTGGTAGTACGGGTGAAAAATCTGCTCTGGCGAATCGACCTCGCGCGACAAGCTCAACCGCACACTCAGGACAACTGCTATCGCTTTGCCGGTTATTGCCTGAATGTGTCGCGCCATACGCTGGAGCGGGATGGCGAGCCGATTAAACTGACCCGCGCAGAGTATGAAATGTTGGTGGCATTTGTGACGAATCCGGGCGAAATTCTCAGCCGTGAACGTCTGCTACGTATGCTTTCTGCGCGTCGGGTGGAAAACCCTGACCTGCGCACCGTCGATGTGTTAATTCGTCGTTTACGTCATAAACTCAGCGCGGATTTACTGGTGACGCAACATGGTGAAGGTTATTTCTTAGCCGCTGATGTGTGCTGATAAAAATAGACCGGACGAAATCCCCCTGGTGACAGCGAGCGGCGAATATGTTCACGGTCGGCATTTTTCGGCGTCAGAACTAAAATCGGTGGGCTGACATTATCAGACACCGATTGCCCCTGTAATTGCCTGATGGCCTGCTCAACCGCCAGTTCCCCCTGCCAGACCATTTGATCGCTGGCAGCCATAATCACTCTTCCCCGCTTCAGCCCGCGATACACCTGATGTGAAAGATAAAACGACACCACGGTAAGCGGCGTTTTCAGGTTACGCCCTTCACCCATTGCCGCCTCTGCCGCAATGGCCGTTCCGGCAACGACGTCGATTTCTGGGTGGCGTTCCAGCATCTCCTGCAACAGGTTACGCTGGATTTCAATATCGTTATCACCAAGCGCAATATCAACAATACGCACCGGGCTTCCGGCAATGGCTGCGCGAAAACCCTCGACCATCTCTTTACTGCCCCCGGCATTATCGGGTCCGGGCATCAACAGCACGTTCAGTGGTTTACCGTGCGCCCATTGCACCAAATATCGCCCAGGTTGATAGCCCATCTGAAACCAGGGTACACCAACGCGGCTTTTCACCAGGGGATCATCAAGAGCATTTACCAGTTCGATCACCGGCAGATTTGCTACCTGCTTTTGCAGGTCGGGAAATGACGTAGTGCTACTACCGAGCAAAATGGCCTCTGCGCCCCACTGTTTACACTGGTCGATTTGTGCTTGCTGGGTAGCCAACTGGCTGTAGCCGCCTGCCTCCAGCACTTTTAAATCCACACCATAGCGGCGAGCTGCCTCCTGCATACCATAGTTCAACGATAACCAGTATGAATCTTTCAGGCTGGGATAAAGCGCGCACAGTTTCCATGCGCGTTTGGCTTTAAGCGGCGTAGAGGCTTGCACCGTGTAATGCTGCGCATCATGCCAGCGCAACAGGTTATCAGCCGAAAATGCCGATAACATGAAAAGGGAAAGAAGTAAAAATAGCAGTACGCGCATGATAGCCTCATCAATAATAAGGCTTTATGCTAGATGCATTCTGCTTTGCGACTCAACCTTTTTCACCTAAAGTGCACCGACCGTGAATTTAACCCTGACCCGAAGACTCTGGATGGGCTTTGCCCTGATGGCGCTGTTAACCCTGACCAGTACCCTGGTGGGATGGTACAACCTGCGCTTTATCAGCCAGGTGGAAAAAGACAACACTCAGGCATTGATTCCTACCATGAATATGGCGCGCCAGTTGAGCGAAGCCAGCGCCTGGGAACTTTTCGCCGCGCAGAACCTGACCAGTGCCGATAACGAAAAGATGTGGCAGGCGCAGGGGCGAATGCTCACCGCACAAAGCCTGAAGATTAATGCGTTGCTGCAAGCGTTACGGGAACAAGGTTTTGATACCACCGCTATTGAACAACAGGAGCAGGAGATCTCCCGTTCATTACGTCAGCAAGGGGAACTGGTGGGGCGGCGTCTGCAACTACGCCAGCAACAACGGCAACTCAGTCAGCAGATAGTCGCTGCCGCCGATGAGATCGCACGCCTGGCGCAAGGTCAGGCGAATAATGCGACAACTTCCGCTGGAGCGACCCAGGCCGGGATTTACGATTTGATCGAACAAGATCAGCGTCAGGCTGCTGAAAGTGCACTCGATCGGCTGATTGATATCGATCTTGAGTATGTTAACCAGATGAATGAACTGCGCCTTAGCGCTCTGCGGGTGCAGCAAATGGTGATGAATCTGGGGCTGGAGCAGATCCAGAAAAATGCACCAACGCTGGAAAAGCAGCTCAATAATGCGGTGAAAATTCTGCAACGTCGGCAAATACGCATTGAAGATCCGGGTGTTCGTGCGCAGGTCGCAACAACGTTAACTACCGTTAGCCAATATAGCGATTTGCTGGCGCTGTATCAGCAGGACAGTGAAATCAGCAATCACCTACAAACTCTCGCACAAAATAACATCGCCCAGTTCGCGCAGTTTAGTAGCGAAGTCAGTCAGCTGGTCGACACCATTGAGCTGCGTAATCAGCACGGACTGGCGCATCTGGAAAAAGCCAGTGCACGCGGGCAATACAGCCTGTTATTGCTGGGGATGGTTTCACTTTGCGCACTGATTCTGATCCTTTGGCGCGTGGTTTATCGCTCAGTCACGCGTCCACTTGCCGAACAAACGCAGGCGCTGCAACGGCTGCTGGACGGTGATATTGACTCCCCTTTCCCGGAAACCGCTGGCGTACGGGAGCTGGATACCATCGGGCGGCTGATGGATGCGTTTCGCAGCAATGTTCATGCACTGAATCGCCACCGCGAACAGCTGGCGGCGCAGGTCAAAGCGCGTACAGCTGAATTGCAGGAACTGGTGATAGAACACCGACAGGCACGGGCGGAAGCAGAAAAAGCCAGCCAGGCAAAATCGGCGTTTCTGGCGGCGATGAGCCATGAGATCCGCACACCGCTGTACGGTATTCTCGGCACTGCTCAACTGCTGGCAGATAACCCCGCACTTAACGCCCAGCGTGATGATTTGCGGGCAATTACTGACTCTGGTGAATCGTTGCTGACCATCCTCAACGATATTCTCGATTATTCCGCTATCGAAGCAGGTGGCAAGAATGTTTCGGTCAGCGATGAGCCCTTTGAACCGCGCCCGCTGCTGGAAAGTACCCTGCAATTAATGAGCGGACGGGTGAAAGGTCGCCCGATTCGCCTGGCAACGGCAATTGCCGATGATATGCCGTGCGCGTTAATGGGCGATCCACGACGTATTCGTCAGGTTATAACCAACCTGTTGAGCAACGCCCTGCGTTTTACTGACGAAGGGTACATTATCCTGCGTAGTCGCACTGATGGCGAGCAATGGCTGGTCGAAGTGGAAGACAGCGGCTGCGGTATTGATCCCGCGAAACTGGCAGAAATCTTCCAGCCATTTGTGCAGGTAAGCGGCAAACGCGGCGGCACCGGGCTGGGGCTGACTATCAGTAGCCGTCTGGCCCAGGCGATGGGCGGCGAACTGAGCGCCACCAGCACGCCGGAGGTTGGAAGCTGTTTTTGTTTACGCTTGCCGTTACGTGTTGCCACGGCACCCGTGCCAAAAACAGTCAATCAGGCGGTGCGTCTTGACGGTTTACGTTTGCTGTTAATTGAAGATAACCCGCTAACCCAGCGAATTACCGTTGAGATGCTGAACACCAGTGGTGCGCAGGTTGTTGCTGTTGGCAATGCCGCGCAGGCTTTAGAGACACTGCAAAATAGCGAACCGTTTGCTGCCGCACTGGTGGATTTTGATCTGCCGGATGTCGACGGCATTACGCTTGCCCGACAACTGGCACAGCAATATCCGTCGCTGGTTTTGATTGGCTTTAGCGCCCATGTCATTGACGAAACGCTGCGCCAGCGTACCAGTTCATTATTCCGCGGGATTATCCCTAAACCGGTGCCGCGTGAAGTGCTCGGTCAGTTACTGGCGCACTATCTCCAACTGCAAGTCAATAACGATCAATCGCTGGATGTATCGCAACTCAATGAAGATGCTCAGTTAATGGGGACGGAGAAGATCCACGAATGGCTGGTATTATTTACACAACATGCCCTGCCGCTTCTCGATGAAATCGACATTGCCCGCGCCAGTCAGGATAGCGAGAAAATAAAGCGTGCCGCGCATCAGCTAAAAAGCAGTTGCTCGAGTTTGGGAATGCGTATCGCCAGCCAGCTATGCGCACAACTGGAGCAGCAGCCATTATCTGCCCCCCTTCCACACGAAGAAATTACACGCAGTGTTGCCGATCTGGAAGCATGGTTGAATAAGAAAGACCTGAACGCGATTTGAATCAATATCAGCCAGTTAAGAACAACTAGAATAGTGGCATTTGGTATGCAACTTAACGGACTGGCAAAATCATGGCAGAGAAAAAAAGAACCCGCTGGCAGCGGCGGCCAGGCACGACGGGCGGCAAATTACCGTGGAATGACTGGCGCAATGCCACGACCTGGCGTAAAGCGACGCAATTATTACTGTTGGCAATGAATATTTATATTGCCATCACGTTCTGGTATTGGGTGCGCTATTACGAAACGGCAAGTAGCACGACATTTGTCGCCAGACCGGGAGGTATCGAAGGCTGGCTACCGATTGCCGGGCTGATGAATCTGAAATATAGCCTTGTAACAGGTCAGTTACCGTCCGTCCACGCCGCCGCGATGCTGTTATTGGTCGCTTTTATCGTCATCAGTCTATTACTCAAAAAGGCCTTTTGCTCATGGTTATGCCCGGTTGGTACGCTTTCTGAATTAATCGGCGATCTCGGTAACAAACTGTTTGGTCGGCAATGTGTCCTTCCCCGCTGGCTGGATATTCCTCTGCGCGGCGTGAAGTATTTGCTGTTGAGTTTTTTTCTCTATATCGCGTTATTGATGCCCGCTCAGGCGATTCACTATTTTATGTTGTCGCCCTACAGCGTGGTGATGGACGTTAAAATGCTCGATTTCTTTCGTCATATGGGGACCGCGACATTAATCAGCGTGACCGTTTTGCTGATTGCCAGCCTGTTTATTCGCCATGCCTGGTGTCGTTATCTTTGCCCATATGGCGCGCTGATGGGCGTGGTTTCGCTATTGTCGCCGTTTAAGATTCGTCGCAATGCCGAAAGTTGTATCGACTGTGGCAAATGCGCAAAAAATTGCCCATCACGGATCCCGGTCGATAAATTAATTCAGGTACGAACAGTGGAATGTACCGGCTGTATGACTTGCGTAGAGTCATGTCCGGTAGCCTCAACATTGACCTTTTCACTGCAAAAACCTGCGGCAAATAAAAAAGCCTTTGCGTTGTCTGGCTGGTTAATGACGCTACTGGTTCTGGGGATTATGTTTGCGGTGATTGGTTACGCAATGTATGCGGGAGTATGGCAAAGCCCGGTACCGGATGAATTGTACCGACGCTTAATTCCACAAGCGCCAATGATTGGTCACTAAATTAGCAACAAGCGGAACATCACCTCGCACGGGTGATGTTCACAAAATCACATTATTTTGATTTTGACATCATAACTTTCAAGCCCGGTCATTTTTTCTCGTGCGGTGAAGCGAATTTCAGAGACTTCTTTCCCTGTATTCTTGTTCAGCTCGGCGATTTTTTGCGCGATAAAGTCGGCGATTTCCGTTTCGGCTTGTTTTTTTAACTCTTCAATATTCACTGTTAACCTCTTCTGGTCTTGAAAGACAGCAACACGCCAGTAAGGTGTTGGTTCCCGGTACCCTGGTCAGGTAAGAAATGTTATAAGCCATCTCCCCGAAAGATTCAATAATCAACAGGTTATCGCTTACTATACATACAGCGTTGAAGAAAAATAAGGCAGATATAAAAAAGGCTCCACGAGGGAGCCTGATATTATTTTGTGAAATCCAGCGGCGCATGGTCAGTGCGTATTTGCAGCGCGACGTTATCAAAGGTGATCATAGTCGATTTACAAAAAATACACTTAGCGCCCAAAGGGTTTCGCTCCGTCACATCGAATGCCGATGTACGGTACTGTGAACCATGACAACATGGACAGCGGAAATGGAGATGTTGAGTAATAACGGCAACCTTAGAGCGTAACAACGTTCGCTGCCGCGGGGCCACGTTGCCCCTGCTCAATAGAAAATTCAACTTTCTGATTTTCGTTCAGCGTGCGGAATTCATTGCTCTGGATGGCAGTGAAATGGACGAAAACGTCTTTGCTGCCATCATCAGGAGTGATAAAGCCAAAACCTTTATCTGCGTTAAACCATTTTACTAAACCAGTCATTTTATTAGACATATTTTACTTCCTTCATTTTGGGCCTTTCGGCAAACAGGGCTTTAATACAGAAACTACTTAGTGTTCAGGAGAGAGACTCAAAAGAAGGGGATAATGCCTGATAATGAGAACTGCTTTAGTAAACTACTTTGTATGCTGTCTGTCTTTCAAACCGACGCAGCTATTAACGCATGATAATTGAGATTAAGCAAATTTTATTTTAGCCGTCCGGCGGTCTTAAATATCGCTGGCTTTATTTTATTAACCCCGTATAGTGCAGCGCAGTATTTTCAGTAAGGAATTTGTTTGTCCCGTAAAATGACAGGAATTGTCAAAACCTTTGATCGCAAAAGCGGCAAAGGATTCATTATCCCCTCCGACGGTCGTAAAGAAGTTCAGGTCCATATTTCCGCATTCACTCCCCGCGACGCAGAAGTGCTTATACCAGGATTACGTGTGGAATTTTGCCGCGTAAATGGCCTGCGAGGACCAACAGCGGCAAATGTTTATCTCTCTTAATATGACGCTGCTTGTTTAAAGCTGACTGGTTTTATTGGAATAGTGCAATAGTCAACATCATACATTATAACATCAGTTACTTTTCCACAAAGAAACTAATCCATTTAAGCGAATATCTCTGCACCTAATAGTTATAAATGCCATTTAACAGCCAGTTATAGTACCACTTGAAACTATATTACCAACAATAATTAATAGCTTTCGTAACAATTTCCTTATCTTTAATTTGTATTTTGCTAAGATTTATCTTATGCTCACAAGTCGTATTTCCAGAGGGGGATAGTTAACAATCTTATATTTCCCTCTGCGCGCCTTTCCTACCCGCAGTATATAGTGCAAGCGGTATGAGGAAAGGGAGATTTCACAAGGATGTTATACTCAAAGTAGACAATCCTGATCTCAAGCGTACGTATTGTCCATGCGATGAATAAAGGAAAAGTTATGAAACACAAGCTTTCTGCAATCCTTATGGCCTTCATGTTGACGACGCCAGCTGCGTTTGCTGCCCCTGAAGCAACAAACGGGACCGAGGCAACGACGGGTACTACTGGCACCACAACGACCACTACCGGCGCAACCACGACTGCTACTACCACTGGTGGCGTGGCTGCTGGCGCTGTCGGCACGGCGACAGTTGTCGGTGTGGCAACGGCTGTTGGTGTGGCGACGTTGGCAGTTGTTGCAGCAAATGACAGTGGCGATGGCGGTTCTCATAACACCTCAACCACCACGTCCACTACACGCTAATACTGCTTTAACGCGTCGAAATTAAAGTTAAATGATACCCGGTTGCGATATTCGTACCGGGCTTTAGAGATTTGCATTTTTTTAATTAACCTTTCAAGGATTAAAGGTGCGCCCTCTTATTTTATCGATTTTCGCACTATTTCTTGCGGGATGTACGCACAGCCAGCAAAGTATGGTCGATACATTTCGCGCCAGCCTTTTCGATAATCAGGATATCACCGTAGCGGATCAGCAGATCCAGGCGTTGCCTTATTCCACGATGTATTTACGCCTTAATGAAGGGCAACGAATCTTTGTGGTACTGGGATATATAGAACAAGAACAAAGCAAATGGTTATCCCAGGATAACGCCATGCTGGTTACCCACAATGGACGTCTTTTAAAAACCGTCAAACTTAATAATAATCTGCTGGAAGTGACAAATTCCGGGCAGGACCCTCTGCGTAACGCGCTGGCAATAAAAGATGGCAGCCGCTGGACGCGCGATATTCTCTGGAGTGAAGACAACCATTTTCGCTCTGCGACCCTGAGTTCTACTTTTTCCTTTGCTGGATTAGAGACGCTGAATATTGCGGGTCGCAATGTGCTGTGTAATGTCTGGCAGGAAGAGGTGACTTCCACGCGGCCAGAAAAACAGTGGCAAAACACATTCTGGGTCGATTCGGCTACTGGCCAGGTTCGTCAAAGTCGGCAAATGTTAGGCGCAGGGGTTATTCCCGTAGAAATGACGTTTCTTAAACCCGCACCATGAATAAATTACAGTCGTATTTCATTGCCAGCGTACTTTACGTAATGACACCCCATGCCTTTGCGCAAGGAACGGTGACTATTTATCTGCCTGGCGAACAACAGACACTTTCCGTTGGCCCCGTGGAAAATGTTGTCCAGTTGGTGACACAACCGCAACTGCGCGATCGCCTCTGGTGGCCTGGTGCCTTGCTGACCGACTCTGCGGCGAAAGCTAAAGCGCTTAAAGACTACCAACATGTCATGGCACAGCTTGCTTCCTGGGAAGCAGAAGCTGACGACGATGTGGCGGCAACGATTAAATCCGTGCGCCAGCAGTTACTCAATCTCAATATCACTGGTCGCTTACCGGTCAAACTGGACCCTGATTTTGTACGAGTGGATGAGAACAGCAATCCCCCGTTGGTCGGGGACTATACGCTCTATACCGTACAGCGTCCGGTGACTATTACTCTGCTGGGTGCGGTTTCTGGGGCTGGGCAATTGCCCTGGCAGGCAGGCCGTAGCGTTACCGATTATCTGCAAGATCACCCCCGCCTTGCAGGCGCGGACAAGAATAACGTTATGGTGATTACGCCTGAGGGTGAGACTGTCGTCGCCCCTGTTGCCCTGTGGAATAAAAGACATGTGGAACCACCGCCTGGCAGCCAGCTTTGGTTGGGCTTTTCTGCGCATGTACTGCCCGAAAAATATGCTGATTTAAATGACCAGATTGTGTCTGTTTTAACGCAACGTGTTCCTGACTGATGAAGAAGAATTCTTATCTTTTAAGCTGCCTGGCCATTGCCGTCTCCAGTGCCTGTCATGCTGAAGTATTAACCTACCCGGATCCGCTGGGTTCGTCGCAATCAGACTTTGGCGGCACAGGATTGTTGCAGATGCCAAATGCGCGCATCGCACCGGAAGGTGAATTCAGCGTCAACTACCGGGATAACGATCAATACCGGTTCTACTCCACCTCCGTGGCGCTGTTCCCATGGCTGGAAGGCACCATTCGTTATACGGATGTGCGCACACGCAAATATAGCCAGTGGGAAGATTTCAGCGGCGATCAGTCATACAAAGACAAATCATTCGATTTTAAACTTCGCCTGTGGGAAGAAGGTTACTGGCTACCGCAAGTGGCGTTTGGCAAACGTGATATTGCTGGTACGGGTCTGTTTGACGGTGAGTATCTGGTGGCCAGCAAGCAAGCGGGGCCATTTGATTTCACCCTCGGGATGGCATGGGGCTACGCCGGTAATGCGGGCAATATTACCAACCCGTTTTGCCGGGTGAGCGATAAATATTGTCATCGCGCAGAGTCTCACGATGCGGGCGATATCAGCTTTAGCGATATCTTTCGTGGCCCGGCTTCCATCTTTGGCGGCATTGAGTATCAAACGCCGTGGAATCCCCTGCGTCTGAAACTCGAATACGATGGCAACAATTACCAGAATGATTTCGCTGGCAAACTGCCTCAGGCAAGCCATTTCAACGTCGGCGCAGTTTATCGCGCTGCCAGCTGGGCAGATCTCAACCTGAGTTATGAACGCGGTAACACGTTGATGTTTGGCTTCACGTTACGGACCAATTTCAACGATCTGCGCCCTGCCCTGCGCGATACGCCAAAACCGGCATATCAACCTGCGCCTGAATCTGAAGGATTGCAGTACACCACAGTAGCGAACCAACTTACCGCGCTGAAGTACAACGCAGGTTTTGAAGCACCGGAAATTCAGCTGCGCGATAAGACGCTGTATATGTCTGGTCAACAATACAAATACCGTGATTCTCGCGAAGCGGTCGATCGTGCCAACCGGATTCTGGTGAATAACCTGCCGCAAGGCGTTGAGAAGATTAGCGTGACGCAAAAGCGCGAGCATATGGCGATGGTGACTACCGAAACCGACGTAGCCAGCCTGCGCAAACAGCTGGCTGGTACAGCGCCTGGTCAATCAGAGCAACTTCAACAACAACGTGTTGAAGCAGAAGATCTTTCTGCCTTTGGTCGGGGCTACCGTATTCGTGAAGATCGCTTTAGCTACTCTTTCAACCCAACACTTTCACAGTCGCTGGGCGGCCCGGAAGATTTCTATATGTTCCAGCTGGGGCTGATGTCCAGTGCCCGCTACTGGTTTACCGACCACCTGCTGCTTGATGGCGGTATTTTCACCAATATTTACAACAACTACGACAAGTTTAAGTCTTCGCTGTTGCCCGCGGACTCTACCCTGCCCCGCGTGCGCACGCATATCCGTGATTACGTTCGCAATGACGTTTATCTCAACAACTTGCAGGCGAACTACTTTGCCGACTTAGGCAATGGTTTCTATGGCCAGGTGTATGGCGGTTATCTGGAAACGATGTACGCCGGTGTCGGTTCCGAGCTGCTTTATCGCCCGCTAGATGCCAGCTGGGCGCTGGGTGTGGACGTTAACTACGTGAAGCAGCGTGACTGGGACAACATGATGCGTTTCACCGATTATTCCACGCCAACAGGTTTCGTGACGGCTTACTGGAACCCGCCGACGCTCAATGGCGTACTGATGAAACTTAGCGTTGGGCAATATCTGGCAAAAGATAAAGGCGCAACGATCGACGTCGCCAAACGCTTTGACAGCGGCGTGGCGGTAGGGGTATGGGCGGCAATCAGTAACGTATCTAAAGATGACTACGGCGAAGGCGGCTTTAGTAAAGGTTTTTATATCTCGATTCCATTCGACTTGATGACCATTGGACCTAACCGCAACCGCGCGGTGGTTTCGTGGACACCATTGACGCGTGATGGTGGACAAATGCTGTCACGCAAATACCAGCTCTATCCAATGACGGCAGAGCGAGAAGTACCGGTTGGACAATAACCTGACGTAATTCATAACATTACATTGACTGATAAATATAAACCAATGAAAAAGAACATTTTTAAGTTTTCGGTACTGACATTGGCTGTTCTGTCTTTGACAGCATGTACCCTTGTTCCTGGTCAGAATTTATCGACCAGTAACAAGGATGTCATTGAACTACCTGACAATCAGTATGACCTGGACAAAATGGTCAATATCTATCCCGTCACGCCAGGATTGATTGATCAGTTGCGCGCCAAACCGATTATGTCGCAGGCTAACCCGGAGCTGGAGCAGCAAATCGCAAACTATGAATATCGTATCGGCATTGGGGATGTGTTGATGGTTACGGTCTGGGATCACCCGGAACTAACCACCCCCGCAGGGCAATACCGTAGCGCCAGTGATACCGGCAACTGGGTTAACGCCGATGGTGCGATTTTCTACCCCTATATTGGTCGCCTGAAAGTGGCCGGGAAAACACTTACCCAGGTACGCAACGAGATTACAGCGCGTCTGGATTCAGTCATTGAAAGCCCGCAAGTCGATGTCAGCGTCGCGGCGTTCCGCTCGCAAAAAGCGTACGTCACCGGCGAAGTCAGCAAATCGGGTCAGCAGCCGATTACCAATATTCCTCTGACCATCATGGATGCGATTAACGCCGCGGGCGGTCTGACCGCAGATGCAGACTGGCGCAACGTGGTGCTCACCCAGAATGGCGTAAAGACCAAAGTGAACCTCTATGCGCTGATGCAGCGTGGCGACTTGCGCCAGAACAAACTGCTGCACCCGGGCGATATTTTATTTATTCCGCGCAACGATGATCTGAAAGTCTTCGTGATGGGTGAAGTGGGTAAACAGAGCACGCTGAAAATGGACCGCAGCGGTATGACCCTGGCGGAAGCGCTGGGTAACGCTGAGGGTATGAATCAGGATGTCGCTGATGCGACGGGGATTTTTGTTATTCGTGCAACGCAAAACAAGCAGAATGGCAAAATCGCCAATATTTATCAGCTGAATGCGAAGGACGCATCGGCAATGATACTCGGAACGGAATTCCAGCTTGAACCTTACGACATTGTTTATGTCACTACTGCGCCGCTGGCTCGTTGGAACCGTGTGATTTCTCTGCTGGTACCGACGATTTCCGGGGTGCATGACCTGACAGAGACTTCACGGTGGATTCAAACATGGCCCAACTAAAATTTAACTCAATCCTGGTGGTTTGTACCGGCAACATTTGCCGTTCGCCCATTGGCGAGCGCTTGCTGCGTAAACGTCTGCCAGGCGTAAAAGTCAAATCGGCAGGTGTTCATGGTCTGGTAAAACACCCTGCAGATGCGACAGCAGCAGATGTTGCCGCTAATCATGGCGTATCTCTTGAAGGACATGCCGGACGTAAGCTCACTGCTGAGATGGCACGAAATTACGATCTGATTCTGGCAATGGAGTCAGAGCATATTGCTCAGGTTACCGCAATCGCTCCCGAGGTCCGCGGGAAGACAATGCTGTTTGGGCAATGGCTGGAACAGAAAGAGATCCCGGATCCCTATCGTAAAAGTCAGGACGCATTTGAACATGTCTACGGTATGTTGGAGCGCGCCAGTCAGGAATGGGCGAAGCGCCTCAGCCGGTAATTTGAGTTTATAAAATACGATGACAACTAAAAATATGAATACGCCACCAGGCAGCACTCAGGAAAATGAGATCGATCTGCTTCGTCTGGTCGGCGAGTTATGGGATCACCGTAAGTTTATTATCAGCGTGACCGCGTTATTCACGCTGATCGCTGTCGCTTACTCGCTGTTAAGTACACCAATTTATCAGGCAGATACTCTGGTCCAGGTTGAGCAAAAACAGGGCAACGCCATTCTCAGCGGCCTGAGCGATATGATCCCTAACTCATCGCCCGAGTCTGCACCGGAGATCCAACTGCTGCAATCGCGCATGATTCTCGGTAAAACCATTGCTGAACTGAATCTGCGCGACATAGTTGAGCAGAAGTATTTTCCGATTGTGGGTCGCGGCTGGGCGAGATTAACCAAAGAAAAACCAGGTGAGCTGGCGATCAGCTGGATGCATATTCCACAACTGAATGGTCAGGATCAGCAACTGACACTCACGGTTGGGGAAAACGGCCACTATACACTGGAAGGTGAAGAGTTCACCGTCAATGGTATGGTCGGCCAGCGTCTGGAAAAAGATGGCGTTGCGCTGACTATCGCGGACATTAAGGCCAAACCAGGAACACAGTTTGTCCTGAGCCAGCGTACCGAACTGGAAGCGATTAACGCATTGCAGGAAACCTTTACCGTTAGCGAACGCAGTAAAGAAAGCGGGATGCTGGAACTTACCATGACTGGTGATGATCCCCAGTTGATTACTCGTATTCTGAACAGCATCGCTAACAACTATTTGCAACAGAATATCGCTCGCCAGGCGGCGCAGGATTCACAAAGCCTTGAATTCTTACAGCGCCAGTTACCTGAAGTGCGCAGCGAGCTGGACCAGGCGGAAGAAAAACTCAACGTTTATCGCCAGCAGCGCGATTCGGTTGACCTTAACCTGGAAGCCAAAGCCGTTCTTGAGCAGATTGTGAACGTTGATAATCAACTCAATGAGCTGACCTTCCGCGAGGCAGAGATCTCCCAGCTGTATAAGAAAGATCACCCAACTTATCGTGCGCTGCTGGAAAAACGCCAGACGCTGGAGCAAGAACGCAAACGCCTGAATAAGCGGGTATCGGCAATGCCTTCCACCCAACAGGAAGTGTTGCGTTTAAGTCGTGACGTAGAAGCGGGCCGTGCGGTATATCTGCAATTACTTAACCGCCAGCAGGAGTTGAGTATTTCGAAATCCAGTGCCATTGGTAACGTGCGGATTATCGACCCGGCAGTCACTCAGCCGCAGCCAGTGAAACCGAAAAAAGCGTTGAATGTGGTGCTTGGTTTTATTCTTGGCCTGTTTATTTCTGTGGGTGCCGTGCTGGCGCGTGCGATGTTGCGTCGTGGTGTAGAAGCCCCGGAACAACTGGAAGAGCACGGCATCAGCGTTTATGCCACTATCCCAATGTCCGAGTGGCTGGATAAACGCACCCGTCTGCGTAAGAAAAATTTATTTTCTAATCAGCAGCGCCATCGTACTAAAAATATCCCCTTCCTGGCGGTGGATAACCCGGCGGATTCTGCTGTGGAAGCCGTACGTGCGCTACGAACCAGTCTGCATTTCGCTATGATGGAGACGGAGAATAACATTCTGATGATCACCGGTGCGACGCCAGACAGTGGTAAAACGTTTGTCAGTTCAACTCTGGCAGCGGTGATCGCCCAGTCCGATCAAAAAGTGTTATTTATTGATGCCGACTTACGCCGTGGTTATTCGCATAACCTGTTTACCGTGAGTAATGAACATGGCTTGTCGGAATATCTGGCAGGTAAAGATGAGCTCAACAAAGTGATCCAGCATTTTGGCAAAGGAGGCTTTGATGTGATTACTCGCGGTCAGGTGCCACCTAACCCGTCTGAACTGCTGATGCGCGATCGGATGCGTCAATTACTGGAATGGGCGAACGACCATTACGATCTGGTGATTGTCGATACGCCGCCGATGCTGGCGGTGAGTGATGCCGCGGTCGTGGGGCGTTCTGTTGGCACCAGCCTGCTGGTTGCGCGTTTTGGCTTGAACACCGCCAAAGAGGTGAGTTTGTCAATGCAGCGTCTGGAACAGGCAGGCGTCAATATTAAAGGCGCTATCCTCAATGGTGTGATTAAACGCGCCAGCACCGCTTACAGTTACGGCTATAACTATTACGGTTATAGTTACTCCGAGAAAGAGTAAAACTGAAAGTGGCCGGATGCGGCGTGAACGCCTTTTCCGGTCTACGCATTAGACAGTTCTTCGTTTGTCATCAGCCTCAGAGCATTCAGGTAACTGAATGCTCTTTTTTATGCATTACAAACTGCACGCCGGTATGCGTGCTTCATTCACGATTTGCGTAAAACCTGCCAACGAACACATGCCCTGCGCATTTCGCTCTTCACATCCTGCCAGGGTCAGTTTCACCTCTCCGGGCGGCGTATTTAATGACAGCGGCGTTTTATCACGCATCTGCTGTAAAGTCTGGAAGACCAGCGAAACCTGAATCCACTGGCTGTTATCGCTTAGCCGACGCCAGTGTTCAAACACCAGTTCACCACCTGGCGGCGTGTTATCCGGCTGACCGGGAAGCGTCCAGTTGAGCTCCAGTGCGCCGCCGAGATTTGCCAGATTAGTATCGTGTCCGGCGATAAACAGCACTGAAGTGGGTAATGTCACACCATACGCCTGTTTTTGCGGTGGATGGGGCGTCAACGCTGTCTTGATCAAATCTAATAACGGGGTGGCGCGGCTGCGGGCAACCTCTGGCGTGCGTTGTAGCAAATAAAATTGCGCGTTATGCAAACTTAGCAAGGTGTTCCACTGGTGTGAATCGGTGATCCTTCCCCACCCCGGCTCCGGCATTCCCTGTGCTTGTTGCAGGAGAAATATCTCCGTCAGCATTGATGCGAGGCTTACCGCACCGGTTAATGAGACATTGTCGGCGCTCACCTTGAGTTCCGATGGTAATGCCTGCGTTAATGAACAGCTTTCGTCCTGTTTCTCACGTTTAAGGCACAAGTTTGATTGCGGAAAATTAAGCACCCGTTCCAGTTCGCGAAACGCCGTTTGCCGATGCCCGGTAAAGTCAGCAATTGACCCTCCTGCCCTGCTGAGGATCGCGTCAGTCACGTTCGCATTATCCAGTTGGCAAACGCCAGTTTTTAGAGGATTAAATAACGGATCGGGACTGGACGTATCTGCCTGGGTATGTACGGTTATTGCACAGTCAGGTGCCAGCCCGGCGGCGAAGGCTTCGCCTGTTTTACGGGTACGCTCGTCGACATCAGCAATAATCGCGACCTGACCAGACTGCGGGCAGCCCTTTTTCGCCAGCAATCCGTCGGCTACCAGACGCTGGCGTTGGTAATGTCCGAGATAGGCGATTAGCTCACCACCGCGCGGTGTCAGCCAACCCAGTTTTACCGGCCAGGTTGGCCATGCGTCTGGGGTGACATCCTGCATCAGTTGCGTGGCCTTGGTTGGAGCACGCACACCATGACGACTGACAATCACCACACTTTCCAGCTTCAGCTCCGGCTCACTCTGAGCGAATGCAGATTGCGGGGTTAACGGAATCAGAAGAGATAAAAATGGGATTAAGATCGCTTTCATCGATATGTTTCCGCTTTTCATATCTGACATTATTGATTGCCTGATGCGATGCTAATGCGCCGCATCAGGCCTACGTTCGTTAACTTTTCAGACGCGGGTCCAGCCATACCAACACAAGGGTGGAGAGCGAACACATCAACAAAATGCCGACGAACCAAAGTAAATACCACATTGTTCCTGCTCCTTAGTACAACTCGTTTTCGTTACGGCGGAGAGTTTCTGTTGTCATGCGTCCCCACATTTTGTAGTAGCTCCAGAGAGTGTAGAGCAACACAATGGGCAAAAATATCAGCACGATTACCAACATAATGCTCAGCGTCAGCTGACTGGAAGTGCTGTCCCACAACGTCAGGCTGGAGATTGGACTCACGCTTGACGGCATGACAAAGGGGAACAGCGTGATGCCTGCCGTGAAAATCACGCCAAATTGCATCAATGACGCCATTAAAAATCCCCAACCCGGGCGACCACGATAAATCGCCATCACCGTCAGCAATGGGCAGAAGAACCCCAGCAGCGGGAAGATCCACAAAACGGGCGATTCGACGAAATTATTCATCCAGGCACCAGGTAGCACTGCCACCAGTTTCATTAACGGATTGGAAGGACCGTTAGCATCCTGGGCGAGCAGTACAAAGCCATCAATACCGACCCACAGCCAGTAACCCGCCAGCAAAAAGCACAGCATCACCAACAGTGCAGCGCGTTTGGTGGCCAGCTGTGAACGCAGATGAATCACACCAACAGTTTTCAGTTGTAACCAGACGCCACCTTGCAAAATCACCATCCCAAGGCTGAGCAATCCGCACAATAAAGGGAATGGCGTCAGCAGTTGCCAGAAGCTGCCAAGATACTCCACGCGTAATTGCGGTGTGAAGGCAAACGGCACGCCGAGCAACAAGTTGCCGAAGGCGATACCGAAGACTACCGGCGGCACCAGACTGCCGATGACCAGACCGGCGTCCCACATTTTACGCCAGCGTGCATCGGCGATTTTTCCGCGATAATCAAAGGCCAGCGGGCGGAAGAACAGTGAGCACAGCACCAGGATCATCGCCACATAAAAGCCGGAAAACGCCGCTGCATACACTCTGGGCCAGGCGGCAAATAATGCCCCACCAGCGAGGATCAACCAGACCTGGTTGCCTTCCCAGTGTGCACCAACGCTGTTTATCACTATCCGGCGTTCATCATCATTACGCGCCACCAGCGGCAGCAGACAGCCGATCCCCATGTCAAATCCGTCGGAGATCATAAAGACCACCAGGATCACGCCAATCAGCAGCCACCAGATGAAGCGCAATGTTTCATAATCAAACATGATTTTCTCCTTTACCCCTGTTGCTGCGTCGGTTGTTCACTCTGCATCGCGCTCGGCCCCAGACGGGCATATTTCTGCATCAGGTAGACTTCGGCGATTAAGAACAGGGTGTAAAGCCCTACGATCATGATCAGTGAGAAAGCCAGTTGTCCTGTGGTTAAAGCGGAGTGCGCGGAGTATGTCGGTAAGATGTCCTGTATCGCCCACGGCTGACGACCAAACTCGGTCATAAACCACCCGGCTTCAATCGCAATCCACGGCAACGGCAAACTCCAGAGCGCCATTTTCAGCACCCAGCGATGCTGGTCGATTTTGCCACGCAGCGTCTGGACAAGCGCAATCAGCATCACCAGTAGCAGCAGGGAACCACAGCCCACCATGATGCGGAAACTCCAGAATACCGGCGCAACCTGAGGTATCGCGCCACGCATCGCCGCCTGGTACTGTGCGGCTGTGACATGATTCATATCCGGCGCATAGCGGGAGAGCAACATGCCGTAGCCCAGGTCACCTTCCAGTTCCCGGAATGCCTGCAACACATGCGGCTCACGATTGCCTTGCGATATTTCCTGCATTAACAGCCAGGCCATACGTCCGCGTTGCAAGCGTGGGTAGGTTTCAGCCATCAAATTCTTCAGACCCGGCACGGGTTTATCTAATGAGTGAGTGGCGAGGATCCCTAGCAGCGCGGGAATTTTGATGGCAAAGGCGTTACGCTCTTGATCCTGTTCCGGCCAGGCAACCACATGGAACGGTGCAGGTGCAGGTTCCGTTTGCCACTCCCCTTCCATCGCCGCCAGTTTTACCGGTTGTACTTGCGCGACTTCATACGCAGAACTGTCTCCGAGTTGCAGGGTACCGATAATCGCCAGAGTACCGAAGACGGAACCGATGGCAAACGAACGTAATGCGACATCGCGCTCCCGTCCGCGCAGTAAATACCAGGCGCTGATCGCCATAATAAACATGGCCCCGGTCACGTAGCCCGCCATTACGGTGTGCACAAATTTCACCTGGCTGACCGGGTTAAAGACCAGCTCGCTGAAGCTGGTCATCTCCATACGCAGGGTGTCGATATCAAAATGCGCACCGGTCGGGTATTGCATCCAACCGTTGGCATTCAATATCCACAACGCAGAGAGATTTGAACCGAACGCCACCAGCCACGTCACCAGCAGGTGCTGGTATTTATTCAGCCGTTGCCAGCCGAAGAAGAACAGCCCGACAAAGGTGGATTCGAGGAAGAAGGCCATTAATGCTTCCATCGCCAGTGGTGCGCCAAAAATATCGCCCACATAGTTGGAATAGAATGACCAGTTAGTACCAAACTGAAACTCCATGGTCAGGCCGGTAGCCACGCCAAGAGCAAAATTGATACCGAAGAGCTTACCCCAGAAGCGCGTCATATCGCGGTAGATTGTTTTGCCGGTGACCACGTAAATGGTTTCCATGATAGCCAGCAAAAAAATCAGCCCCAGGGTAAGGGGTACAAATAAAAAGTGATACAGCGCGGTCAGAGCAAACTGCCAGCGCGATAAATCAATGACATCCCACATGCGCACTCCTGTAGGCGAAGAGAGAAAAATAACCCGATAATGGTAGATCTCCCTCTTTATCCTGAAACTCTACGACCAGAGGTATTCGCCGATTGCGATATTCATAAGACTGAAAGCGATACTTACCGTCTTTTTACGTCGGTGCAGCTTCCGCCAGCCACTGACATACCTCGCTAAGCCGCTGCGCAGAGTCGACCAAATCTTCTGGCGCTGCCAGCACCACTTCCGGTATTGGGCAGATTTCATAACTTTCCAGTAACGGGCCTTTTAAGGTGTCCGTACAGCGTAAATGCCAGACATGGCGTAACCCCGTGGCGTTGATATAGCTCTCGCCATAGCCAATGGTACGAATCTGAATATTTCCCGGCCCACAGAGACGTGAGAGAAAAAGCCGATCAGCCTCGCTGATGGGTAATTGCGTCAGATTAATGCTGTGCGGCTGCGCGTCGGGGTTACGTACATGTGCCAGTAACTCATGCGCCAACGGTAGGCCATTCATCAGGCCATCAATGGGCGGCGGTAACAGCGAATCTGTCGGCAAGAGATTTTGCGTTGCCGCCTGCCACAACGCCAGCGGCGCGCAGCCAGCCTCCAGTTTGTCCTCCAGCAACTTTTCGCCGCGACGTCTGCGCACCCGCCATAATCCGCAGAAGATCGCCTCCTGTATTTCACTTTCACTGTCGTCAGCCTGCTGAATGCGCACTGACACTTCCCCTTCCCCGAGAAGCGTATTGATAAAGTGACGATCGTCGGCGTTGAGATTTAACAGATCGACTGCCAGCACCTCGCCCAACGGCGGTTGGCGTTCGCTTAGTTGATGTTGTAACTCGTTTAACAGCGCAATCACCTGCGGGCTGTGAGCACATTGCTCCAGGGCCGCCATACTCGGTTCATCATTCACCTGACAGGTGATCGGCAGTGGATTCATGCTGAAACTGTCATCGTTCGGTTGCGTTCCTGGCCCCAGCAGATGGAAAAATGTTTCGCTCATGAGGCACGCTCCTGCTGCGGTTCGACAAGCCCGCGCATCAGGTTTATCAGTTCCGCCCACGGGTGAATACCATTCAGCACGCCGCGATAGTTTCCGCCGGTAAACACTAAAGTGGCAGGAAAGCGAAAGACGCCAAAGCGATCGCCGATGGCTTCGCTCTGCTCAAGGTCAGCAATCGCCACCTGCCATGTATAGTCGGGAAACTCGCGCAGTAATTCGCCAATCATTACCGGATTATCGCTGACCTCTGGCGTGCGTTTCGGGTCACTGCTTAATAACAGCACGCCGTCTGGCGCTTGCGTAAGCCAGTCGTCAAGACGGGATTCACTGACTGGCGTCCAGCCGCGCGCCAGCATTCGTTGCCACAACGCATCAAATGGCGTGTCGTTGCTCATCCCTGCTCCTCCTGTGTCATCCGGTACTGGCGCAAGCGAACGCCTTCGTAATTTTCCATCGACAGACAGTCATAATTGAGACAGCGCGATTCATTAGCCGGTTGCGGCACAATTCCCCACGCAGCCAGCTGCGCCAGCGCCGCCTGTTCCGCAGCGGGCAGTTGCTCCCGTGCCAGTTCGCTCAGGCTACCGCCGTAGTCGTCGAGCATTGCGGGTTGCAGACCGACGAGGGCAATATGTGCTGGCAGATGTCCGCGGATATCCGCCAGCGCCAACACTTCGGAGAAACTGTTCTGATGCAGGCTCATTTTCTTCGCGCTGAGATAAGCCGGAATGCGTTCTCCGGCATAGGTTCGCAGCGTTCCAGGTTCCAGCCCGTAGTCAATGGCATCGAGAATCAACAGATGGCTGGCGCTTTCGACATACCCCAGCAAGTTCAGTCCCTGAGTACCGCCATCGACAATCTCCACATACTCAGGCCAGTGGTAATGGGCATACAGCCGTTCCGCCACCCGCACGCCGAAGCCTTCATCGGCCCACAGCAGGTTGCCCAGCCCCATGACCACCACGCGTTGCTCGCTCATGAACGCTCCTTGTTACTTATTTTGCCAAATTTGTGGCTACGGTAGCCGTTGACCATGGTGGAGATCACCGTGTCGTCGGACATGATGTCTTCACGCAGCGCCATGTAGACATGACCGATCACAAACGCGCCAATCAGCCACATCCCCAGCCGATGCCAGCTGTGAATGTCCATTGAGTTGCCACCCATCCAGTAGAAAAATTCCACCACATAACGGAACGGCGCAAAAATAGCGTACTGGCTGTGTTCGCTATACAGCGCAAAACCAGTGATGATCATAAAGACCGACATCAGGAAATAGCCGAACATCGCCGCCTGGGCGATGGGATTATGGCCTATATCGGCACTCGGACGTTTTGCCAGAAACAGATACCAGCGGATTTCATACCACACGCCCTGCCACCAGCTTTTACGCCATACCGGCACGATAAACAGCTCGCGGGAGTATCGATTGCCAACAAAAGCCCAGTAGATCCGCATCAGCAAAACCACGGTAAAAACCATCCCGGCGCTGAAGTGAATTAACCTGATGTAGCCCATATAGAACAGATACGTCGCCTCGCCGCTGACGGAAGGTAGCGGCTTGCCGATAAAGTATCCGGTGACCATCAACACCGCCATGCATAACACCGTCAACCAGTGCCAGATGCGGACTGGCGCTTCAAAGACATAGTGGCTGACAACGTTGTCGCTTTTCTGTTGCATGATGATTCTCCTTCGCTGTTAACGCACCTGCACGGAGATCAGCTCGCTACCGTCGTCGCCCAGCACGTGTGTTGAACAGGCGAGGCACGGGTCAAAGCTGTGCAGAGTACGCAGGATCTCCAGCGGTTGCTCGGGGATCGCCATTTTGGTGTTCATCAGCGCCGCTTCATAAGCGCCAATCTGCCCTTTGGGATCGCGCGGGCTGGCGTTCCAGGTGGTCGGCACCACGCACTGGTAGAGATCAATCTTGCCATCGCGAATGGCGGCCCAGTGGCCTAACGCCCCGCGCGGCGCTTCGGTAAAACCGACACCACGGCACTCTGTCGGCCAGGTTGCAGGTTCCCATTTTTCCGTGGAAGCAGTGGCGAGATTGCCGTTTTTCAGGTTGGTCATCAGCTTGTCGAAGAAATACTGCAACTTACCTGCGGCCCACTGCGCTTCGTGCGCGCGGCACAAAATGCGGCCTAACGTTGACTGGATACCGGAAAGCGGCAGGTTCAACGCCGACATCATGCGATCGACCGACTCAACGGTCGCAGCATCGCCTTTGTGATAAGCGATTAACGTGCGCGCCAGCGGCCCCACTTCCATCGCGTTACCGCGCCAGCGTGGCGCTTTGATCCACGAGTAGCGTTCCTGTTCATTCAGCTGCTGAATGTTGGTATCGCTGCCTTTGACATCGCCGGGGTTGTACCACGGGTCGGTGATGCCATCGAACGGATGACGCCCGACCTGATCGTTGGGATATCGATACCAGGCGTGGTCGACAAACTCCTGCACCTGCTGCGGATCAACCAAATCCACTGGCAGCACATTGTTGAAGTCGCCGTTAATCACCGCGCCGCCAGGCATCAGCAGACTTTTCTCGCCAAAGTCGTTGGCAATATCCGGGAATGCGCCGTAGCTGAGAACGCATTTATCAGAAAGACCAGTGCCGATTTCGCTCCACGGTTTGTTGAACTGACCGATGGCTAAGGCGTCGGGGATCATCACGTTGTTAATGAAGTCCGCCGTGCGGGTGATAATTGACTGCACCAGGTTCAGGCGTTCCATATTGACTGCCCCGACCGCGCCGCTTTCGTCAATGTTGATGGCGCAAGGCATCCCGCCGACAATCCAGTTTGGATGCGGGTTTTTACCGCCAAAGACCGCGTGGATTTTGACAATTTCACGCTGGAAATCGAGAGCTTCGAGATAGTGGGCAAAGCCCATCAGGTTAGCTTCTGGCGGCAGTTTGTACTGCGGGTGCCCCCAGTAGCCATTGCGGAAGATCCCCAACTGCCCGCCTTCAACAAATTTTTTCAGGCGGTTTTGTACGTCGAAGAAATAGCCAGGGGATGATTTCGGCCAAGAGGAGAGACTTTGCGCCAGTTCGGAGGTTTTCCGCGGGTCGGCTTTCAGCGCATCTAACACATCGATCCAGTCCATCCCGGCAAGCTGATAGAAGTGCACCAGATGATCGTGGCACCAGAGCGTTGCCAGCATAATGTTGCGGATGATATTGGCGTTGTCCGGCACTTTAATACCGATAGCATCTTCGATGGCGTAAACCGAAGCCAGGGCGTGTACGCCAGTACAGACGCCGCAGATACGTTCAACGAACGCCCACGCATCGCGCGGGTCGCGCCCTTGCAGAATGATCTCCAGCCCGCGAAACATGGTGCCGCAGGAGACGGCATTGGTGATCACATTCTGATCGTTAATATTCACTTCGCAGCGCATGTGGCCTTCGATGCGCGTAATCGGGTCGACCACCAGGCGGCGTCCGGCATTATTGATGGTGTATCCCTGAGTTTCGTACTGAGTGCTCATGCCTGTTTATCCTCATTGCCTGGCTGATGTTCGGTTTCTGTAGGTTGCTGGTTATGACGTCTGCGCTGGTCAACGGCGCTGGCGACTGCGTGCACACCAACAGCCGCTGCCACCACGCCAAGCGCGGTTAAACCGACGGTATCGGCAGTGGAATGAGTACCCATTTGCGGAATATCGACCACGCGGCTGTAGAACGAACCGCGATCCCAGAAACCATTTTCCGCACAGCCCAGGCAGCCGTGACCAGACTGGATTGGAAAAGAAACGCCATCATTCCAGCGTGTGGAGGAACAGGCGTTATAGGTGGTAGGCCCTTTGCAGCCCATTTTGTACAGGCAGTAACCTTTGCGGGCAGCGTCATCATCCCAACTCTGGACGAACTCTCCGGCGTCGAAGTGAGCGCGGCGATAGCATTTATCATGGATACGCTGACCATAAAACATCAGTGGACGGCCCATTCTGTCGACATCTGGCAAGCGATCAAAGGTCACCATGTAAGTAATGATGGCGCTCATCACATCCGGGATCGGCGGGCAGCCAGGTACTTTGATAATGGGTTTGTCGGTGATGACTTTGTCGATAGGCGTTGCCTGCGTCGGATTGGGCCGCGCGGCCTGCACGCAGCCCCAGGACGCGCAGGTTCCCCAGGCGATAATCGCGCTGGCTCCGGCAGCGGCACGTTTGAGTTTCTCAATAAACGGTCGACCGCTGCTGATACAGAACATCCCCTGCTCGCCCAGCGGCGGATTACCTTCTACTGCGAGGATATATTTGCCATTGTATTGCGCGATGATGTCTTCAAAGACTTCTTCCGCCTGGGTTCCGGCGGCAGCCATCAAAGTATCGTCGTAATCGAGGGAAATCAGGGAAAGGATGACGTCCTTCGCCAGTGGGTGAGCGGAGCGGATAAAAGATTCGGTACAGCAGGTGCATTCCAGACCGTGGATCCATACCACCGGAATGCGGGGTTTGTTCTCCAGCGCCCAGGCAATCTTTGGTGCCATTCCCGCGCCTAATCCCAGCGACGTGGCAGCCAGACTACAATATTTGAGAAAGCTGCGCCGGGTAACGCCCTGACGCCGCATGGCCTGGTAAAATGTTTCCTCGTTATTCATATCGCACGTCTCTTCTCCTTGCGACACCGGCAGGACACCGGGCGCACATGGTCGGCAAGCGACGTCCCTGTAGCAAGGCAAACCATCGCTTCACGTGAGATGCTGAAAACGAAAGCTCATCCTTCTGCACTGGCACACGTCGCCAGAAAGTATTGTTAATAAAGCGTAGTGAAACTTTTGCACAAAACAATACAAACTGTGTGGATTTATCTTTTAGCGATAAAAATGGACCTATTTTTCTTTTGGCCGGGCGGTGGGGATGTTTAGCCGGTTGCTAAACGAGTAAAAGAGAAGGAATTCATGGTGATGAAATGATCAATCTGCTGTTATTTCACGCTATCAATGCACTTTTGGCTGTTTTTCAGGCAAACAAACAAATTAGGGGTTTACACGCCGCATCGGGATGTTTATAGTGCGCGTCATTCCGGAAGTGTGGCCGAGCGGTTGAAGGCACCGGTCTTGAAAACCGGCGACCCGAAAGGGTTCCAGAGTTCGAATCTCTGCGCTTCCGCCAAATAAGATAAGGGGTTAGCTAAATGCTAACCCCTTTTTCTTTTGCCTGTCGAAATTCTCAGGGCGTTATATTTGCTTAATGACCTGATAATCCGCTGTTAAACCTGTTCCAGATCAAATGCGTAAAGATGGGTAAAACTTCTGGGTGCCCTTACGCATTATCATTATGCTGCTTAATTAATTACATCTGTCATAGAGAGTGACTCAATGGATCGTATTGTTAGTTCTTCACATGACCGTACATCACTGCTTAGCACCCATAAGGTGCTGCGTAATACCTATTTTCTGCTGAGCCTGACGCTGGCCTTTTCGGCGATTACCGCAACTGCCAGTACGGTGCTGATGCTGCCATCTCCGGGTCTGATTCTGACGCTGGTGGGTATGTATGGTTTGATGTTCCTGACCTATAAAACGGCGAATAAGCCGACCGGGATTATCTCCGCATTCGCCTTTACCGGTTTTCTGGGTTATATCCTCGGACCTATTCTGAACACCTATCTGTCTGCCGGAATGGGTGACGTAATCGCTATGGCACTGGGCGGAACGGCGTTAGTGTTCTTCTGCTGCTCTGCATATGTGCTGACCACCCGCAAAGATATGTCGTTCCTCGGCGGTATGCTGATGGCGGGTATTGTGGTGGTGCTGATTGGTATGGTTGCTAATATCTTCCTGCAACTGCCTGCTCTGCATCTGGCGATCAGCGCGGTCTTCATTCTGATCTCCTCTGGCGCTATCTTGTTTGAAACCAGCAACATCATTCATGGCGGTGAGACGAACTATATTCGTGCCACGGTTAGCCTGTATGTTTCGCTGTACAACATCTTCGTCAGCCTGCTGAGCATTCTGGGCTTCGCTAGCCGCGATTAATCTCACCCGCTAACACTTTCATAGCCTCGCTTTATGCGGGGCTTTGTTTTTTGTTACACTGCCGCCAGTCTGATTAAGGTAGTAATAATTATGCTGATCTTCGAAGGTAAAGAGATAGAAACGGATACCGAAGGCTATCTCAAAGAAAGCAGCCAGTGGAGTGAGCCGCTGGCTGTGGTGATTGCAGAGAACGAAGGGATTTCGCTGTCGCCAGAACACTGGGAAGTGGTGCGTTTTGTGCGTGATTTCTATCTGGAATTCAATACTTCTCCGGCGATTCGTATGCTGGTAAAAGCGATGGCGAATAAATTTGGCGAAGAAAAAGGTAACAGCCGCTATTTATATCGACTGTTTCCGAAAGGTCCGGCTAAGCAAGCCACCAAAATTGCTGGCCTGCCAAAACCGGTAAAATGTATTTAACGGATACGAAAATCGGCTAATTCCCCCGAGGGATGATGCGGCTCGCTAAGCACCCGTTCCACACGCGCAGAACGCGGGCCGCCACTCTTTAACCACTGCATTAATTTTTCCACCTGCCCTTCTTCACCGCAGGCAACCACTTCCACGCTGCCATCGTCAAGATTTTTGGCGTACCCGGTTAAACCCAGTCTTTTCGCTTCATACTGTGTGGTGTAGCGAAATCCTACGCCCTGAACTCGCCCGTAAACCCAGGCAATTATGCAGACTTTCGACATTGCTGCTCTCCTTATCCTTAATGGACGCGTTGCAAATCCATGGAAAACTCCGGACAATGACGCCCATTTCTTTGCATCGACAGAAAAGTAAATTATGAGTGTACGTTTAGTGTTAGCCAAAGGGCGCGAAAAATCATTACTTCGTCGCCATCCGTGGGTCTTTTCCGGGGCCGTTGCCCGCATGGAAGGTAAAGCCAGCCTCGGTGAAACCATCGATATTGTTGATCATCAGGGAAAATGGTTAGCACGCGGCGCTTATTCACCAGCTTCGCAAATCCGGGCGCGCGTCTGGACGTTTGACCCGTCTGAGTCTATCGACATTGCTTTTTTTTCCCGCCGTTTGCAACAAGCACAAAAATGGCGTGACTGGCTGGCGCAAAAAGATGGCCTCGACAGCTATCGTTTAATCGCCGGAGAATCTGATGGCCTGCCGGGTATTACTATCGATCGTTTCGGTAATTTTCTGGTGCTGCAACTGCTGAGTGCTGGCGCAGAATATCAGCGCGCGGCATTAATTAGTGCCCTGCAAACGCTGTACCCGGAATGTGCGATTTACGATCGCAGCGATGTTGCGGTACGTAAAAAAGAAGGGATGGAGCTGACCCAGGGCCTCGTCACCGGCGAGTTGCCACCTGCCCTGCTGCCGATTGAAGAACACGGCATGAAACTGCTGGTGGATATTCAGCACGGACACAAAACGGGCTACTACCTGGACCAGCGTGATAGCCGCCTGGCTACCCGCCGCTACGTTGAAAATAAACGTGTGCTGAACTGTTTCTCCTATACCGGTGGTTTCGCCGTATCGGCACTGATGGGCGGTTGCAGCCAGGTTGTCAGCGTTGATACCTCCCAGGAAGCGCTGGATATTGCACGGCAGAACGTTGAGCTGAACAAACTGGATCTGAGCAAGGCTGAGTTTGTCCGTGATGATGTCTTTAAATTGCTGCGTACTTATCGCGATCGCGGTGAAAAATTTGACGTTATCGTGATGGACCCGCCGAAGTTTGTTGAGAATAAAAGCCAGTTGATGGGCGCGTGTCGTGGCTATAAAGATATCAACATGCTGGCGATTCAGTTGCTGAATGAAGGCGGTATTCTCCTGACTTTCTCCTGTTCCGGTCTGATGACCAGCGATTTATTTCAGAAAATCATCGCGGATGCCGCAATTGATGCCGGCCGTGATGTACAATTTATAGAGCAGTTCCGTCAGGCAGCCGATCATCCGGTGATCGCTACCTACCCGGAAGGGCTATATCTGAAAGGGTTTGCCTGTCGCGTCATGTAACTTGAAATGTGGAATTTTACCCTTATATCAAAGGTAAAGATTTCCCGGGAGGTGACTATGATTGCCAGCAAATTCGGTATCGGCCAGCAGGTCCGCCATTCCCTGTTAGGTTATCTCGGAGTGGTCGTGGATATCGACCCGGTTTATTCGCTCTCTGAACCGTCGCCTGATGAGCTGGCGGTGAATGACGAGCTTCGCGCCGCTCCGTGGTATCACGTGGTGATGGAGGACGATAACGGCCTACCGGTTCATACCTACCTGGCTGAAGCCCAGCTAAGTAGCGAATTGCAGGATGAACATCCTGAACAGCCATCCATGGATGAGCTGGCGCAGACCATCCGCAAACAACTCCAGGCCCCGCGTCTGCGTAACTAATCCCTGAACGAATCCCCGGAAGGTTTTTGCCTTCCGGGGATTTTTTATTTGGCCAGGCCCAGGCGAGGGATCTCAATAGCCGGGCAGCGATCCATCACCACATTTAACCCGGCATCCCGTGCCAGTACTGCCGCTTGCTCATTAATCACCCCCAGTTGCATCCAGAGGGTTTTCGCGCCAATGGCAATAGCTTCCTGTGCCACGCCCCACGCCGCTTCTGAATTACGGAAAACATCGACCATATCGACCTTTTCCGGAACGTCTGCCAGCGTGCCATACCCCTGCTGGCCCAGCAGCGTTTTGCCGGCAACTTTTGGCGAAACCGGAATGACGTGATACCCCTGGTCGAGTAGATATTTCATCACGCGATAGCTGGGACGATCGGGTTTGTCGCTTGCCCCCACCAGCGCAATGGTGTGAGTGGACGTTAAAATGCCTGCAATATCGGTTTCTTTCATTATTTCCTCCAGACTGTTTAACAAAGTGTACGACAAAGCCGACATGCCAACCATGCAGCTAATACGAATGAATGAGAGCAAAAGCGGGAAATATGTCTATATGTTAGTAAGTATGATTAAAGAAAAATTTTGACACATTATTATTCGGGCGGTCTTTTGACAGGAGCTACCTATGAAAACCGGCATCGTGACCACCTTGATTGCATTATGTTTGCCGGTATCCGTTTTTGCCACCACGCTGCGGCTTTCAACCGATGTCGATCTTCTGGTACTCGACGGCAAGAAGGTTTCCAGCTCTCTGCTGCGCGGTGCGGACAGCATTGAACTGGATAATGGACCGCATCAGTTAGTGTTTCGCGTTGAGAAGACGATTCATCTTTCCAATAGTGAAGAACGGCTGTATATCTCCCCACCGCTGGTGGTCAGTTTTAATACCCAGCTCATCAACCAGGTCAATTTTCGCCTGCCTCGCCTGGAGAATGAGCGGGAAGCTAACCATTTTGATGCCGCGCCGCGCCTTGAATTGTTGGATGGCGATGCGACGCCGATTCCGGTAAAGCTGGATATTCTCGCCATTACCTCAACGGCAAAAACGATTGATTATGAGGTCGAGGTTGAACGCTATAACAAATCCGCGAAACGCGCTTCACTACCGCAATTTGCCACGATGATGGCAGATGACAGTACGCTGCTCTCGGGTGTTTCCGAGCTGGATGCTATTCCACCGCAGTCTCAGGTGCTCACAGAACAACGGCTGAAGTATTGGTTTAAACTGGCTGACCCACAAACGCGAAATACTTTCCTGCAGTGGGCGGAAAAACAACCATCTTCCTGAGATTTTTGTGCCTGTGCGCAGGCTTTTTCGGTCTTTATCTTGCAGCGATAAGTGCTTACAGTAATCTGTAGGAAAGTTAACTACGGATGTACATTATGGAACTGACGACTCGCACTTTACCTGCGCGGAAACATATTGCGCTGGTGGCACACGATCACTGCAAACAAATGCTGATGAGCTGGGTGGAACGGCATCAACCGTTACTGGAACAACACGTACTGTATGCAACAGGCACTACCGGTAACTTAATTTCCCGCGCGACCGGCATGAACGTCAACGCGATGTTGAGTGGCCCAATGGGGGGTGACCAGCAGGTTGGCGCATTGATCTCAGAAGGGAAAATTGATGTATTGATTTTCTTCTGGGATCCACTAAATGCCGTGCCGCACGATCCTGACGTGAAAGCCTTGCTGCGTCTGGCGACGGTATGGAACATTCCGGTCGCCACCAACGTGGCAACGGCAGACTTCATAATCCAGTCGCCGCATTTCAACGACGCGGTCGATATTCTGATCCCCGATTATCAGCGTTATCTCGCGGACCGTCTGAAGTAATATTGCACAGGTGGCAAACGCCACCTGTTTCTTACGGTTTTCTCGCCACCGGCACATCCAGATTTTTCAGTATTTCCACAAAGGGAGAGGGATTCTCTTTGTTAAACAGTGCCCATACCCGATGGCGTGCCCGGGTCAGCGCCACGTACATTAACCGCCGTTCTTCAGCGTCCGGGAAATCCTCAACCGGTGGCAGTAGCGCCTCTTCCATAATCGACTCCCGCGCCGCAGCCGGAAAACCATCACTTCCCTCCTGCAAGCCAACGATGATGACGTAATCCGCCTGTTGCCCTTTGCTGGCATGAATGGTCATAAAGTCGATTTGCAACTTCGGCCAGCGTGTTGCCGCTTTTTCCAGGCTGGCAGGCCTCATGTGATGGTAACGCGCCAGGATAAGAATGCGCTCTTCCGGTTTGGCATAACCAGAGAGCTTATCCAGCAAAGCGTCAAGTTGACTCTCATCCAATAACGTGACGGCTTTTTCGTCTCCATTGGTTAAGCTGTTTAGCGGCTTTTTCAACTGGCCTGGGTTCTGCTGAATAAACCGGTTTGCCACCTCACCGATACGACTGTTAAAACGGTAAGTCGTGTCTAAATCACAGCGATCGCCTTCACCAAAGTTTTCATGGAAAGCGGTGGTGAGCGACATTTGCGCACCGCTGAATCGGTAAATCGCCTGCCAGTCATCACCAACGGCGAACAACGTCGTCTGACTGTTTTGCTTGCGTAATGCCGCTAACAACGCTGCCCGCTGCGGCGAGATATCCTGAAATTCATCAACCAGAATATGCTTCCACGGGCTGATAAAGCGACCTTTCTCCAGAATCACAATCGCCTGATGAATAAGGCCCGAAAAATCGACAGCGTTTTCTGCCTTCAGCGCACCTTTCCAGGCTTTTAATAACGGGGCCATCAACTTGATACGTTTACTGAACAGATCGCGAATCTCTTCGGGTGCACTGCCAATCATTTCTGCCTGTGCACCACCGTGCATCCGCATCAGACTTACCCAACGATCGAGGCGTGAGGCAAGACGACGCTGTAATTTTTCATCATCCCAGAAGTTACCTTCTGGCACTGACCACTGCATTTCTTCCGTCAGCCATTGCCGCCAGCCCTTCGCCTGCGCTTTCTTTTCGCTGCATTGCTTGCGCCACTCAGCAATAAAGAGTTCATGACGGGCAGCGGTATCATTTTCCAGTTTGCTGACTATCGGAACTTTTTTGCTGCCCTGCTGAATAATATGCAGCGCCAGCGCATGAAACGTGCGTGCGGTAATGTCTTCGGTATGTAGCCGTTCGCGAATACGCTCGTCCATCTCTTCAGCGGCTTTGCGACCAAACGCCAGCAATAAAATTTGCTCAGGGGACGCTTCACCACGCGCCAGCAACCAGCCTGCACGGGCCACCAGCACCGACGTTTTTCCGCTTCCTGCACCTGCCAGCACTAACAGAGAATGCTCGCCATTAACGACTGCCCGGGCCTGCGCCGGATTCAGCGGTGAAGACTCGACCTGGCGGAAAAAATCCGCATACTCGGTAAGCATGGCTTCGGTATACGCCTGGTTATGCTGCAACCGAGCGCTTTCAATATCTTTCAACCAGGCCTGACATTTACGCCACGCCTCACGGCAGTTATCGAATTCTTCCAGTCGGTTAACCGGCAACGGCAACGCCGACATAGCCTGGCGGATTTGTTGCTGAACGCCAGAGGTTTGCTCACGCGTCAGCCATTTATTTTCTCCAGTGCGCGTGGCAATCAAATCCAGTTGCTGGCGTAAAACACCAGACGCAATTTCGCTCATCTCGCCACTCCACCGCCGCCAGTGAGCATCAAGATGATGGTAAAAACGCTGCGTCTCGCCCCATTCGGTGCCGTGCAGACGCACCACTTTTTCGTCCGGCAGTACAAATTCCAGCTCGCCCCATACCAGACCGCGCTTACAGTGAATCGCCAGTAATTGATTGAAAGGAATAAGGTATTCGTGGCGATCGCCGGAGACTTTAATCCCGGCATTGAGGATCACCGCCCGATCGTAAGGGTGCTGTGCCAGACGTTTTCCAAGCGTTGTCGCTTTCAGTTCCATGACTCTGTAGATCCACACGAAATTATTTCTTATCAGTGTAACCGTCAGAGAAAACGTGCTCCAGCCCAAAAAAACGTTACAATTGCCGCCCATTACTGAAAACCACAGTAAAGCGAGGTTTTATGCGTACCGTTTTGAACATTCTGAACTTTGTGCTTGGCGGATTTGCCACCACTCTGGGCTGGCTGTTGGCGACTCTGGTCAGTATTGTGCTGATTTTTACCTTACCGCTGACACGATCCTGCTGGGAGATCACTAAACTGTCTCTGGTGCCTTATGGCAATGAAGCTATTCATGTCGATGAACTGAACCCGGCTGGCAAAAATGTGCTGCTGAATACTGGCGGTACGGTATTGAATATTTTCTGGCTGATTTTCTTTGGCTGGTGGTTATGCCTGATGCACATTGCAACGGGCATCGCACAATGTATTTCAATCATTGGCATTCCTGTCGGCATTGCGAACTTTAAAATTGCCGCTATTGCACTATGGCCGGTTGGTCGTCGCGTGGTATCGGTAGAAACAGCGCAAGCTGCGCGTGAAGCCAATGCACGTCGTCGTTTTGAATAATCCACTAATATGGCCTTTATGCTAAGTCCTTTGCTCAAACGCTATACCTGGAACAGCGCCTGGCTGTATTACGCGCGTATTTTTATTGCGCTTTGTGGAACCACAGCGTTTCCGTGGTGGCTGGGTGATGTAAAACTGACGATTCCGCTAACGCTGGGGATGGTGGCAGCGGCGCTGACCGATCTCGATGACCGACTGGCGGGACGTTTGCGTAACCTCATCATTACGCTGTTCTGCTTTTTTATCGCCTCGGCCTCAGTAGAATTGCTGTTTCCCTGGCCCTGGCTATTTGCGATTGGCTTAACGCTCTCTACCAGCGGCTTCATTTTGCTCGGCGGTCTGGGTCAACGCTATGCAACAATTGCCTTCGGTGCATTGCTGATCGCCATTTACACTATGTTGGGAACATCACTGTATGAGCACTGGTATCAGCAGCCGATGTATCTGCTGGCCGGTGCCGTCTGGTACAACGTCCTGACACTTATTGGTCATCTGCTGTTCCCGGTCCGCCCGCTGCAGGACAACCTGGCGCGTTGCTATGAACAACTGGCGCGTTATCTTGAGCTCAAGTCGCGCATGTTTGATCCTGATATTGAAGATGAAAGCCAGGCACCGCTGTACGATTTGGCTCTCGCCAACGGACAACTGATGGCGACATTGAATCAGACGAAACTCTCGCTGCTGACCCGCTTACGTGGCGATCGTGGTCAACGGGGAACGCGTCGCACGCTGCATTATTACTTTGTCGCGCAGGATATTCACGAGCGTGCCAGCTCTTCTCATATTCAGTATCAAACATTGCGTGAACATTTTCGCCACAGCGACGTGCTGTTCCGTTTTCAGCGGCTGATGTCGATGCAGGGCCAGGCGTGCCAGCAACTGTCACGCTGTATTTTGCTGCGTCAGCCTTATCAACATGATCCGCATTTTGAGCGCGCTTTTACGCATATTGATGCTGCGCTGGAGCGGATGCGCGATAACGGCGCACCCGCCGATTTACTCAAAACACTGGGATTTTTGCTGAACAATTTACGCGCCATTGATGCCCAACTGGCAACAATTGAATCAGAACAGGCCCAGGCACTACCCCATAATAATGACGAAAATGAGCTCGCTGATGACAGCCCGCACGGGTTGAGTGATATCTGGCTGCGTCTTAGCCGTCACTTCACGCCGGAATCCGCCCTCTTCCGTCATGCGGTAAGAATGTCGCTGGTGTTGTGCTTCGGCTACGCCATCATTCAAATAACCGGAATGCATCACGGGTATTGGATCTTGCTGACAAGTTTGTTTGTCTGCCAGCCAAACTATAACGCCACGCGCCACCGCCTGAAGTTAAGGATTATTGGTACGCTGGTCGGTATCGCCATTGGCATTCCTGTGCTGTGGTTTGTACCGTCACTGGAAGGGCAGCTGGTGCTACTGGTTATTACCGGCGTGCTCTTTTTTGCCTTCCGTAACGTGCAATATGCCCATGCAACGATGTTCATCACACTTTTGGTGCTACTGTGTTTTAACTTGCTGGGTGAAGGTTTTGAAGTAGCGTTACCTCGCGTAATCGATACGCTGATTGGTTGTGCCATTGCGTGGGCGGCAGTGAGCTACATCTGGCCTGACTGGCAGTTTCGCAATCTGCCGCGAATGCTCGAACGCGCCACAGAGGCCAACTGCCGGTATCTCGATGCCATACTGGAGCAATACCATCAGGGGCGTGATAACCGTCTGGCGTATCGTATTGCCCGCCGCGATGCACACAACCGTGATGCTGAACTGGCGTCGGTGGTATCAAATATGTCCAGCGAACCGAACGTTACCCCGCAAATTCGCGAAGCCGCGTTTCGGTTGCTGTGCCTTAACCATACGTTTACCAGCTATATCTCAGCCCTCGGTGCTCACCGGGAGCAGTTAACTAATCCTGAAATTCTGGCGTTTCTTGATGACGCAGTTTGCTATGTTGATGACGCGTTACATCATCAACCTGCTGATGAAGAACGCGTCAATGAGGCATTAGCTAGCCTGAAACAGCGGATGCAGCAACTTGAACCACGGGCAGACAGCAAAGAACCTCTGGTCGTACAACAAGTTGGATTATTGATTGCATTACTGCCTGAGATTGGTCGTCTGCAACGCCAGATTACTCAAGTTCCGCAGGAAACTCCTGTTTCGGCGTAAGAGAGTCAGCCCATTCTGCAAGCTCCTGGCGGCGTGCCACCGGGAGCGCAGCTTCATGAATGCCGATAATGGCACCTTCAAGCATAAACAGAATCTTTTCTGTCACCAGACTGTTTTGCTGCCGCAGTCGCAACCAACACATTTTTGCCCCAAGTATACGTAACGCCCGTACATCCTTAATCCCCACCTCCCCGAGAATCGCTTCCAGATGAAAAGACATATTGGGCAAATCTTTCAGTCTTTCCCGGGTATTGCGCGTGCTTTTCTCTTTCAGCGCTGCATCGAGAGAATATTTCGACAGACGCACCAGCTTCAGTTGATTTCGCCATAGACTTTCATCAACCCGATAGTAATTGAGGGTAACGGATCGGCCACACTTTTTATATGTCAGCCAGACAGGCGGATGTTTTACACAGTACTGTGCACTTTGCTCACAAGCCCGAAGATACAACTCACCATCAGAAACCATCGCAAACACCGTGTCGTCAACGGTCAGGCTGTAACTGCCAAACAATGATCGGTATTCAATTGTGCCCAACGTTGCCAGGTATTCTTGTGATTTATAGATCCGCTTATAGGAGAGGCTTTTCATAAAATTCCTTTTAAAATCATGACATAAAAGAATGATTCACATTAACGGATCCGTTAACTACGAAAATAGGCAACTTATTCTTAAGGGGCAAGATTAATTTATGTTTTCCCGTCACCAACGACAAAATTTGCGAGGCTCTTTCCGAAAATAGGGTTGATCTTTGTTGTCACTGGATGTACTGTACATCCATACAGTAACTCACAGGGGCTGGATTGATTATGTACACTTCAGGCTATGCACATCGTTCTTCGTCGTTCTCATCCGCAGCAAGTAAAATTGCGCGTGTCTCTACGGAAAACACTACAGCCGGGCTTATCAGTGAAGTTGTCTATCGCGAAGATCAGCCCATGATGACGCAACTTCTACTGTTGCCATTGTTACAGCAACTCGGTCAGCAATCGCGCTGGCAACTCTGGTTAACACCGCAACAAAAACTGAGTCGGGAATGGGTTCAGGCATCTGGGCTACCCTTAACGAAAGTAATGCAGATTAGCCAGCTCTCCCCTTGCCACACTGTGGAGTCAATGGTTCGCGCTTTACGCACGGGCAATTACAGTGTGGTGATCGGTTGGTTGGCAGATGATTTGACTGAAGAAGAGCATGCTGAACTTGTTGATGCGGCAAATGAAGGTAACGCTATGGGGTTTATTATGCGTCCGGTAAGCGCATCCTCTCACGCCACGAGACAACTTTCCGGGCTAAAAATTCACTCTAATTTGTATCATTAAGTAAATTTAGGATTAATCCTGGAACTTTTTTTGTCGCCCAGCCAATGCTTTCAGTCGTGACTAATTTTCCTTGCGGAGGCTTGTCTGAAGCGGTTTCCGCGATTCTCTTCTGTAAATTGTCGCTGACAAAAAAGATTAAACATACCTTATACAAGACTTTTTTTTCATATGCCTGACGGAGTTCACACTTGTAAGTTTTCAACTACGTTGTAGACTTTACATCGCCAGGGGTGCTCGGCATAAGCCGAAGATATCGGTAGAGTTAATATTGAGCAGATCCCCCGGTGAAGGATTTAACCGTGTTATCTCGTTGGAGATATTCATGGCGTATTTTGGATGATAACGAGGCGCAAAAAATGAAAAAGACAGCTATCGCGATTGCAGTGGCACTGGCTGGTTTCGCTACCGTAGCGCAGGCCGCTCCGAAAGATAACACCTGGTACACTGGTGCTAAACTGGGCTGGTCCCAGTACCATGACACTGGTTTCATCAACAACAATGGCCCGACCCATGAAAACCAACTGGGCGCTGGTGCTTTTGGTGGTTACCAGGTTAACCCGTATGTTGGCTTTGAAATGGGTTACGACTGGTTAGGTCGTATGCCGTACAAAGGCAGCGTTGAAAACGGTGCATACAAAGCTCAGGGCGTTCAACTGACCGCTAAACTGGGTTACCCAATCACTGACGACCTGGACATCTACACTCGTCTGGGTGGTATGGTATGGCGTGCAGACACTAAATCCAACGTTTATGGTAAAAACCACGACACCGGCGTTTCTCCGGTCTTCGCTGGCGGTGTTGAGTACGCGATCACTCCTGAAATCGCTACCCGTCTGGAATACCAGTGGACCAACAACATCGGTGACGCACACACCATCGGCACTCGTCCGGACAACGGCATGCTGAGCCTGGGTGTTTCCTACCGTTTCGGTCAGGGCGAAGCAGCTCCAGTAGTTGCTCCGGCTCCAGCTCCGGCACCGGAAGTACAGACCAAGCACTTCACTCTGAAGTCTGACGTTCTGTTCAACTTCAACAAAGCAACCCTGAAACCGGAAGGTCAGGCTGCTCTGGATCAGCTGTACAGCCAGCTGAGCAACCTGGATCCGAAAGACGGTTCCGTAGTTGTTCTGGGTTACACCGACCGCATCGGTTCTGACGCTTACAACCAGGGTCTGTCCGAGCGCCGTGCTCAGTCTGTTGTTGATTACCTGATCTCCAAAGGTATCCCGGCAGACAAGATCTCCGCACGTGGTATGGGCGAATCCAACCCGGTTACTGGCAACACCTGTGACAACGTGAAACAGCGTGCTGCACTGATCGACTGCCTGGCTCCGGATCGTCGCGTAGAGATCGAAGTTAAAGGTATCAAAGACGTTGTAACTCAGCCGCAAGCTTAAGTTCTCGTCTGGTAGAAAAACCCCGCTGCTGCGGGGTTTTTTTTGCCTTTAGTAAATTGAACTGACTTTCGTCAGTTATTCCTTACCCAGCAATGCCTGCAGATCCTGCTTCAGAGATGACATTTTATTCGCGTATTTCTCTTTGTTTTCCGCATCTTCAATCAGCTGAACAATCGTTTCAGAAAGCGTTTTACCGCGACGCTGCGCAAGACCAGCCAGACGTTGCCAGACAATAAATTCCAGATCGATCGATTTTTTGCGCGTATGCTGGTGTTCCGCATTAAAATGGCGCTTTCGTCTTGCCCGAATGGTTTGCTTCATGCGATTGACCAGTTCCGGATTCATATGCTTGTCAATCCAGCCATTTACCAGCACGGGTTCATTTTCGAGCGAGAGCAACACATCGACGGCTTCCTGGGCGGCACTGGCTTCTATGTAACGGGTGATTAACTCCCCTTCGCGATGCTTCTTCACCAGATACTTCCATTTCCAACCGCTTTCAAGATTTTCAAGTTGTTGATATTTCATAGCGATCTCAATGTTACCGTGTAACTCTTTACAGAATATCAGCTTTTTAGGCCAGTGAAGAAAAGAATCTCCATCCTGTGAGCTTTAACGCCCATGCCAGGAGTATTGTCGGTGCTTTCTACGTGTGCTGTAGTGCCGGTTACGGTATAATCGCGGCTTTGACAACAGACTAAAAAACATCAACTTTGACCATTACGAAACTTGCATGGCGTGACCTGGTTCCTGATACCGATAGCTATCAGGAAATATTTGCTCAGCCACATTTGATTGACGAAAACGATCCTTTATTCAGTGATACTCAACCGCGACTGCAATTCGCACTGGAGCAGTTGCTGCATACGCGAGCATCCTCCTCTTTTATGCTGGCGAAGGCCCCGGAAGAGTCTGAGTATCTGAATCTTATTGCCAATGCCGCGCGTACGCTACAAAGCGATGCAGGCCAACTGGTGGGCGGTCACTATGAGGTTTCCGGCCACTCCATCCGCTTACGTCACGCAGTGAGTGCAGATGATAATTTTGCGACTTTAACGCAAGTTGTCGCTGCCGACTGGGTAGAAGCGGAGCAACTCTTTGGCTGCCTGCGCCAGTTTAATGGCGACATTACCCTGCAGCCTGGTCTGGTGCATCAGGCAAATGGCGGTATTCTCATCATCTCTTTGCGTACACTGCTGGCGCAACCTCTGCTGTGGATGCGGCTGAAAAATATCGTTAACCGCGAGCGTTTTGACTGGGTTGCGTTTGATGAGTCGCGCCCTCTCCCCGTCTCTGTGCCTTCGATGCCATTGAAGCTGAAAGTCATTCTGGTAGGCGAACGCGAATCATTGGCTGATTTCCAGGAGATGGAGCCAGAGCTTTCAGAGCAGGCTATTTATAGCGAATTTGAAGATACTCTGCAGATTGTCGATGCAGAGTCAGTAACCCAGTGGTGTCGCTGGGTGACATTTACCGCCAGACATAATCACTTACCTGCACCGGGAGCGGATGCCTGGCCGGTACTTATCCGCGAAGCAGCACGCTACACCGGTGAACAAGAAACACTTCCGCTTAGCCCGCAGTGGATCCTCCGCCAGTGTAAAGAGGTCGCCTCCCTGTGTGATGGCGACACCTTCTCCGGCGAGCAGCTAAACTTAATGCTGCAGCAGCGTGAATGGCGCGAAGGTTTCCTCGCTGAACGTATGCAGGATGAGATCCTTCAGGAGCAAATCCTGATTGAAACCGAAGGCGAACGCATCGGGCAAATTAACGCCCTTTCGGTCATTGAATTTCCGGGTCATCCACGCGCTTTTGGCGAACCTTCTCGCATTAGCTGCGTTGTGCATATTGGCGATGGTGAATTCACCGACATCGAACGCAAAGCGGAGCTTGGCGGCAATATCCATGCGAAAGGGATGATGATCATGCAAGCGTTCCTGATGTCGGAACTACAGCTTGAGCAACAGATCCCCTTCTCAGCATCGCTGACATTTGAGCAGTCATACAGTGAAGTTGATGGAGATAGTGCCTCGATGGCTGAACTCTGCGCCCTGATAAGCGCCCTCGCCGATGTGCCGGTGAATCAGAGTATCGCTATCACAGGTTCAGTCGATCAGTTCGGTCGCGCCCAGCCGGTCGGTGGTTTAAATGAGAAAATCGAAGGCTTCTTTGCTATTTGCCAGCAACGTGAGTTAACCGGGAAACAAGGTGTCATTATCCCCACAGCTAACGTTCGCCATTTAAGTCTTCACAGTGAACTGGTGAAAGCGGTAGAAGAAGGCAAATTCACCATCTGGGCAGTAGACGATGTGACTGACGCACTGCCGTTATTATTAAATCTGGTGTGGGATGGCGAAGGCCAAACGACGCTGATGCAAACCATCCAGGAACGTATCGCGCAAGCATCGCAACAGGAAGGACGTCACCGTTTTCCATGGCCATTACGTTGGCTGAACTGGTTTATTCCGAACTGATCGGACTTGTTCAGCGTACACGTGTTAGCTATCCTGCGTGCTTCAATAAAATAAGGCTTACAGAGAACATGGTAGATAAACGCGAATCCTATACAAAAGAAGACCTTCTTGCCTCTGGTCGCGGTGAACTGTTTGGCGCTAAAGGCCCGCAATTGCCAGCACCGAACATGCTGATGATGGACCGTGTGGTCAAAATGACCGAAACGGGTGGTAACTTCGACAAAGGGTATGTTGAAGCAGAACTGGATATCAATCCGGATCTGTGGTTCTTCGGATGCCACTTTATTGGCGATCCGGTTATGCCGGGATGCCTGGGCCTGGACGCAATGTGGCAGCTGGTAGGGTTCTACCTCGGCTGGCTGGGCGGCGAAGGTAAAGGCCGCGCGCTGGGCGTTGGCGAAGTGAAATTCACTGGTCAGGTACTGCCGACAGCGAAAAAAGTGACCTACCGTATTCACTTTAAACGCATTGTTAACCGTCGTCTGATTATGGGCCTGGCGGATGGCGAAGTGCTGGTTGATGGTCGTCTTATCTATACCGCCAGCGACCTGAAAGTCGGTCTGTTCCAGGATACGTCTGCCTTCTGATTATAATCAGACAGAGTATCAAAAGGCGAAACCTCCGCAATGCGGAGGTTTCTTTTTAAAGAGACAGAATCAGGCCATTACTACCCTGTCCGCCATGGCTTCTCGCCAGCCTCCCAGCCATTGTGACCTTTGATTCAGCGTCTGATAGGGACACATTTCTTTTGAGCGTCCGGCGATGCCGGCCTGATAACCACGTTGATGTGCCCGTTCCAGGCGATCTCGTTTTTGTCTCTTCATGCCTCGTTTCCCTCATACTGGTTTCTGGTGGAAAAGAAAACAGTGATTACTAAATGTGCAATCACAGTTAAGCAATACCGCGAATCATAACTGCCGTCAATGCGCAAAATTCACGCCACTGTCATATTTGTGAGCTACACGGGCATGTCGGTTGTACAAAAAATGTGAAGAGGAACAAATTTTTCCGCACGTTAGAAACAAAAAAACCGCCTCAGGCAACATACCGGAGACGGTTATATTTACAAATCTTTATAATTAAGGTAGACGCTTTATCTCTTGTGCAATAGAAGCGGCTTCCTGACTCCAGACACCGGCCAGCACTTTAACCATCTCATCGTAACCATCCTGAGTTTGCACTCCTTCCAGACGGAACGGACGTTTGATCAGTTGTCCCTGGTGGTTCAACAGCCACTCACCACTGACAATGACCTTGCCATCATAGCGACCGTTAAACTCCGTTACGGTAACATTGAGCGTGTCCTGGGCGCTTCCCAGAGGCTGGGAGGCAACCACCCAGCCGGGCAGTTGCGTACTCAGGTTGGCAACCAGGGTGTTGCGCAACTGTTGATCCAACGGGCTGGCCCACAAGTTGTTGTTGGCAATCACATACTTCACATCACTGGTTTGATAAACCACACCATTCCCCGCCAGATAGTCAGGAACAGTGACCTGCTCTACCCATAACAGACGATTGCCCTGGCTGGCGGTACTTTGTGTACCGCTCTGCACCACAGGTAACTGGTAATAGTTTTTATTAATTTCGCCGGAGCTGCATCCGACCAGCCACAGTGCTGCAATCGTCACTAGCCACTTTTTCATTGTTTCGCCCTCTTCGGCTCTGGATCTTTTTTGTCCTTCGCTTCAAATACCAGCGCGTTACTCTTCTCATTGAGCGTTTTCAGCACCGGTTGCAGTTCTCGCAACACCTGATCAAGGCGCTGCATATCCGCCACCATCTTGTTGTAGGCTGCGGAGCCAGGCTGGAAGCCCTGCATGCTGCGATTCAATTCACGCAACGTTGACTGCATATCCGTCGGCAACTGCTGCATCGACTGGCTAGCGAGGATCTTGTTCATGCTATCCAGCGTCGTTTGCAGGTTTTTCATTGTGCGCTGACTTTCAGAAAGCGTACTGGTTGCCTGTTCAATCATCGGATTCAATGGCAGTTTGTTGATCTTATCCAACGCTTCCATCAGTCGTTGCTGGATTTGCGCCAGGCCGCCGCTAACGGTCGGGATAATCTGATAACCATTAAATTCACGAATACCGGTTATTGCAGGCGTATTTGGATAGAAATCGAGATCAACATACAGTGCACCAGTGACCAGGTTTCCGGTTTTCAGCGATCCGCGTAAACCACGTTTCAACAATTCGCCAAGGTGCTCAACAACATCCGCATTTTCGCCAAGCTGCATTTTCAGCCGCTCTGGCTCGATACGAATCAGTACCGGAATACGGTAATCATCGTTAAATGTCTGACGCATATTCGGCGCAAAGAATGGCACTTTGCTTACGGTACCCAGGCGAATACCCCGGAACTCTACCGGAGCTCCCGGTTGCAGACCGCGTACCGAATCTTTAAAGAACATCAGATAATCAATGTGATCGGTGTACAACGAATCCTGAATGCTCTTCTGATCATCATACAAAACGAAAGCTGTTTTCGGTGCCACTGGCTGCCCTAAATCCAGACCTTCCGGCACATCAAAGCTGACACCGCCACTCAGCAGCGTTGTCAATGAGCCCATCTCCACACGCATCCCTGCTGACGTCAGATCAACCGCAATGCCACTATCTTTCCAGAAGCGAACATTGTTGGTCACCAGTCGGTCATAAGGTGCATTGATGAACAGTTGATAGCTGATATTGCGTTTTTGTGTATCGAAGGTGCTGGTTTCAACCGAACCTACCCGATAGCCACGGAACAGCACCGGATCTCCTGGCGAGAGCTGCCCGGCTTTTTTGCTATCGAGAATCACACGGATACCTTTCGCATCAGGCGGGGCCAACGGTGGCGAGTCCAGCAAATCGTATTTATCCATTTTGCTGCCTTTCGCGCCTGGCTGCAGTTCGATATAAACTCCAGACAGCAGCGTTCCCAGGCCGCTAATCCCTTCGCGACCAATCTGCGGTTTCACCACCCAAAAGACGGTGTCTTTATGCAGCAATTTTTCCATACCGGAATTCAGCCGCGCTTTGATTTCAACGTGCGTCAAATCATCAGCCAGTGTGGCGCTTTCAACCACGCCGACGTCAACGCTACGGCTTTTAATGGTGGTTTTGCCACCTTCAATTCCTTCCGCATTCGCGGTGATCAGGGTCACTTCCGGTCCCTGATGGCTGTAATGATAAAAAAGAACCCAGGCCCCAATGAGCGCCGTGACGATAGGAAATATCCACACGGGAGACCAGTTCTTCACTTTCTGGATTTTGGCTTCCCCATTATTAGATTCCATACTGTCAGGACTCCTCATGCTCTGATTCAGGTTGACGATCCCACGACAAACGCGGGTCAAACGTCATAGCAGAAAACATTGTCATTATGACGACTAAAGCAAACATTAATGCACCCATTGCCGGATAAATACTCATTAAACCTCCCATACGCACCAGCGCCGAGAGCACCGCGATAACGAAAACGTCAATCATCGACCAGCGGCCTACAAACTCAACAACTTCATAAATCAAATGCATTCTTTCACTGTCGCGCTTGCCATGCCCTTTGGCATCCCAACACAGCCACGCGATGGCGATCATCTTTAACGTTGGCACCATAATACTGGCCAGAAAGATCACCGCAGCGACGGGATAAGAGCCTTCGCTCCATAACAGAATGACCCCAGCGAGAATCGTCGACGGCATCTTCGAGCCTAATAAATCCGTCACCATGATGGGCAAAATATTAGCCGGAAGATACAGCATGATGGACGTTACAAGCAGCGCGAGTGTCCACTGCAGGCTGTTTCTACGCCGAACGTACCCTTTGGTACTACAACGCGGGCACACGGGTTCATCAGCAGGAAGGATTGCCGTACAACAGGAGCACGAACGCAGCCCCTGACGTATCCCCGTGACGCCTGGTTTTAGCGGCTGGCGCAGTTCTGGCATCGGGGCGATGTCGTCCCATAACCAGCGACGATCAACGCACTGAAAAGCGCGCAGTTGCAGGACACAAAATAAACACCAGGGGAGAAAGCTGCTGCCTACCCCAATGCTGCCGTAAGCCATCAGTTTAACGAAACTGACCAGCACACCAGCGAGGAAAATCTCCGCCATTCCCCAGGTTTTGAGTTGAAAAAGCACCCGTGCCAGTTGCTCTTTTAAACGGACCGGTAATTCCGCGCGATTCACCAGTAACAGAATGGTTATCAGACAAAACGCGGGAACCAGTTGCACAAACAACAGGAAAAAGGTGCCGAGGCTGGCGTAGTCCTCAGAAAAAAGCACGCCGGGAATTTCCAGTAATGTAATTTCACTGGTAACTCCTGCAACGTTCATATTCACAAAAGGAAACAAGTTGGACAGCAACAGCATGAACAGTGCAGCCAACGCATAGGCGGTGGGACGCTGCCGAGGGGCATCCCACGCCACGGTTAACGTTGTGCCACACCGGGGACATGCCGCTTTCTGACCATGCTCAAGGCGCGGTAACGCCACCAGCATGTCACACTGCGAGCACAGGATGTGCTTCGCGGCATGATGATGTTCGCACATTGGTACTCCTTAATGATGCGCTATTTTACAGATGACTAACAAAGTGTTGGTTTTCATGCCTGATAAACCCAGTTCATCAGGCAATTTTACCGTTGTCAGCTGTCTCTGTTTAAATCGACTATTTTGCGATCAGCCACCATTTTTTAACGCTTCAAGATACTCCCAGCGTTCAAAGGCTTGCTCCAGCTCCTGCTCTGCAGCAGCCATATCAGCAAGCACTTTTTGCGTCTGCTCATGCGGCTGACTGAAGAAGGAAGCATCCGCCACTTGCGTCTGTAGGGCTTCCAGCTTCGCCTCCAGATCTTCGAGCAATTGCGGTAGCTGCTCCAGTTCGCGCTGCAATTTATAGCTTAGTTTGCTACTGCTGCGTTTTACAGTTTCTGCTTTTGCCGCGGCGGCTTCTTCGGTTTTTTTCACCGCAGGCTGTTTGAGCGCCACATACTGCTCTTGCTGACCACGGGCATCATGATAACCGCCGACATAACGACCAATTTTACCGCCGCCTTCGAAGATCCAACATTCTGTAACGGTGTTATCGACAAACTGACGATCGTGGCTAACCAGCAATACCGTGCCCTGATAGCTGTCGATCAGTTCTTCCAGCAGTTCCAGCGTTTCGACATCAAGATCGTTGGTCGGTTCGTCAAGAATCAATAAGTTGCTTGGTTTGAGGAACAAACGCGCCAGCAGCAAGCGGTTCCGCTCACCGCCAGAAAGCGCACGTACCGGCGTCATCGCCCGTTTCGGATGGAACAGAAAGTCCTGCAAATAGCCCAATACGTGGCGTGGCTTGCCGTTAACCATCACCTCTTGCTTACCTTCGGCAAGGTTATCCATCACCGTTTTATCGGGATCCAGTTCCGCGCGGTGCTGATCGAAATAAGCCACTTCCAGTTTGGTGCCAACGTGAATACGCCCGCTGTCCGCTTGAAGCTGACCGAGCATCAGTTTCAGCAGCGTGGTTTTGCCGCACCCATTCGGACCAATCAGGGCAATTTTGTCGCCACGTAGAACCTGGGCCGAAAAATCTTTCACCAGTTGCTTACCGTCAACCTGGTAGCAAACGTCTTCCATTTCGAAAACGATCTTACCGGAGCGGCTGGCCTCTTCCACCTGCATCTTTGCGGTACCCATCACTTCGCGACGTTCACCACGCTCGCGACGCATCGCTTTCAGGGCGCGTACGCGGCCTTCATTACGGGTACGGCGTGCTTTGATCCCCTGGCGGATCCACACCTCTTCCTGCGCCAGTTTGCGATCGAACTCGGCATTTTGTAATTCTTCCACGCGCAGGGCTTCTTCTTTTTCCAGCAGGTACTGGTCGTAATTCCCTGGATAGGTCACCAGCTTGCCGCGATCGAGATCAACAATGCGCGTCGCCATATTGCGGATAAACGAACGGTCGTGGGAGATGAAAATAATCGTCCCGTTGAAAGTTTTCAAAAACCCTTCCAGCCAGTCGATGGTTTCAATATCCAGGTGGTTTGTCGGTTCATCAAGCAACAGCACGCGCGGATTACTCACCAGCGCGCGTCCTAATGCCGCTTTACGCAACCAGCCGCCGGAAAGCGACGACAGCGCAACGTTAGGATCTAACCCCAGTTGCGCCAGCACTTCGTTGATGCGGTTTTCCAGCTGCCACAGGTTGTGGTGATCCAGCTGTTCCTGAACCTTCGCCAGTTCGTTGAGATTTTTCTCGCTCGGGTCGTTCATCACCAGGCGCGAAATATCGTGATAGCGTTTCAGATATTCCGCTTGTTCTTCAATGCCTTCGGCAACGAAATCATAAACGCTACCCTCAACGTTACGCGGCGGATCCTGTTGCAGACGAGCTACAATCAAATCTTGCTCGTAAATAATGCGACCGTCATCCAGCCCTTGTTCACGGTTGAGGATTTTCATTAACGTCGATTTGCCCGCGCCGTTGCGGCCCACCAGACAAACACGTTCGTTATCTTCGATATGCAGTTCTGCGTTATCGAGAAGCGGCGCGTCGCTGAACGACAGCCATGCGCCATGCATACTGATTAATGACATTACTATTCCTTTCAGGCTGCGGTAATCAGCCAGCAGTTGTGGATCTGGCGGTTACGGGCGAAATCCTGGGAGAGCGTTTTTTGCGTAATTTCTTGTGCTTTCAGTCCCAGTTTTGCCAGGCCGTCGAGATCCATACGGAAGCCACGTTTATTGTTCGAGAACATGATCGTCCCACCTGCACGCAGCAGACGTTTCAAATCTTTCATCAGCGCCAGATGATCGCGCTGAACATCAAACGCATCTTCCATTCGTTTTGAGTTAGAGAAGGTTGGCGGATCGATAAAGATCAGATCGAACTGTTCATTTGCCTCACGCAGCCACGCCAGGCAATCGGCCTGAATCAGGCGATGCGCACGCCCGGTCAGGCCATTCAAACGCAGGTTGCGTTCTGCCCACTCCAGATAAGTACGCGACATATCCACGGTGGTGGTGCTGCGTGCACCGCCTAATCCCGCATGCACGGTGGCGCTGCCGGTATAAGAGAACAGGTTGAGGAAATCTTTGCCTTTGCTCATCTGACCAAGCATACGACGGGCGATACGGTGATCGAGAAACAGACCGGTATCGAGGTAATCCGTCAGGTTCACCAACAAGTGAGCGTTATATTCGGTAACTTCAAGAAACTCGCCCTTCTCGCCCAGTTTCTGGTACTGATTTTTGCCCTTCTGGCGTTCACGGGTTTTCAGCACCAGTTTGTTTGGCGCAATCCCCAGTACCGAAATGGTTGCAGCGATAATATCGAACAGACGCTGACGCGCTTTGTGAGCATCAATAGTTTTTGGCGGCGCATACTCCTGCACCACCACCCAGTCGGCATAACGGTCAACGGCAACGTTATATTCCGGTAGATCGGCGTCATACAGGCGGTAACATTCAATTCCTTCCTGGCGAGCCCACTTCTCGAATTTTTTGAGGTTCTTACGCAGGCGGTTGGCGTAGTCTTCCGCTACCATCGCCGGTTTGCTGTCTGGAGTGCTTTCGGCAACGTGGTAATTTTTCTGTACGCAGTCCAGCGGGCCGTTTTTCGCCTTGTACTGTTTGTCTGCACGCAGCTGCAAGCAGCTTAGCAGATCCGGCGAGGCACTAAACAAAGAGAGATTCCAGCCACCAAACTGGTTTTTCATGATCCGACCCAGCAGGCTATGCAGCGCAATCAGCGCCGGTTCGCTGTCCAGACGTTCCCCGTATGGCGGGTTGCTCAACACTGTGCCGTACGGCCCTTTCGGCAGCGGATTGGTCAGTTGCGCGACATCTTTCACCTCAAAGGTGATCAGTTCACCAATCCCCGCAAGACGGGCGTTAGTGCGTGCACGTTGAATCACCCGTGCGTCGCTGTCCGAACCGTAAAAATGAGAGCTATACTCAGCCAGGCCTTTACGGGCGCGAGTTTGCGCTTCCGCTTTCACTTCCTGCCAGATAGCTTCATCATGCTGCGCCCAGCCGCTAAAGCCCCAACGCCCACGGTGCAAGCCTGGTGCGCGATCGGTCGCCAGCATCGCCGCTTCAATCAGCAACGTACCGGAACCACACATCGGATCGAGCAGCGGTGTTCCTGGCTGCCAGCCGGATCGCATCACAATAGCGGCTGCCAGGGTTTCTTTGATCGGCGCAATACCAGCACGATCGCGATAGCCACGCAGATGTAAACCATCACCACTCAGATCAAGAGCGATACTGGCGGTTTCTTTATGCAGCCAGACGTTAACGCGGATATCCGGCGCATCGCGATCAACATTTGGACGCGGCAGATTTTTCCGCGTGAAAGCATCGACGATCGCGTCTTTCACTTTCATCGCGCCGTACTGACTGTTGCGGATGGTGTCATTCAAACCACTGAAGTGGACAGCGAAGGTCGCGCCAGGATTAAACATCTCTGTCCAGTTGATCGCCTGAACACCGAGATAGAGGTCTAAATCGCTGTAAACCTTACACTCGCCCAGCGGCAACATAATACGCGAGGCCAGGCGGCTCCACATCAGGCTCTGGTAAACAAGCCGTGTGTCGCCCTTGAAATGGACCCCACCCTGAACCACCTGGCATTCAACGGCCCCCAGGTTTTCCAGTTCAGTTTTTAACAGCTCTTCCAGCCCACGGGCCGTACTGGCAAACAGAGAATTCATATCGTCACTTTTACTCTAAGAGCCTACCGCAGTAGGCGTAATTGTTGCAGTCAGTCTGGACATGGACAGCGCGGAGAAACCGGAGCGTACACAAGTACGTGAGGATTTCGAGCACAACCCAGGGCCAAACTGACAAATAAAATAGCCTAATGGGACAGGCGCTAAGAAAATTGTTGCGCATTATAGCTAATAAGCGCGTCATGTCATAAAGTTGAGGGCTTATTTTCATTTGAGGACCGCACCGTGGTGACATTAACCCGGCTTTTTATTCATCCTGTTAAATCGATGCGCGGCATTGGTCTTACACATGCTCTGGCTGATGTCAGTGGTCTGGCCTTCGATCGCATCTTTATGATCACGGAACCTGACGGTACGTTTATTACCGCTCGCCAGTTTCCCCAGATGGTACGGTTTACTCCTTCACCTGTGCATGATGGCTTGCATCTCACCGCACCAGATGGCAGTAGCGCATATGTTCGTTTTGCTGATTTCGCCACACAAGACGCACCAACCGAAGTTTGGGGCACACATTTTACCGCGCGAATTGCGCCAGACGCGATCAACAAATGGCTAAGTGGATTTTTCTCCCGCGAAGTGCAATTACGCTGGGTGGGGCCACAAATGACCCGGCGCGTGAAACGCCACAACACTGTACCCCTGTCATTTGCTGATGGCTATCCTTACCTTCTTGCTAACGAAGCCTCGTTACGTGATCTCCAACAACGTTGTCCGGCCAGTGTAAAAATGGAGCAATTCCGCCCCAATCTGGTGGTTTCCGGCGCGTCAGCCTGGGAAGAAGATAGCTGGAAAGTGATTCGCATTGGTGATGTGGTGTTTGATGTGGTTAAACCTTGTAGCCGCTGTATTTTCACCACCGTCAGCCCAGAAAAAGGGCAAAAACATCCGGCAGGCGAACCATTAAAAACATTGCAATCTTTCCGCACTGCCCAGGATAACGGCGATGTCGATTTTGGTCAGAATTTAATTGCCCGTAATAGCGGCGTGATTCGCGTTGGCGATGAGGTGGAAATTCTGGCAACGGCTCCGGCAAAAATTTACGGCGCAGCTGCCGCTGATGATACCGCCAACATCACGCAACAACCGGACGCAAATGTAGATATTGACTGGCAGGGACAGGCATTTCGTGGAAATAACCAACAGGTGTTGCTGGAGCAATTAGAAAATCAGGGAATTCGTATCCCTTATTCTTGCCGCGCGGGCATTTGTGGAAGTTGCCGTGTTCAGCTTTTAGAAGGCGAAGTCACGCCGCTGAAAAAATCAGCAATGGGCGATGATGGCACCATTCTTTGCTGTAGCTGTGTACCGAAGACTGCACTTAAGTTGGCGCGTTAGACAGCCTGTTCGAGGCTGAAGCTGTCAACATTAACCTGCGGTTTCAGCCTGTCGTTCATGATTTTAATGGCGTCGCCCAACTGCATCGCGCGACCCGCAATAACAACGCAGGGTTGTGCCAGCAGGCATAGTGCGGCATTTTCGCCAGATTCAACGACCAGCAAATTGACCTGCTCGTGAGTATCGCTCAACCAAACGCAGGCCGCATCGCCCGGCATGGGCACCCACATTTCACCATGGGAAACAAAATGCCAGCTTTTCGGCATTTGCGGTTTGAGATAGCGAATTGCTACCAGTGCATTCAGCACCAGTTCGGCTTTTTGTTCTTTAGATAAATTAAAATCGCGGCACTTTTCTTCAAAAGAGAAATAGAGCGCGGCGTCGTCAACGCAAAAGCCTGCGGGAGAAAAGGCATCTGGAGTCAACATCTTGCGCGCAAAACGTGAGCGAAATAGCATACCATTGGCTAAATCGAGCATCATTCGATCGTGCTCTTCATCGTAATACCAACGCCAGTTATCGTCTGGTTTAATTCGCATCTGCCTCTCCCCTACCCTATAAAACCGCAGCAACACAATCCATTGTCGCTTCGCTTAATAACCTCAACAATAAAAGTACAAAATGTCTAAATAAGCAACAGCGATGAATATAAAACAACCAGGGCTGAAAATAAAGCCCTGATTATCTTATAAAGAGGAATTCGAAGAAATAATTAGATATGGGTAACGATTTCTTTAATCAGCGGCGGACCTTTAAAAATAAAACCAGAATAAATTTGCACCAGTGAGGCACCCGCAGCAATCTTTTCACGCGCAGCGATAACCGAGTCGATGCCGCCAACACCGATGATCGGTAAGCGACCGTTTAATTCCAGTGACAAGCGGCGAATAATTTCGGTGCTTTTTAACTGAAGCGGACGACCACTTAAGCCACCGGTTTGATCGCAATTTTTCATTCCCTGAACAAGAGAACGATCGAGTGTGGTATTGGTTGCAATAACGCCATCAATATTATGGCGAACTAAACTATCGGCAACCTGGATCAATTCTTCTTCAGAAAGATCGGGCGCGATCTTCACTGCGATCGGCACATATTTATGGTACATCGCTTGCAAATCATTTTGCTTATTTTTAATCGCGGTTAAGAGATCATCCAGCGCTTCACCATATTGCAGCGTGCGTAATCCTGGGGTATTCGGCGATGAAATATTGATGGCGATATATCCCGCATAGGCATAGATTTTTTCCATACAAATCAGATAGTCATCTTTGCCCTGCTCCACTGGCGTATCTTTATTTTTGCCGATGTTAATACCCAGGACGCCGTCATAATGGGCCTTTTTTACGTTCTCTACGAGGTTATCAACGCCAAGATTATTAAAGCCCATACGGTTGATCAAACCTTCGGCATCTACCAGACGAAAGAGACGCGGCTTGTCATTACCTGGCTGTGGACGTGGCGTGACGGTACCGATCTCGATCGATCCAAATCCCATCGCGCCTAACGCGTCAATGCACTCCCCGTCTTTATCAAGACCGGCTGCCAGACCAAGCGGATTTTTAAACGTCAGGCCCATGCAGTTAACAGGTTTCGCAGGCACTTTCTGCCGCACCAGTGCTTCAAACGGCGTTCCTGTAATACGGCGTAATTGCTGAAAAGTAAACTCATGAGCGAGCTCTGGATCGAGCTGGAAAAGGGCTTTACGAACGAAGGGGTAGTACATGAACTCTCCTGGATTCCCGGTGTGCAAACCGGGGGCGTATTATGTGCGAGTTCGGACCAAAAGGGAATTGACCTGCGGCAAAAAAAACGCAAACGTTTTCCGAACCTGTTTCAGGGCAGATTTTGCTCCTTCTTTGCACTCAACCCGCCGTAATCATTTATCGCCCGCCAGGCAACATGACACTGTGCTATTACCTGACACCAGCTTGTCTGACGCTGGCTTTTAGGTGGCACAACTCCCGCATTACTTAACGCTTTACCATTTACGCTCACCTGAATCAGGTTAATGTAGTAAGGCGTTGGGTTAGTGAGTTGCACACCCTGCGAATTCCGTGTCCAGCGTAATTGTTGATAAGCTTCCAGCGGGTCGCCCGGCAAACCTTCGGGTCGCCAGAACAGTTTAAATACCGAGCGCATCGCCACTTTTACGCTCTGATTTTCAACTTTGCCGGATGGCACGCTGGCAATGCTTAACTCAAATAGCGTTTCGCGATCCACTGGCAAGATGTCGCTTTCCGTTCTCAGCAAGCGCAACGTGCCCGTAGTACCGGGCTTCAGGAGAATAAGCGGTGGAGCGGCCAGTAATGGTGCTGGCACTGTCGACACTTCCCCCCCGGCCCAACGCGTTGGGCGATTGATTTTACTGTTAATAAGCCAGGATTCCTGACTGGTATTAGTCAGTAAAATAGCTATCGATTCTTTGTCTGCCGGAAAGATAAATCGCGTTCCGCCGACCACCACTCCTGCCTGCAATTCACCCGCCACCAGCAGCGATAAAACGGCAAAAATCAAGAGCGCCAATCTGTTCCACGTATTAGTCATAATGAAGTACAAATGTCGCGCTGGCATTCACTTTACCCGACTGCACATCACTATTGACAGGTCGTAATTGCGCATAAAAAGTTAATGGCACCTTACCGCTGTGTAGGCTGTAGTCTTTACTCGCCTGGTTAAGCGGAATCAATATCTTCGCATCATCCAGAATCGCAATTGCCAGCCCGCTGGCTGCATCCATACCACTTTCAATGGACAGCATTTCGCTCTGCACTCCGTCGGGGGTTCCTGAAAAGGTGACGTCAACCGTGCTGACATCTGTTCCGCAATCCTGCAAATTAATGATGAAAGATTTCTCCGGGCCATAATTCCCGTGAGAAAAACGTGTCAGCGAGACATCGCCTAACTGCACATTGATTTGCTTGCTATCCTGTGCCAGCACGCATGTATTACGACGAAACGATCCGCTAATGTTGACCGTGCCATCATGAGCAAATAACTCACTACTCCCCGTTAATCCCAGTAAGCACAGAATCCAGATTATCCGTTTCAACATCACTCCTTCACTGGTAAACCAGATCAAAATAGAGAACCGCCGTCGCATTACCGCCCGTTGCTCCCGCCTTTGTGGACTTATAACGAAGTTGATATTTGAGTGTGTTATCCCCGGCTTTTAAGGGCGTAAGAGGCTGGACCTGATTGAGCGGGATTTCTTGCTGACTTTGCGCATCAAGAATTTGCACGGCAATCCCCGTTGCCATACCACCGCTTCCGCCTGTGTCAGTTAGTTTAAGCAGTGTCGGCGCAAGGGTGTCAGCCTCGCCGCTAAAAAGGACGTCCGCGCCAGTAATACCAGCGGCACAACCGGTGATATCGATATTCAAATCAGCTGCAGTGCTTACGGTATTCGCGGCCTGAAAATCACTGATATTAAAATCGCCAATATGAATATTTTGTAATGCACTTTTGGTGGCGACATCACAGCCCTGATCGACCACATTCCCATAAATATGCATACTGACTTGTTCAGGCCCAGCCATCCCGACATGGATGTTAAGAAGGCTAAAGAACAAAATAACGTACTGATATATCGTTTTTTTCTTCATACGTTCACGCGTTAATCAAAATTTATTCTCACCGTTGCCGTGGCTTCAAATCGCCCGGTTTCTGGTGGTACACCTGTCGTGCTGACTGGATAGACATTCATTCGCGCGATACTGTCTGCATCATCAGGAATAGAGAGCGGTAATGTTCCACCAGCAGGGGAAATAATGTTGTTCTGGCTATCGGTCACCACCACGCCCACGCCAGGACGTGACGTCTTAATCGCCTGGGGATAGCTGGGGTCTGTGGTTGCCGTCAGACTCAGGTTGACGTTAACTAACCCCGCGTTTCCCGTGTTACACCTGACTGGAATTGCGAGTTCTGCCGTGCTGGTCCCAAAGGGTTTATGCCCTACAACACGAAAGTTAGCCGCAAATACGTCGCCCAGATCGACCTCGATTGTTTCTCCGGCATTGACGGAACATGAGCCAAGTGAATTGATAGTACCAGACAGGTAATACACTAAAACCGGTGTACCTGTAGTCGTGCAGGAATCACCTGCGGGTATGTTGTAGCATTCAAATAATCGCGCCAGCGCCATAGGAGGAATGACGACCGAACCAACGAACGGCTGCAATATTTTCAGGGAAAAGCTACCGCTATTACCGCTAGCCCCCTGGCCACCTAAACGTTGACCGCCGGGATCGCAAATATGCCATCGTGTATCTGCCCCTGTGCCCACGTTTTCGAAAGGAACCGCAGTAGGAGAACTGCCTTTAACCTGCAATAAAACTTTGGCGGCAAGATAGTCATTAATTTTGTACCAGTTGTCGCCTAAATAGACTAACGGTGAATCCGCGGCGAATGCCCATCGACCACTTCTGACATTGTCTTTATCGCAATCACAGGAAACATAATAATCATTCGATTCGTTCCACTGATAAAATTTGTCTTTAACTACTCCAGCCGTATTTTCTTCTTCCTCCAGGGTTTTAACGCCAAAATTGACGCCAATATACGGATTCCCCTGAGTGGTATGACACTGCCCGCTATAAGCAGCAGTTTGAGCGCACCATAGCATTAAGACGGCGGCAAAAAATAGTCGTAGTAATAACACGCATTTTTCTCCAAAGATTATCTGCATATGGCATCCATTCGCGTAATCGCAGAGTTAATTTGTTGTTCGGTAAGCTGGTAACTGATATGACAAATTTGATCGGGAGCTTCGCCCCAGCGTACAGTTATCGCTCCCTGAGCGGGCAAACCGGACATATAGAGCGAGCCATCATCATCAATAATGCCGCTATTAGTCTGTATGCCGTCCAGCGTCGCTATCGCGCCAAAACGCAGCGGTATACCCTGCTTTGATGTTTTCATTAATACCCTTGCTCCCGCATGGGCATTGAACTCCGCCAGAACCAACGCCCCTTTGGTGGGAACCACGTTGACTACTGCATTTTCAAGATCCACGTTACGTTTTAACGATGCCGCATCAAGTGCGATTCGATTTTCCCGATAAGAAGTGGCATAGGGGACAACGGTATATCCGCGCCAGTCAGTTTTCAGCCCGGTGCTGTTCGCCACACGAGTATTCTCTGCGCCTGGTGCTGCAATCAGGACGTTAGTTTCCCCCAGCGATTGCCCCAGGGTAATGCCCTGTGAATGGGCAACTAAACTGCCTGAAAGAGCGTAGTTCAGTTGTTGTTGACTGCCGTTATCGCTGTAGTTGTAGCCCACTCGGGCATCTGCAAACGCCCCTTTGTAGTCCATGCTGGCGCTACCATTAGCCGTTTTCCCCTCGCTGTTATATCCCTGTTGCACGCTGTAGCTCAGGTTACCGTCATCGAGTAGTGTCTCCGTTAAACCCAGGTTTTGTGTAATGTGCCCTTCGTTATCGATACTGGTGTTAGAGGTCATCCAGGCGTAATTTTTTTTCCTGGTATAGCTATCATTACTTCTGGGGAGCAACAGATTGAGCGGCAGGGAAAAATTTAGTGCAAACACCTGATCAGCATCAGGTTGACCACGGGACTTACTGTAGTTCCAGGAAACCCCCAGCGAGAGATCTTTAATTTGCGTGTTGTAGCCAAACTGTAATAGCCGATCCTGTTGATCGGTATGCCAGTAAGTTTGCTGGCTACCACTTAAATAAAACGAACCGTACTCGCCTAATTGCTGGGAGATATTGACCTGCAGTTTGCCACGTTTGGTGTAAAACAAATTGTAATAACGCGACCACATCGGCGTATCTTCATCATCACCGTCATTAAATTCGTAGCCATCCATATGTTTATACATGGTGTCGGAAAGGGTGTAGAAACCCGACGTCGAATAGCGATAGCCCATCAATTGAAAATTAGTGCCCAATTGGTTGAGCGTTTTGGCATACAGAAAACGATATGACTGACCTTTATGTTCGCTTTGGTCTGCCAGCGTACTCTTCGCCTGGGTCACATCGAACGAAATTGCTCCGAAATCGCCAAGGTTAAATCCCAGACCAAACATGGCGGCACGGTAATATTCAGCATATTGTCCACCACCATACCATGTCGTTCCCCACGGTCCGCCCCACTGCAACGTGGCCTGGGCAAATTTGCTCTCCTGCTGTTCATTACTATTGGTTCTGTATTTCGCCAGTGTCACCGCGTATTTGATTCGCCCCTGACGCTGGAGTAATGGCACGCTGGAAAACGGTACGCTGTAGCTATTGACGCTGCCGTCCGCTTCTTTGATTTCAACTAACAAATCACCGCTCGACGACGTGGAATAGAGATCACTAATTTCAAAAGCACCAGGCGATACATAAGTTTGGTAAATGGTGTAACCATTTTGCTTAATCGTTATCTGGGCATTGCTTTTGGCGATACCACGCACCACAGGCGCAAACCCTTTCAGGCTGTCTGGCAGCATGTTGTCATCTGACGCCAGCTGCACACCACGAAAGCTGACACTATCGAAAAAATCGCCTGCAGTATAATCATCACCTACGGTCAGTTCGCCTTTTAGTGGAATAACCGCCCGCTGCAAATAGCTGCTGAGATTCTTCCATTCTGCGGTTTGCCCACTACTGCGACTCCATGTTGAATTGTTGCGCAATCTCCATGGGCCTAAATTAACGCCACTGTTTAAATTCAGAAAATAGCTGTCGCCAGAATCACTGTCTGCGCTGCTATGAATACTGTTAGCCCCGCTAAACGAATATCCCAGTAATAGCGCGTTGATCCCTTCATCCCAACGTTCAGGGGGGACATAACCACGGGCATTACTTTTGATGGCGATTTGCGGTACTGAAATTTCCAGACGGAGTTTATTCACATTAAACGTTACGCTGGCATCCGGAATAATCTCCGCCAATGGCACACACGCTTGTTTGTCCAGTTGTTTAAAAGCCGGAAACGCATCAGTATTAACACCCATTGCATCCAGGCTTTCAGTCGTCAAACAGGCGGCAATCCCCTTCTCTGGCGTTATCTCAACAAAATTGACGTTGCGCGTATCTACAATTGTCTGATTCAGAACAATATCGACACGATAAACCCCTGGCGTTATTTTTTGTCCTTTTTCGAAACGAGACAAATCGGCCACCATTGAGGGATCATCTTTGAAAAAAGCAGGATCGAACCAGGTTTCAGCTTGTGCATTGAACGCTGCCGACACAAACACCACCAGCCCACCAATAAACGATGGCACTCCACCAGAGCTTAACAGGCTGTGTTGTCGATGAGTTCTATACATCTCGCTCTCTTAACTGAAGACGGCTTACGATTTACAGTTGAGTTGCGGCGTTTCCGCCCCGTAGTCATTGATGGTTCGATACGTTACGCTGCTATTTTTGGCCCCCTTTGGCAGAGAAAATTGGTATTTATCAAAGGGGGAAATCATTTGATTTTTAACTACTTTTCCACCTATTTTCAGGTCTGTCAGGGTAATGAAATAAGGTGTTGGGTTACTGACCGTAACCATGTCAGCTGACGAAGTGCAACGCAGTTTCGCCGGAGCCTCGCCTAAGGGATACGCTAAACCTTTTGGTCGCCAGAAAAGTTTGATGACGCTTTGTGTGGCAATCTTCAGGGTATTTCCCTCTTCCCGCTTCGTTGTTGAAGGGACTGCCCGTACGCTAGTGAAGAAAAGGGTTTCTCTGTCTTTCGCCAACGGCGCACCAATGTACATAATGCGTAACAGATTCTCATTAGCCGGATTCAGCACAAATAGCGGTGGTGTAATAATAAAATCTGCTGATTTTTTATTATCTGGGGTCATCACCCATGACTGAATAAGATAAGGAACATCCGGACTGGTGTTACGTACACCCAGTGAAATTTGCTCTTCACCTTCTGAATAAACAAGACGTGTTGCTGCAAGTCCAATCCCGCCTTTACCTGCCGCCCATGCGGATGAGCAGCTGAGTAATATTGCCGTTAAACTTACGGTCACAATTCCCTTTGTTATGCAAGTTTTCATAAATAGTCACTCTTAAAAAATATGAATATCCCCTCCAGAACACTAGAGGGGTACTAATTAATAAAACAATTAATGAGTTCTATTAATAATAGTTAATATGGAAATTTGTTACCGCATTCACATTACCAGAAGTCGCTTTCCCCGTAGCGATATAATCAACTTTAAAGGTCACTGTTTGCTCAGCAGAATCCGCTAACTGAATATTCGACGTTTCGGTACCGGGAGTTACCGATGTAGAACCATCTGGCAGATACATTTGTAGAGCAACATTCGTCGCTGCATCGGTGGTAGCCTGGTTGGCAAATGCTGTAGGTTGCACGCCGTCAGCCGTACCACTAAAGGTAAACGTCGCATTTTTAGTTACAGTAACATCACAGCCTTCTAAGGCAATTGGTACATCAGTTTTAACGCCAGAGACTGCTCCATTAGTTTGCAACTTGGTGGCGCTGACATTTGGCAATGTGACTACTGAATCTTTCGTCGCAGCTACCAGGGTACAAGCTGGAGCAATAACTTTACCATTAAATGTTACTTTGCCATCCGTGATAGCATTATCATCAGCTGCCATAACGCTGGACGTTGCACATACCACAGTTATAAACGCCGTCAATACACTTTTTTTCATCGTCATCATCCTGATCTCTTCGTAAATATGATAATGCCTTTAAATGACATTAGACTTAATAATAACAATAATTGACCGCCATTTAAATCAAGCATACTAAATCCAATAAGTGACAAATCTTTAATTTATAGATTTCATGAATATTTAAATATTAACTGAACGAGTAATTCATTGATTCAACATCTAATGACTATCCAACAAATAAATATGCGTGATATATAAAGCCCTTTCTTTAGTTTATTTTCAGAAAAAGATACACAAAATTTATATTTGGCATTTTCTTGTCTCTCCGACAGACTGACCGAATTGTTATCAATGTTAACAAAAAAAGAACAATTGGTTATAAGGAGAGAGTATGCGTGTCATCACCCTGGCGGGTAGTCCTCGCTTTCCTTCTCGCTCCAGCTCCTTGCTGGAATATGCGCGGGAAAAACTAAATGGCCTCGATGTAGAGGTTTATCACTGGAATCTGCAAAACTTCGCCCCGGAAGATCTGCTTTATGCTCGTTTCGATAGTCCGGCACTCAAGACCTTCACCGAACAGCTGCAACAGGCTGATGGACTGATAGTCGCTACACCTGTGTATAAAGCCGCCTATTCCGGCGCGCTGAAAACCCTGCTCGACCTGCTGCCAGAGCGCGCTTTGCAAGGCAAAGTGGTGCTACCGCTGGCGACGGGCGGTACCGTGGCCCATCTGCTGGCGGTCGATTATGCCCTTAAACCAGTTTTAAGCGCACTGAAAGCTCAGGAGATCCTGCACGGCGTGTTTGCCGATGACTCACAAGTAATTGATTACCATCACAGACCCCAGTTCACGCCAAATCTGCAAACCCGTCTTGATACCGCGCTAGAAACTTTCTGGCAGGCATTGCACCGCCGCGATGTTCAGGTTCCTGACCTTCTGTCTCTGCGAGGTAATGCCCATGCGTAACATCATTAAACTGGCGCTGGTGGGATTGCTTAGCGTCTCTACGATTGCGGTTGCTGCAGAATCCTCGCCTGAAGCGTTACGTATAGGCTATCAGAAAGGCAGTATTGGTATGGTACTGGCAAAAAGCCACCAGTTACTGGAAAAACGCTATCCGCAATCAAAAATCTCCTGGGTGGAGTTCCCCGCGGGTCCGCAAATGTTGGAAGCGTTAAACGTTGGCAGTATTGATCTCGGCAGTACCGGGGATATTCCGCCAATCTTTGCCCAGGCTGCCGGGGCTGATTTGGTATATGTGGGCGTCGAGCCACCGAAGCCCAAAGCCGAAGTGATTCTGGTGGCAGAAAACAGCCCGATCAAAACCGTAGCCGATCTTAAAGGTCACAAAGTTGCCTTTCAGAAAGGTTCCAGTTCACACAACCTTTTACTGCGTGCACTGCGTCAGGCCGGACTTAAGTTTACCGATATCCAACCCACTTACCTGACGCCCGCTGATGCCCGCGCCGCGTTCCAGCAAGGTAACGTTGACGCCTGGGCTATCTGGGATCCCTACTACTCTGCTGCATTATTACAGGGCGGCGTGCGGGTGCTGAAAGACGGCACCGATCTCAATCAAACTGGATCGTTTTATCTGGCAGCTCGTCCCTATGCAGAAAAAAACGGCGCTTTTATTCAGGGCGTACTCGCAACCTTTAGTGAGGCCGATGCGTTAACCCGCAGCCAGCGCGAGCAAAGCATCGCTTTACTGGCAAAAACGATGGGCTTACCGGCACCGGTGATTGCCTCTTACTTAGATCATCGCCCTCCTACCACCATCAAACCGGTTAACGCCGAGGTTGCCGCCTTACAGCAGCAAACGGCAGATCTGTTTTATGAAAATCGTCTGGTGCCGAAAAAAGTCGATATTCGCCAGCGCATCTGGCAGCCCACTCAACTGGAAGGAAAACAATTATGAGTCTGAATATGTTCTGGTTTTTACCGACCCATGGTGACGGGCATTATCTTGGAACGGAAGAAGGTTCACGCCCGGTTGATCACGGCTATCTGCAACAAATTGCGCAAGCGGCGGATCGTCTGGGCTATACCGGTGTGCTGATCCCAACGGGGCGATCGTGTGAAGATGCGTGGCTGGTGGCGGCGTCGATGATCCCGGTGACGCAGCGGCTGAAGTTTCTTGTCGCCCTGCGCCCCAGCGTAACCTCACCTACCGTTGCCGCTCGCCAGGCCGCCACGCTTGACCGTCTCTCAAATGGTCGTGCGTTGTTTAATCTGGTCACAGGCAGCGATCCACAAGAGCTGGCAGGCGACGGCGTGTTCCTTGATCATAGCGAGCGCTACGAAGCCTCGGCGGAATTTACCCAGGTCTGGCGGCGCTTATTGCTGGGGGAAACCGTCAATTTCAACGGTAAACATATTCATGTGCGCGGAGCAAAACTGCTCTTCCCGCCGATTCAACAGCCTTATCCTCCGCTTTACTTTGGCGGATCGTCAGACGTCGCCCAGGAGCTGGCGGCAGAACAAGTTGATCTCTACCTCACCTGGGGCGAACCGCCAGAACTAGTAAAAGAGAAGATCGAACAAGTGCGGGCGAAAGCTGCCGCGCATGGACGCAAAATTCGTTTCGGTATTCGTCTGCATGTGATTGTTCGTGAAACTAACGACGAAGCGTGGCAGGCCGCCGAGCGGTTAATCTCGCATCTTGATGATGAAACTATCGCCAAAGCACAGGCCGCATTCGCCCGGACGGATTCCGTAGGACAACAGCGAATGGCGGCGTTACATAACGGCAAGCGCGACAATCTGGAGATCAGCCCCAATTTATGGGCGGGCGTTGGCTTAGTGCGCGGCGGTGCCGGAACGGCGCTGGTGGGCGATGGTCCTACGGTCGCTGCGCGAATCAACGAATACGCCGCGCTTGGCATCGACAGCTTTGTGCTTTCGGGCTATCCGCATCTGGAAGAAGCGTATCGGGTCGGCGAGTTGCTGTTCCCACATCTGGATGTCGCCATTCCGGAAATTCCCCAGCCGCAGCCGCTGAATCCGCAAGGCGAAGCGGTGGCGAATGATTTTATCCCCCGTAAAGTCGCGCAAAGCTAAGGAAGAAATAATGGCAACGCCAGTGAAGAAGTGGTTATTGCGCGTTGCCCCCTGGTTTTTACCGGTGGGCATCGTGGCGGTGTGGCAACTGGCCTCCTCAGTTGGCTGGCTGTCGACGCGTATTTTGCCCTCACCGGAAGGGGTGGTGACGGCGTTCTGGACGCTCTCCGCCAGCGGCGAACTGTGGCAGCATCTGGCGATCAGTTCCTGGCGGGCGCTGATTGGCTTTTCAATTGGCGGATCGCTGGGGTTGATTTTGGGACTGATTAGCGGGCTATCTCGCTGGGGAGAACGGCTGCTGGATACCTCAATTCAGATGTTGCGCAACGTACCGCATCTGGCGCTGATCCCGCTGGTGATTTTGTGGTTTGGCATTGATGAATCCGCAAAAATCTTTCTGGTGGCGCTCGGCACGCTATTCCCCATTTATATCAACACCTGGCATGGCATCCGTAATATCGATCGCGGTCTGGTGGAAATGGCGCGTAGCTATGGATTATCCGGCATACCGCTGTTTATCCATGTGATCCTGCCTGGTGCCCTGCCCTCAATTATGGTCGGCGTGCGTTTTGCGTTGGGCCTGATGTGGCTGACGCTGATTGTTGCCGAAACCATTTCTGCCAATTCAGGCATTGGTTATCTGGCGATGAATGCGCGGGAGTTTTTGCAAACGGACGTGGTGGTAGTCGCTATTATTCTTTACGCCCTGCTCGGCAAACTTGCTGACGTCAGCGCGCAGCTGTTAGAGCGCCTCTGGTTGCGCTGGAACCCGGCTTATCATTTGAAGGAGGCCACGGTATGAATACTGCTCGTCTGAACCAGGGCACACCATTGTTGCTCAATGCAGTAAGCAAACATTACGCGGAAAATATCGTCCTGAACCAACTGGATTTACATATTCCGGCAGGTCAGTTTGTGGCGGTGGTGGGCCGCAGCGGTGGTGGCAAAAGTACCCTGCTGCGCCTGCTGGCCGGGCTGGAAACGCCAACCGCAGGCGATGTGTTGGCAGGCACCACACCGCTGGCTGAAATTCAGGAAGACACGCGAATGATGTTTCAGGATGCGCGTCTGCTACCGTGGAAATCGGTGATTGATAACGTTGGGTTAGGCCTTAAAGGCCAGTGGCGCGATGCCGCGCGTCGGGCGTTGGCTGCGGTAGGACTGGAGAATCGCGCCGGGGAATGGCCTGCCGCACTTTCAGGCGGGCAGAAACAGCGAGTGGCGCTGGCAAGAGCGTTGATTCATCGACCGGGTTTATTGTTGCTTGATGAACCGCTCGGGGCACTGGACGCCTTAACGCGACTCGAGATGCAGGATTTGATTGTGTCACTTTGGCAGGAGCACGGCTTTACCGTACTGTTGGTGACGCATGATGTGAGCGAAGCGGTAGCAATGGCTGACCGGGTGTTGTTAATTGAAGAGGGAAAAATTGGTCTGGATTTGACAGTGGATATCCCCCGTCCGCGTCGATTAGGGTCGGTGCGATTAGCGGAGCTGGAAGCGGAAGTATTGCAACGGGTAATGCGGCGTGGGCATTCTGAACAACTGATTCGGCGTCATGGTTAATATGCCGGATGTGGCGCACAAAACCAGCATTTTCAACGGACTAGTAGGCCTGATAAGACACGTCAAGCATCGCATCAGGCAGTTGGGCACGGCTGCCGGATGCGGCGTGAACGCCTTATCCAGCCTACAAAACCAGCAATTTCAACGGAGTTGTAGGCCTGATAAGACGCGTCAAGCGTCGCATCAGGCATTTTGGCTCAAAAGTATCAAGCCAGTGCTTTAGTTATCTTCTCGTACAGATCGCCAGAGAGATTTTCCAGCCCTTTCAACTGCTCCAGCGCCGCGCGCATTTTCTCCTGACGTTTAGCATCATAACGTTTCAGGCGAATCAGCGGCTCAATCAGACGTGAAGCCACCTGCGGGTTACGGCTGTTGAGGTCGGTAAGCATTTCCACCAGGAACTGGTAACCGCTGCCATCTTCGGCATGGAACGCTGCCGGGTTGCTGCCCGCAAACGCGCCAATCAACGAACGAATACGGTTCGGGTTGCTCATGGTAAATGAGCGATGCTGCAACAGGCCGCGCACCGTCTCCAGCACATTCACCGCCGGGCTGGTAGCTTGCAGGATAAACCATTTATCCATCACCAGACCGTCCTGATGCCACTTGTCGTCGTACTCCTGCATCAGCGCGTCACGGCATGGCAACTGTGCGACAACCGCCGCGGAAAGCGCTGCCAGCGCATCGGTCATATTGTTTGCTTCATGGTACTGCTTGCTTACCAGCACATCAGCCAGATGCGTTTCACCAAAAGCGAGGAAGCGCAGGCAGGCATTACGCAGAGTACGTTTTGCAATATCTTCATGCTCAACACGGTATTCGCTCTGGTAATTCGCGTTGTAAATAGCCAGCAGCTCATCCGCCAGTTCAGTCGCCAGAGTACGGGTGAGTGCTTCGCGTACTTCAGCAATGGCAATCGGGTCGATGATATCGAACAGTTCCGCCATTTCATTTACCGAAGGCAGCGTCAGAATTTCTGCCGCCAGCGCCGGATCAATCTTCTCATCGAGCAGCACCGCGCGGAAAGCGTCGGCCACATGCACCGGCAGAGACAGCGGCTGCCCTTGCTGATGACGCGCGACGTTCAGCTTGATGTAGGTTGCCAGCAGGCTTTGCGCCGCATCCCAGCGGGAGAAATCATTACGCGCATGACGCATCAGGAAGGTCAGTTGCTGATCGCTCCACTTATATTCCAGTTTCACTGGCGCAGAGAATTCGCACAGCAGCGCAGGCACCGGCTGGAAGTAGACATTATCAAAGACAAAGGTCTGTTCCGCCTGAGTGACGTTCAGCACCGAATTGACCGGGTGACCGCCTTTTTGCAACGGGATCACTTTGCCTTCGTTATCATACAGTTCGATGGCAAACGGAATATGCAGCGGCTGTTTTTCTGCCTGATCCGGCGTGGCTGGCGTGCGCTGGCTGATGGTCAGGGTGTACTGCTCGGTTTCCGGATTATAGTCGTCTTTGACGGTCACAACCGGCGTACCGGACTGGCTGTACCAACGGCGGAAATGGGAGAGATCGACATTCGACGCATCTTCCATCGCCTGCACAAAGTCGTCACAGGTCGCTGCGCTACCATCATGACGCTCGAAATAGAGCTGCATCCCTTTCTGGAAGTTTTCTTCGCCCAGCAGGGTGTGGATCATACGAATAACTTCCGCGCCCTTCTCGTAAACGGTCAGGGTGTAGAAGTTGTTCATCTCAATGACCATATCCGGGCGAATCGGGTGCGCCATCGGGCTGGCGTCTTCCGCAAACTGCAATCCGCGCATGGTGCGCACGTTGTTGATACGGTTTACCGCACGTGAACCAAGGTCAGAGCTGAACTCCTGATCGCGGAACACGGTTAAACCTTCTTTCAGGCTGAGCTGGAACCAGTCGCGGCAGGTCACACGGTTACCGGTCCAGTTATGGAAATATTCGTGACCGATAACGCGTTCAATATCGAGGTAATCTTTATCGGTCGCGGTGTCGGTGCGGGCCAGCACATATTTGGAGTTAAAGATATTCAGACCTTTATTCTCCATTGCGCCCATATTGAAGAAATCCACCGCGACGATCATATAGATGTCGAGGTCATACTCCAGGCCGAAGCGTTCTTCATCCCACTTCATGGAATTTTTCAGCGAGGTCATCGCCCACGGCGCGCGGTCGAGGTTGCCGCGATCGACGTACAGCTCCAGCGCTACTTCGCGACCAGAACGCGTGGTGAAGGTGTCGCGCAGAACATCAAAGTCGCCTGCCACCAGCGCAAACAGGTAGCACGGTTTCGGGAACGGGTCCTGCCACTGTACCCAGTGACGCCCATTTTCCAGTTCGCCTTGCGCAACGCGGTTACCGTTGGAAAGCAGGAACGGATATTTGGTTTTATCGGCAATAATTTTGGTGGTAAAACGCGCCAGTACGTCCGGACGGTCGAGATAATAGGTAATGTGGCGGAAACCTTCGGCTTCACACTGGGTGCAAAGCGCATCGCCTGACTGATAAAGCCCTTCCAGCGCAGTATTCGCCGCCGGGCTTATTTCATTAACGATCTTAAGCGTAAAACGCTCCGGCAAATTACTGATGACCAGTGCGCCCTCTTCTTCTTTCCAGGCGGTCCACGGCTCATCATTAATATGAACAGAAACCAGTTTGAGGTCTTCGCCGTTGAGACGAAGCGGAGCATCTGATGCACCATGACGGACAGCCTGGCTGACAGCGGTAACCACCGTCTTTTGCGCATCCAGGTCAAAGGTCAAGTCAATATCAGTAATCTGGTAGTCCGGCGCACGATAATCGTGACGGTATTTGGCTTGTGGCTGTTGAGTCATAAAGAACCTTTCGCATCTTTTGTAGAGTCCGGTGTTCAGTCTATTCCTGTTGCGTAAATCGCGCTATGCAGAATCTTCATCTTTTCAGGTACAAACGCCTTTATTGCTACATTTTTATAACATACACCGCGTAATGCCATCGACCAGAAAGGTGGCATATGGTGTGATCGGGGTTCAATAAATTATGAAACAAGGTATACTCCAGCAGTTCCTGTTGATGTTTATTGTACTAAACGCTCCCGTAAGAGGACGCTACTGCGCACCTATGACACAATTCGCTTCTCCTGTTCTGCACTCGTTGCTGGATACAGATGCTTATAAGTTGCATATGCAGCAAGCCGTGTTTCATCACTACGATGATGTGCATGTCGCGGCGGAGTTTCGTTGCCGCGGCGACGATCTGCTGGGTATTTATGCCGATGCTATTCGTGAACAGGTTCAGGCGATGCAACACTTGCGCCTGCGGGATGATGAATATCAGTGGCTCTCTGCCCTGCCTTTCTTTAAGGCCGACTATCTCAACTGGCTGCGCGAGTTCCGCTTTAACCCGGACCAGGTCACGGTGACCAACGATAACGGTAAGCTGGATATTCGTTTAAGCGGCCCCTGGCATGAAGTCATCCTCTGGGAAGTCCCTTTGCTTGCGGTTATCAGTGAACTGGTACACCGCTATCGTTCACCGCAGGCCGACGTTGCGCAAGCCCTCGATACGCTGGAAAGTAAATTAGTCGATTTCTCGGCGTTAACTGCCGATCTCGATATGTCGCGTTTCCATCTGATGGATTTTGGCACCCGTCGCCGTTTTTCCCGTGAAGTTCAGGAAACCATCGTTAAACGTCTGCAACAGGAAAAGTGGTTCGTTGGCACCAGTAATTACGATCTGGCGCGTCGTCTGTCGCTTACCCCAATGGGAACGCAGGCACACGAATGGTTCCAGGCGCATCAACAAATTAGCCCGGTTCTTGCCAACAGCCAGCGCGCAGCCCTTGCCGCGTGGCTTAATGAATATCCCGATCAACTGGGGATTGCTTTAACCGACTGCATCACGATGGATGCGTTCTTACGTGATTTCGGCATGGAGTTTGCCAGCCGCTACCAGGGCTTGCGTCATGACTCCGGCGACCCGGTTGAATGGGGCGAAAAAGCCATCGCGCATTATGAAAAGCTGGGAATTGATCCGCAGAGTAAAACGCTGGTTTTCTCTGACAATCTGGATTTACGCAAAGCGGTAGAGCTTTATCGCCACTTCTCCTCGCGCGTGCGGTTAAGTTTTGGCATTGGCACGCGCCTGACCTGCGATATCCCCCAGGTAAAGCCACTGAATATTGTCATTAAGCTGGTGGAGTGTAACGGTAAACCGGTGGCGAAACTTTCTGACAGTCCTGGCAAAACTATCTGCCATGATAAAGCGTTTGTCCGGGCACTACGCAAAGCGTTCGACCTTCCGCAAATTAAAAAAGCCAGTTAATATCATCAGGGAGCCACAACGGCTCCCTTTTTTGCCTTTTATTCCGAAATCTTTTGTCCCACCTGCGAATTCTGCTTGTCTGATTGCAGATGCCAGGTAACATAGGTATCCCCCCATTGACGGGTGGACAAGTGTTTATTTTTTCCGACTATTAACAGAGAGAATATTATGAGCGTTGTGCCTGTAGCCGACGTACTCCAGGGCCGCGTAGCCGTTGACAGCGAAGTCACCGTGCGCGGATGGGTACGTACCCGCCGAGATTCAAAAGCTGGCATCTCCTTCCTCGCCGTTTATGACGGTTCCTGCTTTGATCCTGTACAGGCTGTCATCAATAATTCTCTGCCCAATTACAATGAAGACGTCCTGCGTTTGACCACCGGTTGCTCGGTCATTGTGACGGGTAACGTCGTGGCGTCGCCGGGCCAGGGGCAACAATTTGAAATTCAGGCCAGCAAAGTTGAAGTTGCTGGTTGGGTTGAAGATCCAGACACTTACCCGATGGCGGCAAAACGCCACAGCATAGAGTATCTGCGCGAAGTCGCTCACCTGCGTCCGCGCACAAACCTGATTGGTGCCGTCGCGCGCGTTCGCCATACGCTGGCGCAGGCGCTGCATCGCTTCTTTGACGAGCAGGGTTTCTTCTGGGTTTCAACGCCGCTTATCACCGCATCTGATACCGAAGGTGCTGGCGAAATGTTCCGCGTTTCAACGCTGGACCTGGAAAACCTGCCGCGTAACGATCAGGGCAAAGTCGATTTCGACAAAGACTTCTTCGGTAAAGAGTCTTTCCTGACCGTATCTGGTCAGTTGAACGGCGAAACGTATGCCTGTGCGCTGTCGAAAATTTATACCTTCGGCCCGACTTTCCGTGCTGAAAACTCCAACACCAGCCGCCACCTGGCAGAATTCTGGATGCTGGAGCCGGAAGTGGCGTTTGCTAACCTGAACGATATCGCGGGTCTGGCTGAAGCGATGCTGAAATATGTCTTCAAGGCGGTTCTCGAAGAACGCGCTGACGACATGAAATTCTTCGCTGAACGCGTAGATAAAGATGCCGTTTCACGTCTGGAACGCTTCATTGAGGCCGATTTCGCCCAGGTGGATTACACCGATGCGGTAACCATCCTCGAAAACTGCGGCAGGAAGTTTGAAAACCCGGTTTACTGGGGCGTCGATCTCTCTTCTGAGCATGAGCGTTATCTGGCGGAAGAACACTTTAAAGCCCCGGTAGTGGTTAAAAACTATCCGAAAGATATTAAAGCGTTCTATATGCGCCTTAACGAAGACGGTAAAACCGTTGCGGCTATGGACGTTCTGGCTCCGGGCATCGGTGAAATCATTGGTGGTTCCCAGCGTGAAGAGCGTCTGAACGTGCTGGACGAACGTATGCTGGAAATGGGCCTGAACAAAGAAGATTACTGGTGGTATCGCGATCTGCGTCGCTACGGTACTGTTCCGCATTCAGGTTTCGGTCTTGGTTTTGAACGCCTGATTGCTTACGTAACTGGCGTGCAAAACGTGCGTGATGTGATTCCGTTCCCACGTACTCCGCGCAACGCCAGCTTCTGATTTTCTTCCTCAAAGAGCCAGCGCCTGCTGGCTCTTTTTTATCCTTTCTGTCAAGTTATCTGTTTGTTAAGTCAAGCAATCTATTTGCAACCCCGCCATAACGATCATCCTGTTACGGAATATTACATTGCAACATTTACGCACAAAAAATAACCCGCATTCTTATTGCGGATTAGTTTTTTCTTAGCTGATAGCACAATTTTCATACTATTTTTTGGCATTCTGGATGTCTGAAAGAGGATTTTGTGCCAGGTCGATAAAGTTTCCATCAGAAACAAAATTTCCGTTTAGTTAATTTAAATATAAGTAAATCATATAAATAGATAAAAATTGCTGTAAATATCATCACGTTTCTATGGAAATATGACGGTGTTCACAAAGTTCCTTAATTTTTACTTTTGGTTACATATTTTTTCTTTTTGAAACTAAATCTTTATCTTTGTAGCACTTTCACGGTAGCGAAACGTTAGTTTGAATGGAAAGATGCCTGCAGACACATAAAGACACCAAACTCTCATCAATAGTTCCGTAAATTTTTATTGACAGAACTTATTGACGGCAGTGGCAGGTGTCATAAAAAAAACCATGAGGGTAATAAATAATGATGAAGCGCAATATTCTGGCAGTGATCGTCCCTGCTCTGTTAGTAGCAGGTACTGCAAACGCTGCAGAAATCTATAACAAAGATGGCAACAAAGTAGATCTGTACGGTAAAGCTGTTGGTCTGCATTATTTTTCCAAGGGTAACGGTGAAAACAGTTACGGTGGCAATGGCGACATGACCTATGCCCGTCTTGGTTTTAAAGGGGAAACTCAAATCAATTCCGATCTGACCGGTTATGGTCAGTGGGAATATAACTTCCAGGGTAACAACTCTGAAGGCGCTGACGCTCAAACTGGTAACAAAACGCGTCTGGCATTCGCGGGTCTTAAATACGCTGACGTTGGTTCTTTCGATTACGGCCGTAACTACGGTGTGGTTTATGATGCACTGGGTTACACCGATATGCTGCCAGAATTTGGTGGTGATACTGCATACAGCGATGACTTCTTCGTTGGTCGTGTTGGCGGCGTTGCTACCTATCGTAACTCCAACTTCTTTGGTCTGGTTGATGGCCTGAACTTCGCTGTTCAGTACCTGGGTAAAAACGAGCGTGACACTGCACGCCGTTCTAACGGCGACGGTGTTGGCGGTTCTATCAGCTACGAATACGAAGGCTTTGGTATCGTTGGTGCTTATGGTGCAGCTGACCGTACCAACCTGCAAGAAGCTCAACCTCTTGGCAACGGTAAAAAAGCTGAACAGTGGGCTACTGGTCTGAAGTACGACGCGAACAACATCTACCTGGCAGCGAACTACGGTGAAACCCGTAACGCTACGCCGATCACTAATAAATTTACAAACACCAGCGGCTTCGCCAACAAAACGCAAGACGTTCTGTTAGTTGCGCAATACCAGTTCGATTTCGGTCTGCGTCCGTCCATCGCTTACACCAAATCTAAAGCGAAAGACGTAGAAGGTATCGGTGATGTTGATCTGGTGAACTACTTTGAAGTGGGCGCAACCTACTACTTCAACAAAAACATGTCCACCTATGTTGACTACATCATCAACCAGATCGATTCTGACAACAAACTGGGCGTAGGTTCAGACGACACCGTTGCTGTGGGTATCGTTTACCAGTTCTAATAGCATACCTCTTTGTTAAATGCCGAAAAAACAGGACTTTGGTCCTGTTTTTTTTATACCTTCCAGAGCAATCTCACGTCTTGCAAAAACAGCCTGCGTTTTCATCAGTAATAGTTGGAATTTTGTAAATCTCCCGTTACCCTGATAGCGGACTTCCCTTCTGTAACCATAATGGAACCTCGTCATGTTTGAGAACATTACCGCCGCTCCTGCCGACCCGATTCTGGGCCTGGCCGATCTGTTTCGTGCCGATGAACGTCCCGGCAAAATTAACCTCGGGATTGGTGTCTATAAAGATGAGACGGGCAAAACCCCGGTACTGACCAGCGTGAAAAAGGCTGAACAGTATCTGCTCGAAAATGAAACCACCAAAAATTACCTCGGCATTGACGGCATCCCTGAATTTGGTCGCTGCACTCAGGAACTGCTGTTTGGTAAAGGTAGCGCCCTGATCAATGACAAACGTGCTCGCACGGCACAGACTCCGGGGGGCACTGGCGCACTACGCGTAGCTGCCGATTTCCTGGCAAAAAATACCAGCGTTAAGCGAGTGTGGGTGAGCAACCCAAGCTGGCCGAACCATAAGAGCGTCTTTAACTCTGCAGGTCTGGAAGTTCGTGAATACGCTTATTATGATGCGGAAAATCACACTCTTGACTTCGATGCACTGATTAACAGCCTGAATGAAGCTCAGGCTGGCGACGTAGTGCTGTTCCATGGCTGCTGCCATAACCCAACCGGTATCGACCCTACGCTGGAACAATGGCAGACACTGGCACAACTCTCAGTTGAGAAAGGCTGGTTACCGCTGTTTGACTTCGCTTACCAGGGTTTTGCCCGTGGTCTGGAAGAAGATGCTGAAGGACTGCGCGCTTTCGCGGCTATGCATAAAGAGCTGATTGTTGCCAGTTCCTACTCTAAAAACTTTGGCCTGTACAACGAGCGTGTTGGCGCTTGTACTCTGGTTGCTGCCGACAGTGAAACCGTTGATCGCGCATTCAGCCAAATGAAAGCGGCGATTCGCGCTAACTACTCTAACCCACCAGCACACGGCGCTTCTGTTGTTGCCACCATCCTGAGCAACGATGTGTTACGTGCGATTTGGGAACAAGAGCTGACTGATATGCGCCAGCGTATTCAGCGTATGCGTCAGTTGTTCGTCAATACGCTGCAGGAAAAAGGCGCAAACCGCGACTTCAGCTTTATCATCAAACAGAACGGCATGTTCTCCTTCAGTGGCCTGACAAAAGAACAAGTGCTGCGTCTGCGCGAAGAGTTTGGCGTATATGCGGTTGCTTCTGGTCGCGTAAATGTGGCCGGGATGACACCAGATAACATGGCTCCGCTGTGCGAAGCGATTGTGGCAGTGCTGTAAGCATTAAAAACAATGAAGCCCGCTGAAAAGCGGGCTGAGACTGATGACAAACGCAACATTGCCTGATGCGCTACGCTTATCAGGCCTTGTATTATCCCTCCAGTGCAGAGAAAATCGGCCAGTTTTCTCTGCCTGCAGTCCGCATGCCGTATCGGGCCTTGGGTTCTAACCTGTTGCGTAGATTTATGCAGCGGACTGCCTTTCTCCCAAAGTGATAAACCGGACAGTATCATGGACCGGTTTTCCCGGTAATCCGTATTTGCAAGGTTGGTTTCACTATGGAACATGAACTTCATTATATCGGTATCGACACCGCTAAAGAGAAACTGGATGTCGATGTGTTGCGTCCTGATGGTCGTCATCGCACCAAAAAATTCGCTAACACCACTAAAGGGCACGATGAGCTGGTGAGCTGGCTGAAAGGTCACAAGATTGACCATGCGCATATCTGCATCGAAGCGACCGGCACCTATATGGAACCTGTCGCTGAGTGCCTTTACGATGCTGGCTACATAGTGTCAGTCATTAATCCTGCGCTGGGTAAAGCTTTCGCTCAGAGTGAAGGACTGCGTAACAAGACTGATACCGTGGATGCGCGCATGCTGGCAGAGTTCTGTCGTCAGAAGCGCCCTGCAGCCTGGGAAGCGCCTCACCCGCTTGAACGCGCGTTGCGTGCCCTGGTAGTCCGCCACCAGGCGCTGACAGATATGCACACGCAGGAACTGAATCGCACTGAAACGGCGCGGGAAGTCCAGAGACCGAGCATTGATGCTCACCTTCTGTGGCTTGAAGCAGAGCTGAAGCGTCTTGAGAAGCAGATAAAAGACCTGACAGACGATGATCCGGATATGAAACACCGCAGGAAACTGCTGGAAAGCATCCCGGGTATCGGAGAGAAAACATCTGCGGTATTGCTGGCTTATATCGGTCTGAAGGACCGCTTCGCCCATGCCAGACAGTTCGCCGCTTTTGCGGGTCTGACACCACGGCGTTATGAATCAGGTAGCAGTGTGAGAGGGGCGAGCCGGATGAGTAAGGCCGGACATGTGTCGCTTCGCAGGGCGTTGTATATGCCCGCAATGGTAGCCACCAGTAAGACTGAGTGGGGACGGGCGTTCCGCGACCGTCTGGCGGCTAATGGCAAGAAAGGAAAGGTGATTCTCGGCGCGATGATGCGCAAGCTGGCACAGGTGGCGTATGGAGTGCTGAAGTCAGGCGTGCCGTTCGATGCGTCACGGCATAATCCGGTAGCGGCGTAAAAATCGCGGAAGGGATGAAAAAAACAGCGCCTGACGGCGCTGTGTCTGGCATGCCTGCAATCCGGGAAACCGGACCAGGAAAAAACTTGCAGGCCATAACAGTATCTACGCGTCCCCTGCAATATTTTGAATTTGCACGATTTTGTAGGCCGGATAAGGCGCTCGTGCCGCATCCGGCATAAACAAAGCGCACTTTGCCAGAAATCCAGGCCCGCATTAAAAGCGGGCTTTTTTATGTGCCTTACCAGACGGGCATTTCGTCTTGCAGGAAGGGATTATGCAGGCGTTCATAACCAAGTGTGGATAATGGTCCGTGACCCGGAATAAATGTCACGTCATCCCCCAGTGGCAGCAATTTATCTTTGATTGAAGAAATCAGTTGATTATGATCGCCACGCGGGAAGTCACTGCGCCCTACTCCGCCTTTGAAAATAACATCGCCAGAAATCAGCAGCTTTGCCCGATCATCAAAAAACACGACATGACCCGGCGTATGCCCAGGGCAATGTAACACCTGTAAAGTCACATTCCCTATGCTGATGGTATCGCCTTCGTTCAGCCAACGATCTGGCGTCAGCGGCTGGCACTCTTCCAGACCAAACATACGACTTTGCGCAGGCAAGCCTTGCAGCCAGAACTCATCTTCTTTTTCCGGGCCAAAAACCGGCACGCCGTAATGTTGCGCCAGTTCCGCCGCTGCGCCAACGTGGTCCAGATGACCATGCGTCAGCAGGATCTGCATCAGTGTCAGGCCGCTGTCATCAACTTCCTGTTTGATTTTTTCCGCATCGCCGCCAGGATCGACCAGTGCGGCCAGACGGGTTTGTTCACACCAGATTAATGAACAGTTCTGGGAGAATGCGGTGACCGGAATAATACGATAGTTCATACTGCCCCTGTTTCGTTAAGCAATTACTACCAGTGCCGTGCTGGCCCGGTATCAATATGCACAAAGTTACTACGTGGATAATATCCTACACCACCTGCGCGCATAGATAACGCGGCTTTGCGAATATTGCTTAACGCGATACCTTCAATATGGAAATCCATCGCCTGGCCTTTAGTGTGATAGCTTTTCTTCGCTACTCCAGGGCTGCGGGCGCGTAGTTCATTGTTGGTATCAATAGAACGATAACCGGAAATGAGTTGCACCGGTTTGCGCGTGCCTAACAACCCTTGCAGGCGATACAACTGGTCGAATAATCCTGGGTCGATGGACTTTATTTTGTTCGCGCGGTAATCGCGGAAAAAATGGTTAAGTTTTGCCAATTCTTCCTGAATATAGCCTCTGCCATCGAAAAACTCCGCTTTGATTGACTCTCCGGTATGAAGATTATTGAGTGTCAAAATGCGCGGGCGTGGGGTAGAGAGTGTTGCAAACGCAGGGGTCGGCAGGATGGCGGCACCGAGTGCAACGCCACCAAGCGCCAGCAATTTGCGGCGATTAGCGTCGAATTTGTCCATGATAATCAAGTCTACAGGTCAATGTTATCGTTTATATGCACTTCTGGCGCACAAGAGGCACCTTAACCGCCCGTAAAGCAGACGTCAAGATGACTCAACCCCAGCAGTGACGGGGGCTGCAGAGAATCGCCCCCAATCATGCTAATTATTACGACAACTGATTTCCCCGAACTACTTCATTTACCTGATTAATTGTTCCGCTTTCGATACGATTTGCGAGCTGGATCGCGCAGGCAGATCATAATTGTAAATATCTGTACGATACTGGGTACGACCATCTGCACCAACAAAGGCCGTCAGGTAGTAGAGATTCACCGGAATCGACTGCCGAATATTGACGTAACGTGTATCACCCTGCTTCAGCGCATCAGAAATACGTTTGTCATTCCAGCCTGCATCCTGCAACAGCATATTCGCCAGAGCGGAAGCTTTATTCACTCGTACACAGCCTGAGCTCAATGCGCGTGTATCACGCTTGAACAGATTGTGGTTCGGCGTGTCATGCAAATAAATGGCCTCTGAACTCGGCATATTGAATTTATAGCGCCCCAGCGAGTTCCGTGGGCCTGGAGCCTGCTGGAAGCGGAACGGTAAATTCGAGGCCGTGATTGTAGACCAGTCAACCTGCCATGGGTCAATCGCTTCTCTGCTGTTCCAGCCGCGCATCACCGTATAGCCATGGCTTTCGAGATATCCCGGATCGTTGCGCACTTTTGGCAGAATATCTTTGCGTGCCAGAGTTGGAGGTACGTTCCACGGCGGGTTTACCACTACGTTGTTAAGGGCACTGCTCATCATCGGCGTTTTGCGATCGGGGCGACCGACAATGACTCGCGAATCCAGCACCTGATTGCCGTTCTGATAGTAGACCAGCGAATAGGCCGGAATGTTAACCATGATCCCGGTAGAAAGCTCTGTTGGCAGCAAGCGCAATCGCTGGATGTTGAGAGCCAACACGCCAGCACGCTGGGCGGGCGTTACGTTTAACCAGTCACGTGTTGCCGGGCCAATAGCACCATCTGCCCCCAATCCTTGCCATGCCTGAAAACGTTTAACGGCTTCCACCAGTTCATTATCGTAGGCGGCGCGAACGGCAGGCGCAGGTTTACTACGAGATGTCGTTTGCTTGTCCATCGGCTTAGTTTCTGCTGTTTCAACAGTAACAGCGGATGGGCTGACTACCGCGTCAGTTGGCGTGTCATCGCCAGGTAGAGTAATTTTCGGCCCCCCGTCCAACATGCCTGTGCGTTGCAATATTTCGCGCAACGCCGGTACGTCGTTACTCCACTGCCCTGGGCGCAACGTTGCTTTGCCGGTCAGTTGGGGCCACGGTTTGGTGTCACTGAGTAAGGCCAGTAACGATTCATGCATCGCCGCATATTGCGGATGCTGCGGTGCCAGTCCAGCAACAAACGTAGGCAATTGACCTTTATCCAGCGCCAGCTGCCATTGGTTAATCACCGAGAGCGGCGGCGTTGCAAGTGCATAAGGTTTACTGCTATATAGCCAGCGAGTGCCTTTGACCGGAATATTTGCAATGAAATGGAGATAGCCCATCATCGCATCAGAGAGCACTACGTCGCGTGCCATCCCGTTAACACCAGGATCGGTCAGTAACTCTACCCATTTATTAAACTGCGGCTGGAAACCGGCAATCGCCACCTCTGCCAGCTGTTGCTGGAAGGCTTTAACAGCATCACGGTTTTCCCACATGGGTTGCATATCGCGTGCGGCATACAACAGTTGAAGCTGGTTAAGATAAACCGGCTTGTAACCTGCGGGTAATTGAGATTCGATTTGCGTGCGGGCTTTTTCTGCCGCACCTTCAGGCAATGGCTGGATCCCCGCCATTATTGCCGTGGCTTGCGCCTGCGGCAGTGCCTCGCCCTGTTCACTGACAGCCACCGGGCTGTCGCCAGGGATTACTTCAGGCTCATCGGCCTGCGCATTGAACAGTGGAGCGAATGTTACGGCCAGGCACAAACTGATTGCCGACAGCCGACGACCACACATCATATTAAGCAACATCCCTTGCCCCCTGTTTTTATCATACTCTGAATAGCCAGGCTGTTATTTTACGACTTGCCTGTACAACGCCAATACTCACGAAAGTATGACGAGCAAGCCTGTTACTCATCAGGCTTATCTTCAGTATATAAACGCCGATACGTTTTTACATAACCTAATGTAAAGAAGTTTAAAGAAAAGCGCGCCGTAATGTGCCACTTTTTTAGTGCAGAAACGGAGTTTTCGGAAAAAGAAAAGGCGGCATTGCTGCCGCCTTAATTTTAACTCGCCTGAGAAGGCGCTTCGTCACTTCCTGGAAGCGTTTCAGGGAGTTGCGGCGCAAATCCTCGCAGGCCGACGACGTGAACGTGTTCGGTATTCTGGAAGACTTTACGCACCAGTTTATAGGTGGTGCCTTTCTCCGGGCTGATATTTTCCGGCGCTGCGATGATGAGCTGCATTTGCAAACGTTCACACAATTCAAACAGCGTGGCGATAGAACGAGCATCCAGTCGCGCTGCTTCATCGAGGAACAGCAGGCGGCAAGGAGAGATATCTTTACCGCGCAGGCGGCGAGATTCATCTTCCCAGCTTTGTACCACCATCACCAGAATCGACATACCGGTACCAATCGCCTCACCGGTCGACAATGCACCAGACTCTGCGCGCAACCAGCCATCGGAACCACGGTTAACCTCAACTTCCATTTCCAGATAGTTGCGGTAATCCAGCAGTTCTTCGCCAATGGTCTGCGGCGTGCGCTGCCCCATATCAATCTGCGGATTAAGACGCTGATACAATTTCGCCAGCGCTTCCGAGAAGGTCAAACGGTTGCTGTTAAACAGATCCTGATGCTGCTCGTGCTGTTCAGAGAGCACATCCAGTAGCATGGCGTGCGTTTCACGCACGTTCACGTTGAGACGCACGCTGTTCACCTGACCAAACGATACGTTCTGCAACCCCTGGTTGAGCATACGGATACGGTTCTGCTCGCGCTGAATGGTTTTGCGAATGATGTTCGCCACGCTGCGGGAACTGATCGCCAGTTTCTGTTCACGGGAGGTTAATTCTTCGGTCAGACGACTAAGTTCAATCTCCATCTGTTCGATAGCTTCCACCGGATCATCGGTACGAATAATATCCTGACGAATACGTTCACGCAGATGCTGATAAACCGCCACGAAGAACTGAATTTTACGCTCCGGACGTTTCGGATCTTCCGACATGCGCAGCACGTCGCGCAGATGTTCGTTATCCGCCACCGCCAGACGCAGCGCACCTAACGCCTTATCCGACATGGAACGCAAATCATCAGCGGAGAGATAAGCCAGCTCACGACGGTGTAAGCGGCGCTCAACGCCGTTATCTTTCACCATGCGCATCACCGCACACCAGCCCGCTTTGGCGGTCACTACCTGCTCGCGCATCTCAAAGTAATCCCGCTCCAGCTTGCGCAGTTTGCGGGTCAGGTTGTCCATCTCCGCTTCGCAGAAGGTAAGCGCTTTTTCCAGTTGATTGCGGCGTGAACGGTTATTGCTCAGTTGCGCATGCAGCTCGTCACGGCGAATACGCGCCCGCTCTTCTGCCCCGCTATCAGCACGCACGCCGATATCCTGCAATTCACGTTGCAGATCGTTGAGTAGCTCTTTTTTGGTGTCGTAAGAACTTTTCAGCGAAGCCAGCACCTGGTTGTACTGACTCAACTGCGCTGCGTGACCGCGCAACGCTTCGCGAGCGCGGGTACGCTCCGCTTCCGCCTGTTCCAGACGTTCACGCAGTTTTTCGTTGAGATCGCTGTTACCGCTAAGCATTTCTGCCGAGTCAGAATAGCTAAAGTGCGCACGACGCTGCACCACTTCCGTCAGGGCAAACGCCTGCTGACGGGCATCGCGCTGCATCTGCTGAGAGTACGCGTAATCTTCTTTTAACTGTTCGAACTGTTCCGGGTCGCTCTGCAATACCGAAACAATCGGTTCCAGTTTCGCCAGTTGATTGCCAAACTGCTGAACAAAACGCGCGGCTTCCTGGGCTTCATCCAGACGTTCGCGGATTTCATCGACGCGATCCGCCAGGCTGTCATCAGCCAACAGGTTGAGACGCGGCAGAATGCGGTTCAGCGCCGTAACGCCCTCTTTCGCCTGCTCAAACTGAATACGCTGCTGCTGGTTATCATTTTCATGATTACTTAACGCCCGCTCCAGTTCGACGCGACGGCTGTTCAGTTGACGGATTTCTGCTTCCGGGTCAGACTCAAACGCAACCGCCAGATGACTGCCGATAAAGCGGCTGAACGCCTGATGCAGACGCTGAGTTTTCTGTACATCAAAGGAGAGCGTGGCGAAGCGTTCGGAAAGCACTTCACGCTCGGCATGGAGGCTTTCAATACGGCTTTCACGCGCAGCACGACCAAACAGCGGCACTTCCGGGAAACGTGAATAACGCCACTGACGATCGGCGATTTTCACCACTACCGCTTTTTCCAGCTCATCAACGCTGAACACGCTGTCATCGAATGACTGCGGATCCCCTTCGATCAAATAGAGATCTTCCGGGCAATCGGTCAAGCCTTCCAGGTGTTCAGTTACCTGTGACAGATCTGGCACCACGATGGCGTGGCGTGACGGGCCATACAGCGCTGAGAAGTACGGCGCATCTTCCAGGCTAACGTCGTCATAAATTTCTGACAGCAGCACGCCGCCAAAACGCTCCGCCAGCGCGTTCAGACGCTGATCTTCAGAGCCGCCAGGCTGGCTTAAACGTTCGATCTCTTCATCGACAGCGTTTTTGCGCGCGCCCACTTCATCGCGTTCAACAATCGCCTCTCGCTCACGCTCCAGCAACTGTTGCAGATATTCGGTGACGTCCTGGCTGGAGGTAAACTCTTCACCGCACTGCTCGCTCAACTGGTTGAGACTGTTTTGCGCTGCCAGCCAAACCGGCGCACGCTGCATCAAACTCTGAATGCGAGACTGCAGCTGTTCCTGTTCCTGGCGCAGTGCCATGCGCTCTTCACGGGCGTTAGACACGCTATCGGAAAGAGAGGCAATGCGCGCTTCCAGCTCCTGATGCAGAGCTTCCAGTTCATCAATATCAAAATTCTTGCCCTGACGTTTGCAGAAGTCTGCCAGCAGGCGTTCGGCTTCTTGCTGCTCGCGCAGACGCTGTTCCAGTTCACTTAAGCGCATCCGCAACGGTTGAACCTGCTCTGCCAGGTGACGCTGATCGACCCCTTCGCGCAATAGTTCGCGAGCGACATCCCACGCCTCGTTACGCGCCAGCGGGCCGTTGATTGCCACCACCAGCTGATAAGCCTGCTCAAACTGGCTGTGCGCGGTTTGCGCCATGCTCATTTTCTGCTCAAGAGAGAGCATTTTTTCAGTCGCTTCCAGCTCTTTCGCCTGGAAGGTTTCCAGCCATTCGGCGGCGCTGTCGGCGGTTAAGTCCGGCAGATGGCACAGTTCTTTGGCACGATTAAGCGCAGCAATCGCCTGGTTATACTGGATCGCGCGCGTTTGCTGGACGTCCAGCGCCTGCTGGTAGTCAGCAAGCTGGCTTTTCAGCTCGTCCACTTCCAGTTCGGCAGCTTCCGCACGAGCCTCATTCTCTTCCTGGCGTTCGATGGCTTCTGCCACCACTTCATTTTGCTCTTCCAGACGGATCTGCAGCTCATCGAGATCCGCTTCGTAGCGTTCGATCTTCTCCTGCTGACGCAGTGCGGTTTGCACCAGGTTCAGGTGATCACTGGCCGCCTGATAATCCGCTTCCAGATCGCCTTCGGCACCGTTGTGCTCTGCCAGCTCACGCGCCATATCGACGTGTTTGTACTGCTCAGCCGCCAGTTGCTGACGCGAAGTATGTAGCTCGCGACGAAACTCCAGGGCTTTGTCGAGATGGACACGGCGCTCGTTGGCGTGACGCATGTAGTCCGCCGCCACGTAGTTGGTGGCTTCGCTGATCAGATGCTTAAACAGGTCGCGGTCCGACTGGGTGACACGAATCGCTTCCAGCGTCATACGGTTTTCACGCAGCGCCGCTTCCATGTCCTGGAACGCTTTACGCACGCCGCTGTTTTCCGGCAACAGGTAGTCGCGCAGAGAACGGGTAATGGCACTGGAGATCCCGCCATACAGCGAAGCTTCGATCAGACGATAGAATTTGCTACGGTCAGATGCGGAGCGCAGACGACGCGCGATGATGCCCAGATCGAACATCAGCGAGTGGTAATCAGTAATGGAGTTGAACTGTTTAAACTGCACGCCTTCCATCGCCTCGAGCTTGTCTTTCAGCTCGTTAAGCGGCAGCACGCGCGCCTGGCGTTCGTTCAGGGTTTCGGTCACCAGCTGTGTCGGCTGCACCGACATCGGCAGTCCCTGAATGGCAAACGGCTTGATATCCACTTTACGATCGCGTCCGGCAACCTGTTGCAGACGCACACCGACCACCACGCGCTGGTGGCGCGAGTTAATGGTGTCGAGCATCGAATAACAGACACCCGCTTTCAGCTTACCGTGCAGACCTTTATCGCGCGAACCGCTGGTGGCCCCGGCTTCCGTAGTGTTACGGAAATGCAGCAGGGTCAGGTCGGGGATCAGCGCCGTAACGAACGCCGCCATGGTGGTGGATTTACCCGCCCCGTTACCGCCAGAAAGCGTCGTGACCAGCTCGTCAAGGTCAAAAGTTCGGGCAAAAAAGCCGTTCCAGTTAATCAGCGTCAGTGAGCGAAATTTACCGCGTTCAATCATTATTCTTCCTCTCCGCTATCTGGCTGATTCTCTTCGGTTTCATCGTTTAGTTGCAGATGATTTTCAATCGGCATTGCTTCGCCATCACGAATCAGGCGACGCTGTGCTTCACGGGGATCGTCGCCAGCACGCACATCGGCTCCGAAGCGGAACACCGATTCGGTAATGCGAAACTTGCTGCTGTCGTGGCCCATAAACCACACCATGCCTAAACGACGCAGACGGTTGAGCGAAGAACGTACTTTCTCCTGCAACTTCTGACGGTCAACGTCTGAACCGGTTGAACGGTTGTTCACCAGTTTCAGCAGTTTTGCTTCATCGGCCAGGGTGAGCAGTTCGTCGTACAGTTCCTGCTGGGTGAAAATCCCCTCATTCGCCAGCCGTTCCGGGCTGAGATAGAGATAACAGAGGATTTTCCCGACCATCATATCCAGTTCCGACAAGACGGAACGAGGGATCAGCGTGGTGGAACGTGGGCGTAAATAGAAGAACCCTTCTGGTGCGCGAATAAGCTCAACGTTATAACGCGCGTAAAACTCTTCCAGATATTCCTGAAAATCCATCAGGAATGCATGATTATCCAGTTCGTCGAGGCCAATATGGCGGCCTGAACGTAAGGCGCTGTCCAGCGCCGGAAATAACGGATTCGCCAGCGCCTGCGCCAGCTTAACCGGCATCACTTGTTCAATATTTGTCGATGACATGCGCCTGTACCTTGGCTCCGTAATCATTAATCGGCTGCCATTTCGCTGGCAGTCCGGTGAAATCTGCTTGCGCTACGCCAAGACGTACCGCCTGATCAATAACAATGCGCGCAACGTCAAAGTGACGTGCACGCGGATACTGTGACAGATATTCGCGTACCACCAGACCAAGATCCAGCGGCACTTGTCTGGTTTTGTACACGGCAAGTTGTTCTTCGATGATCGCCGCCAGCTGTTCGCGGATCTCGTTAAACTCTTCGTATTCCAGATCCTCAGGAAGTTCCCCAGTCACTTCTTCATCGCGCAGTGCCATCTCTTCGTCACGCATATCCAGCAGACGATCGGCATTGGCATAAGTTAGCGCCCACGGCTCATCAAAATAGGTTTGTACCGACTGACGTAACCGCTGAGCAAAGACGCGGTTTTTATCCATATCGATCGCGGTACGAATAAATTTGTGTACGTGGCGGTCGTAGCCAATCCACAAGTCGATGGATTGCTGGCCCCAACTGATAATACGATCGAGTTTGCTCTGCAGATCGAACACCAGACGATCGACGAAATGCAGATCGTCATGGGTCATCGTCGCATCCTGAATGCGCAACAGATTAGCCTGCAATTTGTCGCCTGCCGCTTCCAGCGTATCCTGCAATTCACGCAGCGTCCCGGAAGTTTCCGAAAGCAACAATTCACAGCTGGAAATCGCCGCCCGCCAGTCTTTGTTCAGCAACTGGGCGATATCGTCCTTCACCTGCTGCTGCTGTTCGTCCATCAGACGTTGCGTCAGGTCGATACTGTCGAAAATTTCTGCTACCGAATATTTCAGTGGCGCATAGACATTACGGTGCCAGTGAAATTCATCACCGCCCTCTTCGGCGGCATCTGCTGCGCGTTTGAGCTCACCCGCCACAATCGACAACTGCATAGAAAGACGCAGCGTAGAAAACTCGCGCTGACGGATGTAGTAGTCAGTAATGCCGATGCCGAGCGGCGTCAGACGGTAAATTGCGTTCCCTTCCGCCTGCTCGCTGGTAAAGCGGTTCAGCAGACGTTGACGCACCATGTCGTTGATCGCGTTATTGGCGCGCACGCCGATGGTTTCGCTGGTTTGCTCAAACGCATCACTCACATGGCGGAATGCATCCACCAGCTCGCCTTCACTCATCTCACCATCCAGACGCTCGCCGTTCAGCGTGGCAACCGCCAGTAGAAAAGAGAGTCGGTCTACCGGCAGCGAGATGGAGAAGTCATTTTTTCTGGCCCAGGCAACCAGTTCGGGGACTGTCTGGGAAAATTCACTCATACTTTATCCTTGCTCTGCGGTTTGCGCGCGGTGACATGAATATAACGCCCCAGGGTAATATACGGTTCCTGACGGCAATAACGCGTTTCTAATTCAAGTAATGCTTCATAGCAGTCGCGCTGCTGGTGCTTCTCGCGCAGATAATCATGAAACACGCGAACGCCTGTCTTACCCATAATTTGCCAACCAGCTTCTTCCAGCCACAGATAAACCTGCGCCGGGTCGCGTGGATAATCTGGCGAAAGCGTCCGTTTTTTCTTTTTCGGCATTCCCGCCTGCACGTAATCAAAATTCCCGGCGACCATGTTATGCATCAACAAACCATGCGCATTGTAGAACATTAACGACAACACGCCGCCTGGACGCAACACTGACCACAGGGTCTGCAATACACTGCGGGGATCGGCCACCCACTCGAGCACCGCATGGAACAATATCAGATCAACGGGCGTTTCCAAATGCGAAGCAACATCCTGAGCGGCGCAATGTATAAATTGCATGTTGTCGCTCACACCTTTTGCTTCTGCCGCCTGTTTTGCGCGGTCGATCATCTGCGCAGAAAGATCGCATAAAATGACCTGATGCCCACGCTCGGCCATTTTGATTGCGGTCTGCCCTTCACCACCGCCAGCATCCAGCACACGCAGTTTTTGCGGGCCCATTTCCGCCAGCACGTGATCGAGATCCTGCCACAGAATAGCCTGTCGAAGCTGCCCTTTGGTGGTGCCGTAAATGTTACGGGAAAACTTTTCCGCAATATCATCAAAATTGCGATCCTGCATTGCTTTCTCCACCGGTTGGCTAAGACGTTTTCTGATAAAGACGCTATTTTGTCACAGCCACGGCGAGAATGAACCCGTCTGGTGTAATATCGCTGGCGATCCCTTGCTATATGGTTAAAAAAGGAACCAGAAAGGATGCTTTTTACACTGAAAAAAGTGATTGGCAATATGTTGCTGCCACTTCCGCTGATGTTGTTAATTATTGGCGCTGGCCTGGCGCTGCTGTGGTTTAGCCGTTTTCAAAAAACCGGGAAGATTTTTATTAGCATTGGGTGGCTGGCACTCTTGTTATTGAGTTTGCAACCGGTAGCCGACCGCCTGCTGCGTCCCATCGAAAGCACCTATCCGACATGGAATAATTCGCAAAAAGTGGACTATATCGTGGTGCTCGGAGGTGGTTATACCTGGAACCCACAGTGGGCACCGAGCTCTAATTTAATCAATAACAGTCTGCCACGCCTGAATGAAGGTATTCGCTTATGGCGCGAAAATCCGGGATCAAAACTGATCTTCACGGGAGGCGTAGCAAAAACCAATACGGTGAGTACAGCGGAAGTAGGTGCCAGAGTTGCGCAATCGCTGGGCGTGCCGCACGAGCAAATTATCACCCTGGATTTGCCAAAAGATACCGAAGAAGAAGCTGCGGCAGTGAAACAGGCGATTGGTGACGCCCCTTTCCTGCTGGTGACCTCCGCATCACATCTGCCGCGGGCGATGATCTTTTTTCAGCAGGAAGGGTTAAATCCGCTACCAGCCCCGGCGAATCAGTTGGCCATCGACTCGCCGCTTAACCCGTGGGAACGGGCAATCCCTTCTCCGGTCTGGTTGATGCATAGCGATCGTGTTGGCTATGAAACGCTTGGCCGTATCTGGCAGTGGCTAAAAGGTTCGTCAGGCGAGCCACGGCAAGAGTGATTTTGATGCCAGATCGAAGTTGCGCCGACTAAATCGTCCGGTATTAACCAGTTGCGCAACTTCATCCCATAACACATACAACCAACGCCGCCAGATGAACGACTCCGCCACTGGCGCGCGTTGCAGGTAACTCCAGAGCAAATCTTCCGCCAGAGAATTATCCATTAGTCGGAACAGTTCGTATTCTCGCGGTGCCCAAAGCATTAGTCCCGGCCCGACCATCGCCAGTAACTGATCGCTGCGCGAATCTTTCAACATGCTGCGTAAACAGAAGTTACCGTGAATCAGCACACAATTGTCGTTAAAGCCTTCAAATAATGCCGGGAGACATTCGCGAGTGCGAAACAGGATCCGCTTATCCTGCATCGTCAGACCGGTGTTATTGAACTGATTGAGCGTGGTCCATAGCACTTCAACATGTTGCCGGTACCATGAGGGCCAGAAATTTTCCTGAGTATTGTCGACCGCGCCGACGCAACCGCGACTGTCCTGACGGTGCCAGGCCAGTAAGGCTTCAACGATTTGGTCTTTGAGTTGTTCCCAGCGTTCTGGTGTTCGGGCTGGTGCCTCCACCGAAACACCACGCATCCGCTCCAGTAGCAGGACATCGGGGCCGGGGTGTTCTTCATGCGTCATCACACCATAAATAGTCGGCATACGGACAGTCCCACTTCTTGCCAGCATGGTGGTTTTCCATGCCAGTTGTCGGGCTTTTCCGGGCGTACTAAAGCTTCTTGCCATTAACGGCATTGGGTTTCCCTGGCTGTCATACAAAGCCCACAACGCCGTATCCGCTTTTTCATTGACGCACTCAATACGACTGAGTTTTTCGCCCAGTAAATGGCTTAATTCGGCACGCAGCTGTTCCATTCAGATTACCCTCATAAAAGCTACTGCTTTCATAATGAGCGCCAATATAAAAGATGTCACCTGAATGAGATCAATTGTTGAAAAGAAAAATTGAGGAAAATCGTAACGGTACGACACTCCTCCCAAAATTGGCTGAAGTGTCGTGAAGTGAAATTAGCGCATTTCAGCGCGAACGCGCTCAAGATCTTCAGGGGTATCCACACCTGTGCCAGGAACTTCCTGAGCAACAGCAACATGGATTTTTTCGCCGTACCACAGAACACGAAGCTGCTCTAACATTTCGATGTGTTCTAACGGACTTGGCTGCCAGTTGACGTAACGACGGATAAAGCCTGCACGGTAGCCATAAATACCAAGATGACGCAGGAAGTTATCGCCAACGGTTTCAAGGCCTTCTGCAAAACGATCACGATCCCAAGGAATGGTGGCGCGAGAGAAGTACAGTGCATACCCTTCAGCGTCGAGAACCACTTTCACCGCATTCGGGTTAAACGCTTCTTCCGCATTGTGGATTGGCACCGCCAGAGTCGCCATACCCACCTGACGCTGAGCGAGGTTATCAGCAACCTGACGAATGATTGTCGCAGGGATCATCGGTTCATCACCCTGCACATTAACGATCACCGTGTCGTCGCTGAATGCGCATTTTTCGACAACTTCCGCCAGGCGTTCTGTCCCTGACTGGTGATCGGCGCGCGTCATACATACTTCACCGCCAGCGGCTTCAACGGCGCGGGCGACATCCTCATGATCGGTTGCCACGATGATGCGATCGGCACCTGATTCGCGAGCACGTTCAAGAACATGAACAATCATGGGTTTGCCATTAATATCAACCAATGGTTTACCGGGCAGACGCGTTGACGCGTAGCGCGCGGGAATAATGACCACAAAACTCATGATTTACTCTCATCAGCAGTCAGCACGCGGGCTTCCGTTTCCAGCAACACTGGAATGCCATCACGCAGCGGGAAAGCCAGGTTGTCCAGTTTGCAAATAAGTTCTTGTTTTTCTTGGTTATACCAAAGTTTTCCGTTGCAAACCGGGCAGGCAATGATTTCAAGCAGACGATGATCCATAGTTCCTCCAGATGGATCGGGTTATGAATGCATAAATCTTATCATAATCATTTATGCGACGGGGTCTATTTCCCAGCCAGTGCGGCAATCAGTAAAGAGACCTTGCGGGCAGCGTCCTAATGTCACCCGCGTTGCCTGCTGCCAGCTCGCGAAATCAGTAATCGCCTGACGTAACCCTTTTTGCAGCATTGTCGTTGGTTTAATGCCTTCCTGTAACCACAGAGAGATAACTTCAAGGATGCCTGTCTGGCGATGCATTTTGGCATCCATTCGCCCAACTAATTGCCCACGATGTAATAATGGCAGAACAAAATAGCCATACTGGCGTTTCGGCGCTGGGGTATAGCACTCCAGCCGGTAGCTAAAATCAAAAAGCTGCTCTGCGCGTTTGCGATCCCAGACAACAGGATCAAAAGGCGAAAGTACCGCGCTGTGCGTTGCAGTGAGCTTTCCGGCCAGCGCACGCTCGAGTAGCGGCAGCAAATCAGCATGCAGCCAAAGATTGCCCAATTTTTCAACATGCACAGCAATGATTTGCTGCTGTTCAGCCCTCGCTTCGCGCCACGCCGCCAGTGCCGGACGTTTCAGCCGATAGTAATCTGCCAGCCACTGTTCGCGGAATATTCCCAGGCTACGCGCACTGTTATCCAGCATGATGATTTCTGCTTCTGTTTGCGAAACGAGATCGCGCTCATCATCCCAGTCAGGCATGACACGGTGGGTTAAATCATAAACGCGCTGGAAGTTGCGCCGTTCAATCACCATCACCTTTCCGGCAGTAAATAAACCTTCCAGATGCCGTTTATGCGGCTTCCATTCCCACCAGCCGCTTGCACCTTTACGAGGATGCTCAAAATCGGCTGAACGTACCGGCCCCTTATCATGAATATGCTGAATTAACTGTGCAATTTCCGCCTCATGTTCCTGCATCCAGGCGTCTTTGTATTTCCAGCCCATTTTTTCAGGTGCCAGCATGCGGTGGCGAATAAGACGAAAGTCGCTGCGTGGCATAAAGCAGGCTTCATGCGCCCAGTATTCCATTAATTCGCCACGCGCCAGAGACTCATCCAGCCACTGGGCAGGATAATTTCCCAGACGACTGAAAAGCACCAGATATGGACTACGGGCAACAATATTGATGGTATCGATTTGCAGCAAGGACATGCGGGAGATCGTTGCCGGAATATCCTCCAACGACGCTCGACGGCGGGGTTTGTTTAACAGGCCTTGTGCGGCAAGGTGAAGATTACGCGCATCAGCAAGGGAGAGGTGCGGCAGCGACATTCATGACTCCATCAATCGAACGCTGCCGCGGCGTAACTAGTTGCCAGAAGCCAGCGAGGTTAGTTGCGTAAGCAGTTTCGCTGGTTCATCACCTGAAAGCTGTGCGTCTACAGGCAAATACCACCAATTTTCTTCTGCAAAGGCCCGGCATTTCACCGCATCTTTTTCAGTCATTACCAGCGTTTGCCCGGTGCTTACCAACGCGCTGACATCCGCATGGTTCAAAGACTGATGATCGGCCAGCGGTACACATTTTTCCGGTTGTACGCCGCACATCTTCAGCGTGGCAAAAAAGCGCGGCGGATGCCCAATCCCTGCCATCGCCACCACATGTTCAAGCTGAGCAACATCACAACGCGTACCGGTACGTAAATTCACCGCCTGACCCGGCAGCAGATGCATGGGGATTTCACCGCTGCGGGGGACACCGCCGTTGACGATTACCGCATCAACTGACTTTAAGCGCCCCGCTCGCTCACGCATTGGCCCCGCCGGCAACCACCAGCCATTGCCAAAGCGACGCACACCATCAATAACGACAATTTCCACATCACGCGCCAGACGGTAATGCTGTAAACCGTCGTCGGTTACGATGATCTGCACATCAGGGTGTTGCGCCAGAATGGCTTTTACCGCATCAGAACGAACGGGAGAAACCGCAACAGGCGCATCAGTGCGTTGATAAATCAACACAGGTTCATCACCCGCCTGTGCTGTTGTGGTATCTGCCGACAATAACAGCGGATAAGATTCAGCCTTACCACCATATCCCCGCGATACGACCCCCACGCGAATTCCGCGCTGTTGCAACTGTTCCACCAGCCAGACAACGACCGGGGTTTTTCCGTTGCCGCCTGCGGTGAGATTACCAACCACGACAACCGGTACGGGGGCACGCCAGGCGCGCTTCAGTTTTAGTTTATAGCAAAGACGGATCGCGCCACTCACCAGGCCATACAACCAGGAGAGTGGCAGCAATAGCCGCCACAAAGGGGATTCACCAGACCAGATTTTTTCGATCATTGGCCAAACTGCATTTTGTGAAGTTGCGCGTAAACGCCGCGGTGCTCAAGCAAATCGTTATGCGTACCGCGTTCCACAATGACACCATCCTCGACGACCACGATTTCGTCTGCCTTTTCAATGGTAGACAAGCGGTGGGCAATCACCAGAGAGGTACGGTTTTTCTGCAACTCATCCAGTGCCGCCTGAATCGCACGTTCGGATTCGGTATCCAGAGCCGAGGTAGCTTCATCCAGAATCAGAATCGGGCTATCACGCAGCAAGGCTCGAGCGATAGCAATACGCTGACGCTGACCGCCAGAGAGCAGCACGCCGTTTTCACCAATCACTGTATCGAGACCGTTATCCATCTTATTGATGAAGTCCATGGCGTAGGCCATACGCGCCGCTTCTTCAATTTGCTCACGGCTGTACTGTTCAGTCCGTGCGTAAGCAATGTTGTTAGCAACCGTATCGTTAAACAGATGGACATTCTGCGACACCAGAGCAACCTGGTTACGTAACGACGCCAGGGTATACTCGCGCAGATCGTGACCATCCATCAGGATTTCGCCTTCATCAATATCGTAAAAACGAGTGATCAGGCTGGCGATGGTTGATTTACCTGAACCAGAGCGTCCAACCAGAGCAACCGTCTTCCCTGCCGGAATTTTCAGGTTGATGTTACGCAATGCAGGTACGTCACGTCCCGGATAAGTAAAGGTGACATTGCGGAATTCCACGTCGCCAGTCGCACGCTCGATCACGCGCTTACCTTCGTCTTTCTCCTGCTCACTGTCCAGAATGGTAAACAGCGTCTGACAAGCCGCCATACCGCGCTGGAACTGGGCGTTAACGTTGGTCAGTGATTTCAGCGGACGCATCAGTGCAATCATTGAAGAGAAAACAACGGTAATCGTACCGGCAGTCAGGCTATCCATGACACTTGGGAAGCTCGCCGCATACAGAACAAACGCCAGCGCCAAAGAGGCGATCAGCTGAATGATCGGATCAGAGATGGAAGAGGCTGAAACCATTTTCATCCCCTGAAGACGCATTCGGTTGCTGACTTTATCAAAGCGTTTCGTTTCCACTTCCTGACCACCGAAAATCAATACTTCTTTGTGGCCCTTCAGCATTTGTTCGGCGCTGGTGGTCACCTGCCCCATGGTGTTCTGCATGTTTTTACTGATGTTGCGAAAACGCTTCGATACTACGCGAATCGCAATCGAAACAATCGGTGCCAGCACAATCAAAATGATCGACAGTTGCCAACTGTAATAGAACATCATGATGAACAGGCCGATGATTGACGCACCTTCACGCACAACCGTTATCAGTGCGCCGGAAGAAGAAGAAGCAACCTGTTCGGAATCGTAGGTGATACGTGACAACAGCGTCCCCGTTGACTGTTTGTCAAAAAATGAAACCGGCATTCCCATCATGTGACCAAACAGGCGGCGACGCATGGTCATTACCACCTTTCCTGATACCCAGGAGATACAGTAGCTGGAGACATAGCTGGTGATACCACGTAAAATCATCAGCCCGATCACCACCAGCGGCATCCACACCAGCACGGAGCGATCTGTTTTACCAAAGCCATCATCAAGAAGTGGCTTAAGGAGCGATAACATGAAGGTATCGCTGGCTGCGTTGAGGATTAACGCTACGCCCGCCACGATCAGACCCGCTTTAAAAGGCGCAATGGTTGGCCACAGTCGGCGGAACGTCTGCCACGTAGAGAGATCTTTGTCGTTATGCATTCAAAAAACCAGCATTTGTTGAAATAGCCGCATATTCTACCCGTTATCCACTGGCACGCCAAACCACTGATGATACCAACGAGGTAAAATTTGCTCTCTGAGGCTGCTAATCCGCCAGCCTTGCGCTGAAAAATTGACCGTCACTTGACCCTGATGTGGAGTATCAAGCCATTGATATCCTTGCTGTTGATAGCGATGCTTAACTTTATTAGAGGGCAATCGCCATGCGTTATAGCGCGATGCCGATGCGAGTGCCACTTTTCCATTCACTCGCTGAATTAATGGCAACGATGATGAGGTATTACTGCCATGGTGAGGTACCTGAAGCAATGTTGTCTGCACTTGCTGCCAGTAACGGCTTAGCATCTTTTGTTCAGCGGGGACTTCAATATCACCGGTTAGAAGAATGCTATTCGTCCCGTCATCAACCTTAACCACACAGGAATGGTTATTTCCTTTATCGTTGCTAGCTTGTAAAGGCCAGTGCACGCTGAAACGCAATCCTTGCCATTGCCACGCTTCGCCACGCACACAGGGCTGATGATGTTCCCAGTTTAACGGACTTCTGATCCATAACATCGGCCATGTGTGCAATATTGAGTCCAGCCCTCCCCGGTGATCCAGATGTTCATGACTCAGAATAACGCCTTCCGGTTCAAGATTATGCCAGTGGAGCCAGGGGATAATCAGTTGTTGCCCACTATCCCCTTCGGGCCAGGCCAGTCCTGTGTCATAGAGAATCGCTTTGCCGTTTCTGGCTATCACCATTGCCAGCCCTTGCCCGACATCAAGCATGTACACCTGCCACTCGTCAGGTCGAGGTTTTTGCCATAGCGGCCAGCACATCAGCAAGCCTACAGCCACACACATTGCTGGCAACGTTCGCCAGGCGTTTAATCGCCATACCACCAGTAAGAACCATGGGGAAAATGATAGCCATTGCCAACGTTCAGCAATGTTGATCCACCCTTCTGGCAAACTCTTTAACCCCCAGAAAAGTAAAGCCAAAGACCGGTCGGCAAGAAACCATAACCCTTGCTCCAGGATTAACGGCCCGCTTAAATGCACAACCATCGCGGCGAGGATCAACGGAACCGTGATAAATGTCACCAAGGGAATTGCTAATAGATTTGCAATAAACGAGGTCAGACTAATGCCATGAAATATGACGATTTGCACGGGCATAAGCAGAAGTGTGATACCCAGTTGCAGATGGATGAGGGAAACAACTGCACGCAATACCGGCGGCAGTTGCCACTCAGGACAGGGAAACCACTGATACCAAAAAATCAGTGCCGCGACCGCAGCGGCAGAGAGCCATAAACTTTGCGAGAGAATGGCAACAGGATCCATCAGCAAAATTGCCGCCAGACAACATATCCATACATCCCAGCCACTCCACTGTCGCCCACTTAACTTAAGCATTCCCCACGTAGCAAGCGCCACCACGGTACGCAATGCAGGAGGTTGCATTCCCGTCAACCAGGCATAAAAAGCAGCACAGCAGATCCCACCAATTAATGGTATTTGCCAGTGGATCCAGCGCCCAGGCAGAAAAATTTGTCCACTGCGAATGAGTCCGGCAGCCAGCAACGCCGCAAAAGCGATGTGCAATCCCGATATCGCCATTAAATGCGCCGTTCCAGTATCGCGCATGATATTTTTGATTTCTTTGGGGACGGATAACCGTTCCCCCATACCTAAACCAAGAATAACCGCATTCCACGGATAGGGTTGCAGCGTTGTTTGTAGTGACGCCAGATACTGTGCACGCAGGCTACAATTCGGTTCAATAACACTTGCCTGCAGAAAGCGGCCGGTGAGCGGTTGATGCTGGGCAATGGCATAACGCTGGCTATCAAAGCCGCCATCATTAAGTTGGCCATGAACCGCACGAACTTTGAGTTTCATTGACCATTGTTGTCCAGCACAAACCGCTTGCGGAAGATATTCGCCATACAGCACAAGGCCTGGCGCAGGGAATATACGTCGACCTTGTAGATGAGTAATTTGACCGTAATGAGTGGTCATGCCGTCAGTTGCAGTGATCTCAACAATTGCATCCTGCGTCGCGCCAGTTAAGGTTTCTCCTGCCCACAAAATTTGCTTTGCTGATAATATGCCCCAAACGAAAAACAGCAACGTCAGCGCGATATAACGGACGGTTTTAACAGGGATAAATGCCAGTACGCAGGCGAAGAGAGTCAGAAACGCAAGGGTTAATGTCCCAGGCAATTGGGGCAAAATCAGCAACGGAAAAATTCCGCAAATTATGCATACGCCGACTGTCGTTATTTTCATGCACCCCTCCCTGTTTATGGAAAGTGTGCAACTTTGTTGAGCGGTTGTCTGGTGGGAATTTTGCGTTCCCCGAGGCACATTCAGAAGAATTTAACGAAAGGGTGAAAACTGCTCAAAACTCTGCGAGGCAGCTTCCAGTTCCTGATTAGAGAAATGAAAAAAGCACCCGACAGGTGCTTTTCTCGCGTTCAAGTTTGAGTAAAAACTTAACCGTAAATATTGGCGCGATCGCGCAGTTCTTTACCAGGTTTAAAGTGAGGAACGTATTTTCCTTCCAGTTCTACTTTATCGCCAGTCTTCGGATTACGTCCGGTACGTGGTGCGCGGTAGTGCAAAGAGAAACTGCCGAAACCGCGGATTTCAATACGCTCGCCCTGCGCAAGAGTCGAGGCCATATGCTCCAGCATCTCTTTTACTGCATCTTCAACCGTCTTGGCGGGAATGTGCGATTGCTGGGTGGCAAGTCTTTCTATCAATTCTGACTTGGTCATGATTCCTCCGGTTCCTTAAAGGCAAATTAAGCGGCTGCTGTTGCTGCATTGATTAAGGGCGGCCGTAGCCGCCCTTAGTGCTTGATTACAGGACGAAACCTGCAATCTGTCAAGTAAACTCAACAAACTTCGGAATAAAAATCCCGAAGAGTCAGAGAATTACTCGCCTTTAGCTGCTTTGAAAGCTTCAGCCATTGCGTTGTTGGAGAAGTTTGCATCTTCCTGTTTGTTAACAGTTGCGATTGCATCTTTCTCGTCAGCTTCGTCTTTCGCACGAACAGACAGGCTGATTGCGCGGTTTTTACGATCAACGCCGGTGAATTTAGCTTCAACTTCGTCGCCAACGCTCAGAACCAGGGTAGCGTCTTCAACGCGGTCACGGGATGCTTCAGAAGCACGCAGGTAACCTTCAACGCCGTCAGCCAGTTCTACGGTTGCGCCTTTAGCGTCAACTGCAGTTACTTTACCGGTTACGATAGCGCCTTTCTTGTTCAGAGCAACCCAGTTGTTGAACGGATCTTCTGCGAGCTGTTTAACGCCCAGGGAGATACGTTCACGTTCTGCGTCAACCTGCAGAACAACTGCAGCGATTTCGTCGCCTTTTTTGTATTCACGAACTGCTTCTTCGCCTGCAACGTTCCAGGAGATGTCAGACAGGTGAACCAGGCCGTCGATGCCGCCGTCCAGGCCGATGAAGATACCGAAGTCAGTGATAGACTTGATTTTACCTTCAACACGGTCGCCCTTGTTGTGGGTTTCCGCGAACTGCTGCCACGGGTTAGCTTTGCACTGTTTCAGACCCAGGGAGATACGACGACGTTCTTCGTCGATATCCAGAACCATAACTTCCACTACATCGCCAACGTTAACAACTTTGGACGGGTGGATGTTTTTGTTGGTCCAATCCATTTCGGAAACGTGTACCAGGCCTTCAACGCCTTCTTCGATTTCAACGAAGCAGCCGTAGTCGGTCAGGTTGGTCACGCGACCAGTCAGTTTGGTACCTTCCGGATAACGTTTAGCGATAGCTACCCACGGATCTTCGCCCAACTGTTTCAGGCCCAGGGATACACGGGTACGTTCGCGGTCGAACTTCAGCACTTTAACAGTGATTTCGTCGCCCACGTTGACGATTTCGCTCGGATGCTTAACGCGTTTCCAGGCCATGTCAGTGATGTGCAGCAGGCCGTCAACGCCGCCCAGATCAACGAATGCACCGTAGTCAGTGAGGTTCTTAACGATACCTTTAACTTCCATGCCTTCCTGCAGGTTTTCCAGCAGCTGATCGCGCTCTGCGCTGTTTTCGGATTCGATAACGGCACGACGAGAAACAACAACGTTGTTGCGCTTCTGATCCAGCTTGATTACTTTAAATTCAAGCTCTTTGCCTTCCAGGTGCAGAGTGTCACGCACCGGACGAACGTCTACCAGAGAACCTGGCAGGAACGCACGAATACCGTTCAGCTCAACAGTGAAGCCGCCCTTAACTTTGCCGTTGATAACACCGGTAACAGTTTCAGCATCTTCGTAAGCTTTTTCCAGCGTGATCCAGGCTTCGTGACGTTTAGCTTTCTCACGGGACAGCAGAGTTTCACCGAAGCCGTCTTCTACTGCGTCCAGAGCAACGTCAACTTCGTCACCTACCTGGATTTCCAGCTCGCCCTGGGCGTTTTTGAACTGCTCAGCCGGGATGGCGGACTCAGATTTCAGACCAGCGTCAACCAGTACTACGTCTTTGTCGATAGCAACAACAACGCCACGAACGATAGAACCCGGGCGGGTTTCGATTTCTTTTAAGGACTCTTCAAAGAGTTGAGCAAAAGATTCAGTCATGTTTAATCTTCAGGTTTATATTTAACGTCCACCTGGCTCCATGCCGGATGGGGTTGTTTAACATACCCGCTGTCATTCCATTGCAACGGGGGTACTGCAAATTCGGTCGCTTATGCGAGAGCCAATTTCTGGCGCGCGTATTGTAGCGCTTTTTCAATCACTTGCTCAATGCTTAAGGTGGTGGAATCCAACACTAAAGCATCGGCTGCCGGAACCAGTGGCGCTACCGCTCGGTTACGATCGCGGTCGTCGCGTTCTTTGATCTCGGCCAAAAGGCGCTCAAAGTTAACACTAAAGCCCTTCTCCTGCAACTGTAGCATGCGGCGATGCGCACGTTCTTCCGAGGAGGCGTCAAGGAAAATTTTCACTGGCGCATCAGGGAATACCACCGTTCCCATGTCGCGGCCATCGGCAATCAGGCCTGGTAATTCGCGAAACGCGCGTTGGCGACGCAATAATGCTTCACGAACGCGTGGGAATGCCGCGACTTGTGAAGCTGCATTCGCCACTTCCTGAGTACGAATTTCGCCGCTGACATCTTCCCCTTCGAGGATCACTTCCAGATTGCCATTGGTTGACACAAAACGTACATCCAGATGGGATGCCAGCGGTACCAGCGCATCTTCTGACGCAACATCAACATGGTGATGTAATGCCGCCAATGCCAGTACGCGATAAATTGCACCCGAATCCAGCAGATGCCATTGCAATGCTTCCGCCATAGCCTTACACAAGGTGCCTTTCCCTGCACCGCTTGGGCCATCAATGGTAATAACCGGGGCAATTGCCGTCATCTTTATCTCCTTAAAACAGGCGTACCGTTAACATAACCGCGCGCATTATACGCGCCGACGCCACAAATCGTTAACGTTGTGTGCAAAAACCAGTTTTGTCTGTATTCAGATGGGGATTTATTGCGCAATTATAGCGGGCTGGCAGAAGACCAGCCCGAAAGATGACAATGATTTACTTACCAGAGGCGATACGATCACGGATGTGTTGCGCACGCTCTGTTGATGGTGGGTGAGAGTCAAACATGGACTGGGTGCGACCGCCATCCAGACTAGCCAGTTTTTCAAAGCTGCCAACCAGCCCCTGGGTGCTGATGCCACGTTTCTTCAACAGATCAAAGGAGAAATCATCTGCTTCGGACTCTTTATCACGGGAGTATTTAGCATTAATAGCGCCTTCTGCGATATCACCCAATTGTGAGCGGGAAAGCTGGGAAGCCACTCCGCTGGTAGCTGAAATGGCATCGCGTGCGGCAACGATCGCATAAGAAGCTTTCATTTCAGCCAGCGAGTGACCCAACGCGACGTGGCCCAGTTCATGGCCCAGAACACCTTCAATTTCGTTGTCATTCATCATGTCCATCAGGCCACTGTAGACACGGACACAGCCGTTCGCCATCGCCCATGCGTTGACGTCGCTGGTCATATAAACCTTAAAGTTGACCGGCGTGCCATTAATATTGTTACCCAATGCTTTGGCGATTTTTGCCAGACGTTTACCGTACTTGCTGGATTTACTTGCGACTTGATTGCCGCTGTCCATTTCGGCACAGCCCTGATTGGCAATCGCTTTTGCATCGGCATCGCTTAATGTTGCTGCTTTATAGGCATTTAAACCGGAGCTGATAGCCATATTGGTATCAATACCGTGGGTATTTTGACACCCTGTCAGTAATGCTGCAGAGGTCGCAATCGCCAGCAGTAATTTAGTATTCTTCATGTGAATCATCCGTTGATTAATCATATATAAATATTATGTATCAACAACTTACATTGACAAGCGACGCTACCATTAATCAAAATGACTCACAAGGTCCGAAAAAAAACGCCGACAATGTGCCGACGTTTTGATAAAGAAAGATTTGGCTATTTATTGCCCGTTGTTCATTCAGGCTGCCTGGCTAATCCGCGCCAACTGCTCGAAATAATCCGGAAATGTTTTGGCCGTACATTTGGGATCAAGAATCGTCACTGGTGTATCTGACAACGCCACCAGCGAGAAACACATCGCCATCCGGTGATCATTGTATGTCGCGATCTCGGCAAAGTTCAGTTTTTCCGGTGGAGTGATACGAATGTAATCGTGCCCCTCTTCTACTTCCGCACCGACTTTACGCAGTTCTGTTGCCATCGCAAACAGGCGATCGGTCTCTTTAACACGCCAGTTATAGATATTGCGCAGCGTGGTGGTGCCTTTTGCAAATAACGCCGCCGTGGCAATGGTCATCGCCGCATCAGGAATATGGTTCATATCCATATCAATAGCGTTCAGTTCACCACGCGTGCAGGAAATATAATCATCGCCCCAGCAAATGGTCGCGCCCATTTTTTCCAGCACATCAGCAAAGCGAATATCACCCTGCATACTGTTACGTCCAATACCGGTCACTTTTACAGTGCCGCCTTTGATTGCTGCTGCTGCCAGAAAGTAAGAAGCCGAAGATGCATCGCCTTCGACCAAATAAGTACCCGGAGACTGATAAGACTGCCCGCCTTTTACGACAAATTGTTGATAGTGCTGATTTTCAATTTCAACACCAAACGTCTTCATCAGATTGAGTGTGATGTCGATATAAGGTTTAGAAACCAGATCGCCTTTAATACGAATCACCGTATCTTCCGGCGCAAGAGGCGCAGTCATTAACAGTGCGGTGAGGAATTGGCTGGAAACGGAGCCATCAACGTCAACGTTGCCGCCAGTAAAGCCGCCCTGTAAACGCAACGGCGGATAATTTTCTTGTTCCAGGTAAGTGATCTTCGCCCCGCCCAGGCGCAGCGCATCCACCAGATGACCAATCGGGCGTTCTTTCATACGCGGCTCACCGGTCAGCACAATATCATTGCTACCCAGACAAAGAGCTGCCGCCAGCGGACGCATTGCCGTTCCGGCGTTACCGAGGAACAACTCCAGGGCACCTTCTGCGTGTAATGGACCGCCGTTACCGATAATTTCGCAACGCGTACGATCGGCTGAAAGCGTATAGCTTACCCCTAACGCTGTTAATGCATTCAGCATATGGCGCACGTCATCGCTATCCAGCAGATTGGTTAATACTGTTTTGCCGTGTGCTAATGCCGCCAGCAATAAAGCGCGGTTAGAAACGCTCTTGGAACCGGGCAGATTAATAGTGCCATCGACACTAGCGATGGGTTGTAACGTCAGGGATTCCATGAACTCAACTCTCTACAACAGAAATAAAAACCCCACAGGCTGGCTGTGGGGATTAAGCAAAATTTCGGCATTAACCGTGACGGCGTTCGAACTCAACCATGAAGTCTGTCAGCGCTTTAACGCCTTCCAGCGGCATGGCGTTATAAATAGAAGCGCGCATTCCGCCGACCACACGGTGACCTTTCAGTGCATGAAGGCCAGCAGCAAAAGACTCTTCAAGGAACAATTTGTCAAGCGCACTGTCCGCCAACTGGAACGGCACGTTCATCCGCGAACGGTTAGCTTTCGCCACGTCATTGCGGTAGAAATCGCTGTTATCAATCACCCCATATAGCAGTTCTGCTTTTTGCTGATTGATTTTATCCATTTCAGCTACACCGCCGTTCGCTTTCAGCCATTTAAAGACCAGACCAGATAGATACCAGGCAAATGTCGGCGGCGTGTTAAACATGGAGCCGTTATCGTTGAGGATGGAATAATCCAGAATCGACGGACACGCGATATTCGCTTTGCCCAGCAAATCTTCACGAACGATGACGATTGTCAGGCCAGCCGGGCCGATATTTTTCTGCGCGCCAGCGTAAATCACGCCATAACGGCTGACGTCAATCGGACGGGAAAGAATGGTTGAAGAGAAGTCGGCGGCGACCACCACATCTTTGCCGAAGTCTGGCGTTTCGTCGATGGCGATACCGTCGATGGTTTCATTCGGGCAGTAATGCATATAAGCAGCATTATCAGAGAGTTGCCATTCACGCATTGGCTTAACCGCGCGCAGACCATCAACAGTCACTTTGGCGTCAAAGACATTAGGCGTGCAGTATTTTTTCGCTTCTTTAATGGCACTTGCCGCCCAGTAACCGGCATCAACATAATCTGCGGTGGTTTTATCACCGAGAATATTCAGCGGTACCGCAGCAAACTGACCGCGACCACCGCCATGGCAGAATAATACCTTGTAGTTGGAGGGGACATTAAGAAGATCGCGAAAATCCTTCTCGGCTTCCTCTGCAACCTGAATGAACTCTTTGCCACGGTGACTCACTTCCATCACCGACGTACCAAGACCGTTCCAGTCGCGCAGTTCCTGTTGAGCCTGTTTAAGCACCTCTGCCGGTAGCATTGCCGGACCAGAACTAAAATTGAAGATTTGAGCCATTTCCCCTCACCACGTTGCGTTGCTATTAACCCGCGGTCAATCGATTGCGACCACAGGTAATACATTATTCCTGTGGCTATCGGTTTTATCATTCAGTGACACACATCGCAATGAGTAAAACCGTTGAGGGCAAAAATGTGGCTTGCATCACACAAAAGAATCTCTCGGATTATTAGCAAAAAGCCGATGTTTTTACTGTCAGGTCACCCGTTTTGCCCGACTTGCCTTCGTCCATTCTGGATTTGCACAGCGCGGACATAATTGTTTTTCCCCCGCTTTCATATGAATGATTTCACTACAACGAATACAGGCATAGTCCGCCGACTCCGGCACCACTTTGTAACGCTGCGTACAATCACTGGGTAAAATAAGTAAACCCGGTTTCACCTTGTCATCTTCAAAGAAATAGACACTGATTTGCCCGTTGGTTTCGAGAATCGCCAGACGTACCTGCCCCAGCTGCTCCACGCCACGCAATCGTAGCTCCATAAAGAACTCAAATTCCGTCATGTTGGAGTTATTGAGTTTCGACCAGGCCAGCTCGCCATCTTCAATAATAACAACCGGCTTACCTTCCAGTAAATCTTCCAGTTTTTCACTGTGCGCCATCAACCACATTACCAGGCGGTATAACAACGCCAGAGTGATAAAGACGATAAGTACCGGCACCATCGGCACATCATCATAAAACGCCACATCTCCCGCCGCTGAACCCAGCGTGAGAATGATTAACACTTCAAACAGCGACATCTGTCGCACACCGCGTCTTCCGGTCATTTTGAGGAACAGAAAAACCAGTACAAAGGTATAAAGACTACGTAGTGCAACTTCGCCAAGGAAATCAAAAGGCACTTTATCAAATGCCATACGGTGGAGATCGAACGCCTTCATTTTTATGCTCTTATCGTGGTTTATCCGCTAAAAGCATAGTCAACAGTTCATCGGCATGGCGGCGGTGATAGCGCCTTTGAGATAAAACCCGTATTATTGCGCGCTTTCCGTACGACTAAAGTGATTTTCATGACGCAAACATTTATCCCCGGCAAAGATGCCGCTCTGGAAGATTCCATCGCTCGCTTCCAGCAAAAACTTTCAGACCTCGGCTTTCAGATTGAAGAGGCCTCCTGGCTGAATCCTGTGCCTAACGTCTGGTCTGTACATATTCGCGACAAAGAGTGCGCACTGTGTTTTACCAACGGTAAAGGCGCAACCAAAAAAGCGGCGCTGGCTTCTGCACTTGGTGAATATTTCGAGCGTCTCTCAACCAACTACTTTTTTGCTGATTTCTGGCTGGGCGAAACCATCGCCAACGGTCCGTTCGTGCATTATCCCAACGAAAAATGGTTCCCACTGACCGAAAATGACGATGTGCCAGAAGGACTACTCGATGACCGTCTGCGCGCGTTTTATGATCCGGAGAATGAACTGACCGGCAGCATGCTGATTGACCTACAATCCGGTAACGAAGATCGTGGTATTTGCGGCCTGCCGTTTACGCGTCAGTCCGACAATCAGACCGTTTATATTCCGATGAATATCATTGGTAACCTGTACGTCTCCAACGGTATGTCCGCAGGTAATACCCGCAACGAAGCACGCGTTCAGGGATTGTCTGAAGTTTTCGAACGCTACGTGAAAAACCGCATTATTGCTGAAAGCATCAGCCTGCCAGAGATCCCGGCAGACGTGCTGGCGCGTTACCCAGCAGTAGTTGAAGCCATCGAAACGCTGGAAGCGGAGGGTTTCCCAATCTTCGCTTATGACGGTTCGCTTGGCGGCCAGTATCCGGTGATTTGCGTGGTACTGTTCAATCCTGCTAACGGTACCTGCTTTGCCTCTTTCGGTGCGCATCCTGATTTTGGCGTAGCACTGGAACGTACCGTGACCGAGCTGCTGCAAGGTCGTGGCCTGAAAGATTTGGATGTGTTTACTCCGCCAACCTTCGATGATGAAGAAGTCGCTGAACATACCAACCTCGAAACGCACTTTATCGATTCCAGCGGTTTAATCTCCTGGGACCTGTTCAAGCAGGATGCCGATTATCCGTTTGTGGACTGGAATTTCTCCGGCACCACGGAAGAAGAGTTCGCCACACTGATGGCTATCTTCAACAAAGAAGATAAAGAAGTTTATATTGCCGATTACGAGCATCTGGGCGTTTATGCTTGCCGTATTATCGTGCCTGGCATGTCCGATATTTATCCGGCTGAAGATCTGTGGCTCGCGAATAACAGTATGGGCAGCCATTTACGTGAAACGATTCTTTCGCTACCAGGCAGCGAGTGGGAAAAAGAAGATTACCTGAACCTCATCGAGCAACTGGATGAAGAAGGTTTTGATGACTTTACCCGCGTGCGTGAGCTGTTGGGTCTGGCGACCGGGTCGGATAACGGTTGGTACACCCTGCGTATCGGTGAATTAAAAGCCATGCTGGCGCTGGCTGGTGGCGATCTGGAACAGGCTCTGGTCTGGACCGAATGGACGATGGAGTTTAACTCATCAGTATTTAGTCCGGAACGCGCCAACTATTATCGCTGCCTGCAAACGTTGTTATTACTGGCACAGGAAGAAGATCGCCAGCCGCTGCAATATCTGAATGCGTTTGTTCGCATGTACGGCGCAGATGCCGTAGAAGCCGCCAGTGCGGCAATGAGCGGCGAAGCGGCGTTTTACGGCCTGCAACCGGTAGATAGCGATCTGCACGCGTTTGCTGCGCATCAGTCGTTGTTGAAGGCCTACGAAAAGCTGCAGCGCGCCAAAGCAGCATTCTGGGCAAAATAAAATCAAATAGCCTACGCAATGTAGGCTTAATGATTAGTCTGAGTTATATTACGGGGCGTTTTTTTAATGCCCCGCTTTACATATATTTGCATTAATAAAATAATTGTAATTATAAGGTTAAATATCGGTAATTTGTATTTAATAAATACGATCGATATTGTTACTTTATTCGCCTGATGCTCCCTTTTAATTAACTGTTTTAGCGGAGGATGCGGAAAAAATTCAACTCATTTGTTAATTTTTAAAATTTATTTTTATTTGGATAATCAAATATTTACTCCGTATTTGCATAAAAACCATGCGAGTTACGGGCCTATAAGCCAGGCGAGATATGATCTATATCAATTTCTCATCTATAATGCTTTGTTAGTATCTCGTCGCCGACTTAATAAAGAGAGAGTTAGTGTGAAAGCTGACAACCCTTTTGATCTTTTACTTCCTGCTGCAATGGCCAAAGTGGCCGAAGAGGCGGGTGTCTATAAAGCAACGAAACATCCGCTTAAGACTTTCTATCTGGCGATTACCGCCGGTGTTTTCATCTCAATCGCATTCGTCTTCTATATCACAGCAACCACTGGCACAGGCACAATGCCCTTCGGCATGGCAAAACTGGTTGGCGGCATTTGCTTCTCTCTGGGGCTGATTCTTTGTGTTGTCTGCGGAGCCGATCTCTTTACTTCCACAGTGTTGATTGTTGTTGCTAAGGCGAGTGGGCGCATCACCTGGGGTCAGTTGGCGAAAAACTGGCTAAATGTCTATTTTGGCAACCTGGTCGGCGCACTGCTGTTTGTACTTTTAATGTGGCTTTCCGGCGAGTATATGACCGCAAATGGTCAATGGGGACTAAACGTCCTACAAACCGCCGACCACAAAGTGCACCATACTTTTATTGAGGCCGTCTGCCTTGGTATCCTGGCAAACCTGATGGTATGTCTGGCAGTATGGATGAGTTATTCTGGCCGTAGCCTGATGGACAAAGCGTTCATTATGGTGCTGCCGGTCGCGATGTTTGTTGCCAGCGGTTTTGAGCACAGTATCGCAAACATGTTTATGATCCCGATGGGTATTGTAATCCGCGACTTCGCATCTCCGGAATTCTGGACCGCTGTCGGTTCTGCACCGGAAAATTTTTCTCACCTGACCGTGATGAACTTCATCACTGATAACCTGATTCCGGTTACGATCGGTAATATTATCGGCGGTGGTTTGTTGGTTGGGTTGACATACTGGGTCATTTACCTGCGTGAAAACGATCACCATTAATGGTTGTCGAAGTACGCAGTAAATAAAAAATCCACTTAAGAAGGTAGGTGTTACATGTCCGAGCTTAATGAAAAGTTAGCCACAGCCTGGGAAGGTTTTACCAAAGGTGACTGGCAGAATGAAGTAAACGTCCGTGACTTCATTCAGAAAAACTACACTCCGTACGAGGGTGACGAGTCCTTCCTGGCTGGCGCTACTGAAGCGACCACCACCCTGTGGGACAAAGTAATGGAAGGCGTTAAACTGGAAAACCGCACTCACGCGCCAGTTGACTTTGACACCGCTGTTGCTTCCACCATCACCTCTCACGACGCTGGCTACATCAACAAGCAGCTTGAGAAAATCGTTGGTCTGCAGACTGAAGCTCCGCTGAAACGTGCTCTTATCCCGTTCGGTGGTATCAAAATGATCGAAGGTTCCTGCAAAGCGTACAACCGCGAACTGGATCCGATGATCAAAAAAATCTTCACTGAATACCGTAAAACTCACAACCAGGGCGTGTTCGACGTTTACACTCCGGACATCCTGCGTTGCCGTAAATCTGGTGTTCTGACCGGTCTGCCAGATGCATATGGCCGTGGCCGTATCATCGGTGACTACCGTCGCGTTGCGCTGTACGGTATCGACTACCTGATGAAAGACAAACTGGCACAGTTCACTTCTCTGCAGGCTGATCTGGAAAACGGCGTAAACCTGGAACAGACTATCCGTCTGCGCGAAGAAATCGCTGAACAGCACCGCGCTCTGGGTCAGATGAAAGAAATGGCTGCGAAATACGGCTACGACATCTCTGGTCCGGCTACCAACGCTCAGGAAGCTATCCAGTGGACTTACTTCGGCTACCTGGCTGCTGTTAAGTCTCAGAACGGTGCTGCAATGTCCTTCGGTCGTACCTCCACCTTCCTGGATGTGTACATCGAACGTGACCTGAAAGCTGGCAAGATCACCGAACAAGAAGCGCAGGAAATGGTTGACCACCTGGTCATGAAACTGCGTATGGTTCGCTTCCTGCGTACTCCGGAATACGATGAACTGTTCTCTGGCGACCCGATCTGGGCAACCGAATCTATCGGTGGTATGGGCCTCGACGGTCGTACCCTGGTTACCAAAAACAGCTTCCGTTTCCTGAACACCCTGTACACCATGGGTCCGTCTCCGGAACCGAACATGACCATTCTGTGGTCTGAAAAACTGCCGCTGAACTTCAAGAAATTCGCCGCTAAAGTGTCCATCGACACCTCTTCTCTGCAGTATGAGAACGATGACCTGATGCGTCCGGACTTCAACAACGATGACTACGCTATTGCTTGCTGCGTAAGCCCGATGATCGTTGGTAAACAAATGCAGTTCTTCGGTGCGCGTGCAAACCTGGCGAAAACCATGCTGTACGCAATCAACGGCGGCGTTGACGAAAAACTGAAAATGCAGGTTGGTCCGAAGTCTGAACCGATCAAAGGCGATGTCCTGAACTATGATGAAGTGATGGAGCGCATGGATCACTTCATGGACTGGCTGGCTAAACAGTACATCACTGCACTGAACATCATCCACTACATGCACGACAAGTACAGCTACGAAGCCTCTCTGATGGCGCTGCACGACCGTGACGTTATCCGCACCATGGCGTGTGGTATCGCTGGTCTGTCCGTTGCTGCTGACTCCCTGTCTGCAATCAAATATGCGAAAGTTAAACCGATTCGTGACGAAGACGGTCTGGCTATCGACTTCGAAATCGAAGGCGAATACCCGCAGTTTGGTAACAATGATCCGCGTGTAGATGACCTGGCTGTTGACCTGGTAGAACGTTTCATGAAGAAAATTCAGAAACTGCACACCTACCGTGACGCTATCCCGACTCAGTCTGTTCTGACCATCACTTCTAACGTTGTGTATGGTAAGAAAACTGGTAACACCCCAGACGGTCGTCGTGCTGGCGCGCCGTTCGGACCGGGTGCTAACCCGATGCACGGTCGTGACCAGAAAGGTGCTGTAGCGTCTCTGACTTCCGTTGCTAAACTGCCGTTTGCTTACGCTAAAGATGGTATCTCCTACACCTTCTCTATCGTTCCGAACGCACTGGGTAAAGACGACGAAGTTCGTAAGACCAACCTGGCTGGTCTGATGGATGGTTACTTCCACCACGAAGCATCCATCGAAGGTGGTCAGCACCTGAACGTTAACGTGATGAACCGTGAAATGCTGCTCGACGCGATGGAAAACCCGGAAAAATATCCGCAGCTGACCATCCGTGTATCTGGCTACGCAGTACGTTTCAACTCGCTGACTAAAGAACAGCAGCAGGACGTTATTACTCGTACCTTCACTCAATCTATGTAATTAGATTTGACTGAAATCGTACAGTAAAAAGCGTACAATAAAGGCTCCACGAAAGTGGGGCCTTTTTTAGCACGAGAGCCTTTTTTGTCAGCTATCTATACTTTAAGGTGACTGCCAAAACAGACTCGACGTAGCCTTCGAGCTGCGCACCAACACGGCCTCAGATGGGCCACATCTGGAGAAACACCGCAATGTCAGTTATTGGTCGCATTCACTCCTTTGAATCCTGTGGAACCGTAGACGGCCCAGGTATTCGCTTTATCACCTTTTTCCAGGGCTGCCTGATGCGCTGCCTGTATTGTCATAACCGCGACACCTGGGATACGCATGGCGGTAAAGAAGTTACCGTTGAAGATTTAATGAAAGAGGTGGTGACCTATCGCCACTTTATGAACGCTTCCGGCGGCGGCGTTACCGCATCCGGCGGTGAGGCAATCCTACAAGCTGAGTTTGTTCGTGACTGGTTCCGCGCCTGCAAAAAAGAAGGCATTCATACCTGTCTGGACACCAACGGTTTTGTTCGTCGTTACGATCCGGTGATTGATGAACTGCTGGAAGTAACCGACCTGGTAATGCTCGATCTCAAACAGATGAACGACGAGATCCACCAAAATCTGGTTGGAGTTTCCAATCACCGCACGCTGGAGTTCGCCAAATATCTGGCGAACAAAAATGTGAAGGTGTGGATCCGCTACGTTGTTGTCCCAGGCTGGTCTGACGATGACGATTCAGCGCATCGCCTCGGTGAATTTACCCGTGATATGGGCAACGTTGAGAAAATCGAGCTTCTCCCCTACCACGAGCTGGGCAAACACAAATGGGTGGCAATGGGTGAAGAGTACAAACTCGACGGTGTTAAACCACCGAAGAAAGAGACCATGGAACGCGTGAAAGGCATTCTTGAGCAGTACGGTCATAAGGTAATGTTCTAATTTCCCCGTAAAGCGGCAACTTTATTGAGTTGCCGCTTTTTTATTCCGCACTTCATTCTGCTACAGCGTTTTTAACACATCTTATAGTGCATCTACCATATCCCGTACCTGAGATAATAACGACTGATAATAGCTCGCGTGAAGTTCTTCCCCATCGAATACCACTGTATTACACAAGAAAGTGACATCGGCATCTTCAATACCAAGATAACTGCACATATTTTTTAAATAATCGCTTATATTTTTTTCCCAGCCTATCTGGACAAATGATTCTTTGTCTCCTCCAACCAGCGCCACCCAACGAACTTTATTGAATGGTAATTTGTGCCCATCTCCATAAGCCAGCCCATTATTCCATACTCTGTCAATATATCCTTTTAGCATTGCCGGGAAGCTGTACCACCAGAGAGGAAAAACCACCACTAACGTGTCATGCTCAAGCAGCTCTGAATAAAGCTGATGAACCTCTGGAGAATAACGTTTATCCATATTCTTCCAGTCTGGTTCATCTTCCGACGTCATCACCGGGTTGAAATTACGCCGATATAAATCGAGTTCCGTCACCTGTATTTTCCGCTCCATTGCCCGCTGATGGATCGCATCAGCAATATGTGCGGTCAATGAATCATGACGAGGATGGGCCCATACCAAATAAATACGTTCAGACTGCATAATTTTACCTCCACGTTAAGTTCTGGAGCGCACTTTACGCAGGCGGCATAATCCTGTAAACGTGATGATTCAGGATGAGTTAATGAAGGATTTTCACTAATGCGGATGAATATGTCTGACTTTGCCACTTTCTTTGCCGTGGCCCGTAATCAAAGCTTTCGTGCAGCGGGCGATGAATTAGGCTTATCCTCGTCCGCCATTAGCCATAGTATTAAAACACTGGAACAACGTCTTAAAATTCGCTTATTCAATCGGACAACCCGAAGCGTATCGTTAACGGAAGCGGGTTCTAATCTCTATGAACAATTGCGCCCAGCTTTCGACGAAATTCAGATCATGTTAGATGAGATGAATGATTTTCGTCTGACACCGACAGGAACGCTCAAAATCAATGCCGCCCGGGTAGCTGCACGTATATTTTTAATGCCTTTACTGGTTGGTTTCACACGTGAATATCCTGATATTAAAGTCGAGCTCACAACTGACGACTCTCTTGTCGATATCGTCCAACAGGGCTTTGACGCTGGCGTTCGACTTAGTGGCATCGTCGAAAAAGATATGATCAGCGTGGCGATCGGCCCGCCAGTGAAATTATGTGTAGCAGCAACGCCAGAGTACTTTGCAAGATATGGCAAACCCCGCCATCCTCATGATCTGCTTAATCATCAATGTGTTGTTTTTCGTTATCCCAGCGGCAAACCTTTCCACTGGCAATTTGCAAAGGAGCTGGAAATTGCTGTCGCAGGAAATATCATTCTGGATGATGTTGATGCTGAACTGGAGGCCGTTTTGATGGGTGCTGGTATCGGGTATCTGCTCTATGAACAGATCAAGGAGTACCTTGATACTGGTCGTTTAGAATGTGTACTGGAAGACTGGAGCACAGAGCGTCCAGGCTTCCAGATCTATTATCCAAACCGCCAGTATATGTCCTGCGGCTTGCGCGCATTTCTCGATTATGTAAAAACGGGTCAGATCTGCCAGAGTCAGCGTCACCGACCACAATAATTATTTACTATTCGCTTTACGCGCCAGCAGCGGGAAAATCAGTCCTAATCCTACCAGCACAAACGGCGTTGCAACATTCAGCGCCAACTGGAAGGTCCACTCTGCAGTGAAGGCTTCCATTTTCGGGAAGATCCCCGTCAAACAGGCAAAGGCGGTAAAGGCAAAACACCAAATCCCGACGGTCATTGCCAGAGGCTTATTACGAATAAAGACATATTCTGGTTTATATTTCTGCGCCAGGCGAACGACTGCAATAAATGCAACAAATACCCATAAATAACGCAGCGGCATCACTACCGAGTTAAGATTCAACAGCCATTTATAGAGATTGTTCATATCACCGATGCCGAGAGTCGGCAGCATAATCAGAATTGCCACCAGCACCAGGGTCAGAAAATAGCCATTAACGGGCGTACCAGAAGCGTTGGTACGACATAAACTGGCTGGAATATATTTGCTGTCAGCATCACCTAATAGCACTTTAAGCGGGGCATCAATCGAGAATACCAGCGCAGCTACTTGTCCCAGGGTATTCGCAATGGCGTAAATCACCATTAAAGTATTACCCATGTTGTAATACTCGCCCAGCTTCTGAAAGGCGTAATATTGACCGTTAGTCATTAAGTCATCCGGGATATTACGCGAGTCAAACATCATCCCCATCGCCAGTGAGCCCAGAATGGCACAAACCGCAACCATCACCGCCAGGCATAGCATCCCTTTTGGAAATTCTTTTCCTGGGTTGCGCGTTTGATTAACGTAAGGAGAAATCTTCTCTGCTCCGCCAACCGCGAAAACCAGCATTGAAATAGTGGTAATGTAGGTAAAGTCGATATGAGGAATGAACGTTTCCCAGGTAATGTTTGTGGTCGCAATATGCACTTCAGTAATCGCAGGCGCGGTTACCGCCATCGCCACATACAGGAGCGACATAACAAACATCGCAATCCCTGCCACAGAACCGACGATTTTCAGCGATTTCATACCGCGTGAAGCAACCCACATAAAGAAGATAAACAGCACCAGCGTTAACCCCTGTAACGCTACGACTGAATATTCTTTGATTAGCGAACCGTCGCCTTTCATCGCCCAACCGAGCGCAATCAGAATTGCCTGGGGTTTTTGTGCCAGATAGGGAATATGCACCACCCAGTAGGTCCACGCGGCGAGATAAGCCAGTCCGGGTCCCATCGTGTGTTTAATCCAGGTACTGACCCCGCCCTTCCCATCTTTGAAGGTCGAGCCTAACTGACCAACAATTAGCGCATAAGGTGTGAAATAGAGTGCAAAGATAAACACCCATGAAAAAACAACCACCAGCCCCTGGTTGGCATAGTTATTAACAACGTTGCCAAAACCCCAGACAGTGATAAAAGACATCAGCGCAATGTTGTACCATCGCAACTGTTTTTCCTGAACATTCCCAGCCATAGACAAATCCTTCGCCAAAATTAAAGGGGCATCTGTAAAACGAGGGATTATGCGCGGCAAATAAGAAGTGCGGAAATAGCGAAATGCAAAATTATAACCTGCTGCACATTTTATTTTTAAACGAATAAAATTTGGAATAAAGCAAGTCAGATAGAAGAAACAAAAAAGCAGAGTGTGAAACAGTAAGTTCACACTCTGCTTGAATTCATTTACACGTGAGCAACGGGTTTCGGCGTATGACCGGCGTTGCGCAGCAGCATCAGCAAATAGATAAACGATACGCTGGCGATCATGATAAACAATAAATTATCGGAGAAATTCTGCATTAGCATAGCGGTAAATGACGGGCCAAGCAGACTTCCCACGGTATAGCTCAACAGTAAGGCCTGGTTCATCGCCACCAGTTGATGATGTTCAACTTTCTCACAAGCCCAGGCCATCGCCACCGGATATAGCGTAAAGCCAGCGGCACCGAGGATGAATAACGCAGGGGCCATCGCCGCCTGGCTAAGCATCGCGATACTGCCGAGAATGACGACAAAGACCTGAACACGCAACACCAGCAGTCGACCAAACTTATCCGCCAGACGTCCAATCGGCCATTGTCCGAGGATACCCGCACTGACCAGTACCGCCATCCAGAAACCAATACTGGCATTGCTCACCCCTTTGTGATTGAGGTACAACGGCATCAGGCCATATAGAGATCCCAGAACGATTCCTGAGATAATGCAGCCATTCACGCCAAGCCGCGCCTGACGGAGTTTTAGCATTGCCGTAATTGACGTCGAATCATGGTTTTCAGCCTGCTGATTCAGCACACGCGTAAACAACAGCGGTAAGATCCCTGCCAATGTCAAACCTGTAACCCACGGCAATACGCTCATCAGCTCGGTTGAGACCTTGCTGACCAGTAACTGGCCTAAAAACGTTCCCACGTAATAAACCATCATGTATGCAGCAAGCAAACGCCCACGGTTACGTGACGTCCCACTGCACATCAGCGCGCTCTCAACAACCACCCAAATCATGGCACAGCCGACGCCAGCGACAAAACGCCACGCCAACCAGCTCCAGAAACCAATCATCAGGCCAAGGCCGGCACAGCCAGCGGCAAAAATGAAGGAGGCCAGATAATAGCTGCGGTTAAAGCCAATGCGCTTAATGACATACCCTGTCAGCAATGTACCGACAAGGTTGCCGGTAAAATAGGATGAGCTGACAACGCCTACCTGCCATGTGGACATGTGTTCCTGGGCGAGCCAAAGCGGCACGAGTGTATTTAACACCGCGATCGCCAGAGTCAACAAAAGCAGGCCAGACAGCAAAAGCATGACAGGCCGGGTATACGTGGACATGAATTAAAACCGTGAGGAAGTTCAAATTTCATGCGCATCATGCCACCGCCAAAAACATTGTCAATGGGTGAAAATACGCGCATATCGCAGCGGCGGTATTATCGATTTATATTACTCATTCATAACGCTAATGCTGAAGAGACGATTAATCTCATCTGATTGTTTTTATTGATCTAACACAAATTTCATACGCTTCGTTCAGTCGAAAAATTTCATGGTCACAGCAAACTCATATTTCCCGTCTATGCTTTCAGAGCAATGCATCGCGTCTGACCGATTTCAGACGTACCACTGACTCTCGAAAGGAGAAGAGGATGACCAAACCGTATGTTCGTCTTGATAAAAATGATGCTGCCGTTTTGCTTGTTGATCACCAGGCTGGTTTACTTTCCCTTGTACGGGATATCGAACCCGATAAGTTTAAAAATAACGTGCTGGCGCTGGGTGACCTGGCTAAGTATTTCAACTTACCAACTATTCTTACCACCAGTTTTGAAACCGGTCCTAACGGTCCATTAGTTCCAGAACTGAAAGCACAATTCCCCGATGCACCTTACATTGCTCGCCCGGGAAATATTAACGCCTGGGATAACGAAGATTTTGTAAAAGCAGTCAAAGCGACAGGTAAAAAACAGTTAATTATTGCCGGTGTGGTAACCGAAGTTTGCGTGGCATTCCCGGCGCTTTCAGCCATTGAAGAAGGGTTTGACGTCTTTGTCGTGACTGACGCGTCAGGGACCTTTAATGAAATTACCCGGCATTCGGCATGGGATCGCATGTCGCAAGCAGGTGCGCAATTGATGACATGGTTCGGCGTGGCGTGCGAGCTGCACCGTGACTGGCGTAATGATATTGAAGGACTGGCGACGTTGTTCTCTAACCATATTCCTGATTATCGTAATTTGATGACCAGTTATGACACGTTAACGAAGCAGAAATAAAAGAGAACCGGGGCCGAAACCCCGGTTGTTACTGATTAGCTTGCGACGGCCATCCCCACGGTCATATGCAAACCATAGAATACGCCGCGACCGATTAATTCCCCTGCCAGAAGCAGAATGAATGAGACGGATAGTAGCGGAACCGCAGGCTGATAACCTTTTAGCTGTGGTGCAATCCACAAGCACAGGGCAACGGCCAAAAGCACGATCCGCCAGGACATCAGCGCACCATAGTCCGGCACCAGCGCTGCGGCCTGCTGCACAGAACTATGAATAGTCGCCAGCTCTGCGCCCTGCATCACTGACACCACGCCACTCACTACCAGTGCCAGTACAGAAATTGCTGGCAGCAGACGCATCGCCCAGCCATCGACGCCAGCCAGACTCAACAACAGGTAACCCAGTAACGGGCCGCCCATAAACATCGTCAGGAAGAAGCCCATCGGCGTCCAGATGCTGTACCAGGTCGGAACGGTATCAATGCTGTTATACACACGCACCATCATCCAGACAAAGATGACGCCAAGAACCATCGTCACTATCAGCCACAGCGTACGCAATGCCGGTGACAGCTTTTTCAGCATTGCCAGCAACCAGCCGATGCCGCCTACGGCAAAAAAGATCGAACCGCTGGCGATTTCGTTACTGAGTGCTGAAGCCCCTACCCGGTTGAGCGAGTTAAAAGCGCGCATTGGTGAACCAAGATGGAGCATAGAGGCGATAAAGCCAATGCCCATCAGCACCCATAAACCAAACATGCAGGCGATAACACGCTGCTGGGCTTCTGCTCGCAGGTCGCCTTTGAGCAGCGCCAAAGCCAGAACGATAAAACCACCTGCTACACATTGCCCGAAGACCGTGAAGATCATCAGCGGCCATTCATGCCATCCACTTCCCATCTCACACCTCCTTCGGGTTTGCCAGATAGCCAGTGGTATCCCCGGTCGGGCGGCTATTGGCATTGGGTTTGATCACAATATTCGGTTTGGTAAAGTGAGCTCGCGGCAACGGCGCAACGGCCGCCAGATCGCCATGTTTTTTACGCAGCTCGTCGATAGGGCCGAAATCCAGCGCCCGCAGCGGACAAGATTCAACACAGATCGGCTTTTTACCCTCCGCAACACGGTCATAACAACCATCGCATTTGGTCATATGGCCTTTCGTTTCGTTATATTGCGGTGCGCCATACGGGCAAGCCATATGGCAGTAGCGGCAGCCAATGCACACATCTTCATCGACCACAACAAAACCATCTTCACGTTTATGCATCGCACCGCTCGGGCAGACTTTAGTACAAGCCGGATCTTCGCAGTGGTTACATGAAATCGACAGATAGTAGGCAAACACGTTCTGGTGCCAGACACCGTTATCTTCCTGCCAGTCGCCGCCAGCATATTCATAAATGCGGCGGAAGCTGACTTCTGGCGTCAAATCTTTGTAGTCTTTACAGGCCAGCTCGCAGGTTTTGCAACCGGTGCAACGGCTGGAATCAATAAAAAATCCATACTGGGTTGTCATCGGTTACTCCTTACACCTTTTCAACCTGAACAAGGTTTGTATGTGACGGATTCCCCTTAGCGAGAGGAGACGGACGTTGAGTGGTCAGTACGTTGATACAACCGCCCTTATCGACACGTTTTGTATCCGGGTCATACCAGGCACCTTCACCCAGTGCGACCACACCCGGCATCATTCGTGGCGTCACTTTCGCCTCAATATGAACCTCACCACGATCGTTAAAGATCCTGACTTTATCGCCGTTGTTGATACCGCGTTTTTGCGCATCAAGCGGGTTGATCCACATTTCCTGACGGCAAGCTGCTTTCAGCACATCAACGTTGCCGTAAGTTGAGTGAACGCGAGATTTATAGTGGAAACCCGTAAGCTGCAGCGGATACTGTTTGTTCAACGGATCCTGATAACTTTCAAAGCCCGGCGTGTAGATCGGCAGTGGATCGATTACATCGCCTTCTGGCAATTCCCAGGTAGCGGCAATGTCAGCCAGCGCCTGCGAATAAATCTCAATTTTGCCCGATGGCGTGGTCAGTGGATTTGCCTGAGGATCTTCACGGAAAGCTTTATAAGCAACGTGGTGCCCTTGTGGGTCGCGCTTTTTAAAGATCCCCTGCTTGCGGAACTCTTCAAACGTTGGCAGTTCAGGAATCGCTTCCCGCGACTGGGCATACAGATGCCGCATCCACTCTTCCTGTGTACGGCCTTCAGTAAACTGTTGCTCAACGCCAAGACGTTTTGCCAGTTCGCTGGTCATTTCATAGATGGTCTTACATTCAAAGCGCGGTTTAATCACCTGATCGTTGAAAATCACGTAAGACATATTCCCGCAGGATGCATCCAGTGCAAAGTCCATCTGTTCGGAAGCGGTGCAGTCAGGCAGCAGGATGTCAGCATATTTCGCCGATGAGGTCATGTGGCAGTCGATAACCACAATCAGCTCGCACTTCTTATCATCCTGAAGGATTTCATGGGTACGGTTGATTTCAGAATGCTGGTTAATCAGGCAGTTACCGGCATAGTTCCAGATCATTTTGATCGGCACATCCAGCTTATCTTTCCCGCGTACACCATCACGCAGCGCTGTCATTTCCGGGCCACGTTCAATGGCATCGGTCCACATAAACATCGAAATGCTGGTCTGGATCGGGTTTTCCAAGGTCGGCATACGGACAAACGGTAAGCTGTATGAACCTTCACGCGCGCCGCTGTTGCCTCCGTTAATACCGACGTTACCGGTCAGAATCGCCAGCATCGAGATAGCGCGAGTCGCGATTTCGCCGTTGGCGTGGCGCTGTGGCCCCCATCCCTGGCTGATAAACGCCGGTTTGGTACTGCCGATTTCCCGTGCCAGTTGAATGATTTTCTCTGCCGGGATACCGGTGATTTGCGAGGCCCATTGCGGTGTTTTAGCCACGCCATCTGGCCCTTCACCCAGAATATAAGCTTTATAGTGGCCATTTTTCGGCGCGCTAGCGGGCAGGGTTTTCTCATCGTAGCCAACGCAATATTTATCAAGGAATGCCTGATCCACCAGGTTTTCGGTGATCATGACATACGCCAGACCGTTAACCAGTGCGGCATCTGTTCCTGGACGAATAGGGATCCACTCATCTTCGCGCCCGGCACCGGTGTCGGTATAGCGCGGATCGATGATGATCATGCGGGCATTAGATTTCTGGCGTGCCTGTTCAAGATAGTAAGTCACCCCACCGCCACTCATTCGCGTTTCGCCTGGGTTATTACCAAACAGCACTACCAATTTACTGTTTTCGATATCCGACGGGCTGTTACCATCTGCCCAGCCGCCGTAGGTATAGTTCAAACCTTCCGCAATTTGCGCAGAAGAGTAGTCACCGTAATGGTTAAGATAACCGCCGCAGCAGTTCATCAGGCGCGCGACCAGGGTATTTCCCGGCGGCCAGGAGCGGGTCATGGTGCCGCCCAGCGTACCGGTGCCATAGTTCAGATAGATAGACTCGTTGCCGTACTCTTTGATCAGGCGCTGCATATTGGTCGCGATGATGTCGTAGGCTTCTTCCCAGCTAATGCGCTCGAATTTGCCTTCACCGCGCGCCCCGACTCGTTTCATCGGATATTTCAGGCGGTCCGGATTGTAGACACGGCGACGCATGGAACGCCCACGCAGACAGGCGCGAACTTGGTGCAGGCCGTCGTAATTGTCATCGCCGGTATTGTCCGTTTCGACATATTTGATTTCACCGTCCACGACGTGCATACGTAGCGGGCAGCGACTACCACAGTTAACTGTACAGGCGCTCCAGATAACCTTTTCGTCTGATTTTGTTGGAATGGCGCTATCGACAGCGTGCGCAATCCGACTAAAAGGTAATGTTAATGCGCTGCTGGCCATTGCCAGGCCGCCGATCGCTGTCGTTTTTACCAAACCACGGCGACTCACCTCAGCAGCCAATACCGCATCAGGGATTTTCGTTTTCATAATGGCTCACTCAAGCTTGCTCACGATTGATTCCAGTAACAAACCGTATTGTGTAATTATTTCTATAGCAGTTCGCTATATAGGCTTGTATACATCGAATAATTTGAAAATCAAAGAGATAGGTAGATTTTCACTCGAAAGTAGTATTACGTGTAAGTGAGGAGTAATTATTGTTCGGTATCAAAGGGAGACAAAAAAAGCGCCCGCAGGCGCTTTTTAGATTCAGAAAAATTGGGTATTAGCCAATATATTCCAGTCCGTTCATATACGGACGCAGAACTTCTGGTACTTCAATACGACCATCAGCCTGCTGATAGTTTTCCATAACCGCAACCAGCGTACGACCAACAGCCAGACCAGAACCGTTCAGGGTATGAACCAGACGGGTTTTCTTGTCCGACTTGCTGCGACAACGTGCCTGCATACGACGTGCCTGGAAATCCCAAACGTTGGAGCAGGAAGAGATCTCGCGGTAGGTGTTCTGTGCCGGGATCCATACTTCCAGGTCGTAAGTTTTGCAAGCGCCAAAGCCCATGTCGCCGGTACAAAGGATAATTTTACGGTACGGTAGGCCCAGCAGTTGCAGGACTTTTTCTGCATGACCAGTCATCTCTTCCAGCGCCGCCATTGAGTCTTCCGGGCGCACGATCTGCACCATTTCAACTTTGTCGAACTGGTGCATACGGATCAGACCACGGGTGTCACGACCATATGAACCGGCTTCAGAACGGAAGCATGGGGTGTGGGCGGTCATCTTAATTGGCAGATCATCTTCATCAATGATTTCACCGCGTACCAGGTTGGTCAGCGGAACTTCTGCCGTTGGGATCAGCGCATAGTTACTGGTGTCTGCTTCTTCTTCCAGCGGACGAGTATGGAACAGATCGCCAGCAAATTTCGGCAGCTGACCCGTACCGTACAGCGTGTCCTGGTTAACCAGGTACGGAACATAGTTCTCACTGTAGCCATGCTGTTCGGTATGCAGATCCAGCATAAACTGCGACAGTGCGCGGTGCATGCGAGCAATCTGCCCTTTCATTACCACAAAGCGGGAACCGGTCAGCTTAACTGCGGCTGCAAAGTCGAGGCCAGAGTGCATTTCACCCAGCGTCACATGGTCACGAACTTCAAAGTCAAACTCACGCGGGGTGCCCCAGCGGCTGACTTCGACGTTGTCATTTTCGTCTTTACCTACCGGCACTTCATCTGCAGGCAGGTTAGGGATGGTCAGCGCGATATCGCGAATTTCAGCCTGTAAAGCATCCAGCTCGGCTTTTGCTGCATCCAGCTCTTCGCCCAGTTTGTTCACTTCCAGACGTAAAGGCTCGATATCTTCCCCGCGCGCTTTCGCCTGGCCAATGGATTTCGATCGGGAGTTACGCTCCGCTTGCAGGTTTTCCGTTTTGACCTGCAATACTTTACGACGCTCTTCAAGAGCGCCCAGCTTATCTACATCCAGCTTAAAGCCCCGGCGTGCCAGTTTTTCAGCGACTGCGTCTGGCTCATTACGCAGCAGATTGGGATCGAGCATGCTTATCCTGTGCTTATCGAATTAAATGGGAGATGTGGCCACAGCCTGCGACCACAGGGATACAGTAACAACATTACCGCAACGATAACATTAACGGTAGCGTTTTATGGGGCTATTTTGATCCTGTTCAGCCAGCCAGGCGAGCTTTTCGCCAATCTTGCCTTCAAGGCCCCTGTTTGTCGGGAAATAATAGCGTGTTTGTGCTATTTCCGGCGGGAAGTAAACCTCACCGGCAGCATAAGCGTTTGCTTCATCATGAGCGTAACGATATTCCTGCCCGTAGCCCATTTCCTTCATTAATTTCGTCGGCGCATTACGCAAATGAACCGGCACGTCATAATCCGGACGTTCGCGAGCATCCGCCAGCGCGGCTTTAAACGCAGTGTAGACAGCGTTGCTTTTTGGCGCGCAGGCTAGGTAAACAATCGCCTGAGCAATGGCGCGTTCACCTTCCGCCGGGCCAACGCGAGTAAAGCAATCCCAGGCCGCAATTGCCACCTGCATCGCCCGTGGGTCGGCATTGCCGACATCTTCGGAAGCAATTGCCAGGCAACGACGCGCGACATATAACGGATCGCCACCGGCGGTAATAATTCGCGCATACCAGTAGAGCGCCGCATCGGGTGCGCTACCACGTACCGACTTATGCAGTGCGGAAATCAGATCGTAAAAGCGATCGCCTTTGTTATCAAAGCGGGCGCTACGTTCACCTGCGATTTCGGTCAGTAATTCAGGCTTCAGGACCCGCTTACCGCTATCATCGACTTCGGCCATATCCGCCATCATTTCCAGCGTATTTAACGCCCGGCGCGCGTCGCCATTCACCAGTTCAGCAATGGCGCGTCGTGTTTCATCTGGCAGAACAATATCCTGACCACCATAGCCACGGGTTTTGTCTTCCATCGCCTGAGTTAGTACTTGCTCAATATCCTCTGTACTCAGGGATTTCAATAGATAGACACGGGCACGGGAAAGCAGTGCCGAATTAAGCTCAAACGACGGGTTTTCAGTGGTTGCGCCAATAAAAGTGATGGTGCCGTCTTCAATATGTGGCAGAAATGCATCCTGCTGGCTTTTGTTGAAACGGTGAACTTCATCAACAAAAAGAATAGTGCGGCGACCTGCATTGCGATTTTGCCGGGCGCGCTCGATCGCCTCGCGAATTTCTTTCACGCCAGAGGTGACGGCAGAAATACGTTCCACATCAGCGTTCGCATAGCGGGCAATCACTTCAGCGAGGGTTGTTTTGCCGGTACCCGGTGGCCCCCAGAGGATCATAGAATGTAAATGCCCGGCTTCGATAGCGCGCGGCAACGGCTTCCCCGCAGCCAGCAAATGTTGCTGGCCGATATACTGTGCTAAATTTTCTGGCCGCATACGCGCGGCCAGAGGTTGAAAAGTATTATCCGAAAAATCGAGCGACAGATTGCTCACTCAGGTGCCTCTACTTACGTTGATCATCTACCGTGACGCCTTGCGGCGGGGTGAAGGTAAATTTCGCTGCATCCACAGCCCCATTTTGCTGGGATTTCAGTTGATAACTGCTGCGCTGATCGTCCTGCTCCACCGCGCTAAACTGATGGATTGTGCCATCACGTCCCACGTTAATGGTGAACTGCTTCAGATTGCCATTGCTGGCTTTCGGCGTCAGGACAAAGTCATCGCCATTCTGTTTGATATTGTACTGCTGCCAGTCGCTGGACTGGTTGCGGGCAATCAGCATAAACGGCGTATTACCGGTGGCATCTTTCAGCCAGGTTGCCGTAGCTTGCTCAACGAACGGGTTATAGAACCACAGTGTTTTACCGTCAGAAACCAGAATGCTTTCATCAGGTTGTGTCATATGCCAGTTGAATAAGTTTGGACGTTTCACCCACAGATCGCCCTGACCTTCCTGCACCGCCGCGCCGCTACCGTCAGTCACTTTTTGTGTGAAGCTGGCGTGGAAGCTGCTGACTTTATCCAGGCGGCTTTTCAGATCGCTTGCGGCATCAGCCCAAACGCTGCTTGCTACTAAGCTTGAGAGTAATGCACAGGTGATGGCAATTTTTTTCATCATTATTCCTCAAATTACGTCACTCCCGATCGGGAGTTCCCTCTACTCTCTATTCCAGGCTAATAATCAGCTTGAGGAAAGAAGAAAATACTGAATTTTCAGTTGATAGAGTGCCGGATGCGACGCTACCGCGCCTTATCCGGCAATGCATTAATTAGTCAAACGGCGGTGGGGCCAGCACTTCACGATTACCGTTGTGCCCCTGTTCGCTGACAATCCCCTGCGCTTCCATCTGTTCGATAATACGCGCTGCACGGTTATAACCAATGCGGAACTGACGCTGTACGCCAGAAATTGACGCTTTGCGTTTTTCAGTGACAAACTGCACCGCCTGATCGAACAACGGATCCAGTTCTTCAGCGCCATCGAAACCGCCCGCGCCACCTTCGCTTTCACTGTCGGAAGTGATGCCATCAACATACTGTGGGCGACCACGCGCTTTCCAGTCCTGCACCACGGCATGAACTTCCTGATCGCGAACAAAAGCACCATGGACACGTACCGGCAACGTGGAGTTCGGCCCAGAGTAGAGCATATCCCCCATCCCCAGCAGTGATTCCGCGCCAGCCTGATCAAGAATGGTACGTGAGTCAATCTTACTGGATACGGTAAAGGCGATACGGGTCGGAATATTCGCTTTAATCAGACCAGTAATAACATCAACCGATGGACGCTGAGTTGCCAGTACGAGGTGGATACCCGCGGCACGGGCTTTTTGCGCCAGACGTGCTATCAGCTCTTCCACTTTTTTACCTACCGTCATCATCAGGTCGGCAAATTCGTCAACCAACACCACAATGTATGGTTCTTTTTTCAGCACCGGATGCTGGGCATCCATACTGTCACCCGGCTTCCAGTACGGGTCTGGAATCGGACGCATCATGCGATCGGCTTCAGCAATTTTTTCGTTATAACCCGCCAGATTACGCACACCCAGCGCAGACATCAGTTTATACCGACGCTCCATCTCGTTAACACACCAGCGCAGCGCGTTGGCGGCATCTTTCATATCAGTAACGACTTCCGTTAACAGATGCGGAATGCCTTCATAAACCGAAAGCTCCAGCATTTTCGGGTCGATCATGATGAAACGCACATCTTCTGGCTGTGCTTTATAAAGCATGCTCAGGATCATCGCGTTCACACCGACAGATTTACCGGAACCGGTAGTCCCCGCAACCAACAAGTGCGGCATTTTCGCCAGATCGGCAACCACCGGCTCACCGGCGATATCTTTACCCAGCACCACGGTTAATGGCGACGGATTATCGCGGAATTTGGCGTTATCCAAAACTTCGCGCAGATAAACGGTTTGTCGTTTTTTATTTGGTAACTCCAGACCTACATAGGGTTTGCCAGGAATAACTTCAACGACACGCACCGCCACCGTCGAAAGTGAACGGGCAAGGTCCCGTGACAAGTTAGAAATGCGCGCCGCTTTTACGCCAGGAGCCAGGTTAAGTTCAAAGCGAGTGATAACCGGCCCCGGAGAGTAATTGACGACATCGGCTTTAATACGGAAATCAGCCAGACGCGCTTCCACCAGGCGAGCCATTTGTTCAAGCGCAAAGGTATCTACCGGCTCCACTTCGCTCGGCGGCGGTGTCAGCAAATCCAGAGAAGGCAGCGGCGTCGTCGGTTTATGCAACGGACGGCTGTCGCCATTACGCATCAACAGCGGATGAAGCAGGGTATCCTGCTGCTGCGGTGCAACCGGTTGTTGCGGCTGTTGATACTGCGGCTGCGGCGCAACTGGTTGTTGCGGCTGCTGATATTGCGGCTGTGGCGCAACCGGTTGTTGCGGCTGCTGATATTGTGGCTGCGGCGCAACCTGCTGTTGTGGCTGCTGATACTGCGGCTGCGGCGCAACCGGCTGTTGCGGCTGCTGATATTGCTGCTGTGGCGCAACCGGTTGTTGCGGCTGCTGATACTGCTGCTGCGGTGCAACCGGTTGTTGCGGCTGCTGATATTGCTGCTGTGGCGGAACTGGTTGTTGCGGCTGCTGATACTGCTGCTGCGGTGCAACCGGTTGTTGCGGCTGCTGTACAGGTTCAACAATTGGCGTAAACAACGGTTCGTGTGGACCATCATCCAGCAACGCTTTCATTGGCGAAAATTCAAAATCATCCAGCGAGAACGGATTCGCCCCAGCCGGTTGTTCGCCGGAATAACGTTGTTGTTGAGTTTGCGCAAACTGACGAGCCAGTTCAGCCTCTGCCGCAGCATCTGCATCTTCTGCGTTTACGGGCACATCATGTTGATACTGTTCGCCATAGCGTTGCTGCTGTGTCTGGGCGAACTGACGTGCCAGTTCATCCTGCTGCATCGCATCGATTTCATCATCGTTATACTGATCGCCAGAATCATACTGATTGCGCTGGGCTTCACGGGCTTTCTCTTCCGCCGCACGCTGTGAGGGCAGCTTAATACCGTAAGACGCCAGTTCACGACGAGTTGGCACGCGGATACGTTTCGGTCGTGGCAACTGCGGGCCAATCCCCTCTTTGACTTGCGGACGCGGTCCACCGCTATTTGCCAGACTGAAGACTGGCGCGGCAACGGTTGCGGCAGCCCCCGTCGCCAGTGTCGCTTTTTTCACGCCAGATGCCAGCGGAGAAACAGCGGCAGCGGCTTCTACTGGAGGTACTGCTGCAACAGAAGGCGCTTTCAACGAAGATTTGATCGGTTCTGGTTCTTTAACCGGTTCTGGAATCGGTTGATACCAGGCCGCAAGTTGTTCACGTTCACGGGCTCGCTTCTCTTCCACTTCTTCAAAATAGTAAAGCGGCGGACGCGCGGGTTTTGTCTCTTCTACAACGGGTTCAGGCTCCACAACAGGCTGCTGTTCAACGGATTGCGGCTGTTGGTACAACGGCTCCTGAGCGGCTGGTTGCTGATAAGTTTGCTCAGTCTGGTATGTAGACTGTGGAGCAAAAGTGGATTGCTGCTCTTCGGCTTGCCAGGCGTTACCTGCCACCGGTTGTTCTGGCGCAGGGGCGTAATACGGTTGCTGAACAGGTTGTTCCGCCGCAGGAGCGTAGTAAGGTTGTTGCGCAGGTTGTTCAGCTGCAGGTGCATAATACGGCTGCTGCGGCTGTACTGGTTGTTGCAGCGGCTCATTATATTGCACTGCAGGCTGTGCATATTGTGACTGCTGTGGGTAACCTTCCGGTGCAGGAGCAATAACCGGCTCTCCCGTTTGTGGACCCGGTACAGGCTGCCAGGCTACTGTAGGTTGCGAAGGTGGAACATCAACAGAGGCAACAGGCGGCGTCTGAGTCACAGGTTCAACCGGCGCAGCCCAGCTTTGTGTCGCCGTGGTAGCAGCAGCTGCTACAGCGACAGGTTCGGTAATTGGCGCACCGTTTAATAATGGATCGTATTCGTCATATTCTGGCTGCGTTGCACGATTGCCCGAAAATAGGACGTCGTCCGGGTCGGCAGCCACACCGCGTGCAGTGTAGATAATCTCTTCGTCATCATCCATCCGCTTACCGGAGAACAACGCAGCGTCTGTTTGCCGCCCCATCGGATTAATGAATTTTTCCGCCAACCGTTTACGACGCGCTAGCGCGCCGCGAAGAATACGGGCACGGCGTGATTCATGCTGTTTGCCGTGGTTTTCATCTTCATACTCTTCGTCATCTTCATATTCATCTTCATCGACCCAGGTATCATCGCGACGGGTACGATTACTGGCGAAGGTGAGAATGTTTAAAATCCAGCCGCCGAGTTTTTCAGCAATGGTCACCCATGACCAACCGGTGAACAGCGTCAGGCCCGCAGCCCAAACGCAGAGCAGCGCAATAGTTCCCCCGCTACTGTGTAGCAGTGGTTGTAGCGTAGTGCTTAGTAAGCTGCCAATGACGCCACCGGAGGCAAAATACCAGATATCGTCAGCGTTGATTGCCGCCAGACCACAGGAGGTAAGGATGAGCGCCAAAACGCCAATGATGCGTAGCGAAACGGCAAAATAATCAATGTATTCGTCACTGGACTGATGACGCCAGGCAAACCAACAACCGCCGACAATAATGACGGGAATGGTGTAAGCCATCACGCCAAAAATAAAGAACAGCGTATCTGCCAGCCACGCACCGGGCATCCCACCTAAATTATGGATAGGTTCATGCCAGGCCGTTTGCGACCAGCTGGGGTCCGAAGGGTTAAAGCTTAGTAAGGCAGCCATCAACCAGACGGCAAACAGGACAATAAGGATCAGCAACGCTTCCAGAAGGCGACGGCCGCTACTTAACTTTGTCAATGTGACTTCTTTGTCTTCAGTGTATTCCTGGCTCAAGAAAGGCTCTCCAGGTTACAGGCTTTTCCTGCCCGATGCTAAAACGGACAACAGTACCAGGTTACCCCAGTACTGTTGCTGTATGGATTAACAGGAGTGTAATCAAAATACGCCGATTTTGCACCTGTTCCGTGTTAGCGCGTCTTAATAACCAGACGATTACTCTGCTTGACTTCTTCCATAACAACGTATGTCCGTGTGTCATTGACGCCAGGCAGACGCAGCAGGGTTTCCCCCAGCAACTTACGGTAAGCTGACATATCCGGCACGCGTGTTTTCAACAGGTAGTCGAAATCACCAGATACTAAATGACACTCCTGAATTTCTTCAAGTTTTTGTACAGCGGTATTGAATTGTTCAAACACATCCGGTGCGCCACGATTCAGAGTAATCTCAACGAATACCAGAAGTGATGCATCCAGATAATGGGGGTTAAGCAGCGCCGTATAGCCCTGAATAAACCCTTGTCTTTCCAGCCGACGCACACGCTCAAGGCACGGCGTTGGGGAAAGTCCCACACGTTTAGAAAGCTCGACGTTAGAAATACGCCCATCCTTTTGCAACTCATTAAGAATGTTACGATCGATACGGTCGAGATCTTTGCCAGGGCGCTTCTTGCTATCTACCATTATTATTGTCTCTCTGTATTCCTTCCCTACTCCTGTCTGACCCTGAAACATCACTGTTCAGAGTCGCTACCCGTCACGATAGACCGAAATCATGAAGATTCACGGCGCGCAATGCCTGGGTCTACGGTGAGAAGACCGTTGCCTTGTGGCAGCTATCGACATCACGAATGGCGTCTGTCCACGCCATACGTAGATTTCACTAGCACGGTAAACATGGTATTTACATGCATGGTTATGCGCATATAAGAATACTGTTTTTTTTCTTCCTCGAATGTTTTCGCAAAACACCAGGGGATTGTCAAAGCAAAACATCGATTTTTAGTACAACATGCCAGATATTCATTAACAGGGGCGTTTATTCATCATTTAATCGGCTTATAAAGCGGGAAATTTAAGTAGCAGAGGTGATAATGACGGGAGAATTTGACCTGCTTATCGATGCTGCCGATTGCACAAATTGTTAACAAAATCGTCATACTCTTTTTTTACGTCTGTAAATTCCCTACAATCCTGCCCATTGTCTGCCAACAACTATGGGGATCTCATGGGCACGACCAAACACAGTAAACTGCTTATCCTGGGTTCAGGCCCGGCGGGATACACCGCTGCTGTCTACGCGGCGCGCGCCAACCTGCAACCTGTGCTGATTACCGGCATGGAAAAAGGCGGCCAACTGACCACCACCACGGAAGTGGAAAACTGGCCTGGCGATCCAAACGATCTGACCGGTCCGTTATTAATGGAGCGCATGCACGAACATGCCACCAAGTTTGAAACTGAGATCATTTTTGATCATATCAACAAGGTGGATCTGCAAAACCGTCCGTTCCGTCTGAATGGCGATAACGGCGAATACACTTGCGACGCGCTGATTATTGCCACCGGAGCTTCTGCACGCTATCTCGGCCTGCCCTCTGAAGAAGCCTTTAAAGGCCGTGGGGTTTCTGCTTGTGCAACCTGCGACGGTTTCTTCTATCGCAACCAGAAAGTTGCGGTCATCGGCGGCGGCAATACCGCGGTTGAAGAGGCGCTGTATCTGTCTAACATCGCTTCGGAAGTGCATCTGATTCACCGCCGTGACGGTTTCCGCGCGGAAAAAATCCTTATTAAGCGTCTGATGGATAAAGTGGAGAACGGCAACATCATTCTGCACACCAACCGTACGCTGGAAGAAGTGACCGGCGATCAAATGGGTGTCACTGGCGTTCGTCTGCGCGATACGCAAAACAGCGATAACATCGAGTCACTCGACGTTGCTGGTCTGTTTGTTGCTATCGGTCACAGCCCGAATACTGCCATTTTCGAAGGGCAGCTGGAACTGGAAAACGGCTACATCAAAGTGCAGTCGGGTATTCATGGTAATGCCACCCAGACCAGCATCCCTGGCGTCTTTGCCGCGGGTGACGTGATGGATCATATTTATCGTCAGGCCATTACTTCGGCCGGTACAGGCTGCATGGCAGCACTTGATGCGGAACGCTACCTCGATGGTTTAGCTGACGCAAAATAATTTTACAAATCAGTAACAAAAGTAAAGAAGGCGACACCATGCGACTATGGGTCGCCTTTATTTTTTCCCCGTTGTAACATTGCTCTGCAAATAATTCTGATAACTCACCTGCTAAGCGTGCAATGAATAAATCCCGTCAAAAAGAGTTAACCCGCTGGTTAAAACAGCAAAGCGTCATCTCCCAACGTTGGCTGAATATTTCTCGTCTGCTGGGCTTTGTAAGCGGCATATTGATCATTGCCCAGGCCTGGTTCATGGCGCGAATTCTGCAACATATGATTATGGAGAATATTCCCCGTGAAGCCCTGCTGCTTCCCTTTACGTTACTGGTTCTGACCTTTGTACTGCGCGCATGGGTGGTCTGGTTACGCGAACGGGTGGGTTATCACGCCGGGCAGCATATCCGCTTTGCCATCCGCCGTCAGGTTCTCGACCGTCTGCAACAAGCAGGGCCAGCGTGGATTCAGGGTAAACCTGCGGGGAGCTGGGCGACGTTGGTACTCGAGCAAATTGACGATATGCATGATTACTATGCACGCTACCTGCCGCAAATGGCGCTGGCAGTGTCGGTGCCGTTGCTGATTGTGGTGGCGATCTTCCCCTCTAACTGGGCTGCGGCGCTCATTCTGCTGGGCACAGCACCGTTAATTCCGTTGTTTATGGCGCTGGTTGGGATGGGGGCTGCCGATGCTAACCGGCGTAACTTTCTCGCTCTTGCTCGCTTAAGTGGGCATTTCCTCGATCGCCTGCGCGGCATGGAAACATTGCGTATTTTTGGTCGTGGTGAAGCTGAAATTGAAAGTATTCGTTCTGCTTCGGAAGATTTCCGCCAACGGACAATGGAAGTGCTACGGCTGGCGTTTTTATCCTCCGGCATTCTCGAATTTTTTACCTCGCTGTCAATTGCTCTGGTGGCGGTCTACTTTGGTTTTTCCTATCTCGGCGAGCTGGATTTTGGTCACTACGATACCGGTGTGACGCTGGCTGCGGGTTTTCTGGCCCTGATCCTTGCGCCAGAGTTTTTCCAGCCATTACGCGATCTCGGTACGTTTTATCATGCTAAAGCCCAGGCTGTTGGTGCAGCTGACAGTCTGAAAACGTTTATGGAAACCCCGCTCGCCCATCCGCAGCGCGGTGAGACGGAAATAGCATCAACCGATCCGGTGACCATTGAGGCCGAGGAGCTGTTTATCACGTCGCCGGAAGGTAAAACGCTGGCCGGACCGCTGAACTTTACTTTGCCAGCAGGCCAACGTGCAGTGTTGGTTGGTCGCAGCGGTTCAGGTAAAAGCTCACTGCTGAACGCGCTTTCTGGTTTTCTCTCATATCAGGGATCATTACGAATCAACGGGATAGAATTACGCGATTTATCACCAGAATCATGGCGTAAACATCTCTCCTGGGTTGGGCAAAACCCACAATTACCGGCAGCAACATTGCGGGATAACGTACTACTGGCGCGACCTGATGCCAGCGAACAAGAATTACAAGCAGCGCTGGATAACGCCTGGGTCAGCGAGTTTCTACCGCTCCTGCCACAAGGCGTTGATACGCCTGTTGGCGACCAGGCTGCCCGCCTTTCTGTGGGGCAGGCGCAGCGCGTGGCGGTGGCCCGTGCGTTACTAAATCCCTGTTCGCTATTACTGTTGGATGAACCCGCTGCCAGCCTTGATGCTCACAGTGAACAGCGCGTAATGGAGGCGCTGAATGCCGCCTCTCTGCGCCAGACAACGTTAATGGTCACCCACCAGTTAGAAGATCTTGCTGACTGGGATGTCATTTGGGTTATGCAGGATGGCCGGATTATTGAGCAAGGACGTTACGCGGAATTAAGTGTGGCTGGCGGCCCATTCGCCACATTACTGGCCCATCGTCAGGAGGAGATTTAAATGCGCGCTTTGCTACCCTATCTGGCACTGTATAAACGTCATAAATGGATGTTAAGTCTTGGTATTGTGCTGGCAATTGTGACGCTGCTCGCCAGTATCGGTCTGTTGACACTTTCCGGCTGGTTCCTCTCGGCCTCAGCGGTTGCGGGGGTTGCCGGACTGTACAGCTTCAACTATATGCTACCCGCTGCGGGCGTGCGTGGTGCCGCAATCACCCGTACTGCCGGGCGTTATTTTGAACGTCTGGTAAGTCACGACGCGACTTTCCGCGTGTTGCAGCATCTGCGCATTTACACCTTCAGCAAATTGTTGCCCCTCTCCCCTGCCGGACTGGCGCGCTATCGTCAGGGCGAATTGCTCAACCGCGTGGTGGCGGATGTTGATACGCTCGATCATCTTTACCTGCGCGTTATCTCGCCGCTGGTGGGCGCTTTTGTGGTGATTATGGTGGTGACAATCGGGTTAAGTTTCCTTGATTTCACCCTCGCCTTTACGCTGGGCGGCATTATGTTACTGACGCTTTTCCTGATGCCACCGCTGTTTTATCGTGCGGGAAAAAGCACCGGGCAAAATCTGACTCATCTTCGCGGACAGTATCGCCAACAACTGACGGCCTGGCTGCAAGGGCAAGCTGAGCTGACCATTTTTGGTGCCAGCGATCGTTATCGCACGCAATTAGAGAATACAGAAATTCAATGGCTGGAAGCGCAACGCCGTCAATCTGAACTGACCGCATTGTCGCAAGCGATAATGCTGCTCATTGGCGCGTTAGCGGTGATCCTGATGCTGTGGATGGCGTCTGGCGGCGTTGGCGGCAATGCTCAACCCGGCGCGTTAATTGCCCTGTTTGTCTTCTGCGCGTTAGCCGCGTTTGAAGCACTGGCACCAGTAACGGGTGCATTTCAGCATCTGGGGCAAGTCATTGCCTCTGCCGTTCGGATCACTGACTTAACGGATCAAAAACCGGAAGTCACCTTCCCTGATACCCAAACTCATGTTGCCAATCGCGTTTCGCTGACGTTACGGGATGTTCAGTTCACTTATCCGGAGCAATCCCAACAGGCACTTAAAGGGATTTCTCTTCAGGTAAACGCCGGGGAACATATAGCGATTCTCGGGCGAACCGGATGCGGCAAATCAACACTGTTACAACTGCTGACCCGCGCTTGGGACCCGCAACAGGGAGAGATTTTGCTTAACGATAGCCCCATAGCCAGCCTGAATGAAGCGGCTCTACGACAGACCATCAGCGTTGTTCCTCAGCGAGTGCATCTGTTTAGCGCCACGCTGCGTGATAATCTGTTACTCGCCTCGCCTGGCAGTAGTGATGAGGCTCTGGCGGAGAGCTTGCGTCGCGTTGGTCTGGAGAAGCTGCTCGAGGATGCAGGTCTCAACAGTTGGTTAGGTGAAGGCGGACGCCAGCTCTCCGGTGGTGAACTGCGCCGTCTGGCTATCGCCCGTGCGCTGTTACATGATGCGCCACTGGTGTTGCTGGATGAACCTACCGAAGGCTTAGATGCCACAACCGAAAGCCAGATCCTTGAATTGCTTGCAGAAATGATGCGTGAGAAAACGGTGTTAATGGTCACCCATCGACTTCGCGGACTCTCTCGTTTCCAACAAATAATAGTGATGGACAACGGGCAAATTATTGAGCAAGGTACTCACGCAGAGCTGCTTGCCAGACAGGGGCGTTATTACCAGTTCAAGCAGGGTTTGTAAGCTATTATTGAACGATCCGACTTGCGTGGAGTTTTGCGGTCATGCGCCTGGTTCAGCTTTCTCGCCATTCAATAGCCTTCCCTTCCCCGGAAGGCGCATTACGTGAGCCTAACGGCCTGCTGGCACTTGGGGGCGATCTTAGCCCTGCGCGCCTGTTAATGGCTTACCAGCGTGGTATTTTTCCGTGGTTTTCTCCAGGCGACCCCATCCTCTGGTGGTCGCCCGATCCCCGCGCGGTGCTATGGCCAGAATCACTGCATATCAGCCGTAGTATGAAGCGATTTCATAAACGCTCGCCCTATCGTGTCACGATGAATTACGCTTTTGGTCAGGTCATTGAAGGCTGTGCCAGCGATCGCGAAGAAGGAACCTGGATCACGCGTGGCGTGGTCGAAGCCTACCATCGCCTTCACGAACTCGGCCATGCCCACTCCATTGAAGTCTGGCGTGAAGATGAGCTTGTCGGCGGTATGTACGGCGTGGCCCAGGGAACGCTATTTTGTGGCGAGTCCATGTTCAGCCGGATGGAAAATGCGTCTAAAACGGCGCTTCTGGTATTCTGTGAGGAATTTATCGGTCATGGCGGTAAGCTTATCGACTGCCAGGTCCTTAACGATCACACAGCATCGCTTGGTGCCTGCGAAATTCCCCGCCGGGATTACCTTAATTATCTCAATCAAATGCGCCTCGGACGATTGCCGAATAATTTCTGGGTACCACGATGCTTGTTTTCACCACAAGAATGAATGTTTTCGGCACATTTCTCCCCAGAGTGTTATAATTGCGGTCGCAGAGTTGGTTACGCTCATTACCCCGCTGCCGATAAGGAATTTTTCGCGTCAGGTAACGCCCATCGTTTATCTCACCGCTCCCTTATACGTTGCGCTTTTGGTGCGGCTTAGCCGTGTGTTTTCGGAGTAATGTGCCGAACCTGTTTGTTGCGATTTAGCGCGCAAATCTTTACTTATTTACAGAACTTCGGCATTATCTTGCCGGTTCAAATTACGGTAGTGATACCCCAGAGGATTAGATGGCCAAAGAAGACAATATTGAAATGCAAGGTACCGTTCTTGAAACGTTGCCTAATACCATGTTCCGCGTAGAGTTAGAAAACGGTCACGTGGTTACTGCACACATCTCCGGTAAAATGCGCAAAAACTACATCCGCATCCTGACGGGCGACAAAGTGACTGTTGAACTGACCCCGTACGACCTGAGCAAAGGCCGCATTGTCTTCCGTAGTCGCTGATTGTTTTACCGCCTGATGGGCGAAGAGAAAGAACGAGTAAAAGGTCGGTTTAACCGGCCTTTTTATTTTGTGATATGTATGAAGTACTTTGGAAGTATAAGTCCGTAACTTGTCTCGATGTAGATATACTGCACAACTTGTTTACAGTATGAGCAAACAATAATTATCATTAAAATTCTTCTTGACCGTTTTACTCCAACTCCCTATAGTAGCGCCCCGTTGCCACCCATGAGGTTTGGTAGCAAAACAATTTGGTGAGGTGTCCGAGTGGCTGAAGGAGCACGCCTGGAAAGTGTGTATACGGCAACGTATCGGGGGTTCGAATCCCCCCCTCACCGCCATATTTAAAGAAGAGCTCGTACGAAAGTGCGAGCTTTTTTTTCGCATTTTATCTGTCTGTACGGCAGTGAACGCGTTCGCAAAGGTTTTACCGCACCCCGTCGATTTCTAAGCTGCCTGTACGGCAGTGAACTCAAATACTACACGTTTAGCCCGTTGTTAATAAAGCAAAACCATCCCATTCTCCTGCAGCACCCTTTTTTATCCTTACCTTCCCGCAGCACTAATTATCAACAACTTACCATCATCATTAAAAAAAGGGTCTGAACCTCCTCCACCCCATAAACAAAAAGTCCGTAACCTCTTTCGAGATTACGGACTTGACCAACCTACCTAACAATCAGATTAATGCGCTGCTTCCGCCTTGTGCTTTTGTGCACTCTGGAATCCGTAAGTCAGCTCATTTTTCTCTTTATCCAGCGCGACGGTGACCTGACCGCCGTCCACCAGCGAACCAAACAGCAGTTCGTTGGCGAGCGGTTTTTTCAGGTTGTCCTGGATGACACGCGCCATCGGACGTGCGCCCATTGCCCGGTCGTAACCTTTCTCGGCCAGCCAGTTACGCGCTTCCTGGCTCACTTCCAGAGAAACACCTTTCTGATCCAGCTGAACCTGCAACTCGACGATGAATTTATCCACCACCTGATGGATCACGTCGGTTGACAGATGATCAAACCAGATAATGTTGTCGAGACGGTTACGGAATTCCGGTGTAAAGATCTTCTTGATCTCCTCCATCGCATCGGTGCTGTTATCCTGGTGGATAAGACCAATGGATTTACGCTCAGTTTCACGTACCCCGGCGTTGGTGGTCATCACCAGCACCACGTTACGGAAGTCCGCTTTGCGTCCGTTGTTATCGGTCAGCGTACCGTTGTCCATCACCTGCAACAGAATATTGAACACGTCCGGATGCGCTTTCTCGATTTCGTCCAGCAACAGCACCGCATGTGGATGCTTGATGACCGCATCAGTCAGCAAACCTCCCTGATCAAAACCAACGTATCCCGGAGGCGCACCAATCAGACGGCTGACGGTATGGCGTTCCATATACTCGGACATATCAAAGCGCAGCAGCTCAATGCCCAACGCTTTCGAAAGCTGTACCGTCACCTCTGTTTTCCCGACCCCGGTAGGGCCGGCAAACAGGAACGAACCAACCGGTTTATGTTCGTGACCTAAACCTGCACGCGCCATCTTAATGGCTTCAGTCAGCGCCTCAATGGCTTTATCCTGACCGAAGACCAGCATTTTCAGGCGATCGCCGAGGTTTTTCAGGGTATCGCGGTCACTCTGAGAAACACTCTTCTCTGGAATGCGCGCAATACGGGCCACCACGGACTCAATATCCGCCACATTAACGGTTTTCTTGCGTTTGCTTACCGGCATCAGGCGTGCGCGAGCGCCCGCTTCGTCGATAACGTCAATGGCTTTATCCGGCAGATGACGATCGTTAATGTATTTCACCGCCAGCTCTACCGCTGCACGCACCGCTTTTGCGGTATAACGCACGTCGTGGTGCGCTTCATACTTCGGTTTCAGGCCATTGATGATTTGAACAGTTTCTTCGATCGACGGTTCAGTAATATCAATTTTCTGGAAGCGACGCGCCAGAGCACGGTCTTTCTCGAAAATGTTGCTGAACTCCTGATAGGTTGTCGAACCAATTACGCGAATTTTACCGCTGGAGAGCAACGGTTTGATCAGGTTAGCCGCATCGACCTGGCCACCAGACGCTGCCCCCGCACCGATAATGGTGTGGATCTCATCAATAAACAGGATGCTGTTAGTGTCCTGCTCCAGCTGCTTGAGCAACGCTTTAAAACGTTTTTCAAAGTCGCCGCGATATTTAGTGCCCGCTAACAGAGAACCGATATCGAGAGAGTAAATCGTACAGTCAGCCATCACTTCCGGCACATCGCCCTGAACAATTCGCCAGGCAAGACCTTCCGCAATCGCGGTTTTACCGACACCAGATTCCCCCACCAGCAGCGGGTTGTTTTTACGGCGACGGCAGAGAACCTGAATAGCACGCTCCAGCTCCTTCTCACGACCAATCAGTGGGTCGATTCCGCCCACGCGCGCAAGCTGATTCAGGTTCGTCGTGAAATTCTCCATACGTTCCTCCCCACCAGCTTGTTCTTCGCTGTTTGGCTGGCTGCCAGGATCAGAAGACTGTGTCGGCTCGTCTTTACGCGTGCCATGAGAGATAAAGTTCACCACATCGAGACGGCTGACTTCATGTTTACGCAACAGATATGCCGCCTGCGACTCCTGTTCGCTAAAGATAGCGACCAGAACGTTTGCACCGGTTACCTCATTGCGACCGGAGGACTGGACATGGAAGACCGCACGTTGCAGTACACGCTGAAAACTCAGCGTCGGCTGTGTGTCGCGCTCCTCTTCACTGGCAGGCAGAACGGGTGTGGTTTGTTCAATAAAGGCTTCCAGTTCCTGACGGAGCGCAACCAAATCCACAGAACACGCTTCCAGCGCCTCCCGGGCAGATGGGTTACTGAGCAGCGCCAGTAACAAGTGCTCGACGGTCATAAACTCATGACGGTGCTCGCGCGCTCTGGCGAAAGCCATATTTAAACTGAGTTCCAGTTCTTGATTGAGCATAGGCACCTCCCCCAATTTTTATGCCTGCATTCAGGCTTTTTCTAGCGTACACAGCAATGGATGCTCATTCTCCCTCGCGTACTTGTTCACCATCGCCACTTTGGTTTCTGCAACCTCGGCGGTAAAGACTCCGCAAATGGCCTTCCCCTGGTAGTGAACAGCGAGCATCAATTGCGTTGCACGTTCTACATCATAAGAAAAGAATTTTTGTAACACGTCAATAACAAACTCCATCGGAGTGTAATCATCATTGACTAATATCACTTTATACATAGATGGCGGTTTTAGCGCGTCGCGAACTTTTTCTTCCGCCAGTTGATCAAAGTCCAGCCAGTCGTTCGTTTTACCCATTGTCAGTTATCATCTTCGGTTACGGTTATCGGCAGAACGCCCTGCCGCTGACAAGAGCTTATTTGCCTGACCAATCTACTCCACATGATAGATAACTATCATCTATCGTTGGCATCAGCGACATCTGTCACATTCCTGTCAATAGCGTTAACTGCTTCAAATTTTTGATTCATACCTGCCCCCTGGCCCCTGTCAAACGCTTGACGGCTCGCCCTAATTCTCTAAATTGTATTTCTAGAGTTGGCGAGGTTTTGAACAGCCCCCTCTCTGACCCCGGTTTATTCCATCTTACTTGTATAAGATTTGCGAAGGATGTCGAAGCATGGAAAAGGGTACTGTTAAGTGGTTCAACAATGCCAAAGGGTTTGGTTTCATCTGCCCTGAAGGCGGCGGCGAAGATATTTTCGCTCATTATTCCACCATTCAGATGGATGGTTACAGAACGCTAAAAGCTGGACAATCCGTTCAGTTTGATGTCCACCAGGGGCCAAAAGGCAATCACGCCAGTGTTATTGTGCCCGTCGAAGTAGAAGCGGCAGTCGCATAGCTCTTCTGTCTCATTGTGTACATCCTAAAGGCAAAATGCCAGCCCGATCGGCTGGCATTTTTATCTCAAAAATTACTCTCGTGCCAGAGCATCTACTGGATCCAGTCGTGCCGCATTTCGTGCGGGTAACCATCCAAATAAAATCCCGGTGGCCGTCGAGCAGAGAAACGCCAGCAGCAGTGCCAACGGTGAAAAACCAATCTCCCAGCCGGGTAAGAAAAGCTGCAAGGTGAAAGCAATTAACAGTGACAGAGTTATTCCCAACGCGCCACCGACCAGGCAAACCAGTACGGCTTCGATCAGGAACTGTTGCAAAACATCGCTTGCTCGCGCACCTACAGCCATGCGAATGCCAATTTCCCGCGTCCGCTCGGTCACTGACACCAGCATAATATTCATTACACCAATACCGCCCACCACCAGCGAAATCACCGCCACCAGCGTCAGAAACAGTTGTAAAGTACGTGTGGTCTTTTCAACAGTTTTCAAGACGCCGTCCATGTTCCAGGTAAAGAAATCCTTCTTTCCGTGGCGCAGTGAAAGTAAACGCGTGAGTTGCTGTTCCGCCTCGGCGCTGTCAAATCCTTCTTTTACCCTGACAGTAATGGAGTTCAGCCACGACTGGCCCATAACTCGCCCGGACATCGTGCTGTAAGGTAGCCAGACACGCAGCACTTTACTGCTACCAAACATCGACTGTTTTTCTTCCGCCACACCAATGACTCTGGCGGGCATATTGCCGACCAGAATCACCTCGCCAACCACATCTGCTTTATGGGGGAAAAGCTGGCGGCGAGTATTACTGTCGAGAACCACGACCTGCGCACGACCGTTCAGCTGCTCCTGATTAAAGGTGTTTCCTTCACTGAAGGTCATGCCATAGACATTAAAATAATCGCCGCTCACGCCATTGGCACTGGCAGCAACATCAACATTGTTATAACGCAGGCGCAGGTTTTGCGAGACGGCAGGTGTGGCTGAGGCGACCCACGGTTGTTTTTGGATGGCGATTAAGTCGTCGTACTTCAGCGCCTGCTGATATTGCGGATCGTCATCGCCAAAATCTTTCCCGGGATAGACATCAATAGTATTCGTACCAATAGAACGAATATCCGCCAGCACCATTTGTTTGGCGGCGTCACCCACCACGACAATGGAAACCACCGACGCAATACCGATAATAATCCCCAGCATGGTCAGTAAAGTACGCATTTTATTCGCTGCCAGCGCCCGCCATGCCATCGTCAGCGCCTCGTTAAAACCGCTGACAAACTGCCGCCAGCCAGACACCGTGTTGACAACAGGCTCCGTCCCGCCAGCAACATTCACTTTTTCAATGGCGGGAGGATTGCGCACAATTTCGCCGTCGCGAATTTCGATCACCCGCTCGGCCTGAGCAGCGACCTGCGGATCGTGGGTGACGATAATCACCGTATGCCCACGATCGCGCAGCTGATGCAGGATCGCCATCACCTCTTCGCCAGAATGGCTGTCCAGTGCGCCGGTTGGTTCATCGGCAAGAATTACCTGACCACCGTTCATCAATGCCCGCGCGATGCTGACGCGCTGTTGCTGACCACCCGAAAGCTGTGCCGGATAATACTCTGTACGGTCTTCCAGCCCCAGTCGTTGCAGTAACCCCTGGGCGCGAAGCAGCCGCTGTTTCCGCTCAAGACCGGCATAGACGGCGGGTACTTCAACGTTCTGCTCGGCGGTTAAATGCGAAAGTAAATGGTAACGCTGGAAAATAAAGCCGAAATGCTCGCGGCGCAGTTGCGCCAGCGCATCGGCGTCCAGTGTGGCAACATCCTGACCGGCGACGCGATAGGTGCCGCTGGTGGCCTTATCCAGACAGCCGAGAATATTCATCAGGGTCGATTTACCGGAACCTGAAGCGCCAACAATCGCTACCATCTCACCGGCATAAATATCGAGGGTGATGCCCTTCAGCACCTCAACCTGCTCATCACCGGCAGGATAGCTGCGACGAATATCCTTTAATTCGAGCAAAGGCGTCATTGTGCAGCTCCTGGTTTGGCCTCACCAATCACCACTTCATCGCCCGCTTCAAGCCCTTTGACAATCTCAACATCGGTATCGTTACGTGCGCCAATCGTCACTTCACGCTCGCGTGTTTCACCATTACGCAACAATTTGACTTTATAACGATTATCGCCAACCGGATCGCCTAACGCCGACAGAGGGATCGTCAGCACATTTTTCACATCGGTGAGCTGAATATGCACTTGCGCAGTCATATCCAGCCGCAGCAAACCATTGGGGTTGGGGACTTCAAAACGGGCGTAATAGAAAATAGCGTCGTTAACCTTTTCCGGCGTCGGTAGTACATCCTTGATTTGCCCCTCGTAGCGCGTCAGTGGATCGCCAAGTACCGTAAACCAGGCTTTTTGCCCCGGCTTCAGGTGGATTACATCCGCTTCAGAAACCTGCGCTTTTACCAGCATGGTGCTCATATCTGCCAGCGTCAGAATGTTCGGTGCTTGTTGTGCGGCAATCACCGTCTGGCCTTGCAGAGTGGTGATTTGCGTGACTTCCCCGGCCATCGGGGCAACGATGCGAGTGTAATCGAGATTGGTTTTAGCCGTATCGAGAGAGGCCTGATTGCGCTTGATTTGCGCGTCAATGGTGCCAATTTGCGCCTGTTTCACAGCCATCTCCGTCGCGGCGGTGTCGAGATCCTGCTGTGAAACCGCCTGCGTTTGTGCCAGACGTTGCTGACGGGAATACGTCACCCGCGCCAGTTTCAGCTCCGCTTCCGCCTGCTGCCGCTGCGCACGTAGCTCCATCAGCGTTGCTTCGACCTCCTTAATCTGGTTTTCAGCCTGTTCAGGATCAATAACCCCTAAAAGCTGGTCTTTTTTTACTTTATCGCCAATCGCCACCGACAGAGTTTTCAACTGACCGCTGACCTGCGCGCCCACGTCAACCTTACGCAGCGCGTCCAGCTTTCCGGTCGCCAGCACGCTTTGCTGTAAATCACCGGGGCGCACAATCAGTGTCTGATAAGTCGGCACGGGTGCGTTAAGAATTCTCCATAACGTAATCAGTCCGGCGATGACTATCACCAGCGCAATAACGTAACGCTTCTTCACGGTTTTCCGCTTTTTCATAAATATTCTGAATACTCCATATGCCAATCCGGGTCATTAACTTCAACGAAATATCAACAAAACCCTAAAATTTACGTTAGTAATCACACTATTGATGTTTGGTTAAGATACGCAATGGTGAAATCGACGTCATGTATAACCATTGATTTCATGAATATGTCGCAGCTAACTGAACGGACCTTTACGCCATCTGAATCTCTCAGCAGCCTGTCACTTTTTCTTAGTCTGGCACGTGGACAGTGTCGGCCGGGTAAATTCTGGCATCGCCGTAGTTTTCGCCAGAAATTTTTGCTGCGCTCGTTGATTATGCCGCGTTTAAGCGTTGAGTGGATGAACGAACTTTCCCACTGGCCTAATCTCAATGTGTTGTTAACGCGCCAACCGCGACTGCCTGTGCGTCTGCATCGCCCTTACCTTGCGGCGAATCTTAGCCGTAAGCAATTGCTGGAGGCGTTACGTTACCATTATGCGTTACTCCGCGGATGTATGTCGGCGGAAGAATTCAGCTTATATTTGAATACCCCCGGGCTGCAACTGGCGAAGCTGGAAGGCAAAAACGGCGAGCAGTTCACGCTTGAGCTGACCATGATGATCTCAATGGATAAAGAAGGTGACAGCACAATCCTGTTTCGCAACAGCGAAGGTATTCCTCTGGCAGAGATCACGTTTACCCTGTGTGAATATCAGGGGAAAAGAACGATGTTTATTGGCGGACTGCAAGGCGCAAAATGGGAAATTCCACATCAGGAAATCCAGAATGCGACGAAAGCCTGCCACGGGCTATTTCCCAAACGCCTCGTGATGGAAGCGGCCTGTCTGTTTGCCCAACGTTTGCAGGTAGAGCAGATTATTGCCGTCAGCAATGAAACGCATATTTACCGCAGCCTGCGTTATCGTGATAAAGAAGGCAAGATCCATGCCGATTACAACGCTTTCTGGGAATCGGTTGGCGGCGTATGTGATGCTGAACGCCATTACCGCCTTCCAGCACAGATAGCACGAAAAGAGATTGCCGAAATCGCCAGTAAAAAACGGGCTGAATACCGTCGGCGCTATGAGATGCTCGACGCTATTCAGCCACAAATGGCCACGATGTTTCGCGGTTAATCCGCGCGACCGCGCGCCAGCCACAGCACGCGTGAGAACATTTTTTTCAGCAGCGTCGGTACGGAGTCCACACCACGACGTCCGGCCTCCATTGCCACTTCAATGGCAAGATCGGGTTTGGAAGAGCGATGGATCGCTTTCGAGATAATTTTGCGCAGATTCATCGGTACATTTTCCGGGATTTGCGCCACGCGGTGGAACACATCGGAAAATCCCTGGCGATACATAAAATGTTCCATATCCAGCGCCGGTAACGCCGTTAAATGTTCTCGTTCGGCTTCCCGATCGTTATTCAACAGGCTGCGTACCGTAGCGGCATATTTCTTCCCTGCTTCATCGCCATCGACCAGTACATGCCATTCAATCCCCATTCGGCGGGCAAATTTAACCAGTGGCTTTAGCCCGGACTGGGCAAACTCAATGACCTTGATCCCTTCGGCATCAAAATGATGTCCGCACTGACGCGCCAGTTCATTGATAACCCAGGTTTCCGTTTCCCCTTCCACCAGCAACCAGCAGCGAGCAAACAGCGATGACGGACGGTTAAAACGAATGTGAAAGGATATGCGTCGGCTATCTTCGGTACTCAAGCCACTCGGCCCCAGACGCCAGGCGGCAACGCGCGAGGACTCACGTACCAGTCGGCAAACATGCTCTACCGGCGTTAACGAAAGCAACTCACCCGAGTTGGTGGTGGCAATGCGCTGCAATGGCAGAAGATTCAACAGATGCCAGGCAACTGAAAGCATAATGGGGTGTAAACGGGTTTCTGGATCTTCGATCAGCAACAATGGACGCGCGTCTTTATCCAGTCTCAATGTGCCTTTTGCCTGCAATAAAGTAGCAAACAGGCCGAGCAAAATAACCCGATACGAGCGCCCTCCAGGTCGGTCAATCATCCGGTTGATGATGTCCAGATAGCGCCAGCTTCGTTGCTCATTGCTGGCCCGCCGCCGCATTAAACGATATCGCGCCTGTCCGGCCCCCTGCTCAGAGAAATAATGCTCAAGCAACTGCACCATTGCGGAAAGTCCCTGACGAATCTGTCCATCAGAGAGATTTTGCGGATGTGAGGACAACTCACGGGCGAGGAAATCGAGCTGGCGCGCGGTGACTTCCACATTGGGAACATTTGGCACCGTGCCGTTACGAATACGGCGCATAAAACGGGCATCACGCAAGCGCAGCACCGGCATTAAACGCACCAGATGGCGTGCCTGATCGTTAATATCCTCGACATCAATCGGATGTCCGTCTTTATCGAGAAAACTGCGCAGTGTCATCACGCTGCCGTCTTCCGCACTCTCCCCTTCCAGACGATAAAAAATACGGTGATAGCCATCGGTGCATGGCGTCCAGCACGCTTCCAGCGGCCGATAACGGCGAACCCGATGTCGGCCTGGCAGCGATTCGCGGAAGGTCAAAATAATATGCAGATGATGTTCTCGCCCGTTGATATCTCCCGGCGGGAACCAGAAATCGTCGCGCTCAAAATGGTAGAGATCTGATTCTGGCGATAGCAGCAGGGTTAAGGCGTCCAGCAAGCTGGATTTACCCCACGCGTTCTCCCCAATCAGGACGTTGTTTTGTTCGAGCATCAACGACAAACGGTTGATACCGCGAAAACCCACAATTTCAACGCGCTCAAGAATCATATCCCCTCCAGAAATATGTGACTTATCCTTTACGCTGGCAGTATAACGGGAAAGGCCTTGCTAATACGTGATGACATCACATTTAAGCATGGCAAATGTCTGAAAAATGAGCGAATAATCGCGTTATACTCCCTCTTGCTGATAAGTCTGCAAAAACAACAAAATCAAATAATTAGCATGATAAATTATTTTTTATTACGCCTAAAGGATTAAATCTTTTGCTTGCACTACACTGTCAATCAGACAAATGACTATATGGGGCAACCCGCTGTTGCCCTAAATCAAATTTACTGGATTTATTTATCTGGTGAATGACTCGCCTTCGTTTTTAAAATAGCCGCGCATTATTTCCGTCGTCACTTTTTTACGACGACCCTATAAAACGACCATATTTTTCACAGGGTCAATTTTTAATTGAGGTGGATATGTTCAGAAAATTAGCAGCTGAATGTTTTGGTACTTTCTGGCTTGTTTTTGGTGGCTGTGGTAGTGCTGTACTGGCCGCAGGCTTCCCGGAATTAGGCATTGGTTTTGCCGGCGTGGCGTTGGCGTTCGGTCTGACCGTTCTGACGATGGCCTTTGCTGTTGGTCATATTTCTGGTGGTCATTTTAACCCGGCGGTCACTATTGGTTTATGGGCTGGCGGACGTTTTCCGGCAAAAGAAGTCGTTGGCTACGTAATTGCCCAGGTTGTCGGCGGTATTGTTGCAGCAGCGCTGCTGTATTTAATTGCCAGTGGTAAAACGGGTTTTGACGCGGCAGCCAGCGGTTTTGCTTCTAACGGTTATGGCGAGCATTCACCAGGCGGTTATTCCATGCTTTCCGCGCTGGTAGTTGAACTGGTATTGAGTGCAGGTTTCCTGTTGGTGATCCACGGCGCAACCGACAAATTCGCGCCGGCAGGTTTTGCGCCGATCGCTATTGGTCTGGCCTTAACCCTGATTCACTTAATTAGTATTCCGGTGACTAACACTTCTGTTAACCCGGCGCGCAGCACCGCGGTTGCTATCTTCCAGGGCGGCTGGGCATTAGAACAACTGTGGTTCTTCTGGGTGGTGCCAATTGTCGGCGGCATTATCGGTGGTCTGATTTACCGGACCCTGCTGGAAAAGCGTGATTAATTAACGCAGAAGGCCTGGCGTAATGTCAGGCCTTTTTTTAAGATGTTGTTATATGTTGATTCATCATCTTGTTGCGCTCCTTTCATGAGCTAAGCCACATATTGCCACTGGCGCAAGGAGCGCGCAGGGGGCGGCCAATCGCCGCCGCCCCCTGCACCCCCGGGCTCTGGCGAACAAAATCGCCGCTGCGCGGTGCCCTCGGCTTATCCCTTACGGCTACCGGGTCGGGCGCGAGGTAACATCCCTGTAAAACGCGCCCTCAGCCCACATCCATGTGGGCTGCCCCGGCCTTCAGGGAACGCCTCGGCGATTTTGACGCCACCAACATCGGTGCAGTTTGTAATTAAAGCGCAAGAATATCTTTAAATGAAAACGAATACTCTACTGCTCCTTATGCATAACATTTCCTTTTAATTGCAACTTTACTCGTCCTTCCGCTTTCAGTAGTGTGTCATCGCGCATTTCGACTTCATCTTTGCAAGGACTGGGTTTTCATGTTTTCTGGGCTGTTAATCATTCTGGTTCCCCTGATTGTGGGTTACCTCATTCCGCTTCGCCAACAAGCTGCGTTAAAAGTTATTAATCAGCTATTAAGCTGGATGGTTTACCTTATTCTCTTTTTTATGGGTATCAGTCTGGCGTTTCTCGATAACCTCGCCAGTAACCTGTTGGCGATTCTGCATTATTCTGCCGTCAGTATTACCGTTATTTTACTGTGTAATATTGCCGCCCTGATGTGGCTGGAGCGAGGCCTGCCGTGGCGCAACCACCATCAGCAAGAAAAACTCCCGTCGCGTATTGCGATGGCGCTGGAGTCGCTAAAACTGTGCGGCGTAGTAGTGATTGGTTTTGCCATTGGTCTGAGTGGACTGGCTTTCTTACAACACGCGACCGAAGCCAGTGAATACACGTTAATTTTGCTACTTTTCCTCGTTGGTATTCAGTTGCGCAATAATGGCATGACCTTAAAGCAGATTGTCCTTAATCGCCGGGGAATGATTGTCGCCGTGGTGGTGGTTGTCAGTTCATTAATTGGTGGTTTAATTAACGCCTTTATTCTTGATCTCCCCATCAATACCGCGCTGGCAATGGCCTCCGGTTTCGGCTGGTATTCTCTTTCCGGTATTTTATTGACCGAATCTTTTGGTCCGGTAATCGGGAGCGCGGCGTTTTTTAATGATCTGGCCCGTGAACTGATTGCTATTATGTTGATCCCTGGGCTGATTCGCCGCAGCCGCTCTACTGCACTGGGCTTATGCGGTGCCACATCAATGGATTTCACCCTGCCCGTTCTTCAACGTACTGGCGGGCTGGATATGGTCCCGGCGGCAATTGTTCACGGTTTTATTCTTAGCCTGTTAGTGCCGATCCTCATCGCCTTTTTCTCTGCGTAATACCTCTCTGGCGGTAGATCCCTGCCGCCAAAATTGCGCTAAATCAATCTCCCTTAAAGTTGCATGAAAAATCCCTTTTATCCCCGCGTTAAGCGTCTTAACCTTAAACATGTATATTAAATATAACTTTAAAAGGTGTGATCATGTTTTGTGTGCAATGTGAACAAACTATCCGTACTCCGGCAGGAAACGGCTGCTCATACGCGCAGGGGATGTGTGGTAAAACGGCGGAAACTTCTGACCTTCAGGATTTACTCATCGCGGCGCTGCAAGGGCTTTCTGCCTGGGCGGTAAAAGCGCGTGAATACGGCATCATCAACCACGATGTTGACAGCTTCGCGCCACGTGCCTTTTTCTCAACCCTGACCAACGTTAACTTCGATTCTCCGCGTATTGTCGGCTACGCTCGTGAAGCGATTGCCTTGCGCGAGGCGCTGAAAGCACAATGCCTGGCTGTAGATGCCAACGCGCGCGTCGATAACCCGATGGCTGACCTGCAACTGGTGAGCGACGATCCCGGCGAGCTGCAACGTCAGGCAGCAGAATTTACCCCTAACAAAGATAAAGCGGCGATTGGCGAAAACATTCTCGGCCTGCGTCTGCTGTGCCTGTATGGCCTGAAAGGTGCGGCGGCCTATATGGAACACGCGCATGTTCTCGGTCAATACGACAACGATATTTATGCCCAGTATCATAAAATCATGGCGTGGCTGGGGACCTGGCCTGCCGATATGAACGCGCTTCTTGAGTGTTCAATGGAAATCGGCCAGATGAACTTCAAAGTGATGAGCATTCTGGATGCAGGCGAAACCGGTAAATACGGACACCCGACGCCAACCCAGGTCAACGTCAAAGCGACGGCGGGTAAATGCATCCTGATTTCCGGTCACGATCTCAAAGATCTCTACAACCTGCTGGAACAGACCGAAGGCACGGGCGTTAATGTTTACACCCACGGCGAAATGCTGCCTGCGCATGGCTACCCGGAGCTGCGTAAATTCAAGCATCTGGTCGGTAACTACGGCAGCGGCTGGCAGAATCAGCAAGTGGAGTTCGCTCGTTTCCCTGGCCCCATCGTGATGACCTCGAACTGCATCATCGACCCAACCGTAGGCGCTTATGACGATCGTATCTGGACCCGCAGCATCGTTGGCTGGCCGGGTGTGCGTCATCTGGATGGCGAAGATTTTTCTGCGGTCATCGCCCAGGCGCAACAAATGGCGGGCTTCCCGTACAGCGAAATTCCGCACCTGATCACCGTGGGCTTTGGCCGCCAGACGCTGCTTGGCGCAGCGGATACGCTGATTGATCTGGTGAGCCGTGAAAAACTGCGTCATATCTTCCTGCTTGGTGGCTGTGACGGCGCACGCGGCGAGCGCCACTACTTCACCGATTTCGCCACCAGCGTGCCGGATGACTGCCTGATCCTGACCCTCGCCTGTGGTAAATATCGCTTTAACAAACTTGAGTTTGGCGATATCGAAGGTCTGCCGCGTCTGGTAGATGCAGGTCAATGTAACGATGCTTACTCAGCGATTATTCTGGCTGTCACTCTGGCAGAGAAACTGGGCTGCGGTGTCAACGATCTGCCGCTGTCGCTGGTGCTCTCCTGGTTTGAACAGAAAGCGATCGTCATTCTGCTGACGCTGCTTTCTCTGGGCGTGAAAAATATCGTCACCGGCCCGACTGCACCTGGTTTCCTGACACCAGACCTGCTGGCGGTGCTGAACGAGAAATTCGGCCTGCGTTCTATCACCACTGTTGAAGAAGACATGAAGCAACTGTTGAGCGCGTAAGGAGTTTGTCGATGACGATGCCAACGAATCAATGCCCGTGGCGGATGCAGGTTCATCACATTACGCAAGAAACGCCGGATGTGTGGACGATTTCCCTGATTTGCCACGATTACTACCCATATCGCGCCGGGCAATATGCGCTGGTCAGCGTACGAAACTCAGCGGAAACGCTGCGTGCTTACACCATTTCCTCCACGCCAGGCGTGAGTGAATACATCACCCTGACCGTGCGGCGGATTGATGACGGTGTCGGCTCCCAGTGGCTGACGCGCGATGTAAAACGCGGTGATTATCTCTGGCTTTCGGACGCGATGGGGGAATTTACCTGCGACGATAAAGCAGAAGATAAATTCCTGCTGCTGGCGGCAGGCTGCGGCGTCACGCCGATTATGTCGATGCGTCGCTGGCTGGCGAAGAATCGTCCACAGGCCGATGTACAGGTGATCTACAACGTGCGTACGCCGCAGGATGTTATTTTCGCCGATGAGTGGCGTAACTATCCGGTAACGCTGGTGGCGGAAAATAACGTTACCGAAGGCTTTATCGCTGGTCGTCTCACTCGCGAACTGCTGACTCGCGTTCCTGACTTAGCTTCACGTACCGTGATGACCTGCGGCCCGGCTCCGTATATGGATTGGGTAGAGCAGGAAGTGAAAGCGCTCGGCGTGACGCGTTTCTTTAAAGAGAAATTCTTCACCCCAGTAGCGGAAGCGGCGACCAGCGGTCTGAAATTCACCAAACTGCAACCGGCACGAGAATTTTACGCCCCGGTTGGCACCACGCTACTGGAGGCGTTGGAAAGCAATAACGTTCCGGTTGTCGCTGCCTGCCGTGCGGGTGTTTGCGGCTGCTGTAAGACGAAAGTGGTTTCCGGTGAATATACGGTGAGCAGCACAATGACGCTGACCGACGCCGAAATCGCTGAAGGTTACGTACTGGCCTGCTCCTGCCATCCGCAGGGGGATTTGGTTCTCGCATAATCGCCTTATGCCCGATGATATTCCTGTCATCGGGCTATTTAACCGTTAGTGCCTCCTTTCTCTCCCATCCCTTCCCCCTCCGTCAGATGAACTAAACTTGTTACCGTTATCACATTCAGGAGATGGAGAACCATGAAACAAACGGTTGCAGCTTATATCGCCAAAACACTCGAATCGGCAGGCGTGAAACGCATCTGGGGAGTCACAGGCGACTCTCTGAACGGTCTTAGTGACAGTCTTAATCGCATGGGCACCATCGAGTGGATGTCCACCCGCCATGAAGAAGTGGCGGCGTTTGCCGCTGGCGCTGAAGCACAACTTTCAGGAGAACTGGCGGTCTGTGCCGGATCGTGCGGCCCCGGCAACCTGCACTTAATCAACGGCCTCTTCGATTGCCACCGCAATCACGTTCCGGTACTGGCTATTGCCGCTCATATTCCCTCCAGCGAAATTGGCAGCGGCTATTTCCAGGAAACCCACCCGCAAGAGTTATTCCGCGAATGTAGCCACTATTGCGAGCTGGTTTCCAGCCCGGAGCAGATCCCACAAGTACTGGCGATTGCCATGCGCAAAGCGGTGCTTAACCGTGGCGTTTCGGTTGTCGTGTTACCAGGCGACGTGGCGTTAAAACCTGCGCCAGAAGGGGCAACTACCCACTGGTATCATGCGCCACAGCCAGTCGTGACGCCGGAAGAAGAAGAGTTACGCAAACTGGCGCAACTGCTGCGTTATTCCAGCAATATCGCCCTGATGTGTGGCAGCGGCTGCGCGGGAGCGCATAAAGAGTTAGTTGAGTTTGCCGGGAAAATTAAAGCGCCTATTGTTCATGCCCTGCGCGGTAAAGAGCATGCCGAATACGATAATCCGTATGATGTCGGAATGACGGGATTAATCGGCTTCTCGTCAGGTTTCCATACCATGATGAATGCCGATACGTTAGTGCTGCTCGGCACGCAATTTCCCTACCGCGCCTTCTACCCGACCGATGCTAAAATCATTCAGATTGATATCAACCCAGCCAGCATCGGCGCTCACAGCAAGGTGGATATGGCGCTGGTCGGCGATATCAAATCAACCCTGCGGGCATTGCTGCCACTGGTGGAAGAAAAAACCGATCGCAAGTTTCTGGATAAAGCGCTGGAAGATTACCGCGACGCCCGCAAAGGGCTGGACGATTTAGCTAAACCGAGCGAGAAAGCCATTCACCCGCAATATCTGGCGCAACAAATTAGTCATTTTGCCGCCGATGACGCCATCTTTACCTGTGACGTCGGCACGCCAACGGTATGGGCGGCACGTTATCTGAAAATGAACGGCAAGCGTCGCCTGTTAGGTTCGTTTAACCACGGTTCGATGGCTAACGCCATGCCGCAGGCGCTGGGTGCGCAGGCAACCGAGCCGGAACGCCAGGTGGTCGCCATGTGCGGCGATGGCGGTTTTAGCATGTTGATGGGCGATTTCCTCTCAGTAGTGCAGATGAAACTGCCAGTGAAAATTGTCGTCTTTAACAACAGCGTGCTGGGCTTTGTGGCGATGGAGATGAAAGCTGGTGGCTATTTGACTGACGGCACCGAACTACACGACACAAACTTTGCCCGCATTGCCGAAGCGTGCGGCATTACGGGTATCCGTGTAGAAAAAGCGTCTGAAGTTGATGAAGCCCTGCAACGCGCCTTCTCTATCGACGGTCCGGTGTTGGTGGATGTGGTGGTCGCCAAAGAAGAGTTAGCCATTCCACCGCAGATCAAACTCGAACAGGCCAAAGGTTTTAGCCTGTATATGTTGCGCGCAATTATCAGCGGACGCGGCGATGAAGTGATCGAACTGGCGAAAACGAACTGGCTAAGGTAAAAAGGGTGGCATTTCCCGTCATAATAAGGACATGCCATGATTGATTTACGCAGTGATACCGTTACCCGACCGAGCCGCGCCATGCTCGAAGCGATGATGGCCGCCCCGGTTGGGGACGACGTTTACGGAGACGACCCTACCGTTAATGCTCTGCAGGACTATGCAGCAGAGCTTTCCGGTAAAGAAGCCGCCATTTTTCTGCCTACCGGCACTCAGGCCAACCTGGTCGCTCTGCTCAGTCACTGCGAACGTGGCGAAGAGTATATTGTCGGTCAGGCCGCGCATAACTATCTGTTTGAAGCCGGTGGCGCAGCGGTGCTGGGCAGTATTCAGCCGCAACCCATCGACGCGGCTGCCGACGGCACGCTACCGCTGGATAAAGTGGCGATGAAAATCAAACCCGACGATATCCATTTCGCCCGCACCAAATTACTCAGTCTGGAAAACACCCACAACGGCAAAGTGCTGCCGCGTGAATACCTGAAAGAAGCATGGGAATTTACCCGCGAGCGCAATCTGGCGCTGCATGTTGACGGTGCGCGCATCTTTAATGCCGTGGTGGCTTACGGCTGCGAACTGAAAGAGATCACGCAATATTGTGATTCGTTCACCATTTGCCTGTCGAAAGGTCTTGGGACGCCAGTCGGTTCATTACTCGTCGGTAATCGTGATTACATTAAACGTGCCATCCGCTGGCGGAAAATGGCCGGTGGCGGGATGCGTCAGTCCGGGATTCTGGCTGCCGCCGGGATGTATGCCCTGAAAAATAACGTCGCACGGTTGCAGGAAGATCACGACAACGCCGCCTGGATGGCGGAGCAACTGCGTGAAGCAGGCGCGGATGTGATGCGTCAGGACACTAATATGCTGTTTGTTCGCGTCGGGGAAGAAAATGCTGCCGCGTTAGGCGAATACATGAAAGCGAGAAACGTGCTGATTAACGCCTCGCCGATTGTCCGCCTGGTGACGCATCTTGACGTCTCGCGCGAACAACTGGCGGAAGTCGCCGCCCACTGGCGCGCATTCCTGGCGCGTTAAGGAGAGAGACGTGCCGCAACGCATTTTAGTTCTCGGTGCCAGTGGCTACATTGGTCAGCATCTGGTGCGCACACTCAGCCAGCAAGGGCATCAGATCCTGGCGGCGGCACGTCATGTCGACAGGCTTGCAAAGCTGCAACTGGCAAACGTCAGTTGCCATAAAGTCGATCTCAGCTGGCCGGATAACCTTCCGGCCCTGTTGCAGGATATCGATACCGTCTATTTTCTGGTGCACAGCATGGGCGAAGGCGGCGATTTTATCGCTCAGGAGCGCCAGGTGGCTCTCAACGTCCGCGATGCGCTACGTGAAGTACCAGTTAAGCAATTAATCTTTCTCAGTTCGTTGCAGGCCCCGCCACATGAGCAGTCGGATCATCTGCGTGCTCGTCAGGCTACGGCGGACATTCTTCGTGAAGCGAATGTACCTGTGACCGAACTTCGGGCCGGAATTATCGTTGGCGCAGGTTCAGCGGCGTTCGAAGTCATGCGCGATATGGTCTACAACCTGCCAGTGTTAACGCCGCCACGCTGGGTACGTTCACGCACCACGCCCATCGCGCTGGAAAACTTGCTGCACTATCTGGTGGCGTTGTTAGATCATCCGGCCAGCGAACACCGCATCTTCGAAGCCGCCGGACCAGAGGTGCTCAGTTATCAGCAACAGTTTGAACATTTTATGGCGGTGAGCGGTAAGCGCCGCTGGTTGATCCCCATCCCCCTCCCCACCCGCTGGATTTCGGTGTGGTTTCTCAATGTGATTACTTCCGTACCGCCCACCACCGCCAGGGCGTTGATTCAGGGGCTGAAACACGATCTGCTGGCGGATGATACCGCGCTACGTGCACTCATCCCACAACGGCTGATCGCTTTCGATGACGCGGTACGTAGCACGTTGAAAGAGGAGGAAAAACTGGTCAACTCCAGCGACTGGGGCTACGACGCTCAGGCCTTTGCCCGCTGGCGACCGGAGTACGGTTATTTTGCCAAACAGGCGGGGTTTACCGTTAAAACGTCCGCCAGCCTTGCTGCTTTATGGCAGGTAGTGAACCAAATCGGCGGTAAAGAGCGTTATTTCTTTGGCAATATTTTGTGGCAGACACGGGCGTTGATGGACCGCGCGATCGGTCATAAGCTGGCGAAAGGCCGCCCGGAGCGCGAATATTTACAGACTGGCGATGCGGTAGATAGCTGGAAAGTGATTGTCGTTGAACCGGAAAAACAACTTACGTTGTTATTTGGCATGAAAGCGCCGGGGCTGGGACGACTGTGTTTTAGCCTGGAAGATAAAGGCGACTATCGTACTATCGATGTCCGCGCTTTCTGGCATCCGCACGGTATGCCGGGGCTGTTTTACTGGTTATTGATGATCCCCGCGCATCTGTTTATTTTTCGCGGAATGGCAAAACAAATCGCCAGACTGGCAGAACAAAGCACAGATTAATCGACAAAACCTGCGTTATTCTTTCATGTTTCCCATTGCATCATGGGGGAAATCACGGAAGAATGCGCACGTTATTTTCTCAACAACAGTGGATTGATATGAAGGTACTGGTTACCGGCGCCACCAGCGGCTTAGGTCGAAACGCGGTAGAGTTTTTATGCCAGAAAGGCATCAGCGTGCGAGCGACCGGTCGCAACGAGGCAATGGGCAAATTGCTGGAAAAAATGGGCGCAGAGTTTGTTCCGGCGGATCTGACCGAGCTGGTTTCATCACAAGCTAAAGTGATGCTCGCGGGCATTGATACGCTGTGGCACTGCTCCAGCTTTACCTCACCCTGGGGGACACAACAGGCTTTCGATCTGGCTAACGTTCGCGCCACTCGCCGCCTGGGTGAATGGGCTGTCGCCTGGGGTGTGCGTAACTTTATTCATATCTCTTCCCCCTCCCTGTACTTCGATTATCACCACCATCGCGATATTAAAGAAGATTTTCGCCCTCACCGCTTCGCCAACGAGTTTGCCCGCAGCAAAGCAGCCAGCGAAGAAGTGATCAATATGCTTTCGCAGGCGAATCCACAAACGCGCTTTACTATTCTGCGCCCACAAAGTCTGTTCGGACCGCACGATAAAGTCTTTATTCCCCGTCTGGCGCATATGATGCACCACTACGGCAGTATTCTGTTACCGCATGGCGGCAGTGCGCTGGTCGATATGACCTACTATGAAAATGCCGTGCACGCAATGTGGCTGGCAAGCCAGGAAGCCTGCGATAAGCTACCTTCCGGGCGTGTGTACAACATCACCAACGGCGAGCATCGCACACTGCGCAGCATCGTGCAGAAGCTGATCGACGAGTTGAATATTGACTGTCGTATTCGTTCCGTCCCCTACCCGATGCTGGATATGATCGCCCGCAGCATGGAGCGTTTAGGCCGCAAGTCAGCAAAAGAGCCGCCGCTGACCCACTACGGCGTCTCCAAGTTGAATTTTGACTTTACGCTGGATATTACGCGTGCGCAGGAAGAGTTAGGTTATCAGCCGGTCATCACCCTGGATGAAGGTATCGAGAAAACTGCCGCCTGGCTACGCGACCACGGAAAACTGCCGCGCTAATCCTGCCCGTATTTCTCCAGCAATGCTTCGGCAATCGCCTGAGTTTCTGCATCCGCTTCGCCGTTATATAACGTCGGGCGGAAATGCATCTGGAATGCCATAATCACGCGCCGCTGCTCGCGCGGTGTCATATCAGGTTTAACGTCATAACCGTAGCGCGCCAAAAGCTCCAGCAATGACGCGGTATCTACCGGTGTGTGCGGCGCGCGCCCGGCAAGGTAAAAGTTAACCCGCTGCGCATCCGGCCAGGCACCAATCCCCTGCTGCGCCAGTTGCTGCCAGGGAAATAATGGCCCCGGATCGTCTTTGCGCTGCGGTGCGATATCCGCATGTGCCACTACGTTTTCCGGCTTGATGTGATAACGGGCAATAATATCTTTCGCCAGTGGAATAAGCGCCTGAATCTGTGCCGGTTCAAACGGGGCAAAATATTTCACTCCGGCCGATTTTTGCCAGCCACGGTTTTCCAGCTCAATGCCAATAGAGGTGTCGTTAAGGCGCGTTGCCCCGCGCCAGGCGCTAATCCCCGCATGCCAGGCCAGTTCTTGTTCCGGCACCAGTTGCCAGATGCGCGGTTTACCGTTGTATCGCGGTGGTACCGCAGGGACCAGATAATGCGAGCTGACCTGCTTATCGGTCAGTGTCGCCAGCGAGCTATCAAAATCATCTGCGGTGTAGTGGATCACCAGCACTCTAATGCGCGGATACGCCGCCTGCGCCTGGCGTCGGGTATCAAGCTGATATCCCTCTTTCTCGACAATGCCTTTTTCGCCTGCACACCCTGCCAGTAACAGAGCGGCAGCGATCAGCCAGAAGACTCTTCTCATCGACGCGTTTTCACCGCCGTACCGCTGACGCTAACCATCAGCATACTGCCGTTTTGCCCGACCGTTTCGTAGTCGATATCAATACCGACGACGGCATCGGCCCCCAGCGCCCGGGCCTGGGAGCCAAGTTCCTCAAAGGCGATCTCCCGCGCTTTGCGCAGTTCTTTTTCATACGCACCGGAGCGTCCGCCAACGATATCGCGGATACCAGCAAAGAAATCACGGAAAATATTGGCACCTAAAATCGCTTCGCCGGTCACCACACCGCAATATTCAACGATGGTCTGGCCTTCCAGAGTTGGGGTTGTAGAAAATTGCATGATCGATCTCCTTGTTTGTTAAGCCTTCGATCTCAAAAGCATTATCGGACTGATACGCTATTATTGAAAGGATATCATTATTATCGTAGAACGCTTTCAGAGCGATCGCTTATAAGGAAATCATTATGCGCTACAGCAAATTGACAATGCTTATCCCCTGCGCACTGCTCCTCAGTGCCTGCACCACAGTCACTCCAGCTTATAAAGATAACGGCACACGCAGTGGTCCTTGCGTTGAAGGAGGCCCGGATAACGTGGCCCAGCAATTTTATGACTACCGCATTTTGCACCGCAGCAACGACATCACCGCCTTGCGCCCTTATCTGAGCGACAAACTGGCGACACTGCTTAGCGATGCCTCCCGGGATAATAACCATCGGGAACTACTGACCAACGATCCATTCTCCAGTCGAACCACCTTGCCAGACAGCGCCCACGTTGCCAGTGCATCGACTATCCCTAATCGTGATGCCCGTAACATTCCATTGCGCGTGGATCTAAAACAGGGTGATCAGAGCTGGCAGGATGAAGTGTTAATGATTCAGGAAGGCCAGTGTTGGGTGATCGACGATGTACGCTATTTAGGCGGCAGCGTTCATGCCACGGCGGGTACGCTCCGTCAGTCCATCGAGAATCGCTAACGCCTTGATCAACCAATAAACCCCGTAAATTGTCCGGCATTTCGTGAGGAATGCCGACATTTATGCTCACCGACCACCGCCCCCGTTATTTTGTGCTATGTTTATTGAATAATGCGCTTTGCTTTTAACTTTTAAAGCAGAAATATTGCATAATTATTCTGTCAAAGGTACTATCTTCGACCTCAATAGCTATCAGACTGCCAGTATACGAGTGTCAATGAGTATTCAATTAAACGGCATTAATTGCTTCTACGGCGCGCATCAGGCGCTGTTCGATATCACGCTGGATTGCCCACAGGGCGAAACGCTGGTGTTACTTGGCCCCAGCGGCGCGGGTAAAAGCTCGCTGCTGCGTGTACTCAATCTGCTTGAGATGCCGCGCTCCGGTACGCTCAACATTGCAGGCAACCATTTCGATTTTACCAAAACACCCTCTGACAAAGCGATTCGCGATTTGCGTCGTAACGTTGGCATGGTGTTTCAGCAATACAACCTGTGGCCGCATCTGACCGTGCAGCAAAACCTGATTGAAGCGCCCTGCCGTGTACTGGGGTTGAGTAAAGATCAGGCGCTGGCCCGTGCAGAAAAACTGCTGGAACGTCTGCGTCTCAAACCTTATAGCGATCGTTACCCGCTGCATCTTTCTGGTGGTCAGCAGCAGCGTGTTGCTATTGCCCGTGCGTTGATGATGGAACCGCAGGTACTGCTGTTCGATGAACCGACCGCCGCACTGGACCCGGAAATTACGGCACAAATCGTCAGCATCATTCGTGAGCTGGCAGAAACGAATATTACCCAGGTGATCGTCACCCACGAAGTTGAAGTGGCGCGTAAAACCGCCAGCCGAGTGGTGTATATGGAAAATGGTCATATCGTAGAACAAGGCGACGCGAGCTGCTTTACCGAGCCGCAAACCGAAGCATTTAAAAACTATCTCTCTCACTAAGATTCGGGATAACAACAATGAAAAAAGTTCTGATTGCCGCGTTAATTGCAGGTTTTAGTCTTTCCGCCACAGCTGCCGAAACCATTCGTTTTGCTACCGAAGCATCCTATCCTCCGTTTGAATCGATTGATGCAAACAACCAGATCGTTGGTTTTGACGTCGACCTGGCACAAGCGCTGTGTAAAGAGATTGATGCAACCTGCACTTTCTCTAACCAGGCGTTTGACAGCCTGATCCCAAGCCTGAAATTCCGTCGCGTAGAAGCCGTGATGGCGGGCATGGATATCACTCCGGAGCGTGAAAAGCAGGTGCTGTTTACCACCCCGTACTATGACAACTCTGCCCTGTTTGTGGGTCAGCAAGGCAAATACACCAGTGTTGATCAGCTGAAAGGCAAAAAAGTCGGCGTACAGAACGGGACGACACACCAGAAATTCATTATGGATAAGCACCCGGAAATCACTACCGTTCCGTATGACAGCTACCAGAACGCAAAACTGGATCTGCAAAACGGGCGTATCGACGGCGTCTTCGGTGACACCGCAGTGGTAACCGAATGGCTGAAAGATAACCCGAAACTGGCGGCGGTGGGCGACAAAGTGACCGATAAAGATTACTTCGGCACTGGCCTCGGCATCGCGGTACGTCAGGGCAACACTGAGCTGCAGCAGAAACTCAACACTGCGCTGGAAAAAGTGAAGAAAGATGGCACTTACGAAACCATCTACAACAAATGGTTCCAGAAGTAATTCCTGATGAATGAATTTTTTCCTTTAGCAAGCGCCGCCGGGATGACCGTCGGCCTTGCCGTTTGTGCATTGATTGTCGGGCTGGCGCTGGCGATGTTCTTTGCGGTATGGGAGTCGGCAAAATGGCGTCCTGTCGCGTGGGCAGGTTCAGCGCTGGTAACCATTCTGCGTGGCCTGCCAGAAATTCTGGTGGTGCTGTTTATCTATTTTGGCTCCTCGCAGCTGCTGCTGACGCTTTCGGATGGCTTCACTATCAATCTTGGGTTCGTGCAGATCCCAGTGCAGATGGACATTGAGAACTTCGACGTTAGCCCGTTCCTTTGTGGTGTCATCGCTCTGTCACTGCTGTATGCCGCCTATGCCTCGCAAACGCTTCGGGGCGCGTTGAAAGCGGTGCCGGTGGGTCAGTGGGAGTCTGGTCAGGCGCTGGGGCTGTCGAAATCGGCTATCTTTTTCCGTCTGGTGATGCCGCAGATGTGGCGTCATGCGCTGCCTGGCCTCGGTAACCAGTGGCTGGTGCTGCTGAAAGATACCGCGCTGGTCAGTTTGATTAGTGTGAATGATTTAATGCTGCAAACAAAAAGCATCGCTACTCGTACCCAGGAACCATTTACCTGGTACATTGTGGCGGCGGCGATTTACCTGGTGATCACCCTGCTCAGTCAGTACATTCTCAAACGCATTGACCTGCGCGCGACACGTTTTGAGCGGAGGCCCAGCTAATGTTTGAGTATTTACCCGAACTGATGAAAGGGCTACACACCAGCCTGACGCTAACCGTTGCCTCGCTGATTGTGGCACTGATTCTGGCATTGATTTTTACCATCATCCTGACGCTGAAAACGCCGGTGCTGGTGTGGCTGGTGCGGGGTTATATCACGCTGTTTACCGGTACGCCGCTGCTGGTGCAGATCTTCCTGATTTATTACGGGCCGGGCCAGTTTCCGACTTTGCAGGAGTATCCGGCACTGTGGCATTTGTTGTCAGAACCGTGGTTATGTGCGCTGATTGCGTTATCGCTGAACAGTGCGGCGTATACCACGCAGCTGTTTTACGGTGCAATTCGTGCGATCCCAGAAGGTCAGTGGCAGTCCTGTAGCGCCCTGGGAATGAGCAAAAAAGATACGCTGGCGATCCTGCTGCCGTATGCCTTTAAACGCTCGCTCTCTTCTTATTCCAACGAAGTGGTGCTGGTGTTCAAAAGTACCTCTCTGGCTTACACCATTACGCTGATGGAAGTGATGGGATACAGCCAGTTGTTGTACGGACGCACCTACGATGTAATGGTGTTCGGTGCGGCAGGGATTATTTACCTGGTCGTCAACGGCCTGCTGACGCTGATGATGCGTCTGATCGAGCGCAAAGCACTGGCATTCGAACGGCGAAATTAATGTAGCTGCGTACATTCGCCGGGGGGGTTTGTAGGTCTGATAAGACGCGCCAGCGTCGCATCAGACATCAGCACGGTGCCTGTGCCGGATGCGGCGTGGACGCCTTATCCGGCCTACATAGTGCATAAATTCTTATAATGAAGACGGACAACTCACTAAGGTATCCGTCTTTTTTTATTTCATTTAAATTATTTAATCATATTTATTGCATATAAATTCACTTGATGGCATTGTTATCCCATGCCGCAGACACGGCCAAAAATCATAAGATTGACAGACGGGAGTTCCATCATGAAAAAGTTAGTTCTTGCCGCTTTACTTGCTTCCTTTACTTTCGGTGCTTCTGCCGCAGAGAAAATCAATTTTGGCGTTTCAGCCACCTATCCACCCTTTGAATCTATAGGTGCTAATAATGAGATTGTCGGCTTTGATATCGATCTGGCAAAAGCCTTGTGCAAACAAATGCAGGCAGAATGTACTTTTACTAATCACGCGTTCGACAGCCTGATCCCGTCACTGAAATTCAGAAAATATGACGCCGTAATCTCCGGTATGGATATCACGCCCGAGCGTAGCAAGCAGGTATCGTTTACCACGCCCTACTATGAAAACTCAGCCGTCGTGATTGCCAAAAAAGATACCTACAAAACGTTTGCCGATCTGAAAGGCAAACGTATTGGGATGGAAAACGGCACCACGCACCAGAAATATATTCAGGATCAGCACCCCGAAGTGAAAACTGTCTCCTATGACAGTTATCAGAATGCCTTTATCGATCTGAAAAATGGTCGTATTGATGGGGTATTTGGTGACACAGCGGTGGTAAACGAATGGCTGAAAACCAATCCGCAACTGGGCGTTGCTACTGAAAAAGTGACCGATCCGCAATACTTCGGCACCGGTCTGGGCATCGCTGTACGTCCGGATAACAAAGCTCTGCTGGAAAAACTGAATAACGCGCTGGCAGCAATTAAAGCTGACGGTACATATCAGAAAATCAATGACCAGTGGTTTCCGCAGTAATTGAGACTGATGACAAAAGTAAGATTGCCTGATGCGCTGCGCTTATCCGGCCCACATCAACTCTGCAATGTATTGATTTAGCATGATTTTGTAGGCCGGATAAGGCGTACACGCCGCATCCGGCATGAACAAAGCGCACCTGATCAGCAATCTGAAGCCGCACCTGCGGCTTTTTTATTGCTTCACCAGCAGCGTCAGCACTTCATAGTGCGCGGTGTGCGGGAACATATCAAAAAGCTGTACCCGTTCGATGCGGTAACCTGGCAGTTCGCGGATATCTTTCGCCATGGTTTGGGCGTTACAGCTGGAGTAGATAATAAAACGCGGTGCCATTGTTGAGAGATAATCACATAGCGGTTTACCAATGCCGCGGCGCGGCGGATTAACCAGCACCAGCTCCGGCACCTCCCCCTGAGCGGTGGCAAACTGAGTGGAGTCCAGCGCCTGAAATTGCAAACGCGTTAAGCCCAGTTCAGCGGCTGACTGCTTTGCACAGGCAATGGCCTCTGATGCAATTTCGATCCCGGTTAACTGCATGTCAGGCGTCGCGCAGTGTAAACCAAAGCCACCCACACCGCAGAACAGATCCCACATATGTTTAACTGGCAGCTGCCGTACCCAGTCGCGCGCGGTAGCGTACAGCTGGCTGGCGACCGCCGGATTAGTCTGGAAGAAACTTTGCGGACGGATCCACAGCGGTACGTCATTAAAACGCTCTGCCAGCGCCTGTTGTTCAGTAAGGTAGATCTCCGTCTCCCCTTCCATAATCGCCATATGTACCGGCTGAATATTGACGGTAATAACTTTCAGTTGCGGTAGTTGTTCCTGTAACCACGGCAGCGCCTTACGCAGTTGTGCCAGTTTGGTTTCAGAACGCAGTACAAAGCGCAGCATCATGCCGCCATCGCTCTGGCTTTCAGTCAGCAGAATGTATTTCAGTTCGCCACGCTTACGCGCCACGTTGTAGGGTGTCAGCCCCGCACGGGCGATAAACGGTTTTAGCGCCGCAAAAACGGGCGCAAATGAGGCAGGATAAAGCGGGCAGTCACAAAGGTCTTCTGGTGTGCCGTCGCGATGCAGCATACCGAGCAGTGGTTTTTCAACGCTACCACTCACCACCATTTTGGCTTTATTACGAAACCCTTGTTCCGGGCCTGACACCGGCGCGCACCATTCCTCAACCGGAAAATCGGCGAGCAGATTTTTAAGATCGGCGGTTTTAGCGGAGAGTTGCTCTGGAATCGGCTGCGTTATCCACTGACAGGAACGACAGCGACCCGCGTCGTAAAGTGCGCACTGCATACATTGACCTTCACATCATCAGGGGCGACGATTATACACATTATTGCAACTGGAAGAACCGCCGACTGGTCGAGGGAACGAACAGCAGCATCAGGATGAGCATATCCGGCAGCTTCTGCAGCATCAGGCTATGGAAGATTTCACGTTTTGATTCACCGGGAATGCTGAACAGCTCCGGATAACCGTACCCCAGCGAAGCCGCCCACAAGTAACTTGCGGCGGTGATTTGTGTCAGCAGATATAGCCAGCGCGCCCAGCGACGCCCTTTCACCAGTGAAAACGCACACCAGATCTCAATGAAAACCAGCACCAGACTGCTTAAAAAGACCAGCGTTAAACTCCAGGTTTGTACGCTGCGATGAATGAACTCGCCAATACCGCGCACGCCCAGCGTATTGAAAATCATCAGCACGTCGAGGCCACGGATCATAATAATGGCGAGCGCCGCCACCTGCACCAGCGCAGGCACATTCAGGCGAGCATGAGATGAAGATGTTTTCTTAAAAAATCCCAACGTTTCGTCTTCCATGAAAACAATGCCGCGGCATGCGCGGCATTATGTAGCCAGGTTGGCAAATTTTAGTGTCTTCAGCCATGTCTTGCACGCTGGATATCGCGTATCCGCTGTTTTTCTGCGCGAGCCATCAGATACCAGGCGATAAATCCGACAATTCCGACCGCACCGAGAATTAACGTTGCAAGGGCGTTGATTTCCGGATTCACCCCCATCCGCACGCTGGAAAAGACCAGCATCGGTAACGTGGTGGCTCCCGGCCCGGAAACAAAGCTGGCGATCACCAGATCATCAAGCGACAAAGTAAAAGCCAGTAACCAGCCAGAAATGATCGCGGGCATGATCATCGGTAGCGTAATGACGAAAAACACTTTCAGCGGCGTCGCACCGAGATCCATCGCTGCTTCTTCTATCGAGCGATCCAGTTCCCGCAATCTTGAAGAAATAACGACCGCCACATAAGCCGTACAAAAAGTGACATGCGCCAGCCAGATGGTGAGCATACCGCGGTCCGCAGGCCAGCCAATGGCATGAGCAAGCGCGACGAATAATAACAACAGCGACAAGCCCGTGATGACATCTGGCATCACCAGCGGCGCGGTGATCATAAAGGCAAAGCCATTTGATCCGCGAAATCTGCCAAAGCGCACCAGCACCACCGCCGCAATAGTCCCGAGGATCGCCGCCGCCGTTGCCGCACAGGCAGCAATTGTCAGGCTTAAACCAACCGCACTCATCATCGCGTCATCGCGCAATAACTCACCATACCAGCGCGTTGACCAGCCGGCCCACACCGTCACCAGCTTCGAGCTGTTAAACGAATAGATAACCAGCATCAGCATTGGCGCGTAGAGAAAGGTAAAGCCCAGCAGCAAAATCACAATCCGCCAGGGTGAACGAACTACCGGTAAATTATTCATCCGTGTTCTCCCACGCTTTTTTGCTGGTGTTTGTGGAACCACATTATCGGCACAATTAGCAGCAGCAACATGATGATCGCTACCGCCGAGGCCACCGGCCAGTCGCGGTTATTGAAAAACTCTTGCCATAGCACGCGCCCGATCATGATGCTGTCCGGGCCACCGAGCAGTTCCGGGATCACAAACTCGCCCACAGCCGGGATAAACACCAGCATCGATCCGGCAATAATCCCACCTTTAGTCAGCGGCACGATCACAGTAAAGAACGTTTTCAGCGGTCGTGCACCGAGATCCAGCGCTGCTTCCACCAGCGAATAATCAATACGAATCAACGCGGTATAAATCGGCAGTACCATAAACGGCACGTAAGCGTAAACAATGCCGATATAAACGGCCAGATTGGTATGCAGAATGGTCAGCGGCTGGTCTATAACCCCCAGCCACAGCAGAAAATTATTCAGCACACCGTTGTTTTTTAATATTCCCATCCAGGCATAAACGCGGATCAGAAACGAGGTCCACGACGGCAGGATCACCAGTAGTAATAAAATATTACGGGTCGAAGGCTTACTGTGCGCCACCGCCCACGCCAGCGGATAGCCGATCAGTAAACAACAAATAGTCGAAATCACCGCTACCTGTAACGACTGGAGATAAGCATCAAAATAGAGCGGATCGTCGGTCAGTTGCAGAAAATTACCGAGATTAAGAGTGATGGAAAGTTGCCCGTCAGCCCACTCCATCAGTTCGGTATAAGGTGGAATAGCGCGCGCCATCTCTGCCAGGCTTATTTTAAAGACAATCAGAAATGGCAGCAGAAACAGCAAGATCAACCAGATATACGGCAACGCAATGACCAGTTTGCGCCCATGCTTCATTTGCAGCTGCGACAACCACAGCTTAAATCCGCCCGGTGGTTTCGACTGGGCAGCAGGTTCAAGTGTACTCATCTTTGCTCCTTAAACCGTCAGCACCACACAGCTGTCCACTTCCCAGCACAAACGCACTTCGTCGCCCCAGGTCGGTAACCCTTTACGATGACGATGGGCGTTTTGTAGCTGGGCGCTAATCATCTGCCCACTTTTCAGACGAACGTGATACACCGAAAGATCGCCGAGATAGGCAATGTGTATCACCTCCCCCACCGCGAAGTTACAACCATTGGCGGGCGGCTCTTCGCAAAGCATGATTTTTTCCGGGCGCAGCGCCACATGTACCGGCACGTTATCGACCACCGAGGCATCCGCGTCGACTTTCAGTGGATGCACCAGCCCAGGCGAATAAAGCACAAGCCCATCCTCATGACGCTCTTTGAGTACACCTTCAAAGACATTAACCGAACCGATAAATTCAGCACTGTAGCGGGTGGTTGGATGTTCGTAGATCTCTTCTGGCTCGCCAATCTGGACAAATTTCCCGCGATTCATAATGGCGATACGTCCCGCCATCGTCATCGCCTCTTCCTGATCGTGAGTGACCATCACACAGGTCACGCCGACACGCTCCAGAATATCCACCACTTCAAGCTGCATCCGGTCACGCAGCTTTTTATCCAGCGCGCCCATCGGCTCGTCGAGCAGTAATAGTTTCGGGCGCTTGGCAAGGCTTCGGGCCAGCGCCACACGCTGTCGCTGACCACCGGAAAGCTGATGCGGTTTGCGTTTGGCGAACTCCTGCATATGCACCAGGCCGAGCATCTCATTGACCCGGCTGACAATTTCCGCTTTCGGTAGTTTGTCCTGTTTCAGGCCAAAAGCGATGTTCTGTTCCACGGTCATATGCGGAAACAGCGCGTAAGACTGAAACATCATATTGATGGGGCGCAGGTAAGGCGGAACCTGTGACAAATCGACGCCATCAAGCATTATCTGTCCGGCAGAAGGTTGTTCAAAACCTGCCAGCATACGCAGCAGCGTGGACTTGCCACAGCCGGATGCGCCCAGTAGCGCGAAGATTTCACCTTTGTAGATGGTCAGGCTGACATCATCCACCGCATGTTGGCCATCGTAGGATTTGGTCAGGTTGCGGATTTCTAATAGCGGCGTCAGCGCCTTACGGGTTTTCGCCTGGGGGCGAGGGATAGCGTCATTCACGGCAGCTCTCCGGCATTGAATGTGTGCAAGCGCACCATGATGGTGCGAATTGCCGGCGGGTGTGGTGCGCCCGCCCGGCATCTAAGGCTGCGGATTATTTTCCGCTCTTCACTTTGGTCCACGCGCGGGTGCGCACACGGTCGATTTTCGGGTCCTGCACTTTCAGAGTGAACAGCTTCGCACGAACATCCGCAGGCGGATAAATACCCGGGTTCTCACGGACTTCCGCACTCACCAGCGGCGTGGCTGCTTTATTGGCGTTGGCATAGAACACATGGTCGGAAATATGCGCTACTACATCCGGGCGCAGCAGGTAATTCAGGAACTGATAGGCTTCGTCTTTGTTTTTGGCATCCGCAGGCATGGCGAAGACATCAAAGAACGCCATCGCCCCTTCTTTCGGAATCGAGAAAGAGACATTCACGCCATTCTTCGCTTCCTTCGCGCGGTTTGACGCCTGCCAGACATCGCCTGCCCAGCCGATAGCGACGCAAATATCGCCGTTTGCCAGGTCGTTAATGTATTGCGATGAATGGAAATAACGAATGTTCGGGCGCAGCTTTAACAGCAGATCGGTTGCCGGTCCGGTGTAATCATCTGCTTTAGTGCTGTTGGGATCTTTGCCGAGATAATTCAGCACGGTAGCAAAAACTTCTTCAGGCGCATCCAGGAAAGAGACGCCACAGCTTTTCAGTTTTTCCAGATTTTCAGGCTTGAGGATCAAGTCCCAGCTATCGACGGGCGCGTTTTCGCCCAGCACCGCTTTGACTTTATCGACGTTATAGCCAATCCCGGTCGTCGCCCACATATAGGGCATAGCAAATTTATTGTCGGGATCGTGTTTGGCGACCAACTTCAGCAGTTCCGGGTCGAGATTCTTCCACTCCGGCAATTTGCTTTTGTCCAGCGGCTGGAAAACTCCCGCTGTCAGCTGGCGTTCAAGAAAGCTTGCTGACGGCACCACCAGGTCAAAGCCGGTGCTCCCCGCCATTAATTTGCCTTCCAGTACTTCGTTAGAGTCGAAAACATCGTAGACGACTTTAATACCGGTTTCTTTTTCAAAATTGGCCACCGTGTCCGGGGCGATATAATCAGACCAGTTATAAATGTGGAGTGTTTTTTGTTCAGCCGCGAGCGTGCTGACAGAGACGGCCATCAGAGCACCCGCAACCAGACCCGATAGCCATTTTTTATTTAAGGCGGTCATATCTCTTTCCTTCTGAAAGTTCGTTAACAAACGAACAAAAGTTGTCACACTGAAAGATATGCAATAAACGTGCATATTTTTTATCGGCGCGGTGTAAGAAAAGAGAACTCTCTCCCGGCCAGCACTGCTCGCTATATAAAAGCATCGCAAGAATAACTTTAGCCAGGGTTTGAGACTATAGCTCGGATTAAAAAACGGTATTTAACAAATTTTTATGCGTATTTGCTCTATGTGATAAAGCCAAATCGACACAAGATAAGTGAAACAATCTTTAAGAAAAGGTTAAAAACAGCAGATAATTTTGCAGCGCGCAGCCACTGCACCAGCGACTGCGTGCTCGAAAGGAGTTATCAGTGGAGGAAATAGTTTTCGGTAACGTTGTTTTGCCCTTCATCGTCAGTCGGTAACAGCAGTTGATGGGCATTAGCTTCAAGAATGACCATCGAAATCTGCTCTTCGCTCTGACGCACGAACCATGCAAACTGCTCATAGGTTACGCCCTGCATAACGGATAAAGACTGGCAAACCACCAGCTTTGGCAGATTATCATCCTGCATATCAAGAAATGCTTTCACGGTCAGCGAACTAGCATTGATGGCAGATAAATCCGCCGCCAGCGGCAATACGGCTGAAGGTCGGACTTCCGCCATGGCAGAAAACAGGATCGTGTTATCGATCAGATCGATTTTGGCATCAAAGACACCGTCGAAATTCTGCATATGGGGCAGATGCAGAGCCTGACAGTTATCACATTCAAAAAAACTCATCCCCAGGTCATCGAGCCATTGACGCAACGTATCCAGACCAGGAACGACCAGCGATGTCATAATTTTGTACAACCTCTTCCGATAAAAAGACCGGCACAGCTTACGCAAAAAGCGCAGGCAAAACCATGATCAGTAATGTGATTGCGACTAACCACCCGTTTTCAGGCAATATTCCGTCGTAGCGTGGCGTTCGATCCAGCGGATCATTTTACCCGCGATGTCGATACCGGTTGTTTTTTCTATTCCTTCCAGCCCTGGCGACGCATTCACTTCCATCACCAACGGCCCGCGATTAGCACGCAGAATATCCACACCAGCAACGTCCAGCGCCATCGTTCGCGCGGCTTTTATCGCGATTTCACGCTCCTGTGGTGTGATACTGGCGACGCTTGCCGCGCCGCCACGATGCAAATTGGAACGAAAATCGCCCTCTTTCGCTCGCCGTTCAATCGCAGCGACCACTTCATCACCAACAACCAGACAGCGGATATCGCACCCTTGCGCCTCTTTGATATATTCCTGCACCAGAATATGCGCGTTCAGACCGCGGAAAGCGTCAATCACGCTTTCCGCCGCCTGACGCGTCTCCGCCAACACGACGCCAATTCCCTGCGTGCCTTCAACCAGCTTGACCACCAGCGGCGCACCACCGACCATGTCGATTAAATCGCTGGTATCATCCGGCGAATGCGCAATGCCCGTGACAGGCAGGTCGATGCCCTGACGCGCCAGCAGTTGCATGGAACGCAATTTGTCACGCGCCCGGGCAATGGCGACCGACTCATTGAGCGGATAGCTCCCCAGCATCTCGAACTGGCGCAGTGCCGCCGTCCCATAAAAGGTAATGGCGGTGCCAATACGCGGGATCACTGCGTCAAAATGGGGTAACTTGCGGCCTTTGTAGTGAATAGAAGACGCCGCAGGATTTATGTTCATGTAGCAAGAAAGCGGATCAAGAATTTCAACCAGGTGACCGCGCTGTATAGCGGCTTCACGCAGCCGCTTACACGAATAGAGCGTTCCATCCCGGGACAATATGGCAATTTTCACCCTGCACCTCTCTGTCAGACCTGGTCAAAAGCCCGCGTATCATACATCGACGTGGCGGTTTTAGCGCGTCGCCCAACCCTGTTTGTGCAAATAATCCAGAATAAATGGGCGGCTTTCTTTAATGATTGTTCGGCGGATATGATCGCTCCAGGTATCCCGGCGATTATTGCTGCCACGGGTGAGGTAATATTCTGCCAGTTGCTCGTCATACTGAGCCAGTGCGCCTTTATCCAGCGGTTGATAGCTGTTTTCATGCACCAAAATGGAGGCCGGTAAACGCGGCTTAAGATCCGGATTATCCGCTGGCCAGCCAAGGCACAGCCCAAACAGCGGCAGAACATGCTGCGGTAATTTAAGCAGTTTCGTCACCGCTTCAATATTATTGCGCAGGCCGCCGATATATACCCCGCCCAATCCCAGCGATTCCGCTGCGATTAATGCATTCTGCGCCATCATTGCCGTATCAACGACACCGAGCAACAGTTGTTCCGCCAGGCCGAGCTGAGCATCCGGACAGATCTGTAAATGGCGGTTAAAGTCGGCACAGAACACCCAGAACTCCGCCGCTTGCGCTACGTGTTTTTGCCCGCCGGTCAGCGTCACCAGTTCTTCACGTAACGCTTTGTCGGTAATGCGAATAATGCTACTGCACTGCAAAAAACTGGAACTGGACGTCGCACGGGCGCTGTTAATAATCGCCTCACGCTGCGCTTCGGAAATGGGTTCATCAGTGAAATGGCGAATGGAGCGATGGCCACAAATAAGTTCAATGGTTGGCGTCATTATCTTTTTCTCTTTCTGAACGTGAATATTGCGGTGGACGGTTCATCAGCTGTGGGGCAAGACGTTTTGCCACCTGAAGAATAACCACCACCGCAGCGGGAAGCATGAGCAAAACACCGAGAAAAATCATCAGAATCTGCACTTCTGGCCGAGAAAATGGCTCAGGCAGCGACAGGGAGTCGCTTACCGACAGCAGCGCCACCGCCAGCAACATCATTCCGATAAATTCCAGTATCAACACGCTTTTAGGCAATTTACCGATCGCGCGCATACGCTTCCCTCTGCAAAGTGAGCCTTCAGTCTAAAACTTTTCACTGTATTGTGTTTAACAGTTATAGCTTTTAGCAATTAATGCAACAGGTTAAACCTACTTTCAGCGAATACATTTTAGCGTGATCATTACAGGCATAAATCTATGAGGAGAGAAATAATGCAAACCGTTATTTTTGGTCGTCCGGGTTGCCCTTACTGTGTGCGTGCAAAAGATCTGGCTGAGAAATTGAGCAATGAACGCGATGATTTTCAGTATCAGTATGTAGATATTCGTGCGGAAGGGATCACTAAAGAAGATCTACAACAAAAGGCAGGTAAACCCGTAGAAACCGTGCCGCAGATTTTTGTCGATCAGCAACATATCGGCGGCTATACCGATTTTGCTGCATGGGTGAAAGAAAATCTGGACGCCTGATCGTCTGACAAGCCCTCGCGTTGAGGGCTTTACTGATTTTTTCTGTGCTGTGGTTTAAACAAACTACTGATAAATAAGAAACACAGTGCCCCCAGCGCACACCAGAACACCGCGCTTAGTAACCATGCCAGCTCTTGCCAGAATGAGCGCGTCGGTGAAAAAAACAGCCGCATAATGAGCATCGAACAGGGTGCCGCCAGCATTGCGCCAAACAGAGGTTTCAGGACTTCTCTACGCTGTGAAAAGAAGCTGGCGACTGCTCCAGGAAGAATGAAAAATAGCAAGCCGATTTCAGGATGCCCGGCAGCCCGAAAAGCGCCTTTCATGTGCGTCGCCAGAAAAAGGCACACCACAATGAAGAGGACAAAACAGCAGATTGCCCCCGCCCAACGTTGTTTATGTTTCACTCGTTCCTCCTGACACTGCGTCTATCGAACACATTTTTCGCCAGTGTGGCGTTCAGTAAGATAAAGCCGCTTCGCATTCCATGCTAATATAGGCCAACGCAATTCATATAGCCGTTGATACCTAATGTGATTACACTAGTAAAATATATTGTTACTTTACTATCGTTTAGGTGCGCTGAATGAATCTGCGCCCTGAATTCTGGTAAAAAACATTATCGTAAATTACCATTTCTTTCAACAGCTTACTAGTAAACAAGAAGTTAGCCTCCGTGAATATAAACGTCGCCGAATTGTTAAATGGGAATTACATTCTGTTATTATTTGTGGTCCTCGCGCTTGGGCTATGTCTCGGAAAGTTACGACTTGGTTCGATCCAACTGGGTAATTCCATTGGCGTTTTAGTCGTATCGCTGTTATTAGGCCAACAACATTTCAGCATTAACACCGATGCGCTTAATCTTGGCTTTATGCTGTTTATTTTCTGCGTCGGGGTCGAAGCCGGACCGAACTTTTTTTCCATTTTTTTTCGCGATGGGAAAAATTACCTAATGTTAGCACTGGTGATGGTTGGCAGTGCGCTGGTGATCGCCTTAGGGTTAGGTAAGCTGTTTGGCTGGGATATTGGCCTGACGGCCGGTATGTTAGCAGGCTCTATGACGTCGACACCGGTTCTGGTCGGTGCTGGCGATACACTGCGTCATTCCGGCATGGAAAGCAGGCAGCTCTCACTGGCACTGGATAATCTGAGCCTCGGGTATGCCTTAACCTATTTAATCGGTCTGGTGAGTTTGATTGTTGGTGCGCGTTACTTGCCGAAATTGCAGCATCAGGACTTACAGACCAGCGCCCAGCAAATCGCCCGCGAACGTGGCCTGGACACTGATGCCAACCGTAAGGTTTATTTACCGGTGATCCGCGCCTATCGCGTCGGCCCGGAGCTGGTGGCCTGGACCGACGGCAAAAATCTGCGTGAACTGGGTATTTATCGACAAACCGGCTGCTACATTGAACGTATTCGACGTAACGGGATTCTGGCAAATCCAGACGGTGATGCCGTGCTACAAATGGGCGATGAAATAGCGTTGGTAGGCTATCCCGACGCCCATGCCCGACTCGATCCCAGCTTCCGTAACGGTAAAGAAGTTTTCGATCGTGACCTTCTCGACATGCGTATCGTCACTGAAGAAGTGGTCGTTAAAAACCATAACGCTGTAGGTAAACGTCTCGCACAACTGAAGTTGACCGATCACGGTTGCTTCCTTAACCGCGTCATTCGTAGCCAGATTGAGATGCCGATAGATGACAACGTCGTGCTTAACAAAGGTGACGTTTTACAAGTCAGCGGTGATGCCCGTCGCGTAAAAACCATCGCCGATCGCATCGGCTTTATCTCGATTCACAGCCAGGTCACTGACCTGCTGGCATTTTGCGCCTTCTTTGTTATTGGGCTGATGATCGGGATGATCACCTTCCAGTTCAGCACATTCAGTTTCGGCATGGGGAACGCTGCCGGGTTGTTATTCGCCGGAATTATGCTGGGCTTTATGCGTGCTAACCACCCGACCTTCGGTTACATTCCGCAAGGTGCATTAAGCATGGTGAAAGAGTTCGGCTTGATGGTGTTTATGGCAGGCGTTGGTCTGAGCGCCGGTAGCGGTATTAATAACGGCCTGGGCGCGATTGGCGGTCAGATGTTGATTGCCGGATTAATTGTCAGTCTTGTGCCCGTGGTTATCTGTTTCTTGTTCGGTGCTTATGTATTGCGAATGAACCGCGCACTGTTGTTCGGCGCAATGATGGGCGCACGCACCTGCGCGCCGGCAATGGAGATCATCAGTGATACAGCTCGCAGTAACATCCCTGCGCTGGGCTACGCGGGCACCTACGCAATCGCCAACGTCCTGCTGACGCTGGCAGGGACAATCATCGTCATGGTATGGCCAGGATTAGGATAAAACTGAAGTTGCCCTGAAAATGAAATTTTTTTGCACAACCGCAGAACTTTTCCGCAGGGCATCAGTCTTAATTAGTGCCACTGCTTTTCTTTGATGTCCCCATTTTGTGGAGCCCATCAACCCCGCCATTTCGGTTCAAGGTTGATGGGTTTTTTGTTATCTAAAACTTATCTACTACCCTGCAACCCTCTCAACCATCCTCAAAATCTCCTCGCGCGATAGCGGCTTACGGTCGGTGACAAAATGCAGCGTCATCCCCTCAATAAACGCATCAAGCGCGCGGGCGGTTCCGGGTTCAAACCATTGTTCGAGCGTTTGCTGACTGCGCTGCATCCAGTTTTGCATTACCGTTTTTAATAGCGGTTTTCGGCTAGCCAGCGCGTAGAGCTGGTACATCAGCTCCATATTATCCGGCGTTGCAACCTGTGAGCTGTAGATCATATCGGTGATAGCCTGGCATGCGCCTTGAGCATCACTAACATCGCTAAAAAATGCCTGATATTGCCGGGACATAATCTCAGTAAAACTGCTGAACGCCTCCAGCAACAACTCATCAATTCCTGAAAAATAGTAGGTCATCGATCCCAACGGTACCCCGGCAAGGGTAGCAATTTTGCGGTGCGTAACAGCATGTATTCCGTAAAGTTTCACCGCCTCCAGCGTGGCCTGGATAATTTTTTCTCGCCGTTGCGGATCGTTAGCGCGACGCATGTCATTTCCTCTCTCTGCAATTGTGTACAAATGTACACAACCTTGCTAATGTTGTCTTCCCTCTTCTTATTTTGACGTGATCTATGACCGTAAATTCTTCACGTAATGCATTGAAACGCCGAACCTGGGCGCTGTTTATGTTCTTCTTTTTGCCAGGCCTGTTAATGGCGTCCTGGGCAACCCGTACGCCTGCTATCCGCGATATTCTCTCTGTCTCGATCGCTGAAATGGGCGGTGTTCTCTTTGGTCTGTCGATCGGTTCGATGAGCGGTATTCTCTGCTCGGCGTGGTTAGTGAAACGCTTTGGCACGCGTAATGTCATCCTGGTCACGATGTCCTGCGCATTGATCGGGATGATGATATTAAGTCTGGCACTCTGGCTGACATCGCCCCTGCTCTTTGCCGTTGGTCTCGGCGTCTTTGGGGCAAGTTTTGGTTCTGCGGAAGTGGCGATAAACGTTGAAGGTGCCGCCGTTGAGCGAGAAATGAATAAAACGGTTTTGCCAATGATGCACGGTTTTTATAGCCTGGGCACGCTGGCAGGCGCTGGTGTCGGGATGGCACTGACGGCCTTTGGCGTTCCGGCAACGGTGCACATTTTATTGGCGGCGCTGGTAGGTATCGCGCCTATTTATATCGCCATTCAGGCAATCCCTGACGGTACGGGCAAAAATGCTGCCGATGGCACCCAGCATGGCGAAAAAGGCATTCCTTTTTATCGCGATATCCAGTTGCTGCTGATAGGTGTTGTGGTGCTGGCGATGGCCTTTGCCGAAGGTTCTGCCAACGACTGGTTACCCTTATTAATGGTTGACGGTCACGGTTTTAGCCCTACTTCCGGCTCGCTGATTTATGCCGGTTTTACCCTGGGGATGACCGTTGGACGCTTCACCGGCGGTTGGTTCATCGACCGTTACAGTCGCGTTGCCGTGGTTCGGGCCAGTGCACTAATGGGGGCGTTGGGTATTGGGCTGATTATTTTTGTCGATAGCGCCTGGGTCGCTGGGGTGTCTGTTGTACTCTGGGGACTGGGTGCCTCGCTGGGCTTCCCGCTGACCATTTCTGCCGCCAGCGATACCGGCCCTGATGCACCAACCCGCGTCAGTGTGGTAGCAACGACCGGTTATCTGGCTTTCCTCGTCGGGCCGCCGCTGCTGGGCTATCTCGGCGAACATTATGGATTACGTAGTGCAATGCTGGTTGTACTGGCGCTGGTTATTCTCGCGGCTATTGTCGCGAAAGCCGTCGCCAAACCCGATACCAAAACGCAGACGGCGATGGAGAATAGTTGATGAGCATTAAATTAATTGCGGTAGACATGGATGGTACTTTCTTAAGCGATCAAAAAACCTATAACCGTGAGCGGTTTATGGCTCAGTATCAGCAAATGAAAGCACAAGGAATTCGCTTTGTAGTCGCCAGCGGGAATCAATATTATCAGTTGATCTCTTTCTTCCCTGAAATTGCTAATGAAATTGCCTTTGTGGCTGAAAACGGCGGCTGGGTAGTGAGCGAAGGCAAAGATGTTTTTAATGGCGAGCTGTCGAAGGATGCGTTTACTACTGTCGTGGAACATTTGCTGACGCGCCCGGAAGTGGAAATTATTGCCTGCGGAAAAAATAGCGCCTATACGCTCAAAAAATATGACGATGCCATGAAAACGGTGGCGGAAATGTATTATCACCGTCTGGAATACGTCGATAACTTTGACAACTTAGAGGATATCTTCTTTAAGTTTGGCCTGAATCTTTCCGATGAACTGATTCCACAAGTACAAAAAGCATTACATGAGGCCATCGGCGATATTATGGTGCCGGTCCACACCGGCAACGGCAGCATCGATCTGATTATCCCCGGCGTACATAAAGCCAATGGCCTTCGCCAACTGCAGAAATTATGGGGAATAGACGACAGCGAAGTGGTGGTCTTTGGCGATGGCGGTAACGATATTGAGATGCTGCGTCAGGCAGGCTTTAGTTTTGCAATGGAAAATGCCGGCAATGCGGTCGTCGCAGCGGCAAAATACCGGGCAGGCTCCAATAACCGTGAAGGCGTACTGGATGTGATCGATAAAGTGCTTAAACACGAAGCGCCATTTGACCAATAAAAACGGCAGCACGCCCGGCAACACAATACCTGAATGAAGGCTGCATAATTCGCGGAAATTAACCCGCTGCATTATTTCAGGCGAAATGTTTATGAAAAATTGTCTACTGTTGGGCGCGCTTTTAATGGGCTTTACTGGTGTGGCGATGGCGCAAAGTGTCACCGTCGATGTGCCGAGTGGATACAAAGTGGTTGTGGTTCCTGATTCAGTCAGCGTTCCACAAGCGGTCAGCGTCGCGACTGTGCCGCAAACCGTCTATGTGGCTCCTGCGCCAGCTCCGGCTTACCGCCCGCATCCTTATGTTCGCCATCTTGCCAGCGTAGGTGAAGGGATGGTTATCGAACACCAGATTGACGACCATCACCATTAATTCGAGAATGCCTGATCGCACAAAGCAATCAGGCATTTTTTTACCCTTCGTGAGAATTTCCCATCTGTTTATCTTTTAAAAAGATAACCATCAGCGACAGCCACAAAATTCCGTTGACAAGGTTGAAGAGATTAAACAGTCCGTTGCCCCCGTTCAGCCAGGCATGTTTGCTGATTTCAATACCGACGGTAAAGATCAGCATTTGCAGCATTCCCATCGCCGCAGAAACCGTACCTTTACTCATATCGCTGGCAAACAGGGTTAATCGCACCAGTCCCGCATTCGCCAGACCAATGCCGAAAGCATAAATACTTAACCCGGCGGTCATCCATAAATACGCGTGCGATGAGATAACCGTTGCCGCAGCAGCGACCAATAGACCAATCATAATCGGCCAGCCGCCCATAATAATCAGCGAACGTACGGTGCGGCGCGAGGTCAGACGCGCTAACAGCAAGTTACCCGCAATTAACGCCCCGAAAATAGGCACTTGCAGCAAGCCATATTCATAGCTGCTCAACTGCTCGCCGGTAATGATGATAATCGGCGACTGGGCGATCCACGCCAGCAACGGCAGACTAACGAATCCCAGCGCCAGCGCCCCCGCCACAAAGCGGCCGTTCTTCAGCACCAGCTTATAGTCACGACCGAGTTCTTTCAGTGACAGTTTCTCGCCTATACGCGTGGCGGTTTCAGGCATGGCTCGTTGCAGACCGAAAAAGGAGATCGCTGCCAATGCGGCAAACAAAACAAACATCCCCTCCCAGGGCAGCACATGGATCCACGCCGCGCCCACCAGCGGACCAAGTAGCGGAGCAATCAGCGCCACGTTCGCCATCAGCGCGGTGATCTTGATACAAACCGCCTCTTCGAAGGATTCCTGAATTGCGGCGTATCCCACAGCGCCAATGAAACAGAGGCTTATGCCCTGCAAGAAGCGCAACAGGGTGAATTGTTGTATGTTTTGCGCCAGTAATATTGCCAGACAGGTGACGATAAACCACACCACACCCGCCAGCATCACCGGACGGCGACCAATACGATCCGACAGCGGCCCCAGGAGCCATTGTAAAAACATCCCGCCTGCCAGATACGCGGTCATCGAAGTAGGAACCCAATCAATGCCCGCCTGATATTGTTCCACCACGGCCAACATACCGGGTTGAATCATATCGTTGCCGATATAGGTTGAAAATTCGTAAAGCACCAGACAGAGAGGGAAAAGTAACGCCTGACGTCCAAGCCTGGCACCGGAAGCTAATTTATTTTGCATGCAATTTCTTCGCCAATAATAATCGCGCAGAGTTTAATAAAAGCGCAGCTAACGAGAAAGCGAATTTTGTAGCTGAAACCACGGTTAAGCACATTCTTACATTATTGCGAGTATAGCTACGCTTTCTTTAAGTTTTATTTAACCTATGCCCGTTACAATCACCCACCGTAAACAGGCCGCTTGAGGGAAATAAGACGATGCCGCTTTACCCAGTTTAACCTGCACTTTATTCTCAACGACTTGCCTGTATTGGCTCCCTTTTAATCACTTTGCGTCGGGAAGTTATGCTGGAAAATTTGAATCTCTCTCTATTCTCTCTTATTAACGCGACGCCAGACTCGGCTCCGTGGATGATCTCGTTGGCGATTTTTATTGCTAAAGATTTGATTACCGTGGTGCCGCTGCTGGCCGCGGTACTTTGGTTGTGGGGGCTTACAGCACAACGGCAACTGGTGATAAAAATCGCTATCGCGCTGGCGGTCAGCCTGTTTGTGTCCTGGACGATGGGACATCTTTTTCCGCACGACCGACCCTTTGTCGAAAATATCGGCTATAACTTCCTGCATCATGCGGCGGATGACTCATTCCCAAGCGATCACGGTACGGTGATTTTCACCTTTGCACTGGCATTTTTATGCTGGCATCGCCTGTGGTCCGGCTCACTTTTAATGGTGCTGGCCGTCATCATTGCCTGGTCGCGCGTTTATCTTGGCGTCCACTGGCCGCTGGATATGCTCGGTGGATTGCTGGCAGGTATGATTGGCTGCCTTAGTGCCCAGATTATCTGGCAAGCGATGGGGCATAAACTCTATCAACGTCTGCAATCGTGGTATCGCTTCTGTTTTGCATTACCGATCCGCAAAGGCTGGGTGCGTGACTGATCTCTGCTAAAAAGTGTAGTATTGAGCGGCTCGCTTCAATAACTATTCAGAGGGATTATGGAAACACGTCGCGAAGAGCGTATCGGGCAGCTGCTGCAAGAATTAAAACGCAGCGATAAGTTACATCTTAAAGACGCCGCCGCCCTGCTTGGGGTTTCGGAGATGACGATTCGTCGCGATCTGAACAACCACAGTGCGCCCGTCGTTTTGCTCGGCGGCTATATTGTTCTGGAACCGCGCAGTGCCAGCCATTACCTGTTAAGCGATCAAAAATCCCGCCTGGTGGAAGAAAAACGCCGGGCGGCAAAACTGGCTGCGACACTGGTAGAACCCGATCAGACCCTCTTTTTTGACTGTGGCACCACCACGCCGTGGATTATTGAAGCGATTGATAATGAAATCCCTTTTACCGCCGTTTGTTATTCGCTAAATACCTTTCTGGCGCTGAAAGAGAAACCCCATTGCCGCGCATTTCTGTGCGGTGGTGAATTTCACGCCAGCAACGCCATTTTCAAACCCATCGATTTTCAGCAAACGCTGAATAATTTTTGCCCGGATATCGCTTTTTATTCTGCGGCGGGCGTGCATGTCAGTAAAGGCGCTACCTGTTTTAATCTTGAAGAGTTGCCGGTAAAACACTGGGCCATGTCGATGGCGCAAAAGCATGTGCTGGTTGTCGACCACAGTAAATTTGGCAAGGTGCGTCCGGCGCGCATGGGTGACCTGAAACGCTTTGATATTGTGGTGAGCGATTGTTGCCCGGAAGATGAGTATGTGAAGTACGCGCAGACGCAGCGCATTAAGTTGATGTATTAATGACGTATAACCGGATGACGTTTCGCGCCATCCGGTTATCAGAAGATTAAGAGAACCAGCTGCCGAACCACTGATGGAATTTCATCATCACGAAATCCCACATCCGACCAAAGAATCCGCCCTCTTCCACATTTTCCATCACGATCAGCGGACGCTGCTCAATGGATTTACCGTTAAGCTGGAAATCAATGGTCCCGACAACCTGACCTTTTTTCAGCGGTGCGGTAAGCTGCGGTTCCGTTAACGTGTAGCTCGCCTTCAGGTTTTTCAGCTGCCCACGCGGTATGGTCACTGAGCCCGCTTCACCTGCCCCAAGATTCACTTCGCTCTTATCACCAAACCAGACGCGCTGAGTCACAAAGGTGGCATCAGGTTTAATTGGCGTCACGGTTTCAAAGAAGCGGAAACCCCAGGTCAATAATTTCTCAGACTCATTAAAACGGATACGGTCAGTTTTCGCCCCCAGCACTACGGAGATTAAACGCATATCGCCCTGGGTAGCCGAAGCAACCAGATTATATCCCGCGCCTGCCGTGGTTCCAGTCTTCATGCCATCAACATTCAGATTGCTGCTCCACAGCAGACGGTTACGGTTAGGCTGACGAATTTTGTTGAAGGTGAACTCTTTCTCTTTATGAATAGCGTACTCTTCCGGCACATCGTGGATCAATGCTTTACCCAGCAATGCCATATCGCGCGCGGTACTGAACTGCCCCGGCGCATCCAGACCGTGCACCGTCTGGAAGGTAGTGTTGGTCAGACCCAGTTTTTTGGCATAACCATTCATCAAACCAATAAATGACTCCTGGCTCCCGGCAACGTAATCGGCCAGCGCAATACAGGCGTCATTACCGGACTGGATAATCACACCTTTGTTCAAGTCTGCCACCGAAACCTGATCGCCCGGTTTGAGGAACATTACCGATGAACCACGCAGTGCCGGATTTCCCGTCGCCCAGGCATCTTTACCGACCGTCACCATATCGGTGAGTTTAATCTTATCGGCCTTAAGCGCCTGCCCAACCACATAGCTGGTCATGATTTTAGTCAGGCTCGCGGGATCCAGTTTCTCATCCGCGTTGCCTTCTGCCAGCACTTTACCGCTGGCGTAATCCATTAAAATCCATGCACGCGCATCCACGCTCGGCGCTTCAACGGTTTGTTCCGCCGCGAATGCCGTTGGGGCAAAAAGGAATAAAAATGCAGAACCCGCTGCAAGACCACGAAGGAGAGAGGAGTATTGCGTCATAAATGCCACCCGAGTATCCATTCAAAAAAATACGTTATATCGCCGTATGATAAGTTCGGTGATTAATAACGCACACACAAACTTAAAGAAACCGTAAGTTGGTAAAGTTTTTAAAGTTTATGCAATATCCTGCCGCTTCGCTGCTTCTGGTGTCATTTTTTTGCCAGCTGTTGCTTAAAAGTTAACTTTACTTCACCATCGGAGTCCTGTTCAGCCTGTGGCTGCCTGTCGGAAAAGGGGTGAGTATGATTACGCTGTGGGGTCGGAATAATTCAACTAACGTAAAAAAAGTATTGCTGACGCTCGAAGAACTGGAACTACCTTATGAGCAAATTCTCGCGGGCCGTGAGTTTGGGATAAATCACGATGCTGATTTTCTGGCGATGAACCCTAACGGGCTGGTGCCGTTGTTGCGTGACGACGAAAGTGATCTCATTCTTTGGGAATCAAACGCCATTGTCCGCTATCTGGCGGCACAGTACGGGCAAAAACGCCTGTGGATCGACTCACCGGCACGTCGTGCGGAAGCGGAAAAATGGATGGACTGGGCAAACCAGACACTCAGTAATGCTCATCGCGGGATCCTGATGGGATTAGTCAGAACACCACCCGAAGAGCGCGATCAGGCCGCCATTGATGCCAGTTGCAAAGAGTGCGACGCCCTGTTTGCCCTGCTCGATGCGGAACTGGCAAAAGTAAAATGGTTCTCTGGCGACGAGTTTGGTGTGGGCGATATCGCTATCGCACCGTTCATCTACAATTTGTTTAACGTTGGCCTGACCTGGACACCGCGTCCAAATCTGCAACGCTGGTATCAGCAACTCACTGAACGCCCCGCAGTGCGCAAAGTGGTGATGATTCCCGTTAGCTAATTGCGTGGGCTAACTTTAAGTAATTCCCCACTGGACTCGTCGGTGAGAACGTATAAATAACCGTCGGGTCCAGTGCGAACATCACGAATTCGCTGCCCTCTGTCCGTTAAAATACGGCCATCTTCTGTCACTTTGTCGCCGTTGACGCTCATCACAATGACATCTTTATCTTTCAGCGCGCCTATAAATAATTTTTGCTGCCACTGGGGGAATTTATCGCTGTTATAGAAGGCCATGCCGCTCACAGCGGGCGAATCTTTCCAGTAAAAAACAGGTTGCTCGGTCCCGGCGACGATCTCCCCTTTCGCTTCCGGTATCTTAAAGCCTGAATAGTTGATTCCCCAGGTTGCCAGCGGCCAGCCGTAGTTTTTGCCTTTTTGCGGGATATTAATTTCATCACCACCGCGCGGGCCATGTTCATTCAGCCACAGTGCATTACTCCACGGATTCATCGCCATTCCTTGCGGATTACGAATGCCATAAGACCAGATCTCGGCGCGCGCACCGGATTCCTTTATAAAAGGATTATCATCCGGGATTTCGCCCTGGTCGGTCAGACGCACCAGTTTGCCCTGTAATTTATCCAGATCCTGCGCCGTCGGGCGCTGATTGTTTTCGCCCAGAGCAATAAAAAGATAACCTTTACCGTCGAATACCAGCCGCCCGCCAAAATGGTTGCCGGTAGACAGTTTTGGCATCTGGCGGAAGACGGTGCGGAAGTCGGCCACTTTTGAGAGATCATCACTTAAGCGGCCATAACCCACAGCAGTTCCGGCTTTGCCATCATCGCCAACTTCGGAATAACTTAACCAGATGCGGCGAGACTGAGCAAAATCAGGCGCTAAAACCACGTCCAGCAGGCCGCCCTGCCCGTGCGCCCAAACGTCCGGAACTCCGGAAAGCGGCGCAGATAATCCTTTTCCTGCTTGCCAGTGACGCAACTCGCCGCCGCGCAGAGTGATTAACATACCGTGATTATCGGGTAAAAAGGCCAGTGCCCAGGGATGGTCGAGTTTGTCTTGCAGTACTTCGACATTTACCGTTGCAGGAGCCGCCCAGAGAGCGGAAGAAAGACAAATAAGGGGCACAAGGAAAAAGAATTGTCGATGCATAACGCCTCCGGATTGACTCTGGCTTAAAGCGTAGTCAGTGGAGGAGATAACAAATTCATTTTTACAAAAACTTAAACATGAAGGGGGAGACGCTTTCTCCCCCTTAGTTTTCAGGCCTTCTCAAGCATGGCGTGCTTCTGCAGGCTCTGGATACTCAGCGTTAAGCTCATCAGACAATTTTCAAGCTTATCGGCGTTGACGGTAATAACAGTCGGGCAATCATGGTGCCCACTCATCAAACATACTGCGGCTGTCGCTAATGCTTCTTCAGCATGATGAAGAGCACTCCACTCTTCCTGATCCAGATGAAGATTCAACCGCAGCGATTTATCGTGCAGTTCGCGATTCAGTTTAAAAAAGTTATCTCGTAGATGATTGCTTTCGCTGACGGACATGTATCCTTTTGCCTTCCTCAGTTGCACGTATGCGGCGAGGTCAACGCGTGCGTCGATCAACCGGTTCAGCAGATCGATTCGCTGTCTGTCAACGAACATACTTCGATCCTCCTCTTTCCAGCCTTGTTGCAATTAAATAGTATGGCTATTTTTTGAGCAAAATGCTGTCCAGGATCAATTCTTCACGCCGAATTAACAAAATTTACATTTCCTTCGCCTCCGCCAGCGAATGAGATTGCGATACAAATTTTATCCAGAACTCTGTAGAATCCCTGCCCTGACCTTTCCTGTAACTGAATATTTTTTAAGCTATGAGCAAAGTAACTCCCCAGCCGAAAATCGGCTTTGTTTCCCTTGGCTGTCCGAAAAACCTTGTTGATTCAGAGCGTATTCTCACCGAACTCCGCACTGAAGGTTATGACGTGGTACCGAGCTATGACGATGCGGACATGGTGATCGTCAACACCTGCGGCTTTATTGACAGCGCGGTACAAGAATCACTGGAAGCCATTGGTGAAGCGTTGAATGAAAACGGCAAGGTTATTGTGACCGGTTGTCTGGGGGCAAAAGAAGATCAGATCCGCGAAGTCCACCCGAAAGTGCTGGAAATCACCGGGCCTCATAGCTATGAGCAGGTTCTGGAGCACGTTCATCACTACGTGCCAAAACCGAAACACAACCCATTCCTGAGCCTGGTGCCAGAACAAGGTGTGAAACTGACGCCGCGTCATTATGCCTATCTGAAAATTTCTGAAGGCTGTAATCACCGCTGCACCTTCTGCATTATTCCGTCTATGCGCGGCGACCTGGTGAGCCGTCCGATTGGCGAAGTGTTAAGTGAAGCGAAACGTCTGGTAGATGCGGGCGTTAAAGAGATTCTGGTGATCTCGCAGGATACTTCCGCCTATGGCGTTGATGTTAAACATCGTACTGGCTTCCACAACGGCGAGCCGGTAAAAACCAGCATGGTCAGCCTGTGCGAACAGTTATCAAAACTGGGGATCTGGACACGTCTGCACTACGTTTACCCTTATCCGCATGTGGACGACGTCATCCCACTGATGGCAGAAGGCAAAATCCTGCCGTATCTGGACATTCCGTTGCAGCACGCCAGCCCGCGCATTCTCAAACTGATGAAGCGTCCGGGTTCTGTAGATCGCCAACTGGCGCGCATCAAACAGTGGCGCGAAATCTGCCCGGAACTGACCCTACGCTCAACCTTTATTGTCGGCTTCCCTGGCGAGACAGAAGAAGATTTCCAGATGCTACTCGACTTCCTGAAAGAAGCGCGTCTGGATCGCGTTGGCTGCTTTAAATACAGCCCGGTTGAAGGTGCAGACGCCAATGCCCTGCCTGACCAGGTTCCGGAAGAAGTTAAAGAAGAACGCTGGAACCGTTTCATGCAGCTGCAGCAGCAGATTTCCGCCGAGCGCCTGCAAGAGAAAGTGGGCCGTGAAATTCTGGTGATTATCGACGAAGTGGACGAAGAAGGCGCGATTGGTCGCAGCATGGCAGATGCACCGGAAATCGACGGCGCGGTTTATCTCAATGGTGAAACCAACGTTAAGCCGGGTGATATCCTGCGTGTGAAAGTCGAGCACGCCGATGAGTACGATTTGTGGGGTAGCCGGGTTTAATTAATTCAGGCCGGGCAAAATCATTTGTCCGGCCTGCGAATAATGATTACTGCCAGCTAATCTGAGCCCTGCCGTTTTTCTTACTCTTATACAGCCGCTCATCCGCCAGCATTTTCAAGCGTTCGACGGTGGTACATTCATTTGAATGCGCTACACCGATACTGGTACTTAAATTAATGCTTCCCACCTGGAAATGAACGATTTCTTTTAGAATCGATAGCAACTCTTCCAGCGTTCCACCCGTATAAATCACCGCAAATTCGTCACCGCCGAAGCGGTAGATTTTACCTTTATCTACCGGGATCTGTGATTTAAGGATTTTCACCACTTTCATCAACACTTCATCGCCCAGCAAATGACCGAAGGTGTCGTTAATGTTTTTGAATTTATCGACGTCAAACAGGCACAAATAACCGCCTTTTTCCGGCAGCGCTTTTAAATCTTCGTCAAAGGATTTTCTGCCCATTGCTTTGGTCAGGTCGTCCAGGAACGCCGAGTTATACATACTGTAGAGTTTTTTGACATCGGCAGCCGAAAAGAAAAGCCCGCCATCCAGTACGCGTTCAAAATGGTTATTAATGATGGCTTCTTTCTCCACAATACCACGATTAATCACTCTGCGTACCAGATAGAGGCAACTGGTACCCGATATCACTGCCACCAATGCGGCAAAGAAAATAATCAATGTACAGACCCGCAAATAAACATCTTTTTTATACGCAAATACGTACAATCCGGTCGGCAAATAGGCGAAGTGCTCCATCGCTTCCGAAACGGTGAAGATGGCGTTTTTAGCATAATATTCATCACCGGTCACCGGTTTACCGTTCTTAAATAGAGAGAACATCAGGTTCTCGCTGTCCATCGCCAGCGATTTTGACAGTAAAGAAAAACGCTCCAGACCAAGCAAAAATATCAGACTACGATTGTGAGTTACCGGATAGAGGTAATAGACGAAGGTTTTACCGTCAAAAGAGATAAACCCTGTATTTTTGACATGTCGATACTTCACAACCTGCATAATATCTGCACAATAATTTTTCTCGAACTCCTTTACCTGAATACATTCGTCACTGGAAATCAGATAAGGACCGACATCGTACAAATAAGAGGGGGAAACCGAGTCGGCGTAAGCTGTGCGCAAACCAACCAACAGCTGTTCCTCCGTGGGATTTAGCGTGTTGATAAGATCAATTGCCACGCTACGCCGATATTCAGCAATATTTGCCACCGCAAAAGCAGTATCAATAACGGACTGTTTCAGGCTATACACCCGTTCCTTTACCATTTGAGTGTAGATCCCGCAGGCAACTGCTGAAATCATGATAAAAATCAGCAGACTGACTGTAAGTACGAACTTATTGATTCTGGACATACGTAAACTACTCTTTTACTAATTTTCCACTTTTATCCCAGGCGGAGAATGGCATGGGTTTCTGGTACAGATACCCCTGAGCCTGAACACATCCTAATTTAATTAATTCGCGCGCAACGTCTTCGCTCTCTACGCCTTCCGCAATCACCGGGATCCGGTTATAGCGTGCCAGATCGAAAATAATGCGCACAATTTTTCCCGCAGTACCGAAAATATCGCCGGTAAATTGCGAGTCCACCTTTATGCTGTCTGGATTAATTTCATAAAAACGTTTCAGGTTTGACAAACCGGTGCCAAAGTCATCAATCGATATCCGTACCCCTTGTTTACGCAGTTGTTCAATATTGAGATAAAAATGTTCATTAATTCGCTCGATCACGGTTTCAGTGATCTCAACACAGAGGCTGTTCGCCTTCAGGCCATTTTCTTTCATGATGGTGGTAAAACGCTCATGAAAGTGCGGTTCGTTTAACTGCCAGGGCGAAACATTAATATGCAGTAAGAAATCATCCTTCAGCGACGCACGCTGACTAAAATGTCTGAATTCACCCATTGCCGTTTTAATAATCTGATAACCCAGCTCATTGATAAACCCGATATCTTCAGCAATGGTAATGAACTTCAGCGGTGAAATGATCCCCCGCTCCGCAGAAACCCAACGGCACAACGCCTCCGCGCCCAGAATGGCGCGGGTGTTAATATCAACGATCGGTTGATAGACGAGGAATAGTTCGCCAATTTCCATTGCATGGCGAATATTACGCGCAATCCAGATATTCTCTTCTATTTCGTTGAGTTTCGCGTCATCACAGAAAATAAACTCGGAGAACATATGGTCACGGATACTGGAAATCGCCAGTTTCAGTTTTTCTGCGTAACTCCAGGCGTTTTCCCCCTGCAAAGGTTCACAAATGGCAGACTTATGGATGCGCAGATTGCGGTAGCCAAAGCTGCTGTCAAAATCGTTTACCATCGCTATTTTACGGGTAAATGTCTGTACATTTTCCCGACACAGAAGTAAATAGAGATCGGCATTGAATGTCACGATATCGCAGCATTGCGCATATTTCTCGGCAATTCGCTGACACAATTTCCTGACGATTTTATTGCGTTCATCAACACCAAACACCGCTTCCACGGCTTCCAGACCACACAGTTTGATGATCCCCACAGCCAGATACTGATTATTGTTGGACTCAATAATCGCCATATTTTTAATAAAACCGCTTTCCTGATCGTAAGAGATCAGTGAGAGCAATTTATTTGACCGTTCAATTTCGGCATCTTTCATTTCCGCGATCGAATTTTTGATGCTGATAATCTCTTTCGCATCGCCTTCGCGAATTTTCAGAGCCTCGATCTGATCCGTTGAGTCGGGCAAAAACGCCAGCGTATTAACCAGCTCGGTCATTTCAGAAAATTGCCGACGGAACACACGAGTGGTCATGAAATATACCACCAGCAACACGATAATAATGAACGCAAACGGTAGATAAAAAAGTTTATCTGATGCGTTCAATAAATTACCGCCAGGATAATAAAAATAGATTTCGAACAATGCATTATTTGGCACTGCTGATGTCTTTGCAATATACTCCGTATCGACAGAATCAATAATATTATAATTACCTTCGCTATTATAAATAATCAGTTTTTCACGAGCGAGTTGATTCTTGGCAATGATCTCATGACCTTGTTTCAAAAATAGAACTTCATCATTAGCGCTGATTTGATCAAGATACTCGTTCAAATACCGCCAGTTTAAATCGACATGAATTTTATCTACCGCTAACAAATCGTGATCTTTGCCGTTGATACGTAGCGTAAAAGAGATACATTTTTTACCCGGACGATCAAAGCAATTGTATGCCGGATTCCAGCTGTTGTTAGAGTCATCTGAAGCCACCGACCACGGTCGTTTCGATGGGTTAAAATCGGCAAAAATAACCCGCCCTGACTCGTCGACAAGCGGTCCATTTACTTGTTCCTGATGATAAACAACGATTTTATCATTCGCCCTCCGTGAAAAGAGATAATATTTATTATCATCAAGTACCAGTCCCACCGAGTCTAAAAATGGCATCATTTCCATTTTCAGAATCACGGCGCGTTGAATCTCCTCTGTATTTTTTAATAAATACAGTGAGTCCTTTAATGTCAGGGCCGAACGTTCAATATCTTTAAAGAAATAGCCAACGTTTTTCTGAATAAGTTCAAAGCGGCTATCGGCACGTTTTACCGCGCGTTCCGATACCAGTTGATAGTTAATGATGAAAAAAAGACCAATAAATGACAGTGCTGCCAATAAAAATAAAATTATCAGCCTTATCTTTATCTTTTCGTATAAACTCAGCATGTTAATACATTTAACAAAATAACTATCTGAACGCTGTACCGCTGCAAAAATAGTCCCTTGCTGCGGCTTTTTAACCAAATTACCCGATTCTACAAAATCAGCAGAAAGTTACAACACTTGCTTAGGGCAATAATTTCCTGTGAGGTGATTACCCTTTCAAGCAATATTCAAACGTAACTATCCTTTAATTTTCGGATCCAGCGCATCGCGTAAACCATCGCCCAACAAATTGAACGCCAGTACGGTCAGAAAAATAGCCAGGGCCGGAAAAACAGCGACATGCGGCGCGATAACCATATCCGCTCGTGCCTCATTGAGCATTGCTCCCCACTCTGGTGTCGGCGGCTGCGCACCGAGGCCGAGAAATGACAGGCTGGCGGCAGAGATAATCGAGGTGCCAATGCGCATGGTGAAAAACACCACGATAGACGAGACGGTCCCAGGCAAGATATGACGCAATAAAATGGTCATATCGCTGGCACCAATACTGCGTGCTGACTCAATAAAGGTTTGCTGTTTCAACACCAGCGTGTTGCCGCGCACCAGGCGGGCAAACGCGGGGATGGAAAAAATGGCGACTGCGATAATCACGTTAGCAATGCCGCTTCCCAACACCGCAACAACAGCGATCGCCAGTAAAATACCCGGGAAGGCAAACAGCACATCGCAAATGCGCATGATCAGCCGATCCCACCAGCCTTCATAATATCCAGCCAGCAAGCCCAGCAACGTCCCTATCGCCGCACCGATAAACACGGCAAACACGCCCGCCGCCAGCGAGATTTGCGCACCAACCAGGACACGGCTGAAAATGTCGCGCCCCAGTGAATCGACGCCAAACCAGTGCTGCAAAGAAGGTCCGTTATTCAGATTGTCATAATCAAAATAATTTTCGGCGTCATAGGGAGCGATCCAGCGTGCAAAAATGGCCACCACAATCAATAAAATAACGAATAATGCGGCGGTCATCGCCATATGCTGACGGCGAAATCGTCGCCAGAATTCATGCCACGGTGTACGCACCTGGTCAGGTTTGACCAGTGGCATGGCGTTTAACACCGCCTGACGTCGCCAGTTAAATAGTCGCATCCTTACTTGTACCTGATAGCCGGGTTAATGGCGGCGTAAAGCACATCCACCACTAAGTTGATAAGAATAAATTCCAGCGAGAAAAGCAGAATTTCCGCCTGAATCACCGGGTAATCGCGCATTTCTACGGAGTCAACGAGTAAGCGTCCAAGTCCGGGCCAGTTGAAAACTTTCTCCACCACGATAGAACCACCGAGCAAAAAGCCAAACTGTAAGCCCATCATGGTCACTACCGGGATCATCGCGTTACGTAGCCCGTGTTTGAGGACAACCCAGGTTTCGCTCACCCCTTTCGCCCTCGCGGTACGCATATAATCTTCGCTTAAAACATCGACAAACGACGCGCGGGTAAAGCGCGCCATCACGGCTGCCACTGCCGCGCCGAGCGTCAGGGAGGGTAAAATGTAGTGCTGCCAACTGTCTGCTCCCACGGTAGGCAGCCAGCCCAGTTCAACGGAGAATACCTGAATTAAAAGCATCCCCAGCGCAAATGCCGGAAACGAGATCCCCGACACCGCAATGGTCATACTCAATCGATCCGGCCAACGATTACGCCAGACGGCGGCGATAATTCCCGCCGCCATACCAAATATCACCGCCCAGACCATACTGGTTATGGTCAGCCACAGCGTTGGCATAAAGCGGCTGGCAATCTCATCGGCAACCGGACGACGCGACACCATCGACAGGCCAAAATCCCCCTGCACAGCATTGCTGATATAGTGCCAGAACTGGTGATACAGCGGCTGATCCAACCCCAGCTGCTGACGCACCAGTTCTATAACCTGCGCATCAGCTTCGGGCCCGGCAATCAATCGCGCCGGATCGCCGGGCAGCATATGCACAAATAAAAACACCAGCACCGAGACGATAAACAGCGTCGGAATCAACCCCAGTAATCGTTTGATAACGTAATTAAGCATTCCACTCCCTGCGTTGCTTATTGCAAATCCGCGTCTTCAAAGCTGAAGCCGGTGTCTGGCATGATCCAAAAACCGGTCAGGTTTTTACTGTGTGCCGACACCAGTTTTTCTACCACCAGCGGGATCCACGGCGACTCTTGCCAGATGATATCCTGCGCCGCCTTATACAAGCGGGTCTTTTCCGCCGGATCATTAGTTTTCAGTGCCTGAGCCAGGAAGTCATCCACCTGTTTATTGCTGTAAAACGCGGTATTAAACAGCGTCGGTGGCCAGTTTTGCGAGGCAAACAACGGCGATAGTGCCCAGTCGGCTTCGCCGGTTGAAGCCGACCAGCCAGTGTAGAACATCCGCACGCCGCTCTCTTTTTGCCCTTTACCTTCAACTTCTGCCGCCCGCTGTCCGGCATCCATCGCAGTCACCTGGGCTTTAATCCCGACCTGCGCTAACTGCTGCTGGGTAAATTGCAGCACTTTCTGCGCGGTGCTGTGGTTATGTGACGACCACAGCGTGGTACTGAAACCGTTGGGATATCCCGCCTCTTTCAGTAATTCGCGCGCTTTCACTGGAGCGTAAGGCCACGGTGTATAACTTTGCGCGTAGGCGATACTTGGCGGTACCACACCAGTAGCTGGCGTTGCATAGCCCGCAAAGGCAACTTTCACCAGCGCCGGACGGTTAATGGCGTAATTCAGCGCCTCACGGACCTTCGGGTTATCGAACGGCTTTTGCGTCACGTTCATACTGATATAACGCTGCATAATTGACGGACTGGCCATCAACTCGATATTTTTGTTTTTCTCCAGCAGTGTGGCCTGCTCGTAGGGAATGGGGAAAGCAAACTGCGCTTCACCGGTTTGCAGCATTGCCGCGCGGGTGTTGTTATCCGCCACCGGACGCCAGGTTATGCTGTCCAGTTTGGGCAATCCTGGCTGCCAGTAACCCGCGAATTTTTTCACCTTCACAAAATCGGTCTGATTCCAGGTATCCAGTTCATACGGTCCGGTTCCCACCGGATGAAAACCAATCTCCTTGCCATATTTTTCCAGCGCTGCCGGTGAAATCATCGCGGTCGCCGGATGGGCAAGAATATTAATAAACGCTGAGAACGGCTGTTTGAGAGTAATCTTTACTGTTGTTGGATCGATCGCCTCCGTTTTGGCAATATTCTTATACAGGTTATAGCGTTTAAGATGATTCGCCGGATCGCTGGCCCGGTCCAGATTCGCTTTTACCGCCGCTGCGTTGAAATCGGTGCCATCCTGGAATTTAATTCCTTCCCGCAATTTCACGGTGTATGTAAGGCCGTCATCGGAAACGGTATAACTCTCCGCCAGCACGTTTTTCAGTTTCATCTCTTTATCCAGACCAAACAGCCCCTGGTAAAACGATTTCGCTACGGCCTGAGATAACGTGTCATTTGCGTCATACGGATCGAGCGTGGTGAAGTTCGATCCTACCGCCACCACCACATCTTTGGCAGCGAATGCACAAGATGCCATCAACGCTGTCGCAATGCCCAACGCCACTAACCCACTACGGTGTACAGCTCTTGCCATTTTATTCTCCGCCTGAATGTTATCTACGCATGAATGCGTATTCTGATTGTGGTTGTGCGACGTAATGCCCCGGCCCGACGCATTGCAACGAGACGGCTGCCACCTCTTCGCCACGCAGATGAATATTGCTGGGAAGATCGTCCGACAGCAGTACACGCTGCGGTCGTTGTCGGGACGGTTCAGCGACCGGAACTGCCGCCAGTAATTTACGCGTATAAGGATGCTGCGGGTTTTCGAAGACCGCGCGCCGTGGACCAATTTCAACAATTTGTCCGAGATACATCACCGCCACACGATGACTAATCCGCTCTACCACGGCCATATCGTGGGAGATAAACAGATACGCAATGCCGAAATCACGCTGGAGATCGAGCAACAAGTTGATAATCTGCCCGCGAATAGAAACATCCAGCGCCGAGACGGCTTCGTCGGCAATGATCACTTTCGGATTCAATGCCAACGCGCGAGCAATGCAGATGCGCTGGCGCTGACCGCCGGAAAACTCATGCGGGTAACGCCAGGCATGTTCAGGTAACAGGCCCACGCGCTCCAGCAACCACGCAACGCGTGCAGCCGCTTCTTTACCTGGCAATAAACCGTGTACACGCAGCGGTTCGATAATCGAATCACCGATGGTCTGACGTGGGTCCAGCGAAGCGTAAGGGTCCTGAAAAATAAACTGAATATCCCGGCGCAATGCCTGAAGTTTGCCGGGTGACAAGGTATCGATTCTCTGACCGTTAAAGATAATTTCGCCGCCCTGCGATTCGACCAGGCGCAGCAACGCCCGCCCGGTAGTGGATTTACCGCTGCCAGACTCGCCCACCAGCGATAGCGTTTCGCCAGGCCAGAGATCAAAACTGACTTTCTCAACGGCATGCACTTCCCGCGTTACGCGATTCAACAAACCGCTGCGCAAAGGGAAACGGGTGACAAGATTACGCACTCGTAAAACAGGTTCGCCATCCACCACCGTTTTCTGCTCGATGGGGGGGGCCTGTTTCGCTGGATGTTCAAGCGATATCAACGGGAAACGTCGGGGATAATCTAACCCTTTCATCGCACCAAGTTGCGGAACAGCAGCTAACAGCGCACGGGTGTAAGGATGTTGCGGTGCATGAAAAATCTGTTCGACGGTACCCGTTTCCACCGCCTCGCCCTGATACATCACCAGTACCCGATCGGCAATCTCTGCCACCACGCCCATATCGTGAGTGATAAAGATAACGCCCATCGACATCTCTTTTTGCAATACTTTGATTAATTGCAGGATCTGCGCCTGAATAGTGACATCCAGCGCGGTGGTTGGCTCATCGGCAATCAGCACCGCCGGGCGGCATGACAGCGCCATCGCAATCATCACTCGCTGGCGCATCCCGCCAGAGAGTTGATGCGGATAACGTGAAAGAATGGTTTGTGCCTCAGGAATGCGTACCTGATCCAGCATCCGCTTCGCCTCGACCATCGCTTCTTCACGACTGGCGTTCTGATGCAGACGAATTGATTCGGCAATCTGTTCACCCACAGTAAATACCGGGTTCAGCGATGTCATCGGCTCCTGAAATATCATCGCCATATCCGCACCGCGAACATGGCGCATTTGTGCAGCGCTCTGCTCGCTAAGTTCAATCACTTCGCGACTGCGCCGCTGCAACAGCATTTTATCGCACTGTACTAAACCGCCCGCCTGTTCCAACAGGCGCATCAATGCCAACGCAGTCACTGACTTACCGGAGCCGGATTCGCCAACAATTGCCAGCGTCTCACCGCGTTGCAGACTAAAAGAGAGATTGCGGACCGCAGCTATTTTCTGCTGGTCCTGCATAAAGGCAATATTCAGATTTTCAACCGCCAGCACATTACCGGCATCAAGTTCATCACTGTGTGGCAACGGTGTCCCCTTTTTCACGGTAGATACCGGTGGTTGGCGTATCGCCTGCGTAGCCCCAGGCGCGATACATTCCTTCGGTGTTAAACGGTAGCGCGACATTCCCTTCATGGTCGATAGCGATTAAGCCACCGCTACCGCCAAGCGCAGGGAGTTTTTCCATTACTACCCGCTCGCAGGCTTCCGCGAGACTTAATCCGCCGTAATCCATTAACGCGGCGATGTCATATGCCGCCAGCGCGCGGATGAAGACTTCGCCCGTGCCGGTACAAGAAACCGCCACACTGGCGTTATTGGCGTAGCATCCGGCACCCACTAAGGGACTATCGCCAACTCGTCCGGGTAATTTATTGGTCATTCCGCCTGTGGACGTGGCTGCCGCCAAATTGCCGTCTAAATCCAACGCCACGGCCCCCACGGTGCCCATTTTCTGTTTTTCATCCAGTGGCGCACCGCTATGGTCGAGGACGGTTGCCCCTTCCTTGCGCGCTGCCAGTAGTTGTTCATAACGCAAAGGCGTGGAGAAAATCTCCGGCGAGACGCGCTCCATGCCACGAGCAAACGCAAAATTTTCTGCCCCTTCGCCAATCATCATCACATGCGGGCTTTGCTCCATCACCAGCCGGGCGGCAAGAACCGGATTACGCAGATGACTAACGCCCGCCACCGCACCGGCTTTCAGGGTGTTACCATCCATCACACAGGCGTCCAGTTCATGGGTTTCATCACGCGTAAAGACAGCGCCAATTCCGGCGTTAAACAGTGGACACTCTTCCAGCAGACGCACCGCTTCCGTCACCACATCCAGCGCACTTTCGCCCGCTTCCAGCATTTTCTGCCCGGTTTCAACAATGGCAGACAACGCCTCAATGTAGCGTAATTCCTGTTGCAGACTCATCTGCGCGCGGCTAATTGCACCTGCGCCACCATGAATTGCAATGACTGCTTTGCCCATAGTATTCGTCCATTAAGGGTGGCTCGCCACTTTTGCTATAAATATCAGAATTTTTATGAATTACTCATTCAATTTTTGAATATAGAAAGATGGATATGGCATGTAAAGGCAGGAGCCAACGCTACGCCCGAGGTGGCATACAGTCTGTGGCGTTTTTCTGACATAATAGGCAAATTCGATTTTGCCTCCGCAGGAGTGTTTTCATGGAATTTACCACCGGATTGATGTCGCTCGACACCGCGCTTAATGAGATGCTTTCTCGCGTCACCCCACTGACCGCCCAGGAAACGCTGCCACTGGTACAGTGTTTTGGTCGTATTCTGGCGAGCGATGTCGTTTCGCCGCTTGATGTTCCGGGGTTTGATAACTCCGCAATGGACGGCTACGCGGTGCGTTTAGCCGATATTGCCTCCAGGCAACCGCTGCCCGTTGCCGGTAAATCCTTTGCCGGTCAGCCGTACCATGGTGAATGGCCTGCGGGTACCTGCATTCGTATTATGACCGGTGCGCCGGTGCCGGAAGGCTGCGAAGCGGTGGTGATGCAGGAGCAGACTGAACAAACGGACAATGGCGTGCGTTTTACTGCTGAAGTGCGTAGCGGGCAAAATATTCGCCGTCGCGGTGAAGATATCTCTGCAGGTGCGGTTGTTTTCCCGGCGGGAACTCGCCTGACTACCGCTGAACTGCCAGTGATTGCTTCACTGGGGATTGCCGAAGTTCCGGTGATTCGTAAAGTGCGTGTAGCGCTTTTTTCTACCGGTGATGAACTCCAGTTGCCCGGTCAGCCACTGGGCGATGGCCAAATCTACGATACCAACCGTCTCGCCGTACACCTGATGTTAGAACAGTTGGGATGCGAGGTAATCAACTTAGGGATTATCCGCGACGATCCACATGCCCTGCGCGCCGCATTTATTGAAGCCGACAGCCAGGCGGATGTGGTGATCAGTTCCGGCGGTGTTTCAGTGGGTGAAGCGGATTACACCAAAACGATTCTTGAAGAGCTGGGGGAGATCGCCTTCTGGAAGCTGGCGATTAAACCAGGTAAACCGTTCGCGTTCGGTAAACTCAGCAATAGCTGGTTCTGCGGCCTGCCGGGCAACCCGGTTTCAGCGACGCTGACCTTCTATCAACTGGTACAGCCTTTGCTGGCAAAACTAAGCGGCAACACCGCCAGCGGCCTGCCCGCGCGCCAGCGCGTACGCACAGCGTCCCGCCTGAAAAAAACGCCAGGACGTCTTGATTTCCAGCGCGGCGTGCTGCAACGCAACGCCGACGGTGAACTTGAAGTGACGACCACCGGACATCAGGGTTCACATATATTTAGCTCCTTTAGTCTCGGCAACTGCTTTATCGTGCTGGAACGCGATCGCGGCAATGTGGACGTGGGCGAATGGGTGGAAGTAGAACCGTTTAACGCGTTGTTCGGAGGCCTGTAATGACGGAACTCAGCGATCAGGAGATGCTGCGCTACAACCGGCAAATCATTCTGCGCGGTTTTGATTTTGACGGTCAGGAGGCGCTAAAAGATTCTCGTGTGCTGGTAGTCGGCCTCGGTGGACTCGGCTGCGCAGCTTCGCAGTATCTGGCAAGCGCCGGTGTCGGCAACCTGACGCTGCTCGACTTCGACTCGGTTTCGCTCTCGAATCTGCAACGCCAGACGCTGCACAGTGATGCTACGGTCGGGCAACCGAAGGTAGAATCCGCCCGTGACGCCATGACGCGGATCAACCCACATATCGCGATTACGCCAGTCAATGCACTGCTTGATGACGCTGAACTTGCTGCGATGATTGCAAAACACGATCTGGTACTCGACTGTACGGATAACGTTGCGGTGCGTAATCAACTGAACGCTGGCTGTTTTGCCGCGAAGGTGCCGCTGGTTTCCGGCGCGGCAATTCGTATGGAAGGGCAAATCACGGTCTTCACTTATCGGGACGGCGAACCGTGCTATCGCTGCCTTAGCCGTTTGTTTGGCGAGAACGCATTAACCTGCGTAGAAGCAGGCGTGATGGCACCGTTGATCGGCGTAATTGGTTCGTTGCAGGCAATGGAAGCGATCAAACTGCTGGCAGGTTATGGCAAACCGGCCAGCGGGAAAATCGTCATGTACGATGCGATGACCTGTCAGTTTCGCGAAATGAAACTGATGCGCAATCCGGGGTGTGAGGTGTGCGGGCAGTAATTGCCACCTCCAGGCCAGATAAGACGCGGCACTCCGCCACGTCATCAGCAATTTATGAGGATGCAGAACGTCCGGTTAAATCGACGTTCTGCCAAACGCTCCCAGCCAGTCCTGTTCAAACTTCGCCACAGCGGCTTCCACCGCCGGATAGCTAATCATCTGTTGTGCCACATCCAGTGGCAGCGTAATTGATTCACATCCTGCCAGTAAGCAGTCCAGCGCCTGACGCGGGGTTTTGAAACTCGCTGCCAGCACTTTCGCCTGCGGCGCATGCATTTTCAATAACTGGTGTAAGTCGGTCACAGTCTGAATGCCGCTACCGCCCTGAGCATCAATACGATTAACGTAAGGCGCAACATATTCCGCACCTGCCAGCGCCGACAGCAGCCCTTGTGCTGCGCCATATACCGCGGTTCCCAGCGTTGGAATCCCTTCCGCTTTTAACATCTTAATAGCTGCCAGCCCCTCGGCGGTCACCGGAACTTTCACCACGATATCCGCAATAATAGAACGCAATTTACGTGCGTCATTCACCATCCCTTCAGCAGTGGTAGCCATTACCTGGGCAAACAGACGCCCCTGACCGCCCATCGCTTCATGAAGTTGCGGAAGCACAACATCCAGCGGTTTTTTACCCGCGGCGATAATGCTTGGGTTAGTGGTCACACCCGCCAGCGGAAAAATACGTGACAGCGCCTTCACCGCAACAACGTCTGAAGTATCCAGATACAGTTCCATAACCATCCTCAAAATGTACTTTTTGTCTGAATGTAGACTATCACGGGAAAACTCTCTGAACAGTTGACGCACATCAATCTAACTTTCATTCGAAAGTATTTTAATGTTTGAACGAAACAGAGAGGCAACTATGATTTTCAATATTCAGCGCTACTCGACCCATGATGGCCCCGGTATCCGCACGGTCGTATTTCTTAAAGGCTGTTCGCTGGGCTGCCGCTGGTGTCAGAACCCGGAAAGCCGCGCCCGCACGCAGGATCTGCTGTATGACGCACGACTGTGTCTGGAAGGCTGCGAGCTGTGCGCTAAGGCCGCGCCGGAAGTGATTGAGCGCGCGCTGAATGGTTTGCTTATTCATCGGGAAAAGTTAACCCCGGAGCATCTGACGGCGTTAACCGACTGCTGTCCGACACAGGCATTAACCGTGTGTGGTGAAGTGAAAAGCGTTGAGGAGATCATGACGACCGTTCTGCGCGATAAACCGTTTTATGATCGCAGCGGCGGCGGTTTAACGCTTTCGGGTGGTGAGCCCTTTATGCAGCCGGAAATGGCGATGGCGCTACTGCAAGCCAGCCACGAGGCAGGCATTCATACTGCGGTAGAAACCTGTCTGCATGTGCCGTGGAAATATATCGCCCCTTCTCTGCCCTATATCGATCTGTTTCTTGCCGATTTAAAACACGTTGCCGACGCGCCGTTTAAACAGTGGACCGACGGTAACGCCGCCAGAGTGCTGGATAACCTGAAAAAACTCGCCGCAGCGGGCAAAAAAATCATTATCCGCGTGCCGCTGATTCAGGGCTTTAATGCCGACGAAACCTCTGTAAAAGCCATTACCGATTTTGCCGCCGACGAGCTGCACGTTGGTGAAATTCATTTCCTGCCCTACCACACGCTGGGCATCAACAAATATCACTTACTTAATCTGCCCTATGACGCCCCGGAAAAACCGCTTGATGCGCCAGAACTGCTCGACTTTGCCCAGCAGTATGCCTGCCAGAAAGGGTTAACCGCGACCTTACGAGGATAACAACCATGACCACACTGAAACTGGACACGCTCAGCGACCGCATTAAAGCGCACAAAAATGCGCTGGTGCATATTGTGAAACCGCCAGTCTGTACCGAGCGCGCGCAGCACTATACCGAGATGTATCAACAACATCTCGATAAGCCGATCCCGGTACGTCGCGCGCTGGCACTGGCGCATCACCTGGCGAATCGCACTATCTGGATCAAGCACGATGAGTTGATCATCGGCAACCAGGCAAGCGAAGTTCGCGCCGCGCCGATCTTCCCGGAATATACTGTCTCCTGGATCGAAAAAGAGATTGATGATCTGGCAGATCGTCCCGGTGCTGGCTTTGCGGTGAGCGAAGAGAACAAACGCGTTCTGCATGAAGTGTGCCCGTGGTGGCGCGGTCAGACCGTACAGGATCGCTGCTACGGCATGTTTACCGATGAGCAAAAAGGTCTGCTGGCGACCGGAATCATTAAAGCGGAAGGCAATATGACCTCCGGCGATGCGCACCTGGCGGTGAATTTCCCGCTGCTGCTGGAAAAAGGTCTTGATGGTCTGCGTGAGAAAGTAGCGGAACGTCGCTCGCGCATCAATCTGACGGTGCTGGAAGATTTACATGGCGAACAATTCCTGAAAGCGATTGATATCGTGCTGGTGGCAGTCAGTGAACACATTGAACGTTTCGCTGCCCTGGCGCGTGAAATGGCTGCTACCGAAACTCGCGAAAGCCGTCGCGATGAACTGCTGACGATGGCAGAAAACTGCGATCTTATCGCCCACCAGCCGCCGCAGACTTTCTGGCAGGCGCTGCAACTGTGTTACTTCATCCAATTGATTTTGCAGATCGAATCTAACGGTCACTCGGTATCGTTTGGTCGTATGGACCAGTATCTCTACCCGTACTATCGCCGCGACGTTGAACTCAACCAGACGCTGGATCGCGAACACGCCATCGAGATGCTACATAGCTGCTGGCTGAAACTGCTGGAAGTGAACAAGATCCGCTCCGGCTCACACTCAAAAGCCTCTGCGGGAAGTCCGCTGTATCAGAACGTTACCATTGGCGGACAAAATCTGGTTGATGGTCAACCAATGGATGCAGTGAATCCCCTCTCTTACGCGATCCTCGAATCCTGCGGTCGCCTGCGTTCCACTCAGCCTAACCTCAGCGTGCGTTACCATGCAGGAATGAGTAATGATTTCCTCGACGCCTGCGTACAGGTGATCCGTTGCGGCTTCGGGATGCCGGCGTTCAACAACGACGAAATCGTGATCCCGGAATTTATTAAACTCGGTATTGAACCGCAGGACGCTTACGACTACGCAGCGATTGGTTGTATCGAAACCGCCGTCGGTGGCAAATGGGGCTATCGCTGTACCGGCATGAGCTTTATCAACTTCGCCCGCGTGATGCTGGCGGCGCTGGAAGGCGGGCGTGATGCCACCAGCGGCAAAGTGTTCCTGCCACAAGAAAAAGCGTTGTCGGCAGGCAACTTTAACAATTTCGATGAAGTAATGGACGCGTGGGATACGCAAATCCGTTATTACACGCGTAAATCAATCGAAATCGAATATGTCGTCGACACCATGCTGGAAGAGAACGTGCACGATATTCTCTGCTCGGCGCTGGTGGATGACTGTATTGAGCGAGCGAAAAGTATCAAGCAAGGCGGCGCGAAATATGACTGGGTTTCTGGCCTGCAGGTTGGCATTGCCAACCTCGGCAACAGCCTGGCGGCAGTGAAGAAACTGGTGTTTGAACAGGGTGCGATTGGTCAGCAACAGCTGGCTGCCGCACTGGCGGATGACTTCGATGGCCTGACTCATGAGCAACTGCGTCAGCGGCTGATTAACGGTGCGCCGAAGTACGGCAACGACGATGATACCGTCGATACGCTGCTGGCTCGCGCTTATCAGACCTATATCGACGAACTGAAACAGTACCATAACCCACGCTACGGTCGTGGTCCGGTTGGCGGCAACTATTACGCGGGTACGTCGTCTATCTCCGCTAACGTACCGTTTGGCGCGCAGACTATGGCAACACCGGACGGGCGTAAAGCCCACACCCCGCTGGCAGAAGGCGCAAGCCCGGCTTCCGGTACTGATCATCTTGGCCCTACTGCGGTCATTGGCTCGGTGGGTAAACTGCCTACGGCAGCGATTCTCGGCGGCGTGTTGCTCAACCAGAAACTGAATCCAGCAACACTGGAGAACGAATCTGACAAGCAGAAACTGATGATCCTGCTGCGCACCTTCTTTGAAGTGCATAAAGGCTGGCATATTCAGTACAACATCGTTTCCCGCGAAACGCTGCTGGAGGCGAAAAAACATCCGGATCAGTACCGCGATCTGGTAGTGCGTGTCGCGGGTTATTCCGCCTTCTTCACCGCGCTCTCTCCAGACGCTCAGGACGATATCATCGCTCGTACTGAACATATGCTGTAATCTCTTCGGCCCGGCTGCGGCGTCGCCGGGCTAAATCATTCACATCATCAATTTCATCCTTACTTTCATTCGAAATATAATTTGTGCTCTGCGTCACATTGTTATTACACTGTTACGGTTTCATTTTCGAGCCAGGAGCACACCTATGAGCGTAAAAGTTATCGTCACAGACATGGACGGTACTTTTCTTAACGACGCCAAAACGTACAACCAACCACGTTTTATGGCGCAATATCAGGAACTGAAAAAGCACGGCATTGAGTTCGTTGTCGCCAGCGGTAATCAGTATTACCAGCTTATTTCGTTCTTTCCTGAGCTAAAGGATGAGATCTCTTTTGTCGCGGAAAACGGCGCACTGGTTTACGAACATGGCAAGCAACTGTTCCACGGCGAACTGACCCGACATGAATCGCGGATTGTTATTGGCGAGTTGCTAAAAGATAAGCAACTCAATTTTGTCGCCTGCGGTCTGCAAAGTGCATATGTCAGCGAAAATGCCCCCGAAGCATTTGTCGCACTGATGGCAAAACACTACCATCGCCTGAAAGCTGTAAAAGATTATCAGGAGATTGACGACGTACTGTTCAAGTTTTCGCTCAACCTGCCAGATGAACAAATCCCGTTAGTGATCGACAAACTGCACATAGCGCTCGATGGCATTATGAAACCCGTCACCAGTGGTTTTGGCTTTATCGACCTGATTATTCCCGGTCTACATAAAGCAAACGGTATTTCGCGGTTACTGAAACGCTGGGATCTGTCACCGCAAAATGTGGTAGCGATTGGCGACAGCGGTAACGATGCGGAGATGCTGAAAATGGCGCGTTATTCCTTTGCGATGGGCAATGCTGCGGAAAACATTAAACAAATCGCCCGTTACGCTACCGATGATAATAATCATGAAGGCGCGCTGAATGTGATTCAGGCGGTGCTGGATAACACATCCCCTTTTAACAGCTGACCTCTCTACCGGAGCCGTGCGCTCCGGTTTTCCCTTCTTTTTACATCCTGTACATCACATCAAATCATTAAACTTGCATTAACTTATTTATAACTTATATTGTCACATGCAAATCAGAATGGTTTCGAATGAAAGTTAATGAGAGGTGGTTATGGCTTCTACTTTTACCAGCGACACATTGCCTGCCGATCACAAAGCAGCTATCCGTCAGATGAAGCACGCGCTGCGGGCGCAGCTTGGCGACGTCCAGCAGATCTTTAATCAGCTAAGCGATGACATTGCCACGCGAGTGGCTGAAATCAACGCACTCAAAGCACAGGGCGATGCCGTCTGGCCGGTGCTGTCTTATGCCGATATCAAAGCAGGTCATGTTACTGCAGAGCAGCGCGAACAGATTAAACGTCGCGGTTGTGCGGTGATAAAAGGCCATTTCCCCCGCGAACAAGCGCTAGGCTGGGATCAGTCGATGCTGGACTATCTGGACCGCAACCGCTTTGACGAGGTCTACAAAGGCCCCGGCGATAATTTCTTCGGGACGCTCAGCGCTTCACGTCCCGAGATTTACCCCATCTACTGGTCGCAGGCGCAAATGCAGGCCCGCCAGAGTGAAGAAATGGCGAATGCGCAGTCGTTTCTCAATCGTCTGTGGACATTTGAAAGTGATGGAAAGCAATGGTTTAACCCGGATGTGAGCGTCATCTACCCTGACCGTATCCGCCGCCGTCCGCCCGGAACGACCTCCAAAGGTCTTGGAGCGCATACCGACTCCGGGGCGCTGGAACGCTGGCTGCTTCCAGCGTATCAGCGCGTTTTCGCCAACGTCTTTAATGGCAATCTGGCGCAATATGATCCCTGGCATGCGGCACATCGTACGGAAGTTGAAGAGTACACGGTGGACAACACCACCAAATGTTCCGTGTTTCGGACATTCCAGGGCTGGACAGCGCTCTCTGATATGCTGCCTGGTCAGGGGCTGCTGCACGTTGTGCCCATTCCTGAAGCCATGGCGTACGTACTGTTACGTCCGCTGCTTGATGATGTGCCGGAGGATGAACTGTGCGGCGTAGCGCCCGGAAGAGTGTTGCCGGTATCAGAGCAATGGCATCCACTGTTAATTGAGGCGTTAACCAGCATTCCAAAACTCGAGGCCGGAGACTCCGTCTGGTGGCACTGCGACGTCATCCATTCCGTTGCCCCCGTTGAAAATCAACAGGGTTGGGGCAACGTGATGTACATTCCTGCGGCACCGATGTGCGAGAAAAATCTTGCCTACGCGCACAAGGTGAAGGCCGCACTGGAAAAAGGCGCATCGCCGGGCGACTTCCCGCGCGAGGACTATGAAACAAACTGGGAAGGACGCTTTACGCTTGCCGACCTCAACATTCACGGTAAGCGAGCGTTGGGCATGGATGTTTGAGAGTTAATGGAAGTGAATTGATGTGGGATTAAGAAAATCGATTCGACGTTACTCAGATTGCTGACAAGTGCGCTTTCTTAATGCCTGATGCGCTACGCTTATCTGGCCTACAAAGTCCTGCAGATTCAATATATTACAGGTACTGCGTAGATACTGTTATGGCCTGCAAGTTTTTTCCTGGTCCGGTTTCCCGGATTGCAGGCATGCCAGACACAGCGCCGTCAGGCGCTGTTTTTTTCATCCCTTCCGCGATTTTTACGCCGCTACCGGATTATGCCGTGACGCATCGAACGCCACGCCTGACTTCAGCACTCCATACGCCACCTGTGCCAGCTTGCGCATCATCGCGCCGAGAATCACCTTTCCTTTCTTGCCATTAGCCGCCAGACGGTCGCGGAACGCCCGTCCCCACTCAGTCTTACTGGTGGCTACCATTGCGGGCATATACAACGCCCTGCGAAGCGACACATGTCCGGCCTTACTCATCCGGCTCGCCCCTCTCACACTGCTACCTGATTCATAACGCCGTGGTGTCAGACCCGCAAAAGCGGCGAACTGTCTGGCATGGGCGAAGCGGTCCTTCAGACCGATATAAGCCAGCAATACCGCAGATGTTTTCTCTCCGATACCCGGGATGCTTTCCAGCAGTTTCCTGCGGTGTTTCATATCCGGATCATCGTCTGTCAGGTCTTTTATCTGCTTCTCAAGACGCTTCAGCTCTGCTTCAAGCCACAGAAGGTGAGCATCAATGCTCGGTCTCTGGACTTCCCGCGCCGTTTCAGTGCGATTCAGTTCCTGCGTGTGCATATCTGTCAGCGCCTGGTGGCGGACTACCAGGGCACGCAACGCGCGTTCAAGCGGGTGAGGCGCTTTCCAGGCTGCAGGGCGCTTCTGACGACAGAACTCTGCCAGCATGCGCGCATCCACGGTATCAGTCTTGTTACGCAGTCCTTCACTCTGAGCGAAAGCTTTACCCAGCGCAGGATTAATGACTGACACTATGTAGCCAGCATCGTAAAGGCACTCAGCGACAGGTTCCATATAGGTGCCGGTCGCTTCGATGCAGATATGCGCATGGTCAATCTTGTGACCTTTCAGCCAGCTCACCAGCTCATCGTGCCCTTTAGTGGTGTTAGCGAATTTTTTGGTGCGATGACGACCATCAGGACGCAACACATCGACATCCAGTTTCTCTTTAGCGGTGTCGATACCGATATAATGAAGTTCATGTTCCATAGTGAAACCAACCTTGCAAATACGGATTACCGGGAAAACCGGTCCATGATACTGTCCGGTTTATCACTTTGGGAGAAAGGCAGTCCGCTGCATAAATCTACGCAACAGGTTAGAACCCAAGGCCCGATACGGCATGCGGACTGCAGGCAGAGAAAACTGGCCGATTTTCTCTGCACTGGAGGGATAATACAAGGCCTGATAAGCGTAGCGCATCAGGCTATTTTGCATTTGTCATCAGCCGCCGTCACCCCGACAGTATCGGGGTGACGGATAATCACTTACTCGATCCCTTTACTACGCAGGTAATCTTCGTAATTACCGCTAAAGTCGATCACGCGTTCCGGGGTGATTTCCAGAATGCGGGTCGCCAGGGAGCTTACGAACTCACGGTCGTGTGAAACAAAGATCAGCGTGCCCTGATACAGTTCCAGCGCCATGTTCAGTGACTCGATGGATTCCATATCCAGGTGGTTGGTCGGTTCGTCCATGATCAGAATGTTCGGCTTCTGCATCATTAACTTACCAAACAGCATCCGCCCTTTTTCCCCACCGGAAAGCACTTTAGCTGGCTTTTTGATGTCGTCCTGGCTGAACAGCAAACGACCGAGAATGCTGCGTACCGCCTGCTCGTCATCGCCTTCCTGCTTCCACTGACTCATCCATTCGAACACGGTCAGATCATTTTCAAACTCATATTCGTGGTCCTGGGCGTAGTAACCAATGCGCGCGTTTTCAGACCATTTTACGGTGCCGCTGTCCGGTTGCAGATCGCCCACCAGCGTTTTCAGCAGCGTTGATTTACCGACGCCGTTGGTACCCAGTACCGCAAGTTTTTCACCGACCTCCAGCAGCAGGTTGAGATTTTTAAACAGTGGACCGTTATCAAACCCTTTGGTCAGACCTTCCACTTCCAGCGCGTTACGGAACAGTTTCTTATCCTGTTCAAAACGGATGAACGGGTTCTGACGGCTGGAGGCTTTCACCTCTTCCAGTTTGATTTTATCAATCTGGCGCGCGCGCGAAGTTGCCTGGCGAGATTTCGAGGCGTTGGCGCTAAAGCGGCTAACGAAAGATTGCAACTCAGCAATCTGCGCTTTCTTCTTGGCGTTATCGGCCAGCAGACGTTCACGCGCCTGGGTCGCCGCCGTCATGTACTCATCGTAGTTACCCGGATAAACGCGCAGCTCGCCGTAATCCAGATCCGCCATGTGGGTACAGACCATGTTAAGGAAGTGACGGTCGTGCGAGATGATGATCATGGTGCTGTCACGCTCGTTCAGCACCTGTTCCAGCCAGCGAATGGTGTCGATGTCGAGGTTGTTGGTCGGTTCGTCGAGCAGGAGAATATCCGGATCAGCAAACAGCGCCTGCGCCAGAAGCACACGCAGCTTCCAGCCAGGAGCAACTTCACTCATCGGGCCGTAGTGCTGTTCCACTGGAATTCCCACGCCAAGCAACAGTTCACCGGCGCGAGCTTCCGCAGAGTAACCGTCCATTTCGCCGTATTTCACTTCCAGATCGGCCACTTTATAGCCGTCTTCTTCACTCATTTCCGGCAAAGCATAGATGCGGTCGCGCTCCTGCTTCACTTCCCACAACTCTTTATGCCCCATGATCACCGTATCCAGCACAGTGAACTCTTCAAAGGCAAACTGATCCTGACGCAGCTTACCAATGCGCTCGTTGGGATCGAGGGAAACGTTACCCAGCGTCGGCTCAAGGTCGCCGCCGAGAATCTTCATAAAGGTGGATTTACCACTACCGTTCGCGCCAATCAGGCCGTAACGGTTGCCGCCGCCGAATTTGACGGAAATGTTTTCAAACAACGGCTTACTGCCGAACTGCATGGTGACGTTACTGGAAACTAACACAGGCGTATCCTGAAAAGAGATATGACAAACCGCGCATTATGCCATAAGTCTGAAAGAAGATCCTGCTCCTCGCTTAAGGTCTACACTCAAGCCAAAGGCAAAAAATGTGATTTCGTACACATCTGATTTCACTGTGAGCTGGAATGAACTTATAATGCGCTTCCAATACTCTAATATTCTCAACCCAATGGCCTGCCAGGCACAAAATCTCGCTTAACATGAATATGAAATTGAAAACATTATTCGCAGCGGCCTTCGCTGTTGTCGGCTTTTGCAGTACCGCCTCTGCGGTAACTTATCCTCTGCCAACCGACGGGAGTCGCCTGGTTGGTCAGAATCAGGTGATCACCATTCCTGAAGGTAACACTCAGCCGCTGGAGTATTTTGCCGCGGAGTACCAGATGGGGCTTTCCAATATGATGGAAGCGAACCCGGGTGTGGATACCTTCCTGCCGAAAGGCGGTACTGTACTGAACATTCCGCAGCAGCTGATCCTGCCGGATACCGTTCATGAAGGCATCGTCATTAACAGTGCAGAGATGCGTCTGTATTACTATCCGAAAGGGACCAACACCGTTATCGTGCTGCCGATCGGCATTGGTCAGTTAGGCAAAGATACGCCTATCAACTGGACCACCAAAGTTGAGCGTAAGAAAGCAGGCCCGACCTGGACGCCGACCGCCAAAATGCACGCAGAGTACCGCGCTGCGGGCGAACCGCTTCCGGCTGTCGTTCCGGCAGGTCCGGATAACCCGATGGGGCTGTATGCACTCTACATCGGTCGCCTGTACGCTATCCATGGCACCAACGCCAACTTCGGTATCGGCCTGCGTGTAAGTCATGGTTGTGTGCGTCTGCGTAACGAAGACATCAAATTCCTGTTCGAGAAAGTACCGGTCGGTACCCGCGTACAGTTTATTGATGAGCCGGTAAAAGCGACCACCGAGCCAGACGGCAGCCGTTATATTGAAGTCCATAACCCGCTGTCTACCACCGAAGCCCAGTTTGAAGGTCAGGAAATTGTGCCAATTACCCTGACGAAGAGCGTGCAAACAGTGACCGGTCAGCCAGATGTTGACCAGGTTGTTCTTGATGAAGCGATTAAAAACCGCTCCGGGATGCCGGTTCGTCTGAATTAATCTTCAAAACTTAAAGCAAAAGGCGGACTCATAATCCGCCTTTTTTATTTGCCAGACCCTAGTTGGCCGGGAGTATAACTAACAAAACATATCCCACCAACGCCGCCCACAACAGCATCGGTATTGAATAGAGATGGAAACGCCACCAGATGCGGCGATCGTTCGCCATACGTAGCGCAATCAAATTTGCCAGCGATCCGGGTAATAACCCAAAGCCACCTACGTTTACCGCCCATACCAGTAATAAAGACGGCGGCACATAGTTCAGCAACAATATGGTACTCGGCACGTTACTGATCACCTGCGATAAACCGATTGCCGTTAACCATAACCCGGGTTCAGATAGATGACTCACGTTACCCAACACGCCTTGCAACGCTGGAAGCTGGGTCAGTAAATGGACGTCGATAAACATCGCCATAAACACCAGCAGCAGCGTCCAGTCCACACTGAGCACCACGCGACGTGCCAGCAGCGCAAAGCCTGCCGCCACAATCACCAGTCCCCACAGCTCTTGTTTGAACTCCAGCGCCGTCAGAAAGACGATATACAGCCCCAGACAACTCCACACCAGCCGCGGTTTCCACTCCGGTGTTTGCACCCCCGTATGGTATTGCAGCGCCTTTCCAGGGAAACAACACCAGCACAGGAGCAGGAGCGTCAGCATCATTGCGCCAGCCAGCGGTGCCATTTGGGCAATAAATCCGGCAAACGAAAGACCAGAACGTCCCCAGATAAGAATATTTTGCGGGTTGCCAATTGGCGTCAGTAGCGAACCAGCGTTGACTGCCAGCGCCTCAAAAATAATCAGCCGATTAACCGGGATCTCACACAGTCTTTTTAGCGTGATAGTCAGCGGAACAACAATAAACAGCGCGACATCGTTGGTCAGAAAGGTAGAAAGCAGCGCCGCCGCCAGCACCATAAACATCGCCAGCCGACGCTCCGTAGCAAAGCGGCGCACCATTTTGCGCCCCAGCACATCAAAATAACCGCTTAACTCCACACCTTTGGTCAGCAGCATCAGGCCGCTTAAGGTGATGATGGTGTGCCAGTCGATAGCAGCAGGCCAGGATTTCGGTGCAAAGGGCACGAAAAAGCTTAATCCGATACCAACAAGAATTAATAACTGAAAAAAACGATCGCCTTGCAGCGTGCGTAAAAAAGGCAGGCTCATTTGGCACCGTGTTTCTGGGTAAACAAACGAAAAGCGTCGAGCGTCTCTTCACTAACATGGTGCTCCATGCCTTCCGCGTCGCGACGGGCGATTTCCGGACTGACGCCCAACACCAACAAGAAATTTTCGACTATCTGATGTCGCTCGCGGCTTTCCTGCGCCAGCTTCTCTCCTTCTGCCGTTAAAAACACGCCACGCCAGGGGATCATTTCAATCAGCCCCATGGTTGCCAGCCGCTTAAGCATTTTAGCCACCGTCGGTTGCGAAACTCCCAGACGAGCAGCCATGTCCACCTGACGAGCTTCCCCCACTTCCCTGATCAAGTCAGAAATCAGCTCAACGTAATCATCAATAAGCTCGCGCCGATGCGCCTCTCTGACCTGGCGGAACCCTTCAACGTGCTCTTCCACGTTCACTAACTGCGTCACTTTTTTTGCTGTTGGCGTACCTGCGCGACGACTCATTGTGCTTCCTCATTATGGTGACGCATACATAGCGTTCTCATTTCGTGCGCACATTGTAAACCAGAGTTGCGAAGGTACAAAAAATTAACGTTTTAGCAATAGCTATATAATATAGCCTGTGCTATATCTGTATGTAATGCAATCATCCCTCAAGGATCGACGGGATTAGCAAGTCAGGAGGTCTTATGAATGAGTTCAAGAGGTGTATGCGCGTGTTTAGTCATTCTCCCTTTAAAGTACGGTTAATGCTGCTCTCTATGTTGTGCGATATGGTCAACAACAAACCGCAGCAAGATAAACCTTCCGATAAATAGCGGCGTCGCGGTACGCCGCTTCACTCCTGCTTTCATGCAGGCATAACGCGTTTTGGTCTGAAAAACCCCACTTTTTGTCGGATTTGCAATCCCCTTCGCAAAAGATTTGTTCGTCAGTAGTTGACCTGAACGGCGGCTCGCTCTATCTTCTTGCAGCCCTGCGTATATTGCGGCTCGCGGATGCGGACCCCTTTCCCCTCTTCACGCACTCTTGCAGGTATTGACCCTTGACGCCAGGGTAAGCACATGGCGTTTGTTACGATAGTGGCATATGAATTTAACCCTCAAAGAATCGCTTGTTACCCGTAGCCGGGTATTTAGCCCGTGGACTGCGTTCTACTTTTTACAGTCGCTATTAATTAACCTCGGCTTAGGTTACCCCTTCAGTTTGCTCTACACCGCTGCGTTTACGGCTATTTTGCTTTTGCTATGGCGAACATTGCCTCGCGTACAAAAAGTTCTGGTCGGTATCAGTTCGCTGGTGGCGGCTTGTTATTTCCCTTTTGCTCAGGCCTACGGCGCGCCTAACTTCAATACATTGCTGGCATTGCACTCCACCAATATGGAAGAGTCGACCGAAATCCTGACGATTTTTCCGTGGTACAGCTACATGGTCGGCATATTTATTTTTGTGCTCGGCGTAATAGCAATCAGGCGAAAAAAAGAGAGTGAAAAAGCGCGCTGGAATACCTTCGACAGCCTGTGTCTGGTATTCAGTGTGGCGACATTTTTTGTTGCTCCCGTGCAAAACCTGGCCTGGGGTGGCGTATTTAAACTGAAAGATACTGGCTATCCGGTATTTCGTTTTGCTAAGGATGTCATCGTCAATAATAACGAGGTGATTGAAGAGCAAGAACGGATGGCAAAACTTTCCGGAATGAAAGATACCTGGACGGTCACTGCCGTTAAGCCGAAGTATCAGACCTATGTGGTGGTGATCGGTGAAAGCGCGCGTCGCGATGCCCTCGGTGCCTTTGGCGGTCACTGGGACAATACCCCGTTTGCCAGCAGCGTTAACGGTTTGATATTTGCTGACTACATTGCCGCCAGTGGCTCCACGCAGAAATCGCTTGGCTTAACGCTCAATCGCGTAGTCGATGGCAAACCACAGTTTCAGGATAACTTTGTCACCCTGGCAAATCGCGCGGGCTTCCAGACCTGGTGGTTTTCCAACCAGGGCCAAATCGGCGAATACGATACTGCTATCGCCAGCATCGCCAAACGTGCAGATGAAGTGTACTTCCTGAAAGAAGGTAATTTTGAAGCAGATAAAAACACGAAAGACGAAGCGTTACTGGATATGACCGCTCAAGTGCTGGCGCAAGAGCACTCGCAACCGCAGCTGATTGTTCTACATCTGATGGGCTCACATCCGCAGGCCTGCGACAGGACACAAGGCAAATACGAAACCTTTGTGCAGTCGAAAGAAACGTCGTGCTATCTCTATACCATGACGCAAACGGACGATTTACTGCGCAAGCTGTACGATCAGTTACGCAACAGCGGCAGCAGCTTCTCGCTGGTTTACTTTTCTGACCACGGTCTGGCCTTTAAAGAGCGCGGCAAAGACGTGCAATACCTTGCCCATGATGATAAGTATCAGCAAAATTTCCAGGTGCCTTTTATGGTCATTTCCAGCGACGATAAAGCGCATCGGGTGATTAAAGCCCGCCGCTCAGCCAATGACTTCTTAGGTTTTTTCTCCCAGTGGACGGGAATTAAAGCGAAGGAAATTAACATCAAATACCCGTTTATATCTGAGAAGAAAGCCGGGTCGATATACATCACCAACTTCCAGTTACAGAAGGTGGATTACAACCATCTCGGAACCGATATTTTCGACCCGAAGCCTTAAAAACAAAAATCCGCCCCGAGAGGCGGATTTTTTATATCACCAAAGTGATTAGAAGCGGTAACCAACACCGGCAATCCAGGTGCCTACGTCAACGCTACGAATACGGCTCTGCTCGTAAGAGAAGTCCAGAGCAACGTTTTCCATCGGGTTGAACTGCAGACCAGCACCGTAGGAGAAACCGTAGTCGCTGGTGTCGTGTTTGTAGGTCGGGTATTCAGTGGTCTGGAATTTACCATAACCCACACCCACTACACCGTAGATGCTTGCCCAGTCGTTAATGCGGTAAGCCGGACCAGCAGTGATGCCGTAGTACTGGTTTTTGTTGTAGTCACCAGAGCTTGCAGTACGGCTTTTCTCGGTGTAAGTGAAAGAACCGATCACACCCAGCGGGCTGTTGTCTTCTTCATAGCGGTATTTCAGGTTGAAACCGCCCATTTTGTTCATTTGGCCCTGAGCGTCGCTCTGTGCGTAACCGCCAGTTACGGTAGAAGTCGCAGCTACGGAAGTACCTGCGGTGAAAGCCAGAACTGCGGCCAGTGCTGAAAGACATGCAATTTTTTTCATAACCACCTCAAATGTGATTCAAATAAGTCCTAAGTTTTAAATATATCAAAAATTAATGGGAAACTCTTCGCGATTTGTGATGTCTAACGGGCCATTTCATGTAACAGAACGTTTCCATACACCGCTATCCATCTAAATTTAAATCACTTTTTCAGAGAACTGCGTAAGTATTACGCATGTTTTCCCTGTCATTCATCCAGATTATTCCTAATCACCAGACTAATGATTCCATCAATCCTGGCGCATTTTAGTCAAAACGGGGGAAAATTTTTTCAACAAATGCTCAACCAGCATTGGGTATATCCAGTACACTCCACGCTTTACTTAAGTCTAGATATTTGTGGGAGAAAGGATGCCTGGTTCATTACGTAAAATGCCGGTCTGGTTACCAATAATCATATTGCTCGTTGCCATGGCGTCTATTCAGGGTGGAGCCTCGTTAGCTAAGTCACTTTTTCCTCTGGTGGGCGCACCGGGTGTCACTGCGCTGCGTCTGGCATTAGGAACGCTGATCCTCATCGCGTTCTTTAAGCCATGGCGACTGCGCTTTGCCAAAGAGCAACGGTTACCGCTGTTGTTTTACGGCGTTTCGCTGGGTGGGATGAATTATCTTTTTTATCTTTCTATTCAGACAGTACCGCTGGGTATTGCGGTGGCGCTGGAGTTCACCGGACCACTGGCGGTGGCGCTGTTCTCTTCTCGTCGCCCGGTAGATTTCGTCTGGGTTGTGCTGGCGGTTCTTGGTCTGTGGTTCCTGCTACCGCTGGGGCAAGACGTTTCCCATGTCGATTTAACCGGCTGTGCGCTGGCACTGGGGGCCGGGGCTTGTTGGGCTATTTACATTTTAAGTGGGCAACGCGCAGGAGCGGAACATGGCCCTGCGACGGTGGCAATTGGTTCGTTGATTGCAGCGTTAATTTTCGTGCCAATTGGAGCGCTTCAGGCTGGTGAAGCACTCTGGCACTGGTCGGTTATTCCATTGGGTCTGGCTGTCGCTATTCTCTCGACCGCTCTGCCTTATTCGCTGGAAATGATTGCCCTCACCCGTTTGCCAACACGGACATTTGGTACGCTGATGAGCATGGAACCGGCGCTGGCTGCCGTTTCCGGGATGATTTTCCTCGGAGAAACACTGACACCCATACAGCTGCTGGCGCTCGGCGCTATCATCGCCGCTTCAATGGGGTCTACGCTGACAGTACGCAAAGAGAGCAAAATAAAAGAATTAGACATTAATTAAATTTACATTTCTGCATGGTTATGCATAACCATGCAGAATTTCTCGCTACTTTTCCTCTACACCATCTTTATATATCGAATTATGCAAAAGCATATTTATTCCGAAAATTCCTGGCGAGCAGATAAATAAGAATTGTTCTTATCAATATATCTAACTCATTGAATCTTTATTAGTTTTGTTTTTCACGCTTGTTACCACTATTAGTGTGATAGGAACAGCCAGAATAGCGGAACACATAGCCGGTGCTATACTTAGTCTCGTTAATTACTGGGACATAACATCAAGAGGATATGAAATTATGAGTACCGCTAAATTAGTTAAATCAAAAGCGACCAATCTGCTTTATACCCGCAACGATGTCTCCGACAGCGAGAAAAAAGCAACAGTAGAGTTGCTGAATCGCCAGGTTATCCAGTTTATTGATCTTTCTTTGATTACCAAACAAGCGCACTGGAACATGCGCGGCGCTAACTTCATTGCCGTACATGAAATGCTGGATGGCTTCCGCACCGCACTGATCGATCATCTGGATACCATGGCAGAACGTGCAGTGCAGCTGGGCGGTGTAGCTCTGGGGACCACTCAAGTTATCAACAGCAAAACCCCGCTGAAAAGTTACCCGCTGGACATCCACAACGTTCAGGATCACCTGAAAGAACTGGCTGACCGTTACGCAATCGTCGCTAATGACGTACGCAAAGCGATTGGCGAAGCGAAAGATGACGACACCGCAGATATCCTGACCGCCGCGTCTCGCGACCTGGATAAATTCCTGTGGTTTATCGAGTCTAACATCGAATAAATCCATCGCTGATGGTGCAGAACTTTAGTACCCGATAAAAGCGGCTTCCTGACAGGAGGCCGTTTTGTTTTGCAGCCCACCTCAACGCACTTATTTAGTGCATCCATCTGCTATCTCCAGCTGATTAAGTAAATTTTTTGTATCCACATCATCACACAATCGTTACATAAAGATTGTTTTTTCATCAGGTTTTACGCTAAATAATCACTGTGTTGAGTGCACAATTTTAGCGCACCAGATTGGTGCCCCAGAATGGTGCATCTTCAGGGTATTGCCCTATAAATCGTGCATCACGTTTTTGCCGCATCTCGAAAAATCAAGGAGTTGCAAAACTGGCACGATTTTTTCATATATGTGAATGTCACGCAGGGGATCGTCCCGTGGATAGAAAAAAGGAAATGCTATGAAGTCTGTATTAAAAGTTTCACTGGCTGCACTGACCCTGGCTTTTGCGGTTTCTTCTCATGCCGCGGATAAAAAATTAGTTGTCGCGACGGATACCGCCTTCGTTCCGTTTGAATTTAAACAGGGCGATAAATATGTGGGCTTTGACGTTGATCTGTGGGCGGCCATCGCTAAAGAGCTGAAGCTGGATTACGAACTGAAGCCGATGGATTTCAGTGGGATCATTCCGGCACTGCAAACCAAAAACGTCGATCTGGCGCTGGCGGGCATTACCATCACCGACGAGCGTAAAAAAGCGATCGATTTCTCTGACGGCTACTACAAAAGCGGCCTGTTAGTGATGGTGAAAGCTAACAATAACGATGTGAAAAGCGTGAAAGATCTCGACGGGAAAGTGGTTGCTGTGAAGAGCGGTACTGGCTCCGTTGATTACGCGAAAGCAAACATCAAAACTAAAGATCTGCGTCAGTTCCCGAACATCGATAACGCCTATATGGAACTGGGCACCAACCGCGCAGACGCCGTTCTGCACGATACGCCAAACATTCTGTACTTCATCAAAACCGCCGGTAACGGTCAGTTCAAAGCGGTAGGTGACTCTCTGGAAGCGCAGCAATACGGTATTGCGTTCCCGAAAGGTAGCGACGAGCTGCGTGACAAAGTCAACGGCGCGTTGAAAACCCTGCGCGAGAACGGAACTTACAACGAAATCTACAAAAAATGGTTCGGTACTGAACCGAAATAATAACGCTACACCTGTAAAACGCACTGGCAGTTCCCTCTCCCCTCTGGGGAGAGGATTAGGGTGAGGGGCGCAAACCCGCTCCGGGGCCATTAATTACCCTGAATTTGATTATTTACACCACGGTAACAGGAACAACATATGCAGTTTGACTGGAGTGCCATCTGGCCTGCCATTCCGCTTCTGATTGAAGGTGCCAAAATGACCCTGTGGATTTCGGTCCTCGGTCTGGCAGGCGGTCTGGTAATCGGATTGCTGGCAGGTTTTGCACGCACCTTCGGTGGTTGGATAGCCAACCACGTCGCGCTGGTCTTTATTGAAGTGATCCGCGGCACACCTATCGTCGTCCAGGTGATGTTTATCTATTTCGCCCTGCCGATGGCGTTTAACGACTTACGCATCGACCCATTTACTGCGGCGGTGGTCACCATCATGATCAACTCCGGCGCGTACATTGCGGAAATCACGCGTGGTGCGGTGCTGTCTATCCACAAAGGTTTTCGTGAAGCAGGACTGGCGCTCGGTCTTTCACGTTGGGAAACCATTCGCTACGTCATTTTACCGCTGGCACTGCGTCGTATGCTGCCGCCGCTGGGTAACCAGTGGATCATCAGCATTAAAGACACCTCGCTGTTTATTGTGATCGGCGTGGCGGAACTGACCCGTCAGGGGCAAGAAATTATTGCCGGTAACTTCCGCGCCCTTGAGATCTGGAGCGCCGTGGCGGTGTTCTATCTGATTATTACCCTGGTGCTGAGCTTTATTCTGCGTCGTCTGGAAAGAAGGATGAAAATCCTGTGATTGAATTTAAAAACGTCTCCAAGCACTTTGGCCCAACCCAGGTGCTGCACAATATCGATTTGAACATTGCCCAGGGCGAAGTCGTGGTGATTATCGGGCCGTCCGGTTCCGGTAAATCGACCCTGCTGCGCTGCATCAACAAACTGGAAGAAATCACCTCCGGCGATCTGATTGTCGATGGCCTGAAGGTTAACGATCCGAAAGTTGACGAGCGCCTGATTCGCCAGGAAGCAGGTATGGTGTTCCAGCAGTTTTACCTCTTCCCGCATCTGACGGCGCTGGAAAACGTCATGTTTGGTCCGCTACGCGTGCGTGGCGCGAACAAAGAAGAGGCGGAAAAACTGGCGCGTGAGCTGCTGGCGAAAGTCGGTCTGGCAGAACGTGCACATCACTACCCTTCCGAACTTTCTGGTGGTCAACAGCAGCGTGTGGCGATTGCCCGCGCGCTGGCGGTGAAGCCGAAAATGATGCTGTTTGATGAACCGACTTCCGCTCTTGACCCGGAACTGCGCCATGAAGTGCTGAAGGTTATGCAGGATCTGGCTGAAGAAGGGATGACGATGGTGATCGTGACCCACGAAATCGGTTTTGCCGAGAAAGTAGCTTCGCGGCTGATCTTTATCGACAAAGGCCGGATTGCGGAAGATGGCGATCCGCAGGTATTGATCAAGAACCCGCCGAGCCAGCGCTTGCAGGAATTTTTGCAGCACGTCTCTTAACTTCTCTGCCTCCCTTTCACCCGAAAGGGAGGCACACCAGATTCCTCTCATTTAAAATCGCCCCTCCCCCAGCATCTATACTTATCTTTTTGCTCTGTTTTCTCACTGGAGGAGTCATGCGGTGGATCCTGTTCATCCTCTTCTGCCTGCTGGGCGCACCTGCCCACGCGGTATCCATACCCGGCGTTACAACCACAACGACAACGGACTCAACGACTGAACCGGCCCCGGAACCGGATATCGAACAAAAAAAAGCGGCCTATGGCGCACTGGCGGATGTGCTGGATAACGACACCTCGCGTAAAGAATTGATCGACCAGTTGCGTACTGTCGCCGCGACGCCCCCTGCGGAACCGGTCCCGAAGATCGTGCCGCCGACGCTGGTTGAAGAGCAAACCGTGCTGCAAAAGGTCACCGAAGTCAGCCGCCATTATGGTGAAGCCCTTTCCGCCCGCTTCGGGCAACTTTATCGCAATATCACCGGCTCCCCGCATAAGCCATTTAATCCACAAACCTTCAGCAATGCGCTGACCCATTTTTCAATGTTAGCGGTATTAGTGTTTGGTTTTTACTGGCTGATTCGCCTGTGCGCACTGCCGCTGTATCGCAAAATGGGTCAGTGGGCGAGGCAAAAAAATCGTGAGCGCAGCAACTGGTTGCAGCTTCCGGCGATGATTATCGGGGCGTTTATTATCGACCTGCTGTTACTGGCCCTGACATTATTTGTCGGCCAGGTATTAAGCGACAACCTGAATGCAGGCAGTCGCACCATCGCTTTCCAACAAAGTTTGTTTCTCAATGCCTTTGCCCTGATTGAATTTTTCAAAGCCGTACTACGCCTGATTTTTTGCCCAAACGTGGCTGAACTGCGCCCGTTCACGATTCAGGACGAGAGCGCCCGTTACTGGAGTCGTCGCCTGAGCTGGTTAAGCAGTTTGATAGGTTATGGCCTGATTGTGGCCGTGCCGATTATCTCTAATCAGGTGAATGTACAGATAGGTGCGCTGGCGAACGTCATCATTATGCTGTGCATGACCGTCTGGGCGTTGTACCTGATCTTTCGCAATAAAAAAGAGATTACCCAACATTTGCTCAACTTTGCGGAGCATTCGCTGGCCTTTTTCAGCCTGTTTATCCGCGCCTTTGCGCTGGTGTGGCACTGGCTGGCAAGCGCCTATTTTATCGTGCTGTTTTTCTTTTCGTTGTTCGATCCGGGCAACAGCCTGAAATTTATGATGGGTGCAACGGTGCGCAGCCTGGCGATTATTGGTATCGCAGCGTTTGTTTCCGGTATGTTTTCCCGCTGGCTGGCGAAAACCATCACCCTCTCGCCACATACTCAGCGTAACTATCCGGAGCTACAAAAACGGCTGAATGGCTGGCTTTCGGCGGCGCTGAAAACGGCGCGTATTCTGACCGTCTGCGTGGCGGTAATGTTGCTGTTGAGCGCATGGGGATTGTTCGATTTCTGGAACTGGCTGCAAAACGGCGCGGGGCAGAAAACCGTAGATATCCTGATCCGCATCGCACTCATTCTTTTCTTCTCGGCGGTTGGCTGGACAGTGCTCGCCAGTTTGATCGAAAACCGGCTGGCTTCGGATATTCATGGCCGCCCGCTACCCAGCGCCCGTACGCGTACCCTGCTGACGCTGTTCCGTAACGCGCTGGCGGTGATTATCAGTACCATCACCATCATGATTGTGTTGTCGGAAATCGGCGTCAATATCGCGCCATTGCTGGCAGGTGCTGGGGCATTAGGTCTGGCTATCTCGTTTGGTTCGCAAACGCTGGTGAAAGATATTATCACCGGGGTATTTATTCAGTTTGAAAACGGCATGAACACTGGAGATTTGGTTACTATCGGGCCGTTGACCGGCACTGTGGAACGGATGTCGATTCGCTCCGTGGGCGTGCGTCAGGATACCGGGGCGTATCACATCATTCCGTGGTCTTCGATAACCACCTTTGCTAACTTCGTCCGCGGCATTGGTTCGGTGGTGGCAAACTACGATGTTGATCGCCATGAAGATGCTGATAAAGCCAATCAGGCACTGAAAGATGCGGTAGCGGAATTGATGGAAAACGAAGAAATTCGCGGGCTGGTTATTGGTGAACCAAACTTTGCCGGGATTGTCGGCTTAAGCAATACCGCGTTTACACTGCGTGTTTCGTTCACCACGCTGCCACTCAAACAGTGGACGGTCCGCTTTGCCCTCGACAGCCAGGTGAAAAAGCATTTCGACCTGGCAGGTGTTCGCGCGCCAGTGCAGACTTATCAGGTGCTGCCTGCTCCGGGCGCGGCCCCGGCTGAACCGCTGCCGCCGGGGGAGCCAACGCTTTAACGTTGGCGATTAACAAAACGGCGGCGCTGCTCGTCGTTCATAAAGGTCCAGGCAATAAAGCGACTCTGCTTTTGCCCCTGGGCCATCTCTTTTTTTACCACCTTCACCGCGCCCACGTCGGTCAGAGCACGATACAACGGCGGTAAGTTTTCACCACGAGATACCAGCGAGGTAAACCACATCACCTGCTTCGCGAAGCCTTTGCTCTCTTCAATCATCTTTTTGATAAAGGCGACTTCACCACCTTCACACCACAACTCCTGTTGCTGACCACCAAAGTTCAGTGCATCGTCTTTGTTCAGCCCCAGGTTACGGCGTTTACGCTCACTACCTGCCCGCGCTGCAGCGGCGGAATCGTGGAATGGCGGGTTACACAAGGTCGCGTCGTATTGCTCGTTTTTATGGATGATGCCGTTAAAAATTGCCCCACTCTCTTTTTGCCGACGCAGACGAATGGCGCGGTTAAGCCCCGGATTAGCACTGATAATCGCCTGCGCACTGCTTAACGCCTGGCTGCTGGTTTCACTACCGGTAAAACGCCAGCCATATTCATGTACGCCAATCAGCGGATAAATACAGTTCGCACCAACGCCGATATCCAGAATGCTGGCATTCGCTGGAATTGTTCCGCTTGCTTCAGCCAGTAAATCGGCAAGGTGATGAATATAATCCGCCCGGCCCGGTACTGGTGGGCAGAGAAAACCGTCGGGGATATCCCAGTTCGCTACGGCGTAAAAATGGGCCAGCAACGCCTTATTGAGCGCCTTCACCGCCAGCGGATTGGCAAAGTCTACGCTTTGCTCCCCGGCGGGTGTAAGCGTGAGGAATTGCCTGAGTTCAGGATTGACCTGACAAAGCGTGGCGAGATCGTAGCGGCTGTGATGACGGTTGCGCGGATGCAACCCCGGTTTCTGGGCGGACATAGCATTCTCCTTTAAGCAGCGGCGTAAGATACCCGCATAACGCGACAGGGTAAATATCTGGCTGCGTTTATCATTCCCCAAAACCTTAACATGGCTATGGTTTATGGCAATTCATCATAAAAATCAGCATTATGCATGTCATTGATTTGTCTTATTTTGTAAAAATATATCGTTCAAAAAATAAGCACATCTCTGTCAATTTTTTGCGTCATTTTCATCGCCCAGGCGACCTACACTTATCAGGCACTACCCGTTGTATTTATGAGGATGTCATTATGAAAAAGTGCCTCACACTACTGATTGCCACCGTCCTGAGCGGAATCTCTCTCACGGCTTATGCCGCGCAACCGATGAGTAACCTGGACAGCGGTCAGCTACGGCCCGCCGGTACCGTTTCGGCAACTGGCGCATCAAACCTAAGCGATCTGGAGGATAAACTGGCAGAAAAAGCGCGCGAGCAAGGCGCGAAAGGTTATGTCATTAATTCCGCAGGCGGAAATGACCAGATGTTCGGTACTGCAACCATCTACAAATAACCCCACCAACGTAACTGCATTCGCCTCTGGATGCAGTTTTCGCCTGTTTTGTAATCAAAAAACATCAAATATGAACGCAATGTAAATAAATGTATTTCTTTTTCGCGCAATGGGTGATAGAAAATCGCGCCAAGTGATAATGCTTATCAAAATTATTATCACTTGCACGAACACTATCACGAGATTAACAGTGGCATCGCATCCGCAGAGAGGCTTTCTCGTGGCAGTGAAAATTTCAACATATAAAAAAAGTCACCTGCAAAATGGAAAACAATCGCAATTTCCCTGCCAGACAATTTCATTCGCTCACGTTCTTTGCCGGTCTTTGTATTGGCATCACGCCTGTGGCTCAGGCACTCGCCGCCGAAGGGCAAACTAACGCGGATGACACGCTGGTTGTCGAAGCATCAACGCCTTCGCTTTATGCGCCACAACAATCTGCCGATCCGAAATTCTCGCGTCCGGTAGCGGATACTACCCGCACGATGACGGTGATTTCTGAACAAGTGATTAAAGATCAGGGCGCAACCAACCTTACCGACGCGCTCAAAAACGTCCCCGGCGTGGGTGCGTTTTTTGCGGGTGAGAACGGTAACTCCACCACTGGCGACGCCATTTATATGCGCGGTGCTGATACCTCTAACAGTATTTATATTGATGGCATTCGCGATATCGGCAGCGTCTCGCGCGACACCTTCAATACTGAGCAGGTCGAAGTGATTAAAGGGCCTTCCGGCACCGACTACGGGCGCAGCGCGCCGACGGGCTCGATCAATATGATCAGCAAGCAGCCGCGCAATGATTCCGGCATTGACGCCTCCGCCAGTATTGGCAGCGCCTGGTTCCGCCGCGGCACGCTGGACGTCAATCAGGTCATTGGTGATACCACTGCGGTGCGCCTGAATGTGATGGGCGAAAAAACGCACGATGCCGGACGCGACAAAGTCAAAAATGAGCGTTACGGCGTCGCCCCTTCTATCGCTTTTGGCCTTGGTACAGCGAATCGTTTGTATCTTAATTATCTGCATGTCACCCAGCACAACACGCCAGACGGCGGCATTCCGACCATCGGTTTGCCGGGTTATTCTGCCCCATCTGCGGGAACAGCGGCTCTGAATCATTCCGGAAAAGTTGATACTCATAACTTTTACGGCACGGATTCCGATTACGACGATTCGACCACCGACACCGCCACCATGCGTTTTGAGCACGACATCAACGATAACACCACCATTCGCAATACTACCCGTTGGTCGCGCGTAAAGCAGGATTACCTGATGACGGCGATTATGGGCGGGGCGTCGAATATTACTCAGCCCACCAGCGATGTGAATAGCTGGACCTGGTCACGCACGGCGAATACCAAAGATGTGAGTAATAAAATTCTCACCAACCAGACCAACCTGACCTCGACGTTCTATACCGGTTCTATCGGTCATGATGTCAGTACCGGCGTGGAATTTACCCGTGAAACGCAGACTAACTACGGCGTTAATCCGGTGACGTTACCCGCGGTAAATATTTATCATCCTGACAGCAGCATTCATCCCGGCGGCCTGACGCGCAACGGCGCAAACGCCAATGGTCAGACGGATACCTTCGCAATTTACGCCTTCGATACGCTGCAAATCACCCGTGATTTTGAGCTGAACGGCGGGATCCGTCTGGATAATTATCATACTGAATATGACAGTGCCACCGCCTGCGGCGGCAGCGGACGCGGTGCCATCACCTGCCCAACTGGTGTGGCAAAAGGTTCTCCGGTCACCACCGTCGACACCGCCAAGTCGGGCAATCTGGTGAACTGGAAAGCCGGGGCGCTGTATCACCTGACGGAAAACGGTAATGTCTATATTAACTATGCCGTTTCCCAGCAGCCTCCGGGCGGCAACAACTTCGCCCTTGCGCAGTCTGGCAGCGGTAACAGTGCCAACCGCACCGATTTTAAACCGCAAAAAGCCAACACCAGCGAGATTGGCACCAAATGGCAGGTTCTGGATAAACGCCTGTTGCTCACCGCCGCGCTATTCCGTACTGATATCGAAAATGAAGTTGAGCAAAATGATGACGGAACTTACTCGCAATACGGTAAGAAACGTGTCGAAGGCTATGAGATATCCGTGGCCGGGAATATCACTCCCGCGTGGCAGATGATTGGCGGCTATACCCAGCAAAAAGCAACCATCAAAAACGGCAAAGATGTTGCCCAGGATGGTTCCTCATCGCTGCCGTATACCCCGGAGCACGCCTTCACCTTATGGAGCCAGTATCAGGCAACCGATGATATCTCTGTTGGCGCGGGCGCACGCTATATCGGCAGTATGCATAAAGGTTCAGACGGCGCGGTGGGAACGCCAGCGTTTACCGAAGGTTACTGGGTCGCCGATGCCAAACTGGGGTATCGGGTTAATCGCAATCTCGACTTCCAGCTAAACGTTTACAACCTGTTTGATACCGATTACGTCGCCTCAATCAACAAGAGCGGCTACCGTTATCAACCGGGCGACGTCCTGTGGCGATAACACGCCGGGAATGTGGTACATCATACAAGTTCTCCAAAAAGTGGGGCGCAGGCCCCACTTTTTGGAGAACTTGTATGATGTACCACATTCCCGGCGTGTTATCGCCACAGGACGTCGCCCGGTTTCGCGAACAACTGGAACAAGCCGAATGGGTGGATGGACGCGTCACCACCGGCGCACAAGGTGCGCAAGTTAAGAACAATCAACAGGTCGACACCCGCAGCACGTTATACGCCGCCCTGCAAAATGAGGTGCTGAACGCGGTTAACCAACATGCTTTATTCTTTGCCGCGGCCTTGCCGCGTACCCTTTCCACGCCGCTGTTTAATCGCTATCAGAACAATGAAACCTATGGTTTCCATGTGGATGGCGCAGTACGCAGCCATCCACAAAACGGCTGGATGCGTACTGACCTTTCTGCCACGCTGTTTTTAAGCGATCCACAAAGCTACGACGGCGGCGAACTGGTCGTTAATGACACCTTCGGACAACATCGGGTAAAACTCCCGGCAGGCGATCTCGTGTTGTATCCCTCCAGCAGCCTGCATTGCGTGACACCCGTAACCCGCGGCGTACGAGTGGCATCATTTATGTGGATCCAGTCGATGATCCGCGATGATAAAAAGCGCGCCATGCTGTTTGAACTGGACAACAATATTCAGTCGCTGAAAAGCCGCTACGGCGAAAGTGAAGAGATCCTGTCGCTGCTTAATCTTTATCATAATCTGCTGCGGGAATGGTCGGAGATCTGATGCTTGAACTGCCCGAGTTCGTCCCTGGATTAGCTACACTTAACTGTACAAGTATTGATATGGGGAGGTCGATATGGCATCCGGTTGGGCTAACGATGACGCCGTCAACGAACAGATCAACAGTACAATTGAAGATGCGATTGCCCGCGCTCGGGGTGAAATTCCGCGTGGCGAAAGCCTGTATGAATGTGAAGAGTGCGGTGCCCCCATCCCGCAAGCCCGTCGGGAAGCCATTCCTGGCGTGCGCTTATGTATTCATTGTCAGCAGGAGAAAGATTTACAAAAACCAGCTTATACAGGATATAATCGCAGAGGTTCGAAAGACAGCCAGTTACGTTAACTACAACTGGCGAGATGTATAGCGAGTATAATTTGTATTTTGCGTGGCATTCCGTGCCTTTAACGCTGTCGTGACTGCCACGCGGCATAAAACAAGTCCATAAGTACAACAAATAAATGGTTTATCAGTATGTTAGATATCAATCAATTTATTTGAACAAGGCGGTCAATTCTCTTCGATTTTATCTCTCGTAAAAAAACGTGATACTCATCACATCGACGAAACAACGTCACTTATACAAAAATCACCTGCGAGAGATTAATTATGAAAACTATCAATACTGTTGTTGCTGCTATGGCTCTTTCAACTCTGTCATTTGGCGTGTTTGCCGCGGAACCGGTAACGGCATCCCAGGCACAGAACATGAATAAAATCGGCGTGGTTTCTGCCGATGGCGCATCCACCCTCGATGCCCTGGAAGCGAAACTGGCTGAGAAAGCCGCGGCAGCCGGTGCCAGTGGATACAGCATCACTTCCGCCACCAACAACAATAAATTAAGCGGTACTGCGGTAATTTATAAGTAATTCGTAGGACGGATAAGGCGTTTACGCCGCATCCGGCAACAGATGCCTGATGCGACGCTACCGCGTCTTATCAGGCCTACAAAATCCGAACCGTTGGACGGATCAGGCGTTTACGCTACGTCCAGCACAAGTATTTCCCTGTCTGTTTGCCGACAGACGCATATGCTCTAACCCTCATTGATCCTATGTTACCCTTGTTTGCCCGTCCGCCACTGGACGGGCTTTTTTTTAGCTGGCTAACTGCTGACAGAAAGCCTGCAACGTCTCTTCCGGCATACCAATCTGCCGCGCTGCATCACAAATGGCCTGCCAGCTTCCCGCATCCAGTGGAATCCCCTGCTTCTGCCGTTCGCGACGCGTGTTCACTTCCCACTCGCCCGGTAGCAAAATCGGCTTATCATCATCATGCGGCGAGGCTTTCACCCACTCGGCAAAGGCTTCGGTCTGCGCGTTACAATCCGGCGCGCCGAAGAGTTCCGGGTTGATGATGATAGTGGTCATGCAGTTAAGAATGGCATCGGGACTGGTTTGTAACGTTTCCTGATGCGTCGTTTTACCGCCGGAAAGCGCCCCGCCAAGAATTTCACACATCGCTGCAAGGGCGTAGCCTTTATGTTCGGCAAAGGTCAACAGCGAACCCAACGGCGACTCCTGCATTACCGCCGGATTGGTCGTCGGCACGCCGTTAACGTCAATCAGGCAACCTGGCGGCACGGGGACGCCTTTATGCCAGGCGACGCGGGTTTTGCCAAATGCAATGGCGCTGGTGGCGTAATCAAGCAACAGCGGGAAATTATCTTTACGAGGGAAAACCACACAGAACGGATTGGTGCCAAAGCGGCTGTCGCGACCGTGGAACGGTGCGACCATTGGAATACCGACCACGCTAACAAAGTGGATAGAGACAAACCCCGCCGCTGCACACTGCTCCGCCCAGTAACCGATACGGCCGATATGATGCGAGTTATGTAGCGCCACGGCAGCAATACCGTGCTGATGCGCTTTCTCAATCCCCAGCGCCATCGCTTCGTGTGCCGCGACCTGACCGAATGCGCGATCGCCATCGAGCGTGACTGCCGCCCCCGCCTCTTTAACGATTTTGGCATGATGGTTAATTTGCAGATGCCCCTGACTCCAGGAACGCACATAGCTTGGGATCATGCCAATACCATGAGAATCATGCCCTGCCAGGTTTGCCGCGATTAAATGATCGGCCACTAATTTCGCTTCTTGTTCCTCGCTACCCATCTGACGAAATACAGCCTGAATAAAACTGTGCAGCGTCTGAGCATCAAAGCGATGACCACTTTCCATGGTTAACTCCTGTTTATGTTATGTGTTTGTTGTTTTTTTATGCTGCACGCCGGGCGTGGGAAGGTCAATAAAGATGCAGGAATTTCATATTGCGGTGGGGTAAAAGCCGGATGACATGGCTCATCCGGCTGAGAAAAGAATTAAAATGCCTGATTAACGCGCGCCAGGCCGTCGCTGATAGTTGCCGCTTCACCCGTAGCCACCAGGCAGCAAGCCATCTGGATTTTCAGCGATTCGGGAATCGGTTCGCTGCCAGCAAGGCAACGCTCAATCCACTGCGCCGTGGTTTCCGGATCTTTTGCTTGTGGCAGTAACTCGCTACCAGCAGGGTCCTGTTTTTCATACAGCACCCGCATCCCTTCACGGTCAATGAGATTGATCTGCGGGCAGCGCTGCGGATTAGCATACACTTCACCTTCAGTACCATGCATTAGTAGCGCCCGCCCGCCGATATCGCTAAAGAACTTCGCGACGCGTCCAATGTATTCCGGATGCGAAACGCTGGAAAGACGCAGCGCCTCACCTTCGGCAAATGGCGTCGCCAGTTTCGCCAGGGTATGTGCACTGTTACGCACGCCCATCCGCCAGCGCATCGCCAGTTGTTTTTCCAGCGGCGGGCAAAACGCGCCGACTGGCATAAACACCGGTTGATGTTCGTCGAGCTTCGCCTGCGCCTGCCCGCCGTGCAACGTTGGCGTAATACCCATCAATTCAAAAATGGTTTCAGTCAGCACGCGGGTTGGATCTTCGCTAACCCCGTGAACCACCACAGGAAAACCGAGTTTGTGCAGGAGAATCGCCAACAACGGCGTCAGGTTGGCCTGTTTACGCGCGCCGTTGTAACTGGGGATGACAATCGGCATCGGCTTGCCTGCAGGCGGCGTCAGCTTGATGGTGTGATTTTGCATGGCTTCGTAAAAGCCGAGCATCTCTGCTTCCCCTTCCCCTTTGATACGTAGCGCAATCAATACGCCGCCCAACTCAAGGTCAGGGACTTCACCATTGAGCATATGGGCATACAGACCGCGCGCAGTATCCCGGTCTAAATCGCGCGCGTGGTTTTTCCCGCGCCCGATCTCTTTAATGATTTTGCGATAGTCCATTTACGACTCCTTACCTGACTCACATCATTAACGCCGCCGACGGCGTGGGGATTTCGTTTTTTCTTTCTTTTTAACTATACCTTCAGGGACTTCCGGTTGCTCTATCGGAAATACCGGTAATGCATCCAGTAGTCGCTTGCCATAATTTTTGGTCAGCAAGCGTTTGTCGTAGATAACCACTTCGCCCCAGCAACCGTGGCTTCGAATCAGTCGCCCAACCTGCTGAATCAGGTTAAACGAGGCGCTCGGCAGGCTTTGCACCTCAAACGGATAGCGGTTGAGGCTTTTCAGCCATTCCCCTTCGGTGATCACCACCGGGCTGTCGATGGGCGGAAAAGCGATTTTGTGGATATGCACCTGGCTGAGCAGATCACCTTTCAAATCAAGCCCTTCGGCAAATGACTGTAAGCCCACCAGCACACTATGCTCACCGTTGGCAACGCGTTTGCGGTGCAGTTCAACTAAGCGATAACGCGGCTGATCGCCCTGCACCAGCAGCATCAGGCGTAAATCCGTCACATAGTCGAGAAAGCGCTGCATCGCCCGTCCGCTGGCAAACAGTACCAACATACCGAGATGTTTTTTGCTCTCCACCTGCTCACGGAAAAAGGCCGCCATTTCGGCAATATGCTGCTCTTCGTTGTCGATGGAAGGCTCAAAGCGCATCCGGGGAATAACAATTTTGCCCTGTTCGCAGTGGTTAAAGGGGGAATCCAGCGCCACAAAACGGTCGCCCGCTTTCTCTTTCAGCCCGCTCATCTCCTGCAAACGCGAAAAACTGTTCAGCGAACGCAAGGTTGCGGAGGTGACAATAATGTGCGGAATACTGCGCCACAGCAGCCTTTCCAGCTGATCGCTGACACGTATCCCCACGCAGTGAAACCAGAGATGCAGCTGCCCTTCGCGCTCTTCCCGCGTCGCCCATTTGGTCACCGGCGCACCGGAAGATTGCGCCAGAGACGCCAGCCGCCAGAGTTTGCTTTGCGCCTCGAACATCCCCAACGCGCGGTTCATCTGCAAAATCAACCGATGCAGACGCACAATATCGTGGCTGCCGGTTTTCTCACTTAAATCGTTAAGAAATAACTCCGCCAGACCACGCAGCATCTCGGTGAGTTTTGCCAGCCGCTGGCAGATCTCCAGCACTTCATCAGGCAGTTCGCCCATCGCAAAACGGTGCTCTGCCTCCTGCCCGGCAGGCATGTAGAGATTGAGAATGTTGTTTAACGAGGCGATAAGCTCATACAACTCTTCACAATGCGCATTCAAACGTTCAGGGATCGCCAGCGGTGGGATGGTCTTCGGGCGAAACTGCTCCATGCAGGTAGCGACCAGTTTCGTGAACAAGTCCAGCTGTAGTCGATACCAGGGCGCGGTGATTTCGGCACTCATCTCCAGCGCATCCCGGGCCACATCTGGCAGGTGATGACCTTCGTCCAGCACCAGCAGCAGATTTTTCGGGTCAGGTAGTACGGCTTCGCTTTCCATCGCCGCCATCACCAGCGCATGGTTTGCCACCACCACTTCCGCTTCCTGAATCTCCCGACGAGCAACAAAAAACGGGCATTCACGATAGTAGTAACAGTTGCGGTTGAGGCAGCTGGCTTTGTCGGTACTTAAACGACGCCAGAGATCGTCATCTATAGCGATATCAGTATGATCGCGCAGACCATCCCATTTATAAGTGTCGAGATCGCCCTTCAGCTTCGCACAACGTTTTTGCTCTTCCTGATTATTTGGCGTCAGTTCGTCGTCAAGAAACGCCAGCAGATCCTGTTGCGTGGGCTCAGTGCTGGCGAGCGCCGTCAGATTACGCGGGCAAACGTAGCGCCCACGCCCAAAAGCGGCAGTGAATTTAAGATCGGGAATGATCTTTTTCAGCAGCGGTAAATCTTTGCTGTAAATCTGATCCTGCAATGCCACGTTGGCGGTACTCACCACCAGCGTTTTTTGCTCTTCGCGGGCAATGGCGATGCCGGGGATCAAATAGGAGAGCGTTTTCCCAACGCCGGTGGGGGCTTCAATCGCCAGATGCCGCCCTTCTTCTCCGGCCAGCGTTTTGGCGACGTCCGCAATCATCTGCCGCTGCGGCGCACGGGGAATAAAGTCGGGGATCTGTTCCTGAAGCGCCTTATACCAGGCGGCAATTTGCGCTTTAAGCGCGGCGGTTAATGCCATGAGAAAACCTGAAATACTGTATAAACAGCCAATATTGTGGCATTTTTCGGTTTTCAGGGGTAATGGTTTTTCTGTTTCTGGAAAGCGGCTCGCAATAACCACCAACATAATGCGGTTTAATGCCCGTTCGAGCACAAAGGATCCAACACGTCATGCAAGACACCATCATAAATTTCTACAGCACCAGCGATGACTACGGTGATTTTTCTAACTTTGCCGCCTGGCCCATCAAGGTTGACGGGAAAACCTGGCCCACCTCAGAACACTATTTTCAGGCACAAAAATTCCTTGATGAAAAATACCGCGAAGAGATCCGTCGGGTTTCTTCCCCTATGGTCGCCGCACGCATGGGGCGCGATCGTTCTAAGCCTCTGCGTAAAAACTGGGAGTCGGTCAAAGAACAGGTGATGCGAAAAGCACTTCGCGCTAAATTCGAACAGCATCCAGAACTGCGTGCGCTCTTGCTGGCAACCGCGCCCGCAAAACTGGTTGAGCATACGGAAAACGATGCTTACTGGGGAGACGGTGGTAATGGTAAGGGCAAGAATCGACTGGGCTACCTTTTAATGGAGTTGCGCGAACAATTGGCTATAGAGAAGTAACGTCTCGGTGGCTTATGGGCGGTAAAACAGATAAATTTTTTCCCGTGTTCTCAAATTGCTGACAAGTGCTTGTTGTGAAATGCCGGATGCGGCGTAAACGCCTTATCCGGCCTACAAAAGCATGCAAATTCAATATATTGCAGAGTTCACGTAGGCCTGATAAGCGTAGCGCATCAGGCAGTTTTGCGTTTGTTCATCAGCCTGATGCCGGGCATAGCCCGGCATTAAAGATTACTGCGCAGCAGCAGGTTTACGCGGACGGCGGCGACGTTGTTGTTCGCCTGCCGGTTTGGCATCGCCGAGGCGGCGAGACGGTTTTTCTGCAGGTTTCGCGCTTGCAGATTTTGCGCCACCTTCCCCACGGCGTGGTTGCTGTTGACCGCGACCACCACCTTGCCCACGACCGCCGCCGCCACGTTGCTGGCGACCGTTCTGGATCGGTTCGGCTTTGATTGACGGGTCCGGCTCATAGCCCGGAATCGCAATGCGCGGGATCTCTTTTTTCAGCAGTTTTTCGATATCACGCAGCAGTTTGTGTTCATCAACACACACCAGCGACAACGCTTCACCGGTAGCAGCCGCACGACCGGTACGCCCGATACGGTGGACATAATCTTCCGGTACGTTTGGCAGTTCATAGTTGACGACGTGCGGCAACTCTTCGATATCCAGACCGCGCGCAGCGATGTCGGTCGCCACCAGTACACGAATATCGCCCGATTTAAAATCGGCCAGCGCACGGGTACGCGCACCTTGCGATTTATTACCGTGGATCGCCGCACTACGGATGCCATCTTTATTAAGCTGTTCAGCGAGATGGTTAGCGCCATGTTTGGTACGGGTAAACACCAGCACCTGCTGCCAGTTCCCTTTCCCAATCATGTGCGACAACAATTCGCGTTTGCGTTTCTTATCGACAAAGTGAACGTGCTGGGTCACCTGATCAGACGCGGTATTGCGGCGTGCCACTTCGATTTCCAGCGGGTTGTGCAACAGTTTTTCCGCCAGGGCTTTAATATCGTCAGAGAAGGTCGCGGAGAACAACAGGTTCTGGCGTTTCGCTGGCAGTTTTGTTAACACGCGACGGATGTCGTGGATAAAGCCCATGTCGAGCATGCGGTCAGCTTCATCGAGGACAAGGATTTCAACCTGATCCAGCTTCACTGCATTTTGATGTTCCAGGTCCAGCAAACGTCCCGGTGTTGCCACCAGAACATCAACGCCGCCGCGCAGCTTCATCATTTGCGGGTTAATGCTGACACCGCCAAACACCACCAGCGAACGAATGTTCAAATATTTGCTGTAATCACGGACGTTTTCGCCAATCTGCGCAGCCAGTTCACGGGTCGGGGTAAGAATGAGCGCACGTACCGGACGACGCCCTTTGGCGTGCGGCTGGCGAGTGATCAGGTGTTGCAACAGCGGCAGCGTAAAGCCCGCTGTTTTACCGGTACCGGTCTGGGCGCTAGCCATCAGGTCGCGGCCTTCCAGCACCGCAGGGATCGCCTGCTGCTGAATAGGGGTGGGTTCACGGTAACCCTGCTCGGCAACGGCGCGCAGGATATCAGGGCTTAAACCCAAAGAATCGAAAGACATAACTACTCCGAACCGCCCCGACCGTTACCGGTGTAGTTTTCAGGGAGATACTGAAAAGGAAAATGACAAAAACCACAATGTCATGAGGGAGCGGAGTGTAGCAGTTTTTGTGACGCAGCGCATAAATTATCCCTGTGACTGGCGTAGCTAAAATTCTTAGCCATACTGGACAACTCCCATATGGAGTCATAATCTTAATCAATCATTTGATTAAGAATGGACTGTGCGATGAATAATCCTGCCATGACAATCAAGGGTGAACAGGCGAAAAAACAGCTGATTGCTGCCGCACTGGCGCAGTTTGGTGAATATGGAATGAACGCCACCACCCGCGAGATAGCCGCCCAGGCCGGGCAGAATATCGCTGCCATCACCTACTACTTCGGTTCGAAAGAAGATTTGTACCTCGCCTGCGCCCAGTGGATTGCCGATTTTATTGGCGAGCAGTTCCGTCCGCACGCCGAAGAGGCCGAACGCTTGTTCGCACAACCACAGCCTGATCGCGCAGCCATCCGTGAACTGATCCTTCGCGCCTGCAGGAATATGATTAAGCTGCTCACCCAGGATGACACCGTCAACCTCAGCAAGTTTATCTCCCGTGAGCAGCTCTCTCCCACGGCAGCCTATCACCTGGTGCACGAACAGGTGATTAGCCCGCTACACAGCCACCTGACACGCCTGATTGCCGCCTGGACCGGCTGCGACGCCAACGATACCCGCATGATCCTCCATACTCATGCGTTGATTGGTGAGATTCTGGCGTTCCGTCTTGGCAAAGAAACAATTCTGTTACGTACCGGCTGGACCGCGTTCGATGAAGAAAAGACCGAACTGATCAACCAGACGGTGACCTGTCATATCGACCTGATTTTGCAAGGATTATCGCAAAGGAGTTTGTAGTGATGAAAAAACCTGTCGTGATCGGACTGGCGGTAGTTGTACTTGCCGCCGTGGTTGCCGGAGGCTACTGGTGGTATCAAAGCCGCCAGGATAACGGCCTGACGCTGTATGGCAACGTGGATATTCGTACGGTGAATCTTAGTTTCCGTGTTGGGGGGCGCGTTGAATCGCTGGCGGTGGACGAAGGTGATGCTATCAAAGCGGGCCAGGTGCTGGGCGAACTGGATCACAAGCCATATGAGATTGCCCTGATGCAGGCGAAAGCGGGCGTCTCGGTGGCACAGGCGCAGTATGACCTGATGCTTGCCGGGTATCGCGATGAAGAAATCGCTCAGGCCGCCGCAGCGGTGAAACAGGCGCAAGCCGCCTATGACTATGCGCAGAACTTCTATAACCGCCAGCAAGGGTTGTGGAAAAGCCGCACCATTTCGGCAAACGACCTGGAAAATGCCCGCTCCTCGCGCGACCAGGCGCAGGCAACGCTGAAATCAGCACAGGATAAATTGCGTCAGTACCGTTCCGGTAACCGTGAACAGGACATCGCCCAGGCGAAAGCCAGCCTCGAACAGGCGCAGGCGCAACTGGCGCAGGCGGAGTTGAATTTGCAGGACTCAACGTTGATAGCCCCGTCTGATGGCACGCTGTTAACGCGCGCGGTGGAGCCAGGCACGGTTCTCAATGAAGGTGGCACGGTGTTTACCGTTTCACTAACGCGTCCGGTGTGGGTACGTGCCTATGTTGACGAACGTAATCTTGACCAGGCCCAGCCGGGGCGCAAAGTGCTGCTTTATACCGATGGTCGCCCGGACAAGCCCTATCACGGGCAGATTGGTTTCGTTTCGCCGACTGCTGAATTTACCCCGAAAACCGTCGAAACACCGGATCTGCGTACCGACCTCGTCTATCGCCTGCGTATTGTGGTGACCGACGCCGATGATGCGTTACGCCAGGGAATGCCGGTGACGGTGCAATTCGGTAACGAGGCAGGACATGAATGATGCCGTTATCACGCTGAACGGCCTGGAAAAACGCTTTCCGGGCATGGACAAGCCCGCCGTCGCGCCGCTCGATTGTACCATTCACGCCGGTTATGTGACGGGGCTGGTGGGGCCGGATGGTGCAGGTAAAACCACGCTAATGCGGATGCTGGCGGGATTACTGAAACCCGACAGCGGCAATGCCACGGTGATTGGCTTTGATCCAATCAAAAACGACGGCGCGCTGCACGCCGTGCTCGGCTATATGCCGCAGAAATTTGGTCTGTATGAAGATCTGACGGTGATGGAGAACCTCAATCTGTACGCGGATTTGCGCAGCGTCACCGGCGAGGCACGTAAGCAAACTTTTGCTCGCCTGCTGGAGTTTACATCTCTTGGCCCGTTTACCGGACGCCTGGCGGGCAAGCTCTCCGGTGGGATGAAACAAAAACTCGGCCTGGCCTGTACCCTGGTGGGCGAACCGAAAGTGTTGCTGCTCGATGAACCCGGCGTCGGCGTTGACCCTATCTCACGGCGCGAACTGTGGCAGATGGTGCATGAGCTGGCGGGCGAAGGGATGTTAATCCTCTGGAGTACCTCGTATCTCGACGAAGCCGAGCAGTGCCGTGACGTGTTACTGATGAACGAAGGCGAGTTGCTGTATCAGGGAGAACCAAAAGCCCTGACACAAACCATGGCCGGACGCAGCTTTCTGATGACCAGTCCACACGAGGGCAACCGCAAACTGTTGCAACGCGCCTTGAAACTGCCGCAGGTCAGCGACGGCATGATTCAGGGGAAATCGGTACGTCTGATCCTCAAAAAAGAGGCCACACCAGACGATATTCGCCATGCCGACGGGATGCCGGAAATCAACATCAACGAAACTACGCCGCGTTTTGAAGATGCGTTTATTGATTTGCTGGGCGGTGCCGGAACCTCAGAATCGCCGCTGGGTGCAATATTGCATACGGTAGAAGGCACACCCGGCGAGACGGTGATCGAAGCGAAAGAACTGACCAAGAAATTTGGTGATTTTGCCGCCACCGATCACGTCAACTTTGCCGTTAAACGTGGGGAGATTTTTGGTTTGCTGGGGCCAAACGGCGCGGGTAAATCGACCACCTTTAAGATGATGTGCGGTTTGCTGGTGCCGACCTCTGGCCAGGCGCTGGTGCTGGGGATGGATCTGAAAGAGAGTTCCGGTAAAGCGCGCCAGCATCTCGGCTATATGGCGCAAAAATTTTCGCTCTACGGCAACCTGACGGTCGAACAGAATTTACGCTTTTTCTCTGGTGTGTATGGCTTACGCGGTCGGGCGCAGAACGAAAAAATCTCCCGTATGAGCGAGGCATTTGGCCTGAAAAGTATTGCCTCACACGCCACCGATGAACTGCCATTAGGTTTTAAACAGCGGCTGGCGCTGGCCTGTTCGCTGATGCATGAACCGGACATTCTGTTTCTCGACGAACCGACGTCCGGCGTTGATCCTCTCACCCGCCGTGAATTTTGGCTACATATCAACAGCATGGTAGAGAAAGGCGTCACGGTGATGGTCACCACCCACTTTATGGATGAAGCGGAATATTGCGACCGCATTGGCCTGGTGTACCGTGGGAAATTAATCGCCAGCGGCACGCCGGACGATTTGAAAGCACAGTCGGCTAACGATGAGCAACCCGATCCCACCATGGAGCAAGCCTTTATTCAGTTGATCCACGACTGGGATAAGGAGCATAGCAATGAGTAACCCGATCCTTTCCTGGCGTCGCGTGCGGGCGCTGTGCGTCAAAGAGACGCGGCAGATCGTTCGCGATCCGAGTAGCTGGCTGATTGCGGTAGTGATCCCGCTGTTGCTGCTGTTTATTTTTGGTTACGGCATTAACCTCGACTCCAGCAAGCTGCGGGTCGGGATTTTACTGGAACAGCGTAGCGAAGCGGCGCTGGATTTCACCCACACTATGACCGGTTCGCCCTACATCGACGCCACCATCAGCGATAACCGTCAGGAACTGATCGCCAAAATGCAGGCGGGGAAAATTCGCGGTCTGGTGGTTATTCCGGTGGATTTCGCCGAACAGATGGAGCGCGCCAACGCCACCGCACCGATTCAGGTGATCACCGACGGCAGTGAGCCGAATACCGCTAACTTTGTGCAGGGGTATGTCGAAGGGATCTGGCAGATCTGGCAAATGCAGCGAGCGGAGGACAACGGGCAGACTTTTGAACCGCTTATTGATGTACAAACCCGCTACTGGTTTAACCCGGCGGCGATTAGCCAGCACTTCATTATCCCCGGTGCGGTGACCATCATCATGACGGTCATCGGCGCGATTCTCACCTCGCTGGTGGTGGCGCGAGAATGGGAACGCGGCACCATGGAGGCTCTGCTCTCTACGGAGATTACCCGCACGGAGCTGCTGCTGTGTAAGCTGATCCCCTATTACTTTCTCGGGATGCTGGCGATGCTGCTGTGTATGCTGGTGTCGGTGTTTATTCTCGGCGTGCCGTATCGCGGGTCGCTGCTGATTCTGTTTTTTATCTCCAGCCTGTTTTTACTCAGTACCCTGGGGATGGGGCTGCTGATTTCCACGATTACCCGCAACCAGTTCAATGCCGCTCAGGTCGCCCTGAACGCCGCGTTCCTGCCGTCGATTATGCTCTCTGGCTTTATTTTTCAGATCGACAGTATGCCCGCGGTGATCCGCGCGGTGACGTACATTATTCCCGCTCGTTATTTCGTCAGCACCCTGCAAAGCCTGTTCCTCGCCGGGAATATTCCAGTGGTGCTGGTGGTAAACGTGCTGTTTTTGATCGCTTCGGCGGTGATGTTTATCGGCCTGACGTGGCTGAAAACCAAACGTCGGCTGGATTAGGGAGAAGAGCATGTTTCATCGCTTATGGACGTTAATCCGCAAAGAGTTGCAGTCGCTGCTGCGCGAACCGCAAACCCGCGCGATTCTGATTTTACCTGTGCTTATTCAGGTGATTCTGTTCCCGTTCGCCGCCACGCTGGAAGTGACTAACGCCACCATCGCCATCTACGATGAAGATAACGGCGAGCATTCGGTGGAGCTGACCCAACGTTTTGCCCGCGCCAGCGCCTTTACTCATGTGCTGCTGCTGAAAAGCCCACAGGAGATCCGCCCAACCATCGACACACAAAAGGCGTTACTACTGGTGCGTTTCCCGGCTGACTTCTCGCGCAAACTGGATACCTTCCAGACCGCGCCGTTGCAGTTGATCCTCGACGGGCGTAACTCCAACAGTGCGCAAATTGCCGCCAACTACCTGCAACAGATCGTCAAAAATTATCAGCAGGAGCTGCTGGAAGGAAAACCGAAACCTAACAACAGCGAGCTGGTGGTACGCAACTGGTATAACCCGAATCTTGACTACAAATGGTTTGTGGTGCCGTCGCTGATCGCCATGATCACCACTATCGGCGTAATGATCGTCACTTCACTTTCCGTCGCCCGCGAACGTGAACAAGGTACGCTCGATCAGCTACTGGTTTCGCCGCTCACCACCTGGCAGATCTTCATCGGCAAAGCCGTACCGGCGTTAATTGTCGCCACCTTCCAGGCCACCATTGTGCTGGCGATTGGTATCTGGGCGTATCAAATCCCCTTCGCCGGATCGCTGGCGCTGTTCTACTTTACGATGGTGATTTACGGTTTATCGCTGGTGGGATTCGGTCTGTTGATTTCATCACTCTGCTCGACACAACAGCAGGCGTTTATCGGCGTGTTTGTTTTTATGATGCCCGCCATTCTCCTTTCCGGTTACGTTTCTCCGGTGGAAAACATGCCAGTATGGCTGCAAAACCTGACGTGGATTAACCCTATTCGCCACTTTACGGACATTACCAAGCAGATTTATTTGAAGGATGCGAGTCTGGATATTGTGTGGAATAGTTTGTGGCCGCTACTGGTGATAACGGCCACGACAGGGTCAGCGGCGTACGCGATGTTTAGACGTAAGGTGATGTAACTTCTTATCTTTCGCCAGCAAAGACACTACCGCCGGGCCGGCAAGGATTGCCAGCCCTGCAATTGCCAGCAAAAAGTTGTTTTCCAGTACACGGGACAACAGCCACAGCACAATCAGCGCTGCGCCAAAATACCAGGTCGTGGTCAGCTCTTCCAGCACGTCTGCCACCTCACGCCAGCGTTGCTCGGGGTGGCGCTGAAACACCAACATCATCACTACCGTGACACAATACAGTGCGCATAATCCCACGCCGACGTGAACCAGAGTCTTACTCATCCAGCCCACCACCAGCAGCGCCACTACCAGTAAATGCAACATAATCTGCCAGCAACTTAGACCAGTTGCGACACGAACACGTTGTTGCCACTTCATGGCTTCTCTCCTGAAGAATTTATCTCTACTTACTCAGAGTACCGAACTTTACGGAAAATTCCGTAAGACCGCACCTTTTTGTGACGCCGACTACACTATTTCAATGAGATAAGAGGCAAAGACAGGAAAATTATGCCCGATCAAACACAACAATTTTCGTTCAAGGTGCTCACCATCAACATTCACAAAGGTTTTACCGCGTTTAACCGACGCTTCATTTTGCCGGAACTTCGCGACGCGGTGCGTACCGTCAGCGCCGATATTGTTTGCCTGCAGGAAGTGATGGGCGCGCACGAAGTTCATCCGCTGCATGTGGAAAACTGGCCCGATACCTCGCACTACGAGTTTCTCGCCGACACGATGTGGAGCGATTTTGCCTACGGTCGCAATGCCGTATACCCGGAAGGGCATCACGGCAACGCCGTACTGTCGCGTTATCCCATTGAACATTATGAGAATCGCGATGTTTCGGTCGATGGTGCGGAAAAGCGCGGCGTGCTCTACTGCCGCATTGTGCCACCGATGACCGGAAAAGCGATTCATGTGATGTGCGTACATCTGGGCCTGCGTGAGGCGCACCGTCAGGCGCAGCTTGCGATGCTCGCCGAATGGGTGAATGAGCTACCGGACGGCGAACCGGTATTGGTGGCGGGTGATTTCAATGACTGGCGGCAAAAAGCTAATCATCCGTTAAAAGTGCAGGCCGGACTGGATGAGATTTTTACCCGCGCCCACGGACGCCCGGCGCGCACGTTTCCGGTGCAATTTCCTCTACTACGACTGGACAGGATCTACGTCAAAAATGCCAGCGCCAGCGCGCCAACCGCGTTGCCGCTGCGGACATGGCGACACCTTTCTGATCATGCCCCTTTAAGTGCGGAGATTCATTTATGAAATGTAGCTGGCGCGAAGGCAATAAGATCCAGTTGCTGGAAAACGGCGAGCAATATTATCCCGCGGTGTTTAAGGCGATTGGCGAGGCACAAGAACGCATCATTCTTGAAACGTTTATCTGGTTTGAGGATGACGTCGGCAAACAGCTGCATGCGGCACTACTGGCAGCAGCGCAACGCGGGGTTAAAGCGGAAGTCTTGCTGGATGGCTACGGTTCGCCGGATCTCAGCGATGAGTTTGTCAATGAACTGACGGCAGCTGGCGTGGTATTTCGCTACTACGATCCCCGCCCTCGCCTTTTTGGTATGCGCACCAATGTGTTTCGCCGGATGCATCGCAAAATTGTGGTGATCGACGCGCGTATCGCCTTTATTGGCGGGCTGAATTACTCCGCCGAGCATATGTCCAGCTACGGTCCAGAGGCTAAACAGGATTACGCGGTACGCCTTGAAGGGCCGATTGTCGAAGATATTCTCCAGTTTGAGCTGGAAAACCTGCCTGGACAGAGCGCGGCACGACGCTGGTGGCGACGTCATCACAAAGCGGAAGAGAACCGCCAGCCGGGAGAAGCGCAGGTATTGCTGGTCTGGCGCGATAACGAAGAACATCGCGATGATATTGAACGTCACTATCTGAAAATGCTCACTCAGGCGCGGCGAGAAGTCATTATCGCCAACGCCTACTTCTTCCCCGGCTATCGATTTTTACACGCCTTGCGTAAAGCGGCACGGCGCGGGGTGCGGATCAAACTGATCATTCAGGGCGAACCGGATATGCCGATTGTCAGAGTCGGTGCGCGCTTGCTGTATAACTATCTGGTTAAAGGCGGCGTTCAGGTATTTGAGTACCGCCGCCGCCCGCTCCACGGCAAAGTGGCATTGATGGACGATCACTGGGCGACAGTAGGGTCCAGTAATCTCGATCCGCTCAGTTTGTCACTGAATCTCGAAGCAAATGTCATCATCCACGATCGTCATTTTAACCAGACGCTGCGCGATAATCTGAACGGCATTATTGCCGCAGATTGTCAGCAGGTCGATGAGACCATGCTGCCGAAACGCACCTGGTGGAACCTGACCAAAAGCGTGCTGGCGTTCCACTTTTTACGCCACTTCCCGGCGCTGGTTGGCTGGCTTCCGGCACACACACCACGTCTGGCGCAGGTTGATCCGCCCGCACAACCGACAATGGAAACGCAGGATCGGGTAGAAACTGAAAACACGGGGGTAAAACCCTGATGAGTAAATCACACCCGCGCTGGCGCTTAGCAAAGAAGATCCTCACCTGGCTGTTTTTTATCGCGGTGATTGTGTTGCTGGTGGTCTACGCCAAAAAAGTGGACTGGGAAGAGGTCTGGAAGGTCATCCGCGACTACAATCGCGTTGCGCTGCTTAGTGCGGTCGGGCTGGTGGTCGTCAGCTATCTGATTTACGGCTGCTATGACCTGCTCGCCCGCTTTTACTGCGGTCACAAACTGGCGAAGCGCCAGGTGATGCTGGTGTCGTTTATCTGCTACGCCTTCAACCTGACGCTCAGTACCTGGGTCGGCGGCATTGGTATGCGCTATCGTTTGTACTCCCGACTAGGGTTACCGGGCAGCACTATTACGCGGATTTTCTCGCTCAGTATTACCACCAACTGGCTGGGCTATATTTTACTGGCAGGGATTATCTTTACCGCAGGCGTGGTGGAGTTGCCGGATCACTGGTATGTCGATCAAACTACGCTGCGTATTCTCGGCATTGGCTTACTGATGATTATCGCGGTTTATTTGTGGTTTTGCGCTTTCGCGAAGCACCGCCATATGACCATCAAAGGGCAAAAGCTGGTGCTGCCTTCATGGAAATTCGCCCTCGCTCAGATGCTGATTTCCAGCGTTAACTGGATGGTAATGGGGGCGATTATCTGGCTGTTACTTGGTCAAAGCGTGAACTATTTCTTTGTACTGGGCGTGTTACTGGTTAGTAGTATTGCTGGCGTCATCGTGCATATTCCGGCGGGGATCGGTGTGCTGGAAGCGGTGTTTATCGCACTACTGGCTGGGGAGCATACATCCAAAGGCACAATTATCGCCGCCCTACTCGCTTATCGCGTCCTGTATTACTTTATCCCGCTGCTGCTGGCGCTGATCTGTTACCTGCTACTGGAAAGCCAGGCGAAGAAGCTACGGGCGAAAAATGAAGCGGCGATGTGAAGTTTAGTTAAGTTCTTTAGTATCTGCATTTACGACTAATGAAAAAAACGCGTATGCCTTTGCCAGACAAGCGTTATAGCTATCGCGGCAAGTATCCCAAAGAAGCCGATAAAATAGTAATAGAGTGTTAATGCACCTGTAACAGCGCAACGAACCGGACTCCACAACTCTTCACTATGGCATTTCCCCGCCAATTCAAGGAGCTTATTTCGTCCATGCGAGATAATGCCTGACCATAACACAATCATTAAGCAACTTATTACCCAAACGGGTCGTTCACTCATTAATGCGGCATTCATGATGATCACCAGGGCCAACCCTGTCAACGTCATCATAATGATAAAACGGTGAGAACCAGGATCAACATTAAATAATAAACCGGCCAGCATACTGATTAAAAACATCGCGCCCGCAGTGCTGAACACGACGATAATGGCAGGTACAGGAGCTAAACTAGCAACGACAATCGCCACCAAAGAGAGTAAAAATAGATATATTACGCCTGCGATGACGGCATTTATCTTGTTGATATCCTTACTTAAGCCATACATACAAAGTAATAATAATCCTATGGCGACATACATTTGCGGTGAATCATATTTTGTTGCCGTAATTTCGAGATACTTCGCTACCCAGGCCAGTCCTGCGGTTGTCACCAAACCTAAAGCGGTAATGAGCCATATGCTGTTTAATATCCTGGCTTCGTGCTGAAAATCATTAGTTATGTTATTTGCTGAGCGCGAATTCATTATTTTTATATCCTTAAGTTAAATATCATTATCTATTCCAATTAACGCAATAAAACTCGTCAATTCGCACTACCACACTAAACCATTAATAAATTCAAGAACTGTTACAGTAATTCTAAAGAGGACGCTTAAAATACTAAAATAGAGTGTTATTGCCCCAGGAACGATACAGCGAAGAGAACCTGAAATTTCAGAGGTGTCGGCAACACGGATCAAATCTTCCAGTGTTGTTGCTTCACAGGCAGCCGTAATGCCCCAGATAAAGACAGTCAAAATACTCGCTAACCACACGGAAAAACTGCTGGTAAGGATCAGGTTAACAACAAAAGCAATACTCAAACCACAGAAAATATATGAATATAACTGTCTGACTGGTGGGATAACCCTATTACTACAAGAGCAAATCAGCGCCATTGCGGCAAACATCCCTCCCGTAATTCCCATTACCGTCGCTATGCTCGAAAAGGTATAAAGGCTGGCGAAGAGAAAGCCAACAAGAAGGATTATTAGCAGATAGACCAGACATGCGCCTGATACATTCAGTCTTTTCAGGGCGTTGTTTAACCAGAGACCACCTATTATCAGCGCAGCCAAAGCGAAGACAAAAGCACCTGGAGACTTTTGTGACGTAACCCAATGCAAATGCTGAAATATCCAGGCACAGCCTGCCGTAGCCCATACTCCAGCTGCTGTTAACCACCAAATGAGAAGCAGCATTTTGCTGAGCGAAGCACTTTTTTGCTGTAATTGAGTAGCAGTGGATTGTCTGTTCAAATGCGTTATCTGTCCCTGAAATTACGTAGTGGACATAGTCTGGCATTTGCCGCGATTCAGTTCTCATGTAAATGAGCGGAATAGTCTTTATAAAATCCGAAAAAAATCCCGGCTCCAGGCCGGGATCAGCAGGAAGAAGAGAATTTAACGGCGGTTGCCGAAGATCCGCAACAACATCAGGAACAGGTTGATGAAGTCCAGATACAAGGTTAACGCGCCAAGAATGGAATATTTGCGCAGGTTCGACGTGTCGCGGGTATCAATCTGCTCACCCATATTTTTCAGTTTCTGCGTGTCATACGCCGTCAATCCGACAAAGACAATCACGCCGATGTAGGTAACTGCCCACATCAATGCTTCGCTTTTCAACCAGAAGTTGACCAGCGATGCCAGCACAATGCCGATTAACGCCATAAACAGCATATTGCCAAAGCCACTTAAATCGCGCTTCGTGGTGTAACCGTACAGGCTCATTGCGCCGAACATCCCGGCAGTAACGACGAAAGTACTGGCGATAGAAGCAGCGGTATAGACAATGAATATACTGGAAAGCGTAAGACCCGTCAGCGCCGAATAAAGCATAAAGAGCATCGTCGTTACACCTGCGCTCAGCTTTTGAATCATCGCTGATAACACAATAACCAATGCTAATTGCGCGATGATCAGACCGATTAAAAAGACACGGTTAGTGAACAACAGCTCCATCACGGCCGCGGAATTAGCCGCATACCAGGCAACAAATGCGGTCAGCAACAAGCCAACGGTCATCCAGCCATAGACTTGCACCATATAAGTTTGCAAGCCAGCCCGGGGTTGTACGATTGAATCAGAACGTGGGAATCTGTCCATGACGATCTCCTGAAGATATAAGGAATATCTTAAGGATACTGCAAAATGATGAGGCTGTGCATCGACGCAGCGTAAACGCATGTACTGAGCGGTGAAATTGCCGGACGCAGCGGTGCCTTATCCGGCTAACAAAAAACTACCAGCGTTTTGCCGCCTGCTGATCGCTCTCCCGAGCTTCAACCCAGCGGTCGCCTTCCGGCGTGGCTTCGCGCTTCCAGAACGGTGCGCGGGTTTTGAGATAATCCATAATAAACTGCCCGGCTTCAAACGCACTGCTGCGATGCGCACTGGTGACACCGACAAAAACGATTTCATCGCCCGGCCATAATTCCCCGATGCGGTGAATCACAGTGACGCGCCCCAGCGGCCAGCGGTTACGCGCTTCATCAACAATTTCTGCCAGTGCTTTTTCAGTCATCCCTGGATAGTGTTCGAGGGTTAATGCTTTGACGCTGTCGCCCAGGTTATGGTTGCGCACCTTACCAGTAAAGGTGACTACCGCACCGTCTTCGTCACGCTCCGCCAGCCACGGGTACTCTTCTCCTACGCTGAACGGCTGCGGACCAACAACAATTTTGGTTTCTGCCATCTTAACCTCCGGTTACCGGCGGGAAGAAAGCTACTTCGTCGCCGTCAGTCAGCGGATGGTCAAAACTCACCAGCGTCTGGTTGACGGCAGCCAGTAATTTGCCATCTTCCAGCGCCAGCGCCCAGCGATCGCTCTGCGCAGCCATGTGCTGGCGTAACGCTTCAACAGTTGGGAAATCCGCAGCCACTTCGGTTGCATCTGTTCCCACCAACTCGCGCACCTGGGCGAAAAAAAGAACTTTAATCATCCGCTTCCACCTTAAAGTCACCCGACTTGCCGCCGCTCTTCGCCAGCAAACGTACCGGACCAATCACCATATCTTTTTGCACCGCTTTGCACATGTCATAAATGGTCAGCGCCGCCACGGAGGCCGCGGTTAATGCTTCCATTTCGACACCGGTTTTCCCGGTCAGGCGGCATAAGGTTTCTATACGCACCCGATTGTGCTCCGGCTCGGCCTGTAAATTGACTTCAACTTTGCTGAGCATCAGCGGATGACAGAGCGGGATCAGATCCCAGGTGCGTTTTGCCGCCTGAATACCGGCAATACGCGCAGTGGCAAATACGTCGCCTTTGTGGTGGCGACCATCAATAATCATCGCCAGCGTCTCGCTGCGCATGGTGACAAAGGCTTCCGCCCGCGCTTCACGCACGGTTTCCGCTTTGGCGGAGACATCCACCATGTGCGCTTCGCCAGCGGCGTTGATATGGGTCAGTTGCGACATACTTATTTCTTCAAATGTGGATGGAAATTACACGGACGCGTACGGGCATCCAGCTGCGGCGCGATGATATTTTCCCATGCGGTACGGCACGCTTTGGTCGAACCCGGCATGGCGAAAATCAGCGTTTTGTTGGCGACGCCCGCTACCGCACGAGATTGCAACGTGGAAGTGCCAATCTCTTCAAACGACAACATCCGGAACACTTCACCAAAACCTTCAATTTCACGGTCGAACAACGGCAGCAATGCTTCGGGAGCCTGATCACCTTCCGTCAGGCCAGTACCACCCGTAATCAATACCACTTGTACATCGTCGCTGGCGATCCACGCAGATACCTGAGCGCGAATAGCGTAGCGGTTTTCTTTCACAATGGCTTTATCGACAACGTGATGGCCCGCTTCTTGCGCCGAATCGCGCAGATAGTGACCGGAGGTATCGTCTTCTTCACCGCGACGATTAGAAACCGTAAGAATAGCAATACGGGTCGGGATAAATTCAGTGCTTACCTGACTCATCTGATCTCTCCTTTTGACGTTTTAGCCGCCAATGTACGATAAGTTTTGCGTAATACCGGTGTTGTTTTGATGCAGGAAATGGGTCTGTTTCTTCTCCCGCAGCGCCGCTGAAATACGCGCTTCCAGCGCCTGTTGCTGGGTATCGTCTTCCAGCAGATCGCGCAGGTTAACGCCGCCTTCACCAAACAGGCAGAGATGGAGTTTACCAATGGAGGAAACGCGCAGGCGGTTGCAAGTGGCGCAGAAGTCTTTTTCATACGGCATGATAAGGCCAATCTCTCCGGCGTAATCTGGATGGCAAAAGACTTGCGCGGGACCGTCGCTGCGTTGACGTAATTGGTGGATCCAGCCGCGACGCAGTAGCTCGTCACGCAGAACCTGACCAGAGATGTGATGCTTACGGAAGAGCTCGCTGCCCTCGCCCGTTTCCATCAGTTCGATGAAACGCAGCTGGATAGGGCGATGCTGGATCCAGTTCAGAAAGGTGTCGAGCTGGTGATGATTAACATCACGCATCAGCACGGTATTGACTTTGACCTTCTCAAAACCGGCCTCAAATGCAGCATCAATCCCCGCCATGACCTGGTTGAATTTATCCTGCCCGGTAATAGCGTGAAACTGGCGGGCGTCCAGACTGTCGACACTGACGTTAATGCCAGTAAGTCCCGCATCGCGCCAGTTCGCCACATCGCGTTCCAGACGGTAACCATTGGTGGTGACCGCAATCTGGCGGATAGCGTCGTTTTCCCGCACAGCGGCGATGATATCGGTAAAGTCGCGGCGTAAAGACGGCTCACCGCCTGTCAGGCGCACTTTTTCGGTGCCCAGACTGGCGAAGGCGCGCGTAACCCGGCGAATTTCATCGACGGTAAGAAAGCCTTTATTGGTGACGCCGCTCGGTTTGTAGCCATCCGGCAGGCAGTAGGTGCAACGAAAGTTACACACATCGGTAATCGACAGGCGCAAGTAGTAAAACTTACGCGCAAATGCATCAGTCAGTTGTGAAGCCATGTACACCTTTCCAGATACGGGAGGCGAAGTCATTTCTTCCTTCGCCCTGGTGGCAATCTTTACGAGCATTGTCACGGCCAAAGCACCGTATCAGTTGACCCAGGTGCAGAGGCTAGAGTGTTTAGTGGTTATGCCGATACTAGCGTGTAAATGAGATTTTTACCATCCACACTTTCGCTATGTAATCATGTATATAGCGTCATGATCGTGCTATTTCGCTACAGAATAAGGGAAAATGGCGGTTTTACTTTGATATACATCATCAGGGAGGCATAGCGTGCATCGTCCTTTAGAGGTAGAAGAAAATAGTTTGTATCCTCAATATTGGCAGGTTAATTGCTGTTTCCCCGCAATTTGCGCTACTGTAGCGCGGATAATCTGACTCCAGGAAACTATATGCGCAATCGTACGCTGGCTGATCTTGATCGTGTCGTTGCTCTCGGCGGAGGGCATGGACTGGGACGCGTTCTCTCATCACTTTCGTCTTTGGGTTCTCGTTTAACGGGTATCGTCACCACCACCGATAATGGTGGCTCGACGGGGCGTATTCGCCGTTCAGAAGGCGGCATTGCCTGGGGCGATATGCGCAACTGCCTCAACCAGCTGATAACGGAACCGAGCGTCGCCTCCGCGATGTTTGAATACCGTTTTGGTGGCAATGGCGAACTTTCCGGTCATAATCTCGGAAACTTGATGTTAAAGGCGCTGGATCACCTTAGCGTGCGGCCTCTGGAAGCCATCAATTTAATTCGTAATCTGCTGAAAGTGGATACGCATTTGATTCCAATGTCAGAGCATCCTGTTGATCTGATGGCGATTGACGATCAGGGGCATGAAGTTTACGGCGAGGTCAATATCGACCAGTTAACTACGCCGATTCAAGAGTTATTGTTAACGCCTAATGTACCCGCAACGCGTGAGGCGGTTCACGCTATCAATGAAGCGGATCTCATCATTATTGGGCCTGGCAGTTTTTATACCAGCCTGATGCCAATTCTGCTGCTGAAGGAAATCGCCCAGGCATTACGCCGCACGCCAGCGCCGATGGTTTATATCGGCAATCTGGGGCGTGAGTTGAGTTTACCTGCGGCTAATTTGAAGCTGGAAAGCAAGCTGGCAATTATGGAGCAGTATGTTGGTAAAAAGGTCATTGATGCGGTCATCGTCGGGCCAAAAGTGGATGTCTCGGCGGTGAAAGAGCGGATTGTGATCCAGGAGGTACTGGAGGCCAGCGATATTCCGTATCGTCATGACCGCCAGTTGTTACATAACGCGCTGGAAAAGGCGTTACAGGCTTTAGGTTAACGGAAATCCGAAGGAAAATTCCGGCTTCCTATTGAAGACAAAGTGCGCGTTGTTTATGCCGGATGCGGCGTGAACGCCTTATCCGGCCTACAAACCGCGCAAATTCAATATATTGCGGAGAAAATGTAGGCCTGATAAGCGTAGCGCATCAGGCTGTTTTCCGTTTGTCATCAGTCTTCTTCGCTATCCTGTTACGATGCCGCGATAAACAGCTCACGCAGCTGATGCAACTGGTCACGAATTTGCGCCGCTTCTTCGAACTCCAGATTCTGCGCGTGTTGCATCATCAACCCTTCCAGCTCATGGATTTTCTGCTGCAACGCTTTCGGCGACATATCCATCGGCACATTATCCGGCTCAACAATCGGTCGCGATTTTCCTCTGCCCTTCGCTTTGGTTTTAGCAATGTTCTGCCCCAACGCCAGGATATCGACCACTTTCTTGTTCAAGCCTTGCGGCGTAATGCCGTGTTCCTCGTTGTACTTCTGCTGTTTCTCGCGGCGACGTTCGGTTTCGCCAATCGCTTTCGCCATTGATGGGGTGATCTTATCGCCGTAGAGAATCGCTTTACCGTTAACGTTACGTGCCGCACGACCAATGGTCTGGATCAACGAACGTTCGGAACGCAGGAAGCCTTCTTTGTCAGCGTCGAGGATCGCCACCAGCGAAACTTCCGGCATATCCAGACCTTCACGCAGTAAGTTGATCCCTACCAATACGTCGAACTCACCCAGACGCAAGTCGCGGATAATCTCCATACGTTCGACGGTGTCGATATCTGAGTGAAGATAACGCACGCGCTCGCCATGTTCTTCGAGATATTCGGTAAGATCTTCCGCCATCCGCTTGGTCAGTGTGGTGACCAGTACGCGTTCGTTAATTGCCGCTCGCTGACGAATCTCCGAAAGAAGATCATCAACCTGTGTCGCCACCGGCCGCACTTCGATAATCGGGTCAAGCAATCCGGTTGGACGCACCACCTGATCCACCACATCGCCGCCGGATTTTTCCAGCTCGTAATTACCCGGCGTCGCCGAAACATAGATGGTTTGCGGCGCTAATGCTTCGAACTCTTCAAACTTAAGCGGACGGTTATCCAGCGCTGATGGCAGGCGGAAGCCGTACTCCACCAGTGTCTCTTTACGCGCCCGGTCACCGCGATACATGCCGCCAATTTGTGGAATGGTGACGTGAGATTCATCGACCACCAGCAGCCCATCAGCAGGGAGGTAATCAAACAGCGTCGGCGGTGGCTCACCCGGTCCACGACCGGAGAGGAAGCGCGAGTAGTTTTCAATCCCCGAACAGTAGCCCAGCTCGTTCATCATCTCCAGATCAAACTGGGTACGCTGGGTCAGCCGCTGCTCTTCCAGCAGTTTGTTGTTTTCCAACAGCACTTTGCGTCTGGCGGCCAGCTCTTCTTTGATCTCCTCCATCGCCTGTACGATGCGCTCGCGCGGTGTGACGTAGTGCGTTTTCGGGTAGATGGTAAAACGTGGAATAGTGGAAACAATCTGCCCGGTCAGCGGGTCAAATAACGACAATCGTTCCACTTCCTCGTCAAACAGTTCCACGCGAAGTGCAATGTCATCCGATTCTGCCGGGAAGATATCTATCACCTCGCCACGAACGCGGAAAGTACCACGCTGGAATGCTTGATCATTACGAGCGTATTGCAGCTCCGCCAGTCGGCGCAGAATCGCGCGCTGATCGATAATCATACCGACCGTGAGATGGAGCATCATCTTGAGATATAAATCAGGATCGCCCAGACCATAAATCGCGGAAACAGACGCCACCACAACCACATCACGCCGCTCCAGCATCGCTTTGGTGGCGGACAAACGCATCTGCTCAATATGTTCGTTAACCGAGGCATCTTTCTCAATGAAAGTGTCGGAACTCGGTACATAGGCTTCCGGCTGATAGTAGTCGTAGTAGGAAACGAAATATTCCACCGCGTTTTCCGGGAAGAACTCTTTCATTTCGCCATACAGCTGGGCCGCCAGCGTTTTGTTGGGCGCAAGTACCATGGTTGGGCGCTGAAGGTCAGCAATGACATTGGCAATGGTGAAGGTTTTCCCGGAGCCAGTCACGCCAAGTAACGTCTGGTGCGCCAGGCCATCTTCCAGCCCCTCTTCGAGACGTCGAATCGCCTCTGGCTGATCGCCAGAAGGTTTAAAAGCGGAATTCAGTTTGAACGGTTTACTCATGAGTCGCTACCTGAAGGAGTTGGGCGGGCAGGTATGTAATTTTACTCGTCGTACTTAATTATGCCAACAAATTATACTGGATAAAAAAACAGTTCATCACCATAATATTTCTGTTACAGCGTAAACTCCGCTGTCAATCATGAGCAAAATTTACTCTGTGGCGAGATAAAACTCCGGCCTTACCGGGTTATCCCCAAAGCAACGGCTTTTTTAACATTTGTCAAGATGAGTGATGACAGTTTTATGGCAAGAGATGCCTGTTCAGTGACTGCCATTGCATTTATCTAACCAGTTAAAAAATAAAAGATATTTCTTTGAGCCGTCTTTAACGCCAATTCGCGTGCAAGCCGCGTATTCTCTCGCTTGCCTCGTGTTTTCTAACTCTAATACACATGGTTATCCACAGGAATAGTGGATAACTGTCTCCAGCCCCTATCCCCCGCCGCCTGGGCAATTCCCACATTCGCCGCATGAGGCGGAAGTAAAATTTTTTTCGTGATTATTTTAGAATTTAATTGGTTAAATTGCAGTCAATCGAAGACGCGATCTCGCTCGCAATTTAACCAAATACAGGATGGCTACAACAAGGCAAGGTTTATGTACTTTCCGGTTGCCGCATTTTCTGGATTTTCTGCAAGCCAGGGGATCTCTCCCAGCAGCGGCGCGGGAATCATGCGGGTGAGCGTGGTCATATATTCAGCGTGACGTTTTCCCGGAGGCGTAACATCGTTCGCCACCCAACCCGCCAGAGTCAGTCCGGCGTGTTGTATTGCCTGCGCAGTCAACATCGCGTGATTAATACAGCCGAGTTTCACACCAACTACCAGTATCACCGGCAGTTGTTCCTGTGTTACCCAATCTGCAAAAGTGAAAGTGTCAGAAAGCGGCGTAAACCAGCCGCCAGCACCTTCCACTAACACCCAGTCAGCCTGTTGTTCAAGCGCGCGTAATCCGGCGCTCATTACCAATGATTCTATCGGCCTGCCCTCTTGCGCGCTGATGATGTGCGGCGAGGTGGGTTCTGCGAAGGTGTAAGGATTTACCGTTGCGTAATCCAGCTGCAGGCTGCTGTTGTGCTGTAACGCCAGCGCGTCACTATTACGTAAGCCTTCCGGGGTCTTTTCGCTGCCAGAGGCGACCGGTTTATAACCTGCCGTCCGATAACCTACTGCCTTCGCGGCTTGTAAAAGTGCACAACTGGCGACGGTTTTCCCCACTTCGGTATCCGTTCCGGTGACAAAATAACGTTTACTCACGAGCAATCACTCCCAAAAAAAGATGATACGTCAGAGGATATCGCCCCTGTTGTTGCGGCCAGGCCAGTTGCAATCGCTGCAATTGCGAACGCGTTAATATTCGCGGGTCGCGCCCTTCATGAAGATGCGTAGCACCGATGCCTTTCAGCGAACGCATGGCACTGAGCGCATCATCAAACCATAGTGTGATGGGCTGAATATGATGTTGATAATGCACGCCGTTCAGCGACTGTTCGATTTCATCTGGCGGTAAAAAGCGATTAGCATGCGGACGCTCGTCCACCGCCTGCCACGCCTGATGCAGTTCGGGTAACGATCCCTGCACCAGCGTGGTAAACGCGACCACGCCTCCGGGGCGCACCACCCGATACAGCTCGCGGAGTGCCGTGGATAAATTACCGCACCACTGCACCGCGAGATTGCTCCATGCAAGATCGAACGTCGCAGTCGCTAACGGCAGGGATTCGATATCTCCCGCCAGATAATGGTCTGCGGCATCCTTCTGGCGTGCCTGAACAAGCATTGGCGGCGAGAGATCTAACGCCGTCACCTGCGCGTGACGCTCTCGCCAGTGGCGGCTCATCCAGCCTGGCCCACACCCCGCGTCCAGTACGTGGGTGTATTTACGCTGTGGGAGCATTGCCAGTAAGACGTCAGCACTCTGGCGCTGTAGATCTGCGTGTTGCTCATAGTGCGCGGCTGCCCGACCAAATGCCGCTGCAATGGCTTGTTTATTAACCGTTGCCATGCAGCATCTCCAGCAAACGGTCAATATCCTGCATTTCATGAGCTGCGGTTAGCGTTAAGCGCAGTCGCGCAGTACCAGCGGGTACGGTTGGCGGGCGAATCGCCGTGACCCAGCAGCCTTGCTGGCGCAGTTTTTCTGCCAGTTGTAACGCACGGCTGTTATCACCGACGATCAATGGCTGGATGGCGCTGCATGAATCAGCCAGCGTAAACGGCAAATCCTGTACTCCGGCACGAAAACGCGCAATGAGTGACACCAGTTTTTCGCGCCGTGCATCCCCCTCATCACGGCGAATGACCGCCAGTGACGCACGTAATGCCTGCGCCTGAGCGGGCGGCATACTGGTGCTGTAGATAAGGTGGCGGGCGAATTGCAGCAGATAATCCGCCACCGTACTTGAGCAAAGCACCGCAGCCCCACTGACGCCAAATCCTTTGCCAAAAGTCACTACCAGCAATTCTGGTTTTACCTTTTGCAGCCAGCAGCTGCCGCGCCCCTGCTCCCCGATAACGCCCGTGCCGTGGGCATCATCGACCATCAACCAGCCATTGTGCTGTTGCGTTACCTGCTGGATTTCCGCCAGTGGTGCACTATCGCCGTCCATGCTGAACACGCCTTCTGTCACCACCAGTTGCTGCCCCGGACAGGGGGAAGCAAGCAATCGCGCCAAATGAGTGACATCGTTATGAGCAAAACGGCGAAGCTGCGACGGGCTTAAACTGGCAGCTTCCAGCAATGAGGCATGGCTAAGCCGGTCAGCGACAATGCGGTCCTCTTTTGCCATCATCGCGGCAATGACCGCCTGATTAGCGGCAAAACCAGAGATAAATAGCAGTGCCCGCGAATAGCCCAGCCACTCGGCCAGCTCTTCTTCCAGCGCCTGATGCGCAACGCTATAACCGCTGACGTGACCGGAACCGCCGCTACCGACGCCAAATTGCTCCGCACCCTGCTGCCAGGCACGGATAATTTGCGGATGATGGCTTAAACCTAAATAATCGTTACTGGAAAAGTTCAGATACTGGCGATCATCCGCCACCAGCCAGCGTCCGGCTCCTTGCGCCACTGGATAACGGCGACGCAGGGCATCGGCAGCACGCCGCGCATCGAGCGCCGCGTTGATTTTCTCCTGCCAGCTCATAGTGCTGCCGCGTTGTAATATTCGTCAGTGTCCGGGGTCATCAGTGCCTGCTCCAGACGCTGCTGTTGTTCGTTATCCCCTGCCAGCACGGCAGTTTGCTGCGGATTTAGCCCCAGTTTGCGAAACAGTTGCAGGTCTTTATCTTCTTCCGGATTCGGCGTGGTTAGCAGTTTGCAACCGTAGAAAATCGAGTTTGCGCCTGCCATAAAGCACATCGCCTGAGTCTGTTCGTTCATCTGCTCGCGTCCGGCAGAAAGGCGCACGTAAGAGGTTGGCATCATGATCCGCGCGACCGCAATGGTGCGAATAAAATCAAAGGCATCGACATCATCGTTATCGGCAAGCGGCGTGCCTTTCACCTTCACCAGCATGTTGATTGGTACGCTTTCCGGCGGCGTCGGCAGGTTTGCCAGTTGCAGCAATAATCCGGCGCGATCTTTTACCGTTTCGCCTAAGCCCACAATGCCGCCAGAACAGACTTTGATCCCGGCATCGCGCACTTTTTCCAGCGTATCGAGGCGTTCCTGATAAGTGCGGGTGGTGATGATATTGCCGTAAAACTCCGGCGAGGTGTCCAGGTTGTGGTTGTAGTAATCCAGCCCGGCGTTCGCGAGGCGCTGCGCCTGAGATTCACTCAACGTGCCCAGCGTCATACACGCCTCCAGCCCCATCGCTTTTACCCCCTGCACCATTTGTTCCAGGTACGGCATATCGCGTTCGTGGGGATTCTTCCACGCCGCGCCCATACAGAAGCGCGTCGATCCTGCCGCTTTCGCTTTGCGCGCCGACTCCAGCACCTGTTCAACTTCCATCAACCGCTCGGCTTCCAGCCCGGTTTTGTAGCGCGAGCTTTGCGGGCAGTATTTGCAATCTTCCGGACAAGCTCCGGTTTTAATCGACAGCAACGTGCTGACCTGTACCTGACGAGGATCGAAATGCTGACGATGCACCTGCTGCGCTTCAAACAGCAGATCCAGCAACGGTTTTTCAAATAATTCTGTGACTTGCGACAATGTCCAGCGTGGGCGGTGAGCCATGGGGCTTCTCCAAAACGTGTTTTTTGTTGTTAATTCGGTGTAGACTTGTAAACCTAAATCTTTTCAATTTGGTTTACAAGTCGATTATGACAACGGACGATCTTGCCTTTGACCAACGCCATATCTGGCACCCATACACATCCATGACCTCCCCTCTACCGGTTTATCCGGTGGCGAGCGCCGAAGGTTGCGAGCTAATTTTGTCTGACGGCAGACGCCTGGTTGACGGTATGTCGTCCTGGTGGGCGGCGATCCACGGCTACAATCACCCACAGCTTAATGCGGCGATGAAGTCGCAAATTGATGCCATGTCGCATGTGATGTTTGGCGGTATCACCCATACGCCAGCCATTGAGCTGTGCCGCAAACTGGTGGCGATGACGCCGCAACCGCTGGAGTGCGTTTTTCTTGCGGACTCCGGTTCCGTAGCGGTGGAAGTGGCGATGAAAATGGCGTTGCAGTACTGGCAAGCCAAAGGCGAAGCGCGCCAGCGTTTTCTGACCTTCCGCAATGGTTATCATGGCGATACCTTTGGCGCGATGTCGGTGTGCGATCCGGATAACTCAATGCACAGTCTGTGGAAAGGCTACCTGCCAGAAAACCTGTTTGCTCCCGCCCCGCAAAGCCGCATGGATGGCGAATGGGATGAGCGCGATATGGTGGGCTTTGCCCGCCTGATGGCGGCGCATCGTCATGAAATCGCGGCGGTGATCATTGAGCCGATTGTCCAGGGCGCAGGCGGGATGCGCATGTACCATCCGGAATGGTTAAAACGAATCCGCAAAATGTGCGATCGCGAAGGTATCTTGCTGATTGCCGACGAGATCGCCACCGGATTTGGTCGTACCGGCAAACTGTTTGCCTGTGAATATGCAGAAATCGCGCCGGACATTTTGTGCCTCGGTAAAGCCTTAACCGGCGGCACAATGACCCTTTCCGCCACACTCACCACGCGCGAGGTTGCAGAAACCATCAGTAACGGCGAAGCCGGCTGCTTTATGCACGGGCCAACTTTTATGGGCAATCCGCTGGCCTGCGCGGCTGCAAACGCCAGCCTGGCGATTCTCGAATCTGGCGACTGGCAGCAACAGGTGGCGGATATTGAAGTACAGCTGCGCGAGCAACTTGCCCCCGCCCGTAATGCCGAAATGGTTGCCGATGTGCGCGTGCTGGGGGCAATCGGCGTAGTCGAAACAACTCGTCCGGTGAATATGGCGGCGCTGCAAAAATTCTTTGTCGAACAGGGTGTCTGGATCCGGCCTTTTGGCAAACTGATTTACCTGATGCCGCCCTATATTATTCTCCCGCAACAGTTGCAGCGTCTGACCGCAGCGGTTAACCGTGCGGTGCAGGATGAAACATTTTTTTGCCAATAACGGGAAGTCAGCGTGTGGGTTTCTGGCTACACTTTCTGCAAACTAGAAAGGAGGGTTCATGAAACTCATCAGTAATGATCTGCGCGATGGCGATAAGTTGCCGCATCGTCATGTCTTTAACGGCATGGGTTACGATGGCGATAATATTTCACCGCATCTGGCGTGGGATGATGTTCCTGCGGGAACGAAAAGTTTTGTCGTCACCTGCTATGACCCGGATGCGCCAACCGGCTCCGGCTGGTGGCACTGGGTAGTTGTTAACTTACCCGCTGATACCCGCGTATTACCGCAAGGGTTTGGCTCTGGTCTGGTAGCAATGCCAGACGGCGTTTTGCAGACGCGTACCGACTTTGGTAAAACCGGGTACGATGGCGCAGCACCGCCGAAAGGCGAAACTCATCGCTACATTTTTACCGTTCACGCGCTGGATATAGAATGTATTGATGTCGATGAAGGTGCCAGCGGCGCGATGGTCGGGTTTAACGTTCATTTCCACTCTCTGGCAAGCGCCTCGATTACTGCGATGTTTAGTTAATCACTCTGCCAGATGGCGCAATGCCATCTGGTATCACTTAAAGGTATTAAAAACAACTTTTTGTCTTTTTACCTTCCCGTTTCGCTCAAGTTAGTATAAAAAAGCAGGCTTCAACGGATTCATTTTTCTATTTCATAGCCCGGAGCAACCTGTGAACACATTTTCAGTTTCCCGTCTGGCGCTGGCATTGGCTTTTGGCGTGACGCTGACCGCCTGTAGCTCAACACCACCCGATCAACGTCCTTCTGATCAAACCGCGCCTGGTACCTCTTCTCGCCCGATTCTGTCGGCAAAAGAAGCGCAGAATTTCGATGCTCAACACTATTTTGCATCCCTGACACCAGGTGCTGCAGCGTGGAATCCTTCCCCGATTACCCTGCCTGCGCAACCTGACTTTGTTGTCGGCCCGGCGGGTACTCAAGGTGTAACGCATACCACGATTCAGGCGGCGGTAGATGCGGCAATTATCAAGCGCACTAACAAGCGCCAGTATATTGCCGTGATGCCTGGTGAGTATCAGGGAACGGTGTATGTCCCTGCTGCTCCGGGTGGAATTACTCTGTACGGTACAGGTGAAAAACCGATTGATGTGAAGATTGGGCTTTCCCTTGATGGGGGCATGAGCCCTGCCGACTGGCGTCACGACGTCAACCCGCGCGGCAAATATATGCCAGGTAAACCAGCGTGGTATATGTACGATAGCTGCCAGAGCAAACGCAGCGACAGTATCGGTGTTCTCTGCTCTGCGGTCTTCTGGTCACAAAACAATGGCCTGCAACTGCAAAATCTGACCATCGAAAACACGCTGGGCGATAGCGTAGATGCAGGTAACCATCCGGCGGTGGCACTGCGTACTGATGGTGACCAGGTACAGATTAACAACGTTAACATTCTCGGTCGTCAGAACACCTTCTTTGTCACCAACAGCGGTGTGCAGAACCGTCTGGAAACCAACCGTCAGCCGCGTACGCTGGTGACCAACAGCTACATTGAAGGGGATGTGGATATCGTTTCTGGTCGCGGCGCAGTGGTGTTCGATAACACCGAATTCCGCGTGGTGAACTCACGTACTCAGCAAGAAGCGTATGTGTTTGCACCGGCTACGCTGTCCAACATTTACTACGGTTTCCTCGCCGTAAACAGCCGTTTCAATGCTTTCGGTGATGGTGTGGCGCAACTGGGCCGCTCGCTGGATGTTGATGCCAATACCAACGGTCAGGTGGTGATCCGTGATAGCGCCATCAACGAAGGTTTTAACACGGCTAAACCGTGGGCCGATGCGGTGATCTCTAATCGTCCGTTTGCGGGTAATACCGGCAGCGTAGATGATAACGACGAAATACAGCGCAATCTGAATGACACTAACTACAACCGCATGTGGGAATACAATAACCGCGGCGTGGGTAGTAAAGTGGTTGCAGAGGCGAAGAAGTAAGAGCAATTAACTATTTGCCGGATGCGGCGTAAACGCCTTATCCGGCCTACGGTTCGATGCGATTTGTAGGTCGGATAAGATGCGCAAGCATCGCATCCGACAATAAGTGCCGGATGCTGCGAAAATGCCTTATCTGGCCTACAGATTCGATGCGATTCGTAGGTCGGATAAGATGCGCAAGCATCGCATCCGACAATAAGTGCCGAATGCGACCTACATTCACATGGCGCTTTTTACATCTGACGGTTTTTATTGAAGTTAATCAAACTACCCGCCTTGATAATCTCGCGCTCTTCAGCAGTCAGACTTTCCATATAGAGCGTAATTTCCGTTACCGGCGCATCTTCATGGATCACATAACCTTTAAACGTCGTACCCGGATTATCCAGCGCCGCTTTAATGCCAGGGATGTAAATGTAATCCCCCACTTCAAAGGTTGGCACTTCCGCCATCTGCAGCGGTAACATCCCCCAGTTGATGACGTTAGAACGGTAGCGTTTAGTCGCGTACTCTTCGGCAATATTCGCCAGACCGCCAATCACACGCTGGCAGCTCGCCGCCTGTTCACGCGCAGAACCATCGCCTGGTTTCACCGCATATACCATGCTGCCAATTTCAGTTTGCAGCGGATCAATATGCTCCTGACCAGCAATCTGCTTAATGCGCGCAAACACCTCTGTCAGCTCGCTGACATTCCCCGCCAGACGCTGATTTTCCAGCTCAGCAGTCGCTTTACTTCTGCCAACATAACCGGGATCGCGGCGTGACAGGGTAAACTCCGCCAGACCAATCGGATTTGAACGATAAGAAGAGGTTTCACCGGAAGGAATCAGTTCGTCGGTGGTGGTCACTTCGTCGAGGATCTTCGAGCACACTTTCAGGACGATATTGTCAGTCAGCGCACCCAATTCCGGCCAGTCTTTAATGTTCGGTCCGTAAATCAGCGGTTGCTGAGTTGCCCCTTTCACAAAGCCCTGATAAACACGGTTTTTATACGGCGTTACATCGAAGGCGTACTCCGGCACGTTGTCCCAGCAATCAAGTTCGCTGGCAGAGGTTAAATAGCCACCGTTTGCCGCAGTCGCAGCGATAGAACGAGCGTCCATCAACGCCACCGCTGACATCTGCCCATTAGCTGGCTTAGAGCCTTCGCGGTTCGGGAAGTTACGCGTGGTGTGGCGAATACTCAAACCGTTGTTGATTGGCGTATCGCCCGCGCCAAAGCATGGGCCGCAGAACGCGGTTCTGATGATTGCCCCTGCGCCAATCAAATCTGCTACCACACCTTTTTTGGCGAGATCCATAAACACCGGCTGTGATGACGGGTAAACTGCCAGCGAGAAGGTGTCATTGCCACAGGATTGACCGCGCAGTGCATTCGCCGCCGCGATGACGTTTTCGTAGTTACCGCCAGAACAGCCCGCGATAATCCCCTGCTGCACTTTCAGGCGACCATTTTCCACTTTATCCAGCAGCGAGAGTTTGGCTTTACCGTGCGCCACGCGTTCGGACTCAATTTCAATCTCACGCAGAATGTCGGTCAGGTTCTGGTTCAGTGTGTCGATTTCATACACGTTGCTCGGGTGGAACGGCAGCGCAATCATTGGTTTGATGGCGCTTAAATCAACGCTGATGCAGCCATCGTAGTACGCCATCGGTTGAGGGTTAAGCTGGCAGTAATCCTGGCCGCGACCGTGCAGCGCCAGCCAGTTATGCACTTCTTCATCAGTTTGCCAGACGGAGCTTAAACAGGTGGTTTCCGTGGTCATCACGTCAACGCTGTTACGGAAATCGGTAGAGAGCGCGCTAACGCCCGGTCCAACGAACTCCATGACTTTGTTTTTGACGTAACCGTTTTTGAACACCGCGCCAATGATAGCCAGCGCCACATCCTGTGGCCCCACATACGGCGCAGGTTTTCCGGTCAGATGCACCGCAACCACGCCCGGATAGTCGATATCCCAGGTGTCATTAAGCAGCTGTTTTACCAACTCACCGCCACCCTCACCGACTGCCATTGTCCCTAATGCACCGTAACGGGTGTGGCTGTCTGACCCGAGGATCATTTTGCCGCCGCCTGCCATCATCTCACGCATATATTGATGGATGACCGCAATGTGCGGAGGCACAAAAATACCGCCATAACGCTGGGCCGCCGATAAACCAAAAACATGGTCATCACCGTTAATGGTGCCGCCGACGGCGCAGAGTGAGTTATGGCAGTTGGTCAGCACATACGGCAGCGGGAAACGTTCCATTCCGGACGCTTTAGCGGTCTGTACAATACCAACAAAGGTAATATCGTGAGAGGCTAATGAATCAAACTTAATTTTAAGTTTATCCATATTTCCGGACGTATTATGAGAAGAGAGAATAGACCAGGCAATAGTGCCTTTTTTGGCTTCTTCTTTTTTAATTTCGCCGGTGAAATGTTCTTCGGCAATTATTTCGTTATTACTGGCGAGAAACACGCCTTTTTCAGATAACTTGATCATCAAATGCTCCAGATATCTGCGCACCGTGAAGTGCGCAGAAAGATAATAAATGGATATACTCTAAATAATTCGAGTTGCAGGAAGGCGACAAGTGAGTGAATCCCCAGGAGCTTACATAAGTAAGTGACTGGGGTGAGCGAACGCAAACGCAGCACATGCAACTTGAAGTATGACGAGTATATTTACAGCATGTTCCAGCCGATCAGCATATTCCACCACCACACGCCGAGGGTGATATGCACCAGGAAGGTTAATATCGTCAGTACCGCACCGACCAACCACCAGGATTTAATATCGTTGTAACCCACGCCAAAGATGACCGGACCTGCCGCGCCGCCATAGTGAGTAACCATGCCGCCATAGGAGTTGGAGAACAACAGTGCCAGCGCGGTTAACATTAACGGTGCGCCGGAGACGTTCGCCAGCATGGCAAATACCGGTAACATAGCAACGATATAGGCACTACCGGAAGCGAAGAAATAACGCACGATAATGCTGAGGAAAATAATAACGAAGAAAGCAACGTTACCGTGACCATCAAATGCCAGGTTATTTTTAAAGACTTCAGCTAACCATTCGAAGAATTTAACTTTCGATAATAAGGAGCTTAATCCGATAATACCGCCGTACCAGATTAAGGTATTCCAGCCGCCTTTATTTTTAACCACGTCTTCCCAGGTAACGATACCCAGCAGCAGCATGGTCGCCATAACAACGATTGCCACGGTGGATTCATCAACCCCCAGAGACTTACTGAAAATCCAGCCCAGCAGCGCCAGCACAAAGACACCGAGCAGCATTTTTTCGCGGATTTTCATCGGTCCCAGTTCGGCAAGGCCCGCTTTAGCGATGGTTTTATTATCCACCTTCTTAATTTCTGGCGGATACATGGTATAAATCACCAGTGGGGTGACCAGCAGCATAATGATGCCCGGCAATCCGGCGGCCAGTGCCCATCCACCCCAGCTAATTTGCAGGTGCAGAATGTCGTTGATCATTTTCAGCGCCAGAATGTTCCCCGCCATTGCGGTAAAGAACATATAGCTGGTGGTTTTGGTGACCATGTAAATGGACATCATCAGGTAATGTCCGACACGACGCGGACTTTTTTCCGGTTCGGACCCCAAAGCCACCGCCACGCTGTTGATGATCGGTAACACAATGCCGCCCGCACGCGCGGTGTTAGACGGTGTTGCCGGAGCCAGTACCAGATCGAGGAATACCGTAACGTAACCCAGACCCAGCGTGGTGTTACCGATTTTACCAATCAGCAGATAGGCAATACGTTTACCTAAACCGGTGGTCACAAATGCGGCGCTTAAGGTAAACGCCGAGAACACCAGCCAGGTAGTACCTGAAGAGTAACCGCTTAATACGGCGGTGGTCTTAAACGCACCGTCGGATAAGTTACCGACCACCACCATCGAGGCAGCAACGGCAATTAACAGTACGACAGGTTCCGGGAAAGGCTTGATAACCAGCCCCACAATGGCCGCCAGGTAAATACCAAAAAGCACCCAGGCCAGTTCGCTTAATCCTGCCGGAGCTGGCATAAAGCCAATAATACATGGGATCGCTAATATCAGAATTAGCTTCCATAACGATTTCTTATTCATTTAAAATCCTGTTCTTTCTGTATGACTCATACAGAAGTCCTTTATTGATTGTCCTTATCCTGACAACGAATTTTTTCAGGGAAGATAAACTTCACCGGAAAATATTTTTCTGGTTGTCCGAATAACAGATGCGCGTAACGTCGTGGCATCCTGACCTTCATTACTTAAATGAACGTCGAGCGCACCACTGGGGTGTTCAATATTGATATTGCCGTATCCTACAGAAGGGACGATTTGTCGGGTGACGGTGCCTTCCAATGCACAACTACTGGAAATAGCAATAGCACCGGTTATCGCCAGCGCGCGATGGCAAGAATGCGGCATAAAATAACGCACATTAATTGCCCCGCCTTTCTGCGCTGGAGAAATAAGCACAGGTTTAGGGATAACCATATTACTGACATCACCTAAGCCCATTGCTTTACCCGCTTGTAGACGGATAGATTCAATGCGGGCTAATAATGCTTTGTCGGCATCCAGTTCCGCCGGTAATTCATAACCTGTTTTTCCCAGATATTCAGCCGGAATAATGACGACTGGCATCGCCATATCGATACAGGTCACCGGGACATCGTCAAAATAATCAATCTGATTATCAGTCGGGAAAACTTTTCCGGTTTTGGTTCCAGCGGCATTCAGGAAAGTGAGCGCAACCGGTGCGGCAGTACCCGGTACGCCGTCAATTCTGGCACTACCCTCGTACTCGACAACACCATTTGGCGTTTGCACATCAGCTTCGATGAACGTACCCGTATTGACGTTGCGGATACGCACACGGGTGACCGGTGATGTCGCTGCAATCAAACCATTTTCAATGGCGAATGCCCCAACGCCAGAAAGCATATTGCCGCAGTTAGGCGTGGTATCGACACGTTGCTCATGGACGATAACTTGAGCAAACAGATAATCAACATCAGCACGCGGATCGCTGGAACGGCTAATAATGGCGACTTTACTGGTCAGTGGATTACCGCCGCCAATACCGTCAATTTCCAGATCGTTACCGGAACCCATAATTGCCATCAATATTTTATCGCGCTGCGTTTGATCTTCGGGTAAATGTTCCGCTAACAGGAACGCGCCCCTCGAGGTTCCACCTCGCATCATCACGCAGGGTATTTTTTTCATAATAATGCCCTCAATTTAAAAACATAACTTATTGCGATATGGTTACATTAAGGACAAAGCATCTCTAATGACTTTAGCTCAACGATTAATAACATTTTTTCATTAATTTAAGTTGGCTAAATGCAGTTAAAATTTTTAACGACCAGCCACCCAAAATCGTCGCTTCCATTTTCCGGAGTAATAATGAAGCATGAATTATCAAGTATGAAGGCATTTGTCATACTGGCAGAGTCCAGTTCATTTAACAATGCTGCTAAATTACTCAATATTACGCAACCTGCATTAACGCGAAGAATAAAAAAGATGGAGGAAGATTTACATATTCAACTATTTGAGCGTACAACTCGCAAGGTTACGTTAACAAAAGCAGGAAAAAGGTTGCTCCCGGAGGCGCGGGAATTAATAAAGAAATTCGATGAAACGCTTTTTAATATTCGTGATATGAATGCTTATCATCGTGGTATGGTGACGTTAGCGTGTATTCCGACCGCAGTATTTTATTTTTTACCGCTGGCAATCGGTAAATTTAATGAGCTGTATCCCAATATTAAAGTGCGGATTCTGGAACAAGGCACGAATAATTGCATGGAATCGGTGCTGTGTAACGAATCAGACTTTGGCATAAACATGAACAACGTCACAAATTCATCCATTGATTTTACCCCACTGGTCAACGAGCCATTCGTGCTGGCCTGTCGGCGTGACCATCCATTGGCCAAAAAGCAGCTTGTAGAATGGCAGGAGTTAGTGGGTTACAAAATGATTGGCGTACGTTCCTCCAGCGGCAACCGATTGTTGATAGAACAACAGCTAGCCGACAAGCCCTGGAAGCTGGACTGGTTTTACGAAGTGCGTCATCTTTCGACGTCATTAGGACTGGTAGAGGCGGGACTGGGGATTTCGGCGCTTCCTGGTCTGGCAATGCCCCATGCGCCCTATTCTTCGATTATTGGTATTCCACTGGTGGAACCCGTTATACGTCGGACATTGGGGATTATTCGCCGCAAAGATGCCGTGCTTTCTCCGGCAGCAGAACGCTTTTTTGCCTTGCTGATTAATTTGTGGACTGACGATAAAGACAATTTGTGGACCAATATCGTCGAACGCCAGAGACATGCGTTACAGGAGATAGGTTAATACACCGGCGCAGGAGAGACTGCGCCGGTTAAATCAGCGGTTAGTGTGCGTTAACCACCACCCACATTGGTCCCTGCCCGACCGCATAACGGCCTTTTTCATGCAGTAGTCCCTGCTCGCCAACAATTTCGTATACCGAGATGTGGTGAGATTTTTGCCCGGCGGCAATCAGATACTTGCCGCTGTGATCAACATTGAAGCCGCGCGGCTGGGTTTCCGTTGGCTGGAAGCCTTCTTTACTCAACACGCTGCCATCTTCCGAAACGCTGAAAACGGTAATCAGGCTGGCGGTACGGTCGCAGGCGTATAAATGGCGACCATCCGGGGTGATATGAATATCAGCCGCCCAACGGGTGTCGGAGAAGTTTTCCGGCATCATATCCAGCGTCTGGACACATTCGATATTACCGTGCGGATCTTTCAGTTCCCAGACATCCACTGAGCTGTTTAACTCATTGACGCAATACGCATATTGTTCGTTTGGATGGAATACCATATGACGCGGGCCGGCCCCTTCAACGGTGGTCACTTCCGCAGGGTCCTGCGCCACGAGATGACCATCATCGCTGACCGTAAACAGGCAAATGCGATCCTGCTTTAATGCCGGAACCCACAGCGTACGGTTGTCCGGTGAGATATTGGCGGAATGGCAACCGTCCAGCCCCTCGACCACATCGACGACGCCCACTGGCAGGCCATCTTCCAGACGCGTTACGCTCACGTTACCCGCATTGTAAGAACCTACAAAGACAAACTGCCCCTGGTGATCGGTGGAAATATGCGTCGGACTACCCGGCAGCGCAGACTCTGCGGCAAAGGTCAGTGCGCCATCGTCCGGGGCGATACTATACGCCAGGACGCGAAACTCAGGGCGAACACCAACATAGAGATAACGTTTGTCCGGGCTGACCACCATCGGCTGCACCTGCCCCGGCACATCGACAACCTGTGTCAGCGTCAGTGCGCCTTCATGATTCAGGTTCCAGACGTGAATTTGCTGGCTCTCAGGGCTGGCGATATAAACTGTTTGCTTCATGAATGCTCCTTTGCATTTAGCAACTGACTGTAACAGCTAAAATTAGTCGCTTTTGGCGGTGAATGCTGAATTAAAACGCAGAATTTTGTCCGATAGTGGTATCGGTGTACCATTCGCGCAGACGAAAATTCTTAACCTTAATCTGGAATACGCCATGACCACACGCGTGATTGCTCTCGACTTAGACGGCACCTTATTGACCCCGAAAAAGACCCTGCTTCCTTCATCGATAGAAGCCCTGGCCCGCGCTCGCGAAGCAGGCTATCAATTAATCATCGTCACAGGTCGCCATCACGTCGCTATTCATCCTTTTTATCAGGCGCTGGCGCTGGATACACCTGCTATTTGCTGTAATGGCACCTATTTGTATGATTATCATGCAAAAACCGTGCTGGAAGCGGACCCAATGCCCGTTAATAAAGCCCTGCAACTCATTGAGATGCTGAATGAACACCACATTCACGGTCTGATGTATGTGGATGATGCAATGGTCTATGAGCACCCGACCGGGCATGTCATTCGCACGTCTAACTGGGCGCAAACCCTGCCGCCGGAACAGCGTCCGACTTTCACACAAGTCGCTTCTCTGGCTGAAACGGCGCAACAAGTTAACGCCGTATGGAAGTTCGCCCTGACGCACGATGACCTGCCGCAATTGCAGCATTTTGGTAAGCATGTCGAACATGAACTGGGACTGGAGTGTGAATGGTCCTGGCACGATCAGGTTGATATTGCACGCGGCGGCAACAGCAAAGGTAAACGTTTGACGAAATGGGTTGAGGCGCAAGGCTGGTCGATGGAAAACGTCGTGGCGTTCGGCGATAACTTTAATGATATCAGTATGCTGGAGGCCGCTGGTACAGGCGTGGCGATGGGCAACGCCGATGACGCGGTAAAAGCGCGCGCCAACATTGTGATTGGTGATAACACCACCGACAGCATTGCCCAGTTCATTTATAGCCACCTGATTTAATCAGGCGGTTATCGACACACTTTTAATTTGCGCGTACAGCCACAGGCCAGGTTTGATCACCAGTTCATCCCTGGCCCACGGGCTGATACGCGCCCACAGCGTTTTACCTCCGACTTCCAGTTCCACTTCCACCTGGCCGTTGTCGTCATAACTATTAACAACTTTTGCCCGCAATACGTTACGAATGCTGGTTTGCTGCGGCGGTTGTAAAACCAGAGAAACATCGGAAGCCTGAATGCGGATACGTAGCGCAGCTTGCAGCGGTTCGTCCAGCTTATTGACCCACAAATGCTGATCGCCCAGCGCCAGCGCAGTCATCGCGTAATGCGGATGATGCTCAAGTACCGTCACTTTCAGAATGCTACTTTGTTGCTCTTTCGGCAGCCACGGATTCATCACGCTACTACCCCAGACTTCTTCCAGTGCGCCAAAGGCTTTCACCTGACCGTTTTCCAGTACCATCACTCTGTCTGCCAGATGGAGGATCTCATCCAGCGAATGGCTGACATACAACATCGGGATGTTGATTTCCCGCGTCAGACGTTGCAGATAAGGCAACAGTTCGCGTTTACGCGGAATATCCAGTGACGCCAGCGGTTCATCCAGCAACAGCAATTCTGGTGCCGTCAGCAAAGCCCGCCCAATCGCTACGCGCTGTTTTTCGCCTCCGGACAGGCTGCCTGGTAAACGGTCAAGCAACGGTTCAATGCCTAAAAGCGCCACCAGCTTATCGAACTGATCGACCATGCTTTTCGCCATGCCGTAGCGCAGATTGCCACGCACTTTGTAATGCGGAAACAGCCGCGCATCCTGAAAAACATAGCCAACGCGACGCTTTTCTGGCGTCAGGCAGATACCTTTTTCGGCATCATTTAGTACCCGACCATTGAGGACAATCCTCCCTTTTTGCGGGCGCGTCAGTCCACTGATGGCGTTAATCAGCGAAGTTTTTCCGGCACCGGAGACGCCAAAGATAGCAGTGATGCCATTGGCGGGCAGCGTTTCATTAATGGTCAGGCAATGGTTGCCCAAGGTCTGGGAAAAATTCAGTTCCAGCATGATTAGCGCCCCGCCCGTTCACGGCTGATTCTGGCCAGCCATTCTGAAATCAACAGGGAGATCATCGCCAGCGCAATAGAAATAATGCACAGTCTCGCCGCGCCACTTTCCCCGCCGGGGGTCTGGATCAGGGTATACATGGCAGAAGGAATGGTTCGCGTTTCACCAGGAATGTTCGACACAAAGGTGATGGTTGCACCAAACTCACCGAGAGAACGAGCAAAAGCCAGTACCGTACCAACAATAATTCCCGGTAAGGTCAGCGGTAACGTGATAGTAAAGAAAACGCGCCAGCGCCCGGCCCCCAGTGTTCTTGCGGCCTGTTCGAGTTTGACATCAACCCCTTCCAGCGCCAGACGAATTGCCCGCACCATCAGCGGAAACGACATGACGGCGGCAGCGAGAACCGCGCCGCGCCAGCTAAAGGCGAAGGTAATACCAAACCAGTCATACAGACGTTCACCGATAAATCCGCGCCGTCCCATCGAAACTAATAATAAGTAACCGACGACCACGGGCGGTAACACCAGCGGTAGATGCAGTACGCTGTCGAGCAGAGCTTTGCCCGGAAACGTGCAACGCACCAGTAACCAGGCAAAAAAGATCCCAAACGGCAGGCTAAACAGCACAGCCAGGGAAGAAACTTTCAGGCTTAATAAAACTGCCTGCCATTCTGGATCGGTCAGTATCATTACTTGGTTGTAAATCCGTAACGTTTAAAGATTTCCGCTGCCTGCGGTCCCTTCAGATAATCATAAAATGCTTTCACTGTCGCATTGTTATGCCCTTCCACAACAGCAACCGGATATTCCACTTTTTTATGTGAATCTTCCGGGAAGGTGGCAACCACTTTTACCCCTTTGCTGACAACTGCGTCAGAACCGTAAACAATGCCCAACGGCGCTTCATTGCGTTCGACCAACGCCAGCGCGCCACGAACATCTTCCGCCGGAGCCAGTTTCGGGGAGAGCGTATCCCATGCGCCCAGTTTTTGCAGTGCTTCTTTTGCATAAATGCCAGCAGGGACATGTTCCGGATCGCCAACCGCCAGGCGACCGCCATTCAGCAGCGAAGTCCAGTTGGTTTTGCTGTCGATGATGAAATCTTTCTGCTCGCTGGCTTTCGGTGCTACAACGACCAGGCTATTGCCGAGCAGTGTCTGGCGCGAAGCCGTATCGATCGCTTTTTTATCAACCGCATAATCCATCCATTTCTGATCGGCAGAGATAAACAGATCCGCAGGCGCTCCCGCTTCAATCTGACGGGCCAGAGTAGATGACGAAGCGAAAGAAGAAACCACATCCACGCCTTTTTCTTTTTTATACTGCGTAGCAATGTCCTGCATTGCGTTAGTCAGTGATGCGGCGGCGAACACCGTGATTTTCCCTTCATCTGCCAGTGTATTGCCAGCAACAGCGAAAGAGAGTGCCGCCCCGGCAAACAAGTTCAACCATTTACGAGCCATTGGTAACCCCTTAATGTAACGTTATGTAGGCGACAATATAACGGCTAGCTCAGAATTTTCCCAGCAGTTATTGCTAACCTTTGTGAGGTAGATAAGAAAAAATATCGGCTGGAAAAGCAGGAAGTTGAGAAAAAGAAATGCCCGACTAAGCGGGCATTCAGGGAATCAATGATTTTGTCCGGGCTGGTCTTTTTTACCAACACCAGAAAAGATGTTGAATACTTCACCAAGACCGTAAATCAGACCCAGGATGATGGCCATCACGACAGGTACCATGATTACGGCGAATACCAGACTTTTTAATAACTCTAACATGGTCAACTCCAGATATAGTCATGAGACTATTCTAACCGCTAAGCACAGAAAAGCACTCCCCTTTTGTGCGGTCAGCTTTGCGTGGCGTTCGTTTTCCGTCACAATAAGACTTTTGCCAGGACATTGTTATGCAGGCCGAAATCCTTCTCACCCTTAAGCTCCAACAAAAATTATTCGCCGACCCGCGCCGCATTTCGCTACTAAAACACATTGCGCTTTCCGGTTCCATTAGCCAGGGAGCGAAAGATGCCGGTATTAGCTATAAAAGCGCCTGGGATGCCATTAACGAGATGAATCAGTTAAGTGAGCATATTCTGGTCGAGCGCGCAACAGGCGGTAAAGGTGGCGGCGGCGCAGTACTGACCCGCTATGGTCAGCGACTGATTCAGCTCTATGACTTACTGGCGCAAATCCAGCAAAAAGCCTTTGATGTGTTAAGTGACGATGACGCCCTGCCGCTGAACAGCCTGCTGGCCGCGATCTCACGTTTTTCACTGCAAACCAGCGCCCGTAACCAGTGGTTCGGTACCATCACCGCCCGCGATCATGATGACGTTCAACAGCATGTTGATGTCTTACTGGCTGATGGAAAAACACGCCTGAAAGTCGCAATTACCGCACAAAGCGGCGCACGTCTGGGGCTGGATGAAGGCAAAGAAGTGTTGATATTGCTAAAAGCGCCGTGGGTAGGCATTACTCAGGACGAAGCGGTCGCACAAAACGCCGACAACCAATTACCGGGTATTATTAGTCATATTGAGCGCGGCGCAGAGCAGTGCGAAGTATTAATGGCGCTACCCGACGGGCAAACACTGTGCGCCACAGTGCCGGTAAATGAAGCGACTTCTCTTCAGCAAGGGCAGAATGTCACGGCCTACTTTAATGCCGACAGCGTGATTATCGCCACGCTGTGCTAAGCGTGTTGACAATTTGTTATGAAACACGTATCCCTGTCAGTAATCGCTGCACAAAATGGGATATAAAATGTCATCGTTGCAAATTTTGCAAGGCACGTTTCGTCTTAGCGACACAAAAACGCTGCAATTGCCTCAGCTAACGTTAAACGCGGGTGATAGTTGGGCGTTTGTCGGTTCGAATGGAAGCGGGAAATCGGCCCTGGCCCGCGCGCTGGCGGGGGAACTTCCGCTTTTGAAAGGTGAACGGCAAAGCCAGTTTTCCCACATCACTCGTCTCTCCTTCGAGCAATTGCAAAAACTCGTCAGCGACGAATGGCAGCGGAATAACACCGATATGCTCGGCCCTGGCGAAGATGACACCGGACGCACTACGGCTGAGATCATTCAGGATGAAGTAAAGGATGCACCGCGTTGCATGCAACTGGCGCAGCAGTTCGGTATTACCGCCCTCCTCGACCGACGCTTTAAATACCTTTCCACTGGCGAGACGCGAAAAACCCTGCTGTGTCAGGCGCTGATGTCGGAGCCTGACTTGTTGATTCTTGATGAGCCGTTCGATGGCCTGGATGTTGCCTCACGTCAGCAGCTGGCTGAGCGACTCGCCTCGTTACATCAGTCCGGTATTACTCTGGTACTGGTGCTCAATCGCTTCGATGAGATCCCGGAGTTTGTCCAGTTTGCTGGCGTGCTGGCGGATTGCACGTTAGCGGAAACTGGCGCTAAAGAGGAACTGCTCCAACAAGCACTCGTCGCGCAACTGGCGCATAGTGAACAGCTTGAAGGTGTGCAACTGCCGGAGCCGGATGAACCTTCAGCACGTCACGCCTTACCCGCCAACGAACCGCGCATTGTGCTGAACAATGGCGTGGTTTCTTATAACGATCGCCCCATTCTTAATAACCTTAGCTGGCAGGTGAATCCAGGCGAACACTGGCAAATTGTCGGGCCAAATGGTGCAGGAAAATCGACGTTATTAAGCCTGGTTACTGGCGATCATCCGCAAGGTTACAGCAACGATTTGACGCTTTTCGGACGACGTCGCGGCAGCGGCGAAACCATCTGGGATATCAAAAAGCATATCGGTTACGTCAGCAGTAGTTTGCATCTGGATTACCGGGTCAGCACTACCGTGCGTAATGTGATTCTTTCTGGCTATTTTGATTCGATTGGCATTTATCAGGCCGTTTCGGATCGCCAGCAAAAACTGGTGCAGCAGTGGCTGGATATTCTCGGCATTGATAAACGTACGGCTGACGCTCCGTTCCATAGTCTTTCCTGGGGACAGCAGCGTCTGGCGCTGATCGTCCGCGCACTGGTGAAACATCCGACGTTGCTTATTCTCGATGAACCACTACAGGGGCTTGATCCGCTCAATCGCCAGCTTATCCGCCGTTTTGTTGATGTGCTGATTAGCGAAGGTGAAACGCAATTGTTGTTTGTTTCGCACCACGCTGAAGATGCGCCTGCCTGTATTACCCATCGCCTTGAGTTCGTGCCGGACGGTGGACTCTATCGCTATGTGCTGACAAAAATATATTGAGTCGGTAGTGCTGACCTTGCCGGAGGCGGCCTAAGCGCCCTCTCCGGCCAACGGTTCGACGCATGCAGGCATGAAACCGCTTCTTTTTTCAGATAAAAAGCGCAATCATTCATAAACCCTCTGTTTTATAATCACTTAATCGCGCATAAAAAACGGCTAAATTCTTGTGTAAACGATTCCACTAATTTATTCCATGTCACACTTTTCGCATCTTTGTTATGCTATGGTTATTTCATACCATAAGCCTAATGGAGCGAATTATGAGAGTTCTGGTTACCGGTGGTAGCGGTTACATTGGAAGTCATACCTGCGTGCAATTACTGCAAAACGGTCATGATGTCATCATTCTTGATAACCTCTGTAACAGTAAGCGCAGCGTACTGCCTGTTATCGAGCGTTTAGGCGGCAAACATCCAACGTTTGTTGAAGGCGATATTCGTAACGAAGCGTTGATGACCGAGATACTGCACGATCACGCTATCGACACCGTGATCCACTTCGCCGGGCTGAAAGCCGTCGGCGAATCGGTACAAAAACCGCTGGAATATTACGACAACAATGTCAACGGCACTCTGCGCCTGATTAGCGCCATGCGCGCCGCTAACGTCAAAAACTTTATTTTTAGCTCCTCCGCTACCGTTTATGGCGATCAGCCCAAAATTCCATACGTTGAAAGCTTCCCGACCGGCACACCGCAAAGCCCTTATGGCAAAAGCAAATTGATGGTGGAACAGATCCTCACCGACCTGCAAAAAGCCCAGCCGGACTGGAGCATTGCCCTGCTGCGCTACTTCAACCCGGTTGGCGCGCATCCGTCGGGCGATATGGGCGAAGATCCGCAAGGCATTCCGAATAACCTGATGCCATACATCGCCCAGGTTGCTGTAGGCCGTCGCGACTCGCTGGCGATTTTTGGTAACGATTATCCGACCGAAGATGGTACTGGCGTACGCGATTACATCCACGTAATGGATCTGGCGGACGGTCACGTCGTGGCGATGGAAAAACTGGCGAACAAGCCAGGCGTACACATCTACAACCTCGGTGCTGGCGTAGGCAGCAGCGTGCTGGACGTGGTTAATGCCTTCAGCAAAGCCTGCGGCAAACCGGTTAACTATCATTTTGCACCGCGTCGCGAAGGCGACCTTCCGGCCTACTGGGCGGACGCCAGCAAAGCCGACCGTGAACTGAACTGGCGCGTAACGCGCACACTCGATGAAATGGCGCAGGACACCTGGCACTGGCAGTCACGCCATCCACAGGGATATCCCGATTAAGGAACGACCATGACGCAATTTAATCCCGTTGATCATCCACATCGCCGCTACAACCCGCTCACCGGGCAATGGATTCTGGTTTCACCGCACCGCGCTAAGCGCCCCTGGCAGGGGGCGCAGGAAACGCCAGCCAAACAGGTGTTACCTGCGCACGATCCAGATTGCTTCCTCTGCGCAGGTAATGTGCGGGTGACAGGCGATAAAAACCCCGATTACACCGGGACTTACGTTTTCACTAATGACTTTGCGGCTTTGATGTCTGACACGCCAGATGCGCCAGAAAGTCACGATCCTTTGATGCGTTGCCAGAGCGCGCGCGGCACCAGCCGGGTGATCTGCTTTTCACCGGATCACAGTAAAACGCTGCCAGAGCTCAGCGTTGCAGCATTGACGGAAATCGTCAAAACCTGGCAGGAGCAAACCGCAGAACTGGGGAAAACGTACCCATGGGTGCAGGTTTTTGAAAACAAAGGCGCTGCGATGGGCTGCTCTAACCCGCATCCGCACGGTCAGATTTGGGCAAATAGCTTCCTGCCTAACGAAGCTGAGCGCGAAGACCGCCTGCAAAAAGAATATTTTGCCGAACAGAAATCACCAATGCTGGTGGATTATGTTCAGCGCGAGCTGGCAGACGGTAGCCGTACCGTTGTCGAAACCGAACACTGGTTAGCCGTCGTGCCTTACTGGGCTGCCTGGCCGTTCGAAACGCTACTGCTGCCCAAAGCCCACGTTTTGCGGATCACCGATTTGACCGACGCCCAGCGCAGCGATTTGGCGCTGGCGTTGAAAAAGCTGACCAGTCGTTATGACAACCTCTTCCAGTGCTCCTTCCCCTACTCTATGGGCTGGCACGGCGCACCATTTAATGGCGAAGAGAATCAACACTGGCAGCTGCACGCGCACTTTTATCCGCCTCTGCTGCGCTCCGCCACCGTACGTAAATTTATGGTTGGTTATGAAATGCTGGCAGAGACCCAGCGAGACCTGACCGCAGAACAGGCAGCAGAGCGTTTGCGCGCAGTCAGCGATATCCATTTTCGCGAATCCGGAGTGTAAGAAATGAGTCTGAAAGAAAAAACACAATCTCTGTTTGCCAACGCATTTGGCTACCCTGCCACTCACACCATTCAGGCGCCTGGCCGCGTGAATTTGATTGGTGAACACACCGACTACAACGACGGTTTCGTTCTGCCCTGCGCGATTGATTATCAAACCGTGATCAGCTGTGCGCCACGCGATGACCGTAAAGTTCGCGTAATGGCAGCCGATTATGAAAATCAGCTCGACGAGTTTTCCCTCGATGCGCCCATTGTCGCGCATGAAAACTATCAATGGGCGAACTACGTTCGTGGCGTGGTGAAACATCTGCAACTGCGTAACAACAGCTTCGGCGGCGTGGACATGGTGATCAGCGGCAATGTGCCGCAGGGTGCCGGGTTAAGTTCTTCCGCTTCACTGGAAGTCGCGGTCGGAACCGTATTGCAGCAGCTTTATCATCTGCCGCTGGACGGCGCACAAATCGCGCTTAACGGTCAGGAAGCAGAAAACCAGTTTGTTGGCTGTAACTGCGGGATCATGGATCAGCTAATTTCCGCACTCGGCAAGAAAGATCATGCCTTGCTGATTGACTGCCGCTCACTGGGGACTAAAGCAGTTTCCATGCCGAAAGGTGTGGCTGTCGTCATCATCAACAGTAACTTCAAACGTACCCTGGTTGGCAGCGAATACAACACCCGTCGTGAACAGTGCGAAACCGGTGCGCGTTTCTTCCAGCAGCCAGCCCTGCGCGATGTCACCATTGAAGAGTTCAACGCTGTTGCACATGAGCTGGACCCAATCGTGGCGAAACGCGTGCGGCATATCCTGACTGAAAACGCCCGCACCGTTGAAGCTGCCAGCGCGCTGGAGCAGGGCGACCTGAAACGTATGGGCGAGTTGATGGCGGAGTCTCATGCCTCTATGCGCGATGATTTCGAAATCACCGTGCCGCAAATTGACACTCTGGTAGAAATCGTCAAAGCTGTGATTGGCGACAAAGGTGGCGTACGCATGACCGGCGGCGGATTTGGCGGCTGTATCGTCGCGTTGATCCCGGAAGAGCTGGTGCCTGCCGTACAGCAAGCTGTCGCTGAACAATATGAAGCAAAAACAGGTATTAAAGAGACTTTTTACGTTTGTAAACCATCACAAGGAGCAGGACAGTGCTGAACGAAACTCCCGCACTGGCACCCGATGGTCAGCCGTACCGACTGTTAACTTTGCGTAACAACGCAGGGATGGTAGTCACGCTGATGGACTGGGGTGCGACTTTACTTTCCGCCCGTATTCCGCTTTCCGATGGCAGCGTCCGCGAGGCGCTGCTCGGCTGTGCCAGCCCGGAATGCTATCAGGATCAGGCTGCGTTTCTGGGGGCCTCTATTGGTCGTTATGCCAACCGCATCGCCAATAGTCGTTATACCTTTGACGGTGAAACCGTGACGCTTTCGCCAAGTCAGGGCGTTAACCAGCTGCACGGCGGCCCGGAAGGGTTCGACAAACGTCGCTGGCAGATTGTGAACCAGAACGATCGTCAGGTGCTGTTTGCCCTGAGTTCAGATGATGGCGATCAGGGCTTCCCGGGTAATCTCGGCGCGACGGTGCAATATCGTCTGACCGACGATAACCGTATCTCCATTACTTATCGCGCCACAGTTGATAAACCTTGCCCGGTGAATATGACTAATCACGTCTATTTCAATCTTGACGGCGAGCAGTCTGACGTGCGCAATCACAAGTTGCAGATTCTGGCGGACGAATATCTGCCGGTTGATGAAGGCGGCATTCCGCACGACGGCTTGAAATCTGTCGCCGGAACGTCTTTTGATTTCCGCAGCGCCAAAATCATCGCCAGTGAGTTTCTTGCCGACGACGATCAGCGCAAAGTGAAAGGTTACGATCACGCATTCTTGTTACAGGCCAAAGGCGATGGCAAGAAAGTGGCGGCGCATGTCTGGTCAGCAGATGAAAAATTGCAGCTGAAGGTCTACACCACCGCTCCGGCTCTGCAATTCTACTCCGGCAACTTCCTCGGCGGCACACCGTCGCGGGGAACCGAACCTTACGCCGACTGGCAAGGACTGGCTCTGGAAAGCGAGTTTCTGCCGGACAGCCCGAACCACCCTGAATGGCCGCAACCGGACTGCTTCCTGCGTCCTGGCGAAGAGTATTCCAGCCTGACGGAATATCAGTTTATTGCTGAGTAATGTTAAGCCCTCGTCATGAGGGCTTTATCTCATATTGTTCAAATCACCAGCAAACACCGACATATTTGCAACTCAATATTCACAACAACCTTACACTGCGACACTATTTTCGCTATGGTTATGCGTAAGCATTGCTGTTGCTTCGTCACGGCAATATAATGAGAATTATTATCATTAAAAGATGATTTGAGGAGTAAGTATATGGCTGTAACTAAGCTGGTTCTGGTTCGTCATGGCGAAAGTCAGTGGAACAAAGAAAACCGCTTCACCGGTTGGTACGACGTGGATCTGTCTGAGAAAGGCGTAAGCGAAGCAAAAGCAGCAGGTAAGCTGCTGAAAGAGGAAGGTTACAGCTTTGACTTTGCTTACACCTCTGTGCTGAAACGCGCTATCCATACCCTGTGGAATGTGCTGGACGAACTGGATCAGGCATGGCTGCCCGTTGAGAAATCCTGGAAACTGAACGAACGTCACTACGGTGCGTTGCAGGGTCTGAACAAAGCAGAAACCGCTGAAAAGTATGGCGACGAGCAGGTGAAACAGTGGCGTCGTGGTTTTGCAGTCACTCCGCCGGAACTGACTAAAGATGATGAGCGTTATCCGGGTCACGATCCACGTTACGCGAAGCTGAGCGAGAAAGAACTGCCGCTGACGGAAAGCCTGGCGCTGACCATTGACCGCGTGATCCCTTACTGGAATGAAACTATTCTACCGCGTATGAAGAGCGGTGAGCGCGTGATCATCGCTGCACACGGTAACTCTTTACGTGCGCTGGTGAAATATCTTGATAACATGAGTGAAGAAGAGATTCTTGAGCTGAATATCCCGACCGGCGTGCCGCTGGTGTATGAGTTCGACGAGAATTTCAAACCGCTGAAACGCTATTATCTGGGTAATGCTGACGAGATCGCAGCGAAAGCAGCGGCGGTTGCTAACCAGGGTAAAGCGAAGTAAACGTCATTCGTTTAAAAATGAGAAAGCCGACTGCAAGTGAGCCGGCTTTTTTGTTGCTAACAATGGAGCACATTGCCTGATGCGACGCTGCGCGTCTTATCAGGCCTGTGGTGATTCATCGGATACGCCACTCTGACGGCGCATCCGACAATTAAACCTTACCCGCGACGCGCTTTTACTGCATTCGCCAGTTGACGTAACAGAGCATCGGTATCTTCCCAGCCGATGCAGGCATCGGTGATGCTCTTACCGTAGGCCAGCGGCTCCCCGCTCTCGAGGCTCTGATTGCCTTCCACCAGATGGCTTTCCACCATCACGCCAATAATGGCCTTTTCGCCACCGGCAATCTGCTGGCAAACGTCAGCACAAACATCCATCTGCTTTTTGAATTGTTTGGACGAGTTAGCATGGCTGAAATCGATCATCACCTGTGCTGGCAGGCCTGCTTTGTTCAGCCCTTCTTTCACTTCAGCAACGTGCTTCGCGCTGTAGTTAGGCTCTTTACCGCCGCGCAGAATGATATGGCAATCGCCGTTACCGCTGGTATTCACAATCGCCGAATGCCCCCATTTCGTTACGGACAGGAAGCAGTGCGGCGCACCGGCGGCATTAATGGCATCGATAGCCACTTTAATCGTACCGTCGGTGCCATTTTTGAAGCCGACCGGACAAGAAAGCCCTGATGCCAGTTCGCGGTGCACCTGCGATTCGGTGGTACGTGCGCCAATTGCGCCCCAGCTCATCAGGTCAGCGAGATATTGTGGGGTGATCATATCGAGAAACTCACCTGCCGCTGGCAGACCGCTGTCGTTAATATCAAGCAGCAATTTACGGGCTATACGCAGACCGTCGTTGATCTGGAAGCTATTATCCATATGCGGATCGTTAATCAGCCCTTTCCAGCCCACCGTGGTACGCGGCTTTTCAAAATAGACGCGCATTACGATTTCCAGCTCATCTTTCAGCTCTTCACGCAGCGCCAGCAAGCGAGTGGCATACTCTTTTGCCGCGACAGGATCATGAATTGAGCATGGGCCAATCACCACCAACAGGCGATCATCATTACCTTTCAGGATCTTATGGATCGCTTTTCGGGCATGGGCAACCGTATTCGCGGCATTTTCAGTAGCGGGGAATTTTTCCAGCAATGCGACAGGAGGAAGTAACTCTTTGATTTCTTTGATGCGTAAATCGTCGTTCTGATAATTCATGTCTGTTCCAGTGTTGCCATACTTATCTTAGTGAATGCAATACTTCCAATCTATATCTTCCGTCAGAATGTGTAAACGGGGTTTTACACTATGAACGGATTAATCCTGGAATTAGCAAGAAAAACGCCAGATTGTCGCGAAAAACGAGATCTCTCCTACAATTTCTAACTGTAACTCCTTTGTTTGTTAATTATTTCAAGATTCTCTGCTGCGTTTCATAACCTGGCTGAAATCTTAAACCAATGCCTTATATTCACCTGCAAATGCACTGTTGGAAGAGGTTATCCGACATAACGACCATAACAGGAGCATCCTATGAAAATGACAAAACTGGCCACATTATTTCTGACTGCCACTCTAAGCCTTGCCAGCGGTGCCGCACTGGCTGCCGATAGCGGAGCGCAAACTAATAACGGCCAGGCAAACGCCGCAGCTGATGCGGGCCAGGTAGCCCCTGACGCCCGTGAAAATGTCGCGCCAAATAACGTCGACAATAACGGGGTAAATACCGGTTCTGGTGGCACAATGCTGCATTCGGATGGTTCTTCAATGAACAATGACGGAATGACCAAAGATGAAGAGCACAAGAACACCATGTGCAAAGATGGTCGCTGTCCGGATATCAATAAAAAGGTACAAACCGGTGATGGCATCAATAATGATGTCGATACCAAAACCGACGGTACCACGCAGTAACCCTGCAAAATAGCCAATAATGGGAGAGCGGAGTCTCTCCCTTTTAATTTTTCACTTCTAAAAGCAGTATGATGTCATAAAGTTAAGTGAGAATAATTAAGGGATGACTCGTCATGGCGCACTCACACTCACACACGTCCTCACACCTGCCAGAAGATAATAATGCTCGTCGCTTGTTGTATGCTTTCGGCGTGACTGCCGGGTTTATGCTGGTAGAAGTCGTTGGTGGTTTTCTTTCTGGTTCTCTGGCATTGCTGGCCGATGCGGGTCATATGTTGACCGATACTGCCGCCCTGCTTTTCGCCCTACTCGCCGTGCAATTTTCACGTCGTCCTCCCACCATTCGCCACACTTTCGGTTGGCTAAGACTGACCACGCTCGCGGCGTTTGTGAATGCCATAGCCCTCGTGGTAATTACCATTTTGATTGTCTGGGAGGCGATAGAACGCTTCCGCACGCCGCGTCCGGTCGAGGGCGGCATGATGATGGCAATTGCCGTGGCTGGGTTGCTGGCAAATATACTTTCTTTCTGGTTACTTCATCACGGCAGCGAAGAGAAAAACCTCAACGTACGAGCAGCGGCACTGCATGTGCTCGGGGACCTGCTGGGTTCGGTTGGGGCTATTATTGCCGCGTTGATTATTATCTGGACTGGCTGGACACCTGCTGACCCCATTCTCTCGATACTGGTGTCGCTTCTGGTTCTGCGTAGCGCGTGGCGACTGTTGAAAGATAGCGTGAATGAATTACTTGAAGGTGCACCGGTATCGCTGGATATCGCTGAACTGAAGCGTCGTATGTGCCGGGAAATCCCGGAAGTCCGCAATGTGCACCATGTACATGTATGGATGGTAGGCGAGAAGCCGGTGATGACGTTGCATGTGCAGGTGATCCCGCCACACGATCACGATGCCTTGTTGGATCAGATCCAACACTACCTGATGGATCACTATCAGATTGAGCACGCCACCATTCAGATGGAATATCAACCTTGTCATGGGCCAGACTGCCACCTGAATGAAGGGGTGTCTGGCCATTCACATCATCACCATTAATGGGACAGCGCGCGTGAGCCTCTTTCACGTGCGCTGTTGATCCACATCCGGCTGCCGTTGAGCGCAATAAAGGTCAGGATGATGTACTCCAGAGACATGGCGTAAACGCCCTGAAGTGCAAAAATAACGACGCTAATCACGTTAATAATCACCCACAACAGCCAGTTTTCCACATACTTACGCGTCATCAGAATCATTGCCACGATAGATAACACCATCATGCATGAATCCCAGAACGGGAAAGCGTCCGGTTGCAGTTCAGGCATCACAACCTGTAATCCTAATGCTTGCATGATCATGACTGCCACGCGGGTCAAAAATGCAAACACCGGATTGATAAATACCGTCATCAGACCAATCGAAACAACGCAAACCGCCAACCAGCTGAGTGCCTTCGGCAATGGCAACCAGCGAATTTTCAACTCCGCCTCGTTCTGACTGGTTTGTCGCGACCACGCATACCAACCGTAAATATTCGCGGCAAAGAAAAACACCTGTAATAGCAGGCTGGCATACAGCTGAATCTGAAAGAAAATAATGCCAAACAAGGTGACGTTGATCAGGCCAAAGAAGTAGTTGCTGATCTTCTCCAGACTGGCAAGGCCAATACACAGCAACCCGGCGATCGTGCCTACCGCTTCGATCCATGAGAGATCATAACCGCCTGCCCCTATTGGTATATGTACCAGGATATTCTGCACACTAAAAAAATCCATCTTTCCCCCAAAGCGTAACGTTACGCCTTATTATTCGTTATCCACGTAGTGTAGCCGCAAAATCCAGCATACGATTGAGCGGCACCAGCGCCCTCTCTCGCAGCCTTTCATCAACATGAACCTCGTGATTGCTTCCTTCCTGTTCTAATGCCTCTGCGATAGACTGAAGGCCATTCATGGCCATCCACGGACAATGCGCGCAGCTGCGGCAGGTTGCACCCTCACCTGCGGTTGGTGCTTCCAGTAACTCTTTATCTGGCACTGCCTGCTGCATTTTGTAGAAAATACCCCGATCGGTTGCCACAATAAGCCTCTGATGTGGCAATGTTTTCGCAGCAGCGATCAGTTGACTGGTGGAACCGACCGCATCCGCCATATCGACAATAGCTTGTGGTGATTCTGGATGCACCAGTATGGCAGCATCCGGGTATTCTTCTTGCAAGCGGGTTAACGCCTGAGTCTTAAATTCATCATGCACAATACAGGCACCCTGCCAGCATAGAATGTCTCCACCCGTCTGTTTTTGCACGTAACGCCCCAGATGTTTGTCGGGTGCCCAGATGATTTTTTCACCCAAACTATCAAGATGATCAATAAGTTCGACGGCAATGCTTGAAGTTACCACCCAATCTGCGCGCGCTTTTACCGCAGCAGAAGTGTTGGCGTAGACGACGACAGTACGATCGGGATGGGCATCGCAAAATGCGTTAAATTCTTCAACAGGGCAGCCGAGATCCAGTGAACATTCAGCCTGAAGTGTCGGCATCAGAATTGTTTTTTCCGGACTGAGAATTTTGGCGGTTTCTCCCATAAATCTCACCCCAGCGACTAACAAAGTAGAAGCGGGATGCTTTGCACCGAAGCGCGCCATTTCCAGAGAATCAGAAATACAGCCACCGGTTTCTTCTGCCAGTTGTTGAATTTCGGGATCGGTATAGTAGTGGGCAACCATCACCGCATTACGTTCTTTTAGCAGACGTTTTATCTTCTCGCGGTAATACGCTTTTTCATCAATGCTTAACGGCGTCGGCTTCGGGGGGAAAGGATAAATCGCCGTGTCTGGATCAAACATTACGCTCATCTTACCATCTCGTTTTACAGGCTTAACGTTAAAACCGACATTAGCGTAATATTCGCTGTTATCGGTGTAATTTGTTTTATATGCTAAACAAGATAGTCGAATGGTGGGGAAAAGTCACTCGAATTACGCCTAATTCCACCGACGTAGAGTTGCTTGCACAGTAAGCTCTGACGATGTCATCAGGTTTACAAAGTGAAATTGAGGATGCCTGAATAGCAAAAAAGCGCCTTTAGGGCGCTTTTTTACATTGGTGGGTCGTGCAGGATGACTCGCTTCGCTCGCCCTTCGGGCCGTCGCCGCGAGCGGCTCCGTTGTTTCGCTGCGCTCAACTCAAACCTGCTGCAGGTTCGAATCTTTGAGTATCGCAGATAGCAAAAAAGCGCCTTTAGGGCGCTTTTTTACATTGGTGGGTCGTGCAGGATTCGAACCTGCGACCAATTGATTAAAAGTCAACTGCTCTACCAACTGAGCTAACGACCCATACGGGTGTTACCTGAAAGATTTCTACTCGGGGCCAATCTTTAAGATTGGTGTGTCGTGCAGGATGACTCGCTTCGCTTGCCCTACGGGCCGTTGCTGGCGCAACGTTATCCTTCACGCTTAACATCTGAGTTTGATGTTAAAATTGGTGGGTCGTGCAGGATTCGAACCTGCGACCAATTGATTAAAAGTCAACTGCTCTACCAACTGAGCTAACGACCCGAGTGGTGGGTGATGACGGGATCGAACCGCCGACCCCCTCCTTGTAAGGGAGGTGCTCTCCCAGCTGAGCTAATCACCCGATACTGCGCTGGATACTACAAACTACTTCCACCGAACCCACCGTAATTAGTGGTGGGTCGTGCAGGATGACTCGCTTCGCTCGCCCTACGGGCCGTTGCTGACGCAACGTTATCCTACACGCTTAACATCTTGTCTTCGATGCTAAAACTGGTGGGTCGTGCAGGATTCGAACCTGCGACCAATTGATTAAAAGTCAACTGCTCTACCAACTGAGCTAACGACCCGGTGGTGGGTGATGACGGGATCGAACCGCCGACCCCCTCCTTGTAAGGGAGGTGCTCTCCCAGCTGAGCTAATCACCCAATACTACGCTGGATACTACAACTAACTATGTTAGTGGTGGGTCGTGCAGGATGACTCGACTTCGTCTCGCCCTTCGGGCCGTTGCTGATGCAACGTTATCCTTCACGTTTTACTACCGCTTCCACCTTAGCGATTGGTGGGTCGTGCAGGATTCGAACCTGCGACCAATTGATTAAAAGTCAACTGCTCTACCAACTGAGCTAACGACCCACTTTTTCGTTGCTTTCGGTTTGTTTGATATCCCGTGGCAACGGCGGCATATATTACTGATTTCAGACTTGAGCGCAACAAAAATTTCGATGCAGATCACTCAACTGCTTATGATTCGCACGACACGACCAGAAATAATGCGACTTCTGGTCGTGTGTTATGCATTACATCGCGTTCAGACGTTTTTGTGCCTGTTTAGCGCCATCAGTACCAGGGTATTTACTGATAACCTGCTGGTATACGGCTTTCGCTTTTGCGGTGTCACCTTTGTCCTGCATGATGACGCCGACTTTAAACATCGCATCAGCAGCCTTTGGTGACTTCGGATAGTTTTTCACTACCGAAGCAAAATAGTACGCCGCATCATCTTTTTTACCCTTGTTGTAGTTTAACTGACCCAGCCAATAATTGGCGTTTGGCAGGTAAGTTGAATCAGGGTAATTTTTGATGAAATTCTGAAATGCCACCATTGCGTCATCCTGGCGGGATTTATCCTGCACCAGCGCAATAGCTGCATTGTAATCCGTGTTTGCATCGCCGCTTTTCACCGGCGCGCCAGCATTCGCAGTACCAGCATCAGCTGTCGGCGTCGTTGATGCCGCCGCACCGCTTTGATCGCTGCTGGTTGATTGCGCCGCTGCACCACCGCTGCTGAGGCTGTCGATCTGCAACAGGATCTGCTTTTGCCGCTCCACGACCTGATTCAGTTGATACTGATTTTCCTGAATCTGACCACGCAGGGAATCAATATCGGATTGATTATCAGAAAGTTGTTGCTGGAGTTGGGTTAAAAGCTGGCTGTGAGCATTAGAAATACGCTCAAGTTGAGTGACGCGGTCTTCGACCGAGCCTGAGCCGACACTACTGATTGGTGCCTGAGCAAAAGCGGCCCAGGGGGCCGCTATACCAACCAGTAACGACAGACTCAATAGTTGATGTCTGAAGTTACTGCTCATGCAATTCTCTTAGTAAACCAGTACCGCACGACGGTTTTTGGAGTATGCCGCTTCGTCATGACCCAGTACTGCAGGTTTTTCTTTACCGTAAGAAACGATGGAGATCTGGTCTGCAGAAACGCCTTTACCCTGCAGGTACATCTTAACGGCGTTCGCACGACGTTCACCCAGGGAGATGTTGTATTCCGGAGTACCACGTTCGTCCGCGTGACCTTCTACGGTGACTTTGTAAGACGGGTTGCTACGCAGGAAGTTTGCATGTGCATCCAGCATTTGAGCGAAGTCAGAACGGATATCGTACTTGTCCAGATCGAAGTAAACGATGTTGTTCTGCTGCAGCTGTTGCATTTGCAGACGAGCCTGCTCTTCGGAAGACATGTTGCCGTTGCCGCCGTTCGCATCCATACCAGTGCCGGCACCCAGCATGCCTTCGCTGCCGTCATTGCTGGCGTTCTTGTTGGAAGAACATGCCGCAATTGCCATAACAGGCAGAGCAATCATCAGCCCTTTCAGCACTTTGTTCAGTTGCATTTCAATGATTCCTTTACTATTCAATTAATTATTATCACAGATACGGCGACCAGGCAGGGAATTTGACCTGTCCATCAGTTGCCGGAAGACGCGCTTTGAAACGCCCATCTGTAGAAACCAAATTCAGCACGGATCCCATCCCCTGAGAAGAGCTGTAGATTACCATAGTGCCGTTAGGTGCCAGACTTGGCGTTTCATCCAGGAACGTGGACGACAGAACTTGTACGCCTCCCGTTGCCAGATCTTGTTTGGCAATGTGCTGCTGCCCACCATTGGAGCTGACCATTACCATAAATTTACCGTCGCTGCTGACATCCGCATCCTGGTTCTGCGAACCTTCCCAGGTAATACGTTGTGGCGCACCGCCGTTGATATTCACTTTATAAACCTGCGGACGACCGGCCTGGTCAGAAGTAAATGCCAGGTTCTGGCTATCCGGGAACCAGGTCGGTTCGGTATTGTTACTGCGACCATCAGTCACCTGGCGGATCTGACCAGAAGCCAAATCCATTACGTACAGGTTCAGACTACCGGTTTTCGACAAGGCGAATGCCAGTTTGCTGCCGTCTGGCGAGAATGCAGGTGCACCGTTGTGACGCGGGAATGAAGCCACCTGACGTACAGCGCCATTTGCCAGCGTCTGAATAACCAGCGCGGAACGACCGCTTTCGAAGGTCACATAAGCCAGTTTAGAACCGTCTGGTGACCACGCCGGAGACATCAGCGGCTGCGGTGAACGGTGAACGACAAACTGGTTGTAACCGTCATAGTCAGATACGCGCAGTTCATACGGGAACTGACCGCCGTTGGTCTGAACAACGTAGGCAATACGAGTACGGAACGCACCTTTAATGCCGGTCAGTTTTTCAAACACTTCATCACTGGCGGTATGACCAGCATAACGCAGCCACTGCTTGTTCACTTTGTACGAGTTCTGAGCAAGTACAGTACCCGGTGCGCCGCCAGTGTCAACAAGTTGATAAGCAACATTGTAAGAACCATCCGGATTCGGAGTGACCTGACCGACAACTACAGCGTCAATGCCCAGTGCGGACCATGCAGCTGGTTGTACTTCCTGCGCACTACCCGGCTGCTGTGGCAGACGAGCGCGATCTAACGGATTAAATTTACCGCTGTTACGCAAGTCAGCAGCAACGATGCCGCCAATATCTTCAGGTGCCGCACCAGGCCCCGCCCACTGGAAAGGAACAACACCAATAGGACGACCGGAATCTACACCGCTGTCGATCACAATGCGGACTTCAGCATGCAGAACTGATGCCCACAGTATGAGAAAACCAAATGCTACTCGTAATGCCTGCTTCATCATATCTCCCTTATCTGGACCGATGGCCCACGATAATTTAGCAGAATGTTAACAAACTAAAATACACAAAACTACCAGAACCCCGTGGCAACCGGTGCCTGATGTTGACCGTCCGAACAGTCAACATCGCGATTACGGTTTGAAGTCCAATGGCGCGTTTTTGAACACTTCATATACTGCCTGGCTTGGTGGTTTCGGGATCTTCGCAAGTTTAGCTGCTGCCAACGCAGCCTGACAAAGTGCGGGATCGCCACCTTCAGGTTTGATATCCAGTAACATACCATCGGGTGCCAGTTTTATGCGCAGCGTACAGGTTTTGCCTGCATAGGACGATGCGTCATAGAACTTACTTTCGATAGCAGATTTAATCTGCCCGGCATAGTTATTGATATCGGCCCCTGATGCGCCATTGTTTTTAGTATTACCACTCCCGGCAGGCGAAGCATTGTTCCCTTTCGCCCCTCCCCCCGTTTTCGGTGCATTCTTACCAGAGCTTAGCTCACCGAAAATATCATCTGCCTCTGCGGCCGCTTTTGCTGCAGCGGCTTTTTCAGCTGCAGCTTTTGCCGCTGCCGCTTTTTTGTCTGCGGCGGCTTTTTCTGCCGCTGCTTTCTTATCAGCTGCTGCCTTTTCAGCAGCCGCTTTTTCTGCTGCTTTTTTGTCGGCTGCAGCTTTCTCTGCTGCCGCTTTCTTATCAGCTGCAGCCTTTTCAGCAGCCGCTTTCTTCTCAGCTTCTGCTTTGGCTTTTTCAGCAGCTTCAGTTGCCGCTTTCTTTCTTGCTTCAGCTGCAGCTGCTTCTGCCGCTTCCGCTTTCTTCTTCAGTGCCGCAGCGGCTGCCTCGGCTTTTTTCTGCGCTTCGGCTGCGGCTTTGGCGGCTTCTGCTTCTGCTTTTTTCTTTGCGTCTGCAGCCGCTTTCTTCGCTGCTTCTTCCGCAGCTTTAGCATCTGCTTCGGCCTTCGCTTTAGCATCTGCCGCCGCTTTCGCTGCCGCCTCTTCAGCTTGCTTCTGCTTTAACTCGGCCTGTTTTGCGGCTTCTTCAGCCTGCTTTTTCTGCTCCTGAGCCGCTAACCGCTCTTTCTCAAGTTGCTTCAGGCGTTCCTGTTCAGCCGCTTGTTTCTCACGCAGTTCTTCAGCAGCCTGCTGTTCCTTCATCTTGCGCTGTTCATCAGAACGCTTCGCGCTTGATTCCTGGCTTTGCATGCGTTTGTACTGCTCAACTACCGCACCTGAATCAACCATGACAGCGTCGATGGACGAACCACCGCCGCCTCCGGCTGAAGCTTCTATATTCTCATCGAACGAACTCCAGATCAGCGCCGCAAATAAGATGACATGCAGCACTGCTGAAATAATTATCGCCCGCTTGAGCTTGTCGTTTTGTTCGGTTGCCTTTGACACTCTCGGTTTCCAAAAACTGTTCGCCTGTTACCCGCTCTCTTTCAAGCAAGGGAAACGCAGATGTTTAGATAGGCTGCGTCATTAAACCAACCGATTTCACACCCGCACTATGTAACAAGTTCAGTGCTTTAATTATTTCATCGTAAGGCACATCTTTTGCGCCACCGATCAGAAAGACCGTTTTCGGGTTGGCCTTGAAACGGCTGGACACTTCCGCCACCACCTGCTCTGGTGGTAAACGCTCCAGGCGATCTTTCTCAACCACCACGGTGTACTGACCAATACCAGACACTTCAACAATCACTGGCGGATTATCGTTACTGCTCACCGCCTGTGATTCAGTAGCGTCTGGCAGATCGACCTCCACGCTCTGGGTGATGATGGGCGCTGTCGCCATAAAGATCAGCAACAGCACCAGCAGTACGTCCAGCAACGGTACAATGTTGATTTCGGACTTGAGATCGCGACGACCTCGTCCACGCGCTCTGGCCATGGCTTACCCCTTGTTGCTCTCGCTAACGGTAAACGCCTGGCGGTGCAGAATCGCGGTAAACTCTTCCATAAAGTTGTCGTAATTCAGTTCCAGTTTGTTTACGCGCTGGTTGAGGCGGTTATAAGCCATTACCGCCGGAATTGCGGCGAACAGACCAATTGCAGTCGCAATCAACGCTTCTGCGATACCGGGCGCAACCATTTGCAGTGTTGCTTGTTTTACCGCCCCGAGGGCGATAAAGGCGTGCATGATCCCCCAGACCGTACCAAACAGACCAATATACGGGCTGATGGAGCCAACCGTACCGAGGAACGGAATGTGCGTTTCCAGATTTTCAAGTTCACGGTTCATGGAGATACGCATAGCACGCGACGCCCCTTCCACTACGGCTTCCGGCGCATGGCTATTGGCACGATGCAGGCGCACAAACTCTTTGAACCCGCTGTAAAAGATTTGTTCCGAACCAGTCAGATTATCCCGTTTCCCCTGGCTCTCTTGATAGAGGCGAGAGAGTTCGATTCCAGACCAGAATTTATCTTCAAACGCTTCGGCTTCGCGCGCCGCTGCGTTAAGAATACGGGTCCGCTGGATAATAATGGCCCAAGATGCGATTGAAAAACCAATCAAAATCAACATGATAAGTTTAACCAGAAGGCTAGCCTTCAGGAACAAATCAAGGATATTCATGTCAGTCACTGCTTAAACTCCGCGACAATAGACTTGGGAAGCGCACGAGGCTTCATTTTGAGTGGGTCAACGCAAACAACCAGAACCTCTGCTTCATTCAGCAAAGTATTCTCGGCGTTGACAATACGTTGCGTGAAAACCAAAGAGGTGCCACGCATTGATGTTATTTCAGTCTGTATTTCGAGCATATCGTCGAGCCGCGCAGGTGCGTAATATTCCACCGTCATTTTACGTACCACAAAGGCAACGCGTTCAGCCATCAGCGCCTGCTGACTGAAGTGATGATGACGCAGCATCTCTGTGCGTGCTCTTTCATAAAAAGCGACGTAACTGGCGTGGTACACCACACCACCGGCATCGGTATCTTCATAGTAGACGCGAACCGGCCATCGAAACAGCGTTGTATTCACTTTACATCCCGGTAATGCAACAAAAGTTAGAGCTTTTAAACGCTGCTACTATACGCGCGCGATTGAGGTTTGGGAATGAGGGCAAGTTAAGGGAGCGTAAAAATTTATGGGCCTGGAGCGGCCCATAATTTTTTAAAGAGAATTCTGATTTAAAAGAAGAAGAAAATCAGCCCGACAATGAGAACAATATCGGCAAGCAATGGGCAAAAAATCCCTTGCCAAAGAACCTTCTGCGGACGAAAGCCCACGCCGTGAATCACACCAGCACAGACGGCCCACATCAGCAATAAACCATGCCAGATTTCCAGTTCACTGGTCTTCGCGGCAAAACGAGATGGGTCCCAAAACATACATCCTGCTAACAGAAGCGCCATCACGAAGGAAAGCGCCCGCAGGGGGCGCTTGTCCATTACCGCATACAAAGTCGCGATAATCTTACTCATCAGATGTCTTCTTGACCGGCTTTGCCTGATTCGACGTGTTCAAGCGCCAGCGCGGTGATTACCCCAAACGAACAGGCAAGAAGCGTTCCCAGAATCCATGCGAAATACCACATTTTTAGCTCCTTACTTAGTACAGAGAGTGGGTGTTACGTTCAATATCTTCTTTGGTGATACGACCGAACATTTTCCAGTAACACCAGGCGGTGTAGAGCAGAATGATCGGTACCAGAACCACCGCAACCCAGGTCATGACGTTAAGCGTCAGCTGGCTGGAAGTTGCATCCCACATTGTCAGACTTGCGTTCATCATGGTGCTGGACGGCATCACAAACGGGAACATTGCGATACCGGCTGTCAGGATGATGCAGGCCAGCGTCAGGGAGGAGAACACAAACGCCCACGCGGCTTTATCCATACGTGCAGTCAGGATGGTCAGCAGCGGCAGAACCACACCCAGTGCCGGAATAGCCCACAGAATTGGCGTGTTGTTGAAGTTAACCAGCCATGCGCCAGCTTCACGAACCACTTCTTTATTCAGTGGGTTAGAGGCTGCGTAATGGTCCATTGTCGATTTCACGACATAACCATCGATACCGTACATCACCCATACGCCAGCCAGTGCGAAACAGACCAGTGTCACCAGCGCAGCCACCTGAGCCGTTGCACGGGTACGCAGGTGCAGTTCGCCCACGGTACGCATTTGCAGATAGGTTGCGCCCTGAGTAATGATCATCCCTACGCTCACCACGCCTGCCAGCAGGCCGAACGGGTTAAGCAACTGGAAGAAGTTACCGGTGTAGTACAGACGCAGATATTCATCAACGTTGAACGGTACGCCCTGCAACAGGTTACCGAACGCTACACCAATTACCAGCGGCGGAACGAAGCTACCAATGAAGATGCCCCAGTCCCACATGTTACGCCAGCGGGTTTCTTCAATCTTGGAGCGGTAGTCAAAACCGACCGGACGGAAGAACAAAGACGCCAGCACGAGGATCATCGCCACATAGAAGCCGGAGAACGCAGCGGCATAGACCATCGGCCAGGCAGCAAAGAGTGCGCCGCCCGCGGTGATCAGCCAAACCTGGTTACCGTCCCAGTGTGGTGCAATGGAGTTAATCATAATTCGACGCTCGGTGTCGTTACGACCGAGGAAACGGGTGAGCATGCCCACCCCCATGTCGAAACCGTCAGTGACTGCAAAACCAATCAGCAGAACGCCAACCAGCAGCCACCAGATAAAACGCAATACTTCATAATCGATCATTTGACGACTCCTGTCTTAGCGTGCCGGCTGAGTAGTCGTGGAAGACTGCTCAAAGTGATAGCGACCGGTTTTCAGGCTGCTTGGGCCGAGGCGTGCAAATTTGAACATTAAGAACAATTCTGCCACCAGGAACAGGGTATACAGGCCGCAAATCAGCACCATTGAGAAGATGAGATCGCCTGCGGTCAGTGACGAGTTCGCCACAGCTGTCGGCAGCACTTCACCGATAGCCCACGGTTGGCGGCCATATTCAGCCACGAACCAGCCCGCTTCTACAGCAATCCACGGCAGCGGAATACCGTACAGCGCGGCGCGCAGAAGCCATTTTTTCTCGCCAATGCGGTTGCGGATGACACTCCAGAAAGAGAGCGCGATGATTGCCAGAAGCAGGAAGCCACACGCCACCATGATACGGAACGCAAAGTACAGCGGCGCTACACGCGGGATGGAGTCTTTGGTTGCCTGTTGAATCTGCGCTTCAGTCGCATCAGCCACGTTTGGCGTATAGCGTTTCAGCAGCAGACCGTAACCGAGGTCTTTCTTCATGCTATTGAACTGGTCACGAACCGCCTGGTCGGTAGAACCAGAACGCAGTTGTTCGAGCAGAGAGTACGCCTTCATCCCGTTACGAATGCGTTCTTCATGCTGCACCATCAGCTCTTTCAGGCCGATAACCGGGGTATCCACGGAACGCGTTGCAATGATGCCCAGTGCGTAAGGGATCTGAATCGCAAATTTGTTCGTCTCCTCTTCCTGATCAGGAATGCCGAACAGAGTAAAGGCAGCAGGCGCAGGTTGCGTTTCCCACTCGGCTTCAATAGCAGCCAGTTTGGTTTTCTGCACGTCGCCCATTTCGTAGCCGGATTCATCACCCAGAACAATAACAGACAGAACAGCAGCCATACCGAAGCTGGCAGCGATAGCAAAGGAGCGTTTAGCGAAGGCGAAGTCACGACCTTTCAGCATATACCATGCGCTGATACCGAGGATGAACATCGCGCCAGTCACATAACCAGACGCTACAGTGTGAACGAATTTCACCTGAGCAACCGGGTTAAGCACCAGCTCGGAGAAGCTCACCATCTCCATACGCATAGTTTCAAAGTTGAAATCGGACGCGATTGGGTTTTGCATCCAGCCGTTCGCAACCAGAATCCACAGTGCGGACAGGTTTGAACCGAGCGCCACCAGCCAGGTGACACACATATGCTGAACTTTACCCAGACGATCCCAACCGAAGAAGAACAGACCTACAAAGGTGGATTCGAGGAAGAAGGCCATCAGACCTTCGATTGCCAGCGGCGCACCGAAGATATCCCCTACATAGTGGGAATAGTAAGACCAGTTAGTCCCGAACTGGAACTCCATGGTCAGACCGGTAGCCACACCCAGAGCGAAGTTGATACCAAACAACTTGCCCCAGAACTTGGTCATATCTTTATAAATCTGTTTGCCGGAGAGGACGTAGACCGTTTCCATAATGGCCAGCAGGAACGCCATACCGAGCGTCAGTGGCACAAAAAGGAAGTGGTACATCGCGGTCAAGGCAAACTGTAAGCGCGACAGTTCGACTATATCTAACATCATGACTCCTTGCTCATCGCATGAAGACTCCGAGAGTGAACCCCGTTAGAAAGGGTCACACGCATGCCCCAATAGAAATTTGTTTGAACACTTTCATCATACCATGTGAATGCACACAAAAACGGCGTAAAGAAAGGTTGCAAACATGTTAATAAAAACTCAAATTGATCCCACGTATATATTACGCCGCAAAATCCTTACAATAAACAGGTTTTTGTTGAAGCAAATTTGCATTTTTCGACGGTGATCAATTTATAGCTAAATTACCGCCTTTCAGCCAATTTGATCGAGAACAATTTATCTCTTTTTGATGCCCATTTCCAAGACTTATACATTGATAAATATCAATTCCTACAAATTATGTTAATCATGTTTCAATAAGGTAACTTTAGTGACATTTATGTTTAAAATGTGTGAGTTATAAGGCTGAAATTAGTTTCGGTTGGCAATTAAAGATAAAAAGAGACGAAGCAAAAACAGCACGGTTGACCTTAATTCTTTTTTTGGTCACTGGCTAATACGACGCAGAGTTTCAGGATTACTAATAAAGGCATAAATCCACCCCGCTGATATTAACATTTAATTAACTTATAATTATATTATAATTAACTCACCCAGGGTTATTATTTTGTTAAAAATAAAGCCACATATACGTGGCTTGAGAGTGAAGATAAACGCAAAATTACCTGATGCGCTACGCTTGCCAGTGTCTACATCATCTCTGCAATATATTGAATTTGCCTGCTTTTGTAGACCGAATAAAGCGTTCATGCCGTATCCGGCATGAACAAAGCGCCCTTTGTCAACAATCTGGCCGCGCATATGTGGCTTCGGTTTGATTGCTATTCAGGCAAGCCGGTAACTGAACGTCCGTGACTGGCCGGGTAAAAAAGGCCCCGATAGATTTGAACCTTGATTTTCCTCGGTGGTAATGTGTTCATCCATCATCGTTTCTGAGCAAGAAATCACCTCGCGACTGAAAGCAACAGTCGCATCACAGGTTGCTGATTCAGCCGGATTAAACAGCCGTAAAATCACTTCTTGTCGGTCTTCAGCTTTCTTAAGTGCGCTTATCAGGCATCCCACTGGGGGCATTTTCAACAAACTATAACTTTCCGGCACGTTGAATCCGGCTTTGTTGAGCTTCATCGCATCCCATGGGATTTTGTTGTAACACTGTACTGGAGTCAGCCATGCTCGCGCCTGCTGAGCTACACCAGCGGCGGTTGGCGTACCGGTATAACTCAATAAACTTAGGCGACAAGAAAGCAGACCACGTAGTTGTGAGTCCGGGACTGGCATTTTAATTCCCGAAGGCCGCCCAGGCCTTAAAAACAGATCTTCTTTGCCCAGTAAGCCCACGCCACGCAGCAACGTAATGGCAAAGGTTTTCTTCTCTTCACCGATGACTTCAAATTCACGTAGCCCTTCGCTAAAGACAGCCATGCCGTTACGCCCTTCCTGTAAGGCTGCATAGTTGAGCATATTCCATACCGGAACCGGCGCTTCTTTCCAGCCTTCTTGCTGCCAGTTGTTCATTGCACTGTCGTTCACGGGGCGCGTTAGCGAACCAAACTGGGTATCTGCCAGAACACTATCGGTGTTAAAAGATGTAGGGATCAGGACGCGAAGGCGATGATCGTCAGCCTGGTTATCAAGGTTGATATCCACATCAATACGTCTGCTGTTATGACTCAGAGTGACAACCATCTCCACCCCTACTCTGCCCGTGGATTGCCGGACGCTTCGTTCCAACAAATTGAGCGGCACCGCCATGTCATAGCGGATAACAGCCCTGCTCTGCCAGGCCTCATGAGTAATCTCGCATTGCGGTTTCGCTGTTGCAGAAGTCATTACCCACTCTTCTTTTGCGGGTGAATAGTCATATTCATCACCATCATCAGAGCTTTCTTCAATTTGCAACACCCGGTCATAGCGCACACCGCTATCTTTATCTACCAGTTGTAGCGTTCCATTCTCATTGAGCGCAATTTGCCAGAAAGCATTTTCCAGTATCCCTTCAGCGTCACTTTTTGCCGCAATCACGTTGCCAGGCTGATTCGCTTCGATATAAAGCGTGCGATAGCCCATAGAAGGGACAATCTGGTTGATCTGTATATCAAACTCCATAAAGGGATCGTAATTACCGTAATGAACTATTTGCCGATCGATTAGGCCTGGATCGATCTCACGGGCATGGCGAATAAAATACGGTACAGGCTGACCGCGATCGTCTCGTAGATTAAACTGGCTGGCGCGCAGGCGCACAGTGGTGTTAATAACTTCTTCCCGCGGCCAGGGCATCAGGTTAAACAGCACGAGTTTGTCGGCATCACTCTGTGGCATGTTATCGGCAATTTTGCGCATGTAGAAACGCAGCAGATTATCCGCCATGTCTTCAGCCAGTTCGAAGCGGGCGACAATTTCGCGATGAACTTTGTCACTGCAACAACAACCGATACTGTCGTGGGCATGATTTTTTAAGATCTCTTTCCACATTTTCTCCAGCAAGCCGTGGTGGTATTCAAAACCCAACGTCCAGGCCAGCGTTGCCAGCGGTTCCAGCAGATTAACAATCTTATTTTCAATACGTGCGTGGGCAATTTTGATATCCATGCGCGTGGAACCGATGGTGCGATGTACGCGCATATATTTGCCATCGATAAATTCACCTTTCAGGGTGGCCAGACTTTCACGCTGCGCTTCGATCTTCTCAAATACCTCTTCAAAGCGGCTCATCACAAACTTACGTTGAGGGTAGATCTCACGTAGCTTATCCATCACTTCGAAGATATTTTGCTGCAATGGCATCTGGTCATGCCCATTCGGCAGCAAAATCTCTTTGGTTACAGACGCTTTTTCCAGCACGTCAAAATAACTGTCGAGGCGTTTACGTAATCCGTTTTCGTCGGCAGGTAAGTACTTACCGATGGCGTAGCCCAGCGGCAGCACCTGCGCCGTCACTTCGCTACCGTCACTGCTTTGCCACAAAAACTCGGTTTTATCAGTACCGTGGCGCTCCGAACATCCGCGCCAGAACATGGTGCGGGTAATGCCAAATCCATTGTAGATATGCGGCAGTTGCCCGGACATGCCAAAGGAATCTGGTAAATAACCTATTTTCATCGGCTCGCCAAACGCGAGGCAGTCACGCATTCCGTACATCAGATTACGGACGATGGATTCCGCAGAAACAATCGTGGTATCGGTCTGGGTATACCAGGGGCCGATAATCAACTTGCCGGCTTCTACCTGTTTCTTCACGCGGTCTTTGTTTTCCGGTTTCACCGCGAAATAATCTTCGAGGATCGCCGTTTGCCCGTCGAGTACGTAATATTTGTATTCGTTGTCCTGTTCCAGTCGGCACAGGATCTCTTCCATATTATTGACCAGCAGAATGCGTGACTCTTCGGTGGTGAAATACCACTCCCGATCCCAATGCATATGCGGGGTGATGTGAACGCGAGATACCGCTTTCATCGTCGTTTCCTTTTTGTTTATGGCATTACGCCATCAGTCAGATAGTTGCCATGCTTAACCGCGTGACGCCGCCAGATCAGGAGAATTGCAGTCGAGATTGCAGCCCCCACCAATGCCGCACCAAACCAGCCAATTGCCGCCATAACACCGCCCGCGCCATTATCATGAAGTAAAAAGAGCGAGAAAATGCCGGCACCGGGTGTCGAAAGGCCGATATTCATCGCACCGACAATAGCGCCCGTTACCATAGAGCCCAGCACAAACGAACCAATAACCCGCAGCGGATCTTCAATCGCCATCGGGATCGCCCCTTCGGTAATACCTGCCAGCCCTAACAGCCAGGTGGATTTCCCGGTCTCAATTTCAAACTCTTTAAACAGGCGCGGTGCGAGCATCGTGGAAGCGGTTACGGTAAATGCCGAAACCATTTTGACGGAGGCGAAAATGGCATACGGGCCGTAAACGCCGTTCGCCATTGCGCCCAGGCAGAATGCATAAGCGGCTTTGTTCACTGGCCCTCCAAGGTCAAAGGAACACATAAAACCGAGAATGGCACCCAGCAACAGCGCGTTACTTCCTGACAGACCGTTCAGCCAGGCGGTAAGCGAGTTATTGATCCAGGCGACAGGTTCTCCCACCACAAACAGCATCAGACTGCCCGCTCCCAACGTACCGAGCACCGGGTAGAGATAAAAAGTCAGGAATCCATTGAATTTACTGCTAAGACGCAAGTGATTTTTCACCCAGCGCATCAAGTAACCGGCTATCAATCCGCCAACGACCGCGCCGAGAAACCCGGAGCCGATCATGTTGGCGGCAAGTCCAGCCGCAAAGCCTGGCGCTAACGCCGGTTTATCTGCCAGAGAATAGGCGGTATAGGCCGCGAGCACCGGTACCATCAAAATTCCGAGCAGCCCGCCGCCCAGCTTGCGGTACATCCACAGCCAGGAGTTTTCTTCATTAAACAGATCTTGTAGCCCGAAGATTTGCGACAGTAATACCGCGACCGCCAGCACCGTGCCCCCCGCGACAATCAACGGTACGGCAAAAGAGATTCCGCTCAACAGTGCCTGTTTCAGCTCCGTTTTGACACTTTTCACCGGTTGCGTATCTTGCTGTACGGTACGCGTCTCATCGCTACGCTTGAGGGTAAGCGCTTGTTGGATCAACGCTTCTGCATGGCGAATCGGCTCGGCAACAGGCACTGAAAGCGCGGGAATGCCATTAAAACGCTCACTCTCCTTGATGGCGACTTCAGCCGCAAAAATACAGGCGGTTGCACTATTGAGTTGATCCGCCGTTAAACGCCCTTCAATGCCGTTAGCGCCTTGTTTTTCAACGTAAACATTTACGCCGAGTTTGCGTCCGGCTTTTTCCAGATATTCCGCAGCCATATAGGTGTGAGCAATACCCGCCGGACAGGCCGTTACGCAGACGATAGTTGGCGCGTTGGAAAAAGAGGCAGAAGGTTGCGTGCCTCCCTTGTCATCCAGCGCCGAGAGCAACTCATCAGGCGTCGTCGCCGACTGTATACGCGCCCGAATCTCATCATCCGCCAGGCGCGTGGTCAGCGCTGTCAGCAGTTGCATATGCGTAGTACCCGCTTCATTGGGGGGAATCGCCAGCAGCACCACTAAATCAACCGCTTCCGGGCCATCAACGCCTTCCCACTGAAGCGGCTCGCTGAGTGTGGCGACCGCAAACGCCGCTTCTTTTACCGCAGCAGTTTTGCCATGCGGCACAGCCAACCCTTCACCTAAGGCGGTCGGGCCAAGGCTTTCACGGCGATACACTTCTTCCAGAAATTGCTCAGTACTGGAAATTTTCCCCAGAGCAGCAAGACGTTGAGTCAACGCGTGGATGGCCTCTTCACGGCTGGTAAAGCGCGCATTCAGACACAACGCATCGCGGTGGGTCAGAGTCGTCAGATTCATCATGATCCTCACTTGATCGTTTTTATAGTCGCGCCAGTGTGCCCGATAAAACAATACCATTATGTGATCAATTTCACTTGATTGAAATTATTTGTATTGTATTTGTATTATTTACAGGATGAATTTATCGGGCATAATGGCTAAATTCGTATTAATGAGATACTAAAAATGGGACACAAGCCCTTATACCGGCAGATTGCCGATCGCATTCGTGAACAAATTGCGCGTGGCGAGCTTAAACCTGGCGATGCGTTACCTACCGAATCGGCATTACAAACAGAGTTTGGCGTCAGCCGGGTTACGGTGCGTCAGGCTTTGCGCCAGTTAGTCGAGCAACAGATCCTCGAAAGCATTCAGGGCAGCGGGACTTACGTCAAAGAAGAGCGGGTCAATTACGATATTTTTCAGTTAACCAGTTTTGATGAAAAACTGTCGGACCGTCACGTCGATACACACAGTGAAGTCCTGATATTTGAAGTGATTCCGGCTGACGATTTTCTTCAGCAACAGCTACAAATCACCGCGCAGGATCGTGTGTGGCATGTGAAGCGCGTGCGCTATCGCAAGCAAAAGCCAATGGCGCTGGAAGAAACCTGGATGCCGCTTGCGTTGTTCCCGGATCTCACCTGGCAGGTCATGGAAAATTCAAAATATCACTTTATTGAAGAAGTGAAGAAAATGGTTATCGATCGTAGCGAACAGGAAATCATTCCTCTGATGCCAACCGAAGAGATGAGCCGTCTGCTTAATATCAGCCAGACAAAGCCGATTCTTGAAAAAGTATCGCGTGGATATTTAGTTGATGGTCGGGTGTTTGAATATAGCCGCAACGCTTTTAATACCGATGACTATAAATTTACCCTGATAGCGCAACGAAAATCATCGCGATAAGCACAAAAAAGGCCATCATACGATGGCCAACCATGTCGAAACCGACAGCCCTTCGCCATTCCTGTAGAGGGAAGCGGCGAGGGCTATTTCTTATTACAGATATTTATTTCAGAACAGTTTTCAGTGCTTCACCGATATCCGCCAGGCTGCGAACGGTTTTCACGCCTGCGGCTTCCAGAGCAGCGAATTTCTCATCCGCAGTCCCTTTCCCACCGGCAATGATGGCACCCGCGTGGCCCATACGTTTGCCTTTCGGCGCAGTCACACCAGCGATGTAACCCACAACTGGCTTGGTAACATGCTCTTTGATGTACGCTGCCGCTTCTTCTTCAGCGCTACCGCCGATCTCACCGATCATTACGATCGCTTCGGTCTGCGGATCTTTTTCGAACATTTCGAGAATGTCGATAAAGTTAGAGCCAGGGATCGGGTCACCGCCGATACCAACACAGGTCGACTGACCGAAACCGTAATCCGTGGTCTGTTTAACCGCTTCATAGGTCAGTGTACCGGAACGGGAAACGATACCCACTTTACCCGGTTTGTGAATGTGACCCGGCTGGATACCGATTTTGCATTCACCCGGAGTGATAACGCCCGGGCAGTTCGGGCCGATCATACGAACGCCGGCTTCGTCCAGTTTCACTTTCACAGTCAGCATATCCAGCGTCGGGATGCCTTCAGTGATGGTGATAATCAGTTTGATGCCTGCATCAATAGCTTCCAGAATGGAGTCTTTGCAGAACGGTGCTGGTACGTAGATAACAGAAGCGGTAGCGCCAGTAGCAGCAACAGCTTCACGCACGGTGTTGAACACCGGCAGGCCGAGGTGGGTAGTACCGCCTTTACCTGGGGTTACGCCGCCAACCATTTTAGTGCCGTATGCAATGGCCTGTTCTGAGTGGAAAGTCCCCTGGCTACCAGTAAAGCCCTGGCAGATAACCTTGGTGTTTTTATCAATTAAAATGGACATTATTTCCCCTCCACTGCGGCAACAACCTGCTGAGCTGCATCCGTCAGACCTTTTGCTGCAATAATATTCAGGCCGCTGTCAGCCAGTTTCTTCGCGCCGAGTTCGGCGTTGTTACCTTCCAGACGTACCACGACCGGTACGTTAACACCCACTTCTGCTACCGCGCCGATGATACCGTCAGCGATCAGGTCGCAACGAACGATACCGCCGAAGATGTTAACCAGAACGGCTTTCACTTTGTCGTCAGAGAGGATGATTTTGAACGCTTCGGTTACACGTTCTTTGGTTGCGCCGCCGCCAACGTCAAGGAAGTTAGCCGGTTCGCCGCCGTGCAGTTTAACGATGTCCATCGTACCCATCGCCAGACCTGCGCCGTTAACCATACAACCGATGTTACCGTCCAGCGCAACGTAGTTCAGTTCCCACTGTGCAGCCTGTGCTTCACGCGGATCTTCCTGCGACTGGTCACGCATTTCGCGCAGATCAGGCTGGCGGAACAGTGCGTTGCCGTCAGCGCCCAGTTTGCCGTCGAGGCAAATCAGATCGCCCTGTTTGGTGATGACCAGCGGGTTGATTTCGATCAACGCCAGGTCGCGCTCCAGGAAAATGGTCGCCAGGCCCATGAAGATTTTGGTGAACTGCTGAACCAGTTTACCTTCCAGACCCAGTTTGAACGCCAGCTCGCGTCCCTGATACGGCATCGGGCCTGTCAGCGGATCAAGCGCAACTTTATGGATCAGGTGCGGAGTTTCTTCCGCCACTTTTTCGATTTCCACGCCGCCTTCGGTGGAGGCCATAAAGACCACGCGACGGGAACTACGGTCTACAACGGCACCGAGATACAGCTCTTTAGCGATATCGGTCGCTGCTTCAACCAGAATCTGGTTAACCGGTTGGCCATTGGCATCTGTTTGATACGTTACCAGACGCTTGCCGAGCCAGTTTTCTGCAAAAGCACGGATGTCTTCTTTGCTGTTTACAACTTTCACACCGCCCGCTTTACCGCGGCCACCAGCGTGAACCTGACATTTCACTACCCACGGGCCGGCACCGATTTTTGAAGCGGCTTCTTCTGCTTCGCGCGGAGTAGTACAGGCATAACCCACCGGTGCTGGTAAGCCATAGCGGGCAAAAAGTTGTTTTGCCTGATATTCATGTAAGTTCATGTGTTCTGTCCATCCTTCAGTAATCGTTATCTTTTAAACCGTAGACCGACACCCTATCCACGTCGGTCTACAGTGCAGGTGAAGCTTAAACTACTACACGTCCAGCAGCAGACGCGTCGGATCTTCCAGCAACTCTTTGATCGTTACCAGGAAGCCCACGGATTCGCGACCATCGATCAGACGGTGATCGTAGGACAGCGCCAGGTACATCATCGGCAGGATCTCAACCTGACCATTCACCGCCATCGGACGATCTTTGATAGCGTGCATACCCAGAATTGCGCTCTGCGGCGGGTTGATGATCGGCGTAGACATCAGGGAACCGAACACACCACCGTTGGTGATGGTGAAGTTACCACCGGTCAGATCTTCAACGGTCAGCTTGCCGTCACGGCCTTTGACTGCCAGCTCTTTGATTTTCTTCTCGATGTCTGCCATGCCGAGGGTATCGACATCACGCAGTACCGGTGTCACCAGGCCGCGCGGCGTAGAAACCGCCATGCTGACGTCGAAATAGTTGTGGTAAACCACGTCATCGCCGTCGATAGACGCGTTCACTTCCGGGTAACGTTTCAGGGCTTCAACCACCGCTTTCACGTAGAAGGACATAAAGCCCAGACGGATGCCGTGGCGTTTTTCAAACGCTTCACCGTACTGCTTACGCAGATCCATAATCGGCTTCATGTTGACTTCGTTGAACGTGGTCAGCATGGCGGTGGAGTTTTTCGCTTCCAGCAGACGCTCTGCCACACGCTTACGCAGGCGAGTCATCGGGACACGTTTTTCACTACGTGCAGCCAGAGCCGGTTGCGCCGCCGGAGCAGCCGCTGCCGGAGCAGACTCTTTCGCCGGGGCTTTCGCCAGATGTTTTTCCACATCTTCACGAGTCAGACGACCACCCACACCGGTGCCTTTAATGGCGCTGGCGTCGAGATTGTGTTCAGCCAGCAGGCGACGGATCGCCGGGCTTAACGCATCGTTGTTTTGCTCTTCCAGAGACGCCTGCTGGCGTTGCGCCGGAGTGGACGCTTTCTCTTCAGATTTGGCGCTGGTTTCTTTACCGGCGCTGTTGCCTTCACGCAGGCGACCAAGGATCTGACGAGACGTTACCGTTGTACCTTCATCTTCCAGAACCGCATCCAGAATGCCGTCTGCTGATGCCGGTACTTCCAGTACCACTTTGTCAGTTTCGATTTCTACCAGCACTTCATCACGTACGACTGCGTCGCCGGGTTTTTTATGCCAGGTTGCGACGGTGGCATCGGCTACGGATTCAGGCAGGTCAGGGACCAGAATATCTACGCTACTCATTGTGTATCCTTTATTTATTCGACGTTCAGCGCGTCATTAACCAGATCTTGTTGCTGTTTCTGGTGAACGGACATATACCCTACCGCCGGAGAGGCGGAGGCCGGGCGGCCTGCATAACGCAGAGAAGCCCCAAACGGAATCACTTCTCGGAAATGATGCTGGCTGCAGTACCATGCGCCCTGGTTGAGCGGCTCTTCCTGGCACCAGACAAAATCCTTGACGTGAGCAAACTGCTGCAACACTTCCTGCATCGCTTTATGCGGGAACGGGTAGAGTTGCTCGATACGCACAATGGCGACATCGTGTTGATTGTTCTTACGACGCTGTTCCAGCAGGTCGTAATAAACCTTACCAGAACACATCACTACGCGCTTCACGCCCTTCGGATCAAGCTCGTCGATTTCACCGATGGCTGGCAGGAAGGTGCCGTTCGCCAGTTCTTCGAGGCTGGAAACCGCCAGCGGATGACGCAGCAGGGATTTCGGCGACATCACGACCAGCGGACGACGCATCCCGCGCAGCGCCTGACGACGCAGCATGTGGTAAACCTGTGCCGGGGTAGACGGTACGCACACCTGCATGTTTTGCTCAGCACAAAGTTGCAGATAACGTTCCAGACGCGCGGAGGAGTGCTCCGGCCCCTGCCCTTCGTAACCGTGCGGCAGCAACATCACCAGACCACACATCCGGCCCCATTTCTGCTCGCCAGAGGAGATGAACTGGTCGATAACCACCTGCGCACCGTTGGCGAAGTCACCGAACTGCGCTTCCCAGATGGTCAGAGTGCGTGGTTCTGCGGTGGCATAACCGTATTCAAACGCCAGCACTGCTTCTTCAGACAGTACGGAGTCCCAGACGCGGAACGCGCCCTGCCCGTTATGGATGTGTTGCAACGGCGTGTAAGTGGAACCGTTAGACTGGTTGTGGATCACCGCGTGGCGGTGGAAGAAGGTACCGCGACCGGAGTCTTCACCCGACAGGCGAACCGGAATGCCTTCGTCAACCAGCGTGGCGTAAGCGAGGTTTTCCGCGCCGCCCCAGTCGAACAGTTTCTCACCGGCAGCCATCGCCTGGCGATCGCCATAAATCTTGGCAACGCGAGACTGCATTTCAACCGCTTCCGGCACCGTGCTGATGCGTTTAGCCAGTTCCTGCAGGCGCTTCATCTCAACTTTGTTCGGGTACTCTTCGTCCCATTCGTGGTTGAGGTACGGCGACCAGGTGAAAGAGTGCATGTTCATCGGACGCCACTCTGCTACCACGCAATCGCCAGCATCCAGCGCATCGCGGTACAGGTTAACCATCTCGGTGGCATCTTCCAGCGTCGCCACTTTTTCCTGCTCCAGCTTGTCAGCGTAGATTTTGCGCGGTGTCGGATGTTTTTTGATTTTCTGATACATCAGCGGCTGGGTTGCGCTCGGCTCGTCGGCTTCGTTGTGGCCGTGACGGCGGTAGCATACCAGGTCGATGAAGACATCACGTTTAAAGGTGTTACGGAAATCGAGCGCCAGACGGGTCACAAAGGCAACGGCTTCCGGATCGTCCGCGTTAACGTGGAAAATCGGTGCCTGAACCATCTTGCCGATATCAGTACAGTACGGCGTAGAACGGGCATCCAGCGGATTAGAGGTGGTGAAACCAACCTGGTTGTTGATAACGATACGTACCGTACCGCCAACTTCATAACCACGCGCTTTCGACATGTTCAGGGTTTCCTGAACCACGCCCTGTCCGGTCACTGCGGCGTCACCGTGGATGGTAATTGGCAGCACTTTGTTGCTGCTCGGCTCATCAAGTCTGTCCAGACGGGCACGAACAGAGCCGATAACGACCGGGCTTACAATCTCAAGGTGAGACGGGTTAAACGCCAGCGCCAGGTGCACCAGGCCGCCATCGGTCTGGAAGTCAGACGAGAAGCCCATGTGGTATTTCACGTCACCCGTGCCGAGGTGTTCTTTATGTTTACCGGCAAACTCGTCGAACAAGTCTTGCGGTTTTTTACCCAGCACGTTCACCAACACGTTCAGACGACCACGGTGCGCCATCCCGAGAACCACTTCCCGGGTGCCGCTGTTGCCAGCGTGGCGGATCATCTCTTTAAGCATCGGGATTAACGCGTCACCGCCTTCCAGCGAGAAGCGTTTTGCGCCAGGGAATTTTGCGCCGAGGTAACGTTCAAGGCCTTCAGCGGCGGTCAGTTCGCTTAAGAAGCGTTTTTTCTCTTCGCTATTGAAAGTCGCGCGACCAGACTCGATACGCTGTTGGATCCAGCGTTTTTCTTCGGTGCTGGTAATGTGCATATACTCGGCACCAATCGGGCCGCAGTAGGTTTGCTTGAGGGCTTCCAGCAGCTCGCCGAGTTTCATGGTTTCTTTGCCGCTGGCAAATGAACCGACGTTGAAGGTCTCCTGGAAGTCTGCTTCGGTCAGATCGTGGAAAGACGGATCCAGATCGGCCACTTTATCTTGCTGCCACAGTCCCAGCGGATCGAGATTCGCATGCTGGTGACCACGGAAGCGGTATGCGTTAATGAGCTGCAGGACTTTAACCTGCTTTACATTGGTGTCAGGGTCGGAGATCGTTGAAGAGTAACGTGAAGCGTCTTTCGCCAGGCGGCGGAAATATTCACGCGTTTGAGAGTGGAATTGATCCGGTTTGACTCCCGTACCAGGTAACTGCTGGAACGTCGAACGCCAGTTAGCGTCAACCGAGTCAGGATCGGTTAAGAAGTCTTCATAGAGCTGTTCTATCCAGCTCTGGTTTGCGCCAGAGAGGTAAGAAGAGTCCAACCAGGCTTTCAAAGCGCTGTTCTGCATCGTGATCCCTTAAGCATCTTTTTTATGCTTACTTCGCCGTGGATACTACCACGCACAGTTATGTGCGTGCCGGGGTTCACTTGCGAGCTCTTGTCTACGTAGTGGCTCGCGAAGGAACCTTTAAAAACTGTCTTAGTGTCAGGGGCAGTTTTTAAAGATTTCCTGAATAGCCGGGGGATTTCCCCGGCATCAACATTTAATTACGCATTACGTTGCAACAACATCGACTTGATATGGCCGATGGCGCGCGTCGGGTTCAGCCCCTTCGGACATACACTGACGCAGTTCATGATGCTGTGACAGCGGAATACACTGAATGCATCGCTCAAACCGTCGAGGCGGCTGTCAGTCTCGGTATCACGGCTATCGATCAGGAAACGATATGCCGCTAACAAGCCTGCCGGGCCGATAAACTTATCGGGATTCCACCAGAAAGACGGACAAGAGGTTGAACAACATGCGCAGAGAATACATTCATACAGCCCGTCGAGTTTTTCGCGCTGCTCTGGCATCTGTAAATGCTCGCGAGCTGGCGGATTTTGTCCATTATTCAACAGGTAAGGCTTAATTTTCTCATATTGCGCATAGAATTGTCCCATGTCTACCACCAAATCGCGGATCACCGGTAAACCTGGCAGCGGGCGAATCACAATCTTCTTGCCCGGCTGGTTGAGTGCCGAAATCGGGGTAATACAGGCCAGACCATTCTTGCCGTTCATGTTCAGACCGTCGGAACCGCACACACCTTCACGGCAGGAGCGGCGGAACGACAGGCTGGGATCTTTCTCTTTCAGCTGGATAAGCGCATCCAGCAACATCATGTCGCGACCTTCTTCCGCTTCCAGGGTGTAATCCTGCATACGCGGAGCATCATCAACATCCGGGTTATAGCGATAAATTGAAAACTCGAGTCTCATTTTCCTGTCTCCGCATTAGTAAGTACGAATCTTCGGCGGGAATGCCGGGCGCAGTTTCGGTTCCATGTTGACGCTTCGGCGCGTCATGGATTCCGACTCTGGCAGATACAGGGAGTGGCACAGCCAGTTTTCATCATCACGATCCGGGAAGTCGAAGCGGCTATGTGCGCCACGGCTTTCGGTACGGAAGTTGGCAGAAACAGCCGTTGCATACGCCGTTTCCATCAGGTTATCCAGTTCCAGGCACTCAACGCGCTGGGTGTTGAACTCGCTGGAAGTGTCATCCAGACGGGCATTTTTCAGACGCTCGCGGATCACTTTCAACTGCTCAAGCCCTTTCGCCATCGCATCACCTTCACGGAAGACCGAGAAGTTATGCTGCATACATTCTTGCAGCGCTTTACGAATCGCCACCGGATCTTCACCGTTACGATTATTGTTCCAGCGGTTCAGGCGATCCAGAGATGCTTCAACATCAGACTCGCTGGCATCGCGCAATGCGCCCTGTTCGGCGATAGACTCTTGCAGATGCAGACCCGCTGCACGACCAAAGACCACCAGGTCCAGCAGCGAGTTGCCGCCCAGACGGTTAGCGCCGTGTACCGATACACAAGCGATTTCACCAACGGCAAACAGTCCCGGAACAACCACATCTTCGCCTTTCTCGTTCACCGTCAGCGCCTGACCGGTCACTTTGGTCGGAATACCGCCCATCATGTAGTGACAGGTTGGGATAACCGGAATCGGCTCTTTCACCGGATCAACGTGAGCGAAGGTACGGGAGAGTTCCAGGATACCCGGCAGGCGGGATTCGAGAACTTCTTTACCCAGGTGGTCGAGTTTCAGTTTCGCGTGTGGCCCCCACGGACCATCACAGCCGCGACCTTCACGGATTTCGATCATGATGGAACGCGCCACCACATCACGGCCCGCCAGGTCTTTGGCGTTCGGCGCATAACGCTCCATAAAGCGTTCGCCATGTTTGTTCAGCAGATAACCGCCTTCACCACGGCAACCTTCGGTGACCAGTACGCCCGCACCGGCAATACCGGTCGGGTGGAACTGCCACATTTCCATATCCTGCACCGGTACGCCTGCGCGGATAGCCATGCCGACGCCGTCGCCAGTGTTAATGTGGGCGTTAGTGGTGGACTGATAAATACGCCCTGCCCCGCCAGTCGCCAGCACGGTAGCGCGGGCTTTGAAATAAACCACTTCACCAGTTTCGATGCACAGTGCAGTACAACCCACCACCGCGCCATCCTGGTTTTTCACCAGATCCAGCGCATACCACTCGGAGAAAATAGTGGTGTGGTTTTTCAGGTTCTGCTGATAAAGGGTATGCAACAGTGCGTGACCGGTACGGTCAGCTGCTGCCGCAGTGCGTGCCGCCTGCTCGCCGCCGAAGTTTTTCGACTGACCGCCAAACGGACGTTGATAGATACGACCATCATCAAGACGCGAGAACGGCAGGCCCATGTGTTCGAGTTCCAGAATCGCTTCCGGCCCGGTTTTACACATATATTCAATCGCGTCCTGGTCACCGATATAGTCCGAACCTTTTACGGTGTCGTACATATGCCATTCCCAGTTATCTTCATGGGTATTACCCAGCGCAACGGTAATGCCGCCTTGCGCAGAAACGGTATGGGAACGGGTCGGGAAGACTTTAGAGAGCAGCGCACAGGTTTGACCGCTCTGGGAAATTTGCAGCGCCGCGCGCATACCTGCGCCACCGGCACCAATCACAACTGCATCAAATTCTCTGACTGGCAATTTCATCACACACCCCACACCACAACGAATCCATAAATCACGTAAACCACCAGAGCAACGACAATCACCAGTTGCAGCATCAGGCGCAAGGCCAGCGGTTTAACGTAGTCGGTCAACACCTGCCACATGCCGATCCAGGCATGGATCAAGATAGAAAACAGCGCCAGCAGGGTGAACACTTTGGTGAACGCAGAGGCGAAGAAACCGATCCAGACTTCATATGTCAGCTCGCCACTGGTAGCGAAAAAACCGACCATATAAATGATGTAGAGCGTCAGGACGATAGCGGTAGCGCGAACGAGGATGAAATCATGTACGCCATTGCGTCCTAATGCGGAGGCGTTGCTTACCATACGAGGACTCCTGCGAGAAGTGAAAGCACGACAGTAATAACAAAGGAGATTTTGGCGGAGCGTTTACCCGCTTCGAATGTTTCTTCCAGATAGCCAAAATCCATCATCATGTGGCGAATACCTACGACGACGTGATACGCCAGAGCGGTAAGGATGCCCCACATGATAAATTTGACGAAGAAGCTGCCCATAATCGCGGAAGCTTGCTCGAAACCTTCAGGGGAAGAGAGGCTGGTACCCAGAAGCCACAGCAGGATGCCCACTGCAACAAAGGTGATCACACCGGAAACGCGATGGAGAATGGACGCTATCGCCGTGATGGGGAACCGGATGGTCTGTAGGTCCAGATTAACAGGTCTTTGTTTTTTCACATTTCTTATCATGAATAACGCCCACATGCTGTTCTTATTATTCCCTGGGGACTACGGGCACAGAGGTTAACTTTCTGTTACCTGGAGACGTCGGGATTTCCTTCCTCCGGTCTGCTTGCGGGTCAGACAGCGTCCTTTCTATAACTGCGCGTCATGCAAAACACTGCTTCCAGATGCGAAAACGACACGTTACAACGCTGGGTGGCTCGGGATTGCAGGGTGTTCCGGAGACCTGGCGGCAGTATAGGCTGTTCACAAAATCATTACAATTAACCTACATATAGTTTGTCGGGTTTTATCCTGAACAGTGATCCAGGTCACGATAACAACATTTATTTAATTTTTAATCATCTAATTTGACAATCATTCAACAAAGTTGTTACAAACATTACCAGGAAAAGCATATAATGCGTAAAAGTTATGAAGTCGGTATTTCACCTAAGATTAACTTATGTAACAGTGTGGAAGTATTGACCAATTCATTCGGGACAGTTATTAGTGGTAGACAAGTTTAATAATTCGGATTGCTAAGTACTTGATTCGCCATTTATTCGTCATCAATGGATCCTTTACCTGCAAGCGCCCAGAGCTCTGTACCCAGGTTTTCCCCTCTTTCACAGAGCGGCGAGCCAAATAACAAACGGGTAAAGCCAGGTTGATGTGCGAAGGCAAATTTAAGTTCCGGCAGTCTTACGTAATAAGGCGCTAAGGAGACCTTAAATGGCTGATACAAAAGCAAAACTCACCCTCAACGGGGACACAGCTGTTGAACTGGATGTGCTGAAAGGCACGCTGGGTCAAGATGTTATTGATATCCGTACTCTCGGTTCAAAAGGTGTGTTCACCTTTGACCCAGGCTTCACTTCAACCGCATCCTGCGAATCTAAAATTACTTTTATTGATGGTGATGAAGGTATTTTGCTGCACCGCGGTTTCCCGATCGATCAGCTGGCGACCGATTCTAACTACCTGGAAGTTTGTTACATCCTGCTGAATGGTGAAAAACCGACTCAGGAACAGTATGACGAATTTAAAACTACGGTGACCCGTCATACCATGATCCACGAGCAGATTACCCGTCTGTTCCACGCTTTCCGTCGCGACTCACATCCAATGGCAGTCATGTGTGGTATTACCGGCGCGCTGGCGGCGTTCTATCACGACTCGCTGGATGTTAACAATCCTCGTCATCGTGAAATTGCCGCGTTCCGCCTGCTGTCGAAAATGCCGACCATGGCCGCGATGTGTTACAAGTATTCCATTGGTCAGCCATTTGTTTATCCGCGCAACGATCTCTCCTATGCCGGTAACTTCCTGAATATGATGTTCTCCACGCCGTGCGAACCGTATGAAGTTAATCCGATTCTGGAACGTGCTATGGACCGTATTCTGATCCTGCACGCTGACCATGAACAGAACGCCTCTACCTCCACCGTGCGTACCGCTGGCTCTTCGGGTGCGAACCCGTTTGCCTGTATCGCAGCAGGTATTGCTTCACTGTGGGGACCTGCGCACGGTGGTGCTAACGAAGCGGCGCTGAAAATGCTGGAAGAAATTAGCTCCGTTAAACACATTCCGGAATTTGTTCGTCGTGCGAAAGATAAAAATGATTCTTTCCGCCTGATGGGCTTCGGTCACCGCGTGTACAAAAATTACGACCCGCGCGCCACCGTAATGCGTGAAACCTGCCATGAAGTTCTGAAAGAGCTGGGCACCAAAGATGACCTGCTGGAAGTGGCTATGGAGCTGGAAAACATCGCGCTGAACGACCCGTACTTTATCGAGAAGAAACTGTACCCGAACGTCGATTTCTACTCTGGTATCATCCTGAAAGCGATGGGTATTCCGTCTTCCATGTTCACCGTCATTTTCGCAATGGCACGTACCGTTGGCTGGATCGCCCACTGGAGCGAAATGCACAGTGACGGTATGAAGATTGCCCGTCCGCGTCAGCTGTATACAGGATATGAAAAACGCGACTTTAAAAGCGATATCAAGCGTTAATGGTTGATTGCTAAGTTGTAAATATTTTAACCCGCCGTTCAAATGGCGGGTTAATTTTTATATGCCTAAACACAAAAAATTGTAAAAATAAAATCCACTATCGGACATTCATATATTCTAAAAAAAAATATATCGGTATAAATTATAAACAAATCGATGATTTTTAATCATCTATCTTCCTCTCAGTTACATGAATAAACCACCAAATATAGCGCACCCCTATAATTTCCAATACTTTATTCATCAAACATTTAATTCATACCATCAATTAATTACTTTTACATTTAATAAAATTAATAATATTTTTAAGAAAAACTAAAAACATTCGACAATCAAATAAGATATTCTTGCACCGATATACTTTTTTCTTTTCTGTTAAAGGACTCCGTTATGTTTAAAGGACAAAAAACATTGGCCGCACTGGCCGTATCTCTGCTGTTCACAGCACCTGTTTATGCGGCTGATGAAGGATCCGGTGAAATTCACTTTAAAGGTGAAGTTATTGAAGCACCGTGTGAAATACATCAGGATGATATTGATAAAGAGGTTGAACTCGGTCAGGTGACCACCAGCCACATTAATCAGTCACATCACAGCGATGCCGTTGCTGTCGACCTGCGCTTAGTCAACTGTGATCTGGAAAACTCCAGCAACGGTTCCGGTGGCAAGATTTCTAAAGTTGCAGTCACCTTTGATAGCTCAGCGAAAACCACCGGCGCAGATCCGATTCTCAACAACACCAGCACGGGTGAAGCCACCGGCGTCGGCGTACGTTTAATGAATAAAGATCAAAGCAATATCGTTTTAGGCACCGCTACTCCAGATATCGACCTGGCTCCGACCTCCAGCGAACAAACGCTGAATTTCTTTGCCTGGATGGAACAAATTGATCAGGCTACACCTGTAACGCCAGGCGCAGTTACGGCGAATGCAACCTACGTGCTGGATTATAAATAAGTATTACTTTGGCGGCGCTATCGCCGCCTTTCATAAAATATTTATCAGGTATGGACACCGTGAATATTTATCGACTCTCTTTTGTATCCTGCCTGGTCGTGGCGATGCCTTGCGCATTGGCGGTCGAATTCAACCTTAATGTTCTCGATAAATCAATGCGCGACCGCATTGATATTTCATTATTAAAGGAAAAAGGAGTCATTGCTCCCGGTGAGTATTTTGTTAGCGTTGCGGTAAATAATAACCAAATCAGTAACGGGCAAAAGATTAACTGGCACAAAAATGACGATAAAACCATTCCGTGCATCAATGATTTACTGGTCGATAAATTTGGCTTAAAACCTGAAGTCCGTCAGTCGTTACCATTGATAAATCAGTGCGTCGATTTTAGCTCCCGACCTGAAATGCTCTTCAATTTCGATCAAGCCAATCAGCAACTAAATATCACCATTCCGCAAGCCTGGCTGGCGTGGCACTCAGAAAACTGGACCCCACCCTCCACATGGAAAGAAGGTGTCGCCGGTGTCCTGATGGATTACAACTTGTTTGCCAGCAGCTACCGCCCACAGGATGGCAGCAGCAGCACTAATCTTAACGCCTATGGAACAGCCGGAATCAACACGGGGGCATGGCGCTTACGCAGTGATTATCAGTTGAATCAGACTGATAGCGATGATAACCATGAACAGTCAGGCGAAATATCACGTACCTATCTTTTTCGCCCGTTACCGCAATTAGGTTCAAAATTAACCCTCGGCGAAACGGATTTTAGTTCCAATATTTTCGACGGTTTTTCTTATACCGGCGCGGCACTGGCAAGTGACGATCGAATGTTGCCATGGGAACTACGCGGCTACGCCCCACAAATTAGCGGTATTGCACAGACCAATGCCACGGTGACGATCAGTCAATCAGGCCGCGTCATTTACCAGAAAAAAGTCCCACCAGGCCCATTTATCATTGACGACCTTAATCAGTCTGTTCAGGGCACACTGGATGTCAAAGTGACGGAAGAAGATGGTCGGGTGAACAATTTCCAGGTTTCGGCAGCATCGACGCCCTTCCTGACTCGTCAGGGACAGGTTCGCTATAAACTGGCCGCGGGTCAGCCACGGCCCTCCATGTCACATCAAACTGAAAATGAAACCTTTTTTAGCAATGAAGTTTCCTGGGGGATGCTGTCAAACACCTCGCTGTACGGCGGCCTGCTGCTTTCTGGTGATGACTACCATTCTGCCGCAATAGGTATCGGGCAAAATATGCTGTGGCTTGGCGCGCTGTCGTTTGATGTCACGTGGGCCAGTAGTCACTTTGATACTCAGCAGGACGAGCGGGGCTTAAGCTACCGTTTTAATTACAGCAAACAAGTGGATGCCACCAACAGCACGATTTCCCTCGCCGCTTATCGTTTCTCCGATCGTCATTTTCACAGCTACGCCAACTATCTTGATCACAAATACAACGACAGCGATGCGCAGGACGAAAAACAGACGATCAGCTTATCTGTGGGCCAACCGATTACCCCACTAAACCTCAATCTTTACGCCAACCTGCTACATCAAACCTGGTGGAATGCAGACGCCTCCACGACCGCCAACATCACAGCCGGTTTTAATGTTGATATTGGTGACTGGAGAGATATCTCTATTTCGACGTCATTCAATACAACCCATTACGAAGATAAAGATCGCGACAACCAGATTTACCTGTCGATTTCGCTCCCCTTCGGTAACGGTGGTCGGGTTGGCTATGACATGCAAAACAGTAGCCACAGCACCACACACCGCATGTCGTGGAACGATACGCTGGATGAACGTAATAGCTGGGGCATGTCTGCCGGACTGCAATCCGACCGTCCGGACAATGGAGCCCAGGTGAGCGGTAACTATCAGCATCTGAGTTCAGCGGGTGAGTGGGATATTTCTGGTACCTATGCCGCCAATGATTACAGTTCCGTCAGCAGCAGCTGGAGCGGTTCTTTCACCGCAACCCAATATGGTGCAGCGTTTCATCGCCGCAGCTCCACCAATGAACCACGCCTGATGGTCAGCACCGATGGCGTGGCAGATATTCCGGTTCAGGGCAATCTCGACTACACCAACCATTTTGGCATTGCGGTGGTGCCGGTGATTTCCAGTTACCAGCCTTCCACCGTGGCGGTGAACATGAATGACTTACCCGACGGAGTAACAGTTGCAGAAAACGTTATCAAAGAAACGTGGATTGAAGGCGCGATAGGTTACAAATCACTGGCTTCCCGTTCCGGTAAAGACGTTAACGTCATCATTCGCAACGCCAGCGGTCAGTTTCCTCCCCTCGGAGCGGATATCCGCCAGGATGACAGCGGCATTAGCGTGGGGATGGTTGGCGAGAAAGGACATGCCTGGTTAAGCGGAGTCGCTGAAAATCAAAAGTTTACCGTGGTCTGGGGTGATAGCCAGCATTGCTCGCTCCATCTTCCTGAACATATGGAAGACACCGCAAATCGCCTGATTTTACCTTGTCATTAATTAAGGAAATGAAAATGACATTTATGAAAGGACTACCCCTTTTGTTGTTGGTTGCCAGTCTGTGCAGCCACGCTGCACTACAACCCGATCGCACTCGTATTGTGTTTAACGCTAATGATAAAGCTACCAGTCTGCGGGTGGATAATCGTAGCGATAAACTCCCCTACCTCGCTTATTCCTGGCTCGAAAATGAAAAAGGGGAGAAAAGCGATGATCTTCTGGTCGCCCTGCCGCCGATACAACGTCTGGAACCGAAAGCAACAACGCAGGTACGGATAGTAAAGCAAGCCTCGACCACAAAATTACCGGGCGATCGCGAAACGCTATTTTTCTACAATATGCGTGAAATTCCTCCCGCCCCGGAAAAAAACAGCGACCATGCCGTTCTGCAAGTCGCCATTCAGAGTCGTATCAAGGTGTTCTGGCGACCGGCTGCATTACGCAAGAAAGCAGGAGAAAAGGTCGAACTGCAGTTACAGGTCAGCCAGCAGGGCAACCAACTGACACTGAAAAATCCTACCGCGTATTATCTGACCATTGCCTACCTGGGACGAAATGAAAAAGGCGTTCTCCCCGGCTTCAAAACCGTGATGGTTGCGCCTTTTAGTACGGTCAACACAAACACCGGAAATTATAGCGGCAGCCAGTTTTATCTCGGTTATATGGATGATTACGGCGCGTTACGCATGACGACGCTCAACTGCAGCGGACAATGCCATTTACAAGCCGTGGAGGCGAAGAAATGAGTGCTGGCAAGGGAGTGTTGCTCGTCATCTGTCTGTTATTTCTGCCGTTGAAGTCTGCGCTTGCCCTGAACTGCTACTTTGGTTCATCCGGTGGCTCGGTAGAAAAATCAGAAGCGATTCAACCTTTTGCTGTACCAGGCAATGCCAAACTCGGCGATAAGATTTGGGAATCTGACGATATTAAAATTCCCGTCTATTGTGACAACAATACCAACGGCAATTTTGAAAGTGAGCATGTTTATGCCTGGGTAAACCCCTACCCGGGGGTGCAGGATCGCTATTATCAACTCGGCGTAACTTACAATGGCGTTGATTATGACGCCAACCAGGGAAAAAGCCGCATCGACACTAACCAGTGTATTGACAGTAAGAACATTGACATTTATACCCCTGAGCAGATTATCGCGATGGGATGGCAGAACAAAATTTGCTCGGGTGATCCCGCTAATATTCACATGTCGCGTACCTTTCTCGCTCGCATGCGGTTATACGTCAAAATACGAGAAATGCCGCCGCATGATTATCAAAGTACGCTTAGCGACTATATCGTCGTGCAATTTGACGGTGCCGGTAGCGTTAACGAAGACCCTACTGCCCAAAACCTGAAATATCATATTACTGGTCTGGAAAACATTCGCGTGCTGGATTGCAGCGTCAATTTTTCCATTTCACCGGAAACACAGGTGATTGATTTTGGTAAATTTAATTTGCTGGATATTCGTCGCCACACAATGTCGAAAACATTCAGTATTAAGACGACAAAATCACAAAATGACCAATGCACCGACGGATTTAAAGTCAGTTCCTCCTTTTATACCGAAGAAACGTTGGTTGAAGAAGATAAAGCATTGTTGATTGGTAATGGTCTGAAGCTACGTTTGCTGGATGAAAACGCCTCGCCTTATACCTTCAATAAATATGCTGAATACGCCGATTTCACCAGCGATATGCTGATCTACGAAAAAACCTATACGGCTGAACTTTCGTCCATTGCAGGCACCCCCATCGAGGCTGGCCCCTTCGATACAGTGGTGCTTTTTAAGATTAACTATAACTGATTTGCCATGATGCCCTTTGCAGCCGGAAAGGGCATCTCTTTCAGAAAATTGCTGATTTTCCCCTTTTCCTTGATTGCTGTTATTTTTTCCTGGCCCGGCTTTCTTTATGCTGTATCGATACACCAAAGAGAAAATAATGAGGGAGCGAAGGATGCCAGTTTTGCAGTGGGGAATGTTATGTGTGCTATCACTTCTCCTTTCTATTGGTTTCCTCGCGGTACATCTCCCGGCGGCGCTATTACTTGGGCCGATGATCGCCGGGATCATCTTCAGTATGCGCGGAATTACTCTGCAACTTCCCCGCTCCGCTTTTCTCGCCGCGCAGGCCATTCTTGGCTGCATGATTGCGCAAAACCTCACTGGTTCGATTCTCACCACGCTGGCCGCCAACTGGCCGATCGTGCTTGCTATTTTACTGGTGACGCTGCTTTCCAGCGCCATCGTGGGTTGGTTATTGGTGCGCTATAGCTCACTGCCTGGAAATACCGGTGCCTGGGGTTCTTCTCCAGGCGGCGCAGCGGCAATGGTCGCTATGGCGCAAGATTACGGCGCAGATATTCGCCTGGTGGCGTTTATGCAATATCTGCGAGTGCTGTTCGTCGCGGGGGCCGCTGTTCTGGTCACCCGCATGATGCTGGGTGATAACGCTGAAGCGGTTAACCAGCAAATCGTCTGGTTCCCGCCAGTGAGCATTAATCTCCTGCTTACGATTTTGCTCGCAGTCGTTGCCGGTACGGCGGGATGCATGCTGCGTCTTCCTTCCGGCACGATGCTCATCCCGATGCTGGCGGGCGCAGTGCTCCAGTCTGGTCAGCTCATCACCATCGAACTACCGGAATGGCTGCTGGCGATGGCGTATATGGCAATTGGCTGGCGGATTGGTCTTGGTTTCGATAAACAAATCTTACTGCGGGCACTACGCCCGCTACCGCAAATCCTGCTGTCGATTTTTGCTCTGCTGGCTATTTGTGCGGGTATGGCGTGGGGGCTGACCCGGTTTATGCACATTGATTTTATGACTGCCTACCTCGCCACCAGTCCCGGCGGGCTTGATACCGTGGCGGTCATCGCCGCAGGGAGCAATGCCGATATGGCGCTTATTATGGCGATGCAAACCCTGCGCCTGTTCAGTATTTTGCTGACGGGGCCAGCCATTGCGCGGTTTATTTCAACCTATGCGCCGAAGCGGTCGGCCTAGTGCTGGCAGCCTGGACACCAGTAAAACGGGCGCGAGGACAACGTGGTTTTCTCAATGATGCCGCCACAGCGTTCGCACAGTTCGCCATCACGATGAAAAACCTTAAAGCGAAACAGCGCCCCATGATGCTTATTCTCATCCACCTGCCCCCGCGTAGCGTAAGAAAACCGAGGAATCTCCAGTAACGCGTGTGCGAGTGCATCCAGTTGCGCCGCATTGAGATCTTTCGCTTTATGATTTCCAGTCAACCCAACCTGCCAGAGGATCTCCACCCGCAAATAATTGCCAAGCCCAGCCAGAAACGCCTGATCGAGCAGTAATCCTGCAAACTGACGGTTACGAAAGCGCGGTGACAATAACCGTTCCTTTACCACCTCCGGCGTCAGATTCGGATCCAGCACATCGGGACCAACGCGTTGTAAAAACGGATGCGTGGTCAGTTGTTCCGGCCTCAACATCTCAATATCCGAGGCGCTATAAAGCAGAATGGTTTTGTCAGCCGTTTGCAGTTTTACCCGCAATACTCGCGTGGTCTGCGGCTCTTCGCCGGTATCAACCACGCGCCAGACGCCGTAAAGCTGATTATGGCTGTAGAGCGTTAAGTCGTTGGAAAAATGAGTTAACAACGCCTTACCACGCGTTTCCACATGGGTAACGTGTTGACCGATAAGTTGTGATTGATAAGTTTTTAACTGCGGGAAGGCAAACCAGACATCAGTTAGTGGTTTGCCTTTGATCGCCGCCTCCAGGTTATCCGCTGCACGGCGGATCTCCGGGCCTTCAGGCATGGTGATATCCTTTTTTCATTCTTTATTAATCGGGGTTATGCTGCGACAACAATCTCCTTTTCGGCAAATGTAGAGCGTAGTCGGCGGGCGAACGCCAGTGCGTGCTCGCCGTCGCCATGCAGGCAGACTGTTTGCGCCGTGACCGTTGCCCATTCGCCGGTGATACTTTTGACTCTGCCGTGTTGCACCATCTCTAGCGTTTGCGCCAGCGCCTGTTCTTCGTTTTCAATCAACGCGCCTGGCTGACTTCGCGGCACCAGCGAGCCGTCAGCCTGATAACCGCGATCGGCAAACACTTCCTCGCGCGTTGTCAGGCCATATTGCTTGCCTGCACGAATCAGCTCGCTTCCTGCCAGCCCAACGAGAATCAATGCCGGATCGCAAGCGTATACCGCTCTGGCGATGGCGTCTGCCAGTTGTGCTTCTTTCGCCGCCTGGTTGTACAACATGCCGTGCGGTTTGACATGACGCATTACGCCGCCTTGCGCACGGGCAATCGTTGCCAGCGCGCCAATTTGATACAGCGTCTGGGCGTAAACGGTTTCTGGCGGCAACTGCATGGCGCTGCGACCAAAATTTTCCCTGTCGGGAAAACTCGGGTGAGCGCCAATTGCAACACCATTTTTTATTGCTTCACGCACGCAAGCCTGCATGGTTTGCGCATCGCCTGCATGAAATCCACAGGCAATATTGGCAGAGGAAACCAGCGTTAATAGCTCTGCGTCGCTGGCGCAGCCTTCGCCCAGATCGGCGTTCAGGTCAATTTTCATTGTGCAGCCGCCACGCTAATTGTTCAAAATAACGTTGCTGATCTTGCCGCGCTTTCAGTGCCTCTTCCAGTGAACACTGGACAAAATGAATCGGCTGACCGAGCGGAATTTGCGCAAGATGGTACATATCAGCCTCAATGATGCAGGCAATACGCGGGTAACCACCGGTGGTCTGTGCGTCGTTCATCAACACAATCGGCTGCCCGTTATGTGGCACCTGCACCACGCCCGGTAACAAACCGTGAGATAACAGTTCGCGATCGGTGGTGCGTTTTAAAATTTGCCCCTGTAAGCGATAGCCCATGCGGTTACTTTGCGAGCTAAGCTGCCAGGGCGAACGCCAGAATGCATCCTGCGAGGCACGATCGAACTCATGATATTCCGGCCCCGGCAAGGCGCGAATGCGGTTGCCCCACAGCAGCTGTTTAACGCCCTGCGCTTCCATAAAATCACGCTTCGCTTTGCCAATCGGGAGTCGGTCACCATCCTTCAGTAAACGGCCTTCCAGCCCGCCAATCCCCACTTTGAGATCGGTGCTGCATGACCCCATTACCGGCGGAACATCAATACCACCCGCGACCGCCAGATAACTGCGCATCCCGTGCTGCGGGCGTTTAAGCGTTAAACGCTGGCCTGCTTTCATCGGCAATCGCCAGCCGGTCCAGACGGCATTATCATCCAGCCGCGCTTCGCAACCGGCACCCGTCAGAGCAAACCACCCATCAGTTTCGAACTCAACAGTTAACTGACCGAGCGTGATCTCCAGCGCGGGGGCATTGGCGTCATTACCCACCAGTAGGTTAGCAATGCGTAACGCGGGCATATCCAGTGCGCCGCAGTGGCTGATACCCGACTGGCGAAAACCGTGACGACCGCCATCCTGCACAGTGGTATACATGCCCGCACGAATAATCTTCAGCATACTCCCTCCTTCTGCGGTACAAAGCGCACGCTGTCTCCCGGACGTAATAAGATGGGTTCGTCACGCGCCGGATCAAACAGGCTGAGTGAGGTATGACCAATCAACTGCCAGCCACCCGGCGTTGCCAGCGGATAAACACCAGTCTGCGGCCCGCCGATCCCGACAGAACCTGCCGGAACGAGTAAGCGCGGTTCAGCGCGCCGTGGCGTGTGTAGTTGTTCCGGCAAACTCCCGAGATACGGGAAGCCCGGTTGAAAACCTAAAAACCAGACCACGTATTCCACGGAGGAGTGCAATTCAACAACCTGTTTTTCGCTCAACCCGCAATGCGCCGCGACCACCGCCAAATCCGGTCCGCCTGCACCACCGTAAACCACCGGAATTTCAATAAAGCGAGACTCAGGTTCCAGGGCCTCGCTCTCCTCCCACCAGCGTTGCAAACGCTCTATGGCATCCAGCGCCAGCGACTCAGGATTACGCAAAATCACCGTAATATTGTTCATGCCGGGAATGGCTTCAACCACATTCGGCATATCCACCAGACGCTGCGCCAGTCGCCAGATCCGTTTCTGGCTAGCCAGCGTCACCGGCGGTTCCAGTTCCAGCACTACCGCCGTTTCACCTATCAGATAACAACGCGCTCGTTGCACTTTCGATCCCTCTGATTATTCGTTATGCAGGATTAGGAATATCAATAAAGGTCACATCAAGATCGGTATTTTCATTCAGCCACTCGCTCAATGCGCGAATACCACCACGTTCAGTGGCATGGTGACCTGCAGCATAAAAATGCAATCCCTGCTCGCGGGCTGAATGAATGGTCTGTTCAGAAACTTCGCCAGTAATAAAAGCATCCACGCCAAAACGCGCGGCGCTATCGATAAAACTTTGCCCGCCGCCCGTGCACCAGGCGACGCGCTGGACCACCTCAGGTCCGGTATCGCCACACCATAACGGCTTACGTCCCAGACGCGCTTCAATCCAGGAGGCTAGTTCCAGTCCCGGCACAGGCATGGTCAGCTCTCCCCACGGCACCAACGGCTCAATTTCGCCCATGACCGTGATCCCCAGTAACGCCGCCAGCTGTGCGTTATTGCCCAGCTCAGGATGTGCGTCAAGCGGCAAATGCCAGCCATACAGGTTGATATCATTCGCCAGCAACGTTTTTAAACGGTTACGCTTCATTCCGCGAATGACCGGAGACTCTCCTTTCCAGAAGTAGCCATGATGCACAATGACCGCATCCGCGCCCAGACGCACTGCCTCATCGAGCAAAGCCTGGCTGGCGGTGACACCGGTAACAATTTTTTGCACCGTCTCTTTGCCTTCCACCTGCAAACCATTCGGCGCGTAATCACTAATCGCCGCGCTGTTCAGTTTTTCGTTAATCAGTTGTTCCAGTTCGGTGTTTTTCATCTTCGCGCCTTCCGTATTCTGATAGCTACACCGTTAACATAGCGTTACCTCGCCAGTTCGTCGATAGCCAATCTTTTGACATATTAAGAAACAAACCCGACGCCAAAAGACGCAAATTGTTTATATCATCACGCTTCAGCTAATGTATATTTATGCAATCAGACAGCATATTGCATAAATAATCAGATCTGTATCAAAGTTTTAACTTTAAGGAAACACAAGCACGCCGCGCAACTATTACGTGACGTTGCCGTCAATTGTGGAATTATTATGAATAAACACGCATCACAGCCGCGCGCTATTTACTATGTCGTTGCGCTGCAAATCTGGGAATATTTTAGCTTTTACGGCATGCGTGCCCTGCTGATTCTCTATCTCACCAATCAACTAAAATACAACGATACTCACGCCTACGAGTTATTTAGCGCCTACTGTTCGCTGGTGTATGTCACGCCAATCCTCGGTGGCTTTTTGGCGGATAAAGTTCTCGGCAATCGCATGGCGGTGATGCTGGGGGCGTTATTGATGGCGATCGGTCATGTGGTGTTGGGTGCCAGTGAGATCCATCCGTCATTCCTCTATCTGTCCCTGGCGATAATCGTTTGTGGCTATGGTCTGTTTAAATCCAATGTCAGTTGCCTGCTCGGCGAGCTGTATGAGCCAACCGATCCGCGTCGTGATGGCGGTTTCTCGCTGATGTATGCGGCGGGTAACGTGGGGTCTATTATCGCACCTATCGCCTGTGGTTACGCCCAGGAAGAGTACAGCTGGGCGATGGGCTTTGGCCTGGCGGCGGTTGGCATGATCGCGGGTCTGGTCATTTTCTTATGTGGCAATCGTCATTTCACTCATACCCGCGGCGTTAATAAAAAAGTACTGCGTGCGACAAACTTTCTCCTGCCTAACTGGGGATGGCTGCTGGTTCTGCTGGTGGCAACGCCTGCGCTGATTACCGTATTGTTCTGGAAAGAGTGGTCGGTATACGCCTTAATTGTCGCGACTATTATTGGCCTGGGTGTACTGGCAAAAATTTATCGCAAAGCAGAAAACCAGAAACAGCGTAAGGAGCTGGGGCTGATTGTGACGCTCACCTTCTTCAGTATGTTGTTCTGGGCCTTCGCACAACAGGGCGGCAGCTCGATTAGCCTTTATATCGACCGCTTCGTTAACCGCGATATGTTTGGTTATACCGTTCCGACTGCTATGTTCCAGTCGATTAATGCCTTCGCAGTTATGCTGTGCGGTGTGTTCCTGGCGTGGGTGGTTAAAGAAAGCGTCGCAGGTAATCGTACCGTGCGCATCTGGGGAAAATTTGCTCTTGGTCTCGGCCTGATGAGCGCCGGGTTCTGCATTCTGACCTTAAGCGCCCGCTGGTCCGCAATGTATGGTCACTCTTCTCTGCCACTGATGGTATTAGGCCTGGCGGTGATGGGCTTTGCGGAACTGTTTATCGACCCGGTTGCCATGTCGCAAATTACGCGCATTGAAATTCCGGGCGTGACCGGCGTATTAACCGGCATCTACATGCTGCTTTCTGGCGCGATCGCGAACTATCTGGCGGGCGTGATTGCCGATCAGACATCGCAGGCTTCGTTTGATGCTTCCGGGGCGATCAACTACTCCATCAATGCATATATTGAAGTATTTGATCAAATTACCTGGGGCGCACTGGCGTGTGTAGGACTGGTACTGATGATTTGGCTGTATCAGGCGCTGAAATTCAGAAACCGCGCGCTGGCGCTGGAGTCATAATAGGCCAGCACCATACCTGATAAAACGCTCGCTGCGTTTTATCAGGCTCCTTTCCTCGCTTCTTCGTACGCTGCCAGCGTTCGCAGCCTTGCCTCTTTGTGATCAACTATCGGTTGCGGATAATCCAGCTTCACACCTGCTTTCTGCGCCCACTTCCACGGCTCATGCACCGCTTTCCCTGGTACATCGCGCAGCTCCGGTAACCATCGACGAATAAACTCGCCCTCACGGTCAAATTTCTCGCCCTGAGTTATCGGATTGAAAATACGAAAATACGGCGCAGCATCAGTACCCGTAGAAGCCGCCCACTGCCAGCCACCGTTATTAGCTGCCAAATCACCATCAATCAGCTGCGACATGAAATATCGCTCGCCTTCGCGCCAGTCGATCAACAAATCTTTCACCAGAAAACTGGCTGTAATCATCCGTAGCCGGTTATGCATCCAGCCAGTGCTGTTAAGCTGACGCATAGCGGCATCAACAATCGGGTATCCCGTTTTGCCTTTCTGCCAGGCCTGTAAATGTGCGGGATTGCTTTGCCACTGCACACGATCCGTCCAGGCAATAAATGGACGATGTTTACACAACGAGGGGTAATACGTCATCAGATGACGGTAGAACTCGCGCCAGATCAGCTCACTAAGCCAGACACTACCGGCCCCACCGTCCAGCGCCTGCGGCTGTTCAGCCAACAAGCGATGCAAGCACTGGCGAGGCGATAACCCGCCCGTTGCCAGGCTGGCCGACAAACGGCTGGTGCCTTCCACTGCCGGAAAATCTCGTTGTTGCTCATAATCTCCGGCACCGTTCTGGCAAAACTGGCGTAATTGCGCAATCGCCGCTTTTTCTTCCACCGGAAAATGCGCAGTATCGAAAGACTGACGAGGATAATTCAGCGTAATGGATGGCGAGGGCTCTATCGATCCGCTACTACGAACTTTTGGTGCAGCGACGCACTCCGGCATCCCTTCCCGCAGCCGTTTCAGCCAGGCATTCTTAAAAGGCGTAAAGACTTTGTACATCTCGTGATTGCCGGTCATCACCGCGCCAGGCGGCAGGATCACGCTGTCATCAAATCCTTCACACACCACGTTACGCAGCGCTCTTTCAACTTCCACATCCCGCGCCCGCTCATTCACTTCATACTGATAGTTATAAAACAGGTGGGTAACGCTGTTTTCCGCGCACACCTGTTTAACTATTTCGACACTGGCGACAAAGTCATCCACTTCACGGAACAATAAAGGAATACCTTTTTCCGCAAGCGCTATTTGTAGCCCATTCAGTTGAGCATTGATAAGTTCAGCCTGACGCGGCGACATGTTATGCGTCGCCCACTGGCGTGGTGTAGCGATATACAACACCAGCACGCGTGCAGACGAATTGCGGCAGGCGGCAGCCAGTGCGAGATTATCGTGCAGACGTAAATCCTGGCGAAACCAGACCAGATGGGTAGTCATAAAACTCCTGAATGGCGCAAGTTAATCACACGCGGCCAAAGTTCGAAATAACGCTGCCCTGAAAGCCAGGCGTCAGGATAAAGCGCCATATAGTGTTTGATACGCATCAGCGGCGCAAGAAGTGGTTGCTCGCCACGGCGATAACTGTCGATAAGCGCCGCCAACTGCTGGCGTTCTGTGGAATCAATATGCGGGCGAAAATAACCCTGAACGTGCATCAAAACATTGGTGTGATCCCGCGTGTTGGCGGGGTGAGAAAGCAAAACAATTACGCGTTGGCGGTACTGGTTGTAAAAATCATCCAGATTTTGCCACCGATGAATATCAGCCACAAACGGGCCAAGTTTGCGGTATTCCGGCTGGGAATGCGCCAGAAAGACGAGTTTATAGCGGCTGTAATAATCATTGAGCGCCCCACGCGTTAGCCCATGTTCTTTCAGTCGATGTAACTCATGAAGGGCGAAGATACGGATTAGGGTGCTTTCATCAAATCGTTGCTGATTCATTACTGCTCCTGAACGGTTTACAGGAGTAAGTGTAGACGGCAGTATTGAAAAAACGAAACGAATAAATGAATTCGGTAAACAAATTCAATTATTCATAATAAAGTTCATAGTGGCGATAAATATACTCTAAATAATTCGAGTTGCAGGAAGGCGACAAGCGAGTGAATCCCCAGGAGCTTACATAAGTAAGTGACTGGGGTGAGCGAACGCAGACGCAGCACATGCAACTTGAAGTATGACGAGTATAGTTTCTTTTCTTCATCGCTCATGGCAGAAGCGTTTAACATGTTGCCATCAAATTTACCGATGATATTTTTTAATTTCAGTAACTGCAAAGAAGAAAAATAGTTACTCCCGATCAGATTACTCAATGCCAGCAATAACCCTCCATCATATAAATAGCCCGCCATGAGATTAATCTCTATCATCTCAATTGCTTTTTGTACAGCAAACGCTGGTAAGATATTCTGACGAAGCATTTTGGCAATATCATTTTCATCCAGTTCATCCAGTTCATCCAGTTCATCCAGTTCATCCAGTTCATCCAGTTCATCCAGTTCATCCAGTTCATCCAGTTCATCCAGTGTTTTATGCAATAAAGAGTTATACCAGTTTATTAAACCACTCCTGAAAGCGGATGAATTACATTCCAGGAGATAAATCTGTTTTAGGGTTTCTTTACTTTCATTTTATAGTGTCTTCATTTTCTACTATTTTTCTGATTAAATCCTATATCATTTAAAGCATTATCAAGCCAATCTTCCATGTTTTTAATTTTAGCCCGCGCATATAAATCATTTATAACATCCTCATAACGCCGTCCATCATTGACCATACAATTAGCTGTATGAGGTAGAACATGTATAAAATCAGACAATATAAAACAATCCTTTGAATTTCCAGAATTCGCTGCAATTCTGATATCAATCAAGCCTCTGGCAATCAATTTAAGAATAACACTAACATCTTGCATTTAAATTTCCATATCATCAAGTTAAATTTCAGTAGTAAATCGCCTATCTAAAAAAGATGAAATTAACATTCATAAATTTATTACAATATAAAAATCAAAAATATACGTCATCAGCTTCTACCGAAAACTCCATGGCTCCTAAGGCACCTAAATCAACACTAAATATGGTATCACTTTCCTTAGCACTCCCAACATAGATAAAATAGCCTAAATCCCCATCCTGGCCTATCAAGAAATAGTCAGGTTCCACTCGTTGAATATCATATGTTTCATTTCTTTCAATAAGATCAGCATAGTTATACAAATATAATGTTTCATGTTTCTTATTAGTTACTTCATAGGTCTCACTATCTTTAATTTCTTCTATCAAGAAACGTTTATACACTGGAGGAAATTTAACTGACATATCAAATTCAATTTTATTTATATATTCTATAATTTTATTCATGTTAAAAATACCTGGCCGGTTAATTATCGATTATTGTGATGAATATATATTCGCTTTTAATTTTCAATAACTCATCACGGAAATAAATATTGCTTTGTAGGCAAGCGCTAATAATACGTTATGAACCTGACTTCCGCCAGACATTCAATCTATACTCCAATTAATTCAAGTTGCAGGAAGGCGATAAGCGAGTAAATCCCCAGTCACTTACATAAGTAAGTGACTGGGGTGAACGAACGCAGTCGCAGCACATGCAACTTGAAGTATGACGAGTATATGTATTCATGACGACGTAGTGTTTCAGAAAGCCACTATCTGACTGGATACTGCACCATATACAACATTGTCGATTTTAAAAACACCTCTGATTCCGGTTCCTTATGCTGCGATCCTAACCAAAAAAAACCGCCAGCGTTTCCACTAGCGGTTTTCAATGTTTTCAAAACTCAGCAATCAGTAAAAATCACCGGTTGCCTTTTCGGCCTGATCCATCCACACCGGTTTATCGCTGGTTTTCGACCAGACGCGATGCAGGTAGCTGTAAAAGCGGGCGCGGTCTTTCCAGAAAAGCATGAAAGGCAGCGCCAGAACGCCCGCTGCAACCGCATAAGTACGGCGTAAAAAGATAAGCCATGCAGGATATTCTCTGTAGAGTTCCATACTTTTCTCCCCCTTTTGTATCTACCCGGTGAATGGCACCGGAAAAATGAATTTGTTTATCTGATGAAAATAGTACCGCCTTTTGTGTAATTTTACTACTCATCCGACCACTTATTTTTGCTTATTGATGGTTTATTTACATTCATCCTGTAATTAAGTTACACAAAAGTTAAATTAATACTAAACATTAGTTAAATCATGGCTTTTGCCATTTTTATACTTTTTTTACACCCCGCCCGCAGATTTTTGCGAAATCTTTGCAGCCAGAATTCTACCCTTCCGGTATCACTTTTAGGCCACTGGAGGTGCACTGTGAGTGCAGGCGTGATAACCGGCGTATTGCTGGTGTTTTTATTACTGGGTTATCTGGTTTATGCCCTGATCAATGCGGAGGCGTTCTGATGGCTGCGCAAGGGTTCTTACTGATCGCCACGTTTTTACTGGTGTTAATGGTGCTGGCGCGTCCTTTAGGCAGCGGGCTGGCGCGGCTGATTAATGACATTCCTCTTCCCGGTACAGCGGGCGTTGAACGTATACTCTTTCGTTTACCTGGCGTCTCTGACCATGAGATGAACTGGAAGCAATATCTTTGTGCCATTCTCGGCCTGAACATGCTGGGGCTGGCGGTGCTGTTTTTTATGTTGCTCGGTCAGCACTATCTGCCGCTTAATCCACAGCAGTTGCCGGGGCTGTCGTGGGATCTGGCGCTGAATACCGCCGTCAGCTTTGTCACGAATACCAACTGGCAATCTTACAGCGGTGAAACCACGTTGAGCTATTTCAGCCAGATGGCTGGCTTAACGGTGCAAAACTTTCTTTCTGCCGCCAGCGGGATTGCGGTGATTTTTGCCCTCATCCGTGCGTTTACCCGCCAGAGCATGAGCACACTCGGGAATGCCTGGGTCGATCTGCTACGCATCACGTTATGGGTGCTCGTCCCTGTGGCGTTGTTGATCGCACTGTTTTTTATTCAACAAGGTGCGCTGCAAAACTTTCAGCCTTATCAGGCTGTGAATACCGTTGAAGGAGCGCAACAGCTGTTACCCATGGGGCCTGTAGCTTCTCAGGAAGCGATCAAGATGCTCGGTACTAACGGCGGTGGCTTCTTTAATGCCAACTCGTCGCATCCGTTTGAAAACCCAACCGCACTGACCAACTTCGTGCAGATGCTGGCGATCTTCTTGATCCCAACGGCGCTGTGCTTTGCCTTTGGTGAAGTGACGGGCGATCGCCGCCAGGGGCGCATGTTGCTGTGGGCGATGTCAGTGATTTTTGTCATCTGCGTAGGCGTGGTGATGTGGGCAGAAGTTCAGGGTAATCCTCATCTGCTGGCGCTCGGCGCAGACAGCAGCATCAATATGGAAGGTAAAGAGAGCCGTTTCGGCGTGCTGGTCAGTAGCCTGTTTGCGGTCGTGACTACGGCGGCTTCCTGTGGCGCGGTGATTGCGATGCATGATTCGTTTACCGCTCTCGGTGGCATGGTGCCGATGTGGCTGATGCAAATTGGTGAAGTGGTGTTCGGCGGTGTCGGCTCTGGTCTTTACGGCATGATGCTGTTTGTCCTGCTGGCGGTGTTTATTGCCGGGCTGATGATTGGTCGTACACCGGAATATCTGGGTAAAAAAATCGACGTACGCGAGATGAAACTGACTGCACTGGCGATTCTGGTTACCCCGACGCTGGTGCTGATGGGCGCGGCGCTGGCAATGATGACCGACGCCGGACGTAGCGCCATGCTCAACCCTGGCCCGCATGGTTTTAGCGAAGTGCTGTACGCCGTGTCATCCGCCGCTAACAACAACGGCAGCGCCTTTGCCGGATTAAGCGCCAACTCCCCGTTCTGGAACTGTTTACTGGCGTTCTGCATGTTTGTCGGTCGCTTCGGGGTGATTATCCCGGTGATGGCAATTGCCGGTTCGCTGGTGAGTAAAAAGAGCCAACCCGCCAGCTCCGGCACGCTGCCAACGCACGGCCCGCTGTTTGTTGGCCTGTTAATCGGCACCGTGTTGCTGGTTGGCGCACTGACCTTTATCCCTGCCCTGGCGCTTGGTCCGGTGGCGGAATATCTCTCCTGATGATATTGAGTGAGCACTGAATATGAGTCGTAAACAACTGGCGCTATTCGAACCAACACTTGTCGTTCAGGCGCTGAAAGAAGCGGTGAAAAAATTAAACCCGCAGGCGCAATGGCGCAATCCGGTGATGTTTATCGTCTGGATCGGCAGTCTGCTGACCACCTGTATTAGCATCGCGATGGCAAGCGGTGCGATGCCTGGCAATGCGCTGTTTAGCGCGGCAATTAGCGGCTGGCTGTGGGTCACCGTACTGTTCGCTAATTTCGCCGAGGCGCTGGCAGAAGGCCGCAGTAAAGCGCAGGCCAACAGTCTTAAAGGGGTGAAAAAAACTGCCTTTGCCCGCAAGCTGCGTGAGCCGAAATATGGCGCTGCGGCGGACAAAGTTCCTGCCGATCAACTGCGTAAAGGTGACATCGTGCTGGTAGAAGCTGGCGATATTATCCCCTGCGATGGTGAAGTCATTGAAGGCGGCGCATCAGTCGATGAAAGCGCCATCACCGGGGAATCGGCACCGGTGATCCGTGAATCCGGCGGCGATTTTGCCTCCGTCACCGGCGGCACGCGTATTCTTTCTGACTGGCTGGTGATTGAGTGTAGCGTTAACCCCGGTGAGACATTTCTGGATCGGATGATCGCGATGGTGGAAGGCGCACAGCGACGCAAAACACCGAACGAGATTGCCCTGACTATCCTGCTGATTGCTCTGACCATCGTCTTTTTACTGGCAACCGCCACGCTGTGGCCGTTTTCCGCGTGGGGCGGTAATGCCGTGAGTGTAACGGTACTGGTGGCGCTGCTGGTCTGTCTGATCCCAACCACTATTGGCGGCCTGTTGTCAGCGATCGGCGTCGCCGGGATGAGTCGGATGCTGGGCGCGAATGTGATTGCCACCAGCGGACGTGCAGTTGAAGCGGCAGGTGACGTTGACGTTCTGCTACTGGATAAAACCGGCACCATCACACTCGGTAACCGTCAGGCGTCGGAGTTTATCCCTGCGCAGGGCGTGGATGAAAAAACGCTGGCTGACGCCGCACAACTGGCTTCGCTGGCTGATGAAACGCCGGAAGGCCGCAGTATTGTGATCCTCGCCAAGCAACGTTTTAACCTGCGCGAGCGCGATGTGCAGTCGCTCCATGCCACCTTTGTACCGTTTACTGCGCAAAGCCGGATGAGCGGGATCAACATCGACAACCGCATGATCCGTAAAGGTTCTGTCGATGCCATTCGCCGCCATGTTGAGGCTAACGGCGGTCACTTCCCTACCGATGTTGATCAAAAAGTCGATCAGGTTGCGCGTCAGGGGGCCACGCCGCTGGTGGTGGTGGAAGGTTCCCGTGTGCTGGGCGTTATTGCGCTGAAAGATATCGTCAAAGGCGGTATTAAAGAGCGCTTCGCCCAGCTGCGCAAAATGGGCATTAAAACGGTGATGATTACCGGCGATAACCGTCTGACTGCCGCCGCCATTGCTGCGGAAGCGGGCGTCGATGATTTTCTCGCCGAAGCGACACCGGAGGCCAAGCTGGCATTGATTCGTCAGTATCAGGCGGAAGGCCGTTTGGTGGCGATGACCGGCGACGGCACCAACGATGCTCCAGCGCTGGCGCAGGCAGATGTCGCGGTGGCGATGAACTCCGGTACTCAGGCGGCGAAAGAAGCGGGCAATATGGTCGATCTCGACTCTAACCCGACCAAGTTGATCGAGGTGGTACATATTGGCAAACAGATGCTGATGACCCGTGGCTCGCTGACCACCTTCAGCATTGCCAACGATGTGGCGAAATACTTCGCCATTATTCCGGCGGCGTTCGCGGCAACGTATCCGCAGTTAAATGCGCTGAACATCATGCGCCTTCATTCGCCCGACTCCGCCATTCTCAGTGCGATCATTTTCAACGCCTTGATTATCGTCTTTTTGATTCCTCTGGCGTTAAAAGGCGTGAGTTATAAACCGCTTACCGCTTCTGCCATGTTGCGCCGTAACTTATGGATTTACGGTCTGGGTGGGCTGCTGGTGCCGTTTATTGGTATCAAAGTCATTGATTTACTGCTGACCGTTTGCGGTCTGGTGTGAGGTTTACCATGCGTGGCTTACGTCCGGCATTATCGACATTTATCTTTCTGTTATTGATTACTGGCGGCGTTTACCCGCTGCTGACCACCGTGCTGGGGCAATGGTGGTTTCCCTGGCAGGCCAACGGTTCGTTGATTCGTGAAGGTGATACGGTGCGGGGTTCGGCATTAATCGGGCAGAATTTTACCGGCAACGGCTATTTTCAGGGTCGCCCGTCGGCAACGGCAGAAATGCCCTATAATCCACAGGCTTCTGGCGGGAGCAATCTGGCGGTCAGTAACCCTGAGCTGGATAAACAAATAGCCGCACGCGTTGCTGCATTACGGGCCGCTAACCCGGATGCCAGTACGAACGTTCCGGTTGAACTGGTGACGGCATCGGCAAGCGGGCTGGACAATAATATCACCCCGCAAGCGGCGGTCTGGCAAATCCCACGCGTGGCGAAAGCGCGTAATCTCAGCGTTGAACAGCTCACGCAACTGATCGCAAAATACAGCCAACAACCGCTGGTGAAATATATCGGCCAGCCGGTCGTCAACATTGTTGAACTCAATCTGGCGCTGGATAAACTTGATGAATAACGAACCCTTACGTCCCGACCCCGATCGTCTGCTGGAACAAACTGCCGCGCCGCATCGGGGGAAGCTGAAAGTTTTCTTCGGTGCCTGTGCAGGCGTCGGGAAGACCTGGGCGATGCTGGCAGAAGCCCAGCGACTGCGGGCGCAAGGGCTGGATATTGTGGTTGGCGTGGTAGAAACCCATGGGCGGAAAGATACCGCCGCCATGCTTGAAGGGCTGGCTGTTCTGCCGCCCAAACGCCAGGCGTACCGTGGGCGGCATATCAGCGAGTTTGATCTCGATGCCGCCCTCGCCCGCCGTCCGGCGCTGATCTTAATGGACGAACTGGCGCACAGTAATGCGCCAGGTTCTCGTCATCCTAAACGCTGGCAGGATATCGAAGAACTGCTGGAAGCTGGCATTGATGTTTTCACAACCGTCAACGTTCAGCATCTGGAAAGTCTGAATGATGTGGTCAGCGGCGTCACCGGAATTCAGGTACGGGAAACCGTGCCCGATCCTTTTTTCGATGCCGCCGACGACGTAGTGCTGGTGGACTTGCCCCCGGACGATCTGCGCCAGCGGCTGAAAGAAGGCAAAGTCTATATTGCCGGGCAGGCGGAGCGCGCCATTGAACATTTTTTCCGCAAAGGCAATCTGATCGCCCTGCGTGAACTGGCACTGCGCCGTACTGCCGATCGCGTAGATGAGCAAATGCGCGCCTGGCGGGGGCATCCTGGTGAAGAGAAAGTGTGGCACACGCGCGACGCGATCCTTTTATGCATCGGGCATAACACCGGCAGTGAGAAACTGGTCCGCGCGGCGGCGCGGTTGGCCTCGCGCCTGGGTAGCGTCTGGCACGCGGTGTATGTTGAAACCCCTGCCCTGCATCGCTTACCGGAAAAAAAACGTCGGGCAATTCTCAGCGCCTTACGTCTGGCGCAGGAGCTGGGCGCGGAGACGGCTACACTTTCTGATCCAGCGGAAGAAAAAGCAGTAGTGCGTTATGCCCGTGAACATAATCTCGGCAAGATTATTCTCGGTCGCCCGGCCTCGCGCCGCTGGTGGCGTCGGGAAACGTTTGCTGACCGACTGGCGCGCATCGCCCCCGATCTCGATCAGGTGCTGGTCGCGCTTGATGAACCACCCGCCCGCACGATTAACAACGCGCCGGATAGCCGCTCTTTTAAAGACAAGTGGCGGGTACAGATTCAGGGATGCGTGGTTGCCGCCGCGTTATGCGCCGTTATCACTTTAATTGCCATGCAGTGGCTGATGGCGTTTGATGCCGCCAACCTGGTGATGCTGTATCTGCTTGGCGTGGTGGTGGTGGCGCTATTTTATGGACGCTGGCCTTCGGTGGTTGCTACCGTCATTAATGTGGTGAGTTTCGATCTCTTTTTTATCGCCCCACGCGGCACGCTCGCTGTCTCTGATGTGCAATATCTGCTGACCTTCGCGGTGATGTTAACCGTCGGGCTGGTGATCGGGAACCTTACTGCGGGTGTGCGTTATCAGGCGCGGGTAGCCCGTTACCGCGAGCAACGCACACGGCACTTATATGAAATGTCGAAAGCTCTGGCGGTGGGCCGCAGTCCGCAGGACATCGCCGCCACCAGCGAACAATTTATTGCCTCCACGTTTCATGCCCGCAGTCAGGTGTTGTTGCCCGATGACAACGGTAAATTGCAGCCGTTAACACATCCGCAAGGAATGACGCCATGGGACGATGCCATCGCGCAGTGGAGTTTTGATAAAGGCCTGCCTGCGGGTGCGGGCACCGACACGTTACCCGGCGTGCCGTACCAGATTTTGCCGCTAAAAAGCGGCGAGAAAACCTACGGACTGGTGGTGGTGGAACCGGGGAATCTGCGTCAGTTGATGATCCCGGAGCAGCAGCGCCTGCTAGAGACGTTTACGCTGTTAGTCGCCAATGCGTTTGAGCGGCTGACGCTGACCGCCAGTGAAGAACAGGCGCGGATGGCAAGCGAACGTGAACAGATCCGCAACGCCCTGCTGGCGGCGCTTTCGCATGATTTACGCACGCCGCTTACGGTGCTGTTTGGTCAGGCAGAAATCTTAACGCTCGATCTGGCAAGCGAAGGATCGCCCCACGCCCGCCAGGCCAGCGAGATTCGTCAGCATGTGCTGAACACTACCCGACTGGTGAATAATCTACTGGATATGGCGCGAATTCAGTCCGGCGGCTTTAATTTGAAGAAAGAGTGGTTAACGCTGGAAGAAGTAGTCGGCAGCGCGCTGCAAATGCTGGAACCGGGTTTATCGTCGCCCATCAATCTTTCTCTGCCAGAACCGCTGACCTTAATCCACGTTGACGGGCCACTCTTTGAACGGGTGCTGATTAATCTGCTGGAGAACGCGGTGAAATATGCGGGTGCGCAGGCCGAAATTGGTATCGATGCCCACGTTGAGGGCGAAAATCTACAACTGGATGTCTGGGATAACGGCCCCGGTCTTCCGCCAGGCCAGGAGCAGACGATATTTGATAAGTTTGCTCGCGGGAATAAAGAGTCGGCAGTACCGGGGGTAGGGCTTGGACTGGCAATTTGTCGGGCGATAGTGGATGTACACGGGGGCACTATTACCGCGTTCAACCGACCGGAAGGTGGTGCCTGTTTTCGTGTTACACTTCCCCAGCAAACCGCTCCTGAACTTGAAGACTTTCATGAGGATATGTGACAAACGTTCTGATTGTTGAAGATGAACAGGCTATTCGTCGCTTTCTGCGCACGGCGCTGGAGGGCGACGGGATGCGCGTCTATGAGGCCGAAACGCTGCAACGCGGCTTGCTGGAAGCGGCTACCCGTAAGCCAGATTTGATTATTCTCGATCTCGGCCTGCCCGATGGTGATGGGATTGAGTTTATCCGCGACCTGCGCCAGTGGAGCGCGGTGCCGGTGATTGTGCTTTCCGCACGCAGCGAAGAGAGCGACAAAATCGCCGCGCTGGATGCCGGAGCGGATGATTATCTGAGTAAGCCGTTTGGCATTGGCGAATTGCAGGCCCGTCTGCGCGTCGCTTTACGCCGCCACTCCGCCACCGCCGCGCCCGATCCGCTGGTGAAATTTTCCGATGTTACCGTCGATTTAGCCGCCCGCGTGATTCACCGGGGTGAGGAAGAGGTGCATCTCACGCCGATTGAGTTCCGCCTGCTGGCGGTGCTGCTGAATAATGCCGGGAAAGTGCTCACCCAGCGCCAGTTACTCAATCAGGTGTGGGGGCCAAACGCGGTCGAACACAGTCACTATTTGCGTATTTATATGGGACATCTGCGACAAAAACTGGAACAGGATCCCGCTCGCCCCCGCCATTTCATTACTGAAACCGGTATTGGGTATCGGTTTATGCCATGAATGTTTATTCAATAAATGCGCTTAAATAATTATTAATTTATTATTAAACCTGCCAAAAATATTATTATTTGGCAGGTTTAATTTCTTAACGCAAATATAAAACACAAAATTACAACATTTAAATAACAAAACAGCATCTAATATGGCGCTATTCATAATTAATGATTTATTATTTGGGGTATGATCGTTTTTTGTTGATCTTCTTCACAGATTATAGCCATTTCATGGATAGAATAACTCTACCTTCAACTGACACAGCAAGAGGTAAAGGTAAATGGAAAATAATAACCGCTTAATGCCTCATATAAGGCGGACAACCCATATCATGAAGTTTGCCCATCGTAATAGTTTTGACTTTCATTTCTTTAATGCCCGCTAGTCTTCTGACTAAAGGGCACCCCAACGTACAGGTCTCCCTGACTTTAAGCATTACAGGTTAATACCTGTATTCCTCGGTGCTCATATACTGCTAACCCTTTTAAACTCTAAATAATTCGAGTCGCAGCACTTGCAACTTGAGGTATGACGAGTATAGCCAGTTACCGGGCTGGTCTGGGTTATTGCATCTGCAAAAAGCAAACTACTGATTTATTTATCAGCGGTGGAGCTTTGCTTTTTTTCCGGCGTGATCGATTTCTCCTTTGAGAAATTGAGGACCTGCTATTACCTGAAATAAAGAGATGAACAAAATGTCAGAATTAAAAATTGCCGTTAGTCGTTCTTGCCCGGATTGTTTTTCCACTCATCGTGCATGCGTGAATATAGACGAAAGTAATTATATTGACGTTGCCGCCATTATTTTATCAGTCAGTGATGTTGAACGTGGAAAACTCGATGAAATAGACGCTACTGGCTATGACATTCCTGTTTTTATTGCAACGGAAAATGAAGAACGTGTACCCGCAGAATATCTGCCACGTATTTCTGGTGTCTTCGAACATTGCGAATCACGTAAAGAGTTTTATGGACGTCAGTTAGAAACCGCTGCCAGCCATTATGAAACGCAACTGCGCCCGCCCTTCTTCCGCGCACTGGTCGATTATGTTAATCAGGGCAATAGTGCTTTTGACTGCCCTGGTCATCAGGGGGGTGAGTTTTTCCGTCGCCATCCGGCAGGCAATCAGTTCGTGGAATACTTTGGCGAAATGCTCTTCCGCTCTGACTTGTGTAATGCTGACGTAGCAATGGGCGATCTGCTGATTCATGAAGGTGCGCCATGTATTGCACAACAGCATGCGGCTAAAGTCTTTAATGCCGATAAAACCTATTTCGTTTTAAACGGTACTTCATCTTCTAATAAAGTGGTCTTAAACGCATTGCTGACGCCGGGCGATCTGGTGTTGTTTGACCGCAATAACCATAAATCTAACCACCACGGTGCGTTGCTACAGGCTGGCGCGACACCGGTTTATCTGGAAACCGCACGTAACCCGTATGGCTTTATCGGTGGCATTGATGCGCACTGTTTTGAAGAAAGTTACCTGCGTGAGCTGATTACAGAAGTTGCACCGCAGCGGGCAAAAGAGGCTCGTCCTTTCCGCCTCGCCGTTATTCAGCTAGGCACTTACGACGGTACGATTTATAACGCCCGTCAGGTGGTGGATAAAATTGGTCATCTGTGTGACTACATCCTCTTTGACTCCGCATGGGTCGGCTATGAACAGTTTATTCCGATGATGGCTGACTGTTCGCCGCTGTTGCTGGATCTTAATGAGAACGATCCGGGTATTCTGGTTACGCAATCCGTACATAAACAGCAGGCTGGTTTTTCTCAAACTTCACAAATCCATAAAAAAGACAGCCACATCAAAGGGCAACAGCGTTATGTACCGCACAAACGCATGAACAACGCCTTTATGATGCACGCCTCCACCAGCCCGTTCTATCCGCTGTTTGCCGCACTGGATATCAACGCCAAAATGCATGAAGGTGTCAGCGGTCGTAATATGTGGATGGATTGTGTGGTAAATGGCATTAATGCCCGCAAACTGATCCTCGATAACTGTCAGCATATTCGTCCGTTCGTACCTGAACTGGTGGATGGTAAACCCTGGCAGTCGTATGAAACAGCGCAAATTGCGGTTGATCTGCGCTTCTTCCAGTTTGTACCAGGGGAACACTGGCATTCTTTTGAAGGCTATGCAGAGAATCAATACTTTGTCGATCCTTGCAAACTGTTGCTGACAACCCCAGGTATTGATGCACGTAACGGCGAATATGAAGCGTTCGGTGTACCCGCGACGATTCTTGCTAACTTCCTGCGCGAAAATGGCGTAGTGCCGGAAAAATGCGATCTTAACTCCATCCTCTTCCTGCTGACTCCGGCAGAAGATATGGCCAAGCTTCAGCAACTTGTTGCCCTGCTGGTACGCTTCGAAAAACTGCTTGAGTCCGACGCGCCATTAGCAGAAGTGCTGCCTTCCATCTACAAACAGCATGAAGAGCGCTACGCCGGTTATACCCTGCGTCAGTTGTGTCAAGAAATGCATGATTTGTATGCCCGTCACAACGTGAAACAACTGCAAAAAGAGATGTTCCGTAAGGAACACTTCCCACGCGTAAGCATGAATCCGCAAGAAGCCAACTACGCCTATTTACGCGGTGAAGTGGAGCTGGTTCGTCTGCCGGATGCAGAAGGCCGTATCGCTGCCGAAGGTGCGCTTCCTTATCCTCCGGGTGTGCTGTGCGTTGTTCCGGGTGAAATCTGGGGTGGTGCTGTTCTGCGTTACTTCAGCGCTCTGGAAGAAGGGATCAACCTGTTGCCAGGTTTTGCACCGGAGCTTCAGGGTGTCTATATCGAAGAACATGATGGTCGTAAGCAAGTTTGGTGCTATGTCATCAAGCCTCGTGATGCGCAAAGTACCCTGTTGAAAGGGGAAAAATTATGAGTCAGGCTAAATCGAACAAAATGGGCGTCGTTCAGTTAACCATACTGACGATGGTCAACATGATGGGCTCCGGTATCATCATGCTGCCGACAAAGCTTGCCGAAGTTGGGACAATTTCAATTATCTCCTGGCTGGTGACAGCCGTAGGCTCAATGGCACTGGCATGGGCATTCGCAAAATGCGGTATGTTCAGCCGTAAATCAGGTGGTATGGGCGGTTATGCCGAGTATGCTTTCGGTAAGTCCGGCAATTTTATGGCGAACTACACCTACGGTGTCTCGCTGCTGATTGCTAACGTCGCGATTGCTATTTCGGCGGTTGGTTACGGCACCGAACTGCTCGGCGCGAGTTTGTCGCCAGTGCAGATTGGTCTTGCGACCATCGGAGTGCTGTGGATTTGTACCGTGGCTAACTTTGGTGGTGCGCGCATTACCGGGCAAATCAGTAGCATTACTGTGTGGGGGGTCATTATTCCGGTGGTAGGCCTGTGCATTATCGGCTGGTTCTGGTTTAGCCCGACGCTTTACGTTGATTCCTGGAATCCGCATCATGCACCGTTCTTCAGTGCAGTAGGTTCTTCCATCGCTATGACGCTGTGGGCTTTTCTCGGTCTGGAGTCTGCGTGTGCGAATACTGATGTAGTGGAAAACCCGGAACGTAATGTGCCAATCGCGGTACTCGGCGGTACGTTAGGTGCGGCGGTGATTTATATCGTCTCCACCAACGTGATTGCAGGGATTGTGCCTAATATGGAGCTGGCAAATTCAACGGCACCATTTGGCCTGGCCTTCGCACAGATGTTCACACCAGAAGTGGGTAAAGTCATTATGGCGCTGATGGTGATGTCCTGCTGCGGTTCGCTGCTTGGCTGGCAGTTCACCATTGCCCAGGTGTTTAAATCTTCATCTGATGAAGGCTACTTCCCTAAAATTTTCTCCCGTGTAACCAAAGTGGATGCACCGGTGCAGGGAATGTTGACCATTGTGATTATCCAGAGCGGGTTGGCGCTGATGACGATTAGCCCGTCGCTAAACAGTCAGTTCAACGTGCTGGTTAACCTGGCCGTGGTGACCAATATCATTCCGTATATTCTGTCAATGGCGGCATTAGTCATTATTCAGAAGGTCGCTAATGTGCCCCCCTCAAAAGCGAAAGTTGCAAACTTTGTTGCTTTTGTTGGCGCGATGTATAGCTTTTATGCGCTGTACTCATCCGGGGAAGAAGCCATGCTGTACGGTTCCATCGTGACCTTCCTTGGTTGGACACTGTATGGTCTGGTATCACCACGCTTTGAACTGAAAAATAAACACGGTTAAAAAAGCAAAGTAAAAAAGGGCGATCTTGCGACCGCCCTTTTTTTATTAAATGTGTTTACGCGTTTTTCAGAACTTCGCTAACAATCTCAACCGCTTCTTTCTCAATCTGCTTGCGATGTTCTTCACCGAGGAAGCTTTCGCAGTAGATCTTATATGCGTCTTCCGTGCCTGACGGACGCGCGGCGAACCAGCCGTTGTCGGTCATCACTTTCAGACCGCCGATAGAAGCACCATTGCCCGGTGCCGCCGTCAGGCGCGCGGTGATCGGGTCGCCTGCAAGGGTGCTGGCGCTCACCATTTCCGGAGACAGCTTAGACAGCGCCGCTTTTTGTGCGGAAGTCGCGGCTGCCTGCAAACGGTTGTAGCTCGGCGCACCAAAGCGTTTTGCCAGTTCGTTGTAGTGTTCCTGCGGGTTCTTACCGGTGACAGCGGTGATTTCCGCCGCCAGCAGACACATAATGATGCCGTCTTTGTCGGTGGACCACGGCGTGCCGTCGAAACGCAGGAAGGAAGCCCCTGCGCTCTCTTCGCCGCCAAAGCCGAAGCTGCCGTCGAACAGACCATCAACAAACCATTTGAAACCTACCGGGACTTCTACCAGCTTACGGCCCAAGTCATTGACCACACGGTCGATCATCGCAGAAGAAACCAGCGTTTTACCGACAGCAACATCTTTGCCCCACTGCGGACGATGCTGGAACAGGTAGTTGATCGCCACCGCCAGGTAGTGGTTCGGATTCATCAAACCTGCCGGAGTGACGATACCGTGACGGTCATAATCCGGGTCGTTAGCAAACGCCAGATCGAACTTATCACGCAGTGCCAGCAGGCCCGCCATCGCACACTCGGAGGAGCAGTCCATACGGATCGCGCCGTCTTTATCAAGGTGCATAAAGCGGAAGGTTTGATCGACCTGATCGTTAACGATGGTCAGGTTGAGGTTGTAATACTCGCCAATACGCTTCCAGTATTCGATACCGGAACCGCCCAGCGGATCAACGCCCAGCGTCAGGCCCGCTTTCTGAATTGCCGCCATATCAACGATATCGGCCAGACCTTCCACAAACGGCTGCACCAGATCCTGCTCTTTTACATGACCGGATGCCATCGCTTCGTCGAGGGAGATACGCTTCACGCCTTTCAGGCCATCGGCCATCAGTGCGTTGGCCCTGTCTTCCACCACTTTGGTGACGTTGGTATCAGCCGGGCCACCATTTGGCGGGTTGTACTTGATACCACCATCTTCCGGCGGGTTATGGGACGGTGTAATCACGATACCGTCTGCCAGCGGGCCACCTTTTTTATTGTGAACCAGGATGGCATTGGAAATGGCAGGTGTCGGAGTGAAGCCATTGTTTTCCTGCACAATGACATCAACGCCGTTCGCTGCCAGCACTTCCAGTACGGAAATGAACGCAGGCTCGGACAGGGCGTGAGTATCTTTACCCACATAGCAAGGGCCAGTGATGCCGTTTTTCGCACGTTCTTCAGCAATTGCCTGAGCGATCGCCAGAATGTGCGGCTCGTTAAAGCTGTGGCGCGCTGCACTGCCACGGTGACCGGAAGTACCGAATTTCACCGCGTGCTCCGCATTCCCTGCTTCTGGTTTCAGTACATAATATTGCGCCGTCAGTTGGGCGACGTTAATCAAATCACTCTGTTGTGCAGGTTGGCCTGCACGATTGTGGATTGCCATTGCTTTGTCCTTTGTCTGCAACGTTTTAGATAGTTCCGCAAACCTTCTCAATCAATTCCGCCGGGAATTGCATCGACTGCATGATGTGTTCGATCATGCTGCATTTACGGCCGGTGTTGGTGTTGGTGATCACCCAATACGGCGTGCCTGGCACATGTTTCGGCTTGGTCTGATTACCATTTTTCAGCAGCGTTTGTTCATCTGCCGCAAAGTAAACGCGTGTACGACCGTGCAACGATTCCGTTGCTTCGGCAAACGCCTGGGCGTCAAGAGAATATAGTGTAGACAACAGCAGCATAAAGCGATTGACCGCTCGCTTTTGCTCTGCGTATTCGTCCGAAAGCAGAAGTTCACGCATTGCGCGAACCTTGTCTTTAATCGTTTTGACCGGCTTCGCTTCGACGATAGCAGGTGACGCAACGCGAACCTCTTTCGTCACCGGAGCAGCAGGCTGTGATGCGGCGGAAAATTTCAACATACGCCGTAAAATGTCGGATGCGCTCTCGCCGATATGCTTAGTGTGGCTGGCAATATAGCTGTAGAGTTCATCATCAACTTCAATCGTTTTCATCTTAATCCAGTGCAGTGTCTTAGCTGAATACAAGTCGCCAGGAGTATATGAATAAATCCCGGCAGCGGATAGCGTCAAGCCTGGCTTGCAGAAAAACTCGGAATAAACCTTATTTGTTGCAGCCCTGTGGCACAATGGTCAACATAATACCCTAACCCGACAACGCGAAAAAAAGAACTTTGCCATGAAATTGAATATCCGCGCGCAAACTGCACAAAACCAGCACAATAATTCTCCCATCGTTCTTGTCCATGGTCTGTTTGGTAGCCTCGACAACCTTGGCGTACTGGCTCGCGATCTGGTAAACGATCACAATATCATCCAGGTTGATATGCGTAACCACGGTCTTTCACCGAGAGAGCCGGTAATGAATTACCCGGCGATGGCGCAGGATCTTGTTGATACCCTGGATGCACTGCAGATCGACAAAGCAACATTTATCGGTCACTCCATGGGCGGTAAAGCGGTAATGGCACTTACTGCACTGGCCCCCGATCGCATCGATAAACTGGTGGCGATCGATATCGCACCGGTCGACTATCACGTACGCCGTCATGATGAGATTTTCGCGGCTATCAACGCGGTCAGTGAATCGGACGCACAAACTCGCCAGCAAGCAGCAGCAATAATGCGCCAGCATCTTAATGAAGAAGGGGTGATTCAGTTTCTGTTGAAATCTTTTGTTGACGGGGAGTGGCGCTTTAACGTGCCGGTATTGTGGGATCAGTATCCGCATATTGTGGGTTGGGAGAAAATCCCGGCATGGGATCACCCTGCCCTGTTTATCCCTGGCGGCAATTCTCCGTATGTTAGCGAGCAGTACCGTGATGATTTACTGGCACAATTTCCACAGGCACGGGCGCATGTGATTGCAGGCGCGGGTCACTGGGTCCATGCTGAAAAACCGGATGCGGTATTACGCGCTATCCGTCGCTATCTCAATGATTAACGCAACTGATTAAAAACCCAGCGTCCGCGTCGCTTTCCGCGCGTGGGCGTTGGCGTGACTCATCGCGCTGATGTATTATGGCGCGCTATCCATCCGGGCAGAGGCCTGGCTGATTGTTTCCCCCGAAGTCACCAAGATCATGGCCAAAGAACAAACGGACCGTACGACATTAGATCTGTTCGCGCACGAGCGTCGACCGGGACGACCGAAAACTAATCCGCTTTCGCGCGATGAACAGCTGCGTATTAATAAACGCAACCAGCTAAAACGCGACAAAGTACGTGGCCTTAAGCGTGTCGAACTGAAGCTGAACGCGGAAGCTGTCGAGGCGCTGAACGAGCTGGCGGAATCGCGCAATATGAGCCGTAGCGAACTGATCGAAGAGATGTTAATGCAGCAACTGGCGGCGCTGCGTAGTCAGGGCATCGTTTAAATTTCCAGTTTCATGTAGCACAGTGTGCAGTCCTGCTCGTTTGCTGATTCCGCAAGACTGCCTGTTCTGCTATGATTGCCTTTATCCGTGGGCAATTTTCCACCCCCATTTCAATAAGTTTCAAGAGGTTATTTCACTCATGGCTATCACTGGCATCTTTTTCGGCAGCGACACCGGTAATACCGAAAATATCGCAAAAATGATTCAAAAACAGCTTGGTAAAGACGTTGCCGATGTCCATGACATTGCAAAAAGCAGCAAAGAAGATCTGGAAGCTTATGACATTCTGCTGCTGGGCATCCCAACCTGGTATTATGGCGAAGCGCAGTGTGACTGGGATGACTTCTTCCCGACTCTCGAAGAGATTGATTTCAATGGCAAACTGGTTGCGCTGTTTGGTTGTGGTGACCAGGAAGATTACGCCGAATATTTCTGCGATGCATTGGGCACCATCCGCGACATCATTGAACCGCGCGGTGCAACCATCGTTGGTCACTGGCCAACTGCGGGCTATCATTTCGAAGCATCAAAAGGTCTGGCAGATGACGACCACTTTGTCGGTCTGGCTATCGACGAAGACCGTCAGCCGGAACTGACCGCTGAACGTGTAGAAAAATGGGTTAAACAGATTTCTGAAGAGTTGCATCTCGACGAAATTCTCAATGCCTGATGTGATGCGGCGTAGACTCATGTCTACGCCGTATTAATAGATAATGCCAATCAAAATAATTGCTACAAATTTGTAACTTTTGCTGTTGTACCTGTACAATGTCCCGGTGTTCAAGTGGCCTTGCCGTTGTAAATGTAAGCTGTGCCACGTTTTTATTAACAATATTTGCCAGGGACTTGTGGTTTTCATTTAGGCGTGGCAATTCTATAATGATACGCATTATCTCAAGAGCAAATTCTGTCACTTCTTCTAATGAAGTGAACCGCTTAGTAACAGGACAGATTCCGCATGACTGATAACAATACCGCCCTAAAGAAAGCTGGCCTGAAAGTAACGCTTCCTCGTTTAAAAATCCTGGAAGTTCTTCAGGAGCCGGACAACCATCACGTCAGTGCGGAAGATTTATACAAACGTCTGATCGATATGGGTGAAGAAATTGGTCTGGCTACGGTATATCGCGTACTGAACCAGTTTGACGACGCTGGTATCGTCACCCGCCACAATTTTGAAGGCGGTAAATCCGTATTTGAACTGACACAGCAACATCACCACGATCACCTGATTTGCCTCGACTGCGGCAAGGTTATCGAATTTAGTGATGATTCCATCGAAGCGCGTCAGCGTGAAATTGCCGCAAAACATGGCATTCGCCTGACTAACCACAGTCTCTATCTTTACGGTCACTGTGCCGAAGGCGATTGCCGCGAAGATGAGCACGCGCACGAAGGCAAATAAGCCAGCCTGAACGAGAAAAGCCAACCTGCGGGTTGGCTTTTTTATACAAGGGAAATAAGAAAAGCGAGAGTTACAGCTCTCACTTATTTGTTATTACTGCGTATTTCCTGCCAGACCTTATCACAATCGGCTTTCACCGCCTGATCATTTCCGGTTTGCGTTGCACGCAGACACTGCTGATAATCCAGTACGCGTACACTTTCCTGGTCGGCAAACTGCTGATGTTGTTTCTCTTTCTTCAGCACGTTTAACACGCTCTGGCAGGCTTCAATTTTTTCTGGCGAACCTTGTGCGGTGTTGATACAGGCGCTGTATGCCTCTTTCAGACGACTGTCTTCCTGTGGCGCGGTTGATTGCGCACAAGCTACCAGCCCCGATGCCATTATGGCGATGAGAATCAGTTTTTTCATAGCAAATTCCTCAAACGTGCGGCAGGCACAAAACCTGCCGCGTCGGGCATCAGAAGATGGTGAATGGTGCGATTACCATAAATTTCACGTCACGCTCATCCTGGAAGATGTTACCGTAACCGCCGCCCCAGCTTGGGATGTCAGAGTGGTTGTCGTATTCGGTGAAGTGCAGTTTGAACATCGTGCCTTTGGCGCGACCGTCCTGAATGGTGTAGACCGCATCCAGGCTGTAGGCAGACTCTTCAATAGTCCGGTTTTTGTCGTAGTACGCATCCGGATTGCTCTGCCAGGTCGCAGGTTTAGCATCCCATGCGTAAACGTAGGAAGCGCCGATGGCGAAGCCTGGAAGATTCCAGTTTTTCAGGTCATACATCGCACCGAAGAAGACCGCTTTTTCGCCGTTGGCGTTGAAGTCGGAACGGTTATCCCACCAGATATCCAGGCGGCCGTTGGAGGAAGCGTAGGTTGGAGTCATACGTTGCAGGAAGTATCCCTGCTGACCGTCAGCCTTAACCCAGGTGCCTTCGAGGCGCAAATCCACTACGTCAGCCGCCCGGTAACCAAAGGTCAACGCTTGCAGCCAGGCGGTGCCGTCATAAAGGTCGTTGACGCTGCGATCGTCAACTTTATCGCGCGTACCATAGAACTGGTAGCTGGTGGTTAACGGGCTACCGGCGATATCAAATTTGTAGCTGGCTTTGGCAAAATATTGATCGATATACCCTTCCGCCTGACCAAATGCCGCTTCCAGTACGAAGTTATTTTTGAAGTCGTATTTCGCCCCAAGGGAGTGCAGATAATCAACTTTGGTGGTTTTATCGTTCTGATAAAACTCATCCATTTCCAGATGCCACGGCGCTTTGTATTCGTTGGTCCACATGTAGGAGAAACTCAAGGCACCAGCATCGCCGTAATCAAAATTCGCCCCGGCTTCCGCCCCCTGATAAGTACCTGGCATAAAGCTCCAGTGCGGCGCTAACAGCGTTTGACCAGTTGGCTGAATGTAACCTGCCCTCGCCCAAACCGGACCGTATTTAAATTTGGCCGCAGCTTTATACAGGCTTATACCGCTTTTGTCGCCGGACCAGTCTTCGTCATAGGCTTTATTACTTTTTGAAAACGCGATTTCGTTCGGGTGGGAGCTGTCGCCGTTTTCCGCCATTTCAATCGCCGTAAACGCAGCAATATCAAGGCCGAACATATCAGCAGCATAACCGGACTGAAAATCGAGGTTGGCATTCCAGGTGGAGTGAGAAAGGTTGGTTTTGTATTTGTCGCCGTCGGTAACATCTTTACGGTCGCGTTCACGCTGCCAGTAATATATACCGCCGGTTAAGGTTGAATCGTCGATGAATCCTTCGGCGCGAGCCTCCGGCATTGCCATAAAGCCCGACATTGCTGTAACACCGGCGATAGCCAGCGCCAGCGTACTACGTTTGCCACTAAACGTACGCATGGGTTAATCCTCTTTGACGTATAAATTGCTGCACCAAAGGTGAACAGCGAAAAAATAAAAATTAAAAAAGTAGCGTTGAGAAAAGTCTCGCTGACTACAGGAACAGACTATTTTTCGCGACGCGAATTATCAATCTCTTTCTGTAACCAGAATGTAAGAACATGAGCAACCGCACATATTTTGATGATTTTTGTTACAAGGCTTAAGTTTGCGGTTGAAAGGCTTGCAGAAGAATAAAAGCGTGAATTTCCAGCAAGATGAAAGCGGTTACATTTTATTTAATTATGGTTTGTGATTTTAAATTTATTTTATGGATAAATTGCGAAGCGGAATTAATTCGCGAAGAAAAGCAGAAAAAACGCCGCAGAGTGCGGCGTTTGGGATTGTTTGCTATTTCTTGCCGGATGCGACGTAAATGCCTCACCCGGCCTGGTAGAACTTAAAATTACTCGCCTACTTTCGCCCAGGTATCACGCAGCCCAACGGTGCGGTTAAATACCGGTTTTTCCGCTGTGGAATGGCGGCTGTCGAGGCAGAAGTAACCTTCACGCTCAAACTGGAATGCTTTACCCGCAACCGCATCTTTCAGCGACGGTTCAGCAAAGCCCTGTTTGATCACCAGCGATTCCGGGTTAATCACCGACAGGAAATCATCCGCAGCACCAGGGTTCGGCACGCTGAACAGACGGTCGTACAGACGGATTTCAACCGGCAGCGCATGTGCCGCGCTCACCCAGTGAATAACACCTTTGACTTTACGACCATCTGCCGGATCTTTGCTTAAGGTGTCGGCGTCATAAGTACAGAAGATGGTGGTGATATTGCCTTCGGCATCTTTCTCCACGCGTTCTGCCTTAATGACGTAAGCATTACGCAGACGCACTTCTTTACCCAGCACCAGACGTTTGTACTGCTTGTTAGCTTCTTCGCGGAAATCGGCGCGATCGATCCAAATCTCACCGCTAAACGGCACCTGGCGGCTACCCATTTCCGGTTTGTTCGGATGGTTCGGCATGGTAACCATTTCGCCTTCGCCCTGATAGTTTTCGATAACCAGTTTCACCGGATCGATAACCGCCATTGCGCGCGGCGCATTTTCGTTGAGATCTTCACGGATGCAGGATTCCAGCGATGCCATCTCAATGGTGTTGTCCTGCTTGGTCACGCCGATGCGTTTGCAGAACTCACGAATAGAAGCAGCAGTGTAACCACGACGACGCAGACCGGAAATGGTCGGCATACGCGGGTCATCCCAGCCTTCAACGTGCTTGTCGGCCACCAGCAGGTTCAGCTTACGCTTGGACATCACAGTGTATTCCAGATTCAGGCGCGAGAATTCGTACTGGCGCGGGTGAACAGGAATGGTGATGTTGTCCAGCACCCAGTCGTACAGGCGACGGTTGTCCTGGAACTCAAGCGTACACAGAGAGTGCGTAATACCTTCCAGGGCATCGCTGATGCAGTGGGTGAAGTCGTACATCGGGTAGATGCACCACTTGTTGCCAGTCTGGTGGTGTTCAGCAAATTTAATACGGTACAGCACCGGATCGCGCATCACGATAAACGGTGAAGCCATGTCGATTTTCGCACGCAGGCAGGCTTTACCTTCTTCAAAACCACCGGCACGCATTTTTTCGAACAGCGCCAGGTTCTCTTCAACGCTGCGGTCGCGGTACGGGCTGTTTTTACCCGGTTGCGTCAGGGTGCCGCGGTATTCGCGGATCTGTTCCGGCGTCAGTTCATCAACGTACGCCAGGCCTTTATTGATCAGTTCGATCGCATAGGCGTGGAGCTGATCAAAATAATCGGAGGAGTAACGGACGTTACCAGACCAGTGAAAACCTAACCACTCTACGTCGTTTTTGATCGACTCAACATACTCGATATCTTCTTTTACCGGGTTAGTGTCGTCGAAACGCAGGTTGCACTGGCCTTTATAGTCCTGGGCGATCCCGAAGTTCAGGCAGATAGATTTCGCATGGCCAATATGCAGATAGCCATTCGGCTCCGGCGGGAAACGGGTGTGTACTGTGGTGTGCTTACCACTGGCCAGATCTTCATCGATGATCTGACGGATAAAGTTAGTCGGGCGGGCTTCTGCCTCACTCATCGTGGATTCCTCAAAGCGTAAACAACGTATAACGGCGTATGATCTTATAAGCGGGACAGGCTGACAACTGTTAGTTTTTTAAAATTGATAATCTAACAAGGATTATGGGGATGATTGATGAAAAAAAAAGCGGCAGAGAAGATCTCCACCGCTTGTCATTGTTGGATGCGACGCTCAAGCGTCGCATCAGGCATAAAGCAGATTACTTTTTGATTTCATACAGCGGTGTTTGACCCGCCACAACATGGCCCTGAGCTTTAATGATCAAGCCACTGAAATCGTCGATATTGCTGCAAACCACCGGGCTAATCATCGAGCGGGCGTTAGCGTTCAGGTAATCCAGATCCATTTCCAGAATCGGTTGCCCTGCGCTTACCTGCGCACCCTCTTCCACCAGACGTTTAAAGCCTTTACCTTCCAGCGCTACGGTGTCGATACCCATATGGACGACGATCTCCGCGCCTTTTTCGGTTTCCAGGCAGAACGCGTGGTTGGTGTTGAAGATTTTCACGATTGTCCCTGCGGCTGGTGATACGACGATTTTATCTGTCGGTTTCACCGCCACACCGTCACCCACCGCTTTGCTGGCGAATGCTTCGTCAGGAACCTGATCCAGTGCCACGACATCACCGGTAATCGGCGATACCAGCTCCGCGATAGATACCGCGTTTGGTACAGCCTGCGGTTTTGCTACAGGCGCGGCAGTTGCCGGAGTTGCTTCAGCTGACGCAGCGGCTACCGGACCACGGGCAACGACTTTCTTCATCGCATCGCCGATGGATTCTGCTTTCGCGCCAACAATCACCTGAATAGTCTGTTTGTTCAGTTTCACTACACCAGAAGCACCCAGACGTTTACACATCGTATCGTTGACGCGGGCAGAGTCAGCCACGGTCAGGCGCAGACGGGTGATACAGGCGTCAATTGCTTTCAGGTTGTCAGTGCCGCCAACCGCAGCAATATAGTTGGTCGCCAGTTGATTGAGGCCTTCTTCAGTGTTGCTGTTGGCTTCTTCAGTAACGATCTCGTCTTCTTTATCTTCACGACCCGGCGTTTTCAGGTTGAACATGCGGATAACCAAACTGAACACCACGAAGTAGATAGCGAAGAAGACAACACCCATAACCAGCAGCATCCAGACGTTCTGGCTGGCGGCCGGCAGGTTATACATCAACGCGTAGTCGATAGCCCCCGCAGAGAAAGAGAAGCCAGCATGGATACCCAGCAGTGTTGCCACAAACAGGCTGATACCGGTCAGCAGTGCGTGCAGGAGGTACAGCAGCGGTGCAAGGAACATGAACAGGAATTCCAGCGGCTCAGTCACACCGGTCAGGAACGCAGTAACAGCAACAGAAAGCAGCATCCCGCCAACCATCGGACGACGCTCTTTCGGTGCTGCGAAGTACATCGCCAGCGCCGCACCCGGCAGACCGAACATCATAATCGGGAAGAAGCCGGACATGAACATCCCCGCGGTGCCGTCACCGGCATAGAAGCGGTTGATATCACCGTGGAAAACCGTACCCGCCGCGTTGGTGAATTCACCAATCTGGAACCAGGCGATGGTGTTCAGCACCTGATGCAGACCGGTTGGGATCAGCAGACGGTTGATGAAACCAAAGATACCGGAACCCAGCGCGCCCGCAGAAACGATCCACTCGCCTCCTGCATGGATAGCGTGCTGTACCGGCGGCCAGACGTAACCAAAAATGGCCGCCAGCACCAGGCAGAAGAAGCCGGTGGCAATCGGCACAAAGCGTTTGCCGCCGAAGAAACTCAGGAAGTCCGGCAGTTTAATATCGGACCAACGGTTATAGGCTGCGCCACCAACCAGACCGGTAATGATACCCGCCAGTACACCCATGTTAATTTCTGGGTTGATGGTCACCATCGCTTTGGTTAACACAAAGTAACCTACCGCACCCGCCAGCGCCGCCGCACCTGCGCTGTCTTTCGACCAGCTGGATGCCACACCGATGGCGAAGATTAATGCGAGGTTATCAAAAATCGCACCGCCCGCCTGGGCAATAAACGCAACGTTAAGTAAATCTGGCTGACCGAATCGCAGCAACAGTGCCGCCACCGGCAGCACCGCGATAGGGAGCTGTAACGCCCTACCGAGTCGCTGGAAAAAACCTAAAATATTCATCTTATTCCCCCTACGAGAACCCTATTTGGCTCGTTTAAAGCCGTATTTTTATTTTGCTGCAAATTGTACTGCCGATGTTCTGTAATCAGATTGTTAGATCATCTGCTACAGAGTGTGTGAAAATTTAATTCGTATCGCAAATTAAACGCGTGTCTTTTGTGAGTTTTGTCACCAAATATCGTTATCATCACTCCCTTTTACTGGCTAAAGCAGAAAACTTATTTTATCATTCAAAAAATCAGGTCGGATTGACGCCTGTCTGCGCAAATCCAGGTTACGCTTAAAGATGCCTAATCCGCCAACGGCTTACATTTTACTTATTGAGGTGAATAATGAGACTGATCCCCCTGACTACCGCTGAACAGGTCGGCAAATGGGCTGCTCGCCATATCGTCAATCGTATCAATGCGTTCAAACCGACTGCCGATCGTCCGTTTGTTCTGGGCCTGCCGACTGGCGGCACGCCGATGACCACCTATAAAGCGTTAGTCGAAATGCATAAAGCAGGCCAGGTCAGCTTTAAGCACGTTGTCACCTTCAACATGGACGAATATGTCGGTCTGCCGAAAGAGCATCCGGAAAGCTACTACAGCTTTATGCACCGTAATTTCTTCGATCACGTTGATATTCCAGCAGAAAACATCAACCTTCTCAACGGCAACGCCCCGGATATCGACGCCGAATGCCGCCAGTATGAAGAAAAAATCCGTTCTTACGGAAAAATTCATCTGTTTATGGGCGGTGTAGGTAACGACGGTCATATTGCATTTAACGAACCGGCGTCTTCTCTGGCTTCTCGTACTCGTATCAAAACCTTGACTCATGACACTCGCGTCGCGAACTCTCGTTTCTTTGATAACGATGTCAATCAGGTGCCAAAATATGCCCTGACTGTCGGTGTTGGTACATTGCTGGATGCCGAAGAAGTGATGATTCTGGTGCTGGGTAGCCAGAAAGCACTGGCACTGCAGGCTGCAGTTGAAGGTTGCGTGAACCACATGTGGACCATCAGCTGTCTGCAACTGCATCCAAAAGCGATCATGGTGTGCGATGAACCTTCCACCATGGAGCTGAAAGTTAAGACTTTAAGATATTTCAATGAATTAGAAGCAGAAAATATCAAAGGTCTGTAATTGTTATCCCTGCCCTGGCTCCTTGCTCAGGGCAATATTTTTTAAAATCGGGGGTCAGAATGTATGCATTAACCCAGGGCCGGATCTTTACCGGCCACGAATTTCTTGATGACCACGCGGTTGTTATCGCTGATGGCCTGATTAAAAGCGTCTGTCCGGTAGCGGAACTGCCGCCAGAGATCGAACAACGTTCACTGAACGGGGCCATTCTCTCCCCCGGTTTTATCGATGTGCAGTTAAACGGCTGCGGCGGCGTACAGTTTAACGACACCGCTGAAGCGGTCAGCGTGGAAACGCTGGAAATCATGCAGAAAGCCAATGAGAAATCAGGCTGTACTAACTATCTGCCGACGCTTATCACCACCAGCGATGAGCTGATGAAACAGGGCGTGCGCGTTATGCGCGAGTACCTGGCAAGACATCCGAATCAGGCGTTAGGTCTGCATCTGGAAGGTCCGTGGCTGAATCTGGTAAAAAAAGGCACCCATAATCCGAATTTTGTGCGTAAGCCTGATGCCGCGCTGGTCGATTTCCTTTGTGAAAACGCCGACGTCATTACCAAAGTGACCCTGGCACCGGAAATGGTTCCTGCGGAAGTCATCAGCAAACTGGCAAATGCCGGGATTGTGGTTTCTGCCGGTCACTCCAACGCGACGTTGAAAGAAGCAAAAGCCGGTTTCCGCGCGGGGATTACCTTTGCCACCCATCTGTACAACGCGATGCCGTATATTACCGGTCGTGAACCGGGCCTGGCGGGCGCGATCCTCGACGAAGCTGACATTTATTGCGGTATTATCGCTGATGGCCTGCATGTTGATTACGCCAACATTCGTAACGCTAAACGCCTTAAAGGCGACAAACTGTGTCTGGTTACCGACGCCACCGCGCCAGCAGGTGCCAACATTGAACAGTTCATTTTTGCGGGTAAAACAATATACTACCGTAACGGACTTTGTGTGGATGAGAACGGTACGTTAAGCGGTTCATCCTTAACCATGATTGAAGGCGTGCGTAATCTGGTCGAACATTGCGGTATCGCACTGGATGAAGTGCTGCGTATGGCGACGCTCTATCCGGCGCGTGCGATTGGCGTTGAAAAACGTCTCGGCACGCTCGCCGCAGGTAAAGTAGCCAACCTGACCGCATTCACACCTGATTTTAAAATCACCAAGACCATCGTTAACGGTAACGAGGTCGTAACTCAATAAGAGAAAGTATGACACCAGGCGGACAAGCTCAGATAGGTAATGTTGATCTCGTAAAACAGCTTAACAGCGCGGCGGTTTATCGCCTGATTGACCAGTACGGGCCAATCTCGCGGATTCAGATTGCCGAGCAAAGCCAGCTTGCCCCCGCCAGCGTAACCAAAATTACGCGTCAGCTTATCGAACGCGGGCTGATCAAAGAAGTTGATCAGCAGGCCTCCACCGGGGGCCGCCGCGCTATCTCCATCGTCACCGAAACCCGCAATTTCCACGCAATCGGCGTACGGCTTGGTCGTCATGACGCCACCATCACTCTGTTTGATCTCAGCAGCAAAGTGCTGGCAGAAGAACATTACCCGCTGCCGGAACGTACCCAGCAGACGCTGGAACATGCCCTGCTGAATGCCATTGCTCAGTTTATTGATAGCTACCAGCGCAAGCTGCGCGAGCTGATCGCGATTTCGGTGATCCTGCCAGGGCTTGTTGACCCGGACAGCGGCAAAATTCATTACATGCCGCATATTCAGGTGGAAAACTGGGGGCTGGTAGAAGCACTGGAAGAGCGTTTTAAAGTGACCTGTTTTGTCGGCCACGATATCCGTAGTCTGGCGCTGGCAGAGCACTACTTCGGTGCAAGTCAGGATTGCGAAGACTCCATTTTAGTGCGTGTCCATCGCGGAACCGGGGCCGGGATTATCTCTAACGGGCGCATTTTTATCGGCCGCAACGGTAACGTCGGTGAAATTGGCCATATTCAGGTCGAACCGCTGGGTGAACGCTGCCACTGCGGCAACTTTGGCTGCCTGGAAACTATCGCTGCCAACGCTGCTATTGAACAACGGGTGTTGAATCTGTTAAAGCAGGGCTACCAGAGCCGCGTGCCGCTGGACGACTGCACCATCAAAACTATCTGCAAAGCCGCGAACAAAGGCGATAGCCTGGCGTCGGAAGTGATTGAGTATGTCGGTCGTCATCTGGGCAAAACCATCGCCATTGCGATCAACTTATTTAATCCGCAAAAAATTGTTATTGCCGGTGAAATCACCGAAGCCGATAAAGTGCTGCTCCCTGCTATTGAAAGCTGCATTAATACCCAGGCGCTGAAGGCGTTTCGTACTAATCTGCCGGTGGTACGTTCTGAGCTGGATCACCGCTCGGCAATCGGCGCTTTTGCGCTGGTAAAACGCGCCATGCTCAACGGTATTTTGCTCCAGCATTTGCTGGAAAATTAATGTGCTTTTATAGTGGCGCTTATTGTTGTCAATATTCTGGGTAGTCCATGACCATTAAAAATGTAATTTGCGATATCGACGGCGTGCTGATGCACGATAACGTCGCCGTACCGGGTGCAGCGGAATTTTTGCACGGGATTATGGATAAAGGCCTGCCGCTGGTGTTGCTGACCAACTATCCTTCGCAGACCGGGCAGGATCTGGCGAACCGCTTTGCCACTGCCGGTGTCGATGTGCCGGATAGCGTGTTTTATACCTCTGCGATGGCGACCGCCGATTTCCTGCGTCGCCAGGAAGGCAAGAAAGCGTATGTGGTGGGCGAAGGCGCACTGATTCATGAACTGTACAAAGCCGGTTTCACTATTACCGATGTGAACCCTGATTTTGTGATTGTTGGCGAAACGCGTTCCTACAACTGGGACATGATGCATAAAGCGGCCTATTTCGTCGCTAACGGTGCACGCTTTATCGCCACCAACCCGGATACTCACGGGCGCGGTTTTTATCCGGCCTGTGGCGCGTTGTGTGCAGGGATTGAGAAAATCTCCGGGCGCAAACCGTTCTATGTTGGTAAGCCCAGCCCGTGGATCATCCGCGCGGCATTAAACAAAATGCAGGCGCATTCGGAAGAAACGGTGATTGTCGGCGATAACTTGCGCACCGACATTCTGGCGGGCTTCCAGGCGGGTCTGGAGACGATTCTGGTGCTTTCTGGTGTTTCATCGCTCGACGATATCGACAGTATGCCGTTCCGCCCAAGCTGGATTTACCCGTCGGTCGCTGAAATCGACGTTATCTGAATAGCAACCACGTCTCAGGGCGTGGTTTCTTATTTTTACCCATCATTAAAATCATCCCATTCAATAAAACTCGCCAAAAATTATCGATCCATCAATAAATACATCACCACACCCTCCCCTTTTTCACAAATCAGCAATCACCATTACGTTTTTTATTTTTGCACTGCCAAATCGCTTGCGCACGGTGCTGCTTTGCGGCATTTTTTTAAACAAGCAAACACAACAAGCAACAAATACCAGGTTAACGGAGAAGGTTATGTGTTCAATTTTTGGCGTATTCGATATCAAAACAGACGCAGTTGAGCTGCGTAAGAAAGCACTCGAGCTGTCACGCCTGATGCGTCATCGTGGCCCGGACTGGTCCGGTATTTATGCCAGCGATAACGCCATTCTCGCCCACGAACGTCTGTCAATTGTTGACGTTAACGCGGGGGCGCAACCTCTCTACAACCAACAAAAAACTCATGTGCTGGCGGTAAACGGTGAAATCTACAACCACCAGGCACTGCGCGCCGAATATGGCGATCGTTATCAGTTCCAGACCGGATCTGACTGCGAAGTGATCCTCGCGCTGTATCAGGAAAAAGGGCCGGAATTTCTCGACGACTTGCAGGGCATGTTTGCCTTTGCCCTGTACGACAGCGAAAAAGATGCATATCTGATTGGTCGCGACCATCTGGGGATCATCCCACTGTATATGGGCTATGACGAGCACGGTCAGCTGTATGTGGCCTCAGAAATGAAAGCCCTGGTGCCAGTTTGCCGCACGATTAAAGAGTTCCCGGCGGGGAGCTATTTGTGGAGTCAGGACGGCGAAATCCGTTCTTATTATCATCGCGACTGGTTCGACTTTGATGCAGTGAAAGATAACGTGACCGACAAAAACGAGCTGCGTCAGGCACTGGAAGATTCCGTTAAAAGCCATCTGATGTCTGACGTTCCTTACGGTGTGCTGCTCTCGGGTGGTCTGGATTCCTCAATTATTTCCGCGATCACCAAGAAATACGCCGCCCGTCGCGTGGAAGATCAGGAACGCTCTGAAGCCTGGTGGCCGCAATTACACTCCTTTGCTGTAGGTCTGCCGGGTTCACCGGATCTGAAAGCAGCCCAGGAAGTGGCAAACCATCTGGGCACGGTGCATCACGAAATTCACTTCACTGTACAGGAAGGTCTGGATGCCATCCGCGACGTGATTTACCACATCGAAACCTATGATGTGACAACTATTCGCGCTTCAACACCGATGTATTTAATGTCGCGTAAGATCAAGGCAATGGGCATTAAAATGGTGCTGTCCGGTGAAGGTTCTGATGAAGTGTTTGGCGGTTATCTTTACTTCCACAAAGCACCGAATGCCAAAGAACTGCATGAAGAGACGGTGCGTAAACTGCTGGCCCTGCATATGTATGACTGCGCGCGCGCCAACAAAGCGATGTCAGCCTGGGGCGTGGAAGCACGCGTTCCGTTCCTCGACAAAAAATTCCTTGATGTGGCGATGCGCATTAACCCGCAGGATAAAATGTGCGGTAACAGCAAAATGGAAAAACACATCCTGCGTGAATGTTTTGAGTCATACCTGCCCGCAAGCGTGGCCTGGCGGCAGAAAGAGCAGTTCTCCGATGGCGTCGGTTACAGTTGGATCGACACCCTGAAAGAAGTGGCGGCGCAGCAGGTTTCTGATCAGCAACTGGAAACTGCCCGCTTCCGCTTCCCGTACAACACGCCAACCTCAAAAGAAGCGTATCTGTACCGGGAGATCTTTGAAGAACTGTTCCCGCTTCCGAGCGCCGCTGAGTGCGTGCCTGGCGGTCCTTCCGTCGCGTGTTCTTCCGCTAAAGCGATTGAGTGGGATGAGGCGTTCAAGAAAATGGACGATCCGTCTGGTCGTGCGGTTGGCGTTCACCAGTCGGCGTATAAGTAAGAAATGCGAAACAGCCCCGGTGAAATCCGGGGCTGTTTCAGTTATTGAGGTGCTTGTTAATTCTGATATGCAGTAAGGAAATGTTCCGGGTTTGCCACATCACTGTTTGACAACTCATCACTGTAGGCCAGTATTTCATAGATTAATTTCCCACCACTATTGTTGAATTCCGAATTTCATCCTGTACGACAAAAGAATGGCTGTAGGGTGGGGAAAAAACACAAAGTAAACAATAATTGACGAATATAGCGCCACGCTGTTCGCAACCTAACCAAACAGTCACTTTCGAGCAATTTTCCTTGAAAAAGAGGTTGACGCTGCAAGGCTCTATACGCATAATGCGCCCCGCAACGCCGATAAGGTATCGCGAAAAAAAAGATGGCTACGTAGCTCAGTTGGTTAGAGCACATCACTCATAATGATGGGGTCACAGGTTCGAATCCCGTCGTAGCCACCATCTTTTTTTGCGGGAGTGGCGAAATTGGTAGACGCACCAGATTTAGGTTCTGGCGCCGCAAGGTGTGCGAGTTCAAGTCTCGCCTCCCGCACCATTCACCAGAAAGCGTTGTACGGATGGGGTATCGCCAAGCGGTAAGGCACCGGTTTTTGATACCGGCATTCCCTGGTTCGAATCCAGGTACCCCAGCCATCTTCTTCGAGTAAGCGGTTCACCGCCCGGTTATTGGGGTATCGCCAAGCGGTAAGGCACCGGTTTTTGATACCGGCATTCCCTGGTTCGAATCCAGGTACCCCAGCCATCGAAGAAACAATCTGGCTACGTAGCTCAGTTGGTTAGAGCACATCACTCATAATGATGGGGTCACAGGTTCGAATCCCGTCGTAGCCACCAAATTCTGAATGTGTCGAATACGTTCGGCAAATTCAAAAACCAATTTGTTGGGGTATCGCCAAGCGGTAAGGCACCGGATTCTGATTCCGGCATTCCGAGGTTCGAATCCTCGTACCCCAGCCAATTTATTCAAGACGCTTACATCGTAAGTGCGCCCAGTTGGGGTATCGCCAAGCGGTAAGGCACCGGATTCTGATTCCGGCATTCCGAGGTTCGAATCCTCGTACCCCAGCCACATTAAAAAAGCTCGCTTCGGCGAGCTTTTTGCTTTTCTGCGTTCATTCAATGTCGAATGCGATGTTGACACGTCTTATCCTTCAATGTCGGATGCGACGCTGCCGCGTCTTATCCGACCTACGGTTGGCACGCATCCGGCAATGTTGTAAGGCTACAACCCTAACGCATATTTCAGCGCCTGACGTTTCAACACGCCAGCACGCTCTGCCGCCATTAACCCGAGATTACGCACAAAACGCAGCGGCGGCAGATTATTACTGAATCCGGCATAAAACAGATCCATACCACTTTGCATAATGAAGTTATCCGCCATGCGCCGCATCTGGTAACGCTTGAGGACAGGATAACTGGCCCACGCTTCACCGTAGCTGCGGGCATTCACCAGAACATCAATCAGGGCATCGACATCACGATAACCAAGATTCACCCCCTGCCCCGCCAGCGGATGGATGGTATGCGCGGCATCGCCCACCAGCGCAAGCCCCGGCTGCACATACTGCAACGCATGTCGGCGCGTCAGCGGAAACGCACCAGCGGCAAGCGGTGTAACGTAACCCAGACGCGACGGGAAATGCTTCGCGATTTCCGCCTGGAGTTGCGCCATATTCATATTCTGCAACTGGCGAATACGTACCGGAGAGTCATACCACACCAGCGATGCCCAGTTATCAAACAACGGCAGAAACGCACGCGGTCCGTCCGGGGTAAATTGCTGCCAGGTGCTGTCGCCGGGATCGTTCTCACACTGTACGCTAATCAACATACACGACTGCGCATACTGCCAGGCATGAACGCCAATTCCCGCCATCTGCCGCACCTGCGAATTTGCGCCGTCAGCACCAATCACCAGCTTCGCGCGAATCACTTCACCGCCCTTCAGTTCCAGCTCCTGAAGATCATTATCTCGATGTAATGCAATCAGCGAGCCTGGCACACGTAACGTTACTTTCGGATGAGCTTCCAGCGCCTGCCACAATGCCTGTTGCAGGACGGTGTTTTCCACCATATAGCCAAGCAGCGGCAGCTTAAGTTCAGCGGCGTCAAACATCACATGCGCCGTTTCCCACTCCCACGTTTCCAGTCTGCGGTAAGGATGGCAACGCATAGCCTGTACTGCATCCCAGACCCCTAACCCTTTAAGCAATGATACCGATGCGGCGCTGATCGCCGAGATCCGCACGTCCGGTTGGCTATCAGCGACAAACGGTGCAGGTTCTGCGTGCTCGATCACCGTTACCGAAAATCCGTGCTGTGCCAGCCCCAGCGCCAGTGCGCCGCCGACCATTCCTCCGCCGACAATGGCAATTTCCGTTGGTTGATTTGTCATGGTCAATCATCCTGTTAGCAATATGCTTTAAGTTTACAGGATTTTTACCCCCAAGGGCTGATAACGCTCATACTGGTCACAACGGCAGCAAAGCATTACACTATGCGCCCTGCATTCCTGGCTACTATTTCGCAAGAGCAAGTCGATGACCAAAAAACTCCATATTAAAACCTGGGGCTGTCAGATGAACGAGTACGATTCATCGAAGATGGCCGATCTGCTGGATGCCACCCACGGCTATCAACTGACCGACGTGGCGGAAGAAGCGGATGTGCTGCTGCTGAACACCTGCTCAATCCGCGAGAAGGCTCAGGAAAAAGTCTTCCATCAGTTGGGTCGCTGGAAACTGTTAAAAGAGAAGAATCCAGACCTGATTATCGGCGTCGGTGGCTGCGTGGCATCGCAAGAAGGCGAGCACATTCGCCAGCGCGCCCACTATGTCGATATTATTTTTGGGCCGCAAACGCTGCACCGTCTGCCGGAGATGATCAACTCCGTGCGCGGCGACCGCAGCCCGGTTGTAGATATCAGCTTCCCGGAAATCGAGAAGTTTGACCGTCTACCGGAACCGCGCGCCGAAGGGCCGACCGCGTTTGTCTCCATCATGGAAGGCTGCAATAAATATTGTACCTACTGCGTGGTGCCTTACACCCGTGGTGAAGAGGTAAGCCGTCCGTCTGACGATATTCTGTTTGAGATTGCCCAGCTTGCTGCTCAGGGCGTGCGTGAAGTCAACCTGCTCGGTCAGAACGTGAACGCCTGGCGTGGTGAAAACTACGACGGCACCACCGGATCGTTTGCCGATCTGCTGCGTCTGGTTGCTGCGATCGACGGGATCGATCGTATTCGCTTTACCACCAGCCATCCGATCGAATTCACCGACGATATCATCGAAGTGTACCGCGACACGCCTGAGCTGGTGAGCTTCCTGCATCTGCCGGTACAAAGCGGTTCCGATCGCATTCTGAACCTGATGGGCCGTACTCACACGGCGCTGGAGTACAAAGCGATCATCCGTAAACTGCGTGCGGCGCGTCCGGATATTCAGATCAGTTCTGACTTCATTGTTGGCTTCCCTGGCGAAACCACCGAAGACTTCGAGAAAACGATGAAGCTGATTGCCGACGTCAATTTCGACATGAGCTACAGCTTTATCTTCTCTGCACGTCCGGGGACGCCCGCCGCCGATATGGTGGATGATGTTCCGGAAGAAGAGAAGAAGCAGCGTCTGTATATTCTGCAAGAGCGCATTAATCAGCAAGCGATGGCGTGGAGCCGCCGGATGCTCGGCACCACCCAGCGTATTCTGGTAGAAGGGACTTCGCGTAAGAGCATCATGGAGCTTTCCGGGCGTACCGAAAATAACCGCGTGGTCAACTTCGAGGGCACACCGGATATGATCGGTAAATTCGTCGATGTAGAAATTACCGACGTCTACCCGAACTCTCTGCGCGGTAAAGTGGTGCGTACTGAAGATGAAATGGGTCTGCGCGTGGCAGAAACACCGGAATCGGTGATTGCCCGTACCCGCAAAGAAAACGACCTTGGCGTGGGTTATTATCAGCCGTAATTCTCAGGCCCGCCGTTCCGGTGGGCCTTGTTTTTTCTCTCTTTATCCCCATCTTTATCGCAATGCTTGCGCCTTTTTCCTGTGGCGTGAATAATTTCCTTATAGGCCGGTGAATGTTCAGCTTCCGGCGACATACAGATAAGAGGAACGGTTTGAACATAGACACTCGCGAAATCACCCTGGAGCCAGCAGACAACGCGCGTCTGTTGAGCCTGTGCGGCCCGTTTGATGACAACATCAAGCAGCTCGAACGCCGTCTCGGCATCGAGATCAATCGCCGCGACAACCACTTTAAACTGACCGGCCGTCCGATTTGCGTCACCGCTGCGGCAGACATTCTGCGTAGCCTGTATGTCGATACAGCCCCGATGCGCGGTCAGATTCAGGATATCGAACCGGAACAGATCCACCTTGCGATTAAAGAAGCGCGAGTACTGGAGCAAAGTGCGGAGAGCGTGCCGGAGTACGGCAAAGCGGTCAATATCAAAACCAAACGCGGCGTAATTAAGCCGCGCACGCCAAACCAGGCGCAGTACATCGCCAATATTCTCGACCATGACATTACCTTCGGCGTTGGCCCGGCGGGTACGGGTAAAACCTACCTGGCAGTGGCTGCGGCAGTTGATGCCCTGGAGCGTCAGGAGATTCGCCGTATTCTGCTGACTCGTCCGGCGGTCGAAGCCGGTGAGAAACTGGGCTTCCTGCCTGGCGATTTAAGCCAGAAAGTAGACCCGTATCTGCGCCCGCTGTACGACGCGCTGTTTGAAATGCTGGGCTTTGAGAAAGTTGAGAAACTGATTGAGCGCAACGTTATTGAAGTCGCGCCGCTGGCCTATATGCGTGGTCGTACGCTGAACGACGCGTTTATCATTCTCGATGAGAGCCAGAACACCACCATCGAACAGATGAAGATGTTCCTGACCCGTATCGGTTTTAACTCAAAAGCGGTTATCACCGGCGACGTCACACAGATCGACCTGCCGCGTAATACTAAATCAGGCTTACGTCACGCCATCGAAGTGCTGGCCGATGTCGAAGAGATCAGCTTTAACTTCTTCCACAGCGAAGACGTGGTTCGTCACCCGGTGGTGGCGCGTATCGTTAACGCTTATGAAGCCTGGGAAGAAGCAGAACAAAAACGAAAAGCGGCGCTGACGGCAGAACGCAAGCGCGAAGAACAGGAACAAAAATGAGTCAGGTGCTCCTCGATTTACAACTGGCATGTGAAGATAATTCCGGGTTACCGGAAGAGAGCCAGTTTCAAACATGGCTGAATGCGGTGATCCCGCAGTTTCAGGAAGAGTCGGAAGTGACTATTCGCGTGGTCGATACCGCCGAAAGCCACAGTCTGAATCTGACCTATCGCGGTAAGGATAAGCCGACCAACGTGCTCTCCTTCCCGTTTGAAGTGCCGCCTGGCATGGAAATGTCGCTACTGGGCGATCTGGTTATCTGCCGTCAGGTGGTTGAGAAGGAAGCTCAGGAGCAAGGCAAACCACTGGAGGCGCACTGGGCGCATATGGTGGTGCACGGCAGTCTGCATTTGTTAGGTTACGATCACATCGAAGATGACGAAGCAGAAGAAATGGAAGCCCTCGAAACAGAGATTATGCTTGCTCTGGGCTATGAGGATCCGTACATTGCCGAGAAAGAATAATTTGCCAGGCATTTGACTGGCAGACGTCCCCGCCGTTGGTGATTAACGACGGCGTTTTGATTAACTAACATGAGAACCCATACGACGCCATGAGCGACGACAATTCACACAGTAGTGACACGATAAGCAACAAGAAGGGATTTTTCTCCCTGTTACTCAGCCAACTTTTCCACGGTGAACCGAAAAACCGTGACGAACTGCTGGCGCTGATCCGTGATTCCGGGCAGAACGACCTTATCGACGAAGATACGCGCGATATGCTCGAAGGGGTGATGGACATCGCAGACCAACGCGTTCGCGACATCATGATCCCCCGCTCCCAGATGATTACCCTGAAACGCAACCAGACGCTGGACGAATGCCTTGATGTCATCATCGAGTCCGCCCACTCACGTTTCCCGGTGATTAGCGAAGACAAAGATCACATTGAAGGGATTCTGATGGCGAAAGACTTGCTGCCGTTTATGCGCAGCGATGCTGAAGCCTTCAGCATGGACAAAGTGTTACGTCAGGCGGTTGTCGTTCCTGAAAGTAAGCGCGTAGACCGGATGCTGAAAGAGTTTCGCTCTCAGCGTTACCACATGGCGATCGTTATTGACGAATTCGGTGGGGTTTCCGGTCTGGTGACCATTGAAGACATCCTGGAACTGATTGTTGGTGAGATTGAAGACGAGTATGACGAAGAAGATGATATCGACTTCCGTCAGCTGAGTCGTCATACCTGGACCGTGCGCGCACTGGCTTCCATTGAAGACTTCAACGAAGCGTTCGGCACCCACTTTAGCGATGAAGAAGTCGACACTATCGGTGGTCTGGTGATGCAGGCGTTTGGGCATCTTCCGGCGCGTGGCGAAACTATCGACATCGACGGTTACCAGTTCAAAGTGGCGATGGCCGATAGTCGGCGTATTATTCAGGTTCATGTCAAAATCCCGGATGACTCACCCCAGCCAAAGCTGGATGAATAAAACCGAAACTGGATAGATAACTACATGGCTTTTGCCTCATTAATTGAACGCCAGCGCATTCGCCTGCTGCTGGCGTTATTATTCGGTGCCTGCGGAACGCTGGCCTTCTCTCCTTACGATGTCTGGCCTGCGGCGATTGTTTCGCTGATGGGGCTTCAGGCGCTGACCTTTAACCGCCGCCCGCTCCAGTCTGCCGCTATTGGCTTCTGCTGGGGATTTGGCCTCTTTGGCACCGGTATTAACTGGGTCTATGTCAGCATCGCGACCTTTGGCGGGATGCCTGGCCCGGTTAACATCTTCCTGGTGGTGCTGCTGGCGGCGTATTTGTCGCTGTATACCGGACTGTTTGCTGGCGTGCTGTCGCGCCTGTGGCCGAAAACCACCTGGCTGCGCGTGGCGATTGCCGCCCCTGCTCTCTGGCAAGTGACCGAGTTTCTGCGCGGTTGGGTGCTGACTGGCTTCCCGTGGTTACAGTTCGGCTATAGCCAGATTGATGGCCCGTTAAAAGGGCTGGCACCAATAATGGGCGTGGAAGCCATTAACTTCCTGCTGATGATGGTTAGCGGCCTGCTGGCACTGGCGTTAGTCAAACGCAACTGGCGTCCGCTGGTGGTGGCCGTCGTGCTGTTTGCCCTTCCCTTCCCGCTGCGTTACATCCAATGGTTTACCCCGCAACCGGAGAAAACCATTCAGGTTTCGATGGTTCAGGGCGATATTCCGCAATCACTGAAATGGGACGGAGACCAGCTTCTTAATACGCTGAAGATTTACTACAACGCAACGGCACCGCTGCTGGGCAAATCATCGTTGATTATCTGGCCGGAGTCGGCGATAACCGATCTGGAAATTAATCAGCAACCGTTCCTCAAAGCACTGGACGGTGAGTTGCGTGATAAAGGTAGCTCGCTGGTCACCGGGATTGTCGACGCGCGTCTCAATAAGCAGAACCGCTACGATACCTACAACACCATCATCACGCTGGGTAAAGGTGCACCGTACAGCTACGAATCAGCCGATCGCTATAACAAAAACCATCTGGTGCCGTTTGGCGAGTTTGTCCCGCTGGAGTCGATTCTGCGTCCGTTAGCACCGTTCTTTGATCTGCCGATGTCGTCGTTCAGCCGTGGGCCATATATCCAGCCGCCGCTGTCGGTAAATGGTATTGAGCTTACTGCGGCCATTTGCTACGAGATCATTCTTGGCGAGCAAGTGCGCGATAACTTCCGCCCGGATACCGACTATCTGCTGACTATCTCCAACGATGCGTGGTTTGGTAAGTCTATTGGTCCATGGCAGCACTTCCAGATGGCGCGAATGCGTGCGCTGGAGCTGGCGCGCCCACTGTTGCGCAGCACCAACAACGGCATTACGGCGGTGATTGGCCCGCAGGGTGAGATTCAGGCGATGATCCCGCAGTTCACCCGCGAGGTGTTGACCACTAATGTGACACCGACCACCGGACTCACACCGTATGCACGTACCGGCAACTGGCCGCTGTGGGTGCTGACGGCGCTGTTTGGTTTTGCCGCTGTGCTGATGAGTCTGCGAGCACGTAAACGTTGATGTGCCTGATGTATCCTGCATGAGCAAAACGTACTTTCTCATTAAGCTTTGGGGCATGGTTATCATGCCCCTTTTTCTTACGGTTCAGGGATACAAGCCACATTGCCATATTGGGGATGACGAATAATTGCCTGCGGATCAAGCGAGCGCGTCCTGTCCATTTGGATCAACCCGTTCTTCGCCATGACAAATATTTTTCTACCATCCGCTGAAAAACGAAGGTGATTAACGTAGCTGGCAGGATAAACACCAATAATCTGCCCGGCATTAATATTGAGCAGGATGACATAACCTTGCAGGCCATATGACACCAACGCTAAATATTGACCGTCCGGGCTAATACCCTCAACGGAATAAACGCTCCTGCTACACCATTGCGTCATAATGCTGGCTTGTTGATCCCCTACGCTTATACGTGAAATCCCCTGGCTGTCGGCAAAAATTACATCCCCGTTTTCAGGTCGAAAACGCATCGCCGATATCGTTCCTCGCGCATCACTAGCCGGATAGCTTTCTTTCTGATGCGTGATGGTATTGATCCGCACGATGTTACCTCTGCCTTCTCCCGGAACCAGTAATGTTCTTTCATCCGGGGAAAGTGCCATAACCCAGGCGCCTGGTTTACCGCTCGTCCCCGTCCCGTCGTATTTCTCCAGCGGGATATCCGCCACATGCTGATAAGCCACCAGATCAATGGCTGACACACTATTACTGGTGCGATTCATCACCCAGGCTTTTGTGCCATCACGCGAGAGGATAAGACTGTCAGGATGTGCACCGGTGGTAATCGACTGAATAATCTCCCCTGTCGCCACGTTAATGACCGATAACGCATTCGCTTCAAATGAAGTCGCATAAATCAACTTTTCATCCGGGCTTAATGCCAGCGATCTGACGCCCTGATCTTTACAGCCACCACAATGTTTGACTGACTTTTCTTTCGCTATGGGCGCTGTAAAGGTATGCAGGATTTTCTTTTGTCCGAGGTCGAAAACAACAATGCTGTTGGTGTCTTCAATTGCGGCATACAACGTATTACCATCCCGACTGATCGCCATATCATGGATATCGGCAATCTCAGCGAGCAAATCACCACTGGCCTGTTCACGACTTACCGGAGCGGATAATGTTTCCCTGAGGGCGTTGCGTTCCTCCGCTAACTGTTGTTTTTTTTGTCGTCGCTCTTGTTCAATCTCCTGCGGATAAAACTCTTCACGCAGGCTTTGCCTGACTTGTAAAACTGACTCATCAATCTGCTGCTGCGCAAGCCAGATAGCCCCGGTCAGAAGAAGACTACCCGCAACAATAATCCCACCTTCCGTAACAAGCCGGTTTTGCCCAGATAAACGCGCTCTCTGCCAACCCAACGCGCCACCCGCAATCAGGCCGCCAATGTGGCAAGCGTTATCTATTCCTGTTTGCCGGGCACCGTACAACAGTGTCAGCGCCACCATACCCAACAGAGGAAATACTCGCCGCTGGTTTTTATGGTATGTGCCCGTACCTGAAGCAAACTGTGTTGCTATCGCTGCACCAGCTATTCCCAGAATCGCCCCGGATGCCCCAACGCTGATGACTATCTGCTCACTTTCGCGTAACGCATAACAGGCGCTGATGAGCCCACCAAAGACGCCGGAGAATAACCAGGTAATCAGGAGTCGCCATTTCCCCAGAATCTGTTCCGCCACGCCTCCCACGACCAGGAATGCAAACATATTCATCAGCAGATGAGAAACACTACTGTGCAGAAAGATACTGCTCAATAAGCGCCAGGGTTCACCCGACAAAGTAAGAGGCGCAACGTTTGCGCCGAGATGGATAAGTGCGGATTGATCGACCTCTTCATAACTCATCCATTGTGCGAGATAACAAAATATCCCAATACAGAGTGCAAAAAGGATAAGGGTTATTGCGGGTAATTGAACATTTAACGGCTTAACCGAAGATGCAGACATAAGGTGTTTCTTCCTTGAAAAGACAGGTAAAAAGCATTTTTCCCGTGTGCAGTTATCATCCCGGCAAACGTCCCATGCCGAAAAGATAATTCTGTCCGAAATATGACTTTTTCAGCCTAAAATTACAATCGTAATTAATTCGCCCCTAAGTATTTTTTGGCATGTAAGTTGCTTTATTTACTGTGTAAGCGATGAAATCAGCCGCGACGCAACCAGGTTGCACCACCACAAATCAGCGGTAGCACCAAAAAGGTGCGGTTTAAGAATTTTGCTTCGGAATGGTGCGGCACATCTCGCAAAAACAAACAATAAAACAGCAATATCTTTACATTTAGCCAAACTAAATGTTACCTAACAGGCACAACACTGCACAATAAAGTTGCAGACGATAACAACACAAACACTCACAACGGGTATCCATGCGTTCTTAACGCAGAAGATAAAGGAGTTGGATATGCAATTACGTAAACCTGCCACAGCAATCCTCGCCCTGGCGCTTTCCGCAGGACTGGCACAGGCAGATGACGCCGCCCCGGCAGCAGGCAGTACGCTGGACAAAATCGCCAAAAACGGTGTGATTGTCGTCGGTCACCGTGAATCTTCAGTACCTTTCTCTTATTACGACAATCAGCAAAAAGTGGTGGGTTACTCGCAGGATTACTCCAACGCCATTGTTGAAGCAGTGAAAAAGAAACTCAACAAACCGGACTTGCAGGTAAAACTGATTCCGATTACCTCACAAAACCGTATTCCACTGCTGCAAAACGGCACTTTCGATTTTGAATGTGGTTCTACCACCAACAACGTCGAACGCCAAAAACAGGCGGCTTTCTCTGATACTATTTTCGTGGTCGGTACGCGCCTGCTGACCAAAAAGGGCGGCGATATCAAAGATTTTGCCGACCTGAAAGACAAAGCCGTAGTCGTCACTTCCGGCACTACCTCTGAAGTTTTGCTCAACAAACTGAATGAAGAGCAAAAAATGAATATGCGCATCATCAGCGCCAAAGATCACGGTGACTCTTTCCGCACCCTGGAAAGCGGTCGTGCCGTTGCCTTTATGATGGATGATGCCCTGCTGGCCGGTGAACGTGCGAAAGCGAAGAAACCAGACAACTGGGAAATCGTCGGCAAGCCGCAGTCTCAGGAAGCCTACGGTTGCATGTTGCGTAAAGACGATCCGCAGTTCAAAAAGCTGATGGATGACACCATCGCTCAGGTGCAGACCTCCGGTGAAGCGGAAAAATGGTTTGATAAATGGTTCAAAAATCCAATTCCGCCGAAAAACCTGAACATGAATTTCGAACTGTCAGACGAAATGAAAGCACTGTTCAAAGAACCGAATGACAAGGCACTGAACTAATTACAAGAACCAGGGGCGGAAATTCCAGCCCTCTCGATTGTTACGTAGCACGGACAGACTATACGCCTGATGGTCGTTCCCCATCGGGCCTGAAAACCGCAATACGCTGGGTAACAATCTTCGAGGGTAGCAGTTAACGCTGCTACCCTCTTTTTTCTGGAGTAGATTTATGTCTATAGACTGGAACTGGGGTATTTTTTTACAACAAGCCCCGTTCGGCAACACCACCTATCTTGGTTGGATCTGGAGTGGTTTTCAGGTGACGATCGCTTTGTCGATCTGCGCCTGGATTATCGCTTTCCTCGTCGGTTCATTTTTCGGCATTTTACGTACCGTTCCAAACCGTTTTCTCTCCGGTCTGGGTACGTTGTATGTCGAACTGTTCCGCAACGTGCCGTTGATTGTGCAATTCTTTACCTGGTATCTGGTGATCCCGGAGCTGTTGCCGGAGAAAATCGGCATGTGGTTTAAGGCCGAGCTGGATCCCAATATTCAGTTTTTCCTTTCATCCATGCTCTGCCTGGGGCTGTTTACCGCCGCCCGTGTTTGCGAACAGGTACGCGCCGCCATTCAGTCGTTGCCGCGTGGGCAAAAAAATGCCGCGCTGGCGATGGGCCTGACGCTACCGCAGGCTTATCGATACGTACTGCTGCCTAATGCTTATCGCGTTATCGTCCCGCCGATGACTTCCGAGATGATGAACCTGGTGAAAAACTCCGCCATCGCCTCGACTATTGGTCTGGTGGATATGGCGGCGCAGGCGGGTAAATTGCTTGATTACTCAGCCCACGCCTGGGAGTCGTTTACCGCTATTACGCTGGCGTATGTGTTGATTAACGCGGTTATCATGCTAGTAATGACGCTGGTTGAACGTAAAGTTCGCCTGCCTGGCAACATGGGGGGCAAATAATGTACGAGTTTGACTGGAGTTCCATTGTCCCTTCCCTGCCATATCTGCTCGACGGGCTGGTGATCACGCTGAAAATCACCGTCACGGCAGTCGTGATTGGTATTTTGTGGGGCACCATGCTGGCGGTGATGCGCTTGTCCAGCTTTGCGCCCGTAGCGTGGTTTGCCAAAGCCTACGTTAACGTATTCCGCTCGATTCCTTTAGTTATGGTTTTGCTGTGGTTTTACCTGATCGTGCCAGGTTTTCTGCAAAACGTGCTGGGATTATCACCAAAAAATGATATCCGTTTAATTTCGGCGATGGTGGCGTTTTCGATGTTTGAAGCGGCCTACTATTCAGAGATTATCCGTGCTGGTATTCAAAGTATTTCTCGTGGTCAGTCGAGCGCCGCGCTGGCGTTGGGAATGACTCACTGGCAGTCGATGAAACTGATTATTCTGCCGCAGGCGTTCCGCGCGATGGTGCCGCTTCTGCTCACTCAGGGCATCGTACTGTTCCAGGATACCTCACTGGTGTATGTGTTATCTCTGGCCGATTTCTTCCGTACCGCCTCAACCATTGGTGAGCGTGATGGTACGCAGGTTGAGATGATCCTGTTTGCCGGATTTGTTTATTTCGTTATTAGTCTTAGCGCGTCGTTGTTGGTCAGCTACTTGAAAAGAAGGACAGCATAATGATTACCCTGAAAAATGTTTCAAAATGGTATGGTCACTTTCAGGTGCTGACCGACTGCTCAACCGAAGTGAAAAAAGGCGAAGTGGTGGTGGTTTGCGGCCCGTCTGGTTCCGGCAAATCAACGCTGATTAAAACCGTCAACGGCCTCGAACCAGTGCAGCAAGGTGAAATCACCGTCGATGGTATCGTGGTTAATGACAAGAAAACCGATCTGGCAAAGCTGCGTTCCCGCGTCGGGATGGTATTCCAGCATTTCGAGCTGTTCCCTCATCTGTCGATTATCGAAAACCTGACCCTGGCGCAGGTGAAAGTGCTTAAACGCGATAAAGCGCCGGCTCGTGAAAAAGCATTGAAATTGCTGGAGCGCGTGGGACTTTCCGCACATGCCAATAAATTTCCGGCGCAGCTTTCCGGCGGTCAGCAGCAGCGTGTGGCGATCGCTCGCGCATTGTGTATGGATCCTATTGCGATGCTGTTCGACGAACCGACGTCGGCGCTGGATCCGGAGATGATCAACGAAGTGCTGGACGTGATGGTGGAACTGGCGAACGAAGGAATGACCATGATGGTGGTGACCCACGAAATGGGCTTTGCCCGCAAAGTGGCGAATCGGGTGATCTTTATGGATGAGGGTAAAATTGTCGAAGACTCGCCGAAAGACGCTTTCTTCGATGATCCGAAATCGGACCGCGCAAAAGACTTCCTCGCGAAAATCCTGCATTAATCACTCTGGCGCGCATACCCAAGTGCGCGCCATCTCACGCTTTATCGTTTCGCCCCTCGTATCTGTTACATCCTGGCGTTACCCTTGTCGCAAAGAAGCACACAACAAGGAGCAACAATGGCACTGCCAATTCTGTTAGATTGCGACCCAGGTCATGACGACGCTATCGCAATAGTTCTCGCCCTCGCCTCACCAGAGCTTGATGTCAAAGCAATTACGTCTTCCGCCGGAAACCAGACACCAGAAAAAACCTTACGCAATGTTCTTCGTATGCTGACCTTGCTCAATCGCACCGATATTCCGGTAGCAGGCGGCGCGGTAAAACCGTTAATGCGTGAGTTGATTATCGCGGACAATGTGCACGGCGAAAGCGGTCTCGACGGCCCGGCATTACCGGAACCGGCGTTCGCACCGCAAAACTGTACGGCGGTAGAGCTAATGGCGAAAACGCTGCGTGAAAGTGCGGAACCTGTCACGATTGTGTCTACCGGACCGCAAACTAACGTTGCCTTGCTGCTCAATAGCCATCCGGAACTGCATAGCAAAATTGCCCGTATCGTGATTATGGGCGGCGCAATGGGGCTTGGTAACTGGACGCCTGCGGCTGAATTTAATATTTACGTTGACCCGGAAGCGGCAGAAATTGTCTTCCAGTCAGGGATCCCGGTGGTGATGGCCGGTCTGGATGTTACTCACAAAGCACAAATCCACGTTGAAGACACTGAGCGTTTCCGCGCGATTGGCAACCCTGTTTCAACCATTGTTGCCGAACTGCTGGATTTCTTCCTCGAATATCATAAAGACGAAAAATGGGGCTTTGTCGGCGCACCGCTGCATGACCCATGCACCATCGCCTGGCTGTTGAAACCGGAGTTGTTTACCACTGTTGAGCGCTGGGTTGGCGTGGAAACACAGGGGAAATATACTCAGGGTATGACGGTTGTTGATTATTATTATCTGACTGGCAATAAACCGAATGCCACCGTAATGGTCGATGTTGATCGTCAGGGCTTTGTTGATTTACTGGCTGATCGTCTGAAATTTTACGCTTAACACACGTCATTGATTAAGATCACCACGCGTTACCTGGGTGGTCTTAATCTGTTTATCTCTTTTTCTTTCAAGATATAAATGCAATGGATAATGCAGAACTCGCCATTGGTATCGATCTCGGTACTACCAATAGTTTAATTGCCGTCTGGAAAGACGGTGCCGCGCAATTAATTCCAAATAAGTTCGGTGAATATTTAACACCATCCATAATTAGCATGGATGAAAATAATCATATTTTAGTCGGAAAACCGGCTGTATCACGGCGTACTTCGCATCCGGATAAAACGGCAGCGTTATTTAAACGTGCAATGGGCAGTAATACCAACTGGCGGTTAGGCAGCGACACATTTAACGCGCCAGAACTGTCCTCTTTGGTATTACGCTCATTAAAAGAAGATGCCGAAGAATTTCTGCAACGTCCGATTAAAGATGTGGTGATCTCCGTTCCGGCTTATTTCAGCGATGAACAACGCAAGCATACCCGTTTAGCAGCGGAGTTAGCCGGGTTAAATGCGGTACGCTTAATTAATGAACCCACAGCAGCTGCGATGGCGTATGGCCTGCATACCCAACAAAATACCCGTTCGCTGGTGTTTGATCTCGGTGGCGGCACGTTTGACGTCACGGTGCTCGAATACGCCACGCCGGTGATTGAAGTTCACGCCTCCGCTGGCGATAACTTCCTCGGTGGCGAAGATTTTACCCATATGTTGGTCGATGACGTTTTAAAGCGCGCGGATGTCGCCAGGACCACGCTTAACGAGAGTGAACTGGCAGCCTTGTACGCCTGTGTGGAAGCGGCAAAATGTAGCAATCAATCGCCATTGCACATTCGCTGGCAGTACCAGGATGAAACGCGGGAGTGCGAATTTTACGAGAACGAACTGGAAGATTTGTGGTTGCCGCTGCTCAATCGCTTGCGAGTGCCGATTGAACAGGCGTTGCGCGATGCACGTCTGAAGCCGAGTCAAATCGACAGTCTGGTGCTGGTTGGCGGCGCGTCACAAATGCCGCTGGTGCAGCGAATCGCCGTGCGTCTGTTTGGCAAATTACCGTATCAAAGTTACGACCCGAGCACCATTGTCGCGCTGGGCGCAGCAATCCAGGCCGCCTGCCGCTTACGCAGTGAAGATATTGAAGAGGTGATCCTCACTGATATTTGCCCTTACTCGTTGGGCGTTGAAGTTAACCGCCAGGGCGTTTCCGGCATTTTCTCGCCAATTATTGAACGAAACACCACAGTACCCGTGTCGCGTGTAGAAACTTACTCGACCATGCACCCGGAACAGGATTCAATTACGGTTAACGTCTATCAGGGAGAAAACCACAAAGTTAAAAATAACATTCTGGTTGAATCCTTCGATGTGCCGTTGAAGAAAACCGGGGCTTATCAGTCGATTGATATTCGCTTTAGTTATGATATCAACGGCTTGCTTGAAGTTGACGTGCTTCTGGAAGATGGCAGCGTTAAGTCCAGAGTCATTAATCATAGCCCGGTAACATTGAGCGCGCAGCAGATTGAAGAGAGTCGGACGCGGTTATCCGCATTGAAAATTTATCCGCGCGATATGCTCATCAACCGCACCTTTAAGGCCAAACTGGAAGAGTTGTGGGCGCGGGCGCTGGGTGACGAGCGAGAAGAGATTGGCCGGGTGATCACCGATTTTGATGCGGCGTTGCAGTCAAACGATATGGCCCGCGTCGATGAGGTCAGGCGGCGGGCGAGCGTTTATTTAGCCATTGAGACCTCATAATCACGGCTGCCGGATGCGGCGTAAATGCTGCATCCGGCATCGGCGCAAAAAACACATCGTCAACTAAACAACATCGCGATTTTGCCGAGAGCATAACCTATAACCAGCACCGTTAAACTGATTTTGATAATGCTGGTAATGCTCTGTGGTTTTTCACCCTCATCATTTTTTTCTTCATGGTTTTCAGGTGTTGGCTCATCGACATCTTCATCCTCCGGCTCGAGTTTTACTTTCGTCAACAGCATCCGGGTGATAATGGCCTCTAATGGATGAGCATCTCCGCCTTCCAGCCTTGTATTAAGACGGGCCAGCATCTCTTGTTTCGGAAACGCTTCAAGTACTACCTGTTCCGCTACCCGATACAAATCCAGTAACGGTGAATCTTCTTCTGTCTCGCTACCGACTCTCGATTTCCACCACGCCCATGCTTTGCGTTTGAAGAATAACGACTCAATAAACGATTGACCTAACGGCGATAATTTTCCGCTATGTAAAATTTCCGCCCATAACAGCCGCGTCCGGGCGCTCTCACCAGGAACATATTTCAGCGGTTGACCTTGCGCATCTACCATGCTCCGCGCTTCGATAACCATCACTAATAACGCGAAATAATCCGGGCAATGACGCTTGCTCCACTGCAACAACAAATTATCAGCTTGTGTAGATGGGTAACTTTCCCGGTACGCGCAGAGATCGGCAAGCAGGCTTTCCCCCTCGCCGCAGTACAACCTTTGAGCACACAAGTAATATCGGGCATCTTCGCTTTCTGGTTCTTCCATTTGCCACTGTTTGGCTACAGGAATGAGTTCCGCCATACCTGTTTGCACCGAGCTGTACCAGCGCAACAGTTTGCGATGTAACTTTGCATCATCAGGAATGAACCACGGACCTTCCATCGCCAAAAACGCAGTGACGTAGTCAGGATGGTAACGGCAGCAACGTTCCAGCGCGAAGTAATACTCAACAGTCTGGTTCTGCAACGCAACGGGATATTCCAGAAGGCTAAGGAAATCGAAACAATCACCAGCCTGAATGGCCTCAAGAAAAGCCTCCCTTTCTTCCTCATCCATTCCTTCGCTGTCATTAAACGAATGCCAGTTCAAACGCTCTGCCAGCAAAGAAGCACAATTTAATGAAAGATATCGCGCTTCTATAGCGATTGCACACAGCGGCCAGCGTAATTGATCGACATCCTCCATGTTCCAGGTATTTAATTGCTGAATAAATTTCTGCCAGGCGGAGGGCTGAAAACGATCACTTTCCGAATCCAGTAATGTCCTGAATGCACGCAGTATTTCATGTTCAGCGGCGGCATCTTTTTCTTCATCATCTGCTTCCTCGACAGGATTTACCGCCAGTCGCAGCGCCTCTTCATAGGCCTGGCGTAATGCTTTAAACCCCTGCGGATCGGTTTCGGGATGACATAACGGTAAGCGAGCAAGATAAGCCTGGCGGATAATGTCTATTTGCGTCGTGCTTTCAATTTCGAGGATTTGCCAACATGTTTTCATAGGTCGCTCACATCCTTAAGCGTTACCGGGCATTCAGGCTGGACAGTTAATGGCTGCCAGGGAAGCGTGGCATAGAAACGATCGCTTCCCGCTGCCAGCTCTTCGAACATCCGACTCCCGGCGCTATCGTATTTGTACAGGGTTAGCGCCTCGCGTAGCGAAGTGTTGTCTTCGCACTGAGAAGATTGCCAGTAGAGACGTCCTAACGAATAGGCGGAAAAATAGTGCATCCAGCTGTGATAGTAATGGTGAGCTCGTACATAGACGCGCGATTGCAGCCATAAACTCTCTTCTTCCGTCAGCCAGTTGTTGAGCACACCGACCCGTGACAGAAACCCCATTCGAACATAATCCCAGGCTTTGATTCCCCCTTCTCCACAGCACATAGCGGTTTGGGCAACGAATTGGGTATAAATCAACCCTCTCTCCGAGCCACCAGCAATTAATGCTTTCCACTCTTCAGGGGAAGAGCGATGCCATGTCAGATATAAGCCAGCTAAATCATTGGCATGACCATCATCAGTCATCTGATAAATAGTCTGAATTAAATCATCACGATTATTTATTCCCCAGGATGATGAGAGATCGAATTCTTTTATCCCGGTATACATTTTTGGCGAGTCATGCGCGGGTTTGCAACCCTGATTAAGTATTTCCATGGGCGCAGAAAGCGCAAAAAGAAGATATTGTTCTTCCTTATTCATTTGTTAATAATCCCTTAAGTGCATTAACTGACTACTTTTTATTATTGATGAGTATAAACTTGACGCTTTCAAAATAAAAAGAAAATCGAAGCATTCACATATGAATAAAAAATTAATGTATATATTCGCAATATTTATAGTTGCAGCAATTACCTGTATTAGCCAACCCAAGAAAACAACGTTGCGTGATAAAGCCATGGTGAATTATGCCTTTGATTATTTAAGCTCACCAGGCAGTCTACCGTTAACCACGGCAGCCACGGAGCTTTCCGCGATTCATGGTCACTCAACATCGCAATATCGCCTTGGCGAATTTTATCTTCATGGTAGCGACGGTAAACCACTGGATTATACACAGGCGAGATACTGGTATGAGCAATCAGCAGAACAGGAAAATCCGCGCGCACAAAGCAAACTGGGGTGGATCTACCTGAAAGGCCTGGGAGTCAAACCCGATACCCGTAAAGCAATTCTCTGGTATAAGGAAGCAGCTGAACAAGGGTATGCTCATGCTCAATATACTTTGGGTTTGATCTACAGAAATGGCACTGGTATTAATGTTAACCATTATGAATCTCAAAAATGGTTAAAACTGGCCGCCAAACAACATTACAAAAATGCGGAAAGATTACTTGCCGGACTTCCCGCACATTAACGTCGACTGTCACCCGAAGAGATGGAGTATTTTCCCTATCAAACCGGCAAAGATAAAAATGTAGAAAATAATTTTGATGACGCCCAGACAGCCCAGCCCGCCATCGTCAACGGGCATTGGCTGCGGTTGCGGCTCCGGCTCGACGGTTTCCTGACCGGTAAAATTCGCCGCCTGAATTAATAATCGACGAATAATTAATGCTTCCAGTGGACAACGATCTTCTGCATCAAGGCGGCTCACAATCGGCATTAATGATTCTTCTGTCGGTTGGCTGGCCTGCACTAATTGTTTGGCAACTAAATATAATGGCCATAAGGGATGTTCTGTATCACGCGTGAGTGAGATCCGCGGCTTACGTCCTTTGTGCAAAACCATCTCGACCAGTGAACGCCCCAGCGCAGAGAGTTTTTCATCGCTGAGTATTTCGTATAAATGAAAACGCGTACGGGCGCTGTCGCCGGGGACATAAAGTAGCTGTTTACCCTGATCGTTAACCAGTTCACGAGCTTCAATCATCATCACCACTAACGGGTAATAATCGACCCGATGCTGACGGCACCATTGCAATATTAAAGCATCCGCCTGGGTGGAGGGATACTCGCGCCAGTAGTCACAAAGTTCTGCCAGCAAGCTTTCGCCTTCTCCACAATAGACGCGTTGCGCGTATTCATAATAACGCGCATCTTCATTATCAGGTTCAGCTTCCCGCCACGACCGGGCGTAATCCAGAAGTTCGGGGATATCCAGGCGACCTGCGCTATACCAGCGGAGTAAATTTCTGTGCAGTTTTGCATCATCGGGGATGATCACTGCGCGATGTTGCGCTAAATACAATGTCAGCCATTCTGGATGCGATGACCAAATCCGAGCGAACATTTGGTAAAAATCGATGGTGTCATTTTGCACGGCAACGGGCAGATGCAGAATGGTCTGGAAGTTAAAAACATTCCCCTTCGCAATGGCATATAAAAAGGATTCCAGTTCTTCTTCGTCTATTTCCCCGACGTTTTCCTCCTGCAACCACCGCAATCTTTCTGCTAATAACACCACGCACTCGAAGGATAAATGGGCAGTGTTCATGGCGATTGTGCACAGCGACCAGCGTAATTCATCAATCTCTTCCATCGAGCAATAATTTAATTGCTGAATGAATCGCTGCCAGGCGGAGGGCAGAAAACGTTCGCTATCAGAGGCAAGTAACGCACGAAAGGCGAGCAGAATTTCATGTTCTGCTACCTCATATTCTTCTGGTTGCCAAACAGATTTAGCAGGCGACTGCGCAATCCGTAGCGCCTCCTCATACGCCTGACGAAGTTGTTTAAAACCCTGCGGATCGGTTTCTGGATGAAAGGACGGTAACAGCGCCAGATAAGCGCGGCGGATAATATCGACGTCAGTCGTTTCCTCTATTTCGAGAATCTTCCAGCAATTTTTCATAGGTCGCTCATATCCTTAAGCGTTTCCGGGCATGCAGAATAGTAAGCCAATGGTTGCCAGGACAAGGTAGGGTAATACGCATCATCACTGGCAAATAATTGATAAAACATATCATTGCCGGAATCGTCGTATTCTTTACGCGCTAAGAATTCGCGTAATAACTGCAGATGATCATCTTCGGGAGACTGCCAATATTGCCGACCAAAGGTATAACCGGCAAAGTATTGCCGCCAGTTACGATAATAACGTAGAGCCCGTAGATGAATGCGCGACTGGATCCATAGACTTTCTTCTTCGCTCAACCAGTTATTAAGTACGCCCATTCGGCTTAAAAAACCCATCCGGACATAATCCCAGGCTTTAATTCCTCCCTCACCACAGCATTCGGCGGTGCTGGCGACAAATTGCGCATAAGCCTGACCTTGCTCATTTAGTTCAGCAAGATAGTCACGCCATTCACATGGCGAATAACGAAACCAGCGGTGATAAAACCCTGCCAACCGAGCGGCATGACCGTTATCGATCATTCGGTGAATTGTGCGCAGCAGGTCATCACGGGCATCAATTCCCCAGGAGGAAGAAAGGTCAAAAAAGCATGTACCTAAATACATTTTGGGTGATGAATGCGAAGGTAAACAGCATTCATTGCGTATTTCCATCGGAGTGGAAAGTGCAAACAATATTTTTTGCGACTCCATGTCCATATAATTTATCCTTAAATATTCATTAAATGAATATTAGCCGCATTGCGAGGCTCGTTTATTTATACTTTTCTGACGCGACATAATACGCATAAAATAAGGCTTACGCAAAAATGGAACACATAAAAATATAATATGTTTTATCTGCAACCATAAGGAAATGATAATGATTTTCACGTCAACTTGCTGCGATAATTTATCAATAGATGAAATTATCGAACGTGCTGAAAAAGGCGATTGCGAGGCTCAATATATTGTTGGGTTTTATTATAATCGCGATAGCGCAATTGATTCTCCGGACGACGAAAAAGCCTTTTACTGGCTGAAGCTGGCCGCCGAGCAAGGTCATTGTGAAGCACAATATTCCTTAGGGCAAAAGTATACTGAGGATAAAAGCCGTCATAAAGATAATGAGCATGCCATCTTTTGGCTGAAAAAAGCTGCCCTACAAGGCCATACTTTCGCTTCCAACGCCCTTGGCTGGATACTGGATCGTGGAGAAGACCCCAATTATAAAGAAGCGGTTGTCTGGTATCAGATAGCCGCGGAGAGCGGAATGTCTTATGCGCAAAATAATCTTGGGTGGATGTACAGAAATGGCAACGGAGTCGCAAAAGACTATGCGCTGGCATTTTTCTGGTACAAACAAGCTGCATTACAAGGCCATAGTGACGCGCAAAACAATCTGGCCGATCTTTATGAAGACGGAAAAGGCGTTGCTCAAAACGAGACACTCGCCGCATTCTGGTATTTGAAAAGCGCACAGCAGGGTAATCGGCATGCTCAGTTTCAAATTGCATGGGATTATAACGCTGGCGAAGGGGTGGACCAGGACTATAAGCAAGCGATGTACTGGTATCTGAAGGCTGCCGCTCAGGGGAGCGTCGGCGCTTACGTCAACATCGGTTATATGTATAAACACGGACAAGGCGTTGAGAAAGATTATCAGGCTGCCTTTGAATGGTTTACGAAAGCCGCTGAATGCAATGACGCCACTGCCTGGTATAACCTGGCCATTATGTATCACTACGGAGAAGGAAGACCTGTCGATCTCCGACAGGCTCTCGACCTGTATCGTAAAGTTCAGTCATCCGGAACCAGAGATGTCAGTCAGGAAATTCGTGAGACTGAAGATTTACTGTAGAGATAAAAACAAGGACCGGGGAATTTCATTCGGCCCATATTCTCTTTATTGCTGTGCGAAATCAGACTATTACGGCTCAAACGGGCGTCTCTGGAACTGGTCATGACCACATTTCGGGCATAGCGTCAGCACTTCCGGTGTGTAGATCGGGAGATGGAAGTGACATTTCTCGCAGACCAGATTTCCCAGCCCGACCACTTCTCCGCTGTGATAAACCCCATGATGATTGAGGTCCTGGAAAACTTCGCGCCATTCAAGCTGCGTTTTATCGGTGATGTCTGCCAGCTCCTGCCACAAGCTTTCTTTAATCACCCGCATAAAGACGCTGTCAGATTCTTCTTTCAGGCTCTCTTCATAGCTCATGGCGAACTCTTCCAGGTCACGTCTGACAGCTCGCGTCAGCTCATCGACCTCGGTTCGCGTTAACTCCCCTGTTTTTATTACGCGCTCGCGCGCCTGTTCCACCAGTGCGTCGATATCACGTTCGCCATTGCGCAGGCGTTCGCTCAGTGACGCAACCAGTTCACGGTAATATTGAGCAACCTTGTTCATCGTTTCATCTCCCGGGTCGTTAACTGACTATAATAATAGACGTTCTTTGTTCCTTGCTTTGCTAATACGCCCACAAACTCTGTAAATTAATGTATGAATAATCCGGGCATCATTTCAACGTCGAGTGCGCGAAAGGCTGTTTTGACGCGGACGTTTGGGCTATGCTATGCGGATCTGAAAAACCACCTCAACGCTACATTTGTAGCCGTATTGAAAACAGGACCACTGGCTGCCATGCAAGAGCAATACCGCCCGGAAGAGATAGAATCCAAAGTACAGCTTCATTGGGATGAGAAGCGCACATTTGAAGTAACCGAAGACGAGAGCAAAGAGAAGTATTACTGCCTGTCTATGCTTCCCTATCCTTCTGGTCGACTACACATGGGCCACGTACGTAACTACACCATCGGTGACGTGATCGCCCGCTACCAGCGTATGCTGGGCAAAAACGTCCTGCAGCCGATCGGCTGGGACGCGTTTGGTCTGCCTGCGGAAGGCGCGGCGGTGAAAAACAATACCGCTCCGGCACCGTGGACGTACGACAACATCGCGTATATGAAAAACCAGCTCAAAATGCTGGGCTTTGGTTATGACTGGAGCCGCGAGCTGGCAACCTGTACGCCGGAATACTACCGTTGGGAACAGAAATTCTTCACCGAGCTGTATAAAAAAGGCCTGGTATATAAGAAGACTTCTGCGGTCAACTGGTGCCCGAACGACCAGACCGTACTGGCGAACGAACAAGTTATCGACGGCTGCTGCTGGCGCTGCGATACCAAAGTTGAACGTAAAGAGATCCCGCAGTGGTTTATCAAAATCACTGCTTACGCTGACGAGCTGCTCAACGATCTGGATAAACTGGATCACTGGCCAGACACCGTTAAAACCATGCAGCGTAACTGGATCGGTCGTTCCGAAGGCGTGGAGATCACCTTCAACGTTAACGACTATGACAACACGCTGACCGTTTACACTACCCGCCCGGACACCTTTATGGGTTGTACCTACCTGGCGGTAGCTGCGGGTCATCCGCTGGCGCAGAAAGCGGCGGAAAATAATCCTGAACTGGCGGCCTTTATTGACGAATGCCGTAACACCAAAGTTGCCGAAGCTGAAATGGCGACGATGGAGAAAAAAGGCGTCGATACTGGCTTTAAAGCTGTTCACCCATTAACGGGCGAAGAAATTCCCGTTTGGGCAGCAAACTTCGTATTGATGGAGTACGGCACGGGCGCAGTTATGGCGGTTCCGGGTCACGACCAGCGCGACTACGAGTTTGCCTCTAAATACGGCCTGAACATCAAACCAGTTATCCTGGCTGCTGACGGCTCTGAGCCAGATCTTTCTCAGCAAGCCCTGACTGAAAAAGGCGTGCTGTTCAACTCTGGCGAATTCAACGGTCTTGACCATGAAGCGGCCTTCAACGCCATCGCCGATAAACTGACTGCGATGGGCGTTGGCGAGCGTAAAGTGAACTACCGCCTGCGCGACTGGGGTGTTTCTCGTCAGCGTTACTGGGGCGCGCCGATTCCGATGGTGACGCTGGAAGACGGTACCGTAATGCCGACCCCGGACGACCAGCTGCCGGTGATCCTGCCGGAAGATGTGGTGATGGACGGCATTACCAGCCCGATTAAAGCAGATCCGGAGTGGGCAAAAACTACCGTTAACGGTATGCCAGCGCTGCGTGAAACCGACACTTTCGACACCTTTATGGAGTCCTCCTGGTACTATGCGCGCTACACTTGCCCAGAGTACAAAGAAGGTATGCTGGATTCCGAAGCGGCTAACTACTGGCTGCCGGTGGATATCTACATTGGTGGTATCGAACACGCCATTATGCACCTGCTCTACTTCCGCTTCTTCCACAAACTGATGCGTGATGCAGGCATGGTGAACTCTGACGAACCAGCGAAACAGTTGCTGTGTCAGGGTATGGTGCTGGCAGATGCCTTCTACTATGTTGGCGAAAACGGCGAACGTAACTGGGTTTCCCCGGTTGATGCTATCGTTGAACGTGACGAGAAAGGCCGTATCGTGAAAGCGAAAGATGCGGCAGGCCATGAACTGGTTTATACCGGCATGAGCAAAATGTCCAAGTCGAAGAACAACGGTATCGACCCGCAGGTGATGGTTGAACGTTACGGCGCGGACACCGTTCGTCTGTTTATGATGTTTGCTTCTCCGGCTGATATGACTCTCGAATGGCAGGAATCCGGTGTGGAAGGGGCTAACCGCTTCCTGAAACGTGTCTGGAAACTGGTTTACGAGCACACAGCAAAAGGTGATGTTGCGGCACTGAACGTTGATGCGCTGACTGAAGATCAGAAAGCGCTGCGTCGCGATGTGCATAAAACGATCGCTAAAGTGACCGATGATATCGGCCGTCGTCAGACCTTCAACACCGCAATTGCGGCGATTATGGAGCTGATGAACAAACTGGCGAAAGCACCAACCGATGGCGAGCAGGATCGCGCTCTGATGCAGGAAGCGCTGCTGGCCGTTGTCCGTATGCTTAACCCGTTCACCCCGCACATCTGCTTCACGCTGTGGCAGGAACTGAAAGGCGAAGGCGATATCGACAACGCGCCGTGGCCGGTTGCTGACGAAAAAGCGATGGTGGAAGACTCCACGCTGGTCGTGGTGCAGGTTAACGGTAAAGTCCGTGCCAAAATCACCGTTCCGGTGGACGCAACGGAAGAACAGGTTCGCGAACGTGCTGGCCAGGAACATCTGGTAGCAAAATATCTTGATGGCGTTACCGTGCGTAAAGTGATTTACGTACCAGGTAAACTCCTCAATCTGGTCGTTGGCTAAGCGCGGGAGGAAGCGTGCGATATCTGGCAACATTGTTGTTATCTCTGGCGGTGTTAATCACCGCCGGGTGTGGCTGGCATCTGCGTGATACCACGCAGGTTCCTTCCACTATGAAGGTCATGATCCTGGACTCAGGCGATCCGAACGGGCCATTAAGCCGTGCGGTGCGTAACCAGTTACGTCTGAATGGTGTCGAGTTGCTTGATAAAGAAACCACGCGTAAGGACGTTCCATCCCTGCGTTTGGGTAAAGTGAGCATCGCGAAAGATACCGCATCGGTATTCCGTAACGGTCAAACAGCAGAGTATCAGATGATCATGACGGTGAATGCGACCGTGTTGATCCCCGGCCGTGATATCTACCCGATTAGCGCCAAAGTCTTCCGTTCGTTCTTTGATAACCCGCAAATGGCGTTAGCGAAAGATAACGAACAAGACATGATCGTAAAAGAGATGTACGACCGTGCTGCCGAACAGCTGATTCGTAAGCTGCCAAGCATCCGTGCTGCGGATATTCGTTCCGACGAAGAACAGACGTCGACCACAACGGATACTCCGGCAACGCCTGCACGCGTCTCCACCACGCTGGGTAACTGATGATTCGGTTGTACCCGGAACAACTCCGCGCGCAGCTCAATGAAGGGCTGCGCGCGGCGTATCTTTTACTTGGTAACGATCCTCTGTTATTGCAGGAAAGCCAGGACGCTGTTCGTCAGGTAGCTGCGGCACAAGGATTCGAAGAACACCACACTTTTTCCATTGATCCCAACACTGACTGGAATGCGATCTTTTCGTTATGCCAGGCTATGAGTCTGTTTGCCAGTCGACAAACGCTATTGCTGTTGTTACCAGAAAACGGACCGAATGCGGCGATCAATGAACAACTTCTCACACTCACCGGACTTCTGCATGACGACCTGCTGTTGATCGTCCGCGGTAATAAATTAAGCAAAGCGCAAGAAAATGCCGCCTGGTTTACTGCGCTTGCGAATCGCAGCGTGCAGGTGACCTGTCAGACACCGGAGCAGGCTCAGCTTCCCCGCTGGGTTGCTGCGCGCGCAAAACAGCTCAACTTAGAACTGGATGACGCTGCAAATCAGGTGCTCTGCTACTGTTATGAAGGTAACCTGCTGGCGCTGGCTCAGGCACTGGAGCGTTTATCGCTGCTCTGGCCAGACGGCAAATTGACATTACCGCGCGTTGAACAGGCGGTGAATGATGCCGCGCATTTCACCCCTTTTCATTGGGTTGATGCTTTGTTGATGGGAAAAAGTAAGCGCGCGTTGCATATTCTTCAGCAACTGCGTCTGGAAGGCAGCGAGCCGGTTATTTTGTTGCGCACATTACAACGTGAACTGTTGTTACTGGTTAACCTGAAACGCCAGTCTGCCCATACGCCACTGCGTGCGTTGTTTGATAAGCATCGGGTATGGCAGAACCGCCGGGGCATGATGGGCGAGGCGTTAAATCGCTTAAGCCAGCCGCAGTTACGTCAGGCCGTGCAACTCCTGACACGAACGGAACTCACCCTCAAACAAGATTACGGTCAGTCAGTGTGGGCAGAGCTGGAAGGGTTATCTCTTCTGTTGTGCCATAAACCCCTGGCGGACGTATTTATCGACGGTTGATATGAAATCTTTACAGGCTCTGTTTGGCGGCACCTTTGATCCGGTGCACTATGGTCATCTTAAACCCGTGGAAACGCTGGCGAATTTGATTGGTCTGACGCGGGTCACAATCATCCCTAATAATGTTCCTCCGCATCGTCCCCAGCCGGAAGCGAACAGCGTGCAGCGTAAACACATGCTTGAACTGGCGATTGCCGACAAGCCATTATTTACTCTTGATGAACGCGAGCTAAAGCGCAATGCCCCCTCTTACACTGCGCAAACACTGAAAGAGTGGCGGCAGGAACAAGGGCCGGACGTGCCGCTGGCGTTTATTATTGGTCAGGATTCATTGCTGACCTTTCCGACCTGGTACGAATACGAAACGATACTCGACAATGCACATTTGATCGTCTGTCGGCGTCCAGGTTACCCACTTGAAATGGCGCAACCGCAATACCAGCAATGGCTGGAAGATCATTTGACACATAACCCGGAAGATCTTCACCTTCAGCCTGCCGGTAAAATTTATCTGGCTGAAACGCCGTGGTTTAACATCTCGGCGACCATCATCCGCGAACGTTTGCAAAACGGTGAATCGTGTGAGGATTTATTGCCGGAACCGGTACTGACTTACATTAACCAACAAGGCTTGTATCGCTGATACCTGTCGTTACGGAGGGCATGATGCGACTGTGGTTAATTCGTCATGGCGAAACGCAAGCGAATGTCGATGGTCTGTACAGCGGTCATGCGCCCACACCCCTGACCGCACGCGGTATTGAGCAAGCGCAAAATCTGCATACGCTGCTACATGGTGTTTCCTTTGATCTGGTTTTATGCAGTGAACTGGAACGGGCACAGCATACCGCGCGACTGGTTCTCAGTGACCGCCAGCTCCCCGTTCATATCATCCCTGAACTCAACGAAATGTTTTTTGGCGACTGGGAGATGCGACATCATCGCGACCTCATGCAAGAAGATGCCGAAAACTATAGCGCGTGGTGCAATGACTGGCAGCATGCAATCCCCACGAACGGTGAAGGATTTCAGGCATTTTCGCAACGTGTGGAACGCTTTATCGCAAGGCTTAGTGAATTTCAGCACTATCAGAATATTTTAGTCGTCAGCCATCAGGGTGTACTGAGTCTGTTAATCGCCCGTTTAATTGGCATGCCTGCCGAGGCTATGTGGCATTTTCGCGTTGACCAGGGGTGTTGGAGCACCATTGATATCAACCAAAAATTCGCGACGCTACGCGTCCTCAATAGCCGTGCCATCGGGGTCGAGAATGCATGACTTTTCTGTTTTTTTACGGGTAAGCCGCAACGACCATTGACAGACCCGGGCAGGCTGATATTCTCCGCAGCCAGACTTTTTTCGCCAGACACGACTTTGTAGAAATTGTTTTACAAAAATGGCGATGCAATCTGCGGCGCGGGGTGGGATGATAGCCCACTTTCGAAAGCCGATTCGGCGACAATTGTCCCGAAATCGCCTCTGGTTCAGGTATACTGACAGACCATTTTTATCTATTTGATTCACCCAGGGGGAAAACTTGCAGGGTAAAGCACTCCAGGATTTTGTTATCGACAAAATTGATGACCTCAAAGGTCAGGACATCATCGCCTTAGACGTTCAAGGCAAATCCAGCATCACCGACTGCATGATCATCTGTACGGGTACGTCCAGCCGTCATGTTATGTCCATTGCTGACCACGTTGTGCAGGAGTCTCGCGCAGCGGGCCTGTTACCGCTCGGCGTAGAAGGTGAAAACAGCGCCGACTGGATTGTCGTGGATTTGGGCGATGTGATTGTCCATGTCATGCAGGAAGAGAGCCGTCGCCTGTATGAACTGGAAAAACTCTGGAGTTAATGCGTGAAGCTGCAACTTGTCGCCGTGGGAACGAAAATGCCGGACTGGGTACAAACCGGTTTTACCGAGTACCTGCGTCGTTTTCCGAAAGATATGCCCTTCGAGCTGATTGAAATTCCGGCCGGAAAACGCGGCAAGAATGCGGACATCAAGCGCATACTCGACAAAGAGGGTGAGCAGATGTTGGCGGCCGCAGGCAAAAACCGCATTGTCACCCTCGATATTCCAGGCAAGCCCTGGGATACGCCGCAGTTAGCCGCTGAGCTGGAACGCTGGAAGCTGGATGGTCGCGACGTCAGTCTACTGATTGGCGGGCCTGAAGGGTTGTCGCCTGCCTGTAAAGCGGCGGCGGAGCAGAGCTGGTCGCTGTCGACGCTTACCCTCCCCCATCCGCTGGTTCGCGTGCTGGTCGCAGAGAGTCTGTACCGGGCGTGGAGCATCACCACCAACCATCCTTATCACCGTGAGTGATAAGGGAGCTTTGAGTAGAAAACGCAGCGGATGAAACTACAGAACTCTTTTCGCGACTATACGGCAGAGTCCGCGCTGTTTGTGCGCCGGGCGCTGGTCGCCTTTTTGGGGATTTTGCTGCTGACCGGCGTGCTTATCGCCAACCTGTATAATCTGCAAATTGTTCGCTTTACCGACTACCAGACTCGCTCTAATGAAAACCGCATTAAGCTGGTGCCTATCGCGCCCAGCCGCGGCATTATCTACGACCGTAATGGTATCCCTCTGGCCCTCAACCGCACTATCTACCAGATAGAAATGATGCCAGAGAAAGTCGATAACGTGCAGCAAACGCTGGACGCTTTGCGCAGCGTGGTTGATCTGACCGATGACGATATTGCTGCATTCCGAAAAGAGCGCGCACGTTCACACCGTTTCACCTCTATTCCGGTGAAAACTAACCTGACCGAAGTACAAGTAGCTCGCTTTGCCGTCAATCAGTACCGTTTTCCGGGTGTCGAAGTTAAAGGCTATAAACGTCGTTACTATCCTTACGGTTCGGCGTTGACCCACGTCATCGGCTATGTGTCGAAAATCAACGATAAAGACGTCGAACGCCTGAATAATGACGGCAAACTGGCCAACTATGCGGCAACGCATGATATCGGTAAGCTGGGCATTGAGCGTTACTATGAAGACGTGCTGCACGGTCAGACCGGTTATGAAGAGGTTGAAGTTAACAACCGTGGGCGTGTTATCCGCCAGTTAAAAGAAGTACCACCGCAAGCCGGACACGATATTTACCTGACGCTGGATCTCAAACTCCAGCAATATATTGAAACGCTGCTGGCGGGTAGCCGCGCAGCTGTGGTTGTCACCGATCCGCGTACAGGTGGGGTGCTGGCGCTGGTTTCCACGCCTAGTTATGACCCAAACCTGTTTGTTGACGGTATCTCCAGCAAAGATTATTCCGCCTTGTTGAACGACCCGAATACACCGCTGGTGAACCGCGCCACACAGGGGGTTTATCCTCCCGCGTCTACAGTTAAACCCTATGTGGCGGTTTCGGCATTGAGCGCCGGGGTGATCACGCGCAATACGACGCTGTTTGACCCAGGCTGGTGGCAACTGCCAGGTTCGGAAAAACGTTATCGTGACTGGAAAAAATGGGGCCACGGGCGTCTGAATGTCACAAGATCGCTGGAAGAATCTGCGGATACCTTCTTCTATCAGGTGGCCTACGATATGGGGATCGATCGCCTCTCCGAATGGATGGGTAAATTCGGTTATGGTCATTACACCGGTATCGACCTGGCGGAAGAACGTTCCGGCAACATGCCTACCCGCGAATGGAAACAGAAACGCTTTAAAAAACCGTGGTATCAGGGTGACACCATTCCGGTTGGTATCGGTCAGGGTTACTGGACAGCGACCCCAATCCAGATGAGTAAGGCACTGATGATCCTGATTAATGACGGTATCGTGAAGGTTCCTCATTTGCTGATGAGCACCGCCGAAGACGGCAAACAGGTGCCATGGGTACAGCCGCATGAACCGCCCGTCGGCGATATTCATTCCGGTTACTGGGAGCTGGCGAAAGACGGTATGTACGGTGTTGCTAACCGCCCTAACGGTACGGCGCATAAATACTTTGCCAGCGCACCGTACAAAATTGCGGCGAAATCCGGTACCGCTCAGGTCTTCGGTCTGAAAGCGAACGAAACCTATAATGCGCACAAAATTGCCGAGCGTTTACGTGACCACAAACTGATGACCGCCTTTGCGCCATACAACAATCCGCAAGTGGCTGTCGCCATGATTCTGGAGAACGGTGGTGCGGGTCCGGCGGTTGGTACACTGATGCGCCAGATCCTCGACCACATTATGCTGGGTGATAACAACACCGATCTGCCTGCGGAAAATCCAGCGGTTGCCGCAGCGGAGGACCATTAATCATGACGGATAATCCGAATAAAAAAACATTCTGGGATAAAGTCCATCTCGATCCCACAATGCTGCTGATCTTACTGGCATTGCTGGTTTACAGCGCCCTGGTTATCTGGAGCGCCAGCGGTCAGGATATTGGCATGATGGAGCGTAAAATAGGCCAAATCGCGATGGGTCTGGTCATCATGGTGGTGATGGCGCAAATTCCTCCACGCGTTTATGAAGGCTGGGCCCCCTATCTCTATATCATCTGTATTATTTTGCTGGTGGCGGTAGATGCTTTCGGTGCCATCTCTAAAGGCGCTCAACGCTGGCTGGACCTCGGTATTGTTCGTTTTCAGCCGTCGGAAATTGCCAAAATAGCCGTACCACTGATGGTTGCGCGCTTTATCAACCGCGACGTTTGCCCGCCATCGTTGAAGAACACTGGCATCGCGCTGGTGCTGATATTTATGCCCACGCTGCTGGTGGCTGCACAGCCTGACCTGGGAACATCAATCCTCGTTGCGCTTTCCGGTCTGTTTGTACTGTTCCTCTCTGGCCTTAGCTGGCGTCTGATTGGCGTCGCAGTAGTGCTGGTGGCGGCGTTCATTCCTATTCTGTGGTTCTTCCTGATGCATGATTACCAGCGCCAGCGCGTAATGATGCTCCTGGACCCGGAATCAGACCCACTCGGCGCGGGCTATCACATTATTCAGTCTAAAATTGCTATTGGCTCCGGCGGATTACGCGGCAAAGGCTGGCTGCATGGCACTCAGTCACAACTTGAATTTCTACCCGAACGCCATACCGACTTTATCTTCGCGGTACTGGCGGAAGAGCTGGGATTAGTGGGCATTCTGATTCTGCTCGCTCTCTACATTCTGCTGATCATGCGCGGGCTGTGGATAGCCGCCAGAGCGCAAACCACCTTTGGTCGCGTCATGGCTGGCGGCTTAATGCTGATATTATTCGTTTATGTCTTCGTAAATATTGGTATGGTAAGCGGTATTCTGCCGGTTGTAGGGGTTCCGCTCCCACTGGTCAGTTATGGAGGATCAGCGCTAATTGTGCTGATGGCTGGGTTCGGGATTGTAATGTCAATCCACACCCACAGGAAAATGTTGTCGAAAAGCGTGTAAGAGGTGCGCAATGCGTAAGCAGTGGCTCGGGATCTGCATCGCGGCAGGAATGCTCGCGGCATGTACAAGCGATGATGGTCAGCAACAGACGGTAAGTGTACCGCAGCCTGCGGTATGTAACGGCCCCATAGTTGAAATTAGCGGGGCGGACCCGCGTTTCGAACCACTGAACGCGACGGCAAATCAGGATTACCAGCGCGACGGTAAAAGCTACAAAATCGTGCAGGATCCGTCTCGATTTAGCCAGGCGGGACTGGCGGCAATCTATGATGCCGAACCAGGCAGTAACCTGACGGCCTCTGGCGAAGCTTTCGATCCGACACAGTTGACGGCGGCCCATCCAACGCTTCCGATCCCCAGCTACGCCAGAATCACTAACCTGGCTAACGGGCGAATGATCGTGGTGCGCATTAATGATCGCGGCCCCTACGGCAACGACCGCGTAATTTCGCTTTCTCGCGCAGCAGCTGACCGTCTTAACACGTCAAACAACACCAAAGTTCGTATCGATCCGATTATTGTCGCCCAGGATGGTTCGCTTTCTGGTCCTGGTATGGCTTGTACCACAGTCGCCAAACAGACTTACGCCCTGCCTGCACCTCCCGATTTAAGCGGTGGCGCGGGGGCAAGTTCAGTGTCTGGCCCGCAGGGTGACATTCTTCCGGTCAGTAACTCGACGCTAAAAAGCGAAGATCCGACCGGCGCGCCGGTAACCAGTAGCGGTTTCCTCGGCGCTCCAACGACCTTAGCGCCTGGTGTACTGGAAAGCAGCGAACCGACACCTGCACCACAGCCCGTTGTTACAGCTCCGTCGACAACGCCTGCAACCTCGCCTGCAATGGTGACACCGCAAGCCGCCTCGCAAAGCGCCAGCGGCAACTTTATGGTGCAAGTCGGGGCCGTTAGCGATCAGGCTCGTGCGCAACAGTACCAACAGCAACTGGGACAGAAGTTCGGCGTCCCCGGTCGCGTAACTCAAAATGGCGCGGTCTGGCGTATCCAGCTTGGCCCATTCGCCAGTAAAGCCGAAGCCAGTACCTTGCAGCAACGTTTGCAAACCGAAGCCCAATTACAGTCATTTATTACCACCGCGCAGTAGCGTAAAGCAGGCATCTGATGTGTCAATTTCTGTAAATGACGTTAACAAAGTCACGCGGAAAGTCAGATGCCTGCCGGTAGTGCATTTGCTATAGTAGGGCACTTTTTTTAATTCCATCACGGATGTCGTAGTTCAGACCATGAATACCATTTTTTCCGCTCGTATCATGAAGCGCCTGGCGCTCACCACGGCTCTTTGCACAGCCTTTATCTCTGCTGCACATGCCGATGACCTGAATATCAAAACTATGATCCCGGGTGTACCGCAGATCGATGCGGAGTCCTACATCCTGATTGACTATAACTCCGGCAAAGTGCTCGCCGAACAGAACGCAGATGTCCGCCGCGATCCTGCCAGCCTGACCAAAATGATGACCAGTTACGTTATCGGCCAGGCAATGAAAGCCGGTAAATTTAAAGAAACTGATTTAGTCACTATCGGCAACGACGCATGGGCCACCGGTAACCCGGTGTTTAAAGGTTCTTCGCTGATGTTCCTCAAACCGGGCATGCAGGTTCCGGTTTCTCAGCTGATCCGCGGTATTAACCTGCAATCGGGTAACGATGCTTGCGTCGCCATGGCCGATTTTGCCGCTGGTAGCCAGGACGCTTTTGTTGGCTTGATGAACAGCTACGTTAACGCCCTGGGCCTGAAAAACACCCACTTCCAGACGGTACATGGTCTGGATGCTGATGGTCAGTACAGCTCCGCGCGAGATATGGCGCTGATCGGCCAGGCATTGATCCGTGACGTACCGAATGAATACTCGATCTATAAAGAAAAAGAATTTACGTTTAACGGTATTCGCCAGCTGAACCGTAACGGCCTGTTATGGGATAACAGCCTGAATGTCGACGGCATCAAAACCGGACACACTGACAAAGCAGGTTACAACCTTGTTGCTTCTGCGACTGAAGGCCAGATGCGCTTGATTTCTGCGGTGATGGGCGGACGTACTTTTAAAGGCCGTGAAGCCGAAAGTAAAAAACTGCTAACCTGGGGCTTCCGTTTCTTCGAAACCGTTAACCCACTGAAAGTAGGTAAAGAGTTCGCCTCTGAACCGGTTTGGTTTGGTGATTCTGATCGCGCTTCGTTAGGGGTTGATAAAGACGTGTACCTGACCATTCCACGTGGTCGCATGAAAGATCTGAAAGCCAGCTATGTGCTGAACAGCAGTGAATTGCATGCGCCGCTGCAAAAGAATCAGGTCGTCGGAACTATCAACTTCCAGCTTGATGGCAAAACGATCGAGCAACGCCCGCTGGTTGTGTTGCAAGAAATCCCGGAAGGTAACTTCTTCGGCAAAATCATTGATTACATTAAATTAATGTTCCATCACTGGTTTGGTTAAAAATTGAACACTTGAAAGTGTAATTTCCGTCCCCATATACTAAGCATCAGTAAAAAAACTCCCGCCTTCTGGCGGGAGTTGCTATTTAATTACGTTACGCCGGAGCTGACATGAAAACCAAACTTAACGAACTGCTTGAATTCCCTACTCCTTTTACTTACAAAGTTATGGGGCAGGCGTTACCTGAGCTGGTTGATCAGGTGGTTGAAGTGGTACAGCGCCATGCGCCAGGTGACTACACCCCAACGGTAAAACCAAGCAGCAAAGGCAACTACCACTCGGTATCTATCACTATCAACGCCACTCATATCGAGCAGGTTGAAACACTGTATGAAGAACTGGGCAAAATCGATATTGTCCGCATGGTTCTGTAACTCGCTTCTCCGTTACCCGGCTCCTGGTCGGGTAACTCCCCTCTCCTCGCTGTGATATACTTTTCCCCCACTTTTACTCATTCTCCACGGAGATGCCGTTTTGTATCAGGATAAAATTCTTGTCCGCCAGCTCGGTCTTCAGCCTTACGAGCCAATCTCCCAGGCTATGCATGAATTCACCGATACCCGCGATGATAGTACCCTTGATGAAATCTGGCTGGTCGAGCACTATCCGGTATTCACCCAAGGTCAGGCAGGAAAAGCGGAGCACATTTTAATGCCGGGTGATATTCCGGTGATCCAGAGCGATCGCGGTGGGCAGGTGACTTATCACGGGCCGGGACAACAGGTGATGTATGTGTTGCTTAACCTGAAACGCCGTAAACTCGGTGTGCGTGAACTGGTGACCTTGCTTGAGCAAACAGTGGTGAATACCCTGGCTGAACTGGGTATAGAAGCGCATCCTCGGGCTGACGCGCCTGGTGTCTATGTCGGGGAAAAGAAAATTTGCTCACTGGGTTTACGAATTCGACGCGGTTGTTCATTCCACGGTCTGGCATTAAACGTCAATATGGATCTTTCACCATTTTTACGTATTAATCCTTGTGGGTATGCCGGAATGGAAATGGCTAAAATATCACAATGGAAACCCGAAGCGACGACTAATAATATTGCTCCACGTTTACTGGAAAATATTTTAGCGCTACTAAACAATCCGGACTTCGAATATATTACCGCTTAATTCCATACATCAATGGCCCAATTTACACTGGGTCATTACTCATAATACCTGCTAATGCTTTACATCTCCTTCGCGTTTGTATATTTTCTTTATCACTTGCAGAAATGCGGTGCCACGCCTTGCTCCGTAACTCACCCCATTGATTAACCTATTGAAATAGTTGATTATGGTGAGCAAAAGCGTTCCGTTCCAATTAGACATAAGATTATTGTAATTTTTTAAATATTATTTTTCCATGAATAAAATTGGAGTAAGTGCGTGGATAGTAATAATCAAATTGAACCCTGTTTAAGCAGAAAGTCGTCAGAAGGTAAACCACAAATATTTACAACCTTACGAAATATTGATCTTAACCTTCTGACTATTTTTGAAGCTGTATATGTACATAAAGGGATCGTTAATGCAGCGAAAGTGCTTAATCTGACCCCCTCGGCAATCAGTCAGTCTATTCAGAAACTGCGCGTTATATTCCCTGACCCATTGTTTATTCGCAAAGGCCAGGGTGTCACTCCTACCGCATTTGCGATGCATCTACATGAGTATATCAGTCAGGGCCTTGAGTCCATTCTTGGCGCGCTGGATATCGAAGGAAGCTATGATAAGCAACGAACGATAACTATTGCGACCACTCCCTCGGTCGGAGCCCTGGTCCTTCCTGTCATCTATCGGGCGATTAAAACTCACTATCCGCAGCTTTTACTGCGCAACCCGCCCACCAGCGACGCGGAAAACCAACTCAGTCAGTTTCAAACCGATCTCATCATCGATAACATGTTTTGCACCAATCGTACGGTGCAACATCATGTTCTGTTCACCGACAATATGGTGTTAATTTGCCGCGAGGGAAATCCACTACTCTCTTTAGAAGATGACAGAGAGACTATCGACAACGCTGCGCATGTACTTCTGTTACCGGAAGAGCAAAATTTCAGCGGTCTGCGGCAGAGAGTTCAAGAAATGTTTCCGGACCGGCAAATCAATTTCACCAGCTACAACATTTTGACAATCGCTGCACTGGTTGCCAACAGTGACATGTTAGCGATTATTCCCAGCCGTTTTTATAACCTGTTTAGCCGCTGCTGGCCGCTGGAAAAACTGCCTTTTCCGTCCTTAAATGAGGAGCAAATAGATTTCTCTATCCACTACAACAAATTCAGCCTGCGTGATCCCATCCTGCACGGAGTAATAGATGTTATCCGTAATGCATTTTGAAAAAGTATTGTTACAGCCAGATCACAGCGCAGAACGATAAAATGGCACAATCCAACAACAATTTTACATTTTCGCGACCGCTTTGGCTGCTTTCAGGTCCGTTTCAATGATATACTGCCAGTCGTTAATTCAAAAATAGTTGATAATTACAACAATCTATTGAATTGAAACGCTTTCCTTCGTAATTCGCAACTGGAACACGCACGCTATGAGTAAACCCATTGTGATGGAACGCGGTGTTAAATACCGCGATGCCGATAAGATGGCCCTTATCCCGGTTAAAAACGTGGCAACAGAGCGCGAAGCCCTGCTGCGCAAGCCGGAATGGATGAAAATCAAGCTTCCAGCGGACTCTACACGTATCCAGGGCATCAAAGCCGCAATGCGCAAAAATGGCCTGCATTCTGTCTGCGAGGAAGCCTCCTGCCCTAACCTGGCGGAATGCTTCAACCACGGCACAGCAACGTTTATGATCCTCGGCGCTATTTGTACCCGCCGTTGTCCGTTCTGTGATGTTGCCCACGGTCGCCCGGTAGCTCCTGATGCCAATGAACCAGTGAAACTGGCGCAGACCATTGCCGATATGGCGCTGCGTTATGTGGTTATCACCTCCGTTGACCGTGATGACCTGCGCGATGGCGGTGCCCAGCACTTTGCGGATTGCATTACTGCCATTCGGGAAAAAAGCCCGCAAATCAAAATTGAAACTCTGGTGCCGGATTTCCGTGGTCGTATGGATCGTGCTCTGGATATTCTGACTGCAACGCCACCAGATGTGTTCAACCATAACCTGGAAAACGTACCGCGTATTTACCGTCAGGTACGGCCTGGTGCAGATTACAACTGGTCGCTGAAGCTGCTGGAACGCTTTAAAGAAGCGCATCCGGAAATCCCGACCAAGTCTGGTCTGATGGTGGGACTGGGTGAAACCAATGAAGAAATTATTGAGGTAATGCGCGACCTGCGCCGTCATGGTGTGACGATGTTAACGCTGGGGCAATATTTGCAGCCAAGCCGCCATCACCTGCCGGTTCAACGTTACGTTAGCCCGGATGAGTTCGACGAAATGAAAGCCGAAGCGCTGGCGATGGGCTTTACCCATGCTGCATGCGGTCCGTTTGTCCGCTCTTCTTACCACGCCGATTTGCAGGCGAAAGGGATGGAAGTTAAGTAATCCTGTAATAATTACTTACATCTGTCTGATAAAAAACCCGCTTTTTGAAGCGGGTTTTTTGTATCGAACAAGATATTGAGGGAGCGTCCTGCTCGCCACGTCACTCTTTATGAGAGAGCTTTTCAGCCTGAAGATCAACGTCTGCGCCTTTTTTCGCCGCAGCATCGTCATCATTCATCGCCTTCTTGAACCCTTTAATGGCCGCTCCAAGGTCTCCGCCCAGCGTACGTAACTTCTTAGTCCCAAACAGCAGAACGACCAGCGCCGCAACTACCAGCAGTTTGGTAATACTAATCTCACCCATAGATACCTTCTTGACATATAACCGGCAACAGAACGCGCCTTAAAAACCAGAGAATATTAACGGTCATTCGACGCGCGCACACAATAGCAATCTGTAACAAGGTGAATCAAGCGCCGAGTAAAAAAACATCATAATAATTGCGGCGGCGCAAAGCGACGGTTGTTTAAGACGGGCAGTTGCGCGCGCACCTGACGCACACGTTCGGGCGTCACTTCCGCCATAATGAGTGCAGGCATTTCTGACGCTGCCGCAATGGTGACGCCAAAGGGATCTATAATCCGGCTTTGACCGATATTTTTGTTCCCGCACTCCCCCGCCGCCACCATATAACAGGTGGTATCCAGCGCACGAGCGGCAAGCAACGTTGACCAATGATGCTCTTTGAGCGGCCCGCGAACCCAGGCGGCAGGAAGTACCAGGATTTCAGCTCCCTGTAATGCCTGTGCCAGCGCCAGCTCTGGAAAGCGTAAGTCATAACAGGTCATCAGACCGACCTTCATCCCCTCCACCTCGAGTAACGGAGCGATTTCATTACCAGCATCAACACGGCGTGATTCCTGAATGGCAAATGCATCATAGAGATGCAATTTGGCATAACGGGCGACGATGTTTCCTGCCTGTAGCGCCACCAGCATATTCCATGCGCGCCCCGGCGTTGAAGGAACATGAATCGTCAGAATTGTCGTCATCATGTTACGTTTACTTTCTCGCCGTAAACGTCCGAGGAATTCGCCTTCCAGCAGCTGTGCTGATTTAACCGATAGATCTGCATCATGATCATCGCGCGCCAGCAATGCTTCCGGCAGGACGAACAGCGATACGTCGTTTTCCGCCGCCTGCGCCATCAACGAGGCACAAATCTCAGCGTTCTTTTCCCACACAGATGTAACAGCAAACTGTCCTGCGGCAACCAGCATTGCCACCTCCTGTCAGAGTCGTAAAATTCGCCAACGACGATTATTCGGCGTTACACTTATCACTCATACAAATCAAATAGCAGGATTTTGCAGTGTTACAACTTCTTTTAGCAGTTTTTATTGGCGGTGGTACGGGAAGCGTGGCGAGATGGCTGTTAAGTATGCGATTTAACCCGCTGCATCAGGCGATTCCGTTGGGGACGCTGGCAGCAAACCTGATTGGGGCATTCATCATAGGAATGGGATTCGCCTGGTTCAGCAGGATGACGAACATTGATCCAGTGTGGAAAGTATTAATCACCACCGGATTTTGTGGCGGTCTAACAACCTTCTCAACATTTTCGGCAGAAGTGGTGTTTTTGTTACAAGAGGGCCGCTTTGGCTGGGCGTTACTGAACGTTTTCGTCAACCTTCTGGGGTCTTTTGCCATGACAGCACTGGCTTTCTGGCTGTTTTCGGCCTCAACCGCACACTAAAGACCAAAAAAAAACCCGCTGATTAAGCGGGTTTTGAATTCTTGCTGACGTATCTTACAGAGCGATTACGTTTGCAGCAGAAGGGCCTTTGGCACCGTTAGTGATTTCGAACTCTACGCGCTGACCTTCAGCAAGAGTTTTAAAACCATTAGTCTGGATTGCAGAGAAGTGTACGAACACGTCTTTGCTGCCGTCTTCCGGAGTAATGAAACCGAATCCTTTGGACTCATTAAACCACTTAACGTTACCTTTAATCTTAGACATCAAAATTACCTTTACATGAAAAATAGACACAAATGCTGTGTCGGTTACCAGTACACCAATTGTGGTACGCTTTGTCCAGTGCAACTTTACTAAAAAGTGATAAAAGTCGCGTTATTTTTGATGTTACTTATTTTAGCTATTGATTTTTAAGAAGTTACTAAAACTTCATTTGTCTCAAAACTGAAAGCGCATCCAGGCAAAGTACACATTGCCATTGTTGTAGGTACCCGGAATGTAGGTCATCTGAAAAGTCACTGGGCCATAACCCACGGAGGCCAATGGCAGTAGAACCGGGAGAGGGATGTAATTCCAGTTATCGCGTGCCGTTACGCCAGCGGTGAATCCCAGACCTAAATGAAAATTTTCATCCGCCAGCGGTCGCCAGGTACTTTCCCATCCGTATCCGGCAATCGGTTCCCATTTGTTCCACGAGTCCTTAAATGCCATGGCATACAGGCCATGCCAGTTTCCTTTTTCATCCCAACGCGACAGGCCAAAACCGCCACCCCACGGTCGCTCGTTATAGCGATCGGTTTTTTCTTTGTCGTAAGCGAAACGTGCATGCCAGGTGATGGCAGGAATATATAAATCATAATGTTCAGGCTGTTGCCAGGTTTGTGCAATATTTTCTCTAAACGTTGTCATCCACTCATCTGCGTTAGCAAAAACTTTACCAACGCTGATTAACTGAATAAAAACAAAGGAAAAGATAGCGACATATTTACTCACGTTCATTTGTGACCATAAAACATTTATCAAAAATCTACTACTAGCATAGCAAAGCTACAATTAACATAACCTTAATAGACCCAACATAAAGAATAATCTGAATAGCTGCTCTATTTATTTCCGCTTGTTCAAGTTAAATATTTCCGCGCATCGATTAAAGATGATGCGTCGTTTTCTGCGATGGGAATAGTCAAAAAAGAAAAACCAAGTCTTTTTTGATGACAAAATGCAATCAAGGAAAAATTATTTTATTTTTTAACTAGATACAACAATCATCTTAACGAAGTATATAATATAAATCGTCAACCCATGCTCATGTTAGATTATTTTTTGAGCGCACAGCCGCAGCTAACACCATTGCAATTAACAAATTTGCATCAATCCACCATCAATTTACACACATTATTATGTGATAATTGCCAACCGCTAAATATGCGTTTTGTTATCTATGTATAAAAACAGCAACTTCAATGTATTAATGGCAGTTTTTCTTGATTTTAATCAGCATTCATCGCCAATTTATTGGGCATATTTTTTCCTTAAGCTTTAGGAATTTTTTATTATTTACTTTGGGGCCTGGAGACAGGAAAAATTATGCTGACATTCATTGAACTCCTTATTGGGGTTGTGGTTATTGTGGGTGTAGCTCGCTACATCATTAAAGGGTATTCCGCCACTGGTGTGTTATTTGTCGGTGGCCTGTTATTGCTGATTATCAGTGCCATTATGGGGCACAAAGTGTTACCGTCCAGCCAGGCTTCAACAGGCTACAGCGCCACGGATATCGTTGAATACGTTAAAATATTACTAATGAGCCGCGGCGGCGACCTCGGCATGATGATTATGATGCTGTGTGGATTTGCCGCTTACATGACCCATATCGGCGCGAATGATATGGTGGTCAAGCTGGCGTCAAAACCATTGCAGTATATTAACTCCCCTTACCTGCTGATGATTGCCGCCTATTTTGTCGCCTGTCTGATGTCTCTGGCCGTCTCTTCCGCAACCGGTCTGGGTGTTTTGCTGATGGCAACCCTATTTCCGGTGATGGTAAACGTTGGTATCAGTCGTGGCGCAGCTGCTGCCATTTGTGCCTCCCCGGCGGCGATTATTCTCGCACCGACTTCAGGGGATGTGGTGCTGGCGGCGCAAGCTTCCGAAATGTCGCTGATTGACTTCGCCTTCAAAACGACGCTGCCTATCTCAATTGCTGCAATTATCGGCATGGCGATCGCCCACTTCTTCTGGCAACGTTATCTGGATAAAAAAGAGCACATCTCTCATGAAATGTTAGATGTCAGTGAAATCACCACCACTGCTCCTGCGTTTTATGCCATTTTGCCGTTCACGCCGATCATCGGTGTACTGATTTTTGACGGTAAATGGGGTCCGCAATTACACATCATCACTATTCTGGTGATTTGTATGCTGATTGCCTCCATTCTGGAGTTCCTCCGCAGCTTTAATACCCAGAAAGTTTTCTCTGGTCTGGAAGTGGCTTATCGCGGAATGGCAGATGCGTTTGCTAACGTGGTGATGCTGCTGGTTGCCGCTGGGGTATTCGCTCAGGGGCTTAGCACCATCGGCTTTATTCAAAGTCTGATTTCTATCGCTACCTCGTTTGGTTCGGCGAGTATCATCCTGATGCTGGTATTGGTGATTCTGACCATGCTGGCGGCAGTCACGACCGGTTCAGGCAATGCGCCGTTTTATGCGTTTGTTGAGATGATCCCGAAACTGGCGCACTCTTCCGGCATTAACCCGGCGTATTTGACTATCCCGATGCTGCAGGCGTCAAACCTGGGCCGTACCCTTTCGCCCGTTTCTGGCGTAGTCGTTGCGGTTGCCGGGATGGCGAAGATCTCGCCGTTTGAAGTCGTAAAACGCACCTCGGTACCGGTGCTTGTTGGTTTGGTGATTGTTATCGTTGCTACAGAGCTGATGGTGCCAGGAACGGCAGCAGCGGTCACAGGCAAGTAAATAGTAATGCCGGAGGCAAGTTTCCTCCGGCTTTATCATGTCACCCACTGTGGTATATGCGTTGCGGTCTGCCAACTTTGCCGTGAACAATTTCAGCAATAATCAGATGGCGGCTGGCGCAATATTCAAGATAACGCCTGGCAGTGGTGCGACTGATGGTCAGTGCCTGCGCCACCGTTTCTGCCGTATGTTGCACACCAGGCTCTTTAAACAGTTTTCGCACCGCGTTTAGCGTCAAGGGATCAATGCCGGTCGGCAGTTCGTCTTTAGGTTCACCGCGAGCATAGGCATTAAACATCTCATCAATTTGCTTCTGGCTGGCGCTATCAATACTTTCCAGCATATGTTTACGCTGGCGGAAACGGGTTAGCGTTTGCCCCAGCCGTTCATAGGCAATGGGCTTAATGAGATAATCAAATACACCACAACGTACGGCTTCAGACACCGTTTCCATATCGCTGGCTGCAGTGGTAAACACCACGTCGCCGGGATAATGCGCCTGCACCAGTTCATGCAATAAATTAATCCCTCTGCCGTCAGGAAGATAGTTATCGAGCAAGATTAGCCCCGGCTTAAAACGCTCGATCATCATTCGGGCCTGCGCCAGGTTTCCCGCCAGTAATATCTGACTGAATCCGGGAATGTGACGAATATATTCCGCATGCATCTCTGCCAGCGGCGTTTCGTCCTCAACGATCAATAGGGTTAATGGAGCTGTCATTAGGTTTCACTTTCGGAATATAGATTGAAAACAAGGTACCGCAGGGATCATTATCTTCGAGAGTGATAACACCACCGCAGCGCGTTACGTAGCTGGCAATCAAGTACAACCCAATGCCATGTTCACCGGGCTCGTCAGCACGCGTACTGACCCCCTGCTCAAATATTTTGTCTCGTAGAGACTCTGGAACGCCGCAGCCCTGATCGGCGACTTCAATCACCACATCATCGCCTTCATCGCTGAGGAATAATTCAACGATCTTGTTTCCTTCATCGCTACGCAGGCTGGCTTCGAAGGCGTTATCAAGTAAATTGCCCACAATGGCTGCAAACTCGGTGCTATCCAGTCCTGGCGGCAGTTGCGAAAGCTGGCTACCGGGGACAATGATCATTTTTAGCCCCAGTTCCCGGGCGCGCTGCACTTTACCAAAAAGCAGCCCCGCCACCTGGCGATCGGCAAACGCCTCACGCAGGCTGTCAATAAGCTGTTGCTGGGCCTGAGACTCCCCCTGCACCATCGCCAGCACGCGATCATACTCTTTCATCTGCAACAGACCATTGAGCGTCGACATCCAATTGAGATGCTCGTGTCGCAATGTACGAAGGCTCTCGACGTATTGTTTTATTTGCGTCAGTTGCGCATTGAGGGTGGAAATTTCGTCTTTACTACGAAAGCTGATAATGGCCCCCAGCAAATCATCACCTGAACGAATAGCTTCCCGATTGGCAATAACGCTCAGACCGTTAAAGTTAGCCACCACATCCTGACGTTTTTCATCAATCTGTTCGGTAAAGAAATCGGCGGGCCTGACCACTTCAGCAATGGGTTTACCCAACCATTGCCGTCCGGGAGAGCTCAGCCCCAGCATCTTTCTTGCGTTACGATTGATGGCGGTAATGTAACCATGCGGATCCACCGCAATCAGCCCTTCATAAACCGAACTAAACAGCGCCTCTTGCTGACGGACCACGCGTGCGATTTGCTTTGGCTCCATGCCCATCATTTGCCGACGGATATGCGCTGCCAGGAACCACGACAGCAACATCAGAATCCCTAACAGCACGACAAACACGCCTGCCATCGGTAATAAAAACTCAGCCCGCCAGCTATCGATTTTACTCACCAGGTAGCCAATCGACACCACGCCGATGACTTTTCCATCGTCATCAAAGATTGGCGTTTTGGCGCGCATCGCCATCCCCATTGACCCTTTCCCGGTAATGAAGTAGCTCTCCCCTTTCTCCAGCGCGCCCTGTTTGGTGAACTGCATAGGATAACCAATTTTCTCCGGATTAGGATGGTAAAGGCGGATCGAGTGCCGGTCCCCAATCACCACATAATCAAAATCGGTATCTCTTTGTAATTTGTTAGCGATGGTCGCCAGCCGTTTGTAGTCACGCGTTTTCACCGCAGAGATGACACTGTCATTGGAGGCAATAATTTTCGCCTGATTCATTGCCATGTCGCGTACATGAAGCGTTAAATAGTCCTCAAAACTGGCCGTAAAATATTGCGCCAGGGCTGCAATGACAAATATTGAGAACACCAGAATCAGCAAAAAGATACGCAGCGGAAATGCCAGTCTTTGGAAAAATGCAAACTGTTTATTCTCGTTAAGCTGCAACATTGTTTTCCTTGCGGGTTGTCCCGAGCCTCTTTGACGGATGTAATTAAAATGTTGAATCAAAATACATAGATATTAATTATGATCGTGGCAAATTTTATTCATTAAATCAATTAAATCACTTAAACCTGCAGGTCATTTCGTAATTACATTAATTAAAAAACTTAAAACCATTAAATAAATAAAAAACCACTAACTCTATGTGAAATAAATCAAAATTTCACGCAGAAATACTCCTTAGGATGTATAGCGAAAGGAGAAAAAGATATACCTCGATCACCCCCCTTTCTCCCAAGTGAAAATAAAAGGTTATCAGTTTGCAACATTGAACAACATTCGTTGCAAATCGATAACAACATGCACCTTCAGGATACTATTTATTATGTTCGGCAATGATATTTTCACCCGCGTAAAACGTTCAGAAAATAAAAAAATGGCGGAAATCGCCCAATTCCTGCATGAAAATGATTTGAGCGTTGACACCACAGTCGAAGTATTTATTACCGTAACCCGCGATGAAAAGCTTATCGCGTGCGGTGGAATTGCCGGAAATATTATTAAATGCGTTGCGATCAGTGAATCCGTTCGCGGTGAAGGACTGGCGCTGACATTAGCCACTGAACTGATAAACCTCGCCTATGAGCGGCACAGCACGCATCTGTTTATTTATACCAAAACCGAATACGAGGCGCTGTTCCGCCAGTGCGGTTTTTCCACGCTGACCAGCGTACCCGGCGTGATGGTGCTGATGGAAAACAGCGCCACGCGACTGAAACGCTATGCCGAATCGCTGAAAAAATTTCGTCATCCAGGGAACAAGATTGGCTGCATTGTGATGAACGCCAATCCCTTCACGAATGGTCACCGTTATCTGATTCAACAAGCTGCGGCACAGTGCGACTGGTTGCATCTGTTTTTAGTCAAAGAAGATTCTTCACGCTTCCCCTATGAAGACCGGTTGGATCTGGTGTTAAAAGGCACCGCCGATATTCCACGCCTGACTGTGCATCGCGGCTCCGAATACATCATCTCCCGCGCTACGTTCCCTTGCTACTTCATTAAAGAACAGAGCGTCATTAACCATTGTTACACCGAAATTGATCTGAAGATTTTCCGTCAGTACCTCGCTCCCGCGCTGGGTGTAACTCACCGCTTTGTCGGTACTGAACCCTTTTGTCGCGTTACCGCCCAGTACAACCAGGATATGCGCTACTGGCTGGAAACGCCGACTATCTCCGCACCGCCCATCGAACTGGTTGAAATTGAGCGGCTGCGTTACCAGGAGATGCCGATATCCGCTTCCCGGGTACGTCAACTGCTGGCGAAAAACGATCTCACGGCTATCGCGCCGCTGGTCCCTGCAGTCACGCTGCATTATTTGCAGAACCTGCTTGAGCACTCCCGCCAGGACGCGGCAGCTCGTCAAAAGACCCCCGCATGAGAAACAGGTGAAAAATGAAAATAAACCAGCCCGCCGTTGCAGGCACCCTTGAGTCTGGGGATGTGATGATACGCATCGCCCCACTCGATACGCAGGATATCGACCTGCAAATCAATAGCAGCGTTGAGAAACAGTTTGGCGATGCAATTCGCACCACCATTCTGGACGTTCTCGCCCGCTACAACGTGCGCGGCGTACAGCTGAATGTCGATGACAAAGGCGCACTGGACTGCATTTTACGTGCACGACTGGAAGCCCTGCTGGCACGCGCCAGCGGTATCCCGGCTCTGCCATGGGAGGATTGCCAATGATTTCCGCTTCGCTGCAACAACGTAAAACTCGCACCCGCCGCAGCATGTTGTTTGTGCCTGGTGCCAATGCCGCGATGGTCAGCAACTCCTTCATCTACCCGGCTGATGCCCTGATGTTTGACCTCGAAGACTCCGTGGCATTACGTGAAAAAGACACCGCCCGCCGCATGGTTTATCACGCGCTGCAACATCCGCTGTATCGCGATATTGAAACCATTGTGCGTGTCAACGCGCTGGATTCCGAATGGGGTGTTAACGACCTGGAAGCCGTCGTTCGCGGTGGTGCGGACGTTGTGCGTCTGCCGAAAACCGATACCGCTCAGGATGTTCTGGATATTGAAAAAGAGATCCTGCGTATCGAAAAAGCCTGTGGTCGTGAACCCGGCAGCACCGGCCTGCTGGCGGCGATTGAATCTCCGCTGGGCATTACCCGCGCAGTGGAAATCGCTCACGCTTCCGAGCGTTTGATCGGTATCGCCCTCGGTGCAGAAGACTATGTGCGCAACCTGCGTACAGAACGCTCCCCGGAAGGAACTGAACTGCTGTTCGCACGCTGTTCCATTTTGCAGGCCGCGCGCTCTGCGGGTATTCAGGCGTTCGATACCGTCTATTCCGACGCTAACAACGAAGCCGGATTCCTGCAAGAAGCCGCCCACATCAAACAGCTGGGCTTTGACGGCAAATCGCTGATCAACCCGCGTCAGATTGATCTGTTGCACAACCTCTACGCACCAACCCAGAAAGAAGTGGATCACGCCCGCCGCGTCGTAGAAGCCGCTGAAGCCGCCGCTCGCGAAGGCCTCGGCGTGGTTTCCCTGAACGGCAAGATGGTGGACGGTCCGGTTATCGATCGCGCCCGTCTGGTGCTCTCCCGTGCAGAACTTTCCGGCATCCGCGAAGAATAAGGCAATCAAAATGACGCAGAAAATTGAACAATCTCAACGACAAGAACGGGTAGCGGCCTGGAATCGTCGCGCTGAATGCGATCTTGCCGCTTTCCAGAACTCGCCAAAGCAAACCTACCAGGCTGAAAAAGCGCGCGATCGCAAACTGTGCGCCAACCTGGAAGAGGCGATTCGTCGCTCTGGTTTACAGGACGGCATGACGGTTTCCTTCCATCACGCTTTCCGTGGCGGTGACCTGACCGTCAATATGGTGATGGACGTCATCGCGAAGATGGGCTTTAAAAACCTGACCCTGGCGTCCAGCTCCCTGAGTGATTGCCATGCGCCGCTGGTAGAACACATTCGCCAGGGCGTGGTTACCCGCATTTATACCTCTGGCCTACGCGGTCCACTGGCGGAAGAAATCTCCCGCGGTCTGCTGGCGGAACCGGTGCAGATCCACTCTCACGGCGGTCGTGTGCATCTGGTACAGAGCGGCGAACTGAATATCGACGTGGCTTTCCTCGGCGTCCCGTCCTGTGATGAATTCGGTAATGCCAACGGCTACACCGGTAAAGCCTGCTGCGGCTCCCTCGGCTATGCAATGGTTGATGCCGACAACGCAAAACAGGTTGTGATGCTTACCGAAGAACTGCTGCCTTATCCGCATAATCCGGCAAGCATTGAGCAAGATCAGGTTGATTTAATCGTCAAAGTTGATCGCGTTGGCGATGCTGCAAAAATCGGCGCTGGTGCTACCCGTATGACCACTAACCCGCGCGAACTGCTTATTGCCCGTAGCGCTGCGGATGTGATTGTCAACTCAGGCTACTTCAAAGAAGGTTTCTCCATGCAAACCGGCACCGGCGGCGCATCGCTGGCGGTAACCCGTTTCCTGGAAGACAAAATGCGTAGCCGCGATATTCGCGCCGACTTCGCCCTCGGTGGTATTACCGCGACGATGGTTGATCTGCACGAAAAAGGTCTGATCCGCAAACTGCTGGATGTACAGAGCTTTGACAGCCATGCTGCGCAATCGCTGGCCCGTAACCCCAATCACATCGAAATCAGCGCCAACCAGTACGCTAACTGGGGTTCGAAAGGCGCATCGGTTGATCGTCTCGACGTGGTGGTACTGAGCGCGCTGGAAATTGACACCCAGTTCAACGTTAACGTGCTGACCGGCTCTGACGGCGTACTGCGTGGTGCTTCCGGTGGTCACTGCGATACCGCGATTGCCTCTGCGCTTTCCATCATCGTCGCGCCGCTGGTACGCGGTCGTATTCCGACTCTGGTGGATAACGTGCTGACCTGCATCACCCCGGGCTCCAGTGTCGATATTCTGGTCACAGACCACGGTATCGCAGTTAACCCGGCACGTCCGGAACTGGCAGAACGTCTGCAGGAAGCGGGCATTAAAGTGGTTTCCATTGAGTGGCTGCGCGAACGTGCGCGTCTGCTGACCGGTGAACCACAGCCGATTGAATTCACCGACCGCGTCGTTGCCGTTGTGCGTTACCGCGATGGCTCGGTGATCGATGTTGTGCATCAGGTGAAGGAATAAGCCATGCACCTGCTTCCTGAACTCGCCAGCCACCATGCGGTGTCAATTCCCGAGCTGCTCGTCAGCCGGGATGAAAGGCAAGCACGGCAACACGTCTGGCTCAAGCGCCATCCTGTTCCACTGGTCTCCTTTACCGTGGTTGCGCCTGGGCCGATTAAAGACAGCGAGGTCACACGCCGAATTTTTAATCATGGCGTGACAGCCTTGCGTGCCTTAGCCGCAAAACAGGGCTGGCAAATTCAGGAGCAGGCTGCACTGGTTTCCGCCAGCGGGCCGGAGGGCATGTTGAGCATTGCCGCCCCGGCTCGCGACCTCAAGCTCGCCACCATTGAGCTTGAACATAGTCATCCTCTCGGGCGGTTATGGGATATCGATGTCCTGACGCCCGAAGGCGAAATTCTCTCCCGCCGCGACTATTCACTGCCGCCTCGCCGCTGCCTGTTGTGCGAGCAAAGCGCAGCCGTCTGCGCGCGTGGAAAAACCCATCAACTGACCGATTTACTCAACCGCATGGAGGCACTGCTGAACGATGTCGATGCCTGCAACGTCAACTAAAACCACAAAGCTTGCGACGTCATTAATCGATGAGTACGCCCTGCTGGGCTGGCGCGCCATGCTGACTGAAGTCAATCTGTCACCGAAACCAGGCCTCGTGGATCGCATTAACTGCGGTGCGCACAAAGATATGGCGCTGGAAGATTTCCACCGCAGCGCGCTGGCGATTCAGGGCTGGTTACCCCGTTTCATTGAATTTGGTGCCTGTAGTGCAGAAATGGCACCGGAAGCGGTACTCCACGGATTACGCCCAATTGGTATGGCTTGCGAAGGTGATATGTTCCGCGCCACTGCGGGCGTAAACACGCATAAAGGCAGCATTTTTTCTTTAGGGCTGCTATGTGCGGCAATTGGTCGTTTGCTTCAACTCAACCAACCGGTAACGCCAACAACCGTTTGTTCTACGGCGGCAAGTTTCTGCCGTGGCCTGACCGATCGAGAACTGCGTACCAATAATTCACAACTGACGGCAGGTCAACGGTTGTACCAACAGCTTGGCCTTACCGGCGCACGCGGTGAAGCCGAAGCGGGTTATCCACTGGTGATCAATCACGCCTTGCCGCATTACCTCACTCTGCTGGATCAGGGGTTAGATCCTGAACTGGCATTGCTCGATACCTTGCTCCTACTGATGGCGATCAACGGCGATACCAACGTTGCATCGCGCGGTGGCGAGGGGGGCCTGCGCTGGCTACAGCGCGAGGCGCAAACATTATTGCAAAAAGGGGGCATTCGAACCCCCGCCGATCTCGATTATCTCCGGCAGTTCGACAGGGAGTGTATCGAACGAAATCTCAGTCCAGGCGGCAGTGCCGACCTGCTGATCCTTACCTGGTTTTTAGCACAGATTTAATTATTTAAGCACTTGATAAATTTGGAAATATTAATTTTCGGAGAACCCGTATGTCTTTAGCAAAAGATAATATATGGAAACTATTGGCCCCACTGGTGGTGATGGGTGTCATGTTTCTTATCCCTGTCCCCGACGGTATGCCACCACAGGCATGGCATTACTTCGCTGTGTTTGTGGCAATGATTGTCGGCATGATCCTCGAGCCAATTCCGGCAACAGCGATCAGTTTTATTGCGGTTACTATTTGCGTTATTGGCAGTAATTACCTGCTCTTTGATGCCAAAGAATTAGCTGACCCAGCGTTTAATGCGCAAAAACAGGCGCTGAAATGGGGTCTGGCTGGTTTTTCCAGCACCACGGTATGGCTGGTATTTGGCGCATTTATTTTTGCATTAGGGTATGAAGTTTCCGGGTTAGGTCGTCGCATTGCCCTTTTCCTGGTGAAATTCATGGGCAAACGCACGCTGACGTTGGGTTATGCGATTGTCATTATCGACATTCTGCTGGCACCGTTTACACCGTCCAACACCGCGCGTACCGGGGGTACGGTTTTTCCGGTCATTAAAAACCTGCCGCCGCTGTTTAAATCATTCCCCAACGATCCGTCCGCGCGTCGTATTGGCGGCTATTTGATGTGGATGATGGTCATTAGTACCAGTCTGAGTTCGTCCATGTTTGTCACCGGTGCGGCACCAAACGTGCTGGGTCTGGAGTTCGTCAGCAAAATTGCCGGTATCCAGATTAGCTGGTTGCAGTGGTTCCTCTGCTTCCTGCCGGTTGGGGTTATCTTGCTTATCATTGCGCCGTGGCTTTCCTACGTGCTGTACAAACCGGAAATCACACACAGTGAAGAAGTGGCAACCTGGGCGGGTGATGAACTAAAAACCATGGGTGCGCTGACACGCAGAGAGTGGACGCTGATTGGCCTTGTATTGCTCAGCTTAGGTTTGTGGGTATTTGGCAGTGAAGTCATTAATGCTACTGCGGTTGGTCTGCTGGCAGTTTCGCTAATGCTGGCTCTGCACGTTGTGCCGTGGAAAGACATTACCCGCTATAACAGCGCATGGAACACGCTGGTCAACCTGGCAACTCTGGTTGTGATGGCTAACGGCCTGACTCGTTCTGGTTTTATTGACTGGTTCGCCGGTACCATGAGTACGCACCTGGAAGGATTCTCACCAAACGCAACGGTGATTGTACTGGTTCTGGTGTTCTACTTTGCACACTACCTGTTTGCCAGCCTGTCTGCGCACACCGCAACCATGCTGCCGGTTATTCTGGCCGTCGGTAAAGGTATTCCGGGCGTACCAATGGAACAACTGTGTATCCTGCTGGTGCTGTCTATCGGTATCATGGGCTGTCTGACGCCGTATGCAACCGGTCCTGGGGTGATTATTTACGGCTGTGGCTATGTGAAATCAAAAGATTACTGGCGTCTTGGCGCAATCTTCGGGGTGATTTACATCTCTATGTTGCTGTTGGTTGGCTGGCCGATTCTCGCCATGTGGAACTAATACGTTCGCCAAACGCTGAATAAATCATCACGCCCGCCAGGTAAGCCCACCTGGCGGGCTTTTTTATGATTTAATAGATAGTATTCAGTGTATGTATGAGTTCCACACCCATTATGAAAGCATTCTGGCGTAACGCCGCGTTGCTCGCGGTTTCTCTGCTTCCCTTCTCTTCTGCCAACGCCTTAGCGTTGCAGGCAAAACAGTATGGCGATTTTGATCGCTATGTCCTGGCCCTCTCCTGGCAAACCGGATTTTGCCAGAGTCAACACGATCGAAATCGTAACGAACGAGATGAATGTCGCCTGCAAACCGAAACGACCAACAAAGCTGATTTTCTGACCGTACATGGTCTGTGGCCAGGATTGCCTAAATCGGTTGCTGCCCGTGGTGTTGATGAACGCCGCTGGATGCGCTTCGGTTGCGCTACTCGCCCAATCCCGAATCTACCAGAAGCGCGCGCCAGCCGAATGTGTTCATCGCCGGAAACCGGATTATCACTGGAAACGGCCGCTAAACTAAGTGAAGTCATGCCAGGAGCTGGCGGACGTTCCTGCCTGGAACGCTACGAATATGCCAAACACGGTGCCTGCTTTGGTTTTGATCCGGACGCATACTTCGGTACGATGGTACGCCTGAATCAAGAAATTAAAGAGAGCGAAGCCGGAAAATTCCTTGCGGATAATTACGGTAAAACAGTGAGCCGCCGTGACTTTGACGCCGCCTTTGCCAAAAGCTGGGGAAAAGAGAACGTGAAAGCAGTTAAGCTAACGTGCCAGGGTAACCCTGCGTATTTGACTGAAATTCAGATCTCGATCAAAGCTGACGCCATCAACGCTCCGCTTTCTGCAAACTCATTCTTGCCACAACCACACCCAGGCAACTGTGGCAAAACCTTTGTGATTGATAAAGTGGGTTATTAATCATCTGATTTACAAAACACGCTAATTCGTCTTCCATAAACCGTGACGATTAAGAATTATACATAATGCGCTGCATTGAGGAATTCCCTGAATGTGACGCAAATCACTTCAAAGAGTGAGCAACAGTCAGTATCATCATGTGAGTTAAACCCTCGCCGCCTGACGGTGAGGGTTTTCTTTTGGGTATGTTTATCTGCGACACTCGCAGTACCGACGACATGGAGTAAAAATGTCCAGACCAACTATCATCATTAACGACCTGGATGCCGAACGCATCGATATTCTGCTGGAGCAACCCGCCTATGCTGGTTTGCCAATCGCCGACGCGTTAAACGCAGAGTTGGATCGCGCCCAAATGTGTTCGCCAGAAGAGATGCCACACGACGTGGTGACAATGAACAGCCGGGTTAAATTCCGCAATCTTAGCGATGGCGAAGTGCGTGTGCGCACGCTGGTGTATCCGGCAAAAATGACCGATAGCAATACTCAGCTTTCCGTTATGGCTCCGGTAGGTGCCGCACTGCTGGGGCTGCGCGTTGGCGATTCCATTCACTGGGAACTTCCGGGCGGCGTTGCAACCCACCTTGAAGTGCTGGAACTCGAATACCAGCCAGAAGCTGCTGGCGACTACCTGCTTTAATCCCATCTGCACAAGCGATAACTCGCTTTGCCCAGAGGATGCACTCGCATCCTCTTTACGCAAAATCAGCAATTTTTCCTGGTTCTCACTGTTCACTTTTGCTGCAAAATTATTCCGTTTCGTTTGTGGGAATAACCATGGCAGAAGCATTTTACATCCTGATAGGATTTCTGATTATGGCGGCGATTATCGTCATGGCTGTCCTTTACTTCGAAAACCACTCCTGACGATCATATTGTTCCCCCCGGCATCGCATTCACCAGACCTGAAACCGCCTTCTGCGCCGCCTCTGCGCTTTGTGCACCGGGTACCAGAATCACCTTACGGCACTCCTCTTCACGTTTTTCGAAAATCTCATATCCCCGGGCGGCCTCTTCAAACGGCATATAGTGGGTAACAATTTCTTCTGGTTTCAGTAATCCTTTCTCAATTAACGGTAATAATTCTCCCAGCCATGCGTGAACGTGGGTCTGTCCCATTTTAAACGTCAACCCTTTATCAAAGGCGTCGCCAAACAGGAAACCGTGAATAAATCCAGCGTAGACGCCCGGTACGCTAACAATGCCGCCACGCCTGACCGCCGCAATACACTGGCGCAACGCTTTACCGCTGCTGCCCTCCAGTTTCAGGTTAGTCAGCACCGTTTCCGTGGTGCTGCCTTTCGCTTCAAAACCGACGGCGTCTATTACTGCATCCACGCCCCGGTGACCTGCCGTTTGTTCAATAATTGACTGTGCCGGATCGCTATCTTCATCGAAATTAATCGGGATCGCGCCGTAGCGGTCAGCGGCGAAACGCAAGCGGTAGGGATGATGATCAACAACAAAAATCTGTTCCGCACCGAGCAACCGTGCACAGGCGATTGTCAACAATCCCACTGGACCGGCACCATAGACTGCAACGCTTGAACCTTGTTGGATCTGCGCATTTTTTGCTGCCTGCCATGCCGTTGGCAGAATATCAGAAAGGAAAAGGGCTTTATCATCTGAAAGCAAAGGCGGTACTTTAAACGGCCCCACATTCCCTTTAGGGACGCGGACATATTCCGCCTGCCCACCAGGAACGCCGCCATACAGGTGACTATAACCAAACAATGCCGCGGGAGCTGGTATCTGTTTTTTATTGAGCGCAGCGCCTTTACCCGCATTGGTATTTTCGCAGGCGGCATATTGCTGTAATCGACAGAAAAAACAGTCGCCACAAGCAATGACAAACGGAATTACCACCCGGTCGCCTTTTTGCAAATTTTTTACGTCCTTTCCGGTTTCAACGACTTCCCCCATAAATTCATGACCAAAAATATCGCCATGTTTAACCTGGGGTATTTTGCCTCGATAAAGATGGAGGTCAGAGCCACAGATCGCCGTTGCCGTAATACGCAGAATAATATCATCTGCCTGTTCAATGCCCGGATCGGGAACATTTTCTACCTGAACGTGATGTGGGCCGTGATAAGTCAATGCTTTCATGCAACCTCCAGAGACAGTTCAAAAAAGAGTCAGTCTTTAAGGGTAGCTATCACAGCGGGAAAACGGGCGGTACCGCAGGTTTTGGGAGAATTCCTGGTGTTCAGTGAGAATATATTAATCACAGAAACCGTTCGTAAGGAAAAAGAACCAGACAAATATCAGGGATAAATATTATAATCATGGCGAATGATTTGTTCATGATTAACAGGGAGAAAGGGTTATGTATAAGACAATCATTATGCCAGTTGATGTATTTGAAATGGAATTGAGCGACAAAGCTGTTCGCCACGCTGAATTCCTCGCCCAGGATGACGGAGTTATTCATCTACTTCACGTACTACCCGGGTCAGCCAGCCTGAGCCTGCACCGTTTTGCCGCTGATGTGCGTCGTTTTGAAGAGCATCTGCAACATGAAGCAGAAGAACGTCTGCAAACGATGGTCAGCCACTTCACCATCGATCCTTCCCGCATTAAACAACATGTCCGTTTTGGTAGCGTGCGGGATGAAGTCAATGAGTTGGCAGAAGAACTGGGGGCTGATGTTGTAGTTATTGGTTCTCGCAACCCATCGATTTCGACCCATCTGTTAGGTTCTAACGCCTCGAGCGTGATCCGCCATGCCAATCTGCCGGTGCTGGTTGTGCGTTAATTGCCAGAATAAATATCCCGCCCTGCCCGGAGCCATCCCGGCAGGGCTTTTTAATGCCATAAAAAAGCCGCCAGGTTTGACCCCGGCGGCTAAGCAATTGCAGGTGAATCTTACTTCTTCTTATGCAGTTTTGGTGCGAATCAGGTAGTCAAAAGCACTCAGAGAGGCTTTGGCACCTTCGCCAGTGGCGATGATGATCTGCTTGTACGGAACCGTCGTACAGTCACCCGCTGCGAATACGCCTTTGACGTTGGTTTCGCATTTCGCATCAATGATAATCTCACCCATGCGGTTACGTTCGACTGCGCCTTCCAGCCAGTTGGTGTTCGGCAGCAGACCAATCTGGACGAAAATACCGGCCAGTTCGATGTTGTGAATATCGCCGCTGACACGATCTCGATATTCCAGACCAACGACTTTGCTGCCGTCGCCTTTCACTTCCGTGGTTTGCGCATTCAGAATAATGTCGACGTTTTTCAGGCTGCGCAGTTTGTCCTGCAGCACCTGGTCGGCTTTCATTTCTGGCGCAAATTCCAGCAGAGTTACGTGCTCAACGATACCCGCCAGGTCGATTGCCGCTTCCACGCCGGAGTTACCGCCGCCGATAACCGCTACGCGTTTGCCTTTAAACAGCGGGCCGTCGCAGTGCGGGCAGTAGGTCACGCCTTTGGTGCGATACTGATCTTCGCCCGGAACGTTCATGTTGCGCCATTTTGCACCGGTCGCCACGATAATGCTGCGTGCTTTCAGTACCGCGCCAGAAGCTGTTTCAATCTGGTGTAGACCACCTTCAACCGCTGCCGGGATCAGTTTGCTGGCGCTCTGGCTGTCGATCACATCAACGTCGTATTCATCAACGTGAACTTTCAGTGCGCCTGCCAGCTTCTGCCCTTCAGTCTTCGGTACAGAAATGTAGTTTTCGATATCAACGGTATCGAGGATCTGACCACCAAAACGTTCGCCCATCAGACCGGTACGGATGCCTTTACGTGCGGAGTAAATTGCTGCCGCTGCACCCGCCGGGCCGGAACCGACGATTAATACGTCATAAGCATCACGCTTGTTCAGCTCTTCTGCCGCACGTTTTTCCGCGCCAGTATCAATTTTGGCAACGATTTCAGTCAACGTCATGCGGCCCTGACCAAACTCTTTCCCGTTTACGAACACTGCCGGAACGCCCATCACGTTGCGATCGGTGATTTCGTTCTGGAAGGTGCCGCCGTCAATTGCAGTGTGCTTGATGCGCGGGTTCAGTACGCTCATCAGGTTCAGCGCCTGCACCACGTCCGGGCAGTTGTGGCAAGAGAGCGAGTAATAGGTTTCGAATTCAAAATCACCGTCAATATGGCGAATCTGCTCCAGCAGAGACTGCGCTTCTTTCGACGGATGACCACCGGTCCACAGCAACGCCAGTACCAGCGAGGTGAACTCGTGGCCCAGCGGGGAGCCTGCAAAACGTGGCCCCTGGTTGGAACCTGGGTTGGTGATCAGGAAAGACGGCTTACGCACCGGCAAGCTGTTATCTTCTTTAAAGGTGACTTTGTCTGACAGTTCTGCGATTTCAGCCAACAGTTCCTTGATTTCTGCCGATTTAGCGCTGTCATCCAGCGTGGCAATTAACTCAACAGGCTTGGTCAATTTCTCAAGGTAAGCCTTGAGTTGAGTTTTCATATTTGTGTCGAGCATGTTTATCTCCTGGGCTTTAAACATCATCATGCAAGCGGCCTCTGCGGCTACCTGGATGCAGCTTGCATCATGGTGCGGGGAAGAAAATCGGGTGCCGCAGCACCCGATTAATTACGCGATTGCGGAACTTAGATTTTACCAACCAGGTCCAGAGACGGAGCCAGAGTTGCTTCACCTTCTTTCCATTTAGCCGGGCAAACTTCACCTGGGTGAGAAGCTACGTACTGTGCTGCTTTGATTTTACGCAGCAGGTCAGACGCGTCACGGCCAATGCCTTCAGCGGTAACTTCGATTGCCTGGATGATACCCTGCGGGTCAACAACGAAGGTCGCACGGTCAGCCAGACCTTCATCTTCACGCATGTTGTCGAAGTTACGGGTCAGGGCGCCAGTCGGGTCGCCGATCATCGCATATTTGATTTTAGCGATGGTTTCAGAGCTGCTGTGCCATGCTTTGTGGGTGAAGTGAGTATCGGTAGATACTGCGTATACGTCTACGCCCAGTTTCTGCAGTTCTTCGTAGTGGTCAGCAACGTCACCCAGTTCGGTCGGGCATACGAAAGTAAAGTCAGCCGGGTAGAAGAAGAAGACGCTCCAGCGGCCTTCGGTATCTTTTTCGGTGATTTCGATGAATTCGCCGTTTTTGAATGCCTGGTTTTTAAAAGGTTTAATTTTGGTGTTAATCAAGGACATCTATACTTCCTCCGTGTTTTCGATGAGATGTAAGGTAACCAATTTTTGCCGATTCGGCTAATGCGTTTCCATTATCAAATCGATAAGTTTTACCTTACAACCTTCGTAAGACAACTTTGTGAACTTTGCACCGCCAGCGGCGATAAAAAGTAAAATGGCCCCCTTTCCAGGTGACCGTGTAATCTGAACTACCCTTTGGTATCTTCAGCGCCTGCCTGCAGGCTGAGGTGTTGCCCTTACAAATGCAACAACGACATGGATTACAACACCCTCATAAACAAAGGGCAATCACCTGATCTAAGCTCTTACCTATGACAGTGATAGGTTATGCCTTTTACTCGACTTTTGCACTGACTGAAAAGGACAAATTAATGTTAAAAAAGATACTTTTACTGGCTCTGCTTCCTGCAATCGCCTTCGCAGAGGAACTTCCTTCCCCAGTAAAAGCGATTGAAAAACAGGGCATTACAATCATCAAAACGTTCGATGCCCCCGGAGGAATGAAAGGTTATCTCGGAAAGTATCAGGATATGGGCGTCACCATCTACCTGACTCCCGATGGTAAGCACGCTATCTCTGGTTACATGTACAACGAGAAAGGTGAAAACCTGAGTAACACACTTATCGAAAAAGAAATTTACGCACCAGCCGGACGCGAAATGTGGCAACGGATGGAACAATCCCACTGGCTCCTCGACGGTAAAAAAGATGCGCCGGTCATTGTCTACGTGTTCGCCGATCCGTTCTGCCCATATTGTAAACAGTTCTGGCAGCAGGCGCGCCCGTGGGTAGATTCTGGCAAAGTGCAATTAAGAACATTGTTGGTTGGGGTTATCAAGCCAGAAAGCCCGGCGACAGCAGCGGCAATTCTTGCCTCCAAAGATCCCGCAAAAACCTGGCAAGAATATGAATCCTCTGGTGGCAAGCTTAAGCTAAACGTGCCTGCAAACGTAAGTACAGAACAAATGAAAGTGTTAAGCGCCAACGAGAAACTCATGGACGATCTGGGGGCAAATGTCACACCAGCGATCTATTACATGAGTAAGGAAAATACGCTGCAACAGGCCGTGGGGTTGCCCGATCAGAAAACGCTTAATATCATTATGGGGAATAAATAAAAGATAATTCATGGATGGTTGAAATACATCCCTGCTTTTCAACCATCCTAAAAAAGCATGAATTGCTCGCTCTGCCCTAAGTGGCTATGCTATTTTAGAAAAACTTAATCCTGAGTTAAGCAAAAAAATATAATCAATAAAAATATATACGCAAAAAACATTGATTAAGTGAATATACCATGGAAGAAAAATATAACCGGAGTAGTGTATGGCCAATCTCTACGACTTGAAAAAGTTCGACTTAAACCTTCTTGTCATATTTGAGTGTATTTACCAGCATTTAAGCATTAGCAAAGCTGCTGAATCACTATATATCACCCCATCAGCCGTGAGCCAGTCGTTACAACGCTTACGTGCGCAATTTAATGACCCTTTATTCATTCGCTCAGGAAAAGGTATCGCGCCGACGACAACAGGGTTGAATCTGCATCACCATCTTGAGAAAAACCTCAAAGGCCTTGAACAAACAATTAATATAGTCAATAAGTCCGAACTAAAGAAAAACTTTATTATTTACGGCCCTCAGCTCATTTCTTGCTCTAATAATAGTATGCTGATCCGCTGCCTACGGCAAGATGCCTCTGTCGAGATTGAGTGCCATGATATCCTCATGTCAGCAGAGAATGCTGAAGAACTGTTGGTTCACCGCAAAGCCGATCTGGTGATCACCCAAATGCCAGTGATCAGCCGTTCCGTCATTTGCATGCCATTGCATACGATTCGCAATACTCTAATTTGTAGTAATAGGCATCCACGAATTACTGACAATAGCACTTATGAACAAATTATGGCAGAAGAGTTCACCCAATTAATATCTAAATCAGCAGGGGTTGATGATATTCAAATGGAAATAGACGAGAGATTTATGAATCGCAAAATCTCATTTCGTGGTTCCTCTTTGCTGACAATCATTAATAGCATTGCAGTTACAGATTTACTGGGAATAGTCCCCTATGAACTTTATAATTCCTACCGTGACTTTCTTAATTTAAAAGAGATAAAACTAGAACATCCGTTACCTTCAATAAAGCTTTACATTTCCTATAATAAATCTTCTTTAAATAATTTGGTGTTCTCCCGATTTATTGACCGTCTAAATGAGAGTTTTTGATATATAACTACAGACAGCTACTATAACTTTCATCTATTTATTCACAGCGCGAATGAAAAATAAAACACTCTGCTTTACAGTGTTTACTTTATAATTAACAGACTTATCTCACTGATCACCCTGTAACGTTCAGAGAGCGTCTTCAGATGTCTATTTATAAAATTCCTCTTCCGCTCAATATTCTGGAAGCTGCACGAGAGCGTATTACCTGGACACTCAACACCCTACCCCGCGTTTGTGTCTCATTTTCTGGCGGCAAAGACTCTGGTTTAATGCTGCATCTGACAGCCGAACTTGCCCGACAAATGGGCAAAAAAATCTGCGTTTTGTTTATCGACTGGGAGGCGCAATTCTCTTGCACCATTAACTATGTTCAGTCCCTGCGCGAGTTGTACACCGATGTCATCGAAGAGTTTTACTGGGTTGCGCTCCCGCTTACGACGCAAAATTCCCTTTCACAATACCAACCCGAATGGCAGTGCTGGGAACCTGATGTCGAATGGGTACGTCAACCTCCCCAAGATGCGATAACCGACCCTGACTTTTTCTCCTTTTACCAGCCAGGCATGACCTTCGAACAATTTGTACGTGAGTTTGCCGAATGGTTTTCACAAAAACGTCCGGCGGCGATGATGATCGGCATCCGTGCGGATGAGTCCTACAACCGTTTTGTCGCCATCGCCAGTTTAAATAAACAACGTTTTGCCGACGATAAACCCTGGACTACGGCCGCACCAGGCGGTCATAGCTGGTACATTTACCCCATTTACGACTGGAAAGTGGCTGATATCTGGACCTGGTATGCAAATCATCAAAGTCTCTGCAACCCACTGTATAACCTAATGTATCAGGCAGGCGTTCCTCTGCGTCATATGCGAATTTGCGAACCTTTTGGCCCGGAGCAACGACAAGGATTATGGCTCTATCACGTTATCGAACCGGATCGCTGGGCTGCTATGTGCGCACGAGTCAGCGGGGTAAAAAGTGGCGGCATTTACGCCGGACATGACAATCATTTCTATGGGCATCGGAAAATCCTCAAGCCAGAACATTTAGACTGGCAAGAATATGCATTATTGCTGCTCAATAGCATGCCGGAAAAAACAGCTGAGCATTACCGCAATAAAATCGCCATTTATTTGCACTGGTATCAGAAAAAAGGCATCGAGGTTCCACAAACCCAGCAAGGGGACATTGGCGCGAAAGATATCCCCTCCTGGCGGCGGATATGCAAAGTTTTACTCAATAACGATTACTGGTGTCGAGCATTATCATTTAGTCCTACGAAAGCGAAGAACTATCAGCGTTATAACGAACGGATAAAAGGAAAACGTCAGGAATGGGGGATACTATGCAACAACGATTAACGCAGGATTTAACGCAATTTCTCGCCAGCTTGCCGGAAGATGATCGCATCAAAGCGATTAATGAAATCCGCATGGCGATCCATCAGGTTAGCCCCTTTCGTGAAGAGCCAGTGGATTGCGTTCTGTGGGTTAAAAACAGCCAACTTATGCCTAATGATTACAACCCAAACAACGTGGCACCACCCGAAAAAAAACTGCTGCAAAAATCCATTGAAATAGATGGTTTTACCCAACCCATTGTGGTCACACATACGGATAAAAATGCCATGGAAATCGTGGATGGTTTTCACCGCCATGAAATTGGTAAAGGCTCATCATCATTAAAATTACGCTTAAAAGGTTATTTGCCGGTGACCTGTCTGGAAGGTACGCGTAATCAACGCATCGCCGCGACTATTCGTCATAATCGCGCTCGTGGACGCCATCAAATCACCGCCATGTCGGAAATCGTCCGTGAACTTAGCCAGTTGGGATGGGACGATAATAAAATTGGCAAAGAGCTGGGAATGGACAGCGACGAAGTGCTGCGCCTGAAGCAAATTAACGGCCTGCAAGAGTTGTTTGCCGACCGTCAATATTCCCGCGCCTGGACGGTTAAATAGCTAAAGCTGGCGCAGGCGTTCAGCTGCTGCCAGCAACGTCGATTCCTTCTTGGCAAAACAGAGACGAATCAGTTTATGTGGGAAGGGATCGGCGCAAAACACCGACAGCGGAATCGCCGCTACGCCGTGCTCCTGCGTCAGCCACTGGCAAAACTCAACATCATCCAGGGTAGAAACCGCGCTGTAATCCACCAGCAAAAAGTATGTACCTTCACACGGTAAAATCTCCAGCCGGCTTTCATTTAAAGCATTCACCAGAATATCGCGCTTCTGGCGATAAAAGTCCGGTAACGCAAGATAATGCTCAGGTTCTGCACGTAGCATATCAGCAAGCGCCAGCTGTGCCGGGGTATTCACCGAAAAGGTCAGATACTGATGTACCTTGCGAATTTCGGCGCTGATGGGCGCTGGCGCAACACAATAACCCACTTTCCAGCCGGTCATATGATAGGTCTTGCCAAATGAAGAAACCGCCACTGCCCGCTCACGCAGCTGCGGATGCGCCAGCACACTGGCATGGCCCTGTTGTGAAAAGTTGATGTGCTCGTAGACTTCATCGCTAATGACAAAAATCTCGTGCCCGGCGATCGCCTGCCACAAAGCGGCGAAATCAGCCTGCTGCCAGATAGTTGCACTGGGGTTATGCGGAGTGTTGAGGATCACCAGTCTGGTGCGCTCGCTTAATAATGCGGCAAATTCCTGCCAGTCAACGCGAAAATGCGGTGGTTGCAGTGCCATACGCTTCACTATTCCCCCAGAAAGCGCGATGGCGGGGGAGTAACTGTCATAGCTGGGATCAAAACAAATCACTTCATCGCCATTGCGCACCAGTGCGGTAATCGCCGCGTATAACGCTTCCGTCGCCCCTGCCGTTACGGTGATATCGCTATCGGCATCTGGTTGATAGCCATACAAACGTTCCGTTTTCTGAGCAATCGCCTCGCGCAAGGCCTGCACGCCGGTCATGGGCGCGTATTGGTTTGCCCCCTGGGCAACGTGGTACGCCAGCCGCTCCTGTAAATAGCGCGGACCATCAAAATCAGGAAAGCCTTGCGACAGGTTAATCGCCTGGTGTTGCTGCGCCAGCGCGCTCATCTGGGTGAAAATAGTGGTGCCAAGTTGTGGAAGTTTGCTTTGTGGAATCAGAGGGTTATTTGTCATTTTTATTGTACCTGACGAAGTTGCGTGTTGAAGGCACTATAACACGATGCTAGCATTTGGCAATCAAGACGTTTAGATGTCTAAATAAAACAATAAGGACAACACAACATGCCTCACAATCCTATCCGCGTGGTCGTCGGCCCGGCTAACTACTTTTCACATCCAGGAAGTTTCAATCACCTGAACGATTTTTTCACTGATGAACAACTTTCTCGCGCGGTGTGGATCTACGGCAAACGCGCCATTGCTGCGGCGCAAACCAAACTTCCGCCAGCGTTTGGACTTCCAGGGGCAAAGCATATTTTGTTTCGTGGTCATTGCAGCGAAAGCGATGTACAGCAACTGGCGGCTGAGTCCGGTGACGATCGCAGCGTGGTGATTGGCGTCGGCGGCGGCGCACTGCTCGACACCGCGAAAGCCCTCGCCCGCCGTCTCGGTCTGCCATTTGTTGCCGCTCCGACGATCGCCGCCACCTGCGCAGCCTGGACACCGCTCTCCGTCTGGTATAACGATGCCGGACAGGCGCTGCATTATGAGATTTTCGACGACGCCAATTTTATGGTGCTGGTGGAACCGGAGATTATCCTCAATGCACCGCAACAATATCTGCTGGCGGGGATCGGTGACACGCTGGCGAAATGGTATGAAGCGGTGGTGCTGGCTCCGCAACCAGAAACGTTGCCGCTAACCGTGCGGCTGGGGATCAATAATGCGCAGGCCATTCGCGACGTCTTGTTAAACAGTAGCGAACAGGCACTTGCCGATCAGCAAAATCAGCAGTTAACGCAATCATTTTGCGATGTGGTGGATGCGATTATCGCCGGGGGTGGAATGGTCGGTGGTCTGGGCGATCGTTTTACGCGTGTGGCTGCGGCCCATGCCGTGCATAACGGTCTGACTGTCCTGCCGCAAACCGAGAAATTTCTCCACGGCACCAAAGTCGCTTACGGAATTCTGGTGCAAAGCGCCTTGCTGGGTCAGGATGATGTGCTGGCGCAATTAACCGGGGCGTATCAGCGTTTTCATCTGCCGACTACGCTGGCGGAGCTGGAAGTGGATATCAATAATCAGGCGGAGATCGACAAAGTGATTGCCCACACCTTGCGCCCGGTGGAGTCCATTCATTACCTGCCAGTCACGCTGACACCAGATACGTTGCGTGCAGCGTTCGAAAAAGTGGAATCGTTTAAAGCCTGACGTGCAAATTTAGCAGCAGCGCGCGCCGCCTTTTCCACCGTAGCGCGCGTCCTGCCGCTCACGGAAAAACTCCTCGTAGGTCATCGGCGTTTGATCGGGATGGTTAACCCGCATATGTTCGACATAGTTGTCGTAATCAGGCATACCAATCATCAGCTTCGCCGCCTGACCTAAATATTTTCCGGCTTTTGCCAGTGAATCAAACATCTTGGCCTCCGCTAACCATGTTGCTGAAAGAGTGCCGGATGCGGCGTGAACGCTTTATCCGGCCTACAAATGCTATCAACGCACTCGGTCAGTCCCCTCGCCCCATCGGGGAGAGGGTTAGGGTGAGGGGGAACCCTCGGCACTATGCCAACATTCGCCAACATCCCCCCTCACTCTGACTTTAGTGCGCACCTTTCGCCTGCGCTACGATCTCCTCAACATTTTCCGGCATTGGCTCATACGGCGTTTCTTTCGCCGTTGGCTTCGGCTCTTTCAATGCCGCAAGTGCCGTCTTAATCGAGAACAGTGCCAGAACCACCACGACCACCATAAAGAAGATGGTTAACCCGGCATCCAGACGGTTGTTGAACACCAGTTGCGCCAGCTGTGACTCAGTATACTGCGACGGAATATTGCCGCTGTCGATCATTGCCTGGAACTTGTTAGCAATGGCCAGGAAGCCGACTTTCGCATCCGGGCTAAACGCTTTCTGCCAGCCTGCGGTCAGGGTACAAATCAGTAGCCAGGCCGTTGGTACCAGCGCCACCCAGGCGTAACGTTGACGTTTCATCTTGAACAACACCACGGCACAGAGCATCAGCGCCATCCCTGCCAGCATCTGGTTGGCAATACCAAACAGCGGCCACAGAGTGTTAATACCGCCCAGCGGATCGACCACGCCCTGATGGAGGAAGTAGCCCCACGCCAGTACGCACAGCGCCGTTGCCAGCAGGTTAGCAGGCAGTGAATCGGTCCGCTTCAGGCCAGGAGACACCACGCCCAGCAGATCCTGCAACATAAAGCGCGCAGCACGCGTACCCGCATCTACCGCCGTCAGAATAAACAGAGCTTCAAACAGAATGGCGAAGTGATACCAGAACGCCACATCCATCATACCACCCAGCGCACCGTGCAGGATGTAAGCCATCCCCACCGCCAACGTCGGCGCACCGCCCGCACGGGAAATGATCGACTGTTCACCCACTTCGCTGGCAATCTGGTTGAGCGTATCTGGTGTAATGCTAAAGCCCCAGCTACTCACCACCTGCGCGGCAGAAGCGACCACATCCGCCGTCCCTGCCGGAGCCAGCACCGCCATTGGGCTGTTCATGGCAAAGTAAACGCCCGGATCGATGATACAGGCGGAAACCAGCGCCATAATCGCCACGAAGGATTCCATCAACATTCCACCGTAGCCGATAAAACAAGCCTGCCCTTCGTTCGCCAGCATCTTCGGCGTGGTGCCGGAAGAGATCAGCGCATGGAAGCCAGACACCGCGCCACAGGCGATGGTGATAAACAGGAACGGGAACAGGTTACCGGTCCATACCGGGCCAGTGCCATCGACAAATTTGGTCAGCGCAGGCATGGTCAGCGTCGGGCGCATAATCAAAATGCCTACCGCCAGACCGACGATCGTCCCGATTTTCAGGAAGGTAGAGAGGTAGTCACGCGGGGCCAGCAGCAACCACACCGGCAGCACCGCCGCCACAAAACCGTAACCCACCAGCATCCAGGTCAGCTGCACGCCGGTAAAGTCAAAGTACGGTGCCCAGGTCGGACTTTCTGCCACCCAGCCGCCAGAGATAATGGCGAAAATCAGGAATACCAGACCGATGACCGACACTTCACCAATACGCCCCGGACGCAGATAGCGCAGGTAGATCCCCATAAACAGCGCCAGCGGAATGGTGAACGCAACGGTATACGTTCCCCACGGGCTATGAGTCAGGGCTTTCACCACGATCATCGCCAGTACTGCAAGGATAATGACCATGATCATAAAGCAGGCCACCAGCGCAATCACCCCGGCAGTTGGCCCCATCTCTTCTTTGACCAGCTCACCCAGCGATCGACCGTCACGGCGCGTAGAAACAAACAGCACCATGAAATCCTGCACCGCACCAGCGAGAACCACCCCGGCGAGCAGCCAGATCATCCCTGGCAGGTAACCCATTTGCGCCGCCAGTACCGGCCCAACCAACGGACCTGCTCCGGCAATGGCCGCAAAATGGTGACCGAACAGCACTTTCTTGTCCGTCGGCACATAGTCCAGCCCGTCGTTATGGCGCACCGCTGGCGTCATACGCGTCGGGTCAACCGCCAGCACATTTTTGGCGATATACAGCCCATAAAAACGGTAAGCGATCAGATAGATACAGACCGACGCCACCACAATCCACAGCGCGTTGATCTGTTCCCCACGATTTAAAGCAATGTATCCCAGAGCAAATGCTCCCATTACAGAGAGCACTGTCCAGACGAGGTATTTCCCTGATTTGTTCATAGTTGTTATCCGTGTGCGTGTCCATAGAGATGTTACATTTTGTTTCTATAACATCTTTGTACGATTTAACAACACGGTAACCATGTAAATCGGAGTTGAAACCAATATTTAACTTAACAATGTTAACTCGATCACTCCGTTAACCGAGTTTTCCTGCAATCTCATTTAATTCTGTCGGGCTCATCCCAAAACTGCCGTACCCAGCCGACAAGTGCAGCAACGCCGCCCCTGTTCATCGAAAACGACGATTTCCCAGCTCTGATTTTGCCGCCCAAGATGCAGCGGCTGGCAGACGCCGCGTACCTTGCCTTCAGACACCGGGCGATGATGGGTGGCGTTAAGTTCCGTACCCACCACACACTGCCCGTCACGGGTCATCATAAATCCGGCCATCGATCCCAGCGTTTCAGCCAGCGCCGCTGACGCGCCGCCATGCAGCAGGCCAAACGGCTGATGAGTACGGGTATCAACCGGCATTTCGGCTTCCAGCACATCATCTCCCAGACGGGTATACACAATTCCCAGATGCGCCACCATTGTGTTATCGCTGGTGGCGTTCAGTTCGTCGAGCGTTAAATGGCGTTTCCAGATCATGCTTATGCCCCCAGCGTTGAGCCGCCATCGACCACAATATCCTGTAGGGTGATATGGCTGGCGAGGTCAGAGGCGAGGAACAAAATCGTGTTGGCGATCTCTTGTGGACGGGCGATTTTCCCCAGCGGAATGCCGAGTTTAAACTGCTCGCCAAAGCCGCGAATACGCTGTTCTTCGGCGTCATCGCTCACCCACAGCGTGCGTTGCATATCGGTGTCGGTGGAGCCAGGCGAAACCACATTACAGCGCACGCCGCTAACCGCCAGTTCCAGCCCGACGCTCAACGCCAGGCTTTTCAGCGCCGCTTTCGATGCGCCATAAGCACTCATACCAATACGCGGCGTGTGTGCGGCGTCGGACGCCACAGTGACAATCGCCCCGCCCCGCTGACGGCGAAACTGGTTCATGGTTTGCTGAAACAGGTTAAACGCACCGCCGACGTTAACCGCAAAAGTCTGCTGCCAGTCCTCTTTGCTCAGTTGGTCTGTCGCGCCCATGCGTAAAATTCCCGCCGCATTGACCAGCGCGTCCAGTCGCTCCGTTTCAGCTAACAGTCGCTGACACACTTGCGCCACCTGCGCAGCGTCGGCAACATCCATCACTTCGGTCGCAAAGGGATATTGCTCCTGAGTGAACGCTTGATCAAAACCTGTAACTTTCGCTCCCGCCTCAACAAACGCCAGCGCCGTGGCGTAGCCGATACCTTTACCTGCGCCGGTTACCCAGACATTTTTACCGCTGAAATCCATTATTTCACCTCGCGGGAGAGTAGCTTCCACCAGGCGTCGATGGTCGGGTTTTTCGCCAGCATGACAAAATCGATATCACCATGCACTTTGCGCCAGCGCGCCGCCAGCGCCATCATGCGCACCGAATCCAGACCGTAGTCGATCAGGTTGTCGTCATCGAACGGTTCATCGGACTCGTCCAGCAACGGCAGGATAACCTCACGCAGCGCCGCTTTGCTGGCGGGGACAGGTGCTGGCAGTAATTCTTCAGTCATCACCACCCGGCCAGACCGCCCGGCCACATATTTCAGCGACATCAAATGCTCGTCACGGCTGAAATCGGCCAGCGCATCCGCCACCATAAACGGTTTAATATCGCGCATAAATGCGTCGGTTGCGGTGGTCATACAGCCAATGTGGGCATATACCCCGGTAATAATCAGCTGGTTACGTCCACTCTCTTTGAGCATTTGCTCCAGCGGAGAACGATGAAACGCGCTGTAGCGCCACTTCACCAGCACCGTGTCGTCGGCATCTGGCGTCAGGCGATCCACCACCTTTTGCTGTTCCGGCGAACGGGTCAGGCCCGGCCCCCACATATCATTCAACAGCGCCCGATCTTCATCGCTCTGCTCTTTCGGCTGGGCGGTGTAATAAACCGGGATATTGTGCTGTTTGCAGTAGTCGCGCAGCGCAGCAATATTCGCGATCACCTGCTCCATCATCGGGCAGTTCTCGCCCCAGAAGCTGACAAAATAGTCCTGCATATCATGGATTAACAACGCGGCACGTTGCGGTTCAAAGGCCCAGTCAACTTTATTCTGCGGAATATCGTGAGACTCCGGCAGTGCGTAAGCCTGTAATTTTGGAATAGCCATCGTGTTCTCTCCTTCAGGCTGATGCGCGTGACGCCAGCCACTGACGTAATTGTTTTTTATCGACTTTCCCGACCGCCGTCAGCGGAAGTGAATCCACACACTCCACGCGATCCGGTAATTTAAATTCGGCAATACCCTGTTCACGCAGGAAACGACGCACCTGCACCGCGCGCAGCGGCTCTTTTACCACCAGATAAGCACAGCTTTTTTCGCCCATCAGCTCATCTTCCATGCTCACCAGTGCGGCATAGATCACCGCCGGATGGCGCAGCAGCAGGTTTTCGATCTCTTCGGCAGCGATCTTCTCGCCGCCACGGTTGATCTGATCTTTCTCGCGCCCCTGCACGGTGATGTAACCCTCTGGATCAATAGAGATCAGATCGCCGGAACAGTAAAAACCGTTGGCATCAAAGGCACTGGCATTGTGCTGCGGACTTTTGTAATAACCGCGGAAGGTGTACGGCCCGCGCGTCATCAGGCGTCCAACTTCCCCTTGCGGCAGTGGATTTCCTTCAGCATCAGCAACCCATACTTCATCGTCCGGACACATTGGGTAACCCTGGGTATGGATAATTTTCTCCGCGCTATCATCAAGACGGGTGTAGTTCACCAGCCCTTCCGCCATGCCAAACACCTGCTGCAACTGGCAGCCAATCTCAGCGGGAATACGCGCCGCAAGGGTGGCAGAAAGACGTGCGCCGCCGACCTGTAACAGTTTCAGCGAGGCAAGCTGCGCCCGGCTTTCACCTTCGGTCAGCGCCTGCAACCACAGGCTGACTGCCGGTGGCACCAGCGCGGTGACGTTCACCTGATGTTTTTCAATCAATGGGAAGCAAAGCGTGGCGCTGGGATCGGCCGCCAGAACAACCGTTCCTCCGGCAAGAAAGACGCCCAGCGATCCCGGCGAACTCATGGCGTAGTTATGAGCCGCCGGGATCGCGCACAGGTAGCGTGTCTGTTGTGTGAACTGACAAATCTCGACGCTACGACGCACGCTGTAGTAGTAGTCGTTATGAGTGCGCGGGATCAGTTTCGGTGTGCCGGTGGTGCCGCCGGAAAGCTGGAAATAGGCCACTTCATCAGCAGGTGATGGCGTGGCAGTAAAATCCTCAGCCGGATGGTTAATCGCATCCTGCAAGTTATGCTCACCGCTGTCGTTGTGCAGTTGCACCACGCGAATGGAGGAATGTTCTGTGACGAAAGTATTGAGGAAATCATCCCCGCTAAACAGCGCATGTTGGCGATCGGCAATCAGCAATGCGGGTTCAATCTGGCTGGCATAGGCGTTCAGTTCACTACGCTGATGGCTGAACAGCGCCAGCACCGGCGCAACGCCCAGTTTCAGCAGCGCGAAAAAGGTAATATACAATTCAGCGACGTTACCCAGTTGTACCAGCGCGGTTTCACCAGGTTTAATGCCCTGACGGCGTAAACTACACGCGAGGTTATCCGCCGCCTGATTCAGCTCCCGGTAACTCAACTGTCGCTCGCCGTCGATAACCGCGATGCTGTCACTCGCAGCGTGGCGAGTCAGAATGTCGGTCAGCGGCAAATCCTGCCAGTAGCCTTTTTCCCGATAGCGACGGGCAAACTCTTCCGGCCAGCGGGTGAATGGAATGCTCATCCTCGCTCCTTAATGCAATCCAAAAACGTTCAACATGGTAGAAAGTTTGACGCCTGTTTCGCGCCACTCACCCAACGGTGACGACGCAGGCACAATCCCCGCTCCGGCAAACAGACGCACCTGATTTTCCCGCAGCTTCGCGCAGCGGATGGTCACCACCCATTCGCCGTTACCTTCGCTGTCACACCAACCCACAATGCCGCCAAACAGTTCGCGGTCGAATGGCTCCAGTTCAGCAATAACCTGGGTCGCGGCCTGATGCGGGAAACCGCTCAGCGCGGGGGTTGGATGCAGCAGACAGGCCAGAGTCAGTGCGTTTTCTTGCGAATTCGCTTTACCTTCAAAGGGAGTTGCGAGATGCCACAGCGTCGGCGTGGTAATCAATTGTGGAGAGGAGGGAACGTGTAACTCACTACTGCGTTCGCGCAGTACCTCTTTCATCGCCTGAGTCACCAGTTCATGTTCATGGCGATCTTTTTCTGACGCCAGCAGACGATTACCCGCTTCGCGATCGAGCACTTCATCCGGCTGGCGACGCGCGGAACCGGCTAACGGAATGGAGCTAAAACGCTCGCCGTCTTTACGTAGCAGCAGTTCCGGGCTGGCCCCCAGCAGGACGCCACCATCAGCCAGCGGGACATGGAAGTTGTAACTAACCGGGTTTTGCGCAATCAACCGTTCCAGCAATACGCCACTATCAATGGCGGCGTCAGTGGTGATATCAATCAATCGTGACAACACCACTTTGTCGACCTGCGGCGTGGCGGTAAGTGCGGCGGCGCGGGCAACCATCTGTTCAAACGTGGTTTGTTCAGGAATTGCCTGGCGTTCCACCACGTTCAGCGACTGGCTGCGGGTAAAACGGCGGGCTGAGGTCTGTTTTTCCTGGCGGGAGAACGACTGCCAGGATTCGGGAATATACAGCGACGAAGGCTGACGTGGATCGAAGGGAATCGCCCCGACCATCACCGGATTTTTGATGCCCTGCGCTTTGGCATCGGCAAACAGCGCGGCGAGTTTTTGCTGGAAGGGACTGTCGGGCGAATCCCCGTTCACAGCCGGTTCATCGAAGCGGGCGAAACATCCTGACGTCGTAAAACTGCGGTACGGCGACATAAAGAAAAAGCGATTGGGCGCAAGTGTTGCCATGGTCTGCTGTACTTCCTCAGCCAGTGACGTATCCATATCATCCTCCACAAAATGATAAAGGCTTTAATAATGATTATCATTTATATTTTCGGTCGCTAACCTAAAAGCAAACGCGCACTATGTCAACTCTTGAGGTAACGCAATCTGCAACTCGGGGTTGCATCTGGTTGTGGTTACAATGAAAATGAGAAGCATTATTGATGGATTCGCATAAGCGCAATGTGATGTCCTGCGCCGTTCTGCCCCCTCTCCCTTCCAGGGTGAGGGCTGGGGTGAGGGTTAATGTTCGCACCAGTGCTGGCTGTTCCCCTCACCCTCTCCCCAAAGGGGCGAGGGGACGGATTGTGCGCTTTGTCGAATTTGTCATTACGCCCATAACCTTATTAATAACAGGAAGCTGATTTGTGAGACTCGCCCCGCTCTACCGCAACGCCCTTCTATTAACAGGACTTTTGCTTTCAGGAATAGCCGCAGTTCAGGCCGCTGACTGGCCGCGTCAGATTACTGACAGCCGTGGCACACATACACTGGAAAGCCAGCCGCAGCGTATTGTTTCCACCAGCGTCACCCTGACCGGCTCACTGCTGGCGATTGATGCTCCGGTGATCGCCAGCGGCGCGACCACGCCGAATAACCGCGTCGCGGATGACCAGGGCTTTTTACGCCAGTGGAGCAAGGTGGCGAAAGAACGCAAACTGCAACGGCTCTATATCGGCGAACCGAGCACCGAAGCCGTTGCCGCGCAAATGCCGGATCTGATTTTAATTAGCGCAACCGGCGGGGATTCGGCGCTGGCACTGTATGATCAGCTTTCCACCATCGCCCCGACATTAATCATCAATTACGACGACAAAAGCTGGCAGTCGCTGTTAACGCAGCTTGGCGAAATTACCGGGCATGAGAAACAAGCGGCAGAGCGGATTGCACAGTTTGATAAGCAACTGGCAGCGGCGAAAGAGCAAATCAAATTACCGCCGCAGCCGGTCACTGCCATTGTCTATACCGCCGCTGCACACAGTGCCAATCTCTGGACGCCGGAATCAGCACAAGGGCAGATGCTGGAACAACTCGGCTTTACGCTGGCGAAGTTGCCCGCAGGGTTAAACGCCAGCCAAAGCCAGGGCAAACGCCATGACATCATTCAGCTTGGTGGGGAAAATCTGGCTGCCGGGTTAAATGGCGAGTCACTATTCCTGTTCGCCGGTGATCAGAAAGATGCCGATGCGATTTATGCCAATCCACTGCTCGCGCACCTTCCCGCAGTACAAAACAAGCAGGTTTATGCGCTGGGAACCGAGACGTTCCGTCTGGATTACTACAGCGCCACGCAAGTGCTGGAACGACTTAAGGCGCTGTTTTAAGCATTAACTGTCAGACGCTGTCACCTGCGGCGGCGTCTGGCGAAAACGTCGCAACTCCACCAGCACCAGCAATAACAACACGCCGATAATCAACAAACCAAAACCGCTTGCGCTTGCGGAAGCAACCGGTGTCATCATCGCGCCCAAACCACCCAGCAGCGCCGCGCCTATGGCATCGCCCGTCACGTTCTGCGCCGTCCACAAACCGTTAATCCGCCCTAACATCGCTTCCGGGGTTTGCGTTTGCAGCATTGTATATTGCAGCAACGAACTAACCGCGCTCAGCCAGCCGAACAGCGCCAGACAAACCACGCCTAAAATCCACATCGGCATCAGGCCAAACAGACCAATGGCGAGGAACGATCCCAGCGTGGAGAGCAGCATCAATAACCCTGGTCGCGCACTATGTGCCAGCTTCCCGCTGGTTAACGCACCAATAGCCGCGCCGAGCGGGATCGCCGCGTAGAGAAAACCAATCTGTGCCGCTGACATCTGCCAGTTGTCAGCCAGCGCCGGATACAGTACCCGCACCGCGCTCGCCATCGTCAATAAACCACCCAGCAGCGCAATCCCGCCCACCAGCGGGCTGGCAAGCAGAAAACGAAATCCTGCCAGTAATGATTTCAACGGATGCTCACGCGGCTGCGGTGGCGGTGGCAACGCCGGAAGGCTTAACAACGGTAGCAAGGTAATAAACGTGCCCGCCGCCGCCAGCCCGTAGTTCCAGGCTACGCCACCGGTCGCTAGCAATAAACCGCCAATCATGGGCGAAATCACCGACCCCAGACGCACGGTCAACATGGTGATCGCCCCGGCCTGCATTAAGTTTTCACGCCCTACCAGTGCTGGTGTCGCCGCCAATAGCGCCGTAACGCCAAGCGATGCGAAAAAACCATCCCATAAACCAAGTAAATAGATTGCCAGCAATGACGGCTCCGGCAGCAGTGCATTAAGGCACAGTCCAATGAAGCCAATGCCACAGGTGCCGCGCGCCAGCAAAATCACTTTTTTGCGCTCATAGCGATCCGCCAGCACACCGCCAACCATCAGGCCAACAAACATCGCGCCGCCGGTCAGCGTCACCGAAAGCCCCACCTGCCAGGTAGAATGCGTCATCATCTGGATCTGCACCGGCACCGCGACGCCGAGCAAACCCAGAGACACAATTGAGATAAAACGAGCGAGGAATACTGCGCGAAACGCCGGGTGCGTTTTCAACAGGCTGAGGTTAAGCAGCCAGGATTGTTTATTCATTACAATGCCTTGCCATCAAATATTTTAAATACCTATTCTTAGGCTGCACATGCTAACATATCCAAATAAGATCGATAACGATAATTAATTTCATTATCATGGAAGTTCGTATGTCTGGTTCTGTTGCCGTGACACGCGCCATTGCCGTGCCCGGATTGCTGTTATTACTGATTATCGCGACGGCATTAAGCCTGCTCATTGGGGCAAAATCACTCCCCGCTTCCGTAGTGCTGGAGGCCCTCTCCGGCACCTGCCAGAGCGCCGACTGCACCATCGTGCTCGACGCGCGACTGCCGCGCACCCTTGCCGGTTTACTTGCAGGCGGCGCGCTTGGCCTTGCCGGGGCGTTGATGCAAACCCTCACCCGAAATCCACTTGCCGACCCCGGCTTGCTTGGCGTGAATGCCGGAGCCAGCTTTGCCATTGTGCTGGGTGCGGCGCTGTTTGGTTACTCATCCGCGCAGGAACAACTGGCGATGGCCTTCGCCGGGGCGCTGGTGGCCTCATTGATTGTTGCCTTTACCGGCAGTCAGGGCGGCGGGCAGTTAAGTCCGGTGCGTTTAACCCTGGCGGGCGTGGCGCTGGCGGCGGTGCTGGAAGGACTGACCAGCGGCATCGCCCTGCTTAATCCTGACGTCTACGATCAACTGCGTTTCTGGCAAGCCGGTTCGCTGGATATTCGCAATCTACATACCTTAAAAGTGGTGCTGATCCCGGTGCTGATCGCCGGAGCAACTGCGCTATTACTGAGTCGCGCGCTGAACAGTTTGAGCCTCGGCAGTGACACCGCGACGGCGCTGGGCAGTCGCGTGGCGCGCACACAGTTAATTGGTCTGCTGGCGATTACCGTGCTTTGTGGTAGTGCGACAGCGGTAGTTGGCCCGATTGCCTTTATTGGCCTGATGATGCCGCATATGGCGCGTTGGCTGGTGGGTGCCGATCATCGCTGGTCGCTGCCCGTCACGCTACTCGCCACCCCTGCCCTGCTGCTGTTTGCCGATATCATCGGGCGGGTGATTGTGCCCGGCGAGTTGCGCGTTTCTGTGGTCAGTGCGTTTATTGGTGCACCGGTGCTGATCTTCCTCGTGCGACGTAAAACGCGAGGTGGTGCATGATTTACGTCTCTCGCCGATTACTCATCACCTGTTTGCTGCTTATTTCCGCCTGTGTGGTTGCAGGTATCTGGGGATTACGCAGCGGTGCCGTCACGCTGGAAACCTCGCAGGTATTCGCCGCGCTGATGGGCGATGCGCCGCGCAGTATGACGATGGTGGTCACCGAATGGCGTTTACCACGCGTGCTGATGGCGCTGTTGATTGGCGCGGCACTGGGCGTCAGCGGTGCGATTTTTCAGTCGCTGATGCGTAACCCGCTCGGCAGCCCTGACGTAATGGGCTTTAACACCGGGGCGTGGAGCGGCGTGCTGGTGGCGATGGTGCTGTTTGGTCAGGACCTGACGGCTATCGCGCTGGCAGCAATGGTGGGCGGCATTGTCACTTCGCTGTTGGTCTGGCTGCTCGCCTGGCGTAACGGTATCGACACCTTTCGGTTGATTATTATCGGCATCGGCGTTCGCGCCATGCTGGTGGCCTTTAATACCTGGCTGTTGCTGAAAGCGTCTTTAGAAACGGCGCTAACAGCGGGTTTGTGGAATGCCGGATCGCTCAATGGCCTGACGTGGGCAAAAACTTCGCCTTCCGCACCCATCATTATATTGATGCTCATTGCCGCCGCCTTGCTGGTGCGGCGAATGCGCTTGCTGGAGATGGGCGATGATACCGCCTGCGCGCTGGGCGTCAGCGTCGAGCGTTCGCGTCTGTTAATGATGCTGGTTGCAGTGGTGCTTACCGCTGCGGCAACGGCGCTTGCCGGGCCGATTTCCTTTATTGCTTTAGTCGCGCCGCACATTGCCCGACGCATTAGCGGCACCGCTCGCTGGGGGCTGACCCAGGCGGCGCTGTGCGGAGCGCTGTTACTGCTGGCGGCCGATCTCTGCGCCCAACAACTGTTTATGCCGTATCAACTTCCGGTTGGCGTCGTTACCGTCAGCCTCGGCGGTATTTACCTTATCGTCTTGTTAATTCAGGAGTCTCGCAAAAAATGACCGAATCAGTAGCCCGTTTGCGCGGCGAACAGTTAACCCTGGGATATGGCAAATATACCGTTGCGGAAAATCTGACTGTAGAAATTCCTGATGGTCACTTCACGGCAATTATCGGACCAAATGGCTGTGGTAAATCCACGTTACTGCGTACCTTAAGCCGCCTGATGACGCCTGCTCACGGGCATGTCTGGCTGGATGGCGAGCACATTCAACATTACGCCAGTAAAGAAGTTGCACGCCGGATTGGTCTGTTGGCGCAAAATGCTACCACGCCGGGCGATATCACCGTGCAGGAGCTGGTGGCGCGTGGACGTTATCCGCATCAACCGCTGTTTACCCGCTGGCGCAAAGAGGATGAAGAAGCGGTAACGAAAGCGATGCAGGCCACGGGAATAACTCATCTGGCAGATCAAAGCGTGGATACCCTTTCTGGCGGACAACGCCAGCGAGCGTGGATCGCGATGGTGCTGGCCCAGGAAACGGCAATTATGCTGCTCGACGAACCCACGACCTGGCTGGATATCAGTCATCAGATTGATCTACTGGAACTGTTAAGCGAACTGAACCGCGAGAAAGGCTATACCCTGGCGGCGGTGCTGCACGATCTTAATCAGGCCTGTCGTTACGCCAGCCATTTGATTGCATTGCGGGAAGGGAAAATTGTTGCTCAGGGAGCGCCGAAGGAGATTGTCACTGCTGAACTGATTGAGCGCATTTATGGTCTGCGATGCATGATCATTGACGATCCGGTAGCCGGAACGCCGCTTGTGGTGCCGCTCGGACGAACGGCACCTTCAACCGCAAATAGTTAAACTAAGTGGTCTGCCATCATGGCATCCTGTTTTCTGGATGCCATCGCATAGCGCAATAACACGCTACCACAAGCCACCATCCCGCCGATCAGCGCGGAAAGGATCACAATAATCGCCTTACCCGGACCGTCTTTTTTCACTGGCAATGACGGGCTTAACTGATATTTAAACGGCGTAAAATTCACATCGTTGATATTTGCTTTTGTTAACTGCTCAACAAGATACTGACGATTACGTAATTCACCGTTCAGTTCCGCAACGTCAGTGACCGCTTTTTCAATTTCCAGTTTGCGTTCAATACCGTCTGCGCCGAGAGAAATAGAGAAATCGGGGTCATCTTTAACGGCCTGACCATTACTGTATACGGGCTTTTTAATTCCCGCCGCGTTGGCAATGTCGAGTGAATAATTGAGGCGCTGAATGTTTGCATCAAGTTGATTTTTCGTTTTAATGCGATCCTGAGCCAGTTTTTCTTTTTCAAACTGGGTTTTGATCTCCAGTTTATTACGGACGTTTTCTATCGACTCTTTCACCACCAACGCAGAGATATAATCGATATACCCGCTCAAAACGGTCTGCGCCTCTTTACTGGTTGGCGCGGTAAAACTTAGCGTCCAGGAGGTATACAGTGACGGTTCATCTTTTTTCTTACTGGCATTGTCATCAACCGCTTTCATTTTTTCGCTCAATGCAACAATAGCGCGATGCAAATCCAGTTCATCGATTTTCGCCTCTTTTAATTGGTCCATCACATAAGGTGATGAACGCAGGTACTCTTCCAGCAAGCTAACAGACTGAAACTTCTTGATAAACAGGTTAAATGCACCGCCACGGTCGATATTAACATCGAGATCAAGAACGCGGAGTTTGGTAAAGGTTTTCTCCAGGTCCTGCCACTGAATGGCTTCGGCGGGAGTAATAACGGCTGAGCTGGTCCATTTTTGCGGCAGGATGAAAGAGATCAGTAAACCTGCGCAGGCAAATGCAAAAACGACCGCCATGACCGTTTTTTTGGCCCGCCATAAAACTTCGATTAGATTAAGTAAATCAATTTCATTATTACTGGGCGACGCCAGAGGATACTCAGAAAAATGAGCGTCACTTCCCTGTTTAATATTCAATGATGACATGGGGTATAACCTGAAAATGAGTCCAATAGGGGAAAATCTCCACGGCGCTCACTTTACCAGTTGGTGAGAATTATCCGAAGCTGAAGTTTGTAAATTCCTTCCACTGAATGCAACATTCACTCTATTTAAGAGAAATAACTAGCAAACTTATAAACTAAATAAATGATTAACCCATAATTATTTCCTATAATTATGGGTTAATAGATAATGTTAATTTACCTGTTTAGCGTTGCGCGAATAATCGGCCCAATTTTTTCAAACGCCTCTGAAGATATAATATCCACATGCGCACAATCCTGACGATAAATATCCAGCTCGGCTATCCACGGCGACCAGGCGCGTTCGGGACTCATACCTTCCTGAAGCGTGCGTTCAGCAACAAACAGCGTCGCTTTACCGTCAAACGGTACGCTATGAGCAGTCGTCAGCAGGCGCACTGCATCAGCGTAGTTGCCTTCAATGGTGGTAAACAACTCCGTTGAAGTACCTCCCTGCTGTGCCGCCAGGAAGGCCTCGCGTTCGCGGTTAATCTCCGCCAGCACTTCCGGGTCCAGACCATTAGCTTCTTTTTCCTGCCAGTTTTGCGTTTCTGGCGGCCAGGTATCCAGCAAGCCAAGAAATGCCACCTGTTCGCCACGGGCACGCAGTCGCGCCGCAATACCCTGCACCAGCGTACCGCCAAGGGAATACCCCAGCAGGTAATAAGGGCCGTGCGGTTGTTGCTCAAGTAACGTTGCCAGATGCGCTTCGCAGACTTCATCCAGGTTTGTCGCTGTCTGCATGGGTCCATGAGGGCGCGGCGACTGAATGCCAATAATCGACCATTGTGGATCGAGATAACGCGAGAGCACGCTAAACTGCCAGGCAAAACCGGATGCCGGATGGAAACAAAACAGCGTCGGGCCATTACCTTCACGCAACGGCAGAATGGTTTCGAATCCCATGCGCCGGGAGCTGTCCTCTTCACCATCAATAATCGTTGCCAGTTTGGCGACGGTTGACGCGACCATCACCTGCCCCGGCGTCACCTGACGAGCAAACTGTCGACTTAACTGCGCTGCCAGTTTCATTGCCAGTAGCGAATGACCGCCAAGCGCAAAGAAATCAGCATCGGCATCCTGCACGTCGCAACCCAGCAACGACGCGAATGCCGCGGCGATAATCGTTTCACTGCCCGCTTTCGGTGCACGTCCCGACGCTTGTGTCTTCAGTTCAGGCAACGGTAAGGCTTTGCGATCCAGCTTGCCGTTGGCGCTAAGAGGTAACTGTGGAAGTTGCAGCAGAACCACCGGCACCATATGCGGCGGCAATGTTTCGCGAAGCTGTGCCTGTAATGCGCTGGTATCCAACGGCAGACCTGATTGCGACACCAGATAGCCCACCAACTGACGCGCATCACCACCGGTGGCTGCCGCCAGGTTAATCACACAGGCGTGGGTAACGGCTTGTTTGACATCCGGCAGCGCCTGCATCACGCGATCGATTTCGCCCAGTTCGATACGCTGCCCGCGAATTTTTAGCTGATCGTCACTGCGCCCGAGGTACTCCACCGCGCCGTTATCCAGCCAGCGGGCGACGTCTCCGGTACGATACATCCGTTCACCTGGGGCAAAAGGATCGGCAATAAAACGGCTGGCGGTCAGATCGGGTCGTCCAAGATACCCCTGCGCCAGTTGGATGCCGGTGAGATAGAGATCACCCGCCACACCCGGCGGCACCGGATGCATCATCGCATCAAGAATACGCAGACCCGTATTCCATACCGGATAACCAATCGGCACACTGCTGCCGCGCACCTGTGCCAGTTCCTCGCCAAAAGCCGGATACCAGCTGACATCTACCGCCGCTTCCGTCGGGCCATACAGGTTATGCAACGGCGCGCCGGTTAACTGTTGCCATTCGCGGCATAAATCAGCCGGTAAGGCCTCACCACTACAGAAAACCTGTTTCAACGTCGCGCAATTCTGGCGAGCGGTTTGCGGCGTCAGCGATGCAACAAATGCCGCCAGCATCGACGGCACAAAGTGCGTGGTCGTTACGCCATATTCGGCAAAGAATTGCTGCATAGCGAGCGGGTCACGGTGCGCTTCCGGTTCAGCCATCACCAGTTTTGCCCCTGCGATAAACGGCCAGAAAAACTCCCACACCGAGACATCAAAACTGCACGGCGTTTTTTGGGCAACGACATCTTCGCCTGTAAGCGGGTAGTGATTTTGCATCCATAACAGGCGGTTAACGATAGCCGTCTGCCCGACCATTACCCCTTTCGGCCTGCCGGTGGAGCCAGAGGTAAAGATGATATAAGCCGTGTGGTGCGGTTGTGAAAGTTGCAGCGGCGCACTGCCCTGGGGGGTAAGCGGGGCGTTATAGCAAAGGCTTGTTAAATTGGGAACATCGCTAAAGCGCGGCAGTTGATCGTCGGTGGTAATTAACAGCGACGGACGCGCATCTTCCAGCATCATTTTCAGGCGATCGTCCGGATAGCCGGTATCCAGCGGTAGCCAGGCCGCGCCAGCTTCAACTATTGCATGGAGTGCCAGGGTCAAAAAGACCGAGCGCGGTAGTGCCACCGCCACGCTGTCCCCTGGTTTAACGCCGCGCTCACGCAGCAGATTCGCCAGCGCCACCACCTGCTCGCGCATTTCCCGATAGCTGAACAGGTAACGCGCATCTGCCAGCGCCGGAGCATCCGGTGTTTTTGCCGCTTGTTCTGCCACCAGCGCGCTCAGCGTGGTTTCTGGAATCTCAACCTGAGTGGCGTTGATCTGCGCCAGCTGCGCATACTCACCTGGCAGCATAATATCGACATCGCCGCACAACAGCGCCGGATCCGCGGCGAACTGGGCAATCAGCATTTTCAGGCGTTCAGCATGCTGGATTAACGTTGGCTCATCGTAACGCTGTTTATTGGCGAGGATCTCAATACTCAAATCACCGTGTTCATCCGGGAACAGGGCCAGTTCAAGGTCATTAACCGGACCGGTTGCCAGGGTATGGGTTTGCGCCTGAACACCAGGAATATCCAGTTGGTAATCAAATACCTTAATATTGAGTACCGGACCAAACAGCGGTTCATCACCTGCCGCTCGCCCGCTGTCACGGACAATTTGTTCGGCATCGTAACGTTGATGGCGACGCATTTTTTTCAGTTGAGCCGCCAGTCGGGTTGCCAGTTCCGGCAGCGTTTCTTGCGCCGCAATGTGAATACCCAACGGTAAAACGTTGAGCACGGGTCCGCTAGCCGTCAGCGCCGCCGAGCCCAGTCGACGCATAAAGATAAATCCGGCGGCATAGTCCATGCGATTGCACAATCGCCCCAGCCACAAGGCTGCCAGCGCAAGGGCTAAATCGGTACGCTGCACACCTGAAAGTTGCGTAGCCAGCTGGCGGAATTCCCCGTCGGTAAATTCCAGTTTCAGGCGCAGAATATCTGCCGAAGCGCTGCGCCCCGCTAAAGGTGCCGGAGAAAGTGACGCGGGCGGCGGCAGTTGACGACGCTGTTCTGCCCAGAATGCCGCATCACGCTGCCAGGCTTCGCTTTCGCGGTATTGCTGGTACTCTTCCACTACATCAGCGAAAGGCGTAAACGGCGAAGCAGGCGTTGGTTCGCCACGCAGCCATGTGCAGTAAATATTGGCGATCTGGCGAGTAATGGCCGGGAAACTGAAGCCATCGACCAGCAAATGGTGATAACGCTGATACCAGTACCAGCGGTTATCCGCAACATGTATCAGCTGATGAAAGACCAGTGGTTTACCGCTATCGACGCGCAAATCTTGTTGCAAATCCGCCAGCATTAATGCCTGCGCAGTACCGTGCGGATCAATATTGGTTCGCAGGTCGATAATTTCTGGCAGTTCGAATATCAGCGCATCATCGACCCACTGCCAGACTTCGCCGTTATCTTCCGTAAAACGCATCCGCAACGTATCTGCTTGCGCTAGTCCGACAACCACCGCGCGGGCCAGTAATGGCGCATCAACATCTCCAGTTAACTCAACGTAATGCGCCACGCTCCAGGCGGAGGGTAAATCCGACAGTTTTTCTGCCATCCAGATGCCGGGCTGTGCGGCGACCAAAGGTAAATGCTGGCTCATTGTGCCTCCTGCAACTGGGTGAAATTGGCCGGTGTCAGAGTACGCCAGTGGACTTCCAGCCACTGCTGGCAGGACGCCTGTGACTGCGGCTGACACACAATGTCCCAGCCTGCCGGTAAGGCGCATTGTTGCGGCCACAGACTGAATTGCCCCTGCGCATTGCGCAAAATGTAAAACGCTCCCTGTGGATCATCGAAGGGATTACTGAATGCCATATTCAACTCCTGTCATGGAAAAGTGGTTGCCAGAGGTCGATTAGCCCCTGCATCAAGCCACCGCGCCAACAAAGCGCATCATGTCCGCCGTCAACCTGACGCCAGAAAATGGATTCTTTTATGGGGTGTAATTGCGCATACAGCGCCTGATTGGCCCGCATAATCATCGGCTCGCGAATACCCGCTTCCAGCACAATGCGCAGACCTTCGGCGCTAACTTCACCAGCTTTAAGCTTTTCAAGTAACACGCCCTCTTGCTGCCCGCCCCGATGCGGCCACCAGTACGATCCTGACTGGCTTAATACACAGCCAAAGCGTTCAGGCCAGTGCAGTCCGGCATACAGCGCGGACAGCCCACCAAAACTCTGCCCGGCGACCACGGTGCGATCGGCGCGATCGCTAAAAGGGGCAATAGCTTTCACCAGGGGTAATAACTCTTGCTGTACTGCCAGCCAGAAATCCGCATTACACGGCAGTTCGTGGGCGCGGTGCGTGGTGTCGATAGCGTCGATCAACACATACACGGCGGGAGGAAGTTGCTGACGATGGGTCAGCGAAGTCAGCACAGGCCAGACGGGCATACTTTGCGCCCAAAATTCGCCATCGAGCAAAACTGCCAGCGGACGTTCTTCTGCTGTTGCATCGCCGGTGGTAAAAATCCATACACGACGTGAATTTTTCAACCGTTCACTTTTCCAGATAATTTCTTTGGCTGCTATTTCTGGCGCTTGCGGACAATCCCATCCCGGTTGCAGAGGCGCTTGCGGCATTTCGAGTGCAGAAACAGCGTGCCCTCGCCCGCCTTTCCAGCTTTGTGGATTCAGCGGATCGGCTATTGCCTGGGGTAATAGTTTTCGCCAGCCTTCACGTAATTCGAGGCGATCGGGGGATGGTGCAGAAAAAATGTCATCGCGTTCGGTGGGAATAAAGCAGTAGCTGCCGCGCCAGTTGGCATTGAGTTGTGTCGTCCACTGCCAGACATCAGTACCTGCAATTCGCTGCATCGACTGGGGCTGGCTGTTCTGATGATGATCGGTCACACCAGTGATGTAGATCCATACGCGCTTTATCGTCGAGTATTCTTCAGAACCTTGGGGATCACGCCACCAGAAAGTGACCTCAAACATTTCGTCATTCAGACGCTGCCATTCCGGGCCATGTTTCGACTGCCACCAGCTCTCACTTCCTACTTTTAACGCCGTCACACCATAACCCCATGTTTACTGTGCAATTTTTCATTGATTGCAGAAATATATTGATAATATTATTGATAACTATTTGCATTTGCAATAGCGTAATGGCGCGCCGTGGGAAGCGCGGACATTTATTAACCAACTGCACTGCGTGTCTTTCAGGATCAAAGGTTTTCGCGGTAGCGGGATGCGTCGTGTTGAGGACGACCATGCCCGACAGTTGCAATTCGTGGCAAAAATGCAGGAATAAAACAATGAACAAGAAGATTCATTCCCTGGCCTTGTTGGTCAATCTGGGGATTTATGGGGTAGCGCAGGCACAAGAGCCGACCGATACTCCTGTTTCACATGACGATACCATTGTCGTTACCGCCGCCGAGCAGAACTTACAGGCGCCTGGCGTTTCGACTATCACCGCAGATGAAATCCGCAAAAACCCCGTTGCCCGCGATGTGTCGGAGATCATCCGTACCATGCCAGGCGTTAACCTGACCGGTAACTCCACCAGTGGTCAGCGTGGGAATAACCGACAGATTGATATTCGCGGTATGGGTCCGGAAAACACGCTGATTTTGATTGACGGCAAGCCGGTAAGCAGCCGTAACTCGGTGCGTCAGGGCTGGCGTGGCGAGCGCGATACCCGTGGTGATACCTCCTGGGTGCCACCTGAAATGATTGAACGTATTGAAGTTCTGCGTGGTCCGGCAGCTGCGCGTTATGGCAACGGCGCGGCGGGCGGCGTGGTTAACATCATTACCAAAAAAGGCAGCGGTGAGTGGCACGGCTCCTGGGACGCTTATTTCAATGCACCAGAACATAAAGAGGAAGGTGCCACTAAACGCACCAACTTCAGCCTGACCGGTCCGCTGGGCGACGAATTCAGCTTCCGCTTGTATGGCAACCTCGACAAAACCCAGGCTGACGCGTGGGATATCAACCAGGGCCATCAGTCCGCGCGTGCCGGAACGTATGCCACGACGTTACCAGCCGGGCGCGAAGGGGTGATCAATAAAGATATTAACGGCGTGGTGCGCTGGGACTTCGCACCATTGCAATCGCTGGAACTGGAAGCGGGTTACAGCCGCCAGGGTAACCTGTATGCGGGCGATACCCAGAACACCAACTCTGACGCTTACACTCGCTCGAAATATGGCGATGAAACCAACCGCCTGTATCGCCAGAACTACGCGCTGACCTGGAACGGTGGCTGGGATAACGGCGTGACCACCAGCAACTGGGTGCAGTATGAACACACCCGTAACTCGCGTATTCCGGAAGGTCTGGCGGGCGGTACCGAAGGGAAATTTAACGAAAAAGCGACACAGGATTTCGTCGATATCGATCTCGATGACGTGATGCTGCACAGCGAAGTTAACCTGCCGATTGATTTCCTCGTTAACCAGACGCTGACGCTGGGTACGGAGTGGAATCAGCAACGGATGAAGGACTTGAGTTCCAATACCCAGGCGCTGACCGGGGCGAACACCGGCGGCGCTATTGATGGTGTGAGTGCCACCGACCGTAGCCCGTATTCAAAAGCAGAAATTTTCTCGCTGTTTGCCGAAAACAACATGGAGCTGACTGACAGCACCATCGTAACGCCGGGGCTGCGTTTCGATCATCACAGTATTGTCGGCAATAACTGGAGCCCGGCGCTGAACATATCGCAAGGTTTAGGCGATGACTTCACGCTCAAAATGGGCATTGCCCGTGCTTATAAAGCACCGAGCCTGTACCAGACTAACCCGAACTACATTCTCTACAGTAAAGGTCAGGGCTGCTATGCCAGCGCGGGCGGCTGCTATCTGCAAGGTAACGATGACCTGAAAGCAGAAACCAGCATCAACAAAGAGATTGGTCTGGAGTTCAAACGCGACGGCTGGCTGGCGGGCGTCACCTGGTTCCGTAACGATTATCGCAATAAGATTGAAGCGGGCTATGTGGCTGTAGGGCAAAACGCAGTCGGCACCGATCTCTATCAGTGGGATAACGTGCCGAAAGCAGTGGTTGAAGGTCTGGAAGGATCGTTAAACGTACCAGTTAGCGAAACGGTGATGTGGACCAATAACATCACTTATATGCTGAAGAGTGAAAACAAAACCACGGGCGACCGTTTGTCGATCATCCCGGAGTACACGTTGAACTCAACGCTGAGCTGGCAGGCGCGGGAAGATTTGTCGATGCAAACGACCTTCACCTGGTACGGTAAGCAGCAGCCGAAAAAATACAACTACAAAGGTCAGCCAGCGGTTGGCCCGGAAACCAAAGAAATCAGTCCTTACAGCATTGTGGGTCTGAGCGCGACCTGGGATGTGACGAAGAATGTCAGTCTGACCGGCGGCGTGGACAACCTGTTCGACAAACGTTTGTGGCGTGCGGGTAATGCCCAGACCACGGGCGATCTGGCAGGGGCCAACTATATCGCGGGTGCCGGGGCGTATACCTATAACGAGCCGGGACGTACGTGGTACATGAGCGTAAACACTCACTTCTGATGCTAACGTCAGATTGTTGACAAAGTGCGCGTCGTTCATGCCGGATGCGGCGTGAACGCCTTATCCGGCCTACAAAAATCTTGCCAATTCAATATATTGCAGGACCATGTAGGCCTGATAAGCGTAGCGCATCAGGCAGTTTAGCGTTTGTCATCAGTCTCTAATATGGTCGACATGAAAACTACGCATACCTCCCTCCCCTTTGCCGGACATACGCTGCATTTTGTTGAGTTCGATCCGGCGAATTTTTGTGAGCAGGATTTACTCTGGCTGCCGCATTACGCGCAACTGCAACACGCTGGACGGAAGCGCAAAGCCGAACATTTAGCCGGGCGGATCGCTGCAATTTATGCGCTGCGGGAATATGGCTATAAATGTGTGCCCGCAATCGGCGAGCTACGCCAACCGGTGTGGCCTGCGGAGGTATACGGCAGTATTAGCCACTGCGGGGCTACGGCATTGGCCGTGGTTTCCCGTCAACCGATTGGCGTTGATATCGAAGAAATTTTTTCTGCGCAAACAGCGACCGAATTGACAGACAACATTATTACACCAGCAGAACACGAGCGACTCGCAGACTGCGGTTTAGCCTTTTCTCTGGCGCTGACACTGGCATTTTCCGCCAAAGAGAGCGCATTTAAGGCAAGTGAGATCCAAACTGATGCAGGTTTTCTGGACTATCAGATAATTAGCTGGAATAAACAGCAGGTCATCATTCATCGTGAGAATGAGATGTTTGCTGTGCACTGGCAGATAAAAGAAAAAATAGTCATAACTCTGTGCCAACACGATTAATTGACAACATCTGGTACGATTCGCCCGCAGCCATCACTGACCGCGGGCGAAAGTGTAAAGCAGGTGCCTTACCACTCTGACCTGACAACCGGATATGCGGGGATTGCTCCCCGCACAACGGCTACTTCTTCGGTTCGTAAGCGAGAACAGCCTTAAACTCAATATTACGTTCCTTTACGGTGAACTCACACAGCGAGTCTCCGACCAGAAGCGTAAATCCCAGTACCGTCAAACACAGCACTATGACTGCCACAAGGGCATATTTCGTCAGCATGTTTATATTGCCTCCATGCGAAGAAGGGACTACCATCCGAGTTGTTGAGGCTCGGAGTGGCAGCCCCAGGATTGATAGAAATATCTCCTGGGGCTTCATCTTTCCAGACCTCAGAGTTAACCTGAAACCGGAAAGCTTCAGGCACCCGCCGTTATCTTACCCTTCCTCAACAAAATAGCTGTTTATTTATACAGTGAATCCTGTTTCGGACTTCTGTCGGCAAAACTCATCATTGCTCTTAAAACGAAATCGCCCGCAGCCATCACTGACCGCGGGCGAAAGTGTAAAGCAGGTGCCTTACCATCCTGACCTGACAACCGGATATGCGGGGATTGCTCCCCGCACAACGGCTACTTCTTCGGTTCGTAAGCGAGAACAACCTTAAACTCAATATTACGTTCCTTTACGGTGAACTCACACAGCGAATCCCCGACCAGAAGCGTAAATCCCAGCACCGTTAAACACAGCACTATGACTGCCGCAAGGGCATATTTCGTCAGCATGTTTATATTGCCTCCATGCGAAGAAGGGACTACCATCCAAATTGTTCAGGTTTGGGTAGGTAGCCCCAGGGTTGATAGAAATATCGTCCTGGGGCTTCATCTTTCCAGACCTCAGAGTAAACCTGAAACCGGAAAGCTTCAGGCACCCGCAGTTATCTTACCCTTGCTTAGCAAAATAGCTGTTTATTTATACAGTAAGTCCTGTTTCGGACTTCTCACTCCCCATTTGATCAACTGAAGCTGAACCCGTTTTTTTCTGCATGCCTCAATCGTCAAAATTCTTCGCCACCAGCCAGCCGTGCCATAACTTGTCACATTGCAAAAGTAGCCAAATTGCTTCAGTCACCATCACCAAAAAAAGAAACATTCCAGAACTTCCGCATCTCGCCCAGCCGCTCCGACTTCTATACTGAATAGAAAACGCCAACTTAAGAGAAACCTATGCCATTACCCGATTTTCATGTTTCTGAACCTTTTACCCTCGGTATTGAACTGGAAATGCAGGTGGTTAATCCGCCGGGCTATGACTTAAGCCAGGACTCTTCAATGCTGATTGACGCGGTTAAAAATGAGATCACGGCCGGAGAGGTAAAGCACGATATCACCGAAAGTATGCTGGAGCTGGCGACGGATGTTTGCCGTGATATCAACCAGGCTGCCGGGCAGTTTTCAGCGATGCAGAAAGTCGTATTGCAGGCAGCCGCAGACCATCATCTGGAAATTTGCGGCGGTGGCACGCACCCGTTTCAGAAATGGCAGCGTCAGGAGGTATGCGACAACGAACGCTATCAACGAACGCTGGAAAACTTTGGCTATCTCATCCAGCAGGCGACCGTTTTTGGTCAGCATGTCCATGTTGGCTGCGCCAGTGGCGATGACGCCATTTATTTGCTGCACGGCCTGTCACGGTTTGTGCCGCACTTCATCGCCCTTTCCGCCGCGTCGCCGTATATGCAGGGAACGGATACGCGTTTTGCCTCCTCACGACCGAATATTTTTTCCGCCTTTCCCGATAATGGCCCGATGCCGTGGGTCAGTAACTGGCAACAATTTGAAGCCCTGTTTCGCTGCCTGAGTTACACCACGATGATCGACAGCATTAAAGATCTGCACTGGGATATTCGCCCCAGTCCTCATTTTGGCACGGTGGAGGTTCGGGTGATGGATACCCCGTTAACCCTTAGCCACGCGGTAAATATGGCGGGATTAATTCAGGCCACCGCCCACTGGTTACTGACGGAACGCCCGTTTAAACATCAGGAGAAAGATTACCTGCTGTATAAATTCAACCGTTTCCAGGCCTGCCGCTATGGGCTGGAAGGCGTCATTACCGATCCGCACACTGGCGATCGTCGACCGCTAACGGAAGATACCTTGCGATTGCTGGAAAAAATCGCCCCTTCCGCACATAAAATGGGTGCATCGAGCGCGATTGAGGCCCTGCATCGCCAGGTCGTCAGCGGTCTGAATGAAGCGCAGCTGATGCGCGATTTCGTCGCCGATGGTGGCTCGCTGATTGGGCTGGTGAAAAAGCATTGTGAGATCTGGGCCGGTGACTAAGTAGGGAATTGCCTTACAGAAGAATATCCCTGACAATGGTGTTTTAACTTACATTTAACAATGTTATGAAACACCCTTTAGAAACCTTGACTACCGCAGCAGGCATTTTGCTGATGGCTTTCCTCTCTTGCCTGCTGCTGCCCGCCCCCGCACTGGGGCTGACGCTGGCACAAAAACTGGTGACCATGTTCCATCTGATGGATCTTAGCCAGCTTTACACTTTATTGTTTTGTCTGTGGTTTTTAGTGCTGGGCGCTATTGAGTATTTTGTTCTGCGCTTTATCTGGCGACGCTGGTTCTCGCTGGCGGATTAAACGTCGATTATCGCCGTACTTCGCGGCATACTTTGCTTATTCTCCTTCGCCTAAAGGAACGTTTATGGATAAGCAATCACTGCACGAAACGGCGAAACGCCTGGCCCTTGAGTTACACTTTGTCGAGCTTTGCTGGCCTTTTGGCCCGGAGTTCGATGTTTTTAAAATTGGCGGCAAAATTTTTATGCTGTCGTCGAAGCTGCGCGGCGTCCCCTTTATCAATCTGAAGTCCGATCCACAAAAATCCCTGTTAAATCAGCAGATATACCCGAGCATTAAGCCAGGGTATCACATGAATAAAAAGCACTGGATTTCGGTGTATCCCGGCGAGGAAATCTCCGAAGCGTTACTTCGCGATCTGATCAACGATTCGTGGAATCTGGTGGTTGATGGTCTGGCTAAACGCGATCAAAAAAGAGTGCGTCCAGGCTAAAGCGGAAATCTATAGCGCATTTTTCTCGCTTACCATTTCTCGTTGAACCTTGTAATCTGCTGGCACGCAAAATTACTTTCACATGGAGTCTTTATGGATATCATTTCTGTCGCCTTAAAGCGTCATTCCACTAAGGCATTTGATGCCAGTAAAAAACTTACCCCGGAACAGGCCGAGCAGATCAAAACTCTCCTGCAATACAGCCCATCCAGCACCAACTCCCAGCCGTGGCATTTTATTGTTGCCAGCACGGAAGAAGGTAAAGCGCGTGTTGCCAAATCCGCTGCCGGTAATTATGTGTTCAACGAACGTAAAATACTTGATGCCTCGCACGTCGTGGTGTTCTGTGCAAAAACCGCGATGGACGATGCCTGGCTGAAGCTGGTTGTTGACCAGGAAGATGCTGATGGCCGCTTTGCCACGCCGGAAGCGAAAGCCGCGAACGATAAAGGTCGCAAGTTCTTCGCTGATATGCACCGTAAAGATCTGCATGATGATGCAGAGTGGATGGCAAAACAGGTTTATCTCAACGTCGGTAACTTCCTGCTCGGCGTGGCGGCGCTGGGTCTGGACGCGGTACCCATCGAAGGTTTTGACGCCGCCATCCTCGATGCAGAATTTGGTCTGAAAGAGAAAGGCTACACCAGTCTGGTGGTTGTTCCGGTAGGTCATCACAGCGTTGAAGATTTTAACGCTACGCTGCCGAAATCACGTCTGCCGCAAAACATCACCTTAACCGAAGTGTAATTCTCTCTTGCCGGGCATCTGCCCGGCTATTTCCCCTCAGATTCTCCTGATTTGCATAACCCTGTTTCAGCCGTCATCATAGGCTGCTGTTGTATAAAGGAGACGTTATGCAGGATTTAATATCCCAGGTTGAAGATTTAGCGGGTATTGAGATCGATCACACCACCTCGATGGTGATGATTTTCGGTATTATTTTTCTGACCGCCGTCGTGGTGCATATTATTTTGCATTGGGTGGTACTGCGGACCTTCGAAAAACGTGCCATCGCCAGTTCACGGCTTTGGTTGCAAATCATTACCCAGAATAAACTCTTCCACCGTTTAGCTTTTACCCTGCAGGGGATTATCGTCAATATTCAGGCGGTATTCTGGCTGCAAAAAGGCACCGAAGCGGCAGATATTCTGACTACCTGCGCGCAGTTGTGGATCATGATGTATGCGCTGCTTTCAGTCTTCTCGTTGCTGGATGTGATTTTGAATCTGGCGCAGAAATTCCCGGCGGCATCTCAGTTACCGCTGAAAGGGATATTTCAGGGGATTAAACTGATCGGCGCGATTCTGGTCGGCATTTTGATGATCTCGCTGCTGATTGGTCAGTCGCCAGCGATTCTGATCAGCGGTCTTGGTGCAATGGCTGCCGTGCTGATGTTGGTTTTTAAAGATCCGATTCTTGGTCTGGTGGCAGGTATTCAGCTTTCCGCGAACGATATGCTGAAACTGGGCGACTGGCTGGAGATGCCGAAATACGGCGCGGATGGCGCGGTGATCGATATTGGGTTAACCACCGTCAAAGTGCGTAACTGGGACAATACCATTACCACTATTCCCACCTGGTCTCTGGTTTCTGACTCCTTTAAAAACTGGAGCGGGATGTCAGCATCTGGCGGGCGACGTATTAAGCGCAGTATCAGTATTGATGTCACCAGTATTCGTTTTCTTGATGAAGACGAAATGCAACGTCTGAATAAAGCGCATTTGTTAAAGCCTTATTTAACCAGCCGCCATCAGGAAATTAATGAGTGGAATCGCCAGCAAGGTTCTACGGAGTCGATATTAAACCTGCGCCGAATGACCAATATTGGAACCTTTCGTGCCTATCTGAACGAATATCTGCGTAACCATCCGCGGATTCGTAAAGATATGACTTTAATGGTACGCCAACTGGCTCCAGGTGATAACGGTTTACCGCTCGAGATCTATGCGTTTACCAACACCGTGGTGTGGCTGGAATATGAAAGCATTCAGGCTGATATATTCGATCACATATTTGCGATTGTCGAAGAGTTTGGTCTGCGACTTCATCAGTCGCCAACCGGCAATGATATTCGCTCTCTGGCGGGTGCATTTAAGCAGTAATTAAAAAAACCGCTCTCATCGAATGGATGAGAGCGGACATCGTTTTGTCGGATGTAGCGTGAATGCCTTATTTCCAACGCAGCGTTTTAAATGCCACAAACAGGAATACAATCCACACCGGCAGCAGGATCGCTGACAAGCGCATATCATCCATCGTGCACATCAGCAGCAAAATCATGCCGAGGAAGGCAATGCAAAGATAGTTGCCGAACGGATAGAGCAGCGCCTTAAACTGTGTTTCACGCCCCTGACGTCGCATCGCTGCACGAAAACGCAGATGCGCCAGGCAGATCATAATCCAGTTCAACAGCAGCGTTGCTACCACCAGCGCCATCAGCAGACCAAACGCTTTTTGCGGCAGCAGATAGTTGATTAATACCACCAGCGAAGTGATCGCTCCGGAAAGCATCAGCGAATTAATCGGCACACCGCGACGGCTGACGCGAGTCAAAAACTTCGGCGCATTACCCTGCACAGAAAGGCCAAACAGCATGCGGCTGTTAGAGTAAACCCCGCTGTTATACACTGACAGCGATGCTACCAGAATGACGAAGTTCAGCGCAGAAGCTACCACGTTGCTGTCGAGATTATGGAAAATCATCACAAACGGGCTACTGTTGGATTTCACTTCCACCCACGGATAGAGCGCCAGTAAAACCACCAGTGAGCCGATGTAAAACAGCAGGATGCGATACACCACCTGATTTACCGCTTTTGGAATGCTTTTTTCCGGATCGCGCGCTTCAGCGGCAGTAATCCCAATCAGCTCCAGACCGCCGAAGGAGAACATAATTACCGCCAGCGACAAAATCAGCCCATTCCAGCCGGTGGCGAAGAAACCACCGTAGCGCCAGAGGTTGTCGATACTGGCTTTCTCGCCGCCGTGACCAGAAAACAGCAGCCACAGGCCAAAGCCGATCATACCGATGATCGCCAGCACTTTAATCAGCGCAAACCAGAACTCGGTTTCGCCATATAAGCGCACGTTCACCAGGTTAACGGCGTTGATGATAATAAAGAAGGCGGCAGCCCAAATCCACGTTGGAACATCCGGGAACCAGTACTGCATATAGATGCCCGCAGCGGTCAGCTCTGCCATTCCCACCAGCACGAACATTACCCAGTAGTTCCAGCCAGAGAGGAAGCCCGCAAACGGTCCCCAGTATTTATAGGCAAAGTGGGCAAATGAACCGGATACCGGCTCCTCAACCACCATTTCGCCAAGCTGGCGCATAATCAGGAAAGCGATGATCCCGGCGACGCCGTAGCCCAGCAATACAGCCGGACCCGCCATCTGAATCGCCGGGCCAATGCCAAGAAACAGACCAGTACCAATTGCGCCACCCAACGCAATCAGTTGAATATGACGGTTATGTAATCCGCGATGAAGCGTCGGCTCTTGATTCGACGCAGTATCTTCCGATACGGTTGACGCGTTTTTCACGCCTTTCCCCTGTGTGTCTTTTTTGTTGAGGGGCACCTTTTAACATTTAGTGCCCATCATCGCAAGACACAATCCACACGGTTAAACGGGGTATCCTGCTTTTATTTCCGTACCCGATGTCGGTGCAGCCACATCAGCTTATACGCCGCCGGGATAATAAACAGCGACAGCAAAGGTGCGGTGATCATGCCGCCAATCATCGGCGCGGCAATCCGGCTCATCACCTCTGAACCAGCCCCCGTTCCCCACAGAATCGGCAGCAGACCGGCGATAATCACCGCCACCGTCATCGCTTTCGGGCGCACGCGCAGGACCGCGCCGTGATATAACGCCTCATCCAGCTTCTGCTCGCTGAATGTTTGTGGATTATTCAACGACGGCACGGCCTCTATGGCGTGACGTAAATACATCAGCATCACCACGCCAAATTCGGCGGCGACCCCGGCGAGGGCGATAAAGCCAGTGCCCGTCGCCACGGAAAGATGAAAGCCCATCCACCACAGCAACCAGATGCCGCCCACCAGCGCAAACGGTACGCTGCTGATAATCAGCAACGCTTCGCCCACCCGACGGAACGCCAGATACAACAGCACGAAGATGATCATCAGTGTCATCGGCACCATGAGTTTCAGCTTATGGTTGGCGCGCTCCAGTAGCTCGAACTGCCCGGAGAATGCCACGCTGGTGCCCGGTTTTAACTGCACTTTTTCAGCTATCGCTTTTTGCAAATCGTGAACCACCGACACCATGTCACGATCGCGGGCATCGATATAAATCCAGCTCGTCGGGCGCGCATTCTCGGTTTTCAGCATCGACGGTCCGGTAGAGACTTTAACGTCGGCCACGTCTGCCAGGGTGATTTGCTGCTTCATCGGCGTCAGGATCGGCAACTGGCGCAGTGCCTGCGGACTATCGCGCCAGCTTTGCGGATAACGCAGATTAATGGGATAACGGGCAATCCCTTCCACCGTTTCGCCAACCATCGCCCCGCCCACCGCAGAAGTCACAAACAACTGCACATCCGCCACCGTCATACCGTAACGCGCGGCTTTTTCACGGTTAATCTCAACGTTGATATAGCGCCCACCTTCCAGACGCTCGGCAAGCGCAGAAGCCACGCCTGGTACCGTTCGTGCCACCTCTTCAATTTGCTCCGCCATCGCGTCGATATCCGCCAGCACAGTGCCGGAAACTTTAATGCCGATGGGGCTTTTAATGCCAGTCGAGAGCATATCGATACGGTTACGAATTGGCGGCACCCACAGATTCGCCAGCCCCGGCAGCCGCACGGTGTTATCCAGTTCCTCAATGATTTTGTCCATCGTCATGCCAGGCCGCCACTGATCCTGCGGCTTAAGCTGGATGGTCGTTTCTACCATCTCCAGCGGAGCAGAATCGGTGGCGGTTTCCGCTTTCCCGGTTTTGCCAAATACCCGCGCCACTTCAGGTACGCTCATAATTAGCTTGTCGGTTTTTTGCAGCATACTCGCCGCCTCTGCTGCGGAAATCCCCGGCAGCGTCGATGGCATATACAACAAGTCGCCTTCATTGATCTGCGGTAAAAATTCCCCGCCAACTTTATTGAGCGGCCAGAGAACCGTCAGCACCGAAAGCGCTGCCACCAGCAGCGTGGTTTTCGGCCAGTGCAGTACTTTCAGCAACAGCGGATGATAAACACGAATCAAAAAGCGATTGAGCGGGTTACTGCTTTCCGGCGGAATTTTGCCACGGATCCAGTACCCCATCAGGATAGGGATCACTACGATCGCCAGCAGCGCCGCGCCCGCCATCGCATAGGTTTTAGTGAACGCCAACGGGCCAAACAGACGCCCTTCCTGCCCTTCCAGGGTGAAGATCGGGATAAACGACAACGTGATAATCAGCAGACTGATAAATAGCGCCGGACCCACTTCAACAGATGCATCGGTGATCACCTGCCAGCGCGTTTTATTATCCAGCGTGGCGTCAGGATGCTGGTGCTGCCACTCTTCCAGCCGTTTATGTGCATTTTCGATCATGACGATAGCGGCATCGACCATCGCCCCGACGGCAATCGCAATGCCGCCCAACGACATAATATTGGCATTCAGTCCCTGGAAGTGCATGACAATAAAAGCAATACACAACCCCAGCGGCAACGAAATAATCGCCACCAGCGCCGAGCGCACATGCCAGAGAAACAGCGCACAGACTACCGCCACCACAATAAACTCTTCCAGCAACTTGCCGCTGAGGTTGTCGATGGCGCGGTCAATGAGCTGGCTGCGATCGTATGTTGTAACTATCTCCACGCCTTCCGGCAGACTACTTTTCAGCGTTTCCAGTTTGTCCTTCACGGCGGCGATCACTTCTCGGGCGTTTTTGCCGGATCGCAGGATCACCACCCCGCCCGCCACTTCGCCTTCGCCGTTTAGTTCGGCAATGCCCCGGCGCATCTCCGGGCCAATCTGGACCTTCGCAACATCGCGCAGATAAACGGGCACGCCATTTTCACTGGCTTTTAAAACGATGTGATTAAAGTCGTCGAGCGTTTGCAGATAGCCGCTGGCGCGCACCATATATTCCGCTTCCGCCAGTTCGATCGACGAACCGCCCGCTTCCTGGTTTGAAGCATCCAGCGCGCTTTTTACTTCGGCGAGACTGATGCCATACTGCGCCAGGCGCTGGGGATCGATAACCACCTGATACTCTTTCACCACACCGCCCACCGACGCCACTTCCGCAACGTCAGGGATGGTTTTCAGCTCATATTTGAGAAACCAGTCCTGCAATGAGCGTAAATCGGCCAGATCGTGCTTACCGCTGCGATCCACCAGTGCATATTCATAGATCCAGCCAACACCCGTGGCATCTGGTCCCAGCTCGGCGCTGACTCCCGCAGGCAGCTTACCCTGTACCTGGTTGAGGTACTCCAGCACCCGCGAACGCGCCCAGTACGGATCGGTGCCATCTTCGAAAATGACATACACATAAGAGTCGCCAAACTGTGAGAAACCGCGCACAGTCTTCGCGCCAGGCACCGACAACATGGTGGTGGTTAGCGGATAAGTCACCTGATTTTCAACGATTTGTGGTGCCTGACCGGGATAGCTGGTTTTAATAATAACCTGCACATCGGAGAGATCCGGCAGCGCATCCACTGGCGTATTAATGATGGTCCAGGTGCCCCAGATGCTCAGAAACAACGCGCCCATCAGCACCAAAAAACGGTTCGCCACCGAGCGACGAATAATCCATTCAATCATTGGTTATTCCCTCAATGCGCATGGGTAGCACTTTCAGAGCGCATCCGCTCCAGTGCGCCAGAAATATTGGCTTCGGAATCAATCAGGAACAGGCCGCTGGAAACCACCTTTTCACCTTCCGCCAGACCAGAGCGTAATGCGGTGACGCCTTGCGATGCCTGGAAAACAGCAACGCGTTTCGGTACAAAGCGCCCGTCGGCATCAACGGTAATCACCCGCTGTTCGCTGCCGGTATCAATCAGCGCTTGTGACGGAATGAGCAGCATCGGTTCGCTGGCGGTGTTGAGTTGCAACCAGGCGTTCATGCCCGGTTTTAGCGCCTCGTCGGCGTTGTCGACTTCCAGACGCAGCTGCAGCGTGCGGGTCGCGGCATCCACGCCAGGTAGCAGCGTCCATTTGCGGATGGTGAGTGTTTTATCCGGTCGTGCCGGAACGGTGAGCGTAAACTGCGAGGCATCTTTCACCAGCCAGGCGATAGACTCCGGGATCGCAGCAGTGACCCACACCGGGTCCATACCCTGAATTTTCGCTACCACGTTATCTTTGGCGATATTCATTCCCGCGCGCAGATCAAACGCGGTGATCACACCATCAATGGGTGCTTTGAGCGTAAAGCGAGTCTGGATTTTTTGCGTGGCGATCAGGCGGCGAATATCCGCCTCCGGCATTCCCGCCAGTCGCAGCCGCTCAAGAATGCCTTCAGTCTGGGTCGCCGTACCGCCCGTTTCGCGCAGCAGTAAATACTCACTCTGCGCTTCCACCCAGTCGGGAATGGTCAGGTCGAGAAGCGGTGTGCCCTTTTGTACTTTATCGCCCACGGTAAGCGGATACACCTTGTCGATAAACCCGGCAGCGCGAGCCTGCACAATGGCATACTGATACTCGTTGTAACTGACATTCGCCGGGAAACTCTGGGCAAAAGTCAGCGGCCCGCGCGTGACGGTAGCCGTTTTCACCCCCAGATTCTGCGTCTGAGTCGGGTCAATGCGCACACCAGACGCAGAACTCTCTTCATCGGCATATTTCGGCACCAGATCCATATCCATAAACGGCGATTTACCTGGTTTATCGAACCGCGTATTGGGATACATCGGGTCGTACCAGAATAAGATTTTACGTTCTGCGGTCGACGTTTTTTCTGCAGGCGGTTCCGCCTTTGCAACCCAGGTAAAACCTGCCGCAGAAATAATACCGCCCGCGATCATGCTGCCGATAATAAGCGCGATTTTTTTCATCTCATTAAACCTGGGTTACTGGCTGACTTTAATATCCTGTAATAAAGAAAGGTTGCCCTGCTGGACAAAATTAAACGCCACTTTGTCGCCGGTTTTAATTTCACTCATTTTCGTCTGCGGGGTGATGGTAAAGCGCATGGTCATCTCCGGCCAGTTCACAGCAGCAATCGGATCGTGATGGATGGTGATTTTTTTGCTTTCCAGATCAATACCCTTTACCTCGCCAGTGGCACTAATAACCTGTGGTTGTGCTTCGCTCATGGTTTCATGATGATGTTCGTTAGCCTGGGCATTAAAGCCAATAACGGTAAACAGACTGAACATTGCGACTTGCAGTGCTTTTTTCATTTATTCTCTCCTGGAGTTAAAAGTTATTGCTGCCAACCGCCACCAAGTGCGGTATATAAAGAAATTTCGTTAACCTGACGGGCATAATTCAGGTCAAGTAAAGTTTGTCGGGTTGCAAATAACGAACGTTCGGCATCCAGCACTTCCAGATAACTTACTGCGCCGTGCTGATATAATGCCCGCGCCCGTTGCAAAGTAATTTGCAGCGATGCCAGATAACGCTGCTGGGCGCTAATTTGATCGTTCAGGCTTTGACGTAATGCCAGCGCATCTGCCACTTCTTTAAAGGCGTTCTGGATTTTCTGTTCATAATTCACTACCGACTGCTGCTGGCGAATTTCGGCGATATCCAGATTGGCCTGGTTGCGTCCGGCATTAAAAATGGGGATCTCAATTTTAGGAATAAAATTCCACATCCCGCTGCTGGCGTTAAATAATGACGACAGATCGCTGCTGGCGGTTGATATTCCGCTGGTCAGGCTTATAGATGGGAAAAATGCCGCGCGTGCGGCCCCAATATTGGCATTAGCCGCCATTAACGCGTGTTCAGCTTCCATAATATCCGGGCGCTGCAATAAGATTTGCGACGACAAGCCCGCCGGTAATTTAACGCTTTGCAGGCTGTCGCTGTTTACTGTCTGCGCTTGCGGCAGCTTGCCGTAGCTTCCCAGCAACAGTTGCAATGCATTATTCGCCTGCGCCAGTTCCCCCTGACGTTTAGCGATGTCGCTGCGGGTACTTTCTATCACCCCGCGAGCCTGTTCCAGCGCCAGAACATTACTGCTACCTGTCAACAGTTGTTTTTCGACAAACGCATATGACTGCTGATAATTACGCAGCGTTTCTTCAGCTATTTGCAATTGCGCATACGCCAGTTGCTGATTGAAATAGCTTTGCGCGACATTAGAAACCAGCAGAATATGCACCGCGCGCTGAGCTTCCTCAGTGGCTAAATAATTTTGGCGCTCGGCTTCGCTCATGTTCTTTAAGCGACCGAAAAAATCGAGGTCAAAGCTGGCGTTAAGGCCGGTCGAAAACTCCCGTGTCGTGGCGGTATTCCCTTTAAGATTACCGCTCCAGCTGCCGCTGCCCTCGCCATTGAGCTGTGGGTAGCGGTCGGCATCGGTCAGACGATATTGCGCCCGTGCCTCCTGCACTTTCAGCGTCGCCATGCGCAAATCCCGGTTATTCACCAGCGCCTCGCTAATCAGCGTCTTCACCTGATTATCAACAAAAAAGGTGCGCCAGCCCGCGTTCTGATAGTTATCTGCTGCGTTAACGAGGCCGTTCTGGCTGAGTGAGAACTGCTGCGGTACGGGCATTGCCGGGCGCTGATAATCCGGTGCCAGTGAACAACCGGTTAGCGCAAGGGCCACACAAAATGGCAGAAGTTTACAAGGAGACATAGGCTCATAATTTCTGATGATTTTATGCCGCCAACTTTACTCGCCAGGCTCTGATTTTCCGGTGACAGGAAAATGACAAAATTGTCATTTTGCCAATAAGCGATTGCCATCTGATCCCGCTACTCTAGAATTGCCCGGGCAACATGCGGAGGAAATATGAAACTGTTGATTGTCGAAGATGAAAAGAAAACCGGAGAATACTTGACCAAAGGGTTAACCGAAGCCGGTTTTGTGGTCGATTTGGCCGACAACGGGCTGAATGGCTACCATCTGGCGATGACCGGTGATTATGATCTGATAATCCTCGATATTATGCTGCCGGACGTGAACGGCTGGGATATCGTACGCATGTTACGCTCCGCCAATAAAGGGATGCCGATTCTGTTGCTTACCGCGCTTGGCACCATTGAACATCGCGTCAAGGGGCTGGAGTTGGGGGCAGATGACTACCTGATGAAACCATTCGCTTTTGCTGAACTGCTGGCGCGGGTGCGCACTCTCCTGCGGCGCGGGGCGGCGGTGATTATCGAAAGTCAGTTTCAGGTTGCCGATCTGATGGTCGATCTCGTCAGCCGCAAAGTCACCCGCAGCGGCACGCGCATCACTCTGACCAGTAAAGAGTTTACTCTGCTGGAGTTTTTCCTCCGCCATCAGGGCGAAGTGCTGCCCCGCTCGCTTATCGCCTCGCAGGTGTGGGACATGAATTTCGACAGCGACACTAACGCCATTGATGTAGCGGTGAAGCGGCTGCGCGGCAAAATCGACAACGACTTTGAGCCAAAGCTAATTCAGACCGTGCGCGGCGTGGGTTACATGCTTGAGGTGCCGGATGGTCAGTAAGCCATTTCAGCGCCCGTTTTCGCTGGCAACCCGCCTGACCTTTTTTATCAGCCTGGCCACCATCGCAGCGTTTTTCGCCTTTGCATGGATCATGATCCACTCAGTAAAAGTGCATTTTGCCGAGCAGGATATTAATGATTTAAAAGAAATTAGCGCCACGCTTGAACGGGTACTTAATCATCCTGACGAGACGCAAGCCCGACGCTTAATGACGCTGGAAGATATCGTCAGTGGTTATTCCAACGTGTTGATCTCCCTGGCAGATAGCCATGGTAAAACGGTGTATCACTCCCCCGGTGCGCCGGATATCCGCGAGTTTACGCGTGACGCCATACCCGATAAAGACGCGCGGGGCGGTGAGGTGTATCTCCTTTCCGGCCCGACGATGATGATGCCAGGCCACGGTCACGGGCATATGGAACACAGCAACTGGCGGATGATTAACTTGCCGGTTGGCCCGTTGGTGGACGGCAAACCGATTTATACGCTCTACATCGCGCTTTCGATCGATTTTCATCTTCATTACATAAATGATTTGATGAATAAACTTATTATGACCGCATCTGTCATCAGCATCCTGATCGTCTTTATCGTGCTATTGGCGGTACATAAAGGTCACGCGCCGATCCGCAGCGTCAGCCGTCAAATCCAGAATATTACCTCGAAAGATCTCGACGTTCGCCTCGACCCGCAGACCGTGCCCATTGAGCTGGAACAGCTGGTACTGTCGTTCAACCATATGATCGAGCGTATTGAGGATGTCTTTACCCGCCAGTCCAATTTCTCAGCGGATATCGCTCACGAAATTCGCACACCAATTACTAATCTCATAACGCAAACGGAAATCGCCCTCAGCCAGTCGCGCAGCCAGAAGGAACTGGAAGATGTGCTCTACTCTAATCTCGAAGAGCTGACGCGAATGGCGAAAATGGTCAGCGATATGCTGTTTCTCGCTCAGGCCGATAACAACCAGCTAATCCCCGAAAAGAAAATGCTCAACCTGGCGGATGAAGTCGGCAAAGTGTTCGATTTTTTCGAGGCGTTAGCGGAAGATCGCGGCGTGGAGTTGCGGTTTGTTGGCGACAAATGTCAGGTTGCGGGCGATCCGCTGATGCTGCGTCGGGCGTTAAGCAACCTGCTTTCTAATGCCCTGCGTTATACGCCACCCAGTGAGGCTATTGTAGTGCGCTGCCAGACGGTCAATCATCAGGTGCAAGTTTCCGTCGAAAACCCCGGTACGCCCATTGCGCCCGAGCACTTACCGCGATTGTTTGACCGTTTCTATCGCGTTGACCCTTCCCGCCAGCGAAAAGGTGAAGGTAGCGGTATTGGGCTGGCGATAGTGAAATCGATTGTTGTCGCGCATAAAGGCACGGTTGCGGTAACGTCAGATGCGCGGGGGACAAGGTTTGTGATTATGCTGCCGGAGAGAGAGTGATTATTAAGTTCAAATTCAGGGCGTGGTGCATCACCTCCTGGTATTGTTGATCAACAAATTAGAGAAAAACTTATTAAACATATGAAATATCGAAGGCTTTTATTTTTCAAAGTTTCACGAGATGTTTGTATATGAAACTTAGTTAAATCTGTGTTTCTTCCAATTGTAGATCACAATGCCCTTTCTAAATTTTCATCGTTATAAACAAGCCATCTATCATATAAAGCAATGAATAATTTAATCGCGATTAATCATCATTAATTGTTATATTATTCACTCAATCTATTTATCAAGTGAATTTGATAAATTCCTAATTTAAAATATCCACTATTGAGCCAGTATTTAACAACGTTAAGATGTGCAATGTGCAGATCATGTTATCAGGGTGGAGCGGTAGCATATATTTCTTATGCAATCATTCATTTTAATAATGTTAATTGGATTATTTATTGCTGTGAATAAAAATATATTATGAATATTGGTTTAACTTTGCGTTTTTGTTACTCGTTGTGATATGCGTACCTGTCCTGAATAACGCCAAGAAACAAGAGGTTGAGCTTGTGATTATTTTTTTGACTGAACAGACACCCGTTTCTGTAAAGTAATATTTAAACAAAATTCTCACATAACCATAGCATTTTCTGTTCCTTCCCTAATAACGTCTGAAGTCGTCCCGCTTATCACATTATCCGCAGTTGTACGGTACGGATCATTATTCATTTTACTGGAGGTTGCTATGTCAACCGGATTACGTTTCACACTGGAAGTGGACGGCCTGCCGCCGGATGCTTTTGCGGTGGTTTCCTTTCATCTGAACCAGTCACTCTCTTCGCTCTTTTCCCTCGATCTCTCCCTGGTCAGCCAGCAGTTTCTCTCCCTTGAATTTGCGCAGGTGCTGGACAAAATGGCCTACCTGACGATATGGCAGGGCGATGAAGTACAGCGCCGGGTGAAAGGCGTGGTGACCTGGTTTGAACTCGGGGAGAACGACAAAAACCAGATGCTGTACAGCATGAAGGTGCACCCGCCGCTGTGGCGTGCCGGTCTGCGCCAGAACTTCCGTATCTTCCAGAACGAGGACATCAAAAGCATCCTCGGCACGATGTTGCAGGAAAACGGGGTGACCGAATGGAGTCCGCTGTTCAGCGAGCCGCATCCTTCCCGTGAGTTTTGTGTCCAGTACGGTGAGACTGATTACGATTTCCTGTGCCGGATGGCGGCGGAGGAAGGCATCTTCTTTTATGAGGAGCATGCTTACAAAAGTACCGACCAGAGCCTGGTGCTGTGCGACACAGTCCGCCATCTGCCCGAATCTTTTGAAATCCCATGGAACCCGAACACCCGTACCGAGGTGAGCACCCTCTGCATCAGCCAGTTCCGCTACAGCGCACAAATCCGCCCTTCTTCCGTGGTGACCAAAGACTACACCTTTAAACGCCCCGGCTGGGCCGGACGTTTTGAACAGGAAGGCCAGCACCAGGACTACCAGCGCACGCAGTATGAAGTGTATGACTACCCCGGACGTTTCAAGGGTGCCCACGGGCAGAACTTTGCCCGCTGGCAGATGGACGGCTGGCGAAACAATGCAGAAACCGCGCGGGGAATGAGTCGCTCGCCGGAGATATGGCCGGGACGACGAATTGTGCTGACGGGGCATCCGCAGGCGAACCTGAACCGGGAATGGCAGGTGGTGGCAAGTGAACTGCACGGCGAACAGCCACAGGCGGTGCCAGGACGGCAGGGAGCGGGGACGGCGCTGGAGAACCATTTTGCGGTGATCCCGGCAGACAGAACATGGCGACCACAGCCGTTGCTGAAACCGCTGGTCGACGGCCCGCAGAGCGCTGTCGTGACAGGACCGGCAGGCGAGGAAATCTTCTGCGACGAACATGGTCGCGTGCGGGTGAAGTTCAACTGGGACCGTTATAACCCGGCAGACCAAGACAGTTCGTGCTGGATCCGTGTGGCACAGGCGTGGGCAGGCACCGGTTTTGGCCACCTGGCGATACCGCGTGTGGGTCAGGAGGTGATTGTAGACTTCCTCAACGGCGATCCGGACCAGCCGATCATTATGGGGCGCACCTACCACCAGGAAAACCGCACCCCCGGCAGCCTGCCGGGAACAAAGACGCAGATGACCATCCGCTCCAAAACGTACATGGGCAGCGGATTTAATGAGCTGAAGTTTGATGATGCGACAGGGAGAGAACAGGTCTACATCCACGCGCAGAAGAACATGGATACCGAAGTGCTCAACGACCGTACCACCACCGTAAAACACGATCACCGCGAAACCGTAAAAAATGACCAGACGGTCACGATCCAGGAAGGTAACCGCCTTCTTACGGTGGAAAAAGGCCACAAGATCACCGGAGTACTGAAAGGGTCTTTATCTGAGGATGTCTTTCAGGACAGAGGCACGATTGCCGGTTCGGTGCATGTTGACGCTGTAAACAATGGTGGCGAAGGCGACGGTATACAGGCTTATACGGCGATTAAGGAAATTTTGCTGGCCGTGGAGGAAAGCAAAATTGCGCTGACGCCGGATGGCATTCAGCTACAGGTCGGGGAATCGACGGTAATCAGGCTGTCGAAGGATGGCATCACCATCGTGGGCGGTTCTGTTTTCATCAACTGATTCACTCAGATTATCAGGGAGTATTTTATGCAGTTCACTTTTAATGAAGGCCACATTCAACTGCCGTCTCAATGGCAGGATCAGTCAATGCAGGTCCTGGTGTCCACAGATAACAGTGGCATCAACCTGGTCATTACCCGCGAAGCCGTTCCACAGGGAACCCTGACACCAGAGCTGTACCAGGAAACGCTGGCGCTGTACCAGGGCAAACTTGATGGGTACACCGAACATGCCTGCCGGGAAATCACTCTGGCAGAGGCCCCGGCCTGGCTGCTGGATTATTCCTGGAACGGTCCGGAAGATGAGGGGAATCAGGGGCGGATTAGCCAGATAGCCGTATTCCAGCGGCGTGGAGATACGCTGCTGACCTTCACTTTCAGCACCTCCTTATCCCTGAAGAACAGTCAAAAGACGATGCTGCTGGAGGTGATAAAGAGCTTCACCCCGTTGCCACCGGAGAATGACATCCAAAAGGACCAGCCGCGCTGACATAAACGAGGGATAACACATGAGTGAAGGACCAGGCGGGCCACAGGGAGCGACCGCAGGCGGTACGCTGGCAATGCGAATGCTGTCACAGCAGGCGATGGTCGCCAGCCAGATGAAACGGGCAGCCAACGACAAAGCCATTGCACAGATGCTGGCAGCAAAGAAGTCCGGCCCACCTGCCGCCAGGCTGGGCGATGAAATTCAGCATAAAAGTTTTCTGGGGGCACTGGCAGGGGCCGTGCTGGGGGCGATAGTGACCATCGCAGAAGGTTGCCTGATTATGGCCGCCTGCGCCACCGGCCCTTATGCGCTGGTTCTGGTGCCTGCGCTGATGTATGCCAGCTATAAGGCGAGTGATTATGTGGAGGAGAAACAGAACCAGCTTGAGTCATGGATAAACAGCTTTTGTGACACGGACGGCGCCATCAATACCGGTTCTGAAAATGTAAACATTAACGGAAAGCCCGCTGCCAGGGCCGCCGTCACCCTTCCCCCTCCTCCCCCACCTGGAGCAATACCTGAAGTCCCACAGGGGGAACCCTCATGGGGTGATATTGCCACTGACCTGCTTGAATCGGCAGCGGAAAAAGCAGTACCACTGGCGAAGGCCTGGGGGAACGCTGTTATCACCCTGACGGACAGCAATGCCGGTTTTATGGATCGCGTCAGCGCCGGCGCATCGCTTCTGTTTCCCGCCGGTCCGGTATTAATGGAGTTTGCCACCATGGTGGGCGGGCGTGGCGAAATCAAAAAAGATGTGGATTTCCCGGAAGCCGGTGAGGACACGGCGCTCTGCGACAAGGAGAACAAACCACCGAGGATAGCCCAGGGCAGCAGCAACGTCTTTATCAACAATCAGCCTGCCGCGCGCAAGGGCGACAAACTGGAGTGCAGTGCGGCAATCGTGGAAGGTTCGCCGGACGTCTTTATTGGCGGTGAGCAGGTCACATATCTGGATATCCAGCTGGAGTTCCCGCCATGGCAGAGAATGATCCTGGGAGGAATAACGATAGCCAGCTATCTTCTGCCGCCAGCAGGACTGCTGGGAAAACTGGGGAATCTGGCGAGACTCGGCAAACTGGGAAACCTGCTGGGGAAAAGCGGGAAGCTGCTGGGCGCAAAGCTCGGCGCGTTGCTGGGGAAAACAGGTAAGTCGTTAAAAAGTATTGCCAATAAAGTCATCAGATGGGTAACAGATCCTGTCGATCCGGTAACCGGCGCATACTGCGACGAACGTACCGACTTTACGCTGGGCCAGACCCTCCCCCTCTCCTTCACCCGTTTCCACAGTTCTGTACTGCCGCTGCATGGCCTGACCGGCGTGGGCTGGAGCGACTCCTGGAGCGAATACGCCTGGGTGCGTGAACAGGGAAACCGGGTGGATATCATCACCCAGGGAGCCACGCTGAGATTTGCCTTCGACGGTGACAGTGATACGGCGGTTAACCCGTATCACGCCCAGTACATTCTGCGCCGCCTCGACGATTACCTGGAGCTGTTCGACAGGGATGCACTGAGCAGCCGCTTCTTTTATGACGCCTTTCCGGGAATGCGTCTGCGCCACCCGGTGACTGACGATACCAGCGATGACCGCCTGGCACACAGCCCCGACGACCGGATGTATATGCTGGGCGGGATGAGCGACACCGCCAGCAACCGCATCACGTTTGAGCGCGACAGCCAGTACCGCATCACGGGTGTCAGTCACACCGACGGGATCCGGCTTAAACTGACGTACCATGCCAGCGGCTACCTGAAAGCCATTCACCGCACGGATAACGGCATACAGACGCTGGCGACCTACGAACAGGATGCGCGGGGGCGGCTGACCGAAGCGGATGCGCGGCTGGACTACCACCTGTTTTATGAGTACGACGCTGCGGACCGGATCATCCGCTGGTCCGATAACGACCAGACGTGGAGCCGTTTCACCTACGATGAACAGGGCCGGTGCGTGACCGTCACCGGGGCGGAGGGCTATTACAACGCCACGCTGGACTATGGTGACGGCTGCACCACCCTGACGGACGGCAAGGGCACTCACCGTTATTACTATGATCCTGACGGCAATATTCTGCGGGAAGAAGCGCCGGACGGCAGCACCACCACGTATGAATGGGATGAATTCCATCACCTGCTGGCCCGCCACTCCCCTGCCGGGCGGGTGGAGAAGTTTGAATACAACGCCGCACACGGTCAGTTAAGCCGTTACACGGCGGCAGACGGCGCGGAGTGGTTGTACCGCTATGATGAGCGCGGCCTGCTCAGCAACATCACCGACCCTGCCGGGCAGACGTGGACACAGCTGTGCGATGAACGCGGCCTGCCGGTAAGCCTGGTGTCGCCACAGGGCGAAGAGACCCGGCTGGCGTACACCGCTCAGGGGCTGTTGTCGGGAATATTCCGCCAGGATGAACGGCGTCTGGGCATAGAGTACGACCACCACAACCGGCCGGAAACACTCACCGACGTGATGGGCCGTAAACACCATACCGAATACAGCGGTCACGACCTGCCGGTGAAGATGCGCGGCCCCGGCGGTCAGTCAGTGCGGTTACAGTGGCAGCAGCACCATAAACTGAGCGGCATTGAACGTGCTGGAACCGGCGCGGAAGGATTTCGCTATGACCGCCACGGCAACCTGCTGGCCTGGACGGACGGTAACGGCGTTGTCTGGACGATGGAATACGGCCCGTTCGATTTGCCGGTGGCGCGAACGGACGGTGAAGGCCACCGCTGGCAGTACCGCTACGATAAAGACACGCTGCAACTGACAGAAGTCATTAACCCGCAGGGCGAATCATACCTTTATGTTCTGGATAACTGTGGCCGGGTGACGGAAGAGCATGACTGGGGCGGCGTGGTCTGGCGTTACCGCTATGACGCCGATGGCCTGTGTACCGCCAGGGTTAACGGCCTGGAGGAAACTATCCTCTACAGCCGGGACGCCGCAGGCCGCCTGGCAGAAATCATCACGCCGGAAGGCAAAACGCAGTATGCGTATGACAAATCCGGCAGGCTGACGGGTATCTTCAGCCCGGACGGCACATCACAGCGCACCGGCTACGACGAACGCGGGCGGGTGAATGTCACCACTCAGGGCCGACGGGCCATTGAATACCACTACCCCGACGAACACACCGTCATCCGCTGTATCCTGCCACCGGAAGATGAACGCGACAGACACCCCGATGAATCCCTGCTGAAAACCACGTACCGCTACAACGCCGCCGGAGAACTGACGGAGGTCATTCTGCCGGGGGATGAGACGCTGACGTTCAGCCGTGATGAGGCGGGACGTGAAGTGCTCCGGCACAGTAACCGGGGTTTTGCCTGTGAACAGGGCTGGAATGCAGCCGGTCAGCCTGTCAGCCAGCGCGCCGGATTTTTTCCGGAAGAAGCCACATGGAGCGGGCTGGTTCCCTCACTGGTACGGGAGTACCGTTACGACAGCGCGGGTAATGTGTCGGCTGTCACCAGCCGGGAAGATTACGGACGGGAAACACGGCGGGAGTACCGGCTGGACCGGAACGGCCAGGTCACGGCGGTGACAGCCTCAGGCACCGGGCTGGGCTATGGCGAAGGCGATGAGTCCTATGGCTATGACAGTTGTGGCTACCTGAAGGCGCAGTCTGCGGGCAGGCACCGGATAAGTGAAGAGACTGAGCGGTATGCCGGAGGCCACCGGCTGAAACAGGCCGGAAACACGCAGTATGACTATGACGCCGCAGGCCGGATGGTCAGCCGGACAAAACACCGTGACGGCTATCGCCCGGAAACAGAGCGGTTCCGGTGGGACAGCCGTGACCAGCTGACCGGGTATTGCAGCGCACAGGGTGAGCAGTGGGAATACCGCCACGACGCCAGCGGCAGACGAACAGAGAAACGCTGCGACCGGAAGAAAATCCGCTTCACGTATCTGTGGGACGGCGACAGTATTGCGGAAATCCGGGAATACCGCGATGATAAACTGTACAGCGTACGGCACCTGGTGTTTAACGGCTTTGAGCTGATAAGCCAGCAGTTCAGCCGGGTACGGCAGCCGCATCCGTCCGTCGCCCCGCTGTGGGTGACGCGGACGAATCATGCGGTGAGCGACCTGACGGGCCGTCCGCTGATGCTCTTTAACAGTGAAGGTAAAACCGTCTGGCGACCGGGACAGACCAGCCTGTGGGGGCTGGCACTCAGCCTGCCCGCAGACACCGGCTACCCGGACCCGCGCGGGGAACTGGACCCGGAAGCCGACCCCGGCCTGCTGTATGCAGGACAGTGGCAGGATGCCAGGGAAAGATCATGTAACGCCGGTTTTTTGTACTAAATAATTCACATTTTATGTTTAAAAATTGAGATATTCCTTATTACCTGAAGCTGTTTTTTATTGCTTATACATGATCAAATACTCCTTACATAATTAAGGAGAACAAAATGGAACTTAAAAAATTGATGGAACATATTTCTATTATTCCCGATTACAGACAAGCCTGGAAAGTGGAACATAAATTATCGGATATTCTACTGTTGACTATTTGCGCCGTTATTTCTGGTGCAGAAGGTTGGGAAGATATAGAGGATTTTGGGGAAACACATCTCGATTTTTTGAAGCAATATGGTGATTTTGAAAATGGTATTCCTGTTCACGATACCATTGCCAGAGTTGTATCCTGTATCAGTCCTGCAAAATTTCACGAGTGCTTTATTAACTGGATGCGTGATTGCCATTCATCAAATGATAAAGACGTCATTGCAATTGATGGAAAAACGCTCCGGCACTCTTATGACAAGAGTCGCCGCAGGGGAGCGATTCATGTCATTAGTGCGTTCTCAACAATGCACAGTCTGGTCATCGGACAGATCGAGACGGATGAGAAATCTAATGAGATTACAGCTATCCCAGAACTTCTTAACATGCTGGATATTAAAGGAAAAATCATCACAACTGATGCGATGGGTTGCCAGAAAGATATTGCAGAGAAGATACAAAAACAGGGAGGTGATTATTTATTCGCTGTAAAAGGAAACCAGGGGCGGCTAAATAAAGCCTTTGAGGAAAAATTTCCGCTGAAAGAATTAAATAATCCAGAGCATGACAGTTACGCAATTAGTGAAAAGAGTCACGGCAGAGAAGAAATCCGTCTTCATATTGTTTGCGATGTCCCTGATGAACTTATTGATTTCACGTTTGAATGGAAAGGGCTGAAGAAATTATGCGTGGCAGTCTCCTTTCGGTCCATAATAGCAGAACAAAAGAAGGAGCCAGAAATGACGGTCAGATATTATATCAGTTCTGCTGATTTAACCGCAGAGAAGTTCGCCACAGCAATCCGAAACCACTGGCACGTGGAGAATAAGCTGCACTGGCGTCTGGACGTGGTAATGAATGAAGACGACTGCAAAATAAGAAGAGGAAATGCAGCAGAATTATTTTCAGGGATACGGCACATCGCTATTAATATTTTGACGAATGATAAGGTATTCAAGGCAGGGTTAAGACGTAAGATGCGAAAAGCAGCCATGGACAGAAACTATCTCGCGTCAGTCCTTGCGGGGAGCGGGCTTTCGTAATCTTGCCCTGCCTGCTCACCTCCTCCAGGCACTTCCACTACATTATGACCTGCTCGGTGCCACCGCTCCTTTTCACTATGACGTTAACCTCCCCTCCTTGACACCATGCTTTTGTCTACATTCTACGCAAACGGCAACTTTTATAACCAGTGTAAAAATAACGTGCCGCAATAGTCATACCTATTAATGGTAAAAAGCTGTCACAATTCATAAAAAACCTTAATATACGCCACCCTAAACATAACCAGCGTTAATGTAAGGTTTTTGTGTGGACTGGCTTCTTGATGTTTTTGCAACCTGGCTCTACGGCTTAAAAGTAATCGCGATAACGTTAGCGGTCATCATGTTCATCAGCGGGCTGGACGATTTTTTTATTGATGTCGTCTACTGGGTACGCCGCATTAAACGCAAGTTGAGTGTTTATCGCCGCTACCCGCGAATGAGTTACCGCGAACTGTATAAACCAGATGAAAAACCGTTAGCGATTATGGTTCCGGCGTGGAATGAAACGGGCGTCATCGGCAATATGGCCGAGCTGGCGGCGACCACGCTCGACTACGAAAACTATCATATCTTTGTTGGCACCTACCCCAACGACCCCGATACTCAACGTGATGTTGACGAAGTGTGCGCTCGCTTTCCGAACGTGCATAAGGTAGTCTGCGCGCGTCCTGGTCCCACCAGCAAAGCCGACTGTCTGAACAACGTGCTGGACGCCATCACCCAGTTTGAACGTAGCGCCAATTTCGCTTTTGCTGGTTTTATTCTGCATGACGCCGAAGATGTGATTTCACCGATGGAATTGCGTCTGTTCAACTATCTGGTCGAGCGTAAAGATCTGATTCAGATCCCGGTGTATCCGTTCGAACGCGAATGGACGCACTTCACCAGCATGACTTACATTGATGAGTTTTCAGAGCTGCATGGCAAAGATGTTCCGGTGCGTGAAGCCCTCGCCGGACAAGTGCCCAGCGCAGGCGTCGGCACCTGTTTCAGCCGCCGCGCCGTGACCGCTCTGTTAGCTGACGGTGACGGTATTGCTTTCGACGTGCAGAGTCTGACTGAAGATTACGACATTGGTTTCCGCCTGAAAGAGAAAGGTATGACGGAAATTTTTGTCCGTTTTCCGGTGGTGGACGAAGCCAAAGAACGCGAGCAGCGCAAATTTTTACAGCACGCACGGACGTCAAACATGATCTGCGTGCGCGAATATTTCCCCGATACCTTTTCGACTGCAGTTCGACAAAAATCTCGCTGGATCATCGGCATTGTTTTCCAGGGCTTTAAAACCCACAAATGGACCTCCAGCCTGACGCTGAACTACTTTCTCTGGCGCGACCGCAAAGGGGCAATCAGTAACTTTGTCAGCTTCCTCGCGATGCTGGTGATGCTCCAGCTTTTGCTGTTGCTGGCGTATGAAAGTTTGTGGCCCAATGCCTGGCATTTCCTTTCTATTTTTAGCGGCAGCGCATGGTTAATGACCCTGCTGTGGCTAAACTTTGGCTTGATGGTTAACCGCATCGTGCAGCGGGTGATTTTCGTCACTGGCTACTACGGTCTGACGCAGGGGCTGCTATCTGTCCTGCGTCTTTTCTGGGGCAACCTGATTAACTTCATGGCCAACTGGCGCGCGCTAAAACAGGTACTTCAACACGGCGATCCACGTCGCGTCGCGTGGGATAAAACAACGCATGACTTCCCCAGCGTGACTGGCGATACCCGCTCGTTGCGCCCGTTAGGCCAAATTCTGCTGGAAAATCAGGTCATCACTGAAGAACAACTCGATACAGCACTGCGTAATCGCGTCGAAGGTCTACGCCTGGGCGGTTCAATGCTGATGCAGGGGCTGATTAGCGCCGAGCAGCTGGCACAGGCGCTGGCAGAGCAAAACGGCGTGGCGTGGGAATCCATCGATGCCTGGCAGATCCCGTCCTCGCTGATTGCCGAAATGCCAGCCTCCGTAGCGCTGCATTATGCAGTACTGCCGCTGCGTCTGGAAAATGATGAGTTAATTGTCGGCAGTGAAGATGGTATTGACCCGGTTTCGCTGGCGGCCCTGACGCGTAAAGTCGGACGCAAAGTGCGTTACGTCATTGTTCTGCGGGGACAAATTGTCACGGGGTTACGTCACTGGTATGCACGCCGACGCGGTCACGATCCGCGGGCAATGTTGTACAATGCGGTTCAGCATCAGTGGCTCACGGAACAGCAGACCGGTGAAATCTGGCGGCAATATGTGCCGCATCAGTTCCTGTTCGCCGAAATACTGACCACGCTCGGTCATATTAATCGTTCAGCAATTAACGTGTTGTTATTGCGCCATGAACGCAGTTCTCTGCCGCTCGGCAAGTTTTTGGTCACCGAAGGCGTTATCAGCCAGGAAACGTTGGATCGCGTCCTGACAATTCAACGCGAATTACAAGTTTCGATGCAATCACTATTACTCAAAGCAGGTTTAAACACAGAACAGGTTGCGCAACTGGAGTCCGAAAATGAAGGAGAATAACCTTAATCGCGTCATCGGATGGTCTGGTTTACTGCTGACGTCTTTATTGAGTACCAGCGCACTCGCAGACAATATCGGCACCAGCGCAGAAGAGCTGGGGCTGAGCGATTATCGCCATTTTGTTATTTATCCCCGTCTCGATAAGGCGCTGAAGGCACAGAAAAATAACGACGAAGCAACCGCCATCCGCGAATTTGAATATATACACCAGCAGGTGCCGGATAATATTCCGCTGACTTTATACCTTGCGGAAGCCTATCGCCATTTTGGTCATGATGACCGGGCGCGGCTGTTGCTTGAGGATCAACTGAAACGTCACCCAGGAGATGCCCGACTTGAGCGCAGTCTGGCGGCTATTCCGGTTGAAGTGAAAAGCGTTACGACTGTTGAAGAACTGCTTGCCCAGCAAAAAGCGTGCGACGCTGCGCCGACCCTGCGTTGTCGCAGTGAAGTCGGGCAGAATGCCCTGCGGCTGGCACAATTACCTGTCGCCAGAGCGCAACTGAACGATGCGACGTTTGCTGCATCGCCAGAAGGAAAAACGCTGCGAACCGATCTGCTGCAACGGGCAATCTACCTGAAACAATGGTCCCAGGCAGATACGCTATACAATGAAGCACGCCAGCAGAACACATTAAGCGCGGCAGAACGCCGTCAGTGGTTTGACGTGCTTCTTGCCGGGCAGCTGGACGATCGGATCCTGGCACTGCAATCACAGGGGATCTTCACCGATCCTCAGTCATATATTACTTACGCGACCGCGCTGGCTTATCGTGGCGAAAAAGCACGCCTCCAGCATTATCTCAATGAAAATAAGCCGCTGTTTACCACGGACGCACAAGAGAAAAGTTGGCTCTATCTGTTATCTAAATACAGCGCCAACCCCGTTCAGGCATTGGCGAATTATACGGTGCAGTTTGCCGATAACCGCCAGTATGTTGTTGGCGCGACGCTACCGGTGCTGTTAAAAGAAGGTCAGTACGACGCAGCGCAAAAACTGCTCGCCACCCTCCCCGCCAATGAAATGCTTGAGGAGCGTTATGCTGTCAGCGTGGCGACCCGTAACAAGGCTGAATCTCTGCGTCTGGCACGATTGCTGTATCAGCAAGAACCGGCAAATCTTACCCGCCTGGATCAACTGACCTGGCAACTGATGCAGAACGAGCAGTCACGCGAAGCTGCCGATTTATTGCTGCAACGCTATCCTTTCCAGGGCGATGCGCGTGTCAGCCAGACTTTAATGGCGCGACTGGCGTCTCTGCTGGAAAGTCATCCTTACCTGGCAACGCCGGCGAAGGTGGCGATTTTATCGAAACCCTTACCGCTGGCGGAGCAACGTCAGTGGCAAAGTCAGTTGCCGGGTATTGCAGATAATTGCCCGGCAATAGTTCGCTTGCTGGGCGATATGTCGCCTTCCTACGATGCTGCCGCCTGGAACCGTCTGGCAAAGTGTTATCGGGACACGCTACCCGGTGTGGCGCTGTATGCATGGCTTCAGGCCGAACAACGACAACCGAACGCCTGGCAACATCGTGCGGTAGCCTATCAGGCGTATCAGGTTGAGGACTACGCCACCGCACTGGCGGCCTGGCAGAAAATCAGTCTTCACGACATGAGCAATGAGGATCTGCTTGCTGCTGCCAATACCGCCCAGGCGGCAGGAAATGGTGCAGCTCGCGATCGCTGGCTACAACAGGCAGAACAACGTGGACTGGGAAACAATGCCCTCTACTGGTGGCTGCATGCGCAACGTTACATTCCTGGTCAGCCGGAACTCGCACTGAGCGATCTCACGCGCTCAATCAATATTGCGCCTTCTGCCAACGCTTACGTTGCGCGGGCGACAATTTATCGCCAACGTCATAATGTCCCGGCGGCGGTGAGTGATTTGCGCGCCGCGCTGGAACTGGAACCGAATAATAGCAACATCCAGGCAGCGCTTGGTTACGCCTTGTGGGATAGCGGTGATATCGCACAGTCGCGGGAAATGCTCGAACAGGCGCATAAAGGGCTTCCGGACGATCCGGCACTGATCCGACAACTGGCCTATGTGAACCAGCGTCTGGATGACATGCCTGCGACGCAGCATTACGCCCGGCTGGTGATTGATGACATTGATAATCAGGCGCTGATAACCCCACTGACCCCAGAGCAAAATCAGAAACGCTTCAATTTCCGCCGTTTGCATGAGGAGGTCGGTCGCCGCTGGACGTTCAGTTTCGATTCTTCCATCGGCTTGCGTTCCGGCGCAATGAGTACCGCTAACAATAATGTCGGCGGCGCAGCGCCAGGGAAAAGCTATCGTAGCTACGGACAACTGGAAGCCGAGTACCGCATCGGACGCAATATGCTGCTGGAAGGCGACCTGCTCTCAGTTTATAGCCGCGTCTTTGCCGATACCGGAGAAAACGGGGTGATGATGCCGGTGAAAAATCCGATGTCCGGCACCGGTCTACGCTGGAAGCCGCTGCGCGATCAGATCTTTTTCCTCGCCGTCGAACAGCAGTTGCCGCTGAACGGCCAAAATGGCGCATCCGATACCATGCTGCGCGCCAGCGCCTCATTCTTTAATGGCGGCAAATACAGCGACGAATGGCACCCGAACGGTTCAGGCTGGTTTGCCCAAAACCTGTACCTCGATGCGGCGCAATATATCCGCCAGGATATTCAGGCGTGGACGGCAGATTATCGCGTCAGCTGGCATCAGAAGGTAGCTAACGGACAGACTATTGAGCCTTACGCTCACGTTCAGGACAACGGCTATCGTGATAAAGGCACTCAGGGCGCGCAGCTTGGCGGAGTCGGGGTCCGCTGGAATATCTGGACCGGCGAGACGCACTACGACGCCTGGCCGCACAAAGTCAGTCTCGGCGTCGAGTATCAACATACCTTTAAGGCGATTAATCAACGTAACGGAGAGCGCAACAACGCGTTTCTCACCATTGGAGTGCACTGGTAAATGCGTAAGTTCATTTTCGTATTGCTGACACTGCTTTTGGTCAGCCCTTTTTCCTTTGCGATGAAAGGTATTATCTGGCAACCACAAAACCGAGATAGTCAGGTTACCGATACCCAGTGGCAGGGGCTGATGAGTCAGTTACGTTTGCAAGGCTTCGATACCCTGGTTTTGCAATGGACCCGTTACGGCGATGCATTCACCCAGCCAGAACAGCGCGCGTTATTGTTTAAGCGTGCCGCAGCTGCGCAACAGGCTGGCCTGAAGCTGATTGTCGGGCTGAACGCCGATCCGGAATTTTTTATGCACCAGAAACAGTCGTCCGCAGCGCTGGAAAGCTATCTTAATCGCCTGCTGGCTGCCGATCTCCAGCAAGCCAGATTATGGAGCGCCGCGCCTGGCGTAACGCCGGATGGCTGGTACATCAGCGCGGAAATTGACGACCTGAACTGGCGCAGCGAAGCTGCCCGTCAGCCTTTGCTAACATGGTTAAACAACGCGCAGCGGCTGATTAGCGATGTTTCAGCAAAACCGGTTTATATCAGTAGTTTTTTCGCCGGAAACATGTCGCCCGATGGCTATCGCCAACTGCTGGAACACGTTAAAGCAACCGGCGTTAATGTTTGGGTACAGGATGGCAGCGGCGTGGATAAACTGACCGCTGAACAGCGTGAACGTTATCTACAGGCCAGCGCCGATTGCCAAAGTTCCGCCCCAGCAAGCGGCATTGTTTATGAACTGTTTGTCGCCGGCAAAGGCAAAACCTTTACAGCGAAACCGAAACCGGACGCAGAGATCGCCTCGCTGTTAGCGAAACGTTCCTCTTGCGGTAAAGACACTCTCTATTTCTCTCTGCGCTATTTGCCCGTCGCGCACGGCATTCTCGAGTATTAAATCTCCTCCAGGTAAGTCGGGTACGACCTGGCTTACCTCTTTCGCTCTCGTCAGAATTCCATCAAGATTAATTGCTAAAAAGCGTGCTAAAGAAAGAAGATCGTTATCGGCGAACGGGCCGATCACTCATGCAGGAAGCATAGATCCTTTGAGCGGAGTTTCTGATATCTGAGGAGTGCGAAATGCAATTGAGCAGCAGTGAACCTTGCGTGGTGATCCTGACCGAAAAAGAGGTAGAGGTAAGCGTCAATAACCATGCTACGTTTACCCTTCCGAAAAACTACCTGGCCGCCTTCGCGTGCAACAATAACGTCATTGAACTCTCAACGTTAAATCACGTATTAATCACCCACATCAACCGTAACATCATCAACGATTATCTGTTGTTTTTAAATAAGAACTTAACCTGTGTAAAGCCCTGGTCGCGGCTGGCAACCCCGGTTATTGCTTGTCATAGCCGTACACCGGAAGTGTTCCAGCTAGCCGCCAACCACAGCAAGCAGCAACCCAGCAAACCCTGCGAAGCGGAGTTGACGCGCGTATTGCTTTTTACCGTATTGTCTAACTTTCTTGAGCAATCGCGGTTTATTGCCCTACTGATGTATATCTTACGCAGCAGCGTCCGCGACAGCGTCTGCCGCATTATTCAAAGCGATATTCAGCATTACTGGAATCTGCGAATTGTCGCCAGTTCGCTATGTTTAAGCCCCAGCCTGCTCAAAAAGAAATTAAAAAACGAAAATACCAGCTATAGCCAGATTGTCACAGAGTGTCGTATGCGTTACGCCGTACAGATGTTATTGATGGATAACAAAAATATCACTCAGGTGGCGCAATTATGTGGCTATAGCAGCACGTCATACTTTATCTCTGTTTTTAAGGCGTTTTACGGCCTGACACCGTTGAATTATCTCGCCAAACAGCGACAAAAAGTGATGTGGTGAAGGGCAAAGCGGAAACGGATAAGACGGGCATAAATGAAGAAGAAATGGCGCGCCCTGCAGGATTCGAACCTGCGGCCCACGACTTAGAAGTTCCTAGAACGACATTTTAAGTCAACAACTTACCGCGCCATCTCTGCGCTCACACGTCCCACTACCTCAAAACATGTAAAGCCTTGCAAGCCATTGTGAGGCCTTATGTGTCTCAGTTTTGTCCCTCTTTTTTGTACTAAAAAACATAGCAATTGAGGATAAACCTCATGCTATTTTCGCTTATATGCCTCTAAAGGCATGGCGCTTAAATAGATAAAAACACCACAAAAGCATAAAAAAACCACACAGTAAAACCGCAATATAAAACAATAACAGATAATTAAACCAAAAACAGATAGACGCATTGTGATAATCATTCAATACTAAACAAAATATAAACAGTGGAGCAATATGTAATTGACTCATTAAGTTAGATATAAAAAATACATATTCAATCATTAAAACGATTGAATGGAGAACTTTTATGCGGGCGAAACTTCTGGGAATAGTCCTGACAACCCCTATTGCGATCAGCTCTTTTGCTTCTACCGAGACTATATCGTTTACTCCTGACAACATAAATGCGGACATTAGTCTTGGAACTCTGAGCGGAAAAACAAAAGAGCGCGTTTATCTAGCTGAAGAAGGAGGCCGAAAAGTCAGTCAACTCGACTGGAAATTCAATAACGCTGCAATTATTAAAGGTGCAATTAATTGGGATTTGATGCCCCAGATATCTATTGGGGCTGCGGGCTGGACTACTCTCGGCAGCCGAGGTGGCAATATGGTCGATCAGGACTGGATGGATTCCAGTAACCCCGGAACCTGGACAGATGAAAGTAGGCACCCTGATACACAACTCAATTATGCCAACGAATTTGATCTGAATATCAAAGGCTGGCTCCTCAACGAACCCAATTACCGCCTGGGACTCATGGCCGGATATCAGGAAAGCCGTTATAGCTTTACAGCCAGAGGTGGTTCCTATATCTACAGTTCTGAGGAGGGATTCAGAGATGATATCGGCTCCTTCCCGAATGGAGAAAGAGCAATCGGCTACAAACAACGTTTTAAAATGCCCTACATTGGCTTGACTGGAAGTTATCGTTATGAAGATTTTGAGCTAGGTGGCACATTTAAATACAGCGGCTGGGTGGAAGCATCTGATAACGATGAGCACTATGACCCAGGAAAAAGAATCACTTATCGCAGTAAAGTCAAAGACCAAAATTACTATTCTGTTGCAGTCAATGCAGGTTATTACGTAACACCTAACGCAAAAGTTTATGTTGAAGGCGCATGGAATCGGGTTACGAATAAAAAAGGTAATACTTCACTTTATGATCACAATGATAACACTTCAGACTACAGCAAAAATGGTGCAGGCATAGAAAACTATAACTTCATCACTACTGCTGGTCTTAAGTACACCTTTTAACGAAGTTAACCAGATTTTCTCCCCGGTGGTATTGTATAACCCCGGGGAATTTGTTTACAGTTACAAGTAGACAATATCCACTAATTTTGTAAGCATTTAACCTATGTCATAACGTGTAATCTCTTACCGCAACACAAGACCTCAATATATTCAAATCTTATCTTTATTCCGATATTCAGAGACACAATGCGAAAAATAATTACTCATTTCAAAGTTGTTTTAACGTTACTTCTACCAGTAACCGTATCTGCCCAGCAGATACAGTGGCAATCCTGTATGGCCAGTCAATTCAACCACTGGTTTGGTGAGGAAAAACCGTCTCCTGACTTACTATGTGGTTATTTGTCTGTTCCATTAAAATATACAGACACAGGCGGAGATGCTTCTTATGAAAAAAAATCACAAGTCAAACTAGCGTTGACAAAATTGCCGGCAAAAAGCAAGCATAAAGGAAGTATCCTGATAATAAGTGGTGGTCCCGGGTTACCAGGCATAAATCCTTATATTAACTTTGACTGGCCAGTCACAAATCTTCGTGAGTCATGGGATATTATTGGATTTGATCCTCGAGGCGTCGGACAGTCCACTCCGACAATAAACTGCCGGCAATCAGATACAGAGACTCAGGAAAACATAACTGAAAAGCAACAAGTATTAAATAAAATTAATGCCTGTATCCATAATACCGGAGCCGAAGTCATTCGCCATATCGGCTCTAACGAGGCTGTATACGATATTGATCGTATTAGGCAAGCCTTGGGGGATAAACAACTGACAGCCGTGGCGTATTCGTATGGAACTCAAATTGCAGCCTTATATGCAGAACGTTTTCCCTACAACGTAAGATCTATCGTTCTTGATGGAGTCGTCGATATCGATGACCTGGAGGACAACTTCACATGGCAACTCAAACAGGCACAGAGTTATCAGGAAACGTTTGATCGCTTTGCATCCTGGTGTGCGCGTACAAAAAGTTGCCCGCTTTCTTCAGACAGAGATAAGGCAATAACTCAGTTCCATGAGCTATTATCAAAATTACATCACAAACCTTTATTAGACAGTAAGGGAGAAAATATATCTTCAGATGAACTCATATCATTAACAACAGACCTTCTGCTATGGCGTTCATCATGGCCAACCCTTGCAACTGCCATACGCCAGTTCTCTCAGGGGATTGTCAGTAATGAAATTGAAACTGCGCTCAGTGCTCCGATAGCCTCAGAAGAGTCAAGCGATGCTTCGGGGGTAATCCTCTGTGTAGATCAGGGGGATGAGCAATTAACACCAGAAGAGCGAAAATCCCGAAAAGACGCTCTTGCGAATGCCTTCCCGGCTATTAACTTTGACAATGGACGTTCCGATTCACCTGATTTTTGTGAATTATGGCCAATACATAGCGACCTGAACAAAACTCGCCTGAAAAATACTGTTCTGCCCTCTGGTTTACTGTTTGTAGCACACAAATACGACCCAACAACGCCCTGGATTAATGCCCGTAAGATGGCAGAGAAATTTTCCAGCCCGTTACTAACAATAAATGGTGATGGGCATACATTAGCTCTCACCGGAGTTAATTTATGTGTAGATAAAGCAGTTGTACATCACCTGATCACTCCACAAAAAATAGAAAATATATACTGCCCAGGAAATTCTGAAGCAGAAATACAATAATTTCAAAATATTCCGCTATTTGCTCCCAATGCAAAACATATATTGCATTGGGAGCATATTCATATTTTTGTTATTCTTGTATGAAATCGTCTCATGTACACGGTCCTTTTTCGCCGAAAACTGATATTACTTTAATCAAAAGTTGACGTGCCAGATTCGAAGTAAATTTATAAAATATCAAATCAATATACATTTTGCACCTTCGAGATAGTAATGGCTGTTACTGTAACATGAGTTACAAACAGCTTCATACCCAGAGCTACTGATGTATCAACACGATTCAACAATACCCGATATTTATTCCATGCCTCCAGCAACGATCTTTCTTCCTCCGTTGCGATTTCCAGATCTACAGCATCCTGCAGTGGCGCAATATACTCACTGAATTCCTGGATGTAGAACTGTGTGGTGACGGTCTTCCAGCCATTCGGCTCCTGCTGTATCGAAGCATACCAGGCTATTTCAATATCGCTATGCTGCGGCAGCATTTAACCCCTTGTAATTCATCGCCATAATTGATTTAATTCACAAATAAAACTATAACATGGTGAAATTAATGAAAAAAAACACAGATGATGGGGCTAAAATTTACACACCACTTACCCTAAAGCTTTATGACTGGTGGGTTTTGGGAGTATCAAATCGGCTTGCATGGGGATGTCCTACAAAGGAACACCTTCTTCCACACTTTCTGGAACATTTAGGTAACAACCATCTGGATATTGGTGTTGGAACTGGGTTTTACCTTACTCACGTACCTGAGAGTAGTCTGATATCTTTAATGGATTTGAACGAAGCTAGCCTGAACGCGGCATCTACAAGGGCTGGGGAATCAAAAATTAAACATAAAATTAGCCATGATGTTTTTGAACCTTATCCCGCGGCGTTACATGGTCAATTTGATTCCATTTCCATGTTTTACCTTCTTCACTGCCTGCCTGGAAATATATCTACAAAAAGCTGTGTAATACGCAATGCGGCGCAGGCCTTAACTGACGATGGAACTCTATACGGAGCCACAATTCTTGGCGATGGAGTTGTGCACAATAGCTTCGGTCAAAAACTGATGCGTATTTACAATCAGAAAGGCATCTTTTCAAACACAAAAGATTCCGAAGAAGGCTTAACACATATACTCTCAGAGCATTTCGAGAATGTTAAAACCAAGGTTCAAGGTACTGTAGTAATGTTTTCCGCTTCAGGGAAAAAATAGCATCCAACCGCAGCACGTTCTTGCTTAAGACGTGCTGCGGCATAATCCCAATGATTACTCCCTGACAGGGTTCGTAGGCCACTCAATATCAGGTGCAGTTGATGTATCAACACGGTTCAGCAACACCCGATACTTTTTCCAGGCTTCCAGCAATGAGGTTTCTTCCTCCGTTGCGATTTCCAGATCTACAGCATCCTGAAGTGGCGCAATATGCTCACTGGCTACCTGCATCAGGCTGTTTTTTGTTTCTTCCGCCTCTCGGATCCGGAACAGTTTTTCTGCTTCTGCATCTTTCACCCAGGCTGTGCCGTTCCACTTCTGAAACTCCCCTTCCGGCGATAACCAGGTAACATTTTCCGGTAACGGACCGAGTTCAGAAATAAATAACGCGTCCCCTGACGCTACGTCATAAACCGTTTTACCCCGATGGTCTTCAACGAGATGCCACGATGCCTCATCACTGTTGAAAACAGCCACAAAGCCAGCAGGAATATCTGGTGGTGCAATATCGGTACTGTTTGCTGGCAGACCTGTATGAGGCGGAATATATGCGTCACCTTCACCAATAAATTCATTAGTTCCGGCCAGCAGATTATAAATTTTTATGGTCCGTGCTTGTTCACTCATTCTGAATGCCATTATGCAAGCCTCACAATATAGTTAAATGCGATGTTTTTGACAGTGTTTTCCGCGTTACCAGCAGCGTTAACGGTGATGGTGTGTCCATGTGAGCCAATCGCAACCGAGTGCGTATGAGCACCAATACCGACAGTATGTGCGTGTGCACCTGCAGATGCAGCGGTGCCGCTGACACTATGAGTGTGCGCTCCTGCAGCACTTGTATTCACACTGGCCGCAGACACTACCTTATGTACTGACCCATTTTGTGACCACTGGCTGACTGCTGATGCGCCTGTGACACTATGAGTATGGTTTCCGGCACTTGCGGCTGTACCGCTCACACTGTGCGTATGCGCCCCGGTGTTATTCGTGGATTTAGTGCCGTAATCAAACGACGATGTGGTTTTCGTCCCCAAATCCGTACTGGATGCGCTGGCGCTGTGGGTGTGCGATTTAATGCCGTCCTGTTCCTGAGACAATACGGCCCGACCACTGGCAGGTTTGCCCTTAATCGTCCAGCTACGCATATCAGGGATCAGGCCTGACGGATAAGCGGCTGCAAGTTTCGGGTATGCAGATTTGTCAAAAGTCTGCCCCTGCATCAGGGCATAACCAGACGGAACGGTATCTGATGGCCACGGGATTGGTGCACCGACTGGATAAAACTCTGCAGGAGGATGAGCCGAGGTGTAAAGCTGCGCCCACGGCGACCAGTTTGCGTCGGTCGTATCCCGTCGTGAACGAATAAATGCCGGAGCATGAGCACCGCTTGTACCACTCCAGCCGATGAGTAACTCACCTTCGCCAACGGCTGTCATCCCTTTCAGGTGAATGATATTTCCATACGTTGTTGGATATCCGTTGTTATACACCTCGTATAACTCAAGACCTGCTGCCCCCTGCGTATTGTCTGTCAGCGCGGCTACCCGACCTTTTGAAGCCAGATTAACTGATGATACTGCTGTTCCACCTGACGGTAGCGCCCCGATCTCTGATGCCGTTGGCTTATTTCTGGAGTTATAGTCCCTTCGCCAGCCAGGTGAATAATCTGTTCCGTGATTAATATAGGTAAACAGGGCGTTGGTTGTTCCGCCACCGCTGGATGTGGTCGGAGTGGTAATGCGGATCGTCATCGCTGACTTTATCCCCATTACTTCAATGACAGCTCCGGCGAGATGAATATTACCGCAGCCAGTATCAGTAATGATTTTATTATTGCCATAAGACCAGGAACCCTTGCACATCCAGTATGGATGGTTAAATGCTCCCTGAGAATCCAGCCACTCGATAAACTGTGCAGTCGTCCAGTTTCCTGTTGTTGTGCTTACTGACCCACCGAAGGCACGGCAGGCACCAATATTTTTCGTAAAGGTGTCTTTGCCAGGGATATCCGCACCGTTCTGATCTTTCTGCAGACGTTTCTCAGCATTGTCATTGGCTGCTTTTACTGCCTTTGGCGTTGCCGCCAGCGTTTCAGACGTGCTGTTGGTCGTGCTGCTTAGTTGGACTATCCCTTTCTGTGCTGTCGTTGCATCCTGTGCTGTGTATTTCCCGTTAGCCAGGTCATACGCGGCCTTAACTGCTTTTGGCGTTGCCGCCAGTGACTCGGAAGTGCTGTTGGTCGCACTGCTGAGCTGTACTATCCCCTTTTTCGTCGTGCTCGCATCCTCAAGCGCCACGGCGGATGCAATATCCTCTGCCCGTTTTGCCGCTGTCTCAGCGCGCGTTGCTGCAGATTCCGCCGTACTTTTGCTCTGAGCTGCTGCCGTCGCACTACCAGCTGCCTCTGTCGCCTTTGTGGATGCCGTCGTGGCGCTGCCCTTCGCTGCTGACGCCTGTCTGGTCGCCTCATCTTTTGAAGCAGACGCCGATGATGCCGATGACGCCGCCGAACTGGCGGACGATGCCGCTGCCGTTTTTGAGGATTCTGCACGGGTTTCCGACGCTTTCGCGTTCGTTTCGGATGTCTTCGCTGCGGAAGCTGACCTCGCTGCTGCCGTGGCCTGCTCAGTGGCTTCGCCAGCCTTCGTTGTGGCTGTTGAAGCGGATGATGCGGCGCTTTCTGCCGATTTTCCGGCGGCGGTGGCACTGGCTGAGGCCTGCCCGGCACTTGTTGACGCGGCACTGGCAGACGACGCAGCCGCTGTTTTTGAGCCTGCCGCAGCTGAGGCGCTCTGTCCCGCTGCCGTCTCAGAAGACCTGGCGTTCGTCTCGGACGTTTTTGCCGCCTTCGCGGAATTTCCTGCCGCCGTTGCCGAGGAAGCTGCGCTACTGGCGCTCAAGGATGCGTTCGTTTCTGATGATTTCGCTGCCTCTTTTGAGGCCGCCGCATCCCGGGCTGAGGTGGCAGCTTCTGACGCTTTCGTGATCGCGGTGGATGCAGAAGTGGCGGCTGATTGTTCTGACGCTGCGGCATTCGTTTCTGACGTTTTCGCCGCACCGGCACTGGTAGCTGCCACGCTTTTTGAGGACTCTGCAGCGGCAGCACTTTTTGAGGCTTCAGTGGCCTTTGTTGATGCCGTTCCTGCGCTGGAAGACGCTGACTGAGCCGACGAAGCGGCCTGTCCGGCTGACGTGCTGGCTGCACGTGCTGAATCTGCAGCATCAGTCGCATGGGTTGCCGCCTCACGGGCAGATGTGCTGGCATCACTGGCTGACTTCTTCGCGGCTGCCGTGTTCTGTGCCACCACGGACGCGTTACGCGCTACCTCTTCCACCATCAGTTCAAAACGGCGCAGTGCCTCAGGACGGGCATCATCCTCCGTCATGGCACCGAGAAAATCATTCAGCGTACCGGGTCGGGAATCTTCATACACGGTGATGGTCCCGGCATGTGACGGCGGGAATCCTTCCACCAACAGAATAACGCTGTACTGACCGTACTCAACGTCCATGCTGTAACGCCCGGCTTCATCCGGATTTTCTGAGGCCAGCGTGTTCACCACCACCGTGGTGCTGTTACGTTTTGCTTTCAGCTGGATTGTGCAGTTCTGTACCGGTTTTCCTGTGCCGTCTTTCAGTACACCTGAAATCTTTACTGCCATATTCACCCCACAAAAAAGCCCGCCTGAACCGGCGGGCTGTCATAACACTGTGTTACCTGGCTAATCAGAACTTATAACCGACACCCATGATGAAACCGTCAGTGCGCCAGTCGCCACTGCCGGAGCCTTCATAAGCAATATCAATGGCCACGGATTCGGTCGGGTTAAACTGCACGCCAGCTCCCCACGCCAGAGACGTGTTGCTGTGGCGACCGTCATCACTTCCGGTCAGCACGTCGTGCGTTTTCCCCTTGTTGTCAGTTACGCGGAGATAATCCCCGGAGAAAGTCGACACACGGCTGTAAGCCACACCCGCCATCGCATACGCGCTGAACCATTCATTCACGCGCACAGACGGCCCCACCATCACGCTGAACCAGCGGTTACGAACGGAATCTTCATGCCAGCGGGTATCGCTGTAACGGGTCAGCTGGCGATTCTTGTCTCCTGCATAGCTGAATGACGTCACCAGCCCCAGTGTGTCCGTAAACTCATAACGGTATTTCACGTTAATCCCGTTCAGATCATCGCTGCCGGGAACGTTCGTCGAGGCATGAAGATACCCCGCGCTCAGCGTGGACTGATGTTCAGACGCCCATGCAGGCGCACCGGATACGGCCAGACAAATGGCTGCGGACAAAATGGCGGCATAAAGTTTACGCATAATTACCTCTCGCTTTTCTGCAATAAAAAAGGCGTCATTTCTGACGCCCGTTATGGGTTATAAAATTCAGCTGATACTGATACCTGCTGTGGATTTCTTCATCACCACAACCAGCAGATCGCTGATACTGGTTGTTGGTGTCCAGTTATTCGCTCCTGATGAAGATACGGTGAATGTCAGTGTCAGTGTCCCCTGTCCGGCAGGCATATCTATAACTGAAGAAAATACGCCCTGAGCATCCGTCGTGGACTGATTAAAAATCTCCTGACCATTGCGGGTCACTCTTAACCGGCAGGTTGAATACCAGTATGACTGTTGGTTATTACTGTTGAAATTCTCATGCTTACCACCGCGGAATAACACTGGCGGTATCATGACCTGCCGGTCAAATTTCTGATCATCACTGATTCTTACCGTGATGGTGCCGCTGGCATAACTGTTCGTGCGGGGGAAAGACTTGCTGACCGTTTTGACAATATCGCCTTCAATCTGGTTGGCTGACAGTTTCCCCTTAATCTGACAGTTCTCATTAATCGTGACGTTGTTGAGCGTCCCTGAGTTCGCATTCACACTGCCACTGATATCCGCATTTTTAGCGGTCAGCTTTCCGTCTGATGTCAGGGAAAATACCGGAGGACTGCCACCGCTGGTAATGGTGGGTGCCGTCAGGCGTTTCAGGAACACGTCGTTCATGAATATCTGGTTGCCCTGCGCCACAAACATCGGCGTTTCATTCCCGTTTGCCGGGTCAATAAACGCGATACGGTTAGCGGCAACCAGAAACTGGCTCAGTTTGCCTTCCTCCGTGTCCTCCATACTGAGGCCAATACCCGCGACATAATGTTTGCCGTCTTTGGTCTGCTCAATTTTGACAGCCCACATGGCATTCCATTTATCGTTGGCATCCTTCCACTCTTTCGAAAACTCATCCAGTCTGCTGGCGTTATCCTCCGTCAGATCGACTTTTTCCAGCAGCTCTTTACCGAGATGGGATTCGGTTATCTTGCCTTTGAAAAAATCCAGGTAACCTTCCGCATCATCGCTCGCCCGACCGACGGACTCCACGAATGCCGATTTGCCAACGGTGTTCACACTGCGGATATAAAAGTAATAATCATGGCCCGGTTTGATATTGATACTGGCGGCTATCCAGTACAGCCCCGTGCCAAGGTAGCGGGCTGTGGTTTCAACCTGCCTGATATCGGTAATCCGCGTTTCCGAGAACCAGAACTCAAACTGTACCGTCGGATCATAAACCGCAAGATGCGGCGTGGCAGTTATCTGAAAATAGCCCGGTGTCAGCTCAATCCGAGACGGCGCTGCCGGTGCGGCAATCCGGAACGATACCGATGCCGGATCGCCCTGCTGCCCCCACGCATTTACTGCCCGGACTGTCAGCCTGTAGTTCCCCAGCGCCAGCTGCCTGAAGCGGTATGTGGTTTCTGTCGTCCGGGCCGTGCTGACCAGCCGCTCACTGCCGTCGTCCGCTGCCACGGTCAGGCGAAGCATAAAGCTCACCCCCTTCACCACCTTCGGCGTGTCCCAGCGCGCCAGCACCTGATATTCCCCGCTGTCTGCGGTGACTTCGGCGGTCAGGTGCTGCACCGCTGGCGGAGTAACGCCATTCACCGTGCCGCTCTGGTCGCCGTCAAAGTGCGCCCCGTTATCCACGATGGCCTCTTTTTCCGGTACATGCTGCACGGCGGTGATGGCATACGTGCCGTCGTCGTTCTCACGGATACTCACGCAGCGGAACAGGCGCTGGCGCAGCGTCGGCAGCTTCAGCCCCCATACGCTGTATCCGGCAACGCCGTCAGGAACACGGCTCACTTTCACCTTCACGCCGTCGGTGACGGACTGGACCTCCACGCTGACCGGATTGCCTCTTCCGTCAACCAGGCTTATCAGCGTGGTACCGGAGGATGGCAGCGTGATTTCACGGTCGAGCGTCAGCGTCCGGGTCTGGCTGTTCACCGCCAGCACGCGCCCGCCGGTGCTGATACCGGCATAGTCATCATCGCAGATTTCAATGACATCGCCCGGTACATGGCGAAGCCCTTCAGCACCCACGCTGAAGTCCACGGTCTGCGTTTCCAGCAGTTCTGTTTTAATCAGCCACAGCCCGGCTCGGTGTGCCTGCCCCCGACTGGTACAGCCAAAGGCATCCATCTTCGTGACGTTACGACCGTAACGGGCAATGGCCTGCGTGTCCTCCACAAGCTCTGTTGCCGTCTCCCAGCCGTTGTTCGGGTCAATCCAGTTCACCTCAACGGCATTATGGCGGTCCTTCAGGGCGCTGAAGCTGTAGCGGAACGGCGCGCCATCATCCGGCATCACCACATTACTGCGGTTATAGGTCCACACCTTATCCGACGGCCGGTCCTGCACGAACGTCAGCGTCTGCCCGTTCCATACCGGCATACAGCGCATCGCCGAGCAGAAATCGCTGAGCACATCCCACGCCTTACGTTGTGTGGTCAGCCAGGCATTACAGGTGATGCGCGGCTCCGTGCCGCCAAAACCGTCCGGCACTGACTGGTCGCAGTACTGGCCGATGACATACAGCGCCCATTTATCCACATCTGCCGCACCAAGACGTTTCCCCATGCCGTAGCGCGGGTGGGTCAGCATATCCCACAGACACCAGGCCGGGTTGTTGCTGTATGCCGGTTTTAACGTTCCGTCCCAGATACCGCTGTATTGCCGCGTCTGCGGGTTATAGTTCGACGGCACCTGCAGAATACGCCCGCGAAGATGATAATTACGGCTCACCTGCTGGCTGCCGAACTGCTCCGAATCCACCTGTACGCCGACCAGTGCCGTGTTCGGGTAACCCTGTTTCACATCGATGATTTCGGTGTATGACGACCAGAGCGTTTTGTTCTGCAACCGGTCTGTGGTGCTGTCCGGTGTCATCCTGCGCATCCGGATATTGAACGGGCGCGGCGGCAGGTTATCCACCACCACAGAGGCCAGGTACTGCGAGGTGGTTTTGCCCTTAATGGTGATGTCTTTTTCCGTCACCCAGCCACCGTTACGTTGTATCTGAACCAGCAGGCGGACTTCCGATGGATTCCTGTCCCCCTTTGAGGTGGTTTCCACCAGTGCCTGCACACCGAAGGTAAAGCGCAGACGGTCGATGTTTGCCGACGTGATGGTCCGGGTGATCGGCGTGTCGTATTTCACTTCCGTATCCAGCACCGTCTCGGATCCGGAGGATTCAAATCCCTCCGGCGGTGACTGCTCCTGCTCACCTGCCCGGAACACCACCGTGACGCCGGAGATGTTGGTATTCCCCTCAGTGTCCAGCACCGGCGTACTGTTCAGCAGCACACTTTTTAATCCCTCCACCGGACCTTCAACCGGCCCTTCACTGATGGCATCGATCACACTCAGCAACTGCGTGGACTTCAGGTTGTCCTTCGCTTCGCGCGGGGTATGCCCCTTACTGCTGCCTTTACCCATTCCTCACGCTCCATAAATGACAAAACCGCCCGCAGGCGGTTTCACATAAAACGTTTTTCATCAGCGACCAATCACCACAACCTGACCACCATCACCTTCATCTGCTGTGCTGATCTCCTGAGAAACCACACGTGATCCCACGCGCATTTCACCGTACAGAACGGGCAGAACATTGCCCTGGGCAACCATATTATCCAGTGAAGAAAAATAGGTGTTCTGTTTGCCGTTATCCGTTGTCTGTGTGCGGGGGGTTTTGGGTTTAGGGGCCAGCATCTGTGCAACACCGCCAAGCGTCATACTGGCACCGAGAGAAAACAGCAGATTACTCGCCATAATTCCTACCCCCGGCATCCATATAGCAACCGCCATAACAGCCGCCCCCAGCACAGCCTGAAACACACCGCCACTTTTGGCTCCTGCCAGACGCGGCACGATGTGGATCACAGCACCATTTGCCAGCGGTTCATTAAGACGGGCTGATAATTCATTTTCGCCTGCATCACGCCCGGCAATCCGTACCTGATACCAGCCGTCGCTCAGTTTCTGACGAAACGCCGGGAGCTGTGTGGCCAGCGCCCGGATGGCTTCAGCCCCCGTTTTCACACGAAGGTCGATGCGGCGGCCAAATCGTTGTAAATCCCCGTAAAGGCAGATGCGCGCCATGCCCGGTGACGCCAGAGGGAGTGTGTGCGTCGCTGCCATTTGTCGGTATACCTCTCTCGTTTGCTCAGTTGTTCAGGAATATGGTGCAGCAGCTCGCCATCACCACAGTAAATGGCGGCATGATTCGGCACCGATGAACCAAAACAGCACAGCAGCACATCGCCCGGTTGTGCTGATGACAACGGCACCTGATACAGCCCTGTGGCCTCCAGATTATCCAGATAGAGATTCTGACCGTGACGCCACCAGTCATCCCCGCGATGAAAATCCGGCATCTCAATCCCCGCCAGATGATAAGCATCCCGGAACAGCGTGTAACAGTCCGTCACCCCGTGCTCAAAGCGCCGCCCGGTAAGATGCGGCACACAGCGGAATTTATGAATCTCACCCCGGCAGACCAGCCACCACGGCAAATCGCTCTGCACCTGCAGCCGCCTGTCAGCCTCACTCAGCCAGGGCAGACCACCGGGGTGGCTGTGGACCAGCGCCACAATCTCACCCTGCATCTCTGCCCGCAGCCAGTCCTCCGGCGACATCCGGAAATACGCCTCCGGCTCACCGGAGATATTCACGCAGGGAAAATATCTTTCCCCCTTCGGCGTTCTCACCACGAAGCCACACGACTCCGCTGGCGCACATCGCCGGGCGTGCGCCAGAATCGCTGATTCTGTCTGTGTCATGGGATTACTGCGAAAGTTTGTTAATGGAAAGGAAGCCGCCAAAGTTGCCGACGTTATTGCGGAACTTACAACCGCTCAGGCATTTGCTGCATTTATCCTTCGTGATATCGGACGTTGGCTGGTCATATTCATCCGCGACCGCCGGACCGCTATAACCGCACTCGTCACCGCGATAGGTCCAGGTGCAGGTGTTGGCCAGCATGATACGTCCCGGAAAAACAGCGCCATCCGTTTCCGTCGGCGTGGACAGTACAAAGGAGGCACTCACCGCGCTCAGTTCGCTGCACTGCTCAATGCGCCAGCGGCTGATCACCTCCTGCTCCGGATCGGCATAACTGTTTCCGTTGACGAAGTTCACCGCATCCAGAAAACGGGCGTAAACCTTACGCCGGACCACCGTTCCGCCGACCAGACTCTGCAGATCTTCCGCCATCCCGGTGACCATACCGTACAGGTTAGAAACCGTCAGCGTGGGGCGCGTACTGGTGCCTTTGCCATTCAGTTCAAAACCGCTCCCCTGAATGGGATACGGCTGATACTGTCGCCCCTGCCAGGTGACCGGCTCACCTTTTTCGTTCTGCTCATTACAGAAAAAATAACGTTCTCCACCGACCTCTGTCAGGTCGATTTCCCAGAGCACCACGCTGGCCGACTGCTCCGCACGGGTGCATTCATTCAGTGTTTCCTGCCGGATATCCTGCATCAGTTCACCACCTGTTCAAACTCTGCGCTGAACTCAACACGCAGCATACTGACCCGCGACGACCATTTTGCGCAGGTCACCTTTATCTGCCGCCACTCATAAGGCGGCGTCCACAGAAAGGATTTCCAGCCCCCGTGCTCTTCCAGAAACGACTCCAGTACCGTGGCCTCCTCACGGGGGACAGAAAGCGTCACGCTGTACGTTTTCAGGTTGGCATTCAGCCCGGCAGGCGCTCGCTGAGAATAGCCATCACCAAAGCGCACCTTTCTTACAGAAGGGGACGAAGCCACATCCATACCAGGTTTCACTTTCCAGCGGAAGGTCTTCATCGTCCACCTCCGGAGAACAGGCCACCATCGCGCATCTGCCCGGTCACAACATCCATTGCCGCCTTACGGGCTACGTCATAAACAGCCTTCAGTGCCTGTGGCCCTATCTGACCGTTCGTGCCGTCGTTGTTAATCACCACATGGTTATTCTGCTCAAACGTCCCGGACGCCTGCGACCGGCTGTCTGCCATGCTGCCCGGTGTACCGACATAACCGCCGGTGGCATAGCCGCGCATCAGCCGGTAAAGATTCCCCACGCCAATCCGGCTGGTTGCCTCCTTCGTGAAGACAAACTCACCACGGTGAACAATCCCCGCTGGCTCATATTTGCCGCCGGTTCCCGTAAATCCTCCGGTTGCAAAATGGAATTTCGCCGCAGCGGCCTGAATGGCTGTACCGCCTGACGCGGATGCGCCGCCACCAACAGCCCCGCCAATGGCGCTGCCGATACTCCCGACAATCCCCACCATTGCCTGCTTAAGCAGAATTTCTGTCATCATGGACAGCACGGAACGGGTGAAGCTGCGCCAGTTCTGCTCACTGCCGGTCAGCATCGCCGCCATATTCTGTGCAATACCATCAAAGGTCTGCGTGGCTGCACTTTTTACCTGCGACATACTGTCCGTGGCGCTCTCTTCCCACTCACTCCAGCCGGACTTCAGGCCTGCCATCCAGTTCCCGCGAAGCTGGTCTTCAGCCGCCCAGGTCTTTTTCTGCTCTGACATGACGTTATTCAGCGCCAGCGGATTATCGCCATACTGTTCCTTCAGGCGCTGTTCCGTGGCTTCCCGTTCTGCCTGCCGGTCAGTCAGCCCCCGGCTTTTCGCATCAATGGCGGCCCGTTTTGCCCGTTGCTGCTGTGCGAATTTATCCGCCTGCTGCGCCAGCGCGTTCAGGCGCTCCTGATACGTAACCTTGTCGCCAAGTGCAGCCAGCTGGCGTTTGTACTCCAGCGTCTCATCTTTATGCGCCAGCAGGGATTTCTCCTGTGCGGACAGCTGGCGACGTTGCGCCGCCTCCTCCAGTACCGCGAACTGACTCTCCGCCTTCCACAAATCCCGGCGCTGCTGGCTGATTTTCTCATTTGCTCCGGCATGCTTCTCCAGCGTCCGGAGTTCTGCCTGAAGCGTCAGCAGGGCAGCATGAGCACTGTCTTCCTGACGATCGCCCGCAGACACCTTCACGCCGGACTGTTTCGGCTTTTTCAGCGTCGCTTCATAATCCTTTTTCGCCGCCGCCATCAGCGTGTTGTAATCCGCCTGCAGGATTTTCCCGTCTTTCAGTGCCTTGGTCAGTTCTTCCTGACGGGCGGTATATTTCTCCAGCGGCGTCTGCAGCCGTTCGTAAGCCTTCTGCGCCTCTTCGGTATATTTCAGCCGTGACGCTTCGGTATCGCTCTGCTGCTGCGCATTTTTGTCCTGTTGAGTCTGCTGCTCAGCCTTCTTTCGGGCGGCTTCAAGCGCAAGACGGGCCTTTTCACGATCATCCCAGTAACGCGCCCGCGCTTCATCGTTAACAAAATAATCATCCTTGCGCAGATTCCAGATGTCGTCTGCTTTCTTAAACGCAGCCTCTGCCTTAATCAGCATCTCCTGCGCGGTATCAGGACGACCAATATCCAGCACCGCATCCCACATGGATTTGAATGCCCGCGCTGTCCTGTCTGCCCAGGTCTCCAGCGTGCCCATGTTCTCTTTCAGGCGGCGGGTCTGGTCATCAAACCCTTTCGTTGCGGCCTCGTTCGCCGCCTGCAATGCCCCGGCTTCATCGCCGGAACGCTGCAACTGAGCAACATACGCAATCTGCTCCGCCGTCACGTTATGGAACTGGCGTGCCATCGCCGTCAGCCCCGACGTCGGGTCTGTGGTCAGCTTCCCGAAGGCTTCAGCGACCTTGTCCACCTCCACGCCGGATGCAGAGGAGAAACGCGCCACACTCTGGCTGATGGACGCAATCTGAGCCTCACCGCTTACCCCCGCCTTAACCAGTGCGCTGAGTGACTCGCTGGTCTGGTTAAACGTCAGCCCTGCCGCCTGCCCGGCTCTGGACAGGACCAGCATACGATCTGCCGTCAGTCCCGCCTGATTGCCGGAAAGGACCAGCGTTTTGTTGAAATCGGACAGGGTTGAGTTGCCCTGATACCAGGCATACGCCAGCGCACCGGTCGCCACCGCCAGCGAGGTGGCCCCCACCATCGGCAGGGTGATCGCACCGGCAAGCCCCCTGAACATGGGGATCATCCCGCCGAAGGAGTCCTTCACCTGCCCCCCCTGTTGCAGCAGGATCAGCCACGGACTTTGCCCGCCTGCAAGCTGCGTGGCCACGTCGGTGAACTGTGCAGGCAGCATACGCATGGCGGCTTTATACTGCCCGACGGAAATCCCCGCTTTCTGTGCAGCCAGCGCCTGTCGGCTCAGCGACTGTTCAACGACTGCCGCTGTTTTTTTCGCATCACTTTCCGTACCGGAAAAATGACGCCTGACTCTGGCCATCTGCTCGTCAAATCTGGCCGCATCCAGACTCAAATCAACGACCAGATCGCCTACCGGTTCAGCCATACCGGACTCCTCCTGCGATCCCTTCTGATACTGTCATCAGCATTACGTCATCCTCCGTCATATCCGCCACATCCGGGGAAGCGGGGATAACTTCATTCCCGTCCGGGCCAAAGCGGACACCTCCGGCAAGCCCTGCCGCTTTCTGCATCAGCACATCATCTTCAGGCTCTTCGTCAGCCTCGCGCCGGTTCAGCAGACTGAAATCCAGCGGATGCATATCCGGATCGCTGAAAAACAGGCTGAGCACGGTGTACGTCAGCCCGGAAAAGTGCATATCCAGCAGAACATCATGAAAATAATGGGTACTGTAAAAGCGGTGCCAGTCGGCATACTCCGTGGATGACATCCCGGCAAGCATGGCACGCCAGTCGGGTCGCCCCATCTCACGCGCCAGTTTCAGGGCAAAACTCAGCTCACCGTCGAACACTTTCCCGCAGAAACAGGCTCTGCGGGCCCGGCGTCCTCTGTCTGTTCAGGGGCATTATTCACAACAAACTCATACATACCAGACAGCCGGTACACCACGTTTTCAGCATGAGAAATTGCCTCCGTGGGCCAGGTGGTAAGCACTTCCTGCTCAATCTGTTTAACGGCTTCATTCATGGACGGCATCTGCGTCTTCTGCGGATGGTTATGCCACAGGGACATCGCCACCAGAAACGCGCCGGTTCTGATGGCGTCTTCCACAGTAAACTTCCGGTTGCTGTCTGACTCCGCCTGTTCTGCCTGCCGTTTCATCAGGGCGAGATGCTCAATACGCTGCAGGGCTGACAGTTCAGAAAGCGTGACGGTCACGCCGTTATGTTCAAATGATTCGGTTTTCAGGAACATCGCTGACTCTCCGGATTAACTGTCGGTGACAGTGATTTCTGCAACCGCAGCAAGTTCACCATTACCGGATACAACCGGAATGTTGACCTTACCTGCAGCAACGCCTTTCACGGTGATGGTCATACCACTGACCGACACGGTGGCTTTTGTTTTATCCGCTGACACCGCACGGAAGCTCTTGTCAGTTGCGCCCTCCGGCTGGAATGCCACGGTCAGCGTGGTGCTCTGCCCTTTCACCACCGAGGAGCTGGCAGGCGTCACAGTCATACCGGTTGCCGCCGTCACCGTACTGCGATCTTCTGCCATTGACGGACGGCCCACATTGGTGACCTTCACCGTACGGGTGATCACTTCCTTCGCCGTCACCGCCTTACCGATACTGCTGACCCAGCCACGGAACACATCGACCGTGCCGTTCGGGAAGCGGATTTTATAGGCACGGGTATCACCTTCATTAAACCACGCCAGCAGCGCCTGCTGCCCCTGCTCTCCGGGCATCCACGCCAGCGTGAAGCTGGTATCTCCGGCGGATTTCTGCCCCTGCCCGGTCGCGGTCCAGTCCGCATCTTCATCATCGAGATAACTGTCGTCATAGGACTCAGCGGTCAGTTCGCCGGGCGTCAGGTCTTTAACTTTAGCCAGACGCGACCAGTCAACGTCTGAAAGCGGGTTCGCATAAGGGTCGCCGCTCCCGTTATAAACCCACAGGGTGGTCCCGGCACCTTTCACCGGTATTGCTGGATTTGGTACAGGCATATCGTCCTCACATTTCATAGGTAATGACATAAGTCAGATCGGCAGAACTCCACAGGCCCGCATCATCGTCGCGCCGGTAGTCATAGCCACTGGCCACCATACTGGTGAGCAAATCTGACAGTGCCGGGATATCGCTCATCACCGGATAAATCCGGGACTCCATCCACGCATCCAGCTCTGAATCCGGTACCTGAGCAGGCAGGAAAACTTCGATATGCAGCTCCGCCTGCCAGGTATCGCTGTCCAGCTCTTCGCCCGTGTATTCAGCGCCGGTGAGATAAACGGCAACTGCCGGAAAATCCGCCTCATCAAAAACAGCGGGGCGACCATCAAAAAACGTCGCCCCGGTGTCATGCTTCTCCAGTGCATCCAGTACGGCTGCACGGAGTTCAGTATGTTTCATCGCTTTATTACCATCCTCAGTTGATGCTGCAGCGCATAGCCCAGCTCTTTCGGAAGACGTTCACGCCGTATCCGCTCAATATTTTGTTTAAACGCCGTGGTCAGCGGCACCGCCATCGGGATTTTCACCACATCAATGGGGTAACGGTTTTTCCCGGCCACACGCTGCATGACATGCCACCGGCCATTTTTCAGTTGCTGAATAAACGCGCCGGGAATACGACGGTTTCCCACCACAAGCACGCTGCCGCCACCTTTCAGGGCTGAACGCTGCCCCTTTTTACGACGCCTGCGTCGGGACAGGACAATCCGCACGTTACCCAGCTTTATTACGGGCAAATCCCCCCGGTTAACCTTGATTCTGGCCTGCGGATTTTTGACCGTGGCCCTTTTCAGCCTGGCCCTTTCCTTTACCAGTTTCCGGCGTACCTTTGTCTCACGGGCAACCTGTGACGCCGACTGCGATATCGCGGATGAAGCAACGCGGTTAATGGCCATTGCGGCGGCAGCGGGCACCGCCGTTCTGCTGATACGGCTGAGGTTTTCAACGGCCTGCTCAAGACCTTTTATGGCCATACATCCCCCTTTCAGCGGCGACGGTTAACGGCAGGCGGTACGCCCCGCCCAAGCCAGAGATGACAGCTTCCACCATCATCCGGCGAAACCCGGTCTATCCAGAAGTTTTCCTCACCGATGGTCAGCGTGTCTCCACGCCGCAGTTGCCGCACCTCATCAGTCCGGACAAACAGGGACGGGCTGGAGCCTTCAACGCGCACGCCCTGTCCGGCATAGCTGATATTTTCAGGGTCATCAAAAACACCACGTATTACTGCGCCGGACTGCTCACCGGATGTCATGGTGGCTGACGTTCCCATGTACCCGCGTATCGTTTCATCGGCGCGGGCAATGGCAGCATCGAACAGGTTATCGAAATCAGCCACAGCGCCTCCCGTTATTGCATTCTGGCCAGGCCACGTTCTGTCATTTCGGCTGCCACACCGGCAGAGACACGGAACGCCGTTCCCGGCAGCACAAATGCCACAGCCTCATCCCGCGTGGCGTGAAGTGCATCGGTATGCAGCGTCACCAGTGCCACAACCGTGACCAGAGCAGCCGTATCAGTCACGGTATCCGTCTGTGCTGATACCAACTCATTTTCATGTCCGGTCAGCGCATTTTCCGGGCTGACAGACGTGTCCTGACCGGCTGCGTCATCCGTGTCATCAAGCTCCTCTTCCAGCTCTGCCACACGGAGCGCCAGTTCTTCTTTCGTCCCCGTCAGGCTGACATCACGGTTCAGTTGCTCACCCAGCGACCGGAGACGGGCAATCAGTTCATCTTTCGTCATGGACTCCTCCACAGAGAGAAAATGGCCCCGAAGGGCCATGATTACGCCAGTTGTACGGACACGAACGCATCAGGGTCAGCCAGCAGCATCAGCGGTGCTGACTGAATCATGGTGAACTCACGCGCCGGATCGCCGGTGGTCACCCAGTTTTTCGGGTAACGGGCAGAGGCGTTAATGCCTTCGCGCTGTGCGTCCGCATCCTGAATGCAGCCATAGGTGCGCAGACCGCGTGCCTGAGTGTTCCCCAGCACCATCGTGTTGTCCGGCAGGAAGTTCTTTTTGACGCCGTTTTCCACGTACTGTCCGGAATACACGACGATGGCCACATCGCCATACATCCCCTTATAGGACACCGCTTCGCCCAGGTCTTTCACCGCTGTCTCCAGCTCGGAATTAGAGCCACGACGGGTATCCAGCTTCTCCCTGACGGCTTTGAAGGAACGGAACAGCGCCCAGCCTTTCGGATCGAACACGATGATATTCACCACACCGCTGGCGTTCAGCGCGTAGGCTTCGATATCGTCGGTCGGGTCATACGTGGACTTGTCACGCTTGCTCCACTCCGTGCCGCCGGACTGCGTGATGTTATTCTCCTCACTGCGGCCCATATCCACCTCAACCGGATCGAAGGCTTCACCGGTCATGGTGTATTTGCCCTTAAGCACGGCAGAAACTGCCTGCATCTCTTCGACCTGAGCAATGGCCAGCTCTTCGTCACGCATGTTCTGCATGATGATGCGACGGCGGCGGTAAGCCGGGTCCGCCAGATTCTGCGGATCTTCATCCGGCAGGCGACGCAGGGTCATCTGCGGATTCACTTCATGCTTCGGCTTGACATATCCCGGCGTAAATTCAGAGGTGGAGCCGCCACGGGAACGGATAACCTCACCGGAAACAATCGGCGAAACGTACAGCGCCATGTTTACCAGTCCCGGAATTTGTGAGAGATAGACTTTCTCCGTGGTGAAGGGATAGCTCTCACGGAAAAAGAGACGCAGAAACAACGGATCAAACTTAAATTTCTGCTCATTTGCCGCCAGCAGCTGGGCGGTTGTGTACATCGACATAAAAAAATCCCGTAAAAAAAGCCGCACAGGCGGCCTTTAGTGATGAAGGGTAAAGTTAAACGATGCTGATTGCCGTTCCGGCAAACGCGGTCCGTTTTTTCGTCTCGTCGCTGGCAGCCTCCGGCCAGAGCACATCCTCATAACGGAACGTGCCGGACTTGTAGAACGTCAGTGTGGTGCTGGTCTGGTCAGCAGCAACTGCAAGAATGCCAACGGCAGCACCGTCGGTGGTGCCATCCCACGCAACCAGCTTACGGGTGGAGGTGTCCAGCATCAGCGGGGTCATTGCAGGCGCTTTCGCACTCAATCCGCCGGGCGCGGTTGCGGTATGAGCCGGGTCACTGTTGCCCAGCGGCTGGTAATGGGTAAAGGTTTCTTTGCTCGTCATAAACATCCCTTACACTGGTGTGTTCAGCAAATCGTTAACGGCATCAGATGCCGGGTTACCTGCAGCCAGCGGTGCCGGTGCCCCCTGCATCAGACGATCCAGCGCAGTGTCACTGCGCGCCTGTGCACTCTGTGGTGCTGCGGCCAGAATACGGCGGGCCGTTTCCACGGTCATACCGGGGGTTTCGGCCAGCACGCATGCCTGTTCTTCGCGTCCGTGAGCCTCCTCACAGTTGAGGATCCCCATAATGCGACTGTTTTCTGCCGCAACCGCTGCGGTGATCTGCGCGTTCACGTCCGGCTGCGCAGCGCTGGCGTTCTCGCCCTCCGTCGCTGGCACCACGCCAGTAACGTCAGCCTGCGAAGCAGTGGCTGAAACAGTTGTTGATTGAGTCTCTTTGGTCATTCGCCCTCCTGAGAGACGGGATTTACGTGCATCCAGTGCATCACGCATGACGGTGATCGCATCGGTACTGTTCACAAGTTCATCAGCCAGTCCGGCATCAATGGCCTCCTGACCGCTGTACACTGCAGCCTCGGTATCCAGCACAGCCTGCACGGACAGGCCGGTATATGCCGACACCTTCTGTGCAAACATCCGGCGGGTTGCATCCATCCGGGACTGCAGTGTTTCCCGGACATCATCCGGTAGATGGCTGTAGGGGTTGCCATCCACCTTATGGCTGCCGCTGTAAATCAGCGTGATTTCCACGCCCTGTTTCTCCAGCGCAGCACCGTAATTACTGTGAGCCATCATGACGCCGATGGAGCCTGTCCGGGCGGTCTGCGTGACCAGACGCCGGGAGGCGGCGCTGGCAAGCAGCTGACCTGCACTGCAGTTCATGTCGTTGGCCAGCGCCCATACCGGTTTTATGTCTCGCACACGGGCGATGATGTCAGCACAGTCAAATGCTCCCGCCACCATCCCGCCCGGTGTGTCCATATCCAGCAGAATGCCGTCCACCATCGGATCGCTGGCAGCCTGTTGCAGACGGGCGATAATGCCGTTGTAACCGGTCATTCCCGAATACGGCTGCAGCGCCCGCGTCCGGCTGACCAGCGTACCGGACACCGGCAGCACGGCGATGCCGTTCATGACCTGATAACTGCGGGCCTGTCGTGGTCCGTCATCATCACCGGATAACGCCAGCGCCGCGGGTGCCTCTCCGGCAGTCAGGCTGTCGCCGGATACTGCATCCGTCAGGCGGCTGATCCCAAGCTGGCCTGCAAGCGCACAAAAGAAAACCCGCGCATAGGCGGGTTCAAGCATCAGCGGCTCATTAAAAGCCATGCTGGCAATATGCGGGAGATTACGCAGCGCTGCTGTCACTCTTCTCCTCCTCTGTTGATTGTCGCAGTCCGGATTCAAATGCCGCAGCCGCCCAGGCGGGCGGTTTAAGACCGGCTGCACGGCGCTCCATCGTTTCACGGACCTGCTGGGCAAAAATTTCCTGATAGTCGTCACCGCGTTTCGCGCACTCTTTCTCGTAGGTGCTCAGTCCGGCTTCTATCAGCATCACCGCTTCCTGAACTTCTTTCAGACCATCGATGGCCATACGACCGGAGCCTATCCAGTCGCAGTTCCCCCAGGCACTGCGGGCTTCCTGAAAACTGAAGCGCGCTTTTGAAGGTAACGTCACCACGCGGCGAACGATGGCCTCTTCCAGCCAGCACAGAAACATCTGGCTCGCCTGACGGGATGCGACGAATTTTCGCCGCCCCATAAAGTACGCCCACGACTCGTTCGCACTGGCCCGTGCCGTGGAGTAGCTCATCTGGGCGTAATTCCGGGAAAGCTGCTCATACGAGACACCCAGCCCGGCAGCGATATACCGCAGCAGTGACTGCTCAAACACGGAGTAGCCGTTATCCGTATCCTGAGCCGTCTGCAGGTTCAGTGAGTCACCCGGCATCAGGTGCGGTACTTTTGCGCCTCCCAGCCGGACCGGCGCTGCGGCGTAATACGCGGCAATTTCACCAATCCAGCCGGTCAGCCTTTCCCGCTGCTCCTGACTGTTCGCGCCCAGAATAAAATCCATCGCTGACTGCGTATCCAGCTCACTCTCAATGGTGGCGGCATACATCGCCTTCACAATGGCGCTCTGCAGCTGCGTGTTCTGCAGCGTGTCGAGCATCTTCATCTGCTCCATCACGCTGTAAAACACATTTGCACCGCGGGTCTGCCCGTCCTCCACGGGTTCAAAAACGTGAATGAACGAGGCGCGCCCGCCGGGTAACTCACGGGGTATCCATGTCCATTTCTGCGGCATCCAGCCAGGATACCCGTCCTCGCTGACGTAATATCCCAGCGCCGCACCGCTGTCATTAATCTGCACACCGGCACGGCAGTTCCGGCTGTCGCCGGTATTGTTCGGGTTGCTGATGCGCTTCGGGCTGACCATCCGGAACTGTGTCCGGAAAAGCCGCGACGAACTGGTATCCCAGGTGGCCTGAACGAACAGTTCACCGTTAAAGGCGTGCATGGCCACACCTTCCCGAATCATCATGGTAAACGTGCGTTTTCGCTCAACGTCAATGCAGCAGCAGTCATCCTCGGCAAACTCTTTCCATGCCGCTTCAACCTCGCGGGAAAAGGCACGGGCTTCTTCCTCCCCGATGCCCAGATAGCGCCAGCTTGGGCGATGACTGAGCCGGAAAAAAGACCCGACGATATGATCCTGATGCAACTGGATGGCGTTGGCGGCATAGCCGTTATTGCGTACCAGATCGTCTGCGCGGGCATTGCCACGGGTAAAGTTGGGCAGCAGGGCTGCATCCACACTTTCACTCGGTGGGTTCCACGCCCGCAACTGCCCACCAAATCCGCTGCCACCGCCGTGATAACCGGCATATTCACGCAGCGATGTCATGCCGTCCGGCCCCAGAAGGGTGGGAATGGTGGACGTTTTCATACATAAAATCCTGCAGGTCCCCTGCGTCGCTGTGTCATGCCGGTCTGCACTTCCAGCTCCGCAATGTATTTTTTCAGGTCAGACACGGAAGTGGCCGTAAACTCCACTCGCCGTCCGTCTTTCTGTACCGTTGCCACCCGTTTTCCTGTCATCAGGTCATGCAGTGCCGCACGGGCAGCGGCAAGTTCTTCCTGTCGCGTCATTCATCCTCTCCGGATAAGGCACGGGCGTAATCTGCCAGTGTTTTCTTGTTGGTTGCTGCACCATCCTCTTCCTGCAGGCTCGCCAGCAGCGCACTGAGATCCAGCTGCCAGCGGGAAATACTGATGCGCAGCGCCGCCAGCGCATAAACGAAGCAGTCGAGCGCCTCATTGCGTCGCTTTTTGCTGTCCCACAGTATTTTTTTCCTGCCATCCACCCATTTTTCGACCTGCTCTTCAGCCGTCAGCTGCTGCGCTTCGGTCAGATCAAAAATATCCGGGTTATTCGGGAAGTGAACGGCACCGGGAAGCGGTTCATCCCCTTCCGGCGTCAGTGTGAAGCGGTTATAAATCTGCTCTTTCGCGGTATCCGTACCGATTTCGGTAAGGTAAACCCCGTTTTTGTTTCGCTTACGTGGCATGCTGGCCACCGGCTTTCCGTAGACGGATGCCCCTTTAATGGGGATCACCCGGAACAGCCCATGTTTTTTCGAGCGTTCATACACAATGGTCGGGTCAATCCCGCCAGTATCCCAGCAGATACGGGATATCGACATTTCTGCACCATTCCGGCGGGTATAGGTTTTATTGATGGCCTCATCCACACGCAGCAGCGTCTGTTCATCGTCGTGGCGGCCCATAATAATCTGCCGGTCAATCAGCCAGCTTTCCTCACCCGGCCCCCATCCCCATACGCGCATTTCGTAGCGGTCCAGCTGGGAGTCGATACCGGCGGTCAGGTAAGCCACACGGTCAGGAACGGGCGCTGAATAATGCTCTTTCCGCTCTGCCATCACTTCAGCATCCGGACGTTCGCCAATTTTCGCCTCCCACGTCTCACCGAGCGTGGTGTTTACGAAGGTTTTACGTTTTCCCGTATCCCCTTTCGTTTTCATCCAGTCTTTGACAATCTGCACCCATGTGGTGAACGGGCTGTACGCTGTCCAGATGTGAAAGGTCACACTGTCAGGTGGCTCAATCTCTTCACCGGATGACGAAAACCAGAGAATGCCATCACGGGTCCAGATCCCGGTCTTTTCGCAGATATAACGGGCATCAGTAAAGTCCAGCTCCTGCTGGCGGATGACGCAGGCATTATGCTCGCAGAGATAAAACACGCTGGAGGGGTCATCCGGCGTCCATTTGAGGCCAAACGGCGTCTCTTTGTCGCCAAATTTAAGGTACTGCTCCTCCCCGCAGTGCGGGCAGGCAACATGAAAACGCATAAAATGCGGGGATTCACTGGCTGCACGCTCAATCTGGCAGGTGCCTCTCACTTTGGGCGTGGAGCCACGGATGGACTTTGGCCAGACCGAGCCTTCAATACGCTTGTCGCCCAGGAACGTCGGAGAGCCTTCCTGTTCAATATCATCATCAAAGGCAGCAAGTTCATCATAACCCGCCACATCCACTGACTTTTCACGGTAGTTTTTTGCCGCTTTACCGCCCAGGCACCAGAAGCCACGCCCATTAGTGAAACGCTTCATGGTGAGCGTGTTATCCCGGTGCTTTTTGCCATACCACGGGGCCAGCGCCAGCAGCGACGGAATATCACGAATAGTCGGCTCAACGTGGGTTTTCATAAAGTTCTCGGCATCACCATCCGTCGGCAACCAGATAAGGGTGTTGCGCTGCTTATGCTCTATGAAGTAGGCATAAACACCCAGCAGCATTTTGGAATAACCAACACGGGCAGACTTCACCACATTCACCTCGCGGATGTAGTCACTGCCCATCGCATTCATGATGGCCCGCTGAAAGGGCAGTGTTTCCCAGCGCCCTTCCTGGTATGCGGATTCTTTTGGGAGATAGTAATTGGCATCCGCCCATTCAACGGCGGTCTGTGGCTCCGGCCTGAACAGTGAGCGAAGCCCGGCGCGGACAAAATGCCGCAGCCTGTTAACCTGACTGTTCGATATATTCACTCAGCAACCCCGGTATCAGTTCATCCAGCGCGGCTGCTTTGTTCATGGCTTTGATGATATCCCGTTTCAGGAAATCAACATGTCGGTTTTCCAGTTCCGGAAAACGCCGCTGCACCGACAGGGGGATCCCGTCGAGAATACTGGCAATTTCACCTGCGATCCGCGACAGCACGAAAGTACAGAATGCGGTTTCCACCACTTCAGCGGAGTCTCTGGCATTCTTCAGTTCCTGTGCGTCGGCCTGCGCACGCGTAAGTCGATGGCGTTCGTACTCAATAGTCCCTGGCTGGAGATCTGCCTCGCTGGCCTGCCGCAGTTCTTCAACCTCCCGGCGCAGCTTTTCGTTCTCAATTTCAGCATCCCTTTCGGCATACCATTTTATAACGGCAGCAGAGTCATAAAGCACCTCATTACCCTTGCCACCGCCTCGCAGAACGGGCATTCCCTGTTCCTGCCAGTTCTGAATGGTACGGATACTCGCACCGAAAATGTCAGCCAGCTGCTTTTTGTTGACTTCCATTGTTCATTCCACGGCCAAAAACAGAGAAAGGAAACGACAAAGGCCCAAAAGTTCGTTTTCAGCACCTGTCGTTTCCTTTCTTTTCAGGGGGTATTTTAAATAAAAACATTAAGTTACGACGAAGAAGAACGGAAACGCCTTAAACCGGAAAATTTTCATAAATAGCGAAAACCCGCGAGGTCGCCGCCCCGTAACCTGTCGGATCGCCGGAAAGGACCCGAAAAATGATAATAATTATCATCTACATATCACAACGTGCATCTACGCCATCAAACCACGTCAAATAATCAATTATGACGCAGGTATCGTATTAATTGATCTGCATCAACTTAACGTAAAAACAACTTCAGACAATACAAATCAGCGACACTGAATACGGGGCAACCTCATGTCAACGAAGAACAGAACCCGCAGAACAACAACCCGCAACATCCGCTTTCCTAACCAAATGATTGAACAAATTAACATCGCTCTTGAGCAAAAAGGGTCCGGGAATTTCTCAGCCTGGGTCATTGAAGCCTGCCGTCGGAGACTAACGTCAGAAAAGAGAGCATATACATCAATCCAAAGTGATGATGAATAAACATCCCGGTTTCTTCCACCATCGCACCGGAAAAGCGACTATGAGGGTAACCCTGCGTCTGTCAGCACAGTAAAACCCGGTGTGCATCGTTTTTGATTATTCCCGCACACTCACGCAGAAGGAATTCCCCGTCGGGCTACGGTCATGGTTAATGCGGGAATACGGCGACGATACAGCGCAGCTAAAAGGGTAATGGACAGAAAGAGCGGTTTATTTCATTCCACAGGATTCTGAGTGCCCCCCTCCTCCAATAGGCTGAGCATCCACCTATATAGTTTTAATTTTCATCAATCCATTTAACTATCGTTTAATTGTTGTCACATAGGATTCTGCCGTTTTTAACAATGCAGGATAATAAGATGAAAAAAATGTTGTTTTCTGCCGCTCTGGCAATGCTTATTACAGGATGTGCTCAACAGACGTTTACTGTTGGAAACAAACCGACAGCAGTAACACCAAAGGAAACCATCACCCATCACTTCTTCGTTTCGGGAATTGGACAGGAGAAAACTGTTGATGCAGCCAAAATTTGTGGCGGCGCAGAAAATGTTGTTAAAACAGAAACCCAGCAAACATTCGTAAATGGATTGCTCGGTTTTATTACTTTAGGCATTTATACTCCGCTGGAAGCGCGTGTGTATTGCTCACAATAATTGCATGAGTTGCCCATCGATATGGGCAGCTCTATCTGCACTGCTCATTAATATACTTCTGGGCTCCTTCCAGTTGTTTTTGCATAGTGATCAGCCTCTCTCTGAGGGTGAAATAATCCCGTTCAGCGGTGTCTGCCAGTCGGGGGGAGGCTGCATTATCCACGCCGGAGGCGGTGGTGGCTTCACGCACTGACTGACAGACTGCTTTGATGTGCAACCGACGACGACCAGCGGCAACATCATCACGCAGAGCATCATTTTCAGCTTTCGCATCAGCTAACTCCTTCGTGTATTTTGCATCGAGCGCAGCAACATCACGCTGACGCATCTGCATGTCAGTAATTGCCGCGTTCGCCAGCTTCAGTTCTCTGGCATTTTTGTCGCGCTGGGCTTTGTAGGTAATGGCGTTATCACGGTAATGATTAACAGCCCATGACAGGCCGACGATGATGCAGATAACCAGAGCGGAGATAATCGCGGTTACTCTGTTCATTGCTGACCCCACAAACAGATTTCACGCTCAATCTCACGACGAGTCATGAGACCTTTCCATTGCTTACCGCCAGCATATGTCCAGCGACGTAGCTGATCACATGCGCCTTTGATATCGCCCTGGTTTATTTTGCGAAGAAGCGTCGATGTTCTGAAATTGCCAGCACCCACGTTGTAAACGAATGAGTAAAGAGCGCCGCGCATTGTTTCCGGTATATCGACTTTGATGTACGGGTTAATTTGTCTGGCGACCGTGGCAAGGTCTTTATTCAGGAGGGCTTTGCATTCTGCTTTGGTATACGTTTTACCGAGCATGATGTCTTTTCCTGTATGCCCGTGACATACAGTCCATACACCAACAATATCTTTGTATGGTATGTAGCTGACACCTTCCAGACCATCGTTACCACTTGGGCCAGTAATTAACACTGATGCTATAGCAATTGCTCCGCCACCAATAGCAGCAGCAACGGCTTTTCGTAATGATGGAGGCATTATTCACCTCTCGCAGCCTTGCGCTTATCTTCTTTAATCTTGAAATAAAGGTTTGTCAGGTACGTCAGCAGGCCAAATACCAGGCTACCCAGCACACCTATTGCTGCCCACTGTGAGGGCGTGACTTTATCGAGCAGCTGTAAAAACCAGTAACCGGCACTACCTGCTGAGGTGCCATAGGCGACACCCGTTGTTAACTTATCCATGGATTTCATAACCCCACCTCGCAGACAAAGCGGGTGTAAATTGAGGGAATACAACGTATCGCAAAAAAGCAGAAACGTAACAGACTCGGAGTCAGTGAATAACTCAGGTATTGAGTTATCAGCTAATATCGAGACTCAAAAAATGGAAAAACCAGCTCGACGGCGGGTTTAAGCTGTGTGACGAAGTAACCACTCTTAACAGCATAACCAATTTTTTACGTACGTAAACCACTGAATGATATTTATGAGAATGCTACCGAGTGTTCAAAACACCACCACAAATACATAAGAAAACCTCAACAAACAACCAATAAATAATTTCCGGCGTTATTTTTAGTTAATTTAAATTAAACCACCGAATTATAGAACCCCCATAAATAACAGCCATTAATATAAATTAGCTAATAGGTTTATTTTTGTTCAAATAAGAGCCATAAATAGGTTTCGATAGAAAAAGTTCAGATAAAAATAGAGATCTACTTCACAAATTAAATGAGAAACTAAAACTTACATCTTGAAATAATCACATTGATTAGATGAATATTTATCGCGCAGTGACATCATTTTTTAATAATAGTTCAAAAAAAAGGGCTCACGATGAAAAAATTAACAGTGGCAATTTCTGCTGTAGCTGCATCAGTACTGATGGCGATGTCTGCTCAGGCAGCTGAAATTTATAATAAAGACAGTAACAAGCTGGATCTGTACGGGAAAGTTAATGCCAAGCACTACTTTTCCTCTAACGATGCAGATGATGGTGATACTACTTATGTTCGTCTGGGCTTCAAAGGCGAAACCCAAATCAACGATCAGCTGACTGGTTTCGGTCAGTGGGAATATGAATTCAAAGGCAACCGCGCTGAATCTCAAGGTTCCTCCAAAGACAAAACCCGTCTTGCATTTGCAGGCCTGAAATTCGGTGACTACGGCTCAATCGATTACGGCCGTAACTACGGTGTAGCATACGACATCGGTGCGTGGACTGACGTTCTGCCAGAATTCGGTGGCGATACCTGGACCCAAACAGATGTGTTCATGACTGGTCGCACCACTGGTGTTGCAACCTATCGTAACAACGACTTCTTTGGTCTGGTTGATGGTCTGAACTTTGCTGCTCAGTACCAAGGCAAAAACGATCGTAGCGATTTCGATAACTACACCGAAGGTAACGGTGATGGCTTCGGTTTCTCTGCTACCTATGAATACGAAGGGTTCGGTATCGGTGCAACTTATGCGAAATCTGATCGTACCGACACTCAAGTTAATGCAGGGAAAGTTCTTCCTGAAGTATTTGCTTCCGGTAAAAATGCAGAAGTTTGGGCCGCAGGTCTGAAATATGACGCTAACAACATTTACCTGGCCACTACCTATTCTGAAACCCAGAATATGACTGTATTTGCTGATCACTTCGTTGCTAATAAAGCTCAAAACTTCGAAGCTGTTGCACAATATCAGTTCGATTTCGGTCTGCGTCCGTCCGTTGCTTACCTGCAATCTAAAGGTAAGGATCTTGGAGTATGGGGCGATCAGGACTTAGTCAAATATGTTGATGTAGGTGCAACCTATTACTTCAACAAAAATATGTCTACTTTCGTTGATTACAAAATCAACCTGCTTGACAAAAATGACTTCACTAAAGCACTCGGTGTAAGCACTGATGACATCGTTGCTGTAGGTCTGGTTTACCAGTTCTAATCTGATTACGAAAAAGATATGTTGCGGGAGGCTTTGCCTCCCCAACATATAAGTGGCTCCCTCAAGCCACTTCCTTTAGGAGCACAACCTTGCTTCTAACTATATAAACCTTCTGTTATATATTACCCTTTATTTTTGGGGGCGTTGCAACGCCCCATTTTTAATAATTTTTAGTAAACAATTGGCATATTAATTAGAGTTATTAACAACGATATCCATCTCTAACCGGATATCTAATGCCATTAACATCCCTTCAATTATGCCCTCAGCCTTCTGTAACCTTTTCCCGATATAACCATCAGAGCAGCAATGCTTACCTGCCAGTGACATGAATGTCATACCGACTACATAATAATCTACTAATAAATCGTGCAAATCGCTGTTGTTCTTTTTCAGACGGGCCATGCACCCGCAAATGATCATCGCGTCATCGTCACAACATTGCGGGCGAGATTTTACTTTTGAAGGAATTAATCCCTTAAAACCGGCGGCAATGGACGACCAGGTCACATCTTCATGATTATTAGCCGCCCACGCTCCCCAACGCTCAAGAACCATCTGAATATCACGCATCAACTTACTCCACAAAAATCAGACCAGAACGCCAATTACAAGCAAAAATCAACAAAACAGTATTAGTTGATTGTTATCTCTGACTTCATACTCCTGCTCCTGTCAGGGTTTTGGCGTAATTCCTCAGTATTCGGTAATCGGTCAAAACAGAACTGGGGAAACGATATAAGCGCAGGCGCATCCAGCGGTTGCGAAGAAGTTCTGCCATATAAAACTCAAACATCATTCATCTCCCAGTTCAGTGATGGTCAGTTCCAGCTTTCCACCTTTGACAACCGGCATCTTCACAACGCGGTAATCAACGACCTGAGCATCATCCAGCCAGAAACCTGCTTTGGTGAGTGCGTCAAAAGAGGCTTTTTGTAGATTATCCAGGTCACGGCGACGGCGATCCGGCATGTGGCACTCAATGCGGATTTTCACAGGCATAGCCAGACCGATATCCAGCATTGAGCCTTTAATGATTCGGGCGACGTTATCGCGGTATGCCTGCCCTTCTGCGCTGATGTGCGTGCGCCCTCGATTATGGCGGTAGTAGCGGTTATTGCTCGGCGGCCAGGGTAGTGTGATGTGGTAAGTATTCACGCCTTAATAACCCCCTCTTTCAGCCAGATAACCTGTGTTCTCGCCATACCTTCCAGCGCGCATTCTTTTGCATATGCAGCATCGACAAAATGTGTGCGGCGGTCGATTTCGTCGTGGCAGGCAGAACATGCAATGGTGGCAATCAGGTCTGGCGGTTTGATACCGGTACCGCACAATCCAGCCAGCCGGATATGTGCCAGTACAGACGTTTCAGAATTGCCATTACATACGCCAGGGATTCTTACCTGGCATTCCCGACCACGCGCTGCTTTTCTCAAATCAGCCATGATTCCTCCTTGCTGCCAGTCGCAACCATTTTTTATCAACCAGGCTAGCGGTATATCCGAGCAGTGTTGGTATTTCGGATGGCTTCAGCTCAGGCTTACGCTTACGACGATTTGATACTCTGTAGATGTGTCCGTTCATGACACGAATAAGCGGTGTAGCCATTACGCCTCCTGCTTGTCGCGGAGCAGCTGGAACTCGCAGCTCTGCGGAATAGTCAGGTGGCAGCCAATATTCACCGCCCAGGCTTCAACCTTACACAGGAAGATATACATCTCTCCGGTATCAAGATCGGAGGTATGGCGTAACGACTGGATAGTGGTGATCTCACCGGTTACGACATCAACCAGGTCTTTGGTTTCATAACCGAGATATGTGTGTTTGAGAGCATCTTTTACCCAAGCTGGAGTGGCGAACGTTTTACCCCTGCTGATGAGGTATTCACTGATTTCGCTGTACCACATGTGGCTGAGCGCATTCTGGGAAAGACTGCGTTTCTCACGCCACGGTTTAAGCACCATGCGAAAGCATTTGCCCTCCTCCAGATAAGGCTGGATCTGCCGACCGATAGCGGTGAAGTTGCCGCGATGTAATTTGATGCCGTCTTGTGAGAGGTTCACGCTTCACCTCCGCAGAGGTCAAACGCTAGATGCAAAGAATTGCAGGTGCATTTCTGCATCTGTGAAGGGAGAAGAGAGTTTGGATTGTATGTGCGCATAAACGTCCCCGTTTAGCGCAGAAGTCACCGGAGTTGTTCAGGCTCCGATGACATGATTATGGCGAGTTGATTATCGCAAATCAAAGGTTTTAATTGTGCTTTATTCCTTCAAGCGTTGCCTTCATACCAACCAAAGAAATGTTTAGCTCTCCAACTTTCTCAGGGCTATATAATTCAGAATGAAGCCAATATTCTGATTTATCTAAACATCTTTTAGCCAGCTCTCGATCAAAGTCTACGACTTGGGAAGACGCTTCATACCAAAGCCTATAAAGTTTTTCTTCTTCGTTTGGGTTATTAGGCTCACCACGTTTTAATTTTTCAGTATATAAAATTGTTGAACAAATCGCAGGAGTTAATCCAGTGATTGCCCTCTGCCGCAGATCGGATTTGTTTGTTATCCACCCCAACAGACGATCTCCCATCCATGTGATAATTGTATCCATGCTTTAGCCCTTCTTAGTAAATAGTGTGTAGGGCGACTGAAGGACCGAGTTTATGCTTTTTCGCATTGCTTTCAGTTAGTACACCGGTATCGCACCGGAAACAATCCTACGGCAAATTGGTTGTCTGACCTCTCGGTTTTTCGTGCATTAACCGATACCCACTACAGTCTCGGCGAAAGCTGCACACCCCCAGGGTGTACTGGTAGCACTCGGCACAGCCTAGCACGCCACTTTCTTCTCACTATCCAGTCTAATTTTATCCCCTAGTCAGACACTCAGATGTAGTGCTCCGCAGCGGCATGCGGGGGAATACAAAAACTCGGACAAAATTGGGCCCTCCTTTTTGAATCACTCGCGGGGATGTAGTTATTAATACATGGAAAAAGATCTGTTTTCAAATCCAACATTATATGGTTTCAATACCACGGGGTGGCTATGTGTTTCTCATTGTTAATTGGAATCTACTGTAATCGATCCGAACGTAAATGCGGCAAAACTCGACTCCACTTATCATCCTGCCACGGCCGGAATTTTACATGTGCCGTTTCTCTGGCAAGGATTGCCTGTGCCTTATTGAGTATCTGGGGATATTCTTGCTCGATAGAAGTGAAGCGACCAGCTTCACGATGCTCCGCAACCTGAAGAAGAGGAGTAACGTTCTGGTAGGTAATTAACATCACATTCCCTGCTCGCCATAACCAGGCGAGTGTGCAAAGTTCGTTATCAGTGAATTGTTTTGTGATTGGGGATTGTTGAACTGCTAGAACGAGAACGCCAGCATCCATTGGCAGTCCCTATAGTAAAACCATAGCTCAGGACGCTTCGTTCAGGATAGATAATTTTATTGTACTTACCTAACTTTCTTACTATAGCACGGTTGAAAAAGTGATTATTACTCAAAAATAAACCTCACCATCAACCATATATTTGAGAGCACTTATCGCCTGCTGGGCGGATATTACTTTCATTAAAGGATAGTGTTTAAAAACAATGCCATTCATAAAATAGATATCACAGGTTTTATTATCCGTATTAATTATGATTTTTTCGAATGTTTTATAGGCAAGTGTACGGCATAACTCTCGTCCATTTTTACTGGTTAAGTCAATAGCATAAAAATCACTGAATGAATTTACACCTTTACTCTTCAAAGTTTTCAATGATACCGAAGCCCTTCTTAATTCCTTATCTAATAGTCTTATTTTCTCTGCTATAGCGGTAACTTCAGGCGCGACAGACAATGCAACGATTAAATTATTAATTTTCATCTGAAGCTCAATAATTTTTAACTCTAAAGTTTCATTAGCATCTTTCTTGTTTTCAACTGGTTGAATTTTGCTACAATTAAAAAGCAATTCATTAATGATATTATAATCAACCAAATCTCTTTTTATTGATGGCCTGTCACATCGATGTAATCTTCTCATCGGACAAACATAATAGCCATGCAAACTTCCAGATACCGCATGAACAATCATGGTATTACCACAAGCCTCACACTTCATAACTGTTCGAAGTAGATTTATTAGCATAGGATTCTTGCTACTATTGCTAATACCAAAAGGTGCCAACCGAATTTCCTGTACAGCGTAAAACAAATCATCTGATATGACTCTGGGATAATAGCCAGCGATTTCACTTATCCCTTTCCCTCTTGCACGATATGAAGGTACGCATATACCTATCAGAGCTTTATTCGCTAATAATTTTTCAATTACAGAAGGTCCCCATGCACTTTCTTTTCCTGAGAAATTCTTTACAGCATGATCATTTAAATACTTGGCTATTGCATTCAATGAGCGCCTTTCCATCCTGAGTTTAAAAATTAGCTCAATAGTTTTCACCCTGTCGGGGTCTGGAACAAAAGCCGTTCTTTTGTCATCTAAGGAAAGCCATCTCGGACAAGACGCCGTCATAATCGTACCTGATTCCAGTGCATCCTGCCGTTTTTTCTTCCATGATAATTTAACCCGACTTGACTTTATCTCGCTTTCTTCATTTGCCCTTTGTGCTATAAGTATGGCTTTTATTAATGAATATGGCTCATTCAAAGAGTCAATATTATAGACTGTATTGTCGCAAAGAGTTATAACATCAATACCGTGATTCAAAATCAATTTCAGACGTTCAATCGCTTCACCGACTTTTTCTCTTGAAAGTCTGTCCAGACTTTCAACTAACAATGTAGTTCCTGGCAATATATAACCATGCTCTATAGCATCTAAAAATTCCGAAAAAGCTCCTGATTGTGCATGCTTTCCTTTGAATGCACTTAATCCTAAATCTTCATATGTTATGGTATCAAGATAATAATCACTATTTACCTTTAACCATTCAGCAATAAGTCTTCTCTGTCGGTTTAATGAGTCGCCAGACATCTGACCTGGTGATGAAAATCGCATATATGCTATGGCTTTTTTCATGGTGACACCTGCTAACGTATGCTTTTATAAACCTTAGTGGTGGGATATAATTTTTGTTTAATTTTTATTTAAAAAGACAATTAAGGTCACATTATCTTGAATATACAACAATAATCGTATTGCAATTTTCTTACGCCATAATCTTGAAAGCACAAAAGAACACATAAAAAAATAAAGACATTAACAAAAAGCATAAAACGAGGCTCATATAAATATAAGAGCCTCCATATTTTAGTCGTTTAGAAACAAATTATTTTTAATGTGGTGTGCTTCGTGACAATAGATTAATAACCAACACACCGGCACAAATCAACATCATGCCTATAATGGCTGGCAGGTCCAGCCGTTGGCCGAAAAGTCCCCATGACAGTAAGCTAATCAGGACAATACCGACTCCTGACCAGATAGCATAAGCAATCCCTGTAGGAATATAAGCCAGCGTCTGAGCTAATAACCAGAATGATGCACAATAACAAATAATTGTACCAACAGATGGCCATAACCGTGTAAAACCTTCTGAAAACTTCATTAAGGTTGTACCAATGACCTCTGCAAGTATTGCACCACCAAGATAAATATAAGGGTTCATAGCATATTCTTTCCTGTTCAAACTGGAGAGAATTGTACTACAGTTTGAACTCAACTCACCTGTTTCATCATTGTGTACCCATTGATGTTCTTTTATATACCCTCAATACCCGTTTCATCGCGGCACTCTGGCGACACTCCTTAAAAATCAGATTCGTGCTCACCTTTCCTTCCCGTTCTTCTCTGGTAGCGAACCGGTAATACACCGTTCGCCAGACCTTACCATCAACGACCAGGATTCCTGCCCGGCCATTTTAGCCGCAGCCTGATTTATGCTGGTTACGGTTGCGCCTGTTACCGCGGCAACGTCCTGCGCACAGAAGTTCTTATGAGTCCCCAGGTAATGAATAATTGCCTCTTTGCCCGTCATACACTTGCTCCTTTCAGCCCAAACTTAGCTTTGATTTCTGCGATCTTCGCCAGAGCCTGTGCACGATTTAGAGGTCTACCGCCCATGACAGGAAGTTGTTTTACTGGTTCAGGTATAGCCTCACCACGGTTAATTCGCGCGATCATACAGGACAGTTCATCGGCAGCCTTGCGCCGTAATTCCGCGTCAGTCAGCGCATTGGCTCGCATGTTCTGGTACAGGTTGGTAACCAGCCAGTAGTGCGCGTTTGATTTCCACGGATAAGACTCTGCATCCGGATACAGCCCGCGCTTCCGGCAATACTCGTAAACCATATCAACCAGCTCGCTGGCGTTTGGCAGCCCGGCGGTAACGGATGCTTCTTCCCGGCACCAGGCGACAAACTGCCCGGGTGATGGCAGGAATGGTCGATTCTGCCGACGGGCTACGCGCATTCCTGCGTTAACCTGTTCCATTGTGGTGATCCCGTTTTCCCGGAAAGCCAGAACCCACTGGCGGCGGATTTCGTTCAGTTCATTCTGGTCACGGTTAGCCAGGCTCGCCGGGAAAGTTGCCAGTAACTGGCTGAACACACCGTTGATGATCTGCGCTACCTGCTGTACCTGTGGCTTTTCGTCGTACTGTTCCGGCATGTTGTTGGCGATCCGACGCATCTGCTCACAGTCAAAGTTAACCATTTGTGCGGCGATGTTTTTCATAAATCCACCCCATAAATCCAGTCAGTGTTTGTCAGGTCCAGTTTTGATTTTCCGGCTGTCACTCCAGCCTGTTGCTTGTTACGGTTGATTTCGAGTTGGGTCCACTTGTCACGGAGTTTGGCCGGACTTAGCACGTTACCGGACCAGAAGTTGTCCTGGCATGCCCAGCGGAACAGCACGCACATGTCGCGGTGGTTACGTCCGTCACGTTCACGCATCAGGCGGATATCGTTAGCCCACCCTGCAAAATTCGGTTTTCTGGCTGATGGCGCTATGGTCTTCACCATGTCAAACATCCACTCTGCGGCGGTCAGGTCTTCTGCTGTCCCCCACTTGCTGCCGCTCTGAATCGCAGCATCCGGTTTCACCACAGGAAGGTCGTTTTCTGGCTGGTCAGAGTATTCGCCAGAATTCTCGGACGAATAAGGTTTTATATTGTCTTTTGTTAGTTTGTCTTTTGTGTTTACCTGATTCGGGTAAGTGCCTTTACCTGATTTGGGTAAACTTTTCTTACCTGATTCAGGTAAATTTACCTCTTTCAGGTAAACTTTATTTTTCTTACCTGATTCGGGTAATGTTGACCATTCACTGACCACATTATTAATGCCGATATTCCGCCCGCTCTGAATAAAAATCCCACGCTTTACCAGAACACTTTTTGCAGCAGAACACTTGTGCGGCAATATCCCGGTCAACTCGGAAAGTTGCTCGTTGCTCACCCAATCCAGTTTTTTATTAAAGCCATATGTTTTGCGCATGACAGCCAGGAAGACCAGAAGCTGGTGCTGTGTTAATCCGGCCAGCATCACAGCTTCCAGCAACTCATTTGCAATGCGCGTATAACCATCATCGAGATCTGCCACGCGCGGCTCCTTTTGTGCCGCATCCGGCACTGGAAAATTGAATATCTCAGCAGTGTTTGCCATAATTCCTCCCGCAATGAGTGTGTTACGATTTGCACCTGAAAGTCGGTTCTGTTCCCGCAGACCGACTTTCGCCATTTTTGAACCTGTCATATTGCCCCCAGCATGGTGGTGACCATCGCCATCAATGGACCAGCCAGATCCGGGTCCACTCGAAACATCGACACAATGCCTTCACTCATCTCCTTCAGTTTCTGGTGGCGTGGTGCGTTGAGAATGACAGCCTGTTTTGCCTCACTGAGTTCCTTTTCCATTTCAGCCAACCGAGTCATGAAACTATCCTGCTCAACCAGGTAACCGCGATATTCCAGCGGTAGTACCGCCAGAATTGCCGGGGTCAGTTCACGCACGTTATTTCGGTATTTTTCAGAATCGAATTTGTTATCGAGGAAGCGGAACAGCTTCTGGCGTGCACGGCTGACATCATCAGGGAAATCGATGGTGCCGCCGCCCTGCTCCCGATACTCATTCACAATGAGTGCGGCAACAACATCCTGATTATCTGCAGCCGACCAGGCGCGAACGGCATCACGGATTTTTTCGTGGCCTGGCACCTGTTTTATTTGAGAACGATTTATCACCGCAGTCGGGCTAAATCCGCTAGTCTGTTGGTATGTAAGTGGTTGCATAGTCATTGCCTTATCAGTTAACGCCGCAGTTTAGGCGGCAGAATTACTCGCGTTAAACAATGGTGCAAGGTCGGGACGAATATCTGCTGGTTTAATCTTTCCACCAGTGGCTGAGACAATTTTCATTACATAGCGGGCATCAATTCCGCCACCGTGTAGCCAACGCCAAACAGTGGGCTGGGCTACACCGCATAGATCTGCCAGTCGTTTTTGACTACCTGTAATACTGATTGCGAGTTGAATGGTTTGATTTGTCATTATCAATTCCTATTGGTATTACAATGAATGGATAATAGCAATGCGTATTAATCCAATCAATAGCAAAACGTGTTTTGACCATCAATACGCAAGCGTATAAATTAAAACTTATGAAAAAAGAAACTCTTGCTGATCGCTTAAACCTAGCGATGGAACAATCTGGAATGTCTCAAGGCGCTCTTGCAAAGGCGTCTGGCGTAGCTCAACCCACAATCTGGAGACTGACAAGCGGCAACGCACGCGGCTCAACAAAAATTGTTGAAATAGCTAATGCATTGGGTGTTCGAACAGAGTGGCTCTCATCAGGCATAGGCCCGATGAGAAATGACGGTCAACAATCAGGGAAGCCTGCTGTCAACCATTCCAAATACTTCAAGATTGACGTTCTTGATATAGAAGTCAGTGCTGGGCCGGGTGTCATCAACCGTGAGTTTGTAGAAGTCCTACGCTCGGTTGAGTACTCGTTTGACGATGCTCGTCACATGTTCGATGGCAGGAAGGCAGAAAATATCCGCATCATTAACGTACGCGGTGACAGCATGTCAGGAACGATCGAACCAGGTGATCTTCTGTTCGTTGATATCACTGTTAAATCTTTCGACGGTGATGGTATCTATGCGTTTCTGTACGACGACACAGCCCATGTAAAGCGCCTGCAAATGATGAAGGATAAGCTGCTGGTTATCTCTGATAACAAGAGCTACTCACCGTGGGACCCGATCGAAAAAGACGAAATGAATCGGGTATTTATATTTGGGAAAGTTATTGGGAGCATGCCACAGACATATAGAAAACATGGGTAGATTATTAATGACAGATTTCATCAAGATAACCAGATGATGTTTTGGTGAGACATGCTGACATCCTCATAATTTATAGAATGGATGTTTCAAGCAGAGCTTAAGGTATATGGATATGTCAAAAAAAAATTTTGAATTCAAAAATTACCCAATAGTCTTTATTGGCTCAGGCATTTCAAAAAGATATTTAGAGAACTACCCAACGTGGGAAGAGCTATTAAACGAGTATTGGAAAATAACAAATCCCACAAATGATTTCTATAGTTATCTTTTAACAATAAAAGAATCACATAAAAATAACAGTGATAATGATATCGATCATAAGATTTATACAGAGGCAGCAAGTAAAATTGAAAATGATTACAATCTATTGTTTAGGACTGGCAAATTAAAATTAAATGGACTAGATGCCAAGAGGGTTTTTAGTGAAGATATTTCACCATTTAAATACGCCATATGCCAAAGATTTTCTAATAACACAATCAGAAAGGATGTAAATCTTGATGAATTAGCATCATTTAAAACATTAATAAAAAAGGCCAAGATAATCATCACTACAAATTATGATGCTTTCATAGAAAATTTACTTCAAGAGCAAAATGTAACTCCAAAACTCTATATTGGAAATAATGGTTTTTTCGAAGATACTATTGGATGGAGTGAGTTATACAAAATCCATGGTGATATAAAGGATCCACACTCAATAATCATAAATAAAGATGATTACGAAAAATATGACAACAAATCTATACTCATTAGTGCCAAGATACTATCTAACATGATTAAAAATCCAATAGTTTTTCTTGGATATTCTTTAACTGACAGGAATGTAAAGAAACTTCTTTCTGATTTTTCCTCACAACTACCTAGAGAAGATGGTCGAAAATCAGCTGAAAGAATAATTTTGATTGAATATAAAGAGAATGAACAAGAAGTAGTACCAAAACAGATTACCGATCAACAGCTACAAATTACATATACATCTGTTAAAACAGATAACTATAAACAGATCTATGATGAGATCAGTGCTGTTGATGAAGGGCTCTCACCTTATGATGTTTTAAGGTATCAAAGAGCCATTAAAACACTTATCATTAATGAGGGTGAAAAAGGGCACTTAGATACTCTATTGGTTTCACCTTCTGACTTAGACAGACTTGAAGAAAGTGTTAAACAAGGAAAAAATTTAGTTGTTGCTCTAGGCGATAAAAAGTATGTATTCACACAAGTTAAAGAAATAAATTATCTTGAAGACTACTTATTTAATAAAAATGAAATATCTAATAAATTAGCCATAGATTTCATATTAGGTTCAGTAAACTCATTACAACTTCCATTTTCAAAAACTATAACCTCATGTAATTTGAAAGAGTTAAGTTTGCCAGCTAAATATGTGTTAAAACTAAATCAACGCATTGAACGCCACGGAAAACTAGACGACTTGCTCAATAAAATCACCTTAGATAAAATCAATGCAAATAAAATTTACACCAACATCAAAGATATAAAGGATGCAACGTTCAAAAAGTACAAAGAATTGTCTATAGTCATTAAGAACATAAAAAATATCCCCAAAGAGGAGATTGAAGATTATGTTAAAAAAGAAGCGTTTGTTCAATTCAAGGCATGCGACGTTGACAATTTAAAAACCCAGTATAGGAAACTATTTCTTGCCTACGACTTGTTGATTCATGGAAATGTTGAAAAGATAAATTAAATAAACGCCCCGTACAAAGCGATGGCGGGGCTAATAAGTCATTTATGTATCATTTAGCAACTGACTAAAAAAATACACATAAGAACTCAGACTACCAATATTCGATTAAATTTGCTGCCAACCTACCGAGCTCACCACAACCCGATGCCCCTCTGTCACGAGGCACATTAAAGCTGTACAAATTTCAGCCACACCAATAAGTCTTCATACTCTTTTTTATAAAAATTCATTTAATTATCAATCAGAACAAGTATATCAAACATTATCAATACTAATTGCTATTGACTACACCAATAGCCATTGCTATTGTCATGCTATTGCATCGATGTTGGTATCACAAAATTTATAACTTCACCGTTGCGATGACCGCTTAGATCCGCAGCTTGAATTTCAGCAGGCTCCGGGGAGTGCGAGGGGTGAAGCGGACGCGTGAACGTCGGTGTGACCAGCTGAAATCAACTCAACACTTCATACCTCAGTCGCTTCAACGAGGCGACTTAGTTATGACAACCGGCGGCCATCCACCGCCTGAATACGCGCAGAAGTCTCTATATGTTCAGCAGCCCAGCTTACGGGCAGGAGTTTTTATGGTTCATCAACATTACGGAACGCAGACCGTTAATCGAGGTGCGGTCATGCCAGGAATGCTGGTCAAACACAAAGATGGTACCTGGACTGCATCAGCTAATTTACGCGGACGGCTTTATCTGCATCGCGGCATCGAGCGCACTTATACCCGTGATTTGCTCGTGGAAGTTTTTCTCGACGGACGCGGTAACGGCCTGAATCGCTAATCCCCTTTCCTGTTTTCCTAATCAGCCTGGCATTTCGCGGGCGATATTTTCACAGCCATTTTCAGGAGTTCAGCCATGAACGCTTATTACATTCAGGATCGTCTTGAGGCTCAGAGCTGGGCGCGTTACTACCAGCAGATCGCCCGTGAAGAGAAAGAGGCAGAACTGGCAGACGACATGGAAAAAGGCCTGCCCCAGCACCTGTTTGAATCGCTATGCATCGATCATTTGCAACGCCACGGGGCCAGCAAAAAAGCCATTACCCGTGCGTTTGATGACGATGTTGAGTTTCAGGAGCGCATGGCAGAACACATCCGGTACATGGTTGAAACCATTGCTCACCACCAGGTTGATATTGATTCAGAGGTATAAAACGGATGAGTACAGCACTCGCAACGCTGGCAGGGAAGCTGGCTGAACGTGTCGGCATGGATTCTGTCGACCCACAGGAACTGATCACCACTCTTCGCCAGACGGCATTTAAAGGTGATGCCAGCGATGCGCAGTTCATCGCATTGCTGATCGTCGCCAACCAGTACGGCCTTAATCCGTGGACGAAAGAAATTTACGCCTTCCCTGATAAGCAGAACGGCATTGTTCCGGTGGTGGGCGTTGATGGCTGGTCCCGCATCATCAATGAAAACCAGCAGTTTGATGGCATGGACTTTGAGCAGGACAATGAATCCTGTACATGCCGGATTTACCGCAAGGACCGTAATCATCCGATCTGCGTTACCGAATGGATGGATGAATGCCGCCGCGAACCATTCAAAACCCGCGAAGGCAGAGAAATCACGGGGCCGTGGCAGTCGCATCCCAAACGGATGTTACGGCATAAAGCCATGATTCAGTGTGCCCGTCTGGCCTTCGGATTTGCTGGTATCTATGACAAGGATGAAGCCGAGCGCATTGTCGAAAATACTGCATACACTGCAGAACGTCAGCCAGAACGCGACATCACTCCGGTTAACGATGAAACCATGCAGGAGATTAACACTCTGCTGATCGCCCTGGATAAAACATGGGATGACGACTTATTGCCGCTCTGTTCCCAGATATTTCGCCGCGACATTCGCGCATCGTCAGAACTGACACAGGCCGAAGCAGTGAAAGCTCTTGGATTCCTGAAACAGAAAGCCACTGAGCAGAAGGTGGCAGCATGATACCGGACATTATCCTGCAGCGTACCGGGATCGACGTGAGAGCTGTCGAACAGGGGGATGATGCATGGCACAAATTACGGCTCGGCGTCATCACCGCTTCAGAAGTTCACAACGTGATAGCAAAGCCCCGCTCAGGAAAGAAGTGGCCTGACATGAAAATGTCCTACTTCCACACCCTGCTGGCTGAGGTTTGCACCGGTGTGGCTCCGGAAGTTAATGCTAAGGCGCTGGCCTGGGGAAAACAGTACGAGAACGACGCCAGAACCCTGTTTGAATTCACTTCCGGCGTGAATATTACTGAATCCCCGATCATCTATCGCGACGAAAGTATGCGCACCGCCTGCTCTCCCGATGGTTTATGCAGTGACGGCAACGGCCTTGAACTGAAATGCCCGTTTACCTCCCGGGATTTCATGAAATTCCGGCTCGGTGGTTTCGAGGCAATAAAATCGGCTTACATGGCCCAGGTGCAGTACAGCATGTGGGTGACGCGAAAAGATGCCTGGTACTTTGCCAACTATGACCCGCGCATGAAGCGTGAAGGCCTGCATTATGTCGTGATTGAGCGGAATGAAAAGTACATGGCGAGTTTTGACGAGATGGTGCCGGAGTTCATCGAAAAAATGGACGAGGCACTGGCTGAAATTGGTTTTGTATTTGGGGAGCAATGGCGATGACGCATCCTCACGATAATATCCGGGTAGGCGCGATCACTTTCGTCTACTCCGTTACAAAGCGAGGCTGGGTATTTCCCGGCCTTTCTGTTATCAGAAATCCACTGAAAGCACAGCGGCTGGCTGAGAAGATAAATAATAAACGGGAGGCGGTATGCACAAAGCATCTCCTGTTGAGTTAAGAACGAGTATTGAGATGGCACATAGCCTTGCTCAAATTGGAGTCAGGTTTGTGCCAATACCAGTAGAAACAGACGAAGAATTTCATACGTTAGCCACATCCCTTTCACAAAAGCTGGAAATGATGGTGGCGAAAGCAGAAGCAGATGAGAGAGACCAGGTATGACAACCACTGAATGCATTTTTCTGGCAGCGGGCTTCATATTCTGTGTGCTTATGCTTGCCGACATGGGGCTTGTTCAATGACACCTCAGCAAGAAAACGCCCTTCGCAGCATTGCCCGTCAGGCTAATTCTGAAATCAAAAAAGCCAGACAGCATTTTCCGGATAAAAACGTCGATGACATTTGCCGTAGCGTACTAAAGAAGCACCGCGAAACGGTAACGCTGATGGGATTCACACCGACTCATTTAAGCCTGGCGATCGGCATGTTGAACGGCGTCTTTAAGGAACGGTGAACATGAAAAGCAAAATCATCAGGGAGCTACAGGCTCCTTTTTTATTATTCGCATTTACCCTCAAGCGTATTAACCAACAATTCAGGGATTAATGAAAGATGGCAGACATCATTGATTCAGCATCAGAAATCGAAGAATTACAGCGCAATACAGCAATAAAAATGCGTCGTCTGAACTACCAGACTGTATCCGCAACTCATTGTTGTGAGTGTGGCGATCCGATAGATGAGCGAAGACGCCTGGCTGTTCAGGGTTGTCGGACTTGTGCAAGTTGCCAGGAGGAGATCGAACTTAAGAACAAACAATGGGGACTGTGATGGCCTCAAAGCAGCAAATTTCAACATCGTCCAACTGAGGTGTAAAAATGTTCAGAATCATTTTTCCTAACACCTGGTACGTCGACCACCACGGCACTCCCTGCAAAATCCTGCGTTCTACCCACAACAAAGTTCACTACATCCGAAAAGGCAGAACATGTATCGCCAGCATGTTCCGCTTTAATCATGACTTTGAACCTGTGAATAAAGCTGATGCAGATCGGATAGCAGAAGAGATCGAAACGGCAGAACACATTAAGAAGTTACGTGACATGCGTTCAAAAAGCAGAGGTAACCATGGAATCATACAGCCTCACACTCGATGAGGCCTGTCAGTTTCTTAAGATATCCAGACCAACCGCCACCAACTGGATACGAACAGGCCGCCTACAGGCAACACGTAAAGATCCAACCAAGCCAAAATCTCCTTACCTCACAACACGGCAAGCCTGCATTGCGGCGCTTCAGTCTCCGCTGCATACTGTCCAGGTGAGCGCGGGTGATGGCATAACAGAGGAAAGAAAATGTCACTCTTCCGCAGAAATGAAATATGGTATGCCTCGTATTCGCTCCCGGGCGGGAAACGAATTAAGGAATCTCTTGGCACAAAGGACAAGCGGCAAGCTCAGGAGTTGCACGACAAGCGAAAAGCAGAACTCTGGCGAGTAGAAAAGCTAGGGGATTTACCTGATGTCACTTTTGAAGAGGCCTGCCTAAGATGGCTTGAGGAAAAAGCTGATAAAAAATCTCTCGATTCAGATAAAAGCCGGATTGAGTTCTGGCTTGAACATTTTGAGGGTATAAGGCTTAAAGATATCTCGGAGGCAAAGATTTACTCTGCTGTAAGCAGAATGCATAACAGAAAGACGAAAGAAATATGGAAACAGAAAGTTCAGGCCGCCATCAGGAAAGGTAAAGAACCGCCTGTTTATGAACCAAAGCCAGTATCAACTCAGACAAAGGCAAAGCATCTTGCCATGATAAAGGCCATTCTCCGTGCTGCAGAACGCGACTGGAAGTGGCTGGAAAAAGCGCCTGTCATCAAGATACCAGCGGTCAGAAACAAGCGAGTCAGATGGCTGGAAAAGGAGGAAGCAAAACGCCTTATTGATGAGTGCCCCGAACCACTGAAATCTGTCGTCAAGTTTGCGCTGGCAACTGGTCTGAGAAAGTCGAACATCATAAATCTGGAATGGCAACAAATCGACATGCAGCGACGAGTTGCCTGGGTGAATCCAGAAGAGAGCAAATCAAACCGCGCCATTGGCGTGGCGCTGAACGATACCGCCTGTAAAGTGTTGCGTGATCAAATAGGCAAGCATCACAAATGGGTGTTTGTACATACCAAGGCGGCTAAGCGAGCAGATGGAACATCAACGCCTGCGGTCAGGAAGATGCGCATCGACAGCAAGACATCATGGCTATCAGCTTGTCGTCGTGCAGGAATTGAAGATTTCCGTTTCCATGACCTCAGACACACCTGGGCAAGCTGGCTGATTCAGTCAGGCGTCCCATTATCAGTGCTTCAGGAAATGGGCGGATGGGAGTCCATAGAAATGGTTCGTAGGTATGCTCACCTTGCGCCTAATCATTTGACAGAGCATGCGAGGAAAATAGACGACATTTTTGGTGATAATGTCCCAAATATGTCCCACTCTGGAATTATGGAGGATATAAAGAAGGCGTAACTGATTGAATTGTAATGGCGCGCCCTGCAGGATTCGAACCTGCGGCCCACGACTTAGAAGGTCGTTGCTCTATCCAACTGAGCTAAGGGCGCGTTGATACCGCAATGCGGTGTAATCGCGTGAATTATACGGTCAACCCTTGCTGAGTCAATGGCTTTTGATCTGGTTGCTGAACAAGTGAACGACCGCGTCTGATTTTCTGATTTATTTCGCTATAGCGGCAAACAAACACACACCGCTGCGCGTCTGAATCAAGAAAACCCGTATTTTCATGTATCAAAGTACAATTTACCGCCCTAACGGAAAATTGTCCGCTCCTATGAGACTGGTAACTATGAAACCAACGTCGGTGATCATTATGGATACTCATCCTATCATCAGAATGTCTATTGAAGTTCTGTTGCAAAAAAACAGTGAATTGCAGATTGTCCTGAAAACGGATGATTACCGCATAACCATCGATTATCTCCGAACCCGTCCTGTTGATTTAATCATTATGGATATAGACTTGCCCGGAACAGACGGTTTTACCTTCCTGAAAAGGATCAAACAAATCCAGAGCACAGTGAAAGTGTTATTTTTATCATCGAAATCAGAATGCTTTTATGCTGGCAGAGCGATACAAGCTGGTGCTAACGGTTTTGTCAGTAAATGCAATGATCAGAATGATATTTTTCATGCCGTTCAGATGATCCTCTCCGGATACACGTTTTTTCCCAGCGAAACGCTTAACTATATAAAAAGCAATAAATGTAGTACGAATAGTTCAACGGTCACTGTGCTATCTAATCGTGAAGTGACCATATTACGTTATCTGGTTAGCGGATTATCTAATAAAGAAATTGCCGATAAGTTATTACTTAGCAATAAAACAGTTAGTGCGCATAAATCTAATATTTATGGCAAGCTAGGTTTGCATTCAATTGTAGAGCTTATCGACTACGCCAAATTATACGAATTAATATAATATTAATTATAATTGATCATAAATATCGCATCCGCTTTCGCCACACCTGGCCGAACACCGCTGGCTAACGCTCGATAATTGGCAAAAAAGTTTAGTGTGACATTGCCATTTGCATCTACTTCCTCAGTCGGGCTCGCCGCTCCCAGTGCGAGCCGGGAGCGATCGCTATTACGTAATTCGATGGCGATGGTTTGCGCCATTGCGGGATCATCCAGAGCCAGCAGGTTGGTATCGGATGCCGGCGTTCCCGTAAATAAAATCGCAACTGAACCCGGAGGACATCCCTCCAGCCGCAGGCTAAAAGGGACGAGTGCCGTGGTATCGCCAGCGTTCAGTAATTGTGTCGTAGGCCATCTGCCTAAATCTACCGTCTTATCAATATCCGCAGTGTTTACGGTACAGGAGAAATCAACAACGTTACCGTGCAAATTGATATTAATCGTTCCCAAAGGGTCAGCTGCCCATCCACTGGAAATCCACAGTAACCCGCAGAAACAGCTAAAGAGTGCTCTTCTCATTCTCCGTACCTCATTGATAATCGACGCGTAAATACCCCAGCGCGCTAAACGGCCCTTCGGTCGGTTTTTGACCGGTAATACTGATAGGCCAGGCGCGAAGTGTGACATTGGCTGCCGCAGCTGCATCCAGACGGAAAGGAATAACGCTATTGAGATCGTTAGGCGTGATCGGCGTATCGTTCTGATCGGCGACAATAAAACCTAAATCCTGATTGTCCGACACCATCGCCTGACCAGAAACGGCACTGGCTTCCAGACGCATTGTTAAATAAGCCTGCGCAGCAACATTCGTACATTTGACCGCAATGCTCTTGGTTTGCGGCATGACACCAGCAGGTCGATTACCCGGCCCTGCCGCACTAAATAACGATGCGCCGATATCACCAAAATCAAATTCAACAATCTGCCCGGCATTTAATTCGCAGTTTTGCGGTACTTCAACCCGGCCACCAAAACTAATGGTATAAACAGGTGTAACCAACGGATCGTAAGGCGTTGATGTCACATACACGGTAAACATCACCTGTCTGGGGATCTCCACCATGTTAATAAAGGGACGAATAACCTTTAAACGAAATATTAAACGAGAATCCATCACCCCGAATGGAAGGTTTTGCGAAACGTTAGGATCTGTTCCCATCAGAATATAATTTTGCGGGGGGAACTGAATATCCATCACACTATCAACCAGACTCATCGCACCTAATAGATAATCATTTAATTGCATATATTTATAATTATCGATAGTTTCCTGAACAATAAAGTTGGTGACATAACTACGGTATGTATAATTCACCAGCGTACCGGGTGGACAAATTGCTGAGACACCTACCCAGCCGGATTTTTCCGGTAAAACAACAATCTGCCCTGGCTGGTTATTGGTGCTATTAAAGATATTTGAGAGATCATAGTGTTCATCTTCTGCTACGCCAGTACTATTTGCACAAACAGTAGCCCAGGATATGTTTGCCAGACACAAACATGCCATCGCCAATAATAATCTGCAGATTATCTTCATTGATAATTTCCTTTATGAGCCAGGATGTGTGCAAACTGCCGAAATAACAGTGACGGCTTGCTGTAAGCTTTGCTTCGGCAATACATAGTGCGCAATGCAGCGTGAGTTCGCGCCGTCTCCCCACTGAACCAGTAATTCACCAGACAATGGCGCACCACTTAAATAAACTTGCCCGTCATCACCCACATACTGGTTATTCCGATACTGTTTTCCCGTACCAGTGATCCAAACGGCACCGGTTTTCCGCCCTGGGTAACGGTAATGAGCGCCCGCACGCCTATGCGGGTATCAAAATTGGCACGAACCAACGCGCCTTGCGTCGGCACAACGCTGCTAATATTTTTTTCAACATCGATGGAATTCCCCATCGTATTGGTATCAAGCGCGATACGGTTATACCGATAAACCGTGGCATACGGCATCACCGCATAGCCGCGCCAGTCGGTTAAAATGCCAGTTTGATTTTCAATGCGTACACCGCCTGCGCCAGGCGCTTTAATCAAAACATTGGTATCCCCTAAAGGCTGGCTCAGCGTTATGCCATTTTCATGCCCGACCACACCGCCAGACAGCTGCCAGTTAACGTCATGTTGATCGCGGTCGTAGTTATACCCGACCCCCAGCGTAGCGTAAGCGGCCTGCCAGTTTGCCGTGGCGCTGCCCGTATACCCATTATTCGAGGTATCACCCTGGCTTACGTGATAACTCAGGTTGTGGCCTTCCAGTAAGGTCCCACCTACACCTGCCAGCCAGCTATTTTGCCCGTTGCTGTTACGGTTGGCGTTAAAGGAGGCATAAGCGCGGTCGAGCGCATTTTCCCGGGTGTAGCGACGTTTGGTCAGAACATTGAAAGGCACTGAAACATTAAGTCCGACAATACGTTCGTTATCGGGGATCCCTACAGATTCATTCCACGAAAATGAGAGTGAATAACTGATGCCAACCCAGCTGCTGGTATACCCCACCTGATACCAGGTATCTGAATCCGAAGTATTCCAGTATTTTTGATGGGTACCAGAGATATAAAGCGAGCCAAAGTCATTAAGTGATTGTGAAATATTTAACTGCAAACGGTCTTTACGGCTAAAGCGTAAATTGTGGTAATTCACGATTATCGGTTCATCCCGATGCTCACCGTCGTAATCGTAATCATATTCGTACCCCTCCATTCGACGATACGCAACATCATCAAGGGTATAAAAACCTTGTGTCGAATAGCGGTAACCCATTAACTGAAAATTGGTGCCGAAGGTGTTCATCGATTTCGCATAGAGGAAGCGAATGGAATCCCCCTCATGACGACTGTCGTCGGCTAACTGACTGCGCGCATGGGTCACATCCAGCGACACTGCCCCCCAGTTTCCGAGATTGCGCCCCAGTCCTAATAAAAAGGCGGTGTAATTGGCAGATAATTGCGTCCCGCCGTAGGCAGTAAATTCCTGTGGTAAACCGCCGAGTGCCGTGCCCTGAAAAAAGAAAGGTGATGATTGCTGACTATTACCGCTACGAAAATCGCCCGCCGTCAGGTCAAATTTGAAACGCCCTTCGCGTTGTAAAATCGGCACTGTTGAATACGGAATTGTGTAATTCTGCTGATTGCCATCGCGCTCGTCGATGGTGACATCCAGATCGCCATTTGAAGATGTCGGGTGCAAATCTGTAATTTCAAAAGCGCCGGGGGAAACATAGCTTTGATAGATAATCAAACCATTTTGCCGAATCGTTAGCTGGGCCGCCGTACGGGCAATCCCACGTACCGTTGGGGCAAACCCTTGCTGGCTATCAGGATACATATTATCGGAAGAGTAAAGCCGTATACCACGAAATCCAACACCATCGAAAATATCACTTCCTGTATTGCCGTCTCCCATTACCAGTTCACTTTTCAGCGGAATAATGGCGCGCTGTACCCAGGTGCCAATATTATTCCACTGCTCTGAATGATATCCATTTCCGCGAAAATAGTTCCAGGAACCATTGTTGCGTAAACGCCACGGGCCAATATTAATCCCGCTGAGCTCACTAAAAAAATAGCTATCGTTACCATTACCTCTGTTACCGGTGAAATTATAATTCAGGAGTAAAGCAGGAATACCTTCATCCCACTCTTCAGGCGGAATGTAACCGTGAGCGCTACTCAACAACGCTATCTGAGGAATAGTGATGTTCAGGCGCATCGCTGCAAAATCAAAGTTAATTGTGGCATCAGGTACAGCTTTCAGTAAATTGATGCATTTATTGTTTTGCTGCTGGGCTAACTCGGGAAATGCACTGCTATTAAGGCCAATTCGTTCAAGGAGTACCTGGTTAAAACAGGGCATTAACCCACCTGATTTATCACCTGTATTTTCTGTTGTCGATTCAAATACGATATCCTGTGAACCAATGAACTCATCATTACGCCAGAGATCCACCCGATACACGCCCGCAGGTTGATGATTACCTCTCTCAAAGCGCGATAAATCAGCAACGGATGTGCCATTCTCTAATAAAAATGCCGGGTTGAAATAACTTTCCGCATAGCTTAAAAAGGAGGGTAAAATGGCAAGAGATGAATAACAAATTCCGGCCAGACACCAGGTATACCTCTGCGGAATATCCGTAGTAGTGGGTATTTTCATAATTAGCTCTGATATTGTCAGATGATTCGGTTAGTTTAAGTTCACTTCTCTGACCGGGGTTACTGAACCATAATCATTAACGGTCTGAAATTTCAGCTTTCCCTGCACTCCTGAGGGTAAGGGAATTTGTGAACTAACTCTGGGTGCCGCCATAGCATTCCCCAACTTTTGGCTGCCCACTTGCAGGTTAACGAGGGTGACATAAAAAGGTGATGGATTATGAACATTGATATAGTTACCGGATCGCGAAAACTTGAGTGTGTCCGGCGCTTCTGCGGGTAATTCTTGTAATTGAATTGGACGGAGAAATAATTTCATGCGCGATAAAATCGCCAGTTGCAAAACATTCCTGCCGTTCAATGCATTTTTATCTACCGAAGGGATCGTCTTAACATTCATCCAGAACAGAGACTCACGATCTGCTGCCAGCGGTGGACCGGTGTAAATAATACGCAAAGTATTTTCGCTTTTGGGTTCACTAACAAACAGTGGCGGTGTAATGATGAATGACTTTTCTTTTACACCGCTGCTGTTTTCAATCCACGAATTGACCAGAAAACGCTCATTGGTATGGCTATTTCTAATCCATACCGCAGTCTGTTTAGCATCAGCGGGATAAATAATACGCGTGGCACCTAATGCGATCCCTCCGGCAGCATGGGCGCTGGCCGAAATGATTAAATAAAATATAATGAGCATCAATAACTTTATTTTAGTCATCATAGTTAATACGCCTTGTGTATTCCTGACGGCAAAAATAAGAAATATAAAGAAATGATTGCTTTGGTTTCTTACAACACATCATTCCCTTTTCATTTAATAAAGCGGCATGATACAAAGTGAACATGATTTCGATTTACATTGCCACCATACCGCTTCAGACAACCGGCACATTACTTTGTTATAAGACGTGATATATAATTCAAAACAACGTGGTTTTGATTATTCGTATCTCATAATAAAAGTCGCGTCAGCATTTGCTTGCCCTGCTGATGCACTTGTACCGGTGCCTTTATAACGTGCAGAAAAATGAAGAACGTTGGTCCCGGGGATCAAGTTCTGGTTGGTTGAGAAGCTATTCCCATCAGGTTTGAGAATTGCGGATGTATTATCAAGTATTTCAATACCGACACCCGTTGCTGTTGTTGTATTGGTACTGGATGCAATGGCCAATAAATTATCATTGATTGCATCAGCCTGACCAGAAAATGCAACGGCAGCATTAGCGGCAACAACAGGATCGCAGTCGTTCAACTGAATGGTGAATGGAATTAATGCAGAGGTATTACCAACAGCATTGAAAATATCGGTACGATATTGACCGAGTGTGACAACCTGGTCTGCCGAGTCAGTATTCACTGAACAGGCAGCATTCACCAGTTCGCCTTCAAAGTGAATTGTACCGCCATCTACAACGGCAGCATAACTACCCGTAGCGGCGAATAGTGCGGCAGCCAGCGCAGACGAAATAAATCTTAATTTCATATATATTCTTTCAATCTCATTTATCGACTCCACATCCGTATATAACCGATTACTTTATTTAAGTCACTGATAGTAGTAAAATTCCTTTTTATCCTCTAAGAATGTCTTAATTGAAAATATGCACTCTAATCTAAAAAATAGAGAGCCCCGTTAGATGAATACTTCCGCGCAAAATATATTCAACACAAATATAGACCTGAAGCGGTAAATCACCAGGCTGAAAATTCTTTTTATATTGTCAGGTATTTCTTAAATTATCTTAATCCTTAAACAAGGAAATAAATCAGTTCCAGATTTACAACGCCATCATGGACGAAAAATGAAGCTTTCAATCTCAGCGACCTCAGCGACGGTGCGCCTAACCTTCGCAAGAGGTCGCTTCACGCGATAAATCTGAAACGAAACCTGACAGCGCGCCCCGCTTCTGACAAAATAGGCGCATCCCCTTCGACCTACGTAACAGATGGAATCCTCTCTCTGATGGCAGCAAAGATTATTGACGGTAAAACGATTGCGCAGCAGGTGCGCTCTGAAGTTGCTCAAAAAGTTCAGGCGCGTATTGCAGCCGGACTGCGGGCACCAGGACTGGCCGTTGTGCTGGTGGGTAGTAACCCTGCATCGCAAATTTATGTCGCAAGCAAACGCAAGGCTTGTGAAGAAGTCGGGTTCGTCTCCCGCTCTTATGACCTCCCGGAAACCACCAGCGAAGCGGAGCTGTTGGAGCTTATCGATGCGCTGAATGCCGACAACACCATCGATGGCATTCTGGTTCAACTGCCGTTACCGGCGGGTATTGATAACGTCAAAGTGCTGGAACGTATTCATCCGGACAAAGACGTGGACGGTTTCCATCCTTATAACGTCGGTCGTCTGTGCCAGCGCGCGCCGCGTCTGCGTCCCTGCACCCCGCGCGGTATCGTCACGCTGCTTGAGCGTTACAACATTGATACCTTCGGCCTCAACGCCGTGGTGATTGGCGCATCGAATATCGTCGGTCGTCCAATGAGCATGGAACTGTTGCTCGCAGGTTGCACCACTACCGTGACTCACCGCTTCACTAAAAATCTGCGTCATCACGTAGAAAATGCCGATCTGTTGATCGTTGCCGTTGGCAAGCCAGGCTTTATTCCCGGTGACTGGATCAAAGAAGGCGCAATTGTGATTGATGTCGGCATCAACCGTCTGGAAAATGGCAAAGTTGTGGGCGACGTCGTGTTTGAAGACGCGGCTAAACGCGCCTCATACATTACGCCTGTTCCCGGCGGCGTTGGCCCGATGACGGTTGCCACGCTGATTGAAAACACGCTACAGGCGTGCGTTGAATATCATGATCCACAGGATGAGTAACATGGCGACATTTTCTTTAGGTAAACATCCGCACGTTGAGCTGTGCGACTTGCTGAAACTGGAAGGCTGGAGCGAAAGCGGCGCGCAGGCGAAAATCGCGATTGCCGAAGGCCAGGTGAAAGTCGACGGTGCGGTTGAAACGCGCAAACGCTGCAAAATCGTCGCCGGTCAGACAGTGAGTTTTGCAGGTCACAGCGTACAGGTTGTTGCCTGATCCCTTTCCCGGCCTGTATCAACAGGCCGGTTCTCTTTTCAGACTTTTGCCCTCTACGCCCCGTTCATCCATGCTGATAGCATCGACATTTTGCCGAAGCGACCATCATGCCAACCGTTATTACGCACGCCGCCGTTCCCCTATGCATTGGTTTAGGGTTGGGTTCGAAAGTCATCCCTCCGCGTCTGTTATTTGCCGGAATCATCCTGGCGATGCTGCCCGACGCCGACGTATTGTCGTTTAAATTTGGCGTTGCTTACGGCAATGTTTTTGGTCATCGCGGGTTTACCCATTCGCTGGTGTTTGCGTTTGTTGTCCCGCTGTTATGTGTGCTGATTGGACGCCGATGGTTCAGGGCTGGGCTGATTCGCTGCTGGCTGTTTTTAACCGTCTCGTTGCTATCGCACAGCTTGCTGGATTCGGTAACCACTGGCGGTAAGGGCGTTGGCTGGCTGTGGCCGTGGTCAGATGAACGCTTTTTCGCTCCCTGGCAGGTGATTAAAGTCGCGCCGTTTGCATTGTCTCGTTACACCACGCCGTACGGGCATCAGGTGATAATTTCTGAATTGATGTGGGTGTGGTTGCCGGGGATGGTGCTTATGGGAATGTTGTGGTGGCGCAGGCGATAACCGGATGCGAAAACTCGCATCCGGCAACAGCGCAATTACTTACGACGCCAGGTGGTCCCTTGCGGGCCATCTTCCAGCACGATCCCCATCTCGTTAAGACGGTCACGCGCCGCATCTGCCGCCGCCCAGTCTTTCGCTTTACGGGCATCCAGACGCTGTTGAATTAACGCTTCAATCTCAGCCACTTCGCTGTCGTCTGCCTGCGCGCCGCTTTGCAGGAACGCTTCCGGTTCTTGCTCCAGCAGGCCCAATACAGCGGAAAGTTTACGCAGGTGAGATGCCATTGCATTCGCCGCTGCCATATCTTCTGCTTTCAGACGGTTTACTTCACGCGCCATATCAAACAGTACGGAATAGGCTTCCGGGGTGTTGAAATCGTCGTCCATCGCTTCAATAAAGCGCGCTTCAAACGCTTCGCCACCGGCAGGCGCAACGGTTTTATCTGTGCCGCGCAGCGCAGTGTAGAGACGCTCCAGCGCCGCACGCGCCTGCTTCAGGTTCTCTTCGCTGTAGTTCAACTGGCTGCGATAGTGGCCCGACATCAGGAAGTAACGCACGGTTTCCGCGTCGTAGTATTTCAGCACATCGCGCACGGTAAAGAAGTTACCCAGCGATTTGGACATCTTCTCGCGGTCAACCATCACCATCCCCGAGTGCATCCAGTAGTTCACATACTGGCCATCATGGGCACAGGTGGACTGCGCGATTTCGTTCTCGTGGTGCGGGAACATCAGGTCTGAACCGCCGCCGTGGATATCAAAGTGGTTACCCAGCTGCTTGCAGTTCATTGCCGAACATTCAATGTGCCAGCCTGGACGGCCCGCGCCCCACGGAGACGGCCAGCTCGGTTCGCCCTCTTTCGACATCTTCCACAGAACGAAGTCCATCGGGTTGCGTTTGTCGTCGACCACGTCAACGCGCGCACCTGCCTGCAGCTGGTCGAGATCCTGACGCGACAGCACGCCATATGTCGGATCGGTCGGGACGTCGAACATCACGTCGCCGTTGTCCGCCACATAAGCGTGACCTTTGGCGATCAGTTGTTCAGTGAGTTCAATAATTTCTGCGATATGGTGCGTCGCGCGCGGCTCCATATCCGGGCGCAGAATGTTCAAAGCATCAAAATCTTTGTGCATTTCGGCGATCATGCGATCCACCAGCGCCACAAAGCTTTCGCCATTTTCATTGGCGCGTTTGATGATTTTGTCGTCGATATCGGTAATGTTGCGCACATACTTCAGTTTATAGCCGAGGAAACGCAGATAGCGCGCAACCACGTCAAAAGCAACAAAGGTACGCCCGTGACCGATATGACAGAGATCGTAAACGGTGATTCCACACACGTACATGCCGACTTCCCCGGCGTGAATAGGCTTAAATTCCTCTTTTTGGCGTGTCAGAGTATTGAAGATTTTTAGCATCGAAGATTCCGTTTAGACATGTGTGGGTAATTGAGTTGCGTATAATACCCATATTTCCCGCGCGAATCAGCATACATTGCGTGATGATCCGATCGTGCGGTTATGCTATAACACCACCCTATATATGACCCGAACTGGGTTGAAGCACCAATCAAACGGAACAGGATGCAAAAATGGTTACTTTCCACACCAATCACGGCGATATTGTCATCAAAACTTTTGACGATAAAGCACCTGAAACAGTTAAAAACTTCCTGGACTACTGCCGCGAAGGTTTTTACAACAACACCATTTTCCACCGTGTTATCAACGGCTTTATGATTCAGGGCGGCGGTTTTGAACCGGGCATGAAACAAAAAGCCACCAAAGAACCGATCAAAAACGAAGCCAACAACGGCCTGAAAAATACCCGTGGTACGCTGGCAATGGCACGTACTCAGGCTCCGCACTCTGCAACTGCACAGTTCTTCATCAACGTGGTTGATAACGACTTCCTGAACTTCTCTGGCGAAAGCCTGCAAGGTTGGGGCTACTGCGTGTTTGCTGAAGTGGTTGACGGCATGGACGTGGTAGACAAAATCAAAGGTGTTGCAACCGGTCGTAGCGGTATGCACCAGGACGTGCCAAAAGAAGACGTTATCATTGAAAGCGTGACCGTTAGCGAGTAATCGTGGCGACACTCTTTATTGCAGATCTTCATCTCTGCGTGGAAGAACCGGCGATCACCGCCGGTTTTCTGCGTTTTTTAGCGGGGGAAGCCCGCAAGGCCGACGCGCTGTATATTCTTGGCGATCTGTTTGAAGCATGGATTGGCGACGACGATCCCAACCCACTCCATCGCCAGATGGCGGCAGCGATCAAAGCGGTGTCCGATTCCGGCGTTCCCTGTTATTTCATTCATGGCAACCGTGATTTTCTGCTCGGCAAACGCTTTGCCCGTGAAAGCGGCATGACATTATTGCCGGAAGAAAAGGTGCTCGAACTTTATGGTCGCCGGGTGTTGATTATGCATGGCGACACGCTGTGCACCGATGACGCGGATTATCAGGCTTTTCGCGCCAAAGTCCACAAACCCTGGCTGCAAATGCTATTCCTCGCCCTGCCGTTGTTTGTGCGCAAACGCATTGCCGCGCGAATGCGAGCGAACAGTAAAGAAGCCAACAGCAGTAAATCGCTGGCGATCATGGACGTTAACCAAAACGCGGTAGTCAGTGCGATGGAAAAACATCAGGTGCAATGGCTGATCCACGGACATACCCATCGCCCGGCGGTACATGAACTTATCGCCAACCAGCAACCTGCTTTTCGCGTGGTACTCGGTGCCTGGCATACGGAAGGTTCGATGGTGAAAGTCACGGCGGATGACGTTGAGCTGATTCATTTTCCGTTTTAAAAAACCCACAACTTTGCTGATTTCACAGCCACGCAACCGTTTTCCTTGCTCTCTTTCCGTGCTATTCTCTGTGCCCTCTAAAGCCGAGAGTTGTGCACCACAGGAGTTTTAAGACGCATGTCTTCCCGCAATAATCCGGCGCGTGTCGCCATCGTGATGGGGTCCAAAAGCGACTGGGCTACCATGCAGTTCGCCGCCGAAATCTTCGAAATCCTGAATGTCCCGCACCACGTTGAAGTGGTTTCTGCTCACCGCACCCCCGATAAACTGTTCAGCTTCGCCGAAAGCGCCGAAGAGAACGGTTATCAGGTGATTATTGCGGGCGCAGGTGGCGCAGCGCACCTGCCAGGCATGATTGCCGCCAAAACGCTGGTGCCGGTGCTGGGCGTGCCAGTACAGAGCGCCGCACTGAGCGGTGTCGATAGCCTCTACTCCATCGTACAAATGCCGCGCGGCATTCCGGTGGGTACGCTGGCGATTGGTAAAGCTGGCGCGGCAAACGCGGCATTACTGGCAGCACAAATTCTCGCGACTCACGATAAAGAGCTACACCAGCGTCTGAATGACTGGCGCAAAGCCCAGACCGACGAAGTGCTGGAAAACCCGGACCCGCGAGGTGCGGCATGAAACAGGTTTGCGTCCTCGGTAACGGGCAGTTAGGCCGTATGCTGCGTCAGGCAGGCGAACCGTTAGGCATTGCTGTCTGGCCGGTCGGGCTGGACGCTGAACCGGCGGCGGTGCCTTTTCAACAAAGCGTGATTACCGCTGAGATCGAACGCTGGCCGGAAACCGCATTAACCCGCGAGCTGGCGCGTCATCCGGCCTTTGTGAACCGCGATGTGTTCCCGATTATTGCTGACCGTCTGACTCAGAAGCAGCTTTTCGATAAGCTCCACCTGCCGACCGCGCCGTGGCAGTTACTTGCCGATCGCAGCGAGTGGCCTGCGGTGTTTGATCGTTTAGGTGAACTGGCGATTGTTAAGCGTCGCACTGGTGGCTATGACGGTCGCGGTCAATGGCGTTTACGCGCCAATGAAACCGAACAGTTACCGGCAGAGTGTTACGGCGAATGTATTGTCGAGCAGGGCATTAACTTCTCTGGTGAAGTGTCGCTGGTTGGCGCGCGCGGCTTTGATGGCAGCACCGTGTTTTATCCGCTGACGCATAACCTGCATCAGGACGGTATTTTGCGCACCAGCGTCGCTTTTCCGCAGGCCAATGCGCAGCAGCAAGCGCAAGCCGAAGAGATGCTGTCGGCGATTATGCAGGAGCTGGGCTATGTGGGCGTGATGGCGATGGAGTGTTTTGTCACCCCGCAAGGTCTGCTGATCAACGAACTGGCTCCGCGTGTGCATAACAGCGGTCACTGGACACAAAACGGTGCCAGCATCAGCCAGTTTGAGCTGCATCTGCGGGCGATTACCGATCTGCCGTTACCGCAACCAGTAGTGAATAATCCGTCGGTGATGATCAATCTGATTGGTAGCGATGTGAATTATGACTGGCTGAAATTGCCGCTGGTGCATCTGCACTGGTACGACAAAGAAGTCCGTCCGGGGCGTAAAGTGGGGCATCTGAATTTGACCGACAGCGACACATCGCGTCTGACTGCGACGCTGGAAGCCTTAATCCCGCTGCTGCCGCCAGAGTATGCCAGCGGCGTGATTTGGGCGCAGAGTAAGTTCAGTTAAGCAGGTGCTCATTTGATTGCCGGATGCGGCGTAAACGCCTTATCCGGCTTACCGCTCCGGTACCCATTGTAGGCCTGATAAGACGCGTCAAGCGTCGCATCAGGCATGGTGCACCGATTGCCGGATGCTCTCATCACTACAGCGAAATACAGGTCCCCGCTTCGCCCGCCAGCGTCTCTTCAATTCGCGATAACGCCCCAATCCACGCAGGTTTACCACGGCTTCTGACATAACCACTCACCGCCGTTACCTTCGGCCCCATCGAACCATCGGCTTTGGCAAATGGCGCTAACTCATCCGGTGTGGCATGGCGAATGGCGCGTTGCTGCGGCGTTCCCCAGTTTTCATATACCGCATCAGCATCAGTGAGGATCACCAGCCCATCGGCGTTAATCTGCTCAGCGAGCAACGCAGCAGCGAGATCTTTATCAATCACCGCTTCACTCCCTGCCCCATCTTCCGTCACAGGCACACCGCCGCCGCCACTGCAAATCACCACATGCCCCTCTTTGAGCAACAACTCGATGGCTTCGCTGTCGAGAATTTTACGCGGTTGCGGAGACGCCACCACCCGGCGCAAATATTTACCATCACGTTTCATCTGCCAGCCGTAAGCCGCTTCCAGTGCCTCTTGTTCTTCTGGCTGATAAACCGGACCAATAAATTTCTCTGGCTGCAAAAACGCCGGATCATCAGGCGAAACCTCAATGCGCGTCAGCACCGTCGTCACGGGCGGCATCTGCGGCTGTGCGCTCAAACTCTGCGCCAGCATATAGCCAATCATCCCCTGACTTTCTGCCACCAGCACATCCAGCGGATACGGTTCTACCTCTTTCCACGCCAGATTCTGCAATGCCAGCAGCCCCACCTGCGGCCCGTTGCCGTGAACAATCGCCAGCCGATAAGAACGGGCCAGGCGTGCCAGCGCGGGTACAGCACTGGCGATATTGCGATATTGATTTTCCGCCGTCAGCGCCTCACCGCGCTGGAGTAAGGCGTTGCCCCCAAGAGCTACAACCAGTGTTTTCATGGTTTTCCTTGTAATAATTGTTGGCCAAGCCAGAACCCCAGCAGCGTATCTGCCCCTGACGTATGCCCCAGCGCCAGCAGCGAATCAATCGCAACAGCGGTACGTTTCGGGCAACTCAGAGCATGGACAAAGTGCAGGAGTGGCGAGGCGAAATATCCTTGCGCGGCATAACGTAAATAACTGACGCTCACCGCTGTGGTAACGAGTTGAAGATTGTCGGAACAGGCAAAAAACTGGCGACCGGAGCGCGCATCTAAAGCGCCATAATACCAGGCCGCCAGCAGCATTCCGCTCAGCGTGTCATCATGACTTGGCGTTAATCCGGGGCCTTTACCCAGCCAGTGCCGCCAGTCGGTCTTAACGCCATTGAGCGCGGCCTGAAAACAGTGACGAAACTGGCGTAATTCAGCGGGCAGCGGATCGCTTGCCGCCAACGCCAGTGGTCCGAAAAGTCCGGTTTCCTCCGCGCGTTGCATCCATGCAGCTGCAAGCGGTTGAGGATGCGAAGGCGGCGTAATACGCAGCAAACAATAACGCTGTGGCTGTTTAACCGTGAAACGCCCGAGGCGAATCCCTTGAGCCACAACCTGTGGTCGTTCATTGCCGCATAATCCACCGCATAACGCATCGAATTGCGCGCGGCGAAGCACCCATCCTCCGGGGCCGAAACCACTACCCTGACGATGCAGCGTTAACAGTTCGCCGCTTTCCGTCATCAGGTTAATCGCCCGTCGCCACACTCCCGCTAACCGCCAGGACTGGCGATAATTCGGTGCACTACGGCTGGCAAGCAGAGGATGGATGATCGTCATTGCGCGTTCCTCAACCAATCCCCATGCTTTCAGCCAGTGCTTCCAGCGCCTGTTCAAAACACGCCAGCGGTGCCCGCACAGTGCCTGCGCCAATCTGCCCGATCCCCGCCTCTTTATGGGCGATACCGGTATTGATGAGTGGCGTAATGCCGGTTTCTACCACGCGACGAATGTCCAGTCCCAGGCACGCGCCCTGAAAATCCCAGCCTGGGATCTGCAACTGCATATTGCGCTCAAGGTAAATTTCCGCCATCTCTTCAGATACCGCTCTGGCCGCTTCCATGCCACCCGCACCGACAAAGCGCGTTACGCCAGGCGCTGCGATCATTGCCGCACCTCCGATACCAAAGGTTTCGGTAATCGCGCTATCGCCCATATCCGGGTTCGCCTGCTCCTGCGAGAAGCCGGTGAAAAACAGACCTTGCGGAGTGTTTACAGGCGCAGTAAACCAGCGTTCGCCCAGCCCGCTTACCCGAATCCCGAACATATTGCCGTTGCGGGTCATTGCCGTGACGATGCTGCCTGCGCGGATCATCGCGCCAGCATCCATCGCCGCCTTGCAGTAAGCCATCGCGAGGTTGAGGAAGAACTGATCGGTCACGCTGAGGAAATCCATCACTTCGGCGATGTGCTGTTTATCATGATCGAGGCGAGCAATTTGTGGGGCCAGCGCACGCATTAACAGTGCAGAGGAAGCAATATTGCGTTGATGGAACTCATCGCCCATCGTAATACCCTGCGCCATCATCGCCGTGAGATCGATACCGCGCTCCATGCGCCCCAGCGCCGCGCTTAATACTGGCATTAACACATCGCGCATCCAGCGATGGCGAGTCAGGACATCTTCGCCGTAAGCGCCAAAACGCATCACTTTGCCGATACCTTCGTTGAGGTTGCAGTACGCCCGGTTGCCGTCGGTCACGTTCTCGACCACCAGCATCGGCATACTGGCAGAAGTAATGCCGCCCATTGGCCCGACGGCATTCACATGGTGACAAGGAATGAAGTTCACTTCCCCCTGCTCCAGCATTGCCAGTGCCTGCGCTTCATCTTTCGCCCAGCCTTCAAACAGACATGCACCCACACATGCCCCTTTCATTGGCCCGGTCATCTCCTGCCAGCGCATTGGCGGCCCGGCGTGAAGCAGTGTTTTGCCCTGGTTTAGTTCGCTGATAAGTGAAGAAGCCGGTTGCACATCCAGCCAGTGTGGACGAGCGCGACGAATTTGTTCGATAACCGCAGCATTGGCTTGCGCCACTGATGTAAACATGGGAACCCCTTATTGCAAACGTTCTAATAAACGAGCCAGTTTTTTATTGCCGCCGGCGACTGGCGACCATTGGTAATGCACAACCGGTTTGCTGGCGCTTTGTAGCTCCAGCGCAAAGCTGCGTAATCCGATGTTAATCACGGCGACGTTTTCCAGTAATGACGGTGTGTGTTGCTGTGTGGCAGACGAGAGCGGATGAATTAACGCTGCCGCCAGCAAGGTGGCTTCCGGTAGCGAACTCACTACCGCGATCCCCGCATCTTCCAGCGTGGCGATTTGCTGCGAGCGGCATTGCGGGTCACGTTCGGTACCTGTCACCGTGGCAATGGCGTACAGCGGTTGGCTGTCTGAACGCGCGGCACAGGCTTTTTGCCAGGCGCTCACCAGCGAGGCAGCAGGATCGGCGGTCGCACCGAAGCCAATCACGACATCAAGCAGCAACACGCGCACTTGCGGTTTAGCGCCGAGATCGGCAATTAACTGGTTGCGTAAGGCTGGGTCGATCATCGGATGGGGACGCCCGACGGTGTAGAAATCATCGCCCAGATCAATGATCTGGTGACCATCGGCGTCCAGCATCATGCCGTGATGATGGGTATCGTCGGCTTCCACGCCAAGGTGCCCGGCAAGTAATCCCGCCGCTTCGGCAGCAAGCGTACCGCCGGTATACAAACCGCAAATAAATCCGCTGCTGACAGGCGCTATTGCGTTACGTCGCGCCGTGACGCGTGAAAGCAGGCAAGCCAGGCGTGCGGCCTCATCCAGCGAGGAGGCAAACCAGACATTCTCGTCGCGGGCCACCGCCGGGGTATAACCTAAAAACAGCGCCACCGTCGGTTTGCCGGTTGCTTTCATGGCATTAACAATTTTCAGACGCACAGCTTCGGCAGGCGGTTTTGAAACAAATGCCAGCACTTCGCTTTTCTCGTCTGCACTGAGCATTTCCAGCGCCGTCAGCGCACTGATGCCGCCCACTTCACGGCTGAGGTCGCGCCCGCCAAGGCCAATCGCGTGAGTAATTCCCTCCCCTGCCAGCGCAATCTGTGAGCACAGCTCCTGAATCCCGGTACCGGAAGCGCCAATGACGCCAATGTTGCCTTCCGGCATCACGTTAGCAAAAGCCAGCGGCGTGGCGGCAATCATCGACGTACCGCAGTCCGGCCCCATCACCAGCAAGCCTTTTTCTCGCGCGCGGGTTTTAAGTTGGATTTCATCTTCCAGCGTGACGTTATCGGAGAACATCATCACGTTGAGGTTGCGATCCAGCGCCTGATTCGCCAGCTCCGCCGCATACTCGCCAGCCACTGAAATCAGCGCCAGATTGGCATCGGATAATTTCTGACAGGCACTGTCCCAGCGACGCACCTGCGTCAAGGACTGGCTGCTGCCTGACCCCTGCGCCAGTTGTTTTAGCGCCTCTTCAAGCTGCTGCATAATCGCCTGCGCGATCCCCGCATCCGCCGCTTCGCTACGTATTGCCACGCAAATATCGTTCGGCGTGGCGTTATTAAAATCGTCATGCCAGAAACCTGTGGTATCTAATAACGCTTTATTGGCGGGCGTACCCATCATTACGGAAACATCATCAACATTTTCTGATTCGCTGAGTTTTCGTGAAATAATCATTAAACTGACCGAATCCTGAAAACACCCTTTTTTAATAAAGGCGTGGATCATAACAACTCCTTAAAAATTGCACCCATGGCAATTGCACGAGCAGTGTTAATGTGGCGATTACGGTATCGATGACAACGAGTAAATAAGGTGATGAATATCACACAGGGATTATTAACAAAAGAATTCAAATAACCGCCAGGCTATTACGCATTATTTTTTAATAAGCGTGGTTGTTTTAAAAATCAGGTTAAAAGTGAGCGGATTATCAAATAAATTCTAACTATATTTTTTTGCCTGTTTGGATCACATAATCCAGATATTTTCCCTGTATGTTAATTGCAGTCATGCTTCACACCGTCGTTAAAAAGGAAGACAGATGAAAATCAGTCGGGAAACACTCCACCAGCTAATTGAGAATAAACTCTGCCAGGCTGGGTTAAAACGTGAGCACGCTGCAACCGTGGCTGAAGTATTGGTTTACGCCGATGCCAGAGGGATCCACTCTCATGGCGCGGTGCGCGTGGAATACTACGCGGAACGCATTTCAAAAGGCGGCACCAACCGCGAACCGGAGTTTCGTCTTGAGGAAACCGGGCCGTGCTCGGCAATTTTACATGCCGACAATGCCGCCGGACAGGTCGCGGCGAAAATGGGTATGGAACATGCCATCAAAACCGCCCAGCAAAATGGCGTTGCGGTGGTCGGTATCAGCCGGATGGGTCACAGCGGCGCAATCTCTTATTTTGTGCAGCAGGCAGCCCGCGCCGGATTAATTGGTATTTCGATGTGCCAGTCCGATCCAATGGTGGTGCCGTTTGGCGGCGCGGAAATTTACTACGGTACTAACCCACTGGCCTTTGCCGCGCCGGGAGAAGGCGACGAGATCCTTACCTTTGATATGGCGACTACCGTACAGGCATGGGGAAAAGTGCTCGACGCCCGCTCGCGTAATATGTCTATCCCGGATACCTGGGCGGTCGATAAAAACGGTGCACCAACAACCGATCCGTTCGCGGTACATGCTCTGCTCCCCGCCGCCGGGCCAAAAGGGTATGGCCTGATGATGATGATTGACGTCCTCTCAGGCGTCTTACTCGGCTTACCGTTCGGGCGACAGGTTAGTTCGATGTATGACGATTTACACGCCGGGCGTAATTTGGGGCAATTACATATCGTTATTAACCCGAACTTTTTCTTCTCCAGCAAATTATTTCGTCAACATCTTAGCCAGACCATGCGCGAATTAAATGCCATTACCCCCGCGCCCGGTTTTAATCAGGTTTATTATCCCGGACAGGATCAGGATATTAAACAACGCAAAGCCGCCGTCGAAGGCATCGAAATTGTTGATGATATTTACCAGTATTTAATTTCCGACGCGCTTTATAACACGTCATACGAAACGAAAAATCCCTTTGCGCAATAATTATTGAGACAGGACTTTCTTATGATTACACATTTTCGTCAAGCCATAGAAGAAACGCTGCCCTGGCTTTCCTCTTTTGGCGCTGACCCAACGGGTGGTATGACCCGTTTACTTTATTCGCCGGAATGGCTGGAAACTCAGCAGCAATTTAAAAAAAGAATGGCAGCAAGCGGGCTGGAAACACGTTTCGATGAAGTGGGGAATTTATATGGTCGCCTGAGTGGCACCGAATATCCACAAGAAGTGGTTCTGAGCGGTTCGCATATCGATACCGTGGTTAACGGCGGTAACCTCGACGGGCAATTCGGCGCGCTGGCGGCGTGGCTGGCAATTGACTGGCTGAAAACGCAATACGGCGCGCCGCTACGTACGGTCGAAGTGGTGGCGATGGCAGAAGAAGAAGGCAGCCGCTTCCCGTATGTCTTCTGGGGCAGTAAAAATATCTTTGGGCTGGCGAATCCTGACGACGTGCGGAATATCTGTGATGCCAAAGGAAATAGTTTTGTCGATGCGATGAAGGCTTGCGGATTTACTCTTCCGAACGCCCCACTAACTCCGCGTCAGGATATTAAAGCCTTTGTTGAACTGCATATTGAACAGGGCTGTGTGCTGGAAAGTAATGGGCAATCAATTGGCGTGGTGAATGCAATTGTCGGGCAGCGTCGTTATACGGTAACGCTGAACGGCGAATCAAACCATGCAGGCACCACGCCGATGGGTTATCGTCGTGATACAGTTTACGCTTTCAGTCGCATTTGCCATCAGTCGGTCGAAAAAGCGAAAAGGATGGGCGATCCGCTGGTTCTGACCTTTGGCAAAGTAGAGCCGCGCCCGAATACGGTAAATGTGGTGCCGGGTAAAACCACGTTCACCATTGATTGTCGTCATACCGACGCTGCCGTGCTGCGCGATTTCACCCAACAGTTAGAAAACGACATGCGGGCGATTTGCGATGAAATGGACATTGGTATTGATATCGATTTATGGATGGACGAAGAACCCGTGCCGATGAATAAGGAGCTGGTCGCCACCCTGACAGAATTGTGTGAAAGAGAAAAACTGAATTACCGGGTGATGCACAGTGGTGCCGGGCACGACGCGCAAATTTTCGCGCCTCGCGTACCAACCTGCATGATTTTCATTCCCAGCATCAACGGGATCAGCCATAACCCGGCGGAACGCACCAATATTACCGACCTTGCCGAAGGGGTCAAAACGTTGGCACTCATGCTTTATCAACTTGCCTGGCAGAAATAAGGAGTCATAAATGGGATATTTAAATAACGTCACCGGTTACCGCGATGATTTACTGGCTAACCGTGCGATTGTTAAACACGGTAATTTCGCACTGTTAACCCCGGATGGTCTGGTAAAAAATATTATTCCGGGCTTTGAAAATTGTGACGCGACAATCCTCTCCACGCCAAAGCTGGGTGCCTCTTTTGTTGATTATCTGGTCACACTGCATCAAAACGGTGGCAACCAACAGGGCTTCGGTGGCGAAGGCATTGAAACGTTCCTGTATGTGATCTCTGGAAATATCACTGCCAAAGCCGAAGGCAAAACATTTGCCTTAAGCGAAGGTGGCTATCTTTATTGCCCACCAGGCTCCTTAATGACGTTTGTTAACGCCCAGGCCGAAGACAGCCAAATCTTTTTATATAAGCGCCGCTATGTTCCGGTAGAAGGCCATGCACCGTGGCTGGTTTCTGGCAATGCCAGCGAACTGGAACGCATTCACTATGAAGGTATGGATGATGTGATCCTGCTGGATTTTCTGCCCAAAGAGTTAGGTTTTGATATGAACATGCATATCCTCTCTTTTGCACCAGGTGCCAGCCACGGTTATATCGAAACACATGTTCAGGAACACGGTGCCTATATTCTTTCCGGTCAGGGGGTTTATAACCTCGACAATAACTGGATCCCGGTGAAAAAAGGCGATTACATCTTTATGGGCGCTTATTCTTTACAGGCTGGTTATGGTGTAGGGCGTGGTGAAGCGTTCAGCTATATTTACTCGAAAGATTGCAACCGCGACGTAGAGATTTAAGTCATACCACTCGCCTGATTATTTTTAGCTATGTTGGATTTTGCCACGGTTTATACCGTGGCTTTTTTTGTAGTAAATTCAGGTAAAAAAAGATGCGATATAAATCGCATCCGCTTTAAAGGTAAGGGTCAGTTTTTAATTCCCTGACCTATTTTAATGGCGCAGGCAATATTTCGTGCGCTGTTGAAGAGATTGGTTTCACCGCTGGCGAGCACTTCGGCTAAAGGTGCCAGACGTGGCAAAATGCTGAATACCGCATCAATGCCGTACTGGTGCACCACTTCCACGCCATCACCCAATACGCCAGCAATCCCAATCACCGGTACATTAAACTGCTTCGCCACCGACGCCACACCCAGCGGCGCTTTACCGCCTGCCGTTTGCGAGTCGATGCGCCCTTCCCCGGTAATCACCAGTGCTGCGCCCTGCACTGCCTGCGCAAGATTGACCGCATTCAACACAATCTCAATACCTGGTTTAATATCCGCATTGAGAAATACCGCCGCCGCAATACCCATACCGCCCGCAGCGCCGCCGCCCGCCATCTGGCAGACGTTGATTTCAGTTTGCTGTTGTAAAACACGGGCGTAATTTTGCAGCCCCTGTTCCAGCTCTTCGACCATTTCCGGCGTTGCCCCTTTTTGCGGGCCAAACACCGCCGCCGCGCCGCGTGCCCCTACCAGCGGGTTATCAACGTCACATGCTACTTCAATATGGCAATTCGCCAGACGCGGATCGCATTCATCCATCTCAATGCTTGCCACGCGCGCTAAATTACCGCCGTTAGCCACCAGCACCTGACCGTCGGCATCAAGGAAACGCACACCGAGCGCCTGCGCCATGCCCATACCACCGTCGACCGTCGCACTGCCACCAATGCCGAGAATAATATGGCGAATGCCGTTATCCAGCGCATGACGAATTAACTCCCCCGTACCAAAACTGGAGGCCAGCAACGGATTACGCTTTTCAGGCGCGACCAGCATCAGGCCACTTGCTGCCGCCATCTCAATCACCGCCGTTTTCCCGTCGCCGGTAAGGCCATAAAAAGCATTCACTTTTTCGCCCATCGGCCCGCAGACTTCAAGCGTCACGATGTTGCCGCCCGTCGCGGCGACCATCGCATCCACCGTCCCTTCGCCGCCATCCGCTATCGGCAAACAGATATAGTTCGCATCGGGAAAGAGGGTCGAAAACCCGGCTTTAATTGCCTGACAACATTTTTCTGCACTTAAGCTCTCTTTAAAAGAGTCTGGCGCAATGACAATCTTCATTATCAATCCTTTTTCAACAAATTATTCGATGCGTTCCCACGGAATAAGATTATCCATAAGAACAGCCAGTAAAATCCCGACCAGTAAGCCGTTACTGAGCAGAGGACGCAGCGTTAATGGAAGGTCTTGCAGATACACAGGCGGTAATGCCATTAAAAATATGCCGACAAATAACGGCAATGCGAGTCGATAAATATTGCGAGCGGTAAACGTTATTTGCTGGCTAAACACCAGCGCGGAAAAGAGTAAAGGCAGATAAGAAACCAGCATGACCGCACTACTCACGGGTAAAGGGATACTGCAAAACAGTCGTGTGAGTGCCGGAACCAGCGCCACCAGAAGGCAAATAACGCTGCCATAAATAAATGAACGCCGCGTGTAATCGCCAGTCTGGGTTAATAAACCAATGGATGAAACAAACGGTGAAAATGGAATTACCGCCAGAGGTACGGTTATCAGTGTCATAAATCCGGTCGCCACAAAGCTACGACGATAACGCGTATTCCCCGCGCCCTGCTGCGGATAAAAAACATCCGTGCCCCGAATCGCACCGTAGGTATTGCTGATATTTACCAGACCTGTAATCACCGCCGTCAGAATAATTCCCGGCGACAAAGCACCGCCACTGCCGAGCGGGAACCACTGCCAGTGCAACTCACCGGAGAGCGAGTGCGAAGAAGGAAAGCAAAAGTACCACAACAACCAGCCGGTTATGGTGCCGACCAGCAGGCCATAACGGGCAAAACGTTGCGGGAGGAAGATAATCATCCCCAGTACCAGGCACATCACCGCCACCGAGAGCGCGAACGGCGGTAACTGAATTTTAAAATTCGGGTCGGCTATGCCAAACGGCAGCCCGAGCATACCTTTGAAAAAGATAGTGGTCAGCTGCGCGCCCAGCATCAACATAAACAAGACCATCACCGACGGCGTAAATAACCGCGCCAGGCGATGGCCTAATCCGCTAAAACCAATCAACACCGTCAGCACGCCGGAGAGTGCAATCCCCACTGCCAGGCTGGTGGCGATATCGTTGATCGGTGTCCCGCGCGATGCTTCGCCAAGGGTGATAGTAAGGATGGTTCCCCACCACAGGCCACCTGGCCCTTCCATAATAGCGCGACGATGACCGCAGAACGCCTGAGCGAAGCAGGCCAGTGCGGTAGCAAGAAAAGCATATTGCGTGAGCGTAAGCAGGCTACTTTGCGGCAACTGAAAAGCAGAAAGTAGCGTAGGAGGAACCACAACCGTGTTGCAAAAAATAAAGAAAAACCACTGAAATCCTGATAACAGGCTTTCGCGGCTCACTGCAAAATTGAACATAAACACACCTTAACCGGAGAATGCCCGCCGCAAGGACGGGCATTGCAGGGGCCAGATTACTGCTGATGTTTAAGGATAAATTGACCTTTCGGCGCAACAGGGAAGCCCTGTTCAATGTCGTAAATCACATCACCACGTAAGATGGTTTTCGTGATACGCGCGCCAATGGTACGGCCAACATACGGGCTGACTTTGTGGCGATATTCCAGATCGTCATTGGTAAGAACATAGCTGCTATTCGGCTGAATGAAGACGAAGTCGGCATCTTTTCCTGGGGCGATACGGCCTTTTTGCTGCAGACCGAAAATATCTGCTGCGTTAGTCGCCATTAATTTGCCGAACATTGGCAGAGACATTCCGCGTTTCTGTACCGCTTCATCGAACATCACGTCCATACAGTTTTGCAGGCCGGCAATACCGCCCCATGCTTCCATGATGTTGCCGGCTTTCATTTCCGGAGGGCATGGTGAGTGGTCGGAAACCAGGCAGTCGATTTCACCGTTAAACAGTTTTTCCCACATGCCTTTCTGGTTTTCCAGATCGCGGATCGGCGGTGAACACTTCGCCAGAGTGCCGATTTCTTCGAACTGATCGGTATCCAGTACAAAGTAATGCGGGCAGGATTCACAAGTAACGTCCTGACCTTCCTGACGTGCACGAGTCACTTCTTCAACGCCTTCCGGGCTGCTGATATGGCAAACGTGCAGACGGCAACCGGCAACTTTCGCCAGATACAGCACGCGGCGAATCGCTTCCACTTCGGTAAATACCGGACGCGAAGCCACATAGTCATGGGCAGTTACGCGACCTTCACGTTTCGCTTCTTCGCCCAGTGCGTCACAGATCAGCGCGTTTTCGCAGTGCACCAGCACCGGCTGCCCCAGTTCGCCCAGCTTCTGCGCACCTTTGAAGAACTGCCAGTCGTTTACATCACGGAAGTCGTTGTCGATACCGCGATCGCCACAGGTCGCAACGAAGCATTTGAAGCCGACAACGCCCACTTCATCCAGCTCATGCAGACGGTCGATGTTGTAAGACACCAGGCCACCGAGTTGTGCCGCATCGATAGTCAGCTTGCCTTTAGCGGCATCGAACTTCAGTTCAATTGAAGCGCGGTCAACCGTTGCAGGCAGCTGGTTGAGCGGCATTTCGATCATGGTGGTGATACCACCTTTTGCCGCTGCGCGAGTACCGGTTTCATAACCTTCCCAGTGGCTACGACCCGGTTCAGAAATATGGGTGTGCGCATCAACCATGCCCGGCGAAACCACCAGACCAGACGCATCCATAACTTCTTTTGCATCGCCCAGATCCTGACCGATAGCAGCAATTTTCCCGCCTTTAACGGCGATATCTACAACGCGAGCTTCGTTTTCTAAAATAACGGTGCCGTTTTTAATGATTAAATCAAAAGACATAACAAACTCCTTGTAAAATACAGATTGGTTTTTAACTCAATGTTCAATATCGGGATTAATTAACCTATGGTTTTTTGCTCTCCTGTTTTTTCTACTGTTGTACGTTTCTTTAATAAGGCGTAGGCCGCAAAGGCGACGATGACGCCGACAAACCATGAAACACGCGATAACGGTTCCATAAAGGGAATAAACTTACCGCCAAGAGATAAAATAACAGCCACCAGAGTTACTGAAAACGCGGTGAGGTTAAAACCGTTATCGTAATATTTATAATCGCCAGGTGCGGTGTACAGTTCATCAAGATTAATTTGCCCACGCATCACCACAAAATAATGTGCCATCATGACACCAATTACCGGACCCAGCATTCCGCCGATGATATCGAGGAACAGATAAATACTGTCCTGATTTTCCATTAATTTCCACGGGCAGATCAGCAGGCTGATAATACTGGCAATCAGTACGCCGTTTTTATAGGTCAGTTTTGTCGGTGCAATGGCAGCAATCTGATAACCGGCCGGAATAATATTACCGGTGGCGTTAGTGGAAATAGTCGTCATCAGAATAACCAGTACCGCAAAGAACGAGGCAAACAGGCTGTCCCAACGCTGAACAATATCCAGCACGTTCCAGGTGTCAGCGCCGTAGTGAATACTGGCTCCGGCAATAATACATACCCCAGCGACCGCAAACAGAATATAGGCCACAACTAAACCCAGCGTTTGCCCCAGCGCTTGCTCACGAAACGAGTGGGCGTTTTGCGTAAAGTCGGATGCGCTCACCGCCGGTGCCGCCCAGACCGCAACTACCGCGTTAATCACCACCAGGAACAAGAATCCACTGTTTTCTGCTTTCTGAATACCGCTCGGAATGTAGTCAAAGATTGGACCGATCCCGACCAGTGAAATCGCCCAAATCGCCATGCCGCCGAAAACGATATAGATGCACGGGTTAAGAATGGCAGTGAATTTATTTAAAACTTTGCCACCGCCAAAACCAATACCAACGTTAACCAGCCAGAAGAGTAAGAAAGTAATTAAGCCCGGTAGCGAAAGGCCTAACAAGGTAAAATCACCACCGAGAGTTAAAAATCCCGGCCAGATTTTGCCAATCAGGATCAAGCAGGCCAGTGATCCGGCGTAACATTGCAGGCCAAACCACATAATGGCAGCAATACCACCTCTTAATAATCCGGGAAACAGTGCGCCACGTACGCCGTAAGAAGCACGCAGGATCATGGCAAACGGTACGCCGTATTTACTGCCCGCAGCACCGTTTAATACCATTACCGCGGCAATGAAAAAGGCGCTGAGGATAATTGCCAGCATAATACTAAAGGTAGACAAGCCGAGAATAAAAAAGCCGCCGACCATCACATAATTGGGAACGTTATGAACCGAACCCATCCATAAGGTAAAATAGTTAAATGTTTTCCAGGTCCGCTGGCTTTGCGTTTTCGGCAATAAATCTTCGCTATAGCCGCGTTGCTGGAATAGCTTTCTCTGATGTTCCATAAATCCCTCTTAATTTCACGTATCGAATAACGTTGTTTTAATCTAGCTATGAGGAACAAATAAAATAAAAAATATTATTTTTAATACTGAAGCAACATCTTTGGCTGCTTTCTTTTTTAATATTGCTGGCCGATTCATTTTCTGATATCGGCCATTTTTATTGCGGGTATCAGGCCAGTTTATGGTTAGCCATTAATTCCAGCGCCTGCACTAACGCAGAGTGATCCAACTGGCTGCCACCGTTTGCCGCACAGGTATTAAATAACTCCTGGCAGGTCGCAGTGTTTGGCAGGTTCAGCGCAAGTGCTTTCGCACTTTGCAGTGCCAGGTTGAGATCTTTCTGGTGCAGAGCGATTTTGAAGCCCGGATTAAAGGTGCGTTTAATCATACGCTCGCCATGAACTTCCAGAATACGTGAGGAAGCAAAGCCGCCCATCAGCGCCTGGCGCACACGTACCGGGTCCGCACCGGCTTTTGAAGCAAATAGCAGGGCTTCAGAAACCGCTTCAATATTGAGCGCCACAATAATCTGATTTGCCACTTTGCAGGTTTGACCATCGCCGTTACCGCCCACGAGGGTGATATTTTTACCGAGCAGTTCAAACAGCGGTTTAACACGTTCAAATACCGCTTCATCACCGCCAACCATAATCGACAACGTCCCTTCACGCGCACCGATTTCACCGCCGGAGACTGGCGCATCGAGATAATCGCCGCCCAGTTCATTCACCTGACGAGCGAAACGCTTAGTTTCAATCGGGGAAATGGAGCTCATATCAACAATGGTTTTGCCCTTCAGCGAGGCTTTGGTACAACCATTTTCACCGAACAGAACTTCTTCAACCTGTGGTGTATCTGGCACCATAATAAAAATGATGTCCGATGCTTCCGTTACCTGGCGCGCAGTTTCAACACTGACGGCACCCAGTGACAGTAATTCATCAGCAACCGGTCCAATGGTTGTGACATGCAGTTGATGACCGGCACGCGCCAGATTAATGGCCATCGGTGTACCCATAATGCCTAAGCCAATAAATCCCAGTTTCATAATTAACCTCTTTTAAATTTCGCTTTTCCTGAATTCAGACAACACGATCCCCTGCCAACTTAGCGGCCTAAAAAAGCATTGCCTGAACAGCGTTACGTTTTAACGGTACGGATCCATCCAGCGTAAACCGGCTTCCGTGGTGGTTTGGGGTTTATATTCACACCCAACCCAACCGTTGTAGTCAGAATTTTCGATTACCTTAAAGAGATAATCATAATTAATTTCTCCGGTTCCCGGTTCGCCGCGATGCGGATTATCGGCAATTTGCAGGTGACCAATTTTATCAGCCCACTGAGTCATGGTGTTGGTTAATTCACCTTCCATCCGCTGCATGTGATAAATGTCATACTGAATTTTCAAATTGCAGCAACCAACATCATCAATCAATTTCAGCGCCTGCCGAGTTCCGGTGAGATGGAAACCAGGAATATCAAAATGGTTAATAGGTTCAATCAGTAATAAAATATCTTCTTTCATCAGCATATTCGCGGCATAACGCAGGTTTTCTACAAGCGTTGCGTGAATCTGTTCACTGCTGAAACCAGCCGGCGTTTTACCGACCAGACAGTTAATTTTTTTATTACCCAGCGCACGGGCATAACGAATCGCTGCTGCTACGCCATCCCGAAACTCTTCTTCACGGCCAGGAATACAGGCAATACCGCGCTCCCCCGCCGCCCAGTCACCCGCCGGTAAATTGTGCAGCGTATGTTCGAGTTTATTACTCGCCAGCACCTGTTTTAATTCTTCAATGTCGTAGTCATAAGGAAACATAAATTCAACGCCGCGAAAACCACACTGCGCAGCTTTCTCAAAACGGGCGAGAAAATCATATTCTCCAAATAACATCGATAAATTAGCAGAGAAACGTAACATTATTTATCTCCCTTATTCATAGTGCATGAAGCAGGTTTCAGTCGGTGCGTCCGCTGCGTTATCGGCGATATCTTCAAATTCCATGACGTTATCCAGTTCGCTGCCCATCGAAATATTGGTCACACGCTCGAGAATAACTTCCACGACTACCGGTACCCGATATTGCGCCATTAAGGCTTTCGCCTGTTCAAAGGCTGGCGCAATATCTTCCGGTTTGAAGACGCGAATCGCTTTACAACCTAAACCTTCCGCTACTTTTACGTGGTCAACACCGTAGCCATTCACTTCACTGGAGTTGATATTCTCGAAAGCGAGTTGCACGCAGTAGTCCATATCAAACGCGCGCTGCGACTGGCGAATCAGCCCCAGATAAGCGTTATTGACCAGTACATGGATGTACGGAATGTTGAACTGTGCGCCAACGGCCAATTCTTCAATCAGGAACTGGAAGTCGAAGTCACCGGAAATCGCCACCACTTTGCGCTCTGGATCAGCGGCACAAACCCCCAGCGCCGCCGGAATGGTCCAGCCCAGCGGGCCTGCCTGCCCACAGTTGATCCAGTGGCGGTCTTTAAAGACATGCAGCATTTGCGCAGCGGCAATTTGCGACAGACCAATGGTGGTGACATAGCAAACATCGCGACCAAAGGCTTTGTTCATCTCTTCATACACGCGCTGCGGTTTCACCGGCACGTTGTCGAAATGGGTTTTGCGCAGCAAAGTGCGTTTGCGCTGCTGGCAGTCGGCGACCCATTCTTTACGACACGGCAGACGACCCGCTTTTTGCATCTCCTGCGCCACTTCAACCAGCAGTGTCAGCGCCGCTTTAGCATCAGAGACAATGCCGAGATCCGGACACAGCACGCGACCAATTTGCGTCGGCTCAATATCGATATGAACGATTTTGCGCCCTTCGGTGTATTTCTCTACCGAACCGGTATGACGGTTAGCAAAACGGTTACCGATACCAAACACCATGTCGGACGCCAGCAACGTTGCGTTACCGTAACGATGCGCGGTTTGCAGACCCACCATCCCGGCCATCAGTTCATGATCGTCCGGGATACAGCCCCAGCCCATCAGCGTTGGGATCACCGGAACGCTGGTCAGTTCAGCAAACTGTTGTAACAGTGCAGCTGCGTCAGCATTAATTACCCCGCCCCCGGCAACAATCACCGGACGTTCGGCCTGGATTAACATTTCTACAGCTTTTTCGATCTGCATACGGCTGGCAGCAGGTTTGTAGACCGGCAGCGGTTCGTACATGTCAGGATCAAACTCGATTTCCGCAACCTGAACGTCGAACGGTAAATCCACCAGTACCGGACCCGGACGACCAGAACGCATCAGGTGAAATGCCTGTTGCAGCACACGAGGCACCAGCGCCGCTTCACGTACTGTAACCGCCATTTTGCTGACCGGCTTGGCGATAGCTTCGATATCAACAGCCTGGAAATCTTCTTTATGCAGACGGGCGCGCGGTGCCTGGCCGGTAATGCACAGAATAGGAATGGAATCAGCAGAAGCGGAATAGAGCGCGGTGATCATGTCCGTGCCCGCAGGACCGGAAGTCCCCAGACATACGCCGATATTTCCTGCCGTTGCGCGGGTATAACCTTCCGCCATGTGCGAAGCACCTTCCACATGACGCGCCAGAATGTGACGAATACCGCCGTGCTTACGCATCGCTGAGTAGAACGGATTGATTGCAGCTCCCGGAACACCGAAGGCGGTGGTGATACCTTCTTTCTCCAGCACATACATTGCCGCGTCAACGGCTCTCATTTTTGCCATTTTATTCCTACCTCTATTTATTGGAAAATTTTTCCAACTTTCAAATTTTGTCAAAAAAACCCGCTCCGCAGAGCGGGATGCGACAGACATTATGGATGTGCTTTCAGTCCCAACGCCGTGCTGATATCGCGGGCGGTGTCTCTGACCAGCTCACCCTGACTGACAAAACGATCTTCTGTCAGTCTTGATGAAGGCCCGGAGATGGAGATAGCGGCAACAACACTACCTACATCATCGTAAATTGCTGAAGCTAAGCAATTCAGACCTACAACATGCTCTTCTTTATCTACGGTATAGCCCAGTTCACGCGCTTGTTCCAGGTCCTTCAGCAAGGTGGGCATATCCACAAGCGTAGTTGGCGTAAACTGCTGCAAACCGGTTTGCAGAATGATGCTCATCAACTCCTCTTCCGCCAGCGGATAAAGCAGCGCTTTGCCCGCACCGGAAGCATGCAGCGGCAGACGACTGCCCAGTGGCGCACACATCCTGACCATTGATTTACACTCTAACTGACCAATTAATACTGCTTCATTGCCGTTACGGATCGCGACATTGACCGTTTCGCCGGAAAGTAACATCAGGCGGCGCATAAACGGCCCGGCGACGGAGAGGACATCGCGGTTATGGATGTACGCCGCACCGACGTTAAAGACACCTAATCCTATATGCCACCAGCCTAATTGACTGTCCTGATAGACAAAATCCGCTGCCTGTAAAACCTTCAGCAAGCGAAAGGTCGTGGAGAGCGGCAAATCCAGATTGAGAGAAATATCGCTAACCGACGAACTTCCCCCACTTTTTTCCAGATATTGCAGAATCGCAATTCCCCGCTCTAACGCCTGTGCGCCCTTCTGTGCCACAGGCTCCGCCTGTCCTGGCCTGCCGCGCCGTCTAACTTCCGTCATACCTACGTTAACTCCGACCTACAAGTGAGCATAAACAATGAACAATTAGTTTATCTTATGCAAGTCGGTTGCAGGCGTCACGCAAAACAGAGTTCCTGTTCAGGAATACTTTCAACATCACAGTTGTCACTGCCGCCGCGATCGATGGTCAGAAAATCGGTGACGCGCTGCCAGGCGAAAAGTGGGTGATGCCAGACGTTACGATGGTAATTCACTCCCTGTTCGCCGTTGGTGATAAACGCCCGCAGGGTTGACAGGTCTGGTTTGTCGTCGCCTAACGCCACGACCACCACAAACACTTCACCTTTCATCGGGATAAAGGCCTGAGTGCCCAGCGGATGACGTTCGAGTTCGTGAATGGTCAGCGGCAGATTCGCCGGTTGCGCGCGGTTAATGCTGATAAGCGTACGGTCTTGCTCAAGAATCTCAACCAGCGCCAAATCGTGGTAACGCTCCACCAGGCCATTGTTAATATGGAAAAAATCCCGTTGCTGAGTTTCGATTACGTCGCCATAAGCACTAAAGGCTTCCTGACTTAACGGTAATACCTGAAGTTTCATCTTTTTGTCCTTGTAACATAATTCCGTTCAACCATCGCCGACCGGTCAGCTTGGTTTCAATAACAGGCAATCTAAAACCTTAAGAGAACAACATCAATACAAAAGTTGGAATATTTTTCCAAAATTAGATTTAGTCCACAAATTGAACAGGGTTATCATGTAAAAATACTGATAAATCAGAGGATAAGAAAATCACGCAACTTGCGGATTTAAAAGGGGATACCTGAAGATGTTCGATCCAGAAACCTTGCGGACTTTCATTGCGGTTGCTGAAACAGGAAGTTTTTCAAAAGCGGCAGAACGATTATGTAAAACCACGGCGACGATCAGTTATCGCATTAAACTTCTGGAAGAGAATACCGGAGTAGCGCTGTTTTTCCGTACGACTCGTAGCGTAACGTTGACAGCGGCTGGCGAGCATCTACTTTCCCAGGCCAGAGACTGGCTGAGCTGGCTGGAAAGTATGCCAAGCGAGCTGCAACAGGTGAATGATGGCGTGGAACGCCAGGTGAATATTGTCATCAACAACCTGCTCTACAACCCCCAGGCCGTCGCCCAGTTGCTGGCGTGGCTGAATGAACGTTACCCCTTTACCCAGTTTCACATCTCCCGACAAATCTATATGGGCGTCTGGGATTCGCTATTGTACGAAGGTTTTTCACTGGCTATCGGCGTCACGGGAACCGAGGCGCTGGCAAATACCTTTAGTCTTGATCCCTTAGGATCGGTGCAATGGCGCTTTGTCATGGCGGCGGATCATCCGCTGGCGAACGTTGAAGAGCCGCTAACAGAAGCGCAGTTGCGGCGCTTTCCGGCGGTCAATATTGAAGACAGCGCCCGCACCTTAACCAAACGCGTCGCCTGGCGATTGCCAGGGCAAAAAGAGATTATTGTTCCTGATATGGAAACGAAAATCGCCGCCCATCTTGCGGGCGTTGGCATTGGTTTTTTGCCAAAATCGCTTTGCCAGTCAATGATCGATAATCAACAACTGGTTAGCCGGGTAATCCCAACGATGCGCCCTCCTTCGCCATTGAGTCTGGCATGGCGCAAATTTGGCAGCGGCAAAGCGGTAGAAGATATTGTGACCTTGTTTACCCAGCGCAGGCCGGAAATCAGCGGATTTTTAGAAATTTTCGGCAACCCACGCAGTTAAAAATCAAGTTTCCTTGCGCGTTGGCGCGTAAAATAGCGCGCAAGCTGATTTGAGGTTCACTTTTAACTATGCAAGAGAGACACACGGAACAGGACTATCGTGCCCTGCTGATTGCTGATACGCCCATTATTGATGTTCGCGCCCCTATCGAGTTTGAGCAAGGCGCAATGCCCGCCGCTATCAATCTGCCGTTAATGAATAACGATGAACGCGCCGCCGTTGGCACCTGCTATAAACAGCAAGGCTCAGACGCAGCGCTGGCGCTGGGGCATAAACTGGTGGCGGGTGAAATTCGTCAGCAGCGCATGGACGCCTGGCGGGCAGCGTGCCTGCAAAATCCGCAAGGTATTCTCTGCTGCGCCCGTGGCGGTCAACGTTCACATATTGTGCAACGCTGGCTGCATGAAGCGGGGATTGATTATCCGCTGGTGGAAGGCGGTTATAAGGCACTGCGCCAGACCGCGATTCAGGCGATCATTGAACTGTCACAAAAACCGATAGTGCTGATTGGCGGTTGTACCGGCAGCGGTAAAACGCTATTAGTGCAACAACAGCCAAACGGTGTTGATCTGGAAGGGCTGGCGCGTCATCGCGGTTCGGCGTTTGGTCGCACGTTACAACCACAACTTAGCCAGGCGAGTTTTGAAAACCTGCTGGCTGCCGAAATGCTAAAAACCGACGCCCGTCAGGATTTGCGCCTGTGGGTGCTGGAAGATGAAAGCCGGATGATCGGTTCGAATCACCTGCCGGAATGTCTGCGCGAGCGAATGACTCAGGCGGCGATTGCGGTGGTAGAAGATCCGTTTGAGATCCGTCTTGAACGCCTGAACGAAGAGTATTTCTTGCGTATGCATCATGATTTTACCCACGCTTATGGCGACGAACAGGGCTGGCAGGAATATTGCGAATACCTGCATCACGGACTTTCGGCGATTAAGCGTCGGCTGGGGTTACAGCGCTATAACGAACTCGCTGCCCAGCTGGATACGGCGCTGACAACGCAACTCACCACCGGCAGCACCGACGGTCATCTGGCCTGGCTGGTGCCGTTACTTAAAGAATATTACGACCCAATGTATCGCTATCAGCTTGAGAAAAAAGCGGAAAAAGTTGTCTTTCGCGGTGAGTGGGCGGAAGTGGCGGAATGGGTTAAGGCGCGGTAATGAGGGACGTATTTGTATTAGTCGCGACTTGATCTGACACATGGCCTTGAAAGGTTGAGAGTTACCGGTTTTGATATGAGTGTCGAATCCTTATCCAAAACAAGAGGTAACTCTCATGCTTCATACTGCCAATCCCGTCATCAAACACAAAGCCGGTTTGCTCAATCTGGCTGAAGAACTCAGCAACGTATCAAAAGCCTGTAAAATCATGGGCGTTTCGCGTGATACGTTTTATCGTTACCGCGAACTGGTCGCTGAAGGCGGTGTGGATGCGCAGATTAATCGTAGTCGCCGCGCTCCTAACCTTAAGAACCGTACCGATGAGGCAACTGAACAGGCTGTTGTTGATTACGCCGTCGCTTTCCCGACACATGGTCAGCACCGGGCCAGCAACGAGCTGCGTAAACAGGGGGTTTTATCTCCGACAGTGGTGTCCGTTCTGTCTGGTTACTCCATAACCTTGAGAATCTCAAAAGACGATACTGAACAAATTTTATCAGGTGACGTTCCGTAAAAAGTTGTATGGAGTTCTCGATGCAGTCGGCGCGACTATCAGTACCCCCGCTGAACCTTGGACTATCGGGCCGCCGTACTGGGGCATGTCACCCTGGCGTGCCGCTGGTTTTCCGCTAATGGTTTATTTCCTCTTTCTTTCCCGGCAAGAATTTATTTTAATCCGGAAGGATTATTTATTTTCAGATAGGGACTCACATTAAACACGTAACATTTTAATTAATGCATGGCTGAATATGTATTACACAATGTCAGATATCGTAAAAGACCAGTGCAATTCTATGTAAACTCTCTGACTGTTCATTTTATTTGTTGTTTCAGGGTCGGAACTCACCCTCAATAAACAACTGAATACGAGTAGATATTCATCGTCTGAGCTATATGGCTTTACACAATAGCCGACATGTCTTTTCTCAGTCAGGAATTTTACTTTTCCTCACTACGAAGTTGACGACTTCGATATGGGATAGACTCTTAATTCAAGCAATTACTCTGCACAAGCATCAGGCAATCCAGCTCCAATATTTGTTATAAAATAATGCGTAACATTAATTTCACCAACAAAAAAAAGGTTTACGCTATCCCCTTGCCCTGGTATTTTACCATATTTACACCACACTTTTTTTGTATCTGGATCATTCTCTGATACGATTTTCGCCACTTGTTCCCTGGCCCTCACCGTCAATGTTTTCTTAAACCTCCCCCCATCATCGATTGTTAGGGAAAAATAAGAAAAAAATAATCATCTTCTACATTTGTGGATATTGATATATCCACCGCTACGTGCGGAAAAAAATCTGGGAGCCATGTAAAAACTCCATCACTTTCTGGTATTGCCATATAGTTTATGTAATGCTTACTTACAAGAGATTCATCTTTGTGTAAATAAAGATAAGTAGTCACGCATAAAAAAACAACGATTATAATAGCAAAAATAAATATTACCATCTTTGAGATGTTACTTGAGATAGCCAGCATCTTGTAAAGCCTTTATCGTTTTTTATGCTCTGGATTAATATAATCAATACATCTATTTGAGCAATCTTGTGTTAATGGACATGTCAACCCATGTTCATTTACAGCCAAGTCTTTTTTATTATCTTCAATCATCTCAGAATGGGATAACTTTACTTTTCTGCCGTACATACCGAACATATTTAACCCGTAATCTCTAATCTCTTTTTCATAACCCAGCCCTTTCGCTGATCGGCTAACACCAGCGTCATTTAATTTAGACACTCGACAAAATGCCATACAATGGAAAAATTGATCAGTCCCACCTAAATTTAATCTCTTCATATCATCATAAGTATCAGATAATATATCCCATGCTCTTTGATGGTTTAGTTGTTCTTTTTTTCGCATTAACGCTACATCTGCAGGACTTAACCCTAATGGATCAATACCATTCACCGGATTCAGCGGATACGCATACAGACTCCATCCCCCCTCCAGCCCTATCGGGTCCTGAGTGATATACCGCCCCTGCAACGGATCGTAGTACCGGTTCCGGTTGTAGTACAGCCCCGACTCCTTATCATACTGCTGCCCCGGCAGCCGGTACGGCTGGTGCAGGTGATGCGGGTTCTCTTCATTCAGCTGGTTGCCCCACTCATCATACTCCCCGCTCCACGCAATGTTTCCATCCGCATCCATCAGCGCCAGCATTATTTACTATGTAGGAAATTCAAAACACATCCATTTTTCTTATTAATTTCTATAATAAATACACCACCCGCAACTTCATAAGGTAACTTTGCTCCCTCAACAACCCAACTATCTGGTAGTTCCGTAATTAAATATGGTTTTTCTTCTTCTGCAATCCGTTCGCCATAGCGATACCTAACATATATTTCAGCTAATTGTATCGCCATTGTTTCAGTTTTTACCGTATTTTTAACAGAGTATTTATCTAAATGTAATTTTTCCACATACCTCATAAAAATAATGTTTTCATCAGAACCGTAAACAGCTGTCTCATTACAGGCAAATAGTATAAAAAATGAAAGCATCGAAAATATTGAACTATATTTCATTGAATCTCCTTATAGGCCCCACTAATAAAAGCACTAAAATTAATCATGATACGGTATGCATACTGAACTCAATCCCGGGACACTATTTCTGATAAAAATATATTCTCCTTTATTATTAAGCGCCTCAAATCGTCCATCAGGTGTTGCGAGATAAAATGCTTCAAGATTATTATCTTTACTTCTTACAAGATTTTTATCGCTACTTGAAAAAAATTCATCAACATAATCGCCATGACTATCTGCACCGTGAGTATGATAAGCAGCAACTCTATCTGTACCTGTGGGACATTTTCTTTTCAGAGGATATGACTCCTTTCTTAAATTATCAGTTTCTGCCTTAGATGCAAAATATTTTCCATTAGTATCTTTACAGACAATACCAGAGTATTCCATATCATTACATAGAGATCTATTCTGCGTTTCTTTCAAAGCATCTAACGCAGCATCTGCAGTACTATCAAATTTACTTGGTCCTATTATACGTGAAAGAACACCACAAACTCCCCCCGTACATGCTCCAGATCTGGCATCATCCCAAGTCTGCAATAATCCCATAGGGTCAATTTGTTGTAGTGGATTTAAAGGATACTGATATAAATTCCATCCCCCTTTCAACCCCATCGGGTCCTGAGTAATATACCGCCCCTGCAACGGATCGTAGTACCGGTGACGGTTATAGTACAGCCCTGATTCCTCATCATGCTGCTGCCCTGGCAGACGGTACGGCTGATACACATGATGCGGGTTCTCCTCATTAAGCTGGTTGCCCCATTCATCATATTCCGCGCTCCACGCCGTATTGCCGTCTTCGCTGATAAGCGCCAGCGGCAGTCCCCGGTGGTCGCAGTGATAAAGATGAGCTTTTCGCGCCGGTGTGTATTCCGGCTCCACCTGTCTGGCCAGTTGCTCCACCGTCAGCCCGCACTGCGCAAGCCACGCCCGGCTTTCACTGCTCACGCGGTCTGCCCGGATTTCTTCCTCCAGTCTGTCCAGCAGCCGCACCAGTTCAGCCGGAAATACCACGCCGTGCCCGTCCTCGCTCCCTTCCTGCTGCAGCTTCTCCGCCAGGCTGCGGCGCTGCGCTTTCTCCCGCTCGCCGTTGTCTGTTTCGATGCGGATGAGCGGCGCGAAGCTCCCCGGCTGATATACCGTCTGGATACGCGTGGTGTCGGTCTGTACCGTCGTCAGCCGGTCGCCGTCCCACCCGTACCACGTCACCTCCGGTTTCCGCGACAGCGACATCCATCCCGTCAGGTCACGCTCGCGACGCCACACCCGTTTCCCTGTCCGGCGACCCAGCGGGTCGTAAAGGTATCGGCTCTCGACCAGCGGCTCCTCATATTGGATACGGATGTAATGGACCAGGCGGTGCAGGCTGTCGTAATGGTAGTGATGGGTGCGCTCGTCGTCCGTCCGTATCACACCCGCCGGGATGCGGTCCGTCTTCTCCGTCAGTCTGCCGTATTCATCGTAGTGGTAAACATAGTGCGCATCCTTCGCGATGCGGTTATCCGGCCACACTGTGAGGGTACTGTCCGGGTGCAGCTCCGGGTCCGGCAGCCGGTTGCCCGCCGGGTCCGTGGCATACGGGATGCGGATGTCCAGGTCCGGTGCGAGGGTGCGCACGCTCTCCAGCCTGCCCGTGGCACTGTAGCCGTATTCCCGCGTCTGTCGCGGGCCGCTGATGCGCACCAGGTCGCCGTTGTCATTCCACCCGTAGTCACGGTCATACACCAGGCTGTTCAGGTGCTGGCTCTGTAACTGGCCTGCGGGGGTGTATGTGCTGGTCAGTTCATATGCGGCATTACTGCCTGCCCTGCTGCCGAAGCTGCGCACCGTCTCCCGGTGCAGCCTGTCCCGCGTATACTCGACCAGCGGCGTCCCGCCCAGCTTCATGCCCGCCAGGTAACCGCTGCCGTAGGTCAGCCACTCCACCGGCGGCAGGCTGTCCGGCGTGACGCGGTTTGCCAGCCCCTGTTCGTTGTATGCGTGTTTCGTCTCATGCTGCCACAGCAGTTCCCCCGTCTCCGGGTTCTCCACCGTCTGCCGTTCGCCCGTCAGGCGGCCCTTATCGTCGTAGCCGTAGTGGACAGCGACACGGTGGCCTTCGCTCAGGTGGCTGATGTCTCTCAGCCAGCCGTGGCCGTCATACTGCCACTGCTCTGCCGGGTCGCCGTTCACCGTCCGGTGCGTGATGCGGTCCGACGCATCGTAGTGCCAGAGGGTGACAAGCCCCTCATCTTCACTCTGCGTGAGTTTTCCGGTCAGGTCATAATGATAACGTTGCGTCCGCCCGTCAAAGCCGCCCTGCTGTACCAGCCGGTCCAGCGCATCGTAACTGAAGACGCTGTGGCTGCCGTTCTCGTTGGTCAGGCTGATGACACGTCCGGCAGCATCGTACTCCATACTGCGCGTCAGCCCGCCCTGCGTGGTGCTGACCGCCTTTCCCCACGCATCGTACTGTGTCTCGCTCCGGTTGCCGTCCGGGGTGATAACGGCAGTCAGGTCGCCTGCGGCGTTGTATTCATACCGCGTTTCACGGCCCTGTGCGTCTTTCACCGAGGTTAACCGGCCACGGTTGTCATAGCGGCGGTAAAGGCTGATGCCTTCCTCGCGGTGGACCGCCGTCATCTGGCCGAAGCGGTCGTATTCATAACGGGTCTGGTAGCCCGAGCAGTCGGTGAACGCCAGCAACTGCCCGTAGCGGCTCCAGGTCATCTGCCGGGTGCTGCCCGTCGCATCTGTTGTCGTCGCCGGTAACTCACTGTGCGCGTCATCGTAGCGGTAGCGTACTGTCTCCCCGCTGCGCGATGTCTCCGATACCAGCCTGCCCGGTTCATCATATTCCCGGCGGCTCTCCAGCCCGTCCGGGGACACCACCGCCGTCAGCTGGTTCCCGTCGTTATAGTAAAATTTCGTCTCCCGCCCGTCCGGTGTGGTGATGTCCGTGATATCGCCGGACACCACATTCAGACCGTACTCTGTCCGCCGTCCCGCCGCGTCCGTCTGCGCCGTGAGCCTTCCTGCCGCGTCATACCCGCTGCGCGTGACGCTGCCGTCCGCCAGTTCTTTTTTCACCACCCGTTTCAGCCCGGCCCCGCCCTCTGTATGCAGCACCTCACGCCGGTTCAGGCTGTCGGTGACGGTGATGCGGTCCTGCTCATAAAGATAGCGGTAGCTTAACCCTGCCGGGTTCAGTTGCTCCACCACCCGCCCCGTATCGTCGTAGCGGTAGCGCATCTCCGGCCTTCCCGCGTAACGGTGCGCCACCATCCGGCCCGGGTGCTGCGCGTCATACGTGAAAGCGCGCACCTGCGTATTGCTGCGGTCATATACCGCCAGCAGTTCACCGGCTTCCGTATACGTGTACCGCGCCAGTGGCGCACCGGGCAGGCTTTCCGGGTATGCCGGGTCGTGCATCAGCCACACCGCCGAAAGACGGATGCCCCTGTCGGGGCCGTATTCGGTACCGGGCAGTGTGTCGGGGAACGCTGAGGCTGAGAGAGGGCGGGGTGTGTCAGGGGAAGATAAGGAAGCGGTGCGCTGTTTACGGGCCTCTTCCGCACGCTGCGCCTGCGTGGTCAGCACCAGACGGAACTCCCGCCCGGCACCGTCCGTCACGCCGGTGATTTCCCCGGCCAGGTCACCGGCGGCCTCACGCCGGTACGTCAGCGTCCGCCCGAAGCGGTCTGCCAGCCCGGTAAGCACCCGGTACGGCGGCAGCGGCGCTGGCAGTACGTCCTCAGCACCCGGCACCAGCTCTGACCACCCCAGTATCCACCACGGCCCCTGTGCGCTGTTGGTCGCCAGGTAAAGATGCGGGCTTAACCGGATATCCGGCGGCAGCGCCCCCCACAGCCGCGCCAGCGTATGGCCGTCCGGCTGTGCTGCCTTACCACCGCGCACCAGCCACATTGACTCACTGCGGCTGTACACCGCCTCCCCCGGCAGCAGCGGCTCAAAGTGAATGCTCCGCCCGCCGTTGTCGTTGAGTATCAGTCCGTCATCACGTAGCTGTAAGCGGATATCAGAAGGCGCTTTCCAGCCGGGGCCGAAAACGCCCACCGGTGCAGGCGTCTTCGTCCGGTAGCTGCTGTAGGTGCGGGAGAGAATGAACGGCAGCGGGCCGGGCAGCGCAAGGTCCGTCTCGCCGGGCAGCACCTTCGCCCCCAGCAGCGGATTTACCGGGTTGCCCGAAGTCATCCCGCCCGGACACACCGAGCACGCCACGCCGGTGGGCGCGCCAATTCTTACACCTGCCGAACCCTGGACAATGGGACCGCCATACTGAGTCATATCTCCCTGACGCGCCGCTGGTTTTCCGCTCATATAAAGTGCCCTTTTAGTTATTGTTCATATCCCTGTGTTAGCAACAAAAAAAATAAAATGACACACAAGACCAGCTAATGTATTTATATATTTTTCACATAAACTTATTTGTTCTCAATCAACAACAACTGTTATTACAGGTCACTTTCAATATTTTATTAAACTAAAGTTTTTAGCACAGATGAATTCATCATCAACAAATTCACTATATGGATAATATCCATTCAACGCATATGATTTATGATTTTATTAGTCTGAGTTATTTTTGTAGGGCTATATTTAAAATTATTAAACCCCACCGATTCAGATTAATATCGCAATAGAAAGATAGGAAATCACCAATTCAATAACATCATCAATGAAACATATTGTAGAATTAATTTAAACAAGGCGTTCCATTCAACCAGAACGCCCCTTATTTACTCTCATCACCCCGCAAACTGCCTGAACAGCGCCTTACCCTTAACCAGTCGCGCACCCAGCCAGCCGCCGAAAAGCGACAGCAGCAGCGCACCGCTGCACGGCAGAACAATCCACAATCGCCAGTCTGGCTCCCACGGAAAATCAAACACTTTCGCCTGCAACACTGCCAGTGCCGTTTCCGCACCAATTGCGGCCACCAGGCCGGAAACAAACCCAAGCATGGCGAACTCACACCACAATGTCGTGCGCAGCAGTTTTTTCCCCGCACCGAGTGTGCGCCATACCACCAGCTCCTGATGACGCTGGCGCATTCCCACCTGCACCTGTGCCAGCAACAGCAACATACCGCAGGCGGTGACCAGCACCACCATCACCTCCAGCGCCCGACTTACCTGCTCCAGCACCTGACCGACCTGTTTTAAAATCGCGCCAATATCTAACAGGCTAATGGTCGGGAACTGGCGGTTGAGTTGCGTCAACATGCCGTTGCCATTCTCCCAGCGGAAACTGGTAAGCCAGCTCTGCGGTTGCCCGTCTAATGCCCCTTCCGGGAAAATAAAATAGAAATTAGGCCGCAGACTTTCCCAGTCCACTTTGCGCAGGCTGGTCACTTTAGCGCGGAACTCCTGGGTATCGCCCATAAAAGTCACGGTATCACCGAGGGCAACGTTTAAGCGTTTCGCCAGCCCCTCTTCCATCGACACTTCATCGGCTTTTGGCGGCCAGTTACCGGCGACAATCGGATTATGATCGGGCCGCGTATTTTGCCAGGTAAGATTGAGTTCGCGATTAAGCGCCTCATCTTCATTACCTTCTGTCGGCTTATCGTTAATCGCCGTCAGCCGCGCCCGCACTACCGGATAAAATGATTCCGGGACTATATGATGTTCCGCGAGGAACGCTTTTAGCGGTGCTACCTGTTCTGTGGCGATGTTAATTAAAAAGTAGTTCGGGCTTTCTGGCGGTAGCTGCTGCTGCCAGCGGTCGAGCAGATCGCCACGCAATACCAGCAACAGCGCCAGCAGCATAAAGGAGAGCGAAAATGCCGAAAGCTGACTTAACGTTGACCACGGCTGACGTAACAGGCGGCTAACCGCCAGGCGCAGAGGCAGCGATTTCAGCGTCATGCGGCGAAGTACATTCAGCAGCATCCAGCCCAGCACACCGCACAGCAAAGCCAGTACTACCGCGCCCGCCAGCACCGCCCAAAGCAGCATGCTGCCACCCATTAATCCGGCGAGCAGCAGCACAACCACCACACTGACAATCGGCAGATAAAACTTCAGCGGCCAGACGTTCGCTACCACATCATTACGTAATACGCGTAAAGGCTGCGTTGCCAGCAACAAGCGGTATGGTCGTAGCCCCACCAGCAGCGAGATGACCGTCATGGTGCCAAGCGCCCACAGCCACGGCCAGAGGCTGGCTGGCGGTAGTGCAGCAGGCAGAACGGGCTTGAGCAGCACCATCAACACGTTTTCGAACAACAGACCTATGGCCCCACCGGTAACGGCTGAAAGCGTCAGCACCATCAACCACTGACCGACGATTAGCTTACGCAGTTGCGCTCGCCCTGCCCCCAGCGTTTTGAGGATCGCCACCAGATCGTAGCGACTGCGACAGTAATGATTCATCGCTACCGCCACCGCTGCCACTGCCAGCAGCAAGGTCAGAAGCGCCGAAAGCAGCAGGAACTGTTGCGAGCGTTCCATCGATCGCCCCAGCGCGCCTTCGTCCTGTTCCAGACCGTACCAGCGTTGTTCGGGTTTAAGCTGAGGTAACAACCATTTCTCATAGCCGTCGAGCTGGTTCTCGTTGCCGCCGAATTTATAACGCCAGGTGACCCGACTCCCCGGCTGCACGGCTCCGGTTTTATCGACATCCGCCAGATTCATCATCAGACGCGGAGCCATCTGGAAGGGGTTAAAACCGGAATCCGGTTCCTGAATCACTTCTCCGGCAATCCGCAAGGTGGCATCGCCCACGTCAATGGTGTCGCCCGTTTTCAGGTTAAGCAGTGCCATCAGGCGTGGGGCCAGCAATACGCTGCCCGCCTGCGGTTTCAGGCCAGGGGGATTAGTTTGCAGATCTCCATACATCGGGTAGATATCATCCACCGCTTTGACGTTCGCCAGCTGCGGTGTGTCGCCTGCAAAGGTCATTGTGGCGAAAGTCAGCTGCTTGCCGACTTTCAGGCCGCGCTTTTGCGCTTCCTCCAGCCACGCTTGCGGCACTTCGCGTGAACTGCGCAACGCCCGATCGCCCGCCATAAACTCACGGCTTTGCTGGCTTAAGCCCTTCTCCATGCGATCGCTGATATTGCCCAGCGCCAGCACGCAGGCCACCGCCAGGCTTAGCGCCAGCCAGACAATTAATAGCGACGGCGAACGCCATTCGCGCCAGAACCAACGTGCAATCATGCTTCCTCCTGCAACTGCCCGTTCACCAGCCGTAAGCAGCGGTCGCAGCGTGCCGCCAGTTGCAGGTCGTGGGTCACCATAATCAACGTGGTGCCATGTTCACGGTTGAGGGAAAACAGCAGGTCGGCAATTTTATCGCCCGTCTGGCGGTCAAGGTTGCCGGTGGGTTCGTCGGCAAACAGCACATCAGGTCGACCATTAAAGGCTCGTGCCAGCGCCACTCGTTGCTGTTCACCGCCGGAAAGCTGTGCCGGAAGATGATCCAGACGTTTACCCAGCCCTAACTGTTCGAGCAACGCTTTCGCCCCGTTACGACTTTCCGCGCTACTCTCACCGCGCAGCAGAGCCGGAAGCTCGACGTTTTCCAGCGCGTTAAGGGTAGGAATTAACATAAATGACTGAAAAACAAAGCCGACGTGCTTCGCGCGCAACTTTGCCCGCGCTTCTTCGTCCATATTATGTAGCGGTTGTCCCACCAGACTCACTTCGCCACTGCTGCCGTCATCAAGCCCGGCGAGGATCGCCAGCAAGGTTGACTTACCCGATCCCGACTCGCCCACCAGTGCGATGGTCTCGCCACGTTTGACAACCAGCTCAACTCCGGTGAGGATGGAGAGTTCATGCTCCCCCTGACCGACGGACTTCTTAAGATGATGAACTTCAACAATGTTTTCCGCTGGCATTTGCCCTTCCTGTTCCTGGTCCTGTTAACCTTCCGTGCCGCCGCAGCGGACACGTTATTGATTCTGGGTGATAGCCTGAGCGCCGGGTATCGAATGTCTGCCAGCGCGGCCTGGCCTGCCTTGTTGAATGATAAGTGGCAGAGTAAAACGTCGGTAGTTAATGCCAGCATCAGCGGCGACACCTCGCAACAAGGACTGGCGCGCCTTCCGGCTCTGCTGAAACAGCATCAGCCGCGTTGGGTGCTGGTTGAACTGGGCGGCAATGACGGTTTGCGTGGTTTTCAGCCACAGCAAACCGAGCAAACGCTGCGCCAGATTTTGCAGGATGTCAAAGCCGCCAACGCTGAACCATTGTTAATGCAAATACGTCTGCCTGCAAACTATGGTCGCCGTTATAATGAAGCCTTTAGCGCCATTTACCCCAAACTCGCCAAAGAGTTTGATGTTCCGCTGCTGCCCTTTTTTATGGAAGAGGTCTACCTCAAGCCACAATGGATGCAGGATGACGGTATTCATCCCAACCGCGACGCCCAGCCGTTTATTGCCGACTGGATGGCGAAGCAGTTGCAGCCTTTAGTAAATCATGACTCATAAAGCAACGGAGATCCTGACAGGTAAAGTTATGCAAAAATCGGTCTTAATTACCGGATGTTCCAGTGGAATTGGCCTGGAAAGCGCGCTCGAATTAAAACGCCAGGGTTTTCATGTGCTGGCAGGTTGCCGGAAACCGGATGATGTTGAGCGTATGAACAGCATGGGATTTACCGGCGTGTTGATCGATCTGGATTCGCCAGAAAGTGTTGATCGCGCAGCCGACGAAGTGATCGCCCTGACCGATAATTGTCTGTATGGGATCTTTAACAATGCCGGATTCGGCATGTATGGCCCCCTTTCCACCATCAGCCGTGCGCAGATGGAACAGCAGTTTTCCGCCAACTTTTTCGGCGCACACCAGCTCACCATGCGCCTGTTACCCGCGATGTTACCGCACGGTGAAGGGCGTATTGTGATGACATCATCGGTGATGGGATTAATCTCCACGCCGGGTCGTGGCGCTTACGCGGCCAGTAAATATGCGCTGGAGGCGTGGTCAGACGCGCTGCGCATGGAGCTACGCCACAGCGGAATTAAAGTCAGCCTGATCGAACCCGGTCCCATTCGTACTCGCTTCACCGACAACGTCAACCAGACGCAAAGTGATAAACCAGTCGAAAATCCCGGCATCGCCGCCCGCTTTACGTTGGGACCGGAAGCGGTGGTGGACAAAGTACGCCATGCTTTTATTAGCGAGAAGCCGAAGATGCGCTATCCGGTAACGCTGGTGACCTGGGCAGTAATGGTGCTTAAGCGCCTGCTGCCGGGGCGCGTGATGGACAAAATATTGCAGGGGTGAGTTGAAGCGCGCGCTTAAGCCCCCATGTCAAAGAAAATATCGACAACAGAGAGCGACTCCATGTCCGTAGAAAATATTGTCAACATTAACGAATCTAACCTGCAACAGGTTCTTGAACAGTCGATGACCACTCCGGTGCTGTTCTATTTTTGGTCTGAACGTAGCCAGCACTGTTTGCAGTTAACCCCGATCCTGGAAAGCCTCGCGGCGCAGTACAACGGGCAATTTATTCTGGCGAAGCTGGACTGCGACGCGGAGCAGATGATTGCCGCCCAGTTTGGTCTGCGCGCGATTCCGACCGTGTATCTGTTCCAGAACGGGCAACCGGTAGATGGCTTCCAGGGGCCGCAACCGGAAGAGGCGATCCGCGCCCTGCTGGATAAAGTGCTGCCGCGCGAAGAAGAGCTGAAAGCGCAGCAGGCGATGCAACTGATGCAGGAAGGCAATTACACCGATGCCCTGCCATTGCTGAAAGACGCCTGGCAGTTGTCGAATCAGAACGGGGAGATCGGCCTGCTGCTGGCAGAAACGCTGATTGCGCTGAACCGTTCTGAAGATGCGGAAGCGGTGCTGAAAACCATTCCGTTGCAGGATCAGGACACCCGCTACCAGGGGCTGGTGGCGCAAATCGAACTGCTGAAGCAGGCGGCTGATACGCCGGAAATTCAACAGTTGCAACAGCAGGTGGCGGAGAATCCAGAAGATGCCGCACTGGCGACGCAACTGGCTCTGCAACTGCACCAGGTTGGGCGCAATGAAGAGGCGCTGGAGTTGCTGTTCGGGCATCTGCGTAAAGATCTCACCGCCGCAGACGGTCAGACGCGTAAAACGTTCCAGGAGATCCTCGCTGCACTGGGTACGGGTGATGCACTGGCGTCGAAGTATCGCCGCCAGCTGTATGCATTGTTGTATTGATATTCCGTTGATCGGCACATGAACCACAACGCCGGATGCGATGCTGCGCATCCGGCATCGTATTATTTCTTCTTCAATTGCGTCACCACCAACTGGTGGCGCGAATTATAAAACTTACGATAGGTTAAATAGCAGGCAATAATGGTCGACAAGCTGGCGGTTGAGAGCAGCATAAAGGTCACCATAATCTGATATTTAATCGCCTTCACCGGATCAATCCCGGCAAATATCAGCCCGGACATCATTCCTGGTAAACTCACTAAGCCAACCGTTTTTGCTGAATCGACCGTCGGAATTAAAGCCGCGCGAATACTGTCGCGAATCAATATCGCTGAAGCCTGCTTCGGCGTCGCACCAAGACTCAGTTTCTCCTGAATCTGTTGCTGTTCGCTAATGACCCGTTGCCCTAAATTGTTGTAACACAACCCCACCGCTACCATGGCGTTACCGGCAATCATCCCGGCGATAGGGATCACCTGCATCGGGATAAATTCAATCGACCCTGAGAGAATCAGCACCGCCAGGGTAATTCCCGCCCCGACCGTAATGGCAACAAACGATGAGATAAAAGCTTTAGCAATATATTTACTGCGTTTTTGCGCGTTCCACGCCGCATTAAAGCAGATAAATAACACCATCAATAATGTCAGGCTGGCATCATCCACGCTGAAAATATACTTCAGCACATAGCCGACAATAATCAGCTGAATTATCGCTCGCCCGACGCTCCAGAGAATATCTTTCTCCAGCGCCAGTTTTTCTTTATGGCTAATTAAGATTGCCACCACCACCAGCATTAATGCCAGTGCTAATGATTCGTTAGTAATATTATGCGAGTTCATAGCGTGCTTCCTGCATTTCTCCGGCATGCGGTTGCAGTGTAATCACTTTATCCGCATGATTAATTTCGTCTTTATCGTGTGTCACCCACAGCACGGCAATATTTTGCTCGCGCACATAACGATGGATCATCTCATTGACGTTATGTTTATTACTTTCATCCAGCGCACTGGTTATTTCATCCAGCAATAAAACCTTCGGCATAAATTGCAGGTTACGAATCAATGAGATGCGTTGTTTTTCACCACCAGATAGCTCGGCGATATCCTTCGTCAAAATGCTGTCCGGCAAAGCGAAGCGTTCGAGAAAATCGAGAAAAATGGCCGGGTCAGGCTGCTGGTTACGGATCTGCCAGGGAAAGATCAGATTATCGTATACCGTATCGCCAAACAGCGTCGGTGTCTGGGCGCAGTAAGAGACTTGCTGGCGGTAGATTTCTGGCTTTAGTGTGCTGACATCCTCCCCTTCAAACAGTAACGTTCCGCTGGTTGGGCTGATCAATGAAGCAACTATTTTTAGCAGCGTACTTTTGCCACAACCAGAAGGACCGGTAATTAACTTAAATTCGCCAGCACGCAGCGAAAAATTGATGTTATTAAGAATCTTCGTATCACCCGCCAGATATCCTACGTTTTGTAGCTGAAGCAAAGGACTATTTTCCTGCATCGCTGTTCCCTTTTTCTGATTTTTACTAAAAACAGTTTATCCTTCGCAGGAATAAGGGGGAACTCTCTTTCAGTAATCAGGTATAATTTGTTTAATCAAGCAGCAATTTTGCTGATTATGGACGGTACAACAGGAGGTTTTTCCGATGCTTATCTTTATCCCGATTCTCATTTTTGTCGCGCTGGTCATTGTCGGCGCGGGCGTCAAAATCGTGCCGCAGGGCTATCAATGGACGGTAGAACGTTTTGGTCGCTATACCAAAACGTTACAGCCGGGGCTCAGTCTGGTGGTGCCGTTTATGGATCGCATTGGTCGCAAGATCAATATGATGGAGCAAGTGCTCGATATCCCTTCCCAGGAAGTTATCTCGAAAGATAACGCCAACGTTACCATCGACGCAGTCTGTTTTATTCAGGTGATTGACGCGCCGCGCGCGGCTTATGAAGTCAGCAATCTGGAGCTGGCGATCATCAACCTGACCATGACTAACATCCGTACCGTGTTGGGTTCAATGGAACTTGACGAAATGCTCTCTCAGCGCGACAGCATCAACTCACGCCTGCTGCGTATTGTCGATGAAGCCACCAACCCGTGGGGGATTAAAGTCACCCGTATTGAAATTCGCGACGTGCGCCCACCGGCAGAGCTTATCTCTTCAATGAACGCGCAGATGAAAGCGGAACGTACCAAACGCGCTTACATTCTTGAAGCGGAAGGGATCCGTCAGGCGGAAATCCTCAAAGCCGAAGGTGAAAAACAGTCGCAAATCCTGAAAGCGGAAGGCGAACGTCAGTCGGCGTTTTTACAGGCTGAAGCGCGTGAACGTTCCGCTGAAGCAGAAGCCCGCGCCACCAAAATGGTGTCTGAAGCCATCGCCTCCGGTGATATTCAGGCGGTGAACTACTTCGTAGCGCAGAAATACACCGAAGCGTTACAGCAGATCGGTTCCTCCAGTAACAGCAAAGTAGTGATGATGCCATTAGAGGCCAGCAGCCTGATGGGGTCGATTGCCGGGATTGCCGAGCTGGTGAAAGACAGCGCCAACAAACGGACTCAGCCATGATGGAGTTAATGGTCGTTCATCCACATATTTTCTGGCTCAGTCTCGGCGGTTTGCTGCTGGCAGCCGAGATGCTGGGCGGAAATGGTTATTTGTTGTGGAGCGGCGTGGCAGCGGTGATTACCGGCCTGGTGGTCTGGCTGGTGCCGCTGGGTTGGGAGTGGCAAGGGGTAATGTTTGCCATCCTGACGCTGCTCGCCGCCTGGCTGTGGTGGAAATGGTTGTCGCGGCGGGTGCGCGAACAAAAGCACAGCGATAGTCATTTAAACCAGCGCGGGCAGCAGCTGATTGGCCGACGTTTTGTGCTGGAATCTCCGCTGGTCAACGGGCGCGGTCATATGCGCGTCGGTGACAGTTCATGGCCTGTCAGCGCCAGCGAGGATCTCGGTGCAGGTACGCATGTTGAAGTCATTGCGATAGAAGGGATAACCCTACATATCCGAGCCGTCTCGTCTTAATCACCCTGCCCGATGATGACAGCAGCCGGAGAGATTTTCGATAATCGGGCAGTCGGCGCTGTCATCGCCAGGGCAGGCATTCGCCAGTGCCAGCAGCTGGTCGCGCATGGATTGCAGCTCCTCAATGTGTCGTTCGATCTCCGCCACCTTCTCCAGCGTGCGCCGTTTGACGTCGGCGCTGTGCCGCTGCGGGTCGTTAAACAGATTCACCAGCTCGCCGCTCTCTTCCAGGTTAAAGCCCACCTGCCGTGCCTGGCGCAGTAAGGTCAGTTCGTTGAGATGCTGCTGCGTGTAGGTGCGATAACCGTTTTCGCTGCGCATCGGCGGCGTCACCAGCCCCTTCTCTTCATAGAAGCGAATGGCTTTGCTGGTCAGGCCGGTAATTTTTGCTACATCGCTGATGTTCATCGTTCGCGCAACGCCTCCTGTGCTTTGTTAAAGGGTTTCAACAGATATTCAAGCACGTTTTTTTGCCAGTGCGAATATCGACCGCCACCACAATAATACAGGAAGTACTGCGCACAGAGAGATGTTATACGGTTTTATTGCGCTTCATGACCATTGCCACAATAAGGCTGAGTAAGAGTGAGCCAATAATCCATATCAACGCACGGCTACCCTGGGACCACAGGCTGTAGATAAAGCCAACGATCACCAACAACATCACCAACGTACCAACGATAAGAATCGGCAACGAGGCGTGAATATCATGACGCAGGCGGATCGCCACCACAAACACCGCCAGGTAGCAAATCAAAAAGGTGGCGCTGGCAACACTGGCGAGTGAGCCTAAATTTAGCGCCGCCGTCATCAGCATAATCAACACCACGACAATGATGTTGCCCCAGGTACTCTGCCGCCACAGGGATTTATTCATTAGCTTCGGCAGTTCGCGTTCGCTGCCCATGTTGTCCATGATGTTAAACACGGCGAACAGGTTCGCGTTAATGGCTGAAGCCGTCGCCAGTAAAGCGCCGATGACGACGATCACATAACCCACATGTCCGAGCAGCGGAGAAGCAGCCTGCGCTACGGCGGTATCGGCATATTTTTCTAACTCTAATGCCGATACATCGCTAAGCAAAACCAGTGCCAGCGAGATATAAAGCAACGTGGTAACGCCAATCGCCACCAGAAACGCCCGCGGCATAATGACCTGCGGATCTTTCACTTTATCCGCCGCGTTCGCCATCATGCCAAAGCCCGCATAGGCAAGGAAGGTTATCCCGATACAGGAGAAGAACGCACCGGAGCTGGGGGGCGCAGAGACGGAAATATGCGCCGGTTGCAGCGACCAGACACCGGCAATAATCAGCAATAACAGGATCATCATTTTAATGCCGACGAGGATCACTTCCAGCCGCCCTACCGCATGGTTGCTTAAGGAGTTGAAAAGCGTCATCACCGCAATGATCCCCAACGCGTAGAGCAAAATAAGGTGCTCCTCCTGGCTGCCTTCATGCAAAAACTGCACGGCATAAGCGCCAAAAGCACGGGCGACCATGGCGATGCTCACCGCCAGCGTCAACAGGTACAGTAACGAGAGCGCCAGCGAAAAGACGCCGTTGCCTAATCCGCGACGAAAGAAGTCGATAATGCCGCCATTGCTGGGATAGCTCGCCCCCAGACGCGCATAGGCATAACCGGAAAACATCGCCACAATACCGCCAAAAGCAAAGGCGACCCAGGTCGAGGCTTCCATTAGCAATGCAGCCTGCCCCAGCAGCGCGAAGATCCCCGCCCCCACCATTGCCCCAATGCCGATGGAAACGACGTTCCATAGACCGAGAGGTTTGTTACCGTTATTACCTTCCGTGTTCATCATGATCAGCCCTTAAACACGTTATAGCCGAGTTGCTTAGCGACCGATGCCACCATTTTTTGACCGCGAACACTGTTGCCTTCTTCGTCCAGCGGTGGTGAGAACGCGGCAATTCCCATCACGCCAGGGACGACCGCCAGAATACCGCCACCTACACCGCTTTTGCCCGGTAAACCAACGCGATACGCCCAGTCACCGGAGCGACCATACAGCCCTTCCATCATCATTTCGGCCAGAATGTACGGCACGTTGTCGGCCTGAAGAACGCGTTTATGCGTCAGCGGATTCACACCACCCGCCGCCAGCGTCGCGCCAAGCGTTGCCAGTTCAACAGTATTGAGGAGCGTGGAGCACTGACGGGTGTACACGTCACAGGCTTCCATTGCATCACAATAGAGATATCCGGCGGAGTACAGCAGCCAGGCAATGGCCCGGTTATGGAAGTTGGTTGTTTGTTCCGACTGGTTGACTTCATCAGAGAGCGCTACCTGCTCACCAGCCAGTTGCTGTTGGATATGTAAAATTCGCTGCCAGCGTTGTTCAACATTTTCAGCGTTAATCAGGCTGGTGGTGGCAATGGCGCCAGCATTTACCAGTGGCGAAAGCGGTTTGCCGCCATGCAACTCTAAGGCGATAACTGAGTTAAAGGGCAATCCGGTCGGGTCAGCGCCAATTTTGTCCTGTACCGCCTGCGGGCCGACATCCTCTAACGCAAGGGCTAACGTACAGACTTTCGAGATGGATTCCAGCGCAAAGCGGTAATCACTATCACCCGCGCGATAGATGTTGCCATCGCAGGTCACAATAGCCACTGCTGCCAGTTGACTAGGTACATTCGCCAGAAAGGGAATGTAGTCGGCATTTTGTCCGCCGTTAAGTGAGTGAAATTGGGTGTAAGCCTGATCCACTGCCTGCTGTAATTTGTTTGCATCTAACATCTTTTGTTAACTCCTTTTTATAGATGCGGGAGGTAATTCCTCACCCCGGTGCCGATTTTCAGGCATCTTGATTTAACTTAGCACCCGCAACTTAACTTCAGGAAAACAAAGAGATAAATGTCTAATCCTGATGCAAATTGAGCCAATTTTTTAATCTTTACGGACTTTTACTCGCCTGGTTTATTAATTTCTTGACCTTCCCCTTGCTGGAAGGTTTAACCTTTATCACAGCCAGTCAAAACTGTCTTAAAGGAGTGTTTTATGTCACAAATTATCGACCTGACCCTGGACGGCCTGTCCTGCGGTCACTGCGTTAAACGCGTGAAAGAAAGTCTCGAACAGCGCCCGGATGTGGAACAAGCGGATGTGTCTATCACTGAAGCGCACGTTACCGGGACTGCCAGTGCAGAACAGCTGATCGAAACCATCAAACAAGCGGGTTATGACGCATCTGTAAGCCACCCAAAGGCTAAACCGCTGGCGGAGTCATCAATCCCGTCGGAAGCACTGACAGCGGTTTCTGAGGCGCTTCCGGCAGCGACCGCCGATGACGATGACAGCCAGCAGTTGCTGCTGAGCGGCATGAGCTGCGCCAGCTGTGTCACCCGCGTACAAAATGCGCTGCAAAGCGTACCGGGCGTCACTCAGGCACGGGTAAACCTGGCGGAGCGTACTGCGCTGGTGATGGGCAGTGCCTCCCCACAAGATTTAGTGCAGGCGGTGGAAAAAGCGGGCTACGGTGCGGAAGCGATTGAAGATGACGCTAAACGCCGCGAGCGCCAGCAAGAAACCGCCGTAGCTACGATGAAGCGCTTCCGCTGGCAGGCAATTGTTGCACTGGCTGTGGGTATCCCGGTAATGGTCTGGGGGATGATCGGCGATAACATGATGGTCACCGCTGACAACCGCAGCTTGTGGTTAGTTATCGGCCTGATAACCCTGGCAGTGATGGTTTTCGCCGGCGGCCATTTTTACCGCAGTGCATGGAAAAGCCTGCTGAACGGTGCAGCGACGATGGATACGCTGGTGGCGCTGGGAACGGGTGTGGCGTGGCTCTATTCGATGAGCGTCAACCTGTGGCCGCAGTGGTTCCCGATGGAAGCGCGGCATCTTTACTATGAAGCCAGTGCGATGATTATCGGTCTGATTAATCTCGGCCATATGCTGGAAGCGCGCGCACGTCAGCGTTCTTCTAAGGCGCTGGAGAAATTACTCGATTTAACCCCACCGACGGCGCGCCTGGTTACTGACGAAGGTGAAAAAAGCGTGCCTCTGGCGGAAGTGCAGCCAGGTATGTTGCTGCGCCTGACGACCGGCGATCGCGTGCCGGTAGATGGCGAGATTACCCAGGGCGAAGCATGGCTGGATGAAGCGATGCTGACGGGCGAACCAATCCCGCAGCAAAAAGGCGAAGGCGAAAGCGTCCATGCCGGGACAGTGGTACAGGACGGTAGCGTGCTGTTTCGTGCCAGTGCGGTTGGCAGCCATACCACGCTGTCACGGATCATTCGCATGGTGCGCCAGGCCCAGAGCAGCAAGCCAGAAATCGGTCAGCTGGCGGATAAAATCTCAGCCGTATTTGTACCTGTGGTGGTGGTGATTGCGCTGGTCAGTGCGGCAATCTGGTACTTCTTTGGTCCGGCACCGCAAATTGTTTATACCCTGGTGATTGCCACCACGGTACTGATTATCGCCTGTCCGTGTGCGCTGGGGCTGGCGACGCCGATGTCGATTATTTCCGGCGTCGGGCGGGCGGCTGAGTTTGGCGTGCTGGTGCGGGACGCCGACGCGCTGCAACGCGCCAGTACACTCGATACCGTCGTGTTCGATAAAACCGGGACGCTGACCGAAGGGAAGCCGCAGGTTGTCGCAGTGAAAACGTTTGCTGATGTTGATGAAGCGCAGGCATTGCGTCTGGCGGCGGCACTGGAGCAAGGTTCCAGCCATCCGCTGGCACGGGCGATCCTCGATAAAGCAGGTGATATGCAGCTGCCGCAGGTCAACGGTTTCCGCACATTGCGCGGGCTGGGCGTGAGCGGTGAAGCTGAAGGTCATGCGTTATTGCTGGGCAATCAGGCGCTGTTAAATGAGCAACAGGTTGGTACCAAAGCTATCGAAGCGGAGATTACTGCTCAGGCATCGCAAGGAGCAACGCCTGTGCTGCTGGCGATTGACGGGAAAGCAGTAGCCCTGCTGGCTGTACGCGATCCGTTGCGTAGTGATAGCGTGGCGGCGCTGCAACGCCTGCATAAAGCGGGATATCGTCTGGTGATGTTGACCGGGGATAACCCAACCACCGCCAATGCGATCGCCAAAGAAGCTGGAATTGATGAAGTGATTGCCGGAGTGCTGCCGGACGGTAAAGCCGAAGCGATCAAACGTCTGCAAAGTGAAGGACGTCAGGTGGCAATGGTGGGCGACGGCATTAACGACGCGCCAGCGCTGGCCCAGGCGGATGTCGGCATTGCGATGGGTGGCGGCAGTGATGTTGCCATTGAAACCGCGGCGATTACCCTGATGCGCCATAGCCTGATGGGCGTTGCGGATGCGCTCGCGATTTCCCGCGCAACGCTGCGCAACATGAAGCAGAACCTGCTCGGTGCCTTTATCTACAACAGCATCGGTATTCCGGTCGCCGCCGGTATTTTGTGGCCGTTTACTGGAACACTGCTTAACCCGGTAGTTGCCGGAGCGGCAATGGCGCTCTCGTCGATTACCGTAGTGAGTAACGCCAACCGGTTGCTGCGGTTTAAACCGAAGGAATAAGTACGTCATTGCGGATGCGCTGCTTTAGGGCGGCGCATTTGGCATCGACGCATGACTGCCGGATGCGGCGTAAACGCCTTATCCGGCCTACGAGATGAAGCGATGTTTTGGCCTTACGCGACCTTTTTTGCACGCTCTTCACGGCGTGCCAAATATTCAGCCACTGTTTCAATCCGTCCCAATTCTTCCTGGGTGCGCATGTTGTTTTCAACTTCCCAAAGATCAACTGCCGCCTGGAGGTTTAGCCTAAAATCGACTGTGGTATCAAAAACTTTCGCCAGACGGAATGCCATCTCAGTGGTGAGTTTACGATTGTTATTGATCAGTGCACTGACGCTATTACGATGAACATGCAGCAACTCTGCTAACTCATTGATTTTCAAATCGAGCGGTTCCAGATATTCATAGAGAAGAATATCTCCGGGTGTCGTCGGTTTTCTTGTTGCCTGTTTCATGGTTTTTAACTGTTGCTTCCCTGTGAATAGCGATGCAAGAACATACTGAATCATACAAACACATTAAACAAGTCCCCAACTCCATTTGCGCCATCCCTCCCCGCGCGCTAGCATGATATTTCACAAAGGGAGGTCGTATGGATCTGTTGTACCGGGTAAAAACGCTTTGGGCCGCGCTGCGCGGTAATCATTACTCCTGGCCTGCCATCGATATCACCCTCCCCGGCAATCGCCATTTTCATCTGATTGGCAGTATTCATATGGGTAGCCACGATATGGCTCCCCTGCCCACCCGTTTGCTCAAAAAGCTCAAAAACGCCGATGCGCTGATCGTCGAGGCGGATGTTTCCACCAGCGATACGCCTTTTGCTAATTTGCCTACTTGCGAGGCGCTGGAAGAGCGCATTAACGAGGAGCAACTCCAAAATCTGCAGCACATTAGCCAGGAGATGGGCATTTCTCCGTCGCTCTTTTCTACTCAACCGCTGTGGCAAATCGCGATGGTTCTTCAGGCGACGCAGGCACAAAAACTGGGGCTGCGGGCAGAATACGGTATCGATTACCAGTTATTGCAGGCGGCGAAGCAACAACATAAACCCGTGATTGAACTGGAAGGGGCTGAAAACCAGATTACCATGTTGCTCCAGCTCCCTGACAAAGGACTGGCGCTGCTGGACGATACGCTGACCCACTGGCATACCAACGCACGGTTGCTGCAACAAATGATGAGCTGGTGGCTGAATGCACCGCCGCAAAATAATGATATAACGCTGCCCAATACGTTCAGTCAGTCGCTGTACGATGTGCTGATGCATCAGCGAAATCTCGCCTGGCGGGATAAATTACGCGCCATGCCGCCGGGGCGATATGTGGTCGCGGTCGGTGCACTACACCTGTATGGAGAAGGGAATTTGCCGCAAATGTTGCGCTAAAAAAATGGCCAATATCGCTATTGGCCCGTCAAAGAGGAATTTCATTTTTTTATTATTATGCCGTCACTTTAAGCGACGGTGTAACTCGATTGTCGCTCAATCTCACCATCCTGCCAATACTCTTAGGCAAGATGACTCTTTTTTTTGGACCGCCATCAGGCGTATGCTTGCTTCGTTTTTTTGTTTAAGGCAGGAAAATTACCATGACACCCGCAGTTAAATTACTCGAAAAAAACAAGATTTCGTTTCAAATCCATACCTACGAGCACGATCCGGCTGAAACCAATTTTGGCGATGAAGTCGTCAAAAAATTAGGTTTGAATCCGGATCAGGTCTACAAAACGCTGCTGGTGGCAGTGAACGGTGATATGAAACACCTTGCCGTGGCCGTTACGCCGGTCGCAGGTCAACTGGATCTTAAAAAAGTAGCAAAAGCGCTGGGTGCCAAGAAAGTTGAGATGGCCGATCCGATGGTCGCGCAGCGTTCGACGGGATACCTGGTTGGGGGGATTAGCCCACTGGGGCAGAAAAAACGTCTGCCAACGATTATCGACGCCCCCGCACAAGAATTTGCCACTATTTATGTTTCCGGCGGCAAGCGCGGACTGGATATCGAACTGGCGGCAGGCGATCTGGCAAAGATCCTCGATGCCAAATTTGCTGATATCGCCCGCCGCGATTAAGCATTGTGCCGGATGCAAACATCCGGCACTTTCGGATTACTGCCAGCTCACCTCACCTTTCGGTTCATAAACACTCACATCCAGCGGCGAGCTTTTCTGGATATACGCTTTCAGCACTTCGGCATCAATAAAGCCGGTATTCACATAGCCCGGTTTGTTATCAAGGCGCGGATATCCATCACCGCCGGTGGCATTGAAGTTTAATGTCGCCATACGGTAAGTTTTCGCCGGATCGACCGGTTCGCCTTTGATTTTAAGGTCGTTCAGTTTGCCGTCTTTCGCCACAAAGCTAACGTTGGCAAATTGCGGGTAGGCACCTGAATCTGGCTTCATCTGCGCGACGGCGGTCAGGTAATCAATCACCTCTTTACCGGTCATGTCGGCATACACCACCACATTGCCGAATGGCTGCACTTTCAGCACGTTTTTATAGCTGATATCGCCTGCTTCGATAGAATCACGAATTCCGCCTCCGCTCATCACCGCAAAGTCGGCACCAGTGCGATCCATTTGGGCTGCCAGAATCAACCGCCCCATATTGGTCTGTACAAAACGCACTTTGTCACGATCGCCTTCCAGACGACCATTGGTTTCGCCTATTTTCACTTCCAGCTGCGCTTTGCCTTTGTTCTGGAACGGTGATAACAGCGAGATCATTTGCTGGTTTTCAGCGATTTCAGGAGTGTAAAGCACGCGCTCGCTTTTCCCGTCTTCCCAGGTCACTTTCTTCTTCAGGTTCACCGGAATCAGCTGGTAGTTAACCATTTTCATTTCGCCATTACGAAACTCAAAATCAGCCCGTCCCACGTATTTGCCCCACTCATGCGCCTGCACAATCCAGATGCCGTTTTGTTGATCTGGCTTGCATGGCGTACCCGGCACGTAATCGACCTGTTTTTTGTTTTCTGCCGCCATGCAGACCGGATCTTGCGAGTGACCACCGACGATCATCGCCAGCGATCCGGCAGGCAGCGCGCGTGCCATCTCCACATCGCCCGGTGCGTTAGAGCCGTGCTCACCATTATCGTAATGCCCCATATGGGTCGCCGCGATAATAATGTCTGGCTTTTCTGTCTGTTGCAGCTCCTGAATCACCAGCTTCGCTTCATCGGCGGGCTTACGAAATTCGACATCAGTGAAGTATTCCGGGTTACCAATTTTTGCTGTGTCATCGGTTGTCAGCCCAATGACGGCAATTTTCAGATCCTGACGCTTAAACAGCGCCCACGGTTTAAACAGGCGCTCGCCAGTACTTTTCTGGTAGATATTCGCGGAAAGCAACGGGAACTTGGCCCACTTTTCCTGCTGGCGTAATACGGTGAGCGGATTATCAAATTCATGATTACCGATCGCCATCGCGTCATAGCCCACCAGATTCATACCGCGAAAATCAGGTTCGGCATCCTGTAAGTCAGACTCGGGCACGCCAGTGTTAATGTCGCCACCGGAAAGTAGCAGCACGCTACCGCCTTCAGCCGCAACCTCTTTGCGGATACCATCCACCAGCGTTTTTTGCGCCGCCAGACCATATTCGCCATATTCATTGCGCCAAAAATGCCCATGATGATCATTGGTATGCAGAACTGTAATTTTGTAGGTTTTATCCTGCTCATACGCCAGAGCAGTTTCACTCGCCAGTGTAAATGTGGTTAACAGCGCTAACGCCACGCCCCGCTGCAATAATTTCATACTTCTCTCCCTGACCTGATTTCAACGTGTTGAAAAATAGTATGACGCGACATCATAGACAAGTCTGCGTCCGGTGAAGATAAATCTGCATCCAGATTAGAAATTCTGTATTCGGCGTTGAGACTTCCTTCAGGCGACGCATACAGGTATGTTAGTCGGGTAATAATCACAAATAAGATCATTCTTTACATCGCAACCCTGAAAAAGTGACTTTCCTATGGCAATGAGTGAACAACCCCAGCCTGTGGCGGGCGCGGCTGCGTCAACGACCAAGGCCCGAACATCGTTTGGTATTTTAGGTGCTATCAGCCTCTCACATCTGCTGAACGACATGATCCAATCGCTGATTCTGGCGATTTATCCGCTGCTTCAGTCAGAATTTTCTCTGACATTTATGCAGATTGGCATGATAACCCTCACCTTCCAGCTCGCCTCTTCGCTACTGCAACCAGTGGTCGGCTACTGGACCGATAAATATCCGATGCCGTGGTCGTTGCCAATTGGCATGTGCTTTACCTTAAGTGGTCTGGTGCTGCTTGCGCTGGCGGGCAGTTTTGGCGCAGTTCTGCTGGCGGCGGCGCTGGTCGGTACCGGTTCATCGGTCTTTCATCCGGAATCTTCTCGCGTAGCCCGTATGGCTTCCGGCGGGCGGCATGGCCTGGCGCAATCTATCTTTCAGGTCGGCGGCAACTTTGGCAGTTCCCTGGGACCCTTGCTGGCGGCGGTGATTATCGCGCCTTATGGCAAAGGCAACGTTGCCTGGTTTGTGCTTGCGGCACTGCTGGCGATCGTGGTGTTGGCGCAAATCAGCCGTTGGTACTCGGCACAGCACCGAATGAATAAAGGAAAACCCAAAGCGACGATTATCAATCCACTGCCGCGCAACAAAGTGGTACTGGCGGTCAGCATTCTGTTAATCCTCATTTTCTCGAAATATTTCTATATGGCGAGCATCAGCAGCTATTACACCTTTTATCTGATGCAAAAATTCGGATTATCTATCCAGAATGCTCAGCTTCATCTGTTTGCCTTCCTGTTTGCCGTTGCGGCAGGTACGGTGATCGGCGGGCCTGTAGGGGATAAAATTGGGCGGAAATATGTGATTTGGGGCTCTATCCTCGGCGTTGCGCCGTTTACGCTGATTTTACCCTACGCCAGCCTGCACTGGACGGGGGTTTTAACGGTGATTATTGGATTTATCCTCGCTTCGGCATTCTCTGCCATTCTGGTTTACGCTCAGGAGCTGCTTCCGGGACGTATCGGTATGGTTTCTGGACTCTTTTTCGGTTTTGCTTTTGGTATGGGAGGTCTGGGAGCGGCAGTTCTGGGGCTTATCGCCGATCACACCAGTATCGAGTTAGTCTATAAAATCTGTGCTTTCCTGCCACTATTGGGGATGTTGACCATATTCCTGCCTGATAACCGGCATAAAGACTGATTTCATTGCAGCCAAAGGCAAACTTTGGCTGCATCGTTTTACAGTCGCCATAAGCCTTTCCTCTGTTAAACCGCCTTCTGTTTTCCGATCCGTGCTTTTTTTGCAGCTAATTCCATTTTTCTGCAAAATTCAATAATTATTCATGAACATCATCAATGAAATTGTCATAAACTATTACCTGTAATTTTGGTTTCCCCGGCCAAAAATGGACAATAACCACCAGGAAAAGGAGACGGAATGCATCACGCCACCCCGCTTATCACCACCATTGTTGGCGGCCTTGTGCTCGCCTTTATCCTCGGCATGCTGGCCAATAAACTACGTATTTCTCCTCTGGTGGGATATCTGTTAGCGGGTGTGCTGGCAGGACCATTCACTCCGGGCTTTGTTGCCGATACCAAGCTTGCGCCGGAACTGGCTGAACTGGGCGTTATTTTGCTGATGTTCGGCGTCGGTTTGCATTTTTCGCTGAAGGATTTGATGGCGGTAAAGGCCATCGCCATTCCCGGTGCGATCGCCCAGATAGCCGTGGCGACGCTGCTGGGTATGGCGCTCTCTGCCGTGCTGGGCTGGTCGTTAATGACCGGTATCGTGTTCGGTTTATGTCTTTCCACCGCCAGTACCGTGGTGTTACTGCGCGCACTTGAAGAACGGCAATTAATTGACAGTCAGCGTGGGCAAATCGCCATCGGTTGGTTGATTGTGGAAGACCTGGTAATGGTTCTGACGCTGGTGTTGCTGCCCGCAGTGGCAGGAATGATGGAACAGGGCGATGTGGGCTTTGCCACTCTTGCAGTCGATATGGGGATCACCATCGGCAAAGTGATCGCATTTATCGCCATTATGATGCTGGTAGGTCGCCGTCTGGTGCCGTGGATTATGGCACGCAGCGCGGCAACCGGTTCTCGCGAGCTGTTTACCCTGTCGGTGCTGGCGCTGGCGTTAGGGATTGCCTTTGGTGCGGTAGAGCTGTTTGATGTCTCCTTTGCACTCGGTGCGTTCTTTGCCGGGATGGTACTGAACGAGTCTGAACTGAGTCACCGTGCCGCCCACGATACGCTGCCATTGCGCGACGCGTTTGCGGTGCTGTTTTTTGTCTCCGTCGGGATGTTGTTTGATCCGTTAATTCTGATTCAGCAACCGCTGGCAGTGCTGGCGACGCTGGCGATTATTCTGTTTGGTAAGTCGTTAGCCGCATTTTTCCTGGTGCGACTGTTTGGTCACTCCCAACGTACGGCATTAACCATCGCCGCCAGCCTGGCGCAGATTGGTGAGTTCGCGTTTATCCTGGCGGGACTGGGAATGGCATTGAATTTACTGCCGCAGGCCGGACAAAACCTGGTACTGGCAGGGGCGATCCTGTCGATTATGCTCAACCCGGTACTGTTCGCACTACTGGAGAAATATCTGGCGAAGACCGAAACGCTGGAAGAGCAGACGCTGGAAGAGGCAATCGAAGAAGAGAAACAGATCCCAGTGGATATTTGCAACCATGCGCTATTGGTGGGTTACGGTCGTGTAGGCAGCCTGCTGGGGGAGAAATTGCTCGCCTCTGATATTCCGCTGGTGGTGATTGAGACGTCACGAACCCGTGTTGATGAGCTGCGAGAGCGTGGGGTCCGCGCTGTATTGGGCAATGCAGCGAACGAAGAAATTATGCAACTGGCGCATCTGGAATGTGCAAAATGGCTGATCCTGACGATCCCCAACGGTTATGAAGCGGGTGAGATTGTGGCGTCTGCCCGCGCGAAAAACCCGGATATTGAGATTATCGCCCGCGCCCATTATGACGATGAAGTGACGTATATCACCGAACGTGGCGCGAATCAGGTAGTGATGGGTGAACGTGAAATTGCCCGTACTATGCTGGAACTGCTGGAAACGCCACCGGCGGGTGAAGTGGTGACGGGGTAAACGGTGGTTGCCGGATGTAAAATATGAAAAATATGTAGGCATGATAAGACGCGCCAGCGTCGCATCGGGCATCGAGAGCCAAATGCCAGATGCGGCGTGAACGCCTTATCTGGCCTACGAACCGACGATAACTTAACGATCCCAGTAAGACTCTTCCAGGCTGTCTTCACGCTCCGGCAAGCCGCGCGTTAAACGAGGTGAATGCTGGTTCAGTACCTGATAGCTCACACGGTTAGCATATTTACACACCTGCGCTAACGATGAATAAGTTAACCAGGTGAATTTATGTTTGCTGGAGTTTGGTACGTTGCTACGATGGTAGCTGTTGGCGGTAATGTCATGCAGCAACGCTGCCAATGCGCCATCCCCCGCTCCATTAGTGTTCATGATTTTTTCCGGCCCGCCCATGTACGGCGCAATGTGCGAATATACACGCAGCGGATTCTGGCAATCCTTGTGGCGCATGGCGCGGCTAAACTCATACTGGTTGAATTCCGCTATAGCGCCCGGCAGCAGCGGATGCTGGGTTTTACGTTTCGCTTCGTCTTCGGTAAAGCCCGCCATATACAAGCCGATTGGCCCGGCGGTGCACAGCACCAGATCTACCCAGTCCAGCGCCTTGTCAGATGCCAACAACGGATCGCTTTCTCCGGTCAACGCTTCGGCTTCATCTTCGTTCATCGCAAGGATAGAAACGTGGTCTTTGAGGAATTGCTGCCACCACTGCGGATTCTCGGCAATGACAAACTTGGTGCCCAGCGTCAGCACCACCGGTACGTTATATTTCTTCGCGTACTCAATGGCTTTCATGGTTGCTTCCGGCATGGGTTCACCCGGTTTGCAACGCACCAGATAAGAGGTGAGAACCAGTGCCGAGGCTCCGGCAATCACATCTTCCGGAATGCTTTCAGCCCGCAGCTGGTTCATGTGGCCTGGACTGATAGCAAAGGTACGTTCCCCGGACTCGCCAATCAGCGTAAAGCAACGACCAATCGGGCCATCCACGCCTTGTAGATAGTTAAGATCGGTACGGCTGGAAGTGTTACACAGGTAACGATAGGCATAACTGCCAATTTCAATATTGCTGCACATGACGCCCAGCAGCACCGAACGGTCGTCCGCGAGCACCGAGTAGTTGTGCATGGTGTTACCAATGGTGCCACCCGCAAACTGATGGGTAATCAGGTTTTTCTGTTTTAGCTCCTGATAAAGCGCTTCGGCTACGTCATCCTCAATCACCAGTGAATGCCCGGCGCTTAATCCATAACGCTCAATGAATTCATCATCCACTTTCGCTTCAATATCGACCAGCGTCTGGTCAATACCTACGACCCAGGCGGCGCTGGTTTCGTTTTCTGGCTGGAATTGCTGAAGCAGCGGATCGCGTGCATTTACAGGGAAGTAATGTTTGGATTTACGTTTACCGGGAAATTTCATGGTTGTTTTTACGGGTGGTTAACTGAGCGGCGAATGTTAACACAATCTGACGGGAGCGCGCGAGACGCAGCCAGTTTCAATATCAGCAGGCGGGATCGCATTTTCATGGCAGTGGTTCCTTACAATGACGTAATTTGAAAGGAGTTTTTGTATGAAGCCGGAAAACAAACTACCTGTTCTGGACCTTATTTCTGCTGAAATGAAGACCGTTGTGAATACTCTTCAGCCGGATTTACCGTCCTGGCCCGCAACGGGAACGATTGCTGAGCAACGACAGTATTACACGCTTGAGCGCCGATTCTGGAATGCGGGCGCTCCAGAAATGGCAACCAGAGCTTACATGGTTCCAACAAAATATGGGCAGGTGGAAACACGTCTCTTTTGTCCGCAGCCAGATAGCCCGGCGACGCTATTTTATTTGCATGGAGGCGGTTTTATTCTCGGCAATCTCGATACCCACGATCGCATCATGCGCCTGCTGGCAAGCTACAGCCAATGTACGGTGATTGGCATTGATTACACCCTTTCACCTGAAGCGCGTTTTCCGCAAGCGATAGAGGAAATTGTGGCTGCTTGTTGTTATTTCCACCAGCAGGCGGAGGATTATCAAATCAATATGTCCCGCATTGGCTTTGCCGGTGATTCCGCAGGTGCCATGCTGGCGCTCGCCAGTGCGTTGTGGTTGCGTGATAAACAGATCGATTGCGGTAAAATTGCGGGTGTTTTGCTGTGGTATGGGCTTTACGGATTACGGGATTCCGTGACTCGTCGTCTGTTGGGCGGTGTCTGGGATGGCTTAACGCAACAGGATTTGCAGATGTATGAAGAGGCGTATTTAAGCAACGACGCGGACCGCGAGTCACCGTATTACTGTCTGTTTAATAATGATCTCACTCGCGAAGTTCCGCCCTGTTTTATTGCCGGGGCGGAGTTCGATCCGCTGCTGGATGACAGCCGTCTGCTTTACCAGACGTTAGCGGCGCATCAGCAGCCCTGTGAGTTCAAACTCTACCCAGGTACGCTGCATGCCTTTTTGCATTATTCACGGATGATGAAAACCGCCGACGAGGCTCTTCGCGACGGCGCTCAGTTCTTTACCGCTCAGCTTTAGCGATACGCGGCAACAAGATTGGCCATCATTTCGATATGTTCCGGCGTGGCATTAAGCGCCGGAATATATTCATATTTTTTCCCGCCGGCACCGAGGAAGACCTCACGGTTTTGCTCGGCAATCTCTTCCAGCGTCTCCAGACAATCCGCAGCAAAGCCCGGGCACATCACCTGAATATGACCTACGCCTTTTTCTCCGAGCATTTTCAGCGTTTCGTCGGTATAAGGCATCAGCCAGGGTTCCCGGCCAAAGCGCGACTGAAAGGTCATCATCACTTTTTCCGGTGCCATCCCCAGTGCGGAAGCCAGTTCGCGAGTCGTTGTGCGGCAACGTTGCGGGTAATCATCGCCTTCATCTGCATAACGCTGAGGAATGCCATGATAAGAGAGCAGCAGCAGATCCGGTTCGCCATGTTTGGCAAAAGAAGCGCGTACGCTGTTCGCCAGTGCATTAATGTAATCGTGGTTATCGGCGTAATCACGAATAAACGATATCCCCGGAATGCTACGTTTGCGCGCCAGAATGCGTGCCAGTTCATCCCATACCGCACCGACCGTAGAACAGGAGAATTGCGGATAAAGCGGCAGCACCACAATATGATCTACATGCTCTGCCAGGAGTTCATTTACGGCGCTTTCCAGTGATGGCGAGCCGTAGCTCATTCCCAGCGCTACGGGCGTCTCCGGTAAACGTTGTGCCAGCGCCTGCTGTTGCTGGCGGCTGTAAACCATCAGCGGCGAGCCACCTTCCATCCAGACAGAGGCATACAGCTTCGCCACACGCGGCGAGCGCAGCGGCAAAATCACGCCGCGCAGCAATGGCCACCATAACAACCGTGAGGTATCAACCACGCGTCTGTCGCTTAAAAATTGTTTCAGATAGCGTTTTACCGCTTCAGGTGTGGGGGCATCGGGCGTACCCAGGTTTGCCAGCAGGATACCGGTTTTAGTCTGACGCATTACCGCCTCTTATCGATTCAACTTGTTGATAATTGTAGCGGAAAAGTGAAGAAGAAGAACTAATTGCTGTAAGAGGTATTGCCTGAGGAGGATGAGCAGACCTGCCCGAAAGCAGATCTGCTGCGGCTTGATTAGCCGAGGATTTTTTCCAGATCAGCGCGAACTTCAGCAACCGGCTTGGTGCCGTCAACTTTCGCGTATTTGGTATTACCCGCTTCCGCTTCTTTGGAGTAGTAGCCGATCAGCGGTGCTGTCATCTGATGGTATTCAACCAGACGTTTACGTACGGTCTCTTCCTGATCATCTTTACGGGTAGTCAGTTCTTCACCGGTAACGTCGTCTTTGCCTTCTACTTTCGGCGGATTGAATTTAACGTGATAAACACGACCAGACGGCGCGTGAACGCGGCGACCGACGATACGGTCAACGATCAGTTCGTCCGGTACGTCGAATTCCAGAACGTAATCAACATTGATGCCCGCTTCTTTCATCGCGTCTGCCTGCGGAATGGTACGCGGGAAGCCGTCCAACAGGAAACCATTATGGCAGTCTTCCTGAGCAATGCGCTCTTTAACCAGCGCGATCACCAGTTCGTCGGTGACCAGTTTGCCAGCATCCATAATGTCTTTTGCTTGTTTACCCAGCTCGGAGCCAGATTTGACCGCAGCACGCAGCATATCGCCAGTGGAGATTTGCGGAATACCATATTTCTCCATGATGAACTGAGCCTGAGTCCCTTTCCCCGCGCCCGGAGCGCCAAGCAGAATGATACGCATTGCGAAAATCCCCTTAAAATGTGTCGAATTTTTTGAAAAAGCGATAAACGATACCACCATCAGGCGATTGCCTCAAGAAAGGCACCAGGGGCTGAAACGGTTAATGGCGAGATAATTTGCGGAAAGTGCAGATAATGAAAAGAAAAATGCCGGATGACACAAAGGTCATCCGGCATGACATCAGGAAACCAGCAGCTGGTTCATACGACGAATAAACAGGTTCGGATCTTCCAGCGTGCCGCGTTCTGCCAGCAGCGCCTGATCCAGCAGCAGTTCTACCCACTCGCTGAACTTGGCTTCATCTTCAGTATCTGCCGCACGTTTCACCAGTACGTGATCCGGGTTCAGTTCGAAGATGTATTTCACTTCTGGCACTTTCTGGCCCGCCGCAGCGAACAGTTTCGCCATCTGAGTGCTCATTTCGTCCGCGTCGGTCGAAACGATCGCTGGCGTATCGGTCAGACGGTGAGTCAGACGGACATCTTTCACGCGCTCGCCGAGCAGGGCTTTCACACGGTCGATGAACGGAGTCAGTGCTTTCTCCGCTTCTTTCGCGCTCTCATCAACTTCGTCAGCCAGTTTTTCCAGCGACTCGTCAACTTTAGACACCGACTGGAACGGTTTACCGTCGAACTCAGTCAGATAGTTCATCATCCACTCATCGATGCGGTCGGAAAGCAGCAGAACTTCGATGCCTTTCTTACGCAGCAGTTCCAGGTGCGGGCTGCTCTTCGCTGCCGCATAGCTGTCTGCAGTGATGTAGTAGATTTTCTCCTGCCCTTCTTTCATGCGGGAAACGTAGTCTTCCAGAGACACGGTCTGCGCAGAAGAATCGGTATGAGTAGAAGCAAAACGCAGCAGTTTGGCGATCGCTTCCTGGTTAGCGAAATCTTCCGCCGGACCTTCTTTCAGTACCAGGCCAAACTGTTGCCAGAAGGTCTGGTATTTTTCCGCGTCGTCTTTCGCCAGTTTTTCCAGCATTTGCAGCACACGCTTGGTCAGCGCATTGCGCAGGTTACGCGTTACCGTGCTGTCCTGGAGGATTTCACGGGAAACGTTCAGCGGCAGATCGCTGGAGTCAATCAGACCACGCACGAAGCGCAGATAGTTCGGCATGAACTGTTCTGCGTCGTCCATGATGAACACACGCTGGACGTACAGTTTCAGGCCGTGTTTATGATCGCGGTTCCACATATCCCACGGAGCCTGGGACGGAATGTACAGCAGGCTGGTGTACTCCTGCTTACCTTCAACACGGTTGTGGCTCCAGGTCAGCGGATCGTTAAAGTCGTGGGCGATGTGTTTGTAGAACTCTTTGTACTCTTCATCGGTGATTTCCGACTTGTTACGAGTCCACAGCGCCTGCGCTTTGTTGATTTTTTCCCAGGAGATAACGGTTTCGCCGTCTTTCTCTTCGCGTTTTTCGATCTCTACCGGCAGCGCGATATGGTCGGAGTATTTGCTAATGATGGAACGCACGCGCCAGTCATCGAGGAACTCGTCTTCGCCTTCACGCAGATGCAGGGTGATTTCAGTACCACGATCTTCTTTGGTGATGTCGGCAACGGTGTATTCACCTTCGCCAGCCGATTCCCAGAACACGCCATTTTCTGGTTTTTCGCCTGCCGCGCGAGTACGCACGGTCACTTTGTCGGCCACGATAAACGCAGAGTAGAAACCAACACCGAACTGACCGATCAGCTGGCTGTCTTTCGCCTGGTCAGAACCCAGGGATTCGAGGAATGATTTGGTACCGGATTTAGCGATAGTCCCCAGATGGTCAATCACTTCGTCGCGGGTCATCCCCACGCCGTTATCGGAGATGGTCAGCGTGCGCTTGTCTTTATCGAAAGAGACACGAACGCGCAGTTCGCCATCACCTTCGTACAGGTCCGGGTTAGATAGCGCACGGAAACGCAGCTTGTCCGCCGCATCGGAGGCGTTAGAGATAAGCTCACGCAGGAAGATTTCTTTATTGGAATAGAGAGAATGGATCATCAGGTGCAGAAGCTGTTTCACTTCTGACTGAAAACCACGAGTTTCTTGTCCTTTCATGTAGGTCTACCTCAATAATGCCATTTTAAGGTTAAAAACAGGATGAGGGAGAGATGGGGACAAGGGAGAATAATTTCAAGCGAGAGCAGGTGATCCTGCTCTCGTTTGCTTAAAAACGAATCTTATGACGCCCGGCAAGGGAGTGTGACAGCGTGGTGCCATCGACCATTTCCAGTTCGCCGCCAACCGGTACGCCATGAGCGATTCGGCTGGCTTCCACGTCATATTGCGCGCAAAGCTCGGCAATGTAGTTAGCGGTAGCTTCACCTTCAACCGTGGGATTGGTGGCGAGGATCACTTCAGTGATTTTTTCCTCTGCCAGACGCTGTTCCAGACGATCAAGGCCGATATCATCCGGACCGATGCCGTCCAGCGGTGACAGGTGCCCCATCAACACAAAATAACGGCCTGAAAACTGCCCCGTCTGCTCAATGGCGTAGATGTCCGCCGGACTCTCCACCACACAGATTTGACCGTTTTCCTGACGACGCGGATTCGAACAGATGTTACAGACTTCCTGTTCGGTGAAAGTGCGGCAATCGGCGCAGTGGCCGATTTCCGACATCGCCCGGGTGAGCGCCTGCGCCAGACGCATCCCGCCGCTACGATCGCGCTGAAGCAGCGTGAACGCCATACGCTGCGCCGACTTCGGGCCAACGCCCGGCAGACAGCGCAGTGCTTCCATAAGCTGTGTTAACAGCGGGCTGGTTTGCATCAGAACGGCATCTTAAAGCCAGGCGGCAGCTGCATTCCGGAGGATACAGAGGCCATTTTTTCTTTCTGCGTTTCTTCAATACGACGTGCTGCGTCGTTGAATGCTGCAGCCACCAGGTCTTCCAGCATCTCTTTGTCGTCTTCCAGCAGGCTCGGGTCGATCTCTACGCGACGGCAGTTGTGTGCACCGTTGATGGTCACTTTTACCAGACCTGCGCCAGATTCGCCGGTAACTTCCAGCTGCGCGATCTCTTCCTGCATTTTCTGCATTTTTTCTTGCATCTGCTGGGCTTGCTTCATCAGGTTACCCAGACCGCCTTTACCAAACATAGGTTTCTCTCTCAATCACGTTAAGGATGACGAACGTAAGCTGTGCTTACGATCAAATGGGGCGGATACTTTCTTCATCCAGCTCCGCATCGAAGAACCGACGCAGGGTCTGAATATTATTATCCGCAATAATGGACTCGCGCGCCTGCGCAAGTTTTTCTTCGTATATCGCCTGACGCCACTCCAGCGGCGTACGCACCGCGGGATTATCATCTTCAACGATAGTCAGTTCAACCGTTGAACCTTTTAACGTGCTCAACGCTTCAGCCAGTTTTTGCTGTGCACCGCGGTTGTTCAAATGCCGCTGAGAGGAGCGCAAATGCAGACATACTGCGTTGTCGCTCTCCTCTTTCCAGGCATTTAAGGCCACCTGTTCGACCAGTTTTGGTAGCGAAAGTTGACTCACCTGTGCCGCCCACGCGTCGCGCTCAATGGCTTCTGCCGCCAGCTTCGCCGCCAGTTCCGGCGTTTTTTCATGTTCCAGCGCTTTTTTCAGCGCCTTCGGCGTGGCGACCACTTCTTTTTGCTGCATCACTGGAGTGGTAGCCTTCCAGCGATACGCTTCTTTTTTGGCTGGCGCTTTTTCCAGCGCCGATGGCACCGGACGCGCCTGAACGCGATCGGTGACCGAAGCCAGTCTTTCCAGCGCAGCGTTATTCACCGGCCGCGCGCGGGTAGCGGCTGCCGGTTCACTCTTTTTTGCTTTGGTTGCTCCCTGCACGCGCTGCAACTGCTGGCGCGCCGCCAGCACCTGGCTGGTGGTTTCCGGGAGCGGTACAGTCGGTGCCTGCTGCGGCGCTGATTGCGGTTGCGGCGGCACCTGGGTTGGCGTCATTACTGCCGTTGGCGCGACGGGCGCAAAGGACTGGCGTGGCACTTCTGGCTCAGGCAGAGGCATACGTGGATGGAACGCCAGCGCGCGCAGCAGCGTCATCTCAACGCCCATGCGGCGGTCCGGCGCATACGGTAATTCTTTGCGACCAATCAACAGCGTCTGATAGTAAAGCTGAATATCCGTCGGCGGTATGGTGCGCGCCAGTTCACGCATCCGCAGCTCAATGGCGGCCATGTCGTTGCCAAGTGCAGCAGGCGAAAGTTGTACCATCGCAATACGATGCAACAGGCCGAGCATTTCCACCAGCAACGCTTCCCACTCGATACCACGGGCAGCGGCTTCATTAATCAGCGCCATTACGCGCTCGCCGTTGGCCTCGACCATCGCTTCAACCAGCGACAGCGCCTGATCGTCGTCAAGCGTACCCAGCATCGCACTGACTGCCTGGGTTGAAACCTGGCCGTCACCGCTGGCAATCGCCTGGTCGGTCAGACTTAAGGCATCTCGCAGGCTGCCTTCAGCGGCGCGCGCCAGCAATTGCAACGCCCGCGGCTCGTGAGCGATATGTTCTTCGTTGAGGATGTGCTCAAGTTGATGGCGAATTTGCTCGACATCCAGCGCCTTGAGATGAAATTGCAAACAGCGCGACAAAATCGTCACCGGCAATTTCTGTGGATCGGTCGTCGCCAGCAGAAACTTAACGTGCTCCGGCGGCTCTTCAAGGGTTTTTAACAGTGCGTTAAAGCTGTGGCGCGACAGCATATGCACTTCGTCGATCAGATAAACTTTGAAACGACCACGCGCCGGAGCGTACTGGACGTTATCCAGCAGGTCGCGGGTATCTTCAACTTTGGTGCGCGAGGCGGCGTCGATTTCAATCAGATCGACAAAGCGCCCCTGCTCGATTTCACGACAGTTATCGCACACGCCGCACGGCGTCGCGGTAATGCCGGTTTCGCAGTTTAGCCCCTTCGCCAGCAGTCGGGCGATAGAGGTTTTTCCGACGCCACGGGTACCGGAAAAAAGATAAGCATGATGAATACGCCCTAACGACAAGCCGTTCGCCAGTGCGGTCAGCACATGTTCCTGGCCGACGACGTCAGCAAAGGTTTGTGGGCGCCATTTTCGGGCTAAGACCTGATAACTCATTGGCAGGCTCTGAAACGCTGGAAGGTGGATTCACGAAGGGGTAATGCTAACACAGCCCCGTCAGAACGGCGAGGCTGAATGCACATCTTGTGCTGTCCGTAGCGTGGGCAGCACAAGACTGGCGATAATTAATGGCCCGGGAACGGGACAAGGCTGTAGCTGGTAATGCCCTGTTTTTCGAGACGCTGTTCGCCGCCGAGATCGAACAGGTTGATAATGAACGCAGCGTCAGCCACTTCACCACCCAGACGACGGATCAGTTTAACGGTCGCTTCGATAGTGCCGCCGGTTGCCAGCAGATCGTCCACCACCAGAACTTTGTCGCCCGGTTTGATGGCATCAACGTGGATCTCCAGCTGATCGGTGCCGTATTCCAGGTCGTAAGTTTCACTGATGGTTTCACGCGGCAGTTTGCCCGGTTTACGGACCGGTACAAAGCCAACGCCCAGACCCAGAGCTACCGGAGCGCCAAACAAGAAGCCACGCGCTTCGGTGCCGACAACTTTGGTAATGCCCGCATTTTTGTAACGCTCAACCAGCAAGTCGATGCTGAGAGCGTAAGCTTTCGGGTCTTCCAGTAAGCTGGTGACATCGCGGAAAAGAATGCCGGGTTTTGGGTAGTCCTGAATGCTTTTGATGCTATTTTTGAGATACTCAAGCTGCTGTGCAGTCGCGGTCATAAGTGTATGCCTGCTTGTTACGGTGGTACTCACGGCGCGTTTTAAACGTATCAAAAGTAACAGTTGTTTAACCTTTGACCGCCTGCGCCTGTGCTCGAAAACGCCAGAATGTACTGGCTGTACGCAATAATTGCAACTGCGATTGTTGTGCTTCAGTGCTTTTCTTGCTTTTCATCAATCACCGGAATTCGCCACATATAGAAAAGCAAACAGGCGAGAATTACCAGCAACATGATGCGCACCCATGGCATCTGGACGAACCACAGAGAAATGGCAAACGTGAGCAAAATAAGCAAAATCGCCCGCGGTTTGACGCCGCGCGGCATCGCATGATGTTTCTGCCAGAAACGTAGATAGCTGCCAAACCATGAGCGGTACAGCAACCAAGCGTGAAAGCGCGGGGAAGAACGGGCAAAGCACCAGGCCGCCAGCAGGATAAACGGCGTCGTCGGTAATACCGGTAATACCACGCCCAGCGTACCCAGCACTACCGCCAGCCAGCCAATGATGATTAAAATGATTCGTTGCATATTGAGTGTTGTCAGCTTACAGAGTGGCTACTTTAGCATAACAATTATCATTTTCATTGAGGTCTTATCGTGAAAACCGCCCTGCTGCTGGAAAAACTGGAAGGACAGCTCGCTACGCTGCGTCAGCGTTGTGCCCCGGTAGCGCAATTTGCCACGCTAAGTGCCCGTTTTGACAGACACCTTTTTCAAACCCGTGCGACAACACTGCAGGCTTGTCTCGATGAGGCGGGCGATAATCTGGCTGCGCTTCGTCATGCAGTTGAGCAGCAACAGCTGCCGCAAGTGGCCTGGCTGGCGGAACATCTGGCGGCACAACTGGAAGCCATCGCGCGTGAAGCCTCCGCCTGGTCATTGCGCGAGTGGGACAGTGCGCCACCGAAAATTGCCCGCTGGCAGCGTAAACGTATTCAGCATCAGGATTTTGAGCGGCGGCTACGTGAGATGGTTGCCGAACGCAGAGCCCGCCTGGCGCGGGTGACCGATCTCGTGGAACAGCAAACGCTGCATCGTGAAGTGGAAGCCTATGAAGCGCGCCTGGCACGCTGCCGCCATGCGCTGGAAAAAATCGAAAACAGGCTAGCGCGCTTAACCCGCTAGCAATGGAGAGAGTATGTCACTGGAAAATGCCCCTGACGATGTCAAACTGGCTGTCGATTTGATTGTGCTGCTGGAAGAAAATCAGATCCCAGCCCGCACCGTGCTGCGCGCGCTGGATATTGTAAAACGCGATTATGAAAAGAAATTAACGCGCGATGATGAGGCGGAAAAGTGAGAAATAAATGGGGCCGCTAAATGTCCCCTAAGATTGTGGGCAAACGCAAAACTGCCTGATGCGCTACGCTTATCAGGCCTACACCGCTCCTGCAATACATTGAATTCTTGCGGTTTCGTAGGCCGGATAAGGCGGTCACGCCGCATCCGGCATGAACAACGCGCACTTTGTCAGTAATCTCGGGGCAACTAAATGTCGCCACCTTTGGTTATTACCCTACCGCTGGCGTCGGGTCATCGCCTTTGTAGTCGCGTTTGACTTCCGTCACCTCATCGCCCTTCTCGTTGTGCAGATGCACTTCAAGCTGGTTAAAGGCAATGTTGATGTCGTTTTCACGGCACAGCTGATCGATAGTACGGTTCAGCTCATCGACAGTACGACTACGGTCACGCAGTTCACGCACATACAGACGCAGCTCATGATCCAACGTGCTGGCACCAAACGCCGTAAAGAAGACTTCCGGCATTGGTTCGTGCATCACCCTTGGGTGCTCAGTCGCCGCCTTCAGTAACACTTTACGCACTTTTTCCAGATCGGAGCCATAGGCCACGCCGAGACGGATCACCAGACGCGTAGTAGTGTCAGTCAACGACCAGTTGATCAGACGCTCGGTAACAAACGCTTTGTTCGGGATGATCACTTCTTTGCGATCGAAATCGGTAATCGTTGTCGCACGAATACGGATCTTACTTACCGTCCCCGAGAAGCTACCAATGGTTACCGTATCACCAATACGCACCGGACGTTCGAACAGGATGATCAAACCAGAGACAAAGTTACCGAAGATCTCCTGTAAGCCAAAACCAAGACCTACGGATAATGCTGCCGCCAGCCACTGGAGTTTATCCCACGAGACGCCCAGCGATCCGAACACCGTCATCGCACCAACGGCAATAATGATGTAGTTAAGGATGGTAGTAATGGCATACGACGCGCCCTGACGCATATTCAGTCGCGAGAGCACCAGCACTTCCAGTAAACCAGGCAGGTTGCGAATCAACGCCCAGGCCACCATTGAGGCGATAATCGCAAACAACAGACTGCCCATGGTGACGTTTTTCACCACCGCAGCGCCAGCTTCAGTGCCGTTGTAATGCCAGAGCGTGATGCTGTCGAGATAGCTGAACACGGTGATCAAATCGGACCAAATTGCCCAGAACATGACACCGAACAGCGCAAACATCAGCAACATGGTAATACGCAGCGTCTGCTGGTTAACCTGTTCCAGTGCAATGGTGGGTTCTTCCGGCGGTTCGGCACCTTCTGCGCCCTCTTTCACCAGATTCTGCCGACGCGCCAGCGCACGACGCCAGGCGATACGCCGCGCCGCTACGCTTAAGCCGCGCAATACCGTCTGGTAGAGCAAGTTCCAGATGATCACCAGATAAACGGTTTCAATCCAACGCCCGGAGAGGCGCAGCGTGGTGTAGAAATAACCCGTGGCAGTCAGCACCATCAATGCAATCGGGATAATCGACAGCACGGTAATGGTGACCAGTCGCATGGTGTGCGACTCTTTATCACGCCAGCTTTCGCGGCACATTGGCCATACCAGGAAGGCAATCAGCAGCAGGTTGAAGAAAATCATCGCCTGCCCCAGCACATCATCCATCAGATGCAGCGGGGAAAGTTCTGCCACCACAGACCAGAAATGGATAGGCAGCAACGCGAGACTGATGCGGACAATTTGCCGACGCCAGTGGCTGGTCTGCTGCTCCGGCATGCCGAAGTGACGCACGGCAACGCCATTTTTCTCCAGTACCTTCCAGCACAGGCCAAACACCAGCCAGAAAATCGCCAGTTTTTTACTGAACGACCATAGCAGTTCGCTGATGTTGAGCTGCATGGTCAACAGAATCAGGCCAACCGCGAGAATAATCAGGCACACCGGCAGCGCGCGGATCAGGTCGATAAGGATCGCTTTTGGTGTGTTGAGCTGGCTATCGTTACGCAGGGAACCCACAGCGGAAGCCAGTTTCTGTTGATACGCTTTCAGCCAGCCCAGACGCCAGTGGATCAGCCCGGCAATCAACAGCAGCGGCAAACCGGCGAGGAAAGCGATAAAAACGGCAGGCCAGGCTTTTTCCCAGTTCACCGTGATTTTCATCGACTTAAATTCATCTTTCAGGCTTTGCGGGAACGCTTTGATCCAGTCCCAGTCCATTGGACGGTTACTGTTCACCCAAAAGATTTGCTGAGTCAGGATGGATTTCAGGTTTTTCGATACGCTCATTAACTGCTGCTGGTTGATTTGCAGGTTAATGGCCATCATCAGCTGGTTACCCAACTGTTTGTTGAGTTGATCCAGCAATTCGCGACGCATATCAACCACTTGCAATAACGCATCGTGAACTTCGCTGTTGACTTCGTTGGTGTGACCTTCTTCCAGTTTGTTGACGAATGCATCGCTCTGGAAGAGTGCATCACGCTGCTGGTTAACTTCAAACTGTTCGAGACGCAAATCCGCAATGCGGTTGGTCATGTTTTCCAGTTCATCCGCCGAGGGCAGCGTTTGTTGTTGCTGGTAAAGGATACGAGACAACAGCAGGCTGCCCTTCAGGACGGCAATCTGCTCTTTAATATTGCGTTCCGATTGCAGCGCCCGCTCCAGCCAGTTTTTGACTTTAATGTTTTGCTGCATCAACTGATTACCGTTTTCAGTCGCGGTAATCAGACGCTGACTTAACTGCTGGTTAATTTCCAGTTCCTGTTTCACCAGCGGATTAGCCTGAATACGCGCGGCTTCATCCGGGGAGACGGCTTCCTGCGCCGTTTTTTCAGTTAAAGTCAGGCGCTTGCTGTTTACCGCTTCTTGCAACAGCTGCAACTGGTGCTCCAGACGGGCGCTGTTCGCCGTCACGTAATCACGTTGCTTTTGCAAGGTATCCTGCAAGACGGTGTTCCCTTCCAGGCTTTTACGCTGCTGGTCAATCTCCGCATTCAGCAACGCCTGCTGAGCCTGCATTAACACTTTCTGGCTGGGACGTAAGGCAGTCTCGCCGACATCAGTCCCATCCAGACGACTGCGAATTTGTTGCAGCTGCTGCGAAGCATTATACATCGCATTTTGCACGCGTTCGGGCTGCGTCTGTAACGAAACCAGCTGGCTGTTATAAGACGCCAGATCGTTTTGTGCGTTTTGCAAATCGTCCAGCGCCTGGGCAACGCGAGTTTCCAGCTGGCGCAACGAAAGCGTACTCAGAATTTTGCGCGTTTCTTCGTCGTTATCGACATCGCTAAGTGCTGTTAACGCCGCGGTCGCCTGGCGCATTTTTTCCGGCGCTTCAGCGACTTTTTGCCGTAGCTGAACTGTCTCTTCTTTTATGCGATCGATTTTATCGAGGGTGGCTAATGTATCTGTCAGATCCTGCTGCACCAGTTTGTCCTGAGCAGAAAGATCTTTTTGTTTATTTAGTGAGTCAAGTTGCGCCTGCAGGTCCGCTTTTGTCGGCAGATCACCATTCGATGACGCCCGCGCAAACGCCGTGTTCTGGCATAACAAGACAAAAACAAAAGCAATAAATGCTGAAAAAACAAAATGCCGTGATCGTTTGTAATACTGGAACATAGTCATGATGAATGAAGGTTTCTGAACCTGAAGAACGACCTGAAAAAGTCAAACCGCAAGAATATCACGACGCAGTGAACCAGAATAGCAACGACGAAAATGTCCAGGAAAAATCCTGGAGTCAGATTCAGGGTTATTCGTTAGTGGCAGGATTACGAAGCGTGGGGCACAGGAGATACATCTCCAGTAAGATGGCGACGTAATCGCGGGCTTCTTTTTTAAGATCAAAAGATTGCGGGGCAAAGAGCCAGTTTTCCATCAGGCCGGAAATATAGCCGCGCATAATAATTGCTGCCCGACGCGTCATTAAATCCGCAGGCAACATTTTCGCTTCAATACAATGTTTTAACGTTTGTTCTATACGGTCATAACTTTCCAGACAGAGATTACGTTGTGCCTGTTGCACAACAGCCATTTCTCCGACAAATTCGCATTTGTGGAATATAATCTCCATCAATAATCGACGCCGTTCTTCTGTCACCGTGGATTCAAGAACATGAATTAATATCTCTCTTAATACTGAGAGTGGATCGCCAGGGAATTTTGCCTGATACTCAAGCTCTAGTTCACCAATATTGGATTCTGACAGTTCCCAGATCTCACTGAACAAATCCGACTTGTCTTTAAAATGCCAGTAGATTGCACCGCGCGTAACGCCAGCTGCTTTTGCAATCTCGCCCAGCGAGGTGGATGATACCCCCTGCTGTGAGAAAAGACGTAGAGCCACATCGAGGATGTGTTGGCGCGTTTCTTGCGCTTCTTGTTTGGTTTTTCGTGCCATATGTTCGTGAATTTACAGGCGTTAGATTTACATACATTTGTGAATGTATGTACCATAGCACGACGATAATATAAACGCAGCAATGGGTTTATTAACTTTTGACCATTGACCAATTTGAAATCGGACACTCGAGGTTTACATATGAACAAAAACAGAGGGTTTACGCCTCTGGCGGTCGTTCTGATGCTCTCAGGCAGCTTAGCCCTAACAGGATGTGACGACAAACAGGCCCAACAAGGTGGCCAGCAGATGCCCGCCGTTGGCGTAGTAACAGTCAAAACTGAACCTCTGCAGATCACAACCGAGCTTCCGGGTCGCACCAGTGCCTACCGGATCGCAGAAGTTCGTCCTCAAGTTAGCGGGATTATCCTGAAGCGTAATTTCAAAGAAGGTAGCGACATCGAAGCTGGTGTCTCTCTCTATCAGATTGATCCTGCGACCTATCAGGCGACATACGACAGTGCGAAAGGTGATCTGGCGAAAGCCCAGGCTGCAGCCAATATCGCGCAATTGACGGTGAATCGTTATCAGAAACTGCTCGGTACTCAGTACATCAGTAAGCAAGAGTACGATCAGGCTCTGGCTGATGCGCAACAGGCGAATGCTGCGGTAACTGCGGCGAAAGCTGCCGTTGAAACTGCGCGGATCAATCTGGCTTACACCAAAGTCACCTCTCCGATTAGCGGTCGCATTGGTAAGTCGAACGTGACGGAAGGCGCATTGGTACAGAACGGTCAGGCGACTGCGCTGGCAACCGTGCAGCAACTTGATCCGATCTACGTTGATGTGACCCAGTCCAGCAACGACTTCCTGCGCCTGAAACAGGAACTGGCGAATGGCACGCTGAAACAAGAGAACGGCAAAGCCAAAGTGTCGCTGATCACCAGTGACGGCATTAAGTTCCCGCAGGACGGTACGCTGGAATTCTCTGACGTTACCGTTGATCAGACCACTGGGTCTATCACCCTACGCGCTATCTTCCCGAACCCGGATCACACTCTGCTGCCGGGTATGTTCGTGCGCGCACGTCTGGAAGAAGGGCTTAATCCAAACGCTATTTTAGTCCCGCAACAGGGCGTAACCCGTACGCCGCGTGGTGATGCCACCGTACTGGTAGTTGGCGCGGATGACAAAGTGGAAACCCGTCCGATCGTTGCAAGCCAGGCTATTGGCGATAAGTGGCTGGTGACAGAAGGTCTGAAAGCAGGCGATCGCGTAGTAATAAGTGGGCTGCAGAAAGTGCGTCCTGGTGTCCAGGTAAAAGCACAAGAAGTTACCGCTGATAATAACCAGCAAGCCGCAAGCGGTGCTCAGCCTGAACAGTCCAAGTCTTAACTTAAACAGGAGCCGTTAAGACATGCCTAATTTCTTTATCGATCGCCCGATTTTTGCGTGGGTGATCGCCATTATCATCATGTTGGCAGGGGGGCTGGCGATCCTCAAACTGCCGGTGGCGCAATATCCTACGATTGCACCGCCGGCAGTAACGATCTCCGCCTCCTACCCCGGCGCTGATGCGAAAACAGTGCAGGACACGGTGACACAGGTTATCGAACAGAATATGAACGGTATCGATAACCTGATGTACATGTCCTCTAACAGTGACTCCACGGGTACCGTGCAGATCACCCTGACCTTTGAGTCTGGTACTGATGCGGATATCGCGCAGGTTCAGGTGCAGAACAAACTGCAGCTGGCGATGCCGTTGCTGCCGCAAGAAGTTCAGCAGCAAGGGGTGAGCGTTGAGAAATCATCCAGCAGCTTCCTGATGGTTGTCGGCGTTATCAACACCGATGGCACCATGACGCAGGAGGATATCTCTGACTACGTAGCGGCGAATATGAAAGATGCCATCAGCCGTACGTCGGGCGTGGGTGATGTTCAGTTGTTCGGTTCACAGTACGCGATGCGTATCTGGATGAACCCGAATGAGCTGAACAAATTCCAGCTAACGCCGGTTGATGTCATTACCGCCATCAAAGCGCAGAACGCCCAGGTTGCGGCGGGTCAGCTCGGTGGTACGCCGCCGGTGAAAGGCCAACAGCTTAACGCCTCTATTATTGCTCAGACGCGTCTGACCTCTACTGAAGAGTTCGGCAAAATCCTGCTGAAAGTGAATCAAGATGGTTCCCGCGTACTGCTGCGTGATGTGGCGAAGATTGAGCTGGGTGGTGAGAACTACGACATCATCGCAGAGTTTAACGGCCAACCGGCTTCCGGTCTGGGGATCAAGCTGGCGACCGGTGCAAACGCGCTGGATACCGCTGCGGCAATCCGTGCTGAACTGGCGAAGATGGAACCGTTCTTCCCGTCGGGTCTGAAAATTGTTTACCCGTACGACACCACGCCGTTCGTGAAAATCTCTATTCACGAAGTGGTTAAAACGCTGGTCGAAGCGATCATCCTCGTGTTCCTGGTTATGTATCTGTTCCTGCAGAACTTCCGCGCGACGTTGATTCCGACCATTGCCGTACCGGTGGTATTGCTCGGGACCTTTGCCGTCCTTGCCGCCTTTGGCTTCTCGATAAACACGCTAACAATGTTCGGGATGGTGCTCGCTATCGGCTTGTTGGTGGATGACGCTATCGTTGTGGTAGAAAACGTGGAGCGTGTTATGGCGGAAGAAGGTTTGCCGCCAAAAGAAGCTACCCGTAAGTCGATGGGGCAGATTCAGGGCGCTCTGGTCGGTATCGCGATGGTACTGTCGGCGGTATTCGTACCGATGGCCTTCTTTGGCGGTTCTACTGGTGCTATCTATCGTCAGTTCTCTATTACCATTGTTTCAGCAATGGCGCTGTCGGTACTGGTAGCGTTGATCCTGACTCCGGCTCTTTGTGCCACCATGCTGAAACCGATTGCCAAAGGCGATCACGGGGAAGGTAAAAAAGGCTTCTTCGGCTGGTTTAACCGCATGTTCGAGAAGAGCACGCACCACTACACCGACAGCGTAGGCGGTATTCTGCGCAGTACGGGGCGTTACCTGGTGCTGTATCTGATCATCGTGGTCGGCATGGCCTATCTGTTCGTGCGTCTGCCAAGCTCCTTCTTGCCAGATGAGGACCAGGGCGTATTTATGACCATGGTTCAGCTGCCAGCAGGTGCAACGCAGGAACGTACGCAGAAAGTGCTCAATGAGGTAACGCATTACTATCTGACCAAAGAAAAGAACAACGTTGAGTCGGTGTTCGCCGTTAACGGCTTCGGCTTTGCGGGACGTGGTCAGAATACCGGTATTGCGTTCGTTTCCTTGAAGGACTGGGCCGATCGTCCGGGCGAAGAAAACAAAGTTGAAGCGATTACCATGCGTGCAACACGCGCTTTCTCGCAAATCAAAGATGCGATGGTTTTCGCCTTTAACCTGCCCGCAATCGTGGAACTGGGTACTGCAACCGGCTTTGACTTTGAGCTGATTGACCAGGCTGGCCTTGGTCACGAAAAACTGACTCAGGCGCGTAACCAGCTGCTTGCAGAAGCAGCGAAGCACCCTGATATGCTGACCAGCGTACGTCCAAACGGTCTGGAAGATACCCCGCAGTTTAAGATTGATATCGACCAGGAAAAAGCGCAGGCGCTGGGTGTTTCTATCAACGACATTAACACCACTCTGGGCGCTGCATGGGGCGGTAGCTATGTGAACGACTTTATCGACCGCGGTCGTGTGAAGAAAGTTTACGTCATGTCAGAAGCGAAATACCGTATGCTGCCGGATGATATCGGCGACTGGTATGTTCGTGCTGCTGATGGTCAGATGGTGCCGTTCTCGGCATTCTCCTCTTCTCGTTGGGAGTACGGTTCGCCGCGTCTGGAACGTTACAATGGCCTGCCATCCATGGAAATCTTAGGCCAGGCGGCACCGGGTAAAAGTACCGGTGAAGCAATGGAGCTAATGGAACAACTGGCGAGCAAACTGCCTACCGGTGTTGGCTATGACTGGACGGGGATGTCCTATCAGGAACGCCTCTCCGGCAACCAGGCACCTTCACTGTACGCGATTTCGTTGATTGTCGTATTCCTGTGTCTGGCGGCGCTGTACGAGAGCTGGTCGATTCCGTTCTCCGTTATGCTGGTCGTTCCGCTGGGGGTTATCGGTGCGTTGCTGGCTGCCACCTTCCGTGGCCTGACCAATGACGTTTACTTCCAGGTAGGCCTGCTCACAACCATTGGGTTGTCGGCGAAGAACGCGATACTTATCGTCGAATTCGCCAAAGACTTGATGGATAAAGAAGGTAAAGGTCTGATTGAAGCGACGCTTGATGCAGTGCGGATGCGTTTACGTCCGATCCTGATGACCTCGCTGGCGTTTATCCTCGGCGTTATGCCGCTGGTTATCAGTACTGGTGCTGGTTCCGGCGCGCAGAACGCAGTAGGTACCGGTGTAATGGGCGGGATGGTGACCGCAACGGTACTGGCAATCTTCTTCGTTCCGGTATTCTTTGTGGTGGTTCGCCGCCGCTTTAGCCGCAAGAATGAAGATATCGAGCACAGCCATACTGTCGATCATCATTGATACAACGTGTAATCACTAAGGCCGCGCAAGCGGCCTTTTTTATGCATAACCTACGAACATTAAGGAGTAATTGAACCACCAACTCAGGATCTCATACGAAAACCAGTATTAACCACGGATAAAATTCATAAAAAATACTGATTGTTAGTTAATTTATATTAAGTAGCGCTAATAGATTTAATAATCCATAATCATTTAGAGGCTATTCTTAATTATTTGCGGTAATTCTTTATTCATTCCTCGGTTATTACGTCATATTCAGAGCAATCCTGGTATTAGTGTCACCAATTTCATCTGGCGATAATCCTGAAATGTTATGAACAGTTCGAGCAGACTGCTTTTACCTGCTGCGGGTTAGTGCTAGTATGAAAAAGTGAGTCCTGTCCCGATTCCTTCCTAATTGTAATTTTTCGTAATAATGCGATGAAAACCTGCAAAGAGTGGCTTATAGTTAAGCTAACAAACGAGAGGGCAAGTCCAGGTCAGTAAGTTTTTTCCATCCCGAAAGGTGTCCGTTAGTTCAACCGCTAAGAAGGGGACGCGTTATGGATGAATACTCACCCAAAAGACATGATATCGCACAGCTTAAGTTTCTCTGTGAAACCCTGTATCATGACTGCCTTGCAAACCTTGAAGAAAGCAATCATGGCTGGGTTAACGACCCAACCTCGGCGATCAACCTCCAGTTGAATGAACTGATTGAGCATATTGCGACCTTCGCACTTAATTACAAAATTAAGTATAATGAAGACAATAAGCTCATTGAGCAGATCGACGAATATCTGGATGACACCTTTATGTTGTTCAGTAGTTATGGTATTAATATGCAGGATCTTCAGAAATGGCGGAAGTCAGGTAATCGACTATTCCGTTGTTTTGTCAATGCGACGAAAGAGAATCCTGCGAGTTTATCTTGTTAGAATTATTACAACCATGGGTAGAAGTATGTCCGAAAAACCTTTAACGAAAACCGATTATTTAATGCGTTTACGTCGTTGCCAGACAATTGACACGCTGGAGCGTGTTATCGAGAAAAATAAATACGAATTATCAGATAATGAACTGGCGGTATTTTACTCAGCCGCAGATCACCGCCTCGCCGAATTGACCATGAATAAACTGTACGACAAGATCCCTTCCTCAGTATGGAAATTTATTCGCTAATAAATAATTCGCTTTCGGAGCTATAACCGGCTGTTTATTAAGAATTTTATACTTTTTCGCCATGAAGACATACCCTATGTGATCTTTATCACACAGATGTAATGGGAACGTTCTCTTCACTGACTTTTCGTCTTACTGTGTTGCCGCATTTTCAGCAACCGGAGGTCAGTAATGAGCACAGAAAAAGAAAAGATGATTGCTGGTGAGTTGTATCGCTCGGCAGATGAGACGTTATCTCGCGATCGCCTGCGCGCTCGTCAGCTTATTCACCGATACAATCATTCCCTGGCGGAAGAGCACACATTACGCCAGCAAATTCTCGCTGATCTATTCGGTCAGGTGACAGAGGCTTATATTGAGCCAACGTTTCGCTGTGACTATGGCTATAACATTTTTCTCGGTAATAATTTTTTCGCCAACTTCGATTGCGTGATGCTTGATGTCTGCCCTATTCGCATCGGTGATAACTGTATGTTGGCACCAGGCGTTCATATCTACACGGCAACACATCCCATCGACCCTGTAGCACGTAATAGCGGTGCTGAACTGGGGAAACCCGTCACCATCGGTAATAACGTCTGGATTGGCGGACGCGCGGTCATTAACCCTGGTGTGACCATTGGTGATAACGTCGTGGTAGCCTCAGGTGCAGTTGTCACAAAAGATGTCCCGAACAACGTTGTCGTGGGCGGTAATCCAGCCAGAATAATTAAAAAATTGTAATCGGTTTTTCGCAACTGTTATGCAAAATTGTGGTAAATCTGTTACTTCCCCTCTACTATTCCCACGTTAAAATAGGGTGTTCCCTGGAAAGTTGCAGATACCACGAAGGCAAACGATGACCGAAATACAACGCCTGCTGACCGAAACGATTGAGTCTCTGAATACCCGCGAAAAACGCGACAACAAACCCCGCTTTAGTATCAGTTTTATCCGTAAACATCCGGGGCTGTTTATCGGTATGTACGTTGCTTTTTTTGCCACCCTGGCGGTGATGTTGCAGTCCGAAACGCTGTCAGGCTCTGTCTGGCTACTGGTTGTATTATTTATCCTGCTTAATGGTTTCTTCTTTTTCGATGTCTACCCACGCTACCGTTATGAAGATATCGACGTGCTGGATTTCCGCGTTTGCTATAACGGCGAATGGTACAACACGCGCTTTGTACCTGCCGCGCTGGTTGAAGCCATCTTGAACTCTCCGCGTGTCGCGGATGTTCATAAGGAACAACTGCAAAAAATGATCGTCCGTAAAGGTGAACTGTCTTTTTACGATATTTTTACCCTCGCTCGCGCCGAATCAACATCTTAAGTTAGGGTTACATACCAGGCGTAAAGCTCTGCGCCTGGTCAAATGACAATGATCGTTTCCACCCATCACTTCATGAAATACCAGCTCTACCTCCTTATCTCCTGCCAGCCTTTTTCCACAATCAGATATACTTTCCCTACACTGTGTTAATAAGGATATGCTGGTGAGAACACGACATCTGGTCGGCCTTATTTCGGGAGTACTGATTCTTTCAGTATTGCTGCCTGTCGGCTTAAGCATCTGGCTGGCCCATCAGCAGGTAGAAACATCGTTTATTGAAGAGCTGGATACCTATTCCTCCCGCGTCGCTATTCGGGCCAATAAGGTGGCGACACAAGGGAAAGATGCGCTGCAAGAGCTGGAAAGATGGCAAGGCGCTGCCTGTAGCGAAGCCCATCTCATGGAAATGCGTCGGGTATCTTACAGTTATCGCTATATTCAGGAAGTGGTTTATATCGATAACAACGTTCCCCAGTGTTCGTCTCTGGAGCATGAAAGTCCGCCCGATACCTTCCCCGAGCCAGGTAAAATTTCGAAAGATGGTTATCGTGTCTGGTTAACATCGCATAACGATTTAGGCATTATCCGTTACATGGTCGCCATGGGAACGGCACATTATGTCGTCATGATCGACCCCGCTTCCTTTATTGATGTCATTCCCTATAGCTCATGGCAAATTGATGCCGCCATTATTGGCAATGCCCATAACGTTGTCATAACCAGCAGCGATGAAATTGCTCAGGGAATTATTACCAGGCTACAAAAAACACCCGGTGAGCATATCGAAAATAATGGAATCATTTACGATATCCTGCCCTTCCCGGAGATGAATATTTCGATCATCACCTGGGCTTCAACGAAAATGTTGCAGAAAGGCTGGCATCGGCAAGTCTTTATTTGGTTACCGCTCGGGTTGGTGATTGGCCTGCTGGCAGCGATGTTTGTGCTGCGTATTTTGCGCCGTATCCAGTCACCGCATCATCGGCTGCAGGATGCTATCGAAAATCGTGATATTTGCGTGCACTATCAGCCGATTGTCTCCTTAGCCAATGGCAAAATTGTCGGTGCTGAGGCACTGGCGCGCTGGCCGCAGACAGACGGTAGTTGGTTGTCACCAGATAGTTTTATTCCGCTGGCACAGCAAACGGGCCTTTCTGAGCCATTGACGCTACTGATTATAAGAAGCGCCTTTGAAGATATGGGCGACTGGCTGCGTCAGCATCCACAGCAGCATATTTCGATCAATCTTGAATCCACCGTGCTCACCTCGGAAAAAATCCCGCAATTGCTGCGTGAAATGATCAATCACTATCAGGTTAATCCCAGACAGATCGCGCTTGAACTCACTGAACGCGAGTTTGCCGATCCGAAAACCAGCGCCCCGATAATTTCTCGCTACCGGGAGGCGGGCCATGAAATTTATCTTGATGATTTTGGTACGGGATATTCAAGTTTAAGTTATTTACAGGATCTGGATGTCGACATTCTGAAGATCGATAAATCTTTCGTTGATGCGCTGGAATATAAAAATGTCACGCCGCATATCATCGAAATGGCAAAAACACTGAAACTGAAAATGGTAGCGGAGGGAATCGAAACCAGTAAACAAGAAGAGTGGCTACGCCAGCATGGCGTGCACTACGGTCAGGGCTGGCTCTACAGCAAGGCATTACCGAAAGAAGATTTCTTACGCTGGGCCGAGCAACATTTGTGAATTTTTGGGCTGACGGCACGCCGCACAGCCCGTCACGCTACCTATTCGTCGATGATTGACTCGAATCCGCCATAGATCATTCGCTTGCCGTCAAACGGCATGGACTCGCCGAACTCTTTCATCCGTGGGTCCGACATCATCTTTTGAGTAGCAGCGTCGCGGACCTCTTTTGAAGGGTATTCAATCCAGCTAAAGACAACCTCTTCATTCTCTTCCGCTTTCACCGCCATACGAAAATCGGTCACTTTGCCATCCGGTACATCGCTGGCCCAGCATTCGACAATACGAAGCGCGCCAAACTCTTTAAACAATGGCGCAGCCTTAGCGGCCATTTCCCGATAGGCATCCTTTTTATCGGCAGGAACGGCAACCACAAAACCATCAACATACTTCATCAGACATACCTCCGAAGCGTACTGCGCAGCCAGACAATTCTTGCGACGTCAGTTGTGGTTAAAGTTTAGCCATGTTGGGGTTTTTTGACGAAACGGTGGGAGGCAGAAATGGGTGGGGGCCCTGCCAGCTACATCCCGGCACACGCGTCATCTGCCTTGGCTGCTTCCTTCCGGACCTGACCTGGTAAACAGAGTAGCGTTGCGGGAGAACCAACAGAGCCCCCATTGAGAGCGTTGAGAACCAACGCGCAGGCGCATTATCACTGCTGCCCCGGCTAATTGCAACCCATCGCGTGCCAGATGCTGGTTTCTTGCGCAATGCGACTTCACTCGGGCGTTTTTCCAGATTATGCTGAAAAATTACCTCAGGAAGAAAAGATGGAAAAAGAAGATTCATTTCCCCAACGCGTCTGGCAAATCGTCGCCGCTATTCCCGAAGGCTATGTCACCACTTACGGTGATGTGGCGAAACTGGCGGGATCGCCCCGCGCCGCGCGCCAGGTGGGCGGTGTGTTAAAGCGTCTCCCTGAAGGCAGCACCTTACCCTGGCACCGGGTGGTTAATCGCCACGGCACAATTTCGCTAACCGGACCGGATTTACAGCGTCAGCGACAGGCATTACTGGCAGAAGGTGTGATGGTATCGGGAAGCGGGCAAATCGACTTGCAGCGTTATCGCTGGAACTACTAACCCTCTCCGGGCGGAGAGGGTTAACGTCGCTTAATATTGCGTAGGAGCTGGAACTGCCGAAGACGGATTCACCTGAGTTGGTGAAGTCGAAGGTACGGTAGTCGTTGCACCACCGCTGGCCTGAACCGGCACGGCGGTTTGCTGCACCGGCACCAATGTCAGGTCGGCTTTAGTTCCGCCCTTGTTGATCACCGGCTGAACGGTATCGGTAATAAATACCAGTTTGTCATTCACGGTAATCGCCGCACTCAACAGAATACGCGCGTTCGGCTGAACATCTGCCGGGTTAAATGGCAGAACAAAGCTGAATGGTGACTGTTTACCTTCAGTACGCACCGCTTTCTGCGCCAGCACTTTTGACGGTGCATCGGCTAACGACGCGTCAGAAAGTGTCACGGTCAGCACAGCATCAGGCGGCAGTGCGACTTTCTGACGGATCCAGACGGTACCGGAGACATTCGGTTGCTGGATAGCAGGTTGTTGTGTTGCTGAAATAGACGTATTTGCAGCCGGGGCTGGCGTCTGAATATCCGCGCTTTTATCTGCGCAAGCCGCCAACGCAATCGCAACCGCTAAACCACTGGCCATGTGCACGAGTTTCATTCATTTCTCCTTATTATCAATGCACCAGCGGGCTAACTTTCCTCGCCGGAAGAGTGGTTAACAAAATAGTAACGTCAACAAGTGTGGCACACATCACGCATTTCTGCCTGTAATTAGCCCGTAATTCAGACCATTGCACCCATCGGACCAGTAGCAAATTTGCGTTATACTCAACTCACTTTGGCTTGCTGCGGCAGCTTTGTTACTGGAGAGTTATATGAGTCAGGCGCTAAAAAATTTACTGACATTGTTAAATCTGGAAAAAATTGAGGAAGGACTCTTTCGCGGCCAGAGTGAAGATTTAGGTTTACGCCAGGTGTTTGGCGGCCAGGTCGTGGGTCAGGCCTTGTATGCTGCAAAAGAGACCGTCCCTGAAGAGCGGCTGGTACATTCGTTTCACAGCTACTTTCTTCGCCCTGGCGATAGTAAGAAGCCGATTATTTATGATGTCGAAACGCTGCGTGACGGTAACAGCTTCAGCGCCCGCCGGGTTGCTGCTATTCAAAACGGCAAACCGATTTTTTATATGACGGCCTCTTTCCAGGCACCAGAAGCGGGTTTCGAACATCAAAAAACAATGCCGTCCGCGCCAGCGCCTGATGGCCTGCCTTCGGAAACGCAAATCGCCCAATCGCTGGCGCACCTGCTGCCGCCAGTGCTTAAAGATAAATTCATCTGCGATCGTCCGCTGGAAGTCCGTCCGGTGGAGTTTCATAACCCACTGAAAGGTCACGTCGCAGAACCACATCGTCAGGTGTGGATCCGCGCAAATGGTAGCGTGCCGGATGACCTGCGCGTTCATCAGTATCTGCTCGGTTACGCTTCTGATCTTAACTTCCTGCCGGTAGCTCTACAGCCGCACGGCATCGGTTTTCTCGAACCGGGGATTCAGATTGCCACCATTGACCATTCCATGTGGTTCCATCGCCCGTTTAATTTGAATGAATGGCTGCTGTATAGCGTGGAGAGCACCTCGGCGTCCAGCGCACGCGGCTTTGTGCGCGGTGAGTTTTATACCCAGGACGGCGTGCTGGTTGCCTCGACCGTTCAGGAAGGGGTGATGCGTAATCACAATTAAAAAAATAGCCGGAGGTAAAACCGTCCGGCTATTTTTTGCAGTGCTTGTTACGCGTTATAGGCATTCTCGCCGTGACTGTTGACATCCAGCCCTTCTCGCTCCTGCTCTTCCGGTACACGCAGACCAACCGTCAGATCCGCCAGTTTGTAGCCAATAAATGCCACCACACCGGACCAGACGATCGTAATGGCGATGCTTTCCAGCTGTACCAGCAACTGATGGCCCATCGTCACACCTTCAGCGAAGCCCACGCCACCCAGCGAACTGGCGGCAAAAATCCCAGTCATGATACAGCCGACAATGCCACAAACGCCGTGCACACCGAAGACATCGCAGGGATCATCCACCCGCAGCAAGCGTTTGAGCATAGTAACGCCCCACAAGCCCGCCAGACCAGCTACCACGCCGATAATCAACGCGCCGCCAACCCCAATGTAGCCACACGCTGGCGTCACGCCGACCAGACCGGCAATCGCGCCAGAACACGCTCCCAGCAGAGAAGGCTTACCACGCAGCGCCCATTCACCGAAGATCCAGCCAAGAATTGCCGCCGCCGTTGCGACCACAGTATTCACAAATGCCAGTGCCGCGATTTCATTCGCCGTGCCCGCTGACCCGGCGTTAAAGCCAAACCAACCAATATAGAGAATGGCAGTACCGGTGAAGACCATTGGCAGGTTGTGCGGTTTAAACGCCTCTTTGCCGAAGCCCACGCGTTTGCCTATCAGATACGCGCCCACCAGACCGGCGATTGCGGCGTTAATATGCACCACCGTGCCACCCGCGAAATCCAGCGCACCGTGAGAAGCCAGCAAACCACCGCCCCACACCATATGCGCAATCGGAATGTAAGAGAGCGTCAGCCATACCACCACGAAAATCAACACAGCTGAGAAGCGGATTCGTTCCGCCAGCGCCCCAACGATCAAGCCGACGGTAATGCAGGCAAACGAGCCCTGAAACGCCACGTGGATATACTGATAAATGCTGCCCATCACCGCCGTCAGTTCGATGTTTTTTAGCATCAACCAGTTAATGTTGCCGAAGAAGTTGTTGCCCTCACCAAACGCCAGCGAGTAACCGTAAACCACCCAGAGAATACAGACCAGTGCAAACGTCACCGTCACCTGCGTCAGCATCGACAGCACGTTTTTGCCGCGAATCAACCCACCGTAAAACAGGGCAATCCCCGGAATAGTCATAAACAGCACCAGCGCAGTACAAATCATCATAAACGCATTGTCGGCTTTATCGGCCACCGCAGGTGCAGCCATTACCAGTCCCGGCAGCATCGCCAGTGAAGCAAGCCCAGTTTTTATCGTCGCTATCTTCATTTTTCGTTCCTGTTGCTGTGTGCCAGAGATTACAGCGCCGCTTCGTCGGCTTCGCCGGTACGAATACGAATGACGCGTTGCAATTCAGCGACGAAGATTTTGCCGTCGCCAATTTTTCCGGTGTAAGCCGCCTTACTGACGATATCGATCACTTCATCGAGTTGGTCATCAGCAATCGCCACATCAATTTTTACTTTTGGCAGGAAGTTGACGCTGTATTCCGCCCCCCGGTACAGCTCGGCATGCCCTTTCTGACGCCCGAAACCTTTCACTTCGGTGACGGTCAGGCCCTGAATACCAATGGAAGATAACGCTTCACGAACGTCTTCCAGCTTGAATGGTTTGATTATCACGGTCACCAGCTTCATAGATCCCCTCCGGTCAGAATTCGGTAATGGTTCTGCTACACGAAGAAGGTATTGCAAGCGGTGTGCCAGAAATGAAAAACGAGAAAGAGAGCAGGAAGTTAAGAAGATTGAAAATGAAAACGCACTATGACAGTGCACAGTGCGTTACATTTTTGCACCAACGATGAAATATTGCGCTATTCAGGCGCTCAATGATTCTTCTTCACGCACGCTGGCTGCCAGCTCTTCGCCCGCAAGTTGCAGTTGATACATCTGCCAGTAGCGTCCCTGGGCCGCCAGCAGTTGCTGGTGAGTGCCCTGCTCCACGGCTTGCCCACGATGAAGCACCAGAATGGTGTCGGCATCAACAATGGTCGATAAGCGGTGAGCAATCACCACCAGCGTGGTATGTTCACGCACCGCCGCCAGAGCATGTTGAATCGCCTGTTCAGTCCCGGAGTCAATGCTGGCGGTTGCCTCATCAAGGATCAGGATTTGCGGCGTCTCGACCAGCACGCGCGCCAGTGCCAGCAGTTGCTTTTGCCCAACTGAGAGATTATTCCCCTGCTCGCCCAGCGGCGTGTAAATACCGTCGCTCATGCTACGCGCCAGCTCCGCCAGTTGCACAGTTTCCAGCGCCTGCCAGACGCGTTCTTCGGAGATATCCCGCCCCAGCGTCACGTTGGCGAGGAAGGTATCCGCCAGCACCACCGGATCTTGCTGCACCATTGCCACGCCCTGGCGCAGCGCGCTGTGACTTAGCGAACTTAATGGACGACCATCAAGGCGAATCTCACCTTCCGTTAGCGGGTAATAGCCCATCAATAAACTGGCGAGGGTGCTTTTGCCACTGCCGGTATGCCCGACCAGTGCCACAAAGTTACGCGAAGGCACAGAGAGATTAATGTTCTTTAGCACCAGATTGTCATCGCGATAAGCAAATGACACGTTATCGACTTCGATGGTGCCACTCTGTAACGGGCGCTCATCATTGCCATATTGCTGGCGCGGTCCGTCCATCAGTTCAAACACGCGCTCACCAGCAACAACAGCCTGTTGCAGCATCGCCTGTTGCGTGGTCAGTTCGATTAATGGTTCGTTAAGTCGCCCAAGATAGCTGATAAACGCATACAGCACGCCCACTTCAATGGTGCCGCTAGCGGAGAAGCCAAACAGCATCAACAAGCCACAAAGAATGAGCGATGAAAACAGACTCAGCAGCGGACGCAGCAGAAAACCGTCGAGGCGCAGGGTTTGCATCCTGGCCATATAGTGTGAACGACTGGCCTCCCCCATACGTTCGCCAAATCGCGCCTGCTGACGGAACTGCTGGATAACGCTCATGCCATTGATGATTTCGTTAAAGCCGTCGTTGATATCCGCTAGATAGGCGCGCACACGGCGGACAATCGGCGTGCTGTAACGCTGGTATATCACCATTACCACCAGCACCACCGGGAAAATCATTATCGCCACCAGCGCCATTCGCCAGTCGAGGCTGAACATCGCCACCAGCATCGCGCCCACCAGTGCGGCGCTACGCAGGACAGTTGCCACTACGGTAACGTAGAGATCGCGGATCACTTCAGTGTCATTAGTGACGCGGGAAATCACCTGCCCGACGGGTTGGGTATCAAACTCGCTTAATGGCTGGCGCAATGCGGCATCCATCACGTCGGTACGCAACTGTTGCACTACGCCTACTGCCGCCCGATTAAACAGCAGCGACTGCGCGTAATGTAGCCCGGCGGCAAACAGTTGTAGCCCAACATACGCCGCAGCCAGCCCTGCAACCATTTTCAACGGCAGGTTATTTTTCGCTACCATATTGTCGATAAAATAGCTGATAAGCAGCGGCCCACTGACTTCTGCCGCTGCCGCAACCCACATCATCAGGACCGCAATCCCCAGCGGTTTACGCCACGGCGAACCGTACGCTAACAGACGCTTGAGAGTCGGCCACAGTTGGCTAAAACTACGCATCGACGGCCTCCTCGCGAATTTCCGGAGCGTCGTCGAGCGCCGCCTCCAGTTGTTGATAGCGATACATATCGCGATACCAGCCGCTTTGTTGCGCCAGCTCATCATGATTGCCACGCTGGGCGATATGTCCGTGCTGCATCACAATAATTTCACTGGCTTCCGTCAGTGCCGAAAGGCGATGGGCACTGATGATTACCGTTCTTCCCTGTCCCCACTGACGCAGGTTATGCAGGATCTGGTGCTCTGTGCGTCCGTCCACCGCCGAAAGCGCATCATCAAGGATGAGGATTTCCGCGTTGACTAATAACGCTCGAGCAATGGAGATACGCTGTTTTTGCCCACCGGAAAGCATCACGCCGCGCTCGCCCACTTCTGTATCGTAACCTTGCGGCAGACGCAAAATATCGTCATGTACGCTGGCTAACCGCGCTACGTGTTCAATCTCTTGCTGGGTGGCATTCGGGCAACCCAGCGCGATGTTATTCGCCACGGTGTCAGAAAAAAGGAATGGCGTCTGGCTGACCACCGCCAGGCGGCTACGCCAGCTATCGAGTTGTAACTTCGTCAGAGGAATATCATGAAAGCGAATATCCCCCTCGCTGACGTCGAAATGACGCTGAATGAGCGACAACAGGGTACTTTTGCCGGAACCAGTCGGCCCGCAAATACCCAGCATCTGACCGGGTTTCAGGGCGAAATTGACGTTTTCCAGCGCAGGATGGTCAGTCTGCGGATACGTGAACTGGTGAATATTTACATCCAGTTCGCCACGCCCTTCCGGCACGGGTTCGCTACCATCGTTCACCACCGGCGCTTCCGCCAGCATCGCGCGAATACGGCTGTACGCAGCACTACCACGTTCCACAATGTTAAACATCCATGCCAGCGCCAGCATTGGCCAAATCATCAGACCTAAATACATCATAAAACTGGTGAGCTGGCCCAGCGTTAAACTGCCCTGCACCACCATCCAACTACCGCCGCCAATCGCCAGCAAGTTCGCCATACCAATCGCGATATAGATGGTCGGGTCGAAACGAGCATCAATACGCGCCACCCGCATGTTTTTTTTGCCGGTATCTTCGGCATCCGCGGCAAATAACGCCGACTGGCGATCTTCCAGACCAAAGGCTTTGATCATGCGAATACTGGTGAGGCTTTCCTGGGTGCGGTCATTAAGACTAGAAAACGCCGCCTGTGCCAGCTTAAAGCGTTCATGCAAGGCATCGCCGTTGCGCTTAATCATGATCGCCATCACTGGCATCGGTAACAGGGCAAATAAGGTCAACTGCCAGCTAATTTGCGTAGACATCATAATCAACACAGCGCAGCCCATTACCAGTGAATCCACCAGCGTCAGCACCCCTTCTCCGGCGGCAAACACGACGCGATCGACGTCATTGGTCGCACGAGCCATGAGGTCACCCGTGCGATGACGCAGGTAAAACTCAGGATGCTGCCGGCTTAGCTGACGGTAATAATCTTCACGTAATTCAACAGCCAGTTGGTAAGACGCACCAAACAGCAATACGCGCCAGACGTAACGCAGGAGATAAACCACAACGGCAATCAGCACCATGGTGGCGATCCACATCAGGATCTGCCCGGTAGTAAAGTGTTGTTCTGTCACGCCATCGACAACAATACCAACCACTTTTGGCGGAACCAGTTGCAGCATCGCGATAATGACAAGCAAGGCGACAGCCCCGAGATAGCGACGCCATTCCCGACGGAAATACCAGCTTAATTGAGCAAATAATCGCACGCGTTGTGTCCTGACCTGATTCTGGATATTTATTCGATGGGTAAAGAAGTGGTGTATTTAATCTGTTCCATCGCGAAGCTGGAAGTGACGTCCGACAGCCCCGGCACGCTGTTTACCAGACGCTTATAAAACTCGTCGTAGCGTTTCATGTCGGCAACCTGGACGCGCATCAGATAATCGTATTCACCAGCCATGCGCCAGAACCCCAGCACTTCTGGCATTTCGGTAACCACCGTGACAAAGCGGCAATACCATTCGCTGCTGTGATGTTGCGTTTTTATCAGCACAAAGGCGGTCAGGCCGAGGCCTATTTTTTCCGGATCCAGCAGGGCGACTTTGCCGATAAGGATACCGTCGTCCTCCAGCCGTTTCAGGCGCTTCCAGCAAGGGGTGGTTGTCAGATTAACGGCTTCAGCCAGTGCCTGCAAAGAGAGGGTGCAATCCTGCTGCAGTAAGGCCAGCAGCTTACGGTCAATTTTATCTAACATAGCCCTTCCACAGAGAATTTTTTTCTCTTTTAATTCTATTTTAAAGGTGAAATCACGACAATTTATTCTGTGCGGTTTAAACACCACGGCACAAAATGACAAATTCAACGCAAAAAAAACCGGGCAATTGCCCGGTGCTGGAAGGGATCTCATTATTCGGGGGAATAAGGTAGATGTGGATAGTCCAGCCAGTGCGTCAAATAGTGAGAGACAGCCTGATTTCGGCAATGTCCAATCACCGGTAAATGCGGGAGCTCCGCGCGCAGTTGCGGCATCGCATTGCCCATAATAAACCCGCTACCGACGCTGCCTAACATTTCGCGATCGTTCATCGCATCACCAAAGGCCATGCAATCGCGCAACGATAAACCTAAATGTTGGGTCAGCACCGTCAATGCAGCGCCTTTATTGCAGCCCACCGGCAGCACTTCGAGGCAATCCGTGGCGGAAAAACACAAATGTGCACGCTCGCCTAATGCTTCGTATAGCTGGATCTGCAAGCGTGTAAGATCGTCGTGATCGCCACAGAAGCAGATCTTGGTGACGCTGCCGAGTGGCATTTTTTTGACATCGATTATCTGATAACGAAAACCGCTATAGACAAATGCCTGCAACAACGCAGGGATCTCTTTCCCGGTAAACCAACCGTCGTCATTGAAGATATGCATGCTGGCTCGGGTATCCCATTGCTGATACAGCACCAGCTCCGCGACATCCGCAGGTAAATCATCACGATGTAAAAGTTCACCTTCCAGAGAATGCACGCGCGTTCCGTTGCCGGTAATCAAATATGCATCCAGCGATAGCGCCCCGAGAATATGCTGCATCTCCAGCGCATGACGCCCCGTGGCAAAAGTGAGGGTAATGTCGCGTTCACGCAGTCGCGCCAAAGTAGAGAGGGTTTTCTCACCTAAATGATGGTCAGGCATCAATAAAGTGCCATCCATATCAAATGCTGCCAGACGAGCCATTTCTTTCTCCACTCTGTGACACGGTTAATGGTGATTGAGTATCACCTGATATATACGGAAGTAATAGTGAATAGTTAAATAATATTGTTCCGGGTTTATATGCGATTGCTCAACCGTCTTAACCAGTATCAACGTCTGTGGCAACCTTCAGCCGGAAAGCCGCAAACCGTCACCGTCAGCGAACTGGCCGAACGCTGTTTTTGCAGCGAACGCCATGTTCGTACGCTGTTGCGTCAGGCACAGGAGGCGGGATGGCTGGAGTGGCAGGCGCAGTCAGGACGCGGAAAGCGCGGACAATTACGCTTTCTGGTCACGCCGGAATCGCTACGCAATGCGATGATGGAACAGGCACTGGAAACCGGAAAGCAGCAAGATGTGCTGGAGCTGGCGCAACTGGCCCCAGGTGAGCTGCGCACTCTGTTACAGCCGTTTATGGGCGGACAATGGCAAAACGATACACCCACGTTGCGTATTCCCTACTATCGCCCGCTCGAACCGCTACAACCAGGCTTTTTGCCCGGCCGTGCCGAGCAGCATCTCGCCGGGCAGATATTTTCCGGCCTGACCCGCTTCGATAATAATACTCAGCGCCCGATTGGCGATTTAGCGCATCACTGGGAAACCTCTACTGACGGGTTACGCTGGGACTTTTATCTTCGTTCAACCCTACACTGGCATAACGGCGATGCAGTAAAAGCCTCACACTTACACCAGCGATTATTGATGCTGTTACAACTGCCAGCACTGGATCAATTATTTATTAGCGTGAAGCGTATTGAAGTCACCCATCCGCAGTGTCTGACCTTCTTTTTACATCGCCCCGATTACTGGCTTGCGCACCGGCTGGCGAGCTATTGCAGCCATCTGGCGCATCCGCAATTCCCACTGATCGGCACTGGTCCTTTTCGCTTAACACAATTCACAGCGGAGCTGGTGCGCCTGGAGAGCCATGATTATTACCATTTGCGTCATCCGCTGCTTAAAGCGGTTGAGTACTGGATAACTCCGCCGCTTTTCGAAAAAGATTTGGGAACCAGTTGTCGGCATCCCGTGCAAATCACCATCGGCAAACCGGAGGAGCTGCAACGGGTCAGCCAGGTCAGTAGTGGCATCAGTTTAGGTTTTTGCTATTTAACGTTGCGCAAAAGTCCCCGACTCTCCCTCTGGCAGGCGCGAAAAGTGATCTCCATTATTCATCAATCCGGTTTATTACAAACGTTAGAAGTCGGAGAAAACCTGATCACCGCCAGTCATGCATTACTGCCAGGCTGGACTATTCCGCACTGGCAAGTACCGGATGAAGTCAAACTACCGAAAACCTTGACGCTGGTTTATCACTTACCGATAGAACTTCATACCATGGCAGAACGCCTACAGGCGACACTGGCAGCGGAAGGCTGTGAACTCACAATTATTTTTCATAACGCAAAAAACTGGGACGACACGACCCTACTGGCACACGCAGACCTCATGATGGGCGACAGATTAATTGGCGAAGCACCGGAATATACTCTGGAGCAATGGCTACGTTGCGATCCACTATGGCCACATGTTTTCGACGCTCCAGCATATGCACATCTGCAATCGACGCTGGACGCGGTGCAAGTAATGCCTGATGAGGAAAACCGATTTAATGCCCTGAAAGCGGTTTTTAGCCAGTTAATGGCAGACGCGACGCTGACGCCGCTGTTCAACTATCACTATCGCATTAGTGCCCCTCCCGGCGTGAACGGTGTGCGACTGACACCGCGCGGCTGGTTTGAATTTACCGAAGCCTGGCTTCCCGCGCCGTCGCAATGAATAGCTGGTCCGGGTTAATCGCAGGCGTTACCATAACGCTTTTATTGTTCAAGCAGGATTATCTATGAAACGTGCTGTCGTTGTGTTCAGTGGAGGCCAGGATTCCACCACCTGTCTGGTGCAGGCATTACAACAATATGATGAAGTCCATTGCGTGACGTTCGATTACGGTCAGCGACATCGCGCAGAAATCGACGTGGCACGCGAACTGGCGCTGAAACTGGGAGCACGCGCGCATAAGGTTCTTGATGTAACGCTGCTCAACGAGCTGGCGGTCAGCAGCCTGACACGTGACAGCATTCCGGTGCCTGATTATGAACCTGAAGCCGATGGCATCCCGAATACGTTTGTCCCAGGGCGTAATATTTTGTTCCTGACGCTGGCGGCAATATATGCGTATCAGGTAAAAGCAGAAGCCGTAATTACCGGCGTCTGTGAAACGGATTTCTCCGGCTACCCGGATTGCCGCGATGAGTTTGTGAAAGCACTAAACCATGCCGTCAGTTTGGGCATGGCGAAAGATATTCGTTTTGAAACGCCGCTGATGTGGATTGATAAAGCGGAAACCTGGGCGCTGGCAGATTATTACGGCAAACTGGATTTAGTCCGTAACGAAACGTTGACCTGCTATAACGGCATTAAAGGCGACGGTTGCGGTCATTGTGCGGCGTGTAATTTACGTGCCAACGGTTTGAATCATTATCTGGCCGATAAACCGACGGTGATGGCAGCGATGAAGCAGAAAACCGGGTTGAAGTAATTATTCCGGGTGTCGCCGGATGCGGCTTGAGCATCCGGCACCACAAAACGTTTACTTAACCATCTGCTCCAGCTTTTCGCGCAATTCCCCTTCCAGAGCTAATGCTTTCTGCGTTTTAAGATCAATACAAACAAACGTAATAAGCGCATCCGCTACCACCTGCCCTTCCGGCTCCAGTGTAATGACCTGGCTTAAGATGCCGCTTTTACCGTTTAATTGCTGCAACTGACTGGTAATAGTTAACAGGTCGCTTAATACCGCTGGGCGACGATAGTTAATATTGATATTGACCACGACGAAGGCGATGTTATGGGCCGTCATCCACTGAAAACTGTCGCTATTTTCCAACCCATCCCAGCGGGCTTCTTCGAGAAATTCAAGGTAGCGGGCGTTGTTGACGTGCTGGTAAACGTCGAGATGATATCCACGAACTTTGATTTGTGTTTGCATAGCGCAATAACCTTACGTTGTTGTTATAAGAACTGTTATAAGTACAGAGGTCATAACTGGTATGACCTCTTCAGTCTGGCAAAAAATTGCCACTATGCAAATTAATTACAGGGTTAATACCGCCAGATTACGTTCCACCAGCGAATTGCCCATCCCTGGCACCTGCTTTAGATCCTCCACCGTTTTAAACGGACCGTACTCTTCGCGATAACTGACAATCGCCTGCGCTTTCTTCAGGCCAACGCCATTCATCGCGCGGGCTAGCTCTTCCGCGCTGGCATTATTAATGCTGACCCGGGTGCCTTCTTCGTCACTGGCTTTCGCCGGTACTGCTGCTTTACTTTGTGCTGCAGGAGCTTCCGCTTTGGTTTCTACCGTTGTCGGTTTCGCCGCAGGAGCTGCCGCCAGCGCGCTATGAGACATTCCGGCACAAGCCAGAGACAGGGTAATGAGCAGTGCTTTAATTCCGTGTTTCATACTGTTTTCTCCTTGTTTGTTAACAGTGGAATCACCTTAACGGCAGTGAAAACAGTAAACAAATGGCAATGTTCAGAAATGGAAAAGGCCGCGAAAGCGACCTTTTCTTGTTACAGCTGCAAAGCATTTTTTTGCGAGGCGGCTTCAGGATTATTGCTGTTCCAGCGCATCGCCAATTTTGATTTTCGCCTCTTTACGCAGGTTACTCATCAGAGCTTCAAAGACGATTTGTGCGTTGTTCTGGGTGATACCCTGCACCATCGCTTTTTTCTGATCTTCCGGCATTGAACCTTGTTTCACTTCATCCAGCGCCAGCAGAACCACATTGCCTTGCATATCGTTCGCCATACCGTAGCTCGGTTTGTCTTTCGCTGGCAGTGGCAGTGCAAACGCCGCCTGGCTAATCGGGTCACGACCGGAACGGCTTAAGGTTTTCGGCTCGCCAAATTTCAGACCGGCAGCCTGCATAGCTTCCGCACCTTTGCCGGCTTTCAAATCAACCAGCAGTTTCTCAGCATCTACTTTCGCCTGTTGTTCAGCTTTGTTGTGCTGAACCAGTGCCTTAACTTGTTCCTGAACATCTGCCAACGGTTTCACCGCTTCCGGTTTGTGCTCGCTGATGCGCAGCACAAATGCGCGGTCGCCATCGACGGTGATGATGTCAGAGTTGATGCCCGGCGCGCCGTTTTCACCTACCAGACCGCCGTTAAAGATAGCGTCGGCAACCGGCTTGAAGTTCAACTCTTCCGGCAGGTTATCTTTGCTGAACCAACCCGTCTGAGTGGCTTTAACGCCGGCAGCTTGCTCTGCACCGGCCAGAGACTCGGTGTCGTTGCTTGCCGCATCGCTCACTTTCTGCTGCAGAGCGTAGTACGCATCGAGGGCTTTTTCGTGTTTCACTTTCGCCGCGACATCGTCACGCACTTCGTCTAACGATTTCACTTTCGCTGGCTGAATGTCGTCCAGACGTACAATCAGGAAACCGACCGAAGATTTGATGACACCAGACAGTTGGCCTTTCTCTTTCAGACCAGCATTTTTCAGTTCGTCGGGGATAGTGGCATCTTCTAACCAACCCATATCGCCGCCGTTACGGGCAGAGATAATATCGGCAGATTTTTCTTTGGCTAATGCAGCAAAATCACCGCCTTTATTCAGCTCATCAAGTACCGCTTTCGCTTCATCTTCAGTTTTGGTCTGGATGATGCTGTAGCGGGTACGCTGCGGCTGGGTGAATTGATCCTGATGCTGATCGTAGTAGCTCTGGATATCCGCATCGCTAACCGGTTGCTGCATCGTTGCGGCATCCAGCTTGATGTAACTCACGCGGAATTGTTCCGGCGTCATGAAATTGTTTTTGTTTTGTTCGTAGTAGCTGGCAATTTCCTGTTCGGTCACAGGCTGCTTCGCCGCCAGCGCGTTAACATCGATAGTCGCTTCACGCACCACGCGTTGTTGAGCTACCAGTGCCGCCAGCTCGTCGGTTTCACCTTTCAGCATAAAATCGGTACCGGCAACGCCGTTAATCAGCTGTTGAGTAGTGAGCTGATTACGCAGCGCCTGGGCGTACTGATCGGCGGTCATCCCCATCTGGTTGAGGATACCGTTATAGCGGCTGTTATCAAATTTGCCGTCAACCTGGAAGGCTGGGGTCGCGAAAATCGCCTGTTTAACCTGCTCATCGCTGATACCCAGTTTCAGCTCACGAGCGTACTGATCCAGCAGCGCCTCGTCGATCAGACGATTCAGCACCTGTTGACGCAGGGTCTTCATATAGCCTTCGTTCGCTGCCAGCTCGGAGTATTGATCGCCCAACTGTTGCTGCATGCGATTACGCTCGCTGTTGAAGGCATTCTCGAATTGCCCACGGCTGATTTCCTGGTCATTCACTTTTGCGGCGTAGTTATTGCCTCCGCCAATCAGGTAACCACTCACGCCGGTCAATATGAACGACACGATAATGATACCGAAAATAATCTTGAGCACGAGACTGTTTGCAGCCGTGCGTAAGCTGTCCATCATGGTGTAACAACACTCCGCTGTAGATGACTGTGTACCTCACGCAACGTATCGATGCGCGCAAAGGCCTATTGTGACAAGAAACGGGGGCAATTGTCAGCCCACAAGACGCAGAAAGTCACCGAATACAAATAAAAAAGGCACATCAGTAGATGCGCCCTTGAACTTCGTCACATCCCCACTGGGGACAACGCTTAGTTTACCGCGTCTTTCAGTGCTTTACCTGCACGGAAGCTCGGTACTTTAGCGGCAGCGATGGTGATCTCTTTACCGGTCTGCGGGTTGCGGCCAGTACGGGCAGCACGCTCTTTAACGGCAAAAGTACCAAAACCTACCAGTGCTACATCATCCCCTTCTTTCAGAGATTCAGTTACGGAAGCAATAATAGCATCTAACGCACGGCCAGCCGCAGCTTTAGAGATATCAGCCCCTGCAGCAATCTTGTCGATCAATTGAGATTTATTCACTCTTCTCTTCCTCTTTATAATTTATATCGCACTTGAATCCTTCAAGGTACGAACGCGCAGCAGTTATATCAGGCCAGCCATCCCCTTACAACACCCCTTAATAAGGGCAAGCCCAATCCGCCATCTAACTTAGCGAGACAAAAAAAGGCTGGCAAGTCCGAATTAGCCTGCCAGCCCTGTTTTTATTAGTGCATTTTGCGCGAGGTCACTATTTTGCAGTCACAACCTGCATGCCAGACGGTTCATTTTGCAGCGCCAGAGTCAGAACTTCCTCAATGCGTTTCACAGGATGAATGTCCAGATCGGCAATTACGTTGTCAGGAATCTCTTCCAGATCGCGTTTATTTTCGAACGGAATTAGCACTGTTTTAATCCCGCCGCGATGCGCTGCCAGGAGTTTTTCTTTCAAACCACCAATAGGCAGTACCTGACCACGCAGAGTGATCTCACCGGTCATTGCCACATCGGCACGAACCGGGTTACCGGTCAGGCAAGAAACCAGCGCGGTGCACATGGCAATACCGGCACTCGGACCATCTTTCGGCGTCGCACCTTCCGGTACGTGGACGTGGATGTCACGTTTTTCGTAAAAATCAGGGTTGATCCCCAGTTTTTCCGCACGCGCACGAACCACCGTTAACGCCGCCTGAATAGACTCCTGCATCACTTCGCCGAGCGAACCGGTATAGGTCAGTTTGCCTTTACCCGGAACACATGCGGTTTCAATGGTCAGCAAGTCACCGCCCACTTCCGTCCACGCCAGACCCGTGACCTGACCTACGCGGTTTTCATTATCTGCGCGACCATAGTCAAAGCGTTGTACGCCGAGGTAGTCGTGCAGATTATCGCCGTTAATTTCGATATGTTTTAAAGACTTATCGAGCAGTAACTGCTTAACCGCTTTACGGCACAGTTTGGAGATTTCACGCTCCAGACCACGCACGCCCGCTTCACGGGTGTAGTAACGAATAATGCCGATAATGGCGCTATCGTCGACGGTCAGCTCACCTTTTTTCAGCGCGTTACGTTCAATCTGCTTCGGCAGCAGGTGACGTTTGGCGATGTTCAGTTTTTCGTCTTCGGTATAACCGGACAGACGTATCACTTCCATACGATCCAGCAGCGGAGCCGGAATGTTCATGGAGTTCGAGGTTGCCACAAACATCACGTCGCTAAGATCGTAATCCACTTCCAGGTAGTGGTCGCTGAACGCTACGTTCTGCTCTGGATCCAGCACTTCAAGCAGTGCGGAGGCCGGATCGCCACGCATGTCAGAAGACATTTTGTCGATCTCATCGAGCAGGAACAGCGGGTTTTTCACGCCCACTTTCGCCATTTTCTGGATCAGTTTACCCGGCATAGAACCGATGTACGTACGGCGGTGACCACGGATTTCCGCTTCGTCACGCACGCCGCCCAGCGCCATACGAACATATTTACGCCCGGTGGCTTTGGCAATGGACTGACCAAGAGAGGTTTTACCTACCCCCGGCGGCCCTACCAGGCAGAGGATCGGTCCCTTGATTTTGTTGACACGGCTTTGAACCGCAAGGTACTCAAGGATGCGATCTTTCACGCGCTCCAGACCATAATGGTCGGTATCAAGGATTTCCTGCGCCTGACGCAGGTCTTTTTTGACCTTGCTACGCGCATTCCACGGCACCTGTACCATCCAGTCGATATAACCACGCACTACGGTCGCTTCTGCCGACATCGGAGACATCATTTTCAGCTTCTGCAGCTCTGCTTCCGCTTTCTCTTTTGCCTCTTTCGGCATTTTCGCCGCGTCGATTTTGCGCTTCAGGGCTTCGTTTTCGTCCGGTGCGTCGTCCATTTCACCGAGTTCTTTCTGAATAGCTTTCATTTGCTCGTTCAGATAGTACTCACGCTGGGATTTCTCCATCTGCTTTTTAACGCGGTTGCGAATGCGTTTCTCAACCTGCAGCAGATCGATTTCCGATTCCATCATTGCCATCAGATATTCCAGACGTTCGTTAACGTCGGACATCTCCAGAACGGACTGTTTGTCAGCCAGTTTCAGCGGCATATGTGCAGCAATGGTATCCGCCAGACGCGCCGGATCGTCGATGCTATTCAGCGACGTCAGCACTTCTGGTGGGATTTTTTTGTTCAGCTTGATGTAGCCTTCGAACTGGCTGATTGCAGTACGCACCAGCACTTCCTGTTCCCGCTCATCAATGGTCGGCGACTCCAGATACTCCGCCTTCGCAGAAAAGTGTTCGCCATTGTCAGAGAGCGCAGAAATACGCGCGCGCTGTAACCCCTCGACCAGCACTTTGACGGTGCCGTCAGGCAGTTTCAGCATCTGCAATATAGAGGCCACGGTCCCGACGGTGAAAAGATCGTTTACACCCGGCTCATCCGTTGAAGCTTCTTTCTGCGCGACCAGCATAATTTTTTTATCATGGTCCATCGCCGCTTCCAGACAACGGATAGATTTTTCCCGCCCGACAAATAAGGGGATGACCATGTGCGGATAAACCACCACATCGCGCAGCGGCAATACGGGGATTTCAATGCGTTCAGAACGCTCAGGATTCATAGAGCTCTCTCTTAGTTTAATTTCCGCCAGGTAATCAGATGACACGACTGTGCTTCACGCCATCTATTAACATGTACGTCAGTATATGGGGATGTTTCCCCCACATTCAACGCCGAGAATAGAGGAAAAATTAAAGGGGAGATAAAATCCCCCCTTTTTGGTTAACTAATTGTATGGGAATGGTTAATTATTCACCAGATGCCTGTTGCGCTTCCGGCTTACCATAAATCAGCAACGGTTTGCTTTGACCATCAATTACCGACTCGTCGATAACCACTTTTTCGACATCTTCCATGGACGGCAGATCGTACATGGTATCGAGCAGTGCGGCTTCTACGATGGAACGCAGGCCACGGGCACCGGTTTTACGCGCCATCGCTTTCTTAGCGATAGCATCCAGCGCCTCGTCACGGAATTCCAGATCCACGCCTTCCAGATTAAACAGCGCCTGATACTGCTTGGTCAGGGCGTTTTTCGGCTCTTTGAGGATCTGAATCAGAGCTTCTTCGCTCAGTTCATTCAACGTTGCGACAACCGGCAGACGACCAATAAACTCAGGGATAAGACCAAACTTGATCAGATCTTCCGGTTCAACCTGCGCCAGCAGCTCGCCTTCGCTTGCTTTGTCGGACTTCGCTTTTACCGTCGCGCCAAAACCAATGCCGGAGCCGGTTTCTACACGATGGGAAATCACTTTATCCAGACCGGCAAACGCACCGCCACAAATAAACAGGATCTTAGAGGTATCAACCTGCAAGAATTCCTGCTGCGGATGTTTACGCCCACCTTGCGGTGGAACAGCAGCTACCGTACCTTCGATCAGTTTCAACAGTGCCTGCTGTACGCCTTCACCGGAAACGTCTCGGGTAATGGACGGGTTGTCTGACTTACGAGAAATCTTGTCGATTTCATCGATGTAGACAATCCCGCGCTGCGCTTTCTGTACGTCGTAATCGCACTTTTGCAACAGCTTCTGAATGATGTTTTCAACGTCTTCGCCCACATAACCGGCTTCGGTCAGCGTGGTTGCGTCGGCCATGGTGAACGGGACATCCAGCAGGCGCGCCAGCGTTTCGGCCAGCAGCGTTTTACCAGAACCGGTCGGACCGATCAGCAGAATGTTACTTTTGCCCAACTCGACGCCATTGCTGGTATCGCCGTTGCGCAGACGTTTGTAATGGTTGTATACCGCGACCGCCAGCACTTTTTTCGCCTGTTCCTGGCCGATAACGTAATCGTCCAGGTGGTTGCGAATTTCATGCGGCGTCGGTAGCGCACTGCGTTCACGATGCGGTGCAACTTCTTTAATCTCTTCGCGAATGATGTCGTTACATAAATCAACACATTCGTCGCAGATATACACGGATGGACCGGCAATCAGCTTGCGCACTTCATGCTGGCTTTTGCCGCAAAAAGAGCAGTACAGCAATTTGCCTGAGCCATCTTTGCGTTTATCTGTCATGGGTCAAAACCTCTTCTTTGTTCTTTGTGCCGCACACGACGACGCAAATGCCATTCTCAGGCGCAAGCCGCTTACAGCGTTGTGCCGCCCTGGATAAGTATAGCGGCACAGTTGCGCCTCAGGCATCAATTACGATGGGTCAGAATCGAATCGACCAGACCGTATTCCACCGCTTCAGGGGCGGAAAGGAAGCGATCGCGCTCGGTATCACGTTCAATCTGTTCTAATGATTGACCCGTATGAAGCGCCATAAGTTCATTCATACGCCCTTTAACTTTCAGAATTTCACGGGCATGAATTTCGATATCGGTCGCCTGGCCCTGGTAGCCGCCCAACGGTTGGTGAATCATCACGCGCGAATTCGGCAGGCAAAAACGTTTACCTTTTGCCCCTGCGGTCAGCAAGAAAGCGCCCATCGAGGCCGCCTGGCCCATACAGATGGTGCTGACATCAGGCTTGATAAACTGCATGGTGTCATAGATAGACATCCCGGCAGTGATCACCCCGCCTGGGGAGTTAATGTACAGATAGATATCTTTTTCTGGGTTTTCCGCTTCCAGGAACAGCATCTGCGCCACAATCAGGTTAGCCATGTGGTCTTCAACCTGGCCAGTCAGAAAAATGACGCGTTCCTTAAGTAGACGAGAATAGATATCAAAAGAGCGCTCACCGCGTGAGGTCTGTTCAATGACCATCGGCACCAGCGCCATATGGGGTGCAAAGTTATCTCGTTCGCCGCTGTATGACATTTCCGTCTCCTGGATAAAATTGAAAAAACCTGCTGTACCGATTGTAACCTTATGGACGGATTATCAGCTAGTCCCTGTGTTATGGGTACGGCATCACCATATTTCAAGCATAACAATCTTTTGTTGTTACGCTAACACCGAAAGAGGCTTTTCGCACGGTTCCATGCAAAATTCATGACAAAAAAAAGCCCACCACCTGGCGGTGACGGGCCTTTGTGCGAATTTAGCGCGTTATGCTGCGTAAATTACGCCTGCTGGTTCATCAGCTCGTTGAAAGTGGTTTCTTTTTCAGTCACTTTCGCTTTCGCCAGTACAGCTTCAACAGCCTGTTCTTCCAGAGCAACATTGCGCATGTTGTCCATCAGTTCTTTGTTTTTGCTGTAGAACTCGATAACTTCTTTCGGATCTTCGTACGCAGAAGCCATCTCTTCGATCAGGCCTTTCACGCGCTCTTCGTCAGCTTTCAGCTCGTTGGTGCGGATAACTTCGCCCAGCAGCAGGCCAACAACTACGCGGCGTTTAGCCTGTTCTTCGAACAGTTCGCGCGGCAGTTCCAGAGCTTGTTTTTCGTTGCCACCGAAACGCTGTGCAGCCTGGCGACGCAGAACGTCGATTTCGCTGTCGATCAGCGCAGCCGGTACGTCGATGTCGTTAGCTTTTACCAGACCTTCGATCGCCTGAGACTTAACGCGGTTACGGATGGCGCTCTTCAGCTCGCGCTCCATGTTTTTACGCACTTCAGCGCGCAGACCTTCTACGGAACCATCTTCAACGCCGAAACGTTTGATGAATTCTGCAGTCAGTTCCGGCAGTTCACGCTCTTCAACTTTCTTCAGGTTGATAGCGAATTTCGCTGCTTTACCTTTCAGGTTTTCTGCGTGGTATTCTTCCGGGAAGGTCACGTCGATGGTGAACTCTTCGCCAGCTTTGTGGCCTTTGATACCGTCTTCAAAGCCCGGGATCATACGACCCTGGCCCATCGCCAGTACGAAATCAGACGCTTTACCGCCTTCGAACTCTTCGCCGTCTACAGAACCGGTGAAGTCGATGGTTACGCGGTCTTCTGCTTCAACAGCGCCGTCTTTTTCTTTCCAGGTCGCCTGCTGTTTACGCAGAGTATCCAGCATGCCGTCAACGTCAGCGTCGGTCACTTCAACGATCGGTTTTTCAACTTCGATCGCTTCCAGACCCTGCAGTTCAACTTCCGGATAAACTTCAAACTCTACAGAGTAAGTGAAGTCTTCACCCAGCTTGTATTCGCCCGGAACATAAGTCGGTGCGCCAGCCGGATTGATTTTTTCTTTAATGATGGCGTCAATGAAGTTACGGCTCATCAGGTCACCCAGAACGTCCTGGCGTACAGACGCGCCATAACGCTGAGCAACGATATTCATTGGCACTTTGCCTTTGCGGAAGCCGTCAATACGTACTTTTTTCGCAACGTTGACCAGCTCGCTTTTAACAGCGGTCTCGATGCTGTCAGCAGCGATAGTAATCGTTACACGGCGGCCAAGGCCTTGAGTGGTTTCAACTGAAACTTGCATCTTGTTACCTCAAAAAATCACAGTGCTCGGTCAACTCTTACCCCGCAAGCACAGGTTGTTGGCTTCGCGGAACCGGGATGTTCTTATAATCAATCACATTCCCTGTTACCAGAATCATCCCGAAAGCATTCAAATAGGACGCGGCATTATAGCGGCATCACTTTTATGAGTCGAGAACGGTTATTGCGCGCTGTCGCGTATTTTTTCACAATTCCCGGGCAATTTTCGTCTGAATGCTGGGCAAAAAGCGCAAAATCCAGACAAAACAAAACGGCCCGCAGGCCGTTTTTCATAAAATCTTTAGCAACATACTGGAAAAGCGCCGACAGTTGCAAATGCGTTTTTACGCGATGCTTCCTGCTCCACGACAGGGAGGAGAGGCAAAGACGGTGTCCTGCAACCCTTCCCACTCCTTAATAGTGTAAGTATGCAGAGCCAGCGCATGAACGGTAGTAGAGAGTTCCTCCGCTAAAGTACTGTAAATCATTCGATGACGATTCAGAAAACGTTCACCCGTAAAACGATCGCTGACCAGCACAACTTTAAAATGGCTTTCAGAGCCGGCTGGGACATTGTGACGATAGCTTTCATCCACTACTTCGAGGAATACGGGTTGGAACGCCGCCCTTAATTTTTCTTCTATCCGCTCACGTATCATCATGAAATATCTCCTCCGACAACGCTGAGATGTCATCCATCCCTTTAAATACTAGCCGCTTTTACCGTTTCCATTGCAGCTTAACAACAAATATTTAGGTTTCGTCCTGGTTTTTCCGTCAAGCGTATGAAGTTTACTGATTTAAAGATTGAAACACAGGCCTCGCATCAGCGTTTCTTTTACCAGGGGTGATTATTTCGTCAACATGATGAATTTACATGCCTTACCCACTTCCCCTCGCCGTTGGCAATGTTATGATGGCGGGAATTTTTACCAAACACGCTTAAGAGTCTCTGAGAGCCCGAACATGTTCAAAAAAATCCTCTTCCCGTTAGTTGCTCTGTTTATGCTTGCAGGATGCGCAAAACCGCCAACAACTATTGAAGTTTCCCCGACGATTACACTGCCACAGCAGGATCCAAGCCTGATGGGCGTCACCGTAAGCATTAATGGTGCCGATCAGCGTACCGATCAGGCGCTGGCAAAAGTCACCCGCGATAATCAAATCGTTACCCTGACCGCCTCCCGCGATCTGCGTTTCCTGCTGCAAGAAGTGCTGGAAAAACAGATGACCGCGCGTGGTTACATGGTTGGTCCGAATGGCCCGGTTAATCTGCAAATCATCGTTAGCCAACTGTATGCTGACGTGTCCCAGGGCAACGTGCGCTACAACATCGCTACCAAAGCGGATATCGCCATCATCGCTACCGCGCAGAATGGCAACAAAATGACCAAAAACTATCGTGCCAGCTACAACGTTGAAGGTGCGTTCCAGGCCTCCAACAAAAATATCGCCGATGCGGTTAACAGTGTGCTGACCGATACCATCGCTGATATGTCTCAGGACACCAGCATCCACGAATTCATCAAGCAGAACGCGCGTTAATTTCTGCCCTCTGGCCCGGTGCAAGCCGGGCCTGTAGACGCCCATGTCCAGTCAATATTTACGTATTTTTCAACAGCCGCGTTCAGCCATATTGCTGATCCTGGGTTTTGCTTCCGGGCTACCGCTCGCCCTGACATCCGGCACCTTACAGGCCTGGATGACGGTCGAGAATATTGATCTCAAAACCATTGGTTTCTTCTCTCTGGTAGGCCAGGCTTACGTTTTTAAATTCCTCTGGTCACCGCTGATGGACCGCTACACGCCCCCATTTTTTGGGCGGCGGCGCGGTTGGCTGCTCGCCACGCAAATCCTGTTATTAGTCGCCATTGCGGCGATGGGTTTTCTCGAACCTGGCACCCAACTCCGCTGGATGGCGGCACTGGCGGTGGTGATCGCTTTTTGCTCGGCCTCCCAGGATATTGTCTTCGATGCGTGGAAAACCGATGTGCTCCCGGCAGAAGAACGTGGTGCGGGCGCGGCAATCAGCGTGCTGGGTTACCGTTTAGGGATGCTGGTTTCCGGCGGCTTAGCCCTGTGGCTGGCAGATAAATGGCTGGGCTGGCAGGGCATGTACTGGTTGATGGCGGCGCTGTTGATCCCTTGTATTATCGCGACGTTGCTTGCACCAGAACCGACCGACACCATTCCTGTGCCAAAAACGCTGGAACAAGCGGTTGTTGCACCTCTGCGAGATTTCTTTGGTCGCAATAATGCCTGGCTTATTTTGCTTCTTATCGTGCTGTATAAGCTGGGCGACGCATTCGCCATGAGCCTGACAACCACGTTTTTGATTCGCGGCGTCGGGTTTGATGCGGGTGAAGTAGGCGTGGTTAACAAAACGCTTGGCTTACTGGCGACCATTGTGGGCGCATTGTACGGTGGGATTTTGATGCAGCGCCTGTCGCTGTTCCGGGCGCTGCTGATTTTCGGCATTTTACAAGGTGCGTCTAACGCTGGTTACTGGCTGCTGTCGATTACTGATAAGCATCTCTACAGCATGGGCGCAGCCGTCTTTTTCGAAAACCTCTGTGGCGGGATGGGCACATCAGCCTTTGTCGCGCTGTTAATGACGCTGTGTAATAAGTCATTTTCCGCAACTCAATTTGCCCTGCTCTCAGCGCTTTCCGCTGTAGGGCGAGTTTATGTCGGCCCCGTGGCGGGTTGGTTTGTTGAAGCACACGGCTGGTCGACATTCTATCTATTCTCCGTCGCCGCTGCCGTACCGGGGCTTATTTTGCTGCTGGTTTGCCGCCAGACGCTTGAATATACACGAGTAAATGACAACTTTATCTCCCGTACCGAATATCCGGCAGGTTATGCCTTTGCCATGTGGACACTGGCGGCGGGCGTCAGCCTGTTGGCCGTGTGGTTACTGCTGTTGACGATGGACGCGCTGGATTTGACGCACTTCTCTTTCCTGCCTGCTCTGCTGGAAGTCGGGGTTTTAGTCGCCCTTTCTGGCGTCGTGCTTGGTGGTTTGCTGGATTATCTGGCGCTACGAAAAACGCATCTGACGTAATCTGTAAATATTATTTAGCTGTAGTAATCACTCGCCGTAATTATTACGGCTAAATAAACATCAGTATCGCTTAATAATATTTGTTCTTTTGTGCGGCTTAGCGTTTGGAAATTATTGACGCAATTTATGAATTCTATTTTTTCTTACACGATTCAGCTAATGAGTCTTTATTTTCCCCCCCACCCAATTGTCACCATAATGATAATTATTTGTTAAACAATTGTTTTATTCCAGATTGGTTATACCAATTGCCCGTCCAAACTCCTTCTGCACTCCCCTTTCGTTATAACGCCCTTTTGCAACAGCTTCTTAAAATCAACTTGATATGTTTTGCAACATATGTGACCTGACAGCCAAATCCAAGTAACAGGAATTTAATCATGTTTACAGTAATGTAACCTTCCCGTAAAATGCCCACACACTTTAAACGCCACCAGATCCCGTGGAATTGAGGTCGTTAAATGAGACTCAGGAAATACAATAAAAGTTTGGGATGGTTGTCATTATTTGCAGGCACTGTATTGCTCAGTGGCTGTAATTCTGCGCTGTTAGATCCCAAAGGACAGATTGGTCTGGAGCAACGTTCACTGATACTGACGGCATTTGGCCTGATGTTGATTGTCGTTATTCCCGCAATCTTGATGGCTGTTGGTTTCGCCTGGAAGTATCGTGCGAGCAATAAAGATGCTAAGTACAGCCCGAACTGGTCACACTCCAATAAAGTGGAAGCTGTGGTCTGGACGGTACCTATCTTAATCATCATCTTCCTTGCGGTACTGACCTGGAAAACCACTCACGCTCTTGAGCCTAGCAAGCCGCTGGCACACGACGAGAAGCCCATTACCATCGAAGTGGTTTCCATGGACTGGAAATGGTTCTTCATCTACCCGGAACAGGGCATTGCTACCGTGAATGAAATCGCTTTCCCGGCGAACACTCCGGTGTACTTCAAAGTGACCTCCAACTCCGTGATGAACTCCTTCTTCATTCCGCGTCTGGGTAGCCAGATTTATGCCATGGCCGGTATGCAGACTCGCCTGCATCTGATCGCCAACGAACCCGGTACTTATGACGGTATCTCCGCCAGCTACAGCGGGCCGGGCTTCTCAGGCATGAAGTTCAAAGCTATTGCAACACCGGATCGCGCCGAATTCGACCAGTGGGTCGCAAAAGCGAAACAGTCGCCGAACTCCATGTCTGACATGGCAGCGTTCGAAAAACTGGCCGCGCCTAGCGAATACAACCAGGTGGAATATTTCTCCAACGTGAAACCAGACTTGTTTGCTGATGTGATTAACAAGTTTATGGCTCACGGTAAGAGCATGGACATGACCCAACCAGAAGGTGAGCACAGCGCACACGAAGGTATGGAAGGCATGGACATGAGCCACGCGGAATCCGCCCATTAAAGGGGTTGAGGAAGAATAAAGATGTTCGGAAAATTATCACTTGATGCAGTCCCGTTCCATGAACCTATCGTCATGGTTACGATCGCTGGCATTATTTTGGGAGGTCTGGCGCTCGTTGGCCTGATCACTTACTTCGGTAAGTGGACCTACCTGTGGAAAGAGTGGCTGACCTCCGTCGACCATAAACGCCTCGGTATCATGTATATCATCGTGGCGATTGTGATGTTGCTGCGTGGTTTTGCTGACGCCATTATGATGCGTAGCCAGCAGGCTCTTGCCTCGGCGGGCGAAGCGGGCTTCCTGCCACCTCACCACTACGATCAGATCTTCACCGCGCACGGCGTGATTATGATCTTCTTCGTGGCGATGCCTTTCGTTATCGGTCTGATGAACCTGGTGGTTCCGCTGCAGATCGGCGCGCGTGACGTTGCGTTCCCGTTCCTCAACAACTTAAGCTTCTGGTTTACTGTTGTTGGTGTGATTCTGGTTAACGTTTCTCTCGGCGTGGGCGAATTTGCGCAGACCGGCTGGCTGGCCTATCCACCGCTATCGGGAATAGAGTACAGTCCGGGAGTCGGTGTCGATTACTGGATATGGAGTCTCCAGCTATCCGGTATAGGTACGACGCTTACCGGTATCAACTTCTTCGTTACCATTCTGAAGATGCGCGCACCGGGCATGACCATGTTCAAGATGCCAGTATTTACCTGGGCATCACTGTGCGCGAACGTACTGATTATTGCTTCCTTCCCAATTCTGACGGTTACCGTCGCGTTGTTGACCCTGGATCGCTATCTGGGCACCCATTTCTTTACCAACGATATGGGTGGCAACATGATGATGTACATCAACCTGATTTGGGCCTGGGGCCACCCGGAAGTTTACATCCTGATCCTGCCTGTTTTCGGTGTGTTCTCCGAAATTGCGGCAACCTTCTCGCGTAAACGTCTGTTTGGTTATACCTCGCTGGTATGGGCAACCGTCTGTATCACCGTGCTGTCGTTCATCGTTTGGCTGCACCACTTCTTTACGATGGGTGCGGGCGCGAACGTAAACGCCTTCTTTGGTATCACCACAATGATTATCGCCATCCCGACCGGGGTGAAGATCTTCAACTGGCTGTTCACCATGTATCAGGGCCGCATCGTGTTCCATTCTGCGATGCTGTGGACCATCGGTTTTATCGTCACTTTCTCGGTGGGCGGGATGACTGGCGTGCTGCTGGCAGTACCGGGCGCGGACTTCGTTCTGCATAACAGCCTGTTCCTGATTGCGCACTTCCATAACGTGATCATCGGCGGCGTGGTCTTCGGCTGCTTCGCAGGGATGACCTACTGGTGGCCTAAAGCCTTCGGTTTCAAACTGAATGAAACCTGGGGTAAACGCGCGTTCTGGTTCTGGATCATCGGCTTCTTCGTTGCCTTTATGCCGCTGTATGCGCTGGGCTTCATGGGCATGACCCGTCGTTTGAGCCAGCAGATTGACCCGCAGTTCCACACCATGCTGATGATTGCAGCTAGCGGTGCAGTACTGATTGCGCTGGGTATTCTCTGCCTCGTTATTCAGATGTACGTTTCTATTCGCGACCGCGACCAGAACCGTGACCTGACTGGCGACCCGTGGGGTGGCCGTACGCTGGAGTGGGCAACCTCTTCCCCGCCTCCGTTCTATAACTTTGCCGTTGTGCCGCACGTTCACGAGCGTGATGCATTCTGGGAAATGAAAGAGAAAGGCGAAGCGTATAAAAAGCCTGACCACTATGAAGAAATTCATATGCCGAAAAACAGCGGTGCAGGTATCGTCATTGCAGCTTTCTCCACCATCTTCGGTTTCGCCATGATCTGGCATATCTGGTGGCTGGCGATTGTTGGCTTCGCAGGCATGATCATCACCTGGATCGTGAAAAGCTTCGACGAGGACGTGGATTACTACGTGCCGGTGGCAGAAATCGAAAAACTGGAAAACCAGCATTTCGATGAGATTACTAAGGCAGGGCTGAAAAATGGCAACTGATACTTTGACGCACGCGACTGCCCACGCGCACGAACACGGGCACCACGATGCAGGCGGAACCAAAATCTTCGGATTTTGGATCTACCTGATGAGCGACTGCATTCTGTTCTCAATCTTGTTTGCTACCTATGCCGTTCTGGTGAACGGCACCGCAGGCGGTCCGACAGGTAAGGACATTTTCGAACTGCCGTTCGTTCTGGTTGAAACTTTCTTGCTGTTGTTCAGCTCCATCACCTACGGCATGGCGGCTATCGCCATGTACAAAAACAACAAAAGCCAGGTTATCTCCTGGCTGGCGTTGACCTGGTTGTTTGGTGCCGGATTTATCGGGATGGAAATCTACGAATTCCATCACCTGATTGTTAACGGCATGGGTCCGGATCGCAGCGGCTTCCTGTCAGCGTTCTTTGCGCTGGTCGGCACGCACGGTCTGCACGTCACTTCCGGTCTTATCTGGATGGCGGTGCTGATGGTACAAATCGCTCGTCGCGGCCTGACCAGCACTAACCGTACCCGCATCATGTGCCTGAGCCTGTTCTGGCACTTCCTGGATGTGGTTTGGATCTGTGTGTTCACTGTTGTTTATCTGATGGGGGCGATGTAATGAGTCATTCTACCGATCACAGCGGCGCGTCCCATGGCAGCGTAAAAACCTACATGACAGGCTTTATCCTGTCGATCATTCTGACGGTGATTCCGTTCTGGATGGTGATGACAGGGGCTGCCTCTCCGGCCGTAATTCTGGGAACAATCCTGGCAATGGCAGTGGTACAGGTTCTGGTGCATCTGGTGTGCTTCCTGCACATGAATACCAAATCAGATGAAGGCTGGAACATGACGGCGTTTGTCTTCACCGTGCTAATCATCGCTATCCTGGTTGTAGGCTCCATCTGGATTATGTGGAACCTCAACTACAACATGATGATGCACTAAGAGCGGCGGTTATGATGTTTAAGCAATACCTGCAAGTAACGAAACCAGGCATCATCTTTGGCAACCTGATCTCGGTGATTGGGGGATTCCTGCTGGCCTCAAAGGGCAGCATTGATTATCCCCTGTTTATCTACACGCTGGTTGGGGTGTCACTGGTTGTGGCGTCGGGTTGTGTGTTTAACAACTACATCGACAGGGATATCGACAGAAAGATGGAAAGGACGAAGAATCGGGTGCTGGTTAAAGGCCTGATCTCTCCTGCTGTCTCGCTGGTGTACGCCACCTTGCTGGGTATTGCTGGCTTTATGCTGCTGTGGTTTGGCGCGAATCCGCTGGCCTGCTGGCTGGGGGTGATGGGCTTTGTGGTTTATGTCGGCGTCTATAGCCTGTACATGAAACGCCACTCAGTCTACGGCACATTGATTGGTTCGCTCTCCGGCGCTGCGCCGCCGGTGATTGGCTACTGTGCAGTAACCGGCGAGTTCGATAGCGGCGCAGCGATCCTGCTGGCTATCTTCAGCCTGTGGCAGATGCCTCACTCCTATGCCATCGCCATTTTCCGCTTTAAGGATTACCAGGCGGCAAACATTCCGGTATTGCCAGTGGTAAAAGGCATTTCGGTGGCGAAGAATCACATCACGCTGTATATCATCGCCTTTGCCGTTGCCACGCTGATGCTCTCTCTTGGCGGTTACGCTGGATATAAATATCTGGTGGTCGCCGCGGCGGTTAGCGTCTGGTGGTTAGGTATGGCTCTGCGCGGTTATAAAGTTGCTGATGACAGAATCTGGGCGCGCAAGCTGTTCGGCTTCTCTATCATCGCCATCACTGCCCTCTCGGTGATGATGTCCGTTGATTTTATGGTACCGGACTCGCATACGCTGCTGGCTGCTGTGTGGTAACAAAACCTCTCTATTAAAAAGGTGCTACGGCACCTTTTTTATTGTCTGAGATCAGAGATACGGCTAATAACCGTATGTCTTGACAGAGTGAGCAGATGAACATAAATTAATCATACGGTTGATAGCCGTATTATGTATGAGATCGACTCCCTACGATTTCATTCAGTTAATCAAAGAGGTCATAATGCCTGGAAAAACAGCCACTCTACCCGATGTCGATAAAACGCTGAAAAATGCGCGGGTCGAACTCAAAACCAGTCCCGACGCCAAAAACAAACTTCGTGAAGCTGCGCAAGCCGTTGGGGTAGATTTAAGCGCTTTTATTTTGAGCGCTGCTATGGAACGCGCCGAAAGTGTGCTTGATAACCAACGTCGCCGTGAGCTTTCGAATCAAAGCTGGGAACTGATGAACCAACTCATCGCTGAACCTGCTCAACCGACGCTCGCCCTCAAGGCGTTAATGAAAAGGAAAAACAGCGATGGTCGACAAGCATGAAGAGATTACTCTGCCCATAGTCCTCTCCTGTAATTATCAGTCTGATATTACTTATCCTGGGCAAAAACAGTTTGATTGCGGTAACCCTGTTATCGATAAATTTGTACGCGCATCGCTAAAGAAAAGTGTGCGTAATAGCGACTGTGCGGCTAAAGCACTTATTGACAGACAAAGTGGTGAACTGATCGGCATCTGTACTTTTACGGCATATTCGCTGGAAAAACAACGCGTTTCTGGCGTCCTTCAGGGTTCACAACCTTCAGAAATTGGTGTTGTCAGATTAGTCATGTTGGGGGTAGCACGGAAGTATCAAAAGCGGGGCTTTGGTCAGGACCTACTATGTGATTTTTTTGAACATGTAAAAATAATTCACCAGGCATTACCAATTAAAGGGGTTTATCTTGATGCTGACCCTGCCGCCATTAATTTTTATGCTCGTCTCGGCTTTGTTCAGCTTTCAGCGACACCAAATGCTTTTGGTGCTGTACCTATGTTTTTGGCGATTCAGCATATTCTCGCGGCTTAGATTATTATCGCCACCCGCCAGGGCAAGTTTTGCCTCAGCCGGGGGCTGAGCAGCGTTACCACTTTTGTTCAATTGCCCCCGCTTTCAGCAACTCCACATCCTTGCCGTTAATGGTTGCCGTTGCGGCAACGATTGTGGTCCTTACAGTTGCACAAGATTTTCGCTCAAATTCCGGTTTATAAAGAATAAGAGACGAATTACTGGTAAATGAACCAAATAGGTAATCAGTAAAGCTAATATTCAGCCGGTTTAAACCGAAAGGCGCGAAGCCAACCGTTTGGTTAATCTCCTTACCGGATGGGCGACGAATGCTGAATGTCACGCGAAGATTGGCCACTTCGCCTAATTTATTGGTGGTGGCGAAGAGGCTATCCATGCAGGAAAAACCTTTATCTAAAAAATTATCTCGCATCCCAGAACGGGTAACCGTAATCACGGGTAACGTATCGTCAACCGTTTTTCTGTCAATCATGTCTTTTCGACAAGTAGCCAGAAAGTCTTCCGGGCCACCATAAATGTGGACACCTTTATCAAGATATTCCTTCGCTTTCTTACAATCTACCTCAACATACTGACCATTGGCGTACATAATGCCCAACCTGGACCATGCTAAATTCACACCGTGCTGCGCGGCCTGATTAAATAGTGCATACGCTTTGGCATAATCCACCCGCACCTGCTCACCGTCGTAGTAGATACCCTCCAGCGCTAACGGAGCTTCTCTGTCACCTTGTTTAGCCGCTAACTCGAACCATTTAATCGCTTCCTGAACATCAGGTTTGGTATCATAACGAGGCAGATAATATTCCCAGCCTAACAGGCTCTGCGCGTCGATATCTCCCGATTCAGCCATTTTATGCAGTGTATTTATAACATCGGGAGCAGGTTTACCACCGTATATGCTGTCATACAATTCATGCGCTTTCTCGCTGGCCACCACGCTTGGTGAAACTATCAGCATTACAGAAAATAATATTCTTTTAGTTAACATGTATACCTTTATGTCCTCACTGTCATATATTTCCATAATAATTAACCACCAAATATCCATTTAATGAATAAATACAGTGCCATAAAGGTCCAAGTAATAAGCACACATTTAGCCTGAAACATTATCATCCATGTCACCAAATCGTTTATTTAGTGAGATAAAACTAGCATATTCGTAAGATAAAAAATGCACATGGCAATCAAGAAATGATATTATTACTTTTTTGATGTAAAACTATTTAGTTTTAAAATTCATTTTTTCAACATATAGAGCATTCATTTTATGAATGCAAAAAAACATACCTGACACACAAATTACTCTCCTCTGTAATATTTTCTCATTAACACTCTGTTTACCCAACATGCGCTCCGCACTACACTATGTGGGCATTTTTTTAAGGGGTGGTAATGAACGATTATAAAATGACGCCAGGTGAGAGGCGCGCGACCTGGGGTTTAGGGACCGTATTCTCGTTGCGCATGCTGGGCATGTTTATGGTTCTGCCGGTTCTGACCACGTACGGCATGGCTCTGCAAGGTGCCAGCGAAGCATTAATCGGTATTGCCATTGGTATTTATGGTCTGACTCAGGCCGTTTTTCAGATTCCGTTTGGCCTGCTTTCCGACCGCATTGGTCGCAAACCATTAATTGTCGGTGGGCTGGCGGTGTTTGCCGCCGGTAGCGTTATCGCTGCGCTTTCCGACTCCATCTGGGGAATTATTCTGGGCCGGGCGCTACAAGGCTCTGGAGCAATTGCCGCCGCCGTTATGGCGCTGCTTTCCGATCTCACGCGCGAACAAAACCGCACCAAAGCGATGGCGTTTATCGGCGTGAGCTTTGGCATTACCTTTGCCATTGCGATGGTGCTTGGCCCGATCATCACTCACAAACTTGGGCTGCACGCGCTGTTCTGGATGATCGCTATTCTGGCAACAACCGGCATTGCGTTGACCATTTGGGTTGTGCCCAACAGTAGCACTCACGTACTTAATCGTGAGTCCGGAATGGTGAAAGGCAGTTTCAGTAAAGTGCTGGCGGAACCGCGGCTGCTGAAACTCAACTTTGGCATTATGTGTCTGCACATGCTTCTGATGTCTACGTTTGTTGCCCTGCCCGGACAGCTAGCTGATGCGGGGTTCCCGGCGGCTGAACACTGGAAGGTCTATCTGGCGACGATGTTAATCGCCTTTGGCTCGGTCGTGCCTTTCATTATCTACGCTGAAGTTAAGCGCAAAATGAAGCAAGTCTTTGTCTTCTGCGTCGGGTTGATCGTGGTTGCGGAAATTGTGTTGTGGAACGCACAAACGCAGTTCTGGCAACTGGTGGTCGGCGTGCAGCTTTTCTTTGTGGCGTTTAATTTGATGGAAGCCCTTCTGCCCTCACTTATCAGTAAAGAGTCGCCAGCAGGTTACAAAGGTACGGCGATGGGTGTCTACTCCACCAGCCAGTTTCTTGGCGTGGCGATTGGCGGTTCGCTGGGCGGCTGGATTGACGGCATGTTTGACGGTCAGGGGGTATTTCTCGCTGGCGCAATGCTGGCCGCAGTGTGGCTGGCAGTCGCCAGTACCATGAAAGAACCGCCGTATGTCAGCAGTTTGCGCATTGAAATCCCGGCGGACATTGCCGCAAACGAAGCGTTAAAAGTGCGTTTGCTGGAAACTGAAGGCGTCAAAGAAGTGTTGATTGCAGAAGAAGAGCATTCAGCTTATGTGAAAATCGACAGCAAAGTGACAAATCGCTTTGAGGTTGAACAGGCAATTCGTCAGGCATAAAAAACGCGGCGAATTGCCTGCTGCGCTACGCTTACCAGGCCTACAAAGTTCTTGAGTTACAAACCGTTGTAGGCCGAATCAGGCGTTCATGCCGCATCTGACATGAACAAAACGCACATTGTCGCGATTAATCGCGGAAGTTTTTGAACTGGAACGGCTGGCCGAGATCGCCACCACGTACCATCGCCATGACAGCCTGCAAATCATCACGAGATTTGCCAGTCACACGGATCTCATCGCCCTGAATTTGCGCCTGCACTTTCAGTTTGCTGTCTTTAATCATCTTGACGATTTTCTTCTGGGTCGCGCTCTCAATGCCCTGTTTCAGTTTCGCTTCCACAAACCAGGTTTTACCGCTATGAACGATATTTTCCGGTACATCCAGTGAACTGCCTTCAATGCCGCGCTTCAGCAGCTTGGCACGCAGAATATCCAGCAACTGATTGACCTGGAAGTCGGACTCGCTCAACACTTTGATGGTTTTGCTGGCGTCGTTCAGCTCAAATGAGGCTTCAACGTTACGGAAGTCAAAACGGGACTCCACTTCGCGACTCGCGTTATCGACCGCGTTACGTGCTTCCTGAAGATCAACTTCAGAGACAATATCGAAAGATGGCATCTTTTCCTCTCCCTTCATTTTTGATGCGAAGCATAATACCTGCAAAGTTAAATAACCAACAGTCCTGCACCAGGACGTATCCCTTAATTGTGCATAGTCGCAACAGCATGCACAATTAAGGGATAGCCTTATTGAACACCCGGAGTGGTTGCGGGTGAGGAGGAACAATGAAAATTACCGTATTGGGATGCGGTGCCTTAGGGCAATTATGGCTTACAGCACTTTGTAAACAGGGTCACGAAGTTCAGGGCTGGCTGCGCGTACCGCAACCTTATTGTAGTGTGAATCTGGTTGAGACTGATGGTTCGATATTTAACGAATCGCTGACCGCCAACGATCCCGATTTTCTCGCCACCAGCGATCTGCTCCTGGTGACGCTGAAAGCATGGCAGGTTTCCGATGCCGTCAAAAGCCTCGCATCCACACTGCCTGTAGCTACGCCAATACTGTTAATTCACAACGGCATGGGCACCATCGAAGAATTGCAAAACATTCAGCAGCCATTACTGATGGGCACCACCACCCATGCCGCCCGCCGCGACGGCAATGTCATTATTCATGTGGCAAACGGAATCACGCATATCGGTCCGGCACGGCAACAGGATGGCGATTACAGTTATCTGGCGGATATTTTGCAAACCGTGTTGCCTGACGTTGCCTGGCATAACAATATTCGCGCCGAGCTGTGGCGCAAGCTGGCCGTCAACTGTGTGATTAATCCACTGACCGCCATCTGGAATTGCCCGAATGGTGAATTACGTCATCATCCGCAAGAAATTATGCAGATATGCGAAGAAGTCGCGGCAGTGATCGAGCGCGAAGGGCATCATACTTCAGCAGAAGATTTGCGTGATTACGTGATGCAGGTGATTGATGCCACAGCGGAAAATATCTCGTCGATGTTGCAGGATATCCGCGCGCTGCGCCACACCGAAATCGACTATATCAATGGTTTTCTCTTACGCCGCGCCCGCGCGCATGGGATTGCCGTACCGGAAAACACCCGCCTGTTTGAAATGGTAAAAAGAAAGGAGAGTGAATATGAGCGCATCGGCACTGGTTTGCCTCGCCCCTGGTAGTGAAGAGACTGAAGCCGTCACCACTATCGATCTGCTGGTTCGCGGCGGTATCAAAGTCACCACTGCCAGCGTCGCCAGCGATGGCAACCTGGCCATTACCTGCTCGCGCGGCGTGAAGCTGCTGGCGGATGCGCCGCTGGTCGAGGTGGCTGATGGCGAATATGACGTGATCGTACTGCCTGGTGGCATTAAAGGCGCAGAGTGTTTTCGCGATAGTACCCTGCTGGTTGAAACCGTTAAACAGTTCCACCGTTCCGGGCGTATCGTCGCGGCTATTTGCGCCGCGCCAGCCACCGTGCTGGTGCCGCACGATATCTTCCCGATTAGTAATATGACCGGCTTCCCGACGCTGAAAGACAAAATTCCCGCTGAACAATGGCAGGACAAGCGCGTCGTCTGGGATGCACGGGTAAAATTGCTGACCAGCCAGGGGCCGGGGACAGCTATCGACTTTGGTCTGAAAATTATCGACCTGCTGGTTGGGCGCGAGAAAGCCCATGAAGTGGCATCACAACTGGTGATGGCGGCAGGGATTTATAATTATTACGAGTAGTGTCGGATGCGGTAAGCGTCGCATCTGACCAGATGCGACGTTACAACCACAAATTACGGGCGATATACCTTCACATTGTTAAAGCCCTGCTCGCGCAGATAGAGCGCCTGCAGACGGCTCATCACCCCGCGCTCACACCACAGTAGCCAGGTTCTGTTCTGGTCGAGATCGCCAAACTTGGTGCTCAGTTTATAGAACGGCAGAGAAACTACATCAATCCCTTCGACTTTCAGTGGCTTATCTTCCTGTTCATCGATAGAACGGATATCGAGGATCACGTCGTTCGGGCCGAAGCCATTGACGGTTTCCACTTCCACCACTTCCTGCTCGGTCTGCTGGGCGATTTCGCGGATATCAACGTTATTCGCTTCTTCAACCACTTTATCGAGAATGCTGAAGTCGAATTTCTCTTCTTCCGCTTCAATCTTCGACTTAACCGCTTTCACCGTCGGGCTTTTGGAGATAACACCGCAATATTCCGGCATCGTGCGAGCAAAGTCTTCGGTGCCAATCTGGCGAGCCAGGTTGATGATGTGCTCTTTGTCGTAAGAAATCAGCGGACGCAGGATCAGCGTATCGGAGACGTTATCAATCAGGCGCAGGTTGGTCAGCGTCTGACTGGACACCTGGCCGAGCGCTTCGCCGGTGACCAGCGCCTGTACGCCGTAACGTTCAGCCACTTTAGACGCGGCACGCACCATCATACGTTTGAGGATAACGCCCATCTGACCGTCGTCGATTTTCTCGAGAATTTCCCCGACGACCGGTTCGAAATTAATAGCGACAAAACGCACGCGGTGGGAGCTGCCAAAACGGTTCCACAGATAATGCGCCACCTGACGCACGCCAATTTCATGCGCCGCGCCGCCAAGGTTAAAGAAACAGTAATGCACGCGGCAGCCGCGACGCATCAACATATAACTGGAAACACCGGAGTCGAAACCACCGGAAATGAGCGACAGCACATCTTCCTGGGTGCCGATCGGGAAACCGCCAATACCTTCGTAGCGGCCTTTAATCAGCAGGAGACGATCGTCTTCCACTTCCAGATGGACAGTCACTTCCGGATTGGTCAGCTTCACGCGCGCGGACTCAATATGCTGATTTAAACCGCCGCCGACGTAACGTTCCACATCAATCGAGCTAAAATCATGTTTGCCACGGCGCTTCACGCGTACGCAGAAGGTTTTGCCTTCCAGCTGATCGCGATACTGAACCAACGCTTTCTCAAAAATATCGTGCATGTCGGTAAACGGCACGTCTTCGACTTCGAGAATATGGTGGATACCCGGAATACGGGTCAGGGCGTCGCGAATAGCCAGACGCTGGTTTTCATCTTTTGCGCGAACTTCGATGTTATCCCAGTGGCGGACGACAGCGAGCGTCTCATCATAGTGCTTTAAAACGTTACGAATGTTCCCGGTAAGGATTTTTATAAAGCGCAAGCGCACAGATTGGCTTTTGATGGTGATTTCCGGGAACAATTTAATGATAAACTTCATGGCGGCAATGGTTCGTTGGCAAGCCTTAAGCGACTTGTATAGGGAAAAATACAGCAGCCCACACCTGCGGCTGCATCCAGGCGCGGAAGTATACCACTAACATCGCTTTGCTGCGCACATCACCTTACCATTGCGCGTTATTTGCTATTTGCCCTGAGTCCGTTACCATGACGGGGCGAAAAATATTGAGAGTCAGACATTCATTATGCCGAAGAAAAATGAGGCTCCCGCCAGCTTTGAAAAGGCGCTGAGCGAGCTGGAACAGATTGTAACCCGTCTGGAAAGTGGCGACCTGCCGCTGGAAGAGGCGCTGAACGAGTTCGAACGCGGCGTGCAGCTGGCACGTCAGGGGCAGGCCAAATTACAACAAGCCGAACAGCGCGTACAAATTCTGCTGTCTGACAATGAAGACGCCTCTCTAACCCCTTTTACACCGGACAATGAGTAATGGACTTTCCGCAGCAACTCGAAGCCTGCGTTAAGCAGGCCAACCAGGCGCTGAGCCGTTTTATCGCCCCACTGCCCTTTCAGAACACTCCCGTGGTCGAAACCATGCAGTATGGCGCATTATTAGGTGGTAAGCGTCTGCGACCCTTCCTGGTTTATGCCACCGGTCATATGTTTGGCGTTAGCACAAACACGCTGGACGCACCCGCTGCCGCCGTAGAGTGTATCCACGCTTACTCATTAATTCATGATGATTTACCGGCGATGGATGATGACGATCTGCGTCGCGGTTTGCCGACCTGCCATGTGAAGTTTGGCGAAGCAAACGCGATTCTCGCTGGCGACGCTTTACAAACGCTGGCGTTCTCGATTCTAAGCGATGCCAATATGCCGGAAGTGTCGGATCGCGACAGAATTTCGATGATTTCTGAACTGGCGAGCGCCAGCGGTATTGCCGGAATGTGCGGTGGTCAGGCATTAGATTTAGACGCGGAAGGCAAACACGTACCTCTGGACGCGCTTGAGCGTATTCATCGTCATAAAACCGGCGCATTGATTCGCGCCGCCGTTCGCCTTGGTGCATTAAGCGCCGGAGATAAAGGGCGTCGTGCTCTGCCAGTACTCGACAAGTACGCAGAGAGCATCGGCCTTGCCTTCCAGGTTCAGGATGACATCCTGGATGTGGTAGGAGATACTGCAACGTTGGGAAAACGCCAGGGTGCCGACCAGCAACTTGGTAAAAGTACCTACCCTGCACTTCTGGGTCTTGAGCAAGCCCGGAAGAAAGCCCGGGATCTGATCGACGATGCCCGCCAGTCGCTGAAACAACTGGCTGAACAATCACTCGATACCTCGGCACTGGAAGCGCTAGCGGACTACATCATCCAGCGTAATAAATAAACAATAAGTATTAATAGGCCCCTGATGAGTTTTGATATTGCCAAATACCCGACCCTGGCACTGGTCGACTCCACCCAGGAGTTACGACTGTTGCCGAAAGAGAGTTTACCGAAACTCTGCGACGAACTGCGCCGCTATTTACTCGACAGCGTGAGCCGTTCCAGCGGGCACTTCGCCTCCGGGCTGGGCACGGTCGAACTGACCGTGGCGCTGCACTATGTCTACAACACCCCGTTTGACCAATTGATTTGGGATGTGGGGCATCAGGCTTATCCGCATAAAATTTTGACCGGACGCCGCGACAAAATCGGCACCATCCGTCAGAAAGGCGGCCTGCACCCGTTCCCGTGGCGCGGCGAAAGCGAATATGACGTATTAAGCGTCGGGCATTCATCAACCTCCATCAGTGCCGGAATTGGTATTGCGGTTGCTGCCGAGAAAGAAGGCAAAAATCGCCGCACCGTCTGTGTCATTGGCGATGGCGCGATTACCGCTGGCATGGCGTTTGAAGCGATGAATCACGCGGGCGATATCCGTCCTGATATGCTGGTGGTCCTCAACGACAATGAAATGTCGATTTCCGAAAATGTCGGCGCGCTCAATAACCATCTGGCACAGCTGCTTTCCGGTAAGCTTTACTCTTCGCTGCGCGAAGGCGGGAAAAAAGTTTTCTCTGGCGTTCCGCCAATTAAAGAGCTGCTCAAACGTACCGAAGAACATATTAAAGGCATGGTAGTGCCTGGCACGTTGTTTGAAGAGCTGGGCTTTAACTACATCGGCCCGGTTGACGGTCACGATGTGCTGGGGCTTATCACCACGCTGAAGAACATGCGCGACCTGAAAGGCCCGCAGTTCCTGCATATCATGACCAAAAAAGGTCGTGGTTATGAACCGGCAGAAAAAGACCCCATCACTTTCCACGCCGTGCCTAAATTTGATCCCTCCAGCGGTTGTTTGCCGAAAAGTAGCGGCGGTTTGCCGAGCTATTCAAAAATCTTTGGCGACTGGTTGTGCGAAACGGCAGCGAAAGACAACAAGCTGATGGCGATTACTCCGGCGATGCGTGAAGGTTCCGGCATGGTCGAGTTTTCACGTAAATTCCCGGATCGTTACTTCGACGTGGCAATCGCCGAGCAACACGCGGTGACCTTTGCCGCCGGTCTGGCGATTGGTGGGTACAAACCCATTGTCGCGATTTACTCCACTTTCCTGCAACGCGCCTATGATCAGGTGCTGCATGACGTGGCGATTCAAAAGCTCCCGGTCCTGTTCGCCATCGACCGCGCGGGCATTGTTGGTGCTGACGGTCAAACCCATCAGGGCGCTTTTGACCTCTCTTACCTGCGCTGTATACCGGAAATGGTCATTATGACCCCGAGCGATGAAAACGAATGTCGCCAGATGCTCTATACCGGCTATCACTATAACGACGGCCCGTCCGCGGTGCGCTACCCGCGCGGTAACGCGGTTGGCGTGGAACTGACGCCGCTGGAAAAACTGCCAATTGGCAAAGGCATTGTGAAGCGTCGTGGCGAGAAACTGGCGATCCTTAACTTTGGTACGCTGATGCCAGACGCGGCGAAAGTCGCTGAATCGCTGAACGCTACGCTGGTCGATATGCGTTTTGTGAAACCGCTTGATGAAGCGTTAATTCTGGAAATGGCCGCCAGCCATGAAGCGCTGGTCACCGTAGAAGAAAACGCCATTATGGGCGGCGCAGGCAGCGGCGTGAACGAAGTGCTAATGGCCCATCGTAAACCAGTACCCGTGCTGAACATTGGCCTGCCTGACTTCTTTATTCCACAAGGAACTCAGGAAGAAATGCGCGCCGAACTCGGCCTCGATGCCGCCGGTATGGAAGCCAAAATCAAGGCCTGGCTGGCATAATCCCTACTCCACTCCTGCTATGCTTAAGAAATTATTCATGGCAGGAGTGGCAGCATGCAATACAACCCCTTAGGAAAAACCGACCTTCGCGTTTCCCGACTTTGCCTCGGCTGTATGACCTTTGGCGAGCCAGATCGCGGTAATCACGCATGGACACTGCCGGAAGAAAGCAGCCGTCCCATAATTAAACGTGCACTGGAAGGCGGCATAAATTTCTTTGATACCGCCAATAGCTATTCCGATGGCAGCAGCGAAGAGATCGTTGGTCGCGCACTGCGGGATTTCGCCCGTCGTGAAGACGTGGTCGTTGCGACGAAAGTGTTCCATCGCGTTGGTGATTTACCGGAAGGATTATCCCGTGCACAAATTTTGCGCTCTATCGACGACAGCCTGCGACGTCTCGGCATGGATTATGTCGATATCCTGCAAATTCATCGCTGGGATTACAACACGCCGATCGAAGAGACGCTGGAAGCTCTGAACGACGTGGTAAAAGCCGGGAAAGCGCGTTATATCGGCGCGTCATCAATGCACGCTTCGCAGTTTGCTCAGGCACTGGAACTCCAAAAACAGCACGGCTGGGCGCAGTTTGTCAGTATGCAGGATCACTACAATCTGATTTATCGCGAAGAAGAGCGCGAGATGCTGCCACTGTGTTATCAGGAGGGCGTGGCGGTGATTCCGTGGAGCCCGCTGGCGCGGGGGCGACTGACGCGTCCGTGGGGAGAAACTACCGCACGACTGGTGTCTGATGAGGTGGGGAAAAATCTCTATAAAGAAAGCGATGAAAATGACGCGCAGATCGCAGAGCGGTTAACGGGCGTCAGTGAAGAACTCGGTGCAACACGAGCACAAGTTGCGCTGGCCTGGTTGTTGAGTAAACCGGGCATTGCCGCACCGATTATCGGTACATCGCGGGAAGAACAGCTTGATGAGCTGCTGAACGCGGTGGATATCACTTTGAAGCCAGAACAGATTGCCGAACTGGAAACGCCGTATAAACCGCATGCGGTCGTAGGATTTAAATAAGAGTCCAGGCCTGATGAGACGTGACAAGCGTCACATAAGGCACTGGTGCACAACTACGACAGAATACCCAGCGGCCAGTGATGACCGATAAAGTACAGGATACCTGCGGAGATCACCCCGGCGACAATATCGTCGATCATGATCCCCATGCCGCCATGTACATTGCGATCAAACCAGCGGATCGGCCACGGCTTCCACATATCCAGAATACGGAAAATCACAAACCCGGCGGCAACCCACTGCCAGTCATTGGTCGGCAGCGCCATGAGCGTGATCCACATACCAATAAATTCGTCCCAGACAATGCTGCCGTGATCGTGCACGCCCATATCTTTTGCGGTCTGATGACAAAGATAGACGCCGATACAGATCCCCAGCATCACCACCAGCGAGTAGAGCTGCCAGGGCAAAAAGGTCATCAGATACCAGAACGGAATCGCTGCCAGCGAGCCCATCGTCCCAGGAACGATCGGGCTTAATCCACTTCCGAATCCGACAGCAAGCAGATGCCACGGATTACTCATCTTCAGGCGACTTTTCGCGACATCTTTATGGCGTGGCAAAATGGTCATATCCTTTCCAGTCAAACGTGACAGGTTCGCCGTCACGAATAAAACAAAGCCCTTCGATATCAGCGGTCATTTGCCCGATACAGGTAAACGGTACGCCAAGGTGTCCGAGAGCAACATCCAGCGCGCCACGGTTCAGTTCCGGCACCGTGAAACACAACTCGTAATCTTCACCGCCAGAGAGCGCCCAGCGCAGCGCCTGTTCCGGTTCAACATGGCGAGAAAGCGCATCAGAAAACGGCAGCAATGCCAGGTCAATACGTGCGCCGCAGTCGCTGGCTTTCACGATATGCCCGAGATCGGAAATCAGACCGTCAGAGAGATCGATAGCTGAATTTGCCAGATCGCGCAGTGCCTGCCCCTGTAAAATACGCGGCGATGGACGGAGATGACGTTTGATCAAGTAGTCAGCATCTTTAGCATCGGCAACCTGCAAACGGTTTTGCAAAATCGCCAGCCCGGCGGCGCTATCGCCCGGTGTACCGGTCACATAGATCCAGTCACCCGGTTTCGCCCCAGAGCGCGTTAAGGCTCGTCCCATCGGAACAAAGCCGTGGATACCCAACGTCATTGATAATGGCCCACGCGTAGTATCGCCGCCAATGAGTTGCATATCGTAATAATTGAGAAGATCAAACAAACTGTCGCTGAAGGACTCAAGCCACGCTTCGTCTACGTCCGGTAAGGTTAATGCCAGCGTCAGCCAGGCCGGATCGGCCCCCATCGCTGCCAGATCGCTTAGGTTCACCGCCAGTGCTTTATAAGCCAGATCAGCAGGATCGATATCAGGGAGGAAATGGTTACCCGCCACCAGCGTATCAGTGCTGATCGCCAGGGTCTGTTTCTCGGGGATATTGAGAAGTGCGCAATCGTCGCCGATGCCCAGTTCGACATCAAGACGAGAACTTCTTACACGGTCAAAATAACGGGCAATCAGGGAGAACTCGCCACATGCCATACGTTATGCCTCAGCAGGTAAAAAAGAAAAGGCCGGCGATCATGGAACGGTCTTCCGTGAATCTACCGGCCTGGATATCACTTTTTGTTAGGGCGAATCACAGGTGCTGCTTTATCGAGTACGCCGTTGACGAACTTATGGCTGTCTTCTGCGCCGAACGATTTCGCCAGTTCGATCGCTTCGTTAATGGCCACTTTGTATGGCACATCGCTACGTTTAGACAGTTCGTACAGCGCAATGCGCAGTACTGCTTTTTCTACCTGTCCCAGTTCTTCCAGCAGGCGGGACAGGTATGGCTTCATCAGTCCGTCGAGGTATGCGGTATTAGTCGCCACCCCGGCCAGCAGCTCACGGAAGTACAGGACGTCAACGTCTTTTACATCCTGTTCAGCCAGGAACTGGTATTCAACATCAGCGATGTCGTTCTGGGACAACTGCCAGGAGTAGAGCGCCTGGACGGCACACTCACGAGCGCGGCGACGAGCAGCAGGTTTCACGGATTTCCCCTTACTAATTTCAGGCCTTGATGGCTTTCAATACATTAATCATTTCAAGCGCGGTCAGTGCAGCTTCTGCACCTTTGTTGCCAGCTTTGGTGCCAGCACGTTCGATCGCTTGTTCAATGCTTTCAGTGGTCAGAACCCCAAAAGCAACCGGAATTTCGCTGTCCTGGGCAACATGCGCCAGGCCGTTGCTTGCACCACCAGCGACATATTCAAAGTGGGCAGTGCCACCACGAATAACCGTACCCAGCGCAATCACCGCGTCGTATTTACCGGTTTTAGCCAGTGCACCCGCCGCCAGCGGCAGCTCATAGGCACCAGGCACCCAAACAACGGTAATGTTTTCATCTTTTACCTGACCGATACGTTTCAGTGCGTCAATTGCACCTTCCAGCAGGCTGTCATTGATAAAGTTGTTGAAACGCGCGATGGTGATGGCGACGCGAGCGTCCGGGGTAGCAACGTTAGCTTCAATAATGTTCATTTTCTTCCTTCGGGTTCGAGTATGGCCCCGCAGGGGGGCGGATTTTAGCATAATATTTCGTGCGCTGCTTCCCTTTCGAGCCGGGAGATCATGCACCCACTAAATGCAGGCAAACATCCGGGCCTACATGACGTATCTCTTTGAATTTAAATTGGGGGGCGTCGGCTAATTTCTCAAGCCCTGGCAGCGTGCATAATCCGCGGGCGTCGCTGCCTAATAGTTTAGGTGCGATATAGACAATCAGCTCATCGACTAAACCCGCCTGCAGCAATGCGCCAGCGAGCGTTGGCCCCGCTTCCACCCAGATGCTGTTAATTTGCTGTTTACCCAGTTGCATCATCAGTACAACCAGATCCAGATGACCTTTATGCTCTGGAATCAGCAAGGTACGCACCGTTTCCGGCCACTCACTAGAATCTTCCTGCGTACGCGCGAACCAGGTTTCGCCGGGCTGCTGCACAATGCGATGTTCCGGCGTCACGCGATTTTGGCTATCAATCACAATACGTACTGGCTGGCGGAGATTTTGTTGCGGGTAGAGCGCCTGAGTTTGTTCATCCAGTTCAGACCAACGCACTGTTAAGGCTGGATCATCCGCCAGCACCGTGGCGCTGCTGGTTAAAATGGCATGACTTTGTGCGCGCTGTCGTTGTACGTCGCGCCGCGCCTGAGGCGAAGTGATCCACTGGCTTTCGCCGCTCGCCATCGCCGTGCGGCCATCAAGCGATGCGCCAAGTTTTAACTGAATATAAGGAAAGCCGGTGCGCATCCGCTTGAGAAAGCCTTTATTCAATTGCTCGGCTTCACTCATCATCAGCCCGTGGCTGACGTCAATGCCAGCCTGTTGCAGACGGTAAAGTCCACGCCCAGCGACCTGCGGGTTAGGATCTTGCATCGAGGCAACCACGCGCGCTACGCCAGCGGCGATGAGTGCGTCACAGCACGGTGGCGTACGACCATGATGGCTACAGGGTTCGAGTGTGACATAGGCGGTCGCACCTTTGGCTTTTTCACCCGCCATACGCAACGCGTGTACTTCGGCATGTGGTTCACCCGCACGTTGGTGGTAACCTTCACCGACAATTTCGCCATCTTTGACAATGACGCACCCGACATTCGGGTTGGGATGCGTGGTAAAACGTCCTCGTTGCGCCAGCTTTAGCGCCCGCGCCATGTAATACTCGTCCTGCACGGCTTAGTCCTCCAGGCGCGCGATCTCTTCGCCAAATTCTTTGATATCTTCGAAACTGCGGTAGACAGAGGCAAAACGGATATAGGCGACTTTATCGAGCTTTTTCAATTGCTCCATCACCAGATTGCCAATCATCTTGCTCGGTACTTCGCGCTCACCGGTGGCGCGCAGCTGCGATTTAATATGATTGATTGCCATTTCGACGTCATCGGAACTCACCGGACGTTTTTCCAGCGCCCGCAGCATTCCGCTACGCAATTTCTCTTCATTAAACGGTTCACGCACGTCGTTGCTTTTTACAACACGCGGCATAACCAGCTCCGCCACTTCAAAGGTGGTGAAACGTTCATTACACACCAGACACTGCCGACGGCGGCGTACGGATGAACCCTCGCCCACGAGACGAGAGTCAATTACCTTAGTGTCCACGGCGAAACAGAATGGGCAATGCATACGGCGTCCTGACCAGGTGGTTAACAGAAATCTATTTTACCCTGAACTGACGATACAACAAAGGCGCAACGCTTTTGAGATAAAGGATCGATGCTTTCGCTGCTTTTACCCTCTACCATTAGGCTAATTGCGACGAGAAAGGGACGACCTATGAATACTAACGTTTTTCGACTGCTCCTGCTGGGAAGCCTGTTCAGCCTTAGCGCCTGTGTGCAGCAGAGCGAAGTGCGACAGATGAAACACAGCGTCAGCACGCTGAACCAGGAGATGACGCAACTCAATAAAGAAACGGTCAAAATCACTCAGCAAAACAGGCTGAATGCAAAATCCAGCAGTGGGGTTTACCTTCTGCCTGGAGCGAAAACACCGGCAAGACTGGAAAGCCAGATCGGTACTTTACGTATGTCGCTGGTGAATATTACGCCTGATGCAGATGGCACCACCCTGACGCTACGTATTCAGGGCGAGTCGAATGATCCCTTGCCCGCATTCAGCGGAACTGTTGAATATGGGCAAATTCAGGGAACAATAGACAACTTTCAGGAAATCAATGTGCAGAATCAATTGATTAATGCCCCTGCCAGCGTCCTCGCCCCCAGCGATGTTGATATTCCGTTACAGCTAAAGGGTATTTCTGTAGAACAGTTAGACTTCGTACGTATCCACGATATTCAACCTGTTATGCAGTAAACGTATTTCGGGGCGATTTTGTGCGTCCCGCAACATCTTTCCCCGTCATTTTGTTACTCCGCTTACATCACCCAGATTGATAGTAAAAGTTTGCAACAAGGGTGAAAGTCAGTACAATCCCTGCCCGAATGTGTGTAAACGTGAACGCAATCGATTACGTAAATGATAGAACTGTGAAACGAAACATATTTTTGTGAGCAATGATTTTTATAATAGGCTCCTCTGTATACGAAATATTTAGAAACGCAATTTGCGCCTTTTTCACTCCCGCAAGGGATTTTCAAACAGTGGCATACATATGAAAAAAACATTACTGGCAGCCGGTGCGGTACTGGCGCTCTCTTCGTCTTTTACTGTCAACGCAGCTGAAAACGACAAACCGCAGTATCTTTCCGACTGGTGGCACCAGAGCGTTAACGTTGTCGGAAGCTATCACACCCGTTTCGGACCGCAGATCCGCAACGATACCTACCTTGAGTACGAAGCATTCGCTAAAAAAGACTGGTTCGACTTCTATGGTTATGCGGATGCGCCGGTATTCTTCGGCGGTAACTCCGATGCTAAAGGTATCTGGAACCACGGTTCTCCGCTGTTTATGGAAATCGAACCACGTTTCTCCATCGACAAGCTGACCAATACTGACCTTAGCTTCGGTCCGTTCAAAGAGTGGTACTTCGCGAACAACTACATTTACGACATGGGTCGTAATAAAGATGGTCGCCAGAGCACCTGGTACATGGGTCTGGGTACCGACATCGATACTGGTCTGCCGATGAGCCTGTCCATGAACGTCTATGCGAAATACCAGTGGCAGAACTATGGCGCAGCGAACGAAAACGAGTGGGACGGTTACCGTTTCAAAATTAAATACTTTGTGCCGATTACCGATCTGTGGGGCGGTCAGCTGAGCTACATCGGCTTCACCAACTTCGACTGGGGTTCCGATTTAGGGGATGACAGCGGTAACGCAATCAACGGTATTAAGACCCGTACCAATAACTCTATCGCTTCCAGCCATATTCTGGCTCTGAACTACGATCACTGGCACTACTCTGTCGTAGCTCGTTACTGGCACGACGGTGGTCAGTGGAACGACGATGCAGAACTGAACTTCGGCAACGGCAACTTCAACGTTCGCTCTACCGGCTGGGGTGGTTACCTGGTAGTAGGTTACAACTTCTGATTATGAAAATGCCGGGATTTATTCCCGGCATTTCAGATTGTTAACAACGTGCGCTTTGTTCATGCCGGATGCGGCGTAAACGCTTTGTCCGACCCACAAAAGCACGTAAATTCAATATATTGCTGAAATAACGTAGTCCTGATAAGCGTAGCGCATCAGGCAATTTTACGTTTTAATCACTTCTTCTTGTTCATCATCGCTTTCAGGTCAGCGAATGGGTTGTACTTCGCTTCACCGACATCTTTCTGCGCATCTTCCCCTGCGATAACGGTCGTACCATACTGATCCGCTTCGGTATATTTCGAATGCTCATGATCGTGGCAATAGAGACAAAGCAATTCCCAGTTACTGCCATCTTCCGGGTTATTGGTATGGTCGTGATCAATGTGGTGAACAGTAAGTTCACGCAGGTTGGAATAAACAAACTCGCGGGAACAGCGACCGCAGACCCACGGATATATTTTTAATGCTTTTTCGCGATAGCCGCTTTCTAACCGCGCATAGTTTTTTGGGATGATAGCCATGAAGAGTTACCTGGATGAAATGTAGGGTTACGCGCAGTTTCCCAAGATGCGGGGATTTTCGCAATCTCCATACATCAAAAAAAATCCCGATCTTCTGACCGGGATTTTCAACATCAACGGGAACTTGATTACGGCAGAATTGACGGCTGATCCGCCCCTTCTTTTTCCACTTTCTGCTGCAACATGTGTTCGCGCTTCATACCCAGTTTCAGAGCCAACGCAGATGCCACATAGATGGAAGATGCAGTACCGATGGAAACACCGATAAGCATGGTCAGCGAGAAGCCTTCCAGTACCGGACCACCGAAGAGGTACAGCATCAGGATAACCATCAAGGTAGTACCGGATGTGATCAAGGTACGGTGCAGCGTCTGGGTCAAGGACACGTTAAAGATTTCGTAAGGCGTACCGCGACGGATCTTGCGGAAGTTTTCACGAATACGGTCCGATACCACGATACTGTCGTTAAGCGAGTAACCGATAACCGACATCAACGATGCCACAATGGTCAGGTCAATCTCGATATGGAATAACGACAAAATACCCAGCGTAATGATAACGTCGTGCGCCAGCGCAATAACCACCCCTGCCGCCAGTCGCCACTCAAAGCGAAAACCTACGTACACAAGGATAGACAGCAGCGCCGCCATCAACGCCATCGCACCGGTTTGCGCAAGGTCTGCCCCCACGCTCGGACCGACGAACTCAATACGCTTCACTGCTGCATTCTGATTGGTGGATTCGTTAATCACCTTCAGAACCTGGCTGCCCAGCACCTGACCGCCGGTTTCGCCTTCAGCAGGCGGCATACGGACCATGATGTCGTGGCTGCTACCAAAGTTTTGCAGCATTGGCTCTTCAAAACCGGCTTTTTGCAATGCATCACGCATTACGTCAATTTCAGCCGGTTTTTCGAGCGTAATTTCGATAACCGTACCACCGGTGAAATCCAGCCCCCAGTTAAAGCCGCGCACGCCCATAATAACGATAGCGGCGATTAACAGCAGACCAGAGATGCCGAAAGCCCAGTAGTCCCAGCGCATAAAGTCATAGACTTTACGGCCGTGGTTTAGTTGTTCAACAGTATATTCCTGTGCCACATCGCACTCCTCAGATTGACAGCTTCTTGACGCGCTTGCCGCCATATAGCAGGTTTACGATGGCACGCGTACCGACAATCGCGGTAAACATCGACGTCGCCACACCGATACCGGTAGTAATCGCGAACCCTTTAATTGCCCCGGTACCCACTGCGTACAGGATGATGACTTTAATCAGCGTGGTGATGTTCGCATCGAAGATAGAACTGAATGCGCCACGATAACCTTCATCAATTGCCTGTTGAACAGTACGTCCGTTGCTCAACTCTTCTTTAATACGTTCGTTGATCAGTACGTTCGCATCGACCGCCACCGCAAGGGTTAAGACGATACCCGCGATACCTGGCATACTCAGCGTTGCGCCTGGCAACAGCGACATAATGCCGACGATTAAGATCAAGTTGGCAATCAGAGCACTGGTCGCAATCAGACCAAACTTCTTATAGAAGATGATCATGAACAGAATAGAAACCAGCAGACCGGCAAGGCAAGCCTCCAGCCCCTGTTCAATGTTCTGCATACCCAGGGTTGGGCCAATGGTACGTTCTTCAACAATCTGAATCGGCGCGATCAACGCACCGGCACGCAGCAGCAGTGACAGCTGACGGGCTTCGTTCGGGTTGTTGATGCCGGTGATACGGAAGCTGTTACCCAGACGAGACTGGATGTTGGCGATGTTAATCACCTCTTCCTGTTTCACCAGAACCGCACGACCATTTGCATCTTTCTTACCGCTGTCTTTGTACTCCACAAACAGGGTTGCCATCGGTTTGCCGATGTTGTCCTTAGTGAAGTTAGACATGATGTTACCACCAGCGCTATCGAGCGAGATGTTAACCTGCGGTTGGTTGTATTCGTCCTGGCTGGAAGTGGAGTCGGTGATATGGTCACCGGTCAGAATTACGCGTTTGTACAGCACAACTGGCTGACCTTCGCGGGTCTGTTTCACTTCAGAGTCGCCCGGTACGCGACCGGATGCCGCAGCGGCCTGGTCAACGTTGGTGTTTACCAGACGGAATTCCAGCGTTGCCGTCGCACCCAGAATCTCTTTCGCACGCGCAGTGTCCTGAATACCTGGCAGTTCAACAACGATACGGTCAGCACCCTGACGCTGAACCACCGGCTCCGCCACGCCAAGTTGGTTTACACGGTTACGCAGGATATTGATGTTCTGCTGCACCGCATATTCACGCGCTTCACTCAGACGAGCATCGCTCATTACCGCACGCAGCTGGTTGCTGCCCTGGCTACTAATCACCAGGTCCGGATGGCGCTTGCTCAGATACGCAATGGCTTCATCACGAGCTTTAGCATCGCGGAAAGTAATGCTCAGGCCGTAGTTGTTTTCTTTACGAACGGTGGTATACGGGATGCCCTTTTCACGCAGATCGCTGCGCAGGCTATCGATATTTTGTTCCTGGAGTTTGCCAAGCGCGGTGTCCATATCCACTTCCATCAGGAAGTGAACGCCGCCACGCAGGTCAAGGCCGAGCTTCATCGGCTCAGCGTGAATAGCTGCCAGCCAGCGCGGCGTTGCCGGGGCAAGGTTAAGCGCCACGACGTATTTGTCACCCATAACGCCCATTAATGCTTCACGAGCGCGCAGCTGGGTGTCAGTGGAGTCGAAGCGCGCAAGAATAGCGCCCTCTTCCAGTGCCACAGACTTAGCAGTTATTTTTTCTTCTTGTAACGTTTTCTGGACCTGGATCAGCGTTTGCTCACTGGCGGCGACTCCGCGCGCACCAGTGATCTGAACAGCCGGATCCTCACCAAACAGGTTGGGAAGCGCATACAGCAGACCGATGACAATCACCACGATCAGCATGACGTACTTCCACAAAGGATAACGGTTTAACACGGCAATTCCCTTAGGGAAAAATTTTAATTACAGCGCCTTCATGGTGCCTTTCGGCAGGACGGCAGCTACGAAGTCACGTTTAATAACTACTTCAGTGGTGTCATTCAGCGCGATAGCAATGTAGCCGTTTTCCGCTACTTTGGTTACGCGACCAACCAGGCCACCGTTCGTCAGAACTTCATCACCTTTGGCAATGGAGTCCATCAGCTTTTTGTGTTCTTTGGTGCGCTTCTGCTGTGGACGCAGGATCATGAAATAGAAAATCAGACCGAATACCACCAGCATCAAAATCAAAGACATCGGGCTACCTTGCGCCGGTGCACCCGTTGCCGCTACCGCATCAGAAATAAAAAAGCTCATTAAATTTCCCTCATTATTAATATTAATCAACGTTCAAAGGTGGTACTTCTCGCCCCTGACGCTGGTAAAAATCAGTTACGAAGCTCTCTAATTTACCCTCTTCAATAGCCTTGCGTAAACCCGCCATCAAACGCTGGTAGTAACGAAGGTTATGAATGGTGTTGAGTCGCGCGCCTAATATTTCGTTGCAACGGTCAAGATGATGCAAGTAAGCGCGTGAATAATTGCGACAGGTGTAGCAATCACACTCAGGATCGAGTGGGCCAGTATCGCTCTTATACTTCGCATTGCGGATTTTCACCACGCCATCGGTCACGAACAAATGACCATTTCGGGCGTTGCGGGTTGGCATTACGCAGTCAAACATATCGATACCACGACGTACGCCTTCAACCAGGTCTTCTGGTTTACCAACGCCCATCAGGTAACGCGGTTTGTCTGCCGGAATTTGCGGGCATACATGCTCCAGAATGCGGTGCATATCTGCTTTCGGCTCACCCACAGCCAGACCGCCGACAGCGTAGCCATCAAAACCGATATCTACCAGACCTTTAACAGAAATATCACGTAAATCTTCGTAAACGCTGCCCTGAATGATACCAAACAGCGCATTTTTGTTTCCGAGACTGTCAAAACGCTCACGGCTACGCTTCGCCCAACGCAGAGACATCTCCATGGAGCGTTTTGCGTAATCCCAGTCAGCAGGATACGGCGTACACTCATCAAAGATCATGACGATATCCGAACCAAGATCGTACTGAATCTCCATTGATTTTTCAGGATCGAGGAAAATCGGATCGCCGTTGATCGGGTTACGGAAGTGCACGCCCTGTTCGGTGATTTTACGAATATCGCCAAGGCTGAAGACCTGGAAACCGCCGGAGTCGGTGAGGATCGGCCCCTTCCACTGCATAAAATCGTGCAGATCGCCGTGCAGTTTCATGATTTCCTGGCCCGGGCGCAGCCACAGGTGGAAGGTGTTGCCGAGGATAATTTGCGCGCCAGTGGCTTCAACTTCTTCCGGCGTCATCCCTTTTACGGTGCCGTAGGTGCCAACAGGCATAAAACAAGGCGTTTCCACTACGCCACGATCAAAGACCAGGCGGCCACGGCGTGCGCGACCGTCGGTGGTGTCCAGTTCAAATTTCATTTTTTCTCCACTACGTCAGAAAAACAGTCCAACGTTTTAAACCAGCGCCGCGGAATTACTCCCCGACGCGCTCATTAATTGCCTGCGGATTGTACGTGATAAACATCGCATCACCGTAACTAAAAAAGCGATATTTCTCTTCTACCGCTGCTTTATAGGCATTCATGGTGTGTTGATAACCGGCAAAGGCCGAAACCAGCATAATCAGCGTCGATTCCGGCAGGTGGAAGTTTGTCACCAGCGCATCGACCACTTTGTACTGGAAGCCCGGATAGATAAAGATTTGGGTATCGTCAAAGAACGGTTCGATAAGATCGTTTTTCGCCGCCTGAGCCGCGCTTTCCAGCGAACGTACTGAGGTGGTGCCAACCGCAATCACCCGGTTACCGCGCGCTTTCGCCGCCAGTACCGCGTCTACCACATCCTGCGGCACTTCAGCGTATTCCGAGTGCATGATGTGATCTTCAATGGTGTCGACGCGCACCGGCTGGAAGGTGCCCGCACCAACGTGCAACGTCACAAACGCCATCTCCACGCCTTTGGCGCGTAATTTTTCCAGCAAAGGTTCGTCAAAATGCAGACCTGCGGTCGGGGCTGCAACCGCGCCCGGTTTTTCGCTATAAACGGTTTGATAAAGTTCGCGGTCAGCGTCTTCGTCCGGACGGTCGATATACGGCGGCAGCGGCATATGGCCGATGCTGTTGAGAATATCCAGCACCGAGCGTTCATCATTAAATTCGACTTCAAACAGTGCGCCGTGGCGCGCGGTCATTGTTGCGTTAATACTTTCGTCATCGCCCAGCAGCAGTTCTGCGCCAGGTTTTGGCGCTTTCGAGGCGCGAATATGCGCAAGAATGCGTTTGTCGTCGAGCATCCGTTCAACCAGCACTTCAATCTTGCCGCCGCTGGCTTTACGCCCAAACAGGCGCGCCGGGATCACGCGGGTATTATTAAAAACCAGAAGATCGCCGGGGTTGAGCTTATCAAGTAAATCGGTGAAAGTACCGTGCGTCAGCGCGCCCGTCGGCCCGTCCAGCGACAGTAAACGACAGCTACTGCGTTCAGGCATGGGATAGTGGGCAATCAGGGATTCGGGCAATTCAAAGGAGAAATCGGTAACGCGCATGACACTGACTCAGACTAAAATAAGAGGCGGGTAGTCTAGTGCCGGGGCGCTCTCCCTGCAACCTTTACCCCCTTTTGGATAGAATATAATCGATGAATTTTTTAGCTCACCTGCATTTAGCCCATCTCGCGGAAAGCTCGCTTTCCGGCAATTTACTGGCTGATTTCGTACGCGGAAATCCTGAAGAAAGTTTTCCGCCCGACGTCGTGGCTGGCATTCATATGCATCGACGTATCGACGTATTAACCGACAATCTGCCGGAAGTCCGCGAAGCACGGGAATGGTTTCGTAGTGAAACTCGCCGCGTTGCGCCTATTACGCTGGATGTCATGTGGGATCACTTTCTTTCCCGCCACTGGTCGCAGCTGTCGCCGGACTTTCCGCTACAGGAATTTGTCTGTTATGCCCGCGAGCAAGTGATGACGATTTTGCCGGACTCACCGCCACGTTTTATCAATCTGAACAATTACTTGTGGTCAGAGCAGTGGCTGGTGCGCTATCGCGATATGGATTTCATCCAGAACGTGTTAAACGGCATGGCAAGCCGCCGCCCACGTCTGGATGCCCTGCGTGACTCCTGGTACGATTTAGACGCTCATTATGACGCCCTCGAAACCCGCTTCTGGCAGTTTTATCCGCGGATGATGGCGCAGGCGTCACACAAGGCGTTATAAAACGTTAGTTCATCCATACCGTAGCCGAAATGGCAGGCAAAGCCAGAATCCCGTTTGTCAGTTGCCCATGGCCTTCTTTGCGTTGCCATTGCGCGACATTAAGAAACGGTGACGCGGGGAGCACCACTTCACAGGCCTCGCCACGGTTGATTGCCACCAGTACACGTTGCTGATTCAGCACGCGGACAAATACCACTACGTTATCTTCCGCATACAGCACCTGACAGCCGCCACGACGCAGCGCCTGACTTTTCTTACGCAGCGCAATCATTCGCTGGTACAGCGCGAATAACGCCGTATCCTGCTTTTCCACCTGCCAGGGGAACGGTTTACGGCAAAACGGATCGTTTTTGCCATCCAGTCCTACTTCATCACCGTAATAAATGCACGGTACACCAGGCCAGGTGAACAGCCAGACCACCGCCAGCGGCAGGCGCGCAATATCCCGACCGAGCAGCGTTTTAAATCGCGCAGTATCGTGGCTGTCGAGCTGATTAAACATACGTAATTGTTGTTGATGAGAAAGCCCTGCGCGGTAATTATCCATCCAGGCCATACAGGTTTGGGCATCAATTTGCTGCGGATCGTAAGAGATATCGGTATTGGCAAGAAATCCCCACAACGGGAATGTGAAGCCACGATAGTTCATGGCGGCATCTTCCACATCGGCCTGTAACCATTGCCGTGCATCGCCAAAATGTTCGCCGACAATATACGCTTCCGGCTGGGTTTCTTTCGCCGCTTCGGTGATCCCAGCAACGTGCTGCATATTATTGCGCGCCCCACCCGCCTCCCCCAGCATATGCACCACATCCAGCCGCCAGCCGTCCATACTCCACGGCGCTTTCAGCCAATGGCGGACAATACTGTCTTCCCCGCGATAAATTTCATTCACCAGACTTTCCGACTGATAATCCAGCTTCGGCAAGCTGGCATAGCCAAGCCAGTCGAGCGCCGTGCCATCATCACTAAACGAGTACCAGTCGCGCCAGGGCGATTCAGGGTTGTGACAAGCTCCCCCCGTGCCACGATTGTGCCTGTCAAACCAGGCATGGGAATCGCCACTGTGGTTAAACACGCCATCCAGCACCAGCCGCATTCCCAGCTGCTGCGTATTGTGGCGTAAGCGCAGCAACGCCCCATCACCGCCAAACTGCGGATCGACATGGCGATAATCCTCGGTATCGTATTTATGTACGCTGGGAGCTTTAAACACCGGATTGAGATACAGCGCCGTCACGCCAAGCTTTTTCAGATACGGCAGTTTTTCGCTTATCCCGTCCAGATCGCCGCCATAGAACGTTGATCCGCCCGCCTGCGCCGTGACCGGTTCATCCCAGTCACGCAAGATGATCTCTTGTCCGGCTGCATGATGGTAATAGACATGATCCTGTTCAGCTTCACGAGGAAGACTACGCGCAAAACGATCAGGGAAGATCTGATAAAAAATCTGATCCGCAGCCCATTGTGGGCCGATATCCGGTACATCGACGGCAAACTGCTCCAGTCGTGCCGGCGGCATTCGGCTGAAGCCCTGCGGTGTAAACCAACGCTGGCGATCGTGCCACAGCAGTTTGAAACTGTAACGCCGCCGGGGTTGTCCGCTGGAGAGATCAATCGCCGCACGCCATGCGGTGACGCCAGGCTGCTGCTGACTGCGCTGCTTATGCATCGATACTGACATTTCTTCGTTATCGTGTTCTGTACGCAGCATAATGCGCTGCGGTGGGTCTTCGCCCGTCAGCCACAGTGTAATGAGCAGTTGATCTTTGCTTTGTTTAACAAATGGGGGCACCGGCAGGTGCCATGCATTTAACATCATAATTCCCCTGTGATGAAAATCTGATCACCTTGCCATAGCCTAATGCAGGATCACTCATCATCTGAAGGATATTTGGGGGAGGAGGACGGGGGCGGATAACTTTCGGAATAGCCGGATCAGGATTTCCTCCTGAACCGGCTTACAGAACGCAAGGATTACTGGTTTTCAGCCAGCTGACGATCGTGGCGGCGTTTAAACATCCAGCCAATCAACAGCACAACAATCCACGCGAAACCGACATACAGCGAGATACGCGTATCCGGGTGATAACCAATCAACCCGATAATAAAGAGCAGGAAAATCAAACCGCCGATGGTCGTTGCTACCCCACCCGGCACTTTAAATTTCAGCGCCTTAACTTCTTCTGGCGGCAAACGGCGACGGAAGGCAATTTGCGACAGCAGGATCATAATCCACACCCACACCGTGGCGAAGGTTGCCAGCGAAGCGATCACCAGGAAGACGTTTTCCGGCATGATGTAGTTCAGATACACCGCAAACAGCAGCGCGGTAGTCATCACCAGCACCGTAACCCACGGAATACCGCGACGCGACGTTTTGCTGAAAATTTTCGGCGCGCTGCCCTGCTCTGCCATACCGTGGAGCATACGGCCTACGCCAAATACGTCACTGTTAATTGCCGACAGCGAAGCAGTCAGCACAACAAAGTTAAGAATGCTGGCGGCAAAGGTAATGCCCATATGCTGGAACGTCAGCACGAACGGGCTACCGGCAGTGCCAACCTGATTCCACGGGTAGATAGACATAATGACGAACAGCGTACCGACGTAGAACACCAGAATACGCATCGGCACGGAGTTAATCGCACGCGGTATCGATTTCTCAGGATCTTTCGCTTCACCGGCGGTAATCCCGATAATTTCGATCCCACCGTAAGCAAACATCACCATTTGCAACGACATTACCATGCCAAGCCAGCCGTTACTGAAGAAGCCGCCGTTGCTCCACAGGTTATGAATACCGGTCGGTTGCCCGCCGTTGCCAATCCCCCAGATGATGATGCCGAAACCGGCGACAATCATGATGATGATGGTGGCGACTTTAAAGAACGAGAACCAGAATTCCAGCTCACCGAAGACCTTCACGCTCATCAGGTTTACGGCGCAAATGATCAGCACCACGCTCAGTACCCAAATCCAGTGCGGCACCGTCGGGAACCAGACACCCATATAGATACCAAAAGCGGTCACATCGGCGATGGCGACAATAAGGATTTCAAAGCAGTAGGTCCATCCGGTAATGTAACCTGCCAGCGGGCCGAGGTTTTCCTGCGCATAACGCGAGAAAGAGCTGGCTGCCGGGTTATGTACCGACATTTCCCCCAGCGCACGCATAATGATATACGCCGCGATACCACCGATAATATAGGCCAACAACACGCTCGGACCAGCCATTTTGATGGCGTCTGCCGAACCGTAAAACAGCCCGGTGCCAATTGCTGAACCCAGTGCCATAAAGCGTATGTGGCGGGTACTTAGCCCACGCTTTAGCTTGTTCTTACTTTCCATCAATTCCTAACCCATCAACACAATAAAAAACCACGGGGCATCGCAGCCCCGTGGTTAAAACAAATGTTCAGTGATTTAGTGAGCGCTGGAGGTCACCTGACGACCTGCCGCGCGATCCCAGATAATGGCCAGAACCACCATCACCACTGTTGGCATTAACCACGCCAGACCTTGTTCGGCCAGCGGTAAACGCTGCGCCCAGGACGGTAAGATATCGCTGAATGCAGATGCTTTGATCCCGTCGAGAATACCAAAAAGCAGGCTGATAAACATCGGCGGAGCAATCACGCGGGACGAATTATGCCACCATGAGCGTGTAAAACTTAATACAACCAGTGCGATACACGGCGGATAAATAGCGGTCAGCACCGGTACGGAGATCTGGATCAGCTGGCTTAAGCCGAGGTTAGAAACCACCATCGAGAAGCCGCCGAGGATAAACACCAGCGTACGATAAGAGAGCGGTACGTACTGGGCAAAGAATTCTGCACAAGCACAGGTCAGGCCAACTGCCGTTACCAGGCAGGCGATGAAGATTAACGCCGCCAGCAGGAAGCTACCGCCGCCGCCAAAGGTGTGCTGAACGTAAGCATGCAGAATAGCAGCGCCGTTTGCAGACTGATCGACCAGCGACGCGCTGTCTGAACCCAGACGGAACAGCGCCAGGTACAGCAGAGTCAGACCAACACCCGCCATCAGGCCAGCCCAGACGGTATAACGGGTCAGCAGACGCGCTTCGGTAACGCCACGAGAACGCGCCGCGTTAACAATAACGATACCAAACACCATTGCGCCCAGCGTATCCATGGTCAGATAGCCGTTAACGAAGCCGTTAGAAAACGCAGCGTTTTGATAAGCCTCAGTCGCCGTGCTGATAGAACCCGCCGGCCAAACAATCGCGGCAACAGACAGGATGACCAGCGCGATAATTTTCAGCGGCGCAAGGAAGTTGCCCACGGTATCCAGCAGCTTGCCCGGATAGAGCGAAACCAGAATAACGATAGCGAAATAGACCAGGCTGTAGATAAACAGCGGCAGCGCGGAATCACCAGTCAGCGGCGCAATCCCCACTTCAAAGGAAACGGTAGCTGTACGCGGCGTAGCGAAAAGCGGCCCCACCGCCAGGTAACAAACCGTTGCCAGCAGCACGCCAGCGACTTTACCGATTGGCGTGCTGAGGCTGTCAACACCGCCGCCAACTTTTGCCAGCGCCACTACCGTTAATACCGGCAGGCCAACGGCAGTAATGAGGAAGCCGAATGCCGCAGTCCAGACGTGTTCGCCTGCCTGCAAGCCGACCATTGGAGGGAAAATAATGTTACCTGCGCCGACGAACAACGCAAATGTCATAAAGCCCAGAGCGATGATATCGCGCGATCTTAATTGATGGGTCATAAATCATACTGCCTGTGGATGTGGTGTTGTAACGTTAAATTTTTGTGCCAATCCCTGGGGATGATACAGCGGTATATTTAAACAATTTTAGCGGGAAATACTCCCAACCAGGCGCGGCGAAGAATAGTTTTTCGATTTACCGCGTTAATGCAGTCAGTATGACAGCACCTGAAGCGCAATTTAAACGCTTATAACGTTTTAAAGCAAGGAGGGATCTAAAAACCAGAGGTATATAGCGATAAGAAATCACCAACCAGTATAAAACACTATTTCCGTGAAAAAGACATGGCTAATCATGCGAACAAAAAATCACCAACCGTTGTAAAATCTAACGCCCATATTTTGACTGCAAAGAAAATAAGCCAGCATCGGCTGGCTTATGGCAATAAAAGATGACAAAGGCGGATTAATCGCTGTTTTTGGCAATTAAACGTTCCGGGATAACAAAACTGAAACGTGTTCCTTTTCCTACTGTACTCTCAATATTCAGGCGACTTTCGTGATGATTCACAGCATGTTTCACGATCGCTAACCCTAATCCGCTACCGCCGGTTTGCCGGGAACGCGCTTTATCAACGCGATAAAAACGCTCGGTCAGGCGCGGAATATGCTCCGCTGCAATGCCCGGTCCGTTATCTTCAACGCTAAATTCGGCACCGTGCGGCACTCGCTGCCAGCGTACGGTGATATGCGTGCCTTCCGGCGTATGATTCACGGCGTTATAGACCAGGTTCGAAATCGCACTGCGTAGCTGATCTTCGTTGCCAGACACCTTGAGGCCGCTATCTATCTCAAAGGTAAATGTCTGTTTTTTCTGACTCAGAGTCTGAGCCTCACGCTCAACAACGCGCAGCATCATCGGCACATCAACCTTTTCATTGAGCAAATGCGTCGGTGCGGCTTCTATTTTCGACAGCGTCAGCAACTGCTTCACCAGCCCTTCCATCCGCTGGGTCTGCTCGCGCATGGTGTGCAACGCTTTTTCGCGTACCGCGCCTTCCAGCGGCTGCTCATCCATCATCTCCAGGTAACCCTGTAACACGGTCAATGGCGTACGTAACTCATGGCTCACGTTGGCAAAAAAGTTACGCCGCGCCCCTTCCAGTTGATGCATTTGCGTGACATCACGCGCCACCATCAGCAACTGTTTGTGGGTATAAGGCATGACGCGAATTTCCAGATGCCGCCCGGTGTTGAGCACCAGATTGAGCGGGCGAGAAAAATCACGCGTTTTCAAATATTGCGTAAACTCCGGGTAACGCAGCAGGTTAAGGATGTTCTGCCCGTTATCTTCCGGCCAGCGCAAACCAAGAATCTGTTGCGCCAGACCGTTACACCAGAAAATACCGCCCTCTTCCGTGGTCAGCACCACCGCGTCGGGCAGCGACTCCGCGCCGCTACGAAAGCGTTTAATCAGATTGCCCAGTTCACGGCGGCGTTTTTTATTTCGCAGCTGCATCTGGTGTAAGCCGTATAGTAGCGGTTCCCAGCTACCACGCCCCGGTGGCGGGGTCATACTGCGATCCACCCACAGCCACCATGAAAGGCGCAATAAATTCCAGAAATGCCAGATAAGCAGTCCTGTTACCGATGCCAGCAAAAACCAGGGCAGGTAACCAAAAAATGCACCCAGGATGAAAGCCGGGAGGCAGCAAAGTAGCAGCTCCAGCACCAGCCTTTTCCACGACAGCCGTTCCAGCACGTAAGATACTCCAGTTAAGAAATCATAAGCCCTGCTCTGCGTCCGATGAGCAAGGCGTTAAAAGCGGGTTGAAAAACGATATCCTGTACCGCGCACGGTCTGCACCATGCGATCATGCCCGCCTGGCTCCAGTGCTTTACGCAGGCGACGAATGTGGACATCGACCGTACGATCTTCCACATACACGTTGGTTCCCCAGACGTGGTTTAACAGCTGCTCGCGGCTGTATACGCGCTCAGGATGCGTCATAAAAAAGTGCAGCAGTTTAAATTCTGTCGGCCCCATCTCCAGCGGCTCTTCACCCGCCATCACCCGGTGAGATGTCGGGTCGAGACTTAGCCCCTGCATCTCGATCACCTCTTCCACCGCCATTGGCGAAATACGGCGCATTACCGCTTTGATTCGCGCCACCAGCTCCTTCGGCGAAAACGGCTTGGTGATATAGTCATCCGCCCCGGTTTCAAGGCCGCGCACGCGATCTTCTTCTTCCCCTCTGGCGGTCAACATCACCACTGGAATATCCCGGGTCATCGACTCGCGCTTGAGGTGTTTGATGAACTGGATACCGGAGCCGCCAGGTAACATCCAGTCAAGGAGAATTAAATCCGGCCAGGGTTCATTCAGTTGATTCACAGCACTGTCATAATCTTCCGCTTCGACCGGCTGAAAGCCATTTTGTTCGAGCACGAAGCAGACCATTTCGCGAATTGGAGCTTCATCTTCTACGACCAGAATACGTCTCGCCATGATTTGCCCTGTTGTAATAAATAGGTTGCGATCATTAATGCGACGTCATTATGCGTCAGATTTATGACAGATTTATGAAAAGCTCGTCGCACATATCTTCAGGTTATTGATTTCCGTGGCGCAGAAAAAAGCAAATGGCACATCTGTTTGGGTATAATCGCGCCCATGCTTTTTCGCCAGGGAACCGTTATGCGCATCCTTCACACCTCAGACTGGCATCTCGGCCAGAACTTCTACAGTAAAAGCCGCGAAGCTGAACATCAGGCTTTTCTTGACTGGCTGCTGGAGACAGCACAAACCCATCAGGTGGATGCGATTATTGTTGCCGGTGATGTTTTCGATACCGGCTCGCCGCCCAGTTACGCCCGCACGTTATACAACCGTTTTGTTGTCAATTTACAGCAAACTGGCTGTCATCTGGTGGTACTGGCAGGAAACCATGACTCGGTCGCCACGCTGAATGAATCGCGCGATATCATGGCGTTCCTCAATACTACCGTGGTCGCCAGCGCCGGACATGCGCCGCAAATCTTGCCTCGTCGCGACGGGACGCCAGGCGCAGTGCTGTGCCCCATTCCGTTTTTACGTCCGCGTGACATTATTACCAGCCAGGCGGGGCTTAACGGTATTGAAAAACAGCAGCATTTACTGGCAGCGATTACCGATTATTACCAACAACAATATGCCGATGCCTGCAAACTGCGCGGCGATCAGCCTCTGCCCATCATCGCCACGGGACACTTAACGACCGTGGGTGCCAGTAAAAGTGACGCCGTGCGTGACATTTATATTGGCACGCTGGACGCGTTTCCAGCACAAAACTTTCCACCAGCCGACTACATCGCGCTCGGGCATATTCACCGCGCACAGATTATTGGCGGCATGGAACATGTTCGCTATTGCGGCTCTCCCATTCCACTGAGTTTTGATGAATGCGGAAAGAGTAAATATGTCCATCTGGTGACATTTTCAAACGGCAAATTAGAGAGCGTGGAAAACCTGAACGTACCGGTAACGCAACCCATGGCGGTGCTGAAAGGCGATCTGGCGTCGATTACCGCACAGCTGGAACAGTGGCGCGATGTATCACAGGAGCCGCCTGTCTGGCTGGATATCGAAATCACTACTGATGAGTATCTGCATGATATTCAGCGCAAAATCCAGGCATTAACCGAATCATTGCCTGTTGAAGTATTGCTGGTACGCCGGAGTCGTGAACAGCGCGAGCGTGTGTTAGCCAGCCAACAGCGTGAAACCCTCAGCGAACTCAGCGTCGAAGAGGTGTTCAATCGCCGTCTGGCACTGGAAGAACTGGATGAATCGCAGCAGCAACGTCTGCAGCATCTTTTCACCACGACGTTGCATACCCTCGCCGGAGAACACGAAGCATGAAAATTCTCAGCCTGCGCCTGAAAAACCTGAACTCATTAAAAGGCGAATGGAAGATTGATTTCAGCCGCGAGCCGTTCGCCAGCAACGGGCTGTTTGCCATTACCGGCCCAACCGGTGCGGGGAAAACCACCCTGCTGGACGCCATTTGTCTGGCGCTGTATCACGAAACTCCGCGTCTCTCTAACGTTTCACAATCGCAAAATGATCTCATGACCCGCGATACCGCTGAATGTCTGGCGGAGGTGGAGTTTGAAGTGAAAGGTGAAGCGTACCGTGCATTCTGGAGCCAGAATCGGGCGCGTAACCAACCCGACGGTAATTTGCAGGTGCCACGCGTTGAGCTGGCGCGCTGCGCCGACGGCAAAATTCTCGCCGACAAAGTGAAAGATAAGCTAGAACTGACAGCAACGTTAACCGGGCTGGATTACGGGCGCTTCACCCGTTCGATGCTGCTTTCGCAGGGGCAATTTGCTGCCTTCCTGAATGCCAAACCCAAAGAACGCGCGGAATTGCTCGAGGAGTTAACCGGCACTGAAATCTACGGGCAAATCTCGGCGATGGTTTTTGAGCAGCACAAATCGGCCCGCACTGAGCTGGAGAAGCTGCAAGCGCAGGCCAGCGGCGTCGCGTTGCTCACGCCGGAACAAGTGCAATCGCTGACAGCGAGTTTGCAGGTACTTACTGACGAAGAAAAACAGTTACTTACCGCGCAGCAGCAAGAACAACAATCACTAAACTGGTTAACGCGTCTGGACGAATTGCAGCAAGAAGCCAGCCGCCGTCAGCAGGCCTTGCAACAGGCGTTAGCCGAAGAAGAAAAAGCGCAACCTCAACTGGCGGCGCTCAGTCTGGCACAACCGGCACGAAATCTTCGTCCGCACTGGGAACGCATCGCAGAACACAGCGCGGCGCTGGCGCATACTCGCCAGCAGATTGAAGAAGTAAATACTCGCTTACAGAGCACAATGGCGCTTCGCGCGAGCATTCGCCACCACGCGGCGAAGCAGTCAGCAGAATTACAGCAGCAGCAACAAAGCCTGAATACCTGGTTACAGGAACACGACCGCTTCCGTCAGTGGAACAACGAACTGGCGGGTTGGCGTGCGCAGTTCTCCCAACAAACCAGCGATCGCGAGCATCTGCGGCAATGGCAGCAACAGTTAACCCATGCTGAGCAAAAACTTAATGCGCTTGCGGCGATCACGTTGACGTTAACCGCCGATGAAGTTGCTACCGCCCTGGCGCAACATGCTGAGCAACGCCCACTGCGTCAGCACCTGGTCGCGCTACATGGACAGATTGTTCCCCAACAAAAACGTCTGGCGCAGTTACAGGTCGCTATCCAGAATGTCACGCAAGAACAGACGCAACGTAACGCCGCACTTAACGAAATGCGCCAGCGTTATAAAGAAAAGACGCAGCAACTTGCCGATGTGAAAACCATTTGCGAGCAGGAAGCGCGCATCAAAACGCTGGAAGCTCAACGTGCACAGTTACAGGCGGGTCAGCCTTGTCCACTTTGTGGTTCCACCAGCCACCCGGCGGTCGAGGCGTATCAGGCGCTGGAGCCTGGTGTTAATCAGTCTCGATTACTGGCGCTGGAAAACGAAGTTAAAAAGCTCGGCGAAGAAGGTGCGGCGCTGCGCGGGCAACTGGACGCCTTAACAAAGCAGCTTCAGCGCGATGAAAACGAAGCGCAAAGCCTCCGACAAGATGAGCAAGCACTTACTCAACAATGGCAAGCCGTCACGGCCAGCCTCAATATCACCTTGCAGCCACAGGACGATATTCAACCGTGGCTGGATGCACAAGATGAGCACGAACGCCAGCTGCGGTTACTCAGCCAACGACATGAATTACAAGGGCAGATTGCCGCGCATAATCAGCAAATTATCCAGTATCAACAGCAAATTGAACAACGCCAGCAGCAGCTCTTAACGGCATTGGCGGGTTATGCACTGACATTGCCACAGGAAGATGAAGAAGAGAGCTGGTTGGCGACACGTCAGCAAGAAGCGCAGAGCTGGCAGCAACGCCAGAACGAATTAACCGCGCTGCAAAACCGTATTCAGCAGCTGACGCCGATTCTGGAAACGTTGCCGCAAAGTGATGATCTCCCGCACAGCGAAGAAACTGTGGCGCTGGATAACTGGCGGCAGGTTCATGAACAATGTCTCGCATTACACAGCCAGCAGCAGACGTTACAGCAACAGGATGTTCTGGCGGCGCAAAGTCTGCAAAAAGCCCAGGCGCAGTTTGACACCGCGCTACAGGCCAGCGTCTTTGACGATCAGCAGGCGTTCCTTGCGGCGCTAATGGATGAACAAACACTAACGCAGCTGGAACAGCTCAAGCAGAATCTGGAAAACCAGCGCCGTCAGGCGCAAACGCTGGTCACTCAGACAGCAGAAACGCTGGCACAGCATCAACAACACCGACCTGACGGGTTGGCTCTCACTGTGACGGTGGAGCAGATTCAGCAAGAGTTAGCGCAAACTCACCAAAAGTTGCGTGAAAACACCACGAGTCAAGGCGAGATTCGCCAGCAGCTGAAGCAGGATGCAGATAACCGTCAGCAACAACAAACCTTAATGCAGCAAATTGCTCAAATGACGCAGCAGGTTGAGGACTGGGGATATCTGAATTCGCTAATAGGTTCCAAAGAGGGCGATAAATTCCGCAAGTTTGCCCAGGGGCTGACGCTGGATAATTTAGTCCATCTCGCTAATCAGCAACTTACCCGGCTGCACGGGCGCTATCTGTTACAGCGCAAAGCCAGCGAGGCGCTGGAAGTCGAGGTTGTTGATACCTGGCAGGCAGATGCGGTACGCGATACCCGTACCCTTTCCGGCGGCGAAAGTTTCCTCGTTAGTCTGGCGCTGGCGCTGGCGCTTTCGGATCTGGTCAGCCATAAAACACGTATTGACTCGCTGTTCCTTGATGAAGGTTTTGGCACGCTGGATAGCGAAACGCTGGATACCGCCCTTGATGCGCTGGATGCCCTGAACGCCAGTGGCAAAACCATCGGTGTGATTAGCCACGTAGAAGCGATGAAAGAGCGTATTCCGGTGCAGATCAAAGTGAAAAAGATCAACGGCCTGGGCTACAGCAAACTGGAAAGTACGTTTGCAGTGAAATAACTATTCAGCAGGATAATGAATACAGAGGGGCGAATTATCTCTTGGCCTTGCTGGTCGTTATCCTGCAAGCTATCACTTTATTGGCTACGGTGATTGGTAGCCGTTCTGGTAGTTGTGATGGTGGTATGAAAAAAGTCATTTTATCTTTGGCTCTGGGCACGTTTGGTTTGGGGATGGCCGAATTTGGCATTATGGGCGTGCTCACGGAGCTGGCGCATAACGTAGGAATTTCGATTCCTGCTGCCGGGCATATGATCTCGTATTATGCGCTGGGAGTGGTGGTCGGTGCGCCAATCATCGCACTCTTTTCCAGCCGCTACTCACTCAAACATATCTTGTTGTTTCTGGTGGCGTTGTGCGTCATTGGCAACGCCATGTTCACGCTCTCTTCGTCTTACCTGATGCTTGCCATTGGTCGCCTGGTTTCCGGCTTTCCGCATGGCGCATTTTTTGGCGTCGGCGCGATCGTGTTATCAAAAATTATCAAACCCGGAAAAGTCACCGCCGCCGTGGCGGGGATGGTTTCCGGGATGACAGTCGCCAATTTGCTGGGCATTCCGCTGGGAACGTATTTAAGTCAGGAATTTAGCTGGCGTTACACCTTTTTATTGATCGCTGTTTTTAATATTGCGGTGATGGCATCGGTCTATTTTTGGGTGCCGGATATTCGCGACGAGGCGAAAGGAAAGCTGCGCGAACAATTTCACTTTTTACGCAGCCCGGCCCCGTGGTTAATTTTCGCCGCCACGATGTTTGGCAACGCAGGTGTGTTTGCCTGGTTCAGCTACGTAAAGCCATACATGATGTTTATTTCCGGTTTTTCGGAAACGGCGATGACCTTTATTATGATGTTAGTTGGGCTAGGGATGGTGTTGGGAAATATGCTAAGTGGCAGGATTTCAGGACGTTATTCACCACTGCGCATTGCAGCAGTGACTGACTTTATAATTGTACTGGCACTGCTGATGCTCTTTTTCTGCGGCGGCATGAAAACAACGTCGCTTATTTTTGCTTTTATTTGTTGCGCGGGATTATTTGCCCTTTCAGCACCTCTGCAAATATTGTTACTGCAAAATGCCAAAGGCGGAGAGTTATTAGGTGCCGCAGGTGGGCAAATAGCGTTTAACCTCGGTAGCGCCGTCGGCGCATATTGCGGTGGTATGATGCTGACGCTGGGGCTGGCATATAATTACGTGGCGCTGCCTGCCGCCCTGCTTTCGTTTGCTGCGATGTCATCGTTGCTGCTGTATGGTCGCTATAAGCGCCAGCAAGCGGCGGATAGTCCGGTGCTGGCGAAACCACTGGGGTAGATTACTGTCACGGTGCGCGTTGCTTATTGCCGGATGCGGCGTGAACGCCTTATCCGCCCTACGCGGTTCTGGCACATTTTGTAGGCCTGATAAGACGCGGCAAGCGTCGCATCAGGCATGATGCGCCAATTGCCTGGTTTTTTTACTCTTGTGGCCATAACCACGCAGCGCCGCGTACGCCGCTGGAATCACCGTGCTTCGCCTTACGCACTGGCGTTTCACATTCGCCGCCGAAGACAAATTGTTTAATCAACTGCCCAACCGTTTGATATAAACGGTCTACATTGCTCATCCCGCCCCCCAGGACAATTACATCCGGATCGAGAATATTCACGACATGTGCCAGCGATTTTGCCAGCCGCAGCTCGTAGCGACGCAATGCCAGTTCCGCTACCGGATCGCTTTCTTCAACCAGGCTGATAATTTCACTGCCTTTCAGCGCATGTCCGCTCAAACGACGATAATCTGTGGCAAATCCCGTGCCCGAAATAAAGGTTTCAATACAACCTTGTTTACCGCAATAACAAGGGACTTCCTCGCGATAACGCAGTTCGTCTTCGTCCATCCAAGGTAGCGGATTGTGTCCCCACTCGCCTGCCGTGCCATTGCCGCCGATATGCGCCCGCCCATTGAATGCCACGCCCGCGCCGCATCCCGTGCCGATAATCACGGCAAATACCGTCTGTGCTCCCGCTGCCGCGCCATCTACTGCTTCTGAAACGGCCAGACAGTTGGCGTCATTTGCCAGCCGCACTTCCCGCTGCAACCGCGCGCTTAAGTCTTTATCGAATGGCTGACCGTTGAGCCAGGTTGAATTGGCATTTTTCACCACGCCGGTGTAGGGCGAAATTGAGCCAGGAATGCCCATACCTACCGTTCCGCGCTGCCCTGTCGCCTGCTCCGCCATATCAACCAACGTGGCGATCGTTTCAATAGTCTGCCGGTAATCATCACGCGGCGTGGGCAGACGATGGCGGTACAACTGCTCCCCTGCATCGCCCAGTGCAATCACTTCAGTTTTGGTGCCGCCTAAATCGATACCTATACGCACGGTACTCTCCTTATTTTTTTCAATATCAATAGCGTAGAGACGGACAACCGGATTGGCAATGCAAGGCCGCCGACAATTCGTTATCATGCCCGCTAAATTTAACGACAAGGCCGTGGAAATTATCATGCTGTGGTTCAAAAATTTAATGGTTTACCGTCTTAGCCGCGAGATTTCGCTGCGTGCAGAAGAGATGGAAAAACAGCTAGCCTCGATGGCATTTACCCCATGTGGCAGCCAGGACATGGCGAAGATGGGCTGGGTTCCTCCGATGGGATCGCACAGCGATGCGTTAACGCACGTTGCCAATGGTCAAATTGTTATCTGCGCACGCAAAGAAGAAAAAATCCTCCCGTCTCCGGTGATTAAACAGGCGCTGGAAGCGAAAATCGCCAAACTGGAAGCGGAACAGGCGCGTAAGCTGAAGAAAACCGAAAAAGATTCGCTGAAAGACGAAGTGCTGCACTCTCTGCTGCCGCGAGCTTTCAGCCGTTTTAGCCAGACAATGATGTGGATCGACACGGTTAATGGTTTGATTATGGTGGACTGCGCCAGCGCCAAAAAAGCGGAAGATACGCTGGCATTACTGCGTAAAAGCCTGGGGTCGTTACCTGTTGTACCATTGAGCATGGAAAACCCGATTGAACTGACGCTAACCGAATGGGTTCGCTCCGGTAGCGCAGCACAGGGCTTCCAGTTGCTTGATGAAGCCGAGCTGAAATCGTTGCTGGAAGATGGCGGCGTGATCCGTGCGAAGAAACAAGATCTGACCAGCGAAGAGATCACCAATCACATCGAAGCCGGAAAAGTGGTGACTAAACTGGCGCTCGACTGGCAGCAGCGCATTCAGTTTGTGATGTGCGACGATGGTTCGCTCAAGCGTCTGAAGTTCTGCGACGAGCTGCGCGATCAAAACGAAGATATCGACCGTGAAGATTTCGCCCAGCGTTTTGATGCCGATTTCATCCTGATGACTGGTGAACTGGCAGCGTTAATTCAAAACCTGATTGAAGGATTAGGTGGCGAAGCACAACGTTAATTGCTGATTTTCCTTTAATGCCGGATGCGACGCCTGCCGCGTCTTATCCGGCGTACGATGCCACACCAGGCATATAATTATTCGCTACGGCGGGCAATAATTTTTAGCGCAGCAATATTATGCGTTTTACGCCGTAACTGATCTAATCGCCTCATCCCTATTCGCCTGTCAGCAGCACGCAGAATATTCACTAACCCCCATTTATCGCTGGTAAATTGTTTTGTTAACAACTCCGCTTTTGGGGTGTCAATATATTCACGCAATAAATCAGAAATTGAACAAATATCCGTCAGGTAAGGATACCAGCAAGTTTCACCGTGAAAATTACGCACTCCACCGTTACCTGCAATAAAGTCTTTCGGGTAATCCCAGATCACGTTTTTATCCAACGTGATCCAATAACGCGGTAAATCGGTGCTTCCACCATTTTGGCTGCGCATGGGATAACGGGTACAGTGAATTTGCAGGTTGATCGTTGGCGTCAGTAATTCATAGATCTCCCGCTGTAACTTGCTCCAGGGGGCGTTGTGTCATCAGTTCCGCAAAAAATACCTGGAGATCTTCACTGATATTTATATCAACCTTGATGAATTATGAATATATCGGAAATTGAAAAAATCGAAGCAAAGGAAATATTATTATGGGTTAAAGAGAGGATATTTCAGAAAAATGCCCTCCCGTTCAAGGGGAAGGCGAGGAATTACAGATAGCGGCACAGATAAGAGGTGGGTTCGGCAACTTGCAGATGAAACTCACTGTGACCGGGAACATTAAACACCGAACCGGCTTCATACACCTGCCAGTCGGTCGCGTCAGGCAGTAACACATTCAGCGCGCCACTGATTACCGTCATCTCTTCCGGCTCAGCGGTGCTGAAGGTGTATTCGCCTTCAACCATAACACCCACGCTGGCGCGACCAGTGCTGCTGCTGGAAAAGCCGATTGATTTCACTTTGCCGGAAAAGTACTCATTACTTTGAAGCATAAACTGGCCCTGTCTGGTAGTTGAACATCTACTTCACTATAGGGGCCAGAGGCGCTGACTGTCACGCAAAATTACACCAGTAATTCCGCAGCCAGCCGTGCAATCAATACGTTAGACAGCAAGACAGGAACATCGAGCTGTTTTTGCAGTAAATCGCGATGACGTTGGTGAAATCCTAAACAATCCAGCATGATGACATCAGCCCCTTTTGCCAGTAATTCTTTCCCGGCATCAATGATTTTTTGTTCTGAATCATGAATGGGGTTACCCAATGAAAATACCGGCGATTTCTGCAAAATTTGCCATTTTTGCGCCTGAACGGGCAGCATCTCCTCAACCGGAACGATAACCCCCACTTGATGATCTTCAACAATAGAGGAAACCAGCGGTGGCAATATCCGCGACGGCTCAAGAAAGATCGTATTACGCGCAGTCATACTACTAATGTTTGCCGTACTCATTAATATAATGACGTCGTAACCCCGATTATCGAGTACTTCAACCACACCTTGCAGGTCACGCTCCACTTTGCGACGCGAAACATGGGCCAGCTGGTTGTCATTTAATAATGTGAGAATGGTGTCTTCGCCTGCTTCTGGCGCGTACTCCGCCATCACTTCTTCACGACTTAACTTCCCCAGCAGGCTATGATGGGAAATATTATCTTCGTCAATGTATTCCGTCAGGAGCGGCAAAACTTCCTGCATAGGTACAATGCCGATGGTCAGGATCGCCAACGACGCACTCATTGTTCATCCACCTTACTTTTCTTTCGTCGTTAATTACCGGGCAAGTGTGAAGCACCACTGCTGACACTTACTTGTGCTACAAATGACAAAAAGCGTAGCAGCAGACGTGCACGGCATAATGTAAAGATTCCAAATGATTCCAGTAATGGATTGTTATTGTTTAATATTCTAATTATTAGAAAAACATGAATTATGAAAAATGTGACGCAGATCCCTTGTAGTGGCACTCAGAATCCCTTCCGAGCAGTCTGATGCGGTCACTCTTTGTCAGGGTCCTCATAGCGTTTTTTCGCATCCATCGCTTCCTGAGCCGTCGGATGTTCACTGATCAACGAGTCTGGTTTAGGATGATCGGCTCTGAGTTGGTACCAGGTTACCGTCTGTCCTGGCTTTCCTTTTTCAATCGTCACTATATATGCTTCACGAGGATAAGGCGGTTTCGTTGGCATCGTTCTTCCTTATTTCACGGGATGAACGTTAAGTATAGGCGCTCTAAAATCAACAATTGATCGTCTGTGCCAGGGCGCTACGAATTTCAGAAATCACCTGGCTGGGTTCGTTTGTTGCGTCGATGATAATATGCGCAACTTCGCGATATAGCGCATCGCGTTCTTCCAGCACTTCCTGAACTTCTTCGCTCAGCGGTTTTCCCGTTAAGGTTGGCCGTAAATCTTCTTCCGGTGCAGCTTGCAGTCGGTTAACCAGGACTGATACTGGCGCACACAAATAAACCACGATCCCGTTATTTTGCATAAAGTGACGATTAAATTCCGTCAGAATAATGCCGCCGCCTGTAGCGATAACGGTGGATGGCGCAGTTACCGCTTCCAGCGCCGCCGTTTCTCTGGCGCGAAATCCCGCCCACTCTTCCCTTTCGACGATCTCCGCGACCGTCATATTGAGCTGTGATTGCAACCACTGATCGGTATCGACAAACCGACGGTTAAGCGAATCGGCAAGGGCCATTCCGACCGTTGTTTTACCACAGCCCCGAGGCCCGATCAGAAAAAGAGGTTGTGTCATCGTGGGTTTTCCCCAATAGGTCGCAATGCGGCGAAAGCCGGTGTCATGAGAATAGCGATCATACCATCAAACTAGTACAATTTCGATTGTAAAGAAAAAATTCCACTTAAAGTGAAAATCTCAATACATCCCTTACTATACCAATAAATATTCAAGAATGAAGTGTAAATAATAAATTACATTTAGCCACGACTACGTTGCACTTCCAGCCACCACTTCTCCAGCTCCGCGGCAAAGGCCTGGCGGTCACGTTGTGAAAGGCTATCTGGTCCGCCGGTCTGGATCCCACTGGCACGTAAGGTATCCATAAAATCGCGCATCGTCAGGCGCTCACGAATGGTCGCTGGCGTGTAACGTTCGCCGCGCGGATTAAGCGCCGCTGCGCCTTTCTCGATGGCTTCAGCAGCCAAAGGTATATCTGCGGTGATCACCAAATCGCCCGCTTCACACTGCCGGACAATTTCGTTATCGGCAACGTCGAAACCTGCCGCGACGCGCAGCGTACGAATAAATCGCGATGGCGGCACGCGTAAACTCTGGTTTGCTACCAGTACCAGCGGCATCTGCATACGTTCCGCCGCGCGATACAAAATCTCTTTAATTACATTGGGACACGCGTCGGCATCCACCCAAATTGTCATAAAGTCATCCTTTGTTGGGTAATTCTCTATTGTGTCGCGCTTTTGCCTTCCGGCATAGTTCTGTTTATGCTTCTGCCAGCGATTATCAAAACAATGAATTTCACGGCAGGAGTGAGGCAATGGAAAAGAAAATCGGTTTTATTGGCTGCGGCAATATGGGAAAAGCCATTCTCGGCGGTCTGATTGCCAGCGGTCAGGTGCTTCCAGGGCAAATCTGGGTATACACCCCCTCCCCGGATAAAGTCGCCGCCCTGCATGACCAGTTCGGCATCAACGCCGCAGAATCGGCGCAAGAAGTGGCGCAAATCGCCGACATCATTTTTGCTGCCGTTAAACCTGGCATCATGATTAAAGTGCTTAGCGAAATCACCTCCAGCCTGAATAAAGACTCTCTGGTCGTTTCTATTGCTGCAGGTGTCACGCTCGACCAACTTGCCCGCGCGCTGGGCCATGACCGAAAAATTATCCGCGCCATGCCGAACACTCCCGCGCTGGTTAATGCCGGGATGACCTCCGTAACGCCAAACGCGCTGGTAACCCCAGAAGATACCGCTGATGTGCTGAATATTTTCCGCTGCTTTGGCGAAGCGGAAGTAATTGCTGAGCCGATGATCCACCCGGTGGTCGGTGTGAGCGGTTCTTCGCCAGCCTACGTATTTATGTTTATCGAAGCGATGGCCGACGCCGCCGTGCTGGGCGGGATGCCACGCGCCCAGGCGTATAAATTTGCCGCTCAGGCGGTAATGGGTTCCGCAAAAATGGTGCTGGAAACGGGAGAACATCCGGGGGCACTGAAAGATATGGTCTGCTCACCGGGAGGCACCACCATTGAAGCGGTACGCGTACTGGAAGAGAAAGGCTTCCGTGCCGCAGTGATCGAAGCGATGACGAAGTGTATGGAAAAATCAGAAAAACTCAGCAAATCCTGATGACTTTCGCCGGACGTCAGGCCGCCACTTCGGTGCGGTTACGTCCGGCTTTCTTTGCTTTGTAAAGCGCCAAATCTGCCGATTTCAACCACTCACGATAGTGACTCATTTGTGGGTTCAGCGGCGCAACCCCCACACTAATCCGTAAAGTTACCTGTGGCGTATTCGGCAAGCGTAACGTGTTTAGCCCTTCACGCACCCGTAACATGGCGGTAATGGCGCTCTCAGCTGGCGTACCGGACATGATTACTGCAAACTCATCGCCGCCAAACCGACCAATCACATCGCTACCGCGCAGGGTAATTTGTAACTGTCGGGTAAGCGCCACAATCGCTTCATCGCCCACATCATGACCCCAGGTATCGTTGATGCTCTTGAAATGGTCGATATCGATAATCAGTAACGTTGCATCGCGATTATGCCGCCGACAGTTATCAAATTCATTGCGTAACATAGTTTCCCAATGACGTCGGTTATACACGCCCGTCATGCCGTCGCGGGTACTCATGACCTGCAACCTGCGTTTATGTTCCGCCAGTTTGGTTGCCGTCTGGTAGCTGACCCAGCCAAACAGCAGAGGATAAACGACAATAATGGGAAGGGAGAGCCACCATTCCAGCGGCGCACTATTGAACGACACGGTAATGCCCGTAAGCTCGAGGGTGACAAGGCAGGAAACCACCATCAACACCAGACCCGCGACAAACAGACGGGGGCCGCCTGCCCCCATCAAATTCAGACACATAATCATCAACATAGCGGTGGAAGGCAGCACGTTTACGCCCATTACGCCTACCCACATTCCCGCTAATACTGCATCGGTTTTTAAGTTGTAAATTTCCCGGCTAAGCGGATCGACGGCCCTGCTCGCTATCTGCCAGGCTAAATGCGGCCAGACGAACGCCCAGCCGACCAACACCAGCCACCACCAGCCCGGCGGCGGGTGCGAAACCAGCGTTGAAGCAATCGGTAAGAACATGCCAGCCAGGCCAACCGCACGGGGTAGTCTGACGCGACGGGCGAAGCGCAGCCCGGACCGCTGATGTTCGTTTTGAGGAGTTAAAGGAGGTTCCTCCCCATGCGCCGCCGCTTTTTTGAAAAAGTTTTCATCATTCATTATTTTTGGGAACATTCAGAAACAATTTTCCCAAATTATAGAGACGGGGCTAAAGGCAGAAGTATGAAATTTCGGGTGAGTCACTTTCGTAGCTCACCCGTTAGCACTATCAGGTATCAGGCGGCTTTCTTGAGGCAGGCACTCATAAACTTATTACGATCATCACCTTTCAGAGATTGTTGCGTTGCTTGATTATTACATTCGCGCATCTTTTGCTGCTGTGGCGTCAAACTTTTTTCACCAGGCGCAGACTTGCTGTTCTTCAGGCAATCACTCATGTAGGTCTTACGAGCATCCCCTTTCAACGCCTGCGCCGTCGCCTGCTGATTACAGGATGTCATACGCTGTTGTTGTGGGGTTAAGGTTCTCTCGGCAGCGCCGACGGTGGTTAAAAAAACCAGACCAAAAAGCAAGGTAACCAGTAATGTTATTTTCATAGCACCATCCCTCTTCATGTTTTAACCATGAGCGTATGCGCCCGTGATCTGCCATTAAGTCTGGTTGCTAACAGCAAAAAAACCACCCGGCAGCGAAAATTCACTGCCGGGCGCGGTTTTATTTCAGCCCCAGGGCGGCTTTCATGGTGTAGAAGAGATCGGTCTGGTCGGTCAGTCCAACAACATTGGCGGCATGCGGGCCATACGCCGCAATACGCAACTGACTGCCGGTATGTTCTTGTGAATCCTCTTCGGAGTTCCCGTAGCTCATCACCATCACTGCGCCATCTTTGGTATTTAGCGCCTGGGTGAGGCCCGGAGCTTTGGTATCCGGCGCGACAATCTGGCTGGCGTGGGCGTGATCAGCGGTGACTATGACCAGCGTATTGCCATCCTTTTTAGCGAATTCCAGCGCCCGTTGTACGGCTTCATCGAGATCGACCGTCTCGCCAATTTGCCCACAAGGATTCGCAGCGTGATCCTGTTTATCGATTGACGCACCTTCAACTTGCAGGAAAAATCCTTTCTCATTTTTACTCAACAATTCAATGGCTTTGTCGGTCATCTGCGCCAGGGTTGGTACACTGTCATTACGTTGCGGATTAGGCGTACAGGTGACTGCGGGCTTATCGATATTGCCGTGGTACGTTGCTTTCGGTCCTAGCCAGCGCACTGGCATATTGCCGTCAGCAAACAGGCCAAGCAGGGGTTTTTGCTGATTCGCTTCTGTCACCGCATTTAGCGAGGCGGCATCGTTCACCAACTGATAACCACGCGCCTGTGCCTGTTCACGCAGCGTTTTTCCCTGCCATTCACCGGCGGTTGCCGTTTCAGCAAAGGTTTTTGCGCCACCGCCAAGCGTAACGTCGGCACGAGCGTTAAGCAGCTGTTCGGTAATCGATCCTTTTCCGCCTTTTTCCAGAGCGTTACCCGGACATTTTTCACTGGTCGCGCTCGGACCGTAGCATTTGCGCGAGGTCACATGCGCCACCAGCGCAGCGGGCGTGGCATCCTGCAACTCTGCGGTAGAAACGTTACCGGTCGCCAGACCTGCGGCTTTTGCCATTTCCAGAATCGTTGGGTGATCTTTTTCGTGAATATCGACGCCCAGCGCGCCGTTATAGGTTTTGACACCGGTTGACCAGGCGGTTGCTGATGCAGCCGAGTCGGTGACGTAGTCCGGTTTGCCGGTTTTTTTATTCAGCGCATAGTGAGTGTATTGCCCGGTAAGCGGTAAGGCATCGATACCTTTAAAAAAGCCGCCCGCACCTTCGGCATAATTACGTGCGGCAGTAATTTCCGAATCCCCCATCCCATCGCCAATCAGCAAAATAATATTTTTTGCAGGTTTATCGCTAAGAGAATCACGCAGAGCGGCGGTCTGATCACCCGTTAAGCGGCGAGCACCGCCGGGTGCAGTAATATCGCCCTGAGCAGCCCGGTTTTCCAGAACAGGCATTTCTGGTGTCCGGGCTTTTGTCACAGGGGTAAACAGTAACGGTAAGAGTGCCAGTGCAATAGTGCTTTGTTTCACTTTATTTTCTCCATGTACAAATACATTAAAAAATAAAAACAAAGCGACTATAAGTCTCGGCCGTGACAACTTTATGACAGCTGTTGAAAAGATTAACTTTTTACTGACGAGGATGCTTCAATAACTTCTTTACGTAATCGCGCAGCAGCTCCGTATCGTCGTCAGGAATGCTGGCATCGGGCTTTACCTCGTACAGCGCCCCCTCTACCTGATCAATCAACCGCTGTTGGTCATTTTGCGCCATATTGCGAAGCATTGCAGTGACGATAATCTCCAAAGCTTCTACCTGCGCACACAGTTCTTTCGACTCTTCTTCTTTTTGGGCAAGCTTAAATAACAACTCAGCAATGAGATTTTTCATGTCTGTATTTCCTTATCCAAAGTATGGAGAAGTTAACATTATGTTTCACAACTTCATAGTGTCTGGAAGTATTATTTTTATGACAAAGGAAATACTTTGCGCAAATATTTTTTGTTTGATTACCAGCGAAACGTTTCTCTTATTTAAATAACTACCCACACAAAATATAGGCTTTTAATTGTCAACCTTTATTATAAATAAAAGTTATGAAATATATTCTCTTCGTTAACTTATAATTAAGAGAAAAAAACTCACCGCATGGCCATTTAAGCCAGGAATAAATTAGCTTCCCGTTCATCATTTTTGTGATCTTGCGCACATCTTTGAGATAACGCACTTTCTTCACCAGTACGTTGCACGCTTTGTCAGCAGAAGATTGCAACAATCTTTCAGAAGGCCGCGAATCCCCCGTTTTGTCGTGGTAATGTATGCACTTTGTGTTAGACGGGATAGGTTTTTAAGATGGAAAAACTGCGGGTAGGAATCGTTTTTGGTGGTAAATCAGCGGAACATGAAGTGTCTCTGCAATCGGCAAAAAACATTGTCGATGCCATTGATAAAAGTCGCTTCGACGTTGTGCTGCTGGGCATTGATAAACAAGGGCAATGGCACGTCAGCGATGCCAGCAATTATCTGCTAAATGCAGACGATCCTGCCCATATTGCGTTGCGCCCTTCGGCGACCAGCCTTGCGCAGGTGCCAGGTAAACATGAGCATCAGCTTATCGACGCGCAAAACGGTCAGCCGTTGCCGACGGTGGATGTCATTTTCCCGATTGTCCACGGTACGCTGGGCGAAGATGGTTCCTTGCAGGGAATGCTGCGGGTCGCCAATTTACCGTTTGTAGGTTCTGATGTTCTGGCTTCAGCAGCCTGTATGGATAAAGATGTCACCAAACGTCTGCTACGCGATGCCGGGCTGAACATTGCGCCATTTATTACCCTGACGCGCGCTAATCGTCACAACATCAGTTTTGCCGAAGTGGAGTCTAAACTGGGGTTACCACTGTTTGTAAAACCGGCTAATCAGGGCTCTTCTGTTGGTGTCAGCAAAGTAACCAGTGAAGAACAGTACGCAATTGCCGTCGATCTGGCGTTCGAGTTCGATCATAAAGTGATCGTTGAGCAAGGGATCAAAGGTCGTGAGATCGAATGCGCAGTTCTGGGCAACGACAATCCGCAAGCCAGCACCTGTGGCGAGATCGTACTCACCAGCGATTTCTATGCCTACGACACCAAGTACATTGACGAAGATGGCGCGAAAGTGGTAGTTCCGGCAGCCATTGCACCAGAGATCAACGATAAGATCCGGGCGATTGCCGTTCAGGCTTATCAGACGTTGGGATGCGCAGGCATGGCGCGTGTAGACGTGTTTTTAACCCCAGAGAACGAAGTGGTGATCAACGAGATCAACACACTGCCTGGCTTCACCAACATCAGTATGTATCCGAAGCTGTGGCAAGCCAGCGGTCTCGGTTACACCGATCTGATCACACGTTTGATTGAGCTGGCGCTGGAGCGTCACGCTGCGGATAACGCATTGAAAACCACAATGTAATATTTTAACGCCCGATAATATTCTTATTGGGCGTTTTCAGTTTCTTCATCGCGACGACGAATAATCAACCCCGCCAGCCAGAAACTAATCACCCACGTCACCAGACCGACGGCATAGGTCTGCCAACCTTTTGCTTCAAATCCCAGTAACCCCACCACGCCATTAAGAATGAATATAAGGCCAATGGCGAACGCATAGTAGTGCCAGTCACGGCGGATTTTTACAGGCAGATTCATGGCAGCTCCGTTAACGAAAAACAACATCCTTGCATATTCTGTAACAACCGTCTGTGGTGTAGACAACATTTTCGTAATTATTAATAAATTTAACTTAAGGTTGCCATTTTGTGACTCACAACGAAGATTCACGCTTCGGGAATATTCCCAACATCAATTTACCATGATTCTGATATTGACAATCTAAATGACCTGTCAGACTTGCCATAAGCCGCTGGTATCACACCAGAAGAGAAGCAAATGACTTCCGGAGGTTTTTATGGCTGATTTCACCCTGTCAAAATCGCTGTTTAGCGGAAAATATCGCAATGCCTCTTCAACGCCTGGCAACATTGCCTATGCGTTGTTTGTGCTGTTTTGCTTTTGGGCTGGGGCGCAATTGCTGAACCTGTTAGTGCATGCGCCCGGCGTCTATGAGCGTTTAATGCAGGTCCAGGAAACAGGTCGCCCACGGGTGGAAATTGGTTTAGGTGTCGGCACCATTTTCGGGCTGATCCCGTTTTTAGTAGGCTGCCTCATTTTTGCAGTGGTGGCGCTATGGCTGCACTGGCGACATCGCCGCCAGTAAGATTTACGTTGCCAGATACGGCCTAAAACGCCTTATCTGGCATGACATTCCTGTTTGATCACTGTTTCATACAACGCGCCCGCCGTTCGTCTACGCGCTTCGCAAACCAGGCCGTAGTCAGGTTGCGGGTGATTTTCGGGCTTTCCAGTTGAATGCCAGGCAACATTTCGCGGGGTAGTGATTTACCCGTTTTCGCTTCGGCAAGTTGATAAACTTTCTTGTACAGCGCCGTCTCCTCAAAAGAGAAGCTGTCACCTTTCTCTAACTGACGGCGAATTTCGCTGTCGCTCATCCCCAGTTTTCCCGCCAGTTTGCGCGTTGCCAGTTCGGTTTTCCCGGGTTCTTTACTGTCGTAACGAATTAAATCACCGTCCAGTGCCAGCTTCACGCCGCTGGCCTTACTGACTGCGTTCTGAAACGCGGCATTACGGCTGGCGTACCAGCCAGCGTTAAAATCAGCAAAGCGGTATATCGGTGCGCTATAGCTGGCGGGATAATTCAGTAAATGGTAAGTACCAAACCACAACCCGCCGCGGCGACTGAAGACTTCCTGACGAACTGTACCGTCCATTTTCCACGGATACCCTTTGGTATGCTGTTCGGCAAAAGCAATGCTGACCTGCATCGGCCCACCGGTGCGCACCGGATTAAGCGAACCAAACAGCGTCTGCCCCATTGGTACCATGCTGATCAGATCGTCAAAAATCGCGCTCAATTGCTTTTCTGTACGCACCGAATCTAACCGTTCGCTATAACTTTTGCCGTTTGGCGATTTGATTTTTAGCGCGGTATGAACCAGAAAAGCAGGAATGTGCATCCGTTCAGCACGACGGTCAATCTCTTGCCAGGCGATCTTGCTTAAGCCCGGAACGGCCGGATCTGCCTGATAATTTGACTCCTGCTGCGCCACCGCCAGCACCGAGCAGACGTTTTCCAGCGTCGGTGCCAGCCCCTGACTTTCAAAGGTGGTGGCGAGATCTTTCGCCCAGGCATCGCGGTCTTTCACGCTCGCAGGCATCTTCTGCCGCACGACGCTCGCCACATCTATCGCTTTTTCGCCCTTTTTCAACGGTTGCGGAGCCTGACTACTACACCCCGCTAAAACCAGAACCGCCAACAATGACAGCGAAGATAGAGGATTGACGCGCGACATTACTTCTCCTTTTTAGCTCAAGGTATGGGTTACTTCCTGAATTTTGTCACCATCCAGTTCATGTTCAAAGCTGCGCAGACGTTTGTAGATAGACATCAACTCAACCAGTGTGGTCCATGAGTTAATCAGGTACTGGAAAGCACCGCGAACCTGACCAAAAACGTTGGTAATCTGCGTCATCAGGCCGAGCGTAATCGTACCGGCAACAATTGACGGAAACAGCAAGAACAAACCGAAAACGTTATCGACCTGCAAATAGAGAATGCGGGCGATGTTGAAATACATATAGTGAAAATAGAGGCGGAAATAGTTTTTCCGCACGGCGCTAAACAGCTCGCGTACCGTAGGCGGCGTCGCACGCGTGGCATCGTCTTCACCATAAACCAGCTCTTTACGGTAGGCGGCCTCTACTCGCTGGTTTTTAAACTCCAGCCCCGGCAGTTTGATCCCTACCACTGCCAGCAATCCGGTCCCCATCAGCGACCAGACGATAGCGGCAATCACCAGACCATACGGAATGTGCCCGATAATCGGCAGCTCCGGCACATGCGTGGAGAGCGTTACCAGCACCGGCAGGAAGGCGATCAACGTCATGATGGCGTTGATAAAACTGACGCCCATATTCTCCAGCGTTGAAGCAAAACGCATGGTGTCTTCCTGCACACGCTGTGCGGCCCCTTCGATATGACGCAGTTGTTGCCAGTTCGCCATGTAATATTCGTTCATCGCCGTACGCCAGCGGAACACGTAGTGACTGACAAAGAAGTTGTTCAGCACACTGATCACCACAGCGATCAGCGCAATCCCCAGAAAGACGCCCACTTCGCGGTAAAATTGTTCGATAGTGACTTTATGCGGCGAACTTAGCGCGGTTTGAATCAGATCATAGAACGGTGCATACCAGGCGTTGACGGCGACCCCGACTTCCACCAAAAACCAGGTGACGAAGATGATCAGTGCAGTACCGAGTATTGACCAGTATTGCCAACGGTGCGGGCTGTAGATAAACCAGAAAAATGCAAAAAGTCCTACGCAAACAATGTAGTAAGCGTAAAAAATCAGGAAATCCAACGACCAGAAACGCGCGGCGCTAATCGGGATCTGCCCGGAAGCGCCGGTGATACGCGCCACCCAGTCACCCCCACCGGCTTGCCAGAAGATAACGGCAATCAATGCCCAAACAAAGGCCGAGAGAAAAAACGCTCCCGGCTTTGGGAAAAAAGACTTAAACATATGCACTCCTGCTAACTTCTTATCGTTTTAACAACTGCTGTGTATTAACCGCATGACCACTACAAAGCGTCAGCCAAATGAAACCGCCCATTGTGACCCATAGCAAGGCGCTTAGTTCGCCAGCCTGACCATAAGAATTGTTTCGACGGATTTCACTAACCAAAGATTGTTTACATAAGCGGATTAACACGCGCAGGATCACAAATGCAGGCATTGGTGAGCAGGAAAAAGATCGTGTTTACGCGCCGTTACGTTTTTAACACTATTATTGCACTAATTCGCCCTTTGCAATCCATCAATGAGTAGTATAAATACGCTCAGTTACCTTCATTCAATCTATGGACACCACCGTTGAAACGTAGTCTGCTTTTTTCTGCCGTGCTGTGTGCGGCGTCATTGACCTCCGTCCATGCGGCGCAGCCGATCACTGAACCGGAGTTTGCCTCTGATATTGTCGATCGTTATGCCGATCATATTTTTTACGGCAGCGGTGCCACGGGGATGGCGCTGGTTGTTATCGACGGTAACCAGCGCGTCTTTCGCAGTTATGGCGAAACGCGACCTGGTAATAACGTTCGCCCGCAGCTGGATTCGGTCGTGCGTATTGCTTCCCTCACCAAGCTAATGACCAGTGAAATGCTGGTGAAATTGCTCGACCAGGGGACCGTGAAGTTAAACGATCCGCTAAGTAAATATGCTCCGCCAGGCGCACGCGTGCCAACCTACAATGGGACGCCCATTACCCTAGTGAATCTGGCAACCCATACCAGCGCCCTGCCCCGTGAACAGCCCGGTGGCGCGGCACATCGTCCGGTGTTTGTCTGGCCAACGCGCGAGCAACGCTGGAAATACCTTTCTACGGCGAAGCTGAAAGCCGCGCCAGGCAGTCAGGCGGCGTACTCTAACCTTGCGTTCGACCTGCTGGCAGATGCACTGGCGAATGCGTCCGGCAAGCCTTATACCCAGTTGTTTGAAGAGCAGATTACCCGTCCATTGGGGATGAAAGACACCACCTACACCCCCTCACCGGATCAGTGCCGCCGTTTAATGGTTGCTGAGCGCGGTGCCAGTCCGTGCAATAACACGCTGGCGGCAATTGGCAGCGGCGGCGTCTATTCCACGCCTGGCGATATGATGCGCTGGATGCAGCAGTATTTGTCATCTGATTTTTATCAGCGCAGTAACCAGGCAGATCGCATGCAGACGTTGATTTATCAGCGCGCGCAGTTTACGAAAGTGATTGGCATGGATGTCCCCGGCAAAGCGGATGCGCTTGGTTTAGGCTGGGTATATATGGCCCCGAAAGAGGGTCGTCCGGGGATTATTCAGAAGACAGGCGGTGGTGGCGGTTTCATTACCTATATGGCGATGATCCCGCAGAAGAATATTGGCGCGTTTGTGGTGGTCACTCGTTCGCCGTTGACGCGCTTTAAAAATATGAGCGATGGCATCAATGATCTGGTGACCGAGCTAAGCGGGAATAAACAGTTGGTTATCCCCGCATCCTGATTAATACTCTGAAGGCAAACGGTTGATAGCGACCAGTTTGCCTTTATTCATTTCGATATAGCCGCCTTTACGCAAAGCAGCGAGAACTTCTGCGACGACAGAACGCGATATGCGTGTACGTTGATGGATATAATTCATCACACCAATACGTGATCGCAATTCTTCATTCCAGTCAATCATTGATAATAATGTTGCGCGGATTTGTTCGTAGGAATTATGCCCAATGAGCTGCACGTCACGTAATTCCAGAATTCTATTTTGCCAGGCTAACCAGTAAAAAGCGTCTCGCCAGAGTTGATTTTGTTCAATAAGCGTAATGGTTTGTTTGGCTGGTAGATGATATCCCGTACAATTTCCTTCTGATATTAATTTGTATGGTATATCGTTTTTCATTAAACCATCAGCCAGCCCCATAATATAAGGAGCCTGGGTAATACCGATAAGTACGTTTTCTTCTCTACGCAGAGAGATAACGCCCTCTAAAATAACGAAAGTATCTTCGCTATTGACATCACTGGAAAATATAACTTGCTTTTCATTATTAAACTCGAAGCGCGTACCGTATCTGGACAAACATTTATCGAGCTTACCAAATTCCTGAAGAGGTTTAACTACAGATAACATTTGCGCGTCCTTTGCAGTAATGCCCGTCAAATCCTTGACGGGCATTATTTAGATTAAGTTACCAGAATTTCTTCGGAGTGAAGAATATTACCAGGTATATTTAACACCCACGTTCGCGGACCAGTCTTGATCTACGTCACCACCACCGAGGTAGTTAGCATCGGTATAGGCGCTGAAGTTCTTGGTGAAGCTGAACTGAGTACCCAGACCAACACGTACCGCAGACCCTTCAGTACCGTTATCGATGGAATCACCGTTCACATCGTTATCGTTGTTAGAGTCGTCGTAGACGTAAGCCAGTTTGAAGTACGGAGTCAGAGCCTGGTCTTCGCTGTAGGTGAAGGTATAACCTGCATCTACACCCAGTTCATAACGCATGCTGTCGTAAGACTGACCGTCAACTTTCATGTCGTTGCTCAGCTGGTAGTCATCACCAGACTGGAACAGACCAGAAACGCTGCCGTAAGGAGTCACGTAACCAGCATCACCCAGTTTGAAGTCGTAACCGGCTTTCAAACCGAAGCCCCAAGCGTCGGAGTTGGTGCTACCGTCAACGTAAGTACCGTTGCTCATGGTTGCAGACAGGTCGTTGTTGAAGTGAGAGTAGCTCAAGCTACCATCAACAAAGACGTTGTTCGCGAAGTGAGCAGAAGAGTAGATGTAGGCAGTCTGGCTGTCTTGATCCACCTGACCAGAACGGTCATTCATGTCACCTTTAGCGAAGCCTGCAGCCGCACCGACGATCCACTTAGCGTTGTTACCGTCAATTTTGGTATCAACACCGACCATGATGCCGTTAACATCCTGATCATAGTTGATGGTGCCGTTGTCGCCGTTGAAGTTACCACCGAAGTAGCTTACCCATGCGCCGCCGTTATCAGCCAGGCCATGACGAGAGTTGGTCAGACGAGTACCAACGGTGTCTTGTTCCAGGTTCCAGATATTGGTGTTCGCAGACGGGATGCTCAGCGCCATGTTAGCGTAGTCGGTCAGCTCCATCTGTTGCAGAACAACGGTGTTACCGCGCTGTTCAGCCTGATAGGTGTATGCACCCAGGTCAGCTTTGTTAGCAGCAGAGAAGGTCGCGTTGGTGTTGACGTCGTTTACGTAGATAATTTCTTTATCTTTGTAATCAGCGATAGCGCCAGCGCCTGTTGCGTTGTCGATACGAACTTTGTAGTTACCGGTTGCAGCAACAACGTTGTCAACAGAGCTGTTATCCAGTTCGTCGCCGTTGTTCATGTCACCGTTACCGTTGATAGTCAGATGACCATCAGAGTTCATAGCAACAATACCGTAGCCGTAGTTAGACTTGGAAGTATCCCAGGTACGGTCGTTCACCAAATCAGCGTTCAGAACATAATCGCTGCTGTGGATATCGAATACACCAGACACTACGTTGCCGTTATGGTCAGCGATGTTGCCGCTGGTCAGTTCCAAAGTATCAGTCTGGAACGGATTATCATCGAACTGGTCTACATTAATATCCAGTAAACCACCGTTAGTCACAGTTATTGTATTTGCTAACAGCGACGGAGTGTAATAACCATTATAGATACTTGAATTGTCATCACTAGACAGCGCTACAGTACTGTAGCTATCAACTGTCAGATGATCAGTTCCAACATAACCTTCATCTCCAATGTTCAAAGAAGAACCATTGGTCAGAGCGATGCTATCAGAAATCAAGCTAGATTCAGACACATTAACCTGAGAGCCATTATTCACAGCTAAAGTATCAATGTTTGAAGCGTTAACGGTATTCCATTCAGAACCATTATTCAGAGTGACGTTAAACACACCGCTCTGGAATACTTGATCATCAATCGTACGACCCCAAGCATTTGCTTCTGTTACAACGCCCGGATACAGGCTATTACCTGTAACATCATACCAGTCAGTCGAAGCAGTAGATTCATCATCAACATTTGCTGATGTAGTAGCTGAGCCTACCCACTTAGAACCATTATCCAGAGTGATATTCAGTTCATCAACATTAAGTGAGTCATCAGCCCAGCCACCATTGGTGTCCAGTACGCCATCGGCATTACTGTCATGACCTTGAGGATAGAAGTTTGCGTTGAAAGTACTTGCGAAAACAACATCACCCAGCAGAGTAGAATTGCTGAAATAAACATTGTTTTTCATGGAGTAATTTGAAGCCGCACTATCACTGAAATACAGAGCTACATCATTAGCTTCGCCGTTACCAGAGTAATCACTAGGTTCCGCAGAGTTACCATAGAAACCACTGTCTTCCAGAGTAGTTACAGAACCTGAAGTCACTGTGGAATCGGTAACTGAGATATTGTTATCCCAAGTATGAGATTCAGTAGTGTAAGTATTGTTTACGGTATTACCCTGAGTCAGGCTGATACCAGCAACGCGGGAGTTGTTAGAAATATTGATGTTACTTTCGACATCAAGATTCACTGCCAGCCCAAGGCCAACACCACCGTTTGCAAACAAACCGGCGTATTCTTCACCTTCACCAGCTGGGGTATGGAAGGTTTCGTTAGTATATTTGGTAACGTCACCGTCCAGATATGAATCAGTGAAGTATAAACCTTCATAATCGTCATCAATTGTAGAATTAGCAATATTTAAAGTGAATACATCACCATCATGCCAATTATCATCAATTACACGATCAGTACCGTATTCAGAGAACTGATAGACATAATGACCATCACTGCTTTCACCCATAGGCAGCATTGAAGTGATTGAACCATGAATCAGGGAGTTGCTGATGTTCAACTGGTTTGTTGTTCCATCAGTAAAGTCATGATTCAGGTAATATGTAGAGATAGTCCCGTTAACAGTGTCACCATTAAAGGTGGTATCGAAATCACCGTTTGTGTTGTTATAGTAGACAAAGCCACTATAATTCACATAGTTACCATCTACAGTACCCGGTGCATCCATATTGCTCCAGTCAAGAGCGGTAGTTGGATTGTCGTAATAAGTCCAGGTGTCATAAGTAGTTGCATTAGCCTGAGAGGTGATAGCCAGAGTGCAAGCCAATGCTAATTGTGATACTACAAGTTTCTTTTTCCAGGAGTGCATTTGTCATCCCTCCTCAGGGACGTAATAAGTTGATCCATCAATTATCAATGCATAGAAAACATATTATGTTTCGCGCTAACGATTATGCTGCGTTACAGACGAATGGTTCAATTATTCTTTCCCCTAAGTCCGAATGTGGACATATATAACCTATGGAGAAAAACACGCATCAAATTGATAAAAGGGCGATATTTCAACATGTTGCAGATAATGTTATTTTTGATACATACGCGTTATAAATATCAAAAACACAAACCAGATAAATATCTTATCAATATACAACAAAGTTTGAATTATTCAATTTATAGCAGCACAACCAAACGCCAAAAAATAATAACCAAGAGCTATAAATAAAGATTAAAAATATTTTCAGTGAATATGAAATTATTGCTATTTCTATTACAAAGATGTCCTGGTCTCTCTTTCATTCTCTTCTTGTCAACATCACGACAACTTTCGTAAAACACTCCTGCCCCGCTTCAGGTATACTGTGCACCTTAATTCCACAAACATCAGGCAGACCATGACAGACTTAATCCAACGCCCTCGTCGCCTGCGCAAATCTCCTGCGCTGCGCGCTATGTTTGAAGAGACAACACTTAGCCTTAACGACCTGGTGTTGCCGATCTTTGTTGAAGAAGAAATTGACGACTACAAAGCCGTTGAAGCCATGCCAGGCGTGATGCGCATTCCAGAGAAACATCTGGCACGCGAAATTGAACGCATCGCCAACGCCGGTATCCGTTCCGTAATGACTTTTGGCATCTCTCACCATACCGATGAAACCGGCAGCGACGCCTGGCGGGAAGATGGACTGGTGGCGCGTATGTCGCGCATCTGCAAGCAGACTGTGCCAGAAATGATCGTCATGTCAGACACTTGTTTCTGTGAATACACTTCTCACGGTCACTGCGGTGTGCTGTGCGAGCATGGCGTCGACAACGACGCGACTCTGGAAAATTTAGGCAAGCAAGCCGTGGTTGCAGCTGCTGCAGGCGCAGACTTCATCGCCCCTTCCGCCGCGATGGACGGCCAGGTACAGGCGATTCGTCAGGCGCTGGACGCTGCAGGCTTTAAAGATACGGCGATTATGTCGTATTCGACCAAGTTCGCCTCTTCCTTTTATGGCCCGTTCCGTGAAGCTGCCGGAAGCGCATTAAAAGGCGACCGCAAAAGCTATCAGATGAACCCAATGAACCGTCGCGAGGCGATTCGTGAGTCACTGCTGGATGAAGCCCAGGGCGCAGACTGCCTGATGGTTAAACCTGCTGGAGCGTACCTCGACATCGTGCGTGAGCTGCGTGAACGTACTGAATTGCCGATTGGCGCGTATCAGGTGAGCGGTGAGTACGCGATGATTAAGTTCGCCGCGCTGGCGGGTGCTATAGATGAAGAGAAAGTCGTGCTCGAAAGCTTAGGTTCAATTAAGCGTGCGGGTGCGGATCTGATTTTCAGCTACTTTGCGCTGGATTTGGCTGAGAAGAAGATTCTGCGTTAATTTTTTTCCTCTCAGAAAGGGGGAGTTAACCTGTTGAAAGTACGGTGAACGCCCCCTCACCCTAACCCTCTCCCCAAGGGGGCGAGGGAACCGTCCGCACTCGTATCACCCCGCCCGATAAAACGGTTTATCCCCAAGGATCGTCGCCCGATGCATAATCCGCCGCTGTGGCAGATAATCGGCATTGGCATAGTGCTGAGTCACGCGGTTATCCCAAATCGCAATATCATTCGGTTGCCAGCGCCAACGCACCTGAAACTCCGGTTTAGTGATATGGGCGAATAAAAAGCCTAACAAGGCTTCGCTCTCTTTCTCGCTGACATCGACAATTCGCGTAGTAAAGCCTTCATTCACAAACAGCGCCTGTTTACCGCTCACAGGATGCGTTCGCACCACCGGATGTAGCAACGGAGGATTTTTCGCGACCGCCTCGCGCCAGCGTTGATGTTCCTCCTCGGTTTTGCGGTATTTGTATTCCGGGAACGATTTACGGAAATCATGCTCCGCACGCAGCCCGCTCAGCAGCTGGCGGAAGGGAACAGAGAGCGCCTCATAGGCCGCAATACCGCTGGTCCAGAGCGTATCACCGCCGGTCGAAGGTAACTCTTTAGCTGCCAGAATCGCCCCTGCGGGTGGCGTTTCAATAAATGTCACATCGGTATGCCAGTTGTCGTTATCCGGCGGATTATCGTTATGGGTATCCAGCACGATGATCTCGTCAACCCCTTCGGCATGAGGGTAAACAGGGTGAATATGCAGTTCGCCAAAACGCTGGGCCAGCGCGCGTTGCTGCTGCGGCGTAATAGTTTGATCGCGCAGAAACACCACCTGATGGCGCAGCACCGCATGGTAAAGCTGTTCAAACTGATTATCGCTTAACGGGCGCGTCAGGTCGGCACCCGAAATTTGTGCGCCGATATACGGCCCCAGCGGGGTAATGCTCAGACGTTCACTCATTGTACTTCTCCATGCCAGGGCGTCAGACGGCGCTGTAACGCGCGCAAACCCAGTTCTAAAAGAAAGGCGATAATCGCAATCACCGCGATTCCCGCCAGCACCACGTCAGTCGCGAGAAATTCACCCGCTGACTGAACCATAAATCCTAAACCGCGCGTCGCGGCAATCAGCTCCGCCGCTACCAGCGTAGACCAGCCCACACCCAGACCAATGCGTAATCCGGTGAGGATTTCCGGCAGCGCGCCGGGCAAAATGACAAACCACAGCACCTGCGCACGGCTGGCACCCAGCGACTGGGCGGCACGAATGCGAACCTGCTGCGCGCTTTTCACCCCCGCCAGCGCCGACATCGCCACCGGTGCAAAAATCGCTAAATAGATCAGTAAGATCTTCGAGGTTTCACCAATACCAAACCAGATCACCATCAGCGGCAAATAAGCCAGCGGCGGCACGGGACGATAAAGTTCGATTACCGGATCCAGAATGCCGCGCACCGTCGGGCTTAGCCCCATGGCGATCCCGACCGGAATACCGATCACCACCGCCGCGAGTAGCGCCAGCACAATGCGCGTCAGGCTGGCTGCCAGATGCTGCCACAGCGTGGCGTCCATAAATCCCTGCGGTCCGGCAATGGTGAGCAGTTTTGCCAGTACTTGTTGCGGCGGCGGCAAAAACAGCGGGCTAATCAGTTGCAGCGCCGCCACCGTCCACCATACAGTGAGTAAAACCGCTAACGTGCCAATGCTTAAGGTCACCTGACGCGAGAGCGGCCAGCGCCATTTCAGCCGCCGCGAATGCAGTTTTTCATTAATGAGCACACTCATGAGAACGCCTCCCGTTGCTCAAATACGCGGCTTAAAACATATTCGCGCATGGCGATGAATTGTGGATCGGACTTGATGCTGCGGCTCGACTCTCCCGCAACAAAGCGGCGAGCAAAGTTGAGCGGCAGCCGCTCCAGCACACGGCCAGGGCCGGATGAAAGCAGAACCAGTTCAGTCGCCATAAACACCGCTTCTTCTATATCGTGGGTAATCAACAGCACCTGCTTGCCCGTCTCCTGCCAGAGTTTCAGCAGCAGAGTTTGCATCTGGTCACGGGTGAAGGCGTCCAGCGCACCAAACGGTTCGTCGAGTAATAACAGCTGGGGATTCGCCGCCAGCGCGCGGGCAATCCCCACCCGCTGACGTTGACCACCGGAAAGCTGCCAGATATAGCGTTTTTCTGCGCCTTCCAGCCCCACTTTTTTCAGCATCTGGTGCGCGATTTCCAGTCGCTGCATTTTCTCTATACCTGCCAATTGCAGGCCGAACGCCACGTTGTCCTGTACATTGCGCCACGGTAGTAGCCCTTCATTCTGAAAAACCACCCCGCGCTCTGCTCCCGGTCCCTCAATACGCTTACCCGCCAGTTGAATGCTGCCATGCTGATAAGGCACAAAACCGGCAATCAGATTCAGCAACGTGGTTTTACCGCAGCCGGACGGCCCCAGCACCACCAGTAGCTCGCCGCTTTCCAGCGTCAGGTTGATATCTTCCAGTGCCGGTTTGCCGCCATAATCGGCGTAAAGATGAGAGATTTGCAGCATCTGCGCCTCCTTTTATTGCACGAAGCGCGAGGTAACGTACTGGCTGTAATCATTCGCTACAGCCGGGACCTTGCCCTGCTCTTTCAAAAACTGCGCGGTGTCGATGATCGCTTTGTTCACCGGTCCGGTCAGTTCTACCGTTTGTTGCTGCGGCGTCAGATAGGTATTCCCCTTCACCAGCCCCGGAACGTCACCTTCCGGCACGCCGCTTAAACGCGCCAGTTTGCTGATGTTTTCCGGCTGTTTCAGCCACGCGTCTGGGTTAGCAATGTACGGTTGCTGAGCATCGATGGCGCTTTTAGCGAACGCTTTCACGACCTCAGGATGTTTCTCGGCAAAATCTTTGCGCACCACCCAGACGTCCAGCGTTGGCGCACCCCACTGCCCGACCTGTTCAGAATCGGTCAACACCTTGCCGTCTTTTTCCAGGGCGTTAACCGCCGGTGCCCAGACATAAGCACCATCAATATCACCCCGCTGCCATGCGGCGATAATCGCGGGCGGCTGCAGGTTCACAATCTCCACTTGCCCTGGTTTAATCCCCCAGTGTTTCAGCGCCGCCAGCAGGCTGTAGTGGGTGGTGGAGATAAACGGTACGGCAATGCGTTTGCCAATCAAATCTTCGGGTTTGCTGATAGTTTTCTTTACCACCAGCGCTTCGGAGTTACCCAGTTTTGACGCCAGCAAGAAGACTTCAATCGGCACCTGTTGGCTGGCTGCAACCGCTAATGGGCTGGAACCGAGGTTGCCGATTTGCACGTCGCCAGAAGCCAGCGCCCGCACGATGCTGGCTCCGCTGTCAAACTTACGCCAGTCCACGGTTGCTCCGCTTTCTTTAGCAAAGGTGTTGTCGGCCTGAGCCACTTTCGCCGGTTCGGCTGAGGTTTGATACGCCACGGTGACGTTCACCGCCTGTGCCTGAAAAGCGATGAATGCCAGTGCGGCAAGAAGTGTGTTACGCGATGAAATTGCCATGATTGTCTGCTCCCCTGTCTTGTTATGTGAGCAGTATTCAGGAATAAAAACATTCATTAAAAGAATTAGTCGTTATCGTACAGATGATTTTATTCTTAGCAAAAAAACGGCAAAGGAAAGATTAAATATGCAATTACTCCGTTCTAACAATTGGGAAAATTACTACACTTCATTTTAGTGATGCATAAACAACCACATTACGAGATTTATTACTTCATTATTTCTATCAATATCAATACATATAATAAAACTATTATATTCGCATTGTATATATCACTGTATCATTCTCAATCACTCGCATATTACATTCACATAATGTATATAAACAATACTTGTTCACAGAACATATTTTTTAAATGCAATTAATTGACAAACTAAATCACATCTAAATACAATGCATAAAACAAAATAACTATACATACCAAACATACAAACACTTAACATATGAATTGCATAAAAACATTACCCAGTCGAACCTCCGGGTCTGAAAGCCCTTGCTTTTCAGTTATTAGCAACATTTAACATTTATAAATTAACATCTGGCTGCGCCAGAGATTACGTCTCTGAGTGCATCGTTGTGCTTGTAGTATAATAAATAAAATGGAGTGTCATTAAGTGGATAAGGTTTTAGATTCAGCCCTCCTTTCTTCGGCAAATAAAAGAAAGGGTATCCTTGCTATTGGCGCACATCCTGACGATATAGAATTAGGCTGTGGCGCATCGCTTGCTCGTCTTGCGCAAAAAGGAATTTATATCGCAGCAGTGGTGATGACTACCGGCAACTCTGGTACAGATGGAATAATCGATCGCCATGAAGAATCGCGCAACGCCCTAAAGATATTAGGGTGCCACCAAACTATTCATCTTAATTTTGCTGACACCCGCGCTCATTTACAGCTCAATGATATGATTTCCGCCCTGGAAGACATCATTAAAAATCAAATTCCTTCTGATGTTGAAATCATGCGGGTATATACCATGCATGATGCCGACCGCCATCAGGATCATCTCGCTGTTTATCAAGCTTCAATGGTTGCCTGCCGCACTATTCCACAAATTCTCGGCTACGAAACCCCAAGTACCTGGCTTTCATTTATGCCTCAGGTTTTTGAATCCGTTAAAGAAGAATATTTCACAGTCAAACTTGCTGCATTAAAAAAACATAAAAGCCAGGAACGACGTGATTATATGCGTCATGATCGCCTGCGTGCAGTTGCACAATTTCGCGGGCAACAGGTCAATAGCGATCTGGGTGAAGGCTTTGTAATTCATAAAATGATTCTTTGAGCAAATTGCATGAAAACCTGGATATTTATCTGTATGTCCATAGCAATGTTGCTATGGTTTTTAAGTACGCTAAGACGTAAACCCAGTCAAAAGAAAGGCTGTATTGACGCCATTATACCTGCGTATAACGAAGGCCCGTGTCTGGCGCAGTCACTGGATAATCTACTGCGTAACCCTTATTTTTGCCGGGTAATTTGCGTTAACGACGGCTCCACGGACAATACCGAAGCGGTCATGGCGGAAGTCAAACGCAAATGGGGCGACCGCTTTGTTGCCGTCACGCAAAAAAATACTGGTAAAGGTGGTGCGCTGATGAATGGCCTCAATTATGCCACCTGCGACCAGGTTTTTTTAAGTGATGCCGACACCTATGTTCCGCCCGATCAAGACGGAATGGGCTATATGCTGGCAGAAATTGAGCGCGGTGCTGATGCCGTAGGCGGCATTCCCTCTACTGCGTTGAAAGGCGCGGGGCTGTTACCGCACATCCGCGCGACCGTAAAGTTGCCGATGATTGTTATGAAGCGCACGCTACAGCAGCTCCTGGGCGGCGCACCGTTTATTATCAGCGGTGCCTGCGGGATGTTCCGTACTGATGTATTGCGTAAGTTCGGTTTCTCGGATCGTACTAAAGTCGAAGACCTTGATCTCACCTGGACATTAGTGGCAAACGGCTACCGTATTCGGCAGGCGAATCGCTGCATCGTATACCCACAGGAATGCAACAGTCCGCGTGAGGAGTGGCGTCGCTGGCGGCGTTGGATTGTGGGATACGCGGTCTGTATGCGCCTGCATAAAAGACTTTTATTTAGCCGCTTCGGTATCTTCAGTATATTTCCTATGCTGTTGGTTGTGATTTATGGCGTTGGGATTTATCTCACTACCTGGTTTAATGAATTCATCACCACCGGGCCGCATGGTGTGGTGTTGGCAATGTTTCCGCTTATCTGGATCGGCGTAGTTTGTGTTATTGGTGCTTTTAGCGCCTGGTTTCATCGTTGCTGGTTGTTGGTGCCTTTAGCGCCGCTTTCCGTTGTGTATGTATTATTAGCTTATGCCATCTGGATTATTTATGGACTTATTGCCTTTTTTACTGGACGCGAACCTCAGCGCGACAAACCCACCCGCTATTCCGCACTGGTGGAAGCGTCAACCGCTTATTCCCAACCTTCTGTCACAGGAACTGAAAAACTATCTGAAGCTTAATGTTAAAGAGAAAAATATTCAGATTGCAGACCAGGTAATTATTGATGAAACTGCAGGTGAAGTTGTTATCGGCGCGAATACCCGTATTTGTCATGGTGCCGTTATTCAGGGTCCGGTAGTGATTGGCGCAAACTGCCTGATAGGTAATTATGCGTTTATTCGTCCTGGCACAATAATCAGCAATGGTGTAAAAATTGGTTTTGCCACCGAAATTAAAAATGCGGTTATTGAAGCGGAAGCAACGATTGGTCCGCAATGTTTTATTGCCGACTCGGTAGTTGCAAACCAGGCATATTTGGGCGCACAAGTACGTACCAGTAATCATCGTCTGGATGAACAGCCTGTGTCTGTTCGAACTCCAGAGGGAATTATCGCTACCGGATGCGATAAATTAGGTTGTTATATCGGGCAGCGTTCACGCCTTGGCGTACAAGTTATAATTTTGCCTGGGCGAATTATTTCCCCGAACACGCAACTTGGCCCGCGCGTGATTGTAGAACGTAATTTACCTGCCGGAACTTATTCACTCCGACAAGAACTTATCCGTACAGGAGATTAAAATGATAAAACGGACGTTATTAGCGGCGGCCATTTTTAGCGCATTGCCCGCTTATGCCGGGTTAACTTCCATTACCGCGGGCTACGATTTTACCGATTATTCTGGCGATCATGGCAACCGTAATTTAGCGTATGCTGAACTGGTGGCGAAAGTTGAAAACGCAACGCTGCTTTTTAATCTTTCCCAGGGGCGTCGTGATTATGAAACTGAAAATTTCAATGCCACTCGCGGTCAGGGTGCGGTCTGGTATAAATGGAATAACTGGCTGACAACCCGAACGGGTATTGCCTTTGCGGATAATACGCCGGTCTTTGCCCGCCAGGATTTTCGTCAGGATATTAACCTGGCCCTGTTGCCAAAAACGCTTTTCACGACCGGTTATCGCTACACTAAATATTACGATGATGTCGAAGTCGATGCCTGGCAAGGCGGCGTATCACTCTATACTGGCCCGGTGATCACCAGCTACCGCTATACCCATTATGACTCCAGCGATGCAGGTGGTAGTTATAGCAATATGATTTCCGTGCGTCTGAATGACCCGCGCGGCACTGGTTATACGCAACTATGGCTAAGCCGCGGAACAGGCGCTTACACCTATGACTGGACGCCAGAAACACGCTACGGCAGCATGAAGAGCGTCAGTCTGCAACGTATTCAACCGCTGACTGAGCAACTTAATCTCGGGCTGACGGCAGGTAAAGTGTGGTACGACACCCCAACCGATGATTATAACGGTCTGCAACTTGCAGCCCATCTGACCTGGAAATTCTGATTCCTTCTGCCGCCCGCTATCCGGGGCGGCCTTCCCTGCCGATTAGCCCCCCCCTTTCCTCTTTGTTTTCCGACCACATTCACCGGATAAATTTTATTCTCCAGTGTTATATACTATAGGGGGGTATGCATTGACATATAGCATACCCCCCTATAGTATATTGCGTGCAGATGATGAGGTGCGAAATGCCCAGTACTCCGGAAGAGAAGAAAAAGGTCCTTACTCGAGTTCGTCGTATTCGAGGGCAGATTGATGCTCTGGAACGGTCGCTGGAGGGTGATGCCGAATGCCGTGCCATACTCCAACAGATCGCTGCCGTTCGGGGCGCGGCTAACGGGCTGATGGCAGAAGTGCTTGAAAGCCATATCCGGGAAACGTTTGACCGAAATGACTGCTACAGCCGCGAAGTCAGCCAATCCGTTGACGACACTATTGAACTGGTTCGAGCCTATCTTAAATAGCTGAATCTATTACCATATTGAGGAAGAGCGAGAGATGAAATCACGTGCTGCCGTTGCATTTGCTCCCGGTAAACCGCTGGAAATCGTTGAAATTGACGTTGCACCACCGAAAAAAGGTGAAGTGCTGATTAAAGTCACCCATACCGGCGTTTGCCATACCGACGCATTTACCCTCTCTGGGGATGACCCGGAAGGTGTATTCCCGGTGGTTCTCGGTCATGAAGGGGCCGGCGTTGTGGTTGAAGTCGGTGAAGGCGTAACCAGCGTCAAACCTGGCGACCATGTGATCCCGCTTTACACCGCGGAGTGCGGCGAGTGTGAGTTCTGTCGTTCTGGCAAAACTAACCTCTGTGTTGCGGTTCGCGAAACCCAGGGTAAAGGCTTGATGCCAGACGGCACCACCCGTTTTTCTTACAACGGGCAGCCGCTTTATCACTACATGGGATGCTCAACATTCAGTGAATACACCGTGGTCGCGGAAGTGTCTCTGGCCAAAATTAATCCAGAAGCAAACCATGAACACGTCTGCCTGCTGGGCTGTGGCGTGACCACCGGTATTGGCGCGGTGCACAACACAGCTAAAGTCCAGCCAGGTGATTCTGTTGCCGTGTTTGGTCTTGGCGCGATTGGTCTGGCAGTGGTTCAGGGCGCGCGTCAGGCGAAAGCGGGACGGATTATCGCTATCGATACCAACCCGAAGAAATTCGATCTGGCGCGTCGCTTCGGTGCTACCGACTGCATTAACCCGAATGACTACGACAAACCGATTAAAGATGTCCTGCTGGATATCAACAAATGGGGTATCGACCATACCTTTGAATGCATCGGTAACGTCAACGTGATGCGTGCGGCGCTGGAAAGTGCGCACCGCGGCTGGGGTCAGTCGGTGATCATCGGGGTGGCAGGTTCTGGTCAGGAAATCTCCACCCGTCCATTCCAGTTGGTCACTGGTCGCGTATGGAAAGGTTCCGCGTTTGGCGGCGTGAAAGGTCGTTCCCAGTTACCGGGTATGGTTGAAGATGCGATGAAAGGTGATATCGATCTGGAACCGTTTGTCACGCATACCATGAGCCTTGATGAAATTAATGACGCCTTCGACCTGATGCATGAAGGCAAATCCATTCGAACCGTAATTCGTTACTGATTTCCCGCAGGTATACCCCGTCCACTTCAGACGGGGTTCTTAATACTCTCCCTGGGCAGCCGTCCGGGGGATTAACCGTGAGATAATGACTGATGGAACTCATTGAAAAACATGCCAGCTTTGGCGGCTGGCAAAATGTGTATCGGCATTATTCCCAATCACTGAAATGTGAAATGAATGTCGGCGTCTATCTCCCACCAAAAGCCGCGAATGAAAAATTGCCGGTGCTGTACTGGCTTTCGGGCCTGACCTGCAACGAGCAGAATTTCATTACTAAATCGGGGATGCAGCGTTACGCGGCTGAACACAACATTATTGTTGTTGCGCCGGACACCAGTCCGCGAGGCAGTCATGTCGCAGATGCCGACCGTTACGATCTCGGGCAAGGTGCCGGGTTTTACCTGAACGCAACGCAAGCGCCGTGGAATGAACATTACAAAATGTATGACTATATCCGCAACGAGCTGCCGGATTTAGTGATGCAACATTTTCCGGCAACGACCAGAAAGTCTATCTCTGGTCATTCTATGGGCGGGCTGGGCGCGCTGGTGCTGGCGTTACGTAACCCAGATGAATATGTCAGCGTCTCGGCGTTTTCGCCCATTGTCTCCCCATCGCAAGTACCGTGGGGACAGCAAGCCTTTGCCGCATATCTTGGTGAAAATAAAGATGCCTGGTTGGATTACGATCCGGTGAGTCTTATTTCACAAGGTCAACGCGTTGCGGAAATCATGGTTGATCAGGGGTTGAGTGATGATTTTTACGCGGAACAGCTGCGGACTCCAAATCTTGAAAAGATCTGCCAGGAGATGAATATCAAGACGTTAATCCGTTATCACGAGGGTTACGACCACAGCTATTATTTTGTCTCCAGTTTTATTGGCGAGCATATTGCCTACCACGCCAATAAACTGAATATGCGTTGATAATAGTGCACGACTGCCGGATGCGGCGTGAACGCCTTATCCGGCCTACACTTCGCCCGTAAACCGTAGGCCTGATAAGACGCGCAAAGCGTCGCATCAGGCATGGCGCACGACTTATCTATGTTTACCACATCAAATCATCAGGCACTTTGAAGTCGGCATACGGATCGTCTTCATCCTGCTCTTCGGCACTGAGCGCGCTGTGCAACACAATACTGCTGGCATCACGCTGAGCAATTTTATCGGCAACACTGGCGGGAATAATGGTGTATTCACCTTCGCTATTGTTATCGACCAACAAGCGGGCAATCGCCAGACGACCATTAATCAACTGCGCCTGTGTGAGCTTATCGACAAAAATCTTCTTAATCAGATTGCCGTCAGTGAAGTTAAAACCAATATCGCCATTGGCAATGGTGATTCGGTTCATTTCAATGAGCTGCTTCACCTGGGCTTTATATTCTTTCGCCAACGCCGCTTGTTTTTGCTGTTCGCTAAGCTGTTTATCACGCTCAAGCTGTGCCTTTTTATTTTCTTCTACCGCAGCCCGAGCTTCACGCGCCTGAACGCGCGATTTTTTCGCCGTTCTCTCGACCTTCGCCGCTTTTTTGCTGGTGACTAATCCTGCTTTGAGCAACTGCTCTTGTAAGGTAAGTTTTGCCATCTTTGTTTCCAAACCCGCTGAATAATTTTTAGCGAGTATACCTGTAAACGCCGTGGGTGTATTGGGGGCAAGTCCCTTTCGCCCCTGCTAAATAAGGCGCGTCAGGCATCGGCACACGGCTGCATTCTTGATCTCCGACTCATCAAAATAAACACCGCCAACCCAGCAACAAGAATACCCGGTGCAGAAGCGGCCATTACGCCGACCGTGCCAGTGCCTAATGCCAGCATTTTCCCGGCCAGTAACGGACCGCTCATAGCCCCCAGACGCCCTACCGCCACGGCTGTTCCCACACCTGTTGCGCGGATCTGCGAACTGTAAAACAACGGTGCCAGGGCATACAAAACGCTTTGCCCACCTGTCGCAAACAACCCCGCGACAAATCCCGCCAGCAACATACCGTTAAATGACGACACCGTTCCAAGCGCCAGCAGCGAAGCTAACATGCCGCTATAAATCAGTAGCGACATGGTTACTGGACGCAGCTTATCCATCAATGCGCCCAACATTAACGTCCCGCTTGCCGCCCCCATTTGCAGGGCAAACATCACCCCTGCCGCCTGCGATGGCTGGAATCCTTGCTCCACCAAAAGTAGCGGTAGCCAGTTGATCAACATATAAACCACCAGCAGAGTGAAGAAATAACACAACCACAGCAGCAGCGTCGCGGTTGCCGTTTCTGGCGCAAATAAGGCACGCAGTGGTGGCGCAGCCTGTTTTTCGCCAGCGAAAACCGCTGACTCCGGCAGCCAGCGCATTAATAGCGGCACCAGAATCAACGGCACCACACCACCTACCCAAAACACCGTTTGCCATGCTAAGTTTGCCCCCGCGAAACCCAGTGTCGCCGCCAGCGCCGCGCCAATGGGAACACCGCAATACATCAGGCTCACTGCCGTCCCACGAAAACGTGGACCCGCGGCTTCAGACGTCAGGGCGATAAGATTCGGCAACGCCGCCCCCAGCCCGACACCGGTCATCAGCCGCGCAAAGACCAGTGAGGGGAAATCCCAGGCAATCGCCGTTGCCAGTGAGAACAAACCAAACAGCGCAACTGAGCCAATCAAAATACGCTTACGACCATAACGGTCTGCCAGCATCCCGCCAACCAACGCGCCGGGTAGCAAACCGAGTATTCCGGCGCTAAATATCCAGCCCATTTGCATTTTATCGAGTGCGAAAGCCTGGGCGATGCCACCCGCCGCAATGCCAGCCGCCTGAAGATCCAGCCCTTCCATCAGAGCGACCAAAAAACAAAGCCCGATGGTCAGCATCAGGCGGGATGAAGATGATGAAGGGGTACGAGTCGACATAAGATGAACCTCATTGCGAGTGCAGGTGAATCGCGACTGATACATTGCCAGCCGCGTAATCAGAACTATTTAATGACTGCCTACGGGCGAAATGTAGGCCGGATAAGGCGTTCACGCCGCATCCGGCAGTCGTGCTGGGATGGGCATACAAAATGCACGTTCTCGGCAGTCATCATTATTTGTTGTTGCGCAGATCCAGCGCCACGTCAACGATCATATCCTCCTGGCCGCCAACCATCCGGCGTTTGCCCAGCTCAACGAGAATATCCACCGCACTTAAGCCATAACGCGCCGCCGCCGTTTCACAGTGACGCAGGAAGCTCGAGTAAACACCAGCGTATCCCAGCGCCAGCGTTTCGCGATCGACTCGTACCGGTCGATCCTGCAACGGACGCACCAGGTCGTCAGCGGCATCCATTAACGCATAGAGATCGGTCCCATGCTGCCAGCCCAGTTTATCCGCGGCGGCAATAAATACTTCCAGCGGCGCGTTACCTGCGCCCGCGCCCATTCCCGCGAGGCTGGCGTCGATTCGGTCGCAGCCCTCTTCCACCGCCGCGATAGAGTTCGCCACGCCAAGACTCAGGTTATGGTGAGCGTGCATGCCAGTTTGCGTTTCTGGTTTCAGCTCTGCTTTCAGGGCGCGGAAACGGTCACGGATATCGCTCATGTTCATCGCACCGCCAGAATCCACCACATAAATACAGGTCGCACCGTAGCCTTCCATCAGCTTTGCCTGCTTGGCGAGATTCTCCGGCGTGGTCATATGGCTCATCATCAGAAAACCAACGGTGTCCATTCCGAGCTCGCGGGCATACTGAATATGCTGGGCGGAAACATCAGCTTCGGTACAGTGCGTTGCCACACGAACCACCCGCGCGCCAGCCTGCCAGGCATTTTTCAGATCGTGAATAGTGCCGATTCCTGGCAGCAGCAACGTCGCGATTTTGGCGTGCTTCACCACATCCGCCGCTGCTTCAATCCATTCAAGGTCGCTATGTGCGCCGAAACCATAGTTAAAGCTGGAACCCTGCAAACCGTCGCCATGGGCCACTTCAATCGAATCCACGCGGGCATCGTCCAGTGCTTTGGCAATCTGGCGAACGTTTTCCAGCGAATACTGATGACGAATGGCGTGCATACCGTCACGCAACGTGACGTCCGAGATATAAAGTTTTTTACCGTTCATGCCGCTTCTCCTGCCTTGCGCGCCAGTGACTGGGCCATTTTTTCCGCTGTCGCCAGCGCACTGGAAGTCATAATGTCGAGGTTGCCCGCATAGGCAGGCAGATAATGCGCTGCGCCTTCGACTTCCAGCCAGACCGCCGTTTTCAGCCCGGAGAACTGACCCACGCCCGGCAAATTAACCGGTTTATCCTGCGGGATAACTTCAAACTGCACGCGCTGTTTCAGGCGATATCCCGGTACGTAAGCCTGCACCGCCTCAGCCATTTCATTGATTGAGGCTTCGATATCATCTTGTGAAGCTTCGTCGCTCAATACATACACCGTGTCACGCATCATCAACGGTGGCTCTGCTGGGTTAAGCACAATAATCGCCTTCCCTTTTGCCGCGCCGCCCACCACTTCAATGGCTCGGGAAGTGGTTTCCGTAAATTCATCGATATTGGCACGCGTGCCAGGTCCGGCAGATTTACTGGCGATAGAAGCGATAATTTCGGCGTAATGAACACGCGCCACGCGTGAAACTGCCGCCACCATTGGAATGGTGGCCTGGCCGCCGCAGGTGACCATGTTGACGTTCAGTTGATCGACGTTCGCCTCGAGGTTAACCACCGGCACGCAGTAAGGGCCGATGGCAGCAGGCGTCAGGTCAATTAAGCGAATATCCGGTTTCGCTTCGCGTAAAGCGGCATCGTTTTTCACATGCGCGCCCGCGCTGGTCGCATCAAATACAATGTCGATATCAGCAAATTCAGGCATGTTCATCAGCCCGATCACCCCTTCATGGGTGGTGGCGACGCCCATACGTCTGGCACGCGCCAGACCGTCGGACTGAGGATCAATGCCGACCATCACCGCCATCTCCAGATGCTGACCGTGACGCAAAATTTTAATCATCAGATCGGTGCCAATGTTGCCAGAACCGATAATGGCGACTTTACGCTTACTCATGACAGACTTCCTTTTGGGGCTGCGCTTGAAAATGTCGCAGCAACTGAACCTATGCCTTCAATATGGGCTTCAAAACGATCGCCCGCATTCACCGCCACCATCGGGCCTAATGCCCCGGTAAGAATGATATCTCCGGCGCGCAGCGGTTCACCCAGACTGGCCATTTTGCGTGCCAGCCAGACGGCGGCATTAAGCGGATGTCCCAGGCATTCGCTGCCGCGCCCGCTGGAAACCTCTTCGTTATTACGCGTCATCTTCATGGCGCAGTTTTTCAGGTCTAACCCCGCCGGACGTTGCGCCGGACCGCCGATGACATACACCCCGCAGGAAGCGTTATCTGCCACGGTATCGACAAACTGAATCGACCAGTCGCGAATGCGGCTCCCCACCACTTCCAGCGCCGGAAGTACCCATTCAATGGCGTTATACAGTTCGTCGAAGGTGATATCAGTTGCGGGTAAATCGCGGTTCAACACCAGTGCGATCTCCGCTTCAATGCGGGGTTGCAGAACACGGGAAAAAGGAATGATTTCGTTATCGCCATAACACATGTCGGCAAATAACGTCCCAAAATCCGGTTGATCAACGCCCAGTTGTTGTTGCACTTTCGGATGCGTCAGGCCCACTTTACGCCCTACCACGCGACGCCCCTGCACAACGTCATATTGCACATTTATGTGCTGAATGGCGTAGGCCGCTTCAGCGTTATCGATACCAATCAGATCGCGCAGCGGCGCAATCGCTTCGCCCTGCTCTGCGGCGCGGCGTAAATCCGCCGCCAGTTGCTCAAGAGTATGCTTCGTCATGACCATTCCTTAAGGGCGTGCGAGGAAATTCAGCACCAATTGATTGAAAGCGTCGGCATGTTCCCACTGCGCCCAGTGACCACAGTCGCGGAAGATATGCAGTTCAGAACCGGCAATGCCGGACAGCAGACGCAGACCCGCATCCATCGGCACAAAGCGGTCGTTGCGCCCCCAGACAATCAGGGTTTGCGCTTTGATTTCCGCCAGACGTGGGCCAAAATCCGGGAACTGTTTCGGATTAGCTTCCAGGCTCTTAACGAAGTTTTCCAGGTGATCGCGGCGCGACAGCATATTATTCAGGCGCGCTTCAAACAGGGCGTCGGTCAAATCGCTGGTATCGAAAACGAAGATATCCATCATCAGCTTCAGGTTTTCGATAGTCGGCTGACGATAAAGCTGATTCAGTCGCTTAATACCTTCGGTTGGCATCGGCGTAAACAAACTCATGCCGCCCGTACCGCCGCCCATCAGCACCAGTTTGCCGACGCGCTCCGGCCAGTTAAGGGTGAACGCCACAGAACTATGGCCGCCCATCGAGTTGCCCAGCAGGTGGATTTTGGCGATATCCAGTTGATCCACCACGCTTTTCAGGATTCGTGCATTAAGATCCGATCGTGAACCACTATTAACGATCGAATCGCTTTTGCCCCAACCCGGACAATCCAGCAGGATTACCCGATAGCCCGCCTCTACCAGCGGATCGATATTGCGGCTGAAGTTCGCCCAGCCAGTAGCACCCGGGCCGGAACCATGCAGCAGGACAACGGTTTCGTCGCCTTGTCCGCAGTCATTAAAATGGATGCGCAGCGTTTTACCCGCTTCTTCTACATTCAGAAAACGGCTGGTGGCGGCTTCGGTTTGTGGCTGATAACTCATCATCTTCTCCTGCATATTCAGTTCTCTGTTCTGGCGCTTAACGAGCCAAATCCGGCAATCCACTCCGGGATTGGGCGGTAATAACGCCCTTCGCTACGCCAGTTGCCAAATGTAGAAATAGCGGCAAAAGCGGCGACCCAGGTTTTGATTTCATGTGTCGACTTTCCGGCAATGGCGGAAAGCTCTTCGTTACTGACGGCATCCAGTTCCTGTATGCGTCCCTGCTCCAGCAAAGTCATGAACTGGTTATCCCAAATCGGGTTGAGCGGATGCAGAGTTCTCTGATCCTCAACAAACTTCTCAGCGGCGCTAATCACCCGTTGCTGACGCAATTCGCGCTCACTGGCGGGTAAATCTTTCCCGCTCCCCAACAGACGGTCGCGCATATGGGCATCGGCTTTCGCCAGTTCGGGCACCGGCGGCTGATGGGAAAGCCCACCGGAACCCAGGAACAGCACGCGTTTATTGAGAGTGCTGGTGAAACGTCCAATGGCTTCACCCAACATGCGGGTACGCTGGAAACCGGGCAGCGGCGTGGCGACACCGTTGATGAACACAGGCAGAACTGGCACCTTATCCAGCCCACCGAGCAGGAACTCCAGCGGCTGGGCGAACCCGTGGTCCACCTGCATACAGTAAGAAACGGCAAGATCGATCCCGCTCTTCATGACAGCATGCGCACAGGCCTCCGCCAGCTCCACAGGCACGGGCAGCTCTCCTGCCGCACTGCCGAAATCACCAATTGCCGTCGCTCCAACGCCTAAACAGAACGGTGGCATCACGTCATAGAAAAAGCCGTTGTAGTGATCTGGCGCAAACAGCACCACCAGTTCAGGGGAGAAAGCCGCAATACGCTCGCGGGCGCTGGCAATCACGCCATTGACCTCATCGAGTACCTCTTGCGCCGGGTCGACATACCCCACCAACGGCGAGTGGGAAAGACAGTGAAGATAAGCGTGCATATCAGGCTACCTTTTCGACAGAAACGTCGGCATCAGGGCGGGTCAGCGTCATCACCGACGCCAGTTTATTCAGCGTATTGCCCAGGGTTTGCGGAATGGCGGTGGCGGCAACAAAGCGATCCGGGCGCATCACCACCAGCGAAGCATTGTGTTGCGCGAACCAGCTACGCAGACGACCTTGCGTATCGCCCACGCGTAGCACGCCGTCGTGGTTATCCTGTGCGGTATGAATTTGCACTTCCGGCACCACCTGAATGAAGCGTGTGCCCAACGCGCGCCACTGCTGGATTTGCTCGTCGCTCATCCCCCACAGTGGATTGCATCCCCAGCCAATTACCGCGAAGTTCGCGCCAATCGCGTTATCGAGCAGCGTCACGTCACCGTTTTCCAGCGTGACTTTCGGCTGAATAAACATCTTGCCGACCGGAGAGTGCTTCGCTTCGCCCTCACGCACCAGCGCACCGCCGTAATATTGCGGCATCGGCTTGAAGCGCATTTCGAGGAAATAGCGTTTTACTGGCGGCAGATAATTCAACAGCCAGGAAACGCCGTCACGTAACGTACCCTGCCAGCGTTTCGGCGGAGCCAGCACGTTGCCCGCCGTCACGGACAGGTCAATCATCGCTTTGGCGTGATCGCGACGTTCTTGTTGATAGGTATCGAGCAGCGCATCGCGGGCTTTCCCCTGGATAACCAACGCCAGTTTCCAGGCGAGGTTAAAGGCGTCGCGCATACCACTGTTATAGCCCTGCCCCTGCCACACCGGCATGATGTGCGCGGCATCGCCCGCCAGCAGTACGCGATCAATACGGAAACGTTGCGCCAGTCGCGCGTTATGGGTGTAGACACGCTGGCGAATCAATTCAACATTGTCCGGATTAGGCAGCACTTTGCTTAACAGCTTGCGCATATTTTGCGGCTCACGCAGCTGCTCTTCGGTTTCTCCCGGCATCACCATAAATTCAAAGCGACGTACCGCATGAGGCAGCGCGGCAGAAACATACGGGCGCACCGGATCGCAACACAAATAGATATGCGGCGTACTTAACGGATCGTTGGCGATATCTACCACAATCCACTGATTTGGCGCAGTTTTACCTTCAAACGGCACATTCAGAGTGCGACGGACAAAACTTGCTCCACCGTCACAGGCTACCAGCCACTGGGCTTTGACCGTTTCCCGCTGCCCTTCTGCCGTTTTCAGGTGCAAGGTCACTTCGTCATTTTGCTGGCTGAAGACCTCCAGCTCGCGGGAAAACAAGCAGCGCACATTCGGAAAACGCGACAACCCTTCCAGCATCACCGCATCGACCTGAGGCTGAATAAAGGCGTTACGGCGCGGCCAGCCAAATTCATCGGTCATTGGCTGAATATCAGCAAAACAGCGGCCTTTCGGGGTGAGAAAACGCATCGCGTGCCACGGCGTAGTGTGCGGCAGAACATCATCGACCAGGCCGACCGACTGCATGGTGCGCAGCGCCTCGTCATCAATACCAATCGCACGCGGGTAGTCGATCAACTTATCGAGTTTTTCCACCACCAGCACGTCAATGCCCATCTGGCCGAGATAGTTCGCCATCATCAGCCCGACCGGACCGGCACCAGCGATCGCCACCTGAACGCTATGGTTAACAGCAGGCTGGATGTCAGGGTGTTGTATTGCCATTTCAGTACCTCACGACTCGGACAAAATGCCGTTGCGCGCACAGTACGGCGCAACTTATTTTGTTAAAAACATGTAAATGATTTTTTATTGTGCGCTCAGTATAGGAAGGGTGTTTTCGGCTACAATCAAAACATGCCCGAATGTGCACCAGGTGCACAACTTTGTTTTAACTATAGAAATGTCAATTAATATGCAGAACAATGAGCAGACGGAATACAAAACCGTGCGCGGCTTAACCCGCGGTCTAATGTTATTAAATATGTTAAATAAACTTGATGGCGGTGCCAGCGTCGGGCTGCTGGCGGAACTCAGCGGCCTGCATCGCACCACTGTGCGGCGACTGCTGGAGACGCTGCAGGAAGAGGGATATGTCCGCCGTAGCCCCTCCGATGATAGTTTTCGACTGACCATCAAAGTGCGGCAATTAAGCGAAGGATTTCGTGACGAACAGTGGATTTCTGCACTGGCGGCCCCGCTGCTGGGCGATCTGTTGCGCGAAGTGGTATGGCCAACAGATGTGTCCACCCTGGATGTTGATGCAATGGTGGTACGCGAAACCACCCACCGTTTCAGCCGCTTATCCTTTCACCGGGCAATGGTCGGGCGACGTTTACCGCTCCTGAAAACCGCCTCGGGCCTGACCTGGCTGGCCTTTTGCCCGGAACAAGAACGCAAGGAATTAATCGAAATGTTAGCCGCCCGCCCCGGTGATGACTATCAACTGGCACGAGAACCGTTAAAGCTGCAAGCCATTCTGGCGCGCGCGCGCAAAGAGGGTTACGGACAGAACTACCGCGGCTGGGATCAGGAGGAGAAGATCGCCTCTATCGCCGTACCGCTGCGCAGTGAACAACGGGTGATTGGCTGTCTGAATCTGGTGTATATGGCGAGCGCAATGACCATTGAACAGGCAGCGGAAAAGCATCTTCCGGCGCTACAACGGGTAGCAAAACAGATCGAAGAAGGGGTTGAATCGCAGGCTATTCTGGTGGCCGGACGGCGAAGCGGCGTGCATTTGCGTTAATGCCGCCGAATGGCGCAAAACCTTTCGCGGTATGGCATGATAGCGTCCGGAAGAGAGTCAATTCAGGGTGGTGAATGTGAAACCAGTAACGCTATACGATGTCGCAGAGTATGCCGGTGTCTCTTATCAGACCGTTTCCCGCGTGGTGAACCAGGCCAGCCACGTTTCTGCGAAAACGCGGGAAAAAGTGGAAGCGGCGATGGCGGAGCTGAATTACATTCCCAACCGCGTGGCACAACAACTGGCGGGCAAACAGTCGTTGCTGATTGGCGTTGCCACCTCCAGTCTGGCCCTGCACGCGCCGTCGCAAATTGTCGCGGCGATTAAATCTCGCGCCGATCAACTGGGTGCCAGCGTGGTGGTGTCGATGGTAGAACGAAGCGGCGTCGAAGCCTGTAAAGCGGCGGTGCACAACCTTCTCGCGCAACGCGTCAGTGGGCTGATCATTAACTATCCGCTGGATGACCAGGATGCCATTGCTGTGGAAGCAGCCTGCGCTAATGTTCCTGCTTTATTTCTTGATGTCTCTGACCAGACTCCCATCAACAGTATTATTTTCTCCCATGAAGACGGTACGCGACTGGGCGTGGAGCATCTGGTCGCATTGGGTCACCAGCAAATCGCGCTATTAGCGGGCCCATTAAGTTCTGTCTCGGCGCGTCTGCGTCTGGCGGGCTGGCATAAATATCTCACACGCAATCAAATTCAGCCGATAGCGGAACGGGAGGGCGACTGGAGTGCCATGTCCGGTTTTCAACAAACCATGCAAATGCTGAATGAGGGCATCGTTCCCACTGCGATGCTGGTTGCCAACGATCAGATGGCGCTGGGCGCAATGCGCGCCATTACCGAGTCCGGGCTGCGCGTTGGTGCGGATATCTCGGTAGTGGGATACGACGATACCGAAGACAGCTCGTGTTATATCCCGCCGTTAACCACCATCAAACAGGATTTTCGCCTGCTGGGGCAAACCAGCGTGGACCGCTTGCTGCAACTCTCTCAGGGCCAGGCGGTGAAGGGCAATCAGCTGTTGCCCGTCTCACTGGTGAAAAGAAAAACCACCCTGGCGCCCAATACGCAAACCGCCTCTCCCCGCGCGTTGGCCGATTCATTAATGCAGCTGGCACGACAGGTTTCCCGACTGGAAAGCGGGCAGTGAGCGCAACGCAATTAATGTGAGTCAGCTCACTCATTAGGCACCCCAGGCTTTACACTTTATGCGTCCGGCTCGTATGTTGTGTGAAATTGTGAGCGGATAACAATTTCACACAGGAAACAGCTATGACCATGATTACGGATTCACTGGCCGTCGTTTTACAACGTCGTGACTGGGAAAACCCTGGCGTTACCCAACTTAATCGCCTTGCAGCACATCCCCCTTTCGCCAGCTGGCGTAATAGCGAAGAGGCCCGCACCGATCGCCCTTCCCAACAGTTGCGCAGCCTGAATGGCGAATGGCGCTTTGCCTGGTTTCCGGCACCAGAAGCGGTGCCGGAAAGCTGGCTGGAGTGCGATCTTCCTGAGGCCGATACTGTCGTCGTCCCCTCAAACTGGCAGATGCACGGTTACGATGCGCCCATCTACACCAACGTGACCTATCCCATTACGGTCAATCCGCCGTTTGTTCCCACGGAGAATCCGACGGGTTGTTACTCGCTCACATTTAATATTGATGAAAGCTGGCTACAGGAAGGCCAGACGCGAATTATTTTTGATGGTGTTAACTCGGCGTTTCATCTGTGGTGCAACGGGCGCTGGGTCGGTTACGGCCAGGACAGCCGTTTGCCGTCTGAATTTGACCTGAGCACATTTTTACGCGCCGGAGAAAACCGCCTCGCGGTGATGGTGCTGCGCTGGAGTGACGGCAGTTATCTGGAAGATCAGGATATGTGGCGGATGAGCGGCATTTTCCGTGACGTCTCGTTGCTGCACAAACCGAGCACACAAATCAGCGATTTCCATGTTGCCACTCACTTTAATGATGATTTCAGCCGCGCGGTACTGGAAGCAGAAGTTCAGATGTATGGCGAGCTGCGCGATGAGCTGCGGGTGACGGTTTCTTTGTGGCAGGGTGAAACGCAGGTCGCCAGCGGCACCGCGCCTTTCGGCGGTGAAATTATCGATGAGCGTGGTGGTTATGCCGATCGCGTCACACTACGTCTGAACGTCGAAAACCCGAAACTGTGGAGCGCCGAAATCCCGAATCTCTATCGTGCGGTGGTTGAACTGCACACCGCCGACGGCACGCTGATTGAAGCAGAAGCCAGCGATGTCGGTTTCCGCGAGGTGCGGATTGAAAATGGTCTGCTGCTGCTGAACGGCAAGCCGTTGCTGATTCGCGGCGTTAACCGTCACGAGCATCATCCTCTGCATGGTCAGGTCATGGATGAGCAGACGATGGTGCAGGATATCCTGCTGATGAAGCAGAACAACTTTAACGCCGTGCGCTGTTCGCATTATCCGAACCATCCGCTGTGGTACACGCTGTGCGACCGCTACGGCCTGTATGTGGTAGATGAAGCCAACATTGAAACCCACGGCATGGTGCCAATGAATCGTCTGACCGATGATCCGCGCTGGCTACCGGCGATGAGCGAACGCGTAACGCGAATGGTGCAGCGCGATCGTAATCACCCGAGTGTGATCATCTGGTCGCTGGGAAATGAGTCAGGCCACGGCGCTAATCACGACGCACTCTATCGCTGGATCAAATCTGTCGATCCATCCCGCCCGGTGCAGTATGAAGGCGGCGGAGCCGACACCACGGCCACCGATATTATTTGCCCGATGTACGCGCGCGTGGATGAAGACCAGCCCTTCCCGGCTGTGCCGAAATGGTCCATCAAAAAATGGCTTTCGCTACCTGGAGAGACGCGCCCGCTGATCCTTTGCGAATACGCCCACGCGATGGGTAACAGTCTTGGCGGCTTCGCTAAATACTGGCAGGCGTTTCGTCAGTACCCCCGTTTACAGGGCGGCTTCGTCTGGGACTGGGTGGATCAGTCGCTGATTAAATATGATGAAAACGGCAACCCGTGGTCGGCTTACGGCGGTGATTTTGGCGATACGCCGAACGATCGCCAGTTCTGTATGAACGGTCTGGTCTTTGCCGACCGCACGCCGCATCCAGCGCTGACGGAAGCAAAACACCAGCAGCAGTTTTTCCAGTTCCGTTTATCCGGGCAAACCATCGAAGTGACCAGCGAATACCTGTTCCGTCATAGCGATAACGAGCTCCTGCACTGGATGGTGGCGCTGGATGGTAAGCCGCTGGCAAGCGGTGAAGTGCCTCTGGATGTCGCTCCACAAGGTAAACAGTTGATTGAACTGCCTGAACTACCGCAGCCGGAGAGCGCCGGGCAACTCTGGCTCACAGTACGCGTAGTGCAACCGAACGCGACCGCATGGTCAGAAGCCGGACACATCAGCTCCTGGCAGCAGTGGCGTCTGGCGGAAAACCTCAGCGTGACACTCCCCGCCGCGTCCCACGCCATCCCGCATCTGACCACCAGCGAAATGGATTTTTGCATCGAGCTGGGTAATAAGCGTTGGCAATTTAACCGCCAGTCAGGCTTTCTTTCACAGATGTGGATTGGCGATAAAAAACAACTGCTGACGCCGCTGCGCGATCAGTTCACCCGCGCGCCGCTGGATAACGACATTGGCGTAAGTGAAGCGACCCGCATTGACCCGAACGCCTGGGTCGAACGCTGGAAGGTGGCGGGCCATTACCAGGCCGAAGCGGCGTTGTTGCAGTGCTCGGCAGATACACTTGCCGACGCGGTGCTGATTACGACCGCTCACGCGTGGCAGCATCAGGGGAAAACCTTATTTATCAGCCGGAAAACCTACCGGATTGATGGTAGTGGTCAAATGGCGATTACCGTTGATGTTGAAGTGGCGAGCGATACACCGCATCCGGCGCGGATTGGCCTGAACTGCCAGCTGGCGCAGGTAGCAGAGCGGGTAAACTGGCTCGGATTAGGGCCGCAAGAAAACTATCCCGACCGCCTTACTGCCGCCTGTTTTGACCGCTGGGATCTGCCATTGTCAGACATGTATACCCCGTACGTCTTCCCGAGCGAAAACGGTCTGCGCTGCGGGACGCGCGAATTGAATTATGGCCCACACCAGTGGCGCGGCGACTTCCAGTTCAACATCAGCCGCTACAGTCAACAGCAACTGATGGAAACCAGCCATCGCCATCTGCTGCACGCGGAAGAAGGCACATGGCTGAATATCGACGGTTTCCATATGGGGATTGGTGGCGACGACTCCTGGAGCCCGTCAGTGTCGGCGGAATTCCAGCTGAGCGCCGGTCGCTACCATTACCAGTTGGTCTGGTGTCAAAAATAATAATAACCGGGCAGGCCATGTCTGCCCGTATTTCGCGTAAGGAAATCCATTATGTACTATTTAAAAAACACAAACTTTTGGATGTTCGGTTTATTCTTTTTCTTTTACTTTTTTATCATGGGAGCCTACTTCCCGTTTTTCCCGATTTGGCTACATGACATCAACCATATCAGCAAAAGTGATACGGGTATTATTTTTGCCGCTATTTCTCTGTTCTCGCTATTATTCCAACCGCTGTTTGGTCTGCTTTCTGACAAACTCGGGCTGCGCAAATACCTGCTGTGGATTATTACCGGCATGTTAGTGATGTTTGCGCCGTTCTTTATTTTTATCTTCGGGCCACTGTTACAATACAACATTTTAGTAGGATCGATTGTTGGTGGTATTTATCTAGGCTTTTGTTTTAACGCCGGTGCGCCAGCAGTAGAGGCATTTATTGAGAAAGTCAGCCGTCGCAGTAATTTCGAATTTGGTCGCGCGCGGATGTTTGGCTGTGTTGGCTGGGCGCTGTGTGCCTCGATTGTCGGCATCATGTTCACCATCAATAATCAGTTTGTTTTCTGGCTGGGTTCTGGCTGTGCACTCATCCTCGCCGTTTTACTCTTTTTCGCCAAAACGGATGCGCCCTCTTCCGCCACGGTTGCCAATGCGGTAGGTGCCAACCATTCGGCATTTAGCCTTAAGCTGGCGCTGGAACTGTTCAGACAGCCAAAACTGTGGTTTTTGTCACTGTATGTTATTGGCGTTTCCTGCACCTACGATGTTTTTGACCAACAGTTTGCTAATTTCTTTACTTCGTTCTTTGCTACCGGTGAACAGGGTACGCGGGTATTTGGCTACGTAACGACAATGGGCGAATTACTTAACGCCTCGATTATGTTCTTTGCGCCACTGATCATTAATCGCATCGGTGGGAAAAACGCCCTGCTGCTGGCTGGCACTATTATGTCTGTACGTATTATTGGCTCATCGTTCGCCACCTCAGCGCTGGAAGTGGTTATTCTGAAAACGCTGCATATGTTTGAAGTACCGTTCCTGCTGGTGGGCTGCTTTAAATATATTACCAGCCAGTTTGAAGTGCGTTTTTCAGCGACGATTTATCTGGTCTGTTTCTGCTTCTTTAAGCAACTGGCGATGATTTTTATGTCTGTACTGGCGGGCAATATGTATGAAAGCATCGGTTTCCAGGGCGCTTATCTGGTGCTGGGTCTGGTGGCGCTGGGCTTCACCTTAATTTCCGTGTTCACGCTTAGCGGCCCCGGCCCGCTTTCTCTACTGCGTCGTCAGGTGAATGAAGTCGCTTAAGCAATCAATGTCGGATGCGGCGCGAGCGCCTTATCCGACCAACATATCAGGACGGAATGATCGCAATGAACATGTCGATGACAGAAAGAATAAAAGCAGGCAAGCTATTTACCGATATGTGCGAAGGCTTACCGGAAAAAAGACTTCGTGGGAAAACGTTAATGTATGAGTTTAATCACTCGCATCCATCAGAAGTTGAAAAAAGAGAAAGCCTGATTAAAGAAATGTTTGCCACGGTAGGGGAAAACGCCTGGATAGAACCACCTGTCTATTTCTCTTACGGTTCCAACATCCATATAGGCCGCAATTTTTATGCAAATTTCAATTTAACCATTGTCGACGACTACACGGTAACGATCGGTGATAACGTATTGATTGCACCCAATGTTACTCTTTCCGTTACGGGACACCCTGTACACCATGAATTGAGAAAAAACGGTGAGATGTACTCTTTTCCGATAACGATTGGCAATAACGTCTGGATCGGAAGTCATGTGGTTATTAATCCAGGCGTCACCATCGGGGATAATTCTGTTATTGGCGCGGGTAGTGTCGTCATAAAAGACATTCCACCAAACGTCGTAGCTGCTGGCGTTCCTTGCCGGGTTATTCGCGAAATAAACGACCGGGATAAGCAATATTATTTCAGAGATTACAAAGTTGAATCGTCAGTTTAAATTATAAAAATTGCCTGATACGCTTCGCTTATCAGGCCTACAAATTCAGTGATCTACGTAGGCCGCATCCGGCGTGAACAAAGCGCAGAAACAAGAGTCGCATCATGCCTCTTTGACCCACAGCTGCGGAAAACGTGCTGGTGCAAAACGCAGGGTTATAATCATCAGCCCAACGACACACAGCGCATGAAACGCCCAGTCCATCAGGTAATTGCCGCTGATACTACGCAGCACACCAGAAAACCAAGGGGCAAGCCCGGCGATGATAAAACCGATCCCCTGCATAAACGCCACCAGCTTGCCAGCAATAGCTGGTTGCGCAGAGTGATCGAGCGCCAGCAGCAAACAGAGCGGAAACGCGCCGCCCAGACCTAACCCACACACCATCGCCCACAATACCGGCAATTGCAGCGGCAGCCAGATAAAGCCGCAGAACCCCACCAGTTGTAACACCAGCGCCAGCATTAACAGTTTGCGCCGATCCTGATGGCGAGCCATAGCAGGCATCAGCAAAGCTCCTGCGGCTTGCCCAAGCGTCATCAATGCCAGTAAGGAACCGCTGTACTGCGCGCTGGCACCAATCTCAATATAGAAAGCGGGTAACCAGGCAATCAGGCTGGCGTAACCGCCGTTAATCAGACCGAAGTAAACACCCAGCGTCCACGCGCGGGGAGTGAATACCACGCGAACCGGAGTGGTTGTTGTCTTGTGGGAAGAGGCGACCTCGCGGGCGCTTTGCCACCACCAGGCAAAGAGCGCAACAACGGCAGGCAGCGCCCACCAGGCGAGTGTTTGATACCAGGTTTCGCTATGTTGAACTAACCAGGGCGTTATGGCGGCACCAAGTCCACCGCCGCCCATCAGAGCCGCAGACCACAGCCCCATCACCAGTGGCGTGCGTTGCTGAAACCGCCGTTTAATCACTGAAGGCATCACCACCTGAATGATACCGATCCCCACCCCACCAAGCAGTGCGCTGCTAAGCAGCAGCACACTTTGGGGGTAAAGCTCACGCATCAATGCACCGACGGCAATCAGCAACAGACTGATGGCGACACTGCGACGTTCGCTGACATGCTGATGAAGCCAGCTTCCGGCCAGCGCCAGCCCGCCCATGGTGACCACCGGAAGAGCGGTCAACAGGGCAGCCACGCTAAAGCTCATTCCGCTCGCCTGGCGCAATTGCGGTAGCAGTGGCCCGACGGAGGTGAGCAGTGGTCGCATATTAAGACCAATCAGCACCAGAACCAGCAGCATCGTGAACGTCTTTTGATGATTGCGCATGGCTGTCAGAACGGCTTGGTCGGCAGATATTTACCATCTAAGGTAATGACCGCACGTTCGCCACCTTCCGGGTCCGCCACTTTCTTAACGTCGAGTTTGAAGTTAATCGCGCTGATAATGCCATCGCCAAACTTCTCATGAACCAACGCTTTCAGGGTTGTGCCGTACACCTGCAACATTTCATAGAAACGATACATCGTTGGGTCGGTTGGAATACGGTCATCAATGCAGCCACGCAGTGGAATCATCTGCAACAGTAGAATGGCGTCTTCGTCGAGATCCAGCTTCGCCCCGACCAGGCGGGCGGCGTCGGCAGGAAGCGCTTGCTGCCCCAGCAAAGCCGCGGTTACGAAGGCTTCTGCCAGACCGGTACCGTCGGCAATCTCGGCAAATGAGAGATCTTTTTTAGCTTTGCTGAGCAAAATGGCATCGGCAAGATCAAGACGAATATTGCGGTTAATTTGTGACTGAATCATGGTGGATCTCCTGATGGTTTAAAAATAAGGTTACGCTGCGGTCGGTTGGCGTAGCGGTATGGCACAAACGCGAGGATTAGCGGCCAGTGGCACAAACTGGCGGGTTGCGCCGTCAAAAGCTGCGATGCTGCCGCTTTCAATGTCGTAGACCCAGCCGTGCAGGGCGATCCGCCCCTCTTCGAGCGCCAGGCGCACCGATGGATGAGTTTGCAAATTAGCCAACTGAGCAATGACGTTTTCACGTACCATCGCCGCAGCTTTTGACGGTAAATCGGAATGCGGGCGCGCCTCATTAACGACGCGGGCTGAATCGGCATAACGTAGCCAGTGGGAGACGGCAGGCATATGGTCCATGCACTGACAGCTGGCAATGGCGGTCATCGCGCCACAGTTGGAATGACCACAAATCACAATGTCAGATACCCGAAGCGCAGCGACGGCATACTCCACCGAAGCAGAAACGCCACCGGGTTCCGGCCCGTAGGAAGGGACGATATTGCCCGCGTTGCGAATAACGAACAGATCGCCAGGCTCACGTTGCGTCACCAGCTCAGGGACCAGACGGCTGTCGGAGCAGGAGATAAAAAGTGTGCGCGGGCTTTGCTGTGTCGCCAGCTGTTTAAACAAGGCTTCCCGCTTCGGAAATGCCTCGCGCTGGAATTTAAGGAATCCATCAATAATCTCTTTCACCGTTAACCTCTGTCTGTCTCTGGAATGAGAGGCAGACTACTCGCCGATTGTCATAAGGTAAAAGTCTCATTTATGATGAGTTCTATTGGATTTACTTATAGGTTGGCGAATGCTCTCTCGACATATCAATTATTTTCTTGCCGTGGCTGAACATGGCAGCTTCACCCGTGCCGCCAGTGCGTTGCACGTCTCTCAGCCTGCGCTTTCCCAGCAGATTCGCCAGTTAGAGGAGAGTTTAGGCGTGCCGCTGTTTGACCGTAGCGGGCGAACGATTCGTCTCACCGATGCAGGAGAAGTCTGGCGACAGTACGCCAGCCGGGCGTTACAGGAACTGGGAGCGGGTAAACGGGCGATTCATGATGTTGCCGATCTGACGCGAGGATCGCTGCGTATCGCCGTCACCCCCACCTTTACAAGCTACTTTATCGGCCCTTTAATGGCGGATTTCTATGCGCGCTACCCCGGCATCACGCTCCAGCTACAGGAAATGTCGCAGGAGAAAATCGAAGATCTGCTTTGTCGCGACGAGCTGGACGTTGGGATTGCCTTCGCGCCTGTGCATTCGCCGGAGCTGGAGGCAATTCCTTTACTGACAGAAAGTTTAGCGTTAGTCGTGGCGCAACATCATCCGCTGGCTGCCTGTGAACAGGTGGCGTTGAGTCGCTTGCATGATGAAAAACTGGTCCTGCTCAGCGCGGAATTTGCCACCAGAGAGCAAATTGACCACTACTGCGAGAAAGCGGGGCTACATCCACAGGTGGTCATTGAGGCGAACTCAATTAGCGCGGTTCTGGAGCTGATTCGCCGCACTTCCCTTTCCACATTGTTACCAGCAGCGATTGCCACACAACATGACGGGCTTAAAGCGATTTCTCTTGCCCCGCCACTACTGGAGAGAACGGCGGTTTTGTTGCGGCGGAAAAATAGCTGGCAGACAGCCGCCGCGAAGGCATTTTTGCACATGGCGTTGGAGGAATGTGCGGATGTTGGCGAGAATGAATCACGGTAGCCACTGACACAGGTCAGTGGCTCTTCAACACAGAGGAAATTACCGTTTGTAATCGATGGCTTCTGGCTGCTCCAGATATACGGTGGTTTGTGCCGGTTGTGTACTGGCAATCACCTTGCCGCCACGTACCGAATAACGTACCGGAACCTGACGGCGCAGCGCATCAAATCCATTTTCAGCCGGCAGGATAATCAGGTTTGCGCTGTTTCCGGCGGCAATGCCGTAATCCTGCAAATTCAATGTTCTGGCACTGTGGTGGGTGATTAAATTCAGGCCATCGTTAATCTGCCCGTAGCCCATCAACTGGCAAACATGCAGCCCCATATGCAGCACTTGCAGCATATTCGCCGTTCCCAGCGGATACCACGGATCGAAGACATCATCGTGACCAAAGCAGACGTTAATGCCGGACTCCAGCATCTCTTTAACGCGCGTGATGCCGCGACGTTTTGGATACGTATCGAAACGTCCTTGCAGATGAATATTGACCAGCGGGTTGGCGACAAAGTTAATACCGGACATTTTCAGCAAGCGGAACAGGCGTGAGGTATACGCCCCGTTATAGGAGTGCATTGCCGTGGTGTGGCTGGCGGTGACTCGCGCGCCCATGCCTTCACGGTGCGCCAGGGCAGCAACGGTTTCGACAAAGCGCGACTGCTCGTCATCGATCTCATCACAGTGAACGTCGATGAGACGGTCGTATTTTTGCGCCAGGGCGAAGGTTTTATGCAGCGACTCCACGCCGTATTCACGGGTAAATTCAAAATGCGGAATCGCCCCCACTACATCTGCCCCTAAGCGTAACGCCTCTTCCAGCAACGCTTCACCGTTGGGATACGACAAAATCCCTTCCTGAGGGAAGGCGACAATTTGCAGATCAATCCACGGCGCGACTTCCTGCTTCACTTCCAGCATTGCTTTCAGCGCAGTTAGCGTTGCATCCGAAACATCGACATGGGTACGCACATGCTGAATGCCGTTGGCAATCTGCCATTTCAGCGTTTGCCAGGCGCGTTGTTTCACATCGTCATGGGTTAATAACGCTTTGCGCTCGGCCCAGCGTTCAATGCCTTCAAACAGCGTGCCGGACTGATTCCAGTTCGGTTGTCCGGCGGTTTGCGTGGTGTCCAGGTGAATATGCGGCTCCACAAACGGCGGTATAACTAAACCTTGTTCGGCATCCAGGCTGTTTTCAGTTATGGGCATCACGCCGGATTGCGCATCAATGGCGCTGATTTTTCCGTCCTGCAGATGAATCTGCCACAGCCCCTCTTTGCCTGGTAACCGGGCGTTAATAATTGTTTGTAAAGCGTTATTCGACACTGTTAACCTCCACATGCGTCATTGCTGCTGTCGTTTTACGATTCAAAATCGGGTTAAGGATCAGATAGCTCAGCGCGCCACCTAATACCGCGTTGACCGGAACAATTCCCGGTAACCAGTGGCCTGCGGCAATCCCCAGCGCGACCGCCAGAATCGCCACCCAATTGACACTCATCATACGCGTGGTCGCAAAGTGCTCATAGCGGCGACGGTTCATCAGATAGTCGGCGATGATCACGCCCCCTACCGGAGGAATAGCTGCCGAAAGGAAGGTCAACCAGCCGACAAAATTGTTATACAGCCATAATGCGCAGACCGTACCGATAATACCGTTGATTACCGAAAGGGTTTTGCTCGACATACCGGTAATGTTGGCGAAACCTAAACCCGACGCATAGAGTGCGTTATCGTTGGTGGTCCAGATATTCAGCCCCAGCACCACAATCGCAGGCAGCAGCAGGCCCTGAGCAATCATCACATCAGAGATATCCGCCATGCCCAGTGCCGCAGCGCCCGCTGCACCGAAAATAAACATCAACGAGTTGCCGAGGAAAAAGGCCACCATCGCCACCAGCACCGCCAGTTTGGCATTGCGACCAAACCGGACAAAGTCAGCGGTGAGCGTACCCGCACTGATAAATGACCCCACAACCAGCGCCAGCGCGACATTGAAATCTAACGGTTGTGCGGGAACGACCGCTTTTAATGCGTCCAGGCCGCCCATGCCGTTAACAGCCAGCCACACGGAATAACCGCCCAGGCAGGCGATAGCCGGAACCGCAATCACCGAAAGAACCGTCAGCGCCGAAATGCCAAAAAAGACGGTGACGGTCATCAGTAAACCGGAAACGGCAATCAGCAAATTAATATCCAGCCCGGTTGCCTTACCCACCGGAATGGCAAACATCGCCACACCGACGCCAAACCAGCCAACCTGAGTTCCGCCCAGTAGCAGTGAAGGCAGCCATGAGCCTTTAACACCAAACGAGAAGCGAGCAAGAAGATGAGTGGTCAGGCCGGTTTTTGCGCCAATGTAACCGAGAAATGAAGTGTAAATACCGAGGAGAAGATTACCGATGAGAACTGCGAGGAAGAAATCATGATAGCTAAGACCGGTTCCGAGAGTGCCGCCGGTCCACATACTGGCGGAAAAGAAGGTTAATCCCAGCATGACGAACGTCAATGCCAATACCCCTTTCCGCGCCGACTGCGGGACTGGCCCCTGGCTAAAGTTGTTATCTTGCGACACGAAATTCCCCCTTTTTGCTGTTTGAAACCCAAAAAATCCGCCGCATTCTATTCATCTGAAGATAAAAAGCAATCGTTTTCGTGGGGAAATATATTTTTTATATGAATGAGTGCAAAAAGGTGGGGGAAAAATTATCGGTGTAAAAACAGTGGGTAGTGGGTAGGCCTGATAAGACGCGTCAGCGTCGCATCAGGCATCGGCGCGGGGTGTCGGATGCGACGCGAGCGCCTTATCCGACCTACGGTTCAGGCCTGTAGGCATAATAAGACGCGGTAAGCGTCGCATCAGGCATCGGCGCATGGTGTCGGATGCGCCACGCGACGCATCCGACAATACCTTACTCTTCCATCGCCTGGCGGATCTGATCCAACGACGCTGGATCATCAATGGTCGTCAGATCTCCAGGATCGCGTCCTTCGCAAATCGCCTGGATCGTGCGGCGCAGCATTTTTCCGGATCGCGTTTTTGGCAATTGCGAGACAAACCAGACGTGCGCCGGGCGGCCAAAGTTGCCAATCTGGCTGTCCACCAGCGCCATAATCGCCTTCTCTTGCGAATGCGCCACATCACGATCTTCCAGACTGTCGCTCTCTTTCGGAATGACAAACGCTACCGCCACCTGCCCTTTCAGCGCATCTTTCACCCCAACCACCGCCACTTCGGCAACGCCCGGATGACTGGAAATACTCTCTTCAATCTCGCGCGTGCCCAGCCGATGCCCGGCAACGTTAATCACATCGTCAGTGCGCCCGAGAATAAAGTGATAACCGTCAGCATCGCGGATGCCCCAGTCAAAGGTGGCGTACACCGGACGGGAAAACAGCGACCAGTACGTCTTCACAAAGCGGTCGTCATCGCCCCAGATGGTCTGAATACACCCCGGCGGCAGCGGCCCTTCCACCACCAGCATCCCTTTCTCGTTGACGCCACACGGTTCGCCGGTGACTTCATTAAGCAACTGCACGTTATAGCCATACATCGGCACGCCGGGGCTTCCCAGACGCGTCGGCCTGTCGTCCAGACCGCGAGCAATCGCCATAATCGGCCAGCCGGATTCGGTCTGCCAGTAGTTGTCGATGACCGGCACATCCAGCGTATTGCTCACCCAACTGGCGGTCGGCTCGTCCAGCGGTTCTCCAGCCAGATAGAGCACTTCCAGCGACGAGAGATCGTGTTTGCGAATTTCAGCGGTAGGGAATTTTTTCAGCACGCGAATGGCGGTCGGCGCTGAGAACATCCGGCTCACCTGATATTTCTCGACGATTTTCCACCACACGCCGCAGTCCGGCCAGGTCGGTAATCCTTCGTAAACGATAGTCGCCATCCCCGCCAGCAGCGGCGCGTAGACGATATACGAATGCCCCACCACCCAGCCGATATCCGAAGCACAAAAGAACACACCGCCCGCTTTGCCGCCAAAAATGGTGTCCATCGAGGTCGCCAGCGCCACCGCATATCCGCCGACGTCACGCTGCACGCCTTTAGGTTTGCCGGTCGTGCCGGAGGTGTAGAGAATGCAGGAGGTTTCGTTGGATTCCAGCCACGCCACCGGTACCCGCGCGCCGATGTGTTGATGGCGCAACGACGCGAAATCGACATCCCGCCCGCTGACGCGTGCCATTTTCGCCAGCCCGCGATCCACCAGCAAAACATGGCGTGGCTGGTGCTGCGCCTGACTTATCGCATCGTCGAGCAATTTTTTATAGGGAATGATTTTGCCACCGCGCGCTCCGGCATCAGCCGAGACAATCAGCACCGGTTTAGCATCATCAATTCGCGCCGCCACGCTGTGCGAGGCAAATCCCCCAAACACCACCGAATGAATAGCGCCAATGCGCGCGCAGGCCAGCAGAGTAATATGCGCTTCGGCAATCATCGGCATATACACCAGCACCCGATCGCCACGCTGCACGCCCAGCGAGCGCAGCATTGACGCCACCGCGTTTACTTCGTCATGAAGCTGACGAAAGGTAAAGGTGCGCTCTTCTTCTGTTTCCGAAGAGACGGCAATCAATGCCAGTGCCTCTGGCTGTTTCTCCAGCCAGCGGTCGATAGCGTTGTGGCACAAATTGGTTCGGCCTTCACAAAACCAACGGGCAAACGGCGGATTGCTGTGGTCGAGCGTTTGCGTAAAGGGCGTCTGCCAGTCAATACGCCGGGCCTGCTCGGCCCAGAACTGCTCCGGTTCGTTAATCGAACGCTGATAAAATTCGCTAAAAGACATAATGCTCTCCTGTTGAACTTACGCCTTACCGCCGTTTACTTAAATGACGTACAGGTCGAGATACTCATTGACCGGCATCTGTTCCAGGCGAGTTCTGTCGAGAGAAACCTCCAGAATGCGCTGCTGTTGGCGAGTCGGGAACTGGCGCGCGAGATTGATTTTGAATTTATCGACCAGTTTCGGAATACCATCCTGACGGCGGCGAGCATGACCAATGGGGTACTCCACCACCACTTCTTCAAATCGTGTGCCGTCGGTGAACTCAAGGGTAATGGCATTGGCGATGGCGCGTTTTTCCGGGTCGTGGTAGTCAGCGGTAAATGCCGGATCTTCAAAGCAATTGATCTTCTCGCGCAGGGCGTCAATGCGTTTATCTTGCGCAACGTTGTCCTCGTAATCTGCCGCCGTTAAGCGCCCGAATAGCAGCGGGATCGCCACCATGTACTGAATGCAGTGATCGCGGTCTGCCGGGTTATTGAGCGGCCCTTTTTTGTCGATGATGCGAATACAGGCTTCGTGGGTGCGAATGGTCACTTTTTCGATATCCGCCGCCGTTTTGCCTGCTGCCTGCATCTGTTCATAGAGCGTCATCGCTGCTTCAACTGCCGTCTGGGAGTGGAACTCCGCCGGGAAGGAGATTTTGAACAGCACATTTTCCATCACGTAAGAACCGTACGGGCGCTGGAAGCGGAACGATTCACCTTTAAAGGAGACGTCGTAGAATCCCCACACCGGCGCAGTCAGGGCTGACGGGTAACCCATTTCGCCCGTTTTCGCCATCAGTGCCAGACGTACCGCGCGGGAAGTGGCATCGCCCGCCGCCCAGGATTTACGCGTGCCGGTGTTCGGCGCATGGCGATAGGTGCGCAGCGACTGACCGTCCACCCACGCCAGCGAAACGGCGTTGAGAATTTCCTCGCGGGTCAGGCCAAGCATTTCGGCGACCACGGCGGTGGAAGCCACTTTCACTAACAGAACGTGGTCGAGGCCAACGCGGTTAAAGGAGTTTTCCAGCGCGATGCAGCCCTGAATTTCATGGGCTTTGATCATTCCGGTCAGCACCTGTTTCATGGTCAACGGCGCTTTGCCGCTGGCGACCGCGTTGCGCGAAAGCCAGTCCGCCGTTGCCAGAATGCCGCCGAGGTTGTCGGAAGGATGCCCCCACTCCGCCGCCAGCCAGGTATCGTTAAAATCGAGCCAACGGATCATCGCGCCGATGTTAAATGCCGCCTGGACGGGGTCGAGCTGGAACTGAGTTCCGGGGACGCGCACGCCGTTAGGTACGACGGTGCCGGGGACAATTGGCCCCAGCAGTTTTTTACAGGCTGGGTATTCGAGAGCTTCAAGACCGCAGCCGAGCGTGTCGAGCAGGCAGTAATGTGCGGTGTCGTAGGCTACTTTGGAGCTGATTTCGTAGTTCATGACGTAATCGACGATATCAACGATTTCACGATCAAATTCCGGGCGGATGTTGTTGATTTGAGCTGACATTGGGTACGTTTCCTTATTGTTATTCGTAGAGGTTTACTGGCGCTTATCCAGCGCGACAAACTGGCGGTCTTCCGGTCCAACATAATTGGCGGAAGGACGGATAATTTTGTTGTCCTGACGTTGTTCGATAATGTGCGCCGCCCAGCCGGTGACGCGGGCGATAACAAACAGTGGTGTGAACATCTCGGTGGGAACGCCCATCATGTTGTAGGAAACAGCGGAGAACCAGTCGAGATTGGGGAACATCTTTTTGCTCTCCCACATCACCGTTTCCAGGCGATCGGCGATGTTGTACATCTTCAGCGAGCCGCCTTCCTGCGAGAGCTGCTTCGCCACACGTTTAATCACCTGGTGGCGCGGGTCGGCGATGGTATAAACCGGATGACCAAAACCAATGACCACTTCTTTGCTTTCCACCCGCTTGCGGATATCGGCTTCGGCTTCGTCCGGCGTTTCGTAGCGTTGCTGGATCTCCAGCGACACTTCATTCGCCCCGCCGTGCTTCGGCCCGCGCAGTGCGCCAATCGCGCCAATAATCGCGGAATACATATCAGAGCCAGTGCCCGCAATCACCCGGCTGGTAAAGGTGGAGGCGTTAAACTCGTGTTCGGCGTACAGCACCAGCGAAATATGCATCGCCTTTTCCCAGCTTTGCGACGGCTTTTCGCCGTGCAGCAGATGCAGGAAGTGACCACCGATGGAGTCGTCATCGGTTTCCGGCTGGATGCGTTCGCCGTTGTGGCTGTAGTGATACCAGTAGAGAAGAATCGAGCTAAGTGACGCCAGCAGTTTGTCGGCAATATCCCGCGCGCCAGAGACGGTATGCCCCTCTTTTTCTGGCAGCGTGCAGCCGAGCGCGGAAACGCCGGTGCGCATAACATCCATCGGGTGTGACGCCGCCGGTAAGGCTTCCAGCACGGTACGCACGTTAGCCGGTAAACCGCGCAGGGCTTTCAGTTTCGTTTTGTAGGCGGCGAGTTCGTCACGGGTCGGCAGTTTGCCGTGGATCAGCAGATGCGCCACTTCTTCAAATTCGCAATGTTCCGCCAGATCAAGAATATCGTAGCCGCGGTAATGCAGGTCATTGCCGCTTTTACCCACGGTGCAGAGCGCCGTATTGCCCGCCGGAACGCCAGAAAGTGCCACAGATTTTTTCGGTTTAATGACATGGGTACTGTTTTGCAGGATCGTTGTGTCGCTCATATTGTCCTCGTCATTTGTAGGGTCGAGATATTTTTCGTTGTGTTTTATTTCACCTGGCTACGGGCAAACAGGTCGTCGAGCTTCTCTTCGTACTGGTAGTAGTTGATGCTTTCGTACAGCTCGTTGCGGGTTTGCATGGTATCGATGACGCTTTTCTGCGTGCCTTCCTGACGCAGGACGTTGTAGACATGTTCAGCGGCGCGGTTCATGGCGCGGAACGCTGAAAGCGGGTACAGCGCCATTGCGACATGGGCGCTGCGTAATTCGTCGGTGGTAAACAGCGGTGTTGCGCCAAATTCGGTAATGTTGGCGAGGATTGGCACCTGCACCGCATCGGCAAACTGGCGGTACATGGCGAGTTCGGTAATCGCCTCCGGGAACAACATCTCGGCACCCGCTTCAACATAGGCCTGCGCACGCTCGATCGCCGCATCCAGCCCCTCTACCGCCAGAGCATCGGTGCGCGCCATGATCACAAAATCAGGATCGGTTTTCGCATCCACCGCCGCGCGGATCCGATCCACCATCTCTTCTTTCGAGACGATCGCTTTATTCGGACGATGACCGCAGCGTTTCGCACCAACCTGATCTTCAATATGCAATCCTGCCGCACCGGCTTTAATCATCGATTTCACGGTGCGCGCCACGTTAAAGGCCGAAGAACCAAAACCGATATCCGCATCCACCAGCAGCGGCAGCGAACAAACGTCGGTGATACGGCGAATGTCGGTCAGCACATCATCAAGGGTAGAAATACCGAGATCGGGCAGCCCCAGCGAACCTGCCGCCACGCCACCGCCAGAAAGATAAATTGCCTGATATCCGGCACGCTGCGCCAACAGCGCATGATTAGCGTTGATGGTGCCAACAATCTGCAATGGATTTTCTTTAGTCAGTGCAGCGCGAAACGCTTTACCTGGAGAGTGTAGAGACATAGCCCATCCTTTGTTATCAACTTGTTATTTGCGTTGATAAAGACAAAGCAAGGGGTGTGCCACAATTGCCTTAATAAAATTAAATGTTTAATTTCAATTTGTTAGAGATAAAGTCATGAACTAATCCGCAAATATGCGTTTCAGTTAACGTTTCAGGCAATGTTTCACCGCGTTTCATTGCAACAATTATGAAACAAGACTAAACCCAATATTCGGTTTCTTAACTTTGCGGTGCGCTATGGCACATCCACCACGGCTTAATGACGACAAACCGGTTATCTGGACGGTATCTGTAACGCGCCTGTTCGAGCTGTTTCGCGATATCAGCCTCGAGTTTGATCACCTGGCGAACATTACCCCTATTCAGCTTGGCTTTGAAAAAGCAGTGACCTACATCCGCAAGAAACTGGCAAACGAACGCTGTGACGCCATCATCGCGGCTGGCTCTAACGGCGCGTACCTGAAAAGCCGCCTGTCAGTGCCAGTTATTTTGATTAAACCGAGCGGCTACGATGTGTTACAGGCACTGGCAAAAGCCGGAAAACTCACCTCTTCTATCGGCGTTGTCACCTATCAGGAAACCATTCCAGCGCTGGTGGCGTTTCAAAAAACCTTTAATCTGCGCCTCGATCAACGTAGCTACATTACCGAAGAAGACGCCCGCGGGCAGATTAACGAGCTGAAAGCTAACGGCACTGAAGCGGTGGTCGGCGCGGGGCTGATTACCGATCTGGCAGAAGAAGCCGGAATGACCGGAATTTTTATCTATTCCGCCGCCACCGTGCGCCAGGCGTTCAGCGATGCGCTGGATATGACGCGCATGTCGTTACGCCATAACACTCACAATGCCACCCGCAACGCCCTGAGAACTCGTTACGTGCTGGGCGATATGCTCGGTCAATCACCACAGATGGAACAAGTACGGCAGACTATTTTGCTGTATGCCCGCTCCAGTGCAGCGGTGTTGATTGAGGGGGAAACGGGGACGGGCAAAGAGCTGGCGGCCCAGGCGATTCATCGGGAATATTTTGCCCGCCACGATGCGCGACAGGGCAAAAAGTCGCATCCGTTTGTTGCCGTCAACTGCGGGGCGATAGCCGAATCGCTGCTGGAAGCGGAGCTGTTTGGCTATGAGGAAGGGGCGTTTACCGGCTCGCGACGCGGAGGTCGCGCCGGGCTGTTCGAAATTGCCCACGGCGGTACGCTGTTTCTGGATGAGATTGGCGAAATGCCGCTACCTTTGCAGACTCGCCTGTTACGGGTGCTGGAAGAAAAAGAGGTCACCCGCGTCGGCGGGCATCAGCCTGTTCCGGTAGATGTACGGGTCATTAGCGCCACTCACTGCAAGCTGGAAGAAGATATGCAGCAAGGACGTTTTCGCCGTGATCTGTTTTATCGGCTGAGTATTTTGCGTCTGCAATTGCCACCACTGCGCGAGCGGGTGGCGGATATTCTTCCGCTGGCGGAAAGCTTTTTGAAAGTGTCTCTGGCGGCGCTCTCCGCCCCGTTTTCTGCCGCATTACGCCAGGGATTACAGGCAAGCGAAACCGTGCTGGTGCACTACGACTGGCCAGGTAATATTCGTGAACTGCGCAATATGATGGAGCGACTGGCGCTATTTTTAAGTGTGGAACCGACGCCGGATTTAACGCCGCAATTTTTGCAGCTGCTACTGCCGGAACTGGCGCGCGAGTCGGCGAAAACTCCCGCTCCACGCTTACTGACACCACAACAGGCACTGGAGAAATTTAATGGCGATAAAACAGCAGCGGCGAATTATTTAGGCATCAGCCGGACGACGTTCTGGCGGCGGCTGAAAAGCTGAACTGCCGAATGCAGCGCGAACGCTTTATCCGGCATAAATTTCAATAGATGATCACCGATAAACTTACGCATCGGGCATGTTTACATAGGGTTCAGAATTACTTCTTCTTATAAATATTTGCCGTGCCGTGGATCTTATTGTCAGTTTGACCAGAGGTCAGTACCAACACATCAGCCCCTTTTTCATCCGCTTTTTTGATCAAATCCTCTTTCGCATCTGCGGTCGACATTTCATTACTGGTTGAAATATCACCTATTTTTTCATACTGCGATTCAACTTTTTCAAATTCCGCTTTGGTCATCAATTCAGCGGCATAGACATTGGTAACGGCAAACGCTAACGCACCGACTAACATTTTAGAGATTATTTTCATATTACGGCTCCAGAGTTGTTATCACACTATCACCCACCCACATTATTGGGTTGATTAATAATTAGTTCAGTCAGGGCATAAACGCCAGTAACCGGAAATAAGACACTTTGTGATCTCTCTCGCACCCGATTATTTTTGGTAGAAATATGATGAAGTTACTTCACTTATTTATGGATGAAATCACTATGGATCCTTTGCACGCCGTTTACCTGACCGTAGGACTGTTCGTGATTACTTTTTTTAATCCGGGAGCAAATCTCTTTGTGGTAGTACAAACCAGCCTGGCTTCCGGTCGACGCGCAGGGGTGCTGACCGGGCTGGGCGTGGCGCTGGGCGATGCATTTTATTCCGGGTTGGGTTTGTTTGGTCTTGCAACGCTAATTACGCAGTGTGAGGAGATTTTTTCGCTTATCAGAATCGTCGGCGGCGCTTATCTCTTATGGTTTGCGTGGTGCAGCATGCGCCGCCAGTCAACACCGCAAATGAGCACACTACAACAACCGATTAGCGCCCCCTGGTATGTCTTTTTTCGCCGTGGATTAATTACCGATCTCTCTAACCCACAAACCGTTTTATTTTTTATTAGTATTTTCTCAGTAACATTAAATGCCGAAACACCAACATGGGCACGTTTAATGGCCTGGGCGGGGATTGTGCTCGCATCAGTTATCTGGCGAGTCTTTCTTAGTCAGGCGTTTTCTTTGCCCGCTGTGCGTCGTGCTTATGGGCGTATGCAACGCGTTGCCAGTCGGGTTATTGGTGCAATTATTGGTGTATTCGCGCTACGCCTGATTTACGAAGGGGTGACGCAGCGGTGAGCAGATAATTTACTCTCTACGTAATCAACCTGATTTGCCGAATCCCGGCCATCGGCGATGATAGCCCCCGTAATGCGTGGTCCTTATTTCCGATAAGTTTACTTGAGTCTTTAGCTTCCCATTTCAGCCCACTCTCCCCTGTGTGGGCTTTTTTCATTGGTCTGACCCGTCCTGAATAGCCAAACAATGGCAATGTTCCACTTTGCAGGGATGATAATAAGGGGATCTGATTCAGAAGAGTTTTGAAAAGTTGGACCGCCATCGAGGCCTCGAACCCCGTACCATACAACAATCCTGGTTGTCGTCTGCTCTTCCTGATGAGCTAATGGCGGTTTTTGATATGAGCCTTACAGCATATTTTCTGTCAGGCTTGAGTTCGATGCTAAGGTACAGAAAAGACCCCACACAAACATGATGGAATTATGATTTTTTTCATATGAATGTCAACCCACACATTCACAAAACATCTGCATGAGATCATTTTTTATACACCGCATAGCTGCGAAACCACTGCTGGTGCTTTTTTAAGCGAAGCGTCGCCGATCACAACAAAATATCGGCGAAAAAGGCGGTGGAATGCCATTTGGCATACGGATATACAGATGAAATGATTACCTGCTTTGCGATTCACTCTCTGGTGGAATAACAACTTGCAGGTGGAACCCTTTCTGAACTAAAGAGTGTAGCGGATTTTAACGTGCTTATTTACAGGATAATATCTGTCACCTAATTCCTGCACTCTATTCGATATCCATTCATTTAATCGTGCATCATCTCTGTATGTTTTTACGTCCAGAACAGAGAGCAATAACATCACCAGTGATTCAGGAAAAACAGGGTAGATATTTTTTAAGTGTAATAATAATCCATGCGCAAGCGCCTGCTTAATGGGCGCGTCTGTCTCCGGAATAGACGACATTTCGCGAAGCCATTTTTCCACATGCATACACTCTTTCCCTTTAGGGAAAAGTCTCAGCAAAGGCATATGGTGTTCAAGAAGAATGCATTTGCAATCTGTTCGCACTGAATCGATAAACTGCACTAATTTCTTAAGCCCGGTAAAGCGTCCAGCCTGCACATTTGCTTTAATATCAAGAAACGCATCATCCTGGTCATATACCCAAACTGTCCCTTTTTGATTTTCAAGTATGCGAAAAACAAACTTAACCGGGTGATCAGGGTAATCCATCCAGTCATAAAATCCAGGGAAATCATTAAACTGTACATTTATGGTGAGTGCGTTATCGTCTGACCACTCACAGTCTCGTACGGCAGCCATGAGATGAATGAGTTTGTCGTCATCGACTAAATCATCACGACAATCATAAGGATAATCATAATATTGTTTAATCAAAACCTTGAATATATCGACACAGGAAACCAAGGAGCTTTTGATATCCTCTGGTAACTGATTGTTTTTAACCGTATTAAGTATGCTTTGTTGCGTATATGGCATCAAATTATTGTGCGGAGCTTTTAATGATATCATCGCGATCTCTCTTAAATAAAAATAAACGTCGCAGATAATAAAGCTCTGATTAAACCAGGCACTATCAGAAATCGCTCATAACTAACGTGTGAAGTATTGTGTACTGGAGGGAGTTAATTTAACAATTTGAATTTACGTTATAGGTTTTACTGCTACTTTGATATTATTTCGCTCTCCTTAACTAAAAAGTTAAGTGGAGAGCGAAGTTAATATGTTAAACCACAGCGTATTTATTAATTTTTTCAGTCTGTTAGTGTGCGATTATCGATAACAAAACGATATTTCACATCACCACGCAGCATTCGCTCATAGGCTTCATTAATTTGATCGGCCCGAATCATCTCTATATCAGCCACGATGCCATGTTCGGCGCAAAAATCGAGCATCTCCTGAGTTTCTGGAATGCCGCCAATCATAGAACCGGCTATCGCACGGCGTTTCATGATCAGGTTGAAAACTTCCGGCGATTTATGCGGTGTCGCAGGCGCACCAACCAGCGTCATGGTGCCATCACGCTTCAGCAAGGTGGTAAAATCGTCGAGATTATGTGGCGCAGCTACTGTATTCAAAATGAAATCGAAACTCTTCAGATGAGCCGCCATCTCATCGGCATTGCGTGAGTTAACAACTTCATCGGCCCCCAGGGCTTTTGCCGCTTCGCGTTTTGCCTCAGAAGTGGTAAATGCCACCACATGCGCCCCCATCGCGTGGGCCAGCTTGATCCCCATATGTCCCAGACCGCCGATGCCGACCACGCCCACTTTTTTACCCGGCCCGGCCTGCCAGTGACGTAGCGGCGAATACGTGGTGATCCCTGCACACAACAAAGGAGCCACCGCCGCCAGCTGCTCTTGCGGGTGACGAATACGCAGAACATATCGCTCATGAACGACGATCTGTTGTGAGTAGCCGCCCAGAGTATGGCCCGGTTCGTCCGGCGTCGGCGAGTTATAGGTGCCGGTCATGTGATCACAGTAGTTTTCCAGCCCGTCTTCACACTCTTCGCAATGTTTACAACTGTCGACAATGCAGCCGACACCGACCAGATCGCCCGGCGCATGTTTTTCTACCTGATCACCAACGGCTACCACACGCCCCACAATTTCATGACCCGGTACGCAGGGGTAAACCGTCCCCGCCCACTCGGAACGGACCTGGTGGAGATCGGAATGGCAGACGCCACAGTAAGCGATTTCGATTTTGACATCATTCGGTCCCGGTTCACGCCGTGTGATATCCATCGGTTCAAGTGGTTGTTTAGCGGAATATGCACCAACAGCTTTGATCTTCATTGTGTTTACTCCTGATTAGCTATGTGTATTTGGCGACGCCTGATATGTCATCGCGGCAAAACGCGTCCATTGAATATAGCCAATATTTAAACCACCCGATCCAGCCCCAACATGCCGCGAACCTGAATGAAACAGAGCAGCAACGTTCCCCATAAGGCCATCGTCAGGTAGGGGCTTATACCGAGAATATTGAAGCCGCTTTCAATAATTTGCAGAAGAAACAGCGCCAGCACCATACCAATTATCCGCCCGCTGCCGCCGTCCGGATTAACCCCACCGAGTACTGCCGCGAGGATTGACACCAGCAAGTACGATTCGCCATAAGAGGCCTTAGCCGAGTTGAGTTTCGACATCATCAAAAATGCCGCTACCGCACAAAGCAAGGCGGAAATGACATAAACCCAAATCAGCACCCGACGAGTGTTAATGCCGGAGTAAAGTGTTGCTCGTTCGTTAGACCCAATCAGGTAAATGGCTTTACCGAGCGGCGTTTTCTCCAGCAATATCCATAGCCCCAGTGCCACTGCGGCAAACAACCACATCGGTAGCGGAATACCGAACCATTGCGCATGATTCAACCACAGCACCCATGAGGGATAATTGGCAATGGCGCTACCACCTGTCACCAGAATATTTATCCCTTTGAGCAACGTCATCATCCCAAGCGTTGCAAGAATTGGCGACACTCGAATACCAGCAATCAATACGCCGTTACATAAACCGATTATCACCGCCGCGCCAGCGCCCGCCAGTAACGTAGCGACAACCGTAGCAATACCCGGTGGATACTGAGTCGCCACCCACGCCATCACCAGTGAACAGGCGTTAGCAGTGGCTATAATTGACAAGTTAATGCCACCGCAAAGCATGGTCACCGCCATAGCCAACGCCAGAATGCCCAGCACGGGCATTTGCGAAGCGACGGACTGGAAATTACTTATCGACCAGAAAATCTCCGGCATAGTAATGCTGAACGCGGCAACAGTTAGCACCAGCAGGCCGATCAAGTAAAACTCAACGTTATTACGCCACGATTTTTTCATAGCAGACTCCGGTTCTGATGCTGACTCCACGCCGTGGCACTAATGCTGGCAACGATGATGATGCCGGTGATCAATGTTTGCCAGTAAGACGAGACTCCCAATAAATTTAGCCCGTTTTGCATCACTGCCAACAACACCACGCCGAGCAAAGTACCGGTTAACGTGCCGCGCCCGCCGAGCAAACTAGTGCCGCCAAGCACCACCGCAGCCAGTACTGTCAGCTCATAACCCAGAAGAGAATCGGGGGCGACAGTCATCACCGTCCACGACTGCACTACACCCGCAGCGCCAGACATCAATCCCATATAGCCATAGACGAAAAGTTGCAGTTTCAGCACGCTAAAGCCGATGCGACTGGCTGATTCGCGGTTCCCGCCAAGGGCATAAATTTTGCGCCCTACACTGGTGAAATTCATGATAAACGCTGTTAGCAGCACCACCGTAATCATGGCGATCAGCGGCAGACCAAGGCCATAGTCATAGCCATCAGCATCGGTGTACTTGAACAACATAACCCCCTGCTCAAACCACGGCGGAAAGTCGTACAGCCACACACCTTTACTCAACCATAACAGCAGGCCATAGAAAATATTCAGCGTCGAGATAGTGATGATGATAGAAGGCACCCGTAGGCGATTAACCAGTAAGGCGTTAATTAAGCCAAGTAAAATGCCGATGCAGCCCGCCAGTGCAAACGCGACAGCGAAGTTGCCACCAATTTTTTGCAGCAACAGCACCATGCCGTATTGCGCAATGATGGTCATTGCTGGAAACGAAATATCAATTCCACCGGAAATCAACACCACAAACAAACCACAGGCGAGAATAGTCAACATGGCATAGTTATTGGCGAGATCGTACAAATTACCGAATGTCAGAAACTCGTCGCTGCGCCAGGCAAGGCCAACAAACAGCACCACAATCAGTAATGCCAGCCAGAATTCATGGCGTTTTTTCAGTTCAGCCATTTACCACCTCCGCAATCCTGGCCTGAGAACTGCTGTCAGGCAGGAAGCTATGGGTGATCTGACCTTTTTGCATTACCAAAATCCGGTGGCTTTGATACCACGCTTCTTCAATTTCATCGCAGATCATCAATACCGCAATGCCATGAGCCGCCAGATCGCTGATAATGCCGTATATTCCTGCTTTGTTGGCGATATCAACACCGACTGTCGGGCTATCGAGAATCAACAGTCGTGGCCCAATCGCCAGCCATTTGGCGATCGATACTCGCTGCGCGTTACCACCAGAAAGCGTATTCACCGGAAGATGAGGATCAGAGACTTTGATGGTCAATGCCTTGATTAGCCTGTCCACCAGGTCACGAACTTTAGTTTCACTCAGAAAGCCGAAGCGATCTTTTACCTTGTGAAAAACAGTGCTAATGATGTTGTCTTCAATAGATTGCGCCATCACCAAACCGCGCGACATGCGATCTTCCGAAACATAACCAATACCGTGGCGGATAGCGTCCTGGTTACTATGCAGTGTAACCGGCTGGCCGTTGATGAGGATCTCGCCAGCATCCGGTCGGGTCATACCAAACAGACTCAGACATAATTCCGTGCGCCCCGCACCAAGCAGGCCAACAATCGATACCACTTCGCCCGCTTCCACCCGCAAGTTAATATTTAGATATTCCCCATGACGACTTAAATTACGCACCTCAAGCACCGGGGTGCTGGATTTTCCCTGCCACAACTCTCGCACCTGATATTCGAACTCCTGGCCGGTCATCAGGAAACCGAGTTGTTTTGTGGTCATCTCTGCAGCCGGAAAAGTCCCGACCAGCTCACCATCTTTCAGCACTGAAATACGGTCGGAAACTTCCATCACTTCTTCCAGACGATGACTGACGAAGACCACGCAGATCCCGCGTTCACGCAATTGATGCACCACCTGTAATAACCCTTGCACTTCCTGATGGGTCAGCGAAGCGGTTGGTTCATCCATCACGATCAACCGTGCGTCCTGCGCCAGTGCACGGCAAATAGCCACCAGCTGACAGCGGGCAATTGAAAGCTCAGAAACGAGTGTATCCAGTGGCAATGTGACGTTAATACTGGTCATTGCCGCCTGCGCCACCTCACGCAGACGACGGCGGTTAACAAACAGACCGTGGTGATAGTGATTCACGGCGATATTCTCCCAGACACTCAGGTTAGGAAATAAAGAGAGGTCCTGATAAATCACCTGAATCCCCTGCGCCACCGAAGCGGCGGGTGTCAGCTTTGACCAGTTTTTCCCACCAAGCGTAATTTCCGCTCCCTCATCCGGGCGATAAACACCGGACATAATTTTAATCAACGTCGATTTACCACAGCCGTTTTGCCCGGCAAGGCAGTGCACTTCACCCGACATAAAGTCGAGAGAAACATCGCGCAGCGCTCGCGTGGCATGAAACGTTTTGTTGATATGACGAAGGGAAAGGAAAGTTTCCATAACATCCCCTGGCAATAAGAATCGGGGCTTTCGCCCCGAAGAAATGGATTAATAAAGTGAGTCGATATTGTCTTTGTTGACCAGTAATACCTTATGGAAACGGATAATTCGCTTATCCATATCTACGTCGGCCTTACCCAGATTCTGCATTTCTAATCCAGGTTTGATCTCTTCACCCTTCAGCAACGTGCTGGCGACGGCTGCGAGTGCGTAACCTGCAGAGGCCGGATCGTAAGTAATCCCTTCGGTGATATCACCACTTTTAATCAGTGATGCCGCCTGTGAAGGGATCATCATGCCATAGACTGCGACTTTATTTTTCGCCCGTTTCTCTTTCACCGCACGTCCCGCGCCAATCGGACCGTTTGAACCAAAGGAGACAACCGCTTTCAAGTCAGGATAGGTTTTCATCAGGTCCAGTGTGGTACGACGTGAGTCATCCACACTCTCGGCAACCGGCATGCGGCGGGTAACTTCATGCATATCCGGGTAATGCTCTTTCTGGTATTTCACCAGCAAGTCAGCCCATAAGTTATGCTGCGGCACGGTCAAACTACCCACGTAAATCACATAGCCGCCCTTGCCCCCCATGCGTTTCGCCATATGCTCAACATATTCAGCGGCAAATTTTTCGTTATCAATGATTTCAATATCCCAGTTAGCACTTGGCTGACCGGGGGATTCGTTGGTCAGAACCACAATTCCGGCATCTCGCGCTTTTTTGAATACCGGTTCCAGCACGTTGGCATCGTTTGGCACGATAGTAATTGCATTAACCTTACGGGCGATTAAATCCTCAATAATTTTAACTTGTTGCGGAGCATCAGTACTTGAAGGCCCCACCTGTGAGGCATTAACACCAAAGGCTTTACCCGCCTCAACCACACCTTCGCCCATGCGATTAAACCACGGCATACCATCGACTTTAGAAATATTCACCACGACTTTTTCCGCTGCCTGGAGCGGCGCAGAAATTAGCGCAGCGCCTAATAACAGCGAAGACACCATATTGATAACAAAACGTTTATTCATCATTTCAGCCTCATTGCAGGGTAGTCAGGAAGTGTTCGCCCAAATTAGCGCGCTGGAGAGAATAAGAATTTTCGAATATTTTTATGCAGAATAAACAGCCCTATTTCAGGCAGCTATTAAAAATATGGTTATAAATATGGACAAAACGGGCAGCAACAATAAGTGTGACATTCATCACGTAAAAAATAGCAAAATAAACAAAATTAGCGATATTTTATGTGTGTGAGTTTATTTCGCGTAGATAAATAGTTATCTACACAACGTCAATAAGGGCATATTCTTCAAATATAACGTCCATTTCTGGTGAATAGCTTCCTTCTGCCTGGAAAAAACGACGGTGTTCATTACGCCAATATTCAAGACTGAGGTCACCTTCACCTTCCTTACGGGCAAGCTCCACGGTGACATCAGAAAAGCGCAGTAAATGCAGGCCAATCACTCTGATAACACATACAGGCTCATCACGGCTATTTTCTACAATCTTATACTCACCAATCATCGGAAATGCGTTGTCTTCAATACATCCCGCCAGCGAACCACAGGAAGCTGTTTTAACACCAGTCGCAATCAACGTTGCGAGGTGATCGGCCAACGCTGCTGAATCGCCAAAAGTACAAAAGGAAGCATGGGGATATTTTTGTGAGAATTTTTCTTTTATGGTCATGGCAATATTTTTGCGATTACGGAAAAACAAATCACATCTTAATTACTGTTGGTAACCATCAGCAAGAGTATCATTGGTTTTTCGATACTGAATCTTTTTTATCCGAAGCAGGTCACATTTATGGCCTGATAAATACCTTTGTTAAAACTCACTTTTGTGTATTTCTCTCAAATAATCCCCTGGAAATTATGCCGCGAGATTATAAAGTTCAGGATCATTCATTAGCAAACCATTCCCGCCCCACTCCCTGGGGCTTAAATCTCTTACAATTCACCGTTGCAGGCGTTTCAAATGCGCATCAACCTGCCACACTCCCCCACACCAGTTGCCCTTTATGGAACGTTGCGGTTCTCGGCGAGATACGCGCCACCGCCTCGGCGGAACAGGAGGCGTCCACCAGCACAAAGCTGGCATCATCCTGCGCTTTTGGCCATACACGCTCGCCTTTTTCATTCAGCGGCAATATATCGCCAGTGGCTAGAAACAGCGAACGGGAGAGGTTCTGTTCGTTAGGACGAATATAGAGCTGCGCGTAGAGATTGGCTTTTTCCAGCATGTCGCCCAGACCATAAGGCGACCAGTGGTCGATAACGCTGTCAGTGCCAGTCATCACTTTTACGCCTTTGTCGTGCAACTGTTTGAGCGGCATATGCAGCGTGCCAATCGGCACCGTCGAGGCGATAGAAATTTGCTGCGCCGCCATCCGATTCGCCAGCGCATCGACCTGTTGTTCGTTGAGCGTAGCCAGCGCAAAGGCGTGGCTGATGGTCAGCTTACCTTTCAGTTGCGGCGTTTTCTCTACCGTTTCAACCATATAATTGATGGCTGCCACGCCCGACGGAGTGGTTTCGTGCAGGTGAATATCGACACCTTTGTCGTAGTCCAGCGCAATCTGAAACATGGTGTCGAGGGATTTTTCCATCGCGCCATCGACACTGGTCGGGTCCAGCCCGCCGACGTAATGCGCACCCGCCTGCATCGCTTCGCGCATTAAGGGTTCCGATTTCGACAGCAGCAAACCGTGCTGCGGGAAGGCGACGATTTCACACTCGAAGCCCGCCTGACGCCGCGCCAGCACCGCCTGCAAATTTTGCAGATTTTTTAGGCCGGAAACCGGTTCGATATTGCAGTGGCTGCGGGCAATGGTGGTGCCTTTCGACTGCAATAGATCGATCAGTTTTTCCGCCCGCTCCTGCGTATACGGTTGTAACTCCGGCAGCATTTTCTGCTCAAGCTTGATCATGTCCTGGATAGTGGTGCCTGCCGGACGATTGAGCGAGCGCCACGGCCCGCCGTAGAAGGTTTTGTCGAGATGAATATGCATGTCGCGAGTGGTGGGTAGCATCAACTTACCGCCAGCGTCATAGTGCGGCAGCGTGGCGTCCGGATGCTGCTTGTTCTCGCGCAGGGCGACAATTTTGCCGTCCTGAATCTCCACGGTCTGGCGCGCCGTGCGGGTCTGCACCGCCACACCGTTTTCGTAGTCAAAACCGGTTTCCAGCAGCACGTTATCGAGATAGTAATGCGGGTCAGTGATTTTCATGGTGTTGTTCGCTTCGCAGTTTAGGGTGCCAGCTACCGCCGCATGGGCGAGCGGCACAGAGGTACCAAACAGCGCGGCGGCGGTGACCATCTTACCGCTCTGGCTCAGAAATTCACGGCGGCTATTGCTTTCTTTCATCCTACGTCCTTACGTTTTAATAATATGGGTGCCCGTTTCACCGCGCAGCGCCGCAGGCAGGCATTCCGGCGTGGTGATAATCACTTCTTTGCCGCCCTGCTCCAGGAACGTCAGGCTGGCGATGATTTTTGGCAACATGCTGCCGGGCGGAAAATGCCCTTCCTGCATATAGCGAGTCATGGTGGCAATATCCACCCGATCCAGCGCCTGCTGCTGCGGTTTACCAAAGTGGATACAGACTTTTTCGACGCCGGTGGTGATCACCAGAATGTCGGCGTGAATTTCACGGGCCAGCAGCGCGGTAGAGAGATCTTTGTCAATAACCGCGTCCACGCTTTGGTAATCCCCCGCTTCAGTACGCACTACCGGAATTCCACCGCCGCCCGCGCCAATTACGACAAAACCTTGTTGGATCAGCGCCTTAATGGCGGGTGCTTCGACAATACGTTTCGGTTCCGGCGAGGCGACCACGCGGCGATAGCCCCGTCCGGCATCTTCAACAAAACACCAGTCAGGGTTTGCCTTTTGTAGTTTGTCACGCTGGCTTTCACTGAAGAATGCACCAATGGGCTTGGTGGGATGGGCAAAACCTGGATCGTTTTTATCCACTTCCACCTGAGTTACCACGGTGACGGCTTTTTTCTCGCCGTGACGCGCCAGCCGGTTATTCAGCGCCTGTTGGATCAGATAGCCGATGCCGCCCTGCGTATCTGCCACACAGTTCGCCAGCGGCGTTAAGGGCAGCCCTTCGCGCTCGTGGGCAATCTCCGCACGGCGTAAATCCAGCCCGACCTGCGGCCCGTTACCGTGGGTCAGCACAATGTCGTAATCGGAAGCCAGCATTTCCAGCACCGTATCGGCCACGGCTTTCACCGCCTCCGCCTGATGCTCAATCGACTGGCTGGCGTTATCTTTGATAATGCTGTTGCCACCAATGGCAACGACCACAAGCTCTTTCATGTTGTTATGTCCGCTACAGAGGGTGATTAGGTTATGACCAACGCCAGACTGCCTGATGCGCTACGCTTATCAGGCCTACAATTCTCGGGCCATCCGTAGGCCGGATAAGGCGTTCACACCGCATCCGGCATAAACATGTAAGTCAGACGCCGTAACGTTCGCACCAGCCGAGAATGGCTTTCTCGAAGCAGGCGAATGGTGGATGCACAATGCCCGCGCCAATCATGCCGACGCCCGCATCTTTATGGGCGATGGCGGTGTTGATCACCGGCAGAATGCCGCTGCTACCCACGCGGGTGATGTCGATTGCCGACGGCACGCCCATAAAACCGAGCAGCGGAATGGTGACGTTGGGGTTTTCACCGAGAGTGATTTCACGCATCTGGCGAGAGAAATCGATAGCCTCTTCCACCGTGCCGCCCACCAGCGCAACGATTGCAGGCGCGGTCGCCATAGCAAATCCGCCAATACCGTAGGTTTCAGTGATGGCGCTGTCGCCGATATCCAGCCCCGAATCTTCCGGCTTATAACCGGCAAACATCGGGCCGATGACCTGCTGCGCCGGACCGGTAAACCATTGCCCCGGTAATCCGCTGACCCGCAGGCCGAACTCGACGCCGTTACGCGCCATGGTGGTGACCACGGTGCTGTATTCGATGCCGTGCGCCGCATCCATCGCCGCTTTACACATCGCCATCCACGTCGGGCCGGAGAAGTAGTCGCTGCTAGCGACAAACTCAAACACTTCGCGCTGTTTCTCCACGGAATAACCTGCCTGAATAATTCCCGGCGTCAGCGCCTGAATCAGCAACGTCGTCCCGGCGTTATTGCGGTTATGGCACTCATCGCCCATATGCAGCGCCTGCGCCAGCATTAAGCGCAGATCAATCTCGCCGATAATTTTCATCGCGTCGCGCAGCATTGGCCCCTGCACATCGCGCATCCAGTTGAGGCGGTCGATCACGCTCTGATCGTTGGCACCCATACGCAAAATCTTCGCCATCTGCTCGCTCATATTGGTATAAGCGATGTTGCCGTAGGTTTTGTTTTTCACGATGTGCATAAACATCGAGGCCGAGGTAACGCCCGCCATCGATCCCACGCAGTCGTGTTCGTGGCACGGCGAGAAGGTGATCTCCCCGGAGGCCGCCAGTTCAGTCGCCTCATCGAGATCTTTCGCCAGCCCTTCGAACACCAACGCCCCGGTGACCGCGCCTTTCATCGCGCCGCACATTTTTTCCCAGGTGATCGGCGGCCCGGCGTGAAGAATGGTTTTCGGCGTCATGCCCGGCACCACGTTAATCGCCTGATCAAAACCAATCAGCACCGGATGCGACTGGATAATGCGCTCCAGCGCCTGCTGGTTAGCGGCGGCGATTTTGTCTGCCAGCGGCGAATCGGCAATGTTATCCAGCGCCTGCACCACCTGCATATTGCCCTGCCCCGGCGGCGTCCAGTCGAGTTGAGTCACTTCTACATGCTGCTTTTTCAGGTCATCGCTAAACATGGCGATACCGACGTTAATAACGTTCAACGGTTGGCTAAACAGTGACTGGCTCATCAGGCTTCCTCCCCTTTGCAGATAAATTCACGCGCCAGCAATCCGGTATTGGTGCTGCTGCTCGCCAGAATCACTCCGGCATCAAGCAGCATCTGGCTTTGTTGTTCTAATGATGGCGTATCGAGATCGGTGCCCAGCACATAGGCGAGAATGATCAACTCGCGTCCTTCGGCGGCGGCGATCGCTTTCGCTTCTTTGATCGCCTCGATGGTGGAGCCGACCGGATCTTCATGCGATCCAAATCCGAGCACAAAATCCATCACGATCACCGCCACTTCTGGATCGCGCGCTTCTTCGATCAAGCGACTGATGCGGTTGGTGGGGTCAATCATTGGATGCGGCTTGCCGTTGGTGAAGTCGTCATCGCCAAAGTCGAGGAAGGTGTGTTTGATGCTGCGGTTGATATCTTGCAGGCGGAATTCAGGATCGGGCTGAATGTTGCTGTAGACATCGCCATGTTTTTCCATCACCGCGAACATGGTTTCGTCGCACAGCGTGCCGCCGCAGAACAGGCCACGTATGTATTTCTGCTGCGGTTGCAGACGCGCACGCACATCAGCAATCAACGGCTGGTTAAGCGTATGCAGGTCGAGATTTTCCTGTTTCACGCCGGAGAGCATCACCGCTTTTAGCGCCGCCTCTTTGCTGCCGCGGGCAAACTGTAGCCCCTGCTCATCCACCGGCGTTTCAACGCGACCGAGGAAGCAGACCACCACCGGCTTGCGGCAGGCACGTGCGCGTTCCAGCACTTTGCGGGCCACCGCAGGCGCGGGAGGTTTTGAAATCAGTGCGATAATTTCAGTTTGCGGATCGTTTTCCAGCATCCCGATGGCGTCGAGCATCATCAGGCCGCCGATTTTCTCGCTCAGGTCGCGCCCGCCGGTGCCAATCAGTTGTGAAACACCGCCACCAAATTCATGAATGCGGACGCTCAGCTCCTGGCTGCCGGTGCCGGATGCGCCAACAATACCGATATTGCCGCGACGCACGGCGTTACCAAAACAGAGCGCCGCGCCGTTAATAATCGCCGTGCCGCAGTCCGGCCCCATCATCAGCAGCCCTTTTTCGTGGGCCAACTGCTTGAGCGCCAGTTCATCTTCAACTGAGACGTTATCGGAAAACAGCATCACGTTAAGGTCGTTTTGCAGCGCCTGACGCGCTTCGCGAGCGGCAAACAGACCGTTAACCGAAATCACCGCCAGGTTACTTTCCGGGATATGCTTTTTGGCGCTGGCAATAGTGGCGTAACGCGCCTCGTGCGAGCCGCTTTGCGCTTTGCTGTTGAACAGTTCTTCAATCTCCACCAGCAACTGTTCGTTGTCCGCGCCCGCTTTGCCGTTGATGACAATCATCAGGTCGCCGTTTTTCGCCTGTTCCAGCTCCGGCGTCAGCAGTCCTAAATTTTTCAGTACACCTTTGTTCATTTCGGTCGCCATCGCCACAAATGCCTGCTCGACGCCGTCGAGTTTATTTGCACGCGTGGAGATAGACATCAGCGAGACAGAATCAAAATAGGTATTCGGTTTAATGACTATTTTAACTGACATAATTCCCTCCGTAGGTTTGGCTCAGCGCACAACCATCGGCCATGCCATACAGCATGTCGCAGCCGGAACTGGAGCCAATATGTTTAATTTTTTCTATTGCCTGAGTTGCGTTCCCAGGGATGTCATAAATAATGTTGTGAATAAAACGATGAATATTTTCCCGGCAACGTTGTTGTAATGCGGCTTCCAGCGTTATAGCACTTAATAATGTGGTGTTATTTCTGCCGCGCTGCATACCGAGATAAAATTCCTCTTTGTATTTTTCCGACGGATGCCCGGGAATAAATAAAATAAGCGCCAGACCTGTTAAATAATCGTCGGCTGATGGCGTAAGGCCAATCCCTAACCCAATCATACTGGCGACCGCTGCGGCGATATTTTGTTTTTCGTTTACTGCCTGAATAACTGCCCGTCGTTTAATATGTAGTTCTTTATTTAACGCCTGATAAAACGGATTATCGCCGCGATAATTAAACAGGGTTTCATTTTCCCCCAGGTGCTGATGAATAATGTCGTGCCACTGTAGCCAGGCGATAAGGTGAAAATTCACAGCGGTCATTTGCAAGGTTGGGGACAGCCAACGCCGACAACGACTCATCTCTATATGAAGATGTTGACCAACCGTAATACCTTGATCGTCAAACTGAACCTTATCACCATGCCGGAACAGATCATCAAAGTGAGTGAGTGCCAACCGACAACTGTTTGGCGCATTGTCGTACTCTTCACAAAGCAGCGTCAGCAACTGCTGGCGAGCCGGGAGTGCGATATTTACCGCTCTGGCAAAGACCTGTTCAACCTGTCCTTGCCCCCGCTGCGCCAGAAAATCCGCATCCGCAGTTAGCGCCCACACACACCGTCTTTCTGGTGTGTTGATAGCAAGCCTCCCGGTTTATGCACCTGCGGCAATCAGTAACTGCGCAATCTCTTCAAAGCCCCGTTCCCGCGCCAGTTCCAGTGGCGTTTTGCCATATTTATCGGTCAGATGCGGGCTGGCACCGTGTTCCAGCAATAACTGCACAATCGCCTGCTGTTTAATACCACCATCATTAAGCACAATCGCTTCCAGTAGCGGCGTCCAGCCTACATGGTTGGTCTGGTTAACGTTAATCTCCGTATGCGCCAAAAGCTCTTTTACAATACTTAAATGGCCTTTTTCACAGGCAGGCGTCAGGCCGACACCGCCAAAACGGGTTACGCAATTAAGATCGGGTTTAGCCGGTAAAATAATTCGTAGTAGAGTTAAATCATCGTTCAGACAGCTAATTAAAAAAGGATTTAAACAGGTATGATCTTGCTTATTAATATCCGCTCCGGCATCAATTAATGCCTGAACGCAAGCATATTGCTGATATAAACTTGCCAGCGTAATTGCCGTTTTCCCCTGACGATCGCAGGTATTAATATCGACACCCAGCGCAAGGCAGGTTTTTACTTTATCGATATCACCCTGTTGTGCAGCCAATAAATAGTCGGCAGGTAGATTTTTTATACTCATTCACATTCCCCTGGTTTTTGTGGCTGTTTTCGATGAATTGAGAATAGCAACGATAATCTGATAAAAGAACCCGCTTAAATTTAATTCGCTGTATTTCGCCTTTTTGTTGAATGATGTTCAACAATCTTTTCGCAGTGTGCGGTAGTGCAATATTTGTTTCTTTGACCCGATAACCTTTCACTCAATCAGGTTTTATTTCTCTATAGTCTGCACATGTAAGAGTAGCTTTCGTCCATGTCTAACCAGAGGGGAACAAGATGAACGGACTCACGGCAACGGGTGTCACCGTCGGTATTTGTGCAGGGCTTTGGCAGTTAGTGTCTTCACATGTCGGGCTCTCTCAGGGATGGGAATTATTAGGAACCATTGGCTTCGTCGCCTTTTGCAGTTTTTATGCCGCAGGCGGCGGTAAATCGGGGTTTATCAGAAGTCTGGCGGTTAATTATTCCGGGATGGTGTGGGCATTTTTCGCCGCGCTGGCTGCCGGTTGGCTGGCCTCTGTAAGTGGACTGTCCGCGTTCTGGGCGAGCGTAATTACTACCGTACCCTTCTCGGCGGTAGTGGTCTGGCAAGGGCGTTTCTGGTTACTGTCCTTTATTCCCGGTGGCTTTCTCGGCATGACGCTGTTTTTTGCCAGCGGGATGAACTGGACGGTGACGTTACTGGGTTTTCTGGCGGGTAACTGCGTGGGGATAATTTCAGAATATGGTGGACAAAAATTAAGCGAAGCGACGACTAAACGCGACGGGTATTAAAAGTTATTCAAAAATGATTATCTATCTTTAACCGATACCTCTACAGTCATAGCTGGAGAAATTCATAGTAGATAATGGCGAGAATGGTTTAATGAACTCAATTTTTACCGAAGAGAATCTGTTGGCATTTACTACCGCTGCGCGTTTTGGCAGCTTCAGTAAAGCCGCAGAAGAGTTGGGTTTAACCACTTCCGCCATTAGCTACACCATCAAGCGTATGGAGACGGGGCTGGATGTGGTGCTGTTCACTCGCAGTACCCGCAGCATTGAGTTAACGGAGTCCGGGCGTTATTTTTTCCGCAAAGCTACCGACCTGCTGAATGATTTTCACGCCATCAAACGCAGTATCGATACTATTTCGCAGGGCATAGAAGCACGTGTGCGCATTTGTATTAATCAGCTGCTTTATACGCCCAAACACACCGCACGCTTGTTACAGGTGCTGAAAAAGCAGTTTCCTACCTGCCAGATTACCGTCACCACCGAAGTGTATAACGGCGTCTGGGATGCGATTATTAATAATCAGGCCAATATCGCCATCGGCGCACCCGATACACTACTGGACGGCGGCGGTATTGATTACACTGAAATTGGCGCGATTCGCTGGGCTTTTGCTATCGCCCCGGATCACCCGTTAGCCTTTGTGCCGGAACCCATCGCCGAAAGCCAACTGCGTCTCTACCCTAATATTATGGTGGAGGACACCGCGCATACGATTAATAAAAAAGTGGGCTGGTTGCTGCACGGGCAGGAGTCAATTCTGGTGCCAGATTTCAACACCAAATGTCAGTGCCAGATTTTAGGTGAAGGAATTGGTTTTTTGCCGGATTACATGGTCCGTGAGGCGATGACGCAATCCCTGCTGGTTACCCGACAAATCCATAATCCGCGCCAGGATTCGCGCATGTTACTGGCGACTCAGCATTCTGCTACGGGTCAGGTGACGCAGTGGATTAAAAAACAATTTGCGCCAAATGGCATATTAACGGGGATCTATCAGGATTTACTGCATCGGGAGAATTAATCGCTGCCAACCTCCCGATGCGCTGTGAATAGCGGTTTACATCAACCACCTGCTTTCATTACCCATTCAGAGATAAATTTATTACCCGGTACTGGCGGAGAGTACAAATAGCCCTGCAAAAAGTGAACGCCTTTACCGATCATTAAATCCGCCTGCTCCTGGGTTTCTACCCCTTCCGCCACGATACTCAGACCAGGCTTACGCGCTAGTTCGACAATATTGTCCACAATATGACCGGAGATTTCGTCGACACTCGCCATTTGCACAAATGACTTATCGATCTTAATAAAATCGACCGGGAACGCCTGCAAGTAACGATAGGTCGCATAACCCGTACCAAAGTCATCCAGCGCAAAGGTAATGTTGTGCTGATGAAGGCTGTCAAATATCGCTCTGGCTTCTGGCGTTACCGGAATAGGATTACGTTCCGTTAGCTCGAGAACCAGCTTGATTTTATCGTTACCTAATTTCTTAACCAGGTTCAGACACTCTTTTTCAAATCCCGCTGCCAAAAAACAACCCGCCGAGACGTTGATGCCAATATGGAAATTGTCCGGCAGCAAATGTTTTACCGGCATCAGAATATCCGCAGTCTGTTTCATCAGTTGGCGGGTCATTATGACAATAAGACCGGATGACTCCGCCAGAGGAATAAACTGATCCGGTGGGATAATTCCCGTTTGTGGATGTTCCCAGCGGACAAGTACCTCACAGCCCGTCAGTACCCCAGTCTGCGCGCAGAAAACCGGTTGGATCCACGGTTTGAATTCGTGGTTTTCCAACGCCAGACTGATGGCTTCAGGCGTGACGATATGGTGACAACGGTTATCAGGGATATAAAAATTATTTTTATTTCCCGTGCCACTGATGACTTGCGGATGATATTGAAAAAAGATATCCCGCCAGAAGGTAATATCACTCTGGATGCCTAGTTTTTCATACAGCTGCTTCTTTTGATGTGAAATTGTCTTTGCACTGCGATTTCTGTACTGTGAGATTTCTGTAACCGACATTCCCTCCATTAGCAGCTTGAGTAAAAGCCGTTCTTTTTCGGACACGATACCAGGCAACGTCAAATTCACCGTTGCCCCGAACTCTTCCAAAAAAACACTCAAATCATGCGAAGCCATTGAACACACCTTGATTAAATCTTGTGCGCCAGCTAAATCTGCGAGTCTTCACTCTGACTGATAAAGCTGGCTGCAAGAAAATGACACAGAGAGCCGAATTATCTCCCGTTCGGCTCTCTCTCCTTTTACTCATTATTCAGATCAGAATTGCCACTTAATGCCAACCATTGCAGAGGTGTCATTATATCCCCTATCGGCAACCTGAACGCCCACATTCCCCCAGACATTCAGGTTGGCATTTAGCTGTCCTTCCACCCCGGTTTTTATCTCAGCAATATTTCGGGCTCCATCCTGAGTGACGGACACGCCATCCATACTGGTGCTGAAATCCTTACTGTTATGCAGCCAGTTCACTTCTACAAACGGCTGGAACTCGCGGGATTTACCGTCATCCATTTTATGGTGGCTCTTCAGCCAGGTTTTTACGCCAAGTCGGGTTTGAACATTGCCATCACCGTTGCTATGAACGAGGGTTCCGTTGCTTTCGCGGTGCTTATCGGCTTTGACTCCCATCCAGGTAACCTGTGCTTGCGGCTGAACATACCATTCATTACGCGTTCCCTGGCTGCCATTAAATTCAGCTAATTTGTGTTTGTATCCAGCTTCCAGTGAAGCGGTAAATCCTTTTGATTTATAGGATTCACTTTGTAAGTCATCCCCTTTCACTGTGTTATCAAACCAGCTGTACTGCGCCCAACTGTCGAGATACGCGCCATTACGCGACTCGTCATCGGCATACCAGGTGGCATAGAGGCCGGTGCTATATCCGTTCACACTCGCTTTTGCACGATAACCGGTTCGCGAGGAAATGGTTTTACTGTCGCTGTTGCCATATCCCGCCATGACCCCAACATGCCAGCTGTCGCTGCCGTTTTGGCTCCACTGCGCGACATCGCCTCCCAGTTGCAGAACATAGCGATTGCTTTGGGTTTTCAGCTGGCCGCTGCCATCACGCCATTTATTATGACCACCTTCATGGCGCATCCACATAGAGGTTTGTTTCTGCTCACCCGTCACCATGTCGGTATAGTACGTATTACCCAGACGCTCATGCAGACGCGTGGTGAACATTGTATTCGCTGCTGCAAGGTTCGCAATGTAGCTACCCGCCTCCGGTCGCAGGTCATTATCCACATTCAGATCCGGACCCGGCGTAGGTGTCGGGTTAGGGTTCGGCTCTGGATTCGGGTTTGGCTCCGGATTCGGCATCGGGTCTGGCTCCGGCTGCAGTTCAGGAGAATCACTGCCGCTGGTCAGATACCAGTTACCACTATTTGCCCCTTGTCCACGCGCGAGAGTGTAGTCATACGCCCCCGCAACGATACGACCAGCCTGAACAAATTCGCCCTCAGACTTACCGTCTACATGGATAAGTTCGATACCGTTAAGGGTTTTCGCACCTGTACCGCCAGCGTTATTCACCGTAACGGCAGTCGTGCCGCTAGTATCGCCCTCGACAACCAATTTATCGGTTACTGAGTCATCGCTATTCAGTACCGTATTCATTACTAGTTGACCGTTATTACCGTGGTAGTTCCCCTTCACCACTAACACATTGCCAGCTTGCTGTCCTGACATTCCGGTCATCAGCGTACCGTTGTTGGTCAGATTGCCGCCCAGGGTGTAATTCACAGACGCAGCCGCTCTTTTTTCAGCGCTATTATTCAACGCCAGGGTACCGTTGTTCTCAACGTTTGCGCTACCCAATCCCTGCGCATGACTTACCAGGACATTAGCCGAATTAGCAATGTTCACATTCGCCGTCAGGTTGCTGTTATCGCCCGCGATGTCCAGCGTGCCGCCCTGAATATTCAGCTCTCCGCTCCCCGTTAACGAACCGGTTGAAGTGCCCCCGTTGGTAACCGTCAGACTGCCGCCATTTAAGCTCAGCAGTGAATCGGCGCTGCCATTGAGCGTGCCCACGGTCTGGCTGTGACCATTCATATCCAGTTCAGTCTCTGCCGCCAGACGCAGTTCATGGGTATTACCCAACACGTTATCGTTATTCAACAAAAGCGTCCCACTGCGCAGATCGGTAACACCGGTATAGTCGTTGTCTTTGTTAGAAAGCGATACGGTCTGACCCTTCTGGCTGCTGAATGCCAGGTCACCACTGCCGGTAATCTTTGCGCTGAGATCGGCGGCATTCTCGCTTTTACCGTTAGAGCTCAGCACCAGAGCATCGCTGTCGGTAGCGTGTAAATCAAGCTGGGTCAGGCCGTAACCGATATACAGACCGTCATTGTTTACCCCACTCGTCAGACGATAGTCGTAAGTGCCGACGGCCGCTTTTTGCCCATTCTGCTGAATATCACGTTGGGCACTGCTGGAGAGGATTTGCCCATTTTTATCCTGCAATTGCAGATTGCCCGCATCGCCCAGAACTTCCGCACCTTGCGCATCAACCAACTTAATGGTGCTGTTACCATCATCGACTTCAGTGAGCGATAACGCAGAGTCAATATCACGAGATACTGAGCTTACAACGTCACTGTCAGAAACCTGAATCACACCCTCGCCGCGCAAATCCAGCGTTTTACTAACGTTGACCGTCCCTTCTGTCATCTGTGCACCTGCTGTCAGGGCACCAAAATCAACGGTTCCGCCGGAGAATCCCAAAGTGCTAATGGAGTGAGCGCCCTTACCCACTATTACCTGGCTTCCCTGACCCGCAGTGATCCCGCCTCTCTGCAGAAACTCAGCATTCTTTTCCAGGTTAAATGTCGTGTTCTGGAACGCCAGTGAACCCTGGAACCAGTCTGTATAAGCAAACTCATCGAAGGAGAATTCGTGATTCCCCATGTTTATTTCAACAATACCTCTACCTTGAAGATCGTTATCAAATACCCAATCTTTATTGGCATTGATTTGCAGTTTGCCATCAACATCCAGGTCCGCACGGCCGATGTTCTTGTCTTCAGAAATAACCGCGACAGCACCAGAAGCGACATCAATATATCCGCTGAATGCATAGTTATTGCCGGTCAGTGCCACTGTCCCACTGTCGATACTTATTGTACCATTGCCGGAAATCTTATTGGCAAAGGTCATGCTATCGTCAGCCTTCAGGTGTAATTTCCCGCGGTTGTTGATCTCTGCTGTACCTATATTTTGGGTGATCCCTAAAGCGCCATTTTGCTCAATTTTGACTTTACCACTAAAGGCAGAGTTATCACCGGTTAAGTAAGTCGTGCCATTGAGCGCATTGATATAGCCCAGGCCCTCGCTGCCACTGACAATATCCGCGGAAATAGTCGCGTTTTTATCCGTGTGGTTTAAGGTGATTTTCTTATCGGATGTCTTTGCCCACACAAACTCAATTTTTTCGGCATCAATAATCCCTGCAGCCTTCGCAGCACTTCCTTCCTGTGCACCTAACGCTAACTCAGAGTTGGTGCTTAAACTAATTTTCGGTGCGGATATTTTACCTCCATCTGATACGACTAATGTTGTATCAGAACGTTGGTCGTAATAACCCAGGCTAATATGTTCACGAGCATTAACTTCACCGCCGTTATTAACTGACAGGTACTGATTACCACCGTAACTGCCGTAAACGCCCATAAAGAAGGTTTTAGAATTTACCTGGCTGCCTTCACCACTGACATTTCCCTGCAAATAGGTCAGACGGCTGGTGCCCTTAACATGGATTTTGCCGCCGTTGGAGACATTAAAATAGCCGCGATCGTGTCTCATGCCTGAGTTTGACTCATACAAATCATCAGCATATAACTCGCTGCCAGCATTGGAGACATTCAGGAACCCCGTACCTTTCAGCAAAAAGTTAAGTGGGCCATTGATTGTTACCTTTCCTCCGGTAATATCCAACCCACCACCAGAAGCGAGAGTCAGACGCGGACGGGAAGTATCTGTCGTATTGATTACCAGATTGGCATTGTCAGTCACCGTAATACGGTAATCGATGCTCTGGTTCTCTTTGCCAAAATCAATAGTTTTATCCTGGTTTACGATGACATCATCGGCGAATACCAGAGATGAATATAAACTTATCGCGCTAATTAAAACAGCCCGGGACTTTTTTCCTTTTACTCTGCTCCCCAGCTCAGAGCAGACGCTCCAACAGTTACGGGACCTGTTCCACTTTAGCCGATATATTTTATTCATCACAATCTCCAGCAATACATCCAAATAAAACCAAGATTGCATAAACAGCAACGCATTAAATGCCATTCTGGTTACTGTTCATCGCATATAAAAATTCAAAAATTTTGCATAGCATTGGCAACCACATATCTGAGTATGTAGTTCAGAGGGTAATAAAATAGCAAGTTATTACTTAAAACTTATTTTAAGTTAACACTCTTAACTTTATCATTACATTCCTCCCAGTCTCTAATACCTGCGCATTATATGTATCCAGGAACTCAAATCAACTCAAAATATAAACAAAAGCAAGAGGAATACATTTAATATACAGCCGATAAAAGCGGTAACTCTTATTAGGTATCAAAATATAAGAATCGTCTTATTAATAAATATATAACACTATAGGACTGAATCCATTCAGCTAATACAAAATAAAATCGTTAATTAATAAAATATAAAATCATGAAGTGATACAAGAGGAATTGCAGGATATGACATGACAATCATATATAATATATGCATAATTTTTTACAGCGAGTCAATGATTCCCGCGCCATATGCAGACATGGCGCGGTTTTATGCAAAAACAATCACGCGTCCGGGAACATCACGCTATGGCCCGGCGCTTCACGATGGAGATGAATAAAGTTAAGGTGCCGCTCGTACTGGTCAAGAATATCGGTGATCACCTGCTCTTTGCTGTAGTCCATCAGGTCGTTGCCCTGGCTGCCTTCTAACAGGAAGGTTTCCAGCCGGTAGTAGGTCGATTTACCGCTACGTGCGCGGTAGGTAAAGCCCGGCACCGAATATTGCTGCGGCCAAATCTGATAGACAAAGTTTTGTTCTTCGCCCATATGCACCAACAAATCCAGATGCCCCAACTGTTGTCCCTCTTCCGGCGGCAGACTTTTTAGCTCCACGTATGCGCCGCGCAACCGCAGCTCCTGCGCCACTTCTTCCATTGCCGGGTAACAGACCGTCTCCATCATCTGTTTAGTGTAACGCGTGCCCGGATAATTCATCAGGCGCGAGAGACGTTTTTTCCAGCTCAGGCGATCCTGAAGCCCCAGCGGTCGCGGTGCGGTATCGCGGTTGGCACTTTCACGGCGGTAATCTTCTACCTTCAGAGATTTATACAACCCCGCCATCACGAAGAAGATCACAAAGCTGAACGGCAGCCCCATAATCACCGTGGTGTTTTGCAGCGCGGATATCCCGTTGGTCATCAGCATGCCGAGCGTCAGCAGGCCAATCGCCACCGACCAGAAGACGCGCAGCCAGCCGGGGGCGTCGCTGTTGATATCTTTAAGCTGCGAGGTGAAATTCCCCAGCACCAGCGCACCGGAGTCCGCCGAGGTCACATAAAACAGCAGGCCAGTAATGGTGGCGACGGAGGCGCTAAAGGTAAACGCCGGATACTGCGCCAGCAGGCTGTAGAAGCCGCGCTCCGGATGGACCATCGCTTCCTCGGCAAATGCCGCGCCGCCGTGGATGATTTCATACAGCGCGCTATTGCCGAACACCGAGAGCCATAACAGCGTGAAGGTAAACGGAATAATCAACGTGCCCAGCACGAACTGGCGAATGGTACGCCCACGCGAGATACGCGCCAGGAACAAGCCGACAAACGGCGACCATGCCACCCACCATGCCCAGAAGAAGAGCGTCCAGTTATTCATCCACTCAACTGGACGGTCGAAGGCAAAACTGTTGAGCGTCATGCCCATAAAGCGATTCACATAGTCGCCAACATTCAGCACCAGCGCATTAAGCAGGAACGAGGTGTCGCCCATAAACAATACGAACAGGATCAATCCCAGCGCCAGCGCAACGTTAAGTTCCGATAACACACGAATCCCCTTATCGACACCGGAGGTGACAGAGATCGTGGCGATTATCACCGACAAGGCGATCAGTGCCGCTTTTGCCGCCATCGAATCGGGAATATCAAACAGTACGCTCAAGCCATAGTTAAGCTGCACCACACCGATACCGAGCGTAGTGGCAATACCGAAGATAGTGCCGATCACCGCTGCAATATCCACTGAGTGACCTATCGGCCCGTTAATCCGTTTACCGAAGATCGGGTACAGCGCCGAGCGGATGGTGAGCGGCAAATTATAACGATAGCTAAAGTATCCGAGCGCCATGCCCATCAGCGCATACATCGACCAGCCGGTTAAGCCGTAGTGAAACAGCGTCCAGACCATCGCCTGACGCGCGGCCTCAATCGTCTGTCCCGCGCCTTCCGGCGGCTGCATATACTGCGTTACCGGTTCGGCTACGGAGAAGAACATCAGGTCGATACCGATCCCGGCAGCAAACAGCATCGCCGCCCAACTCAGCAGGCTGAATTCCGGTTTGGATTGTTCTGGCCCGAGCTTCACCGAACCAAAACGCGAACAAGCGATACAGACCACAAAGACAATATAGAGCGTTGCCGCCAGTAGATAGTACCAACCGAAGGTTTTAGAAACCCAGTCCAGCGTGCGGCCAATCCACAGGGCCGAGAAGTCGCGAAACAGGATCGTTGTCAGGGAAAACAACAAAATCAGTCCGGCGGAGGTGTAAAACACCACCGGATTGATTTTGTCCTTTTCCCTGCTGTGTGAAAGGTCTGTCATCCAGTATCCCCACTGTTATTGTTACCATTTAAAATCAAATTCGTAACAATTAAGACACATTTTATATTGAACGTCCAATCAATAACCGCTTTAATAGATAAACAACGCTGATGAATGGAGTGGCGAAAATGCCCAAATTGGGGATGCAGTCGATCCGGCGCAGACAACTGATCGACGCCACACTGGAAGCAATAAATGAAGTGGGCATGCACGATGCAACGATCGCGCAGATCGCCCGCCGTGCAGGCGTTTCTACGGGGATCATCAGCCACTATTTCAGGGACAAAAATGGTCTGCTGGAAGCAACCATGCGCGATATCACCAGTCAGCTGCGTGACGCGGTTTTGAATCGATTACATGCACTTCCGCAGGGCAGTGCAGAGCAGCGATTACAGGCGATTGTTGGCGGAAACTTCGATGAAACGCAGGTGAGCAGTGCGGCGATGAAAGCCTGGCTGGCGTTCTGGGCCAGCAGTATGCATCAGCCGATGCTCTATCGTTTACAGCAGGTCAGTAGCCGCCGCTTATTGTCGAATCTGGTGAGCGAATTTCGCCGCGAGTTACCGCGCCAACAGGCACAGGAAGCGGGCTACGGCCTTGCCGCGCTGATTGACGGATTATGGCTGCGCGCGGCACTGAGCGGCAAACCGCTGGATAAACCTCTCGCACACTCGCTGACCCGTCACTTTATTACTCAGCATTTACCCACCGATTAACCGAGGAGACGTGATGTCCCGAATGGCAGAACAGCAGCTTTATATACATGGTGGTTATACCTCCGCCACCAGCGGTCGCACCTTCGAGACCATTAACCCGGCCAACGGTAACGTGCTGGCGACCGTGCAGGCCGCCGGGCGTGAGGATGTCGATCGCGCCGTGAAGAGTGCCCAACAGGGGCAAAAAATCTGGGCGGCGATGACCGCTATGGAGCGCTCGCGTATTCTGCGTCGGGCCGTTGATATTCTGCGTGAACGCAATGACGAACTCGCAAAACTGGAAACCCTCGACACCGGAAAAGCATATTCGGAAACCTCAACCGTCGATATCGTTACCGGTGCGGACGTGCTGGAGTACTACGCCGGGCTGATCCCGGCGCTGGAAGGCAGCCAGATCCCGTTGCGTGAAACGTCCTTTGTGTATACCCGCCGCGAACCGCTGGGCGTAGTGGCAGGGATTGGCGCATGGAACTACCCGATCCAGATTGCCCTGTGGAAATCCGCCCCGGCGCTGGCGGCAGGCAACGCAATGATTTTCAAACCGAGCGAAGTTACCCCGCTTACCGCGTTAAAGCTGGCTGAAATTTACAGCGAAGCGGGCCTGCCGGACGGCGTATTTAACGTGTTGCCGGGCGTGGGCGCGGAGACCGGGCAATATCTGACCGAGCATCCGGGCATTGCCAAAGTGTCATTTACCGGCGGTGTCGCCAGCGGCAAAAAAGTGATGGCTAACTCGGCGGCCTCTTCCCTGAAAGAAGTGACCATGGAACTGGGCGGTAAATCACCGCTGATCGTTTTCGATGATGCGGATCTCGATCTCGCCGCCGATATCGCCATGATGGCAAACTTCTTCAGCTCCGGTCAGGTGTGTACCAATGGCACCCGCGTCTTCGTTCCGGCGAAATGCAAAGCCGCATTTGAGCAGAAAATTCTGGCGCGCGTTGAGCGCATTCGCGCGGGCGACGTTTTCGATCCGCAAACTAACTTCGGCCCGCTGGTCAGCTTCCCGCATCGCGATAACGTGCTGCGCTATATCGCCAAAGGCAAAGAGGAAGGCGCGCGCGTACTGTGCGGCGGCGATGTACTGAAAGGCGATGGCTTCGATAACGGCGCATGGGTTGCACCGACAGTGTTCACCGATTGCAGCGACGATATGACCATCGTGCGTGAAGAGATCTTCGGGCCAGTGATGTCGCTTCTCACTTATGAATCTGAGGACGAAGTGATTCGCCGCGCCAATGATACCGACTACGGCCTGGCGGCGGGCATCGTGACGGCGGACCTGAACCGCGCGCATCGCGTCATTCATCAGCTGGAAGCGGGTATTTGCTGGATCAACACCTGGGGCGAATCCCCGGCAGAGATGCCCGTTGGCGGCTACAAACACTCCGGCATTGGTCGCGAGAACGGCGTGATGACGCTCCAGAGTTACACCCAGGTGAAGTCCATCCAGGTTGAGATGGCTAAATTCCAGTCCATATTCTAACCAGGAGGTTTATTTGCAATTTGACTACATCATTATTGGTGCCGGCTCAGCCGGCAACGTTCTCGCTACCCGTCTGACTGAAGATCCGAATACCTCCGTGCTGCTGCTTGAAGCGGGCGGCCCGGACTATCGCTTTGACTTCCGCACCCAGATGCCCGCAGCGCTGGCGTTCCCACTACAGGGCAAACGCTACAACTGGGCCTATGAAACAGAGCCTGAACCGTTTATGAATAACCGCCGCATGGAGTGCGGACGCGGTAAAGGCCTGGGTGGATCGTCGCTGATCAACGGCATGTGCTACATCCGTGGCAATGCGCTGGATCTCGATAACTGGGCGCAAGAACCCGGTCTGGAGAACTGGAGTTATCTCGACTGCCTGCCCTACTACCGCAAGGCCGAGACTCGCGATGTGGGCGAGAACGACTACCACGGTGGCGATGGCCCGGTGAGCGTCACCACCTCCAAACCCGGCGTCAATCCGCTGTTTGAAGCGATGATTGAAGCGGGCGTGCAGGCAGGCTACCCGCGCACGGACGATCTCAACGGCTATCAGCAGGAAGGTTTTGGCCCGATGGATCGCACCGTCACGCCGCAGGGCCGTCGCGCCAGTACCGCGCGCGGTTATCTCGATCAGGCCAAATCGCGCCCTAACCTGACCATTCGTACTCACGCTATGACCGATCACATCATTTTTGACGGCAAACGCGCGGTGGGCGTCGAATGGCTGGAAGGCGACAGCACCATCCCAACCCGCGCAACGGCCAACAAAGAAGTGCTGTTATGTGCAGGCGCGATTGCCTCACCGCAGATCCTGCAACGCTCCGGCGTCGGCAACGCTGAACTGCTGGCGGAGTTTGATATTCCGCTGGTGCATGAATTACCCGGCGTCGGCGAAAATCTTCAGGATCATCTGGAGATGTATCTGCAATATGAGTGCAAAGAACCGGTTTCCCTCTACCCTGCCCTGCAGTGGTGGAACCAACCGAAAATCGGTGCGGAGTGGCTGTTTGGCGGCACTGGCGTTGGTGCCAGCAACCACTTTGAAGCAGGTGGATTTATTCGCAGCCGTGAGGAATTTGCGTGGCCGAATATTCAGTACCATTTCCTGCCAGTAGCGATTAACTATAACGGCTCGAATGCAGTGAAAGAGCACGGTTTCCAGTGCCACGTCGGCTCAATGCGCTCGCCAAGCCGTGGGCATGTGCGGATTAAATCCCGCGACCCGCACCAGCATCCGGCGATTCTGTTTAACTACATGTCGCACGAGCAGGACTGGCAGGAGTTCCGCGACGCAATTCGCATCACCCGCGAGATCATGCATCAACCCGCGCTGGATCAGTATCGTGGCCGCGAAATCAGCCCCGGCACGGAATGTCAGACGGATGAACAGCTCGATGAGTTCGTGCGTAACCACGCCGAAACCGCCTTCCATCCGTGCGGTACCTGCAAAATGGGTTACGACGAGATGTCCGTGGTTGACGGCGAAGGCCGCGTACACGGGTTAGAAGGCCTGCGTGTGGTGGATGCGTCGATTATGCCGCAGATTATCACCGGGAATTTGAACGCCACGACAATTATGATTGGCGAGAAAATAGCGGATATGATTCGTGGACAGGAAGCGCTGCCGAGGAGCACGGCGGGATATTTTGTGGCAAATGGGATGCCGGTGAGAGCGAAAAAATGAGTCGTGATTTGAACTGACTCAAGAACCGATCTGATTGAGAGTTACCGTTCCAGGTATGGGGACAGAATCGTTATATAAAACATAGGGGTAACTCTCATGCTTCATAGTGACAACCTCGCCAGCAAATTCTAAGCGGACTCGTTCAATCTGGCTGATGAAGGTGCTATGAATGCACTGATAAACCGCAGGTGAAATGCCACTCAGCTTAAGAATTACGCCGCTAGTGTTCCTGGCTATGGTGACTTGTTCACTCCCGCTCACGGTTAGCATATACGAAAAGGGTTCTTGAAACGAGGACAAAAATAAGTCAGACCAAAACAACGTGGAGCTTTAAACACGATTCGTATAATTTATTGGCAGTGATTTATTTTTACTCTTCTTTAATTAATCATCATGCTTAAATATTTTTTAGCACAAGATTATCGCTTCGCTAACATTTTATTTTACATTAATTTTCAATTGATAATAAAAAGTTGTTAATAAGTTTATGCGAAAAATAAAAATTGTTGAAATACTCTCCAGCAAATGAATCAAAAATAAACAAATTGATATTTACAAAAAGCAAAAAAACTATTTAAGAGAACATCTTTAATTTATTAGCAGAACCCATCAATAATGATTTACTTACGACTAAAAAATATCTTACAACAATGTGTTATTGTAAATTAACGGGAATAATATTAAATTTTTATTTTCTACACCCTAACTTCACAGAACGACAAAATGCATATAAAATCAATAAGATAATAATAAAAACAACCTCATAAGAAATAACGTCAAATATCTCAAAACTACTAAACATCACTAAAAGATTAGACGTAACACACATCCCCCACGCCCTGTAGTTCATAGCTTTTATATTTATTTTCTCACATCACTGTAGATAAAAACACGCATTAAAAATGACTTGTAGAAAAGCTGCACAATAAATAGTTCATATTTAATCTGTTGCGTAGAACTACTATTCAAAAAATCTTAATAATGAGATAATGAGATTACATCGATAACGTTCTGATTGCAGGCATACTTATCTGGGTGTGCCTCTCTTTTTTTTAAAACTGTACACGGTGGCGTATGACGAGAAAATATCTCACACAGGATGAAGTCTACAGGCTGATGGATGCAGCCCAGAGTATGTCCTTTCCTGAAAGAAATCGCTGTCTAATTATGATGGCTTTCATTCACGGTTTTAGGGCCAGTGAACTTCTTGATTTACGTTTATCCGATATTGATGCATCTGGAAAACAACTTAATATTCGGCGTATTAAAAATGGTTTCTCGACAACACATCCTCTTCTTCCTGATGAATATAATTTGATCAAGTTGTGGCTTAAGCAGAGGAAGTTAATTGAAAACGGAGTTGAAGGAGACTGGCTTTTTCTCTCCCGGAAACGCCGCCCTATCAGCAGACAACATTTTTTTTCTATCATTCGTGAGGCTGGAAAACGTGCAGGATTAGCTGTAAAAGCACATCCTCATATGTTACGTCATGCCTGTGGTTTTGCTCTGGCTGACAATGGTGTCGATACCCGACTACTTCAGGATTATCTGGGTCATCGAAATATTCAGCATACTGTCAGATACACAGCCAGTAATGCTGCTCGTTTTAAAGGGGTGTGGAAAAAAAAGCCTCGTTAAAACAGTACCTTCTGATTCAAAATGTCAGATTCCTACGTTTTCCTCAATTCTTCCATAAAAAAACAGCCCATTCAATTAAATAAAACACATAACATGTTGATATTTCTCGCTAAAGTAAAATAACCCCATGATTTGAAATGATTAACCACAAAGATCATACCAGTGATTAACTTTCGCTCATATTGTTAAATAACACAAAATTAAAAACAATAAAAATCAAACAAATTAGATTTATATTCCAAGAAAATTAAATATTCAGGCTATTAAACCAAACCTGACATTTTGAATCAAAATGTCAGGTTTTGTAGCAATGGCGTGGACGAGTCTGAATGAAGAAGCCTCTGGTTATTATCAGTGCCTGTCAGTTCACCAGGCTGGCACTGGAGTCTCTCATCCCAGCGGACAGGTATATCGTGCGGGTGTACAGCAACGTCACTACAGAGGTTGAATTCGTTTTAAAGACCTCCTGTGGCTACCTGTTGGCTGATATCCCTTCGCTTCCTTCGGGGGAGTTAGTTCTTCTGGCTTGTCTTGTCCGCTTGCGGAGTGATGCCGGGCAATGGCAAGTCTGCCTGACCGGTGACTCCGACTGGTTCGATAATGCTCCTGCTTCAAGTCTGTATAACGGCTTCCCACATATCGGCACCTTGCTGAAAGCGAGTCGTTATCAGAATCAAATTATCCGCTGGTTACTACGTCCTTTACCCGGCGATATGAGTGATTTCTGGCTCCTGACTGCACGGGAGTTAAGCGTGCTTAAGATTCTGATGCAGGGCATGAGTTTCAGTGAGATTGCCCGTTATGAACAACGCAGTTCAAAGACTCTGCATGCGATTGCCACACAGGCATTAAGGAAACTTGGACTGGGAACACTAAGCGATTTCAGGCTGCTCTATACAGGATGCGGTGACAGCAGAGTCAAACGGAATATACGGCTACATGCAAGATATGTCGGACAACATTCCGCTCATCGACTCACTCAGTATGTGCAGAACATGGTGTCCGGAATTCTTTATCCAGAGAAAGTTATCGTTGGTAAATCAATAAATTCTGACGCCATATCCGGAAAAGTGCTTTCCGGGCAAAGAAAACATATGTCTAAAAAAAGACCAGGAGTGTTATGACACAGCAGCGTTGTTACTACCACCCACTGCGGCGCGTACGGACTCGCTACAGTGTAGGGGCCAAAATATTTCTACTGCTCTGGGCTGCAGGAGTGGGAGGCACGCTGTACAGCCTGTACAGCGTGCTGGCGTACTGACATCTGTGAGGGAAGGATGCGTTTCGTTCTTTTCTGTCCCTCAGGAATTGTACCTGCACAGTTTGAAGCTCTATCAACCGGTTCTGTCTGCAATATTACCTGCATCAGAACAGAAGAAGAGTTACGCAATAAATTGCGGCACAGGCCGCAGAGTGTCGTGATATCGGCAGGGCGACCTGCCGAATGCGCTGAAATGTGGTTCCGATTTTATCGGGATCACTCATTCGTGGTGGTGTTGTGCGTCGCGCCCTTTTTTCTGCCACCGGATGTGAGTATTTCTGGCGTTCTCAAAAACCTGAGGTTACTGAAAACAGGAATGTCAGTAGAGCGTGCTATCAGTGTTGCAAATGCCTCTGGTGGGTTTTCAGGACTGAAACATGCAGAAAATTTGCCAGTTATGGACAGTTACTCTGTCTTTATGAATGAGGTGAATAACCGCACAAAGACAATCGTCATGTCAGAACGCTTCCCGGAAAAGCAAAAGAAGGTGTTGTCGTTGCTTCTTGCTGGACACAGCTGGGAATACAGTGCGCAGTTTCTCAAAACGGGGATAAGACAGATATGGCTTGCTGAGCAGTCGCTAAAAAAGCGTTGGGGAATACCGGACAGCATGTCATTGCGGGAAGCCCTGCTGCTGAGCAGCAATAAATTTCACGGTGATGGAAATGCATTGGAAAAAACGAATGCCATGACATTGCGTGAAAACGGAAATACCAACAGGTATTCCGTGGTGGTAAATGCAGGGACGCAGGCTTTATCTCTGCATAAATATAAATAAGTGGGAAATTGAAATTAGTTACCAGAATGGAGAATTTCTTCATGAAAAACAGTAAGGCATTTTACCGCAGCGCATTAGCGACAGCTATTGTTATGGCTCTTTCTGCACCAGCATTCGCTGCTGATAACGCGGTATCAACTACACCGGTTACACTGGATAAAGATAAGACAACTCTGGATCAAGATGTTGTTATTAGCAATACAGCAGACCAACAGATTACAGCCGTAACAATTAATGCGGCAGATAAAGATCTTAATGTTACTTTTGGCGGTCATGATATTACTGCTGAATCAACGGCAGACAAAAAATTCCTTGAAGGTGTAAAAGTTAGCGGTGACAAAAATATTGTGATTAATGCTACAGGCTCCACCATCACAGCTCAAGGTGAAGGCACCTATGTCCGGACTGCAATGGTCATTTCTTCAACTGGCGATGTTGTTGTTAATGGCGGTAATTTCGTTGCAAAAAATGAAAAAAGTAGTGCGACAGGAATATCTCTGGAAGGGGCCACGGGAAATAATGTAACGCTAAATGGTACAACCATAAATGCTCAAGGTAATAAGAGTTCCAGCAACGGCTCTACGGCAATTTTTGCTCAAAAGGGTAGCGTATTGAATGGTTTTAAAGGTGATGCAACCGACAACATTACCCTTGCTGGCTCAAATATTATTAATGGCCGGATTGAAACAATAGTTATTGCCAAGGAGAATACGGGAACTCATACAGTCAATCTGAATATTAAGGATGGCTCAGTAATTGGGGCGGCTAATAATAAACAAACAATTTATGCTTCTGCTTCGGCACAAGGAGCAGGTTCAGCAACGCAAAATTTAAATTTATCTGTCGCCGATTCAACCATCTACTCTGATATCCATGCCCTTTCTGCAAGCGAGAATTCAGCCGGTACCACAACAAATGTAAACATGAACGTTGCCCGCTCTTACTGGGAAGGTAATGCTTATACCTTCAATAGCGGCGATAAAGCGGGTAGTAATCTGGATATAAATCTTTCCGATAGCTCAGTCTGGAAAGGCAAAGTTTCAGGGGCAGGAGATGCCAGTGTATCTCTGCAAAACGGGTCTGTCTGGAATGTTACGGGATCCTCAACTGTTGATGCTCTGGCAGTAAAAGACAGTACGGTTAATATCACGAAGGCTACAGTCAATACTGGCACGTTTGCTTCTCAGAACGGCACTCTGATTGTTGATGCCTCTTCTGAAAACACTCTGGATATCAGCGGAAAAGCGAGCGGTGACTTGCGTGTTTACAGTGCGGGTTCATTGGATCTTATCAATGAACAAACGGCATTTATTTCTACCGGCAAAGACAGCACTCTAAAAGCCACAGGCACAACGGAAGGTGGTCTGTATCAATATGACCTGACACAGGGAGCTGATGGTAACTTTTATTTCGTAAAAAACACGCATAAAGCATCCAACGCCAGCTCCCTGATTCAGGCAATGGCAGCAGCTCCGGCTAACGTTGCTAATCTGCAGGCTGACACGCTCTCAGCCCGTCAGGATGCTGTCCGTCTGAGCGAAAATGACAAGGGCGGCGTATGGATTCAGTACTTTGGCGGTAAACAGAAACATACCACCGCGGGAAATGCATCCTATGACCTGGATGTAAACGGTGTAATGCTGGGTGGTGATACCCGCTTCATGACTGAAGATGGTAGCTGGCTGGCAGGTGTAGCGATGTCTTCTGCGAAAGGTGACATGACCACCATGCAGAGCAAAGGCGACACTGAAGGTTACAGCTTCCACGCTTACCTGAGCCGCCAGTATAACAACGGTATCTTCATTGATACTGCTGCACAGTTTGGTCACTACAGCAACACGGCAGATGTTCGCCTGATGAATGGTGGCGGTACCATCAAAGCTGACTTTAACACCAATGGTTTCGGTGCGATGGTTAAAGGCGGTTACACATGGAAAGACGGTAATGGCCTGTTTATTCAGCCATATGCCAAACTGTCTGCGCTGACGCTGGAAGGTGTGGATTATCAGCTCAACGGCGTGGACGTTCATTCTGACAGCTATAACTCTGTGCTGGGTGAGGCCGGTACGCGCGTGGGTTATGACTTCGCTGTGGACAACTCGACCGTTAAACCTTATCTGAATCTGGCCGCACTGAACGAATTCTCTGATGGCAACAAAGTCCGTCTGGGTGATGAGTCTGTCAATGCCAGCATTGACGGTGCAGCATTCCGCGTGGGTGCAGGTGTACAGGCTGATATCACCAAAAACATGGGAGCATATGCAAGCCTTGACTACACCAAAGGTGACGACATTGAGAACCCGCTACAGGGTGTAGTTGGTATCAATGTGACCTGGTAAGAATAAAGCAGTCGGTTCCCCTGTCGACTGTTATACCCCCTGCAGGCAGCATACTGCTGCCTGCAGGCTATAAACATCCAGTATTCATGATGCTGGTTTTTTGCTGATATTTACCCCGAACATTCCTGATACAGGCTATTAATACAACCTTATCTGCGGCAGATTTTATTTTCTGGATATATTATGCGTGAACAAATCAAACAGGATATCGATCTGATTGAGATTTTATTTTATCTGAAGAAAAAGATTCGTGTTATCCTTTTTATTATGGCTATATGTATGGCTATGGTGCTGTTGTTTCTGTATATCAATAAAGACAATATAAAAGTGATTTACAGCCTAAAAATAAACCAGACAACGCCAGGTATACTTGTTAGCTGTGATAGCAATAATAATTTTGCCTGTCAGACCACAATGACTGAAGATGTTATTCAGCGAATTACTACATTTTTTCAGACCAGCCCAGATGTCAAGAACAGAGAAATAAGGCTGGAATGGTCAGGAGATAAGAGAGCTTTACCAACTGCTGAAGAGGAAATATCTCGCGTGCAGGCCTCTATTATCAAATGGTATGCGTCAGAATATCATAATGGCAGGCAAGTTCTCGATGAGATACAAACACCTTCAGCAATTAACAGTGAGCTTTATACAAAAATGATATACCTGACCAGGAACTGGTCATTGTATCCGAACGGTGATGGCTGTGTAACTATAAGCTCACCAGAAATAAAAAATAAATACCCTGCTGCCATTTGCCTGGCTCTGGGATTTTTTCTAAGCATTGTAATTTCTGTAATGTTTTGCCTTGTCAAAAAAATGGTAGATGAATACCAACAAAACTCTGGGTAGTAATAAACAGCATTCTGATAGAGAGTGCCTGTATAAAGCTGAAGTGACAATGACCGGGAAGGGAACCCGTTTTCAGGAATGGATGCCTGTCTTTTTCACTGTAAATATCCTGGCATTACTAATGCCAGGATATTTACAGAAGAGCAGCATAACCATGACGGAACGGGGTTAAGTCAGGTTGTCCTTAACGCTATTTTCAACCTCGTATGCCTTCTTCAGGTTTATGTTCAGATCTCATATCTCTCTCAGCAATCCTCAATAATCAGATACACCGCTTTCACCGGACCATGAACCCCGACGACTTTGATAAGCTCAATATCCGCCGTTGAACTAGGGCCGCTAATGATGTTAATGCAGGACGGCATTCGTTCACCGGCCTGCGCTTTCTGATGCAATTTTTCTGCGAGTTGCGCTACACGCGGCAAGATAGTGCTTTTACGCAGGATAAAAAGAGAAGATTCCGGGAGCAGGCTCAATGAACGCCCGCGCCCGGCGGCGGAAAAAAGAACCACGCCTCCCGATTCGGTTAAACCATATTCAGCATACACGACACCCACTTTAGCCTGCTCGGCCTGCGAGATATTCTCGGCACCTTTCGCCGGATCCCAAACAACGGCATTGCATTCCTGCTGCAAACGTTCACTAATCCCCAATTCCTCCAGCCTCGTGTCACCGCTAATCACGACCGACTGATCTCCCAGCTCTTTACACAGACGTATTGCAGCTTCTGCCGCCTTCGCCTCGCTGGTCAGCTCACAGCGCGTCAACATAACATCGCTGGCAAACTGAATAAACGCGTCACAGCGCTGCTGTTGGTTAAGTTGGGTAAGCCGCTCGTTAGCATAGTTGTAAAGCGGCGCATCTTCTGCTTGCGGTTCAAGTCGCAGCGGGCGACCCAGTGCCTGAGCAACGTTATTCAAAAATTCGCCTCGATTATCCATTCTTTTTCTCCTGCGCCTGATGTTTCTTAAACCAACTACGGAAACTCTCTCCGTCAGCTTCAGGAAGATCGCGTGCTTCCATCCAGTCGCTAATCGCGCCAAATTTGAGTGGTGTTTTGCCGCCATTGATAAACCAGCTTGCCGCATGAGCGCCGGCCATCATCCCGACTTTCCACAATCCTGGATGACTATTGGCATAAGCGAACATTTTTATCGCCCGTTGCTCTGCTTTTGCGGTGATCCCTTTTTCAGCCATCACCCGACGATGACGCAAAATCAGTTTTGACAGCGGAATACGCACCGGACACACGCTGTCACAAGCAGTGCATAAAGAGCAGGCGTAGGGTAAATCTTTAAAATCTTTATAGCCGCCAAGTAGCGGAGAAATCACCGCACCAATTGGCCCTGGATAAATAGAGCCATATCCATGACCGCCAATATGGCGATATGCCGGACAAGTATTCATACAAGCCCCGCAGCGAATACAGCGCAGCACATCCCGAAATTCAGAGGCCAGCACCTCAGAACGCCCGTTATCGACAATAACCAGATGAAACTCTTCAGGACCATCAACGTGCCCCGCTTCGCGCGGTCCTGTCAGCCAGGTGTTGTATCCCGTCAAACGTGCACCAACGGCACTGCGCGCCAGCATGGTGATCAATACATCTACCTCGGCAAACGTGGGGGCAATACGCTCCATTCCCATCACTGCAATATGCGTTTTAGGCAGCGTGGTACACATTCGCGCATTACCTTCATTGGTCACCAGGCATACCGAACCTGTCTCTGCCACCGCGAAATTACAGCCGGTAATACCTATTTCAGCACTGAGGAAATCTTCGCGGATTTTTTGCCGGATGAATAAGGTCATCGCTTCAGGCGTTTCCGGCCCCTCATAGCCCAGACGTTCGTGTAGCACTCGACGGATCTGATGGCGATCTTTATGAATTGCCGGGACCACAACATGAGATGGCGGATCTTGATCCAGCTGGAGAATATATTCACCCAGATCGGTTTCAATCACCTGAATGCCAGCATCCTGCAACACATGATTGACACCAATCTCTTCGGTCACCATCGATTTAGATTTCACCACCTTCCGGGCATTTTTGCGTTGGGCAACCTGTAAAATGTAGCGGGTAGCGTCTTCTTTGGTTTTTGCAAACCAGACGTGACCGCCGTTTTGCGTCACTTTTTCTGAGAGCTGGTACAGATAAGCGTCGAGATTACTCAGAACATGATCACGTATCTGGGCAGCCCGATCGCGCCACTCCTCCCAGTGCCCCAATTCATCGACCATTTTTTGCCGATTTGCCCCAATACGCTGCTGCGCGTTTGCCACCGCTTTGCGCATGATCGGATCTTCAATTTGCTGACGGATGCGTGTCTTAAAATCTGTATTACTGGTTTTGATCGACATCTTTATATCCTCAGCGGCTCATCAACACTTCAGCAATATGCATCACTTTGACTTTCTGCCCTTCCCGTTGTAATCGCCCACTGATGTTCAGCAGGCAACTCACGTCAGCACCAATTAAATACTCAGGGCGGACTTCCATCAGGTGCGCAACCTTTTCTTTCACCATCTCGCCGGATATTTCGGCCATTTTGACCGAGAACGTGCCGCCAAATCCGCAGCAGGTATCCTGTTCAGCAAAGGTCAACAGCTCCAGTCCACGCACATTTTTCAGCAGCGTAAGTGGTTCGTCCTTCACCCCCAGCTTACGGGCCAGGCTACAAGATGGGTGATACACCGCTCTCCCTTGCAAACTGGCACCTACATCGACTACCCCTAATTTATTAACAATAAAAGAGGTGAGATCCTGCATACGCGCGGCAACCTTTTCGGCTCGTGATGCCCATTCAGGTTCATCCGCCAGATACGTCGGGTAACTTTTTACGGCATAGGTGCAAGAGCCAGCTGGTGAAATAATGGGATCGTCGTTATCCTCCAGTGCGGCGATCAGATTTTTCATCCCTGGAATCGCTTCTTTGATATAACCGCTATTGATCGCAGGCTGACCGCAGCATCCCTGTTTCTCCGGGAAATTTACGCGACAGCCGAGTTTTTCCAGTAGCAGCACGGAGTCTCGTGCCATTCTTGATTTCAGGGCGTCACCAATACAGGTGACAAAGAAATTGACATTCACAACTAATACTCCATTACTTCATGCCCATTTATGCCCGATGTTTCCCCCCCACCGGGGGATCAATCATCAATAAATATGGCGTTCTTTTTTAATTGGCTAGCAACATACCACCCCTCATTTGTATGACAAATGATAATCTTTCATCCAAACTTCAAATGCAATAACTAATTTTATTTCTTTCGGCATCGCTCACATTTTATGGGGAAATCGACGATCATTTTTGGCATAAGAAATCCATTTAAAAATGGCCACATCCCTTATACCTATTCAGAGCTACTTATTCAGGGGTTATTGAGATATACACTGATGGTGTACAAACAAAATCACCGACAATAATCACGTATCAAGTAATAGTCGGAGTTTTATTTAATTGAAGCAATTTAGTTTGCATTTTTATTTAAAAACCGAGCTAGAGTCCATCAGAAAAAAAATATATAAAGCCCAAACCACCGTTGGAAATAGAAATAGCTGAAAGGCTCACAACACCCGGAATGCGGATTATCTTTGCTCCGATTCCTGGCGGTTTTATTCAGGGTGCAAGCTGTCTGACCCTTTCCCGATATTCTCCCGGGGTACAACCAAACTCGCGGACAAACGCCTTGTGAAAAGATGATTCACTGGCATAGCCTACTGACTCAGCGATCACCACAACAGGGAGCGTTTCCCGGGAAAACATCTGGGCCGCTATTTGTAGACGCAACTTTGTTAATACAGCCAGCGGCGTGGTTCCGGAAACATCACGGAAAAGCTGGGCAAAACTTGCCCGGGACATGTGGGCGATGCTGGCCAGCGATTCGACGGTCCAGGCGTGTCCTGGCATTTCCAACATTTGCTGTATTACCGCACCAAGACGTGGATGCAGAAGCAAACTGAGAATGTTTTTCTCAGTATTAACCTGTGCAATCCACTCACGCACCGCGAGGGTAAAGAATGTAGCGCAGATCTGGCTACACAGTGCATCCACTCCCGGCATTGCCAATCTGGATTCCTGTTGTAAAAACGGGATCGCCTCCCTCAGCCAGTTATATTCTACGCTGTGGTTAACCGGTGCTAAAAACAGCGTTTCCGGCAAAGACGTTAAAAAATAACGCGCCGAATGTTGCAACCGAAGAGTGCCGCAGACAATACAGGTCGATTCATTATCGACATGACTCAGGCGATGAGCTGAATTTTGTGGTAGCAGGACCACATTTCCCGGGCGTAATGTAAAAATCTCTCCCGTCGGCATTTCCAGCTTCGCCGCTCCTTGCGTTAACGCATGCCAACGAATAACCGATAATTCCCCGGCACCATGTGGAAGCTGCCAGTCACTTCCTAACACGCAATTCTTATCGATCGTTCCTTGTGGAGCGTTAAGCATCAACAAACGGCTAAGGGCATCCATATCAGACTCCTGAGTGGTTTTTGATTACAAACACCAACAATCTTAGTAAATAACTAATCTAATACCATCAAATGGTTAATCATGATTTTTGTTTTGTGATTCTGATTAAGAAAAAGAAAATACCAGACGATAAGACAAAATATCAAGCGTTGTGAAGAAATGGTATTTGCTCTTTTGCGTCTATAGTCATGATGTCAAATGAACGCGTTTCGACAGGAAATCATCATGAATAAATATCAGGCAGTTATTATTGGTTTTGGCAAGGCTGGAAAAACATTAGCCGTCACGCTGGCAAAAGCAGGTTGGCGAGTGGCTCTCATCGAACAATCAAATGCAATGTATGGCGGGACCTGTATTAATATCGGCTGCATCCCAACCAAAACATTGGTTCATGACGCACAGCAGCACACAGATTTTGTCCGTGCCATACAGCGTAAAAATGAAGTGGTTAATTTTTTACGTAATAAGAATTTTCATAATCTTGCGGATATGCCCAATATCGACGTGATCGACGGCCAGGCGGAGTTTATCAATAATCATAGCCTGCGTGTTCATCGGCCTGAGGGAAATCTGGAAATTCATGGCGAGAAAATTTTTATTAATACCGGTGCACAAACCGTGGTTCCGCCAATTCCTGGAATTACCACCACGCCTGGTGTATATGACAGCACCGGATTACTTAATCTAAAAGAATTGCCTGGGCATTTAGGTATTTTGGGCGGCGGATATATTGGCGTTGAGTTCGCCTCTATGTTCGCTAATTTTGGCAGCAAGGTAACCATTTTAGAAGCAGCTTCGCTGTTTTTGCCTCGGGAAGATCGGGATATTGCTGATAATATCGCGACGATTTTACGCGATCAGGGCGTCGATATTATCCTCAATGCCCATGTGGAGCGAATCAGTCACCATGAAAATCAAGTGCAAGTGCATAGCGAGCACGCCCAACTGGCGGTGGATGCACTGTTAATAGCTTCCGGTCGTCAACCGGCTACCGCTTCGTTACATCCAGAAAATGCCGGTATCGCAGTAAACGAGCGCGGGGCAATTGTCGTTGACAAGCAATTACATACCACCGCAGACAATATTTGGGCGATGGGAGATGTTACCGGCGGGCTGCAATTTACTTATATTTCACTGGATGATTACCGCATTGTGCGTGATGAGTTGCTGGGAGAAGGCAGACGTAGTACTGATGATCGGAAAAATGTGCCTTATTCCGTATTCATGACACCGCCACTGTCCAGGGTTGGTATGACAGAAGAACAGGTCAGAGAGAGTGGTGCTGATATTCAGGTGGTGACATTGCCTGTAGCTGCAATTCCGCGTGCCAGAGTGATGAATGATACTCGTGGGGTATTAAAAGCGATTGTTGATAATAAAACCCAACGTATATTAGGGGCATCACTGCTGTGTGTTGACTCCCACGAGATGATCAATATAGTGAAAATGGTGATGGATGCCGGGCTGCCTTATAGCATATTACGCGATCAGATATTTACTCATCCGTCGATGAGCGAATCACTCAATGATCTATTTTCATTAGTCAAATAAACTCAAAATCAGACGCCAGAACAAATATTCTGGCGTCTCAGAGAAAAGAATCTTATTAATTCCCTGTTACTCTATAACTTCTTAATCACTTCATTGATGGTATTTTATATGTTCAAAAAATCTGTTTTATTTGCAACACTATTATCTGGCGTTATGGCATTTTCCACCAATGCAGATGATAAAATAATTCTGAAACATATCAGCGTCTCGTCAGTATCAGCATCACCGACAGTTCTGGAGGATGCCATTGCTGATATAGCCAGAAAATATAATGCTTCATCCTGGAAAGTCACATCGATGCGAATTGATAATAATTCAACCGCAACAGCAGTATTGTATAAATAAGGATGTTTACAATGGAGAAATACCTGCACATGTTAAGTCGGGGAGATAAAATTGGCCTGACATTGATTCGTCTGAGTATTGCGATTGTTTTTATGTGGATTGGGTTATTAAAGTTTGTCCCTTACGAGGCAGACAGCATTACACCATTCGTCGCAAACAGTCCACTAATGTCGTTCTTTTATGAACACCCGGAAGACTATAAACAGTATCTGACTCACGAAGGCGAATACAAACCAGAAGCAAGGGCATGGCAATCGGCCAATAATACCTATGGTTTTTCCAACGGTCTTGGCGTCGTGGAGGTGATTATTGCTCTGCTGGTTTTGGCTAATCCTGTCAATCGCTGGTTAGGTTTATTGGGAGGGCTGATGGCATTTACCACACCGTTGGTAACACTCTCATTTTTAATCACCACCCCGGAGGCATGGGTACCCGCATTGGGTGACGCTCATCATGGTTTCCCTTATTTATCCGGTGCTGGTCGCCTGGTATTGAAAGATACTCTGATGCTGGCAGGTGCTGTCATGATAATGGCAGATTCGGCGCGGGAAATTCTTAAACAACGCAGTAATGAATCCAGTTCAACGTTAAAAACTGAATATTGATAATCCGAACACTGTCTGTTGTTCACTTTTTCAGGCGTCAGGCCCCCTTTCTGATGATGAAGCCTGACGCCATATTACCGGAGATATGACAGAGTGAAGATCAATATCACTCCCCTGTTAAAAGATTCTTGTCGTCTCAGGTAAAATATATGATTAATATCAATCATGTATTTTTACAGCAAGACAACCACGAACAAATTCAGGATTAAAATGTTTTACCGACTCCCCAACATAACCCAAATCAAGCGAACTAATTTGTGCCATTTCTTTATCTGTCAGTGAGAAATCGATTTTTGATGGGCATCTGCAATACTCTGAAGCAGACTATACGGAAAATTCCACTGTCAGTCCCTCCATTAGGCATGAACAATGAGTCTACGTTAAAACGTAACCTCAAAGTAGTATGTGGATTTTGATATCACTTATGCAAAAAATTCATTAATAATGTAGGACTGAAACCTCTCTATTTTCGGGGACAACGAAGCAGACGCTACCAGTGCTTTTGCCTTCGCCCTTGCTATTTTTGATACACTTAGGGCCCAGGGTATAACGAAAATGTGCGATATGACAAAGAATTAACGGAGAATGAGATGATCAGGCAGAAGATTCTACAGCAGCTCCTGGAGTGGATTGAGTGCAATCTTGAGCACCCTATTTCAATCGAAGATATCGCACAGAAATCTGGCTACAGCAGACGCAACATCCAGCTTCTGTTCCGAAATTTCATGCATGTGCCTTTGGGAGAATACATTCGCAAACGAAGGCTTTGTCGTGCCGCCATTCTTGTCCGGCTCACCGCGAAATCTATGCTTGATATTGCACTCTCTTTGCATTTTGATTCACAGCAGTCATTCAGCCGCGAATTTAAAAAGTTATTTGGCTGCTCTCCCCGTGAATACCGCCACCGTGATTATTGGGATCTCGAAAATATCTTCCCTTCTTTTTTAATACGTCAACAGCAAAAGACGGAGTGTAGATTAGTCAACTTTCCTGAGACACCTATTTTTGGCAATTCATTTAAATATGATATTGAAGTGTCGAATAAATCACCGGATGAAGAAGTCAAACTGCGACATCATCATTTAGCCAGATGTATGAAGAGTTTTAAGACGGATATCTATTTCGTCTCCACGTTTGAACCGTCAACAAAATCGGTCGATTTGCTCACGGTTGAAACTTTTGCCGGTACGGTATGCAAACAAACCGATTCAGAGATGCCGAAAGAGTGGACAATTAACCGAGGACTGTATGCATCTTTCCGCTATGAAGGTGAGTGGGAGCGCTATCCTGAATGGTCGCGAAACCTCTATCTGATGGAATTACCCGCCAGGGGGTTAGCCAGAGTGAACGGCAGTGATATTGAGCGGTTTTATTACAATGAAAATTTCGTCGAAATTGATAGCAATAACATTGTTTGCGAAATTTTTATCCCCGTTCGTCCGGTTTAGTTTTCGCTATATCTAAATGAATTTATAACGAGACTACTGTCAGGAAATTCAATAAATAATGGCGTTGAAGATGTCAACGCCATTATTGTTTATTAGAATGTTACTTTCATATTCTTAAAATTATTTCATCGCCTCCTCGTCCTTTGCCGTATCGGCATCCACCGCGGTAATGGTCACCGTCACTGGCTTCATTTCGTACCCGCCATAGGTCAGGGCGTTAAATGTGAACGTATAGACACCAGGCTTGCTGGTACTAAATTTACGCGTGATTTTTCCGCTCACGAAATGGTCATTTTTCGACGGCAGGAACTGATAATCCTTCTCCGTCACCCCTTCCGGCGTCTGAATGTCGACCCACATATTCCCGCCAACGGGGTTGTTTGCCGACATCAGTGTCACCTCCAGCTTCGCAGTCGATTTCCCATCCGCCACCAGAGATTGCATATCAGATGATGCGGTGAGTACCGCGTTTTTATCATCCGCAACGAATTTAGATTCGGCAGTTTTCGTTGATACCTGACCGTTGGTCTGACTCACTTGCGCCTTGAGTGTGTATGTCGCCGCAACAGTAGTGGTAGCGGTGAAAATAGCCTGCCCTTGCTCATTCGTTGTCGCAGTGCCATTCGGTTCCAGGTTTAACGAAGCCGGGCTGGCAGTCAGCGTCACTTCGCTATCTTTCACCAAATTGTTATTGGCATCAGTCACCGTAACTTTATACGTTTGTTTGGCTTTGCCGTCCGCCAGCGCATAGTTGCCAATCACCTCAATATTGGAGATGGTTGCCGTAGTCTTATCCGCCACAAACGTTACAGACTGCGCATTCGAAGGCTGGTCATTTCCTGCCGACGCCGTGATCTCATAGGTTCCGGCAGTCACTGAAACCACCTGCAACTCTGCTTTCCCCTCATCGTTGGCTTTCACCCAGACATTATCGCCTGTAAGCGGCTTGACACCCCGGGGCAGATTAAAGGTCACCAGGCTCCCTGGAACAGGGTTACCATTTTTATCCTCAACGGTCGCCGTCAGCGTAAAGGCGTCTTTGCCGTTTGCCACTTTTTGAACGGCGGTGTCTACCTGCAGGTTTGCCTGACCGGTGCTGGCATCCGCGTTAAATTTCACCGTGACCGTCTTCTGAGCACCATTCACCGAAGCGGAAATATTGTGTTCTCCCGCAACCGTTGACATAAGCTCAATGTCCACTTTCCCTGCCGCATTGGTTGTTACTGTATTCCCCGTCTTGCTGGTCACACCCTGCGGTAAAGTCAGCGTAACTTCTTGCCCCTGCAACGGGTTACCATAGCTGTCCACGACGGTCAGGGTTATCTGGTTAGCAGACTGTCCATTAGCCAGTTGGTTATTAACCTTCACTGTCATATCACCAATCTCAGCCTTAGATGCGTCACCTGCAACATTCAGCACCAGTGGCTGAGCAACGGCATTTTGGCCGTTCACTCGCGGCATCACAGACAACTGGCCCGCGGCAGATCCCAGAGTCAAGGTCGCCACGTAGACCCCATTACTTGTTTCTGTCCAGTCTCCTGTTGAAGGTCGCTCTGTCCCCGTGCTGGCGGCACCGCTAAACACTGGTGCATCTGGCTTCATCCCGGTGACCGGGTTCCCGTACGCATCCTTCACGGTGAAGGTGAGTTCCGTCGTCGTTTTGACGGTCGGAGCCTTATTGTCCGCAACAAGCGTAGAGTTCGCTGATGACATCTCTCCGGCGATGACCGTCAACTGCGCGGCTTCGGTGGCTGCTGGCTGGCCGTTGAATAGCGGCATGACACGAAGCTCGCCCGTCTTTCCGCCTGTAGTTAACGTAGCAACATAGGAACCGTCACCTTTTTCGGTCCAACTGGAAACGGTCGCCCCTTCAGAGGCGGTCCCCGTCAAACTTGCCGACAACGAAAGACCACTGATAGCGTTGCCATGCGCATCTTTCGCCACCAGCGTCACGGTTGTACTTTCGCCGGCTTTTACGTGATCTTCTGCGACAGAGACTTTCGACTGGTTTGAAGATAACGCATCAGCCACCACGGTTACTTTTGCCGCATTTGCTGCCGCATCCTGTCCATTTAGCTTCGGCATAACTTCTAATTCACCCGCCGTAGAGCCGAGAGTAATCTGCGCAGTCCACGTCCCATCACCATTATTTGTCCAGCCCGATGCCGTAGAACCTACAGCAGCGGCACCCGCTAATGACGGCGCTTCCGGCGTGAGGCTGGTCACAGGGTTGTCATAGGCATCTTTTACCGTCCAGATTGCCGTAACTGTACCCCCAACCACCGGTTTATCAGGATTCAGGGTGATGGACGAATGTGCTGCATCAAGCGGCCCGGCAACAAACTTCAGCGTTTGTTGTAATGTGCCCAGCTGATACTGCTCGCTGAAAGCACGCACAACAACGTTTCCGGCACGGGTCGAAGAAACCGTAGCGCTGTAAACGCCTGGTTTTATCTCCGAAATTGTACCAATGGTGACACCATTAGTGTCTTGCGGAACAAATCGCAAGCGGCTGGCCTCTCCCGTCACCGGGTTACCATCAGTATCCACCGCAGTCAGCGTCAGCGTGTAGGCTTGCTGACCATCAGCAACCACGTCACCTGACGGCTCGTTAGCGCTCAGGGTGGAGTTTGCCACATCCATCATCGTGGCCCGCAGTTCTGCAGTGACGGTTTTGCTCATGCCATCAACACTAACAGTAATCGTTGCCTCACCTGACTGCGTTCCGGTAGTAAAGACAGACTGATACACCCCTGCTTCAGTTTCGGTGAACTCACCCAGTGTTGGCTTTGCCTGTGATTTAGTGGCCTTCAGGGTACGAGTCACAATATTTCCAGCCGGTTTGAAAGTTAGTTCAGTCTTGATCTGATCTTTCATGCCCGTGACTGGCTGGCCCTCGGCGTCGCGCAGAGACAGCACCAGCGGTCTTTGCTCATTACCGTTAGCAAGCATTTGAATACGGCTCTGACCGTCAAGCGTTAACGCCGTGCGATCGGCGCTCATACCAGCTCCGGTAATGACCACCTCTGTCTGCACGCGTTTTGAGGTATTGCCTTTGTTATCGTAGGCAACCGCAGAAATCGCATAATAATTGTCTTTGCCTGGACGATAAGCCGGGAGCGTTACTTGCCACTGACTACCCTGACCGGTAATTTTGCCACCTTCAGCCAGTAATGACGGCGCTTCCCACTGCACATTTTTCAGTCCGTGAGTTGCTTTGCTGACCACAAGCCCCAGGGAAAGTGTCTGACCGCCCTTACCTTCAATACGCTCAGGCAGAGCAATACGGATCACTTCAGATTTGCGGTACTCAAGAACGATGTTGTTATTACGCTCAACCAGGTCATAGCGGCTGCCTGCCAGTACCCGACGCTCGCGAATGCTATCCGTATCGAGTTGTTTCTCCAGAGGTTCGCCAATTCGGTAGTTAACTTCCAGGCCAAAGCGAGTGTCATTCTCACCGCTCTTGCCCTGCTTATGCCCGGCGCTCAGTGTCAGAAGAGGCACTGGCGTATAGGTCACCTCGGCAGAAATAGCATGCGGGTCTTTCTGGCGCTTATCTTTACCAAACAGCCCGACTTCATCGCCATAATACTGTTCATACATCAGGCTTGCGCCAAGCTGCGGCCAGGCAGGTAAATAGCCCTCTGCGCGGATATCCCAACCATTCGCCGGGCGTTCCTGATAATCCTCAATATCCGGCGATTTTTTCCAGCCAGAAGCCCGAATATAACCATTGGCGCTCAGTTTCAGATAATCGCGCCAGTATTCCGCACCAACACCAATGCGGGTATGACTACGGGATAAATCATGGTCGATAAAGGTGTTCACCCCCGCCATCCAGTCATTTCCTGAAAAATGACGCCAGCCAAAACCAATATTTGACTGAGTACGATCGTCGGTACGATGTATTGCTCCCTGAGTGAACAACATATTTGTTGGCGTATCATAAATCGGATAAAGCATTTCCAGCGAAGAATCCTTCAGCGAGAAATCTTTATCGACATTCAGTTTGACGCGCGCAGTACCATATTTCCCGAGCCACTCCTGTATTTCCTGGTTAGCTTTAGCTGTGGCCATTCCGGTAATAAAGTTACGTGTCGCATCGCTATCTGGCTGACTGCTTAAAAATGTCCCGGCATTTGCGGCAAACGACGCGACATTTTTCTCCACGTTATTATCAGCAGTTACCGTAGTATTTCCCATGCTCAACCGTGGCTGAACCGCATGCTGCGCACGTGCCGCCATTACTGGGGTAAAGGTGACAGCGAGTGGAAAAAGAACCTGAACAGAGATATTTGCCCACGCCACGCAGCGGGCCAGAACTGAATAACGAAATCGTGGTTGTTTATGACCTGTTTTATAACGCGACATTGAGATAATTTCCTGATGAACGAATTAACGAACATAGGCAGACACAAATAATGGCGTCTGCTTGTCAGAAAAACCGGGGATTTCCCGATTTCCTTTTCCGCAGAAAAGGAAATACCTTTATGTAAGAAAGTGCACCGCCACCTAATATATCCAGTGTCTGTAGCCACTCATCAGGTGGTTGGGCGCGGGATTATATTTTTATTTATGGGTGAAAATTTAGCTTTTTGTGCAAGTCATTAAATAGACACCTAAGTTATATTTTTTACTCTGCGGACAGTGAATAATTCATTATTCAGAGTGAATAATAATGGCCTGCCTTTAATTAACAACTATTGGAAATACGTCGAAGTAGGTATATACGCCAGAATAAATCGATATATTTTTTATGGATATTCATTTTCCTTCATCGGACTGTAAATTGCGGAGATTTCGAACTTGCACTACCCATCGCAACACTCAAACAGATTTATGAATTTCGTTCATAACCCCTGACAAATCCTGCCGTCTAATCGAGCTTTTCCCTTTACGTTATGCTTCTCATGAACGAGAACACAACTTATTCATGAATTAACCATTCCGGATAAACTATGGAATCAAATTCAGGCATCGAAAGGAACTGGCTGGTTTCCGTTAATAGATTAAATATCTATTACTCTCCCGAGAGTAAAACTATCAAATCAATGAGTAACCGATACAGCCTCACAAATTCTTTCAGATAATTAACCCGTCACTGCGGCACGTTCTCTCATAAGGCGTGCCTGCAGTGTAATCCAGTATGTATCCGGCATAGTTGACGGTTTAATAGAACTCAATTCCTTTCCCAGGTTACCAACAACGATATCTTGTATAACACCCCAGGAGATACGACATTATGATGAAATGAGGTATGCTCCTCAGCGCCAATCAACGCCCGGACTGGGCCAGTCTTGAGATCAGACTCATTCCCGGAACTGACTTCAGGCGACATATATCAATGACGTTGGTGCAATAAAAGATAGCCGATGTAATACATCTATTCAAATTTGTGATACATGTCAAAAAATTGGTTGACCAAACTCGTTATTTATATAAGGGCACTTACGAAGTGCGCTCTTTTTTAAAGCGAGGAAGTACCAATGAAAGAGAATAAAGTACAACAAATCAGTCATAAACTGATTAATATCGTTGTTTTTGTCGCAATTGTAGAATACGCCTATTTATTTCTCCATTTCTATTAATAACGGCAATAAACTGTTCACTTCAGTGATATTTAAAATATGCATCCTCTCCCTTTTTGTAAGTAATTATTATATCCGTGGGAGAGGAATACACGCTGTCAGGTAATCAATCATACTGCGATAAATCATCGGCCAGTAAAGTGGAGATAACCTCCATTGTCGAAAAATCCATACTCTCAGCAAAACCATCATCAATCACTCATCCAGGCGTTTATGGGAGCGTCACCAATGGCTGCTAACAATGCCAGAGTTCCCCGTTGCGAAAATTCCACATCCACAAAGAGTCACAGGGATTGGGTGTTGAAATGATCCGGATGAGCATGTATCTTTATGGTTATGTTATAACATAACAGGTAAAAATGATGAAGCCCAATATCCATCCTGAGTATCGTACTGTGGTGTTCCACGACACCAGTGTTGATGAGTACTTTAAAATCGGCTCGACTATCAAAACAGACCGTGAGATTGAGCTGGATGGCGTAACGTATCCATACGTGACAATTGATGTCTCTTCTAAATCGCACCCGTTCTATACAGGGAAGCTGAGAACAGTGGCATCAGAAGGAAATGTTGCACGATTCACCCAACGTTTTGGTCGTTTTGTTAGCACGAAAAAGGGGTCGTGATGAAAGTTCTTAACTCTCTGCGTACCGCAAAAGAACGCCATCCAGACTGTCAGATTGTGAAGCGAAAAGGACGGCTATATGTGATTTGTAAATCTAATCCACGTTTTAAGGCCGTTCAGGGTCGTAAGAAAAAACGTTGATTCAAAATTCGACGGATTAACGATATTTGTCTGATTAATAATCAGATCGGATTAATGTTGGTGTGTTTATAACACCAACATTAATTTTCCTGGGGATATATTCCTCCTGTTCATTTGAGGCCAACTGCCTGACGTTTCTCTCCGAATATTCCATTATCTTAATGTTGACTTGTTGACCAGCTTCGCCCCTGTATGCTGGCATCAACTCTCTTTTAGACTGAACACGCCACTCAGTCTCCTCCCTTTGCGGCGCAGCCTGCATTTTCACTCAAACTGTTAAGATGATAAATGTGGTAAATCTGTTGGTACTAACATAAAAACGTTTACGCCACAGGAACAGTCTGATCCACCGGTAACCCCGTCGCCGACGTTCGAGTGCCAGTTAGAGTAACGCACACAGATAACTGCACTCAGTGCCCTGACAAAGAGGCCATCGTTCCTGTGACAGCTGGCAGCCTTCGTTTAACTTCACTTAATCTGGCTCTTGGGGGCTTACCGAACAGATGACGTACATACGCCCGTTCAATTTTCCATCACTTATTGTAATGAACACCTATAACCATTTTGTGCGGCATGTTAATCCATTAAAATTTCTTACTGATTGGCAAATCATCTTCAATGACAGCTCATTATAGTTTTATATTCTATCCCTTACCCTTAAAACTTGTTTTTTTACTAGTCCATCACACAGCGCATTAAGACTATTCCTAACACTTCAGGGCAAAGTTCCTGACCAATATAAAATGCAAGTAAGAATTGAACGTTATATTGCCAATAACCTTATGAAACCAAATGTCTTTTTCTTCTTATCAAAAAAGCAATATTTTCAGTTTTTCTAAATATTGACTTAACCATTGAATTCCTTTTCCGTTCACATATTGACACTCATCGGGAAAAAAACATAAATTTAAGCCCAATCGAAAATAATTAAACTTAATCTCGTTTAACCTTTATTGATATGTACTACGTATCTTATTTACTTCCGGTTTACTAAGGAAACTGAATGCACCTGTAAAAATTACAGGTTTGGAAAGTAGTGACATGGCAAAGTGATTACAGCAGGGACTATGAGGTTAAAAACCATATGGAATGTCAAAACCGTTCTGATAAATACATCTGGTCTCCCCATGACGCCTACTTCTATAAAGGACTATCTGAACTGATTGTGGATATCGACAGATTAATTTATCTATCGTTGGAGAAAATTAGAAAAGATTTCGTGTTTATCAATCTCAATACGGATTCTTTATCTGAATTTATAAACCGTGATAATGAATGGTTATCCGCGGTAAAGGGGAAACAGGTCGTATTGATTGCGGCCAGAAAGTCAGAAGCCTTAGCAAATTATTGGTATTACAACAGCAATATTAGGGGCGTGGTATACGCAGGACTGAGTCGTGATATTAGAAAAGAACTGGCCTATGTGATTAATGGCAGGTTCCTGAGAAAAGATATTAAGAAAGATAAAATCACGGACCGGGAAATGGAAATTATCCGCATGACGGCCCAGGGAATGCAACCTAAATCGATTGCCAGAATTGAAAATTGTAGTGTGAAGACAGTGTATACCCATCGGCGTAATGCTGAGGCCAAGCTGTACTCAAAAATATATAAGTTGGTTCAGTAAACTCCAGGCAAGTTAGTTTTAAAAAATGACTCACTGGGACATCACGTCCTCAATTCAACTCGGGAAGAAATGCAATGAAAAAAAAGGTTCTGGCAATAGCTCTGGTAACGGTGTTTACCGGCATGGGTGTGGCGCAGGCTGCTGACGTAACAGCTCAGGCTGTAGCGACCTGGTCGGCAACAGCCAAAAAAGACACCACCAGTAAGCTGGTTGTGACGCCACTCGGTAGCCTGGCGTTCCAGTATGCCGAAGGCATTAAAGGTTTTAACTCACAGAAAGGTCTATTTGACGTGGCTATCGAGGGTGACTCAACGGCTACCGCCTTTAAACTGACCTCACGTCTTATCACCAACACATTAACCCAGTTGGATACCTCAGGTTCCACACTGAATGTGGGCGTGGATTATAACGGCGCGGCAGTCGAAAAAACTGGCGATACCGTGATGATCGATACCGCCAACGGCGTACTGGGCGGCAACCTTAGCCCGCTGGCTAACGGTTACAATGCCAGCAATCGTACCACCGCACAGGATGGTTTCACCTTCTCCATCATCAGCGGTACCACCAATGGTACCACCGCAGTAACAGATTACAGCACTCTACCGGAAGGCATCTGGAGCGGCGACGTTAGCGTACAGTTCGACGCGACCTGGACCAGTTAATCTCTCTGATGTACCAGCAGGGGTAGCCCCCCTGCTTTATTCCTGGACGGAATTGTTATGAAAAAGCACCTTCTGCCTCTCGCTCTGCTGTTTTCCGGAATATCTCCGGCCCAGGCGCTGGATGTCGGCGATATATCATCGTTTATGAACAGTGACAGCAGCACGCTGAGCAAAACGATCAAAAACAGTACCGACAGTGGTCGCCTTATCAATATCCGTCTCGAACGGCTCTCTTCACCGCTTGACGACGGGCAGGTTATCTCAATGGACAAGCCGGATGAGTTGCTACTCACTCCCGCCAGCTTGCTGCTACCCGCCCAAGCCAGCGAAGTGATCCGCTTCTTCTATAAGGGACCCGCAGATGAAAAAGAGCGCTACTACCGCATTGTCTGGTTTGATCAGGCCCTCAGTGATGCGCAGCGCGATAATGCCAACCGCAGCGCTGTGGCCACTGCTTCCGCCCGCATCGGCACCATTCTGGTCGTCGCCCCCCGCCAGGCGAACTACCACTTTCAGTACGCCAACGGCTCCCTGACAAATACAGGAAATGCGACGCTGCGGATCCTCGCCTACGGCCCTTGCCTGAAAGCCGCCAACGGTAAGGAGTGTAAAGAGAATTACTACCTGATGCCGGGCAAGTCGCGTCGTTTTACCCGCGTGGACACGGCGGATAACAAAGGACGGGTTGCACTTTGGCAGGGTGATAAGTTCATTCCCGTGAAATAGATAGCTGTGCAGATGGATAACGACAATGCCTTTACGACGGTTCTCCCCAGGACTGAAAGCCCAGTTTGCCTTCGGCATGGTCTTTTTGTTCGTTCAGCCCGATGCCAGCGCTGCTGACATAAGTGCGCAGCAAATAGGTGGGGTGATTATTCCGCAGGCCTTCAGTCAGGCGCTTCAGGACGGCATGAGCGTCCCGCTCTATATTCATCTCGCCGGTAGCCAGGGTCGCCAGGACGATCAGCGAATCGGCAGCGCTTTTATCTGGCTGGATGATGGACAGCTACGCATCCGGAAAATACAGCTGGAAGAGAGTGAAGATAACGCCAGTGTCAGCGAACAAACTCGACAGCAGCTGATGGCTCTGGCCAACGCCCCGTTCAATGAGGCCCTTACCATCCCCCTGACTGACAACGCGCAGCTGGATCTCAGCTTGCGCCAACTGCTGCTGCAGCTGGTGGTCAAGCGCGAAGCGCTGGGCACCGTACTACGCTCACGTAGCGAAGACATCGGGCAGTCCAGTGTTAACACCCTCAGCAGTAATCTGAGCTATAACTTGGGCGTCTATAACAACCAGTTGCGTAACGGCGGGAGCAACACATCCAGCTATCTGTCGCTGAATAACGTTACTGCGCTGCGCGAACACCATGTGGTGCTCGACGGCTCGCTGTACGGGATCGGTAGCGGTCAACAGGACAGTGAATTATATAAAGCGATGTATGAACGCGATTTTGCCGGTCACCGATTTGCCGGTGGAATGCTCGACACCTGGAACTTGCAGTCCTTAGGGCCGATGACCGCCATTTCAGCAGGGAAGATTTACGGCCTTTCCTGGGGAAACCAGGCCAGCTCCACCATCTTCGACAGCAGCCAGTCAGCCACGCCAGTGATCGCCTTTTTACCGGCGGCGGGCGAAGTACATCTCACCCGTGATGGGCGGCTACTAAGCGTTCAGAACTTCACTATGGGCAATCATGAAGTGGATACCCGGGGTCTACCGTACGGGATTTACGATGTGGAAGTTGAGGTGATCGTTAACGGTCGCGTGATCAGCAAACGCCCCCAGCGGGTCAATAAGCTGTTTAGCCGGGGGCGCGGCGTCGGTGCACCACTGGCGTGGCAGGTATGGGGCGGTAGCTTTCATATGGATCGCTGGTCGGAAAACGGGAAAAAGACGCGACCAGCTAAAGAGAGTTGGCTAGCAGGTGCCTCGACCTCCGGCTCATTGAGTACGCTTAGCTGGGCGGCAACGGGATATGGATACGATAATCAGGCGGTGGGTGAAACCCGTCTGACGCTGCCGCTTGGGGGGGCGATCAACGTTAACCTGCAAAATATGCTGGCCAGTGACAGCTCATGGAGCAGCATCGGCAGCATCAGCGCCACTCTACCGGGAGGCTTTAGTTCGCTGTGGGTTAACCAGGAAAAAACCCGCATTGGCAATCAATTGCGACGTAGCGATGCCGACAACCGTGCAATCGGCGGCACACTCAACCTGAACTCACTGTGGTCGAAGCTGGGCACATTCAGCATCAGCTACAATGATGACCGCCGTTACAACAGCCATTATTACACGGCAGATTACTATCAAAATGTCTACAGCGGTACCTTTGGTTCGCTTGGCCTGCGGGCCGGTATTCAGCGCTATAACAACGGCGACAGCAACGCCAATACAGGGAAATATATCGCTCTCGATCTCTCGCTACCACTGGGCAACTGGTTTAGCGCAGGGATGACCCATCAAAACGGCTACACCATGGCAAACCTGTCAGCACGCAAACAGTTTGATGAAGGAACCATTCGCACTGTTGGTGCCAATCTGTCACGTGCCATCTCCGGCGATACCGGTGATGACAAAACCCTCAGCGGTGGGGCGTATGCACAGTTCGACGCTCGTTACGCCAGCGGAACGCTGAACGTCAATAGCGCGGCGGACGGCTACATCAATACCAACTTGACCGCCAATGGCAGCGTCGGCTGGCAGGGTAAAAACATCGCTGCCAGCGGGCGGACTGATGGCAACGCTGGGGTGATATTCAACACCGGGCTGGAGGACGACGGTCAGATCAGCGCCAAAATCAACGGGCGGATTTTCCCGCTTAACGGCAAGCGTAACTATCTCCCGCTCTCTCCCTATGGAAGATATGAGGTGGAGTTACAGAACAGCAAAAACTCACTCGACAGCTACGATATCGTCAGCGGCCGCAAAAGCCATCTGACTCTCTATCCAGGCAATGTCGCTGTCATTGAGCCAGAGGTGAAGCAGATGGTTACCGTCTCCGGTCGTATCCGTGCGGAAGACGGCACACTGCTGGCTAACGCACGGATTAACAACCATATCGGCCGAACCCGAACCGATGAAAACGGCGAGTTTGTCATGGACGTGGATAAGAAATATCCCACTATCGATTTTCGCTACAGTGGCAATAAAACCTGCGAAGTGGCACTGGAACTCAACCAGGCGCGCGGTGCCGTCTGGGTCGGTGATGTGGTCTGCAGCGGCCTCTCATCGTGGGCGGCGGTGACGCAGACAGGAGAAGAGAATGAGAGTTAACCTACTAATAACGATGATAATTTTCGCGCTAATCTGGCCAGTAACTGAGCTCAGAGCGGCAGTGAGCAAAACAACCTGGGCGGATGCACCGGCACGCGAGTTTGTGTTTGTCGAAAACAACTCAGACGACAACTTTTTCGTCACGCCTGGCGGGGCGCTGGATCCGCGCCTGACCGGTGCCAACCGCTGGACCGGTTTAAAATACAATGGTGCAGGAACCATCTATCAGCAAAGCCTCGGCTACATTGATAACGGTTACAACACCGGCCTCTATACCAACTGGAAGTTTGATATGTGGCTGGAAAATTCGCCGGTTTCATCTCCTTTAACTGGCTTACGCTGCATCAACTGGTACGCAGGGTGTAATATGACCACCAGTCTTATCCTGCCGCAAACCACCGACGCCAGTGGATTTTATGGCGCGACGGTGACCAGCGGCGGCGCGAAGTGGATGCACGGCATGTTGTCAGACGCGTTTTACCAGTATATGCAACAAATGCCCGTCGGCAGCAGCTTTACAATGACCATCAATGCCTGCCAGACCTCTGTGAACTATGACGCCAGCAGCGGCGCACGCTGTAAGGATCAGGCCTCCGGCAACTGGTATGTTCGCAACGTCACCCATACGAAAGCAGCAAATCTGCGGTTAATAAATACCCACTCTCTGGCGGAGGTATTTATCAACAGCGACGGAGTACCGACTCTGGGCGAAGGGAACGCCGACTGCCGGACACAGACCATCGGCAGCCTTTCAGGATTAAGTTGTAAGATGGTCAACTATACCCTGCAAACAAACGGACTCAGCAACACCTCAATCCATATATTCCCGGCGATCGCCAACTCGTCGTTAGCCTCGGCCGTCGGGGCGTACGATATGCAGTTCAGTCTGAATGGCAGTTCATGGAAACCGGTGAGCAATACCGCCTATTACTACACCTTCAACGAGATGAAGAGCGCAGACTCGATCTATGTTTTCTTCTCGAGCAACTTCTTTAAGCAGATGGTGAACCTGGGGATCAGCGACATCAACACCAAGGATCTGTTCAACTTTCGCTTTCAGAACACGACATCACCGGAGTCTGGCTGGTATGAATTTTCTACCTCCAACACGCTGCTTATCAAACCCCGTGATTTCAGCATCAGTATTATCTCCGATGAATATACTCAGACACCGTCGCGGGAGGGATATGTCGGCAGCGGCGAGCCGGCACTCGATTTCGGCTATATCGTAACCACCAGCGGTAAAACAGCTGCCGACGAAGTGCTGATCAAGGTGACCGGACCCGCGCAGGTGATTGGCGGGCGCTCCTATTGTGTCTTCAGCTCCGATGACGGTAAGGCGAAAGTACCGTTCCCGGCGACGCTTTCCTTTATTACCCGCAACGGAGCTACAAAAACCTACGATGCCGGGTGCGATGATAGCTGGCGGGATATGACCGATGCGCTGTGGCTAACCACACCGTGGACTGATATCTCTGGCGAAGTGGGGCAGATGGATAAGACCACAGTCAAATTTTCGATTCCAATGGATAACGCCATTTCGCTGCGTACGGTAGATGATAACGGCTGGTTTGGCGAAGTCAGCGCTTCAGGAGAAATTCATGTTCAGGCGACGTGGCGTAACATTAACTAAGGCCCTGCTGACAGCGGTCTGTATGCTGGCGGCACCTTTGACACAGGCGATTTCGGTCGGCAATCTGACATTTTCGCTGCCGTCCGAGACTGACTTTGTCAGCAAACGTGTAGTGAATAACAACAAAAGCGCACGGATATACCGTATTGCCATCAGTGCTATTGATAGCCCGGGCAGCAGTGAATTGCGCACCCGACCGGTGGATGGTGAACTGCTTTTCGCCCCCCGCCAGCTGGCGTTGCAGGCTGGTGAGAGCGAGTATTTTAAATTTTACTATCATGGGCCACGGGATAACCGCGAGCGCTACTACCGGGTCTCATTTCGCGAGGTCCCCACTCGTAACCAGACAAGACGCAGCCCAACCGGCGGCGAGGTCAGCACGGAGCCGGTGGTGGTGATGGATACCATTCTGGTAGTACGACCACGTCAGGTTCAGTTTAAATGGTCCTTCGACAAGGTGACAGGAACAGTAAGTAACACTGGCAACACATGGTTTAAGCTACTGATTAAGCCAGGATGTGATTCGACCGAAGAGGAAGGCGATGCCTGGTATCTACGTCCGGGAGACGTGGTTCGTCAGCCTGAGTTACGTCAGCCGGGGAATCATTATCTGGTCTATAACGACAAATTCATTAAGATTAGCGATTCCTGTCCGGCTAAGCCCCCTTCGGCGGACTAAGACTTATCCATCGGTCGAGGGAAGAATTCCACCTCAGAGCTCCAAAAATCGTTTAAATGATGTGGAAGCGATCGTCAATGTCACCTGTAACGATGGGCTTTCTCATATGCACACCATAGTGTTCAGGAGACACGGAAAGATATCAGGCAGCCTGCTAACGAGTGGTTTAATCACGAATTAGTACGTAAAATCGGTAACGGCTGGAAATCATTCAATACTCACACTATCGAAAGTTCCCCAGCCAACCGCGGTACGTTCTTACATACGATGTACCGCTGTTCTCTTTACGATTTATAGCTGTACTGGTGAATTATGAGCAATCTGAATCCATGCATGACGTGTGGTGCCTGTTGTGCATTTTTCCGCGTCTCTTTTTACTGGGCCGAAGCCGACGATGCTGGCGGTACCATTCCCGCCAGGCTCACTGAACAAATATCCCCTTTTCACCGATGCATGAGCGGTACCAATCAGAAAAACCCCCGATGTATTGCCCTTGCAGGAACCCCGGGCAAAAATGCCTGCTGCACGATATATAAAAATCGATCGTCCACATGCAGAGAATTCGCCATGTCTGGTGAGAACGGAGTCGTCAATGAGGCTTGCAATCGTGCAAGGGCTAAATACGGGCTGACACCGTTATAAACATACAATAATTAATTGCACTGCCCCGCCAGCGATAATAGCGGGGCTTCGTTTTTCAGGGGTAACAAAACCCGATACTTCTTCTATTTGCCAGCAACAATGCCTCTCTTCTGTAGCGTTCTTCGGATCTACATCATCCTGAAGTAGCGCGATATACTCACTGACTATCTGAATCAGAATATAAAAAGCAATGTTTTTAACCTATAAAAATGGCGCTGTATTTGCGCCATTTTTATCATTCAATGCATTATCTGTTTGAGCCTAAAGGGATCTCAGGGTCTGGCTCATGAGTAATTCTGTTTCGTAAATCTCTGCGAATAATTTCAATAGACCAGAACCAGACTAAATGTCCAAAAATTTCAGAAACATTCTCATACCACGGGAGATCAAACAGAGGTGGCGTCAGTCCCATGAGAGGGAATGAAATCATATGAACAAAAAGTTGGGCTAAAGCACCTGCCAGTAAGCCCTGCCAGAGTTTAATTTTTGGAAATACTTCAGCGACCACACAATAACCGACAGCAAACACTATCGAAAAGATAATGTGCGTAACACCAACCCAGTTAAAGACATGCCCGGCAAAGGTATAAACAGCCGCATTGGGATCTGTCAGCCCCAACCAGTCTCGAAGAAAAATATACGGTGGATTGAGAAAATTACGCGAGCAATCAATTTGGCCTGCAGCCCTGATTAATGATTCCGGGCCACACGCTGCATTAAACATATCCACCGGGCTACGTGGCGGCAATGGAACTTCAGCCCCCCACTTCACGAATGCGGAAACAACGCCAGCAATCAGCCCAATGAATGCAGCAAGACCATAACGTCTGCGGTTCGGTGGAGTTTGTTCAAATATATTCATATCTACCCTGCTTGTACCATTATGTTATACACCTCTTCAGGAGTATTCATAAAACAAGGCAAATGTAAAGAACTGTATTGTTTTGTATAACAAGATGGTTTCCTAATCGCCAATGAATATAAGCTCCATCATTTCTCCCTATTTTTATATTAGAAGTGACAGAGATTTGCAGGGTGATGCAGAGCTGAAAATCACAGGTTTCCTTATTGGTTTTTGCATCGTACAACTAAAGCAATAAACCAGCTCCCATCATCATCAACATCCCGGCGAACATGAATTTATTAGCCGGGCTCATAGCTGCATTCGCGTTTTAAGAATAATCCTCCTGCTGTCGCCGACTATGCTTAACATTTAAAAAAGCATCAGCACTCTCGCAACGCACTCTTATTTTCCCCTTTAGAATACCGGAGGCCTGGTATGAGCAACCAAGGCGAATACCCCGAAGATAATCGGGTTGGGAAGCACGAGCCGCACGATTTAAGTTTGACCCGTCGCGATCTGATTAAAGTGAGCGCCGCAACAGCGGCGACCGCCGTGGTTTATCCTCATTCTACGCTGGCGGCAAGCGTTCCGGCAGCTACACCCGCGCCAGAGATAATGCCCCTGACACTGAAGGTGAACGGCAAAACCGAGCAGCTTGAGGTGGATACCCGAACCACGCTACTGGACGCTTTGCGTGAAAATCTGCATTTGATCGGTACCAAGAAAGGTTGCGATCACGGACAGTGCGGAGCCTGTACCGTGCTGGTCAATGGTCGCAGGCTTAATGCCTGCCTGACGCTTGCAGTCATGCATCAGGGGGCCGAGATCACCACCATTGAAGGCCTGGGTTCGCCAGATAATCTTCACCCCATGCAGGCGGCCTTTATCAAGCATGATGGCTTCCAGTGCGGCTACTGCACCTCCGGGCAAATTTGCTCATCAGTAGCGGTGCTAAAAGAGATTCAGGACGGCATTCCCAGTCACGTCACGGTCGATTTGGTTTCCGCTCCAGAAACAACTGCCGATGAGATCCGTGAACGTATGAGCGGCAACATCTGTCGCTGTGGTGCATACGCTAACATCCTTGCCGCCATTGAAGATGCTGCGGGGGAGATAAAATCATGAAGGCGTTTACCTATGAACGAGTGAACACCCCAGCCGAGGCGGCACTTAGCGCTCAGCGCGTACCCGGCGCAAAATTTATCGCGGGCGGGACCAATCTGCTGGACCTGATGAAGCTGGAAATTGAAACGCCCACCCACCTTATCGATGTGAACGGCCTCGGGCTCGATAAGATTGAAGTGACCGACGCGGGTGGGCTGCGCATCGGCGCACTGGTACGGAACACCGACCTGGCGGCTCACGAGCGCGTGCGTCGTGATTACGCGGTACTCTCCCGCGCCCTGCTCGCTGGCGCATCTGGTCAGTTACGTAATCAGGCAACCACCGCAGGTAATCTGCTCCAGCGCACGCGCTGCCCCTATTTTTACGACACCAATCAGCCCTGCAATAAGCGCCTGCCCGGGAGCGGCTGCGCGGCGCTTGAAGGCTTTAGCCGTCAGCACGCGGTGGTAGGCGTAAGTGAAGCCTGCATAGCCACCCATCCGAGCGATATGGCGGTCGCAATGCGGTTGCTGGATGCGGTGGTGGAAACCATCACGCCGGAGGGAAAGACTCGCAGTATCACACTGGCTGATTTTTATCACCCACCGGGGAAAACGCCGCACATTGAAACCGCCCTGCTTCCCGGTGAGCTTATCGTTGCGGTGACGTTACCTCCACCGCTCGGCGGAAAACATATCTACCGTAAGGTGCGCGATCGCGCCTCCTACGCCTTTGCCCTGGTATCGGTCGCGGCGATTATTCAGCCTGACGGCAGCGGGCGCGTCGCGCTGGGCGGAGTAGCACATAAGCCCTGGCGCATTGAGGCTGCGGATGCTCAGCTATCCCAGGGGGCGCAGGCCGTATATGACACGCTGTTCGCCAGCGCCCATCCCACCGCTGAAAACACCTTTAAACTCCTGTTGGCGAAGCGAACGCTTGCCTCCGTACTGGCTGAAGCGAGGGCACAGGCATGAAATTTGATAAACCCGCAGGGGAAAACCCGATCGATCAGCTGAAGGTTGTCGGTCGTCCCCATGACCGCATCGACGGACCGCTGAAAACTACCGGCACGGCACGCTACGCCTACGAATGGCATGAAGAGGCCCCCAACGCCGCCTATGGCTATATCGTCGGTTCCGCCATTGCCAAAGGACGCCTCACCGCCCTTGATACGGACGCCGCGCAAAAAGCGCCGGGCGTACTGGCTGTCATTACCGCCAGTAACGCCGGGGCACTCGGCAAAGGCGACAAAAACACCGCCAGGCTGTTAGGCGGCCCCACTATTGAGCACTATCATCAGGCCATTGCGCTGGTAGTGGCCGAGACCTTCGAACAGGCGCGAGCGGCGGCCTCGCTGGTGCAGGCACACTATCGCCGTAATAAAGGAGCTTACTCCCTGGCGGACGAAAAACAGGCCGTCAATCAGCCGCCGGAAGACACGCCCGACAAAAACGTCGGTGACTTTGACGGGGCTTTCACCTCCGCTGCGGTGAAGATTGATGCTACCTACACGACCCCGGACCAGAGCCATATGGCGATGGAGCCGCATGCCTCGATGGCCGTCTGGGATGGAAATAAGCTTACCCTCTGGACCTCAAATCAGATGATTGACTGGTGCCGCACCGATCTGGCAAAAACGCTGAAAGTTCCCGTGGAGAATGTGCGTATTATCTCCCCGTATATCGGCGGAGGGTTTGGCGGCAAGCTGTTCCTGAGAAGCGATGCGCTGCTGGCGGCCCTCGCCGCCCGAGCGGTGAAACGTCCGGTTAAAGTGATGCTCCCCCGCCCCTCTATTCCCAATAACACCACGCACCGCCCCGCCACCCTTCAGCACTTGCGTATCGGTGCCGACCAGAGCGGGAAAATCACCGCTATCTCACATGAAAGCTGGTCTGGAAACCTGCCCGGCGGCACGCCGGAAACGGCGGTACAGCAAAGCGAATTACTCTACGCCGGGGCGAATCGTCATACCGGCCTGCGGCTCGCCACGCTTGATTTGCCGGAAGGGAACGCCATGCGTGCGCCCGGCGAAGCCCCCGGTCTGATGGCGCTCGAAATCGCGATCGACGAACTGGCGGAAAAAGCGGGCATCGATCCCGTCGAGTTTCGCATCCTGAATGACACTCAGGTTGACCCCGCCGACCCGACGCGCTGCTTCTCTCGCCGTCAGCTTATCGAGTGCTTGCGCACCGGAGCGGATAAATTTGGCTGGAAGCAGCGCAACGCCACACCCGGACAGGTGCGCGACGGGGAGTGGCTAGTCGGCCACGGTGTTGCGGCGGGCTTTCGCAATAATCTGCTGGAAAAATCGGGTGCTCGGGTTCACCTCGAACAAAACGGCACCGTTACCGTAGAAACGGACATGACCGACATTGGCACCGGCAGCTACACCATTCTGGCCCAGACGGCAGCGGAAATGCTTGGCGTACCGCTGGAGCAGGTTGCGGTTCACCTCGGCGATTCCAGTTTCCCGGTTTCTGCGGGTTCTGGTGGACAATGGGGCGCGAATACCTCCACCTCCGGCGTTTACGCCGCCTGTATGAAGCTTCGCGAAATGATTGCCTCGGCAGTCGGGTTTGATCCTGAGCAGTCGCAGTTTGCCGACGGCAAGATTACCAACGGTACCCGAAGCGCCACGCTACATGAAGCCACCGCAGGCGGCAGACTGACAGCGGAAGAGAGCATTGAATTCGGAACACTGAGCAAAGAGTACCAGCAGTCGACCTTTGCCGGGCATTTTGTGGAGGTCGGCGTGCATAGCGCGACGGGAGAAGTTCGGGTCCGGCGTATGCTCGCTGTGTGTGCTGCAGGACGCATCCTGAATCCGAAAACTGCGCGCAGCCAGGTCATTGGCGCAATGACTATGGGCATGGGTGCGGCACTGATGGAGGAGCTGGCGGTGGATGACCGTTTGGGCTACTTCGTTAATCACGATATGGCGGGGTATGAGGTGCCGGTCCATGCGGATATCCCAAAACAGGAGGTGATTTTCCTGGATGATACCGACCCCATATCCTCCCCGATGAAGGCCAAAGGTGTCGGTGAGTTGGGCCTGTGCGGCGTGAGCGCGGCTATCGCCAACGCGGTGTATAACGCCACCGGTATTCGGGTACGGGATTATCCCATCACTCTGGATAAGCTGCTCGATAAGCTGCCGGATGTGGTTTAAGGAGAAACAATGTCATACCCGCTTTTTGATAAAGACGAACACTGGCATAAGCCAGAGCAGGCGTTTCTCACCGATGACCACCGGACCATTCTGCGCTTCGCCGTAGAGGCGCTAATGTCCGGTAAAGGAGCGGTGCTGGTGACGCTGGTGGAGATACACGGCGGCGCGGCGCGCCCGCTCGGGGCGCAGATGGTGGTTCGCGAAGATGGTCGTTACTGCGGTTTTGTCTCTGGCGGCTGCGTGGAGGCCGCTGCCGCTTTTGAAGCGCTGGAGATGATGGGCTCAGGCCGCGATCGCGAAATTCGCTATGGCGAAGGTTCGCCGTGGTTTGACATCGTTCTGCCCTGCGGCGGTGGGATCACGCTGACGCTCCATAAACTACGCTCGGCACAGCCTCTGCTCGCCGTGCTGAACCGTCTGGAACAGAGAAAACCGGCGGGGCTGCGCTACGATCCGCAAGCACAATCGTTGGTGTGCCTGCCCACGCAAACCCGAACGGGCTGGAATCTCAATGGCTTTGAGGTGGGGTTCAGGCCATGCGTCAGGCTGATGATTTACGGACGTTCTCTTGAGGCGCAGGCAACCGCGAGTCTTGCAGCAGCCACAGGCTATGACAGCCATATCTTCGATCTTTTTCCGGCCTCAGCCAGCGCTCAGATCGATACCGACACGGCGGTCATTTTGCTGTGCCATGATCTCAACTGGGAGCTGCCAGCATTGCAGGCCGCGCGAGAAGCAAAACCCTTTTATCTCGGCGCATTGGGCAGCCATCGAACCCACACGTTACGTCTGCAAAAGCTCCACGAGCTGGGATGGTCCAGGGAGGAGACAGCGCAAATCCGGGCCCCCGTCGGGATATTCCCCAAAGCCCGGGATGCGCATACTCTGGCACTCTCCGTGCTGGCAGAAATCGCCTCTGTACGTCTCCATCATGAGGAGGATTCATGCCTGCCCCCGTCGTCCTGATCCTTGCGGCCGGGCGTGGAGAGCGCTTTCTCGCCTCCGGGGGAAATACCCATAAGTGTATCGGCTGGCGTCAGTCCCCGGAGGTTGCGCCTTATCGCTGGCCATTTGAAGAAAACGGGAGAACTTTCGACCTTGCGATTGAACCGCAGATTACGACTAATGATCTGCGTCTGATGTTGAGGCTGGCTCTTGCCGGCGGAGGAATAACAATTGCCACTCAGGAAACTTTCAGGCCATATATTGAAAGCGGTAAGCTTGTATCGCTGCTTGATGACTTTCTTCCACAATTTCCGGGCTTCTATCTGTATTTCCCACAGCGTCGCAATATTGCACCAAAGCTCCGCGCCCTGATTGACTACGTCAAAGAATGGCGGCAGCAATTGGTTTAAATAGCTGCACCTGCACTGCCTGATGTCAGAACAGTATTTTGATGAATTGCCAAGGTTACAATGGCACAAATGCGGCACAGGAGGAAACGTGGTGTATTTAAATATGGGGTAACTCTTTGATTTTAATGGTGCCGATAATAGGAGTCGAACCTACGACCTTCGCATTACGAATGCGCTGCTCTACCAACTGAGCTATATCGGCCCTGAAAGGACATGTTCACGAACGTGAATCACGGTGGACAAGGTTAAAACTAACCGGGCGATGCGTCAATGGCCTTGTGAATCAAATGGCTACTTTTGCATCACCCGGTTTTATTTACGCACGAATGGTGTAATCACCAATGCCGATCCACTTGTAAGTGGTCAGTGCTTCCAGCCCCATTGGGCCACGCGCGTGGAGTTTTTGTGTGCTTACCGCCACTTCCGCACCCAGACCAAACTGGCCGCCGTCGGTAAAACGCGTAGAGGCGTTAACGTAAACAGCGGACGAATCCACTTCGTTAACAAAACGCTGGGCGTTGCGCATATCGCGGGTCAGGATCGCATCGGAGTGTTGTGTGCCGTGTTCACGAATATGGGCGATGGCATCGTCAAGATCGCTGACGATTTTGACGTTCAAATCTAATGACAGAAACTCATCGTCATACTCTTCGGCTTTAACAGCAACCACCTTCGCAGGGCCTGCCTGCAACTGCGCCAGTGCAGCTGCATCTGCGTGTAATGTCACGCCGCTTTCCGCCATTTGTTTGCTTAATGCGGGCAGGAAGCTATCGGCGATGTTTTTATTCACCAGCAACGTTTCAACCGTATTACATGTGCTCGGACGCTGAGTTTTCGCGTTGACGATCACTTTTAATGCTTCAGCGATCTCTACACTTTCATCAACGTAAATATGGCATACGCCTATACCACCTGTGATCACCGGGATTGTCGACTGTTCACGGCACAGTTTATGCAAACCAGCGCCACCACGCGGGATCAGCATGTCGATGTATTTATCCATACGCAGCATTTCACTGACCAGCGCACGGTCAGGATTATCAATCGCCTGCACGGCACCCGCCGGTAAGCCGCAGGATTTCAGGGCGTCCTGAATCACCGCCACCGTTGCAGCGTTAGTGCGACACGTTTCTTTGCCACCGCGCAGGATCACCGCATTACCGGTTTTCAGGCACAGCGAAGCGACATCAACCGTCACGTTCGGGCGCGCTTCATAAATCACGCCAATAACCCCCAGCGGTACGCGACGACGCTCAAGACGCAGGCCGCTGTCCAGTACGCTGCCATCGATTACCTGCCCCACCGGATCGGCGAGGTTACACACCTGGCGCACATCATCGGCAATGCCTTTCAGCCGTGCGGGCGTCAGTGCCAGACGGTCAAGCATCGCTTCGCCAAGGCCATTGGCACGCGCGTCAGCAACATCCTGGGCGTTAGCGTTGAGGATGATTTCGCTTTGTGCTTCCAGTTCATCGGCGATTTTTTCCAGCACGCGATTTTTTTCGCGGCTGGAGAGTTGCGCTAATTTATACGAGGCTTGCTTCGCGGCAATGCCCATTTGTTCCAGCATCAGCCTGCTCCTTAACGGGTAATCATGTCATCACGGTGAACGGCAACCGGGCCGTATTCATATCCCAGTATTGCATCAATTTCTTGCGAGTGGTGCCCGGCAATACGGCGTAATGCATCGCTGTTGTAACGACTGACGCCGTGGGCGATATCGCGACCTTCGAGGTTGCAAATGCGGATGACTTCACCACGCGAGAAATTGCCAGTCACGCTTTTAATGCCTTTCGGCAACAGGGAGCTGCCGCGTTCAAGAATGGCGGCAGTTGCCCCTTCATCTACCGTGATTTCACCCGCCGGCGGCGCACCGAAAATCCAGCGTTTACGGTTTTCAAGCGGAGTCGCCTGGGCATGGAACAGCGTACCGACGGAAATGCCTTCCATCACATCACCAATAACGCCCGGCTTGCTGCCCGCGGCAATAATGGTGTCGATACCCGCACGGCAAGCCACGTCAGCGGCCTGCAATTTGGTACTCATGCCGCCAGTTCCGAGGCCTGAAACGCTGTCACCGGCAATCGCGCGCAGTGCGTCATCAATGCCGTAAACATCTTTAATCAGTTCTGCCTGCGGATTGCTGCGCGGATCAGCGGTATACAAACCTTTTTGATCGGTCAGCAGCAACAGTTTATCGGCACCCGCCAGAATCGCCGCCAGCGCAGAAAGGTTATCGTTATCGCCGACCTTAATCTCTGCCGTAGCGACAGCATCGTTCTCATTGATTACCGGAACGATATTGTTATCGAGCAACGCACGCAGGGTGTCGCGGGCGTTCAGGAAGCGTTCACGGTCTTCCATATCAGCACGGGTCAGCAGCATCTGCCCGACGTGAATGCCATAAATCGAAAACAACTGTTCCCACAGTTGAATCAGTCGACTCTGCCCTACCGCCGCCAGCAGTTGTTTCGAGGCGATAGTCGCTGGCAGTTCCGGGTACCCCAGGTGCTCACGTCCGGCGGCGATCGCGCCCGACGTCACAATAACAATCCGATGCCCGGCGGCATGTAACTGCGCGCACTGGCGAACAAGTTCAACGATATGGGCACGGTTCAGACGGCGCGATCCGCCTGTTAGCACACTGGTGCCGAGTTTTACCACCAGCGTCTGGCTGTCACTCATGATTCTCTGCCATTCAATTTTAGGAAAAATGATATCAAACGAACGTTTTAGCAGGACTGTCGTCGGTTGCCAACCATCTGCAAGCAAAGCATGGCGTTTTGTTGCGCGGGATCAGCAAGCCTAGCGGCAGTTGTTTACGCTTTTATTACAGATTTAATAAATTACCACATTTTAAGAATATTATTAATCTGTAATATATCTTTAACAATCTCAGGTTAAAAACTTTCCTGTTTTCAACGGGGCTCTCCCGCTGAATATTCGCGCGTTAATTAAAATCAGGAATGAAAATGAAAAAGAGCACTCTGGCATTAGTGGTGATGGGCATTGTGGCATCTGCATCTGTACAGGCTGCAGAAATATATAATAAAGACGGTAATAAACTGGATGTCTATGGCAAAGTTAAAGCCATGCATTATATGAGTGATAACGCCAGTAAAGATGGCGACCAGAGTTATATCCGTTTTGGTTTTAAAGGTGAAACACAAATTAACGATCAACTGACTGGTTATGGTCGGTGGGAAGCGGAGTTTGCCGGAAATAAAGCGGAGAGTGATACCGCACAGCAAAAAACGCGTCTCGCTTTTGCCGGGTTGAAATATAAAGATTTGGGTTCTTTCGATTATGGTCGTAACCTGGGCGCGTTGTATGACGTGGAAGCCTGGACCGATATGTTCCCGGAATTTGGTGGCGATTCCTCGGCGCAGACCGACAACTTTATGACCAAACGCGCCAGCGGTCTGGCGACGTATCGGAACACCGACTTCTTCGGCGTTATCGATGGCCTGAACTTAACCCTGCAATATCAAGGGAAAAACGAAAACCGCGACGTTAAAAAGCAAAACGGCGATGGCTTCGGCACGTCATTGACATATGACTTTGGCGGCAGCGATTTCGCCATTAGTGGGGCCTATACCAACTCAGATCGCACCAACGAGCAGAACCTGCAAAGCCGTGGCACAGGCAAGCGTGCAGAAGCATGGGCTACAGGTCTGAAATACGATGCCAATAATATTTATCTGGCAACTTTTTATTCTGAAACACGCAAAATGACGCCAATAACTGGCGGCTTTGCCAATAAGACACAGAACTTTGAAGCGGTCGCTCAATACCAGTTTGACTTTGGTCTGCGTCCATCGCTGGGTTATGTCTTATCGAAAGGGAAAGATATTGAAGGTATCGGTGATGAAGATCTGGTCAATTATATCGATGTCGGGGCTACATATTATTTCAACAAAAATATGTCAGCGTTTGTTGATTATAAAATCAACCAACTGGATAGCGATAACAAATTGAATATTAATAATGATGATATTGTCGCGGTTGGCATGACCTATCAGTTTTAATAGATATTGCCGGATGTGATGCATCCGGCACATTTCACTCACGCCGTTAACTTCACCGGCTCGTCACGAAAATCATCCGCCGGTTCCAGCTTCAGATTCAGCGTCGTCAGCAGTTCACGCAGCTTCTCGTGAAACTCACGCAGGGTGTGCTCCAGTCGTTCAACCACTTCAGTATCTTTTACCGGAACACTCTTCCAGTCGCCTGCTTTATCGAACAGACCAAACTGGTAGCTGTAGGTAAAACGGGATTCCTGCGCTTCCAGCTCCATCCACCAGCCCCAGAACTCACGCACTTCCGGTGCCGGTTTCACGTTGACGCATACAGCCAGACAATCGAAAAAGAATCGATTATCTTCGCACTTACCTTCACGAATATACGGGCCTAGTGCGGTAAATTTTTTGATCAATCTGCTCTTCGGGTGTCCACTCGGTAACGTCATTGCAATCTCCTGTTGTGATGCAACTGTTTTACCAAATTGGTAAAATTTAGCAAATTTTTAACACAAACGTTTTTCGATCCAGTCGGTGATTTCCTGAAGACCTTTGTCAAAATTCCGATACACCGGGTTAAATGGGATCTCTAATAATTTACCGTCAGCAGATGATGAGGTGATTAAGCGTGAGTCCTCTTCCGGGCTGAACGGATCGTTCTTCCAGTAGCCTGATAACATTGGCGTTGGGCAGCGACGTCCCAGCAATCCTTGCACTTTTAATGAATAGCGATTCAACTCCACGCGCAACGCTTCGTCGGAAGCATCATGCATCCCCAAACGACTCGCCAGAACGTCAAGATACATTTCCGGCACCTGTTGCTGGCACTTAAAATCACTCAACAGGGTATGAACTACCGGACCAAGACAGGCAACCGCTTTCAGACGCGGCGATTCAAGGTATGCCAGACGCACGGCAACGTTAGCGCCGAAACGGAAACCAAAGGCCGCGACGCGAGTGTGATCCACCCACGGTACGTTAGGCAGCGCCTTTAAGACGTGCTGATGCAACAGGCTGGAGTCCTGGGTGAGCTTCCATTTTGAAGAAAAGCCCACCGACGGCATATCAATAGTCAGCATCGCAATGCCGCGCGGCGCAAAATAACGTTCATACAGGCTGTAATAGTCCGTCTGCATCGCATCCAGACCACCACACATTAATACTGTCGGGAACGGGCCATCGCCTTTCGGCATATGCAAAAAGCCGGTGATGGGCGCACCGCCGGGTACGGTAAACTCCATCTGCCGCATCGTGCCCGGCAGACGCTGGGCGGCCTCTTCATAGGCGCGGTTTGATAAAGCCTGCGCTTGCTCGGCCAGGTCATCTCCTTTCAGATGAGGATAGGCGGCAATGTTGTACAACGTAGCCGCATGCAGCCAGTGTCGACCACTGAGTTGCGGATCTTCTTCCGCACAGGCTTTTTGTTGCCACACCATCGCCTGGGTGGCCCACTCATAAATCCAGTTGCCACCACGGTAGCCAATCACGGTATCGTATAAATCATCATCGGTACGTTCAGCATCGCTCATCACAATACGTGCCTGGACGTCGAGGATTTCACGTGGGTCAATGCCGCGCCAGATCCACATCAGACGGTTAATCATGCGATACCAGTGAGGGATGGTTTTACCATCAAGAGCCGACTGCACAGGCGGTTGTGCGCCGTGATTAAAGCGGCGGACTAGCGTCGAGGTTTCAGGATGTTTAAAGCGGGGTTTGAACAGGGTTTCGCTCAGGTTTGCCTGTGTCATGGATGCAGCCTCCAGAATACTTACTGGAAACTATTGTAACCCGCCTGAAGTTAAAAAGAACAACGCCCGGCAGTGCCAGGCGTTGAAAAGATTAGCGACCGGAGATTGGCGGGACGAATACGACGCCCATATCCCACGGCTGTTCGATCCAGGTATCTTGCGGGATATCAACAACATAGTCATCAACCAGCGGACGACCAGCCGGTTTTGCGAAGATAGTCACAAAATGTGCTTTTGGATACATTTCACGAATCGCAACCGCAGTACCACCGGTATCCACCAGGTCATCAATAACGATGAAGCCTTCGCCATCGCCTTCTGCGCGTTTCAGCACTTTAAGCTCGCGCTGGTTGTCGTGATCGTAGCTGGAAATACAAACGGTATCGACATGACGAATACCCAGTTCACGCGCCAGTAACGCACCCGGTACCAGACCGCCACGGCTTACGGCAATAATGCCTTTCCATTGTTCAGAAGGCATCAGTCGGCTTGCGAGTTTACGTGCATGGATCTGCAACATGTCCCAGGTGACGATGTATTTTTCGCTCATGTGAAGTGTCCCAGCCTGTTTATCTACGGCTTAAAAAGTGTTCGAGGGGAAAATAGGTTGCGCGAGATTATAGAGATCTGGCGCACTAAAAACCAGTATTTCACATGAGTCCGCGTCTTTTTACGCACTGCCTCTCCCTGACGCGGGATAAAGTGGTATTCTCAAACATATCTCGCAAGCCTGTCTTGTGTTGACAACATTTTCTGCTAACCCTGTGACCTGCAATACTGTTTTGCGGGTGATCGACAAGGAGACTTAACGTGTCTGAACTGTCTCAATTATCTCCACAGCCGCTGTGGGATATTTTTGCCAAAATCTGTTCTATTCCTCACCCGTCCTATCATGAAGAGCAACTCGCTGAATACATTGTTGGTTGGGCAAAAGAGAAAGGTTTCCATGTCGAACGCGATCAGGTAGGTAATATCCTGATTCGTAAACCTGCTACCGCAGGTATGGAAAATCGTAAACCGGTCGTCTTACAGGCCCACCTCGATATGGTGCCGCAGAAAAATAACGACACCGTGCATGACTTCACGAAAGATCCTATCCAGCCTTATATTGATGGCGAATGGGTTAAAGCGCGCGGCACCACGCTGGGTGCAGATAACGGCATTGGTATGGCGTCTGCGCTGGCGGTTCTGGCTGACGAAAACGTGGTTCACGGCCCGCTGGAAGTGCTGCTGACCATGACCGAAGAAGCCGGTATGGACGGTGCGTTCGGCTTACAGAGCAACTGGTTGCAGGCTGATATTCTGATTAACACCGACTCCGAAGAAGAAGGTGAAATCTACATGGGTTGTGCGGGGGGTATCGACTTCACCTCCAACCTGCATTTAGATCGTGAAGCGGTTCCAGCTGGTTTTGAAACCTTCAAGTTAACCTTAAAAGGTCTAAAAGGCGGTCACTCCGGCGGGGAAATCCACGTTGGCCTGGGTAATGCCAACAAACTGCTGGTGCGCTTCCTGGCGGGTCATGCAGAAGAACTGGATCTGCGCCTTATCGATTTCAACGGCGGCACACTGCGTAACGCCATCCCGCGTGAAGCCTTTGCGACCATTGCTGTCGCAGCTGATAAAGTCGACGTCCTGAAATCTCTGGTGAATACCTATCAGGAGATCCTGAAAAACGAGCTGGCAGAGAAAGAGAAAAATCTGGCCTTGTTGCTGGACTCTGTAGCGAACGATAAAGCTGCCCTGATTGCGAAATCTCGCGATACCTTTATTCGTCTGCTGAACGCCACCCCGAACGGTGTGATCCGCAACTCAGACGTGGCAAAAGGTGTGGTCGAAACCTCCCTGAACGTCGGTGTGGTGACCATGACTGATAATAACGTAGAAATTCACTGTCTGATCCGTTCACTGATCGACAGCGGTAAAGACTACGTCGTGAGCATGCTGGATTCGCTGGGTAAACTGGCTGGCGCGAAAACCGAAGCGAAAGGCGCATATCCTGGCTGGCAGCCGGACGCTAATTCTCCGGTGATGCATCTGGTACGTGAAACCTATCAGCGTCTGTTCAACAAAACGCCGAACATCCAGATTATCCACGCGGGCCTGGAATGTGGTCTGTTCAAAAAACCGTATCCGGAAATGGACATGGTTTCTATCGGGCCAACTATCACCGGTCCACACTCTCCGGATGAGCAAGTTCACATCGAAAGCGTAGGTCATTACTGGACACTGCTGACTGAACTGCTGAAAGAAATTCCGGCGAAGTAATTATTTGATTTGCTGCCGGATGGCGTTTAATCGCCTTCCGGCAGTTTCATCCTTCATTATCCTTCGATAAAAGCCATCCCTGTAAATGTCCGTCTCGGGTTGCCACGTTCAATCTGGTGATGGAACATTCGCCGCTGCGATTTCAGCACCGCGCTATTTTCCTGTTGCTGCTGCTCCAGCTTCCAGGCAATCAGCAATCGTGCCAGCCGCTTGTTAGCATGCTGACTACGCTCTGACTGAACCTTCACGCTAATACCGGATGCCAAATGCGTGGCGCGTACCGCCGAGTCGGTTTTATTGACATGTTGACCGCCCGGCCCCGACGAACGCAACGTCTCATAACGGATTGCATCCGCTTGTTCCTGCTCATCAGCGGTAAAACGCCCAATGCCCAGAAACCAGTTTTTGCGCCCATGATGAGGCCGATACGGACTCGGACAAATCCACTGAATAGTGCCACACCAGCTTTCGCTTAATGCCCATGCGTTATCGCCATCCAGAGAAATCAGCGCCGAACGCAGCGTGTCAGAGTAGCGGCCCGTTTCTGTTTCCAACACCGTTACCGCGACGTCTTGTCGGGCAGCTTCTTTAATTAGCCTGTCCAGCGCCTTTTTCACTGCGAGACAACATTCTTCCGGCCCCTGCGCTGAGGAGAGTTGTAGCAAGATCATCCTTTTTTCCCTCCACTGTTTTTGAGCGTTAGCACCGGACGCAGCCGCGCGACAGGAATAATTAAACCGGCCTGCACCAGACATTGCACCACGCTTTCAGCCGATTTATAGGCTTGTGGCGCTTCTTCAAAGATGAGTTGTTTATCGCGACAAATTACCCGACTGCCAAGTTCAGTACGCGAGAGTTGCGTCGCCGTGTATTTCGCTGCCAGACGCCCTTTACACTCGGTGCGCCCCCATTTACGCCCTGCCCCATGCGCCAGCGAGTGGAGCGTTTTTTCGTTCGCAACAGGCTGTACAATCCAGGAGTAATCACCACGTGAACCGGGAATAATCACCAGACCGTTGTCATCCGGCGTGGCACCTTTACGATGCAACCAGCCCTGTTGATCGCCGATTTGACACGCGCTAACAAAGTTATGCGCCACATCCAGAACCGGACTTCCCGTGGCCTTAACTTGTTGCATTATGCGCAAAGCGATCATCTGGCGATTAATACACGCAAACGCCAGCGCATCGTCATGTTCCGCAATATACCGTAGCGCGTCGTCACTGCCTTGAGGCAAACCATGATGCGAGAACGAGGCAATATGCCGCTGTAAAATAGACTGCCCCACCCCCCGCGAGCCGCTATGAACCAACAGTTGCAGATGTTGTGCATCCAGACCTGCCAGTGCAAACAGTTCAGCGTTGATGATTTGATCAACTTGTTGCAGTTCAGCGAAATGATTGCCGCCACCGATAGAGCCAAGCGAGCTGCGCCACGGATGCTGTGCAAATGCTGACGGCAGGTTTTCCTCCAGCCAGCTTTCTTCAGCAACGTCATCCAGATCTGATAATCGCTTTTCAAACTTATCGGCGTTGTATTTGCGAGTGAGAATATCTGTTTGCCATAGCGCCATACCGCAGCCGATATCATTGCCGACCAGTGCCGGATAAAAACGACCAACAGAGAAGAACGCTGCGCCAATCGGATAGCCGCGTCCGGGATGTAAATCTGGCATCCCCACTACGCGCTGCATGTTGGGTAAATTTGCCGTGGTGTGTAATTGTTGGATCGCTAAACTCTCGATCCACAGGTCATCAGATGCGATGGTAAATACCGCATCGGATAAGGGACGAATATAATTGCCCATATACCATTCCGTAAATAGACTCGTCATACTTCAAGTTGCATGTGTTGCGACTTGAATTATTGAGAGTAACAATTAAAAAATCAGGAAATGGCAGACGAATCCAGGGCAAGAAAAAAAGAATTAATCCTGGAAAGGTCTGCAAAGAGTCATTGATAAAGGATTTGTCATGATTTACCTCCTTGCAGTTTGTGGAATAAGAAAACGCGCACATACTAGGCTTGCGTTATTTTCATTGCAAGCTGGATTTAATGTTGCTGTTTATAACGCATATAAAAATTAATAAACCACTCTCCCCGACATTCAACGCGTTGCTGCTTAACTGTCTGAAAACCATAACGTTCAAAAAAGGGTTTTGCGGTTATGCTTGCGTCCACCGTAAGTTCGGATTCAGACTTAATCAAAGGTTTTAACAAAGCGCTGGCAACCCCACGGCGGGTGTATTCAGGGTCAACAAATAACATATCGATATAGTGTTCAACGCAGGTAATAAAGCCGACCAGTTTTGCATTAATGACTGCAACCCGCACTTGTGATTTCGCGAGTTTCTCCTTCCAGCGAGATTCGTCAATCTGCGCCCAGGCGGCAATTTGTTGTGGTGAATAATGCTGACTGGCAGTCATCGTAACCGCTCTAATGAAAATAGCGCATAGTTGCTGAAAATCGCCAGGCTGATAGTCTCTTATTTGTATGTTATTCATAATCCCAGCACCAGTTGTCTTTCCATTTGCGGGTCAAGCAACGTCACATGCAGCCCCACCAGTCGCACACCGCGCCCGCCGCGGCGTTCATCCCAGGTTTTACGCGCGGTGGCGATTAAGTCAGCTTTATTCAGCCGCGGCCAGACGTGCTCCTGAGTGGTTTGCTGAAAATCGTCGAACTTTAATTTCACCCCCTGGCGGGCAATCAGTAAATCAGGTTTTACCTTTGCCAGACGGCGTTCAAGTTCCGGATACAGCCGCTCGATAATCGCTTCACATTCAGACCAGTGGTGGATATCTTCCGCCATCGTGCGTTCCACGCCGACGGATTTTCGCAACCGTTCGCTGTTAACGTCGCGCTCGTCAATCCCCTGACTACGCTCCCACAAAATGCGGCCAAATTTGCCAAAGCGTTTAAGCAGTATCACCAGATCACACTTTTGTACATCACCGCAGGTCCGCAGCCCCATCGCTTCCAGTTTTGCCGCCGAGACTTTGCCGACGCCGGGGATTTTTGCCAGCGGTAAGGTTTGTAAAAATGCCGGAACTTCTGCCGGCGTAATCACAAACTGACCGTTGGGTTTATTCATGTCGGAGGCGATTTTGGCGAGAAACTTTACTGGTGCCACGCCCGCAGACGCTGTCAGTTGCAGCTCGCTGAAAATCGTCTGGCGGATTTCCTGGGCGATGAGGGTCGCAGAACCGTGGCAATGGACGCTATCGGTGACGTCGAGATAAGCCTCATCCAGTGACAATGGTTCAATACGCGAGGTGTAGCGCGAGAAGATTTCACGGATATGATTTGAGGCTTCTTTGTAGGCGTCAAAGCGCCCCGGAAGCAAGGTGAGATGCGGGCATAATTTGAGCGCCATCCCTGTCGGCATAGCGCTACGTACGCCAAATTTACGCGCGGGATAATTGGCGGTGCTGATCACCCCCCGACGTTCGCGGCTGCCGCCAATAGCAATAGGGATATCGCGCAGGGCGGGATTGTCGCGCATCTCCACCGCTGCGAAAAAGCAGTCCATATCCACATGAATGATTTTACGCATTACTCACCTCTCAACACTGGTAAAGTATACAGTGATTTCAGGGTTTGAGAAATGCGTAAAGATTCAGCATTTAACGCGTTCGCTGCGAAAGCACCTGCTGCTTATCCAGCTTTTGCACCAGCGGCTGCACCACTTTATCCCCATGCTGACCAAAGTATTGATACAGCGTATCGGACGCACTTTTGGTCAGCACCATAATCTCAATGCGCCGGTTGCCCGCGCTTTGCGGATTTTTGGAATCCAGCAGCATCTGGTCCGCCATTGCGCTTACCTGCATCACTTTATCTTCCGGCATTCCGGCCTCTTCCAGCACCCGACGAGCCGAAAGCGCGCGGTCACCCGAAAGGTTCCAGTTGTTGTAGATATTGTTTTTGTAAGCCATCGCATCGGTATGCCCGGTAATAATAATTTTGTTATCGAGCGAGTCGAAAACTGGCGCGAGCTCCACCAGCAGCGTTTTAAAGAACGGCATAATCTGCGCGCTGCCGCGTTCGAACATATTGCGATTCTGGTCGTCTTTAATCAGCACGCGTAATCCCTGGGGAACAATCTCCATCTCCAGATTCGCTTCCATATGCGCATCACGGGCAATGGTGGTGATACTGGTTGCCAGCTCGCCAAGCTCGGTGGCGGATTTCTTCTTCAGCAGCGCCGTTTTCTCATTCACATCACGCGCTTTTTTCTCCGTTTCTTCCGGCACCGCCACGGTGGCAGGTTTTGGCGGATGAGACGGGCTGATTTTATTTAACGGCGACAGCCCACCACCGTTAAAAATCGACTGCCCGTGCAGCGCGGCGATAATGCTTTCACGCTCGGATTTACTGACGCTGTTGACAATCAACTTTATTGTCGTCACCAAAGGGGCCGAGCGTATCTCCGAGGTTTCTGCCCGCTTTACCCTGGACGCGATGCCCGGTAAGCAGATGGCGATTGACGCCGATCTTAATGCCGGGTTGATCAATCAGGCGCAGGCACAAACCCGACGTAAAGATGTTGCCAGCGAGGCCGATTTCTACGGCGCGATGGACGGGGCATCGAAATTTGTGCGCGGGGATGCTATCGCCGGGATGATGATTCTGGCGATCAACCTGATCGGCGGCGTCTGTATCGGGATCTTCAAATACAACCTGAGCGCCGACGCCGCCTTCCAGCAGTATGTGCTGATGACCATCGGCGACGGGCTGGTGGCGCAAATCCCTTCCCTGCTACTCTCCACCGCGGCGGCGATTATCGTCACCCGCGTCAGCGACAACGGCGATATCGCCCATGACGTGCGTAACCAGTTGCTGGCAAGCCCATCGGTGCTCTACACCGCTACCGGAATTATGTTCGTACTGGCGGTAGTGCCGGGAATGCCACATCTGCCGTTTTTGCTGTTCAGCGCCCTGCTTGGCTTTACCGGCTGGCGGATGAGCAAACGCCCGCAGGCGGCGGAAGCGGAAGAGAAAAGTCTCGAAACGCTGACCCGCACCATCACCGAAACCAGCGAGCAACAGGTCAGTTGGGAAACCATTCCGCTGATCGAGCCCATCAGCTTAAGCCTCGGCTACAAGCTGGTGGCGCTGGTGGATAAAGCGCAGGGCAACCCGCTCACCCAGCGGATTCGCGGCGTGCGGCAGGTGATATCCGACGGTAACGGCGTGCTGCTGCCGGAGATCCGTATTCGGGAAAACTTCCGCCTCAAGCCCAGCCAGTACGCTATTTTCATCAACGGCATTAAGGCTGATGAAGCGGATATTCCGGCGGATAAACTGATGGCCCTACCCTCCAGCGAAACCTACGGCGAAATTGACGGCGTGCTGGGGAACGACCCGGCGTACGGGATGCCGGTGACCTGGATCCAGCCCGCGCAGAAAGCGAAGGCGCTGAATATGGGGTATCAGGTGATCGACAGCGCCAGCGTGATTGCCACGCATGTGAATAAGATTGTGCGTAGCTATATTCCTGATTTATTTAACTATGACGATATTACGCAGTTGCATAACCGTTTGTCGTCGATGGCACCGCGCCTGGCGGAAGATTTAAGCGCGGCGCTGAATTACAGCCAGTTGCTGAAAGTGTACCGCGCGCTGCTGACCGAAGGCGTTTCCCTGCGCGATATCGTCACCATTGCCACCGTGCTGGTCGCCAGTAGCGCGGTGACCAAAGATCATATTCTGCTGGCAGCTGATGTGCGCCTGGCGCTGCGGCGAAGCATTACCCATCCGTTCGTTCGCAAGCAGGAGCTGACGGTGTATACGCTGAATAATGAGCTGGAAAATCTGCTGACCAACGTGGTGAATCAGGCGCAACAGGGCGGGAAAGTGATGCTCGACAGCGTGCCGGTCGATCCGAATATGCTCAACCAGTTCCAGAGTACGATGCCGCAGGTGAAGGAGCAGATGAAAGCGGCGGGGAAAGACCCGGTGCTGCTGGTGCCGCCGCAGTTGCGCCCTTTGCTGGCACGCTATGCGAGGTTGTTTGCGCCGGGGCTGCATGTGCTGTCGTATAATGAAGTGCCGGATGAGCTGGAGTTGAAGATTATGGGAGCGTTGAGTTGATGAGGATTCTTTTCCATGCTTTGCATGCATCTGACACCATTGATTGACGTCACATTGCAAACATACTACGATGACACCATACAATGACGTCATGGATTGATAGTATGATTAAGGTCAGCGCGCTAGGCTCCCGCCATAGAAAAACATTCGACGATGTAATGACGGAGCCGCCAAAATCTGGAATTAAATGGGATGATGTTGTTGCGCTCATTAAAGCGGTGGGTGGAACAATAAAAAATAACAATGGGTCCAGAAGGAAATTTCAGATTGGAACGACCAAATTCAGTACACATGAGCCACATCCAAAGAATGTGATGGATAAAGGTGCAGTAGCAGGTCTTAAGGAGTGGTTTGTTAACTGTGTAGGGGTAGATTATGAATAAAGCATCGAACATTATCACAATTAAAGGTCAACCAGCCGCAGTGACATTTGAAGCCGATATCAACGCATTTCGCGGCAAGTTCCTCAATGTAAACGGTTATTGTGACTTTGTAGCCACAAGTATTGAGGCATTATATCGTGAAGGCGAAAGCGCGCTGGATGAGTGGATGGCGGATTGTGAAGAGGACGGTATTGCCCCTTTTCGTGAAGAAGAAGAGCAAAAACGCCTGACGCTTCGTGTTCCTCATCACATTGATTCGCGGCTGACCATCGTCGCCAGACAACATTCCATTTCAAAAAACCAGCTCATTGTTGATGTCTTAGAACGTGAGTTTTCAGCCCAGATGTAAACAGGTCGGATGCCGCGTGGCATCCGACCTTTTGCCAGTTCGTCAATATTACCCATTTACAAAATCGTCTCTTCCGTCAAAATCCTGCGCGCGCCCAAAAAATGGTCCTGCCAGAAAGGTTCGGCTAACCGGCTTACCCGAATGGTTTCCCCGGTGCGCGGCGACTCGATAAACTGGCCATCGCCCAGATACACCCCCATATGGTCGGCAATCTCGCGGCTGTGGATATGGAAAAATAGCAAATCTCCCCGGCGCAGGTCGTTATTCGCCACAATGGTTGCCCGGCGATAGTGATACATCTCATTAGCCGTGCGTGGGAGTTTCGCCTCAAGGATCTTGTTGTAGGCATAAAAAACTAACCCGCTACAGTCGAAGCCTTGATCGGGCCGCGTACCGCCCCAGACGTAAGGCTTGCCAAGCTGTTGCTCCAGACGGTGAATCGCCACTTCGGTGATGTTATGCAGATGGTCGCTGCTTAAGAAATGGTTGTTTTCCGCCAGCGCCTGCCAGCGTCTGTCACTCGCCTTGAGCGGCGCAGGAAACCATTCTGGATGCTGTTTTATCTGTTCGCGGTTGTGCTGGCGTAGCGCCCTTCTGCTTTCGGCATTGCCTTCCACAATATAGCTGGCCTGTTTTTTCAGATGGGTTTGGTACTGTTTTAATAAACGCGCACGATTTTGCATCCGCTGGCGGGCGGCGTAGCTGAAAGTGATATGTGATGTGGTGGCGCTGGCAAATGAAGAAAACGGCAAGCAAAGCAACAGTAATCCCGACAACACAAAAGAGGGAATCGACGGCAAGGACATACTCAATAATGGCTGATCATGCATTGATGTTGCAGTGTATCCCGGCCCGTACCTGAACAAACTTAATAAACCATTATTATAAAATTAATAAATATATTTCAGTTAATTATGTAAAAACATCCGTTTATTAAATTACTCATGGATTGTCGCTGTTGCTCATTTGAGCTACAATTCAAGCTGAATAAATATACAGCACAGGAGATACCCCAATGGCTGCTAACGCATTTGTTCGCGCCCGAATCGATGAAGATCTGAAGAATCAGGCGGCGGACGTACTGGCCGGGATGGGGCTGACCATCTCTGACCTGGTTCGCATAACCCTCACAAAGGTCGCGCGTGAAAAGGCATTGCCGTTTGATTTACGCGAGCCTAATCAATTAACCATTCAATCAATCAAAAACAGCGAAGCTGGCGTTGATGTTCATAAGGCCAAAGACGCCGATGATTTATTTGATAAATTAGGAATTTAAATATGATTCAAAGGGATATTGAATACTCGGGACAATTTTCAAAGGATGTAAAAGTTGCACAAAAGCGTCATAAGGATATGAATAAATTGAAATATCTTATGACGCTTCTTATCAATAATACTTTACCGCTTCCAGCTGTTTATAAAGACCACCCGCTGCAAGGTTCATGGAAAGGTTATCGCGATGCTCATGTCGAACCGGACTGGATCCTGATTTACAAACTTACCGATAAACTTTTACGATTTGAGAGAACTGGAACTCACGCGGCGCTCTTTGGGTAAAGCACGCTGCCGATGAAATTTGTAAACCCTGCGCCGACAGGCTTGCGTAAAACTCTTTTGGTGATAATGTGAGCCTTCCAAATCCAGACTATTCCGATTTGGGATCTATTTTGCCGTCCTGGCGTGTGTAACCGTTTTATCAAGGAATAAGCAGTATGCGTAAAATCGCATTAATTCTTGCGATGTTGTTGATCCCGTGCGTTTCGTTTGCCGGTTTGCTGGGCAGCAGTAGCTCGACCACGCCAGTGAGCAAAGAGTATAAGCAGCAGTTGATGGGATCCCCTGTCTACATCCAGATCTTCAAGGAAGAACGTACGCTCGATCTCTACGTCAAAATGGGCGAGCAATATCAGCTGCTCGACAGTTATAAAATCTGTAAATATTCCGGCGGCTTAGGGCCAAAACAGCGTCAGGGCGATTTCAAAAGCCCGGAAGGGTTTTATAGCGTCCAGCGTAATCAGTTAAAACCAGACAGCCGTTACTACAAAGCGATTAATATTGGTTTCCCCAATGCCTATGACCGTGCGCATGGTTATGAAGGGAAATACCTGATGATCCACGGCGATTGTGTTTCCATCGGCTGCTACGCAATGACCAATCAGGGTATTGATGAGATCTTCCAGTTCGTTACTGGTGCGCTGGTGTTTGGTCAGCCGAGCGTGCAAGTGAGTATTTACCCGTTCCGCATGACCGACGCCAATATGAAGCGCCATAAATATTCCAACTTTAAGGACTTCTGGGAGCAACTGAAGCCGGGTTACGACTACTTTGAGCAAACCCGTAAGCCACCGACCGTTTCTGTGGTCAATGGTCGTTACGTGGTCAGCAAGCCGTTAAGCCACGAAGTTGTGCAGCCACAACTGGCATCAAACTACACGCTCCCCGAGGCAAAATAAGCGCCATTCGCCTGGCATAATCTTTTGCCAGGTTTCATTGCCCGTCAGCGGCTGTGTTGCAATCACCGTGACCACATCATTCGGTGTGGTCTGCGAGCTGAAGTCGATTTCCACATCCTGATCCAGCAGCGTTGCCACGCCAAACGGCGCGCGGCGGGTGATCCAGTGTAAATTAGTCGAGCAATACGCCATCACATAGCGCCCGTCAGAAAGCAGCATGTTGAAAACGCCCTTCTGCCGCAGTTCATCCGCCAGTGAGGCGATATATTTAAACACTGCCGCCATGTTGCCCGGTGTGCGCGGGTAACGCTGCGTTAATTTATGCAGGAGCCAGCAGAAGGCTTTTTCGCTATCGGTTTCACCGACCGGGCGGAAGTTGCCGGTTTCCAGTGATTTGTAGCCCGTCAGTTGTCCGTTATGGGCATAAGTCCAGTTACGCCCCCATAACTCGCGGGTAAATGGGTGAGTATTTTCCAGCGCCACCTCGCCCCGATTAGCCTGGCGAATATGAGCCACCACCGAACAGGATTTTATCGGGTAGTCCTGGACAAGTTTGGCGATGGGGGAATTAAAGCTGGGTTGTGGATCTTTAAATGTGCGACAGCCTTTACCTTCGTAAAAGGTAATGCCCCAGCCATCTTTATGTGGCCCGGTTCCACCACCACGCTGTACAAGTCCGGTGAAACTAAAGCAGATATCGGTAGGGACGTTGGCGCTCATCCCGAGCAATTCGCACATGGGTAACCTCCACAACAGCGGGAGCGCATGGCCCCCGGCGAAGATTGATTTAAGAATTTTCAGGTCGGATGCGGCGTAAACGAATTATTCGGCCTACGGTTCGGGTACAGATTTGTAGGCATGATAAGACGCGTCAGCATCGCATCAGGCATCAGCGCACAAGTGCCGGATGCGGCGTAAACGCCTTATCCGGCCTACGCCAGACTTACTTAACCATCTCTTTTTCAATTAACTGGATCAGGATATGGATCACTTTAATGTGAATCTCCTGAATGCGGTCGGCATAACCAAAGTGCGGTACGCGAATTTCGATATCCGCCGTGCCAGCCATTTTGCCGCCGTCTTTACCGGTCAGGGTGATCACTTTCATCCCCTTCTCACGCGCCGCTGCGATCGCTTTGATCACGTTTGCAGAGTTACCGGAGGTGGAGATCCCCAGCAGTACATCGCCTTCGCGACCTACCGCTTCAACGTAGCGGGAGAAAATATCATTGAAACCGAAATCATTACCGACGCAGGAAATATGACTAACGTCAGAAATAGCAATCGCCGGGTAGCCCGGACGGTTTTCACGGTAGCGACCGGTCAACTCTTCGGCAAAGTGCATAGCGTCGCAATGGGAACCGCCGTTGCCGCAGGAAAGCACTTTGCCACCGGCTTTAAAGCTGTCTGCTAACAGGACCGCCGCGCGCTGAATGGCGTGAATATTGGCGTCATCTTTTAAAAAGTTAGCCAGCGTTTCCGCCGCTTCGTTCAGTTCGTTACGAATAAGATCCTGGTACATGAGGATATCCTTCAGCATAAATGTAATAGACAAAATGCAGTGTACCGGATACCGCCAAAAGCGAGAAGTACGGGCAGGTGCTATGACCAGGACTTTTTGACCTGAAGTGCGGATAAAAACAGCAACAATGTGAGCTTTGTTGTAATTATATTGTAAACACATTGCTAAATGTTTTTACATCCACTACAACCATATCATCACAAGTGGTCAGACCTCCTACAAGTAAGGGGCTTTTCGTTATGATGATTTTGAGTATTCTCGCTACGGTTGTCCTGCTCGGCGCGTTGTTCTATCACCGCGTGAGCTTATTTATCAGCAGTCTGATTTTGCTCGCCTGGACAGCCGCCCTCGGCGTTGCTGGTCTGTGGTCGGCGTGGGTACTGGTGCCTCTGGCCATTATCCTCGTGCCATTTAACTTTGCGCCTATGCGTAAGTCGATGATTTCCGCGCCGGTATTTCGCGGTTTCCGTAAGGTGATGCCGCCGATGTCGCGCACTGAGAAAGAAGCGATTGATGCGGGCACCACCTGGTGGGAGGGCGACTTGTTCCAGGGCAAGCCGGACTGGAAAAAGCTGCATAACTATCCGCAGCCGCGCCTGACCGCCGAAGAGCAAGCGTTTCTCGCCGGCCCGGTAGAAGAAGCCTGCCGGATGGCGAATGATTTCCAGATTACTCATGAGCTGGCGGATCTGCCGCCGGAGTTGTGGGCGTACCTTAAAGAGCATCGCTTCTTCGCGATGATTATCAAAAAAGAGTACGGCGGACTGGAGTTCTCAGCTTATGCCCAGTCTCGCGTGCTGCAAAAACTCTCCGGCGTGAGCGGGATCCTGGCTATTACCGTCGGCGTGCCGAACTCATTAGGCCCGGGCGAGCTGCTGCAACATTACGGCACTGACGAGCAGAAAGATCACTATCTGCCGCGTCTGGCGCGTGGTCAGGAGATCCCTTGCTTTGCACTGACAAGCCCGGAAGCGGGTTCCGATGCGGGCGCGATTCCGGACACCGGGATTGTCTGCATGGGCGAATGGCAGGGCCAGCAGGTGCTGGGGATGCGTCTGACCTGGAACAAACGCTATATTACGCTGGCACCGATTGCGACTGTGCTTGGGCTGGCGTTTAAACTCTCCGACCCGGAAAAGCTGCTGGGTGGCGCAGAAGATTTAGGTATTACCTGTGCGCTGATCCCGACCACCACGCCGGGCGTGGAAATTGGTCGTCGCCACTTCCCGCTGAACGTACCGTTCCAGAACGGACCGACGCGCGGTAAAGATGTCTTCGTACCGATCGATTACATCATCGGGGGGCCGAAAATGGCCGGGCAAGGCTGGCGGATGCTGGTGGAGTGCCTCTCGGTAGGCCGCGGCATCACCCTGCCTTCCAACTCAACCGGCGGCGTGAAATCGGTAGCGCTGGCAACGGGCGCGTATGCTCACATTCGCCGTCAGTTCAAAATCTCTATCGGTAAGATGGAAGGGATTGAAGAGCCGCTGGCGCGTATTGCCGGTAATGCCTACGTGATGGATGCTGCGGCATCGCTGATTACCTACGGCATTATGCTCGGCGAAAAACCTGCCGTGCTGTCGGCTATCGTTAAGTATCACTGTACCCACCGCGGGCAGCAGTCGATTATTGATGCGATGGATATCACTGGTGGCAAAGGCATTATGCTCGGGCAAAGCAACTTCCTGGCGCGTGCTTACCAGGGCGCACCGATTGCCATCACCGTTGAAGGGGCTAACATTCTGACCCGCAGCATGATGATCTTCGGACAAGGAGCGATTCGTTGCCATCCGTACGTGCTGGAAGAGATGGAAGCGGCGAAGAACAATGACGTCAACGCGTTCGATAAACTGTTGTTCAAACATATCGGTCACGTCGGTAGCAACAAAGTTCGCAGCTTCTGGCTGGGCCTGACGCGCGGTTTAACCAGCAGCACGCCAACCGGCGATGCCACTAAACGCTACTATCAGCACCTGAACCGCCTGAGCGCCAACCTCGCCCTGCTTTCTGATGTCTCGATGGCAGTGCTGGGCGGCAGCCTGAAACGTCGCGAGCGCATCTCGGCCCGTCTGGGGGATATTTTAAGCCAGCTCTACCTCGCCTCTGCCGTGCTGAAGCGTTATGACGACGAAGGCCGTAATGAAGCCGACCTGCCGCTGGTGCACTGGGGCGTACAAGATGCGCTGTATCAGGCTGAACAGGCGATGGATGATTTACTGCAAAACTTCCCGAACCGCGTGGTTGCCGGGCTGCTGAATGTGGTGATCTTCCCGACCGGACGTCATTATCTGGCACCTTCTGACAAGCTGGATCATAAAGTGGCGAAGATTTTACAAGTGCCGAACGCCACCCGTTCCCGCATTGGTCGCGGTCAGTACCTGACGCCGAGCGAGCATAATCCGGTTGGCTTGCTGGAAGAGGCGCTGGTGGATGTGATTGCCGCCGACCCAATTCATCAGCGGATCTGTAAAGAGCTGGGTAAAAACCTGCCGTTTACCCGTCTGGATGAACTGGCGCACAACGCGCTGGCGAAGGGGCTGATTGATAAAGATGAAGCCGCTATTCTGGTGAAAGCTGAAGAAAGCCGTCTGCGCAGTATTAACGTTGATGACTTTGATCCGGAAGAGCTGGCGACGAAGCCGGTAAAGTTGCCGGAGAAAGTGCGGAAAGTTGAAGCCGCGTAAATGAATAACGGAGCCGAAAGGCTCCGTTTCTTTATCCGCTAATTATTTAAAATTAAAGCCATCCGGATGGTTTTCCAGGCTGCCGGTCAACGCCGCGAACAACACCGTTTTACCATCAATCGAAAGCGCATCGTTCACATTCAGCCAGGTGAGTTTCTCTTGCGACGTTTTCTCATCAATAGTCGAGAACAGCCCCGTCATCTGATTAGATTTCTCGGACCACATCACAGCGATACGTTGCGAGCCACAGTCATGCGGTTTGCACGCGCTCATCACCTGATACGTCTCATCTCCCAACGTTACGGTTTGTGCGGGAGTATAAGTACCGCCTTTCATCACCCAGGCAGGCAGCTTATGCCCTTGTACCATCTGATTAAATGCAGCTTTGGTGGTTTCGCCCTTTGCAAGGCTGCTAATGGTTAAATCATCCTGCGCCATTGCACTGGTGGCGATGACCAGAGCGGCGACTGTCGTTATTGCCTTAAACATCATTCCTCCCGAGCTTATCCTGCCCATGTTATTAACCTTCTAAAGCCTGGCGATAACACGATAATTTGCAAATCAGATATTTCCAATATCAGCATTTGTTATCAATTTATTCTGCGCTAAGGCAACTGCCTGATAAGGTGTTAAAGTTATAAAACCCTTCGCATAAAGGAGTTGTACACCGTGCCTGGTTTGAAGATTACGCTTTTGCAGCAACCACTGGTGTGGATGGATGGCCCTGCCAACCTGCGTCATTTTGATCGTCAACTGGAAGGTATTACCGGGCGCGATGTGATCGTTCTACCGGAGATGTTTACCAGCGGCTTTGCCATGGAAGCGGCAGCTTCGTCGCTAGCACAAGATGACGTAGTGAACTGGATGACAGCTAAGGCGCAGCAGTGCAATGCGCTGATTGCAGGCAGTGTTGCATTACAAACGGAGTCTGGTTCGGTTAACCGCTTTTTGCTGGTTGAGCCGGGCGGCACGGTACATTTTTATGATAAGCGTCATCTGTTCCGCATGGCAGATGAGCATCTACATTATAAAGCGGGCAATGCGCGAGTGATTGTGGAATGGCGCGGCTGGCGTATTTTGCCGTTGGTGTGCTACGACTTACGTTTTCCGGTGTGGTCGCGCAATCTCAACGATTATGACCTCGCCATCTACGTTGCCAACTGGCCTGCTCCGCGCTCTCTGCACTGGCAGGCATTGCTGACGGCCCGCGCGATTGAGAATCAGGCGTATGTGGCGGGATGCAATCGCGTCGGCAGCGATGGCAACGGCTGCCATTATCGCGGTGACAGCCGGGTGATTAACCCGCAGGGCGAGATTATCGCTACTGCCGACGCGCATCAGGCAACGCGCATTGATGCGGAGCTGTCGATGGTGGCATTGCGGGAATATAGAGAAAAGTTTCCGGCATGGCAGGATGCGGATGAGTTTAGGTTGCGGTGAGTGGGGGTTGTGTTTAAGGCTGGGGGAGAGTCGGGGTAAGACTACGAAAGCCCGCTCTCCGCAAGGACTGACGCCAGATAGTTTCTGTCCATAGCTGCTTTTCGCATCTTACGTCTTAACCCTGCCTTGAATACCTTATCATTCGTCAAAATATTAATAGCGATGTGCCGTATCCCTGAAAATAATTCTGCGGCGTTTCCTCTTCTTATTTTGCAGTCGTCTTCATTCATTACCACGTCCAGACGCCAGTGCAGCTTATTCTCCACGTGCCAGTGGTTTCGGATTGCTGTGGCGAACTTTTCTGCGGTTAAATCAGCAGAACTGATATAATATCTGACCGTCATTTCTGGCTCTTTCTTTTGTTCTGCTATTATTGACCGAAAGGAGACTGCCACGCATAATTTCTTCAGTCCTTTCCATTCAAACGTGAAATCAATAAGTTCATCAGGGACATCGCAAACAATATGAAGACGGATTTCTTCTCTGCCGTGACTCTTTTCACTCATTGCGTAACTGTCATGCTCTGGATTATTTAATTCTTTCAGCGGAAATTTTTCCTCAAAGGCTTTATTTAGCCGCCCCTGGTTTCCTTTTACCGCGAATAAATAATCACCTCCCTGTTTTTGTATCTTCTCTGCAATATCTTTCTGGCAACCCATCGCATCAGTTGTGATGATTTTTCCTTTAATATCCAGCATGTTAAGAAGTTCTGGGATAGCTGTAATCTCATTAGATTTCTCATCCGTCCTGATCTGTCCGATGACCAGACTGTGCATTGTTGAGAACGCACTAATGACATGAATCGCTCCCCTGCGGCGACTCTTGTCATAAGAGTGCCGGAGCGTTTTTCCATCAATTGCGATGACGTCTTTATCATCTGAAGAATGGCAGTCACGCATCCAGTTAATAAAGCACTCATGAAATTTTGCAGGACTGATACAGGATACAACTCTGGCAATAGTATCGTGAACAGGAATACCATTTTCAAAATCACCATATTGCTTCAAGAAATCGAGATGTGTTTCCCCGAAATCCTCTATATCTTCCCAACTTTCTGCACCAGAAATAACGGCAAAAATAGTCAATAGTAGGATGCCTGACAATTTATGCTCTACTTTCCAGGCTTATCTGTAATCGGGAATAATAGAAATATGTTCCATCAATTTTTTAAGTTCCATTTGTTCACCTTATTTATGTAAGGAGTATTTGATCATGTATAAGCAATAAAAAACAGCTTCAGGTAATGAGGAATATCTCAATTTTTAAACATAAAATGCGAATTATTTAGTACAAAAAGTGAACTTCTGATGATCTTTCCCTGCACGATAATCTCTCCCTGTCCGGGATGATTGATATATACTCAGGTGATTTTTATAAACCCATACAAGTATATCCTTATTTTAAAGTTAATAGTATTTCACATCAAGAAAAATACCATATCATAATATTTTTAAAGATTTTTTTATAATCTTGTCCTGCTGCACTCACAGAACGTGGTTTTTCAGTTAGCAATAAAAACCGGGAGAATTAATATACTTCCCGGCTTATTATTTATCAAAGGATATTACTCTGACGCATTTATATCTCTCAACGCATTAGCAAGCCAACCTTCCATGTTTTTTATCTTGGCCCTTTCATTTAAATTATCCATCACGTACTGATAATCAATTTCACCTTTTAAAACCCTCTCAATAGCATACGGTAAAGTATGTATAAAATCAGATAACATATGACAAGCTTTCACATTACCAGAATCTGCTGCTATTCTTATATCCAGCAATCCTCTGGCGACTAACTTCATGAGAATAAATTCATTTTTCATATTACATGTCCCAAAAAAAAGAATCATCAGGTGTGTAAGTTTCTACTGGTATCGTAGTTTCACCGGTTATTGAGCTATTAGGATCATCAGCTCTTTTTTTCAACTCGTATACACGAGAATTACCATCCATTACTTTATTTGTTTTTGTATTAACAGTTACTCGATCACCAGACTTAGGATTAATAACAGACTCTAACAACTCACTGTCTGTTAGTTTAGCAAGATCAGGACGCGAGCCAATAGTTTCCGGCGAATGAAGAAGATCCAGATCCTTTATTTTTGCTTCTGTATCAGAACCACGCCCCCGACTGCGAGCCTTTTCCTCATCCTCTGGACCCCATCCTCCCGGACTTCCTGCACTGCCGCCGGCCAGGCAGTTCTTCTCTTCATCCGTCAAATCCTTCCCAACATTCGGCTGACTCCCTGACGAATTATCATTCTCATGTGGGCTATCTAAAGGACAACTACTGGTCCAGTAACACATTTCAGCCTGAGAATTTATTAACTGCCCATCGCTCAGAGCCTTCCCGGCACGCCCATCATTAGCGAGAAGGTCATATCCCATTGGCCCAGCGACCACAGCCATTGCTCCAAGAGCAGGGGCAGCAGACGCCATAGCCGTCGTGACTGCATCAAAAGTCGCCGCCCCACCCGAAAGTAACGCCCCCCCAAATTTTGTTCCTGTTACTGTTGTGGCAGAACCAAGAACCAGTGTCTCACCAGACAACCCAAGAGGATCCCCCCGCTGCACCGGGTTCAGCGGATACGCATACAGGTTCCATCCCCCCTTCAGCCCAATGGGATCCTGGGTGATATAGCGTCCCTGCAACGGATCGTAGTACCGGTTCCGGTTATAGTACAGCCCCGACTCCTCATCATACTGCTGCCCCGGCAGACGGAGTGACTGTTGAAGGTGCTGCGCACTGGTTTCGCCCAGCAGGTTTCCCCATTCGTCATACTCCCCCTGCCACGCCGTTTCCCCTTCCGGGCTGATAAGCGCCAGCGGCAGCCCACGGTGGTCACAGTGGTAAAGATGAAGTTTCCTCTCCGGGATGTATTCCGCCTCCAGTTGCGCGGCCATCTGTTCCGCCGTCAGCCCGCACTGCGCAAGCCACTGCTGGCTTTCTTCACTCACGCTGCCCTGCCGCAGTTCCCGCTCCAGCCTCCCCAGCATCACCGCCAGCTCCGCCGGTAGCGTCACACCCGTGTCCTCCTGCAACACCTCCGCCAGGCTACGGTGCCGCGCCTTCGCCTGTTCACCATTCTCTGTTTCGATTCTCAGGAGCGGCGTGAAGCTTCCCGGCTGGTATACCGTCTGGATTCTTGTCTGTTGGGTCTGTACAGTGGTCAGCCTGTCACCGTCCCACCCGTACCAGGTCTCCTCCGGTTTACGCGACAGCGACATCCACCCCGTCAGGTCACGCTCCCGCCGCCACACCCGTTTTCCCGTCCGGCGGCCCAGCGGGTCATAGAGGTAGCGGCTCTCCACCTGCGGCTCACCGTGCTGTATCCGCGTGTAGAACACCAGACGGTGCTGGCTGTCGTAGTGGTAGTGGTGGGTCCGCTCGTCGTGCATCCGTATCACCCCTTCCGGGATGCGGTCCGTCTTCTCCGCCAGCCTGCCGTATTCATCGTAGCGGTAGACATAGTGCGCATCTTCCGCGATGCGGTTATCCGGCCACGCCGTGAGGGTGCTGTCCGGGTGCAGTTCCGGGTCCGGCAGCCGGTTTCCTGCCGGGTCCGTCGCATACGGGATATCGATATCCAGGTTCGCTGCCGTAGTGTGGACGCCCGTCAGCCTTCCCGTGCCGCTGTAACGGTACTCCCGGCACTCCTGCGGGCCGCTGATGCGCACCAGTTGTCCGTTATCGTTCCACGTATAGTCACAGTCAAGCTGCGGAAGGTTCAGGTGCCTGCTCTGTAGCTGCCCTGTGAGGGTGTACGCCGTGGCCTGTTCGTACCCCGCTGTACTGCCCGCCCCGCCGAAGCTACGGGCCGTCTCGCGGTGCAGCCGGTCCCGCGTGTACTCGACCAGCGGCGTTCCGCCCAGCTTCATCCCCGCAAGATAACCGCTGCCATACGTCAGCCACTCCACCGGCGGCAGACCGTCCGGCTCCTGACGGGTCGCCAGCCCCTGTTCGCTGTACGCATGCCCCGTCTCATGCTCCCACAGCATCTCCCCTGTCTCCGGGTTCTCCACCGTCTGCCGTTCACCCGTCAGGCGGCCTTTATCGTCATAGCCGTAGTGGACCGACACGCGGTGGCCTTCACAGGTATGGCTGAGGGTGGTTAACCACCCGTGCTCATCATACTGCCACTGCTCTGCCGGGTCGCCGTTCACCGTCCGGTGCGTGATGCGGTCCGACGCATCGTAGTGCCAGAGGGTGATAAGCCCCTCGTCTTCACTCTGCGTGAGTTTTCCGGTCAGGTCATAGTGGTAACGTTGCGTCCGGCCGTCAAAACCGCGCTGTTCAGTCAGCCTGTCCACCGGGTCATACCGGAACGTGGACTGGCTGCCGTTCTCGTTGGTCAGCACGGTGATGCGCCCGGCAGCGTCATACCCCATGCTGCGCGTAAGACCGCCTTCCGTCACACTCACCGGACGCCCGCGTTTATCATATTCGATGGTGCTGCGTTTACCGTCCGGTGATATCGTTGCTGTCAGGTCGCCTGCGGCACTGTACTCATAACGGGTCTCCCGCCCCTGCGCATCCTTCTGACTGACCAGTTGCCCACGCGGGTTATAACTGCTGTAAGTGCTGATGCCTTCTTCCCGGTGAATGGCGATTTGTTGACCGTACCGGTCATATTCATACCGCGTCGCGTACCCCGAGCAGTCCGTAAAGGCCTGAAGCTGACCGTACCGGTTTCGCGTTATTCTCCGCCTCACCCCGGTTCCGTCTTCCACCGCACAGGGCAGGCCACTGCGGGAAGAATCATAAAACCAGCGCGTAATGTTACCGTTGCGCGAGATCTCTTCTGCCAGTCGGCCCTGACGGTCATATTTCCGGCTGCTGCGTAAACCATCCGGATATGTCACTGAAGTCAGTTGCAACTGGCTGTTATAGCCATACCGCACCGTCCTGCCGTCCGGCAGTATCACTGAAGTCAGCTTTCCAGACGCCATATGCAGCCGGTACTCCGTCCGCCGCCCCGCCGCATCCGTCTGCGCCTTCAGCCTCCCCGCCTCATCATACTCGCTGCGGGTGATGCTCCCGTCGGCATGCTCCTTCTTCACCACCCGCTTCAGGCCACCCTCGCCTTCCGTGTACAGCACCTCCCGCCGGTTCAGGCTGTCCGTGATGATTACCCGGCTCTCTCCGTACTCAAAGCGGTAGTCCAGCCCCTCCGGGTTGACCTGCTCCGTCACCCGACCGGTATCATCATACCGGTAGCGGCTCTCCGGCCTCCCCGCATAATGGTGTGCCACCATCCGCCCGGCGTGCTCCGCATCATAAGTAAACCCGCGAACCTGCGTCCCGCTGCGGTCATACACCGCCCGCAGTTCTCCGCTGGCCGTGTACGTGTAGCGCGCCAGCGGCGCAGTCGGCTGTTCATCCGGGTAGGCCGGGTCGTGTGTCAGCCACACCGCCTCCAGCCGGATACCGTTATCGGCACCGTACTCTGTACCGGCGGGCAGCGTGTCGGGGAAAACCTGAGAAGAGGAAACAGAACGGGGACCGGCAGGGGAGGATAAAGACGTGACGCGCTGTTTACGGAAGGCTTCCGCCCGCTGCGCCTGTGTGCTCAGTGCCAGGTGAAAACGGCGGCCCGCGCCGTCCGTCACCCCGGTGATTTCGCCAGCCAGCTCGCCTGCGGCCTCGCGGTGGAAAATCAGTGAGCGCCCGAAGCCGTCCACCACGCCCGTCAGCACCCGGTATGCGGGCGGCTCCGGCGGCGGCACCTCGTCCGCCTCCGGCACACGCTCCGGCCAGCCGAGTATCAGCCACTGCCCGGTTGTGCTGACAGCCATCATATAGGTGTGTGGACTCAGACGGACCGCTTCCGGCAACGCCCGCCAGAGCCGCGCAAGCGGATGGCCTTTGTGTTGTTTCAGCACTCCGCCCCTTGCCAGCCAGAACGACTCGCTGCGGCTGTAGCTTATCTCGCCGGGAAACAACGGCTCAAAGTGAATGCTCCTACCACCGCTGTCGTTGAGTATCAGGCCTTCATCGCGTATCTGTAAGCGGATATCGAAGGGCGCTTTCCAGCCGGGACCAAACACGCCCACTGGCGCGGGCGTCCTGGTCCGGTAGCTGCTGTAGGCGCGGAAAAGAATAAACGGCAGCGGGCCGGGCAGTGCCAGGTCGGTTTCAACAGGCAGAACCTTCGCACCGAGTAGCGGGTTCACCGGGCTGCCATAGTTCGGACTGTCCTTTTTTGTGGGACACACCGAGCAGGCCACACCGGTTGGCGCACCTATCAGCACCCCTGCTGAACCCTGCACAATATCCAGTCCCTTGCGGGTCATGTCACCCTGCCGCGCCGCCGGTTTTCCGCCGCCCATAAATCAATTCCTTCTGCTTTTAATATGGTTCATCTGGTCACTGCACCAGTTCCGTTTTAATTTTTTGCACCTGACTCAAAATTGCCGCATATCCGGCATTCCGGGGGGTAAATCTTTCGGCACAGGCGCATCCGGTACAGGTTGTGTGGCACCACAGTTCCAGTTAATCACTGGCGCATCACCGTTCACATCCGACTCCCCTTCCAGATGAATGTGCGTACCGTTGAGAAATATGCTTCCGTCCTTCGTCAGCACCAGCCTTGCCTTACCACAGCAGAGTTCAAGATGCTCACCGGCAGAATAAACTGCTGTTTGTCCGGTGTTTTCCTTCATCGTCTTGCCCACCGAGAAGGTGACGTTATTCCCCACATTGACGCTGTAGCCCATTCCCACCATCAGTGATTTATGCAGCCCTACCTGTGAGGACTGCAACAACGCCACCGAGGTATTCATAATGCCGCCTACCGTCGTCTGGTAAGCTACACCCACCGTCAGCGCACGAATGATCCCCACCTTTTCAACCTGGTTTGATCCCACTTTGATAATCTGGTTACTGCCCACCGTTTCCACCTGGTTGACACCAACCGTCTGTATCTGATTAACGCCAATGTTCTGGATCTGGTTATTGGTAACGGTGATCGCCTGGTTGTTACCTATTTTTTCGGCATGGTTGTTTATCACATCAGTGGTGCGGTTATTCAGCACCTCGGTGTTCATGTTCTTCTGCGCGTGGATGTAGACCTGTTCTTTCCCTGTCGCATCGTCAAACTTCAGTTCATTAAACCCGCTGCCCTTATAGGTTTTCGAACGAATGGTCATCTGCGTCTTTGTTCCCGGCAGGCTGCCGGGTGTGCGGTTTTCCTGGTGGTAGGTGCGCCCCATAATGATCGGCTGGTCCGGATCGCCGTTGAGGAAGTCCACAATCACCTCCTGACCCACACGCGGTATCGCCAGGTTACCGAATCCGGTGCCTGCCCACGCCTGTGCCACACGGATCCAGCATGAACTGTCCTGGTTTGACGGGTTATAACGGTCCCAGTTAAATTTCACCCGCACGCGGCCATGTTCATCACAGAAGATTTCCTCGCCTGCCGGTCCCGTCACGACGGCGCTCTGCGGGCCGTCCACCAGCGGTTTCAGCAACGGCTGTGGTCGCCATGTTCTGTCTGCCGGGATCACCGCAAAATGGTTCTCCAGCGCCGTCCCCGCTCCCTGCCGTCCTGGCACCGCCTGTGGCTGTTCGCCGTGCAGTTCACTTGCCACCACCTGCCATTCCCGGTTCAGGTTCGCCTGCGGATGCCCCGTCAGCACAATTCGTCGTCCCGGCCATATCTCCGGCGAGCGACTCATTCCCCGCGCGGTTTCTGCATTGTTTCGCCAGCCGTCCATCTGCCAGCGGGCAAAGTTCTGCCCGTGGGCCCCCTTGAAACGTCCGGGGTAGTCATACACTTCATACTGTGTGCGCTGGTAATCCTGGTGCTGGCCTTCCTGATCAAAACGTCCGGCCCAGCCGGGGCGTTTAAAGGTGTAGTCTTTGGTCACCACGGAAGAAGGGCGGATTTGTGCGCTGTAGCGAAACTGGCTGATGCAGAGGGTGCTCACCTCGGTACGGGTGTTCGGATTCCAGGGGATCTCAAAGGACTCCGGCAGATAACGCACGGTATCGCACAGGACCAGGCTCTGGTCGGTACTTTTTTGCGCGTGCTCCTCATAAAAGAAGATGCCTTCCTCCGCCGCCATCCGGCACAGGAAATCGTAATCAGTCTCACCGTACTGGACACAAAACTCACGGGAAGGATGTGGCTCGCTGAACAGCGGGCTCCACTCGGTCACCCCGTTTTCCTGCAATATCGTGCCGAGGATGCTTTCGATGTCCTCATTCTGGAAGATACGGAAGTTCTGGCGCAGCCCTGTGCGCCACAGCGGTGGGCACACCTTCATGCTGTACAGCATCTGGTTTTTGTCGTTCTCCCCCAGTTCAAACCAGGTCACCATACCTTTCACCCGGCGCTGTACGTCATCGCCCTGCCATATCGTCAGGTAGGCCATTTTGTCGAGGATCTGCTGGAATTCAAGGGAGAGAAACTGCTGGCTGACCAGAGAGAGATCGAGGGAAAAAAGCGAAGAGAGTGACTGGTTCAGATGAAAGGAGACCACCGCAAAAGCATCCGGTGGCAGGCCGTCCACTTCCAGCGTGAAACGTAATCCGGTTGACATAGCAACCTCCGGGGTTAAGGAAAAACAGACAGTTCGCTGTTAAAGCGGCTGTGACAGTACAGTGTTACGCTTGCGTTCAGGCACGCTACCGCCGAAGTTTCCGGCAGCCGCCATCTCCCGTGAACGTAACCCCTTACTGACAACCTTTCTTTCTACGGCGTAATACAAAAACAGCATCCGGCCTGATAGCCGGATGCTGTTGGCTTAACTTATGCTTCCAGCGGTGCGCGCCAGTCGTCGGCACCGGAGGTGCCAGATTTGACGTGTTCCCATTCAATTTTGCGGTAGGCCAGTGAAACTTCGAGCAACTGGGTGAACTCGCGTTTCGCCGGGTCCTGGCAATGCGGCATATGCAGTTTCATATCGACAATCGTCGAATCAGTCAGGCGGGTAGTGAAATAATGCTCCTGTTTGCCTTCCACAGAGGTACGCCACCAGTGAAGTTCAGTGGTTGGCAGCATTTCGCCGGAGGCCAGTGCGTTGTACATCAGCGGAACCGCTTTGTTCAGCGCCACGGTAAAAATGAAAGGCTTGTGAGCACGCTGACCCGCAGGCTGACCGGACTGAGGATCGGTCGGGACAGTAACGTTATGCAGGAATTCCTGCACCAGCATCTCGTCTTCGTGCCCCTGCACATAGATGTTGCCGACAGAATCAGCGGTAAATGCACCTGCAGTAATATTTCCCTGGGTCTGACCAGTGATGGAGATATAACACGGTGTTGGCATTTGTAAACTCCTTGTTAACGTGGTTAATTACTACTTACAATGACCTGCCGTTAATCCCAGACAGGCAGATGCAGCTCACTTCACGGAACCGCATCATTTTTCAGTATTTTTTACATACAAACCGAGCTAGAATTTACGGTTGTCGTAAAAACTATTTTTAAAATCATTAAATCTCTTATTCAGCAATAACTTAATAATATATATCTGGATAACCATACCCAACTGTTCAAAGTCCGTATTGCCTCCATAAAATGGCCAAAGCTGAATCATGAATAAATATTGTATTTATCCTTTCTGAATTATCATTTTGATAATTTTTGAGATATTCCTTAAAAATACCCACTTAATCAATCACAAAACAAATATATAAATAAGCAATCATTAGATTAGCTTATGTTTAATGAAATTATTATATACTTCAATAAGTTACATAAAAAAATCTATATTTAAATTATTGCCATAATACACCTGACGCGAATTGCACAGGTTCACACAATCTATTTAACGCTTGCAGAATACCCCTCTTTACGATCGATAAAAAGTCCTTTTCTTATTTATTTTGAAGCGTAAAATGCGGGGTGATGAAGGAGTGGTGATTTTATTTTCACCGCCATTAGGGCGGCATTGCCGATATTTTTTTGCGGTACAAATATGCCGTGTTCATGGCCTGTACGAGATAACATGACGGATCACTTTTATGAGCAAAAAATTTGAAGGCAGCGTCGCGCCTCGCGAGCGTATTAATATATCGTATGTCCCAAAAACAGATGGCCAGACGGCTGAAGTGGAACTTCCGCTTAACATGCTCGTTGTCGGCGATACCGGAAATACGCAGGAAACATCCCCACTGGATGAACGTCAGGCAGTTTCCGTTAACAAGCACAATTTCGGTGCAGTGATGGCTGAAGCAGCCATTGGCCTCAATTTTACTGTCCCCGCCACGCTGAAGGGAAGCACAACAGACGATGAACTGAATGTGGCGCTGAATATCAAATCACTGGATGATTTTTCACCAGATAGCGTGGCCCGGCAGGTTCCGGAAGTGAATAAATTGCTGGAACTGCGTGAAGCACTGACTGCACTGAAGGGGCCGATGGGTAACCTTCCGGCATTCCGTACCCAGCTCCAGGCATTGCTGGAAAATGAAGAGTCCCGCGAGCAGTTGCTCAAAGAAATCGGTCTGGTGAGCAATAAATAACCACCACTATTTCATTAAACAGGGTTATCCAGGCATGACGGCACACAAAAATATCTCCGGGACATACCACCTCTCTGTTGCAGACATTCTGCAGGTGGTTTACCAGGTATGTTTCAGCCCGTCCGTTGAAATCAACCAGGATGGTGTGGCTGCGCTGATTACAACACTGGATCGCCGTATCAGTGATCTATTGGATGAGATTATCCATTTTTGTGAGTTTCAGCAGAGCGCGTCGCACTGGCAGCGCGTACTTCACTGACGGCGAAAAGCCGGTTTCAGAAACACAGCTAAAACAGAAGGATTTTCAGTATGTCTTTACAGGAAGAGGAACTCGTATCCAGTCATGCCGGGCAGCCTGAGCAGGCATCGTCGCTGCTTGATCAAATCATGGCACAGACCCGTATTCAGCCCGGTTCGGAAGGTTATGACGTTGCCCGCCAGGGTGTGACAGCCTTTATTGCCAGCATCCTGCAATCCACTGCATCTGCCGAACCGGTCAATAAACTGGCCGTGGACAGCATGATTGCAGATATTGATGAACGCATCAGCCGCCAGATGGATGTCATCATCCATGCGCCTGCCTTTCAGCAGGTCGAGTCGTTCTGGCGCTCACTGAAAACCATGGTGGATCGCGTTGATTTCCGTGAAAACATCAAGGTCAACGTGCTTCATGTCACCAAGCAGGAACTTCTGGAAGACTTTGAGTTTGCGCCAGAAATTATTCAGTCCGGATTTTATAAGCACGTTTATTCGTCCGGTTTCGGACAGTTTGGCGGTGAACCCATCGCTGCCGTGCTGGGCGCTTATGAGTTCAAAAATACCGCGCCTGACATGAAACTGCTGCAATACGTCAGTGCCGTGGGCGCAATGGCGCACGCACCGTTCCTGTCCTCCGTTTCCCCGGAGTTTATGGGGCTGAACTCGTGGACCGAACTGCCTAATATCAAAGATCTTTATGCCATCTTTGAAGGTCCGGCCTACACCAAATGGCGCGCCCTGCGTGACTCGGAAGATTCGCGCTATTTAGGGCTTACGGCACCCCGCTTCCTGCTTCGCCAGCCCTATTCACCAACAGATAACCCTGTTAAGAACTTTAACTATTACGAAGATGTCAGCCAGAACCACGAAGATTATCTGTGGGGTAATACGGCCTGGATGCTGGCATGCAATATCGCAGACAGTTTTGCCAAATACCGCTGGTGTCCAAACATTATCGGTCCGCAAAGCGGCGGCGCAGTGAAAGATCTGCCGGTGCATCTGTTCGAAACGATGGGGCAGATTCAGGCCAAAATCCCAACCGAGGTGCTGGTCACCGATCGCCGCGAATTTGAACTGGCTGAAGAGGGTTTTATCACCCTTACCATGCGTAAAGACTCTGATAATGCAGCCTTTTTCTCTGCAAACTCGGTACAAAAACCGAAGCACTTTCCGGGAAAAGATGCAGAAACCAACTATAAGCTGGGTACGCAGCTTCCTTATCTCTTCATCATCAATCGGTTAGCGCACTACATCAAGGTGTTGCAGCGTGAACAACTGGGGTCATGGAAAGAAAGGAGCGACTTAGAAAGAGAGCTTAATACCTGGATCCGTCAGTATGTTGCCGACCAGGAAAACCCGCCTGCAGACGTGCGCAGCCGCAAACCTCTGCGCGCTGCCAAAGTTGAGGTTATGGATGTAGAAGGCGAACCCGGCTGGTACCAGGTTGCGCTAAGCGTGAGACCTCATTTTAAATTTATGGGGGCAAATTTTGAGCTTTCCCTGGTTGGCCGGTTAGACAGGGAGTAACACACCATGATACCGGATCGGGAAAGAACCACAGGTTCTCTTTTTGAGCGTATGGAAGCCTCTTCGGCCAGAAACCGGCAGGGAGGCAGTATTCATTCGCTCAGGCAATCCATTCGCCAGAACCTACGAAACATTCTTAATACCCGGTCCGGTAGTTGCCGGGGTGCGCCTGAGCTGGGCATTGATGAACCGGAAGGGGCTGAAAACTTCCGCGAATCCATGAGTCGGGCCATCGAGCAATGTATAGAACGCTATGAACCCCGGATCTCACACGCTGAAGTGCAGGCAGTGGTTTCATCCGCCTCCAGCCCGCTGGATATGACGTTTCATATTACAGCCTGGGTGACATTTAACGAAACGCATGAGGTGCTTGAATTTGATATGGCACCGAATGGCAGCCAGCATTACCGGGTGGACTGACAAATGGAATTTGAAGAACGCTATTTCCGGGAAGAACTCGATTACCTGCGCCAGCTTAGCAAGCTGCTGGCAACGGAAAAACCCCATCTGGCCCGCTTCCTGGCCGAAAAAGATGCGGATCCGGATATTGAACGCCTGCTGGAAGGGGTGGCTTTTCTTACCGGCAATCTCCGCCAGAAAATTGAGGATGAATTCCCAGAACTGACGCACGGGCTTATTAAGATGCTATGGCCTAATTACCTGCGTCCGGTTCCGGCAATGACCCTTATTGAATATACGCCGGATATGGATAAGTCTTCTGTACCGGTGTTAATCCCCCGTAATGAGCAGTTTACAACCAACGCCGGGGAAATCAGAGTTGATGAAGTGCTGCCCTCTGATGCTAAAAAGGAGGAGCCGCCTCCCTGTACCTTCACCCTCTGCCGGGATATCTGGCTGCTGCCCGTTCGCCTGGAGCAGATTGAAAACCGCAGTACGACCCGTAATGGTGTTATCAACATCACCTTTTCGGTCGCACCGGGAACGGACTTCCGCACGCTGGATCTGAACAAACTTCGCTTCTGGCTCGGCAATGACGACAACTATACCCGTGACCAGCTTTATTTATGGTTCTGCGAATACTTGCAGGGTGCCGACCTGACTGTGGGTGAACAGCATATTCGCCTGCCTGAGTTTATGCTAAAAGCTGTCGGTTTTGAGCCGCAGGATGCCATGCTGCCCTGGCCGAAAAACGTCCACAGCGGCTACCGGATCCTTCAGGAGTATTTCTGTTACCCCGATGCGTTTCTCTTTTTTGATCTTTGTGGTTGTCCGGCTTTGCCTGACGGATTGCAGGCGGAATTCTTTACCCTGCAACTGCGTTTTTCGCGCCCTTTGCCCGTGGACATCCGGCTGCGCCGCGATTCCCTGCGCCTGTATTGCGCACCTGCCATTAATTTATTTATCCACCATGCAGAAGCCATCACGCTGGACAACCGGCGGGCAGACTATCCGCTGGTTCCCAGCCGCCATTACCCACAACATTACGATGTATTTTCCGTTAACAGTGTGGTGAGCCAGGTCCAGGATATGTTCAGGAAAAAAGATCTGGGGCGTCCTGTTTCGACGCAGGCCGCGCGCCAGTGGCCAGCCTTTGAAAGTTTCAGCCATCAGATGGAATACAGCCGGAAGCGGGAAGTGGTGTACTGGCATCACCGGACCAAAACATCCCTGTTCCATCGCGGCTTTGATCATACCCTTGCCTTTATACATGCTGATGGCAGTTATCCGTCAGACGAATCTCTGCTCAGTAATGAAGTGGTTTCGGTATCGCTGACCTGTACCAACCGTGAGCTTCCGTCACAAATTCGTTCCGGCGATATCACCGGCACAACCGGTAAAAATGCGGCTGTTGCTTCATTTCGCAACATTACCCGCCCGACGCAACCACTCTGGCCGGTCATTGATGGCAGCCTGCACTGGTCCCTACTCTCCGCCATGAACCTGAATTATCTGTCATTACTGGATACGGACGCGCTGAAGCAGGTCATCGCCAACTTTGATCGCCACGCAATCCATCATCCGCAGACGGCACGGCTGTCACAACAAAAGCTGGATGCCATTGAGCGTCTGGAGACCCGCCCCGTTGATCGCCTGTTTACGGGTATTCCCGTCCGGGGACTGGCCTCCACGCTGTATCTGCACCCGGAGCCGTTTGTCTGTGAAGGGGAAATGTATCTGCTCGGTACGGTGCTTTCGCATTTTCTGTCGCTGTACGCCAGCGTTAACTCATTCCACATGCTGACCGTTGTGAACACAGAAAGCCAGGAGACATGGAAATGGACGGAAAGAATCGGGCAGCATCCTCTTATCTGAGTCCGGGAAATCCCCCGGCAGATAAAGAGCAGAATGATCCGCTGGCACAGGTTTTCCATAATGCCTGCTCTTACAATTTTTTTGCGATGGCGGAGCTGTTGCACCGCCTGGCAAAGGGTGAAAAGGGGACGCCAGAATTATCCCTGCGTGACGATCCGGCACAGGAAACCCTGCGTTTCAGCGCCGATGCCAGCCTTGCCTTCCCGTGCAGTGATATCAGTGCGCTGAAACGGGATACGTCAGGGGCATTCAGGATGACCACCACCTTTATGGGGTTACAGGGGAGCCAGTCGCCTCTCCCCGGTTATTACCTCGATCACCTGGCCTGGAAAGCGGTACATGAACAAAGTCCGGTAGGTGATTTTCTGGATATGTTCAGCCACCGCCTGACCCAGTTTGTCTGGCATATCTGGCGTAAGTACCGCTATCACATCAGTTTTCGTAACGGCGGTGTGGATGCGTTCTCGCAGCGCATGTACTCCCTTGTCGGGCTGGGCCACCGCCAGCTTCGCGATAAGCTGGCGATTAATCACAGCAAAATGCTGGCGTATTCCGGGATCCTGGCAAATCCGGGACGATCCCCGGAGATAATCTGTGGCCTGGTGTCCCACTGCTTTGATTTGTCAGAAGTGACGCTGCAAAACTGGCAACGTCGCAAGGTGGATATTGAACCGGATCAGCAAAATAGTCTGGGGAGCTATTCTCTTAAAAATGGCGAAAAACTGGCGGGAAGATCGGTACTGGGCAACTTTGTTCTGGGTACACGAGTGCCCGATCTCAGCGGAAAATTCCAGCTCAGTATTACCAGCCTGACCCGAAAACAGTTCCTCTCTTTTCTGCCGTCCGGCGAAAACTTCCTGCCACTGACGATGTTCGTGTCCTTCATCCTGCGCGATCAGCTTGCCTGGGACTTACATCTGGGGCTGGCGCCGGAGCAGGTGGGCGCAATGCGCCTGGGCGATAACAAAAGTGCGCTGCTGGGCTGGACCAGCTTCCTCGGCACACCGGAAGAACGACCCTCAGTCACCATCAGGGTACGGTCGTAAATTATGATAATCACGGAGCAGAATATGCCGGAAGAGAAACTACAGACGCTTTCATTGCAGGTCATTAACGGCAGTGAGCTGGAAAGCGGACGGGCGGCGCGCTGTCTGTTCACACAGCAGGGAAATGTCGGCCATGGCCCCGAATGCCACTGGTCGGTACAGGATCGTCAGCAGAGCATTCCGGCCCAGGCTTTTACCGTTATCCTGCACGATGGCACATTTTGTCTGCGCCCGCAGACGGCACAACTGTGGCTGAATCAGGCAAAAGTCACAGCAACATCAGACCTAATACAGTTGCGCCAGGGCGATGAGATCCAGATCGGACGGCTGATGGTGAGGGTTCATCTGAACCGGGGAGATATTCCCCATTACGATGAGGAAATGGCCACTCCCGAAACCATCGTTACCAATCGCGATATGCTCACGGATACCCTGCTATCAACGGAGGGTACGCCACACTATCCGGGAATGACTCACCGGCACCAACTTGCAGACACCGTGGTAAACGGTTTTTCTGCCGATCCACTCCAGGCACTTCAGTCCGAAAGCCTGATTACCACGGGCGATCCGCTTTCAGGCATTGCGGCTGTCCGGCCATCGGCACCGCTGTCCGATCCGGCAAGTAATGGGGGGATCAATACTCCGTTTATGGATCTGCCGCCCATTTATGCCAGCCCCGGCGATCGTAATGACGACGTCTCTGCGGCAGAAATGGCGCAACGCCACCTTGCGGTCACCCCCTTACTGCGCGGTCTTGGCGGCTCGCTTACCATGAGCAATTCCGACGATGCGGATGATTTTCTGGAGGAGGCCGGACGAACGTTACAGGCCGCAATAAAAGGTCTGCTCGATTTGCAGCAGCAGCGTAACAGCCTCTCAGACAAACATTTGCGCCCGCTGGAAGATAACCCGCTGCGCCTGAACATGGATTACGCCACCGCGCTCGACGTAATGTTTGCCGAAGGTAAAAGCCCGGTACATTTGGCGGCTCCCGCCGCCGTCAGTGAAAGCCTGCGCAATGTCCGCCACCACGAAGAAGCTAACCGGGCAGCGATTGTGGAGTCGCTTCGTGTCCTGCTGGATGCTTTCTCACCACAAAATCTGCTGCGCCGCTTTGTGCAGTACCGCCGCAGCCATGAACTGCGCCAGCCGCTGGATGATGCCGGAGCATGGCAAATGTACAGCCATTATTACGAAGAACTGGCCTCCGATCGCCAGCAGGGGTTTGAGATGCTGTTTAACGAGGTCTACGCCCAGGTCTATGACCGGGTGCTTCGTGAAAAACAGCGGGAGCCGGAAGCATGAACAGGAAGGCGTTTCTGGCCTGCGTGCTGATGTGCGTCATATTAACCGGCTGCGAAACGGCGAAAAAAATCAGTGAGGTGATCAAAAACCCGGATATCCAGGTCGGGAGCCTGAAGGAGCAACCTTCGGAAATAACCGTCACCCTGCTGACCGAACCGGACACCAATACCAATGCGGAAGGTGAATCAGCCGCCGTGGATGTGCAACTGGTGTACCTGACTGACGACTCAAAATTGCTGGCAGCCGACTATGACCAGATAGCCAGTACGCCGCTACCGGATGTGCTGGGTAAAAACTATATCGACCACCAGGATTTCAACCTGTTGCCGGACACCATCAAAACCCTGCCGCCGGTAAAGCTGGATGAGAAAACGCAGTTTATTGGTGTCGTGGCCTATTTCTCCGATGACCAGGCCACTGAATGGAAACAAATCGAGACGGTGGAAGGAACCGGCCACCATTACCGCCTGCTGGTGCATGTACGTCAAAGCAGCATCGAAATGAAAAAAGAGGATGAATAATTATGGCAACCACCCGCAACAAGGTGATGTGGCAGGAAGGGATGCTGATGCGTCCACACCATTTCCAGCAGCAGCAGCGTTACAACGACTACCTGGATAACCAGCGTTTCCGGGCCATGAATGATTTATCCTGGGGATTTACCGAACTCACTCTCAACAATGAACTGCTGGCACAGGGTAAGATCATGATTGACAGCGCGTCAGGCACACTGCCCGACGGCACCGTCTTTTCTATCCCCGACCAGGACGCACTGCCCGATCCGCTGCACCCGCAACATTTTCCGGACGAGAGAAGCCGCAATATCTACCTCGCTCTGCCGGTCGCCAGTGATGTGAGAAATGAAATCAGCGACGGGCGGCGAATCGGGCGTTACCGGCTGAATTATGCCGATGTCCGGGATTTGCATTCAGAAGAAGGTGACACGCGAACACTGACGCTGGGACAACTGACGCCGCGCATTATGAGCGGTGCAGAAGATATGAGCGCCTATATTACGCTCCCGCTTTGCCGTATCAGCGATCGCCATGCCGACGGCTCCCTGACGCTGGATGACGATTTTATCCCCTCCTGCCAGAATATTCAGGTCAGTAAGAAACTGCGTGTTTATCTCAAAGAGGTACAGGGGGCCATTGGCGGACGGGCAAGCGATCTGGCAAACCGCATTGGCTCTCCGGCGCAGAGCGGCATCGCGGATGTGGCGGAATTTATGATGTTGCAGTTACTTAACCGTAACCAGACCCGGTTTACCCATCACGCCCGTCGATCCCAGCTCCACCCGGAAGATTTCTACCTTGATCTTGCCGGGTTGCTGGGTGAACTGATGACCTTTACCGAGCCGTCGCGCCTGCCCTGCCCGCTTGATGTGTATGATCATCATGACCTGACCAAAACATTTAAAACGCTGTTACCGGAAGTCAAACGGGCGCTGCATACCGTACTGTCGCCAAGAGCCGTCAATCTGCCGCTGCATCTGCGTGACGGTATCTGGCAGGCCGATATCCATGACACAGAACTGCTGCAATCTGCCACCTTTGTGCTGGCCGTGGCGGCAAACATGCCGGTCGATCAGATCCAGCGCCAGTTTATCCAGCAGTCGAAAATTTCCTCGCCGGAAAAAATCCGCAATATGGTCAGTGTGCAGATCCCCGGCATTCCATTGCGCGCACTGATGGTGGCTCCCCGCCAGCTTCCTTACCATTCCGGGTTCAGCTATTTCGAACTCGACAAGAGCGGACAGGCCTGGACAGAAATGGCTGCCGCCGGGGCCGTTGCACTGCATGTATCCGGCAGTTTCCCGGATCTGAACATGCAACTGTGGGCGATAAGAGGGTAAGACGATGGATGAGGGGTCACTGTCTCTGCCACCATTTACCGGATACGACGAAAAAAGCCAGCGCGACTATCATCTCGCGCTTCGTGGCAACAGCCTGAATCCGATGATCGACGCGGCCACGCCGCTACTCGGTATGGTAATGCGCCTTTCAACCATGAACAGCCAGACGATGCCGGAGCATCTTTTTGCTCAGGTGGTGACGGATGTTCAGGCCGTGGAGCAACTGCTTCAGGAGCAGGGCTACGAACCGGGCGTGATTATCTCGTTTCGCTACATCCTCTGCACGTTTATTGATGAAGCGGCGCTCGGTAACGGCTGGTCGAACAAGAACGAGTGGATCAAGCAGTCATTGCTGGTCCATTTCCACAACGAAGCCTGGGGTGGAGAGAAAGTTTTCATCCTGCTGGAGCGCCTGATCCGTGAACCCAAACGTTACCAGGATCTGCTGGAATTTCTCTGGCTCTGTTTTTCTCTGGGATTTCGCGGGCGCTACAAAGTGGCAGCACAGGATCAGGGGGAATTTGAGCAGATCTACCGCCGCCTGTACCACGTCCTGCATAAACTACGCGGCGATGCCCCTTTCCCGCTGTTACACCAGGACAAAAAAACCCAGGGCGGGCGTTATCAGCTCATCAGTCGCCTGACCATTAAACATATTTTTTGTGGTGGCGTTGTCGTGCTGGCGTTGTTTTACCTGTTCTATCTGTTGCGGCTGGACAGCCAGACGCAGGACATCCTGCACCAGCTAAACAAATTACTTCGATAAGGACGTTTATGATCCAGATTGATCTTCCCACGCTGGTAAAACGGCTTAACCTGTTCTCCCGCCAGGCGCTGGAGATGGCCGCCTCTGAATGTATGAGCCAGCAGGCAGCGGAAATTACCGTCAGCCATGTGCTTATTCAGATGCTCGCCATGCCACGCAGTGACCTGCGGGTTATTACCCGCCAGGGCGATATTGGCATGGAAGAGTTGCGCCAGGCGCTGACGGTGGAGAACTACACAACTGCCCGTTCTGCGGACAGCTACCCGGCATTTTCCCCGATGCTGGTTGAGTGGCTGAAAGAGGGCTGGCTGCTGGCGTCGGCTGAGATGCAGCACAGCGAATTGCGTGGCGGCGTGTTGCTGCTGGCCCTGCTGCATTCGCCGCTGCGTTATATACCGCCTGCTGCCGCCCGGCTGTTGACCGGCATTAACCGTGACCGTCTGCAACAGGACTTTGTGCAATGGACACAAGAGTCGGCGGAATCAGTCGTGCCGGATGCAGACGGTAAAGGCGCAGGCACACTGACGGACGCTGCTGACACCCTGCTTGCCCGCTACGCCAAAAACATGACCGCAGACGCCCGTAACGGCAGGCTTGACCCGGTACTGTGCCGCGACCACGAAATCGACCTGATGATCGACATTCTCTGCCGCCGCCGCAAGAACAACCCGGTGGTGGTGGGCGAAGCAGGCGTGGGTAAAAGTGCCTTAATCGAAGGGCTGGCGCTGCGCATCGTGGCAGGCCAGGTGCCGGACAAACTGAAAAACACCGATATCATGACCCTTGACCTGGGCGCATTGCAGGCCGGAGCGTCGGTGAAGGGTGAATTCGAAAAACGTTTCAAAGGGCTGATGGCGGAGGTCATTTCCTCCCCGGTGCCGGTCATTCTGTTTATCGACGAAGCACATACCCTGATTGGCGCAGGCAACCAGCAGGGCGGGCTGGATATCTCCAACCTGCTCAAACCGGCGCTGGCGCGCGGCGAGCTGAAAACCATCGCCGCCACCACCTGGAGCGAGTACAAAAAATACTTCGAAAAAGATGCCGCCCTGTCGCGCCGCTTCCAGTTGGTGAAGGTCAGCGAACCCAACGCTGCCGAAGCCACCATTATTCTGCGCGGTCTGTCGGCGGTCTATGAACAGTCTCACGGCGTGCTGATTGATGATGACGCCTTGCAGGCCGCTGCGACATTAAGCGAGCGTTATCTCTCCGGGCGTCAGTTACCGGACAAAGCGATTGATGTGCTGGATACCGCCTGCGCCCGTGTGGCCATCAACCTGTCGTCGCCGCCGAAGCAAATCTCGGCGCTGACCACTCTGAGCCACCAGCAGGAGGCGGAAATTCGCCAGCTTGAGCGCGAGCTTCGCATCGGACTGCGTACCGACACATCACGGATGACCGAGGTGCTGGTGCAGTATGATGAAACGCTGACGGCGCTGGATGAACTGGAAGCGGCCTGGCACCAGCAGCAGACGCTGGTCCGGGAGATTATTGCGCTGCGCCAGCAGTTACTGGGCGTGGCAGAGGACGATGCGGCGCCGTTGCCGGACGCAGATACCGTGGAGGATACGCAGCCAGAGTCAGAGTCAGAACAGGATAATACCGGTGCCGTACCGGCTGATGAGGCCGACAGAGAACAACCGGAAGAGACCGCTGAAACAGTTTCCCCGGTACAACGTCTGGCACATCTCACTGCCGAACTGGACGCCCTGCATAACGACCGGTTGCTGGTTTCCCCGCACGTCGATAAAAAACAGATTGCGGCGGTGATTGCCGAATGGACCGGCGTGCCGCTTAACCGCCTGTCGCAGAATGAAATGTCGGTCATCACCGACCTGACGAAATGGCTGGGTGACACCATCAAAGGCCAGGACCTGGCGATTGCCAGCCTGCATAAGCATCTACTGACCGCACGCGCCGACCTGCGTCGTCCGGGACGCCCGCTCGGTGCGTTCCTGCTGGCTGGCCCCAGCGGTGTGGGTAAAACCGAAACCGTCCTGCAACTGGCAGAGCTGCTCTACGGCGGTCGCCAGTACCTGACCACCATCAATATGTCCGAATTCCAGGAGAAACACACCGTCTCGCGGCTGATTGGTTCGCCTCCGGGCTACGTTGGCTACGGTGAAGGCGGCGTACTGACCGAAGCGATTCGCCAGAAACCCTACTCGGTAGTACTGCTCGATGAAGTGGAAAAAGCGCACCCGGATGTGCTCAACCTGTTCTACCAGGCGTTCGATAAGGGCGAAATGGCAGACGGTGAAGGCCGCCTGATTGACTGCAAAAATATCGTCTTCTTCCTGACGTCCAACCTCGGCTACCAGGTAATAGTCGAGCATGCCGATGACCCGGAAACCATGCAGGAAGTACTGTATCCGGTGCTGGCCGACTTCTTCAAACCTGCCCTGCTGGCGCGTATGGAAGTGGTGCCGTATCTGCCGCTGTCGAAAGAGACGCTCGCCACCATTATCGCCGGAAAACTGGCCCGTCTGGATAACGTGCTGCGCAGTCGCTTTGGTGCAGAAGTGGTCATTGAACCGGAAGTGACGGACGAAATCATGAGCCGCGTCACCCGCGCGGAAAACGGCGCGAGGATGCTGGAATCGGTCATCGATGGCGACATGCTACCGCCGCTCTCGCTGCTGCTGTTGCAGAAAATGGCGGCTAACACGGCGATTGCCCGGATTCGGTTGTCGGCAGTGGACGGCGCATTTACGGCAGATGTGGAAGACGCTCTGGACGACGAGTCCGTCACAGAGGATGAACCGGTTTTATGAGCAGGTTGCGCGTTTTCCGGCAGACAGGATGGTTTATCGCGGGCCTGATGACGGGCTTACCCGCCACTGCCGCGCCCGCAGAAGCATCGTCAATGGCCGGTGTGGCGGTCGCCGTCGCCACCGCGACCCCGCAGGATGCGACAGCCCCGTTACAGGCCATGCAGTCCTGTCGGCGGGAGCCCGCGGCGCTGGAGCGGCTTGACTGCTATGACCGCCTGCTGGCACCGCTGTCCCCGTCAGGGTTTGACGGGGCGCTGGTCAAAGCCGGTTTTGTGGGCGAGGCCTGGACCCGCGCCACAGAGCAGGAAAAACGCCGCGAGGGCAACACCACAGAACTGCTGGTGACGCAGGTGCCGGGGGAGCGCCCGACGGTGGTGATAACCACCCCGGCTATCGGTCATGTTCCGCCACGCCCGGTGCTGATGTTCAGTTGCGTGGACAATATCACCCGGATGCAGGTGGCGCTGATGCACCCTCTGGATGTCCATGATATCGCCGTCACTCTGAATGCCGACAACCGGGCATTGCGCAGCCACTGGTTTGTGCGCGAGAACGGCACCCTGCTGGAGTCCAGCCGGGGGTTATCCGGGATTGATGAAATTAAGCAACTGTTCGGCGCAAAAACGCTGACGGTGGATACCGGCGCAGACAATGCCGCCGGAAAGCTGACCTTTAACATTGACGGGCTGGCAAGGGCGATTGCTCCCCTGCGCGATGCCTGCCACTGGGCGGGAGAATAAAAATATGGCAATGGACTTACGCGATCCGAATGTCTGGGTATCGCACCTGCTGGAAAACCTGCCGGAAGAGAAACTGGCATCGGCGCTGAAAGATGACAACCCGAACTGGGAGTATATCGACGGCGAAATCGTCAAGCTGGGATCGCTGGCCCACAGTCAACTGGATATCCCGGAACTCCAGCGCCGGGGGCTGGTCATTCTGGCTTCGGAGAGTAAGGATTTTCGTCTGCTGGCGCATCTGCTGAGAACCCTGCAACACGCCGGTGATCCTCATCTCGCATTGCGCCTGCTGGCGCTGTATGTGGAGCATTACTGGGCGGTGGCTGCGCCGCAGAATATGGCGCATAAAAAACGCTTTGCCAGCCAGGTCATTAAACGCTTTGAAACAGGTATTGAAGTTTTTTCACAGAACGCCGCCACAGCGCAGCGCGATGCGCTGTCAGGGGAACTGGCAAAACTGGCGCAATGCTGGCAGTCACATAACGCCCCGGAACTGGCACAGGCGACTGATGACCCTTTTGCCCTGTACCAGCGTGCGTTTAATCGTGCGGCACCGGCTCCTGTCCCCACTCCGGCGGCCTCCGGTAGTTCACCACAGACCACCGCCACGTCTGAAAGCGGCGTGACGCAACCCAGTGCTCCGGCTCCCCAAATCGTCATCGACAGTCACGACGACAAAGCCTGGCGCGACACGCTGTTAAAAGTGGCGGCCATTTTATGTGAACGCCAGCCGGATTCACCGCAGGGCTACCGTCTGCGCCGCCATGCGCTTTGGCAGAACATCACCAGTACGCCCCAGGCGGAAAGCGATGGCCGTACTCCACTGGCTGCGGTCTCCGCCGATATGGTGGCAGATTACCATGCTCAGCTCGGTAGTGCCGATATGGCGCTGTGGCAGCAGGTGGAGAAAAGCGTACTGCTGGCTCCTTACTGGCTGGATGGTCACTGCCTTTCTGCACAGACGGCGCTGCGTCTGGGTTACAAACAGGTGGCAGACGCCATCCGCGATGAGGTCATCCGCTTCCTTGAGCGTCTGCCCCAGCTTACCGGGCTGCTGTTTAATGACCACACACCGTTTATCAGTGAGCAGACGAAACAATGGCTGGCAGCTTCGCCCGACGCCAAAGTTGCACCGGTTGCGCAAATCGGTGAGGAATCGAAGGCAGCCAGAGCCTGTTTTGCTGAGCAGGGTCTGGAGGCGGCGCTGCGATATCTGGACATGCTACCCGAAGGCGATCCCCGCGATCAGTTTCACCGCCAGTACCTTGCCGCACAGTTGACGGAAGAGGCGGGGCTGGTACAGCTTGCGCAGCAGCAGTACCGGATGTTGTTCAGGATGGGATTGCAGATGATGGTGGCAGACTGGGAGCCGTCCCTGCTTGAGCAGCTAGAACAAAAATTCACGGCAGAACAATAAAAGAGAACAGGAGTTTTTGTGTTCAGATTACCAACACCCCGACTACTCAGCGGACTCAAATCAGCCCTGCGACCGGCGATGCCCCGGTTTAAAGTCTCTGCTTTCTGGCTGCTGATACTGGCGTGGATTTTTCTGCTGGTGTGGATCTGGTGGAAAGGCCCGACGTGGACGCTGTATGAAGAACAGTGGCTCAAACCACTGGCGAACCGCTGGCTGGCAACGGCGGCGTGGGGGATTATTGCCCTGATGTGGCTTACCGTCCGGGTGATGAAGCGCCTGCAACAGCTTGAAAAAATGCAAAAGCAACAGCGCGAGGAAGCCGTTGATCCGCTCAGCGTGGAACTGAACGCCCAGCAGCGTTATCTTGACCGCTGGCTGCTGCGCCTGCAACGCCATCTCGACAACCGCCGTTTCCTGTGGCAGTTGCCGTGGTATATGGTCATCGGCCCGGCGGGCAGTGGCAAAACGACACTGCTGCGCGAGGGGTTTCCGTCCGACATTATTTATGCCCCGGAGGGCGCACGCGGCGCAGAACAACGCCTGTACCTCACGCCCCATGTCGGTAAACAGGCGGTGATCTTTGATATCGACGGCACACTCTGCGCTCCCGCTGATGCGGATATCCTGCATCGCCGTCTGTGGGAACATGCCCTCGGCTGGCTGAAAGAAAAGCGCGCGCGCCAGCCGCTGAATGGGATTATTCTGACACTCGATTTACCCGATCTGCTTACCGCAGACAAACGCCGCCGCGAGCATCTGTTACAGGCGCTGCGCAGCCGCTTGCAGGATATACGCCAGCATCTTCACTGCCAGTTACCGGTTTACGTGGTACTTACCCGGCTTGATTTATTGCAGGGTTTTGCCGCCCTGTTTCAGTCCCTGAACAGACAGGATCGCGATGCGATTCTGGGCGTCACGTTCACCCGCCGTGCCCATGAAAATGATGACTGGCGAACAGAGTTGAATGCTTTCTGGCAGACATGGGTGGATCGAATGAATCTGGCGTTGCCGGATCTGATGGTCGCTCAGACTCACACCCGCGCGTCTTTATTCAGTTTTTCCCGCCAGATGCAGGGAAGCCGTGAACCGCTGGTGTCACTGCTTGAGGGTCTGCTTGATGGCGAAAATATGAACGTGATGCTGCGTGGTGTCTATCTCACCTCTTCGCTTCAGCGTGGACAGATGGATGATATATTCACCCAGTCTGCCGCCCGCCAGTACCGGCTGGGCAATAACCCACTGGCGTCCTGGCCCCTGGTGGACACCGCGCCTTATTTCACCCGCAGCCTGTTCCCGCAGGCATTACTCGCAGAGCCTAATCTGGCAACAGAGAGCCGCGCCTGGCTGATACGTTCCCGTCGCCGCCTGACGGTTTTCTCTGCCACAGGCGGCGTGGCAGCACTGCTGCTCATCACCGGCTGGCATCACTATTACAACGGTAACTATCAGTCTGGCATCACCGTGCTTAAGCAGGCCAAAGCCTTTATGGACGTGCCGCCTCCGCAGGGGGAAGATGACTTTGGCAACCTGCAACTGCCGCTCCTGAACCCGGTACGCGATGCCACACTGGCCTATGGCGACTGGGGCGACCGCAGCCGTCTGGCCGATATGGGACTGTACCAGGGACGACGTATCGGGCCTTATGTGGAACAGACCTATCTGCAACTGCTGGAGCAACGTTACCTGCCCTCGCTGTTTAACGGGCTGGTCAAAGCGCTGAACGCCGCGCCGCCGGAGAGTGAAGAAAAACTCGCGGTGCTGCGCGTGATGCGAATGCTGGAGGACAAAAGCGGACGTAACAATCAGGTGGTGAAGCAGTATATGGCAAAACGCTGGAGCGAAAAGTTCCACGGTCAGCGCGATATCCAGGCACAACTGATGTCCCATCTTGACTACGCGCTGGCTCATACTGACTGGCACGCAGAGCGTCAGGCGGGCGACGGTGACGCCATCAGCCGCTGGACGCCATATGACAAGCCCGTGGTATCAGCACAGAAAGAACTGAGCAAACTGCCTGTCTACCAGCGGGTTTACCAGAGCCTGAAAACGCGGGCGCTGGGCGTTCTTCCTGCCGACCTCAATCTGCGTGACCAGGTAGGGCCAACCTTTGACCAGGTGTTTACATCTGCCGATGACAACAAACTGGTTGTTCCACAGTTTCTTACCCGTTACGGCCTGCAAAGCTATTTTGTAAAACAGCGCGATGAACTGGTTGAACTGACGGCGATGGATTCCTGGGTACTTAACCTTACCCGCAGCGTGAAATACAGTGACGCCGACCGCGCGGAAATCCAGCGCCAGTTGACCGAGCAGTATATCAGCGACTACACCGCCACCTGGCGGGCCGGGATGGACAATCTGAATATCCGCAATTTTGAGTCCATCGGACAACTGACCGGGGCGCTGGAGCAGGTTATCAGCGGCGACCAGCCTTTGCAGCGGGCGCTGACCGTGCTGCGTGACAACACACAGCCAGGCGTCTTTTCTGAAAAACTCTCTGCCAAAGAACGGGAGGAAGCCCTGGCAGAGCCGGATTACCAGTTACTCACCCGCCTCGGGCATGAATTCGCCCCGGAAAACAGTACCCTGGCAGTACAGAAAGACAAAGAAAGCACGATGCAGGCCGTGTATCAGCAACTCACCGAGTTGCACCGCTACCTGCTGGCAATCCAGAACGCGCCTGTACCAGGGAAATCGGCGCTGAAAGCCGTGCAGTTACGGCTTGATCAGAACAGCAGCGATCCGATATTCGCCACCCGCCAGATGGCAAAAACGCTGCCTGCTCCGCTCAACCGCTGGGTTGGCAGGCTGGCTGACCAGGCCTGGCATGTGGTGATGGTGGAGGCTGTTCATTATATGGAAGTGGACTGGCGCGACAGCGTGGTGAAACCGTTTAACGAGCAACTGGCAAATAACTATCCGTTTAATCCGCGTTCTGCACAGGATGCCTCACTGGATGCCTTCGAACGCTTCTTTAAACCGGATGGCATACTGGATACCTTCTACCAGCAGAACCTGAAGCTGTTTATCGACAATGACCTGAGTCTGGAGGATGGCGATAACAGCGTCATTATTCGCGAAGATATTATTGCGCAACTGAAAACCGCGCAGAAAATCCGTGACATTTTCTTCAGTAAACAGAACGGTCTGGGAACATCCTTTGCCGTGGAAACGGTATCGCTCTCCGGCAACAAACGCCGCAGCGTACTGAACCTTGACGGCCAGTTAGTCGATTACAGCCAGGGGCGCAACTATACCGCCCATCTGGTCTGGCCTAACAATATGCGCGAAGGCAACGAAAGCAAACTGACGCTGGTTGGTGCCAACGGCGGCGCACCGCGCAGTATCAGCTTCAGCGGGCCGTGGGCGCAGTTCCGTCTGTTCGGGGCCGGACAACTGACCGGAGTACAGGATGGCAACTTTACCGTGCGCTTTAGCGTGGACGGTGGCGCGATGACCTACCGTGTGCATACCGACACGGAAGATAACCCGTTCAGCGGTGGTTTGTTCAGCCAGTTTGGTCTGTCAGACACACTGTACTGAGGAGGCAGGGATGAATAGTAACGGACTGACACAAACTATCGTTACCGGCAGTGACCCGCGCGGGCTGCCGGAATTCAGCGCCATCCGCGAAGAAATTAACAAAGCCAGCCACCCGTCACAGCCTGAGCTGAACTGGAAACTGGTGGAGTCGCTGGCGCTGGCGATTTTTAAAGCCAACGGAGTGGATTTACACACCGCCACCTACTATACGCTTGCCCGGACACGGACCCAGGGACTGGCGGGATTCTGCGAAGGTGCGGAACTGCTGGCGGCAATGGTAAGCCACGACTGGGATAAGTTCTGGCCGCAGGGCGGCCCGGCGCGTACTGAAATGCTGGACTGGTTTAACTCCCGAACCGGCAATATTCTGCGTCAGCAAATCTCCTTTGCGGAATCCGACCTACCACTGATCTACCGCACAGAGCGGGCATTGCAGCTTATCTGCGATAAGCTCCAGCAGGTGGAACTGAAGCGCGTTCCGCGCGTGGAGAATCTGCTCTATTTTATGCAGAACACGCGTAAACGGCTTGAACCCCAGCTGAAGAGTAACACTGAGAACGCCGCACAGACCACGGTCAGAACGCTGATTTATGCCCCGGAAACACAGGCATCTTCCACACCAGAAGCGGTAGTGCCTCCCCTGCCCGGCCTGTCTGATATGAAAGTGGAAGTGCGCAGTCTGACAGAGAATCCCCCACAGGCCAGTATGATAAAGCAAGGCAGTACGGTAAGAGGGTTTATCGCAGGGATCGCCTGTTCAGTGGCTGTCGCCTCAGCATTGTGGTGGTGGCAAGTCTATCCGGTGCAGCAGCAACTGTTACAGGTTAACGACACCGCTCAGGGCGCAGCAACGGTGTGGATGGCCTCACCTGAACTCGAAAACTATGAGCGCAGGCTGCAACAACTTCTTGATACCTCCCCGGTACAGCCGCTGGAAACCGGGATGCAGATGATGCGTGTTGCCGACAGTCGCTGGCCGGAAAGCCTGCAACAGCAACAGGCCTCGACACAATGGAATGAGGCACTCAAAACCCGCGCACAGAGTAGCCCGCAGTTGCGTGGCTGGTTGCAGACCCGCCAGGACTTACATGCTTTTGCAGATCTAGTGATGCAGCGCGAGAAAGAGGGACTAACCCTTTCCTATATCAAAAATGTCATCTGGCAGGCGGAGCGGGGACTGGGGCAGGAAACACCCGTTGAGTCTCTGTTGACGCAGTACCAGGATGCCCGTGCGCAGAAGCAGAATACAGATGCGCTGGAAAAACAAATTAATGAGCGACTCGAAGGCGTGTTAAGCCGCTGGCTGCTGCTGAAGAATAACGTCATGCCAGAGGCGGCAACCGGTACCACGGCCGAAAAATAATTATTTAATTAAAGGAGATTATCATGGCAAATATAAGTTATTTATCTTTGAGTGGAGAGACACAAGGGCTAATTTCAGCAGGTTGCTCAACGCTTGATTCTGTCGGAAACAAAGCGCAGCCAGAACATAAAGATCAGATCATGGTTTATGCGTTAATGCATTCCATCTCAAGAAGTCAAAATGTCAATCATCATGAATTAATTATCACCAAACCGGTTGATAAATCCTCACCATTGCTGGCAAAAGCACTTAGTGACAATGAAAAAATGGCAATATGTGAATTTATACTCTACCGAACCAGTAAAGCGGGTATTTACCAGCCTTATTATAAAATAAATCTGTCAAAAGCCCGAATATCAAGTATTGATTTTGTCACACCGCATGCTGTCCTGGAAAAAGAACTGGAACCACAGGAGAGAATTGCCTTTATTTATGAAGATATTTCCTGGGAGCATACGTTAGCCGGTACGAATGCAATGAGTAAATGGCAGGATCGTGTACAGTAACTTACTGTAATAACATAATAAATTACTATTGCGGAGAGATAAAATGGCTGGTTTAAGGAATAACAACAACACACAGAATGCACAGTGGGCTGATTATGTGGGTGACATTCTTCGGGGGGCTCAGCCGATAAACCAGCTAGTACCTCAGCACCCTTATCTTAACGACGTCCCACTCATTGATGAGTTAAGGCATCAGAACACTCATCATGTTATTCTCTTGACACTTGATGTTGCAAAAAAAATACTCAGCCCAATAACATCATTTGATTACATTCATTTTATCACTACACATCCTTCAGGTATAAAAGATACACTCGCCTGGTTAGTTAACGCGAGTAAATTAATGACTGAGTTTGATGACAATGGGAAAATTATATTTAACCTTAATGCCTTAAAGTATACAAAAGCAAGTTACTTTGAAATACTTGGAGAGAAATATATAAAAATCACAACATCCAGTCCCTGGCTTTTAGAAAAGCTCGGTAAATATATTTTCTCTTCACGAGCGCCTCAAGTTCTGGAACTCGCTATTGGCTGGCGAGGAGCTTTATCTGAATCAATAAAAGGAGTTAAGTTCTGTATCTGGTTTTCAGTAGCCTGGAGAACCATAGAATTTATTATGAGTTCAGAGCGAGATCTGGTTAATTTTCTTGGCGATTTTTCAATGGATGTGGCCAAAGCAGTTATAGCCGGTGGTGTTGCAACCGCTATTGGAAGCCTGGCTTCTTTTGCCTGTGTTAGCTTTGGCTTTCCAGTAATTCTTGTCGGAGGAGCAATTTTACTGACAGGGATAGTGTGTACAGTTGTTTTAAATGAAATCGATGCTCAATGCCATTTATCAGAAAAATTAAAATATGCAATTAGAGATGGACTAAAACGGCAACAGGAACTTGATAAATGGAAAAGGGAAAACATGACTCCATTTATGTATGTTCTTAACACTCCACCCGTGATATGAGGATTAACCATGCGTTTACATGTTAAATTAAAAGAGTTTCTTTCGATGTTTTTTATGGCCATATTATTTTTCCCTGCATTCAATGCTTCTTTGTTTTTTACCGGAGTTAAACCTCTATATTCAATAATAAAATGCTCCACGGAAATATTTTATGATTGGAGAATGTTGATTCTGTGCTTTGGTTTCATGTCGTTTTCCTTTTTAAATGTTCATGTAATTTTACTTACGATAATAAAATCATTCTTAATCAAAAAAACGAAGGTAGTCAATTTCGCCACAGACATAACAATACAGCTAACTCTTATATTTTTACTAATAGCTATCGTAATAGCACCTTTAATAGCTCCTTTTGTCACAGGATATGTCAATGCTAATTATCACCCCTGCGGTAATAATACGGGGATTTTCCCAGGAGCAATCTATATTAAAAATGGCATGAAATGTAATAATGAATATATTTCTCGCAAGGAAGATTCAGCAGTTAAATAATTAAATATTCTAAAACAAACAGTTTTTAACTCCGGATTCCATGTCCTTTCTTGCACTGTCTTTGTCAAGAAAAATTTCTTATGCAAAGAATTTTGTATTATTGCCGCCAGAAATTCCTGGCGGCAGATATAATTTATTATTGATAGCGGTTAACCAAATCTTTTACCATCGCTTTATAGGTCTTTTGCTTAAGTTGCATGATTTGCTGCTCTGTCATATCAGTCGTACTGGCTTCATTCTTGTCGGGCAATGGTGGAAGCACTTTATATTCATAATTCACCGGCGACCAGGTAGCCCACTCACCTGTTGCCACATCCACCAGCGTGAAACGTACCAGGTAGCGCAGGGAGATAGCGTCGGTGAGTTTTTCATTTTTATAGTCGGACCATACTGTTGATTTCAGCGCAGAGTCATATTTTCCTGTCTGCAATGTATCCTGGTAAACAATAATCGCTTTCTGATGTCCTTTTGCAGCCACAAAACGCAGTGCCTGCATCCAGTTCATATTCTCAGCACTGGCAACATCCTCGTTCTCATTTTTATCTTTGTTTTTGTTACAAGTCAGAGGCTTTTGCCTGTCCGGGATACCAGAGAATGTGGAAACAGTATAATATTTTCGCATCTCCTCCTGCATAATGGTTTCCGGTGCGCGGTTGCCGGATTGAACAAGTATTACAGGAGAATTAAGGGGAACGCGGAACTCATCTCCATCAAGCGCAGCTTGAATATCCTCTTCGGATACGGCCAGAGTGGTTTCATTACCGAATAAATCTTTGTCTGTCAGTTGCTGGGGAGTGTTTTTATTAATATTACTTTGTGTGACTTGAGCTTTTTTCTTCTTTTCATCAATAGAAGATTCAGAGGCACATCCTGCAAGCAGCGAGAATAACACACATATGCAACAAAGCTTTTTTGAATTCATAATTGGACACTCCCTCGCCTGTCATAATGATTAGAATATTTAGCATTGATAACGGACTCTAATTATATACCCCACTTAAATAATAACAAACAAAATCAATTTGAAATATACATTCATTTAATCAATATAAATTTATTCTCTGGAAATATATTTAAGCTGAATGGTTCGATATCATTATTGAATTTTAATGAATGAGACAACAAGCGAGAATCACGCACTTACGCCAGAATAAAATCATTGAACAGAGAAATGGTGGAATTCAAATACAAAAAAACCGCAAAATTAAAAATCTTGCGGCTCTCTGAACTCATTTTCATGAGTGAATTTGGCGGAACGGACGGGACTCGAACCCGCGACCCCCTGCGTGACAGGCAGGTATTCTAACCGACTGAACTACCGCTCCGCGTTGTGTTCCGTTGGGAACGAGGCGAATATTACGGATTGCCTCACCCTTCGTCAACGGTTTTTCTCATCTTTTGAATCGTTTGCTGCAAAAATCGCCCAAGCCGCTATTTTTAGCGCCTTTTACAGGTATTTATGCCCGCCAGAGGCAGCTTCCGCCCTTCTTCTCCACCAGATCAAGACGGGCTTCATGAGCTGCAAGCTCTTCATCTGTCGCAAAAACAACGCGTAACTTACTTGCCTGACGTACAATGCGCTGAATTGTTGCTTCACCTTGTTGCTGCTGTGTCTCTCCTTCCATCGCAAAAGCCATCGACGTTTGACCACCGGTCATCGCCAGATAAACTTCCGCAAGGATCTGTGCATCGAGTAATGCCCCGTGTAGCGTTCGTTTACTGTTATCTATTTCGTAGCGGGCACATAACGCATCGAGGCTGTTGCGCTTACCAGGAAACATTTTCCTCGCCACCGCAAGGCTATCGGTGACCTTACAGAAGGTATTGGTCTTCGGAATATCGCGCTTAAGCAACGAAAACTCGTAGTCCATAAAGCCGATATCGAACGCTGCGTTATGGATCACCAACTCCGCGCCGCGGATATAGTCCATGAACTCATCGGCTACTTCGGCAAACGTGGGCTTATCGAGCAAAAATTCATCGGCAATACCATGTACGCCAAAGGCTTCCGGATCCACCAGCCGATCGGGTTTGAGATAAACATGGAAGTTATTGCCCGTCAGGCGACGGTTCACCACTTCAACGGCACCAATCTCAATGATCTTGTGGCCTTCATAGTGCGCACCAATCTGGTTCATACCGGTGGTTTCGGTATCGAGAACGATCTGGCGTGTAATTGCAGTGCTCATAGCGGTCATTTATGTCAGACTTATCGTTTTACAGTTCGATTCAATTACAGGAAGTCTACCAGAGATGCTTAAACAGGTAGAAATTTTCACCGATGGTTCGTGTCTGGGCAATCCAGGACCTGGGGGTTACGGCGCTATTTTACGCTATCGCGGACGCGAGAAAACCTTTAGCGCAGGCTACACCCGCACCACCAACAACCGTATGGAGTTGATGGCCGCTATTGTCGCGCTGGAGGCGTTAAAAGAACATTGCGAAGTCATTTTGAGTACCGACAGCCAGTATGTCCGCCAGGGGATCACTCAGTGGATCCATAGCTGGAAAAAACGTGGCTGGAAAACCGCAGACAAAAAACCAGTAAAAAATGTCGATCTCTGGCAACGTCTTGATGCTGCATTGGGGCAGCATCAAATCAAATGGGAATGGGTTAAAGGCCATGCCGGACACCCGGAAAACGAACGCTGTGATGAACTGGCCCGTGCTGCGGCAATGAATCCCACACTGGAAGATACAGGCTATCAAGTCGAAGTTTAAGCCTGTGGTTTACGATATTGCCGGGTGGCTCCAACCGCCTGGCGAATTCGTGGCTTGTTTTTACTCTGTTTCATCGGATTTAGCGTTAAAGGAATAGTCCGTTTCCGGGCAACAATAAGTTGTAAGCAACCAAGCGCAGGAATATGTGCATTCAATAGTTTTCCACCGTGTTTGTTCCACGGGAGAACGTGGAAACGGCTGGCGTGCAGCACTTCAAAATTCAACAAAGAGAGCCAGTCCAGTTGCCGCATCAGAGTAAACATCCGGCTGTTATAGGGCGAGGTTTTGCGCAATACCGGCACAAGTTTGCGTAATCCCATTAAACTGATGGGATTGAAGCCACTAATGACCAGCCAGCCATCATCAATCAATACCCGATCGGCTTCACGCAATAAACGATGCGGATCGGTGCACCACGGCAATGTATGTGCCAGTAGACAAACATCAACGGATTTATCGGCAAAAGGAAGATGAAGTGGGTCCGCCTGTACCTGGACGGGCATTCCTTGCGCAGAAACATTCACTTGATGAGAAACCGCGCACGCTTCGCAATTGATTTCTGCGCTTAAATTGCCAATCTTAAGCAGATGAAAACCATACATTTTAGTGAACCACGGGTTGAGCTGGCGCTCCAGCGCCTTGCGATAAAGCTCTCCCCAGGGCAAATCGCCCCAGCAATCAGGAGCCACGACAGTTTGAGGGACTCTTGCCGGTTTCATCACAACCTTCCGTTTCACACTGAGAGGTAATCTATGAATCTTAACAGTATTCCCGCCTTTGATGACAATTACATCTGGGTTTTGAATGATGAAGCAGGTCGCTGCCTGATTGTCGATCCCGGAGACGCAGAGCCAGTATTAAACGCCATTGCCGCCAATAACTGGCAACCAGAGGCCATATTTCTCACCCACCATCACCACGATCACGTTGGCGGCGTAAAAGAACTGGTGGAAAAGTTTCCGCAAATTGTGGTGTATGGTCCACAAGAGACACAAGATAAGGGAACAACACAGGTAGTCAAAGATGGCGAAACTGCCTTCGTTTTGGGGCATGAATTTAGTGTAATTGCCACACCGGGTCACACTTTAGGACATATCTGTTACTTCAGCAAACCTTATCTATTTTGCGGCGACACGCTGTTTTCTGGTGGGTGTGGTCGGTTGTTTGAAGGGACAGCATCACAAATGTATCAATCACTTAAAAAGTTAAGTGCGTTACCTGACGATACATTGGTATGTTGTGCTCATGAATATACCTTATCAAATATGAAGTTTGCTTTGAGTATTCTTCCGCACGATTTGTCCATAAATGATTATTATCGTAAAGTTAAGGAGTTACGGGCAAAAAATCAAATAACACTACCCGTAATTCTGAAAAATGAGCGGCAAATTAATGTTTTTTTAAGAACGGAAGATATTGATTTAATTAATGTAATTAATGAAGAAACATTATTGCAACAACCTGAAGAGCGTTTTGCATGGTTAAGGTCAAAGAAAGATAGGTTCTGATAAAACTTTCTTGTCATCGGCTCCGTTCGCCGTTATGATCGGTCGTCTTTTAAGCAACTATTGACACACACATGAAGGCAAAAGCGATATTACTCGCCTCTGTCCTGCTCGTGGGTTGCCAGAGTACCGGCAACGTTCAACAGCACGCACAGAGCCTTTCTGCAGCTGGTCAAGGGGAAGCAGCAAAGTTTACAAGTCAGGCACGATGGATGGACGACGGGACGTCTATCGCGCCAGATGGTGACTTGTGGGCTTTCATTGGCGACGAGCTAAAGATGGGAATTCCGGAAAATGACCGGATTCGCGAACAGAAACAGAAATATTTACGCAATAAGAGCTATCTCCACGATGTAACTTTACGGGCAGAGCCGTATATGTACTGGATAGCAGGGCAAGTTAAAAAACGTAACATGCCTATGGAACTGGTACTACTACCCATAGTGGAGAGCGCTTTTGATCCTCACGCAACGTCTGGCGCCAATGCCGCAGGCATCTGGCAGATCATTCCGAGCACGGGGCGCAATTATGGTTTGAAACAGACCCGCAATTATGACGCGCGTCGCGATGTTGTTGCTTCAACAACTGCCGCGCTGAATATGATGCAGCGTCTGAACAAAATGTTTGACGGCGACTGGCTTCTGACCGTAGCGGCTTATAACAGCGGCGAAGGTCGGGTCATGAAGGCAATTAAAACGAACAAAGCGCGTGGGAAATCCACGGACTTCTGGTCGTTACCGTTGCCGCAGGAAACGAAGCAGTACGTGCCTAAAATGCTGGCATTGAGTGATATTCTCAAAAACAGCAAGCGTTATGGCGTACGTCTGCCAACGACCGATGAAAGCCGTGCTCTGGCGCGTGTGCACCTGAGTAGCCCGGTTGAAATGGCGAAGGTTGCAGATATGGCGGGGATTTCCGTCAGCAAGCTGAAGACATTCAACGCTGGCGTGAAAGGCTCCACGCTGGGCGCAAGTGGGCCGCAGTACGTGATGGTGCCAAAGAAGCATGCAGATCAACTGCGTGAATCTCTCGCTTCAGGCGAAATTGCTGCTGTACAGTCGACGCTGGTTGCCGACAATACGCCGCTTAACAGCCGTGTTTACACCGTACGCTCTGGCGACACGCTTTCAAGCATCGCTTCACGTCTCGGCGTAAGCACCAAAGATTTGCAGCAGTGGAACAAACTGCGCGGATCTAAGCTGAAGCCAGGCCAAAGTTTGACGATTGGTGCAGGCAGTAGCGCACAGCGGTTGGCAAACAACAGCGATAGCATTACGTATCGTGTGCGCAAAGGCGATTCGCTTTCAAGCATTGCTAAACGCCACGGCGTGAACATCAAAGATGTGATGCGCTGGAACAGCGACACTGCGAATCTGCAACCAGGCGACAAGCTGACGTTGTTTGTGAAAAACAACAACATGCCAGATTCCTGACAAACCAGATAATAAAAAGGCACCGATTCCCCCGGTGCCTTTTTTATTTATGCCGCTTTATGTGCTTCTACCATGATGATATCACTGGTGAAAGAGCCATCAGTCTGCAAGGAAAAATACGTTCTCACCTCTGTCGATGCGCTCTGTTGGTAAATGCGAATAGCGTCTACTAACGCTTCTGGCGTACGCATTCTCACGACCCATGAAGAAAATTCCAGCGGTAACTTATCTGTAATTAAATTATCAACTATCAGATTGGCTTCATTGATTAACGTCAACCACTCACCGCTGGCGTAGTTTCGTACGTGAGAGGTATCGCGTAATGCTTCTACCGTCTGTAACCAGATGTCGCGCACTGGGTGGCCCGGAGACATTACGTCCATCACAATCAGCCTACCGCCAGGTTTCAATATCCGGTTCACTTCACGCAGTGCTGCACCAACATCATGCCAGTGATGGGCAGAATAACGGCTGATAACAATATCAAATGCGTTATCGGCAAATGGCAGACTTTCGGCATAACCCTGGCGGGTGGTGATATTTTTCAGTTGCCGGGCTTCGGCAGCTTGTGCCACGACGCCCAGCATGTGCGCAGATAAGTCATACGCCACCACCGAGCTCACGTTTTGCGCAGCGACAAAGCTGGCATGCCCTGCTCCGCAGCCCATATCAAGTACACTTGCACCAGGATAATCAGCCAGACGCACCGCCAGGCGCTGTAAATCTCGTCCGGATGCATGTACGGTACTGGTCAGATATTCGCTGGCTTGAGAGCTAAACTGCTTTTCTACGTGGTCATGGTGGGATTGTGTTGTCATTGCGCTGTCCTTTTGTTATTTGAGTATAAAAGGGCAGCGCCAAACTTTGGTCTGCCCTGTGGCAGACCTGACATACCTTATTTATCAGGCTTGCCGGGACTGAATTCAACGAGTAGCGGATTGTGATCGGAAGCGCGCGTAACCAGTACAGAAGCTTCGCTGACGTTCAGACCACGGTAGAAAACAAAATCGAGCGGACGGCCAAACGCCCGACGGCGCTGATCATCGGTAAAACGCACCTGGCGCAGCGACATTTCCCGCGCAAAGCGATATAACGCGTTCATCCTTCTACGGCTCCAGGCATTGAAATCTCCCGCCATAATGACCGGGCCGCTGTGGTGAGCTATCTGATCACCAATAGGAAGTAACTGCTTACTATAGACATCCACGCCCAGACTGAAGTTGACGGCGTGTATATTAACCACCATCAACAGGCGGGTGTCAGGTAATGGATAGACCGTCACCAGTGCCGACTTCGCCAGACGCAAAATGGGTTCTCGTTCACGTAACGGGCAGCAATACACTGGATGTGCCGCCGAAAGGGTCATTACGCCAGAAGGATGTTGTGGCAGCACGAAAGCGGGTACCTGATCGGCGGCAAGATAGTTAGCGGTCGCAAACTGTACTAACTCTGGCGTTGTTTGCGCTTCCTGCAATAACACCAGATGTGCGTCTTTGCCGTAATTCTTTAATACCGACAACCATTCAGCGCGTTGCTGTTTGTATATGTTCCACACCAGGATCCGAATACGCTCTTCGGTACTTAACGGTTCCCCAGGTGGTAATGCCTGGCCGATGCTCGCAAAAGACCCCGGCGGTAAGATCCTCTCCGCAGGTTGTCCGGCAACATAGCGCATGGCATAGGTGTTTTTTCGCACTTTTGACTTTGAAACCTCTATTACGTCAACCCTTCCGCACTCGGGAGGGTTCTACTGTTATAGGGATTTTAGCTCACTCTTTCAACGAGCAATTGTATATTGTTATGTAAGCAAGTGCTTACACCGGTCAGAATTTTGCTCATTGTCGAGAACATTAAATCGGATGACATATCACGTATCCTGATGGTTTAATGACAAATAAATTCAAAATATCTCTTCTATTTTGCAACAGGAGCAAAAATGAAAGCCACGTCGGAAGAACTCGCCATTTTTGTTTCGGTCGTCGAAAGCGGCAGCTTTAGCCGGGCAGCGGAACAATTAGGGCAAGCAAACTCAGCGGTAAGCCGGGCGGTGAAAAAGCTGGAGATGAAACTTGGCGTTAGCCTGCTTAATCGGACCACGCGACAACTTAGCCTGACGGAAGAAGGCGAGCGTTATTTTCGTCGCGTACAGTCAATTTTGCAGGAGATGGCAGCGGCAGAATCAGAAATTATGGAGACGCGTAATACACCGCGTGGACTGTTGCGGATCGATGCCGCAACTCCAGTGGTGCTGCACTTTCTGATGCCGTTAATTAAGCCTTTCCGTGAACGCTATCCGGAAGTCACTTTATCGCTAGTCTCCTCCGAAACGATTATTAATTTGATCGAAAGAAAAGTGGATGTCGCGATACGCGCTGGTACGTTAACGGACTCCAGCTTACGTGCCAGGCCGTTATTTAACAGTTATCGAAAAATTATCGCCTCCCCCGATTATATTTCCCGCTACGGGAAGCCAGAAACGATCGACGATTTAAAGCAACATGTTTGCCTGGGATTCACTGAACCCGCTTCCCTCAATACCTGGCCGATAGCCTGTAGTGATGGACAATTACATGAGGTGAAGTACGGTTTGTCATCCAATAGTGGGGAAACACTGAAACAGCTTTGCCTGAGTGGCAACGGGATTGCGTGTTTGTCCGACTACATGATCGACAAAGAAATCGCTCGCGGAGAATTGGTGGAGTTAATGGCAGATAAAGTGTTGCCAGTGGAAATGCCATTCAGTGCCGTCTATTACAGCGACCGTGCGGTAAGTACGCGCATCCGGGCTTTTATCGATTTCCTTAGCGAGCATGTAAAAACAGCTCCCAGAGGAGCTGTTAGAGAGGCTTAATCCCATTCAGGAGCCAGACCTTCCGGGCTAACCAGGCGGTCGTTGCAATCCAGGGCGGCGATCGCTTTTTTATCTTTGGCATCGAGCTGTAAATTTTGTGCCTTAAGATTACTTTCCAGGTTTTTACGTTTAGTAGAAGAAGGAATTACTGAGTAACCTTCCCCCATAGCCCACGCCAGAATCACTTGTGCCGGAGTCGCATTGTGTTTAGCTGCGATACGAGCAATAACCTCATCTTTCAGGGCCTTACCATACGCCAGCGTCATATAGGAAGTAATATGGATGCCGTGCTGTTTAGCCCAGGCAACCACTTTACGGTTTTGCAGATAAGGAGAGAGTTCAATCTGGTTAGTAGCGATGTTTTCAGCGCCAACAGCAGCAATCGCCTTTTCCATCAATGGGATCGTGAAGTTGGAAATACCGATCTCACGCGTCAGCCCTTGTTTTTTGGCTTTCAGCAGCGCCTGCATAAACTCTTCAACAGAGACTTCATCGTTTGGTGACGGCCAGTGGATTAGCGTCAGATCAACATAATCGGTACGCAATTTTTGCAGGCTCTCTTTCAGACTTGGGATCAATTTGTCTTTGCTGAGATTTTCAATCCAGATTTTAGTGGTGATGTAGAGTTCATGACGTGGCACGCCACTTTCTGCAATCGCCTGACCTACTGCGGCTTCGTTATCATAGATTTGTGCGGTATCAATTGCGCGATAACCAAGTTCAAGCGCCGTTTTCACAGATGAAATAACAACGTCGTCTTTCAGACGGAAAGTACCTAAACCAAATGCAGGGATAGCCATAATATGCCTCTTTTAATGCTATTTTCGTTAACTGAGGTGATTATGGGCTTCAGACTGTTGAGGAAAAAGAGCGTAAAATGCAGAGGATTTTTGCGATTCTGGCAATAATAGATATACAGACGAAAAAAAACCTCGAGCGTTAACTCGAGGCTTCTTAATAAGTGGCGGAACGGACGGGACTCGAACCCGCGACCCCCTGCGTGACAGGCAGGTATTCTAACCGACTGAACTACCGCTCCACCGAATTCTTTTACAACCACCGGTTTTATGACCGGCTTACTGCTTAATTTGATGCCTGGCAGTTCCCTACTCTCGCATGGGGAGACCCCACACTACCATCGGCGCTACGGCGTTTCACTTCTGAGTTCGGCATGGGGTCAGGTGGGACCACCGCGCTACGGCCGCCAGGCAAATTCTGTTTTATCAGACCGCTTCTGCGTTCTGATTTAATCTGTATCAGGCTGAAAATCTTCTCTCATCCGCCAAAACAGCTTCGGCGTTGTAAGGTTAAGCCTCACGGTTCATTAGTACCGGTTAGCTCAACGCATCGCTGCGCTTACACATCCGGCCTATCAACGTCGTCGTCTTCAACGTTCCTTCAGGACTCTCAAGGAGTCAGGGAGAACTCATCTCGGGGCAAGTTTCGTGCTTAGATGCTTTCAGCACTTATCTCTTCCGCATTTAGCTACCGGGCAGTGCCATTGGCATGACAACCCGAACACCAGTGATGCGTCCACTCCGGTCCTCTCGTACTAGGAGCAGCCCCCCTCAGTTCTCCAGCGCCCACGGCAGATAGGGACCGAACTGTCTCACGACGTTCTAAACCCAGCTCGCGTACCACTTTAAATGGCGAACAGCCATACCCTTGGGACCTACTTCAGCCCCAGGATGTGATGAGCCGACATCGAGGTGCCAAACACCGCCGTCGATATGAACTCTTGGGCGGTATCAGCCTGTTATCCCCGGAGTACCTTTTATCCGTTGAGCGATGGCCCTTCCATTCAGAACCACCGGATCACTATGACCTGCTTTCGCACCTGCTCGCGCCGTCACGCTCGCAGTCAAGCTGGCTTATGCCATTGCACTAACCTCCTGATGTCCGACCAGGATTAGCCAACCTTCGTGCTCCTCCGTTACTCTTTAGGAGGAGACCGCCCCAGTCAAACTACCCACCAGACACTGTCCGCAACCCGGATCACGGGTCCACGTTAGAACATCAAACATTAAAGGGTGGTATTTCAAGGTCGGCTCCATGCAGACTGGCGTCCACACTTCAAAGCCTCCCACCTATCCTACACATCAAGGCTCAATGTTCAGTGTCAAGCTATAGTAAAGGTTCACGGGGTCTTTCCGTCTTGCCGCGGGTACACTGCATCTTCACAGCGAGTTCAATTTCACTGAGTCTCGGGTGGAGACAGCCTGGCCATCATTACGCCATTCGTGCAGGTCGGAACTTACCCGACAAGGAATTTCGCTACCTTAGGACCGTTATAGTTACGGCCGCCGTTTACCGGGGCTTCGATCAAGAGCTTCGCTTGCGCTAACCCCATCAATTAACCTTCCGGCACCGGGCAGGCGTCACACCGTATACGTCCACTTTCGTGTTTGCACAGTGCTGTGTTTTTAATAAACAGTTGCAGCCAGCTGGTATCTTCGACTGATTTCAGCTCCACGAGCAAGTCGCTTCACCTACATATCAGCGTGCCTTCTCCCGAAGTTACGGCACCATTTTGCCTAGTTCCTTCACCCGAGTTCTCTCAAGCGCCTTGGTATTCTCTACCTGACCACCTGTGTCGGTTTGGGGTACGATTTGATGTTACCTGATGCTTAGAGGCTTTTCCTGGAAGCAGGGCATTTGTTGCTTCAGCACCGTAGTGCCTCGTCATCACGCCTCAGCCTTGATTTTCCGGATTTGCCTGGAAAACCAGCCTACACGCTTAAACCGGGACAACCGTCGCCCGGCCAACATAGCCTTCTCCGTCCCCCCTTCGCAGTAACACCAAGTACAGGAATATTAACCTGTTTCCCATCGACTACGCCTTTCGGCCTCGCCTTAGGGGTCGACTCACCCTGCCCCGATTAACGTTGGACAGGAACCCTTGGTCTTCCGGCGAGCGGGCTTTTCACCCGCTTTATCGTTACTTATGTCAGCATTCGCACTTCTGATACCTCCAGCATGCCTCACAGCACACCTTCGCAGGCTTACAGAACGCTCCCCTACCCAACAACGCATCAGCGTCGCTGCCGCAGCTTCGGTGCATGGTTTAGCCCCGTTACATCTTCCGCGCAGGCCGACTCGACCAGTGAGCTATTACGCTTTCTTTAAATGATGGCTGCTTCTAAGCCAACATCCTGGCTGTCTGGGCCTTCCCACATCGTTTCCCACTTAACCATGACTTTGGGACCTTAGCTGGCGGTCTGGGTTGTTTCCCTCTTCACGACGGACGTTAGCACCCGCCGTGTGTCTCCCGTGATAACATTCTCCGGTATTCGTAGTTTGCATCGGGTTGGTAAGTCGGGATGACCCCCTTGCCGAAACAGTGCTCTACCCCCGGAGATGAATTCACGAGGCGCTACCTAAATAGCTTTCGGGGAGAACCAGCTATCTCCCGGTTTGATTGGCCTTTCACCCCCAGCCACAAGTCATCCGCTAATTTTTCAACATTAGTCGGTTCGGTCCTCCAGTTAGTGTTACCCAACCTTCAACCTGCCCATGGCTAGATCACCGGGTTTCGGGTCTATACCCTGCAACTTAACGCCCAGTTAAGACTCGGTTTCCCTTCGGCTCCCCTATTCGGTTAACCTTGCTACAGAATATAAGTCGCTGACCCATTATACAAAAGGTACGCAGTCACACGCCTAAGCGTGCTCCCACTGCTTGTACGTACACGGTTTCAGGTTCTTTTTCACTCCCCTCGCCGGGGTTCTTTTCGCCTTTCCCTCACGGTACTGGTTCACTATCGGTCAGTCAGGAGTATTTAGCCTTGGAGGATGGTCCCCCCATATTCAGACAGGATACCACGTGTCCCGCCCTACTCATCGAGCTCACAGCATGTGCATTTTTGTGTACGGGGCTGTCACCCTGTATCGCGCGCCTTTCCAGACGCTTCCACTAACACACACACTGATTCAGGCTCTGGGCTGCTCCCCGTTCGCTCGCCGCTACTGGGGGAATCTCGGTTGATTTCTTTTCCTCGGGGTACTTAGATGTTTCAGTTCCCCCGGTTCGCCTCATTAACCTATGGATTCAGTTAATGATAGTGTGACGAATCACACTGGGTTTCCCCATTCGGAAATCGCCGGTTATAACGGTTCATATCACCTTACCGACGCTTATCGCAGATTAGCACGTCCTTCATCGCCTCTGACTGCCAGGGCATCCACCGTGTACGCTTAGTCGCTTAACCTCACAACCCGAAGATGTTTCTTTCGATTCATCATCGTGTTGCGAAAATTTGAGAGACTCACGAACAACTCTCGTTGTTCAGTGTTTCAATTTTCAGCTTGATCCAGATTTTTAAAGAGCAAAACTTCGCAGTGAACCTTTGCAGGTACACTCTGAAGTATTTTTTATTTAATCACTACAGAGATGGTGGAGCTATGCGGGATCGAACCGCAGACCTCCTGCGTGCAAAGCAGGCGCTCTCCCAGCTGAGCTATAGCCCCATAACATGTAGTTAAAACCTCTTCAAATTTGCCGTGCAAATTTGGTAGGCCTGAGTGGACTTGAACCACCGACCTCACCCTTATCAGGGGTGCGCTCTAACCACCTGAGCTACAAGCCTGTAGAGGTTTTACTGCTCATTTTCATCAGACAATCTGTGTGAGCACTGCAAAGTACGCTTCTTTAAGGTAAGGAGGTGATCCAACCGCAGGTTCCCCTACGGTTACCTTGTTACGACTTCACCCCAGTCATGAATCACAAAGTGGTAAGCGCCCTCCCGAAGGTTAAGCTACCTACTTCTTTTGCAACCCACTCCCATGGTGTGACGGGCGGTGTGTACAAGGCCCGGGAACGTATTCACCGTGGCATTCTGATCCACGATTACTAGCGATTCCGACTTCATGGAGTCGAGTTGCAGACTCCAATCCGGACTACGACGCACTTTATGAGGTCCGCTTGCTCTCGCGAGGTCGCTTCTCTTTGTATGCGCCATTGTAGCACGTGTGTAGCCCTGGTCGTAAGGGCCATGATGACTTGACGTCATCCCCACCTTCCTCCAGTTTATCACTGGCAGTCTCCTTTGAGTTCCCGGCCGGACCGCTGGCAACAAAGGATAAGGGTTGCGCTCGTTGCGGGACTTAACCCAACATTTCACAACACGAGCTGACGACAGCCATGCAGCACCTGTCTCACAGTTCCCGAAGGCACCAATCCATCTCTGGAAAGTTCTGTGGATGTCAAGACCAGGTAAGGTTCTTCGCGTTGCATCGAATTAAACCACATGCTCCACCGCTTGTGCGGGCCCCCGTCAATTCATTTGAGTTTTAACCTTGCGGCCGTACTCCCCAGGCGGTCGACTTAACGCGTTAGCTCCGGAAGCCACGCCTCAAGGGCACAACCTCCAAGTCGACATCGTTTACGGCGTGGACTACCAGGGTATCTAATCCTGTTTGCTCCCCACGCTTTCGCACCTGAGCGTCAGTCTTCGTCCAGGGGGCCGCCTTCGCCACCGGTATTCCTCCAGATCTCTACGCATTTCACCGCTACACCTGGAATTCTACCCCCCTCTACGAGACTCAAGCTTGCCAGTATCAGATGCAGTTCCCAGGTTGAGCCCGGGGATTTCACATCTGACTTAACAAACCGCCTGCGTGCGCTTTACGCCCAGTAATTCCGATTAACGCTTGCACCCTCCGTATTACCGCGGCTGCTGGCACGGAGTTAGCCGGTGCTTCTTCTGCGGGTAACGTCAATGAGCAAAGGTATTAACTTTACTCCCTTCCTCCCCGCTGAAAGTACTTTACAACCCGAAGGCCTTCTTCATACACGCGGCATGGCTGCATCAGGCTTGCGCCCATTGTGCAATATTCCCCACTGCTGCCTCCCGTAGGAGTCTGGACCGTGTCTCAGTTCCAGTGTGGCTGGTCATCCTCTCAGACCAGCTAGGGATCGTCGCCTTGGTGAGCCGTTACCCCACCAACAAGCTAATCCCATCTGGGCACATCCGATGGCAAGAGGCCCGAAGGTCCCCCTCTTTGGTCTTGCGACGTTATGCGGTATTAGCTACCGTTTCCAGTAGTTATCCCCCTCCATCAGGCAGTTTCCCAGACATTACTCACCCGTCCGCCACTCGTCAGCAAAGAAGCAAGCTTCTTCCTGTTACCGTTCGACTTGCATGTGTTAGGCCTGCCGCCAGCGTTCAATCTGAGCCATGATCAAACTCTTCAATTTAAAAGTTTGATGCTCAAAGAATTAAACTTCGTAATGAATTACGTGTTCACTCTTGAGACTTGGTATTCATTTTTCGTCTTGCGACGTTAAGAATCCGTATCTTCGAGTGCCCACACAGATTGTCTGATAAATTGTTAAAGAGCAGTTGCGACGCGGCTTTCAGCTCACTGTCGCGAGGTGGCGTATATTACGCTTTCCTCTTTCAGAGTCAACCCTGAATTTCAGGATTTTTTCTCTTTAACCGAACCGGCTGTTTGTGTGAAGTGATTCACATCCGCCGTGTCGATGGAGGCGCATTATAGGGAGTCGGCTCAGGAAGACAAGCGGAAAAATGCATTTTTATTTCAACCGCTCATCTTTTAATCATTGCGCCGGTTTTTGCTGCTTTTTTATCGCTTGCGGCAGGTCTGCCAGGCTATTTAACACCCAATCCGCCGCGTTTTCTGCTTCAGGCGTAATAGGTTTACCCGTACGCACCAGCACTTTTGTTCCCACGTTCGCCGCAGCCGCTGCCTGCATATCTTCTAATTTATCGCCCACCATATAAGAAGCGGCCATATCAATATGCAAATAATCGCGTGCTGACAAAAGCATCCCCGGATGTGGTTTGCGGCAGTCGCAGACCTGGCGAAACTCTTCAACACTACCCTGCGGATGATGCGGGCAATAATAGATACCATCCAGATCGACATCGCGGTCCGCCAGCGACCAGTCCATCCACTCGGTCAGCGTTTCAAACTGTGCTTCAGTAAATTTACCGCGAGCAATGCCAGACTGGTTGGTTACTACCACCAGCGCAAAGCCCATTTTTTTTAGCTCGCGCATGGCGTCAATAACACCGTCGATAAATTCAAAGTTGTCGATCTCATGGACATAGCCGTGATCGACATTAATGGTGCCATCACGGTCAAGAAAAATTGCGGGTACGCTCTTCGCCACCTTTTATAGCTCCTTAATAAGGCATGTGACGCTAGTATCGCATGTTTCGACCTGCAAGAAAGTGCTCTTCGCATAAACCCGATTGATTTAGACGTCTGGATGCCTTAACATCCATTTCATTGACGGCGTTGCCCGTTTCAGGCATTCGAGATGCCACGACTAACTTAATGACGATAATAAATAATCAATGATAAAACTTTCGAATATCACCAAAGTGTTCCACCAGGGCACCCGCACCATCCAGGCGTTGAACAACGTCAGCCTGCATGTGCCAGCTGGACAAATTTATGGCGTTATCGGTGCCTCAGGCGCGGGTAAGAGTACGCTTATACGTTGTGTAAACCTGCTGGAGCGCCCAACCGAGGGTAGCGTGCTGGTCGATGGCCAGGAACTGACCACGCTGTCAGAATCCGAGTTGACCAAAGCTCGCCGCCAGATTGGTATGATTTTCCAGCATTTTAACCTGCTCTCTTCGCGTACTGTTTTTGGCAACGTGGCTCTGCCGCTGGAGCTGGACAACACACCGAAAGACGAGATCAAACGTCGCGTGACGGAATTGCTGTCATTGGTTGGTCTTGGCGATAAGCATGATAGCTACCCGTCGAATCTTTCCGGTGGGCAGAAACAACGTGTGGCGATTGCCCGTGCATTAGCCAGCAATCCCAAAGTATTGCTGTGTGATGAAGCCACCAGCGCGCTGGACCCGGCAACGACACGTTCTATTCTCGAACTGCTGAAAGACATCAACCGCCGTCTGGGTTTGACGATTCTGTTGATCACCCACGAAATGGACGTTGTAAAGCGCATTTGTGATTGCGTGGCGGTCATCAGCAATGGCGAACTGATCGAGCAGGACACGGTAAGTGAAGTGTTTTCGCATCCGAAAACGCCGCTGGCGCAGAAGTTTATTCAGTCGACCCTGCATCTGGATATCCCGGAAGATTATCAGGAACGTCTGCAAGCGGAGCCATTTACTGACTGCGTGCCGATGTTGCGTCTGGAGTTTACCGGTCAATCGGTCGATGCCCCACTGCTTTCTGAAACCGCGCGTCGTTTCAACGTCAACAACAACATTATTAGCGCGCAGATGGACTACGCCGGTGGCGTTAAGTTCGGCATCATGCTGACTGAAATGCACGGCACACAACAAGATACGCAAGCCGCCATTGCCTGGCTGCAGGAACACCATGTAAAAGTAGAGGTACTGGGTTATGTCTGAGCCGATGATGTGGCTGCTGGTTCGTGGCGTATGGGAAACGCTGGCAATGACCTTCGTATCCGGATTTTTTGGCTTTGTGATTGGTCTGCCGGTCGGCGTCCTGCTTTATGTTACGCGCCCGGGGCAAATTATTGCTAACGCGAAGCTGTATCGTACCGTTTCTGCGATTGTGAACATTTTCCGTTCCATCCCGTTCATTATCTTGCTGGTATGGATGATTCCGTTTACCCGCGTTATTGTCGGTACATCGATTGGTTTGCAGGCAGCGATTGTTCCGTTAACCGTTGGTGCAGCACCGTTTATTGCCCGTATGGTCGAGAACGCTCTGCTGGAGATCCCAACCGGGTTAATTGAAGCTTCCCGCGCAATGGGTGCCACGCCGATGCAGATCGTCCGTAAGGTGCTGTTACCGGAAGCACTGCCGGGTCTGGTGAATGCGGCAACTATCACCCTGATTACCCTGGTCGGCTATTCCGCGATGGGTGGTGCAGTCGGTGCCGGTGGTTTAGGTCAGATTGGCTATCAGTATGGCTACATCGGCTATAACGCGACGGTGATGAATACGGTACTGGTATTGCTGGTCATTCTGGTTTATTTAATTCAGTTCGCAGGCGACCGCATCGTCCGGGCTGTCACTCGCAAGTAACGTTCAACACAACATAAATAATTGAAGAAGGAATAAGGTATGGCGTTCAAATTCAAAACCTTTGCGGCAGTGGGAGCCCTGATTGGATCACTGGCACTGGTAGGCTGCGGTCAGGATGAAAAAGATCCAAACCACATTAAAGTCGGCGTGATTGTTGGTGCCGAACAGCAGGTAGCAGAAGTCGCGCAGAAAGTTGCGAAAGACAAATATGGCCTGGACGTTGAGCTGGTAACCTTCAACGACTATGTTCTGCCAAACGAAGCATTGAGCAAAGGCGATATCGACGCCAACGCCTTCCAGCATAAACCGTACCTTGATCAGCAACTGAAAGATCGTGGCTACAAACTGGTCGCAGTAGGCAACACTTTTGTTTATCCGATTGCTGGTTACTCCAAGAAAATCAAATCACTGGATGAACTGCAGGATGGTTCGCAGGTTGCCGTGCCAAACGATCCAACTAATCTTGGTCGTTCACTGCTGCTGCTGCAAAAAGTGGGCTTGATCAAACTGAAAGATGGCGTTGGCCTGCTGCCGACCGTTCTTGATGTTGTTGAGAACCCAAAAAATCTGAAAATTGTTGAGCTGGAAGCACCGCAGCTGCCTCGATCTCTGGACGACGCGCAAATCGCTCTGGCAGTTATCAATACCACCTATGCCAGCCAGATTGGCCTGACTCCAGCGAAAGACGGTATCTTTGTCGAAGATAAAGACTCCCCGTACGTAAACCTGATCGTAACGCGTGAAGATAACAAAGACGCCGAGAACGTGAAGAAATTCGTCCAGGCTTATCAGTCTGATGAAGTTTACGAAGCAGCAAACAAAGTGTTTAACGGCGGCGCTGTTAAAGGCTGGTAATTTTTAGGCTGTTTCCACAATTTGTAATATCATTCAGGACGGGCGCTTGCCCGTCTTGTCATTTTTACAAGCTCCTGATTCAATATTGACGTTTTGATCATACATTGAGGAAATACTATGCGTGCTTTACCGATCTGTTTAGTAGCACTCATGCTAAGCGGCTGTTCCATGTTAAGCAGATCCCCTGTCGAACCCGTTCAAAGCACTGCACCCCAGCCGAAAGCGGAGCCTGCAAAACCGAAAGCGCCGCGCGCCACGCCGGTCCGAATTTATACCAATGCAGAAGAATTAGTCGGCAAACCGTTCCGCGATCTCGGTGAAGTCAGTGGCGATTCTTGCCAGGCCTCCAATCAGGACTCTCCGCCGAGCATTCCAACCGCACGTAAGCGGATGCAAATCAACGCCTCGAAAATGAAGGCCAATGCGGTATTACTGCATAGCTGCGAAGTCACCAGCGGTACGCCAGGCTGCTATCGTCAGGCTGTATGTATCGGTTCTGCGCTTAACATTACGGCGAAATGAGCAGTTTCCAGTTCGAGCAAATAGGCGTTATTCGCTCGCCCTATAAAGAAAAATTCGCCGTTCCGCGCCAGCCAGGTCTGGTAAAAAGCGCCAACGGCGAACTGCATCTCATTGCTCCCTACAACCAGGCCGACGCCGTTCGCGGCCTGGAAGCGTTCAGCCATTTGTGGATCCTTTTCGTCTTTCATCAAACGATGGAAGGCGGCTGGCGTCCGACTGTGCGTCCACCGCGCCTCGGCGGTAACGCCAGAATGGGGGTTTTCGCAACACGCTCTACTTTCCGCCCTAACCCAATTGGTATGTCGCTGGTAGAGCTGAAAGAGGTTGTTTGCCATAAAGACAGCGTGATTCTGAAGCTCGGCAGTCTGGATCTGGTCGATGGTACGCCGGTAGTGGATATCAAACCATATCTCCCTTTTGCCGAATCGCTTCCCGATGCCAGTGCCAGCTATGCGCAAAGTGCGCCAGCGGCAGAGATGGCGGTGAGTTTTACCGCAGAGGTCGAAAAGCAGCTTTTGACGCTGGAGAAGCGTTATCCGCAGTTAACGCTGTTTATCCGCGAAGTACTGGCGCAGGACCCGCGCCCGGCCTATCGTAAAGGTGAGGAAACGGGCAAAACCTATGCCGTCTGGCTACATGATTTTAACGTTCGCTGGCGCGTCACCGACGCAGGTTTTGAAGTCTTTGCGCTGGAACCGCGTTAAATTCACGCCCTTCTCTTTTGACATTTCTTTTGCACTGGTAAACTAAATCACTTTTTTTGTCCCAGGCTCGCCTTGAGCCTGTTCTACCTTCCAACTGGAACCGTAACAACATGCGTACTAGCCAATACCTGCTCTCCACTCTCAAGGAGACACCTGCCGACGCCGAGGTGATCAGCCATCAGCTGATGCTGCGCGCCGGGATGATCCGCAAGCTGGCCTCCGGGTTATATACCTGGCTGCCGACCGGCGTGCGCGTTCTGAAAAAAGTCGAAAACATCGTGCGTGAAGAGATGAACAACGCCGGTGCGATCGAGGTGTCGATGCCGGTGGTTCAGCCAGCCGATTTGTGGCAAGAGAGTGGTCGTTGGGAACAGTACGGTCCGGAACTGCTGCGTTTTGTTGACCGTGGCGAGCGTCCGTTCGTACTCGGCCCAACTCATGAAGAAGTTATCACTGACCTGATTCGTAACGAGCTTAGCTCTTACAAACAGCTGCCGCTGAACTTCTATCAGATCCAGACCAAGTTCCGCGACGAAGTGCGTCCGCGTTTCGGCGTCATGCGTTCCCGCGAATTCCTGATGAAAGATGCTTACTCTTTCCATACTTCTCAGGAATCCCTGCAGGAAACCTACGATGCAATGTATGCGGCCTACAGCAAAATCTTCAGCCGCATGGGGCTGGATTTCCGCGCCGTACAGGCCGACACCGGTTCTATCGGCGGCAGCGCCTCTCACGAATTCCAGGTGCTGGCGCAGAGCGGTGAAGACGATGTGGTCTTCTCCGACACCTCTGACTATGCAGCGAACATTGAACTGGCAGAAGCTATCGCGCCGAAAGAACCGCGCGCTGCTGCTACCCAGGAAATGACGCTGGTTGATACGCCGAACGCGAAAACCATCGCGGAACTGGTTGAACAGTTCAATCTGCCGATTGAGAAAACGGTTAAGACTCTGCTGGTTAAAGCGGTTGAAGGCAGTAGCTTCCCGCTGGTTGCGCTGCTGGTGCGCGGTGACCACGAACTGAACGAAGTTAAAGCAGAAAAACTGCCGCAGGTTGCCAGCCCGCTGACTTTCGCGACCGAAGAAGAAATTCGTGCCGTGGTTAACGCCGGTCCGGGTTCACTGGGTCCGGTAAACATGCCGATTCCGGTGGTGATTGACCGTACCGTTGCGGCGATGAGTGATTTCGCTGCTGGTGCTAACATCGATGGTAAACACTACTTCGGCATCAACTGGGATCGCGATGTCGCTACCCCGGAAATTGCTGATATCCGCAACGTGGTGGCGGGCGATCCAAGCCCGGATGGCCAGGGTACGCTGCTGATCAAACGTGGTATCGAAGTTGGTCACATCTTCCAGCTGGGTACCAAGTACTCCGAAGCACTGAAAGCCTCCGTACAGGGTGAAGATGGCCGTAACCAAATCCTGACGATGGGTTGCTACGGTATCGGGGTAACGCGTGTGGTAGCTGCGGCGATTGAGCAGAACTACGACGAACGCGGCATCGTATGGCCTGACGCTATCGCGCCGTTCCAGGTGGCGATTCTGCCGATGAACATGCACAAATCCTTCCGCGTACAAGAGCTTGCTGAGAAACTGTACAGCGAACTGCGTGCACAAGGTATCGAAGTGCTGCTGGATGACCGAAAAGAACGTCCGGGCGTGATGTTTGCCGATATGGAACTGATCGGTATTCCGCACACTATTGTGCTGGGCGACCGTAACCTCGACAACGACGATATCGAATATAAATATCGTCGCAACGGCGAGAAACAGTTAATTAAGACTGGTGACATCGTCGAATATCTGGTGAAACAGATTAAAGGCTGATGCCAGAAAGGGTCCTGAATTTCAGGGCCCTTTTTTACATGGATTGTATAAAATGGATAAACCAAAGGCGTACTGCCGCCTGCTTCTCCCCTGCTTTCTTTTACTTTCGGCCTGTACCGTTGATATCAGCCAGCCAGACTCCTCTGCCACAGCGGTAGATGTCGAGGCAAAAACATGGGCTGTCAAATTCCAGCATCAAAGCTCTTTCACCGAACAATCAATAAAAGAAATAACGGCACCTGATCTCAAACCCGGCGATTTGCTGTTCTCCTCAAGCCTTGGGGTAACCTCATTTGGAATCCGCGTCTTCAGCACTTCCTCTGTGAGTCACGTTGCAATCTATCTGGGTGATAATAACGTTGCAGAAGCGACAGGCGCTGGCGTCCAGATCGTTTCCCTTAAAAAAGCGATGAAGCATAGTGATAAGCTTTTCGTCTTACGAGTCCCGGATCTTACCCCGCAACAAGCCACAGATATCACCGCGTTTGCCAATAAAATCAAAGATAGCGGTTATAACTATCGCGGCATTGTCGAATTTATTCCCTTTATGGTGACTCGCCAGATGTGCTCACTGAATCCGTTCTCCGAGGATTTTCGCCAACAGTGCGTCAGCGGCCTGGCGAAAGCGCAGTTAAGCAGTGTGGGCGAAGGAGACAAAAAGTCGTGGTTTTGTTCGGAATTTGTCACTGATGCATTTGCCAAAGCCGGGCATCCGCTTACACTGGCGCAATCGGGCTGGATTAGCCCTGCCGATCTGATGCATATGCGTATTGGTGATGTCTCTGCGTTTAAGCCAGAAACGCAGTTACAGTATGTTGGGCACCTGAAGCCTGGGATTTATATCAAGGCGGGTCGCTTTGTTGGGCTGACTCAGTGATAAAGCCAGCCTCGTGCACAAAATGCCGGATGCGTCGTGAACGCCTTATCCGGCCTACAAAGTCCTGCAGATTCAATATATTACAGGTACTGCGTAGATACTGTTATGGCCTGCAAGTTTTTTCCTGGTCCGGTTTCCCGGATTGCAGGCATGCCAGACACAGCGCCGTCAGGCGCTGTTTTTTTCATCCCTTCCGCGATTTTTACGCCGCTACCGGATTATGCCGTGACGCATCGAACGGCACGCCTGACTTCAGCACTCCATACGCCACCTGTGCCAGCTTGCGCATCATCGCGCCGAGAATCACCTTTCCTTTCTTGCCATTAGCCGCCAGACGGTCGCGGAACGCCCGTCCCCACTCAGTCTTACTGGTGGCTACCATTGCGGGCATATACAACGCCCTGCGAAGCGACACATGTCCGGCCTTACTCATCCGGCTCGCCCCTCTCACACTGCTACCTGATTCATAACGCCGTGGTGTCAGACCCGCAAAAGCGGCGAACTGTCTGGCATGGGCGAAGCGGTCCTTCAGACCGATATAAGCCAGCAATACCGCAGATGTTTTCTCTCCGATACCCGGGATGCTTTCCAGCAGTTTCCTGCGGTGTTTCATATCCGGATCATCGTCTGTCAGGTCTTTTATCTGCTTCTCAAGACGCTTCAGCTCTGCTTCAAGCCACAGAAGGTGAGCATCAATGCTCGGTCTCTGGACTTCCCGCGCCGTTTCAGTGCGATTCAGTTCCTGCGTGTGCATATCTGTCAGCGCCTGGTGGCGGACTACCAGGGCACGCAACGCGCGTTCAAGCGGGTGAGGCGCTTCCCAGGCTGCAGGGCGCTTCTGACGACAGAACTCTGCCAGCATGCGCGCATCCACGGTATCAGTCTTGTTACGCAGTCCTTCACTCTGAGCGAAAGCTTTACCCAGCGCAGGATTAATGACTGACACTATGTAGCCAGCATCGTAAAGGCACTCAGCGACAGGTTCCATATAGGTGCCGGTCGCTTCGATGCAGATATGCGCATGGTCAATCTTGTGACCTTTCAGCCAGCTCACCAGCTCATCGTGCCCTTTAGTGGTGTTAGCGAATTTTTTGGTGCGATGACGACCATCAGGACGCAACACATCGACATCCAGTTTCTCTTTAGCGGTGTCGATACCGATATAATGAAGTTCATGTTCCATAGTGAAACCAACCTTGCAAATACGGATTACCGGGAAAACCGGTCCATGATACTGTCCGGTTTATCACTTTGGGAGAAAGGCAGTCCGCTGCATAAATCTACGCAACAGGTTAGAACCCAAGGCCCGATACGGCATGCGGACTGCAGGCAGAGAAAACTGGCCGATTTTCTCTGCACTGGAGGGATAATACAAGGCCTGATAAGCGCAGCGCATCAGGCAATTTTGCGTTTGTTTCTGCCTTAAGCAGGTTTACTGCCCCAAACTACTGCAATCCTTATTCGGGTAAAATTTACCCGCCGTATCGGGCGCTAATACTTTGGTTGGCGCACCAGTATCCGGATTAGCCTCAAGCGTAAAGTGACCTTCTACTGACAGTAACACCGGTTTTTCACTGTGACCGCGCGCAGCCAGGTAGCTACGCTCCAGCTCTGCGTTATTCGCTACCATGAAACGTTTTCCGGTCGCGCAATCAGTGAAGGTCGCCGCATCAGCCATATAAAAATACATGCCTCGCAGGGTCATCGGCGTCATAGGTAAACTAGATTGTGCCGGTTCCAGCGTATAGTTGAACTGCGATTCAATCGGATTGCCTTCACGATCGAGCATCTCCAGCGCATCGCCTTTCGCCCGATAATATGACTTTTCACCTTTGCTGTCGGTTAATACCAGCTTGTCAGCGGTTCGCGCCCATGTACCGTAGGAAGCGAAGGAGGAAGGTTCTTCACGAGCACCGAGATAACGCTCATTCATCACCCATGTTCCGTCTTTTTCGAGGAACAGAGAGGTTTCGATTCCTTCGCAATCAGCACACGGCAGCACGCCGCGCCAACTTTGCGGCATCGGTTTCAGTTCGGCAGCCTGTGCTGGAGAAAGCGTATCGACTTCGGCCCGGTTATTACATCCCATCAGAGTAAAGAGGCTGATTACAGCCATCGCTGTCACTATCGCTTTTTTCACCATCTATTCCTTCTTTTTATTCCCGACCGCTGCGTACTTTGCCGCGCATCGCCTTCACGCTTGATTTTTGTGCTTTCGATGCCAGCCTGCGCTCTTTCGATGCACGGGTGGGCCGCGTGGGTCGTCGGGCTTTTTGTTCTGTTGTTAAATCTTTAATCACTGCCACCAGCCGGGCTAGCGCGGCTTCGCGGTTCAGTTCCTGACTGCGGTATTCCTGTGCCTTAATGACAATCACGCCATCACTGCTGATCAAATGATGGCTGGCGGCGAGTAGACGCTCTTTGTAATACTCTGGCAGGCTGGACGCCCGAATGTCAAAACGCAGATGAATGGCCGTTGAGGTCTTATTAACATGCTGCCCGCCCGCGCCCTGCGCACGAATGGCGGTGATCTCAAGCTCACCATCGGGAATAGCAACATGTCGGGAAATCACAATCATGAAGGTTGTTGCCAGGCGGTTAAGTTAACTTCCAGATTATTCTTATCGTCCGATAACCAGATCACGCCATCCTGAATCGTTGCCTGCAGCGTCATGGTACGATCGGCAAAGGCGCTTACTTTCGCCAGTTGTTCATCGTCCAGATACCAGACGGAAAGATTGGCAAACTGCACACATTTGCTCTGATTTTGCTGCCACCAGATTTGCGCCGCCCGACTATTATAGGTAAACAGCACCACTTCTGCGGCCTGGGTGCAGGCTTTCTTAATCCGCCGCTCATCCGGCAGCCCCAGCTCAATCCACAAATCAATGCCCAGGTGATCGTTACGCAGCCACGCTTCCGGCTCATCATCGGCACACAAACCACGGGTAAATTGCAGACGTTCATCAGCATATTTCAGCCACGCCAGCAAGCGCAGCATCATACGCTCCTGGGTTTCTGAAGGGTGGCGCGCCAGCGTCAGAGAGGCATCGAGAAACTGGTTGCGGTCGAGATCGGCCACATTAACCGTCGCTTTATAAATTGTCGCTTTAAGCGCCATAAGAAAACTCCTTTCGAATCAGGAGGCCATTGTAACGGAATACGTGCAGTTGCGACGCTGATATTGCAGAAATGAGTGTGGTATAGTCACCTTGCGAAACAGAGTTTATCTTCGTAGGCTTAGACTTGCATCCACGGTTAAGTCAGAGTGCTGACAGGAGGGCATGTGGAAAAATATTGTGAGTTAATACGCAAGCGGTACGCGGAAATCGCCAGCGGAGACTTAGGATACGTTCCGGACGCGCTGGGCTGCGTTTTGAAAGTGCTCAATGAACTGGCTGCCGACGACGCCCTTTCTGAGGCTGTCAGGGAAAAAGCAGCATACGCTGCGGCAAACTTACTGGTGAGCGATTATGTCAATGAATGATACGTATCAACCAATCAATTGTGATGATTACGATAATCTTGAGCTCGCCTGCCAGCATCATTTAATGCTGACACTTGAGCTGAAAGATGGCGAAAAATTGCAGGCAAAAGCCAGCGATTTAGTCTCCCGCAAAAATGTGGAGTATCTGGTCGTCGAGGCCGCTGGCGAAACCCGTGAGCTACGTCTGGATAAAATTACCAGCTTTAGCCACCCGGAAATCGGTACGGTGGTGGTGAGCGAGTCCTGATTGACTTTCGCCGGATGCGACGTTTGATGCGTCTTATCCGGCTTTCACTTAACTAAGCGTTTTCTGCCAGACAAAACTTACGCCATTCTCACCTTCAGCCACACCTTCTTGCGTCACAAATACCCCTGCCGCCGCAATCAGCGTTTCGCCATAAAACAGCAGTGGCGTGGTGTCACGTAGCCACGGCGGCACGCCTAACTCTTGCCAGATTTTCTTCAGCTTACGTCCGCCGTTGCGCCCGACAATATGCAGCAATCCTGCCGCTTTGAAACGCACGCTGACCGCTTCGTCTGCACGCGGAGGGCGAATATCGCCTCCCGCAGTAAGCTGTACGCTTCCCAGCCCCGCCGGTAATTCCAGCGGTTGTAGCCACGTCTGCCACGGCACAATGGTTTCACTTTGCCCGGTGACGGATTTAATCCACCACAGTTGCGACTGATAGCGGCGGATTTCAAACGCGCCCAAGCGTAAACAGGGGGAGGCATCTTCCCGCGCCAGCGCCACTTCCTGCCAGATCCGCACCAGCGCGTCGCGGGAAGGCATTGGTGCATTCTGCCCTGCCAGCCAGCGACGGATAATCGCCGCGCGGCGGGCATCACTCATCGCCAGCATTGGCGCAATCTGCAGCGTCCCCTGCGACGTTTGGCAGTGTGCTAAATCATCCGCCAGCAGTTCATCCAACAGACTCTCTTGTTCAGCACAAAGTGCGGCGCTGCGGGCCGTTGCTTCGGCAAAATGCGGCCAACGCTGCTGCAATAACGGCACTACGCGCAGGCGCAGAAAGTTACGATCGTATGAGTCGTCCTGATTACTTTCGTCTTCAATCCAGCGTAAACCATGCGCCAATGCCCACTGCTCCAGTTCTCCCCGCGTGCGGGCGAGCAACGGGCGGATAAGCCGTGTTCCGGCAAACTCCGAAACTTCCGCCATAGCCGAAAGCCCGGCAGGGCCGCTACCGCGTTTTAGCGCCAGCAGAAAAGTTTCACATTGATCGTCGAGATGTTGCGCGGTGACCAGCACTTCACCGGGCAACAAGGTGCGGGCAAATGCCTGATAACGCGCCTGCCGCGCCTGGGCCTCAATGCCCAGTCCTTCTTGCGCAAGTTGCACGCGTTCGACCACCAGCGGCACCTGCCACTGTTGGCAGACGTTTTCGCAATGCGTAACCCAGGCATCGGCATTGGCACTTAAACCGTGATGCACATGAATAGCGCGCAGAGTGACGCCCGGATTTTCCGTCCGCCACTGCACCAACTGATGCAGCAGAACGGTGGAGTCAAGCCCGCCGCTAAAGGCCACCAGAATCTGGCGTGAGGTGAGAAGTTGTCTATTGAGCGTGAGTGTCATGATGGTGCGATTTTACAGTAGCAATGCCCGGCACGTTACCGGGCAAATGCGGCGATGACAAGCCTTACTGCTCATACAGTTCCAACGGCAGCCCGTCCGGATCGTTAAAGAAGGTGAAGCGTTTTTGCGTGTATGGATCGACACGGATGGCTTCACACTTCACGTTATGGCTTTCAAGGTGCGCCACTGCCGCATCGATGTCATCAACGCTAAAAGCCAGATGACGCAGGCCGCAAGCTTCCGGTCGACTGGGGCGCTCCGGCGGGAACGGAAAAGAGAAAAGCTCAATCACATATTGCCCATTAAGCGCCAAATCCCCTTTCCACGAGTCGCGCGCTTCGCGATAGACTTCGCTTTGCAGCGTGAAACCAAGAATATCGCAGTAGAAAGCTTTGCTCACCGCATAATCCGTCGCAATAATCGCAATATGGTGAACCTGTTTTAAACCCAGCATAACGTCTCCTTTATTTGTTAACAGCACGTTACTCGCCCGGAAGCCGCTCTGGCAAGTTATCCCGCCATTTTTAGGACTCGTACGCGGTAAACGCCGTCTTCGTCCTGTTTCGCGCCGTGAATATCCGTTTCAAAACCGGGGTAATGTTGCCCTACGGAACAAAGCATCAGTAGAAAATCGAGTACCGTGCGGCTCTCTTTGGTCAGCATTTCTCCTGGCATCAACAGCGGTACGCCCGGTGGATAAGGCAGGATCATATTTGCCGATACTCTACCGACCAGTTGTTCCAGCGCAATGGTTTCTACTTCACCTTTAATCTGTCTCTGCCATGCCTGATGTGGCGTCATGATCATTTCCGGCAAAGTATCGAATGCCCGCAACATCAAACCGGGAAGATCGTGTTTACGAATCAGCTTATGGATCCCTTGCGCCAGATCCTGAATACGCATATTGCGGTAGAAATCGGGATCTTCAGCATAGAGATCGGGTAGCATATTTTTGATCCGCAGGTTGAGATCGTAAGAGCGTTTAAATTCCGTCAACCCACGCAATAATCCCATTGCTTTGGTTTTATCGATACCAATACTAAAGAGAAACAGCAGGTTATAAGGGCCGGTTTTCTCTACTACGATCCCACGTTCGTCGAGGAATTTTGCCACCAGCGCCGCCGGGATCCCCTCCTCGCTCATATTGCCCTGTTCGTCCATCCCCGGTGTCAAAATAGTGACTTTAACCGGATCGAGAAACATATGATCGGCATCCGCATCGTTAAAGCCGTGCCACTGTTCGCCTGGCGCAACGGGCCAGCATTCGGCTTCATCCACCTGCGGCGGTTGCCAGATATCGAAAAACCAACCGTCAGACTCTTCCCGCAACCGCTGGACCTCTTTGCGAAAATGCAGCGCCCGCTCCACCGAACGGTTAATCAGCCGTTTGCCCGGATTACCACGCAGCATCGCCGCCGCCGTCTCAACCGAAGCAACAATGGGATAACTGGGCGAGGTGGTGGTATGCATCATAAAGGCTTCGTTAAACGCCTCTTCGTCATACTCGCCTTTAATGTGGATCAGCGAAGCCTGCGATAACGCCGCCAGCATTTTGTGGGTCGATTGCGTTTCGAAGATCACTTTTCCCGCAACACGCTCGCCGCTCATACCACTTTTCCCCTGGTAGATCGGATGAAAATGGGTGTACGGCACCCAGGCGGAATCGAAGTGGATCGACGGGACATCCAGCGTCTGTTTGATCCAGTCGGTGTTGTAGAGCAAGCCATCATAGGTGGAGTTGGTAATCACCGCATGGACCGGCCATTGTGCCTGCGTGGTGGCAGCGACTTTCTCTTCGATGCTGTCGCGAGTAAATTCACGGCGCGGGATCCCACCAAGAATCCCCAACGCATTACGCGTCGGTTTCAGCCAGACTGGCACTACATCGTTCATCATCAACAGATGCGCCAGCGATTTATGACAATTGCGGTCGATCAACAGCGTACTGCCGGATGGCGCGGCGTACATACCCACAATTTTGTTCGACGTCGATGTTCCGTTGGTAACGATATAACTCTGTTCCGCGCCAAAAGTCCGCGCGATGTACTCTTCCGCTTCCAGGTGTGGCCCGGTGTGGTCGAGCAACGAACCAAGCTCGGTGACCGAAATAGAGACATCAGCCTTGAGGGTATTCCCGCCGAAAAAATCATAAAACAGGCAGCCAACCGGGCTTTTTTGATATGCGGTGCCGCCCATATGCCCCGGCGTACAAAAGGTGTACTTCCGCTCTTTGACGTAGGTAAACAAGGCTTTCGTGAACGGCGGTGTAATGTTATCAAGATATTCGTCGGTGTACTGACGCATACGAATGGCGATATCTTCCGCCTGCCCCATCGCATATTCAAAAAACCAGAGCGCCATCCGCATATCCTGCACGCTGACATCCATCGTCGAGTGGGTGTTGATGAAGGCATAAAGCGGGAGATATTCATTAAGTTGATTGATATCGCTGCATAAATCGAGACTGTACTCATCCCAGTCAAAAATCACGCCGCAAATTCGAGGGTTATGTTCGATAAATTTCAGCAAATCAACGCTGTTTTGTGGCCAGATAATCTGAAAGCCTTGCGCCACCAGCGCCGACTCCAGTTCTTTGATGGGCTCATCTTTATAAAAGACGCCATGCGGTCCCATAATGGCAATGATGTTCATGTGTTCCTCCTGGAAAATCCTTCCTTAATCATAGCCTGCTCAAACCGTGGCGATAAAAAAGGGCCACCGAAGTGACCCTTTTTCAGAACTTTTGCGAATTACGCGTAACCGTAGCTCATCAGGCGCTGATAACGACGATTTTTTAAATCTTCAGTGCTTAACACATCGAGATCGGCCAGATCCGCCAGCAGTTGCGCTTTCAACGATGCCGCCATCGCTTCCGGGTTACGGTGAGCGCCGCCCAGCGGTTCCGGGATGATGGAGTCGATCAGTTTCAGCTCTTTCAGACGCGGAGCGATGATACCCATCGCTTCAGCCGCCAGCGGCGCTTTGTCGGCGCTCTTCCACAGAATGGACGCACAACCTTCCGGCGAGATAACGGAATAGGTGCTGTATTGCAGCATATTCACTTTATCGCCCACGCCAATCGCCAGCGCACCGCCAGAACCACCTTCACCGATAACCGTACAAACTACCGGTACGCCGAGGCGAGACATTTCACGCAGGTTGCGTGCAATGGCTTCAGACTGACCACGCTCTTCTGCGCCCACGCCCGGATAAGCCCCCGGGGTGTCGATAAAGGTGATGATTGGCATCTTAAAGCGTTCAGCCATTTGCATCAGACGCAGTGCTTTGCGGTAACCTTCTGGCGCTGGCATACCAAAGTTACGGCGAATTTTTTCTTTGGTTTCACGACCTTTTTGATGACCAATGATCATCACCGGACGACCATCGAGACGGGCGATACCACCGACGATAGCTTTATCGTCTGCATACGCGCGGTCGCCAGCCAGTTCGTCAAATTCATCAAATGCCAGGCGAACGTAATCCAGGGTATAAGGACGCTGTGGATGGCGTGCCAGTTGCGCAATCTGCCATGCACCGAGATCGGCGAAGATTTTACGCGTCAGTTCTACGCTTTTTTCACGCCGACGTTGCACTTCTTCATCGATGTTAATATCCAGTTTCTCATCCTGACGGCTAACCGCAGTCAGAGAATCGATTTTCGCTTCCAGCTCTGCAATCGGCTGTTCAAAATCAAGGAAATTCAGACTCATAGTATTCCTGTATTAGTCAAACTCCAGTTCCACCTGCTCCGAACCAATGAGGCCACGGAGATCGTTTAATAAACGATCGCTCGGAGAGACACGCCACGTCGCGCCAAAACGCAACCGCGCGCGTGCATCCGCCCTCTGATAGTAGAGATGTACTGGAATTGTCCCAGAGCGGTGGGGTTCCAGAGACTGACGGAGTCGGTTTAAAAGCTGGTCATCAATTTGCCTGTCCGTCAGCGAGATAGCAAGCCCGCGAGCATATTTTTCCCGGGCTTCGTCAATATCCATCACTTCGCGAGCGGTCATTTTAAGCCCACCGCTGAAGTCATCAAAGCTGACCTGTCCGCTGACGATAAGTATGCGGTCTTTTTCCAGCAATTGCTGGTATTTATCCAGGGCGTCAGTAAACAACATCACTTCCAGCCGCCCGGAACGGTCATCCAGCGTGCAGATACCGATACGATTGCCGCGCTTGGTGACCATAACCCGCGCGGCAACAACGAGCCCCGCAGCCGTGATGACTTTACCACGTTCTGTCGGGTGCATGTCTTTCAGCCTTACGCCTCCGACATAACGCTCAATCTCTTTTAAATACTGGTTGATAGGGTGTCCGGTCAGGTACAGGCCTAACGTTTCACGTTCCCCATCTAATACCACCTGCTCCGGCCACGGTTGGCAGCTGGCGTAGGATTGTTCAATTTGTTCCGGCTCTTCGGCCAGCACGCCGAACATATCGGCCTGACCGATAGCTTCCGCTTTCGCGTGTTGATCTGCCGCTTTTAACGCATCGCCCAGCGAGTTCATCAGTGCCGCGCGGTGTGGTCCAAGACGGTCAAACGCCCCGGACATGATCAGTTTTTCCAGCACCCGCCGGTTTAACTTTTTGGTGTCGGTACGGGCGCAAAGATCAAACAGTTCGCGGAAGTAGCCGCCTTTATTACGGGCTTCGATGATGGCCTCAATCGGACCTTCACCTACCCCTTTGATGGCGCCAATACCATACACGATTTCGCCGTCGTCGTTGACGTGGAAATGGTAAAGACCGGAGTTTATATCTGGTGGCAGGATTTTCAGCCCCATCCGCCAGCACTCATCCACCAGGCCCACCACCTTCTCGGTGTTGTCCATATCGGCGGTCATTACCGCCGCCATAAACTCCGCAGGATAGTGTGCTTTCAGCCATAACGTTTGATATGACACCAAAGCATAGGCCGCAGAGTGCGATTTGTTAAATCCGTAACCCGCGAATTTCTCCACCAGGTCGAAGATTTTCATCGCCAGTTCGGCGTTGATTCCGTTCTTTTCTGCACCTTCAGCAAATACAGAACGCTGCTTAGCCATCTCTTCCGGCTTTTTCTTACCCATCGCACGACGCAGCATATCCGCGCCACCGAGGGTATAACCAGAAAGCACCTGGGCAATCTGCATGACCTGTTCCTGATACAGGATGATGCCGTAGGTTGGCTCCAGTACCGGTTTCAAGCTTTCATGCTGCCACTGCACGTCCGGATAGGAGATCTCTTCACGACCATGTTTACGGTCGATAAAGTTATCCACCATCCCTGATTGCAACGGACCGGGGCGGAACAGTGCCACCAGGGCGATCATATCTTCGAAGCAGTCAGGTTGCAGACGCTTGATCAGGTCCTTCATGCCGCGCGATTCAAGCTGGAATACCGCAGTGGTTTCCGAGCGTTGCAGCATGTCGAAGCTTTTCTTGTCATCCAGCGGGATCGCGGCGATATCCAGCGGCGGCTCGCCATTCTTCGCCCGCCGCTTGTTGATCATCTCCAGCGCCCAGTTGATGATGGTGAGCGTACGCAAACCAAGGAAGTCGAACTTCACCAGTCCGGCGTATTCAACGTCGCTTTTATCAAACTGGGTGACCGGATGTTTGCCCTCTTCATCGCAATAAAGCGGCGCAAAATCGGTAATTTTGGTCGGTGCGATAACCACCCCACCGGCGTGCTTACCGGCGTTACGGGTGACCCCTTCCAGTTTGCGCGCCATGTCGATCAGCGCCTTAACTTCTTCATCCGCTTCGTAGATTTCCGGCAGCTGCGGCTCGGCTTCAAACGCTTTCGCCAGCGTCATCCCCGGATCGGGCGGGATCAGTTTCGAGATACGATCGACAAAGCCGTACGGATGCCCCAGCACGCGGCCTACGTCGCGGATCACCGCTTTCGCCGCCATCGTACCGAAGGTGATAATCTGCGATACCGCATCACGACCGTACATGTCCGCTACGTGCTCGATAACCTGATCGCGTTTCTCCATACAGAAGTCAACGTCGAAGTCAGGCATGGAGACACGTTCCGGGTTAAGGAAACGTTCGAACAGCAGGTCAAATTCCAGCGGATCGAGGTCGGTGATTTTCAGCGCGTAGGCCACCAGTGAACCCGCACCGGAGCCACGGCCTGGCCCTACCGGTACGCCGTTATCTTTCGACCACTGGATAAATTCCATAACGATGAGGAAGTAGCCCGGGAAGCCCATCTGGTTGATAACCTGAAGTTCAGTCTCCAGACGTTCGTCATATTCCGGGCGGCGCTTAAGACGTTCTTCCTCATCAGGGAATAAAAAGGCCAGACGCTCTTCCAGGCCCTCTTTTGCACGCTTGACCAGATAATCTTCGGTGCTCATGTCCCCGGTCGGGAACTGCGGCAGGAAGTATTCACCAAGACGCACGGTTACGTTACAGCGTTTGGCGATCTCAACGGTGTTGGCAAGGGCTTCGGGGATGTCGGCAAACAGCTCACACATCTCCTCTTCGCTACGCATATATTGCTGCGGCGAATAGTTACGCGGGCGTTTAGGATCGTCGAGGGTAAAGCCGTCGTGGATCGCGACGCGGATTTCGTGTGCGTCAAAGTCGCTGCTGTCGATAAAGCGCACGTCGTTGGTCGCCACGACGGGCAAACCGCGCGCTTCCGCCAGTTCCACCGCCGCGTGCAGATAGCTTTCTTCATCCGGCCTGCCGGTGCGGATCAGCTCAAGAAAATAGCGATCCGGGAAGTGTTCTTCATAAAACGCGACACACTCATCTACCAGCGCGCTGTTACCACGCAAAAGACTGCGTCCGACGTCGCCCATGCGTCCGCCGGAAAGAAGGATCAACCCTTCGTTTAATTCGATAAGCCAGTCGCGATCGATGATCGGCCCGGCGGCACCGTACCCGCGCTGATACGCTTTTGAGATCAGCAACGTCAGATTCTGATAGCCGGTATTGTTCGCCGCCAGTACCGTCAGGTGGGTTAACTCATCACCCAGCAGGTCGCACTGGACGTTAAAATCTGCCCCGACGATAGGCTTAATCCCTGCGCCATGTCCCGCTCCGTAGAACTTCACCAGACCACAAAGGTTGGTGAAATCGGTGATCGCCAGTGCTGGCATACCCAACGCCGCCGCCTTTTTTACCAACGGTGCGGTTTTGGCCAGGCCATCGATCATCGAGTAGTCGCTGTGCACCCGCAGGTGTACGAAACGTGGTTCAGACATCTTCAGATTCCGGTTTACTTAATCTCGACACAAGAATCAGGACGCAAGTCCCAGTGCGCGTTTGACAGGCCCAAAGCTGCGCCGATGGTGTTCGGTCGCGCCGTGTTCAGCCAGTTTTTCCAGATGAAAAGCGGTTGGGTACCCTTTGTGTTGGGCAAAACCATATTGCGGGAAAACAATATCCAGCGCCGCCATTTCGGCGTCACGCGTCACTTTCGCCAGGATAGACGCGGCACTGATTTCCGGTACGCGGCTATCGCCTTTCACCACAGCCATCGCAGGCATCGGTAATTTCGGGCAGCGGTTACCATCAATCAACACATATTCCGGCGCAATATGCAGCCCAGCGACGGCACGCTGCATCGCCAGCATGGTCGCATGAAGAATGTTCAGCTCGTCGATTTCGTGGGGTTCCGCGCGGCCCAGACTCCAGCTCAACGCTTTCTCTTTGATCTCTTCATAGAGCGCCAGACGGCGTTTTTCGCTCAGCTTTTTGGAATCATTCAGCCCGGCAATCGGGCGCGCCGGGTCAAGGATCACCGCAGCGGTGACGACCGCGCCAACTAACGGCCCGCGTCCGACTTCATCCACACCCGCAACCAGCTGCGTGTGCGGATAAACAAATTCGATCATTGTGCTAACTCCAGAACGGCTTGTGCCGCCTGCTCATCGGCATTGCAGCGGATCTGCTGATGCAGTTCACGGAAGGTATCGTGCATCGCGTGGCTGGTTTTCCCGTTCGCCAACAGCGGTAACAGCGCCGCAGCCAGTTTTTGCGGCTCACACTCTTCCTGCAATAATTCTTTGACTAACTCTCTGCCCGCCAGCAGATTTGGCAGCGAGACATAATCAGTTTTCACCAGCCGCTTCGCCAACCAGAAGGTAAAAGGCTTCATGCGATATCCCACCACCATCGGGCATTTCGCCAGCATACACTCCAGGGCTGCCGTACCCGACGCCAGTAGCGCCGCATCGCTGGCGACCATCGCCTCACGGCCCATCCCATCCAGCAAATGAACTGAAAGGTCTGGCGCGACTTCAGCTTTGATGCGTTCAAACTGCTCGCGGCGTTTGGCATTCACCAGTGGCACCACGATTTCGAGATCCGGATATGTCTGGCGCAAAAGCTGGGCCGTTTTCAGGAAATCGGCACTAAGCATTTCAACTTCTGCACCACGGCTCCCTGGTAGCAACGCCAGGCAGTGGGCATCGTGAGGGATCCCCAGCACATCACGGGCGGCATTTTTATCTGGATCTAACGGCATGGCATCAGCCATGGTATGACCGATAAAGCGGCACGGTACATTGTATTTGTCATAAAACGCTTTTTCGAAAGGCAGAAATGCGAGCACCAGATCGGTGGCTCTGCCTATTTTGAAAACGCGTTTCTGTCGCCACGCCCAGACGGATGGACTGACGTAATGAATGGTTTTGATACCCTGCTTTTTGAGGTTACCTTCAAGAGTAATATTGAAGTCAGGCGCATCAATACCAACAAAAATATCTGGCTTCAGTTCGCCAAAACGCTTTGTCAGATCGGCACGAATATGCAGTAAGCGACGCAGACGACCGAGCACTTCAACAATGCCCATCACCGCCAGTTCTTCCATTTCGTACCAGGCTTCGCAGCCTTCAGCCTGCATTCGTGGCCCGGCAACACCAACAAAGCGGGCGTTGGGCACACGTTCTTTCAGAGCGCGGATTAAACCGGCCCCCAGGATATCGCCGGAGGTTTCTCCGGCGACCAGGGCAATCGTTAATGGACGCTGTTCAGTCATTAACGAATCAGACCGCGCGTTGAGCGTGCAAAGAAATCGGTAAAGGCTTTCACTTCCGGATATGTTTCCGCCAGTTCAGCAATTTCCGGTTTCACTTCATCGAGCGTTTTACCGCTACGATAAATCAGCTTATACGCATTGCGGATAGCGGTAATCGCCTCACGGCTGAATCCGCGGCGCTTCAGCCCTTCGATATTGACACCGAACGGCGTTGCGTGGTTACCCTGCGCAATGACATAAGGAGGGACGTCCTGCGCCACACCGGAGCAGCCGCCAACCATCACGTGCGCACCAATGATGCAGAACTGATGGACTGCGGTCATGCCGCCGATGATCGCGAAGTCGTCAACCGATACGTGACCCGCCAGCGTTGCGTTGTTGGCGAGAATACAGCGGTTACCTACCGTACAATCGTGCGCAATGTGCGCGTTGATCATCAGTAAGTTGTCGCTGCCCACCTTCGTCAATCCACCGCCCTGGACTGTGCCACGATGAATGGTGACGCTTTCGCGAATGCGGTTACGATCGCCGATTTCCACACGGGTCGGTTCGCCAGCATATTTCAGATCCTGGTTAACTTCGCCGATGGAGGCGAACTGATAAATCTCATTATCGCGGCCAATTTTAGTATGACCATTCACGACAACGTGAGATTTCAGTACGGTACCCTCACCAATTTCGACATGGGGTCCAACGATACAAAAAGGACCAATGTGTGCGTTCGCGCCAATTGACGCGCCCTCTTCCACAATGGCGGTTGGATGCACAAAGGCGGATTTATCAATCACTTATCAGGCCTCCCGGCTACGAGCACACATCATCGTTGCTTCGCAAACTACTTTACCATCGACCAGAGCAACCCCTTTAAAACGGGTCAGGCCGCGGCGCGTTTTTTCGAAAGTGACTTCCATGATCATTTGATCGCCAGGCACGACCGGGCGCTTGAAGCGCGCTTCGTCAATACCAGCGAAGTAGTACAGCTCACCCGGTTCCAGTTTTCCTACGCTTTTAAACGCCAGAATACCTGTTGCCTGTGCCATTGCTTCCAGAATCAGCACACCCGGGAAAATCGGTTTTCCAGGGAAATGGCCCTGGAAGAATGGCTCATTGACAGAGACATTTTTTACTGCGCGCAGAAAACGACCTTCTTCAAAATCCAGCACGCGATCCACCAGTAAGAACGGGAAACGGTGCGGCAGAAGTTCTAAAATCTCTTCAATCTGCAGAGTATGAGTGTTAGTAGTCAAGATACTCTTCCTGTCAAAATATAAGAAACGACAATAATAACACGGCCTGCCGCAATCGTAAGAATGAGACAGGCCGTAAAGTTTGGCGAACAAAAGATGGAACGTTAGTCTTGTTGATTAACCTTGCGCTCAAGCGATTTCAGACGCTTGCTCATGTCATCAATGTTCATCACCAGTGCAGCGGTTTTGCGCCAGACTTTGTTGGGTTGCAGCGGAATGCCTGAGGAATAGACGCCTGGTTCAGTGATGGGACGCATCACCATACCCATGCCCGTAACCGTCACTTTGTCGCATATTTCCATATGCCCGTTGATTACGCTGGCTCCGCCGATCATGCAGTAACGACCAATTTTCAGGCTGCCCGCCATAATGACGCCACCGGCAACCGCCGTATTGTCGCCAATCACGACGTTATGTGCAATCTGGCACTGGTTATCAATGATCACGCCATTGCCAATAATAGTGTCATCCAGCGCGCCGCGATCGATGGTTGTGCAGGCACCGATCTCCACGCGATCGCCAATAATTACGCGACCAATCTGTGGGATCTTCACCCAGTTACCACGATCGTTGGCATAACCAAAGCCGTCTGCGCCTACCACTGTTCCGGACTGGATCAGGCAATTCTGACCGATCTGGATCTCATGGTAAATGGTTACGTTCGCCCAGAGACGCGAACCTGCACCGATTTTGCTGTTTTTACCTACGAAGCAACCGGCACCGATAATCACGTTATCGCCCAGTTCAACGCCGGACTCAATCACCGCGTTAGCGCCAATCGATACGTTGTTACCCAGCTTCGCCGTCGCGTCGATCACCGCACTGGGTGCAATGTTCTGCGCGGGCTGCGGCGTGGTATCTAAAATTTGCGCCATGCGCGCGTAAGTCAGGTAGGGATTCTTCACTACCAGCGCGGCACTTTTCGCGAAAGGAAGATCGTCCTGGGTCATGACAACCGCGGACGCCTGGCACAAGCCTAAATGCTCACGGTATTTTGGGTTAACCATGAACGTAATGTGACCTGTTTGTGCAGATTGCATGGACGCAACGCCGGTGATGACGATATCGCCATCACCGTGTAGTTCTGCATCCAACTGCTGCGCTAAATCAGCCAGTCGAATTGAAGGCATTACTTATTTAACCTGTTTCAGTACGTCGGCAGTGATGTCTTTTACATCGCTGCTGTTGTAAGCAACGGCGTTTGCATCAACAACCAGATCGATATCCTGGCTGTTGGCAACGGATTTCACAGCAGTCTGGATACGAGTAACCAGTTTGCCGCGTTCTTCGTTGGAACGACGTGCGCGATCCTGCTCAAAAGCCTGCGCTTTCTGAGCAAAAGTCTGGCGCTGAGCCATCACGTCTTTTTCCAGCTTAGTGCGATCGCTGCCCGCTTTCATGGACTGCAGCTTTTTCATTTTAGCCTGCAGATCGGTTTCCATACGCTGCAGTTCGCTGGCACGGCCTTTGAACTCATTTTCCAGCGTGTTAGAAACACCGGTTTTCTGCGCTACCTGCTGGAACAGGCTGCCCATGTTGACGATTGCAATTTTGTCAGCCGCCTGAGCAGAAGTTGCCAGTGCTAAACCGAGACCTGCAGCTAATAACCACTTTTTCACAATAAACTCCTTACCATCCCATTTGCACCGGAGGGTGCAGTTCTTTGCGTGGCCCGGCGATCTTATATTGATCGCCTAAAGTCATCGCTACACTACCACTACATTCCTTTGTGGAGAACACTTACCAGGTTTTACCGATGTTAAACTGGAACTGTTCTGCCTTGTCTCCATCGTACTTTTTGAACGGCTGGGCGTAGGAGAACACCAACGGCCCCAATGGGGACATCCATTGTAATGCGATACCCGCAGACATACGGATATTGCTTGGATCACTATAGTCCGGATATCCAGAATATTGGCTGGAATCCCAGTTTGTATCCCAAACGGTACCCATATCCCAGAAGAAGGAAGTACGAACCGAGTTAGCATACTTATCGCTAATAAACGGCGTCGGGGTGATGAACTCGAGGCTGGCAACCGCCATGGCGTTACCGCCTACAGCATCATCCGATTTACACAGGTCTTTCGCGCCGTCCTGAGTCGCACATTCGTAATCATAGTCCGGATCATAATTACTGGCCTGATGCGGGAAGTAAACTGCTTTCGGACCAATTGTATTGGACTGGAAGCCACGCACGGTGCTGGAACCACCGGCATAGAAGTTCTCGTAGAACGGCATCTCTTTGCCGCCTAAACCATCACCATAACCCCAGCGGGTACGCCCCAGAACAACCCATTTGTGATCGTCATCGATCGGCACATAAGTCGCCGTGTCTAACGTCACTTTGTAGTATTCGTTATCCGATCCAGGAATGGTCACTTTACCGGTCAGGTTGACACGTGAACCATCTGTCGGGAAGTAACCACGGTCAAGCTTGTTATAGGTCCAACCATAGTTGAACGTGAAGTCGTCCGTTTTGAAGCTATTATCCTGATCAGAGGTGCTCGGATGTTCACCCATAGAGTACAGATAACGCCACATCGCAACCTGAGGCTGCATGTTGGACAGGGAGTTATGTACATAACCCAGACCTGCACGCAGCGAGTTATATTCGTTGATCGGGAAGCCCAACGTCACGTCTGTACCATAACTCTTGTTGGTATAGTCGGACAGGTCGGCGTCATCTGCCTGGAAGTCATTATAGAAGAGACGACCACCGAGGCTTACACCATCTACAGTGAAGTACGGGTTGGTTACCGACAGTTCAGCATAGGTCTGGTAATCGTTTTTGGTCCCGTTGATACCAACAGCATAACCTGTACCTAACCAGTTATCCTGCTGCACACCAGCCTGGAAGCTCACGCCACTTTCAGTACCGTAACCAATACCAAAGTTGAAGCTACCGGTGTTGCGCTCTTTTACCTTGTAGACGACATCTACCTGGTCCGGGCTACCCGGAACACGTTGGGTATCGGTATCGACAGTTTCAAAGAAGCCCAGACGATTCAGACGCTCCTTACCCTGATCGACCAGATCGCTTCCCAGCCATGCACCTTCCATCTGACGCATTTCGCGACGCAGGACGGCATCTTTCGAGGTATCGTTACCTTCAAAACGGATCTTACGCACGTAGAAACGGTTACCCGCATCAACGTTCACGCGTAATTTAACGGTTTTGTCGGCATCGTTAATTTCAGGCATCGACTGTACGCGCGGATAGGCATAACCATAGCGACCGAGAAGCTTTTTGATGTCATCTTCCATCTTGGTCACTTTGGTGCCGTTATACAGCTCGCCCGGCTCGATCTTAGTCAGCTGCTCAATTTCAGCGGAGTGCCCGGCAAGGTTGCCGCTCACTTCAACGCCAGAAAGCTTGTACTGATCGCTTTCGGTAATGTTCACCGTGACGTAAATACCTTTTTTATCTGGCGTCAGACTGACCTGGGTAGAGTCGATGTTGAAACGGGCATAACCGCGATCCAGATAGTAGCTGCGCAGGGTTTCAAGGTCGCCCGCCAGTTTCTGTTTCTGGTATTTACGATCGCCTACCACGTTCCACCACGGCACTTCGTCACGCAGTTGGAAATGAGAGATCAGTTCGTCGGTGGTGAAAGCATGGTTACCAACAATGTTAATTTGCTGGATTTCAGCTGACACACCTTCCTGGAACACCAGTTTTAGGTCAACACGGTTGCGCGGCAGCGGGGTCACGACAGCTTTTACGCTGGCGCTATATTTACCGACGCTGTAGTAGAAGTCTTCCAGACCTTTCTCGATATCGGCAATGGTGGTGCGATCGAGGGATTCGCCCACACGCACACCAGAAGCCTCGAGGTTTTGCTTCAGCATGTCATCTTTCACCGATTTGTTACCGGAGAAAGTAATGCTGGCAATGGTCGGACGTTCTTTTACCTGAACCAGAAGGGTATCACCATCACGAAGGACGCGAACATCCTCAAAGTTGCCGGTAGCAAACAGAGCGCGAATGGTATTACTGATATCTTCATCATTAACCGTGTCGCCTGTGCGCACCGGCATACTGAGGAGGGCCGCACCAACGGCGACACGCTGAAGGCCTTCGAAATGAATATCTTTCACTACGAACCCTTCAGCACCGTATACGGTGGCGCTGCTAAACAGCAGCGACGCTATGAGCAACTTTTTCATCGCCATCGTTATTATGCGTTCTTCCTAACTAACTCTCATAACCGAGAGAAATCATTGAAAAGTGCAAGCCCCATTAACAGCACCAGCAGAATCGAGCCAATGCGATAACAAAAGTCTTGAACCCGCTCGGATACCGGTCCGCCCTTGATCTTTTCGATCGCAAGGAACAGCAGATGCCCCCCGTCAAGTACGGGCAACGGAAACAGGTTAATTATCCCTAAGTTCACGCTAATAAGCGCAAGAAACGGCAGGTAATAAACTACCCCGAGTTCCGCTGTCATCCCAGCCCCCTTGGCGATAGAGATCGGCCCACTGAGGTTGTTCAGTTTCACATCACCGGTGATCAATTTTCCCAGCATACTGACCGTCAGCTTCATCAGCTGCCACGTTTTGTCCGTGGCTTCGACGATGGCGTTGAACGGCCCATACTGGCGTACAACTTTATACTCATCTGGCAAAGGAATGACTTTCGGCTCAATACCGACAAAACCAATCGCTTTACCATTACCCGGTTTACTCTCCGGGATTAATGTCAAAGACAAGGGACTTCCCTGCCTTTCGATTTCTAACGCTAAGGATTTACCCGGGTTATCCCGGACAAGCATCACAAAGGTCACCCACTGCGTTAAGGGCTGACCATCGACTTTAACGATCCTGTCGCCTGCTTGCAAACCTGCCTTGCTTGCCGCCGAGTTTGGCTGCACATTTTCCAGTACAGGTTCAATTTGCGGCCCACGAGGACGAATCCCCAGCGAAGATACCGGATCTTCTTTATCAGGCTCAAACGCCCAGTGACGTAAATCGAGCTTTACATCCCGCCGTTGATCGCTGCCAAATGGCGCTACTGTAATGGTGGTGCTTTCATCGCCAATTTTATCGACCAACTGCAAACGCACGGCATCCCAATCAGGCGTTTCGATACCATCTACGGCTTTTAGTTCCGTACCTGGTGCAATTTGTGCTTCCGCAGCTATCGAATTGGCTGCTATTTCACCAACCACCGGACGTACGCCAGGCACACCAATAATAAAAACCAGCCAGTAGGCAAAGATAGCAAAAATGAAGTTTGCAACCGGACCTGCGGCAATAATCGCCGCTCGTTGGCCAACAGATTTATTATTGAAGGCATGGTGGCGGAGTTCCGGAACGACCGGTTCTGCGCGCTCATCCAGCATTTTGACATAACCGCCCAGCGGGATCAGGGCGATAACATATTCGGTGCCGAGCTTATCAGTTCGCCGCCAGAGCGCCTTACCAAACCCTATTGAGAAACGCTCAACGCGAACACTACAACGCCGGGCAACCCAGAAATGACCAAATTCATGCACGGTGATAAGTACACCCAGTGCAACGATGAACGAAGCCAAATCCCAGAGAAAACTCAGCATATTACCTTCCGTTAAAGCGTCCTGAATACCAGTAACAACAAGCAAGCAAAGACCGGTACCGCAGCCGTCAGGCTATCAATACGATCTAAAATACCACCGTGTCCTGGAATTAAATGACCGCTGTCCTTAATTCCTGCTTCACGCTTAAACATACTCTCGGTCAGATCGCCGAGCACTGAGGCTAACGCTGCGACAATAGAGCAAATGAGTAAGGTGACGGGAGCGACGTCGAGATTCGCCCACATGCCATAACCCCATGAGATTACCGCTGCGGTCGCTAGTCCACCTATAAAGCCTTGCCAGGTTTTACCCGGAGAAACCTTCGGTGCCAGCTTATGTTTACCAAACAATTTGCCAAACATATATGCGCCGGAGTCAGCGCCCCATACCAGGATCATGACATAGAGCAGCCATATTGCGCCACTGTAATGATTCTCGTCATAGTGCCAGGCCCGTAACGCCAGCATGCCCCAGAAGAAGGGAACAATGGTTAGCACGCCAAAAATAAGGCGCAATGTTTTAGAGTTACGCCAGATTGCTGCGGAACCTGGGTAAAACAGCACCAGCAATAGCGCGACAATCCACCAACCCAGCGAAGCCCAAAGTGAGATTTCAACCAGCGGTTGATGAATATTTCGGTGATATTCCGGCAACAGAAAAAGCATCAGCGCCAACAATAACCCGCATAACACCGCCAACCATACTCGCTGCGAACGAGTGGTAAAACCGCTAAGCTGTCCCCATTCCCACGCTGCCAGCATGCAGACCACCAGCGTTACGATGGCGAACCCCACCGGCGGCAACAGAAACAACGCCGCGATGACGACGGGTATTAACACAAAAGCAGATATCAGGCGATACTTCAGCAAAAGCGACCCCCATCAGGCTGTTTCATCACCGGGCTCGGTGCCGCCGAAACGACGCTCTCGATTAGCAAAGGCATTTAACGCCCCTTCAAAGTCTTGTTCATCGAAATCGGGCCAGAGAACATCTGTAAAGTAAAGTTCGGCATAGGCAATTTGCCAAAGCAAAAAGTTACTAATGCGATGCTCCCCCCCAGTCCTAATTACTAAATCTACAGGGGCCAGTTCATGCATACAGACATGCTGGTTTAGCATCTCTTCATCTATCTGATCTGGTTGCAGGTTTCCTTGCTGCACCTTTTCAGCCAGTTGCCTGACTCCCTGGACTATATCCCAACGTCCACCGTAGTTCGCCGCAATATTCAGCGTCAGACCGGTATTCCCGGCTGTTAGCGCTTCAGATTTACGAATACGTTCTTGCAAACGCGAGTTAAAGCGACTGGTATCGCCAATAATACGCAGACGCACGTTATGTCGGTGCAGACTTTTTACTTCGCTATCGAGCGCCCACACAAACAGTTCCATTAACGCACTGACTTCCTGCGCTGGTCGGTTCCAGTTTTCACTACTAAAGGCATACAGCGTTAACGCCTCAATACCGTTGTTGGCCGCAAAAGAGACAGCCCGGCGGACGGATTTTGCCCCGGCTTTATGCCCAAAGGCACGAATCTTCCCTTGCTTTTTTGCCCAGCGACCATTGCCGTCCATAATGATCGCAACATGACGGCAGCCATGCGCTGGCAATTTTTCGCTAAGTGGTTGAGTAGCAGACAACATCACGCGTTTTTTATTCCCTGACAGGGTTTACGGTACTCAGGAATACTGAAGCCTATACAAAAAAAAGCCGTGTAAAACCACGGCATACCTGACCTTATAAAGCCAACTACTTACGATCAGATGGCGCAGACTATATCACTGAAGCCCTACGCTAACAAATAGCGCGACTCTCTGTAGCCGGATTATCCTCAGCTTGCGAGACGCATCACCTCTTTTCTGGCGACTTCACGCGCGTTCGCATCAACAGATAACACATCGTCCACACATTGTGGTTCGCGCATATCCATTTTTTCCAGTACGGATAAATTCAACGCAGCGATATCCGTAAAGCGGATTTGTTGCGCAAGAAAAGCAGCAACGGTGATTTCGTTTGCGGCATTCAATGCTGTCGTCGCTGCCTGACCTTGTTCGAACGCCTCCATCGCCAGTTTCAGGCATGGATAACGATCATAATCCGGTGCGGCAAATGTCAACGCACTTAGTTTGCAAAAATCGAGCGGCTTCACGCCAGAGTTCACGCGATTCGGCCATGCCATGGTGTGGGCAATTGGCGTACGCATATCCGGTTCCCCCAGCTGCGCCAGAACACTGCCGTCCTGATAGCGCACCATTGAGTGAATCACTGACTGCGGGTGAATCAGCACTTCCATCTGGCTGGCGCTGGCGTTAAACAGCCAACGCGCTTCAATGTATTCCAGACCTTTGTTCATCATGGTAGCCGAATCGACAGAAATTTTACGCCCCATCGACCAGTTCGGATGACGGCAGGCTTGATCCGGCGTCATTGTTGCCAAATCGCGCAATGGCGTCTCACGGAAAGGGCCACCAGACCCGGTAAGTAAAATGGACACCACGCCATTTTGCTCAAGGTCAGCGTATCCCAGATTATGCTGGATAGGTTGCGGTAAACTCTGAAAAATGGCGTTATGTTCGCTATCGACCGGTAACAATTGCGCTTTGCTCTGCTTTACGGCGTCCATAAACAGACGTCCGCAGGTAACCAGTGATTCTTTATTGGCCAGCAAAATGGTTTTACCCGCGCGGATCGCAGCAAGCGTAGGTAACAGCCCAGCAGCGCCAACAATGGCTGCCATCACCTGATCAACATCCTCAAGCGCTGCCATATCGCAAGCGGCTTGTTGCCCACTTAAGACTTCGGTGCGGCTACCCTGTTGCTGTAGCATCGTTTTAAGAAGTTTCGCACTCGCTTCATCGTCCATTACGGCATAGCGGGGAGAGAATTCCAGGCACTGTTCTACCATGCGAGTGACATTTTTGCCTGCCACCAGCGCAACTACGCGGAAGTGTTCGGGATTATGGCGCACCACGTCCAGCGTGCTGCAACCAATCGAGCCGGTCGAGCCCAGAATGGTGAGTTGCTTCATGAAACATCCAGAGTTGAGACAGAATAAAAAGCAAAACGCCGCCAGCCGATCCGCAAGGATCTACTGAGCGGCGTTTTTGTCGTTCAAGAAATCAGAACTGCATCAGTTCTGCTTCTTTGTCTGCCAGCGCCGCTTCAATTTTCTTGATTGCAGCATCAGTCAGTTTCTGTACATCGTCCTGAGAACGGCGATCGTCGTCTTCGCTGATCTCTTTATCTTTCAACAGTGCTTTCACTTTGTCGTTCGCGTCACGACGCACGTTACGTACTGCAACACGCGCTTGTTCTGCTTCACCACGAACGATTTTGGTCAGATCTTTACGACGTTCTTCCGTCAGCGGCGGCAGCGGAACACGGATGTCGCTACCCGCAGAGTTCGGGTTCAGGCCAAGATCGGACGCCATAATCGCTTTTTCAACGGCCGGAGACATTGAACGATCAAACACGTTGATTTTCAGAGTACGGGAATCTTCTACCGTTACGCTTGCCAGCTGACGCAGCGGCGTCGGCGTGCCGTAATATTCCACGACAATGCCATCCAGCAGGCTGGGAGAAGCACGACCCGTGCGTATTTTGCTGATTTGGGTTTTGAACGCTTCTACGCATTTGTCCATGCGTACTTCAGCATCTTTTCTGATATCGCTAATCACGTTACGAATCCTTGAAAACTTGTCTCAGTCAGACCAGACAGTCACACACAGTGGAAGTGTGCTAAGTATAGCCCTGATTAAACATATTACGGGTAATCGTCTGGATTATTAGGCTATTTTATTTGCCATTTTGGCCCCGAGCAGTGCTCGCCATCCTCACGTACTTTTGTACGCTCCGGTTGCTGCGCGCTGGCCGTGACCAAACTGCCTGCAACAATAACGCCTTATAACCAGACTTACGCCCCCGCGATACTTACGCGGAATCTTACCCTTATTTATCCATCACGGGAATTATTCCGTGATTAAAGTCCCTTCTTTTTCACCCATTACCACACGGCGCAGCGCACCCGGTTTGTTCATATTGAAAACACGAATCGGTAATTTATGGTCACGAGCCAGCGTGAAGGCCGCCAGGTCCATGACTTTCAGCTCTTTTTCCAGCACTTCGCTGTAAGTCAGTTGCTCGTACATGGTTGCGGTTGGATCTTTCGCCGGATCAGCGGTAAACACGCCGTCAACTTTGGTTGCTTTCAGCACCACATCGGCTTCAATTTCGATACCACGCAGGCAAGCTGCTGAGTCGGTGGTAAAGAACGGGTTACCTGTACCGGCGGAGAGGATCACCACACGGTTGTTGCGCAACAGGCTGATAGCTTCTGCCCAGCTGTAGCTGTCGCACACGCCATTCAATGGAATAGCGGACATCAGACGAGCGTTCACATAGGCGCGGTGCAGTGCATCACGCATTGCCAGGCCGTTCATTACGGTCGCCAGCATCCCCATGTGGTCGCCCACAACGCGGTTCATACCCGCTTTCGCCAGACCAGCGCCACGGAACAGGTTACCCCCACCAATCACCACACCAACCTGAATACCCAGTTCAACCAGTTCTTTGATTTCCTGAGCCATACGATCCAGTATGCTTGCATCAATACCGAAGCCTTCAGTGCCCTGCAGAGCTTCGCCACTCAACTTAAGCAGAATGCGTTTATAGACGGGTTTTGCATTGGTAGCCATGTTTCTTTCCTGAGACTGTCAACGATTGAAATGAATTAATACTAGCGACATTGTACGTCGCTTTTCAGCGCAGCCCCACAAGGGTTAGCTGAATTTACAAGATGGGCACAAAAAGAAGCCGCCCTCAGGCGGCTCCTTTTTGATAATTAAGACTGCTTGGACATCGCAGCAACTTCTGCTGCAAAGTCAGTCTCAACTTTCTCGATGCCTTCACCCACTTCGAAGCGGATGAAGCCAGTCACTTCAGCGTTATGCTCTTTCAGCAGCTGACCAACAGTTTTGCTTGGTTCCATAACGAACGGCTGACCGGTCAGAGAAACTTCGCCGGTGAATTTCTTCATGCGGCCTTCAACCATTTTCTCTGCGATTTCTTTCGGCTTACCAGACTGCATCGCGATATCCAGCTGTACCTGGTATTCTTTTTCTACCACTTCAGCGGATACGTCTTCTGGTTTGATGAATTCTGGCTTGCTTGCAGCAACGTGCATAGCGATGTGTTTAACCAGCTCTTCGTCAGCGCCTTTAGCAGCAACCAGAACGCCGATACGCGCACCGTGCTGATAAGAACCCAGAACGTCGCCTTCCAGCGCAGCAACGCGGCGAATGTTGATGTTCTCACCAATTTTCGCTACCAGCGCAACACGTTCTTCTTCGAACTGTGCTTTCAGAACTTCAACGTCAGTGATTTTGCCAGCAACAGCTGCGTCCAGAACTTTGTCTGCGAACGTCTGGAAACCAGCGTCTTTTGCAACGAAGTCAGTCTGGCAGTTAACTTCCAGAATGATGCCGTAGTTGCCGTCGATTTTGGTTTTGATCACGCCGTCAGCAGCAACGTTGCCTGCTTTTTTCGCTGCTTTAATAGCACCGGACTTACGCATGTTTTCGATTGCCAGCTCGATGTCGCCGTTAGCTTCAGTCAGTGCTTTTTTGCAATCCATCATGCCTGCGCCAGTACGCTCACGCAGCTCTTTTACCAGGGATGCGGTAATTTCAGCCATTCTAAAATCCTCGGAGATGTGATCTGCCCGGCATTAAACCGCACAGATATAAAAGTGAAAAAGGGGGCCATATGCAGGCCCCCTAACCAAACGTGTACTACCTGGTCTATAAGGGCTCTCCCCCTTCATATTTCGCGCCGCAGATGCGTTATCTTCGCTCGCTCATCCCGGTCACTTACTGATGTAAGCTCCCGGGAATTCTCGAGCTTGCCGCCTTTCTGCAACTCGAACTATTTTGGGGGAGTTATCAAGCCTTATTACTCAGCTTCTACGAAGCTTTCTTCCGCCTGGGAAGCCAGATCCTGAGAACGGCCTTCACGTACGGTTGCAGCAACAGCGCCCAGGTACAGGGTCACAGCACGGATTGCGTCGTCGTTACCCGGGATAACGAAGTCAACACCGTCCGGATCAGAGTTGGTATCAACGATAGCAAATACCGGAATACCCAGGTTGTTTGCTTCTTTGATAGCAATGTGTTCGTGGTCAGCATCGATTACAAACAGAGCGTCCGGCAGACCGCCCATGTCTTTGATACCGCCCAGGCTGTTTTCCAGTTTCTCCAGCTCACGAGTGCGCATCAGCGCTTCTTTCTTGGTCAGCTTTTCGAAAGTACCGTCCTGAGACTGAGTTTCCAGGTCTTTCAGACGTTTGATGGACTGACGAACGGTTTTCCAGTTAGTCAGCATACCGCCCAGCCAGCGATGGTTCACGAAGAACTGGTCGCAGCTCAGAGCAGCGTCTTTCACCGCTTCGCTTGCAGCGCGTTTAGTACCAACGAAAAGGATTTTACCTTTGCGAGAAGCAATCTTGTTCAGTTCAGCCAGAGCTTCGTTGAACATCGGTACAGTTTTCTCAAGGTTGATGATGTGAACTTTGTTACGCGCACCGAAGATGAACGGCTTCATTTTCGGGTTCCAGTAACGGGTCTGGTGACCGAAGTGAACACCAGCCTTGAGCATGTCGCGCATGGAAACAGTTGCCATGATTAAAACCTCTATATAAAAGTTGGGGTTATGCCTCCACGTATCCCATATTACCGACCCCAAAGGGCACCCCGGAATATGTGCCGATACGTGTGTGTTGTTACACAAAGTGAGATTGTCGCTTCCGTCCAGTCTGTGTATACGAAATGGATCGGAAGTCCGGCGCGCTTTATACCACAAATACGTCACGGACACCAATAATTGTTGGCGCTGTGTACAGCATCAGACGTTGAATTTTCTATTATAGAAAACGTTCAGTGGCACGTTTGGCGAAATTCAGAATGATTCTCAATTTGCCCGGGTGTGATACCATTGACGGCACTTACATATATATTGTCGGTATCACCGACGCTGATGGACAGAATTAATGGCTATCTCAATCAAGACCCCAGAAGATATCGAAAAAATGCGCGTCGCTGGCCGACTGGCTGCCGAAGTGCTGGAGATGATCGAACCGTATGTTAAACCGGGCGTCAGCACCGGCGAGCTGGATCGCATCTGTAATGATTACATTGTTAATGAACAACACGCGGTTTCTGCCTGCCTCGGCTATCACGGCTATCCGAAATCCGTTTGCATCTCTATTAATGAAGTGGTGTGCCACGGTATCCCGGACGATGCGAAGCTGCTGAAAGATGGCGATATCGTTAACATTGATGTCACCGTAATCAAAGATGGTTTCCACGGCGATACCTCGAAAATGTTTATCGTCGGTAAGCCGACCATCATGGGCGAACGTCTGTGCCGCATCACGCAAGAAAGCCTGTACCTGGCGCTGCGCATGGTCAAACCAGGCATTAACCTGCGCGAAATCGGTGCGGCGATTCAGAAGTTTGTCGAAGCAGAAGGCTTCTCCGTCGTTCGTGAATATTGTGGACACGGTATTGGTCGCGGCTTCCATGAAGAACCGCAGGTGCTGCACTATGACTCCCGTGAAACCAACGTCGTACTGAAACCTGGGATGACGTTCACCATCGAGCCAATGGTCAACGCGGGTAAAAAAGAGATCCGCACCATGAAAGATGGCTGGACGGTAAAAACCAAAGATCGCAGCTTGTCTGCACAATATGAGCATACTATTGTGGTGACTGATAACGGCTGCGAAATTCTGACGCTACGCAAGGATGACACCATCCCGGCGATAATCTCGCACGACGAATAAGATGAAGCCGGCGAATGCCGGCTTTTTTAATGCGATAATTTAATCTTATGGGTGGCGCACAATGAATACCCTTCCAGAACAGTACGCAAATACCGCACTCCCCACCCTGCCCGGTCAACCGCAAAATCCATGCGTCTGGCCCCGTGATGAATTAACCGTCGGTGGGATAAAAGCCCATATCGATACTTTCCAGCGTTGGCTGGGTGATGCCTTTGACAATGGGATCTCTGCAGAACAGTTGATTGAGGCGCGCACCGAGTTTATCGACCAGCTCCTGCAACGATTATGGATTGAAGCGGGATTCAGCCAGATTGCCGACCTGGCATTGGTCGCCGTCGGTGGCTACGGTCGTGGCGAGCTGCATCCACTTTCTGACATCGATTTACTGATTTTAAGCCGTAAAAAGCTCCCGGACGATCAGGCGCAAAAAGTGGGCGAGCTGTTAACGCTGCTCTGGGATGTAAAGCTGGAAGTCGGTCATAGTGTGCGCACGCTTGAAGAGTGCATGCTGGAAGGGTTATCGGATTTAACCGTCGCCACCAATTTAATCGAATCCCGCTTATTAATTGGCGATGTTGCGCTCTTCCTCGAACTGCAAAAACATATTTTTAGCGAAGGATTCTGGCCTTCCGACAAGTTCTACGCGGCGAAAGTTGAAGAACAGAACCAGCGCCATCAGCGTTACCACGGCACCAGCTACAATCTTGAACCAGACATCAAAAGTAGCCCTGGCGGCTTGCGCGATATCCACACTCTGCAATGGGTGGCCCGCCGTCATTTTGGCGCAACATCGCTGGATGAAATGGTTGGGTTTGGCTTCTTAACCTCAGCGGAGCGGGCGGAATTAAACGAATGTCTGCATATACTGTGGCGTATTCGCTTTGCCCTGCATCTGGTCGTCAGCCGTTACGATAATCGTCTGTTATTCGATCGCCAACTTAGCGTCGCTCAGCGTCTGAATTACAGTGGTGAAGGCAACGAACCGGTCGAGCGGATGATGAAGGATTACTTCCGCGTTACACGCCGCGTCAGTGAACTCAACCAGATGCTGCTGCAACTGTTCGATGAAGCCATCCTCGCCCTTCCCGCCGACGAAAAACCACGTCCAATCGACGATGAGTTTCAGCTACGCGGTACGCTAATCGACCTGCGTGATGAAACACTATTTATGCGCCAGCCGGAAGCCATCTTGCGTATGTTCTACACCATGGTGCGCAACAGTGCGATCACCGGCATTTACTCCACCACGCTGCGCCAGTTACGCCATGCCCGTCGCCATCTGCAACAACCGCTGTGTAATATTCCGGAAGCACGAAAACTGTTTTTGAGCATTCTGCGTCACCCCGGAGCGGTGCGGCGCGGGCTATTGCCAATGCATCGCCATAGCGTGCTCGGCGCGTATATGCCGCAATGGTCGCATATCGTCGGGCAGATGCAGTTTGATCTGTTCCACGCCTACACGGTGGATGAACATACTATCCGCGTGATGCTGAAACTGGAGAGTTTTGCCAGTGAAGAAACGCGCCAGCGCCATCCGTTGTGTGTGGACGTCTGGCCGCGCCTGCCGTCAACTGAGCTGATTTTCATCGCCGCGCTGTTTCACGATATCGCCAAAGGACGCGGCGGCGACCACTCCATTCTCGGTGCTCAGGATGTAGTGCATTTTGCAGAACTCCACGGGCTGAACTCACGCGAAACACAGCTGGTTGCCTGGCTGGTTCGCCAGCACTTGCTGATGTCGGTGACAGCACAACGCCGCGATATTCAGGACCCTGAAGTCATCAAGCAGTTTGCCGAAGAAGTTCAAACGGAAAATCGTCTGCGCTATCTGGTATGCCTGACAGTGGCTGACATTTGCGCCACCAACGAAACGCTGTGGAATAGCTGGAAGCAAAGTCTGTTGCGCGAACTCTATTTTGCCACCGAAAAGCAGCTACGACGCGGAATGCAAAACACGCCGGATATGCGCGAACGGGTTCGCCATCACCAACTCCAGGCACTGGCACTACTGCGCATGGATAACATCGACGAAGAGGCGCTGCACCAAATTTGGTCACGCTGTCGTGCTAACTATTTTGTCCGCCATAGCCCAAATCAACTGGCCTGGCATGCCCGCCATTTATTACAGCATGATTTAAGCAAACCGCTGGTATTGCTTAGCCCGCAGGCTACGCGTGGAGGCACCGAGATTTTTATCTGGAGCCCGGACCGCCCCTATCTGTTTGCCGCCGTCTGTGCCGAATTAGACCGCCGCAATTTAAGTGTTCACGACGCACAAATTTTCACCACTCGCGACGGTATGGCGATGGATACCTTTATCGTGCTGGAACCCGATGGCAGCCCGCTGTCCGCAGATCGTCATGAGGTTATTCGGTTTGGTCTGGAGCAAGTACTGACGCAAAGTAGCTGGCAGCCACCGCAGCCCCGTCGCCAACCCGCCAAATTACGCCATTTTACTGTTGAAACCGAAGTAACGTTTTTGCCGACCCATACCGACCGCAAATCGTTCCTTGAGCTTATCGCGCTCGACCAGCCAGGACTGCTGGCGAGAGTCGGGAAAATTTTTGCCGATCTGGGAATTTCGCTTCATGGTGCCCGAATTACAACCATTGGCGAGCGAGTAGAAGATTTATTCATAATTGCCACCGCTGACCGGCGTGCACTTAATAACGAGTTGCAGCAGGAAGTGCATCAGCGGTTGACAGAGGCCCTCAATCCAAACGATAAAGGGTGATGTGTTTACTGATATGAAAAGAGTTTAACAATGCAGCAGTTACAGAACATTATTGAAACCGCTTTTGAACGCCGTGCCGAGATCACGCCAGCCAATGCAGACACCGTAACCCGCGAAGCGGTAAATCAGGTGATCGCCCTGCTGGATTCCGGCGCACTGCGTGTAGCGGAAAAAATTGACGGTCAGTGGGTGACGCATCAGTGGTTGAAAAAAGCGGTGCTGCTCTCTTTCCGTATTAATGATAATCAGGTGATCGAAGGGGCAGAAAGCCGCTACTTCGATAAAGTGCCGATGAAATTCGCCGACTACGACGAAGCGCGTTTTCAGAAAGAAGGCTTCCGCGTTGTGCCACCAGCGGCGGTACGTCAGGGTGCATTTATTGCCCGTAACACCGTGCTGATGCCGTCTTACGTCAACATCGGCGCATATGTTGATGAAGGCACGATGGTTGATACCTGGGCGACCGTCGGTTCTTGTGCGCAGATTGGTAAAAACGTCCACCTTTCCGGTGGCGTGGGCATCGGCGGCGTGCTGGAGCCGCTGCAGGCTAACCCGACCATTATTGAAGATAACTGCTTCATTGGCGCACGCTCCGAAGTGGTTGAAGGGGTGATTGTCGAAGAAGGTTCCGTCATCTCTATGGGCGTATACATTGGTCAGAGCACCCGTATTTACGACCGTGAAACCGGCGAAATCCACTACGGTCGCGTTCCGGCGGGGTCTGTGGTTGTTTCAGGTAATCTGCCGTCGAAAGATGGCAAATACAGCCTCTACTGTGCGGTTATCGTTAAGAAAGTTGACGCGAAAACTCGCGGCAAAGTCAGCATTAACGAACTGCTGCGTACCATCGATTAAGAGTACATATACGGGCAGCATAATGCTGCCCGTATGCTTTCTGGCTCAGAATAATTCGACCTACTCATTCTTCCCCCCTTTTTTAAATACTTTTTCATCTTGTTTCGGACTGTCATGTAATTCGCAAAACGAAGATAAATGTGCTAATCCATCCCATGGAATATCGCCACAATAAAGCAGGTAATTTTTTGATTTTTACGCCATGATAGAAGTCTGGAAGAAAAAGGCTTTCTGCGATCACAGTCGAGCCGGGCGGGCCAGGCCAAATGCTAAAATAAGCACAATTTACTGACTCATTTTGAGGTAACGCTATGTACGACAATCTGAAAAGTCTGGGTATTACCAATCCTGAAGAAATTGATCGTTACAGCCTCCGGCAGGAAGCCAACAACGATATTCTGAAAATCTATTTCCAGAAAGACAAAGGCGAGTTTTTCGCCAAGAGCGTTAAGTTTAAATATCCGCGTCAGCGTAAAACGGTCGTCGCTGATGGTGTGGGTCAGGGTTATAAAGAAGTCCAGGAAATCAGCCCGAATCTACGGTATATCATTGATGAGCTTGATCAAATCTGCCAGCGTGACCGCAGCGAAGTTGATCTTAAGCGTAAGATCCTCGACGACTTACGTCACCTGGAGTCAGTCGTAACCAATAAGATCAGCGAGATTGAAGCCGATCTGGAAAAACTAACGCGTAAATAATGCCGAACTGACGGTTAACTCGGACATTCCCCTCTACCCTTCGGGCTGAGGGGAATGAGCCAGCGCCGCCTCGACCTTAACGCATAACCTACCGCTCTTCATCCAGCTGCAACGCCACATACAGCAGCAACCTGTCATCAAAATTACCCAAATCAAGCCCGGTCAGTTCCGATATACGATTAAGCCGATACTCCAGAGTATTACGATGAATAAACAACGCCTTTGACGTTGCCAGCGGTTGCACATTGTGACGAAACCACGCCGCCAGCGTTCGTCGCAGCAAGCCGTTATTGTCCATCGCTTTCAGCCGCGCCAGCGGTCGCGCCAGTTCGTTGGCCTGCCAGTCGCCACGCAAACTGTCGAGTAACACAGGTAACATCAGATCCTGATAAAAATAGCAGCGACTTTCTGGCATCCGCTGTTTACCCACCACCATCGTCGTTTTCGCCGTACGATAGGATCGGGCAATACTGCCAGGACCGGTAAAATAGTTGCCCAGTGAAACGCGAAAACGCAGCTGGCCGTACTCTTTCATGCGGGTAATCAGTTGTTCAACTCGCTTACGATGATCTTCTGCATCCCAGCGCCCAAAAGAGTTCAACGCCGGTTTCAACACCACCATTTCGGTTAGCGAGACAATCGCCACCAGATTATTACGCTCGGGCGTAGTCAGCGCGTTTTGCAGTTGTTGTAACTCCGCCATTGCGCTGTCCACACCAAGCTGACCGCTGTCGACCTCAACAATAGCCACCACTCGCGGTTGATTGAGATCGATCCCCAGCCGTTGCGCCCATTCAGTAAGTGCGGGAGTATTCTCCTCTGCCTGAATCAGGTTCATCACCAGTTCCTCCCGCAAACGGCTATCCTGAGCCAACAAGTGCATCAACCGCGACTGTTCCAGCATCATTTCAGCCGTCATGCAGACCAGTTCGCCATATTTACGCAGATTCTCTGGTTCACCTGTCAGGCCAATTACGCCGACAATTTCACCTTCCAGCCGTAACGGTAGATTAATCCCTTGCCGCACACCGTGCAGATGACGTGCCACCGCGTCATCGATATCGACGACTCGTCCCTGTGAAAGTACCAGCAATGCACCTTCGTGCAATTCACCAATACGCTCACGATCGCCGCTGCCGATAATTCGCCCACGGGCATCCATTACGTTGATATTGGTATCGATGATGCGCATGGTACGTGCCACGATATCCTGCGCCATTTTGGTATCAAGATGCCAGCCAGCCATAAGTCCTCCGTTATGCACGGCTTAGCATAAGGAAGTACGTAACGTACGGCATTGTGCAAATGCCTAAAGGATGATGAAGATGTATGGAGTTGTGGTGAAGTTCACAGATTGTAAGGAGAACCCCTTCCCGTTTTCAGGAAGGGGTTGAGGGAGATTACTGCATTAACAGGTAGATGGAGCTGTCGCCGCGCTGAATGTTCAGTGCCAGCACAGACGGTTTGCTGTCGAGAACTTTACGCAGTTCAGCGATGTTTTTCACTGCCTGCTGGTTCGCGCCAATAATCACATCACCTTTCTTCAGGCCGATCTGCGCAGCCGGAGTGCCCGTTTTCACGTTGTTCACTACCACGCCCTGATCTTTGCCTTTGTTGCTCATCTCAGCACCTTCAATGCCGTTGAAGATGGAGCTGGAATCAACCTGATTCTGGCTGCTCTGCTGCAGTTCCAGATTCACGTTGACCTGCTTACCGTCGCGCAGCAAGCCCAGGGTCAGTTTGCTGCCCACCGGCATAGTACCCACCTGAGCACGCAGTGCGGCAAAGCTGCTGATTGGCTTACCGTTCAGTGAGGTGATCACATCACCCGCTTTAATGCCCGCTTTTGCAGCGGAGGAATTAGGCAGAACCTGGCTTACGAAAGCACCGCGCTGGGCGTCAACTTTCATCGCTTTCGCCAGTTCGGAATTCAGCTCAGTCCCCATAATACCCAGCTCACCGCGTTTCACCTGGCCGTATTCCACCATCTGCGAGGTCAGGTTTTTCACCATGTTGCTCGGGATAGCAAAACCGATACCGATGTTGCCGCCGTCCGGTGCGAGGATCGCGGTGTTGATACCGATCAGTTCGCCGTTCAGGTTAACCAGCGCACCACCGGAGTTACCACGGTTGATCGCTGCATCGGTCTGGATGAAGTTTTCGTAGTTTTCGGCATTCAGGCCGCTACGCCCCAGCGCAGAGACAATCCCGGAAGTTACCGTCTCTCCCAGGCCAAACGGGTTACCAATCGCTACGGTGTAATCACCCACGCGCAGTGCATCAGAATCCGCCATCTTAATTGCGGTCAGGTTTTTCGGGTTCTGGATCTGAATCAGCGCGATATCAGAGCGCGGATCTTTGCCAACCATCTTCGCGTCGAACTTACGACCATCGCTCAGCTGGACTTTAATCACCGTCGCGTTATCAACAACGTGGTTGTTGGTGACGACATAGCCTTTATCGGCATCAATGATGACGCCGGAACCCAGCGCCATGAATTTCTGTTGCTGGCCGCCGCCATTACCGCCCTGGCCCCCCTGGCAGAACGGAGAGCTCTGGAACGGTGAACCTTCCTGGCAGAACGGAGAATCATCACCGAAGAACTGCTGGAAATTACGCGGCATACGCGGCGTATTAACGGTTGTGCTACCTTCTACGTTAATGCTGACCACTGAAGGCATCACCTTTTCGAGCATCGGTGCAAGGCTTGGCATCTGCTGGGCTGTCGTTGCTGAAGAAGTCTCAGCCGCCGTTGCAGAGAGCGGAGATAACGCCAAACCTAAACTCAGAGCCAGTGCACTCAGTGCTAATGTGGTTTTTTTCATGTATTTCAGTCTCGATTAACAGATAACGCAAAATTGCTGTGTTCTTCAGATTCGTTTTATAGCGCGAAGTTCCGAACTAAAGTTTCTGCAAAAGGTAAAAATTTATTGTTCGTCTTTACAAAAGCCTGGTTATTGTTCTACGGCCATCAGACGTCGGTATTCATCCCACGCATAGAGGTCGGTCATACCGCTGATATAATCCTGCAGCAGGCGGCAACGGTAATAATATTCCCATAGCGGAAACTCAGGAGAATCTGACGGTAATTTACTGACAGCCTCGACATAGGCCAGCCGATGGCGCGTCGAGAGTTTGTGGAATAAGCGCGATTCAATAGGGAAACGTTTCACCCGTTCTTTTTCTACCAGTTCAGTAAAGTCTGATAACGACAGGCTTAATAAAGGACGATAAATCTCTAATAATCCGCTAATGACCCGATAGCCCTGCAATTCAAGCTGCTCGACATCCGGATGGCTAAACACATGTTTTACAGCGACATTTTTATATAGCTTAAGAAGATCGCTGCATTCGCTGGCATCTTCCAATAATGCATGATTAAACGTTCCGGCGAAAATCGCAGGCAGATTATCAATAAATCGTTGTGCCGCGTATGGTACCAGTTTATTTAGGGTGTTTACCCGTAAATACATAAAAAACTGATCTTCCGTACTGCGGCTTAAACTATTTGAGCGTGATTTTTCCCAGGCATTTTCAACCACTAGCGAAAAGAGCGAACCTTTCTCATGCTGACCCCACGCCTCGTGCAAATGATGATAAAGCTGCTCAACGGTAAATATTCTTTTCTCTACCGCATCTTCAAGGTCTGCCACACAATAGGAGATGTCGTCGGCAGCTTCCATAATCCACGTTAATGGAAAACGACTGTAAAGCGCCAAATTAAGTTCTTTACGCAACCGGGCAATATAGGCTTCTTCAGAAAGATAATAACCCGGCTTTTTCATTAAATAGTGATGTGTCTCAGGCGTTTCGCCACGCCACCACGCCGGACGGGTATATTTTAAAATACCGCCAACCTGTGCCCAGGTGAGATTCATCCTCATCAATGTATGCACCAGACGAATGCCTTGTGCATTCCCCTCAAAATGACATAAGTCCTGACGAATCTTGCGCCGCAGCTCGTTAAGCGGTTCTTCCCCGTCCCGTAAACGTAGTGCCGCCACGCTGCAGCGATCGTCAGTCAGAGGCTGGCTTTCGGCATCTTCCGGGTATAAACGCTGGCGAAACCAGTCATTTATCGCCGCTTCGCCAAAATGACCAAACGGCGGATTGCCGATATCGTGCATCAGGCATGACATCTCAACAATGCTTTCAAAAGGTCCGGTCAGTTCATCCAGGCCGTATGCTTCCAGCAATTTAAGCTCTTTCAGACGGCTTAAAATTTCTTTGGCGATGTAGCGCCCCACCTGCTGGACTTCCATCGAGTGGGTAAGACGCGTGCGCACGGCGGCATTGCGCTCCAGTGGAAAAACCTGGGTCTTTTGTTGCAGACGACGAATTGCCGGAGAGTTGATGATACGCCCGCGATCGCTCTCGAAGATCCGCAGGATCTCATGTTCGGTTTTAACGCCCTGCGGTGAACGGTAACGACGATGCCAGTTTATTTTTTTTCGGAAATCAATCTGTGCCATGTCCTCTCCCGCGTGAGAAATACGCTTCCCCGTAAGCGCATGGTAAACTATGCCTTCAAATCGGGCTTATCGCGAGTAAATCTATGAAAATCGGCATCATTGGTGCAATGGAAGAAGAAGTTACGCTGCTGCGTGACAAAATCGAAAACCGTCAAACTATCAGTCTCGGCGGTTGCGAAATCTATACCGGCCAACTGAATGGAACCGAGGTTGCGCTTCTGAAATCGGGCATCGGTAAAGTCGCTGCGGCGCTGGGTGCCACTCTGCTGTTGGAACACTGCAAGCCAGATGTGATTATTAACACCGGTTCTGCCGGTGGCCTGGCACCAACGTTGAAAGTGGGCGATATCGTTGTCTCGGACGAAGCACGTTATCACGACGCGGATGTCACGGCATTTGGTTATGAATACGGTCAGTTACCAGGCTGTCCGGCAGGCTTTAAAGCTGACGATAAACTGATCGCTGCCGCTGAGGCCTGCATTGCCGAACTGAATCTTAACGCTGTACGTGGCCTGATTGTTAGCGGCGACGCTTTCATCAACGGTTCTGTTGGTCTGGCGAAAATCCGCCACAACTTCCCACAGGCCATTGCTGTAGAGATGGAAGCGACGGCAATCGCCCATGTCTGCCACAATTTCAACGTCCCGTTTGTTGTCGTACGCGCCATCTCCGACGTGGCCGATCAACAGTCTCATCTTAGCTTCGATGAGTTCCTGGCTGTTGCCGCTAAACAGTCCAGCCTGATGGTTGAGTCACTGGTGCAGAAACTTGCACATGGCTAAGTCACTGTTCAGGGCGCTGGTCGCCCTGTCTTTTCTTGCGCCACTGTGGCTCAACGCCGCGCCGCGCGTCATCACGCTTTCTCCCGCCAACACTGAACTTGCCTTTGCCGCCGGGATCACGCCGGTTGGGGTCAGCAGCTATTCCGACTATCCTCCACAAGCGCAAAAGATTGAGCAGGTTTCCACCTGGCAGGGGATGAATCTGGAACGCATTGTCGCGCTGAAGCCCGATCTGGTGATTGCCTGGCGTGGAGGTAATGCCGAGCGGCAGGTTGATCAGCTGGCTTCGCTGGGAATAAAAGTGATGTGGGTCGATGCGACAAGCATTGAACAAATTGCCAATGCGTTACGTCAACTGGCCCCCTGGAGTCCGCAACCAGACAAGGCCGAACAAGCCGCGCAATCCCTGCTGGATCAGTACGCGCAATTGAAAGCGCAATATGCTGATAAACCTAAAAAACGTGTTTTTCTGCAATTCGGCATTAATCCGCCATTTACCAGTGGAAAAGAGTCGATTCAGAACCAGGTACTCGAAGTTTGTGGCGGAGAAAACATCTTTAAAGACAGCCGGGTTCCCTGGCCGCAAGTTAGCCGCGAACAGGTGTTAGCACGCTCGCCACAGGCGATTGTCATTACAGGCGGACCGGACCAAATTCCTAAAATCAAACAATACTGGGGTGAACAGCTCAAAATTCCCGTTATTCCTCTCACGAGTGACTGGTTTGAACGTGCAAGCCCACGTATTATCCTCGCTGCACAACAGCTCTGTAATGCGCTTTCACAGGTAGATTAGTGCCTGACCTTTTCAGGTGCTCAGTGGGGATTGAACAATGCTCGTCTATTGGCTGGATATAGTCGGCACAGCGGTATTTGCCATCTCCGGCGTTTTGTTAGCCGGAAAATTGCGTATGGACCCTTTTGGTGTTCTGGTACTGGGCGTGGTTACCGCAGTAGGCGGCGGAACAATTCGCGACATGGCGCTGGATCACGGCCCGGTATTTTGGGTGAAAGATCCCACCGATCTGGTCGTTGCAATGGTCACCAGCATGCTGACCATCGTGCTGGTGCGCCAGCCAAGACGCTTACCAAAATGGATGTTGCCGGTGCTGGACGCCGTTGGTCTGGCGGTGTTTGTCGGCATTGGCGTGAATAAAGCCTTTAATGCGGAAGCCGGTCCGTTAATCGCGGTTTGCATGGGCGTCATTACTGGCGTTGGCGGCGGGATCATTCGTGATGTACTGGCCCGCGAGATCCCCATGATTTTACGTACAGAAATCTACGCAACTGCCTGTATTATCGGCGGTATTGTCCACGCTACGGCTTATTACACATTTTCCGTACCACTGGAAACAGCCAGTATGATGGGCATGGTCGTGACGCTATTGATTCGGCTGGCGGCTATTCGTTGGCATCTTAAGCTACCGACGTTTGCGCTGGATGAGAATGGGCGTTGAAGAGAGAAGATGTGCCGGATAGTTTATCCGGCACATGAACAACAGATTAGATGCTAAAGGAAGAACCGCAACCGCAGGTGCTTTTCGCGTTCGGGTTGGTCACGATGAAACGAGAACCTTCCAGTCCTTCGGTGTAGTCAACGGAACCGCCGACCAGATATTGCAGGCTCATCGGATCAACCACCAGGCCAACGCCCTGTTTTTCGATGGTCATATCGCCTTCGTTCACCTGATCATCAAAGGTGAAACCATACTGGAAGCCGCTGCAACCGCCACCGGTGATATACACGCGTAATTTCAGATTCGGGTTATCTTCGTCAGCGATCAGGCTTTTAACTTTGTTGGCTGCTGCGTCGGTAAACTCCAGCGGCAGTGCTACGTCATCACTCATATTTTGCTCCAAACGACATCGGCAATTGGGCAAATTCTAACCCAATAATAATCGCCATTATCTAATACCCTGGTATTTCGTTCAAGTATTCTCGCTGGCTGATGCGGCCTTGCTTCGCGCCAGTTGCTCAGCTTCCTGTTTTGCCAGCGTGCGCGCAAGAATCGCCGAGTATAGCGGTTTCCCGCCGGTAAATTGCGCTAATAGTGTTGCGCCAAGACCGGTAATAATCATTGGCAAAATGAGCTGGTAGTTATCGGTCATCTCCAGAACCAGAATGATCCCCGTTAACGGCGCGCGAATAGATGCCGCCAGTAATGCCCCCATTCCGGCAATAGCAAACGTCCCCGCCTCCAGGTGATATTGCGGAAACAGCTCAACGGCAACCATTCCGAAAGCGGTTCCCAGCACAGTACCCAGCGCCAGCATCGGGGCAAAAATACCGCCCGGCGCGCCGGAAGAGAAGCAGAGTAAGGTGGTAATGACCCGAGCGACGAAGATAAACACCAGCATTCCCATGCTGAAATTCCCCGCGGTAGCGATAGGAATCAGGTTAAAACCGCCGCCCGACGTTGCTGGTGCCACAAACCCCAGCAATCCACACAGACCGCCAATCGCACCACCCATCAGTACCCATTTGGTAATATTGCCGCCGTGCACACGGTGCAGCAAATCCTGCATCCCCAGCACCCATTTATTAAAAATAGGGCCGAAAATGCCAAAAATAATACCGAGGATCAGATAAAGCCACAGCGTATTAAGCGGCGCATCAGAAAGTTTACCGACGTCAATCAACGCAACTTCATGATTAAAAATCCGGTACATAATGGTCGACATAATGACGCCAATAAATACCGCTTTAATCGAAATTAACGTATAGCGAAACTGCGGACGCATCTCTTCGATAATAAACAAAATACCCGCCAGCGGCGCGTTAAAGGCCGCAGCCAGCCCCGCAGCAGCACCGGTTGCCAGCAGCGTATGGCGAGCTTCATCACCTTTCAGGCGGAAAATATCAAGCACCATGCGACCGATATTGCCGCCGATCTGCACGGTTGGTCCTTCGCGCCCTAGCACCATGCCTCCGCCGAGTGTCCCCAGCCCGCCAAAGAATTTCACCGGCAACACACGCCACCAGCGAACGGGACGTTGATCTTCCAGCGCCCCTTCAATTTCCGGGATCCCCGAACCACCTGCTTCCGGCGCGTATTTGCGCACCAAAAAGTAGCCGAACATCGCCAGCACCGCCGAACAGAGAAAAGCGACGGTTAACAGAAGCGGATAATTATCAGCAGTATGTACCAGCGCCCCCATACGTTGGTTCTGCAACCAGGCGACACCTTTGTCAAAAGCAACCGCTGCCAGCCCGACAAGCGTGCCGACGACTGCCGCCATAAACAAAATGGCTAACGGGGTTTTATCGCGCTCAAGAAGTTGGCGAATCAGTTGTCTGCGTCGCAGGCGCGCGGCCTGCGGTGTTTCTAAAGAGGGAGTATCAGTTTTCATCCAATGATCACTTATTGGTCATACAAATAAGATGACGGCATTTTACTCGCACGTTCCATGAAAATCCTTTGCAAAGCGTAATGTTTCAAATGCACAAAACTTTTATACTCTAAGAAATCAGGATTGCACCAGTACAAGCAGCCTGATGTTTGACGAGTATTTAACTTGTTATGAATAACATAGAATAGCAGCCATTCACTTTTTCTACGAATCAGGAACCCTCCATGAGTAAGTCTGAAAATCTTTACAGCGCAGCGCGCGAGCTGATCCCTGGCGGTGTGAACTCCCCTGTTCGCGCCTTTACTGGCGTGGGCGGCACTCCACTGTTTATCGAAAAAGCGGACGGCGCTTATCTGTACGATGTTGATGGCAAAGCCTATATCGATTATGTCGGTTCCTGGGGGCCGATGGTGCTGGGCCATAACCATCCGGCTATCCGCAATGCCGTGATTGAAGCCGCCGAGCGTGGTTTAAGCTTTGGTGCACCGACCGAAATGGAAGTGAAAATGGCGCAACTGGTGACCGAACTGGTCCCGACCATGGATATGGTGCGCATGGTGAACTCCGGCACTGAAGCGACGATGAGCGCCATCCGCCTGGCCCGTGGTTTTACCGGTCGCGACAAAATCATTAAATTTGAAGGTTGTTACCACGGTCACGCTGACTGCCTGCTGGTGAAAGCCGGTTCTGGCGCACTCACGTTAGGCCAGCCAAACTCGCCGGGTGTTCCGGCAGATTTCGCCAAACATACCTTAACCTGTACTTATAACGATCTGGCTTCTGTACGCGCCGCGTTTGAGCAATACCCGCAAGAGATTGCCTGTATTATCGTCGAGCCGGTGGCAGGCAATATGAACTGCGTTCCACCGCTGCCAGAGTTCCTGCCAGGTCTGCGCGCGCTGTGCGACGAATTTGGCGCATTGCTGATCATCGATGAAGTAATGACTGGCTTCCGCGTAGCGCTAGCTGGCGCACAGGATTATTACGGTGTGGAACCGGATCTCACCTGCCTGGGCAAAATCATCGGCGGTGGAATGCCGGTAGGCGCATTCGGTGGTCGTCGTGATGTAATGGATGCGCTGGCCCCGACGGGTCCGGTCTATCAGGCGGGTACGCTTTCCGGTAACCCAATTGCGATGGCAGCGGGTTTCGCCTGTCTGAATGAAGTCGCGCAACCGGGCGTTCACGAAACGTTGGATGAGCTGACATCACGTCTGGCAGAAGGTCTGCTGGAAGCGGCAGAAGAAGCCGGAATTCCGCTGGTCGTTAACCACGTTGGCGGCATGTTCGGTATTTTCTTTACCGACGCCGAGTCCGTGACGTGCTATCAGGATGTGATGGCCTGTGACGTGGAACGCTTTAAGCGTTTCTTCCATATGATGCTGGATGAAGGTGTTTACCTGGCACCGTCAGCGTTTGAAGCGGGCTTTATGTCCGTGGCGCACAGCATGGAAGATATCAATAACACCATCGATGCTGCACGTCGGGTGTTTGCGAAGTTGTGATGATTTTGCCTCGCCCACCGGGCGAGGCATTCAATTAACGGCTCTGCTTTCTCAACAAATAGATAAAATATGGCGCGCCGATAAAGGTTGACAGCAGCCCCGCCGGGATCTGGAATGGAAACAGCACCATCCGCCCACACCAGTCAGCGAACACCAGCAGTAAACCACCCACCAGCGCCGAAATTACGATGTGTGGCATCGTCCGTCGAAAGCCCATCATCCGCGCAATATGCGGTGCCATTAAACCAACAAAACTCAACGGTCCAATAGTCATCGTCGCGGTCGCCGTCAGGCAAGCCGCTAACAGCAGCAGCGCAATTCGCGTCGGCGTCAGCGCCATTCCTACGGCTCGGGCGGTATCACCACCCAGCGGTAAAATGGTCAGCCAGCGGCGGCACAGCGGGGTAATCGCCAGCAAAATCACCATCACAATTCCGGTGCGCCAGACCTGCGCATCGGTCGCGTTGTAGGTCGAACCGGAAATCCAGGTCAGCACTTGCGCCATTCGCGGGTCACCACTTGCCTGCAACATCATCAAAAGCATGGTGAACGCGGTACTTAACGCCATCCCCGCCAGTAACATGCGGTGTGGGGAAAATCCACCGCGTCCGGCGGCGATCATAATGATCAACAGCGTCACCGCCGCCCCGAGACTGCCTGCGGGTAACAGCCAGCCAAAGGCATTACCCGGTACCAGAAACAGCATTAACACCACACCAAACGCCGCGCCGGAGCTAATCCCCAGCACTTCCGGGCTTGCCATCGGGTTGCCGGTCAGCCGCTGAATAATACAGCCCGCTACCGCCAGCATGACGCCCGCAAACAGCGCCGCCATAATTCGCGGCCAGCGCCAGGGCATTAAATCATCGAGCAGCGCCCCGCTCGCCCACGTCCAGCCGTGCGCATCACGACCAAACGACAGCGCCACCACCACAGCCATCAACAGCAGCACGCCGCCCGCGAGGGCAAACGCCAGCACATGTTGGCGTTCAGTCGCGACACGATCGTTAACCTTCATATCCGGCGCGCTAATGCTGCGTAAACGCGGCAGCAGCCACAGTAGCAGCGGCGCACCGATCAACGCAGTGACCGAACCGGTGGAAACTTCCATCCACACGCGAGTCAGCCAGAGGATGATTTGATCAGAAAGCCACAGAATTAACGCACCAATCAGCGACGCCAGCATCAACCGTGGCAACAAACGCCGCGCCCCCAGCATTTTTGCCAGCAGTGGCGCGAACAACCCGATAAAGCCGATAATCCCCACTGCGTTCACCAGCAGCGCACTGATGACTATCGCCAGCGACAGCGCCGCCAGACGCGCGAGCGACAAGGCCAGCCCGAGATTGCGCGCCACGCCATCATCAAGCCCCATCAGGGTTAACGGACGAAGTAGCAGTAACGTCAGCATCACGCCGCCCAGCAACTGCGGCCATAAACGCTCAACGCCGCCCCAGTCGGTTTGCGTCAGCGTTCCGGTGCTCCACAGGAACATGCTTTGCAACTGGTCATGATGGAAGATAACCAGTAACTGATTGATTGCCCCACAATAAAGGCTCACTACCAGCCCCGCGAGAATCAGCGTTACCGGCGACAGCCGTTTCCCCCACGCGACGCCAAAGACAATTAAGCCAACAACGCAAGCCCCTGCCAGCGCAGCAAACTGGCTCGCCATAGCACCTGGGATCGCCCAGAGCGTGGTGACGGTAATCCCCAGTTGCGCGCCTGTAGCAACGCCCAACGTCGTCGGTTCCGCCAGCGGGTTACGCAGCACTTGCTGAAACAGCACGCCCACCAGCCCCAGGCCCGCGCCCACCAGTAGAGAAATCGCCAGACGTGGTAACAAGCTGTAGTGAAAAATCATCTGCTCGATGACGTTAATATCCGGCGACCAGGCGGCCTGCGCCCACTGGCTACGCGGCAGCGCCTGCGAAAAGTTCATCCAGGTCAGCGCCGTAGCGACAATCACCAGCAGCGCCAGCAATAACGCCGGAAAAAGCGCAATTCGTTTACTCACGCTTTACCTCCGATGGCGTTATCCAGAACGCGCACAAAGTGCATTGCCGAGAGCGTCGCACCATAAAACCAGACTGCGGGTACGCGCTGAAAGCGTCCGGCGCGGACAAACGGCATGGCCTGCCACAGCGGGGTTGCCATTAGCGCGTCCATGTCTTTGCTGTTGTCGTGATCAAAACAGAGCACATCAACATCTTTATACGCCGCCAGACGATCGATGCTGACGGCGGTACTGCCCCAGAAGTTGGTTTCCCCTTGCCAGGCATTTGGGATGCCGTACTCATCAAGAATTTCCTGAAACAAGCTGTTTGGACCGAAAACCAGCATATGGCGCGGATCGATAAGCGTCGTCAGCAATAACGGGCGTTCACCACGCTTCACAAAGCGGGGTTTCATGCTGCGGATAAAGTCTTCATAGTGCGCTAAATGCGTTTCTGCTGCGCTTTGCAGGTTAAGTAAATCTGCCATTTCCGTCAGTGACTTACGCGCCATCGCCAGCGGCTGTTTGCCGTCGCTGAAGTTAAATCCACGCCCCGGCGCAATACGAGCCAGCATTTCTGGTGAAGGGCCATATCCTGCCGACCAGACCATAAACGATGGTTTCATTTCGGTCAGCAGTTCAAGGTTAGGTTCTGTGCGCAAACCGACGTCGATCACTGAGTCCGGCAATGGTGGTTCGCTGACCCACAGGCGATAGTTGATGGTATCCGCCACGCCGTAAGGCACGATGCCGAGCGCCAGCAGTAATTCCACCGGCAACCACTCCAGCGCCACAATACGATTGGGATCAATAGCCGCCGCGTGGGCGGTATTCATCTGCCATAACAACGGAGAAAGCGCCATCGCCGTTAACAGTCGACGGCGCGAAATAAGAGGTAAGCCGCTCATCAATAAACAAAACTCACAGGTGCAGCACCCGCCGGATGCGGCAAAATACCCATCGGGATGCCATAAATCATTTCGAGGGTTTCGCCGCGCATAATTTCCGCAGGCGTTCCCTGAGCAATCATTTCACCGCCGCGCAGGGCGACCAGATAATCACAGTAGCGTGCCGCCATATTGATATCGTGCAACACGGCAATGACCGTCAGGCCACGCTCCTGACTTAAACGGTGCACCAGCGACAGCACATCAACCTGGTGGGCGATATCCAGCGCCGAGGTCGGTTCGTCGAGCAACAGACAACGGCTATCCTGCGCCACCAGCATGGCGATCCACGCCCGCTGACGTTCGCCGCCAGAGAGACTATCGACCAGCCGATGCGCCAGCGGTTTTAAGCCAACCAGCGAGATAGCTTCCTCGACCTTTTCGCGATCTGCCGCACCAAAGCGCCCCAGCGCGCCATGCCACGGGTAACGACCAATCGCCACCAGTTCACGCACGGTCATCCCTTCTGCCGGAGGAAGCTGCTGCGGCAAATAAGCCACTTTGCGGGCAAACGCTTTGCTGCTCCAGCTTTCCAGCGGCTGGGCATCAAGAAGAATCTCCCCTTCTGACGGAGGCTGATGACGGCCAAGCATTTTGAGCAGAGTGGATTTACCAGAACCGTTGTGACCAATCAGACCGGTCACTTTCCCGGCAGGAAAGGTTAACGACAGCGGATGCAAAAGCGTGCGCCCGGGCACACGAAAGGAGATATTACGCAGTGCAAAAGTGGTATCGGAATGATTCGTGTATTCCTGCATAACAGCCAACTTGTGAAATGGGCACGGAAATCCGTGCCCCAAAAGAGAAATTAGAAACGGAAGGTTGCGGTTGCAACGACCTGACGTTCTGCGCCCCAGAAGCAGCCATAAGTGTTAAAGCAGCTGGCGACGTATTCACGATCGAACAGGTTGTTAACATGCAGCGCCACGTTGGAGCCCGCCATGCCGACTCGCGCCAGATCATAACGCACTAACGCATCCACGACCGTATAACTTCCCACTTTAAAGGAGTTAGCCGGATCACCATAGCTGGAGCCAGTATAACGACCACCGGTGCCCAGCGTCAGACCTGAAAGCGGACCGTCAAAGAAGGTATAGTCAGCCCACAGCGAAGCCATGTGTTTTGGCACCTGTGCAGGCGTATTGCCTTTATAGGTAGTATCGGTGGTGTATTCCGCATCGGTGTAAGTATAAGAACCGACTACGTTAACACTCGCCGACAGCGCCGCTTTCGCTTCGATTTCTACGCCACGTGCGCGGATCTCGCCACCTTCAACCGAGAAGAAGGAACCCTCAGGGTCCGCCATCAGGTTGTTGGTTTTAGTGAGATTATACACGGCACCAGTAACTACAATCGGACGATCTTCCGGTACATATTTCACGCCGACTTCATACTGCTTACCTTTAGACGGTGCGAAAATATTACCATCCTTCCCAACTTGCGAAGAAGGTTCAAACGATTCGCTATAGCTGAAGTAAGGTGTTACACCATTATCAAACAGGTAGTTAACACCACCACGCCAGGTAAACTGTTTGTCATCACGTTTATCGGTCGTCCCAGCAACGCGGTTAAGAGATTCTTGATCTGCCCAGTCATAACGACCGCCCAGGGTGACCAGCACTTTATCCCACTGCGCCTGATCCTGAACATAAACGCCCGTTTGTTTCTGCTTATTCAGAATGCGGTAAGGGCCGGAGTTTGCCGGATCTTTGGCATTGAAGTCGAAATCGGTATTCACCGGATTGTACAGATTGAGCAGTGGCACAGAGTCGTCGTAACCAAACCAGGCGTTGATGTCATTACGCATACGCATAAAGTCGACACCGGTCAGCAGGGTGTGGTCGATATCGCCAGTGGCAAACTTGCTCTGCAACTGGGTATCAACGGAGAAGTTTTGCAGCTTCTCATCATCAACGACGTATTTACGTGCCAGATAATGGCCTTTATCCGCTGGCGCTAATGCCGCACACTGTTTGCTGTAAGCATTCGCCGGATCGGAGCAGACGCCGTAACCATAAACGCTGTTTTGCGAGGTTTTGTTTTCAGCAAAGCGCAGGTTCTGACGCACAGTAAAGGTGTCGTTAAATTCGTGATCGAAGCTGTAGCCGACCATCTTCTCATTACGAGAATAGGTGTTGTTCTTCGCCCCTTCATTAAAGTCTGTCGGCAGACGCTTACCGTTCGGCAGCGGCTCAACGGTTCCCTCTTTCGGCAACCAGCCGTAATAACCGGTTTCCGGCTCGTTCTGGAAGTAAGAAAGGAAGGTGAAATTGGTTTTATCATCCGGACGCCAGGTGAACGCCGGTGCAATAGCATAACGCTGCTCTTCTGACCCTTTCTGCTGGGCATTGGCAGAACGCGCAAGACCGGTCAGGCGATAAGAGTAAACACCGTCATCATCCAACGAATCGCTAAAGTCAAAACCAGTCTGGAACAGGCTGTCAGTACCGGCTTTAAACTGAACTTCTTTCAGCGGTTCGGTGGTCGGACGCTTGCTGACCATATTCAACAGGCCGCCAGGACTGCTTTTACCGTAAAGCACGGAAACCGGGCCACGCATAATTTCAGCGCGTTCCAGCATATACGGGTCAATGACCGCATCGTTATAGAAGTTGCCCTGCAACTTCAGGCCATTCAGATAGTTATTCTGGCTTTGGCCTTCTGCCGCAAAGCCGCGAATGATCAGGTGGTCATAGGTGTTGGATGCGCCACGCGTACCAACAGAGACACCCGGCGTGTAGCTAAGCGCTTCTTTTACCGACTTCGGCTGATGCAGCGCCATCTCTTCGGCGGTCACAACAGAAATAGACTGTGGCACTTTTTGAATCGGCGTATCGGTTTTAGTGCCGGTAGCAGACTGTCGCGCCGCAATAGTTGCAGCAGGCCCCCATGCGCTTTCTTGCGGCGCAGGTGCAGCGGTAACGGTGATAGTGTCTTCTTTCGGTTCAACCGCTGCCTGTGCATAAACAGACATGCCGCTTACCGCTGTGGCTACTACAACTGCGATTTTACGCAGTGAGTGTTTTGGCTGAGCAGTTTTGGAACGCGCCATTGGTATATCTCTGATGTAAAGTGAATGATAACGTAAACGAGAATGATTATTATAAAGATAAGATAATATTCGAAACGCTGGCGGGTTCGCAAGCGGTACGCAATCTGAGCGTTCCTGAAGGGTTAATAAACAACCAGATGAAAAGAAAGGGTTAATATCTTAGATGGGATGTTATTTTACCGGATGGCAACTCGCCATCCGGTATTTCACGCTTAGATGTTAATTACTACCAAACATATCCTTGATCCAACCGGCTACACCGTCGCTGTCTTTCTGCTCTTGCTGAGCAGGTTGCTGTTGCGGCTGTTGCTGCGGCTGAGAAGACTGATCAAACGGATTGCCTGACGGCTGCTGCTGCATCTCGCTCTGCTGGCACAGCGATTGCGGATCGCTGGTCCAGACCGGCAAGACACGCATGCCACCGCTGCAAACAAAGTTGCCGTCGTAGTCCACGCCCATATCTGCAATATCTTCTGGCGGAACAAGATTCAGCGGCGTTGGCGTCTGGTTAGCCAGATAACGCTGATAAATCGACATTGCCCCGCTGGCTCCATACAGTTTGGTCGGCTGGTTGTTATCACGGCCTACCCAGGTGATGGTCACCGTGCTGCCGTCAATGCCTGCAAACCAGGTATCTACGTTATTGTTGGTAGTCCCTGTTTTCCCTGCCAGATGCAGGTTCGGGTATTTCGCCCCAAGCTGACGACCCGTACCGCGTTGTACCACCTGCTGCATGGTCCATAGTGTCAGATACGCCGCCTGCGCCGGAACAGCGCGTTCCGCCTGCGGGAAGCTCTGATACAGCACCTTGCCATCTTCCGCAATTACCGAACGCAGTGCAGAAAGCGGTGCACGGTTACCGCCGCTGGCGATGGTCTGGAACGCCTGCGCCACTTCGATTGGCGTTAAGTTCAACGCCCCCAGCAGCATCGCCGGAACCGGATGCAACTGATCTTTCGGTACGCCCAGTTTGATCCAGGTATCCGTAACTGCAGGCAGCCCCAGCGCCATCCCCAGATTTACCGTCGGCACGTTCATCGAACGGGTCAACGCATCCACCAGCATCACTCTGCCGCTTTCGCTATAACGACGGTCATCGTTCTGCGGTGACCAGACCTGGCCATTCGGCTGACGCAGCGCGATTGGCGCATCGGCAATCCACGTGTTCAGGCGATAGATTTTCGGCTGGCTTAAAGCCGTCAGATAAGTCGCTGGTTTTGCAAGGGAACCAATCGAACGACGCGCCTGCATCGCACGGTTGTAGCCCGCAAACTGCGGCTCAGAACCTCCGACCATCGCACGAACTTCACCACTAAAGCGGTCGACGACCACAATCGCAGTTTCAAGATCGCTCAACTTACGCTGTTTCTTCAGTGCCGGAATGCCTTCCACGGCGGCTTTTTCTGCCGCGTCCTGGGCCACCGAGTCAAAGGTAGTGAAGATCTTCACGCCGGAGAGATCTTTTACCTTATCGCCCAGTTTTGCCTGCAGCTCCTGACGCACCAGTTGCATAAAGGCTGGCTGAGGAGAGATCACCCCACCGCGCGGCTGAACCCCCAGCGGACGGGCACTCAACATGTCATAGAGTTCTTGATCAATAATCTGTTGCTGTTGCAGCAGACGCAGCACCAGATTACGTCGCTCCAGCGCCAGTTTCGGGTTACGCCACGGGTTGTAGATGGACGCCCCTTTCACCATACCGACTAACAGCGCCTGCTGGTCGAGGCTTAGCTCTTCTACCGGGCGACCAAAGTAATACAAGCTTGCCAGCGGGAAGCCGCGGATTTCGTTGTCGCCGCTCTGACCGAGATACACCTCGTTCATATACAGCTCAAGAATACGGTCTTTGCTGTAACGCGCGTCCATGATCAGCGCCATGTAGGCTTCGTTCGCTTTACGCCAGTAAGAGCGCTCGCTGGAGAGGAACAGGTTTTTCACCAGCTGTTGCGTCAGCGTACTCGCACCCTGCACCGTGCGACCTGCGGTCAGGTTTGCCAGCACCGCACGCCCAATTGAGTAGAGGCTGATCCCATCATGCTCGTAGAAATGGCGGTCTTCTGTCGCCAGCAAAGTATCCACCAGCAAATCAGGGAAACCACTGCGCGGCACAAACAGACGCTGCTCACCGTTTGGCGAAGAGATCATGGTGATCAGACGCGGATCAAGACGGAAGAAACCGAACTGACGGTTGTTCTCCATATTGACGATCGTCGCCAGATGATCGCCATCAAAGGTCAGACGCGCGCGCACCTGTCCTTCTTTACTGTCCGGGAAATCAAACGGACGGCGAATCATCTCAATGCTGTTGGCCTGCACGGTAAATTCGCCAGGACGGGTCATTTTCGACACCTGACGATACTGGGTCGCCTCCAGCAGCTTCACCATCTCGTTCTTGCTGATGGTCATGTCTGGCTCAAGATTGACCATTCGGCCATAAACTGCCGCAGGCAGTTGCCAGACCTTGCCATCAATACGGCTACGAATTTTTTGATCGAGATAAACGCCGTAAATGGCGATCAGCACGGCAAAAACGATAGCCAGTTTTAACAGCAGCCATAGCCAGCCGCGTTTGCCACGAGGCTTACGCCCTTTGCCTTTGCCCTTACCTTTGCGCGGCATCGGTTCTTCATCCTCATAGTCATCATAATCGTCGTAATCATCGTCATCTTCGTAACGACGACGGCTTACCTTTTGTTTGACCGGACGCGTCGGTTTCCCTTTGCGTCCAATTGGCTCGCGGTCATTCCCGGCCATGCTTTTTCTCCGCAATATTCAGGCGCAAAAGCCCGATTTTCTGTTCTTCTGTTACAAGACAGAAGAAGATATCTCTCAAAATTTGTGCTCGATCGGTCCCCTCTCCCTTGAGGGAGAGGGTTAGGGTGAGGGTGAACGTGCGCGCTGATGCCCTCACCCCGGCCCTCTCCCACAGGGAGAGGGAGAAAACCAACCTTACGAATACTTTTTCGTCCGTCGCGTCGGTGCAGTATTTGCCGGGTCGTCCGGCCAGACATGTTTGGGATAACGCCCTTTCATCTCTTTTTGCACCTCACGGTACGCTCCTTTCCAGAAGGCGCTCAAATCTCGTGTGATTTGTAATGGCCTTTGGGCAGGTGAAAGCAACTCCAGCACCAGCGGCACGCGCCCTTGGGCGATCGTCGGATTGGTGGCCTCGCCAAACATCTCTTGCATTCTCACCGCCAGCGCGGGCGGGTTATCTTCATGATAACGAATGGCGATCCGGCTTCCCGTCGGCACAGTGTAATGCGCAGGCAATTCACTATCCAGACGTTGCTGCATTCCCCAATCAAGTAATCCGCGTAGTGCCTGATAAATGTCGAGTGATTTCAGGCCGCGTAGTGAATGTACGCCAGTCATATGTGGCAGCAGCCACGTTTCCAGCGTCGCCAATAAACTTTCATCATCAACCGCTGGCCAGTCATATTCCGGCAACCACTTTGCGGCGCATAACAAACGCAAGCGTAGCTGTTCCGCTTCCGCCGTCCAGTTGAGCACGCTTAAATCTTTATCGCGGATGCCATTAAGCATCGCCTGATGCAACTCGTCTTCCGAGGGTTTCGCCAGCGGCTGCACTTTCACCGTCAGCAGACCGATTTGTAGCCGACGCCAGGCTTTCAGCGTACCTTGCGCGTCATCCCATTCCACGGTGTCAGATTGCTGCACCAGCTGCGGACAGCGTTGTACTAATTCATCAATATCGACCGGTAACGCCAGTAAAATCCGCGCATCCGGCGAGGCGCTGCCCTGCAATAATAACGGTGCGATCAACCATTCGTGGCGGCTTAGCGCGTCGTTGGCATCGAGCATCGCTCCCATGCCGTTTGCCAGTTGATAGCGTCCATCTTGCCCACGGCGACGAGCAATGCGATCGGCAAACGCCCCGGCAAGTAGCGGCGCGATAAGCGAACTGTCTGCCTCACCGCCACGTACGTTTAAGCGTTTTAACAGTTGCTGACTACGTTGCTGCCAGGCTGGTTGATTGCGCGAAAACGCCACGCCCAGGTCACTATTGCCCATCCGTGGCGGCTCTTCGAGAATGGCGGCAATTTTTGCCGCGGTAGCAGCTTCGTCGTCGTTCTTCGCGCTAACCAGCATTGCCGCTAAACGCGGATCGTTACCCAGCGCTGCCATTTTTTGCCCTTGCGCACTAAGCCGTTCACCCTCCAGTGCCCCCAGCATTTGTAACAGACGTTTCGCGGCCAGTAGATTCACTACTGGCGGTTGATCCAGCCAGCTCATCTGCGCCGGATCGCTGCATCCCCATTGCAGTAATTCCATCAGCAAACCGGAAAGATCGCTTTGTAATATCTCCGGTTCACTTTGCGCCGCGGCGCGTTCTGCTTGTTCCTTGGCGATTAAATGCAGGCAGATACCCGGCTCCAGACGCCCGGCGCGCCCGGCACGCTGCGTCATGGATGCCTGGCTAACGCGTTGAGTAATCAGTCGCGTAAGCCCCGTGCGCGGATCAAAACGCGCCACACGCTCCTGGGCACAATCCACCACCAGACGAATACCTTCGATGGTTAAACTGGTTTCAGCAATATTGGTCGCCAGCACCACTTTGCGCATCCCTTGCGGTGCCGGGAGGATCGCTTTTCGCTGATCGTTCAGCGACAACGCGCCATACAGCGGGCAGAGCAATACATCGCTGCCGATGCGCGAAGCCAGTTGTTCCTGCACACGCTGAATTTCTCCGACGCCAGGTAAAAATAACAGTAATGATCCGCTTTCCTGACGCAGCATTTCAGCGGTGGCTACCGCAACGGCATCGTCAAAACGCTGATGCGCGGGCAGCGGTAAATAACGGCGTTCAACCGGAAACGAGCGCCCTTCTGAGATGACGACAGGCGCTTCTGGCAGCATTTGCTGCAAGCGGTCGTTGTCCAGGGTAGCCGACATAATCAGCAGTTTAAGGTCATCACGCAGACCTTGTTGCACATCGAGTAACAGCGCCAACGCCAAATCCGCCTGCAAGCTGCGCTCATGAAATTCATCAAGGATCACCAGTCCAACACCGCTCAGTTCCGGGTCACGCTGGATCATGCGCGTCAGCACGCCTTCGGTAACCACTTCCAGGCGGGTATTCGGCCCGACGCAGTTTTGCGCACGCATCCGGTAGCCAACGGTATAGCCTGGCTTTTCGTTAAGCAGCTCCGCCAGCCGTTGCGCGACGTTACGCGCCGCCAGACGACGCGGCTCCAGCAGGATAATTTTCCCGTTAATGCCGGGATGCGCCAGCAGTTGCAGCGGCAGCCAGGTTGATTTCCCGGCCCCGGTCGGCGCACTTAATAATACCTGCGGCGCACAATCGAGAGCGGTAAGTAATTCAGGTAAGACGGCAGCAACGGGCAACGACGACACAAAACGCTCCAGAGGGTTAACATTCTTCGCGCCACATTGTAGCATCGCGGTAATTCATAACCGAGTGCCTCACATGTCTGAACCGCAACGTCTGTTCTTTGCTATCGACTTACCTGCAGAAATCCGCGAACAGATTATCCATTGGCGCGCCACACACTTCCCACCTGAGGCGGGACGTCCGGTCGCCGCCGATAATTTGCATCTGACTCTGGCATTTTTAGGCGAAGTGAGCGCCGAGAAAGAGAAGGCGCTTTCTCTTTTAGCCGGACGGATTCGTCAACCTGGTTTCACACTCACGCTTGATGACGCCGGACAATGGCTGCGTTCGCGTGTGGTGTGGTTAGGGATGCGTCAGCCGCCACGCGGCTTAATCCAGCTGGCGAATATGCTCCGTTCACAGGCTGCCCGCAGCGGTTGTTTTCAAAGCAATCGTCCGTTTCATCCACATATTACCTTATTGCGCGACGCCAGAGAGGCGGTGACAATCCCGCCGCCAGGTTTTAACTGGTCGTATGCGGTGACGGAGTTCACCCTTTACGCCTCCTCGTTTGCCCGTGGACGCACACGCTACACGCCGCTAAAACGCTGGGCGCTAACGCAATAACAAGGATTGTCGCAATGGAATTCTCTCCCCCTCTACAGCGCGCGACGCTAATTCAGCGTTACAAACGTTTTTTAGCCGATGTGATCACACCCGATGGTCGCGAATTAACGCTACACTGCCCGAATACGGGTGCAATGACCGGTTGTGCAACGCCTGGCGATACCGTCTGGTATTCGACTTCAGACAACACCAAACGGAAATACCCACACACCTGGGAATTAACTCAAAGCCAGAGCGGCGCATTTATTTGCGTCAACACGCTTTGGGCTAACAGGTTGACGAAAGAGGCTATCCTTAATGAATCAATTTCAGAACTGTCAGGCTATAGCTCGCTGAAAAGCGAAGTAAAATACGGCGCAGAACGCAGCCGTATTGACTTTATGTTGCAGGCGGATTCGCGTCCAGACTGCTATATTGAAGTGAAATCGGTTACGTTAGCGGAGAACGAACAGGGATATTTTCCCGATGCGGTCACTGAACGAGGTCAGAAACACCTTCGGGAGTTGATGAGCGTAGCGGCTGAAGGCCAGCGTGCGGTTATCTTTTTCGCCGTGCTGCATTCAGCCATTACACGGTTTTCACCCGCGCGCCACATCGATGAGAAATACGCGCAACTATTGTCAGAAGCTCAACAGAGGGGGGTAGAAATTCTGGCTTACAAAGCGGAAATTTCTGCTGAAGGCATGGCTCTTAAAAAATCACTGCCGGTTACATTGTAGTAAAGTAAGTAACTGGTTAATTTACATTCTGGTCGCGTGCGCAAATACGCTTTTCCTCACACAGTTGTCAAGTGTTACGTTTAGATAATTGCTATCCGGAAAAGCATCTGCTATTTATAGCGGCCTCATTTTTCCCCCGAACATGGGGATCGATAGTGCGTGTTAAGGAGAAGCAACATGCAAGAAGGGCAAAACCGTAAAACATCGTCCCTGAGTATTCTCGCCATCGCTGGGGTGGAACCATATCAGGAGAAGCCGGGCGAAGAGTATATGAATGAAGCCCAGCTGGCGCACTTCCGTCGTATTCTGGAAGCATGGCGTAATCAACTCAGGGATGAAGTCGATCGCACCGTTACACATATGCAGGATGAAGCAGCCAACTTCCCGGACCCGGTAGACCGTGCAGCCCAGGAAGAAGAGTTCAGCCTCGAACTGCGTAACCGCGATCGCGAGCGTAAGCTGATCAAAAAGATCGAGAAGACGCTGAAAAAAGTGGAAGACGAAGATTTCGGCTACTGCGAATCCTGCGGTGTTGAAATTGGTATTCGCCGTCTGGAAGCGCGCCCGACAGCCGATCTGTGCATCGACTGCAAAACGCTGGCTGAAATTCGCGAAAAACAGATGGCTGGCTAATTACAGCCGTTCCATCACGTTTACCACAGGCGGGAAATGCTCCCGCCTTATTTTTTGTTCAAAGAGATGACAGACACACAGTATATTGGCCGCTTCGCCCCCTCTCCTTCCGGCGAGCTTCATTTTGGCTCTCTGATCGCCGCGCTCGGCAGCTATTTGCAGGCTCGCGCCCGGCAAGGTCGCTGGCTGGTACGCATAGAAGATATCGACCCGCCTCGTGAAGTTCCCGGTGCCGCAGAAACTATCCTGCGCCAGCTGGAACATTACGGTCTGCACTGGGACGGCGATGTTCTCTGGCAATCGCAACGTCACCACGCCTATCGTGAAGCACTCGCCTGGTTACATGAACAAGGACTAAGTTATTACTGCACCTGTACGCGTGCGCGTATTCAAAGCATTGGCGGTATTTACGACGGTCATTGCCGGGTGTTGCATCATGGACCAGACAATGCCGCAGTGCGTATCCGCCAGCAGCATCCGGTCACGCAATTTACTGACCAGCTGCGCGGCATTATTCACGCCGACGAAAAACTGGCACGGGAAGATTTTATCATTCATCGCCGTGATGGGTTGTTCGCCTACAACCTGGCTGTTGTGGTTGATGATCATTTCCAGGGCGTTACAGAAATAGTGCGTGGGGCTGATCTGATTGAACCAACAGTAAGGCAAATCTCGCTGTACCAGCTTTTTGGCTGGAAAGTGCCAGATTACATTCATCTGCCGCTGGCGCTTAATCCACAAGGCGCTAAACTTTCCAAGCAGAATCATGCGCCTGCGTTGCCGAAAGGCGATCCACGCCCGGTACTAATCGCGGCACTTCAATTTCTGGGGCAGCAGGCAGAAGCACACTGGCAGGATTTCAGCGTCGAGCAAATCCTTCAGTCAGCCGTCAACAACTGGCGGCTTACCGCCGTGCCCGAGTCGGCAATTGTAAATTCAACATTCTCAAATGCGTCATGCTGAGCTATGATTAGCCGCTATTTTTTTGTCCTGAATGATGTTTGACACTACCGAGGTGTACTATTTTTACCCGAGTCGCTAATTTTTGCCGCAAGGTGCTAAGCCGCGAGGAAAGCGAGGCTGAACAGGCAGTCGCCCGTCCACAGGTGACGGTGATCCCGCGTGAGCAGCATGCTATTTCCCGCAAAGATATCAGTGAAAATGCCCTGAAGGTAATGTACAGGCTCAATAAAGCGGGATACGAAGCCTGGCTGGTTGGCGGCGGCGTGCGCGACCTGTTACTTGGCAAAAAGCCGAAAGATTTTGACGTAACCACTAACGCCACGCCTGAGCAGGTGCGCAAACTGTTCCGTAACTGCCGTCTGGTGGGTCGCCGTTTCCGTCTGGCTCATGTAATGTTTGGCCCGGAGATTATCGAAGTTGCGACCTTCCGTGGACACCACGAAGGTAACGTCAGCGACCGCACGACCTCCCAACGCGGGCAAAACGGCATGTTGCTGCGCGACAACATTTTCGGCTCCATCGAAGAAGACGCCCAGCGCCGCGATTTCACTATCAACAGCCTGTATTACAGCGTAGCGGATTTTACCGTCCGTGATTACGTTGGCGGTATGAAGGATCTGAAGGACGGCGTTATCCGTCTGATTGGTAACCCGGAAACGCGCTACCGTGAAGATCCGGTACGTATGCTGCGCGCGGTACGTTTTGCCGCCAAATTGGGTATGCGCATCAGCCCGGAAACCGCAGAACCGATCCCTCGCCTCGCTACCCTGTTGAACGATATCCCACCGGCACGCCTGTTTGAAGAATCGCTTAAACTGCTACAAGCGGGCTACGGTTACGATACCTATAAGCTGTTGTGTGAATATCATCTGTTCCAGCCGCTGTTCCCGACCATTACCCGCTACTTCACGGAAAATGGCGACAGCCCGATGGAGCGGATCATTGAACAGGTGCTGAAGAATACCGATACGCGTATCCATAACGATATGCGCGTGAACCCGGCGTTCTTGTTTGCCGCCATGTTCTGGTACCCACTGCTGGAGACGGCACAGAAGATCGCCCAGGAAAGCGGCCTGACCTATCACGACGCTTTCGCGCTGGCGATGAACGACGTGCTGGACGAAGCCTGCCGTTCACTGGCAATCCCGAAACGTCTGACGACGTTAACCCGCGATATCTGGCAGTTGCAGTTGCGTATGTCCCGTCGTCAGGGTAAACGCGCATGGAAACTGCTGGAGCATCCTAAGTTCCGTGCGGCTTATGACCTGTTGGCCTTGCGAGCTGAAGTTGAACGTAATGCTGAACTGCAGCGTCTGGTGAAATGGTGGGGTGAGTTCCAGGTTTCCGCACCACCAGATCAAAAAGGGATGCTTAACGAGCTGGATGAAGAACCGTCACCGCGTCGTCGTACTCGTCGTCCACGCAAACGCGCACCGCGTCGTGAGGGTACCGCATGACAGTGGCGTATATTGCCATAGGCAGCAATCTGGCCTCTCCGCTGGAGCAGGTCAATGCTGCCCTGAAAGCATTAGGCGATATCCCTGAAAGCCACATTCTTGCCGTTTCTTCGTTTTACCGCACCCCACCGCTGGGGCCGCAAGATCAACCCGATTACCTCAACGCCGCCGTGGCGCTTGAAACTTCGCTCGCCCCGGAAGAGTTACTCAACCATACACAGCGCATAGAACTGCAACAGGGTCGTGTTCGTAAAGCTGAACGCTGGGGACCACGCACGCTGGATCTCGATATCATGCTGTTTGGTAATGAAGTGATAAATACCGAACGCCTGACCGTTCCGCACTACGATATGAAGAATCGTGGATTTATGCTGTGGCCGCTGTTTGAGATTGCACCGGAGCTGGCGTTTCCTGATGGGGAGACGTTGCGTGAAGTCTTACATACAAGAGCATTTGACAAATTAAGCAAATGGTAATTTATTTATATTACGAATATAAATATTTTCTGAAAATCATACATCCTCTCTTTCCTTAATAAAAATTTTAGTTTAAACATTTTTGCAGAAACATAATATAAATTCCCGCAGATAAATATCAATCCCATCGCCATACCCTAACCAATTGCACTTGTGAATTTATTTTTGCTTAATTTTGAATTAAGAAAATTTAATTTGTTCAAAAGCCCTTAAAGTGCACAATAGGCGTCCTAATGAACAATGGTTGTAAATTTTGGTAACAAATATCATTGCTCATTAATATCTAGCATCTGCTTATAACATTTGTGTCATGAATAGTCATTCTTCAAACCAGTAGTCTGACTAATGGAATTTTATTCAAGGATTTTTATGTCTAAAAAATTAGGTTTTGCCCTGTCTGGTCTTATGCTGGCAATGGTTGCAGGTACTGCTTCTGCTGATATGGATGGTGGTCAGTTAAATATCAGTGGTCTGGTTGTTGATAACACCTGTGAAACCCGCGTTGACGGCGGTAATAAAGATGGTCTGATCCTGCTGCAAACTGCAACTGTTGGTGAAATCGATGCTGGCGTGCTGAATGACACCGTTGGCGCTAAAGCCAAACCTTTCAGCATCACCGTTGACTGCAGCAAAGCAAATCCGAATCCAGGTAGTACAGCTAAAATGACCTTCGGTTCTGTTTTCTTTGGTAATAGCAAAGGAACGCTGAACAACGACATGTCTATTAACAACCCTTCTGACGGCGTGAATATCGCTCTGCACAATATTGATGGTTCCACTATCAAACAGGTTCAAATTAACAACCCTGGCGATGTGTATACTAAAGCCCTGGATGCAACGACAAAATCTGCTGTTTATGATTTTAAAGCGTCTTACGTTCGTGCCGTCGCAGACCAAACAGCAACTGCTGGTTATGTAAAAACTAACACTGCATACACCATTACTTATCAGTAAGTATTCACCAATTAAATTGATTGAATGAATATACAGGGAATAGTGTTAATAATTTCTATTTTTATATTATTCCCTGTTTTAATTAACTCTGTCAGGGATGGTTTATGTTTTTTAACACCAAACATACAACAGCTTTATGCTTCGTAACCTGTATGGCTTTTAGTTCATCGTCTATTGCGGACATTGTCATTTCGGGTACTCGCGTAATATATAAAAGCGATCAAAAAAGTGTCAACGTACGTCTGGAAAATAAAGGGAATAACCCGTTGCTTGTCCAGAGTTGGTTAGATACTGGCGATGACAACGCTGAGCCTGGCAGTATTACAGTCCCTTTTACTGCCACGCCGCCAGTATCGCGTATTGATGCCAAACGTGGGCAAACAATCAAATTAATGTACACAGCCAGCACCTCACTGCCTAAAGACAGAGAGAGCGTGTTCTGGTTTAACGTACTGGAAGTTCCACCAAAACCAGATGCAGAAAAGGTCGCGAATCAAAGTCTGCTGCAACTGGCATTTCGCACACGTATAAAACTTTTCTATCGCCCGGATGGATTGAAGGGAAATCCCTCTGAAGCCCCGTTAGCCCTGAAGTGGTTCTGGTCAGGTTCAGAAGGTAAGGCGTCATTGCGAGTGACCAATCCAACCCCTTACTACGTCTCTTTTAGCAGTGGTGATTTAGAAGCTAGCGGTAAACGCTATCCGATTGATGTGAAAATGATTGCACCATTTAGTGATGAGGTCATGAAAGTCACTGGCCTTAATGGCAAAGCAAGTTCTGCAAAAGTACATTTTTACGCCATTAATGATTTTGGTGGCGCCATTGAAGGTAATGCCAGTCTGTAATCAGGCAAGGATATAATTCCGCAGGAAGCATAACGTGACTATAAAACCAACTAAAAATTATCATAATCATCTGACCCGTATCGCTACGTTTTGCGCGCTGCTGTATTGCAATAGTGCTTTCTGTGCTGAACTTGTTGAATATGACCATACCTTCCTGATGGGGCAGAATGCCTCAAATATTGATCTCAGCCGGTATAGTGAAGGTAACCCTGCTATACCGGGTATGTACGACGTCAGTGTTTATGTCAACGATCAACCTATTATTAACCAAAGCATTACATTTATTGAAATTGAAGGAAAAAAAAACGCACAAGCCTGTATCACACTTAAGAATTTATTGCAGTTTCATATAAATTCTCCCGATATAAATAACGAAAAAGCCGTTCTGCTTGCCAGGGATGAAACACTCGGCAATTGCCTTAATTTGACGGAAATTATCCCTCAGGCTTCTGTTCGTTATGACGTTAACGAGCAACGTCTGGATATAGACGTTCCTCAGGCATGGGTAATGAAAAATTACCAAAACTATGTTGATCCATCGTTATGGGAAAATGGCATTAATGCGGCCATGTTGTCATACAACCTCAACGGATATCATAGTGAAACTCCTGGTCGAAGAAATGACAGCATTTATGCTGCTTTTAACGGTGGGATGAATTTAGGAGCATGGCGACTGCGTGCCTCAGGCAACTACAACTGGATGACCGATTCTGGCAGTAATTATGATTTTAAGAATCGGTATATACAGCGTGATATCGCCTCGCTGCGTTCTCAACTCATTCTTGGTGAGTCTTATACAACGGGCGAAACCTTTGATTCTGTCAGTATCCGCGGCATTCGTTTATACAGCGACAGCCGCATGTTGCCTCCGACATTAGCGAGTTTTGCGCCTATCATTCATGGCGTTGCTAATACCAACGCCAAAGTCACTATTACGCAAGGTGGCTATAAGATTTATGAAACGACTGTGCCGCCAGGCGCTTTCGTCATTGATGATCTGAGTCCGTCAGGTTACGGCAGCGATCTTATTGTTACTGTCGAAGAATCCGATGGCTCAAAGCGGACATTCTCGCAACCTTTTTCATCGGTCGTTCAAATGTTACGCCCTGGCGTTGGACGTTGGGATATTAGCGGCGGCCAGGTCTTAAAAGATGATATTCAGGATGAGCCTAATTTATTTCAGGCCAGCTACTACTACGGTCTGAATAACTATCTAACGGGTTATACTGGTATTCAGATTACCGATAATAACTATACCGCTGGTTTGTTAGGTCTTGGTCTGAATACTTCAGTCGGTGCATTTTCTTTCGATGTGACTCACTCCAATGTTCGTATACCGGATGATAAAACATATCAGGGACAAAGTTATCGTGTTTCCTGGAACAAGTTATTCGAAGAAACAAGTACTTCACTGAATATCGCGGCCTATCGCTATTCGACACAGAATTACCTTGGTCTTAATGATGCACTAACTCTAATTGATGAAGTGAAACATCCCGAACAAGATCTTGAACCGAAATCCATGCGTAATTACTCGCGCATGAAAAATCAGGTTACGGTCAGTATTAACCAACCGCTAAAATTTGAGAAAAAAGATTACGGTTCATTTTATCTTTCCGGAAGTTGGTCCGATTACTGGGCTTCCGGACAAAATCGTAGCAATTACTCTATCGGCTACAGTAACAGTGCATCCTGGGGCAGCTACAGTGTCAGTGCCCAGCGTTCATGGAATGAAGACGGCGACACTGACGATAGCGTTTATCTCAGTTTCACCATTCCTATTGAAAAATTACTTGGCACTGAACAACGGACTTCAGGTTTCCAGAGTATTGATACTCAAATGAGCAGTGACTTTAAGGGTAATAACCAACTCAACGTCAGTAGCAGTGGCTATAGTGATAACGCTCGCGTCAGTTATAGCGTAAATACTGGCTATACGATGAATAAAGCCAGCAAAGATTTGAGTTATGTTGGGGGTTATGCCAGCTATGAATCACCGTGGGGAACCCTGGCAGGTTCAGTTTCTGCAAATAGCGATAACAGTCGTCAAGTGTCTCTCAGCACCGACGGTGGTTTTGTATTGCATAGCGGCGGCCTGACCTTCAGTAATGACAGTTTTAGCGACTCCGATACACTGGCGGTAGTTCAGGCTCCAGGTGCTCAAGGAGCGCGAATAAATTATGGCAACAGTACTATCGATCGATGGGGTTATGGTGTCACCAGCGCTCTTTCTCCTTATCATGAAAACCGTATCGCGCTGGATATCAACGATCTTGAGAACGATGTTGAATTAAAAAGTACCAGTGCAGTAGCTGTACCGCGTCAGGGTTCAGTCGTCTTTGCTGATTTTGAAACCGTGCAAGGGCAATCAGCCATTATGAACATCACACGAAGTGATGGTAAAAATATTCCATTTGCTGCAGATATTTATGATGAGCAAGGCAATGTCATTGGTAATGTTGGACAGGGTGGACAAGCATTTGTTCGTGGTATTGAGCAGCAGGGAAATATCAGCATTAAATGGCTCGAAGAAAGTAAACCCGTAAGTTGTCTTGCGCATTATCAACAAAGTTCAGAAGCAGAAAAAATAGCGCAATCTATTATTCTGAATGGAATTCGGTGTCAGATTCAGTAACTACAAGGGACGTCAAATGATAAAAATAACGCCACATAAAATAGCGATACTGATGGGAATATTATTATCACCATCAGTATTTGCAACGGATATTAATGTAGAGTTTACAGCCACTGTCAAAGCGACAACCTGTAACATCACACTTACTGGTAATAACGTCACGAATGATGGCAATAATAACTACACATTGAGAATCCCTAAGATGGGTCTGGATAAGATCGCGAATAAAACGACAGAATCTCAGGCTGATTTTAAACTGGTTGCTAGTGGGTGCAGCAGTGGCATCAGTTGGATTGATACCACTCTGACCGGAAATGCATCATCAAGCTCACCTAAGCTTATTATACCGCAGTCTGGTGATTCATCTTCGACGACAAGTAATATCGGTATGGGTTTCAAAAAACGGACTACTGATGATGCCACTTTCCTTAAACCTAACAGTGCGGAAAAGATACGCTGGAGCACAGACGAGATGCAGCCCGATAAGGGTCTTGAAATGACCGTTGCGCTACGTGAAACAGATGCAGGGCAAGGCGTACCGGGGAATTTTCGTGCACTGGCAACGTTTAATTTCATCTATCAATAAGAAGGATAATTAAGATGACATTTAAAAATTTACGTTATGGATTATCCAGCAGTGTCGTTTTGGCTGCCTCATTGTTCAGCGTACCCTCTTATGCGGCAACAGACAGCATTGGGCTGACCGTGATTACTACCGTAGAAATAGGTACTTGTACTGCTACATTAGTAAATGACTCTGATCAGGACATTTCTGTTGTTGACTTTGGCGATGTATATATTTCTGAAATCAATGCCAAGACCAAAGTTAAAACATTCAAACTCAAATTCAAAGACTGTGCGGGTATCCCCAATAAAAAAGCACAAATAAAATTAACCAAGCGAGCCACATGCGAAGGTACTGCTAATGACGGTGCGGGGTTCGCAAATGGATCCACAGCCGCAGATAAAGCAAGTGCCGTCGCCGTTGAAGTCTGGAGCACCGAAACTCCGGCAACAGGGAGCGCAACACAATTTAGTTGTGTGACACCAGCATCTCAAGAGGTCACTATCTCCAATGCAGCCAACGCGGTTGTTTATTATCCGATGAGTGCTCGACTGGTCGTCGAAAAAAATAAAACCGTAAGCAATGTCACTGCGGGTAAATTTTCTGCACCTGCCACATTTACAGTAACCTATAACTAACAGACTGACAGATCCAGGAACTATATATGCATCCCACTCAACGTAAGCTGATGAAGAGAATAATTCTGTTTCTGTCACTACAGTTTCCCATTACCTATCCAGCCATCGCTGGGCAGGATATTGACCTTGTTGCCAATGTAAAAAACAGCACTTGCAAAACCGGAATCAGTAACCAGGGTAATATTGATCTTGGCGTCGTTGGGGTGGGATATTTTTCAGATAATGTTACTCCTGAAAGCTATCAACCAGGTGGAAAAGAGTTCACTGTCACAGTATCAGACTGTGCATTACAGGGAACTGGCGATGTGCTTAATCAGTTACATATTGATTTTAGAGCCCTTAGCGGTGTCATGGCTGCAGGTTCAAGGCAAATATTTGCCAATGAAGTCGCAACCGGGGCTAAAAATGTCGGTGTCGTTCTCTTTTCCATTCAGGACCCGACCAATATATTCAATGTTATTAGTTCAGCAGGAAATTCTCGTTCCGTGTATCCAGTAATGACTTCTGCCCTGCATAATTCTTCATGGAAATTTTATGCCAGAATGCAAAAAATCGATCCCGCGCTGGATGTCATATCTGGCCAGGTAATGAGTCATATATTAGTTGATGTGTACTACGAATAATAGATCAAAACAAATAACTGCGACTGTTACAGCAGTAGATGGTGGAGTGATAATGAAGAAATTCTTCAGACATTTTCTTTTTTTAATTCTGTGCTTGAGTTGTTATACCGCGAGTGCTGGCACTGATGATAACGTAGGATATATTGTTGGGAATAGTTACGGCGTTGGTCCGTCAGATCAAAAATGGAGAGAAACGGGGCCGAATGGCGATGCTACTGTCATATTCAGATATGCAACAAGTACAAATAATTTAGTTTTCTACAAACCGACGCAGCTTGGACCTACAGGTGTAAAATTACAGTGGAGTCAGTTAGATACCGCTTCTGGTGGTGGTTTTCTTTATTGCAACAGAAGTGATAGCACAAGTGGTAGCGCAATGCGTATTGAAAATGCAATGGTTGACTCAGGTAAAATGTATGGCTCCCATAAATTATTTAATACATCAGTTCCTGGTTTGTATTACACATTATTAATTTCAAACATGTGGTCAGCTTACGGTACCGTAACTAACGTTAGTTCACCTGGGATATACATTGGTGACTCTGCAGAACAATATTTTTCGTGGTATAATCCAAGCGAAGACGTGTTATATTGGAGTTGCAATAATGCGAATAGCACCCGTAAATACTGGGCTGTAGGTGGTATTTATCAGACCCTTACAATTGAATTCTATACAGATACAAACTTTGATCCAACAGTAACTCAACAGATCAAATTATCCAGCTCATCAAATTATCTGTATTCATTTAAAGCCTATGGCGCAGGCCAAGGTATAAATGAGCATAGTTATTTTATCAAAATCGATTTCGATCTGCTCAATGTCAAGTTGACTAATCCCACTTGTTTTACCGCTATGCTTAGTGGAACTTCTGTGACTGGTTCTACGGTAAAAATGGGTGAATATAGTGCAGAACAAATCAGAAACGGTGCCACACCGGTTCCTTTTGATATTTCACTTCAAAACTGCGTTCGTGTGACTAATATTGAGACAAAATTAGTTTCAACAAAGGTTGGTACTGAAAACGGGCAACTCCTTGGTAATACTCTCACAGGTAATGACGCAGCAAAAGGAGTCGGTGTACTCATAGAAGGTTTAGCAACTAGTAAAAATCCTCTAATGACATTGAAACCTAATGATTCAAATTCTGTTTATAAAGATTACGACCCGAGAGGCAAAGACGATACAACAGGAGGAGTTTACCCGGATCAAGATACAGGTATAACATACCCTCTCCATTTCCAGGCCACGCTACAACAGGATGGAACTATACCAATAGAAGCTGGTGAGTTTAAAGCCACCAGTACTTTCCAGGTAACCTACCCTTAATAAGTCCACCGCACCGCCATCATCTGGCGGTGCGGTAATTGATAAATCATTGCCCCCACCAATGTGACTGATAAAATGCCAGGCAACACGACATCATTTATCAGGACACGTTATGAAACCGACCACCATTGCTTCACTTCAGAAATGTAAGCAGGATAAAAAGCGTTTCGCGACCATCACCGCTTACGACTACAGCTTCGCGAAACTATTTGCTGATGAAGGACTTAACGTCATGCTGGTAGGCGATTCGCTGGGCATGACGGTTCAGGGCCACGACTCCACCCTTCCCGTTACCGTCGAGGATATCGCCTATCATACCGCCGCCGTACGTCGCGGCGCGCCAAACTGCCTGCTGTTGGCTGACCTGCCGTTTATGGCGTATGCCACGCCGGAACAAGCCTTTGAAAACGCCGCAACGGTTATGCGTGCCGGTGCCAATATGGTCAAAATTGAGGGCGGTGAGTGGCTGGTCGAAACCGTAAAAATGCTGACCGAACGTGCCGTTCCTGTATGTGGTCACTTAGGTTTAACCCCACAGTCAGTGAATATTTTCGGTGGCTACAAAGTTCAGGGGCGCGGCGATGAAGCGGGCGATCAACTGCTCAGCGATGCATTAGCCTTAGAAGCCGCTGGGGCACAGCTGCTGGTGCTGGAATGCGTGCCGGTTGAACTGGCAAAACGTATTACCGAAGCACTGGCGATCCCGGTTATTGGCATTGGCGCAGGCAACGTCACTGACGGGCAGATCCTCGTGATGCACGACGCCTTCGGCATTACCGGCGGTCACATTCCTAAATTCGCTAAAAATTTCCTCGCCGAAACGGGCGACATCCGCGCGGCTGTGCGGCAGTATATGGCTGAAGTGGAGTCCGGCGTTTATCCGGGCGAAGAACACAGTTTCCATTAAGGAGTCACGTTGTGTTAATTATCGAAACCCTGCCGCTGCTGCGTCAGCAAATTCGCCGCCTGCGTATGGAAGGCAAGCGCGTGGCGCTGGTGCCTACTATGGGTAATCTGCACGATGGCCATATGAAGCTGGTCGACGAAGCCAAAGCCCGCGCCGATGTGGTCGTCGTCAGTATTTTCGTTAACCCGATGCAGTTCGACCGCCCGGAAGATCTGGCACGTTATCCACGGACCTTGCAGGAGGACTGCGAGAAGCTAAACAAACGTAAAGTGGATTTAGTTTTCGCCCCTTCGGTAAAAGAGATCTACCCGAACGGTACTGAAACCCATACTTACGTTGACGTTCCCGGGCTTTCGACCATGCTGGAAGGCGCGAGCCGTCCGGGGCATTTTCGCGGCGTTTCGACTATCGTCAGCAAGCTGTTTAACCTGGTCCAGCCGGACATCGCCTGCTTCGGTGAAAAGGACTTTCAGCAACTGGCGCTGATCCGCAAAATGGTTGCCGATATGGGCTTCGATATTGAGATTGTCGGTGTGCCAATTATGCGCGCCAAAGACGGTCTGGCGCTAAGTTCCCGTAACGGTTATCTGACGGCGGAACAACGCAAAATTGCGCCTGGTCTGTACAAAGTTTTAAGTTCGATTGCTGACAAATTGCAGGCTGGGGAACGGGATCTCGATGAAATTATTACCATTGCGGGGCAAGAACTGAATGAAAAAGGCTTCCGCGCCGATGATATTCAGATTCGCGATGCCGACACATTGCTGGAAGTTTCTGAAACCAGCAAACGGGCAGTAATTCTGGTAGCCGCCTGGCTTGGCGATGCTCGCCTGATCGACAACAAAATGGTCGAGCTGGCGTAATACTTAACTGGCGCTACGGCTGATGGCGCCAGTTATTAATTTACCCCACGTCATCTGTCATAACACAGGTAACTTAAATAAGGTTAATTACCTTATCAATCTCAGCAAGAGATAAATTTGTCATCTCTGCAACGTCTTTCCGAGACATTCCTTTACTTAGAAGACGCAGGGCGAATTCTTGCCTTTCCTCCTGTCTTCCCTGCTGAATCCCCTTCTCAATCCCTTTCTCTTCAAACCACTGCGCCAGCGTCATCATAGACTCCCCTCCCGTTTCCCTGTCTCTCAGCACACCATAAAACAAATCCGCTTGTTCAGTATGACCGCGTTGCAGCATATAGTTTTGCATGGCAACTAACTGACTTCCGCTAGTGTACCCTTCGTCAATCAGCGTGACCAGTTGCTCCAGCAATAACATTAAGTCGCGCTGGCGAATATGTTTTTGCAGTAGTTCGAGAATCGCAATCCGCCGATGTTGCATGATTTCGTCATCCGGTGTGATGGTGATATCCACCAGCGGGAAAGGACTGTTATAGACGCGTCGTGCCAGCTCCGGCGAGTAAAATATATCAAACCAGCACATTGAGAGCGGATAAGGTGTGGCCTCGCCCTGATAAAACAGTATCGGCACCACCAGCGGCAGCTTATCGTGATCCGCCTCCAGATGCCGGTGCATGGCAGCAATAGAATAACGCATCATGCGAAAGGCCATTTTCTTATCCGGCTTGCTTTGGTGTTCAATCACAACATGCAGATAACCGGGATTGCCCTGCATTTGCACGGAATAGAGCACGTCCGTGCTGTGTCCTTTCAGGCTCTCTTCAATGAAACTCCCCGACTCTAAATGAAGCGTGTTGAGGTCACAAAGTTCTCGTAATTCCACTGGCAAATGTATCTCCAGAAAGTCGCGAGCCGTCTCCGCATGCATTAAAAATTGTTTAAATACCGCGTCATGCGGTGTGGTACTCGGTGCATCCATCTTCCCTGTCTTCCGTGTTGTCTTGCGTGAAGGCAGTATCCAGTCAAGGCGCGCCGTCGTCAGCCGCCTCTTTAGTGTTTACCGAGCAGCGTTCAGAGAAATTTCAATTCGTTACAGGCGATACATGGCACGCTTCGGCGCGGTACGCAAACTGCTGACGCAAATGCCATCAGATGAGTAGACACTCATCAAAAATCGGGCAATACTGCGTGAGAATTTCCTCAAAGCAGGCACCGCCTGCTTCGTTAACGACAGGGTAGAAAGGTAGAAGTTATGATTCGCACGATGCTGCAGGGCAAACTCCACCGCGTGAAAGTGACTCATGCGGACCTGCACTATGAAGGTTCTTGCGCCATTGACCAGGATTTTCTTGACGCAGCCGGTATTCTCGAAAACGAAGCCATCGATATCTGGAATGTCACCAACGGCAAGCGTTTCTCCACTTATGCCATCGCGGCAGAACGCGGTTCGAGAATTATTTCTGTTAACGGTGCGGCGGCCCACTGCGCCAGCGTCGGCGATATTGTCATCATCGCCAGCTTCGTTACCATGCCAGATGAAGAAGCTCGCACCTGGCGACCCAATGTCGCCTATTTTGAAGGCGACAATGAAATGAAACGTACCGCGAAAGCGATTCCGGTACAGGTTGCTTGATTGTTATCCCTGCGGCTGGTTACTCATCAGCCGCGACATCGTCTCCAGCGAATCCGTTCTTAAGATATAAAGTCGTTTTAGTAACAACGGATTATCCCCCGGTTTTACTTTGCCTTTCATGGTTGTCACCGCCAGGTGAAATCCGGCATCGTTTGCTGCCTTCACGGCTTTGTCATTAAATCCGCCAAACGGATACGAAAGATACCAGACATGCGGATTAAATTGCGCCAGAGCGCGGCGTGAACGTGCAAAATCAAACAGAATATTGTGCTCACTACGGCTCAGTAATATGGGTCGGCGATAGCCATCCACCCGATGCAAAAAATGGGTATGTGACTGAAAATCAAAAACATCGCGAATTTCGTTAAGCTCAGAAACGCTCATAAATTGCAGCGATTTTGGGTTCCACTTCTGCGGGTGACGTTTGATGCGCGAGGTAACAACAAACGCCGTCGCCTTCATGCCATATTGTTTCAATACAGGATACGCATAGCGGCTCACCGACTTGAGGCCATCATCAAAGGTAATCACCACCGCTCGCGCAGGGAGATTGATCTTATTCTTCACGTAACCTTCCAGCTGCGCCATGCTCAGTGTCGCGTATCCCCTGTCGCGCAGCCAGGCCATTTGGTTATTGAAAGCGCGTACCGAGGTGGTCGTCGAAGTATGGCGAAAACGGGTGTTTTCTTCATCGCGCAGAATATGGTGATAGGTTAGCACCGGCAGGCCATTATCGGGTTGGGCATCCAGCGCGCTGATATAGGCGAGTCGATCGCCAATACGGATCTGATACCAGGTTTGATTTAACCTGTCTTTCAGTTTATGCAAAATCGGGTAGCGCAAATTGTCCGCCAGTACCCCAAATGGCGCACTGCCCGCACTCGGCGCGTTATAGACCGGCGTATCTTTCCAGGTAATTAAGTTCTGATTACTCAGCGGCTTGTTGAGGTCACCCAAACCGTCTTCAACTTTTTGTCGCCCCTGAACTGGCTCGAGATGCCCTTTATCGATAAACCCTTTACCAAAGCCAAAATTAAATGCGTAATAACTTGCGGCAGTGGGCTCCACGGCAATGATTTGCCCGGCCCGAATATTCCCCACGGTCACCATCTTGTCGCCAATTTGCGCCCAGATCGCAGCATTTTCGATGGTTTGCATATAACGGGCAGGTAACGCGGCACTGACACTTGCGGTAAACAGCATCAGCAGGAGAATAACAGCTTGTTTGTACATGAAAAAATAACCGAGGGTGAAACAACGCTTTTATTGTAGCAAAAGCGCTATAAGAATCGTGGGTTAATACTCATACAAATTATGTTTGAGGACGAAAGGCGGATTTTTTTGTTGTTGGTGCCAAAGACTACTCACCTCCGGCCCACCCAGTTCGACAATACGCTCGCGAAACTCTGAACTGGTCATGGTTTCACGGCAAGCCATCATCTGTTCAATTAACGGTAACGTGACACCAGAAATCACTTCACAACGGGAGTGTTTATGGCTTAATAATGAAGCCACGCGGTACGGTGGCGCTCCGGCTAAATCGGTTAAGAAGATGACACCCTCACCAGAGTCCGCTTCATGCAGAGCATCGCACATCATGCGGCTGAGCATATTAGAGCTTAATCCGCGCCAGAAATTCACGGCCCGGCACTGAAGAAGTGCCCCATGTTTTTTCTCCAGCGCATCCAGTATCTCTTGCGCCCGGTCATCGTGACAGGTAATTACCCAACCTAACATCGCCTTCCTCCTTAGCCGAAAATCAGTCTACCCTGACCATTGTTGATAAAGGGTGATAGCCGTCAAAACTCCTCTCCCCCGAATCCAGAGGAGAGGAAATAGCCTTAGCTACGCAAACCACGTCCACGTTGGATCAGCGACCAACAGATCAAATAAAACGCCACAATAAAGACCACCAGTACGCCAAAGGTAGTGACCAGCGGCACATCATTTATACCGAGGAAGCCGTAGCGGAAACCACTGATCATATAAACGATTGGGTTCAGGTGCGACAGCCCTTGCCAGAACGGCGGCAACAAAGTCAGGGAGTAAAACACCCCGCCCAAATACGTGAGTGGCGTTAACACAAAGGTTGGCACCAGGCTGATGTCATCGAACGTTTTGGCAAACACGCCGTTCAGCAAACCCGCAAGGGAGAATAGCACCGCCGTGAGCACCAGGGTTAAGGCAACGAATACCCACGAATGCACCTGAAACGGCACAAAAAACAGTGAAATTGCCGTCACCAGAATGCCAACAAACAGACCACGCGCCACGCCACCGCCGACATATCCGGCAATAATGACGTGAGTCGGAACCGGCGCTACCAGCAGCTCTTCAATATTACGCTGGAACTTGGCACCAAAAAATGATGACGCGACGTTAGCGTAGGCATTGGTGATCACCGACATCATGATCAGCCCCGGTACGATGAACTGCATATAGCTGAAGCCATGCATATCGCCAATACGCGAACCTATCAGGTTACCGAAGATAATAAAGTAAAGGGTCATGGTGATGACTGGCGGCACCAGCGTCTGCACCCAGATACGCATAAAGCGATGGATCTCTTTCGCCCAGATGCTTTTTAGCGCCACCCAGTAAAGATGCATCATGCGCGATCTCCTTGTTTTTCATTAACCAGTGAAACAAACAGCTCTTCCAGACGGTTAGCTTTGTTACGCATACTTAATACCTGAATGCCCTGCTCACTTAACTGCGTAAATACGCTGTTGATCCCCTGCTCACGCAGCACTTCAACTTCCAGCGTCGCGGTATCGACCAGTCGATACTGATAGCCATCGAGCTTCGGTAACGGACTTTTCGGTGCGAGATCGAGAATAAAGGTTTCCGATTTCAGCTTAGCCAGCAGCGCCTTCATCGAGGTATTTTCCACCAGCTCACCGTGTTGAATAATGCCGATATTGCGGCACAGCATTTCTGCTTCTTCCAGGTAGTGTGTGGTGAGAATGATGGTGGTGCCTTTGTCGTTTAAATCCTTCAAAAAGCCCCACATTGAGCGGCGAAGTTCAATATCCACGCCTGCAGTCGGCTCGTCGAGAATCAGTAGTTTAGGTTCATGCATTAACGCACGGGCAATCATTAAACGGCGCTTCATCCCGCCAGATAACATGCGCGCACGTTCGTTGCGTTTTCCCCATAAATCGAGCTGCTTAAGATATTTTTCGCTGCGGATGTACGCCTCTTTGCGCTCCACACCGTAGTACCCTGCCTGATTCACCACAATTTGCTGCACGGTTTCAAACGGGTTGAAGTTAAATTCCTGCGGCACCAGTCCCAACTGACGTTTAGCGTTCACGACATCTTTCTCGAGATCGTAACCAAATACGCTGACCCGCCCGGAGGTTTTATTTACCAGAGAGCTGATAATACCGATAGTGGTCGATTTCCCGGCCCCGTTCGGCCCGAGAAGCGCATAAAAATCACCCGCTTCGACCTGCAAATCTATTCCACGAAGCGCCTGAACGCCGCCTGGATAGGTTTTTTTAAGCTGTTGAAGTTCCAGTGCAATGGTCATAAATTTTTACTTACCTTACGTTCTTACACTTTATCTGTGGTTTAAATCGTCCCGGAGTTGCCCTATATTAGCCAAACGTAATTATTTGGTTACAGGTCGTTAACCTCCATGAAAGACATAGATACACTCATCAGCAACAATGCACTATGGTCAAAAATGCTGGTGGAAGAGGATCCCGGGTTTTTTGAGAAACTGGCACAAGCGCAAAAACCGCGCTTTCTATGGATTGGATGTTCCGACAGTCGCGTTCCTGCAGAACGTTTAACCGGTCTTGAGCCGGGCGAACTCTTTGTTCACCGTAATGTTGCTAACCTGGTCATTCACACCGACCTGAACTGCCTTTCCGTGGTTCAGTATGCAGTGGATGTACTCGAAGTTGAACACATTATTATCTGTGGCCACTACGGTTGCGGCGGCGTACAAGCCGCAGTTGAAAACCCGGAACTGGGGCTTATCAACAACTGGCTGCTGCATATCCGCGATATCTGGTTCAAACATAGCTCATTGCTCGGCGAAATGCCGCAAGAGCGCCGTCTGGATACCTTGTGTGAACTGAACGTCATGGAACAGGTTTATAACCTGGGCCACTCCACCATTATGCAATCAGCGTGGAAACGCGGGCAGAAAGTTACCATTCACGGCTGGGCCTACGGCATTCACGACGGCTTGCTGCGTGATCTGGATGTCACAGCGACCAACCGCGAAACCCTTGAGCAACGTTACCGTCACGGGATTTCCAACCTCAAGCTGAAACACGCCAACCACAAATAAAAATGCCATGCCGGATGCAACACATCCGGCAACTTCACACTTACTCGTCCAGCAGAATCACTTTGCCGATATACGGCAGATGACGGTAACGCTGTGCGTAATCAATGCCGTAACCCACCACAAACTCATCCGGGATCGAGAAACCGATAAATTCAACCGGGACGTTCACTTCACGACGGGACGGTTTATCCAGCAGCGTACAAATCGCCAGCGACTTCGGTTCGCGCAGGCTTAAGATCTCACGCACTTTCGACAGTGTATTCCCCGAGTCGATGATATCTTCAACAATCAGCACGTCCTTGCCACGGATATCTTCATCCAGATCTTTGAGGATTTTCACATCACGGGTGGTGGACATGCCGCTACCGTAGCTGGAGGCGGTCATAAAGTCGACTTCATGAGATACCTGAACTTCACGGCACAGGTCCGCCATAAACATAAATGAGCCACGCAGCAGACCAACCAGCACCATATCGCTGCCGCTGTCTTTGTAACGCTCAGTAATCTGACGACCCAGTTCGGCGATACGCGCTTTAATCTCCGCTTCGGGGATCATTACTTCTACAGTATGTTTCATATCTCTAACCATATGATTTAAAAACAAATCACTTCGCACGGGCAGGTTTTGGCACCGCAACAAAGCGCAAGACACGCAGTATACCAGTAAAACTATTCATTCGCGGAATCTGTTAATAAAGCTCGAATTGTGATGACGATCACACATGTTAAAACCTATAATTAATTGCTACTAAAATATTAATGAATTGAAATGGTGTCTCTTTATGGCAATTAACAATACAGGCTCGCGACGATTACTCGTCACGCTAACAGCCCTTTTTGCAGCGCTTTGCGGGCTGTATCTACTCATTGGCGGAGGCTGGCTGGTCGCGATTGGCGGCTCCTGGTACTACCCTATCGCTGGTCTTGTGATGCTCGGCGTCGCCTGGATGCTGTGGCGCAGTAAACGTGCCGCGCTTTGGCTGTACGCAGCCCTGCTGCTCGGCACCATGATTTGGGGCGTCTGGGAAGTTGGTTTCGACTTCTGGGCGCTGACTCCGCGCAGCGACATTCTGGTCTTCTTCGGCATCTGGCTGATCCTGCCGTTTGTCTGGCGTCGCCTGGTCATTCCTGCCAGCGGCGCAGTTGCCGCACTGGTGGTGGCACTGCTGATTAGCGGTGGTATCCTGACCTGGGCCGGATTTAACGATCCGCAGGAAATCAACGGCACCTTAAGCGCCAATGCCACACCTGCGGAAGCTATCTCACCCGTTGCCGATCAGGACTGGCCTGCCTATGGTCGCAATCAGGAAGGTCAACGCTTTTCACCTCTGAAACAAATTAACGCCGATAACGTCCATAATCTGAAAGAAGCCTGGGTGTTCCGTACTGGCGATGTGAAGCAGCCGAACGATCCGGGCGAAATCACCAATGAAGTGACGCCGATTAAAGTGGGCGACACCCTTTACCTGTGTACCGCTCACCAGCGCCTGTTTGCGCTCGATGCCGCCAGCGGCAAAGAGAAATGGCATTACGATCCTGAGCTGAAAACTAACGAGTCTTTCCAGCACGTAACCTGCCGTGGCGTCTCTTATCATGAAGCCAAAGCAGAAACGGCTTCGCCGGAAGTGATGGCGGATTGCCCGCGTCGTATCATTCTTCCGGTCAATGATGGTCGACTGATTGCGATTAACGCTGAAAACGGCAAACTGTGCGAAACCTTCGCCAATAAAGGCGTACTCAATCTGCAAAGCAATATGCCAGACACCAAACCGGGTCTGTATGAACCGACTTCGCCACCGATTATCACCGATAAAACCATCGTGATGGCCGGTTCAGTTACCGATAACTTCTCAACCCGCGAAACGTCTGGCGTGATCCGTGGTTTTGATGTCAACACCGGGGAGCTGCTGTGGGCTTTTGATCCCGGCGCGAAAGATCCGAACGCAATCCCGTCTGACGAACACACCTTTACCTTTAACTCGCCAAACTCCTGGGCACCAGCGGCCTATGACGCGAAGCTGGATCTGGTCTATCTGCCGATGGGCGTGACCACGCCGGATATCTGGGGCGGTAACCGCACACCGGAACAGGAACGTTATGCCAGCTCGATTCTGGCGCTGAATGCCACTACCGGGAAACTGGCGTGGAGCTACCAGACCGTTCACCACGACCTGTGGGACATGGATCTTCCGGCACAGCCGACGCTGGCGGACATCACCGTTAATGGTCAGAAAGTGCCAGTTATTTACGCTCCGGCGAAAACCGGCAACATTTTTGTGCTCGATCGTCGCAATGGCGAACTGGTGGTTCCGGCCCCGGAAAAACCGGTGCCGCAAGGTGCTGCGAAAGGCGATTACGTTACTCCGACCCAGCCGTTCTCTGAACTGAGCTTCCGTCCGAAGAAAGATTTGAGCGGTGCGGATATGTGGGGAGCCACCATGTTTGACCAACTGGTGTGCCGCGTGATGTTCCACCAGTTGCGCTATGAAGGCATTTTCACGCCGCCATCTGAACAGGGCACGCTGGTCTTCCCGGGTAACCTGGGAATGTTTGAATGGGGCGGGATTTCCGTTGATCCAAATCGTGAAGTGGCAATTGCCAACCCAATGGCACTGCCGTTTGTTTCGAAACTGATCCCACGCGGTCCGGGTAACCCGATGGAGCAGCCGAAAGATGCCAAAGGCACGGGTACGGAATCCGGCATTCAGCCACAGTACGGTGTACCGTATGGTGTCACGCTCAACCCGTTCCTCTCACCGTTTGGTCTGCCGTGTAAACAGCCAGCATGGGGTTATATCTCGGCGCTGGACCTGAAAACCAATGAAGTGGTGTGGAAGAAACGTATTGGTACGCCGCAGGACAGTATGCCGTTCCCGATGCCTGTACCGGTGCCGTTCAATATGGGTATGCCGATGCTGGGCGGGCCAATCTCCACGGCGGGTAACGTGCTGTTTATCGCCGCTACGGCAGATAACTACCTGCGCGCTTACAACATGAGCAACGGTGAAAAACTGTGGCAGGGTCGTTTACCAGCGGGTGGTCAGGCTACGCCAATGACCTATGAAGTGAATGGCAAGCAGTATGTGGTGATCTCCGCAGGCGGTCACGGTTCATTTGGTACGAAGATGGGCGACTATATTGTGGCTTATGCGCTGCCGGATGATGTGAAATAACCATAATGCCCGGAGAGATCCGGGCATATTTCCGAATACGGTCTTTTTATACCGTAAACCCTAACATCATCCCCGTATCTTCATGCTCCAGCAGATGGCAGTGCGCCATATAAGCATGTTCTTTCGGTGCGTTGTGATTAAACTTCACCAGCACTTCACTGACATTGCCTTCTACCTTAACGGTATCTTTCCAGCCCGCGCGATGAGCCGCTGGCGGTTTGCCATTTTCTGACAAGATACGGAACTGGGTGCCGTGAATATGGAACGGATGCAGCATCATGTCGCCCACGCCAGAGATAACCCAACGTTCGTACTGCCCTTTCGCCGCCGCAAACATCGGCTTATTCATATCAAACGCCTGACCGTTGATTTTATTGGCATGGTGGAAATCGAACTTCCCGCCATGGTTCATATGATTCATATTGCCGTGCCCCATATGGCCCATCATCTGGCTATGATCCATCCCGGCCATCGCCTGATCGCCATATTTCTCCATCAGCATCTGCATCCCCATCATATCGAGCATCGGGTCCATAGAAAGTTGCAGCTTGCGTACCGTCAGCCCTTCCAGCGAAGGTAACGCAGGCAGGCTACTTAATGTGTCTGGCAAAGCACCGGAGGCACTAATAGCAATCGGCTGAATCCGCATTACCGGATGCGGCTTGTCAAACGGCGCAATCGCCATCCCCATCTGGCTGACCGGTAGCGTCACCAGGTCAAAGGGTTTGTTGTCGTTAACCTCCACCAGCACTTCAAAACGCTCGCCCATCAGCACCGGCAGCTCGCTCACCTTCACCGGTTCAGGTAGCAGACCACCGTCGCTGGCAATCACATACAGCGGGCGATTGTCGCTGGTGGCGAAATTGAGCGAGCGGGCATTACAGCCATTGAGCAAACGCAGGCGCAGCCAACCACGTGGGGCAGCGTGTTGTGGGTAGATTGCACCGTTGGTCAGCAGCGTATCGCCAAACCAGCCCACGGCGGCGGTCATCACATCCAGTTGATAATCAATCTGCCCATCAGCGTTAAATTTTTTATCCTGAACAATCACCGGAACATCATCGATACCCCACTGTTTTGGCAGCATTAATTTCAGGATCTCGTCATCTTCAATTACCACCAGCCCAGCCAACCCCATCGCCACCTGTCGCCCGGTCTTGCCATGTTGATGTGGATGGAACCAGCAAGTAGCGGCAGGTTGATCAACGTTCAACGTCACCGAGCGCTTGCCACCTGGCGGAATAATTCCCTGCGGGCCGCCGTCGACTTCACCCGGTACTTCCAGCCCGTGCCAGTGCAACGTCGTCTCTTCCGTCAGTTGGTTATAGATATCAACCGTTACCGCTTTGCCGCGCTGTAATTTCACCGCCGGCCCCAGCAGATTGCCGTTATAGCCCCAGGTAGTTGCAGTTTTCTCGCCAAAGGTAGACTGACCTGCGCCAATAGTTAACTGAATGCGATTACGGGCATCGGTCGTGAGCAAATCAGGGATCGGTAACGTTGGGCGTTCCGCCGCAAAGACTGCGCGGCTCCACAGCGGCAAGGCTGAAGCCACACCCAGCGCGACGGAATATTTTAAGAAATCACGACGTTGCATAGTTATTTCCTTATTCTTAAGCAGGCGAAACAAAATCAAACGTTGAGCATAGTCCTTCCCCTTACGGGAAGGTCAAGCCGCAGACACAATTTAATCGACAATAATGGTCGTCGCCTCGCTCGCAGTGTGCTAACGTTTATCTTCTTTAAGCCCCTGGTAGAAGCAATGAAGACGTTTTTCAGAACAGTGTTATTCGGCAGCCTGATGGCCGTTTGCGCAAACAGTTACGCGCTCAGCGAGTCTGAAGCCGAAGATATGGCCGATTTAACGGCAGTTTTTGTCTTTCTGAAGAACGATTGTGGTTACCAGAACTTACCTAACGGGCAAATTCGTCGCGCACTGGTCTTTTTCGCCCAGCAAAACCAGTGGGATCTCAGTAATTACGACACCTTCGACATGAAAGCTCTCGGTGAAGACAGCTACCGCGATCTCAGCGGCATTGGCATTCCTGTCGCTAAAAAATGCAAAGCCCTGGCCCGCGATTCCTTAAGCCTGCTTGCCTACGTCAAATAATCCCTGATACCTTTTTGTAGAAATATTGACCGTGCATCCGCGGTCAATGTTAGCTATTATGTTGCGCCCTTTTTTTACGGGTGTTAACAAAGGAGGTATCAACCCATGGCCGAAAAAAAACAGTGGCATGAAACGCTACACGACCAGTTTGGGCAGTACTTTGCGGTAGATAACGTTCTGTATCATGAAAAGACCGATCACCAGGATCTGATCATTTTTGAGAACGCTGCATTTGGTCGCGTAATGGCGCTGGATGGCGTAGTACAAACCACCGAGCGCGACGAGTTTATCTATCATGAGATGATGACCCATGTTCCGCTACTGGCCCACGGTCACGCGAAACATGTGCTGATTATCGGCGGCGGCGACGGTGCCATGCTGCGTGAAGTAACCCGACATAAAAACGTTGAGTCAATCACGATGGTGGAAATCGATGCGGGTGTCGTATCGTTCTGCCGTCAGTATCTACCCAACCATAACGCCGGTAGCTACGACGATCCGCGCTTTAAGCTGGTGATCGACGATGGCGTCAATTTCGTTAATCAAACCAGCCAGACCTTTGATGTCATTATCTCCGACTGCACCGATCCTATCGGTCCCGGCGAAAGCCTTTTCACTTCGGCATTTTATGAAGGCTGCAAACGTTGCCTGAATCCTGGCGGTATCTTCGTCGCACAAAACGGCGTCTGCTTTTTACAGCAGGAAGAAGCCATCGACAGCCATCGCAAACTCAGCCATTACTTCAGCGACGTTGGCTTTTATCAGGCGGCGATTCCGACCTATTACGGCGGTATCATGACTTTTGCATGGGCGACAGATAACGACGCCTTACGCCATCTCTCAACCGAAATTATTCAGGCGCGTTTTCTCGCTTCTGGCCTGAAATGCCGTTATTACAATCCGGCAATCCATACGGCAGCTTTTGCCTTACCTCAGTATCTGCAAGACGCACTGGCTTCACAGCCGTCCTAAGGAGAAGATAAGAAATTGAAAAAACTGAAACTGCATGGCTTTAATAATCTGACCAAAAGTCTGAGTTTTTGTATTTACGATATCTGCTACGCCAAAACTGCCGAAGAGCGCGACGGTTATATTGCTTATATCGATGAACTCTATAATGCCAACCGTCTGACCGAAATCCTGTCAGAAACCTGTTCCATTATCGGGGCCAATATTCTTAACATCGCCCGCCAGGATTACGAACCACAGGGTGCCAGCGTCACTATTCTGGTGAGTGAAGAACCGGTTGACCCGAAACTCATCGACAAAACAGAACACCCCGGCCCACTGCCAGAAACGGTCGTTGCCCATCTCGATAAAAGTCATATTTGCGTACATACCTACCCGGAAAGTCATCCTGAAGGCGGTTTATGTACCTTCCGCGCCGATATTGAAGTCTCTACCTGCGGCGTGATTTCTCCGCTGAAGGCGCTGAATTACCTGATCCACCAGCTTGAGTCCGATATCGTAACCATTGATTATCGCGTGCGCGGTTTTACCCGCGACATTAACGGTATGAAGCACTTTATCGACCATGAGATTAATTCGATTCAGAACTTTATGTCTGACGATATGAAGGCGCTGTATGACATGGTGGATGTGAACGTCTATCAGGAAAATATCTTCCATACCAAGATGTTGCTTAAAGAGTTCGACCTTAAGCACTACATGTTCCACACCAAACCGGAAGATTTAACCGACAGCGAGCGCCAGGAAATTACCGCTGCGCTGTGGAAAGAAATGCGCGAGATTTATTACGGGCGCAATATGCCAGCTGTTTAACGGCTCTGGCGGAGCTCCCAGGCTCCGCCAGATTTATTTACTTCTGCTGCACGAAATTGCGGTAAGCCGCCACGACCTGCAGAAAATCCTCAACGCCGCATAGCGACAGGCTTTCTTCGTCGTAGTAGTTCATCCCCTCTTCCATTTCATCGCCAGCGAATTCCAGTTGATTGGCGCGAACCATCACCTCTTCACCGTCCATCCACAGGGTGTATTCATGCCCTGCCCGTTGCCAGGACCGTTCGCTACCTTTCAGTGCGTGCGCTGCTTGTTCCACTTCATCAAGCAAGGCCAGGTTTTCTTTCACCTCTTCATTAAACCAGTGCCCGACCACTTCATGCCCCATGGACATACGCACCTTTACCACTCCGGTAATATCGCGCAGAAATTCGTAATCCATAGTGTGTTCCTCTGCTCCCGGCAATGCGCCGAAATCGCATTGCGCCATTGATGTAATTATCGCAGCCTTACCGGAGAAAAACAGCGGAACGGCGATGGTTTAGAAATAAAAAATGCCCGGGAATCTCATTCACCGGGCATTGTGTCGTTTATGCGCAGCGCGTGCGCTTACTTATTACACCGCAGTCTGGAAAATCACCCCATCGGCTTTTTCGGTGTACTGAGAAAGCTGGTTGAAGTTCAGATAACGATAAGTATCAACGGCAGTTTTATCTACTTGCGCAACGTAGGTCTGGTACTCTTCCGGCGTCGGCAGTTTGCCAATCAGCGCCGCAACAGCCGCCAGTTCTGCAGAAGCCAGGAAGACATTCGCGCCAGTCCCCAGACGGTTCGGGAAGTTACGGGTAGAGGTGGAAACCACCGTCGCACCGTCTGCTACACGCGCCTGGTTACCCATACACAGGGAACAGCCAGGGATCTCGATACGCGCACCGCTCTTACCGAAGACGCTATAGTAGCCTTCTTCGGTCAACTGCGCGGCATCCATACGGGTTGGCGGTGCCACCCACAGGCGGGTCGGCAACTGGCCTTTATGCGCATCCAGCAGTTTACCCGCAGCACGGAAGTGACCGATGTTAGTCATGCAAGAACCGATAAATACTTCGTCGATCTTCTCGCCCTGTACCGCAGACAGCGGACGCGCGTCATCCGGGTCGTTCGGAGCACACAGGATTGGCTCTTTAATATCCGCCAGATCGATGTCAATCACTGCCGCGTATTCCGCATCTGCATCGGCTTCCAGCAGCTCAGGATTCGCCAGCCATTTTTCCATGCCCTGAATACGACGTTCGAGGGTACGACGATCGCCATAACCTTCCGCGATCATCCACTTCAGCAGGACGATGTTAGAGTTCAGGTATTCGATGATCGGTTCTTTGTTCAGCTTGATAGTACAACCAGCGGCAGAACGCTCAGCGGACGCATCGGTCAGTTCAAATGCCTGCTCAACTTTCAGATCCGGCAGACCTTCAATTTCCAGAATGCGACCAGAGAAGATGTTTTTCTTGCCTTTCTTCTCAACGGTCAGCAGACCTTGTTTGATCGCATACAGCGGGATCGCGTGTACCAGATCGCGCAGGGTGATGCCCGGCTGCATTTTGCCTTTGAAGCGCACCAGAACGGATTCCGGCATATCCAGCGGCATTACGCCTGTTGCGGCTGCAAATGCCACCAGACCAGAACCCGCCGGGAAAGAGATACCGATCGGGAAACGGGTATGGGAGTCACCTCCGGTACCGACGGTATCCGGCAGCAGCATACGGTTCAGCCAGGAGTGGATTACGCCGTCACCCGGACGCAGCGACACACCGCCACGGTTCATAATGAAGTCCGGCAGCGTGTGGTGCGTGTTCACGTCAACTGGCTTCGGATACGCCGCGGTGTGGCAGAAAGACTGCATCACCAGGTCAGCCGAGAAGCCCAGGCACGCCAGGTCTTTCAGTTCATCACGGGTCATCGGGCCGGTGGTGTCCTGAGAGCCTACAGAAGTCATTTTCGGTTCGCAGTACGCGCCCGGACGAATGCCTTTCACGCCACAGGCACGGCCTACCATTTTCTGCGCCAGCGAGAAGCCGCGATCGCTCTCAGCGACATCTTTCGCCTGACGGAACACATCACTGTGCGGCAGACCAAGTGCTTCACGCGCTTTGGTGGTCAGGCCACGCCCGATAATCAGCGGGATACGGCCGCCAGCACGCACTTCATCAATCAGCACGTCGGTTTTCAGTTCGAAGGTCGCCAGCAGTTCGCCTGTTTCGTGGTTACGCACTTCACCTTTGTACGGGTAAACGTCAATCACGTCGCCCATGTTCAGGTTAGAGACGTCGACTTCGATTGGCAGTGCACCCGCGTCTTCCATCGTGTTAAAGAAGATGGGTGCAATTTTACCGCCGAGGCACAAACCACCGCCGCGTTTGTTCGGCACATGTGGAATATCATCGCCCATAAACCACAGAACGGAGTTAGTGGCGGATTTACGCGAAGAACCCGTACCCACAACGTCACCGACGTACGCCAGCGGGAAACCTTTCTGTTGCAGAGCTTCGATTTGCTTGATCGGACCAACAACACCAGGCTGGTCTGGCTCAATACCTTCACGGGCGTTTTTCAGCATCGCCAGCGCGTGCAGTGGGATATCCGGGCGTGACCACGCATCCGGTGCCGGAGAAAGGTCATCGGTGTTAGTTTCGCCAGTGACTTTGAAGACGGTAACGGTCAGTTTTTCAGCCAGCGCCGGGCGATTCAGGAACCATTCGGCATCCGCCCAGGACTGCATTACCTGCTTCGCATATTCGTTGCCTGCTTTCGCTTTCTCTTCTACGTCATAGAAGTTATCGAACATCAGCAGTGTGTGAGAAAGTGCTTTGGCAGCGATCGGTGCCAGTTTGGCATCATCCAGCGCGTCGATCAGCGGATGAATGTTGTAACCACCCTGCATGGTGCCCAGCAGTTCGATGGCTTTTTCCGGAGTCAGCAGAGGGGATTTGGCTTCGCCTTTCGCGATAGCAGCCAGGAAGCCTGCTTTGACATAGGCGGCTTCATCGACGCCTGGGGGAACACGGTTGGTTAACAGATCTAACAGGAATTCTTCTTCGCCCGCGGGCGGGTTTTTCAGCAGCTCTACAAGTGCGGCCATTTGGTTTGCATCCAGGGGTTTGGGCGCAATCCCCTCAGCGGCACGCTCAGCTACGTGCTTACGGTATTCTTCTAGCACGACGGTTCTCCTCGCTCTCATTGTCATAGTGCGGCAGGCGATTCTCTTCACGCTCCTGTGAGACAGCAGTTTGTAGGGTAAATGCCCAGTACCGCAACGGGCAGAATAGCAGGATTTTGACGATGTGTTAATCTGTTTACAAAAAAGCAACATAAAAAAGTGGCTGAATCGTTAAGGATGGTCTAGAGATTGTTTCCCTCCGTAAAAACTTCGTTAATTCGCATGGTGATAATCACCTTTCTCAACGAATCCCAAGATTAGTCAAAATTTAAACTACCGCCTCTTTATACTCGGATTCACAGCACCTGCGGGTGGCAGTTCGCCGACCATTGCGATTTCCTTGAGATCCGAATTATGAAAATGACTTTGCCGTTTAAACCCCATGTGCTGGCGCTAATTTGCAGTGCCGGGCTTTGTGCCGCCTCTACCGGGCTATATATAAAAAGCCGCACAGTGGAAGCGCCTGTGGAACCGCAATCGACACAACAGACTGCGCCTGACATCACCGCAGTTACGCTTCCTGCAACGGTTTCCGCACCGCCCGTAACGCCCGCCGTCGTCAAATCCGCATTCAGCACTGCACAAATCGATCAATGGGTTGCGCCTGTCGCGCTGTACCCCGATTCTCTGCTTTCACAAGTGTTAATGGCATCAACCTATCCGGCAAACGTTGCTCAAGCAGTGCAATGGTCGCACGATAATCCACTTAAACAAGGCGATGCTGCTATTCAGGCAGTATCTGACCAGCCGTGGGACGCCAGCGTTAAATCACTGGTGGCCTTTCCACAATTGATGGCATTGATGGGCGAAAACCCGCAATGGGTGCAAAACCTGGGCGATGCTTTTCTGGCGCAGCCGCAGGACGTGATGGACTCGGTACAGCGATTGCGGCAACTGGCGCAACAAACCGGTTCGCTGAAGTCATCAACCGAACAAAAAGTTATTACCACAACGAAGAAAGCTGTACCGGTAAAACAGACAGTCACGGCACCCGTCATACCATCCAATACCGTTTTAACTGCCAGCCCCGTCATTACAGAGCCTGCAACAACCGTCATTTCCATTGAGCCCGCCAATCCTGATGTGGTCTATATTCCCAACTACAACCCAACCGTGGTTTACGGGAACTGGGCCAATACTGCGTATCCGCCGGTTTATCTGCCACCACCAGCCGGAGAACCGTTTATTGACAGCTTTGTGCGCGGATTCGGCTATAGCATGGGTGTTGCTACCACGTACGCACTATTCAGCAGCATCGACTGGGATGACGACGATCATGACCATCATCATCATGACGATGATGATTATCATCACCACGATGGCGGTCATCGTGACGGTAATGGCTGGCAACACAACGGCGACAACATCAATATCGACGTCAACAATTTCAACCGTATCACCGGTGAGCATCTTACTGATAAGAATATGGCATGGCGGCACAATCCAAACTACCGTAATGGTGTGCCCTATCATGATCAGGATATGGCAAAGCGGTTTCATCAAACCGATGTCAACGGCGGAATGAGCGCCACGCAGCTACCTGCTCCAACACGCGACAGCCAGCGTCAGGCGGCAGCAAGTCAGTTTCAGCAACGAACACACGCCGCCCCCGTCATTACACGAGATACCCAACGTCAGGCAGCGGCACAGCGGTTTAATGAAGCTGAACACTATGGGAGCTATGACGACTTCCGCGACTTCAGCCGTCGCCAACCCCTGACCCAGCAACAAAAGGACGCCGCTCGTCAGCGTTATCAGTCCGCCTCGCCTGAGCAGCGCCAGGCGGTTCGCGAGAAAATGCAGACTAACCCACAGAACCAGCAGCGAAGAGAGGCAGCGCGTGAGCGTATTCAGTCTGCAACTCCCGAACAGCGCCAGGTATTTAAGGAAAAAGTACAGCAGCGCCCACTGAACCAACAGCAACGTGATAACGCCCGCCAGCGTATACAATCGGCATCACCTGAACAACGTCAGGTTTTTCGGGAAAAAGTTCAGGAGAGCCGCCCACAACGTCTAAACGACAGTAACCATACTGTCAGGCTGAATAACGAGCAACGGTCAGCAGTACGCGAACGTCTCTCTGAGCGCGGAGCAAGGCGACAGGAAAGGTAAATTGCAGACGTAAAAAAAGCGGCGTGGTTAGCCGCTTTTTTAATTGCCGGATGTTCCGGCAAACGAACAATTACTTCTTCTTCGCTTTCGGGTTCGGCAGGTCGGTAATGCTACCTTCGAACACTTCTGCCGCCAGGCCCACAGACTCGTGCAGAGTCGGGTGCGCGTGGATGGTCAGTGCGATGTCTTCAGCATCACAACCCATTTCGATTGCCAGGCCGATTTCACCCAGCAGCTCGCCGCCGTTGGTACCGACAATCGCACCACCGATCACACGGTGAGATTCTTTGTCGAAAATCAGCTTGGTCATACCGTCTGCGCAGTCGGAAGCGATAGCACGACCAGAAGCAGCCCACGGGAAGGTGGCGGTTTCATAGCTGATGCCTTTCTCTTTCGCTTCTTTCTCAGTCAGACCTACCCATGCAACTTCTGGTTCGGTATAGGCGATGGACGGGATAACTTTCGGATCGAAGTAGTGTTTCTTACCGGCGATAACTTCAGCGGCAACGTGACCTTCGTGAACACCTTTGTGTGCCAGCATCGGCTGACCGACGATATCGCCGATAGCAAAGATGTGCGGTACGTTGGTACGCAGCTGTTTGTCAACGCGGATGAAACCACGGTCGTCCACTTCCACGCCAGCTTTGCCTGCGTCGAGGTTTTTACCGTTCGGCACACGACCAATCGCTACCAGCACGGCGTCGTAACGCTGCGGTTCAGCGGGTGCTTTTTTGCCTTCCATCGTCACATAAATACCGTCTTCTTTCGCTTCAACGGCGGTAACTTTGGTTTCCAGCATCAGGTTGAATTTCTTGCTGATACGCTTGGTGAAGACTTTAACGATGTCTTTGTCAGCTGCCGGGATAACCTGGTCGAACATTTCAACCACGTCAATCTGTGAACCCAGCGCGTGGTATACGGTGCCCATTTCCAGACCGATGATACCGCCACCCATTACCAGCAGGCGTTCTGGTACTTCTTTCAGTTCCAGCGCGTCAGTGGAGTCCCAGATACGCGGATCTTCATGCGGAATAAACGGCAGTTGGATCGGGCGAGAACCCGCTGCAATGATCGCGTTGTCGAAGTTGATCACGGTTTTACCGTTCTCACCTTCAACTTCCAGGGTGTTAGCCCCGGTAAATTTACCCAGACCGTTGACCACTTTGACTTTGCGGCCTTTCGCCATACCAGCCAGACCACCGGTCAGCTGATTGATCACTTTCTCTTTCCAGGTACGAATCTTGTCAATATCGGTTTTCGGTTCGCCGAAGACGATACCGTGTTCAGCCAGCGCTTTGGCTTCTTCGATAACTTTTGCTACGTGCAGCAGTGCTTTAGAAGGGATACAGCCGACGTTCAGGCAAACACCGCCAAGGGTGTTGTAACGTTCTACGATTACGGTTTCCAGACCTAAATCAGCGCAACGGAAGGCAGCGGAGTAACCTGCGGGGCCTGCCCCAAGTACCACGACCTGAGTTTTGATTTCAGTACTCATCATGACCTCTATATATTTATCTCCGGCGGTCATACCCGTCGTCTTTCAGGCCGCAGCGGCGTTAGCTTCACGCCCTCACCCCAGTCACTTACTTATGTAAGCTCCTGGGGATTCTGGCGCTTGCTACCTTGCTGCACCCAGAAATCCATAGGGTATGTGAAGTAATACCCTAACCACCACCGGGTCGTTCTATCCGTCGGTATTTTACAAAATTGTTAACAATTTTTAAACAACAAACGGCAACCGATTTGTCTATTCGCTAATAACCTCAATACATTCATGAGATTACCAGAAAAAAGCCGGCCGTTGGGCCGGCTCTTTTACTTACATCACCAGACGGCGAATGTCAGACAGCGTGTTGTTAATGATGGTAATGAAACGGGCACCATCAGCACCGTCGATCACGCGGTGGTCGAAGGAGAGAGAAATCGGCAGCATCAGACGCGGCACGAACTCTTTACCATTCCACACCGGCTCCATCGCGGACTTGGAAACGCCGAGGATAGCCACTTCCGGCGCGTTCACAATCGGCGCGAAGTGGGTAGTACCCAGGCCGCCGATGCTGGAGATGGTGAAGCAACCGCCCTGCATTTCGCCCGCAGTCAGCTTACCGTCACGCGCTTTCTTAGAAATAGTCATCAGCTCGCGAGACAGCTCGATGATGCCTTTCTTGTTGACGTCTTTGAATACCGGAACAACCAGACCGTTCGGGGTATCCACCGCCACACCGATGTTGATGTATTTCTTCAGGGTCAGACGCTGACCGTCTTCCGACAACGAACTGTTGAAGCGAGGCATCTGCTCAAGAGCTGCAGCAACGGCTTTCATGATGAAGACAACCGGGGTGATCTTCACATCCAGCTTACGTTTCGCCGCTTCTTCGTTCTGCTGTTTACGGAACGCTTCCAGCTCGGTGATATCGGTTTTGTCGAAGTGAGTAACATGCGGGATCATCACCCAGTTACGGCTCAGGTTCGCACCAGAAATTTTCTGGATACGGCCCAGTTCCACTTCTTCGATTTCACCAAACTTGCTGAAGTCCACCTTCGGCCACGGCAGCATGCCTGGGATACCGCCGCCAGTCGCCGCCGGAGCTGCTTCTGCACGTTTGATAGCTTCTTTCACGTAAGCCTGAACGTCTTCGCGCAGGATACGACCTTTACGGCCAGTGCCCTTCACTTTCGCCAGGTTAACGCCAAACTCGCGTGCCAGACGGCGGATCAGCGGAGTCGCGTGAACGTAAGCGTCGTTTTCTGCAAATTCAGATTTGCCTTCCGCTTTCGCAGCCGGTGCTGCTGCCGGAGCTTCAGCTTTTGCTGCCGGAGCCGGCGCTGCCGCTTCCTGTTTCGCAGGAGCTGCCGCAGGCGCTGCGCCTTCAACTTCGAAGATCATAATCAGCGAGCCAGTTTTCACTTTATCGCCAACGTTGACTTTCAGTTCCTTCACGACGCCTGCAAACGGAGCCGGAACTTCCATAGAAGCTTTGTCGCCTTCTACGGTAATCAGTGACTGTTCAGCGGCAACTTTGTCGCCCACTTTCACCATCACTTCGGTCACTTCAACTTCGTCACCGCCGATATCCGGAACGTTAACTTCTTTCACGCCAGCCGCTGGTGCAGGGGCCGCTGCCGGAGCCGCTTCCTGTTTAGCCGCCGGAGCTGCCGCGCCTGCTTCACCCGCGACTTCGAAGACCATAATCAGCGAGCCGGTAGACACTTTGTCACCCACGTTCACTTTGATCTCTTTCACGGTGCCAGCAAACGGAGCCGGAACTTCCATAGACGCTTTATCGCCTTCTACGGTGATCAGCGACTGTTCAGCTTCAACTTTATCGCCAACTTTCACCAGGATTTCGGTCACTTCAACTTCGTCGCTGCCGATATCCGGAACGTTAACGTCTTTTGCCGCTGCAGCCGCTGGTGCTGCTGCCGGAGCTGCTTCTTTCTTCTCTTCTGCCTGAGCAGGTGCAGCGTCTGCTGCACCGTCGGCGGAATCGAAAATCATAATCAGTGCGCCGGTCTGGGTTTTATCGCCAACAGAGACTTTGATCTCTTTAACGATACCCGCCTGCGGAGACGGAACTTCCATAGAGGCTTTGTCGCCTTCTACGGTGATCAGCGACTGTTCGGCTTCAACTTTGTCGCCCACTTTGACCAGGATCTCGGTGATTTCAACTTCATCAGCCCCGATGTCCGGTACTTTGATTTCGATAGCCATTATTCTTTTACCTCTTACGCCAGACGCGGGTTAACTTTATCTGCATCGATGTTGAATTTGGCGATTGCGTCAGCAACCACTTTCTTATCGATTTCGCCACGTTTAGCCAGTTCGCCCAGCGCCGCTACAACCACGTAGGAAGCATCAACTTCGAAGTGGTGACGCAGGTTCTCACGGCTGTCGGAACGACCGAAGCCATCAGTACCCAGTACGCGGTAGTCGTCAGCCGGTACGTAAGTACGGACCTGCTCAGCGAACAGTTTCATATAGTCGGTAGATGCCACTGCCGGAGCGTCGTTCATCACCTGAGCGATATACGGAACGCGCGGAGTTTCCAGCGGGTGCAGCATGTTCCAGCGTTCACAATCCTGACCATCTCGCGCCAGTTCGGTGAAGGAGGTCACGCTATAAACGTCAGAACCTACGCCGTAATCTTTCGCCAGGATCTCTGCCGCTTCACGGACGTGACGCAGGATGGAACCGGAGCCCAGCAGCTGAACTTTACCTTTGCTACCTTCAATGGTTTCGAGTTTGTAGATACCTTTACGGATACCTTCCTCAGCACCTTCCGGCATTGCCGGCATGTGGTAGTTTTCGTTCAGCGTAGTGATGTAGTAGTAAACGTTCTCTTGTTTTTCACCGTACATACGCTCCAGACCGTCATGCATAATGACAGCAACTTCGTAAGCGTAAGCCGGGTCGTAAGAGATACAGTTCGGGATAGTCAGCGACTGAATGTGGCTGTGACCATCTTCGTGCTGCAGACCTTCACCGTTCAGGGTGGTACGACCGGAAGTACCGCCGATCAGGAAGCCACGCGCTTGCTGGTCGCCAGCCGCCCAGCACAGATCGCCGATACGCTGGAAGCCGAACATCGAGTAATAGATGTAGAACGGAATCATCGGCAGATTGTTGGTGCTGTAAGAGGTCGCCGCTGCCAGCCAGGAACAACCTGCGCCCAACTCGTTGATCCCTTCCTGCAGAATCTGACCTTTCTCGTCTTCTTTATAGTAAGCAACCTGCTCGCGGTCCTGCGGGGTGTACTGCTGACCGTTCGGGCTGTAAATACCAATCTGACGGAACAGACCTTCCATACCGAAAGTACGCGCTTCGTCGGCGATGATCGGTACCAGACGATCTTTGATCGACTTGTTCTTCAGCATTACGTTCAGGGCACGAACGAAAGCGATAGTGGTAGAGATCTCTTTGCTCTGCTCTTCCAGCAGCGCGCCGAAGTCTTGCAGGCTCGGCAGCTCAAGCTTCTCGGTGAAGTTCGGCTGACGGCTTGGCAGATAACCGTGCAGTTTCTGACGCTGTGCGTGCAGATAGGTATGCTCTTCAGAACCTTCCGGGAAGGTGATGTACGGCAGTTTTTCGATATCTGCATCAGACACCGGCACATTGAAACGGTCGCGGATGTGACGCACGCCGTCCATGTTCATTTTCTTAACCTGGTGCGCGATGTTTTTACCTTCAGCCGCGTCGCCCATGCCGTAACCTTTAATGGTATGAGCAAGGATTACTGTCGCTTTGCCTTTGGTTTCCTGCGCTTTCTTGAATGCAGCGTAGATTTTCTTCGGATCGTGACCACCACGGTTCAGTGCCCAGATCTGCTCGTCAGTCCAGTCTGCAACCAGTGCTGCGGTTTCAGGATATTTACCGAAGAAGTGTTCACGAACGTACGCACCATCTTTCGATTTGAAGGTCTGGTAGTCGCCGTCAACGGTTTCGTTCATCAGCTGGATCAGTTTACCGCTGGTATCTTTACGCAGCAGTTCATCCCAACGGCTACCCCACATCACTTTGATCACGTTCCAGCCAGCACCTTCGAAGATGCCTTCCAGTTCGTTGATGATCTTGCCGTTACCGGTGACCGGGCCGTCAAGACGCTGCAGGTTACAGTTGATAACGAAGACCAGGTTATCCAGTTTTTCACGGGTAGCGATGGTGATCGCACCTTTGGATTCCGGTTCGTCCATTTCACCGTCGCCGAGGAACGCGTAAACGGTCTGTTTAGAGGTATCTTTCAGGCCACGGTGTTCCAGATATTTCAGGAATTTAGCCTGGTAAATAGCACCAATCGGCCCCAGACCCATAGATACGGTCGGGAACTGCCAGAATTCCGGCATCAGTTTCGGGTGCGGATAGGAAGAGAGGCCATTGCCGTGAACTTCCTGACGGAAGTTATCCAGCTGCTCCTGAGTCAGACGACCTTCCAGGAAAGCACGAGCGTACACGCCCGGGGAGATGTGGCCCTGGAAGTAAACCAGGTCGCCGCCATCCTGCTCGTTGCGTGCACGGAAGAAGTGGTTAAAGCACACATCATAAATGGTTGCGGAAGACTGGAAGGACGCCATATGGCCGCCCAGTTCGAGGTCTTTTTTCGACGCACGCAGCACCGTCATGATGGCGTTCCAGCGGATAGCTGAACGAATACGGCGTTCCAGTTCCAGATTACCCGGATACTCCGGTTGTTCTTCAACGGGGATGGTGTTGATGTAGTTGCTGATACCTGTGCCTGCGGCTACGTTTACACCGCCTTTGCGGGCTTCAGCAAGCAGTTGGTCGATCAGATACTGAGCACGCTCAACACCTTCTTCACGGATGACCGATTCGATCGCCTGGAGCCAGTCGCGAGTTTCGATCGGATCCACGTCATTTGGGAAACGTTCTGACATGGGTTATTCCTTATCTATCTAATAACGTTGAGTTTTCTGGAACCTGTCCCATTGAACTCTCGCCGGAAAGCTCAATAAGACAGGTTCTACGTTTAGTTGCCGCGCTTTTATATGCGCTTGATTTACAACATCTTCTGGATAATTTTTACCAGAAAAATCACTAATTCTTTCGTTGCTCCAGACGACGCAGAGAACGCTCACGGCGGCTCTCTTCACGACTTCTGTCGAGCAAAATTTCTTCGATAAAGGCCAGATGGCGATGCGATGCTTCGCGCGCTTCTTCCGGCTTACCGGCCATAATCGCTTCAAATATGCGGGTGCGGTGACTACTCACCAGCGGCAGCATCTCGCGACGCGAATAGAGCAATTCGAAGTTCTGGCGGACATTCTGGGCCAACATCGGCTCCATACACCTTAGCAGATGAAGCAGAACCACATTGTGGGCCGCTTCGGTGACGGCAATCTGATACTGGAGTACGGCGTTTGATTCCGCGTCCAGATCGCCAGACTGCTGCGCCAGCTCTATGGCGTGGTGGAGTTCACGGATGCGTTCCTTGTCTTCATCGGTACTACGCAGCGCGGCGTAATAAGCGGCGATACCTTCCAGGGCGTGTCGTGTTTCGAGCAAGTCATACTGTGACTCAGGATGGTCGGAGAGCAGCTCCACCAGCGGATCGCTGAAGCTTTGCCATAGGCTGCTCTGGACAAAAGTGCCGCCACCCTGGCGACGAAGCAACAAGCCCTTCGCTTCGAGACGTTGAATCGCCTCACGCAAGGAGGGACGGGAGACGTCAAACTGTTTTGCCAGTTCGCGTTCCGGTGGGAGTTTTTCGCCCGGGCGGAGAGTGCCTTCGAGGATCAAAAACTCCAGTTGCTGCTCAATCACATCGGAGAGTTTTGGTTGGCGGATTTTGCTGTAGGCCATGAGTTCCTGTCTTAAGCCACTTGCCGAAGTCAATTGGTCTTACCAATTTCATGTCTGTGACGCTAAAGTAACAAAGTATTCACCTTATGTCCATACAGGTTTTGATTGAAATCATGAAACTGTGCACATTTTAACAACTTGACATATATAACGTTTCAAAGTTGTAACTATGCACAAATGTAGACTTTACGTAGGAAAGGAGTTTTTTTAACGATTATTAAACTATAAAAATCCGAATTGAACCGATTCACTTACCAATTTTGTGTTTTTTAATTCAATTAAAACGAATTTAAATTCATTCTACATATTGAGAGGGGTTGAGGCTGAGCTTTACAAACGGTTTCTTTTTAAGCAACTCATCTTCAACCATGCATAAAGCGGGTGCATTCGCTGCCGCATACCATTATTCTTGATCTGACGGAAGTCTTTTTGTAACAATTCAAACTTCTTTGATGTAAACAAATTAATACAACAAACGGAATTGCAAACTTACACACGCATCACTGCGTAGATCAAAAAAACAACCACCGCACGAGGTTTCATGATGGAAGGTCAACAGCACGGCGAGCAGCTAAAGCGCGGCCTTAAAAACCGCCATATTCAGCTTATCGCGCTGGGTGGCGCGATAGGGACCGGGTTATTCCTGGGTAGCGCCTCCGTAATACAGTCCGCAGGGCCAGGGATTATCCTGGGTTACGCCATTGCTGGTTTTATCGCCTTTCTGATCATGCGTCAGCTGGGTGAAATGGTGGTCGAAGAACCTGTCGCAGGCTCCTTTAGCCACTTTGCTTATAAATACTGGGGCAGTTTTGCCGGTTTCGCCTCTGGCTGGAACTACTGGGTACTGTACGTTTTAGTTGCCATGGCTGAGCTGACTGCCGTGGGTAAATACATTCAGTTCTGGTATCCGGAAATCCCCACCTGGGTTTCTGCCGCCGTATTCTTTGTGGTGATTAACGCCATCAACCTGACCAACGTTAAAGTGTTTGGCGAGATGGAGTTCTGGTTTGCCATTATCAAAGTTATCGCGGTGGTAGCGATGATCATCTTCGGCGGCTGGCTGCTATTCAGTGGCAACGGCGGCCCGCAGGCGACCGTTAGCAACCTGTGGGATCAGGGTGGTTTCCTGCCGCACGGCTTCACCGGGCTGGTGATGATGATGGCGATTATCATGTTCTCGTTCGGTGGTCTGGAACTGGTGGGGATCACCGCAGCAGAAGCTGATAACCCGGAGCAAAGTATACCGAAAGCAACTAACCAGGTTATCTACCGCATCCTGATTTTCTATATTGGTTCGTTAGCCGTTCTGCTCTCACTGATGCCGTGGACCCGCGTTACCGCCGATACCAGTCCGTTTGTGCTGATCTTCCACGAGTTAGGCGATACCTTTGTGGCGAATGCGCTGAACATCGTGGTACTGACTGCGGCGCTCTCCGTGTACAACAGCTGCGTATATTGCAACAGCCGTATGCTGTTTGGTCTGGCACAACAGGGTAATGCGCCAAAAGCGCTGGCGTCTGTCGATAAACGTGGTGTACCAGTAAATACCATTCTGGTGTCTGCACTGGTAACGGCGTTGTGCGTACTGATTAACTACCTTGCCCCAGAGTCCGCTTTCGGACTGTTAATGGCGCTGGTGGTATCTGCACTGGTAATCAACTGGGCGATGATTAGCCTGGCGCATATGAAATTCCGTCGCGCCAAGCAGGAACAAGGCGTGGTAACTCGCTTCCCTGCTCTGCTTTATCCGCTGGGTAACTGGATCTGCCTGCTGTTTATGGCGGCGGTACTGGTGATTATGCTGATGACCCCAGGAATGGCGATTTCGGTATACCTGATCCCGGTATGGCTGATCGTGTTAGGTATCGGCTATCTGTTTAAAGAGAAAACCGCCAAAGCCGTAAAAGCGCATTAATCTCTCTACGCCCTCACCCGTACAGGGTGAGGGCAATAATCTTTACACCAACGCCCCGTAAATCGTCAGTAGTGCAATCACCACCACGACCACGAACGAGGTTTTCTTCGCCATTGAAACCGCTGCCTTCGGCGTCTCCACCTTATCGACATGCGGTTCACGCGCCAGAGAGAACTGCGCCAGACGCGTTAACACCTGATACTGCGAAGTATGGAAATCACCCAGCGAAGCAAACCAGGCCGGTAACGCTTTCTCACCATGACCGATCAAGGCATATACCACACCCGCAAGACGAACCGGCACCCAATCCAGTACATGAAGCACGGCATCAATGCCGGACTGTAAACGATGATGCGGCGTCTGATATCGCGCCAGCCAGTATTGCCATGCACGCAAAAACGCATACCCCATCAGCGTAACGGGTCCCCAGGTTCCCCCCACAATCAGCCAGAACAGCGGTGCAAGATAAAAACGAAAGTTAATCCACAGCAATGCATTTTGCAGCTCACGCAAATACTCACGTTCGTCGCAGCCTGCCGGGACGCCGTGAATCATGGTGAGTTCGCCAGCCATCGTGGCACGGGCATGGCTATCATTACGTGAAGCAGCTGTCAGATAAGCATGATAATGAAGACGAACTTTACCTGCGCCAATACACAGCAAACCAATCAGCAGCCACACCAGTAGCGTGGGAACGTTGAACAATACTCCCTGCAATGCGCGTAACAGTAAAAAAGTCACGCCCATCGCAATAATGGTCATGCCTAACGTGCGCCCGAGAGAAAAATGTTTCACCCGCCGAAAGAACGCTTCAAGACGATGATCAAGCTGCCAGTGCTCGCCCAACTTAAACAGGCGCTCGAAAATTAACACCAGTAAGGTTGTAAATAGCGTCATGTTGTCTCCTTGCTGACCAGCACACGAAACCGTGCCCAATCAAATGCAGGACCGGGATCGGTTTTCCGATCCGGCGCAATATCACAATGGCCCGTCATGTTTTTAGCGATATCCGGATAGCAATCAATCAGTGCCCGCGTAACCGCCGCAAGCTGTTGATACTGCGCATCGGTATACGCCAGCGTATCGGTGCCTTCAAGCTCAATCCCAATAGAAAAATCATTGCAGCGTTCGCGCCCCTGATACTGAGAGACTCCCGCATGCCATGCACGTTTATCGAAAGGAACATACTGGACTATTTCACCATCACGGCGAATCAAACAGTGAGCGGAGACGCGCAAATGGGCGATCTCAGCAAAGAAAGGATGTGCCTGCGGATCAATAGTTCCAGTGAATAATGCGTCGATCCACGGACCGCCAAACTCGCCTGGCGGCAGGCTAATATTGTGCACCACCAGCAGGGTGGGTGTTTCGTCATCCGGGCGGCAATCGTAATGTGGTGAGGGAACGCGGCGCGCGCCAACCAGCCACCCCTGTTCTAACAACATGCAGGATCTCCTTATATGTGGTGCTAATACCCGGTTCAGAGTAGCATGTTTCTACCTTATGATTCGTTAGCTATCTGGAGTTTTAACATGCCGCCTCGCCGCTATAACCCTGACACCCGACGTGACGAGCTGCTGGAACGCATTAATCTCGATATCCCCGGCGCGGTGGCCCAGGCGCTGCGGGAAGATTTAGGCGGAACAGTCGATGCCAACAATGATATTACGGCAAAACTTTTACCGGAAAATTCTCGCTCTCATGCCACGGTGATCACCCGCGAGAATGGCGTCTTTTGCGGCAAACGCTGGGTTGAAGAGGTGTTTATTCAACTGGCAGGCGACGATGTCACCATAATCTGGCATGTGGATGACGGCGATGTCATCAATGCCAATCAATCCTTGTTCGAACTTGAAGGCCCATCCCGCGTGCTGTTAACGGGCGAACGCACTGCGCTTAATTTTGTGCAAACCCTTTCAGGAGTTGCCAGTAAGGTACGCCACTATGTCGAATTGCTGGAAGGCACCAACACGCAGTTGTTGGATACGCGCAAAACCTTACCCGGCCTGCGTTCAGCTCTGAAATACGCGGTACTTTGCGGCGGCGGAGCGAATCACCGTCTGGGGCTTTCTGATGCCTTCCTGATCAAAGAAAACCATATTATTGCCTCCGGCTCAGTGCGCCAGGCGGTCGAAAAAGCGTCCTGGCTGCACCCGGATGCGCCAGTAGAAGTCGAAGTAGAGAATCTGGAAGAACTTGATGAAGCCCTGAAAGCAGGAGCCGATATCATCATGCTGGATAACTTCGAAACAGAACAGATGCGCGAAGCCGTCAAACGCACCAACGGCAAGGCGCTACTGGAAGTGTCTGGCAACGTCACTGACAAAACACTGCGTGAATTTGCCGAAACGGGCGTGGACTTTATCTCCGTCGGTGCGCTAACTAAACACGTACAAGCACTCGACCTTTCAATGCGTTTTCGCTAATAGTTGACAGATTTATCCGCTCCATCGCGGGCGGATAATCTCCCCTTCCCCAACTTTCTTCGTAACGCCTCGCAAATTTCTTGTCTTTCGCTGCAACGAAATAAAAAACCTCGGAATCTGCTTTCCCGTTTCGTTTTTTGCCCCTCGCCTGTGCTGATGGCGTTTGCCAAAGTAGCGCCAACCAAATCAAGGAGCGAAACAGATGGACAAGCAACGCGGTTTTACACTTATCGAACTGATGGTGGTTATTGGCATCATTGCCATTTTAAGCGCCATTGGTATTCCCGCTTATCAAAACTACCTGCGCAAAGCCGCACTCACCGACATGCTACAAACCTTTGTGCCTTACCGTACCGCCGTAGAGTTGTGCGCGCTGGAACATGGTGGATTAGATACCTGCGACGGTGGCAGCAATGGCATTCCCTCGCCTACCACCACCCGCTATGTTTCAGCCATGAGTGTGGCAAAGGGCGTGGTGTCGCTGACCGGGCAAGAAAGTCTCAATGGGCTAAGCGTCGTCATGACACCGGGTTGGGATAACGCAAACGGCGTCACCGGCTGGACGCGCAACTGCAATATTCAAAGTGACAGCGCATTGCAGCAAGCCTGCGAAGATGTCTTCCGCTTTGATGACGCCAACTAAGGAGCGGCAATGAATATTCCACAGCTCACTGCCCTGTGTCTGCGTTATCATGGAGTCTTGCTGGATGCCAGCGAAGAGGTGGTTCATGTTGCGGTAGTCGATGCACCTTCGCATGAGCTACTGGACGCATTGCATTTCGCTACCACCAAACGTATTGAGATCACCTGCTGGACGCGCCAACAAATGGAAGGTCACGCCAGTCGCACACAACAGACATTGCCCGTAGCTGTTCAGGAGAAGCATCAGCCCAAAGCAGAGTTGCTGACTCGAACGTTACAATCTGCGCTGGAACAACGCGCGTCTGATATTCATATCGAACCAGCGGACAATGCCTACCGCATCCGCTTGCGTATCGACGGCGTATTGCATCCTTTACCGGATGTTTCACCGGATGCCGGAGTCGCATTAACCGCCAGATTAAAAGTGCTGGGAAACCTGGATATTGCGGAACATCGCCTGCCGCAGGACGGGCAATTCACTGTCGAACTGGCAGGAAACGCCGTCTCATTTCGTATTGCGACCTTACCATGTCGGGGTGGTGAAAAGGTGGTATTAAGGTTGTTACAGCAGGTGAGTCAGGCACTGGATGTCAACACGCTTGGAATGCAGCCGTTACAACTGGCGGACTTTGCTCATGCCTTGCAACAACCACAGGGACTGGTGCTGGTAACTGGCCCTACCGGCAGCGGCAAAACGGTCACGCTTTATAGTGCCCTGCAAAAGCTGAATACCGCTGACATTAATATTTGTAGCGTCGAAGATCCGGTTGAGATCCCCATAGCCGGACTAAACCAGACGCAAATCCATCCGCGTGCCGGGCTCACCTTTCAGGGCGTTTTGCGTGCGTTATTGCGCCAGGATCCTGACGTCATCATGATCGGAGAGATCCGCGATGGCGAAACAGCAGAGATCGCTATTAAAGCGGCGCAAACTGGTCACCTGGTGTTGTCTACCCTACACACTAATTCCACCTGCGAAACGCTGGTACGTTTACAGCAAATGGGAGTCGCCCGCTGGATGCTCTCATCAGCGCTTACGCTGGTAATAGCCCAGCGTCTGGTACGTAAACTTTGCCCACATTGTCGCCAGCAGCAAGGGGAGCCCATCCATATTCCAGTCAATGTATGGCCGTCGCCGCTGCCCCACTGGCAGGCACCCGGTTGTGTACATTGCTACCACGGTTTTTATGGTCGTACGGCCTTATTTGAAGTTCTGCCCATAACGCCGGTCATTCGTCAGCTTATTTCCGCTAATACCGACGTTGAATCGCTGGAAACGCACGCACGACAGGCGGGTATGTGTACGCTTTTTGAAAACGGCTGCCTGGCCGTGGAGCAAGGCTTAACCACCTTTGAAGAGTTAATCCGCGTACTGGGGATGCCGCATGGCGAGTAAGCAACTCTGGCGCTGGCATGGCATAACCGGCGACGGCAATGCGCAAGATGGGATGCTATGGGCAGAGAGCCGTGCTTTGCTGCTCATGGCACTACAGCAACAGATGGTTACCCCACTTAGCCTGAAGCGAATCGCCATCAATTCTGCGCAGTGGCGAGGAGATAAAAGCGCGGAAGTCATTCATCAACTGGCGACGCTACTCAAAGCCGGGTTAACGCTTTCTGAAGGGCTGGCACTGCTGGCGGAACAGCATCCCAGTAAGCAATGGCAAGCGTTGCTGCAATCGCTGGCGCACGATCTCGAACAGGGCATTGCTTTTTCCAATGCCTTATTACCCTGGTCAGAGGTATTTCCGCCACTCTATCAGGCGATGATCCGCACGGGTGAACTGACCGGTAAGCTGGATGAATGCTGCTTTGAACTGGCGCGTCAGCAAAAAGCCCAGCGTCAGTTGACCGACAAAGTGAAATCAGCGTTACGTTATCCCATCATCATTTTAGCGATGGCAATCATGGTGGTTGTGGCAATGCTGCATTTTGTTCTGCCGGAGTTTGCCGCTATCTATAAGACCTTCAACACCCCACTACCGGCACTAACGCAGGGGATCATGACGCTGGCAGACTTTAGTGGCGAATGGAGCTGGCTGCTGGTGTTGTTCGGCTTTCTGCTGGCGATAGCCAATAAGTTGCTGATGCGCCGACCGACCTGGCTTATAGTGCGGCAGAAATTGCTGTTACGCATCCCGATTATGGGTTCACTGATGCGGGGACAAAAACTCACGCAGATTTTTACGATTCTGGCGCTGACACAAAGTGCAGGCATTACTTTTTTGCAGGGCGTAGAGAGCGTCAGAGAAACAATGCGCTGCCCGTACTGGGTGCAACTTCTGACACAAATCCAGCACGATATCAGTAACGGTCATCCCATCTGGCTGGCGCTAAAAAATACCGGGGAGTTTAGCCCGCTCTGTTTGCAATTAGTGAGAACAGGAGAGGCATCCGGCTCGCTGGACCTCATGTTAGACAACCTCGCCCATCATCATCGGGATAACACAATGGCGCTGGCGGATAACCTCGCAGCCTTACTGGAACCGGCGTTGCTGATCATAACGGGAGGAATTATCGGTACGCTGGTGGTGGCGATGTATCTGCCAATTTTCCATTTAGGCGATGCGATGAGTGGGATGGGATAACGCTGGCGTGTTGCTCCACACCAGCGTTGGAAGATTACAGGTTGTTGAAGATGCGGTTTTCTTGTTCCTGCACACGGATAAATGTGGTGCGCTTGGTCAGTTCTTTCAGGCGTGAAGCCCCAACGTATGTACAAGCTGAACGCAGGCCGCCCAAAATATCACGCGCGGTATTTTCAACCGGGCCTCGCAGCGGCAGCTTAACGGTTTTACCTTCTGCTGCGCGATATTCCGCAACGCCGCCAACGTGACGTTTCATCGCAGACTCGGAGCTCATGCCGTAGAACAGCATAAATTTCTCGCCGTTCTCCTCAACGATGCGACCGCCGCTCTCTTCGTGGCCCGCCAGCATGCCGCCAAGCATGACGAAATCGGCACCGCCGCCAAAGGCTTTTGCGACATCGCCCGGCGTGGTGCAGCCACCGTCGCTGACGATCATTCCGCCCAGACCGTGCGCCGCATCGGCACATTCGATTACCGCAGAAAGCTGCGGATAACCGACGCCTGTTTTGACGCGAGTTGTACAAACAGAACCTGGGCCAATGCCAACTTTAACGATATCAGCACCGGAGAGGATAAGCTCCTCACACATTTCACCAGTCACTACGTTGCCAGCACAAATGGTTTTGGTCGGCCACGCTTCACGCGCTTTCGCAACGAACTGCACGAAGTGTTCGGAATAACCATTCGCCACATCAATACAAACGAAGTTTAATGCCGGGTTCAGGTCGAGAATCTGTTTAGTTTTTTCGAAATCCGCATCAGACGTACCGGTAGAAACCATCACATGTTTCAGCACATCAGCGGAAGAATTGTTGATAAACGCTTGCCACTCTTCGACAGAATAGTGTTTATGCACAGCAGTCAAAATATCAAAAGAAGCCAGCGCAGAGGCCATAGAAAATGTACCTACGGTGTCCATATTTGCGGCGATAATCGGCACGCCGGACCAGCTCTGACCTGAATGTTTGAAGGTGAATTGACGTTCCAGTTCAACATCGGAACGGCTTTTAAGAGTGGAGCGTTTAGGGCGGATGAGAACGTCTTTAAAACCTAACTTCAGATCTTCTTCAATACGCATGTGCGGATTCCTGGGGTTAATGGCTATAAGGGTAAGAGCGCAACTCCAGTGACGCTATCATACGCACTAATCAATGCGGCGCAAGACTGCGAAATTGTCTTTTTTTACGCTACAATCCCATAAATTTACCTGGTAAATAGTGAGCGAACGTTTCATCAATTTCGCTTTCGTGCACTCATTTTTAACGTTTTGATAATCATGATGAATTCCCGGGAATATAAATTATGAGGTATATAGTTGCCTTAACGGGAGGCATTGGCAGTGGCAAGAGTACCGTTGCCAATGCGTTTGCTGATCTCGGAATTAACGTCATTGATGCCGATATTATTGCGCGTCAGGTGGTTGAACCAGGTGCACCTGCGCTACATGCCATTGCTGATCACTTTGGCGCTAACATGATTGCTGCTGATGGAACATTGCAGCGCCGGGCCTTGCGCGAGCGGATCTTCGCCAACCCGGAAGAGAAAAACTGGCTTAACGCCCTGCTGCATCCGCTGATTCAGCAAGAGACGCAACACCAGATCCAGCAAGCTACTTCCCCCTATGTACTGTGGGTTGTGCCATTGCTGGTAGAAAACTCACTGTATAAAAAAGCGAATCGAGTGCTGGTGGTGGATGTCAGCCCAGAAACGCAACTTAAGCGCACCATGCAGCGCGATGATGTAACTCGCGAGCATGTCGAACAAATCCTTGCTGCTCAGGCAACGCGCGAAGCCCGCCTTGCCGTGGCAGATGACGTCATTGATAATAACGGCGCACCGGATGCTATCGCATCGGATGTTGCCCGCCTGCACGCACACTATTTGCAGCTTGCGTCGCAGTTTGTCTCACAGGAAAAACCGTAATGCAGACCCAGGTCCTTTTTGAACATCCACTAAATGAAAAAATGCGTACATGGCTGCGCATTGAGTTTTTGATTCAGCAACTCACCGTTAATTTACCCATCGTTGACCACGCTGGCGCGCTGCATTTCTTCCGTAATGTCAGTGAATTACTGGATGTTTTCGAGCGCGGCGAAGTCCGCACTGAGCTGTTGAAAGAACTTGACCGGCAGCAACGTAAACTCCAGACCTGGATTGGCGTGCCTGGCGTGGACCAGAGCCGTATTGAAGCATTAATTCAGCAGTTAAAAGCGGCGGGGAGCGTATTAATTTCCGCGCCGCGTATCGGGCAATTTCTGCGTGAAGATCGTTTGATTGCTCTGGTGCGTCAGCGACTGAGCATCCCAGGCGGCTGTTGCAGCTTTGATTTACCTACATTGCACATTTGGCTGCATCTACCCCAGGCGCAGCGCGACAGCCAGGTAGAAACCTGGATTGCCAGCCTGAACCCGCTCACCCAGGCACTTACCATGGTGCTGGATTTAATTCGCCAGTCGGCCCCCTTCCGTAAACAAACCAGCCTGAATGGTTTTTATCAGGATAACGGTGGCGATGCCGACTTGCTGCGCCTGAATCTGTCGCTCGATTCACAGCTTTATCCGCAAATTTCCGGACATAAGAGCCGTTTTGCCATTCGTTTTATGCCGCTGGACACTGAAAACGGACAGGTACCGGAACGTCTGGATTTCGAACTGGCCTGTTGCTAAGGAGTAAAAATGTCAGAAACTATTACGGTGAATTGCCCAACCTGCGGGAAAACGGTGGTGTGGGGTGAAATCAGCCCGTTTCGGCCATTTTGCTCCAAACGTTGTCAGCTGATCGACCTCGGAGAATGGGCTGCTGAAGAAAAACGAATCCCCAGCAGTGGCGATCTTTCCGAAAGCGATGACTGGAGCGAAGAGCCAAAGCAGTGACATTTGTCTGATGCCGCACGTAGGCCTGATAAGACGCGGACAGCGTCGCATCAGGCATCTTGTGCAAATGTCGGATGCGGCGTGAACGCCTTATCCGACCTACAGACGCTTAAGCTTCGCAATTACCGGTTCATTGGCTGGCGGAAAATCATCGGCATTAAGACCGACTAGCGACATCCACTCACCGGGTTGCCCTTCTTTACCCCACGGCTCCCCTTCCCAGCTTTCGACCAGCCAGAACCACAGAGTTATATGCCTGTCCGGGAATTCATATTCCAGTTTTTCAAATAGCGAAAAATGTTGTGGGGTAATCCCGACTTCTTCCTGAAGTTCACGCACCACCGCCTGTTCCGGCGTTTCGCCCATTTCAATTTTACCGCCGGGAAACTCCAGTTTATTCGCCATGTGCGCATCTGCTGCGCGACGCGTTATAAAGATTTCATTGTTCTCGTTGCGAATAATACCTACCGCAATTTGCAGCTTTTTCATTGTCTTAAACCTATAAAAAAAGCGCAGAATCCTGCGCCTTTTACTTCAACTGTTAGCTTTTATTGCAGGCGACCATGGCACTGCTTGTATTTTTTACCAGAACCGCACGGGCAAGGATCGTTACGTCCTACTTTGCGCTCACCGGTTTGCGCCGCCAGTGCAGCTGCGGCTGCAGAGTCGTCATCCTGATGGCTAAGCTGCTGCATTTGCGCTAAACGCTCGGCTTCCATACGACGCTGTTGTTCCAGCTCCTCAACCTCTTCAGGCATACGTACCTGGACTTTGCTCAGCGTGCTGATAACTTCATATTTTAACGACTCCAGCATCGCTGCAAACATGGAGAACGATTCACGTTTGTATTCCTGCTTCGGATCTTTCTGTGCATAGCCACGCAGGTGGATACCCTGACGCAGATAGTCCATCGCCGCCAGGTGCTCTTTCCACAGAGAGTCGAGAGTTTGCAGCATGACGCCTTTTTCGAAGTGACGCATCATCTCAGCACCAACCACTTCTTCTTTACGCTGATACACTTCGATGGACTGCGCCAGAATTCGCTCACGCAGCGTCTCTTCATGCAGTTCTGGTTCTTTATCCAGCCACTCGGCAATTGGCAAATCGAGGTCGAAATCGTTCTTCAGACGTTCCTGCAGCCCCGGAATATCCCACATTTCTTCCAGTGACTGTGGCGGAATGTAGGCATCAATGGTCGCTTTGAACACATCTTCACGAATGCTGTTGATGGTTTCGCTCACATCGCTGACATCCAGCAGTTCGTTACGCTGGGAGTAAATGGCGCGACGCTGATCGTTAGCCACGTCATCATATTCCAGCAGTTGCTTACGAATGTCGAAGTTACGGCTTTCAACTTTACGCTGGGCGTTGGCAATCGCTTTAGTCACCCACGGGTGTTCAATGGCTTCGCCTGGCTTCATACCCAGTTTACGCATCATGCCGGATACTCGGTCGGAAGCAAAAATACGCATCAGCGCATCTTCCATCGACAGGTAGAAACGGGAAGAACCAGCATCCCCCTGACGACCAGAACGACCGCGCAACTGGTTATCGATACGACGGGATTCGTGACGCTCGGTACCGATGATATGCAGGCCACCTGCTTCCAGTACCGCATCGTGACGTACCTGCCAGTCGGCTTTAATTTTTTCAATTTGCTCTACGGTCGGATTTTCCAGCGCGGCAACTTCTGCCTGCCAGCTACCACCGAGCACAATATCTGTACCACGACCCGCCATATTGGTCGCGATAGTCACCGCAGCCGGATAACCTGCCTGAGCAACAATCGCCGCTTCGTTGGCGTGGAATTTGGCGTTCAGGACGTTGTGCTTAATACCGGCTTTGGTCAGTTCGTTTGACACCAGCTCCGATTTTTCGATGGAGATAGTACCCACCAGCACCGGCTGGCCTTTCGCAGTACGTTCTTTGATATCTTCAATGATCGCCTGAATTTTTTCCGCTTCAGTCATGTAGACCAGGTCCGGCAGATCTTTACGAATCATTGGACGGTTGGTCGGAACAACGACGGTATCCAGCTTGTAGATGGAGCTAAATTCGAAAGCTTCGGTATCAGCAGTACCGGTCATCCCCGCCAGTTTTTCATACAGACGGAAGTAGTTCTGGAAGGTGATCGAAGCCAGCGTTTGGTTTTCGTTCTGGATCTGCACACCTTCTTTCGCTTCCACAGCCTGGTGCAGACCATCGGACCAGCGACGGCCCTGCATGGTACGACCGGTGTGTTCGTCAACGATGATAACTTCACCATCTTTAACGATGTAGTCGACGTCGCGGGTAAACAGCGCATGAGCGCGCAGCGCCGCCGTTACGTGGTGCATCAGCATGATGTTGGCCGGAGAGTACAGAGACTCCCCTTCATCCATGATGCCCTCTTTCACCAGCAGTTCTTCAATCAGCACCAGACCACGTTCGGTCAGGTTCACCTGGCGAGATTTTTCGTCCACCGAGAAGTGGCCTTCGCCCTGGAAGGTTTCGGAGTCTTCTTTTTCCTGACGGATCAGGTGCGGAATAATTTTATTCACGCGTTTATACATTTCCGAGCTGTCTTCTGCCGGGCCGGAAATGATCAGCGGTGTACGCGCTTCATCGATCAGGATGGAGTCCACTTCGTCCACCAGCGCATAGTGCAGTTTACGCTGTACACGTTCTTCAGGGCTGAACGCCATATTGTCGCGCAGGTAGTCAAAGCCGTATTCGTTGTTCGTACCGTAAGTGATGTCAGCTGCGTAAGCTTCGCGCTTTGCCGGTGCTGGCATGCCCGGCAGGTTGATACCGACAGTCAGGCCAAGGAATTCAAACAGCGGACGGTTGTTTTCGGCGTCACGTTGCGCCAGGTAGTCGTTGACGGTAACTACGTGCACGCCTTTACCGGTTAGTGCGTTCAGGTAAGCAGGCAGCGTTGCGGTCAGGGTTTTACCTTCACCGGTACGCATTTCGGCGATGCAGCGTTCGTTAAGAACCATACCGCCGAGTAACTGAACGTCGAAGTGACGCATACCAAAGACGCGCTTACTTGCCTCACGTACCACGGCGAAAGCTTCCGGGATCAGATTTTCCAGCACTTCGCCTTTTTCCAGACGTGCACGAAACTCTGCGGTTTTCCCTTTCAGTTCTTCGTCGGAGAGTTTTTCCATCTCCGGTTCCATGGCATTGATGATGTTGACCACTTTGCGCATCCGGCGCAGGGTGCGATCGTTACGACTACCGAAAACTTTAGTTAACAATTTGATTAGCATAATAAAATCTCAAACGCCCCGCGTTGCGGAGTTAATAAAATGAAGTAAAGGTTTATTGTTGTTAGGTGAGGCGTTGAGGGCCAGCACGGATGCCTTGCGCCTGGCTTATCCAGACGGGCGTGCTGAATTTTGCTTGTGGGGTAAAATGCGCATAATCAATGCGATAACCCTTTTCAGACGGCGTGCCTTCCTGGGTCAGCAGCGCGCTGAGCGTATCCAGTAATGCAAGATGTTGCGCCTGAAGAGGCAAAGATTCTTCAGCAACGGGCAGTGTTTGCGGTGCCATTGCGAAAGAAAGATGACGGATTACCGTGCGAATGGCATGTTGATGCCAGTAATCAACGGAATAGTTCGAATTCGGGCGGCGTGTGTTCGCTTCCAGCAAGGCCAATTGACCAAAGTTAACTTTGGCTGAAGGCTCGTGGTTGCGGGTTGTCGCTTTTGCGGGCGCGTTTGGTTCGGCGGCGTTGCTGAGCGCAGGCAAACCTAAACTCGCCGCAACCATCCCTAATAAGAGATGCGGCCAGAAGTAGCGTTTACCAAACTGTCGCCAGCGCGTCAGTATTCCACTCACGTTATTGCCATCCCGATCGTATTCAAACGTATTTAGCGCACAAATCTTATCATTAAAGCCTGCAGTCCACAGCACGAATGAAGATAAGTTGTGCGGAAAAGTGCTTAAGAAAACAGCGTTCGCACCGTTTTTTATAGCTCTTATAAAATTCAAAAAAAAACGACTGGTTCACCTGGCCGGAGAGAGTGCCAGATTTGCCAGTCGAATTTTATACGACAGTATAAATGTCGTTATGCCAGTACAGCTGAAGGCGCTTTGAAGGCCAACGGCAGTTCTGCGTCGTCCTGGAAGGTCACATATTCCCAGGCTTCCTGTTTCGCCAGGACAGCCTGCAGCAGTTTGTTATTCAGTGCATGACCGGATTTATAAGCGGTAAATGCACCAATAATATTGTGACCACACATGAACAAGTCACCGATCGCATCGAGCATTTTGTGACGCACAAATTCGTCTTCAAAACGCAGGCCGTCTTCGTTCAGTACGCGATAATCGTCAACAACGATGGCACAATCGAAGCTGCCGCCCAGGCACAAACCACGGGACTGCAGATATTCGATATCACGCATGAAACCGAACGTACGCGCACGGCTGATCTGGCGCATAAACGCATCAGCGGAGAAGTTCATCGCATAGCGCTGGTTGCTGGAATCAATAGCCGGATGGTTAAAATCGATGGTGAAATCCAGCGAAAAACCATTGTACGGCTTAAATTCAGCCCACTTATCGCCATCTTCGACACGAACAGTCTCTTTGATGCGAACAAATTTTTTGGCGCAGTTCAACTCGTCGATACCGGCGTCAAGCAGCAGGTATACAAACGGAGCGGCGCTGCCGTCCATGATCGGGATTTCCGGCGCGTTAACTTCGATAACAATGTTATCGATGCCCAAGCCCGCGAGAGCAGCATTGAGGTGCTCTACGGTTGAAATCCGTACATCATGCTCGTTGACCAGACACGTACAGAGCATGGTATCACGCACAGATTTGGCATCGGCCGGGAAATCTACCGGTGGATTCAAGTCGGTGCGACGATAGATGACCCCGGTGTTGGCCGGCGCAGGGCGTAACGTCAGGGTGACTTTCTTGCCGGTATGTAAACCGACACCCGTCGCCTGAACGATACGTTTAAGTGTCCTTTGTTTGATCATCGTATTATCTCGCCAAATTACCTATCCAACCGAAGTGTACTATACATTCGGCGGGCCAGTTTAGCACAAAGAGCCTCGAAACCCAAATTCCAGTCAATTCTTAATCAGCTTGCTTACGCAGGAATGCTGGGATATCCAGATAATCCGGCTCTTTCGCAGTTTGCGGCGCATTGTCATTCACGACTTTAGCAACCGGCTTCTGCTCCTGGGTCAGCGGAGCCATCCCATGCTGCTGGTAGCGATCCATCACTGGCTGCTGAACCTGCTTATTGGTCACCAGAGTGATTTCAGGACGTTTGTCCATGCCGATACCTGTCGCAACAACGGTTACGCGCAGCTCGTCATTCATATCCGGGTCAAGAGAAGTACCGATAACCACAGTCGCGTTGTCGGAAGCAAATGCACGGATGGTGTTACCTACCGTTTCGAACTCATCCAGACGCAGGTCGAAGCCCGCCGTGATGTTAACCAGCACGCCGCGCGCGCCAGACAGGTCGATATCTTCCAGCAGCGGAGAAGAGATAGCCATTTCAGCAGCTTCTTCCGCACGGTCTTCACCGCTCGCCACGCCAGAACCCATCATTGCGTAGCCCATCTCAGACATTACGGTGCGTACGTCTGCAAAGTCCACGTTCATCAAACCCGGACGAGTAATCAGTTCAGCGATACCTTGCACAGCGCCTTTCAGTACATCGTTCGCTGCGCCAAACGCATCCAGCAGGGAGATACCGCGGCCCAGAACTTTCAGCAGTTTGTCGTTCGGGATAGTGATCAGAGAGTCCACATGCTTGGACAGTTCAGTGATCCCCTGCTCCGCGAATGCCATACGCTTCTTGCCTTCAAAGTTGAAAGGCTTAGTGACGACAGCAACGGTCAGGATACCCAAATCTTTTGCCACTTCAGCGACGACTGGTGCTGCACCTGTACCGGTACCACCACCCATACCCGCAGCAATAAAGACCATGTCTGCACCTTCCAGCGCCGCACGCAATGCATCGCGATCCTCATCAGCCGCATTGCGGCCAACTTCTGGATTAGCGCCAGCGCCCAGTCCTTTGGTGATACCGCTACCGATTTGAATCGTCTGTCCAACCGCTGTTTTACGCAGCGCTTGTGCATCGGTATTTACCGCGAAGAATTCAACACCTTCAATGCGCTCGCGCACCATGTGTTCAACAGCATTACCGCCGCCGCCGCCGACGCCGATGACTTTAATCACCGCGTCATTGGTAAGTTCCATTGGTTCAAACATAGTTTCTCTCCGATTTGTGCCTGTCGCCTGAGGCCGTAATCATCGTCGGCCTCATAAAAATTAAAACTCTTTTCGCAGCCAACTATTGAGTCGCTTGATCCACGAGCCAACTGATGCTGTAACACGTTTTTCTACTTCAGCTTCACCGTTAAGATGTGACTCTTTCCCATAGTGAAGCAATCCCACCGCCGTCGAATAATACGGCTCCTGAGCATAATCCGTTAAACCGGTAATGTTCAGCGGCGCGCCGATACGCACTTGCGTATGAAACACGCGCTGAGCACAGGCTGCAAGACCTTCGATCTGCGCTGCGCCACCGGTTAATACAATGCCTGCCGCCAGGTGATGTTTAACCCCTTGTTGGCGAAGCTTTTCCTGCAACTGCAATATCTCTTCGTTGACCAGGTTGAGCAGCTCGGTATAGCGCGGCTCGATCACCTCTGCCAGGGTCTGACGTTGCAGACTCCGCGGCGGACGACCACCTACGCTCGGCACTTCCACGCTCTCATCTTTTCCAACGATGGAACCCAGCGCACAACCGTGGCGAACTTTAATCGCTTCGGCGTCGCTTGGCGGCGTGCCAAAGGCGTAAGCGATATCACTGGTCACGACATTGCCAGCATAAGGAATTACCTTAGTGTGGCGCAATGCCCCACCGGTATAAACGGCGATATCCATTGTACCACCACCGATATCGACGACGCAGACACCCAGTTCACGTTCATCTTCCGTCAATACCGAATAACTTGATGCCAGTCCGGCAAATATCAGTTGGTCAACTTTCAGCCCACAACGTTCAACCGCTTTGACGATGTTTTTCGCCATATCGTTGTGACATGTGATCAGGTGCACTTTTGCCTGCATCCGCACGCCCGAAAGTCCTACCGGATTCTTGATCCCTTCCTGATAGTCAATCGCATACTCTTGCGGGATCACATGCAGCACACGATGCTCATCGCGCACACGCACCGATTTCGCGGTATGGACGACGTTTTCCACATCTTCTTGCGTCACTTCTTCTTCAGAAATAGGCACCATACCAATTTCATTCTGGCAGCTGATGTGCTTACCAGAAAGCGCCAGATATACCGAAGAGATCTGACAATCTGCCATCAATTCTGCCTGGTCAATGGCGCGTTGTACGCACTTGACCACGGATTCGAGGTCGTTCACCCCGCCTTTATCCATACCACGTGACGGGCAGCTGCCCACGCCAATGATATTGACCATACCGTCGGGCAGAACTTCCCCTACTAAAGCGGCAACCTTCGCGGTACCAATCTCCAGTCCTACTACCAGTTTTCTGTCCGTCGCCTTGATCATTGTTGTTCTGCCTGTGCCTGATTTTGTTGCTGAGTAGATTCCTCTGGCGGCAAGGGCGCCCAGCCTACTGCCGCTCCAGAGTCATAACGCAAATCAACGTAGCTAATCCGTTTGCCATCGGTTTGCGCCTGCTGCTGTAAAACCGGATAAAGTTCTACAAAGCGAGCCAAACGTTTCATCGTATCGCCCCGGCCAAGATTGAGCTTAATATCGTTATTCAGCGTCAACTGCCAGGAACGCCGCGCGGTCATCGCCGCTTCCTTCAGAGTAAATCTGTCCTTTGCCAGCATCTGCCCCATTTCGCGATAGCCCTGCAACACTTCATTGGCGCTGCCTTCCGGGCCATACAGCATTGGAAGCACCTGCTTGCTGGTGCGATCTGGCGGCACGCTGAAGGTGTTTCCTTCCGCGTCTACCATGTGTTGATCATTCCACCGCGCAATCGGCACATATTCAACCAGATGAATCTTCAATTCATCAGGCCACTGCTTTCTGACGCTCACCTGCTTAATCCACGGCAGGCGTTGTTCTATTTGCGTCTGGATGATGTTGACATCCTGGGTCATAAAGGTACCCGGCTCACCCAATGCCAGGATCGACTGCCGGATATCGTCATTACGCGTGTAATGGCGTTCACCGGTCAACACCAGCTTTGAGAGCGGCAGGCGTTGCGCATCTTCCATCCAGCCCAACACGACCCAGCCGCTCACCAACACTGTCGTTAAAACGGTCAGCAGGAAAAGGATCCCCGCCAGACGCGTTCCATTATTGCGGCGAGAAGAAACCTCTTCTTCGCTATTTCGCGTGTTCAGAGCAGCCTGCGACATATTAGTCCGCCAGTTCCAGAATTCGTACTACCAACTGCGAGAAGCTCATACCTGCCTGACGTGCCGCCATCGGCACCAGGCTGTGGCTGGTCATACCCGGTGAGGTATTGGCTTCCAGCAGATAAAACTGTCCATCGCTGTCCAGCATAACGTCAATACGTCCCCATCCTTTGCAACCTAACGTCGTCCATGCTTTCAGCACTAATGCCTGCAAATTGGCCTCTTGTGACGCTTCCAGACCTGCGGGGCAGAAATACTGTGTCTCATCAGAGAGATACTTCGCCTCATAATCATAGAAGGTTCCGGACGGTTGAATACGTATTGACGGTAAAATTTCTTCACCGAGTATCGCAACCGTGAACTCCGGCCCACTTAGCCATTTTTCAATCAATACTTCTTCATCGTGCTGAAATGCCAATCTTAATGCATCTTGTAGAGCATTTTCTGCTACTACTTTTGACATTCCCACACTGGAACCTTCGCGGCTCGGCTTAACGATAACCGGCAAACCCAGAGCAGAAATTTCTGCTAACTGCTTATCGCTCAGGCCTTTTTCAAACTCTGCGCGGGTTAACGCTACCCACGGCGCGACCGGTAAACCGGCACCTTGCCACAGCAGTTTGCTGCGTAGTTTATCCATTGAAAGCGCAGATGCCATCACTCCGCTGCCGGTATAAGGCAAGCCCATCAGCTCGAGCATGCCCTGCAGCGTACCATCTTCACCGCCGCGACCGTGTAGCGCGATAAACACTTTCTGGAAGCCCATCGACTTCAGTTGCGTCACGTCGACTTCTTTCGGGTCGACAGGATACGCGTCAATACCGCCTTCACGCAGCCCGGCTAACACCGCTGCGCCAGAATTCAGAGAAACTTCCCGCTCAGCGGAGGTCCCGCCCAACAGGACCGCGATTTTATCAGTCATGTTGTTCTTCCTCCGGAGTTTGCGGCTTCAGTTTGATTTCAGCTAAAGAACGGGCAATTTTTCCGATATTACCAGCCCCCTGAACGAGAATCAGGTCGTTACCGGTTAATACCGGTGCCAGCATCTCGGCTACCTGCGCCGGGTCCGGCACCAGAATGGGATCAATTTTCCCACGTCCACGAATTGTGCGACACAGCGAACGGCTGTCCGCTCCCGGAATTGGCGCTTCGCCAGCCGGATACACTTCCAGCATCAACAGGGTATCAACCTGCGTCAGCACATTGGCGAAATCATCATACAGGTCGCGCGTACGGGTAAAACGGTGCGGCTGAAACAGCATTACCAGGTTTTTATCCGGCCAGCCTGCACGCGCTGCTTTAATAGTGGCGTCCACTTCCGTCGGGTGGTGGCCGTAGTCATCGACCAGCATTGCCGTACCGCTTTTACCATTCACTGGCTCCAGCGGGAATTCACCGAGGAAATCAAAACGGCGCCCAGTCCCCTGGAAGCTCTCCAGCGCACGTAAAATAGCCTCGTCATCAATTCCCTCTTCCGTAGCAACCGCAACCGCAGCTGCGGCGTTCAGCGCGTTATGACGACCTGGCGCATTCAGGGTGACGCGCATCGGCTCTTTGTCCTGGCGCAGCAGCGTAAAGTGCCCCTGCGGGCCAATCTGCTGATAATCTTCTACACGCACGTCGGCATCTTCGTTGAAGCCGTAAGTCGTGGTCTGACGTCCCACTCGCGGTAACAATTCGCGGATCACCGGATCATCAACACACATCACCGCACGACCGTAAAACGGCAGGTTGTGCAGAAAATTAATAAAAGTCTGTTTTAAATTCTCAAAGTCGCCCTGGTAGGTATCCATGTGGTCGGCTTCGATATTGGTGACAATCGCCACCATCGGTTGCAGATGCAGGAACGATGCATCACTCTCATCTGCTTCGGCAATCAGGTACCGACCATGCCCCAAACGCGCATGAACCCCCGCCGCTTTTACCAGCCCACCGTTAACGAAGGTTGGGTCGAGTCCCGCTTCTGCGTAGATGCTGGAAACCATCGCGGTGGTTGTCGTTTTGCCGTGCGTTCCTGCAATGGCGATGCCATGACGAAAACGCATTAACTCAGCCAGCATTTCGGCACGACGGATCACCGGAATACGCGCTTCATGAGCTGCGACAATTTCCGGGTTATCGGCAGAAATCGCGCTGGAAACAACGACCACGCTGGCATCACGTACGTTTTCCGGGCGATGGTTGAAATAAATCGTCGCCCCAAGATTCATTAACTGTTGCGTGACCGGATTTGGCGCTAAATCGGAACCACTGATCTGATAACCTTCATTGGCCAGAACTTCGGCAATACCGCCCATACCGGCACCACCGATGCCGACAAAATGTATGTGCCGAACGCGACGCATTTCGGGCACGATGGAACGCAGTTTTGCCAATTGTTGTGTATTCATTCTTTACGCCATTAACTTCTTAAATTCATACGATGCAAAAGGCATCGCTACAATTACGCCCGGGCAGCCCGGCTCACTTCATTTGCCACTCGCTCGGTGGCATCCGGAATGGATGCAGCGCGGGCGCGTTCTGCCATGGTTAATAAGGTTTCTCGCGACCACCCGGCCAGGGTGTTGGCGACAGCATCCACGCTAAGCTGTGGCTGCTCGATAATTTTGGCTGCGCCCGCTTTTTCCAGCGGTAGCGCATTCCAGTATTGCTGGCGGTCTTTATGTTGAAACGGCACAAACAACGCCGGTAGTCCTGCCGCGGCGATTTCACTCACCGTTAAAGCACCGGAGCGGCAAACGACGACATCCGCCCACGCATACGCCGCCGCCATATCATCAATAAATTCCGTCACTTTATGCTGCGGTTGCCCCGCTTCGGCATACGCCTGTTCAACGGATTGTTGCGAACCTTTACCGCTCTGATGCCAGATAGTGACTGAATCACCCAGTTTCGCAGCAACCTGCGGCATTGTCTGGTTAAGAATGCGTGCGCCCTGGGAACCACCCACTACCAGCACACGAACCGGACCTTCACGTCCAGCCAAACGTTGCTGCGGCAACGGCAGCGCCAGCACATCGGTACGCACCGGGTTACCCACCACTTCCGCATTAGGGAAAGCGCCTGGAAACGCCTGCATCACTTTGGTGGCAATCTTCGCCAGCCATTTATTGGTTAAGCCCGCAATACCGTTTTGTTCATGAAGTACAACCGGAATGCCTAACGACCACGCGGCCAGACCACCTGGACCTGATACATAGCCGCCCATACCGAGTACCACGTCAGGTTTGTACGCTTTCATAATCGCCCGCGCCTGACGCCAGGCGTTGAAGATACGCAGCGGCGCAGCTATCAGTGCTTTTATACCTTTTCCACGCAGACCAGAGATACGAATGAAATCAATTTCGATGCCATGTTTTGGCACTAAGTCCGCTTCCATACGGTCGGCAGTCCCCAGCCAGCGAACTTGCCAACCCTGAGCCATTAGATGGTGCGCAACCGCCAGTCCCGGGAATACATGTCCACCGGTTCCGCCTGCCATCACCATTAATCGCTTTCCTTGACCACTCATCGTGAACCTCGTACAAACGCCTGCGCTTTCTCCAGACGCGTTTCATAATCAATACGCAACAGCATCATGATGGCTGTCGACATAATCAGTAAGCTCGAACCACCGTAACTGATCAGCGGCAATGTCAGACCTTTGGTCGGTAACATCCCCGCCGCCGCGCCAACGTTAACCAGCGCCTGGAAGCTAAACCAGATGCCAATAGAACAGGCGAGAAAACCGGAAAAACGGTGGTCAATTTCTAACGCTTTGCGGCCAATCGACATCGCGCGAAAAGCGACGAAGAATACCATTAAAAGTGCCAGCACCACACCGACATACCCCAGTTCTTCGCCGATAATGGCGAAAATAAAGTCAGTGTGCGCTTCCGGCAGATACTCCAGTTTTTGTACCGAGTTACCTAAACCTTGTCCCCAAAGTTCGCCGCGACCAAACGCCATCAGCGATTGCGTTAACTGATAGCCGCTGCCAAAGGGATCTTCCCACGGGTTCCAGAATGCGGTAACACGGCGGATACGGTACGGTTCGGCGAGTATCAGCAACACAACCGCTGAAATGCCCATACCGATAATGGCAATGAACTGCCACAATTTCGCTCCCGCCAGGAACAACATCGCCAGCGTAGTCACAAACAACACCACCACCGTACCAAGGTCTGGCTGTGCCAGCAGTAACACTGCCAACACCAGAATCACGCCCATCGGTTTCAGGAAGCCGCGCAGGTTATTACGTACTTCGTCGCCTTTACGCACCAGATAGTTGGCGATATAACAAAACAGCGACAGTTTTGTCAGCTCCGCAGGCTGGATACGCAGCAAACCGAGATCGATCCAACGCGATGCCCCTTTAACCGAGCTACCCACTACCAGCACGATCATCAGCAGGATGATAGATCCGAGCAGCATCGTGGCACTGTAGCGTTGCCAGAACTCCATCGGCAGACGCAGCGTAATGATCGCCAGAATGAATGCCAGGATCAGATAGACGCCATCACGCTTCGCGAAGAAGAACGGATCGTTGGTTAAGCGTTGCCCTATGGGCATTGACGCCGAGGTCACCATGATAAAGCCAATCGCCGCAAGGCCGAAGGTCAGCCACAGTAAGGTGCGATCGTACATGATCAGGCTGTCGGTATCTTTTTCCCGCGAGCCCATCACCCAGCCTTTTAGCGCCGTGGAAATCCAGACCAGGATACTGAATCCTGGCAGGCGCGGCATTTTCAGGCGAGGGAGAGATAAACGCATCAACCTAACTCCTTCGCCAGACGGGCAAACTCATTGCCTCGTTGTTCAAAGTTCTTGAACTGATCAAGGCTGGCACAGGCCGGGGAGAGCAGAACCATATCGCCCGGCTGAACACGCGGAGCCAGCAAGCGCATCGCCTGTTCCATAGTTTCGGTTTGTTCTGCCACTTCCGGGCGTAGCGCCGCCAGCTGCGCACCGTCACGACCAAAACAGTACAAACGCACGTTGTCGCCATTCAGATAGCGCGCCAGTGGACTGAAGTCCGCCGATTTACCATCGCCGCCCAGCAACAAATGCAGCGTGCCGTCTACCTGCAAGCCATTCAACGCCGCTTCCGTACTGCCGACGTTAGTGGCTTTCGAATCGTTAATCCAGCGTACGCCATTGTGCTCCAGCACCACTTCAAAGCGATGCGGCAGACCGGTGAAGGTGGTTAACGCTTTCAGGCTGCTGGCGCGCGGCAAACCAGCTGCGTCTGCCAGTGCCAGTGCTGCCAGCGCATTGGTGTAGTTATGCTGCCCGGAAAGTTTCATCTCTTTCACGTTCAGCACTTTCTCGCCTTTCACTCGCAGCCAGGTTTCTCCCTGCTGATGATTCAGGTGATAGTCACCCATGTTGACGCCAAAGCTGACGCAGCGTTCATCAGCACCGCGAATCGGCATTGTTAAGGCATCATCAGCATTGACGACACAAACTTTCGCATTTTCGTAAATACGCAATTTTGCCGCACGGTATTGCTGCAAACCAAACGGATAGCGGTCCATATGATCTTCAGTCACGTTCAGAATGGTCGCCGCCACCGCCTGTAAGCTGGAAGTGGTTTCCAGCTGGAAGCTCGACAGTTCCAGCACGTACAGTTCGCACTCAGCATCAAGCAGCATCAACGCTGGCAGGCCAATATTGCCACCCACACCAACGTTAACCCCCGCCGCTTTCGCCATTTCACCCACTAGCGTGGTGACCGTGCTTTTGCCGTTAGAACCGGTAATCGCCACAATCGGTGCTTGTGCTTCGCGGCAGAACAGCTCGATATCGCCAACGATTTCGATTCCGGCATCAGCGGCAGCGCTTAAGGATGGATGCGCCAGTGCAATACCGGGACTGGCGACAATCAGATCTGCCGCCATCAGCCATTCATCATTCAGACTGCCCGTGTGGCGTTCTACGGCTTCGGGTAATTTATCCAGGCCAGGCGGTGTCATACGCGTATCCATAACGCGCGGCGTCACACCGCGAGCGAGGAAAAAGTCCACGCAGGAAAGCCCAGTGAGGCCCAGGCCGATAATGACGACATTTTTACCCTGATAATCAGCCATGATTAACGTACCTTCAGCGTTGCCAGACCAATCAGAACCAGCATCAGCGAAATAATCCAGAAACGCACAATGACGCGCGGTTCCGGCCAGCCTTTCAGTTCATAGTGGTGATGAATCGGTGCCATGCGGAAAATACGTTGTCCGCGCAGTTTAAAGGAGCCGACCTGCAGGATGACAGAAAGCGTTTCTACCACGAACACGCCCCCCATAATCACCAGCAGGAATTCCTGACGTAGCAGTACGGCGATAATGCCTAACGCACCACCTAACGCCAGCGAACCTACATCGCCCATAAAGACCTGCGCCGGATAGGTGTTAAACCACAGGAAGCCCAGTCCTGCCCCGACTATCGCCGTGCAGACAATGACCAGTTCCCCTGCGTGTCGCAGATACGGTATATGCAAGTAGCTGGCAAAGTTCATATTGCCGGTCGCCCACGCCACCAGCGCAAAACCACCGGCGACAAATACGGTCGGCATAATTGCCAGGCCGTCGAGACCATCGGTCAGGTTTACCGCGTTGCCAGTACCCACAATGACGAAGTAAGCCAGCAGAATGTAGAACAGCCCCAGCTGCGGCATCACATCTTTAAAGAATGGGACCACCAGCTGCGTTGCGGGCGTGTCTTTGCCGGCAAGGTACAGGGCGAAGGCGACACCCAGCGCAATGACCGACATCCAGAAATACTTCCAACGAGCGATCAACCCTTTGGTGTCTTTACGCACCACTTTGCGATAATCATCAACAAAGCCAATAACACCGTAACCTACCAGCACCACCAACACGCACCAGACGTACGGATTGGACGGGTAAGCCCACAGCAGTACGGAGATCACTATCGCCGTCAGGATCATAATCCCGCCCATGGTCGGCGTACCGCGCTTGCTGAAGTGTGATTCAGGACCGTCGTTACGCACCACCTGACCAAAGGAAAGTTTTTGCAAATGAGCAATCATACGCGGGCCCATCCACAATGAGATGAACAGCGCGGTCAGCAGGCTGACGATGGCGCGAAACGTCAGATAGGAAAAGACGTTAAAGCCGGAATAATATTTGACCAAATGTTCGGCCAGCCAAACTAACATGTCCCATTCTCCTGTAAAGCGCGTACTACCTCTTCCATGGCGGCACTACGTGAACCCTTAACTAAAATCGTAATTACCTGTTGCTCAGCAATCAGTGATTTAAGACGCGTAATTAACGCAGTTTTATCAGCAAAATGTTCGCCAACGCCGCTGACGGTGCTGATAGCATGGCTTTGTTTACCCACGCTTAACACGCGGTCAATACCAGCAGCTTTTGCCGCCTCGCCCACCTGTACATGGCAGGCTTCGCTTTCAGCGCCCAGTTCCGCCATATCGCCCACCACCAGCACGCGGTAGCCCGGCATTTCAGCCAGTACCTGAACAGCGGCGGTCATTGAACCGACATTGGCGTTGTAGGAGTCGTCGAGCAGCAACTGGTTTTCTGCCAGTTGGATGGGGAACAGACGGCCTGGAACAGCTTTCAGATTTGCCAGCCCCGCTTTGATAGCATCAAGCGTTGCGCCCACGGACATGGAGAGCGCAGCGGCTGCCAGCGCATTCGCAATATTGTGACGCCCCGGCAACGGCAGCAGAACATCGACGCTACCGGTTGGGGTTTGTAGGGTAAATTCCGTACCGTGCGAGGTCACATGGATATTGGTGGCGGTGAAATCGCTGTTGGCGGCATTGGGTGAGAAACGCCACACTTTGCGTGAGCCAATTACGCTCTGCCAGTTCAGCCAGTCGTTGTTGTCGGCGTTCATAATGGCGATACCGTTTTCCGGCAGGCCGCTAAAGATTTCACCTTTCGCTTTCGCGACACCCGCAAGCGAGCCAAAACCTTCCAGATGCGCCGCTGCCAGGTTGTTGACCAGCGCAGCTTCCGGGCGAGTCAGACTCACAGTCCAGGCTATTTCGCCCTGATGGTTCGCGCCAAGTTCAATAACTGCGTAATCGTATTCCGGCGTTAAGCGCAACAGCGTCATCGGTACACCGATGTCGTTGTTGAGATTGCCTGCCGTATAAAGCGTGTTGCCGCACTGGCTTAAAATCGCCGCCGTCATCTCTTTAACGGAGGTTTTGCCGGAGGACCCCGTCAGAGCAACCACGCGCGCCGGAACTTGCTGGCGAACCCATGCAGCCAGTTCACCAAACGCCAGACGCGTATCCTTGACGATTAACTGCGGCAGGTCGATGTCCAGCGGACGGCTAACCAGTAGTGCGCCTGCGCCGCCAGCTTTCGCCTGGTCGGCAAAATCGTGGGCATCAAAACGTTCGCCTTTCAGGGCAACAAACAGGCAGCCCGGCGTCAGTTTTCGGGTATCAGTGGTTACAGCATCAAGGGTGATATCTGCACCTTGCAGTTCACCGTTGAGAATGTCGGTAAGTTGGCTAAGGGTTACGCTAATCATGCAATCACCCCCAGCAGACGCGCCACCGTGACGCGATCGGAGTAGTCCAGACGCTGATTGCCAACAATCTGGTAATCTTCATGGCCTTTGCCCGCGACCAGTACCACATCATTCTCTTTAGCCTGCATAACGGCGCAAGTCACCGCTTCAGCACGGCCTTCCATCACTTTGGCATGTCCGGCATCTAACATTCCCGCCAGAATATCGTTGATGATGGCACGCGGTTCTTCGGTACGCGGGTTATCGTCCGTCACCACCGCCACGTCAGCAAACTCTTCGGCAATTGCGCCCATCAGTGGACGCTTACCTTTATCGCGATCGCCACCACAGCCAAAGACGCACCACAGCTTGCCCGCACAGTGCAGGCGCGCCGCCTGTAAGGCTTTTTCCAGTGCATCCGGCGTATGCGCGTAATCCACCACCACCGTCGGTTTGCCTGGCGCAGTGAACACTTCCATACGTCCGCAAACCGGTTGCAGACGCGCGGCGGTTTTCAGCAGATCAGCCAGTGGATAGCCGAGTGCCAGCAGTGTCGCCAGCGCGAGCAGCAGGTTGCTGACGTTAAAAGCGCCCATCAGATGGCTTTCAATTTCGCCATCGCCCCAACTTGAGCTAAAGCGAATCGTCGCACCGCTGTCGTGATAGTTCACGTCGATCGCTTTTAACCAGCGTCCGTGACAGTTCGGATTGATATGATCTTCCATTGATACCGCAACCGCGTCCGGCAGTTTTGCCAGCCAGCGGCGGCCCACTTCATCGTCGGCGTTAATAATCGCCTGACCGCAATGATGTTCAGAATAAAGCAGCCATTTCGCAGCTTCGTAGTGTTCCATATCACCATGATAATCAAGGTGATCGCGGCTTAAGTTGGTAAAGACCGACGCCGCAAATTTCAATGCCGCCACACGGTGCTGTACCAGCCCGTGGGAGGAAACTTCCATTGCGCAAAACGTCGCGCCCTGCTCCACCAGCCCCGCCAGCTCATGCTGAACATCGACTGCGGAACCGGTAGTATTTTCTGTCGGGATCACTTTCCCAAGCAGACCGTTACCAACGGTGCCCATTACCGCGCTGGTTTCGCCAAGCAGTTGGCTCCACTGCGCCAGCAGCTGGGTAGTCGTGGTTTTGCCGTTGGTGCCCGTTACGCCTACGAGACGTAAATTGTCAGAGGGTTCATGGTAAAAGCGGCCCGCCAGTGCAGATAAACGCTCGTTGAGCTGGCTGAGATAGATGACCGGTACGCCGTGCATTTCACGGATTTCACCATCGGTCGCCTCATCTTTCGCCTCTGCAATAATGGCAGCCACACCTTGCGCTATCGCCTGCGGGATATATCGACGCCCGTCCGCCTGATGACCTACTACAGCTACAAAGAGATCGCCCGCCGCAGCCACACGGCTGTCGAGTGTCATCTCTCGCAGTGCTCGCGAAGGTGCGTCTGGCACCCACGGAGCAAGAAGGTCGCGCAAATTACGATCTGCCACCTGTCCCCTCGCCTTGATTAATCACAAATTCATTTTTATCGCCCGTTGTCAGCGCATCCGGCTCGATGTTCATGGTACGCAATACGCCGCCCATGATGGCACCAAAGACCGGCGCGGAAACGGCGCCGCCGTAGTATTTACCCGCCTGCGGATCGTTGATAACAACAACCAGCGCGAAGCGCGGCTGACTCGCAGGCGCAACGCCTGCGGTATAAGCAATATATTTATTGATGTAGCGACCGTCCGGCCCGACCTTTTTCGCGGTACCGGTTTTAATGGCGATACGATAGCCTTTAATCGCCGCTTTCACGCCGCCGCCGCCTGGTAGCGCCACGCTTTCCATCATATGCACCACGGTGCGAACAATGGATTCCGGGAAGACACGTTCACCGGGAACCGGGGGGTCAACTTTGGTAATCGACAGTGGGCGATAAATGCCGTAGCTGCCGATAGTTGCGTAGACTCGCGCTAACTGTAACGGTGTTACCATTAGCCCGTAGCCGAAAGAGAAGGTGGCCCTCTCTATGTCAGACCACCGTTGTTTTTGAGGATATAAGCCACTGCGTTCTCCGACCAACCCCAAATTGGTCGCTTTTCCCAGTCCAAAACGTGAGTAAGTATCTACTAACGCTGAGGACGGCATCGCTAACGCCAGCTTGGAAACACCGACGTTACTCGACTTCTGTAATACCCCGGTCAGGGTTAATTCGCTGTAGCGTGCCACGTCTTTGATTTCGTGGCCGTTAATTCGATAAGGAATGGTATTGAGTACCGAGTTTTCCCGCACCACGCCACGTTGCAACGCGGTCATTACCACCATCGGTTTAACCGTTGAGCCCGGTTCAAACACGTCGGTGATGGTACGGTTACGCATCGCCTCTTTCGGCGTGCCGCTCAGATTGTTAGGGTTGTATGACGGGCTGTTAGCCATCGCCAGCACTTCACCGGTGTTGACATCCACCAGCACGGCGCTACCGGATTCAGCCTTGTTAAAGGCCACCGCGTTGTTCAGTTCGCGATAAACCAGCGCCTGCAAGCGTTCATCAATACTCAACGCCAGGTTGTGCGCCGCCTGGCTGTCAGTAGAAGAAATATCTTCAATTACGCGACCATAGCGGTCTTTACGCACAATGCGCTCACCCGGCTGCCCGGTAAGCCATTTATCGAAACTCTTCTCAACGCCCTCAATCCCTTGACTATCGACGTTAGTAAAGCCGATGAGGTGAGCAGTCACTTCGCCGGACGGATAGTAACGGCGAGACTCTTCACGCAGATGAATCCCCGGCAGTTTCAGTTTTTTGATGTAGTCCGCCATGTCAGGGTTCACCTGACGCGCCAGATAAATAAAGCGCCCTTTCGGGTTGGCGTTAATGCGGGCTGAAAGCTGATCCAGCGGAATATTGAGCGCGTTAGCCAGCGCCTTCCAGCGGTCACCGACGCTGATACCGCCAGCGTCATGCACTTCTTTCGGGTCAGCCCAAATCGCTTTTACCGGCACGCTCACCGCTAACGGGCGACCAGAACGGTCAGTAATCATGCCGCGGGAGGTGGAAACTTGCTGAACGCGAAGAGAACGCATGTCGCCCTCTTTCACCAGCATATCCGGGGAGATAACTTGTAACCACGCTACGCGTCCGAGCAGAAAAGCCAGCGCCAGGAGAATACAGCCGCATAACAACGCAAAACGCCAACTGATAAAGTTGGCATGTTCTTCCTGACGTTTTGGTTTCTGCGTTTTCGCCGCTGCTTTCATGCGTCGCGTTTATCCTTATTTTTGCACTACGATATTTTCTTGTGACGGATCAACATGCTGCATTTGCAGTTTTTCCGTGGCGATCCTTTCCACCCGGCTATGGTCGCCGAGCGCATTCTCTTCAAGGATCAGGTTGCGCCATTCAATGTCTAAAGCATCTCGCTCCAGCACCAGTTGTTCGCGCTGAGCGGTCAGTAAACGGGTATGGTGCGCCGTGGTTACCACGGTCACCGCCGTCAAAATAATGCAAATGAACAGGCAGAGTGGCAGCTTCCCAAATCGCAAAAGATCGTCACCGATAACACCAGGCAATGCATGGCGCTCGTGGCTTCCCATCGATCCTTTAACTTTGCTTAGAGCTTCTGTCACTCTGCTGATCATGCGTTCGTCCTCTCTGCGATACGCAGAACTGAACTACGGGCACGAGGATTCTCAGCCACCTCTTCTTCGCCCGGCATTAACTTGCCTAATGCTCGCAGCTGACGGCCACCCAGTTTTTTGAGCTGCTCTTCAGTCATCGGTAACCCTGCCGGAACTTGCGGACCGCGGCTGTTTTCACGCATAAAACGTTTCACAATACGGTCTTCCAGCGAGTGGAAGCTGATGATCGAAAGCCGCCCACCCGGGGCCAGCACGTTGAGCGAGCTTTTTAGCGCCTGCTCTATCTCCTCCAGTTCACTGTTTACCCAAATGCGCACCGCCTGGAAGGTACGGGTCGCGGGATGTTTAAACTTATCTTTCACCGGCGTTGCAGCAGCCACGACTTCCGCCAGTTCTTTGGTGCGGGTCATCGGCTGTTCGCGGTTACACTCGACAATGGCGCGGGCAATGCGTTTGGCAAAACGCTCTTCACCATAGGTTTTCAATACCCAGGCGATATCGGCTTCTTCTGCGGTTTGTAGCCATTCAGCGGCTGACTGCCCACGGGTTGGGTCCATACGCATGTCCAGCGGACCATCGCGCATAAAGGAAAAGCCGCGCTCAGCATCATCAAGTTGCGGTGAAGAGACGCCAAGATCGAGGAGAATGCCGTCGATCTTGCCGATAAGATCGCGCTCGGCAACGTATTCGCCCAGCGCGGAGAAAGGTCCGTGGATGATGGAGAAGCGCGGATCATCAATAGTCTTCGCAACGGCGATAGCCTGCGGGTCGCGATCGATCGCCAGCAAACGCCCCTCTTCGCCAAGCTGCGAGAGGATCAGACGTGAGTGACCACCGCGACCAAAAGTCCCATCAATGTAGATGCCATCAGGACGGATATTGAGGCCATTAACGGCTTCATCCAGCAGCACCGTAGTATGTTTATAGTTTTCCATCATTTTATAGAGACAAGTCCTGCAGTCGCTCCGATAAGTCTCCGGTAGCCAACTGCTCTGCGTCGATATCTTCCTTGACCTGTTGATGCCAGGTTGTTTCATCCCACAGCTCAAACTTGTTGAACTGTCCAACCAGCATCACTTCTTTTGTCAGCCCGGCATGTTGCCGCAGTACTGGCGCGATTAACAATCGACCTGCGCCATCCATCTGACATTCGCTGGCATGACCTAACAGTAGGCGCTGCACACGGCGCTCAACCGGGTTCATGCTCGACAGACGCGATAATTTTTGCTCGATAATTTCCCATTCAGGCAGGGGGTAAAGCAGCAGGCACGGGTGATGAATGTCAATGGTGCAAACCATTTGACCGGCAGCGTTCTCAAGCAGCTGTTCCCGGTAACGGGTAGGCACTGATAAGCGCCCTTTGCTGTCGAGATTGACTAACGTTGCTCCCCGGAACATGCCAGCCTCACCCCTTATTCCCACTTTGCCCCACAATTTCCCACTGAAAGGAGTTTACGGAGCGGAGGAAAAGCTTGTCAAGCCAGTCACAAGGCATACCGAGGTAAAAAACCCGATGTTTACGGCTAATATCAGCGTTGTTTATTTTACGTCCAACGTGCGCAGCAAATTAACGTTATGAATAGCTGTAAGAAAAAATCCCTCATCGTCATCACCGTTTTAAAATGACTCACTATTTTCCACAGCAAATATAAAGTGTCAGTTTGCGACGCGAGCGGCATTTTAGGACATATCTTCCCCGGTTAACAGTCCCTGTTGCGTCTGTGTGGCGCTTGATGCCAGCGGGTTTGCGCAAAAGCAAAGAAAAGTGCTTGTTAAATCGGCAATTCATCTCTGCATGTAACAAAATAATGCAAAAACGCGCTGTCGATATCACTTAATTATTGTGAATTTCAGCTGGTGAGTTAATTAACGGGCGGGTTTAAAAGAACTTATCAATAATAGTCAGGAATAGTCTTATTTACTTTAAGGATATTGATGTCCATTCCCGTACTCTACGCGCCAGAGGGAAATTCACCTGGCGCGTATTTTTGTTCGCGGCTTAGCTACGGCTGAGCACACCGCGGCGATAGAGATTACGTTTAATGCGCGTTAAACCAGGTTTTGGCTTACGCGGTTCGTCCAGGCTTGCCAGGACAATCTCCAGCACACGCTCTGCGACATCGCGGTGACGTTGAGCCACTGCCAGCACCGGGCACTGTAAGAAGTCGAGCAGTTCGTTATCGCCAAAGGTGGCAATTGCCAGGTCAGAAGGCAGTTTACCATCGCGACGTAGCGTGACATCCATCACCCCTTGCAACAACGCAAACGACGTTGTGAACAGCGCCTGCGGCATCGGATGCGTTTCCAGCCATTTTTCGAATAACTGGGCAGCCGCCTCCCGCTCATAGCTGTTGGCATACAGGAAATGCACTTCGCGCGGATCATCTTTCCAGGCAGTACGGAAACCTTGTTCACGCAGGAAGCTGACAGAAAGCTCCGGCAGCGCGCCAAGATAAAGCACCGTCTCGGCGGGAAACTTACGTAACTCTTCCGCCAGCATTTCGGCATCATCCTGATCGGCACCAACCACGCTGGTGAAGTGTTCACGATCGAGGGCGCGGTCCAGCGCGACAATCGGGAACGGGTCGTTAGCCCAGCGTTGATAAAAAGGATGCTCAGGAGGCAACGACGTCGAAACAATAATGGCATCGACCTGACGCTGTAAAAGGTGCTCAATACAGCGCATTTCGTTGTCTGGCTGATCTTCTGAGCAGGCAATTAGCAGTTGATAACCCCGTTGCCGCGCCTGGCGTTCAAGATAGTTAGCGATGCGGGTATAGCTGGTGTTCTCCAGATCGGGGATCACAAGACCAATAGAACGTGTGCGTCCAGCACGAAGCCCAGCTGCCACGGCGTTCGGGTGGTAATTGTGCTCACGCACCACAGCCATGACTTTTTCAACGGTTTTGTCGCTCACACGGTATTGCTTCGCTTTGCCGTTAATAACATAGCTTGCAGTGGTCCGCGACACTCCCGCCAGCCGAGCGATTTCATCCAGTTTCACAATTGCCCCTTGCGTAAAATGTAAAAACCATAGCCATTGTACTGGTATGGGTTAAATTCATTAACATCTAAGCGCAGAAAATTAACTGCGGCAACTGCTTTTATTCCAGGTTCCCACTGATTTCGCAAAAAAAGCCCAACGTGACATGTTGGGCTGCAAATTGCGCACTGAGATCATTCTCAACGCATTATTTTATCGCCGCGCGAAAGTCCGACCACACCAGAGCGAGCAACTTCCACAATTTTCGCCACATCGCGAATCGATGCTAAAAATGCATCAAGCTTATCGCTGGTGCCTGCTAATTGAACGGTATAAAGCGAGGGGGTGACATCGATAATTTGCCCACGGAATATTTCCGTATTACGTTTCACTTCGTCACGCCCGTAACCGCTGGCCTGAATTTTCACCAGCATGATTTCCCGCTCAACATGCGCGCCCTGCCCCAACTCACTCACGCGCAAGACATCGACCAGCTTGTGTAATTGCTTTTCGATCTGCTCAAGCACTTTTTCATCGCCCACGGTCTGGATGGTCATACGCGATAATGTCGGATCGTCGGTTGGCGCAACGGTCAGGCTTTCAATGTTGTAGCCACGCTGGGAAAAAAGGCCAATCACGCGGGATAACGCGCCTGATTCATTTTCGAGTAAGACTGATAATATCCGGCGCATAATCAGGTTCTCTCCGTTTTGCTTAACCACATTTCATCCATTCCGCCCCCGCGAATCTGCATCGGGTAGACGTGCTCACTGCCATCGACGGTAACATCAACAAACACCAGGCGATTATTGCGCACCTGTTCCAGCGCCTCGCTAAGTTTGCTTTCCAGCTCATGCGGATGAGAGATCTGGATCCCGACGTGACCATAGGCTTCCGCCAGACGGACGAAATCGGGTAGTGATTGCATATAAGATTGTGAATGACGGCCGGAATAGATCATGTCCTGCCACTGTTTCACCATCCCCAGATAGCGGTTATTGAGATTCACCACCAGTACCGGCAACTCGTATTGCAACGCGGTAGACAGTTCCTGGATGTTCATCTGAATACTGCCGTCGCCAGTGACGCAAACCACGGTTTCTTCTGGCAACGCCATTTTGACGCCCAGTGCCGCAGGTAAACCAAAACCCATCGTGCCGAGGCCACCGGAATTGATCCAGCGACGCGGTTTGTCGAATGGATAATAAAGTGCAGCAAACATCTGGTGCTGCCCGACATCGGACGTCACGTAAGCGTCTCCCTTCGTCAACCGCCAAAGAGTCTCGATCACCGCCTGCGGTTTAATCTTTTCACTGTGAGTGTCATATTTCAGGCACTGACGAGCGCGCCACTGTTCAATTTGCTGCCACCAGTCGCGGATCTCATCCAGTGGTTGATGGGCGGATTCTTGCGACAAGAGTTCAAGCATTTGTTCGAGGACCTGGCGAGCATCCCCCACAATCGGGATATCCGCAGTCACGGTTTTAGAAATGGAAGTAGGATCAATATCGATATGCAGAACAGTGGCATTTGGGCAGTACTTTGCCAGATTGTTCGTCGTTCGGTCATCAAATCGTACCCCGACGGCGAAAATCACATCCGCGTTATGCATCGTCATATTGGCTTCGTAGGTACCGTGCATTCCCAGCATGCCCAGTGCCTGACGATGCGTTGCCGGAAACGCCCCCAGCCCCATCAATGAGGAAACAACGGGCAGATTCAACGCCTCCACCGTTTCTTTCAACTGCTGATGGCAGCCCGCCATGATTGCCCCACCGCCTACGTAGACAACCGGTTTTTTTGCCGCCACCAGCGTTTGCAGAGCACGCTTAATTTGCCCTTTATGTCCGGTAGTAGTGGGATTGTAAGAACGCATACTAACCGACTCCGGCCAGACATAGGGTAATTTGTTCGCCGGATTAAGAATATCTTTCGGTAAATCAACGACTACTGGTCCAGGACGACCACTTGCCGCCAGCCAGAAAGCCTTTTTCAGCACCTGCGGAATGTCTTCCGTTTGCTTAACCAGAAAACTGTGTTTAACCACCGGTCGCGAAATCCCCACCATGTCGCACTCCTGAAAGGCATCGTAACCTATCAACGAGGTCGCTACCTGCCCGGAAAGGACAACTAATGGAATGGAATCCATATAAGCGGTGGCGATGCCGGTAATCGCATTGGTCGCCCCTGGACCCGACGTTACCAGCACGACGCCGACTTCCCCGGTCGCACGCGCCAGGCCATCGGCCATATGCACCGCCGCCTGCTCATGACGAACTAATACATGATCAATACCACCCACGGTATGCAATGCATCGTAAATATCAAGGACTGCGCCTCCGGGATAACCGAATACTTGTTTAACGCCCTGATCGATAAGCGATCGGACGACCATCTCGGCTCCAGACAACATCTCCATGGCCTGCCTCACTGTTTGACGGAAAAAATGTGTAAAACACATTAACCGTCCGATCTTGCTTAAGCAATTGGCAGCCAGAGACATAAACGCAGGGTAATAAGAATAAACAGGAGGAAAGGTGAAAAGAAACGATAAAATCCTCCATTACGAAGGATTAAATTGACAATAAATCGGCTGAATCCCACAACTTACAGCAATTTCTCTATTTTTTTAATTAATCCTAAAATAGAGAGCACACACATTCAGAATAAAATTCTACATTCAATAAAAAATGCAGAATAAACCAGACATTCATGTCTGACCTATTCTGCATTCAGTTAGCGTTTGCAAATTGAGACTAATTGTTCTTCCATCCACTGATGGCCTTTATCGCGCCCGGCAGCTTCATGCCAGGAGAGATAACAGGTTCTGCTGTTTTGTTTTAACGGCAGCGGTAATACCTGTAATTCTAAGGATTCAGCGAACTCTTCAGCCAGCCAACGCGGCGCAATAGCGACCAAATGCGTTTGCGACACCACGCTAAGTACGCTCATCATTGCCATGCCCTGATACGCGATACTGGCTTGCTTATCTACCGTGTCATACCAAGGTTGACTAAATGACGCGAAACGATCGAGCGAAACCGCCGCATGTTGTTCGTTATAAACATCATGTTTCAGTAACGGGCCTTTAATTGTTGGATGATTTTTGCTGGCTACCAGCACCATTTCATCTTTAAATAATGGCACGCTGGTAAATTCAGGACGATGGAAGTCTTCATAACTAATCACAAACTCCGTTTCCTGATAACGCAGCTGATGTTCAGTGTTCTGATTTAATGAAGACTTGAACATAACATGTATATTTGGCGCAATCTGCTCAATGTGATTATAAATCTGCGAGGTCAGAATGCTGTCTAACGGGCTGCAAACACAAAGATGAAATACACGTTCACTGCTCGCGGGTTCAAAACCTGAACCAGGCAATTCATTTTGTACTAGTTGCAATGCCTGACGAACTGAGCCAAAAAGTTGAAATGCGCGAGCAGTCGGTTGAATACCACGGCCATAACGAACAAAAAGCTCGTCATTAAACATCACCTTCAGGCGTGCAACAGCGTTACTGACCGCAGGTTGCGACATACCCAGAACATGAGCGGCACGGGTAATGTTTTGCTCCTGCATCACGGCATCGAAAACGGTTAATAAGTTGAGATCGACCATGCGTAGCTGTGGCTTGCTTAACTCCGCCGTCTCTGAATGATCTGTTTGTACCTCTGGCATACTTAACTCCACTGTCACACTTAACTCCCTTTCCCTTATTGGAATGCAGAGAAATAATCCTGAAGAATATGATTTATCATGCATATAAAATAAGAAAAAGCAAAATGAGTAAAATTCGGAAAACATAAAGATACGGGTTCTGATAAAAACAGAATCCATTGCCGTGGAATGAGTCATTTACCACAGCATAATAATCCATAATGTTTTTGTTGCGAAAACAATCTAATCATAACTACCGCGAATACTCAATCATCTACAAAATGGATTAAATGTGCTTATTTAATAATTAATTTATATATTTAATGCATTAATTCTTAACATTAATTGATCAATAATATTCACCAAATCAATATCAAAAAAAATCGCAAAACATATAATTCAATACAAATCATCAGGATAGGTTTTGCAACGCGTGCATTTTGTCCCCTTTTTCCTCGTTGATTAGATGCAAAAATTTATGCTGAAATATGTCAACCGATGAAAAGCGTCGGTAGTTAAGCAGAAATTAATATCGCTTACTTTAACCACCGCAGCACAATTAGCTAATTTTACGGATGCAGAACTCACGCTGGCGGGACGTTTTTATTGCGTCAGGGTTGACATCCGTTTTTGTATCCAGTAACTCTAAAAGCATATCGCATTCATCTGGAGCTGATTTAATGACTCACATCGTTCGCTTTATCGGTCTACTACTACTAAACGCATCTTCTTTGCGCGGTAGACGAGTGAGCGGCATCCAGCATTAAGCCAGCACGCAGTCAAACAAAAAACCCGCGCCATTGCGCGGGTTTTTTTATGCCCGAAGCGAGGCGCTCTAAAAGAGACAAGGACCCAAACCATGAGCCAGCAAGTCATTATTTTCGATACCACATTGCGCGACGGTGAACAGGCGTTACAGGCAAGCTTGAGTGTGAAAGAAAAACTGCAAATTGCGCTGGCCCTTGAGCGTATGGGTGTTGACGTGATGGAAGTCGGTTTCCCCGTCTCTTCGCCGGGCGATTTTGAATCGGTGCAAACCATCGCCCGCCAGGTTAAAAACAGCCGCGTATGTGCGTTAGCTCGCTGCGTGGAGAAAGATATCGACGTGGCGGCCGAATCCCTGAAAGTCGCCGAAGCCTTCCGTATTCATACCTTTATTGCCACTTCGCCAATGCACATCGCCACCAAGCTGCGCAGCACGCTGGATGAAGTGATCGAACGCGCTATCTATATGGTGAAACGCGCCCGTAATTACACCGATGATGTTGAATTTTCTTGCGAAGATGCCGGGCGTACACCCATTGCCGATCTGGCGCGAGTGGTCGAAGCGGCGATTAATGCCGGTGCCACCACCATCAACATTCCGGACACCGTGGGCTACACCATGCCGTTTGAGTTCGCCGGAATCATCAGCGGCCTGTATGAACGCGTACCTAACATCGACAAAGCCATTATTTCCGTACATACCCACGACGATTTAGGCCTGGCGGTCGGCAACTCACTGGCGGCGGTACATGCCGGTGCACGCCAGGTGGAAGGTGCAATGAACGGGATCGGCGAGCGTGCCGGTAACTGTTCGCTGGAAGAAGTCATCATGGCGATTAAAGTTCGTAAGGATATTCTCAACGTCCACACCGCCATTAATCACCAGGAGATATGGCGCACCAGCCAGTTAGTTAGCCAGATTTGTAATATGCCGATCCCGGCAAACAAAGCCATTGTTGGCAGCGGCGCATTCGCTCACTCCTCCGGTATCCACCAGGATGGCGTGCTGAAAAACCGCGAAAACTACGAAATCATGACACCAGAATCTATTGGTCTGAACCAAATCCAGCTGAATCTGACCTCTCGTTCGGGGCGTGCGGCGGTGAAACATCGCATGGATGAGATGGGGTATAAAGAAAGTGAATATAATTTAGACAATTTGTACGATGCTTTCCTGAAGCTGGCGGACAAAAAAGGTCAGGTGTTTGATTACGATCTGGAGGCGCTGGCCTTCATCGGTAAGCAGCAAGAAGAGCCGGAGCATTTCCGTCTGGATTACTTCAGCGTGCAGTCTGGCTCTAACGATATCGCCACCGCCGCCGTCAAACTGGCCTGTGGCGAAGAAGTCAAAGCAGAAGCCGCCAACGGTAACGGTCCGGTCGATGCCGTCTATCAGGCAATTAACCGCATCACTGACTATAACGTCGAACTGGTGAAATACAGCCTGACCGCCAAAGGTCACGGTAAAGATGCGCTGGGTCAGGTGGATATTGTCGCCAACTACAACGGTCGCCGCTTCCACGGCGTCGGCCTGGCCACCGATATTGTCGAGTCCTCCGCCAAAGCCATGGTGCACGTACTGAACAATATCTGGCGTGCCGCAGAAGTCGAAAAAGAGTTGCAACGCAAAGCTCAACACAACGAAAACAACAAGGAAACCGTGTGATGTCGAAGAATTACCATATTGCCGTATTGCCGGGGGACGGTATTGGTCCGGAAGTGATGACCCAGGCGCTGAAAGTGCTGGATGCCGTGCGCAACCGCTTTGCGATGCGCATCACCACCAGCCATTACGATGTAGGCGGCGCAGCCATTGATAACCACGGGCAACCACTGCCGCCTGCGACGGTTGAAGGTTGTGAGCAAGCCGATGCCGTGCTGTTTGGCTCGGTAGGCGGCCCGAAGTGGGAACATTTAGCACCAGACCAGCAACCAGAACGCGGCGCGCTGTTGCCTCTGCGTAAGCACTTCAAATTATTCAGCAACCTGCGCCCGGCAAAACTGTATCAGGGGCTGGAAGCATTCTGTCCGCTGCGTGCAGACATTGCCGCTAACGGCTTCGACATCCTGTGCGTGCGCGAACTGACCGGCGGCATCTATTTCGGTCAGCCAAAAGGCCGCGAAGGTAGCGGACAATATGAAAAAGCGTTTGATACCGAGGTGTATCACCGTTTTGAGATCGAGCGTATTGCCCGCATCGCGTTTGAATCTGCTCGTAAACGTCGCCATAAAGTGACGTCGATCGATAAAGCCAACGTGCTGCAATCCTCTATTTTATGGCGTGAAATCGTCAACGAGATCGCCACGGAATACCCGGATGTCGAACTGGCGCATATGTACATCGACAACGCCACCATGCAGCTGATTAAAGATCCGTCACAGTTTGACGTTCTGCTGTGCTCCAACCTGTTTGGCGACATTCTGTCTGACGAGTGCGCAATGATCACTGGCTCGATGGGCATGTTGCCTTCCGCCAGCCTGAACGAGCAAGGTTTTGGTCTGTATGAACCGGCGGGCGGCTCGGCACCAGATATCGCAGGCAAAAACATCGCCAACCCGATTGCGCAAATTCTGTCGCTGGCACTGCTGCTGCGCTACAGCCTGGATGCCGATGATGCGGCTTCCGCCATTGAACGCGCCATTAACCGCGCATTAGAAGAAGGCATTCGCACCGGGGATTTAGCCCGTGGCGCTGCCGCCGTTAGTACCGATGAAATGGGCGATATCATTGCCCGCTATGTGGCAGAAGGGGTGTAATCATGGCTAAGACGTTATACGAAAAATTATTCGACGCTCACGTAGTGTACGAAGCCGAAAACGAAACCCCGCTGTTATATATCGACCGCCACCTGGTGCATGAAGTGACCTCACCGCAGGCGTTCGATGGTCTGCGCGCCCACGGTCGCCCGGTACGTCAGCCGGGCAAAACCTTCGCCACTATGGATCACAACGTCTCTACCCAGACGAAAGACATTAATGCCTGTGGTGAAATGGCGCGCATCCAGATGCAGGAGCTGATTAAAAACTGCAAAGAATTTGGCGTCGAACTGTATGACCTGAATCACCCGTATCAGGGGATCGTCCACGTAATGGGGCCGGAACAGGGCGTCACCTTGCCGGGGATGACCATTGTCTGCGGCGACTCGCATACCGCCACCCACGGCGCGTTTGGCGCACTGGCCTTTGGTATCGGCACTTCCGAAGTTGAACACGTACTGGCAACACAAACCCTGAAACAGGGCCGTGCGAAGACCATGAAAATTGAAGTCCAGGGCAAAGCCGCGCCGGGCATTACAGCAAAAGATATCGTGCTGGCAATTATCGGTAAAACTGGCAGCGCAGGCGGCACCGGGCATGTGGTGGAGTTTTGCGGCGAAGCAATTCGTGATTTAAGCATGGAAGGTCGTATGACCCTGTGCAATATGGCAATCGAAATGGGCGCAAAAGCCGGTCTGGTTGCACCGGACGAAACCACCTTTAACTATGTCAAAGGCCGTTTGCATGCGCCGAAAGGCAAAGATTTCGACGACGCCGTTGCCTACTGGAAAACCCTGCAAACCGACGAAGGCGCAACTTTCGATACCGTTGTCACTCTGCAAGCAGAAGAAATTTCACCGCAGGTCACCTGGGGCACCAATCCAGGCCAGGTGATTTCCGTGAACGACAATATTCCCGATCCGGCTTCGTTTGCCGATCCGGTTGAACGCGCGTCGGCAGAAAAAGCGCTGGCCTATATGGGGCTGAAACCGGGCATTCCGCTGACCGAAGTGGCTATCGACAAAGTGTTTATCGGTTCCTGTACCAACTCGCGCATTGAAGATTTACGCGCGGCAGCGGAGATCGCCAAAGGGCGAAAAGTCGCGCCAGGCGTGCAGGCACTGGTGGTTCCCGGCTCTGGCCCGGTAAAAGCCCAGGCGGAAGCGGAAGGTCTGGATAAAATCTTTATTGAAGCCGGTTTTGAATGGCGCTTGCCTGGCTGCTCAATGTGTCTGGCGATGAACAACGACCGTCTGAATCCGGGCGAACGTTGTGCATCCACCAGCAACCGTAACTTTGAAGGCCGCCAGGGGCGCGGCGGGCGCACGCATCTGGTCAGCCCGGCAATGGCTGCCGCTGCTGCTGTGACCGGACATTTCGCCGACATTCGCAACATTAAATAAGGAGCACACCATGGCAGAGAAATTTATCAAACACACAGGCCTGGTGGTTCCGCTGGATGCCGCCAATGTCGATACCGATGCAATCATCCCGAAACAGTTTTTGCAGAAAGTGACCCGTACGGGTTTTGGCGCGCATCTGTTTAACGACTGGCGTTTTCTCGATGAAAAAGGCCAACAGCCAAACCCGGACTTCGTGCTGAACTTCCCGCAGTATCAGGGCGCTTCCATTTTGCTGGCACGAGAAAACTTCGGCTGTGGCTCCTCGCGTGAGCACGCGCCCTGGGCATTGACCGACTACGGTTTTAAAGTGGTGATTGCGCCGAGTTTTGCTGACATCTTCTACGGCAATAGCTTTAACAACCAGCTGCTGCCGGTGAAATTAAGCGATGCAGAAGTGGACGAACTGTTTGCGCTGGTGAAAGCCAATCCGGGGATCCATTTCGACGTGGATCTGGAAGCGCAAGAGGTGAAAGCGGGAGAGAAAACCTATCGCTTTACCATCGATGCCTTCCGCCGCCACTGCATGATGAACGGTCTGGACAGTATTGGGCTTACCTTGCAGCACGACGACGCCATTGCCGCTTATGAAGCAAAACAACCTGCGTTTATGAATTAATCCCCTTGCCCGGTCAAATGACCGGGCTTTCCGCTATCGTCCACGTCATCAAACGTCTTTAACCTTTGCGGTTAAAAATAATGCGACAACAGAAATAACCGCAATTACCCAGTAGACAGCAAAGTGCCCCCAACTTTGTGCAATTGCTCCCTGAATAACGCCAGCCAGAATTACCCCGGTAGAAATACTGTTAGTAAATAAGGTGGTAGCTGCCCCCGCTCTTCCAGGCATTAAATCCTGAAACCATAGCATCCCAATACCCGCAACAATGCCGATAAATACAGCGTTAAAAAGTTGCAGCGTCATCAACGCCATACGGCTATGAAAGAAAATCAATCCGGTGTAAAACAGTACTCCTGCCGCCACTGCTATGACCATCATTCGCCGCTTACCATAACGTTTGACATAGTAGCCAGCCAGAATCATTGCTGGTATTTCCAGTCCAGCTGCCGTCCCCATCAGGAAACCCGCCAGTTTGTCTGGCAATCCTAACTCGCTACTGATCCACAACGGCATATCAATAATGTACATGGTGTTGCAGGTCCACATTAACGTCGAGGCGACAAATAACATCCGTACGTTACTATCCTGCCAGCCACCTTGCATTGATAAAGCATTTTCCGACGGCAGTTCTACCCGCGCCACAGACGGAAGCATAAATGCAATCAATACCAGACTGAGTGTGAATATCCCGGCGGCAATCGAAAACATCACCGTAAAGCCGTAATTCAACGCCAGCATAAAGGCCAACGGTGGACCGATAACCCATGCCAGAGAAAGCTGCGCACGCATCACCGAGCTAAACATCACCACTTCTCGCGCCGAGTTATCCGCATATTCCCGCGCCAGAGCAAATAACTGTGGCATTGCCGTATTGGCCAGAGATGCCAGAAGCACACCACAGGTGATAAGCGTCAGATAATGACGATTAAATGCAAACAATAGCGCATTGCCGATAGCCATCAAACAGCAAAATATAATCAGTTTTCGCCGATCGCCCTGACTGTCAGAACGTTTTGCCAACCAGAGGCTTACGCCGATCCCAGCAATAGCATTCACCGTATAAAAGAGTCCGATCCAGAAAGGTTGCGCGCCAACCTCACGACTCAGAAATAAGCTCAATGTAGGAGCCTGTAGCGCCCCGGCCACCCCCATCATAAAAGCGACCAGCATAAATGCCGCGTAAACACCGTTCATACGGCGAGCCATCGTCATTATCCAGATCATACGTTCCCTTTTTAGCGCGGCGAGAATAAAAAAAACCAGCAGGTATAATCTGCTGGCGGGTGATTTTACACCAATACTCAGTCACACATGATGCAGGCAAGTCAACTTTCAGAATTGCGGTCATCCCACTGCATCAGTCCTTCAAGCATGGTTAATCGTTGTGGGACGCTTAACCAACGCAACCAGCACAACTTCGCTGTCGCGGTAAAATAGTGCTGATAAAACTGACGCATGGGGCACCTCCTTGCTTCATCGTTAGGAATTATTGACTTAATATAGGGAAAATAAAATTGCTGTCTTTTGCGCAGGAGTTCCCCTTTTATGCCATCTGCTCGTCTGCAACAACAGTTCATCCGCCTGTGGCAATGCTGCGAGGGTAAATCGCAGGACACAACGCTCAACGAACTGGCAGCGTTATTGAGCTGCTCGCGTCGTCATATGCGTACCCTGCTCAACACCATGCAGGATCGCGGCTGGCTGACGTGGGAAGCGGAAGTCGGGCGCGGTAAACGCTCGCGTCTGACATTCCTCTATACCGGGCTGGCGCTTCAGCAACAGCGGGCGGAAGACCTGCTGGAGCAGGATCGTATCGACCAACTAGTGCAGTTGGTTGGCGACAAAGCGACTGTGCGGCAAATGCTGGTTTCTCATCTGGGCCGCAGCTTCCGCCAGGGGCGGCACATCCTGCGCGTGCTCTACTATCGTCCGTTGCGTAATCTGCTACCTGGCAGCGCATTGCGCCGTTCCGAAACCCATATTGCCCGGCAAATCTTCAGTTCGCTAACGCGCATAAATGAGGAAAATGGGGAACTGGAAGCAGACATCGCCCACCACTGGCAGCAAATATCACCGCTTCACTGGCGTTTCTTTTTGCGTCCAGGAGTCCATTTTCATCATGGTCGTGAACTGGAAATGGACGACGTGATCGCCTCTTTAAAACGAATCAATACGCTGCCGCTCTATTCGCATATTGCGGACATTGTGTCGCCGACGCCCTGGACGCTGGATATCCATCTCACGCAACCGGACCGCTGGTTACCGTTACTGCTGGGACAAGTTCCGGCGATGATCCTGCCGCGCGAATGGGAAACCCTCAGTAACTTTGCCAGCCATCCCATCGGCACCGGTCCGTATGCGGTGATCCGCAACACCACCAATCAACTGAAAATTCAGGCATTCGATGACTTCTTCGGTTACCGGGCATTAATCGATGAAGTTAACGTCTGGGTTCTGCCGGAAATTGCCGACGAGCCAGCTGGAGGTCTGATGCTAAAAGGTCCACAGGGCGAGGAAAAAGAGATTGAAAGCCGCCTGGAGGAAGGTTGCTACTATTTACTGTTCGACAGCCGCACCCATCGCGGGGCGAATCAGCAAGTCAGGGACTGGGTAAGCTATGTGCTTTCTCCAACTAATCTGGTCTATTTCGCTGAGGAACAGTACCAGCAACTGTGGTTCCCGGCTTATGGACTGCTCCCCCGTTGGCACCATGCCCGCACCATAAAGAGCGAAAAACCGGCTGGCCTGGAAAGCCTCACCCTGACCTTTTATCAGGATCACAGTGAGCATCGGGTGATTGCCGGGATCATGCAGCAGATTCTGGCAAGTCACCAGGTCACGCTGGAAATCAAAGAGATCAGCTACGATCAGTGGCATGAAGGAGAGATCGAGAGCGATATCTGGCTTAATAGCGCCAACTTTACGCTGCCGCTGGATTTTTCGCTGTTCGCGCACTTGTGCGAGGTGCCGCTGCTCCAACACTGTATTCCGATCGACTGGCAAGCCGACGCCGCCCGCTGGCGCAATGGCGAAATGAACCTGGCGAACTGGTGCCAGCAACTGGTCGCCAGTAAAGCAATGGTGCCGCTTATCCACCACTGGCTGATCATTCAGGGACAACGCAGTATGCGCGGCCTGCGTATGAATACCCTCGGCTGGTTCGATTTTAAATCAGCGTGGTTTGCGCCGCCGGATCCATGATTGCTGGTAGATAACAAAATCACTACACTAACGCCGTTCTCAACGGGGTGCCACGCAAACGCGTGCGCTGAGAAAATACCCGTCGAACCTGATCCGGATAACGCCGGCGAAGGGATTTGAGGCTCCTTCTCAAGTCCTTTGCCACTCTTTTTTGAGGTGCAAAGTGTTAAAAAAATGTCTTCCCCTGCTGTTGCTGTGCACAGCGCCCGTTTTCGCTAAACCCGTTCTGACTGTTTATACCTACGATTCCTTCGCCGCCGACTGGGGGCCTGGTCCAAAGATCAAAAAAGCTTTTGAAGCCGACTGTAACTGCGAACTGAAACTGGTGGCGCTGGAAGATGGCGTTTCGCTTCTCAACCGTCTACGGATGGAAGGCAAAAATAGTAAAGCCGATGTGGTGCTGGGGCTGGATAACAATCTGTTAGACGCCGCCAGTAAAACCGGACTATTTGCCAAAAGCGGTGTGGCAGCGGATGCCGTTAACGTTCCCGGCGGCTGGAATAATGACACTTTCGTCCCGTTTGATTACGGCTATTTCGCCTTCGTCTATGACAAGAACAAACTGAAAAACCCGCCGCAAAGCCTGAAAGAATTGGTTGAGAGCGATCAAAACTGGCGGGTGATTTATCAGGATCCGCGCACCAGTACGCCGGGGCTGGGCCTGCTGTTGTGGATGCAAAAAGTCTATGGCGATGACGCCCCACAAGCCTGGCAAAAACTGGCGAAGAAAACCGTCACGGTCACCAAAGGCTGGAGCGAAGCCTACGGCCTGTTTTTAAAAGGTGAAAGCGATCTGGTACTGAGTTACACCACCTCTCCGGCTTATCACATTCTCGAAGAGAAAAAAGATAACTACGCCGCCGCGAACTTTAGCGAAGGTCACTATCTGCAGGTGGAAGTCGCCGCCCGCACCGCTGCCAGCAAGCAGCCGGAGCTGGCGCAAAAATTCCTCCAGTTTATGGTTTCTCCGGCTTTTCAGAATGCGATCCCAACCGGTAACTGGATGTATCCGGTGGCAAATGTCACGCTGCCTGCCGGGTTTGAACAATTGACCAAACCGGCCACCACGCTGGAGTTCACACCAGCTGAAGTGGCTGCACAACGTCAGGCATGGATTAGCGAATGGCAACGCGCCGTCAGCCGTTAATTCCCGGCTGGTTAATTCCAGGTGTAAGCGCCGCCACGCTGGTGGTAGCGGTTGCGCTCGCGGCGTTTCTCGCCCTGTGGTGGAACGCGCCGCAGGGTAACTGGGTGGCAGTCTGGCAGGACAGCTACCTGTGGCATGTGGTGCGCTTCTCCTTCTGGCAGGCGTTTCTCTCGGCGCTACTCTCTGTCGTACCCGCGATATTCCTCGCCCGCGCCCTCTATCGCAGGCGCTTTCCGGGTCGGCTGGCGCTGTTGCGTCTGTGCGCAATGACCTTGATCCTCCCGGTGCTAGTTGCTGTTTTCGGCATTCTTAGCGTCTATGGTCGTCAGGGCTGGCTGGCATCGCTCTGCCAATCGCTCGGTCTGGAGTGGACCTTTTCGCCCTACGGCCTGCAAGGTATTTTGCTGGCGCACGTATTTTTTAATCTGCCGATGGCGAGCCGCTTATTACTCCAGGCACTGGAAAACATCCCCGGCGAACAGCGTCAACTTGCCGCCCAGCTTGGGATGCGTAGCTGGCATTTTTTCCGCTTCGTCGAATGGCCGTGGTTACGGCGACAAATCCCGCCGGTTGCCGCGCTTATCTTTATGCTCTGTTTCGCCAGCTTCGCCACCGTGTTGTCGCTGGGCGGCGGTCCGCAAGCGACGACTATCGAGCTGGCTATTTATCAGGCGCTGAGTTACGACTACGATCCCGCCCGCGCGGCGATGCTGGCGCTGATCCAGATGGTGTGCTGTCTCGGTCTGGTGCTGCTGAGTCAGCGATTGAGTAAGGCCATTGCGCCCGGTACCACGCTGCTGCAAGGTTGGCGCGACCCGGACGATCGTCTGCATAGCCGCATTTGCGACACGGTGTTGATTGTGCTGGCGCTGCTGCTGTTGCTGCCACCGTTACTGGCGGTGATCGTCGATGGGGTAAATCGCCAGTTGCCGGAAGTGCTGGCACAACCGGTGCTGTGGCAGGCGCTGTGGACCTCGTTGCGTATTGCGCTGGCGGCAGGTGTATTGTGCGTAGTGCTGACCATGATGCTGCTATGGAGCAGTCGCGAACTGCGGGCGCGGCAGAAAATGCTGGCGGGTCAGGCGCTGGAGATGAGCGGCATGTTGATCCTCGCCATGCCGGGGATTGTGCTGGCTACCGGCTTCTTTTTACTGCTCAACAACACTATCGGCCTGCCACAATCTGCTGACGGCATTGTGATTTTCACCAATGCGTTAATGGCGATCCCTTATGCGCTGAAAGTGCTGGAAAACCCGATGCGCGATATCACCGCCCGCTACAGTATGTTGTGTCAGTCGCTGGGCATTGAAGGCTGGTCGCGCTTAAAAGTGGTCGAGCTGCGCGCCCTGAAACGTCCACTGGCGCAGGCGCTGGCTTTTGCCTGCGTGCTGTCGATTGGTGATTTTGGCGTAGTGGCGTTGTTCGGTAACGATGATTTCCGTACCCTGCCGTTTTATCTCTACCAGCAAATTGGCTCCTATCGCAGCCAGGACGGCGCGGTCACCGCGTTAATTCTGCTGCTGCTCTGTTTTCTGCTGTTTACCGTGATTGAAAAACTACCGGGGCGAAATGTTAAAACTGACTGATATCACCTGGCTTTATCACCATTTGCCGATGCGTTTTAGCTTAACGGTAGAACGCGGCGAGCAGGTGGCAATCCTCGGGCCAAGCGGCGCGGGTAAAAGTACCCTGCTGAATTTGATCGCCGGTTTTCTGACGCCAGCCAGCGGTTCGCTGACTATCGACGGCGTTGATCACACCACGACGCCGCCGTCACGCCGTCCGGTATCGATGCTGTTTCAGGAAAACAACCTGTTCAGTCACCTGACGGTCGCGCAGAACATCGGGCTGGGGCTTAATCCGGGATTGAAGCTGAACGCGGCGCAGCAGGAGAAAATGCACGCTATCGCCCGCCAGATGGGGATTGATAATTTAATGGCGCGGTTACCGGGCGAGCTTTCCGGCGGTCAGCGACAGCGCGTGGCGTTAGCGCGTTGTCTGGTGCGCGAACAGCCGATTTTATTGCTCGATGAACCGTTCTCTGCGCTCGATCCGGCGTTACGTCAGGAGATGCTGACGCTGGTGAGCACGAGCTGCCAGCAGCAAAAAATGACGCTATTGATGGTGTCGCACAGTGTGGAAGATGCGGCGCGGATCGCCACACGCTCGGTGGTGGTCGCCGACGGGCGCATCGCCTGGCAGGGTAAGACCAATGAGTTGTTGAGCGGTAAGGCGAGTGCTTCGGCACTATTGGGGATTACGGGTTAGTATGCACTGTCGGATGCGGCGTGAACGCCTTATCCGACCTACGGGTAGTGCGTTTTGTAGGCCTGATAAGACGCGGTCAGCGTCGCATCAGGCAACCCGCACAAGACTATCTCCTAACCCCCAACCACTTTACGCAAAATATCGATATACACCGGCATCAACGGGTGGCGAATTAACACCACCAGCGCCACCACGCCGATGGCAGAAATTAACGGCGTCAGCCACAACAAACGGCCGCGCGACAAATAATGACTTAAACGATCGGTTGCTTTACCGCTGCGCCATAACCGCCAGCACAGCCAGCCACCAACCCACAAAAATACCGCCGTCGCCAGCAGCAACCATTTAAACTCGCCGCTCTGCATTCCGGCTGGAATATCGATCGCCGCGCCCGCCAGAATCCCAGGCAGGAAGTAAAACGGTGGCCACAGCAGGCAGCCGATAATATTCGGCGTAATGAATTTTGCCACCGGCAGATCCAGCATTCCCGCCACCATTGGCACCAGCGGACGCGTCGGGCCAACAAAGCGACCGACCAGAATGGTGAACATGCTGTGTTGATGCAACGCATGTTCAGTTTTATCGAGTAATGCTTTGTTTTTCTTCAGAAATGACCAGCGATGCAACGGCTTTTTAAAACGCCAGCCCAGCCAGAAGGAGATCCAGTCGCCCAGCAGGCAACCGACAATCCCTGCCAGCCAGGCGTGCCAGAAACTTAACTCGCCGCTGCCAATCAGCGCTCCCAGCCCCGCCATCAGCACCGTACCGGGTAGAATCAAACCGACCAGCGCCAGCGACTCCAGAAAGGCCACCAACACCACCGCCATCAATGAATACACGGTAGATTGGGTAATAAAGTGTTCCAGCAATGCTTGCATAATGTGCCTGTCAAATGGACGAAGCAGGGATTCTGCAAACCCTATGCTACTCCGTCAAGCCGTCAATTGTCTGATTCGTTACCAATTATGACAACTTGACGGCTACATCATTCACTTTTTCTTCACAACCGGCACGGAACTCGCTCGGGCTGGCCCCGGTGCATTTTTTAAATACTCGCGAGAAATAGAGTTGATCGTCAAAACCAACATTGCGACCGACGGTGGCGATAGGCATCCGGGTGGTGCTCAAAAGCAGCTTCGCCTGGCTGATACGTTGGTCCTCGCGCCAGCTTAAGACGCTAATCCCTAACTGCTGGCGGAAAAGATGTGACAGACGCGACGGTGACAAGCAAACATGCTGTGCGACGCTGGCGATATCAAAATTGCTGTCTGCCAGGTGATCGCTGATGTACTGACAAGCCTCGCGTACCCGATTATCCATCGGTGGATGGAGCGACTCGTTAATCGCTTCCATGCGCCGCAGTAACAATTGCTCAAGCAGATTTATCGCCAGCAGCTCCGAATAGCGCCCTTCCCCTTGCCCGGCGTTAATGATTTGCCCAAACAGGTCGCTGAAATGCGGCTGGTGCGCTTCATCCGGGCGAAAGAAACCCGTATTGGCAAATATTGACGGCCAGTTAAGCCATTCATGCCAGTAGGCGCGCGGACGAAAGTAAACCCACTGGTGATACCATTCGCGAGCCTCCGGATGACGACCGTAGTGATGAATCTCTCCTGGCGGGAACAGCAAAATATCACCCGGTCGGCAAACAAATTCTCGTCCCTGATTTTTCACCACCCCCTGACCGCGAATGGTGAGATTGAGAATATAACCTTTCATTCCCAGCGGTCGGTCGATAAAAAAATCGAGATAACCGTTGGCCTCAATCGGCGTTAAACCCGCCACCAGATGGGCATTAAACGAGTATCCCGGCAGCAGGGGATCATTTTGCGCTTCAGCCATACTTTTCATACTCCCGCCATTCAGAGAAGAAACCAATTGTCCATATTGCATCAGACATTGCCGTCACTGCGTCTTTTACTGGCTCTTCTCGCTAACCCAACCGGTAACCCCGCTTATTAAAAGCATTCTGTAACAAAGCGGGACCAAAGCCATGACAAAAACGCGTAACAAAAGTGTCTATAATCACGGCAGAAAAGTCCACATTGATTATTTGCACGGCGTCACACTTTGCTATGCCATAGCATTTTTATCCATAAGATTAGCGGATCCTACCTGACGCTTTTTATCGCAACTCTCTACTGTTTCTCCATACCCGTTTTTTTGGATGGAGTGAAACGATGGCGATTGCAATTGGCCTCGATTTTGGCAGTGATTCTGTGCGAGCTTTGGCGGTGGACTGCGCCAGCGGTGAAGAGATCGCCACCAGCGTAGAGTGGTATCCCCGTTGGCAAAAAGGGCAATTTTGTGATGCCCCGAATAACCAGTTCCGTCATCATCCGCGTGACTACATTGAGTCAATGGAAGCGGCACTGAAAACCGTGCTTGCAGAGCTTAGCGTCGAACAGCGCGCAGCTGTGGTCGGGATTGGCGTTGACAGTACCGGCTCGACGCCCGCACCGATTGATGCCGACGGTAACGTGCTGGCGCTGCGCCCGGAGTTTGCCGAAAACCCAAACGCGATGTTCGTATTGTGGAAAGACCACACTGCGGTTGAAGAAGCGGAAGAGATTACCCGTTTGTGCCACGCGCCGGGCAACGTTGACTACTCCCGCTACATTGGTGGTATTTATTCCAGCGAATGGTTCTGGGCAAAAATCCTGCATGTGACTCGCCAGGACAGCGCCGTGGCGCAATCTGCCGCATCGTGGATTGAGCTGTGCGACTGGGTGCCAGCTCTGCTTTCCGGTACCACCCGCCCGCAGGATATTCGTCGCGGACGTTGCAGCGCCGGGCATAAATCTCTGTGGCACGAAAGCTGGGGCGGCTTGCCGCCAGCCAGTTTCTTTGATGAGCTGGACCCGATCCTCAATCGCCATTTGCCTTCCCCGCTGTTCACTGACACCTGGACTGCCGATATTCCGGTGGGCACCTTATGCCCGGAATGGGCGCAGCGTCTCGGCCTGCCTGAAAGCGTGGTGATTTCCGGCGGCGCGTTTGACTGCCATATGGGCGCAGTTGGCGCAGGCGCACAGCCTAACGCACTGGTAAAAGTTATCGGTACTTCCACCTGCGACATTCTGATTGCCGACAAACAGAGCGTTGGCGAGCGGGCAGTTAAAGGTATTTGCGGTCAGGTTGATGGCAGCGTGGTGCCTGGATTTATCGGTCTGGAAGCAGGCCAATCGGCGTTTGGTGATATCTACGCCTGGTTCGGTCGCGTACTCAGCTGGCCGCTGGAACAGCTTGCCGCCCAGCATCCGGAACTGAAAGCGCAAATCAACGCCAGCCAGAAACAACTGCTTCCGGCGCTGACCGAAGCATGGGCCAAAAATCCGTCTCTGGATCACCTGCCGGTGGTGCTCGACTGGTTTAACGGTCGTCGCACACCGAACGCTAACCAACGCCTGAAAGGGGTGATTACCGATCTTAACCTCGCTACCGACGCTCCGCTGCTGTTCGGCGGTTTGATTGCTGCCACCGCCTTTGGCGCACGCGCAATCATGGAGTGCTTTACCGATCAGGGGATCGCCGTCAATAACGTGATGGCGCTGGGCGGCATCGCGCGGAAAAACCAGGTCATTATGCAGGCCTGCTGCGACGTGCTGAATCGCCCGCTGCAAATTGTTGCCTCTGACCAGTGCTGTGCGCTCGGTGCGGCGATTTTTGCTGCCGTCGCCGCGAAAGTGCACGCAGACATCCCATCAGCCCAGCAAAAAATGGCCAGTGCGGTAGAGAAAACCCTGCAACCGCGCAGCGAACAGGCACAACGCTTTGAACAGCTTTATCGCCGCTATCAGCAATGGGCGATGAGCGCCGAACAACACTATCTTCCAACTTCCGCCCCGGCACAGGCTGCCCAGGCCGTTGCGACTCTATAAGGACACGATAATGACGATTTTTGATAATTATGAAGTGTGGTTTGTCATTGGCAGCCAGCATCTGTATGGCCCGGAAACCCTGCGTCAGGTCACCCAACATGCCGAGCACGTTGTTAATGCGCTGAATACGGAAGCGAAACTGCCCTGCAAACTGGTGTTGAAACCGCTGGGCACCACGCCGGATGAAATCACCGCTATTTGCCGCGACGCGAATTACGACGATCGTTGCGCTGGTCTGGTGGTGTGGCTGCACACTTTCTCCCCGGCCAAAATGTGGATCAACGGCCTGACCATGCTCAACAAACCGTTGCTGCAATTCCACACCCAGTTTAACGCGGCGCTGCCGTGGGACAGTATCGATATGGACTTTATGAACCTGAACCAGACTGCACATGGCGGTCGCGAGTTCGGCTTCATTGGCGCGCGTATGCGTCAGCAACATGCCGTGGTTACCGGTCACTGGCAGGATAAACAAGCCCATGAGCGTATCGGCTCCTGGATGCGCCAGGCGGTCTCTAAACAGGATACCCGTCATCTGAAAGTCTGCCGTTTTGGCGATAACATGCGTGAAGTAGCGGTCACCGATGGTGATAAAGTTGCCGCACAGATCAAGTTCGGTTTCTCCGTCAATACCTGGGCGGTTGGCGATCTGGTGCAGGTGGTGAACTCCATCAGCGACGGCGATGTTAACGCGCTGGTCGATGAGTACGAAAGCTGCTACACCATGACGCCTGCCACACAAATCCACGGCGAAAAACGACAGAACGTGCTGGAAGCGGCGCGTATTGAGCTGGGGATGAAGCGTTTCCTGGAACAAGGTGGCTTCCACGCGTTCACCACCACCTTTGAAGATTTGCACGGTCTGAAACAGCTTCCAGGTCTGGCCGTACAGCGTCTGATGCAGCAGGGTTACGGCTTTGCGGGCGAAGGCGACTGGAAAACCGCCGCCCTGCTTCGCATCATGAAGGTGATGTCAACCGGTCTGCAGGGCGGCACCTCCTTTATGGAGGACTACACCTATCACTTCGAGAAAGGTAATGACCTGGTGCTCGGCTCCCATATGCTGGAAGTCTGCCCGTCGATTGCCGTAGAAGAGAAACCGATCCTCGACGTTCAGCATCTCGGTATTGGTGGTAAGGACGATCCTGCCCGACTGATCTTCAATACCCAAACCGGTCCAGCGATTGTCGCCAGCCTGATTGATCTCGGCGATCGTTACCGTCTGCTGGTTAACTGTATCGACACGGTGAAAACACCGCACTCCCTGCCGAAACTGCCGGTGGCGAATGCGCTGTGGAAAGCGCAACCGGATCTGCCAACTGCTTCCGAAGCGTGGATCCTTGCTGGTGGCGCGCACCATACCGTCTTCAGCCATGCGCTGAACCTCAACGATATGCGCCAGTTCGCCGAGATGCACGACATTGAAATCACGGTGATTGATAACGACACCCGCCTGCCAGCGTTTAAAGACGCACTGCGCTGGAACGAAGTGTATTACGGATTTCGTCGCTAAGTAGCCACATCAGGTATGTAACGCCTGATGCGACGCTGACGCGTCTTATCTGGCCTACACGCTGCGATTTTGTAGGCCGGATAAGCAAAGCGCATCCGGCATTGTTTTCCCCCTCGCCCCTTTGGGGAGAGGGCCGGGGTGAGGGGAAACGACCTCTCAGGAGTCAACATGTTAGAAGATCTCAAACGCCAGGTATTAGAAGCCAACCTGGCGCTGCCAAAACACAACCTGGTCACGCTCACATGGGGCAACGTCAGCGCCGTTGATCGCGAGCGCGGCGTCTTTGTGATCAAACCTTCCGGCGTCGATTACAGCGTCATGACCGCTGACGATATGGTCGTGGTTAGCATCGAAACCGGTGAAGTGGTTGAAGGTACGAAAAAGCCCTCCTCCGACACGCCAACTCACCGGCTGCTCTATCAGGCATTCCCCTCCATTGGCGGCATTGTGCATACGCACTCGCGCCACGCCACCATCTGGGCGCAGGCGGGTCAGTCGATTCCAGCAACCGGCACCACCCACGCCGACTATTTCTACGGCACCATTCCCTGCACCCGCAAAATGACCGACGCAGAAATCAACGGCGAATATGAGTGGGAAACCGGTAACGTCATCGTAGAAACCTTTGAAAAACAGGGTATCGATGCAGCGCAAATGCCCGGCGTTCTGGTCCATTCCCACGGCCCGTTTGCATGGGGCAAAAATGCCGAAGATGCGGTGCATAACGCCATCGTGCTGGAAGAGGTCGCTTATATGGGGATATTCTGCCGTCAGTTAGCGCCGCAGTTACCGGATATGCAGCAAACGCTGCTGGATAAACACTATCTGCGTAAGCATGGCGCGAAGGCATATTACGGGCAGTAATGACTGTATAAAACCACAGCCAATCAAACGAAACCAGGCTATACTCAAGCCTGGTTTTTTGATGGATTTTCAGCGTGGCGCAGGCAGGTTTTATCTTAACCCGACACTGGCGGGACACCCCGCAAGGGACAGAAGTCTCCTTCTGGCTGGCGACGGACAACGGGCCGTTGCAGGTTACGCTTGCACCGCAAGAGTCCGTGGCGTTTATTCCCGCCGATCAGGTTCCCCGCGCTCAGCATATTTTGCAGGGTGAACAAGGCTTTCGCCTGACACCGCTGGCGTTAAAGGATTTTCACCGCCAGCCGGTGTATGGCCTTTACTGTCGCGCCCATCGCCAATTGATGAATTACGAAAAGCGCCTGCGTGAAGGTGGCGTTACCGTCTACGAGGCCGATGTGCGCCCGCCAGAACGCTATCTGATGGAGCGGTTTATCACCTCACCGGTGTGGGTCGAGGGTGATATGCACAATGGCACTATCGTTAATGCCCGTCTGAAACCGCATCCCGACTATCGTCCGCCGCTCAAGTGGGTTTCTATAGATATTGAAACCACCCGCCACGGTGAGCTGTACTGCATCGGCCTGGAAGGCTGCGGGCAGCGCATCGTTTATATGCTGGGGCCGGAGAATGGCGACGCCTCCTCGCTTGATTTCGAACTGGAATACGTCGCCAGCCGCCCGCTGCTGCTGGAAAAACTCAACGCCTGGTTTGCAAACCACGATCCCGATGTGATCATCGGCTGGAACGTGGTGCAGTTCGATCTGCGAATGCTGCAAAAACATGCCGAGCGTTACCGTCTTCCGCTGCGTCTTGGGCGCGATAATAGCGAGCTGGAGTGGCGCGAGCACGGCTTTAAAAACGGCGTCTTTTTTGCCCAGGCTAAAGGTCGGCTAATTATCGACGGTATCGAGGCGCTGAAATCCGCGTTCTGGAATTTCTCTTCATTCTCGCTGGAAACTGTCGCTCAGGAGCTATTAGGCGAAGGAAAATCTATCGATAACCCGTGGGATCGAATGGACGAAATTGACCGCCGTTTCGCCGAAGATAAACCTGCGCTGGCAACTTATAACCTGAAAGATTGCGAGCTGGTGACGCAGATCTTCCACAAAACTGAAATCATGCCATTTTTACTCGAACGAGCAACGGTGAACGGCCTGCCGGTGGATCGGCACGGCGGTTCGGTGGCAGCGTTTGGTCATCTCTATTTTCCGCGAATGCATCGCGCTGGTTATGTCGCGCCTAATCTCGGCGAAGTGCCACCGCACGCCAGCCCTGGCGGCTACGTGATGGATTCACGGCCAGGGCTTTATGATTCAGTGCTGGTGCTGGACTATAAAAGCCTGTACCCGTCGATCATCCGCACCTTTCTGATTGATCCCGTCGGGCTGGTTGAAGGCATGGCGCAACCTGATCCAGAGCACAGTACCGAAGGTTTTCTCGATGCCTGGTTCTCACGGGAGAAACATTGCCTGCCGGAGATTGTGACTAACATCTGGCACGGGCGCGATGAAGCCAAACGTCAGGGTAATAAGCCGCTTTCGCAGGCGCTGAAGATCATTATGAATGCCTTTTATGGCGTGCTCGGCACCACCGCCTGCCGCTTCTTCGATCCGCGCCTGGCATCGTCGATCACCATGCGTGGTCATCAGATCATGCGGCAGACCAAAGCATTGATTGAAGCGCAGGGCTACGACGTTATCTACGGAGATACCGACTCGACTTTTGTCTGGCTAAAAGGTGCACATTCGGAAGAAGAGGCGGCGAAAATCGGTCGTGTACTGGTGCAGCACGTTAACGCCTGGTGGGCGGAAACGCTGCAAAAACAACGGCTGACCAGCGCATTAGAACTGGAGTATGAAACTCATTTCTGCCGTTTTCTGATGCCAACCATTCGCGGAGCCGATACCGGCAGTAAAAAGCGCTACGCCGGGCTGATTCAGGAGGGCGATAAACAGCGGATGGTGTTTAAAGGGCTGGAAACCGTGCGCACCGACTGGACGCCGCTGGCCCAGCAGTTTCAGCAGGAGCTATACCTGCGCATCTTCCGCAACGAGCCATATCAGGAATATGTACGCGAAACCATCGACAAACTGATGGCGGGTGAACTGGATGCGCGACTGGTTTACCGTAAACGCCTTCGCCGTCCGCTGAGCGAGTATCAGCGTAATGTGCCGCCTCATGTACGCGCCGCTCGCCTTGCCGATGAAGAAAACCAAAAGCGCGGTCGCCCCTTGCAATATCAGAATCGCGGCACCATTAAGTACGTATGGACCACCAACGGCCCGGAGCCGCTGGACTACCAACGTTCACCACTGGATTACGAACACTATCTGACCCGCCAGCTACAACCCGTGGCGGAGGGAATACTCCCTTTTATTGAGGATAATTTTGCTACACTTATGACCGGGCAACTTGGGCTATTTTGAGCAAAAAAAAGAGTTCGCCAGATACCATTTTGATGCGTGACGAATGCTTTGCCATCCAGTACCATAGCGCCCTTTCCATTCCTGGACCTGAATAACACCACTACCTCATAAGCACGGTAGCGGGTGGTTATTGCCTGCAATTAAAGATATAGAGCCGAACACATATGCCTTTTACACTTGGTCAACGCTGGATCAGCGATACAGAAAGCGAATTGGGACTTGGAACCGTTGTCGCGGTGGATGCGCGAACTGTCACTTTACTTTTCCCATCTACTGGTGAAAACCGTCTGTACGCACGCAGTGATTCCCCCGTGACCCGCGTGATGTTCAACCCTGGTGATACTATTACCAGCCATGACGGCTGGCAGATGCAAGTCGAAGAAGTAAAAGAAGAAAATGGCTTGCTGACCTATATCGGTACTCGCCTGGATACTGAAGAGTCCGGCGTAGCCCTGCGTGAAGTTTTCCTTGATAGCAAACTGGTGTTCAGCAAACCGCAGGACCGTCTGTTTGCCGGGCAGATTGACCGTATGGACCGCTTTGCGCTGCGTTATCGCGCGCGTAAATATTCCAGCGAACAGTTCCGTATGCCGTACAGCGGCCTGCGCGGTCAGCGTACCAGCCTGATCCCGCATCAGCTCAACATCGCTCATGATGTTGGTCGCCGCCACGCGCCGCGCGTCCTGCTGGCTGACGAAGTGGGTTTAGGGAAAACCATTGAAGCCGGGATGATCCTGCATCAGCAACTGCTCTCTGGCGCTGCTGAACGTGTGCTAATTATCGTCCCGGAAACCTTACAGCATCAGTGGCTGGTAGAAATGCTGCGCCGTTTCAACCTGCGCTTTGCGCTATTTGATGATGAGCGTTATGCCGAAGCTCAGCACGATGCTTACAACCCGTTTGACACCGAACAGCTGGTGATTTGCTCGCTGGATTTTGCCCGTCGTAGCAAACAGCGCCTGGAACATCTCTGTGAAGCCGAATGGGACCTGCTGGTGGTCGATGAAGCGCATCACCTGGTGTGGAGCGAAGATGCGCCAAGCCGTGAATATCAGGCCATTGAACAACTGGCAGAGCACGTGCCGGGCGTTCTGCTGCTGACCGCGACCCCGGAACAGCTGGGGATGGAAAGCCACTTCGCCCGTCTGCGTCTGCTGGACCCGAACCGTTTCCACGATTTTGCGCAGTTCGTTGAAGAGCAGAAAAATTATCGTCCGGTTGCGGACGCCGTTGCAATGCTGCTGGCAGGTAACAAACTGAGCAATGACGAACTGAACATGCTTGGCGAGATGATCGGCGAGCAGGATATCGAGCCGCTGTTGCAAGCAGCAAACAGCGACAGCGAAGATGCCCAGAGCGCCCGTCAGGAACTGGTTTCGATGCTGATGGATCGCCACGGCACCAGCCGCGTGCTGTTCCGTAACACCCGTAACGGTGTGAAAGGATTCCCGAAACGCGAGCTGCACACCATTAAGCTGCCGCTACCGACGCAGTATCAGACGGCTATTAAAGTCTCCGGCATTATGGGCGCACGTAAAAGTGCGGAAGATCGTGCTCGCGATATGCTCTACCCGGAGCGTATTTATCAGGAATTTGAAGGTGATAACGCCACCTGGTGGAACTTCGATCCGCGCGTTGAGTGGCTGATGGGCTACCTGACCAGCCATCGCTCTCAGAAAGTGCTGGTGATCTGCGCCAAAGCTGCCACTGCGCTGCAACTGGAGCAGGTACTGCGCGAACGTGAAGGTATTCGCGCTGCGGTGTTCCACGAAGGTATGTCGATTATCGAACGTGACCGCGCTGCCGCCTGGTTTGCCGAAGAAGACACCGGCGCACAGGTACTGCTGTGCTCAGAAATCGGTTCTGAAGGACGTAACTTCCAGTTCGCCAGCCACATGGTGATGTTTGACCTGCCATTCAACCCGGATCTACTGGAGCAGCGTATTGGTCGTCTGGATCGTATCGGCCAGGCGCACGATATTCAGATCCATGTGCCTTATCTGGAGAAAACCGCTCAGTCGGTGCTGGTGCGCTGGTATCACGAAGGTCTGGATGCATTTGAGCACACCTGCCCGACCGGACGCACTATTTACGATAGCGTATACAACGATCTGATTAACTATCTGGCTTCACCGGATCAAACCGAAGGCTTTGACGATCTGATCAAAAACTGCCGCGAGCAACATGAAGCGCTGAAAGCACAGCTGGAACAGGGTCGTGACCGCCTGCTGGAAATCCACTCCAACGGTGGCGAAAAAGCCCAGGCACTGGCAGAAAGCATTGAAGAGCAGGATGACGATACCAACCTGATCGCCTTCGCCATGAACCTGTTCGATATTATCGGTATCAATCAGGACGATCGCGGCGACAACATGATCGTGCTGACGCCGTCCGATCATATGCTGGTGCCGGACTTCCCTGGCCTGTCGGAAGATGGCATCACCATCACCTTTGATCGTGAAGTGGCGCTGGCGCGTGAAGATGCACAGTTTATTACCTGGGAGCATCCGCTGATCCGCAACGGTCTGGATCTGATTCTTTCTGGCGATACCGGTAGCAGCACGATTTCACTGTTAAAAAACAAAGCGTTGCCGGTAGGTACGCTGTTGGTGGAACTGATTTATGTGGTTGAAGCCCAGGCTCCGAAGCAGTTGCAGCTCAACCGCTTCCTGCCACCGACGCCGGTACGTATGCTGCTGGATAAAAACGGCAACAACCTGGCGGCGCAGGTAGAGTTTGAAACCTTTAACCGCCAGCTTAACGCGGTTAACCGTCACACCGGCAGCAAACTGGTTAACGCCGTGCAGCAGGATGTTCACGCTATCCTTCAACTGGGTGAAGCGCAGATCGAGAAATCTGCCCGTGCATTGATTGATGCAGCGCGTAACGAAGCCGACGAAAAACTGTCTGCCGAGCTGTCTCGTCTGGAAGCTCTGCGTGCAGTGAACCCGAACATTCGTGACGACGAACTGACCGCCATTGAGAGCAACCGTCAGCAGGTAATGGAAAGCCTGGATCAGGCAGGTTGGCGTCTGGATGCCCTGCGTTTGATCGTTGTAACGCATCAGTAACGGAGCCGAAAATGGGGATGGAAAACTACAATCCACCGCAGGAACCCTGGTTGGTTATCCTGTATCAGGATGACCATATTATGGTGGTCAACAAGCCGAGCGGTTTGTTGTCAGTGCCGGGTCGTCTGGAAGAGCACAAAGACAGCGTGATGACGCGCATTCAGCGTGATTATCCGCAGGCAGAATCGGTGCATCGTCTGGATATGGCTACCAGCGGCGTGATTGTAGTGGCGCTGACCAAAGCCGCGGAGCGGGAGTTAAAACGCCAGTTCCGCGAGCGCGAGCCGAAAAAGCAGTATGTGGCCCGCGTCTGGGGGCATCCATCCCCCGCAGAAGGTCTGGTGGATCTGCCGCTGATTTGCGACTGGCCAAACCGCCCGAAACAGAAAGTCTGTTACGAAACGGGTAAACCTGCGCAGACGGAATATGAAGTGGTGGAGTATGCGGCGGATAACACGGCAAGAGTGGTGTTAAAACCGATTACCGGGCGTTCGCATCAATTGCGTGTGCATATGCTGGCGCTGGGGCATCCGATTCTCGGCGATCGTTTTTATGCATCACCAGAAGCGAGAGCGATGGCACCGCGTTTGTTGCTACATGCAGAGATGTTGACGATTACCCATCCGGCGTATGGCAATAGTATGACGTTTAAAGCGCCAGCGGATTTTTAATCGTCACGCTGGCGCAGTTCGGTAGGCGGATAAGGCGTTCACGCCGCATCCGGCAATTGTGCGCCGATTGCCTGATGCGACGCGGGCCGCGTCTTATCAGGCCTACAGTTTAAAACTTATTTAAACCCTTTCTGCTGCTTTATCAGCTCATATGCCTGCTGAATTTCCTGCGCTTTCTGCTTCGCCATCTCCATCATCTCAGGCGGCAAACCTTTCGCCACCAGCTTATCGGGATGGTGTTCACTCATCAGCTTACGGTAGGCACGTTTGATGGTGGTCGCATCATCCGTCGGCTTCACGCCCAGCACATTACAGGCATCTTCCAGCGTTGGGCCACGCTGCGCTTGCTGCCAGTTACCACCGCCAGTTTGCTGCTGATAACCGCCGCCAAACTGTGCACCGCCCTGCATCATGCGCAAAAACTGGTCAAACTGGGCGCGGGAGATCCCTAATTCTTCAGCAATGACATACAGCACCGCCCGTTCATTCGGGTGCAGTGAACCATCAGCAAACGCCGCCTGAATCTGGATCTCCAGAAACATACGAATTAAGTCAAAACGACCAAAGCAGACACTGCGAAACTGGCGCATCTTTTCGCGCAGCGGGTAATTGTCTGATTTTCCCACCCGGAACGCATTTTGCGCCGCAGTACGGGAAGCGCCATGAAGATTCATTCGGTCCATCAACTGGCTGGCGATATGAATATCAGCCTCCGTGACGCGACCTTTGGATTTGGTTAAATGCCCCATCACTTCAAAAGTGGTGGCAAAAAACAGCGCCTGACGCTCACGCTGGTTGGCGAACCACGCCATTTTACGGCTACGGGCTTTATCAAACATATGGCCAATTAACAGGCCTAACACTACGCCCCAAAAGCCGCCGCCCATCAGTAAGGCCACGGCCACGCCAATGATTTTTCCCCAATACTGCATATATTCCCCAAATCGACACACGGATATCAGGGCTATCTCCCACAATATAAAGGTGCTTTTACCGTTTTCCGGCTGCGGTCAATTGTGGGACATCGCCTATAATTTGCATTATCATACCTGTCATTCAATGCCGTGCCTAACACCACTGACGCTATTCGGACAGGATTAACACTAGCGTAGAGATGACGAGTACGTTAGTCTCTGACCGTTTGTCACGCGCAACGTTACCGATGATGGAACAATAAAATCAACGTATGAAAAAACGTATCCCCACTCTCCTGGCCACCATGATTGCCACCGCCCTTTATAGTCAACAGGGACTGGCAGCCGACCTCGCCTCACAGTGCATGTTGGGCGTGCCAAGCTATGACCGTCCTCTGGTACAGGGCGATACCAATGACTTACCCGTGACTATCAATGCTGACCACGCGAAAGGGGACTACCCGGATGACGCCGTGTTTACTGGCAGCGTGGATATCATGCAGGGTAACAGCCGTCTGCAGGCCGACGAAGTGCAGCTCCATCAAAAAGAGGCACCAGGACAACCGGAGCCGGTACGTACCGTTGATGCGCTCGGTAATGTCCATTACGACGATAACCAGGTGATCCTCAAAGGGCCGAAAGGCTGGGCGAATCTGAACACCAAAGATACCAACGTCTGGGAAGGTGATTACCAGATGGTGGGTCGCCAGGGTCGCGGTAAAGCGGACCTGATGAAACAACGTGGCGAAAACCGCTATACCATTCTGGATAACGGTAGCTTTACCTCCTGTCTGCCGGGTTCTGACACCTGGAGCGTGGTAGGTAGCGAAATTATTCATGACCGCGAAGAACAAGTTGCGGAGATCTGGAACGCCCGCTTTAAGGTGGGTCCGGTACCGATCTTTTATAGCCCCTATTTGCAGTTGCCGGTGGGTGACAAACGTCGCTCTGGTTTCTTGATCCCGAACGCCAAGTACACCACCACCAACTACTTTGAGTTCTACCTGCCATATTACTGGAACATCGCGCCAAATATGGATGCCACCATCACGCCGCATTATATGCATCGTCGTGGCAACATCATGTGGGAGAACGAATTCCGCTACCTCTCCCAGGCGGGCGCTGGCTTGATGGAACTGGACTATCTGCCTTCAGATAAAGTCTATGAAGATGAACACCCGAACGATGACAGTTCACGTCGTTGGTTATTCTACTGGAACCACTCCGGGGTCATGGATCAAGTGTGGCGTTTCAACGTCGACTACACCAAGGTCAGCGATCCTAGCTACTTCAATGATTTCGATAACAAGTACGGTTCCAGTACTGACGGCTACGCAACGCAAAAATTCAGCGTTGGCTATGCGGTGCAAAACTTCAATGCCACCGTTTCAACCAAGCAGTTCCAGGTTTTCAGCGAACAGAACACCAGTAGCTACTCGGCAGAGCCGCAGTTAGACGTTAATTACTACCAGAATGATGTTGGTCCGTTTGATACGCGTATTTACGGCCAGGCAGTGCACTTTGTTAACACCAGAGACGACATGCCTGAAGCAACCCGTGTTCACCTGGAACCGACCATCAATTTGCCGCTCTCTAATAACTGGGGCAGCATCAATACCGAAGCGAAGTTGCTGGCAACCCATTATCAGCAAACCAATCTTGACTGGTATAACTCCAGAAACACGACCAAGCTGGACGAATCCGTTAACCGCGTAATGCCGCAATTCAAAGTTGACGGCAAAATGGTCTTTGAACGCGATATGGAAATGCTGGCTCCGGGTTATACCCAAACGCTGGAACCGCGCGCGCAGTATTTGTACGTGCCGTATCGCGATCAGAGCGACATCTATAACTACGACTCGTCTCTGCTGCAATCTGACTACTCTGGCCTGTTCCGGGACCGGACTTACGGCGGTCTTGACCGTATTGCCTCCGCTAACCAGGTGACGACCGGTGTCACATCTCGCATATATGATGATGCTGCCGTTGAACGTTTTAATATTTCCGTTGGTCAAATCTACTATTTCACGGAGTCTCGCACTGGCGATGACAACATAACATGGGAGAATGACGACAAAACGGGTTCACTGGTGTGGGCAGGCGATACTTACTGGCGTATCTCCGAGCGTTGGGGATTGCGTGGCGGGATTCAGTACGATACACGTCTGGATAACGTAGCGACCAGTAACTCCAGCATTGAATACCGTCGGGATGAAGACCGTCTGGTACAGCTGAATTACCGTTACGCCAGCCCGGAATATATTCAGGCTACGCTGCCTAAGTACTATTCCACTGCTGAGCAATATAAGAATGGTATTTCGCAGGTAGGTGCTGTCGCCAGCTGGCCAATTGCCGATCGTTGGTCCATTGTTGGGGCCTACTACTACGACACCAATGCGAACAAGCAAGCTGACTCTATGTTAGGTGTGCAATACAGCTCCTGCTGCTATGCAATTCGCGTCGGTTACGAGCGGAAGCTGAACGGTTGGGATAACGATAAACAACATGCGGTATATGACAACGCAATCGGCTTTAACATCGAACTTCGCGGCCTGAGCTCCAACTACGGTCTGGGTACGCAAGAGATGCTGCGTTCGAACATTCTGCCGTATCAAAACTCTTTGTGATTTGTTGATTTACCACGTAATCCGCAGTGCGGTTAATTGAAATGGAAAAAGTATGAAGAACTGGAAAACGCTGCTTCTCGGTATCGCCATGATCGCGAATACCAGTTTCGCTGCCCCCCAGGTAGTCGATAAAGTCGCAGCCGTCGTCAATAACGGCGTCGTGCTGGAAAGCGACGTTGATGGATTAATGCAGTCGGTAAAACTGAACGCTGCTCAGGCAAGGCAGCAACTTCCTGATGACGCGACGCTGCGCCACCAAATAATGGAACGTTTGATCATGGATCAAATCATCCTGCAGATGGGGCAGAAAATGGGAGTGAAAATCTCCGATGAGCAGCTGGATCAGGCGATTGCTAACATCGCGAAACAGAACAACATGACGCTGGATCAGATGCGCAGCCGTCTGGCTTACGATGGTCTGAACTACAACACCTATCGTAACCAGATCCGCAAAGAGATGATTATCTCTGAAGTGCGTAACAACGAGGTGCGTCGTCGCATCACCATCCTGCCGCAGGAAGTCGAATCCCTGGCGCAGCAGGTGGGTAACCAAAACGACGCCAGCACTGAGCTGAACCTGAGCCACATCCTGATCCCGCTGCCGGAAAACCCGACCTCTGATCAGGTGAACGAAGCGGAAAGCCAGGCGCGCGCCATTGTCGATCAGGCGCGTAACGGCGCTGATTTCGGTAAGCTGGCGATTGCTCATTCTGCCGACCAGCAGGCGCTGAACGGCGGCCAGATGGGCTGGGGCCGTATTCAGGAGTTGCCCGGGATCTTCGCCCAGGCATTAAGCACCGCGAAGAAAGGCGACATTGTTGGCCCGATTCGTTCCGGCGTTGGCTTCCATATTCTGAAAGTTAACGACCTGCGCGGCGAAAGCAAAAATATCTCGGTGACCGAAGTTCATGCTCGCCATATTCTGCTGAAACCGTCGCCGATCATGACTGACGAACAGGCCCGTGTGAAACTGGAACAGATTGCTGCTGATATCAAGAGTGGTAAAACGACTTTTGCTGCCGCAGCGAAAGAGTTCTCTCAGGATCCAGGCTCTGCTAACCAGGGCGGTGATCTCGGCTGGGCTACACCAGATATTTTCGATCCGGCCTTCCGTGACGCCCTGACTCGCCTGAACAAAGGTCAAATGAGTGCACCGGTTCACTCTTCATTCGGCTGGCATTTAATCGAACTGCTGGATACCCGTAATGTCGATAAAACCGACGCTGCGCAGAAAGATCGTGCATACCGCATGCTGATGAACCGTAAGTTCTCGGAAGAAGCAGCAAGCTGGATGCAGGAACAACGTGCCAGCGCCTACGTTAAAATCCTGAGCAACTAATGGTTAAAACCCAACGTGTTGTGATCACTCCCGGCGAGCCCGCCGGGATTGGCCCGGACTTAGTTGTCCAGCTTGCACAGCGTGAGTGGCCGGTCGAACTGGTTGTTTGTGCCGATGCCACTCTCCTTACCGACCGGGCAGCGATGCTCGGTTTGCCGCTCACCCTCCGCCCTTATTCCCCCAACTCCCCTGCACAACCGCAAACTACGGGCACATTAACGCTACTTCCTGTCGCGCTACGTGAATCTGTCACTGCGGGGCAGTTAGCGATTGAAAATGGACATTACGTGGTGGAGACGCTGGCGCGAGCGTGTGATGGCTGTCTGAACGGTGAATTTGCTGCGCTGATCACAGGCCCCGTGCATAAAGGCGTCATTAACGACGCAGGCATTCCGTTTACCGGTCATACCGAGTTTTTCGAAGAGCGTTCGCAGGCGAAAAAAGTGGTGATGATGCTGGCGACCGAAGAACTTCGCGTGGCGCTGGCAACGACGCATTTACCGCTGCGCGATATCGCAGATGCTATCACCCCTGCACTTTTGCACGAAGTGATTGCTATTTTGCATCACGATTTGCGTACAAAATTTGGTATTGCCGAACCGCGCATTCTGGTCTGCGGGCTGAATCCGCACGCGGGCGAAGGCGGTCATATGGGTACGGAAGAGATAGACACCATTATTCCGGTGCTCGACGAGCTGCGGGCGCAGGGGATGAAACTCAACGGGCCGCTGCCTGCCGATACCCTGTTTCAGCCGAAATATCTCGATAACGCCGACGCCGTGCTGGCGATGTACCACGATCAGGGTCTTCCCGTGCTAAAATACCAGGGCTTCGGGCGCGGTGTGAACATTACGCTGGGCCTGCCCTTTATTCGCACATCAGTGGACCACGGCACCGCGCTTGAACTGGCGGGACGTGGCGAAGCCGATGTCGGCAGTTTTATTACGGCGCTTAATCTCGCCATCAAAATGATTGTTAACACCCAATGAATAATCGAGTCCACCAGGGCCACTTAGCCCGTAAACGCTTCGGGCAAAACTTTCTCAACGATCAGTTCGTGATCGACAGCATTGTTTCTGCCATTAACCCGCAAAAGGGCCAGGCAATGGTCGAAATCGGCCCCGGTCTGGCGGCATTGACCGAGCCGGTCGGCGAACGTCTGGACCAGCTGACGGTCATCGAACTTGACCGCGATCTGGCGGCACGTCTGCAAACGCATCCATTCTTAGGCCCGAAACTGACGATTTATCAGCAGGATGCGATGACCTTTAACTTTGGCGAACTGGCCGAGAAAATGGGTCAGCCGCTGCGTGTTTTCGGCAACCTGCCTTATAACATCTCCACGCCGTTGATGTTCCATCTGTTTAGCTATACTGATGCCATTGCCGACATGCACTTTATGTTGCAAAAAGAGGTGGTGAATCGTCTAGTTGCAGGACCGAACAGCAAAGCGTATGGTCGATTAAGCGTCATGGCGCAATACTATTGCAACGTGATCCCGGTACTGGAAGTTCCGCCGTCAGCCTTTACACCACCACCCAAAGTGGATTCCGCCGTCGTGCGCCTGGTTCCTCATGCAACGATGCCTCACCCGGTTAAAGATGTTCGTGTGTTGAGCCGCATCACCACCGAAGCCTTTAACCAGCGTCGTAAAACCATTCGTAACAGCCTCGGCAACCTGTTTAGCGCCGAGGTGTTAACGGGAATGGGGATCGACCCGGCGATGCGAGCGGAAAATATCTCTGTCGCGCAATATTGCCAGATGGCGAACTATCTGGCGGAGAACGCGCCTTTGCAGGAGAGTTAACGATGATCAATTCGCCCCGAGTGTGTATTCAGGTTCAAAGCGTCTACATTGAGGCACAATCTTCACCTGATAATGAACGTTACGTTTTTGCTTATACCGTAACCATACGCAATCTGGGGCGAGCGCCAGTGCAGTTGTTGGGGCGTTACTGGCTGATCACCAATGGCAATGGCCGTGAAACCGAAGTCCAGGGCGAAGGAGTGGTTGGCGTCCAGCCACTTATCGCGCCTGGCGAAGAGTACCAGTACACCAGCGGTGCAATCATTGAAACCCCGCTGGGCACCATGCAGGGTCACTACGAAATGATCGATGAAAATGGCGTCCCTTTCAGCATCGACATTCCCGTATTCCGACTCGCCGTTCCCACACTCATTCATTAAAAGAATATGGCGACATACCTTATTGGCGACGTTCATGGTTGTTACGATGAACTGATCGCATTGCTGCATAAAGTAGAATTTACCCCTGGGAAAGATACCCTCTGGCTGACGGGCGATCTGGTCGCGCGCGGCCCGGGTTCGCTGGATGTTCTGCGCTATGTGAAATCCTTAGGCGACAGCGTACGTCTGGTGCTGGGCAATCACGATCTGCATCTGCTGGCGGTATTTGCCGGGATCAGCCGCAATAAACCGAAAGATCGCCTGACACCGCTGCTGGAAGCGCCGGATGCCGACGAGCTGCTTAACTGGCTGCGTCGCCAGCCTTTGCTGCAAATCGACGAAGAGAAAAAGTTGGTGATGGCCCACGCAGGGATCACGCCGCAGTGGGATCTACAGACCGCCAAAGAGTGCGCGCGCGATGTAGAAGCGGTGCTATCGAGTGACTCCTATCCCTTCTTTCTCGACGCTATGTACGGCGATATGCCAAATAACTGGTCACCGGAATTGCGGGGGCTGGGAAGACTGCGTTTTATCACCAACGCCTTTACCCGTATGCGTTTTTGCTTCCCGAACGGTCAACTGGATATGTACAGCAAAGAATCGCCGGAAGAGGCCCCTGCCCCACTGAAACCGTGGTTTGCGATTCCTGGCCCTGTCGCTGAAGAATACAGCATCGCCTTTGGTCACTGGGCATCGCTGGAGGGCAAAGGTACGCCGGAAGGTATATACGCGCTGGATACCGGCTGCTGCTGGGGTGGTACATTAACCTGCCTGCGCTGGGAAGATAAACAGTATTTTGTCCAGCCGTCGAACCGGCATAAGGATTTGGGCGAAGCGGCGGCGTCTTAAACACAGCCTGATATAGGAAGGCCGGATAAGACGCGACTGGCGTCGCATCCGGCACTAGCCGTAAATTCTATACAAAATTACCGCCGCTCCAGAATCTCAAAGCAATAGCTGTGAGAGTTCTGCGCATCAGCATCGTGGAATTCGCTGAATACCGATTCCCAGTCATCCGGCTCGTAATCCGGGAAATGGGTGTCGCCTTCCACTTCTGCGTCGATATGCGTCAGATACAGTTTTTGCGCTTTTGGCAAGAACTGTTCATAAACGCGACCGCCGCCAATCACCATGATTTCTGGTACGTCACCACACGCCGCGATGGCTTCATCCACCGACTTCACCCACGTTACGCGATCGTCCGTACCCGGTTGACTGCTGAGGATAATATTTTTGCGTCCTGGCAACGGACGACCGATTGATTCCCAGGTATGGCGGCCCATAATCACGGGTTTATTTAAGGTGTTGCGTTTAAACCAGGCGAGATCGGCAGGCAGGTTCCACGGCATGGCGTTTTCCATGCCGATAACGCGATCTACCGCTAACGCCGCAATCAGACTGATCATTGAGATTTCCCGATAAAAAAAATTGTCGCCACTATACGTAAAGCGTAAACCGTCGTCGACTGGTGCGAGGATGATGTTGAGGAAAATTTTATATTCTGCTGGCGAGTCCACGCTCTCTCCCTGGACTCGCCGCATTACAATGAAACAAAAACAAACAGTTAGCTGTAAAGTGTGATTTACGTCACTCTTTATTAGGATGAGGGTTTCGTTTCCGGTTCATCCGCCATGTTGCCGGTATGTTTACCTTCTTCGGTTCCCTGCCAGCCATGTCGTTGAATTAATGACAGATGTTCGCGGTCCTCGGTAATGATCTCACTTAACATCGCGCTGGTGCGTTTATAGACCGCCGCGCGGGCTTTGGTGTCGTTCTCAACCATTGCCATCTCTTCCACCATCTGAATATTAAAGCGGCGGAACACATCGGCACGTTCTCGCGCTTCATACGGCCCCAGACCTAAACTTTCCAGTGCCAGACGCCCGGTTTTCAGCGCACCTTCGAAGGTTTCACGCTCCGGCTTTTCAACGCCTGCCTGACGCAAACGAATGTAGTGGTCGACATCGCGGGCGCGGGCAATAATCTGCAAATGCGGGAAATGTTCTTTCACCATCTCTGTCAGTTGCAGGTTGGTTTGCGGATCGTCGATGGCGTTAATCAGCACTTCCGCTTTCGCCGCTCCGGCAGATTCCAGTAAATCCATCCGCGTGGCATCGCCATAAAACACTTTCATACCAAATTTACGCAAGGTTTCGATATGGTCCGGATCGTGATCGAGTACCACCATTTTCACCCCGCTGGAGAGCAGTAAACGTCCGGTAATCTGCCCAAAACGACCGAATCCGGCGATAATCACGCGCGGCTGTTCTTCGTCGATCTCATCGGCTTCACGCGCTTCCTCAGTAGAAGATTGCTCAAGGCGATTGAGGATCACCAGCAGAATCGGCGTTGCTGCCATCGACAGCGCCACCGCCAGGGTCAGCGATTTCGCCCACTCCGGCTCCAGCACATTCGCCATCTGCGCCGCGCCAAATACCACAAAGGCAAACTCACTGCCCTGCCCTAACAACACCGCAAACCAACGACGCTGTTTATTTGGCACTTGCAACGGTCGGGCAATCAGCCACAGCATGGCGATTTTGATGATGAGGAAACCGAGCAGCAAAATGACAATGCGCAATGGGTTTTCAAGCAGCGTGCCAAAGTCTATCGACATGCCAACACCGATGAAAAACAGCCCCAACAGCAAACCTTTAAATGGTTCGATATCGCTCTCCAGCGCATGACGGTATTCCGAGCTTGCCAGCAGTACGCCCGCCAGAAACGCGCCCATCGCCATCGACAAGCCGACCTCTTCCAGCAGCAAACCAAAGCCAAACACGAGGAATAACGCCACGGCACTAAACACTTCCCGCAAGCCAGAGCGGGCTACAAAACGCAGCGCCGGACGCGTGACATAGCGCCCCAGCAATACCACCAGCACCAGCGCACCCGCCACTTTTAACGCCGAGAGAGCAAATGCGCCCATCGTCGTCGAGGCACTGCTCGTTGCCAGTAGCGGAATCATCGCCACCAGCGGGATCGCCGCGATATCCTGGAACAGCAGCACCGCAAAGGCACTGCGACCCATTTGCGTCACCATCAGATTGCGTTCATTCATCGCCTGCATGGCAATCGCCGTAGAGGAGAGCGCCAGCGTCATGCCGATCAATTCCGCGACCTGCCAGCGCAGCCCAAGTAACATGCAGAACAGCCCCAGCAGGCCGCCGCAAATCACCATCTGCAATGCGCCACCGCCGAACACTGCCGCACGCAGCTTCCACAGCCTTTGTGGATCGAGTTCGAGGCCGATAATAAACAGCATCAGCACCACGCCAATCTCGGCAAAGTGCAGAATAGATTCGGCATCGGTCACCAGTCGCAGCCCCCACGGGCCAATAATGCAGCCGGCGATCAGGTAGCCAAGTACCGATCCCAGACCAAGACGTACCGCAATGGGTACAATCAGCGCTGCCGAACCGAGATAAATCAGCGCCTGAATCAGCGTATGGCTATCCATGATGGGCCTCCTGCCATTCCAGCAGACGTTGCTTATAGTGACGCGCCTGCCCTTCGAGGGTTTCGTCGTCACAAATAAAGGTGCAGTGCATGGCAAACGGTGGCAGCCAGTTCAGCCCGCAGTAGATTGCCGTCGCCTGTAGCGGCTGCGACAGCACATCAAAGCCCGGATGCGCACCAATTTCAAAATGGCTTTCCCCGCCGCCGGTCGTCACCGCCCACAGCAAATGTTTGCCATGCAGCGCCGTGCCGCCGTGACCGTAAGCCCAGCCGTGCGAGAAAACTTTATCGATCCAAAGTTTGAGGAGCGGTGGAATGCTGTACCACTGCATCGGGTGCTGCCAGACGATCAGATCGGCGCGAGACAGCGCCTCCTGCTCGGCGGCAATATCGATATTGAAGTCAGGATAGAGTTGATAAAGAGAGCGAATTTCGACGCCTTCCAGCGTCCTTGCCTGTTCAAGCATCCGTTTATTCGCATGGGAATGATGCGGATACGGATGCGCATAAATTATAAGAATCATAGGTAGCCCGCGTGATTACGCCTTTGTTTTCCCACAAAGTGTAGTCATATATTCACGCGGCTTATAGTCAATAATATTGATTCAGAAAAGAGAGAAATCTGAACAATTTACCCCATTCTCTGCCCGCGGATCGTCATATTGCTGGTTTGCGCCAGTGACATCCCTCGAGTCTCCGGGGCAAACGCTACGGAAATCAACAAGCCAAACAGCGAGATACCCGCCCCCATTAGCATCGTGTTACTGATACCGTAATTATTGATAAAGATCGGCAGTGCCCAGGTCGAAACAATGGTGCCAATACGGCTTAAGGACATAATCACGCCCACGGCAGAGGCGCGGATATCTGTCGGGAAGAGTTCATTAGGATAGAGCCACTGCAAATTACCCGGCCCGCCAGAGAAAAAGGCATACACCGCAAAGGCCATCACTACCAGCCAGATCCCCATATCCGGGATCAGCCCCAAAACCGCCAGCGCCAGCGTCATCATGGCAAAGCTGCCAATCAACAATGGACGCCGTCCGGCAGTGTTTAGCCACAGCATCGGCGGAATACAGCCGAGCATAAAGAACAGGCTAATCACCACGTTCCCCAGTGCCGCGTTTTTGCCACCCCCCAATCCCAACAAACCAACGATTTGCGGGCCAAAGGTGTAAATGGCGAACATTGGGATCACCTGGCAGGTCCAGATGGCGGCAACAAACAGAACAAAAGGAAAATGGCGGCGATTAAACAGATCGCGAAAACGGGTTTGCTGCGGCTGCTCTTCATCGAAAGCCACCGGTTCGCCAAACAGTTTGATCATCATCTCTTCGCACTCTTTTACTCGCCCTTTGCGTAATAACCAGCGGGGAGATTCAGGCAGTTCGAATCGACCAATCAAAATCAACAAACAGGGGATCGCCGCGCTACCCAGCATCCAGCGCCAGCCGCCTTCCACATCATAAAGCCAGTAGCCGACCAGATCGGCGCAGGTCGCGCCGACATACCACATGGCGGCGATAAAGCTGATGGAAAATGCCCGCTGACGGGTACTGGAGAACTCGGTGATCATTGAGGTGGCGATGGGATAATCTGCACCGATGACAATGCCGATAAGTACCCGCATCACCAACAGTTCGACGGGGGATGAAACAAACATCGTCGCCACCGATATCACGCCGATGGCGATGATATCAATGAGGAACATTTTGCGCCGTCCGACTTTATCGGAGATATAGCCAAACAGCGATGTGCCAACGAACAGCCCGGCGAGCGTTCCCGCGCCCAGCAAGCCAATCCAGTCAGCGTCCAGTTTCAGCGCCGGGGTCAGTTGCTCCAGCGCCACGCCAATCATTACCAGTACATAACCATCCAGAAACGGACCACCGCTTCCCCACAGCAAAATGCGGCGGTGAATAGAGGAGAATTTGAGATCGTCAAAGTTTCTGGACGGTTGCATGGGTTATTCCTGTTTTTTTGCAATGAGAGTCAGTACGGCGTTACGTATCAAACCAACATCAGCCGTAACGGAACTCCACACCAAAGGTGCCGCGCGGGTATTCCCACTGTTCCAGCGCCGACCCCAGCCCCAGAATGCGACAGGTGCCGCACTCCAGACATCCGGCGTAATCGAAGCGCACACTGCCGTCATCCTGCTTCTTGTACAGACCTGCGGGGCACGCTTTCACCAGCAGCTCCAGCACCTGTTTATCAGCATCGGCCTTCACAACAATGTGCGGATGCTCTTCATCGACATTGAATTTATTGACGCCCAGTTTGACGTCCACATTGACGGGAGAAGTCATAAAACGGTCACTCCTTTCATGCCATCCTTGATTAGATTGATGAAGCCCACTTTCTTACCGTGGCGGAGGATTTTCTTGCGCATCAGTTCTGGCGCACTGCCGTCAATGGTGAACAGGTCACGCGCCACGCCCACCGCCAGTTCCGGGTAGCCGCTAAACATGCGTGGGTTATCAAGGAACGCCGGTAGTTTCTGGTACATACGCATATCGCGCAGCGGACCACTCTCAAGATGCTGACGATATTCCGCCAGTTTTTGCTTACTGAAATCGTCGCTTTTCATCGCTGAAAGCACGGTTTTTGCTGCGGCTTCCCCGGCGGCAATCGCCAGATCCATACCGCGAATGGTAAAACCGAGGTTCATACACATTCCGGCGGCATCACCGGCAATCAATACGCCGTCACCAACCAACTCCGGCAGCATGTTGATGCCTGCTTCCGGCACTACGTGAGCGGAATATTCCACCAGCTTGCCACCCGCGATCAGCGGTGCAACGGCCGGATGTTGTTTGAAATCTTCCAGCATTTGCGGCACCGATTTTTTCGCGTCATGCAGATGATGCAGACCACAAACCAGCCCCAGCGACAGGGTGTTTTCATTGGTATAAAGGAAGCCGCCGCCCATCAGGCCATCGGTGGGTGATCCCGCAAACAGACAAGCCGCGCCCTGATTACCCTGCAACTGAAAACGGTCTTCGATTACCGACTTCGGTAACTCGATCAGTTCCTTCACGCCAACCGCCACATCCGTCGGTTTAACGCGTTTTGCCATCCCCAGCTTTTCGGCAAGGATGGAGTTCACTCCATCAGCAAGGATCACCGTTTTCGCTTCAATCACATCGCCATCGGCTTCTACACCGACGACTTTGCCATCGCGCTGTACGAGGTTATCGACGCGGATCCCGGTAATTAACTGCGCGCCCGCTTCTTCGGCCTGCTCCATCAGCCAGGCATCAAATTTACTGCGCAAAACGGAGTAAGAACGCTGGGATAGCGAGGTTTCGTCACCGTTGCAGTAGTCCATAGTCATCGCTGACTTTTCCGTCATAAACGCGAGTTTTTCATGGGTGATCAGGCGTTCTACCGGGGCGGATTCGGCGAAACCAGGAATAATGTGTTCCAGGCTGTGGGCATAGAGACGCCCGCCGGTGACGTTCTTGGCACCTGCGGAATTGCCACGCTCGATAACTAACACTTGCGCCCCTTCGCGGGCGAGCACCAGTGCGGCAACCGAACCGGCAAGCCCTGCACCGACGATGATGGCGTCAAAGATATCTTCGGACATAAGAGCTCCCTGTCAGCGGCAGGACCAAAATGCAGCCCTGCCAGAGTGGATCAACGCGCTAAAGCTGCGGTCAGCGCCGGAAGGATCTTCACGGCGTCGCCAACAATGCCGTAATCCGCGTACTGGAAGATCGGCGCATTTTTATCTTTGTTGATGGCGAAAATGGTTTGCGATGCATTAGCACCAACCATGTGCTGGATCTGCCCGGAGATCCCCACCGCCAGGTACAGTTCAGGTTTCAGCATCAGGTTGGAGATACCGACATAGCGTTCGTGCTCCATCCATTTTTCGTTTTCCGCCACCGGACGAGAACAGGCCAACTCCGCACCTATCGCCTTGCAAAGCTGTTCTGCCAGCGCAATGTTCTCTTTGCTGCCAATACCGCGACCGACGCTGACCACCAGACGGGCTTTGTCGAGATCGACGCTGTTGCTCTGGCGCGCCTGGGTTGCCGTGCGGGTAATCGCCACAGCCGGAGCCTGCCACTCCACGGTGTGCGTTTCGCCAGTGCGTGACGCGTCTGGCTGAGCCGCATCGAACGTGCCGCTGCTGATGGTCAGTACCGCATACGGCGTGGCAATGCGTTCTTCGCCAATCGCCAGACCACCGTAAACCATGTGTTTCACTGTCGCTTTACCGTCCTGTACGCTGATGGTGCTGGCATCGTTAGACACCGCCGCTTTAAGGCGATAACCCAGTTTTGCCGCCAGTAATTTGCCGCGACGGGTGTTTGGCAGCAGCACCAGGCCGTCTGCGCCGTGCTGGCGAATAGTGTCAGCCATGACACCGGCGTAATCTTCGATCATCCGATCGTCCGGTTTGCCGTTTAATTTCCAGACATGATTAGCGCCGAGCTGGATTGCCTGTACGCCGTCGGCATCATTGAGGACAAAGGTGTTGATTTGATTAGCTAAAGCCTGCGCACCGTTCATCAGTTCCGGCAGACGAGAAGGGGTATCGCTGAATACCCAGACTTGAGAAAACGTGTTCATAGCATCCCCTGTAATTAAATGACTTTGCGAAGATTTTCAGCAAATGCGGCGATCTGTTCTTCGCCGTCGCCTTCAATCACGATGCGCTGACGTTCGCGCTGTTTCGGCGCAGCAACCTGTTGTTCAGACCAGGCGTCCACGGCGTTAAAACCGATATCCGCCGCCGACCATACCTGGACTGGCTTTTTCGCCGCGCCGAGAATGGCTTTCATCGAAGGAATTTGTGGGGAGTTGATATCAGTGGAAACAGCAACAACCGCAGGCAGCGGAATGCTTAAGGTTTCGGTTTCATCTTCCAGTTCGCGCTCAACGGTGAGGGTATCTGCCGTCAGGGAGATAATTTTGCTGACGCCGTTAACTGCCGGAATATTGAGGATTTCGCCCACCAGCAGACCAACCTGCTGGGCATAAAGGTCGGAAGAACCATCGCCACAGAGGATCAAATCAAAGCCTGCTTTCTGGGCGGCTGCAGCCAGTGCGCTCGCCGTTTGTTGCGGCAGTGCCTGCTCGAACTGGTCATCAATCACCACAATCAGTTCATCCGGGCCGCGCGATAGCACATCTTTACGCCCTTTGGCGTTGGTCAGGGCTTTACCGCCCACACTTAAGGCCGTCACCTGCGCCTCTGCTGCCTGTTGCTTTAGCTGGCAAGCCGCTTCAATAGCGTTCAGATCGTATTGGCTTATTTTGGCATCGGCTTTGCTGAAGTCTAATGAACCATCAGCATTATTGACCGCAATATCCTGTTCATCAGGCACGCACTTATAGCAAGTAATAATCTTCATTGCATCTCCAGAAATCATGAAGGAAACGTCGTTCATATCGGTGGTGTTAATTACAGATATCACGCCCTTTAATTTGGAAATAAAACTTTAATCACCAATATTGAAAATGTCACACGCAGATAAATCCAACTTTCAATATTGTTAAGTTCCTCACCAATATTGAAAACATGGCGTAGAAAAAAGAAATTTTCAATATTGCTTTATGGATCACCAATATTGAAAGTCAGATGCTATTTTTTTACTCACAACACAACATAACAAACTGATTAATAATCAAAATTAACGAGAAAATCGCCCTCTATTCACCCGAAACAAAAATGTGATAACAATCACAGAATGCAGCTTATTGAATACCCATTATGAGTTAGCCATTAACGCGTCCACGAGGTTAATAATAATTATATCAAATGTTAACAAAAATAAAACAAACGGGAACGCAAAATAAATATTCGTTTTCACAGTGGAATTAACTCATGAAGAATGAAAAGAGAAAAACGGGAATAGAACCGAAGGTTTTCTTTCCGCCGTTAATAATCGTCGGCATACTTTGTTGGCTTACAGTCAGAGATCTGGATGCAGCGAATGTCGTTATTAATGCTGTATTCAGTTACGTCACCAATGTATGGGGATGGGCATTTGAATGGTATATGGTGGTGATGCTTTTCGGTTGGTTCTGGCTGGTGTTTGGCCCGTATGCCAAAAAGCGTTTAGGTAACGAACCACCTGAATTTAGTACCGCCAGTTGGATCTTTATGATGTTCGCCTCCTGTACGTCTGCTGCCGTACTGTTCTGGGGATCGATTGAGATCTACTACTACATCTCCACCCCGCCGTTTGGCTTAGAACCGAACTCGACAGGGGCGAAAGAGTTGGGGCTGGCTTACAGCTTGTTCCACTGGGGACCTCTGCCGTGGGCCACTTACAGCTTCCTTTCAGTCGCCTTCGCTTACTTCTTCTTTGTCCGCAAAATGGAAGTGATTCGCCCCAGCTCGACACTGGTGCCGCTGGTAGGTGAAAAACACGCCAAAGGGTTGTTCGGCACTATCGTCGACAACTTCTATCTCGTCGCCTTGATCTTCGCGATGGGTACCAGTCTGGGCCTTGCCACGCCGCTGGTGACCGAGTGTATGCAATGGTTGTTTGGCATTCCGCATACCCTGCAACTGGACGCTATCATCATTACCTGCTGGATTATCCTCAACGCCATTTGCGTCGCTTGCGGTCTGCAAAAAGGGGTACGTATCGCCAGTGACGTGCGTAGTTACCTGAGCTTCCTGATGCTGGGTTGGGTGTTCATTGTCAGCGGTGCCAGCTTCATCATGAACTACTTCACCGATTCGGTGGGGATGTTGCTGATGTATCTGCCGCGCATGTTGTTCTATACCGATCCCATCGCTAAAGGCGGCTTCCCGCAGGGCTGGACCGTGTTCTACTGGGCATGGTGGGTGATTTATGCTATCCAGATGAGTATCTTCCTCGCCCGCATCTCCCGTGGTCGTACTGTGCGTGAACTGTGCTTCGGCATGGTGCTGGGGCTGACAGCGTCAACCTGGATCCTGTGGACTGTACTCGGTAGTAACACTCTGCTGTTGATAGATAAAAACATTATCAACATTCCAAATCTGATCGAACAGTACGGTGTGGCGCGCGCCATCATTGAAACCTGGGCCGCTCTGCCACTCAGCACCGCCACCATGTGGGGCTTCTTCATCCTCTGCTTTATTGCCACCGTTACGCTGGTTAACGCCTGCTCTTATACCCTGGCGATGTCCACTTGCCGCGAAGTACGCGATGGTGAAGAACCACCGCTGCTGGTGCGTATCGGTTGGTCAATTCTGGTTGGCATTATCGGTATTGTTTTGCTGGCGCTCGGCGGCCTGAAACCGATTCAAACTGCCATTATCGCCGGAGGATGCCCGCTGTTCTTCGTCAACATTATGGTGACGCTCTCCTTTATTAAAGACGCGAAACAGAACTGGAAAGATTAATTAACCCCCAAAATATCAAGAGGTTGAAAGATGGATTTTAATTTAAATGATGAGCAGGAACTGTTTGTCGCCGGTATCCGCGAACTGATGGCCAGCGAAAACTGGGAGGCCTATTTTGCCGAGTGCGACCGTGACAGCGTCTACCCGGAACGTTTTGTCAAAGCACTGGCGGATATGGGTATCGACAGTCTGCTGATCCCTGAAGAGCACGGTGGTCTGGACGCGGGGTTTGTTACTCTCGCCGCCGTGTGGATGGAGCTGGGACGTCTGGGGGCACCAACCTATGTACTGTACCAGTTGCCGGGCGGGTTCAACACCTTCCTGCGCGAAGGCACACAAGAGCAGATCGACAAGATTATGGCTTTCCGCGGCACCGGTAAGCAGATGTGGAACTCAGCGATTACCGAACCGGGCGCGGGCTCCGACGTGGGTAGCCTGAAAACGACTTATACCCGTAGAAATGGTAAGATTTATCTTAATGGTAGTAAGTGTTTTATTACCAGCAGCGCCTACACCCCGTACATCGTGGTGATGGCGCGCGACGGGGCTTCTCCGGACAAACCTGTCTACACCGAATGGTTTGTTGATATGAGCAAACCGGGCATCAAAGTGACCAAACTTGAAAAGCTCGGTCTGCGTATGGATAGCTGCTGTGAAATCACCTTTGACGACGTGGAACTGGACGAGAAAGACATGTTCGGTCGGGAAGGTAACGGCTTTAACCGCGTCAAAGAAGAGTTCGACCATGAACGTTTCCTGGTAGCCCTCACCAACTACGGTACGGCGATGTGCGCCTTTGAAGATGCGGCGCGCTACGCCAATCAGCGCGTGCAGTTTGGCGAGGCTATTGGTCGTTTCCAGTTGATTCAGGAAAAATTCGCCCACATGGCGATCAAATTAAACTCCATGAAAAACATGCTGTATGAAGCAGCGTGGAAAGCAGACAACGGCACCATCACCTCTGGCGATGCAGCGATGTGCAAATACTTCTGCGCCAATGCGGCATTTGAAGTTGTGGATAGCGCAATGCAGGTGCTGGGCGGTGTCGGGATTGCGGGCAACCACCGCATCAGCCGCTTCTGGCGTGACCTGCGTGTAGACCGCGTCTCCGGGGGATCTGACGAAATGCAGATCCTGACGCTGGGTCGCGCGGTGCTGAAGCAATACCGCTAAGTCCGTGCGCTGCCTGATGCGACGCTAATGCGTCTTATCAGGCCTACGGGAGCACGAATGTAGGCCGGATAAAGCGTTTACGCCGCATCCGGCAGTCATGCGCTACATAAATTTTTCAGGAGCTAATAATGGATCATCTACCCATGCCGAAATTCGGGCCGTTGGCCGGATTGCGCGTTGTCTTCTCCGGTATCGAAATCGCCGGGCCGTTCGCCGGGCAAATGTTCGCAGAATGGGGTGCGGAAGTTATCTGGATCGAGAACGTCGCCTGGGCCGACACCATTCGCGTTCAACCGAACTACCCGCAGCTCTCCCGCCGCAATTTGCACGCGCTGTCGTTAAATATTTTCAAAGATGAAGGCCGCGAAGCGTTTCTGAAATTAATGGAAACCACCGATATCTTCATCGAAGCCAGTAAAGGTCCGGCCTTTGCCCGTCGTGGCATTACCGATGAAGTACTGTGGCAGCACAACCCGAAACTGGTTATCGCTCACCTGTCCGGTTTTGGTCAGTACGGCACCGAGGAGTACACCAATCTTCCGGCCTATAACACTATCGCCCAGGCCTTTAGTGGTTACCTGATTCAGAACGGTGATGTTGACCAGCCAATGCCTGCCTTCCCGTATACCGCCGATTACTTTTCTGGCCTGACCGCCACCACGGCGGCGCTGGCAGCACTGCATAAAGTGCGTGAAACCGGTAAAGGCGAAAGTATCGACATCGCCATGTATGAAGTGATGCTGCGTATGGGCCAGTACTTCATGATGGATTACTTCAACGGCGGCGAAATGTGCCCGCGCATGAGCAAAGGTAAAGATCCCTACTACGCCGGTTGCGGTCTGTATAAATGCGCCGACGGCTACATCGTGATGGAACTGGTGGGCATTACCCAAATTGAAGAGTGCTTTAAAGATATTGGCCTCGCACATCTACTCGGTACGCCGGAAATCCCGGAAGGCACTCAGCTTATCCACCGTATCGAATGCCCTTACGGCCCACTGGTAGAAGAAAAACTCGATGCCTGGCTGGCGGCACATACCATCGCAGAAGTTAAAGAACGCTTTGCCGAACTGAATATCGCCTGTGCCAAAGTACTGACCGTACCGGAACTGGAAAGCAATCCACAGTATGTTGCCCGTGAATCAATCACTCAGTGGCAAACGATGGATGGTCGCACCTGCAAAGGGCCGAACATCATGCCGAAATTCAAAAATAACCCCGGACAAATCTGGCGCGGAATGCCCTCACATGGCATGGACACGGCTGCCATTTTGAAAAATATCGGCTACAGCGAAAACGACATTCAGGAGTTGGTCAGCAAAGGTCTGGCCAAAGTTGAGGACTAAACGCGTGGCGTCAGTCGGCTTGCCTGACTAGCGCCCGCCCAATAACAAACGAACAAAAATGGATAGAGGTGCAATGGATATCATTGGCGGACAACATCTACGTCAAATGTGGGACGATCTTGCGGACGTTTACGGTCATAAAACGGCGCTGATTTGTGAATCCAGCGGCGGAGTCGTTAACCGGTATAGTTATCTTGAGTTAAATCAGGAGATTAACCGCACGGCAAACCTGTTTTATACGCTGGGGATTCGCAAAGGCGACAAGGTTGCACTACATCTCGACAACTGCCCGGAATTTATCTTTTGCTGGTTCGGGCTGGCAAAAATTGGCGCGATTATGGTGCCGATTAACGCCCGCCTGTTACGCGAGGAAAGCGCGTGGATCCTGCAAAATAGCCAGGCGTGCCTGCTGGTGACCAGTGCGCAATTCTATCCTATGTATCAACAGATTCAGCAGGAAGATGCCACTCAATTGCGGCACATTTGCCTGACAGATGTGGCACTTCCCGCTGATGATGGCGTGAGTTCGTTTACTCAACTGAAAAATCAACAACCTGCCACCTTGTGCTATGCACCGCCGCTATTGACTGACGATACGGCGGAAATTCTCTTCACCTCCGGCACCACCTCCCGACCGAAAGGTGTGGTGATTACCCATTACAACCTGCGCTTCGCTGGATATTACTCCGCCTGGCAGTGTGCACTGCGTGACGATGACGTCTACCTGACGGTAATGCCTGCGTTTCATATCGATTGCCAGTGTACTGCGGCGATGGCGGCGTTTTCTGCCGGGGCCACCTTTGTGCTGGTCGAGAAATACAGCGCCCGCGCCTTCTGGGGACAGGTGCAGAAGTACCGCGCCACCATTACCGAATGTATTCCGATGATGATCCGTACGTTGATGGTGCAGCCGCCTTCAGCGAACGATCGGCAACACCGCCTGCGGGAAGTGATGTTTTATCTCAACTTGTCGGAGCAGGAAAAAGATGCGTTTTGTGAACGCTTCGGCGTTCGCTTGCTGACGTCTTATGGGATGACGGAAACCATTGTGGGCATTATCGGCGATCGCCCTGGCGATAAACGACGCTGGCCGTCGATTGGTCGGGCGGGGTTTTGCTACGAAGCGGAGATCCGCGACGATCACAATCGCCCGCTCCCGGCAGGTGAGATCGGTGAAATCTGTATTAAAGGCGTACCAGGGAAAACCATCTTCAAAGAGTATTTTCTCAACCCGAAAGCCACTGCGAAAGTGCTGGAAGCCGACGGCTGGCTACATACCGGCGATACCGGATACTGCGACGAAGAGGGCTTTTTTTATTTCGTCGATCGCCGCTGCAATATGATCAAACGCGGTGGCGAGAATGTCTCCTGCGTGGAGCTGGAAAATATCATCGCCACCCATCCAAAAATTCAGGATATCGTGGTTGTGGGTATTAAAGATTCGATTCGCGATGAAGCCATCAAAGCATTTGTGGTGCTGAATGAAGGTGAAACATTGAGCGAAGAGGAATTTTTCTGCTTCTGCGAACAAAATATGGCGAAATTTAAAGTGCCCTCTTATCTGGAGATCAGAAAAGATCTGCCACGTAATTGCTCGGGGAAAATAATTAGAAAGAATCTGAAATAAATGAAACAGCAGGGAACTACCCTGCCAGCTAATAATCACGCTATAAAACAATATGCATTTTTTGCAGGGATGTTGTCGTCCCTGAAAAAGCAAAAATGGAGAAAAGGAATGAGTGAATCATTACATCTGACCCGCAATGGATCAATTCTGGAAATTACCCTTGATCGTCCAAAAGCGAATGCTATTGATGCAAAAACCAGCTTTGAAATGGGCGAAGTATTTCTAAATTTCCGTGACGATCCGCAATTACGTGTCGCCATTATTACCGGTGCCGGAGAGAAGTTCTTTTCCGCGGGCTGGGATTTAAAAGCGGCAGCAGAAGGCGAAGCACCGGATGCTGACTTTGGCCCGGGTGGATTTGCGGGATTAACCGAAATTTTCAATCTCGACAAACCGGTTATCGCAGCTGTGAACGGCTATGCCTTTGGCGGCGGTTTCGAACTGGCGCTGGCGGCAGATTTTATTGTTTGTGCCGATAACGCCAGCTTCGCCCTGCCGGAAGCCAAGCTGGGCATCGTTCCTGACAGCGGCGGCGTGCTGCGTCTACCGAAGATCCTGCCGCCTGCCATCGTCAATGAAATGGTGATGACCGGCAGACGAATGGGCGCAGAAGAGGCGCTGCGTTGGGGGATAGTCAACCGCGTGGTTAGCCAGGCGGAACTGATGGATAACGCCCGCGAACTGGCGCAGCAGCTGGTTAACAGCGCCCCGCTGGCGATTGCGGCGCTGAAAGAGATCTTCCGCACCACCAGCGAAATGCCGGTAGAAGAAGCGTATCGCTATATTCGCAGCGGCGTGTTGAAACACTATCCGTCGGTTCTGCATTCGGAGGATGCCATTGAAGGGCCGCTGGCGTTTGCCGAGAAGCGCGATCCGGTGTGGAAAGGACGTTAACAACCGTGAGCTATTACGCCTTTGAGGGGTTAATTCCGGTGGTTCACCCGACGGCGTTTGTCCATCCCAGTGCCGTCTTGATTGGCGATGTGATTGTGGGAGCCGGTGTCTACATCGGCCCACTCGCCTCACTGCGTGGTGACTACGGGCGGTTGATCGTGCAAGCGGGAGCCAATATTCAGGATGGCTGCATTATGCATGGCTACTGCGACACTGACACCATCGTTGGGGAAAACGGCCATATCGGGCACGGAGCGATCCTGCATGGTTGTGTGATTGGTCGCGATGCATTGGTCGGGATGAACAGCGTGATTATGGATGGCGCGGTCATTGGCGAAGAGAGCATTGTTGCCGCCATGAGCTTTGTCAAAGCAGGCTTTCACGGCGAGAAACGCCAGTTGTTGATGGGTACGCCAGCCCGCGCTGTACGCAGTGTTAGTGACGACGAGTTACACTGGAAACGGTTGAATACCAAAGAGTATCAGGATCTTGTCGGGCGCTGTCATGCATCGTTACATGAAACACAGCCACTGAGGCAAATGGAGGAAAATCGCCCCCGTTTGCAGGGGACGACGGATGTGACGCCTAAACGGTGATCTTGCCGGATGCGACCTGGTTGCTGGATAAGATGCTACAACATCGCATCTGGCAAGCAGGACGCCCGGTATCAACGAGATAAAATTAACGACGCATACTCTTTGACAACATCATCTGCCACTTCTGCTCGCGGTTAAGTTCCGTGAGCGGAACGGCAGGAATACGCGGCGTCTTTCTTACGCCGACTAATTTATCCCGGCTGTTATTGCGCAGGCGCGCGTAAATTTGCTCATCGATATCGACCACTTTTACCAGTCGCTGGCACTGGCATCCCCGTCCTTCCAGCTTATTAGGGATCATCTTAACTTCGCAGCTTATTTCTGCGACTTCCGACAGAATATAAGTCAGGGTATTAACCGCCTTGCTGTGTTCAATATCGAAATGAATAGAGATCTCTCTTGCTATCACCCACCGATTTTCAGCCATCATCCATTCGGCGATTAACAAGTAGAGTGGTTTTTCAACATATCCTTCACACATACGAACTCCAGTTTCACAAATTAAAAGTCTGGCTATGACTCGTTTTGAAGCAATTAAACAAGGCCATATTAAAATTGTGGATATATCGATAGTATGCAACTTCACCGTCGATAAGTGTGAGCTAAATCCTGCTTATGTCATCAAAAATATCGATTCCCCAAAAGATTTACTTAATGGGCAAAAAAAACGGTCCTCATCAGAGAACCGTATTACTTATTCGATCAAATTAGCGGATGAAAAATATCCGCCATGACACGCTATTATTTGATCTGCGCGTGCATTTCCTGCACCGAAATTACTTTTTCGGTCGCGTCGGCATTCAGCGCCATCGCGGTAGCGAAACCACCGTTCAGGGTGGTGTCATAATGCACTTTATATTGCAGCGCACTGCGACGGATCACGCGGGAGTCTTCAATCGCGCGACGGCCTGAAGTGGTGTTGATGATGTAGGTATATTCGCCATTCTTGATGCGGTCCTGAATGTGCGGACGGCCTTCATGCACCTTGTTCACCAGACGCGGATTAATGCCCGCTTCGCCCAGCACAATCGCCGTGCCGTGGGTCGCATCCAGCTCGAAGCCCTGTTTCAGCAGTTTTGCCGCCAGGTCCACCACGCGTTCTTTATCGCCTTCGCGCACGGAAAGCAACGCACGACCGTGTTTCTTCATGGTGGAGTTGCTGCCCAGCTGCGCTTTGGCAAACGCTTCAGCGAAGGTGCGGCCCACGCCCATGACTTCCCCGGTAGAGCGCATTTCTGGCCCTAACAGCGGGTCAACACCCGGGAATTTATTGAACGGCAGCACCACTTCTTTCACCGAGTAGTACGGCGGGATAACTTCTTTGGTTACGCCCTGCTCAGCCAGCGATTTGCCAGCCATCACACGCGCCGCCACTTTTGCCAGCGGAACGCCGGTGGCTTTGGAGACGAACGGAACGGTACGCGCCGCACGCGGGTTAACTTCAATCAGGTAGACTTCGTTGTTTTTCACCGCAAACTGCACGTTCATCAGACCGCGCACCTGCAATTCGAAGGCCAGTTTCTGCACCTGCTGGCGCATCACATCCTGAATTTCCTGACTTAAGGTGTAGGCTGGCAGAGAACATGCGGAGTCACCGGAGTGCACGCCCGCCTGCTCGATGTGCTCCATGATGCCGCCAATCAGCACCATTTCGCCGTCGCAGATGGCATCCACGTCAACTTCTACCGCGTCATCAAGGAAGTGATCCAGCAACACTGGCGCATCGTTAGACACGCTGACCGCCGTCTGGAAGTAGCGACGCAGGTCAGCTTCGTCATAGACGATTTCCATCGCCCGACCGCCGAGAACGTAAGACGGACGTACCACCAGCGGGTAGCCAATCTCTTTCGCCTTCTCTACCGCCATTTCAATAGCGGTAACGGTGGCGTTCGCCGGTTGTTTCAGTTTCAGACGCTCAACCGCATGCTGGAAGCGTTCACGGTCTTCTGCACGGTCGATAGCATCCGGGCTGGTGCCGATAACCGGTACGCCAGCAGCTTCCAGCGCGCGCGCCAGTTTCAGCGGGGTCTGACCGCCGTACTGAACGATAACGCCTTTCGGCTTCTCAATACGCACGATTTCTAGCACATCTTCCAGAGTTACCGGCTCGAAGTAGAGGCGATCGGAAGTGTCGTAGTCGGTGGAGACGGTTTCCGGGTTACAGTTAACCATAATGGTTTCGTAACCGTCTTCGCGCAGCGCCAGCGAGGCGTGTACACAGCAGTAGTCGAATTCGATACCCTGACCGATACGGTTCGGGCCGCCGCCGAGAACCATGATTTTTTCACGGTCGGTAGACGGATTCGCTTCGCACTCTTCTTCATAAGTGGAGTACATGTAAGCGGTGTCGGTGGCGAACTCTGCCGCACAGGTATCCACGCGCTTATAAACCGGGTGCAGGTCATACTGGTCGCGCAGCTTGCGGATTTCCGCTTCGCGCACGCCCGCCAGTTTTGCCAGACGCGCATCGGCAAAGCCTTTGCGTTTCAGCTGGCGCAGGAATTCAGCGTTCAGGCCAGTGATGCCCACTTCCGCTACTTTCTCTTCCAGACGCACCAGTTCTTCAATCTGTACCAGGAACCAGCGGTCAATATTGGTCAGGTTGAACACGCCGTCCACAGACAGGCCCGCACGGAAGGCATCGGCGATGTACCAGATACGCTCTGCGCCAGCATCTTTCAGTTCGCGACGGATTTTGGTTAACGCTTCCGGGTCATCGAGGCTCACTTTCGGGTCGAATCCAGTCGCACCGACTTCCAGGCCGCGCAGCGCTTTTTGCAGGGATTCCTGCTGCGTGCGACCAATCGCCATCACTTCGCCAACCGATTTCATCTGAGTGGTCAGACGGTCGTTAGCACCAGCGAATTTTTCGAAGTTGAAGCGAGGAATTTTAGTAACCACATAGTCGATGGACGGCTCGAAGGAGGCCGGAGTACGTCCGCCAGTGATGTCGTTCATCAGTTCGTCGAGGGTGTAACCCACCGCCAGTTTCGCCGCCACTTTAGCAATCGGGAAACCGGTCGCTTTCGACGCCAGCGCCGAAGAACGGGACACGCGCGGGTTCATTTCGATAACAATCAGGCGACCGTTTTTCGGGTTCACCGCAAACTGGACATTGGAACCACCGGTTTCAACGCCGATTTCACGCAGCACCGCCATCGAGGCGTTACGCATGATTTGATATTCTTTGTCGGTCAGCGTTTGGGCTGGCGCGACAGTGATGGAGTCACCGGTATGGATGCCCATCGCATCAAAGTTTTCGATAGAGCAGACGATGATGCAGTTGTCGTTTTTATCACGCACCACTTCCATCTCGTACTCTTTCCAGCCGATCAGCGACTCATCAATCAGCAGCTCTTTGGTTGGGGAGAGATCCAGACCGCGGGCGCAAATTTCTTCAAACTCTTCGCGGTTATAAGCGATACCGCCGCCGCTACCGCCCATGGTAAAGGATGGGCGAATAATGCACGGGAAGCCCACGTCAGCGGCAACCGCCAGCGCTTCTTCCATCGTGTGTGCGATACCGGAACGCGCGGTTTCCAGACCAATTTTCTTCATCGCTACGTCGAAACGACGGCGGTCTTCTGCTTTATCAATCGCATCGGCGGTCGCACCAATCATAGTCACGCCGAACTCTTCCAACACGCCCTGACGCTCCAGCTCCAGCGCGCAGTTCAGCGCCGTCTGACCGCCCATCGTTGGCAGCACCGCGTCCGGGCGCTCTTTTTCAATAATCTTGCGTACTACTTCCCAGTGAATCGGCTCGATGTAGGTCGCATCGGCCATTTCCGGGTCGGTCATGATGGTCGCCGGGTTGGAGTTCACCAGAATGACGCGGTAACCCTCTTCGCGCAGGGCTTTACATGCTTGCGCGCCAGAGTAGTCAAACTCACACGCCTGACCGATAACAATCGGGCCCGCACCCAGAATCAGGATACTTTTTATATCTGTACGTTTTGGCATGGCTCTTTTACTCCTGATTACTTAGCGGTTTTACGGTACTGCTCAATTAACTCGATAAAGTGGTCGAACAACGGCGCTGCGTCGTGTGGCCCAGGGCTGGCTTCCGGGTGACCCTGGAAGCTGAACGCCGGTTTATCAGTGCGATGAATGCCCTGTAACGTACCGTCGAACAGGGATTTATGCGTGACACGCAGGTTTGCAGGTAATGTTGCTTCATCCACCGCAAAACCGTGGTTCTGGGCGGTGATCATCACCACGTTTTTCTCCACATCTTTAACCGGATGGTTGCCGCCGTGGTGACCAAATTTCATTTTGACAGTCTTCGCACCGCTCGCCAGCGCCAGCAGCTGATGACCGAGGCAGATGCCGAATACCGGAATATCGGTTTCGAGGAATTTCTGGATGGCGGTAATGGCGTAATCGCACGGGGCCGGGTCGCCAGGACCGTTGGAGAGGAAGATGCCGTCTGGATTCATTTTCAGCACATCTTCCGCAGAAGTTTGCGCCGGAACGATGGTCAGGCGACAGCCTCTATCCACCAGCATCCGCAGGATGTTGCGCTTGGCACCAAAATCATAAGCCACGACGTGGAACGGCAGCTCGTCTTCTTTTTTCGCTTCTGGCAGGCCGCCGGTCAACGTCCAGCTCCCTTGTGTCCAGCTATAGGCTTCTGCGGTGGTCACTTCTTTTGCCAGATCCATGCCATTCAGACCTGGGAACGCGCGGGCTTTTTCTAACGCCAACGCCGCATCCGGGTTATCGCCTGCGATAATGCAGCCATTCTGTGCGCCTTTCTCGCGCAGTAAACGCGTCAGCTTACGGGTATCGATATCGGCAATCGCCACGATGTTATGGCGCTTCAGGTAAGAAGAGAGGTCTTCGGTATTACGGAAGTTGCTGGCAATCAGCGGCAGGTCGCGAATCACCAGACCTTGTGCATGTACCTGAGAAGATTCTTCATCGGCGTCATTAGTGCCGACATTGCCAATATGGGGATAAGTAAGAGTAACGATTTGACGAGAATAGGAAGGATCAGTGAGGATTTCTTGATAACCGGTCATTGAAGTATTGAAAACGACTTCCCCAACCGCCGAACCTGTTGCCCCTATGGCCCGACCGTGAAACTGGGTTCCGTCTTCCAGAACCAATAGCGCTGACTTAATCAAAACACCCTCCAGAGAATATTCACTCACTTTATTTGCATATTAATTCACAATGATGACGTAAATCAATGCAAATCTGCTTACCGACGAATTTCTGGCAAACGGCGGCATTCTGGAGATATGGGCGCTAAAAGTCAACTTAATGGCGGTATTTTTTATATTATTTTGTGGCTCATGCATGTTTTACAGGCATTAAGCGACAAAAAGATCATATAACCTGTTCTGGAAAACGCTTGCGCAGCAAGAAGATTGCATGAAATAAAAGCGAGCAGGGAAAAGTGGACCAAATGGTCAAAATTTACATTAAAACAACAAAAACCGAAGACAAAACATGTAATTTTTGGCACTTATAGACAATTTAAAAACATAACATTAAAAATAAAAGGGCCAAAAATTAAAGCCCTTTATAATCAATAAATTAAATGTGTTATTTTTGCACCATAACAAATATTTTGTGGTTACAAACTATTGAGATCAAGCACATCTCGCATATCAAAAAGACCACTTTCCTTACCACTCAACCACAAAGCCGATCTTACCGCGCCGTTAGCAAATGTCATGCGGCTGGACGCCTTATGAGTGATCTCCAGACGCTCGCCAATATCGGCAAACATCGCGGTATGTTCACCAACGATGTCACCTGCACGCACGGTGGCAAAACCAATGGTGCCAGGCACACGTTCACCGGTGTGGCCTTCACGACTGTAGACCGCGCAATCTTTCAGATCTTTATCAAGGGCGTGGGCGATCGCCTCTCCCATTGCCAGTGCGGTGCCTGACGGCGCATCAACTTTATGTCTATGATGTGCTTCAATAATTTCGATATCGGTGTAGTCACCCATCACTTTGGCTGCTTTCTCCAGCAGCTTAAGCATGACGTTAACGCCAACGCTAAAATTGGCGGCAAAGACAATCGCAATATCGGCGGCGGCGTCACGAATCGCCTGTTTACCGGCTTCGTCAAACCCCGTAGTGCCGATCACCATCCCTTTGCCATGCTGGCGACAAAAAGCGAGATGGTTCAGCGTACCTTCCGGACGGGTAAAATCGATAAACACATCAAAATCATCTTTTACCGCATCGAGGCTGCTTTGCACGGTAACGCCTGTTTTCCCTGCACCAGCCAGCTCACCGGCGTCGCTGCCCAGTAAAGAAGATCCTTCGCGCTCCAGCGCCGCGCCCAGCTGCACGCCTTCTAATGCCAGCGCCGCCTGAATCAACTGGCGGCCCATACGCCCCCCGGCTCCCGCGATGGCAACGCGGATGTTTGCATCATGCATAGCTATTCTCTTTTGTTAATTTGCATAGACCGTTTTCAGAGTAACCAGCGCATCGCTACGCCGCCAGCCAAAAACGCTGATAATTAGAAATTAATGATAAACAGGGAGGGATATCAGTGAAAGGCATGAGTCGATGAATGACTGCATGCCAATAACATGTGACAGGTTACGACGCCAGAGCCAGCACCTCAGCCACCCACTGCTGGAAGCCTTTCACATCCAGATCCAATGCCACCTGTACATTGGCTGGCTTGCCCAGGCAACCGTCGATATCAACCACCGTCGTGCCTGAGGTAAATTCGCCCTGAGTTTCCACTGCCACAAAACAGGGTTTGAGAGTGAACAGGTCCGGGCGCACCAGCCAGGCGATGGCGCAGAGATCGTGCATTCGCAGACCGCTTTGCATACTGCCGCTACGGTAGTGGCTAAACAGTGCATGAAGCATTTTTCCGGTGCGATTCAACTCCGGCAAAGTAGCGAGATAGTCAGGGGTTAATATTGCCTGATTGGTGACATCCAGACCGCACATGACGATTTCGATTCCGCTACGGAAGACACAGGCAGCCGCTTCTGGATCGGCAGCGATATTAAACTCGGCGTTTGGCGTACAGTTGCCGCGTCCGGCAGAACCACCCATGATCACCAGACGGCGAATATACGGCTTGCATTCCGGGCATTGTGAAAGTAACAGCGCAATATTGGTTAACGGGCCGATGGCCACCAGGGTAACAGGCTCTGGTGCACGCATCAGGGCATCCCGAATCGCCAGAAACGCCGGTATCCCGAGCGGCTTTCGGTTGTGCTCAACAAAGTCGTAGCCAGCCATTCCCGATTCGCCGTGCACAGATGCCGCATCACGCGGTGCGCGTACCAGCGGCACAGCGGCCCCTTGGGCGAGCGGAATCTCCGCATTCCAGAAATGCAGCAGTTGCAGGGCATTGCGGGTAGTTTTCTCAACCGAGACATTACCCGCGACGGTGGTCATCAGTTGCAGGTCGAGTTCGGGTGCAAAAATCGCGGCGGCAATGGCGACGGCATCGTCAATGCCGGGGTCAGTATCGAGGAAGATAGGTAAACGCATGTTTTCTCCATAAAAAATGCCGGTAACAAGACCGGCATTTTCGCATAACTTAGGCTGCTAATGACTTAATCGACTTCACGAATATCGACACGCAGCTCTTTCGGCACTTCGAAAACAATGTTTTCTTCACGGCCTTCCAGCGGAATGGCTTCACCACCGCCCAGCTGCTGCAAACGTGCCACCACATTCTGCACCAGAATATCCGGAGCCGATGCGCCCGCAGTCACGCCGACGCATTTAACCTCTTTCACCCACTCTTCCTGGATGTCTTTCGCATCGTCAATCAAAAACGCGCGTTTGCCCATACGCTGGGCCAGCTCCGCCAGACGGTTGGAGTTGGAGGAGTTTTTCGAACCGACCACCAACACAACTTCCGCCTGTTCTGCCAGGGCGCGTACCGCTTCCTGACGGTTAGTCGTGGCGTAGCAGATGTCATCTTTGCGCGGACCGACAATTTTCGGGAAGCGTTTACGCAGCGCGTCGATCACATCAGACGTGTCATCCACCGACAGCGTGGTCTGGGTCATAAAGGAGAGCTTCTCTTCGTTTTTGACCGTCAGTTTCCACACATCGTCCGGCGATTCGACCAGATACATTCCCCCTTCCGGGTTACTGTACTGGCCCATTGTCCCTTCCACTTCCGGGTGCCCGGCGTGACCGATGAGAATAGATTCTTCGCCACGGCGACTGGCGCGGGCGACTTCCATATGCACTTTGGTCACCAGCGGACAGGTCGCGTCAAATACCGTCAAATCGCGACTTTTTGCTTCGTTACGTACCGCCTGAGAAACACCGTGTGCGGAGAAAATCAGGATCGCGCCGTCCGGTACTTCGCTAATCTGCTCAATAAAGATAGCCCCACGCTCACGCAAGCTATCGACCACATAGCGGTTATGTACCACTTCGTGACGGACATATATCGGTGCGCCGTAAATGGCCAGCGCGTTTTCAACAATGCTGATAGCGCGGTCTACCCCGGCACAAAAACCACGCGGGTTGGCCAACAGGATCTGCATGTTACGCCTCCAGTGCCGGATCGATTTCCAGCACTTCAATATCAAAATGAACGGTCTGCCCGGCCAGCGGATGGTTGAAATCAACGGTAATGGAGTCGCCGTTAATTTCGCGGATCACGCCAGGCATCTCACTGCCATCCATTGCGGTAAAAAGCATGATTGCGCCAATTTCTGGCTCGCCTGCATCCATAAATTCACGGCGGGAGAAGTACTGAATCAGGTCCGGTGACGGCACGCCAAACGCCGCATCTGGCTCCAACGAGAAGGTGGTTTTATCGCCCACTTTCAGCCCCAACAGGTGTTGCTCCAGCCCTTCAGAAAGAGAAGCATCACCCAGGCGGAACAGCGCCGGTTTACCGTTGTTGCGGGTAGACTCGGCGGTGGTGCCATCGTCGAGTTTTAGCGTGAAGTGCACCAGGACGGCGCTATTGCTCTGTACAGATTCAGACATGCAGGTTTGCTCTTATATTTTGAGGATTTTTGCCGGATGCGGCCTACGATTTCGCAGCAATCTGTAGGCCTTATCCGGCAGGGTTTATTATTGTTTTTTCGCTTTAGAAGGCAAAAAACCTTCCAGCACAATCAGTGCCGCACCGACACAAATGGCAGTATCGGCAAGGTTGAAGGTGGCGAAGTGCCAGTCGCCGACGTAGAAGTCGATCATATCGACAACGAAGCCGTGCCACAGGCGGTCGAACAGGTTGCCCAGCGCGCCGCCAATAATCAGCGCATAAGCGATATTGTTTAGCTTCTGCGTGGCCTTCGAGCGATACATCATCACTGCCAGGATCACGCTAATACCAATCGCAATACCGGCAAAGAACCAACGCTGCCAGCCGCCGCTATCGGCAAGGAAACTAAACGCCGCGCCATAGTTACGCGCATAATGCAGATTAAGCGACGGGAACAGCGGGACCGTATCCCCCAGAGCAAAGTTCTGGAGGATCAGGTATTTGCTGCCCAGATCGATAATCAGCACGACTACCACCAGCCACAGCCAGCGTAGCCCTGTTGAACAGATCGATTGACTCATCAGGCAAACTTACGTTTTTCACCGTCACCGGCGACGTTGCTGACACAGCGGCCGCAGATTTCTGCGTGTTCCGCCACCTTGCCGACATCCTGGGTGTAGTGCCAGCAGCGTGGGCACTTCTCACCTTCGGCTTTACTCAACGCGACTTTCAGCCCTTTGAGTACTTCGCTCTGCTGAGCATCAGCAGGTGCGTCGTTATAGTCTGCAACGGTAGCGCCGGAGGTCAACAGGACAAATCGTAATTCATCGCCCAGCGCGGTCAGTTTCGCCGACAGTTCCGGTTCTGCATACAAGGTTACTGCCGCTTCCAGCGAGCCACCCACTTTCTTGTCGGCACGCGCTTGCTCAATGACTTTGTTCACTTCGCCACGCACTTTCAACAGCTCGTCCCAGAACGCATCGTTCATCGCTTCACTGTCTGCCAGGCCAAACAGGCCTTCGTACCACTCACCGGTGAAGACGTATTTTTCACGTTCGCCCGGCAGGTAGCCCCACACTTCATCAGCGGTGAAGGAGAGGATTGGTGCCATCCAGCGCACCAGCGCTTCTGCGATGTGATACAGCGCAGTCTGGCAGCTACGACGCGCCACACTGTCCGCTTTGGCGGTGTACTGACGGTCTTTGATGATGTCGAGGTAGAAGGAACCCATCTCAACGGAGCAGAAGCGCATCAGACGCTGTACCACTTCGTGGAAATCGTATGCTTCGTACGCCTTGAGGATGTCTTCCTGTGCCGCTTTCGCACAACCTACGGCCCAGCGATCCAGTACCACCATCTCTTCCGGTTTCACCATATCTTTTGCTGGATCAAAACCGTTCAGGTTTGCCAGCAGGAAGCGCGCGGTGTTACGGATACGACGATAGCTATCGGCAGCACGTTTCAGGATCTCGTCAGAAACGGCCATTTCACCGGTGTAGTCGGTTGATGCCACCCACAGACGCAGAATATCCGCGCCCAGTTTGTTCATCACATCCTGCGGCGAAACGGTATTGCCGATGGATTTAGACATCTTGCGACCCTGACCATCCACGGTAAAGCCGTGGGTCAGTACCTGACGATACGGCGCTTTGCCTTTCATCGCGGTGGAGATCATTAGGGAAGACATGAACCAACCACGGTGCTGGTCAGAACCTTCCAGATACATGTCCGCTGCGTGACCGGCAAATTCCGGACGCACGTCAACAACAGAAGAGTGGGTAGATCCGGAGTCAAACCATACATCCAATGTGTCCGGCACTTTCACGTACTGATCAGCTTCATCGCCGAGGATCTCTTTCGCATCAAGATCCCACCACGCCTGGATGCCGTCAACTTCAACGCGTTTTGCCACTTCTTCCATTAGTTCGAGAGTACGCGGATGCAGCTCTTCCGTGTCTTTGTGCACGAACAGTGACATCGGTACGCCCCAGGTGCGCTGACGGGAGATACACCAGTCAGGACGGTTAGCAACCATCGACTCGATACGCGCCTGGCCCCAGTCCGGGATCCACTGCACGCCTTTGATCTCTTTCAGTGACTGCGCACGCAGACCTTTCTGATCCATGCTGACGAACCACTGCGGCGTCGCGCGGAAGATGATCGGCGTTTTGTGACGCCAGCAGCACGGATAGCTGTGCTGCATTTTCTCAACGTGCAGCAGCGCGCCTTTTTCCTGCAGCAGCGCAACGACGATGTCGTTCGCTTTGAAGACGTTCACGCCATCCAGCGTCGGATAAGTGCCCGGCAGATAAGTGCCGTCCGGGCCAACCGGGTTAGCGGTTTCCAGGCCGTATTTCTGACCGATCACATAGTCGTCCGGGCCGTGGCCAGGCGCGGTGTGAACGGCACCGGTACCGGCATCCAGGGTAACGTGATCGCCGAGGATTGCCGGAACGTCGAAGCCCATAAACGGATGGGTAAAGCGCAGCAACTCAAGCTCCGCACCTTTTACCGTGCCGAGAATGGTGTAATCGGTCACGCCGATACGCTGCATTACGCTTTCAACCAGATCTTTCGCCAGAATCACGGCCTGACCGTCGATCTGCACCAGCGCATAGTCGAAATCAGGTGCAATAGAGATTGCGCGGTTCGCAGGCAGAGTCCACGGCGTAGTGGTCCAGATCACCAGCGAGATTGGGCCGTTAACGTTGCTTACGGCAAATTTTGCTTTCAGTGCATCCTGATCGACCGCCTGAAAAGCAACGTCGATGGACGGAGAAGTTTTGTCGTAATACTCAACTTCCGCTTCCGCCAGCGCAGAACGGCAGTCAACGCACCAGTGAACTGGCTTCGCGCCTTTGTGCAGGTGACCGTTGCCGATGATTTTGCCCAGCGCGCGGATGATGTTGGCTTCAGTTTTGAAGTCCATGGTCAGGTACGGGTGCGACCAGTCGCCCAGCACGCCCAGACGGATAAAGTCTTTGCGTTGACCGTCAACCTGGGTCGCCGCGTATTCGCGGCACTTGGCGCGGAACTCGGCGGCGGTGAATTTCTCACCCGGCTTACCGTATTCTTGCTCTACTTTCAGCTCGATCGGCAGACCGTGGCAGTCCCAGCCAGGCACATACGGCGAGTCATAACCGGAAAGCCCTTTGGACTTCACGATAATGTCTTTCAGAATCTTGTTAACCGAGTGACCAATATGAATGCTGCCATTCGCATAAGGAGGGCCATCATGCAGAATGAAGGTTTTTTTGCCTTTTTTAGCCGCACGGATGATGCCGTACAGATCATCATCAGTCCAACGCGCCAGCATTCCCGGTTCGCGCTTGGCGAGATCGCCACGCATCGGGAACCCTGTTTCCGGCAAATTCAGGGTTGATTTATAGTCACTCATCAGATTCTCGGTTCCGTGTTTCGGTTTGATTACATAACAGGCTTAAGCCGGTTTTGTTAGCCCAAAAAATTCGCGGGCGGTTAATTCATCACGCGCAATCTGCGCTTTCAGTTCGTCCAGCGACGCAAATCGCTGCTCATTGCGTATTTTTTTACGCAGCACTACTTGTATATGGCGACCGTAAAGGTCCATTGCAACATCTAACAAATGCACTTCCAGCTGCTGGCGAATACCGGCAACCGTTGGGCGTGTTCCAATGTTTGCCACGCCGGGTAACGGCTTTTCACCGAGGCCCAGCACTTCTACCGCATAAACCCCTTTCACCGGGGAAACCTGACGGCGTAGCGGTACATTCGCCGTCGGGAAACCTATAGTGCGCCCTAATTCATCACCGTGGACTACACGCCCGGAGATGGCAAACGGGTGCCCCAGTAAACTTTCTGCCAGAGCCAGATTGTCATCCGCCAGCGCCTGACGCACAGCGGTGCTGCTGATACGCACGCCACCTTCGCAAAAAGTTTGCGTACTGGTGATATCGAAGCCGTATTCCATGCCAGCTTTCTGTAATAACAAGAAATCGCCTTCACGACCAGCGCCAAAGCGGAAATCATCACCTACGGCAAGAAATTTTACGCGCAAATGCTTCACCAGAAGATCGCTGATGAAATTTTGCGCGGTTAACGCCGCGAAACGCCTGTCGAAACGCACGCACAGCACGTAATCAACGCCACACTCTGCAAGGTAACGCAGTTTTTCCCGCAGCCGGGTCAGCCGTGCCGGGGCTTTATCGGTAGCAAACAGTTCCAGTGGTTGAGGTTCAAAAAGCATCACCATCACCGGTAAGTTGCGCTTGCGCCCTTCTTCCTGCAAGCCCTGTAACAGCGCGCGATGACCGCGATGCACGCCGTCGAAATTACCAATAGTCAGCACACACCCTTCTTGCGGGGCCTGGCTGAGATTATGTATGCCGCGTATCAGCTTCATGTCTGGCTCAAAACAGTGAAAATCGTCCGAGTATACCTTGTACAGCGGTCAAGGTTAACCGGCGATTGAGTACCGAAATCAGAAAGAAGTGGCTTTTCATTGCCATGGCGCAAATCACGGGAAGAAAGTGACCGCCTGCTGCAATTTTTATCGCGGAAAAGCTGTATTCACACCCCGCAAGCTGGTAGAATCCTGCGCCATCACTACGTAACGAGTGCCGGCACATTAACGGCGCTTATTTGCACAAATCCATTGACAAAAGAAGGCTAAAAGGGCATATTCCTCGGCCTTTGAATTGTCCATATAGAACACATTTGGGAGTTGGACCTTGGCTAATATCAAATCAGCTAAGAAGCGCGCCATTCAGTCTGAAAAGGCTCGTAAGCACAACGCAAGCCGTCGCTCTATGATGCGTACTTTCATCAAGAAAGTATACGCAGCTATCGAAGCTGGCGACAAAGCTGCTGCACAGAAAGCATTTAACGAAATGCAACCGATCGTGGACCGTCAGGCTGCTAAAGGTCTGATCCACAAAAACAAAGCTGCACGTCATAAGGCTAACCTGACTGCACAGATCAACAAACTGGCTTAATCGCCAATTTGCTGAAGCTTTGTGAAAAAGCCCGCGCAAGCGGGTTTTTTTATGCCTGCTGCTTTTGTGATGCGTGAGAGAACACACTGCCGGTTGCCAGATAGTCAAAAGTTGCAGGTTCTTGCAGACATGCCGTTGTACTATCTGAACTCTTCGTGGCTTAAGAATCGTAGAACCATCGGCTGATACATTCTGAACAAGAATATCTACTCAATCTCCAGACCCCCTACAAAGAATGTGGATATTGTGATACACATTGAGGTATTAAACTTAAGACCACTCTATTTTTGAATTAAATTCCTATATACTTTAACCATTCATAAATATCTCCTCATTAGACCTTGTAAATTATTAACAGCAATCAACACAGGTTAAATACCTATTTATATTGTACTTCTTAAAATTAATGAGCGATTTTTGATAGTAGTCACATTCACTCATAAATTAAATTAATAAAAATTCATCAACTTCAAGGACTGATAATGACAGATGGTATCTCAACTTCGCCACATTGTCTTTATAAATCAAATATAGTAGATGATGTAATAATAAATAAAACAAGACAAAATGAGTTAGTAAAAGTGTTTTGCGAGTATAAAACAGAGTTCTTAATTTTGTTTGATGACTTTTTCAGAAGCCAGGATTTTCCTAAACCATCTCCAGTCCTCCATCATTTTTTTCAATATACTCATCTGAGAGATGCACATTTTTATAGATGTAAACTCATAGAACATACAGTTCAATTTTATTTTTTAAACACAAAGGCATCACATTACTTAGATTGGATGTTTTTGATGACAGAACAAGCGAATGTCTTTCTGAAGAGATTAAGATATATCAAGAATGCTATGAAAAATTCGTTAAGTTCTTAAAGGCAAACTTCAACCCGGAAATATACCCACAGCTATATACTCCTGAAATATTTTATGAGGCCTGCAGAAATCTCCAGTCATTTTATGCTCATCAGGAGACGTCACAAAACGCTAAATATAGTGCAATAGACAAGAAAAAAAGTCATCTTAACCAGGAAATCAAAAAGCTAATTAAAAAAAATATTTTCCCTGAGCTATATAATGAACAATGCAATAAAATCCCCTCCTCATCGAAAGATGATAACCAGAAAATAACATGGCAGAATTTTAAAACTAGCAATTCGGCATATTCAAAACTATGTGGAAAATTATCTTTATTTAAAAGCGTGCCCAGTCGGTTAATAGAAAAATCAGCTTACTGCTCAACTGAAAATATGGCCACTAATAAATTTGATGTCGTCTTTTCTTACTGCGGAGATAATATAAAGGAATTTATACTTTTATTACCCTATAATAAATCACTGGAGATGTATGAACTTAACGATCAAAAGATCCAGTATTTGACTGCCCCTAATATCAATATACATAAAATGTCGCTATCAAATATAACAATAGAAAAGAGCGACCTTTCATATGGGTATTATTTTGGTTGTGTATTATCCAATATATTATGTTTTGAAAGCGACTTATCAAACACCATCTTTTCAAATGGAGAAATTAATAATCTCTTCATTAAAAAAAGCAACATATTTGGAGCATCATTCACTAATACCAGAATAAAAAATTTGCTCTGTGAAGATATTATGCCTGGTCGATGGACCACTCAACTTGTCAATAAGCACTTAGGTTACAGATACACAGGAGTATTCAAAACCCTAGCAAGTATTGATGACAAACCGTCCCGTTTCGAAATTTTGATACCATTGGTACAAACTTTAGTTCGCGACAATGTAAAGCTAAATAATGATGTGTATAAAGAACTTAATAAGTTTATGCACGATTACGACAAAACATCATCAGAAATGAGAAAATACCTTAAAAGCATCAACGAGTGTATGTTCCTTATGAAAAACATAGCTCATCAAAATTAAAAAATCTCAAAAAAGAAGTAATTTCAGAATGAAATTAACTGTGATGATTATTAATTCACTACAGAGGAATAAAAAATAATCTGAAGCATACTCTGAAACATCCTACTCTCTCACTCTAATAATGGCACCTTGCTCTTCTTATAAAGAAGGGAATAATTAAGAATATTAAACTTTCATCAACTTCACATCAAGAAATTAAAAATTTTAAACATTAATCTAAATAATAACAACCTGATCACATAATCGGGTACGATTTTATCCGATAACTATAATGCTATAACTCTGGGAAATGGTTGGAATACACCGCTGGGTGCCATCTCTTTTTACGCTGCCCGATCGAGTAGTAAGTTAAATAATGATACCAGACACGAAGGTACGAGCTATCAGGTCGCCTATAATAAATATCTAGTACAAACAGCCACTCGATTTAGCGTGGCCGCCTGGCGTTATGCTTCGCAGGATTACAGGACATTCAGCGACCATCTTTACGAAAATGATAAACACTATCATCAGAGTGATTATGATGATTTTTATGATATTGGCAGAAAAAATAGCCTTTCTGCTAATATTATGCAACCTTTATCCAATAATCTGGGAAATGTATCATTAAGTGCGCTTTGGCGGAATTACTGGGGGCGAAGTGGAAATGCTAAAGATTACCAATTCAGTTACTCCAATAACTGGCAACACATTAGTTATACTTTCTCTGCCAGCCAATCTTATGATGAAAATAATAAAGAAGAGGAGCGTTTTAATCTGTTTATCTCCATTCCTTTCTACTGGGGGGATGATATTGCCAAAACACGTCACCAAATTAACTTATCGAATTCGACCTCATTTTCCAAAGATGGCTATTCCTCCAACAATACTGGAATTACTGGCATAGCCGGTGAACATGATCAGTTAAATTATGGTATATATGTTAATCAGCAACAACAAAATAATGATACCTCGCTTGGTACGAATTTAAGCTGGAGAACTCCCATCGCCATAATAGATGGCAGCTATAGTCATTCTAAAAACGCCTGGCAAAGTGGTGGAAGTATTAGTAGTGGATTAGTTGTCTGGCCCGGTGGTATTAATATCACTAACCAGTTATCCGATACATTTGCAATTCTGGATGCGCCTGGGTTAGAAGGTGCACATATTAATGGACAAAAATACAATCGAACAAACAGCAAAGGCCAGGTTGTTTACGACCTGATAATACCTCATCGTGAAAACCATCTGGTACTTGATATTGCAAACAGTGAAAGTGAAACAGAATTGCAGGGCAATCGTCAAATTATTGCACCTTACCGTGGAGCAGTTTCTTATGTGCAGTTTACAACTGACCAACGTAAGCCCTGGTATATACAGGCACTGCGTCCCGATGGTTCGCCATTAACCTTTGGCTATGACGTACTGGATCTCCAGGAAAATAATATTGGAGTCGTTGGCCAGGGTAGTCGCCTTTTTATTCGCGTAGATGAAATTCCCACTGGAATAAAAGTTGCTCTCAATGATGAACAGAACTTATTCTGTACTATTACTTTTCAACACGTTATCGATGAAAACAAAACATATATATGCCAGTAAAAGGAGTTTACTATGAAGTGGCTTTTATTAATCACCTTGAGTCTATATTCTTTTATTGTGCAAAGTGCTCCCTGTGCATTGACCAATGTCGGTGAACAACGTGGAACATATATACTCAAGCCACTGAGTATGAAAGGTAATCTAACCGCCGAAAAAATTGAAAACACCGGAAATATCATTGAGTGTACAGACTTGCAAGAGACAACCAACGCCATTAAAGTTCATTTTTTAACACAGAACGCTTTAAGGTTTAAAGTCGGAAGTCGTCATTATATTATTAATTTCCCCTTTGAATCTGACGGTAAAAAAATAGAGCTTCCAGGGAAGTCATCTTATAATTTAGAAGAAATGCTATCTGCGATAAATTTCACCATTCCATATTCTATCGCATCTGTATCAGATAGTTCTAACACCGCAGACATTTTTCCTGGAACTCCTTTTCCTTTGTTGTTCGAAATTGAAGTGAGTTCATGTACAGGGAATAATACTAATTGTAATAGCGTCCGCTTTAATTATAATTTAAATACTATTTTACAGGTAAATTTAATGACCTGTGGTTTTGAAGATCAATCCATCGACACTGGACGATTTGTACTGTCTCGTATCAATAATGAAAATTATCAGTTTCATCATATAAGATTTGACTGCATCCAGGGCGAGCAAGGTGAATTAGTTTTTGAACCCAGTGATGTTGAATATTACTTTGAACCAGTGACGATACAGGAGTCAGGAACCAGCATATTAAAAAATGAGTTAGAAAACAGTGAGGACGGTGCGGGTCAAATAGGCTTTCAACTCTCCAATGATGGTACGAATGAAATCCAGTATGGTAAAAGCAATTACTACTCTTTTCAGCATCCCCATGAAGGAAGTAATCAGATTCCTCTATTTATTCGCCCGCGTACATATGGAAATAATGTCTCAAGCGGGCAAATAATGAGCCGAGTCAAAATCGTGGTTATGTACAACTAATCTATCTCCCCCACCTTAACTTTGGGGGGAGGTGCCGATTAACGCGCCGCTGGACTAAAAAGCGCAGAATAATCCGTATTGCAGATTCGCTGTACCGCCGGGTGCTGAATCATCCGCTCAGCAAAAATAGCATGGTACTCTTCCATCACATTCTCGACACGACCAATTTCTACGACAGTTTTATCGGCATAAAAGTCATATGCATAAAGCGTTGGGGCAACGAAGATTGCATTGTGCATCGCACCAAAAGCTTTCATCAACGCGGCATCATCAAACTCGCCGAGGATTTCTACGTTTAATCCCTGGGAGTTAAACCAGTTAAGCAATTTGCGCCCTAACATTGAACGTCGCCCAGGAATCAAAAGTCGCCGTTCTTCCAGACAAGCCGGGAACGGTTTTTCTGGTGGTGGATTTGTACACCAGAAACTCACGCCACATTCGCCAATTCTCACGGAGAACAGGCCTTCCTGCTGCGTAGAGTCTATCGGACAGTCAGAAATGATCATATCCAGTTTATGCTGACTTAATTGCTCCAGCAGCATTTCGTGGGTGGATTCGAAGCAGCGAAGATGAATGGGCTCGCCTTCTACCACTGCGGCGTTAAGTACGCTACTGACCAGGCGTTTGGAAAGTGCATCAGCCACACCAACGTCAAACAATAAATTGGATTCTTTGCGATAGTTCACAATATCCAGCATTTCCTGGCTTAAGGTGAACATTTTATCGGCATAGCGATAGACCAGTTCTCCCAGCTCGCTGGGTTCGAGACCACGTCCCTTGCGTTTAAATAATTTGCCTTGCAGGCGCTCTTCCAGCGCTCGAATCTGTCCGGTAATGGTTTGTGGAGTTAAATAAAGCGCCTCCGCTGCGCCAACCACGGAACCTTCTTTATAGACATGCCAGAAGTAATACAAGTGGTTGTAATTGATATGAGACATGCTCATTTCTCTCCCTGATAACAATGAAAAGGGAGCCGTTTATGGCTCCCCGGTAAACCGTCCTGTCAAACTGATGGACGCAAACGAACGCGTAACCAGCTGTATCCAATTACCGCCGAAGAGATAGAACCGACCAGGATACCGAGTTTCGCCCAGTTAATCAGTTCTGGATCTACGCTACCAAAGGCCAGGCTGGCAATAAAGATAGACATAGTAAAACCGATACCGCACAGGATCCCCACCGCCATAATTTGCTGATAAGTCGTTCCCTCAGGCAGATGCGCCAGTTTCAAACGCAGCGCCAACCAGCAGAACAGACTAATCCCCAGCGGTTTGCCAATCAGCAAGCCAGCGATGATCCCCAATGGCAGAATGGAGGTCAAGCCATCCAGCGTGACACCTTGCAGTGAAACGCCAGCATTAGCAAATGCAAACAGCGGCAAAATCAGATACGCCACCCACGGGTGTAACACATGCTCCAGTCGCTTCGCTGGAGAACGCCCATGCTTCTCTTTCAAAGGAATAAAGAAGCCGACAATTACCCCCGCCAGGGTTGCGTGAACCCCCGATTTCAACACCGCAGTCCACAACACTACGCCAACCAGAATATAGACGCCCGTGCGGCGTACACCACACAGATTCAATACCGCGAGTACCGCAATTGCTACAGCCGCGACGCCAAGAGAGGCCATCGATAAGTCATTAGTGTAGAACAATGCGATGATAATGATGGCCCCAAGATCGTCGATAATAGCCAGAGCCATCAAAAAGATCTTCAGCGCTAACGGAACACGACTTCCCAACAGCGCCAGCACACCAAGTGCAAAGGCAATGTCAGTAGCCGCCGGGATCGCCCACCCTTCGCGGGTAATCGGATCGGCATAGTTAAAGGCCAGATAGAGTAATGCCGGAACAATCATCCCACCAATAGCGGCGATAACTGGAAATGCGGCCTGGCGTAAGCTGGCTAGCGATCCTTGCATCAGTTCACGTTTAACTTCCAGACCGACTAACAGGAAAAATACCGCCATCAGCGCGTCATTTATCCATAACAGCATGTTTTTGTTGATTTCGAGTGAACCAACCCGGAGCTGAACCGGCGTCTCCAGAAAGTCGTGATACCATCCACTGGTTGCGCCGCTATTGGCCATAATCATCGCCAGGATAGCGGCAATGATAAGAATAATGCCTCCCGAGGCATCACTGCTAAAGAATCGATGCAGATGTTTCACTTTTTATTTCTCTTTCAGGTGAATAGATCGTTTTTACTATTTTACCCCGCACAAATCATCGTTAAAATCAGATTATAGTGTAGGAATAACTCGTTTTTTACGAGCAATTAAAGGATTTGCGCCATCAGCGGTGAGATGAGTTTTTGACGGCTGTAAGCGCTAACGGGTGACCCTAAGCCCTGATAATCATAGCTTAAGGTCAGGATTTCTGAGGGATTAATTAGGAAAAGTAATAATTAATTTCTTGTCAGTCGGCGTTATTTGTTAGGACAATATTTCAAAAATAATCCAGCTTGTCGTCAATAATTGCGATAAAGAGATAAATTAAAGTTAAATAATTAAATCATTAAAAAATTACGCCACAAAAATGCGAGGCGTCTTCAGGATTAGAATCGATAAAACAGAATGGGTTAAAGAGAGCGATATAATAGCGGCGGGTGCTTGAGGCTATCTGTCTCAGGCATTAGCTGAACGGCAGATAGAGAAAAGCCCCGAGTGATATTTTACTATCAACCCGAGGCCCCCTATATGCTGAACACATGTAGAGTGCCTCTTACTGACCGTAAGGTCAAGGAGAAGAGAGCAATGAAGCAGCATAAGGCGATGATTGTCGCCCTGATCGTCATCTGTATCACCGCCGTAGTGGCGGCGCTGGTAACGAGAAAAGACCTCTGTGAGGTTCACATCCGAACTGGCCAGACGGAGGTTGCTGTTTTCACGGCTTACGAATCCGAGTAAGTGCAACGGCGGGGAGTGATCCCCGCCACTTTTCAGGTGCTCGCATATCTTCAACGCACCCTAATTTTACCCAAGCCTGCCCACGGGCAGGCTTTTGGGGAGGTTAGCGGGTCAGGTCGTCAAAAAACTTCTTCACACCATCAAAGAAGCTCTTTGAGCGCGGGCTGTTGTGCTCACCGGTTGGGCCACCGAAGCTTTCTTGCAGCTCTTGCAGCAGCTGTTTCTGCTTCTCGTTCAGGCCTACCGGTGTTTCGACGACAACGCGGCACAGCAAATCACCCTGTGCGCCACCGCGGACAGACTTGACGCCTTTACCGCGCATACGGAAAAGCTTACCGGTCTGGGTTTCGCCAGGCACTTTCAGTTTGACGCGACCATCAAGGGTCGGTACTTCGATTTCGCCACCCAGCGCCGCCATAGCGAAGTTGATCGGGACTTCGCAATAGAGGTTGTTGCCTTCACGCTCGAAAATCGGGTGCTGTTTAACCTGAACCTGAACGTACAGATCGCCTGCCGGTGCGCCATGCTCGCCCGCTTCACCTTCGCCCGCAAGACGGATGCGGTCTCCAGTGTCCACCCCTGCCGGGATTTTAACGGACAGCGTTTTGCTGCGCTCAACACGACCATGACCATGACATTTGTTGCACGGATCTTTGATCAGCGTACCGCGGCCCTGACAGTGTGGACAGGTCTGCTGTACAGCGAAGAATCCCTGACGCATCTGCACCTGACCAGAACCATGACAGGTCGGACAGGTCTGCGGCTGTGTACCTGGTTTTGCACCGCTACCGTGGCAAACGTCACACTCTTCCAGAGTCGGAATGCGGATCTCTTTGGTCACGCCACGTACAGCTTCTTCGAGGGTGAGCTCCATGTTATAGCGTAAATCAGCACCGCGCGCCGCACGTTGACGACCACGTCCGCCGCCAAAAATATCGCCGAAAACGTCACCAAAAATATCGCTGAAGTCTGCGCCGCCGCCAAAACCGCCGCCGCCCATGCCGCCTTGCTCAAACGCAGCATGACCATACTGATCGTATGCCGCACGTTTTTGCGAGTCGGTCAGAACTTCATAAGCTTCCTTGATCTCTTTAAATTTCGCCTCGGCCTCTTTGTCACCCTGGTTACGGTCCGGGTGGTATTTCATGGCCAGGCGTTTGTAGGCCTTTTTGATTTCACGCTCTTCCGCTGTTTTGGAAACGCCTAAAATCTCGTAATAATCTTGCTTAGCCATCTTTTTTAAATTGCCCCTAGATGAATGCACGGGCGGAGAGGAAATTCCCCTTCGCCCGTGTCAGTATAATTACCCGTTTATAGGGCGATTATTTTTTGTCTTTGACTTCTTCAAATTCAGCGTCGACAACATCGTCATCTTTCGCGTTGTTTGCAGAAGCATCAGCACCGGCAGTCTGCTGCTGGGCATGTTGCTGCTGGGCGATTTCCATCAGTTTCTGGGAAACCTGTGCCAGCTCCTGCATTTTCGCTTCGATAGCGGCTTTGTCTTCACCTTTCAGAGCAGTTTCCAGTGCAGTCAGTGCAGACTCGATAGCAGTTTTGTCGTCAGCCGGCAGTTTGTCGCCTGCTTCTTCAACCTGCTTACGGGTGCTGTGCAGCAGATGGTCGCCCTGGTTGCGAGTCTGTACCAGCTCTTCAAACTTACGGTCAGCTTCGGCGTTAGCTTCTGCGTCGCGTACCATTTTCTGGATTTCATCTTCGTTCAGACCAGAAGAAGCCTTGATGGTGATCTTCTGCTCTTTACCGCTGTTTTTATCTTTCGCGGAAACGTGCAGGATACCGTCAGCATCGATATCGAAGGTAACTTCGATCTGCGGCATGCCGCGCGGTGCCGGGTTGATACCATCCAGGTTGAACTGACCCAGAGATTTGTTATCAGCCGCACGTTTACGTTCACCCTGCAGCACATGGATGGTTACCGCAGACTGGTTGTCTTCAGCGGTAGAGAACACCTGGCTGTGCTTGGTCGGGATAGTGGTGTTTTTCGCGATCAGCGTCGTCATCACACCGCCCATGGTTTCGATACCCAGAGACAGCGGGGTAACGTCCAGCAGCAGTACGTCTTTCACGTCACCAGTCAGAACACCACCCTGAACAGCAGCACCGATTGCTACAGCTTCGTCCGGGTTAACGTCTTTACGCGGCTCTTTACCAAAGAACTCAGCAACTTTCTTCTGAACCATTGGCATACGAGTCTGACCACCAACGAGGATAACGTCGTCGATATCAGATACGGACAGGCCAGCGTCCTGCAGTGCAACTTTCAGCGGCTCAATGGAACGGTTTACCAGATCTTCAACCAGGCTTTCCAGTTTCGCACGAGTCACTTTGATGTTCATGTGTTTCGGACCGGTCGCATCTGCAGTGATGTACGGCAGGTTAACGTCGGTCTGCTGAGCGGAAGACAGTTCGATTTTCGCTTTTTCTGCCGCTTCTTTCAGGCGCTGCATTGCCAGCGGATCGTTGCGCAGGTCAATGCCCTGATCTTTCTTGAATTCTTCAACCAGGTAGTTGATCAGACGGCTGTCGAAGTCTTCACCACCCAGGTGGGTATCACCGTTGGTAGCCAGAACTTCGAAGGTTTTTTCGCCGTCAACTTCGTCGATTTCGATAATAGAAATATCGAAAGTACCACCACCCAGGTCATAAACCGCGATAGTACGGTTGCCAGTACCTTTGTCCAGACCGTAAGCCAGCGCAGCTGCGGTCGGTTCGTTGATGATACGTTTTACTTCCAGACCAGCGATACGGCCTGCGTCTTTGGTTGCCTGACGCTGAGCATCGTTAAAGTATGCCGGTACGGTGATAACAGCTTCAGTTACCGGTTCACCCAAGTAATCTTCAGCGGTTTTCTTCATTTTTTTCAGCACTTCAGCAGAAATCTGCGGCGGTGCCATTTTCTGGCCTTTAACTTCGACCCATGCGTCGCCGTTATCAGCAGCAATAATTTTGAACGGCATGATGGAAACATCACGCTGTACTTCTTCGTCCTGGAAGCGGCGGCCAATCAGGCGTTTAATCGCAAACAGGGTGTTTTGCGGGTTCGTCACTGCCTGACGTTTAGCCGGCTGACCAACCAGAGTTTCACCATCCTGGGTATAGGCAATAATAGAAGGCGTGGTGCGATCGCCTTCGGCGTTCTCCAGCACGCGAGGAGTGGTGCCATCCATAATCGCTACACAAGAGTTGGTAGTACCCAGGTCGATACCAATTATTTTACCCATCTAAACGTCTCCACTATATATTCGGTCATCATGTGGTTGTGAGTCTGTAATAGGGGCGAAACGTCTGGTTTCAACTGCCCAATTTCATTTTTTTGCAGACTCACTCACTGCGGTTGACTACTAAATGGGGTCGTAACCCACGTCATCAAGGGGGAGATGCAAAAATTTTTTGTGCTTTTGCGCAGAAATTTCGCGATATAGCAGGACAAGACGTGAAACTGACAGCAATTTTATTCATATAAAGAATGAATCGCAGCCAAGACATTCATCAAAAAATTGTAATAAAAAGAAAACATTACGCACCTGAATCTTCTCTTTATCAGCAGTAAACTAGTGGGTATCCATCCCCCTACCTCTCCCCACTAAGAGAATCCTTATGAAATCCGTTTTTACGATTTCCGCCAGCCTGGCGATTAGTCTGATGCTGTGCTGCACGGCGCAGGCAAACGACCATAAAATCCTCGGCGTCATTGCGATGCCACGTAACGAAACCAACGATCTGGCGCTGAAACTTCCTGTTTGCCGAATTGTTAAACGCATACAACTCTCTGCCGACCATGGCGATTTACAGTTAAGCGGTGCATCGGTTTATTTCAAAGCCGCCCGTAGCGCCAGTCAGAGCCTGAATATTCCTTCAGAAATAAAAGAAGGGCAAACCACTGACTGGATCAACATTAACAGCGATAACGACAATAAACGCTGCGTCTCAAAAATCACCTTTTCCGGTCATACGGTGAACTCATCGGATATGGCCACGCTGAAAATTATCGGCGACGACTAACGCCAGAATATAGAAGCCACAAAAAATGAATGTTAATTACCTGAATGATTCAGATCTGGATTTTCTCCAGCATTGCAGTGAGGAACAGTTGGCAAATTTCGCCCGATTGCTCACCCATAATGAAAAAGGCAAAACTCGCCTCTCCAGCGTACTGATGCGCAACGAACTGTTTAAATCTATGGAAGGGCATCCCGAGCAACATCGCCGCAACTGGCAGCTGATTGCTGGAGAATTACAGCATTTTGGTGGCGATAGTATCGCCAACAAACTGCGCGGACACGGTAAATTGTATCGGGCCATTTTGCTCGATGTTTCAAAACGATTGAAGCTGAAAGCCGACAAAGAGATGTCTACGTTTGAGATTGAGCAACAGTTACTGGAACAATTTCTGCGTAACACCTGGAAGAATATGGACGAGGAACATAAACAGGAGTTTCTGCACGCGGTCGATGCGAGGGTGAATGAGCTGGAAGAGCTGCTGCCGCTGCTGATGAAAGACAAATTATTGGCAAAAGGCGTGTCGCATTTGCTTTCCAGCCAACTGACCCGCATTTTACGCACCCACGCAGCAATGAGCGTACTTGGGCATGGGTTGCTGCGCGGCGCGGGGCTGGGAGGCCCTGTAGGTGCGGCACTAAATGGGGTTAAAGCGGTCAGCGGCAGCGCCTATCGCGTGACGATTCCAGCCGTACTGCAAATCGCCTGCCTGCGCCGGATGGTTAGCGCCACTCAGGTCTGATACCGTAAACCGGGGAAAATTTTCATTTTCCCCTCAAAAGATCGTAGACACTGCCCCACTGGCTGATTATTATGCCGCGCCCTGAAAACACTACAGTTATTCAGGGAAATTATTTCACCATTCATTCGATGATGATTTTTGAGGAATTATGGGCAACACTAAGTTGGCTAATCCGGCACCGCTGGGCCTGATGGGCTTCGGCATGACCACCATTCTGCTTAACCTGCACAACGTGGGTTATTTCGCTCTGGACGGTATTATTCTTGCCATGGGCATTTTCTACGGCGGCATCGCGCAAATTTTTGCTGGTCTGCTGGAGTACAAAAAAGGCAACACTTTCGGTTTAACCGCATTCACCTCTTACGGTTCTTTCTGGCTGACGCTGGTTGCGATTCTGCTGATGCCGAAACTGGGTCTGACCGATGCGCCAAATGCACAGTTCCTTGGTGTCTACCTGGGTCTGTGGGGCGTATTTACGCTGTTTATGTTCTTCGGCACGCTGAAAGGCGCACGCGTTCTGCAATTCGTTTTCTTTAGCCTGACCGTGCTGTTTGCCCTGCTGGCGATCGGTAACATTGCCGGTAACGCCGCAATCATCCACTTTGCCGGCTGGATTGGTCTGATCTGCGGTGCCAGCGCAATCTATCTGGCGATGGGTGAAGTACTGAACGAGCAGTTTGGTCGCACCGTTCTGCCGATTGGTGAATCCCACTAATTGTTTTGAGATCCCCCCGCTCGGGGGGATTTTTTTATTCGCTAACGTCGCGTCTTGCACTCTTCGGTCTGAATGCAGCAACCACTTCTGGTGCCGTTTCAACGTATGGCCCTTCCAGCAACTGAATGCAGTACGGTACGCTGGCAAAAATACCGTGTACCACAACGTTACCCTCAGCGTCCTTCACACCTTCCAGCGTCTCTTTAATAGACTTCGGCTGGCCGGGTAAGTTAAGGATCAGCGCCTGTTTGCGAATCACGCCCACCTGACGCGAAAGGATCGCAGTTGGTACAAAATGCAGGCTGATCTGGCGCATCTGTTCACCAAAGCCAGGCATCTCGCGGTCCGCTACTGCCAGCGTCGCATCGGGCGTTACGTCACGACGCGCCGGGCCAGTTCCGCCCGTGGTGAGCACCAGATGGCAACTCATTTCATCCACCAGCTCACACAACGTTTGCTCGATGATCGCCTGCTCATCGGGAATTAAGCGGGTTTCCAGTTCAAACGGCGTGGTTAGCGCCGATGTCAGCCATTCTTCCAGTGCAGGGATACCTTTATCCTGATAAACGCCGCTGGATGCGCGATCAGAGATGGAAACTAAGCCAATACGTAAAGTATTCATCAAGATTTTTCCGTTTAAACAGTCTCGTTAAACAGAATGATACACTGCGAAGGGAGTGACAGACAGGCTTCAGAAGAGGTAGCGTGACCGACTTCCCGGTCACGCTAAGAATGATTACAGCAGATCGCCGATCATTTTTTCCAGTTTTTCCTGGTCAACAGCAAACTTACGGATACCTTCCGCCAGTTTATCTACTGCCATTGGATCCTGGTTGTGCTGCCACAGGAACTCGGACTCAGTGATACGCGCCGGACGCGCTTTCACTTCGCCGGTGTAAGACAGTTTACGTTCAATAGCCCCTTCGCTCTCAGCCAGCTCTTTCAGCAGTGCCGGTGCGATGGTCAGACGGTCGCAGCCTGCCAGTTCCAGAATTTCGCCGATGTTACGGAAGCTTGCGCCCATAACCACGGTTTCATAACCGTGCTCTTTGTAGTACTGGTAGATTTCAGATACAGAAACCACGCCCGGATCTTCTGCCGGAGCGTACTCTTTCTTATCGGTATTCGCTTTGTACCAGTCAAGAATACGGCCAACAAACGGCGAGATCAGGAACACGCCCGCTTCCGCACAAGCACGAGCCTGAGCGAAGGAGAACAGCAGGGTCAGGTTACAGTTGATACCTTCTTTTTCCAGCTGTTCTGCAGCACGAATACCCTGCCAGGTAGAAGCCAGTTTGATCAGAATACGATCGTTGCTAATACCAGCATCGTTGTAGAGTTTGATCAGGCGTTTTGCTTTCGCAATTGACGCTTCGGTGTCATAGGAAAGACGCGCATCAACTTCAGTTGAGATACGGCCCGGAACCAGTTTCAGGATTTCCAGACCAATATTTACTGCCAGTTTGTCGGTCGCGTCCACGATCTGCTGCGCGCGATCGTTGCTCTGCTGTTTCGCCCAGGCGACAGCATCATCAATCAACTTACGGTATTCCGGAATCTGCGCTGCGTTAAGAATGAGAGAAGGGTTGGTTGTGGCATCCTGCGGTTGATACAGCTTCATTGCCGCGATGTCCCCAGTGTCGGCCACTACGGTGGTGTACTGACGAAGGGAGGTCAATTTGTCCGTCATGATAGTATTTCTCTTTAAACAGCTTGTTAGGGGGATGTAACCGGTCTGCCCTGATGATATCACGACGCAACGTCAGCGCAACCGCCGACAAGACGGTTATCGCCAGGCGAGACTGTTTCGGATTTCTGACACTGCGTTGATATCGCCCGCCATTTTTATACAAAACCTCATGTATGCTACGCAGAAGTTATCAAGTACCTCGTAGCGTATATACTTCTTAAACAATTGGTAACGTTTACACAGGAAAGTCATCGCGACCGGCAATAAGAGGGATATGCATGCCAGATTTTTTCTCCTTTATTAACAGCGTCCTTTGGGGATCGGTAATGATTTACCTGCTCTTCGGCGCAGGTTGTTGGTTCACTTTTCGCACCGGATTTGTGCAGTTTCGCTACATCCGCCAGTTTGGCAAAAGTCTTAAAAATAGCATTCATCCACAGCCAGGCGGTTTAACCTCATTTCAGTCATTGTGTACCAGTCTTGCGGCGCGCGTAGGTAGCGGCAACCTGGCCGGCGTTGCGCTGGCAATTACCGCCGGTGGACCTGGAGCCGTCTTTTGGATGTGGGTTGCCGCGTTTATCGGCATGGCGACCTCGTTTGCCGAATGTTCCCTTGCACAACTTTATAAAGAACGTGACGTCAATGGGCAGTTTCGTGGCGGACCGGCATGGTATATGGCGCGCGGGCTGGGGATGCGCTGGATGGGCGTTCTGTTCGCCGTCTTTTTGCTCATCGCCTACGGCATAATTTTCAGCGGAGTTCAGGCGAACGCCGTTGCCCGAGCCCTGAGTTTTTCTTTTGATTTTCCCCCGCTGGTGACAGGCATTATTCTCGCTGTCTTTGCTCTGCTGGCAATCACTCGCGGTCTTCATGGCGTCGCCCGCTTCATGCAGGGGTTTGTCCCGTTGATGGCGATAATCTGGGTACTGACCAGCCTGGTGATTTGCGTAATAAATATCGGGCAACTTCCCCACGTCATTTGGTCTATTTTTGAGAGTGCTTTTGGCTGGCAGGAAGCGGCAGGCGGCGCGGCGGGATATACCTTAAGCCAGGCGATTACTAACGGTTTTCAGCGCAGTATGTTTTCCAATGAGGCGGGAATGGGTTCGACGCCAAACGCGGCAGCGGCAGCTGCGTCCTGGCCTCCGCATCCGGCAGCGCAAGGGATTGTCCAGATGATTGGCATTTTTATCGACACCCTGGTCATCTGTACGGCAAGCGCCATGCTGATATTACTGGCGGGTAACGGCACAACCTACATGCCGCTGGAAGGTATTCAGCTTATCCAGAAGGCGATGCGGGTGCTAATGGGTACCTGGGGTGCTGAGTTTGTTACCCTCGTGGTTATTCTGTTTGCCTTCAGCTCCATCGTTGCCAACTACATTTATGCCGAAAACAATCTCTTCTTTTTACGCCTGAACAACCCTAAAGCGATCTGGTGTTTGCGGATCTGCACCTTCGCAACGGTCATCGGCGGCACCTTGCTAAGTCTTCCGCTGATGTGGCAACTGGCAGATATCATAATGGCCTGCATGGCTATTACCAATTTGACCGCCATTTTACTGCTCTCGCCTGTGGTTCATACCATTGCCAGTGATTATCTACGCCAGCGTAAACTCGGCGTGCGCCCGGTGTTTGATCCGTTGCGTTATCCGGATATCGGTCGCCAGCTTTCTCCAGACGCGTGGGATGATGTTTCGCAGGAGTAATCACAACTATCGATCAACTCATTCTCTTTTTTTGCTAAAGTCGGCATAAATTTCCTGCAAGGACTGGATATGCTGATTCTTATTTCACCTGCGAAAACGCTTGATTACCAAAGCCCGTTGACCACCACGCGCTATACGCTGCCGGAGCTGTTAGACAATTCCCAGCAGTTGATCCATGAAGCGCGGAAAATGACGCCTCCGCAGATTAGCACGCTGATGCGCATCAGCGACAAACTGGCGGGTATCAACGCCGCTCGCTTTCATGACTGGCAGCCAGATTTCACGCCGGAGAATGCCCGCCAGGCGATTCTGGCGTTTAAAGGTGATGTCTACACCGGCTTGCAGGCCGAAACCTTCAGCGAAGACGATTTCGATTTTGCCCAACAGCATTTGCGAATGCTTTCCGGCTTGTATGGCGTACTCCGCCCGCTCGATTTAATGCAGCCTTATCGTCTGGAAATGGGGATCCGTCTTGAGAATGCCCGAGGGAAAGATCTGTATCAATTCTGGGGAGATATCATCACCAACAAGCTGAACGAGGCGCTCGCAGCACAAGGCGATAATGTGGTGATTAATCTGGCGTCAGATGAGTATTTTAAATCGGTGAAGCCGAAGAAATTGAATGCCGAGATTATCAAGCCGGTGTTCCTCGATGAGAAGAACGGCAAATTTAAGATCATCAGCTTCTACGCTAAGAAAGCACGCGGTCTGATGAGTCGTTTTATTATTGAAAATCGGCTGACCAAACCAGAGCAACTGACTGGTTTTAATAGCGAAGGTTACTTCTTTGATGAAGATTCCTCCAGCAATGGCGAACTGGTGTTTAAACGCTACGAGCAGCGTTAAGTTTGTAGTCAATGCCGGATGCGGCGTGAACGCCTTATCCGGCCTACAAAAGCATGCAGATTCAATATATTGCAGAATTCACGTAGATACTGTTATGGCCTGCAAGTTTTTTCCTGGTCCGGTTTCCCGGATTGCAGGCATGCCAGACACAGCGCCGTCAGGCGCTGTTTTTTTCATCCCTTCCGCGATTTTTACGCCGCTACCGGATTATGCCGTGACGCATCGAACGGCACGCCTGACTTCAGCACTCCATACGCCACCTGTGCCAGCTTGCGCATCATCGCGCCGAGAATCACCTTTCCTTTCTTGCCATTAGCCGCCAGACGGTCGCGGAACGCCCGTCCCCACTCAGTCTTACTGGTGGCTACCATTGCGGGCATATACAACGCCCTGCGAAGCGACACATGTCCGGCCTTACTCATCCGGCTCGCCCCTCTCACACTGCTACCTGATTCATAACGCCGTGGTGTCAGACCCGCAAAAGCGGCGAACTGTCTGGCATGGGCGAAGCGGTCCTTCAGACCGATATAAGCCAGCAATACCGCAGATGTTTTCTCTCCGATACCCGGGATGCTTTCCAGCAGTTTCCTGCGGTGTTTCATATCCGGATCATCGTCTGTCAGGTCTTTTATCTGCTTCTCAAGACGCTTCAGCTCTGCTTCAAGCCACAGAAGGTGAGCATCAATGCTCGGTCTCTGGACTTCCCGCGCCGTTTCAGCGCGATTCAGTTCCTGCGTGTGCATATCTGTCAGCGCCTGGTGGCGGACTACCAGGGCACGCAACGCGCGTTCAAGCGGGTGAGGCGCTTCCCAGGCTGCAGGGCGCTTCTGACGACAGAACTCTGCCAGCATGCGCGCATCCACGGTATCAGTCTTGTTACGCAGTCCTTCACTCTGAGCGAAAGCTTTACCCAGCGCAGGATTAATGACTGACACTATGTAGCCAGCATCGTAAAGGCACTCAGCGACAGGTTCCATATAGGTGCCGGTCGCTTCGATGCAGATATGCGCATGGTCAATCTTGTGACCTTTCAGCCAGCTCACCAGCTCATCGTGCCCTTTAGTGGTGTTAGCGAATTTTTTGGTGCGATGACGACCATCAGGACGCAACACATCGACATCCAGTTTCTCTTTAGCGGTGTCGATACCGATATAATGAAGTTCATGCTCCATAGTGAAACCAACCTTGCAAATACGGATTACCGGGAAAACCGGTCCATGATACTGTCCGGTTTATCACTTTGGGAGAAAGGCAGTCCGCTGCATAAATCTACGCAACAGGTTAGAACCCAAGGCCCGATACGGCATGCGGACTGCAGGCAGAGAAAACTGGCCGATTTTCTCTGCACTGGAGGGATAATACAAGGCCTGATAAGACGCGCCAGCGTCGCATCAGGCGCTGAATGCCGGATTGTTACCCGGCATTTGTCATTTAGCGGTGATGTTTGCCTGGACCATGACCGCCGTGATGATCATGAGGAGCTTTCTTATGGTGGCGCGGCGGTGGCGGCGGTCCGTGTGGGTGCCAGCGATTGCCTCGCCATTCATAATGTTGTTTCCACCAGCCGTGGTCGCGCCAGTGACCTCCATCCCAGTAATAGCCACGATTATCACGATCGCCTATCTGTAATTTTACTGACGGGACTAACGTAATTTCCGCAGCCTGTGCTGCCATGGGAGCGACCAGAACCAGGGAAAGTGCGAGTACGATAGATTGCATCTTTTTCACAGGTTACTCCTTTTATCATTGCCCGTTATGGGTCGATATCCGGAGATTACGCGATGAGAACGACGGTTGTTATTCTCCGCAATCCTAATCTCTAAGTTACCGCATTTATTGAGAATTTCTCCTTTTTCCCTGTCGTTTTTCTCCATAATTTCTTCATAAAAAAGCCGGGCTGCATAAAAGCAAACCCGGCCTGATTGAGATAATGAATAGATTTTACTGATGATTCATCATCAATTTACGCAACGCAGCAAAATCGGCGGGCAGATTATGTGAAAGCAAGGGTAAATCAGCACGTTCTGCCAGCTCTTTTGGCAGATCCAACGTTTCACCGAGAATCGCTTCCACGCTCTCTTTAAATTTCGCCGGATGCGCGGTGCCGAGGAACAAGCCATATTCGCCTGGATTCAACTGGTCACGCAGCGCACGATACGCTACGGCAGCGTGCGGCTCCGAGGTGTAGCCCAGTTCTTTTAACTCACGCATTGTCTGTTGCGTGGTTTCATCATCCACGGCTGCATAACCCAGCTCTTTCAGTTGCCAGATTTTGCGGCGGAACAACTCTTCCACACGCGGCCAGTTGTTCGGCTGACTCACGTCCATCGCGTTGGATAACGTCGCCTGAGTCGCTTTGGGTGACCACTGACCGTCGTGCAGGAAACGTGGCACGGTATCGTTCACGTTGGTCGCAGCAATAAAACGTTTCACCGGCAGACCGAGTGACTTCGCCAGCAGACCCGCCGTCAAATCGCCGAAGTTTCCGCTTGGCACCGAGACAACCAGCTGGTTGCGCGCTTCCTGCGGCAGCTGCGCAACAGCTTCAAAGTAGTAGCAAATCTGCGCCAGCAAACGGCTGATGTTAATCGAGTTAGCTGAGTTTAACCCCAGCGCCACTTTCAGTTCTTCATCATCAAACGCCTGCTTCACCAGCGCCTGACAGGCATCGAAATCGCCGTCGATGGCAACAGTTTCGATATTGCCGCCCAACGTACAGAACAGTTTTTCTTGCAGTGGACTGATTTTGCCTCGTGGATAGAGGATAACCACTTTCACATTCGGTAAACCGTAGAAAGCATGAGCCACTGCCGCTCCGGTATCACCGGAGGTCGCGGTCAGAATGGTCACTGGCTTATCGCCCGCAATATGGGTCAGCATTTGTGCCATAAAGCGACCGCCGAAATCTTTAAATGCCAGCGTTGGCCCGTGGAACAATTCCAGACAACCGACATCGCTTTCAACATTGGCGACCGGAGCCGGGAAGGCAAACGCCGCGCGCACGCGCTCTTCCAGGATTTCCTGCGGGATTTCATCACCAATAAACGCCGAGAGGATCTTCGCACTGCGGGTGACAAAATCCAGCTTCAGCATCTCATCAATTTCAGTCAGGCTGAATTCCGGCAGGTCGTGCGGAAAAAACAGCCCCTGATTTTTGCCCAACCCCTGGGTTACGGCTTGCGCAAAGCTGACCTGCTCGTTGTGATCTTTCAGATTGTAGAGTTTCATTTAGTTTTCCAGTACTCGTGCGCCCGCCGTATCCAGCCGGCAAATATGAACAAAACCTTCCTGATTTTGCAGGTAGTTCTTACCCAACCAGTCGGCAACGCGCTGGGCGGTATCCGGCTTGTCACATAGAGCGAACAAGGTCGGGCCGGAGCCGGAGATACCGCTCGCTACCGCGCCGATTTCCGCGACCGCCTGCCGCGCCTGCCGGAAGCCAGGCAGTAACCGTTCACGGTAGGGTTCAGCGATAACATCTTTCATCAGCTTCGCGGCAAGCTCAGGCTGACGGGAATAGCAGGCGTGAATGAAGCCAGCCAGATGTCGCCCGTGCGCAATGCAATCCTGGCGGCGATACTGCGCCGGTAAAATAGCCCTGGCTTCTGCCGTCGAGACTTTAATCCCCGGATACGCCAGCACCCACAGCCACTCATCAAACCCTGGCACTTGCTGGCTGATGATGTCGTTTTCTTCGATCATCAACTGCATACCACCAAGAAAACACGGTGCCACGTTGTCGTAATGAATGCTGCCGGAGATTCGTCCTTCCAGCTCGCCCATCAAAGCCAGCAAACGAGTGTCATTAAGCGGCTTGCCACAGTGTTCATTCATCGCCATCAGCGCCGCGACCACCGAACAGGCGCTGGAGCCTAAGCCCGAACCGATTGGCATATTCTTTTCCAGAGTCATCGCCACTGGAATTTGCTTGCCAAGCTCCTGGCAAAAACGCTCCCAGCACTGATAAACGATATTTTCCCGTGGTTCTGACGGCAGCTTATCGGCAAAGCGTCCGAGGTTGTTGAGACTGAATGTCTCTGCCGCCTCAACCGTGACTACATCTCCGAGCAATGCACCATCAACAGGTGTCACCGCCGCCCCGAGCACATCAAACCCGACGCTCATATTGGCACTGGAAGCCGGGGCATAAACTTTAACCATGTCAGACTCCTAACTTCCATGAGAGGGTACGTAGCAGATCGGCAAAGACACCGGCAGCTGTAACGTCATTGCCCGCACCATATCCGCGCAGCACCAACGGCAGCGGCTGATAATAGTGGCTATAAAAGGCCAGGGCGTTTTCGCCATTTTTCACTTTGAACAGCGGATCATTACCATCCACTTCGGCAATCTTCACGCGGCAGGCACCATCTTCATCAATATTGCCAACATAGCGCAAAACTTTTCCTTCATCACGGGCCTTCGCCACGCGCGCGGCAAAGAGATCGTCGAGCTGTGACAGATTCGCCATAAAAGCGGCAACATCACCCTCAGCGTTAAACTCTGCGGGCAGCACAGGTTCAATTTCAATATCCGCCAGCTCCAGTTCACGTCCCGTTTCACGAGCGAGAATCAATAGCTTACGCGCTACATCCATACCAGAAAGATCATCTCGCGGATCCGGTTCGGTATAACCCATTTCCCGCGCCAGAGTAGTCGCCTCGGAGAAACTCATGCCTTCGTCTAACTTGCCGAAGATATAAGAAAGCGAACCTGAAAGAATGCCGGAGAACTTCATCAATTCATCACCAGCATTGAGCAGATTTTGCAGGTTCTCAATAACCGGTAATCCAGCCCCAACGTTGGTGTCATAGAGGAATTTACGCCGCGATTTTTCCGCCGCATGACGCAACAGATGGTAGTAATCCATCGACGAGGTGTTGGCCTTTTTGTTCGGCGTGACAACGTGGAAACCTTCGCGCAAGAAGTCGGCATATTGATCCGCCACTGCCTGGCTGGAGGTGCAGTCAACAATGACCGGGTTCAGCAGATGATATTCTTTCACGAGGCGAATTAAGCGCCCGAGATTAAACGGCTCTTTGGCTTGCGCCAGTTCTTCCTGCCAGTTTTCCAGATTTAGGCCATGCACATTGGTGAGCAGTGCCTTCGAGTTGGCAACACCGCAGACACGTAAGTCGATATGTTTATTCTTCAGCCAGCTTTGTTGACGCTTCAGTTGCTCCAGCAGCGCACCGCCAACGCCACCGACGCCAATCACAAACACTTCGATAACCTGATCGGTATTGAACAGCATCTGATGAGTAACGCGCACGCCAGTGGTCGCATCATCGTTATTTACCACGACAGAGATTGAGCGTTCAGAAGATCCCTGAGCAATGGCGACAATGTTGATATTGGCGCGGGCCAGCGCGGCAAAGAATTTCGCCGAGATCCCACGCAAGGTGCGCATACCATCACCTACCACCGAGATAATGGCCAGCCGTTCCGTCACCGCCAGCGGCTCCAGTAAGCCTTCTTTCAGTTCCAGGTAGAACTCTTCCTGCATTGCCCGTTCAGCTCGCACACAGTCGCTTTGTGGAACGCAGAAACTGATACTGTATTCGGAAGATGATTGCGTAATCAGCACCACGGAAATACGGGCGCGTGACATCGCGGCAAAGACGCGCGCCGCCATGCCGACCATTCCTTTCATCCCCGGGCCGGAAACGCTGAACATTGCCATGTTATTCAGATTGGAAATGCCCTTGACCGGTAATTCGTCTTCATCACGACTGGCACCAATGAGCGTACCTGGTGCTTGAGGATTTCCGGTATTTTTAATCAGGCAAGGGATCTGGAACTGGGCGATGGGGGTAATGGTGCGGGGGTGAAGAACTTTAGCGCCGAAGTAGGAAAGCTCCATCGCTTCCTGGTAGGACATCGACTTCAACAACCTCGCATCGGGCACCTGACGCGGGTCGCAGGTATAGACCCCGTCAACGTCCGTCCAAATCTCGCAACAATCGGCGCGTAAACAGGCAGCCAGCACCGCCGCGGAGTAGTCGGAACCGTTGCGTCCAAGTACCACCAGTTCGCCTTTTTCATTACCGGCGGTGAAACCTGCCATCAACACCATGTGATCAGCCGGAATGCGGCTTGCCGCAATACGGCGGGTGGACTCAGCAATATCGACGGTAGATTCGAGGTAATGCCCCACTGCCAGCAGTTTTTCGACCGGATCGATAACGGTAACGTTGTGACCACGCGCTTCTAACACGCCGGCCATAATGGCGATCGACATTTTCTCGCCACGGCAAATCAGCGCAGCGTTGATGCTATCCGGGCACTGCCCCAACAAACTAATGCCATGCAGGACATGTTTTATTTGGGCAAATTCCTGATCGACGAAAGTTTTCAATTGCGCCAGCGGGAACCCCGGCTGGGCGGCGGCGAGTCCCGTCAAAAGTTCGGCAAAAATACGTTCGGCATCGCTGATATTGGGTAAAGCATCCTGGCCGCTAATGGTTTTTTCAATCATCGCCACCAGGTGGTTGGTGATTTTGGCGGGGGCAGAGAGGACGGTGGCCACCTGCCCCTGCCTGGCATTGCTTTCCAGAATATCGGCAACACGCAGAAAACGTTCTGCATTTGCCACTGATGTACCGCCGAACTTCAACACTCGCATGGTTGTTACCTCGTTACCTTTGGTCGAAAAAAAAGCCCGCACTGTCAGGTGCGGGCTTTTTTCTGTGTTTCCTGTACGCGTCAGCCCGCACCGTTACCTGTGGTAATGGTGATGGTGGTGGTAATGGTGGTGCTAATGCGTTTCATGGATGTTGTGTACTCTGTAATTTTTATCTGTCTGTGCGCTATGCCTATATTGGTTAAAGTATTTAGTGACCTAAGTCAATAAAATTTTAATTTACTCACGGCAGGTAACCAGTTCAGAAGCTGCTATCAGACACTCTTTTTTTAATCCACACAGAGACATATTGCCCGTTGCAGTCAGAATGAAAAGCTGAAAAATACTTACTAAGGCGTTTTTTATTTGGTGATATTTTTTTCAATATCATGCAGCAAACGGTGCAACATTGCCGTGTCTCGTTGCTCTAAAAGCCCCAGGCGTTGTTGTAACCAGTCGACCAGTTTTATGTCATCTGCCACTGCCAGAGTCGTCAGCAATGCCATGACTCGTTCGCGTAAAGCTTGCAGTTGATGTTGGTCTGCCGTTGTGTCACTTTTCGCCGGTTGTTGTATTAATGTTGCTAATTGATAGCAATAGACCATCACCGCCTGCCCCAGATTGAGCGAAGGATAATCCGCCACCATCGGCACACCAGTAAGAACGTCAGCCAACGCTAACTCTTCGTTAGTCAGCCCGGAATCTTCGCGACCAAACACCAGCGCGGCATGGCTCATCCATGAAGATTTTTCCTCTAACAGCGGCACCAGTTCTACTGGCGTGGCGTAGTAATGATATTTCGCCCGACTGCGCGCAGTGGTGGCGACAGTGAAATCGACATCGTGTAACGATTCAGCCAGCGTCGGGAAAACTTTAATATTATCAATAATATCACCAGATCCATGTGCGACCCAGCGGGTGGCTGGCTCCAGGTGCGCTTGACTATCGACAATCCGCAGTTCGCTAAAACCCATCGTTTTCATTGCCCGCGCCGCTGCCCCAATATTTTCTGCTCTGGCGGGTGCGACCAGAATAATCGTTATACGCATATTGCCACTCTTCTTGACCAAATAACCGCGAACAGGGTGATCACTGTCAACTTATTACGCGGTGCGAATTTACAAATTCTTAACGTAAGTCGCAGAAAAAGCCCTTTACTTAGCTTAAAAAAGGCTAAACTATTTCCTGACTGTACTAACGGTTGAATTGTTAAAAAATGCTACATATCCTTCTGTTTACTTAGGATAATTTTATAAAAAATAAATCTCGACAATTGGATTCACCACGTTTATTAGTTGTATGATGCAACTAGTTGGATTATTAAAATAATGTGACGAAAGCTAGCATTTAGATACGATGATTTCATCAAACTGTTAACGTGCTACAATTGAACTTGATATATGTCAACGAAGCGTAGTTTTATTGGGTGTCCGGCCCCTCTTAGCCTGTTATGTTGCTGTTAAAATGGTTAGGATGACAGCCGTTTTTGACACTGTCGGGTCCTGAGGGAAAGTACCCACGACCAAGCTAATGATGTTGTTGACGTTGATGGAAAGTGCATCAAGAACGCAATTACGTACTTTAGTCATGTTACGCCGATCATGTTAATTTGCAGCATGCATCAGGCAGGTCAGGGACTTTTGTACTTCCTGTTTCGATTTAGTTGGCAATTTAGGTAGCAAACATGCAGACCCCGCACATTCTTATCGTTGAAGACGAGTTGGTAACACGCAACACGTTGAAAAGTATTTTCGAAGCGGAAGGCTATGATGTTTTCGAAGCGACAGATGGCGCGGAAATGCATCAGATCCTCTCTGAATATGACATCAACCTGGTGATCATGGATATCAATCTGCCGGGTAAGAACGGTCTTCTGTTAGCGCGTGAACTGCGCGAGCAGGCGAATGTTGCGTTGATGTTCCTGACTGGCCGTGACAACGAAGTCGATAAAATTCTCGGCCTCGAAATCGGTGCAGATGACTACATCACCAAACCGTTCAACCCGCGTGAACTGACGATTCGTGCACGCAACCTGCTGTCCCGTACCATGAATCTGGGTACTGTCAGCGAAGAACGTCGTAGCGTTGAAAGCTACAAGTTCAATGGTTGGGAACTGGATATCAACAGCCGTTCGTTGATCGGCCCTGATGGCGAGCAGTACAAGCTGCCGCGCAGCGAGTTCCGCGCCATGCTTCACTTCTGTGAAAACCCAGGCAAAATTCAGTCTCGTGCTGAACTGCTGAAGAAAATGACCGGCCGTGAGCTGAAACCACACGACCGTACTGTAGACGTGACGATCCGCCGTATTCGTAAACATTTCGAATCTACGCCGGATACGCCGGAAATCATCGCCACCATCCACGGTGAAGGTTATCGCTTCTGTGGTGATCTGGAAGATTAATCGGCTTTACCACCGTCAAAAAAAACGGCGCTTTTTAGCGCCGTTTTTATTTTTCAACCTTATTTCCAGATACGTAATTGATCGTCCATTGTAACTTCTTTACTGGCTTTCATTTTCGGCAGTGAAAACGCATACCAGTCGATATTACGAGTCACAAACATCATGCCGGCCAGCGCCACCACCAGCACACTGGTTCCCAACAACAGCGCGCTATCGGCAGAGTTGAGCAGTCCCCACATCACACCATCCAGCAACAACAGCGCGAGGGTAAACAACATGCTGTTGCGCCAGCCTTTCAATACCGCCTGCAAATAAATACCGTTCATTAACGCCCCAATCAAACTGGCGATTATCCATGCCACGGTAAAACCGATATGTTCAGAAAGCGCCAGCAAGAGCAAATAAAACATCACCAATGAAAGCCCCACCAGCAAATATTGCATTGGGTGTAAACGTTGCGCGGTGAGCGTTTCAAAAACAAAGAACGCCATAAAAGTCAGTGCAATCAGCAGAATGGCGTACTTAGTCGCCCGGTCCGTTAATTGGTATTGATCGGCTGGCGTCGTCACTGCGACGCTAAACGCGGGGAAGTTTTCCCAGCCGGTATCATTGCCTGAAGCAAAACGCTCACCGAGATTATTAGCAAACCAGCTGCTTTGCCATTGCGCCTGAAAACCTGACTCGCTAACTTCCCGTTTGGCTGGTAGAAAATCACCTAAAAAACTGGGATGCGGCCAGTTGCTGGTTAAGGTCATTTCGCTATTACGCCCGGCAGGCACCACAGAAAGATCGCCGGTACCGCTTAAATTCAGTGCCATATTCAGCTGCAGGTTCTGCTTCCGCCAGTCCCCTTCGGGTAAAGGGATATGCACGCCCTGCCCGCCTTGCTCTAACCCGGTACCGGGTTCAATGGTCAGTGCCGTTCCGTTAACTTCAGGCGCTTTCACCACACCAATACCACGCGCATCCCCGACGCTAATCACAATAAAGGGCTTGCCTAAGATGATATTTGGCGCGTTGAGCTCGCTAAGACGCGAAACATCGAAATCGGCTTTTAGCGTTAAATCACTGTGCCAGACCTGACCGGTATAAATCCCTATCTTGCGTTCTTCCACGTTCTGATTGCCATCAACCATCAATGACTCAGGTAACCAAAAATGGATAAAACTTCGTTTCCGCTCCACGGTTTTATCCTCTTCCTGCACCGTATAAAGCTCGGTCACAGGAATAGCGATAAGCGGCCCAACGAGTTTTTGCGGCCCGCTGGTACTTTGGCGAATCGCATCTTCCACATCGCTACGGTAATCGGCACGTTCGACAATCACCTGCCGAATCAGCATTATCGGAATCAACAACAGCAATACTGCACCAAACAGGGTGGTCATTTTCCAGAACAGGGGGGATTTCAACATAGTCTTCTCCTTTGCAATGGCAGCAGGATACGAAGGCTATGTGGGAAGAATTTGAAGCTATGTGAAGTGACGGTGAAGTCGAAGCGAGGCCAGCACGCCACCTTCCTGCACGTTGCGCAGCGTGACTTCGCCGTTAAACAAACGGGCGACCTCACTGACGAACGCCAACCCCAGACCGCTGCTTTTTTGCCCATTTGCACGCGGCAAAGAGTAAAAGCGTTCAAAAATACGTGACAGCGCGTAGTCAGGAATACCACTACCGGTATCCAGCACCTTAAGCGTGACGTGTTCCTGATCCACTTCGGCGCTTAGCGTTATACGACCGCTCTCGGGGGTAAAATCGATGGCGTTATCCAGTAAATTCCCCAGCGCCTGATCCAGTAACGCCGGTTCAGCAGCAACATTAACCTCGGTGGGCGTAACATGTAGAGTGATGTTTTTTTCTGCCAACTGCACGGTGCGCGCTTCGCTGACGCGGCGGAATAATGCCGCCACATCAACAGCAGTCAAAACGACTTCCTGACGATTCTCCAGTCTTGCCTGGCGTAGTAACGTTTCCACCAGTGCCTGCATTCGCGCATTTTGCGTCAGAATGTTGTCAGTAAAACGAGCCACTACTTCAGGCGGCGGACCTTCGCGTAAAATTTCCGCCGCGCCACGAATCGCCGCCAGTGGGCTTTTTAGCTCATGGGTTAACGCATAAACATACTGCTCAATATAGTTTTTCCCTTCCAGCTTCACGCGCATACTTTCCAGCGCCTGCGCGAGTTTACGCAGCTCGCTACTACCGAGATCGGGAAGAGGAACGGGCTTATTGTCAGTGACGGAATCAGCATAGCGAGTGAGCCGGGCAATGGAGCGGTTGATCCACCAAACCATGCCTGCGCCAATCACCAGTGCGATCCCCAACAAAATGGCGCTGGCCCATAAAATTCGCCGCTCGCTGCGTTTAATGACCGGAGCCATCGCCGCGTTCGGTTTGCCTACGCTCAAAACGCCAATAAGCCGCGAGCCGTCCATAATCGGCGCGGCAACATACATCACCGAACTTTCGGGATCGGCAGGATTTTGCAACGTGCTGCGCGCACCATACTGACCACGCAACGTTAGCCAGACGTCATTCCAGCGCGAATAATCCTGCCCAACGGCTTTATTTGCCGAATCGAACAATACTTTACCCTGCGAATCGGTCATATAGACATGATATTCATTGCGCACTTTGTTAATGCCACCGATATTGGCGCGAAACGGGCGATGTTGTAGCTGATTAAACGCCTGCGCCAGTTGCCCATGCGTTGGGTCCCCAGAGAGCAAATCGGGACGCGCCAGCTCCGCCAGCAACGTTGCGGTGTCGATTAACGTCCCCTCCGTTGCTCTTCGCACGCCCGGTTTAACTTCTTTGACAAAAATAGCCAGTACGAACCAGGCCGCCACCGCCACCAGTAAAAAATAGCCCAGCAGCAACCGCATGCCGATACGCATTACAGGCCCCTCAGGCTATATCCCATGCCGCGATGAGTATTAATCGGTGAAAGATCGGGGTTGATGGCGCGCAGCTTGGCACGCAACGTTTTAATGTGGGTATCAACGGTGCGATCGTAGGTGTCCTGCGCATCTTCCCACACGCTATCCATCAGTTGCTGGCGGGACCAGACGCGGCCTGGCGACTTGAGTAACGTCTTCAGCAATAAAAACTCATACCGCGTCAGCGTTAATGGCGTGTCAAACCAGCTGATCTGCGCCGCGGGTTCATTCAATTCAAAATGACCAATACGGATGACGGGAGACGGCGACGAGAACTTCTTCACCCGACGCAGTAAGGTGCGCACCCTGGCGCACACTTCGCGGGGTGAAAACGGTTTAGCCACATAGTCGTCAGCGCCAATTTCCAGCCCAAGCAGGCGATCGACCTCTTCACTTCGGGCCGTCAGGAACAGTACAGGTAACGCCGGATGGAGCGCCAGTAACTGGCGGCATAATTCAAAGCCGCTGATATCAGGCAAACCAACGTCGAGAATCATGACGTCGGGAACCAGCTGGCGAGCTTTATCCAGCACCGGCAAGCCTCGCTCAAAGACCTCGACGGCAAAACCTTCCTGCTGCAACATGTAGACCAGCGTGTCGGCTATCCCTTGCTCATCTTCCACTAACCAGACCGTTTCCCGTTGCATAAATCGCCTCTGTTATTGCCGCCACGGCATGACAGGAACCGCGCTAATCGCGTTTTTCGGCGAACCTTCTACAACTTTGTCGGAGTAAGCCAGATAAGCGAGCGCGTTGCGTTTAGCATCATAAAAGCGCACGACCTGTAACGACTTAAAGACCAGGGACGTACGTTTTTTGAATACTACCTCGCCCTGAGCTTTGCCGTTTTTAATACGATCCGACAGTTCAATCGGCCCGACTTGCTGACAAGAAATGGCCGCATCGGAGGTATCTTCCGCCAGGCCCAATCCCCCTTTAATACCACCGGTTTTCGCCCGGCTCACATAACAGGTGACATTTTTCACATCGGGATCGTCAAAGGCTTCCACAACAATTTTGTGATCCGGGCCGATCATTTTAAATACGGTGTCGACCGAACCAATCTCTTCTGCATGAGCCAATGGCCCCAGCATTATCAGGCTTAAAGACAGGATCAAATGCTTGTATTTCATATTGTTACCATTTTTATCTATTACACGAGCAATTAGTTCGTCACGGTAAATAACATATTGATTAAGAACAAAATCTCAATTCTTTTATTTCCGTCAAGCCCTAAAACATACTCTACTAAGAAAAAAACACTGAATGCTAAAACAGCAAAAAATGCTATTATCCAATTACCTGATGTCAGGTGCTCGTTGTTGAAAGGATGAGGATATTTTATGGATCAGGCCGGCATTATTCGCGACCTTTTAATCTGGCTGGAAGGTCATCTGGATCAGCCCCTGTCGCTCGACAATGTAGCGGCGAAAGCAGGTTATTCCAAGTGGCACTTACAGAGAATGTTTAAAGATGTCACTGGCCATGCTATTGGCGCGTATATTCGTGCTCGTCGTTTGTCGAAATCGGCGGTCGCACTACGCCTGACTGCGCGTCCGATTCTGGACATCGCGCTGCAATACCGCTTCGACTCTCAACAGACATTTACCCGCGCATTCAAGAAGCAGTTTGCCCAGACTCCTGCACTTTACCGCCGTTCTCCTGAATGGAGCGCCTTTGGTATTCGCCCGCCGCTACGTCTGGGTGAATTCACAATGCCAGAGCACAAATTTGTCACCCTGGAAGATACGCCGCTGATTGGTGTTACCCAGAGCTACTCCTGTTCGCTGGAGCAAATCTCTGATTTCCGCCATGAAATGCGTTATCAGTTCTGGCACGATTTTCTCGGCAACGCGCCGACCATTCCGCCGGTGCTCTACGGCCTGAATGAAACGCGTCCGAGTCAGGATAAAGACGACGAACAAGAGGTATTCTATACCACCGCGTTAGCCCAGGATCAGGCAGATGGCTATGTACTGACGGGGCATCCGGTGATGCTGCAGGGCGGCGAATATGTGATGTTTACCTATGAAGGTCTGGGAACCGGCGTGCAGGAGTTTATCCTGACGGTATACGGAACGTGCATGCCAATGCTCAATCTGACGCGCCGTAAAGGTCAGGATATTGAGCGATACTACCCGGCAGAAGATGCCAAAGCGGGAGATCGCCCAATTAATCTGCGCTGTGAACTGCTGATTCCGATCCGTCGTTAACGCTGCAACTCATCTAATGCAGGGGCGTCCAGATGCGAGATGTCCCCTGCGGTTTCAACAACCCAGCCAGACGCCAGCCACAGGCTTTCCTGATAATCCACGCGCGAAATAGAACAGTTACGCAGACGTAAGCGGCGCTCTGCCCATGCTGGTAATCCGAGAATCGTACTCACCAGACATCCCAGTGCAATACCATGGCTCACCAGCAGCGGTCGGCTTCCCTGCGGTAAGTCCCGGCAAGATTCCAGTGCCGCATTGACGCGATCGCTGAGCTCCTGCATTGACTCGCCTTCAGGAATACGCCCGTCAACGGTGCCATTGACCAGCTGCCGACGCCAGTTCTCTTCTTCTTCGGTCAGAGAATCGATATGTCTTTTTTCCAGCACACCCATGTTTAATTCACGCAGGCGAGAATCAAAGATGATGTCACAGCCGCAGGCCTGGGCGATGATTTCCGCCGTACGCCGGGTGCGTCCTAAATCGCTACTGATGATATGCGTAATGCCAAGCTCTTTGGCACGGGTTGCCACCTGCATCGCCTGTTGCTCACCTTTGGCGGTCAGCGGGCTGTCAGACTGGCCCTGAATACGTCGCTCGGCGTTCCACTGCGTTTCACCGTGGCGGACTAGGTATACCTGTAACATGCTTTTTTTCCGTATACTGCTGTAACGTTAATTTTCTGAGTAATGCTGATTATGCACCAAGTTGTCTGTGCGACCACCAATCCCGCTAAAATTCAGGCCATTCTGCAGGCATTTCACGAGATCTTCGGCGAAGGATCCTGCCATATTGCATCCGTTGCCGTCGAGAGCGGTGTACCGGAACAGCCCTTTGGCAGTGAGGAAACGCGCGCTGGCGCACGAAATCGGGTAGCAAATGCCCGCCGTTTACTTCCAGAGGCTGATTTTTGGGTGGCGATTGAAGCTGGCATCGATGGTGACAGCACTTTCAGTTGGGTGGTGATTGAAAACGCCAGCCAGCGCGGCGAGGCGCGTTCGGCTACTTTGCCGTTGCCTGCGGTGATTCTGGAAAAAGTGCGTGAAGGTGAGGCACTTGGTCCCGTAATGTCGCGTTATACCGGTATTGATGAGATTGGTCGTAAGGAAGGGGCGATCGGCGTGTTTACCGCCGGGAAACTCACTCGCGCCAGCGTCTATCACCAGGCGGTGATCCTGGCGCTGAGTCCGTTTCATAATGCGGTGTATTAAGCGCCTGATGCGACGCTGACGCGTCTTACCAGGCTACAAAATCAATCGCTTTTCAGCAACACCTCTTCCAGCCACTGGCGCAGCTCGACAGGCGCGGCTTTCAGGCTGTTAGATCCACGCGTAATCGTCGCGATGCCCGCGCCGAGTTCATTTTTTAACTCACGCTGGCTCATTTCGCCTCGCAGCAGCTCTTCGACAATACGCACGCGAGTCCCCAACGCTTCGCGCTCATCTGGCGTCAGCATCAGGTTTAACAACGGTAAATGGAGATCGTTTTGGTAGGCATTCTTAAGCAGGTCGACAAAACGTAACCACTCCTGGTGACGCTGTTCTGCCATCGCTGCTGAATAGGGTGATTGTTGGGCCATAATATGTCGCCATTGTTAGCGGGGGAAGCAAAATGCCTCCCCCGGTTGTACTCGCTAAAGAGTACGATAGCATATCATAAACGTGCGGATCAGTAACGACGTCCCCATTCCGTGGCGCTCATCAACGTCGGTTTATCCCCCATGAAATAGCGGTAGTAAGCGTCATAAGCCAGCACGTTCTTCACATAACCGCGCGTCTCGGAGAACGGAATACTCTCGACAAATGCCACAGCGTCGATACGCCCGGCGCTGTTGCCAAGCCAGGTTCGCACCCGTCCAGGTCCGGCGTTATAAGCTGCTGAGGAGAAAATACGGTTATTGCCAAACTGCTGATAAACATATTGCAGGTAACTGGTGCCAATGTTGATATTCGTTTCCGGATCCAGCAATTGCCCAGGGCTGCTATAACCAGGAATAGAGAACATCTTCACCGTATGGGTCGCTGTACCAGGCATAATCTGCATCAGGCCGCTGGCCCCTACCGGTGATTTCACTTTCGGATTCCAGGCGCTCTCCTGACGGGCAATCGCCATCGCATAGCTTTGCGGGATCTCTTTCCCACTGGTGTAACGTTTGAAAAGATCGTTGTAAGCCAGCGGGAATCGCTCTTCCAGATGATCCCAAAGCTTCCCGGCGATCGTTGCCTGAACGCTAAGATCCCACCATTGGTTATTGAAAGCATACCGAGCCAGTTGAGCCTGCTCTGTTTTTGACTTGCTCTTCACCAGATTGGCCCACTCGCTACGCGCGGTGTTATCGAGATTCCAGTACATCAACTCGCGCACGCGCGCCATCTCCGGCCCCTGAGTCAGGGCGCTGTCAACATTCTGCGGCGCTTTATCAATCTTCAGCTCATACTCTTCTCCGATGCGTTGTGCTGCAACCATCGGGTAGAAACCACGCTGTTGCATGAGTTGATGCAAAATCTCTTTCGCTTCAGCTTCACGTCCGCGTTCCAGCAATAAATCCGCCTGCCAGTAACGCCATTCATCTTTCTCTTTTGCTTCCATCGGCAGACGCGCCAGCCAGGTATTCAGGCCGCGACGATCGCCGGTGCCAAGTGCCATTCGCACACGGCGTTCAATCAACGACGTGGATTGCGAGCGCATAATGGCGTCATCGCGCCATTTCGCCTGCTCGTCGGTGACATCGTTGCCCATCAAACGCCAGGCGACGATATCGCGCAGCTCCTGAATCTGATCTTCATTAAGCTGCTGCGCCTGGGCAAGCGACGGGATCATCAGCCGTGCATTTTCAGCATCCTGCCGCGCCACACTGGCAAACGCCACCGCTGCCATTTGACGGGTAAAATCGGTCGCTCCGGTTGTACGCGCGAAGGTCAGTACCGTATTAGGGTTGTTCGCCAGTGAAATGATTGCCGAGGCGATAGTCTGGTAATCGGCAGGCATCTGCCCTGCCAGCACTGTTACCAGGCCAGTGTTACCCGCTTTCATCGCCAGACGGATACGCTCTAAATACGCCAGCGGATCTTGTTTACCTGACGCACGCCAGACGCTAAATAACTTGTCACAGGCGTTAGGCTGGCTCTTGCCGGTTAGCCACAGCTCTTTCGCCCCTTGCCAGGCTTCTTCACTCTGCCCGGTGTTCCATTTCGCATAGTAGTAATTACATTGCGCTTCGGTAGTTCCGGGCTTTTCCGGGCTAAAGGCTAACAAGCCACGCCAGTCTTCACGCCGCGCCAGTTCATTGACGAAACGAGATTGCAGCGTGCGAGCGGGAGGAAGCGTGGGGTTAGCGCGAACAAAGTTAGTGACCGTCACCGCCGGTTGATTCATCAGATCATCGGTGATCTGGCGGTATTCCAGGTAGGGATAAAGCGGATAATCCTTCAGTCCAGGCATCATTTGTTCGACCACATCCATTTGTCGATTATCCCAGGCCTGCTTGATTTGCGCGTAACGGCTACGCTGCTCATCCAGTGAGTCGGCTCGCGCCACGCTGCTGACCGTCAGCAGACAGACACCGGCAGCCAACAGCCGCCAGGTAACTTGTTTGGCTTTTTCCACAAGCGCATCCTCTAAGTGTAAATACATCAATGCAGCGTCATGCCGCGTAATAGATTTATGCTAACCAGTCATTGCCGTTTACGCCACGTTACGGACACTTTTTTACTTTTACTGCGAAGGTGATCGACCAACTGGGATTAGGCGGGGAAAAAGGCTACACTTCGCCTTTGAAAACTCATCATCACGATAAACATAGAGGCGAAGTCCAACGTGGCTCAATTCGTTTATACCATGCATCGTGTCGGCAAAGTTGTTCCGCCGAAACGTCATATTTTGAAAAACATCTCTCTGAGTTTCTTCCCTGGGGCAAAAATTGGTGTCCTGGGTCTGAACGGCGCGGGTAAGTCTACCCTGCTGCGCATTATGGCGGGCATTGATAAAGACATCGAAGGTGAAGCGCGTCCGCAGCCAGACATCAAGATTGGTTACCTGCCGCAGGAACCGCAGCTGAACCCGGAACACACCGTGCGTGAGTCCATTGAAGAAGCGGTTTCTGAAGTGGTTAACGCCCTGAAACGCCTGGATGAAGTGTATGCGCTGTACGCCGATCCGGATGCCGATTTTGACAAGCTGGCCGCTGAACAAGGCCGTCTGGAAGAGATCATTCAGGCTCACGACGGTCACAACCTGAACGTTCAGCTGGAGCGTGCGGCGGATGCGCTGCGTCTGCCGGACTGGGACGCGAAAATCGCTAACCTCTCCGGTGGTGAGCGTCGTCGCGTGGCGTTGTGCCGCCTGCTGCTGGAAAAACCAGACATGCTGCTGCTCGACGAACCGACCAACCACCTGGATGCCGAATCCGTGGCGTGGCTGGAACGCTTCCTGCACGACTTCGAAGGCACCGTGGTGGCGATTACTCACGACCGTTACTTCCTCGATAACGTTGCAGGCTGGATCCTCGAACTGGACCGCGGTGAAGGTATTCCGTGGGAAGGCAACTACTCCTCCTGGCTGGAGCAGAAAGATCAGCGCCTGGCGCAGGAAGCTTCACAAGAAGCGGCGCGTCGTAAGTCGATCGAGAAAGAGCTGGAGTGGGTACGTCAGGGAACTAAAGGCCGCCAGTCGAAAGGTAAAGCACGTCTGGCACGCTTTGAAGAACTGAACAGCACCGAATATCAGAAACGTAACGAAACCAACGAACTGTTTATTCCACCTGGACCGCGTCTGGGCGACAAAGTGCTGGAAGTCAGCAATCTGCGTAAATCCTACGGCGATCGCCTGCTGATTGATGACCTGAGCTTCTCGATCCCGAAAGGGGCGATCGTCGGGATCATCGGTCCGAACGGCGCGGGTAAATCGACCCTGTTCCGTATGATCTCCGGTCAGGAACAGCCGGACAGCGGCACCATCACTTTGGGTGAAACGGTGAAACTGGCATCGGTTGATCAGTTCCGTGACTCAATGGATAACAGCAAAACCGTTTGGGAAGAAGTTTCTGGCGGGCTGGATATCATGAAGATCGGCAACACCGAGATGCCAAGCCGCGCTTACGTTGGCCGCTTTAACTTTAAAGGGGTTGATCAGGGTAAACGCGTTGGTGAACTTTCCGGTGGTGAGCGCGGTCGTCTGCATCTGGCGAAGCTGCTGCAGGTTGGCGGCAACATGCTGCTGCTCGACGAACCGACCAACGACCTGGATATCGAAACCTTGCGCGCGCTGGAAAACGCCCTGCTGGAGTTCCCGGGCTGTGCGATGGTTATCTCGCACGACCGTTGGTTCCTCGACCGTATCGCCACGCACATCCTGGACTACCAGGATGAAGGTAAAGTTGAGTTCTTCGAAGGTAACTTTACTGAGTACGAAGAGTACAAGAAACGCACGCTGGGCACAGACGCACTGGAGCCGAAGCGTATCAAGTACAAGCGTATTGCGAAGTAATGCGTAAAATGCCGGATGCGGCGTGAACGCCTTATCCGGCCTACAAACCAAGAAATTTCAATACGTTGTGAATCTCCAGGCCTGATAAGACGCGGTAAGCGTCGCATCAGGCATTGAGCACCGAATGCCGGATACGGCGTGAACGCCTTTTCCGGCCTACAACAGCCTTAGTATCCGCAAATTCGTAGCGGGTCACCCGTGCTGATTCTTTTAAACCTTGTTTAATCTCGACAGCCTCTTCCAGAGAGGTTTTCAACTCATCAAAAAACTTATTTTATACCTCGCCTTTGAGCCGTTTCATCGCGGTTATCTCTGCTCCCCCATCATCTCCCGCACCAACTCCACGCAGCGCAGGAAACGGCTGTCATAATCGTCCTCTTCAACCCGCACGAATTCGATATTGTTCTCTTCCAGCATCTCCACCAGCAAGTTCTGGAACTCTTTGCGATCCACCGAACTGCCGAGGCTGCGTAAACCATCCGCCACCCACGGCGTGTTGTTCTCCAGCAGGATCACCAGATCGAAACGGTATTCATCAATCAACGCCTGTACGAACGGATGCTCACGCCCTTCGTACTTTTTGCAGAACGCCTGGGTAGTGACAAAATCAGTGTCAATAAACGCCACTTTATTGGCATATTTCACTGCAAAATCAATGTATTGTGCGTGGCCCAGCGCGATTTTATCGTAATCGGAATACTGCAATGCGATCTCATCACCGCCGAGGTGTGAAAAGACATAATCGCGACCATATTCCCACGCACTGGTGGTATTGAAGATATTGGCAAGTTTGTTTACCAGGGTGGATTTACCGCTCGACTCGCCACCAAGGATCGCCACGGTACGTACAAAGAACGGCTTCACTTCCGTAGGAATATATTCCCAGTAGCGGAACGGATTTTCGCGGATCTGCGCACCGCTGATACTCATAAAGGTACGTTTCGGATCGACCAGCACCGTATCGATCCCCAGATGTTCCATATACTGTGGCGCATCGGCTTCTTCCGAGGTGTAGATCAGGTCCGGCTGAATCCCCTTTTCAGCCATAAACTTTTTGATGCCGTTGCTCCACACATCCCAGCCGTGCGGATACGGCTCCATGCCCTCTTCGTTGAAAGCATGAATGCGAATATTTTTCTGATATTTAAAAGTTTGTAATAACCAGCGCAGACGATCCGGCACCGTGGGCTGCTGCGACATGGCGCTGTCTTCAAACAACGCGCGGTCGCGGGTATCGTCAAAACCCATAATGATATGCAGCTCGTCAACCTGGCTACAGGCGCGCTGGATAAGGTAGATATGTCCGGTATGCAGCGGGTAGAACTTACCGAATACGACACCAATGGTTTTCTTCTGTCGGGGAAATTCAAGCCCCAAAAAACGGTGCAACGCCTCCAGCTTTTGCGCGCTGGGGCTTTTAATTTTGGCATTCAGTAACTGGCTTAAATACCCTTTGGTCATACCGCTGGCATCAGCTACCTGCTGTAGCGTGCAGCCCTGTTGCTTGATGGCAGTTTTCAGGTAATCAAATGACGACATATCTCCCTCCGTATCTCTCATTATAAGTCGTCGAACACGCTAAGCGCGTCGGAGAGTTTTTTAACGCCAAAAATCTGCATCCCTTCCGGCGCTTTTTTCGGTACGTTAGCCGCCGGAACAATCGCCCGGCGAAAACCGTGTTTCGCCGCTTCTGAAATTCGTTCCTGACCGCTGGGCACCGGGCGGATCTCCCCTGCCAGCCCGACTTCACCAAACACCACCAGATCCTGTGGCAGCGGTCTGTCACGCAGGCTGGAAACCATCGCCAGCAGTAACGCTAAATCGGCACTGGTTTCGGTTACCTTCACGCCGCCGACCACGTTCACAAATACATCCTGATCGGCCATTTGCAGACCACCGTGACGGTGCAAGACAGCCAGCAGGATTGCCAGACGGTTTTGTTCCAGCCCCACTGCCACGCGGCGCGGATTCGCCATCATCGAGTGATCGACCAGCGCCTGAATCTCCACCAGCAACGGACGCGTTCCTTCCCACACCACCATCACGGAGCTGCCGGAGGTCACTTCATCTCCGCGACTTAAGAAAATTGCCGAAGGGTTGCTGACTTCACGCAGCCCCTGTTCGGTCATCGCGAAGACGCCCAGCTCATTCACCGCGCCGAAGCGGTTTTTATGGCTGCGCAAGGTGCGAAAACGGGAGTCGGCATCACCATCCAGAAGCACCGAACAGTCGATACAGTGTTCCAGCACTTTAGGGCCAGCCAGCGAGCCATCTTTGGTTACGTGCCCAACCATGACAATCGCCACACCGCGCGTTTTGGCGAAGCGCGTCAGATAAGCCGCCGTTTCACGCACCTGCGCCACGCTACCAGGCGATGATTGTACATCCGCCATATGCATCACCTGGATCGAGTCAATTACCATCAGTTTCGGTTGCTCTTCTTCGGCAATCAGGCAGATCTGTTCGATGCTGGTTTCCGACAACATATTGAGATTGTCAGTCGGCAGGCCAAGGCGATGAGCGCGCATTGCCACCTGTTGCAGCGACTCTTCGCCAGTGACATACAGCGTTTTCATCTGCTGGGCCAGTTTGCACAGCGTTTGCAGCAACAGCGTGGATTTCCCCGCACCAGGGTTACCGCCAATCAGAATGGCACTTCCTGGCACCACGCCGCCGCCTAGTACGCGGTCGAACTCTTTAAATCCGGTGGAAAAACGCGGCAGCTCTTCAAGGCTGATATCGGAGAGTTTCTGGACTTTTGCCACCCCGGCGCTACCGGCATAGCCGCTGAGACGCTCGTTACGCGCCACCGTTGGCGACGCAGCAAGACGCACCTCGGTGATGGTGTTCCAGGCATGACAGGCACTGCACTGCCCCTGCCAGCGCGGATAATCGGCCCCGCATTCATTACAAACAAAGGCGCGTTTTGGAGCTTTTGCCACGGTGTACCTCGTTAATGCTGTGCCGCCCGCAGGATGGCGGGCGAGCAATTACTTCTGATTCAGGCTGCCTGAGAGGATGCAGAATACCCCCATCAGGTCAGCGTGACGGATGGTGACTTCCGCCTTTTCATTCACTTTTGGCTTGGCATGGTAGGCAATCCCCAGCCCTGCTGCTTTGATCATCGGCAGGTCATTAGCTCCATCGCCAATCGCCACGGTCTGCGCCAGCGGGATTTCATACTCCTGCGCGAGGCGAGTCAAAGTTTTCGCTTTGTACTGCGCGTCTACGATGTCGCCGATCACATTGCCGGTAAATTTACCGTCCATGATCTCCAGTTCATTGGCTACCACGGCGGTCAGGCGCAGCTTGTCGCGCAGATATTCAGCAAAGAAAGTAAAGCCGCCGGAGGCAATCGCCACTTTCCAGCCCAGCGTTTCCAGCTTGAGCACCAGTTGCGTTAAGCCTGGCATCAGCGGCAGATTTTCACGCACCTGTTGCAGAATATTGGCGTTAGCGCCTTTCAGCGTCGCCACACGGCTGCGCAGGCTGGCGGTAAAATCGAGTTCGCCGCGCATCGCCCGTTCGGTTACTTCCGCCACCATCTCGCCCGTTCCGGCCAGTTTGGCAATTTCATCAATACATTCAATCTGGATGGCGGTGGAGTCCATATCCATCACCAGCAAACCCGGCGTGCGCAGGTGCGGGATTTTCCCCAGCGGCGCGACATCCAGTTGCGCTTCATGGGCCAGGCGCGTAGCGCGCGCGGTGAGTGAACCTGCCAGACGAATCACCTGATAATCTTCCACGCACCAGGCGGCAACAATCACCATCGCCGCGCCCAGTTTGCTCTGGTATTGGGTCAGACGTTGTTTATCCAGCCCACGACCATACAGCAGCCAGCCGCTACGACCTGCGTGGTAATCCAGTGGCATCACTTCATCACCACTTAATGAAAGAGGCAGACCAGGCCATAAAGAGACATCTTCAGGCAGGTCGCACCAGGTAATGTTAGGCATTAAGGCTCCTGTAAAATCGTTCGAAGCAGGGAAAATAACGCATGAGGCTACCTTGTATCCATTGCTTCTGGCAACATTAAGTCTCAAATTTTCAAAGGGTGGAAGATGGCTCGCACAAAACTGAAATTCCGGCTGCATCGGGCAGTGATTGTCCTGTTCTGTCTTGCCTTGTTAGTGGCGCTGATGCAGGGAGCGTCATGGTTTAGTCAAAACCACCAGCGACAACGTAATCCACAGCTGGAAGAACTGGCCCGCACCCTGGCGCGTCAGGTAACGCTGAACGTTGCACCGCTGATGCGTACCGACTCGCCGGATGAAAAACGCATTCAGGCGATCCTCGATCAGTTAACGGATGAAAGCCGTATCCTCGACGCGGGCGTGTATGACGAACAAGGCGATCTTATCGCCCGTTCTGGCGAAAGCGTCGAAGTGCGCGACCGGCTGGCGCTCGACGGTAAAAAAGCAGGCGGCTATTTTAACCAGCAGATTGTCGAGCCAATTACGGGTAAAAACGGACCGCTCGGCTATCTGCGCCTGACGCTCGACACCCATACGCTCGCCACCGAAGCCCAACAGGTGGATAACACCACTAACATTTTACGCCTGATGTTGCTGCTCTCACTGGCAATCGGCGTAGTGCTGACCCGCACGCTGCTACAGGGTAAACGCACCCGCTGGCAGCAATCGCCCTTCCTGTTAACCGCCAGCAAACCGGTGCCGGAAGAGGAAGAAAGCGAGAAAAAAGAGTGACCCATTACTACAAGAAAGGAAATCGTTATGTCCACATTACGCCTGCTCATCTCTGACTCTTACGACCCGTGGTTTAACCTGGCGGTGGAGGAGTGTATTTTTCGCCAGATGCCCGCCACGCAGCGCGTTCTGTTTCTCTGGCGCAATGCCGACACGGTAGTGATTGGTCGCGCGCAGAACCCGTGGAAAGAGTGTAATACCCGGCGGATGGAAGAAGATAACGTCCGCCTGGCACGGCGCAGTAGCGGTGGCGGCGCGGTGTTCCACGATCTCGGCAATACCTGCTTTACCTTTATGGCTGGCAAGCCGGAGTACGATAAAACCATCTCCACGTCGATTGTGCTCAATGCGCTGAACGCGCTTGGCGTCAGCGCCGAAGCGTCCGGGCGTAACGATCTGGTGGTGAAAACCGCCGAAGGCGACCGCAAAGTCTCAGGATCGGCCTATCGCGAAACCAAAGATCGTGGCTTCCACCACGGCACCTTGCTGCTCAATGCCGACCTTAGCCGCCTGGCAAACTATCTCAATCCGGATAAAAAGAAACTGGCGGCGAAAGGCATTACCTCAGTGCGTTCCCGCGTGACCAACCTCACCGAGCTGCTGCCGGGGATCACCCATGAGCAGGTTTGCGAGGCCATAACCAAGGCCTTTTTCGCCCATTATGGCGAGCGTGTAGAAGCGGAAATCATCTCCCCGGACAAAACGCCAGACTTGCCAAACTTCGCCGAAACCTTTGCCCGTCAGAGTAGCTGGGAATGGAACTTCGGTCAGGCTCCGGCATTCTCGCATCTGCTGGATGAACGCTTTAGCTGGGGCGGCGTGGAACTGCATTTCGACGTTGAAAAAGGCCATATCACCCGCGCCCAGGTGTTTACCGACAGCCTCAACCCCGCGCCGCTGGAAGCCCTCGCCGGGCGACTGCAAGGCTGCCTGTACCGCGCGGATATGCTGCAACAAGAGTGCGAAGCGCTGTTGGTTGACTTCCCGGACCAGGAAAAAGAGCTACGGAAGTTGTCGACGTGGATAGCGGGGGCGGTAAGGTAACTCGCTGATTAAAATATCCAAGGAAGGAAATATGATCGATCTGGAAAACCAGGAACGGGAGATTATCAATTTAATGTTCAGCCAGCGTATTTCCTGGCTAGCCGCCGTGCGTATCAGGCATAAATTATCGCTTGCTGAAGTAAGTAAAATGTTAGGTATCTCGATTAATTCTCTAAAACAGATCGAAAAGACGGAACGGCTTAGCTCAAACATCAAAAGCAAAATGGCAGAAATTTATGGTTGTCCACCAGAGTTGCTGATATGCCCTTCCTGGATGACGGCTGAACATAAATGAATAGATTCGTGAATAGATACTTGAATGTATTTTATTTTTTATCTATATGAAAAATAATAGTAAATCTATAAATCAGTTGCTATTGATGAATAGATACTAAAAAGCCGGAGCAGTCTCCCACTCCGGCTTCACACGACAATCGCCTTTCAGCGAAACACAATTACTCTTTATCGCCCAGCAGAACGGATTCCAGTGCGATTTTGATCATGTCGTTGAAGGTGGTCTGACGCTCAGCGGCAGTGGTCTGCTCGTGAGTGCGGATGTGGTCAGACACGGTACAGATGGTCAGGGCTTTCGCGCCAAATTCTGCAGCGACGCCGTAGATACCAGCCGCTTCCATTTCCACGCCGAGGATGCCGTATTTTTCCATCACGTCGAACATTTCGCCGTCCGGAGAGTAGAACAGGTCAGCGGAGAACAGGTTACCAACGCGAGCATCAATGCCCAGTGCTTTAGCCGCGTCTACCGCGTTACGCACCATGTCAAAGTCAGCGATAGCGGCAAAGTCATGATCTTTAAAACGGATGCGGTTAACTTTGGAATCGGTGCAGGCACCCATACCGATAACGACGTCGCGCAGTTTTACGTGCGGCAGAACTGCGCCACAGGAACCCACGCGGATAATTTTCTTCACGCCGAAATCGGTGATCAGTTCTTTGGTGTAGATGGAGCAGGACGGGATACCCATACCGTGACCCATTACGGAAATTTTGCGGCCTTTATAAGTACCGGTGAAGCCCAGCATACCGCGAACGTTGTTCACTTCACGGGCATCTTCAAGGAAAGTTTCAGCAATATACTTTGCACGCAGCGGGTCGCCTGGCATCAAAACTACGTCAGCGAAATCGCCCATTTCTGCATTAATGTGTGGGGTAGCCATTGTTTTATCCTTATCTACATGTTTTCACCCTCTCCCTGAGGGAGAGGGCCGGGGTGAGGGCATCAAGCCGCACCCATTATCAGAACATGGCTTTGCCATATTCCATATCAGAAGTACCAAAATATTTTGCCAGAGTCTGGCCGATATCCGCGAAGGTTTCACGGTGACCCAGTGAGCCCGGTTTTACTTTCGGGCCGTAAACCAGTACCGGAATGTGTTCACGCGTGTGATCAGTACCGGTCCAGGTCGGATCACAACCGTGGTCAGCAGTGAGGATCAGGATGTCGTCATCGCGCAGCAGAGACATCAGCTCCGGCAGACGGCGGTCGAACAGTTCCAGACCCGCCGCATAACCTGCGACGTCGCGACGGTGGCCCCAGGAAGAGTCGAAGTCAACGAAGTTGGTGAAGACGATGGTGTTATCACCCGCTTCTTTCATCTCTTTGATGGTGGCGTCAAACAGCGCGTCCAGGCCAGTTGCTTTCACTTTCTTGGTGATACCGCAGTTGGCGTAGATGTCTGCAATTTTACCGACAGAAACCACCTGACCGTGTTTTTCATCAACCAGTTTCTGCAGCACGGTCGGTGCTGGCGGCTCAACAGCCAGGTCGTGACGGTTACCGGTACGCTGGAAGTTACCGGCTTTGTCGCCAATAAACGGACGAGCGATAACACGACCGATGTTGTAGCCGCCGTTGGTCAGCTCTTCACGGGCGATTTCGCACAGTTCGTAGAGTTTATCCAAGCCAAAGGTTTCTTCGTGGCAGGCAATCTGGAACACGGAGTCAGCGGAGGTATAGAAAATCGGCTTGCCGGTTTTCATGTGCTCTTCGCCCAGCTGATCCAGAATGACCGTACCGGAAGAGTGGCAGTTACCGAGATAACCAGGCAGGTTAGCGCGTTCAACCAGTTTATCCAGCAGCTCTTGCGGGAAGCTGTTTTCGTGATCGGAGAAATATCCCCACTCAAACAGAACCGGGACACCGGCGATTTCCCAGTGACCAGACGGGGTATCTTTACCGGATGACATTTCGTGCGCCCATGCGTACGCGCCGATAACTTCAGCGTTGCCGTCCATTCCCGCCGGAATGAAACCGGTAGAACCTTCGTGTGCTTTCGCCAGCCCCAGACGGGTCAGATTTGGCAGATTGAGCGGGCCTTTACGACCGTTATCAGCTTCGCCTTTGGCACAAGCTTCTGCGATATGACCCAGGGTGTCAGCCCCGACGTCACCAAAGCGTTCTGCATCTTCTGTAGCGCCGATGCCGAATGAGTCCAGCACCATAATAAATGCACGTTTCATATGTTCTCCGTACTCAGTGCTTCAAATTTAAATGATCAGATCAGTATACCGTTATTCGCTGATACGGCGATAGACAGTTGGTGTGCTTTCCGGTGCTTTATCGGCAAGTTTAATTGCCGCTTTCACCGCTTTCGCCGCGTCCTGCCAGCTGTTTTCGTCTTTCGCGTGGATAACAGCCAGCGGACGCTGTCCGTCTACCTGGTCGCCCAGACGCGCCATATCAGTAAAGCCGACGCTGTAATCGATGGTGTCAGATGCCTGACGGCGTCCGCCGCCCATTGCAACCACTGCCATCCCCAGCGCGCGGGTATCCATTTCACTGACAAAACCTTCGGTATCAGCATAGACTGCTTTCGTCAGCATCGCTGTCGGCAGATACTTCGCGTAGTTCTCAACGAAGTCGGTCGGGCCTTTTTGTGCCGCTACCATACGACCAAAGACTTCTGCCGCTTTACCGTTGTCCAGCACCGCCTGCAATTTCGCGCGCGCTTCGGCGTCATCTTTCGCCAGTTTGCCGGAGATCAGCATCTCCACGCACAGCGCCATCGTGACATCAAACAGACGCGGGTTACGATATTCACCCGTCAGGAACTGCACCGCTTCACGAACTTCAACCGCGTTACCTGCACTGGAGGCCAGTACCTGATTCATGTCGGTGAGCAGCGCGGTGGTGCGCACGCCAGCGCCGTTAGCCACGCCAACAATCGCTTCGGCAAGGGCTTCAGAGAGTTCGTAGGTCGGCATAAACGCGCCGCTACCCACTTTCACGTCCATCACCAGCGCATCCAGACCTTCCGCCAGTTTCTTCGCCAGGATCGAGGCAGTGATCAGCGGGATGGAGTCCACGGTTGCGGTAATATCACGGGTCGCGTAGAAACGTTTATCCGCCGGAGCCAGTGAGCTGGTCTGGCCGATAATCGCTACGCCGACGTCTTTAATAATTTCGCGGAAACGGTTGTCATCCGGGAAAATGTCGAAGCCAGGGATGGATTCCAGTTTGTCGAGCGTACCGCCAGTATGACCGAGGCCGCGACCGGAGATCATCGGAATATAGCCGCCGCAGGCTGCGACCATCGGCCCCAACATCAGCGAAGTCACATCGCCGACGCCGCCGGTGGAGTGTTTATCAACAATCGGGCCATTCAGATGCAGGCTTTTCCAGTCGAGAACGGTTCCTGAATCTCGCATCGCCATGGTCAGCGAGACACGCTCAGGCATTGTCATATCGTGGAAGAAAATGGTCATCGCGAGGGCGGCAATCTGCCCTTCGGAGATAGTGTTGTCGCGAATACCGTTGATAAAGAAACGAATTTCTTCATCGCTTAGCGCATGACCATCACGTTTTTTACGAATAATTTCTTGTGCGAGAAACAAGGTAACCTCCCGAGGAAAAGAGTATGAGGCGGCTTTTGCCGGATGCGTCTACGCCTTATCCGGCCTACGGGTAGATACGTCTCGTAGGCCTGATAAGCGCAGCGCATCAGGCGTAAAGCATCTTACTTAGTAGCTGCTGGCGCTCTTACCGTCGCCGTGGCCCAGCGCTTTCAGCAGGCTTGCCAGCAGGCTGGAAGCACCAAAGCGGTAGTGACGCGCATCAGCCCAGTCAGCACCGAACAGTTCATCTGCGATGGCGAGATATTTCTGCGCATCTTCCGCAGTACGCACGCCGCCCGCCGGTTTGAAACCAACGGTTTTTTCTACGCCCATATCACGGATCACTTCCATCATGATGCGCGCGCTTTCCGGCGTCGCGTTCACAGCCACTTTACCGGTAGAGGTTTTGATGAAGTCCGCACCCGCTTTGATGGAGATTTCAGACGCTTTACGGATCAGCGCTTCGTCTTTCAGTTCGCCGGTTTCGATGATCACTTTCAGCAGTACATTCGCTGCCGCGCAAGCCTCTTTACAGGCTTTCACCAGGTCAAAACCAACCTGCTCGTTACCCGCCATCAGCGCGCGGTACGGGAACACAACGTCAACTTCATCAGCACCGTAGGCGATTGCCGCACGGGTTTCTGCCAGCGCGATTTCGATGTCATCGTTACCGTGTGGGAAGTTGGTTACCGTAGCGATTCGGATTTCCGGGGTGCCCTGCTCTTTCAGCGTTTTGCGAGCAATCGGGATAAAGCGAGGATAGATACAGATAGCGGCGGTATTGCCGACCGGAGTTTTGGCCTGATGACACAGAGCAATTACTTTCTCGTCGGTGTCGTCGTCATTCAGGGTGGTCAGGTCCATCAATTTCAGTGCACGCAGGCTGCTTGCTTTCAGATCAGTCATTTCATTCTCCTGGCTTGTCGCCAATAAAATTCACCTTGCGAGTTTGTTAGTATTCTAACATCTACTCCGCAACACACTTCGATATACATCACAATTAAGGAAATCTACTTACAAGTTTGCATCACTGTAATGCGATCTGGTTCAAATAATTCACTTTCAAATGAATGCGTCAGTGGTGGCAAACGCATCAGGATCAAAGTGAACATCACGAAACTTCTTACAATGGCGCATCACCTTCGGCATAAAAGGAAAAGAAGATGCCCACTTCTCATGAAAATGCACTGCAACAACGTTGCCAGCAAATTGTCACCAGCCCAGTGCTTAGCCCGGAGCAGAAGCGCCATTTTCTGGCTCTGGAAGCAGAAAACAATCTGCCTTATCCGCAGCTTCCTGCCGAAGCCCGCCGCGCGCTGGATGAGGGTGTAATCTGCGATATGTTTGAAGGTCATGCGCCGTACAAACCGCGCTATGTCTTACCCGATTACGCCCGTTTTCTGGCGAACGGTTCCGAATGGCTGGAGCTGGAAGGCGCGAAAGATCTTGATGACGCACTCTCTCTGCTGACCATTCTTTACCACCACGTACCGTCGGTCACATCGATGCCGGTCTACCTGGGGCAACTGGATGCGTTGTTGCAACCGTATGTTAGAATTATAACACAAGACGAGATCGATGTTCGAATAAAACGTTTCTGGCGTTACCTCGACAGAACCCTGCCAGACGCCTTTATGCACGCCAATATCGGCCCGTCTGATTCGCCCATTACCCGCGCGATCTTACGTGCAGACGCAGAGTTGAAGCAGGTTTCACCGAACCTGACCTTTATCTACGATCCTGAAATCACCCCTGATGACCTGCTGCTGGAAGTGGCGAAGAACATCTGTGAATGTAGCAAACCGCACATCGCCAACGGTCCGGTGCATGATAAAATTTTCACAAAAGGGGGCTACGGGATTGTGAGCTGTTACAACTCACTGCCGCTGGCGGGTGGTGGCAGCACGCTGGTACGCCTTAACCTGAAAGCCATTGCCGAGCGCAGCGAATCGCTGGATGACTTCTTTACGCGCACTCTACCGCACTACTGCCAGCAGCAGATCGCCATCATCGATGCGCGGTGTGAATTCCTCTATCAACAATCACACTTCTTTGAGAATAGCTTCCTGGTGAAAGAAGGGCTGATTAACCCTGAACGTTTTGTGCCAATGTTTGGCATGTATGGGCTGGCGGAAGCGGTTAACTTGCTGTGTAAGAAAGAAGGGATTGCCGCGCGCTACGGTAAAGAAGCCGCCGCAAATGAAGTGGGTTATCGCATCAGCGCGCAACTGGCGGAGTTTGTCGCCAATACCCCCGTGAAATATGGCTGGCAAAAACGCGCCATGTTACACGCACAGTCGGGGATCAGTTCCGATATCGGCACCACGCCGGGCGCGCGTTTGCCGTATGGCGATGAGCCAGATCCGATCACCCATCTGCAAACTGTCGCCCCGCATCATGCTTATTATTATTCCGGCATCAGCGACATTCTGACGCTCGACGAAACCATCAAACGTAACCCGCAGGCACTGGTACAGCTTTGCCTCGGTGCCTTTAAAGCCGGAATGCGTGAATTTACCGCCAATGTCAGCGGTAACGATCTGGTTCGCGTTACCGGTTATATGGTGCGTTTGTCGGACTTAGAAAAATATCGCGCCGAAGGTTCACGCACCAACACCACCTGGCTGGGCGAAGAAGCCGCACGCAACACTCGTATTCTGGAACGCCAGCCGCGCGTGATAAGCCATGAACAGCAGATGCGCTTTAGTCAGTAAGATTATCCCCTTCTCCTGCGTTGACGGGCCAGGCAGTCGTCTGGCTCTGTTTTTGCAGGGCTGCAATCTGCGCTGCAAAAACTGTCACAATCCGTGGACGATGGGACGTTGCAATGACTGTGGGGAGTGCGTGCCACAGTGTCCGCATCAGGCGTTGCAGATTGTTGACGGCAAAGTGGTGTGGAACGCTGTGGTTTGCGAGCAGTGTGATACCTGCCTGAAGAGGTGTCCGCAACATGCCACGCCAATGGCGCAATCCATGAGCGTGGATGAGGTGCTTAGCCATATCCGCAAAGCGGTGCTGTTTATTGAAGGGATAACGGTGAGTGGCGGCGAAGCCACGACCCAGCTGCCGTTTGTGGTGGCGCTGTTTACTGCTATCAAAAATGATCCGCAACTGCGCCATCTCACCTGTCTGGTGGACAGTAACGGTATGTTGAGCGAGACCGGCTGGGAAAAATTGCTCCCGGTGTGCGACGGCGCAATGCTCGATCTCAAAGCATGGGGTAGCGAATGTCATCAACAATTAACCGGACGCGATAATCAGCAGATTAAGCGCAGCATCTGTTTGCTGGCAGAGCGCGGTAAGCTGGCGGAACTGCGTTTGCTGGTAATCCCTGGCCAGGTGGATTATTTGCAACACATCGAAGAACTGGCGGTGTTTATCAAGGGACTTGGCGATGTTCCGGTACGCCTGAACGCGTTTCATGCCCACGGCGTGTATGGCGAGGCGCAAAGCTGGGCGAGCGCCACGCCGGAAGACGTTGAGCCGTTGGCTGATGCGTTAAAGGTGCGCGGGGTGAGCCGGTTGATATTTCCGGCGCTCTATTTGTGACATGCCGGATACGGCCTACGGTTCGGCACAAACCTGTAGGCATGATAAGACGCGACAAGCGTCGCATCAGGCATTATGCGCCGACTGCCGGATGCTGCCTACGAAGGGTAAACTACCCACTAACGCTAAACAACGCATACGTATTATTAAGCAACACTTCGGCAATCTCATCTTCTGGTTCCGGGCGCAACTCGCAAAGCACGTCAAACACCCGCACAGCCTGTTCCGGTCGGTTAGGCTGCCCCTGAAAGCCGTTGAGCGGCATATCCGGCGCGTCGGTTTCCAGCAACAACGATGCCAGCGGTAATTTTGCGATGACATCGCGGGTTTTACTGGCGCGTGGATAGGTGATAGTACCGCCTACGCCGATTTTGTAGCCCAGCTGTACAAACCGCTCGGCCTGTTGCAGGCTGCCGGAAAAACCGTGAACCACGCCAGTGCACGGTAAATCGTGACGTTTAAGATGCATCGCCAGTTTGTCGTGTGTACGCCGGGAATGAAGGATCACCGGCAGATCGTAGCGTTTCGCCAGTTTCAGCTGTTCGTCGAGTAACCACTGCTGCCTCTCAAATTGCGGATCGTCGCCGAAGAGATCCAGACCGATCTCCCCCACCGCCACCACCTTCGCCGGACGCCTTTCCAGCGCCTGCTGTAGCTGATCAAGAGACACATCGCTATGTTTTTCCAACATCCCCGGATGCAACCCCAATGCGGCATACAGCGGTTGATATTTTTCCGCTAACGCCTGCACGCGGGCAAAATTTTCCGCCTCTGTCGCCGGAACAATGATCTTGCCTACGCCCGCTTGTGCCGCGCGTTGCAGGCTGGCCTCTTCATCGCCACTAAACGGCGGGAAATCAAAATGGCAGTGGGTATCGATAAAACGGCAAATCAAGCCAGATCCTCATTGTTAAATGTCGGGTCGTTCGCCTGCGGAGCATCGCTCACTTCGGCAACCAGCGTATCGTTGGCGACTGGCGCAGGCGGAATAACGATCGATTCCGGCGTCACCACTGGCACCAGATGGCGGGTAAGCGGCGCTTTTTCAGTTAATAGCTTGCCAACCGTGGCGAGGAAATAACGACCGCATAAACGCCCAAGTTTATAGTCTTCACGCAGCGCCGGAATCCGACTGCCAAGCGCGATACTATGTAATGGCTTCGGTGGATAAATTTCGAATATCCGCAGCTTGCCCGGTGGTTTCTCAATAAATTGCTGAATGTCACGATAGCTGGTTTCATGATGCTGCACCAGATTGACCAGCGGCTGCAGGCTACTGTCACCCAGCCAGCGTTCCATGCGTTTGAACCACTGCGGCGTGTAGTACATTTGTGACGGCACAGTGCGGATGACGACCAACGTTTTAGCGCCCTGCCTTGCCGCCTCTTTAACCGGAATCGCATCACTGATCCCGCCATCCAGGTAGTTAATGCCTTCCAGCGACACTCCGCTACGATAAAAGCCAGGTATCGCACTGGAGGCGCGAATCACATCCAGCCAGTTTTGTTTGGTTGGTAAAAAGTAATTAGGCGCGTAGTCATCCTGACGACAGGCGCACATATAAAACGATTTGCCGCTGTCAAACAACCGCGCGGCGGTATCCATTTGCAACGGCATCTGGCTTGCGGTGGCCTCCACCAGCCAGTCGAGATCGATAAGATTTCCTCCACGGACAAAGCGCAATGGATCGAAAAATTCGCGTTTTGTGGTATAGCGCATGATGACTTTGCGCGCGTAACCGGGCTGATTGCAGATAAACGCCGAGAGGTTCTGCGCCCCGGCAGATGTGCCGAGATAAAGATCGAAAGGATTAAACTGCGCGCGCATAAACTCATCCAGCACGCCAGCCGTGAAAATTCCACGCTGTCCGCCGCCTTCGCACACCAGAGCTATTCGTCCAGGCTGGAACGGCCTTAGCGACAACGGCGCAATATTACCAAGCGTTACAGGTATTCGCTGCCCCACCTCTGCCTTCCTGTTTTTGTTGTGAAAGAATGACAAAGTAACGCAATTTATTATTCGCTAAAACCGCAAAAGCCAGTCCGCTGGACTGGCTTTGGATAAAATTTTCTTAATGGTCTGAAATCTAGGGTCGTTTTCGGCCCATGAACAAACTCACCAGGAACAGAATAATCCCGACGACAAAGACAATTTTAGCTGCGCCTGCAGCGGTACCGGCCAGACCACCAAACCCAAGTGCGGCGGCGATTAACGCGATAACCAGAAATATGATGCCCCAACGAAACATAAGCGTCTCCTTTACCATAGTTAATGTCACCGCTTGATATGAGCGTGAAAATCACTCAATGCGATATTTTTAGTGTGGTGCACATCGCGCCTCCCGACAAAGTTCGGGAGGACGAATTACGACGAATTACTTAGTTTTCAGATCATTTTTAACGCTTTTCACACCATCTACCGCTTTGGCGATACTTTCAGCACGGTCGCTCTGTGCCTGGGAATCGACGGTACCGGAGAGCTGAACCACGCCGTCGGTGGTTTCAACTTTCACATGACGGGAAGGGACGATATCGTCCGCCAGCAGTTTGGCTTTGATTTCACTGGTGGTGGCGGTGTCACCCGCGTAGCCCTTCACCGAGCCTTCTTTAGCGTCGCGAACGTGCAGTTTGTCGCTGACAGAGGTCACCCCTTCAACGCCTTTCGCCACTTTCACTGCCTCTTCGGCCTGAGCCTGGCTTTCAACGAAACCGCTCAGGGTCACGACTTTTTGATCGGTTTTGACAGAGATATCGGTGCTCTTGATGTTGTCATGATCCACCAGCGCCGCCTTCACTTTCGCGGTGATGGCGCTGTCATCCATGAAATTACCGACTTTATTCATAGAGCTATCGACTTTTTGCCCTGCGCTTTCATTGGTAGTCTGTGCGTTGTTTTCCGCGTAGGCAGAGCCGGTCGCGACGGCAGAGGTCAACATTACAGCCAGCAGAGTTTTCGAAATCTTCAGTCTTGTCATAGTCATCGATTTATTCCTGTATGTTTGCTCGTAATTTGAGCCTGGCAACACGAGGTTGCATTGCTGAATAGGGAGAGACTTCACCCTCTACAGAAGTCAATGGTCGCCATCACAAAAGCGATGGGTGATGAATAACGACCATTACAGCCTCTGAATCAGTTATTAATATCGGTAGAATGACAATCGACGGCTTTAGATACTGATATCTACGCATTGAACGGTATTTAACGCCGTCAGAAATGTCATTACTTTGTTAAATATAGATCACAATTTTGAAACCGCTCGGGATATCAGCGAAAACATAAGCAAAAGTGAATGTTTTAAGAACATTCCGTAAGCGGCTAATAAGGAAGGGAAATTGACAGGGCGCAGCGGCTACCGCGCCCTGGAGGCAAGAATTAATGCTCGCGGGTCTGGTGGAACTGAACGTCGGGATAACGTTCCTGCGCCAGGCGCAGGTTGACCATGCTGGTAGCGATGTAAGCGAGGTTATCGCCGCCATCAAGCGCCAGTTGGCTTTCGTTCTTACGCTTGAACTCTTCGAATTTCTTCGCGTCCGCACATTCTACCCAGCGGGCAGTGGCAACGTTGACTGATTCATATACTGCTTCAACGTTGTATTCGCTCTTCAGGCGCGATACCACCACATCAAACTGCAGCACACCAACAGCACCAACGATCAAATCGTTGTTGGAGATCGGACGGAAAACCTGCACCGCGCCCTCTTCGGAAAGCTGTACCAGCCCTTTGAGCAGCTGTTTTTGCTTCAGCGGATCTTTCAGGCGGATACGACGGAACAGTTCTGGTGCGAAGTTCGGAATACCGGTGAACTTCATCATCTCACCCTGGGTAAAGGTGTCGCCGATCTGAATAGTGCCGTGGTTGTGCAGGCCGAGGATATCGCCCGGATACGCTTCTTCAACGTGCGAACGGTCGCCCGCCATAAAGGTCAGCGCGTCGGAGATAACCACATCTTTCGCAGTACGCACCTGGCGCAGCTTCATGCCTTTTTCATATTTACCGGATACTACGCGCATAAACGCCACGCGGTCGCGGTGTTTCGGGTCCATGTTGGCCTGAATTTTAAATACGAAGCCGGTAAATTTGTCTTCGCTCGCCTCTACGGTACGGGTATCAGTCTGACGCGGCATCGGCGCAGGAGCCCACTCCACCAGGCCATCCAGCATATGATCAACGCCGAAGTTACCCAGCGCAGTACCGAAGAATACCGGAGTGATTTCGCCCGCAAGGAACAATTCTTTGTCGAACTCGTTAGACGCGCCTTTCACCAGTTCCAGTTCGTCACGTAGCTGCTGTGCCAGATCTTCACCAACCGCAGCGTCGAGATCCGGGTTATTCAGCCCTTTAACAATACGGACTTCCTGAATCGTGTGGCCTTTACCGCTCTGATAGAGATAGGTTTCGTCTTTATAAAGGTGGTAAACGCCTTTAAACAGCTTGCCGCAGCCAATCGGCCAGGTGATCGGTGCGCAGCCGATTTTCAGCTCGTTCTCAACTTCATCGAGCAGTTCCATCGGGTCGCGGATATCACGGTCAAGTTTGTTCATAAAGGTGAGGATCGGCGTGTCGCGCAGACGGGTAACTTCCATCAGCTTACGGGTACGATCTTCAACACCTTTTGCAGCGTCGATAACCATCAGGCAGCAGTCCACCGCCGTCAGGGTACGATAGGTATCTTCCGAGAAGTCTTCGTGCCCCGGGGTGTCGAGCAGGTTAACCAGGCAATCGTGATACGGAAACTGCATCACAGACGTAGTAATGGAGATCCCACGCTGCTTTTCCATCTCCATCCAGTCCGACTTAGCGTGCTGGTTGGAACCACGGCCTTTTACTGTACCGGCGGTCTGAATGGCCTGTCCGAACAGCAGCACCTTCTCGGTGATGGTAGTCTTACCGGCATCCGGGTGAGAAATAATTGCAAAGGTTCTTCTTTTCGCTACCTCTGCGGCCAAAAGGCTTGTCATAATTGTTGTCTCTTTGATTATGTACAATCATATGTACAAAGAAAAATTCATGCCGCTGATTGTACATTTTGGAGGTATCAGAGCATAGCAGAACATGATCAGTAGGTGTATTTGTAGCCAAAGAACATTTGTACATGCAGCAATCTTTGTTCTATTGACACTGTTTATTCATACAGTTAAAAATAACACTGTATACAAACACAGTGTAGAGGGATTTTTATGCGTATTGAGATCTGCATAGCCAAAGAGAAAATGACTAAAATGCCAAACGGTGCTGTGGATGCGTTAAAGGAAGAATTAACTCGACGCATCAGTAAGCGTTATGACGATGTAGAGGTGATCGTAAAAGCCACCAGCAACGATGGCCTTTCTGTTACGCGCACCGCCGATAAAGATTCAGCTAAAACTTTTGTTCAGGAAACTCTGAAAGATACCTGGGAGTCTGCTGACGAGTGGTTTGTTCACTAATTAACACGTAAAATCGGTAACGGCTGGAAATCATTCAATACTCGCACTATCGGAAGTTCACCAGCCAACCGCAGCACGTTCTTGCATACGACGTGTCTGCGGTTTTTCAACCATTCAGATACAGCACTCTCATCACATTCATTCTTCCGCATTAAAGTATATATGACCATATCACCTTAATATTTTTCTTCTTCAGATAAAAATTGTTATCTATGTATACTTTTAAACCGAATCCGTGTAGAGTCTCTACCTAAGTTAGTTCGCAGCTACCCCTTCAGTTTGCGCCATTAACCTCCTGACTTTTGCCGCTATCTGTAAGCATTCCTGTATACCTGAAACTACAGGGTTCATCTACGAACTTTAAGAACACCCAGGATAAAAATTGTCAACTATATTATATATAACACCATACTAATTCGAGGCTATATGAACAGCATACTGATAATCACTTCACTACTTATCATATTCAGCATTTTTGGTCATGCTCTAATAAAATTAGGGATTGGCATATCCAATAACCCGGACAAAACCGATGTATAAGTCAACATATCCTGAATCAGACATACAATATTGCAATGAAAATCAATAATATTTTAAGGAATATCTTCATGAAATCAAAAGACACCCTAAAGTGGTTCCCTGCGCAGCTTCCTGAAGTCAGAATTATCCTGGGAGATGCTGTCGTGGAAGTAGCAAAACAGGGAAGACCTATCAATACCAGAACATTGCTTGATTACATTGAAGGAAACATAAAGAAAAAGTCATGGCTGGATAACAAAGAATTATTACAAACAGCGATATCAGTTCTTAAAGACAACCAAAATTTAAATGGTAAAGTGTAATACCTCCCCTGAAAAATAATTTTTCAATGCATAAAAAAAAATATCAACAACTACGTTATTCCGCAACAACCTACTTTTTTACCATTTTTCCACTTTAACAACATTTTGCTCCACTTTTCCACGACCAAACAACTTAAAATCTGGTAAAAATAACATACAACACTATTATTCGTCTTCCTCGAGTCCGCCCGGAGTTCGAAAAACAAACCGAGTTAAAGCCATTTTTCAAAAAATCGATTTTTGGTTACACCAAAATTACGGGACTGCATCCGAATTCGTTTATTTTCGAACGTATACATACAAATATGTACAATAATAAGCGAAATAATTTTTGGATATGCATTATGATATGTACACCAATTTCGTATAGAGTCTCACTATGTCTCGAATTTTTGCTTACTGTCGGATATCAACGCTGGATCAGACCCCCGAAAATCAACGCCGGGAAATCGAAAGTGCAGGTTTTAAAATCAAACCTCAGCAAATAATCGAAGAACACATTAGCGGCTCAGCAGCAACCAGTGAGCGTCCTGGTTTTAACCGGTTGCTTGCTCGCCTGAAATGTGGTGATCAATTGATTGTGACAAAACTGGATCGCCTTGGTTGTAATGCAATGGATATCAGGAAAACAGTGGAACAACTGACCGAAACAGGTATCAGAGTGCATTGCTTAGCATTGGGGGGCATTGACCTGACCAGTCCAACAGGAAAAATGATGATGCAAGTAATTTCAGCAGTCGCTGAATTTGAACGAGACCTTTTACTTGAACGCACTCATTCCGGGATAGTAAGAGCCCGGGGCGCAGGGAAACGTTTTGGTCGCCCACCTGTGTTAAATGAAGAACAGAAACAGGTGGTATTCGAACGAATTAAGTCAGGTGTAAGTATAAGTGCCATTGCCCGGGAATTCAAAACCTCGCGGCAAACCATTTTAAGAGCCAAAGCAAAACTTCAGACACCTGACATATAAAAAATAATCTCGGTGTGAGATGCTTTACGTCTTCCAAGCCCCCTTCCTTGCCGTAAATGGAAAGATACATCTAATTATAGAATTTATATGTTTTACCCTACGGCAGTGCTGGCCATTCAATATCCTGTGCAGTTGACGTATCAACACGGTTCAGCAACACCCGATACTTTTTCCATGCTTCCAGCAACGAGATTTCTTCCTCCGTTGCAATTTCCAGATCTGCAGCATCCTGAAGCGGCGCAATATGCTCACTGGCTACCTGCATCAGGTTGTTTTTTGTTTCTTCCGCCTCCCGGATCCGGAACAGTTTTTCTGCTTCCGTATCCTTCACCCAGGCTGTGCCGTTCCACTTCTGAAACTCCCCTTCCGGGGATAACCAAGTGACATTTTCCGGTAATGGGCCAAGTTCAGAAATAAATAACGCGTCGCCGGAAGCCACGTCATAGACGGTTTTACCCCGATGGTCTTCAACGAGATGCCACGATGCCTCATCACTGTTGAAAACAGCCACAAAGCCAGCCGGAATATCTGGCGGTGCAATATCGGTACTGTTTGCTGGCAGACCTGTATGAGACGGAATATATGCATCACCTTCACCAATAAATTCATTAGTTCCGGCCAGCAGATTATAAATTGTTATGGTCCGTGGTTGTTCACTCATTCTGAAATCCATGTTCACCTCTACTTAATATCAGAGACAGAATATTGTTTATTGAGCGTATGGGTGTGAGCACCAATAACGATGCTACTTCCGTGGCTATGTGCGCCAGAGATGACATTACCTACGGGATTTTCTGGATTAATCCGGTGTATATGCGAACCAGGGCGAAACCGGTTATTAGCCTGATGTTGTATCAGTACATCATCAGCCTGATGTTCAGGGTTAATACAGACCTGCCCGGAACGTGAGCAATACGTCCGATAATCGCCGCATCCAATATATTTAGTATCCGCATAACGGCAAACAGAATTACCCGGACAGTATGCATATGTGCCAAATACTGCCGACTGGCGGGATTGTGCGTATTCCCAGTTAATTGATTCTGTTTTTTTATTAAAGTTATCCCATGCCTGCTTCATCTGCCGGGCAACACTTTCAAACGGAACCTGACCACATCCGGCTCCCATTGCAGGGAATACCACCGTTTTTATTTTCCTGTCTGTCGTTGCGTGTTTATTGTGCTGAAAGATGGCAAGCAGAGCGGCCCAGGTTGCGTTATATACAGCGTCTGTTCCGTCAATTGTCAGCGGAACACGCATTGTTGGCGCATGTACCAGCCAGGGATGATGATTATGCCCCGTTTCAATAACAAATGCAGAACCTACAGGCTGCTCGCCGAGATATTCACGAAGAATATGATTCTGAACGCGGGACTGTAACTGAGTACCGAAGAATGCGGTAATGGCGGCATCAACACCGCCATCCATCAGGCCGAAACTGTTTGCCGCACTTACCATGCAGTCAAATTCCCTGATTGTTTCAAATGGCTTTCCGACAATATTCACATTATCTGCATTTGCGAATACCCGCTTAAATGCTTCAGCCATTTCTGTTACTGGTGCAGAAAGAATGAGCGTAATCATGCAAGCCTCACAATATAGTTAAATGCGATGTTTTTGACGGTGTTTTCCGCGTTACCCGCAGCGTTAACGGTGATGGTGTGTCCATGTGAGCCAATCGAAACAGAGTGCGTATGAGCACCAATACCGACAGTATGTGCGTGAGCACCTGCAGATGCAGCTGTGCCGCTGACACTATGAGTGTGCGCTCCTGCAGCACTTGTATTCACACTGGCCGCAGACACAACCTTATGTACTGACCCATTTTGTGACCACTGGCTGACTGCTGATGCGCCTGTGACACTATGAGTATGGTTTCCGGCACTTGCGGCTGTACCGCTCACACTGTGTGTATGTGCCCCGGTGTTATTCGTAGATTTAGTGCCGTAATCAAACGACGATGTGGTTTTCGTACCCAAATCCGTACTGGATGCGCTGGCGCTGTGGGTGTGCGATTTAATGCCGTCCTGTTCCTGAGACAATACGGCACGACCACTGGCAGGTTTGCCCTTAATCGTCCAGCCACGCATATCAGGGATCACGCCTGACGGATAAGCGGCTGCGAGTTTCGGGTAAGCAGATTTGTCAAAAGTCTGCCCCTGCATCAGGGCATAACCAGACGGAACGGTATCTGATGGCCACGGGATTGGTGCACCGACTGGATAAAACTCTGCAGGAGGATGAGCCGAGGTGTAAAGCTGCGCCCACGGCGACCAGTTTGCGTCGATCGTATCCCGTCGTGAACGAATAAATGCCGGAGCATGAGCACCGCTTGTACCACTCCAGCCGATGAGTAACTCACCTTCGCCAACGGATGTCATTCCTTTCAGGTGAATGATATTTCCATACGCTGTTGGATATCCGTTGTTATACACCTCGTATAACTCAAGACCTGTTGCCCCCTGCGTATTGTCTGTCAGCGCGGTTACCCGACCTTTTGAAGCCAGATTAACTGATGATACTGCTGTTCCACCTGACGGTAATGCCCCGATCTCTGATGCCGTTGGCTTATTTCTGGAGTTATAGTCCCTTCGCCAGCCAGGTGAATAATCTGTTCCGTGATTAATATAGGTAAACAGGGCGTTGGTTGTTCCGCCACCGCTGGATGTGGTCGGAGTGGTAATGCGGATCGTCATCGCTGACTTTATCCCCATTACTTCAATGACAGCTCCTGCGAGATGAATATTACCGCAGCCAGTATCAGTAATGATTTTATTATTGCCATAAGACCAGGAACCCTTGCACATCCAGTATGGATGGTTAAATGCTCCCTGAGAATCCAGCCACTCGATAAACTGTGCAGTCGTCCAGTTTCCTGTTGTTGTGCTTACTGACCCACCGAAGGCACGGCTGGCACCAATATTTTTCGTAAAGGTGTCTTTGCCAGGGATATCCGCACCGTTCTGATCTTTCTGCAGACGTTTCTCAGCATTGTCATTGGCTGCTTTTACTGCCTTTGGCGTTGCCGCCAGTGACTCGGAAGTGCTGTTGGTCGCACTGCTGAGCTGTACTATCCCCTTTTTCGTCGTGCTCGCATCCTCAAGCGCCACGGCGGATGCAATATCCTCTGCCCGTTTTGCCGCTGTCTCAGCGCGCGTTGCTGCAGATTCCGCCGTACTTTTGCTCTGAGCTGCTGCCGTCGCACTACCAGCTGCCTCTGTCGCCTTTGTGGATGCCGTCGTGGCGCTGCCCTTCGCTGCTGACGCCTGTCTGGTCGCCTCATCTTTTGAAGCAGACGCCGATGATGCCGATGACGCCGCCGAACTGGCGGACGATGCGGCAGCCGTTTTTGAGGATTCTGCACGGGTTTCCGACGCTTTCGCGTTCGTTTCGGATGTCTTCGCTGCGGAAGCTGACCTCGCTGCTGCGCTGGCCTGTTCAGTGGCTTCGCCAGCCTTCGTTGTGGCTGTTGAAGCGGATGATGCGGCGCTTTCTGCCGATTTTCCGGCGGCGGTGGCACTGGCTGAGGCCTGCCCGGCACTTGTTGACGCGGCGCTGGCAGACGACGCAGCCGCTGTTTTTGAGCCTGCCGCAGCTGAGGCGCTCTGTCCCGCTGCCGTTTCAGAAGACTTAGCGTTCGTCTCGGACGTTTTTGCCGCCTTCGCGGAATTTCCTGCCGCCGTTGCCGAGGAAGCTGCACTACTGGCGCTTGATGATGCGTTCGTTTCTGATGATTTTGCCGCTTCTTTTGAAGCCGACGCATCCCTGGCTGAGGTGACAGCTTCTGACGCTTTCGTGGTCGCGGTGGATGCAGAAGTGGCGGCTGATTGTTCTGACGCTGCGGCATTCGTTTCTGACGTTTTCGCGGCACTGGCACTGGTAGCTGCCGCGCTTTTTGAGGACTCTGCAGCAGCAGCACTTTTTGAGGCTTCACTGGCCTTTGTTGATGCTGTTCCTGCGCTGGAAGATGCTGACTGAGCAGATGATGCAGCCTGCCCGGCTGACGTGCTGGCTGCGCGTGCTGAGTCTGCAGCATCAGTCGCATGGGTTGCCGCCTCACGGGCCGATGTGCTGGCATCACTGGCTGACTTCTTTGCGGCTGCCGTGTTCTGTGCCACTGCGGACGCGTTACGCGCCACCTCTTCCACCATCAGCTCAAAACGGCGCAGTGCCTCCGGACGGGCATCATCCTCCGTCATGGCACCGAGAAAATCATTCAGCGTACCGGGTTGAGAATCTTCATACACGGTGATGGTCCCGGCATGTGACGGCGGGAATCCCTCCACCAACAGAATAACGCTGTACTGACCGTACTCAACGTCCATACTGTAACGCCCGGCTTCATCCGGATTTTCAGATGCCAGCGTGTTCACCACCACCGTGGTGCTGTTACGTTTTGCTTTCAGCTGGATTGTGCAGTTCTGTACCGGTTTTCCTGTGCCGTCTTTCAGTGCACCTGAAATCTTTACTGCCATATTCACCCCACAAAAAAGCCCGCCTGAAACGGCGGGCTGTCATAACACTGTGTTACCTGGCTAATCAGAACTTATAACCGACACCCACGATGAAACCGTCAGTGCGCCAGTCACCACTGCCGGAACCTTCATAAGCAATATCAATGGCCACGGATTCGGTCGGGTTAAACTGCACGCCAGCCCCCCACGCCAGAGACGTGTTGCTGTGGCGACCGTCATCACTTCCGGTCAGCACATCATGCGTTTTCCCCTTGTTGTCAGTTACGCGGAGATAATCCCCGGAAAAAGTCGACACACGGCTGTAAGCCACGCCCGCCATCGCATACGCGCTGAACCATTCATTCACGCGCACAGAGGGCCCCGCCATCACGCTGAACCAGCGGTTACGCACAGAATCTTCATGCCAGCGGGTATCGCTGTAACGGGTCAGCTGGCGATTCTTGTCTCCTGCATAGCTGAATGACGTAACCAGCCCCAGCGTATCCGTAAACTCGTAGCGGTATTTCACGTTAATCCCGTTCGGATCATCGCTGCCGGGTACGTTGGTCCGGGCATGAAGATACCCCGCGCTCAGTGTGGACTGATGTTCAGACGCCCATGAAGGCGCACCGGATACGGCCAGACAGATGGCTGCGGACAAAATTGCTGCACAAACTTTACGCATAATTACCTCTCGCTTTTCTGCAATAAAAAAGGCGTCATTTCTGACGCCCGTTCTGGGTTATAAAATTCAGCTGATACTGATACCTGCTGTGGATTTTTTCATCACCACAACCAGCAGATCGCTGATACTGGTTGTTGGTGTCCAGTTATTCGCTCCTGATGAAGATACGGTGAATGTCAGTGTCAGCGTCCCCTGTCCGGCAGGCATATCTATAACTGAGGAAAATACGCCCTGAGCATCCGTCGTGGACTGATTAAAAATCTCCTGACCATTGCGGGTCACTCTTAACCGGCAGGTTGAATACCAGTATGACTGTTGGTTATTACTGTTGAAATTCTCATGCTTACCACCGCGGAATAACACTGGCGGTATCATGACCTGCCGGTCAAATTTCTGATCATCACTGATTCTTACCGTGATGGTGCCACTGGCATAACTGTTCGTGCGGGGGAAAGACTTGCTGACCGTTTTGACAATATCGCCTTCAATCTGATTGGCTGACAGTTTCCCCTTAATCTGACAGTTCTCATTAATCGTGACGTTGTTGAGCGTCCCGGAGTTCGCATTCACACTGCCACTGATATCCGCATTTTTAGCAGTCAGCTTTCCGTCCGGTGTCAGGGAAAAGGCCGGAGGATTGCCGCCGCTGGTAATGGTGGGGGCCGTCAGGCGCTTCAGGAACACGTCGTTCATGAATATCTGGTTGCCCTGCGCCACAAACATCGGCGTTTCATTCCCGTTTGCCGGGTCAATAAACGCGATACGATTGGCGGCAACCAGAAACTGGCTCAGTTTGCCTTCCTCCGTGTCCTCCATGCTGAGGCCAATACCCGCGACATAATGTTTGCCGTCTTTGGTCTGCTCAATTTTGACGCCCCACATGGCATTCCACTTATCGTTGGCGTCCTTCCACTCTTTCGAAAACTCATCCAGTCTGCTGGCGTTATCCTCCGTCAGATCGACTTTTTCCAGCAGCTCTTTACCGAGATGGGATTCGGTTATCTTGCCTTTGAAAAAATCCAGGTAACCTTCCGCATCATCGCTCGCCCGACCGACGGACTCCACGAATGCCGATTTGCCAACGGTGTTCACACTGCGGATATAAAAGTAATAATCATGGCCCGGTTTGATATTGATACTGGCGGCTATCCAGTACAGCCCCGTGCCAAGGTAGCGGGCTGTGGTTTCAACCTGCCTGATATCGGTAATCCGCGTTTCCGAGAACCAGAACTCAAACTGTACCGTCGGATCATAAACCGCAAGATGCGGCGTGGCAGTTATCTGAAAATAGCCCGGTGTCAGCTCAATCCGAGACGGCGCTGCCGGTGCGGCAATCCGGAACGATACCGATGCCGGATCGCCCTGCTGCCCCCACGCATTTACTGCCCGGACTGTCAGCCTGTAGTTCCCCAGCGCCAGCTGCCTGAAGCGGTATGTGGTTTCTGTCGTCCGGGCCGTGCTGACCAGCCGCTCACTGCCGTCGTCCGCTGCCACGGTCAGGCGAAGCATAAAGCTCACCCCCTTCACCACCTTCGGCGTGTCCCAGCGCGCCAGCACCTGATATTCCCCGCTGTCTGCGGTGACTTCGGCGGTCAGGTGCTGCACCGCTGGCGGAGTAACGCCATTCACCGTGCCGCTCTGGTCGCCGTCAAAGTGCGCCCCGTTATCCACGATGGCCTCTTTTTCCGGTACATGCTGCACGGCGGTGATGGCATACGTGCCGTCGTCGTTCTCACGGATACTCACGCAGCGGAACAGGCGCTGGCGCAGCGTCGGCAGCTTCAGCCCCCATACGCTGTATCCGGCAACGCCGTCAGGAACACGGCTCACTTTCACCTTCACGCCGTCGGTGACGGACTGGACCTCCACGCTGACCGGATTGCCTCTTCCGTCAACCAGGCTTATCAGCGTGGTACCGGAGGATGGCAGCGTGATTTCACGGTCGAGCGTCAGCGTCCGGGTCTGGCTGTTCACCGCCAGCACGCGCCCGCCGGTGCTGATACCGGCATAGTCATCATCGCAGATTTCAATGACATCGCCCGGTACATGGCGAAGCCCTTCAGCACCCACGCTGAAGTCCACGGTCTGCGTTTCCAGCAGTTCTGTTTTAATCAGCCACAGCCCGGCTCGGTGTGCCTGCCCCCGACTGGTACAGCCAAAGGCATCCATCTTCGTGACGTTACGACCGTAACGGGCAATGGCCTGCGTGTCCTCCACAAGCTCTGTTGCCGTCTCCCAGCCGTTGTTCGGGTCAATCCAGTTCACCTCAACGGCATTATGGCGGTCCTTCAGGGCGCTGAAGCTGTAGCGGAACGGCGCGCCATCATCCGGCATCACCACATTACTGCGGTTATAGGTCCACACCTTATCCGACGGCCGGTCCTGCACGAACGTCAGCGTCTGCCCGTTCCATACCGGCATACAGCGCATCGCCGAGCAGAAATCGCTGAGCACATCCCACGCCTTACGTTGTGTGGTCAGCCAGGCATTACAGGTGATGCGCGGCTCCGTGCCGCCAAAACCGTCCGGCACTGACTGGTCGCAGTACTGGCCGATGACATACAGCGCCCATTTATCCACATCTGCCGCACCAAGACGTTTCCCCATGCCGTAGCGCGGGTGGGTCAGCATATCCCACAGACACCAGGCCGGGTTGTTGCTGTATGCCGGTTTTAACGTTCCGTCCCAGATACCGCTGTATTGCCGCGTCTGCGGGTTATAGTTCGACGGCACCTGCAGAATACGCCCGCGAAGATGATAATTACGGCTCACCTGCTGGCTGCCGAACTGCTCCGAATCCACCTGTACGCCGACCAGTGCCGTGTTCGGGTAACCCTGTTTCACATCGATGATTTCGGTGTATGACGACCAGAGCGTTTTGTTCTGCAACCGGTCTGTGGTGCTGTCCGGTGTCATCCTGCGCATCCGGATATTGAACGGGCGCGGCGGCAGGTTATCCACCACCACAGAGGCCAGGTACTGCGAGGTGGTTTTGCCCTTAATGGTGATGTCTTTTTCCGTCACCCAGCCACCGTTACGTTGTATCTGAACCAGCAGGCGGACTTCCGATGGATTCCTGTCCCCCTTTGAGGTGGTTTCCACCAGTGCCTGCACACCGAAGGTAAAGCGCAGACGGTCGATGTTTGCCGACGTGATGGTCCGGGTGATCGGCGTGTCGTATTTCACTTCCGTATCCAGCACCGTCTCGGATCCGGAGGATTCAAATCCCTCCGGCGGTGACTGCTCCTGCTCACCTGCCCGGAACACCACCGTGACGCCGGAGATGTTGGTATTCCCCTCAGTGTCCAGCACCGGCGTACTGTTCAGCAGCACACTTTTTAATCCCTCCACCGGACCTTCAACCGGCCCTTCACTGATGGCATCGATCACACTCAGCAACTGCGTGGACTTCAGGTTGTCCTTCGCTTCGCGCGGGGTATGCCCCTTACTGCTGCCTTTACCCATTCCTCACGCTCCATAAATGACAAAACCGCCCGCAGGCGGTTTCACATAAAACGTTTTTCATCAGCGACCAATCACCACAACCTGACCACCATCACCTTCATCTGCTGTGCTGATCTCCTGAGAAACCACACGTGATCCCACGCGCATTTCACCGTACAGAACGGGCAGAACATTGCCCTGGGCAACCATATTATCCAGTGAAGAAAAATAGGTGTTCTGTTTGCCGTTATCCGTTGTCTGTGTGCGGGGGGTTTTGGGTTTAGGGGCCAGCATCTGTGCAACACCGCCAAGCGTCATACTGGCACCGAGAGAAAACAGCAGATTACTCGCCATAATTCCTACCCCCGGCATCCATATAGCAACCGCCATAACAGCCGCCCCCAGCACAGCCTGAAACACACCGCCACTTTTGGCTCCTGCCAGACGCGGCACGATGTGGATCACAGCACCATTTGCCAGCGGTTCATTAAGACGGGCTGATAATTCATTTTCGCCTGCATCACGCCCGGCAATCCGTACCTGATACCAGCCGTCGCTCAGTTTCTGACGAAACGCCGGGAGCTGTGTGGCCAGCGCCCGGATGGCTTCAGCCCCCGTTTTCACACGAAGGTCGATGCGGCGGCCAAATCGTTGTAAATCCCCGTAAAGGCAGATGCGCGCCATGCCCGGTGACGCCAGAGGGAGTGTGTGCGTCGCTGCCATTTGTCGGTATACCTCTCTCGTTTGCTCAGTTGTTCAGGAATATGGTGCAGCAGCTCGCCATCACCACAGTAAATGGCGGCATGATTCGGCACCGATGAACCAAAACAGCACAGCAGCACATCGCCCGGTTGTGCTGATGACAACGGCACCTGATACAGCCCTGTGGCCTCCAGATTATCCAGATAGAGATTCTGACCGTGACGCCACCAGTCATCCCCGCGATGAAAATCCGGCATCTCAATCCCCGCCAGATGATAAGCATCCCGGAACAGCGTGTAACAGTCCGTCACCCCGTGCTCAAAGCGCCGCCCGGTAAGATGCGGCACACAGCGGAATTTATGAATCTCACCCCGGCAGACCAGCCACCACGGCAAATCGCTCTGCACCTGCAGCCGCCTGTCAGCCTCACTCAGCCAGGGCAGACCACCGGGGTGGCTGTGGACCAGCGCCACAATCTCACCCTGCATCTCTGCCCGCAGCCAGTCCTCCGGCGACATCCGGAAATACGCCTCCGGCTCACCGGAGATATTCACGCAGGGAAAATATCTTTCCCCCTTCGGCGTTCTCACCACGAAGCCACACGACTCCGCTGGCGCACATCGCCGGGCGTGCGCCAGAATCGCTGATTCTGTCTGTGTCATGGGATTACTGCGAAAGTTTGTTAATGGAAAGGAAGCCGCCAAAGTTGCCGACGTTATTGCGGAACTTACAACCGCTCAGGCATTTGCTGCATTTATCCTTCGTGATATCGGACGTTGGCTGGTCATATTCATCCGCGACCGCCGGACCGCTATAACCGCACTCGTCACCGCGATAGGTCCAGGTGCAGGTGTTGGCCAGCATGATACGTCCCGGAAAAACAGCGCCATCCGTTTCCGTCGGCGTGGACAGTACAAAGGAGGCACTCACCGCGCTCAGTTCGCTGCACTGCTCAATGCGCCAGCGGCTGATCACCTCCTGCTCCGGATCGGCATAACTGTTTCCGTTGACGAAGTTCACCGCATCCAGAAAACGGGCGTAAACCTTACGCCGGACCACCGTTCCGCCGACCAGACTCTGCAGATCTTCCGCCATCCCGGTGACCATACCGTACAGGTTAGAAACCGTCAGCGTGGGGCGCGTACTGGTGCCTTTGCCATTCAGTTCAAAACCGCTCCCCTGAATGGGATACGGCTGATACTGTCGCCCCTGCCAGGTGACCGGCTCACCTTTTTCGTTCTGCTCATTACAGAAAAAATAACGTTCTCCACCGACCTCTGTCAGGTCGATTTCCCAGAGCACCACGCTGGCCGACTGCTCCGCACGGGTGCATTCATTCAGTGTTTCCTGCCGGATATCCTGCATCAGTTCACCACCTGTTCAAACTCTGCGCTGAACTCAACACGCAGCATACTGACCCGCGACGACCATTTTGCGCAGGTCACCTTTATCTGCCGCCACTCATAAGGCGGCGTCCACAGAAAGGATTTCCAGCCCCCGTGCTCTTCCAGAAACGACTCCAGTACCGTGGCCTCCTCACGGGGGACAGAAAGCGTCACGCTGTACGTTTTCAGGTTGGCATTCAGCCCGGCAGGCGCTCGCTGAGAATAGCCATCACCAAAGCGCACCTTTCTTACAGAAGGGACCGAAGCCACATCCATACCGGGTTTCACTTTCCAGCGGAAGGTCTTCATCGTCCACCTCCGGAGAACAGGCCACCATCGCGCATCTGCCCGGTCACAACATCCATTGCCGCCTTACGGGCTACGTCATAAACAGCCTTCAGTGCCTGTGGCCCTATCTGACCGTTCGTGCCGTCGTTGTTAATCACCACATGGTTATTCTGCTCAAACGTCCCGGACGCCTGCGACCGGCTGTCTGCCATGCTGCCCGGTGTACCGACATAACCGCCGGTGGCATAGCCGCGCATCAGCCGGTAAAGATTCCCCACGCCAATCCGGCTGGTTGCCTCCTTCGTGAAGACAAACTCACCACGGTGAACAATCCCCGCTGGCTCATATTTGCCGCCGGTTCCCGTAAATCCTCCGGTTGCAAAATGGAATTTCGCCGCAGCGGCCTGAATGGCTGTACCGCCTGACGCGGATGCGCCGCCACCAACAGCCCCGCCAATGGCGCTGCCGATACTCCCGACAATCCCCACCATTGCCTGCTTAAGCAGAATTTCTGTCATCATGGACAGCACGGAACGGGTGAAGCTGCGCCAGTTCTGCTCACTGCCGGTCAGCATCGCCGCCATATTCTGTGCAATACCATCAAAGGTCTGCGTGGCTGCACTTTTTACCTGCGACATACTGTCCGTGGCGCTCTCTTCCCACTCACTCCAGCCGGACTTCAGGCCTGCCATCCAGTTCCCGCGAAGCTGGTCTTCAGCCGCCCAGGTCTTTTTCTGCTCTGACATGACGTTATTCAGCGCCAGCGGATTATCGCCATACTGTTCCTTCAGGCGCTGTTCCGTGGCTTCCCGTTCTGCCTGCCGGTCAGTCAGCCCCCGGCTTTTCGCATCAATGGCGGCCCGTTTTGCCCGTTGCTGCTGTGCGAATTTATCCGCCTGCTGCGCCAGCGCGTTCAGGCGCTCCTGATACGTAACCTTGTCGCCAAGTGCAGCCAGCTGGCGTTTGTACTCCAGCGTCTCATCTTTATGCGCCAGCAGGGATTTCTCCTGTGCGGACAGCTGGCGACGTTGCGCCGCCTCCTCCAGTACCGCGAACTGACTCTCCGCCTTCCACAAATCCCGGCGCTGCTGGCTGATTTTCTCATTTGCTCCGGCATGCTTCTCCAGCGTCCGGAGTTCTGCCTGAAGCGTCAGCAGGGCAGCATGAGCACTGTCTTCCTGACGATCGCCCGCAGACACCTTCACGCCGGACTGTTTCGGCTTTTTCAGCGTCGCTTCATAATCCTTTTTCGCCGCCGCCATCAGCGTGTTGTAATCCGCCTGCAGGATTTTCCCGTCTTTCAGTGCCTTGGTCAGTTCTTCCTGACGGGCGGTATATTTCTCCAGCGGCGTCTGCAGCCGTTCGTAAGCCTTCTGCGCCTCTTCGGTATATTTCAGCCGTGACGCTTCGGTATCGCTCTGCTGCTGCGCATTTTTGTCCTGTTGAGTCTGCTGCTCAGCCTTCTTTCGGGCGGCTTCAAGCGCAAGACGGGCCTTTTCACGATCATCCCAGTAACGCGCCCGCGCTTCATCGTTAACAAAATAATCATCCTTGCGCAGATTCCAGATGTCGTCTGCTTTCTTAAACGCAGCCTCTGCCTTAATCAGCATCTCCTGCGCGGTATCAGGACGACCAATATCCAGCACCGCATCCCACATGGATTTGAATGCCCGCGCTGTCCTGTCTGCCCAGGTCTCCAGCGTGCCCATGTTCTCTTTCAGGCGGCGGGTCTGGTCATCAAACCCTTTCGTTGCGGCCTCGTTCGCCGCCTGCAATGCCCCGGCTTCATCGCCGGAACGCTGCAACTGAGCAACATACGCAATCTGCTCCGCCGTCACGTTATGGAACTGGCGTGCCATCGCCGTCAGCCCCGACGTCGGGTCTGTGGTCAGCTTCCCGAAGGCTTCAGCGACCTTGTCCACCTCCACGCCGGATGCAGAGGAGAAACGCGCCACACTCTGGCTGATGGACGCAATCTGAGCCTCACCGCTTACCCCCGCCTTAACCAGTGCGCTGAGTGACTCGCTGGTCTGGTTAAACGTCAGCCCTGCCGCCTGCCCGGCTCTGGACAGGACCAGCATACGATCTGCCGTCAGTCCCGCCTGATTGCCGGAAAGGACCAGCGTTTTGTTGAAATCGGACAGGGTTGAGTTGCCCTGATACCAGGCATACGCCAGCGCACCGGTCGCCACCGCCAGCGAGGTGGCCCCCACCATCGGCAGGGTGATCGCACCGGCAAGCCCCCTGAACATGGGGATCATCCCGCCGAAGGAGTCCTTCACCTGCCCCCCCTGTTGCAGCAGGATCAGCCACGGACTTTGCCCGCCTGCAAGCTGCGTGGCCACGTCGGTGAACTGTGCAGGCAGCATACGCATGGCGGCTTTATACTGCCCGACGGAAATCCCCGCTTTCTGTGCAGCCAGCGCCTGTCGGCTCAGCGACTGTTCAACGACTGCCGCTGTTTTTTTCGCATCACTTTCCGTACCGGAAAAATGACGCCTGACTCTGGCCATCTGCTCGTCAAATCTGGCCGCATCCAGACTCAAATCAACGACCAGATCGCCTACCGGTTCAGCCATACCGGACTCCTCCTGCGATCCCTTCTGATACTGTCATCAGCATTACGTCATCCTCCGTCATATCCGCCACATCCGGGGAAGCGGGGATAACTTCATTCCCGTCCGGGCCAAAGCGGACACCTCCGGCAAGCCCTGCCGCTTTCTGCATCAGCACATCATCTTCAGGCTCTTCGTCAGCCTCGCGCCGGTTCAGCAGACTGAAATCCAGCGGATGCATATCCGGATCGCTGAAAAACAGGCTGAGCACGGTGTACGTCAGCCCGGAAAAGTGCATATCCAGCAGAACATCATGAAAATAATGGGTACTGTAAAAGCGGTGCCAGTCGGCATACTCCGTGGATGACATCCCGGCAAGCATGGCACGCCAGTCGGGTCGCCCCATCTCACGCGCCAGTTTCAGGGCAAAACTCAGCTCACCGTCGAACACTTTCCCGCAGAAACAGGCTCTGCGGGCCCGGCGTCCTCTGTCTGTTCAGGGGCATTATTCACAACAAACTCATACATACCAGACAGCCGGTACACCACGTTTTCAGCATGAGAAATTGCCTCCGTGGGCCAGGTGGTAAGCACTTCCTGCTCAATCTGTTTAACGGCTTCATTCATGGACGGCATCTGCGTCTTCTGCGGATGGTTATGCCACAGGGACATCGCCACCAGAAACGCGCCGGTTCTGATGGCGTCTTCCACAGTAAACTTCCGGTTGCTGTCTGACTCCGCCTGTTCTGCCTGCCGTTTCATCAGGGCGAGATGCTCAATACGCTGCAGGGCTGACAGTTCAGAAAGCGTGACGGTCACGCCGTTATGTTCAAATGATTCGGTTTTCAGGAACATCGCTGACTCTCCGGATTAACTGTCGGTGACAGTGATTTCTGCAACCGCAGCAAGTTCACCATTACCGGATACAACCGGAATGTTGACCTTACCTGCAGCAACGCCTTTCACGGTGATGGTCATACCACTGACCGACACGGTGGCTTTTGTTTTATCCGCTGACACCGCACGGAAGCTCTTGTCAGTTGCGCCCTCCGGCTGGAATGCCACGGTCAGCGTGGTGCTCTGCCCTTTCACCACCGAGGAGCTGGCAGGCGTCACAGTCATACCGGTTGCCGCCGTCACCGTACTGCGATCTTCTGCCATTGACGGACGGCCCACATTGGTGACCTTCACCGTACGGGTGATCACTTCCTTCGCCGTCACCGCCTTACCGATACTGCTGACCCAGCCACGGAACACATCGACCGTGCCGTTCGGGAAGCGGATTTTATAGGCACGGGTATCACCTTCATTAAACCACGCCAGCAGCGCCTGCTGCCCCTGCTCTCCGGGCATCCACGCCAGCGTGAAGCTGGTATCTCCGGCGGATTTCTGCCCCTGCCCGGTCGCGGTCCAGTCCGCATCTTCATCATCGAGATAACTGTCGTCATAGGACTCAGCGGTCAGTTCGCCGGGCGTCAGGTCTTTAACTTTAGCCAGACGCGACCAGTCAACGTCTGAAAGCGGGTTCGCATAAGGGTCGCCGCTCCCGTTATAAACCCACAGGGTGGTCCCGGCACCTTTCACCGGTATTGCTGGATTTGGTACAGGCATATCGTCCTCACATTTCATAGGTAATGACATAAGTCAGATCGGCAGAACTCCACAGGCCCGCATCATCGTCGCGCCGGTAGTCATAGCCACTGGCCACCATACTGGTGAGCAAATCTGACAGTGCCGGGATATCGCTCATCACCGGATAAATCCGGGACTCCATCCACGCATCCAGCTCTGAATCCGGTACCTGAGCAGGCAGGAAAACTTCGATATGCAGCTCCGCCTGCCAGGTATCGCTGTCCAGCTCTTCGCCCGTGTATTCAGCGCCGGTGAGATAAACGGCAACTGCCGGAAAATCCGCCTCATCAAAAACAGCGGGGCGACCATCAAAAAACGTCGCCCCGGTGTCATGCTTCTCCAGTGCATCCAGTACGGCTGCACGGAGTTCAGTATGTTTCATCGCTTTATTACCATCCTCAGTTGATGCTGCAGCGCATAGCCCAGCTCTTTCGGAAGACGTTCACGCCGTATCCGCTCAATATTTTGTTTAAACGCCGTGGTCAGCGGCACCGCCATCGGGATTTTCACCACATCAATGGGGTAACGGTTTTTCCCGGCCACACGCTGCATGACATGCCACCGGCCATTTTTCAGTTGCTGAATAAACGCGCCGGGAATACGACGGTTTCCCACCACAAGCACGCTGCCGCCACCTTTCAGGGCTGAACGCTGCCCCTTTTTACGACGCCTGCGTCGGGACAGGACAATCCGCACGTTACCCAGCTTTATTACGGGCAAATCCCCCCGGTTAACCTTGATTCTGGCCTGCGGATTTTTGACCGTGGCCCTTTTCAGCCTGGCCCTTTCCTTTACCAGTTTCCGGCGTACCTTTGTCTCACGGGCAACCTGTGACGCCGACTGCGATATCGCGGATGAAGCAACGCGGTTAATGGCCATTGCGGCGGCAGCGGGCACCGCCGTTCTGCTGATACGGCTGAGGTTTTCAACGGCCTGCTCAAGACCTTTTATGGCCATACATCCCCCTTTCAGCGGCGACGGTTAACGGCAGGCGGTACGCCCCGCCCAAGCCAGAGATGACAGCTTCCACCATCATCCGGCGAAACCCGGTCTATCCAGAAGTTTTCCTCACCGATGGTCAGCGTGTCTCCACGCCGCAGTTGCCGCACCTCATCAGTCCGGACAAACAGGGACGGGCTGGAGCCTTCAACGCGCACGCCCTGTCCGGCATAGCTGATATTTTCAGGGTCATCAAAAACACCACGTATTACTGCGCCGGACTGCTCACCGGATGTCATGGTGGCTGACGTTCCCATGTACCCGCGTATCGTTTCATCGGCGCGGGCAATGGCAGCATCGAACAGGTTATCGAAATCAGCCACAGCGCCTCCCGTTATTGCATTCTGGCCAGGCCACGTTCTGTCATTTCGGCTGCCACACCGGCAGAGACACGGAACGCCGTTCCCGGCAGCACAAATGCCACAGCCTCATCCCGCGTGGCGTGAAGTGCATCGGTATGCAGCGTCACCAGTGCCACAACCGTGACCAGAGCAGCCGTATCAGTCACGGTATCCGTCTGTGCTGATACCAACTCATTTTCATGTCCGGTCAGCGCATTTTCCGGGCTGACAGACGTGTCCTGACCGGCTGCGTCATCCGTGTCATCAAGCTCCTCTTCCAGCTCTGCCACACGGAGCGCCAGTTCTTCTTTCGTCCCCGTCAGGCTGACATCACGGTTCAGTTGCTCACCCAGCGACCGGAGACGGGCAATCAGTTCATCTTTCGTCATGGACTCCTCCACAGAGAGAAAATGGCCCCGAAGGGCCATGATTACGCCAGTTGTACGGACACGAACGCATCAGGGTCAGCCAGCAGCATCAGCGGTGCTGACTGAATCATGGTGAACTCACGCGCCGGATCGCCGGTGGTCACCCAGTTTTTCGGGTAACGGGCAGAGGCGTTAATGCCTTCGCGCTGTGCGTCCGCATCCTGAATGCAGCCATAGGTGCGCAGACCGCGTGCCTGAGTGTTCCCCAGCACCATCGTGTTGTCCGGCAGGAAGTTCTTTTTGACGCCGTTTTCCACGTACTGTCCGGAATACACGACGATGGCCACATCGCCATACATCCCCTTATAGGACACCGCTTCGCCCAGGTCTTTCACCGCTGTCTCCAGCTCGGAATTAGAGCCACGACGGGTATCCAGCTTCTCCCTGACGGCTTTGAAGGAACGGAACAGCGCCCAGCCTTTCGGATCGAACACGATGATATTCACCACACCGCTGGCGTTCAGCGCGTAGGCTTCGATATCGTCGGTCGGGTCATACGTGGACTTGTCACGCTTGCTCCACTCCGTGCCGCCGGACTGCGTGATGTTATTCTCCTCACTGCGGCCCATATCCACCTCAACCGGATCGAAGGCTTCACCGGTCATGGTGTATTTGCCCTTAAGCACGGCAGAAACTGCCTGCATCTCTTCGACCTGAGCAATGGCCAGCTCTTCGTCACGCATGTTCTGCATGATGATGCGACGGCGGCGGTAAGCCGGGTCCGCCAGATTCTGCGGATCTTCATCCGGCAGGCGACGCAGGGTCATCTGCGGATTCACTTCATGCTTCGGCTTGACATATCCCGGCGTAAATTCAGAGGTGGAGCCGCCACGGGAACGGATAACCTCACCGGAAACAATCGGCGAAACGTACAGCGCCATGTTTACCAGTCCCGGAATTTGTGAGAGATAGACTTTCTCCGTGGTGAAGGGATAGCTCTCACGGAAAAAGAGACGCAGAAACAACGGATCAAACTTAAATTTCTGCTCATTTGCCGCCAGCAGCTGGGCGGTTGTGTACATCGACATAAAAAAATCCCGTAAAAAAAGCCGCACAGGCGGCCTTTAGTGATGAAGGGTAAAGTTAAACGATGCTGATTGCCGTTCCGGCAAACGCGGTCCGTTTTTTCGTCTCGTCGCTGGCAGCCTCCGGCCAGAGCACATCCTCATAACGGAACGTGCCGGACTTGTAGAACGTCAGTGTGGTGCTGGTCTGGTCAGCAGCAACTGCAAGAATGCCAACGGCAGCACCGTCGGTGGTGCCATCCCACGCAACCAGCTTACGGGTGGAGGTGTCCAGCATCAGCGGGGTCATTGCAGGCGCTTTCGCACTCAATCCGCCGGGCGCGGTTGCGGTATGAGCCGGGTCACTGTTGCCCAGCGGCTGGTAATGGGTAAAGGTTTCTTTGCTCGTCATAAACATCCCTTACACTGGTGTGTTCAGCAAATCGTTAACGGCATCAGATGCCGGGTTACCTGCAGCCAGCGGTGCCGGTGCCCCCTGCATCAGACGATCCAGCGCAGTGTCACTGCGCGCCTGTGCACTCTGTGGTGCTGCGGCCAGAATACGGCGGGCCGTTTCCACGGTCATACCGGGGGTTTCGGCCAGCACGCATGCCTGTTCTTCGCGTCCGTGAGCCTCCTCACAGTTGAGGATCCCCATAATGCGACTGTTTTCTGCCGCAACCGCTGCGGTGATCTGCGCGTTCACGTCCGGCTGCGCAGCGCTGGCGTTCTCGCCCTCCGTCGCTGGCACCACGCCAGTAACGTCAGCCTGCGAAGCAGTGGCTGAAACAGTTGTTGATTGAGTCTCTTTGGTCATTCGCCCTCCTGAGAGACGGGATTTACGTGCATCCAGTGCATCACGCATGACGGTGATCGCATCGGTACTGTTCACAAGTTCATCAGCCAGTCCGGCATCAATGGCCTCCTGACCGCTGTACACTGCAGCCTCGGTATCCAGCACAGCCTGCACGGACAGGCCGGTATATGCCGACACCTTCTGTGCAAACATCCGGCGGGTTGCATCCATCCGGGACTGCAGTGTTTCCCGGACATCATCCGGTAGATGGCTGTAGGGGTTGCCATCCACCTTATGGCTGCCGCTGTAAATCAGCGTGATTTCCACGCCCTGTTTCTCCAGCGCAGCACCGTAATTACTGTGAGCCATCATGACGCCGATGGAGCCTGTCCGGGCGGTCTGCGTGACCAGACGCCGGGAGGCGGCGCTGGCAAGCAGCTGACCTGCACTGCAGTTCATGTCGTTGGCCAGCGCCCATACCGGTTTTATGTCTCGCACACGGGCGATGATGTCAGCACAGTCAAATGCTCCCGCCACCATCCCGCCCGGTGTGTCCATATCCAGCAGAATGCCGTCCACCATCGGATCGCTGGCAGCCTGTTGCAGACGGGCGATAATGCCGTTGTAACCGGTCATTCCCGAATACGGCTGCAGCGCCCGCGTCCGGCTGACCAGCGTACCGGACACCGGCAGCACGGCGATGCCGTTCATGACCTGATAACTGCGGGCCTGTCGTGGTCCGTCATCATCACCGGATAACGCCAGCGCCGCGGGTGCCTCTCCGGCAGTCAGGCTGTCGCCGGATACTGCATCCGTCAGGCGGCTGATCCCAAGCTGGCCTGCAAGCGCACAAAAGAAAACCCGCGCATAGGCGGGTTCAAGCATCAGCGGCTCATTAAAAGCCATGCTGGCAATATGCGGGAGATTACGCAGCGCTGCTGTCACTCTTCTCCTCCTCTGTTGATTGTCGCAGTCCGGATTCAAATGCCGCAGCCGCCCAGGCGGGCGGTTTAAGACCGGCTGCACGGCGCTCCATCGTTTCACGGACCTGCTGGGCAAAAATTTCCTGATAGTCGTCACCGCGTTTCGCGCACTCTTTCTCGTAGGTGCTCAGTCCGGCTTCTATCAGCATCACCGCTTCCTGAACTTCTTTCAGACCATCGATGGCCATACGACCGGAGCCTATCCAGTCGCAGTTCCCCCAGGCACTGCGGGCTTCCTGAAAACTGAAGCGCGCTTTTGAAGGTAACGTCACCACGCGGCGAACGATGGCCTCTTCCAGCCAGCACAGAAACATCTGGCTCGCCTGACGGGATGCGACGAATTTTCGCCGCCCCATAAAGTACGCCCACGACTCGTTCGCACTGGCCCGTGCCGTGGAGTAGCTCATCTGGGCGTAATTCCGGGAAAGCTGCTCATACGAGACACCCAGCCCGGCAGCGATATACCGCAGCAGTGACTGCTCAAACACGGAGTAGCCGTTATCCGTATCCTGAGCCGTCTGCAGGTTCAGTGAGTCACCCGGCATCAGGTGCGGTACTTTTGCGCCTCCCAGCCGGACCGGCGCTGCGGCGTAATACGCGGCAATTTCACCAATCCAGCCGGTCAGCCTTTCCCGCTGCTCCTGACTGTTCGCGCCCAGAATAAAATCCATCGCTGACTGCGTATCCAGCTCACTCTCAATGGTGGCGGCATACATCGCCTTCACAATGGCGCTCTGCAGCTGCGTGTTCTGCAGCGTGTCGAGCATCTTCATCTGCTCCATCACGCTGTAAAACACATTTGCACCGCGGGTCTGCCCGTCCTCCACGGGTTCAAAAACGTGAATGAACGAGGCGCGCCCGCCGGGTAACTCACGGGGTATCCATGTCCATTTCTGCGGCATCCAGCCAGGATACCCGTCCTCGCTGACGTAATATCCCAGCGCCGCACCGCTGTCATTAATCTGCACACCGGCACGGCAGTTCCGGCTGTCGCCGGTATTGTTCGGGTTGCTGATGCGCTTCGGGCTGACCATCCGGAACTGTGTCCGGAAAAGCCGCGACGAACTGGTATCCCAGGTGGCCTGAACGAACAGTTCACCGTTAAAGGCGTGCATGGCCACACCTTCCCGAATCATCATGGTAAACGTGCGTTTTCGCTCAACGTCAATGCAGCAGCAGTCATCCTCGGCAAACTCTTTCCATGCCGCTTCAACCTCGCGGGAAAAGGCACGGGCTTCTTCCTCCCCGATGCCCAGATAGCGCCAGCTTGGGCGATGACTGAGCCGGAAAAAAGACCCGACGATATGATCCTGATGCAACTGGATGGCGTTGGCGGCATAGCCGTTATTGCGTACCAGATCGTCTGCGCGGGCATTGCCACGGGTAAAGTTGGGCAGCAGGGCTGCATCCACACTTTCACTCGGTGGGTTCCACGCCCGCAACTGCCCACCAAATCCGCTGCCACCGCCGTGATAACCGGCATATTCACGCAGCGATGTCATGCCGTCCGGCCCCAGAAGGGTGGGAATGGTGGACGTTTTCATACATAAAATCCTGCAGGTCCCCTGCGTCGCTGTGTCATGCCGGTCTGCACTTCCAGCTCCGCAATGTATTTTTTCAGGTCAGACACGGAAGTGGCCGTAAACTCCACTCGCCGTCCGTCTTTCTGTACCGTTGCCACCCGTTTTCCTGTCATCAGGTCATGCAGTGCCGCACGGGCAGCGGCAAGTTCTTCCTGTCGCGTCATTCATCCTCTCCGGATAAGGCACGGGCGTAATCTGCCAGTGTTTTCTTGTTGGTTGCTGCACCATCCTCTTCCTGCAGGCTCGCCAGCAGCGCACTGAGATCCAGCTGCCAGCGGGAAATACTGATGCGCAGCGCCGCCAGCGCATAAACGAAGCAGTCGAGCGCCTCATTGCGTCGCTTTTTGCTGTCCCACAGTATTTTTTTCCTGCCATCCACCCATTTTTCGACCTGCTCTTCAGCCGTCAGCTGCTGCGCTTCGGTCAGATCAAAAATATCCGGGTTATTCGGGAAGTGAACGGCACCGGGAAGCGGTTCATCCCCTTCCGGCGTCAGTGTGAAGCGGTTATAAATCTGCTCTTTCGCGGTATCCGTACCGATTTCGGTAAGGTAAACCCCGTTTTTGTTTCGCTTACGTGGCATGCTGGCCACCGGCTTTCCGTAGACGGATGCCCCTTTAATGGGGATCACCCGGAACAGCCCATGTTTTTTCGAGCGTTCATACACAATGGTCGGGTCAATCCCGCCAGTATCCCAGCAGATACGGGATATCGACATTTCTGCACCATTCCGGCGGGTATAGGTTTTATTGATGGCCTCATCCACACGCAGCAGCGTCTGTTCATCGTCGTGGCGGCCCATAATAATCTGCCGGTCAATCAGCCAGCTTTCCTCACCCGGCCCCCATCCCCATACGCGCATTTCGTAGCGGTCCAGCTGGGAGTCGATACCGGCGGTCAGGTAAGCCACACGGTCAGGAACGGGCGCTGAATAATGCTCTTTCCGCTCTGCCATCACTTCAGCATCCGGACGTTCGCCAATTTTCGCCTCCCACGTCTCACCGAGCGTGGTGTTTACGAAGGTTTTACGTTTTCCCGTATCCCCTTTCGTTTTCATCCAGTCTTTGACAATCTGCACCCATGTGGTGAACGGGCTGTACGCTGTCCAGATGTGAAAGGTCACACTGTCAGGTGGCTCAATCTCTTCACCGGATGACGAAAACCAGAGAATGCCATCACGGGTCCAGATCCCGGTCTTTTCGCAGATATAACGGGCATCAGTAAAGTCCAGCTCCTGCTGGCGGATGACGCAGGCATTATGCTCGCAGAGATAAAACACGCTGGAGGGGTCATCCGGCGTCCATTTGAGGCCAAACGGCGTCTCTTTGTCGCCAAATTTAAGGTACTGCTCCTCCCCGCAGTGCGGGCAGGCAACATGAAAACGCATAAAATGCGGGGATTCACTGGCTGCACGCTCAATCTGGCAGGTGCCTCTCACTTTGGGCGTGGAGCCACGGATGGACTTTGGCCAGACCGAGCCTTCAATACGCTTGTCGCCCAGGAACGTCGGAGAGCCTTCCTGTTCAATATCATCATCAAAGGCAGCAAGTTCATCATAACCCGCCACATCCACTGACTTTTCACGGTAGTTTTTTGCCGCTTTACCGCCCAGGCACCAGAAGCCACGCCCATTAGTGAAACGCTTCATGGTGAGCGTGTTATCCCGGTGCTTTTTGCCATACCACGGGGCCAGCGCCAGCAGCGACGGAATATCACGAATAGTCGGCTCAACGTGGGTTTTCATAAAGTTCTCGGCATCACCATCCGTCGGCAACCAGATAAGGGTGTTGCGCTGCTTATGCTCTATGAAGTAGGCATAAACACCCAACAGCATTTTGGAATAACCGACACGGGCAGACTTCACCACATTCACCTCACGGATGTAGTCGCTGCCCATCGCATTCATAATGGCCCGCTGAAAGGGCAGTGTTTCCCAGCGCCCTTCCTGGTATGCGGATTCTTTTGGGAGATAGTAATTGGCATCCGCCCATTCAACGGCGGTCTGTGGCTCCGGCCTGAACAGGGCACGAAGCCCGGCGCGGACAAAATGCCGCAGCCTGTTAACCTGACTGTTCGATATATTCACTCAGCAACCCCGGTATCAGTTCATCCAGCGCGGCTGCTTTGTTCATGGCTTTGATGATATCCCGTTTCAGGAAATCAACATGTCGGTTTTCCAGTTCCGGAAAACACCGCTGCACCGACAGGGGGATCCCGTCGAGAATACTGGCAATTTCACCTGCGATCCGCGACAGCACGAAAGTACAGAATGCGGTTTCCACCACTTCAGCGGAGTCTCTGGCATTCTTCAGTTCCTGTGCGTCGGCCTGCGCACGCGTAAGTCGATGGCGTTCGTACTCAATAGTCCCTGGCTGGAGATCTGCCTCGCTGGCCTGCCGCAGTTCTTCAACCTCCCGGCGCAGCTTTTCGTTCTCAATTTCAGCATCCCTTTCGGCATACCATTTTATAACGGCAGCAGAGTCATAAAGCACCTCATTACCCTTGCCACCGCCTCGCAGAACGGGCATTCCCTGTTCCTGCCAGTTCTGAATGGTACGGATACTCGCACCGAAAATGTCAGCCAGCTGCTTTTTGTTGACTTCCATTGTTCATTCCACGGCCAAAAACAGAGAAAGGAAACGACAAAGGCCCAAAAGTTCGTTTTCAGCACCTGTCGTTTCCTTTCTTTTCAGGGGGTATTTTAAATAAAAACATTAAGTTACGACGAAGAAGAACGGAAACACCTTAAACCGGAAAATTTTCATAAATAGCGAAAACCCGCGAGGTCGCCGCCCCGTAACCTGTCGGATCGCCGGAAAGGACCCGCAAAATGATAATAATTATCATCTACATGTCACAACGTGCATCTACGCCATCAAACCACGTCAAATAATCAATTATGACGCAGGTATCGTATTAATTGATCTGCATCAACTTAACGTAAAAACAACTTCAGACAATACAAATCAGCGACACTGAATACGGGGCAACCTCATGTCAACGAAGAACAGAACCCGCAGAACAACAACCCGCAACATCCGCTTTCCTAACCAAATGATTGAACAAATTAACATCGCTCTTGAGCAAAAAGGGTCCGGGAATTTCTCAGCCTGGGTCATTGAAGCCTGCCGTCGGAGACTAACGTCAGAAAAGAGAGCATATACATCAATCCAGAGTGATGATGGATGAACATCCCGGTTTCTTTACCTTCCCTCCCTTCCCGCACAGAACTGGCGAGCGTGAGGGACCAATATGTGAGCCATAAATGCCTTATCTTCAGAAATGCAGTTGGTATCCGAATAGAACGATATTGTAAATTCACCTAAATACGAGGCATTGCTGTAGTTGAATTGCAGTACTGTATTAGCCTGACAGTGACAGAATACGATATTGACTCTGTCACTTGTGAAATGGTCAGAATGGTTAGCAGTTATGGTGATCAGTCAACCAACAGGGAATAATCCTTCGTATTCTTATCGTGCTTTACTAACGCGGCCTCAATTGCCCTGAATGCTTCCAGAGATACTTGATGTTCTATACATGCAATTACAACATCCGGGTAACCCATCGAAATGGTGCTATTAAGCATAGTTTTTACACGAACCTGCTCCTGGGAGGGGGTATCAATGTATTGATCTTTATGCATTTTGTCGCTCCATTCGTTTGCTCTTCACTTGCGGCTAAAAATATAACGTCAAATCACTCAGCATGAAAGAGTGAAAGTTTCAGCGCGTTTCCCTTACATAATCTGTCGTTTGTATTCTCTTCAGGCATACCGGAAAGACTAGGTATTGTCACACAACCAATACCATCGACAATCGAGATTTATATCTATTCGGTAATGTTTAAATATAACAAAACCCCGTAAAAACGAGGTTTATGGGTAATTTGTATTGTTGAATAGCATCTGATGAGAAATTGATGCTAATACTATAAACATACTAGATTAAATCAATCTTGATATCATAGCTTTCAAGACCAGTCATTTTTTCCCGTGCAGTAAACTGGATACTGGTAACTTCTTTCCCGGTCTTTTTCTTAAGCTCAATGATTTTTTTTGTTATATATTCAGAAATATCTGCTTCTGTTTTTGTTTTTAACTCTTCAATGTTCATCATTTCCTCTTTTAGTCTGTTATGACTTTCCTGGTACACAGTAGTGTCAATTATATGGAGCAAACGTATAAAAGATAAGATGAAACATCGCAATAATCAACATACGACGGTCTAAATTTCACACAAACAGATAAAGATGATTATCATTTATTATCAATGCATTAGAATCAAATCAATTCAAGAGTCTCATTGCTGCTTCCAGAATTTCTTCTGAAGTTACATGTCGATCCGCTGCTACATAAATGACTTTATGATCTCCGGTCAGAGATGGAAACCCTGCAGCCATTACAGTGAGGTGTGTTGTTTCGCCATTTGGGTATTCACGCATGATGGTGTTAACTCCGGTCATCACTGGCACTACCATTGCTGGTTCAGAGTTAAAAAAAACTATTATTTTTTTCATATGTTACCGTAATATGTGAGTATCCATCGACTAGACACTAAGCAAAAAAGCTCCCGAAGGAGCCTTCATTTTCACTTTCTTAAATCTAACGACAGATGGCTAACATTTAAGTATTGTGAAATATTATCAAATGTAATCATCATTGATTTACAAAAGATACATTTTGCCCCGAAAGGATTCATGTCAGAAACATCAAAAGATGATGTTCTATACTGGGAACCATGACAACACGGGCATCTAAAGTGAATATGGTTTGTAATATTGTCTACCTCAAAGCGCCACTACATGAACAGCGGCAGGACCTTTAGGTCCGTTCTCAATACCAAATTCAACTTCCTGATTCTCAGTTAATGTTTTGAAATCGTTGCTCTGAATTGCTGAGAAATGGACAAACACATCTTTGCTGCCATCTTTCGGCGTGATGAAACCAAAACCTTTTTCAGGGTTAAACCATTTCACTAAACCAGTCATTTTGTTAGACATAATTATTACCTTTTGAAGAAATTAGCCCTTGGGCAGAATGGTCCGAAAAAAAATATCAGAGAGAAAAACCAACAAGGAAATCTCAAGAGGTACAAATAATAAAATTATAACAATGACTGCTTCAGATAAATTTGTAACAAACCAGAACACCATTAACTCATGATTAACCACCCATAGCAAGGATTACTTTTGTAAAGAAAAACACAGCAATGAAAGAATAGCTTTATTTATTAATAAAACGTGTCATTCTGATTAAGACCTTTTATCTTACCCTTAAGATTTCAGGAATTTTGGCTCATGGAAGAGTCCTTTTTATTTAAATTTTACATTCCGCGATGTAAATGTTCCGATTTAATATTACCCTACATTTGATGCTTTTTATCTCTTAAAGATTCATAGATCTGTTGACAAGTCACTCCTGCGATGTAGCGTTCGTCAGCAATTTCAGCATAAAGCTGAGCTTCTGCTGCAATATCTCCGAGCATGTTGGTGAGCATTCCTTCGGCGGTTTTGGTTGTTTTGCCTCTGACGGCAGCGGCAAGATCTGCGGTATGCTTCGCTGCGTCAAGGCGTATGGCATATTTTTTTGCTTCGGCACGCAACTGGTTAACACTATCAGACAGATAAGCAGCCCTGGCAGAAATTTCAGCAGATTTCTGTTGTGCATCTTTAACAGCCTCATCACGGGCTATAGTTCGCCCCTGTTCAATTATTCGAGCAGCAAATTGAGCATTTACCTCTTGTGATAATGCGGCAGCATCACGTTCCGCCCATTTTTTTTGCCATCCTCTGTCGCTCCAGACATTTCCGACGATAAATCCTGACAACACGAGAAAAATCACCATGAATATCTGATTCACTGTTCTATCCCCCAGCAGGTTAATGCGCTCTCCTGGTCACGACGAATAACCTGACCGTAACAGTTATTTGAACGAATGCGGCAATCGCGTCCGCCATCCTTAATCCACCAGCGAATCGCTTCGCATGCACCTTTACGATCACCAGCATTCAGCCGCTTATAAAACGTCGACGGGAAACACTTACCGGGGCCAATGTTATAGGGACAAAATGACGCGATACCCGCTTTTTGTGGTTCGGTCAGTGGTACTTTAATATTGCGCTCCACCCATGCCAGCGCCTTATCACGCTCAATGGCGTTGACCTGGTCGCATTTTTCCTTCGACAGCTTCATTCCCGGTATGACGGGCTTACCATCCACCATTGTGGCACCACGACAGATGGTCCATATACCGGAACCATCGCGGTATGCCGTAGTGTGGTTACCTTCTTTTTCATCCAAAAACTGGTCGAGAATATCAGGCGCAGGCGCACCGACGGCAATCAGTGCCAGAACAGCAGCCGACAGGCCGTATCTGATTTTAGTATTCATGGATATTTATCAGGATGCTACCAATGAAAGATACTGGAAAGCCAACTGCAAAAAGCTAACAACCCGTAATCGAGTTATCTGAACTGTTAATTTTTATGGTATACCGAGCCTCTGAACAGGGTCGCGTTTCTGGCAACAGCTCGTCCCCTTCACATAACCCGGCAGCAACATCCAGGAAGACCTGTCTGATGCTCCTTCTCGCTGCTGCCTCATAAAACTCAAGCGCGGCACCTTCAACACGGTCCAGCGAGATGTCCAGGTCAAAAATTTCACCGTCAAAGCGTTTTTTGTCCCGTAAGGCTACAGTTACCGCCACTTTATTCTCAAAATTGCGGACTCCTTTCACAACCAGTTCATAGTCTTGTGTCATTGGATTACTCTCTTCTCGCAACCTTACGCCTGTCTTCTTTAATCTTGAAATAAAGGTTTGTCAGATACGTCAGCAGGCCAAAAACCAGACTACCCAGCACACCGATTGCAGCCCACTGTGACGGAGTTACTTTATCGAGTAACTGCAATGCCCAGAAACCAGCATTACCAGCCGATGTGCCATAGGCGATACCTGTTGTTAACTTATCCATTGATTTCATATCCTCGCCCCGATGTACACAGATGGTGCAATATGTTTGAAAAGATCGGAGTCTATGGGTTAGTTTTTATAGCAAACATTGTTCTCAACGGCGCTAAAAAACAGACACATTAAAAATGTGGGTAATTATTTTAAAAGAAAATCATGTATTAAATAATAATACGAGATATGTTTTCATATTTAGTGTACTGTATACGGCCATTTATACAGGAAAAGCCTATGTCAGAACGTAAAGACTCAAAATCACGCCGTAATTATCTCGTTAAATGTTCCTGCCCAAACTGCACCCAAGAGTCAGAACACAGTTTTTCAAGAGTACAAAAAGGTGCCCTTTTGATCTGCCCTCATTGCAACAAAGTATTCCAGACAAATCTTAAAGCTGTAGCTTGATTGATTTTATTCGTAACAAGTATTTTTTATATTTTAATAACATATTTAAAGCAGATAATAAAAAACCCGCCTGAGCGGGTTTAATATTGTGGTGCTTTTTGTGGGAGTCATCCACTTACGCACTTTGTTTTGCTATGCCAGCAGTTAGCTTCTGCTGTAAAACTATTCATGCAGCAAACCTGCACTTCACCACAATGGTTAGCATACTTTTCCTGATTAAGTTATTGCCAAATATGCTGGCCATTGTTTCATGTATTGGACCTCCTTACTATTTATTAAAGAGATCCAATATTCACCACTCTGTCTGTATCTCCACTCAGGCATCAGCCTTCTTCGTTATCGTATACAGACAAACTATGAATTTTAATCAGTAATTATGACATTTGCTGCTGCAGGACCTTTAGCACCACTCTCTACAGAGAAGGTAACCTTTTGACCTTCAAATAAGGTTCGAAAATTATCATTCTGAATCGCAGAAAAATGCACAAACACATCTTTACTACCATCAACAGGAGAAATAAAGCCAAAACCTTTATCAGCGTTAAACCATTTTACTAAACCAGTCATTTTATTTGACATTCTACATTCCTTAACTTGAGCCTTTCGGCATAAATGGCTTGTATAACAGAAACGACTTCGTACTTAATTGGAGAGACTCAAAGAAGGAATAAGTGAATAACACCTGAAATGAGAACTGCTTTAGTAAACTACTTCGTATATCGTCTGTTCTTCAAACCGACGCAATCATTAACGCATAGTTGAACATATGAAGCAATGTTTATTTTAGACATCCAGCCATCTTCAACCCCATCAAAAAACTATAGCTTTCTTCAGGAAGGTGTGTATAGTGCGCCCAGTTATCAGTATTAAGGAATTTTTTTGTCCCGTAAAATGACAGGAATTGTCAAAACCTTTGACGGCAAAAGCGGCAAGGGTCTTATCACCCCATCCGATGGTCGTATCGATGTCCAGCTTCATGTTTCAGCGCTCAATCTCCGCGATGCAGAAGAAATTGCCACCGGATTACGCGTGGAATTTTGCCGGATAAATGGTCTGCGTGGCCCTTCAGCTGCCAATGTTTACCTTTCATGAGCTATATTAAAGCTTTAATTTCAGGCCCCATCGAATCAAACATGGAGAGTTTTCATGAATAACCCCGTCTGTCTTGATGACTGGTTGATTGGCTTTAAAAGCTTATGCTGTACTTTGACCGTAATAGCTCTGCTAATAATGTAATAAGCAGACTCATTGTATCTAGGGACATTGTACTGGAAGAAAACATTTTAAACATCAGGCAGAAAACAAAGTCACCCGATAAATAATAAGTAAACAAACATGAATCCCGAAATGAGATTCAACATCTCTATTACCCTATTTAAAGCACAAAAACCCGCTCATCAGCGGGTTTTCTACTTTTTCTTAACGTCGGGTATACAAAGCCCATCGTTGAAAAAATTTTATCCATATTTTTTGAAAAATGCAAGCATTACGTCGCCATCTTCGGCGAAAATCATTTATCTCGTCACTTTTCTTAATTGCACCTCAGCATATGCTTCTTCCTGCCAGCACTTTGTAACCAGTTTATCAATGACATCTGCATATCCTTTGTACCACTGATAATCAGTCAGGGCTGGTACCAGCTTCTGGACATGACACCGCGCCAGTGTCGTTGGTAAACGACTAAACCGGTTTCCATTGCAACGCCCACAAATCTTATAAACAGGCGCGCCATGAAGCCGGGTCCTTTTTTCATCCAGGACAATACCTTTACCCTTACACCCTCTGCACGCTGTGCTGACTTCTCCCTTACCATGGCAATGCTGACATAGTTCCTTCACCCACTCTTCCTTGATAACAGATTCCCCGCTTCTGGAGTGTTTCACCACTTCGCGCAATACATTATGAAATCCAGTACCTGCACAATGCTCACAGCGAGCCTTACTTGCCGCAGACCTGGAATAATCAGCAAAGGCAAAATTCACAAGGTAAGGGATGATCTGTAACCGGGTTTCTTCACTCAATTTGTTCAATGTCGGGTTATCCAGTGCCATCGCGTAATTGAGCAGACCTTCAATCGCAAACTGAGGATCCTGAACACCAACTTTTGCCAGGAATAAGGCAAACCCAAGCGGTGCTTTCGACTGCACCATCCCCTGCGCAGCCATCACATCCGTAATCGTTAAACCACCCGAGCCTGTCGCCGGTGCGTCATCACTCAATTTTGGAGATTTTGGGGAGTAATATTTTGGTAAGGCTTCAAGGTTCATGCTCGTTCTCCACTTACGCCAGTACGCCTGTTGCCAGCGCACGATCGATAAAACGAAATATCAGCTCCAGCTGGGAGCCATACTTCTCTTCAAATGCCACGGTATCCGCATGCAGCTCGTCGTGATGCTTTCTGCACAAAGGCAACACAAAGAGGTCATGCGCTTTTGTTCCCATTCCACCCTGACCGTGACCTATCAGGTGGTGGGGATCATCAGCAGGCTTTCCACAACATGCACACGGCTGTGTCTTAACCCAGCGCGTGTACTTTTCATTAACCCAGCGGCGACGTTTTGGGCGTAACATAAAAGACTCCGGCGACTCCGGATCCACTTTCAGCGCCAGCACCTTTTTTGCCTTATCCTGGATGATGCTGGTGGCAGGAACCGAAGGCACAAGGTCACTTTCCCGGGTGACAGACGGCACAACAGGCTTTGGTAATCTCAGTGCCTTACGGGCTGCACTTTCCGGTAAGGCATCCGCCAGGTCATTACGAACCAGCCACCAGCACAGTTCCGGCATTGTCACAACGTGACTATCATCAAAACCGAGATCCCGACGCACAACAGACAACACCCAGCGGGCACAGTTATACGTTGCCATTGATTCCAGCCGTTCCGTGAACTGATCGCGCAGCTGGTTATCACAGTGCCAGCACAGACGGATTGCGCCCGGAGCGTGTCGCATTGTGGTCATGTTCTCGCTGTGCCAGTCGGAATGAGGCCACTGACAGCCCTTTTCACGAAGTAACCAGCTTTCAAGACATTCCACGCCACCAGCACGACGGATCACTGCCTCATTGCGGAACACGGCCCGAACGGCAGGATCATCCGCCAGCGGTTGTGATGCCGCGGGAACGGCACCACTGGCGAAAGATGAATAACGTTCCGGCTCAGGCTCCAGCAGTACACGCCCCTGCATAAACAGGGGCATCAGCTCTGAACCTGGTCTGAACAATACGATCCCCATACGCGGGGCAATTTCAGGGGTCAGTAGTGCTCTCACGGTCACCTCAATGAACGGTATCGAGCAGCTTTAACAGCTCAGGGAATCGGGATTCGAAGAAATGCGGCTGCGTCTCGCGCGGATTTGCAGGACTGGTGATGTTCTTGCCGAACATGCAGCCTTTCGCCGTCAGCGACCAGAATTTTTTGATGTTGTTAATCGCGGTACGGCTGTATCGTTCGCGTTGTTCAACGATCCCCAGCTTCGCCATCTGGTGATATGCCTGATTAGCCGTCAGGCGGATACCATACTGTTTCAGCAGTGCACTCAGCGACAGCGTAGGGCGGCTTGAACCATCTGGCGCATCAGCAGGGGCATCAATGGCATAGATCGGCATAAGTTCAGGAAGACCAGCTACCTTTGATAATTTCTGGTATGCACCAAGTTTCGAGGAGTTTGACAGATTTAGAGTCTTTGCTGCTGATTCAAGCAGAATGACCCCGGATTTAATTTTGTCGGATGTGGTTTCTTCTGGTGATGAATTATGAAGCGCATCAAAAGTACGTATCACTTTTAAGCTGAATGCCGGGCTGATCCACATTGCATATGCATAGACCAGCTCTTTACAGACATACGTCCCACCATTGCGCCCCTGAATGGTGATGACAGGAATACTACGGGAATCTCCCGTAGTTTCTTCTTCCAATAATTCCACAAGAGCCTTCGTTTCAGGACGACGCATAAACTCGTGAACTTCCAGCGAACGGGAGGAGCGATTCTCACCAGCGGCAAGAAGAGCAGCTTTCTGAAGGTCGTTAAGACAGTAGTTAGATTCGAAGTACTGGCGCACAGAAACGCCATCAATTACAAGCAACTGATTCATTGGTTTCTCCACAAATTTTTATCCACGAGCGGGACTGCACTCCCTTTTCGTTGATGCCGGATGAACTTACTGCGATTTTTAATAGTTATCAAGGATACACTGTTCATAAATACAGTATCTTTAACGAGGTAATACCCAAATTTAGGGTGTTGCTCAATTCCGTTACCGAGTTGCTAATTTGCAACTCGCTTTTTCGTACTTACTGATAGTGATCTCGACCTTCCCCTCCGGGATAACCGGTCCCCACTCCACCAGCATTCTTTTCACCTGACTGTCGTCTTCCCACACATCCGCGTGGGTCAGGGCGTCAAACAGCGCCTTGTTATAGTTGTCTAGATCGCGGATCCGGTTATCCGGCGGAAACAACACGATCTCCACTGAAGCAGGTGCCGACGTTGGTTTTGGCAGACGACGTAACTGCTCAACTATTGCTGCACACGCCGCGCTCTGGAATTTGCGCCCCGCCGCGCTTATCAGGCTCTTACCTGCAAACGCCCCTTTGTTGGGGTGTCGCCAGTACGTGTTCACGCTGGGCGGAAAAGGCAGGATCAGCTTCATGCCACTATCTCCCTGAGCAGCCGTTCTGCCTGCTGGCGAACCTGCGCCAGAAACGCCTCACCACATGCCTCAAGTTCATCGCGCCCGATGTAGCTGATTGCCGGTCCCTTCCAGGTCTTATCGAAAACAGCAATAGCACCAGCGAAGAAAGCGCCTGTCGGCACCTGCTTCTCGTCTTTCGGGATAAACCAGGCAGGCACTTCAAAACCAATACGCCCGCGAATAAAAGCAATATGATCTGCATCTTCCGGCCACCACACTTCGCTGGTGGCAGCTTTGATCAGGAAAACATAGCGCCCACCCTTATCACGCATGGCACTGGCATGTTTCATGATGTAACGCATGCCGGTGATGTATTGCCCCTCATGCTGACTGGCGCGGCTGTATGGGGGATTACCAAAGGCAGCACCTTTAAGCTCCGCAAGACGTTCTGACCAGTCATGCGCCAGCGCATTGTCTTCCGCCGTGTAATACGCGGCACATTTGGCGTTATCACCGTCGGTGAACAGATCCAGAACAAACGGGCCAAACAGAGTGTTAATTCCCCAGAAAATGTTGTCCGGCGTGCGCCACTGATCGCCCACTTCCTTCAGTTCATGGGCTGGTTTGTTCCGCAGTTCCACCAGCGCCTGGATATATTTATTACTCATTAAGCCCCCACGTAATTCCCTGACAGATACCACTCTTCACCCGATGCAGCGCGCTTGCTGCTTTTCCGTAAGCACCGCTCACGACGCGCCAGAAAATTGTTTCGTTCTGGCTGGGAGTGGCTTTCACGGAATGCCGCCATCCACACGGTTGCAGCACGACGAAATAAGCCCCTGGACTCCAGTTCTTCCGCCTGGCGAGTCAGGCACAAAATCACCTGCGGGTCGTTAGTGCCTACATAGAAATTGCGCACAGGTCTGGTTTCACGAACTGGTTGCCGTTCCGCCTCCGGCGATATCTTCGTCTGACGCGGGAAATGTCTGCGTGTATCCCCTTCACAACGGTGAGCCACACGCCCACTCTGACGTAACTTGCTTGCTGACTGCAGAACGCGCTGTCGTGAGTAACCTGTAAAAGCATCCGCAATGTCTCCGGAAGTACACCCCGGATGGGCTTCAATGAATTTCTGAACTTCATTCAAAAGACTCATGATCACCCCCTGAATCCTGCCGGGATCTGGCTGTAGTCCACGTTGTCGTAACTGGCTTTGAAGTACGGGTCCTCGCGTCTGGCTGCAGATACCGCAGGAACTTCCCAGGATTCTTCGAAATGACGATCCGGACCAAAGAACGTGACAGCCTGTTTCACAAATTGTGTACCGCTATTGCCCATCGCAGATACCCAGCCCGCGTAGCGTTTCACACCTTCCAGCATGGTTTCGGGGTTTACCCCCTCGTTCAAACGGGCTTTCCAGGCTTTGAAGGCTGCTGATTTTGAATTGCCACCAGCACGTTTGGGATATGCCAGCCATGCCTGCTCAAACTCCGGAGAGTATTCCGGTCGGTTTGAACGAACCCGCACAGACTCATCAGCAGATGCACCAACAGCTATTGGTTCATTGACTGATTCTTTGACTGGTTCAAAAGAGTGACTGGTTCTGGGTGAATCTCCTGCACTACCCCCTGGTGCAACTCCTGCACTACCTGGTGAATTTGCTGCACCAGATAGTGAATTATTTGCACTACCCCCTAGTGAATCTCCTGCACCATCCAGATGAAGGAGATAGATATTACTTGAGTTACCTTTTTCACCTTTCCGGGTGACTTTTTTTACCAGCCCGGACTCACAAAGGGCCGCAATATGATTCATCACAGAACGTTTGCTAATCTCGCACTGGTCAGCAATATGCTGGTAGCTGGGCCAGCACTCACCCTGATCGCTGGCATTATCAGCCAGCTTGATCAGAACCAGTTTTCGCAATGGATTACCCACTCGAATTTTCATCGCTTTAACCATCAGCTCCATACTCATGCTGCACCTCCGAGATGCTTCATGTTTTTTCCAGAGCGAAAGGCTATAAGCGGCATACTGATGCGGTAATTACGGCCCAGCGGTTCACAAATCACCTTCTGACATTCACGGTCAACCAGGCTAACACGTAGAACATGCCCTGCAGGCGTGGTGTACCACTGCCCAACTGTAGGAATTGATGTTTTTTTACGCTGAAGCAAACGGCAAATATTGAGGATCAACGGATTAAGCATGACGATGCCCTCCGCTGATATTCAGGAGACGGTGAATATGAAAATTAGCCTTATCCGCTAGGCGAATACGTTCAGCCTGCAAGTTAAGAAGGGTTTCTACCAGAACCTGATGCGCCTGCGGATCCGAAAGAGTTACCTTGCGCAGAGCACGTAGTGCAGTTGTTACATAACTGAGTTTATGTAAGTCTTCATCATTCAGACGAGAGAGGGCTGGGACAGTAGCCATGATGGCAGCCTCCGTATGCAATGGATAACTTCCACCACCGGAAACGCCAATTTCGCTGGTGGTGAACTGAGCAGGGTTGGCGTAACCGGCGCATACGGAAACCGGCGCACCTTTCGGTGCCCCCACCCAGCCCACCATAATTTGGGTATAGCTGAGCTGTAGCAACAAAAAAGACGCTAACGCGCCCATTGTCGCCGTATGCAATTCCAGGACGCCAATCCCGTCACCCGCTTTATAAGGTGCCTGAACAGTGTAACGTCCCGGAATGGCAGAATCAATGTGCTGGTGGTCCTTCACACTCAACAAAATCACGCCTGAATTTCCACAAAGGACTAAAGCACTCATGCGGGTAGTCTTTGCGAAGATAGATAACGCGCTGTGTTTCTGGTTCCCAACGAATAACATGGACATAAAGCCCTCTTCCGTCACGAAACCAGCGGTTAAGTTCCCGCACAACTCGCCCCCCACGGTCAGGTAAAGTTCTCTGTGGTTACTTACAGCCAGGTGATTTGGTAATCTGCATTCATGCCGTAACAACAGGTGTTCAGCGACACTGACCACCAGCTGTTGCGACAAACGGTTATTTGCCGTTAAACTGTTCATGCGTTAGTTTCTCCACAGACACAAAACGCCACGACGCCCGGAGCTGCACACTCGCGGGCGTCACTCTTTTCTGGAGCGCAAAAGATTTTGTAGACCAGTGCTGCATGCTCCTGGAGCTTCGAAATTGACAGATACAACTCATCATTAATTGCTGTCTGCTCGTGTGGCTCCACGACCCCATCTTCGATTGCCGAACGAATCTGCTTTGAGTAATTCCCGATCTGTTCGATGACTTCCAGCAGGCGCTGGTTTATATCGGCGTTCTCTACTTCCTCAATTTCAGGAAGCGATACGAACACCCCACCAGCAGACTGTGCGACAGCATCCGCAATGTAGTGAGTGCCAGCCGCGCGCTGTAAAACCATTGCCCATCCCAGCGGGAAAATCTGATCGCCATCGGCACGAAGGCGGTTAAATAATGCGTTCTCTGTTACATCCAGCCAGTCAGCTGCTTCAGCGTAACCACCCGGCAACGCTGCGATAGTTTTTCTGACAGCTTTCACGTACCACTCAGGCTGTTTTTCTACTTTCCAGTGATACTTACCCACGGTTAGCCTCATCGTTCTGTGGTTAAAAATTGAAGGTGTTCTGTTAATCTTTCGGATAGATATCCGGTCTTAAGTCAGATTTCGTAATTGCACCTGACGTGCATTGCTCAAGTTTTTTCGCCAGCACAAAACTGGCTTTTTTATAACCATTGAAAACCAGCCGTAAGTAGCCAGGTGTTGAGCCAACTTTTCCGGCCAACTCGCCCTGCTGTTCTTTGGTTAAAGAGTCCCAATACGCTTTCATACAATATGTACCTCCGGTGTACATATTACATGATTGAAATGAACCTTCAAGATACTTGTACCTTAACGGTACAAGGGTTTTAATTTCGTTATGAAAACAATCCATGACATCCGGCGGTCTAACGCCAGAAAACTGAGAGATGGTGTTGGCGGAAATTCATCCTTTGCCACCATGATTGATCGCGAGCCAACCCAAACCAGCAGGTTTATGGGGGATGGCGCTACTAAAAATATCGGTGACAGCATGGCACGGCACATCGAAAAATGTTTCGACCTGCCTGTCGGATGGCTTGATCAAGAACACCAGACAACGAACATCACAAAAAAACCTGATGTTTCAATCACTAACAAACAAATAACGTTAGTCCCTGTCATATCATGGGTACAGGCCGGAGCATGGAAAGAAGTTGGCTATTCTGAGGTTGATTTGAGCACAGCAGAAACTTATCCCTGCCCTGTACCCTGTGGCGAAATGACTTATATCTTGCGGGTGATTGGTGATTCAATGATTGATGAGTACCGCCCTGGAGACATGATTTTTGTTGATCCCGAAGTCCCTGCCTGCCACGGTGACGACGTTATTGCATTGATGCACGATACAGGCGAAACCACCTTCAAGCGATTGATAGAAGATGGAACACAGCGTTATCTCAAAGCATTAAACCCAAACTGGCCTGAGCCTTACATTAAGATTAACGGTAATTGCTCTATAATTGGTACAGTGATTTTCTCGGGAAAACCAAGAAGATACACAATAAAGGCCTAATCAATATATATATGAACCTGCTTCGGCAGGTTTTTTTATACTTGACAATGTACCTATGAGATACATAATGTATCCAAAAGAAACATGAGGCAGGCAAGATTCAAACAAAATTTGGTTGTAACACGGCGTATGGCACATGCGTCGTTAGCGGTCTGGTGACGTTAAAGGGGATAATCCACTCCTTGCTCGGGCAAACAAACCAGGTAGCCGGAATGTGCAAGTCAATGAGGATGCTGATAAGACGCCTAACCAGCGCGGCGATCCGGTTTGACGCCAGGGAAGAGACCAGGGGGCAACGATGAGGGCATTTATGGAACCGCGACAAAGTGTGGTGCCGTAACTGGCTAAGTGCTCTCAGCGTTGTGGTAATCCGCGAAATGGCGCGGCGGTAAGTATGGCGGGGTTACTCTTTCCCCGTTGAGGACACCGGATTGTCAGGTCGACCATACGCCTGAGTGACAACCCCACCACAACAGCCACTGCTTTGGCGGTACCAGTTTGTACACTTGCTTCCGGCTGGTACCGCTCTTTTTACAAAACAGAGAAGAGCATCACCGGACGACGGGCTCATAACCCAATCCATCCGGGCGGCTGCCACCGCAGGTGTTCTTCTCTGTTTTGTGGAGAAACCAACCGGCCTTGCAGGGTCGATATGATGAGGAGCAGCAAAATGGCTAGCGAACGCAGTACTGATGTGCAGGCATTTATCGGGGAGCTGGACGGCGGCGTATTTGAAACCAAAATCGGCGCAGTTCTCAGTGAAGTCGCTTCCGGTGTGATGAACACGAAAACCAAAGGTAAGGTCTCGCTCAACCTGGAAATCGAACCGTTTGATGAGAACCGTGTGAAAATCAAACACAAACTCTCATATGTTCGCCCGACTAACCGCGGGAAAATTTCCGAAGAAGACACCACCGAAACGCCGATGTATGTCAATCGCGGTGGTCGCCTGACTATTCTGCAGGAAGACCAGGGACAATTACTGACTCTTGCCGGTGAACCTGACGGAAAACTCCGCGCAGCAGGTCATTAATATCGTTCTTAATTAACCGATTATTTATCTCATCACTGAATATCTTTATATAGTGAGGACTTATTATGTCTCAGAACTTAGACGCAACCGCAATTAATCAAATCCATGCCCTTATTTCTGCTCAGGGTGTTAATGAAATTATCAGTAAGATTGGTGCCGATGCTGTGGCATTGCCTGAGAATTTCCGCATTCATGATCTGGAAAAATTTAATTTAAATCGCTTCCGTTTCCGTGGTGCGCTTTCCACTGCCAGCATCGATGACTTTACCCGTTATTCTAAAGATCTTGCAGATGAAGGCACCCGCTGCTTTATCGATGCTGATAATATGCGTGCCGTCAGTGTACTTAACCTGGGTACTATTGATGAACCAGGTCACGCAGATAACACCGCCACTCTCAAACTGAAAAAGACAGCACCGTTCTCTGCCCTGTTGTCTGTTAACGGCGAGCGTAACTCCCAGAAGTCACTGGCAGAATGGATTGAAGACTGGGCCGACTACCTTGTGGGCTTTGATGCTAATGGTGACGCTATTCAGGCAACAAAAGCGGCTGCGGCAGTCCGTAAAATCACGATTGAAGCAAACCAGACCGCTGATTTTGAAGATAATGACTTCAGCGGCAAACGCTCCCTGATGGAGTCTGTCGAAGCGAAGACCAAAGACATTATGCCAGTGGCATTTGAATTTAAATGCGTTCCGTTTGAAGGCCTTAAAGAACGTCCGTTTAAATTACGCCTCAGCATTATCACTGGCGATCGTCCTGTACTGGTTCTGCGCATTATTCAGCTGGAAGCGGTGCAGGAAGAAATGGCTAACGAATTTCGTGATCTGCTTGTTGAGAAATTTAAAGACAGCAAAGTAGAAACTTTTATTGGTACTTTCACTGCCTGATTTCATTACTGCAAATGCCCCTGCGGGGGCATTTATGGAAACATAATTTACTCAATAATCGCCGGATGGTGATGGCTTCCTTTTACCAGAATTCAGCGCGGTGCAGCGCATATACGTGGAGAACAAAATGTCATTTATTAAAACTTTTTCCGGGAAGCATTTTTATTATGACAGGATAAATAAAGACGACATCGTGATTAACGATATCGCGGTTTCCCTTTCAAATATCTGTCGCTTTGCAGGACATCTTTCACACTTCTACAGCGTCGCCCAACATGCGGTGCTTTGCAGCCAGCTGGTACCGCAGGAATTTGCTTTTGAAGCGTTAATGCATGATGCAACAGAAGCATATTGCCAGGACATCCCCGCACCACTGAAACGCCTTCTTCCTGACTATAAACGGATGGAAGAAAAAATAGACGCCGTAATCCGTGAGAAATACGGGTTACCTCCTGTTATGAGCACGCCAGTGAAATATGCCGATCTCATTATGCTGGCAACCGAACGCCGCGATCTCGGGCTTGATGATGGCTCTTTCTGGCCTGTACTGGAAGGTATCCCGACGACAGAGATGTTCAAAGTTATTCCACTGTCACCAGGCCATGCCTACGGGATGTTTATGGAACGTTTTAACGAGTTATCGGAGTTACGCAAATGCGCATGAATGTTTTCGAAATGGAAGGGTTTCTTCGCGGGAAATGTGTACCGCGAGATCTGAAAGTGAACGAAACAAATGCTGAGTACCTGGTACGTAAATTCGATGCGCTTGAAGCTAAATGTGCGGCACTGGAAAACAAAATAATACCAGTGTCAGCTGAACTACCACCAGCAAATGAAAGTGTTCTGTTATTTGATGCTAACGGAGAAGGCTGGCTGATTGGCTGGCGTTCTCTCTGGTACACCTGGGGACAAAAAGAAACCGGAGAATGGCAGTGGACATTTCAGGTCGGGGACATTGAAAGCGTCAATATCACTCACTGGGCAGTAATGCCAAAAGCACCGGAGGCTGGAGCATAATGACCACATTTACCGATAAAGAACTGATTAAAGAAATCAAAGAGCGTATCAGCAGCCTGGAGGTTCGAGACGATATTGAGCGCCGTGCTTATGAAATTGCTCTGGCATCGCTGGAAGAGGAGCCGGTGGCATGGCTACATTCAGACAATGGCTTAGGTATTCCAGCAATAACCAGGAGTAAAAACATTGCTGACAGTTGGTTATCAAAGGGCTGGTATGTTCAGCCGCTATATATAGCCAAGCCAGTGCCGGTGGTGCCAGATGCTCGTCCGTCTTTAAATAATGGCATAGTCGGTTTTGATGAAGGCTGGAACGCCTGCCGCGCCACCATGCTTCACGGTGTCAAACCTGTAAGCCAGACTTACAAGTTGAACAAGCTGTCTGGCAACTCTCCGGTAACTCCGGATGGTTGGATAAGCTGTAGTGAGCGAATGCCGAACGATAAACAATATGTTTGGTGTTGGGGTAAGTCTTACGGCTGGACTGAGTGCGATACCTTCGAAGGGTATTACGATTGTTCGAGAAACAAATGGTGGGCAGTTACTGACAATGGGGAAGAACCGGCATCGAAAGTAACCCACTGGATGCCGCTATCGGAACCGACGCAGGAGGTGAAGTAATGAACAACTTAATGACAACTAAACAAGTCGCCGACTTCTGTGGCGTTTCAGTATCGACAGTTCTTCGCTGGAACAGCGTAAACCGGAGAACTGGCCAGAAATACAGACCTGATTTTCCAGATCCTGATATTAAATCATGCCCAAATAAATGGGCGTCACGCAAGATTTACAGGTTTGCAGGAGTTATTGAATGACGTATGTGAACAGACACGTCTATGGCACGGTCAGCGTCTGTCTGAGCGATACAGGCACGGACGTTGCTATCCACAAGCATTAATTATCAGGAAACTGGGACCGCTCCCCAAGCATGATGTATTGAAACGAAGACATTTACACAATGATAGAAAAAATACTAAAATAATGATTCAACTCAAAGAGTTGATGTACATAAAATGCCTCACCGGCATAGGTGAACATTTTCATGGGTGGGGAAAAACATGATGTGGACCACACTTCCCCCTCTAAAAAGAGGGGAAAGAGTATGGTTTTGTTGTACACTAAAGGCCATATGGTTTTTATTATGTTTGGATAAGATAAATGAATGTAATAGCATTTAATGAAATAGAATCTAGCATCGCCGCCAATGATCAGGTTGATTCTATCTGCATTGAATTAACAACATTTAATCAAGATAATGTCATTTCATTTGAAAGTAAAAAGAAAAATAAAGAAATTCTTGATGCATTTTTTGAAATAATAAATACTGATATAGTTTTCGACTAGGTAATTAGCAATGGCTGAAGCAGCAAAAAAAACTCCACAAAAGCTGAATGAAAAAAAAGGCTCAACATCAGCATCATCACTTGAGATTGTGAATTCACGACAATCAAAAGATATTTATCTTGGATTGTGTGGATATGTTGGATGTGGCATGAGAACGATAAACAAAATTATCGAAGAGATATCCAAAGAATGGGGGTATAATGTTGTACACATCCGCATAAGTGCGCTTATGGAAAGCCCATTATATTTTGAGCCAGCAGCACTGGAGGTATCCGAAAGCACACAAGTTAATAGACATTTAAAACTCCAGGATATTGCCAATAAACTTCGTAAACATTACAAAAAAAATGAGTTGCTTGCAGAAGCTGCTATTGCAGCAATCGCAGCAGAGAAAAATAATATTGATTATAATAATGATGAATATAAAGGTACTGTCTTCATCATTGATCAATTCAAAAGGCCGGAAGAAATAGAGTTATTCAGAGTTATATATCAGCATAACTTCTATTTATTAGGAGTTTTGCGCGATTTAGATTACCGAATTCCGAATCTCATTGCTGACGAATCGACAAAGGACGACCTTCATTTAATTATCAATATTGATAATAAATCCTCTGATCCGTATGGACAAAGAACCGGGGAAACCATTCTTGATTCAGATTTTTTTATTAAAAATAACTTCAGCCAAAAAAGTGAATTAAAGAAGAAGATTGATCGGTTTTTCGGTCTTATTCATGGCAAAAATGGTTTAACACCAACTTTTAACGAGAAAGGTATGTATGCTGCCTTTTCAACATCATTACAATCAGCTTGTTTATCACGTCAAGTAGGGGCTGCACTGTTTGATGATGAAGGGAATTTGCTTGCCGTGGGTAAGAACGACGTACCTAAAGCTGGTGGCGGGTTGTATAGCAGTGATGATTTTGATAACGATCATCGATGCGTTCACAAAAGTGGTAAGTGTTATAATGATGCAAACAAGCTAAAAATTAAAGACCGTATAAAAAGCATATTATCAACCGAAGTAAGAACTGTATTAGGTATTTCCGCAGGACAAACTGTTGCCGATATTAATATAACACGACTTCTAAACAAATTAGATAATATTGCAGAAGGCATTTACAAAGACAGCAAAATATCAAGTGTAATGGAGTACTCCAGATCAATTCATGCTGAAATGGACGTCATTACATCAATGGCTAGAAAACAAAACGGCGATACTAAAGATAAAATTCTTTTTACGACAACCTATCCCTGCCACAACTGTGCAAGGCATATTGTCGCAGCTGGAATAAAAAAAGTAGTATATATAGAGCCATTTGATAAAAGCCTTGCTCTTGATCTGCATAATGATGCAATAACAAAGAACGAAGAATCATCCAAAGTAATATTTTGTGATTTTGAGGGGGTATCACCCCGCCGCTACCATAAATTTTTCAGACCAACGGATGAACGTAAAGATGATAAAACAGGGACTGCAAATAAATTTAATGCTCGCTACAAAAATCATATAGATGTTCAATATCTTGATGATTATAGAAAGTATGAGACTGTTGTAGCTAAGAAATTTATAAACGAGATTGCTAAACCAGAGTCTCAGCCATAACTGTTTCCACTCCTTATTTCTGTAAGGATAAGGAGTGGTATTTTTATAAGTATAATGACTGTCTCTTCATAAATCAGCAAATCGAAATATCAGCAACCAGTTAATTATAATCCAAGAATCATTACTATTTTCTTACTCTGTATGTCCATTCATTATTCAATAGGCTGTCTGTTGGAACCTAAATTAGTGTAAGTAAGAATCGAATCAACCCTATCCCACCATGCCTGATAGGCTTTACGCTGTTCTTCTAGATAATCACTCTTATCATAAACTTGCCATACCCCTGGCAGTTTATGACCGAGCATTATTTCAGCAATATGAGGCGCAGTAAGATCAGAAAAGTTTGTTCGTGCTGTTCGTCTCAAATCATGAAGAGACCAATGAGGAAATTGATACCCCAAACGCCGCCATGCGTACTGCATTAAATTGTAAGGCAGCGACTGCAATGATGTCCGACCAACTGGCTCCTTGCTTCCTTCCTTGGTAAAAAGCATATCGGAACCGTTGTTCATAGAGATAACGTATTTTATAAGCTCTTCAACCGGTTCAATAATGGGGCGCTTTAGCGGTTCGCCTGTTATATCACCTGTCTTATGTCGTTCTGGCGGTACAGTCCATACCTTATTAATGAAATCAAAATCATCCACCCTGGCAGTAATCAGCTCTGAACTACGACAGCCGAAATGCAGCAATAGTTTAATGAAGGCCCGGTATTTGGGAACCATTCGAGAACCATCGATCGCAGCATAAAGAATTTTAATTTCATCGTGTGTCAGAAACCGTTTCTTCTGACCTTTACGGATATCCATATCTTTACCCGTGATGTCCGACAGCGGGCGAGTTTCAATAAACTTTCTCTTATACGCCCAGACATGGGCCTGCTTTGCGTTAATTAGCAATCGGTCTGCTATTGCCGGAGTCTTAGTGCTAAGAGGCTCCAGGACCTCTAACCAATCATGCAATGTAGCTGCATCATGAGGGATACTCCCGATTTTAGAGAACAGATGCAGTTCAAATGAGCGGAGTATCTGCTCAGAACCTTTTTTATTTTTTACACAATATGCTTCATACCAGGCACGGATCACAGACTCTACCGTCATGGCTTCAGTAGCTTTGCGTTTTTCTGCCTGCCTGACCAATCGTGGATTGCGGTTTGACTCAAGTTCACCACGAAGACGGATAACTTCTTCTCTGACCTCTTTTAATCCAGTTGCCGGGTAAGTTCCGATATCAAGTCGCTCGCCTTTCCCTGCCCATTGATAACGATATTGGAACACTACGCGACCTTTCGGTGATACTCTGACAGACAGACCATCACGATCTGATTTAACCAAAACCTTATCGCGTTCCTTTCCAACGACTGAACGCAACCACGCATCAGACAGCGCCATTACTCACCTTGTAAAAATCGCAAAATATCTCTGCTGCTTTGTACATTATGTACAAGCATATGTACAGATTTTTGATGAAAGCAACCTGATCGATTTAAAGTTACATGAAAGAAATTTCAATTAAAGAGGAAACATAATACCATGTATTTAAACGAGTTATATGAATTAACCTCAATTAGCCGAAAGGACTTTGAAAGAGTAGAAGAGCTTTAATTTGGGTTTAATTATTGGGGTGAGAAATAATGGCAAAAGTGCGGCGCTTCGCCACCTCTTGCAAATAAGGAGACAACGTCATAATTCTTTCTTCTTGAGTAAGCGGCATCGCGCCGCGCTTGTTGAAAACGAAAAATTGCGGCTATTTTACCCATCAACGGGGGGGAGGCAATCAGTGTTTACACAGGAGCTGCTCCAGTTCGTGCAACGAAGAAACGGTCCAGGTGGGCGCGATGCCTTCTGGTTGCTCGCGATGGTGCGCATTCAGCCAGCAGGTCGCAAGCCCGGCGTTGATGCCACCGAGAATATCGGACTCGGCAGTGTCGCCAACCATCAGCACGCGTGAACGGTCAGGATTGCCCGCCTGTTCCAGCGCATAATCGAAAATTTTCTTATTCGGTTTGGCAACGCCAACTTCTTCGGAAATCACCAGCAAATCGAAGTAATCACGCAGGCCCGTGCGTTCCAGACGCACTTGCTGCAAGGCGCTAAAGCCGTTGGTGATGATGCCGATTTTGGCGTTGCCACGAATGGCGTTAAGCAGAGAAACCGCGCCCGGCAGCGGCGTGCAGATTTCCGCCATCGCATTAATAAAGGCATCGTTAAGCAAGCCTGCTTCAACTTTCAGCCGTTCGGCCCAGCTCTCAAAACGCCCGTGCTGAAGCTGTAATGAAGTGATCGCGCCGTTTTGATAATCCACCCACAGTGGCTTGTTAACGGCCTGATAGTCCTGAAAATCTTCAGCGGTAAAGGTGACGCTGTAATCAAGAAACATCCGCTGCAGGCCGGTGAATGAGTCAAAGGTAAACAGCGTTTCATCGGCATCAAAGAAAATCCAGTCCCACTTCATTATTCCACCTTGTCTTACATACTGATTGGCAACGCCATGATGATGGCGTCTTCGCGACCGTCCGTGGTGGGGTAGTAATTGCGGCGAATCGTCGCCTCGTTAAAGCCTAAACTTTCGTACAGGGCAATGGCGGCAGCATTTGAGGCACGGACTTCCAGCCATAGTGTCGCCACGCCGCGTTTTTCCAGTTCGTCGATCAGATGTTCCAGCAGCACCCTTCCCAATCCCTGACGCTGATAGTCAGGATCGACCGCAATATTGAACAATGTAGCTTCATCCAGCACCACTTGCGTAATCGCAAACGCCGCCATTTTGCCGTTTTGCGTTAACTGAAAGTTGAGATAACGCTCGCCCTGGTTGCTGGCAAAGGTTTTTTCACTCCACGGAAAGGCGTGGGCGCGTTGTTCAATGTGGTAAGCCGCTGGTAAATCAGTCGTTTCGAGGGAAGAAATCGTGTTCATATGTGCAAATCTGTTGCCATAACGCGGCGCGTGCCGTTGGGTTTGCCCGTAATTCGGTGAGCGCCGGTGATGCCACCTGAGCGCCTTCCAGTGATAGCGGTTCGTCAGTACCCAACCGCCAGCTGTTGCAGCGACTGCCTTGCGGCAGCATCGCGATTTTTTCTGGCGTCAGTTGCAGCACTTGATCGGGGCTGACGGTTAATGCGCGCAGAACATCGCTCACTAAAGGATCGGTCAGGGCGGGAAGATCGTTTGCCACCATCACCAGACGGACGTGTGCCGGGATCGCAATGGCAATCTCCCCCTGCAACGCGCCAGGGCGACGCAGCGACCACTGGGTAATGCCCAGTTGCTGTAACTGCCAGTCTCGTCGGGATGTCATAGCGAATCGCTCCTGTTGTCAGGGGCGCAAATATAGCAAATTCGTCGATACCGCGCCAACATATGGCTATAATCGCCGCCAGTATCAATTGAGGAGCATTCCATGTCTGCATTTACCCCGGCAAGTGAAGTCTTGCTGCGTCACAGTGATGATTTCGAACAAAGCCGTATTCTGTTTGCCGGAGACTTACAGGATGACCTGCCCGCGCGTTTAGATACCGCGGCCAGCCGTGCTCATACCCAGCAATTCCACCACTGGCAGGTATTAAGCCGCCAGATGGGGGATAACGCCCGTTTCAGTCTGGTCGCCACGGTGGATGACGTCGCAGATTGCGATACGCTGATTTACTACTGGCCGAAGAACAAACCGGAAGCCCAGTTCCAGTTGATGAATTTACTTTCTCTGCTACCAGTGGGGACAAATATTTTTGTCGTTGGCGAGAACCGCAGCGGCGTGCGCAGCGCCGAGCAGATGCTGGCAGATTATGCGCCGTTGAATAAAGTCGACAGCGCTCGTCGCTGTGGCCTCTATTTTGGTCGTCTGGAAAAACAGCCAGTATTTGATGCCGATAAATTCTGGGGCGAATACAGCGTCGATGGCCTGACGGTCAAAACGCTGCCTGGCGTGTTTAGCCGCGACGGTCTGGATGTCGGTAGCCAGTTGCTGCTCTCGACGTTAACCCCGCACACGAAAGGTAAAGTGCTGGATGTCGGCTGTGGCGCGGGGGTGCTTTCAGTTGCCTTTGCGCGCCATTCGCCGAAAATTCGTCTCACCTTGTGCGATGTCTCTGCCCCGGCGGTAGAAGCCAGCCGCGCAACACTTGCGGCCAACGGTGTTGAAGGTGAAGTCTTTGCCAGCAACGTCTTTTCCGAGGTGAAAGGTCGTTTTGATATGATCATCTCCAACCCGCCGTTCCACGATGGGATGCAAACCAGCCTGGATGCGGCGCAAACGCTGATTCGCGGCGCGGTGCGTCATCTTAATAGCGGCGGCGAGCTGCGAATTGTAGCGAACGCCTTCCTGCCTTACCCGGACGTGCTGGATGAGACATTTGGCTTCCATGAAGTTATCGCGCAAACCGGGCGCTTCAAGGTGTATCGCGCCATTATGACCCGCCAGGCGAAGAAAGGTTAAGTATCCCGCCGAATACTGTGTCGGATGCGGCGTAAACGCCTTATCCGACCTACAAAACCTGCACGTTAGCCCTTCGTAGGCCAGATAAGACGCGCCCGCGTCGCATCTGGCATCTGCACCCAAATACCGTGTCGGATGCGGCGTGAACGCCTTATCCGACCTACAAAACCTGCACGCTAGTTTCCTGATGGACATTTTTCCAGCAATTACACCTCCGGCGATAATTAACTATTGACGAAAAGCTGAAAACCACTAGAATGCGCCTCCGTGGTAGCAATTCTTTTTAAGAATTGATGGTATGCGAAGGTGGCGGAATTGGTAGACGCGCTAGCTTCAGGTGTTAGTGTCCTTACGGACGTGGGGGTTCAAGTCCCCCCCCCTCGCACCAAAAACCACGTTGATATTGCTCGCACTGGGCGAAGGTGGCGGAATTGGTAGACGCGCTAGCTTCAGGTGTTAGTGTTCTTACGGACGTGGGGGTTCAAGTCCCCCCCCTCGCACCAAACGAGGCGATATCAAAAAAAGTAAGATGACTGTGCGAAGGTGGCGGAATTGGTAGACGCGCTAGCTTCAGGTGTTAGTGTCCTTACGGACGTGGGGGTTCAAGTCCCCCCCCCTCGCACCAATTATCTTTACTTCCTTTCTTGTTTCTTCCTTGATTTTTCATCCCTGATTCAAATTCATTATCATCAGCATGATGGCAGCAATAAGCGCCAGGCACGATGGTAGCAAAACGTAATGCCGTAACTGTTTGTGATACAGCATCACCGACGTCAATACTAATCCCATCAGAATGACAATCCGCCACTGATCCGGTGATAAATCCGCATACATCAGCCCTGCAATCAGCAATCCTGGCAGCAACACTCCCCAGCCACTGCCCAGCGTACGTTGCAACATGGTTTCATCTCTTTCATTGATAATGATAACCAATATCATATGATAATTTTTATCATTTGCAAGCCAGAGAAATCCCTTGCTATCGGATAAACCTATCGCTAGGATTAGCAATCATTATCATTTAGATTACTATCCCGATTATGGCCTATCGTTCCGCACCGCTCTATGAAGATGTTATCTGGCGAACGCATCTCCAGCCACAGGATGCTGGGCTTGCACAAGCCGTACGTGCGACGATCGCCAAACATCGTGAACATTTGCTGGAGTTTATCCGCCTGGATGAACCCGCTCCGCTTAACGCCATGACGCTGGCGCAATGGTCATCACCGAATGCGCTAAGTTCTCTACTCGCGGTCTATTCCGATCATATCTATCGCAACCAACCAACGATGATCCGCGAGAACAAACCGCTGATCTCGCTATGGGCACAATGGTATATCGGCCTGATGGTGCCACCATTAATGCTGGCGCTACTGACGCAGGAAAAGGCATTAGATGTGTCGCCGGAACATTTCCATGCTGAGTTTCACGAAACCGGCCGTGCCGCCTGTTTCTGGGTCGATGTGTGTGAAGATAAAAACGCAACACCACATTCGCCGCAGCAGCGAATGGAAACGTTAATCAGCCAGGCGCTGGTTCCGGTTGTGCAGGCACTAGAAGCGACCGGAGAGATCAACGGCAAACTTATCTGGAGTAATACCGGTTATTTGATCAACTGGTATCTCACTGAGATGAAGCAACTGCTCGGCGAGGCGACGGTTGAATCGCTGCGCCATGCCCTCTTTTTTGAGAAAACGCTTTCTACCGGTGAAGATAATCCACTCTGGCGTACCGTGGTACTGCGCGACGGCCTGCTGGTGCGCCGCACTTGCTGCCAGCGTTATCGCTTACCGGATGTGCAGCAATGTGGCGATTGTACGCTGAAATGAAAGCACTGCCGGGGAAGTAAACCCGGCATAATGCGGATTAATAGGGATGCAACACATTACTTGCTTCGCAATGCCGCATACATAACAGAATATCTGCGGCCTCCAACAACCCTGCATCAGAACTGACGCCCAGTTTCGACATCACATTAAATTTATGTGCACGGATCGTTTTGATATTGCGTTTAAGCTGCTCGGCAATTTGTGTCATTGAGTAGCCACGCGACATAAAGCGCAATATTTCTCTCTCCGTCGGGCTTAACGTCCGGCTTTGGTTAATGTACCACTGATTGTTCAGTCGGTCGGTCGCCTGACGTACACCATTTAATGACAAAAAGAGTTCCTGATGAAAAATCTCCAGCGTTGACGCTTTACTTAATACACCGTCCAGCGGTGATGGCGACAATGAACCAATCAGCCGAGCTTCAATATCATCATCCGCAATAACTAAACGCCGGGTACGCGGAAACTTAATCGCCAGTTCAGTCAGGCAAGATAATCCCTCTCTGCGCTCACTTCTCATGGCAGAAAAAGAAAAAATGACCGCCGCAAATGAGATCCGCGACATGGCATCCTGAAATGACTCCTGACTGGTATAGGTATGGAGCTTATAAGGGTTACCCGCAAACTTTCTGAATAAACTCTCAATACCGATACTGCTCATGACGCATTTTTCTATGAGTGCGACATTTCTCTTCTTAATTCGGCTGTGTTCCATTCTGCGGCATCTCCATAAACAGAAGGCAAGTTAAGTTCTCTTGCACCCTGCGCGCTATTTATCCATGCATACATTTCAGCGTTGCTGTGAATTGCCAGTCGACGCATCGCACTGTTTTTTTGGGCGCTGATAGTTTTATTACTTTTCTTAAGCAACGAAGCTATCTGGTTGATGCCCCATCCTTTACCTAATAGCCGCAGTACCTTGCGCTCTGAAAGAGTGAGAATGACGGAGCGATAGCTAAAATCATGAGTTTCATTCATTGCCGGAGAGGTCAGCATGGCGCTGATACGCTCTGCGTGCGTATTGCCGGAACGTACGGTCTTGACCAGATTCTCAATGGGTTCAACATCAGACAATAACGTCGCCGTAGGGCACATGAGCAATTCTACTGCCTGGGAATACCAGGAGCGTGACACCATGAAAACCCAGTGAATTTCCCGATATTGTGAGATTAAAGAATAATAATGTTCACAAACAGAACGAGGATCTTCACTTTCACCGGCTAAATCAGCAATGACTAATCCGGAACGACGTAATTGTAATAAGGTAAGGTCCTCCGCAGAGGCGCTGGATATTATTTCATATTCAGGGAAGTGAGTCCTCATGACCTCTTTTAACCCTGCTTGCATAACAGGTATTTTACTGATAACAATTCCATTTTTGCAGCATCCTGGCAACATATTTCCTCCACATCCACTGTCTAAAAATCATGATGGTTTATTCAGGATATTCATTCCTTAAATGTTTCCAGCAAATTAATAGATTAAGCGAATAAATTATCCTTAGCATTCACTTTCATATCAGCATACTCCTGCTGCACAACAACTCCACTGCATGTGTCAGAAGGTTAGCATCAAATGATAACCTGGTGAAATAGCCTGGAGACATTTAAAATATCTACATTAAGTTGTTAGGAATACTTAATGAAAAACAGAAATCACATTCATTTAATTTATAATTAAATGATATCCCTTCCCGCAGAATGAAAAATCACACAACCAATATTTATTCAATGAAATCTGATGGTTTTAACTTGTTAACATTAAAAAACGTGCCCGGTTATCTATTATCCTGATTCGTAAAGGCCAAACAATAAATTCATTATAGTGATAATATTCATGTGATAGTTTGTTTGCGGCGAGAGATAATTCGCTTTTTATCACCGAGCTTGTCCCGATAACCAGGATTAATCAGCGCAATTTTGATCTTAACCTACCGCAAAACAACCGTGCTTCATGATACAAATGGATTCTCATTATCTGAACAATACGCAGCACGTCTATGACAAAGGGCGAGTTATGCAAACTGAGCAACAGCGAGCCGTAACACGGCTTTGTATCCAGTGTGGATTATTTCTTTTGCAACATGGTGCGGAAAGCGCGTTGGTTGATGAGCTTTCCTCACGACTGGGTCGGGCGCTGGGAATGGACAGTGTCGAAAGTTCTATCTCTTCGAACGCCATAGTGCTGACAACTATTAAAGATGGGCAATGCCTGACATCGACACGTAAAAATCACGATCGCGGCATTAATATGCATGTGGTGACTGAAGTCCAGCACATTGTGATTCTTGCGGAGCATCATCTGCTGGATTACAAAGGCGTAGAGAAACGATTTAGCCAAATTCAGCCATTACGTTACCCAAGATGGCTGGTAGCCTTAATGGTTGGCCTTTCTTGCGCCTGTTTCTGTAAACTCAATAACGGTGGCTGGGATGGTGCCGTCATCACCTTCTTTGCCAGTACGACCGCGATGTATATCCGCCAGCTGCTGGCACAACGTCATCTTCATCCACAGATCAACTTTTGCCTTACCGCTTTCGCCGCCACCACCATTTCCGGATTGCTTTTGCAACTCCCCACTTTCAGCAATACCCCCACCATTGCGATGGCCGCCAGCGTTCTGCTGCTGGTGCCGGGCTTTCCGTTGATTAATGCCGTCGCCGATATGTTTAAAGGCCACATCAATACCGGACTGGCACGCTGGGCGATCGCCAGTCTGCTGACACTGGCTACCTGCGTCGGCGTGGTGATGGCACTGACGATTTGGGGGCTACGCGGATGGGTGTGATCGAATTTCTGTTTGCATTGGCGCAGGATATGATCCTCGCCGCCATTCCTGCGGTCGGCTTTGCGATGGTGTTCAACGTTCCCGTGCGGGCGTTACGCTGGTGTGCGCTGCTTGGCTCGATAGGTCATGGTTCCCGAATGATCTTGATGACCAGCGGGTTGAATATTGAGTGGTCAACCTTTATGGCTTCTATGCTGGTCGGCACCATTGGTATTCAATGGTCGCGCTGGTATCTGGCGCATCCGAAAGTGTTTACCGTGGCGGCCGTTATCCCTATGTTCCCGGGCATATCGGCTTATACCGCAATGATTTCGGCGGTAAAAATCAGCCAGCTAGGTTACAGCGAACCGTTGATGATTACCCTGTTAACCAACTTTCTTACAGCTTCATCGATTGTTGGTGCGTTATCCATCGGTCTTTCCATTCCTGGATTATGGTTGTACCGCAAGCGCCCTCGCGTATAAAATTGCCTCGCTTAAGCACACGGATGAGAGACAGCCTCCTCTCCTCCGTGTGTTACTATAAAAGTTATCTCCCTTCTCGTTCATCGTTCCATATTTGAGAAACAGTATGTCTTCCAGAGTTTTGACCCCGGACGTCGTTGGTATTGACGCCCTGGTACACGATCACCAAACCGTTCTGGCAAAAGCTGAAGGCGGTGTGGTTGCCGTATTTGCTAACAATGCCCCGGCGTTTTATGCCGTCACGCCTGCACGCCTGGCTGAACTGCTGGCGCTGGAAGAAAAGCTGGCGCGTCCGGGAAGCGATGTCGCTCTGGACGATCAACTCTATCAGGAACCGCAAGCCGCTCCCGTTGCTGTCCCCATGGGGAAATTCGCCATGTATCCGGACTGGCAACCCGATGCCGACTTTATCCGCCTGGCGGCGCTATGGGGCGTGGCGCTAAGAGAGCCGGTGACCACCGAAGAACTGGCCTCATTCATTGCCTACTGGCAGGCGGAAGGTAAAGTCTTTCACCATGTGCAGTGGCAACAAAAACTGGCGCGCAGCCTGCAAATCGGTCGTGCCAGCAACGGCGGACTGCCGAAACGAGATGTGAATACGGTCAGCGAACCTGACAGCCAAATTCCACCAGGATTCAGAGGGTAACGATGAAAAACGTTGGCGACCTGATGCAACGCCTGCAAAAAATGATGCCTGCCCATATCAAACCTGCATTCAAAACGGGTGAAGAGCTACTGGCCTGGCAGAAAGAACAAGGAGCGATCCGCTCCGCCGCTCTCGAACGTGAAAATCGGGCGATGAAAATGCAGCGCACCTTTAACCGCTCCGGTATTCGGCCACTGCATCAGAACTGCTCCTTTGAGAACTATCGCGTTGAGTGTGAAGGGCAGATGAATGCGTTAAGCAAAGCGCGCCAGTACGTCGAAGAGTTTGACGGCAACATCGCCAGCTTCATCTTTTCTGGTAAGCCAGGAACCGGCAAAAACCATCTGGCGGCGGCAATCTGCAACGAGCTGCTGCTACGCGGTAAATCCGTATTGATCATCACCGTGGCCGATATTATGTCGGCGATGAAAGATACCTTCAGGAATAGCGGTACCAGTGAAGAACAACTGCTTAACGATCTGAGCAACGTTGATCTGCTGGTGATCGATGAGATCGGCGTGCAGACCGAATCGAAATACGAAAAAGTGATCATCAACCAGATCGTCGATCGCCGCTCTTCTTCCAAACGCCCAACCGGGATGCTGACCAACAGTAATATGGAAGAGATGACCAAGTTGCTGGGCGAACGCGTGATGGACCGTATGCGCCTGGGTAACAGTTTGTGGGTGATCTTCAACTGGGATAGCTACCGTAGCCGGGTAACAGGTAAAGAGTATTAATCCCCGTTTCTGGCGGTATACTGCGACACAATTCCACCTTGAGTAATGATGATGAAAACTGTTAAACATCTTCTGTGCTGTGCCATTGCCGCCAGCGCATTAATTTCCACCGGGGTGCATGCTGCGTCCTGGAAAGATGCGCTCTCCAGCGCCGCCAGCGAACTTGGCAACCAAAACAGCACGACACAGGAAGGCGGTTGGTCGCTCGCGTCATTAACTAACTTGCTTAGCAGCGGGAACCAGGCCTTAAGCGCAGATAACATGAACAACGCCGCAGGCATTCTGCAATACTGCGCGAAGCAAAAGCTGGCGTCGGTAACCGATGCCGAAAACATCAAGAACCAGGTGCTGGAAAAGCTGGGCCTGAACAGTGAAGAGCAAAAAGAAGACACCAACTATCTGGATGGCATTCAGGGTTTGCTGAAAACCAAAGATGGTCAGCAACTCAATCTGGATAACATCGGAACGACTCCGCTGGCAGAAAAGGTGAAAACCAAAGCCTGCGATCTGGTGTTAAAGCAGGGGCTGAACTTCATTTCCTGAACCGCGAAACGCCGCGTTTTAGCTGTTACCCGGCTGACGCGGCTCTCTCCTGCCCTTTTCCCTGCTCCTGGACGGTTTTCCCCCTGTTACACGGGAAGCGACCGCGATCAAAAAAGTCTGTTTATAAACTAATTCCTAACAACATCGCATTTTTTTGACACTAGAATTGCAGCAATATGGCGACGCCATTACATTGTGCTTCTCAAAAAGCTTAAACGTTGGCTAAACGGCCCGGTTTAGTGAGGATCGCCCGTTGTCAGAACTACTCTCTTTCGCCCTTTTTCTCGCCTCTGTGCTGATTTACGCATGGAAAGCGGGACGTAACACCTGGTGGTTTGCAGCCACATTAACGGTGCTGGGGCTATTTGTCGTTTTAAATATCACCCTGTTTGCCAGCGACTATTTTACTGGCGATGGTATTAACGACGCGGTTCTCTATACCTTAACCAACAGCCTGACCGGTGCTGGCGTCAGCAAATACATCCTGCCGGGTATCGGCATTGTGCTGGGGCTGACAGCGGTGTTCGGTGCGCTGGGCTGGATCCTGCGCCGTCGTCGCCATCATCCGCACCATTTTGGTTACAGCCTGCTGGCGCTCTTACTGGCGCTGGGTTCGGTGGACGCCAGCCCGGCATTTCGTCAGATAACGGAACTGGTGAAATCCCAGTCACGCGATGGCGACCCGGACTTTGCGGCTTATTATAAAGAGCCGTCGAAAACTATCCCTGACCCGAAACTCAACCTGGTTTATATCTACGGCGAAAGTCTCGAGCGGACCTATTTTGATAACGAAGCTTTCCCGGATCTCACGCCTGAACTGGGCGCGTTGAAAAATGAAGGCCTGGATTTCAGCCACACGCAGCAGCTGCCAGGAACGGATTACACGATTGCGGGCATGGTGGCTTCTCAGTGCGGCATACCGCTGTTTGCCCCCTTTGAAGGCAACGCCTCCGCCTCTGTCTCCAGCTTCTTCCCGCAGAACATCTGTCTGGGCGATATCCTGAAAAACTCGGGTTATCAGAACTATTTCGTGCAGGGCGCGAATCTGCGTTTTGCCGGTAAAGATGTGTTCCTGAAGTCGCATGGCTTCGACCACTTATACGGCTCAGAAGAGCTGAAAAGCGTGGTGGCCGACCCGCACTATCGCAACGACTGGGGATTCTACGACGATACCGTTCTCGATGAAGCGTGGAAAAAGTTTGAAGAGCTTTCCCGCTCAGGTCAGCGATTCTCACTGTTTACCCTGACAGTCGATACCCATCACCCGGATGGTTTTATCTCGCGTACCTGTAACCGCAAAAAATATGATTTTGACGGTAAGCCGAACCAGTCATTCAGCGCGGTAAGTTGCAGCCAGGAGAATATCGCGGCGTTTATCAACAAAATCAAAGCGTCACCGTGGTTTAAAGATACCGTCATCGTCGTCTCTTCTGACCATTTAGCGATGAACAACACGGCGTGGAAATACCTTAATAAGCAGGATCGCAATAACCTGTTTTTTGTCATTCGTGGCGACAAGCCGCAGCAAGAGACGCTGGCAGTGAAGCGTAACACGATGGATAACGGCGCGACGGTGCTGGACATTCTCGGTGGCGATAACTATCTCGGACTTGGTCGTAGCAGTTTATCCGGGCAGTCAATGTCGGAAATCTTCCTCAATATCAAAGAGAAAACATTGGCGTGGAAGCCAGATATCATCCGCCTGTGGAAATTCCCTAAAGAGATGAAAGAGTTCACCATCGACCAGCAGAAAAACATGATTGCCTTCTCGGGTAGCCATTTCCGTTTGCCGCTGCTGTTGCGGGTTTCAGACAAACGCGTGGAACCGCTGCCGGAAAGCGAATACTCAGCACCGCTGCGTTTCCAGCTGGCCGATTTCGCTCCACGCGACAATTTCGTCTGGGTTGACCGTTGCTATAAGATGGCACAACTCTGGGCTCCGGAACTGGCACTCTCCACCGACTGGTGTGTCTCGCAAGGGCAGCTTGGCGGTCAGCAAATTGTTCAGCATGTTGACAAAACAACATGGCAGGGCAAAACGGCATTTAAAGATACGGTCATCGACATGGCGCGTTATAAAGGCAATGTCGATACGCTGAAAATTGTTGATAACGATATTCGCTACAAAGCCGACAGTTTCATCTTCAACGTCGCCGGTGCGCCAGAAGAGGTGAAACAGTTTAGTGGGATTTCCCGTCCAGAGTCGTGGGGCCGCTGGTCCAACGCGCAGCTGGGCGATGAAGTAAAAATCGAGTACAAGCATCCGCTGCCGAAGAAATTTGACCTGGTGATTACCGCCAAAGCATACGGCAATAACGCCAGCCGTCCTATTCCGGTACGCGTAGGCAATGAAGAACAAACTCTTGTGCTGGGCAATGAAGTGACCACCACCACACTGCATTTCGATAACCCAACCGATGCCGACACACTGGTAATTGTGCCGCCGGAACCTGTCTCAACCAACGAAGGGAATATCCTCGGACACTCGCCGCGTAAGCTCGGGATCGGCATGGTGGAAATTAAAGTTGTGGAACGTGAAGGGTAATTTCTGACTGATGTGTAGGTCGCATAAGGTGCGACCTACACATCTTCTCCGGCCTACAAAACATCATTGAGAAACAGAAAAAAAACAGCGCCCAACACTTCCCCGGACGCTGCATGGCAACTTTAATAATCTCGCCTTATCAGAAAGTAATTACACCCTTAATCAACTCACGATTGTTAATCACATCGCGCTCGTAGGTTTCTGCCAGCGTGGCGAACGGATAGCGATGGGTTAACATCATGTCGGCAGTGATTTTTCCTTCCGCCATCAGTCGACCGACTTTAGCAAAATCTTCCGGCGTGGCGTTGCGGCTGCCCATCATCGTCGTTTCTTTTTTATGGAATTCCGGATCGGAGAACTGCAACTCACCTTTAAACAGGCCGACAAATACCACCGTGCCGCCGTGACGAATCAAATTCACGGTGTTATTCATCGCATGTTGATTACCTGTCGCGTCGATCACTTTCTGCGCCAGCGAACCACCAAACTGCGCCCGTAGCTGCGCGTCAAAATCTTCGGCTGACGGGTCCAGTAAAGGTAATTCCAGACGCGTTGCCACATGTTCACGGCGCGCCGGACTGGTATCCGCCACCACCACCTGTGCGCCATCGGCTTTAGCGATTGCCGCCGCGCCCAGACCGATTGGCCCCGCCCCGACCACCAGCACCTGCTCGCCGGGAGCAATGGCTGCGCGACGCACCGCATGAGCGCTAATAGCGAAAGGTTCAATCAATGCGGCCGCCTGCGGGTCAATACCGTCTGCGGGCAAAATGTTCGCCACCGGCACGCTCAAATACTCACTAAAACCGCCATCCTGATGCACGCCAATGACTGAAATTTTTTCACAGCAATTGGTACGCCCGCTTTTACACGCCGGGCATTGCTGACAGGCAACATAAGGGATCACAGCAACTTGCTGACCATTTTTAAGATCAGCAATATTTTTACCCAGCCCAACAATCTCCCCACATATTTCATGGCCTAAAACACGTGGATAACTAAAAAATGGTTGATTTCCACCCCAGGCATGAATATCGGTACCGCAAATCCCGACAGACTTAATTTTTATTAATGCTTCATTGTCACCTGGAATAGGTATCTCGCGTTGTTTCCAGACTAATTCTTTCGGCTGCTGGCAAATTAAAACATTCATCGTAGACATGATTCGGCTCTCCATTTTTTGTTGCCTTAGATATCAATGAAAATGAAAAATGGCAGCGGAACGGAAAATCTGTTTTGTGAAAACACACGCATAAAAATGTTTTAAATCGGGTTTTAATGGACTCACAAGGAGGAAAATATGAGTCGTTCACAAAATTTACGCCACAATGTGATTAACCAGGTCATTGATGATATGGCGCGGGGTCATATCCCTTCCCCACTTCCATCGCAAAGTGCGCTGGCGGAAATGTACAACATCAGCCGCACAACAGTGCGTCATATTCTCAGCCACTTACGCGAATGCGGCGTCTTAACGCAGGTTGGAAACGACTATGTTATTGCGCGTAAACCTGACCATGATGACGGTTTCGCCTGTACTACCGCTTCAATGAGTGAACAAAACAAAGTGTTTGAGCAGGCTTTTTTCACGATGATAAACCAGCGTCAGTTACGCCCTGGGGAAACTTTTTCTGAACTGCAACTGGCTCGGGCCGCGGGTGTCAGCCCGGTTGTAGTAAGAGAATATCTTTTAAAATTCGGCCGTTATAATCTTATTCACAGCGAAAAGCGCGGCCAGTGGAGCATGAAGCAATTCGATCAATCCTACGCCGAGCAGCTGTTTGAGCTACGCGAAATGCTCGAAACACATTCACTTCAGCACTTTCTCAACCTGCCTGATCATGATCCCCGCTGGCTGCAGGCGAAAACCATGCTCGAACGTCATCGGCTACTGCGTGACAACATCGGCAATAGCTTTCGCATGTTCTCGCAACTTGACAGAGATTTTCACTCCTTACTGCTTTCAGCTGCCGACAATATCTTTTTTGATCAATCGCTTGAGATCATCTCAGTCATCTTTCATTTTCACTATCAATGGGACGAAAGCGATCTTAAACAGCGCAATATCATTGCCGTCGATGAGCATATGACCATTCTCAGCGCTCTGATTTGCCGCAGTGACCTTGATGCCACCCTTGCGCTCCGTAACCATTTGAATTCAGCTAAACAATCAATGATTCGATCCATTAATGAGAACACGCGTTATGCTCATTAAGTACGGATTAAAAACAGCAAACTATTAGCGGGTGCACGGTTTTATCAAAAGATAAATACCGGGAAATTCCCGCTTACCTATGCTCACAATCAGTCGACTAAAAATGTTTTTGTGAGCGGTAGTAAAGTCCTAAAACTTTAACCTGCCGTTAATGTCAACCTTGCGTAATGCACAATTACGTAAACAATTAAAATTATAAATACAGGAGTCCGGCGTGGAAAAAGAAAATATCACCCTCGATCCGCGTTCTTCATTTACTCCATCTTCGTCGGCAGATATTCCCGTGCCACCAGATGGATTAGTTCAACGCAGTACCCGAATTAAACGCATTCAAACCACCGCCATGTTGTTATTATTTTTTGCGGCGGTAATCAATTATCTCGACCGCAGTTCGCTGTCGGTAGCAAATTTAACGATTCGTGAAGAATTGGGATTAAGTGCCACCGAAATCGGCGCTTTGCTCTCCGTGTTTTCACTCGCTTACGGGATTGCGCAACTTCCTTGCGGCCCACTATTGGATCGTAAAGGCCCACGCCTGATGCTGGGACTGGGGATGTTCTTCTGGTCACTGTTCCAGGCAATGTCTGGCATGGTGCACAACTTTACGCAGTTCGTGTTGGTGCGTATCGGTATGGGGATTGGTGAAGCGCCGATGAACCCATGCGGTGTAAAAGTCATTAACGACTGGTTCAACATCAAAGAGCGCGGACGCCCGATGGGCTTCTTCAACGCAGCTTCTACCATTGGCGTTGCCGTAAGCCCACCGATTCTGGCGGCGATGATGCTGGTGATGGGCTGGCGCGGGATGTTTATTACCATTGGTGTACTGGGGATTTTTCTCGCCATCGGCTGGTATATGCTCTATCGCAACCGCGAGCACGTAGAACTGACTGCCGTTGAACAAGCTTATCTCAATGCAGGTAGCGTCAATGCCCGCCGAGATCCGCTCAGTTTTGCCGAATGGCGCAGCCTGTTCCGTAACCGTACAATGTGGGGAATGATGCTCGGATTCAGTGGCATCAACTACACTGCGTGGCTGTATCTGGCCTGGCTTCCTGGTTACCTGCAAACAGCCTATAACCTGGATTTAAAAAGCACAGGGTTGATGGCGGCTATCCCTTTCCTGTTTGGGGCTGCCGGGATGCTGGTCAACGGTTACGTTACTGACTGGCTGGTCAAAGGGGGAATGGCTCCGATTAAAAGCCGTAAGATCTGCATTATTGCCGGGATGTTCTGTTCTGCCGCCTTTACGCTGATAGTACCACAAGCGACAACATCCATGACGGCGGTTCTGCTGATTGGCATGGCACTGTTCTGTATTCACTTTGCCGGAACATCCTGCTGGGGCTTGATCCACGTCGCAGTTGCTTCTCGCATGACTGCGTCGGTGGGCAGTATCCAGAACTTTGCCAGCTTCATCTGCGCCTCTTTTGCGCCGATCATTACTGGTTTTATTGTTGATACCACCCACTCATTCCGTCTGGCACTAATCATCTGCGGTTGCGTCACCGCAGCGGGGGCACTGGCGTACATCTTCCTGGTTCGTCAGCCGATCAACGACCCACGTAAAGATTAATCTCCTTATGCCCGATAACATTTTGCTTATCGGGCATTTTCATGGCGATTAAAATGTTTCCCAGTTCTCCTCGCTATCTGCCACGGCCATTTTACGCGGCGCAGCTGGCGTCACGGTTTTTACCACAGCCGATGTTTCACGCTGCTGTTGCTGCTGTTGCTGAATCCGGAACACTGCCACAGCTTCGGTCAGGCGACTGGCCTGCTCTTCCAGCGCGGCGGCGGCAGCGGCAGATTCTTCCACCAGCGCGGCGTTCTGTTGAGTTACCCGGTCCATCTCAGCAACCGCTAAGCCAACCTGATCGATACCACGGCTCTGCTCATCAGAAGCAGAAGCAATTTCGCCCATAATGTCCGTCACGCGGGTCACGGCGCTGACAATCTCCGCCATTGTTTCCCCGGCGCTTTCGACCAGCGTAGAGCCAACATCCACTTTCCCCACCGAGTCTTCAATCAGGCTTTTAATTTCACGAGCCGCCTGGGCGCTGCGCTGGGCCAGATTACGCACTTCTCCCGCGACCACCGCAAAACCGCGCCCTTGCTCACCCGCACGCGCAGCCTCAACCGCCGCGTTCAAAGCCAGAATATTGGTCTGGAAGGCAATGCCGTCAATTACGCTGATAATATCGGCGATTTTCTGCGAACTGGTGGAGATATCGCGCATAGTCTGCACCACGTTATCTACCACTTTGCCGCCGCGTTGCGCCGTTTCAGAAGCACTTAACGCCAGATGGCTGGCCTGGCGCGCATTCTCGGCGTTCTGTTTCACCGTTGCGGTCAGTTGCTCCATGCTGGCTGCCGTCTCTTCCAGCGAAGCGGCCTGTTGCTCGGTGCGCGAAGAGAGATCGTTATTGCCGGTAGCGATTTCGCTGGCACCGCTATAGATGGCATTGGCCCCGTTGCGCACATCACCGACGGTACGCATCAGCTCTCCCTGCATATGGCGCAAACTCTCTGCCAGTTGCCCCATCTCATTAGAGCCATCCACCTCAATCGGTTTCACCAGATCGCCGCCTGCAATATGACGAATGCTGTCAATCAGGCGATTCATTGGCGCTACCAGCGAGGCTTTAATACCGAACCAGACGGCGAAGATGACCGCCAGTACGACGATCATCACGCCCACCAGAATCCACATCGCCTGGCTGTAGGAGGCATTGTTATCGCTGACGGCGATATCATAGAGCCGATCGTTTTGCTCCATGTAAGCCACATACTGCTTCTCGAAACCGTCCTGATATCCCTGAGTCGGCTGATCAAAGAACTCGTTGATTTTGCCTGCACCTAACAGTTGGATCAGCTCCGCCAGCGCATTGTGATAAATATCGTAATTACGTTTGATCTCTGCCGCTGCGGCGGTGCTCTGACGCGGGTCACGCGGCAACGCTTCGTAATCCGCCCAGTTTTTTTCCGCCTGTTTCAGCGAAATACTGGCACTCTGCATCAGCTCAGCAACGGTTGAACCGCTACCAATATTATTCTGATCCATCATGTAGCGGATACCCGCGCGGTTGAGGGTGTTACGCGTCTGCAACAACGCGACCCAGCTGCCATTCAGCGTGGATTGCTGCTGGCGAATGGTTTGTAAAACAGTGAAATTTTCTTTGTCATTCTTTAAGGCATTAAAGAACAGACCGCCTGATGTCAGTTGTAAAAGGCCAAAAACGGCCAAAACCAGCAGTAAGCTGGTCACGATCTTGATACGTTTTAACATGGTTTCTCTTTCCTGTGGACCGATGCAAGATTTTCGGCCTGGAAAGCAAAAACTTTATGAAAAGGTGTAACCCGCCATCCATGGAAAAACCAGGCGCTGGTTATCAGATACTAAAAAGTTATTCATTATCGCCCGGGATGGCTTCTTGTCGGGAATTGCCCAGAGCAATAAATTCCTCTAACAGATGGGTTAACTGTTGCATTTTCTCGGCAGTAAACTGAGCTTCAATCTGCCGATAGGCTTCTTCAATCTGTGTCTGAGCGCGGTTATACAGCGCCTGCCCCTCTTTGGTTAGCGAGATATAGAGCTTCCGCTGATCATTGATCGGCTTTAATCGCAACACTAAACCGTCGCGTTCCATCCGCGTAAGGATCCCGGTCAGGCTTGGGCGCAAAATGCAGGCGCGATACGCCAGATCGTGAAAATCCATTGATGGGCTTTCCGCCAGAATACGCACGATGCGCCACTGTTGCTCAGTCAAATTATGCCGTTTAACGATTGGGCGAAAATAACTCATCGCCGCTTCTCGCGCCTGGAGCAACGCAATGGTTAGAGAGTCGTGCATTATCTTTCCCCTGAAAAATTCAAAATCATTAATATAGAAACAGTTAATCATCACGTTACCGGGACTGCGCTGCCCCTGCAATTCTTCATTTTATCAAAATTGAGCATATTTTGTTAACTTGCTGATATTTAATATTTTATTATCTTTAAATGTAAATAGTTTGTTAATTAGATCACATTTACATCACTTACTTTTGCCAAACTACGCAATCGGGAATAAAAGTAATCATTAACATATTAATGATTAAAATGATCGAATCCGAGGAGTGGTAATGAAAGGCACTATCTTCGCCGTAGCGTTGAACCATCGCAGCCAACTTGATGCATGGCAGGAAGCGTTCCAGCAATCCCCCTACAAAGCCCCGCCTAAAACTGCGGTCTGGTTTATTAAACCGCGCAATACGGTGATTGGTTGCGGTGAACCGATTCCCTTTCCACAGGGTGAAAAGGTACTGAGCGGTGCGACTGTTGCGCTGATTGTGGGAAAAACGGCGACGAAAGTAGGTGAAGAAGATGCGGCAGAGTACATCGCCGGATATGCGCTGGCTAACGACGTCAGCCTGCCGGAAGAGAGCTTTTACCGCCCGGCAATCAAAGCAAAATGTCGTGATGGATTCTGCCCCATTGGCGAAACCGTGGCTCTCAGCAATGTCGATAATCTGACCATCTATACCGAGATCAACGGGCGTCCTGCCGATCACTGGAATACCGCCGATTTACAACGTAACGCCGCGCAGTTGCTGAGCGCCCTGAGCGAATTTGCCACACTGAATCCAGGCGATGCCATTCTGCTCGGCACGCCACAGGCGCGCGTGGAAATACAGCCAGGCGATCGCGTTCGTGTTCTCGCAGAAGGTTTCCCGCCGCTGGAAAATCCGGTAGTGGACGAACGTGAAGTGACCACGCGCAAGAGCTTCCCAACGCAGCCACACCCGCACGGCACGCTGTTTGCCCTCGGCCTGAACTACGCCGACCACGCCAGCGAACTGGAATTTAAGCCACCGGAAGAACCGCTGGTGTTCCTGAAAGCGCCAAATACCCTCACTGGCGATAACCAGACCTCCGTGCGTCCAAACAATATTGAATACATGCACTATGAAGCGGAGCTGGTGGTAGTTATTGGCAAACAGGCGCGTAACGTCAGCGAAGCCGATGCCATGGATTATGTCGCGGGCTACACCGTGTGTAACGACTACGCCATTCGCGACTATCTGGAAAACTACTACCGCCCTAACCTGCGGGTCAAAAGCCGCGACGGACTGACGCCGATGCTTTCAACCATCGTGCCGAAAGAGGCGATCCCGGACCCGCATAATCTGACCCTTCGCACCTTCGTCAACGGCGAGTTACGCCAGCAAGGCACCACCGCCGATCTGATCTTCAGCGTGCCCTTCCTGATCGCCTACTTAAGCGAATTTATGACCCTGAATCCGGGCGACATGATCGCCACCGGCACACCAAAAGGCTTATCTGACGTGGTGCCTGGCGATGAAGTGGTGGTGGAAGTAGAAGGCGTGGGCCGCCTGGTGAACCGAATTGTGAGTGAGGAAACAGCGAAATGAAAAAAGTAAATCATTGGATCAACGGTAAAAATGTTGCAGGTAACGACTACTTCCAGACTACCAATCCGGCAACGGGTGAAGTGCTGGCGGATGTGGCCTCCGGCGGTGAAGCGGAGATCAATCAGGCGGTAGCGGCAGCGAAAGAGGCGTTCCCGAAATGGGCCAATCTGCCGATGAAAGAGCGCGCGCGCCTGATGCGCCGTCTGGGCGATCTGATCGACCAGAACGTGCCGGAGATCGCCGCGATGGAAACCGCGGACACGGGCCTGCCGATCCATCAGACCAAAAATGTGTTGATCCCACGCGCTTCTCACAACTTTGAATTTTTCGCGGAAGTCTGCCAGCAGATGAACGGCAAGACTTATCCGGTCGACGACAAGATGCTCAACTACACGCTGGTGCAGCCGGTAGGCGTTTGTGCACTGGTGTCACCGTGGAACGTGCCGTTTATGACCGCCACCTGGAAGGTCGCGCCGTGTCTGGCGCTGGGCAATACCGCGGTACTGAAAATGTCGGAACTCTCCCCGCTGACCGCCGACCGCCTGGGTGAGCTGGCGCTGGAAGCTGGTATTCCGGCGGGCGTGCTGAACGTGGTACAGGGCTACGGCGCAACCGCAGGGGATGCGCTGGTCCGTCATCATGACGTGCGTGCCGTGTCGTTCACCGGCGGTACGGCGACCGGGCGCAACATCATGAAAAACGCCGGGCTGAAAAAATACTCCATGGAACTGGGCGGTAAATCGCCGGTGCTGATTTTTGAAGATGCTGATATTGAACGCGCGCTGGACGCCGCCCTGTTCACCATCTTCTCGATCAACGGCGAACGCTGCACCGCCGGTTCGCGCATCTTTATTCAGCAAAGCATCTACCCGGAATTCGTTAAACGCTTTGCCGAACGCGCCAACCGTCTGCGCGTGGGCGATCCGAACGATCCGAATACCCAGGTTGGCGCGCTTATCAGCCAGCAGCACTGGGAAAAAGTCTCCGGCTATATCCGTCTCGGCATTGAAGAAGGCGCAACCCTGCTGGCGGGCGGCCCGGATAAACCGTCCGACCTGCCTGCGCACCTGAAAGGCGGCAACTTCCTGCGCCCAACCGTGCTGGCAGACGTTGATAACCGTATGCGCGTCGCCCAGGAAGAGATTTTCGGGCCGGTCGCCTGCCTGCTGCCGTTTAAAGACGAAGCTGAAGGCTTACGCCTGGCAAACGACGTGGAGTACGGCCTCGCGTCGTACATCTGGACTCAGGATGTCAGCAAAGTGCTGCGTCTGGCGCGTGGCATTGAAGCTGGCATGGTGTTCGTCAACACCCAGAACGTGCGTGATTTGCGCCAGCCGTTTGGCGGCGTAAAAGCCTCCGGCACCGGGCGTGAAGGCGGTGAGTACAGCTTCGAAGTGTTCGCGGAAATGAAGAACGTCTGCATTTCCATGGGCGACCATCCAATTCCGAAATGGGGAGTCTGATATGGGTAAGTTAGCGTTAGCCGCCAAGATCACGCACGTACCGTCGATGTATCTCTCTGAACTGCCAGGGAAAAACCACGGTTGCCGCCAGGGCGCGATCGACGGGCATAAAGAGATCAGCAAGCGTTGCCGGGAAATGGGCGTCGATACCATTATCGTTTTCGATACCCACTGGCTGGTCAACAGTGCTTATCACATCAACTGTGCAGACCATTTTGAAGGCATCTACACCAGCAACGAGCTGCCGCATTTTATCCGCGATATGACCTACAACTACGAGGGCAACCCGGAGTTGGGGCAGCTTATTGCCGATGAAGCCTTAAAGCTCGGCGTGCGGGCAAAAGCGCACAACATTCCCAGCCTGAAACTGGAATACGGCACGCTGGTACCGATGCGCTACATGAATGAAGACAAGCACTTCAAAGTGGTCTCCATTTCGGCTTTCTGCACGGTTCACGATTTTGCTGACAGCCGCAAGCTGGGCGAAGCGATTCTGAAAGCGATCGAACAGTACGACGGCACCGTGGCGGTCCTTGCCAGCGGTTCGTTATCGCACCGCTTTATTGACGATCAGCGTGCAGAAGAAGGGATGAACAGCTACACCCGCGAGTTCGACCGCCAGATGGACGAGCGCGTGGTGAAGTTGTGGCGCGAAGGCCAGTTCAAAGAGTTCTGCAATATGCTGCCGGAGTACGCCGACTACTGCTACGGCGAAGGCAATATGCACGACACGGTGATGCTGCTGGGGATGCTCGGCTGGGATAAATACGACGGCAAGGTGGAGTTTATCACCGAGCTATTCCCAAGCTCTGGCACCGGTCAGGTTAACGCTGTTTTCCCGCTTCCCGCGTAAGGAACCACCATGCCGCACTTTATCGTGGAATGTACTGAAAATATTCGTGAAGAAGCCCGCTTACCTGAGCTGTTTGCCAGTGTTAACACTGCACTGGCGGCAACGGGGATTTTTCCGCTTGGGGGAATACGTAGCCGGGCGCACTGGATCGATACCTGGCAAATGGCTGATGGCAAGCACGATTACGCCTTTGTGCATATGACGCTAAAAATCGGCAGCGGGCGCAGCCTGGAAAGCCGTCAGGAAGTGGGCGAAATGCTGTTTGATCTGATTAAAACGCACTTCGCCTCACTGATGGAGAGCCGTTACCTGGCGCTTTCATTTGAGATTGCAGAGCTGCACCCGACGCTGAATTTTAAACAAAACAACGTGCACGCGTTGTTTAAATAAATTTGCACCAGCTTCCAGGCCGGATGATAAGGCGCAGCCGCATCCGGCAATGCCACAGGATATCGCTATGTTCGATAAACATACCCACACCCTGATCGCCCAGCGTCTGGATCAGGCAGAAAAACAGCGCGAACAGATCCGCGCGATCTCACTGGATTACCCGGAGATCACCATCGAAGACGCTTACGCGGTGCAGCGCGAATGGGTTCGCCTGAAAATCGCCGAAGGTCGCACGCTGAAAGGCCACAAAATCGGCCTGACCTCGAAAGCGATGCAGGCAAGCTCGCAGATCAGCGAACCGGATTACGGCGCGCTGCTGGATGACATGTTCTTCCACGATGGCAGCGATATCCCGACCGATCGCTTTATCGTGCCGCGCATTGAAGTGGAGCTGGCTTTCGTGCTGGCAAAACCGCTGCGTGGGCCAAACTGCACGCTGTTCGACGTCTACAACGCCACGGACTACGTGATCCCGGCGCTGGAGCTGATCGACGCTCGCTGCCACAACATCGATCCGGAAACCCAGCGCCCGCGCAAAGTGTTCGACACCATTTCTGATAACGCCGCCAACGCCGGGGTGATCCTCGGTGGTCGTCCCATTAAGCCCGATGAGTTGGATCTGCGTTGGATCTCCGCCCTGATGTATCGCAATGGCGTGATTGAAGAAACCGGCGTCGCCGCTGGTGTGCTGAATCATCCGGCAAACGGCGTGGCCTGGCTGGCGAACAAACTCGCACCGTATGACGTACAACTGGAAGCCGGGCAAATCATTCTCGGCGGTTCGTTCACCCGCCCGGTTCCGGCGCGTAAGGGCGACACCTTCCACGTCGATTACGGCAACATGGGCTCCATTAGCTGCCGCTTTGTTTAAGGAGAGAACGATGGAAAACAGTTTTAAAGCGGCGCTGAAAGCAGGCCGCCCGCAGATCGGATTATGGCTGGGGCTGAGTAGCAGCTACAGCGCAGAGTTACTGGCCGGAGCAGGATTCGACTGGTTATTGATCGACGGTGAGCACGCGCCGAATAACGTGCAAACCGTGCTCACCCAGCTACAGGCGATTGCGCCCTACCCCAGCCAGCCGGTGGTACGTCCGTCGTGGAACGATCCGGTGCAAATCAAACAACTGCTGGACGTCGGCACACAAACCTTGCTGGTGCCGATGGTACAAAACGCTGACGAAGCCCGTGAAGCGGTACGCGCCACCCGTTATCCCCCCGCCGGTATTCGCGGTGTGGGCAGTGCGCTGGCCCGAGCCTCGCGCTGGAATCGTATTCCTGATTACCTGCAAAAAGCTAACGATCAAATGTGCGTGCTGGTGCAGATCGAAACGCGTGAGGCAATGAAGAACTTACCGCAGATTCTGGACGTGGAAGGGGTCGACGGCGTGTTTATCGGCCCGGCGGATCTGAGCGCCGATATGGGTTATGCCGGTAATCCACAGCACCCGGAAGTACAGGCCGCGATTGAGCAGGCGATCGTGCAGATCCGCGAAGCGGGCAAAGCGCCGGGGATCCTGATCGCCAATGAGCAACTGGCAAAACGCTATCTGGAACTGGGCGCGCTGTTTGTCGCCGTCGGCGTTGACACCACCCTGCTCGCCCGCGCCGCTGAAGCGCTGGCAGCACGGTTTGGCGCACAGGCCACGACCGTTAAGCCCGGCGTGTATTAATGCCGGATGCGCTGCACTTATCCGGCCTACACTCGCACCAAACCGTAGGCCGGATAAGGCGTTTACGCCGCATCCGGCAAAAAGCCGTACCAAATCGCGGACCGGATAAGGCGTTTGTGCGCATCCGCCATAAACCTTGTCGTACCCTACAAAAATCCCATTAGAGGAAGAAAAATGAGCGACACCTCACCTGCCATACCGGAGAGTATCGATCCGGCGAATCAGCATAAAGCGCTGACTGCCGGACAACAGGCGGTTATTAAGAAGCTGTTTCGCCGCCTGATCGTCTTTCTGTTCGTGCTGTTTATCTTCTCGTTCCTTGATCGCATCAACATCGGCTTTGCCGGACTCACGATGGGACGCGACCTCGGTCTGAGCGCCACCATGTTTGGCCTCGCTACCACCCTGTTCTATGCCGCTTATGTCATCTTCGGCATTCCCAGCAACATTATGCTGAGTATTGTCGGTGCGCGGCGCTGGATCGCCACCATCATGGTGCTTTGGGGCATCGCCTCTACTGCCACCATGTTTGCCACTGGCCCCACCAGCTTGTACGTACTGCGTATACTGGTTGGCATTACCGAAGCCGGCTTTCTGCCCGGCATTCTGCTGTATTTAACCTTCTGGTTTCCGGCCTATTTCCGCGCCCGTGCCAACGCCTTGTTTATGGTAGCAATGCCGGTAACGACAGCGTTGGGCTCGATCGTTTCCGGCTACATTTTGTCGCTGGATGGCGTCATGGCATTAAAAGGCTGGCAGTGGCTGTTTTTGCTGGAAGGCTTCCCGTCGGTATTACTCGGCGTCATGGTGTGGTTCTGGCTTGATGACTCACCGGACAAAGCTAAGTGGCTGACGAAAGAAGACAAAAAATGCCTGCAAGAGATGATGGATAACGATCGTCTGACGCTGGTTCAGCCAGAGGGAGCCATCAGCCACCACGCCATGCAACAACGCAGTATGTGGCGGGAGATCTTCACTCCGGTGGTGATGATGTATACCCTGGCGTATTTCTGCCTGACCAACACACTTAGTGCGATCAGCATCTGGACACCGCAGATCCTGCAAAGTTTTAATCAGGGCAGCAGTAATATCACCATCGGCCTGCTGGCCGCCGTACCGCAGATTTGTACCATTCTCGGGATGGTCTACTGGAGCCGTCACTCAGATCGCCGCCAGGAACGAAGGCATCACACCGCCCTTCCTTATTTGTTCGCTGCCGCAGGTTGGTTACTGGCTTCGGCAACTGATCACAACATGATCCAGATGCTGGGGATCATTATGGCTTCGACCGGATCATTCAGCGCAATGGCGATTTTCTGGACAACACCGGATCAGTCCATCAGCCTGCGGGCACGAGCGATCGGTATTGCGGTGATCAACGCCACTGGCAACATTGGTTCAGCGTTAAGTCCGTTTATGATCGGCTGGTTGAAAGATTTGACCGGCAGCTTTAACAGTGGATTGTGGTTTGTTGCCGCGCTGCTGGTGATTGGTGCGGGGATTATCTGGGCGATTCCAATGCAGTCCTCCCGTCCGCGAGCGACCCCGTAAGGAACGACGATGTGTGACCGTCAGATTGCCAATATTGATATCAGCAAAGAGTACGATGAAAGCCTGGGCACGGACGATGTGCATTATCAGTCCTTCGCCCGCATGGCGGCCTTTTTTGGCCGCCATATGCTGCCACATCGCCACGAACAGTACTTTCAGATGCATTTCCTCAATAGCGGACAGATTGAGCTACAACTTGACGATCATCGCTACTCGGTGGAAGCGCCCCTGTTTGTCCTGACGCCGCCGTCAGTACCTCATGCGTTTATTACGGAGTCTGACGCCGACGGTCATGTGTTGACGGTACGGGAAGATCTGATCTGGCCCCTGCTGGAAGTTCTTTATCCGGGCACTAGGGAAACCTTCGGCCTGCCGGGGATTTGCCTGTCACTGGCAGATAAACCCGACGAACTGGCGGCGCTGGAACACTATTGGCAACTGATAGAGCGGGAATCGGTGGAACAACTGCCTGGACGGGAACACACCCTGACGTTACTGGCACAGGCAGTGTTCACCCTACTGCTGCGTAACGCAAAACTCGACGACCATGCCGCCAGCGGGATGCGCGGAGAATTAAAACTGTTCCAGCGTTTTAATATGCTGATTGAAAGCCATTTTCATCAGCACTGGACAGTACCGGATTACGCTAACGAACTGCATATCACCGAATCACGACTCACGGACATCTGCCGTCGCTTTGCCAACCGTCCGCCAAAACGGTTGATTTTCGACAGGCAGCTGCGAGAAGCCAAGCGGCTGCTGCTGTTTTCTGATAACGCCGTGAACAATATTGCCTGGCAACTCGGTTTTAAGGATCCGGCTTATTTTGCGCGCTTTTTTAATCGCTTAGTCGGTTGCTCGCCCAGTGCTTATCGCGCCAAAAAAGTACCTGTGACGTGAAAATCCCTTAGCCTTAACGGGAAACCAGGCACCACCTGCTATTCCCCTTTCTCCGCCTGGAGCAAGGGGATTTAGTAACGTCAAAAATCGCTAAAAGCGACCTCGATCACAAAACCGTACCCGACCTGAAAAGTACCAGCCATTGTCCCAAAAGTCTCTTCCCGTAATCGCCCCTGCAAGCTTCAATTGAATAACAAAAACAACACACAAAATTAACAATCGTATTCCGATTAATACTGTAGAGGTCGACATGAAACCAGAAGATTTCCGCGCCAGTACCCAACGTCCGTTCACCGGGGAAGAGTATCTGAAAAGCCTGCAGGATGGTCGCGAGATCTATATCTATGGCGAGCGAGTGAAAGACGTCACTACTCATCCGGCATTTCGTAATGCGGCAGCGTCTGTTGCCCAACTGTACGACGCGCTACACAAACCGGAGATGCAGGACTCTCTGTGCTGGAACACCGACACCGGCAGCGGCGGCTATACCCATAAATTCTTCCGCGTGGCGAAAAGTGCCGACGACCTGCGCCAGCAACGCGATGCCATCGCTGAGTGGTCACGCCTGAGCTATGGCTGGATGGGCCGTACCCCAGACTACAAAGCTGCTTTCGGTTGCGCACTGGGCGCGAATCCGGGCTTTTACGGTCAGTTCGAGCAGAACGCCCGTAACTGGTACACCCGTATTCAGGAAACTGGCCTCTACTTTAACCACGCGATTGTTAACCCACCGATCGATCGTCATTTGCCGACCGATAAAGTGAAAGACGTTTACATCAAGCTGGAAAAAGAGACTGACGCCGGGATTATCGTTAGCGGTGCGAAAGTGGTTGCCACCAACTCGGCGCTGACTCACTACAACATGATTGGCTTCGGCTCGGCACAAGTGATGGGCGAAAACCCGGACTTCGCACTGATGTTCGTTGCGCCAATGGATGCCGATGGCGTGAAATTAATCTCCCGCGCCTCTTATGAGATGGTCGCGGGTGCTACCGGCTCGCCATACGACTACCCGCTCTCCAGCCGCTTCGATGAGAACGATGCGATTCTGGTGATGGATAACGTGCTGATCCCATGGGAAAACGTACTGATCTACCGCGATTTCGATCGCTGCCGTCGCTGGACAATGGAAGGCGGTTTTGCCCGTATGTATCCGCTGCAAGCCTGTGTGCGCCTGGCAGTGAAATTAGACTTCATTACAGCACTGCTGAAAAAATCTCTCGAATGTACCGGCACCCTGGAGTTCCGTGGTGTACAGGCCGATCTCGGTGAAGTGGTGGCGTGGCGCAACACCTTCTGGGCATTGAGTGACTCGATGTGTTCTGAAGCGACGCCGTGGGTCAACGGGGCTTATTTACCGGATCATGCCGCACTGCAAACCTATCGCGTACTGGCACCAATGGCCTACGCGAAGATCAAAAACATTATCGAACGCAACGTTACCAGTGGCCTGATCTATCTCCCTTCCAGTGCCCGTGACCTGAACAATCCGCAGATCGACCAGTATCTGGCGAAGTATGTGCGCGGTTCGAATGGTATGGATCACGTCCAGCGCATCAAGATCCTCAAACTGATGTGGGACGCCATTGGCAGCGAGTTTGGTGGTCGCCACGAACTGTATGAAATCAACTACTCCGGTAGCCAGGATGAGATTCGCCTACAGTGTCTGCGCCAGGCACAAAGCTCCGGCAATATGGACAAGATGATGGCGATGGTTGATCGCTGCCTGTCGGAATACGACCAGAACGGCTGGACTGTGCCGCACTTGCACAACAACGACGATATCAACATGCTGGATAAGCTGCTGAAATAACGCAGCAGGAGGTTAAGATGCAATTAGATGAACAGCGCCTGCGCTTTCGTGACGCGATGGCCAGCCTGTCGGCAGCGGTAAATATTATCACCACCGAGGGCGACGCCGGACAATGCGGGATTACGGCAACGGCCGTCTGCTCGGTCACGGATACACCACCATCGCTGATGGTGTGCATTAACGCCAACAGTGCGATGAACCCGGTTTTTCAGGGCAACGGCAAGTTGTGCGTCAACGTCCTCAACCATGAGCAGGAACTGATGGCACGCCACTTCGCGGGCATGACGGGCATGGCGATGGAAGAGCGTTTTAGCCTCTCATGCTGGCAAAAAGGTCCGCTGGCGCAGCCGGTGCTAAAAGGTTCGCTGGCCAGTCTTGAAGGTGAGATCCGCGATGTGCAGGCAATTGGCACACATCTGGTGTATCTGGTGGAGATTAAAAACATCATCCTCAGTGCAGAAGGTCACGGACTTATCTACTTTAAACGCCGTTTCCATCCGGTGATGCTGGAAATGGAAGCTGCGATTTAAGCTCCAGCCCCTTCACGCATTCGTCGAAGGGGCATTTTTATTGTGATCTCAATCACATATCCACCCGATGAATAATTCTTGCCCAACCGCTCACCGCCATTCCTGACCGCTTACATCCCTAAAATAACCACTCAGTTATTTACCTTACTTTACGCGCGCGTAACTCTGGCAACATCACTGCAGGATAGCGGTCAATTTACCTCCTCAAACGCAACGCAAACCTAGAACGGCTTCGGCCTATGATTAACAAATTACTCTATGAATTTTGGTTTGCAGGAAGGCAGCAAGTGAGTGAATCCCCGGGAGCTTGCAACAGTAAGTGACAGGGGTGAACGAACGCAGCTGCCGCACCTGTAAGCCAAAAGACGACGAGTAAAATGCCAGGTTTTACTATGGATACGAAAAAACTATTCAAGCACATACCCTGGGTGATTCTCGGAATCATCGGTGCATTCTGCCTCGCGGTAGTTGCATTACGTCGGGGGGAGCACGTCAGCGCCCTGTGGATCGTGGTCGCCTCTGTGTCGGTGTATCTGGTGGCGTATCGCTACTACAGTCTGTACATCGCCCAGAAGGTGATGAAACTCGACCCCACGCGCGCGACGCCTGCGGTTATTAACAACGACGGTCTGAACTACGTTCCGACCAACCGTTACGTGTTGTTTGGTCACCACTTCGCCGCTATCGCCGGTGCTGGTCCGCTGGTTGGTCCGGTTCTCGCCGCGCAGATGGGCTACCTACCTGGCACGCTGTGGCTGCTGGCGGGGGTAGTACTGGCCGGTGCGGTACAGGACTTTATGGTGCTGTTTATCTCCTCTCGCCGTAACGGCGCATCTCTCGGTGAGATGATCAAAGAAGAGATGGGACCAGTACCGGGGACTATCGCGCTGTTTGGCTGTTTCTTAATCATGATCATCATCCTTGCCGTCCTGGCGCTGATTGTGGTTAAAGCCCTGGCCGAAAGCCCGTGGGGTGTTTTCACCGTTTGCTCAACCGTACCGATTGCGCTGTTTATGGGTATCTACATGCGCTTTATCCGTCCGGGGCGTGTGGGTGAAGTCTCTGTCATTGGTATCGTGCTGCTGGTTGCCTCTATCTACTTCGGTGGCGTGATTGCTCACGATCCGTACTGGGGTCCGGCACTGACCTTTAAAGACACCACCATTACCTTCGCGCTGATTGGCTATGCGTTTGTTTCCGCACTGCTGCCGGTGTGGCTGATCCTCGCACCGCGCGACTATCTGGCAACCTTCCTGAAAATCGGCGTTATCGTCGGCCTGGCGTTGGGTATCGTGGTGCTGAACCCGGAACTGAAAATGCCTGCGATGACCCAGTACATTGACGGTACTGGCCCGCTGTGGAAAGGCGCTCTGTTCCCGTTCCTGTTCATCACCATCGCCTGTGGTGCGGTATCTGGCTTCCACGCGCTGATCTCTTCCGGTACGACGCCGAAACTGCTGGCTAACGAAACCGACGCGCGTTTCATTGGCTACGGCGCAATGCTGATGGAGTCCTTCGTGGCGATTATGGCGCTGGTTGCAGCGTCCATCATCGAACCGGGTCTTTACTTCGCGATGAATACCCCGCCTGCTGGCCTTGGCATCACCATGCCTAACCTGCATGAAATGGGTGGCGAGAACGCGCCGATCATCATGGCGCAGCTGAAAGACGTTACCGCACACGCGGCAGCGACCGTCAGCTCCTGGGGCTTCGTGATTTCGCCAGAGCAGATCCTGCAAACCGCGAAAGACATTGGTGAGCCTTCTGTCCTGAACCGTGCAGGTGGTGCGCCAACGCTGGCGGTAGGTATCGCTCACGTGTTCCACAAAGTGCTGCCGATGGCTGACATGGGCTTCTGGTATCACTTCGGTATTCTGTTCGAAGCCCTGTTCATCCTGACCGCGCTGGATGCGGGTACTCGTTCTGGCCGCTTTATGCTGCAAGACCTGCTGGGTAACTTCATCCCGTTCCTGAAAAAAACCGACTCTCTGGTTGCCGGTATCATCGGTACTGCGGGCTGTGTGGGTCTGTGGGGCTACCTGCTGTATCAGGGCGTGGTCGATCCGCTGGGCGGCGTTAAGAGCCTGTGGCCGCTGTTCGGTATTTCCAACCAGATGCTGGCAGCCGTAGCGCTGGTACTGGGCACCGTTGTGCTGATTAAGATGAAGCGCACCCAATACATCTGGGTAACTGTTGTTCCGGCTGTATGGCTGCTTATCTGCACCACCTGGGCGCTGGGTCTGAAACTGTTCAGCACCAACCCGCAGATGGAAGGCTTCTTCTACATGGCAAGCCAGTACAAAGAGAAGATTGCTAACGGTACTGACCTGACGGCGCAGCAGATTGCCAACATGAACCACATCGTTGTGAACAACTACACCAACGCAGGCCTGAGTATTCTGTTCCTGATTGTGGTGTACAGCATCATCTTCTACGGTTTCAAAACCTGGCTTGCGGTGCGTAACAGCGACAAACGTACTGACAAAGAAACTCCGTACGTTCCAATCCCGGAAGGCGGCGTGAAGATCTCTTCGCACCACTAACCGTGTTTAGCCCCGCTTCGGCGGGGCTTTGTTCTTATCAGAGTGAACTATGTTTGGTAACTTAGGACAGGCAAAAAAATATCTCGGCCAGGCGGCGAAGATGTTGATTGGCATTCCAGACTATGACAACTACGTCGAGCATATGAAGACCAACCATCCCGACAAGCCGTACATGAGCTATGAAGAATTCTTCCGCGAACGCCAGAACGCACGCTACGGCGGCGATGGTAAAGGCGGTATGCGCTGTTGTTAATGGAGAGAGCATGAACCCGATTGCAGTTACCCTACTCACCGGTTTTTTAGGCGCGGGCAAAACCACCCTGCTGCGCCATATTCTTAATGAACAACACGGCTACAAGATTGCCGTGATTGAAAACGAATTCGGCGAAGTCTCCGTTGATGATCAATTGATTGGTGATCGCGCAACGCAGATCAAAACGCTGACCAACGGCTGCATCTGCTGTTCGCGCTCCAACGAGCTGGAGGACGCGCTACTCGACCTGCTGGATAATCTCGACAAGGGCAATATTCAGTTCGATCGTCTGGTCATTGAATGCACCGGCATGGCCGATCCTGGCCCGATTATTCAAACCTTTTTCTCCCATGAGATTTTATGCCAGCGCTACCTGCTGGACGGCGTGATTGCGCTGGTGGATGCGGTACATGCCGATGAGCAGATGAACCAGTTCACCATCGCCCAGTCCCAGGTGGGCTACGCCGACCGTATTCTGCTGACTAAAACCGACGTCGCAGGCGAAGCAGAAAAACTGCGTGAACGCCTGGCGCGCATCAACGCCCGTGCACCGGTCTACACCGTCACCCACGGCGACATCGACCTGGGCCTGCTGTTCAACACCAACGGTTTTATGCTGGAAGAAAACGTCGTCAGCACCAAACCGCGTTTCCACTTTATCGCGGATAAACAAAACGATATTTCGTCGATTGTGGTGGAACTGGATTACCCGGTAGATATCAGCGAAGTTTCCCGGGTGATGGAAAACCTGCTGCTGGAATCGGCGGATAAACTGCTGCGTTACAAAGGGATGCTGTGGATTGACGGCGAACCTAACCGCCTGCTGTTCCAGGGCGTCCAGCGCCTCTACAGCGCCGACTGGGACAGGCCATGGGGCGATGAAACACCGCATAGCACGATGGTGTTTATCGGGATTCAGTTGCCGGAGGATGAGATTCGGGCGGCGTTTGCGGGACTCAAAAAGTAACCAGCCCTCCAACATCACAATACCTGAGACTTTATCACCCTCATATTCCTCCAGAATATGAGGGCTTTCGGGCTTAATTATCTCTGAACGTGCAACACTTCCTGCGACTCCTTATGCGCCTCCACATCCTGCTTCGTTAACCAGAGCGACTTACGGCCAAAATTTTCGTACATTTTCAGCTGATCTTCATAGTGCTTATCAACTGTTCCATCGGGAGCAATAAACCCACTCTGACCGGGTGCGACCACATCCCAGGCAAGCACAGGACGATCGCTTGTCGTTGGTGAGAAAACAATCATATCGTTTTCTGTTCCACGGTTTTGATACTCCGCCTGATGACGCGTTTCTTCCGCTGCGGCCTGCGGTACACCAAAGAAATTATTTGCCCGGAACGTTAAGGCCATTGCAGGTGTTTTCCAGTTACTCACATTATTGCCATAGCGTTTGGAAAGAGTCTCCCAGGTATCTTCCAGCGCAGCCAACACAACCTCCTGCTGTGGTTTCCCAGCAAACAGATCAACCGCCTGTGGGATTGGTGATTTGTCTCCCTGCACCGCCTCATACAAAATTTTTGCTCCAACACTTATATTCAGCGAACCAGTTGGGCCGTCCTGGGTTGTTTCGTAGCCACTGGCGCTGTACCACTTATCAAATGGCATAGGTACGGCAGCCACTACGGTACGCTTCAACATACTGGTCAGCCAAACGTTCAGGATGGCAGAGCCTGGCTGCTGCCAGGTTTTACCATCATCATTAAGCAAATTGATGCCATCCCAACGTGTTAATGTTTCTACCAACTGACGACGCGGATCGCTCTGTGTCAAACCAGATGTCGCTGCTTGCAGAGTAGGTAAAAAAAGCCTCAGGTTAAGATCCTGACGACTGGTTTGGCGAATAACATCCCATGCCTGATCAGCAGTTAAGCGTGGCTTTTGCTCAAGCAGTCGGTCGATCTCCGTAACGCGATCTGCACCACCCCACAAAAAGGCAAACAGATCTGAAGCGGGATAATCTTTTTGGGGAGAATTGTTCCAGTTAGCAATATATCCCGACTGGGGGTTATACACCTTAGGGTTCATTTCAAAAGGCAATAGCCCTTTCCAGTCCCATTTTCCCGTACCAGGAACGGGTAATCGCGGATCATGGCCTGATTGACGATCTGGATAAGCACCAGTATGAACATAACCAATATTGCCGTTTACATCAGCATAGTACCAGTTGATGGTCAGTGCTTGTTTCGCTGCCTGCTGTGTCCACTCCTGCCAATTTTTGGCCTTCATCTGATGAGTCCAGGCCAGCAAAGACGCCACCTCTTTACCATCCCATGCGCGGGATTTAGCGTAAGCCGTTTGTGTCGTCTGGTCAGTTTGGAGAATGTTGCCATGCACCGTACGCCAGACAGTAAAGGTCTCTGCCTGACCATTTTTCACCGTAATGGTTTCCTCACGGCTTAACATTTTCACCCACTTACCATTATGCAAGTAGTAGCCTGGTTTCTCTGCCGACAGCCGTTCAGCAAAAATATCGACATCATCGCCGAAACCTGCCGTTGATCCCCAGGAAATCACACCATTATGACCAAAAACCAGCCCAGGATAGGCAAATGGTGTATTGCCAGTGACATCATAACCAGCACCGTGCAGACCAATACCATAAGTATACGCAGGCGCATACCAGCCAAACTGCGGACCATTTACCATGATTGCTTTCGCATCCTGGGCTTTGCTTTTGCCGATCACCCACATATTGCTGGTCGTTGGATACCCCGCCAGACCATTGGCACCACCCTGTGCAAATTGTGCAGCAATAGTTTCCCGGTTCTTCCCTGCTGTTAACGCCAGCAGTGCGCCATCCGCCCCTTTTGCTGGTCGGTCAAGCATTGGTGCAGGTAAATCGTAGCGTGGCAACAGAGCTGCTGTTTGCGAGTTTTGCTGATTAAATTTAAGTGGGTAGTTACTCTCTTGTACGGCAATAGTGGTTGGCGCTGATGGGTTTACCAGCCATTTCAACTGATTAAATACCGCCATGCCTTGTGATACACCATATTTATCTTTTAAAGCCGTTAGCAGTGCCAGATTATCAATTTCGCTAGTGCTATCAGAGAAGCGGTTTGCCATGGTGCCCACAAATATCATCGCGACATCAAACGGTTCCCAGCGCTTAGGAGTAAAGCCAAATGTATTAAACTGTTTTGGTAAGAGCGTCTCTGGATTGGTATTTACCTTATCAATCCAGGCATTCATTCCATCAGCGTAGCCTTGCAGAATGGACATATCCTCTGGGGAAAGGGCAGCAATTTGCGCCCGGATAGCATCCGGCCAGTAGTTACGACGGATATCTTTATCAAATTTCACAAAATCTTTGCCAAGCACTTCCGCGACAGTCCCTTGAGTACTGCGACGTGCCATTTCCATCTGAAAAAGGCGATCTTGTGCTACTACATAGCCATAGCCATAAAATAGGTGCCATGTATCATTGGCATAAATATGCGGCATGCCGTATTCATCGCGAACAATCTTTATCTCACTTGACGACTGCTCAGCCAGTGCAGGTAAGCTCCAATAATACATCAGGGAAGCAGTAACACAGTTCACGATCATACGATTTCTATTTTTCATTGTATCCTCTGGCAGGTGTATAATTAGCGAATTGATACTAGCAACGAAGCTTCGGTTATCTATTTGCAGAGAATTGTTTCATTATGAACTGTGAGCGCGATAACTAATTTTTGATACAAAAATTTCATTAATGTGATCTAAAACGAATCGCTTTATTCACCGCTGATGATTTTGTTCTATTCCTTTTTGTGACAGATCCCCCGGACGCATAGATGATGACCCCCAGAGAGACAGCTCAGGTCATTATCTGTATGTAAATCAGAAAAATATGTTGTAAACGACTTTTATGGTTGGATTTTGTAGCAATTTTGAATGCAGACAGGCAGCATTTGCCAACACGCCGCCCATAGTTCACTCCACATCCTCCCTGCGTAACCCAATATCCCTCAACCGTTCATCACTCATCTGCTGTAACACTCGTCGGGTCTGCATTTGCCGCCGCCAACGCCTCACCGCATGCCAGAGTTGCACAAGTCTGATAAACGGCGTTTTGGCTTTGTTTTCGTGAAATTCCATCTGCTGCCTCCTCATCTTTCAGAGGCTTCATCATCCGCCTTCTGGCAGTTCACAATACAGATGCAAATATTAGTTTTATTTAACATACAGACAGGTTAAAACAGCATCTGCATCCGGTTTTTTAGCCTCATCTGTACCGGTTTTTCTTTCTGTATGGGCCAAATAAGGAATACAGCATGACGCGTTATCAACATCTGGCGACTCTACTTGCCGAGCGGATTGAGCAAGGGCTGTATCGTCACGGGGAGAAATTGCCGTCGGTGCGCAGCTTAAGTCAGGAGCACGGCGTCAGCATCAGCACCGTGCAACAGGCGTATCAGACGCTGGAAACGATGAGGCTCATCACTCCGCAGCCGCGTTCGGGTTATTTTGTCGCACAACGTAAAGCCCAGCCGCCTGTACCGCCGATGACGCGTCCGGTGCAGCGCCCGGTGGAAATTACCCAGTGGGATCAGGTGCTGGATATGCTGGAGGCGCATAGCGACAATTCCATTGTTCCGTTAAGCAAAAGCACGCCGGATGTCGAAACGCCCAGCCTGAAACCGCTGTGGCGTGAGCTAAGCCGGGTGGTGCAGCATAATCTGCAAACCGTTCTCGGTTATGACTTGTTAGCCGGTCAGCGAGTGTTGCGGGAGCAGATTGCCCGCCTGATGCTCGACAGCGGCTCGGTGGTCACCGCCGATGACATCATCATCACCAGCGGCTGCCATAACTCGATGTCGCTGGCGTTAATGGCGGTGTGTAAACCGGGCGATATTGTCGCGGTCGAATCTCCCTGTTATTACGGTTCGATGCAGATGCTGCGAGGCATGGGCGTGAAAGTGATTGAAATCCCAACCGATCCAGAAACTGGCATCAGCGTTGAAGCACTGGAACTGGCGCTGGAACAGTGGCCGATTAAAGGCATCATTCTGGTGCCAAACTGTAATAATCCGCTGGGATTTATTATGCCGGACGCACGCAAACGGGCCGTTCTCTCTCTCGCTCAGCGTCATGATATTGTGATTTTTGAAGATGATGTCTACGGCGAACTGGCAACGGAGTATCCGCGCCCGCGGACCATCCATTCATGGGATATCGACGGGCGAGTGTTGTTGTGCAGCTCGTTCAGTAAAAGTATTGCTCCAGGCCTGCGCGTGGGTTGGGTCGCACCGGGGCGTTATCACGATAAACTGATGCATATGAAATACGCCATCAGCAGCTTTAATGTGCCGTCCACGCAAATGGCGGCGGCAACGTTTGTGCTGGAAGGTCACTATCATCGCCATATCCGGCGGATGCGGCAGACTTATCAGCGCAATCTGGCGCTTTATACCTGCTGGATACGGGAATATTTTCCCTGCGAAATCTGTATTACGCGCCCGAAAGGCGGATTTTTACTGTGGATAGAATTGCCTGAACAGGTCGATATGGTCTGCGTTGCGCGGCAGCTGTGCCGCATGAATATCCAGGTGGCAGCAGGCTCGATTTTCTCGGCTTCCGGCAAATACCGTAATTGTCTACGCATCAACTGCGCTTTGCCGCTCAGCGAAACCTATCGCGAAGCACTAAAGCAAATTGGCGAGGCCGTGTATCGGGCAATGGAATAAATTCGAATTAGTGGCGAAGCACCTGATTTCCTCTCACGAATCGCCTGTAACTCGTTGTATCTTTGCAGGGTCATCGCCACGTTCCAGCATGGCTTAGGCAAAGTGTGCTTCGTTCATACCGGATGCGGCGTGAACGCCTTATCCGGCCTACAAACCGCGCAAATTCAATAGATTGCAGAGGAAATGTAGGTCTGATAAGCGTAGCGCATCAGGCAGCTTTGCGTTTGTCATCCGTCTCTGATTAGTATTCGATCCATGGATCGCGCTTGATTTCAGGCAAGGGCTGCTCTAATGCCTGCATTTGCTCTGTCGAAAGTCCGGTAATCTTTTGTATCCATTCAGGATCTGCCCCATTCTGCAACAACAATCTAAGGAGGCGTTGTTCCCCTTCTTCTTTCCCCTTTTCCATCCCCAACAGCCATCCATCATTATAAATTCGCTCTGCAATCGTCATTATTCGCTCCCTGTGTTGTGGCATTCGACGGGTAAGTTCGCTGATAAACTTCTTAAAACGCGCTTCATCGCCAGTCAGTAAAATGTAATTTAACAGCGCAGTTATCTGGCTGTCATTAGCACACTCTGTAACCAGTAATATTACCAGTTGATCGATAAGCCCCATCAGATCGCGCTGGCGAATATGCTTTTGGATCAACTCCAACAGGGCGACTCTGCGGTGCTGCACAATCTCGTCGTCTGGCACGACAGTGACATCCACCAGCGGGAACGCTGCGGTATAAAGCTTCCGTGCGGTGGTCGGGTCAGCAAATTCGTCCAGCCAGCACAGGGACCAGGGATAAGGACTACGGCTACCGTGATAAAACAGCATCGGGATAACCAGCGGTAGCGGCCGGCGTTTATCATGCTCGATATGGCGCTGCATCACCGCCATGGAATATCGCATCAGGCGAAACGCCATATGAATATCCTCGCGGCTCTGATGTTCAATCACTACGTAAATATAACCATCACCTTCACGGGTCTTTACCGACCACAGAATATCGGAGTGTAGCGCCCGCAATTTTTCATCGACAAAGCTGGCGGATTCCAGTTTTAAGCTGTCGAGATCGCACAGTTCACGTAAATCTTTAGGTAAGTGGATCTCCATAAAATCCCGCGCGGTGCCAGGGTGCGTGAGAAAGGACTTAAATAATGCGTCATGCGGCGTGCTGGTCGAGAAGTTTGTCATGGCGATCCGTCACCTGTAGATAAGATGGCCCGACTTTAGCGGCTAACAAAACCATTCTCACCCGGCAATTTCCCGTTCCCCGAGGCGCTTTCCAGGCTATTTTTATTCTTCTGCAAACGATACATTTTTTCGGAAACAGGCTCGCGTTTTACATTTCCTGTACCCGGCAGATATTCCCCTTTCCACCGCGCTCTTTTGATTAACCGCAAATTTTAATTACACTTAAGGTGTATATTTTCTATGCAACCCATCAATTAAAGAGGTGTAATGTGCTGATGACTATTTGTAATCGTTATACATTCTGACCTGGAGTCAGAAGGTATTTCTCTGTCTGTGTGTTCACAGGCAGTGTGGTTGATTACATGAAATTCAGTACATTTGTCCTTCTCGCCTGCCTTTCGTCATTACCGACGGTATTGAATTTCGTTTTCCCCGTTGGGGTTCTCCGGACAAGGAGTTGTTTGTTATGCCACGTTTTTTTGCCCGCCATGCCGCCACGCTGTTTTTCCCGATGGCGTTGATTTTGTATGACTTTGCCGCGTACCTGTCGACGGATCTGATCCAGCCGGGGATCATTAATGTGGTCCGTGATTTTAATGCCGATGTCAGTCTGGCCCCGGCAGCCGTCAGTCTCTATCTCGCGGGCGGTATGGCGTTACAGTGGCTGCTGGGGCCGCTTTCCGACAGGATTGGCCGCAGGCCGGTGCTGATTACCGGGGCGCTAATATTTACCCTTGCCTGCGCTGCGACAATGTTCACAACGTCTATGACACAGTTTCTTATCGCGCGTGCAATTCAGGGCACCAGTATCTGTTTTATTGCCACCGTTGGTTATGTCACGGTGCAGGAGGCGTTCGGCCAGACAAAAGGGATCAAGTTGATGGCGATTATCACCTCCATCGTACTGATTGCGCCGATTATTGGCCCGCTTTCCGGCGCAGCTCTGATGCACTTTGTGCACTGGAAAGTCCTTTTTGCCATCATTGCAGTTATGGGTTTTATCTCATTTGTTGGCTTACTGCTGGCGATGCCAGAGACGGTGAAGCGCGGCGCGGTTCCATTTAGCGCCAAAAGCGTCTTTCGCGATTTTCGTAATGTCTTTTGCAATCGGCTGTTCCTCTTTGGCGCAGCAACCATCTCTTTAAGCTATATCCCAATGATGAGTTGGGTGGCTGTCTCGCCGGTGATCCTGATCGACGCGGGCGGCTTAACAACTTCGCAGTTCGCCTGGACACAGGTTCCGGTGTTCGGCGCGGTGATTGTCGCGAATGCCATCGTGGCGCGTTTCGTTAAAGATCCGACCGAATCGCGCTTTATCTGGCGTGCTGTACCCATTCAACTGGTCGGCCTCGCACTGTTGATTATCGGCAATCTGCTGTCACCGCACGTCTGGCTGTGGTCGGTGCTGGGCACCAGTTTGTATGCTTTCGGGATTGGTTTGATCTTCCCGACCTTATTCCGCTTTACGCTTTTTTCCAATAACTTACCGAAAGGGACCGTCTCCGCATCGCTGAATATGGTGATCCTGATGGTGATGTCTGTCTCGGTCGAAATCGGCCGCTGGCTGTGGTTTAACGGCGGTCGCTTGCCGTTTCATCTGTTAGCCGTCGTGGCGGGCGTTATCGTCGTTTTCACCCTGGCAGGATTGCTTAATCGCGTGCGCCAACATCAGGCTGCCGAGCTGGCGGAGGAGCGGTGATTTTTGCGCGATCCTGCCGTCAGGCTCTATTCTTAACGTTATGAATAAACTCATTGAACTCAGACGCGCCAAAATGTTGGCGCTCTCTTTACTGCTTATCGCCGCTGCTACCTTTGTCGTTACGCTGTTTTTGCCGCCCAATTTTTGGGTGAGCGGCGTGAAGGCGATTGCTGAAGCGGCGATGGTCGGCGCGCTGGCGGACTGGTTTGCGGTGGTGGCGCTGTTTCGCCGCGTGCCGATTCCGATCATTTCTCGTCATACGGCGATTATCCCGCGTAATAAAGACCGGATTGGCGAAAATCTCGGCCAGTTCGTGCAGGAAAAATTTCTCGATACCCAGTCGCTGGTGGCATTGATTCGACGTCACGAACCGGCGTTGCTGATTGGCAACTGGTTTAGCCAGCCAGAAAACGCCCGCCGCGTTGGTCAGCATCTGTTGCAGATCATGAGTGGTTTTCTTGAACTGACCGATGATGCGCGTATTCAGCGCCTGCTTAAGCGCGCGGTCCATCGGGCGATTGATAAGGTCGATCTTTCCGGAACCAGTGCGTTGATGCTGGAGAGTATGACCAAAAACGATCGTCATCAGGTGCTGCTCGATACGCTGATCGCACAGTTGATCGCCCTTCTCCAGCGCGATAAATCGCGCAAGTTTATTGCCCAGCAGATTGTTCGCTGGCTGGAGAGTGAGCATCCACTGAAAGCCAAAATTCTCCCCACCGAATGGTTGGGCGAACATAGCGCGGAGTTGGTTTCTGACGCGGTGAATTCTTTACTTGATGATATCAGCCGTGATCGTGCGCATCAGATCCGTCATGCGTTTGATCGCGCCACTTTTGCCCTGATCGACAAGTTGAAAAACGATCCGGAAATGGCAGCGCGAGCCGATGCCGTAAAAAGTTATCTGAAAGAAGATGAAGCTTTTAACCGCTATCTCAGTGAATTGTGGGGGGATTTACGGGAGTGGCTGAAAGCGGATATCAACAGTGAAGATTCTCGTGTGAAAGAACGTATCGCGCGGGCGGGTCAATGGTTTGGCGAAACGTTAATTGCCGATGATGCCTTGCGGGCGTCGTTAAATGGTCACCTGGAACAAGCCGCGCACCGCGTCGCGCCTGAGTTTTCCGCATTCCTGACGCGCCACATCAGCGATACAGTAAAAAGCTGGGATGCGCGGGATATGTCGCGGCAAATCGAGTTAAATATCGGCAAAGATCTGCAGTTTATCCGTGTCAACGGTACGCTGGTTGGCGGTTGTATTGGGCTAATTTTATATTTGTTGTCGCAGCTCCCGGCCTTGTTCCCCCTCGGCAATTTTTAGAAATCCATGAAAAACTAAGTGGCTAACCGCGAGAGAGATCAAATAAACCACACTAAAAGAATGGTAATAATGTGGCCTCTTTTCATTATCTCCCGTGGTACGGGGAAGGAAAATCATGTCACTTATCACCGATCTACCCGCCATTTTCGATCAGTTCTCTGAAGCTCGCCAGAAAGGCTTTCTCACCGTCATGGATCTCAAGGAGCGCGGCATTCCGCTGGTTGGCACTTACTGCACCTTTATGCCGCAAGAGATCCCGATGGCAGCCGGTGCGGTTGTGGTTTCGCTCTGTTCTACCTCTGATGAAACCATTGAAGAAGCGGAGAAAGATCTGCCGCGCAACCTCTGCCCGCTGATTAAAAGCAGCTACGGCTTCGGCAAAACCGATAAATGCCCCTACTTCTACTTTTCGGATCTGGTGGTCGGTGAAACCACCTGCGACGGCAAAAAGAAAATGTATGAATACATGGCGGAGTTTAAGCCCGTTCATGTGATGCAGTTGCCGAACAGCGTTAAGGACGATGCCTCGCGTGCGTTATGGAAAGCCGAGATGCTGCGCTTGCAAAAAACGATAGAAGAACGTTTTGGGCACGAGATTAGCGAAGATGCTCTGCGCGATGCCATTGCGCTGAAAAACCGCGAACGTCGCGCACTGGCCAATTTTTATCATCTTGGGCAGTTAAATCCTCCGGCGCTTAGCGGCAGCGACATTCTGAAAGTGGTTTACGGCGCAACCTTCCGGTTCGATAAAGAGGCGTTGATCAATGAACTGGACGCGATGACAGCCCGCGTTCGTCAGCAGTGGGAAGAAGGCCAGCGGCTGGCCCTGCGTCCACGCATTTTAATCACCGGCTGCCCGATTGGCGGCGCAGCAGAAAAAGTGGTGCGCGCGATTGAAGAGAATGGCGGCTGGGTTGTCGGTTATGAAAACTGCACCGGGGCGAAAGCGACCGAGCAATGCGTGGCAGAAACGGGCGATGTCTACGACGCACTGGCGGATAAATATCTGGCGATTGGCTGCTCCTGTGTTTCGCCGAACGATCAGCGCCTGCAAATGCTCAGCCAGATGGTGGAAGAATATCAGGTCGATGGCGTAGTTGATGTGATTTTGCAGGCGTGCCATACCTACGCGGTGGAATCGCTGGCGATTAAACGTCATGTGCGTCAGCAGCACAACATTCCTTATATCGCTATTGAAACAGACTACTCCACCTCAGATGTCGGGCAGCTCAGTACCCGTGTCGCGGCCTTTATTGAGATGCTGTAAGGAGTGGCAGTGACATATTCGATTGGCATTGATTCTGGTTCTACCGCCACCAAAGGGATCTTACTGGCAGACGGCGTGATTACGCGCCGTTTCCTCGTTCCAACACCCTTTCGTCCGGCAACAGCAATTACTGAAGCCTGGGAAACTCTGCGCGAAGGGTTAGAGACAACGCCGTTTCTGACGCTCACCGGCTATGGACGGCAACTGGTGGATTTTGCCGATAAACAAGTGACGGAAATCTCCTGTCATGGGCTGGGCGCACGGTTTCTTGCGCCAGCAACGCGCGCGGTAATCGACATCGGTGGTCAGGACAGCAAAGTGATTCAGCTTGATGATGACGGTAACCTGTGCGATTTCCTGATGAATGACAAATGCGCGGCGGGCACCGGGCGTTTCCTGGAGGTGATCTCGCGCACGCTTGGCACCAGCGTCGAGCAACTCGACAGCATTACCGAAAATGTCACGCCGCACGCCATCACGAGTATGTGCACAGTGTTTGCCGAATCAGAAGTGATCAGCCTGCGCTCAGCGGGCGTCGCGCCAGAAGCGATTCTCGCCGGAGTGATTAACGCGATGGCGCGGAGGAGTGCCAATTTCATTGCTCGTCTCTCCTGTGAAGCGCCGATTCTGTTTACTGGTGGCGTTAGTCATTGCCAGACGTTTGCCCGGATGCTGGAATCTCATCTGGGAATGCCGGTAAATACCCATCCTGATGCGCAATTTGCTGGCGCAATTGGCGCGGCGGTAATTGGTCAACGAGTGAGGACACGCCGATGAAAGAGTTTTTATTTTTATTTCACTCCACAGTCGGCGTCATACAAACCCGCAAAGCGTTGCAGGCAGCGGGCATGACTTTTCGCGTCAGCGATATTCCCCGTGATTTACGCGGCGGCTGCGGGTTATGCATTTGGCTGACCTGTCCCCCCGGCGAGGAAATACAATGGGTGATCCCTGGGCTGACTGAGTCAATTTATTGTCAGCAGGATGGTGTCTGGCGCTGCATTGCACATTACCGGGTTTCTCCGCGTTAAGGATTCATTAAGGTCGCTACGTATACTTCTCGATATCTTATTGATTTGCCTTAAAGGGATTACCGTGACAAAAAGTATTTCGTTAAGTAAACGCATCTCCGTTATTGTGATTCTTTTTGCCATTGTGGCAGTGTGTACTTTCTTCGTGCAATCTTGCGCCCGTAAAAGCAATCATGCAGCATCATTTCAGAATTACCACGCCACCATTGACGGCAAAGAAATTGCAGGCATAACGAATAATATCTCTTCGCTGACCTGGTCGGCACAAAGCAATACTCTTTTTAGCACTATCAACAAACCTGCCGCCATTGTTGAAATGACCACCAATGGTGATTTTATCCGCACAATTCCTCTGGATTTTGTTAAGGATCTCGAGACGATCGAATACATTGGCGATAATCAGTTTGTCATTAGCGATGAGCGCGATTACGCCATTTATGTGATTTCACTGACCCCAAACTCGGAAGTAAAAATCCTCAAAAAAATAAAAATCCCGCTGCAAGACTCCCCAACCAATTGCGGTTTTGAAGGGTTGGCTTATTCTCGCCAGGATCACACTTTCTGGTTTTTTAAAGAGAAAAATCCGATTGAGGTCTACAAAGTTAACGGGCTGTTAAGTAGCAATGAATTACACATCAGCAAAGACGAGGCACTACAACGGCAATTTACTTTAGATGATGTGTCCGGCGCAGAATTTAACCAGCAAAAAAATACGCTTCTGGTGCTGTCTCATGAATCTCGCGCACTCCAGGAAGTAACCCTGGTTGGCGAGGTTATCGGTGAAATATCACTAACCAAAGGTAGTCGAGGTTTGTCGCATAACATCAAACAGGCCGAAGGGATTGCGATGGATGCCTCTGGTAATATTTATATCGTTAGCGAACCAAATCGTTTTTATCGCTTTACCCCTAAATCATCGCATTAACAGGCTGGCATATTTCACCTTTTTGTTATTAACTTGTTAACAACAAAAATGACATACAAGGTTAAACATGCCTTCGTCCTCGCATCCCGTAGAACGCTTTTCTTTCAGCACCGCGCTTTTCGGGATGCTGGTTCTGACCTTAGGTATGGGATTAGGTCGCTTCCTTTATACGCCTATGTTGCCCGTCATGATGGCGGAAGGGGCGTTTTCATTTAGCCAGCTCTCGTGGATTGCCAGCGGCAACTATGCGGGGTATCTGGCTGGCAGTCTGCTATTTTCGTTTGGCGCATTTCACCAGCCGTCGCGCCTGCGCCCATTTCTGTTGGTTTCTGCCCTGGCGAGCGGGTTGTTGATCCTCGCAATGGCATGGTTGCCGCCATTTATTCTGGTGTTATTGATTCGCTTCCTGGCGGGTGTCGCCAGCGCCGGTATGCTGATTTTTGGTTCGACGCTGATTATGCAGCACACGCGCCATCCTTTTGTGCTGGCAGCTTTGTTTTCTGGCGTTGGCATTGGCATTGCACTGGGCAACGAATATGTTCTGGCAGGCCTGCATTTTGCCTTCTCCTCGCAAACGTTATGGCAAGGCGCCGGGGCGCTTTCTGGCATGATGCTGATTGCACTTACGCTTTTAATGCCCTCGAAAAAACACGCCATCGCACCAATGCCATTGGCAAAAACGGAGCAACAGATAATGAGCTGGTGGTTACTGGCTATTCTGTACGGCCTTGCGGGATTTGGTTATATCATCGTCGCGACTTACCTGCCGCTCATGGCGAAAGATGCAGGCTCACCATTGTTAACCGCCCATCTCTGGACGTTAGTCGGCTTATCAATTGTGCCAGGCTGCTTTGGCTGGCTATGGGCAGCAAAACGTTGGGGGGCTTTGCCTTGCCTGACGGCGAATTTGCTGGTGCAGGCTATCAGTGTGCTGCTTACTCTCGCCAGCGACTCTCCTCTCTTGCTTATCATTAGTAGTATCGGTTTTGGCGGTACCTTTATGGGCACGACATCTCTGGTGATGACTATCGCCCGCCAACTGAGCGTTCCGGGAAATCTCAATCTTTTAGGCTTTGTGACGCTCATTTACGGCATTGGACAAATCCTCGGCCCGGCGCTGACCAGTATGCTCGGCAATGGAACATCGGCGCTTGCCGGCGCCACTCTCTGCGGCGCGGCGGCGTTGTTTATTGCTGCGCTTATCAGCACAGTACAATTATTTAAGCTGCAAGTGGTCACTTCATGAGGAGTGTTTCCCTTACCACTCAAGAAACTCAACAGCAACCGTTGATGTCAGCCAGACCCCGTTTTCCGCTTGCCAGAAAGGGATGCCTCGTTTCGCCATTTCCTGTGCTTTGACGGTTAAGATAACCGGCGATCCGTGTCTTGCTCCCACTTTGCGTGCCGTTGCTTCATCAGCAGAGAGATGTACGTAATGACGCTCCCCTGCAATCAGCCCCTGTTTTTTTATCTCGTCAAGGAAACGGCTTGCCGTACCGTGGTAGAGAAACTGTGGCGGTGTTTTTTCGGCAAAGGAAATGGCGACCTGCGAAGTCGAATGCCCCTGAACCGCGCGGATGCACCTACCATCACTGGAATAACTAAAACGCTTTTTATCGCTGGTGGCAACCACAGTATCCAGCAATGCACGGGTTAACCGCTTGCCCGCTTTTTGGGCACAAAGTATGAGCTTATCGATATCCGCCCATCCTTCACGGTCAAGTACGATACCAATCGCCTCCGGTTTGTGTCGGAGGACAAAACTTAAAAACTTGCTCGTATCCGCCAACTCTTTTTCGTTGTACTTTGCCATCGCGTTTTCGTCCCTGGATTTTCTGTTTTTATTTACTGATGTCATTGTCACTGGGTTTATGAATTTTCTGCAACTCAATCCTGCGCAGAGCCTTTTCTACACAGCGTAATTTTTCCGCTATGCAAAAAACGCATAGCAAGAAACATACTTGCATTTTCCCCATACCCACATGGCTGATAAGGTTTTTCAGCTCCAGGAATTTTCCTGGCTCAAGCAACACACAAACACAAAAAAACAATGGGGATTGTTATGACACAACAAGGGGATGCTGTAGCCGGGGAGCTGGCGACAGAAAAAGTGGGCATTAAAGGGTATCTGGCTTTTTTTCTCACCATAATCTTTTTTTCCGGAGTTTTTTCCGGGACAGACAGCTGGTGGCGCGTTTTTGATTTTTCCGTTCTGAACGGATCGTTTGGGCAACTGCCTGGTGCGAATGGAGCCACCACCTCATTTCGCGGGGCGGGTGGCGCGGGGGCTAAAGATGGCTTTCTCTTTGCGCTGGAGCTGGCACCGTCAGTCATTCTCTCTCTGGGGATTATTTCAATTACCGATGGTCTTGGTGGATTACGCGCCGCGCAGCAGTTAATGACGCCTGTGCTAAAACCGTTGTTGGGCATTCCAGGGATCTGCTCGCTGGCGCTGATCGCTAACCTGCAAAACACTGATGCCGCCGCCGGTATGACCAAAGAGCTGGCGCAGGAAGGGGAAATTACCGAACGCGATAAAGTGATTTTCGCCGCATATCAAACCAGCGGTAGCGCCATCATCACCAACTACTTCTCTTCCGGCGTCGCGGTGTTCGCCTTTCTGGGCACGTCCGTAATCGTACCTTTAGCCGTCATCCTGGTGTTTAAATTTGTCGGAGCCAACATTTTGCGCGTCTGGCTTAACTTCGAAGAACGTCGCAACCCAACGCAAGGAGCGCAAGCATGACAACTCAGGTCCGCAAAAACGTCATGGATATGTTTATCGATGGCGCGCGCCGTGGCTTTACTATCGCCACGACCAACCTGCTGCCAAACGTGGTGATGGCGTTTGTCATCATTCAGGCGCTGAAAATTACCGGCCTGCTCGACTGGGTGGGGCATATCTGTGAACCCGTAATGGCGCTGTGGGGATTACCCGGTGAAGCGGCAACCGTCCTTTTAGCCGCATTAATGAGTATGGGCGGCGCAGTCGGTGTTGCCGCCAGTCTGGCGACCGCCGGCGCATTAACCGGTCACGATGTCACCGTTTTACTGCCCGCGATGTATTTAATGGGCAACCCGGTGCAAAATGTCGGTCGCTGCCTGGGGACAGCCGAAGTGAATGCCAAATATTACCCGCATATCATTACGGTCTGCGTGATTAACGCATTGCTGTCGATCTGGGTTATGCAGCTTATTGTTTAACAAGGAGTTACCATGATTGATTATACCGCAGCCGGTTTTACCCTGCTGCAGGGAGCGCATTTGTATGCGCCGGAAGATCGGGGAATTTGCGATGTCCTCGTCGCTAACGGCAAAATTATCGCCGTTGCCAGCAATATCCCTTCTGACATTGTACCGGACTGCACGGTTGTCGATCTCAGCGGGCAGATCCTCTGTCCTGGTTTTATTGATCAACACGTCCATTTGATTGGTGGTGGCGGCGAAGCAGGTCCCACGACGCGCACGCCAGAAGTGGCGCTAAGTCGCCTGACGGAAGCGGGCGTCACGTCAGTGGTTGGTCTGCTGGGCACCGACTCTATCTCTCGCCACCCGGAATCCCTGCTCGCCAAGACCCGTGCGCTCAATGAAGAAGGCATCAGCGCCTGGATGCTGACCGGCGCTTATCATGTCCCTTCCCGCACCATTACAGGTTCCGTGGAAAAAGACGTGGCGATTATCGATCGTGTGATTGGCGTGAAATGCGCCATCTCTGATCACCGTTCTGCCGCACCGGACGTTTATCACCTGGCTAATATGGCGGCGGAATCCCGCGTTGGCGGTTTGCTCGGCGGTAAACCTGGCGTCACCGTGTTCCACATGGGCGACAGCAAAAAGGCGTTACAGCCTGTCTATGACCTGCTGGAAAACTGCGATGTGCCGATCAGCAAGTTGCTGCCGACCCACGTTAACCGCAACGTTCCGTTGTTTGAGCAGGCGCTGGAGTTCGCGCGCAAAGGCGGCACTATCGATATCACCAGCAGCATTGACGAACCGGTCGCCCCTGCCGAAGGTATTGCCCGCGCCGTTCAGGCGGGTATTCCGCTGGCACGCGTCACCCTCAGCTCCGACGGCAACGGTAGCCAGCCGTTCTTCGATGACGAAGGGAATTTAACCCATATCGGTGTTGCCGGTTTTGAAACGTTGCTGGAAACCGTGCAGGTGCTGGTCAAAGACTATGATTTCAGTATCAGCGATGCCCTGCGCCCGCTCACCAGTAGCGTAGCCGGTTTCCTTAACCTGACCGGGAAAGGCGAAATTCTGCCAGGCAATGATGCTGACTTGCTGGTCATGACGCCAGAACTGCGCATTGAGCAGGTATACGCTCGCGGCAAACTGATGGTCAAAGACGGCAAAGCCTGCGTGAAAGGAACGTTTGAAACGGCTTAAACGGTTGTCAGCCGCCCGAATGGACGTAGAATGCCCGCAAGGGCGGCTGACAGAGTAAAACGTAATGGATGACTGTGGTGCGATTTTGCATAATATTGAAACCAAATGGCTTTATGATTTTCTGACCCTGGAAAAATGCCGCAATTTTTCCCAGGCGGCAGTCAGTCGCAACGTCTCGCAACCGGCATTCAGCCGCCGCATCCGTGCGCTGGAACAGGCGATTGGTGTTGAATTGTTTAACCGCCAGGTAACGCCGCTGCAACTCTCAGAACAAGGAAAAATCTTCCATTCGCAGATCCGCCATCTGTTGCAACAGTTAGAGAGCAATCTGGCAGAGCTGCGTGGCGGCAGCGATTACGCGCAACGAAAAATCAAGATAGCCGCTGCACACTCTCTTTCCCTCGGACTGTTACCGTCCATTATCAGCCAGATGCCGCCGCTCTTTACCTGGGCAATTGAAGCTATTGATGTCGATGAAGCGGTCGATAAACTGCGTGAAGGGCAAAGTGACTGTATTTTTTCCTTTCACGACGAAGATTTGCTGGAAGCGCCGTTTGACCACATTCGCTTATTTGAATCTCAATTGTTCCCTGTCTGCGCCAGTGACGAACACGGAGAAGCACTTTTTAACCTCGCGCAGCCACACTTTCCGTTACTGAATTACAGCCGCAACTCCTACATGGGGCGATTGATTAATCGCACCCTGACGCGCCACAGTGAGTTAAGTTTCAGCACCTTTTTTGTCTCTTCGATGAGCGAGCTTTTAAAGCAGGTTGCCCTCGACGGCTGTGGGATTGCCTGGCTGCCGGAGTACGCCATCCAACAAGAAATTCGCAGCGGGAAGCTCGTTGTACTGAATCGGGACGAACTGGTGATCCCGATTCAGGCCTATGCATACCGAATGAATACCCGCATGAATCCAGTTGCCGAACGCTTCTGGCGTGAACTGCGCGAGCTGGAGATTGTGCTTAGCTGACATTCTCCAGCATCGCACTACACCAACCGCCATTATCCCAGACCAGATCAAACGTTAGCGGTTCACCGTCGTGGTACAGCATTATCTCAAGGCTGATCGCCAGAGTGTGGCAGTACGCTTCTTTAAAATTAACCTGCAACGCCGCAATCCGTGGCTCATGAAATAACAGTGCAGAACGCAGCTGACGGCAATACCAGCTCTGGAGATGTTTGTCGCTCTGGTTATGCACTTGCCACTCTGGCATGCCTGAAACAAGTAATGACGGTAATGCCGAATGAGGAGAATTAAAAAGAGTGAGGAGATCGCTGCATACCGATTTACGCAGCAATGACGTTTTATTGCCTGAAATTTCAGGTAAAACAGCCTGAAGTGATTGGCGCATCATTTTGCGCACTCCTGACGTTTAGCAACATATGCGGCTTGCCCTGAACACCGGGCACCACTGTATTGATGCTCATTTTCCATAGCCATTCCCTTTTGTTCATTACATCCATGTCAGTCTGAGACAGGCCTGAATCCTGTCAGCAAAGTATAAAACCTTACTTGCCTATGAATATCTACTGACTTTTCAGGAAAAAAGTCATGATTTGATAAAAATCATCAAACTCAAAAAAAAACCGCTAGTATATTCTGAATATTCCGAATAGTTATGTAGATGAAAATACTTGTCACCGCCGCCACTTAATTCCGGTGGGAAATTATTTATTTCCGCATAATCAGCCATGTATTATTTGAAACAATTAGTTTGTAAATAATATAAATTGATAACATATCAAATACATCAAAAATACCATTCACAGGCATTATTAATATAGACATCAATATAGCAACATCAAATTCCAATTAGTTATAAGATATGCTTTTTAATTGCATGCAAATAATTTTAAATGAGCGTTTTTTGATACTTTAGAGTGTTTCCTACCCTTTAATATCACCATGTAGAGTTGATATCACTACAACAGAAACATGCATGTCATTTGTTTACTTCTTTTTTACTACAGAAAAATTTATCTATTTTTCTAAACATCAGTGAAATACTCATAAAAGGTAACTATTATGTCTATGCCATTAAGCAATGCCCTTCAGAGTCAAATTATTACAGATAATCACTTCCTTCATCATCCAAAAGTCGACAGTGAGTTAACACGTCGATATGAATATGCACGCCTGGATACGGAAAATATCTATCTTCTGCCTCTTGCTCGTGGCAATAACCATAATTACGATGGAAAAAGCGTTGTCGAAATTAGAAAACTTGATATTAGTAAAGAGCCCTGGCCATTTAATTATGTGACAGAAACATGCAGAGAATCCGATGGTATTACAACAACAGGACGTATGCTCTATCGAAACTTGAAAATCACCACAGTTTTAGACGAAATATATGGTGGTATATGTAAAAAGGCGCATGCTGCCACAGAGTTAGCAGAAGGATTACGGCTAAATTTATTTATGAAGAGCCCTTTCGATCCTGTTGAGGACTATACAGTTCATGAAATAACATTAGGCCCTGGTTGCAATGTTCCAGGTTACGCCGGAACCACGATAGGATATATTTCAACCCTTCCAGTTTCTCAGGCAAAAAGATGGACCAATGAGCAGCCAAGAATTGATATCTATATTGATCAGATAATAACTGTCTCAGGGGTAGCAAATTCTTCCGGATTCGCCCTTGCCGCATTACTTAATGCTAATATTGGAATGGGAAATGACCCAATAATTGGTATAGAAGCCTATCCCGGTACCGCGGAGATCCATGCAAAAATGGGATATAACGTTATCCCCGGTGATGAAGATGCGCCACTCAAACGCATGACTCTACAACCGTCATCTCTTCCAGAACTGTTTGAATTAAAAAATGGTGAATGGAATTATATTGGTAAATAGCCACTGAGAAGAATGAGTACTAATATTCAGGTTATACAGATATTTAAACAATACCCTGCAATTTACAAAGTAATACTCATTGCGACTTCTTAATTTAAGAAAGCGCAAGGAACGTTTACCCTTGCGCTTATTATAATAAGTCAGGCGTCGACTTTATCCAGCGGCCATGAATCAAACAGATAGCCGTCAAAATAAATATCGTCAACGTTCGAGAATTCCAGCAGACGTTGCTTAACGTTTTCCAGATGCTGCCACATTGCCAGCTTCGCCGCTCGGGCATCTTTTTTGATTAACGCGGCGAGGATCTGTTTGTGATCGCCCAACCACTCTTTGCGATACAGGCTGTCATCCAGATGGCTGTGCAACTGGATCCACATTGGGTTGTTTTCCCGCCACTGCCAGGACTGACGGAACAGCTCCACCAGCATGCTGTTATGCGTTGCTTCGGCAATAGCGAGATGGAACTGCATGTCACCGCTTTCGCTGCTGCCCGGCGCACTGGAAGCCAGTTCACGCTCTTCCAGTTGCAATGCCTGACGCATTTTGACGATATCTTCGCGGGTAGCCTGCAGGGCGGCAAACTCGGCGATGTTACTTTCCAGTAACTGACGCGCCTGTAACAGCTCAAAAGGACCCGCATCATTGCAGACGTTGGCATCCGGACTGTCTGTGTTGTGGCTGCCTGAGCTATCAAGAACATAGATACCGGCACCCCGGCGCACTTCCACCAGCCCTTTGATCTCCAGCATGATCAGCGCTTCACGTACCACCGTCCGCGTGACATCAAGCATTTCTGCAATTTCACGCTCCGGCGGCAGCCGTTCGCCAGGATTGTACGGCGTCTTTATGATCAGATCGCGGATCATCGCCCCGACTTCCTGGTAAGGTCTTTGCGCAGAGGTGGCAGATTTCATGGTGTTGTGTCCGTTAGGTGCGGTTAATCAAATTTTTGCCGGATGCGGCGTGAACGCCTTATCCGGCCTACAACGGGCAATTTTACGGCCCCCGTTAATCTCAAACTATACCATTAGCACTGGAAGTTGGCACGTACAGGTGGGCAAAAAAACGAAAACTGGTCAACCAAATATCAGTTTGATTGACCAGTAAGTCTGTAGGGTAATCAGTTAGTTACAGCGCAGCCACACACTCGCGCGCACCGCGTTCGCACAGCTGCTGATATGCCGCCGTCACCGCGCCAACAAAGTCGGCATTCTGCGGCAGATCATCGGCAAAAATACCGCTCAGGCCCAGCAGCGCTTTCACGCGGTCTGCGCCCTGATACTGCGCGTTAATCTTCTGGAACTCGGCCAGCATCGGGTCGACCACGTCAATGGCATTACCCTGCTCATCCACGCCCTGGGTGTAACGCATCCAGCCAGCCACGCCCAGCGCCAGGTGACGCCAGCTGCCGCCGTTTTGCAGGTGCAGACGCACCGGATCCAACAGACGCTGCGGTAACTTCTGGCTGCCGTCCATTGCAATCTGCCAGGTACGGTGACGCAGAGATGGGTTGCTGAAACGCTCGATCAGCAGCGTCGCATAGGCGTTCAGGTCCGTACCTTCCGGCATCGACAGCGTTGGCGCTTGTTCCTGCATCATCAGGGCAAAGGCCGCTTTGCGATAATCCGGGTTAGTCATGGTGTCGGCAATAGTTTCATAGCCGCCGAGGTAACCGAGGTACGCCAGGAAAGAGTGGCTGCCGTTCAGCATACGCAGCTTCATCATTTCGAACGGCACAACGTCTGCAACGAACTGTGCGCCCACTTTATCCCAGTCCGGGCGACCATTAACGAAGTTATCTTCAATCACCCACTGACGGAACGGTTCGCAGGCAATGGCGCACGGGTCGTAAACACCCAGCTGGTCAGCAATTTCCTGTAAGGTTTCTGGCGTCGCCGCCGGAACGATGCGGTCAACCATGGTGCATGGGAAGGTGACGTTCTCTTCAATCCATGCCGCCAGCTGCGGATCGCGTGCCTGAGCCAGTCCCAGTACCGCGACCTTCGCCACATGACCGTTTTCACGCACGTTATCGCAGGACATCACCGTAAACGCTTTCAACCCTTTTTCACGACGCAGACGCAAGGCTTCGACGATGTAACCAATCGCGGACTTCGGCGCAGTCGGGTTTTCCAGATCGTGCTTGATCAGTGGGTTATTGAGATCCAGCTGACCGCTTGCCGCATCAGCGCAGTAGCCTTTTTCCGTGACCGTCAGGGAGACAATCGCCGTCTGCGGACGCGCCATCGCGTTGAGAATACCTTCGCAACCGTCGATTTCCGGATGCAGCGCTTCTTTCATCGAACCGATAATTTTCAGCTCGGTGCTTTCTGCGCCTTTTTCCGCTACGGTGTACAGCAGTTGCTGTTTTTTCAGGTTTTCGATCAGCACGCGGTCGTTGCCTGGCATCAGGTTAACTTCGCAGATACCCCAGTCGCTGTCGATGCTTTCCAGCAGATGATGGGTATACAGCGCCTGGTGCGCGCGGTGAAACGCCCCGCAACCGAGATGCACAATGCGTGATTCCAGACGAGAATGATCCCATGACGGGCGGGCAACCGGCAGATTGCTGTCAACAATAGTAGTCATCGTAAACTCCAGAATCCGTCTTCAGAGAGTGACGGCAAGGAAGAAGGAACCGGCACGGCGCGCAGCCATGCCGGTGGATATTAACGGCTAAAGAAAGCGCGCTGGATCGCCAGTTCGACACCGCGAACTTCGGCCAGGCCTTTCAGACGACCAATTGCGGAGTAACCTGGGTTGGTTTTCTTCTTCAGGTCGTCCAGCATCTGATGACCGTGGTCCGGACGCATCGGGATCAGGTCTTCTTTGCCTTCCGCTTTACGACGGTGTTCTTCTTCAACAATCGCTTTCACCACTTCGTACATATCAACGTCACCGTTCAGGTGCGCCGCTTCGTGGAAGGTTTTCGGGTTATCTTCACGCATGGTGGAGCGCAGATGGGTGAAGTAAATACGCGGACCGAACTGCTTGATCATATCAACCAGATCGTTGTCAGCACGCACGCCGTAGGAACCGGTGCACATGGTAAAACCGTTTGCCATGCTGTTTACGGTATCAACCATCCACTGCATATCTTCAATGGTGGAAACAATGCGCGGCAGGCCGAGGATCGGGCGCGGCGGATCGTCCGGGTGAACAGCCATACGCACGCCGACTTCTTCAGCAACTGGAATAATCGCTTTCAGGAAGACGGCAAAGTTTTCGCGCAGCTTCGCTTTGTCGATATCTTTGTACAGCTCCAGGTGTTTACGGAACTGGTCGAGGGTGTAGCCTTCTTCCGCGCCCGGAAGACCAGCAATGATGTTACGGGTCAGACGCGCTTTGTCTTCGTCGCTCATAGTGGCGAAGCGAACAGCAGCCTGAGCAATTTCTTCTTCGGTGTAATCCGCTTCCGCGCCTGGACGTTTCAGGATATGCATTTCGAATGCAGCGAATTCGATCTGGTCGAAGCGCAGCGCTTTGGAGCCGTCTGGCAGCACGTATTCGAGGTCAGTACGGGTCCAGTCGAGCACCGGCATGAAGTTGTAGCACACGGTGCGAATGCCGCACTGCGCCAGGTTGCGCAGAGTCTGCTGATAGTTAGCGATCCACTGCTCATAGTTGCCAGTGTGGGTTTTGATATCTTCGTGAATTGGTACGCTTTCTACGACAGACCACACCAGGCCTGCGTCTTCAACGATCGCCTTGCGTTTGAGGATCTCTTCTACGGACCATACTTCGCCGTTCGGGATATGGTGCAGCGCGGTAACCACGCCAGTTGCGCCCGCCTGACGGACATCAGCTAAAGAAACCGGATCGTTTGGGCCGTACCAGCGCCAGGTCTGTTCCATGATTTTTCCTCTTTCACATAGTGGGTTCCACAGCAAAGAGACGCGGAACCCTGGAGTTGTTTAGGTATCCGGATGAACAACCAGACCGCAGCCGTGGCGTTGCATCGGATGAGATGGCGTATAAGTTCTACCTTTTGGTAAGACATGTCAACCCGAATTCTGAAATTGGTTAACCACATCACAAGAATTTCACTCTCATGGTTGTTGCTGCAAATTGCAGCAAAGGGTAATCGATGGTTATTGATCAGAGGATGTGACATTCATCGCAACAATGGTTGACCAATTTACATAACATGTCGCCCAAAATAACAACGGTTCAACCAGGTAAGGTAAAACGTTATGCATGTGCTTAACATTCTCTGGGTGGTATTCGGCATTGGCCTGATGCTGGTACTGAATTTGAAGTTCAAAATCAATTCAATGGTGGCTTTGTTGGTGGCGGCGCTGTCCGTCGGGATGCTGGCGGGCATGGATTTGATGTCGCTGCTGCACACTATGAAAGCGGGCTTCGGCAACACGCTGGGGGAACTGGCTATCATCGTGGTGTTCGGTGCGGTCATCGGTAAATTGATGGTCGACTCCGGCGCGGCTCACCAGATAGCGCATACGCTGCTGGCGCGTCTCGGTCTGCGCTATGTACAGCTGTCGGTGATTATCATCGGCCTGATTTTTGGTCTGGCGATGTTCTATGAAGTGGCCTTTATCATGTTAGCGCCGCTGGTTATTGTTATTGCCGCCGAAGCTAAAATTCCGTTCCTGAAACTGGCGATCCCGGCAGTAGCAGCTGCCACTACCGCACATTCACTGTTCCCACCGCAGCCGGGTCCGGTGGCGCTGGTGAATGCTTATGGCGCGGATATGGGGATGGTTTATATCTATGGCGTACTGGTGACGATCCCAAGTGTAATCTGCGCAGGTCTGATCCTGCCGAAGTTCCTCGGCAATCTTGAGCGCCCAACGCCATCATTCCTGAAAGCAGATCAACCGGTAGATATGAATAATCTGCCCTCTTTCGGCGTTTCGATTCTGGTGCCGCTGATCCCGGCGATCATTATGATCTCTACCACCATCGCCAATATCTGGCTGGTAAAAGATACCCCTGCCTGGGAAGTGGTTAACTTTATCGGTTCCTCGCCGATTGCAATGTTTATTGCGATGGTGGTTGCATTCGTACTCTTTGGCACCGCACGTGGTCATGACATGCAGTGGGTGATGAACGCTTTTGAAAGCGCGGTGAAGAGCATTGCAATGGTGATTCTGATCATCGGTGCGGGTGGCGTGCTGAAGCAGACCATCATCGACACCGGCATTGGCGACACCATCGGCATGTTGATGTCCCACGGCAATATCTCGCCCTACATCATGGCATGGCTGATCACTGTGCTAATTCGTCTGGCGACGGGTCAGGGTGTCGTTTCGGCGATGACCGCCGCCGGGATTATCAGTGCTGCAATCCTTGATCCAGCAACTGGTCAGCTGGTTGGCGTGAATCCGGCGCTGCTGGTACTGGCGACGGCTGCGGGTTCCAACACCCTCACCCACATTAACGATGCATCTTTCTGGTTGTTCAAAGGTTACTTTGACCTGTCAGTAAAAGACACGTTGAAAACCTGGGGTCTACTGGAGCTGGTCAACTCCGTGGTTGGGCTTATTATTGTGCTGATTATTAGCATGGTAGCGTAAAAGGACACCAGAGCCTGCCAATGGCAGGCTCAGACTGATGACAAAGTCTAAAAATGTGCCCAGACAGTCCCCTCGCCCCTCCGGGGTGAGGGTTAGGGTGAGGGGAAAAGACCCGCAAAGTGCGCTTTGTTTATGCCAGATGCGACGCTGACGCGTCTTATCTGGCCTACAAAGGGCTAACGTGCAGGTTTTTAGCTTCAGGTAATATTTGCGTACCTGCATTAGCAATGCCCTGTGATTTCTTTATTGATAAACAAAAGTCACGCCAATAATCGATTGCACATTCCCTGCAGTCACCTGCCCTCCGGTACGAGCGTAATTTGCCGTTAATCCCAGACTTACCGCCGAAGTCCCTACTGCTCCTAACGATACCGTGTTATTCGCTGGAATAATCGTACCGTTGCGCGTCAACTGTACGCCGACGCCCTGCGCTGGTGAAAACGAGGCGGTATTGGTGAAAATCGAGTTGCCCGCATCTGCGGTTGTGCCGGAGAGGTAATATCCCAGGTTTTGGCTTTTCGCACAATAAACGGTAAGAGGAATTGGCACTGAACCAGGGTAGTCCGGCAGAGTAACGGTGACATCACGAGCAGAAACATCACAGCCGCCAGTAGGCACCACCACATCATTATTGGCGTAAATATTCCACACAAACTGGAAATCATCGCTGTTATAGTTGTTGGTCTGTCGCAAAATAAGCACGGCAATTAATGAGCCAGCTTTAATCGCCACCCCGCCCGCACTGCTCACAGGCGTCAAATAAAGCGTCACCGGCCACGGCTTATCCGTTCTCGAATTATAAACAACGCGCGGCGTTTCGCTGGTGGTCGGAAATGGATAGCTACTGCCACTATATTTTACGGTCCCGGAAAAATTAGATAACACGCCGCCATAAGCCGAGCCTCGTTGCAGTGTGACATAGTCTGTAATGGTTTCCGGATAATCGTTATGGCAAAAGATTTGCGTCGAAAGATCTACGACCAGGTTTTGCCCCACATTCACGGCAGGCGCAAGGTTTACATAAACATTAGCGCTGCCACCGCCAATAGGGATAGCTGTACCATTGGCGGTTTTACAGGCGAATGACCAGGCATTTACCGACCAGCCCATCAGCAGTACAGCAAACAGGGTAATAACTCGTTTCATTACAATCATCTCTTCGGGTTCAGCTGTAGGTATAGGTGATGCTAATCACTGCCTGAATGGTTCCCTGAGTGGCTCCGCCATTTACTGTCAATGCTCTGACCTGTAACGGGAAGTGCGCTGATTGTGAGGAATCATCCACCTGAACTGTTTTGGTTGCGCCATTATTCAATGTGTTGCCACTGTCATCCTGTAGCTCTAACTGGATGTTTTGCGCGGTCCCCTGGTTTTTATAATATCCGGTACTGTCGGCTGCCCCGCTGAAGCTGGCAGTGACCCTCGACGTTCCCACCGGACAATTAGTCAACTCAAGCGCAACATCATGCCAGGCCGATGCCGCCCCGGCAGACATAAGACTGAAAGAATAAAGATCGCCGAGATCAACCGTGGCATTGGTGGTGGAAACTGTGCACGGTTTGGCGACGACCTTACCGTTCACCGTGATGGTGACATCGGCTGCCTGTATCGTCGCACTTGCGAGCGCCAATATTGCCGCCAATAAATACCCACGTTTGCGCCATTTCATGAGCATCTCCAGTTACTGATATTCAAGAGTGAAGGTAGCCGTGGCATTGATATGCCCCGCAGTGACTGGCACCTGTGTCGCCATTAGCCGGGCGTAAAAATTCAGCGTATTTGGTTTACCCGGCGTCAGGGTCGTCCACGAAATCGCGGACGATGGAGCATTAAGGGGTATTTGATTTTGCTGCTCATTCAGAAGCTGTATTCCCAGTCCCGCAGCCGCTGACACCGTATTTTCAAGTGCAAGCAGGTTGGCATTGTGGCTATCTGCAACGCCAGTAAACCCAACCTTTACGGCAGAAACGGCGTTACCACAGGGTGACAGCAAAATACGAAATGGAACGACAGGAGTCGTCGCGCCAATGTTGTTAAATTGCTTCGCCGCGTTTTCCATCAGATCAACAGTAAAATTGGTTGATTCAGCGGCCACACTACAGCCGTTATCTCTGACATAGCCGCGGATAGTAATCGTGCTATCCGCAGCCAAAGCGTGACTCACCGCCAGCCACAAAAAAGCGCACAGAAGATAAAAAGGTTTGTTTCTCATCACGCCCCCTTAACGACATTCAGCTGATAGCTGGGTTAATAACTGCTGCTGACTCTCTGGTGGCAGTTGATAATTGGCGACACAGTGAGCATTTTCCTCTTCTCCCCATTTCACCTGAACTTTTCCCGCTAAAGGCATTCCGCTGAGGTAAACCTGACCATTATCCGCAACAATGCCGCTACTCTGGCTACTCTCTGATGTCACCATCGCCCCAAACGGCAGCGGCTTATTATTGTGGGTTAGCGTCATGAGCAGTTTTATCCCAACGCGCGCTTTAAACTCTGCTCGCACGATCGCCCCACGAGTGGGAACAACGTTAGCGACCGCGTTATCTAAATCGACGTTATCAGCCAGGGTATTGGTATCCAGCGCCACTCTGTTTTCCCGATATTCAGTGGCATAAGGCAGCACGGCATAACCACGCCAGTCGGTACGCACCCCCGTCTGGTTTTCGACTTTTGCATCTTTTGCGCCAGGCGCTTTAACAAGCACCACTGTTTCGTTTAACGGCTGCCCCAGCGTTACGCCATTGGCATGAGCCAATACCCCACCGCTGACTCCGTAATAGAGCTGCTTAATATCATCGCTATGGCTGTAACCGATATTGGCATTGCCGTAACCACCGCGATAATTCAGCGTGGCGTAGCCTGTGCTTCCGCTATTACCATCGCCTCCCCCGGCATAGCCGGTTTGCACGCTATAGCTGAGGTTGTTGTCTTCCAGCAACGTACCGTATACACCAGCCAGATTGGTCATCCGACCGTTGAGATCGTGTGACATGCTGTAGCTGGCACTGGCATGTCGCCACTGAGATTTACTGTCAGAACGCAGCCAGTGGCTGAAAGGAATATTGACGTTAAGCGCTAACATCTGATCCCGTCCTTTTTGCCAGGCGTTTTTCGTCAGGCTATAGCTGAGCGTCCAGTTGATATCTTCGAATGCAGTATTTAAACCAGCCTGGAATTGCTCATCGACATTACTCGTTCCCCAATAAGTTTGATGGCTACCACTCAAATACAGTGTTGATGTGCGCCCGAGTTGCTGAGTAACGGTGAGCTGTAATTTCCCGCGTTTGTTATAAGCGAGGTTGTAATAGTCGGTGAATTTCGGCTTAACCTGAATAACTCCGTCCTGTGTTTCGATGTTGTAGCCATTCATTCGACTGTATGTTGTATCAGCGAAATTAAAATATCCGCTGGTCGAATAACGGTAACCCACTAACTGAATATTCGTGCCTGACTCATTGAGCGATTTGTTATAGAGAAAACGCACCGATTGTCCGTCATGCTGACTGTCATCGGGAAGTGTGGAATTAGCCTGCGTCATATCCACAGACAGAGCGCCCAGTGCCCCCATGTTTTTCCCGATACCGAAATTAAAAGCACGATAACGATCCGCCAGTTGCGTTCCACCATATATTGTCCAGCCAGCCGGAAGGCCGTGGAGTAATGTACTCTGGAAAAAGCGGGGTTTTTCCTGCTGCGCATTTCCACTACGGTATTCTCCTGCCGTAATGGAATAACGAGTATGCCCTTCACGTTGCAAAAGCGGGACTGACGAATAGGGTACGGTAAAAATCTGCGTGCTGCCGTCAGCCTCTTTGATCGTTACCTGCAAGTCACCACTATTACCTGCGGCATAGATATCGTTGATGGTAAAAGGCCCCGGTGGCACCGTACTATTATAAATGTCATACCCATTTTGTTTAATAGTGACCTGTGCAGTACCACGAGCAATACCGTGGATCACCGGGGCAAATCCTCTTTGGCTATCGGGTAACATATTGTCATCTGAGGCCAATTGTACGCCGCGAAAGTTAATACCATCGAAAATATCGCCCTGAGTATAACCATCACCCAGCGTCAGCCGGGAACGTAACGGTATTATGTCTCGCTCAAGCCAGGTATTGATATGCTGCCATTTATTTTTGCTACCTGATGATCTGTCGCTACTGTTATAACTCCAGGTGGTATTGTCGCGTAAACGCCACGCACCAATATTTAACCCACTCTGTAGGTTTAAATATGCATAATGGCTGTTACCCCCAATCCGATTCTGTACACTATTTCCGCTGAAATTATAATTGAGCAATCCGGCATTAATACCGGGATCCCATAACTCAGGAGGAATATAACCACGCGCGCGATTACTCATAAATGCCTGAGGGATCGTCAGGTTGAGTCGCTGCTGACCAACATCTAAATGCGCAGTAGCGTCATGGATCATTGAGGTTAATGGCACGCAGGCATCATCCGCCAGCAGATTCATACCGGAGACAGAAGCCGTATTCAGCCCCATACTGGCAAGCTGCGCGCGTGTCAGGCAGGGAACAATCCCTTGTTCACTGTCGCCCGTATTAAATGTGACATCACGCGTTGCCATATAACCATTATTCAAATAGATATCGACACGATACGTCCCTGGCGGTAATTCTTGCCCATTTTCAAAACGCGATAAATCAGCCACAGCCTGGGGATCATCCGCTAAAAAACGCGGGTTAAAATAGAGTTCGGCAGATGACAAAGGTGCCTGTGCGGCAAAAGCACAGGCAACAAAGAGCCGGACAAAAAAACCAGCCAAACGATGCTTACGAATATGCAAGCATTGTGTGTTTCGCTGGTAAAGTCTTAAATTCAGATATGACATTATTCCTCCGGTTTAAAATCACCCGGCAGTCAATTCTTTTTATTCAGGCGAAAAATTCCCCCTGCGTTATTCCATTACGCCCGTCATTTTGGGGGTAAGTGCGCCATAATCATTTATTGTTCGGTAAGTAATATTGCTTCCTGCATCAGAAGGCAATTTAACCGTGCTTTCGCCCATTGGAGGCACCAATGCATTTTCAAGAACCCGGGTTCCGGCATTCAACTCTGTTACCGTCAGGTAATAGGGTGTCGGGTTAATCAGCGTCAGAGAATTCGCGCTACGACGAAATCTTAATTTTTCTGCGGCCTGATCGGGTGGCAACGCTAATTTAGCTGGGCGATAGTACAGTTTAATGCGGCTGATAATTGCGAGCTGTAGCGTATTCTCAGTCAATTTTGATTTATCCATTGACGGAATCGCTTTAACATTCATCCAGAATAAACTTTCCCGATCCTGTGGCAATTGGTTATTTGTTGCATCAAGAATACGCAAGGTATTCTCTCTTTTTCCCTTCATCGCAAACAGAGGAGGCGTCACGATAAAACGACCATCCTTTACACCATCGGCATTTTCCACCCATGATTGAATTAAATAGGTACTATTTTCATCATTATTTGTCACGGCAAGTTGCACTTGTTTTTGCCCTGCCGGATAAATTACGCGAGTCGCACCTAAGGCCACTCCCGCTTCAGCGCGTCCGGCAACCATCATTGCCATGAACATCAGGATACCTGCCAGCAAGCAGAATGTTATTTCCTGCGATTTCCTTACATTGACGTTTTTATTACTCACTGTCCTGTTCCTGTTATCACATTATCTGCTGAACAATTACTGATAGGTTAAAGAGAACCAGGCCTGGGCATTGGCGATGCCGCCAGTAACCCGACGCCCGGTAGCACGATATTTGGCGATGAAATGTAGCGAAGTAGAGCCTGAGTAAAGCCGTTTCCAGTTTGCTGGAGGACGATTAATCGGTACGAGGTTTCCTTCATCATCAAACAACGCTACGCCAATATTGGTGGCTATCCCTGGCCCCTCTCCCACGGAAAGCACATCCGGATTTTTACCATCCGCGACACCGTGAAACGCCACACCTACACGTTCGCTCACCACCGTGCTACATTCCCGTAAATGAATAACAAAAGGCACCGGTGCGCTATCTTCCCCTACCGCATGAAACCGGTTACTGCTGATTTGCCCCATATTGACCGTCATTTGTTTATCACCGGCTTCAATCCGGCAAGTTTCCGCAATAATGACGCCCTGAAATTGCATATTTCCGCCGGGCAGCGTGGTATTCCATTTATTTCCGGCCAGAGCAAACATTGGCAGCAACGACGCTAATAGAAATAATCTCTTCCTTTTCATCGTTATTTTTATCGCACAAGGGTGGGCATCCCTGCCCGTAATGACGTCCCTGAACCTGGGTAGGTTATTGATACTGAACCTTGAAGGTCGCATCCGCATTAGCAGCACCCGGGGTTGCGGCACCGGTTGCAAAATAACGCGCCTGGAACGGAATGGTGTTGGTTCCGTTATTCAGGGTTGTTTCTGAACTAAATGTCGCACCGTCCAGCGCCAGCGCAGCACCCGTTCTGTCCAGGATCTGCACACCAACGTTTGTTGCGCTACCCGCAGCTGAACTCTGCAGAGCCAGTACATCAGTATGCGTAGCATCAATTGCCGTACCTAAGAAGGCAACAGCGGCTTTTGTGGCAACAGTGGTATCGCAATCATTCAGCTGAATGTTAAAACCAACGGCAGAGCTGGTTGCTCCAGCCTGCTTCAGGCTAGCGGTACGAACCTGGCCCAACTGAACGGTTTGATCAACAGAGCCTGCATCAACTGCGCAAGCGGCGTTAACAACTTCCCCTTTAAAGTGAACGGTCCCACCATTTACCGTCGTAGTATCGGCCAGAGCCGCTGCGGAACTGAGGGACAGAGCCGACAGAACAACGATTGCCAGAGTTTTAATTTTCATGCTGCTTTCCTTTAAAAAACTATTTCTAAATCGACATGGGCAGTCGTTCTGTACACTTTGTTTTGTCAACGAGTTTGACTGCCAACACTGCACAGTTTTCCCCCAAAAGATGAAACATTTGGGGCCATTTTGACTCATAGAGGAAAGCATCGCGCACAAACTTTTTCAGTTTATTTGTTGGCTTAATATTCTATTGTTATCTTTATTTATAGATTTTTATATTGCATGAGGTGGTTTTTGGAGAGAAGAATGAGGAAGATGCGTCGAGCCACAGAAACGTTAGCTTTACATATAGCGGAGGTGATGTGAAATTAATTTACAAGAGAAATAATTTACATATCAAACAGTTAGATGCTTTTTGTCGTTTTTTAATATTTTTATGCTTGAGAAAAAATACGTAACTTATTTATGATATGGACAGTTTGGCCCCAATTGTCTTGTATTTATTTGTTTTTTAACTTTATTATCAATAAGTTAAATCAAACCTCTTCTCTTTTTAATTTTTCGTTTATGAGATTATTTCTTTCCCATAGTCCGGCAAAACGAGCAGCATTACTGGCGGTATAACGTACAGTATGGCGAATATTTCGATGCCCGAGATAATCCTGAATTAAACGGGTATCGGCACCACGCTCCGCCAGTTCATAACCACAAGCATGCCTTAACATATGAGGATGAGTCTGCGTTACGGTTCCAGCTTCAATACCGGCATCGCGAATAATGCGATAGGCCTGCTGGCGAGAAAGCCGACTCCCGCGGCGAGAAATAAATATAGCGTCGGTCCGGTCAGCGCCTTTCCAGTTAGCACGTTCCTGGGTCCAGCGTTCCACGGCTTCACGCTCATCAAAACGTAACGGGTGAACGGTAGAAAATCCGTTCTTCAGTCGGCGAATATTTATTCGACCTTCATTAAGGTCAAGATCCTGATAATGCAGATCAAGCAGTTCACTAATACGCATCCCATGCCGATATGCCAACAGAATAAGACAATAATCTCTGGCTCCCGTTGCCCCGTAACAAACCGCCTGCATCATGGCCTGAACTTCTTTACCGGTAAGATAACGACGTTTACTCACAATAGTAGTACTCCTAACTGAGATATATTTGAATGAATACCTATAGGAAACCTCAATCGGTCAAAATTAGCCCAATAGATAAAAAGATAACCACACACGGAGTGATGTGGCTATCAGTCAATTACATTAAATATCATACAAAAATAAAATATCACTGATGTGACAACATCTATTTTCATTGATTTGATTCAATATAACAATAGATTGCAGTGGATTAACTTCCAGTTGCTTAAAAAATAAAGAAAAAAGTGCGGAAACAGGAGAATTTAAGTGATGTGTAAATTTATGAATGATTTTGTTTATTTATTTTGAAGAACATAAACCATTGTATTTTGTATGGATATGGTTAACTTAATGTTTATTATGAAAATTAATAATCACACTTACAATAACATCAATTAATAAATGGTTAATCATTTTTGATATATCGTAAGAATAATGTAGTTTTTAACACCATCCCTGGTATCTCAACTATCTCTATAAAACAGCGTGACGCTGTCGTCCTCTGGCTCTATCCCAGATGCCGTAAAAACGCCCTGCATTGCTGGCGGTATACCAGACAGTATGACGAATATTGCGATGCCCAAGATAATCCTGGATAAGTCGCGTATCTATTCCCATATTCGCCAAAGCAAAACCACACGAATGGCGTAACATGTGCGGATGAATCTCCAGTGACAACCCGGCATTACCACCGGAAGTCGAGATAATATGGTAAAACTGTTGCCGAGAAAGCGGATTTCCCTTACGAGATAAAAATACCCACTCGCTCTCAGCATGCGGGTACGAAGTACGGATACTCAACCAGTTTTTTAAAGCCTGAACTTCTTTGTTCAATAGCGGATGCGTTGTTGAAAAGCCTTTTTTTAATCGATGGATATATATACACTTTGCCTTAAGATCAATATCCGAAATCCTCAATCGACAAATTTCACTCGCCCGGAAACCATGAATAAAACAAAGCAAAGTCAGACAATAATTACGTGCTGCATGAGGCCCGGTATTTGCTGCTTTAAGGAGTGATTCGATTTCACTATGGGTCAGGAAGTTCCTTTTTTTGTTATCAGCCTTATTCTTCATCGTTTTTCCCTTATAATTACAGACGCGCACTAGCTGTGCTGGGTTAGCAATAATCCAACATTTTTATCCTGATTATGTTTATAAAAGCGAACGTTTGCTTAATAACTAACGTAAGTGGACCAGTTCTTCTGAGTGAACTTAAATGGAGTAGCAACAGTTAATTATAATAACGTTGCCATACAAACGCCATGCTCTTGCATGCTATGTACCTTTATATATTTATCAATCGGATACGAATCTAATAATAACCCTCATCATTAATGCAACTAATCTTATCTATATATCATGTGATATGTTCTGTAACAAGTAAAATCAACATAAAAAATTCAGCAAAATTTAATATTCGTTCAACTAGCCGTCTCACATATGACATTATTAGTCAACTCCATTTGCCACAAAATGGCTATTTCATGGAGCGCAGTAATTTCTTAGTGGCTATTATCATGCTAATTCTTAGGTCCCTAGCGATTATTCCTGGCTGATTCGTCAGCTTACGCCATGAGATTGTTACATTCCTTTTTATCCTGGAGATATGGGGGAACGCAGGAGATGATTTTTTCATCTACATTCGTTGGTAAATATAGCTTTGGTCACTACGACTTAAACCTTCCTCAATCACAGCCATTCGCCGGGCGATACGGCAAACAAACTAAGTGAAACATCATCCTGAAAACACCAACATCAACAAGCCTCTCCAGATCGACTTCAGAAGTGACCAGTTACAAGCCACAAACCAGGAAACATATTTCATGATGAGAATTATGCTCAGCCTGATGGCGGGTAAACACTGATTTTCACCACGCTCACTGAGTTAACTTGCAAATCTTTCCTTGTTTATACTTTAAATAAATTACTTATAAAACAGATAATTAAACAACAATCTTTGGTTTGTGAAGGCCTCCGCAAGTGTTCGTCTGGCTTCACATGGCATCTTCTTCTTAGAAAAATATCGACATATTTTGTGACACGAATTGCAAATCTGGTTTTGTTGTATGGATTGCGTGATTTTTGATCTGGTATAACAGGTATAAAGGTGCACCAAGATAGTCAATGAGACAGGGCATCTCGCAATCTATGGCAAACATCACTTCAGTTCTTTCTCATCGGGTGATGAAAATGCACTTCAGTCTGAAAGGAATATGAAAATGAGATCAACAGACACTCTATTTTATGACTCTGGGTAAAATGAATTGAGTAAGTGATATAGCTTACGAACATTCAAATCAATTAAACATCAGCAGAGATTTTATACTCAAGTATTTAATCTGGCTCTCTGTTTATTTAAATAATGTGGAAAGAGATTTTTCACAGGAGACATTATACAAAAAATATAAAATACAGCTATCGGTTGCCAAAGACACTATAAGCCTGGCAAAAAATACTACACAACATAAATGCTAATTGTTTATGCGGGCTTTGTATTGCTTTCTGTATCCTACAAATGAGTGAAATTTATGAAAAAGGCTAAAATACTTTCTGGCGTATTATTACTGTGCTTTTCGTCACCATTAATTTCTCAGGCTGCAACACTGGACGTACGTGGTGGATATCGTAGTGGAAGCCACGCCTATGAGACTCGACTCAAAGTCAGTGAGGGATGGCAAAATGGATGGTGGGCAAGCATGGAAAGTAATACCTGGAATACCATTCATGATAATAAAAAGGAAAATGCCGCACTCAATGATGTTCAGGTTGAAGTTAATTACGCGATTAAACTTGATGATCAATGGACGGTGCGCCCGGGAATGTTAACGCATTTTAGCAGCAATGGCACACGCTACGGACCCTACGTAAAACTGTCCTGGGACGCGACAAAAGATCTTAATTTTGGCATTCGCTATCGTTACGACTGGAAAGCTTACCGACAACAAGACTTATCCGGTGATATGTCTCGTGATAACGTTCATCGTTGGGATGGATATGTCACTTACCATATTAATAGTGATTTCACCTTCGCATGGCAAACGACGCTATACAGCAAACAGAACGATTATCGCTATGCAAACCATAAGAAATGGGCGACGGAAAATGCATTTGTTCTACAATACCATATGACGCCCGATATTACGCCATACATAGAATATGACTACCTGGACCGTCAGGGTGTTTACAACGGCAGAGATAATTTATCGGAAAACAGTTATCGCATTGGTGTGGCATTTAAACTGTAGTAGACAGGAGACAGTCACAATGAATAAAACAATAACGGCGCTTGCTATCCTAATGGCTTCATTTGCCGCAAACGCGTCTGTATTACCGGAAACTCCTGTACCATTTAAAAGTGGTACCGGAGCAATTGATAACGACACTGTCTACATTGGTTTAGGTAGCGCAGGTACGGCATGGTACAAGCTGGATACACAGGCCAAAGATAAAAAATGGACAGCGTTAGCTGCATTCCCTGGTGGACCAAGAGATCAAGCAACCTCTGCATTTATTGATGGCAATCTGTATGTGTTTGGCGGCATTGGCAAAAACAGCGAGGGCTTGACTCAGGTATTTAATGACGTACACAAATACAACCCCAAAACCAATAGTTGGGTTAAATTGATGTCGCATGCACCGATGGGCATGGCGGGTCATGTGACTTTTGTACACAACGGCAAGGCTTATGTTACTGGCGGTGTTAACCAGAATATCTTCAATGGCTATTTTGAAGATCTCAACGAGGCTGGAAAAGATTCAGCAACTATAGACAAGATCAATGCCCATTATTTTGACAAAAAAGCAGAAGATTATTTCTTCAATAAGTTTCTGTTGTCTTTTGATCCCTCAACACAGCAATGGAGTTACGCTGGCGAATCTCCCTGGTACGGAACGGCTGGTGCGGCGCTTGTGAATAAAGGTGATAAAACCTGGCTTATTAATGGCGAAGCCAAACCAGGATTGCGAACGGATGCCGTATTTGAACTTGATTTCACCGGTAATAATTTAAAATGGAATAAGCTTGCTCCCGTCTCATCACCAGATGGCGTCGCTGGCGGTTTTGCGGGGATAAGCAATGATTCTCTTATATTTGCCGGAGGGGCCGGATTCAAAGGTTCACGAGAAAATTACCAGAACGGTAAGAACTATGCGCATGAAGGCCTAAAAAAATCATATAGCACTGATATTCATCTTTGGCATAACGGGAAATGGGATAAATCGGGTGAATTATCGCAAGGTCGGGCCTACGGAGTATCATTGCCCTGGAATAATAGTCTATTGATTATTGGCGGTGAAACTGCAGGCGGCAAAGCGGTGACGGATTCAGTTTTGATCTCTGTGAAGGATAATAAAGTCACAGTACAAAATTAACGCTTCAGGGCCCCGGTAAAGGGGCCCTGCTATCAATTTGTCATTTCAATTACGCGAAATTTATATGAACGCAATAATATCGCCCGATTATTACTATGTTCTTACCGTTGCTGGTCAGTCTAATGCCATGGCGTATGGCGAAGGACTGCCATTACCGGACAGGGAAGATGCGCCTCATCCCAGAATTAAACAATTAGCGAGATTTGCGCATACGCATCCCGGAGGCCCGTCATGTCACTTTAACGACATTATTCCACTGACTCACTGCCCACACGATGTTCAGGATATGCAGGGTTATCACCATCCTCTGGCAACGAATCATCAAACACAGTACGGCACCGTTGGCCAGGCACTGCATATTGCACGGAAATTACTGCCCTTTATTCCTGATAATGCAGGGGTTCTTATCGTTCCGTGTTGCCGTGGCGGATCGGCTTTTACCGCGGGCAGCGAAGGGACATATTCAGAACGGCACGGAGCCAGCCATGATGCTTGTCGTTGGGGAACGGATACTCCGCTATACCAGGATTTAGTCAGCAGAACGCGAGCCGCACTGGTAAAAAACCCGCAGAACAAATTCCTCGGCGTATGCTGGATGCAAGGCGAATTTGACTTAATGACCAGTGACTACGCGTCACACCCTCAACACTTTAATCATATGGTTGAAGCCTTTCGTAGGGATCTAAAACAATACCATTCTCAGCTTAATAATATTACTGACGCGCCGTGGTTTTGCGGCGATACCACCTGGTACTGGAAAGAAAATTTCCCTCATGCGTATGAAGTTATTTATGGCAATTATCAAAATAATGTTTTAGCCAATATTATTTTCGTCGACTTCCAGCAACAAGGTGAAAGAGGACTGACGAACGCGCCTGATGAAGACCCGGACGATTTAAGCACGGGATATTACGGTTCAGCGTACCGGTCACCGGAGAACTGGACGACGGCACTGCGAAGCAGTCATTTCAGCGCGGCAGCCCGTCGGGGGATTATTTCTGACAGGTTTGTAGAAGCAATTTTGCAGTTTTGGGGCGAAAAGTGAGCGTTCATTAATTTGATTTATTCGCATCCATCAACGCTTTTAACTCCTCCGGCGTAAACGGTGGTTAGCGTCGGTGCAGCATCGCATGGCAATTAGGGTACACAGGCAGCAAAAAAACAAATGAGATCAAAGTAATATATCTTCACTTGCAGGCTTGAACAGCCGAAAATTTGCGAGCATGATCGCAATTATTTCACTGCCAGGGATATCAATGGCTTCCAGTAAATCGCTACAGCAGGCAATTGCCAACATAAAAATCTGGCACAAAGGTGAACAGCGCGCGCCGCATAAGCCATTGTTATTGCTATACGTATTAGCGGGATACCTGAATGGACATCCACGCCTTTTCGATTATGGATCGGAAATCTACGAACCTCTGCACAATTTACTGGAACGTTTTGGGCCACAGCGTTCACAGTACCGACCTGATATGCCGTTCTGGCGATTACAAGGCGACAGATTCTGGCAATTACACAATGCCGAGCTTTGCTCAACAGCAGGTAGCAGCCGACAACCGCCAGTGAAGGAACTGAACGAATACCACGTTGCAGGCGGTTTCGATGAACAGCACTACGCCCTGGTAACAGGCAATAAAAAACTCATCAATACTCTGGCGCAACAGATACTCGAAGCGCACTTCACCGAGAGTATTCAGGAAGAAATTGCTGACGAGCTGGGTTTTGATCTCCAGCAAATCCGTAAACAGCGCGACCCGTTATTTCGCAAAAATGTATTACGCGCTTATAACTACCGTCGCGTTGGAAGCGGCGCATATAAAGGGCGGTCCTTGTGAAATTCCTAATGGCCTTGTAAATAGACCCGTTTTAGTTCCATGCATTTTTTGAGAACTCGGCCAAATAATGGTGAAGTCGGTATTCCTCCGGTGTCATATTGTTTCGTGATTCATACGGGCGTTCACAGTTATATTCTGATAACCATTTCTCCGTAATTTCCCGTACTTCATTTAGCATTCTGAACAGATAAAAATCGAGTATTTCTGTACGGTATGTCCTGTTAAAACGCTCAATGAAAGAGTTCTGCATCGGCTTACCCGGCTGGATGAACTCCAGTTTTACTGCGTGTATCTCTGCCCATTCAGCCAGTGCCAGAGAGATAAATTCCGGACCATTATCTATGCGCAGCATGACCGGATAACCGCGGTTTGCCGCGATCCTGTTAAGTACACGGACCACGCGTAGAGCTGGCAGATTCAGATCGATTTCAATCGATAACGCCTCGCGATCAAAGTCATCAACGATATTGAACGTGCGAAAACGACGGCCACAGGCCAGCGCATCATGTCATGCATAAAATCGACAGACCAACTCTGGTTCAGCGCTTCTGGCGTAGCCAGTGTGAGGGATTTCGTACCGGCAGTCGTTGTTTGCCCTTACGGCGAAAATTCATCTTCAGCTGACAGTAAATATGGTGCAGCCTTTTGTGATTCCACGAGTATCCTTGCCGTCGCAGAATCTGGAAAAGCTTCGGAAAGCCGTATCGTGGGTATCGCTAAACCGCAACCTGCAGGGCGGCAATAACGGGTTCACCACGTGTGGTATCCGGGCGGTAATGGTAAACCGTTCTGCTCAGGTTCAGACTCCGGCAGGCCTGATGGATACTGAGTCCGAATGTCGTTATCAGATGAGTGACCAGCTCACGCTTAAAGGCTGGTTTTAAAGATTTTTTTCGATAACGTCTTTCAGCGCCCGGTTCTCCAGACTCAGGTCAGCAAATATCTGTTTGAGACGGCGGTTCTCGTCCTCAAGGTCCTTGATTTTTTTAATATCAGAAGCTTTCATGCCGCCGTATCTGGACTTCCAGTCAATGGGATGGACTACCTCCTCCCTCTGCGGTTAACTGTACGAAATGCGCTCAGCAGGAGAATCACCATGAATATCGTATTTATGGGTATTGATCTGGCTAAAAATGTCTTTCAGCTCTGCGGGTTAAACCAAGCTGGTAAGCCGGTTTATTCAAAACGTACCGGCCGAAAAGAATTACTCCAGACGGTGGCGAATATTCCGGCGTGTCTGATCGGTATAGAAGCATCTACAAGCGCATTTTGCTGGCAGCGTGAGTTTGAGAAACTGGGTCATAATGTAAAAGTCATCAGCCCCCAGTATGTAAAACCTTTTGTCCGTAGGCAAAAAATGACGGTAACGATGCGCAGGCGATAGCTGTGGCTCTGATGCAACCTACGATGCAATTTGTTCCACCGAAAAGCCCTGAACAGCAGGATATTCAGGCTCTACACCGTGCAAGACAGCGTATTGTCAATCATCGTACTGCGACAGTCTGTTAAATCCGAGGGCTGCTGCTTGATCAGGGAATAACAATTGGTGCGGCAGTCTCAAGAGTTCGCCGTGCCATTCCGCTTATCCTTGAGGATGCAGAAAACGGGTTAAGTGCCCGTATGCGCAGAACGGTTGCAGAGCTTTATGAGCTCTTTAACAATCTTGGTCGCCGTATAAACTTTTTTGATAAAGAAATTGACGCTGTGTTCAGGCAATCAGAAGCCTGCCAGCGCATTGCCAAAGTGAAAGGCATTGGTCCAAAAACAGCCACGGCTGTTGTTGCCGCGATTGGCAAAGGAACTGAATTTAAAAATGGTCGTCACTTTGCCACATGGCTTGGTCTGGTTCCACGACAGCAGTCGAGTGGCAACAAGCAGGTACTGATGAATATGACGAAAAAAGGCGACAAGCATTTGCGTACACTTTTTATTCATGGTGCCCGCGCTGTCGTCAGAGTTGCCATGAATAACAATAATGGTAGCTTGTATCAGTGGGTTAACCAGTTAAAGGAACGGCGCGGGTTTAATAAAACGACCGTGGCGGTCACTAACAAGAACGCGAGAATAATCTGGTCGATGCTGAGAAATGATACCGAGTATCAGGCAGTTGGAAGTTAGTACCCAGCCAGACGAGTTGCAGTGTACTGAAAAATGGTGACAGGTTGCACCTGCACAATCGGAACCTGACTATTATATTGGCCTCAGAGGCCGTCCAGTTATTGAGGCGATTGTGTGCGGATTACCCATTTGGGCACAGGTTTTCCTGATGCCGGATAGATGTAAGCAACAACCCAAAACCAGAATCAGTGCTTACAAAACGGAGGTAGTCCATAGATGTAGTAGGTGTCTTCAGAGATACCGGCCTCCCAGCAGATATCTTTAACGGTTCGTCCGGCTTCAACTGACTTAATCACAGCGATGATCTGATGCTCAGTAAAACGGGCTTTACGCATAGCGATCTCCTTCGTTGGTAGATTGATTATGCCGGATGATCTCTAAATATGAATGGCATGATTATGCGGGATACTTACATGTCCAGCTATAGGGCAGGATCGTCTACCGCGGCGGGGTTAGCCCAACTATGCAATCGGGGTCACAGTTACGATTTAACTTACTAAAAAGTAATAGAAATCATTATGTAAAAAGTAGATACTCAACCCAATCAGCCAGTTTTCATAGAGCAAAAATCAATTAAGGATAGTAAAAGATAGCATGCCACAAGTAAGTTTTATTACACCGTTAGATCAGCCTAGCGGATCTAAACGCTTATTGGATATTTTGCGTACGGGTCTAAAAGATCCGCGTTTCACCAAATTACGCATCGTCACTGCATACGCGAAATCAGGCCCTTTACTACGTCTTAAGTCCGATATCGAGAGCTGGACAGCTTCTGGAAACTCGCTCTGCGCTATCTTAGGAATTGACCAACAAGGTACAAGCAAAGAAGCGTTAACAATTGCAGCCGATTTATGTAAAGAGCTTTATATTACTCGTGAAAATGGGATTACTTTTCATCCAAAAATATATTTATTTGATGGTCCAAAACATGCGAAAGCAATTATCGGCTCTAATAACCTTACGGTCGGTGGTACTGAAACTAATTTTGAAAGTTCGATAATTTTAGATCTAGTGTTGCCTGAAGATGATAGTATCTATAAAGATCTAGACACAATGTGGGGCAATTTATTACCTCACTCATGCGTTGCGACAATAGCATTTGATCAGCAATTATTAGATGAATTGATAGCCAATGGTGCTGTTCTATCTGAATTAGATAAACAAGCACGCGCCAAGTTGACAGGGAACTATCCGACGGCTCCGAGAACTGGACTGATACGCAAACCAGCAAGCCCACTCCCCACATCCATAATGAAAGCGTCTAAAACACAAGTGGCAGGAATTATGGGACAACCCCAATCTCCACAACAAGTTGTTACAGGGCTAATTATACAGATTAAGCCTCATCATAATGGTGAGATATTCTTAAGTAAAATTGCAGTACTACAAAATCCAAGCTTCTTTGGCTGGCCATTCAAGGGATCGACAATACCTAAGAAAGCGGGTAACCCTGCATATCCACAGAGAACACCCGACCCAGTAGTGAACATAAATGTATATGGCCCCGCTACGACACCAATATTAACTCTTTCAAGTTATCAACTTAATACGGTGTATTATTCAGCAAAAGCGGAAATTAGGATCACGGCATCGCCATTGGTATCTCAAGTACCAGACTATTCAATAATGGTAATGATGCCGGGTAACAGTGCCGAAATTGATTATGAAATTTGTATCTATCGACCGGATAGCCCGCAATATACGTCATGGTTATCCGCTTGTAACCAGTCAATGCCTAGTGGCGGTAAAAAAGCAAGAAAGTTTGGCTGGTTTTAAACCAGCCTCACACTTATGGTTTCCTAAGTCTTAGAACCACATTTTTGACTATAGCATTTTTAATATGCTTAAAATTTTCAGTAGTAACAGATATATCGATTCTCTCTACTATCACCATCCCTTGTGCACAAGCTATTTCCTCAATCAAGTCTGTACAAGGGATTAGCATAACTTTGCCGTTAATTGTCGTTTTATTATCTCCGATGACAATCATCATTTCTCCGCCTGACCGCAATAATCGTTTGGCTTGGCCAAGGGATGCAGACATGTCAAGAAGATATCGCACCATTAGTGCTGGCATATTACGTTTTCTAAATCCTGCAGATAAATCACTTGCGAGCTCCCTCTGCATTGTTGAAATAAAATGTTGTGAACCTGAAGGTAGTACCTCTCTGAGCTCAATTTGCTCTAATCGTCGGCGTTCAACCGTACTTATTTCGCGACTTCCAATTAGCCCATTTTCAACGGGTTTTCTTTCAGAGCTCTTTAAACCCATTATGAAAAGTAGAGATAGTCGATCCGTATCGATATAGGGTAAAGCGGTTCCATAAGGCGGACTAGTTAACACCAGATCCACGCTACCAGACTCAAGACCTAATTTCATAAATGTATCGGGCTTTCTATTATCCCCCTCTGTAATTACGGAAGGGAGGAAGGCCTGAGGAGCATTACTTCTTATCTTCCAGAATTTTTCTATCCGATTGAATTGATCCTCTAATTTATCCAGAAAGAGACCAAGCACATCAGCATCAGTTAACGGCTCAGATCGATAGCGAATACGGAGATCTGTAGGTTCTTGATTAGAAACCTCACGAATAATGCTGCTCAAAATTACTTCGAGAAAATCTAACATTACTCCAGCACTAATTCTTCGCAGAAGCCCTAGGACCCAGTTTAACTTGAAAGCTATCGTTGGTGAAAACCAGCGCAAAACCTCTTCACGGCAACTCTCTTCAACATGATCAAGGTTCTGCGGAAAATTTGAAGGTGGACTCGCAAGAAACTCCTGAACACTTAACACAACCTCACGTACAGTATCTGGGTTTAGCTCTAAGACCCCGAGCTTCGCTCGTGATATCTTGGCTGCTAGCGGATTCATATCACAGCCGAAGGTACGAAAGCCATTCAAATATCCTTCCAACAAGGTAGTTCCACTACCACAAAATAAATCCAACACTGTAGCGCCAGGACCAAACCCGCTGATATTTAATAAACTTTTCGCTAACTGTGGATAAAATTTCCCTTTATATGAATGGATACCATGAGTGACATATTTAGGATCCTTCCGTGTAGTTGAGCGCCACGCCTCACCATTCTCCAGAACAGCTTGCCATGTAGGCTCAACATATCCGCCTTCCAGTTGAACACTATGTGAAAAAGCCGCACGCTTGTACATACTCCGATCTTCTTCAAGTGAAGGAACACGAATGTCTAAAGAAGGATCTGCATCACCAAGTTTAAGGCCCAACTCTCTGAGCCTTAACTCTGCCTCGTATGGCCATAGCTTATATGGCGCTGGAGATATTTGAATGAGCGTTGGAGCGACTTTACGTCGTAAAACCAATATATGTTCAGAAGTCGCACGCCTACCCGCATGTGAAAATGATCTCTTCACGGCGTGAATAGCTCTATCTACAATAGTACAGGCTTCAAAACCTAAACTATCAGCTCGCTCATAAAGGGCTTCTGCTGGGTCATATGTCTTTTTATCATATACAGAATCTCCAATTACGAGCGCAGCATATCGACCCGGCTTTAAAGCACGATGCATAGTTGCTAAAGCTGCTTCCATATCTGCAAGATAGCTTTCAAAGCCACTCGATTCTCTCTGATGTTTTAAATGGGAACCAATTTCGACATGCCCTAATGCAATAGGATCAAAACCCAGCCATAATAAACGAAAACGGTGGTAAAGGTGATAGTCTGTTGCATTTCCATACGGAGGTGAAGTCACGACTAGATCAGCGATCCCATCAGGAAGTTTTTCTTTACTAATCACTCGAATATCATCACATAGGAATTGTGATAGTCCATACCTTGTTGCCGCCTCATTCTTTTCCACAGACTTAATTACTGCAGTAAATTCTCTTAAATACCTGCTTAACGTTTCACCCATGGGCACTTCACGTGGAACGCTTTTATAGCGTGTTTCTGAATCTTGAAAAGAGGCTTTAATTACTATCCTAGAAAGCGCAACTAGGGCTATATCTTGACTGGTGCCATCCAGCTCATTTATATAAGCCTTAATTAAGCACAACTCTGCGTATGCAGTATCCGCAAACCATTTCTCCTGATTAACGATCTTTGGTGCATGAGAAGAATAATTATTAATCAAAGATGAAGGTGAGAGATGCCCCCCCTCAAGATGAGTAAGTAGCACTGAATGATGGGCATTCAACGCTTTAAGCGTTTCAGGTTCAAGTCTGGCAGTTTTAACTCGACCAATGAGGGCAGAAAGTGGATTAGCATCAATACTGATTGCCTTTCGTCCTAGCTTCACGGCTTCAAGTGCAGTAGTTCCGCTCCCACCAAATGGATCAAGCACAGTTTCCCCGCGTCCGCTCAGACGTGAGATTAAACCATGCGGAAGTTGCGGGATGAACTTAGCGGGATATGGATGTATGTCATGTCCCGGCAGGCGAGTATCCACTTCAGTGAAGCTCCAATCAATGGCCCCCAGTTCATGAGCAACCTCCATAACTGGTCTCAGATGAAGTGCTGGTTCATTATTTATGACTTCCATATCCGTCAAATTAGCAATGTTTACAGCTTTCTGTGTAGGCATAAATGATGACTCTCAAATGTTAATTCTGGGATTTTATCAAAATCCCAGAATTGATTCAATTATACAATGATCTATTGCCATAGCGTGATAGCTTCAAGTGCTGCTGTTTCCCTAAAAATTAGTGGCTATTCATTTTCCCGAAATCAAAAGGACTAATGCCCTTCTCCCGATTCGCATCCAGATAATCAGCCCACCACTGCAGCATCAACCTGCGCTCCCCCAGATGCTCCGCTTTATGGATGTAGGCAGCCCTAACAGAGCTACGCTCCTGATGGCTCATCTGCCGTTCCACTGCATCCCTCGACCACAATCCTGATTCAATCAGCGAACTACACGCCATCGTTCTGAAACCATGTCCACAGACTTCCGTTTTCGTGTCATAGCCCATCACTCGTAAAGCCTTATTCACCGTGTTCTCACTCATAGGCTTATGCGGATCGTGATCACCCACAAAGATCAGCTCTCGATTCCCACTCAATCCTTTGATCTTTTCCAGAATAGCCAGCGCCTGACGAGACAAAGGCACAATATGAGTCGTCCGCATCTTCGAACCACGATGAGAATGCTTAACGCCTTCCAGCGGTTCACGTTCACCTGGAATTGTCCACATAGCCGTTTCAAAATCCACTTCAGACCAGCGAGCAAAGCGCTGCTCGCTTGAGCGGATGAAAACCAACAAAGTCAGTTCAACCGCCAGTCGGGTTAACGGTCTACCAGAGTAGTGATCAATGCGGAGAAGTAATTCAGGTATACGGTTAAGCTCCAGAGCCGCACGGTGCTTTCTTTTCGCCGTAGCAATCGCACCGGCAATCTCTTGCGCAGGGTTATAGTCGATTAAGCCACTCTGCACAGTAAATCGCATAATAGAGGTAGTACGCTGCTGTAAACGGGCGGCAGCTTCGAGCCGCCCGGATGACTCGACGGCTTTGATGGGGACAAGCAGATCCCGTGTCTTCAATTCAGCAATGTTCCGCTTACCAATGGCTGAAAAGAGATTATCTTCCAGGCTTTTCAATACACGAGCACTGTGCGACTCAGACCACTTTTGATTGCTGGCATGCCAGTCTCTGGCAACTACTTCAAAATTTATCGCCTCTTGCTCCTGCTCTACCTTAACAGCTTTCTTATTTTCACTGGGATCGACACCATTAGCTAATAGTTTACGGGCCTCATCCCGGCGTGCCCGAGCATCCGCCGGCGAGACTTCGGGGTATTTTCCCAGCGCCAGCATCTTCTCTTTACCACCGAAGCGATAACGAAGCCGCCAGTATTTGGAGCCGTTAGGGTGAACCAGCAAAACCATGCCATCACCATCAGTCAGTTTGTAGGCTTTTGCTTCAGGCTTTACCGAACGAACCTTCACATCATTCAGAGCCATGATGAGTATCCTTTCAAGGGTTCTGTGTGGGTACAAACATTATCGAACCGGGATATACCCGCAGTTGTACCCGCATCAGTAATTTGATGTAGATTGAATCAGGTTGACTTAGGTTGAGTGATAAAGCGAGGAAAGCCTTGCGGATACTGGATTTCAGGCATAAAAAAAAGACCTCAGTTGAGGTCTATTTACATACTTTTGGTGCCGAAGGCCGGACTCGAACCGGCACGTATTTCTACGGTTGATTTTGAATCAACTGCGTCTACCGATTTCGCCACTTCGGCACTGAAGAGGTATGCGGAAAACGTTGTGGATTATACCTGTCGCACGCCACCATGCAAGCGCCAGCTTGCTCGCATCTCGCTAAGTGCTGAAATTTTCAGCATTGCGTACAGCGATGTGTAACCTTTGTCACACTCCATGCACCCCGCCCTGCCATGCTCTACACTTCCCAGACCACACCAGAGAAGGACCAAAAAATGTCAATGATAAAAAGCTATGCCGCAAAAGAAGCGGGCGGCGAACTGGAAGTTTATGAGTACGATCCCGGTGAGCTGAAGCCACAAGATGTTGAAGTGCAGGTGGATTACTGCGGGATCTGCCATTCCGATCTGTCGATGATCGATAACGAATGGGGATTTTCACAATATCCGCTGGTTGCCGGGCATGAGGTGATTGGTCGCGTGGTGGCGCTCGGGAGTGCCGCGCAGGATAAAGGTTTGCAGGTCGGTCAGCGTGTCGGGATTGGCTGGACAGCGCGTAGCTGTGGTCACTGCGACGCCTGTATTAGCGGAAATCAGATCAACTGTGAGCAAGGTGCGGTGCCAACAATTATGAATCGCGGAGGTTTTGCCGAGAAGTTGCGTGTAGACTGGCAATGGGTTATTCCACTGCCGGAAAATATCGACATTGAATCTGCCGGGCCGCTGTTGTGCGGCGGTATCACGGTCTTTAAACCACTGTTGATGCACCATATCACTGCTACCAGCCGCGTTGGGGTAATTGGTATTGGCGGGCTGGGGCATATCGCTATAAAACTTCTGCACGCAATGGGATGTGAGGTGACGGCCTTTAGTTCTAATCCGGCGAAAGAGCAGGAATTGCTGGCGATGGGTGCCGATAAAGTGGTGAATAGCCGCGATCCGCAGGCACTGAAAGCACTGGCGGGGCAGTTTGATCTCATTATCAATACCGTGAACGTCAGCCTCGACTGGCAGCCTTATTTTGAGGCGCTGACGTACGGCGGTAATTTCCACACTGTCGGTGCGGTTCTCACGCCGCTGTCTGTTCCGGCCTTTACGTTAATTGCGGGCGATCGCAGCGTCTCTGGCTCTGCTACCGGCACGCCTTATGAACTGCGTAAGCTGATGCGCTTTGCCGCCCGCAGCAAGGTTGCGCCGACAACCGAACTGTTCCCGATGTCGAAAATTAACGACGCCATCCAGCATGTGCGCGACGGTAAGGCGCGTTACCGCGTGGTGTTGAAAGCCGATTTTTGAAAATCATTCGCAGCGCTGATCTGAGGCGCTGCCCTCTTTCGCACATATTCTGTTTTGTCGTATCGCCAGCACAGCCTGCCGACATTGTTCGGTGACATTGGCAATATCATGGTTGATATCAATGCGCACAATATCCTGTTCATCTGCTTGTGGACGCTCCAGCGCCTCAAACTGACTTTTTAGTAACGCTACCGGCATAAAATGCCCAGCCCGACGCTGCATTCGCGCGAGGATAGTTTCATAGTCGCCATCTAACCAGAGGAAATGAACATGGGGGCTACCCTTGCGTAAAATATCACGATAATGTTTTTTTAATGATGAACAGACAATAAATCCTGTTTCATTCTTTTTATAAAGACTGTATGAAGCATCATTTAAGCGTTCCAGCCAGGGAAGTCGATCTTCATCAGATAATGGAATACCCTGCGACATTTTATCTATATTTTTGGCTGGATGAAGATCGTCACCATCAATAAATTTAGCAGATAATAACGCGGCAACCTTGCTACCAATTAATGTTTTACCACTCCCTGAAACGCCCATCAAAATAAAGCTTTCACCCGCCATTTAAAATCTCCTGAATCATCTTACCTGCTGCGATACTACGCCTGGTGGCATAATAATTTCACGTTTTTTTATTTCTGCTGATAAGAATTACAAGGCACATCACGTTATGCGTAACATAGTAATGTAACAATTTTCTGACGTGATCTTCATCACAAATAATGACAATTAAAACCGCTTAAATGCTTCCGAGGTGTCTACCTGACCAGTGAGGAATTTATGCAAGTGAAAACACAGTCCTGCGTTGTTGCGGGCAAGAAAACTGTTGCCGTTACCGAGCAGACGATAGATTGGAATAATAATGGAACATTAGTACAAATAACCCGAGGTGGAATTTGCGGTTCCGATTTACATTATTATCAGGAAGGAAAAGTAGGTAATTTCATGATAAAGGCACCGATGGTGTTAGGTCATGAAGTTATCGGTAAAGTTATTCATAGCGACTCATCAGAATTACATGAAGGGCAAACGGTAGCCATTAATCCGTCTAAACCGTGCGGTCACTGCAAATACTGCATTGAACATAACGAGAATCAGTGTACAGAGATGCGTTTTTTTGGCAGTGCCATGTATTTCCCTCATGTTGATGGTGGTTTTACCCGTTATAAAATGGTCGAAACGTCGCAATGTGTCCCTTATCCGGCCAAAGCTGACGAAAAGGTTATGGCTTTTGCCGAACCTTTAGCCGTCGCGATTCATGCCGCACATCAGGCCGGCGAGTTACAGGGCAAGCGAGTATTTATTTCCGGTGTTGGACCCATTGGCTGCCTGATTGTCAGTGCAGTGAAAACACTGGGGGCCGCGGAAATTGTCTGTACTGATGTGAGTCCCCGTTCCCTTTCGCTGGGCAAAGAGATGGGGGCGGATGTGCTCGTAAACCCACAAAACGACGACATGGATCACTGGAAAGCGGAAAAAGGCTATTTCGATGTCAGCTTTGAAGTGTCCGGTCATCCTTCATCAGTGAATACCTGTCTGGAGGTCACTCGTGCACGCAGCGTAATGGTGCAGGTAGGTATGGGAGGCGCGATGGCAGAATTCCCAATGATGACGTTGATTGGTAAGGAGATTTCACTCAGAGGCTCTTTCCGTTTTACCAGCGAATTTAATACCGCAGTGTCATGGCTGGCGAATGGCGTTATCAATCCACTGCCTTTACTGAGTGCTGAATATCCCTTCACTGACCTGGAAGAGGCGCTACGTTTCGCCGGTGATAAAACCCAGGCAGCAAAAGTCCAGCTTGTTTTCTAAGAGATAAATAAAGGAATAATACAATGAACGATCTATTTTCACTGGCAGGAAAAAATATCTTGATTACCGGTTCAGCACAGGGCATTGGCTTTTTACTGGCAACCGGCCTGGGTAAATATGGCGCACAAATAATTATTAATGATATTACTGCCGAACGCGCAGAACTTGCTGTAGAAAAACTCCACCAGGAGGGTATTCAGGCCGTTGCCGCACCTTTTAATGTTACTCATAAACATGAAATTGATGCCGCCGTTGAACATATCGAAAAGGACATCGGCCCCATTGATGTGCTGGTGAATAACGCCGGTATCCAGCGCCGTCATCCTTTTACTGAGTTCCCTGAACAAGAGTGGAATGATGTGATCGCAGTAAACCAGACCGCCGTGTTCCTGGTATCGCAAGCGGTAACTCGTCACATGGTTGAACGCAAGGCAGGTAAAGTTATTAATATTTGCTCGATGCAAAGCGAACTGGGACGTGACACCATCACCCCTTATGCCGCATCGAAAGGGGCGGTAAAAATGCTCACCCGCGGCATGTGCGTCGAGCTGGCGCGCCACAATATTCAGGTCAACGGTATTGCGCCGGGCTATTTCAAAACAGAAATGACTAAAGCACTGGTTGAGGACGAAGCCTTCACCGCCTGGTTGTGCAAACGGACCCCCGCCGCACGCTGGGGAGATCCGCAGGAACTGATTGGTGCTGCGGTGTTCCTTTCTTCAAAAGCCTCTGATTTCGTAAACGGCCACCTGTTGTTTGTTGATGGCGGCATGTTAGTGGCTGTTTAACACCTACTACCCTACGTGCAGCGCGAAAGCGCTGCTTTTCTGGCACTAATAAGAGATAAAGACTATGCCATTAATCATTATTGCGGCAGGCGTCGCGCTGCTTCTTATCCTGATGATCGGCTTTAAAGTTAACGGCTTTATTGCCCTCGTTCTGGTAGCTGCCGTCGTCGGATTTGCCGAAGGGATGGATGCACAGGCCGTCCTGCACTCTATACAAAATGGTATCGGCAGCACGCTCGGCGGGCTGGCAATGATTCTCGGTTTCGGGGCCATGTTAGGCAAGCTGATTTCTGATACGGGTGCGGCACAACGTATCGCCACTACGCTGATTGCTACTTTTGGTAAAAAACGCGTGCAATGGGCGCTAGTGATCACCGGTCTGGTTGTGGGCCTCGCCATGTTTTTTGAAGTGGGTTTTGTCCTGCTGTTGCCGTTGGTATTTACCATCGTAGCATCATCAGGATTACCCCTGTTGTATGTTGGCGTACCAATGGTAGCAGCACTCTCTGTAACCCACTGTTTTCTGCCGCCACATCCAGGGCCTACTGCCATCGCGACTATCTTTGAGGCTAATCTCGGAACGACTTTACTGTATGGATTTATCATTACCATTCCGACAGTTATTGTCGCAGGACCGCTGTTTTCTAAACTGCTAACTCGCTTTGAGAAAGCACCACCGGAAGGCTTATTTAATCCTCATCTGTTTAGCGAAGAGGAGATGCCCTCCTTCTGGAACAGTATTTTCGCTGCCGTGATCCCGGTCATCCTGATGGCTATCGCCGCCGTTTGTGAAATTACGTTACCGAAAACTAACACCGTGCGCCTCTTCTTTGAATTTGTCGGTAACCCTGCCGTTGCGCTGTTTATTGCCATTGTTATTGCGATTTTCACACTGGGCCGACGTAATGGACGCACCATCGAGCAAATCATGGATATCATTGGGGATTCTATAGGCGCTATCGCGATGATTGTGTTTATTATCGCTGGCGGCGGCGCGTTTAAGCAGGTATTAGTAGATAGCGGTGTCGGGCACTATATTTCACACTTAATGACCGGAACTACGCTTTCGCCGTTATTGATGTGCTGGACTGTTGCGGCGCTGTTGCGTATCGCTCTGGGCTCTGCCACCGTCGCGGCCATTACCACCGCGGGTGTGGTGTTGCCGATTATCAACGTTACCCATGCCGATCCCGCTTTAATGGTACTGGCAACCGGTGCGGGCAGCGTGATCGCGTCACACGTAAACGACCCTGGCTTCTGGCTATTTAAAGGGTATTTTAATCTGACGGTTGGTGAAACGTTGCGTACCTGGACGGTGATGGAAACCCTTATTTCTATTATGGGTTTGCTGGGCGTGTTAGCCATTAACGCCGTATTGCACTGAAAGAATAAAATATTGTGATGTAGTTTCGGGGGAAGATTGAAGATTCCCCCGACGTTGGGAGAAGTTATGCGCAATCACAGAATTTCTTTACAGGATATCGCTACGCTGGCTGGCGTAACAAAAATGACCGTGAGTCGTTATATCCGCTCGCCGAAAAAGGTGGCAAAGGAAACAGGCGAGCGCATCGCCAAAATTATGGAAGAGATCAATTATATCCCTAATCGCGCTCCCGGCATGTTGTTGAATGCACAAAGTTATACCCTTGGTATCTTGATTCCGTCATTTCAAAATCAACTCTTCGCTGACATTCTCGCGGGAATAGAATCCGTCACCTCTGAGCATAATTATCAGACCCTTATTGCTAATTACAATTACGATCGCGATTCCGAAGAAGAGTCGGTGATTAACCTGCTCTCTTATAACATTGACGGGATTATACTTTCGGAAAAATATCACACCATCAGGACGGTGAAATTTCTGCGTTCAGCCACCATTCCGGTCGTGGAATTGATGGATGTACAGGGAGAACGGCTGGATATGGAGGTCGGTTTTGATAATCGGCAGGCCGCTTTTGACATGGTGTGTACCATGCTGGAGAAGCGAGTCAGGCACAAAATTCTGTATCTCGGTTCCAAAGATGACACCCGCGATGAACAGCGTTATCAGGGGTATTGCGATGCGATGATGCTGCATAATCTTTCCCCATTACGCATGAATCCACGCGCCATCTCATCCATTCATTTAGGAATGCAGTTAATGCGTGATGCCCTTAGCGCAAACCCGGATTTAGACGGTGTATTTTGCACCAATGACGATATTGCGATGGGTGCGCTTCTGCTGTGCCGCGAGCGAAACCTCGCCGTGCCAGAACAAATTTCCATTGCGGGTTTTCATGGGCTGGAGATTGGCAGGCAAATGATCCCAAGCCTCGCCAGCGTAATTACTCCCCGTTTTGATATTGGTCGGATGGCCGCCCAAATGTTGCTGAGCAAAATTAAAAATAACGATCACAACCACAACACTGTTGACCTCGGGTATCAGATTTATCAAGGCAACACGCTTTAGGTTATTTTCTCTTCATTACACGTATTCTCTTTGCCGGACGTTGCCTATACTCCAGGCAGGAAACTGGAGGATATCTCATGAGCGAACCCCTGTTAATTGCCCGCACGCCGGACACAGAACTGTTTTTACTGCCGGGAATGGCTAACCGTCACGGGCTGATTACTGGCGCAACGGGGACGGGTAAAACTGTCACGCTGCAAAAACTGGCGGAGTCTCTATCGGAAATCGGTGTTCCGGTGTTTATGGCCGATGTGAAAGGCGATCTGACCGGCATCGCGCAGGCAGGAACGGCATCGGAAAAACTACTCGCAAGGCTTAAAAATATCGGCGTCAATGACTGGCAACCGCATGCTAATCCGGTGGTGGTGTGGGATATCTTTGGCGAGAAAGGCCATCCGGTGCGGGCGACGGTTTCGGATCTGGGGCCGCTGTTGCTGGCGCGGCTGTTGAATCTCAACGATGTGCAATCTGGCGTGCTGAATATCATCTTCCGTATTGCTGACGATCAGGGATTGTTGCTGCTCGACTTTAAAGATCTGCGGGCGATTACCCAGTACATCGGCGATAACGCCAAATCTTTCCAGAATCAGTACGGTAATATCAGTAGCGCATCGGTTGGTGCCATCCAGCGCGGGCTGTTATCGCTGGAACAGCAAGGCGCGGCGCACTTTTTTGGTGAGCCGATGCTGGATATCAAAGACTGGATGCGTACCGATGCCAACGGTAAAGGCGTTATCAATATCCTCAGCGCCGAGAAGCTTTATCAGATGCCGAAACTGTACGCCGCCAGCCTGCTGTGGATGCTTTCAGAATTGTATGAACAATTGCCTGAAGCGGGCGATCTGGAGAAACCAAAACTGGTGTTTTTCTTCGACGAAGCACATCTGCTGTTTAACGATGCGCCACAGGTACTGCTGGATAAGATTGAGCAGGTGATAAGGCTTATTCGCTCAAAAGGCGTGGGCGTCTGGTTCGTTTCGCAAAACCCGTCAGATATTCCGGATAATGTGCTCGGGCAGCTAGGTAATCGCGTTCAACACGCTTTGCGGGCTTTTACGCCCAAAGATCAGAAAGCAGTAAAAGCTGCGGCGCAAACCATGCGGGCCAATTCGGTGTTTGATACCGAAAAGGCAATCCAGGAACTGGGGACCGGCGAGGCGTTAATCTCGTTTCTCGATGCGAAAGGAAGTCCTTCAGTGGTGGAACGGGCGATGGTGATTGCCCCCTGTTCGCGAATGGGGCCGGTGACGGAAGATGAGCGTAACGGCCTGATTAATCACTCCCCGGTGTATGGCAAGTACGAGGATGACGTGGACCGGGAATCCGCCTATGAGATGTTGCAAAAAGGCTTTCAGGCCAGTACCGAGCAGCAAAATAATCCTCCCGCGAAAGGGAAAGAGGTGGCGGTGGATGACGGTATTCTCGGTGGATTGAAGGATATTTTGTTTGGCACTACCGGACCACGCGGCGGGAAGAAAGATGGTGTGGTGCAAACAATGGCGAAAAGCGCCGCCCGCCAGGTGACGAATCAGATTGTGCGTGGTGTGCTGGGGAGTTTGCTGGGGGGGAGAAGAAGGTAAGTCAGGTGCGGTCTGTGCCCCTCACCCTAACCCTCTCCCCAAAGGGGCGAGGGGACCGATCGAACTCGTATTTGACTTTATCAGCAATGTGAAAGGGAGCTTTCGCTCCCTTGCTTGGTTACGATTTTCTCATTAACAGCCACAGGCTGATTAAGAAGAAGCTGGCGCTTGGCAACAGTGCGCCGATAATCGGCGGGATGCCGTAAACCAACGTCAGCGGGCCGAAGATCTGGTCCAGTACGTAGAAGACAAAACCGAAGCTGATACCGGTGACCACACGCACGCCCATCGGTACGCTACGCAGTGGGCCAAAGATAAACGACAGCGCCATCAGCATCATCACCGCCACGGATAGCGGCTGGAAGATTTTGCTCCACATGTTGAGCTGATAACGTCCGGCATCCTGACCGCTCGACTTCAGATACTTCACATAGTTGTGCAAACCACTGATGGAGAGTGCATCCGGGTCCAGCGCCACCACGCCCAGTTTGTCTGGCGTGAGGTTGGTTTTCCAGGTGCCGCTCACCGTCTGCGAACCGGTAATCTGTTTCGGATTGGTCAGATCAGATTCATCAACCTGCGACAGACGCCAGACTTTATGTTCCGGGTCAAACTTCGCGGTAGCGGCATAGCGTACGGATTGCAGACGACGATTCTCGTTAAAGGCATAAATACTGATGCCACCTAACTCTTCGTCACCTTTAACCCGCTCAATGTAGACGAAGTTGTTGCCATCTTTCGCCCATAAGCCTTGCTGAGTAGAGAGCAACGAGCCGCCGTACATCGCCTGCGCACGGTAGTTACGCGCCATCTGTTCGCCCTGCGGCGCGACCCATTCGCCAATCGCCATCGTCAGCAAGACCAGCGGAATGGCGGTTTTCATCACCGACAGCGCCACCTGCATACGGGTAAAACCAGAAGCCTGCATCACCACCAGTTCGCTGCGCTGCGCCAGCATCCCAAGACCAAGCAACGCCCCAAGCAGAGCCGCCATCGGGAAGAAGATTTGCACATCTTTCGGCACGCTCAGCAAGGTATACATTCCTGCGCCTAACGCGTCGTAACTCCCCTGCCCGGCTTTTTTCAGCTGATCGACAAACTTGATAATGCCCGACAGCGACACCAGCATGAACAGCGTCATCATGATGGTGGTGAAAATAGTTTTACCGATATAGCGGTCAAGTACGCCAAAAGGTTGCATCACACCGCTCCTTTACGCGAAAAACTGGCGCGCAGGCGGCGGACCGGCACGGTGTCCCAAAGGTTGAGAACAATCGCCAAAGCCAGATAAATCAGGTTAACGGTCCACATCCACAGCGTCGGGTCCAGCTTACCTTTACCACCGTTCGATTTCAGGGAGGTCTGGATCAGGAAGAAAAGTAGATACAGCAGCATGGCTGGCAGCATCGACAGTACGCGTCCCTGACGTGGGTTAACCACGCTCAGCGGTACGACCATAAGTGCCATCATAAACACGGTGAATACCAACGTGATACGCCAGTTCAGTTCTGCGCGGGCACGATCGGTGTCAGTGTTCCACAATGTACGCATGTCCATCTGGTCGGTATCGTTCGGGTCGAGCGCCACCGCCTGGTGACCAATGATCGCCTGATAATCCTGGAAGTCCGTAATGCGGAAATCACGTAACAGTGCAGTGCCTTCGAAGCGCGTTCCCTGGTTGAGAGTGACGACCTGGGAGCCGTCGCGCAGCTGGGTTAAATGTCCGGAATCGGCCACCACCACAGAAGGACGTGCATTACCTTTTGGTCGAATTTGCGCGAGGAACACATCTTTGAAATCGCTGCCGTCAACGCTTTCGATGAACAGCACCGAACTGCCATTAGTCGCTTGCTGGAATTGCCCTTGCGCCAGCGCCGCCATGCCAGGGTTCGCTTTCGCTTCTGCTAACACTTCATCCTGATGACGCGATGACCACGGTCCCGCCCACATCACGTTAACCGCCGCGACGATTGCCGTGAATACCGCAAGGATCATTGCCGCTTTCACCAGAACCGCTTTGCTCAGGCCGCAGGCATGCATTACCGTAATTTCACTTTCGGTATACAGTTTGCCCAGCGTCATCAGCAGCCCGAGGAACAGGCTTAATGGCAGGATAAGCTGCGCCATTTCCGGCACGCCCAACCCGAGAAGGGAGAGCACCAGATTCGCCGGAATATCGCCGTCAACCGCTGCGCCGAGGATCCTCACTAACTTTTGACAGAAGAAGATCAAAAGCAAGATGAAGAGTATCGCCAGCTGGCTTTTGAGCGTCTCCCGCACCAGATATCTTATGATTATCACTTTAAATACGCCCGTAAAAACTCGTCTTTTGCAGGATTTTAGCTTGTTTCATGGCTTAAACGTCATTTATTCTCTTGAGTCGTCGAAATCGTCGCTAAGATAATTATACTCAACGGATTCACCTCTCAGATTTTGTTCTGACGTGCCAATGCCGTAATAACGTTAAGATTAACACGAAGTCATCGCAACAGCGGACATGAGTTACGAAAGCTTGCAATTCTATCTGTAGCCACCGCCGTTGTCTTTAAGATTCAGGAGCGTAGTGCATGGAGTTTAGTGTAAAAAGCGGTAGCCCGGAGAAACAGCGGAGTGCCTGCATCGTCGTGGGCGTCTTCGAACCACGTCGCCTTTCTCCGATTGCAGAACAGCTCGATAAAATCAGCGATGGGTACATCAGCGCCCTGCTACGTCGGGGCGAACTGGAAGGAAAACCGGGGCAGACATTGTTGCTGCACCATGTTCCGAATGTACTTTCCGAGCGAATTCTCCTTATTGGTTGCGGCAAAGAACGTGAGCTGGATGAGCGTCAGTACAAGCAGGTTATTCAGAAAACCATTAATACGCTGAATGATACTGGCTCAATGGAAGCGGTCTGCTTTCTGACTGAACTGCACGTTAAAGGCCGTAACAACTACTGGAAAGTGCGTCAGGCTGTCGAGACGGCAAAAGAGACGCTCTACAGTTTCGATCAGCTGAAAACGAACAAGAGCGAACCGCGTCGTCCGCTGCGTAAAATGGTGTTCAACGTGCCGACCCGCCGTGAACTGACCAGCGGTGAGCGCGCGATCCAGCACGGTCTGGCGATTGCCGCCGGGATTAAAGCAGCAAAAGATCTCGGCAATATGCCGCCGAATATCTGTAACGCCGCTTACCTCGCCTCTCAGGCGCGCCAACTGGCTGACAGCTACAGCAAGAATGTCATTACCCGCGTTATCGGCGAACAACAGATGAAAGAGCTGGGGATGCATTCCTATCTGGCGGTCGGTCAGGGTTCGCAGAACGAATCGCTGATGTCGGTGATTGAGTACAAAGGCAACGCGTCGGAAGATGCACGCCCAATCGTGCTGGTGGGTAAAGGTTTAACCTTCGACTCCGGCGGTATCTCGATCAAGCCTTCAGAAGGCATGGATGAGATGAAGTACGATATGTGCGGTGCGGCAGCGGTTTACGGCGTGATGCGGATGGTCGCGGAGCTACAACTGCCGATTAACGTTATCGGCGTGCTGGCTGGCTGCGAAAACATGCCTGGCGGGCGTGCCTATCGTCCGGGCGATGTGTTAACCACCATGTCCGGTCAAACCGTTGAAGTGCTGAACACCGACGCTGAAGGCCGCCTGGTACTGTGCGACGTGTTAACTTACGTTGAGCGTTTTGAGCCGGAAGCGGTGATTGACGTGGCGACGCTGACCGGTGCCTGCGTGATCGCGCTGGGTCATCACATTACTGGTCTGATGGCGAACCACAATCCGCTGGCCCATGAACTGATTGCCGCGTCTGAACAATCCGGTGACCGCGCATGGCGCTTACCGCTGGGTGACGAGTATCAGGAACAACTGGAGTCCAATTTTGCCGATATGGCGAACATTGGCGGTCGTCCTGGTGGGGCGATTACCGCAGGTTGCTTCCTGTCACGCTTTACCCGTAAGTACAACTGGGCGCACCTGGATATCGCCGGTACCGCCTGGCGTTCTGGTAAAGCGAAAGGCGCAACCGGTCGTCCGGTAGCGTTGCTGGCACAGTTCCTGTTAAACCGCGCCGGGTTTAACGGCGAAGAGTAAGTTTGCGTTTTACCCTCACCCTAACCCTCTCCCTAAGGGAGAGGGAACCGATCGAGCGCAATAGAAATTCATTGCTCATCTTTTAGGGTGAGGAATGCAGCAATATTTAAATCCACCACAAGAAGCCCCATTTATGAAAAACGCGACGTTCTACCTTCTGGACAATGACACCACCGTCGATGGCTTAAGCGCCGTTGAGCAGCTGGTGTGTGAAATTGCCGCAGAACGTTGGCGCAGTGGTAAGCGCGTGCTCATCGCCTGTGAAGATGAAAAGCAGGCTTACCGGCTGGATGAAGCCCTGTGGGCGCGTCCGGCAGAAAGCTTTGTTCCGCATAATTTAGCGGGAGAAGGACCGCGCGGCGGTGCGCCGGTGGAGATCGCCTGGCCGCAAAAACGCAGCAGCAGCCCGCGCGATATATTGATTAGTCTGCGAACAAGCTTTGCAGATTTTGCCACCGCTTTCACAGAAGTGGTAGACTTCGTTCCTTATGAAGATTCTCTGAAACAACTGGCGCGCGAACGCTATAAAGCCTACCGCGTGGCTGGTTTCAACCTGAATACGGCAACCTGGAAATAATGGAAAAGACATATAACCCACAAGATATCGAACAGCCGCTTTACGAGCACTGGGAAAAGCAGGGCTACTTTAAGCCTAATGGCGATGAAAGCCAGGAAAGTTTCTGCATCATGATCCCGCCGCCGAACGTCACCGGCAGTTTGCATATGGGTCACGCCTTCCAGCAAACCATCATGGATACCATGATCCGCTATCAGCGCATGCAGGGCAAAAACACCCTGTGGCAGGTCGGTACTGACCACGCAGGGATCGCTACCCAGATGGTCGTTGAGCGCAAGATTGCCGCAGAAGAAGGTAAAACCCGTCACGACTACGGCCGCGAAGCTTTCATCGACAAAATCTGGGAATGGAAAGCGGAATCCGGCGGCACCATTACCCGTCAGATGCGCCGTCTCGGCAACTCCGTGGACTGGGAGCGTGAACGCTTCACCATGGACGAAGGCCTGTCCAATGCGGTGAAAGAAGTTTTCGTTCGTCTGTATAAAGAAGACCTGATTTACCGTGGCAAACGCCTGGTAAACTGGGATCCGAAACTGCGCACCGCTATCTCTGACCTGGAAGTGGAAAACCGCGAATCGAAAGGTTCGATGTGGCACATCCGCTATCCGCTGGCTGACGGCGCGAAAACCGCAGATGGTAAAGATTATCTGGTGGTTGCGACTACTCGTCCGGAAACCCTGCTGGGCGATACCGGCGTGGCCGTTAACCCGGAAGATCCGCGTTACAAAGATCTGATTGGCAAATATGTCATTCTGCCGCTGGTTAACCGTCGTATTCCGATCGTTGGCGACGAACACGCCGACATGGAAAAAGGCACCGGCTGCGTGAAGATCACCCCGGCGCACGACTTTAACGACTATGAAGTCGGTAAACGTCACGCCCTGCCGATGATCAACATCCTGACCTTTGACGGCGATATCCGTGAAAGTGCCCAGGTGTTCGATACCAAAGGTAACGAATCTGACGTTTATTCCAGCGAGATCCCCGCAGAATTCCAGAAACTGGAGCGTTTTGCTGCACGTAAAGCGGTCGTTGCTGCGGTTGACGCACTCGGCCTGCTAGAAGAAATTAAACCACATGACCTGACCGTTCCTTATGGCGACCGTGGTGGCGTGGTCATCGAACCGATGCTGACCGACCAGTGGTACGTGCGTGCCGATGTCCTGGCGAAACCGGCAGTTGAAGCGGTTGAGAACGGCGACATTCAGTTCGTACCGAAGCAGTACGAAAACATGTACTTCTCCTGGATGCGCGATATTCAGGACTGGTGTATCTCTCGTCAGTTGTGGTGGGGTCACCGTATCCCGGCATGGTATGACGAAGCGGGTAACGTTTATGTTGGCCGCAACGAAGACGAAGTGCGTAAAGAAAATAACCTCGGTGCTGATGTTGTCCTGCGTCAGGACGAAGACGTTCTCGACACCTGGTTCTCTTCTGCGCTGTGGACCTTCTCTACCCTTGGCTGGCCGGAAAATACCGACGCCCTGCGTCAGTTCCACCCAACCAGCGTGATGGTATCTGGTTTCGACATCATCTTCTTCTGGATTGCCCGCATGATCATGATGACCATGCACTTCATCAAAGATGAAAATGGCAAACCGCAGGTGCCGTTCCACACTGTTTACATGACCGGCCTGATTCGTGACGACGAAGGCCAGAAGATGTCCAAATCCAAGGGTAACGTTATTGACCCACTGGATATGGTTGACGGTATTTCGCTGCCAGAACTGCTGGAAAAACGCACCGGCAATATGATGCAGCCACAGCTGGCGGACAAAATCCGTAAGCGCACCGAGAAGCAGTTCCCGAACGGTATTGAACCGCACGGTACTGACGCGCTGCGCTTCACCCTGGCGGCGCTGGCTTCTACCGGTCGCGATATCAACTGGGATATGAAACGCCTGGAAGGTTACCGTAACTTCTGTAACAAGCTGTGGAACGCCAGCCGCTTTGTGCTGATGAACACCGAAGATCAGGATTGCGGCTTCAACGGCGGCGAGATGACGCTGTCGCTGGCGGATCGCTGGATTCTGGCGGAGTTCAACCAGACCATCAAAGCGTACCGCGAAGCGCTGGACAGCTTCCGCTTCGATATCGCCGCAGGCATTCTGTATGAGTTCACCTGGAACCAGTTCTGTGACTGGTATCTGGAGCTGACTAAGCCGGTAATGAACGGTGGCACCGAAGCCGAACTGCGCGGTACTCGCCATACGCTGGTGACCGTGCTGGAAGGTCTGCTGCGCCTCGCGCATCCGATCATTCCGTTCATCACCGAAACCATCTGGCAGCGTGTGAAAGTACTTTGCGGTATCACTGCCGACACCATCATGCTGCAGCCGTTCCCGCAGTACGATGCATCTCAGGTTGATGAAGCCGCACTGGCCGACACAGAGTGGTTGAAGCAGGCGATCGTTGCGGTACGTAACATCCGTGCAGAAATGAACATCGCGCCGGGCAAACCGCTGGAGCTGCTGCTGCGTGGTTGCAGCGCGGATGCAGAACGTCGCGTAAATGAAAACCGTGGCTTCCTGCAAACCCTGGCGCGTCTGGAAAGCATCACCGTGCTGCCTGCCGATGACAAAGGTCCGGTTTCCGTTACTAAGATCATCGACGGCGCAGAGCTGCTGATCCCGATGGCTGGCCTCATCAACAAAGAAGATGAGCTGGCGCGTCTGGCGAAAGAAGTGGCGAAGATCGAAGGCGAAATCAGCCGTATCGAGAACAAGCTGGCGAATGAAGGCTTTGTCGCCCGCGCACCGGAAGCGGTCATCGCGAAAGAGCGTGAGAAGCTGGAAGGCTATGCAGAAGCGAAAGCGAAGCTGATTGAACAGCAGGCTGTTATTGCCGCGCTGTAATCAAAACACAGTAATGAAAACGAAGGCCGGAGCATGCTCCGGCCTTTTTTATCTCTTACAGAAATGGTAAAGAAGGCATAATTCCCCGTGAAATCCTGGCTAAGAAGCCTTTATCTGGTTGTTCTTCTTTATTGATTAAAGGAAGGTCATCCAAATCGCCCAGCAAATACGTATTTTTTGCCTGCCAGTCAATCATCCATATTTTCAGCAGTGGATAAGCCAGACCGCCCGTAATCCCGGATATCACCACCAACGCACACATGCGATAAAGCATACCGTGGTACGTTAAAGTTGAGCGAAAACGAATACGCCCATCATTCAGTGACAGGTTGCTCATAAAATGATTTCGCAACGACACCGTTAAATAACTGGTGCTAACAGCAATCCCAAAATAATAGATTAACTGCGCGATTATCATTTTACGTTGCATTTCCATAAATTGCTGTAAATTCTCAATATCATCATTTGCATACACAGAACTATCATACGCATTTAATATTTGATCGAAGATAATATAACCAGCAACAGCGAGAAAAGGTAATAAAGCTAAAAATGCGAGAATGGCATATTTTATACAATACGTAGTATCTAATTTCACCTTGAAACGATGTATACCGAAACTGGTATTGCTCCAGAGAAAACTCATTACCAGGCTATATAAAGTACCATTAAAAATACCAATGGAAACAATACCAACTATTGCCATCAGAACCACAGATATAATAACACTACTTGAACTATTGGCATGTAGCATCTTTGTCGAGATAAAGAAAACAGTCCCCATCCCAATGGCCATTAAAATCGGCAAGAAAAAGGTTACCCACCAGAACCCTTTCAAAGAGCAATTAAAACTAAATCTTACGCCGTTGAGACTGGTCATCAAGGCCTGATAACGCAGTCCTTTTGCTGCCATAAATATAAGCAAAACCAACAGTGACAAAGTCAAAACACAGCCAACAAGCGGCATATCTGCTGACACTGTCATTAAGATTGCGAAATAGCAAAAAACAAAAACAAGACAACTAACAAAAACATTCCCACCAGTAATTCCATAAGAAAATCGTTGTCCGTTAACTTCCATATTAGCATAGAGATAACGCTTACATTTCATTAATGCCCATGGCAAATAGATACCTAGCGTTATAATCGTTAACAACACATTCACCACACAAATAAGAAAATATCTCTCACCTGTACCATGAAAAACAAACGAATGGGACGGAACATCCATTTCATTAATAACTTGAGCCATAAAAATTCCCTGAATTAAAAAATCCATTGATATAATTTATATATACAGACAGTAAAATGTTCTGCCACGTTACAATACTCTTATCAGTAATAGGCTGGCAAAAACTTTATTACTTTATAAGTCGCTTGCGCACGTAAGAAGAGAGTGGTATTAAACAAATGTATAATTACTTTATTTTTATTGGGTTAAACTATGAATAACATTGCGCCGCAATCACCTGTAATGCGTCGCCTGACGCAGCAGGATAATCCCGCCATCGCCCGCGTCATTCGTCAGGTATCCGCCGAATACGGTCTTACCGCTGATAAAGGCTACACCGTCGCCGATCCGAACCTGGACGAGTTGTATCAAGTGTATAGTCAGCCGGGTCATGCATATTGGGTGGTTGAGTACGATGGTGAAGTGGTCGGCGGCGGTGGGATTGCGCCATTAACCGGGAGTGAGTCGGACATTTGCGAACTGCAGAAGATGTATTTTCTTCCGGCTATTCGCGGTAAAGGGCTGGCGAAAAAACTGGCCTTAATGGCGATGGAGCAGGCACGAGAGATGGGCTTCAAACGCTGCTATCTGGAAACGACCGCTTTTTTAAAGGAAGCCATTGCGCTTTATGAGCATTTGGGCTTTGAGCATATCAACTATGCGCTTGGCTGCACGGGCCATGTCGATTGTGAAGTGCGGATGCTACGCGAACTCTAAAAAAATGCCCGCTAGTGTGTGCTATCGGGCATTTTAATCAATTAATTAGTGGCGAACACCGTCATCGTCTTCATCGACAAAATCTTCATCGTCGCCGTCTTCGCCATTGGGATCTTCAAAGTAAGTGCCCCAACCGTCGTACTCAACGTCAAATTTCTCCGCCAGCGTCATCAGTTGTTCAACCTGGGCATCGATCAGATCGGCATTCAACGCGCACTCGCTGAGGATGTCGCAGCAAATCACGATATCACCATCTTCAACTTCCAGCTCTTCTGGATCGGTCACTTCGTAACCGAGTTTAAACGCTTCAACTGCTGCTTTTTCCAGGGTTTCCAGATCGTCTGCGGAAAGATGGTGTTCGATGGTGTACAGCGCGTCCGGATCGCTGCCATCTTCCAGTAATTCTTCAATAATCAAACGTGTTTCTTCACGCTGTTCTTCCAGTTGTTCCGGGTTTGCCATGGCTCATTCCTCTTAATGTCCTGCCGATACTCTTATTGTCACACACCACTGACATTGCCTCCACCTTTGTGACAAAGATTTATGCTTTAGACTTGCAAATGAATAATCATCCATATAAATTGAATTTTAATTCATTAAGGCGTTAGCCACAGGAGGGATCTATGTCCGGGTTTTATCATAAGCATTTCCTGAAATTACTCGATTTCACGCCAGCTGAACTCAACAGCCTGCTGCAGTTAGCCGCGAAGCTGAAAGCCGATAAGAAAAGCGGCAAAGAAGAAGCCAAACTCACTGGTAAAAACATCGCGCTCATCTTCGAAAAAGACTCGACCCGTACCCGATGCTCTTTCGAAGTTGCCGCATATGACCAGGGTGCTCGCGTTACTTATCTCGGCCCAAGCGGCAGTCAGATTGGTCATAAAGAGTCGATTAAAGACACTGCCCGCGTGCTGGGTCGCATGTATGACGGTATTCAGTATCGCGGCTATGGTCAGGAGATTGTCGAAACACTGGCGGAATACGCTGGCGTGCCGGTATGGAACGGCCTGACCAATGAGTTTCACCCCACGCAGTTGCTGGCGGATCTCCTCACCATGCAGGAGCATTTACCCGGTAAAGCATTCAACGAAATGACGCTGGTCTATGCAGGTGACGCACGTAACAACATGGGCAATTCGATGCTCGAAGCTGCGGCGCTTACCGGTCTGGATTTGCGTCTGGTCGCGCCACAGGCATGCTGGCCGGAAGCTGCGCTGGTTACGGAATGCCGCGCCCTGGCACAGCAAAATGGCGGGAATATTACGCTGACGGAAGATGTAGCCAAAGGAGTTGAAGGTGCTGACTTTATCTATACCGATGTATGGGTGTCGATGGGGGAAGCAAAAGAGAAATGGGCAGAACGGATTGCATTACTGCGTGATTATCAGGTGAACAGCAAGATGATGCAGTTGACCGGTAACCCGGAGGTCAAATTCCTCCACTGCCTGCCCGCGTTTCATGACGACCAGACGACGCTTGGTAAGAAAATGGCGGAAGAGTTTGGCCTACATGGCGGAATGGAAGTGACTGATGAGGTCTTCGAATCTGCCGCCAGCATTGTTTTTGATCAGGCGGAAAACCGCATGCATACCATCAAAGCGGTGATGGTCGCGACGCTCAGTAAATAATTGATATCGCTATAAAGATGCCGGGAAATACAAAAACATCCCGGCATCACATTATTTTATGCAGTAATAGTTCAATTATTCCATCCATATTTTTCTATTGCTATACGTAAATCTTCCGGAGGATTTTCATCATTCTTGTTCTAATTTTTAATTCATTAACCATCTTTTCTTCAAAAATCTTAACGACATAACCCGGATTGCTTTTTACAATTTCATTTGTTTTTTCTTCATTACCATAAACATATCCTAACTCATTAAGATACAGCTGTTCGCCCTCATAATCTTTAAGCAATTGATAGAAATACCACTTAGCAAAATCAGGTTGCTTCATGAAAAAATCCTTCAAAAAAAATATCATTTACTAAAATACTGACAGGCACTTCATTAAATAGCAACTTAACATCATCAAATAACCTTAGTATTAAGCGTGATTTTTCTTGATTGCTTAAGTTAAAATCATTGACATATGCAACCAACTTATCCCAAATCAATTCCTGTAATTTACGGCTATTTTTATAGTGTTCTTTATCGAGATTGAAAAATAAGGTCTCAGCTATTTTAATTTTAGATTGATCGCAGCTAAAATCTTTAGATTGATCGCGGCTAAAATCAATATGATTTATCACGGAGCATGCATACTTTATCTTTTCAGAATCACCAAAATATTGCATTCTTTTATTAAAACACCAATCCAGTATTCTTACATCATTAATATATGGGAATTTTAAAAAAGTCTCCAGAATCGAATCGATGACCGGTGTAAGGTTAACTTTTGCATCATCTAAGGAATCAATAAGAATATGAGACAGGTTAACTTTGATGTCATTAATTTCATTGTCAGTAGCTTTCTTATTATTAAGAAGATAATTATTTACTGCGTTAAGGTCATCTATTTCTTTCAGTATCCCTTTTTCACCAAGCAAGTATGAAATCGATTCATTACATACATAAGGCATTAATAGCAGATGTTCTTTCCTTATTGCTAATAATGCATTATTCAATGGTTTTTCTAATAAATCCGTAATCGTAGAATCAACTGAATCTTTACAACTCACCTGCGAGTTATTCAAGTCCTGAGAATTATTTAACTCCTGCGGAATATTTAATAGACGAGCTATTTCCTTGTTAGCTTCGCGTTGGTAACACGCCAGAATCTTGTTAGTAATCAGGTGTAATGAACTCTCATCTTTTCTTTCAAAGGACTTCCCTTCATAACGATTAGTCGAACCATCAGGTTGTGTAAATATAATGACTGTATGTCCTTCACGAATCCCATTATTAAAAGCTGAGGCAAGTGTAATTTCTATTTCCACCTTAGATAAATCCGCTCGCTCCCCTTCAGGATTATTCATAACAAACTTCATTATCTCACTACCATCATTATTTTTGATATAAGATGAGGACTTATTATGAGCCATCATATTTCTACCCGCTTCGTTGGAGCGTTTGCTAAAATCCACATAACCCAGGGTAAATATCTTAGCCAAAAACTCCAAAAATGCTCTGGGAGAAAGAATATTGCTTCTGCTATTCTGCCCTCCGGCAATTCGGGCAAAATCATTCATTCCCACATACCAGGTATCTAAGTCTTCATTTTTTTGTTTACAATTGTCGGCTGATGTAATGTTTTGAGAAAAATTCCAACCTGATATTTTGCTCATGACGGACTCCTTGAGTTAATAAGAACGTCTAAGCATTACAAATTTTACTCACAAAAAAATATCAAAAAACGCTCTTTTCACAAACTCGCCGTAAACCTGGAGTTATTTACGGCGAAAAGTCATCACGCCATCAGCATCTTCACTACTGCTTTGCGAACCTGGGCTGGTGCACCCACTGCGCACAGCGGTTTATGCACTTCCCCCGGATAAAACACAACAAAATCACCTTCATTAAGGATAACTGTTTTCTCATCAACGCCTTCCGGCAAAAATGCGATGTCTTTATCAGCTAACCAGTCGGTATCCGGCGTACCTGCAGGTTGTGTGCTGAAGGTCATGCCTTCCTGACCTTTTAACACAATCTGAATGTCGAGATAGCGGGCATGGTACTCCGCACGGCGAGCTTCGTACGGCTCGGTCATATCTTCCGAGATAAGATAAAACAGACGATTGCCTTCGATATCGTGCTTGCCCTTTGGCGTTTCTACCGTAACGTGTGCTTTGATATGCTCAATCGCCTGGCGTAACTCCTGGGGTAGCCACGGCTGAAGATTATGAATATTTCCGATGATCATCTTTTCCACTCCTTAATTAAAACAACGTTTCATTTCTATCGTTATACGAAAAGATGATCAATTCCGCTAGCCTTAACGCGTGAATTATTGTCTTATCACAACTTATCGGCAGGCGCGTTCCCGCCTTTCGGGTCAAGGCCCGCATCACTCCTTGAGAATAGTTTTTATCGCTTCCCCCGCCAGTGCAGCTGTTGCACAGAGTTGTTCGATGGAGTGCCCCTCCCGTGCCTTCGCAGAAAGCCCTGACATCACGGTACTCATAAAATCAGTCACACATTGTGCGCTTTGTGGATGCCGCCTGGCGATATAGTCATAAATGGTCGTTTCTGCGGCGTGATAATATTGAACGGCAATATCACGCGCTTGTGGATCATGACTATGAATACCTTCAAGAACCATACAGCCAGCGCAGCCGCCGTTTTGGCTATATCTGCGCGCCGCTTCTTTTAATACCTCAACCAGGCACTCGCCTACTGGACGATCATCACGAAGAATATCGGCAAGCGGAATAGCTTCCGTACCGACGTATTCATTGAGTACACGGCTAAATAACCCAGCTTTACTGCCAAAAGCCGCGTAGAGGCTCGGGGGGTTAATACCAAGATAATCAGTAACTTCAGCAACACTGACAGCATCGAAACCTTTTTGGTGAAAAAGCACTTTTGCCGCAGAGATTGCCTGCTCAGGAGCGAAACGTCTGGGACGACCTGGAACGCGAGATTGTTTTTTAGTGACCATTACAAAACCTGTTGACAGAAAGTTAAAACAGTTTTGTAATGCATGTTACATAATAAATCAAGGAGTCCTTATGGGCGCTTTTACAGGTAAGACAGTTCTCATCCTCGGTGGCAGTCGTGGTATCGGTGCCGCTATCGTACGTCGTTTCGTCACCGATGGGGCCAATGTACGATTCACCTATGCGGGGTCGAAAGATGCCGCTAAACGCCTGGCACAAGAGACTGGAGCGACAGCAGTATTCACAGATAGTGCTGACAGAGACGCTGTCATTGATGTCGTTCGTAAGAGCGGCGCATTGGATATCCTGGTGGTAAATGCAGGTATTGGCGTCTTTGGCGAGGCCCTGGAATTAAATGCCGACGATATTGATCGCCTTTTCAAAATCAATATTCATGCTCCTTATCATGCCTCTGTTGAAGCCGCCCGGCAGATGCCCGAAGGCGGGCGCATCTTAATCATCGGCTCCGTGAATGGCGATCGTATGCCTGTTGCAGGCATGGCTGCTTATGCCGCCAGCAAATCTGCCCTGCAAGGCATGGCGCGCGGGCTGGCCCGTGATTTTGGACCGCGTGGGATCACCATTAACGTCGTCCAGCCAGGGCCAATTGATACCGACGCTAATCCCGCCAACGGGCCAATGCGCGATATGTTGCATAGTTTGATGGCTATCAAAAGACATGGGCAACCGGAAGAGGTCGCTGGTATGGTCGCATGGTTAGCAGGGCCAGAAGCCAGTTTTGTTACCGGCGCGATGCATACCATTGATGGCGCGTTTGGCGCATAACCGACTACGCTCAATTAAGCCCAGCCATTATCCATGATGTCTGGGTTTTGTTTACTCACGTCGTCCGCTAAAAGCGGCTCCCGGTAAAGAGAAATCTTCTGTTCATGTCGTAAATCTTGAGGATAACCAAATGGTAGAAAGAACCGCTGTTTTCCCTGCTGGCCGACATTCACTATATGCTGAGCATCGTTATTCTGCGGCTATTCGTTCCGGCGATTTGCTGTTTGTTTCCGGGCAAGTAGGAAGTCGAGAGGACGGAACACCAGAACCCGATTTTCAGCAACAAGTCAGACTGGCATTTGATAATTTGCATGCGACCCTGGCAGCTGCGGGATGCACTTTTGACGATATCATTGATGTTACGAGCTTCCATACCGATCCAGAAAACCAATTTGAAGACATCATGACGGTGAAAAATGAAATATTTAGCGCCCCACCTTATCCAAACTGGACGGCGGTGGGTGTTACATGGCTGGCAGGCTTTGATTTTGAAATTAAAGTGATAGCGCGCATCCCTGAGCAGTAAGCAATAGTGTTAGCCGTTCGCTTTCACACTCCGCCCTATAAGTCGGATGAATGGAATAAAATGCATATCTGATTGCGTGAAAGTGAAAAAGAAAAAAGCAGGGAATGTCTGCAATTATTGATACCGAACGACAGTTCCCCTGCAGAATCACATCAAATAAAAATGCATATACCTTGACTTTTAATTCAAATAAACCGTTTGCGCTGACAAAATATTGCATCAAATGCTTGCGCCGCTTCTGACGATGAGTATAATGCCGGACAATTTGCCGGGAGGATGTATGGTTCAGTGTGTTCGACATTTTGTCTTACCGCGTCTGAAAAAAGACGCTGGCCTGCCGTTTTTCTTCCCGTTGATCACCCATTCCCAGCCCCTCAATCGAGGGGCTTTTTTTTGCCCAGGCGTCAGGAGATAAAAGATGGCTAATCCGCTATATCAGAAACATATCATTTCCATAAACGACCTTAGTCGCGATGACCTTAATCTGGTGCTGGCGACAGCGGCGAAACTGAAAGCAAACCCGCAACCAGAGCTGTTGAAGCACAAAGTCATTGCCAGCTGTTTCTTCGAAGCCTCTACCCGTACCCGCCTCTCTTTCGAAACATCTATGCACCGCCTGGGTGCCAGCGTGGTGGGCTTCTCCGACAGCGCCAATACATCACTGGGTAAAAAGGGCGAAACGCTGGCCGATACCATTTCGGTTATCAGCACTTACGTCGATGCGATAGTGATGCGTCATCCGCAGGAAGGTGCGGCGCGCCTGGCCACCGAGTTTTCCGGCAATGTACCGGTACTGAATGCCGGTGATGGCTCCAACCAACATCCGACGCAAACCTTGCTGGACTTATTCACTATTCAGGAAACCCAGGGGCGTCTGGACAATCTCCACGTCGCAATGGTTGGTGACCTGAAATATGGCCGCACCGTTCACTCCCTGACTCAGGCGTTAGCGAAGTTCGACGGCAACCGTTTTTACTTCATCGCGCCGGACGCGCTGGCAATGCCGCAATACATTCTGGATATGCTCGATGAAAAAGGGATCGCATGGAGTCTGCACAGCTCTATTGAAGAAGTGATAGCGGAAGTAGACATCCTGTACATGACCCGCGTGCAAAAAGAGCGTCTGGACCCGTCCGAGTACGCCAACGTGAAAGCGCAGTTTGTTCTTCGCGCCAGCGATCTCCACAACGCCAAAGCCAATATGAAAGTGCTGCATCCGCTGCCGCGTGTTGATGAGATTGCGACGGATGTTGATAAAACGCCACACGCCTGGTACTTCCAGCAGGCAGGCAACGGGATTTTCGCTCGCCAGGCGTTACTGGCACTGGTTCTGAATCGCGATCTGGTACTGTAAGGGGAAATAGAGATGACACACGATAATAAATTGCAGGTTGAAGCTATTAAACGCGGCACGGTAATTGACCATATCCCCGCCCAGATCGGTTTTAAGCTGTTGAGTCTGTTCAAGCTGACCGAAACGGATCAGCGCATCACCATCGGTCTGAACTTGCCTTCTGGCGAGATGGGCCGCAAAGATCTGATCAAAATCGAAAATACCTTTTTGAGTGAAGATCAGGTAGATCAACTGGCATTGTATGCGCCGCAAGCCACGGTTAACCGTATCGACAACTATGAAGTGGTGGGTAAATCGCGCCCCAGTCTGCCAGAGCGCATCGACAATGTGCTGGTCTGCCCGAACAGCAACTGTATCAGCCATGCCGAACCGGTTTCTTCCAGCTTTGCCGTGCGAAAACGCGCCAATGACATCGCGCTCAAATGCAAATACTGTGAAAAAGAGTTTTCCCATAATGTGGTGCTGGCCAATTAATTGCGGTTGGTAATAAAAGTCTGGCTCCCTATAATGAGCCAGACTTTTTACCGCTGTAATAAAGGAGAAATCATGAGCAAAACTATCGCGACGGAAAATGCACCGGCAGCTATCGGTCCTTACGTACAGGGCGTTGATCTGGGCAATATGATCATCACCTCCGGCCAGATCCCGGTAAATCCGAAAACGGGCGAAGTACCGGCAGACGTCGCTGCACAGGCACGTCAGTCGCTGGATAACGTAAAAGCGATCGTCGAAGCCGCAGGCCTGAAAGTGGGCGACATCGTTAAAACCACCGTGTTTGTGAAAGATCTGAACGACTTCGCAACCGTTAATGCTACCTACGAAGCCTTCTTCACCGAACACAATGCCACCTTCCCGGCACGTTCTTGCGTTGAAGTTGCCCGTCTGCCGAAAGACGTGAAAATTGAGATCGAAGCGATCGCTGTTCGTCGCTAATCTTGATGGAAATCCGGGCTATCATGCCCGGATTAAGTCTGATGACAAACACAAAATCGCCTGATGCGCTACGCTTATCAGGCCTACGTGATTCCTGCAATTTATTGAATTTGTTGGCCGGATAAGGCATTTACGCCGCATCCGGCATGAACAAAACTCACTTTGTCTGCAATTCGAATCCAGGCCACCATGCCCAGTTGATTCTTTATTGCCAGCCGTAACGACGGCTATAAAATCCTTTCACCAACTGGGTTAATGTCATATACCCTGCCAGAATCGCAACCAGCCACGGGAAATAGCTTAACGGCAGCGCCTGCAGTTGCAGATAACTGGCCAGCGGTGAAAACGGCAATGCGATCCCGACAATCATCACGATCACGGTCATGATCATTAACGGCCACGATGCACAGCTCTGAATAAACGGCACACGGCGGGTGCGGATCATATGCACAATCAGCGTTTGCGACAGTAAGCCCACCACAAACCATCCCGACTGGAACAGCGTTTGCGTTTCCGGCGTGTTGGCATGGAATACCCACCACATCAGGCAAAACGTCAGAATATCGAAGATCGAGCTGATCGGTCCGAAGAAGATCATAAAGCGCCCCAGATCCGCCGGATTCCAACGCTGCGGCTTTTGAATTTGCTCGTCGTCGACGTTATCAAACGGGATCGCCACCTGTGACACATCATACAGCAGGTTCTGAATAAGCAAGTGTAACGGCAACATCGGCAGGAAGGGCAAGAAAGCACTCGCCACCAGCACGCTGAACACATTACCGAAGTTGGAGCTCGCCGTCATTTTGATGTATTTCAGCATGTTGGCGAAAGTGCGACGTCCTTCAATAACCCCCTCTTCCAGCACCATCAGGCTTTTTTCCAGCAGGATGATATCAGCCGCTTCACGGGCAATATCTACCGCGCCGTCCACAGAAATGCCGATATCCGCAGCGCGTAAGGCGGGCGCATCATTAATACCATCGCCCATAAAGCCAACCACATGCCCTTCGCGCTTCAGTAAGGTCACAATGCGTTCTTTATGCATCGGCGTCAGGCGGGCAAACAGCGTGGTGCGCTGTGCGAGATTTGCCAGTTCGTCGTCAGATAGCGTTTCAATATCACTACCAATGACCACCTCTCCCGCGTCCAGCCCCACTTCATGGCACACTTTCGCTGCAACTAACTCACTGTCGCCAGTAAGGATTTTTACGGTGATTCCACTCGCTTTTAATGCCTTCAGTGCCGGAGCGGTTGTCTCTTTTGGCGGATCAAGGAAAGCAATATATCCTTCGAGGATCAGGTCGGATTCATCCGCCCGCTGGTAATCTCCTTCACGCGCTGGCAGGTATTTCGTCGCCACCGCAACCACGCGCAGCCCCTGACGATTAAGCGTATCAGTAACCCGCTTAATCTTACGCAGCATGATGTCATCGAGCGGTACAATCTCGCCATTGTGACGCACCTGCGAACACACATTGAGGATTTCCTGCAATGCACCTTTGCAAACCAGCTGATGGTGCTCGGTATTTTCTGCCACTACCACCGACATCCGGCGACGCTCGAAATCAAACGGAATCTCATCAATTTTTTGCCAACGACTGGCCAGCGAGCGCGCTGACTCTTCATCCGTACCTTCGAGCACCGCTGTATCGAGCAGGTTTTTAAGTCCGGTCTGATAATGACTGTTCAACCACGCGCTATGCAGCACGCGTTCGCTGGTTTTACCGGAGATATCGGTATGATTCTCCAGCACAATTTTGTCCTGTGTCAGGGTGCCAGTTTTATCAGTGCACAGAATATCCATTGCGCCAAAGTTCTGAATAGCATCCAGATGTTTGACGATCACTTTCTGTTTCGACAGCTTTACTGCGCCGCGCGCCAGCGTCGAGGTAACAATCATCGGCAACATTTCCGGCGTTAAGCCTACCGCGACCGAAAGCGCAAACAGTGCCGCTTCCCACCAGTCGCCTTTGGTGTAACCGTTGATAAGCAACACCACCGGAGCCATCACCAGCATAAAGCGAATCAGCAGCATACTGACGCGGCTGATCCCCTGCTGAAAGGCATTCGGCTCGCTTTCCTGCTCACTAACACGCCCCGCCAGTTGACCAAACCAGGTATTGGCACCTGTAGCAATCACCATTGCTTGTGCCGTGCCGCTCACCACGGTGGTGCCCATAAAACACAGCGTGTCGCACTCCAGCGGATTGCTGTGCTCCGGCTGGCGAGTGGTAGCGGCTTTTTCCACGGGCAGAGACTCACCGGTTAACGACGCCTGAGCGACGAACAGATCCCGCGCCTGCAAGATACGTAAATCTGCCGGGATCATATCTCCCGCCGCCAGTTTTATAATATCGCCGGGCACCAGCTGGTCGATCGGGATCTCCAGCCAGCCATTTTCGCCTTTGTCGTTAATTACGCGCAGCACCGTCGCGGTATTGCTGACCATCGCTTTCAGGGCATCTGCCGCTTTAGTGGAACGTGCTTCCTGAATAAAGTTCAGTAACGTTGAAATAGCGACCATTAGCGCAATAACGCCCGCGGCAAATAAATCTTCCGTGGCGTAAGAAATAGCGCCGAGAATGGTGAGTAAAATATTAAATGGGTTGCGATAGCAGACCCATAAATGTACCCACCACGGCGACGGTTGTTGTGCGGGTAATTTATTTTCACCATGTTGTTCGCGGGCAGATTCCACTTCCGCCTGATTTAACCCTTCCGGATGGGTGTCGAACGTTTTCCATAATTCTTCTTCGGGCATCACCGCCATTTTCAGGCAATGCGCACTTAAGGACGGCGGGACCACCGTATTCACTGTCTGCTGCGCGCCAGGCAATGGATCACGATGAACCAGACGGGAAGGTAAATGGCGAATGAGCCGGGTAAAGATTTCTTTAAACATAAGGAGTCCCTCCGCACTGTCTGAAACAGTACAGAAATGTCTTCAGGCGTGGCGAAGCCTTACCTGAAGGTAATAAAGCTGAGCAGGGACGTTAAAACGTCACGGCCTTACGCATCCGGTAACGCCGTGAAAAGACGGGCTTACCGGAAAAGTTTTAATCTCCGTCGAGGGAGAGGCGTGGGATCAGGTTCCATATAACCTCCGGTAAGTGAATAAAGCGCCGCAAATAATAAGGAAAATCCAATAATATTCGTAGCATCTATGGCGATATAATACCTGCTGGCAACTAAACCAACGATAAACCAGACTTTACCCATTGCTGAATGCACGGGTAAAGTTAGGCTCAAATAATTAAACAACACGTTACAGGACAACAGGATGCAAAATCGGCTGACCATCAAAGACATCGCACGCTTAAGCGGCGTGGGGAAATCTACAGTTTCCCGGGTGCTGAATAACGAAAGCGGCGTGAGCCAGCGCACCCGCGAGCGTGTTGAAGCAGTGATGAATCAGCATGGATTTTCCCCTTCCCGCTCTGCGCGCGCTATGCGTGGGCAAAGCGATAAAGTGGTCGCCATCATTGTTACCCGCCTGGATTCGTTGTCAGAAAATCTCGCCGTTCAAACCATGCTGCCAGCGTTCTATGAACAAGGTTACGACCCAATCATGATGGAAAGTCAGTTTTCCCCGCAATTAGTTGCCGAACATTTGGGGGTGCTGAAACGGCGTAATATCGACGGCGTAGTGCTGTTCGGTTTTACTGGCATAACAGAAGAAATGTTAGCCCACTGGCAGTCATCGCTGGTTCTGCTGGCGCGTGACGCAAAAGGTTTTGCTTCGGTCTGTTATGACGACGAAGGGGCAATCAAGATCCTGATGCAACGGCTGTATGACCAGGGGCATCGTAATATCAGTTATCTCGGCGTGCCGCATAGTGACGTGACGACCGGGAAGCGACGTCACGAAGCCTACCTGGCGTTCTGCAAAGCGCATAAACTGAATCCCGTTGCCGCTCTGCCAGGCCTTGCTATGAAGCAAGGCTATGAGAACGTAGCAAAAGTGATTACGCCTGAAACTACCGCCTTACTGTGCGCAACCGACACGCTGGCACTTGGCGCAAGTAAATACCTGCAAGAGCAACGCATCGACACCTTGCAACTGGCGAGCGTCGGTAATACGCCATTAATGAAATTCCTTCATCCGGAGATCGTCACCGTAGATCCCGGTTACGCCGAAGCTGGACGCCAGGCGGCCTGCCAATTGATCGCACAGGTAACCGGGCGCAGCGAACCGCAACAAATCATCATCCCCGCCACCCTGTCCTGATCGTTTCCTGAACGATAAATTGTGATCTTCGCTGCGTTTCGGGAACGTTCCCGTTTTTAAATTTTTCCGCGCAATATATTCTGCAGCCAACCAAAAATGTCATCTGCCATGGGGCTTTATGATGAGCAAAATAAACCAAACGGATATCGATCGGTTGATTGAACTGGTCGGCGGGCGCGGCAATATTGCGACAGTGAGCCACTGTATTACTCGCCTGCGCTTTGTCCTCAACCAACCGGCCAATGCCAGACCGAAAGAAATTGAGCAACTCCCCATGGTGAAAGGCTGTTTCACCAATGCCGGGCAATTTCAGGTGGTGATTGGCACCAATGTGGGTGATTACTATCAAGCACTGATTGCGTCAACCGGACAGGCGCAGGTTGATAAAGAGCAGGTAAAAAAAGCCGCCCGGCAGAATATGAAATGGCATGAGCAGTTGATCTCTCATTTCGCGGAGATCTTCTTCCCGTTGCTGCCCGCGTTGATTAGCGGCGGTTTGATCCTCGGTTTTCGCAATGTGATCGGCGATTTGCCCATGAGCAACGGTCAAACGCTGGCGCAAATGTACCCTTCCCTGCAAACGATCTACGATTTTCTGTGGTTGATCGGTGAAGCGATCTTCTTCTACCTGCCGGTCGGGATTTGCTGGTCAGCGGTGAAAAAAATGGGCGGCACGCCGATCCTTGGTATCGTGCTTGGCGTGACACTGGTTTCCCCCCAGCTGATGAACGCTTATCTGCTCGGGCAGCAGCTGCCGGAAGTGTGGGACTTTGGCATGTTCAGCATCGCCAAAGTGGGCTATCAGGCGCAGGTGATCCCGGCACTGTTAGCCGGGCTGGCGCTGGGCGTTATTGAAACTCGCCTTAAACGCATCGTGCCGGATTACCTCTATCTGGTGGTGGTGCCCGTCTGTTCGCTGATCCTCGCGGTGTTCCTCGCCCATGCGCTGATTGGTCCGTTTGGTCGCATGATTGGCGATGGCGTTGCCTTTGCGGTACGTCACCTGATGACCGGCAGCTTTGCTCCGATTGGCGCAGCATTGTTTGGCTTCCTGTACGCCCCGCTGGTGATCACCGGTGTACACCAGACCACGCTTGCTATTGATTTGCAGATGATTCAAAGCATGGGTGGCACGCCAGTGTGGCCGCTGATTGCGCTGTCGAATATCGCTCAGGGCTCCGCCGTGATAGGCATTATCATTTCCAGCCGCAAGCACAATGAACGCGAGATCTCCGTGCCTGCCGCTATCTCCGCCTGGCTTGGGGTCACTGAGCCTGCAATGTACGGCATCAACCTGAAATATCGCTTCCCGATGCTGTGCGCGATGATTGGTTCTGGTCTGGCAGGATTACTATGCGGCCTGAACGGCGTTATGGCGAATGGTATCGGCGTAGGGGGCCTGCCGGGAATTCTCTCGATTCAACCGAGCTACTGGCAGGTATTTGCGCTGGCAATGGCTATCGCCATCATCATCCCGATTGTACTCACCTCGTTTATCTATCAGCGGAAATACCGCCTGGGCACGCTGGACATTGTTTAATTTTCTTCGGGGCGCAATTGCGCCCCCTCGCATTTGCAGGAATAACGTAATGACTAATCTTCCCCACTGGTGGCAAAACGGCGTTATCTACCAGATTTATCCAAAGAGTTTTCAGGACACCACGGGTAGCGGCACCGGCGATTTACGTGGCGTTATCCAACGCCTGGACTATCTGCATAAACTGGGCGTTGATGCCATCTGGCTAACCCCCTTTTATGTCTCTCCCCAGGTCGATAACGGTTACGATGTAGCGAACTATACGGCGATTGATCCCACCTACGGCACGCTGGACGATTTTGACGAACTGGTGACGCAGGCAAAATCGCGCGGGATTCGTATCATTCTCGATATGGTGTTTAACCATACCTCTACCCAACATGCCTGGTTTCGCGAGGCGCTGAACAAAGAAAGCCCTTACCGCCAGTTTTATATCTGGCGCGATGGCGAACCAGAAACGCCACCGAACAACTGGCGTTCAAAATTTGGCGGTAGTGCGTGGCGCTGGCATGCGGAAAGCGAACAGTACTATTTGCATCTCTTTGCACCAGAACAGGCGGATCTCAACTGGGAGAATCCAGCGGTACGCGCAGAGCTGAAAAAAGTCTGTGAATTCTGGGCCGATCGTGGGGTCGACGGGTTGCGCCTGGATGTGGTGAATCTGATCTCCAAAGACCCGCGTTTCCCTGAAGACCTGGATGGCGACGGGCGTCGCTTCTACACCGACGGGCCACGAGCACACGAGTTTTTGCACGAGATGAACCGCGATGTGTTTACGCCACGCGGGTTAATGACCGTAGGTGAAATGTCCTCCACCAGCCTTGAGCATTGCCAGCGATACGCGGCACTGACAGGCAGTGAATTGTCGATGACCTTTAATTTTCATCACCTGAAGGTCGATTATCCCGGTGGTGAAAAATGGACGCTGGCTAAACCTGACTTTGTGGCGTTGAAAACATTGTTCCGCCACTGGCAACAAGGAATGCACAACGTGGCATGGAATGCCTTGTTCTGGTGTAACCACGATCAGCCGCGCATTGTTTCTCGCTTTGGTGATGAAGGTGAATACCGCGTGCCTGCGGCAAAAATGCTGGCGATGGTGCTGCATGGCATGCAGGGAACGCCGTATATCTACCAGGGCGAAGAGATTGGCATGACCAACCCGCATTTCACGCGCATTACTGACTATCGCGACGTGGAGAGCCTCAATATGTTTGCCGAGCTGCGCAACAATGGGCGTGATGCCGACGAGTTATTGGCAATCCTCGCCAGTAAATCCCGTGACAACAGTCGCACGCCCATGCAATGGAGCAACGGCGATAATGCCGGGTTTACGGCTGGCGAACCGTGGATTGGCTTGGGCGATAACTATCAACAAATCAACGTAGAAGCCGCGCTGACCGATGAGTCCTCGGTGTTTTACACCTACCAAAAGTTAATCGCACTGCGTAAGCAAGAAGCCGTTCTGACATGGGGCAATTACCAGGATCTGCTGCCAAACAGCCCTGTATTGTGGTGCTATCGCCGTGAATGGAAGGGGCAAACCTTGCTGGTCATTGCCAACCTTAGCCGTGGGATCCAACCCTGGCAGCCAGGGCAAATGCGCGGCAACTGGCAGCTTGTGATGCATAACTACGAAGAAGCCTCACCACAACCCTGTGCCATGAATTTACGGCCTTTTGAGGCTGTCTGGTGGTTACAGAAGTAAATCTTCCCTAAGCCCCGGTAATGCCGGTCATTCCGGGGTTTTGTCTGTCAGCATGTTGTTTTTGTTGATTTTTCAACCAGCAAATTCATTAAAAAATTTACATAACGCTGTAGCGCCCGTCATCCGTACGCTCTGCTTTTTACTTTGAGCTACATCAAAAAAAGTTAAAACATCCTTGATGCAAAGCACTATATATAGACTTTAAAATGCGTCCAAACCCAATATGTTGTATTAATCGACTATAATTGCTACTACAGCTCCCCACGAAAAAGGTGCGGCGTTGTGGATAAGCGGATGGCGATTGCGGAAAGCACCGGAAAACGAAACGAAAAAACCGGAAAACGCCTTTCCCAATTTCTGTGGATAACCTGTTCTTAAAAATATGGAGCGATCATGACACCGCATGTGATGAAACGAGACGGCTGCAAAGTGCCGTTTAAATCAGAGCGCATCAAAGAAGCGATTCTGCGTGCAGCTAAAGCAGCGGAAGTCGATGATGCCGATTATTGCGCCACTGTTGCCGCGGTTGTCAGCGAGCAGATGCAGGGCCGCAACCAGGTGGATATCAATGAGATCCAGACCGCAGTTGAAAATCAGCTGATGTCAGGTCCATACAAACAACTGGCTCGTGCTTACATCGAGTACCGTCACGATCGCGACATTGAACGTGAAAAACGCGGTCGCCTGAACCAGGAGATCCGTGGTCTGGTCGAGCAGACCAACTCCTCGTTACTCAACGAAAACGCCAACAAAGACAGCAAGGTGATTCCAACCCAGCGCGACCTGCTGGCCGGGATCGTGGCTAAACACTATGCACGCCAGCACCTGCTGCCGCGTGACGTGGTGAAGGCACATGAGCGTGGCGATATTCACTATCACGATCTCGATTACTCGCCGTTTTTCCCGATGTTCAACTGCATGTTGATCGACCTGAAAGGCATGCTGACCCAGGGCTTTAAGATGGGGAACGCCGAGATTGAACCGCCGAAGTCGATCTCTACGGCAACCGCGGTAACTGCGCAGATTATTGCTCAGGTCGCCAGCCATATTTATGGCGGCACCACCATTAACCGTATCGATGAAGTGCTGGCGCCGTTTGTCACCGCCAGCTACAACAAACATCGCAAGACCGCAGAAGAGTGGAGCATCCCGGACGCCGAAGGCTACGCTAACTCTCGTACCATTAAAGAGTGCTACGATGCCTTCCAGTCGCTGGAGTACGAAGTAAACACCCTGCACACCGCCAACGGTCAGACGCCGTTTGTAACCTTTGGTTTTGGTCTGGGCACCAGCTGGGAGTCGCGCCTGATTCAGGAATCTATCCTGCGTAACCGTATCGCAGGCCTTGGTAAAAACCGTAAAACTGCGGTGTTCCCGAAACTGGTGTTTGCGATTCGCGATGGCCTGAACCATAAAAAAGGCGATCCGAACTACGACATCAAACAGCTGGCGCTGGAGTGCGCAAGCAAGCGCATGTATCCGGATATCCTGAACTACGATCAGGTAGTGAAAGTCACCGGTTCGTTTAAAACCCCGATGGGCTGCCGCAGCTTCCTCGGCGTGTGGGAAAATGAAAACGGCGAGCAGATCCACGATGGTCGTAACAACCTCGGCGTGATCAGCCTGAACCTGCCGCGTATTGCTCTGGAAGCAAAAGGCGATGAAGCCACCTTCTGGAAGCTGCTGGATGAACGTCTGGTGCTGGCACGTAAGGCACTGATGACCCGTATCGCTCGTCTCGAAGGCGTGAAAGCGCGCGTCGCCCCGATCCTCTATATGGAAGGTGCTTGTGGCGTACGTCTGAATGCTGACGATGATGTTTCTGAAATCTTCAAAAACGGTCGTGCGTCTATTTCGCTGGGTTACATCGGCATCCACGAAACCATTAACGCGCTGTTCGGCGGCGAGCATGTTTACGACAACGAGCAGCTTCGCGCGAAAGGTATCGCCATTGTTGAACGTCTGCGCCAGGCAGTGGATCAGTGGAAAGAAGAAACGGGTTATGGTTTCAGTCTCTACAGCACGCCGAGTGAAAACCTGTGCGACCGCTTCTGCCGTCTCGATACTGCTGAGTTTGGCGTGGTGCCGGGCGTGACCGATAAAGGTTACTACACCAACAGTTTCCACCTCGATGTGGAGAAGAAGGTGAACCCGTACGACAAGATCGACTTTGAAGCGCCTTACCCGCCGCTGGCGAACGGTGGTTTCATTTGCTACGGCGAGTATCCAAACATTCAGCACAACCTGAAAGCGCTGGAAGATGTCTGGGATTACAGCTATCAGCATGTACCGTATTACGGCACCAATACACCGATTGATGAGTGTTACGAGTGTGGCTTTACCGGTGAGTTCGAGTGCACCAGCAAAGGCTTCACTTGCCCGAAATGTGGTAACCATGACGCCTCCCGTGTGTCGGTAACTCGCCGCGTGTGCGGATATTTAGGTAGCCCGGATGCACGTCCGTTTAACGCTGGTAAGCAGGAAGAAGTTAAGCGCCGCGTTAAACATTTGGGGAATGGGCAGATAGGTTAATCTTCACTCTGCGCTAAGCAAATGCCGGATGCGGCGTAAACGCCTTATCCGGCCTACATTTGGCAACGGCTGTAGGCCTGATAAGACGCGACAGCGTCGCATCAGGCATTGATTACCGGATGCAGCCTACACGCGGACTGATAAGCCAGGCGAAATAATGAATTATCATCAGTACTATCCTGTCGACATCGTCAACGGCCCCGGCACTCGCTGCACCCTGTTTGTCTCCGGGTGTGTTCATGAATGCCCCGGTTGCTATAACAAAAGCACATGGCGGGTAAATTCTGGTCAGCCATTTACCAAAGCAATGGAAGACCAGATCATTAACGATCTGAATGACACTCGTATCAAACGCCAGGGGATTTCCCTCTCCGGCGGCGATCCGCTGCATCCGCAAAACGTGCCGGATATTCTGAAACTGGTAAAACGCATCCGCGCCGAGTGTCCGGGTAAAGACATCTGGGTGTGGACAGGCTATAAACTCGACGAACTCAACGCTGCGCAAATGCAGGTTGTTGATTTGATTAACGTACTGGTCGACGGCAAATTTGTGCAGGATTTAAAAGACCCTTCCCTGATCTGGCGCGGCAGCAGCAATCAGGTGGTGCATCATTTGCGATGATAAGTTCCCTGTTACCTGAGTGCAGGCAACAGGGAAATGAGGAATTAACGATACTTCTGGTGATAGGCGTTGCGGGTCGTTTTCAGTTGCTCTGCAGCAGCCTGCGCTTCTTTTACTTTACCTTCATTTGCCAGCTTCAGCGCGTCGTCAATCTGACCGACCAGAATGTCGAAACCGTGGCGGAAATCTTTCATTTCCGGGCTGTCCGGTGATTTATCTTCGAGCTTCGGCGGCGTTGCTTTTTGCGCATCCAGCGCTGCGGCGCGCATCTTCGTTAACGCGTCTTTGACTTGCGCCGCGTTATCCGCTTTTTCGATCACTTTTAAATTGTCGTTGAGGGTTTCCATATTGTCTTCAAGATCAGCGGCAAACGACGCAGAACTGAATACCAACGAGGAGACTGCAAGAATAGCTAACAGGCTTTTACGCATTGCTCACTTCCTTTTTTATTTACACTTCATCCTTCACACTGCCTCATCGACGGCTACGCTCATTCGCCCGGGTCACGTACTGCGAGTACGCTCCCCGGCCCTCATTCACTTTCCGTCTCGATGCAGTGCGAATGATTTTGTGTAATTTTTTAGTTTATAGCGCGGCAGGTCGCGCCAGTTTTTTACTGCCCGGCGATTTTCATCTCCGGCAACAGCACAGAACCACACTGTATATTACTGCGTGTTTCAATATCGTTACCGACGGTGACAATATTGCGCCACATATCTTTTAAATTACCTGCGATGGTGATTTCACTAACGGGATACTGAATTTCGCCATTCTCTACCCAGAAGCCCGCTGCACCACGGGAATAATCACCGGTAATGGCACTCACGCCCTGGCCCATCAGCTCCGTCACCACCAGCCCGGTGCCCATCTCTTTGAGCATTTGTTCGAAGCTTAGCCCTTGTCCGGCAATCCGCCAGTTGTGAATACCGCCCGCATGTCCGGTGCTTTTCAGCCCCAGTTTCCGCGCCGAGTAGCTGGTCAGCAGCCACTGAGTCAGGATGCCATCTTTAATAATATCGCGACGCTCGGTGCGCACACCTTCGCTGTCGAATGGCGTCGACGCCAGCCCTTTCAGCAGATGCGGATGCTCTTCAATGGTCAGCCAGTCCGGCAGAATTTGTTTACCCAGCGAATCCAGCAGAAAGGTAGATTTACGGTAAACCGAGCCACCCGCTATCGCCCCCACCAGATGGCCAAAAAGCCCGGTTGCCACTTCATTGGCAAAAATGACTGGCGCTTTCATGGTGGAGAGTTTACGCGGTGACAGGCGCGATAAAGTACGGCGAGCACAGTCGGCCCCGACCCACTCTGGCGTTTGCAGATCGCTCATCGCGCGGCCAATGGTGTAGGCGTAATCACGCTCCATATCGCCATTTTCTTCGGCAATTACACAGCTGGAGAGCGAATGACGCGTTGAGCAGTAACCCTGCAACATGCCGTGGCTGTTGCCAAAAACTTTGACACCGTAGTGGCTGTTAAAGCTGCCACCTTCGGTATTGGTGATACGTTTATCCGCCTGTAATGCTGCCTGTTCTGCGCGGGCCGCCAGTTCAATGGCTTCATCCGGGGAAACTTCCGCAGGGTGGAACAAGTCGAGATCTGGTGCGTCAAAGGCCAGCAGCTCTTTGTCTGCCACGCCGGCACAGGGATCTGGCGAGGTATAACGGGCAATATCCAGCGCCGCCTGTACAGTACGGGCAATGGCCTGCGGGCTTAAATCGGTGGATGATGCGCTACCTTTGCGGTTCTGGTGATAAACAGTGATCCCCAGCGCGCCATCGCTATTGAATTCAACATTCTCCACTTCACCATAACGCGTGCTTACGCTAATGCCGGTGGTCTTGCTGACGGCAACTTCCGCACCGTCCGATTTGCCTGAGGCCAACTCCAGCGCAGTGGAAACTGCTTCTTCCAGAATCTTGCGCTGCGCTTCAACTTGAGAGATTACTTTCATTGCAAGTGCCATAATGTAGAGAGTTTCTCTGAAGTCTAACAGAGAACCGTTTTTCAGTGCGCATCTTAACTGGTAACATTAGCCTCTTTTTTTAAGGAGCCTGAGATGACTAAGCAGCCCGAAGACTGGCTCGACGACGTTCCCGGTGATGACATCGAAGACGAAGACGATGAAATTATCTGGGTCAGTAAAAGTGAAATTAAACGTGATGCCGAGGAGCTAAAACGCCTTGGCGCGGAAATTGTTGATCTGGGGAAAAACGCGCTGGATAAGATCCCGTTAGATGCGGATCTGCGCGCGGCTATTGAGCTCGCCCAGCGTATTAAGATGGAAGGTCGCCGCCGCCAGTTGCAGCTCATCGGTAAGATGCTGCGCCAGCGCGATGTAGAACCGATCCGTCAGGCGCTGGATAAGCTGAAAAACCGTCACAACCAGCAGGTGGTACTGTTCCATAAACTGGAAAACCTGCGCGATCGTCTGATCGATCAAGGTGATGACGCCATCGCTGAAGTATTGAATCTGTGGCCCGATGCCGATCGTCAGCAGCTGCGTACTCTGATCCGTAACGCGAAGAAAGAGAAAGAAGGGAATAAGCCGCCGAAATCCGCACGCCAGATTTTCCAGTATCTGCGCGAACTGGCGGAGAATGAAGGGTAATTTTCGTTGTTGATGTGAGTATGGTTTGCCGGATGCGGTGCACCTGTAGGCCTGATAAGACGCATCAAGCGTCGCATCAGGCACTATGCTCAAATGCCGGATGCGGCGTAAACGCCTTATCCGGCAATGCTATATCAGGCTGAAGCCGAATTACTGCGCAGCTTCCGCCTTCTTCGCCAGACCATCCAGCAGTTTCTGATGGATCCCACCAAAACCGCCGTTGCTCATCACCAGAATATGGTCGCCAGGCTGAGCGGTTTTCACCACCATATCTGCCAGCGTATCCACATCGCCACTCCAGTGTGCAGGCTGAACGCAGGCTTCTGCCACTTCTGCCACCTGCCACGGAATATGCGCCGGTTGCAGCAGGAAGACTTCATCGGCACGACCTAATGAAGGTGCCAGATCGTCTTTGCAGATCCCCATTTTCATGGTATTCGAGCGCGGCTCCAGCACAGCAATAATGCGCGCCGTACCACCAACTTTGCCACGCAGCGCCGCCAGCGTTGCCAGAATCGCCGTCGGGTGATGGGCAAAATCGTCATATACCGTGACGCCATTCGCTTCACCACGCAACTCCAGACGGCGACGAGCATTAATAAACGAACCCAGCGCGTTAGCGGCATCTGCCGGCGCTACACCAACATGGCGAGCCGCTGCAATCGCCATCAGGCCATTGTGCATATTATGTTCGCCTACCAGCGACCATTTCACTTCGCCCACTTTTTCGCCATCCAGCAAAACTTCCCATTCGGAAGCATCGGTGGTCAGCTTTTTCGCCTGCCAGTGACCCTGCTCACCCACCAGCTCCTGCTCGCTCCAGCAGCCCATCGCCATGGTCTGTTTCAGGTTGATGTCATTTTCCGGCCAGATAATACGGCCCTGCCCCGGAACGATACGCACCAGATGGTGGAACTGTTTCTGGATCGCTTTCAGGTCGTCAAAGATATCGGCGTGATCGAACTCAAGGTTGTTGAGGATCAGCGTACGCGGGCAGTAATGGACAAATTTAGAGCGTTTGTCGAAGAAGGCGCAGTCATACTCATCCGCTTCGATAACAAAGAAGTCGCTTTCGCCCAGACGCGCCGAAACCTCAAAGTTCCCCGGCACACCGCCGATCACAAATCCCGGTTTGTAACCGCACTGTTCCAGAATCCAGGTCGCCATTCCCGCGGTGGTAGTTTTGCCGTGTGTACCGGCAACGGCCAGCACCCAGCGGTCGCGCAGCACAAAATCGTGCAGCCACTGTGGACCTGACATATAAGGGATGTTTTTTTCCAGTACCGCTTCCACACACGGATTTCCACGGGTCATGGCGTTGCCAATAATCACCAGATCCGGCTGCGGATCGAGCTGGCTGGCATCGTAACCCTGAATCAGCTCAATGCCTTGCTTCTCAAGTAAGGTGCTCATCGGCGGATACACATTGGCGTCCGAACCCGTTACTTCATGGCCTAACTGGCGCGCCAGCATCGCCAGACCGCCCATAAATGTGCCACAAATTCCTAAAATATGAATGCGCATACGTCACTATCCTTTTTTAATCTGCCGCTCATTTTACGCATATGTCGGGCAAGTGAGAAACGCATTTCAGGATAATCCGCAATTTGCTGGCGCGATTCACCTGAGCGCAACATTGAGATTATTTGTTAAGATTGTTGCGGTCGCTTTACTCCATAAACATTGCAGGGAAAGTTTTATGAAAACGTTAGGTGAATTTATTGTCGAAAAGCAGCACGAGTTTTCTCATGCTACCGGTGAGCTCACTGCTTTGCTGTCGGCAATAAAACTGGGCGCCAAGATTATCCATCGCGATATCAACAAAGCAGGACTGGTTGATATCCTGGGTGCCAGCGGTGCTGAGAACGTGCAGGGCGAGGTTCAGCAGAAACTCGACTTGTTCGCTAATGAAAAACTGAAAGCCGCACTGAAAGCACGCGATATCGTTGCGGGCATTGCCTCTGAAGAAGAAGATGAGATTGTCGTCTTTGAAGGCTGTGAACACGCAAAATACGTGGTGCTGATGGACCCCCTGGATGGCTCGTCCAACATCGATGTTAACGTCTCTGTCGGTACCATTTTCTCCATCTACCGCCGCGTTACGCCTGTTGGCACGCCGGTAACGGAAGAAGATTTCCTCCAGCCTGGTAACAAACAGGTTGCGGCAGGTTACGTGGTATACGGCTCCTCTACCATGCTGGTTTACACCACCGGATGCGGTGTTCACGCCTTTACTTACGATCCTTCGCTGGGCGTTTTCTGCCTGTGCCAGGAACGGATGCGCTTCCCGGAGAAAGGCAAAACCTACTCCATCAACGAAGGAAACTACATTAAGTTTCCGAACGGGGTGAAGAAGTACATTAAATTCTGCCAGGAAGAAGATAAATCCACCAACCGCCCGTATACCTCACGTTATATCGGTTCACTGGTCGCGGATTTCCACCGTAACCTGCTGAAAGGCGGTATTTATCTCTACCCAAGCACCGCCAGCCACCCGGACGGCAAACTGCGTTTGCTGTATGAGTGCAACCCGATGGCATTCCTGGCGGAACAAGCGGGCGGTAAAGCGAGCGATGGCAAAGAGCGTATTCTGGATATCATCCCGGAAACTCTGCACCAGCGCCGTTCGTTCTTTGTCGGCAACGACCATATGGTTGAAGATGTCGAACGCTTTATCCGTGAATTCCCGGACGCGTAATCTCCTGCGCCTCTCCACACGGAGAGGCGTTTTTATCGCTGCGCAATATTGACTCTTGTCACTGGCGAACTCTGACGATTCTCCCACAGCACCGTTAATCCACGCTGTAAGGCAATAAAAATGAACAGCAAAATGCCGATGGCGATTTTCGTCCACCAGGAACTCAGCGTACCGTCAAAGTTGATATAAGTCTGAATTAGCCCCTGAATCGCCACGCCAAAAAGCGTCCCTAATACCGTTCCAACGCCACCGCTCAAAAGCGTACCGCCAATTACCACTGAGGCGATAGCATCCAGTTCCACACCTACGCCCGCCAGCGCATATCCGGCCTGGGTATAAATCGAGAAGACAATCCCCGCCAGCGTTGCCAGTCCGGTGGAGAGCATATAAATGCGAATAGTGGTGCTGCGGGTAGAAATCCCCATCAGGTTTGCCGACGTTGCGTTGCCGCCAATGGCGTATACCTGATTACCAAAACGGGTACGATGCGCGAGGAATATGCCGATAACCACCACCGCCAGCATCAGCAGTCCCATCGCACTTAAGCGACCGCCGCCAGGGATTTTCCACGCAAGGCTTGAGAGCGTGTCATAAATGGGATGGTTTATCGGGATCGACTCTTCTGAAACGAGATAGCTGACGCCGCGCAAAAAGAACATTCCTGCCAGGGTAATGATAAATGCCGGGATCTTCAGGGCGTCGATCAAAAGCCCCATAAATGCGCCAAAGGCACAGCCCATCACCAGCACTAGCGGAAACGCCAGCAGCGGCGAGAGGCCGAAATCGCCAATCACTTTTGCCAGAAACACGCCAGTAAAGGCGATCACCGAACCGACGGAGAGATCGATACCGCCAGAGAGGATCACAAAGGTCATGCCAACGGCGATTATCCCAAGAAAGGCGTTATCGGTCAGGATATTGCAGATCACTCTTGTGGAAGCAAAACCGGGAAACTGGGTCAGGCAGTAGAGATAGCCCAGCACAAAGACGCCGATGGTGATCATCAGCGGCAAGTTACGTTTTATCATGGCTACGTACTCCTTTAATCAGACTGATAAAGCGTTGCGACTGAACAATCAGCACACAAAGCACCACCACCGCTTTTACGACCTGGTTCATCTCCGGCGGAAAGCCAGAAAGTAAAATTCCGGTGTTCATCCCCTGAATAATCAGCGCCCCCACGACTGAGAGCAGCAGGTTAAAGCGCCCGCCCATCAGCGATCCGCCGCCAATCACCACCGCAAGAATGGCGTCCAGCTCCAGCCATAACCCGGCGTTATTGGCATCGGCACCGCGAATATCCGCCGCCACGATAATGCCCGCAATCGCCGCACACAGCCCGCTCAACACGTAGGTGAGCATGACGATGATCCGCGTGTTTACCCCGGCATTTTTTGCCGCCCGAATGTTGATACCAACGGCTTCGATAAACATCCCCAGCGCCGTTTTGCGGGTCAACAGCCAGAACAGGAGAAGCGTCAGCACCGCGATAATGACCGGCGTTGGCAGGAACAACAGCGATCCGCTGCCAAACCATGAGAGATCCGGCGAGTTAAACGTGACGATCTGCCCGGCGGTGATCAGTTGCGCCACGCCGCGCCCGGCGACCATCAGGATCAGGGTGGCGACAAACGGCTGAATTTTGAGGATCGCTACCAGTATGCCGTTCCACAATCCCGCCAGGATGCCGGTGCCCAGGGCGCTTAACAAAACAATCGGCAGGCTGAATCCCGCGACCGTCATCGCAGCCGTTGTGGCTCCGGCGATAGCCATCACCGCCCCTACGGAGAGATCAATCCCACCGGTGGCGATCACCAGCGTCATACCAATCGCCAGTAACGCAACGGGAGCTGCACGGTTAAGAATGTCGATAGGGCTACCGAACAAACGCCCATCCTGAAGCACCACCTGCCAGAAATGCGGGGCTACCAGGCTATCGACCAGCAGCACCAGCAATAGCGCCGCCAGCTGCGGCATTCCCGTTGGCCAGCGAAAGCGCCTTTTCGGCGGCGTAGTGTCCGGGAGAGATTGAGGCATCACACTGTTCTCCTTACGCCGCAATGGCGTTCATGATCGCCGGAACGGAAAGCTCTGCCAGCGGGATCTCCGCCACCTGTTTGCGATCGCGCATGATAATCACCCGATCGGCATAGCCCACCAGCTCTTCCAGTTCGGAGGAGATCACCAACAGCGCCAGACCGTCAGCACACAGCGTTTCAATCAGGCGGATGATCTCGGCGTGGGCACCAACATCAATGCCGCGGGTTGGCTCGTCGAGGATCAGAAATTGCGGTCGGGTCAGTAGCCAACGTGAAAGCAACACTTTTTGCTGATTGCCGCCAGAGAGAAATTCAATCGGTTGTTCAGTTGAAGGTGTGCGAATGCCAAGCTGGCGGATAAAGCGTTCGGCAATCTCTTGCTGCTCTTTGCGGGAAATGGGTCGTAGCCAGCCGCGCTGGGCCTGGAGAGCGAGGATGATATTTTCCCGTACCGAGGCGGCGGCGATGATGCCATCGGTTTTCCTGTCTTCCGGGCAGAAGCCGATGCCCAGTACCGAAGCCTGATGTGGCGATCGCAGGTTTTGCTGTTTGCCTTTGATCAACGCCGTGCCGCTGTCAGCAGGTTTGATACCGAAGATCACTTCGGCGGTTTCGGTACGTCCGGATCCCAGCAAGCCTGCCAGGCCGACGATCTCGCCGGGGCGTACTTCGAGATCAAACGGTGCGATCGTTCCTTTTTTGCCGTAATTTTTGAACGCGGCAACGGGTTTGTCGCTCAACAATGTTCGCCCGGCACGCTGTAGCTCGTGGGTATCCAGCTCGCGCCCCAGCATCATTTTTACCAGTTCGATCTGCGGTAGCTCGCGCGTTTCCCGACAGCCTACGAAACTGCCGTTGCGTAAGACGGTGATCCGATCGCTGACCTGATAGACCTGATCGAGAAAGTGAGTGACAAAGATCAGGCTGACGCCGCGATCGCGCAACTGACGCATCAGGCCAAACAGTAACTCTACTTCCTGGGTGTCGAGGCTGGCGGTGGGTTCATCGAGGATCAGCACTTTGGCGGAGAGATCGATAGCCCGGCAAATGGCGACGATTTGCTGCATCGCCACCGAAAAACGGTTAAGCGGTTCACGCACGTCGAGGGAGAAACCGTAAGATGTCATCAGTTCGGTGGCACGCTTTTCCATCTCTTTGCGGCGTAGAAAGCCGAAACGTTTGGGTTCGCGACCTATGAATAGATTATCAGCGACCGACATATTGGGTAGCAGGTTGACTTCCTGATAAACGGTTCCGATGCCGAGTTGTTGTGCATGGGCGGTATTTTTCGGTGAGATAGCCTGGCCTTCCAGCCAGATGGTGCCGCGATCGGCGTGGTATACACCGGTTAATGCTTTGATTAGCGTCGATTTTCCCGCCCCGTTTTCACCGAGCAGCGCCATGATTTCGCCACGGCGCAGGCTGAAATCAACGTTGTCTAACGCTTTGACGCCGGGGAAAAATTTACTTAATCCTTCGGTGCGGAGGATTTCCTGGTGTTGGTCGGTCGTCATGGTTTCCCCCTTAGCCACGCTCTAAAAGTCTGGGAATAGATCGTGCCTGATGTTAAGAGCTGCGCCGTTTGTCCCCCTCACCCTAACCCTCTCCCCGAAGGGGCGAGGGGACAGATTGTGCACGGTGTTAAGTCCGGTGTTGCACCACTGCCGGATGCGGCGTGAACGCCTTATCCGGCCTACACAGAGCACCGAACTCGTAGGCATGATAAGACGCGGTAAGCGTCGCATCAGGCTTCAGCGCACCACCGCCGGATGCGGCGCGAGCGCCTTATCCGGCCTACGAATCGGCATCAGGCATTGATACCCTCAATACCCCATATTTTTCTTCTTCTCTAACTCTTCTTTTGCGGTATCAGGCAGATAAAGGGTGGATTTGGTCAGGGTCAGCTTTTCAGGCATGGTGCCGTCTTTTTTGTATTTCTCCAGCGCGTCGAAGGCGGGACCTGCCATATTCGGCGTCAGTTCAACACTGGCGTTCGCTTCGCCATCAATCATCGCTTTGTAGATATCCGGTACGCCATCAATGGAACCCGTGAGGATATCTTTACCCGGCTTCAGGCCCGCTTCTTTAATTGCCTGAATTGCACCAATCACCATGTCATCGTTATGGGCGTAAACCATGCAGATGTTTTTGCCGTTGTTTTCCGCTTTGATAAAGCTCTCCATGACTTCTTTGCCTTTACTGCGGGTGAAGTCACCTGACTGCGAGCGGATAATTTTGATATTTGGCGCATTCTTAATGGCTTCGGCAAAGCCTTTCTTACGGTCAATGGCGACGCTGGCCCCAACGGTGCCCTGCAGCTCCACCACGTTGCATGGTTTGCCATTCACTTCTTTTACCAGCCAGTCACCAATCAACTTGCCTTCGAGGATGTTGTCGGCGGTGACAGTGGTCATATAGAGAGATTTGTCTTTCACATCGATTGAACGGTCAAGCAAGAAGACCGGGATTTCGGCATCTTTCGCCTCTTTTAATACCGGCTCCCAACCCGTCGCTACCACTGGAGCGATAAAGATCGCATCCACCCCTTGTGCAACGAAGGAACGTACCGCTTTAATCTGGTTTTCCTGCTTTTGTTGACCATCGGCAATTTTCAACGTAATTCCGCGTTTTTCGGCCTCACTTTTCGCCACATTGGTTTCTGCGGCACGCCAGCCGGATTCCGATCCGACCTGCGAAAATCCTACGGTTAATGGAGCGGCCAACGCCATAGACGACATGGCTGCCGAGACTGCAGAGACTACAAGTAAGCGTTTCCACATAGGGTTGTCCTCGTCGGGGTAATTATTATTGGTGAAAAGATGTTCGCGAAAAAACTATAGACAATTCGTTATGTAACGGATTGCGTTACATCACACTTCAAAAAAGTAAATAAAACGTTAATCACAAGTTTGTAATCGCTTTCATCTCACTATGAAAAATGCGGCTACGGTTATGGATTTTCCTGCTCTGCATACCGTCTTAAAACTGGCGAAAAAGGAAAATGAAGACGAAAACAAGCGAAGACATTCGGCGCGAGTTGGCTATAATACTCGGCACTTGTTTGCCACATATTTTTAAAGGAAACAGACATGAGCTTACTCAACGTCCCTGCGGGTAAAGATCTGCCGGAAGACATCTACGTGGTTATTGAGATCCCGGCTAACGCAGATCCGATCAAATACGAAATCGACAAAGAGAGCGGCGCACTGTTCGTTGACCGCTTCATGTCCACCGCGATGTTCTATCCGTGCAACTACGGTTACATCAACCACACCCTGTCTCTGGACGGTGACCCGGTTGACGTACTGGTCCCGACTCCGTACCCGCTGCAGCCGGGTTCTGTGATCCGTTGCCGTCCGGTTGGCGTTCTGAAAATGACCGACGAAGCCGGTGAAGATGCGAAACTGGTTGCGGTTCCGCACAGCAAGCTGAGCAAAGAATACGATCACATTAAAGACGTTAACGATCTGCCAGAGCTGCTGAAAGCGCAGATCGCTCACTTCTTCGAGCACTACAAAGACCTCGAAAAAGGCAAGTGGGTGCAAGCTGAAGGCGGGTAGAATGCAGAAGCCGCTAATGCTGAAATCGTTGCTTCCTTCGAGCGCGCAAAGAATAAATAAGTTCTTCTAGCGCAATAACCCTGAACGCCGAGCTTCGGTTAGTAAGGGTTTTTTTATGCCAGCGATAAATAAACACACCTTATTCCACCACCGCCTGCAAGCGTAATAACGCCTCTTCCACCACCTCATCCGCAGCCAGACCAATACGCTTTGCCAGCCGGGCGCGTAGATCCATCATCCGCACCTGATTCACCAGCACCACGCCGTGCACATCGCCTTCTTCGCAATGTAAAGGAACGCTAAATCCGGCATAACGGGCAAAATTTCCGCCCTGCCTAATGGGGGCCACCAGCGTCATTCCCAGTTGATTAAAGGCTTGAACGGAGAGCACAAGCGCAGGTCGACCAGCACCTTGCTGTTCATGGCCGCTTGCTGGATCAAAGCCAACCAGCACAATGTCTCCCCGTTCAAATTCACTTTTCTTTACCATATTTCGTCACCCGCAGGGGTGGATTTACCCCAGACATCCTGCTCGCTAAGTTCCGCGGCGTTCATGTCACACTGTGCCAGCAGTTCATCAAGCGAGTAGCGCCTGGAGATGGGTGTCAGAATCAGTTGGTTGTTGCTCACCTGCGCTTCCACGCTCTGCCCCGGCTGTAAGTTAAGTTCTTTCATTACGATATTGGGAATGACCATACCTGCACTGTTCCCCCATCTTTTTATGGTAATACGCATCTGCACCTCCTTAAGTTATACAAAGTATAACTCACGGTGCTACAGGAAACGTTTTACCCCTGCGCATTTGTGAACGCCAGCAGAGTTTTTTATGCGTTAACAGATATGGAAAGCGGCTCGGAGAGAAAAGCAAAGGGTGAGGGAATTACAAAACAGAATGCGAGTCGTCTCGCAAAAAACAACGCCACCCGAAGGTGGCGTATGCATATGGTTACTTATCCCTGTCTAACCAGTCGCCGCTTTCAATTAGCTTTAATCCATCGACGGGTCGTTGATAAACGTACATCCATGCACTCCCGTACGGCGTCTGAATCAACTGGCGCGCGTATTCACCGCCCCTGGTGCGCAAGGCATCAAGTTCGGCCAGCGTGGCGTTGTCAATACGATAAACTTCACCGTGTACTGTTCCGTTCCCCGGAACTGCGCCTGGATAGTGGCCCAGGCTATACAACTGGTAGTTATCGATACTGAAATCGCCCAGTAACTGGGCATTGGTCATCCAGTGACTGTTGCCTTGTTTGTGGCGTAAACTGCCGTAGACAAATATTCGCATTGCTAAAACTCGAACTGATAGAGCAAATCCAGTGCCTGGTCTACACCAGACACGGCTTCCAGATATAGCTTAGGCATCAGGCGATAACGTAACGTGAGTGTTGCTATAGAGTCAAATATACCCACGCCATATTTCACTTGCAGACCTGGCAATACATAGCCGCTGACCACTACCTGGGAGGAGTCGCCTACTCCCTGGGTGTCGAGCGCTAAATTGCTTACGCCAAACGTCTCGCCGATTTTACCCACAATCTGGCCACTTTGCGCAACCCCCAGACCAATCAGCATCGAGGTCATTGCCGCACTGTCGCTCTGATCGCTCTCCAGCCCTTGTCCACGTAGCAAATAAGACAATGCAGCTTGTTGCGACATCGCCGGGTCAGAGAAGATCTCCGCTTTCGGTTCGTCCGCCAGACCAGTGACGCGAACTCCGGCGATTACGTCGTCTTCTGTAGCATCCGGGTTACGAATAGCTTCAATATTAAGATACGGTTGATCCGGCGGACCAGAGAACAGTAACTCACCCTTACGCACAATCAGATCCTGACCATAGGCATGGAAGCGCCCTTCAGGGATGTTGATCTGCCCGTTCAGGCCCAGCCCTTGTTTGTCCTGAACGACGTTAAGATCGCCCGTCAGCCGCGCTTTCAGGCCAAAGGCGTCAATGCGCACATTATTGCCAACGTGGACAATCAGGTTACTGTTAATCGGAATCGACGCCGTTTTCGGCTCTTCCGGTTGCAGGTTATCGTTAAGCATCACCACATCGCTGGAGACGCCTACTGCGCTTTCCGGCAGATCGTGCACCACGATGCGCGCCCAAGGGACATCCACGCGACCATCGAGGGTAAACAGGTTTGGTGTAGCCTCGAATACAACATCTGGCGATACATCCATTCGTACCATCGGCGGCACGGTGATCCGCACTTTACTGCCTTTCGCCGTTACCCGCGCCCGCCAGTTTTCAATTTGGCTCCAGTCGGCATCACCGTTCAGGTAGATTTCACCCTGCTGGGTCCGTACTGTACCGGCAAGCGTCGAGCGCATACCGTTAAAGTTGACCGCAAGCTGGCTCGGTTGCATATCAAACGGCATAAAGTTGCCGTCGATATCCACACCCGTAACCTGAAGCTGACCAAACAACTGCGGGCTTTGCACATCACCACCCAGACGCAAGTTGGCACTCACCATCCCCGCTGCTTTTTCCCCACGGGTAAAGATGGGGTTTATCATCGCAAGGTTGAAGTTACGGATATTGACGTTGCCACCAAGATTACGGCGGCCTTGCGGATCGGTCACCTGCACCTGTCCATCAAACTGGCCGTTATTGGTCAGGCGGATGGTCCAGCCCAATTCGGCACGGTTGTTACGCAATTCCGCCGTCAGATTCAGCGTCTGAAACGCCACGGGCAGCGCCGCATCGTTGACGGTTTGCGTTACCTGCACGTTACGCCCCGAAAGGGTGATACTGCCCTGCGGCAGCCCCTCTTTCGTGGTGTCCCAGGCAACATCCGCTTTACCCGTGAAGATACCGCTGGCCTGAGTGGTTTCTGGCATAAACGGTTTCAGCATGGCGAGGTCGAAGCGGTTGAGATTCACCACCGCACGCCCTTCGGCCCCCGCATCGATAGTTTGCGGCACGCACAGCTCCGCATTCGGGTTAAGCCAACAGTGTGGCCCGATGCTGATTTTTTGCTCCTTATTGCGGTAATCCAGCGCAATATCGCGGGTCAGCGACCACGGGCCGACCGGCGTCTGGAAGCGGGTATTGCTAAGAGTTCCCTTCCAGCGTTCTTCTTTGCGATCAAAACTTCCTGCCAGATTAAGCTGCCCGGAGACAGGCTCGCCCTGAATCCGCAACTGTAGCTCGTGCTGCTTTTCGCTGCCTTTGGCATTCAGGGTGACGAGGTTGATATTTACATCCGGCTGCGAAATTTGCTCAACGCGTACGTCGAGTTTCCCGGCGATCTGATCGGTGGATTTAATGTCGCCTTCCACGCGAACCTGCGCCACGGAAAGTTCCTGCCAGCGCAGGCCGCGCGCGGTGATATCTGCCAGTAGTTGTGGCGCTTCCACCGTGCCGCGTACTTTCACCAGCCCTTTCGCTGTACCGCCAAGCCCCGGCAGCGCGTTATCCAGCCCCGGCGCGTTGATGGTGGCATCAAGATTGAGATCTTTTACCCCCAGCTCGCCTTTCACTTCGGCACTGTTTGGCCCCAGTTCCAGATGAAGCCCTGGGATCATCCACTGCATATAACTGTTGCCTTTCAGCGTGCCGTCAACGTTCACTTTGTTCTGTTTGACGTTACCGGTCAGCTTCAGTTCTGGCACCTCCATCTGCCAGGTGCCGCCGTACAGGCTACCGCGGGTTTTAATCAAGCCATTGAGTTTCGACGGCCACTCCGGGAACTCTTTGGCGGTGTTAATGCCATTAAGCGTTAGCTCACCGCGCCAACTAATGGCCTGTTGCCAGTCGAGCAACGCCTTGAGTTCAGTTTTGCCTTCCAGCGCCGCAACGGTGAGTTTGTCGAGATTGACCTGCTGTTCATTACCTTTCGCGTCGAGGGTAATAGTCGCGGGCGGGATCTCCTGTCCCTTCACTGCCGTACGCATAGAGAGCGTGTAATCGGTCATTTTGCCGGTAAGTTTCAGTTTCAGATCATCCGCCTGATACTGCTTCTCACCAGTGAACGGCCAGTAAAGCTGTTTGCTGTTCACTTCCACGTTGAGCGGCAATCCAGCTTCCGCCAGTCGCGTCTGGGCGCGTAAATCCATATCCACCGGACCGGAAAGGTTAACGCCAATCTCCAGCTGTTCGCGCAGCGCGCCGCCCACTTTCAGCTTCACTTTTTCACCTTTCAACGGCTCCACGTTTAGTGTGCTGTTGAGGGTGATATCCACCGGCCAGTTGTCTGACAGCTGTGCCGTGCCGCTGGCGTTGACGATCCCTTGATTGGAATCGATATCCAGGGCGTCCAGTTTAGTATTACCGTCGATGCTGCTTACTTTCAGCAGCATGGTGTTCACGGTGATGTCCGTGTCGCCCGTCACGCGCAGCTGCTCGCCCTTAAACTCTTCAATGTTCAGGTTAAGCGGCAAATGCACGTCGGTCATTTCCGGCAATACCGGACGAGAAAAGAGATCTTTCAACGTTTCGCCGAGCGGCTTTTCATCCGGCTGCGGATTTTCAATTTTCGGTTCGACCACTTCTTCCTGCGCCACTTCCGCCACTTTCGGCAGGGCAATCAACAGGCCTTTCAGCGACGTCGGTTTCAGGGTCAGGGTTTTCTCCTGCCAGTTCAGGCCGGAGGTGAAGTCCATCACCGATACCGTGGTGTCATCAATCTTGATGTTGACGTTATCCAGCGCCACCCGTGTCAGGGTGATGGGATACGGCGTGGAGAGATCCAGCGGACCGCTATCTTCCTCTTCTTCAACCTGTTCAGAAGGGGGCATTTTTTTACTGTCGATGTTGACCTGAATGTCTTTCAGCGCCAGGTCATTAATACAAACGCTACTGTTCCACAGGCACTCAAGACCGACCGCCAGATGCAGATTACCCGCTTTTACCGCCACGCCTGGCTGCTCATAACGAACGTCAGACAAGGTGAGATCGCGCCAGCCGCCGGTGACCTTGCCAATATCCAGTCCTGGCACCCAGCGATCCGCCGCTTTAAATACAAGATGCAGGCCGCTGGTGGTGCCCACCAGAAACGCCACCGATCCCAGCAACAGTAAGATAACGATAACCACGCCGAGGCTGATTTTTTTCCATAAACTCATAATTCTGGCCCCAGACCGATGTAAAACTGTAACCCGTGCTCGTCTTTATCCGCGACCGGTACGGCAAAATCGAGTTTGATTGGCCCGACCGGCGATTCCCAGCGTACGCCGACCCCGGTACCGGTTTTAAAGTCGCTGCGGCGAATATCGCTTACCGCTTCGCCACTATCGACAAACACCGCGCCCCACCATTTTCCGGTCACGTTGTACTGGTATTCCAGCGATCCGGTTATCAGCTTCGAGGCCCCTTTCAGGTCACCGTTGGCGTATTTCGGGGCGATAGATTTGTATTTGTAGCCGCGAATACTGCGATCGCCCCCGGCGAAGAAACGCAGATCCGGCGGTACTTTGTCGAAATCACCGGTTTCAATCCAGCCCAGCGTGCCGCGTGTCACAAAACGATGGCGATCGTACAGTGTGCGGATCCAGACGTTCTGCGCCTGGAAAACGGAGAAATCGACATCTGAGCCCCAGGCCGTGTTGGAGTAGTCGATAGAGTAGCGTTGCGAGTCGCCCCAGGTTGGCATCAGGCCACCACGAGAACGCGTGCGGCTAATCATCACCCCAGGATAAAACAGCATCGTGGTGTTGGTAATTTCACCCTGGGTAAAGTGGTCGAGGCTCCAGCGCAGGTTAATGGCACGCTGCCAGCCGCTGGAGAGATCCCAGTAGCGAGAAGCCACCAGCGTAGTGGAGTCAGATTCGGTATCGTTCAGGTCAGTGCGCTTAAAACCGCCCTGCACCAAATAATATTGTTCCAGTGGATTCTTCAGCAGCGGCATTTTATAGCTGAAGTCGAGGGTCTGTTCCGGCGCGGAAATACTGGTACTGGTGGTCAGACTGTGACCATAAGAGTTCATCCACGGCTTTTTCCACGTCGCTTTCACGCGCGGTCCCACGTCCGTAGAGTAACCGACCCCGGTTTCGATGGTGTTTTCAGTTCGCGGCGAAACCACGCCCGTCAAGGGTAATACTTTCGTTTCGCGCGCTTTATCAAATTGTGGAGCCACCACCACCGAGTTAAACCAGCCGGTAGCAGAAAGTCGGCGGTTCAGTTCCGCCAGATCTTTCGATTCGTACTCATCGCCCTCTTTAAACGGCACCAGATTTTGCAGGTATTCATCGCGGATTTGTGATCCTTCAAAGGTCACATGCCCAAAGCGGTAACGTTCGCCACTGTTATAATCAATATCCCAGAAGGCTTTATGCAGGCCGAGCGCAATGCCCAGCTGCGCTTTGGTAAATTCGCTATCGAAATAACCTTTACGCAACGCAATGCTGGTTAAGGACTTTTTGAAATTTTCATAATCGCCCTGGTTCAGCACCGTGCCAATAGCCGGGCGAGTATCGAGCAATTTCAAATAGTCTTTATCGGTCCGCGCGCCGCCGCGCAATACCACATCGGTGCCGCCAATTAACACCGGCATACCTGGCGTGACTTTGGCGATCAATACCTGCCGCCCTTTCTTTGGCGGTGGACGGAGATCAAATTCAATGGTCGGCTGGTAATAACCCAGCGCTTTCAGACCTTCACGGATGGCATCATCGACGCGTGCGCGAAAGCGACGGTCTGGCGTCACTTCATCACTTTCAATCGTAGAAAGCTGCGCACGAACGTTCTTTTCCAGCTGTCCCGATAACCCCTCGACCTGTAGACGGACGTTCGCGGCGACGGCAGATCCGCTTAAGCAGAGTAAGCTTACACAGCATAACTGTCGGATATAGCGCACATTTTCTCCTGAATATCCTTTTTTCCTGCCCCTGGAACGCCGTTAAACGGCTTAACAAAAATCCAGTAATATGGATTAAAAAGCAGACTAAACCCCAAATATTTCTTATGTTTTACTTTAGACCTATTCACGGTGGTTATTGTGTGCAAATACGCCTCTTGTTACAACCTTAACCCCAATGACCGATTTTCGGGAGAGCGACACCATGAGTTTATTTGATAAAAAGCATCTGGTTTCCCCCGCCGATGCCCTGCCTGGACGTAACACCCCGATGCCCGTAGCCACGCTGCATGCGGTCAACGGTCACTCAATGACCAATGTACCTGACGGAATGGAGATTGCCATTTTTGCGATGGGTTGTTTCTGGGGTGTGGAGCGTCTGTTCTGGCAGTTACCCGGCGTTTACAGCACCGCCGCAGGCTATACCGGAGGCTATACGCCAAATCCGACTTATCGGGAAGTGTGCTCCGGTGATACGGGTCATGCCGAAGCGGTACGCATTGTTTACGATCCTTCCGTCATCAGCTATGAGCAGTTGCTACAGGTATTTTGGGAGAATCACGATCCCGCCCAGGGAATGCGTCAGGGCAATGACCACGGCACGCAGTATCGTTCAGCGATTTATCCGCTGACCCCAGAACAGGATGCCGCAGCTCGCGCCAGTCTGGAACGTTTTCAGGCGGCGATGCTTGCCGCCGATGATGATCGTCACATCACCACGGAAATCGCTAACGCCACACCGTTTTATTATGCCGAAGATGACCACCAGCAATATCTGCATAAAAACCCGTATGGTTACTGTGGAATTGGCGGAATTGGCGTCTGTCTGCCACCGGAAGCATAGCGTTACGGGTACAAATGTAGATTGTTGATAAAGTGCGCTTTATTTATGCCAGATGCGGCGTAAACGCCTTACCAGGCCTACAAAATCTTCCAAATTCAATATATTGCAAGGACTGCGTAGGCCTGATCGGCATAGCGCATCAGGCAGTATTGCATTTATCAGCAGTCTGAATTTTAACCCTCTGGCGACTTTACAGTACCTTACGCTATACTAGCCACTGAAAATGCCGGTTCACTTTCTTCGAATCGGCTTTCAATGTGTATTTCACACAAATTAATCAACTTCCCCTTCCGAGGATCTGGCCTGAAAGGTCGGATAAGATATGTTAAACAGTATTTTAGTCATACTCTGCTTGATCGCTGTAAGTGCGTTCTTCTCGATGTCTGAGATCTCACTTGCCGCCTCACGCAAAATCAAACTTAAACTGCTGGCTGATGAAGGCAATATAAATGCCCAACGCGTTCTGAATATGCAGGAAAATCCCGGCATGTTCTTTACGGTGGTCCAAATCGGTCTGAACGCAGTTGCGATTCTCGGCGGTATCGTCGGTGATGCGGCATTTTCTCCAGCTTTTCACAGCCTGTTCTCCCGCTATATGTCGGCAGAACTCTCTGAGCAACTGAGCTTTATTCTCTCTTTCTCGTTAGTGACTGGCATGTTTATCCTGTTTGCGGATTTAACCCCGAAACGCATCGGTATGATTGCGCCAGAAGCGGTGGCTTTGCGTATCATCAACCCGATGCGCTTCTGCCTGTACGTTTGCACCCCGCTGGTGTGGTTCTTCAACGGCCTGGCGAACATGATCTTCCGTATTTTCAAACTGCCAATGGTACGTAAAGATGACATCACTTCTGATGACATCTACGCGGTAGTGGAAGCCGGTGCGCTGGCGGGCGTGTTACGTAAACAGGAACACGAGCTGATTGAAAACGTCTTTGAGCTGGAATCCCGTACCGTTCCGTCGTCAATGACACCGCGTGAAAACGTGATTTGGTTTGATCTCCACGAAGATGAGCAAAGTCTGAAGAATAAGGTGGCGGAACATCCGCACTCTAAGTTCCTCGTCTGTAATGAAGATATTGACCACATCATCGGTTATGTCGATTCTAAAGACCTGCTGAACCGCGTGCTGGCTAACCAAAGCCTGGCACTGAACAGCGGCGTACAAATTCGCAACACGCTGATTGTGCCGGATACGTTAACCCTTTCAGAGGCGTTGGAAAGTTTTAAAACCGCAGGTGAAGACTTCGCGGTGATCATGAACGAGTACGCGCTGGTGGTGGGGATCATCACCCTCAACGACGTGATGACCACGCTGATGGGCGATCTGGTCGGTCAGGGGCTGGAAGAGCAGATTGTCGCCCGTGATGAGAACTCATGGCTGATTGACGGCGGCACCCCAATTGACGACGTCATGCGCGTGCTGGATATTGACGAGTTCCCGCAGTCGGGCAACTACGAAACCATCGGAGGCTTTATGATGTTTATGCTGCGTAAGATCCCGAAACGCACCGATTCGGTGAAATTCGCCGGCTACAAATTTGAAGTGGTGGATATCGATAACTACCGCATCGACCAGCTGCTGGTGACCCGGATCGACAGCAAGGCCACCGCCCTTTCGCCAAAACTGCCTGACGCTAAAGATAAAGAAGAAAGCGTCGCGTAACCCCCAGAAACATCAACGGCTCCTGAATCAGGAGCCGTCTTATTACTGCATAGCACTTTGGTTAAGCCATCTCTGTTTGCAGACGCATAACCTGACGGTTAACTTCGGACATCACTGACAAATGCAGCTTATCCTTCACTTTTGGGATAAGAATCTTACCCTTATCAAATTCAAAAGCGCCAACGTCCTTGATGTATAACCGTCCACGGAACAGGATCTTTACGTACTTCGCCACCTGAAGTGGGTTGTACCGTTGGAAAATTTTCATTGTTATCTCCTGCTGAGTATTACGCCTGTGCGGTGCCACAATCGGCCCAACTATTATGAGGCGCAAATTTTAATGCCTAGTGACTATAGACTATCCGGGCAATGTTTCCACCGCGTATAACTTTTTTTACCTAAAGGTTACAATTATTCAGAATTATCTTTTTACCGAAGCGCGGTCTTCAGTATAAGCATTCATTTTTCATATGATTTGTGCGCTTGACCGCAAACTGGCATCACACTTGCGGGAAATTCGATAAATAGCACATATGATTAAAACTCAGACCCAAGTGGTCGGATCACCTGCATATCATAAGAAGGAAACACCATGACCCTACGCAAGATTCTGGCACTCACCTGCCTGCTGTTGCCGATGATGGCTTCCGCACATCAGTTCGAAACCGGTCAGCGAGTGCCGCCGATTGGCATCACCGATCGTGGCGAGTTGGTGCTTGATAAAGATCAGTTTAGCTACAAAACCTGGAACAGCGCGCAGTTAGTGGGAAAAGTGCGAGTACTGCAACATATTGCTGGTCGCACCTCTGCAAAAGAGAAAAACGCGACGCTGATTGAAGCGATTAAATCAGCGAAGTTACCGCACGATCGTTACCAGACCACCACCATTGTTAACACCGACGACGCAATTCCGGGTTCCGGCATGTTTGTGCGCAGCAGTCTGGAGAGTAATAAAAAGCTTTATCCCTGGTCGCAGTTTATTGTTGATAGCAATGGCGTCGCACGCGGTGCCTGGCAGCTGGATGAAAAAAGTTCCGCTGTAGTGGTGCTGGATAAAGACGGTCGCGTGCAATGGGCCAAAGACGGGGCGCTTACTCAGGAAGAGGTGCAGCAAGTGATGGACCTGCTGCATAAATTAATTAATAAATAGACACTCTGAACCCAGGATTCAGGAACGACTCGCGCGGAGTGTAATCCAGCGGTTTACCCTGCCAGTCGTGAACGTGCGCTCCGGCAGCTGCGGCCACAGCATGTCCAGCGGCGGTGTCCCAAATATTCGTTGGTCCGAAGCGCGGGTACAGCTGCGCCTGTCCTTCCGCCACCAGGCAGAATTTCAGCGAAGAGCCGATGGACGTGGTCTGATGTTCGCCAAGCTGTTGCAGATACTCTTTCAGCTCCGCATCTGCATGGGAACGGCTGATAACCACCAGCGGCGGGCGCGCATCGCGGACCTGAATCTGCTTGCGCACACCGCACTCTTCTTTCCAGGCCTTGCCTTCTGCCGCGCTGTACATTACGTTCATTACCGGCGCATACACCACACCTAAAATCGGTTTGCCATGGTCAATGAGCGCAATGTTAACAGTGAATTCGCCATTACGTTTAATAAACTCTTTAGTACCATCCAGCGGGTCTACCAGCCAGTAACGCTGCCAGTGCTGACGGACTTCCCAACCGGGAGGATCTTCTTCAGAAAGGACCGGAATATCCGGTGTCAGCGTACGTAAACCGTCCATGATAACGGTGTGTGCGGCAATATCCGCTGCCGTTACCGGAGAATTGTCCGCTTTGCTGACGACGTCCATCGGTTTCGTCCCGTCGTAGACCTGCATAATGGCATCGCCTGCATTCCGTGCAAGCTGGCATACTTGATCTAACATTTCTCCACCTCGTCTCTGTGAGCGGTGTTAACTTATTGTTTTACTTATACCCTATCGTTAATGAATGCGCCAACTGTGATAGTGTCATCATTTTCAAAGGGTAAAATTGTGGCATTCTTCACTGTTCTATAAGTAAGACGTTTATTCTCCCTTTTCTTTCGTATTCCCGATGATAAAAGGATGTCCCTGATGATTAAGTTTAGCGCAACGCTCCTGGCCACGCTGATTGCCGCCAGTGTGAATGCAGCGACGGTCGATCTGCGTATCATGGAAACCACTGATCTGCATAGCAACATGATGGATTTCGATTATTACAAAGACACCGCCACGGAAAAATTCGGACTGGTACGTACGGCAAGCCTGATTAACGATGCCCGCAATGAAGTGAAAAACAGCGTACTGGTCGATAACGGCGATTTGATTCAGGGGAGTCCGCTGGCCGATTACATGTCGGCGAAAGGATTAAAAGCAGGTGATGTTCATCCGGTTTATAAGGCGCTGAATACGCTGGATTATACGGTCGGTACACTCGGCAATCATGAATTTAACTACGGTCTGGATTACCTGAAAAATGCGCTGGCGGGAGCGAAATTCACTTATGTAAATGCCAACGTCATTGACGCCAGAACCAAACAGCCAATGTTTACACCGTATTTAATTAAAGACACCGAAGTGGTCGATAAAGACGGAAAAAAACAGACGCTGAAGATTGGCTATATTGGCGTCGTACCGCCGCAAATCATGGGCTGGGATAAAGCTAATTTATCCGGGAAAGTGACGGTGAATGATATTACCGAAACCGTGCGCAAATACGTGCCTGAAATGCGCGAGAAAGGTGCCGATGTCGTTGTCGTTCTGGCGCATTCCGGGCTGTCTGCCGATCCGTATAAAGTAATGGCGGAAAACACAGTTTATTACCTCAGTGAAATTCCGGGCGTTAACGCCATTATGTTTGGCCATGCTCACGCCGTTTTCCCGGGTAAAGATTTTGCTGATATCGAAGGGGCTGATATCACCAAAGGCACGCTGAATGGTGTTCCGGCGGTAATGCCGGGCATGTGGGGCGATCATCTTGGTGTGGTCGACTTACAACTCAGTAATGACAGCGGTAAATGGCAGGTGACGCAGGCGAAAGCGGAAGCACGACCGATTTACGACATCGCTAATAAAAAATCCCTCGCGGCGGAAGACAGCAAGCTGGTAGAAACACTCAGAGCCGGTCACGATGCCACACGGCAGTTCGTCAGCAAGCCAATCGGTAAATCTGCCGACAATATGTATAGCTATCTGGCACTGGTGCAGGACGCTCCGACCGTGCAGGTGGTGAACAACGCGCAAAAAGCGTATGTCGAACATTACATTCAGGGCGATCCGGATCTGGCAAAACTGCCGGTGCTTTCAGCTGCCGCACCGTTTAAAGTTGGTGGTCGCAAAAATGACCCGGCAAGCTATGTGGAGGTGGAAAAAGGCCAGTTGACCTTCCGTAATGCCGCCGATCTTTATCTCTACCCCAATACACTGATTGTGGTGAAAGCCAGCGGTAAAGAGGTGAAAGAGTGGCTGGAGTGCTCCGCCGGACAGTTTAACCAGATTGATCCTAACAGCACGAAACCACAGTCACTCATCAACTGGGATGGTTTCCGCACTTATAACTTTGATGTTATTGATGGTGTGAATTATCAGATTGATGTTACCCAACCCGCCCGTTATGACGGCGAGTGCCAGATGATTAATGCCAATGCAGAGCGGATTAAGAACCTGACCTTTAATGGCAAGCCGATTGATCCGAACGCTATGTTCCTGGTTGCCACCAATAACTATCGCGCTTACGGTGGCAAATTTGCCGGTACGGGCGACAGCCATATCGCTTTTGCTTCACCGGATGAGAACCGCTCGGTGCTGGCAGCGTGGATTGCTGATGAGTCGAAGCGTGCGGGGGAAATTCACCCGGCGGCAGATAACAACTGGCGTTTAGCACCGATTGCTGGCGATAAGAAACTGGATATCCGTTTCGAAACTTCCCCGTCAGATAAAGCCGCAGCGTTTATTAAAGAGAAAGGGCAATATCCGATGAATAAAGTCGCGACCGATGATATCGGGTTTGCGATTTATTAGGTGGATTTGAGTAAGTAAAACACTTCTATTTCGGCCTATAAATCATCAACCGCATCCGGCATTTATTGGCGGATGCGATGCTGGCGCATCTTATCCGCCCTACAAGCCATGCACCGCAGACCAGATAAGCTCAGCGCATCCGGCAGTTATGCCGCACGTTCATCCCGCACCGCCAACACCTCGGGCAAATTCAACTCAATCCAGTCCGCCAGTGCAGCAACCTTTTCGCTCACCTGCTCGCCCAGCGGCGTGAGGCTATATTCCACATGCGGCGGCACCACCGGATACGCGATACGGTTAAGAAAACCATCCTGTTCTAACGCCTGTAACGACTGCGCAAGCATCTTTTCGCTCACCCCGCCGATTTTGCGCCGCAGGTCGCTAAAGCGATGAGTACCTTCGCGTAGCGCCACCAGAATCAACACCCCCCAACGGCTGGTGACGTGTTTCAACACCTCGCGCGACGGGCACTGTTCCGCAAAGAGATTACCCTCTTTCAGTTGTTGCGACAGGCTAACCTGACTCATTTCATACTTACCTTTTTGTGCGTACTTACTAAAAGTAAGTTTAGGTGTTAGCGTATTTAAACACAAGACAAAACGATGGAGACTTCCCATGATCGCTATTACTGGTGCCACTGGCCAACTTGGTCACTATGTTATTGAATCCTTGAAGAAAACGGTTCCTGTCAGCCAAATAGTGGCTATCGTTCGTAATCCGGCAAAAGCCCAGGCTCTGGCAGCACAAGGCATTACCGTGCGTCAGGCTGACTACGGCGATGAAGCCGCACTGACATCTGCACTTCAGGGAGTGGAAAAACTACTGCTGATCTCTTCCAGCGAAGTGGGTCAACGTGCCCCGCAGCATCGTAATGTTATTAATGCCGCAAAGGCGGCTGGTGTGAAATTTATCGCTTATACCAGCCTGCTACATGCAGATACCTCCCCGCTCGGCCTCGCCGATGAGCACATCGAGACGGAGAAAATGTTGGCTGATTCTGGCATCGTTTACACCCTGCTGCGCAACGGCTGGTACAGCGAAAACTACCTCGCCAGCGCCCCGGCAGCACTGGAACACGGCGTATTTATCGGTGCGGCGGGCGATGGCAAAATCGCCTCAGCAACGCGGGCAGATTATGCGGCAGCTGCGGCACGCGTGATTAGCGAAGCCGGTCACGAAGGCAAGGTTTACGAACTGGCGGGCGATAGTGCCTGGACGTTGACACAGTTAGCGGCAGAGCTGACCAAACAGAGCGGCAAACAGGTTACCTATCAAAATCTGAGCGAAGCCGATTTCGCCGCGGCACTGAAAAGCGTCGGACTGCCCGACGGACTGGCGGATATGCTGGCGGATTCTGACGTTGGCGCATCGAAAGGCGGTCTGTTTGATGACAGCAAAACGCTTAGCAAATTGATTGGCCGCCCAACGACAACGTTAGCCGAAAGCGTAAGCCATCTTTTTAATGTTAATAACTAGTTAATTAAAGTGGCATCCTCCCGCATCCTCTCTGATAATGACGGGATGCCGGGAGCAATCATGTCTGCTTCCTGAACGTTTCTTCTGACAGACCAATGGATGCCAGTAATGATTAGCGGCGTGCTGTACGCCCTGTTAGCAGGGTTGATGTGGGGGCTTATTTTTGTCGGGCCGTTGATCGTGCCGGAATACCCGGCGATGTTGCAGTCGATGGGGCGTTATCTGGCGTTAGGGTTAATTGCGCTACCCATTGCCTGGCTGGGACGCGTGCGTCTGCGTCAGTTGGCGCGTCGGGACTGGCTTACCGCCTTGATGCTCACTATGATGGGCAACCTCATTTATTACTTCTGCCTTGCCAGTGCCATTCAACGTACTGGCGCGCCTGTTTCCACGATGATTATCGGCACCCTGCCGGTGGTGATTCCCGTTTTTGCCAATCTGCTTTATAGCCAGCGCGACGGCAAACTCGCATGGGGAAAACTCGCCCCGGCACTGATTTGTATTGGCATCGGCCTGGCGTGTGTGAATATTGCTGAGTTAAACCACGGACTCCCCGATTTTGACTGGGCACGTTATACCTCTGGCATCGTGCTGGCGTTAGTTTCCGTGGTTTGCTGGGCATGGTATGCCCTGCGCAACGCCCGCTGGCTGCGGGAAAATCCCGACAAACATCCGATGATGTGGGCGACGGCGCAGGCGCTGGTCACGCTGCCGGTTTCTCTCATCGGCTATCTCGTCGCCTGTTACTGGCTGAATATACAAACGCCGGACTTCTCCTTACCTTTTGGCCCCCGTCCGCTGGTGTTTATTAGTCTGATGATTGCGATAGCCGTGCTTTGCTCATGGGTTGGCGCACTCTGCTGGAACGTCGCCAGCCAGCGATTACCGACAGTGATTCTCGGGCCGCTGATTGTTTTCGAAACGCTGGCAGGTTTGCTGTACACCTTTTTACTCCGCCAGCAAATGCCGCCGCTAATGACGCTGAGCGGTATCGCGCTGTTAGTGATTGGCGTGGTCATCGCGGTCAGAGCAAAACCAGAAAAGCCTTTAACTGAATCTGTCTCAGAAAGTTGACACGCTGGCAGTGAGTTAAATAAGCCTCTGCTACGTAAGGGTTATAGCTTTTGCCTTAAAGATGTATTTAAAATACATCTTATCTTTTTAAGAATGAGGTATCAGCTATGGCTTATCGCGACCAACCTTTAGGTGAACTGGCGCTCTCTATTCCTCGCGCTTCGGCTCTGTTTCGTAAATATGATATGGATTACTGCTGTGGCGGTAAGCAGACGCTGGCGCGCGCGGCGGCACGTAAAGAACTGGATGTTGAGGTCATTGAAGCTGAACTGGCAAAGCTCGCTGAACAACCGATTGAGAAAGACTGGCGTAGCGCCCCGCTGGCAGAAATCATTGACCATATCATCGTGCGCTACCACGATCGTCACCGCGAGCAGTTGCCGGAGCTGATCCTGCAAGCGACTAAAGTCGAGCGCGTTCACGCCGACAAACCGAGCGTGCCAAAAGGGCTGACAAAATACCTGACTATGCTGCATGAAGAGCTTTCCAGCCACATGATGAAAGAAGAGCAGATCCTCTTCCCGATGATCAAACAAGGCATGGGCAGCCAGGCAATGGGGCCAATCAGCGTAATGGAAAGCGAGCACGATGAAGCGGGTGAACTGCTGGAAGTAATCAAACACACTACCAATAACGTCACACCGCCGCCGGAAGCCTGCACCACCTGGAAAGCGATGTATAACGGCATTAATGAACTGATTGATGACCTGATGGATCACATCAGCCTGGAAAACAATGTACTGTTCCCACGCGCGCTGGCGGGTGAGTGATCTAAAAGCTGGATGGCATTGCGCCATCCAGCATGATAATGCGGTTATTTCCGCAGTTCAGCAGCCCGCTTCTTACCAATAAACAGCCAGCCCAACCCCAGCGCGATAAACCACAGCGGGGTAACCAGCAGCGCCTGGCGAGTGTCATCTTCCAGTGTCAGCAACACGACCACGAACACAAAGAACGCCATACATACCCAGCACATCAGCTTGCCGAGCGGCATCTTGTAGATCGACTTCTCATGCAGATGAGGACGCTGTTTGCGGTACACCAGGTACGAGCAAAGGATAATTGTCCAGACGAACATAAACAGAATCGCGGAAACGGTTGTAATCATCGTGAACGCGCCAATCACGCTAGGATTCACATACAACATCACCACGCCGCCGAGCAGACAGATACACGAGAAGGTCAACCCTTTCGCGGGTACTGCGCGCTTAGAAAGTTTAGCGAACGCTTTCGGTGCTACACCTTCCTGCGCCAGACCAAACAGCATACGGCTGGTAGAGAAGACGCCGCTGTTAGCGGAAGACGCCGCAGAGGTCAGCACCACAAAGTTGATCACGCTTGCGGCAGCAGGCAGCCCTACCAACACGAACAGTTCAACAAACGGGCTTTTCTCCGGGACTACCGAACTCCACGGCGTCACGGACATAATTACAATCAGCGCGAAGACGTAGAACATAATGATACGGATCGGAATAGAGTTAATTGCACGCGGCAGTGATTTCTCCGGATCTTTGGTTTCCGCAGCGGTTGTACCTACCAGCTCAATCCCTACGAAAGCGAAAACCGCTATCTGGAATCCGGCAAAGAAGCCACTTAAACCTTTCGGGAACCAGCCGCCATCATTCCACAAATGCGCGAATGACGCTTCCACACCAGTCGGTGACTGAAAGTGCATCGCCACCATAACCAGGCCGACGACAATCAGCGACACAATGGCGACGATTTTGATCATCGCAAACCAGAACTCCATCTCACCGAACATTTTCACGGTGGCGAGATTGAGCGTCAGCAGCAGCACTATCACCGCCAGCGAGGCGACCCAGTCGGAGAGATCGGGGAACCAGAACTGAGCATAAGCAGTGATCGCCACCACGTCTGCCATACCGGTTACAACCCAGCAGAACCAGTAAGTCCAGCCGGTGAAATATCCTGCCCACGGCCCGAGTAAATCGGAAGCGAAGTCACTAAAAGATTTGTATTCCAGATTCGAAAGCAGCAATTCCCCCATTGCCCGCATCACGAAAAAGAGCATAAAACCAATGATCATATAAACGAAAATGATCGACGGCCCGGCAAGGCTAATCGTTTTGCCAGACCCCATAAACAACCCCGTACCAATGGCACCGCCAATGGCAATAAGCTGAATATGTCGGTTTGTGAGATTGCGCCGTAGCGACTGTTCAGCCGGAGCCTGATCATCGGCAACGACTTTTACCTGATCTACCATGTTTTTTTCTTCCTGTACCTGTCTGTGTTGTTCAGGCTCTACGGCCTTTAGTCAGTCTATGATACGACGAATCTGTATCGGGACTCATCGATATTAGGTAACAATACGCGGGATGAATACTAAGATTTAGATCTAATGTTAATTTTATGTTTAAAGTGAGTGTCATATCACGGTGATAACGCGAAACAGCTCACAAAAATACACGCTTACGGGGTCTTTGCAACACAAAATAGCGCCGTTTGGCAAACTGAAGGGTTTATTGCTGAATGCCTGCTCCCCTCTGGTTCGAGGGGAACAGAATGCGCTGCTTAGAGGATTTCCAGCAGTTCGACTTCAAACACCAGGGTGCTGAACGGAGGGATGGATGCGCCTGCGCCGCGCTCGCCATATGCCAGTTCCTGCGGGATAGTCAGTTCCCATTTAGAACCTACCGGCATCAGAGTCAGTGCTTCAATCCAGCCAGGGATCACGCCATTAACCGGAAATTCAGCGGGTTCACCACGAGCAACGGAGCTGTCAAACACGGTGCCGTCGATCAGTTTACCGGTGTAATGAACACGAACGCGGTCGGTACGTGCCGGAATTGCGCCTTCACCCTGGTTGATCACGCGGAATTGCAGGCCAGATTCGGTGCTATTCACACCTTCTTTTTTGGCGTTTTCTTCCAGGTATTTCACACCTTCAGCAGCCATCGCCTGGAAACGCTGACGACGAACGGCATCGGCGCGCTCGTGGATTTCACGCAGCGCGCGATGCACCACATCAACCGGAACAGCCGGATGTTTGCCTTCCAGCGCATCGGCAATACCTGCAACCAGTGCTTCTGGCAGCAGCCCTTCCAGGCCAGATTCACTCAGTTGTTGCCCTACCTGCAAACCAATGCCGTAGCTTGCTTGCGCTTCGATGGTGTCAAAAGTTGGGGTGGTCATCGTATTTCCTTTCTTAGGGTATAAAAGTAGCGGGCAGCATATCAGCCACACTTCTTTGGGTAAAACTTTGTCGCAGGAATGATGACAAATCCCGGGGAAAAAGAAACAATAGCAATATCCCGTATGAATATAATAAAGGCGGGTTTACCACGGACATCATAGCGTTAGCTTATTCATAGGCTATGATTGAGGAACAAGACGCGGAGCAGGAGGAAACCATGCCCGGGCGCTTTGAACTAAAACCAACCCTGGAGAAAGTCTGGCACGCGCCGGACAATTTTCGCTTCATGGACCCGCTGCCGCCGATGCATCGTCGGGGGATCATTATTGCCGCCATTGTATTGGTGGTCGGATTTCTGCTTCCATCTGATGATACGCCCAACGCGCCGGTGGTGACGCGTGAAGCGCAGTTAGATATTCAGTCGCAATCACAACCGCCGACAGAAGAACAGCTGCGGGCACAATTAGTCACACCACAAAATGATCCTGATCAGGTGGCTCCGGTCGCTCCAGAACCTATACAGGAAGGCCAGCCAGAAGAGCAGCCGCAAACTACCCAAACGCAACCATTCCAGCCAGATAGCGGAATTGATAATCAATGGCGCTCTTACCGTGTCGAACCCGGTAAAACGATGGCGCAGCTGTTCCGCGACCACGGACTGCCCGCTACCGATGTCTATGCAATGGCGCAGGTAGAAGGCGCGGGTAAGCCGCTGAGTAATTTGCAAAACGGGCAAATGGTGAAAATCCGCCAGAACGCCAGCGGCGTGGTGACGGGCTTAACCATTGATACGGGGAATAATCAACAGGTCCTGTTTACCCGCCAGCCGGATGGCAGTTTTATTCGTGCGCGGTAGATGAAGGGTCAACCAAAAGCCAGCTAAGGATTGTCTCTTTGATGACCTTACGTCTGGCTTCCAGTGCCTGGGGGGAAACCATACTGATATGTTGACATCCTCCACGCCCTGAAGGACGTGGATCCCTGCTTCGTTCAGGCTGTCGCCTGAATCATTTCGGTGGGTTCCTGCTTCAACGAGCGGCCTGACTGCACCATCTCTCCACAGGCAAGAACGGCGTGCCCCGCCGCTAAAATGTTACGAGCGCCATTTACATCAGCGTTCGCTGTATATCCACATGCCTGGCATCTGAATTTACTTTGTGACAGGCGATTTTCTTTCGCTGTATGACCACAGCACGCGCAACGCTGGCTTGTGTACGCTGGCGGAACAGCAAGCACCTGACCGCCACGCCAGAGCTGCTTGTACTCAAGCTGGCGGCGCATTTCATACCAGCCCTGATCCAGTATCGTACGGTTTAAACCTGATTTTGCCCGGACATTGCGCCCCGGCTGGCTGACCGTACCCGCTGCTGACTTTGACATGTTGCTGACCTTCAAATCCTCAATGACTATCATTGCGTGGTTTTTGCTGACGGTCGTTGTGACTTTGTGAAGGTAGTCCCTGCGGATTTTTGCGATACAGGAATGCAGTCGCTGTATTTTGCGTTTCTGCTTCTGCCAGTTGTTGCTGAATTTGACCTTGCGGCTTAACTGTCGCTGAAGTCTCGCCAGCTTCTTCTGGTTTTTCTGAAAACTGTTTACAGGCTCAAAGACTGTACCATCTGACAGCGTGGCGAGTTTAGCCACGCCAGCATCCAGCCCGACCATTGATGCTGAAGGGTGAACCGGAGTTGATACTTCACTTTCAGTCTGAACACTGATGTACCACTTACCGCAGGACTGGCTGACAGTGACATTTTTCACAACACCCGCGACCTGACGGCTATTCCGGTAGCGCATCCAGCCAAGTTTCGGCAGAAAAATACGGCTGTTTTCCTGATCGAGCTTAACGCCCTGCGGGTAGCGGAATGCATCATTCTGTCCCCGCTTTTTGAATCGGGGAAAAGCAGCCCGCTTCTGGAAGAAGTTTTTGTAAGCCCGCTCAAGGTCTTTCAGTGACTGTTGCAATGGCTGTGACGGGGCATCTTTAAGCCATTGCGTTTCAGTGGCATTTTTCCACTCAACCAGCCAGGAAGCCATTTTCCCGTAAGGGATGTATTTATTACCGGCCTCATGATTCTCATTCTGAAGCGCCAGAGCACGATTGAAAACGAAACGACATGCGCCTGCGAAGCGCCTCATTTCACACTCCTGTTGATCACCTGGTCTTAACTGGAATTTAAATGCCTGTAGTCGTTTCACAGGCCAAATGATACTTTGGTCTGTGAAAAAAGAAACCGATATCCGGCGTGGAAGGCATTGTGTTTTCCTGATGCATGTTCACCTGGTCTTTGTCACCAGATACAGACGTCAGATTTTTGACCATGACGCGACAGAAAAACTACGCGCTTACTTTTCAAATGTATGTGCTGATTTTGAAGCTGAACTTGTTGAAATGGATGGCGAACCAGATCACGTCCATTTGTTAATTAACTATCCTCCCAAACTGGCGATATCCAGTCTGGTAAACAGCCTCAAAGGCGTATCGGGTAGGTTACTGCGACGAGATCGACCAGATATTGCAGTCAGGTATTACTACAAAGGCGTTTTGTGGAGTCCTGGCTATTTTGCCAGTAGCTGCGGAGGTGCGCCAATATCCGTCATCCGCCAATACATTGAACAACAGCAAACACCTGGTTAGGTGGAAAACCGCGCCGTATATCCCCGCCCTGAAGGACGGGGTTTTACGGCGCACCAGATAAACCAGGCCAAGCGTATGCTGGTTGATCAAATAATATCCCCCAAGCGCAGCAATATTAATATTCACCTGCAATGGGTCGATACCTGGCTTAAAAATATTGTATTTCTTCCCTTCATCCAATAAGGATTCCATTAACTGCAAGTGCGCATGGTTAATTTCTAAGAGACGCTGTGATTTTGCATAATGCACACCTTTACTTTGATTTTCACTATGCACAATTTTTAAAAACCAAGGGTTAGCAATATAATAATCCCATGTAAAATCAATAATTTTCTCAATGGCTTTTTGTGGCTGGTTAACCAGATGATTAACAAACGCACCGATACCAACAGCGTAGAATAATTACATACCGCACAACAAGAATGTATGGTGGAAGGCGTGGAAGTCATTTTCTCCCCGGGGGCATCGTTATATCCATAATGAGCGATTTTTGATATTAATATCTTTCACCATCCGCTATTTTCACTACTTCAGAAAACAAACTTATTTTTATTAATATCGATTCTTTTTCTGTGAACATCAGCTGCGATATTTATAAAAACATTAAACAGGTAACATTACAATGACATTACCAACGACTATTTATTCATTTCCTGCATATTCACCCCATTTTTCGTCCACCGACAAACCAGTAAAATTAAAATTTCATCAATATGCACGTGCTACATTACTGCCAAATCGTGGAAGAGATCATAATTGCGATGGCAGACGTACTGTTGAGATCCACAAACTAGATCTCTCTGACTGGCAAGCATTCAATAAGTTAGCAACGAAGTGTAATGCTTACGATGGAGTAACAATGAATGGTGATAATTCTTTTGGATGGAACCATGAAGCTACATTAGATAATATTCACGCCCAGAAATACAATAAAGCTTACGCGGGTGCGAGGTTAACCGCAGAACTGAAATATTTATTGCAAGATGTCGAATCCTTCGAACCCAACAGTAAATACACAATACACGAGGTTGTTTTGGGACCTGGTTATAGTACTCCAGACTATACCGGCCAAACGATAGGATACGTTGTAACCCTTCCTGCCCAAATGCCTAATTGCTGGTCATCTGAACTACCAACAATCGATCTTTATATCGACCAACTTCGCACTGTTACAGGCGTTTCTAATGCCCTCGGATTCATCATTGCTGCATTGCTAAACGCGTATTCTGATTTACCCCATGATTTGAAAATTGGTCTACGTTCCTTATCAAATTCAGCAGCAATCTACTCGGGTTTAGGTTTCGAGCGAGTGCCGCAGGACCGAGACATAAGGAGTGATCGTATGCATCTAACGCCAGCAAACCATCCTGACTTATGGACACAAGAGAATGGTGAATGGATCTACTTGCGAAACTAATACCTGACGAAAAATAGAAAGCAAAACGCCGACCAATGGTCGGCGTTTTTACGTCTCGTTGAATAACGAATTATTCAGCTACTACGTTTACGATCACTTTCGCGAATACTTCGCTGTGAACCTGGAAGCTCACTTCGTGTTCGCCAGTGGTACGCAGAACGCCGTTCGGCAGACGAACTTCGCTCTTAGCCACTTCAACGCCAGCTGCAGTTACAGCGTCAGCGATGTCGCGAGTACCGATGGAACCGAACAGTTTACCTTCGTCGCCAGCTTTAGACGCGATGGTAACAGTTTCCAGTGCATTGATTTTCTCAGCGCGAGCATTAGCAGCTGCCAGAACTTCAGCCAGTTTAGCTTCCAGTTCAGCGCGACGTGCTTCGAAGAATTCAATGTTTTTCTTGGTAGCTGGAACAGCTTTACCCTGCGGTACCAGGAAGTTACGAGCATAGCCCGCTTTAACGTTTACCTGATCACCCAGGCTACCCAGGTTTGCTACTTTATCAAGCAGAATAACTTGCATTACCTTATCCTCTCAAAGTCGTATTAATGGACCGTGACCGATTACTGATGGCGATCAGTGTACGGCAGCAGGGACAGGTAGCGAGCGCGTTTGATAGCGCGAGCCAGCTGACGCTGGTATTTTGCACGGGTACCGGTGATACGGCTTGGGACAATCTTACCGCTTTCGGTGATGTAGTTTTTCAGCGTAGCGATATCTTTATAGTCGATCTCTTGAACGCCTTCCGCGGTGAAACGGCAGAACTTGCGACGACGGAAATAACGTGCCATATGGCTAGTCTCCAGAATCTATCAATTCAATCTGCTCGGCATGCAAAACCATTTTGCTCAGTCCGTTCTTTGCCTTGTGGCATGAAATGAACCCCTGAACGGTTATGCGACTGCCGACCGTTATACTGTGAGTAATGGCCTGGTTTTCGTGTCCGCTAACAATAACGGGCATTTGGCACCACGCCTGCCGGTGAAAACCGGCTTCCTCCTGCACAGAACGATGCTCAAGCACGAACTGGCAGTGAGGAATTCCTGATGGACTGACCTTTCGAAGGGGAGTCCTGCACACGGTGCCGGACAACACCAGACGGTTGGTCATCAGAAATTACTCTTCAGAATCCCCAGCTTCAGCATCATCAGCGGTTTCGTTTGCGAAATCATCGCGACGCTCACGGCGCTCGTCTTTCGCTTTAACCATCGGAGATGCTTCGGTAACAGCGTGCTTGGTACGCATAACCATGCTGCGGATAACGGCATCGTTGAAGCGGAAGGTAGTTTCCAGCTCATCGATCACTTCCTGCGGAGCTTCAACGTTCATCAGAACGTAGTGTGCTTTGTGCAGTTTGTTGATCGGGTAAGCCAGCTGACGGCGGCCCCAGTCTTCCAGACGGTGGATCTTGCCTTCTGCACCAGTGATGGCAGCAGTGTAGCGCTCGATCATGCCCGGAACCTGTTCGCTCTGGTCAGGATGGACCATAAAAACGATTTCGTAATGACGCATCGAATTGCTCCTTACGGATTATTCAGCCTCCTGTCTGGGTCAGCCGAATCCCGGGGAGGCAAGGAACGTGTTAAAGGTCGGCTGAAAAATGACGCGTTATAGTACTTGTATGCCCCGCTAAACTCAAGGGCAGAGCCGAAATAAATCTCCCCTTTCGCAATTAACCTCTAAACCGCTGATTTGGAGTTCATCACACTTCATCATGGTGTTTTTTTGAACAACTGCATCAGAAATGGTCACCATCAACTTCTTTATCATTGATTAAAATTAAATCAGAAGATCATCACAGAGGAGAGCACACAAAGTCAGCCGTCGAGGAGGTATCTATGTTCAGTCGAGTTTTAGCCCTTCTGGCTGTGCTTTTGCTAAGTGCAAATACATGGGCAGCCATTGAAATTAATAACCACCAGGCCAGAAATATGGACGACGTACAGAGCTTAGGCGTGATTTATATCAATCATAATTTCGCCACTGAAAGCGAAGCACGTCAGGCATTAAATGAAGAGACAGATGCGCAGGGCGCAACGTACTACCACGTAATTCTGATGCGGGAACCGGGGAGTAACGGCAATATGCACGCCAGCGCGGATATTTATCGCTAGCACCAGGTATAACCAACGAAACATTGCCATAGTTTGCTTTGCCCCCTTCGCAGGGGGCTTTTTTATACGGTTATTCACCGAATTGCGACTTCCGGATCTGGCTCATGAGTAATGCGATTACGTAAGTCGCGGCGCATAATCTCTATTATCCAAAACCAGAAAATATGCCCCAGGATTTCAGACGCATATTCGTCAAAAGGCAATTGAGTGAGCGGCGGCGTTAAATTCAGCGCCGGGCAAAATATACCGTGGACTGCCACTGTCACAATAAGCCCTGCTAATATCCCCTGCCATAATTTCACTTTCGGAAAAATTTCCGCGACAACACAATACCCTATCGCAAAAACCAGTGAGAAGATGATATGCGTCACCATCACCGGGTTGATAATATGTTCCGAGAATGTGTACACAGTTTGGGTTGGGTCGATACCTAAATAATCTCGTAGAAAGATATACGGCGGGTTAAATTCATCGCGACCACCGGAAAATGTGCGCGGTGGCAAGGGGACTTCCGCTCCCCATTTAACAAATGCTGAAATAATTCCTGAAAGTACACCCACAAGTAACGCAACGCCATAGCGGCGACGTTGCGGATCCGTTCTGACAAACAATCCATTGATAGCCATAAAAACACCTGTTGTTTATACGATTTTTTAACTGAAGCGGCCCCGGAATCAGACCAATTACATCCCGCAGGAGGTAATAATTCCGGGGCGCACTGCTTACTTCTGCCCGTAATAGGCGTTAGGACCGTGCTTACGCATGAAGTGTTTATTCATGAGGAAGCTGTCGATGTGATTGAGTTGTGGATTAATACTGCGCGCAATCCACGCCATTTTCGCCACTTCTTCCATCACTACCGCGTTATGCACCGCGTCGTGGGCATCTTTCCCCCAGGCGAACGGTCCGTGCTGATACACCACAATTCCCGGCGTATGCAGCGGCTCGGCGTTGCCCAGCGTTTCGATAATCACTTTGCCAGTGTTCAGTTCATACTCACCCTGCACCTCTTCTTCGCTTAATCCACGCGTACACGGGATGTCACCAAAGAAGTAGTCAGCGTGCGTGGTGCCTAACGCCGGGATCGCCAGCCCCGCCTGCGCCCATGCGGTAGCATGAGTGGAGTGGGTATGGACAATGCCGCCAAGCGACGGATAACGACGGTAGAGTTCAAGATGCGTCGCGGTGTCGGAAGATGGGCGATACTCCCCTTCCACCACCTTACCGCTCATATCGACCACCACCATATCGTCTGCTTTCATGGTTTCGTAGGCGACGCCGCTGGGCTTGATCACCACCAGCCCGCGTTCGCGGTCGATAGCGCTGACGTTGCCCCAGGTAAAGGTCACCAGCCCATAGCGCGGCAGATCCATGTTGGCTTCAAATACCTGCTGTTTTAGCTTTTGCATTATGCCGCCTCCACCATGCCCGCTTTCGCCATGCGCGCTTTCACCCAATCACGCGCTTTCGCCACTTCTGCCGCCGGGTCTTCCGCCGTTTCGCTCCACATCTCAATCAGGTACGGCCCGCAATAGCCACTCTGTTTGAGCGTTTCGAAACAACGTTCGAAATCCACTACACCTTCGCCAAACGGCACGTTTTTGAAGACGCCAGGTTTGGTGTCTTTCACATGTACCGCGACGATATGCCCGATTCCGGCCTGCAACTCCATCTGCACATCGTTGTCCCACGCCGACAGGTTGCCGATATCCGGGTAGAGCTGGAACCACGGGTTGTTGAGATAGTGCGCGTAACCCAGCGCCTTGCTGATGGAGTTCATCAACGGATAATCCATGATCTCCATCGCCAGCGTCACCTGCGCGCGGCTCGCCATCTCAACGCTCTCTTTCAGGCCGTCACGGAAACGACGACGCGTTTCGTTATTGGCTTCCTGATAGTAAACGTCATAGCCCGCCAGCTGGATCACGCGAATGCCGACGTCCTGGGCGAACTGGATAGCTTTACGCATAATCTCCAGCCCCTGCGCCCGCACCGCGTCATCTTCACTGCCCAGCGGGAAACGACGATGAGCAGAAAGGCACATGGACGGCACGCGCACGCCGGTTTCAACAATCGCATTCACCAGCGCCAGACGCTGCTCGCGGCTCCAGTCGAGGCGCGACAGGCGCTCGTCAGTTTCATCTACCGACATCTCGACAAAATCGAAGCCCAACGTTTTTGCCAGTCGCAGGCGTTCCAGCCAGCACTCCCCGGCGGGGAGCGCTTTTTCATAGATGCCAAGCGGGATTTGTTTGGACAACATATCCGCTCCTTAGCCCCACAGTTCGGCGATGGAACGTTTGAACTGACGCGCGGCTTCAACCGGAGAAGCGGCATCACGGATGCTGCGACCGGCGATAAACACATGAATTGGAATGCCTTTGAACAGCGGCAGATCTTCCAGCGCCAGGCCACCGGTGACGGTGACTTTGAAGCCCATATCGGAAAGACGTTTGATCGCAGTGATATCGGCTTCACCCCATGCCACGCCAGCGGCCTGCGCGTCACGGCTGCGGTGATAAACCACCTGCTGAATACCTGCATCGCGCCACTGTTGCGCCTGTTCCCAGGTCCAGTAACCGGTCAGTTCGATCTGCACGTCGCCGTTAAACTCTTTTGCCACGTCCAGCGCACCTTTGGCGGTGTTGATATCCGCACAACAAATCACGGTCACCCAGTCAGCGTTGGCTTCGAAGCACATACGCGAAAGGATTTTGCCTGCATCGGCAATTTTGGCGTCAGCCAGTACGATTTTGTGCGGGTAGAGCGCTTTCAGATCGCGAACCGCACGCACGCCTTCGCCCACGCACAGAATGGTACCCACTTCGATAATGTCGACTTCTTCGGCAATCAGGCGAGTGGTTTCGTAGGCGCTATCCATAGTCTGGTTGTCCAGCGCGACTTGCAACATCGGTAATGACATCTTCAATTCCTTCTTAAGCTGCCGCGTTGGTGCGGTCAATGAGATCCAGTACTTCCTGCTCGGTACGGCAGGCACGTAAACGGTCGAAATTTTCCTCATCTTCAAACAGGTTGACGATCTGCATGATGCCCACTTCCTGGTGCGTGTTGGCATCGACCGCCGCCATGGTGATGAGGATATCCACCGGGTCGTTATCTTCGTGGTTGAACTCCAGCGGCTTTTTCAGCGTCACCAGCGCAAAACCGGTTTTCTTAACACCCTCTTCCGGGCGACCGTGCGGCATTGCCAGGCCAGGTGCGAGCACAAAGTACGGACCGTGCTGTTCAACCGCATCCAGAATCGCCTGGTAGTAACGCGGCTCGACAACATCCGCCGCCACCAGCAGGTCAACGCCGATTTTTACTGCGTCCTGCCATGTCTCAGCTTCAGCCTGCAGGCGGATGGATTTATTTTCCGCCAGCGAATCACGTAATTTCATGGCGCGTCCTTACTTCACATCCTGCGGGAAATGCTCTTTGATCACTTCCAGCAGTTTCGGGCCAAAATCGGCAGGAGAGAGCATGTTGCGCACGCCAACCACGTATTTGTTGCCGGTCACGGAGATCTCGCCCGCGATGTGCGTGGAAGCGATGATAATATCCGCGTTGCTCAGCTCACTTTTGTACTCGCCAACCGCGCAGCTGTTTACCGTGTGGTCAATCTTTGATTGGGTTAAAAACTGGTCCACTTTCATTTTCATGATCATGGAACTACCTTGTCCGTTGCCACACACAGCCAGAATACGTACGGTCATAATCAAAACTCCTTATTAAGCAGACTGTTCTGCCAGTTGTTTTTCTGCATCTTCTTCAGCGCGCAGTGCGCGGCCAGCGAAGAACATATAAGCCAGTGCAATTACAATGATGACGGCCATAAAGGCGATACCGATGGAGAAGAAGCCCTGCATCATCGGCGGTGCCAGAATCGACCAGTCCGCCATGCCCATCCAGGCGCTCATACCGGTGAGTTTCACCGCCCAGACGCAGCCAAAGATTTCAATCATCCCCATCACCAGACATATCTTCAGCGCCGCACGCCAGCCGCCGAAGTGGTTAGCGAACACGCCGATGGTGGCGTTGGAGAAGAACATCGGGATAAAGCCGGGAATAATCAGGATCGAGGAACCGCAGGCGACCAGGATGCCAACCGCAATCAGCTGACCGATGGTGCCCCACATAAAGCCCCAAACCACGGCGTTCGGCGCGAAGCTATAGATAGCCGCACAGTCAATCGCCAGAACCGCACCAGGGATCAGGCGCTGGGAGATACCGTTAAATGCTTCAGAGAGTTCCGCCACAAACATGCGCACGCCCTGAGTGATGATGAAGATCGCCACCGCGAAGGAGAAACCAGTTTGCAGGATGTACACCGTCCAGTTCACTTTGCCTGCCATCGCCTGCACGGTGTCGATACCGAAGGAGAGCAGAATGGCACCAAAGAAGATAGTCATCACAATCGCCGTGGAGACGATGTTGTCGTGGAAAATATTCAGCCAGCCTGGCAGTTTGAGGTCTTCAACGCTTTCCTCTTTTTTGCCGAGGAACGGCGCAACTTTATAGGCAATCCATGATGCAAACTGTTGCTGGTGACCGATGGAGAAACCGCAGCCGTCCGTCACTTCCTGAGTCGGCTTGTACATCATGTTGGAGGTAATGCCCCAGTAGAGCGAAACCAGAATCGCCGTGCAGATAATGGTTGTCCACATGGAGTAGCCGAAAATAAACAACGTAACGGCAATCAGCCCCGCCTGCTGGAACATGATATGACCAGTCAGCATGATGGTACGAATACCGGTAATGCGACGCAGCAGCACGTAACAGATGTTCAGCGCCAGCGCTAACAACACCGCGTAACCTACCCAGCTATAGGCATCGCCCATGCGGTCGATGGTTGCCATCATCGACGCGTAAGTATCGGAAATTGCGCCGTTAATGCCGTAGACTTCGGACATTTTCGCCACCACCGGTTTGAAGGTGCTGGTGAGGATGCCGGACCCTGCCTGCAACAACATGAAACCAATTATGGTTTTAATCGTGCCTTTAATAATAACGCTGACACTTTTGCGCAGTAGGATGTAGCCCAGACAGGTCACAATACCCAGCAACAACGGGGCATTGGTCATGACCTGGTTAAAAAACACGGTAAAGATGTTGTAGAGGATCTCCATAACGATCTCCTGAAGAAGAGGTAACCGGGTATTCCACACACCCGGAATGTTGTGCACTCACTCTAATTTTCAAAAGTAATCACAACAAGATTATTTATGATTAAATGTGACGCGACCCGCAAATAATTCCACATGGATAGAATGGGATTCACACAACGAAACAACTATTCATTTAAATTCATTTAGTTAATTGAATTACACATTCCATTAAATCTTTCCACACTCAAAATCAACAACCACTTCCCTGGCAAAAAGTCAAAAAATGGTCATTGCCTTCCTGAAAAAATAGTGTCAGGATTAATCAAAACCAATCACACATTGATTCGAATTGAACAATCATGAAGGTAAATGGCGATGAGTAAAGTGAAAAGTATCACCCGTGAATCCTGGATCCTGAGCACTTTCCCGGAGTGGGGTAGCTGGTTGAATGAAGAAATTGAACAAGAACAGGTCGCTCCAGGCACATTTGCGATGTGGTGGCTTGGCTGCACCGGGATCTGGTTGAAATCGGAAGGTGGCACCAACGTTTGCGTTGATTTCTGGTGCGGCACTGGCAAACAAAGTCACGGTAACCCGTTAATGAAACAGGGTCACCAGATGCAGCGCATGGCTGGCGTGAAAAAACTGCAGCCAAACCTGCGCACCACCCCGTTTGTTCTTGATCCGTTTGCGATTCGCCAGATCGACGCGGTACTGGCGACTCACGATCACAACGATCATATCGACGTTAACGTTGCTGCTGCCGTGATGCAGAACTGTGCTGATGACGTACCGTTCATTGGACCGAAAACCTGTGTGGATTTGTGGATTGGCTGGGGCGTACCGAAAGAGCGTTGCATCGTGGTCAAACCGGGCGATGTAGTAAAAGTGAAAGACATTGAAATTCATGCGCTTGACGCTTTCGACCGTACTGCACTGATCACCCTGCCTGCCGATCAAAAAGCGGCTGGCGTACTGCCAGATGGCATGGACGATCGCGCAGTAAACTACCTGTTCAAAACCCCTGGCGGTTCCCTATATCACAGTGGCGATTCCCACTACTCCAACTATTATGCGAAGCACGGTAACGAACATCAGATCGATGTGGCGTTAGGATCGTATGGTGAGAACCCGCGCGGTATTACCGACAAAATGACCAGCGCCGATATGCTGCGTATGGGTGAAGCCCTGAATGCGAAAGTGGTTATCCCGTTCCACCACGACATCTGGTCAAACTTCCAGGCCGATCCGCAAGAGATCCGCGTGCTGTGGGAGATGAAAAAAGATCGTCTGAAGTATGGCTTCAAGCCGTTTATCTGGCAGGTTGGCGGCAAATTTACCTGGCCGCTGGATAAAGACAACTTCGAGTACCACTATCCGCGCGGTTTCGATGATTGCTTCACTATTGAACCGGATCTGCCGTTCAAGTCATTCCTGTAATCTGTCGTTTATACCGGATAGCGTGGAGAAGTTCGCGCTATCCGGCGTAGTATTTCCTGGCTATTTCAAATATCATCTAAAAAAATCAAATTTTATCGGAATAGCTCATGACTGAAGCACAAAGACATCAAATCCTCCTGGAAATGCTCGCACAATTGGGCTTTGTGACCGTTGAGAAAGTCGTTGAGCGTCTGGGAATTTCGCCTGCCACTGCGCGACGCGATATCAATAAACTTGACGAAAGCGGCAAACTGAAAAAAGTGCGCAATGGCGCAGAAGCTATTACCCAACAGCGCCCGCGCTGGACGCCGATGAATCTGCATCAGGCGCAGAATCACGATGAAAAAGTACGTATCGCTAAAGCGGCCTCGCAGCTGGTTAATCCGGGCGAAAGCGTAGTCATCAACTGCGGCTCCACCGCGTTTCTGCTTGGGCGGGAAATGTGTGGCAAGCCAGTGCAAATCATCACTAATTATCTACCGCTGGCAAATTACCTGATCGATCAAGAACATGACAGCGTGATCATTATGGGCGGACAGTACAACAAAAGTCAGTCCATCACTTTAAGCCCGCAGGGCAGCGAAAACAGTCTCTATGCCGGGCACTGGATGTTTACCAGCGGCAAAGGACTGACAGCAGAAGGGTTGTATAAAACCGATATGCTGACAGCAATGGCAGAGCAGAAGATGCTGAGCGTGGTAGGGAAACTGGTGGTACTGGTTGATAGCAGTAAGATTGGCGAACGCGCGGGAATGCTTTTTAGCCGTGCCGATCAAATCGATATGCTGATCACCGGCAAAAATGCTAACCCGGAAATCCTGCAACAACTGGAAGCGCAAGGGGTCAGCATTCTGCGTGTTTAAAGATGCTGGCGGAAAAATGTCACGGCAGCATCTAACGCCTCAGGCGTAATGCGGTGACGCACGCCTGGCTGCCATGAACAGGTTAGCAGTTTATCCCGTCCCGTCTCGCTTAAGGCCTGCTGCAAACGTAGTGATTCGTCGGCAGGCACAACGTCATCGTCGAGGCCATGCCACAGCAGTAGAGGTCTGTCCCCAAGTTGTTCCAGGTGGTTTGTCGCTTCCCACTCTGCCAGCGGCGCGATAATGTTATTGAATTCATTCTGCTGTGCTGCCGTTTCAGGTATCAGCGGTGGAAACAGTGAACGGGCGAGCGATGTAAAATAGCCCGATCCCATCATGCTGGCGGTACATTTCACCGTGGGGTGGCGAGCGGTAATTCCCAGTGCCGTCATCGCGCCCATCGACGCGCCACCGACTGCCAGACGGTCATCAAGCAGCCAGTTTTCTTCGGCTATTGCCGCACGTAAAGTAGTGAATTCCTGCATACTTTGTAGCAAGATTTGCCAGAATTGATTTAACCGCCGCGCTTCGTCGCTACTAAAACGGCTACCGTGATCGGGCGCATCCGGCATGATCACCCGCAAACCAGCCTGCGCCAGCGCAACGGCAAAATAGCTATACACCAGGCTGGATGAAGTAAAGCCGTGATAAAAAATTACGCACGGTAACGGGGTATCTTTTTGCCCGACAGGATAAGCATGAAGAACGGGAATATCTGCCAGCTCGCGTGATTCTATTTCAATCATCTGTCTCTCCTTTTTGTCTGGTATGACATGAAGAAATCCTTAGCACAAGTTTCTGCTGGCGGTATTAGTTCATAATGTTGAGATGTGGGTTACGCTTTCGTCACGTTTTCATTCGAAAATCGCGTACCAGGTAACAATTCGGGAACATTCCCCCAAAGTTAAATTAATAAGGCACTACACTATGGTTAGCAGGAAACGTAATAGCGTTATTTACCGGTTTGCCAGTTTATTATTGGTGTTGATGTTAAGTGCCTGTAGCGCACTGCAAGGTACGCCACAGCCAGCACCGCCAGTAACGAACCATCCGCAAGAGATTCGCCGCGACCAGACGCAAGGGTTACAGCGAATAGGTAGCGTAAGCACGATGGTTCGGGGTTCTCCGGATGACGCTTTAGCAGAAATCAGAGCGAAAGCTGTCGCTGCAAAAGCTGATTATTACGTTGTCGTCATGGTGGACGAAACCATCGTGACAGGACAGTGGTATTCACAAGCCATTTTGTACCGTAAATAAATCAGACAACTTACATAGTCAGCTTTACATTGCTTTGCGTCCCTATGCGTTTACCTGTGCACAATAAATTACCGGCTGGAAGCCTGGGCGTTTATTACCGCGATGGAATGCCCTGCAACATGTGGGGAAACGAAAAATGGAGCTGACGATGAAACAATTACTTGCCTCACCCTCGCTGCAATTAGTGACTTATCCTGCGAGCGCCACGGCACAGTCTGCAGAATTCGCCAGTGCTGACTGCGTGACGGGCCTGAATGAAATAGGTCAGATCTCAGTTAGCAATATTTCAGGGGATCCGCAGGACGTGGAACGTATCGTGGCGTTAAAGGCCGATGAACAAGGTGCGTCATGGTACCGCATTATTACCATGTACGAAGACCAGCAGCCTGATAACTGGCGCGTACAGGCGATACTGTATGCATGAGTGTCATCTACAGCAAATGAACAATGCCGGATGCGGCGCGAGCGCCTTGTCCGGCCTACAATTTTCACATATTTCATTTAGTTAATCGAAACCAGCGTCGCATCAGTCGTATACGCTTACACACACACTCCCCCCGTCGCCCGCAGCAATAAATCATTCTGGATCTGCTCTGACAACCGTACGCCGCCGCGCGTATCTAACATCACCTGACACCACGCCTGCGCCATTGGCGGAGAAGCATATTTCAACATTTGCGCACCGCAGCCCAGCAGGAATAGCTGATGAGTAATCTCTCGCCTCAGTTCTTCAGCTGGCTTACGCAGCTGCTGCTGTAAACGACGAACCGCGCGATCAAAATAGCGATCCTGCCCTTTCACTTCCACAAACGCTTCCGACAATAAGTCGTATACGCCCGCTTGCTTATTGAGAACGCGCAGCACATCCAGGCACATAATATTGCCGGAACCTTCCCAAATACTGTTTACCGGCATCTCCCGGTAAAGCCGCGGCAGCTCGCTCTCCTCGCAATAACCAATGCCGCCCAGCACCTCCATCGCTTCGGCCACAAACGGCATACCTCTTTTGCAGATCACAAATTTTGCCGCAGGCGTAAATAAACGCGCCCACAGGGCTTCTTTGGCATCGGCACGCCGGTCCCACGCTCGCGCAAGACGAAACAGCAACGCCGTTTGCCCTTCAAGCTGAAGTGCCATGCGACTTAAGACATGACGCATAAGGGGCTGTTGGATCAATGGATTACCAAAAACATGGCGTTGATGTGCATGATAAATCGCCAGCGAAAATGCACGGCGCATCATGGCATGGCTACCCAGGGCGCAATCAAAACGCGTCATCCCACCCATTTTCAGGATCAGACGAATTCCTTCCCCTTCCTGCCCCAACAACCAGCCAATGGCATCCTGAAACTCCACTTCGCAGCTGGCGTTAGAGCGATTACCCAGCTTATCTTTCAGCCGCTCGAGGCGAATCGCGTTGCGTTGCCCGTCAGGCAAAAAGCGCGGCACAAAAAAGCAGGACAAACCGCCCGTAGTCTGCGCCAGCACCAGATGCGCATCGCTTTGCGGCACCGAGAAAAACCATTTATGCCCCACCAGCCGATAAGAGCCATCTTCCAGGCGCTCTGCGCGGGTGGTGTTGCTCATGACATCGGAACCGCCCTGCTTTTCCGTCATTCCCATGCCAATCAACAAACCGCGTTTTTGCCCACCTGGCAATAAGTGAGAATCGTAGCGATCGCTCAGCAGCGGCGTGGTCCAGTCCTGAAACGGCGCGGGTAACATCTGTAACAGCAATGGCGTGGCGGCAAAGGTCATGGTTATCGGACATAACGACCCTGCCTCAACCTGTGCGTGCAACATAAAACGCGCCGCGCGCGCCACAAATGCGCCGGAGCGAGCGTCTTCTTCCCAGGCAAGATTGTGCACCCGATTGGTACATAGCGCCTGCATCAGCAGGTGCCAGGCGGGGTGAAAACGCACATCGTCCAGACGGCGTCCTTGCGCATCGTAGCGCAATAATTCAGGCGGATTCACATTCGCCAGCCGCCCCAGTTCAAGGGATTCAGCCGTTCCTAACTGCTGACCAATACTGGCTAGAAAATCGCTATCCCAGCCAGCACCTTCACGCGTTACCGCTTCGCAGAGCGCGCCATCAGACAGGTATAAGTTGCTGTTATTTAATGGTATAGGTTGATTAAAAACGGTGTGAGTTTGCCAGTGCACTGTGTCTCCCTCCATCAATGGCAGTCACCATTAGTATGGTCACTGCCATGGATTCATGACAGAAAGAGATTGCTAAAACATTCTTATCCAGCAATGTAATGCGGAACGAAACGTGAGGTGTCTTTGGTGATCAGTGTGTTATCTTCACGGATCCCCATTCCGCACGCTTCATCATCGACAATCCAGCTACCGATGAGTGTGTAGCTATCGCCAAATCGCGGCAGAGGTTGAAACGCCTGGTAGATCATCGGTTCATCGGCGTAATCACCATCAGCGTGGTCAACGACGTTATTCTGACCGTCGAAAATGGTGACGTTTCCGCCTTCGCGCGAGTAGATCGGTTTACGCACATAGCTTTCGCCAGCGGCAATCTGCGATTTTTCACCCTCAAACCAGGATGCAAGAAGGTTAGGATGACCAGGGAAGAAGCGCCAAAGCAGCGGCATTAGCCCTTTATTACTCAAGATACTTTTCCATAACGGCTCCACCCATTGCTCGCGACGCTTGCACAGCAGCGGACCGTTATCGTCACGCATCATCCACTCCAGCGGATACAGCTTAAATGCACGCTGGATGACATTATCATCAAGATCGGTCAGTACACCGCCGACGCCCAAACCGAGATCTTCAATGTAGATAAACCGCGACTCCTGCCCTGCCTGCTGGGCGCAGTCCTGCAAGTACAGCACGGTAGTCCTGTCTTCATCGGTGTCCTGACAGCAGCAGAAATAAAACGGCTCCCGGCTATAAAGCTCGCTAAAGCGTGAAATCAGGCGTTCCTGAATGGCATTGTACTGATCGGCATCACGCGGAATAATGCCGCTGCGCCGGGCATCCTCCAGCCACAACCACTGGAAATAAGCCGACTCATACAACGAGGTCGGCGTATCGGCGTTGTACTCCAGCAGCTTCACCGGCGCATTGCCACACCAGGCAAAATCCATCCGGCCATACAGCGAAGGATCGCGTGCGCGCCAGCTTTCGGCGATCACATCCCAGTACAACGGCGGGATCGCCAGTTGCGTCAGGATCTCTTCGTCTTTAACCGCGCGATCCACCACCTCAAGGCACATCTGATGCAGTTCCGCAGTCGGTTTTTCGATCTGCTCTTCAATCTGGCGCAGAGTAAAACGGTAAGCCCGACTCTCGTCCCAATAGATTTCATTGTCGATGATATGAAAGTCGAAACCGTTGTTAGCGGCGATCTGGTCCAGATCCCGTCGCACAGGAACGTTGTGTCTCAGCATGATTAGCCTCCCCAATGCCCACGGGCGCTGGAAGAACGACCATAGCCGCCGCGCGAAACGGTTGACGCTTTTTTGGTGGTAAAGCCGCCTGAAGAGTAAGACTCTTTTTTGCCAGAACCGGAGCGCCAGGAGTAATCACCGGAAGTGTTGCGCCAGACGGGGCGGGAAGCAAATGAGGATCCGCCGCTGTTATAGACGAACGGCTCATCGCGATCTTTACGAATAACTCGGCTTAACAAAAATCCAGAAACGACCGGGATCCAACTCTGTTCAACATTGTCGTAGTAGCAATTTTCGTACTTAGACTGACAATTCTGCTGAGTCATATTCTTCGGAACATCGGCATAAAATGCCGCTTTGGCGTTGTTCCAGCCACGCGCGCAAATGTCGGCATTATTACCGTCATCAATACAATCCTGCACTGTCGAATAAAACGTTCCGTCGCCGTCGTTATCGACATCGCCACTTTCACTCCATCCTTTGACTATTAAAAAAACGGCACCGCCCATTAGCACCAACGTTAAGTATTTTTGTGCGTAGCGATTGCGGCGCGGCTCAAAAGGATTATGCGGTCTTCCAATGCGACTGATCGCTCCGTGACCAATTTTACTGTTATTTCTTGATTTGCGTTTTCTGGCCATGATCGTCCATTACCATGTCATACAAGCTGCGTTAAAAATACCACCAGCCAGTGCGGCGGTTCCCATAAACATTCCTGCTGCGGTATTGTGATTAATAATTTTTTCGCTTAATGCGGGCATATAAAGTCTGACACCAGCAAAAACGAGTAACTGAATCACCAGTGCAATCCCGCCCCAGGCGAAATAGTCTGGAATACTCACCGCATTGATTGCCGCACTGGATAAGGGGATCACGTAACCCAACAATGTACCGCTGAATGCCAGTGACGCCGCGGTATTATTGTTTTTGATTAATTGCCATTCGTTGTGCGGTGTAATTTTGGAGTAGATAAACAGAAAAATAATCACCATAGCCACGCCAATAAAAAAATAGGCACTAAAGGCAAGAAGTGAATCCAGTATATGCATTGTAAACGTCCTTGTAATTAACCAATAATATGAAGTGATGTCAGCGGGATATCGACACCCAACGCGCGCGAAAATAACCACTCTGGCTCGCCGAGATCGTTAAAAGATTCCTCACCATTTAACAGCAAATATTCGTAAGTATCTTCGGTTACTTGGCGTTGGTAGCCCATGGTAAAATTATGGACCTCCCATTTGGCATGGTTTTGATTTTCTACTTTTTCCAGCATGTAGACGGGTTCGATATTTCCCGGTTCTTCGCTGTTAAAAAATCGCTGCCAGCGTTTTTCCTGCCAGTTTAAGATCATTGCCCCCATCACTTTGGCGTTGATCGCCTCGCGCCAGTGACTCTCTTTACTGATACCGTAGCTCTCTTCATAGACAAAGAGCTTGATATCATCAATGTCATCAATATCTTCGCCGCCGGTGGTATTGATTTGCAGAAATTCATCGCCTGAAGTGTAGTAGCGGAAAATCTGACTACCGCCGCCCAGATCGATGTGGCTGACAGCGGCTACCGTAAATTCCTCACCCGGCAGCGCAATCAGCAATTCATCTTCCAGCAAACGAAACGCTAACGTGTCGAGCGTAAAGCCACTATTGAGATGAAGTCCCAGCGGACCGCGAGCGATAGCAGGCTTATTATCCTTGCCAAACAGACGCTGGAAAAAACCAGACATATTTTATCCTTAAAATAGTTGCCAGCCTTTTAGCGAGGCTGGCAAAAAAATTACTCGCCCTGTTGGCGTTGCAGTCTTGCTAATACATCCTGGGCGCTACTTTTATTGCTACCGCCAATTCCGGCTTCCGCCAGCTTTTCATCAAGATCGCGACCGTCTGCGACTTTTTCCAACTGTGCAGCAGCATCCAGGCGAGCCTGACGTTCGGCCTGACGCGTTTGCAGGCGTTTTAAGGATTCTGCCGCTGTCGAAACGCTGGAAGATGCGCCAACGGTAGAGGTTGTTACAGCCTGTTGTGCACGCTGCATGGCTTCAGTGGCTTTAACGACTTCCATTTGCTGCTCAAACTGAGCGATACGCTGCGCTGTCGCTGTAACTGCTTTTTCCACGCCATCACGGGAGACTTCCAGATTCGACAACACTTGCTCTTCAGCGGTAATGAGATTCTCAAGGCGCGCGATTTCTTCAGCAACTTCGTTAATCAACGACGGATTAACGTTCTTGCTTAACGCTTCCAGCGCACGGGCTTCCAGACTGGCTTTGCGCTCACGTAAATCTTTCAGCTTATCGTGACTTAATTTCACCCGCGCCAGCAGATCAACGCGAGATTTTCCGGCTTTATCGAGTTCAGCTTTAGCGTCACGAATATGCTGTTCCAGCATGCGCACGCCCTGGGTTTCTTCAATGGATTCTTCCGCCTGGGAGATAAACGATTTCCCCAGCGTAAATAAACTTTTTAAAATTCCCATAAATACCCGTCCTTGTAATTAGTGTGAATATTCTTCTGTAATTTCAGCCAGATCCAATGCGTTATCTACCAGCGAGGTTATCTCAAGCAGGATATCTTCAAGAGAAGATTTAAGCGATAACGCCCCGAAAACAATGTAATACTCTTCCTGTTGCACGCTGGAGATTCCTACCGATGACAACGGCATCATCTTCTGATTTCTTAATAAGAAGGTATTAAATTCATCTGGATTGCTGATACTACTTACCGGACAAATAAAGGTTTCGATAATCATTTGGCGGGAAGTAAAAAGAATATTGATTTGCAAATCGCCATAATCATTCATTTTAATAATTAATGCGCTCTCGCTATTTGTCACATCAATATTTTGTTCAGGTACAGTTTGCAGCGCCGTCGCCAGCGCCAACGGATTCCATGTCATATATTATTCCATATAGATTTAGTTTAAATATTAATAAAATGAATATTTGCAGTACGTAATTATCTTACCAGCTATAGACAAAAAAAAACCATCCAAATCTGGATGGCTTTTCATAATTCAGACGAACTAGCTGCGCTGACGAACCGCTTCAAATAAGCAAATTCCGGTTGCAACCGAAACGTTCAGGGAAGAAACACTTCCTGCCATTGGGATGCTGATCAACTCATCGCAATGTTCACGGGTCAGGCGACGCATACCTTCACCTTCCGCGCCCATCACCAGCGCCAGGCGTCCGGTCATTTTGCTCTGATAGAGTGTATGATCCGCCTCGCCTGCCGTACCGACGATCCAGATATTCTCTTCCTGCAACATACGCATGGTGCGCGCAAGGTTAGTCACCCGAATCAGTGGAACGCTTTCTGCCGCGCCGCAGGCTACTTTTTTCGCCGTAGCGTTGAGCTGTGCGGAGCGATCTTTCGGCACAATCACCGCGTGAACGCCAGCAGCGTCCGCGCTACGCAGGCACGCGCCGAGGTTGTGCGGATCGGTTACACCGTCGAGGATCAGCAGGAACGGTTGATCGAGCGAAGCGATCAGATCCGGCAGATCGTTTTCCTGATACTGACGTCCTGGCTTCACGCGGGCGATAATGCCCTGATGCACGGCACCGTCGCTTTTCTCGTCGAGATATTGGCGGTTTGCCAACTGGATAACCACGCCCTGAGACTCAAGGGCGTGAATCAGCGGTAACAGACGTTTATCTTCACGGCCTTTTAAAATAAAGACTTCCTGAAAACGTTCAGGGGCGCGCTCCAGCAGGGCCTGCACTGCGTGGATGCCGTAAATCATTTCGCTCATTAATGTACTCGTTGTTTACGTTTTGCCTGATGCACTACGTTTATCCGGCCTACATGATCTCTGCAATATATTGAATTTGCGTGATTATGTAGGCCGGATAAGGCGTTCACGCCGCATCCGGCATGAACAAAGCGCATTTTGTCAGCAATCTAACCCTCTTCTTTTAAAGAGGGTATTGATCACTCTGCCACTTTTTTCTTCGCCGCACGCTTCGCTTTGGTCGCTGCGGCTATTTTCTGCGTTTTCGCCGATGGCTTTTTCGCTTTTCTCGCGTCTTTCTTCGCCGCTTTCGGCTTCGTTTTTTTCTCACCGCGGAAGGCGCTGTCTGGCTCAAAGTTTACCTTTTTACCGACCTGACGACGCTTGCCGCCTTTTTTGCCTGCATCGCCTTTTTTCGCTTTCTCGCGCGCCGTTTTACCGACGTTGCGCGGTGCGCGTTCACTGGAGATCAGACTAAAGTCGATTTTGCGCTCGTCCATATTAACCGCTTCGACGCGAACTTCCACGCGATCGCCCAGGCGATAAGTCTGGCCGCTGGATTCCCCCATCAGGCGTTGCCCTACCTGGTCAAAGCGATAGTAGTCATTGTCCAGCGAAGAGACATGGACCAGACCATCAATGAACAAGTCGTCCAGACGGACGAAGAAGCCAAAGCCAGTGACGCTGGAAATTACGCCTTTAAAGACGTTACCTACCTGGTCGAGCATGAAGTCACACTTCAGCCAGTCAGCGACATCGCGCGTTGCTTCGTCGGCACGACGTTCCGCCATCGAACAGTGCTGACCCAGTTGCAACATCTCTTCCATCGAATAATGGTAGCCGCCGGTTTCAGTGGTGTTGCCCTGATGCCCCTGCTCTTTCGCCAGCAGATATTTAATGGCGCGGTGCAGCGTCAGGTCAGGATAACGACGAATCGGCGAAGTAAAGTGCGCATAGGACTGCAATGCCAGACCGAAGTGACCACGGTTTTCTGGATCGTAAATCGCCTGTTTCATCGAGCGTAGCAGCATGGTTTGCAGCATTTCTGCATCAGGACGGTCGGCAACCGACTCCAGCAGTTCCGCGTAGTCACGCGGTTCCGGCTTGTTACCACCCGGCAGCTCCAGCCCCAGCTCCGCCAGCACTGAACGGAAAGAGGTAATCGCTTCGGTGCTCGGCTTGTCGTGAATACGGAACAGTGCCGGTTCTTTCGCTTTCTCAACGAAACGCGCCGCCGAGATATTCGCCAGAATCATGCACTCTTCAATTAATTTGTGCGCGTCGTTACGCTGGGTCTGTTCGATACGTTCAATACGGCGTTCAGCGTTGAAAATGAACTTCGCTTCTTCGCTCTCAAATGAGATCCCACCGCGTTCTTCACGGGCTTTATCCAGCACTTTATAGAGGTTATGCAACTCTTCGAGATGCTTAACCAGCGGGGCGTACTGCTCGCGCAGATCCTGATCGCCCTGCAGAATATGCCAGACTTTGGTGTAGGTCAGACGCGCGTGAGAGCTCATCACCGCTTCGTAGAATTTGTAGCCCGTCAGGCGGCCTTTCGACGAAACCGTCATCTCGCACACCATACACAGGCGGTCTACCTGCGGGTTGAGCGAACACAGGCCGTTAGAGAGCACTTCCGGCAGCATCGGGATAACCTGCGAAGGGAAGTACACCGACGTGCCACGGTTACGCGCTTCTCTGTCCAGCGGCGTTGGCGGACGCACATAGTAGCTGACGTCGGCAATCGCGACCCATAAACGCCAGCCGCCGCCGCGTTTTTTCTCGCAGTAAACTGCATCGTCAAAGTCACGGGCGTCTTCGCCATCAATGGTGACCAGCGGTAAATCGCGCAGATCAACACGGCCCGCTTTTGCTTCTTCCGGCACTTCTTCTTTCAGCCCGGCAACCTGTTGCTCAACAGCCTGCGGCCAGATGTACGGAATTTCATGGGTACGCAGAGCGATATCAACCGCCATGCCGGTGCCCATATTGTCGCCCAGCACTTCGACGATTTTACCCACCGCTTTGGTGCGGCGAGTCGGACGCTGAGTCAGTTCGACTACGACCACAAAGCCCATCCGCGCGCCCATGATCTGATCGGGCGGGATTAAGATATCGAAGCTCAGACGGCTATCGTCAGGAACCACAAAGCCGACGCCCGCTTCAGTAAAGTAGCGACCAACAATCTGGCTGGTTTTTGGCACCAGTACGCGGACAATACGCGCTTCACGACGACCTTTACGGTCAGCGCCCAGCGGCTGCGCCAGCACCTGATCGCCATGAATGCAGGTTTTCATCTGCTCGCTGGAGAGATACAAATCATCTTTACGCCCTTCAACCCGCAGAAAGCCGTAGCCATCACGGTGGCCAATAACGGTACCTTTCACCAGGTCGAGGCGTTCCGGCAGCGCATAGCACTGACGACGAGTGAAGACCAGTTGACCATCGCGCTCCATCGCGCGCAGGCGGCGACGCAGGCCTTCAAGCTGCTCTTCGCCTTCAATGTGCAGTTCTACCGCCAGCTCATCACGGCTGGCCGGTTTTTCACGTTTGGTTAAATGTTCGAGGATAAATTCCCGACTAGGGATGGGATTCGCGTATTTTTCAGCTTCGCGTTCCTGGAAAGGATCTTGTGACATCTCGGTTCCTCCGTTGTCATCTCTGATGAAGATTTTCGTCACTCCACCAGCAATAATTTATAAAGCGGTTGATTCTCTTCAACCAAATCGGCAAGCGTGTAGTTATCCAGTTCCGTAAGAAAACTTTGCACGGCCTTAGAAAGCGCCTGTTTCAACCGACAGGCAGGTGTAATGTGGCAAAACTCACTGCTGCAATTCACCAGCGATAAGGGCTCCAGCTCGCGCACCACATCACCAATACGTATCGCACTCGCCGATTTACCCAGGCGAATGCCGCCATTTTTTCCACGAACAGCAGTCACGTAGCCGGCACGACTAAGTTGATTGATTATTTTGACCATATGATTACGGGAGACGCCGTAGACGTCAGTCACTTCAGAAATACTGGTCATCCGCCCTTCTGGCAATGACGCCATGTAGATCAGCGCACGTAATCCGTAATCAGTGAAACTCGTTAACTGCACATCAACCTCAAAAGGGAAATCGGGAAAAAATACATTTATATTGATGATAAACCAGCCACAAGCTGTGTCGCTAATTTATTTCAGTTCGGGGAAGGAAAAAAGCGAGGATTTAACACTGTGTCGGATAGCGTAATGGCTTAACCGACACAGCAATGTATCACACTGTTAGCCCGGCAGGCAAAATATCTGCCAGGCGTACCAGAATTACGCGTCGAACGGATCGCGCAGAATCATGGTTTCAGTACGATCCGGACCGGTAGAGATGATATCGATCGGCACACCAGTCAGCTCTTCAATACGCTTGATGTAGTTCAGCGCCGCCTGCGGCAGACCGCTACGATCTTTCACGCCGAAGGTGGATTCAGACCAGCCCGGCATGGTTTCGTAAATCGGCTCTACACCTTTCCAGTCGTCAGCTGCCAGCGGAGTGGTAGTCACTTCGCGACCATCCGGCATACGGTAAGCCACGCAGAGTTTAACCTCTTTCAGGCCATCCAGAACGTCCAGTTTAGTCAGGCAGAAGCCAGACAGGGAGTTCAGCTGTACCGCACGACGAACGGCAACGGTGTCCAGCCAGCCGGTACGACGACGACGCCCCGTAGTTGCGCCGAATTCGTTACCCTGCTTGCAGAGGAACTCGCCAGTTTCATCAAACAGTTCGGTCGGGAACGGACCTGCACCTACACGAGTGGAGTAAGCTTTGAGGATACCCAGAACGTAATCAACATAACGCGGGCCCAGGCCGGAACCGGTCGCCACGCCACCAGCAGTGGTGTTGGAAGAAGTTACGTACGGATAAGTACCGTGGTCGATATCCAGCAGCGTACCCTGCGCACCTTCAAACATGACGAAATCGCCACGCTGACGCGCCTGGTCGAGCAGGTCAGAAACGTCAACCACCATAGAAGTCAGGATGTCGGCAACAGCCATCGTATCATCCAGAACTTTCTGGTAATCAACCGCTTCAGCTTTGTAGTAGTTAACCAACTGGAAGTTGTGATATTCCATCACTTCTTTCAGTTTTTCAGCGAAGGTTTCTTTGTCGAAAAGGTCGCCAACACGCAGACCGCGACGTGCTACTTTATCTTCATAAGCAGGCCCGATACCACGACCGGTGGTGCCGATCGCTTTCGCGCCACGCGCTTTCTCACGCGCGTTATCCAGCGCAACGTGATAATCAAGGATCAGCGGACATGCTTCAGACAGCAGCAGACGCTCACGAACGGGGATGCCACGGTCTTCCAGTTCTTTCATCTCTTTCATCAGCGCGGCCGGAGACAGCACAACACCGTTACCGATGATGCTGGTTACATTCTCGCGGAGAATACCTGATGGAATAAGATGGAGAACGGTTTTTTCACCGTTGATTACGAGAGTATGGCCTGCGTTGTGACCGCCCTGGTAGCGTACAACATATTTAGCCCGTTCAGTCAGAAGATCGACGATCTTACCTTTACCTTCGTCACCCCATTGGGTGCCCAGTACGACGACGTTGTTACCCATTTTTCAAAATCACCGTTTGCTTAAAAATGGATTCTACCATCGCTTTTTCAGAGTTACAGCACTTTTTGCACTCAAAAATGACCTCGATCAGTCTGTTTTTTGTTCAGCCAATCGTTTTCCTCAACATGTAGTAGACCACAACGCCCGCAACCACAAGTCCACCGCCAAAACGACGTAAAATATTATCGGGCAAATTGGTCATCGCAGAGATCATCTTCTTCCATGCCTTCGGGTAAAGCATCGGCCCTAAACCTTCCAGTACCAAAACCAGGGCAAGCGCCAGCCAGATTGTCGAATTCATTCATTATCCTTATAGAAAAAGAAAACCACCGACATCCCTGAGGATGCGGTGGCTTTATTGACCTGTACCGCAGTCGTTATATTAACGCGTTGCGGAAGTCGGCGTCTTCATGTAGCGGAAGAAATCGCTATCCGGGCTCATGACCATCACGTCCTGATTGCCAGAGAAGCTGTTCTCATAAGCACGCAGGCTACGGATGAATGCGTAGAAGTCCGGATCTTTACTGAATGCATCAGCAAACAGTTTGGCTGCTTCGGCATCGCCTTCACCACGCATGATGCGGCCCTGACGCTCAGCTTCTGCCAGCGTTCTGGTCACTTCATAGTCGGCAGTCGCGCGCAGTTTTTCCGCTTCTTCCTGACCTTGTGAACGGTGACGACGCGCTACCGCTTCACGCTCGGCGCGCATACGGTTGTAGATCGCTTCAGACACTTCGGTCGGCAGGTTGATCTGCTTGATACGCACATCGACAACTTCAATACCCAGCGCCGCCATACTGTTCGGGTTGATGACCGGAACTTTGCCCTTCGTCTCAGCCGTTACGCGCTCTGCCGCTTCGGCAATGGCGTTATCTGCCGCCGGGGTAGTAACTTCATCTTCTGTACCCGCAGAACCGGAGTTCAGCGCGTCACGTACTTCGAGGGTCAGACGACCACGGGAATCGGTGACGATATCTTTCACGTCCAGGCGACCAATTTCAGAACGCAGACGGTCAGAGAACTTACGTTTCAACAGCACTTCCGCTTGCGAAATGTCGCCACCACCCGTTGCCAGGTAGTAACGGCTGAAATCGCTGATGCGCCATTTGATGTAAGAGTCGACGATCAGGTCTTTCTTCTCTTTGGTCACAAAGCGGTCGGCCTGGTTGTCCATGGTCTGAATACGTGCGTCGAGCATTTTCACCGTTTCAATGAACGGTATCTTGAAATGCAGACCAGGCTCATAAACCAAAGGTTTGTTGTCATCGTCACGCAGTACCTTACCAAAACGCAGCGTAATACCGCGCTCACCTTCTTTGACGACAAAGACAGACATGTAAAGCACTACCAGCACGATGATGATAATCGCGATAACTGACTTACGCATCGTTATTCCCCCTGACGCTGGTAGTCGTTACGCTGCGCGTTGGCGCGGCGTTGGTCCATAATATCGCCCTGACTGGTGGACGACGTGTTGCTTGCTCCACTGGTTGTGGAGGAAGAGGCTGGCGGCAGACGCAGCAGATTGCTGGCACCGTTATCGCTCTTCGCCGCAGGGGCGTTACCACCTTTCAGCATCTGGTCTAACGGCAGAACCATCAGGTTGCCACCTTTATCGTTAACCAGCACTTTGCGGGTGTTACCCAACACTTTTTCCATCGTCTCGATATACAGACGCTCGCGAGTAATTTCCGGCGCGGCTTTATATTCCGGCAGAAGTTTAGCAAAGCGCGCCACTTCACCCTGAGCTTCCAGGATGGTCTGGGCCTTGTACGCACGCGCCTCTTCGAGGATACGTTGCGCCTGACCGTTCGCACGCGGCTGAACTTCGTTGGTATACGCTTCTGCTTCACGAATGTATTGCTGTTCGTTTTCACGCGCGGCAATCGCATCGTCAAACGCCGCTTTTACTTCTTCCGGCGGACGAGCAGCCTGGAAGTTGACGTCCAGCAGCGTGATACCCATGTCATACGGACGAATCGTCTCTTCCAGTTCGCGCTGAGTATCGCTACGAATCACGGTACGACCTTCCGTCAGAATGCGGTCCATGGTGTATTTACCGATAACTCCACGCAGGGCGCTGTCGGTAGCCTGACGCAGGCTGTCATCCGGGCTGGTCACGCTATACAGATATTTTTCCGGATTGGTGACGCGGTACTGCACGTTCATCTCAACGCGCACTACGTTCTCGTCCGACGTCAGCATCACACCAGAAGCGGCCAGTTCACGCACGGCTTCCACGTTCACCGGTTTGACTTCGTCGATAAACGTCGGTTTCCAGTTCAGACCCGGCTCAACCAGATGGCTGAATTTACCAAAGCGTGTTACCACGCCGCGTTCGGCTTCTTTAATGGTATAGAAACCACTGGCCGCCCAGATAATGACAATCGCTGCCGCTGCGATGGTAACGACACGACCGCCAAGCTGCGGGCGCGGGCCTTGCGATGAACTGCCACCGCCAGATCCGGTGCCTTTACCGCCGCCCAGACCACCGAGCTTTTTGCTCAGTTTGCGGAAGATATCATCTAAATCAGGTGGCCCTTGATCGCGACCGCCTTTGTTTCCATTTCCCTCAGAGTTGCCGCCAGGTTTGCTGCTTCCCCACGGGTCGCGGTCTTGTCCGTTATTACCGGGCTGATTCCACGCCATGTTTGTGCTCCATATTTGTTATGCGGTGATCCCTGTTGTCTTTCGACGCCAGAGGATATGACTCCACGCTTCAGACGCTACGCCGTTAGATCAGGTAATCGATCAACGCCGGTTCTTGTTTACAGAGGCGACGCCAGTCAACGATCGGCATACGAACTTGCAGACTTACGCTGCCGTCCTCCTCCATCCACTCTTTTTCTATTGCCTGAAGCTGATAAAAACGACTTCTCAGACGCCCTTCCTGCGGTGGCAGACGCAATGTATGCTGCGCCACCTCGCCGGAAAGCCGCTCCGTCAAAGCCTGAAAAAGCTGTGGTATCCCCGCTCCGGTCTGTGCGGAAAGCCAGACACGGATCGGTTTGTTCTCTTCGTCCCGATCAATACGCGGTTCGAAATCTTCCAGCATATCGATCTTGTTCATCACCAGCAGGGTTGGGATCTCGTGAGCGTCGATCTCTTCAAGAACCGTATTCACCGCTTCGATGTTTTCTTGTACACGCACATCCGCCGCATCAATGACGTGCAGCAGTAATGTGGCTTGCCGCGTCTCTTGTAACGTGGCTTTAAATGCTGCAACCAGATCGTGCGGCAGGTGGCGAATAAACCCTACGGTATCTGCCAACACGGTTTCACCGACATCTGCAACGTCAATACGCCGCAACGTCGGGTCGAGGGTGGCAAACAACTGGTCTGCCGCGTAGACCCGCGCTTCGGTGATGCGATTGAAAAGGGTAGATTTACCGGCGTTGGTATATCCCACCAGCGAAACAGTAGGAACGTCGGCTTTGATACGCGATTGCCGCCCCTGCTCACGCTGCTTTTCAACTCTTTCCAGGCGCGACTGTATCTGCACGATGCGATTACGCAACAAACGACGGTCGGTTTCGAGCTGGGTTTCACCCGGACCACGCAAACCTATCCCGCCTTTCTGTCTTTCAAGGTGGGTCCAGCCACGCACCAGGCGCGTAGCCAGATGGCGCAGCTGCGCCAGCTCAACCTGCAACTTACCCTCATGGGTACGCGCACGTTGGGCGAAAATATCTAAAATAAGGCCGGTGCGGTCGATAACACGACACTCGCACAAACGCTCCAGGTTACGCTCTTGCGCCGGGCTCAGGGCATGGTCAAAAAGAACGACCGAAGCACCCGTCGCTTTGACAGCTTCCGCAATTTCAACTGCTTTACCTTCACCTACAAAATACTTTGGGTGCGGCGCTTTACGGCTACCGGTAATCACCTGCAATGCTTCGACACCGGCGGAAGAGACCAGAGATTCAAACTCCTGGAGGTCTTCCATATCTTTGTCTTGCGTAAAATAGATGTGTACCAGTACCGCCTGCTCACCAGCATCATAACGGTCAAACAAGCGTATAACCCTCTAAATAGATCAGCGGGGAACGCAGGATCGCTGGCTCCCCGTGTAAAAAAACAGCCCGAAACCTTATTCGGTTTCTTCGCTGTCCTGTTGCGCGGAAGTATTCTGCGCGCTGCTACCATGATGGTAGTTACTGCTGGTACCGCCACCGGCGTTGTTACTGTGATGAGAAACCGGACGAGACGGGACAACAGTAGAAATCGCGTGCTTGTAAACCATCTGGCTGACCGTGTTTTTCAACAGGATCACGAACTGATCAAAAGACTCGATTTGCCCTTGCAGCTTAATACCATTCACCAAATAAATAGAAACTGGAACACGTTCCCGACGCAGTGCGTTCAGGAACGGATCTTGTAAAGATTGCCCCTTAGCCATTCTCTCTTTTCCTTATATGCTTATTTGTACTTTGAACCTTTCGATTCTGAAAAAATTGCGCACGATACGTCTCAATTGTACACATTCAGCCTGCGATAGCACCAACAACCTGTAATACTTCGTCACGCGCCTGTTCTGGTTTTTCACTGTCAAGCCAGTGAACCCCTTCCCAACCACGCAGCCAGGTTATCTGCCGCTTCGCCAACTGTCTCGTGGCGCAAACACCTCGATAAACCATTTCATCGTATGAGATTTCGCCTTCAAGGTAAGACCACATCTGGCGATAACCCACGCAACGAATGGAAGGCAAGTCCGTATGCAAATCTCCTCGGGCAAAAAGCGCCCGGACTTCTGCTTCAAAACCTGAAGCCAACATCTGATGAAAACGCTGCTCAATGCGTTGATGGAGCAGTTCACGGCTCGCCGGGGCGATGGCGAACTGATGCACCTGATACGGTAGAGCGTCTCCTGACGTTTGCGTCAGTTCCGTTAAAGTTTTACCCGAAATGAAAAAAACTTCCAGTGCCCGGGAAAGCCTTTGTGGATCATTTGGATGAATCCTTGCTGCCGCAACCGGATCTACCTCCTGAAGTTGACGATGCAATGACTCCCAACCTTGCTCTGCCGCCTGTTGCTCAATTCTGGCCCGCACTTCCGGGTCTGCCGACGGTAGCGGCGACAACCCTTCCAGCAATGCCTTGAAATACAACATCGTACCGCCCACTAACAGTGGGATCCGCCCCGCCGCGGTGATATCGGCCATTTCCGCCAGCGCATCGCGGCGAAAATCAGCAGCCGAGTAAGCCTGCGACGGATCGCGAATATCCAGCAATCGGTGCGGCGCGGCGAGTAACTCTTCAGCGTTCGGCTTCGCCGTCCCGATATCCATCCCTTTGTAAATAAGGGCAGAATCAACGCTTATCAACTCTACTGGTAAAATTTTACGCAGCTCAATGGCTAACGCCGTTTTACCGGAGGCCGTCGGCCCCATCAAAAAAATCGCCTTAGGCAGGCTCGCCTTACTGATATCACTCATCTTTCAGGGCTTTTATCGCCGGATGTAAATCAACAGATTGTAACAGACCACCCGGCGGCGTTTTCACAAGTTGCGGACATAACCGTTCCACGTCCGCCAGCAGGGTTATGGCCTGTGCCATTGACCACTGCGCATGTTCGCTCATCAGATTTCGTGCAATCCACTGCGCAATATTGCCAGGTTCGAATACGGACTGCTTCGCCAGGTAGCCTATCAGTTCAGGAATCAAGATTTGTAAATTTTGTTGGCGTAAGGGTAAAGGCACGGCCCTGATGGTCACATGCTGTGCATCTGACTGGAAATCAATACCCAATTCCGCCAGGGCAGACTGCGCTTTTTCTAATGCCGATTTTTCTTCGGCAGAAACTTTTAGCCGCAACGGAATCAGCAGCGGCTGGGCGCAAACGGGCGCTTCACCCGGCGTCAATTGTGCCTGACGTAGCCAACGTTCTGCCACTGGCAAGGATAAAAGTGAAATGTTGCCATCGCGCTCCAGCAACGCACAGTCGGAATGGACGATAGTCAGTACCCGACCAAAACTCTGACTGTTCGCCGCAAGTGCAGGTTCCTGCGGTTCCGGCGCTTTTGGTTTTTGCATCGGCGCGGGCGTTTGCAAAAGCTGGCGATACACTTCACCTTGCTGTTTCTGGTAGCCTGGCTGCGCATTCGGCCAGGGGGCAGCCGGACGACTGCCTGATGCTGGCGCAGGAGTGTAGCGCGGAGCTACCGGCTCACGAGCTGCCGGTTCTGCAAAGTGATTGCGCCCCGCCGCCACGCGGTTTTCCGGAATGGAACGCGGTGCAGGTTGGGGTTCATCGTCCAGCGGTAGCGGCGTTTCCAGTTGCTGTTGTAGCACGCTCAGCACGCCCTGATAGATAAAATCATGCACCAGACGCGACTGATGGAAACGCACTTCGTGTTTGGCGGGGTGCACGTTGACGTCCACCTGATGCGGATCGATCTCCAGATACAGCACAAATGCCGGTTGCTGATCGGCCCCCAGTTTGTCTTCGCAGGCCTGGCGGATCGCGTGATTGATCAGGCGATCGCGCATCATGCGACCGTTCACGTAGCAATACTGAATTTCTGCCAGTGCGGGCGTGGTGTGATTTGGATCGGCCACCCAGCCGCGTAGCGTGAGATCGCCGTGTTGCCATTCAATCGCCAGCGCTTGTTCAAGAAAAGCGGTGCCGCAAATCGCGCCTAAGCGCCGTTCTTTTTGCCCGCCTTCCGGCACTGCGCGGTACTGACGCACAATTTTACCGTTATGCGACAGGTTGATCGTGACGTCGAAACGCGCCAGCGCAATGCGGCGGATGATCTCATCAATGTGGTTAAATTCGGTTTTCTCGGTGCGCAGGAATTTGCGCCGCGCCGGGGTGTTGTAGAACAGATCCAGCACCTCCAGCGTCGTCCCCACAGGATGCGCCGCCGGTTTTACCGTCACGTTCATATCGCGCCCTTCGGCATAGGCCTGCCAGGCTTCCTGCTGTTCTGCGGTGCGTGAAGTGAGCGTCAGGCGGGAAACCGAACTGATACTCGCCAGCGCCTCACCGCGAAAGCCCAGGCTGATAATGGCTTCGAGATCGTCCAGAGAGGCGATTTTACTGGTGGCATGACGCGCCAGCGCCAGCGCCAGCTCGTCTTTTTTGATACCGCAGCCGTTATCACGAATGCGGATAAGTTTCGCCCCACCGCGTTCGATATCAATATCGATACGTGTCGCACCTGCATCGAGGCTGTTTTCCACCAGTTCTTTGACTACCGACGCAGGTCGCTCGACCACCTCACCTGCGGCAATCTGGTTCGCCAGTTGTGGCGGTAAGACCTGAATTGGCATCAATCGTCCTTAGTTTGGCAGCGTGCGATCTGGCGTCGTCACCGTACTGGCCGTTTGTGCCGTTGCCCCCTGCGGCGCAGATTGCATCGGATGCGCAAGGAAATAATTGCGCAGGCCTTTGTAAATGGCTTCTGCCAGCTGTTGTTGGTAATCGTCGCTCGCCAGCAAACGTTCTTCGCTGTTGTTGCTGATAAAACCGGTTTCGACCAGTACTGATGGGATATCCGGCGAACGCAGAACGCCGAGACTCGCGTGTTCTGGTCGGCGTTTATGTATTTCGCCAATGCGTTGCAACTGACTGATCATACTGGTCGCTACATCATACCCTACCCGTTGGGAATGACCGAACTGTAAATCCAGCACCGCCTGGCTTAAATAGGGGTCAGACTGACTGTTCGCCAGCACATCACCCGCCCCACCCAGCAGCTCCGACTGTTTCTCGTGCTGCTCCAGCCAGCTGGCCATTTCGCTGTTGGCGCGACGGTTAGAGAGCACCCATACGGAAGCGCCAGTCGCACTGCGGTTCGGTGCGGCATCAGCGTGAATCGACACGAGGAAATTGGCGTTTTGCTTACGTGCCACATCACTGCGCCCCATCACCGAGATAAAGTAATCCCCGTCACGGGTTAAAACGCCCTTAAACATCGGATCGTCATTGAGCAAAGTACGCAATTTACGCGCGATGGCGATGGTGACATTTTTCTCCCGCGTACCACCGGGGCCGATAGCGCCAGGGTCCTGACCGCCGTGTCCGGCATCAATAGCGATGATAATTTTATCGCCAGTGTTAGCCGTCGCGCGCGCTGCCGGACGCGTTACCGTATTACTGCTGATAACACCCGTAGTGCGGTTACTTTCCGTTTTAAACGGATTGCGCGCCGGTTCGCTGACGCGCGGTGCGACAACCGCAGGCGTTTCAACGCGTTTCGCAACCACGGGCGGCGGCGGAGGAGGTGGCGGCGCATCGGCGTTAATCGTAAAGACGACAGTGTAATTGCTGCCATTCTGCCGCTTCACCGCTTCGGTTTTACCGTTTTCGGTAAGATCGACCACCAGCCGTAGCGTTTGTGCATCTTTAGGCGTTCCAGAGCGAATCGCCTTCACCAGATTATTGCCGCTGAACAACAACGGCAGTCCCTGAATCACGCCCGTTTGTTTGATATCGAGCGCCACGGTGCGTTTGCTTTGATGGCTAAACGCATAATCAGGATCGCCAATAAAACTCAACGTTATCCGCGCCTGTTGATTACCGTTAGAAACCTGAATATCAGAGAGCGTCGCGGCACCCACCGGCGTGCACAGCAGCAGCAGCGTCGCTACCAACCAATTTCTGATGCGATACATCATCCCGCCACCTTTCAAAGGTTAACCGGCTAAACGCGCCAGCAACAATTCACCCGCAGAGGAAACCGCACTCACGCGCGCCTCACGGCCTTGTGCCTGATAATCAATGTGTATTTCGACATCCGGGTCAGGAAGAACACCAGTACCTTGTTGTGGCCACTCCACCAGGCAGATGGCATCGTTGGCAAAATAATCGCGAATCCCCATAAACTCCAGCTCCTCGGGATCGGCAAGGCGGTACAAATCAAAGTGATAAACCATTAAATTGTCGAGCGTATAGGGTTCGACCAGCGTATAAGTGGGGCTTTTGACATTACCCTGATGACCCAGAGCTTGTAAAAAGCCCCGGCTAAAGGTGGTTTTACCTGCGCCTAAATCGCCATACAGATAGATTACGGTTGCGCCATCGCAGGCTTTCGCTACCCGCTCGCCCAGGTCTAATGTTGCCTGCTCATCAGGGAGCGGAATTACTCGATTCATCATGGTTTTTATCAGTCACTTCCGGGTTAACAATACGCTGTAGCGTGGAAAAGAGATCGGTTGCCAGCATCCCGCGCGTTCCAAAACGCGCCGCCAGTACGTCAGCTGCAGCACCGTGCGCGACACAGCCCGCACAGGCGGCATCATACGGCGACAGTTTTTGCCCAAGCAATGCGCCAATAATACCAGAGAGCACATCGCCCATGCCGCCGCTCGCCATGCCTGCATTTCCGGCATCAATAATGCCTAAAGCGTCAGGATGGGCGGCGACCACGGTTCCGGCACCTTTCAGCACCGCTACGCCGCCATAACGTTGTACCAGACGTTTGGCGCAATGTAAGCGGTCACTTTCAATTTCAGCGACGGAACAGCCTAACAACCGTGCGGCCTCGCCAGGATGCGGCGTGATCACGCGATTGTGACGCTTATCGGGATTGATTGCCAGCAGGTTCAATGCATCGGCATCCCACAACATCGGTTTGCGAAAATTCTCAACTTTTTGCAGTGCTTTTTTCCCCCACTCTTGCTGGCCCAGACCGGGACCAATCACCACCACATCGGCCCATTCCAGGCTTTCGGTAAGAGAGTCCATCGTCAGTTCATGCACCATCAATTCCGGTCGTGCAGTCAGCAGCGGCGCAATGTTTTCACTGCGGGTCAGTACTCGGACTAAACCAGCACCAGCACGTAGCGCCGCTTCCCCCGTCATACGAATAGCCCCCGCCGTGCCGTGATCGCCACCGATAATTACCAGCCGCCCGTGATCGCCTTTATGCGAAGTCGGGCGACGCGGTTTTAGCCAGTGAGAAAGTTGTTCTGCCGAAAACCGCTGAATTTTCGTCTCCTGACCTGCCAGCCAACTATCCAGCCCCAGTGAGTCAAAATGCAGTTGTCCGGTAACATCCCGCGCTTTTCCAGTGAGCAAGCCTGGTTTCAGCGCAATAAAAGTGATGGTGTGATCGGCGTTGATCACTGCGCCTGGCGTAGCGCCGGTTTCAGCCAGCAGGCCGGAAGGGATATCAACCGCCGCAATCGGCGCAGGATGGGAATTAGCGTGGTCGATTAACTGGCTAATGGATTCGCGGGGCGCTTGCTGCAAGCCGGTACCGAGCAGCGCATCAACAATCAGATCTACCGATTCGGGCCAGACAATATTCGAAGCATGGATCTCGCCTCCCGCGTTTAACCATGCTTCGCGTGCCAGCGCGGCCTCTTCCGGCAACGGTTTGTCGCTCTCCTGGGCCAGCAGCGTGACCTCAATGCCGACCGCTGTGGCCAGCCGCGCGACCACGTAGCCATCGCCGCCGTTATTACCATGACCGCACAGCACCAGCCAATGGCGGGCGTCAGGATACGCCGAACGACACACCTGGAATGCGGCTTCGCCAGCGCGAAGCATCAGCTCATAGAGTGTAAGCCCCAGCGCATCTGCCGCCTCACGTTCTCCGCGGCGGATATCGTCGGCGTGCCAGACGGTGTGTGGTATACTTACGGGGTTTTTCTTCATTGTATGGTCCGTCATGTCAGAGCCCCTCGATCTCAATCAGTTAGCGCAAAAAATTAAACAGTGGGGGCTGGAACTGGGCTTTCAGCAGGTAGGTATTACCGATACCGATCTCAGCGAGTCCGAGCCCAAACTGCAAGCATGGCTGGACAAACAATACCACGGCGAAATGGACTGGATGGCACGTCACGGTATGCTGCGCGCTCGCCCCCATGAGTTATTGCCCGGTACGCTGCGCGTGATCAGCGTGCGGATGAATTACCTTCCTGCTAACGCCGCATTTGCCAGCACGCTGAAAAACCCCAAACTCGGCTATGTTAGCCGTTATGCGCTGGGCCGTGACTATCACAAACTTCTGCGCAACCGACTCAAAAAGCTGGGCGAGATGATTCAGCAACATTGTGTTTCGCTGAATTTTAGACCGTTTGTCGATTCTGCGCCTATTCTCGAGCGCCCGTTAGCTGAAAAAGCTGGGCTCGGCTGGACAGGTAAGCACTCACTTATCCTCAATCGCGAGGCCGGTTCTTTCTTCTTTTTAGGCGAATTGCTGGTCGATATTCCGCTGCCCGTGGATCAACCAGTCGAGGAAGGATGCGGTAAATGCGTGGCCTGTATGACGATTTGCCCGACCGGTGCCATCGTCGAGCCATATACCGTCGATGCTCGCCGCTGTATCTCTTATCTCACCATCGAACTTGAAGGGGCGATCCCGGAAGAGTTGCGACCGTTAATGGGAAACCGTATTTACGGTTGCGATGACTGCCAGCTTATCTGCCCGTGGAATCGCTATTCACAACTCACCACAGAAGAGGATTTCAGCCCGCGTAAGCCGCTACACGCACCGGAACTCATTGAGTTATTCGCCTGGAGCGAAGAGAAGTTTTTAAAAGTCACGGAAGGATCGGCGATTCGTCGTATTGGTCACCTGCGTTGGCTGCGTAATATCGCCGTAGCATTAGGCAATGCCCCTTGGGATGAAACGATTTTGACAGCGCTGGAAAGTCGTAAAGGTGAGCACCCACTTCTCGATGAGCACATAGCGTGGGCGATTGCGCAGCAAATAGAGAGACGAAATGCGTGCATAGTCGAAGTGCAATTGCCGAAAAAACAGCGTCTGGTTCGGGTGATTGAAAAAGGGTTACCGCGTGACGCCTGATTCATCCACAGCTTGTGAATAAAAATAAAAACGCATTGCAATTCAAGACGAATAAAATCGTCAAGTGATCGACTCGACAAAACGGAATCTTAATTTTTAACTTATCTATCAATAGGTTAAAAAAATACTATTCACCGTGCGAAGTTTCTTTGAAATTAAGATTACAGCCTGAGGCTGTGGATAACTCTGTTTACAAGAGTTTGTCAGAGACAACGAAAACCAGCAATAACGCATCGCATCGCTGTGGATATTTTATTGAGAGAAGAATTTGGAGCGGGAAACGAGACTCGAACTCGCGACCCCGACCTTGGCAAGGTCGTGCTCTACCAACTGAGCTATTCCCGCTTGGGTGGTCTGTGCTTTGCAGCACTTTTCAAATTTTGGAGCGGGAAACGAGACTCGAACTCGCGACCCCGACCTTGGCAAGGTCGTGCTCTACCAACTGAGCTATTCCCGCGTACTACTTAATTTTGCTTTCGTAATTTTCGCATTTCTGCGTCGTTACGGGAGGCGCATTATACGAGAAATCTTTCCCTCTGCAACCCCCCAAAAAAGTTTTTTTTTGCGTTTTTATCTCAAGTGCTGAAATTATCAGCAAGACGTTCAATTTAGCGTCAAAATCACGCCGCCGCAAGTGGATTCCGGCGCTTACGTGACCAGGAAAAATTTTACAGCTTGATAAAATGCTCGCGGTAGTAAGCCAGCTCCGCCACCGATTCACGGATATCATCCATCGCCTGATGCGTCCCCTGCTTGGTAAAACCATCCAGAATTTCCGGCTTCCAGCGGCGCGCCAGCTCTTTCAGGGTGCTGACATCGAGATAACGGTAGTGGAAGTAGGCTTCCAGCTCCGGCATGTATTTAAACAGGAAACGACGGTCCTGACCGATGCTGTTACCGCAAATCGGCGATTTTCCCGCAGGCACCCACTGTTTTAAAAATTCGAGCGTTGCCAGTTCAGCTTCCCGATCGCCCATCGTGCTCGCTTTCACGCGCTCTACCAGCCCGCTGGCGGTATGGGTGCGCACGTTCCAGTCATCCATCAGCGCCAGCTGTTCATCAGACTGGTGTACTGCAATGGTCGGCCCTTCTGCCAGAATATTCAGGTTGGCATCGGTCACCAGCGTGGCAATCTCAATAATGCGATCGCGCTCGGGATCCAGACCGGTCATCTCAAGATCGATCCAAATCAGGTTGTTTTCATTGGCACTCATGCTATTTTCCACCCATTCACAGTGACTATATTGATCCACAATTGCGTGTATCATAGATGTTTTGCCCATCAGGGGCGACCAGGAGTCTGTACGATTGAGTAAAAATAAACTCTCCAAAGGCCAGCAGCGCCGCGTGAACGCCAATCACCAGCGTCGTCTTAAAACGTCTAAGGAGAAGCCCGACTACGACGACAATCTGTTTGGCGAGCCTGATGAAGGTATCGTCATCAGCCGCTTTGGTATGCACGCTGATGTGGAATCCGCCGATGGCGACGTTCACCGCTGCAATATTCGCCGTACCATCCGTTCGCTGGTAACCGGCGACCGCGTAGTCTGGCGTCCGGGTAAACCGGCGGCGGAAGGCGTAAATGTCAAAGGGATCGTGGAAGCGGTGCATGAGCGTACCTCGGTGTTGACGCGTCCGGATTTCTACGACGGCGTAAAACCTATTGCCGCCAACATCGACCAGATTGTCATTGTCTCCGCCATTTTGCCGGAGCTGTCGCTCAATATTATCGACCGTTACCTGGTGGCCTGCGAAACCTTGCAGATTGAGCCGATTATTGTGCTCAACAAGATAGACCTGCTGGACGACGAAGGCATGGCGTTCGTCAACGAGCAGATGGATATCTACCGCAATATCGGTTATCGCGTATTGATGGTTTCCAGCCATACTCAGGATGGGCTAAAACCGCTGGAAGAGGCGTTGACCGGGCGCATCAGCATTTTTGCCGGGCAGTCTGGCGTCGGCAAATCCAGCCTGCTGAATGCGTTGCTGGGGCTGCAAAAAGAGATCCTGACCAACGATGTCTCTGACAACTCGGGGCTCGGTCAGCACACCACGACCGCCGCTCGGCTGTATCACTTCCCGCACGGCGGTGATGTGATTGATTCCCCTGGTGTGCGTGAGTTCGGCCTCTGGCACCTGGAGCCGGAACAAATCACTCAGGGCTTTGTCGAATTCCATGACTATTTAGGTCTGTGTAAATATCGCGATTGCAAACACGATACCGATCCGGGCTGCGCTATCCGGGAAGCGGTTGAGGAAGGGAAAATCGCGGAAACCCGTTTCGAAAACTATCACCGTATTCTGGAAAGCATGGCGCAGGTAAAAACGCGTAAAAACTTTTCTGATACGGATGACTGACAATTAAGCTAACCGTCGTTAGAATCGTCCCCTTTTTTTCAGGATCCGGCATGTAGGCCGGATCAGGAACGACAAAACAATGGCCTGGAGGCTACCTTGTTAAATTCATTTAAACTTTCGCTACAGTACATTCTGCCGAAACTATGGCTTACTCGCCTGGCGGGTTGGGGCGCAAGCAAGCGGGCAGGATGGCTGACAAAACTGGTTATCGATCTGTTCGTTAAATACTACAAGGTCGACATGAAAGAGGCGCAAAAGCCGGACACCGCCAGCTACCGCACCTTTAACGAATTCTTTGTCCGTCCGCTGCGTGGCGAAGTACGCCCAATCGATACCGATCCGAATGTACTGGTCATGCCTGCCGATGGCGTTATCAGCCAGTTGGGTAAAATCGAAGAAGATAAAATCCTGCAAGCCAAAGGCCACAACTACAGCCTCGAAGCCCTGCTGGCAGGCAACTATCTGATGGCGGACCTGTTCCGCAACGGTACGTTTGTGACCACTTACCTCTCCCCGCGTGACTACCATCGCGTACACATGCCGTGCAACGGTATTCTGCGTGAGATGATCTACGTACCGGGCGATCTCTTCTCCGTTAACCATCTCACGGCTCAGAACGTGCCGAATCTGTTTGCCCGTAACGAACGCGTGATTTGCCTTTTCGATACCGAATTTGGCCCAATGGCGCAGATTCTGGTCGGAGCGACGATTGTTGGCAGCATTGAGACGGTCTGGGCGGGCACCATTACGCCGCCGCGCGAAGGTATCATCAAGCGCTGGACCTGGCCTGCCGGGGAAAACGACGGTTCTGTGGCACTGCTGAAAGGCCAGGAAATGGGTCGCTTTAAACTCGGTTCCACCGTTATCAACCTGTTTGCACCGGGTAAAGTGAATCTGGTTGAGCAACTGGAAAGCCTGTCTGTCACGAAAATTGGCCAGCCGCTGGCAGTATCTACCGAAACCTTTGTTACGCCAGACGCTGCACCCGCCCCACTTCCTGCTGAAGAGATCGAAGCAGAACACGACGCCAGCCCATTGGTTGACGATAAAAAAGACCAGGTCTAATCCATCAAAGGAAACGCTGACGTGCGCCTGATTATCACTTTTCTGATGGCCTGGTGCCTCAGTTGGGGGGCGTACGCCGCGACGGCCCCCGATAGCAAACAAATCACTCAGGAACTGGAGCAGGCAAAAGCGGCGAAACCCGCACAGCCGGAAGTCGTAGAGGCGCTCCAGTCTGCCTTAAATGCGCTTGAGGAACGAAAAGGTTCCCTTGAGCGCATCAAACAATATCAGCAAGTTATCGATAATTATCCGAAACTCTCCGCTACTCTGCGCGCACAATTAAACAACATGCGTGACGAGCCGCGCAGCGTGTCGCCGGGAATGTCTACCGACGCGCTGAATCAGGAAATTCTCCAGGTCAGCAGCCAGTTGCTGGATAAAAGCCGTCAGGCCCAGCAAGAGCAGGAGCGCGCCCGCGAGATTGCCGATTCGCTGAATCAACTGCCGCAACAGCAAACCGACGCCCGCCGTCAGTTAAATGAGATCGAGCGCCGCCTGGGAACGCTTACTGGCAATACCCCGCTCAATCAGGCACAAAATTTCGCGTTGCAGTCTGACTCCGCACGCCTGAAAGCGCTCGTTGATGAACTGGAACTGGCGCAGCTGTCTGCCAATAACCGTCAGGAATTAGCGCGCTTACGCTCAGAGCTGGCGGAAAAAGAGAGCCAGCAACTGGATGCGTATTTGCAGGCCTTACGTAATCAGTTGAACAGCCAACGTCAGCTTGAGGCGGAGCGGGCGCTGGAAAGTACCGAATTGCTGGCAGAAAACAGCGCCGATTTGCCGAAAGACATCGTCGCGCAATTCAAAATTAACCGCGAACTATCGGCGGCACTGAATCAACAGGCGCAGCGGATGGATCTCGTTGCCTCGCAACAGCGCCAGGCCACCAGCCAGACGTTACAGGTTCGGCAGGCGCTGAATACGCTGCGTGAACAGTCGCAATGGCTGGGATCGTCCAACCTGCTCGGCGAAGCGTTGCGGGCGCAGGTGGCACGGCTGCCGGAAATGCCGAAACCACAACAGCTTGATACCGAAATGGCGCAGTTGCGTGTGCAACGGTTACGTTATGAGGATCTGCTTAATAAACAGCCGCTGCTACGGCAAATTCATCAGGCCGACGGTCAGCCGCTGACCGCCGAGCAAAACCGTATTCTGGAAGCACAGCTACGCACTCAGCGTGAGTTGCTGAACTCATTGTTGCAGGGTGGCGACACGCTACTGCTGGAACTGACCAAGCTGAAAGTCTCCAACGGGCAACTTGAGGATGCGCTGAAAGAGGTGAATGAAGCGACGCATCGCTATCTGTTCTGGACCTCTGACGTGCGCCCGATGACCATCGCCTGGCCGCTGGAAATCGCCCAGGATCTGCGTCGTCTCATTTCGCTGGACACCTTCAGTCAGTTGGGCAAAGCCAGTGTGATGATGCTGACCAGCAAAGAGACGATTTTGCCGCTGTTTGGCGCGTTGATTCTGGTCGGTTGCAGTATTTACTCGCGCCGCTATTTCACCCGTTTTCTTGAACGTTCGGCGGCGAAAGTCGGCAAAGTGACTCAGGATCACTTCTGGCTGACGTTACGCACTCTTTTCTGGTCGATTCTCGTCGCGTCACCGTTGCCGGTGCTGTGGATGACGCTGGGTTACGGCTTGCGCGAGGCGTGGCCTTATCCGCTGGCGGTCGCGATTGGCGATGGTGTAACGGCCACCGTGCCGCTGCTGTGGGTAGTGATGATTTGCGCCACCTTTGCCCGCCCGAACGGCTTGTTTATCGCTCATTTTGGCTGGCCGCGCGAACGTGTTTCCCGTGGGATGCGCTACTACCTGATGAGCATCGGGCTTATTGTGCCGCTGATTATGGCGCTGATGATGTTCGATAACCTCGACGACCGTGAATTCTCCGGTTCGCTGGGACGGCTTTGCTTTATCCTCATTTGCGGTGCGCTGGCGGTGGTCACCCTCAGCCTGAAAAAGGCCGGGATCCCACTGTATCTCAACAAAGAGGGCAGCGGCGACAACATTACCAACCATATGCTGTGGAACATGATGATTGGCGCGCCACTGGTTGCCATTCTGGCGTCGGCGGTGGGTTATCTGGCAACGGCACAGGCGCTGTTAGCGAGGCTTGAAACCTCGGTTGCCATCTGGTTCCTGCTACTGGTGGTTTATCACGTTATCCGCCGCTGGATGCTGATCCAACGCCGCAGGCTGGCGTTTGACCGGGCGAAGCATCGCCGGGCAGAGATGTTAGCGCAACGTGCGCGTGGCGAAGAGGAAGCACATCATCACAGTAGCCCGGAAGGGGCAATTGAAGTCGATGAAAGCGAAGTCGATCTCGATGCCATCAGTGCGCAATCCTTGCGGCTGGTGCGCTCAATTTTGATGTTGATCGCCCTGCTTTCGGTCATTGTGCTGTGGTCAGAAATCCATTCCGCTTTCGGCTTCCTCGAAAATATTTCGCTGTGGGATGTCACCTCCACGGTACAGGGCGTAGAAAGTCTGGAGCCAATTACCCTCGGTGCGGTGCTGATTGCCATTCTGGTGTTTATCATCACCACGCAGCTGGTGCGCAACCTGCCCGCGCTGCTGGAACTGGCGATTTTGCAGCACCTGGATTTAACGCCGGGTACGGGTTACGCCATCACCACCATCACCAAATATCTGCTGATGCTGATTGGCGGGCTGGTCGGCTTCTCAATGATTGGTATTGAGTGGTCGAAATTGCAGTGGCTGGTTGCCGCGCTCGGTGTTGGTCTCGGTTTTGGTTTACAGGAAATTTTCGCCAACTTTATCTCTGGCCTGATCATCCTGTTCGAAAAACCGATTCGCATTGGCGATACGGTAACGATCCGCGATCTTACTGGTAGCGTGACGAAAATTAATACCCGCGCAACCACCATCAGCGACTGGGACCGTAAAGAGATAATCGTGCCGAACAAGGCGTTTATTACCGAGCAGTTTATCAACTGGTCGCTCTCTGACTCGGTCACGCGCGTGGTGTTGACGATTCCGGCCCCTGCCGATGCCAACAGTGAAGAAGTGACGGAAATCCTGCTCACCGCAGCGCGTCGCTGCTCGCTGGTGATCGACAACCCGGCACCGGAAGTCTTCCTGGTGGATCTGCAACAAGGGATTCAGATTTTCGAGCTGCGTATTTACGCCGCTGAGATGGGTCACCGTATGCCGCTACGCCATGAGATCCACCAGCTGATTCTGGCAGGCTTCCATGCCCACGGTATCGATATGCCATTCCCGCCCTTCCAGATGCGTCTGGAAAGCCTGAATGGTAAACAAACGGGGAGAACGCTGACGTCTGCGGGCAAAGGTCGTCAGGCGGGAAGTTTGTAAGTTTGTGTGCCGGATGAACCAATCCGGCTCACAAACAAAACTGATAGCGCAGAAAAAACTGCCACAGCCAGTAGCCGAAAATAGCCAGCGCGGTGGCGTACATAAACCAGCCGCGTTTTTTTCGCCACAAAGCGAACCAGAGAAAAGGGAAAAAGAGCGGTAACGTCATTATCACACCAACATCACGGGTATCGTCTTCTTCGAGATACATCAACACATCGCAGACGTTGTTAATCCCGCGTCCATCAATCATCCACTCTTTGTCCAGCGCGGAAGTGATGGTTATCCAGAGGAACGCCACAATAAACCAGATGCAGCACAAGACAAACATGCGCGCACTCATAAGGTAACCGGTCGCTTAATTTCGCTATAGCGCATACGAAACAAATCGCCGTATCCCACTAATTCCCCGCGAAAAACCAGACATCGGATAAGATAAGCGCAATAAATATCCGGCAGGTTTCCCCACCGTTTACCATCGCGATCTTTGAGGGTGTTAATGGTGCTACCCACCACCATCGCCACTTTACGGGTGTGGCAGGCATCGACAAAAGAGAGAATCGTCTGCTCTATTTCCGCTACATCCCCGGCAGAAAATTGCAGCGCCCTGATTTCATCTTCGGTTATTGCCGGGTCCCGGCTGGTGTCATCCATAACATTTCCTGTCTTTACGCCCTATCGTCAGGCAGACGATAGGGCATCGGGTTATTCCACCGCCCACTGCGGGTTTTTTGCCACTCTGCTGCAATAGTTCTGGTAAATCGCCATCGCTAACAGCGAGAAGAAGACAGGGCCGCCAATCATCCACAATGTGCTGTCCCAGTCTCCGGCTTCAACCACAGGCTGAATAATGGTGAAGACGTTCGCAAATGTCACCACCAGTACGACAACCACTGTTGCAATCATTGCCGACATATGCGTTTTGAAAATCACAAATGGTCTGTCGAGATCCTGACGTGCTTTAAAAAATGGGAAAGCCAGCGCGAGGAACAGGTAAGGAAGCGTCATAGACACGTTCGCCATCAGCGTCAGCTTGTTAAAGAACGCGGATGCGGTACCGCCACCAAACGAAACCAGCAGGATGAAGACAGTAACCAACCCGCACTGCATCCACATGGCGATAGACGGCATCCCCATCGCATTCAGGCGCGTCATCGGTTCCGGCCACAACGCTTTCGGCGTCCCCTGGATGATGGCTTTCAGCGGTGAATAGCAAAGCGTAAAGAACGCACCGGTATAAGCGAGGAACATCGAAAGTCCGGTAATACGCGCAAACCATACGCCCAGCGACAATGACGCTTCAGGTGACAAATGCAGTGCGTTACCCAGCGTCACCCCGAGGCTCTTCATCAGCACATAGGTAATATTGCCAAGGTTAACGGAACCATTACTTAATACCTGCTGCCAGTTTGTGCTGACACCCCATAAAAATATTGCCAGCGAATAACCGATTGAAATAACAATAGCGGCAAAAACAATACCTTTGGCAAAGTTCTTTTCTGGATTTTCCGTTTTATCGACCAGACCACCAACCGCTTCAATTCCGCCATAGGCAAAAATAGCAAATACCACAAACGATAGCATTGCCAGACCGGACTGATAACCTGGGTTCGGTGATGCAAGGAAATTAATATCCTGCGCGAAATGCCCACCATTTAATAACAAAATAGTAATGCTTACTAACAGCAATACTAAATTCAGACACATTACTGCAATACCGCCCACCGCAGTAATGCGGGCAATTTTATTAATCCCCTTTGAAGCAACGACGGTGACCAGAATCATCCATGCCACTGCCAGCAGACCAACCACCTGCGTAGGCTCCAGTCCAGCAATACGCCAGTGCTGGGTCATGTCGCTACCATAGAGGAATGTTGAGAACGGTACCCAAACTTTCGCGGAGGTACTCACCATCCAGATGATATAAGAGGAAAACCACATAAACGTACCAATGAAGGCAAAACGTGGTCCGACACTATTATTCATCCAGGAATAGATACCGCCTTCTTCTTTGCGATAAGCAGCTCCCATTTCAGCCATCATTAAGGCGAATGGAATAAAGAATAACAATGCAGAAAATATATAAAAGGGAATCGCACTATAACCCATTAAGTAATAAGCCGATGGGCTATTGGCAAATCCAAATACGGAAGTAAAGATCATCAATATGAGTCCTATCAGACTCATCTTTTTTATCGTGTGAGGCATGAAACCATCCTTCATTTCAGCGCGTGTATAACACGTGCCCACTGAACTGCACTGCGCAACATTGAGCAGGCAGCGTAAAAACCAATACAGAATTGATACCTGGATGATATCAAATATCCAGTCTTAAATTGTGGCCTTTAACGGAAAAATGAAAACATATGCTACAGAATGGCGCTTATCACGCCATTCTTCGCTGTTAATTCAGTAATTTTTCAGAATTATGCCCGGTCAACGCTAAAGGCGATGACTTCAGCCAGTGTCTCCGCGCCCAGCGCCAACATCACCAGACGATCAACACCTAATGCCACGCCGGAACAGTCAGGCATACCGACTTTCAAGGCTTCAATCAGATTCTGGTCAATGGGGTGCTGCGGCAAACCGCGCGCCGCGCGCTTACGGTTATCTTGTTCAAAGCGTTGTTGCTGCTCACGGGCATCCGTCAATTCATGGAAACCATTCGCCAGCTCAATACCTTTATAATAAACCTCAAAGCGTTCAGCGACCCGATGATCTTCGGTACTGATTTGCGCCAGTGATGCCTGGCTGGCTGGAAAGTGGTACACAAAGGTCGGTTTTTCTTTGCCAATATTTGGCTCTACGCCAAAGGTAAACAGCAATTGTAGCAGCGTGTCGCGGTCTTCTTCGGTATCAGCAACATTGCTCAAATCCAGTTTCGCTGCGACTTCCCGCAGTTGCGTTTTGTCGGCAGAGAGCGGGTCAATTTCCAGATAACGCAAGAAAGCTTGTTGATAAGAAAGGCTTTCTGCTGCCGGGCAGTCCAGCACCTGTTGTAAGAGATCGTCCACCTCGTTCATCAACCGGTACATATCATAGTGCGGTCGATACCACTCCAGCATAGTGAACTCAGGGTTGTGATAACGCCCCATCTCTTCATTACGGAAGCTGCGGCACAGCTGGAATACCGGCCCACAACCGGCAACCAGCAGGCGTTTCATATGGTATTCCGGGCTGGTCATTAACCAGAGATTCATCCCCTGCGAATGCCCGGGGCCAACGAAACGTGTCTCAAACGGGACCAAATGAATATCGGTTACCGTCGCCTGGCTCATACAAGGCGTCTCCACCTCCAGCACTCCACGATCGGCAAAGAAACGACGGATCTCCGCCATAATCGCCGCGCGTTTTAATAAGTTAGGAATGGATGCGCTCGGCTGCCAGGATGCCGTTTCGCTCATAGTTAAATCTCCAGTTTTTGACAAGGGCACGAAGTCTACTCGCAACGCGACGGCGAGACAAATTTTACGCAGGAATCAAACAGCGGTGGGCAGTGACTAAAAAAAGCACGATCTGATGGTTTAGTAATTAAATTAATCATCTTCAGTGATAATTTAGCCCTCTTGCGCACTAAAAAAATCGATCTCGTCAAATTTCAGACTTATCCATCAGACTATACTGTTGTACCTATAAAGGAGCAGTGGAATAGCGTTCGCAGACCGTAACTTTCAGGCACTTACCCTGAAGTACGGGGCTGTGGGATAAAAACAATCTGGAGGAATGTCGTGCAAACCTTTCAAGCCGATCTTGCCATTGTAGGCGCCGGTGGCGCGGGATTACGTGCTGCAATTGCTGCCGCGCAGGCAAATCCAAATGCAAAAATCGCACTAATCTCAAAAGTATACCCGATGCGTAGCCATACCGTTGCTGCAGAAGGGGGCTCCGCCGCTGTCGCGCAGGATCATGACAGCTTCGAATATCACTTTCACGATACAGTAGCGGGTGGCGACTGGTTGTGTGAGCAGGATGTCGTGGATTATTTCGTCCACCACTGCCCAACCGAAATGACCCAACTGGAACTGTGGGGGTGCCCATGGAGCCGTCGCCCGGATGGTAGCGTCAACGTACGTCGCTTCGGCGGCATGAAAATCGAGCGCACCTGGTTCGCCGCCGATAAGACCGGCTTCCATATGCTGCACACGCTGTTCCAGACCTCTCTGCAATTCCCGCAGATCCAGCGTTTTGACGAACATTTCGTGCTGGATATTCTGGTTGATGATGGTCATGTTCGCGGCCTGGTAGCAATGAACATGATGGAAGGCACGCTGGTGCAGATCCGTGCTAACGCGGTCGTTATGGCTACTGGCGGTGCGGGTCGCGTTTATCGTTACAACACCAACGGCGGCATCGTTACCGGTGACGGTATGGGTATGGCGCTAAGCCACGGCGTTCCGCTGCGTGACATGGAATTCGTTCAGTATCACCCAACCGGTCTGCCAGGTTCCGGTATCCTGATGACCGAAGGCTGCCGCGGTGAAGGCGGTATTCTGGTCAACAAAAATGGCTACCGTTATCTGCAAGATTACGGCATGGGCCCGGAAACTCCGCTGGGCGAGCCGAAAAACAAATATATGGAACTGGGTCCACGCGACAAAGTTTCTCAGGCCTTCTGGCACGAATGGCGTAAAGGCAACACCATCTCCACGCCGCGTGGCGATGTGGTTTATCTCGACCTGCGTCACCTCGGCGAGAAAAAACTGCATGAACGTCTGCCGTTCATCTGCGAACTGGCGAAAGCGTACGTTGGCGTCGATCCGGTTAAAGAACCGATTCCGGTACGTCCGACCGCACACTACACCATGGGCGGTATCGAAACCGATCAGAACTGTGAAACCCGCATTAAAGGTCTGTTCGCCGTGGGTGAATGTTCCTCTGTTGGTCTGCACGGTGCAAACCGTCTGGGTTCTAACTCCCTGGCGGAACTGGTGGTCTTCGGCCGTCTGGCCGGTGAACAAGCGACAGAGCGTGCAGCAACTGCCGGTAATGGCAACGAAGCGGCAATTGAAGCGCAGGCAGCTGGCGTTGAACAACGTCTGAAAGATCTGGTTAACCAGGATGGCGGCGAAAACTGGGCGAAGATCCGCGACGAAATGGGCCTGGCAATGGAAGAAGGTTGCGGTATCTACCGTACGCCGGAACTGATGCAGAAAACCATCGACAAGCTGGCAGAGCTGCAGGAACGCTTCAAGCGCGTGCGCATCACCGACACCTCCAGCGTGTTCAACACCGACCTGCTCTACACCATTGAACTGGGCCACGGTCTGAACGTTGCTGAATGTATGGCGCACTCCGCAATGGCACGTAAAGAGTCCCGCGGCGCACACCAGCGTCTGGACGAAGGTTGCACCGAGCGTGACGACGTCAACTTCCTCAAACACACCCTCGCCTTCCGCGATGCTGATGGCACGACTCGCCTGGAGTACAGCGACGTGAAGATTACTACGCTGCCGCCAGCTAAACGCGTTTACGGTGGCGAAGCGGATGCAGCCGATAAGGCGGAAGCAGCCAATAAGAAGGAGAAGGCGAATGGCTGAGATGAAAAACCTGAAAATTGAGGTGGTGCGCTATAACCCGGAAGTCGATACCGCACCGCATAGCGCATTCTATGAAGTGCCTTATGACGCAACTACCTCATTACTGGATGCGCTGGGCTACATCAAAGACAACCTGGCACCGGACCTGAGTTACCGCTGGTCCTGCCGTATGGCGATTTGTGGTTCCTGCGGCATGATGGTTAACAACGTGCCAAAACTGGCATGTAAAACCTTCCTGCGTGATTACACCGACGGTATGAAGGTTGAAGCGTTAGCTAACTTCCCGATTGAACGCGATCTGGTGGTCGATATGACCCACTTCATCGAAAGTCTGGAAGCGATCAAACCGTACATCATCGGCAACTCCCGCACCGCGGATCAGGGTACTAACATCCAGACCCCGGCGCAGATGGCAAAGTATCACCAGTTCTCCGGTTGCATCAACTGTGGTCTGTGCTACGCCGCGTGCCCGCAGTTTGGCCTGAACCCAGAGTTCATCGGTCCGGCTGCCATTACGCTGGCGCATCGTTATAACGAAGATAGCCGCGACCACGGTAAGAAGGAGCGTATGGCGCAGTTGAACAGCCAGAACGGCGTATGGAGCTGTACTTTCGTGGGCTATTGCTCCGAAGTCTGCCCGAAACACGTCGATCCGGCTGCGGCCATTCAGCAGGGCAAAGTAGAAAGTTCGAAAGACTTTCTTATCGCGACCCTGAAACCACGCTAAGGAGTGCAACATGACGACTAAACGTAAACCGTATGTACGGCCAATGACGTCCACCTGGTGGAAAAAATTGCCGTTTTATCGCTTTTACATGCTGCGCGAAGGCACGGCGGTTCCGGCTGTGTGGTTCAGCATTGAACTGATTTTCGGGCTGTTTGCCCTGAAAAATGGCCCGGAAGCCTGGGCGGGATTCGTCGACTTTTTACAAAACCCGGTTATCGTGATCATTAACCTGATCACTCTGGCGGCAGCTCTGCTGCACACCAAAACCTGGTTTGAACTGGCACCGAAAGCGGCCAATATCATTGTAAAAGACGAAAAAATGGGACCAGAGCCAATTATCAAAAGTCTCTGGGCGGTAACTGTGGTTGCCACCATCGTAATCCTGTTTGTTGCCCTGTACTGGTAAGGAGCCTGAGATGATTAATCCAAATCCAAAGCGTTCTGACGAACCGGTATTCTGGGGCCTCTTCGGGGCCGGTGGTATGTGGAGCGCAATTATTGCGCCGGTGATGATCCTGCTGGTGGGTATTCTGCTGCCACTGGGGCTGTTTCCGGGTGATGCGCTGAGCTACGAGCGCGTTCTGGCGTTCGCGCAGAGCTTCATTGGTCGCGTATTCCTGTTCCTGATGATCGTTCTGCCGCTGTGGTGTGGTTTACACCGTATGCACCACGCGATGCACGATCTGAAAATTCACGTGCCTGCGGGCAAATGGGTTTTCTACGGTCTGGCTGCTATCCTGACAGTTGTCACGCTGATTGGTATCGTTACAATCTAACGTATCGCCAATGTAAATCCGGCCCGCCTATGGCGGGCCGTTTTGTATGGAAACCAGACCTTATGTTCAAAACGACGCTCTGCGCCTTATTAATTACCGCCTCTTGCTCCACATTTGCTGCCCCTCAACAAATCAACGATATTGTGCATCGCACAATTACCCCGCTTATAGAGCAACAAAAGATCCCCGGTATGGCGGTGGCGGTAATTTATCAGGGTAAACCTTATTACTTTACCTGGGGCTATGCGGACATCGCCAAAAAGCAGCCCGTCACACAGCAAACGTTGTTTGAGTTAGGTTCGGTCAGCAAAACATTTACGGGCGTGCTTGGTGGCGACGCTATTGCTCGAGGGGAAATCAAGTTAAGCGATCCCGCAACAAAATACTGGCCTGAACTTACCGCTAAACAGTGGAATGGGATCACACTATTACATCTTGCGACCTACACCGCTGGCGGCCTGCCATTGCAGGTGCCGGATGAAGTGAAATCCTCAAGCGACTTGCTGCGCTTCTATCAAAACTGGCAGCCTGCATGGGCTCCAGGAACACAACGTCTGTATGCCAACTCCAGTATCGGTTTGTTCGGCGCACTGGCTGTGAAGCCGTCTGGTTTGAGTTTTGAGCAGGCGATGCAAACTCGTGTCTTCCAGCCACTCAAACTCAACCATACGTGGATTAATGTACCTCCCCCAGAAGAAAAGAATTACGCCTGGGGATATCGCGAAGGTAAGGCAGTGCATGTTTCGCCAGGGGCGTTAGATGCTGAAGCTTATGGTGTGAAGTCGACCATTGAAGATATGGCCCGCTGGGTACGAAGCAATATGAATCCCCGTGATATCAACGACAAAACACTTCAGCAAGGGATACAACTGGCACAATCTCGCTACTGGCAAACCGGCGATATGTATCAGGGCCTGGGCTGGGAAATGCTGGACTGGCCGGTAAATCCTGACAGCATCATTAACGGCAGTGGCAATAAAATTGCACTGGCAGCACACCCTGTAAAAGCGATTACGCCCCCAACTCCTGCAGTACGCGCATCATGGGTACATAAAACAGGGGCAACCGGCGGATTTGGTAGCTATGTCGCGTTTATTCCAGAAAAAGAGCTGGGTATAGTGATGCTGGCTAACAAAAACTATCCCAATCCAGCGAGAGTCGCCGCCGCCTGGCAGATTCTCAACGCTCTACAGTAAAATTTCATCGGGTCCGAATTTTCGGACCTTTTCTGCGCTTTTCCTTGCTGTCATCTACACTTAGAAAAAAACCAGTAAGGAAACATTTATGCGCCTGCTCCCTCTCGTTGCCGCAGCGACAGCTGCATTTCTGGTCGTTGCCTGCAGTTCTCCTACGCCGCCGCGTGGCGTAACAGTAGTGAATAATTTCGACGCAAAACGTTATCTCGGTACCTGGTATGAGATTGCCCGTTTTGATCACCGTTTTGAACGTGGACTGGAAAAAGTCACCGCAACATACAGTCTGCGTGATGACGGCGGCCTGAATGTCATCAATAAAGGCTATAACCCTGACAGAGAAATGTGGCAGCAGAGTGAAGGGAAAGCGTACTTTACCGGCGCACCAACACGCGCTGCGCTGAAAGTGTCATTCTTTGGTCCTTTCTATGGCGGTTATAACGTCATTGCACTTGATCGGGAATACCGCCATGCGCTGGTTTGCGGCCCGGACCGCGACTACCTGTGGATACTCTCCCGCACGCCAACCATTTCTGACGAAGTGAAACAGGAGATGCTGGCAGTCGCGACCCGGGAAGGGTTTGATGTCAGTAAGTTTATTTGGGTACAGCAGCCCGGTAGTTAGTGAGTGCTGAGTTTCAGACCAATAATCCCCAATACGATTAACGCCAGACTCGCCAGGCGCATCGGGTTAGCGGACTCACCGAGCAGCACAATGCCGGTGATGGCAGCGCCGACTGCGCCAATACCCGTCCACACGGCATAAGCCGTCCCTACCGGTAACGATTTCATCGCCCAGGCAAGTAGCGCCATACTGACTATCATCGCCGTCACGGTAATAACACTCGGCGTCAAACGGCTAAAGCCGTGGGTATATTTCAGGCCAACGGCCCATACCACTTCCAGCAGACCAGCAATAACTAAGATAATCCAGGACATATCAGGCTCCGGAGAATTGGGGCCGTCCCCGGTGAAAAGAGGCGTTTGCAGGTCGTCCTGCAAAGCTGATGGTTGAACGGATATTTTGCCAGGTGGCAGGGGAATTTCAACTATTACCTTTGTGACTATCGCAAAAAAACAAACGGCACGACATAACTGTCGTACCGTTATTGCTTATTGCTGCGCTTTCGTTGCTGCACCAGAAATCGCGTTACCGCCATCAGAAATGTCTTCACCAACGCCACGCGTGGTGTTGCAGGCAGTTAATACTGTTGAAAGCACCAGAACAGAAAAGATCGCTGCAATTGTCTTCTTCACCATAACGTCTTCCTTTTAGGTAATGTTATTTATGTTTGCCTATAGCAAATTAATAATAGACAACATCGCCAAAAATGATGGAAATCTGATGATTTTTCGGAAGAGAAGAAAAATTAGCTGGCAGCGCGGGAGATGGAGTTGCCGAGATGTTTGATGTCTTCGCCGAAACCGCGAGCGGTGTTACAGCCCGTGAGCAGCGTGCTGGCAAGCAAAACAAGAACGATAAGGCGTTTCATCATCTCTGACCTGAATAAGTGATGGTGCAGCCTGCAGGCCGCACCACAACCGCATTACTTCACGCGAGAGACGTATTCACCAGAGCGGGTATCCACTTTGATGACTTCGCCGATTTGTACGAACAGCGGAACCTTAACCACAGCGCCAGTAGACAGGGTAGCCGGTTTGCCGCCAGTACCTGCGGTATCACCTTTCAGGCCCGGATCGGTATCAACGATTTCCAGTTCAACGAAGTTCGGCGGAGTAACGGAGATCGGCTGACCATTCCACAGAGTTACGATACACTCTGCCTGATCCAGCAGCCATTTAGCGTTGTCGCCAATTGCTTTTGCATCAGCAGACAGCTGCTCGAAAGTTTCGTTGTTCATGAAGTGCCAGAACTCACCGTCGTTGTACAGGTAAGTCAGGTTCATATCGACAACATCAGCGCCTTCAGCGGAATCAGTAGATTTGAAGGTTTTTTCTACGCGAGTACCGGTCAGCAGACGACGCAGTTTAACGCGAGCAAATGCCTGGCCTTTACCCGGTTTTACGAATTCACTCGCTTCAACCGCGTAAGGTTCGCCGTCTAACATGATTTTAAGACCAGCACGAAAATCGTTGCTATAGTACGTTGCCATAAGGCCCTCTGAAATTTGTTAATTGGTAGCTAAGCCACAAAATGGCGCATATTGTAACCCTAAATACCCCATCCAGAGAAGATTGGTTAACGCAACTTGCCGATGTTGTGACCGATCCTGATGAACTTCTGCGTCTTTTGAATATAGACGCGGACGAAAAACTGTTGGCCGGACGCAGCGCCAAAAAGCTGTTTGCCCTGCGTGTGCCCCGCTCATTTATCGATCGCATGGAGAAAGGCAATCCGGACGATCCTCTTTTGCGTCAGGTACTTACCTCGCAAGATGAGTTTGTCGTCGCGTCCGGATTCTCCACCGACCCGCTGGAAGAACAGCACAGCGTAGTGCCTGGTTTGTTGCATAAATACCACAACCGGGCGCTTTTGCTGGTCAAAGGCGGCTGCGCGGTAAATTGCCGCTATTGCTTCCGTCGCCACTTCCCCTATGCCGAAAATCAGGGCAACAAGCGTAACTGGCAGACTGCTCTTGAGTATGTTGCTGCGCATCCGGAACTGGACGAGATGATTTTCTCCGGCGGCGATCCGCTGATGGCGAAAGATCACGAGCTGGACTGGTTGCTCACACAACTGGAAGCCATCCCGCATATCAAACGTCTGCGGATTCACAGCCGTCTGCCGATTGTGATCCCGGCACGTATCACCGAGGCGCTGGTTGAACGCTTTGCCCGTTCTACGCTGCAAATCTTGCTGGTGAATCACATCAATCATGCCAATGAGGTAGATGAAACGTTCCGTCAGGCGATGGCTAAATTGCGCCGTGTCGGTGTCACCCTGCTTAACCAGAGCGTTCTGTTACGTGGTGTGAACGATAACGCACAAACGTTGGCAAACCTGAGTAATGCGTTGTTCGATGCCGGCGTGATGCCGTATTACCTGCATGTGCTAGATAAAGTACAGGGCGCGGCGCATTTTATGGTGAGTGATGACGAAGCACGGCAGATTATGCGTGAGTTGCTGACATTGGTGTCGGGATATCTGGTGCCGAAACTGGCGCGAGAAATTGGCGGCGAACCCAGCAAAACGCCGCTGGATCTCCAGCTACGCCAGCAGTAACTGATTAAACAGGGAAGTTAAACATTAGCCTGATGCGCTACGCTTATCAGGCCTACATTGTGCATTGAAATTGAATGGATTTGCAATGAACTGTAGGCCGGATAAGGCGTTTACGCCGCATCCGGCAAGAGCAACAAACGCAAGTACAGCAACCTGTCATTAAACTGGGAAATTTAATCTTTGCCCGTTGCATAACCTTTAATTATTCATATACATTGCTGTTGTTACTCTTTATATAGCCAACACCAATAATTAACCTTTCTTTTCTGTTTATATAGAGTGAGTACGGCTATTTATGTTATTTTAACAACTATTACTACCAAGCCCATTTATCTGGCTTATAAATTAAAATTAATTATTTAATTGAGAAATGGTTAGGGAGAACCTACATGGCCATAAGCATCAAGGGTGTTAATACCGGTGTTATTCGCAAGAGTAATAATTTCATTGCACTGGCGCTGAAAATTAAAGAACCTCGCAATAAAGAATCGTTGTTCTTTATGTCTGTCATGGAACTGCGCGACCTGCTGATTGCGCTGGAAAGTCGTCTGCATCAAAAGCATAAACTGGATGCTGCTGCACGCCTTCAGTATGAGCAAGCTCGCGATAAAGTCATTAAGAAAATGGCAGAAAACATCCCAGAAATTCTGGTTGATGAGCTTAAAAATGCCGATATTAATCGTCGGGTTAACACGCTGGAACTTACCGATAATCAAGGCGAAAATCTTACCTTCGTATTAACGCTACATGACGGTAGCAAATGTGAGTTAGTCGTCAATGAGTTGCAGATTGAAATGCTGGCGCGAGCAATCATTCATGCAATTAATAATGCGGAAATGCGTGAACTGGCATTACGTATTACCTCACTGTTAGATTTCCTGCCGTTATATGACGTTGACTGCCAGGAAAATGGCAATCTGGAATATGACACCTATTCCCAACCGGAATGGAAACATAACCTGTTCGACCATTATCTGGCGGTGCTTTACCGCTTTAAAGATGAAAGTGACAAAGAACAATTTAGCGGCGCAGTGGTGAAAACGCGTGAAGCAACGCCGGGTAAAGAAATAGAGGCGATCACTCGCCGAATGCTTGATTTCAGCCCACGACTGAAAAAACTCGCGGGTGTGCCATGTCAGGTCTATGTTCGCACCGTAGCGGCGAATAACGCCCAACCGCTAACCCAGGATCAATGCTTACGCGCGCTGCATCACTTACGTGTTCAATCCACCAGCAAAACTGCACCACAGGCGAAATAATCTCATCTTTGCTAATGCGAGGCTGGAGCCATCCAGCCTGAAATGACTGATAACGTGATCGTTGGTCATGCCGGATGCGGCGTAAACGCCTTATCCGGCCTACAAATTCTCAAGCATTCAATCAGTTGCAATGCCTTATGTAGGCCTGATAAGCGAAACGCATCTGGCAATTATACGTTTGTCACCATCACATCAGTTCGGGCACTTATAAACCTGACCGATAATCTGGCTATCCGTCGGGACAAAACTGGACAACATTCCCTGCGACGGGCTGCTGATGCCATAAATCACGTTACCGCCCATTGCAGCCGCCTGGTTGCGCAGATCGTTTGCTGCGCCGCGCATAGAACCGCCTTCTTCTCCGTGTTGCCCGGAAAGCCAGTTGCTTTGCTTACCTGTCGCAGTACCAATCAGCTGGCACTCTGCGCCTGGCTGCTCGTCCACAATGCGTACACTCTGACCGGCAGCACTCAATTCGTTGCTGGAGCTACAACCCGCCATCAGTAGCGCGGCACCGACAATCCCTGCTAAGTATTTTACGTGCATGTTATTCCCCATAATCAATGAGCTGGACGCCACTCGCGTCGTCCGTGTCTGAATCTTATACTAGAAAGATGACCAAAAGAAAAACCCCCAGACATTTCTGCCCGGGGGTTTGTTTATTTCTGCGAGGTGCAGGGCAATTACATCATGCCGCCCATGCCACCCATGCCGCCCATACCGCCAGCAGCGCCTAAGTCAGCTGCATCGTTTTTCGGCAGGTCGGTAACCATGCACTCGGTGGTGATCATCAGGCCAGCCACAGAAGCCGCGTACTGCAGAGCAGAACGGGTTACTTTGGTTGGATCCAGGATACCCATGTCGATCATGTTGCCGTATTCTTCGGTTGCTGCGTTGTAACCGTAGTTGCCGTCGCCGCCTTTAACAGTGTTAGCAACAACAGACGGTTCTTCGCCGCAGTTCAATACGATCTGACGCAGCGGAGCTTCCATTGCACGCAGTGCAACTTTGATACCCACGTTTTGGTCTTCGTTCTGACCACGCAGGTCAGCCAGTTTAGACGCTACGCGGATCAGCGCAACACCACCACCAGCAACCACGCCTTCTTCTACCGCAGCACGGGTCGCGTGCAGGGCATCTTCAACGCGTGCTTTTTTCTCTTTCATTTCAACTTCGGTAGCAGCACCTACTTTGATAACTGCAACGCCGCCTGCCAGTTTCGCTACGCGCTCCTGCAGTTTTTCACGGTCGTAGTCAGAAGTTGCTTCTTCAATCTGCTGACGGATCTGAGCAACACGGCCCTGGATTGCAGCTTCTTCACCCACGCCATCGATGATAGTGGTGGTGTCTTTGTTGATCACAACACGTTTAGCCTGACCCAGGTCTTCCAGGGTTGCTTTTTCCAGCTCCATACCGATCTCTTCAGAGATTACGGTACCGCCAGTCAGGGTTGCGATATCCTGCAGCATAGCTTTACGACGATCGCCGAAGCCCGGAGCTTTAACCGCAGCAACTTTCACGATGCCACGCATGGTGTTAACAACCAGAGTTGCCAGCGCTTCGCCTTCAACATCTTCAGCGATGATCAGCAGCGGTTTGCCTGCTTTGGCAACAGCTTCCAGAACCGGCAGCATTTCGCGGATGTTAGAGATTTTCTTGTCAGCCAGCAGGATGAACGGGCTTTCCAGTTCTACTGCGCCAGTTTCCGGCTTGTTGATGAAGTAAGGAGACAGGTAGCCACGGTCGAACTGCATACCTTCAACCACGTCCAGTTCGTCCTGCAGACCGGTACCGTCTTCAACGGTGATAACGCCTTCTTTACCGACTTTGTCCATCGCTTCAGCGATCAGTTTACCTACGGTTTCGTCGGAGTTAGCGGAGATGGTACCAACCTGAGCAATCGCTTTAGAGTCAGAGCACGGTACGGACAGCGCTTTCAGTTCTTCAACTGCAGCGGTAACGGCTTTGTCGATACCACGTTTCAGGTCCATCGGGTTCATGCCCGCAGCAACAGCTTTCAGACCCTCAGTGATGATAGCCTGAGCCAGTACAGTTGCAGTGGTGGTACCGTCGCCTGCAGCGTCGTTCGCTTTAGAGGCAACTTCTTTCACCATCTGCGCACCCATATTTTCGAACTTGTCTTCCAGTTCGATTTCACGAGCAACGGAAACACCATCTTTGGTGATGGTCGGTGCACCGAAAGATTTATCCAGAACTACGTTACGGCCTTTCGGACCGAGGGTAACTTTCACTGCATCTGCCAGTACGTTTACGCCGCGCAGCATTTTCACACGAGCGTCGTTACCGAATTTTACGTCTTTAGCTGCCATTATCTTTATTCCTTAAATTCGTATGTTCAGTGTCGTGCGAGGATTACGCTTCAACAATTGCCAGAATGTCGCTTTCGGACATGATCAACACTTCTTCATTGTCGATCTTCTCAGATTTCACACCGTAGCCATCGTTGAAAATAACGATGTCGCCAACTTTCACATCCAGCGGCTTCACTTCGCCATTTTCAAGGATACGGCCATTGCCGACAGCCAGCACTTCGCCGCGGGTGGATTTAGCCGCTGCAGAGCCGGTCAGAACGATGCCGCCAGCAGATTTAGTTTCAACTTCTTTACGCTTGACGATCACGCGATCATGCAATGGACGAATATTCATTGATAACTCTCCTTTGAGAAAGTCCGTATCTGTTATGGGTGACGCCGGAGCTTACGTGGTTTCCCGGCTGGTGACCAGAGAAATGGGGATGAGGCTTCGCCCCTTCAAGGGGGAAAAAGAAAAAAAATTCTGATCAGCACAAAATCGGGTGAAAACCCTGATTCACCTCACATTTCATCGCAATTTCTTCATCGCCGTCATAAGCGAATCTGATTGTGCTACCATCGAAAATCTACGCAGTTGCCCAAAATTTGGGCGCAATCGGATATCAACCCATGAGTGGACTCAAACAAGAACTGGGGCTGGCCCAAGGCATTGGCCTGCTATCGACGTCATTATTAGGCACTGGCGTGTTTGCCGTTCCTGCGTTAGCTGCGCTGGTAGCGGGCAATAACAGCCTGTGGGCGTGGCCCGTTTTGATTATCTTAGTGTTCCCGATTGCGATTGTGTTTGCGATTCTGGGTCGCCACTATCCCAGCGCAGGCGGTGTCGCGCACTTCGTCGGTATGGCGTTTGGTTCGCGACTTGAGCGAGTCACCGGCTGGTTGTTTTTATCGGTCATTCCCGTGGGTTTGCCTGCCGCGCTACAAATTGCCGCCGGGTTCGGCCAGGCAATGTTTGGCTGGCATAGCTGGCAACTGTTGTTGGCAGAACTCGGTACGCTGGCGCTGGTGTGGTATATCGGTACTCGCGGTGCCAGTTCCAGTGCTAATCTACAAACCGTTATTGCCGGACTTATCGTCGCGCTGATTGTCGCTATCTGGTGGGCGGGCGATATCAAACCTGCGAATATCCCCTTCCCGGCACCTGGTAATATCGAACTTACCGGGTTATTTGCTGCGTTATCAGTGATGTTCTGGTGTTTTGTCGGTCTGGAAGCATTTGCCCATCTTGCCTCGGAATTTAAAAATCCAGAGCGTGATTTTCCTCGCGCATTGATGATTGGTCTGCTGCTGGCAGGATTAGTCTACTGGGGCTGTACGGTAGTCGTCTTACACTTCGACGCCTATGGTGAAAAAATGGCGGCGGCAGCATCGCTTCCAAAAATTGTAGTGCAGTTGTTCGGTGTAGGAGCGTTATGGATTGCCTGCGTGATTGGCTATCTGGCCTGCTTTGCCAGTCTCAACATTTATATACAGAGCTTCGCCCGCCTGGTCTGGTCGCAGGCGCAACATAATCCTGACCACTACCTGGCACGCCTCTCTTCTCGCCATATCCCGAATAATGCCCTCAATGCGGTGCTCGGCTGCTGTGTGGTGAGCACGTTGGTGATTCATGCTTTAGAGATCAATCTGGACGCTCTTATTATTTATGCCAATGGCATCTTTATTATGATTTATCTGTTATGCATGCTGGCAGGCTGTAAATTATTGCAAGGACGTTATCGACTACTGGCGGTGGTTGGCGGGCTGTTATGCGTTCTGTTACTGGCAATGGTCGGCTGGAAAAGTCTCTATGCGCTGATCATGCTGGCGGGGTTATGGCTGTTGCTGCCAAAACGAAAAACGCCGGAAAATGGCATAACCACATAATCCGGCGTTTCGACATTAATCCTGGCGATCGTCTTTATGATCAAGGCGGTCGCGCTCATCATCCTTTCGCTGGTACTCACCATCAAAAGTATTACCGCCACCGGTCCCGGCGCTAAAACCGCCGCCTGGCATACGAGAAAAGCGCAAATGCGGCATCAACTTCACTGTCAGATGCTTTTGCACCGGCGGTAATAAAAGCAGAAGACCGAGGAAGTCGGTGAAAAAGCCCGGTAATAAAAGCAGCAAACCGGCAATGATCAGCGAAACACTTTTAATCATCTCCGCCGCTGGGTTTTCACCCGCCGCCATTTTTTGCTGCATCAGCACGAAATTCTTAAAGCCCTGGTTACGTACCAGTGACATCCCGATAACTGACGTGAATATAACCAGCACGAGGGTCAGCAATACCCCCAATACATGGGCAACCTGAATAAAGATTGAAATCTCAATATAGACATAAAGGAAAATGGCAATAAAAGGTAACCAGCGCAAAGGTTTCTCCTGTAATAGCAGCCGGTAAAACCCGGCTACCTGAATGGGTTGCGAATCGCGTTCAGCTTATATTGTGGTCATTAGCAAAATTTCAAGATGTTTGCGCAACTATTTTTGGTAGTAATCCCAAAGCGGTGATCTATTTCACAAATTAATAATTAAGGGGTAAAAACCGACACTTAAAGTGATCCAGATTACGGTAGAAATCCTCAAGCAGCATATGATCTCGGGTATTCGGTCGATGCAGGGGATAATCGTCGGTCGAAAAACATTCGAAACCACATATATTCTGTGTGTTTAAAGCAAATCATTGGCAGCTTGAAAAAGAAGGTTCACATGTCAAACAACATTCGTATCGAAGAAGATCTGTTGGGTACCAGGGAAGTTCCAGCTGATGCCTACTATGGTGTTCACACTCTGAGAGCGATTGAAAACTTCTATATCAGCAACAACAAAATCAGTGATATTCCTGAATTTGTTCGCGGTATGGTAATGGTTAAAAAAGCCGCAGCTATGGCAAACAAAGAGCTGCAAACCATTCCTAAAAGTGTAGCGAATGCCATCATTGCCGCATGTGATGAAGTCCTGAACAACGGAAAATGCATGGATCAGTTCCCGGTAGACGTCTACCAGGGCGGCGCAGGTACTTCCGTAAACATGAACACCAACGAAGTGCTGGCCAATATCGGTCTGGAACTGATGGGTCACCAGAAAGGTGAATATCAGTACCTGAACCCGAACGACCATGTTAACAAATGTCAGTCCACTAACGACGCCTACCCGACCGGTTTCCGTATCGCAGTTTACTCTTCCCTGATTAAGCTGGTAGATGCGATTAACCAACTGCGTGAAGGCTTTGAACGTAAAGCTGTCGAATTCCAGGACATCCTGAAAATGGGTCGTACCCAGCTGCAGGACGCAGTACCGATGACCCTCGGTCAGGAATTCCGCGCTTTCAGCATCCTGCTGAAAGAAGAAGTGAAAAATATCCAACGTACCGCTGAACTGCTGCTGGAAGTTAACCTTGGCGCAACAGCAATCGGTACTGGTCTGAACACGCCGAAAGAGTACTCTCCGCTGGCAGTGAAAAAACTGGCTGAAGTCACTGGCTTCCCATGCGTACCGGCTGAAGACCTGATCGAAGCGACCTCTGACTGCGGCGCTTATGTTATGGTTCACGGCGCGCTGAAACGCCTGGCTGTGAAGATGTCCAAAATCTGTAACGACCTGCGCTTGCTCTCTTCTGGTCCACGTGCCGGCCTGAACGAGATCAACCTGCCGGAACTGCAGGCGGGCTCTTCCATCATGCCAGCTAAAGTAAACCCGGTTGTTCCGGAAGTGGTTAACCAGGTATGCTTCAAAGTCATCGGTAACGACACCACTGTTACCATGGCAGCAGAAGCAGGTCAGCTGCAGTTGAACGTTATGGAGCCGGTCATTGGCCAGGCCATGTTCGAATCCGTTCACATTCTGACCAACGCTTGCTACAACCTGCTGGAAAAATGCATTAACGGCATCACTGCTAACAAAGAAGTGTGCGAAGGTTACGTTTACAACTCTATCGGTATCGTTACTTACCTGAACCCGTTCATCGGTCACCACAACGGTGACATCGTGGGTAAAATCTGTGCCGAAACCGGTAAGAGTGTACGTGAAGTCGTTCTGGAACGCGGTCTGTTGACTGAAGCGGAACTTGACGATATTTTCTCCGTACAGAATCTGATGCACCCGGCTTACAAAGCAAAACGCTATACTGATGAAAGCGAACAGTAATCGTACAGGGTAGTACAAATAAAGAAGGCACGTCAGATGACGTGCCTTTTTTCTTGTGAGCAGTAACTTAAAAATAACAACCTAATATCAACTTGTTAAAAAACAAGGAAGGCTAATATGCTAGTTGTAGAACTCATCATAGTTTTGCTGGCGATCTTCTTGGGCGCCAGATTGGGGGGAATAGGTATTGGTTTTGCAGGCGGATTGGGGGTGCTGGTTCTTGCCGCTATTGGCGTTAAACCCGGTAACATCCCGTTCGATGTCATTTCCATTATCATGGCGGTTATCGCCGCTATTTCTGCCATGCAGGTTGCTGGCGGTCTGGACTATCTGGTTCATCAGACAGAAAAGCTGCTGCGCCGTAACCCGAAATACATCACGATCCTCGCACCGATCGTGACCTATTTCCTGACTATCTTTGCTGGTACTGGCAACATATCTCTGGCGACACTGCCAGTTATCGCTGAAGTTGCGAAGGAACAAGGCGTCAAACCTTGCCGTCCGCTGTCTACTGCAGTGGTATCCGCGCAGATTGCGATCACCGCATCGCCAATCTCAGCGGCAGTGGTTTACATGTCTTCCGTGATGGAAGGTCATGGCATCAGCTACCTCCATCTGCTCTCCGTGGTCATCCCGTCCACCCTGCTGGCGGTTCTGGTGATGTCCTTTCTGGTCACTATGCTGTTCAACTCCAAACTCTCTGACGATCCGATTTATCGCAAGCGTCTGGAAGAGGGCCTGGTTGAACTGCGCGGTGAAAAGCAGATTGAAATCAAATCCGGTGCAAAAACGTCCGTCTGGCTGTTCCTGCTGGGCGTAGTTGGCGTGGTTATCTATGCAATCATCAACAGCCCAAGCATGGGTCTGGTTGAAAAACCGCTGATGAACACCACCAACGCAATCCTGATCATCATGCTCAGCGTTGCAACTCTGACCACCGTTATCTGTAAAGTCGATACCGACAACATCCTCAACTCCAGCACCTTCAAAGCAGGTATGAGCGCCTGTATTTGTATCCTGGGTGTTGCGTGGCTGGGCGATACTTTCGTTTCCAACAACATCGACTGGATCAAAGATACCGCTGGTGAAGTGATTCAGGGTCATCCGTGGCTGCTGGCCGTCATCTTCTTCTTTGCTTCTGCTCTGCTGTACTCTCAGGCTGCAACCGCAAAAGCACTAATGCCGATGGCTCTGGCACTGAACGTTTCACCGCTGACCGCTGTTGCTTCTTTCGCTGCGGTGTCTGGTCTGTTCATTCTGCCGACCTACCCGACGCTGGTTGCTGCGGTACAGATGGATGACACGGGTACTACCCGTATCGGTAAATTCGTCTTCAACCATCCGTTCTTCATCCCGGGTACTCTGGGTGTTGCCCTGGCCGTTTGCTTCGGCTTCGTGCTGGGTAGCTTCATGCTGTAATGATCAATCGCGGGGCGTTCACGCCCCGCTTTCTTTCCCGCCGACTAACATCCTTCCCCCGTCCGTTGTATAGTGACCTCTCTCTTGCGGTTCCATCTGTTCTTGCGAGGTGTTTATGCTTGATGAAAAAAGTTCGAATACCGCGTCTGTCGTGGTGCTATGTACCGCACCGGATGAAGCGACAGCCCAGGATTTAGCCGCCAAAGTGCTGGCGGAAAAACTGGCGGCCTGCGCGACCTTGCTCCCCGGCGCTACCTCTCTCTATTACTGGGAAGGTAAGCTGGAGCAAGAATACGAAGTGCAGATGATTTTAAAAACTACCGTATCTCACCAGCAGGCACTGCTGGAATGCCTGAAGTCTCATCATCCATATCAAACCCCGGAACTTCTGGTTTTACCTGTTACACACGGAGACACAGATTACCTCTCATGGCTCAACGCATCTTTACGCTGATCCTGCTACTTTGCAGCACTTCCGTTTTTGCCGGATTATTCGACGCGCCGGGACGTTCACAATTTGTCCCCGCGGATCAAGCCTTTGCTTTTGATTTTCAGCAAAACCAACATGACCTTAATCTGACCTGGCAGATCAAAGACGGTTACTACCTCTACCGTAAACAGATCCGCATTACGCCGGAACACGCGAAAATTGCCGACGTGCAGTTGCCGCAAGGCGTCTGGCATGAAGATGAGTTTTACGGCAAAAGCGAGATTTACCGCGATCGGCTGACACTTCCCGTAACCATCAACCAGGCGAGTGCGGGAGCGACGTTAACTGTCACCTACCAGGGCTGTGCTGATGCCGGTTTCTGTTATCCGCCAGAAACCAAAACCGTTCCGTTAAGCGAAGTGGTCGCCAACAACGCAGCGTCACAGCCTGTGTCTGTTCCGCAGCAAGAGCAGCACACCGCGCAATTGCCCTTTTCCGCGCTCTGGGCGTTGTTGATCGGTATTGGTATCGCCTTTACGCCATGCGTGCTGCCAATGTACCCACTGATTTCTGGCATCGTGCTGGGTGGTAAACAGCGGCTCTCCACTGCCAGAGCATTGTTGCTGACCTTTATTTATGTGCAGGGGATGGCACTGACTTACACGGCGCTGGGTCTGGTAGTTGCCGCCGCAGGGTTACAGTTCCAGGCGGCGCTACAGCACCCATACGTGCTCATTGGCCTCGCCATCGTCTTTACCTTGCTGGCGATGTCAATGTTTGGCTTGTTTACTCTACAACTCCCCTCTTCGCTGCAAACACGTCTCACGTTGATGAGCAATCGCCAACAGGGCGGCTCACCTGGCGGTGTGTTTGTTATGGGGGCGATTGCCGGACTGATCTGTTCACCATGCACCACCGCACCGCTTAGCGCGATTCTGCTGTATATCGCCCAAAGCGGGAACATGTGGCTGGGCGGCGGCACGCTTTATCTCTATGCGTTGGGCATGGGCCTGCCGCTGATGCTAATTACCGTCTTTGGTAACCGCTTGCTGCCGAAAAGCGGCCCGTGGATGGAACAAGTCAAAACCGCGTTTGGTTTTGTGATCCTCGCACTGCCGGTCTTCCTGCTGGAGCGAGTGATTGGTGATGTATGGGGATTACGCTTGTGGTCGGCGCTGGGTGTCGCATTCTTTGGCTGGGCCTTTATCACCAGCCTACAGGCTAAACGCGGCTGGATGCGCGTGGTGCAAATAATCCTGCTGGCAGCGGCATTGGTTAGCGTGCGCCCACTTCAGGATTGGGCATTTGGTGCGACGCATACCGCGCAAACTCAGACGCATCTCAACTTTACACAAATCAAAACGGTAGATGAGTTAAATCAGGCGCTCGTTGAAGCCAAAGGCAAACCGGTGATGTTAGATCTTTATGCCGACTGGTGCGTCGCCTGTAAAGAGTTTGAGAAATACACCTTCAGCGACCCGCAGGTGCAAAAAGCGTTAGCAGACACGGTCTTACTTCAGGCCAACGTCACGGCCAACGACGCACAAGATGTGGCGCTGTTAAAGCATCTTAATGTCCTTGGCCTACCGACAATTCTCTTTTTTGACGGACAAGGCCAGGAGCATCCACAAGCACGCGTCACGGGCTTTATGGATGCTGAAACCTTCAGCGCACATTTGCGCGATCGCCAACCGTGAACGACACTTGCAGTGGGAAAGACGGAGGAAAATAGCGTGCAACGTGAAGATGTACTGGGAGAAGCCCTGAAATTATTAGAATTACAAGGGATTGCCAACACCACGCTGGAGATGGTTGCTGAACGTGTGGATTATCCACTGGACGAGCTACGCCGCTTCTGGCCAGACAAAGAGGCAATCCTCTACGATGCGCTGCGTTATCTTAGCCAACAGATAGATGTCTGGCGTCGTCAGCTGATGCTGGACGAAACGCAAACCGCCGAACAAAAGCTGCTGGCACGTTATCAGGCGTTATCGGAGTGCGTTAAAAACAACCGCTATCCGGGCTGTCTATTTATCGCTGCCTGTACGTTTTATCCCGATCCTGGCCACCCTATTCATCAACTGGCCGATCAGCAAAAAAGCGCGGCCTACGATTTCACCCACGAACTGTTAACCACACTGGAAGTTGACGATCCGGCGATGGTAGCAAAGCAGATGGAACTGGTGCTGGAAGGCTGTTTAAGCCGAATGCTGGTGAATCGTAGCCAGGCGGATGTCGACACTGCACATCGGCTGGCGGAAGATATCCTGCGCTTCGCCCGCTGCCGCCAGGGTGGTGCATTGACCTGACAGAAACACAGAAAAGAAGCGATTTGCCGCAATCTTAAGCAGTTGAATCGCTTTTACTGAAATTAGGTTGACGAGATGTGCAGATTACGGTTTAATGCGCCCCGTTGCCCGGATAGCTCAGTCGGTAGAGCAGGGGATTGAAAATCCCCGTGTCCTTGGTTCGATTCCGAGTCCGGGCACCAAATTCATATAAACGGACCTCCACGGAGGTCCGTTTTTCGTTTCAGGACGCCACGATTTAAGCGTTCTGCCTCCAAATCAATTCTCCCGAACTCAACCAGATTCTCCCCACATCACCAGCAATTTGCGGGCATATCCCAATTCGGGAAAATTTGTTCCTGAGCGATAGCACTAACTGACGTGAAATGTCGTGCGGCCCCGTGATGTTGTTGAACGTCAAATGACGTCATCAGGAGCGTAACGCATCCATAAAGCACAACACCGGTCTGAACGCCGACTGATGAGATTTTCTGAATGAGAACAAAGAGAAATGTATCAGTCCGCTTGCTCATGCAAAGACTAACAATCCATTAAAATAGTAAGCGCTCCGGACAATTTTCCATGGATTATTTTCTGAACATTTTTCTTTGGCAAAGATGATGAATTTTGATGGTAAGGAATATTACTTCTGGTTCTCAGTAAAATCCTTTCGTAATACTATGTAATCAAGAAGTTTATGGCTGGTAAAAATAACGTCTTGCATTCACCAATAATATGTAAATAAACCCATCTATAGATGGTAAAAATAGGTTGTGGCAATTATCATTGCATCATTCCCTTTTCGAATGAGTTTCTATTATGCAACAACCTGTAGTTCGCGTTGGCGAATGGCTTGTTACTCCGTCCATAAACCAAATTAGCCGCAATGGGCGTCAACTTACCCTTGAGCCGAGATTAATCGATCTTCTGGTTTTCTTTGCTCAACACAGTGGCGAAGTACTTAGCAGGGATGAACTTATCGATAATGTCTGGAAGAGAAGTATTGTCACCAATCATGTTGTGACGCAGAGTATCTCAGAACTACGTAAGTCATTAAAAGATAATGATGAAGATAGTCCTGTCTATATCGCTACTGTACCAAAGCGCGGCTATAAATTAATGGTGCCGGTTATCTGGTACAGCGAAGAAGAGGGAGAGGAAATAATGCTATCTTCGCCTCCCCCTATACCAGAGGCGGTTCCTGCCACAGATTCTCCCTCCCACAGTCTTACCATTCAAAACACCGCAACGCCACCTGAACAATCCCCAGTTAAAAGCAAACGATTCACTACCTTTTGGGTATGGTTTTTTTTCCTGTTGTCGTTAGGTATCTGTGTAGCACTGGTAGCGTTTTCAACTCTTGATACACGTCTTCCTATGAGCAAATCGCGTATTTTGCTCAATCCACGCGATATTGACATTAATATGGTAAATAAAAGTTGTAACAGCTGGAGTTCCCCGTATCAGCTCTCTTACGCGATAGGCGTGGGTGATTTGGTGGCGACATCACTTAACACCTTCTCCACCTTTATGGTGCATGACAAAATCAACTACAACATTGATGAACCGAGCAGTTCCGGTAAAACATTATCTATTGCCTTTGTTAATCAGCGCCAATACCGTGCTCAACAATGCTTTATGTCGATAAAATTGGTAGACAATGCAGATGGTTCAACCATGCTGGATAAACGTTATGTCATCACTAACGGTAATCAGCTGGCGATTCAAAATGATTTACTGGAGAGTTTATCAAAAGCGTTAAACCAACCGTGGCCACAACGAATGCAGGAGACGCTCCAGCAAATTTTGCCTCATCGTGGTGCGTTATTAACTAATTTTTATCAGGCTCATGATTATTTACTGCATGGCGATGACAAATCATTGAATCGTGCCAGTGAATTATTAGGTGAGATTGTTCAATCATCCCCAGAATTCACCTACGCGAGAGCAGAAAAAGCATTAGTTGATATCGTGCGCCATTCTCAACACCCTTTAGATGAAAAACAATTAGCAGCACTGAACACAGAAATAGACAACATTGTTACACTACCGGAATTGAATAACCTGTCCATTATATATCAAATAAAAGCGGTTAGTGCTCTGGTAAAAGGCAAAACAGATGAGTCTTACCAGGCGATAAATACTGGCATTGATCTTGAAATGTCCTGGCTAAATTATGTGTTGCTTGGCAAGGTTTATGAAATGAAGGGGATGAACCGGGAAGCAGCTGATGCATATCTCACCGCCTTTAATTTACGCCCAGGGGCAAACACCCTTTACTGGATTGAAAATGGTATATTCCAGACTTCTGTTCCTTATGTTGTACCTTATCTCGACAAATTTCTCGCTTCAGAATAAGCAAATCCCGGGTTGATTCATGCTCGGGAATATTTGTTGTTGAGTTTTTGTATGTTTCTGTTGGTATAATATGTTGCGGCAATTTAGTTGCCGCATAATTTTTATTACATAAATTTAACCATAGAATGTCACGCAATCCATTGTAAACATTAAATGTTTATCTTTTCATGATATCAACTTGCGATCCTGATGTGTTAATAAAAAACCTCAAGTTCTCACTTACAGAAACTTTTGTGTTATTTCACCTAATCTTTAGGATTAATCCTTTTTTCGTGAGTAATCTTATCGCCAGTTTGGTCTGGTCAGGAAATAGTTATACATCATGACCCGGACTCCAAATTCAAAAATGAAATTAGGAGAAGAGCATGAGTTCTGCCAAGAAGATCGGGCTATTTGCCTGTACCGGTGTTGTTGCCGGTAATATGATGGGGAGCGGTATTGCATTATTACCTGCGAACCTAGCAAGTATCGGTGGTATTGCTATCTGGGGTTGGATTATCTCTATTATTGGTGCAATGTCGCTGGCGTATGTATATGCCCGACTGGCAACAAAAAACCCGCAACAAGGTGGCCCAATTGCTTATGCCGGAGAAATTTCTCCTGCATTTGGTTTTCAGACAGGTGTTCTTTATTACCATGCTAACTGGATTGGTAACCTGGCGATTGGTATTACCGCTGTATCTTATCTTTCCACCTTCTTCCCGGTATTAAATGAGCCTGTTCCGGCGGGTATCGCCTGTATTGCTATCGTCTGGGTATTTACCTTTGTAAATATGCTCGGCGGTACTTGGGTAAGCCGTTTAACCACTATTGGTCTGGTGCTGGTTCTTATTCCTGTGGTGATGACTGCTATTGTTGGCTGGCATTGGTTTGATGCGGCAACTTATGCAGCTAACTGGAATACTGCGGATACCACTGATGGTCATGCGATCATTAAAAGTATTCTGCTCTGCCTGTGGGCTTTCGTGGGTGTTGAATCCGCAGCAGTAAGTACTGGTATGGTTAAAAACCCGAAACGTACCGTTCCGCTGGCAACCATGCTGGGTACTGGTTTAGCAGGTATTGTTTACATCGCTGCGACTCAGGTGCTTTCCGGTATGTATCCGTCTTCTGTAATGGCAGCTTCCGGTGCTCCGTTTGCAATCAGTGCTTCAACCATCCTCGGTAACTGGGCTGCGCCGCTGGTTTCTGCATTCACCGCCTTTGCGTGCCTGACTTCTCTGGGCTCCTGGATGATGTTGGTAGGCCAGGCAGGTGTACGTGCCGCTAACGACGGTAACTTCCCGAAAGTTTATGGTGAAGTCGACAGCAACGGTATTCCGAAAAAAGGTCTGCTGCTGGCTGCAGTGAAAATGACTGCCCTGATGATCCTCATCACTCTGATGAACTCTGCCGGTGGTAAAGCATCTGACCTGTTCGGTGAACTGACCGGTATCGCAGTACTGCTGACTATGCTGCCGTACTTCTACTCTTGCGTTGACCTGATTCGTTTTGAAGGCGTTAACATCCGCAACTTTGTCAGCCTGATCTGCTCTGTACTGGGTTGCGTGTTCTGCTTCATCGCGCTGATGGGCGCAAGCTCCTTCGAGCTGGCAGGTACCTTCATCGTCAGCCTGATTATCCTGATGTTCTACGCTCGCAAAATGCACGAGCGCCAGAGCCACTCAATGGATAACCACACAGCGTCTAACGCACATTAATTAAAAGTATTTTCCGAGGCTCCTCCTTTCATTTTGTCCCATGTGTTGGGAGGGGCCTTTTTTACCTGGAGATATGACTATGAACGTTATTGCAATATTGAATCACATGGGGGTTTATTTTAAAGAAGAACCCATCCGTGAACTTCATCGCGCGCTTGAACGTCTGAACTTCCAGATTGTTTACCCGAACGACCGTGACGACTTATTAAAACTGATCGAAAACAATGCGCGTCTGTGCGGCGTTATTTTTGACTGGGATAAATATAATCTCGAGCTGTGCGAAGAAATTAGCAAAATGAACGAGAACCTGCCGTTGTACGCGTTCGCTAATACGTATTCCACTCTCGATGTAAGCCTGAATGACCTGCGTTTACAGATTAGCTTCTTTGAATATGCGCTGGGTGCTGCTGAAGATATTGCTAATAAGATCAAGCAGACCACTGACGAATATATCAACACTATTCTGCCTCCACTGACTAAAGCACTGTTTAAATATGTTCGTGAAGGTAAATATACTTTCTGTACTCCTGGTCACATGGGCGGTACTGCATTCCAGAAAAGCCCGGTAGGTAGCCTGTTCTATGATTTCTTTGGTCCGAACACCATGAAATCTGATATTTCCATTTCAGTATCTGAACTGGGTTCTCTGCTGGATCACAGTGGTCCACACAAAGAAGCAGAACAGTATATCGCTCGCGTCTTTAACGCAGACCGCAGCTACATGGTGACCAACGGTACTTCCACTGCGAACAAAATTGTTGGTATGTACTCTGCTCCGGCAGGCAGCACCATTCTGATTGACCGTAACTGCCACAAATCGCTGACCCACCTGATGATGATGAGCGATGTTACGCCAATCTATTTCCGCCCGACCCGTAACGCTTACGGTATTCTTGGTGGTATCCCACAGAGTGAATTCCAGCACGCTACCATTGCTAAGCGCGTGAAAGAAACACCAAACGCAACCTGGCCGGTACATGCTGTAATTACCAACTCTACCTATGATGGTCTGCTGTACAACACCGACTTCATCAAGAAAACACTGGATGTGAAATCCATCCACTTTGACTCCGCGTGGGTGCCTTACACCAACTTCTCACCGATTTACGAAGGTAAATGCGGTATGAGCGGTGGCCGTGTAGAAGGGAAAGTGATTTACGAAACCCAGTCCACTCACAAACTGCTGGCGGCGTTCTCTCAGGCTTCCATGATCCACGTTAAAGGTGACGTAAACGAAGAAACCTTTAACGAAGCCTACATGATGCACACCACCACTTCTCCGCACTACGGTATCGTGGCGTCCACTGAAACCGCTGCGGCGATGATGAAAGGCAATGCAGGTAAGCGTCTGATCAACGGTTCCATTGAACGTGCGATCAAATTCCGTAAAGAGATCAAACGTCTGAGAACGGAATCTGATGGCTGGTTCTTTGATGTATGGCAGCCGGATCATATCGATACCACTGAATGCTGGCCGCTGCGTTCTGACAGCACCTGGCACGGCTTCAAAAACATCGATAACGAGCACATGTATCTTGACCCGATCAAAGTCACCCTGCTGACTCCGGGGATGGAAAAAGACGGCACCATGAGCGACTTTGGTATTCCGGCCAGCATCGTGGCGAAATACCTCGACGAACATGGCATCGTTGTTGAGAAAACCGGTCCGTATAACCTGCTGTTCCTGTTCAGCATCGGTATCGATAAGACCAAAGCACTGAGCCTGCTGCGTGCTCTGACTGACTTCAAACGTGCGTTCGACCTGAACCTGCGTGTGAAAAACATGCTGCCGTCTCTGTATCGTGAAGATCCTGAATTCTATGAAAACATGCGTATTCAGGAACTGGCTCAGAATATCCACAAACTGATTGTTCACCACAATCTGCCGGATCTGATGTACCGCGCATTTGAAGTGCTGCCGACGATGGTAATGACTCCGTATGCTGCATTCCAGAAAGAGCTGCACGGTATGACCGAAGAAGTTTACCTCGACGAAATGGTAGGTCGTATTAACGCCAATATGATCCTTCCGTATCCGCCGGGAGTTCCTCTGGTAATGCCGGGTGAAATGATCACCGAAGAAAGCCGTCCGGTTCTGGAGTTCCTGCAGATGCTGTGTGAAATCGGCGCTCACTATCCGGGCTTTGAAACCGATATTCACGGTGCATACCGTCAGGCTGATGGCCGCTATACCGTTAAGGTATTGAAAGAAGAAAGCAAAAAATAATTAGCTCGTACAAGGGAAGTGGCTTGCCACTTCCCTTTTTTGCTCATAAGGAGAACACATGAAAACACCCTCACAGCCGCGCGCGATATACTATATCGTGGCGATCCAAATCTGGGAGTACTTCAGTTTTTACGGCATGCGTGCCTTACTCATTCTCTATCTCACCCATCAGCTTGGTTTTGATGATAACCATGCCATCAGCCTGTTCAGCGCATATGCTTCTCTGGTTTACGTTACCCCTATTCTCGGCGGCTGGCTTGCCGACCGCCTGCTCGGCAACCGCACTGCAGTGATTGCCGGCGCGCTGTTAATGACCCTTGGCCATGTGGTGCTGGGCATTGATACAAATTCAACCTTTAGCCTGTATCTGGCGCTGGCAATCATTATTTGTGGCTACGGTTTATTCAAATCAAACATCAGCTGTTTGCTTGGCGAGCTCTACGACGAGAACGATCATCGACGTGATGGCGGTTTTTCGCTGCTGTATGCTGCGGGCAATATCGGTTCTATCGCCGCCCCAATCGCCTGCGGCCTGGCTGCTCAGTGGTATGGATGGCATGTTGGCTTTGCCCTTGCGGGTGGCGGCATGTTTATCGGTTTGTTGATTTTCTTAAGCGGGCATCGTCATTTCCAGTCCACGCGTAGTATGGATAAAAAAGCGCTCACTAGCGTGAAATTTGCCTTACCAGTATGGAGCTGGTTAGTGGTGATGCTCTGTTTAGCCCCAGTATTTTTTACCCTGCTGCTGGAGAACGACTGGTCGGGATATTTGCTGGCGATCGTTTGCCTCATTGCCGCACAAATCATTGCCCGCATGATGATCAAATTCCCCGAACATCGCCGTGCTCTTTGGCAAATTGTATTGTTGATGTTTGTCGGGACATTGTTCTGGGTACTGGCACAACAGGGCGGCAGTACCATCAGCTTGTTTATCGATCGCTTTGTGAATCGTCAGGCATTCAATATTGAAGTACCTACAGCACTATTCCAGTCGGTGAATGCAATTGCGGTGATGCTCGCTGGGGTTGTACTGGCCTGGCTGGCGTCGCCAGAAAGCCGCGGCAACTCAACATTGCGCGTCTGGCTGAAGTTTGCCTTTGGCTTACTGCTGATGGCTTGTGGCTTTATGTTGTTGGCATTTGATGCCCGACATGCAGCGGCTGACGGTCAAGCGTCAATGGGCGTGATGATATCCGGGTTGGCGCTAATGGGCTTTGCCGAACTCTTTATTGACCCGGTGGCGATTGCGCAAATCACGCGTCTGAAAATGTCTGGCGTATTAACCGGTATTTATATGCTGGCAACAGGCGCGGTCGCCAACTGGCTGGCAGGCGTCGTGGCACAGCAGACGACAGAGTCGCAAATTAGCGGTATGGCAATTGCAGCTTACCAGCGATTCTTTTCTCAGATGGGAGAGTGGACGTTGGCTTGTGTCGCGATCATCGTCGTATTGGCCTTTGCTACCCGTTTTCTGTTTAGCACGCCGACGAATATGATACAGGAGAGCAACGATTAACTGTCGTAAAAACAATTGGTTATGAATAAATTAACTTTCAGTTAATCACACTAGTAAATCGAGATTAATAAGTCATTTAAACCATTTTGATGGTTATTTATTAGTGATATCAACTTGAGGTAAGCGTTAGTTTCGATAAGATAAACTGAGTTATTAATAGTCGAGGCAGATAATACAGTGTACCGATCTGTCTCTTTATCTACGCTAAATTGAAAGCTGGATTTAGAGGAACCAAAATGTCTGAACAAGAAACACGGGGAGCCAATGAGGCTATTGATTTTAACGATGAACTGAGAAATCGCCGCGAAAAACTGGCGGCACTACGTCAGCAAGGTGTGGCGTTTCCCAATGATTTTCGCCGCGACCATACCTCTGACCAGTTGCACGAAGAGTTTGATGCGAAGAATAACCAGGAACTGGAATCCTTAAACATTGAAGTCTCGGTTGCTGGCCGAATGATGACCCGTCGTATCATGGGGAAAGCCTCCTTTGTAACGTTGCAGGATGTCGGTGGCCGTATTCAACTGTACGTCGCACGAGATAGCCTGCCAGAAGGTGTTTATAACGATCAGTTTAAAAAATGGGATCTGGGTGACATTATCGGTGCCCGCGGTACGCTGTTTAAGACGCAAACGGGTGAGCTTTCCATTCACTGTACTGAGCTGCGCCTGCTGACTAAAGCACTACGTCCTTTACCAGATAAATTCCATGGTCTGCAGGATCAGGAAGTCCGTTATCGTCAACGTTATCTGGACCTCATCGCTAACGATAAATCCCGTCAAACGTTTGTTGTCCGTTCAAAAATTCTGGCCGCTATCCGTCAATTCATGGTCGCGCGCGGCTTTATGGAAGTAGAAACCCCGATGATGCAGGTAATTCCAGGTGGGGCATCTGCTCGCCCGTTTATTACCCATCATAATGCTCTGGATTTGGATATGTATCTGCGTATCGCGCCGGAGCTGTATCTGAAACGTCTGGTTGTAGGCGGTTTTGAACGGGTATTCGAAATCAACCGTAACTTCCGTAATGAAGGTATTTCTGTTCGCCATAATCCTGAGTTCACAATGATGGAACTCTACATGGCGTATGCGGATTACCACGATTTGATTGAACTGACAGAGTCACTGTTCCGCACCCTGGCACAAGAGGTTCTGGGTACCACTAAAGTCACTTATGGCGAGCATGTGTTTGATTTCGGCAAACCATTTGAAAAACTCACCATGCGCGAAGCAATCAAAAAATATCGCCCAGAAACCGATATGGCCGACCTGGATAATTTTGATGCTGCTAAAGCATTAGCTGAATCTATCGGTATTACGGTAGAGAAAAGCTGGGGGCTGGGACGTATTGTCACGGAGATCTTTGATGAAGTGGCAGAAGCACATCTGATTCAGCCAACCTTTATTACGGAATATCCGGCAGAAGTGTCACCGCTGGCACGCCGTAATGATGTTAACCCGGAAATCACCGACCGTTTTGAATTCTTCATCGGTGGTCGTGAAATCGGTAATGGTTTTAGCGAATTAAACGACGCAGAAGATCAGGCTGAACGTTTCCAGGAACAGGTTAACGCTAAAGCTGCAGGTGACGACGAAGCCATGTTCTATGACGAAGATTACGTGACTGCGCTGGAATATGGTCTGCCGCCAACCGCTGGTCTGGGTATTGGTATCGACCGAATGATTATGCTGTTTACAAACAGTCATACTATTCGTGACGTTATTCTCTTCCCGGCGATGCGCCCACAGAAATAAATTTCACTTTAATGAACGAGGCAGTCAGGCGACTGCTTCGTTCATCGTTCCGCAAATCCAGTTTTGAGGAGAGACGCTTCGTTTCACGATAACCAGCGGGTCCACTCAACTACAGCTCCTAAAAGAGAGAAAAAAGTAATGCCACAGGCAGACTCATTGGCCAGGTTATTCCGACCAGGAATGCACTAAGTAAACGAATATGTGTTTTCTCATGTGAGATAAACCAGATAATGACAAAGGATATGTTCACACCAATCACATAAAAAATTAATATTTTAGAGAATAGTGCCATTTTTTATGTTCTTCTTATCCTTCCTGGCTACTTGTAAAACTGACGGAAATAGTCATCAACTGTCATAATGTTGAGGTCAAAGTCAATATCCGGTAAGTCTAAGCATTTAAGCCTGATTAAATCTTCGATTTCACTTGCGGCTAACGATGTCGTTATTGCGAAGGAATTTTCATTCAATTGTCGTGGTATCCCATATTCATCAGCCACGATAGAAGAGAAATTCATATCATACATCAATGATCTTAACCTTAAGAACACTGAGGAATAAGATGATGGATAATCAAAAGAAACAACATAAGTATTGAACTTGTTTTTACCTTCCATAATATGACTCCTATCAATATTGAACGCTCTGGGGACGCAAAACTTATTAACCCCGATTGATGATTCTCATATAGGAGATATTCTTTTTTTTGCTCAGTAAAGGGGATGACTTGGGACAAAAAAACGCTCTCTCTGCCCATTCTTTGTGCATCCCCCTACCCTTCAGATGCTCTCCTGCATCACACCGCGGAGAGCATGAAAAATATCGTGGCTCTGTACTCTTCCATCAACTGCGAATATCATCATACTCCCGCGTTTTATCAAATTCGTGTTTCGCAAATGGACATAATGGGATAATTTTTCGTTTTTCCCGACGCATTTTTTCCACGACTTTCGCAACCAGCTGTTTACCAATCCCTTGCCCTTTCAGGCTTTCATCGACATCGGTATGTTCGATAATTGCTAAATTCTCTCCGGTCGGCACAAAGACAATTTCAGCGATTTGCTTGCCCTGTTCGTCATTAATGTAAAATTTATTGTGGCCTTCGCGTATTTCCATTTTACCCTCGCTTATTTATGACGGTATTTCAGCGCGCCGCTCGGGCACGTATCAATCACTTTAACCACAGTGACGACGTCGACTTCATCCGGCATGATCCACGGCTTTCGTTTGAGATTAAATAACTTGCCGTTGCCACGTACGCAATTGCCAGAATGCTGACATATCGCAGTGTTGAAATAGACATCGATCTTTTCGCCGGTATAACAGCGATAACCCTCGTCCAGTAGCGCCTGATCCATGACTTTCCCTCTCTCATCAGTATGATTATCGCTATAAGCATAGCCCTGAAATCTTCATACAGCACTGGCAGTTTCCGTTGCCAGAGTCTCTTCCCCTATATAGCCAATCATTCTTACTCCCTTTGAATTACCCGCCTCATCAGAGATAATGCTTAAGAAATTTGTCACACAAGGAAGCTGATGAGACATTCATTGCCCTACCGCATGTTACGCAAACGTCCGATGAAATTGAGTACCACAGTGATCTTAATGGTCAGTGCGGTACTGTTCTCGGTGCTATTGGTGGTGCATCTGATTTACTTCTCGCAAATCAGTGATATGACGCGAGACGGGCTAGCCAACAAGGCACTGGCAGTGGCGCGTACCCTCGCCGACTCGCCGGAAATCCGTCAGGGCTTGCAGAAAAAACCGCAGGAGAGCGGAATCCAGGCCATCGCGGAAGCCGTGCGCAAACGCAACGATCTGCTGTTTATTGTCGTTACCGATATGCAAAGTCTTCGCTACTCGCATCCTGAAGCCCAGCGTATTGGTCAGCCATTTAAAGGTGATGACATCCTTAAAGCGCTGAATGGCAAAGAAAATGTCGCTATCAATCGCGGTTTTCTGGCGCAGGCTTTACGCGTATTTACCCCCATCTACGATGAAAATCATAAACAAATTGGCGTGGTGGCGATCGGCCTTGAGTTAAGCCGCGTGACCCAACAAATCAATGACAGTCGCTGGAGCATTATCTGGTCGGTATTATTTGGCATGCTGGTCGGACTGATTGGCACCTGCATTCTGGTTAAGGTACTGAAAAAAATCCTTTTCGGCCTGGAACCCTACGAAATCTCCACGCTGTTTGAGCAGCGCCAGGCCATGTTGCAGTCTATCAAAGAAGGCGTCGTTGCCGTGGACGATCGCGGCGAGGTCACGCTGATCAACGATGCCGCACAAGAATTGCTGAATTACCGTAAGTCGCAGGACGATGAGAAACTGTCGACGCTCAGCCACTCATGGTCACAGGTGGTAGATGTCTCGGAAGTGTTACGCGACGGTACGCCGCGCCGCGACGAAGAGATTACGATTAAAGATCGGCTATTACTGATCAACACCGTTCCGGTGCGCAGTAATGGCGTTATCATCGGTGCCATTTCAACCTTCAGGGACAAAACTGAAGTACGTAAACTGATGCAGCGACTCGATGGTCTGGTCAACTATGCTGACGCACTTCGTGAACGATCCCACGAATTTATGAATAAATTGCATGTGATTCTCGGATTATTGCATCTGAAGAGTTATAAGCAGTTGGAAGATTACATTCTCAAAACAGCCAATAACTATCAGGAAGAGATTGGCTCTCTGCTGGGTAAGATCAAATCTCCGGTTATCGCTGGTTTTTTAATCAGCAAGATTAACCGCGCGACCGATTTAGGCCATACGCTGATTTTAAACAGTGAAAGCCAGCTGCCAGACAGCGGCAGTGAGGACCAGGTCGCGACGCTGATTACCACATTGGGAAATCTGATAGAAAACGCGCTGGAAGCATTAGGGCCGGAACCCGGTGGCGAAATTAGCGTAACATTGCACTACCGTCACGGCTGGCTGCACTGCGAAGTTAACGATGATGGACCGGGGATCGCACCCGACAAAATCGATCACATTTTTGACAAAGGTGTCTCGACAAAAGGAAGCGAGCGAGGCGTCGGTTTAGCACTTGTCAAACAACAGGTAGAAAATCTCGGCGGCAGCATCGCCGTGGAATCGGAACCCGGGATTTTCACACAATTTTTTGTCCAGATACCCTGGGACGGGGAGAGGTCGAACAGATGATCAATGTATTAATTATCGATGACGACGCAATGGTCGCGGAGCTGAATCGCCGATACGTAGCACAAATCCCAGGCTTTCAATGCTGTGGAACAGCCTCGACGCTGGAGAAAGCCAAAGAGATTATCTTCAATAGCGATACGCCTATCGACCTGATATTGCTCGATATCTATATGCAAAAAGAGAACGGGCTCGATTTACTGCCTGTCCTGCATAACGCGCGTTGCAAAAGTGATGTGATTGTCATCTCCTCCGCAGCCGATGCGGCAACCATTAAAGATTCGCTGCATTACGGTGTCGTGGATTACCTGATCAAACCCTTCCAGGCTTCCCGCTTTGAAGAGGCGCTCACCGGCTGGCGGCAAAAGAAAATGGCGCTGGAAAAACATCAGTATTATGACCAGGCCGAGCTTGATCAGCTAATCCACGGCAGCAGCTCCAACGAACAGGATCCTCGTCGCTTGCCAAAAGGCTTAACGCCGCAGACGTTACGCACGCTGTGCCAGTGGATTGACGCGCATCAGGACTATGAGTTTTCAACCGACGAGCTGGCTAACGAGGTTAACATCTCGCGTGTTTCCTGCCGAAAATACCTCATCTGGCTGGTCAACTGCCACATCTTGTTCACCAGTATCCATTATGGCGTCACGGGGCGTCCGGTTTACCGTTACCGTATTCAGGCAGAACACTACTCACTGCTGAAACAATATTGCCAATAACGGATCGCTGGTTATCTGTAAGTAATAATTATTACCGTAATGCAAAATACCCCTGGCACAAGTTACATCCTTCATCAGTAAAACTTGTGCCAGATCAAATATAATTATCCCTCCATCATCGCTAAAAATTAATATCTCTTCAGGTGAACGGTGTTTTTAATTTCAAAACGCTAACAAAAGTTAATTAACTATTATGTCACCCGCATTATGTGTATTTTTACCCACAAATGGGTAGATCAGATTAATCTTTAAACCTAATGATATCTGCCCTGAGAACAAAAAATAGACCGATAAATATCAATAAGATAACAGCAAACAAAACATTAACATCTGCGCAGTACAAACTATAAACCCATCGCCAGAGAGTTTTTCTCTCTGAAAAAGCCGCTTATCACAGTGCATAAATTTGCCGCTGCTTTAATCAGCCAATATTTACTGTGAGGTATTTGCTAAAGCCGGTAACGACCAAACGGATATTTAGTCAGGCTCTGAAAACAGTTCATACAAAACAGAACGTGACTGTGATCTATTCAGCAAAAATTTAAATAGGATTATCGCGAGGGTTCACACATGTTATTTACTATCCAACTTATCATAATACTGATATGTCTGTTTTATGGTGCCAGAAAGGGTGGTATCGCGCTGGGTTTATTAGGCGGTATCGGTCTGGTCATTCTGGTCTTCGTCTTCCACCTTCAGCCAGGTAAACCACCGGTTGATGTCATGCTGGTTATCATTGCGGTGGTGGCGGCATCGGCGACCTTGCAAGCTTCGGGCGGTCTTGATGTCATGCTGCAAATTGCCGAGAAGCTGCTGCGCCGCAACCCGAAATATGTCTCAATTGTCGCGCCGTTTGTGACCTGTACACTGACCATTCTTTGCGGTACGGGTCATGTGGTTTACACCATTCTGCCGATCATCTACGACGTCGCCATTAAGAACAACATCCGTCCGGAACGTCCGATGGCGGCAAGTTCTATCGGTGCACAGATGGGGATTATCGCCAGTCCGGTGTCGGTTGCGGTCGTGTCTCTGGTTGCGATGCTGGGTAATGTCACCTTTGATGGTCGCCATCTTGAGTTCCTCGATCTGCTGGCAATCACCATTCCATCGACGTTAATCGGTATCCTGGCGATCGGTATCTTCAGCTGGTTCCGCGGTAAAGATCTGGATAAAGACGAAGAGTTCCAGAAATTCATCTCCGTACCGGAAAACCGTGAGTATGTTTACGGTGATACCGCGACGCTGCTCGATAAAAAACTGCCGAAAAGCAACTGGCTGGCAATGTGGATTTTCCTCGGGGCAATCGCTGTAGTCGCCCTTCTTGGTGCTGATTCGGACCTGCGTCCATCCTTCGGCGGCAAACCGCTGTCGATGGTACTGGTTATTCAGATGTTTATGCTGCTGACCGGGGCGCTGATTATTATCCTGACCAAAACCAATCCCGCGTCTATCTCAAAAAACGAAGTCTTCCGTTCCGGTATGATCGCCATCGTGGCGGTGTACGGTATCGCATGGATGGCAGAAACCATGTTCGGTGCGCATATGTCTGAAATTCAGGGCGTACTGGGTGAAATGGTGAAAGAGTATCCGTGGGCGTATGCCATTGTTCTGCTGCTGGTTTCCAAGTTTGTAAACTCTCAGGCTGCGGCGCTGGCGGCGATTGTTCCGGTCGCGCTGGCGATCGGCGTTGATCCGGCATACATCGTGGCTTCAGCACCGGCTTGCTACGGTTATTACATCCTGCCGACTTATCCGAGCGATCTGGCAGCGATTCAGTTTGACCGTTCCGGCACCACCCACATCGGTCGCTTCGTCATCAACCACAGTTTTATTCTGCCGGGGTTGATTGGTGTGAGCGTATCGTGCGTCTTCGGCTGGATCTTCGCCGCGATGTACGGGTTCTTATAAATGCACTTTGCGTGCCGCCCGTGACTACGCGGCACGCCATTTTCGAATAACAAATACAGAGTTACAGGCTGGAAGCTATGTCAAACAAACCCTTTATCTACCAGGCACCTTTCCCGATGGGGAAAGACAATACCGAATACTATCTACTCACTTCCGATTACGTTAGCGTTGCCGACTTCGACGGCGAAACCATCCTGAAAGTGGAACCAGAAGCCCTGACCCTACTGGCGCAGCAAGCCTTTCACGACGCTTCTTTCATGCTCCGTCCGGCACACCAGAAACAGGTTGCGGCTATTCTTCACGATCCAGAAGCCAGCGAAAACGACAAGTACGTGGCGCTGCAATTCTTAAGAAACTCCGAAATCGCCGCCAAAGGCGTGCTGCCGACCTGCCAGGATACCGGCACCGCGATCATCGTCGGTAAAAAAGGCCAGCGCGTGTGGACCGGTGGCGGTGATGAAGAAGCGCTGTCGAAAGGCGTCTATAACACCTATATCGAAGATAACCTGCGCTATTCACAGAATGCGGCGCTGGACATGTACAAAGAGGTCAACACCGGCACTAACCTGCCTGCGCAAATCGACCTGTACGCGGTAGATGGCGATGAGTACAAATTCCTTTGCGTTGCGAAAGGCGGCGGCTCTGCCAACAAAACGTATCTCTACCAGGAAACCAAAGCCCTGCTGACTCCCGGCAAACTGAAAAACTTCCTCGTCGAGAAAATGCGTACCCTCGGTACTGCAGCCTGCCCGCCGTACCATATCGCGTTTGTGATTGGCGGTACGTCTGCGGAAACCAACCTGAAAACCGTCAAGTTAGCAAGCGCTCACTATTACGATGAACTGCCGACGGAAGGGAACGAACATGGTCAGGCGTTCCGCGATGTCCAGCTGGAACAGGAACTGCTGGAAGAGGCCCAGAAACTCGGTCTTGGCGCGCAGTTTGGCGGTAAATACTTCGCGCACGACATTCGCGTTATCCGTCTGCCACGTCACGGCGCATCCTGCCCGGTCGGCATGGGCGTCTCCTGCTCCGCTGACCGTAACATTAAAGCGAAAATCAACCGCGAAGGTATCTGGATCGAAAAACTGGAACACAACCCAGGCCAGTACATTCCACAAGAACTGCGCCAGGCCGGTGAAGGCGAAGCGGTGAAAGTTGACCTTAACCGCCCGATGAAAGAGATCCTCGCCCAGCTTTCGCAATATCCGGTTTCCACTCGTTTGTCGCTCACCGGCACCATTATCGTGGGCCGAGATATTGCACACGCCAAGCTGAAAGAGCTGATTGACGCCGGTAAAGAACTTCCGCAGTACATCAAAGATCACCCGATCTACTACGCGGGTCCGGCGAAAACCCCTGCCGGTTATCCATCAGGTTCACTTGGCCCAACCACCGCAGGTCGTATGGACTCCTATGTGGATCTGCTGCAATCCCACGGCGGCAGCATGATCATGCTAGCGAAAGGTAACCGCAGTCAGCAGGTTACCGACGCGTGTCATAAACACGGCGGCTTCTACCTCGGTAGCATCGGCGGTCCGGCGGCGGTACTGGCGCAGCAGAGCATCAAGCATCTGGAATGCGTCGCTTATCCGGAGCTGGGTATGGAAGCTATCTGGAAAATCGAAGTAGAAGATTTCCCGGCGTTTATCCTGGTCGATGACAAAGGTAACGACTTCTTCCAGCAGATCGTCAACAAACAGTGCGCGAACTGCACTAAGTAACCTCTTCGGCCCAGCGCCTGGCAGCATGCTGCCAGGTGATCCCCCTGGGCCACCTCTTTTGCGATTGTAATTTCACGCTTGCTGGTGAATAGTCAGTATTTTCCCTGACTTGCGAACTCACCATGACCCGCACACTCAAGCCGTTAATTCTTAACACCGGCGCACTGGCGCTAACGTTAATCCTGATTTATACCGGCATTTCGGCCCATGACAAACTCACCTGGCTGATGGAAGTGACACCGGTGATTATTGTCGTGCCGCTACTGCTTGCCACCGCGAAACGTTATCCGTTAACGCCGCTGCTCTATACGCTCATTTTCTTTCACGCCATCATCCTGATGGTCGGCGGACAATACACCTACGCGAAAGTCCCCGTTGGTTTTGAGGTGCAGGAATGGTTAGGGTTGAGCCGTAATCCGTATGACAAGCTGGGGCATTTTTTCCAGGGGCTGGTGCCTGCACTGGTGGCACGAGAAATTCTCGTTCGCGGGATGTACGTGCGCGGACGTAAAATGGTGGCGTTCCTGGTCTGCTGCGTGGCGCTGGCGATAAGCGCGATGTATGAATTAATCGAGTGGTGGGCGGCGCTGGCAATGGGCCAGGGAGCGGATGATTTTCTCGGCACCCAGGGCGACCAGTGGGACACGCAATCCGATATGTTCTGCGCGCTGCTTGGCGCATTAACGACGGTGATATTCCTCGCTCGCTTTCATTGCCGCCAGCTACGGCGCTTTGGCTTGATAACCGGATAACAACGTGCGCTTTGTTGATGCCGGATGCGGCGTGAATTCCTTATCCGGTCTACAAAATTTGCAAATCCAAAGCATTACATTAAGACGTGGCCTGATAAACATATCGCATCAGGCCATTTTCGTTAGCTATTGTCCACGTCAGGCTTTCACATCACTCACTGCACCGACCGGAATATCAGCATGAACAGGCTCGGGCGGTACTTTGCGATATTTATCCAGCAGATGAATCTGGATCCTGCGCAGCGTGTCGCCATTGAGGCGATAGAAACGGAAGTAGAGAATCAGCGTTACCATGAAAAACAGAGTTGGTAGAGCAATCATAATAAACTGCATACCTAATAGGGCTTGCGTAGACTGTTCAACATTCGGTACATAGCCAATCATCCCTAACACAACCGCAATGAAAAAAGCCGCAAAGGCTGAACCGCCCTTCACCACCATAGTCTGCACGGAGTAAGCGATACTTTCACAGCGTACGTGCAGTTTATATTCACCGTAATCAACGGTATCTGCCACCATGATGACCTGTAATACCCAGAAAAGCGCCGTTCCCACATTCAGCAAAATACCCGCAATCACAATGAGGACGACGTTGTGATAGCTCATTAATGCCATTAACAGGAGAACACCACAGCTTAACACCGGAAGAATAGATGCTCCGGCCCATAAAATGCGTCGGGATAATGATTTAACTAAGCGTGGGAAGAATACTAACGTCACCAGGTTAGCAGCTCCCGCATACGACAGATAATAGGGGAACAAATCCGCATCACCGATAACATATGAGAAATAATAGATAGCAAATCCGGTAATAATGTTGCTGGCTACATTATAAGCAAGAGCCATACCCAAGAGGCATGAAAGCTGATCGTTTTTATAAATTAGCGCAACGATGGCTTTAAGTGTCAGATGGCTTCCTTCAGCAGACGGTTGATTGTCTGACGAAAAGACTTCATGCACATTGCGCAGAGTGATGATGGTTGAAACAATAAAAAAGGCGATCAGTACCAGAGTGAACATCTGAAAGCCAAATCCCCGATCGCCACCGCCGACATAATTAACAAATGGTAGCGTCACACCTGCCGTAACAAAGCCTGCCAGACTGGCAAAAAAACGCGGATAAGGAACCAGTTGTTCGCGCTCACGTTTATCGAGCGTGATGGTTGGAACCAGCGACCAGAAGGGAATATCCATAATGGTGTAAGTCATGCCCCAGAGGATGTAGGTCACGCAAACAAAGACAATCTGAGTAGTACCTTCAAACAGATGCGCACTAAAGAGGAGAAATAAGATTACAGAGTTTGCCAACGTACCGATCAGGATCCAGGGTTTGAACTTACCCCATCGCGATCGCGTAGCATTTACAATCCATCCCATAATCGGATCGTTAATAGCATCCCAGATCCTCGCCACCAGAAACAAAGTACCGACCAAACCCACAGACAGCCCGACGACATCGGTGTAGTAATACATGAGGTACATATACACAATGCCGATCGCAAAATCCTTCCCGAACGCTCCAAATCCATAACTGAGTTTTGTAGTCATTGAAATGCTCATAGGGTATCGGGTCGCTGTTACCAACGCCCGCCTTCTGTTATTGGTATCGTCAGAGGTGTGCGCCGGAATAAATCCCCCGGCGCAGTAGCGTTTAGTCGCGTTTTAACGGTGCAACCAGCCTGGCAGCCAGTCGCCGTGGGCGGCAATCAGGTCGTCAACAAGAGCATATATTTCGTCAATGCCCAGCACGGCGGCAGTATGCGGGTCCATCATCGCGGCGTGGTAAACACGGTCGCGATTTTCCGTAAGAATAGCTTCGGTCAGCAGCGTCTGTACGTTGATGTTGGTTTGCATCAGGGCGGCCAGATGCGAAGGTAGCGTACCGACTTTGGTTGGCTGAATGCCATTAGCATCAACCAGACAGGCTACTTCCACGCAACATCCTTGTGGCAGGTTATCAATCAAACCATCGTTACGGACGTTGCCGTAAATCACACTCGGCTCGCCAGTCCAGATAGCGTTCATGATTGTGCTGGCATATTCCCGTGACGGTTTAATATCAATCCGGGAGGCGTTTTTATACTCCTCCAGCTCTTTATGCCAGTTCGCCAGCTGCTCGACGCAGCGTTTCGGGTACTCATCCAGCGGTACTTTATAACGCTCAATCAAATCCTCACGACCTGGCTTAATAAACCACGGCGTATATTCGGCAAAATGTTCTGACGATTCCGTGACGAAGTAGCCCAGCTTTTTGAACATTTCATAGCGCACAATATTCTGGCAGCGAGTATTACCATGAATATTTGGCTTCGGTGCCTGCCCTGCTTCATAAGCCGCCAGCAGTTCCGGGTAGAGATTCACGTAACTGCCGTCGGCGGTTTTACGCTCCAGCTCCAGGTAAAACGCCATATGGTTGATACCTGCGCAGCGGTAACGCAGCGTAGCTGGGTCGATATTGAGATCACGCGCCAGCTCTTCCGCCGTTCCCTGCACCGAATGGCACAGCCCGACCTGTTTGATATGCGGATAACGGGCATACATCGCCCAGGTATTCATCGCCATGGGGTTAACATAGTTGAGCATGGTGGCATCGGGGCAGACTTCCGTCATGTCCTCGCAAATTTGCCACAGATGCGGAATGGTACGTAGCGCGCGCATAATACCGCCCGGCCCCAACGTATCGGCAATGGTTTGTTCCAGACCATGCCGCTTACAGACCTCGAAATCAGTCACCGTGCAAGGTTCATAACCGCCAATCTGAAATGCCACCACGACAAAATCGGCATCCTCTAAGGCTTCTTTCTGTTGGGTGTGGCAGGTGATTTTGCCGCTGGCCCCTGCTGAATCCATCAGCTTACGCACCACAATATGCGACTCTTCCAGGCGGGTGGGATCAATGTCCATCAGGGCAATATGCGCCGTTTTCAGCGCCTCGCGATGGAACACATCACCAAGAATATTTTTAACGAAAATCGTCGAACCAGCGCCGATAAATGTAATTTTGGGTGCAGTCATCATGCAGATCTCCTGGCTTGCTTGAATAACTTCATCATGGCAGGCGAATCTGCAGAAAACCTCCGGCTTCCAGGTTGAGCATTCCCATAAACTCAGATCCTGCGTGAAGCAGCAGTAAATCTGAGTTTATGGTAATAAGTTACCTGAAAAGCAGAGTTTTCGGCCTCATGATGCTCGGACGCTCCCCTCGCCTCTCTGGGAAGAGGGTGAAAACCGTGCTCCCACTCGCAGTCATCCTCCCTCACTCCTGCCATAATTCTGATATTCCAGGAAAGAGAGCCATCCATGAATACAGATACGTTTATGTGCAGCAGCGACGAAAAACAGACCCGCAGCCCGCTGTCGCTGTATTCGGAATACCAGCGGATGGAGATTGAGTTTCGCGCACCGCATATCATGCCCACCAGCCACTGGCATGGTCAGGTCGAAGTGAATGTGCCTTTCGATGGCGATGTGGAATACCTGATCAACAATGAAAAAGTGAATATCAATCAGGGTCATATCACGCTGTTCTGGGCCTGTACACCGCACCAACTAACAGATACCGGAACCTGTCAGAGCATGGCGATTTTTAATCTGCCGATGCATCTGTTTCTCTCCTGGCCGCTGGATAAAGACCTGATTAACCACGTCACTCACGGCATGGTGATCAAATCACTGGCCACACAGCAACTTAGCCCATTTGAAGTGCGCCGCTGGCAGCAGGAATTAAACAGTCCGAACGAGCAAATTCGCCAGCTCGCCATTGATGAAATTGGCCTGATGCTCAAGCGATTTAGCCTCTCTGGCTGGGAACCGATTCTGGTCAATAAAACCTCGCGCACACACAAAAACAGCGTCTCGCGCCATGCGCAATTTTATGTTAGCCAGATGCTGGGCTTTATTGCCGAAAACTATGATCAGGCGCTGACCATCAACGATGTGGCTGAGCACGTCAAACTTAACGCCAACTATGCAATGGGGATATTCCAGCGGGTCATGCAATTGACGATGAAACAGTACATTACCGCGATGCGCATCAACCACGTTCGCGCGTTACTGAGCGATACCGATAAAAGTATTCTCGATATTGCCCTGACGGCAGGCTTTCGTTCAAGTAGTCGTTTTTACAGCACGTTCGGCAAATATGTCGGCATGTCGCCGCAACAATACCGCAAACTTAGCCAACAGCGCCGCCAGACGTTTCCCGGCTAAAGACGATATCAGTATCAGCCAAAAAAATAGTTTAGCCGTCGATAATAAGCAGTGAAAATAATTTAAAATAATCACATAACGCATTGTTTATAAAAATAAATATTTCAAAAATGTTTGTTTTTCACGCGCTTTACAGCCCGAAAAGGCCGGAAGATACTTGCCCGCAACGAAGATTCCTTCATAACCGGGTAAGCAATGATGAAAGTATTAATTGTTGAAAGCGAGTTTCTCCATCAAGACACCTGGGTCGGTAACGCCGTTGAGCGTCTGGCAGATGCTTTAAGCCAGCAAAATGTTACCGTGATTAAATCCACCTCCTTTGATGATGGTTTTGCCATTCTCTCTTCAAACGAAGCCATTGACTGCCTGATGTTCAGTTATCAAATGGAACATCCGGACGAACATCAAAACGTCAGACAATTGATCGGTAAGCTTCATGAGCGCCAACAAAACGTGCCGGTCTTCCTGTTGGGCGATCGGGAAAAAGCCCTCGCCGCAATGGATCGCGACCTGCTGGAGCTTGTCGATGAATTCGCCTGGATTCTGGAAGATACCGCCGACTTTATCGCCGGACGCGCTGTTGCCGCGATGACCCGCTACCGCCAGCAGCTGTTGCCGCCACTGTTCAGCGCGCTGATGAAATATAGCGACATCCATGAATATTCCTGGGCAGCGCCAGGCCACCAGGGCGGCGTTGGTTTTACCAAAACACCCGCCGGACGTTTCTACCATGACTACTATGGAGAAAATCTGTTCCGCACCGATATGGGCATCGAACGAACTTCCCTCGGTTCTTTGCTTGACCATACTGGCGCATTTGGCGAAAGCGAAAAATATGCCGCACGCGTATTTGGTGCCGATCGCTCCTGGTCGGTAGTCGTCGGTACTTCCGGCTCTAACCGCACCATCATGCAGGCTTGCATGACCGATAACGATGTCGTGGTCGTTGACCGTAATTGCCATAAATCCATCGAACAAGGCTTGATGCTGACAGGCGCGAAACCAGTCTACATGGTGCCAAGCCGCAACCGCTACGGCATTATCGGGCCAATCTATCCGCAGGAAATGCAACCTGAAACCTTGCAGAAGAAAATCAGTGAAAGCCCGCTGACTAAAGACAAAGCTGGGCAAAAACCGTCTTACTGCGTGGTGACCAACTGCACCTATGACGGCGTGTGTTATAACGCTAAAGAAGCGCAGGATCTGCTGGAAAAAACCTCCGATCGTCTGCACTTTGACGAAGCCTGGTACGGCTATGCACGTTTCAACCCGATCTATGCCGATCACTATGCCATGCGCGGCGAACCTGGCGATCACAACGGTCCTACCGTTTTCGCCACCCACTCCACCCACAAACTGCTGAATGCGCTGTCACAGGCTTCTTATATTCATGTACGTGAAGGTCGTGGGGCGATTAACTTCTCCCGCTTCAACCAGGCCTACATGATGCATGCCACCACCTCCCCGCTGTATGCCATCTGCGCATCCAACGACGTGGCGGTGTCGATGATGGACGGCAACAGCGGCCTGTCACTGACACAAGAAGTGATTGACGAAGCGGTTGATTTTCGTCAGGCGATGGCGCGGCTGTATAAAGAGTTCACCGCTGACGGTAGCTGGTTCTTCAAACCGTGGAACAAAGAAGTCGTCACCGACCCACAAACCGGCAAAACCTATGACTTTGCTGACGCACCAACCAAACTGCTGACCACCGTTCAGGACTGCTGGGTAATGCATCCGGGCGAAAGCTGGCACGGCTTCAAAGATATTCCGGATAACTGGAGTATGCTCGACCCGATTAAAGTCAGCATCCTTGCTCCGGGAATGGGTGAAGATGGTGAACTGGAAGAAACCGGTGTTCCGGCGGCGCTGGTCACTGCCTGGCTTGGTCGCCACGGCATTGTGCCTACCCGCACCACTGACTTCCAAATTATGTTCCTGTTCTCTATGGGCGTAACCCGTGGGAAATGGGGGACTCTGGTTAACACCCTTTGCTCCTTCAAACGCCACTATGACGCCAACACACCGCTGGCGCAGGTGATGCCGGAACTTGTTGAACAATATCCTGACACTTACGCGAACATGGGGATTCACGATCTGGGTGACACCATGTTTGCCTGGCTGAAAGAAAACAACCCTGGCGCACGGTTGAACGAAGCCTATTCCGGCCTGCCGATGGCGGAAATCACCCCGCGTGAAGCGTACAACGCGATTGTCGACAACAATGTCGAACTGGTATCCATTGAAAATCTGCCAGGACGCATCGCGGCAAACTCAGTTATCCCGTATCCGCCAGGAATCCCGATGCTGCTGTCTGGTGAAAACTTCGGCGATAAAAACAGTCCGCAAGTAAGTTATTTACGCTCGCTGCAATCCTGGGACCACCATTTCCCTGGATTTGAACACGAAACTGAAGGGACTGAAATTATTGACGGTATTTACCACGTTATGTGCGTGAAAGCGTAACCACTATTCCGCTGAAGGCGTAATTGTTTAAATAACATTACGCCGCCTGGCCTTAGGCCTTTTGAGTATGGCAACGTTTTCATAAAAATTGCTGCAAACAAAAATGTCATACTTTTTGCGCGGCCCCACCCCGCGCTTTTTTTTGCCTGTTATTTATCCTGTAAAAAAATATGTACATGAGAAATTACTATAAAAATTTGTAATATTAGTAAAACTCGTTATTTTTATGCATGTTTATATTCATCATACAATTATATAACCATTTCCCGGTATCGCTTTGCTTTAGCGAGAACTGGTCTTTTATTTGCACTCAGGAGTACATGTATGAGGATTTGCAGCGACCAACCTTGTATTGTTTTATTGACTGAAAAAGATGTCTGGATAAGGGTGAATGGGAAAGAACCTATTAGCCTTAAAGCTAACCATATGGCGTTATTAAATTGTGAAAATAATATTATCGACGTCTCCTCTCTTAACAACACTTTGGTTGCTCATATTAGTCACGACATCATCAAAGATTACCTCCGGTTTCTGAATAAAGATCTCTCGCAAATACCAGTATGGCAACGTAGCGCTACGCCCATACTCACCCTGCCATGCCTGACGCCAGACGTCTTTCGCGTTGCCGCGCAACACAGCATGATGCCCGCAGAAACTGAGTCAGAAAAGGAACGAACACGCGCATTATTATTCACGGTGCTATCCCGTTTTCTCGACAGTAAAAAATTCCTTTCATTAATGATGTATATGTTACGTAATTGTGTAAGTGACAGCGTTTATCAAATTATTGAAAGCGATATTCACAAAGACTGGAATCTTAGTATGGTAGCCAGTTGTTTATGTCTTAGCCCAAGTCTGTTAAAGAAAAAGTTGAAAAGCGAAAACACCAGTTATAGCCAAATAATCACCACCTGCCGCATGCGTTATGCCGTAAATGAATTAATGATGGACGGTAAAAATATCTCTCAGGTATCACAGTCCTGCGGCTACAACAGTACGTCGTACTTTATTTCTGTCTTTAAAGACTTCTACGGTATGACGCCGCTGCATTATGTTAGTCAGCACAGAGAACGCACTGTCGCCTGATTTTTAACCTTAACGAAGAGCTATATTAATAACGGCATCAGCGATAACCCGGTCGATAATAATTCAACTATCGAATGCAGGCGTATGATATGACGTAATTTATTGTCACGAAGCTCGCCTTCGCAGGAGTTTAATTATGTCTTCGGATGCTGATGCTCACAAAGTGGGCTTAATCCCCGTCACCCTGATGGTGTCGGGGAATATTATGGGGTCAGGTGTTTTTCTGTTACCTGCAAACCTGGCCTCTACTGGCGGGATTGCCATTTATGGATGGTTGGTGACGATTATCGGTGCACTGGGGCTCTCGATGGTATACGCCAAAATGTCGTTCCTCGACCCAAGTCCTGGTGGTTCTTACGCTTACGCCCGCCGCTGCTTTGGCCCGTTTCTCGGTTATCAAACCAACGTCCTCTACTGGCTGGCCTGCTGGATCGGCAATATCGCCATGGTGGTCATTGGCGTAGGATATTTAAGTTACTTCTTCCCGATTCTGAAAGATCCATTGGTATTAACCATCACCTGCGTCGTGGTGCTGTGGATCTTCGTCCTGCTGAACATTGTCGGTCCGAAAATGATCACCCGTGTGCAGGCAGTTGCCACCGTGCTGGCGCTGATCCCCATCGTCGGGATTGCCGTATTTGGCTGGTTCTGGTTCCGTGGTGAAACCTATATGGCGGCATGGAACGTCAGCGGCCTGGGCACCTTCGGTGCAATTCAAAGTACCCTTAACGTTACGCTGTGGTCGTTCATCGGTGTGGAAAGTGCCTCCGTTGCCGCAGGTGTGGTGAAAAACCCGAAACGCAATGTCCCTATCGCCACCATTGGTGGGGTATTGATTGCCGCCGTTTGCTATGTACTTTCTACCACCGCGATTATGGGGATGATCCCTAATGCCGCACTGCGCGTTTCTGCTTCGCCATTCGGTGATGCCGCACGGATGGCGTTGGGTGACACCGCCGGGGCCATTGTTTCCTTCTGCGCAGCTGCGGGTTGCTTAGGTTCACTGGGCGGCTGGACGTTGCTGGCGGGTCAAACGGCGAAAGCCGCTGCCGATGACGGACTGTTCCCACCAATTTTTGCCCGTGTAAATAAAGCGGGTACGCCAGTGGCGGGGCTGATTATCGTCGGTATTTTGATGACCATCTTCCAGCTCAGCAGCATTTCACCAAACGCGACCAAAGAGTTCGGTCTGGTTTCTTCCGTCTCGGTCATCTTTACACTGGTGCCATATCTTTACACCTGTGCGGCGTTACTGCTGCTCGGACACGGTCACTTTGGTAAAGCACGCCCGGCATATCTGGCAGTTACTACCATTGCCTTCCTCTACTGCATCTGGGCCGTGGTGGGGTCCGGAGCGAAAGAGGTTATGTGGTCATTTGTCACCCTGATGGTCATCACCGCCATGTATGCGCTGAATTACAACCGGCTACATAAAAACCCGTATCCCTTAGATGCACCAATAAGCAAAGATTAATTCCCCTTAATCCAGCAAACATAAAAGCCAACCTTAAGAACTTAAGGTTGGCTTAATTTTGCTTTGCGAGCATATGCGCACTTTGTTCGATGGAAACACCGTGATGTTGAAGCGCCTACTAAAAAGACCCTCTTTGAATTTACTCGCCTGGCTATTGTTGGCCGCTTTTTATATCTCTATCTGCCTGAATATTGCCTTTTTTAAACAGGTGTTGCAGGCGCTGCCGCTGGATTCGCTGCATAACGTACTGGTTTTCTTGTCGATGCCGGTCGTCGCTTTCAGCGTGATTAATATTGTCCTGACACTAAGCTCTTTCTTATGGCTTAATCGACCACTGGCCTGCCTGTTTATTCTGGTTGGCGCGGCTGCACAATATTTCATAATGACTTACGGCATCGTCATCGACCGCTCGATGATTGCCAATATTATTGATACCACTCCGGCAGAAAGTTATGCGCTGATGACACCGCAAATGTTATTAACGCTGGGATTCAGCGGCGTGCTTGCTGCGCTGATTGCCTGCTGGATAAAAATCAAACCTGCCACCTCGCGTCTGCGCAGTGTTCTTTTCCGTGGAGCCAATATTCTGGTTTCTGTACTACTGATTTTGCTGGTCGCCGCACTGTTTTATAAAGACTACGCCTCGTTGTTCCGCAATAACAAAGAGCTGGTGAAATCCTTAAGCCCCTCTAACAGCATTGTTGCCAGCTGGTCATGGTACTCCCATCAGCGACTAGCAAATCTACCGCTGGTGCGAATTGGTGAAGACGCCCACCGCAACCCGTTAATGCAGATCGAAAAACGTAAAAATTTGACCATCCTGATTGTCGGCGAAACCTCGCGGGCGGAGAACTTCTCCCTCAACGGCTACCCGCGTGAAACTAACCCGCGGCTGGCGAAAGATAACGTGGTCTATTTCCCTAATACCGCATCTTGCGGCACGGCAACGGCAGTTTCAGTACCGTGCATGTTCTCGGATATGCCGCGTGAGCATTACAAAGAAGAGCTGGCACAGCACCAGGAAGGCGTGCTGGATATCATTCAGCGAGCGGGCATCAACGTGCTGTGGAATGACAACGATGGCGGCTGTAAAGGTGCCTGCGACCGCGTGCCTCACCAGAACGTCACCGCGCTGAATCTGCCTGGTCAGTGCATCAACGGCGAATGCTATGACGAAGTGCTGTTCCACGGGCTGGAAGAGTACATCAATAACCTGCAGGGTGATGGCGTGATTGTCTTACACACCATCGGCAGCCACGGTCCGACCTATTACAACCGCTATCCGCCGCAGTTCAGGAAATTTACCCCAACCTGCGACACCAATGAGATCCAGACCTGTAGCAAAGAGCAACTGGTGAACACTTACGACAACACGCTGGTTTACGTCGACTATATTGTTGATAAAGCGATTAATCTGCTGAAAGAACATCAGGATAAATTTACCACCAGCCTGGTTTATCTTTCTGACCACGGTGAATCGTTAGGTGAAAATGGCATCTATCTGCACGGTCTGCCTTATGCCATCGCCCCGGATAGCCAAAAACAGGTGCCAATGCTGCTGTGGCTGTCGGAGGATTATCAAAAACGGTATCAGGTTGACCAGAACTGCCTGCAAAAACAGGCGCAAACGCAACACTATTCACAAGACAATTTATTCTCCACGCTATTGGGATTAACTGGCGTTGAGACGAAGTATTACCAGGCTGCGGATGATATTCTGCAAACTTGCAGGAGAGTGAGTGAATGAAAATTCTGATTGTTGAAGACGATACGCTGTTATTGCAGGGATTGATTCTGGCGGCGCAAACCGAAGGCTACGCGTGCGATGGCGTGACAACCGCGCGGATGGCGGAACAAAGCCTTGAGGCCGGTCATTACAGCCTGGTGGTACTGGATTTAGGGTTACCCGACGAAGATGGACTGCATTTTCTCGCCCGTATCCGGCAGAAAAAATACACCCTGCCAGTACTGATCCTCACCGCTCGCGATACGCTGACCGACAAAATCGCCGGGCTGGATGTCGGTGCCGATGACTATCTGGTGAAGCCTTTTGCGCTGGAAGAGTTACACGCCCGTATCCGCGCCCTGCTACGACGCCATAATAATCAGGGCGAAAGTGAGCTGATTGTTGGCAATCTGACGCTGAATATGGGTCGCCGTCAGGTATGGATGGGCGGTGAAGAGTTGATTCTGACGCCCAAAGAATATGCTCTGCTGTCACGGTTAATGCTCAAAGCAGGCAGTCCGGTACATCGGGAAATTCTCTACAACGACATCTATAACTGGGACAATGAACCCTCGACCAACACCCTGGAAGTGCATATCCACAATCTGCGCGACAAAGTGGGCAAAGCCCGTATCCGCACCGTGCGCGGCTTTGGCTATATGCTGGTCGCGAATGAGGAAAACTAATTGAATCTGATGCATTTTCTGCGCCGACCAATATCGCTGCGCCAACGGCTGATATTGACCATCGGGGCCATTTTGTTGGTGTTTGAGCTGATCAGCGTCTTCTGGCTATGGCATGAAAGTACCGAGCAGATTCAGCTGTTTGAGCAGGCGCTACGCGACAATCGCAACAACGATCGCCACATCATGCGTGAGATCCGCGAGGCGGTCGCCAGCCTGATTGTCCCCGGCGTCTTTATGGTCAGCCTGACGCTATTTATCTGCTATCAGGCGGTGCGCCGCATCACCCGCCCGCTGGCGGAGCTGCAAAAAGAGCTGGAAGCGCGCACTGCCGACAACTTAACGCCCATTGCCATTCACAGCGCCACCCTCGAAATCGAAGCGGTGGTTTCGGCGTTAAACGATCTGGTCAGTCGCCTGACCAGCACGCTGGATAACGAAAGGTTGTTTACCGCTGACGTCGCGCACGAACTGCGAACGCCACTGGCTGGGGTGCGTTTGCATCTGGAACTGCTGGCGAAAACGCATCACATTGATGTAGCACCGTTAGTGGCACGGCTTGATCAGATGATGGAGAGCGTCTCCCAGCTGCTGCAACTGGCGCGTGCCGGACAGTCATTTTCTTCCGGTAATTATCAACATGTAAAACTGCTGGAAGATGTCATTCTCCCCTCGTATGACGAACTCAGTACCATGCTCGACCAGCGACAGCAAACCCTGCTATTGCCAGAGAGCGCCGCCGACATCACCGTTCAGGGTGATGCAACCCTGCTGCGGATGTTATTGCGAAACCTGGTAGAAAACGCCCATCGTTACAGCCCGCAAGGCAGCAACATTATGATTAAGCTGCAAGAAGATGGCGGAGCGGTCATGGCAGTTGAAGATGAAGGACCAGGTATTGATGAGAGTAAATGCGGGGAGTTGAGTAAAGCGTTTGTACGTATGGACAGCCGTTATGGCGGGATTGGTCTGGGGTTAAGTATTGTCAGCCGCATTACACAGTTGCATCACGGGCAGTTTTTCCTGCAAAACCGGCAAGAGACTTCCGGCACGCGGGCCTGGGTACGGCTGAAGAAAGATCAGAACGTGGCAAACCAGATATAAAGAAAGCTGCTGACCACCAGCACGCTGAACACGGTAGTTAAACTTTCATAAACACGGTTTTTCATTGCACTCTCCTCCGTTAACCTGGAGGAGAGTATGCGCGTCAGAGATTAAGTGAACCTTAAGAGTTCAATTGGCCTGATAAGACAGCGTCACATCAGGCCATCCGTTTCAGCTTATTCATCAATTCGCGGATGTTGCTGCACCAGGCGGGTACGTTTCGCCTGCAAATCGGCAATCTCGTGGTCAATATTATCGATTTTCTGCTCGATATTATCGTAATGCTCGACGAGAATTTCCTTCGCTTCCTGTATATCTGACGCCGCCGGTGTCGCTCCTTTCAACGGACGATTTGCCGTCTCTTTCATGGTTACGCCGGTGATTAAACCAATCACCGCCACTACCATCAGGTAATAGGCAGGCATCATCAGATTCTGCGAGCTTTCGACCAGCCAGGCCGCCAGTGTTGGCGTCAGACCGGCAACCAGCACCGAAATATTAAATGCCGCCGCCAGCGCGCTGTAACGGATATGCGTCGGGAACATCGCTGGCAAGGTAGAAGCCATAACGCCCGTAAAGCAGTTAAGGATCACCGCCAGCATCAGTAACCCGGCAAAAATCAGGCCGATGACGTTACTGTTAATCAGAATAAACGCCGGGATCGCCAACACAAACAGGGCAACACTACCAAGTAGCACAAACGGACGACGGCCAAAACGGTCACTCAGCAAGCCCATCACCGGCTGGACAAACAGCATACCGATCATAATGGCGATAATAATCAGCACCCCGTGGTCTTCGGAGTAATGCAGGTTATGCGACAAATAACTCGGCATATAGGTCAGCAACATGTAGTAAGTCACGTTGGTGGCAATTACCAGACCAATACATGTCAACAGGCTGCGCCAGTGTTTGGTGGCAATCTCTTTAAACGAGACTTTCGGGCCATCCTGCAAACCTTCGCGGTCGCCCTGTTCCAGTTTATCGACATGCTGCTGGAACGCCGGAGTTTCTTCCAGCGCATGGCGCAGGTAAAGCCCGATAATCCCTAACGGCAGAGCAATAAAGAACGGAATACGCCAGCCCCAGTCGAGGAAGTTCGCTTCGCCGACAATGGTCGAAATTAACACCACTACGCCAGCACCCAGCACAAACCCGGCAATAGAACCAAAGTCCAGCCAGCTGCCCATAAAGCCACGTTTACGGTCAGGGGAGTATTCCGCAACAAATATCGACGCCCCGGTATATTCACCGCCGACCGAGAAACCTTGTGCCATCTTACAGATCAACAGCAGAATCGGTGCCCAAATACCAATCGTGTCGTAGGACGGTATTAAGCCAATACAGAACGTACTGATCGACATAATCACAATAGTGATAGCGAGGATCTTCTGGCGACCATATTTATCGCCCAACATACCAAAGAAGAGTCCGCCAAGCGGTCGAATCAGAAAGGGAACGGAGAACGTGGCAAGTGCAGCAACCATCTGCACGCTGGGGTCAGCCCCCGGGAAAAAAACTTTACCTAATGCGTAAGCAACAAAACCATAAACACCAAAATCAAACCATTCCATTGCATTACCCAGTGATGCTGCGGTAATGGCTTTACGCAGTTTACCGTCATCAATAATGGTGACATCACGAAGGGTAATCGGTTTTACTTTTTTCCTTTTCAGCATAGCTTTCCTCGCAGAGTTGGCCCATTTCCGCAAACGCCAGAAAAATCAGCGCGACGGCCGCAAAAGGGGAGCGGGAATTGCAGGATGCAATCTCTGTAACAAGCGTAGCGGGTTTGCTTACACCCTCCGGTTAAGGAATGTACAATCAAACCAGTTGACGCCTGAATTGGGCAGTTAATGACCTTTTTACCCTACCAGTGTTTAAATTTGTGATCAACTTCACACATGGATTTCGTTTAGGACTCATTGATGTAACTGATTATTTACGCCAAATTTACAGAGAAGATTTCCTCGACCATTGCCCCCGCCAGACGCTGCGCTGAACAGAGTCGTGGCATCCCCAGCGCGACAGTTTGCCAGCGTTGGGTCACTGACCAGCAAACGGGTTGTTTATCTGCCGTGGTCCACTTTCCCAGCCAACTTAAAAAATCAGCATGATCCCCGCCCGTCGGAACGGTCGAAGAGGCAAACCACTGATGGTAATAGTGACGCGTGGTCGGGGCCGCATTGATACTCTCTGCCAGATGTTGTGTCGCTTTCACGCGCAAATCACCCAGCAACAACGCCACCGCTTGCGGGCTTCCCAGACGACAGGCATCGCCAAATGCCCCCCAACGCAACTCTTCGAGAACGATAAAACAGCGCCCAGGCAACGACCAGGCGTTATACGCCCCAGCACGCCAGCGGGTAAAAATTTGCTCGCTCTGATCACCTGCCTGCACCAGTAGGCCTCGTTGCGTTAACGCCTTTTCCTTCCAGCGGCAACGGGCTGAAAACCACTCATACAAGGCGGCAATTTGCTGGGGGAGCTCCGGGAAAGCAGAGTGCTGGCGGTGATCCATTTTTTGCAGCAGCGCCAGATGCTGCGCGATCTGCGTCAGCGCCAGATGACCGGGATCCAGCATCGACGCCAGTTTTTCCACCATTGTCAGTCGCAGGCTAAGCGGCGCATTTAACATGCCGCCGTTCGTCCATGTCTGAAGCTGCACGCGCGCAAGAAGTTCCTGCATCAGTCGTTCACGAAACTGCTGCTGATGGGCTTGTGGAAGGCGGGCATCATCGCCCTGCGCCAGATCCACTAAAAAGCGGGGATAAACCGACTCCAGCACGCGACCGGGGCCGTCAAGTAACGTCTTGGTCAATAGCGTTCTGCCGTGAAAAGTGTTTGAATATCATCGCGTAACAGCTGGGCGTCGGTGTAAATCCAGCCGTGAGTCATCACAGTCTGCTGCAATTGCTGCTGCATCAGCCTGACCACCGATTCATTTTGTTGACGCAGAGCCAGACTTTCGCGTAAACGCGTCTGTAATTCCGTCAAACATGAAGCGAACTCAGCGAAAAAAGTATTCATGCCTGCCGTAACAGATTCATCGACCTGCTCTGCCAGAACTTTAGCCATTTGTTGGCAATAAAGATCGACTTCTGCGCTTAAAGCTCGTTGCAACACACTGTAATCAACCGTTTCTGTCGGGGATTTCTCATTTCCCCGTCCCCAGTCGGGCTGATTCAACCAGCGCGAAAAAGTCTCACGCACAACGCCTAAACGCGTGCTCTGCTCGTCCGTTGCATCCTGGCGCGAAATGACTTCACTGAACAGCTGGCGAGTGTTGAAGTGGGGAACTACGCCGTGAAAAACAGGAAAATGAAACCCAGGACGAAACCCTGACTCGCTCAATTCCATTTTGACTTGTTGCTCAATGGGCCGAATAACATCGGTTAACACCCGGCAAAGGGTGGATTCAAGCTCGGCAAAACGCAGCGTAAAGTCGCGACTGATGGTGTTCTGCGCCGTCTGTAACAGTGTCTCACAGCAGGTACGAATCTCGCTTAACGGCTCCGAATCATCCTGAAACAAGGCGGCTAACTGCGCATTCAGCGCATCTTGCTGTTGACGCAGAAAGTGGTTGGCGGAGGTCAGGGCCAGCTCGATTTCATGTTTAACCTCGCCGCTCACCTGCGCCTGATTGAGTTGCAATAGCTGCAAACTTTCTTCGACCTGATGGATATTTTGCCGCAATTGTTCACAAGCGACGTTTAACCCGTGCGCACGAAAATCCAGGTATCCCCGCGCCTGCTGCGCGTAATTCAACAGTTTATGCGCAGCAGATCGCAGAGCATACAACGAGGCGTTAGCGTAAGCGGCATGAAGCAACGCCTGAATTGGCTGGGCGAACAGCGAATCTTCCCACAACTGATCGGCAGCATGACGAATATGTTCGAGGTCCGCCAGATCGTCATGACGCCAGCGCCTGCCGAGCGCAGCATGGGCAAAATCTTCCACCCAGCGTTGTTGCTCTGGCGCTGGTAACTTACCGTTGTTGGCTAACTCATGGCGCGCTCGATTCGCCAGGTAGCCCCACATCGACGACACCGGAAATATCTGCTGTGGCGTAATACAGCCTTTCATCAGCGTCCCGGAAATCAGTGCCCGCACCTGGTCGGCGTCGTCACTGTTACGATCCTGTTGATCGAACTTATTGACCAGCACATACAGCGGCACCGATTGCCCCACCGCCAAAATCGCCTCACGGACCTCTTCATCGGAGATCGATTTCAGTTGCGTATAATCCAGCACCGCCAGTACCGCCGAGGCGCGTGCCAGCTGCTGGTTAAGCATTTTTTGCAGATGCGGTTGCCCGGCTTCATTTGGCCCGGGGGTATCCAGTAACGTCAACTGACCGGGATAACTCTCCAGCCCCGCCAGATGGACAAACTCCACTTCAATCACGGGAATATGCTCAATGGCGGCGTAAGCAGAAAAAGGAAAATCGACGTCCAGCGCCTTCGCCAGTCGCACTAAATCATTCAAACTTTTCAGACAATGAAAAATAGGCTGGGCACCCAGATAATATTTTTCGAAAGCGACGCCATTTTCGATCCGCTGCATAAGCGCACGCATATCTTTATCTATTTCCAGCACATCGGTCAGATGCTTAATATCGCAATCACGCAGGCGCTGTTGTAATTGTTGAATTAAACAATCGATTGGCGCGACATGTGAAAAATGAAGTACCGGTTCCTTTTGCCCGGGCGTATGGCGAATAAGCGTCGGCAGCGCAGTCATTGGGCGATTACGATTAGGCAGAACCTCCGTACCAACAATGGCATTAATGGTGGTTGATTTCCCTGCTTTCATGGTACCGACAATTGCCAGCACCATTTCCAGTCGGGAAATTTTACGCAACTCATTATTCAGCATCGCGTGACGTTCGGCGATATTAGGCTGACTCCAGGGTAAAGCCAGTTGTGGCGCGTCGTCTCCGGGTACAGAGAGAGGCATTTTTTCCAGTAACTGCAACTGTTGGCGAGAAAGCTGTAACAGGCGTTCAGCCTCCTGACTTAACTCATACAGGGTCTGTGTGTACATAGAAAATTCTTCCTTAAAGCAAATTTTGTTACTTTTATTTAGCCAGATTGTTTTTGAGTTCTGTTTTCGGCTTTTATAATTACTGCAAGAAATAATTTTATATTTAGTGTGTTGTTTTTTATCAGAATAAATAACGTCTTCTGATACGTTTAAAACGTCAGAAAGATAAAAATATCATGTGAATAAAAAAAAGAACAAGTAGAGCATTAACATTATCTTAAATAATAAATAGAGGCAAAAAGATTATTTTCTTTTTGCGTTTCCTTTCAAATGAAAACGATCGTCGTCTAAAATCAGCAGTACCCCCGACAAACTCAGGGATTTTGTGTATAATTGCGGCCTTTTTCGGCAATCTGCCGTTTTTTGGCGCTTTTGCCCTGCTGACTTTTGAGGAAATCCACATGTCATTACCACACTGCCCAAAATGCAACTCCGAATACACTTACGAAGATAACGGCATGTACATCTGCCCGGAATGTGCCTACGAATGGAACGACGCAGAACCTGCACAGGAAAGCGACGAGCTGATCGTTAAAGATGCTAACGGCAATCTGCTGGCTGACGGCGACAGCGTTACCATCATTAAAGATCTGAAGGTGAAAGGTAGCTCTTCGATGCTGAAAATTGGCACCAAAGTGAAAAACATCCGCCTGGTTGAAGGCGACCATAACATCGATTGCAAAATCGACGGTTTTGGTCCGATGAAACTGAAATCTGAGTTTGTGAAAAAGAACTGATTGTATTGTGATCGGTAAGCCGGATAAGGCGCTCGCGCCGCATCCGGCAACGATGCCGACTGCCTGATGCGACGCTTGCGCGTCTTATCAGGCAGCCTCTCATCTGTATAAATTTCGAACTACACTTAACTGGCTTCTCTTAACTGAGGTCACCATCATGCCGTTAAGTCCCTACCTCTCTTTTGCCGGTAACTGTGCCGACGCAATTGCTTATTATCAACGTACGTTGGGCGCTGAACTGCTCTATAAAATCAGCTTCGGCGAAATGCCAAAATCAGCGCAGGACAGCGCCGAGAACTGCCCTTCCGGAATGCAATTTCCCGATACCGCCATCGCCCACGCCAATGTGCGCATTGCCGGAAGCGACATCATGATGAGCGATGCCATGCCGTCAGGAAAAGCCAGCTACTCCGGCTTTACGCTGGTGCTCGATTCGCAACAGGTCGAAGAAGGAAAACGCTGGTTTGATAACCTTGCCGCTAACGGAAAAATTGAAATGGCTTGGCAGGAAACTTTCTGGGCGCATGGCTTCGGCAAAGTCACCGATAAATTTGGCGTACCGTGGATGATTAATGTCGTCAAACAACAACCAACGCAATAACCCGCCGGGAGGCCCGCCCTCCCGCACTGTCATCGAATTCCCGTTAACTCTTCATCTGTTAGTCACTTTTAATTAACCAAATCGTCACAATAATCCGCCACGATGGAGCCACTTTTTTAGGGAGGCTGCATCATGCAAACGATTATCCGTGTCGAGAAGCTCGCCAAAACCTTCAATCAGCATCAGGCGCTGCATGCGGTTGATCTGAACATTCATCACGGTGAAATGGTGGCTCTGCTTGGGCCGTCGGGTTCCGGCAAATCCACCCTTTTACGTCACTTAAGCGGTTTGATTACCGGCGATAAATCCGCCGGCAGCCATATCGAGCTGCTGGGCCGCACAGTCCAGCGCGAAGGCCGTCTGGCGCGCGATATCCGCAAAAGCCGCGCCAACACCGGCTACATCTTCCAACAATTCAACCTGGTGAACCGCCTGAGCGTACTGGAGAACGTGCTGATTGGCGCGCTCGGCAGCACGCCGTTCTGGCGCACCTGTTTTAGCTGGTTCACCGGCGAGCAGAAACAGCGCGCGTTACAGGCGCTGACCCGCGTTGGCATGGTGCATTTTGCCCATCAGCGCGTTTCCACCCTCTCCGGCGGACAGCAGCAGCGTGTGGCGATTGCCCGCGCGCTGATGCAGCAGGCGAAGGTGATTCTGGCCGATGAACCCATCGCCTCGCTGGACCCGGAATCCGCCCGCATCGTGATGGACACCCTGCGCGACATCAACCAGAACGACGGCATCACCGTGGTCGTCACGCTACATCAGGTGGATTACGCCCTGCGCTACTGCGAACGCATCGTCGCCCTGCGCCAGGGGCACGTTTTCTACGACGGCAGCAGCCAACAGTTTGATAACGAACGTTTTGACCATCTCTACCGCAGCATTAATCGCATCGAAGAGAACGCGAAAGCTGCCTGACATCCCCATCATTGAGGAAAACGAATGAACGCTAAGATAATTGCCTCGCTGGCCTTCACCAGCATGTTCAGCCTCAGCACCCTGTTAAGCCCGGCACACGCCGAAGAGCAGGAAAAGGCGCTGAATTTCGGCATTATTTCAACGGAATCACAGCAAAACCTGAAACCGCAATGGACGCCATTCTTACAGGATATGGAGAAGAAGCTGGGCGTGAAGGTGAACGCCTTCTTTGCCCCAGACTACGCAGGCATTATCCAGGGAATGCGCTTCAATAAAGTGGATATCGCCTGGTACGGCAACCTGTCGGCAATGGAAGCGGTGGATCGCGCCAACGGCCAGGTCTTTGCCCAGACGGTCGCGGCGGATGGATCGCCGGGTTACTGGAGCGTGTTGATCGTCAACAAAGACAGCCCGATCAACAACCTGAACGATCTGCTGGCGAAGCGGAAAGATCTCACCTTCGGCAATGGCGATCCTAACTCCACCTCTGGCTTCCTCGTCCCCGGTTACTACGTCTTTGCCAAAAACAATATCTCCGCCAGCGACTTTAAGCGCACCGTCAACGCTGGGCATGAAACTAACGCGCTGGCCGTCGCCAACAAGCAGGTGGATGTTGCCACCAACAACACCGAAAACCTCGACAAGCTGAAAACCTCCGCGCCAGAGAAGCTGAAAGAACTGAAGGTGATCTGGAAGTCGCCGCTGATCCCAGGCGATCCGATCGTCTGGCGCAAGAATCTCTCCGAAACCACCAAAGACAAGATCTACGACTTCTTTATGAACTACGGAAAAACGCCGGAAGAGAAAGCGGTGCTGGAACGCCTGGGCTGGGCCCCGTTCCGCGCCTCCAGCGACCTGCAACTGGTGCCGATTCGCCAGCTCGCACTGTTTAAAGAGATGCAGGGCGTAAAAAGCAATAAAGGACTGAATGAGCAGGACAAGCTGGCGAAAACCACCGAGATTCAGGCGCAGCTGGATGACCTGGACCGCCTGAACAACGCGTTAAGCGCGATGAGTTCGGTGAGTAAAGCGGTGCAGTAATGTGCTCGATCGGTCCCCTCTCCCACAGGGAGAGGGAGAAAACATTAAACGGAGCCAAACATGCAAACCATCACCATCGCCCCACCCAAGCGTAGCTGGTTCTCGCTTCTGAGCTGGGCCGTTGTTCTCGCCGTGCTGGTCGTCTCGTGGCAGGGCGCGGAAATGGCCCCGCTTACGCTGATTAAAGACGGCGGCAACATGGCAACCTTCGCTGCCGACTTCTTCCCGCCCGATTTCAGCCAGTGGCAGGATTACCTCACCGAAATGGCCGTCACGCTGCAAATCGCCGTCTGGGGCACCGCGCTGGCGGTGGTTCTCTCCATCCCCTTTGGCCTGATGAGCGCCGAAAACCTGGTGCCGTGGTGGGTTTACCAGCCCGTTCGCCGCCTGATGGACGCCTGCCGCGCCATTAACGAAATGGTCTTCGCCATGCTGTTCGTGGTCGCCGTCGGTCTCGGACCGTTCGCTGGCGTGCTGGCGCTATTTATCCACACCACCGGCGTGCTCTCCAAGCTGCTTTCCGAGGCGGTGGAAGCGATTGAACCCGGCCCGGTGGAAGGCATTCGCGCCACCGGTGCCAACAAGCTCGAAGAGATCCTCTACGGCGTGCTGCCACAGGTGATGCCGCTGCTGATCTCCTACTCCCTCTATCGCTTCGAATCCAACGTCCGCTCGGCGACCGTCGTCGGCATGGTCGGCGCAGGCGGGATCGGCGTCACCCTGTGGGAAGCGATTCGCGGTTTCCAGTTCCAGCAAACCTGCGCCCTGATGGTGCTTATCATCGTCACGGTCAGCCTGCTGGATTTCCTCTCTCAACGGTTGCGTAAGCACTTTATCTGATAAGCGAGGCATTGATATCTATGCACTTGTCTACACATCCGACCAGCTACCCAACACGCTATCAGGAGATAGCCGCAAAACTTGAGCAGGAGCTTCGTCAACACTATCGCTGCGGCGACTATCTTCCCGCCGAGCAGCAGCTGGCGGCGCGCTTTGAGGTAAATCGCCACACCCTGCGCCGCGCCATCGACCAACTGGTGGAAAAAGGCTGGGTACAGCGCCGTCAGGGCGTCGGCGTGCTGGTGCTGATGCGCCCGTTCGATTACCCGCTCAACGCCCAGGCGCGTTTTAGCCAGAACCTGCTGGATCAGGGCAGCCATCCCACCAGCGAAAAACTGCTGTCGGTGCTGCGCCCGGCATCTGGTCACGTCGCTGACGCGCTGGGGATAACCGAGGGGGAGAACGTCATCCACCTGCGCACCCTGCGCCGGGTCAACGGCATCGCGCTCTGTTTAATCGACCACTACTTTGCGGACCTCACCCTCTGGCCGACACTGCAACGTTTCGACAGCGGTTCGCTGCACGATTTTCTGCGCGAGCAAACCGGAATTGCGCTGCGCCGCAGCCAGACGCGGATCAGCGCCCGCCGCGCCCAGGCCAAAGAGTGCCAGCGCCTTGAAATCCCGAATATGTCGCCGCTGCTGTGCGTGCGCACCCTTAACCACCGTGACGGTGAAAGCAGCCCGGCGGAGTACTCCGTCAGCCTGACGCGCGCCGACATGATTGAATTCACTATGGAGCACTGAATGCACGCAGATACCGCGACCCGCCAGCACTGGATGTCCGTACTGGCGCACAGCCAACCGGCTGAACTGGCAGCCCGCCTGAACGCGCTGAACATCACCGCCGACTATGAAGTGATCCGCACTGCCGAAACTGGCCTGGTGCAGATTCAGGCGCGAATGGGCGGTACCGGCGAACGCTTTTTTGCCGGCGACGCCACGCTGACCCGCGCCGCCGTACGCCTGACTGACGGCACGCTCGGCTACAGCTGGGTGCTGGGGCGCGACAAACAGCACGCCGAACGCTGCGCGCTGATTGACGCGCTGATGCAGCAATCTCGCCACTTTCAAAACTTATCAGAAACTCTTATTGCCCCGCTGGACGCTGACCGTATGGCACGCATTGCCGCACGCCAGGCCGAAGTGAACGCCAGCCGGGTCGACTTCTTTACGATGGTTCGCGGAGATAACGCATGACCCTGGAAACCGCTTTTATTCTTCCTGTGCAGGATGCCCAGCACAGTTTTCGTCGCCTGTTAAAGGCCATGAGCGAGCCGGGCGTGATTGTCGCCCTGCATCAGCTCAAACGCGGCTGGCAGCCGCTGAATATCGCCACCACCAGCGTGCTGCTGACGCTGGCCGATAACGACACGCCGGTGTGGCTTTCCGCGCCATTGAGTAACGACATCGTCAGCCAGAGCCTGCGTTTTCATACCAACGCGCCGCTGGTCAGCCAGCCGGAACAGGCGACCTTCGCGGTAACGGATGAGGCGATTTCCAGCGAACAGCTTAACGCCCTTTCCACCGGCACCGCCGTTGCGCCGGAAGCGGGTGCAACGCTGATTTTACAGGTCGCCAGCCTGAGCGGCGGGCGCATGTTACGTCTCACCGGCGCGGGCATTGCCGAAGAACGAATGATCGCTCCGCAGCTGCCGGAGTGCATTCTGCACGAACTCACCGAGCGCCCGCACCCGTTCCCGCTCGGCATCGACCTGATCCTGACCTGCGGCGAGCGCCTGCTGGCTATTCCGCGAACCACGCATGTGGAGGTGTGCTGATGTACGTTGCCGTGAAAGGGGGCGAAAAGGCGATCGATGCCGCCCACGCCCTGCAAGAGAGCCGACGCCGGGGCGATACCGATTTGCCTGAACTGAGCGTCGCCCAGATTGAACAGCAGCTTAACCTCGCAGTAGATCGCGTGATGACCGAAGGCGGCATTGCCGACCGCGAACTGGCGGCGCTGGCGCTGAAACAGGCCAGCGGCGATAACGTCGAAGCAATTTTCCTGCTGCGCGCCTACCGCACCACGCTGGCGAAGCTCGCGGTAAGCGAGCCGCTCGACACCACGGAGATGCGTCTCGAACGGCGTATTTCAGCGGTTTATAAAGATATTCCCGGCGGCCAGTTGCTTGGCCCAACCTACGACTACACCCATCGCCTGCTCGATTTCACCCTGCTGGCAAACGGCGAAGCGCCGACGCTGACCACCGCCCACAGCGAACAACAGCCGTCGCCGCACGTTTTCAGCCTGCTGGCGCGTCAGGGGCTGGCGAAGTTTGAAGAGGATAGCGGCGCACAGCCGGATGACATCACCCGCACGCCGCCGGTTTACCCCTGCTCACGCTCCTCCCGTTTACAGCAGTTGATGCGCGGCGACGAAGGCTATTTGCTGGCGCTGGCCTACTCCACCCAACGCGGCTACGGTCGCAACCACCCGTTCGCAGGCGAGATCCGCAGCGGCTATATCGACGTATCGATTGTGCCGGAAGAGCTGGGATTTGCGGTGAACGTCGGCGAACTGCTGATGACCGAGTGTGAAATGGTCAACGGTTTTATCGACCCGCCGGGTGAGCGGCCGCACTTCACGCGCGGCTACGGGCTGGTGTTCGGCATGAGCGAGCGCAAAGCGATGGCAATGGCGCTGGTCGATCGTGCGTTGCAGGCTCCAGAGTACGGCGAGCACGCGACAGGCCCGGCGCAGGATGAAGAGTTCGTGCTGGCGCATGCCGACAATGTCGAAGCCGCAGGCTTTGTCTCGCACCTGAAACTCCCGCACTACGTCGATTTCCAGGCCGAACTGGAGCTACTCAAACGTCTGCAACAGGAGCAGAACCATGGCTAATCTGAGCGGCTACAACTTTGCGTACCTCGACGAGCAGACCAAACGCATGATCCGCCGCGCCATCTTAAAAGCGGTGGCGATCCCCGGCTATCAGGTGCCGTTTGGCGGGCGCGAGATGCCGATGCCATACGGCTGGGGAACCGGCGGCATACAGCTCACCGCCAGCGTGATTGGCGAAAGCGACGTGCTGAAGGTGATTGACCAGGGCGCAGACGACACCACCAACGCCGTGTCGATCCGCAACTTCTTTAAGCGCGTGACCGGGGTAAACACCACTGAACGGACGGACGATGCGACGCTTATCCAGACGCGCCATCGCATCCCCGAAACGCCGCTCACCGAAGATCAGATAGTTATTTTCCAGGTGCCAATCCCCGAGCCGCTGCGCTTTATCGAGCCGCGCGAAACGGAAACCCGCACCATGCACGCGCTGGAGGAGTACGGCGTGATGCAGGTGAAACTGTATGAAGATATTGCCCGCTTCGGTCATATCGCCACTACCTACGCCTATCCGGTGAAGGTTAACGGGCGCTACGTAATGGACCCGTCGCCGATCCCGAAATTCGATAACCCGAAAATGGACATGATGCCCGCCCTGCAACTGTTCGGCGCGGGGCGCGAGAAGCGCATCTATGCGGTGCCGCCGTTTACCCGCGTGGAAAGTCTCGATTTCGACGATCACCCGTTCACCGTTCAGCAGTGGGATGAGCCATGCGCCATCTGCGGATCGACCCACAGCTATCTTGATGAAGTGGTGCTGGATGACGCCGGAAACCGCATGTTTGTCTGCTCCGATACCGATTATTGCCGCCAACAGAGCGAGGCGAAAAGCCAATGAATAAACCGTTACTTTCGGTCAATAACCTGACCCACCTTTACGCGCCGGGCAAAGGCTTTAGCGATGTCTCTTTTGATTTATGGCCGGGAGAAGTGCTGGGCATTGTCGGAGAATCCGGCTCCGGGAAGACCACGCTGCTGAAGTCGATCTCCGCGCGTCTGACGCCGCAGCAGGGGGAGATTCACTACGAGAACCGTTCGCTGTATGCAATGAGCGAGGCCGACCGCCGTCGCCTGCTGCGCACCGAATGGGGCGTAGTGCATCAGCATCCACTCGACGGCCTGCGCCGTCAGGTCTCGGCAGGCGGCAATATCGGCGAGCGGCTGATGGCGACCGGGGCGCGTCATTACGGCGACATTCGCGCCACCGCGCAGAAGTGGCTGGAAGAGGTGGAAATTCCCGCCAACCGGATCGACGACCTGCCGACCACCTTTTCCGGCGGCATGCAGCAACGTTTGCAGATTGCCCGCAACCTGGTGACGCATCCGAAGCTGGTGTTTATGGATGAACCGACCGGCGGGCTGGATGTGTCGGTGCAGGCCCGCCTGCTCGACCTGCTGCGCGGCCTGGTGGTGGAGCTGAACCTGGCGGTGGTGATTGTCACCCATGATTTAGGCGTTGCCCGCCTGCTGGCGGACCGTTTGCTGGTGATGAAGCAGGGGCAAGTGGTGGAGAGTGGGTTAACCGACCGCGTGCTCGACGACCCGCATCATCCGTATACACAGCTGCTGGTGTCATCGGTTTTGCAGAATTGAGCCGGTGCCGGATGCGGCGTAAACGCCTTATCCGGCCTACAAATGCGCTCCCCGTAGGTCGGATAAGACGCGTCAGCGTCGCATCCGACACCCGAACCACGAGGCGAAAAATGATTAACGTACAAAACGTCAGTAAAACCTTCATCCTGCACCAGCAAAACGGCGTGCGCCTGCCCGTCCTCAACCGCGCCTCGCTCACCGTCAACGCGGGCGAATGCGTGGTGCTCCACGGTCACTCCGGCAGCGGCAAATCAACCCTGCTGCGCTCGCTGTACGCCAACTATCTGCCCGATGAAGGTCAAATCCAGATCAAACACGGTGACGAGTGGGTAGACCTGGTCACCGCGCCAGCCCGCAAAGTGGTGGAGATCCGCAAAACCACCGTCGGCTGGGTGAGCCAGTTTCTGCGCGTCATCCCGCGTATTTCAGCACTGGAAGTGGTGATGCAGCCGCTGCTCGATACCGGCGTTCCGCGTGAAGCCTGCGCCGCTAAAGCCGCGCGTCTGCTCACCCGCCTGAACGTGCCGGAACGCCTGTGGCACCTGGCGCCATCAACCTTTTCCGGTGGCGAACAGCAGCGCGTCAACATCGCCCGCGGCTTTATCGTCGACTACCCCATTCTGCTGCTCGACGAACCTACCGCCTCGCTGGACGCCAAAAACAGCGCCGCCGTAGTCGAGCTGATTCGCGAAGCCAAAACCCGTGGCGCGGCCATCGTCGGCATCTTCCATGACGAAGCCGTACGTAATGACGTCGCCGACCGCTTGCACCCAATGGGAGCCTCTGCATGATTATCAATAACGTCAAACTGGTGCTGGAAAACGAAGTGGTACACGGTTCGCTGGAGGTGCAGGATGGCGAAATCCGCGCCTTTGCCGAAAGCCAGAGCCGCCTGCCAGAAGCGATGGACGGCGAAGGTGGCTGGCTACTACCCGGCCTGATTGAGCTGCATACCGACAACCTCGATAAATTCTTCACCCCGCGCCCGAAAGTCGACTGGCCCGCCCATTCGGCGATGAGCAGCCACGACGCGCTGATGGTGGCAAGCGGCATCACCACCGTGCTGGACGCGGTGGCGATTGGCGACGTGCGCGACGGCGGCGATCGGCTGGAGAATCTGGAGAAGATGATCAACACCATCGAAGAGACGCAGAAACGCGGCGTCAACCGCGCCGAGCACCGCCTGCACCTGCGCTGCGAACTGCCGCATCACACCACACTGCCGCTGTTTGAAAAACTGGTTCAGCGCGAACCGGTGACGCTGGTGTCGCTGATGGACCACTCACCGGGCCAGCGCCAGTTCGCTAACCGCGAGAAGTATCGCGAATATTATCAGGGCAAATACTCCCTCACCGATGCGCAGATGCAGCAGTACGAAGAAGAGCAATTGGCGCTCGCCGCACGCTGGTCGCAGCCGAATCGCGAATCCATCGCCGCCCTGTGCCGCGCGCGACAAATTGCGCTCGCCAGCCACGATGACGCCACACACGCCCACGTTGCCGAATCCCACCAACTTGGCAGCGTGATCGCCGAATTTCCCACCACGTTCGAAGCGGCGGAAGCCTCGCGTAAGCATGGCATGAACGTGCTGATGGGTGCGCCAAATATCGTGCGTGGCGGCTCGCACTCCGGCAATGTGGCGGCCAGTGAACTGGCGCAGCTTGGTCTGCTGGATATCCTCTCTTCCGACTACTACCCCGCCAGCCTGCTGGATGCGGCGTTCCGCGTCGCCGATGACGAGAGCAACCGCTTTACGCTACCGCAGGCGGTGAGGCTGGTGACCAAAAATCCGGCGCAGGCGCTGAATCTTCAGGATCGCGGGGTGATTGGCGAGGGTAAACGCGCTGACCTGGTGCTGGCGCATCGCCAGGGCAATCACATTCATATCGACCACGTCTGGCGTCAGGGTAAAAGGGTGTTCTGATGATGGGAAAACTGATTTGGTTAATGGGGCCGTCCGGCTCCGGGAAAGACAGCCTGCTGGCGGAACTCCGCCTGCGGGAACAAACGCAGTTACTGGTGGCGCATCGCTACATCACGCGCGACGCCAGCGCCGGAAGTGAAAACCATATCGCCCTGAGTGAGCGGGAGTTTTTTACCCGCGCGGGGCAAAACCTGCTGGCCTTAAGCTGGCACGCTAACGGTCTGTATTATGGCGTCGGCATCGAGATTGACCTCTGGCTGCACGCTGGATTCGACGTAGTCGTCAACGGTTCACGCGCGCATTTGCCGCAGGCACGGGCGCGCTATCAATCGGCGCTGCTGCCCGTCTGTTTACAGGTTTCGCCGGAGATCCTGCGCCAGCGCCTGGAAAACCGTGGCCGTGAAAACGCCAGTGAAATTAACGCCCGCCTGGCGCGCGCCGCCCGCTATACTCCACAGGATTGCCATACGCTCAACAATGACGGCAGCCTGCGCCAGTCGGTCGACACGCTGCTGACGCTGATCCATCAGAAGGAGAAACACCATGCCTGCTTGTGAGCTTCGCCCGGCCACGCAGTACGATACCGACGCGGTTTACGCGCTGATTTGTGAGCTAAAACAGGCGGAGTTTGACCACCATGCGTTTCGCGTGGGCTTTAACGCCAACCTGCGCGACCCAAACATGCGCTACCATCTGGCGCTGCTGGATGGCGAAGTTGTCGGCATGATCGGCCTGCATTTGCAGTTTCATCTGCATCATGTCAACTGGATCGGCGAAATTCAAGAACTGGTGGTGATGCCGCAGGCGCGCGGTCTGAACGTCGGCAGTAAATTACTGGCATGGGCAGAAGAAGAAGCCCGCCAGGCCGGGGCCGAAATGACCGAGCTTTCCACCAACGTGAAGCGCCACAACGCACACCGTTTTTACCTGCGTGAAGGCTACGAGCAGAGCCACTTCCGCTTCACCAAGGCGCTGTAACATGAGCCTGACCCTCACGCTCACCGGCACTGGCGGCGCACAGGGCGTTCCGGCATGGGGCTGCGAGTGCGCGGCCTGCGCCAGAGCGCGGCGCTCGCCGCAGTATCGCCGCCAGCCATGCAGCGGCGTAGTGAAGTTTAACGACGCGATCACCCTGATCGACGCCGGGCGGCACGATCTCACCGATCGCTGGTCGCCTGGATCGTTCCAGCAGTTTTTGCTGACGCACTACCATATGGATCACGTCCAGGGGCTATTTCCGCTACGCTGGGGCGTGGGCGATGTGATCCCGGTCTACGGCCCGCCGGATGAACAGGGCTGCGACGATCTGTTTAAACATCCGGGCCTGCTTGATTTCAGCCACACAGTGGAACCGTTTGTGGTGTTTGATTTGCAGGGGTTGCAGGTCACGCCGCTGCCGCTTAACCACTCAAAACTGACCTTCGGTTATCTGCTGGAAACGGCACATAGCCGGGTGGCGTGGCTGTCTGACACCGCTGGCCTGCCGGAAAAAACGCTGAAATTTTTACTCAATAATCATCCGCAGGTGATGGTGATTGATTGCAGTCACCCGCCGCGCGCGGATGCACCGCGTAATCACTATGATTTAAATACCGTGCTTGCGCTGAATCAGGTTATCCGCTCGCCACAGGTGATTCTGACCCATATCAGCCACCAGTTTGATGCGTGGCTGATGGAAAACGCACTACCGTCAGGGTTTGAGGTGGGGTTTGATGGGATGGAGATTGGGGTGGCGTGATGAGAGGGAATGTGCGCGCTGGCCCCCTCACCCTAACCCTCTCCCCAGAGGGGCGAGGGGACCGATTGTGCTCGATATTGAATATTGCGCTCGTTTTCTCCCTCTCCCCATTGGGGTGAGGGGCGATGCCTGCTCCATACCCAACCTCATCGCCCATACTCATCTTCCATTCTCCGCTCTTCATCCTCCAGTTGCCGACGCTCCTGATCAAGCTGGCGCTGGCGATCGTCCAGCTGCCTGCGGCGATCTTCAAACTGGCGGCGGCGGTCGTCATATTGTCTGCGCCGATCGTCGCTCACTTCACGCTGCCAGCCGTCGTCGCGCGAATCTTCATAGTCTCGCCCACGGTCAGGGTTATAAGCGTCATTAATCGCCTGCTGAATATTACCAATAGTATCGTCGATAATATCAGCCTGGGCCGGAACGGTGGACAGCGTGAGCAGGGTGAATAAAAGAAATAGCGGAAAGCGTTTCATTAGCCAACCTCAAAAAGAAACTCTATCCACATTAATCATTACTCATCCATGCAAGTAGTGGATGAATCTCAATTTCTCCGCTGCTCTATTGCCGTAATCGCCTCCACGCGTTGTTGATGACGACCGCCTTCGTACTGTGCGCCCAGCCACGCATCCACAATCATTTTTGCCAGTTCGAGGCCAACCACTCGTGAACCAAAAGCCAGTGCAACTTCACTGGCATAATGCGGATAATCAGTGCGCTCTGACGACCTGGTGTCTTTATCAATCACCTCACTCATTGACCATGAATAAAAGGCTGGCACAGCAACGCAGAATCCTGCGGTGCCAGCGACATGACCGCCCATTGCTCCGGTACGTTTTTTAAAAAGAAACACCGGTTGCATTGATAAATTGTGCTCAGTATTTGCCGAAGTACAATATATATAATAAATATATAAAACACCTCATATTATTTACAGAGATAATAAATTCGCGTAATTTTCCCTCTTCAGCACAAATGCCTAATAAAATGGCTCGTTCCGCTCACACTTCCACTTATTAAAGTCGCAATTTCCCAATTATGATAACGCCAGCTTTAAATGACGTATTTTGCATGGATTACATATTTACGACACAAATGATAAATGGAGATTTATATGAATAACTCTCGGTTATTCCGTTTGAGCAGGATTGTTATTGCGTTAACTGCTGCCAGCGGCATGATGGTAAATACCGCTTACGCAACAGATGAAGCGAAAGCCGCCACTCAATATACCCAACAGGTTAATCAGAATTACGCCAAATCATTACCGTTTAGCGATCGTCAGGATTTTGACGACGCTCAGCGTGGATTTATCGCTCCGCTGCTGGATGAAGGTATTCTGCGCGATGCTAATGGCAAACCATATTATCGCGGGGAAGATTATAAATTTGATATCAATGCGCCCGCGCCCGAAACCGTTAACCCTAGCCTGTGGCGTCAGTCGCAGTTAAACGGTATTTCCGGCCTGTTTAAAGTCACCGACAGAATGTACCAGGTTCGCGGTCAGGATATCTCCAACATCACCTTTATCGAAGGTGATACCGGGATTATTGTCATCGACCCGCTGGTGACGCCACCGAGCGCAAAAGCCGCCCTTGACCTTTACTTCCAAAATCGCCCGCAAAAACCGATTGTTGCGGTTATTTATACCCACAGCCATACCGACCACTATGGCGGCGTGAAAGGCATTATCTCTGAAGCTGATGTGAAATCCGGTAAAGTGCAGGTTATCGCCCCTGCTGGCTTTATGGACGAAGCCATCAGCGAAAACGTACTGGCGGGTAATATTATGAGCCGCCGTGCACTTTACTCCTACGGCCTGCTGCTGGCGCATAACCCTCAGGGTAACATCGGCAATGGTCTTGGCGTAACGCTGGCATCGGGCTACCCGAGCATCATCGCACCGAACAAAACCATCACCAAAACCGGTGAGAAGATGATTATCGACGGCCTGGAGTTTGACTTCCTGATGACCCCAGGTAGCGAAGCGCCAGCCGAAATGCACTTCTATATTCCGGCCCTGAAAGCCCTGTGTACCGCCGAGAACGCCACGCATACCCTGCACAACTTCTACACTCTGCGCGGCGCGAAAACCCGCGACACCAGCAAGTGGACCGAGTATCTGAACGAAACGCTGGATATGTGGGGTAACGACGCGGAAGTCCTGTTTATGCCGCACACCTGGCCGGTCTGGGGCAATAAGCATATCAATGATTATATTGGTAAATATCGCGATACTATCAAGTACATTCACGACCAGACCCTGCACCTGGCGAACCAGGGCTACACCATGAATGAAATCGGCGACATGATTAAACTGCCGCCTGCACTTGCCAATAACTGGGCCAGCCGTGGCTATTACGGTTCTGTCAGCCACAACGCCCGCGCGGTGTATAACTTCTATCTTGGCTATTACGACGGTAACCCGGCTAACCTGCATCCGTATGGTCAGGTGGAGATGGGTAAACGTTACGTGCAGGCGCTGGGCGGTTCTGCCCGTGTCATCAACCTGGCGCAAGAAGCGAACAAGCAAGGTGATTACCGCTGGTCGGCAGAACTGCTGAAACAGGTGATTGCCGCCAACCCGGGTGACCAGGTCGCGAAGAATCTGCAAGCGAATAACTTTGAACAGCTGGGCTATCAGGCCGAGTCCGCCACCTGGCGCGGTTTCTACCTGACCGGCGCGAAAGAGCTGCGCGAAGGGGTGCATAAGTTCAGCCACGGCACCACCGGTTCCCCGGACACCATTCGCGGGATGTCGGTCGAAATGCTGTTCGACTTTATGTCCGTTCGCCTCGATAGCGCGAAAGCCGCGGGTAAAAATATCAGCCTGAACTTCAATATGAGCAATGGCGATAACCTCAACCTGACGCTGAACGATAGCGTGCTTAACTACCGTAAAACACTGCAATCCCAAGCTGACGCCTCTTTCTACATCAGCCGTGAAGATCTGCACGCCGTGCTGACCGGGCAAGCCAAAATGGCGGATCTGGTAAAAGCGAAGAAAGCCAAAATTATTGGCAATGGCGCGAAACTGGAAGAAATTATCGCCTGTCTGGATAATTTCGATTTGTGGGTGAATATCGTAACCCCAAATTAATGTCACTCGCTTTTGGGGGTGCTGAAGCCCCCAAAAGCATTTATTTTAAAAATATATACAGCCAATTAATAAATAAAATATATAAGTTATGAATGCGGTGGCTGAATAAAGCTATTTTTATTCATCGAGAAAATAGCCATACTGACGCCTTCAATGGATATTGACATTCACTACAGATATTGTTCGCAGCAGACAGGATGTATTTAATATGCCAACAGTTCTCTCTCGCATGGCGATGCAACTCAAAAAAACAGCCTGGATAATTCCCGTCTTCATGGTTTCGGGATGCTCATTATCTCCGGCAATCCCGGTGATCGGTGCTTATTATCCCAGCTGGTTTTTCTGCGCCATTGCCAGCCTTATTTTGATGCTCATCACGAGGCGAGTTATTCAGCGGGCAAATATCAATCTGGCATTTGTCGGAATTATTTATACCGCCCTTTTTGCTCTCTACGCCATGCTGTTCTGGCTGGCATTTTTCTAATCTATTTGAGACGCGCTCATGGAAAGTACGCCGAAAAAAGCTCCTCGCAGTAAATTCCCTGCTCTGTTAGTGGTTGCATTGGCGCTGGTTGCCCTTGTTTTCGTTATCTGGCGCGTAGACAGTGCGCCATCAACTAATGACGCTTACGCGTCAGCAGATACCATTGATGTGGTGCCGGAAGTCAGCGGCCGCATTGTAGAACTGGCGGTCACCGACAACCAGGCAGTCAAACAGGGCGATTTGCTGTTCCGCATTGACCCGCGCCCGTTCGAAGCCAATCTGGCGAAAGCTGAAGCCTCCCTCGCGGCGCTGGATAAGCAAATTATGCTCACCCAGCGTAGCGTTGATGCGCAACAGTTTGGTGCCGACTCGATTAATGCCACGGTAGAAAAAGCCCGTGCCGCCGCGAAACAGGCCACAGATACATTACGCCGCACCGAGCCATTACTGAAAGAGGGTTTTGTCTCAGCGGAAGACGTTGACCGTGCAAGAACTGCGCAGCGCGCCGCAGAAGCCGATCTTAATGCCGTATTGTTACAGGCGCAGTCAGCCGCCAGCGCCGTCAGCGGCGTCGATGCGCTGGTGGCGCAACGTGCGGCGGTCGAAGCGGATATTGCCCTGACCAAACTTCATCTGGAAATGGCGACCGTTCGCGCGCCGTTTGATGGCCGGGTCATTTCCCTCAAAACCTCCGTCGGGCAATTTGCTTCTGCCATGCGCCCTATTTTTACCCTAATCGACACTCGTCACTGGTACGTGATCGCCAACTTCCGCGAAACCGATCTGAAAAATATTCGCTCAGGTACACCCGCAACGATTCGCCTGATGAGTGACAGCGGCAAAACCTTCGAGGGTAAAGTGGATTCGATTGGCTACGGCGTGCTACCGGATGACGGCGGCCTGGTGCTGGGCGGCCTGCCGAAAGTTTCTCGCTCTATTAACTGGGTCCGCGTTGCCCAGCGTTTTCCGGTCAAAATCATGGTCGATAAACCTGACCCGGAAATGTTCCGCATCGGCGCTTCGGCAGTCGCTAATCTTGAGCCGCAATAATGAGCGCGCTCAACTCCCTGCCATTACCGGTGGTCAGGCTGCTGGCGTTCTTTCATGAAGAGTTAAGCGAGCGGCGACCAGGCCGCGTGCCGCAGATCGTGCAACTCTGGGTAGGCTGCCTGCTGGTGATTCTGATCTCGATGACTTTTGAGATCCCTTTTGTGGCGTTATCGCTGGCAGTGCTGTTTTACGGTATTCAGTCGAACGCGTTTTACACCAAATTTGTCGCGATCTTGTTTGTGGTTGCCACGGTGCTGGAGATCGGCAGCCTGTTTTTGATCTACAAATGGTCATACGGCGAACCGTTGATCCGATTGATCATCGCCGGGCCGATCCTGATGGGCTGTATGTTTTTGATGCGCACCCATCGGCTGGGACTGGTCTTTTTCGCTGTCGCCATTGTCGCCATTTACGGGCAAACCTTCCCCGCCATGCTCGACTATCCGGAAGTGGTCGTGCGCTTAACGCTGTGGTGTATCGTTGTTGGCCTCTATCCAACCTTGCTGATGACGTTAATCGGCGTGCTGTGGTTTCCCAGTCGTGCCATTACGCAAATGCATCAAGCGCTTAATGATCGGCTTGATGATGCCATTAGTCACCTGACGGACAGCCTCGCACCGCTACCCGAAACGCGGATTGAAAGAGAGGCGCTGGCGCTGCAAAAACTGAATGTCTTTTGTCTCGCGGACGATGCCAACTGGCGAACTCAAAGCGCATGGTGGCAAAGCTGCGTGGCAACGGTAACCTACATTTACTCGACGCTGAATCGCTACGATCCCACCTCTTTTGCTGATTCTCAGGCAATTATTGAATTTCGGCAAAAATTAGCCTCAGAAATCAATAAGCTGCAGCATGCCGTTGCTGAAGGTCAGTGCTGGCAAAGCGACTGGCGGATCACTGAAAGTGAAGCGATGGCGGCACGGGAATGTAACCTGGAGAATATCTGCCAGACGTTGTTACAACTGGGCCAGATGGACCCGAATACGCCGCCAACGCCCGCCGCCAAACCGCCATCAATGGTCGCCGATGCTTTTACCAATCCAGACTATATGCGCTACGCGGTAAAAACACTGCTCGCCTGTTTGATCTGTTACACCTTCTACAGCGGCGTGGACTGGGAAGGCATTCACACCTGTATGCTGACATGCGTGATCGTCGCTAACCCAAATGTCGGTTCGTCGTACCAGAAGATGGTGCTGCGTTTTGGCGGGGCCTTTTGCGGCGCGATTCTGGCGCTGTTATTCACGCTACTGGTCATGCCCTGGCTGGACAATATTGTCGAATTGCTGTTTGTGCTGGCACCGATTTTCCTGTTGGGCGCATGGATTGCCACCAGCTCTGAACGCTCTTCTTATATCGGCACACAGATGGTGGTCACCTTCGCGCTCGCCACGCTCGAAAACGTTTTTGGCCCGGTGTACGACCTGGTGGAAATTCGCGATCGCGCCATGGGTATCATCATTGGTACCGTGGTGTCCGCGGTGATTTACACCTTTGTCTGGCCTGAAAGTGAAGCGCGCACACTGCCGCAAAAACTGGCTGGCACGCTGGGTATGTTAAGTAAAGTAATGCGGATCCCACGCCAGCAGGAAGTCACGGCTCTGCGCACTTATCTGCAAATTCGTATCGGTCTGCATGCGGCGTTTAATGCCTGTGAAGAGATGTGCCAACGCGTGGCGCTGGAGCGTCAACTGGACAGCGAAGAACGCGCCTTACTGATTGAACGTTCGCAAACGGTTATTCGTCAGGGCCGCGATATTCTTCACGCCTGGGATGCCACCTGGAACTCGGCGCAGGCGCTGGATAACGCACTACAGCCGGACAGAGCAGCTCAGTTTGCCGACGCCCTGGAGAAATACGCTGCCGGTCTGGCAACCGCACTCAGCCGTTCTCCTCAAATAACGCTTGAAGAGACACCCGCCTCGCAGGCCATCCTGCCCACCTTATTAAAACAGGAGCAACACGTCTGCCAGCTTTTCGCCCGCTTGCCAGACTGGACAGCCCCGGCATTAACGCCCGCCACGGAACAGGCACAAGGAGCCACGCAATGATCAATCGTCAACTTTCACGTCTGCTGTTGTGCAGCATTCTCGGCAGCACGACGCTGATTTCCGGCTGTGCCCTGGTACGTAAGGATTCTGCACCTCATCAACAGCTCAAACCGGAACAAATCAAACTGGCCGACGATATTCATCTTGCCAGCTCCGGCTGGCCGCAGGCGCAGTGGTGGAAACAACTCAATGACCCGCAGCTGGATGCGCTGATCCAACGGACGCTAAGTGGTTCACACACCCTCGCCGAAGCGAAACTGCGGGAAGAAAAAGCGCAGTCCCAGGCCGATTTGTTAGATGCCGGTTCACAATTACAGGTCGCAGCGTTAGGGATGCTCAACCGCCAACGCGTCTCGGCGAACGGCTTTTTAAGCCCTTATGCGATGGATGCGCCCGCACTGGGTATGGACGGGCCGTACTATACGGAAGCCACAGTAGGTTTGTTTGCCGGACTGGATCTTGATTTGTGGGGTGTGCATCGCTCAGCGGTTGCCGCCGCCATTGGCGCGCATAATGCCGCGCTGGCAGAAACCGCAGCAGTAGAGCTATCGCTGACCACGGGCGTAGCGCAGCTTTATTACAGTATGCAGGCCAGCTATCAGATGCTCGATCTGTTAGAACAAACTCGCGATGTGATTGATTACGCGGTGAAAGCGCACCAGAGTAAAGTGGCGCACGGTCTGGAAGCACAAGTGCCTTTCCACGGCGCGCGGGCACAGATTCTGGCGGTCGATAAACAAATTGCTGCCGTCAAAGGGCAAATCACCGAAACGCGAGAATCTCTGCGTGCATTGATTGGCGCGGGGGCCAGCGATATGCCGGAGATCAAACCGGTGGCATTACCACGAGTCCAGACCGGCATTCCGGCGACACTCTCTTATGAGTTGCTCGCCAGACGCCCGGATCTGCAAGCCATGCGCTGGTATGTTCAGGCGTCATTAGATCAGGTGGATTCCGCGCGGGCGCTGTTCTACCCGAGCTTTGATATCAAAGCGTTTTTCGGCCTTGATGCCATCCACCTGGATACCTTATTCAAAAAAACCAGTCGCCAGTTCAACTTCATCCCGGGTCTGAAATTGCCGCTGTTTGACGGTGGACGGTTGAATGCCAATCTCGAAGGCACGCGCGCCGCCAGCAACATGATGATTGAACGTTACAACCAGTCAGTACTGAACGCGGTGCGTGACGTTGCCGTCAACGGCACGCGTCTGCAAACGCTCAACGACGAGCGAGAAATGCAGGCTGAACGCGTGGAAGCAACGCGCTTCACCCAGCGCGCTGCCGAGGCCGCCTATCAGCGCGGCTTAACCAGCCGCTTACAGGCCACTGAAGCCCGGTTGCCAGTACTTGCCGAAGAGATGTCATTACTGATGCTGGACAGCCGCCGGGTGATCCAAAGCATTCAGTTGATGAAATCGCTGGGCGGCGGGTATCAGGCGGCTCCCGTCGTCGAGAAAAAATAAAATGTCTGCCGCGTGATGGCTGTCACGCGGTATTTCGTTTCGTCACGTCAAAACTGACGACAGCCTGTTTTTCGTCAGAGTTTTGAATAAATAGTGCCCGTAATATCAGGGAATGACCCCAAATAAAATGTGGCATAAAAGATGCATACTGTAGTCGAGAGCGCGTATGCGTGATTTGATTAACTGGAGCGAGACCGATGAAAAAAGTCGTCACGGTTTGCCCCTATTGCGCATCAGGTTGCAAAATCAACCTGGTCGTCGATAACGGCAAAATCGTCCGGGCGGAGGCAGCGCAGGGGAAAACCAACCAGGGTACCCTGTGTCTGAAGGGTTATTATGGCTGGGATTTCATTAACGATACCCAGATCCTGACCCCGCGCCTGAAAACCCCCATGATCCGTCGCCAGCGTGGCGGCAAACTCGAACCTGTTTCCTGGGATGAGGCACTGAATTACGTTGCCGAGCGCCTGAGCGCCATCAAAGAGAAGTACGGTCCGGATGCCATCCAGACGACCGGCTCCTCGCGTGGTACGGGTAACGAAACCAACTATGTAATGCAAAAATTTGCGCGCGCCGTTATTGGTACCAATAACGTTGACTGCTGCGCTCGTGTCTGACACGGCCCATCGGTTGCAGGTCTGCACCAATCGGTCGGTAATGGCGCAATGAGCAATGCTATTAACGAAATTGATAATACCGATTTAGTGTTCGTTTTCGGGTACAACCCGGCGGATTCCCACCCAATCGTGGCGAATCACGTAATTAACGCTAAACGTAACGGGGCGAAAATTATCGTCTGCGATCCGCGCAAAATTGAAACCGCGCGCATTGCTGACATGCACATTGCACTGAAAAACGGCTCGAACATCGCGCTGTTGAATGCGATGGGCCATGTCATTATTGAAGAAAATCTGTACGACAAAGCGTTCGTCGCTTCCCGTACAGAAGGCTTTGAAGAGTATCGTAAAATCGTTGAAGGCTACACGCCGGAGTCGGTTGAAGATATCACCGGCGTCAGCGCCAGTGAGATTCGTCAGGCGGCACGGATGTATGCCCAGGCGAAAAGCGCCGCCATCCTGTGGGGCATGGGTGTAACCCAGTTCTACCAGGGCGTGGAAACCGTGCGTTCTCTGACCAGCCTCGCGATGCTGACTGGTAACCTCGGTAAGCCGCATGCGGGTGTAAACCCGGTTCGTGGTCAGAACAACGTGCAGGGTGCCTGCGATATGGGCGCGCTGCCGGATACGTATCCGGGATACCAGTACGTGAAAGATCCGGCTAACCGCGAGAAATTCGCCAAAGCCTGGGGCGTGGAAAGCCTGCCTGCTCATACCGGTTATCGCATCAGCGAGCTGCCGCACCGCGCAGCGCATGGCGAAGTGCGTGCCGCGTACATTATGGGCGAAGATCCGCTGCAAACTGACGCGGAGCTGTCGGCAGTACGTAAAGCCTTTGAAGATCTGGAACTGGTTATCGTTCAGGACATCTTTATGACCAAAACCGCGTCGGCGGCGGATGTCATTTTGCCGTCAACGTCGTGGGGCGAGCATGAAGGCGTGTTTACTGCGGCTGACCGTGGCTTCCAGCGTTTCTTCAAAGCAGTTGAACCGAAATGGGATCTGAAAACGGACTGGCAAATCATCAGTGAAATCGCCACCCGTATGGGTTATCCGATGCACTACAACAACACCCAGGAGATCTGGGATGAGTTGCGTCATCTGTGCCCGGATTTCTACGGTGCGACTTACGAGAAAATGGGCGAACTGGGCTTCATTCAGTGGCCTTGCCGCGATACTTCAGATGCCGATCAGGGGACTTCTTATCTGTTTAAAGAGAAGTTTGATACCCCGAACGGTCTGGCGCAGTTCTTCACCTGCGACTGGGTAGCGCCAATCGACAAACTCACCGACGAGTACCCGATGGTACTGTCAACGGTGCGTGAAGTTGGTCACTACTCTTGCCGTTCGATGACCGGTAACTGTGCGGCACTGGCGGCGCTGGCTGATGAACCTGGCTACGCACAAATCAATACCGAAGACGCCAAACGTCTGGGTATTGAAGATGAGGCATTGGTTTGGGTGCACTCGCGTAAAGGCAAAATTATCACCCGTGCGCAGGTCAGCGATCGTCCGAACAAAGGGGCGATTTACATGACCTACCAGTGGTGGATTGGTGCCTGTAACGAGCTGGTTACCGAAAACTTAAGCCCGATTACGAAAACGCCGGAATACAAATACTGCGCCGTGCGCGTCGAGCCGATCGCCGATCAGCGCGCCGCCGAGCAGTACGTGATTGACGAGTACAACAAGTTGAAAACTCGCCTGCGCGAAGCGGCACTGGCGTAATACAGTCCTTTCTACAGCCTCCTTTCGGAGGCTGTTTTTTTATCCATTCGAACTCTTTATACTGGTTACTCCCTACCCAATCGTATTATCAAAATGAAAAAAATTATCGCATTGATGTTGTTTTTGACATTCTTTGCCCACGCGAACGACTCCGAGCCTGGCAGCCAGTATTTAAAGGCAGCAGAGGCCGGGGACCGACGCGCACAATATTTTCTTGCCGACAGCTGGTTTAGCTCCGGCGATTTGAGCAAAGCCGAATATTGGGCACAGAAAGCCGCCGACAGCGGTGATGCTGATGCCTGCGCGCTGCTGGCGCAGATCAAAATCACCAATCCGGTCAGTCTGGACTATCCACAAGCAAAAGTTCTTGCAGAGAAAGCGGCGCAAGCGGGCAGTAAAGAAGGTGAAGTAACGCTGGCGCATATTCTGGTAAATACTCAAGCGGGTAAACCGGATTATCCAAAGGCGATTTCGCTGTTAGAAAACGCCTCGGAAGATCTGGAGAATGACTCCGCCGTCGATGCCCAAATGCTGCTTGGTTTGATTTACGCCAACGGCGTGGGCATTAAGGCCGACGATGACAAGGCAACCTGGTATTTCAAACGCAGCTCTGCAATTTCCCGAACCGGTTATTCCGAGTACTGGGCGGGAATGATGTTCTTAAACGGTGAGGAAGGTTTTATCGAGAAGAACAAACAAAAGGCGCTGCACTGGTTGAACCTGAGCTGTATGGAAGGGTTTGATACCGGGTGTGAAGAGTTTGAAAAATTAACCAACGGTTAAGGTAGGCCTGATAAGACGCACCAGCGTCGCATCAGGCATCCACACATTGCCGGGTGGATAACCCCGGCAATCTTCAATTATTGATCCGCAGTTTTATCAAATTTGCCCAGCACTTCACGCTCATAAGCCAGCGCCTTTTTGCGGTCAAATTTGTGTTCCCACTTGGCAATCACCAGCACCGCCAGCGCATTACCCACCACGTTCAGCGCAGTACGCGCCATGTCGAGGATACGGTCAACACCAGCAATAAACGCCAGGCCTTCCAGCGGAATACCTACGCTACCCAGCGTTGCCAGCAGCACCACAAACGACACGCCCGGCACGCCAGCAATCCCTTTCGAGGTCACCATCAGCGTCAGCACCAGAATGATTTCCTGCCAGATGGACAGGTCAATGCCATACAGCTGAGCGATGAAAATAGCGGCAATACTTTGATACAGCGTCGAACCATCAAGGTTAAAAGAGTAACCGGTCGGCACCACGAAGCTGGTGATCGACGCCGGTGCTCCGTAGGCTTCCATCTTCTCAATAATTCGCGGCAGTACGCTTTCAGAGCTGGCAGTGGAGTACGCCAGAATCAGCTCATCTTTCAGAATACGAATCAGGATCCAGACGCTTAACCCGCACAGGCGCGCCACAATTCCCAGCACTACCAGCGCGAAGAACAGAATGGCGAAATGCACCAGCAGCACCAGTTTCGCCAGTGGCCACAGAGAAGAGAAACCAAAGTTAGCCACCGTCACCGCAATCAGCGCAAACACACCCACCGGTGCATAACGCATCACCATGTGAGTCACTTTAAACATGGTTTCAGAGATGGAGCGGAACACGGTCACCAGCGGTTCACGATGCGTCGCGGGCAGGGAGGAAAGCCCCAGACCAAACAGCACCGAGAAGAAGATGATCGGCAGCATTTCGCCTTTCGCCATCGACGCCACAATGTTCGTCGGCACCAGCGACAAAATCGTGCCCATAATGCCGTGGGAACTGCTTTGTACCGCTTCCGTAGTGCTCTGATATTTCGAGATATCGACGGTCGCCAGCTGCGACATATCCACCCCGGCACCGGGCTGGAAGACGTTCGCCAGAGTGATCCCCAAAATGATGGCGACGGTGGTGATCACCTCGAAGTAAATAATGGTTTTCGCGCCAATACGCCCGAGCTGTTTGGCATCACCAACACCCGCGATACCCACCACCAGCGTGGAGATCACAATCGGCACAACAATCATTTTGATCAGATGGATGAAGATATCACCCGCCGGAGAGAGCAAATTGACGACCAGCCAGTCGCGGCTGTCGCTATGGTAGTGCAGGTAGCTTCCCAGGAGAATGCCCAGCACCATAGCAAACAGAATCTGCCAGGCCAGGCTGAATTTTATACTTTTCATCAGAATAACTTCCTCAATGGAGCGCCGTTCCCCGTTCAGAAACGCGAGAACGTGACATACTGCCAGGGCATGAATTGTGTTGCGTTGGTTTGTAGATTTTTTTAACGCTTATGATCAGTATCATTTGCGCGGTATGTTGCGCAACCCTTTAACAACAGAGCTTTTCGCTGCATTAATGCATAATAACGCGAGTTTATGGCAGGATTAATGAATAACCATTTGTTATGGAAAGATTTTTATTTGTTTAATCTGCAATAATACTGATTGGTGATTATTTTTGGCATATGTTCATTCGATTATTTTTTATACAACTCAATAACATAATCTTCATCACCAGATGATTAATCTGATCTCCGCTGCAACAATTTCGCCATATTAATCGACTCGACCAGCTGTGTCCGGTTGATCCGGGGTGAGTTGAGATCCATCACTTTTTGCCATAGTTCGATGGCTTGCGCGTAATTCGCCTGCATAAACGCATCGGAAGCCAGCAGCATCAGAGCGGTGATTTCGTTAGAGTCCAGCGCGAGGGCTTTGTCGATCATTGCGCGAGTCTGGGCGGTCATATGCTGGCTGGCCTGGTAATAAAGCACCGTCGCCAGCGCCGCATACAGTTCAGCGTTCTCACCACGTAGTTGCAACGCCTGACGGTACGCCAGCAGCGAATTGCTGTAATCGTTTTGCCACAGATAGTACTCGCCCAGTAACGCCCATTGTTCGCTGTTTTGTGGATTAGCGCGGATTTTATCCTGCAATGCCTGAAGCTGCGCTTCCGGGGTTTGCTGGCTGGCAAACTGATGTAGCGGATCGCGCTGACGCTGATATTCCGCATGTACCGCCTGCCATTTTGGACTTAACAGATAACTGCCGACACAGAGAAATACCATCAAAATCGTGAGTGTTGTCAGCATTTTCACCGGTATTTTGGGCTCTTTCATCGCTTCGCCCTCACTCGCCAGAGGATCAGTGCCATCAGCAGTAACAACACCACTGGCAGCGCCCACAACACCAGCGTCTGACCCGTTAACGGTGGGTTATAGCGAACAAAATCTCCGTAGCGTTCGGTCATCCAGCCAATGATTTCGACTTCGTTCTTCCCCTCCGCCACCATGCTGTAAACCTGATGGCGCATACTGACTGCCACCGGCGCGTTGGATTCCAGTAAGTTTTGATTCTGGCACTGCGGACAACGTAACTGGCTGGCAATATTTAACGCCTGTTGCTGTTGTTGCGGATTGGCGAATTGCCAGGTGTCTACGACCTGAGCGCGCGCAAAACAGGTAAATAACAGCAGTAGCGTGAGAAGTCCTTTATTCATCGCGCTTCCTCCCCCGCCATCCGCTTAACAATGCGCCCGCAATCATCAACAATCCTCCCCCCCAGATCCAGCGCACACCGCTTTGTACATACAAACGAAAAGCGTAACGATCCGCTCCGGTTTTTTCACCCATGACCGCATACCAGTCATGGATGCCGTTCCAGCGAATTGACGGTTCCATCATTTGCTGACGACGTGCTTCGTAAAAACGCCGCTCCGGCATCAGTTCACCAATGCGTTGCTGATGGTCAAACAGTGCCACTATCGCTTTTTCGCTGGTGTAATTGCCTTTGGCTTGCAGATCGAGGCGCTCAAAATGGAAGGTGTATCCTGCCAGCGTCACCTGCTGACCCGGCTGTAAATTCAGGCTGATCTCCTGACGGCTGACGCTGGAAACCACGATCCCTGCGGCAAATAACAGCACGCCTGCATGAGCTACCAGCGCCGGAAGCTGCACGCGTTTGCCAGAGACAAACGTCGCCAGCACAATCACCACCAGCATCAACAGGCCAAACGGTAACGTCGCGCGGTTAAAATACGGCGCGCCAACGGAGAGGCGTCCCCAGCCCAGCAGACCGTAAATCATCGGATAAAGCGTTCCCACCAGCACGATCAGTAGCACTGCGCAAAACAGCAACAGCGTAGCGAGGATTAACATTTCCCGCGATAACCCCGAAAAACGCACCACCGGGCCACCGTCCCGCGCTCGCCAGCCATACAGAGCCAGAGACGCAAGGCTAATCAGTGCAAACAGGCTGAACAACGGCACGGCGCGGACGTTATCCAGTGCGAACGCATGAACCGAAACCAGAATGCCAGAACGGACAATTAAGGTACCCAGTAGCGACAGCATCAGAGTTACTATCGCCAGCAACAGCGACCAGTGGCGGAAAATCTCCCGCTGGCGTGTCAGGGACAAACTGTGCAGCAGCGCAGTGGCAGAAAGCCAGGGTAATAAAGAGGCGTTTTCCACCGGATCCCAGAACCACCAGCCGCCCCAGCCCAGTTCGCAATAGGCCCACCAGGAACCGAGGATGATCCCCGCCGTTAATGCGCTCCAGCCAGGTAGTGCCCAGCGCCAACAAATTCTGGCGCAGGCACCATCAAACTCGCCGCGCAGTAAACTCGCCAGCGCCACGCTCGCCGCTACCATCAAACCGCCATAGCCAAGGTAAAGCAGCGGTGGATGAAAGATAAGACCGGGATGTTGCAGCATCGGATTGAGATCGCGGCCTTCGATTGCTGGTGGAAATATCCGCACGAAGGGATCGGACCACAGCACTACAAACAGTAGCAGTGCGGCGAGCATGAGAGATAAAACGGCTAGCGTCAGCGGAAATAGCGGATCGGTTTGCTGCCGATAATGCCAGGCAAACAGCGCGCTCCAGGCGGAAAGCAGCAGCACCCAAAGCAGCAGCGAACCTTCATGGCCGCCCCACACCGCCGCCAGTTTGAGTTCCCACGACAGCAGGCTGTAGCTATGTTGGGCGACATAAATGACCGAGAAATCGCTGATGAGAAAACAATACGTCAGTACGCCAAAGGCGAGCAGCAGGAGCGCGAACTGCGCCAGAATGCTGATGCAAGTGAGTCGCATCATGGCAGGCCAGCGCAACCGCACTCCCGCAAAGGCCGTCAACGGGGTCAACACGTTGACCCCGAGACTTAACAACAACGCCAGAAAACCGACTTCAGGAAGGAATACGTCCAGAAACCACCTCTTTTCTGGCTTACGCCACCGTTAACTGCCCGGCGTAGAGAATGAAAAAGCGCAGCATCAACACGCCGACCAGACTGGCCCCACACGCCGCCAACACGGTAGGAATGCCGGAACTGCGATTGACCCACGGTTTGAGCAACATTGGCACAATCAGCCCCAGCCCGGCGACACCAAGCCAGAACCACCACGTCCAGAAACCGCCACCTAATGCCGCCACCAGCGCACGCACTTTACCGTCATCGCCCAGCGCCAGACCGACAAAAAACGCCACCAGCAGGAAGATTTCACCCCATACCACGGGGATTTCCATACGGTGTACAAACTGCGCTTCCGTGGAATGCGGGTTACTGCGTTGGCGTATCGCCATGGCGATCAGCGCCACCGCCGCACCGGACGAGATGCCGGAGAAGAGGAACAGCACCGGCAGGATCGGGTTATTGAGGAACGGATACGATTTCAGCGCCGACAGCAGAAAGCCGGTATAAGCCCCCAACAACACCGCCAACACCAGCATCAATGTTTCCAGTCCGCGATGAACGGGCGTCAGCAGGCTCAGAACCTTTTGCACGATCCCCAGCTTCGGCAACCAGCGTTGTTGCAGGGCAAGCAAATCATGTTCAAAGATTTTCGCCAGCCACAGCACCAGCACCACCATGTAGAGCTGAAACAGCATCACCCCCATCGACATCACCGAGGTAAAACTGTAGTGGAACATCAGCTTCCAGAAGGTCCACGGTCTTGTCAGGTGGAAGACGAGGATCAACAGACCGAGGATCACCGCGCCCGGCCCGACAATCAGCGTGGTGCGCAGCAACGTACTGTCTGCACCGCCCGCCTGCGGGTAGAAGCGACGTAACAGCACGGCCAGCGTCACCAGACCGGCAGAAATACCAATCAAAAACAGGTAGATGGCAATCGGCCAGTCCCACACCAGCGATTCAAAATGAAATGCGGAAGTCTGCGTCATTGGCTCACCTCCCCGTATTTAAACGGTACGCGGTACAGCTTCGGTTTGGTTCCCAGCGCCAGCTTGTAGCGGTAAGTAGGCTTCTGGCGCAGCAGTTGCGAAATCTCACTGTTAGGATCGTCCAGATTGCCAAACGTCAGCGCCTTCGTCGGGCAAGCCTCAACGCACGCGGGCAGCTTACCGGCCTGCAAATTGGTTTTACGGCAGAAATCGCATTTGTCCGCCGTCTTCGTGACCGGATGGATAAAGCGCACGCGGTACGGACAGGCGGCGATGCAGTACTGACAACCGACGCAGAGATCAGGATTAACATCGACAATCCCGCTAGCGGCATCACGAAAAGACGCACCGGTCGGGCAGACGTCAACGCACGGCGCATGATCGCAGTGCTGGCAAGACTTACGGAAGAAGCGATATTTCACATCAGGAAATTCGCCCTGCGGCTCGCTACGAATAATCGTCAGGCGCGAGACGCCTTCCGGCACCTTGTTCACTTCCCGACAAGCATCCATACAGGCGGTACAGCCGATGCATAACGACTCGTCATGCACCATGCCGTAACGCACCCCATTGATATTCAACGTTTTCGCCACCACGCGCCCTGCGGTGCCGCTGACGGCTGCCAGCACGCCGACGCCGGTGAGAAACTGGCGACGAGACCAGGTCATGGCTGCTCCTTAAGCAACGGAACAGACGCCGGGTTAAAGTTCGGATTGGTGCGCTGATCGCTGTGGCAATCGACGCAAATCTTAATCCGTCCTTTGTCACTTAACGTCTGCATCGTATCTTGCTGTGGATGCAGGGAATGGCAGCTGGCGCACGCCACTTTGGTTACGTGGACATCGTGCGGCCAGAACGCTTTTTGCAACTGTTCCGGCAGATGACAGGACATACAGACGCTGTTCTGCTCTCCAACCTTGTACATCGGCTCGTTAAAGCGCATCACATCTTTCACCCCTTCGCGGTGTTGCGGTGATGGCTGGCCGTGACAGTTGGTGCAGGTGACCGGCAGTTTGTTATTCGGGTTGATAACGGAAGCATGTTTTCCATGCATACCTTCGGTATCTGGCTTATGACAGTCCAGACAGGCGGCATCCGGGTTACGCTGCTGGGTAACTTCGTAGCGATCATCAGATGCCTGCGCCGCAGGGGTAGCGGTAATTCCGTTCAGGCTCCACAACAGGCCCGACGCCAGCACCCCGGCAGTTAATAACGAACGTAATACGCTCATATTCACTCCATTGTGTTTTCCGCCCCTTGCGAGGCGGAACGGGGTTATTGGCTTAACAGACCGTTTTTACGTGCCTGTTCTTCCCACTGCGGGATCACCGTTTTGATGAAGTCCTGCTTCTCGGCCTTGATTTGTTCCATGTTCAGGCCAATAGCCTGCTGGGCTTTCTCTTTGGTTGAGATATCCGGGATCTGGATTTCATGGGTGATGCCTTTGGTCGCCAGCAGGCGCGCCAGTTTGGTGCGTGCATCCGCCGCTTTATCCATCGCCGTACCGAGCATCCGTAAACCTTCTTCCGGTGCGTGCATATGAATGCCGTGGGAAGCGATCGCCAGATCCCAGCGCCACTGGGCATGACGGATATCGTCCTGAATTGGCTTCATTTCGGCTTCCGTCGCGCCTGCATCCAGCGCTGCTTTCGCTTCGAAGTGAGCGTGAACCAGTTGATCTTCAACCTTGATTTTCAGGTCGTTAATCGACTGCTTACGTTCCGCGACCACTTTTTGCAAGGCAGCTTTGTCCTGGGTATGGCAGTTCGCACAAGTCTGGGCGAAGTTATCAAACGGATTACCAATTTTATGGTCGGTGTAGAGTTTGCCTTCGGCGTTCTGCACTTTTGGCATATGGCAGTCGATACAGGTCACGTTGTTTTTACCGTGAATGCCCGCTGTCCAGGTTTCATATTCCGGGTGCTGCGCTTTCAGCATTGGCGTTTTCGACAGGGAGTTAGTCCAGTCAGAGAAGGCAATTTTGTCGTAATACTGCTCCATATTTTCGACTTTCATGCCGTCATCCCACGGGAATTTAACCGCTTTGTTTTTGCCGTCGAAGTAATACTCCACATGGCACTGACCGCAAACCATCGATTGCTGGTCGAAACGTCCGGCTTTCTCAAAAGGTTTACCAATGGCTTCCATCGCGCGAGCCGCATACGGACGGGAAAGGGTTAACTCCGGTTTGCCTTTGGCGAACTCTGGTGAGGCGGTGTTATGGCAGTCGGCACAACCTAAGTTGTTGACGATTTCCGGGCCGCCGCGCGCCCACTTACCGTGGAAGTAGCCATCTTCGCCGTCTTTCTGGATCAGACGCGCCACATCCGGGCTTTTACAACTCCAGCACGCCATCGGTAGCGGACCATCTTCAGCGTTTTTCGGCGCACCGGTACGCAGGGTTTCACGCACATCGGTCACAGCAAAGGCATGTCCACGCGGCTTGTTGTAATCGCGCGAGAAGGGATACCCCGCCCACAGGATCACCAGCCGTGGATCTTCCGCCAGGGCGTCAACACGCTCTGACTGTTCCGAGGTGGCTTTCCAGGAGAGATATTGATCGGGATGCTGCGGGGCAAAGGTTTCATTCTTCGCTTCCACAGTTACAGGTTTTGCGGGAGCTGCCGTTTGTTCAGCGTGAACAGAAGTGAAAAAGAAAAAAGGAATCAATAAGCTGAAGATACGGCGTGCGTTTATTTTTATCCTTGTCATAGGGGCTTCATCCGAATTGCGCCATTGTTGCAATGGCGGTTTTTATTGTTTTCACGACAGTAACCGCACCTACACTGTCATGACATTGCTCGCCCCTATGTGTAACAAATAACCACACTGTGAATGTTGTCTTTAATCAATTGTAAGTGCATGTAAAATACCACTTTAGAGTTAGTCAGTATCTTCCTCTTTTTCAACAGCATGCATAACTGCATGTTCCTCAAAGAATTAATCAACTTTTGTTGCTGACCTTCAAAAATTACCCTGCCGTTTATTTGCACAATTCTACTTTTGCGTGATCTGTCGCCCAAATACTAAACAAAACTGCCAATACCCCTACATTTAACGCTTATGCCACATATTATTAACATCCTACAAGGAGAACAAAAGCATGAGCCAAATTCACAAACACACCATTCCTGCCAACATCGCAGACCGTTGCCTGATAAACCCTCAGCAGTACGAGGCGATGTATCAACAATCTATTAACGTACCTGATACCTTCTGGGGCGAACAGGGAAAAATTCTCGACTGGATCAAACCTTACCAGAAGGTGAAAAACACCTCCTTTGCCCCCGGTAATGTGTCCATTAAATGGTACGAGGACGGCACGCTGAATCTGGCGGCAAACTGCCTTGACCGCCATCTGCAAGAAAACGGCGATCGCACCGCCATCATCTGGGAAGGCGACGACGCCAGCCAGAGCAAACATATCAGCTATAAAGAGCTGCACCGCGACGTCTGCCGCTTCGCCAATACCCTGCTCGAGCTGGGCATTAAAAAAGGTGATGTGGTGGCGATTTATATGCCGATGGTGCCGGAAGCCGCGGTTGCGATGCTGGCCTGCGCCCGCATTGGCGCGGTGCATTCGGTGATTTTCGGCGGCTTCTCGCCGGAAGCCGTTGCCGGGCGCATTATTGATTCCAACTCACGACTGGTGATCACTTCCGACGAAGGTGTGCGTGCCGGGCGCAGTATTCCGCTGAAGAAAAACGTTGATGACGCGCTGAAAAACCCGAACGTCACCAGCGTAGAGCATGTGGTGGTACTGAAGCGTACTGGCGGGAAAATTGACTGGCAGGAAGGGCGCGACCTGTGGTGGCACGACCTGGTTGAGCAAGCGAGCGATCAGCACCAGGCGGAAGAGATGAACGCCGAAGATCCGCTGTTTATTCTCTACACCTCCGGTTCTACCGGTAAGCCAAAAGGTGTGCTGCATACTACCGGCGGTTATCTGGTGTACGCGGCGCTGACCTTTAAATATGTCTTTGATTATCATCCGGGTGATATCTACTGGTGCACCGCCGATGTGGGCTGGGTGACCGGACACAGTTACTTGCTGTACGGCCCGCTGGCCTGCGGTGCGACCACGCTGATGTTTGAAGGCGTACCCAACTGGCCGACGCCTGCCCGTATGGCGCAGGTGGTGGACAAGCATCAGGTCAATATTCTCTATACCGCACCCACGGCGATCCGCGCGCTGATGGCGGAAGGCGATAAAGCGATCGAGGGTACCGACCGTTCGTCGCTGCGCATTCTCGGTTCCGTGGGCGAGCCAATTAACCCGGAAGCGTGGGAGTGGTACTGGAAAAAAATCGGCAACGAGAAATGTCCGGTGGTCGATACCTGGTGGCAGACCGAAACCGGCGGTTTCATGATCACCCCGCTGCCTGGCGCTACCGAGCTGAAAGCCGGTTCGGCAACACGTCCGTTCTTCGGCGTGCAACCGGCGCTGGTCGATAACGAAGGTAACCCGCTGGAGGGGGCCACCGAAGGTAGCCTGGTAATCACCGACTCCTGGCCGGGTCAGGCGCGTACGCTGTTTGGCGATCACGAACGTTTTGAACAGACCTACTTCTCCACCTTCAAAAATATGTATTTCAGCGGCGACGGCGCGCGTCGCGATGAAGATGGCTATTACTGGATCACCGGGCGTGTGGACGACGTGCTGAACGTCTCCGGTCACCGTCTGGGGACGGCAGAGATTGAGTCGGCGCTGGTGGCGCATCCGAAGATTGCCGAAGCCGCCGTAGTAGGTATTCCGCACAATATTAAAGGTCAGGCGATCTACGCCTACGTCACGCTTAATCACGGGGAGGAACCGTCACCAGAACTGTACGCAGAAGTCCGCAACTGGGTGCGTAAAGAGATTGGCCCGCTGGCGACGCCAGACGTGCTGCACTGGACCGACTCCCTGCCTAAAACCCGCTCCGGCAAAATTATGCGCCGTATTCTGCGCAAAATTGCGGCGGGCGATACCAGCAACCTGGGCGATACCTCGACGCTTGCCGATCCTGGCGTAGTCGAGAAGCTGCTTGAAGAGAAGCAGGCTATCGCGATGCCATCGTAACCCACAATTGCCGGATGCGAGTCGGTAACGGTTTGTAGGCCTGATAAGACGCGACAGCGTCGCATCAGGCATTGATTGCCGGATGCGGCGTAAACGCCTTATCCGGCCTACATTCGGCAAGGGTTACCCGAGCGTTAACCTTCTCCCATAAGGGAGCGGGAATTAAAACAATCCCTACATTACCTCTGGAGAATCTGTGATGAATGGCACTATTTATCAGCGGATAGAAGACAATGCGCATTTCAGGGAGTTAGTCGAAAAACGGCAACGGTTTGCCACCATCCTGTCGATTATTATGCTGGCAGTTTATATCGGCTTTATTTTACTGATCGCCTTCGCGCCCGGCTGGCTGGGCACGCCGCTGAATCCGAACACCAGCGTCACACGCGGTATTCCAATTGGTGTTGGAGTGATTGTGATCTCCTTTGTTCTCACCGGTATCTACATCTGGCGGGCGAACGGCGAATTCGACCGTCTTAATAATGAAGTCCTGCATGAGGTACAAGCATCATGAAAAGAGTTCTGACGGCGCTTGCCGCCACACTCCCTTTCGCAGCTAACGCCGCGGATGCTATTAGCGGGGCCGTAGAGCGCCAGCCAACGAACTGGCAGGCGATTATTATGTTCCTGATTTTCGTCGTGTTTACGCTCGGCATTACCTACTGGGCATCAAAACGCGTACGTTCTCGTAGCGACTACTACACCGCAGGCGGCAATATCACTGGCTTCCAGAACGGGCTGGCGATTGCCGGGGACTATATGTCCGCCGCCTCATTCTTGGGGATCTCCGCGCTGGTGTTTACCTCCGGCTATGACGGCTTAATTTACTCGCTGGGCTTCCTGGTGGGCTGGCCGATCATTTTGTTCCTGATTGCCGAACGTCTGCGTAACCTGGGGCGCTACACCTTTGCCGATGTGGCCTCTTACCGTCTGAAACAAGGGCCGATTCGTATTCTTTCGGCCTGTGGTTCTCTGGTGGTGGTGGCGCTTTACCTTATCGCCCAGATGGTGGGCGCAGGTAAACTGATCGAGCTGCTGTTTGGCCTTAACTATCACATTGCGGTGGTGCTGGTCGGCGTGCTGATGATGATGTACGTCCTGTTCGGCGGCATGCTGGCGACCACTTGGGTACAGATTATCAAAGCCGTGCTGTTGCTGTTCGGTGCCAGCTTTATGGCCTTTATGGTGATGAAACACGTCGGCTTTAGCTTCAACAATCTGTTCAGTGAAGCGATGGCGGTACACCCGAAAGGTGTCGACATCATGAAGCCGGGCGGGCTGGTGAAAGATCCGATCTCCGCGCTCTCTCTGGGTCTGGGACTGATGTTTGGTACGGCGGGCTTGCCGCACATTCTGATGCGCTTCTTTACAGTCAGCGATGCCCGCGAAGCACGTAAGAGCGTGTTCTACGCCACCGGGTTTATGGGCTACTTCTATATTCTGACCTTTATTATCGGCTTCGGCGCGATCATGCTGGTTGGTGCGAATCCGGAATATAAAGACGCGGCGGGCCATCTGATTGGTGGTAACAACATGGCGGCCGTTCACCTGGCGAATGCAGTGGGCGGCAACCTGTTCCTCGGTTTTATTTCAGCGGTTGCTTTTGCCACCATTCTTGCGGTGGTTGCTGGTCTGACGCTGGCGGGCGCATCAGCGGTTTCGCATGACCTGTACGCTAACGTCTTCAAAAAAGGCGCGACCGAACGTGAAGAACTGCGGGTATCGAAAATCACCGTGCTGATTTTAGGTGTGATTGCCATTATCCTCGGCGTGCTGTTTGAGAATCAGAACATCGCCTTCATGGTAGGCCTGGCGTTTGCCATCGCAGCGAGCTGTAACTTCCCGATCATTCTGCTTTCTATGTACTGGTCGAAACTGACCACTCGTGGCGCGATGATGGGTGGCTGGCTGGGGCTGATTACCGCAGTGGTACTGATGATCCTCGGCCCGACGATTTGGGTACAGATCCTTGGTCACGAAAAAGCCATCTTCCCGTATGAATACCCGGCGCTGTTCTCTATCAGCGTGGCATTCCTCGGCATCTGGTTCTTCTCGGCAACCGATAACTCAGCGGAAGGTGCGCGCGAGCGTGAACTGTTCCGTGCACAGTTTATCCGCTCCCAGACCGGCTTTGGCGTTGAGCAAGGCCGCGCACATTAATCTCTCCCCTTCCCCGGTCGCCTGACCGGGGAATACTCTTCCTCTCCAGCATGCATCACCTTTTCCCATAATATTAAACAAATAAACTCATTAAAAAATGAGCGATTTTTGACAGTCGTAGAAAATGATAATGCAGAGAATATGCCTTTTGTTTCTTGTTAATTATAAGGATATTTTATGCGCTATAATGGTTTAAATAATATGTTTTTTCCTCTTTGCCAGATTAATGATAACCACTCTCTCACAAGTTCATCACATACAAAGAAAACAAAATCAGATAATTACAGCAAACATCATAAAAACACGTTAATTGACAATAAAGCCCTCTCTCTTTTCAAAATGGATGATCATGAAAAAGTGATAGGCTTGATTCAGAAAATGAAAAGAATTTATGATAGTTTACCATCAGGAAAAATCACGAAAGAAACGGACAGGAAAATACATAAATATTTTATAGATATAGCTTCATATGCAAATAATAAATGTGACGATAGAATTACGAGAAGAGTTTACCTTAATAAAGATAAGGAGGTGTCAATTAAGGTGGTATATTTTATAAATAATGTCACCGTCCATAATAATACTATCGATATCCCACAGGCAGAAAATGGTGGTTACGATTTTTCACACCTTAGCCTGAAAGGTATCGTGATTAAAGATGAAGATTTATCCAATTCGAATTTTGCAGGTTGCAGACTACAAAACGCTATTTTCCAGGACTGTAATATGTATAGAACGAATTTTTATTGCGCCATAATGGAAAAAATACTTTTTGATAATTGTATTCTCGATGACTCATATTTCGCTCATGTAAAAATGGCCGACGGAACTCTAAATGCATGCTCCGCTATGCATGTTCAATTCTACAATGCAGCAATGAATAGAGCCAATATTAAAAACACCTTCCTTGACTATTCAAATTTTTATATGGCGTACATGGCTGAGGTAAATCTTTATAAAGTAATAGCGCCATATGTTAATTTATTTAAAGCCGACCTTAGTTTCTCTAAACTCGATTTAATTAACTTTGAACATGCTGATCTGTCTCGCGTCAATCTGAACAAAGCAATCCTCCAGAATATAAACTTAATTGATAGCAAACTCTTTTGTACGTGGCTGACAAATACATTCCTCGAAATGGTTATATGTACCGGCTCTAATATGGCTAATGTTAATTTTAATAATGCCAATTTAAGCAACTGCCATTTCAACTGTTCTATTTTAACAAAAGCCTGTATGTTTAATACCCGTCTCTATCGGGTTAATTTTGATGAGGCTAGCGTCCAGGGAATGGGCATTTCCATTCTCCGTGGGGAGGAAAATATCCCCATTGATAGTGATACCCTGGTAACACTACAGAAATTCTTTGAAGAAGATTGTACCTCTCATACTGGCATGTCACAAACTGAGGATAATATTAATGCAGTCGCTATGAAGATTACTGCAGATATTATGCAACACGCAGATTGAGGTTAAGTCGAAGAACAGCCAATGAATTGACTTTACAAGAGAGATAACTTATTTGTTTTAGAATCATGAATGTTAGCCCGAGCTAACCTGTTAAAGGTGCAAAAGATTGCACCTTTTTCAGATTACCTCGGGCCTGGTTACGTCGCTTTCGGCTTACTGATTTTCCTCAATTAGCAACGCTTCAAGCAAATCGAGATCGTGCAGTAATTTTTGCAGCGTTTCGTTGCTGATCTCCCGCGTGGCGCGCAGGTGGTAAAGTTCAGCACGTTCAGAACGCAATGCCGCCAGACGGAAGCGACGCTCAAGGTTCTCTTCCTGCACGGAACTTTCAACGTCGTTACGTCCATCGGCGCGACGACGCAGGTTACCAATGACGCGAGAACTGACCTCCGTAAGCAGCTGGTTATCGATATTCTCTTCGGTATCCGCCGCCAGACGCTCCTCCATTTTCTGGATCGCCACAATCGCCACTTCTGCCGTTGCCGCTCGCGCAATACGTTCCTCTTTCAATTGTTGCGAATGGTCCGCGACTTCAATGTGTTGTAGCAGAATAGGCAACATCACCACGCCGACAAACAGCGAGAAGAGAATGACGCCAGCCGCCAGGAACACCAGCTCATAGCGCGCCGGGAAGACGTTACCATCCGGCAAGAGCAGCGGGATAGAGAGCACACCGGCCAGAGTGATCGCCCCACGCACCCCGGCGAAAGACGCGATCAGGATTTCTCGTGTGGTCCACGAACCAAACTCCATCGGCTTCTTCTTCAGGAAGCGGTTGCTGAACTTTTTCATCGTCCACAGCCAGCCGAAACGGACCAGCATCAGCGCCGCATATATCAGAATAATATCGGTAAACAGCATCCAGATTTCGACGTTAGGGTCGATTTCTGCTGCCATCAGCGACGTCTCCAGAATACCCGGCAGCTGCAGACCTAACAGCAGGAACACCATGCCGTTAAAGACAAATTCCAGCATCGCCCAGGTGCTGTTTGCACGCAGGCGCATTGCCAGCGGCGCACGGCGCATCACACCGGAGCGGGTGATGGTCATCCCGGCGGCAACCGCAGCGAGGATGCCGGAAACGCCAATATGTTCGGCAATCAGATAAGAAGCGAATGGCAGCAAGAACAGCAGAACAATCTGCGTCGCGGGTTCATCACCGCCCCAGCGGCTGAGGAATCGCAGCGAGCGACCGTACAGCCAGCTAACCACAAAACCGGCGAGAATACCGCCAATGGCTACTTTCATAAATTCGACCGTCGCACCGCCGACGGTGAAGATCATCGTCCCCATCGCCACTGCCACGGCAAACTTCAACGACACCAGGCCGGAGGCGTCATTCATCAACGCTTCGCCCTGCAAAATACCCATGATTTTTTTCGGGATGCGCCCTTCGCCAACAATCCCGGAGAGCGCCACAGCATCGGTCGGAGAAAGTACCGCCGCCAGCGCAAAGGCGGGGATCAGCGGAATGCCCGGCACCACCCAGTAAATAAGGAAGCCAATGCCGACCACGGTGACCACCACCAGCGCCAGCGCGAGGCCGAAAATCTCTCGACCATGTTCGAGAAATTCACGGGTCGGCGTTTTCCAGCCATCAGCGAACAGCAACGGCGGGATAAACAAGACTAAAAAGAGTTCAGGATCAAACTCCACATGCAAACCAAACGTCGGCCACGCCAGTAGCGCACCGATGGCGATTTGCATAAGCGGAAGCGGGATCTGAAAGGGCATGACACGAGTGACCACCCCGGACAGCGAGACCACGAGGGTCATTATCAGTATGGTGAAGAAGATTTCCATGCGTTCCCTGTTTGCGATGTTTTTTATGATCTGAGAAAGACGTTATGCCTGAATTCTCATTTTTTCAGAATATCGCAAAAGCTCACACAATGTGCGGAGAAAATAAAAACGGGCAGCCATTGCCACCCGTTTTCAGAATCCGATGAAAGATTAGATAGCCCAGCCACCCGCATAGAAGGTCACCAGCGCCACGGCGATAACGACCGTACCGATGTTCAACTTGCGCCATTCGCCGGAAACCAGACGACCAATCACCAGAGTCGCGAAGCCGATCATGATGCCTGTTACGATGTTACAGGTCAGCACGATGAATACCGCCGTAACCAGACCCGCCATCGCATCAACAAAATCAGCAAAGTCGATTTTCGCCACGTTGCTCAGCATCAGCAGGCCAACGTACATCAGCGCCGGAGCCGTTGCATACCCCGGAACGAGGTAAGAGAGCGGAGAGAGGAACAGAATCAGCAGGAACAGCACGCCAACGGTGATAGCCGTCAAACCGGTTTTACCGCCCGCCGCCGTACCCGCCGCAGACTCGATGTATACCGCTGCCGGAGCTGCACCCACCAGGCCAGAGAAAACGCTGCTCATGGAGTCAGTGGTCAGTGCTTTCCCACCGTCGATGATCTGCCCATCTTTATCCAGCAGGTTCGCCTGGCCGGCGACGGCACGGATAGTTCCGGTGGCATCAAATACTGCCGTCATTACCAGCGCCAGAACGCTTGGCAGGACTACAGGATTCAGCGCGCCCATAATGTCCAGGCTGCCAATCAGTGAGTTGCCGTTTTCATCGCTCAATGAAGGCATGGCGAAAACGCCGGAGAAATGGACGTTAGGATCGAAGATCAAACCGACAATTGAGATACCGATAATGGTCAGCAGAATGCCACCAGGGACTTTCAGTTTTTCCAGGCCGATGATCACCGCCAGACCTACCAGTGACATAATCACCGGGAAGGTCGCGAAATCACCCAGCGCAACGGGCAGACCATCAAGCGGGTTTTTAATCACCAGACCGACACCGTTAGCGGCAATGAGCAGCAGGAACAGACCGATACCAATCCCCGTGCCGTGCGCCACACCGTGCGGCAAGTTGCGCAAAATCCAGCTACGGATACCCGTGGCAGAAATTACCGTAAACAGCACACCCATCAGGAACACGGCACCCAGCGCGACAGGTACGCTAATATGTTGCCCCAGCACCAGGCTGAATGCGGTAAATGCCGTCAGGGAGATGGCGCAACCAATCGCCAACGGCAGATTAGCCCACAGACCCATCACGATAGAACCGAGTCCGGCAACCAGACAGGTTGCAACGAAAACTGCCGCAGGCGGGAAGCCTGCTTTACCCAACATACCTGGAACGACGATGACCGAGTAGACCATCGCCAGAAACGTTGTTAACCCGGCAACCACTTCCTGACGGACAGTGCTTCCACGTTGTGAAATTTTAAACCAGGCGTCGAGTGAACCGCCGGTACGCGCTGATGGCGTAGACATAAGAAAACATCCCCTGAGAGTTTAATTTTCGTCAAGATGCGTGGCGGACAATCCCCTGCCAGCGAAACGTTATCTTCCTGCTCCAGGTTTGCGACAATTTGCTGCGTCGCAAAAAAGCAAACGTTTAGCTCCGCGCATACAAAACGGGTGGTAAAAAAAGCAAACGATTATCCGGCGATCATAGCGGCTTTTTCAACCGAAGTTTGCTGCTTTTTTCTCTTTTATTGTCTTGACGATGAAAAACCAGGCAATTGATGCGCAAACGTTATCGTCGGTGCGCAAGATTGCAGCGTTATCGAGCCGTATACCGTTCAGGATTGCGATAAAAAATCGTCTGAGATGACAAAAATATTGCGGTTAAAAAGTATACTTTTACACTGGCGAAGAAACGTCGGTGACATACAATTAAAGCATCAACACCAACCGGAACCTCCACCACGTGCTCGAATGAGGTGTGTTGACGTCGGGGGAAACCCTCCTGTGTACCAGCGGGATAGAGAGAAAGACAAAGACCGGAAAACAAACTAAAGCGCCCTTGTGGCGCTTTAGTTTTGTTCATCTTCCAGCAAGCGTGCGCCGGTACCTTCTTCTCCTAAGCGGTCGCCCGGGTTACGCAACGGGCAATCACTGCGCGAAAGGCAGCCACAACCAATACATCCGTCCAGTTCGTCACGCAGCGCCACTAAGGTATGAATGCGCCGATCCAACTCTTCTCGCCATTGGGACGAAAGCTGTTTCCACTCTTTCGCACTTAACGTATGCCCTTCGGGCAACACGCCAAACGCTTCACCAATGGTCGCCAGCGGAATTCCAATACGCTGAGCAATTTTGATAATTGCAACATATCGCAACACATCACGTTTATATCGCCGCTGATTGCCGCTGTTACGGATACTGGTAATCAACCCTTTACTTTCATAGAAATGCAGCGCCGATACCGCCACACCGCTGCGTTTCGCCACTTCGCCGGGGGTTAGCAGCGCTTTAATGCGGGGTAATTTCTTTTCCATAAATCGCTTTACCTCAAGTTAACTTGAGGAATTATACTCCCCAACAGATGAATTAACGAACTGAACACTGAAAAGAGGCAGATTTATGTCCCATCAGAAAATTATTCAGGATCTTATCGCATGGATTGACGAGCATATTGACCAGCCGCTTAACATTGATGTAGTCGCAAAAAAATCAGGCTATTCAAAGTGGTACTTGCAACGAATGTTCCGCACGGTGACGCATCAGACGCTTGGCGATTACATTCGCCAACGCCGCCTGTTACTGGCCGCCGTTGAGTTGCGCACCACCGAGCGTCCGATTTTTGATATCGCAATGGACCTGGGTTATGTCTCGCAGCAGACCTTCTCCCGCGTTTTCCGTCGGCAGTTTGATCGCACTCCCAGCGATTATCGCCACCGCCTGTAATTTTATTGCCCGCGCGTTAACTCCCGCGCGGGTAATTGCTCCATCCATTGCATAAACACCTGCGGCGGCATCGCCTTCGCAAAGAACCATCCCTGGCAATAGCGCACGCCGCGTTTGCGCAGCCAGTTAACCTGCTCCTCAGTTTCGACGCCTTCAGCGATCGTTTTTAACCCCAGGCTGTGCGCCAGCTCGATGATGTGTTCCGCAATCAAATGACTGGTTTTGTGGGTGGTCAGCGTTTCAACAAACGATTTGTCGATTTTCAAAATATCGACATTCAATGATTTAAGGTTATGCAAGTTAGAGTAGCCAATACCAAAATCATCAATTGCCACTTCGTAACCAGCCTGGCGGAAAGCCAGAATAATCGGCGTCATTTTTTCGACATCAAGAAATGCATGCTCAGTCACTTCAAATTTAATTTGCTGCGGACGCACCGCGTATTGCTCTGTTTTCTGATTGATTCGCGCTATCAACCGTGACGTATGAAAATCGGAGGCCGACAGGTTAATAGAAACATAGCGATCTGCATGTGTTGCCAGGTAATCGCCCAGATCGCGGAAGACATTATCAATAACATAATCAGTTATCTGTTCTATCATCCCCTCCTTTTCTGCCAGCGGAATAAACTCTGCCGGATTCATTATTTGCCCCTGCTCACCAAGCCAACGTAACAACGCTTCAGCGCCGATACATTTTTCTGTTTTGATATCGATTATTGGCTGGTAATAAAGACAAAGTTGATGTTTTTCGAGGGCGCGTTGCAATTTACGTTTGGGAGATAAATAGTTTTGTCGAATACGTAGCCAGAGTAATAGCAGAACAAGACTCCCCAAAATACCGGCGGGCAACGCAAAAATAAGATGATTATAAAAATGGGTTATAAGACGTTGATATGAAGTCGCAACAATGGCTGCAATTGGGCGTTTTGTCGAATAAACTGTCGCATATAAATAGCCATTTCTTTGTACGGTTAAATCCTTCAAATGAATCAGCGGAGAAAACGTTGCTGCCGAGGCCTCTTTGCTTAACGAGAAAAAGGTTTTCGTCACCGTATCATACACACCCCATTGCAATGTCGGGTCATCAGACATCACTTCACTCCAGAAGAGAGGGTTGATAACCGCCACATAATTTCCCCGCTGCATATAGGTCATTTTATAGCCAGAGAAAAAAGGCGTATCGCGGTAATAATAGATAGAAACGTTAGGTTCACGCTTATAATCGGCCGGTGCAATCGTATAGCCGTTTACAGGCGCTATCAGCGATGAGCATAAAAAATGGTTATCACGGGCATAGATCAATTCATTAATATAAAGATAGCCACGAATAATATTCAACATTCGCTTTTGATGGGCTGGAGTGCAAACTTGCCCCTGATAGCGTTCAGCTGCATCGCTCACTAAATCTGCCTGGCGAATGACCAGCTCGGATTTATCCAGTGCCAGTTGAGCAAAGGTTCGGAGCTGATTATTCACTTCTGATTTTGCCCAAAGGAAGGCAATCCATAGCGAAAGAATGATGGGAAAGAGAACTAAAAAGATAATGCCCGGCAACGCCAGTAATTGGTGTCGTGCACGATGACTCATTGCTATCAATTTCCTGCCTGTTTATACCCGGCCATTGCAAGGTGAAAACCCTGGGTACCGACGTCTTTAGATAAATCTTACGGTATAAATAGCACTTTTGCCTGATTTGAAATTGATACCTTTCTAATCGTCACCTGGATGAAAATAATTCATTGATATTCAAAATTAATTTCCTACAGGAATGCAGAGGCGGCGGGAAGATATGCCCTTAATGCCACTGAAAAACCACATAATCTGTACAGCAATAAAAGTCACGGCCTAATATGGCTAACAAACAATCAATTGTGATATAGTTCACAAAATTAATGAAACAAACAGAGTGTTTCATTTTTGTGTTCTGCAAGCCCCGCGATAGCCAGAGTGTACCACGCCTCCCGTGAACAACGCCGCGCTGTCCAGGGCATCGGCTCTTTTCAGAGGAATTGTTTGATGGCTACCCTCACCACTGGCGTGGTTCTTCTTCGCTGGCAACTTCTTAGTGCCGTAATGATGTTTCTGGCCAGCACACTCAACATCCGTTTTCGTCGGTCTGATTATGTCGGGCTTGCGGTGATCAGCAGCGGTCTGGGCGTTGTTTCCGCCTGTTGGTTCGCAATGGGGTTGCTTGGCATCACAATGGCGGACATCACCGCTATCTGGCACAACATCGAGTCGGTGATGATAGAAGAGATGAATCAGACACCGCCACAATGGCCAATGATTTTGACCTGATACGTAGAAGCCTCCATAACGGAGGCTTCTTTTTTATGGCTGGCAGATGCTTTAATCATCCACCTTAAAACAATATAACCTATTGTTTTAATGACAAATCAGAACGGAATGTCATCATCAAAGTCCATCGGCGGCTCGTTAGACGGCGCTGCCGGAGCGGACTGCTGCGGGCGAGACTGCGCGCCGCCGCTGAACTGATTGCCACCCTGCGGCTGCTGTGGCTGACCCCAACCGCCCTGCGGCTGACCACCACCGATATTGCCACCTGCCGGAGCGCCACCACCCTGACGACCACCCAGCATCTGCATGGTGCCGCCAACGTTCACCACGACTTCTGTGGTGTAGCGATCCTGACCGGATTGATCGGTCCATTTACGGGTACGCAGCTGACCTTCGATATAAACCTGAGAACCTTTACGCAGATATTCGCTCGCCACTTCTGCCAGTTTGCCGAACAGCACAACGCGGTGCCATTCAGTCTGTTCTTTCATCTCGCCGGTCGCTTTATCACGCCAGGATTCGGAAGTAGCCAGCGTAATGTTGGCAACTGCGCCACCATTTGGCATGTAGCGTACTTCCGGGTCCTGACCCAGATTACCAACGAGAATAACCTTGTTTACGCCTCTGCTGGCCATGTTCGTGTCTCCTGAAAAAAATCGTTCTGAATAAGTGTAAACGCGCGATTGTACCATTACCAATAGCGCTTTTACTATGTTGTGACCTCGGTTCCGGGAAACAAACCTGGCCAGACATTGTTACACAACACTCCGGGTAATGCATTCCAATACTGTATATTCATTCAGGTCAATTTGTGTCATAATTAACCGTTTGTGATCGCCGGTAGCACCATGCCACCGGGCAAAAAAGCGTTTAATCCGGGAAAGGTGAATGGATAAGATCGAAGTTCGGGGCGCCCGCACCCATAATCTCAAAAACATCAACCTCGTTATCCCCCGCGACAAGCTCATTGTCGTGACCGGGCTTTCGGGTTCTGGCAAATCCTCGCTCGCTTTCGACACCTTATATGCCGAAGGGCAGCGCCGTTACGTTGAATCCCTTTCCGCCTACGCGCGGCAGTTTCTGTCACTGATGGAAAAGCCGGACGTCGATCATATTGAGGGGCTTTCTCCTGCCATCTCAATTGAGCAGAAATCGACGTCTCATAACCCGCGTTCTACGGTGGGGACAATCACCGAAATCCACGACTATTTGCGTTTGTTGTTCGCCCGCGTCGGCGAACCGCGCTGTCCGGACCACGACGTCCCGCTGGCGGCGCAAACCGTCAGCCAGATGGTGGATAACGTGCTGTCGCAGCCGGAAGGCAAGCGTCTGATGCTGCTCGCGCCAATCATTAAAGAGCGCAAAGGCGAACACACCAAAACGCTGGAGAACCTGGCAAGCCAGGGTTACATCCGTGCTCGTATTGATGGCGAAGTCTGCGATCTTTCCGATCCGCCGAAACTGGAACTGCAAAAGAAACACACTATTGAAGTGGTGGTTGATCGCTTCAAGGTGCGTGACGATCTTACCCAACGTCTTGCGGAGTCGTTTGAAACCGCGCTGGAGCTTTCCGGTGGTACAGCGGTAGTGGCGGATATGGACGACCCGAAAGCGGAAGAGCTGCTGTTCTCCGCCAACTTCGCCTGCCCAATTTGCGGCTACAGTATGCGTGAACTGGAGCCGCGACTGTTTTCGTTTAACAACCCGGCAGGTGCCTGCCCGACCTGTGACGGCCTTGGCGTACAGCAATATTTCGATCCTGACCGCGTGATCCAAAACCCCGAGCTGTCACTGGCTGGCGGTGCGATCCGTGGCTGGGATCGCCGCAACTTCTATTATTTCCAGATGCTGAAATCGCTGGCAGATCACTATAAGTTCGACGTCGAAGCGCCGTGGGGCAGCCTGAGCGCGAACGTGCATAAAGTGGTGTTGTACGGTTCTGGCAAAGAAAACATTGAATTCAAATACATGAACGATCGTGGCGATACCTCCATCCGTCGTCATCCGTTCGAAGGCGTGCTGCACAATATGGAGCGCCGTTATAAAGAGACAGAATCCAGTGCGGTACGTGAAGAATTAGCCAAGTTTATCAGCAATCGCCCATGCGCCAGCTGCGAAGGGACGCGTCTGCGTCGGGAAGCGCGCCACGTTTATGTCGAGAATACGCCGCTGCCTGCTATCTCCGACATGAGCATCGGTCATGCGATGGAATTCTTCAACAATCTCAAACTCGCTGGTCAACGGGCGAAGATTGCGGAAAAAATCCTTAAAGAGATCGGCGATCGCCTGAAATTCCTCGTTAACGTCGGTCTGAATTACCTGACACTTTCCCGCTCGGCAGAGACACTTTCCGGCGGTGAAGCCCAGCGTATTCGTCTGGCGAGCCAGATTGGTGCGGGCCTGGTTGGCGTTATGTACGTGCTGGACGAGCCGTCTATCGGCCTGCACCAGCGCGATAACGAGCGCCTGTTGGGTACGCTTATCCATCTGCGCGATCTCGGTAATACCGTGATTGTGGTGGAGCATGACGAAGACGCAATTCGCGCCGCTGACCATGTGATCGATATCGGTCCTGGTGCGGGTGTTCACGGCGGTGAAGTGGTCGCAGAAGGTCCGCTGGAAGCGATTATGGCAGTGCCTGAATCGTTGACCGGGCAGTACATGAGCGGTAAACGCAAGATTGAAGTGCCGAAGAAACGCGTTCCGGCGAATCCAGAAAAAGTGCTGAAGCTGACAGGTGCACGCGGCAACAACCTGAAGGACGTGACGCTCACGCTGCCAGTCGGTCTGTTTACCTGCATCACAGGGGTTTCAGGTTCCGGTAAATCGACGCTGATTAACGACACACTGTTCCCGATTGCCCAACGCCAGTTGAATGGTGCGACCATCGCCGAACCGGCACCGTATCGCGATATTCAGGGGCTGGAGCATTTCGATAAAGTGATCGATATCGACCAAAGCCCAATTGGTCGTACTCCACGTTCTAACCCGGCGACCTATACCGGCGTGTTTACACCTGTGCGCGAACTGTTTGCGGGCGTACCGGAATCCCGTGCGCGTGGTTATACGCCAGGACGTTTCAGCTTTAACGTCCGTGGCGGGCGCTGCGAAGCCTGTCAGGGCGACGGTGTGATCAAAGTGGAGATGCACTTCCTGCCGGATATCTACGTGCCGTGCGATCAGTGCAAAGGTAAACGCTATAACCGTGAAACGCTGGAAATTAAGTACAAAGGCAAAACCATCCACGAAGTGCTGGATATGACCATCGAAGAGGCGCGTGAGTTCTTTGATGCGGTGCCAGCTCTGGCGCGTAAGCTGCAAACGTTGATGGACGTTGGTCTGACGTACATTCGCCTGGGGCAGTCCGCAACCACACTTTCTGGTGGTGAAGCCCAGCGCGTGAAGCTGGCGCGTGAGCTGTCAAAACGCGGCACCGGGCAGACGCTGTATATTCTCGACGAGCCGACCACCGGTCTGCACTTCGCCGATATTCAGCAACTCCTCGACGTGCTGCATAAACTGCGCGATCAGGGCAATACCATTGTGGTGATTGAGCACAATCTCGACGTGATCAAAACCGCTGACTGGATTGTCGACCTGGGACCAGAAGGCGGCAGTGGCGGCGGCGAAATCCTCGTCTCCGGTACGCCAGAAACCGTCGCGGAGTGCGAAGCTTCGCATACGGCACGCTTCCTCAAGCCGATGCTGTAATCGTTAAGGCCGCTTTCTGAGCGGCCTTTTCCTTTCAGAGTTGTACCAGCAATTTACGCTTTTCTTCCGGTAGTAAATTCACTGCCTGCTGATAAGACGCATCCACCAGATAATAGATTTGCGAATCCGGCAGCGAACCGTCGAGATACACGGTGCTCCAGTGCGCTTTATTCAGATGGCGGCTAGGACGCACATCGCTGTGCTGCTGACGTAGCAGCTCCGCCAGCTCCGGGCTGGTTTTCAGCGAAACAGCTGGGCGATTTTCTACTTCTTTCACCATCGCAAACAGTACATCTTCCACTTTGATCTGCGTCGCTTTCCAGTCGTTATGCACGCTCTGTTCTGCGCCTGGTTTTGCCATGCAATATTGTAGCAACTCCGAAATGGTCATTTTTTACTCCCCTTGTAGTGTCGCGATGATGCGACGCGATCCGCCGTGGATGCGATGTTCCCCCAGCCAGATGCCTTGCCAGGTGCCGGTCTGAATACGCCCTTTATGTAACGGCAATACAAGCGATGTTCCCAGCATTGAGGATTTGATATGAGAAGGCATATCGTCTGCTCCCTCATAGTCATGCTCATAATTTCCGTTGTCGGGAACGGTGCGGAGGAAAAAACGCTCCATGTCGTGGCGTACGGTGGGATCGCAGTTCTCATTAAGTGTCAGAGAGGCGGAGGTATGTTGCAGCAACAGATGCAGTAAGCCGATGTTAACGCGCGGCATATCAGCCAGCTGATTCAGAATTTCATCCGTTACCAGATGAAACCCACGAGATTTGGCGCTAAGCGTGAGCGTCTTTTGATACCACATGTGCTGCTCCTTGATAAAACTCTCTTAATCAGTTTGCAGCAAGACAGCGAAAGGATAAAGGTGTGATTAAAAAAACAGCATTCGGGAGAGTGTCACGCTCTCCCGCTCTGTCAGTATTCTGAATTGACGATCACCTCTTCACCAAACGCACCCGCTTGTGGCAAGGGTTTGTAGGTAGAGTTGGAGGCACGCAGAATGCGGATACCACGAGCGCCGACATCGCGTGCAGCGGTAATATCGTTATCGGAATCGCCATAAAAAATTCGGATATTTTTATCCTGCAGCCATTGCGATTTTGTATTTTGCCCTGGTTTATCGCCCGCAAAGATCACCGGATTCATGTTGGTGACAGGAATATGAAAATTATCCGCCAGCGTTTTTGAAACCGTTTCTGTTTTCGTCGGGCTACGACCAGTCACAAAGAAGATCGCGTCACCGCGGCGTACATGCATATCAATCAGCTGGCGAGCGACCTCTTTTGGAATGCTGAATTCATCCCAGCCATTGTTCATTTTTTCCCAGAACACAGGATTTTTCAGATAATCTTCGCTTTCTGGTGAGAAGGTTTTTTTGCCGCGCCAGAAGCCCGGGCTGGAAAAAAGTACCGTGTCATCGATATCAAACCCCACCGCCATTGGCGGACGCCCTGCGAGGCTATTTTCAATTTGTGCGACCGAAACCCAATGAATTGGTGCCTGTTCAGCAAGCCTGGCAACGTTAGTCCCAGGGTTAAGCGGTGAAGGAGATGAGGCCAGGGCAACAGCGGAACTGTTTAGAGCGAACAATAAGCAAACGGCACTGATTGCCTGTGTGATCTTGCGCATATTTTTCCCTAAATAGTCAGTATGTTGAAACTTTTTATTGTGAGATTTGTTGCAAAAACCATCTGACCATAACGCCAGCTGCCGGGGAAAGGAAGGATTATCTGCGGTTTTTGTGATGAAAAGCAGGATGATTATGTTTAACCCAGTAAATACGTTCCTGTCTTTTTTTGTATAAAAAATGTTTATTACTCGATGTAAGGATACATTAATTTTACGTTTATTATGATGAATCCTCTGCAAATGAGCGAAATTTGATAGAACATTTATCTGCTGTACGATTTAATGAACTTAATGATACAGCATTACAAAAACAATCGAAGTTTATAAAGATGATTCCTGATTGACCAGAACCCTATCCTACAATGGTGACTAATTTTATTACTCCCGATGGAGATGATGATATGAATATATCATATGTGAATAGCAACAAAACGACATCTTTACCTGTTGAGCTAGATGCACTAAATAATAAAGATATCTCTTATGCCAAAGATTTTTCTTATGCTAAAGATTTCTTTTTATACATAGAAACACAGTTAAAAATTGCAAAAGATTTTTGTAGACCTGGAGAAGAAGTATCAAGTTCTATTGCAAGTAAAGTTTTTCACGCATTTATTGATTTAGTTAACAAAATCAGGGGTAAGAAAGACTTTATGTATATTTGCACGCTTTGCTGTTTTGCCGAGGAGGTTAAAGGTGATTATTCTCATTACAGGACCTTTTTATTTGATATTGGTAATCAATATAAGGTTAAACTTACACAAAGCGGAAAAAAAGAGCTCTCTTTAACTTTAGAATTTAACGATACTATAATTGAATCTCAGAAAGTCACAGGCAATAAGGCAAAGCATATTCTTGAGGATATAGAAAAATTCTATCGTAACAAACCCGATACTTATTATTAAATTTAATAATAGTTAGATGTGCAGAAATTATTACTCCACCCAAAAAAACAGGATAAGGAATTCCAGATAATTAGGATAAGCTTAACAATAAAAGAACTAATAACGTTTATTATCTCTCACGTAGAACGATGGCATCAAAAAAATCATCTATAAAGAAAGAGTGAAAGCGACGACAGTTTAATTTCACTGCAGGCTGGGTAGCTCCAGCCTGCTTTCCTGCATTACATCACCGCAGCAAACGCCTTTGCCACACGTTGTACATTTGCCGTATTTAACCCGGCGACACACATGCGACCGCTGGCGATGAGATAGACACCAAATTCTTCACGTAGTCGGTCAACCTGAGCGGCACTTAAACCGGTATAACTGAACATGCCGCGCTGATTAAGCAGATAATCGAAATTGCGTTCTGGCATCTCTGTGCTTAATACCTTCACCAATTCCTGACGCATTGCCAGAATGCGAGTACGCATCTCTTCTACTTCCGCCAGCCAGCTGGCTTTCAATGCCTCGTCATTCAGCACTGCAGCCACCACCTGCGCACCAAAATTCGGCGGGCTGGAGTAGTTGCGGCGAACTGTTGCTTTCAATTGCCCCAGTACGCGGCCAGCGGCTTCGGCATCTTCACACAGAACAGAAAGTCCGCCGACGCGCTCGCCGTAAAGGGAGAAAATTTTCGAGAACGAATTGCTCACCAGAGCGGGTAATCCAGCGCTGGCAATGGCGCGAATAGCGTAGGCATCCTCTTCCATACCGGCACCAAATCCTTGATAGGCAATATCGAGGAATGGAATAAGCTCGCGGGCTTTGAGAATTTCAATCACCGCATCCCACTGATCATTAGTGAGATCGGCACCCGTTGGGTTGTGGCAACATGGATGCAGCAACACAATACTGCGGGCAGGTAATGTTTTCAGCGTCGCCAACAGGTCATTAAAGCGCACGCCGTTAGTCGCTTCGTCATACCAGGGGTAAGTACTCACTTCGAATCCAGCCCCGGCGAATATTGCTACGTGGTTTTCCCAGGTAGGATCGCTGACCCAGACGCCTGATTCCGGGAAGTAGCGTTTCAGGAAATCCGCGCCCACTTTCAATGCCCCGGAGCCGCCAAGGGTTTGAATGGTTGCTACGCGCTGTTGTTTCAGTACCGGATGGTCCGCACCAAACAGCAGCGGCGCAATGGCATGGCGATAGCTGTTAAGCCCTTCCATCGGTAAATAAAGCGAAGCGCCATGAGGCTGCGCATTCAGGCGCGCTTCCGCCTCCGCCACGGCTTTCAGTTGTGGAATAATTCCGTCTTCGTTGTAGTACAGACCGATACTTAAATTCACTTTGTCGCTGCGAGGGTCTTCTTTAAAACGCTCCATAAGCGTAAGAATCGGGTCGCCAGCGTAGGCGTCAACTTTTTGAAACACGCGATGGTTCTCCAGGTTTACGGGCAGGTGGTTAAAACACAATAAACCGGAAGAAGGCGAAGATCGAGTGGATGTTCAGGAGCGAACGGCAATTAGCAACAGAGTGAGACTCATGACAAACGTACATCCGCCAGAGGCACGACCTTTATAAGAGCATGAAAGAACATCAACTTATTGAATTTTTAGGATTTTATTGGCCGGATAAGGCATTCACGCCGCATCCGGCACAGACAATCAAATATTACAGAACGATTAATCCACGTATTTCATCGCGACCCTTGAAGTCAGGCGCGTAATAAGTTCGTAAGCGCTTACTTTCGTCATTTCAGCGATACGTTCTACGGGCAAACCTTCGCCCCATAAAATGACCGGATCCCCGGCTTTGTCCTGCGCTTGTGGACCTAAGTCTACGCAGATCATATCCATCGCCACGCGCCCGACAATCGGTACTTCGCGACCGTTCACCAGCACTGGCGTACCGGACGGCGCGGCGCGCGGATAACCATCGCCATAGCCCATCGCGACTACGCCAAGACGGGTATCACGTTCGCTTACCCAGGTTCCACCATAACCAACAGGTTCTCCGGCTTTATGCTCACGCACGGCAATCAGGCTGGAGGTTAGTGACATCACTGGCTGACAGCCAAAATCGGCACCGATGGAGCGATCTTCCAGCGGCGAGACGCCATAAAGAATGATGCCCGGGCGCACCCAGTCAAAATGCGACTGTGGCCACAGCAGAATGCCACCCGATGCGGCAATGGAACGTTGACCAGGTTTGCCTTCGCAAAAGGTATTAAAGATAGCGAGTTGTTTCTCGGTTGCGCCACATTTTGGTTCATCCGCGCGCGCAAAATGGCTGACGATATTCACCGGCTGACGAACGTTTTTGCACTGGGTCAGGCGATGATAAAACGCCTCAGCCTGTTCCGGCCTTACGCCCAGACGGTGCATACCGGTATCGAGTTTCATCCAGACGGTAACCGGCTCGTCCAGGCTAGCCTCTTCCAGCGCAGCCAGCTGTTCTTCGTTATGCACGGCGGTATGAAAATGTTGCGCAGAAATCGTCGGCAGATCTCTGGCATCAAAAAAGCCTTCGAGTAACAGTACAGGTTTGGTGATTCCCCCCGCACGCAGTCGCAGAGCTTCTTCGAGACGGGCTACGCCAAAGGCGTCAGCATCGGGGAGCGTTCGCGCGGTCTCAAGAAGACCGTGACCATAAGCGTTCGCTTTCACCACCGCAACCATTTTACTGGCAGGGGCCAGTTCACGAAGACGTTGCAGGTTGTGTCGCAGAGCGCGGCGGTTAATCACAACAGTTGCCGCTTGCATTTGTGTTCCTTGATAAGTGTTTGCTTTAATTACCTAATTCATAAAATAATTATTATTCGTCGTCGTACTGCGGCCCCGCATAGTTGTCGAAGCGCGACCATTGACCGTTAAAGGTCAGGCGTACCGTCCCGATTGGGCCGTTACGTTGTTTACCGATAATAATTTCCGCGATGCCTTTTAAATCACTGTTTTCGTGATACACCTCATCACGATAGATAAACATGATCAAGTCCGCATCCTGCTCGATAGAGCCAGATTCACGCAGGTCGGAGTTGACCGGGCGTTTGTCGGCACGTTGTTCCAGAGAACGGTTCAACTGGGACAGCGCCACCACCGGCACGTTCAGTTCTTTCGCCAGTGCTTTCAGCGAGCGAGAGATTTCTGCAATTTCCAGCGTACGGTTATCGGAAAGCGCCGGTACGCGCATCAGTTGCAGGTAGTCGATCATGATAAGCCCGATGCCGCCGTGTTCACGGGCAATACGGCGTGCGCGGGAACGCACTTCCGTTGGCGTCAGGCCGGAGGAGTCATCGATATAGATATTGCGTTTTTCGAGCAAAATACCCATGGTGCCGGAAATGCGCGCCCAGTCTTCATCATCGAGCTGCCCGGTACGGATTTTAGTCTGGTCAACGCGCGACAGCGACGCCAGAGAACGCATCATAATCTGTTCTGAAGGCATCTCCAGCGAGAAGATAAGTACTGGTTTATCCTGCAACATCGCCGCGTTTTCGACGAGGTTCATCGCAAATGTTGTTTTACCCATCGACGGACGCGCGGCGACGATGATCAAATCCGACGGCTGCAAGCCAGCGGTTTTTTTGTTGAGATCGTCATAACCGGTGTTTACTCCGGTAACGCCATCGTGTGGCTGCTGAAACAACTGCTCAATACGCGCCACGGTTGCGTCGAGCACATCGGCGATGTTCTTCGGCCCTTCGTCTTTGTTTGCACGACTTTCAGCAATTTTAAAGACGCGGGATTCAGCAAGGTCCAGCAGATCTTCGCTGGTGCGCCCCTGCGGATCAAAACCGGCTTCAGCAATCTCATTCGCAACCGAAATCATCTCACGGACAACGGCACGTTCACGCACGATGTCCGCATAGGCACTGATGTTCGCCGCACTTGGCGTATTTTTTGACAGCTCTGCCAGATAAGCAAAACCACCGACGCTATCGAGTTGCCCCTGGCGTTCCAGCGATTCCGCAAGGGTAATCAGATCGATAGGACTACCGCTTTCCTGCAAACGCGCCATTTCAGTAAAGATATGGCGGTGTGGGCGGGTGTAAAAATCGTCTGCCACCACACGCTCGGCTACATCGTCCCAGCGTTCGTTATCCAGCATTAAACCGCCCAACACCGACTGCTCCGCTTCGATCGAGTGCGGAGGCACTTTCAGCCCGGCAACTTGTGGATCGCGTTCGCGGGGTTCAGCCTGCTGTTTGTTGAAGGGTTTATTTCCTGCCATAGTGAATGGAGTTACCGAGATAAAGAATGGGTCGAAACTTTACCATATGAAGCAGACCCTGACGATACGTTCTGGAGGACACATGGCAACACGAATTGAATTTCACAAGCACGGTGGCCCGGAAGTACTTCAAGCCGTAGAGTTCACTCCTGCCGATCCGGCAGAGAATGAAATCCAGGTCGAAAATAAAGCCATCGGCATCAATTTTATCGACACGTATATCCGCAGCGGCCTTTACCCGCCGCCATCACTACCCAGCGGATTAGGTACCGAAGCGGCAGGCATCGTGAGTAAAGTCGGCAGTGGTGTAAAGCATATTAAGGCAGGCGATCGTGTAGTCTATGCGCAGTCGGCGTTAGGCGCTTACAGCTCTGTGCATAACATTAATGCGGATAAAGCGGCGATTCTGCCTGCGGCAATTTCTTTTGAACAAGCTGCAGCATCTTTCCTGAAAGGCTTAACGGTTTATTATCTGCTGCGCAAAACCTATGAAATTAAACCCGATGAACAGTTCCTGTTCCACGCAGCGGCTGGCGGCGTTGGCTTAATTGCCTGCCAGTGGGCAAAAGCCCTGGGCGCGAAACTTATCGGCACCGTAGGAACCGCGCAAAAAGCGCAGAGCGCGCTAAAAGCCGGCGCGTGGCAGGTTATTAACTATCGTGAAGAGAATCTGGTCGAGCGATTGAAAGAGATCACCGGCGGTAAGAAAGTGCGCGTAGTGTACGATTCCGTGGGCAGAGACACCTGGGAACGGTCGCTGGATTGCCTGCAACGCCGCGGCTTAATGGTCAGTTTTGGCAACTCATCAGGTGCGGTTACCGGTGTGAACTTAGGCATTCTCAATCAAAAAGGCTCGTTGTATGTGACACGCCCTTCCCTGCAAGGCTATATCACCACGCGGGAGGAATTAACCGAGGCCAGTAATGAACTGTTCTCTTTGATTGCCAGCGGTGTGATTAAGGTCGATGTCGCCGAGCAGCAGAAATATCCGCTGAAGGATGCGCAGCGTGCGCATGAGATTCTGGAAAGCCGGGCGACGCAAGGTTCCAGCCTGCTGATTCCATAAAAGAAATAGGGCTTCCACCTGGGAAGCCCTTTCTTTTTATAGTTCGGCTGTATGTAGGGTACAGCACGATGAATCTGTTAGAGGCGCAATAGTGACAGATTTGATTATCAATTCCTATTTTGTTCTAAGGATAAAACCTTAGGTTGTGATCATCCGCACAATCCCTTAGTAACGCCAGCGGTCATAACGCTGATATTTCGGCACTTTTGGTGCTTTAATCGCCTTAATAACCCACACCACCGCAATCGCCAGTAGTAACCACGGCAGCAACTTAATCATCAATGCCAGCATACCGCCGAGGAACATAATGGCCGTCGCCACAACCAGCGCGGCGATAATGCCCAGCAACGAAACGCCGGTGACCATCAGCATGACAAAAAAGCCAAACACAAAAAGTAGTTCCAGCATGATGCTCTCCCAAATATGAAATCTCTTGCTGGCATTACAAGAATCATGCCAAAAATAATCTATTGATTTAACAGCAAAATGCCCCGCGACGGTGCGCAGGGCGTGGTGAATTTGACTACTTTTTGGTGAAAAGTTAACGCTTATCCGCCACCAGTTTGAGCGCGTGTTCCAGCACATTAATGTCTGCACCCGCTTTATGGGCATTTTCACTTAAATAACGCCGCCACTGCCGCGCGCCAGGAATACCCTGGAACAAGCCCAACATATGCCGGGTAATATGGCCGAGATACGTCCCCTGGCTGAGTTCACGCTCAATGTACGGATACATGGCGCGCACTACCGCCACTGGATCGGCATCGGTATCCGAGGAACCAAAGATCTCCCGGTCTACCGCCGCCAGAATACCCGGATTCTGATACGCCTCGCGCCCGACCATCACGCCATCCATATGTTGCAGGTGTGCTTTGGCCTCTTCCAGCGACTTGATACCACCGTTAATCGACATTGTCAGATGCGGAAAGTCACGCTTCAGTTGATACACACGCGGATAATCGAGCGGCGGGATTTCACGGTTTTCTTTCGGGCTTAACCCCGAAAGCCAGGCTTTACGTGCGTGGATGATAAACATCTCACACTCGCCTTTGCCGGAAACGGTGTTGATGAAATCGCAGAGAAATTCATAGCTGTCCTGGTCATCGATGCCAATACGCGTTTTCACCGTCACTGGAATCGACACCACATCGCGCATCGCTTTCACGCAGTCGGCAACCAGCTGCGCATTACCCATCAGACACGCACCAAACATGCCGTTCTGCACCCGGTCAGACGGGCAGCCGACATTCAGGTTGATCTCATCATATCCACGCGCTTCTGCCAGCTTCGCACACTGTGCCAGCGCCGCCGGATCGCTACCGCCGAGTTGCAACGCTACCGGATGTTCTTCTTCACTGTACGCCAGGTAATCACCTTTACCGTGAATAATCGCCCCTGTGGTCACCATTTCGGTATACAGCAACGTATTGCGGGAAAGCAGACGCAAGAAATAGCGGCAATGTCTGTCCGTCCAGTCGAGCATTGGTGCAACGCTAAACCGACCACTCCAGTGAACGTCAGTTTTTTCAGGCATTGCGCTGGTTTGGTTGATTTTTTGCATTTCAGAATTACCGTGCATTTTCAAATGTAGAGATTATTTTATCGATATATCATGGGGTTATGTTATTCAGCATCACTATTCAGGAGGCTCAATAGCGGGGTACTATACCATAACAACAGGAAGCGCCTGTCTCATTGCAAAAGAAAATTGAGATCCTCTCAAGGCATGAAGCTCTCACGAAGTGATGGAAATAATCTTATTAGCCGTTAACTTTGTTAAGGCCAATGATAAACAATCCAGGTTCGACGATAAATAAAAAATCACACATTAAACTCTGGTGATATATCTCCCTGCTAATAGCATTGATAGAGAAAAAAGAACCCAATAAATATTGGGTCCTTTTATATAATGCCTTCCATACTATCGAAGAACTTCACATATTATTTCTCCGATTTAACCCCGAACAAATCATAAATTAATTTAGAAGTGTCTGTAAGTATTTTAATCTCTTCCTTTGAGGTTGGGTCAAACGACTTCGCGAAGCTAATTAATTGTGGTGCAGCATCTCGCATTTTGCTTAAAATATCAGGATCGAGCGTTCCTTCATTCACCAGATGTGACATCTTATCCAGATAGCCATCAAAATTCATTTCTCCCCCATCAGCCAGACGCTTCATCTCTCCCAGGTACTTCTTCATATCACGTTGAGATAATTTTTCAAACTGAGCTTTCAGGTAGCTCTCATTATTTTCATTAATATATACTGTTTCTGATAAATCTGTGTAGGCACTAGAATATGAAAGTGAAATTAACAGCGAAGCAAATAATTTTAAGCTGTTGTCATCATGTTCCTGGCAGGCATTAACAAACGTTAAAAAACCAGAACCTATTGCTTGAAAATGTATATTCGCTAAAGGTTCATTATCCTTAGATTCCTCATAAAATAGCTGAACCGTGGAGGGAAGGCCATTCTTAGTTTCTACATCAAAAGTACATCGTTCAATGGGAGTCGCATCTTTATTATCCCCAGGATTACATATACTATTAATCGCGAAATGAAAAATAGCCCGGTCAACAACTGATGCAATAAAGTCACGATCGTTTAAATCCTCATCAGTGCAATCGTCAATATACTTATTGACCCACACTTTGAGATTAGTTATTTGCTCAATTAAAAACACATTTTTTTACGTGCATGCCATAAATTATGAGTGATTCTTTGAATAAACAAATCTATTTTTGCAATAATTATATCCCGATGACGCAGCGCTGAATAATCAATAGACTTACCATATATATTATTTAATTTACCTTTGATTGTACCTCTATTATCTAATTTATCTTTGGTTGCATCTATATTATCTAATTTATCTTTGTTTGCATCTTTATTATCGAATTGATTTGAATTGAGTGTTTTATTAAAGTATCCAGTTGCACCGGGTATTATCTTCAACATGATTCATCTACCTTTTTTGTCGTACCGTGTCCTCCTTATAAGTGTTTTGCCATCTGGTCACTATCAAAAATCGCTCATAATTTCTGAACTACAGGTATGCGATCAAACCCAGTTAAATAAATAGCGAGTTAACTTGAAGCAATTTATTTAAAAATGAATTATTAATTATTATCGTGTTGATAATGGTACGACCAAGCAACACAACACCTTACGTACAAAACAGAAAATCAACATTACGGCAACAATAAGGGTTCTCGGTGTTTTTCCTGGAACATGGTAAAGTAAGGACATTCTTAACCCCCACTTTGAGGTGCCCGATGGAAAAGACCACAACGCAGGAGTTATTAGCGCAGGCTGAAAAAATCTGCGCGCAGCGTAATGTGCGCCTGACCCCACAGCGCCTGGAAGTGTTGCGCCTGATGAGTCTGCAGGATGGCGCTATCAGCGCTTATGATCTGCTTGATTTGCTGCGCGAAGCTGAACCGCAAGCCAAGCCGCCAACGGTTTATCGCGCGCTGGATTTTCTGCTTGAGCAAGGTTTTGTGCATAAGGTGGAATCCACCAACAGTTATGTGCTCTGTCATCTGTTCGACCAGCCCACGCATACGTCAGCCATGTTTATTTGCGATCGCTGCGGCGCGGTGAAAGAAGAGTGTGCAGAAGGCGTGGAAGACATTATGCATACGCTGGCGGCAAAAATGGGGTTTGCCCTGCGGCATAATGTGATTGAAGCACATGGGCTCTGTGCGGCATGCGTGGAAGTGGAAGCGTGTCGTCATCCTGAACAGTGCCAGCATGATCACTCTGTGCAGGTGAAAAAGAAACCGCGTTAAGAGGGCGTACATCCTTGTACACGTCGGGCAGGAGGGATTAATTACCAGCGATATTCATTGCGGGTTTCCCAATCCACGACCTCTTTTTCTGCCTGATCTTTCTGATAACCATAACGTTCCTGGATTTTACCGACCAGTTGATCACGTTTACCTTCAATGATCGTCATATCATCATCGGTCAGTTTGCCCCATTGCTCTTTCACTTTACCTTTAAACTGTTTCCAGTTACCGCCGGCTTCATCTTTATTCATAATCAAGACCTCATCGTTAGGTTGTGAATGAGAGTACGTTCACTTTTCTTCTGAACGTGAGATTAAGTGTAGTCAGCAATTTGGCTTAGGATAATTTATTCAGAATTTTTAACCGTCACGTTGCGGCAAACCAGGTACCGTTGCGCCAGTGACGCCGCCAGATAGCCGCCAGAGAAAGCCCGCGCAACGCCAGAAAGACGGTTAATGCCAGCCACAAACCATGATTACCCAGCCACGGCAGCGTAAGGAGCGTCAGCGCAAAACCTGCGGCGGCCACCGCCATACTGTTACGCATTTCGGCGGCACGCGTTGCGCCTATAAACATGCCGTCCAGCAGATAACACCAGACGCCAACCAACGGCAAAATCACCTGCCAGATAAGATAGCGGTCAGCCAGCTGCTGAATCTGGGTTAACGACGTCAGCAACGCAATGATGTGTTCCCCTGCCAGCAAATAAACCACCGAAAACAGTAACGCTACAATCCCCGACTGGCGGCACGCTGCCCGCCATACATCCAGCAACTGGCTACCGTCGCGCGCACCGTATGCCTGACCGGAGTGCGCTTCAACCGCGTAGGCAAAACCATCAAGCGCATAGGCGGTAAAGGTGAGTAGCGTCATCAGAACCGCGTTAACAGCGATAATGTCACTCCCCAGTCGCGCACCAAGTACGGTGATCGCGCCGAAACAGAGTTGCAACAACAGCGAACGCAGCATGATATCGCGGTTAAGCGCCAGCAAGCGACGGAAGTTTCCTCGCCAGGCAGTTTTCAGCATTTCGCCGCAAATTCCGCGTAGTTTGAGGATTTTACGCACCATTAGCAGACCAATCAGCAATGTTGCATATTCCGCAATAACCGTCGCCAGCGCCGCGCCCTGCACGTTCATATGCAGCCCCATCACCAGCCAGACATCCAGCACAATGTTGAGGATATTGCCGACCACTAACAAAATTACTGGCGCACGGGCATATTGCACGCCGAGTAACCAACCGAGTAATACCAGATTCGCCAGCGACGCCGGAGCGCTTAACCAGCGGATTTCAAGAAAGCGCCGCGCCTGTTCCAGGACCGCTTCACTACCGCCAACAATATGCAGCGCCAGATCGATAATCGGTGTACGCAGCAGCGCAATTAACGCCCCAGCCCCCAACGCCAACAGCAACGGTTGCACCAGCGCACGGGCTAATGCCTGAGGATTTTTGGCACCATAAGCCTGCGCAGTCAGCCCGGTGGTGCTCATGCGTAAAAACAGCAACAGCATAAAGAGAAAGCTGGTCGCCGTTGCACCAACCGCCACGCCGCCCAAATAAACCGGGCTATCAAGATGACCAATTACCGCCGTATCGACCAGTCCCAGCAACGGAACGGTGATATTGGAGAAAATCATGGGTAAGGCGAGATGCCAGAGTGCTTTATCAGATGAAGTGAGGAATGCCATGCAGACAAGCCTGATGAAGAGAGATGAAAAACAAACCGCGACGCCTGGCGGCATCGCGGTCTCAGAGATATGTTACAGCCAGTCGCCGTTGCGAATAACCCCAACCGCCAGCCCTTCAATGGTGAAGCTCTGCTGACGAAGGTCAACGACAATTGGTTTAAACTCGCTATTTTCTGGCAACAGTTCGACTTTATTGCCCTGTTTTTTCAGGCGCTTAACGGTAACTTCGTCATCAATACGTGCGACAACGACCTGACCGTTACGTACATCCTGAGTTTTATGCACTGCCAGCAAGTCACCATCCATAATGCCGATATCTTTCATCGACATCCCGCTGACGCGCAGCAGGAAATCAGCATTCGGCTTGAACAAGGAAGGATCGACCTGATAATGACCTTCAATATGCTGTTGCGCCAGAAGCGGTTCACCGGCAGCCACACGACCTACCAGCGGCAACCCTTCTTCCTCTTCCTGCAACAGACGAATCCCGCGTGATGCGCCGGAAACAATTTCAATAACGCCTTTGCGTGCCAGCGCCTTCAGATGTTCTTCAGCCGCGTTTGGGGAACGGAACCCCAAACGCTGCGCGATTTCCGCACGCGTCGGCGGCATACCTGTCTGGCTGATGTGATCACGGATGAGATCAAACACCTCTTGTTGCCTGGCCGTTAACGCTTTCATTCCGCCCCCTGGGTGTATATACAGTTATGCTGTGAGTATATACAGCAAAAGGCGATTTTGGAACCATAAACTGCACAATAAACCAGAGATTTATCGAAATCTGGAAGGGTTATCCAAAATGCGACCATAACAGGATGCACCAGGTAATCACGGCGACGATAATGGCAATCAGCACCGCGGCGGATCCCATATCTTTTGCGCGTCCGGAAAGCTCATGGTATTCAGAGCCAATTCGGTCAACCACTGCTTCGATGGCGCTATTGAGGATTTCCACAATCATCACCAGCATCACGGAGCTGATAAGCAGCACGCGGGTAATTGCGTCCACATCCAGCCAGCAGGCGATGACCACCGCCAACAATACCGCTACGCCTTCCTGACGGAATGCCGCTTCGTTGATCCATGCAGCGCGTAAACCTTTCCAGGAATAGCCAGCAGCTTTGATAATTCGGGTGAATCCAGTGGTATTATTGGCCATTGAAAGAACCTTTTTACATTATGAGCGTCAATATCAGTGTACCGTTAAATCCGATGATTCGGGTTTGCGTAACGCCGCGCGAAACATGAGCGGATACCACAGAATTTCCCATGACTTTCTGCTATCCTTGCCGCGCATTTGCATTATTAACCAGAGGCTTTACATCGTTTATGTCCGGCTGGCCACGAATTTACTACAAATTACTGAATTTACCATTAAGCATCCTGGTAAAAAGCAAGTCTATTCCGGCAGATCCTGCCCCGGAACTGGGGCTGGATACCTCTCGTCCAATTATGTACGTTTTACCGTACAACTCGAAAGCAGATTTGCTGACGTTGCGCGCCCAGTGTCTGGCTCATGACTTGCCTGACCCGTTAGAGCCGCTGGAAATCGACGGCACGCTACTGCCGCGCTATGTGTTCATTCACGGCGGGCCGCGTGTGTTCACCTATTACACGCCGAAAGAAGAGTCTATTAAGCTGTTCCACGACTATCTTGATTTGCACCGCAGCAACCCAAATCTGGATGTGCAGATGGTGCCAGTATCGGTGATGTTTGGTCGCGCGCCGGGGCGTGAAAAAGGCGAAGTAAACCCGCCGCTGCGTATGCTTAACGGCGTACAGAAATTTTTCGCCGTACTGTGGCTCGGTCGCGACAGTTTTGTGCGTTTCTCGCCGTCAGTTTCGCTGCGCCGTATGGCGGATGAACACGGCACGGATAAAACTATCGCACAGAAACTGGCGCGCGTGGCGCGTATGCACTTTGCCCGTCAACGTCTGGCTGCTGTGGGCCCACGTCTGCCTGCTCGTCAGGATCTGTTTAATAAGCTGCTCGCCTCCCGCGCCATTGCCAAAGCGGTAGAAGATGAAGCGCGCAGCAAAAAAATCTCCCATGAAAAAGCGCAGCAGAACGCGATTGCGCTGATGGAAGAGATTGCGGCGAATTTCTCTTACGAGATGATCCGCCTGACTGACCGCATTCTGGGCTTCACCTGGAACCGACTTTATCAGGGCATCAACGTCCATAACGCCGAGCGCGTTCGCCAGCTGGCCCACGACGGTCATGAGCTGGTGTATGTGCCTTGCCACCGCAGTCACATGGACTACCTGCTACTTTCTTACGTGCTGTACCACCAGGGGCTGGTGCCGCCGCATATCGCCGCCGGGATCAACCTGAACTTCTGGCCGGCCGGGCCGATTTTCCGCCGTCTGGGGGCGTTCTTTATTCGCCGTACTTTTAAAGGCAATAAACTTTATTCCACCGTTTTCCGTGAGTATCTCGGCGAACTGTTCAGCCGTGGTTATTCCGTCGAGTACTTCGTGGAAGGCGGTCGTTCCCGCACGGGGCGTTTGCTGGATCCGAAAACCGGTACGCTGTCGATGACCATTCAGGCGATGCTGCGTGGCGGCACGCGTCCGATTACGCTGATTCCGATCTATATCGGTTATGAGCACGTCATGGAAGTGGGTACTTACGCCAAAGAACTGCGCGGCGCGACGAAAGAGAAAGAGAGCCTGCCGCAGATGCTGCGCGGTTTAAGCAAGCTGCGTAATCTCGGTCAGGGTTACGTCAACTTCGGTGAACCAATGCCGTTGATGACCTACCTTAACCAGCACGTACCAGACTGGCGTGAATCTATCGATCCCATCGAAGCGGTGCGTCCGGCCTGGTTAACGCCGACGGTCAATAATATTGCTGCCGATCTGATGGTACGCATTAACAACGCAGGCGCGGCAAACGCCATGAACCTGTGTTGTACTGCGCTTCTGGCATCACGTCAGCGCTCACTCACCCGCGAGCAGTTAACCGAGCAACTCAACTGCTACCTGGATCTGATGCGCAACGTACCTTACTCCACGGACTCTACCGTTCCTTCAGCCAGCGCCAGCGAGCTTATCGATCACGCGCTGCAAATGAACAAGTTTGAAGTCGAGAAAGACACTATCGGCGACATCATCATTCTGCCACGCGAGCAAGCGGTGCTGATGACCTACTATCGCAACAACATTGCGCATATGTTGGTGCTGCCTTCGCTGATGGCGGCAATTGTCACCCAGCATCGCCACATCTCCCGCGACGTATTGATGGAGCACGTCAATGTGCTTTACCCAATGCTGAAAGCGGAGCTGTTCCTGCGCTGGGATCGCGACGAGTTGCCGGACGTTATTGATGCGCTGGCAAATGAGATGCAACGTCAGGGGCTGATTACCCTGCAAGATGATGAGTTGCATATCAACCCGGCGCATTCTCGCACCCTACAGCTGCTGGCCGCAGGCGCGCGCGAAACGCTGCAACGTTATGCCATCACCTTCTGGTTGTTGAGTGCCAACCCGTCGATCAACCGCGGTACGCTGGAGAAAGAGAGCCGCACCGTCGCGCAACGTCTCTCCGTGCTGCACGGCATCAACGCGCCGGAGTTCTTCGACAAGGCGGTGTTCAGTTCTCTGGTGCTGACGCTGCGTGATGAAGGGTATATCAGCGATAGCGGCGACGCCGAACCGGCAGAAACGATGAAGGTTTATCAGTTGCTGGCGGAGTTGATTACATCAGACGTGCGTTTGACGATTGAGAGTGCGACGCAGGGCGAAGGGTAATCAGAGAGAATTGCCGGATGCGGCGAAAACGCCTTATCCGGCCTTCCATAATCTGCAAATTCAATAAATTGCGATGTGTTGTGTAGGCCTGAGAAGCGCCGCGCATAAGGCAACCCAGAAGAAAGCCGGATGATCATCCGGCTTTTTTACATCATCAGAAATGCCAGTAACTCATTGCCAGTCCTAAAAACAGTACCAGACCAACATAGTTATTATTCATAAATGCTTTAAAGCAGGCTTCACGCTCGCGGTTGGCAATCAGTTTTTGTTGATAAACAAACAGCGCGCCAGCCACCACAATTGACCAGTAATATCCCCAGCCTAAGCCATTTAACTCACCGATGATCGCCATCAGTGCCAGTACGCCAATCTGCAAAATACCAATAATCAATTTATCGTATTGGCCGAACAGGATTGCCGTGGATTTAATGCCAATCTTCACATCATCATCGCGGTCAACCATCGCATACTGCGTGTCGTAAGCCACCGCCCAGAGAATATTGGCGAGGAACATTAACCAGCAACTCAATGGCACCGACTCACTCACAGCGGCAAAAGCCATTGGAATCGACCAGCCAAACGCCGCGCCCAGCACCACTTGCGGGAGATGGGTATACCGCTTCATAAACGGGTACACCCACGCCAACGCCAGAGCGGCAATCGACAACAGAATGGTCATCGTATTCAGCGTCAGTACCAGTAAAAACGAAATCAGTACCAGCACTACAAACAGCGCGCGCGCCTCTTTCTCTGTTACCGCGCCGCTGGGAAGTGGTCGGTTCGCCGTGCGCTTAACATGACCATCAAACTTTCGGTCAGCATAATCATTCACCACACATCCAGCAGCGCGCATCAGCCAGACACCCGCGACAAATACCGCCAGGATCCAGAGCTGAGGAACGCCCGGTGTCGCCACCCACAACGCCCATAATGTTGGCCAGAGCAGCAGTAACGCGCCAATTGGCTTATCCGTACGCATTAAGCGATGAAACGCCAGCAGCTTATTCTGCGTCAGACTCCACTCCATATTTTTTTCCTCTTAGTACAACGGTGACGCCGGTAAAAACAGTTCTGTTAGCAACAGCGGTTTACCGCTTAATCGCAGGCGGGAACGTCGCCCCCACAGTCCGGCATCACGGCCTATCTCAATAAAGTCCCGGGTTAATGTCGATGATGTGAACAGATAGCGTCCTAACGGCGTTTTACCCAATTTTTGTAACGCCAGCTCCGGCCCGCTTAACGTTGACACAGGAACGACGGTACGACCGGCAAGCCACGGTTCACCATCGGCACATAACAAAATTTCACGTAACCAGTAACGAGACTCTTTCGGCAGCAGCGGCAGTTCTTCGGGGATTTCATTCTGCTCGACAAACCCTTCGCGGATCATCGTCACGCTTACCGTTTTTCCCTGCTGTTCAAAACGTTTTGTCATGGAATCCTCCAGCAACAGCCAGTCGAGCAGTTGCGGTTCCAGGGCAGGGATCTCTTTAAAATAGCGCAGCGCACGCAGTTGCGTTAACGCGGGGTGTGACATGCCGAACTCTCCGTTACATAACGTAAAGGCATTGTATCGCAGAAAAGTGTTTACGGGAGATGTAAAGCAAATTAAGTGATCTAATACGCAACAAAAACGCAACAATCGCATGAAGTGGTAAAACGCTGTTGAACCTTACGCTTTGCCGATGCCCGCGCTGGAGAGGGCAACCATAGGGGCATCACCGCCCAGGATGCCAGGAACGGTGATGTTTTCCTTTACTTAAACACCCTTATTCATTATACGATGAGCTCGCCAACTCGCAGTAAAAATGGGGAAAAGCGCATGTTTATCCTGAGATTTGGAGCTGAAAAGTGTTTCCTGAGTAAGATTAACAGGCAACATCTCATGTCTGGATTTGTAGATATACGTGGAATTCCAATTGGTATCTTTTGTAGGATTCAACATATCATGTAAGCGCTGGGAGCTTACCACCATAACAGGCCCATCATCGACAGAGGAGAACAGGATAAATATATTATCGTTTCGTGTTAATTTATTAGTGTTAAAGGTTCTTAACTTTTCTTCAGTTTCTATAAATATAGGTGAAACATCATCACTACGAATCCACTCTTTATAAAGATACCAGGCATTTGCTTTGATCATATCATCCGTTGATCGTAAGGCCTGATCGATAAGTTGGATAAAAAAATTGTTATTTTTATCAATCAGCCCTTTATTCATATTAAACCTGTTAATAAAATGGATCATCTGTTGGGTATCGAAATCCACCTTGCTGAATCGATGTTGACGCATAAAATCATCGAACTTGTTATCTTCACCAGAATGGATATAACTGCGTATAATTGGATCTTTTATATAAGGACAATGGCTAAATGTTTTCTTCATATTCTCAATAAAGTTTTTATTAACAATATTAAGAATTTTTAATTGCATAACCAGTTTTACTGCCAGAACGGATTTCAATATCATTGCATTATCTGGCAATGTATCAATCATTTTTATAATGTTATTGATATAACCATCGAGATCTTCATTCCCAAATATATCTGAATAATCAATAGTTAATTCCAATTGTTCTGTAATGCAATCTTTAAAATTCCCTGTCGATATTCGCACATGATCAAACATAACAGCTGTCATATTCGATTTAATAAATGATATTTCTTTGGCAGACAGAAACTCTGCTCTGGTGAAGTGCGAAGCGTAAAGATAACAATTATCGAAGTTTGAATTTCTAATCTGATATTCGCGAAAATTACTCTGAGTAAGTTGACTCTGCGAGAAGTCAACTGTATCAAGAATATTTTTGCTGAAATCGACACATTCACCACTCGCTTTGATAAAAATCACATTGTGTAAACGTCGACATCTAAATATGACATTATCAACTATTGCAGTAGTAAAATTGCAATCCCCAATTTCTTTACATTCGAATGTTACATGTTGTAGATTTGATGATAAAAAAGACACCTTCGATATAACGTCACCTTTAAAATGACAACTTGTTAAATCCAAATCAGACAGGTCGATATACCCCTGCGCATCTTTATCCATCAGAAAATTGCAAGCGCATTCAATTTTTTTCATTTCTGTAGAATTTTACACTTATAGTATCATTACTGATTGAGACTTCACGAAACATATTTATTGCATGATTTTTTCGTTCCGTTGTTTTATATTTGAAAAAATATTGCTGATATAAATAAAGTTATCTCTGTTTAAACCTGGCACCCCATTGAAATTACGTAGTAAATCAAGATCTACTATATTATTTCCTTGCATCACATCATGTTTCATCAAAGAGTTATTGCCGCCAGAATTTAGGATATGACTTATCATAAAACCTCTGCATAACAGAAATAAAATAACCTGGAAAAGTAGCCTGAATGTCCAGACACTACCGGCGAAAGGAAAAGAATCTCTGATAAGGCATTGAGATAATGGATATTCTTAGTGAAGAAGAAGTGAGTTACTATAAAAAATCGCTCATATCCCAGGAAGGAAGCATAAAAAAAGGTGCGCCAGGAGACGCACCAGTTGTTGCAAAATCAGCACTGTGGGGCGTAATTACCCCTTGCCTTTTACACTGCTGATAAAGGTGGAACGGGCAGATGTCGATCCCAGGCGTTCAGCTTCATCAAGCAGTTTTAACGCCTTATCAACATCACCTTTCGCGACAGCGTTTTTGATCGCGGTATTAAAATAACTTTCCGTGTCGTTGAGCATCGGCTCGCTTTTCTTCACCGGTGCCGGAGCGGGTGCAGCCACAGCTGGTGCCGCCGTGTTACCTACCGTAACCGGAGCTGGAGCGGAAGAACCAAATAAAGGTCCTACCAACACGCTGGAGCTGGAGTTCGTTTTCACTTTCAGTTTCAGTAAGCCATCGGTGGTATGACGAGCAACCGGATCGGGGATATCCGGGATCGAGTTACCGACGCCCTTGGCATAGGCTTTAGCCGGGTCGAGCAGTTGGGTCGTCTGCTGGAGATCTTTTTCCGTGGTAAAGACCAGAACATAAAGTTTTTGCTGCCCCAACGCCGGTGTCAGGCGCATAACGCCTTCCAGCCGATCTGCACTCATCACGCCTGGTTCCTGGTAGGTGAAATAACTGCTGGGGAAGAAGGCTGATGGGGTCATGTTCTGATCAAGAATCAGCACGTTCGGCGCAAAAACGCTGGTTTGTTTGTTCACTTCGCTGGTCAGCGTCAGGGTCAGTTCGCCAATGTTTGCCGGGACGCTGTACGCAGCAACCGGACCACTGATGCCGGGAACGTTCAGTTGTTGGCCGCCGGTCGCCAGTTGGGTGGTCTGGGTTTTAGATTGATCGACCGGTGTCCAGGTGAGTTGTTGCAGCGCAGCAGATGGAATGGCTGGCGCGTCGCTGGTGTTTTGCGGTACGTAGTTAACATCGGCAAGGCTGATTCCAGGCGCGCTTGCCAGTAACCCTGCTGATAAACAGAGGGCGATGAGACTTTTATTCATTTTCATTGTTTTCACCTCAAAATCTGGAGCTCAGCGGTAGCCAGGCAATAGCGCGCTAAACCCGATAATCAGAGGGGCTTTCGCCCCTTTCAGATAATGACAACCTGTTTTTATGCCGGATGCGGCGTAAACGCCTTATCCGGCCTACATTTGACAGCCGTTGTAGGCCTGATAAGACGCGCAAGCGTCGCATCAGGCGTTGGTTGCCGAATGCGGCGTAAACGCCTTATCCGGCCCAGGTTTTGCTATTACCACCAGATTTCCATCTGGGCACCGAAGGTCCACTCGTCGCTGTCGCCACGACCGAAGCTGCCGCCGTTGAAATCAGCAGGAACGGCTTTGCCGTAGTTCGGGTTAACCTTGCTATCGCCGTTGTAGTCATAACCCCATTTCTCATCCCACTTGGCGTAGGTTGCGAAGACACGAATAGCCGGGCGTGACCAGATGCTGTCGCCAGCCTGCCATTGTTGTGCGAGGGTAATTTTGTACTGATTGTTCTTGTCGCCGGTGCGCTGGGATTCGACGTTGTCGTAGCCGATTTCCATCACGGTGCTCATGATTGGCGTCCACTTGTACATCGGGCGAATACCAACGGTCCACCACTTGGTGCCGTTGTCGTTATCCCAGTTGATATCCTGGTACATACCCACGTACATCATGTCCCAGTTGTCGCCCATGGAGATCGCACCGTGGTCGAGGATACGCAGCATGTGACCGTTGTTGTTGATATTGTAGGCAAATTTTTCGTTATCAAACGCGACGCCAGAACCCTGCGACAGACCTTTACCCTGCGAGGTCATCGAGTCAGTAGCGTACTGAACAACAAACTTGTTAAAGCCCTTCAGGACACTCTGAGTATGTTCAGCAGTGAATAACCAGCCGTCTTTCGATGCGCCATCAACCAGACGATAGTTATCACGCAGGTTGGCACGACCGTAGTCGACACCCAGTTCTAATGTGCCGCCCGGGTTGATTTCCATCTGCGCTAAACGCACATCGAAAACGTCGTTCGCGGTTTCGTTGGTATAGTCATAAATATTGTTGCTGGCAAAAGAGGAAGAACCACCAGCTTCAGAGGAGCGGGTTGCTGCCAGAGAGAGTTTACCGAAGCCAACATCGATGTTTTCCAGACCGGCACCAGGACCAGAAATATCCCAGTAGTAGAAGTCGATCATATGAACGTCATGACGTTGGTAGAAGCGCTTACCTGCCCAGATGGTGGAACCTGGCAGCCATTCGATCAGGTTTTTACCCTGCACGTTTGCTTCACGGAAGGCCGGATCGGTAGCTTCCCAGTCATTCTGTTGCGCGACGGAATAGGCCACGTTAGTGTCGAAATAGAAGCTCTTATCGCCCTCTTTCCACACTTCCTGACCCAATTTTAATTCAGCATAAGTTTCACATTCGTTGCCAAGACGGTATTTACTTTGAGCACCGGTAGTCTGGAAACACTGTTGTTCACCGCCGCTACCTGTCCAGCCAATACCGGAACGTGCATAGCCGTGGAAATCAACAGCCATTGCCTGAGCAGACATTACGCCCGCTGCGACGGCAACCGCCAGAGGAAGTTTGCGCAGAGTAATCATCATTCTATCTCCTGAGTCATTGCTTTTCTTTTTTCACATCACCTGTGACAGGCTTTGTGTGTTTTGTGGGGTGCTTAAACGCCCGGCTCCTTATGCAGTCGACGACATGCAGTGCCATCCTCACGGAACAGATGGCAACGCTCTGGCGGCAGGCCGATAGCGAATGTGGCACCTTCTTCTACCAACACCACGTCGTTCTGGCGGTACACCAGGTTTTGACGAATGGAAGGGATCTGGATATGGATTTGGGTTTCGTTGCCGAGTTGCTCGACGACCTGAACTTCACCCTCAAGGATGACGTCAGCGATATCACTCGGCAGTAGATGTTCCGGGCGAATACCCAGCGACATATTGGCTCCAACCTGGACATCACGGCTTTCAACTGGCAGCCAGACTTGCTGACGATTTGGCATCGGCAGCTCCACCTGCACTTGATCGATTGCGGTGGCGGTCACTTTTACCGGCAGGAAGTTCATCTTTGGCGAACCGATAAATCCGGCGACAAAACGGTCTGCCGGATAGTGGTACAGCTCCAGCGGTTTCCCAACCTGCGCCACGCGACCGGCGTCCAGCACCACGATTTTGTCGGCCAGCGTCATCGCTTCGACCTGATCGTGGGTGACGTAAATCATTGTGCGGCCCAGGCGTTTATGCAGACGGGAGATTTCGATACGCATTTGCACACGCAGTGCAGCATCGAGGTTGGAGAGCGGTTCATCGAGCAAAAATACGCTTGGCTCGGCCACCAGCGTACGGCCAATCGCCACACGCTGACGCTGACCGCCAGAGAGCGCTTTCGGTTTGCGATCCAGCAAATGCGCCAGTTGCAGCACTTCCGCCACCTGGTTAACGCGTTGGTTAATCACCTCTTTTTTTGCGCCAGCCAGTTTCAGGCCAAATGACATGTTTTCTGCTACTGACAGGTGGGGATAGAGCGCGTAAGACTGAAACACCATACCAACGCCGCGTTCTGCTGGCGGAGTGTCATTCATCCGTTTCTCACCGATGAACAGGTCGCCGCTGGTGATCGTCTCAAGCCCGGCAATCATGCGCAGTAAAGTCGATTTACCGCAGCCAGACGGTCCGACAAACACCACGAATTCACCTTCATGGATATCGAGATTGATATCTTTCGATACCACGACCTCGCCCCAGGCTTTCGTTACATTTTGCAGCTGTACGCTCGCCATGCCCTTCTCCCTTTGTAACAACCTGTCATCGACAGCAACATTCATGATGGGCTGACTATGCGTCATCAGGAGATGGCTTAAATCCTCCACCCCCTGGCTTTTTTATGGGGGAGGAGGCGGGAGGATGAGAACACGGCTTCTGTGAACTGAACCGAGGTCATGTAAGGAATTTCGTGATGTTGCTTGCAAAAATCGTGGCGATTTTATGTGCGCATCTCCACATTACCGCCAATTCTGTAACAGAGATCACACAAAGCAACGGTGGGGCGTAGGGGCAAGGAGGATGGAAAGAGGTTGCCGTATAAAGAAACTAGAGTCCGTTTAGGTGTTTTCACGAGCACTTCACCAACAAGGACCATAGATTATGAAAATAAAAACAGGTGCACGCATCCTCGCATTATCCGCATTAACGACGATGATGTTTTCCGCCTCGGCTCTCGCCAAAATCGAAGAAGGTAAACTGGTAATCTGGATTAACGGCGATAAAGGCTATAACGGTCTCGCTGAAGTCGGTAAGAAATTCGAGAAAGATACCGGAATTAAAGTCACCGTTGAGCATCCGGATAAACTGGAAGAGAAATTCCCTCAGGTTGCGGCAACTGGCGATGGCCCTGACATTATCTTCTGGGCACACGACCGCTTTGGTGGCTACGCTCAATCTGGCCTGTTGGCTGAAATCACCCCGGACAAAGCGTTCCAGGACAAGCTGTATCCGTTTACCTGGGATGCCGTACGTTACAACGGCAAGCTGATTGCTTACCCGATCGCTGTTGAAGCGTTATCGCTGATTTATAACAAAGATCTGCTGCCGAACCCACCAAAAACCTGGGAAGAGATCCCGGCGCTGGATAAAGAACTGAAAGCGAAAGGTAAGAGCGCGCTGATGTTCAACCTGCAAGAACCGTACTTCACCTGGCCGCTGATTGCTGCTGACGGGGGTTATGCGTTCAAGTATGAAAACGGCAAGTACGATATTAAAGACGTGGGCGTGGATAACGCTGGCGCGAAAGCGGGTCTGACCTTCCTGGTTGACCTTATTAAAAACAAACACATGAATGCAGACACCGATTACTCCATCGCAGAAGCTGCCTTTAATAAAGGCGAAACAGCGATGACCATCAACGGCCCGTGGGCATGGTCCAACATCGACACCAGCAAAGTGAATTATGGTGTAACGGTACTGCCGACCTTCAAGGGTCAACCATCTAAACCGTTCGTTGGCGTGCTGAGCGCCGGTATTAACGCCGCCAGTCCGAACAAAGAGCTGGCGAAAGAGTTCCTCGAAAACTATCTGCTGACTGACGAAGGTCTGGAAGCGGTCAATAAAGACAAACCGCTGGGTGCAGTGGCGCTGAAGTCTTACGAGGAAGAGTTGGCGAAAGATCCACGTATTGCCGCCACCATGGAAAACGCCCAGAAAGGTGAAATCATGCCGAACATCCCGCAGATGTCCGCTTTCTGGTATGCCGTGCGTACTGCGGTGATCAACGCCGCCAGCGGTCGTCAGACTGTCGATGAAGCCCTGAAAGACGCGCAGACTCGTATCACCAAGTAATGCTGTGAAATGCCGGATGCGGCGTGAACGCCTTGTCCGGCCTACAAAACTGAAACGCATGTAGGCCTGATAAGACGCATCAGTGTCGCATCAGGCAGTTGTTGTCGGATAAGGCGTGAAAGCCTTATCCGTCCTGGAATGAGGAAGAACCCCATGGATGTCATTAAAAAGAAACATTGGTGGCAAAGCGACGCGCTGAAATGGTCAGTGCTAGGTCTGCTCGGCCTGCTGGTGGGTTACCTTGTTGTTTTAATGTACGCACAAGGGGAATACCTGTTCGCCATTACCACGCTGATATTGAGTTCAGCGGGGCTGTATATTTTCGCCAATCGTAAAGCCTACGCCTGGCGCTATGTTTACCCGGGAATGGCTGGAATGGGATTATTCGTCCTCTTCCCTCTGGTCTGCACCATCGCCATTGCCTTCACCAACTACAGCAGCACTAACCAGCTGACTTTTGAACGTGCGCAGGAAGTGTTGTTAGATCGCTCCTGGCAAGCAGGCAAAACCTATAACTTTGGTCTTTACCCGGCGGGCGATGAGTGGCAACTGGCGCTCAGCGACGGCGAAACCGGCAAAAATTACCTCTCCGACGCGTTTAAATTTGGCGGCGAGCAAAAACTGCAACTGAAAGAAACGACCGCCCAGCCCGAAGGCGAACGCGCGAATCTGCGCGTGATTACCCAGAATCGTCAGGCGCTGAGTGACATTACCGCCATTCTGCCGGATGGCAACAAAGTGATGATGAGCTCCCTGCGCCAGTTTTCTGGCACGCAGCCGCTCTACACACTCGACGGTGACGGCACGTTGACGAATAATCAGAGCGGCGTGAAATATCGTCCGAATAACCAAATTGGCTTTTACCAGTCCATTACCGCCGACGGCAACTGGGGTGATGAAAAGCTAAGCCCCGGTTACACCGTGACCACCGGCTGGAAAAACTTTACCCGCGTCTTTACCGACGAAGGCATTCAGAAACCGTTCCTCGCCATTTTCGTCTGGACCGTGGTGTTCTCGCTGATCACTGTCTTTTTAACGGTGGCGGTCGGCATGGTTCTGGCATGTCTGGTGCAGTGGGAAGCGTTGCGCGGCAAAGCGGTCTATCGCGTCCTGCTGATTCTGCCCTACGCGGTGCCATCGTTCATTTCAATCTTGATTTTCAAAGGATTGTTTAACCAGAGCTTCGGTGAAATCAACATGATGTTGAGCGCGCTGTTTGGCGTGAAGCCCGCCTGGTTCAGCGATCCGACCACCGCCCGCACGATGCTGATTATCGTCAATACCTGGCTGGGTTATCCGTACATGATGATCCTCTGCATGGGCTTGCTGAAAGCGATTCCGGACGATTTGTATGAAGCCTCAGCAATGGATGGCGCAGGTCCGTTCCAGAACTTCTTTAAGATTACGCTGCCGCTGCTGATTAAACCGCTGACGCCGCTGATGATCGCCAGCTTCGCCTTTAACTTTAACAACTTCGTGCTGATTCAGCTGTTAACCAACGGCGGCCCGGATCGTCTTGGCACGACCACGCCAGCCGGTTATACCGACCTGCTTGTTAACTACACCTACCGTATCGCTTTTGAAGGCGGCGGGGGTCAGGACTTCGGTCTGGCGGCAGCAATTGCCACGCTGATCTTCCTGCTGGTGGGTGCGCTGGCGATAGTGAACCTGAAAGCCACGCGAATGAAGTTTGATTAAGGGAGATAACAAAAATGGCAATGGTCCAACCGAAATCGCAAAAAGCACGTTTGTTTATTACTCACCTGCTACTGCTACTTTTTATCGCGGCGATTATGTTCCCGCTGCTGATGGTCGTCGCTATCTCGCTGCGTCAGGGAAACTTCGCGACCGGTAGCCTGATCCCGGAGCAAATCTCCTGGGATCACTGGAAACTGGCGTTAGGTTTTAGCGTTGAACAGGCTGATGGTCGCATTACGCCACCGCCATTCCCGGTACTGCTGTGGCTGTGGAACTCGGTAAAGGTCGCCGGGATTTCCGCGATTGGCATTGTGGCGCTCTCCACCACCTGCGCCTACGCTTTCGCCCGTATGCGCTTTCCAGGCAAAGCGACGCTGCTGAAAGGAATGCTGATTTTCCAGATGTTCCCGGCAGTACTTTCACTGGTCGCGTTGTATGCGTTGTTTGATCGTCTGGGTGAGTACATTCCATTCATTGGTCTGAATACTCATGGCGGCGTAATTTTCGCGTATCTGGGTGGGATTGCGCTGCATGTCTGGACCATCAAAGGCTATTTCGAAACCATCGACAGTTCGCTGGAAGAAGCGGCGGCGCTGGATGGTGCGACACCGTGGCAGGCCTTCCGCCTTGTCCTGTTGCCGCTGTCAGTACCGATTCTGGCGGTGGTGTTCATCCTGTCGTTTATCGCTGCCATTACTGAAGTTCCGGTCGCGTCGCTGTTACTGCGTGACGTAAATAGCTACACCCTGGCCGTGGGGATGCAGCAATACCTCAACCCGCAAAACTACCTGTGGGGTGACTTTGCCGCCGCTGCCGTGATGTCTGCATTACCGATCACCATCGTCTTCTTGCTGGCTCAACGCTGGCTGGTCAACGGCCTGACGGCAGGTGGTGTGAAAGGTTAAAGATGTTGTTCTGCCAATGTTATGCCGCTGCACCCTCAACTTACGTTATCCCAACTTGTGACTATTATTCGGCGCTCCACGGAGCGCCTTTTTTTCTTTCGTCTGCAATCTGAATCGTTCGCCGGTTAATATTCCCATCATAGAACTTATTATTTTTACGTTATTTGTTTTCCCACTTACGATAATTCTCTTTCGTGCTCTGAATCACGGCAATAGTATTGTTTTTATCAATTTTGGATAATTATCACAATTAAGATCACAGAAAAGACATTACGTAAACGCATTGTAAAAAATGATAATTGCCTTAACTGCCTGACAATTCCAACATCAATGCACTGATAAAAGATCAGAATGATCTAAGGCAGGTCTGAATGAATACCCAGTATAATTCCAGTTATATATTTTCGATTACCTTAGTCGCTACATTAGGTGGTTTATTATTTGGCTACGACACCGCCGTTATTTCCGGTACTGTTGAGTCACTCAATACCGTCTTTGTTGCTCCACAAAACTTAAATGAATCCGCTGCCAACTCCCTGTTAGGGTTTTGCGTAGCCAGCGCTCTGATTGGTTGCATCATCGGCGGTGCCCTCGGTGGTTATTGCAGTAACCGCTTCGGTCGTCGTGATTCACTTAAGATTGCTGCTGTCCTGTTTTTTATTTCTGGTGTAGGTTCTGCCTGGCCAGAACTTGGTTTTACCTCTATAAACCCGGACAACACAGTGCCTGTTTATCTGGCAGGTTATGTCCCGGAATTTGTTATTTATCGCATTATTGGCGGTATTGGCGTTGGTTTAGCCTCAATGCTTTCACCAATGTATATTGCGGAACTGGCTCCAGCTCATATTCGCGGGAAACTGGTTTCATTTAACCAGTTTGCGATTATTTTCGGGCAACTTTTAGTTTACTGCGTAAACTATTTTATTGCCCGTTCCGGTGATGCCAGCTGGCTGAATACTGACGGCTGGCGTTATATGTTTGCCTCGGAATGTATCCCTGCACTGCTGTTCTTAATGCTGCTGTATACCGTGCCAGAAAGTCCTCGCTGGCTGATGTCACGCGGCAAGCAAGAACAGGCGGAAAGTATCCTGCGCAAAATTATGGGCAACACGCTTGCAACTCAGGCAGTACAGGAAATTAAACACTCCCTGGATCATGGCCGCAAAACCGGTGGTCGTCTGCTGATGTTTGGCGTGGGCGTGATTGTAATCGGCGTTATGCTCTCCATCTTCCAGCAATTTGTCGGCATCAATGTGGTGTTGTACTACGCGCCGGAAGTGTTCAAAACGCTGGGGGCCAGCACGGATATCGCGCTGTTGCAGACCATTATTGTCGGAGTTATCAACCTCACCTTCACCGTTCTGGCAATTATGACGGTGGATAAATTTGGTCGTAAGCCACTGCAAATTATCGGCGCGCTCGGAATGGCAATCGGTATGTTTAGCCTCGGTACCGCGTTTTACACTCAGGCACCGGGTATTGTGGCGCTACTGTCGATGCTGTTCTATGTTGCCGCCTTTGCCATGTCCTGGGGTCCGGTATGCTGGGTTCTGCTGTCGGAAATCTTCCCGAATGCCATTCGTGGTAAAGCGCTGGCAATCGCGGTGGCGGCCCAGTGGCTGGCGAACTACTTCGTCTCCTGGACCTTCCCGATGATGGACAAAAACTCCTGGCTGGTGGCCCATTTCCACAACGGTTTCTCCTACTGGATTTACGGGTGTATGGGCGTTCTGGCAGCACTATTTATGTGGAAATTTGTCCCGGAAACCAAAGGTAAAACCCTTGAGGAGCTGGAAGCCCTCTGGGAACCGGAAACGAAGAAAACACAACAAACTGCTACGCTGTAATCTTCCTGTCCAGCACGCCGCGCCAGTTCGGCGTGCTGTCTTTTTACTCCCGCTTCAGCCGTTTCGAATTACACAACCACAGAGTGATCACCAGTAACAGGATCGCAGCCGAGTAGATCAACACATCCAGTGGCGATTTATGATCGACGATGATCAAGCGCACAATGGCGGTGATCCCAATATAGACAAAGTAACGTAGCGGGAAGTGAAAACCGGACTGAAAGTATTTCACAATCAGCGCGATAAATTCGAAATAGAGAAAGTAAACCACCAGTCCTTCTACCAGCTCATATTTGCTGGTTTGTTCTGGCGCGAACAGCACATCTGCCAGATGCACCGTTTCTTTGCCGAGGAAGACAACCAAAATCAGGCCGAGGCACAACAGGCCAAGATTGAGTACGGTCTGCAAAATGGTGGAGATAAACTCCACGCGCGGACGAGAGAGTGACGTCATAGCAGTACCTCCTTCACAGTGGCGAGCTTCCTGTATAACGCAAAAATGTGACGGAGATCTATATTTTTTGTGTATGTTTTGTTCAGCTTGATTAAGTGGGCATCTCCCATCAACGTCGCATCTGGCAAAACACACAGCCCCAAAAAATCACCCATTCAGGTGATTCCCAGCCACCAGCAATGCGCGAAAAATCGACCATGTTCCTCTGGAACAAATGAAACGTAACCTGATAAAGGTGGTAAAAATGAAGCCTTATTTTGCTGCTTTGATGTTATCAGTCTCTGTTCTTCCTGCTTATGCTGGTCCGCTCGGTACTGCTGATAAAGCCGACCTACCGCAAAGCAATGTCTCCAGCCCAATGATGGCCCAGTCGCTCAGGCAACCAGATCTGCAACCGATATCGACGGACAGGAAGACAGAATGTTTTCGCCTTTACACACCAGATCGCAAACCGGGGGTGAACTGCGTTCCTGATGGCTCAACAGGCCATTAAGAATGAGGGTGCCAGTGAGTGCGAAAACTGGCACCTTTCCCATGACTTAGCGGAAATTGACGCTACGGTCGCTGGTCATGTCATACAACTGGAACTTACGCCCAAGTTGCTGACCACCGTCACGCGTCAGCGGCGTCCAGCCAATCGCCGCACGGCTGCGTGTCGGGCCAGACGAGAAGAGATCCAACGGTACCGAGACATACACGCCTTTGGTGAAGTCCCCTTCGCCGTACTCCTCTTTTGAAACATTCGTGATCGTGGCATAGCCACCCACCACCACGCCGCTATCAAAGCGTTTGGCGATCTCCAGCGTGCCGCCTTTATCCCCTGCCAGATACTGCCCGACGCTGGCTTTAACTAACACATCCTGAGCGAAAGATGGCGTCCAGTAGGCGGTCAGATGTCCGGTTTTCACGCTGTAGTCGGTGAATTTCATCATATCTTTTGCACTACGCCAGTCGCGCTGTTTAACGTAGTTGGCATCCAGACCAAACGCCCAGTTGCTGTCCAGCGGGCGATACAACACTTCGGCCCCCGCACCGCCAAACATGGTTTCGAGATAACCACCGTAGACCTGACCGTAGAAGCCGTTGCCCAGATGCTGGAAGTAGTTGGCTTGCAGGTTATTCACATAGACATCGTTCTGCACATACTCGCGCACATGGGTACGCACGCGCGGTAAGTGCGAGTCCTGCGGAGGATTAGTGTAGTTAAACTTGTCGTAGTTGTTGGCAAGATTTGCAAACAGGCTGCCGGTCGTCAGCAGATGGTCCGTCAGCCACAAATCTGCCGTTCCCATCACGCCCAGCTGATACATGTAAAAGTTTTCCGGGCCACCGACCGACTGGTTCAGCACCGGATCGATATGGAAATCAAAGCGTGATTTGTCGATATACCATCCCTGCTCGGTGGACTGCGGAACCACTGGCTCGACGCGTTTTTGCGCCAGCGTCGTTTCGTGGCCCAACGGCTCTCCGGCGAGATGATTTTTCAGGCTGGCGACATCGGTTTCCGTCGTCACCTGCGGCATGTTAAGGCGATTTTCCGTAACGCGGATCGTTTTGATCCCATCCGGCAGATCATTCATCACGATCCGATTAGCACGGATGATCCCTTCGCGCGAATCACGATATTTCACCTGCTCGCCGGTAACATACAGCGTATCGCCTTTCGCCTGGATCTGCGGATCGGCAAGTCCGGCATTGTATTTCAGCAACGTTAACTGATTCGCCACCACCGAGTGCTGCAAAATGGCATCCTGCGGCTGCGGTTGATATTGCGGGCGGGCGTTATCGATGTAGGACGGGCGCAGATCGTTAAAGTTGGTGCGCAGCGTGACGCCAAACATAAAGGTGTTGCCACGTTCATAGCTAAGGTTAACGTCGGCCCAATCGGTAACGCGATAAATCGCCCCGACGTTAAACTTACTTTTTTGCTCCAGCTTCCCGGCAAAATCCTGCTGATAATTATTACCTTCATACTCCAGTTTCAGGCGCAGCGGTTGCCAGGGCGTCTGGTATTCCACGCCGCCAAACAGTGAGGCAGGACCGTGGAACATCTGGCTACCGTCGATAGATCCCGCCTGTTTGTAGCTGTTATCGCGATAGCAATATTTATCACTGGCTGAACAGAGCGGATTTTTTACATTACCGCTGGTGCCCAGATATCCCCAGCCCAGGCCGAGCGTAAAATCGAACGGCCCCCAGGCTTTGCTGGCAACAAGATATTCCGCATCAAACAGCCCCGTACCGCCGATATCCCGCGCACCAACCGCCACTTGCGGCAGCCAGTAACTCTCTTCCCACAAACGCAGTTTGAGATCGAAGGCTTTATCTTTATACGTTTGATCGCCAGAGAACGCTTCGACGCTGCTGTACTGCCGGGTGCGCACGTCGGTGTAACGCAGCGTTGTTTCCAGCCACGGGAAGAGTTGCACTGAAGCTGAGTAATAACGGTACTGATCGTTATCGCGATAGTTCAGGCTCAACTCCCCTTCCCGCGCCATGCGTGCGGTGGGCGTTTGTAATAATCCTACGCCACCGAAATCCGACTGCGACGGACCAATGGGCGCAGGATATGTTTCGCCGTAGCAAGCTGTGCTAATGCCCAGCGCCAGTAAGCTAAGCAGATGTCTTTTTTTCATTATTGAGGTATCCGCTGCGTCAGAGTCTGAAGAATGTCGGCGTTAAGGGCATCAGGCGTCTCACTCCAGACGGAGTCCGCGAGGCCAACATAAATAATGCTGCCGGGCATCGGCTCTACGTGACGCTTGTTCCAGTAAGCCACCGGCGCTTTTTGCGTGCGTCCGTCCGGGTAAACCACCCACGCGTAGCTGCGATCCGCACCGCTAAGCAGGTTCTGCCCGGAGAGATAGCTCGCCACGTCGCGACCTGGAGTGAATGGCTGATTGCCAGGACGGCTGATAAGCCCGAATAGCGTGACCGTGGACGGTGGTGGCCCGACCCACAGCGTGTAGTTGCCCTGCAACGGTGGGTTACCGCGTTCGGCAACGCGCACAATATCAGGATCAAGATTGATTTTTTGCCTGCCCGTCACTTTCAACGCCTGAATTTGCTGGCGTAAGGCGTTAATGGCGGCGGCATCGTCGGCGCTGGAATCTGCAGCCTGTTCAGCCAGCCGTGTCAGCAACGCCTGCTGCTGACGCAATGCTGCCGCCGTTGCCAGCTCTTCGCTAATCACCGCACCGGGCCACCAGCTGTTTGCCAGCCGCGGTTGGCCTACCAGATCGATTAAATGCTCTGCACCCGTCAGCGTTTTGGCCTCACTGCTGCCATTGCTGAACACCTTGACGGTTCCTGCCGCGAAGACCGATGACGCTCCCACACTCAAAAGCAACGCGACAATAGTTTGTTTAATCATTGTTTTGCCGCCTTGATGAGAGTGGTTTTCACCGGGAAATAATCCGCGCCGAGATACTGTTCCGACTGGCGAATTTGCCCTTCGCTGTCGATCCAGTAGCGGTTATGCCAGCGCGCCTGGTCGGTGGAGACTTCTTCGTCCAGCACGCGAACCAGGGTTTCATCGCTGCCGACTTTGACGGTATCGGTGCCATCCCATTTGAAGACTGAGCGTGCGGTGGCGTAGCGTACCTGCTGGTACTCGGTCCAGCCCATCGTGCGCGTCCATGTTGCACCATCAACAATTTGTGCGGGTTTAATCAGCGGGTCGGCGGCAAGGTTATTCACTTCAATCAGGTTGTCGCCGCCAAGCAAAGTCTTCACCAGACGACCATGTTGTGTGACAAGAGTGGCTTGATCCTGAGTGACCCATTTTTGTTGTCCGTCTTCAGCGAAGGCCAGCACCACAAACAATTGCGGCCCGCCATTAAGCTGCATGTACTGGCTGGCGTAGGGCATATTTTGAATATCATCGTCCGTCAGCTGTACGCCTGGCGTGCCGAACAGACTGTCCCACAGTGAATTGCCCAGCTCTTTAGTCGTGGCTGAACAGGCCTGTAATAGCAGGCAGATAAGAATGAGTGCAGGTCGCTTCACGACTCTTCTCCAGAGGGGCAGAATAACCACACCGGAGTGTGGTTATGGTAAATCCCTTCATACTTCAAGCCACAGATGCAATGACTCAAATTATTTTGGGGATACATACTTTATTACTGGGTACTGGTGGTCGTGGTTGTGGTGGTCCCGGTATTAGAACCATCACCGCCACCGGTTGCCGCGAGCGCGACACCCACCGCCGAGCTTACGGTGCTGACGCTGGTCGCGGAGGAACTCCCCGCCGAAACCGACGTTGCTGCCGACCCTGCCGCTTCGCCCACCTGTACAGGTGCAGCCCACGCAGAAGTCGCCGCAAGCGCAGATATGGCAAAAATGCCATACAGAACTTTTTTCATAACAATTTCCCTTCATTGAATGAATGGAGATTTACCCAAAAACATTTCGGGCGGGATCGAGTATACACAACTAAAGCATGCGAATTACGGCGCGGGGAATTAGAGATGGGGTTTTAGGATAATTGGAATGAATATCAAATATAAGCTACAACTTATATATAAATAACATTAAAAATCATAATTTTAAAATAAAAGTAAAAGTAATTAATCTGAGTATTTTCCGAAATCAATCACGATTAAAAATCTATTTTAGGATTAACCTCACGGTATGATTTCCGTTAAATCACAGACAAGGGGATTTATCTGATAAAACAATGCCGACATAACGTCGGCATTGTTATTAAGGTTTTTAAATTAACCGCGCCACGCTTTATAGCGGTTAATCAGACCATTGGTCGAGCTATCGTGGCTGCTGATTTCTTTATCATCTTTCAGCTCTGGCAGAATACGGTTTGCCAGTTGTTTACCCAGCTCCACGCCCCACTGGTCGAAGGTGAAGATGTTCAGGATCACGCCCTGAGTAAAGATTTTGTGCTCATACAGCGCAATCAACGCCCCCAGGCTGAACGGAGTGATTTCGCGCAGCAGGATGGAGTTGGTCGGGCGGTTACCTTCGAACACTTTGAACGGCACCACGTAGTCAAGCGTTGCCGGATCTTTACCCTGATCGCGATATTCCTGCTCAACCACTTCGCGGGATTTACCAAACGCCAGCGCTTCGGTCTGGGCGAAGAAGTTAGACAGCAGTTTCTGGTGATGATCAGAGAGCGGGTTATGGGTGATAGCCGGAGCGATGAAATCGCACGGTACCATTTTGGTTCCCTGGTGGATCAGCTGGTAGAACGCGTGCTGACCGTTAGTGCCTGGTTCACCCCAGATAATCGGGCCAGTCTGGTAATCCACAACGTTACCGTTACGGTCAACATACTTACCGTTGGACTCCATATTGCCCTGCTGGAAGTACGCCGCGAAACGGTGCATATACTGGTCATACGGCAGAATCGCCTCAGTTTCCGCACCAAAGAAATTGTTGTACCAGATGCCAATCAGCGCCAGCAGTACAGGCAGGTTTTTCTCGGCAGGCGTGGTGGAGAAATGCTTGTCCATCGCGTGTGCGCCAGAAAGCAGTTCAACGAAGTTATCAAAGCCGATGGAGAGAACAATCGACAGGCCAATCGCTGACCACAAAGAGTAACGGCCGCCGACCCAGTCCCAGAACTCGAACATGTTGGCAGTATCAATACCAAACTCGCCAACGGCTTTGGCATTGGTTGAGAGCGCCGCAAAGTGTTTCGCAACGTGTTTTTCATCACCTGCCGCTTTCAGGAACCAGTCACGCGCGCTATGGGCGTTGGTCATGGTTTCCTGAGTGGTGAAGGTTTTAGATGCTACCAGGAACAGCGTGGTTTCCGGGTTTACTTTTTTCAGCACTTCCGCGATGTGAGTCCCATCGACGTTAGAAACAAAGTGCATGTTCAGGTGATTTTTGTACGGACGCAGTGCTTCGGTCACCATGTACGGGCCGAGGTCAGAACCGCCGATCCCGATGTTCACTACGTCAGTGATTGCTTTGCCGGTATAACCCTTCCACTCACCGGAGATAATCGCTTCCGAGAAGGTTTTCATCTTCTCCAGCACCGCGTTGACTTCCGGCATTACGTCTTTGCCATCAACCAAAATCGGGGTATTGCTACGGTTACGCAGCGCTACGTGCAGCACAGCGCGGTTTTCAGTGCGGTTGATCTTCTCGCCAGAGAACATCGACTTAATCGCGCCCGCCAGATCGCACTCTTTCGCCAGATCTTGTAATTTCGCCAGCGTCTCTTCAGTGATGCGGTTTTTGGAGTAATCCACCAGCATCTGATCGCCGAAGGTTGCGGAGAACTTAGAAAAACGATCGCCGTCTTTAGCAAAAAGATCGGCGATCGTAACGTCTTTCATTTCATCGAAGTGTTTCTGTAGTGCCTGCCAGGCAGCGGTCTGCGTTGGATTGATGTTTTTCATTAGCAATACTCTTCTGATTTTGAGAATTGTGACTTTGGAAGATTGTAGCGCCAGTCACAGAAAAATGTGATGGTTTTAGTGCCGTTAGCGTAATGTTGAGTGTAAACCCTTAGCGCAGTGAAGCATTTATTAGCTGAACTACTGACCGCCAGGAGTGGATGAAAAATCCGCATGACCCCGTCGTTGACAACCGCCCCGCTCACCCTTTATTTATAAATGTACTACCTGCGCTAGCGCAGGCCAGAAGAGGCGCGTTGCCCAAGTAACGGTGTTGGAGGAGCCAGTCCTGTGATAACACCTGAGGGGGTGCATCGCCGAGGTGATTGAACGGCTGGCCACGTTCATCATCGGCTACAGGGGCTGAATCCCCTGGGTTGTCACCAGAAGCGTTCGCAGTCGGGCGTTTCGCAAGTGGTGGAGCACTTCTGGGTGAAAATAGTAGCGAAGTATCGCTCTGCGCCCACCCGTCTTCCGCTCTTCCCTTGTGCCAAGGCTGAAAATGGATCCCCTGACACGAGGTAGTTATGTCTGAAATTGTTGTCTCCAAATTTGGCGGTACCAGCGTAGCTGATTTTGACGCCATGAACCGCAGCGCTGATATTGTGCTTTCTGATGCCAACGTGCGTTTAGTAGTCCTCTCGGCTTCTGCTGGTATCACTAATCTGCTGGTCGCTTTAGCGGAAGGGCTGGAACCTGGCGAGCGATTCGAAAAACTCGACGCTATTCGCAACATCCAGTTTGCCATTCTGGAACGTCTGCGTTACCCGAACGTTATCCGTGAAGAGATTGAACGTCTGCTGGAGAACATTACTGTTCTGGCAGAAGCGGCGGCGCTGGCAACGTCTCCGGCGCTGACAGATGAGCTGGTCAGCCACGGCGAGCTGATGTCGACCCTGCTGTTTGTCGAAATCCTGCGCGAACGCGATGTTCAGGCACAGTGGTTTGATGTACGTAAAGTGATGCGTACCAACGACCGATTTGGTCGTGCAGAGCCAGATGTAGCCGCGCTGGCGGAACTGGCCGCGCTGCAGCTGCTCCCACGCCTCAATGACGGCTTAGTGATCACCCAGGGATTTATCGGTAGCGAAAATAAAGGTCGTACAACGACGCTTGGCCGTGGAGGCAGCGATTATACGGCAGCCTTGCTGGCGGAGGCTTTACACGCATCTCGTGTTGATATCTGGACCGACGTCCCGGGCATCTACACCACCGATCCACGCGTAGTTTCCGCAGCAAAACGCATTGATGAAATCGCGTTTGCCGAAGCGGCAGAGATGGCAACTTTTGGTGCAAAAGTACTGCATCCGGCAACGTTGCTACCCGCAGTACGCAGCGATATCCCGGTCTTTGTCGGCTCCAGCAAAGACCCACGCGCAGGTGGTACGCTGGTGTGCAATAAAACTGAAAATCCGCCGCTGTTCCGCGCGCTGGCGCTTCGTCGCAATCAGACTCTGCTCACTTTGCACAGCCTGAATATGCTGCATTCTCGCGGCTTCCTCGCGGAAGTTTTCGGCATCCTCGCGCGGCATAATATTTCGGTAGACTTAATCACCACGTCAGAAGTGAGCGTGGCATTAACCCTTGATACCACCGGTTCAACCTCCACTGGCGATACGTTGCTGACGCAATCTCTGCTGATGGAGCTTTCCGCACTGTGCCGGGTGGAAGTAGAAGAAGGTCTGGCGCTGGTCGCGTTGATTGGCAATGACCTGTCAAAAGCCTGCGGCGTTGGCAAAGAGGTATTCGGCGTACTGGAACCGTTCAACATTCGCATGATTTGTTACGGCGCATCCAGCCATAACCTGTGCTTCCTGGTGCCCGGCGAAGATGCCGAGCAGGTGGTGCAGAAGCTGCATTTTAATTTGTTTGAGTAATATTTCCCTACTGGCGTATAACGCTCACCGATTGTTATACGCCATCCTCACTGAAAACATAGATTAAATAATATCTGAAAAGCAAAATCACTCCTGTAGAACAGTATTATAATCACCGAAAAATATCATTTAACAGGAGTGTTAATGGCTACTTTAATGGAAAAAGATGCACTTTTAAACGGAGCCAGTCAGTGCATCGCGTTTTTATCAAATATCATTGATAATTGCTCAGTTTCGTCGCATCAGGATTCAGGCGATGCTCTCAAGCGATTAGTCAGCTATCGCGATTATCTTTATTCTACCCCCGCTGAACTTGTTGATTTTACACAAGGTAAGATTCTCCTTCAGCAGGTAAGAACTCAATATCAGCATGAATTCAACAATACTACGCATTCAGAAAATAAAGCATCTTTTGATTCTATTTGGCAGCGTCTGACAAATCATGAAGTCACACCGCAACAGCATCCCATTGGTTTTGTTTTAGGTGGGCAACCCGGAGCAGGTAAATCATCTCTGATTGAATTAGCCAAAAGAGAGACAAAAGATAATATAATGATTATTAACGGTGATGATTTTCGATTTCTACACCCTGATTTTAATTATATCTACCAAAATTATGGGGATGATTTTGTTACCCATACAGCGAAATTTTCCGGCGAAACGGTCGAACGTGCAATTGAGAGAGCGATAGTCAGTAAACTCAACATTGTTGTCGAAGGAACATTTCGTAATGCCGCGACGCCGTTACAAACATTAAAAAAACTCAAAGATGCAGGCTACCAAACAGAAGTCATGATAAAAACAACCTCAGCGGCATTAAGCTGGGAAAGCACCAATGAACGGTATAGTAAGGACAAAGAGGCGGGAAATATTGCCCGAAAAGTGGATAAAAACCACCATGATATCGTCACCGGTTTGCTGGCAGAAAATGCCCGCAAGGTGTTTGCTTCGAACCTGTCAGATAAGTTTGCGGTGTATTCGCGTGAGAAGATGATATTTAGTTCACAAGCGGCAACGAATGACGATATTGCAACACTTATACAGAATGAAATCAGCGGGAATACACAATAATAATAAGAGCTGATGGCGTGAAATAACGCCGGGCTTTATGCCCGGCGCATTACCGTCTGGTACATTAAGCTATCCAGTTCCTTAACGTCCCCTTCTCTGCTATCCGGTAACAGCGGTGGAATTTCCCCACGCGCCTGTTCCGCACGAATAAACGCATGTAACAATGGACGGCGCGGACCATATTCCGCTTCTCCTGCGCGCTGTTTACGTTCCAGTAATTCGTCTATTTCTGCACGTAACGGCGCATCAAGTTCGCTTCCCGCCAGTAACTCAGCAAAGCGCATTGGCGGTACGCCTTTACCCGCTTCGACCCAGCGCACGGCCAGCAGCGGACGCAGCACGTAAAAGTATTTTTTCAGTCGAACTTCGTCGCCCTGCAAATATCCGGGGAAGTTTTTCTGCGCCATCGAATAGTAATGCCAGCGCGCACGCAGCGGAGAAAACCACATTGGGACCATTGCCTTAAACGCCGTTATCGTTTCTTCATCTTGTTGATAAATCACCGGAGAATCCAGCCATTCTATCAGCGTCGGGTTCGCGCCTTTCAATAATCCCAGCGCCTTACGCCACTCCCAACCGGAAACATCTAACTCGTCGTCGATGGGCAGCTCAATAACATCGCGCGGTGACTCTACTCGCAGATACCATTCCAGCGGGTGAACATACAAAAACCGTACATCGTAGTCGCTGTCGGGCGAGGCAAATCCCCAGCCGCGGCTCCCTGATTCACAGGCGTACAGTACTTTCACATCATACCGCCGTTCAATTTCTTTTAACTGCTGCGATACCCTTTCGCGCATCGCAGCACTGACTCCATTTAATGGCATGTTACTCACCCTTTGATATTAACCAACCCATGCAGAACCTGATCCAGACCGCCAAATACAGAGATGTTATCGATCCGCTCAGCCACTCTCTCCAGCGTTTCTAGCTCTTTTAAACGCAACGCTACCGGATTGTTCTCCATGACTTTGGCGGTGTTCAGTAACGAGCGCGTCGCTGCCGTTTCTTCACGTCGGCGAATCACATTCGCCTGCGCAGATTTCTCTGCCTCAACCAGCTGCGCGAGGATATTTTTCATATCACCAGGCAGGACGATATCTTTCACCCCTAATGAGGCAATCTCCATACCAAATGGCAACATGCGCGATTTCACCTGTTCGCTGACAACGTCATCAATGACCTGTTTATCTTCCAGCAGTTCATCCAGCGTACGAGTACCTACCGCTTCACGCAGGGCAAATTGCAATTCCCGATACAAATGATCAATCGGCTTCGTTAACTGACTAAATGCCAGCAACACGTCGCTGTAGCGCCAGTTAGCGGCGAGGTTAATCCGCAGATTGACCTTATCTTTCGTTAAGATTTCTTGCCCGCTGACTTCCAGTACCTGCAAGCGGGTGTCAACCACTTCAGCGTCAACCAGATGGTTAATTTTCCAGTATGCGGTCAGCCCCGGCGGTAACAGCGCCTGCGTTTCACCATCGATTTTCAGCACGCCTACATGCCAGGCCGGAACCTGCACCGTTAGTATTGCATCGCGGCCTTTAACTGCCCCTTTGCGCCGTGGTTGCAATACCGCATTCATCACCTCCGTTTGTACCTGGACTTGCTGCGTATTCATCCGCACCAGTGTCAAATCATCCTCTACACGCCAGTACAAACGGCGCGTTGATGGCGGCAGGATCTCCTGCAAAATACCGTCCATATACAACGCCCCGGCTTCAATCTCCGACAAGTCTGCCACCAGGCAATATTTCTCCACCCAATCAGGCTGAAAGCGGCGCAAATAATCCGCCAGCACGTCGGGAACTTCGCTGCCATCGAGCGTAATCAGCAAGACTTCTGGCGTATTTAACCAGGGTAAAAGATGCTCGCCTGCATGTAGCACTTTGTAGTAATCGCCGTTTCTGGAGAGTAATGCCAGCTGATCTTTTCTTACGCTTATTTTTTTAATCATTATCTATTCCTTGCTTAACAGCCGTCGCGGAAGCAGACACGAAGCGACAGGGGAATTCCCTTTTGCCTGTTACCCGGCATCTTTATCGGCGACGTTATCGGGGATCGCTGACTGCGCAATCCCTCACTTTTTATTTAATAAGTTAAAACCAGTATTCATTTCAGGAATGAATGTGGGAATCGAACCCATAATTGGCGTCAAAGGCTGACGGAACACGCCCGGAAAACAGCCTGGCCGTTCTTGGTGTGCCGACGGGGTTTGACCCCCTTTGTAATTCAGTTTCAACGCGTACGAGATATTGCGAGAAGCGTGCCAGAATTGAGAAAAAATTATTAACCAAATGAAAAATAAAGATTTAATAAATTATTTTTGTTTGTAGAGGGAAAACTTTTCGCTAAATTTGTATCTGTATTTATCGTCAATTATCAAGAAAGATAAATATTTAAGAAGAGAACAAAGGAATATTATCAGTTCAGCTCGCAAACGAATTCCCGTACACTGAACTCTCTGGCTCACTGAGGGCACCATCATGGCACTCCCCCGTATTACCCAAAAAGAGATGACTGAACGCGAGCAGCGTGAACTTAAAACACTGCTGGATCGGGCGCGGATTGCGCATGGTCGCGTACTGACCAACTCCGAAACCAACAGCATTAAGAAAGAGTACATCGATAAATTAATGGTCGAGCGTGAGGCTGAAGCGAAAAAAGCCCGCCAGTTGAAGAAAAAGCAGGCTTATAAACCGGATCCTGAAGCGTCATTTAGCTGGTCAGCAAATACGTCGACGCGCGGCAGGCGCTGATTAGCGCCCCTTCTTTTTACGCCCCGGAGAGGTAAAACGCTTACCGTTGGACGCCGGGCGACCGCCTTTTTCCGCCGTTTTTTCCATCTTAACGACTGGACGTTTGATGCCCGCTGTTTTCGGTTTGGCCTTCACTTTAGGTTTTGCCTCGGAAGAGGAATTTTCGATGAGCTTAAAGAGGTCGATTAACTCATCATCAGTTAAATCGCGCCACTCACCCAGCGGAATGCCGCTTAAGCTGACGTTCATAATGCGCGTACGTTCCAGCTTTTTCACTTCATAGCCGAAATGCTCGCACATGCGCCGGATCTGACGGTTCAGCCCCTGCACCAGGGTAATGCGGAAGACAAACGGCGCTTCTTTTTTGACTTTGCACTTTTTCGTCACCGTCCCGAGGATCGGCACCCCCGCCCCCATACCACGAATAAATTCATCGGTAATCGGTTTATCGACCGTCACCAGATACTCTTTCTCATGATCGTTACCCGCACGGAGGATCTTATTCACCAGATCGCCGTGATTGGTGAGGAAAATCAGCCCCTGGGAGTCTTTATCCAGGCGGCCAATCGGGAACACGCGTTTGCTGTGGTTACCGAAATCGACAATGTTATCGCGCTCGCCATCTTCGGTGGTGCTGACAATACCGACGGGCTTGTTCAGGGCGATAAGTACCAAATCTTCGGCTTCCCGAGGCTCAATCAACTGACCGTTTACTTTCACAACGTCGCCGGGTTTCACCTGATCGCCAATGGTGGCTCGCTTGCCATTAAGGAACACATTGCCTTGCTCGATATAGCGATCCGCTTCGCGGCGTGAGCAAATTCCGCTTTCGCTGATGTATTTATTTAAACGGACTGATGAGTCGGGCAGCATAAATTCTCCTGTAAAAAACGGAATATACCGTACCTTTGGGTTGATAAAAAATAGTCATGAGCGAACTATTTGTTATTTCCATTGGCTTGAATTCGTTACCTGCTCAAATCACTTTCCAGAAGCAATGTGCGACATCGTGAGCCATGTCAGTAAGTGGTTAAATTCGCAGTGGTAGCATGCCTCCCGTGATTTCTTACTAACCGGAGAAGTAATGGAACTGCTTTTATTGAGTAACTCGACGCTGCCGGGTAAAGCCTGGCTGGAACATGCACTGCCGCTAATTGCTGAACAGTTGCAGGGTCGCCGCTCAGCGGTGTTTATCCCTTTCGCTGGCGTAACGCAGACCTGGGATGATTACACAGCGAAAACGGCTGCGGTTCTCGCTCCGCTGGGTGTTTCTGTCACCGGTATTCATAGCGTTGTCGATCCCGTTGCCGCGATTGAAAATGCTGAGATCGTGATTGTCGGGGGCGGGAATACTTTCCAGTTGCTGAAACAGTGCCGCGAGCGCGGGCTGCTGGCACCAATTACTGACGTGGTTAAACGTGGTGCGCTGTATATTGGCTGGAGCGCAGGCGCTAACCTTGCTTGCCCAACCATTCGTACCACCAACGATATGCCGATTGTCGATCCGCAAGGTTTCGATGCGCTAAATCTGTTCCCGCTGCAAATCAACCCGCACTTCACCAACGCGCTGCCGGAAGGCCATAAAGGTGAAACCCGTGAGCAGCGTATTCGCGAACTGCTGGTCGTCGCGCCAGAACTGACGATTATTGGTCTACCGGAAGGTAACTGGATCACAGTGAGTAAAGGTCACGCTACGCTGGGTGGCCCGAACACCACTTATGTGTTTAAGGCTGGTGAAGAAGCGGTGCCGCTAGAAGCTGGTCACCGTTTTTAAGTGAATTGCCGGATGCATGATCCGGCATCTTGTTCATAGTGCCTGATGCGACGCTTGACGCGTCTTATCAGGCCTACAGGATTCACAATATTAATACTCGTCCCGTCCTTCATCTTCATCCGGCTGTTCCAGCACACTGTAAGCCACCGAACAAAACAGCGAGTTCAGGCGCTGCATATCTCCCAGTAAGCCTAAATGTAGCGAACTGGTTTCAATGCTCTGCACGTTTTGCTGATGCAGGCGATCGACGTGGGCGTGGGAATAGCGGCGATTAAGAATGCGAAAACGATGTTTGCTGCGACGCAAACGACGAGCGCTGGTGACATCGCCAGAGAAGAACACCGACATTGCCAGTTTTAAATTACTGAGCAATTGCTCATAGAGCGCATCCAGTTCCTTCAAGCCATCAAGCGAAAATGCCCGCCGTGCTGCCAGCGATTTATCGGCAATTTCGCTGCCCATGCGCTCGACGATATCGGAGGCCTGTTCAAGGTTGAGCGACATTTCGATGATCTCCGCCCAGCGGCGCGACTCTTCCTCCGCCAACTCTTCTTTTGGCATCCGCGCCAGATACAGCTTAATGGCGGTGTAGAGAACGTTGATATCATCTGCCAGCTTACGCAGCTCTTTCTCCTGCCGTGGCTCGCCGTGCATCACTTTATTTAGCCCTTCCATCATCTGTTCCATGGCGTCGCCAATGCGCAGGGTTTCGCGCGCGGCGTTCGCCAGAGCAAGCGTGGGCGTATCCAGCGCGCTGACATCCAGATGTTTGGGCCGTAGCTGGGTATCCAGTTCCGGTTCATCGCGAATAATCGTTTTGCAAAACCGTGCCATCGGGTCAACAAATGGCAGCATGACCAGGCAACGTACAAGGTTGTAGAAGACGTGGAAATAGATCACCAGTTCCGCTTTTGGCAATGACAACTTCCCCATTGTCTCTGCCAGCAAATGGACAAACGGCAGGATAATCAGGCTACCCACCAGCTTAAACAGCAGACTACCCAGCGCGACACGGCGGGCTGCGGCATTGGCGGCACTGTTGTTGAGCATCGCCAGCAGACCGGAACCGAGGTTAGCACCAATCACCAGACAGAGCGCCACGGGGAAGGAGATAATGCCTGCGGCGGTCAGAGTCGCGGTCAGCAGTACAGCAGCAAGGCTGGAGTAGCTGATAATGGCGAACATCGCGCCAATCAGCGCATCCAGCAGAATATCGCCGGTCAGCGAGGCAAAGATCACCTGAACGCCGTTTGCCTGGGTGATCGGCGTTACGGCCTGCACAATCAACTCCAGCGCCAGCAAAATCAGCCCAAGACCAATACCGACGCGGCCCAGTTGCCCGGCGCGTGACTGTTTGCGTCCGAGGAAAAAAATCACGCCGATAAAAATAAGTAACGGTGACAGCCAGGATAAGTCGAAGGTGAGAATACGCGCCATTAGCGCCGTCCCGACATCTGCACCCAGCACAATGACCAGAGCCGGTGCGAGGGCTACCAGATCCTGAGCGACAAACGAGGTCACCAGCATGGTGGTGGCATTACTGCTCTGTACCAGTGCGGTAACGCCGATCCCCGCGCAAAAGGCGAGCGGCTTTTTTTCGACGCTCCGGCTAAGGACAGTACGCAAACGCGCGCCGAAGACGCGCATTACGCCGGTTCGAACAATATGAGTCCCCCAGACCAGCAGGGCGACGGCAGAAAGCAGGTGAAGCAGCGTTAACACGAGTTCAGGTTCTCCTTATCGTTATATGTTCCTGAAGCAATTGAATGACCAAAGGACCGGAAACACGCTGACTGGCATCTTTACTGTGCCTTTTGACCTTCGTTTTTCCGGCTAAGATTATTCCAGCCTGATTCCAGTATAAGTGTTTCATATTAATAAAGAGACAGGGCACTCATTGAGCGCCCTGTTTGTTGTAAGGAAAAGTGACAGATTTGTGAATCAGTCCGCGTCATACCCCAGATTCGGTGCCAGCCAGCGCTCAACTTCGGTAACGCTCATACCTTTACGGCGGGCATAGTCTTCAACCTGGTCGCGCTGAATTTGCGCTACCGCATAATACTTGCTGTCCGGGTGGCTGAAGTACCAACCCGAAACCGATGCACCAGGCCACATGGCAAAAGATTCTGTGAGTTTCATGCCAGTGTGTTTTTCCACTTCCAGCAGCTCCCAGATGGTGGCTTTTTCCGTATGTTCCGGGCAGGCCGGGTAGCCCGGTGCCGGACGGATGCCCTGGTAGTTTTCGCGGATCAGTTCTTCGTTGCTGAGGTTCTCGTTCGGCGCATAGCCCCAGTAGACTTTACGCACACGCTCATGGAGATACTCCGCAAAGGCTTCCGCCAGACGGTCGGCAAGCGCTTTCACCATGATTTTGTTGTAATCATCGTGCTGCGCTTCAAAGGCATCAGCCAGTGCGTCCTCTTCCAGCCCGCCAGTCACGGCAAATGCGCCGATGTAATCTGCTTTACCAGAAAGCTTCGGCGCAACGAAGTCAGCGAGACAGTAGTTAGCGAATCCCGTTTTTTCGGTCTGTTGACGCAGATGGTGGCTGACGTTGATCACATGGGTGCGCGTTTCGTCACGGTAGATTTCAATGTCATCGCCCACACGGTTTGCCGGGAACAGGCCCACCACGCCACGCGGATTCAGCGTTTTCTCGGCGCTTAATTTATCCAGCATGTCGTTGGCGTCTTTAAACAGCCGCTGCGCCTCAACGCCCACCACTTCATCTTCCAGAATGCGCGGATACTTCCCGGCCAGCGACCAGGTCATAAAGAACGGTGTCCAGTCGATGTAATTGCGCAGCGTTTCGATGCTGGCTTCAACTTCCTGCACGCCGAGACGGTGCGCCACCGGCGGCGTGTAAGCCTGCCAGTCAAAAGCGAAATCGTTATCGCGCGCCGCTTCCAGCGTGACCGGTGGTGTGCGCGGTTTCTTACGCCCGTGCTGAATACGTACGGTTTCGTACTCCTTGCGGGTACGAGCGACAAAATCATCACGCTGGGTATCGGAAAGCAGCGCCGCCACCACACCAACGGTACGCGAGGCATTCTGCACATACACCGTCGGGCCGCTGTAGTTCTGCTCAATTTTCACCGCCGTGTGTGCTTTTGAGGTCGTCGCGCCGCCAATCAATAGCGGGATGGTGAAGCCCTGACGCTCCATCTCTTTCGCCACGTTAACCATCTCGTCCAGCGACGGCGTGATAAGCCCCGAAAGTCCAATCAGATCAGCATTCACTTCTTTAGCGGTACGGAGAATTTTTTCCGCAGGCACCATAACGCCGAGATCGACAATTTCGTAGTTGTTACATTGCAGCACCACGCCAACGATATTTTTACCGATGTCGTGGACATCGCCTTTCACGGTGGCGATCACCATCTTGCCGTTGGTTTTACCCTGCTCTTTGCTGGCTTCAATAAACGGTTCGAGATACGCCACTGCCTGTTTCATGACGCGCGCCGATTTGACCACCTGTGGCAGGAACATTTTCCCTTCGCCAAACAGATCGCCGACCACGTTCATACCGTCCATCAGCGGGCCTTCAATCACTTCAATCGGGCGCGTAGCCTGCTGGCGGGCTTCTTCGGTATCCTGCTCGATAAACTCGGTAATGCCTTTAACCAGCGAGTATTCCAGACGTTTATTCACTTCCCACGAGCGCCACTCCGCCTGCTGGGCGTTAGCGGTGTCGTCGGTTTTGCTGCCGCGATATTTCTCGGCAAGCTCCAGTAAACGCTCAGTGCCATCGTCGCGACGGTTAAGAATCACATCTTCCACCGCGTCGCGCAGTTCAGCGGGTAGGTCGTCGTAAATCGCCAGTTGCCCGGCGTTGACGATCCCCATATCCATGCCATTGCGAATAGCGTAGTAGAGGAACACCGCGTGAATGGCTTCGCGCACCGGATCGTTGCCACGGAATGAGAAAGAAACGTTAGATACACCGCCGGAAATCAGCGCGTGCGGCAGTTCGCGTTTGATATCTTCACACGCGCCGATAAAGTCCTGCGCGTAGTTGTTGTGCTCTTCAATGCCGGTTGCGACCGCGAAGATGTTCGGGTCGAAGATGATATCTTCTGGCGGGAAGCCAACCTCTTCGGTGAGGATTTTGTACGCCCGACGGCAAATCTCGATTTTCCGTGCGCGGGTATCGGCCTGTCCCTGTTCGTCAAAGGCCATTACCACCACTGCCGCACCGTAACGACGCAAGAGCTTCGCGTGATGGATAAAGGCGTCGACGCCCTCTTTCATCGAGATAGAGTTAACAATGCCTTTGCCCTGGATACACTTCAGACCTTTTTCAATGACATCCCATTTTGAGGAGTCGATCATAATCGGCACGCGAGCGATATCCGGTTCACCGGCAATCAGATTGAGAAAACGCACCATCGCCGCTTCGGCGTCGAGCATCCCTTCATCCATGTTGATATCGATAATCTGCGCACCGTTTTCCACCTGCTGGCGGGCCACATCCAGTGCCTCGCTGTATTTCTCTTCTTTGATCAGGCGCTTGAACTTAGCGGAACCGGTGACGTTGGTGCGTTCACCCACGTTCACAAACAGGCTATCTTCGCCAATGTTCAGCGGCTCCAGGCCGGACAAACGGCAGGCTACGGGGATTTCCGGCAGTTTGCGCGGCGCTAATCCTTCTACTGCACGACTCATCGCTGCAATATGTTGTGGCGTGGTGCCACAGCAGCCGCCGACGATATTGAGAAAACCCGCTTGCGCCCATTCACGTATCTGTTTTGCCATCGTGTCGGCGTCGAGATCGTACTCACCAAAGGCGTTGGGTAGCCCGGCGTTCGGGTGCGCGGTGACGTAGCATTCCGCAATCCGTGACAGCTCCTGCACGTACTGGCGCAGTTCATCGGGCCCCAGCGCACAGTTCAGGCCAAAGGTCAGAGCTTCGGCGTGGCGCAATGAGTTGTAAAATGCTTCGGTGGTCTGCCCGGAGAGCGTGCGCCCGGAGGCGTCGGTGATGGTGCCGGAGATCATAATCGGCAGCTCAACGCCCAGCGCTTCAAACTCCGTTTTCACCGCAAAAACCGCCGCTTTGGCGTTAAGGGTGTCGAAAACGGTTTCAATCAGGATCAGATCCGCACCACCTTCCACCAGCGCTTTGGTGGATTCGCGATAGGCCGCCACCAGCTGGTCAAAAGTGATGTTGCGGAATGCCGGATCGTTGACGTCCGGAGAAATAGACGCCGTGCGGTTGGTTGGGCCGAGAACACCGGCAACGTAGCGCGGTTTCTCCGGCGTGCGCGCGGTCCACTCGTCAGCACAGGCGCGCGCCAGTTTCGCCGCCGCAAAGTTGATTTCCGCCGACAGGGATTCCATCTGGTAATCCGCCATCGCAATGGTCGTGGAGTTGAAGGTGTTGGTTTCGATGATATCCGCGCCCGCTTCAAAGTAGGCGTTGTGGATAGCGGCGATCACTTCCGGTTTGCTGAGCACCAGCAGGTCGTTGTTGCCTTTGAGATCGCATGGCCAGTCGGCAAAGCGTTCACCACGAAAATCGGCTTCGTTCAGTCGATAGCTCTGGATCATGGTGCCCATACCGCCGTCCAGCACCAGAATACGTTCATTTAACTGCGCACGCAGTTGTTCCACTTTGCTGCTCACACTTGCTCCCGACACGCTCAACCCAGATTTAATAAAAATTCAACAAACCATACTGGCATAAACGCATCTGTGGTAAAAGCGACCACCACGCAACATGAGATTTGTTCAACATTAACTCATCGGATCAGTTCAGCAACTATTGCATTAGCTAACAATAAAAATGAAAATGATTTCCACGATACAGAAAAAGGAGGCTGTCATGGTCGCACCCATTCCCGCGAAACGCGGCAGAAAACCCGCCGTTGCCACCGCACCAGCGACTGGACAGGTTCAGTCTTTAACGCGTGGCCTGAAATTACTGGAGTGGATTGCCGAATCCAATGGCAGTGTGGCACTCACAGAGCTGGCGCAACAAGCCGGGTTACCCAATTCCACGACCCACCGCCTGCTAACCACGATGCAACAGCAGGGTTTCGTGCGTCAGGTCGGCGAACTGGGACATTGGGCAATCGGCGCACATGCCTTTATGGTCGGCAGCAGCTTTCTCCAGAGCCGTAATTTGTTAGCGATTGTTCACCCTATCCTGCGCAATTTAATGGAAGAGTCTGGCGAAACGGTCAATATGGCGGTGCTTGATCAAAGCGATCACGAAGCGATTATTATCGACCAGGTACAGTGTACGCATCTGATGCGAATGTCCGCGCCTATCGGCGGTAAATTGCCGATGCACGCTTCCGGTGCGGGTAAAGCCTTTTTAGCCCAACTGAGCGAAGAACAGGTGACGAAGCTGCTGCACCGCAAAGGGTTACATGCCTATACCCACGCAACGCTGGTGTCTCCTGTGCATTTAAAAGAAGATCTCGCCCAAACGCGCAAACGGGGTTATTCATTTGACGATGAGGAACATGCGCTGGGGCTACGTTGCCTTGCAGCGTGTATTTTCGATGAGCACCGTGAACCGTTTGCCGCAATTTCTATTTCCGGACCGATTTCACGTATTACCGATGACCGCGTGACCGAGTTTGGCGCAATGGTGATTAAAGCGGCGAAGGAAGTGACGCTGGCGTACGGTGGAATGCGCTGACTTTTTCTGGCGGGCAGAGGCAATATTCTGCCCATCATACCTGAGTGGCAATAGAATAAGGGTGTCTGTTAATCGTATTGACGCCAGAATAACTTAATGTCATACACTTCACACACTTTTATTAACTCGGCATTATTTTTAAACATCAAACCACTTTAATTATTAACAAAATCGCAAGATCTCATTCCGCCGAAACTTTTACGGTTTCATTATGAGATTGAGCGATTTATGATATTTCTTTACTTGTAATCATATTAAATTTTTTCACTGCTCTGATAGTTAAAATTCAAGACATCAATAAACAATGAGATATTTAAATGATTACTCGTATCCCTCGTAGTTCTTTCTCTGCAAATATTAATAATACAGCCCAGACAAATGAACACCAAACCCTGAGTGAATTGTTTTATAAAGAACTCGAGGATAAATTTTCTGGCAAGGAGCTGGCGACGCCTCTATTAAAAAGCTTCTCAGAGAACTGTAGACAAAATGGTCGTCATATCTTTAGCAACAAGGATTTTGTCATTAAATTTTCCACGTCCGTCTTACAAGCTGATAAGAAAGAAATTACGATAATTAATAAAAATGAAAACACGACACTCACTCAAACCATTGCTCCAATATTTGAAGAATACCTAATGGAAATTTTACCTCAACGCTCAGACACTCTTGATAAACAAGAATTAAACCTAAACTCAGTTAGAAAAGAAAAAGAATTCCCAAGAGTTAAACTTAATGATCAATGTTATTTTCCGGGGCGCCCCCAAAACCGTATAGTATGCCGACACATTGCTGCACAATATATTAATGATATTTATCAGAATGTTGATTACAAACCCCATCAAGATGATTACTCTTCAGCTGAAAAATTTCTCACGCACTTCAACAAAAAATGCAAAAACCAGACTTTGGCGTTGGTTTCCAGCCGTCCTGAGGGGCGTTGCGTTGCTGCCTGCGGTGATTTCGGGCTAGTTATGAAAGCATATTTTGACAAGATGGAATCAAATGGCATCAGTGTTATGGCAGCCATATTACTGGTGGATAACCATGCTTTGACGGTCCGGCTAAGAATAAAGAACACAACTGAAGGATGTACCCATTACGTGGTTTCGGTTTATGATCCTAATGTCACTAACGATAAAATAAGAATTATGAGCGAAAGCAAAGAGGATATTAAACACTATTCTCTGATGGATTTTATGAATGTAGATTATAGCCTCCTGAAATGGTCAAATGATCATATTATTAACCAATCTGTTGCAATAATTCCAGCACTTCCGAAAGAACAGCTATTGATGTTAAAAGGATCTGTGGATGAAATAACCCCTCCATTATCACCTGCAACGATGAATTTGCTAATGGCAATTGGTCAGAATCACCAACTTACGCAACTGATGATTCAACTCCAGAAAATGCCAGAACTACATAGAACAGAAATGTTGACTGCCTATAATAGTGGACATATGAACGTTATTAATACTATTTTTAACGCATTACCCACTCTTTTTAATACGTTTAAATTCGATAAAAAAATATGAAGCCCCTCCTCCTGGCAAATAATTCTAATGAATATCCCGGTTTGTTTTCAGCGATACAGCATAAACAACAAAACGTTGTAGAGACGGTTTATCTTGCTTTATCTGACCATGCACGCCTGTTTGGATTTACCGCTGAAGATATTATGGATTTTTGGCAACACAAAGCGCCACAAAAATACTCTGCCTTTGAGTTGGCTTTTGAATTTGGTCACCGGGTTATTGCTGAATTAATCCTTAATACATTAAATAAGATGGCTGAAAGCTTTGGCTTTACGGATAACCCTCGATACATTGCGGAGAAAAATTATATGGAAGCTTTACTCAAAAAAGCATCTCCCCATACCGTACGCTAAATCTTTGCCTGCGCCGATACGCATAAACATCTTCCACATGCCCTTCACGTATGCGGTTTTGTAGTGCGCGCCAGTAATCAGCGCGGAACAGGTCGGCGTGCATCTCTTCAAACAGCGGACCAATACGCGGGTCGGCGCATAGCCAGTGGCGAAACTCTTCCGGGAAAACATCGCCCGGCGAGACGCTGTACCACGGTTCGCTGGCAAGTTCGTCTTCCGGATAGCGCGGCGGCGGGATGTCGCGGAAATTCACTTCCGTCATGTAGCAAATTTCATCGTAATCATAAAAAACCACACGCCCGTGACGGGTGACACCGAAGTTTTTAAACAGCATGTCGCCAGGAAAAATGTTAGCAGCGGCAAGCTGGCGAATAGCGTTACCGTATTCTTCAATGGCGTCGCGCAACTGCTGACCTTCCACTTGTTCCAGCCAGATATTGAGCGGCACCATCCGCCGCTCGATATAGAGATGGCGAATTACAATCTGCTCACCAAGATCGGTGATTTTTTCCGCTGCTTCCTGGAGCAGTAATTCCATTAATGCCGGGGAAATATGCCGCTTCTCCAGCACAAAGTTTTCAAACTCCTGGGTGTCCGCCATTCGGCCCACGCGATCGTGCTCTTTCACCAGTTGATAGCAGGCACGAACGTGAGCGGCAGACATCTCTTTCTGCGGCGCGAACTTGTCTTTGATGACTTTGAATACCCGATCAAAGCCCGGCAGCGTAAACACCAACATCACCATGCCACGAATACCCGGCGCTTCAATGAACTGCTCATTACAGCCCTGTAGATAAACGAGATATTCGCGGTAGCTTTCGGTTTTGGCGTGCTTCTGGCAGCCGATAGCCATATACAATTCAGCGGTGGTTTTACCTGGCAGAATTTCCCGTAGCCACTCGACCAGCGCTGCGGGCAGCGGCGCATAAACCATAAAATAAGAACGCGCAAAGCCAAAAACAATGCTCGCTTCGGCGGTCGTCGTCAGGCAGGTATCAATAAATAACTCGCCGTCGTCCGTCTGGTGGATCGGCAGCAAAAATGGCAATGTGCCGGAAGGTGTGATCAGTTTGCCTACCAGCCAGGCGGCTTTATTGCGGTAAAACAGTTCGTTCGCCACCTGTAAATGACTTTCCGCGAGGTTGTCTGTCCCCAGCGTTTCCGTCAGATGGCGAATGATGTAATGAATGTCACGGCTTTTATTCTGCCAGCGCAGGCGCAGCGGTAGGTCGCTGATAACGCGCATCAGTAGAGATTCCCAGCCGTGATCGGGGTGAAAGTCTTTCGCCAGCGGGCGGGGAATGGTACGAAAGCGGCGCTCTGGCTGAGAGCTAAAGATAAAAAGCCGCTCGGGAGTAAGCGAGCGGTGGTCAAATAACCGACAGTACACGGAGTTAAAAAAGCTCTCCGCAATCTCGAAGCGCGGGTAATCCGGCAACAGCCGGGTGTAATGCTCTTTAACACGTAGTAAAAATGCCGCGTCCGTACTTTGGCCGTTAGTAATGCAGCGCAGTTGCTCCACGACCAGACCAACGTGATGATCGTAAAGATGGATACGGTTTTTCATCGCCTGCTGGACAGCATGCCAGTCGGCCTGTTCGAAACGCTGCTGCGCCCCGGAAGTCACTTCGAGGAATCGACCATACTGAGCGTCGAAGCCTTGCAAAATGGTTTGAGCAATCAGTAATTCCAGGCCACGCGGCATTTAGCGCCCTCATCAGGAGCAGAGAATTGCCGGATGCGGCGTAAACGCCTTATCCAGCCTACGTTCGGCAACGGTTGTAGGCATGATAAGACGCGCAAGCGTCGCATCAGGCATCGTGCACCGATTGCCGGATGCGGCGTAAATGCCTTATCCGGCCTACAGTCAGCAACGTTTGTAGGTTGCTTAGAACTGCGATTCTTCAGTGGAGCCAGTCAGCGCGGTAACTGAAGACGTGCCGCCCTGAATAATGGTCGTCACTTTATCGAAGTAACCTGTACCCACTTCCTGCTGGTGAGAAACGAAGGTATAGCCATCTTTCGCGGCGGCAAATTCCGGCTGCTGCACTTTCTCAACGTAGTGCTTCATACCCTCGCCCTGGGCATAGGCGTTTGCCAGGTCAAACATGTTGAACCACATGCTGTGGATACCTGCCAGGGTGATGAACTGGAACTTGTAGCCCATATCCGACAGTTGCTGCTGGAAGCTGGCGATGGTTTTGTCATCGAGATTTTTCTGCCAGTTGAACGATGGCGAGCAGTTATAGGCCAACAGTTTGCCCGGATATTTCGCGTGGATAGCTTGTGCAAAGCGACGCGCCAGTTCCAGATCCGGCGTGGAGGTTTCACACCATACCAGGTCAGCATATGGCGCATACGCCAGGCCACGGCTGATCGCTTGCTCAATGCCCGCATGAGTACGGAAGAAGCCTTCACTGGTACGTTCGCCGGTAATAAATTCGCTGTCATACGGGTCGCAATCGGAGGTGATCAGATCCGCCGCATCAGCATCGGTACGTGCAACCAGCAGGGTTGGAACGCCCGTCACGTCAGCTGCCAGACGCGCCGCGACCAGTTTCTGAATAGCTTCCTGAGTTGGCACCAAAACTTTGCCGCCCATGTGACCGCATTTCTTCACTGATGCCAGCTGATCTTCGAAGTGAACTGCCGCTGCACCGGCTTCAATCATCGCTTTCATCAGTTCAAAGGCATTCAGGACACCGCCAAAACCGGCTTCCGCATCGGCAACGATCGGCAGGAAGTAATCGACATAGCGCGGATCGCCCGGCTCAATGCCCGCGGACCATTGGATCTGATCCGCACGGCGGAAAGTATTGTTGATCCGCTCCACCACAGCTGGCACCGAGTTTGCCGGATAGAGCGACTGATCCGGATACATGCTGGCCGCCAGGTTAGCGTCCGCCGCTACCTGCCATCCCGACAGATAGACTGCTTCAATACCCGCTTTCGCCTGTTGCAGCGCCTGACCGCCAGTCAGTGCACCGAGGCTGTTGATGTAGCCTTTTTTCGACTCGCCGTGCAGCAGACGCCACATTTTCGCCGCGCCCAGTTGCGCCAGGGTGCATTCAGGATTGACTGAACCGCGTAATTTCACCACATCTTCCGCGCTGTATGGGCGAGTAATGCCTTCCCAACGCGGTTGAGTCCACTCTTTCTGTAATTCTTCAATTTGTTGTGTACGGGTTTTCATGTGCAGATGCTCCATAGTTATGTGGTGGTTTACGCTAACAGGCGGTAGCCTGGCAGGGTCAGGAAATCTATTAACTCATCGGAAGTGGTGATCTGTTCCATCAAGCGTGCGGCATCGTCAAAACGCCCCTGGGAGAAACGTTCTTCGCCCAATTCGCTAGCAATGACTTTCATCTCTTCGTCCAGCATCTGGCGGAACAAGGCTTTGGTAACCGGTTTGCCATTGCTCAACGTTTTTTGATGATGGATCCACTGCCAGATTGAGGTACGGGAAATTTCAGCCGTCGCCGCATCTTCCATCAGGCCATAAATCGGCACACAGCCGTTGCCGGATATCCATGCTTCGATGTACTGCACAGCCACGCGAATGTTGGCGCGCATACCTTCTTCGGTGCGTTCACCATCACAAGGTGCCAGCAGCTGATCGGCAGTAATCGGCGCGTCTTGTTCGCGCATCACTTCAAGCTGATTTTTACGGGAGCCGAGAATGTCGTTGAATACCGCCATTGCCGTGTCCGCAAGGCCTGGGTGAGCGATCCATGTGCCATCGTGACCGTTATTGGCTTCCAGCGATTTATCCGCTTTTACTTTGTTGAGCACCTGGTTATTGCGCTCTTCATCTTTGCTCGGAATAAATGCCGCCATGCCGCCCATCGCAAAAGCACCGCGTTTATGACAGGTTTTGATTAACAGGCGTGAGTAAGCATTCAGGAAGGGTTTATCCATCGTCACTGCCTGTCTGTCTGGCAGGACGCGATCGGGATAGTTTTTCAACGTTTTGATATAACTGAAGATGTAATCCCAACGACCGCAGTTCAGACCAACAATATGGTCACGCAGCGCGTGAAGGATTTCATCCATCTGGAACACGGCGGGCAGCGTTTCAATCAGCAACGTCGCCTTGATGGTGCCGCGCGGCAGATTAAAGCGATCTTCTGCATAGCTGAAGACTTCGCTCCACCAGGCCGCTTCCTGCCAGGACTGGGTTTTCGGCAAATAGAAATAGGGACCGCTGCCCTTTGCCAACAGTGCCTGATAGTTGTGGAAGAAATAGAGCGCAAAATCAAACAGGCTACCGGGGATTGCCTCACCACGCCAGGTGACATGTTTTTCCGGCAAGTGCAGACCGCGTACCCGACAAATCAAAACCGCTGGATTGGGCTTGAGCTGATAAATTTTGCCTGCTTCATTGGTATAGCTGATGGTGCCGTTAACTGCATCACGCAGGTTAATTTGCCCGTCGATCACTTTGTTCCAGTCCGGGGCCAGTGAATCTTCGAAATCGGCCATAAAGACTTTCACATTGGCGTTGAGCGCGTTGATCACCATCTTGCGCTCTACCGGGCCAGTTATCTCTACTCGACGATCTTCTAAGTCCGCAGGAATCCCGCGAACTTTCCAGTCAGCATCACGAATGGAAGCTGTTTCCGAAATAAAATCAGGCAACGTTCCGTTATCAATATCTTGCTGCTGCTGAATGCGCGCTGCCAGAAGTTTATTGCGTTGTGGCGTAAAATGCGTCACCAGCTCAGTCAGAAATTCTACCGCTTCGGCAGTAAGAATTTGCTTCTCCTGTTCGCCATACGGCCTTGTGAAAGCCAGTTCATCGGTTGTTGTTGCCTGTTCAGTCATCGTGCAGCTCCTCGTCATGGATCCGAAAACTTCCCCACTGTGAACGAAGGATCGTTGTGCGCTTTTCGTTCAGCACAACTAAGACTACTCATTTAAAATGCAAAATCAAAAACAATTTCCATTTTAATTAAAAATACTTGATAACTTATTGATAACAATATGAATAAAATTTATTCACCTCCTGAGGTGCGTTTCGGAAATAAAAAAGGCACCCGAAGGTGCCTGAGGTAAGGTGCTGAATCGCTTAACGATCGACTATCACAGAAGATTAATCCAGCGTTGGATTCATGTGCCGTAGATCGTATGGCGTAATCTGGTAGACGTAATAGTTGAGCCAGTTGGTAAATAGCAAATTACCGTGACTACGCCAGCTCGCTCGCGGTGTATTTTGCGGATCATTGTGCGGGAAATAGTTATACGGTACATCCGGGTCTAGTCCGGCTTCCACATCGCGGAAAAATTCCTGCGCCAGCGTTTGCGCATCATATTCGGGATGGCCCGTCACAAAGGCAATGCGCTTATCTTTGCTGGCAAACAGATATGCATCCCCTTCTTCCGTCTCTGCCAGAATTTCCAGATCGGTGTAATCACGAATCAACGCTGCCGGAAAGTCAGCATAGCGCGAATGCGGTGCCAGGAATGAATCATCAAAGCCACGCGTCAGAAGCGCATGAGGATGGAGAATATGATGCTCGTAAACGCCAGAGAGTTTGTCGGTGCGGGTTTGCTTAGGAATGCCGTAGAGGATATTGAGCGCGGCCTGTACCGCCCAGCAGACAAACAGCGTCGAGGTGACGTGATCTTTCGACCACTCCAGCACCTGTTTGATCTGCGGCCAGTAAGCGACATCATTAAACTCCACCAGGCCCAGCGGCGCGCCGGTAACTATCAGACCGTCAAAGTTTTGTTCCTGAATATCTTCAAAGTTACAGTAGAAGTTGTTCAGATGCTCTGCGGGCGTGTTGCGCGATTCACGGGAATCGATGCGCAACAGCTGAATATCGACCTGTAAGGGCGAGTTTGAAAGCAGGCGCAGAAACTGATTTTCAGTTTCAATCTTCTTCGGCATCAGGTTAAGGATCAGAACCTTAAGTGGACGAATTTCCTGACCAGACGCACGAGAAGTTGTCATCACAAAGACGTTTTCTTCACGCAAGAAATTGACGGCGGGTAGCTCGTCCGGCACACGAATAGGCATAACCTGATTACCTCACTACATACGCTTATACGTTTAGACATCCAGATAGCTGAAGATAACCAGAAAATTTGCCAATGTCGAGCCTGCATGTTGAAGGTGAGAAAGTTTCAAGGAAAAGACTACGTTAGAATATAAGAATGACTAAAAGGAGAGAAAATGGTTATTAGTATTCGCCGCTCACGGCATGAGGAAGGGGAGGAACTCGTTGCGATTTGGTGTCGATCTGTCGATGCCACTCACGATTTTTTATCAGCAGAGTATCGGGCCGAGCTGGAGGAGCTGGTTCGTTCCTTTCTGCCGGAAGCACCGTTGTGGGTCGCGGTTAATGAGCGGGAACAGCCGGTTGGGTTTATGTTGTTAAGTGGGCAGCATATGGATGCGCTATTTATCGATCCTGAGGTGCGCGGCTGCGGCGTGGGTCGGATGCTGGTGGAGCATGCGCTCTCGATGGCACCGGAACTGACAACCAACGTTAATGAGCAAAATGAGCAGGCGGTTGGGTTCTATAAGAAGGTGGGTTTTAAGGTTACGGGACGCTCTGAGGTGGACGATTTGGGGAAACCGTATCCGTTGCTGAATCTGGCGTATGTGGGGGAATAAGCCGCCCCTGCCGTGCCTGCCCAGGCTGGAGAAGACGCGCCAGCGTCGCATCCGACCTTTTTCTGCACCAGCGCAAAAAGGCCCAGTCTTCCGACTGAGCCTTCTGCTTAATTTGATGCCTGGCAGTTCCCTACTCTCGCATGGGGAGACCCCACACTACCATCGGCGCTACGGCGTTTCACTTCTGAGTTCGGCATGGGGTCAGGTGGGACCACCGCGCTACGGCCGCCAGGCAAATTCTGTTTTATCAGACCGCTTCTGCGTTCTGATTTAATCTGTATCAGGCTGAAAATCTTCTCTCAATCCGCCAAAACAGCTTCGGCGTTGTAAGGTTAAGCCTCACGGTTCATTAGTACCGGTTAGCTCAACGCATCGCTGCGCTTACACACCCGGCCTATCAACGTCGTCGTCTTCAACGTTCCTTCAGGACCCTTAAAGGGTCAGGGAGAACTCATCTCGGGGCAAGTTTCGTGCTTAGATGCTTTCAGCACTTATCTCTTCCGCATTTAGCTACCGGGCAGTGCCATTGGCATGACAACCCGAACACCAGTGATGCGTCCACTCCGGTCCTCTCGTACTAGGAGCAGCCCCCCTCAGTTCTCCAGCGCCCACGGCAGATAGGGACCGAACTGTCTCACGACGTTCTAAACCCAGCTCGCGTACCACTTTAAATGGCGAACAGCCATACCCTTGGGACCTACTTCAGCCCCAGGATGTGATGAGCCGACATCGAGGTGCCAAACACCGCCGTCGATATGAACTCTTGGGCGGTATCAGCCTGTTATCCCCGGAGTACCTTTTATCCGTTGAGCGATGGCCCTTCCATTCAGAACCACCGGATCACTATGACCTGCTTTCGCACCTGCTCGCGCCGTCACGCTCGCAGTCAAGCTGGCTTATGCCATTGCACTAACCTCCTGATGTCCGACCAGGATTAGCCAACCTTCGTGCTCCTCCGTTACTCTTTAGGAGGAGACCGCCCCAGTCAAACTACCCACCAGACACTGTCCGCAACCCGGATCACGGGTCCACGTTAGAACATCAAACATTAAAGGGTGGTATTTCAAGGTCGGCTCCATGCAGACTGGCGTCCACACTTCAAAGCCTCCCACCTATCCTACACATCAAGGCTCAATGTTCAGTGTCAAGCTATAGTAAAGGTTCACGGGGTCTTTCCGTCTTGCCGCGGGTACACTGCATCTTCACAGCGAGTTCAATTTCACTGAGTCTCGGGTGGAGACAGCCTGGCCATCATTACGCCATTCGTGCAGGTCGGAACTTACCCGACAAGGAATTTCGCTACCTTAGGACCGTTATAGTTACGGCCGCCGTTTACCGGGGCTTCGATCAAGAGCTTCGCTTGCGCTAACCCCATCAATTAACCTTCCGGCACCGGGCAGGCGTCACACCGTATACGTCCACTTTCGTGTTTGCACAGTGCTGTGTTTTTAATAAACAGTTGCAGCCAGCTGGTATCTTCGACTGATTTCAGCTCCACGAGCAAGTCGCTTCACCTACATATCAGCGTGCCTTCTCCCGAAGTTACGGCACCATTTTGCCTAGTTCCTTCACCCGAGTTCTCTCAAGCGCCTTGGTATTCTCTACCTGACCACCTGTGTCGGTTTGGGGTACGATTTGATGTTACCTGATGCTTAGAGGCTTTTCCTGGAAGCAGGGCATTTGTTGCTTCAGCACCGTAGTGCCTCGTCATCACGCCTCAGCCTTGATTTTCCGGATTTGCCTGGAAAACCAGCCTACACGCTTAAACCGGGACAACCGTCGCCCGGCCAACATAGCCTTCTCCGTCCCCCCTTCGCAGTAACACCAAGTACAGGAATATTAACCTGTTTCCCATCGACTACGCCTTTCGGCCTCGCCTTAGGGGTCGACTCACCCTGCCCCGATTAACGTTGGACAGGAACCCTTGGTCTTCCGGCGAGCGGGCTTTTCACCCGCTTTATCGTTACTTATGTCAGCATTCGCACTTCTGATACCTCCAGCATGCCTCACAGCACACCTTCGCAGGCTTACAGAACGCTCCCCTACCCAACAACGCATCAGCGTCGCTGCCGCAGCTTCGGTGCATGGTTTAGCCCCGTTACATCTTCCGCGCAGGCCGACTCGACCAGTGAGCTATTACGCTTTCTTTAAATGATGGCTGCTTCTAAGCCAACATCCTGGCTGTCTGGGCCTTCCCACATCGTTTCCCACTTAACCATGACTTTGGGACCTTAGCTGGCGGTCTGGGTTGTTTCCCTCTTCACGACGGACGTTAGCACCCGCCGTGTGTCTCCCGTGATAACATTCTCCGGTATTCGCAGTTTGCATCGGGTTGGTAAGTCGGGATGACCCCCTTGCCGAAACAGTGCTCTACCCCCGGAGATGAATTCACGAGGCGCTACCTAAATAGCTTTCGGGGAGAACCAGCTATCTCCCGGTTTGATTGGCCTTTCACCCCCAGCCACAAGTCATCCGCTAATTTTTCAACATTAGTCGGTTCGGTCCTCCAGTTAGTGTTACCCAACCTTCAACCTGCCCATGGCTAGATCACCGGGTTTCGGGTCTATACCCTGCAACTTAACGCCCAGTTAAGACTCGGTTTCCCTTCGGCTCCCCTATTCGGTTAACCTTGCTACAGAATATAAGTCGCTGACCCATTATACAAAAGGTACGCAGTCACCCCATAAAAGAGGCTCCCACTGCTTGTACGTACACGGTTTCAGGTTCTTTTTCACTCCCCTCGCCGGGGTTCTTTTCGCCTTTCCCTCACGGTACTGGTTCACTATCGGTCAGTCAGGAGTATTTAGCCTTGGAGGATGGTCCCCCCATATTCAGACAGGATACCACGTGTCCCGCCCTACTCATCGAGCTCACAGCATGTGCATTTTTGTGTACGGGGCTGTCACCCTGTATCGCGCGCCTTTCCAGACGCTTCCACTAACACACATACTGATTCAGGCTCTGGGCTGCTCCCCGTTCGCTCGCCGCTACTGGGGGAATCTCGGTTGATTTCTTTTCCTCGGGGTACTTAGATGTTTCAGTTCCCCCGGTTCGCCTCATTAACCTATGGATTCAGTTAATGATAGTGTGTCGAAACACACTGGGTTTCCCCATTCGGAAATCGCCGGTTATAACGGTTCATATCACCTTACCGACGCTTATCGCAGATTAGCACGTCCTTCATCGCCTCTGACTGCCAGGGCATCCACCGTGTACGCTTAGTCGCTTAACCTCACAACCCGAAGATGTTTCTTTCGATTCATCATCGTGTTGCGAAAATTTGAGAGACTCACGAACAACTCTCGTTGTTCAGTGTTTCAATTTTCAGCTTGATCCAGATTTTTAAAGAGCAAATATCTCAAACATCACCCGAAGATGAGTTTTGAGATATTAAGGCAGGTGACTTTCACTCACAAACCAGCAAGTGGCGTCCCCTAGGGGATTCGAACCCCTGTTACCGCCGTGAAAGGGCGGTGTCCTGGGCCTCTAGACGAAGGGGACGTATCAGTCTGCTTCGCAAGACGCCTTGCTTTTCACTTTCTATCAGACAATCTGTGTGAGCACTTCAAAGAACGCTTCTTTAAGGTAAGGAGGTGATCCAACCGCAGGTTCCCCTACGGTTACCTTGTTACGACTTCACCCCAGTCATGAATCACAAAGTGGTAAGCGCCCTCCCGAAGGTTAAGCTACCTACTTCTTTTGCAACCCACTCCCATGGTGTGACGGGCGGTGTGTACAAGGCCCGGGAACGTATTCACCGTGGCATTCTGATCCACGATTACTAGCGATTCCGACTTCATGGAGTCGAGTTGCAGACTCCAATCCGGACTACGACGCACTTTATGAGGTCCGCTTGCTCTCGCGAGGTCGCTTCTCTTTGTATGCGCCATTGTAGCACGTGTGTAGCCCTGGTCGTAAGGGCCATGATGACTTGACGTCATCCCCACCTTCCTCCAGTTTATCACTGGCAGTCTCCTTTGAGTTCCCGGCCGGACCGCTGGCAACAAAGGATAAGGGTTGCGCTCGTTGCGGGACTTAACCCAACATTTCACAACACGAGCTGACGACAGCCATGCAGCACCTGTCTCACGGTTCCCGAAGGCACATTCTCATCTCTGAAAACTTCCGTGGATGTCAAGACCAGGTAAGGTTCTTCGCGTTGCATCGAATTAAACCACATGCTCCACCGCTTGTGCGGGCCCCCGTCAATTCATTTGAGTTTTAACCTTGCGGCCGTACTCCCCAGGCGGTCGACTTAACGCGTTAGCTCCGGAAGCCACGCCTCAAGGGCACAACCTCCAAGTCGACATCGTTTACGGCGTGGACTACCAGGGTATCTAATCCTGTTTGCTCCCCACGCTTTCGCACCTGAGCGTCAGTCTTCGTCCAGGGGGCCGCCTTCGCCACCGGTATTCCTCCAGATCTCTACGCATTTCACCGCTACACCTGGAATTCTACCCCCCTCTACGAGACTCAAGCTTGCCAGTATCAGATGCAGTTCCCAGGTTGAGCCCGGGGATTTCACATCTGACTTAACAAACCGCCTGCGTGCGCTTTACGCCCAGTAATTCCGATTAACGCTTGCACCCTCCGTATTACCGCGGCTGCTGGCACGGAGTTAGCCGGTGCTTCTTCTGCGGGTAACGTCAATGAGCAAAGGTATTAACTTTACTCCCTTCCTCCCCGCTGAAAGTACTTTACAACCCGAAGGCCTTCTTCATACACGCGGCATGGCTGCATCAGGCTTGCGCCCATTGTGCAATATTCCCCACTGCTGCCTCCCGTAGGAGTCTGGACCGTGTCTCAGTTCCAGTGTGGCTGGTCATCCTCTCAGACCAGCTAGGGATCGTCGCCTTGGTGAGCCGTTACCCCACCAACAAGCTAATCCCATCTGGGCACATCCGATGGCAAGAGGCCCGAAGGTCCCCCTCTTTGGTCTTGCGACGTTATGCGGTATTAGCTACCGTTTCCAGTAGTTATCCCCCTCCATCAGGCAGTTTCCCAGACATTACTCACCCGTCCGCCACTCGTCAGCAAAGAAGCAAGCTTCTTCCTGTTACCGTTCGACTTGCATGTGTTAGGCCTGCCGCCAGCGTTCAATCTGAGCCATGATCAAACTCTTCAATTTAAAAGTTTGATGCTCAAAGAATTAAACTTCGTAATGAATTACGTGTTCACTCTTGAGACTTGGTATTCATTTTTCGTCTTGCGACGTTAAGAATCCGTATCTTCGAGTGCCCACACAGATTGTCTGATAAATTGTTAAAGAGCAGTTGCGACGCGCTTTAGCGCACTGTCGCGAGGTGGCGTATATTACGCTTTCCTCTTTCAGAGTCAACCCTGAATTTCAGGATTTTTCTCTTCAACCGAACCGGCTGTTTGTGTGAAGTGATTCACATCCGCCGTGTCGATGGAGGCGCATTATAGGGAGTTCTCCGCAGGCCGCAATAGAAAAATTGCAGAAAAATGACTGACTGCTGCATTCCCCAGCAAAACCCCGCTTTATACCTTTTTACGCACAGAGTTATCCACAATCATCAATGTAATTTCTGTATTTTTCCCACGGTAACCACTGTCAAAATTGTGATCACCATTGAAAGAGAAAAATTCGCGAGCGTTGCGCAAACGTTTTCGTTACAATGCGGGCGAAAAATAAGGATGCCCCGTTAGGGGCGTTAGCTGAGTTTTTCGCGAAAAATTCAGCTAACGCTCTCTGTAATAGTCAAATCCAGGGGATTTACCATGCAACAACGTCGTCCAGTCCGCCGCGCTCTGCTCAGTGTTTCTGACAAAGCCGGTATCGTCGAATTCGCCCAGGCACTTTCCGCACGCGGTGTGGAGCTGCTGTCTACAGGGGGCACTGCCCGTCTGTTAGCAGAAAAAGGTCTGCCGGTAACCGAAGTTTCCGATTACACCGGTTTCCCGGAGATGATGGATGGACGCGTGAAGACCCTGCATCCGAAAGTACATGGTGGCATTCTGGGCCGTCGCGGCCAGGACGATGCCATTATGGAAGAACATCAGATCCAGCCTATCGATATGGTGGTTGTTAACCTGTATCCGTTCGCCCAGACCGTGGCCCGTGAAGGTTGCTCGCTGGAAGATGCGGTTGAGAACATCGATATCGGCGGCCCGACCATGGTGCGCTCCGCCGCTAAGAACCATAAAGATGTCGCAATCGTGGTGAAGAGCAGCGACTACGACGCCATTATTAAAGAGATGGATGACAACGAAGGATCGCTGACGCTTGCAACCCGTTTCGACCTCGCCATCAAAGCCTTCGAACACACTGCCGCCTACGACAGCATGATTGCCAACTACTTCGGCAGCATGGTTCCGGCGTACCACGGTGAAAGCAAAGAAGCCGCCGGTCGCTTCCCACGCACGCTGAACCTGAACTTCATTAAGAAGCAGGATATGCGTTACGGCGAGAACAGCCACCAGCAGGCTGCCTTCTATATAGAAGAGAATGTGAAAGAAGCCTCCGTTGCTACCGCAACCCAGGTTCAGGGTAAAGCCCTCTCTTATAACAACATCGCCGATACCGATGCGGCGCTGGAGTGCGTGAAAGAGTTCGCCGAGCCGGCATGTGTGATTGTGAAGCACGCCAACCCTTGCGGTGTAGCTATCGGCAATTCCATTCTTGATGCTTACGATCGCGCGTACAAAACCGACCCAACCTCCGCATTCGGCGGCATCATTGCCTTTAACCGCGAGCTGGATGCGGAAACCGCACAGGCCATCATTTCTCGTCAGTTTGTCGAAGTGATTATTGCGCCTTCCGCCAGCGAAGAAGCCCTGAAAATCACCGCCGCCAAGCAGAACGTACGCGTTCTGACCTGCGGTCAGTGGGGCGAGCGTGTTCCGGGTCTTGATTTCAAACGCGTGAACGGCGGTCTGCTGGTTCAGGATCGTGACCTGGGGATGGTCGGTGCGGAAGAACTGCGCGTCGTCACCCAACGTCAGCCGACCGAACAGGAACTGCGCGATGCGCTGTTCTGCTGGAAAGTGGCGAAGTTCGTGAAATCCAATGCTATCGTCTATGCCAAAAACAATATGACCATCGGTATTGGCGCGGGCCAGATGAGCCGCGTGTACTCCGCGAAAATCGCCGGTATTAAAGCTGCTGATGAAGGCCTGGAAGTGAAAGGTTCCTCGATGGCTTCTGACGCGTTCTTCCCGTTCCGCGACGGTATTGATGCCGCCGCCGCTGCGGGCGTGACCTGCGTAATCCAGCCTGGCGGTTCCATCCGTGATGACGAAGTGATTGCCGCCGCCGACGAGCACGGTATTGCGATGCTCTTCACCGACATGCGCCACTTCCGCCATTAATGGAGCAATAGATGAAAGTATTAGTGATTGGTAACGGCGGGCGCGAGCACGCGCTGGCCTGGAAAGCGGCCCAGTCGCCGCTGGTTGAGACTGTTTTTGTTGCTCCGGGTAATGCAGGCACTGCGCTGGAACCCGCGCTGCAAAACGTTGCTATTGGCGTGACCGATATCCCGGCGCTGTTGGATTTCGCACAAAACGAAAAGATTGATCTGACCATCGTCGGCCCGGAAGCGCCGCTGGTGAAAGGCGTGGTCGATACCTTCCGCGCCGCCGGGCTGAAAATCTTCGGCCCAACCGCAGGTGCGGCCCAACTGGAAGGCTCAAAAGCGTTTACCAAAGATTTCCTGGCCCGCCATAAGATCCCTACGGCGGAATACCAGAACTTCACCGAGGTAGAACCTGCGCTGGCGTATCTGCGTGAGAAAGGCGCGCCAATCGTCATTAAAGCGGACGGTCTGGCTGCCGGGAAAGGCGTTATCGTGGCGATGACGCTGGAAGAAGCGGAAGCGGCTGTTCACGATATGCTGGCGGGCAACGCTTTTGGCGACGCGGGTCATCGCATCGTTATCGAAGAGTTCCTCGATGGCGAAGAAGCGAGCTTTATCGTGATGGTGGACGGCGAGCATGTGTTGCCGATGGCCACCAGCCAGGATCACAAACGCGTAGGCGATAAAGATACCGGACCAAACACGGGCGGGATGGGCGCTTACTCCCCCGCGCCGGTAGTAACCGATGAAGTTCATCAGCGCACCATGGAACGTATCATCTGGCCAACCGTGAAAGGCATGGCGGCGGAAGGCAACACCTACACCGGTTTTCTCTACGCGGGCCTGATGATCGACAAACAGGGCAATCCGAAGGTTATCGAATTTAACTGCCGCTTTGGCGATCCGGAAACCCAGCCGATTATGCTGCGCATGAAGTCCGATCTGGTTGAGCTCTGCCTGGCAGCCTGTGAAGGGAAGCTGGACGAGAAAACATCCGAGTGGGATGAACGCGCTTCTCTCGGCGTGGTGATGGCTGCGGGTGGATATCCGGGCGATTACCGCACCGGTGATGTGATCCACGGCCTGCCGCTGGAAGAAGTGGAAGACGGCAAAGTGTTCCATGCAGGCACAAAACTGGCGGATGACGAGCAGGTGGTAACCAACGGCGGACGCGTACTGTGCGTCACCGCGCTGGGTCATACCGTGGCAGAAGCGCAGAAACGCGCCTATGCCTTAATGACCGATATCCACTGGGACGACTGCTTCTGCCGGAAAGATATCGGCTGGCGTGCTATCGAACGCGAGCAGAACTAACGCGACAGTTTTGCCAATAACGTTTTACGCGTGATCCCTAACTGACGGGCGGCTTCAGTTTTGTTGCCGCCCGTTTTCTCCAGTGCCGCCAGAATCACCTCTTTTTCCACTTCCACCAGCGGCTGAATATCCTGACTTTGCCCCAGCGGGATCGGCGTACTGGCAATCGCCAGCGGCAGCTCGCGTTCGGAAATATATTCCCCGGTCAGCAGCACCACTGCCCGTTCCACCGCGTTTTCCAGCTCACGAATATTTCCCGGCCAGTCGTAATGAATCAACAGATCCATCGCCTGGGGCGTAAAACCTTTTACCGCCTTGCGATTACGCTCGGCAAAGCGCTGCAGAAAATGGCCAGCCAGCAGAGGGATATCTTCCCGCCGTTGCCGCAGCGATGGTACTTCAATCGCCACCACATTCAGGCGATAGTAGAGATCCTGGCGAAAACGCCCGGCATTCACCTCTGCGGCAAGATCGCGATGGGTCGCCGCAATCAGCCGGACATCAACCGAGATAGTCTGGTTGCTACCGACACGCTGAACTTCGCGCTCCTGAATCGCACGCAGCAGACGCACCTGCATCATCGGCGAGATATCGCCAATTTCATCGAGAAACAGCGTGCCGCCGTCCGCCTCAACAAAGCGCCCTTCCCGGCGTTTATCGGCTCCAGTAAACGCCCCTTTTTCGTGACCGAACAATTCAGATTCCAGCAAGGATTCGTTGAGTGCCGCACAGTTGAGCGTTACCAGCGGTTTTTCGCTACGTGCGCTACTGGCGTGAATCGCCCTGGCGACCAGCTCTTTACCGGTGCCGGAATCGCCGTGGATCAGCACCGTGGCTTCCGATGGCGCGACGAGGGCGATTTCACTGAGCAGGTGTTGCATCGCCGGGCTTTTACCGACCATACCGAACTGGCTGGCAGTCACCGCAGGCGTTTCAGCATCAATACTGTGCGTATGCGCGAGCGCCTTTTCCAGCGTCGCCTGCAGGGTGTCGAAATCCAGCGGCTTGATGAGATAATCCAGCGCCCCGGTTTTCAGTGCCTCTACCGCCGTCTCGACGCTGGAGTATGCGGTCATAATCAGTACCGGAATCGCCGGATTTAACGCTTTGATCTCTTTTAGCGTGGCAATGCCGTCCATCTCTGCCATTCGCACATCGCAAAGCACAAGATCAAAAACCCGCTCCCGCACCTGCTCCAGCGCCTGTCGCCCGCTGTTCGCCAGCGCGACGTTATAGCCCCAGCCGCGCAGTAAAGCCTGCAAAATAGTGCAGTGGCTAATGTCATCATCCACCACCAGAATATCGATATTATCGTGCGTCATCCTTGTGGGTCCTTACGCGTAATATTGACCGGAAGCCAGAGGGTGAACGTTGAGCCTTTTCCCTCCTGGCTTGCGACCTGAATTGTACCACCGTGTTGTTCAACAATATTATGCACGACCGCCAGCCCCAATCCGGTGCCTTCGGCTTTGGTGGTGAAGTACGGAGTGAAGATGGCTTCAAGCTGATCTGCCGCAATTCCCTTACCGCTGTCGGTAACGCTGATTTTCACGCCCGCGCCGCTTTCGCTGACCGTCACGCTAATCACGCCATGCTGACCAATCGCCTGAATAGCATTGAGATAGAGATTCAACAGGACCTGAGTCAGCCTGTCCGGATCGGCCTGAATTTCCGGTAATGTGTCGTTGGCGGTAAAGCGTAACTGGATCTCCCGGCTGTTTGCATCCTGGCTTACCAGCTGTAATGAGTGGTTAATCAGCGTGTTGAGATCCACCGCCTGCAAAGCCAGATGCGTTGGCTTAACCAGTTCCAGCAACTCGCTTACCACGCGGTTTAAACGGTCGGCTTCTTTCGCCATCACCTGCGCCAATTGATGCGCTTCTCCCCCTGCTGGCGCGCGTTCGGCAAAGTATTTCGCCAGCCCTTTAATTGAGGAAAGTGGATTACGGATTTCGTGGGCAACGCCTGCCGCAAGATGCCCCAGAGCTACCAGCTTCTCTTTGCGCTTCATTTCATCCTGCAACAGCTGGCGCGAGCGCAGATAGCGGCGATACCAGAAGAATGACAACACGCTTGCCAGCAAGACCGTCGCCAGGGCGAAGAGGATAATCAGGGTGTTTCTCTGCTCACGATCTTCGGCACTCACAATATTACTGGCGTCGAAAGCGATGAAAATTGCTTGTGGTGTCGCGGCATACTGCTGCATATGGCGCATCCGGTGCATTCCAGCAGCAAACATCGGTTGAAACTGGCGATAAATTTCCAGAACAGGCTCGCCGTCTGCGCTATCGATCCGCCGCCACGCTTCTTCATCTCCAGGATGTAACTGCTGCATTTCCTGCGGGGAATAAAGCTGTTTTCCCACCATGCCGGAGTTGCTATGCATCACGATTGTTCCTTGTTCATCCGTGACCGCAAACCAACGTACTCCAGGCTGCCCGGCCATTTCTTCCAGTAAGGCCTGCTGCTGCGCATGATGCATGCGCATCCCCATGCCGACGCGCGAGCCGGATTCAAGAGCGCGAATAAGTACACTGCCTTTTTCCAGCAGCGTTTGTCTGGCGGCGGCAGTCTCGCGCCCATAATCGCGAATCACCGTCACCGCAAACAACCCTACCAGCCCAACAATGACCACGGGGAGGATCGCGCTTAACCATTTAGCTAAGGAGTCTTTAGAACGTTGCATAAAACGCATCTTCTTCTTTGCCTGCTCATCCCTTTCTGACAGCAGAAATCATGCCATCTTTTATCAGCGCTTACCCTGCGCTGTAACACAAAGGCTTAAGTTTCAATGAGTAAAAATGACTCGCTACCCGCAGCAGGCGAGTCATTTTTACTCGTTTATCATGCCAGATTACCCGTCATATCAGCGTTTCATCGTTGGCACGGAAGATGCAATACCCGAAGTAAGACAACCACTGGAGGATTAACCATGAAACGGAACACGAAAATTGCCCTGGTAATGATGGCGCTTTCAGCAATGGCGATGGGATCGACATCTGCATTTGCTCACGGCGGACACGGTATGTGGCAGCAAAATGCCGCGCCTTTGACCAGCGAACAACAGACAGCGTGGCAGAAAATCCATAATGACTTTTACGCTCAAAGCAGCGCACTGCAACAGCAACTGGTGACGAAGCGTTATGAATACAATGCCCTGTTAGCCGCGAACCCACCGGATAGCAGCAAAATTAACGCGGTCGCCAAAGAGATGGAGAATTTGCGTCAGTCGTTAGATGAGTTACGGGTGAAACGAGATATCGCGATGGCTGAAGCGGGTATTCCGCGCGGAGCCGGAATGGGCATGGGTTACGGCGGCTGCGGTGGTGGCGGTCATATGGGTATGGGCCACTGGTAAATCAGAACGTTTTCTCGTTGGGTTGCCAGCGACAGAAATCAGAGTTTGCCACTAACAGTAATTGCGAACCTTCGGGCGCTTCCAGCCATGCCACGCTGACATCAACAGAAGAGCGGCTCTGGCGGCGCTCGATATGCGCTATCGCCTGCGAATCTAAATCAGGTTTAATGGTTTGCCCTTCGCAGGTGGTCACGGTCTGTTCCATCGCATGCCAGCGCCCCTGGCGCAGCACGACTCTCCCCTGACGTAAGGCATCGCTAATCTGGCGGATCTGATCAGCACGATAACGGTATAAATCGATTTGGTCGTTAGAAAGCTGCTGCTTTTCCCCATCGGATTCACGTTGCATAAAGCTCAGATCACCGCGATCGTCAAAACGCGCGCGAATGTTCACCGGCGGTTTGCTGTAAACATTGATATTGATGAGCGTGAGGTTATCGCCCTGCCAGCGATACTCTCGCGTCGTGGTATCGCCACTGCGCCACGGGCTAAACACGGCAAGCAGATGCACATTATCGCCGCTGTCTTTTCGCCAGATGCGTACCGCGCCCTGGTCTTCAGCAAATCCACTGGCGGTAAAGGGAGGAAGTGAAGAGTTGTGACTACAGGCAGTGAGAAACAGAGCGCCTGCCAGCATCAATGATCGACGCCAGAAAGACAAAAGGGGTGAAACCACCCCTTCGTTAAAACTGTTCACTGCCACGCAATCTTACTTAACTGCGTCTTTCAGTGCCTTGCCAGAAACAAATGCCGGTACGTTAGCTGCGGCAATTTTGATTTCTTTACCGGTCTGCGGGTTGCGGCCAGTACGCTCAGCGCGGTGGTTCACTTTGAAGGTACCGAAACCAACCAGTTGTACAGCATCGCCTTCTTTCAGAGACTCAGTAATTGCAGCCAGAGTGGACTCCAGAGCAGCTTTAGCCTGGGTTTTGGACAGTTCTGCTTTCTCTGCAATTACATCAATCAGTTGAGTCTTGTTCATAAGTTATCCTTACAATGTGTTTATCGCTTGCTAAGCATCGAGTGCGACGGAAATGCCAGAATAGCACTCTCCTGCATACACGCACCGATAGCCACTTTTTTTCGCCCCCCAAATGTAGACCAGACGGGGGGCGAAAGGGAAGACTCCAGGTACGACAAATCAGGCGTTAAATCACGTTTTCTGGTCTTATTGCTGAAAAATTATACCAATATTGCTCTCACCCGCCTCACGCAGGTCTGCCCTAAGGCCTTTTATCAGCTCGATATCGCGTTCTTCGCACTCAGCTAAAAGTCGGAATATTTCCCACTGAATGTCCCATTCTTGCTCTACAGCTGGGTTTTCTTTAAGCTCTTCATCGCTCATTTCGCGACCAGCCTGAGTCATTTCCAGCATCGCAACGGTCGTGATGGAGGTCTTACTCACTTCCACCGCGTGTTCGAGCGTTTCACCACTCAAACGCGAATGGACCAGTTCACTTAACGCCACGCAGGCATCGATTGCCGGATAAACGCCGTACAGATCGAAATCGTCGGCTGAAGGAATCGCTTCTTCAAATTTCTCCAGTTGGCTGTCGAAATTTACTTTTGCGTCTTTAACGGTCAGCGTTTCCCAGATGAGATCGAGAATGCGACGGTAAATTTGCCCATCACCAAAACCGGTTTGCTGGCAGAACATGGCGTAATTGGGGTACATGCGTTCGCATAAGCAAGCCATGAAAGTGACATGCTGCCAGCTTTCCAGGCGCTCCAGACGCAGATGAATTGGGTTTTGTAACATGTTGAGTTCTCAAATACGGAAATTATCCGCAGTTTACCTGAATTAGGGCTGATTTGCTGTATAGCGCACGAACGCCGGACGTTCCGAGGCCACCGCGTCCGCCCAGCGCGTTGGCTCCGGCAGACGATAGCCTTTCATGCAGCGTTGTACCCACGCCAGCGCGCTGTCCACGCTGACCCGATGGCCGGTAGCGATAAACAACGGGTTACAGCGCGCTTTGCTGCGCCAGACCCAGGCCAGCTGCTCGCCTTTATCCATCAGTGGGGCCAGCGCGCCCGGTTCGCTGGAGAGCGGTTCGAATTTACCGCAGAGACGTTTTTTCGCCACGCCAATGGTCGGCACATCCACCAATAAGCCAAAATGGCTGGCGACGCCAAGACGGCGAGGATGCGAGATCCCATGACCATCGACAAACACTAAATCCGGCTTTTGCGACAGCATCTCCCACGCTGCCAGCAGCGCAGGATATTCGCGGAAGGAAAGAAAACCTGGAATGTAAGGCATGGTGGTGGCGATGCGGGCAACTTTATACTCCACCAGCTCAAGCGAGGGATATTTCAGCAGCACCATCGCCGCTCGCGTCACTTCTCCGCCCTGCTCAAACCCGACATCGGCTCCGGCGATCAGATCCGGTGGATCTTTATCGAGTCGATCCTCGCGGATCACAGAAGAAGCCAGTTCGATTTGTTGAGCGCGTAATGACGCGAGATCCATAATCACTCCTTAGCGGTGATACTGTTCAGACAGTCGATGCACTGCCTCCACGAACACGCCAGCATGTTCTGGCGGCACATCCTGATGAATGCCGTGACCAAGGTTAAAGACATGACCTTCGCCGTGACCGAAACCTGCAAGTATAGTCGCTACTTCTTCTTCAATGCGGGCAGGCGGCGCGTACAGCATCGACGGATCCATATTACCCTGCAACGCGACTTTATTGCCCACACGGCGGCGCGCATCGGCGATATCCGTTGTCCAGTCGAGGCCCAGCGCATCGCAACCGGTTTCTGCCATGGCTTCCAGCCACTGTCCGCCGCCTTTGGTAAACAGCGTGACCGGTACGCGGCGACCGTCGTTTTCACGCACTAAACCATCAACAATTTTATGCATGTAATAGAGCGAGAACTGTTGATAATCGCGCCCGGTAAGCACGCCGCCCCAGGTGTCGAAAATCATCACTGCCTGAGCACCGGCTTTAATCTGCGCATTCAGATACAAAGTGACGCTTTTCGCCAGTTTATCGAGCAGAGCGTGCAGCGCCTGCGGATCGGCATACATCATTTTTTTGATCACGGTGAAGGCTTTGCTGCTGCCGCCTTCCACCATGTAGGTCGCCAGCGTCCACGGGCTGCCGGAAAAACCAATCAGCGGCACTTCGCCTTTCAGTTCGCGACGAATGGTACGCACCGCGTTCATCACGTAACCCAGCTCATCTTCCGGGTCCGGAATTGGCAGTTTATCGACGTCGGCTTTGCAGGTGACTGGCGAGGTAAAACGCGGACCTTCTCCGGCTTCAAAATAGAGCCCTAACCCCATCGCGTCCGGCACGGTGAGGATATCGGAAAAGAGGATCGCCGCATCCAGCGGGTAGCGACGCAGCGGTTGCAAAGTCACTTCGCACGCCAGCTCGGCGTTTTTGCACAGCGACATAAAATCGCCCGCCTGGGCGCGCGTGGCTTTATATTCCGGTAGATAGCGACCCGCCTGGCGCATCATCCATACTGGAGTGACATCAACGGGCTGGCGCAGCAGCGCCCGCAGATAACGATCGTTTTTAAGTTCGGTCATTTTGGCTGTTCCTTAGTGCGTCAGGCGGTCAGTGTATCATCACTCATACTCTGCCCGACACATCGCCACAGTATCTTCTATCAGACGGCGCGCTACGGTGCCGGGCGGCGGGAGTAACGGCAAATCGTCATAGCGATACCAGTTCGCCTCAAGCAATTCTTTCGGGTCGATCACGATGTCGCCGCTGTCATATTCCGCCATAAACGCGGTCATTAAAGACTGAGGAAACGGCCACGGCTGGGAAGTCACATAACGCAAGTTTTTAACTTTAATTCCGCTCTCTTCCATCACTTCCCGCGCGACTGCCTGCTCGAGGGTTTCGCCCACTTCGACGAATCCGGCAAGTACTGTATGGACACCGTTACGATGGCGGGTATGCTGGGCGAGGAGGATCGAATCATCGCGACGGATGGCAACAATAATGCAGGGGGCGATTTGCGGGTAGTAACGCTCACGGCAATGGCTGCACAGCATCGCCCATTCGGTTTTGCTCGGATACATTTCATGCCCGCAGTAACCACAGTATTTATGCGATCGGTAAAACTCCGCCAGTTGTACGCCTCGTCCGGCCAGTTGAAACAGCCCAACATCGAGATCAATGACCTGACGTACCGACCCCATATCGTGACGCCGCTGCTGTTGTACTAACCAAACAGGTTCCCCCTGCCATTCGCCGATTTGTAGTGCGCGCTGACCCACAAGATCGAAATTTGCCGCTTCGCCATATGGCAATTCTCCCTTCGGCAACCATAATTTTTGTTCATGGCTGACGACCCACCAGCCGTGATCTAATTTTTCAATTATACGATCCATAGCTCTTGCACTACCTTTGCATCACTGGCATGTTTAACATGGTTTTTACATTTCTCACTGAGCAGTTTTTGAATACAAACTTGCGGAGTCAATCATGCTTAACCAGCTCGATAACCTGACGGAGCGCGTCAGAGGAAGTAACAAACTGGTTGATCGCTGGCTACATGTACGTAAGCATCTGCTCGTGGCTTACTACAATCTGGTTGGCATTAAGCCTGGCAAAGAATCGTACATGAGGCTAAACGAAAAAGCCCTTGATGATTTTTGTCAGAGCCTGGTCGATTACTTGTCTGCCGGACATTTCAGTATTTATGAGCGCATTCTTCATAAGCTGGAAGGCAACGGGCAACTCGCGCGCGCCGCGAAGATTTGGCCGCAACTCGAAGCCAATACTCAACAGATTATGGATTACTACGATTCCAGTCTGGAAACCGCCATCGATCATGATAATTACCTTGAGTTTCAACAGGTTTTATCTGACATCGGCGAGGCGCTGGAAGCGCGCTTTGTGCTGGAAGATAAGCTGATTCTGCTGGTGCTTGACGCCGCCCGCGTCAAACATCCTGCTTGAGTTCTGCGCTGTTAACGCGTAATTTACATTCAATGCCCCATTTGCGGGGCTAATTTCTTGTCGGAGTGCCTTAACTGGCTGAGACCGTTTATTCGGGATCCGCGGAACCTGATCAGGCTAATACCTGCGAAGGGAACAAGAGTTAATCTGCTATCGCATCGCCCCTGCGGCGATCGTCTCTTGCTTCATCCGTCGTCTGACAAGCCACGTCCTTAACTTTTTGGAATGAGCTATGTCTGCAACAAAACTGACCCGCCGCGAACAACGCGCCCGGGCCCAACATTTTATCGACACCCTGGAAGGCACCGCCTTTCCCAACTCAAAACGCATTTATATCACTGGCACACACCCCGGCGTGCGCGTGCCGATGCGTGAGATCCAGCTTAGCCCGACGCTAATTGGCGGTAGCAAAGAACAGCCGCAGTACGAAGAAAACGAAGCGATTCCGGTCTACGACACCTCCGGCCCGTATGGTGATCCGCAGATTGCCATTAACGTGCAGCAAGGGCTGGCAAAACTACGCCAGCCGTGGATCGATGCGCGCGGCGATACCGAAGAACTTACCGTGCGCAGTTCCGATTACACTAAAGCGCGGCTGGCAGATGATGGCCTCGACGAACTGCGTTTTAGCGGCGTACTAACACCAAAACGCGCCAAAGCAGGACGCCGTGTCACCCAACTGCACTACGCCCGCCAGGGCATCATCACGCCGGAAATGGAATTCATCGCCATCCGCGAGAATATGGGCCGCGAGCGCATCCGTAGCGAGGTTTTACGCCACCAGCATCCGGGAATGAGCTTTGGCGCACATCTGCCGGAAAATATCACTGCGGAATTTGTCCGTGATGAAGTTGCTGCCGGACGTGCGATTATCCCGGCCAACATTAATCATCCGGAATCGGAGCCGATGATTATTGGTCGCAATTTCCTGGTAAAAGTTAACGCCAATATCGGCAACTCGGCGGTCACCTCTTCCATCGAAGAAGAAGTGGAAAAGCTGGTATGGTCCACGCGCTGGGGAGCGGATACGGTGATGGATCTCTCCACCGGTCGCTATATTCACGAAACCCGCGAGTGGATTTTGCGTAACAGCCCGGTGCCGATCGGTACAGTGCCGATCTACCAGGCGCTGGAGAAGGTTAACGGGATCGCCGAAGATCTTACCTGGGAAGCGTTCCGCGACACGCTGCTGGAACAGGCCGAGCAAGGTGTGGATTACTTCACTATCCATGCGGGCGTACTGCTGCGCTATGTGCCGATAACCGCGAAACGCCTGACCGGTATCGTCTCTCGCGGCGGTTCGATTATGGCGAAATGGTGCCTCTCCCATCATCAGGAAAATTTCCTCTATCAACACTTCCGCGAAATTTGTGAAATCTGTGCCGCTTATGACGTTTCGCTGTCGCTGGGCGACGGTCTGCGCCCCGGTTCTATTCAGGACGCCAACGATGAAGCGCAGTTTGCCGAGCTGCATACGCTGGGCGAACTGACCAAAATTGCCTGGGAATATGACGTGCAGGTGATGATTGAAGGCCCAGGCCACGTGCCGATGCAGATGATCCGCCGCAATATGACCGAGGAGTTAGAGCACTGCCACGAAGCGCCGTTTTACACTCTGGGGCCGCTAACTACCGATATTGCGCCGGGCTATGACCACTTCACGTCGGGGATTGGTGCGGCGATGATTGGCTGGTTTGGCTGCGCGATGCTCTGTTACGTAACGCCAAAAGAGCATCTGGGTCTGCCTAATAAAGAAGATGTTAAGCAGGGGCTTATCACCTATAAGATTGCCGCCCACGCCGCTGACCTGGCGAAAGGGCATCCGGGCGCGCAAATTCGCGATAACGCCATGTCGAAAGCCCGCTTCGAATTTCGCTGGGAAGACCAGTTTAATCTGGCCCTCGACCCGTTTACCGCCCGCGCTTATCACGATGAAACCCTGCCGCAAGAGTCAGGTAAAGTCGCCCATTTTTGCTCCATGTGTGGGCCGAAATTCTGCTCGATGAAAATCAGCCAGGAAGTGCGTGATTACGCCGCCACGCAAACTATTGAAATGGGAATGGCGGATATGTCGGAGAACTTCCGTGCCAGAGGCGGAGAAATCTACCTGCGTAAGGAGGAAGCGTGATGTATCAGCCTGATTTTCCTCCTGTACCTTTTCGTTTAGGACTGTACCCAGTGGTGGACAGCGTACAGTGGATCGAACGTCTGTTGGATGCAGGCGTACGTACTCTCCAGCTACGCATCAAAGATCGGCGCGATGAAGAGGTGGAAGCCGATGTCGTGGCGGCAATTGCGCTGGGCCGCCGCTATAACGCGCGATTGTTTATCAACGATTACTGGCGGCTCGCGATCAAGCATCAGGCGTATGGCGTCCATTTGGGGCAGGAAGATTTGCAAGCCACCGATCTCAATGCCATCCGCGCGGCAGGCCTGCGGCTGGGTGTTTCGACACATGACGATATGGAAATCGACGTCGCGCTGGCAGCACGCCCCTCTTATATCGCGCTGGGACATGTGTTCCCGACGCAAACCAAACAGATGCCTTCTGCACCGCAGGGGCTGGAACAGCTGGCACGGCATGCTGAGCGACTGGCGGATTATCCCACCGTGGCGATTGGCGGTATCAGTCTGGCACGCGCGCCTGCGGTGATAGCAACGGGTGTCGGCAGTATCGCCGTCGTCAGCGCCATTACTCAAGCCGCAGACTGGCGTTTGGCAACGGCACAGTTGCTGGAAATTGCAGGAGTTGGCGATGAATGACCGTGATTTTATGCGTTATAGCCGCCAAATCCTGCTCGACGATATCGCTCTTGACGGGCAGCAAAAACTGCTCGACAGCCAGGTGCTGATTATCGGTCTTGGCGGGCTGGGTACACCTGCTGCGCTATACCTGGCGGGCGCTGGCGTCGGGACGCTGGTACTGGCAGATGACGACGATGTGCATTTAAGCAATCTGCAACGACAAATCCTCTTTACCACTGAAGATATCGATCGCCCGAAATCGCAGGTCAGCCAACAGCGACTGACACAGTTGAATCCCGACATTCAACTGACAGCATTACAACAACGGTTAACGGGTGAGGCGTTAAAAGATGCGGTTGCACGGGCCGATGTGGTGCTCGACTGTACCGACAATATGGCGACTCGCCAGGAGATTAATGCCGCCTGCGTGGTACTCAACACGCCGCTTATCACCGCCAGCGCGGTCGGATTTGGCGGTCAGTTGATGGTACTGACGCCGCCCTGGGAGCAGGGGTGTTACCGCTGCCTGTGGCCAGATAACCAGGAGCCAGAACGCAACTGCCGCACGGCGGGCGTGGTTGGCCCGGTGGTCGGGGTGATGGGCACTTTGCAGGCACTGGAAGCCATTAAGTTATTAAGCGGTATAGAGACGCCTGCGGGAGAACTCCGACTGTTCGATGGTAAGTCTAGCCAGTGGCGCAGCCTGGCGTTGCGCCGCGCCAGTGGTTGCCCGGTATGCGGAGGAAGCAATGCAGATCCTGTTTAACGATCAACCGATGCAGTGCGCCGCCGGGCAAACTGTTCACGAACTACTGGAGCAACTCGACCAACGACAAGCGGGCGCGGCTCTGGCGATTAATCAGCAAATCGTCCCGCGTGAGCAGTGGACGCAACATATCGTGCAGGATGGCGACCAGATCCTGCTTTTTCAGGTTATTGCAGGGGGTTGAGATGTTACGTATTGCGGACAAAACGTTTGATTCACATCTGTTTACCGGCACAGGGAAATTCGCTTCTTCACAACTGATGGTGGAGGCGATCCGCGCTTCCGGCAGCCAGCTGGTGACACTGGCGATGAAACGTGTCGACTTGCGCCAGCACAACGACGCTATCCTCGAACCGCTTATCGCGGCGGGTGTGACCCTGCTGCCAAATACTTCCGGGGCGAAAACAGCGGAAGAAGCCATTTTCGCCGCCCATCTGGCACGTGAAGCGTTAGGCACAAACTGGTTAAAATTAGAGATTCACCCTGACGCCCGCTGGCTGTTGCCCGATCCCATCGAAACTCTGAAAGCCGCCGAAATGCTGGTACAACAGGGATTTGTCGTGCTGCCTTACTGCGGGGCCGATCCGGTATTGTGTAAACGTCTGGAAGAAGTCGGCTGTGCAGCGGTGATGCCGCTCGGCGCGCCGATTGGCTCGAATCAGGGACTGGAAACCCGTGCCATGCTGGAGATTATTATCCAGCAGGCCACAGTTCCGGTGGTTGTCGATGCTGGCATCGGCGTTCCCAGCCATGCCGCGCAGGCCCTGGAAATGGGGGCCGACGCGGTGTTAGTGAATACGGCGATTGCCGTAGCGGACGATCCCGTCAACATGGCGAAGGCATTTCGTCTGGCGGTAGAAGCAGGCCTGCTGGCACGTCAGTCCGGACCGGGCAGCCGCAGTCATTTTGCTCATGCCACCAGCCCGCTGACTGGATTTCTGGAGGCATCGGCATGAAAACCTTCAGCGATCGCTGGCGACAACTGGACTGGGATGACATCCGCCTGCGTATCAACGGCAAAACGGCTGTTGACGTAGAGCGGGCGCTAAATGCCTCGCAATTCACCCGCGACGATATGATGGCGCTGTTATCGCCAGCCGCCAGTGGCTATCTGGAACAACTGGCCCAACGGGCGCAGCGTCTGACCCGTCAGCGATTTGGCAACACAGTTAGTTTCTACGTCCCGCTTTATCTTTCCAATCTTTGCGCTAACGACTGCACGTACTGCGGATTTTCCATGAGTAATCGCATCAAGCGCAAAACGCTGGATGAAGCGGATATTGCCAGGGAAAGCGCCGCTATACGGGAGATGGGCTTTGAACATCTGCTATTAGTCACTGGTGAACATCAGGCGAAAGTGGGGATGGATTACTTTCGTCGTCATCTCCCCGCCCTGCGTGAACAGTTCTCTTCACTACAAATGGAAGTGCAACCGCTGGCGGAGACGGAATACGCCGAGTTAAAGCAGCTTGGTCTGGATGGCGTGATGGTTTATCAGGAGACATATCACGAGGCGACTTATGCCCGCCATCATCTGAAAGGAAAAAAACAGGACTTCTTCTGGCGGCTGGAAACGCCGGATCGGCTGGGGCGTGCGGGGATTGATAAGATAGGCCTCGGCGCGCTAATTGGCCTTTCCGACAACTGGCGCGTTGACTGCTATATGGTTGCCGAACATTTGCTATGGCTGCAACAGCATTACTGGCAAAGCCGTTACTCTGTCTCCTTTCCGCGCCTGCGCCCGTGTACTGGCGGCATTGAGCCTGCGTCGATTATGGATGAACGCCAGTTAGTGCAAACCATCTGCGCCTTCCGACTGCTTGCACCGGAGATTGAACTCTCACTCTCCACGCGGGAATCACCGTGGTTTCGCGATCGCGTGATTCCGCTGGCAATTAATAACGTCAGCGCTTTTTCGAAAACGCAGCCAGGTGGCTATGCCGACAATCACCCCGAGCTGGAACAGTTCTCACCGCACGACGATCGCAGACCAGAAGCAGTTGCGGCCGCGTTAACCGCTCAGGGTTTGCAGCCGGTATGGAAAGACTGGGACAGCTATCTGGGACACGCCTCGCAAAGGCCATGAGACAGAATGTAACAACGTAAATTTATTCCGAGCCGCTACGGAAGATGAAAAACGCAAGGTTGTTGAAAGCGTTCTGTTTTTTTATGGTAGTGCCGTCAGCAGGAATGTTGTCCAGGGCGAAAAGCTTCTTCCTCGTTTCGCCCTGCCTTTCTTAAAAATTCCGTAATGCAAAGTCTGAAGCCATCGCCTGTTGAGCAATGAAAGAGATCTGATTGTAAGAGAGTAAATACTCAACTATGATAGAGACGAAAATAAGAACACATGTTCTCATCTTCCAGGATGCAGCAGACTGAAGAAATTCAGACATCCCGCAACCTGCGATTATCGCAAGGTCAAGGCAAAGTCCGGTAATGGCGTTCTGAATACCAGAGATAATTCTCTGGCGAAACCCACCTTAAGGTGGGTTTTGTTATTTTGAGGGCTGAGGAAGCTGCTTATTTCTCAATAAGTTGTAGGCAATGGTGAAAAATTTCACTGATTTACCTTTCTGTTTTTCAGAAATGGGATAAGCGCTAGTTACATGCAAACGGAGTTTTTTCTTTTCCCTGAAAGCCCTGAACGCAACAAAGTAAAATGCCTTATCTCCTCCGTCTAAGTCCACCTCAATCACGGCATAGCTACCATACCCGGCATGAATAACGTTGCTTTCTGGCAGCGCCAAAATAGTTCTTTTTAAGTGTGTGCGCGCTAAGTTATAACGGTGCTGGCAGAAGGGACGAGATTCTTTAGGCGCGTGGTACATTAACGATTGTTTTTCTTCGTTCGTCTGATGTTCATAATCTTTTGTGAAGCAGTGAAGAGAGTAGGTAACCCAAAAGCGATACTCTAAAGGCTCTTTGCCCTCATGATGCTGAACGTAGACAGCCTGATGAGCATCAAGAAATGATAAATCACGAATATCACCATCCGGATGTCCAAAAGGTCGCCACTTTTCCACTTCCTGTTTCATTCTCGTTCCTTAAGAAAGTTACACAGGAATAGTATCGAATCCTTGCCGAGTTTGACTCAATTAGTTCAGTCAGTTTCAGGATATTAGTCATCTCTACATTGATTATGAGTATTCAGAAATTCCTTAAATATTCTGACAAATGCTCTTTCCCTAAACTCCCCCCATAAAAAAACCCGCCGAAGCGGGTTTTTACGTTATTTGCGGATTAACGATTACTCGTTATCAGAACCGCCCAGACCTGCGTTCAGCAGTTCTGCCAGGCTGGCAGATGCGTCTTCTGCAGTCACCTGCGGTGCAGCCGGAGCTTCACCCGCAGCACGGCGACGCATACGATCCTGGTGGTACGCGTAACCGGTACCTGCCGGGATCAGACGACCCACGATAACGTTCTCTTTCAGGCCGCGCAGTTCGTCGCGTTTGCCCGCAACGGCTGCTTCGGTCAGCACGCGAGTGGTCTCCTGGAACGATGCCGCGGAGATGAAGGACTCGGTTGCCAGAGACGCTTTGGTGATACCCAGCAGATCGCGGGAGTAAGTTGCCCCCACTTTGCCGTTCGCTTCCAGTTCGCGGTTTGCGATCTTGACGCGAGAGTATTCAACCTGTTCGCCTTCCAGGAAGTCGGAGCTGCCCGCGTTAACGATGGTAGCTTTACGCAGCATCTGACGAACGATAACTTCGATGTGTTTATCGTTAATCTTAACGCCCTGCAGACGGTATACGTCCTGTACTTCGTTAACGATGTAACGAGTCACAGCATGAACACCACGCAGACGCAGAATGTCGTGCGGCGCTTCCGGACCGTCGGAAATTACGTCACCACGTTCTACACGTTCACCTTCGAACACGTTGAGCTGACGCCATTTCGGAATCATCTCTTCGTACGGATCGCTACCGTCTACCGGGGTGATAACCAGACGACGTTTACCTTTGGTTTCTTTACCGAAGGAAACGATACCGCTGATTTCAGCCAGGATTGCCGGCTCTTTCGGACGACGTGCTTCGAACAGGTCCGCAACGCGCGGCAGACCACCGGTGATGTCCTTGGTACCGCCGGATTCCTGCGGAATACGCGCCAGGGTGTCACCAGAGCTGATCTGTACGCCATCTTCCAGCTGAACAATCGCTTTACCCGGCAGGAAGTACTGCGCAGGCATATCGGTACCTGGGATCAGAACGTCGTTACCCTGAGCATCAACGATTTTCAGTGCCGGACGCAGATCTTTACCACCTGCGGTACGTTCTGCGGAATCCAGAACCACCAGCGAAGACAGACCGGTCAATTCGTCTGTCTGACGAGTAATGGTCTGACCGTCGATCATGTCAGTAAAGCGTACAAAACCGCTTACTTCGGTGATAACCGGCATGGTGTGCGGGTCCCAGTTTGCAACGGTTTCGCCGCCAGCAACCTGTTCGCCATCGCCTTTCGCCAGTACCGCACCGTAAGGCACTTTGTAGCTTTCTTTGGTACGACCGAATTCGTCGATCAGTTTCAGTTCAGTATTACGGGAAGTGATAACCAGTTTACCGCTGGAGTTCACAACCGACTTCACGTTGCTGAGCTTGATGCTACCTTTGTTTTTCACCTGGATGCTGGATTCAGCAGCCGCACGAGATGCCGCACCACCGATGTGGAACGTACGCATGGTCAGCTGTGTACCCGGTTCACCGATGGACTGTGCCGCGATAACACCGATTGCTTCACCCTTGTTGATGATGTGGCCACGCGCCAGGTCACGACCGTAGCAGTGCGCACATACACCAAAGTCGGTGTCACAAGATACAACAGAACGTACTTTAACCGCGTCGACAGAGTTCTCTTCCAGCAGGTCACACCACTGTTCGTGCAGCAGCGTGTTGCGCGGAACGAGGATATCAGCAGTACCCGGCTTCAGAACGTCTTCAGCAGTTACACGACCCAGTACGCGATCGCGCAGCGGCTCTTTAACGTCACCACCCTCGATAACCGGAGTCATCATGATACCTTCATGGGTACCACAATCGTCTTCGGTAACCACCAGGTCCTGCGCCACGTCAACCAGACGACGAGTCAGGTAACCGGAGTTCGCAGTTTTCAGTGCGGTATCCGCCAGACCTTTACGAGCACCGTGGGTGGAGATGAAGTACTGGAGTACGTTCAGACCTTCACGGAAGTTCGCGGTGATTGGCGTTTCGATGATGGAGCCATCCGGCTTCGCCATCAGACCACGCATACCAGCAAGCTGACGAATCTGTGCCGCAGAACCACGCGCACCGGAGTCGGCCATCATGTAGATGCTGTTGAAGGAAACCTGCTTCTCTTCCTGACCGTCACGGTTAATCACGGTTTCAGTTTGCAGGTTATCCATCATCGCTTTGGATACACGATCGTTCGCCGCAGCCCAGATATCGATAACTTTGTTGTAGCGTTCGCCCGCAGTTACCAGACCAGACTGGAACTGCTCCTGAATTTCAGCAACTTCTGCTTCTGCCTCGGAGATGATTTCGTGTTTCTTCTCCGGGATGACCATGTCATCGATACCAACAGATGCACCAGAACGCGCTGCATAGGCGAAGCCGGTGTACATGATCTGGTCCGCAAAAATAACGGTCGGTTTCAGACCGAGAATGCGGTAGCAGGTGTTCAGCATTTTGGAGATTGCTTTTTTACCCAGCGCCTGGTTGACGATGGAGTAAGGCAGACCTTTCGGTACAATCATCCACAGAATGGCACGGCCAACAGTCGTGTCTTTCAGGCTGGTTTTCGCTACTAATTCACCGTTAGCATCTTTTTCATACTCGGTGATACGCACTTTAACGCGCGCATGCAGAGAAGCCAGACCAGAGCGATACAGACGTTCTGCTTCTTTCGGGCCAGTCAGCACCATGCCTTCGCCTTTGGCGTTAACACAGTCACGGGTCATGTAGTACAGACCCAGTACAACGTCCTGAGACGGAACGATGATTGGTTCGCCGTTCGCCGGGGACAGGATGTTGTTGGTAGACATCATCAGCGCACGCGCTTCCAGCTGGGCTTCCAGCGTCAGCGGTACGTGAACAGCCATCTGGTCACCATCGAAGTCGGCGTTATATGCCGCACAAACCAGCGGGTGCAGCTGGATAGCTTTACCTTCGATCAGTACCGGTTCAAATGCCTGGATACCCAGACGGTGCAGAGTCGGTGCACGGTTCAGCAGTACCGGGTGTTCGCGGATAACTTCGTCCAGGATATCCCAAACGACAGCTTCTTCGCGCTCAACCATTTTCTTCGCAGCTTTAATGGTGGTAGCAAGACCACGCAGTTCCAGCTTGCCGTAGATGAACGGTTTGAACAGCTCCAGCGCCATTTTCTTCGGCAGACCGCACTGATGCAGACGCAGGTATGGACCTACGGTGATTACAGAACGACCGGAGTAGTCAACACGCTTACCGAGCAGGTTCTGACGGAAACGACCCTGTTTACCTTTGATCATGTCGGCCAAAGATTTCAGAGGACGCTTGTTAGAACCGGTGATCGCACGACCGCGACGACCGTTATCCAGCAGGGCGTCTACCGCTTCCTGCAGCATACGTTTTTCGTTACGTACGATGATGTCCGGCGCAGCCAGATCCAGCAGACGTTTCAGACGGTTGTTACGGTTAATGACGCGACGATACAGATCGTTCAGGTCAGAAGTCGCGAAACGACCACCATCCAGCGGAACCAGCGGACGCAGATCTGGCGGCAGTACCGGCAGAACGGTCAGGATCATCCACTCTGGTTTGTTACCAGACTGAACGAACGCTTCCAGCAGTTTGATACGCTTGGTCAGCTTTTTACGCTTGGTTTCGGAGTTGGTTTCGTTCAGCTCTTCACGCAGCTGTTCGCACTCTTGCTCCAGATCCATGCTCTTCAGCAGAGCCTGGATTGCTTCCGCCCCCATCTTCGCGTCGAATTCGTCACCGAACTCTTCCAGCGCGTCCAGATACTGCTCTTCAGTCAGGATCTGCTGACGTTCCAGGTTGGTCATACCGCCTTCGATAACCACATAGGATTCAAAGTACAGTACGCGTTCGATATCGCGCAGCGGCATATCGAGCAGCAGACCGATACGGGACGGCAGCGATTTCAGGAACCAGATGTGCGCAGTCGGGGAAGCCAGTTCGATGTGGCCCATACGCTCACGGCGTACTTTAGTCTGGGTCACTTCAACGCCGCACTTCTCACAGATGACGCCACGGTGTTTCAGGCGCTTGTACTTACCGCACAGGCACTCGTAATCTTTTACCGGCCCAAAGATACGGGCGCAGAAAAGGCCGTCACGTTCTGGTTTGAACGTACGGTAGTTGATGGTTTCCGGCTTTTTAACTTCACCGAAAGACCATGAACGGATCATGTCTGGCGAAGCCAGAGCAATTTTGATCGCATCAAACTCTTCGGTTTTAGTCTGCGCTTTCAGAAACTTTAATAAATCTTTCACGGATTTGCTCCCGTCGGAGTTAGCACAATCCGCTGCCGGGTTTTAACCCGACAGCAGTGACCTGTTTGAGCGAGAATTACTCGTCTTCCAGTTCGATGTTGATACCCAGCGAACGAATCTCTTTCAACAATACGTTGAAGGATTCTGGCATGCCCGGCTCCATCTGATGGTTGCCGTCCACGATGTTTTTATACATCTTGGTACGACCGTTCACGTCATCAGACTTAACGGTGAGCATTTCCTGCAGGGTGTATGCTGCGCCGTATGCTTCCAGCGCCCACACTTCCATCTCCCCGAAACGCTGACCACCGAACTGTGCCTTACCACCCAGCGGCTGCTGAGTAACCAGGCTGTAAGAACCGGTGGAACGCGCGTGCATCTTGTCGTCGACCAGGTGGTTCAGTTTCAGCATGTACATGTAACCAACGGTTACCGGACGCTCGAACTGTTCACCAGTGCGACCATCGTACAGGCGGATCTGACCGGAAGTCGGCAGGTCGCCAAGTTTCAGCAGCTCTTTAATTTCTGCTTCTTTCGCACCGTCGAACACCGGCGTTGCGATTGGCATACCTTTGCGCAGGTTTTCAGCCAGACGCATAACTTCTTCATCGCTGAAGGTACTCAGGTCAACTTTCTGACGAACGTCAGCGCCCAGATCGTACGCACGCTGGATGAATTCGCGCAGTTTCGCGACTTCTTGCTGCTGTTTCAGCATGGCGTTGATCTTGTCGCCGATACCTTTCGCAGCCATACCCAGGTGGGTTTCGAGGATCTGACCGATGTTCATACGAGACGGTACGCCCAGCGGGTTCAGTACGATGTCTACCGGCGTACCGTTTTCATCGTAAGGCATATCTTCGATCGGGTTGATCTTAGAAATTACACCCTTGTTACCGTGACGACCTGCCATCTTGTCACCAGGCTGGATACGGCGTTTAACCGCCAGATATACCTTAACAATCTTCAGCACGCCCGGTGCCAGATCGTCGCCCTGGGTGATTTTGCGGCGTTTCGCTTCGAGTTTCTTCTCGAACTCGTGTTTCAGTTCGTCATACTGCTCAGCCAGCTGTTCCAGCTGATTTTGTTTCTCTTCGTCTGTCAGGCCCAGCTCCAGCCAGCGATCGCGCGGCAGTTTGTCGAGCTTCTCAGCTTCAACGCCACCGGCTACCAGCACAGCACGGATACGGCTGAACAGACCCGCTTCGAGGATCTGCAGTTCTTCAGACAGGTCTTTCTTCGCCTGTTTGAGCTGCATTTCTTCGATTTCCAGCGCACGTTTGTCTTTTTCTACGCCATCGCGAGTAAAGACCTGAACGTCGATAACCGTACCGGATACACCGTTTGGTACGCGCAGAGAAGAGTCTTTAACGTCAGAGGCTTTCTCACCGAAGATCGCACGCAGCAGTTTTTCTTCTGGGGTCAGCTGAGTTTCACCTTTCGGCGTTACCTTACCAACCAGAATGTCGCCACCGGTCACTTCCGCACCAATGTAAACGATACCGGATTCATCCAGTTTGGAGAGCGCAGCTTCACCCACGTTCGGGATGTCAGCGGTGATCTCTTCCGGCCCCAGCTTGGTGTCACGGGACACACACGCCAGTTCCTGAATGTGGATGGTGGTGAAACGGTCTTCCTGAACAACACGCTCGGATACGAGGATGGAGTCTTCGAAGTTGTAACCATTCCACGGCATGAACGCTACGCGCATGTTCTGACCAAGCGCCAGTTCACCGAGGTCGGTGGACGGACCGTCTGCCAGCACGTCGCCACGTTCAACCGGTTCACCCAGAGACACACACGGCATCTGGTTGATACAGGTGTTCTGGTTAGAACGGGTGTATTTGGTCAGGTTGTAGATGTCGATACCTGCTTCACCCGGATACATCTCGTCTTCGTTAACTTTGATAACGATACGGGAAGCATCCACGTACTGAACGACACCACCACGTTTAGCTACCGCAGTTACACCGGAGTCAACGGCAACAGCACGTTCCATACCAGTACCAACCAGCGGCTTATCAGCGCGCAGAGTCGGAACGGCCTGACGTTGCATGTTCGCACCCATCAATGCACGGTTGGCGTCATCGTGTTCCAGGAACGGGATCAGGGACGCACCGACGGATACCACCTGCTGGGTGGATACGTCCATGTAGTCAACCTGGTCGCGGCTGAACAAGCTGGATTCGCCTTTGCTACGGCAAGTTACCAGGTCTTCTACGAAGTGGCCTTCTTCATCCAGGTTGGAGTTCGCCTGGGCGATAACGTAGTTGCCTTCTTCGATAGCAGACAGGTAGTGAATTTCGTCAGTTACAACACCGTCGGTCACTTTACGATACGGAGTCTCAAGGAAGCCGTATTCGTTAGTCTGTGCGTACACGGACAGAGAGTTGATCAGACCGATGTTCGGACCTTCAGGGGTTTCGATTGGACATACGCGACCGTAGTGAGTCGGGTGTACGTCTCGCACTTCGAAGCCTGCACGGTTACGGGTCAGACCGCCTGGGCCGAGTGCGGAGGTACGACGTGTGGGCGTAATCTCAGACAGCGGGTTGTTCTGGTCCATAAACTGAGACAGCTGGCTGGAACCGAAGAACTCTTTCACTGCTGCGGAAATCGGCTTGGCGTTGATCATATCCTGAGGCATCAGGGTATCCAGATCGCCCAGAGACAGACGCTCTTTCACCGCACGCTCTACACGTACCAGGCCAACGCGGAACTGGTTTTCCGCCATTTCGCCAACGGAACGGATACGACGGTTGCCGAGGTGGTCGATATCATCGACTTCGCCTTTACCGTTACGGATATCGATGAGCTTTTTCATAACATCAATGATGTCGTCTTTGCTCAGGATACCGGAACCTTCGATTTCTTCGCGCAGCAGAGAACGGTTGAACTTCATACGACCAACCGCAGACAAGTCATAACGGTCTTCGGAGAAGAACAGGTTCTCGAACAGGCTTTCAGCTGCTTCACGAGTCGGCGGCTCGCCAGGGCGCATCATGCGGTAGATTTCTACCAGTGCGCTCAGACGGTCGTTAGTTGGGTCGACACGTAAGGTTTCAGAGATATATGGGCCGTGATCCAGATCGTTGGTGAACAGCGTTTCGATACGCTTGTGACCAGACTGGCTCAGCTTAGCCAGCAGATCCAGGCTCAGCTCCATGTTCGCTGCGCAGATCAGCTCGCCGGTAGACTCATCAATATAGTCTTTAGCAACCACTTTACCTGCGATGTACTCAACCGGGACTTCGATCAGTTTGACGTCGTCTTTTTCCAGCTGGCGAATGTGGCGCGCAGTGATACGGCGGCCTTTTTCTACGTACACTTTACCGTTAGCTTCGATGTCAAAAGATGCGGTTTCACCACGCAGGCGTTCCGGCACCAGTTCCATCTGCAGCTTGTTATCACGGATTTCAAAGATAACTTTTTCAAAGAACAGGTCGAGGATCTGCTCTGTGGTGTAGTTCAGGGCGCGCAGAATGATGGTCGCAGGCAGTTTACGGCGACGGTCGATACGTACGAACAGGTTGTCCTTCGGATCGAATTCGAAGTCCAGCCAGGAACCACGGTAAGGGATGATACGCGCGTTATACAGCACTTTACCCGAAGAGTGGGTTTTACCTTTGTCGGAGTCAAAGAAGACGCCCGGACTACGGTGCAGCTGGGAAACGATAACACGCTCAGTACCGTTGATAACAAAGGTACCGTTGTCTGTCATGAGCGGAATTTCGCCCATGTAGACTTCTTGTTCTTTAATGTCTTTTACGGTGCCTTCCGGCGCTTCGCGCTCATAGATCACCAGACGCAGTTTAACGCGCAGCGGTGCGGAATAGGTCACGCCACGGATTTGACATTCCTGGACGTCAAACACCGGTTCGCCAAGGCGGTAGCTGACGTATTGCAGCTCGGAATTACCGCTGTAGCTCTGAATCGGGAATACGGAACGGAAAGCAGCTTCCAGACCATACTGCCCTTCAGGATCTTGCTCGATAAATTTCTGAAACGAGTCAAGCTGGATAGAAAGGAGATAAGGTACATCCAGAACTTCTGGACGTTGACCAAAATCCTTACGAATACGTTTTTTCTCGGTATAGGAGTAAACCATAGGGTTCCTCAGCTCGCTGACAAGTCGACCCATCTGTCCATTGAGCGGACAGTTTGTGCAACACTATTTTGTTGACCGGAAAATGGAACACTTTCCGCAATGCCTGTTGCTATCACGCTTAAACCATTTCATTGCGATTTACACAGAACGGACGTCCTGTCGCAGTATATTAAGTCGTCGATAGAAACAAGCATTGAAAGGCACAGCAGTAGTCAAACAGTGTGAAACGCTACTGGCGCCTTACAGCGCAAAAAGGCTGGTGACTAAAAAGTCACCAGCCATCAGCCTGATTTCTCAGGCTGCAACCGGAAGGGTTGGCTTATTTAACTTCAACTTCAGCGCCAGCTTCTTCCAGAGCTTTTTTCAGTGCTTCTGCGTCGTCTTTGCTCACGCCTTCTTTCAGTGCAGCCGGTGCAGATTCTACCAGGTCTTTAGCTTCTTTCAGACCCAGGCCAGTTGCGCCACGTACTGCTTTGATAACAGCAACTTTGTTAGCGCCAGCAGCTTTCAGAATTACGTCGAATTCAGTTTTTTCTTCAGCAGCTTCAACCGGGCCAGCAGCTACAGCTACAGCAGCAGCAGCGGAAACACCGAATTTTTCTTCCATTGCAGAGATCAGTTCTACAACGTCCATTACAGACATAGCTGCAACTGCTTCAATGATTTGATCTTTAGTGATAGACATTTAAATTGTTCCTGAATATCAGAATAAGTTTATACGTAAGCGAATGCGTTAAAAAGATAACTGCGATTAAGCAGCTTCTTTCGCATCGCGTACAGCAGCCAGAGTACGAACCAGTTTGCCAGCCGAAGCTTCTTTCATGGTTGCCATCAGGCGTGCAATTGCTTCTTCGTAGGTCGGCAGAGTTGCCAGGCGGTCGATCTGAGACGCCGGGATCAGCTCACCTTCAAAGGCAGCGGCTTTGACCTCAAATTTTGCATTCGCTTTCGCGAACTCTTTGAACAGACGAGCAGCAGCGCCCGGGTGTTCCATAGAGTATGCAATCAGGGTCGGACCAACAAACGCGTCTTTCAGGCACTCGAACGGAGTACCTTCAACAGCACGGCGCAGCAGGGTGTTACGAACAACACGCATGTATACGCCAGCTTCGCGACCTGCTTTACGCAGTTCAGTCATTTTATCTACAGTTACGCCACGGGAATCCGCAACTACTGCAGACAGCGCGCCTTTGGCTACTTCGCTGACTTCAGCAACAATCGCTTGTTTGTCTTGAAGATTTAAAGCCATTAGCTTTGCTCCTGGATGTTTGCCAGAGAAAATCTCTGGAACTCACTTCACTCCTCCAAACGGAGAGAGCGTCTTAATTACGGTGAGCAGAAACAAGCCAGAATATAAAAGAATAATCTTAGCGTTCTGTCACCGTCTACGCAGGGGATTAAGTTTCTTGCGAAACTCCTGCGGTCTTCGACGGAGGCCTGGATAGGCCAGGCTCCAACGAACAAATCTTTTCTATCCGTCGCTATTCAACTTGTGGCGGCGTTGGCTTCCTTCATTCGCACCAGTCACATAGTTAGCTATGCTCCTGGCGACTCACTCAGTTGCCGCCTTGCCACAACCCGAATATCTCGGATATACGTCTGCATTAAGCATTATACGTGGGGGTAAGATTGTAGACAAAATCACCGCCCACGTAAAGGCATTAGTTTACAGAAGCGCTCAGGCCAGCCTGGTCAACTGCAACACCTGCACCCATGGTGGTGGAGATGCTAACTTTCTTGATGTACACGCCTTTCGCCTGAGTCGGTTTTGCTTTTTTCAGCGCAACCAGCAGAGCTTCCAGGTTTTCTTTCAGTTTGTCAGCGTCAAAGTCCACTTTACCGATGGTGGTGTGGATGATGCCGTTTTTATCGTTACGGTAACGAACCTGGCCAGCTTTAGCGTTTTTAACCGCTTCAGCAACGTTCGGTGTTACAGTACCCACTTTCGGGTTTGGCATCAGGCCGCGCGGACCCAGAACCTGGCCCAGCTGGCCAACAACGCGCATTGCATCCGGAGAAGCAATAACAACGTCAAAGTTCATTTCGCCTTTCTTGATCTGGTCAGCCAGATCTTCCATACCTACCAGTTCTGCGCCTGCAGCTTTAGCAGCTTCAGCGTTTGCACCTTGGGTAAATACGGCTACGCGAACGGAACGGCCAGTACCGTGCGGCAGTACAGTTGCACCACGTACGTTCTGGTCAGATTTACGAGCGTCGATGCCGAGGTTAACAGCTACGTCCACGCTTTCTACGAATTTAGCAGTCGCCAGCTCTTTCAGCAGTGCGATAGCTTCGTTGATGTCGTACTGTTTGGTTGCATCAACTTTCTCGCGGATAACACGCATGCGCTTGGTCAGTTTAGCCATTTCTTAGTCCTCCACTACCAGGCCCATGGAACGTGCAGTACCTTCGATGGAGCGAGTCATCGCTTCAATGTCGGCACCAGTCATGTCGGCAGCTTTGGTCTGCGCGATTTCCTGCAGCTGAGCGCGGGAAATTTTACCCACTTTGTCTTTGTTCGGCTTACCGGAACCAGACTTGATACCAGCCGCTTTTTTCAGCAGAACTGCTGCCGGCGGGGTCTTGGTAACGAAAGTGAAAGAACGGTCAGCGTAAACGGTGATTACTACCGGAATCGGCAGACCTTTTTCGATGGAATCAGTTTTTGCGTTGAACGCTTTGCAGAATTCCATGATGTTTACGCCCTGCTGACCCAGAGCCGGACCTACTGGCGGACTCGGGTTAGCCATACCAGCTGCAACCTGCAGCTTGACATAGGCTTGTACTTTCTTAGCCATTATAAATTCCTCAAGTTGGGTAATAACGCCTCTGAGAGGCTCCCCGTGATATAAAAAATCGTTTTACGGGCAAGGCCCATAAAAACAAAAGGCGCGAAATTGTATTCCAATCTCACGCCTTGTGCAACGATTAAATCGCCGCTTTTTTGATCGCTGGGTTAGGCTTTTTCAACCTGGCTGAAGTCCAGCTCTACCGGGGTCGCACGACCGAAGATAGAAACAGACACTTTCAGACGAGATTTCTCGTAATCCACTTCTTCAACAACACCGTTGAAGTCAGCGAACGGACCATCATTAACACGGACCATTTCACCCGGTTCAAACAGCGTTTTCGGACGCGGCTTATCACCAACCTGCTGCAGGCGGTTCATAATCGCATCGACTTCTTTATCGCTGATTGGCGCAGGACGATCGGAAGTACCGCCGATGAAGCCCATCACACGCGGTACGCTGCGCACCAGGTGCCAGCTCGCGTCGTTCATCACCATCTGAACGAGGACGTAGCCAGGGAAGAATTTACGTTCGCTTTTGCGACGCTGACCGCCACGGATTTCAACCACTTCTTCGGTTGGTACCATGACTTCACCAAACAAATCTTCCATGTTGTGTAATTTGATATGCTCACGCAGCGACGTTGCTACGCGGCCTTCAAAACCGGAAAACGCCTGAACGACGTACCAGCGCTTTTTAGGAGCTTCAGACATCTCAGAACCTCAGGCCAGTGATAAAGGATACCAGGCGAACCAGAATACCATCCAGTCCCCACAGGATCAGTGACATTACTGCGGTAACCGCAGCCACAATCAGCGTGGTGTGCAATGTTTCCTGGCGAGTCGGCCAAATGACCTTACGGACTTCGGTACGCGCTTCACGGGCAAAAGCAACGGTAGCTTTACCTTTTGTCGTTAACAGCGCGACACCACCCGCTGCAGCAATCAGAATTACTACGGCCAGCGCACGCAGCGGCAGCATAATGTCGCGATAAAGGTAGTTGCCGACAATCGCCACCAGGAGCAATGCCACCACAACGACCCACTTCATCGCTTCCAGGCCGCGCCCGCTTCCTTGAGCTTCGGTATTCGCACTCATAAACCAACCTGTCAGAAGTTTTCTACAAACATTTTCACCCCGCGATCGCGAGGCAAACCAAATCGAAACGCGTATTAGCTTTTCGGATTATACGCCCTCAACAGAGCCTGTCTCAGCAATGATTATGACAAAGAAAATCACTGATGAGCCAGGTTCTGGTACGAAAGCGTGCAAAAAGGGCATCAAATGATGCCCTTTTAGTGCGCATTGCGTCAAATGTTATCGGCAATTAGCTCAGAACTTTTGCTACAACGCCCGCGCCAACGGTACGGCCGCCTTCACGGATTGCGAAACGCAGACCGTCGTCCATCGCGATCGGGTGGATCAGGGTAACAACCATTTTGATGTTGTCGCCCGGCATTACCATCTCTACGCCTTCCGGCAGTTCGATGGTACCAGTCACGTCAGTAGTACGGAAGTAGAACTGCGGACGGTAGCCTTTGAAGAACGGAGTATGACGGCCGCCTTCATCTTTGGACAGAATGTACACTTCAGATTCGAACTTAGTGTGCGGCTTGATGGTGCCCGGCTTAGCCAGTACCTGACCACGTTCGATTTCTTCACGTTTGATACCACGCAGCAGAACACCTACGTTCTCACCAGCACGACCTTCGTCCAGCAGTTTGCGGAACATTTCAACGCCAGTACAGGTAGACTTCTGAGTCTCTTTGATACCAACGATTTCAACTTCTTCACCAACTTTGATGATACCGCGTTCTACACGACCGGTAACAACGGTACCACGACCGGAGATGGAGAATACGTCTTCGATCGGCAGCAGGAACGGCTTGTCAATCGCACGCTCTGGTTCCGGAATGTAAGAATCCAGGAAGCCAGCCAGTTCCAGGATTTTCGCTTCCCACTCTGCGTCGCCTTCCAGCGCTTTCAGAGCAGAACCACGAACGATCGGAGTGTCGTCGCCCGGGAAGTCGTACTGAGACAGAAGTTCACGAACTTCCATTTCAACCAGTTCCAGCAGCTCTTCGTCATCAACCATGTCGCATTTGTTCAGGAACACGATGATGTACGGAACGCCTACCTGACGACCCAGCAGGATGTGCTCACGAGTCTGCGGCATCGGGCCGTCAGTCGCAGCAACTACCAGGATCGCGCCGTCCATCTGAGCAGCACCGGTGATCATGTTTTTAACATAGTCGGCGTGCCCCGGGCAGTCTACGTGTGCGTAGTGACGGGTCGGGGTGTCGTATTCAACGTGAGAAGTGTTGATGGTGATACCACGAGCTTTTTCTTCCGGCGCGTTATCGATCTGGTCGAATGCGCGAGCAGCACCGCCGTAGGTTTTAGCCAGTACGGTAGTGATTGCAGCGGTCAGCGTTGTTTTACCATGGTCAACGTGGCCGATAGTACCGACGTTAACGTGCGGTTTTGTACGTTCAAACTTTTCTTTAGACATCGATTGTCCCTCTAAGACACGGATAAATCGGTGATATCACCACATCAACCAGGCAACATGCCCGACTTGTTGAATGCAATAAACAGAAGGAAAAAACAGGGAGGAGAAAAGAAGTGGTGCTGATAGGCAGATTCGAACTGCCGACCTCACCCTTACCAAGGGTGCGCTCTACCAACTGAGCTATATCAGCACATCTTGGAGCGGGCAGCGGGAATCGAACCCGCATCATCAGCTTGGAAGGCTGAGGTAATAGCCATTATACGATGCCCGCATCCTGGAACTCGGCTACCTGATTTTCATTCTGCACTGAATATCGAGAGAAGCTCTCTTTATTCGAGCCGGTAAGCGAACTTATCGTCTCGGGCTACGCCATCGCGTGGCCGAAATTGGTGGTGGGGGAAGGATTCGAACCTTCGAAGTCTGTGACGGCAGATTTACAGTCTGCTCCCTTTGGCCGCTCGGGAACCCCACCGGACTTGATGGTGCCGACTACCGGAATCGAACTGGTGACCTACTGATTACAAGTCAGTTGCTCTACCTACTGAGCTAAGTCGGCATCAAGTAGCGCGCATTCTATGGAGACATGCGAGTTCATGCAACTAAAAAATTGCATAATTTGTTTTATTGGTCACATTTTATGCGACACGATGAAGAAACAGCCGAACGGAGGGCAGATTAGCACACTTTTTCAACATTATTGTGCTCAACAATGCGCTCCTGCTAAACCATAATTCTTTTTATCAGATGGAATATCTGTCACATTGCTTTTCAACGATAGCTTCCTGGGAGAGATTTTTTCTTATTATTCCTCCCCATCTGGTGTTACCCTCCTGCCCATTAACCCATTCAACAGAACTGTGACGCGCCATGGCAAATATCGCTTTGCCGATAGAGCTATGACCGCCAGAAACATGCTTATGAGTATAAAAGAGCAAACGTTAATGACGCCTTACCTACAGTTTGACCGCAACCAGTGGGCAGCTCTGCGTGATTCCGTACCTATGACGTTATCGGAAGATGAGATCGCCCGTCTCAAAGGTATTAATGAAGATCTCTCGTTAGAAGAAGTTGCCGAGATCTATTTACCTCTGTCACGTTTGCTGAACTTCTATATAAGCTCGAATCTGCGCCGTCAGGCAGTTCTGGAACAGTTTCTTGGTACCAACGGGCAACGCATTCCTTACATTATCAGTATTGCTGGTAGTGTCGCTGTGGGGAAAAGTACAACCGCCCGTGTATTGCAGGCGCTATTAAGCCGTTGGCCGGAACATCGTCGTGTTGAACTGATCACGACTGATGGCTTCCTTCACCCTAATCAGGTACTGAAAGAACGTGGTCTGATGAAGAAGAAAGGCTTCCCGGAATCGTATGATATGCATCGCCTGGTGAAGTTTGTTTCCGATCTCAAATCCGGCGTGCCAAACGTTACAGCACCTGTTTACTCGCATCTTATTTATGATGTGATCCCGGATGGAGATAAAACGGTTGTTCAGCCTGATATTTTAATTCTTGAAGGGTTAAATGTCTTACAGAGCGGAATGGATTATCCACACGATCCACATCATGTATTTGTTTCTGATTTTGTCGATTTTTCGATATATGTTGATGCACCGGAAGACTTACTTCAGACGTGGTATATCAACCGTTTCCTGAAATTCCGCGAAGGGGCTTTTACAGACCCGGATTCCTATTTTCATAACTACGCGAAATTAACTAAAGAAGAAGCGATTAAGACTGCCATGACATTGTGGAAAGAGATCAACTGGCTGAACTTAAAGCAAAATATTCTACCTACTCGCGAGCGCGCCAGTTTAATCCTGACGAAAAGTGCTAATCATGCGGTAGAAGAGGTCAGACTACGCAAATAATTTTCAGGGGAGCTAATGCTCCCCTATCTTATTTTTCCGCACTACGCAGGGATATTTCACCGCCCATCCAGGGTTTTATTATTCCATCCTGCTCAAGCAATAAAGCGCCCTGTTTGTCTATTCCGCGTGAAATGCCAAATATTTCTTTATCCCCAATGATAAGTTTCACTGGGCGATTAATAAAATTATCCAGCTTTTCCCAGCGCGAAAGATAAGGTGCCAATCCTTCTTGCTCGAAGAGTTCCAGCGCCGCGCGTAATTCACGTATGAGCATGGCCGCCAACGTATTACGATCGAGATTGATTCCCGCTTCCTGCAGCGTGATCCACCCTTGATTAACGACACTCTCTTCAACACGACGCATTGCCATGTTGATCCCGGCACCAATGACTATTTGCGCCGCATCGCCGGTTTTGCCAGTTAGCTCCACAAGAATGCCTGCCAGCTTGCGATCCTGCAGATAGAGGTCATTAGGCCATTTAACACGAACTTTATCAGCACCCAGCTTGCGTAATACTTCCGCCATCACGATACCGATAACCAGACTTAAACCAATCGCCGCCGCCGGGCCTTGTTCCAGACGCCAGAACATCGACAAATATAAGTTTGCGCCAAAAGGCGAAAACCATTTCCGACCCCGGCGACCACGGCCAGCCTGCTGGTATTCTGCAACACAGGCATCGCCCGATTTAAGCTCTCCGATACGATCAAGAAGGTACTGATTCGTGGAGTCAATAACGGGCAGCACAGTTACACTACCGCCATCCAGCTGACCCAATATCTGTTCAGCATTAAGTAACTGGATAGGCTCAGGCAGGCTGTATCCTTTACCCGGGACGGTAAAGACATCAACGCCCCAGTCACGCAGTGTCTGAATGTGTTTATTAATAGCCGCCCGGCTCATTCCTAACGTTTCACCCAACTGCTCACCAGAGTGAAATTCGCCATTCGCTAACAGCGCGATTAATTTCAGCGGAACGGTATTATCCTTCATGAAATCGTCTCCACTGCGCTAACTTCACCTGATGCACCAATAAAGCGAACTTCGGGCTCAAGCCAGACATTAAATTTTTCACCCACTTTTTGTCTTACATAATGTGCCAGTTGCACCACATCTTCGCTTTTTGCATTGTCTTCATTAATGAGGACTAACGCCTGTTGACGGTGCACCGCAGCCCCACCCATTTGCATCCCTTTTAGCTGGCACTGATCGATAAGCCAACCTGCTGCCAGTTTTACTGAACCATCTGCCTGGGGATAATTTGGTGCTGTTGGAAATTGTGCCAGTAATGCTTTAGCCGTTTCGGCAGATACAACAGGGTTTTTGAAGAAACTACCGGCATTGCCATTCACTTTTGGATCAGGGAGTTTGGTGGTGCGCATATGACACACCGCATCAAATACTTGCTGTGGCGTTACTGTTGTAGGATCCAGACGAGTTAAGTCACCATACGTTAGTACAGGTTGCCACTCTTTTGGCAGACGCAGACCTACGGCTACAATGGCGAAGCGGTCCTGGTATTCATGTTTAAAAATACTGTCGCGATAGCCAAAACGGCACTCTTTGGCAGTTAAGCGCACCTGCTTGCCTGTCGCCAGTTCAACACAGTCAACATAAGCGCAAACTCGCTGTAATTCTACGCCATAAGCACCAATATTCTGGATAGGTGATGAGCCGACACAACCAGGAATTAATGCCAGATTTTCCAGACCAGGCATACCTTCCTGCAAAGTGTATTTTACCAGGCGATGCCAGTTTTCTCCGGCTCCTACATGTAAATACCACGCATCAGGTTCATCATGAATTTCGATACCTTTGATCCGGTTGATGATCACCGTACCGCGATAGTCTTCCAGAAAAAGTACATTACTTCCTTCACCCAGAATAAGAACGGGTTGTCCTTTTGCGGTTGCATGCTGCCAGGCATTGAGTAGTTGTTGTTCGTCTTCGGCACATACAATGTGCTGAGCATTATGATCAATGCCAAATGTGTTCCAGGGTTTTAAGGAGTGGTTCATAGCTGCTTTCCTGATGCAAAAACGAGGCTAGTTTACCGTATCTGCGGGGGGATGGCTTGTAGATATGATGACAGGAAGAGTTTGTAGAAACACAAAAAGGCCCAGTCTTCCGACTGAGCCTTCTGCTTAATTTGATGCCTGGCAGTTCCCTACTCTCGCATGGGGAGACCCCACACTACCATCGGCGCTACGGCGTTTCACTTCTGAGTTCGGCATGGGGTCAGGTGGGACCACCGCGCTACGGCCGCCAGGCAAATTCTGTTTTATCAGACCGCTTCTGCGTTCTGATTTAATCTGTATCAGGCTGAAAATCTTCTCTCAATCCGCCAAAACAGCTTCGGCGTTGTAAGGTTAAGCCTCACGGTTCATTAGTACCGGTTAGCTCAACGCATCGCTGCGCTTACACACCCGGCCTATCAACGTCGTCGTCTTCAACGTTCCTTCAGGACCCTTAAAGGGTCAGGGAGAACTCATCTCGGGGCAAGTTTCGTGCTTAGATGCTTTCAGCACTTATCTCTTCCGCATTTAGCTACCGGGCAGTGCCATTGGCATGACAACCCGAACACCAGTGATGCGTCCACTCCGGTCCTCTCGTACTAGGAGCAGCCCCCCTCAGTTCTCCAGCGCCCACGGCAGATAGGGACCGAACTGTCTCACGACGTTCTAAACCCAGCTCGCGTACCACTTTAAATGGCGAACAGCCATACCCTTGGGACCTACTTCAGCCCCAGGATGTGATGAGCCGACATCGAGGTGCCAAACACCGCCGTCGATATGAACTCTTGGGCGGTATCAGCCTGTTATCCCCGGAGTACCTTTTATCCGTTGAGCGATGGCCCTTCCATTCAGAACCACCGGATCACTATGACCTGCTTTCGCACCTGCTCGCGCCGTCACGCTCGCAGTCAAGCTGGCTTATGCCATTGCACTAACCTCCTGATGTCCGACCAGGATTAGCCAACCTTCGTGCTCCTCCGTTACTCTTTAGGAGGAGACCGCCCCAGTCAAACTACCCACCAGACACTGTCCGCAACCCGGATTACGGGTCCACGTTAGAACATCAAACATTAAAGGGTGGTATTTCAAGGTCGGCTCCATGCAGACTGGCGTCCACACTTCAAAGCCTCCCACCTATCCTACACATCAAGGCTCAATGTTCAGTGTCAAGCTATAGTAAAGGTTCACGGGGTCTTTTCGTCCCATCGCGGGTAATCGGCATCTTCACCGATACTACAATTTCACTGAGCTCACGGTTGAGACAGCGTCCAGATCATTACACCATTCGTGCAGGTCGGAACTTACCCGACAAGGAATTTCGCTACCTTAGGACCGTTATAGTTACGGCCGCCGTTTACCGGGGCTTCGATCAAGAGCTTCGCTTGCGCTGACCCCATCAATTAACCTTCCGGCACCGGGCAGGCGTCACACCGTATACGTCCACTTTCGTGTTTGCACAGTGCTGTGTTTTTAATAAACAGTTGCAGCCAGCTGGTATCTTCGACTGATTTCAGCTCCATGAGTAAATCACTTCACCTACATATCAGCGTGCCTTCTCCCGAAGTTACGGCACCATTTTGCCTAGTTCCTTCACCCGAGTTCTCTCAAGCGCCTTGGTATTCTCTACCTGACCACCTGTGTCGGTTTGGGGTACGATTTGATGTTACCTGATGCTTAGAGGCTTTTCCTGGAAGCAGGGCATTTGTTGCTTCAGCACCGTAGTGCCTCGTCATCACGCCTCAGCCTTGATTTTCCGGATTTGCCTGGAAAACCAGCCTACACGCTTAAACCGGGACAACCGTCGCCCGGCCAACATAGCCTTCTCCGTCCCCCCTTCGCAGTAACACCAAGTACAGGAATATTAACCTGTTTCCCATCGACTACGCCTTTCGGCCTCGCCTTAGGGGTCGACTCACCCTGCCCCGATTAACGTTGGACAGGAACCCTTGGTCTTCCGGCGAGCGGGCTTTTCACCCGCTTTATCGTTACTTATGTCAGCATTCGCACTTCTGATACCTCCAGCATACCTCACAGTACACCTTCACAGGCTTACAGAACGCTCCCCTACCCAACAACGCATAAGCGTCGCTGCCGCAGCTTCGGTGCATGGTTTAGCCCCGTTACATCTTCCGCGCAGGCCGACTCGACCAGTGAGCTATTACGCTTTCTTTAAATGATGGCTGCTTCTAAGCCAACATCCTGGCTGTCTGGGCCTTCCCACATCGTTTCCTACTTAACCATGACTTTGGGACCTTAGCTGGCGGTCTGGGTTGTTTCCCTCTTCACGACGGACGTTAGCACCCGCCGTGTGTCTCCCGTGATAACATTCTCCGGTATTCGCAGTTTGCATCGGGTTGGTAAGTCGGGATGACCCCCTTGCCGAAACAGTGCTCTACCCCCGGAGATGAATTCACGAGGCGCTACCTAAATAGCTTTCGGGGAGAACCAGCTATCTCCCGGTTTGATTGGCCTTTCACCCCCAGCCACAAGTCATCCGCTAATTTTTCAACATTAGTCGGTTCGGTCCTCCAGTTAGTGTTACCCAACCTTCAACCTGCCCATGGCTAGATCACCGGGTTTCGGGTCTATACCCTGCAACTTAACGCCCAGTTAAGACTCGGTTTCCCTTCGGCTCCCCTATTCGGTTAACCTTGCTACAGAATATAAGTCGCTGACCCATTATACAAAAGGTACGCAGTCACACAGATTGCTCTGTGCTCCCACTGCTTGTACGTACACGGTTTCAGGTTCTTTTTCACTCCCCTCGCCGGGGTTCTTTTCGCCTTTCCCTCACGGTACTGGTTCACTATCGGTCAGTCAGGAGTATTTAGCCTTGGAGGATGGTCCCCCCATATTCAGACAGGATACCACGTGTCCCGCCCTACTCATCGAGCTCACAGCATGTGCATTTTTGTGTACGGGGCTGTCACCCTGTATCGCGCGCCTTTCCAGACGCTTCCACTAACACACACACTGATTCAGGCTCTGGGCTCCTCCCCGTTCGCTCGCCGCTACTGGGGGAATCTCGGTTGATTTCTTTTCCTCGGGGTACTTAGATGTTTCAGTTCCCCCGGTTCGCCTCATTAACCTATGGATTCAGTTAATGATAGTGTGTCGAAACACACTGGGTTTCCCCATTCGGAAATCGCCGGTTATAACGGTTCATATCACCTTACCGACGCTTATCGCAGATTAGCACGTCCTTCATCGCCTCTGACTGCCAGGGCATCCACCGTGTACGCTTAGTCGCTTAACCTCACAACCCGAAGATGTTTCTTTCGATTCATCATCGTGTTGCGAAAATTTGAGAGACTCACGAACAACTTGCGTTGTTCAGTGTTTCAATTTTCAGCTTGATCCAGATTTTTAAAGAGCAAATATCTCAAACAAGACTTAACAGTCCGTTTTGAGATATTGAGGTCGGCGACTTTCACTCACAAACCAGCAAGTGGCGTCCCCTAGGGGATTCGAACCCCTGTTACCGCCGTGAAAGGGCGGTGTCCTGGGCCTCTAGACGAAGGGGACGTATCAGTCTGCTTCGCAAGACGCCTTGCTTTTCACTTTCTATCAGACAATCTGTGTGAGCACTGCAAAGAACGCTTCTTTAAGGTAAGGAGGTGATCCAACCGCAGGTTCCCCTACGGTTACCTTGTTACGACTTCACCCCAGTCATGAATCACAAAGTGGTAAGCGCCCTCCCGAAGGTTAAGCTACCTACTTCTTTTGCAACCCACTCCCATGGTGTGACGGGCGGTGTGTACAAGGCCCGGGAACGTATTCACCGTGGCATTCTGATCCACGATTACTAGCGATTCCGACTTCATGGAGTCGAGTTGCAGACTCCAATCCGGACTACGACGCACTTTATGAGATCCGCTTGCTCTCGCGAGGTCGCTTCTCTTTGTATGCGCCATTGTAGCACGTGTGTAGCCCTGGTCGTAAGGGCCATGATGACTTGACGTCATCCCCACCTTCCTCCAGTTTATCACTGGCAGTCTCCTTTGAGTTCCCGGCCGGACCGCTGGCAACAAAGGATAAGGGTTGCGCTCGTTGCGGGACTTAACCCAACATTTCACAACACGAGCTGACGACAGCCATGCAGCACCTGTCTCACAGTTCCCGAAGGCACCAATCCATCTCTGGAAAGTTCTGTGGATGTCAAGACCAGGTAAGGTTCTTCGCGTTGCATCGAATTAAACCACATGCTCCACCGCTTGTGCGGGCCCCCGTCAATTCATTTGAGTTTTAACCTTGCGGCCGTACTCCCCAGGCGGTCGACTTAACGCGTTAGCTCCGGAAGCCACGCCTCAAGGGCACAACCTCCAAGTCGACATCGTTTACGGCGTGGACTACCAGGGTATCTAATCCTGTTTGCTCCCCACGCTTTCGCACCTGAGCGTCAGTCTTCGTCCAGGGGGCCGCCTTCGCCACCGGTATTCCTCCAGATCTCTACGCATTTCACCGCTACACCTGGAATTCTACCCCCCTCTACGAGACTCAAGCTTGCCAGTATCAGATGCAGTTCCCAGGTTGAGCCCGGGGATTTCACATCTGACTTAACAAACCGCCTGCGTGCGCTTTACGCCCAGTAATTCCGATTAACGCTTGCACCCTCCGTATTACCGCGGCTGCTGGCACGGAGTTAGCCGGTGCTTCTTCTGCGGGTAACGTCAATGAGTAAAGGTATTAACTTTACTCCCTTCCTCCCCGCTGAAAGTACTTTACAACCCGAAGGCCTTCTTCATACACGCGGCATGGCTGCATCAGGCTTGCGCCCATTGTGCAATATTCCCCACTGCTGCCTCCCGTAGGAGTCTGGACCGTGTCTCAGTTCCAGTGTGGCTGGTCATCCTCTCAGACCAGCTAGGGATCGTCGCCTTGGTGAGCCGTTACCCCACCAACAAGCTAATCCCATCTGGGCACATCCGATGGCAAGAGGCCCGAAGGTCCCCCTCTTTGGTCTTGCGACGTTATGCGGTATTAGCTACCGTTTCCAGTAGTTATCCCCCTCCATCAGGCAGTTTCCCAGACATTACTCACCCGTCCGCCACTCGTCAGCGAATCAGCAAGCTGATTCCTGTTACCGTTCGACTTGCATGTGTTAGGCCTGCCGCCAGCGTTCAATCTGAGCCATGATCAAACTCTTCAATTTAAAAGTTTGATGCTCAAAGAATTAAACTTCGTAATGAATTACGTGTTCACTCTTGAGACTTGGTATTCATTTTTCGTCTTGCGACGTTAAGAATCCGTATCTTCGAGTGCCCACACAGATTGTCTGATAAATTGTTAAAGAGCAGTGCCGCTTCACTTTTTCTCAGCGGCGCGGGGTGTGCATAATACGCTTTCCCGCTACAGAGTCAAGCATTTATTTTTGCTTTCTCTGTCGGAGTTCTCAGGAGAACCCCGCTGACCCGGCGGCGTGTTTGCCGTTGTTCCGTGTCAGTGGTGGCGCATTATAGGGAGTTATTCCGGCCTGACAAGAGGAAATTTAAAATAATTTTCTGACCGCGCAACATTCAACCAAATCAGCCTAAAACTGCCAGTTTTTCGAGCGTTTCGAAGCCGTAACGCTGTAAAACGGGCAATAATTGTTCAGCTTCTGGCGTCATTGCCATACAAAAGGCAATATTCGCATCGGCAGATTTTGCATCCGGAGCTTCATGTTCTAACAGCCAGGCCGTTCTGCGAGCAATCGCTGCGCCAGAATCCACCAGCCGGGTTCCCTCTGGCAGCACCTGTAAGAGTTCTTCTTGTAGTAGAGGGAAATGGGTGCAACCCAATACAACGGTATCTGGCGGCTCTTTCATTCTTAACCACGGGCGTAGGATACGTTTTAGTGCATCCAGAGAAACATCTTCGCCATGTAGCTTCGCTTCAGCCAACTCAACCATCTCTGCCGAGCCCAGCATTTCTATCTGGCATTCATTAGCGAAACGCGCGATCAGCTCATGAGTATAAGAACGTTTAACAGTTCCGCGGGTTGCCAGTAATCCGACAATGCCATTTGCCGTCAGACGTGCAGCAGGTTTAATCGCCGGCACGACACCAACAACCGGGAAGTCGAACTTTTCGCGTAATGCAGGAAGTGAAACGGTACTGGCGGTGTTGCAAGCGACCACAGCCAGCGCAAGGGGATAACGTTCTTGCACTGCGGTGACAATTGCCACCACTCGCTCAACAATAAACTCTTCGCTTTTTTCGCCATACGGAAAAGCGACGTTATCGAAAGCATAAATGTAATGGAGATCCGGTAAGAGATGCCGGATCTCGTCATAGACCGACAACCCACCGACGCCGGAGTCAAACACCAGCACGGTGGGACGTGGTTCAGAAGGTGTAGCTGCCAGACAAGGTGTATTCCCGTCCTGCAGTTTGGTAGCCATAGACTGTCTCATAATCTTTGTCGAACAGGTTGGCTATTTTACCACGAACTGTCAGGTGAGAGGTGACCGGATACGCAACCGCAAGATCCCACAAGCTCACACCGCCCATTTTAACGGTTTGATAAGGATAAGATGAGTAATCCTTATCATAGCGAGTGCCTAAATACTGATAAGTAATACCCCAGTCGAAGTCATACAACTGCCAGTCGAGCTGGTATTTCACCTGCTGTTTAGCACGGCGTAACAACGGCGTGTCGGTAATCGCATTGCGCGCATCGACATAATCATAACTCACAGTATGCGTCAGTGGTCCGGTATCAAAATTGGCGGTCGCCTCGACGCCCTTAATCCGCGCTTTCCCTTCGTTGTAATATTTCAGGGTGTGATCATCATAATCGATCAAGTCACTGACATCGTTACGATATCCGGAAATACGCCAGTTCACCCCAGCGGTTAAGCCTTCAAACGCGCCTTCCCACTGTTTGCTTTTCTCCGGGTCCAGATTCGGATTTCCGTAGAAGCCATACAGTTGCCCCAGATTTGGTGCCTTATAAGATGTCCCGTAGGAAGCAATGAAGCGATAACCTTCGATGAATTCCCAACCGGCGCTGGTTTGCCAGGTTCCATGACGACCAAACTGTGAGTTATCGTCACTGCGTGCTGCGCCTTCAAAGGTAAAATCGCCGACTTGTTGCAGCCCGGTCAGATAGATGCCGGTATTACGTTGATCATATCCATTCTCAACATAACCTGTACCCGGCGTCGTAGTCTGTTTCTGCCAGTCGACACCCGCACCAATACTACCGTGACCAACGATGACATTGTTTGCCCACTGGACGGTGTATTGCTTCATCTCATCGAGCGTCGCCGACGAATCATAACGACCAAAATGGGGATCGTAGTTGTAATCTTTGCTATGGCTATAGCTGGTAATGAGTTGTGATTTAATCAGTTCGCCGTTATAGCGCAGCCCGGCGTCCCAACTTTGGCTATAGAGTTTACGGGTATCGAGCAACGGTGAACCGGGAGAATAATACGCGTCATAATTGGTACGGTTATCATAGCCATAGCCGCGCACAAAGCCGCTCCAGGCATCAGTAAAGTTATGCTCCAGCGCGCCATAAAGCGTTTTACTTAAAAAACCATCGTTATCTGTCTGCGCTTGCGTTCCGGTATTACCATAGGCAACAACATCATAACCATGAGTATGGGCATAATCGCCCAACAACGTTACTCGTGTCTTATCCCCCAGTTGTTGCTGTGTAGAGACATCATAGTTTTGATAACTATTGCTTCCCCACCCTGCTGAAATTTCCGTTCCGGGTTCATCGCGCGTCGTGATGATATTCACCACCCCACCTATTGCATCGGAACCATAAACGGCGGAGCGTGGCCCACGGATATATTCAACACGCTGGACAAGCGCAATAGGGAACTGGCTAAGGTCGGCAGAACCACTCACCCCCGCCAGATTCAGGCGTACGCCATCAATTAACACCAACACATGACTGGCATTTGTACCGCGAATAAAAATAGATGAGAGCTGACCTGAACCGCCGTTTTGGGTGATATCGACGCCCGGAAGACGGCGCAGCACATCATTGACCGAGGTCGACTGCCAGCGGTCGATATCCTGACGCGTCACAACGGTGGTTGGTGCAAGCACAGTGCTGCGCGGCTGTTCAAAACGGTTAGCAGTAACGACGAGAGTATCCGGGCTGGTATCCTGTGCCCAAGCGGAAAAGGCTGTGACAGAACACGCCGTCAGCAGCGAAGCTTTTTTAATCATTGTAAAGCATCCACAATAGAAGAAGGATGCCGCAGGTTTCATCAATATTACGCGATGATGAGAACCAGATGCGACGTTGGCCGGCAGGTCTTCGGGCTTGGAGGGGTATCTAAGATACTAAGAGATGATGACTTCCCACCGGATGGCAGTGTCCGCATAACGCAATCATCGCACCTTTCCTTACCGCTGCGCGTCAGCTCCAGATTCGCACTGGATTCCCTATTAACTCACAGGACCGGCAAGTGGATGCTACAGGTTGTAACAAGTTACTGTCCAGACGTAGCTCACAAATAGGAATTCATCAAGATCTGGACATCTGATGAGCAATCCCTACAATCGCCGCGTACTTTAATTTTTCAGGATACATCATGACCCCCGAACACCTTCCAACAGAACAGTATGAAGCGCAGTTAGCCGAAAAAGTGGTACGTTTGCAAAGTATGATGGCACCGTTTTCTGACCTGGTTCCGGAAGTGTTTCGCTCGCCGGTCAGTCATTACCGGATGCGTGCGGAGTTCCGCATCTGGCACGATGGCGATGACCTGTATCACATCATTTTCGATCAACAAACCAAAAGCCGTATCCGCGTGGATAGCTTCCCCGCCGCCAGTGAACTCATCAACCAGTTGATGACGGCGATGATTGCGGGTGTGCGTAATAATCCCGTTCTGCGCCACAAGTTGTTCCAGATTGATTACCTCACCACGCTGAGTAATCAGGCGGTGGTTTCCCTGCTGTACCATAAAAAGCTGGATGATGAGTGGCGTCAGGAAGCGGAATCCCTGCGCGATGCACTGCGAGCACAGAATCTGAATGTGCATCTGATTGGTCGGGCAACGAAAACCAAAATCGAGCTGGATCAAGATTACATCGATGAACGTCTGCCGGTCGCAGGGAAAGAGATGATCTACCGTCAGGTAGAAAACAGTTTTACCCAGCCGAACGCGGCGATGAATATTCAGATGCTGGAATGGGCGCTGGACGTAACCAAAGGCTCAAAAGGCGATTTACTGGAGCTGTACTGCGGCAACGGTAACTTTTCATTAGCACTGGCGCGCAATTTTGATCGGGTATTAGCCACCGAAATCGCTAAGCCGTCGGTTGCTGCTGCGCAATACAACATCGCAGCTAACCATATTGATAACGTACAAATTATTCGTATGGCGGCAGAAGAATTTACTCAGGCGATGAATGGTGTGCGCGAGTTTAACCGCCTGCAAGGGATCGACTTAAAGAGTTATCAGTGCGAAACCATTTTTGTCGACCCACCGCGCAGCGGTCTGGACAGTGAAACCGAGAAAATGGTGCAGGCGTATCCACGTATTCTGTATATCTCCTGCAATCCGGAAACGTTATGCAAGAATCTGGAAACATTAAGCCAGACACACAAGGTCGAACGTCTGGCTCTGTTTGATCAGTTCCCCTACACGCACCATATGGAGTGCGGCGTATTACTGACCGCGAAGTAAAACCCATGCCGGATGCGCCAGCATCCGGCATAATACCGATTACTCAGCAACTTCCTGCTTACGGTTACGCATCTTCGCGCCAATCCAGAACACCATAATGACGGAGAGTACTGCCGGGAAGAAGTTAGAGCCGATATCCGGATATTCCGCACGAACTACCGTGCTGTACAGCAGTACGCCGAGAATAAAACAGGCAGCTGCCAGACCCGGCAAGCCTACCGGCATAGTGCGATTAAGATAACGTTGATGCAGGCAGTAAACCGTCAGCACCAGGGAAATAATCGGGAATACAGAAAATGGCACAATGGAGCTAAACAGCGCTGCGAAAGTACCATTAATCGATAAGCCAGCAACTAACGCCAGCAGCAGCGTACCTCTATCTTGATTTGCTTGTTTCATTACTCGTCCTTCACATTTCCCGGAATAATTGCGGTTTTCTCTTGTTCACGGCGATACCAGTAATAAGCCCCTTTCGAAATCATTCGCAGTTGCAGTACCAGTCGCTCTTCTAATTGCCGACGTTGTTCGACGCCGACGTCCAACGCCTCGGCACCCGCACTGAAGACAATTGTCACCATTGCTTCGGCTTGCGCTTCAGTAAACGCACGCGGCATATGGTTTTCGAGTTCCAGATAGTCCGCAAGTTCCGCAATGAAGTGCTGAATTTCACGCGCAACGGCGGCACGAAACGCAGCGGAGGTGCCGGAGCGTTCCCGCAATAATAACCGGAAGGCGTTAGGATTATTACCGATGAACTCCATAAATGTGGAGACCGAGGTGCGGATCACACTCCCGCCTTTGGCGATACGCTGACGCGCCTGGCGCATGAGTTGGCGTAGCATTAAACCGCTCTCATCAACCATGGTCAGACCCAGTTCGTCTACGTCGCGGAAATGCCGATAAAAAGAGGTGGGAGCAATGCCCGCTTCACGCGCCACTTCACGCAAACTCAGGCTGGCGAAGCTGCGTTCAGCACTTAATTGGCTAAATGCGGCTTCCACCAGCGAACGGCGGGTTTTTTCTTTTTGTTGCGCTCTTACGCCCATCACGATGTCTGAATCCTTGCCAAAAGTACTGCTGGCACTATACCAGAGAATGAACATACTGGATTGCTCCAGTATTGTGAATGAACGGTAACGCAATAAAACATATTTACTGCAATTCTTTGGCCGGTTCTTTTACGTACAGCGGAAACCTGCCGCTTAAACGGAGAGTATCGTCGATAAAAATCCAATAAAACGTCAGGGCAAAAGTAAGAAACAGACAAAGCAAAGGCCGCTCAGGATATAGCCAGATAAATGACGGGGATCAATTGGCTTACCCGCGATAAAATGTTACCATTCTGTTGCTTTTATGTATAAGAACAGGTAAGCCCTACCATGCCACATTCCTACGATTACGATGCCATAGTAATAGGTTCCGGCCCCGGCGGCGAAGGCGCTGCAATGGGCCTGGTTAAGCAAGGTGCGCGCGTCGCAGTTATCGAGCGTTATCAAAATGTTGGCGGCGGTTGCACCCACTGGGGCACCATCCCGTCGAAAGCTCTCCGTCACGCCGTCAGCCGCATTATAGAATTCAATCAAAACCCACTTTACAGCGACCATTCCCGACTGCTCCGCTCTTCTTTTGCCGATATCCTTAACCATGCCGATAACGTGATTAATCAACAAACGCGCATGCGTCAGGGATTTTACGAACGTAATCACTGTGAAATATTGCAGGGAAACGCTCGCTTTGTTGACGAGCATACGTTGGCGCTGGATTGCCCGGACGGCAGCGTTGAAACACTAACCGCTGAAAAATTTGTTATTGCCTGCGGCTCTCGTCCATATCATCCAACAGATGTTGATTTCACCCATCCACGCATTTACGACAGCGACTCAATTCTTAGCATGCACCACGAACCGCGCCATGTACTTATCTATGGTGCTGGAGTGATCGGCTGTGAATATGCGTCGATCTTCCGCGGTATGGATGTAAAAGTGGATCTGATCAACACCCGCGATCGCCTGCTGGCATTTCTCGATCAAGAGATGTCAGATTCTCTCTCCTATCACTTCTGGAACAGTGGCGTAGTGATTCGTCACAACGAAGAGTACGAGAAGATCGAAGGCTGTGACGACGGTGTGATCATGCATCTGAAGTCGGGTAAAAAACTGAAAGCTGACTGCCTGCTCTATGCCAACGGTCGTACCGGTAATACCGATTCGCTGGCGTTACAGAACATTGGGCTGGAAACTGACAGTCGCGGACAGCTGAAGGTCAACAGCATGTATCAGACCGCACAGCCGCACGTTTACGCGGTGGGCGACGTGATTGGTTATCCGAGCCTGGCATCAGCGGCCTATGACCAGGGGCGCATTGCCGCGCAGGCGCTGGTAAAAGGCGAAGCCACCGCGCATCTGATTGAAGATATCCCTACCGGCATTTACACCATCCCGGAAATCAGCTCTGTGGGCAAAACCGAACAGCAGCTGACCGCGATGAAAGTGCCATATGAAGTGGGCCGCGCCCAGTTTAAACATCTGGCACGCGCACAAATCGTCGGCATGAACGTGGGCACGCTGAAAATTTTGTTCCATCGGGAAACAAAAGAGATTCTGGGTATTCACTGCTTTGGCGAGCGCGCTGCCGAAATTATTCATATCGGTCAGGCGATTATGGAACAGAAAGGTGGCGGCAACACTATTGAGTACTTCGTCAACACCACCTTTAACTACCCGACCATGGCGGAAGCCTATCGGGTAGCTGCGTTAAACGGTTTAAACCGCCTGTTTTAACACTTTATCGAAATGGCCATCCATTCTTGCTCGGATGGCCTCTGCCAGCTGCTCATAGCGGCTGCGCAGCGGTGAGCCAGGACGATAAACCAGGCCAATAGTGCGGCGTGGTTCCGGCTTAATGCACGGCAGATAAACAACCCCATCGCGTTTGCGCTCCGGCGGCACAGCCAGCGCTGGCAGTAAAGTGATCCCGCTACCTGCCGCCACCATGTTGCGCAGCGTCTCCAGGCTGGTCGCGCGGAAGTGTGTATCTTCATCCGCCCCGGCTTCAAAACAGAAACCCATTGCCTGATCGCGCAAACAGTGACCATCTTCCAGCATCAGCAGTTTTTCCCCTGCCAGATCGGCCATCGGTACGCATTCGCGGTTCGCCCACGGGTGATCTTCATAGATAGCCAGCAACATTGGCTCATCAAACAACGGCACTTCAATGAATGCTTCGCTCTCTTTCACCAGCGCGAGGATCACGCAATCGAGTTTGCCGCTGTCCAGTTGCGCCAGTAACTGGTGGGTCTGTGCTTCATGCAGATACATTTCCAGCTTTGGAAAGGTCTGGTGCAGCATAGGGATAATATGCGGTAGCAGGTACGGTCCAACTGTGGGAATCAAACCAATGTGCAGCGGCCCGGACATCGTCTCGCCCTGCTGGCTTGCCATCTCTTTAAGGACTTTCACCTCACGCAGTACGGTACGCGCCTGATCTACCAGCAGCATTCCCGCCTGGGTGAACAACACTTTACGGCTGGTCCGCTCCAGCAACATCACGCCCAACTCATCTTCCAGCTTACGAATTTGCCCGCTAAGCGTCGGCTGGCTAACGTGGCAGGAATCTGCCGCACGCCGAAAATGGCGGTGCTCGGCCAATGCCACCAGGTACTCAAGATCACGAATATTCATTATCCATCCTCCATCGCCACGATAGTTCATGGCGATAGGTAGAATAGCAATGAACGATTATCCCTATCAAGCATTCTGACTGATAATTGCTCACAGAAACGGAGCGGCACCTCTTTTAACCCTTGAAGTCACTGCCCGTTTCGAGAGTTTCTCAACTCGAATAACTAAAGCCAACGTGAACTTTTGCGGATCTCCAGGATCCGCTTTTTTTTATTCTACAGGCCCACAGCAAGAGAGCCTGATAGTAACGATTACTCAATGCGATCTTTGACAATAAAGAAGTAACACAGCGCCCCGGTGAACGTCACACAGGCCGCGATAACCAACGCCAGATTAAACGAGTGTGTGGTATCCACTACCCAACCGGTTACGATCGGAGCAAAGGAAGCAAAAACAAAACTGCCAAAGTTTTGAATCCCGGCGATGGAAGCCACTTTTGTTTCTGACACCATCACCTGCACCAGCCCCCATGCAGACGTTCCAGCGAAATGCACGCAGAATAGCGCCATTGAGATAAACGCTACCGCCTGGGCTGGCGAGGAAGATTGCACGACCAGCAACGTGCCTAATGCCGACATCATCAAACCGCAGACAATAGCCGTTTTACGCGTCTTCGCCAGGTCGTAGCCTTTTTTCGCCAGTCGATCGACAACAATACCGTTAACCCACATCCCGACTGCCGCCGCGAGGAAAGGAATCGCCGCCACCCAACCGGTTTTCGCCAGACTGAAACCTTGCTCGGCTTGCAAATAACCGGGTAACCACGCGATGTAGAGCCAACCGGTATAATTGACGCCAGAGAAACCTAAAATCATCCCCCAGGTTGTCCGATGCTTAAACAGCGCCAGCCACTCGCTAAATTGCAGCTGTGGACGCGGTTTAACCGGCGCGGAGAGATACGTCCGTTCTTCGTCAGTCAGGACAAACTGCGCCCGGTTGCGATACCACGCGTACCAACAGATCCCAACCAGAATCCCTGCCACGCCGATGATAACGAACATCGTCCGCCAGCCCCATGCCAGCTGCATCAATACAAGAGCAGGAGGCGCGATAGCCTGACCGATAACGGTAGATGAGTTAAAAATCCCCAGCGCCGTGCCGCGTTCTTTTTGTGCATACCAGTCGGTGATCGACTTTACTCCCGCAGGCATAAATGGCGCTTCGCCAATACCCAGACCGATACGCATTAAAATAAAGTGGCTAAAAGAATTAACCATTCCTGTTAATGCCTGCATTAATGACCAGAATATTAAGCCTGCGCCTAAAACAATTCGTGGGCCAAAGCGGTCTAGCAAAATACCGGAAGGTAGTTGTGAAAAACCATAAGACAGAGAAAATGCAGAAAGCAAAACACCAAACTCTGTCGCCGATAATCCTAACTCGCCACGAATCGCTTCACCTGCCACGCTCAATGACGAACGGTCGAGAAAATTAACGATCCCCGCCATAAATAATAAAACCAGGGTCACTGTCTGAATACGACGAATCCGTTGCGGTTTATTACCCGCAACACTGGTTGACACATCAACGTCCATTTTTAGCTCCTTGAGCGGAATTAATCGATTTGATGACTATTCAGAAAATAATTAAGCGAACCGTTATTACCAGTTCCACAATGTGCCATCTTCCAGTCGTGCGACGGGGAGATACGCCGGGTCATACGGATATTTCGCCGCCAGTTTCTCATCGAAAGAAATACCCAGCCCCGGTTCATCGCCTGGGTGCATATAACCTTCCTCGAAGCGCCAGCTGTGCGGGAAAACTTCAAGCATTTGTTCGGAATAGCCCATGTACTCCTGAACGCCAAAATTTGGTACCCATAGGTCAAAATGCAGCGCCGCCGCATGACAAACAGGCGATAAATCTGAAGGGCCATGCGAACCGGTACGTACCTGATAAAGCGATGCAAAATCGGCAATCCGCCGCATCCCGGTAATGCCGCCTGCATGGGTGATCGTCGTGCGAATATAGTCAATCAGCTGCTCTTCGATTAACTGCTTGCAGTCCCAGATACTGTTAAACACTTCACCGACCGCAATCGGCGTCACGGTATGCTGGCGAATCAGACGAAAACATTCCTGGTTCTCTGCAGGCGTCGGATCTTCCATCCAGAACAGGCGGTAATCCTCAATGCTCTTCCCAAAGCGCGCCGCTTCGATGGGGGTCAGGCGATGGTGCATGTCATGCAACAGATGTTCGTTAAAACCGAACTTATTACGCACCGCTTCAAATAACTTCGGCGTAAAATCGAGATACTTTTCTGAAGACCACAACTGCTCTTCTGGCCACAGGCCTTTGGTTGCCGGTTCATACGCCAGGCCTTTGCCCTTCGCCAGGCCATAAGTAGTTTGCATACCCGGTACACCGCACTGCACACGAATCGCCTTAAAGCCCATCTGCTGGTGCTTTGCATAGTCTTCAAGGACTTCATCAATCGTCCGCCCGGTGGTGTGGCAATAAACCATCACGCCTTCACGAGAAGCACCACCAAGCAGTTGATACAATGGCATATTTGCCGCTTTAGCTTTGATATCCCACAACGCCATATCAATGGCAGAAATGGCTGACATCGTGACGGGGCCACGTCGCCAGTAAGCACCTTTATAAAAGAATTGCCAGATATCTTCGATACGGCTGGCATCGCGGCCAATTAGTTGTGGACAAAGATGATCTTTCAGATAAGAAGCGACCGACAATTCGCGACCATTTAACGTGGCATCTCCTAATCCACAAAGTCCGCTTTCAGTGGTTATTTTAAGCGTAACGAAATTACGCCCTGGGCAAGTAACAAAAACATCTGCAGCAATAATTTTCATTATTGCAATCTCCTGTGTTGTAAATAGACGCTTCAAACTTAATTTTACGCCTACTACCATACAAGAGAGAAAGAGCGATTATTCAACCATGATCACATTAAAAATAAAAATTTCCGCCGAGGAGAAAAAATACCCTCAAAAACCACCTGAATAATTAACCACCATCGTTAAAACAACACGTTAAATAATCACATAACAAACTCCATTAATCATTAAAAATAAGCACAACAATAGAAATGAATTATATTCAATTAATTAAAATATGTATTGATTGATGTATTGAAAATATGATTTTTATGGGGAGTGTGAAGGTAAAGAAGACACAATGATAAAAAGGAATGTGACAAATAATGGTTCTGGTTGGGCGTTAAATTTAAGGTCACCAGAATGCTGACAAATTTCTGCCTGATGTGGCGTAAACGCCTTATCCGCCTACGAAGTGTCGCTACTTTATAAGCGTGGTAAGCTCCCCATTTTCAGGGGAGCAATATAAACAAATTACCCTAACCGAGCCTGCGCAAAAGCAATCGCCTGCGCCACCTGCTGCGGTGAGACGCCGCCTTTTGCCGCACGCTTGTCGAGGCACGATTGCAGCGACAGAATCGGATAGACATCTTCGTCAATCACCGGGCTGAATTTCTGCAACTCGTCGAGCGGCAGATCTTCCAGCGGTTTGCCCTGACGAATGGCTTCCACCACCGCTTCACCAACAATATGGTGCGCCTCGCGGAACGGTACGCCTTTCGCCACCAGATAATCCGCCAGTTCGGTGGCGTTGGCGTAACCCTGCTGAGCCGCTTCCTGGCAACGTGGACGTTTCACCTGAATGCCGTCCAGCACCAGCGCCGCCATATTCAGGCAGTCCAGCCAGGTATCGAGCGCGTCGAACAGACCTTCTTTGTCTTCCTGCATATCTTTGTTGTAAGCCAGCGGCAAACCTTTCAGCGTCATCATCATGCCGGTTAACGCCCCCTGCACCCGACCGCATTTACCGCGAATCAGCTCCAGCGCATCCGGGTTTTTCTTCTGCGGCATTAATGATGAACCGGAAGTCACGCGGTCAGAAAGCTCCACAAACCCCGCTTCGCCGGTGTTAAAGAAAATCAGATCTTCAGCAAAACGCGACAGATGCACCATGCCGATAGCGGCAGCCGACAGCAGTTCCAACACATGGTCACGGTCAGAAACGCTGTCCAGACTGTTACGGGTCGCCGAAGCAAAGCCCAGCCAGCCTGCTAACTGTTCACGGTCGATTTCATAGGCCGTTCCCGCCAGCGCGCCACAGCCTAATGGGCTGACATCCAGACGCTTAAGCGCATCCTGCAAACGGCTTTCATCACGCGCCAGCATCTCAACATAGGCCAGGCACCAGTGCGCGAACGTCACCGGCTGGGCGCGTTGCAGGTGAGTGTAACCTGGCATGACCGCGTCCTGATTGTTTTGTGCGGTTTCCACCAGCGCCGATTGCAGCTGTCGGTTAGCCGTCAGTAACTCGCTAACGGTATCTTTGCACCACAGTTTCAGGTCAGTCGCTACCTGATCATTACGGCTACGCCCGGTATGCAGCTTTTTGCCTAACTGGCCCACTTTGTCGATCAGTTTGCCTTCCACCCAGCTATGGATATCTTCGGCGTCGCTTTCAAGGATTTGTTGTGGCCTGGCGCGAACATCTTCCAGCAGCACGTTCAGCGCCTCTTCCAGTTGCGCCTGCTCTTCTGCGGTTAACACGCCTACCGTGACCAGGGCTTTGGACCAGGCCACAGAGCCAACAATATCCTGCTCCGCCAGACGGTAATCAAAGCGCAGTGAGTCGTTGAATTGTTTGAACCGTTGATCTGCTGCCTGGGTAAAACGCCCGCCCCAAAGTGCCATAACTCTGTTTCCTTATTTTGAAATTCAATGCCGGAAAGCTGCGCCTCCGGCCAACAAAACTTAAGCTAAAATCCGCGTACCCATCGGCATACCGTTAAACAGTGCCGGAAGCTGCTCCGCATGACGCCAGGAGGCGATATCTACCGGACGGCCCAGCGTGCGGGCCGCATCCAGCGCCGCGTTCACTTTCACTATCATGCCGTCAGTAATAATGCCCTGCTCAATCAGTTGTTCTGCTTTCGCGGCGGTCATTTCGGCAATGCGTTGCCCTTTGCCGTCGAGAATGCCGCTGACGTCGGAGAGCAAAATCAGATCCGCGCCCAGCGTTGCCGCCAGCGCCGTTGCCGCCTGGTCGGCATTGACGTTCATCAGTTGCCCTTCGTCTGTTACGCCAATGGAGCTGACCACCGGCAGATAACCGTTCTCCAGCAAGGAGTTGATAAGCTTAGGCGAACCTGGCTGCGCCAGTCCAACATGACCTAACTCTTCATCAAGCTGGGTCACTTTGACGCTGTCGCCGTCACCGAGAAACAAACCTACGGCCGCAATCTGATGTTTCTTCGCCCATGCCAACAGGGTTTTATTTGCCGTTCCCGCCAGTGCTCCGGTGATAATGTCTATCTGATCAGCAGGCGTCACCCGCAGGCCGTTTTTCTTTTTCACCGGCAGATTCAGCCCTTTCATCAGCTCATCCACCACGCAACCGCCGCCGTGCACAATCACCAGCGGACGCTGATGTGACTCACGATAATTCACCAGTGCGCTAAACAGACGTTCCAGCGCCTCTTCACTATCCAGCAGTACGCCGCCCAGTTTGATAATTAATGGATTCATCATTGCACCCTTAAATAAGAGACTGCGTTTCCGCATAGCCGAAACGAATATTGGCGCACTGTACCGCTTGTGCCGCCGCGCCTTTCAGTAAGTTGTCTTCGGTCGCCACAATAATCAGATGCTCGCCCTGAACGGCAAACCCGATATCGCAAAATGGCAGCCCAACGACATTTTTCAGCGCCGGAACGCCTTTGTCATACAGCCGCACCAGCGGTTTATGGGCATACGCCTGCTGTAACACTTGCGCGACTTGCGCCTGGGTCACACCCGATTTCAGGCAGCAGGTAATGGTTTCGAGAATGCCGCGCGGGAAATTGCCCAGATGTGGGGTGAAGATAACGTCAGCACCGAGGTGTGTGGCGATCTCTGGTTGATGGCGATGAGTAAAGACGCCATACGGTTGCAGGCTAACTTCACAAAAGCTGTTTGAAATGGCCGCTTTACGCCCTGCACCGCTCACGCCGCTGGTGGCGTTGATCACCGGCCACTGATTGAGGTCAAGAAGATCGGCATCAATCAACGGTTTCAGCGCCAGCTGTGCCGCCGTCGGATAACAGCCCGGCACCGCAATCAAATTCGCTTCTTTTAATTTATTACCGCACCACTCCGCCAGACCGTAGGCTGCCTGTTCCAACAGTTCCGGGTATTGATGGGTAAAGCCGTAATATTTTTCATAGAAGGTGGCGTCGTTAACACGAAACGCGCCGGAAAGGTCGAACACCACGCAGCCCGCTTCAAGAAACTGCGGCGCTAAATCGTGGCTAACTTCATGGGCGGTGGCGAGAAACACTACGTCCACCCCTGGGCTAAACTCGCTGATATCCGACATCGGCTGCAACGGCAGATCAACGATGCCTTTTAGCTGCGGATGCAAATCGGAGATTAACTTTCCCGCATCATTGCTTTGCGCTGAAACAGTCAAAGCGGTTATGTTCATATGCGGATGGCGATTTACATAGGTCACTAGCTCTGCGCCAGCGTAGCCGCTGGCACCCACAATCAGCGTATTCAACATCGGGGCTATTCACCTTCTTATGTCTGGTTGCCAGGTTAAACGTAAAACATTCACCTTACGGCTGGTGGGTTTTATTACGCTCAACGTTAGTGTATTTTTATTCATAAATACTGCATGAATATTGATACTATCATGACCAGAGGTGTGTCAACAATGAAAAACAAATTACCGCCATTTATCGAGATTTACCGTGCTCTGATTGCCACACCTTCAATAAGCGCCACGGAAGAGGCACTCGATCAAAGCAATGCAGATTTAATCACTCTGCTGGCGGACTGGTTTAAAGATTTAGGCTTCAATGTGGAAGTGCAGCCTGTGCCAGGAACTCGCAACAAATTTAATATGCTGGCCAGTTGCGGACAGGGGGCTGGCGGCTTGTTGCTGGCGGGGCATACCGATACGGTACCATTTGATGACGGTCGCTGGACGCGTGATCCGTTTACACTGACGGAGCATGACGGCAAGCTTTACGGCTTAGGCACCGCCGACATGAAAGGCTTTTTTGCGTTTATCCTTGATGCGCTACGCGATGTCGACGTCACGAAACTGAAAAAACCGCTCTACATTCTGGCGACTGCTGATGAAGAAACCAGTATGGCCGGAGCGCGTTATTTTGCCGAAACTACCGCCCTGCGCCCGGATTGCGCCATCATTGGCGAACCGACGTCACTACAACCGGTACGCGCACATAAAGGTCATATCTCTAACGCCATCCGTATTCAGGGCCAGTCGGGGCACTCCAGCGATCCAGCACGCGGAGTTAACGCTATCGAACTAATGCACGACGCCATCGGGCATATTTTGCAATTGCGCGATAACCTGAAAGAACGTTATCACTACGAAGCGTTTACCGTGCCATACCCTACGCTCAACCTCGGGCATATTCACGGTGGCGACGCTTCTAACCGTATTTGCGCTTGCTGTGAGTTGCATATGGATATTCGTCCGCTGCCTGGCATGACACTCAATGAACTTAATGGTTTGCTCAACGATGCATTGGCTCCGGTGAGCGAACGCTGGCCGGGTCGTCTGACGGTCGACGAGCTGCATCCGCCGATCCCTGGCTATGAATGCCCACCGAATCATCAACTGGTTGAAGTGGTTGAGAAATTGCTCGGAGCAAAAACCGAAGTGGTGAATTACTGTACCGAAGCGCCGTTTATTCAAACGTTATGCCCGACGCTGGTGTTGGGGCCTGGCTCAATTAATCAGGCTCATCAACCTGATGAATATCTGGAAACACGGTTTATCAAGCCCACCCGCGAACTGATAACCCAGGTAATTCACCATTTTTGCTGGCATTAAAACGTAGGCCGGATAAGGCGCTCGCGCCGCATCCGGCACTGTTGTCAAACTCCAGTGCCGCAATAATGTCGGATGCGATACTTGCGCATCTTATCCGACCTACACCTTTGGTGTTACTTGGGGCGATTTTTTAACATTTCCATAAGTTACGCTTATTTAAAGCGTCGTGAATTTAATGACGTAAATTCCTGCTATTTATTCGTTTGCTGAAGCGATTTCGCAGCATTTGACGTCACCGCTTTTACGTGGCTTTATAAAAGACGACGAAAAGCAAAGCCCGAGCATATTCGCGCCAATGCGACGTGAAGGATACAGGGCTATCAAACGATAAGATGGGGTGTCTGGGGTAATATGAACGAACAATATTCCGCATTGCGTAGTAATGTCAGTATGCTCGGCAAAGTGCTGGGAGAAACCATCAAGGATGCGTTGGGAGAACACATTCTTGAACGCGTAGAAACTATCCGTAAGTTGTCGAAATCTTCACGCGCTGGCAATGATGCTAACCGCCAGGAGTTGCTCACCACCTTACAAAATTTGTCGAACGACGAGCTGCTGCCCGTTGCGCGTGCGTTTAGTCAGTTCCTGAACCTGGCCAACACCGCCGAGCAATACCACAGCATTTCGCCGAAAGGCGAAGCTGCCAGCAACCCGGAAGTGATCGCCCGCACCCTGCGTAAACTGAAAAACCAGCCGGAACTGAGCGAAGACACCATCAAAAAAGCAGTGGAATCGCTGTCGCTGGAACTGGTCCTCACGGCTCACCCTACCGAAATTACCCGTCGTACACTGATCCACAAAATGGTGGAAGTGAACGCCTGCTTAAAACAGCTCGATAACAAAGATATCGCTGACTACGAACACAACCAGCTGATGCGTCGCCTGCGCCAGTTAATCGCCCAGTCATGGCATACCGATGAAATCCGTAAGCTGCGTCCAAGCCCGGTAGATGAAGCCAAATGGGGCTTTGCCGTAGTGGAAAACAGCCTGTGGCAAGGCGTACCAAATTACCTGCGCGAACTGAACGAACAACTGGAAGAGAACCTCGGCTACAAACTGCCCGTCGAATTTGTTCCGGTCCGTTTTACTTCGTGGATGGGCGGCGACCGCGACGGCAACCCGAACGTCACTGCCGATATCACCCGCCACGTCCTGCTACTCAGCCGCTGGAAAGCCACCGATTTGTTCCTGAAAGATATTCAGGTGCTGGTTTCTGAACTGTCGATGGTTGAAGCGACCCCTGAACTGCTGGCGCTGGTTGGCGAAGAAGGTGCCGCAGAACCGTATCGCTATCTGATGAAAAACCTGCGTTCTCGCCTGATGGCGACACAGGCATGGCTGGAAGCGCGCCTGAAAGGCGAAGAACTGCCAAAACCAGAAGGGCTGCTGACACAAAACGAAGAACTGTGGGAACCGCTCTACGCTTGCTACCAGTCACTTCAGGCGTGTGGCATGGGTATTATCGCCAACGGCGATCTGCTCGACACCCTGCGCCGCGTGAAATGTTTCGGCGTACCGCTGGTCCGTATTGATATCCGTCAGGAGAGCACCCGCCATACCGAAGCGCTGGGCGAGCTGACCCGCTACCTCGGTATCGGCGACTACGAAAGCTGGTCAGAGGCCGACAAACAGGCGTTCCTGATCCGCGAACTGAACTCCAAACGTCCGCTTCTGCCGCGCAACTGGCAACCAAGCGCCGAAACGCGCGAAGTGCTCGATACCTGCCAGGTGATTGCCGAAGCGCCGCAAGGCTCCATTGCCGCCTACGTGATCTCGATGGCGAAAACGCCGTCCGACGTACTGGCTGTCCACCTGCTGCTGAAAGAAGCGGGTATCGGGTTTGCGATGCCGGTTGCTCCGCTGTTTGAAACCCTCGATGATCTGAACAACGCCAACGATGTCATGACCCAGCTGCTCAATATTGACTGGTATCGTGGCCTGATTCAGGGCAAACAGATGGTGATGATTGGCTATTCCGACTCAGCAAAAGATGCGGGAGTGATGGCAGCTTCCTGGGCGCAATATCAGGCACAGGATGCATTAATCAAAACCTGCGAAAAAGCGGGTATTGAGCTGACGTTGTTCCACGGTCGCGGCGGTTCCATTGGTCGCGGCGGCGCACCTGCTCATGCGGCGCTGCTGTCACAACCGCCAGGAAGCCTGAAAGGTGGCCTGCGCGTGACTGAACAGGGCGAGATGATCCGCTTTAAATATGGTCTGCCAGAAATCACCGTCAGCAGCCTGTCGCTGTACACCGGGGCGATTCTGGAAGCCAACCTGCTGCCACCACCTGAGCCGAAAGAGAGCTGGCGTCGCATTATGGATGAACTGTCAGTCATCTCCTGCGATCTCTACCGTGGCTACGTACGTGAAAACAAAGATTTTGTGCCTTACTTCCGCTCCGCTACGCCGGAACAAGAATTGGGCAAACTGCCGTTGGGTTCACGTCCGGCGAAACGTCGCCCAACCGGCGGCGTCGAGTCGCTGCGCGCCATACCGTGGATTTTTGCCTGGACGCAAAACCGCCTGATGCTCCCCGCCTGGCTGGGTGCAGGTACGGCGCTGCAAAAAGTGGTCGAAGATGGCAAACAGAGCGAGCTGGAAGCCATGTGCCGCGATTGGCCATTCTTCTCGACGCGTCTCGGCATGCTGGAGATGGTCTTCGCCAAAGCAGACCTGTGGCTGGCGGAATACTATGACCAACGCCTGGTAGACAAAGCACTGTGGCCGTTAGGTAAAGAGTTACGCAACCTGCAAGAAGAAGACATCAAAGTGGTGCTGGCGATTGCCAACGATTCCCATCTAATGGCCGATCTGCCGTGGATTGCAGAGTCTATTCAGCTACGGAATATTTACACCGACCCGCTGAACGTATTGCAGGCCGAGTTACTGCACCGCTCCCGCCAGGCAGAAAAAGAAGGCCAGGAACCGGATCCTCGCGTCGAACAAGCGTTAATGGTCACTATTGCCGGGATTGCGGCAGGTATGCGTAATACCGGCTAATCTTCCTCTTCTGCAAACCCTCGTGCTTTTGCGCGAGGGTTTTCTGAAATACTTCTGTTCTAACACCCTCGTTTTCAATATATTTCTGTCTGCATTTTATTCAAATTCTGAATATACCTTCAGATATCCTTAAGGAATTGTCGTTACATTCGGCGATATTTTTTTCAAGACAGGTTCTTACTATGCATTCCACAGAAGTCCAGGCTAAACCCCTTTTTAGCTGGAAAGCCCTGGGTTGGGCACTGCTCTACTTTTGGTTTTTCTCTACTCTGCTACAGGCCATTATTTACATCAGTGGTTATAGTGGCACCAACGGCATTCGCGACTCGCTGTTATTCAGCTCGCTGTGGTTGATCCCGGTATTCCTCTTTCCGAAGCGGATTAAAATTATTGCCGCAGTAATCGGCGTGGTGCTATGGGCGGCCTCTCTGGCGGCGCTATGCTACTACGTCATCTACGGGCAGGAGTTCTCGCAGAGCGTTCTGTTTGTGATGTTCGAAACCAACACCAACGAAGCCAGCGAGTATTTAAGCCAGTATTTCAGCCTGAAAATTGTGCTTATCGCGCTGGCCTATACGGCAATGGCAGTTCTGCTGTGGACACGTCTGCGCCCGGTCTATATTCCAAAGCCGTGGCGTTATATTGTCTCTTTTGCCCTGCTTTATGGCTTGATTCTGCATCCGATCGCCATGAATACGTTTATCAAAAACAAGCCGTTTGAGAAAACGTTGGATAACCTGGCCTCGCGTATGGAGCCTGCCGCACCGTGGCAATTCCTGACCGGCTATTATCAGTATCGTCAGCAACTAAACTCGCTAACAAAGCTACTGAATGAAAATAATGCCTTGCCGCCGCTGGCTAATTTCAAAGATGAATCGGGTAACGAACCGCGCACTTTAGTGCTGGTGATTGGCGAGTCGACCCAGCGCGGACGCATGAGTCTGTACGGTTATCCGCGTGAAACCACGCCGGAGCTGGATGCGCTGCATAAAACCGATCCGAATCTGACCGTGTTTAATAACGTAGTTACGTCTCGTCCGTACACCATTGAAATCCTGCAACAGGCGCTGACCTTTGCCAATGAAAAGAACCCGGATCTGTATCTGACGCAGCCGTCGCTGATGAACATGATGAAACAGGCGGGTTATAAAACCTTCTGGATCACCAACCAGCAGACGATGACCGCCCGCAATACCATGCTGACGGTATTTTCGCGCCAGACCGACAAGCAGTACTACATGAACCAGCAACGTACGCAGAGTGCGCGTGAATACGACACCAACGTGCTGAAGCCGTTCCAGGATGTGCTGAATGACCCTGCGCCGAAGAAACTGATCATCGTTCATCTGCTGGGTACGCATATCAAATACAAATACCGCTACCCGGAAAATCAGGGCAAGTTTGATGGCAATACCGATCATGTTCCGCCAGGATTAAGCGCAGAAGAGCTGGAATCATATAACGATTATGACAACGCTAACCTGTATAACGATCATGTGGTTGCCAGCCTGATTAAAGACTTTAAAGCGGCAGACCCGAACGGATTCCTGGTTTACTTCTCTGACCACGGTGAAGAGGTTTACGACACGCCGCCGCACAAAACTCAGGGGCGTAACGAAGACAACCCGACGCGCCACATGTACACCATTCCGTTCCTGCTGTGGACGTCGGAAAAATGGCAAGCGACTCATCCCCGTGATTTCTCACAGGATGTCGATCGTAAATACAGCCTGGCGGAACTGATCCACACCTGGTCAGATTTGGCGGGCTTATCTTACGACGGTTACGATCCAACCCGTTCAGTGGTGAATCCGCAGTTCAAAGAAACTACCCGCTGGATTGGTAACCCGTACAAGAAAAACGCGCTGATCGATTACGACACTCTGCCGTATGGCGACCAGGTAGGTAATCAGTAATTATCAGCCAGGCGCTATTTGCCGGATGCGACGCTTGACGCGTCTTATCCGGCCTACAGATCGCGGCGGTAGACTGAATAAGGCGTTTACGCCACATCCGGCAATACAACTGCCGCAATGTTTACATCGAACTCCCCTCAGGCCACACTTTTCAGGTGGCCTTTTTTAATAATGCCAGTTACTGTTTTCCCGTCTACATACCTAAGGGAATAACATGTATCACGACGTCAGCTATCTGCTCTCCCGCCTGATCAACGGCCCGCTGTCCCTGCGCCAGATTTACTTTGCCAGCAGTAACGGTCCGGCGCCCGATCTTGCGTATCAGGTCGATTTTCCACGGCTGGAAATAGTGCTGGAAGGTGAGTTTGTTGATACCGGCGCTGGAGCAACGTTAGTTCCCGGCGATGTGCTGTACGTTCCCGCTGGTGGCTGGAATTTTCCACAATGGCAAGCCCCCGCTACTACCTTTAGCGTGCTGTTTGGCAAACAGCAACTCGGCTTCAGCGTCGTGCAATGGGATGGCAAACAATATCAAAATCTGGCGAAGCAACACGTCGCCCGGCGCGGCCCACGCATAGGTTCTTTTCTGCTACAAACGCTCAATGAAATGCAAATGCAGCCGCAGGAGCAGCAAACGGCAAGGCTTATCGTCGCCAGCCTGCTTAGCCACTGCCGCGATTTGCTCGGCAGCCAAATCCAGACCGCCTCGCGCAGCCAGGCTCTATTCGAAGCTATTCGCGATTATATCGACGAACGCTATGCCTCCGCGCTTACCCGCGAATCTGTCGCACAGGCATTCTATATTTCGCCAAATTACCTCTCGCACCTGTTTCAAAAAACGGGGGCCATTGGTTTTAACGAATACCTGAATCACACGCGACTGGAGCACGCTAAGACGTTATTGAAAGGCTATGACCTGAAGGTAAAAGAAGTGGCGCACGCCTGCGGCTTTGTCGACAGCAACTACTTCTGCCGTCTGTTTCGTAAAAACACCGAACGCTCGCCGTCGGAATATCGTCGGCAGTACCACAGCCAACTGACAGAAAAACCGACTACTCCAGAATAAGATGGGTTTGCTGCGGCGCAGAAAGCACTTTGCGCACCGCGCTCATTACCCGCTGCGGCTCACGCAGGAATGCGTAGATGCTGCATTGCACATAGCGGCAATGTTCAAATCGCTCGGCACCGGCAAGCTCGATATCCGTAATCAACAGAGCAACATCCGCCCGACGGATATCCTCGTCCGCTAAACGATTCTCCGTTCCCAGCGCGCCCTGAGTTTCAATGCTGACGCCCCACTTCTCTAACTGGCACAACTTTTCCAGCCGTTCCGCCGCCATATAAGTATGCGCCACGCCGCTTACGCAGGCGGTTACTGCCACCAGGTATGCCATTTTAACCTCCCACGGTAACCTGAAATCCGGCCCGTTCTGCCATTTCGCGCATCGTTGTCACATCGGCTGACGACGGCGCAGGCACCTCTTTCATCGACCATGTTTTCCCCAGCAGGCGGTATTTCGGTTCGCCGTACTGATGAAACGGTAACAGATGGATCTGCCTGATTTTCAGCGGGATCAGTACATCCAGCGCCTGCTGCATATTCTCCCGGCTGAGCGTGAAACCAGGGATCAATGGTAAACGCGGGATCACGTTGACACCCTCACTCACCAGCAAACGCAGATTCTCCAGCACGCGTGGCAGGTTCATCTTCACCACATCCCGCGCCTGAGTCGCGTCCATAATTTTTAAATCGAACAGCACTTCATCGCACAATTTCGCCAGTGGTAACAGCTTGCTGGCTGGCGCGTCTCCGGCAGTTTCAATGGCGCATGACACGCCCCACAACCGCAGCCGCTGTAAAAAACGGGTAGCAAACTCCGCCTGCATTAACACTTCGCCGCCAGAAAGCGTGACGCCGCCGCCGGACGTGCGAAAGAAAATGTCATCTTTCATCACTTCCCGTTCCAGCGCGTCAAGGCTGATATCGCGACCAATCCGTTCAAACGCCCCGGAGGGGCATTCATCCGCATCACGCAAACATTTCGCACAGTGCAGACATTTCGCCTCTCTGCGTACCGTCTGGATTTTGCCGGAGATCGACTCCGGATTAGCACACCATGGGCAAAGATGCGGACAGCCTTTAAAAAAGACCACCGTACGAATGCCCTCGCCGTCATTCAGTGAATAACGCTGAATGTTGAAAATGCGCGCCACATCATTGCGGCGCGTTTCCACAACGTTACAGCTGATGCGCTGTCCGGCGGATGATGTCATCCTGGATCTCCTTCGACAGTTCGACAAAGAAGGCGCTGTATCCGGCAACGCGCACCACCAGCCCGGCATAATCTTGTGGGCGCTGTTGCGCTTCCCGCAACGTGTCGGCGTTCACCACGTTAAACTGAATATGCTGCAACTTAAGCTGGGTAAACGCCCGTAAGAAGTCGGCCAGTTTGCGTAATCCCGCTTCACCTTCCAGGGTCGCCGGAGTGAATTTCACGTTCAGCAACGTACCGTTAGACAGCAGCGTATTATCGAGCTTACTGACTGACTTCAGTACCGCTGTTGGCCCTTGTGCATCCTGGCCCAGCATAGGTGACAAGCCGCCGTCTGCCAGTTGTTCCCCGGCAAAACGACCGTCTGGCGTCGCGCCAACCACCGATCCCAACGGGACGTGAGCAGAAACGGTATACGATCCCGGCGTGAAGTAACCACCGCGCGGGTTCTGGTATTTTTCCACTTCTTTGCAGTAGTGGCGTAACAGTTCGGCGCTGATGTTATCCACCTCGTCGATATCGTTACCGTATTTCTCGAAGCGGTTAATTAAGCGAGCACGGACTTTTTCGCCTTCTGGCGTTGCAAAGTTGGCTTTTAATACCGACAGCAATTCGTCAAAACTTAAACGCTGTTGCTCAAAAACCATCCCTTTCAACGCATGGAGAGAATCGCTCAGGTTGGCGATACCGATCCCCTGTACGCCGGAGAAGTTATAACGCGCGCCGCCATCGGTAATATCGCGACCTTTTTCCAGACAATCGCTGATAAAAGACGAGAGCAGCGGTACAGGTGCCCAGTCGCGATGGCCGATATCACAAATATTGCTGCCCTCAACCATCAGGGTGATGTAGTGGCTGATCTTGGCGCGGATCTGCTCCAGTAAACCTTCATAAGTCAGCGCAGCATTGCCTTCATTTTCATGCAGGCAGATTTCCATCACTTTCAGCAGATTAAACATCGCGATGTCATGCAAGCCGTAGGTTCTGCCGGGAATAGATAATTCCACACAGCCCACTACGGAATAGTCGCGCGCATCTTCCAGCGAAACGCCACGGTTGAGGAACGCTGGTACCACCACTTCATCGTTAAAGATTTGCGGAATACCGGTGCCGAGGCGAATGGTTTCGGCGGTTTTCATCAGGAACGGCGTGTCGATCAAGGCGTTAGTGCGCACGCCGAGGTTCGGTTGCGGTAATTGCACGCTTTGATAGGCGTCAAGGCAAAGGAACGAAAGCACGTTCACCGCGCTACGTCCGTTCTCGGTTAACCCGCCGAGCAGTGCGGTATAGCCGGTCGGGAAACCTGCGAAATAACGCGCGCTGCTGGTGGAGCGCAACAGCACGATGTCGTTGCATTTCACCCATAAAGATTCGAGTAGTTCTTTCAGGAACGCCGGATCTTCGCCCTGGGTTAAAGATGCCTGATAGAACGGCAACATATACTGGTCGAAGCGCCCCAACGATAGCGAACTGGCGTTGGATTCGTATTGCAGAATGATGTTCATGTACCAGAATAACTGGCACGCCTGCCAGAACGTCTGCGGCTTATGTTCGGCGTTATGGCGGGAGATCTCCGCAATAGTCAGCAGTTCTTCGCGACGCTGGGCATCTGTGCAGTTTGCCGCCATTGTTTCCGCCAGTTCAGCGTAACGCAGAATGTGTTTCTGCGAGGCTTCCAGCAGTAACAGCGCGGCCTGATAAAAGTGATTCTCCGGCTGTTGCTGACAATGTTGCTGCATCTGCGCCACCAGCTCCCCCAGCCCGTGATTCAGCAGGCGTGGGTAATCAATAATAATGTGCCCCTGGCCTTTATCTGTCTGGTTGATGCTGAAAATCTGCGTGCTGGTCGCGGCTTTTACTTCATCTGTCATCTGCCCGTTGATGAAATCTTTCATCGAACGTTTTTCCCAGTACGGGAACAACTCTTCACGGTAGATACGTTTATCTTCTTCACTGATAGCAAAGCGGTCCTGCGGACGCGTCGGGAATTGATCCAGCTCTTTCAGCAGCCAGTAAGGGTCCATTTCCGGCGACATAATCCCAGCGCGCGGTTTTACGGTGCGGTTACCGGCAATCAGTTCTTCATCACGAATCGAAATTTCAACATGTTCAAGGATATACGCTGTTGCTTTCGCCCGGCGCAATATCACCGGTTCGCCTTCGGTTTGCCGATGGCTGGCGGTATAAAGCAGCGCCCGCTCCAGCGAGATTTCACGGGTATTGGCAAACAGTGCAGTTTTGAGGCGAGAGATACGATTCGTCATGAGGAACTCCTGTGGGAAAGCGAACCCGCCCTTGCGAGCGGGAGAAGAACTTAAGCGGTTTGCGCCAGGTGAGCTTCAATTTTGCTCATAATGGCGTCAGCACGTTTTACTGCATCGCTGATGTTGACGCGCACGATGGTCTTGCCAGCAAAACGCTCTTCAAACTTGATGCCGATATCTTTGGTCAGAATCACCATATCAGCGCTCGCCACATCTTCCGCAGTCAGTTCATTTTCCAGACCAATTGACCCCTGGGTTTCTACTTTCACTTCCCAGCCTTTCGCTTTCGCGGCACTTTCCAGCGCCTCTGCTGCCATATAGGTATGGGCAACACCTGAAGGACATGCGGTTACTGCAATAATTTTCGTCATGGCTCGTTCCTCAATTAATTAATTTCAAAATCCAAATCCAGGTCGTCTTCTTTTTCATCAGTCGAAGACCCATTTTTACGCGCCAGACTTTTCAGCACGTTCACACAAACAGCCGTCACCACTGCTCCGACAGCCACTGCTGCGATATAACCCAGCTTGCCTTCAACCACCGGCAGCACAATCAGACCACCCCAGCCTGCATAGCACTGCGCACCGACCAGCGCCGCAGTTACTGCACCACAAACTGAACCGACCATGATGGAAGGAATGACACGCAGCGGATCGGCAGCGGCGAAAGGAATCGCCCCTTCAGTAACGCCAACACAGCCCATCACCAGTGCCGCTTTGCCGGTTTCGCGCTCTTCTGCGGAGAAATTTTTACGACCAATCAGCGTCGCCAGCCCCATCCCCAGCGGCGGGATACAAATACCCACGGCAGCGATGGCCACCACGGTATAAACACCCTGAGCAACGCAAATCAGCATGAAGGCATAGGCCACTTTGTTAACCGGACCGCCCATATCGAACGCCAGCATCAGACCCATGATCACCGCCAGCATAACAATGCTGCCCTGCTGCATCCCCTGAAGCCACTGAGTCAGGCTGTTGGTCAACGCCCCTACAGGCTCGCCCAAGCCCCACATCATGATGCCTGCGGTAATCAGTGTGCCGACGATAGGAATAATGAAGATAGGCATCACCGAGCGCAGAACTTTATGCACCGGAATTTTCTTCAGGTAATGCACCACGATGCCGCCGATAATCCCGGCGATCAGTGCACCAAAGAAGCCCGCACCAAAGCTGTTACCAACCCAGGCACCGATAGCGCACGGAGCCAGCGCAGAACGCTCTGCAATGGAATAACCGATGTACGCTGCGAGGAAAGGCACCATCAGCGTCAAGCCCGCAACGCCGATATCAAACAGTTTTTTCAGATTTGGATCGGCTACGGCATCCGGCACTGCGCCTTTGCCATACAACATGACGGAAACCGCCAGCAAAATACCGCCCGATACCACGAAGGGAATCATGTGTGAAACGCCCGTCATTAAATGCTGACGGGTATTTTTCAGGATCTGCACCAACTCATTCATAAGCTGCTCCCGGGCTTGCGAAAGCCCATGTCCATATTTTTGATGGAGGAAACAATAGGCAATCGCAGGCGGAGCAAACAGTGGATAAAAAGGCCATTTACTGGACTTTTGTAATATCAGTACAAAAATGCGATCCGCCTCATAACTTGCGATAAACCGGAAGCATGCCGCAAAACAGCGTCTTGTGAGACGCGTCGCAAATTGACGGTTACATTACATTTGTCCAGCTTTTGGCAGATTTGTCACATGGCAGGCCGTTGCCGTGCGCTCTTATCCTGTAAACAGAAAACCGTACCGGGAGAGAGGCAATGGCCCTGATTGTGGAATTTATTTGTGAGCTACCTAACGGCGTACATGCACGTCCGGCAAGCCACGTTGAAACGCTGTGTAATACTTTTTCATCACAAATTGAGTGGCATAACCTGCGCACTGACCGCAAGGGCAACGCCAAAAGCGCCCTTGCGCTGATTGGCACCGATACGCTGGCGGGCGATAACTGCCAGTTACTGATTTCCGGGGCCGACGAACAGGAAGCGCACCAGCGTTTAAGCCAATGGCTGCGCGATGAATTCCCCCACTGCGATGCGCCGCTGGCGGAAGTTAAATCTGACGAACTGGAACCACTGCCGGTTTCACTGACCAATCTGAATCCGCAAATTATCCGCGCCCGCACCGTGTGCAGCGGTAGTGCAGGCGGCATTCTGACGCCGATCTCTTCTTTAGATCTCAATGCGCTGGGTAATCTTCCCGCAGCCAAAAGCGTTGACGCCGAGCAATCCGCACTGGAAAACGGCCTGACGCTGGTACTGAAAAACATTGAGTTTCGTCTGCTGGATAGCGACGGTGCCACCAGCGCGATTCTGGAAGCGCACCGATCCCTGGCTGGCGATACTTCCCTGCGCGAACATTTACTGGCAGGCGTCAGCGCCGGATTAAGCTGCGCCGAAGCGATTGTCACCAGTGCGAATCACTTTTGCGAAGAGTTCGCCCGTTCCAGCAGCAGCTACCTGCAAGAACGTGCCCTGGACGTACGCGACGTCTGCTTCCAGTTACTCCAGCAAATCTACGGTGAGCAACGCTTCCCGGCACCGGGCAAACTGACGCAGCCCGCCATTTGTATGGCTGATGAACTGACTCCCAGCCAGTTCCTCGAACTGGATAAAAATCACCTCAAAGGTCTGTTACTGAAAAGTGGCGGCACCACCTCACATACCGTAATTCTTGCCCGTTCGTTCAACATTCCGACACTGGTTGGTGTAGATATTGATGCCCTTACTCCGTGGCAGCATCAAACGATTTATATCGACGGCAACGCTGGGGCGATTGTGGTTGAGCCAGGAGAAGCCGTAGCTCGTTATTATCAGCAAGAAGCCCGCGTACAGGACGCCCTGCGTGAGCAACAGCGTGTCTGGCTGACCCAACAAGCCCGTACCGCTGACGGTATCCGCATTGAAATTGCCGCTAACATCGCTCACTCCGTGGAAGCGCAGGCCGCATTCGGCAATGGTGCGGAAGGCGTTGGTTTGTTCCGCACTGAAATGCTCTATATGGATCGCACCAGTGCACCGGGCGAAAGCGAGCTGTACAACATTTTTTGTCAGGCGCTGGAGTCTGCCAACGGACGCAGCATTATTGTGCGCACTATGGACATTGGCGGCGACAAACCCGTTGATTATCTGAACATTCCGGCAGAAGCTAACCCGTTCCTCGGTTATCGCGCTGTGCGTATTTATGAAGAATACGCCTCGCTGTTCACCACACAACTACGGTCGATCCTGCGCGCCTCCGCTCACGGCAGCCTGAAAATCATGATCCCGATGATCTCCTCAATGGAAGAGATCTTATGGGTGAAAGAAAAACTGGCGGAAGCCAAACAGCAACTGCGTAACGAACACATTCCGTTTGATGAGAAGATCCAGCTTGGCATTATGCTGGAAGTACCGTCGGTGATGTTCATCATCGATCAATGCTGCGAAGAGACTGATTTCTTTAGTATTGGTAGTAATGACCTGACGCAATATCTGCTGGCAGTGGATCGCGATAACGCTAAGGTTACTCGTCACTACAACAGCCTGAATCCGGCATTCTTGCGGGCGCTCGATTACGCCGTGCAGGCGGTGCATCGCCAGGGCAAATGGATTGGTCTGTGCGGTGAGCTGGGAGCGAAAGGTTCCGTGCTGCCGTTGCTGGTCGGCTTAGGGCTGGATGAACTCAGCATGAGCGCACCATCAATTCCGGCGGCGAAAGCGCGGATGGCGCAACTTGATAGCCGTGAGTGCCGCAAGTTGCTCAACCAAGCAATGGCCTGCCGTACTTCGCTGGAAGTGGAACACCTGCTGGCGCAATTCCGCATGACCCAACAGGACGCACCGCTGGTCACCGCCGAGTGCATCACGCTGGAAAGTGACTGGCGCAGCAAAGAAGAAGTGCTCAAAGGCATGACCGATAACCTGCTGCTGGCGGGCCGCTGCCGCTATCCGCGTAAACTGGAAGCCGACTTATGGGCGCGCGAGGCCGTTTTCTCTACCGGTCTGGGCTTTAGTTTTGCCATTCCACACAGCAAATCAGAACACATTGAGCAATCCACCATCAGCGTGGCGCGTCTGCAAGCGCCGGTGCGCTGGGGCGATGATGAAGCGCAATTCATCATTATGTTAACCCTGAACAAACACGCTGCGGGCGATCAGCACATGCGCATTTTCTCGCGCCTCGCTCGCCGCATCATGCACGAAGAATTCCGTAACGCGCTGGTTAACGCCGCCTCTGCCGACGCTATCGCCAGCCTGCTGCAACATGAACTGGAACTGTAAAAGGAAACATCATGGAACTGTATCTGGACACCGCTAACGTCGCAGAAGTCGAACGTCTGGCACGCATATTCCCCATTGCCGGGGTGACAACTAACCCGAGCATTATCGCTGCCAGCAAGGAGTCCATATGGGAAGTTCTGCCGCGTCTGCAAAAAGCGATTGGTGATGAGGGCATTCTGTTTGCTCAGACTATGAGTCGTGACGCGCAGGGTATGGTGGAAGAAGCGAAGCGCCTGCGCGACGCCATTCCGGGCATTGTGGTGAAAATCCCGGTGACTTCCGAAGGTCTGGCCGCCATTAAGATGCTGAAAAAAGAGGGTATTACTACGCTTGGCACCGCAGTGTACAGTGCTGCACAAGGGTTACTGGCCGCGCTGGCAGGGGCAAAATACGTTGCTCCGTATGTTAACCGCGTAGATGCCCAGGGCGGGGACGGCATTCGTACGGTTCAGGAGCTGCAAGCGCTGTTAGAAATGCACGCACCAGAAAGCATGGTGCTGGCGGCCAGCTTTAAAACGCCGCGTCAGGCGCTGGACTGTTTACTGGCAGGATGTGAATCCATCACCCTGCCCTTAGATGTAGCGCAACAAATGCTCAACACCCCTGCGGTAGAGTCAGCTATAGAGAAGTTCGAACACGACTGGAATGCCGCATTTGGCACTACTCATCTCTAAAGGAGCAATTATGGACCACATTATTCAATCACCGGGTAAATACATCCAGGGCGCTGATGTGATTAATCGTCTGGGCGAATACCTGAAGCCGCTGGCAGAACGCTGGTTAGTGGTGGGTGACAAATTTGTTTTAGGTTTTACTCAATCCACTGTCGAGAAAAGCTTTAAAGATGCTGGACTGGTAGTAGAAATTGCGCCGTTTGGCGGTGAATGTTCGCAAAATGAGATCGACCGTCTGCGTGGCATCGCGGAGACTGCGCAGTGTGGCGCAATTCTCGGTATCGGTGGCGGAAAAACCCTCGATACTGCCAAAGCACTGGCACATTTCATGGGTGTTCCGGTAGCGATCGCACCGACTATCGCCTCTACCGATGCACCGTGCAGCGCATTGTCTGTTATCTACACCGATGAGGGTGAGTTTGACCGCTATCTGCTGTTGCCAAATAACCCGAATATGGTCATTGTCGACACCAAAATCGTCGCGGGCGCACCTGCACGTCTGTTAGCAGCGGGTATCGGCGATGCGCTGGCAACCTGGTTTGAAGCGCGTGCTTGCTCTCGTAGCGGCGCGACCACCATGGCGGGCGGCAAGTGCACCCAGGCGGCGCTGGCACTGGCTGAACTGTGCTACAACACCCTGCTGGAAGAAGGCGAAAAAGCGATGCTTGCCGCCGAACAGCATGTAGTAACCCCGGCGCTGGAGCGCGTGATTGAAGCGAACACCTATTTGAGCGGCGTTGGTTTTGAAAGCGGCGGGCTGGCGGCGGCTCACGCGGTGCATAACGGCCTGACCGCTATCCCGGACGCGCATCACTATTATCACGGTGAAAAAGTGGCATTTGGTACGCTGACGCAGCTGGTTCTGGAAAACGCACCGGTTGAGGAAATCGAAACCGTAGCTGCACTTAGCCATGCGGTAGGTTTGCCAATAACTCTCGCTCAACTGGATATTAAAGAAGATGTCCCGGCGAAAATGCGAATTGTGGCAGAAGCGGCATGTGCAGAAGGTGAAACCATTCACAACATGCCTGGCGGCGCGACGCCAGATCAGGTTTACGCCGCTCTGCTGGTAGCCGACCAGTACGGTCAGCGTTTCCTGCAAGAGTGGGAATAACCTACTCCAAACTCCCGGCTTGTCCGGGAGTTTGAACGCAAAATTGCCTGATGCGCTACGTTTATCAAGCCTACGAAATCTCTGCAATATATTGAATATGCGTGCTTTTGTAGGCCGGATAAGGCGTTCACTCCGCATCCGGCACTCTGTGCCAGTAATCTGAAACTCCCACGTTGTTCAGGAGTTTTTTATCCGCTTCTGGACATTTTCTCCACAGAACAATCGTTAGCCCGGAAGGTCGAATCTGTGACTCTTATTTTCACGGACGAACCAGATGAAAGCTTCACTGGCGCTGCTCAGCCTGCTAACGGCATTTACCAGCCACTCCTTAAAATCTCCCGCCGTTCCACCAACCGTGGTACAAATCCAGGCCAATACCAACCTTGCCATCGCAGACGGTGCCAGACAGCAAATCGGCAGCACGCTATTTTACGATCCGGCGTATATGCAGCTTACCTATCCTGGCGGTGATGTCCCGCAAGAACGCGGGGTATGTTCCGATGTGGTGATCCGTGCATTGCGCAGCCAGAAGGTCGATTTGCAGAAACTGGTGCACGAAGATATGGCGAAGAATTTTGCCGAGTACCCGCAAAAATGGCAGTTAAAGCGCCCGGACAGCAACATCGATCACCGTCGGGTGCCTAATCTGGAAACCTGGTTTACCCGCCACGATAAAACACGCCCCATCAGCAAGAACCCCAGTGACTATCAAGCGGGCGATATTGTCTCCTGGCGACTGGATAACGGACTGGCACATATTGGGGTGGTGTCAGATGGCTTCGCCCGCGACGGTACGCCGCTGGTGATACATAACATTGGCGCAGGCGCGCAGGAAGAAGATGTGCTGTTTAGCTGGCGGATGGTGGGGCATTATCGTTATTTTGTTAAATAAGCGATCGCCCCACATGAAGAAAAAATTCAGATGCTTTTTACACTGACAGCTTCTTTTTTCTTACGGCTCACCAGCGCCAGTGCCAGCACAATCAGCACAATACCGCTACCTTCAACGGCCCCCGGATTCTCACCGAGCAGCCACCAGGAAAAGAGTACGCCGCAAACGGGAACGGCCAGCGTGCTTAAGCTGGCAATACTGGCAGGCAAGTTTTTCAATACAAACAACCATAAGCTCCACGCCAGCGCCGTCGCCAGAATCGCACTGTAGGCCAGCGCCCAGAACACGGTGGGCTGCCAGTCAATTTCACGTTGCGGCACCAGTAAAGCGACCACACTCATCACCAGCGCCGCATAGAGCATCTGCCAGGATGTTAACGATAATAAATCCACGCGCGGATGACGGGTGTATAGGCGTTTAGCAACAATCGCGCTCGCCCCCCAACTGACGCCGGAGAGGATTGCCAGCATGGCACTTTTCATTGAAGAGAAATCGAGTTGCCACGGCTGCAACACCAAAAATAAGCCGAAAGCGGCAATCAGTATCGCGAAATATTGCCCACGTCGCAGGCGTTCACCGAGAAACAACGCGGCGAAAATCACCACCCAGAACGGCATGGTATAGCTTAGGATCGCCACCTTCCCCGCTCCGCCGCTGACCAGCGCCCACTGCGCCAGGCCAACCATCCCGCAGGTTTGTAACAGGGCAATGGCTAAGGTGTATTTAAACGGTGTCGGGCGCATTCCGCGACCACGTAATAAAAGGACGATGAATAAAACGAGAGCGCCGAAAATGCAGCGTAAGGCGGTAAAGTCGAAGGCACCGATGTAGCTGGTGACTTGCTTCATGAAAATCCAGCTATAACTCCAGATAAGTGTGAGCACAACCAGGCCACTGATTGCCAGTGGGTTGCTCTTTCCTGCGGCAGACATGAGAGATCCAGTGTGTAGTTTTCCTGTGGACACTATACGCCGGTAAAGAAACTTCAGCGACTGCCTGAAAGGCAGTCGCTGAAGAAGGTCAGATTACAGCAGGTCGAAACGGTCGAGGTTCATCACTTTCACCCATGCCGCCACGAAGTCTTTAACAAACTTCTCGTGAGCATCGCTGCTGGCGTAAACTTCAGCCACCGCACGCAGGACAGAGTTAGAACCAAATACCAGATCCGCACGGCTGGCAGTGTATTTCACTTCGCCGGTTTCGCGGTCACGGCCTTCAAACAGCTCTTTCGATTCGTCGGTCGCTTTCCACTCGTAACGCATATCCAGCAAGTTCACGAAGAAGTCATTGCTCAATACGCCAACGCGGTCAGTGAAGACGCCGTTTTTGCTGCCATCGAAGTTGGCACCCAGTACGCGCATCCCGCCCACCAGCGCGGTCATTTCCGGCGCGGTCAGGGTCAGTTGCTGGGCTTTGTCGATCAGCAGTGACTCGGTGGTGGAAACATCCAGACGAGCGCGATAGTTACGGAAACCGTCAGCAATTGGCTCCAGCAGCTCGAACATCTCAATGTCAGTCTGATCCTGACGCGCATCAACGCGGCCCGGCGCAAACGGTACATGAATGCTCAAACCTGCGGCGCTTGCGGCTTTCTCAACACCAACCACACCAGCCAGCACGATGATATCCGCCAGCGAGGCTTTACCAGACTCTTTCTGGATTTTCTCCAGAACAGGCAGAGCACGAACGGCTGCGGCGTTCACATCCCAGTCGCGCTGCGGCATTAATGCCAGACGCGCACCGTTGGCACCACCGCGTTTGTCGCCACCACGGAAGGTAGAAGCAGAAGCCCAGGCCACCGATACCAGCTCACTAACAGACAGACCAGAATCCGCAATCGCGAATTTCAGATCGATAATGTCCTGCTCGGCCGGGTTGTAGATCGGCTGCGGCAGCGGATCTTGCCAGATCAGATCTTCTTTCGGCACTTCCGGCCCGATGTAGCGAGATTTCGGCCCCATATCCCTGTGCGTCAGTTTGAACCAGGCACGGGCAAAGGCTTCGTTGAACGCCTGCGGATCGTTGAGGAAACGACGAGAGATCTTCTCGAACTCAGGATCAAAACGCAGCGTCAGGTCGGTCACCAGCATTGTCGGTTTACGTTTCTTCGACGGATCGAACGGATCCGGGATAATTTCCGGTGCGTCTACCGCTTCGAACTGGATTGCTCCAGCCGGACTGCGGGTCTGTACCCACTCATACTTGAACAGATTCTCGAAGAAATAGTTGCTCCACTGGGTCGGCGTCTGGGTCCAGACTACTTCCAGACCAGAGGTAATGGCATCTGCGCCAACGCCGCTGCCGTAAGTGCTCGCCCAGCCTAAACCTTGTTCTTCAATCGGTGCAGCTTCTGGATCAGGACCTACGTTTGATGTCGGACCGGCACCGTGGGTTTTACCCAGCGTATGACCACCCGCAATCAGCGCCACGGTTTCTTCGTCGTTCATGCCCATGTTGCCGAAGGTCGCGCGGATAGCTGCTGCCGCAGAAAGCGGTTCGCCGCTGTGATCCGGGCCTTCCGGGTTAACGTAAATCAGGCCCATCTCGGTTGCACCCAGCGGTGCTTTCGCCAGCGCTTCCGGATGACGGTGAGTCAGCCAGGCTTTTTCATCACCCCAGTTAACATCCAGATCCGGTTCCCAGACGTCTTCACGACCGGCACCAAAACCGAAGGTACGGAAGCCGGAGTTTTCCAGCGCCACGTTACCTGCGAGGATAAACAGGTCGGCCCAGGAGATTTTCTGACCATATTTCTGTTTGATTGGCCACAACAGGCGACGCGCTTTATCGAGGCTTACGTTATCCGGCCAGGAGTTCAGCGGTGCAAAACGTTGCTGACCACGACCCGCGCCGCCGCGTCCATCGATTGAACGGTAAGTACCTGCGCCGTGCCAGGCCATACGAATAAACAGACCGGCGTAGCTGCCCCAGTCGGCTGGCCACCACGGCTGAGATTCTGTCAGCAGGGCTTTCAGATCTTTTTTCAGGCCGTAGTAATCTAATTTGCTGAATTCTTTGCGGTAGTCAAAGTCCTCACCCAGCGGGTTAGAACGATTAGAATGTTGGTTTAACAGGTCAACACGGAGTTGATTTGGCCACCAGTCGCGAGTGGTTGTGCCCGCCCCCGCGCTCTGGTCGTGACCGCCCTGATGGAACGGGCATTTGCCAGTGGCTGTCGTGTTATGGATATCGTCTGACGTGCTCATCAATGTGCTCCCCTCTACAGTGTTACCGTTACGATACACAGCGTTAGAGAGAAGTTATAATTGAATTAATCCACGGATGCGATAGTTGAGATCTTACATATTGTTGGTTAAAGAGATGTAGATCAAATTGATCGTAATTAAGCTTTTTTGATTATGTCCGAATTCGGACAACTGCTTTATAAAAAAGGGTTTTAGATTCCTATTCTTCAAGGAAGGAGGGCGAAAACAAAGCTGACAACCTTATTTTTACGCCCTCATTTCGAGGCAGCATTTTGTGCTCTGTTTAAAATTTGTGATCACAGTGTGATTTTCACAAAAGCCACACTATTTATAAACCAGGTCGAACACCCAGCGTATGGCAAATCGCGTAACTCATTTCAGCGCGGTTAAGCGTATAGAAGTGGAAATCTTTCACTCCTTCACGGCTTAAAATCTTCACCATATCCATGGCAATATTCGCGCCCACCAGTTTGCGGGTTTCGGCATCATCATCCAGGCCGTCGAACATTTGCGCCATCCACGCCGGAATACGCACGTTGGTCATATCGGCAAATTTCTTCGCCTGTTTAAAGTTAGATACCGGCAAAATTCCCGGAATAATTTCCACATCAATGCCCGCCGATACACAGCGGTCACGAAAACGCAGGTAGCTTTCGACATCGAAGAAGAACTGAGTAATCGCGCGGTTGGCTCCGGCATCGACTTTGCGTTTCAGATTAAGCAAATCCGCCTGAGCGCTTTTTGCTTCCGGGTGAACTTCCGGATACGCCGCCACGGAGATATCGAAATCTGCCACTTCTTTTAATAGCGTCACCAGGTCAGAAGCATACATTTCTGGCTTACCACTTCCCGGCGGCAGATCGCCACGCAGCGCCACGATATGACGAATACCGTTATTCCAGTAGTCGCGTGCAATGGTGCGCAACTCGTCGGGCGTCGCATCAATGCAAGTAAGATGCGGTGCCGCTTCCAGACCAGTGCGATCTTTAATGCCTTTAATAATGCTGTGCGTACGGTCGCGCTCGCCGGAGTTCGCGCCATAGGTCACCGATACAAACTTCGGTTTCAGGCTGCTAAGGCGATCGATGGAGTTCCACAGGGTCTGCTCCATTTCACTGGTACGCGGCGGGAAAAACTCGAACGAAACGTTAATCTGCCCCTGGACTTCTGCCAGGCTCTGATTCAGGGCATCCCGCTGGCTGGCGTGAAAAAAGCTCATACCTTACCTCATCAATCGCTTGTAGTTATATGTTGTGTTGTGCACATCTATCCATTTAGACGTCCAGATGTAAAGATGAAGGAAAAGCCGAAGGGCGTCAACCGAAAAATGACCAATGATGGTGAGGAAAAATCAGGGAAGATGAAAAAACTTCAGGATGGTAAGAAAAAGAAAATCCGGTATGCAAAGCAAACCGGACTGCAAATATAAACTAACCATGTACTTATTGCTTCTTGCCGGATTCGTCGTAAACGCTTCATCCGGCCTAATCCTATGATAATTCAATATATTTCATTAGAAACCATAGACCCGAAAACATGAGTACCGGGCATTATTAAATTTCTGAAATTACAACAACTGTGCCAGCCGGTTGATATCCGACTGAATCGCCCCGGCGGTGACGTCGCGCCCCGCGCCAGGCCCACGGATCACCAGCGGGTTGTCGCGATACCAGCGGCTTTCGATGGCAAAGACGTTATCGCACGGCAGCAGTGATGCCAGCGGATGGTCTTCACGCACCGCCTCCACGCCCACACGCGCTTTGCCGTTGGCATCGAAACGCGCCACGTAGCGCAGCACCAGCCCCATTTCGCGGGCCGCTTCCAGCCGTTGCACCATCTGCTCGTTAAGTTCATCGCCATTTTCAAAGAAATGGTCGATGCTGCCGCCTTCGCAATGGGCAGGCACCAGCGACTCCACGCGTACCTGATCCGGTTCGATGTTGTAACCTGCTTCACGCGCCAGAATCACCAGCTTGCGCATTACGTCTTTGCCGGAAAGGTCATCACGCGGGTCAGGCTCGGTTAACCCTTGCTGCCACGCCTGATCCACCAGCTCGGTAAACGGCACGCTACCGTCGAATTGCAGGAACAGCCAGGAGAGCGTGCCGGAGAAGATCCCACTGATCGACAAAATAGTATCGCCGCTGTCGATCAGATCGCGCACGGTATGGTTGATCGGCAAGCCCGCTCCGACGGTAGCATTGTACAGCCAGTGACGCCCGGTTTTTTCGAAGGCGTCGTGGATCTGGCGATATTTATTGCTGTCGCTGGCTCCCGCCAGTTTGTTGGCGCTGATGACGTGGAAACCGTGGCTGGCGAAATCAAGATACTGATCAGCAAGCTGCTGGCTGGCGGTAACGTCCAGCACCACTAAATCATCATACGGATGGGCGCGCATCCACAGGAACAACGACTCTTCATCCTGCTCAACCGCTTCATCGTTGAAGAAGGCTAACGCGCGGCTGGCGTCCAGCCCGTCATAGCTCAACAGGCTGCGGCGGCTGTCCACCACACCTGCCAGCACAAACTCAAAGCCGGTACGTGCCGAAAGCGTGCTCTGCTCACGGGCGAACAGTTCCAGCCAACGGGAACCGATATTGCCCTTACCGAACAATACCAGGCCGATGCGTTTTTCTGCGCGGAAGACGGACTGATGCAGCCCCTGAATCAGGCTTTCGGTCGGGCCGGTGCGCAGTACTGCCACCAGGCTGATGCCGTCATCGGACTGCCAGGTAAATTCGACCGGCTGGCCTTTCAGTTGCTGCCAGAAGCGGTGGCAATGCAGCGGGTTACGGGTGACGCCTGCACCGACCATCGCCACCAGCGCCAGCCCCTGACGCAGGCGCAGTTCGCCAGGTAATCCCGCTTCGTCGAGGATTTTCAGCGCACTGTCGGCCACTTCTGAGGTGTAGCAAAATTGCAGCAACTGGCGATCGTTATGCACGCCAACTGCCAGTGGACGCACCTGCGCGCGTTTCAGGATCTGGTCGATCTCTTTATGCGCCAGTTTGAAATCCTGGCTGGCGGACACCTGAAACTCAATCAAGCAGACATCATCGTGGCTGGTGACAATACGCGCACCAGTACCGGAGGCCAGCACGCGTTCAATGCGGGTGGAGCCTTGATCCGGCGTGTAGCTACAGCGCAGCTGCAGGTCGATTTCGCTGCCAGAAACCGGCTGTAAAGTACGGGCGTGAAGAACGGGAGCCGCCAGACGCGCCAGTTCGCTGGCCTCATCCAGACGCAGCAACGGCAGCAGGCAGGCATCTTTCACTTTACGCGGGTCGGCACTGTATACCCCGGCGACGTCGCTCCAGATGGTTACACGAGAAACACCCGCCAGCGCACCGATTTGTGTCGCGGAATAGTCGGAACCGTTACGCCCCAGCAGCACCGTTTCACCGGCATTGTTGCGGCTGATAAATCCGGTCACTACCAGGCGTTTGCCCGGATGTTGCACCAGCAATTGTTGCAGCAGCGGGTAAGAAAGCCCTTCATCAACCTGCGGTTGCGCAGCGCGTTCAGCGCGTAAAAACTCGCGGGCATCAAGCCAGGCCGCTGGCAGCCCTTGTTGATTAAGCACCGCAGACATCAGGCGCGCCGACCACACTTCACCGTGGCCCACCACTTCCGCATACACCGCGTCGTTAATACCGCTGTCGAGCAGTGCCGCCAGGCGCTCCAGATCGCTGACAAAAGCGCTAATGAGGCTATCGGCTTCTTCGGCGGGTAGCAGGCCGCTAATCAGATCGCACTGATAGCGACGCAGCGTTTGTTGAACCTGATGCGCAGAGAGACGATCGGTCTGGCTTAGTTTCAACCAGTTAATCAACTGGTTAGTGGTGCTACCGGCGGCGGAAACCACCATCATATCGTCAGGCTGAGAGTACTCCGCCATAATGCCCGCGACACGCAAATAACACTTCACATCAGCCAGACTACTGCCACCAAATTTATGCAGTTGACGACCTTTCGCCCCTGCCTGCGCAATCACACTCATTTTTACCCCTTGTTTGCAGCCCGGAAGCCATTTTCCAGGTCGGCAATTAAATCTTCGCCATCTTCAATACCGGTGGAGATACGCAGCAGCGTCTCGGAGATCCCGGCGGCAGCACGCGCTTCTGGTGCCATGCCTGCATGTGTCATGGTTGCGGCGTGAGAGATTAAACTTTCCACTCCCCCTAATGATTCCGCCAGCGTAAACAACGACAGTCCACCCAGGAAACGACGCAGCGTCTGCTCATCGCCATCCAGTTCAAAACTCAACATTGCGCCATAGCCTTTTTGCTGGCGCGCGGCAATTTCATGCCCCTGATTTTCCGGCAGCGACGGGTGATACAGTTTTTTCACCAACGGCTGGCTTTGCAGATATTTCACAATCGCCTGCGCGTTGCGCTGCGCCAGCTCCATACGCGGCACCAGAGTTCGCAACCCGCGTAGCAGCAGATAGCTGTCAAACGCGCCGCCCGTCACGCCAATATTGTTTGCCCACCAGGCCAGTTCGGTGACAACGTCCGGATCTTTAGCAATCACCACGCCAGCCACCACGTCTGAGTGACCGTTCAGATATTTCGTGCATGAATGCAACACCAGATCGGCACCTAATGCCAGCGGATTTTGTAATGCCGGGCTTAAGAAGGTGTTATCCACCACGCTCACCGCCCCGACTTCCCTTGCCAGATGGCAGATTTTCGCAATATCCACGACGCGTAACAATGGATTACTTGGGCTTTCTACCAGTACCAGTTTGGGTTTTTCTGCCAGCGCTGCCCGTAATGCCTGTTCATCGCCTTGATCAACAAACAACACGCGATAGCAACCGCGTTTCGCCAGGCTGTCGAACAGGCGATAGCTACCGCCGTAGCAGTCGTGCGGCGCAACCAGCAGATCGCCAGGTTTCAAAAAGACGGTCGTTACCAGGTGAATCGCGGACATGCCGGTATTAGTAAGTACTGCACCAGCACCGCCTTCCAGTTCTGCCAGCGCACGCTGAACCACATCGCGCGTTGGGTTGCCGCGACGCGAGTAATCATGCGCGCGCGGTTCATTAAATCCGGTAAAGTTATATGTGCTGGAAAGATGGATCGGTGGGACAACGCAACCATACTGTTCGTCGTCATTTAACCCGCTACGCACTGCGATGGTGGCCTGTTTACGCGTCATGTGATGAAGTTCCCTGGGCTTTGTCGGTGAAATGTCAGGCACCAGAGTAAACATTGTGTTAATGGACGTCAATACATCTGGACATCTAAACTTCTTTGCGTATAGATTGAGCAAATCCCAAATAGCCGTTAAAATTATATGCATTATCACGCCGACAGGTGCATTACACGATGTCACGGTAACGCCTGTACGGTAAACTATGCGGGTTTACGGTCAGTACCCACATAAATTGTGTGGTCTGGTCTCAATTTATTGACGAAGAGGATTAAGTATCTCATGGCTGAATGGAGCGGCGAATATATCAGCCCATACGCTGAGCACGGCAAGAAGAGTGAACAAGTCAAAAAGATTACGGTTTCCATTCCTCTTAAGGTGTTAAAAATCCTCACCGATGAACGCACGCGTCGTCAGGTGAACAACCTGCGTCACGCTACCAACAGCGAGCTGCTGTGCGAAGCGTTTCTGCATGCCTTTACCGGGCAACCTTTGCCGGATGATGCCGATCTGCGTAAAGAGCGCAGCGACGAAATCCCGGAAGCGGCAAAAGAGATCATGCGTGAGATGGGGATTAACCCGGAGACGTGGGAATACTAAAGCGGAAAAGAGCGGCGCGGAGTTAACCAGCCGCTTTTTTCATACAAGGACGTTTAACGATGAAAATCAGGCTACTGATCCTCAGCCTGCTGGTTTCTGTGCCTGCCTTTGCCTGGCAGCCGCAAACTGGCGACATCATCTTTCAGATCTCTCGCTCATCGCAAAGTAAAGCGATCCAACTGGCGACCCATTCCGATTACAGCCACACCGGTATGCTGGTGATGCGTAACAAAAAGCCCTACGTTTTTGAAGCGGTCGGCCCGGTGAAATACACCCCGCTCAAGCAGTGGATTGCCCATGGTGAAAAGGGCAAATACGTCGTTCGCCGCGTTGAAGGCGGACTGAGTGTTGAACAACAGCAAAAACTGGCGCAAACGGCAAAACGTTATCTCGGTAAACCGTATGATTTCAGCTTCTCATGGAGCGACGATCGCCAGTACTGTTCGGAAGTGGTGTGGAAGGTTTACCAGAACGCGCTGGGAATGCGCGTGGGCGAACAGCAGAAGTTGAAAGAGTTTGATCTCAGCAACCCGCTGGTCCAGGCGAAGCTCAAAGAACGCTACGGTAAAAATATTCCGCTTGAGGAAACGGTAGTTTCACCACAAGCCGTTTTCGACGCGCCACAACTCACCACGGTTGCCAAAGAGTGGCCGCTGTTTTCGTGGTAATGGATGATGAAAAAAATAATTCCCGCCGTAGTCTGTTTGTTGCTTTGTAGTTGCACGACCTTTCCGCAAGCTGTCGCTCCGGTAAACGGTGATGCCTCCAATTAGTTGAATTAAGGATATAATACTCGCTTTTAAGGTTGTTTCATGGTCACAGTTAACCTTCATTGCCCCCGTTGCCAGTCCGTTCAGGTTTACCGTCACGGGCAGAACCCAAAAAGACATGATCGATTCCGCGGCCGTGACTGTCACCGGGTATTTCAGCTCAGTTACTGTTACGAGCCCCGTAAACCGGGAGTTAAAGACCAAATCGCTGAAATGACTTTCAACGGTGCCGGGGTTCGCGATACTGCCCGTACGCTGAAAATCGGCATTAATACAGTCATCCGAACTTTAAAAAACTCTCGCCACGAAGAATAACGTCATCCCCGGTCGCTCATGCTGATGTGGCACTCATCTGCAAACTTAGTCAGCAATGGAGCTTTGTCGGCAGTAAAGCGCGACAGCACTGGCTCTGGTACGTGTACAACACGAAAACTGGTGGTGTTCTGGCCTACACTTTTGGCCCCCGGACTGACGAAACCTGTCGTGAATTGCGGGCGCTGCTTACCCTTTTACCATCGGCATGTTGACCACTGACGAATGGGGTAGTTACGCTAGAGAGTTACCGAAGGAGAAGCATCTGACTGGTAAGATTTTTACTCAGCACATTGAGCGTAACAATCTGACCCTGAGAACCCGAATCAAACGTCTGGCCCGCAGAACCATCTGTTTCTCGCGTTCTGTAGAACTTCATGAAAAAGTCATCGGTGCTTTTATCGAAAATATATGTTCTACTAATTGGAGTCATCACCCTTCTGATAAGCTTTCCTTGGATGATTACCAGACTGAATACACAGCCAAAGATTTTTACCTCATTCTGCTCTTTTTTCTCAAATGACATATATTATATTTTACATCATATTCATAGGCATATGACATTCCCCCGCCCCCCATTATGTCATTGTGGGTTGATGTTGGGCTTTCATAAAAAAAAACATCTTTTTTTGAACTAGCATTAATTATATTTACTTTATATATTAAAATATTTTCTCCATCTGGAAATATTTTAGCCACACAATATAAAGCAGCTGAATCCGAATTACTTAAAAATATATTATCATCACCCATAACTCCAGCCATTAAATGACTGGAGACTAAAGCAAGGAAATAACAACATTGTATTGCCTTCATTTTAATTACTCCCTTGCCTGATAATTGTAACTCCATTCCCTTTAGCTTTGGGATTATATTTTAGATAGGTGTTATTTGGTGTTCCCAAGTAACTACTGTATTCTTTTTTTCCCATTCCATTCATATAAGAATTCGTTAAATCTTTGCTTGAAAAATTTAGACTATCATAAACATCATTTTCTTTTGTTACTTTATTTCCTTTATCGTCAGAGTAAAAACCGTGAGTGTGATAATCGCCTACTCTCTCTGAACCTTCAGGGCATTTTATATTTCGCAAGTCTACACTATCATTATCATTTGAACTTATCGGATTCATGGGGAAATATTCACCTTGCTTCTTACATATTAGTCCACCATATTCTTTATTCTCGTTAATTGATTCTCCATTACACATTGCCAATGCAAATATTCCAATATCATCTATATTTTTTGATTTAAATTCATATAATCCTAATGGATCCATGCTATTCACCGGGCTCAGCGGATATGTATACAGGTTCCATCCCCCCTTCAGCCCAATCGGATCCTGAGTGATATACCGCCCCTGCAGCGGGTCATAATAGCGGTGGCGGTTGTAATACAGGCCGGACTCCTCATCATACTGCTGCCCCGGCAGCCGGATAAGCTGCTGCAGCTGATGCGGGTTCTCTTCATTCAGCAGGTTGCCCCATTCATCATATTCTGCGCACCACGCTGTTGCCCCTTCCGTGCTGATGAGCGCCAGCGGCAGGCCGCGATGGTCGCAGTGGTACAGGTGGATTTTTCGCGCCGGCGTGTACACCGGGTCCATCTGGTTTTGCATCTGCTCCACGGTCAGGCCGCACGATGCCAGCCAGCGGCGGCTTTCCTCACTCACCCGGTCAGCCAGGATTTCACTTTCCAGCCGGTCGAGCATCTGCACCAGCACCGGCGGGAACACCACACTGCCACCGTCTTCGCCGCCGGACTGCTGAAGCGCATCCGCCAGGCTGCGGCGCTGCGTTCTGGCCAGTTCACCGGTGGCAGTTTCAACTCTGATGAGTGGTGTGAAGCTCCCCGGCTGATAAATCGTCTGGATGCGGCTCCTGTCGTTCTGTATCGTGGTCAGCCGGTCGCCGTCCCAGCCGTACCAGGTCACTTGCGGTTTCCGTGACAGCGACATCCAGCCCGTCAGGTCCCGTTCACGCCGCCATACCCGTTTTGCCACCCTGCGGCCCAGCGGGTCGTAAAGATAGCGACTTTCGACCAGCGGCTCTGCATATTGTGTCCGCGTGTAGTGCACCAGCCGGTGCTGACTGTCGTAATGGTACCGGTGAGTCCGCTCATCATCCGTGCGGATAACCCCTTCCGGGATGAGGTCGGTTTTCTCTGTCAGCCTGCCGTGACGGTCATACCGGTAAAGATAGTGCGCGTCACGGGCGATACGGTTATCCGGCCACATGCTGAGGGTGCTGTCCGGGTGCAGCTCCGGGTCGGGCAGGCGGTTACCTGCCGGGTCTGTGGCATACGGGATGCGGATATCCAGATTCGCTGCGGTGGTGTGAACGCCGGTCAGCCTGCCGGTGGTGCTGTAGCTGTAACTCCGGGTCTGGCGCGGGCTGCTGATGCGGATGAGTTCGCCGTTGTCGTTCCAGGTGTAATCGCGGTCAGACAGCAGGCTGTTCAGGTGCTGGCTCTGTAACTGCCCGGCAGGGGTATAAGCGGTGGTGAGTTCATAACGGCCGAAGCTGCGCAGCGTTTCCCGGTGCAGGCGGTCGCGGGTGTACTCCACCAGCGGTGTGTCGCCGAGTTTCATGCCTGCCAGGTAACCGCTGCCGTAGGTCAGCCATTCCACGGCGGGCAGGCTGTCCGGTATACAGCGGTTCGCCAGCCCCTGCGCGTTGTACGCATGTCTGGTCTCATGCTGCCAGAGCAGTGCTTCCGTCTGCGGGTGATGCACCGTCTGACGCTCACCGGTCAGCCGGCCTTTCTCATCATACCCGTAATGCACCGTCACCCGGTGCCCTTTGCTGATATGGCTGATGTCTGTCAGCCAGCCGCGTTCGTCATACTGCCACTGCTCTGCGGTTTCGCCATTCACGGTGCGGTGCGTGAGGCGGTCTGCTTCGTCATAGTGCCAGTGGGTGACCAGCCCCTCATCCTCGCTGCGGATAAGTTTGCCGGTCAGGTCGTGGTGATAACGCTGTGTGCGGCCGTCAAAGCCGGTTTCCTGTATCAGCCGGTCGAGTACATCGTAACGGAAGGTGGTGTGGCTGCCGTTTTCACTGGTCAGGCGGATGACCCGTCCGGCAGCATCGTATTCCATACTGCGCGTCAGACCGCCCTGCGTGGTACAGATGGCTTTTCCCCACGCATCGTACTGTGTCCCGTTTCTGCTGCCGTCCGGGGCAATGACGGTGGTCAGGTCACCGGCGGCGTTGTATTCATACCGCGTTTCATGGCCCTGCGTGTCTTTCACCGCAGTTAACTGTCCACGGCTGTCGTATGCGTGGTACTGGCTCAGGCCTTCCTCGCGGTGCACCGCCGTCACCTGACCAAAACGGTCATGGTCATAGCGGGTTACATAACCGGAACAGTCAGTGAAGCTCAGCAACTGACCGTAACGGCTCCACGTCATGGTTTTCCGGCTGCCGGTGGCATCGTCCGTTGCGCAGGGGAGGTCACTGTGTGGATTATCATAACGGTAGCGGGTGATATCGCCGTCAGGGGCGGTTTCCTGAATCAGACGGCCGGATTCATCATATTCCCGGCGCAATTCCAGCCCGTCAGGCCCGGTGGCTGACGTTAACTGGTTGTGGTGGTTATAGTAAAACGCCGATGCCCTGCCATCCGGCGTGGTTATGCGCGTGATGAGGCCCGTCACCACATCCGGGCTGTACTCTGTTGTCCTGCCTGCGGCATCCGTCTGTGCCCTGAGCCTGCCCACGGCGTCAAACTGACTCTGCGTGACGCTGCCGTCCGCGTGTTCCTTTTTCACCACCCGCTTCAGCCCGGCTTCGCCCTGCGTGTGCAGCACTTCACGGCGGTCCAGGCTGTCGGTGATGGTGATGCGGTCTTTCTCATACTGATACGTGTAGCTTAAGCCTGCCGGGTTTAGCTGTTCTGTCACCCGCCCGTCGCTGTCGTAACGGTAACGGATTTCCGGTCGGCCCGTGTGACGGTGCGCCACCATCCGGCCCCGGTATTTATCATCGTAAGTAAAGCTGCGCACCTGTGTATTGCTGCGGTCATACACTGCCGCCAGTTCGCCGCGCGGCGTCCAGCCATAGCGCACCAGCGGCGCGGCAGGTAAATTCTCCGGGTATTCCGGGTCGTGCGTCAGCCACACGGCAGACAGACGGATGCCGTTGTCCCGGCCATATTCGGTGTAACCCGGCAGGGTATCAGGAAAAGCGGACGGTTCCGTCCCGCCGGAAATGGCCTGCTGCCGGGCTTCTTCTGCCCGCTGCGCCTGCGTGGTCAGTACCAGCCGGAAGTGACGCCCGGCACCATCCGTCACGCCGGTGATTTCGCCGCTGAATTCACCGGCGGCTTCGCGGTGGAACGTCTGTGTGCGCCCGAAGCGGTCCACCAGCCCGGTCAGTACCCGGTACGGCGGCAGCGGCGCAGGCAGCACCTCATCCGCTTCCGGCACCCGCTCACACCAGCCGAGCAGCCACCACGGCCCCTGCGGACTGTTTGTCGCCAGATAACGATGCGGACTTAAGCGGAGTTCTTCCGGCAGCGCCTGCCAGAGTGCGGCCAGCCGGTGACCTTCATCCAGTCTCAGGACGCCGCCGCGCACCAGCCACAGTGACTCGCTGCGGCTGTAACCGTCCTCACCGGGAAACAGGTGCTCAAAATACAGGCTTCTGCCGCCGTTATCACTGAGTATCAGTGTGTTATCGCGCAGCTGTAAGCGGATATCCGCAGGCATTTTCCAGCCGGGGCCGAGGCTCCCCACCGGCGCGGGCGTTTTTGTCCGGTAACTGCTGTAGGTGCGGGAGAGGATGAACGGCAGCGGGCCGGGCAGGGCGATGTCGGTTTCACCGGGAAGGACCTTTGCACCGAGCAGGGGATTGACCGGATGGCCGGACGTCACTCCGCCGGGGCACACCGAACAGGCCACGCCGGTGGGGGCACCGATGCGCACCCCGGCTGAACCCTGGACAATGCTACCGCCATACTGCGTCATGTCGCCCTGACGCGCTGCCGGTTTTCCGCTCATCTGCTCATCCTTGTTTTATCGGGTTATTTGTCTGCTTCCAGGCAAAACCCTACAGATTTATAAGAAAGCCTTAAGTGAGATATCCATCAGATAGAAACAATTAGGAAAATATTTATATCACCATGATAAATATGTGATTTATTTGGAAGTAACAAACCATCAACATTTTCTGCCCTTTTTCCCATCACCAGGCCATACTGATATTTTTCCTCGCACAAAGGACTCGGCATGAAACTCGTCGGTAGCTACACCAGCCCGTTTGTACGCAAACTTTCTATTCTGTTGTTAGAAAAGGGCATAACTTTCGAATTTATTAATGAACTGCCCTATAACGCGGACAACGGCGTGGCGCAATTTAACCCGTTAGGAAAAGTGCCGGTGCTGGTGACCGAAGAGGGCGAATGTTGGTTTGATTCGCCGATCATCGCTGAATATATTGAATTAATGAATGTCGCTCCGGCGATGTTGCCGCGCGATCCGCTGGAGTCGTTGCGGGTGCGCAAAATTGAGGCACTGGCGGATGGCATTATGGATGCCGGGCTGGTATCGGTGCGTGAACAGGCGCGTCCAGCGGCGCAGCAGTCTGAAGATGAATTGTTACGCCAGCGGGAGAAAATCAACCGCAGTCTGAATGTGCTGGAAGGATATCTGGTCGATGGCACACTCAAAACCGATACGGTCAATCTGGCGACTATCGCCATTGCCTGTGCCGTCGGATATCTCAATTTCCGCCGCGTTGCGCCAGGTTGGTGTGTCGACCGCCCACACTTAGTCAAACTGGTCGAAAACCTGTTTAGCCGCGAAAGTTTTGCTCGCACCGAACCGCCAAAGGCTTGATGCGCGATATGTCCTCCTGACCCATCTCACGTTACAATCCGTGGTTATGTTAAACGCCCTTCTCCGTGTGAGAGGGCCTTGATCAGCCAGGTTTCCTATGACAACCGAAACGCGTTCCCTCTATAGTCAACTTCCGGCTATTGATCGCTTATTGCGCGATAGCTCCTTCCTTTCTTTGCGTGATACTTATGGTCACACCCGCGTGGTGGAATTGTTGCGTCAGATGCTCGACGAAGCGCGAGAAGTGATTCGTGGCAGCCAGACGCTGCCTGCGTGGTGTGAAAACTGGGCGCAAGAAGTCGATGCCCGGTTGACGAAAGAAGCGCAGAGCGCGCTGCGTCCGGTGATCAACCTGACGGGAACCGTGCTGCATACCAACCTTGGGCGAGCTTTACAGGCGGAAGCCGCGGTGGAAGCCGTTGCGCAGGCTATGCGTTCGCCAGTGACCCTCGAGTACGATCTGGACGACGCCGGACGCGGACATCGCGATCGGGCGCTGGCGCAACTGCTGTGCCGTATTACGGGGGCGGAAGATGCCTGTATCGTCAATAACAATGCGGCGGCGGTGTTATTGATGTTGGCGGCCACTGCCAGCGGGAAAGAGGTGGTAGTATCTCGCGGCGAATTGGTGGAGATTGGCGGCGCGTTTCGTATTCCCGATGTTATGCGTCAGGCAGGTTGCACCCTACACGAAGTAGGGACCACCAACCGCACGCACGCGAATGATTATCGTCAGGCGGTGAATGAAAATACCGCACTGTTGATGAAAGTACATACCAGTAACTACAGCATTCAGGGGTTCACCAAAGCGATAGATGAAGCGGAACTGGTGGCGCTCGGCAAAGAGCTGGATGTTCCCGTAGTGACTGATTTAGGCAGTGGCTCGCTGGTCGATCTTAGCCAGTACGGTTTGCCGAAAGAGCCAATGCCGCAGGAGTTGATTGCGGCGGGCGTCAGTCTGGTGAGTTTCTCCGGCGACAAGTTGTTAGGCGGGCCGCAGGCAGGAATTATTGTTGGTAAAAAAGAGATGATCGCCCGCCTGCAAAGCCACCCGCTGAAGCGTGCATTACGCGCGGATAAAATGACCCTCGCGGCGCTGGAAGCCACGTTGCGTCTTTATTTACACCCTGAAGCTCTGAGTGAAAAATTACCGACCCTGCGCCTGCTTACCCGCAGCGCAGAGGTCATTCAAATCCAGGCACAACGTTTACAGGCTCCCCTTGCCGCACATTACGGCGCGGAGTTTGCGGTACAGGTTATGCCATGTCTTTCGCAGATTGGCAGTGGTTCGCTGCCGGTTGATCGCCTGCCGAGCGCGGCATTAACGTTTACACCCCATGATGGACGCGGTAGCCACCTTGAGTCATTAGCCGCCCGCTGGCGTGAATTGCCAGTGCCGGTGATTGGTCGTATTTATGACGGACGATTGTGGCTGGATTTACGCTGCCTTGAAGATGAGCAACGGTTTTTGGAGATGTTGTTGAAATGATTATTGCGACTGCCGGACACGTTGACCACGGCAAAACAACCTTATTGCAGGCGATTACTGGCGTAAATGCTGACCGTCTGCCGGAAGAAAAAAAGCGCGGCATGACCATCGATCTCGGCTATGCCTACTGGCCGCAGCCGGATGGTCGCGTGCCTGGTTTTATCGACGTACCCGGTCATGAAAAGTTTCTTTCCAACATGCTGGCGGGCGTTGGTGGTATCGATCACGCGCTGTTGGTGGTGGCGTGCGATGACGGCGTGATGGCGCAGACCCGTGAGCATCTGGCGATTTTGCAGCTGACCGGTAACCCGATGCTGACAGTGGCGCTGACCAAGGCCGATCGCGTGGACGAAGCGCGTGTTGATGAGGTTGAACGCCAGGTAAAGGAGGTGCTGCGGGAATACGGTTTTGCTGAGGCAAAACTGTTTATCACCGCAGCAACCGAAGGTCGGGGAATTGATGCCCTGCGCGAGCATCTGCTTCAGTTACCAGGACGTGAACACGCCAGCCAACATAGTTTCCGCCTCGCGATCGACCGCGCATTTACCGTAAAAGGTGCCGGGCTGGTCGTCACCGGTACGGCGTTAAGCGGGGAAGTGAAGGTAGGCGATTCACTCTGGCTGACTGGTGTAAATAAACCGATGCGTGTACGTGCGCTGCATGCACAAAACCAGCCAACAGAAACCGCCCATGCCGGGCAGCGTATCGCGCTTAACATCGCGGGTGATGCGGAAAAAGAGCAGATTAACCGTGGCGACTGGCTGCTTGCCGATGCGCCGCCAGAGCCGTTCACACGGGTGATTGTCGAGCTTCAAACCCATACGCCGCTGACCCAGTGGCAGCCGCTGCATATTCACCACGCCGCCAGCCACGTTACGGGACGCGTTTCGCTGCTGGAAGATAACCTTGCCGAGCTGGTGTTCGACACGCCGCTGTGGCTGGCGGATAACGATCGCTTAGTGCTGCGCGATATCTCGGCCCGCAACACGCTGGCGGGGGCGCGTGTGGTGATGCTTAACCCGCCGCGTCGCGGTAAACGTAAGCCGGAATATCTGCAATGGCTGGCGTCTCTTGCACGGGCGCAGAGCGATGCCGATGCGTTATCTGTTCATCTGGAACGCGGCGCGGTTAACCTTGCGGATTTCGCCTGGGCGCGCCAGCTCAACGGCGAAGGGATGCGCGAATTGCTGCAACAGCCTGGCTATATTCAGGCTGGTTATAGCTTGTTGAATGCGCCGGTTGCCGCTCGCTGGCAACGGAAAATTCTCGACACATTAGCGACTTATCATGAGCAACATCGCGATGAACCTGGGCCTGGGCGCGAACGTCTGCGACGTATGGCGTTGCCAATGGAAGATGAAGCGCTAGTACTGTTGCTGATTGAAAAGATGCGCGAAAGCGGCGACATCCTCAGTCATCACGGTTGGCTGCATCTGCCGGATCACAAAGCGGGCTTCAGCGAAGAGCAGCAGGCCATCTGGCAAAAAGCAGAGCCGCTGTTTGGTGACGAGCCGTGGTGGGTGCGTGATCTGGCAAAAGAGACGGGTACCGACGAGCAGGCAATGCGCCTGACGCTACGCCAGGCGGCGCAGCAAGGAATAATTACCGCGATCGTCAAAGATCGTTATTACCGTAACGATCGGATTGTCGAATTTGCCAATATGATCCGCGATCTCGATCAGGAGTGTGGTTCAACCTGCGCGGCGGATTTCCGCGATCGCTTAGGCGTAGGCCGAAAGCTGGCAATTCAGATTCTGGAATATTTTGACCGCATTGGCTTTACGCGTCGTCGTGGAAATGATCATTTATTGCGCGACGCATTATTATTTCCGGAAAAATAAGGAAATGATTAATTAATTTTTAAAATAAATTAATACAAATTTCTTATGATTTTAAAAAAAGCACATTGTTTAATGAATACAATGTGCTTTTTATTAGATTAATTTTGATAATTAATAATAATGATCATGTTTTCGAATGAAAATCCTCAGTAAGCTGCCCACCCTTTTTTACACTTTCAGGAGTGTGTTATGGCATCTTCAACTTTCTTTATTCCTTCTGTGAATGTCATCGGCGCTGATTCATTGACTGATGCAATGAATATGATGGCAGATTATGGATTTACCCGTACCTTAATTGTCACTGACAGTATGTTAACGAAATTAGGTATGGCGGGCGATGTGCAAAAAGCACTGGAAGAACGCAATATTTTTAGCGTTATTTATGATGGCACCCAACCTAACCCCACCACGGAAAACGTCGCCGCAGGTTTGAAATTACTTAAAGAGAATAATTGCGATAGCGTGATCTCCTTAGGCGGTGGTTCTCCACACGACTGCGCAAAAGGTATTGCGCTGGTGGCAGCCAATGGCGGCGATATTCGCGATTACGAAGGCGTTGACCGCTCTGCAAAACCGCAGCTGCCGATGATCGCCATCAATACCACGGCGGGTACGGCCTCTGAAATGACCCGTTTCTGCATCATCACTGACGAAGCGCGTCATATCAAAATGGCGATTGTTGATAAACATGTCACTCCGCTGCTTTCTGTCAATGACTCCTCTCTGATGATTGGTATGCCGAAGTCACTGACCGCCGCAACGGGTATGGATGCCTTAACGCACGCTATCGAAGCGTATGTTTCTATTGCCGCCACGCCGATCACTGACGCTTGTGCACTGAAAGCCGTGACCATGATTGCCGAAAATCTGCCGTTAGCCGTTGAAGATGGCAGTAATGCGAAAGCGCGTGAAGCAATGGCTTATGCCCAGTTCCTCGCCGGTATGGCGTTCAATAATGCTTCTCTGGGTTATGTTCATGCGATGGCGCACCAGCTGGGCGGTTTCTACAACCTGCCACACGGTGTATGTAACGCCGTTTTGCTGCCGCATGTTCAGGTATTCAACAGCAAAGTCGCCGCCGCACGTCTGCGTGACTGTGCCGCTGCAATGGGCGTGAACGTGACAGGTAAAAACGATGCGGAAGGTGCTGAAGCCTGCATTAACGCCATCCGTGAACTGGCGAAGAAAGTGGATATCCCGGCAGGCCTACGCGACCTGAACGTGAAAGAAGAAGATTTCGCGGTTCTGGCGACTAATGCCCTGAAAGATGCCTGTGGTTTTACTAACCCGATCCAGGCAACTCACGAAGAAATTGTGGCGATTTATCGCGCAGCGATGTAATCATCATTTCCACAACGGCTGGCAAATTGTCAGCCGCTTTTTCAACTATCTCTGTAACCCTTGCCCGTAAATTCGTGATAGCTGTCGTAAAGCTGTTACCGACTGGCGAAGATTTCGCCAGTCACGTCTACCCTTGTTATACCTCACACCGCAAGGAGACGATCATGACCAATAATCCCCCTTCAGCACAGATTAAGCCCGGCGAGTATGGTTTCCCCCTCAAGTTAAAAGCCCGCTATGACAACTTTATTGGCGGCGAATGGGTTGCCCCTGCCGACGGCGAGTATTACCAGAATCTGACGCCGGTGACCGGGCAGCTGCTGTGCGAAGTGGCGTCTTCGGGCAAACGAGACATCGATCTGGCGCTGGATGCTGCGCACAAAGTGAAAGATAAATGGGCGCACACCTCGGTGCAGGATCGCGCGGCGATTCTGTTTAAGATTGCCGATCGAATGGAACAAAACCTTGAGCTGTTAGCGACGGCTGAAACCTGGGATAACGGCAAACCCATTCGCGAAACCAGTGCTGCCGACGTGCCGCTGGCGATTGACCATTTTCGCTATTTCGCCTCGTGTATTCGGGCGCAGGAAGGTGGGATCAGTGAAGTTGATAGCGAAACCGTGGCCTATCATTTCCATGAACCGTTAGGCGTGGTGGGGCAGATTATCCCGTGGAACTTCCCGCTGCTGATGGCGAGCTGGAAAATGGCTCCCGCGCTGGCGGCGGGCAACTGTGTGGTGCTGAAACCCGCACGTCTTACCCCGCTTTCTGTACTGCTGCTAATGGAAATCGTCGGTGATTTACTGCCGCCGGGCGTGGTGAACGTGGTCAACGGCGCAGGTGGGGAAATTGGCGAATATCTGGCGACCTCGAAACGCATCGCCAAAGTGGCGTTTACCGGCTCAACGGAAGTGGGCCAACAAATTATGCAATACGCCACGCAAAACATTATTCCGGTAACCCTGGAGCTGGGCGGCAAGTCGCCAAATATCTTCTTTGCTGATGTGATGGATGAAGAAGATGCCTTTTTCGATAAAGCGCTGGAAGGCTTTGCACTGTTCGCCTTTAACCAGGGCGAAGTTTGCACCTGTCCAAGCCGTGCTTTAGTGCAGGAGTCTATCTACGAACGCTTTATGGAACGCGCCATCCGCCGTGTCGAAAGCATTCGCAGCGGTAACCCACTCGACAGCGTGACGCAAATGGGCGCGCAGGTTTCTCACGGGCAACTGGAAACCATCCTCAACTACATTGATATCGGTAAAAAAGAGGGCGCTGACGTGCTCACAGGCGGGCGGCGCAAGCTGCTGGAAGGTGAACTGAAAGACGGCTACTACCTCGAACCGACGATTCTGTTTGGTCAGAACAATATGCGGGTGTTCCAGGAGGAGATTTTTGGCCCGGTGCTGGCGGTGACCACCTTCAAAACGATGGAAGAAGCGCTGGAGCTGGCGAACGATACGCAATATGGCCTGGGCGCGGGCGTCTGGAGCCGCAACGGTAATCTGGCCTATAAGATGGGGCGCGGCATACAGGCTGGGCGCGTGTGGACCAACTGTTATCACGCTTACCCGGCACATGCGGCGTTTGGTGGCTACAAACAATCAGGTATCGGTCGCGAAACCCACAAGATGATGCTGGAGCATTACCAGCAAACCAAGTGCCTGCTGGTGAGCTACTCGGATAAACCGTTGGGGCTGTTCTGATATAAGAAGCTGGTCGCATTGGGTATTCATTGCCTGATGCGACGCTTACGCGTCTTATCATGCCTACGGGAACCTGACCGTAGGCCGGATAAGGCGTACACGCCGCATCCGGCATAAACAAAGCGCACGTTGTTACAATTTACGTTTTAAACCTACGTGCGCAATAACCCAGACTACGCCAACAGAAGTGCGTTTCTGGGGCGTGTTTTGTCAGGAGTTTAATCTCGCGTTTCGATGGTGAGCGGGCGAACCAGGCCGTAAATCACCATTGGTGATCCGAGGCCAATCAGCAATAAACGGTAGATAATTGAAGGTTTAATACGCTTAATCTGTACTGTGGATGTTTTACTGGAGTTATTCATTAGTTTGGCCAATAGTTCCACTATTTCAATATGATAAACCTCGTCCTGTTGAAAAACCAGACAGCACATTTAAGAAAGTATATAAAAAACAATATGTCGTTATATAAATAAGGAAATTGCACTGCATCATGGCATTTCATAATATGCGTTAATTGTTCTTTTTTATATTCTTTGAGGGAAATATGTTCCTGGACTATTTTGCACTGGGAGTGCTTATTTTTGTATTTCTGGTGATATTCTATGGGATTATTATTTTACATGATATTCCCTACCTGATTGCTAAAAAACGTAATCATCCTCATGCCGACGCCATTCATGTTGCTGGTTGGGTGAGTCTTTTTACGTTACATGTTATCTGGCCATTTTTGTGGATTTGGGCCACGCTTTACCGCCCGGAGCGGGGATGGGGAATGCAAAACCATGACTCCTCCGTTGTGCAACTACAACAGCGTATTGCCGGGCTGGAGAAACAGCTCGCCGACATCAAATCCTCTTCTGCCGAGTAATACTTATGGATTTACTGATTATTTTAACCTATGTGGCTTTCGCATGGGCAATGTTTAAGATCTTCAAAATTCCTGTAAATAAATGGACCATTCCCACCGCGGCCCTGGGTGGCATATTTATTGTCAGCGGTTTAATTCTGTTAATGAACTATAACCATCCGTATACCTTTAAAGCGCAAAAAGCGGTTATTTCTATTCCAGTTGTCCCGCAGGTGACAGGCGTGGTGATCGAAGTGACGGACAAGAAAAATACGCTGATTAAAAAAGGCGAGGTGCTTTTTCGACTGGACCCGACGCGTTATCAGGCGCGGGTGGATCGGCTGATGGCGGATATCGTTACCGCAGAACATAAACAGCGGGCGTTGGGCGCAGAGTTAGATGAGATGGCGGCGAATACTCAGCAGGCAAAGGCCACGCGGGATAAATTCGCTAAAGAGTATCAGCGTTACGCACGCGGCAGCCAGGCGAAAGTAAACCCGTTTTCAGAACGCGATATCGATGTGGCGCGGCAAAATTATCTGGCGCAGGAAGCCTCCGTGAAGTCATCGGCGGCGGAACAAAAACAGATCCAGAGCCAGCTGGATAGCCTGGTGTTGGGTGAACATTCTCAAATCGCCAGCCTGAAAGCACAGCTCGCGGAAGCAAAATATAACCTTGAGCAGACGATAGTGCGTGCGCCGAGCGATGGTTATGTGACCCAGGTACTGATTCGTCCGGGTACCTATGCCGCGTCGCTGCCGCTACGTCCGGTGATGGTGTTTATACCCGATCAGAAACGACAAATCGTGGCGCAGTTCCGTCAGAACTCCTTGCTGCGACTGGCTCCTGGCGACGATGCGGAAGTGGTGTTTAATGCTCTGCCAGGTAAGGTATTCAGCGGTAAGCTGGCAGCCATTAGTCCAGCCGTTCCCGGCGGAGCTTATCAGTCGACCGGCACCTTACAGACGTTAAACACAGCGCCGGGTTCAGATGGCGTTATCGCGACCATTGAACTGGATGAGCACACTGATTTGAGCGCTTTACCAGACGGTATTTACGCCCAGGTGGCGGTTTACTCTGATCATTTCAGCCATGTCTCGGTGATGCGCAAAGTGCTATTACGCATGACCAGCTGGGTGCATTACCTTTATCTCGATCATTAATCTTCGCTTTCCGCCGCTTGTTCAGGCCGCAGTTGCTGCGACTGAGCAAGCTGGTGGCGAATTTCACGCAGCATTTCATCCAGCACATACTGGACCCGCCAGGGCTGGTATTCCCGTTTACGGAAGATAGCCACCAGATCCAGCCACCATTCATAGGGTTGCTGAAAGCAGGGCACCAGCGTGCCGTCTTGCAGGTCGCTCTGCACACTTTTGTCTGGCGCAAACACAATCCCCAGGTGATTTCGTGCCAGCTCCAGCGCAGATTGCGTGTTGTCGCAAACGTAATTTCCCTTCACGCGATAATCCCGCACCTCTTTACTCCCGGCGACGTTGAAGCGCCAGATATTCGCGTCGTCGATCATCATCGAGTCGATCAAAATACAGGAGTGATGTTCGAGTTCGTCAGGACGGCTAATGGGATGTTTCTCAAGATAGCGCTGGCTGGCATAAGCGGTTACGGCATATTGGGTAATAAAACTGGCAACCAGCGATTCATCTTTTGGTGGAGCGTAGCTGATTAAAACATCACAATCATCAGGAAATTCGACGCCTTCATAAAAGGCATTACGCTCAAGATTGCAGGTTTTTAGCGATAAGGTGATATCACCGATATCTTTAATTTTATCGATTACATGTTTGGATAAATAGGTAATTATGCCGGTTGGGGCGTAGATGGTGACCCGACCACGTTTCTCATGCTTATAATCTGCAATAAAATTATTAAGCTGCTCGTTTCTGTCCAGCATGTCGTTGATGTACGGTAACAGCGCGGTACCAAAAGGTGTGAGCATCAGCTGCCGGGTGGTTCGGTCAAAGACTTTTAAACCCACTTTTGATTCAAAATCAGCAAGGTATTTGCTGACGTTGGCCTGTGCGATGCCAAGTACAGTCGCGGCATGGCTGATATTTTCACTGGCAGCGATTACCGAGATAATTTTTAACTCCCGGTACTTAAGTTGTAATTTTGTCATCGCAACAGCCCAATTATATATAATTTTATATATTACTATATAAATATGAATCTTGCACCGAAGAAATTGTAAGCATTACTATGCCGACTCTTTTTTATCTTATTTTAAAATGGAATACCGGACATGTTAATTAATCGCAATATTGTGGCGTTATTTGCGTTGCCTTTTATGGCAAGCGCAACTGCTTCTGAATTATCCATTGGTGCTGGTGCAGCTTATAATGAATCGCCTTATCGCGGTTATAATGAAAATACAAAGGCAATTCCGCTGATTAGTTATGAAGGTGATTCTTTTTATGTTCGTCAGACCACGTTAGGTTTTATTCTGTCGCAAAGTGAAAAAAATGAACTTAGCCTGACCGCATCCTGGATGCCGCTGGAATTTGACCCTGCCGATAATGACGATTATGCCATGCAACAGCTTGATAAGCGTGATAGTACGGCTATGGCGGGGGTTGCCTGGTATCACCACGAGCGTTGGGGAACTGTGAAAGCCTCTGCGGCTGCGGACGTTCTGGATAACAGCAACGGCTGGGTGGGGGAGCTATCGGTTTTCCACAAAATGCAGATAGGTCGCCTGTCGCTGACACCTGCGCTGGGCGTGCTCTATTATGACGAGAATTTCAGTGACTATTACTATGGCATTTCAGAGAGTGAGTCCCGTCGTAGCGGTCTGGCAAGTTATTCCGCGCAGGATGCCTGGGTGCCCTATGTCAGCCTGACGGCAAAATACCCGATAGGAGAGCACGTCGTATTGATGGCGAGCGCAGGATACAGCGAGCTGCCGGAAGAGATTACCAACAGCCCGATGATTGATCGTAATGAGAGTTTTACCTTTATCACCGGCGTGAGCTGGCGTTTTTAATTCACCGGTGGATGTCGGTGCGGCTGGTGCTCCGTCGTAATGCCACAAAGGTTGTTGCTCTGGATTGCTCTGTTCATACCGGGAACCTGGCGTCTGAATCAGGATCTTATGGCTGAACAATCCCTTGCCTTCAAATGTCGTAAATGGCGCATCGGCGGGCAGCAACAGGTTATGCAGTGACTCGACGTTGTCGGCCTGCTCCATGCAATACGGTTTAATGACGTTGGCTATTTCCGGCAGATTTTTCGCAAGCACACCGGTTTAACGCCAGCAGCGTGGAAGCGGCGTTACAGCAAGGAACATATCAATTCGTAGTGCCGGGGCGATGAAGCCCCGGCGTGAGGGATTACTGCCCGTAATAGGCATTGGCCCCATGCTTACGCAGGTAGTGCTTATCCAGCAGTTCGTTTTGCATCGCAGGGAGCTGCGGCGCAAGCTGGCGCGAGAATAGGCCCATATAGGCGCATTCTTCGAGTACTACGGCGTTATGCACGGCATCGGCGGCGTTTTTACCCCATGCGAACGGGCCGTGAGAATGCACCAGCACCGCCGGGATTTGTGCCGGACTCCTGCCACGTTCTTCGAAGGTTTCAATGATCACTTCGCCGGTCTGATATTCATATTCGCCGTTAATCTCCTCTGCGGTCATCTGTCGCGTGCAGGGGATGGCACCATAGAAATAATCAGCGTGCGTGGTGCCCCAGGCGGGGAGATCCAGCCCGGCCTGCGACCAGATGGTGGCGTGGCGTGAGTGGGTATGCACAATGCCACCGATTTCGGCGTAGCGACGGTAAAGCGCCAGATGCGTTGGCGTGTCGGACGAGGGCTTTTTGCTACCTTCCACCACCTTGCCGCTGGCTATCTCAACCACCACCATATCGTCGGCGGTCATCACGTCATACTCGACGCCGGAAGGTTTGATTACCATCCATTGCCGCGTTTCGTCTACCGCGCTGACATTGCCCCAGGTGAACGTCACCAGATGGTGAGCGGGAAGCGCCAGATTCGCCGCCAGCACGTCGGCTTTCAGTTGCTCTAACATATAAATCCAGCCTCCTGCATACGCGCTTCAATCCAACGCCGCGCCTGAATAATCTCCAGCACCGGCTCTTTGGCTTTTTCGGTCCACATCTCAATCAGGAAAGAACCGCGATAGTTCAGTTTATGCAGCGTTTTGAAGATGCCAACGAAATCGACGCAGCCTTCGCCAAACGGCACGTCGCGGAACTGTCCGGGACTTTGCTCGGTAACTGGCTGGGTGTCTTTCAGGTGGATCGCGGCGATACGGTCAATGCCCAGTTTCAGTTCGGCGGGAACATCATTGCCCCAGGCGCTGAGGTTGCCAACGTCCGGGTAGACGGTGAACCACGGCGAGGCGAGCATCTCGTCCCACTTTTTCCATTTACTGATGGAGTTCATAAACGCGGTGTCCATAATCTCCACCGCTAGCATGACTTGTGATGCCGCCGCCTGTTCGACCGCCCACGCCAGCCCTTCAGCAAAACGTTGCCGGGTGCCTTCATCGTGGTCTTCGTAATAGACGTCGTAGCCCGCCAGCTGGATGGTGCGTATGCCGAGATCGCGTGCCAGACGAATCGCTTTGCTCATGATCTCCCGTGCTCGCTGGCGTACCGCGTCGTCACGGCTACCAAAAGGAAAGCGACGATGTGCGGACAGGCACATCGACGGGATCCCAACACCCGTTTCGATCATCGCGGCAACCAGCGAAGTCCTTTGTGCGGTGCTCCAGTCAAGACGTGAAAGCCGTTCGTCGGTTTCATCCACCGACATTTCGACAAAATCAAAACCGCAGCTTTTTGCCAGCACCAGCCGCTCCGGCCAGGAGAGATCTTTCGCCAGCGCCTTTTCATAAATCCCTAACGGATGATTACGCACGCTTGCCTCCCCAGATAGCGTCGATTTGCGCATGGAAATCGCCAGCCACCTGCGCCGGATTTGCTGAGCCTGCCAGTGCTCGCCCGGCAATAAACGCTTTCACGCGAATATCTTTAAACAGCGGCAGGTCAGCAGGGGTAATCCCGCCGGTAATGGAAAGCTCAAGGCCGATATCGGAAAGCGCCTTCATGCGTGCCAGATCGGCTTCGCCCCACTGTTGCCCGCTGGCCTGTGCATCACGACCGCGATGATAAATCGCCTGCCGCACGCCAATACGATGCCAGTCGCGGGCGTCGTCCAGCGTCCAGTTACCGAACAGCTCGATCTGAATTTCACCACCGCAGCGTTGCGCCATCGCGTGGCCTTTTTCCACCGTCGCGAGCGGTGCGGCGCAGATGATGGTCATCCAGTTAGCGCCTGCGCCAAATGCCTGTTGCGCGAGCGTTTCACCAGCGTCGGCGACCTTCCAGTCGGCAACGATGATTTTGTCAGGGCACTGTTCGCGCAAGGCTTTCACCGCGCCAAGCCCTTCGTTTAAACAGAGAATGGTGCCCGCTTCGACAATATCGACGCTGTCTTTTAACTGCGTCACGTCGCGCTGTGCGGCTTCAAGTGATGAGTGGTCGAGTGCCAGTTGCAGAAGTGGTCGGCTCATAATATGTGCTCCTTGATGCGGGCGTGAAAGCCCTGAAGTGCGGCAATGAGATGCTGATAGCGTTGGTATTTTTGTTGGTAAAGCTGATGGACAGTCATATCCGGCAGCAGGGTGCGCACCGGGTGCTGTAAATCACGCTGGGCTTCGCTGAAATCGCGATAAACCCCGGTGCCGACGCGGGCGGCAAGTGCTGCACCAAAGCAGCCGGTTTCTTCCACCTGCGGCAGCTCAATACGCAGACCGCTGACGTCCGCCAGCATTTGCATCCAGACATCGGAATGCGCCGGGCCGCCAGTGACGCGCAGGGTGTGCACATCAGTAAAACGTTCGCGCATCCGGTTGAGATGGGTCATATGGCTGAACACCACCCCTTCATAAATGGCCTGCAACAGGTGTGCGCGGGTGTGAATGGCCTGCATCCCGTAGAAACCGCTGGTCATCTCGAGTCCGGCGTTGCTGCCGTACAGGAACGGCAGGAAAAAGAGATCGCCACCGGCCTTCGGCAAGCTGGCAACGGCCTGGTTGATCTCATCAAACGAGATTTCTCCCCACTGTGCGGTAAACCATTCGAGGTTGCCGGAAGAGGTGGGGCTGGCTTCGTGAACGATAAATTCACCATCGTTAACGTAGCGACCATAGACATACGGATGCGCTTCACCGTCACGTAAACCGCGGGTTATGCCGCTGGTCACCGCCCAGGTGCCCATCACCGCATTAAGGGTAAATTCGTCTTCGATCCCGGCGCAGAGTGCGGTGGAAACCACATCAAACAGGCCGCCGACAACGGGCGTACCCGCTTTCAGACCGGTCAGTACGGCTGTCTGAGCGGTGATCTCCCCGCAGATTTCGGCAGATCCGACAACAGGCGGCAGGGCGTGATTGATTTCAGCAATCCCCAGCCAGTCGGTGAGGCACGGGTCATATTCCCCAAGACTCATGTTGTAGAGGTTGGACTCGGAAATATTGCTCTCTTCACAGCCTTTGACGCCGGTTAAACACCAGCGCAGGTAGTCGTGCGTCATCATCACGCAGCCAATTTGCGCGTAGCGTTCCGGTTCGTGCTCTTTCAGCCAGCGTAACAGCGACACCGGATGCCCGGTCCACAAGGTTTGTCGGGTCAACGGGTAGAGTTTTTCCGGGATGCCATCTTCCTGCCAGCGACGAACGATTTCCATCGCCCGGCGATCCGAGGACAAAATGGCGTTACCGAGCGGCTTGTTGTTTTTATCCAGCAAAAACAAGCCTTTTCCTTGTGCGGAGATACCGATACCGACAATTTGTTCCCCGCTAACGCCGGAATGGGTAAGCAGTTCGCGAATGACAGCCATGCAGCATTGCCACAGTTCTGCCATATCGCGCTCTGCCCAACCTGGCTGCGGGCTTAATGCGCACAGCGGCAGGCGCTGCACGCCTGCCTCCCGGCCTTCGCGGTCATACAGCCCGGCTTTCAGCCAGCTACCGCCACAATCTAACCCCAGCCAGTATTGCGTCATGGTTTATTGCACCTCATCCACGGCTTTCAGTAGATCAGCACCCTGCGGAACATCTTTTACAAACATGTCGCGGACCTGAGTACCCAGTGCGTCGCTAAAGGCTTTGCGGTCGAGATCGGTGATGACTTCCACGCCCGCTTCTTTCATGCCGTCGATGATTTTTTGCTGATCTTCGGCAACCAGTTTGCGCTGGTAGTTACCCGCTTCCTGCGCAGATGAAATTAGCGCTTGCTGGAACTCCGGGGTTAAGCCATCAAACTTCGCTTTGTTGATCACCACCAGAAGCGGGGAATAGGCGTGGTGCGTCAGAGAAAGGTACTTCTGCACTTCGAAAAATTTTGCTGACCAGACGACATTGATCGGGTGTTCCTGAGCGTCGATAGTGCGCGTTTCCAGCCCGGTATAGACTTCGGCAAATGGCATCGGGATCGGGTTAGCGCCAAAGACTTTGAATGCGGCGATATTCATCGGGCTATTGTTGGTGCGAATTTTCAGCCCTTTCAGGTCGGCGGGGGTTTTAACCGGTGCGCGCGAGTTGGTGACATCGCGCCAGCCGTTTTCCCAGTAGGCCAGTACTTTCAGTCCTTTACCTTCAAGTGAGGCTTTCAGATCATCACCGACTTTGCCGTCGAGCGTTTTATGCGCGTGAGCGGTATCGCGGAACAGGAAAGGGACATCAAGCAAGTTCATCACTGGTGATAACCCGGCAAAGTTATTCGAGCCGGACATTTCCATATCGATGGTGCCGCCACGTACGCCGCTGATCATCGCCTGCGCGTTACCGAGGGTGCTATCCGGAAACAATTTTAATTTCAGCTCGCCTTTGGTTCTCTCCTGCAATAAATCATTGAATTTTTTCGCCGCAATATGTTGCGAGTCGGTTTGTGAGGTTTCATAACCGAAACGTAAAGATTGCGCCGCCAGAGAAGATGTGCTGAATGCAGCCAGGCCAGCAATGAATAATGCGTAGGTTACAGAGCGTAATTTCATAATATTTTCCTTTTAATTAATCCATTTCAAAGGGAGGATGATGAGATCGGGAATAAAAACAAATACGACTAATAATGAATATAAAACCAGGACGTAAGGGAAAACGCCTCTGACTGCATCATCGAATTTGAGTTTTGCCACCCCTGAAATAACGTTAAGTACATTACCGATAGGCGGTGTAATTAAGCCGATTGAGCAGTTAATGATAAACATGACACCGAAATAAATCGGATCGATTCCTGCCTCTTTAACTAAAGGCATTAATACCGGGGTAAGAATTAATACCGTCGGCGTTAAATCCATGACCATGCCGACAATCAGGATAGCCACCATAATGACGATAAACAGCAGACGCGGTGAATCGACCAACGGTTGCAGTAAATCAGAAACCATCATCGGCAGTTCAGCAATGGTAATCAGCCAGGCGGAAACTTGTGCCGAGGCCACCAGAAACATAACCACTGAGGTGGTTTTCGCCGCGCCAATGAGTACATGCCAAAGTGTGGCGAAGGTCATTTCACGGTAAATAACTGTGGCGACAAACAGCGCATAGAAAGCAGCAACGGCCCCGGCTTCGGTAGGGGTAAACAGACCGGAGCGAAACCCGCCAATAATGATGACTGGAAGAAACAGCGCCCAGATACCGGAGACAAAAGAGTGCCAGATTTCCTGCATCGTTGCTTTTTGCTGGCGGGGTAAATTAAGGCGACTGGCCTGCCACCACCAGGTAAGCATCAGCGTTGCGCCCATCATCATGCCAGGGGCAATGCCCGCCATAAACAGCTTACTGATGGATAATCCGCTGGAAACGCCGAAGATAATAAACGGAATGGAAGGGGGAATAATTGGCGCGATAATGCCGCCAGAGGCAATCAGCCCCGCCGCCCGGTTGACCGGGTAGTTGGCGCTGCGCATCATCGGCACCAGTAGAGCGGCAACGGCGGCGGTATCCGCAACGGCAGAACCAGAAAGGCTCGCCATAATCATAGCTGCCAGCACGCCGACGTAGCCCAGCCCGCCTGGTTTATGCCCCACCAGTTTCATCGGCAGGTCAACAATGCGTTTTGACAAGCCGCCCGCATTCATGATTTCACCCGCCAGCACAAAGAACGGAATCGCCAGCAGGGAGAAGCTATCGGCTCCGTTCACCAGCGTTTGTGCCATGATCTGGACATCAAACATGTCCAGCCAGAACATTAACGCCGCCCCGCACAACAACAGTGCCCAGGCAATAGGCAAACCGATAGCAATACCACCCAACAGACAGCCCAGAAAAATCAGCACAGCCATGATTAAGCTCCTTGCGGTGGCGACGTTAGAGAATTGCTACGCGTGATGAGTTGATATAAATGACGCAGTTCAAAGAATGCGATAACGAGGCTGGTGGGCAGACAAGCGGCATACATCAGGCCGATGGGTAAACCGAGGATCGGTGAATAATCGCTCCAGTCCTGAATTGTTTTTAGCGTTGCGCCCCAGGCCAGTGCGCCACAAATAAATAAGATTAAGGAATGGGTAACCAGAGCGACTCGTCGTTGCCATGCGGGGGAGAGTTTCTCCACCAGAAAGGTGACCTGAACGTGGGCGTTATCCATAAAAGCCACAATCGCGCCAATAAATGTTAACCAGACAAATAAATAACGTGACAATTCATCTACAGATAAAATGCTTGTCTGAAAACCATATCTTAAAATAATGTTTATAAACACAATACAGGAAAGTACGGCGAGATTAATCGCCAGTATTGCTTCAAGTATTTTTTTCATAGCTATTCCTTGAGGCTATGTCTGTCATAATTCAAGTTGCATGTGCAGCAACCTAAATTATTAATATAGTTAGAGCAATAACATTACCCAGTCGTTCTGGCGTAGACGATTATTCGATTAATTCAGCGCCGTTAATGCGACTTTAACCACAATTTTTCGTATCTCAGAGGCTGTTTGCAAAATACAACCTGGTCGGTGAACATCCTGCGGAAAGAAAATTGCGTAGCTGCCCGGTATCATTTCTATAAATGATTCATGTTCACTGTCATGATAAAAAATAATATCGCGCTGCTCTAATAGTGATTCGCTGACTTTATTATTTCCCGTATCAATAGCAATGCCGATTTTCTCTTCACCCCACGCCAGAAACTGAATATCGATATACCGACGATGCACTTCCGGACGGTTTTCCACCGCTTCGCGTGTGGTTAAATCGATAATTTGCGCATAAATATTTTTGCCGTCGATTTCGACAACGCCCGGCTCCAGGGCGTTGAAATCGGTAGCGCGCAGAAAATCGAGCCCCTTTTCAATGGCGGCGGGCAAACGGCACGGATTGGGCTGCGCGATATGTCCAAAAATCATGACTTATCTCCTTATAACGCCTGGATTTTGGCCCACACGCTGTCATCAACGGTAATACCGTTACGGCGGTTTTCGGCCAGCAGGGTAGTAAATTCGTGGCCGGGTAAGCGGATGGCCTGGTTTTCGTCAGCGCGTTCAGCGGTAGTAACGTAATCCATGATACGTTGCAGCTTGGCATCGCGGGTGGGACCGTCGATAAGCTTGTCCACTTCAATGGCAATAAAAATTTGTGAAATGCCGTATTCGTCGCTGTTGTCCTGGGTGACTTCGGCAACCGATGCGCCGTCGGAAAGGAGAGTAGCGATCATATCCAGCACAATCGACATGCCAGAACCTTTCCAGTAGCCCATCGGCAAAATGCGGCGATTCTTCTCGATAACGCCAGGTTCTTTGGTCAAATTGCCCTCATCATCAAAGCCACCATCGACCGGGAGCTGACGGCCCGCCAGGCGGTTAACTTCTAACATGCCGTAAGAGAACATCGACATCGACATATCGACCATGGTGATCGGCGTGGAAGGAATGGCGACGATCAGCGGGTTAGTGCCAATGCGACACTCTTTTGCGCCCCACGGCGGCATTACGGCGATGGAGTTGGTCCAGCAAATGCCAATATAGCCTTTTTCCGCCGCCTGCCAGCCGTAGCTGCCGCCGCGCATCCAGTGGTTGGCATTACGAAGTGCCACCAGACCAATACCGTGATCGGCAGCCAGTTCAATGGCGCGATCCATCATCTTTTTCGCCGTCAGGTTGCCGATCGAACGCTGGGCATCCCACTGTTCAATTGCGCCGAGGCTGGTTATACGTTTGGGTTGGGCATCAGGAATGATATCGCCGTTTTCCAGTTGTTGAATGAAACGAGGGAAACGATTAACGCCGTGAGAATAAACGCCGGATTCGGTGGTGCGGGCGAACATCTCTGCACAGGCGTCAGCCGTTTCGCTGTCAACGCCGCGTGAAATTAAGACCCGATTAAAGGCTGCTTTTAACTGCTCAAATGTCACTTTCATCCCAGGCTTCCTTGTTTTTTTGATCGCTTTTTTGGCTTAAAATTTCAATATGCGAAACTTGATTTCAAATATATCGATCACTTTTTAACAAAGCAATCTGATTGATGAATTTCAAAAGACATAAAAATCAAGTGGTTATAAATTATCTGTCGAGATCGTGAACTACGGCACACTTTGCGCTACCATCAGGACGCGACAAAATGGGGAAAGAAGTGATGGGAAAAAAAGAGAACGAGATGGCGCAGGAAAAAGAGCGTCCAGCCGGAAGCCAGAGTCTGTTTCGCGGGTTGATGCTGATTGAGATTTTGAGCAACTATCCAAACGGTTGTCCGTTGGCGCATCTTTCGGAGCTGGCTGGTTTAAATAAGAGTACCGTCCATCGCTTATTGCAGGGATTACAGTCCTGCGGCTATGTGACCACCGCGCCCGCCGCAGGGAGTTACCGCCTGACTACCAAATTTATTGCCGTCGGGCAGAAGGCGCTGTCTTCGCTGAATATCATTCATATCGCCGCTCCGCATCTTGAGGCACTGAACATCGCCACTGGTGAAACCATTAACTTCTCCAGCCGCGAAGACGATCACGCTATTTTGATTTATAAGCTGGAACCCACAACCGGGATGCTGCGAACCCGTGCCTATATTGGCCAGCATATGCCGCTCTACTGTTCCGCAATGGGCAAGATCTACATGGCGTTTGGTCACCCGGACTACGTGAAGTCATACTGGGAAAACCATCAGCATGAGATCCAGCCGTTAACCCGCAATACCATTACCGAGCTGCCCGCGATGTTCGACGAACTGGCGCACATTCGTGAAAGCGGAGCGGCGATGGACAGAGAAGAAAACGAACTCGGCGTCTCCTGTATTGCTGTTCCGGTGTTTAATATTCATGGGCGGGTGCCGTACGCCGTGTCGATTTCGCTTTCGACATCACGTCTGAAACAGGTGGGGGAGAAAAATCTCCTGAAACCACTGCGTGAAACCGCGCAGGCTATTTCTAATGAACTGGGATTTACTGTCAGGGACGACCAGGGCGCGATCACATAACGCTTTGGACAAGTGCCAAAACTTTAACATTTCCTTCGTTGGATCAAAGCAGTAGGGACGCGCTCTCTGGCACTCTGCTGTTTTAGTGCAAAGGAGTGATCATGAACCGGTTTATTATTGCGGATGCGACGAAATGTATCGGTTGCCGTACCTGTGAAGTGGCTTGCGCAGTGTCGCATCAGGAGAATCAGGATTGCGCTGCGTTGTCACCAGACGAGTTTATTTCCCGTATTCGTGTCATTAAAGACCACAGCTGGACCACGGCAGTAGCCTGTCATCAGTGTGAAGATGCACCGTGCGCGAATGTCTGCCCTGTTGACGCGATAAGCCGCGAACATGGGCATATTTTCGTTGAACAAACACGTTGCATTGGCTGTAAAAGCTGTATGCTGGCTTGCCCGTTTGGTGCGATGGAGGTCGTTTCTTCGCGCAAAAAGGCGAGGGCGATTAAGTGCGATCTGTGCTGGCATCGGGAGACGGGACCGGCCTGTGTTGAAGCCTGCCCGACAAAGGCGTTGCAGTGCATGGATGTCGAGAAAGTGCAGCGGCATCGGCTACGGCAGCAGCCTGTTTGAAACGTTTTTCCGGCGTTTCTCAACGCCGGAATAGTGCGCTTTGTTTATGCCAGATGCGGCGTAAACGCCTTATCCGGCCTACAAATTCTTCCAAATTCAATATATTGCAGAAATCATGTAGGCCTGATAAGCGTAGCGCATCAGGCAATTTTTAGTGACTTTCAGCCCAGGCTCTTTCTATCTCTTCCGCCAGAATCTTCACCCCCGCCTCAATTTTCTCCGGCTCTGGTACGTAGTTCATGCGCATACATTGATGCGTATGCGGCCACGGTTTATCCAGCCCTGGGAAGAAGTTGTGCCCCGGCACCATCAGCACGCCGCGTGCTTTCAGGCGCTGATAGAGCTGCTCGGTCGTAATGGGCAAATCCTTAAACCATAGCCAGAGGAAAATGGCTCCTTCCGGTTTATGAATCAGGCAGCGATTTTCCGGTAAATAGCGGCGAATGATGGCGATAGTTTCCTGAACACGCTGGTAGTAAAACGGTTTGATGACTGTTTCAGACAGGCGCAGCAGATCGTTACGCTTAATCATTTCACACATCATCGCCGGACCAATACCGCCAGGTGCCAGGCTGATAATGCCGTTCATATTGGTGATGGCGGTGATGATTTTTTCATTGGCGATGATAATGCCGCAGCGGGAGCCAGGCAGCCCCAGCTTGGAAAGACTCATGCACAGCACGATATTCGGATTCCATAGCGGGCGCGCTTCACTGAAGATGATACCCGGGAACGGGACGCCATAAGCGTTATCAATCACCAGCGGAATGCCGTGTTGATTCGCCAGCGCGTCAAGCTTCAGCAACTCTTCGTCAGTAATCACATTGCCTGTTGGATTCGTCGGCCGGGAGACGCAAATCATCCCGGTTTCTTCGCCAATATGCAGATGCTCAAAATCGACGTGGTATTTAAACTGGCCTTCCGGCAGCAGTTCAATATTCGGACGCGCAGAGACAAACAGATCTTCTTCCAGTCCGGCGTCAGCGTAGCCAATGTATTCCGGTGCCAGCGGGAACAGCACTTTTTTGACCCGACCATCGGCACGGCGTCCGGCAAACAGATTAAATAAGTAGAAAAACGCGCTCTGGCTGCCGTTTGTTAGTGCAATATTCTGTGCTTCGATATCCCAACCCAACTTCTCGCGCAGCATTCCGGCAAGCAGTGTGAGTAGCTCCGTTTTCCCCTGTGGACCGTCGTAATTGCACAGTGCATCAGTCGCTTTGCCACTTTCCAGCATGTCGGTCAGTAGCGTCTGGAAGTAGTCCTGCATTTCCGGGATCTGCGCCGGATTACCGCCGCCGAGCATAATCGCGCCAGGCGTGCGTAAACCGTCGTTCAGATCTTCCATCAGCAGCGTAATGCCGGAGTGGCGGGTAAATTTGTCACCAAAAAGGGAGAATGTCATAGCGGGATATCTGTCGAACTCTGTAGCAAGGAAGGTAACAATAACGCTACATTTGCTGGGGTGCAAATCGGTCTGTTGGAGAGTGAGCGGTGCTTTATCCTGCAACGCTGATTAGGGCTGACATTTTATCCTGGTTGGCGGCTTCCCGAGGTACTGACGAACGGGAAGCCGGAAAAGTCACTGTTGCCCAGCCCAGATGACCAGCACTTTATCGTCGCCATGCTCACGAACAAAGCCGTAGCCCTGCTTCAGCGAAAGTGTCGTTTGTTTGCCCGCGCCAATTGCGGGATGGCGGGCGCGGAACTGGCTGATTTTCTGCCAGTGCGCGACGTTGGCGGCAGATTTACCGCTAACATCCTGCCAGTTCATATCCGAACGTGTACCTTGCAGCGGATCAGAACCTGTAGGACCGAACGGACGCGAGGATTCATCGCCATAAAAGATTTGTACCGCGCCTGGCGCTAATAGTAATAACTCTGCTGCTTTGTCGCCCCCTTCACGGAACAGACGGGTATCATGCGACGAGAGGTAGCTCAACACGTTGAAACCCTGCAATTTCTCCGCCATTTGCTGCCAGGTCGTATCCATCTGCGCCAGACAATCGACTGCTTTCGCCGCCTGCTCCTGATAATCGAAATTGATCATCGCATCGAAGCCGTGGCGATAGTAGTCACTTTGCATCACGCCGTGGCCCCAGGCTTCACCGGTCATCCAGAAAGGTTTGTCATCTAATGCTTTGTCGGGGTAAGCTTTTTTCCATTCGCGAAGCGCGGCGCTGGCTTCGGTTTTCAGTTGCTGCCAGGCGGGTAACTCAACATGTTTGGCGGTATCGACCCGAAAACCATCAATCCCATAGTCGCGGACCCACTGACTTAACCAGTGGGTTAAGTAATCGCGAGGTGTAAAGCCTTCGATGACTTTAGCGTGAGTATCCGTTTTGTTTTTATAGAACACCGGCAGACCAGAAGCGGTAGTTGATTCGGTTTTGATATCCGGCAAAAAGGCCAGCGACATAGTGAGATCGTCGAATCCAGGATTGTCGTAATCGCCGATATCCGTTCTGATCCAGTTTTTTCCCCACCATTTATCCCAGCCTGTTTTGTCGCTGAAATTAATGTAATCGTTAAAGCTATGCCAGGTTTGCCCGGCGGCAGGTTTCCAGTCGCTCCAGCGTTCACCCAGCGTTTTTTTCACCTCGTCACCAGAAAGATATAACGCGCCAAACTGATACTCCTGCATATCCGCCAGCGTGGCATAGCCGGTGTGGTTCATCACGACATCAAAGAGAATACGAATACCGCGCTGATGTGCGCTATCAACCAGCGTCCGTAGATCGGCTTCGTTGCCCATATTGGCATCAAGATTCGTCCAGTCCTGTGTGTAATAACCGTGGTAGGCATAATGCGGGAAATCGCCTTTTGTACCGCCGCCGACCCAGCCGTGAATTTGCTCAAATGGGGCGCTTATCCATAAAGCATTAACGCCCAACTGCTGGAGGTAATCCAGTTTGTTGGTCAGGCCGCGTAAATCGCCGCCGTGAAAAGTGCCAATTTCCGCCATACCGTCTTTATGACGTCCGTAACTCTGGTCATTACTGGGATCGCCGTTTTCGAAACGATCTGTCAGCACAAAGTAAACCGTGGCGTTATGCCAGTCGAAAGGGGCAGGGGCGTCAGTTTCTGCCCGTTCCAGCAGGAGTAAACCGTTGCTGGTAGCAGCGGGTTGTAACGTTATTTGACCGTTCTTCACTATCGCAATTTGCTGGCTGTAATAATCCCGTACGGCGGCTCCTTCCGGGAAAGTGGCGCTGACATCCAGCGTGAGCGGTAATCCATCCCATTTCGGGCATTCACGGACCAGGTTTGCTACCGGTTCGGCGGCGTTCTGGATGGAAATCATCAATGTTGGCGTACCGGAGCGGGTGTCTATTTGCAGCGTATATTTGCCGTCTCTGAACAATCGCCATTGAGGCGGCGTGTTGCTACAAGGTTGCAGGGAAAGCATCTGATTGAGTTTTATCGCATCTGCAGGCTGCCAGCACTGTTGGTCAAAATTTAGCGTGAGTGGACGCGTACCTTTGGGCAACTGCGCGTGGCTGACAAATGTTCCCGTTCCCTGTTCGCTAAAGGCAGGGAACCCCGGAGAAGTCCAGCTGGCGGCAACGGCGAAGCCAGGAAGGAGTGTCAGAAAACAGGCGGCGAGTTTCATGGTGGATGAGTCCTTATTGCTGCGATTTCAGACAGTTTGCCAGCGATAAGCCAGACAAAACTCATCCCTGAGCGGTAAGTCCACAGGATGAGAAGCAAGGGTGAGCGATCTCGCGCAAAAAACGGCTGAATTTTGCGATAAACCCCACATTTTCTGCGATTTAGCGCCAATCTGAATCGTTAACACGTGACATAGTTTCAGATTTGGACTATTCCTTGGGGTGCTCTTGACAGCTATTTTTGATATGATTTGAGATTCAACTCTCAAATTTGTGAAAAATATAAGGTGTTGGAATGATTAAATCCGACCAGGAGACCTGATGATTTTGACTCCCATACGACGATATGGGGCGATGATTCTTATGTTACTCACTCTGGTGTTTTCGAGTGAGGTGTTAGCGAAGACGCACACAACAACAGCGAGTCAAAAGTCCCACTTAACTAAAGCTAGTAATAAACAGGTAAGCAGTAAACAAGAGTATTCTCGCAATAGTGCAAAGAGTAGTTCACTTCCTGATTTGCGAAAATACCCTTCCGGAACACCAAGGAAAAAGGCGTTTCTCCGGACCGTAATGCCTTACATTACCAGCCAAAATGCAGCCATTACTGCAGAACGTAACTGGCTGATTTCAAAACAGTATCAGGGCCAATGGTCACCTGCTGAGCGTGCGCGTCTGAAAGACATCGCCAAACGCTACAAGGTGAAGTGGTCTGGTAATACGCGAAAAATCCCGTGGAATACCTTGCTTGAACGCGTAGACATTATCCCTACCAGTATGGTGGCGACGATGGCTGCAGCAGAAAGCGGTTGGGGAACGTCGAAGCTGGCGCGCAACAACAACAATCTTTTCGGCATGAAATGCATGAAAGGACGTTGTACCAATGCGCCGGGTAAAGTGAAAGGGTACTCACAGTTTAGTTCTGTCAAAGAATCGGTGAGCGCCTATGTCACTAACCTCAATACGCATCCGGCTTACTCTTCGTTCCGTAAATCGCGTGCGCAGCTGCGTAAAGCGGATCAGGAAGTGACTGCCACAGCGATGATTCACAAGCTGAAGGGCTACTCGACCAAAGGGAAGAGTTATAATAACTACCTGTTCGCAATGTACCAGGATAACCAACGGTTAATCGCGGCGCATATGTAATTGCATTTCCTTGAGCCTTATCTGATTTGTTGGTCGGATAAGGCTTTTGCTCGCATCAGGTGGCTGTGCTGAGTTCCCTGATGTGACGCCGACAATTCTCATCATCGCTACAACATGACCTCGCTATTTACATCGCGATACTCTTTTGGCGTTGTGTCATATGCTTTTTTAAAAACAGAGTAGAAATATTGCAGCGATGGATAACCGCACATTTGCGATATCTCATTGATCGACAAGGTGGTTGAAATCAGCAGACTGCGCGCTTTCTCCAGCTTCTCGGCATGAATCATGGCATGGATGGTTTCACCCACCTCTTCTTTAAAACGCTTCTCAAGATTGGAGCGCGAGATCCCGACCGCATCCAGTACCTGATCCACTTTAATCCCTTTACAGGCGTGATTACGAATGTAATGCATGGCCTGAATAACGGCGGGATCGGTCAGCGAGCGATAATCTGTTGAGCGCCGTTCAATGACGCGAACTGGTGGGACCAAAATTCGCTGTAGCGGCATTTCTTCTTTATCTAATAATCGATGCAACAGTTTTGCCGCCTGATAGCCCATTTGCCGCGCGCCCTGAGCGACCGAAGAAAGGGCGACACGCGACAGATAGCGGGTCAATTCTTCGTTATCGATGCCAATCACGCATAATTTTTCCGGTACGGGAATATGTAGATGTTCACATACTTGCAGAATATGCCGCGCTCGGGCGTCAGTAACGGCAATAATCCCGGTTTGCGGTGGTAGCGTTTGTAGCCAGTCTGCCAGCCGATTTTGCGCGTGTTGCCAGTTCTCTGGCGCGGTTTCTAACCCCTGATAAACCACTCCGCGATACTTTTCTTCGGCGACAAGCTGACGAAATGCATATTCGCGCTCAGTGGCCCAACGTTTGCCGCTTGATTCCGGAAGACCATAAAAAGCAAAGCGGTTAACGCCTTTCTCTTTTAAATGCAAAAATGCGCTTTCAACCAGCGCATAGTTATCGGTGGCAATGTAATGAACGGGTGGGTAACTTTCTGCAAGGTGATACGAGCCGCCAACCCCAACAATGGGGACGTCGACATCAGCCAGCGCTTGCTCGATCTGTTTGTCGTCGAAGTCGGCAATGACGCCATCTCCTAACCAGTCCTTGATTTTATCAATGCGGGCGCGGAAATCTTCTTCAATGAAAATATCCCATTCCGATTGTGACGCCTGTAAATATTCCCCTACGCCTTCTACTACCTGCCGGTCATAGGCTTTATTGGCATTGAACAGTAATGTGATGCGGTGACGTTTAGTAAACATGGTTCTTTTCCTGCTGAATCATGCAAAAACTCAAAACCGGTAATACGTAACCGGCTTTGAGAAAATTTTTATCAAAATCAAGAACGGCGTTTGGTTGCGGAGTCCATCCATACTGCCAGCAACAGAATCGCACCTTTAACGATATACTGCCAGAAGGTCGGTACATCCATCATACTCATGCCGTTATCCAGTGAAGCCATGATAAATGCCCCCATTACTGCTCCGGCAACGCTTCCCACTCCGCCAGCCAGGCTGGTGCCGCCAATCACGCATGCTGCAATTGCGTCCAGTTCGGCGATATTTCCCGCAGAAGGTGAACCAGCGCCAAGTCGAGAACTAAGGATTAATCCGGCGATGGCTACCATTAATCCGTTAATCGCGAACACGGCAAGTTTGGTGCGTTCAACGTTAATCCCGGAGAGACGTGCTGCTTCCAGATTGCCGCCGATGGCATAAATGCGTCGTCCAAATGCCGTCCGCGTTGCCATAAACATTCCGCCGAGTAACAGCAACGTCAGCAGCAGAACAGGAGTGGGAACGCCACGGTAATCATTCAACAGCCAGATTGCGCCTAATACGATGATAGCGGTTAAAGCCTGGCGACCGACTACTGCGGTAGAGGCCGGAGACTGCAAACCCAAAGCCTGACGGCGCATTCTTCCGCGCCATTGCCAACCAACAAAAGCCATTAAGCCAAGCGCGCCAATGATGAAGCCAGTGCTGGCAGGTAGATAGCTTTGCCCAATTTGTGACATCGCGGCGCTGGTGGGGGAAACAGTCGTGCCGTTGGTGATGCCAATGAGTATGCCGCGAAATGCCAACATGCCCGCGAGGGTGACAATAAATGAAGGGACTTTGCGGTACGCGACCCACCATCCGTTCCAGGCACCGAGAAGCAGTCCCAGAACCAACGTCACAATGATGGTAAGTGGCAAAGGCCAGCCTAACCAGACGTCACAAATCGCCGCGACGCCACCTAATAGCCCCATCATTGAGCCGACGGAAAGGTCGATTTCAGCAGAAATTATGACGAACACCATTCCTACCGCGAGGATGCCGGTAATCGCGGTCTGGCGTAACAGGTTGGAGACGTTACGGGCGCTTAAGTAGGCACCATCGGTGGTCCAGGTAAAGAACAGCATGATTGCGATGATAGCTGCAATCATCACGAAGACCTGCAAATTCAGTGATTTCAGCCCGGAAAAGCCACCGGATGTCGGTACGGCCAATTTCACTTCAGACGGATTGCTTTTCGACATGATGTTCGCTCCTCAATGCGGCTTCCATCACCTGCTCCTGAGTCAGGTTATGATTTATCAGGTTGGCTTTTAGTTTCCCTTCATGCATCACCAGTACCCGATCGCTAAGGCCGAGCACTTCAGGTAATTCGGAAGAGATGACAATAACGGCAATACCCTGCTGGACGAGTTGGTTAATTAATTTGTAGATCTCGTATTTCGCGCCAATATCGATACCCCTGGTAGGTTCATCAAGAATGAGGATGCGCGGGTTAAGTAACAGACAGCGAGCGAGGATCGCTTTTTGCTGATTGCCGCCGCTCAAACGTCCAATAGCAAGATCGGGGGACGACGTTTTAACTTTGAGTTGCTGAATTGATTCCAGAATACATTTTTGCTCTTCCGCGTCATCAAGCTGGCTAATGCCACCGGTAAATTTATTGAGTGCGGCGAGGGTAATATTTTTACCAACCGCCATTACCGGAACGATGCCGTCGCGCTTTCTGTCTTCGGGTACCATCGCAATCCCCTGGGCGATGGCTTGCTGACAGTTACGAATATCTACCTGTTTGCCATCAATATAAATTTTTCCTTCCCATTGTCCGGGCCACACGCCAAACAGGCACTGAATGGTCTCGGTACGTCCGGCACCAACGAGTCCGGCAATACCCAGTATTTCGCCACGTTTCAGGGAAAACGAGACATCATTAACTCGTTTAATATGACGATTGACCGGATGCCATGCCGTCAGATGTTCAATACGTAATATTTCATCTCCGGTGGTATGTGGTTCATTAGGGTAAAGCGCGGTTAACTCTCGCCCGACCATCATGGTGATAATATCGTCTTCACTCATTCCGGCAGCATCACGCGTACCAATGTGCTGTCCGTCGCGAATAACGCAAATCGTATCGGAAATCGCTTTGACTTCGTTGAGTTTGTGCGAAATATAAATACAGGCGATACCGTGCTGTTGTAGATCGCGAATAATATCCAGTAAAACCGACGTTTCCTGCTCAGTTAATGAGGCTGTCGGTTCATCGAGAATTAACAAGCGCACCTGTTTATTAAGTGCCTTGGCAATTTCAACCAGTTGTTGTTGCCCAAGCCCTAAATCGCCAACGCGGGTATCAGGTGAAATGGATAAACTGACCTGTGCGAGCAGCTTCTGACAGCGTAGCGTCATCAGGTCATAATCCATAATGCCATTGTGGGTTATTTCGTTACCCAGGAAGATATTTTCCAGCACGGTCAATTCTTTCACCAGGGCCAATTCCTGATGAATGATGGCGATACCTTTGCGTTCGGTATCGCGGATGTGACTCGCCTGAATCTCTTCTCCCGCAAAAATAATTTCGCCTTCGTAGGAGCCATGGGGATAAATACCACACAGCACTTTCATCAGCGTTGATTTACCAGACCCATTTTCCCCACAAAGTGAGACGATTTCGCCAGCATTCAACCGCAAGCAGACGTTATCAATCGCCTTCACACTGCCGAAGGTTTTGGTAATGTTCTTCATTTCAAGTAGATAAGGCATAACGACTCCACCTAAGCCAATTCATTCACGCGGCATGGAGAGAAATCACGCCCCCGCTCCGCGCCGGGGCGTAACGCTTACAGCTCGCTCTCTTTGTGGAATCCGTCTTTAACTACCGTGTCTTTGATGTTGTTTTTATTCACATCGATCGGTGTCAGGAGGCGGGAGGGCACATCTTTCAGGCCATTATTCAGTGTGGTATCTGCTTTTGGTTCCTGACCATTGCCCAACTCAACGGCAATTTCTGCGGCAGTATTTGCCAACAACGTAATAGGTTTATACACCGTCATAGTTTGCGTACCGGCAGCAATACGTTTAATACCTGCGAGATCCGCATCCTGGCCGGAAATTGCTACTTTCCCTGATAAACCTTGCGCGCTTAATGCCTGAATTGCCCCACCTGCGGTGGCATCGTTTGAGGCAACTACAGCATCAATTTTGTTATTATTGGCGGTTAGCGCGTTTTCCATAATTTTCAATGCGTTTTCCGGTAACCAGCCATCAACCCATTGGTCACCAACGACTTTAATTTTTCCGGAATCAACGTAAGGTTTTAACACTTTCATTTGTCCGGCGCGGAACAGCTTGGCGTTGTTATCTACCGGCGAGCCGCCCATCAGGAAGTAATTACCTTGCGGAACAATATCGACCAGGGCTTTTGCCTGCAGTTCACCGACTTTTTCGTTATCGAAAGAAATATAAAAATCGATATCCGCATCGTTAATCATACGGTCGTAAGCTAATACTTTAATACCTTCTTGTTTGGCTTCTTTTACAACGTTACTTAATACCTGGCCGTTATACGGAATAATGACAAGAACATCGACACCCCGGTTAATCATGTTTTCAATCTGCGACATTTGTGTTTCTTCATTGCCATTTGCAGACTGTACAAATACTTTCGCGCCGAGAGATTCTGCCTTTTTCACAAAAATATCTCGATCTTTTTGCCAGCGTTCAAGACGGAGATCATCAATCGCCATACCTATTTTGACTTCTTTGGCGTGTGCCGCAACGTTGGTAAGCAGAAGTGAGGTGCAAAGGGTGAGTAGAATGTTCTTTATTTTCATGGTGTAGGGCCTTCTGTAGTTAGAGGACAGCTTTAATAAGTAACAATCACCGCGATAAACGTAACCAATTTTTAGCAACTAAACAGGGGAAAACAATTACAGATTTTTATCTTTCGATTACGATTTTTGGTTTATTTCTTGATTTATGACCGAGATCTTACTTTTGTTGCGCAATTGTACTTATTGCATTTTTATCTTCGAGGAATTACCCAGTTTCATCATCCCATTTTATTTTGCGAGCGAGCGCACACTTGTGAATTATCTCAATAGCAGTGTGAAATAACATAATTGAGCAACTGAAAGGGAGTGCCCAATATTACGACATCATCCATCACCCGCGGCATTACCTGATTATGGAGTTCAATATGCAAGCCTATTTTGACCAGCTCGATCGCGTTCGTTATGAAGGCTCAAAATCCTCAAACCCGTTAGCATTCCGTCACTACAATCCCGACGAACTGGTGTTGGGTAAGCGTATGGAAGAGCACTTGCGTTTTGCCGCCTGCTACTGGCACACCTTCTGCTGGAACGGGGCGGACATGTTTGGTGTGGGGGCGTTTAATCGTCCGTGGCAGCAGCCTGGTGAGGCACTGGCGTTGGCGAAGCGTAAAGCAGATGTCGCATTTGAGTTTTTCCACAAGTTACATGTGCCATTTTATTGCTTCCACGATGTGGATGTTTCCCCTGAGGGCGCGTCGTTAAAAGAGTACATCAATAATTTTGCGCAAATGGTTGATGTCCTGGCAGGCAAGCAAGAAGAGAGCGGCGTGAAGCTGCTGTGGGGAACCGCCAACTGCTTTACAAACCCTCGCTACGGCGCGGGTGCGGCGACGAACCCAGATCCTGAAGTCTTCAGCTGGGCGGCAACGCAAGTTGTTACAGCGATGGAAGCAACCCATAAATTGGGCGGTGAAAACTATGTCCTGTGGGGTGGTCGTGAAGGTTACGAAACGCTGTTAAATACCGACTTGCGTCAGGAGCGTGAACAACTGGGCCGCTTTATGCAGATGGTGGTTGAGCATAAACATAAAATCGGCTTCCAGGGCACGTTGCTTATCGAACCGAAACCGCAAGAACCGACTAAACATCAATATGATTACGATGCCGCGACGGTCTATGGCTTCCTGAAACAGTTTGGTCTGGAAAAAGAGATTAAACTGAACATTGAAGCTAACCACGCGACGCTGGCAGGTCACTCTTTCCATCATGAAATAGCCACCGCCATTGCGCTTGGCCTGTTCGGTTCTGTCGACGCCAACCGTGGCGATGCGCAACTGGGCTGGGACACCGACCAGTTCCCGAACAGTGTGGAAGAGAATGCGCTGGTGATGTATGAAATTCTCAAAGCAGGCGGTTTCACCACCGGTGGTTTGAACTTCGATGCCAAAGTACGTCGTCAAAGTACTGATAAATATGATCTGTTTTACGGTCATATCGGCGCGATGGATACGATGGCACTGGCGCTGAAAATTGCAGCGCGCATGATTGAAGATGGCGAGCTGGATAAACGCATCGCGCAGCGTTATTCCGGCTGGAATAGCGAATTGGGCCAGCAAATCCTGAAAGGCCAAATGTCACTGGCAGATTTAGCCAAATATGCTCAGGAACATAATTTGTCTCCGGTGCATCAGAGTGGTCGCCAGGAGCAACTGGAAAATCTGGTAAATCATTATCTGTTCGACAAATAACGGCTAACTGTGCAGTCCGTTGGCCCGGTTATCGGTAGCGATACCGGGCATTTTTTTAAGGAACGATCGATATGTATATCGGGATAGATCTTGGCACCTCGGGCGTAAAAGTTATTTTGCTCAACGAGCAGGGTGAGGTGGTTGCTTCGCAAACGGAAAAGCTGACCGTTTCGCGCCCGCATCCACTCTGGTCGGAACAAGACCCGGAACAGTGGTGGCAGGCAACTGATCGCGCAATGAAAGCTCTGGGCGATCAGCATTCTCTGCAGGACGTTAAAGCATTGGGTATTGCCGGCCAGATGCATGGAGCAACCTTACTGGATGCTCAACAACGGGTATTGCGCCCTGCCATTTTGTGGAACGACGGGCGCTGTGCGCAAGAGTGCACTTTGCTGGAAGCGAGAGTTCCGCAATCACGAGTGATTACCGGCAACCTGATGATGCCCGGATTTACTGCGCCTAAATTGCTATGGGTTCAGCGGCATGAGCCGGAGATATTCCGTCAAATCGACAAAGTATTATTACCGAAAGATTACTTGCGTCTGCGTATGACGGGGGAGTTTGCCAGCGATATGTCTGACGCAGCTGGCACCATGTGGCTGGATGTCGCAAAGCGTGACTGGAGTGACGTCATGCTGCAGGCTTGCGACTTATCTCGTGACCAGATGCCCGCATTATATGAAGGCAGCGAAATTACTGGTGCTTTGTTACCTGAAGTTGCGAAAGCGTGGGGTATGGCGACGGTGCCAGTTGTCGCAGGCGGTGGCGACAATGCAGCTGGTGCAGTTGGTGTGGGAATGGTTGATGCTAATCAGGCAATGTTATCGCTGGGGACGTCGGGGGTCTATTTTGCTGTCAGCGAAGGGTTCTTAAGCAAGCCAGAAAGCGCTGTACACAGCTTTTGCCATGCGCTACCGCAGCGTTGGCATTTAATGTCTGTAATGCTGAGTGCAGCATCGTGTCTGGATTGGGTCGCGAAATTAACCGGCCTGTGCAATGTCCCAGCTTTAATCGCTGCAGCTCAACAGGCTGATGAAAGTGCCGAGCCAGTTTGGTTTCTGCCTTATCTTTCCGGCGAGCGTACACCACACAATAATCCCCAGGCGAAGGGGGTTTTCTTTGGTTTGACTCATCAACATGGCCCCAATGAACTGGCGCGAGCAGTGCTGGAAGGCGTGGGTTATGCGCTGGCAGATGGCATGGATGTCGTGCATGCCTGCGGCATTAAACCGCAAAGTGTTACGTTGATTGGTGGCGGGGCGCGTAGTGAGTACTGGCGTCAGATGCTGGCGGATATCAGCGGTCAGCAGCTCGATTACCGTACGGGGGGGGATGTGGGGCCAGCACTGGGCGCAGCAAGGCTGGCGCAGATTGCGGCGAATCCAGAGAAATCGCTCATTGAGTTGTTGCCGCAGCTACCGTTAGAACAGTCGCATCTACCAGATGCGCAGCGTTATGCCGCTTATCAGCCACGACGTGAAACGTTCCGTCGCCTCTATCAGCAACTTCTGCCATTAATGGCGTAAACGTTATCCCCTGCCTGACCGGGTGGGGGATAATTCACATCTATATATCTCACTAATTAATTAATATTTAGTATGAATTTATTCTGAAAATCATTTGTTAATGGCATTTTTCAATTTTGTCTTTCGTTGGTTACTCGTAATGTATCGCTGGTAGATATGGAGATCGTTATGAAAACCTCAAAAACTGTGGCAAAACTATTATTTGTTGTCGGGGCGCTGGTTTATCTGGTTGGGCTATGGATCTCATGCCCATTGCTAAGTGGAAAAGGCTATTTTCTTGGCGTGTTAATGACAGCAACTTTTGGTAACTATGCATATCTTCGCGCAGAAAAACTCGGGCAACTGGATAATTTTTTTACCCATATCTGCCAGTTAGTTGCGTTAATCACTATCGGTCTCTTGTTTATCGGTGTTTTAAATGCACCTATCAATGCTTATGAAATGGTGATCTACCCCATCGCCTTTTTTGTCTGCTTGTTTGGTCAAATGCGTTTGTTTCGCTCGGTATGAGCAACATAAAGCTCTTACACATTCAGGAATGAAAGGAATACTGTGATGGACAACAAAATATCAACCTATTCACCGGCCTTTAGTATTGTGTCATGGATAGCTCTCGTTGGTGGTATCGTTACCTATCTGTTAGGGCTATGGAATGCAGAGATGCAGTTAAATGAAAAAGGGTATTATTTTGCCGTACTGGTGTTAGGACTGTTTTCTGCTGCGTCTTATCAAAAGACCGTTCGGGACAAGTATGAAGGCATACCGACCACTTCCATTTATTATATGACCTGCCTGACTGTCTTTATTATCTCTGTTGCATTACTGATGGTAGGTCTGTGGAATGCGACATTATTACTCAGTGAAAAAGGTTATTATGGACTGGCTTTCTTCTTAAGCTTGTTTGGTGCAGTAGCGGTGCAGAAGAATATTCGTGATGCCGGAATAAACCCGCCAAAAGAAACACAGGTTACCCAGGAAGAATACAGCGAATAATTCACGTAAGCCCGGTCAGTCCAATGTGAACGGGCTTTTACTTAACTCACTAATCTGTTTCTGTCGATTCGTTGTACCAGCATAGAAAGTAACAAACTCGCTGCCAACGTCGCGCAAAAGATCCAAATAATATCCAGTATTGGCCAATTTTTAAGCTCAATTCCCCGGGTGCGCAGCGCATGGATAATCAAGGCGTGGAATCCGTATATACCCAATGAATGGCGGGAGATTAAGCCAAGTCCGCGAATGGTACGCGTATCCAGCGTGTTTTTAACCAGAGTCAATAGCGCGATTGCGCAGATAAAAACCATCGGCCCACAGTAAAGATACCAGGTATCGGCAAAATTTCCGCGCCACTGCAATTCATATAATGTCCCGCGAGAGATAATAAAAACCCCCGTCGCAAACAGCGCGGCGCTCACCCACGACAGTGCTTTATGCTGTGTGTCCATCATCCCTATAGCGCGGCCCAACATGCCATACAGAATGTAGTAAAAAGTATCGCCATTGATATATAAGTTAATTGGCAGCCATTCAAAACCGTCAATTTTCTGCGGCACTGTGTTTGGGTTAGCGATAATGCCAATCACCACCATTAGCACCAGCAACATTTTTCCGCCGACGTTCTTCACCTGAATCAGCGGTGAAACCAGATAAATCACCGCAATCGCGAAGAAAAACCACAAGTGGTAAAACACTGGCTTTTGCAGCAGGTTTTTCAGCGCTAACTCCATATTGATGGAGGTAAACAGCGCAATGTAGAGCAGTGCGATTGCGCTATAAAAAATCAGGCATAAGCCGATACGCAAGAAATGGCGCGGCTGGGCGCTGCGTTCGCCAAAAAAGAGATAGCCGGATATCATGAAAAATAGCGGCACGCTGACACGAGAGGCAGAATTCAGAACATTGGCGATATCCCAGGTGACGGGGCTAACACTATGAGCATTGGTCACATACCAGGTAGTGGTGTGAATCATCACCACCATTAAACACGCTATCCCTCGCAGGTTATCAATCCAGTAAATTTTGGGCTGCATCTGTGTCTCTGTATCTGGTTAAAAAAAGTCTGACCGATAAATCATTTGGTTGGCGCACTGGAATAATCTGAGTTTTATCACTACAGCTTATAGAGGCTTAAGGAAATTCGTAAGATATCAGCCACTATACCGATATAAATAATAAGACTCACCTGCAAACCAGACGGTAATTTAATGATGATGAACGCTTTCTTTCCGGCAATGGCGCTTATGGTGCTAGTGGGTTGTTCTACACCGTCACCCGTGCAGAAAGCACAACGGGTAAAGGTTGATCCTCTGCGTTCGTTGAATATGGAAGCGTTATGCAAGGATCAGGCGGCAAAACGTTATAACACCGGCGAGCAAAAAATCGACGTCACCGCCTTCGAACAGTTCCAGGGAAGCTATGAAATGCGCGGTTATACCTTCCGTAAAGAGCAGTTTGTCTGTTCTTTTGACGCAGATGGCCATTTTTTGCATCTTTCCATGCGTTAAGCCCTGCTTTTTCCCGTTTCGTACTGTATATCTTCCATCCAGCGGGTATACTGATCCCTTCCTTTAAATCCACACGTATCCAGCACGAAATAATATGCAAAAGTTTGATACCAGGACCTTCCAGGGCTTGATCCTGACCTTACAGGATTACTGGGCTCGCCAGGGCTGCACCATTGTTCAACCATTGGACATGGAAGTCGGCGCGGGAACCTCTCACCCAATGACCTGTCTGCGCGCGCTGGGGCCAGAACCGATGGCGGCTGCTTATGTTCAGCCTTCTCGTCGCCCGACCGATGGTCGCTACGGCGAAAACCCCAACCGTTTACAGCACTACTATCAGTTCCAGGTGGTCATTAAGCCATCGCCGGACAATATTCAGGAGCTGTACCTCGGTTCTCTGAAAGAGCTGGGCATGGACCCGACTATTCACGACATCCGTTTCGTGGAAGATAACTGGGAAAACCCGACTCTGGGTGCCTGGGGACTGGGCTGGGAAGTGTGGCTAAACGGCATGGAAGTGACGCAGTTCACTTACTTCCAGCAGGTTGGTGGTCTGGAGTGTAAACCGGTTACCGGCGAGATCACCTACGGTCTGGAACGTCTGGCCATGTACATTCAGGGCGTAGACAGCGTTTACGACCTGGTCTGGAGCGACGGCCCGCTGGGTAAAACCACCTACGGCGACGTGTTCCATCAGAACGAAGTGGAGCAGTCCACTTACAACTTCGAATACGCGGATGTGGACTTCCTGTTCACCTGCTTTGAGCAGTACGAGAAAGAAGCGCAGCAGCTGCTGGCGCTGGAAAATCCGCTGCCGCTGCCAGCCTACGAGCGTATTCTGAAAGCCGCCCACAGCTTCAACCTGCTGGATGCGCGTAAAGCCATCTCCGTCACCGAGCGTCAGCGCTACATTCTGCGCATTCGCACCCTGACCAAAGCAGTGGCAGAAGCATACTACGCTTCCCGTGAAGCCCTCGGCTTCCCGATGTGCAACAAAGATAAGTAAGAGGCGGCTATGTCTGAGAAAACTTTTCTGGTGGAAATCGGCACTGAAGAGCTGCCACCAAAAGCACTGCGCAGCCTGGCTGAGTCCTTTGCTGCGAATTTTACTGCGGAGCTGGATAACGCTGGCCTCGCACACGGCACCGTTCAATGGTTTGCTGCTCCGCGTCGTCTGGCGCTGAAAGTAGCTAACCTGGCGGAAGCGCAACCGGATCGTGAAATCGAAAAACGCGGCCCGGCGATTGCCCAGGCGTTCGACGCTGAAGGCAAACCGAGCAAAGCGGCAGAAGGTTGGGCGCGTGGTTGCGGTATTACCGTTGACCAGGCTGAGCGTCTGACTACCGATAAAGGCGAATGGCTGCTGTATCGCGCCCATGTGAAGGGCGAAAGCACCGAAGCACTGCTGCCGAATATGGTTGCGACTTCTCTGGCGAAACTGCCGATCCCGAAACTGATGCGTTGGGGCGCAAGCGACGTGCACTTCGTGCGTCCGGTGCACACCGTGACCCTGCTGCTGGGCGACAAAGTCATTCCGGCAACCATTCTGGGCATTCAGTCCGATCGCGTGATTCGCGGCCACCGCTTTATGGGCGAACCGGAATTCACCATCGACAACGCCGATCAGTATCCGGAAATTCTGCGTGAGCGCGGGAAAGTCATCGCCGATTACGAAGAACGTAAAGCGAAGATTAAAGCCGATGCCGAAGAAGCAGCGCGTAAGATTGGCGGTAACGCTGACTTAAGCGAAAGCCTGCTGGAAGAAGTGGCTTCGCTGGTGGAGTGGCCGGTCGTTCTGACCGCAAAATTCGAAGAGAAATTCCTCGCGGTGCCGGCTGAAGCGCTGGTTTACACCATGAAAGGTGACCAGAAATACTTCCCGGTGTATGCGAACGACGGCAAACTGCTGCCGAACTTTATCTTCGTTGCCAACATCGAATCGAAAGATCCGCAGCAGATTATCTCCGGTAACGAGAAAGTCGTTCGTCCGCGTCTGGCGGATGCCGAGTTCTTCTTCAACACCGACCGTAAAAAACGTCTGGAAGATAACCTGCCGCGCCTGCAAACCGTGCTGTTCCAGCAACAGCTGGGTACGCTGCGTGACAAAACTGACCGCATCCAGGCGCTGGCTGGCTGGATTGCTGAACAGATTGGCGCTGACGTTAACCACGCAACCCGTGCGGGCCTGCTGTCTAAGTGTGACCTGATGACCAACATGGTCTTCGAGTTCACCGACACCCAGGGCGTTATGGGGATGCACTATGCGCGTCACGATGGCGAAGCGGAAGATGTCGCGGTGGCGCTGAATGAGCAGTATCAGCCGCGCTTTGCCGGTGATGACCTGCCGTCTAACCCGGTAGCCTGTGCGCTGGCGATTGCTGACAAGATGGATACTCTGGCGGGTATCTTCGGTATCGGCCAGCATCCGAAAGGCGACAAAGACCCGTTTGCGCTGCGTCGTGCCGCACTTGGCGTGCTGCGAATTATCGTTGAGAAGAACCTCAACCTTGATCTGCAAACGCTGACCGAAGAAGCAGTGCGTCTGTATGGCGATAAGCTGACTAACGCCAACGTGGTTGATGATGTTATCGACTTTATGCTCGGTCGCTTCCGCGCCTGGTATCAGGACGAAGGTTACACCGTTGACACCATCCAGGCGGTACTGGCGCGTCGTCCGACTCGTCCGGCTGATTTCGATGCCCGCATGAAAGCGGTATCGCACTTCCGTACCCTTGAAGCAGCTGCTGCACTGGCGGCGGCGAACAAGCGTGTCTCCAACATTTTGGCGAAATCTGACGAAGTGCTGAGCGACCGCGTGAATGCCTCTACCCTGAAAGAGCCGGAAGAAATTAAACTGGCGATGCAGGTTGTGGTGCTACGTGACAAGCTGGAGCCGTACTTTGCGGAAGGTCGTTACCAGGATGCGCTGGTCGAACTGGCAGAGCTGCGTGAGCCGGTTGATGCTTTCTTCGATAAAGTGATGGTCATGGTTGATGACAAAGAATTGCGTCTCAACCGTCTGACCATGCTGGAGAAACTGCGCGAACTGTTCCTGCGCGTTGCGGATATTTCGCTGTTGCAGTAATAACGCCGTTATTAAAAAGCCTGCCATCTGGCAGGCTTTTTTTATTATCGCTAAATAATACAGCAACCTTTAATAATCTTCTGCTGAATAAAGATTATCTCATATATTAATTTTATGAGGTTTTTTTAGGATTATATCAAGGAGAAGAAACAAACTTATTAAGCTAGAATAGCCACGGGTGCTTGAGACTGTTTGTCTCAGGTATTCACCGAAAGGCAGACAGAGAAAAGCCCCACCTGACTATAAATCAAAGTGAGGCTACCCTATGCCTGAACACCATAAGGTTAGCCTCTTACTCGTTGGAAATCAACACAGGGGGCTGGGAATGCCGCAGAAATATAGATTACTTTCTTTAATAGTGATTTGTTTCACGCTTTTATTTTTCACCTGGATGATAAGAGATTCACTGTGTGAATTGCATATTAAACAGGGGAGTTATGAGCTGGCGGCATTTTTAGCCTGCAATTTAAAAGAGTAAGAGTCTTCGGCGGGAAGTTATTCCCGCCTTTCTTACGGCGTTGCGCATTCTCATTGCACCCAAATTTATTTTTCACAAAAATAATACTAGATTTTATTACGCGATCGATTATTTATTTCCTGAAAAACAAATAAAAAAATCCCCGCCAAATGGCAGGGATCTTAGATTCTGTGCTTTTAAGCAGAGATTACAGGCTGGTTACGTTACCAGCTGCCGGGCCTTTAGCGCCGCTTTCGATGGTGAAGGACACTTTCTGACCTTCGTCCAGAGATTTGTAACCATCGTTCTGGATAGCAGAGAAGTGTACGAACACGTCTTTAGAGCCATCGTCAGGAGTGATGAAGCCGAAGCCTTTGTCAGCGTTGAACCATTTTACGATACCAGTCATTTTACCGGACATAGTGTATTACCTTTAATAATTAAGTGTGCCTTTCGGCGATATGGCGTGCTTTACAGATTTTGAAGCGTTAAAGGAATGTGCACTACGAGGGGTATCAACGATAACTCTTGAAGGGACTTGCCTTACTACACTGCTTTAATGGTCTGTACGTCAAACCGTTGATGTGCATTAAGCCACGCATTGGCGGGTGATGCAACAATTATTTTTCATATTTATGATTAATCGGTTGGAAAACGGTCCTGTCATCAGGACCGTAAACAGCAATAAAGTGGATAAAAGTCTATTCCATCAACTGCTTACTTAATGCCGGGTTGGCTTGAATCAAACGCATCAATTTTAGTTCGGCACTTGAAGGCTTCACGCGTCTGGATTCCCATTCCTTTACCATGGCGACTGATACGCCCAAAACCCGGGCGAAATCATCGATTTTTAACCCTGTCCCTTTTCGTAACTGCTCAATTTCGGTACAGGACGTTGTTCTGTGCGTCAGGGTAATTTTCTGCGTTTCATCTTTAAAAACAATCTGTTCCAGGCTGCTCAACAGCTCATGCATTGGATCTTTATATTCCATTGAAAACTCCTCAAATCACACTGCGGGATCGTGAATTGCATCGAAGCTCATTAAGAATAGTCGGGAAAAGCAGACACAGCGGGGTGAAGTCAGGGCATGCTCTGGCTATGATTCGATTCAGCCAGTCATTTAGCGTGACTTATAGCCACCTAACGATCTGATAAATGCCGATATATCTCTTACCACTCCTGGTTTGTAAAGATTTCGAAAATCTAACCTTCTGCGAAGGCGTAAATCTCTGGCTACAAAAAAAGCAACGGCACTATCATTTTTTAACAATGAAACAACAAATTAACCTTGTTTCATTTTCTCCATGATTTTACCAGGAAGATTACGTAGAAAGGGTATCCTGCAAGCCTGTCCTGGACTATCCTTGTCACGTCAGACACGCGTGTGTCGTTGTGCGCTTTTTTTGGGTGAAAGGAGTAAGAAAATGGCGACAGGAAAGTCCTGCTCTCGCTGGTTTGCGCCTCTTGCGGCGTTATTAATGGTAGTTAGCCTGAGTGGGTGTTTTGATAAAGAAGGCGATCAGCGTAAAGCGTTTATCGACTTCCTGCAGAATACAGTGATGCGTAGCGGTGAACGTCTACCAACCCTGACTGCCGATCAGAAAAAACAGTTTGGTCCTTTTGTCTCTGATTACGCGATTCTGTATGGTTATTCTCAGCAGGTGAATCAGGCAATGGATTCCGGTCTGCGCCCGGTCGTAGACAGCGTTAACGCAATTCGCGTACCGCAGGATTACGTTACGCAAAGCGGTCCGCTGCGTGAAATGAACGGTTCGCTGGGTGTGCTGGCGCAACAACTGCAAAATGCGAAGTTGCAGGCCGATGCTGCGCACTCTGCGCTAAAACAGACCGATGATTTGAAACCGGTCTTTGATCAGGCATTCACCAAAGTGGTAACAACGCCAGCTGATGCATTGCAACCGTTGATTCCGGCTGCACAAACTTTCACGCAACAACTGGTGATGGTTGGAGACTACATTGCTCAACAAGGTACTCAGGTGAGCTTTGTAGCAAATGGTATCCAGTTCCCGACTTCGCAGCAGGCAAGTGAATATAACAAACTGATTGCGCCGTTACCGGCACAACATCAGGCGTTTAATCAGGCCTGGACTACAGCAGTTACTGCAACCCAATAAAGAGTAAAAGCCCGAGCGATTATCGGGCTTTACTTCACGCAGTCGCGGCTTAGTCCGCGACGTGCGGATTCACACAGTTCTTCTCAACCTTTCCTTGTAACGCATCAATCAAATTATCCACGGCACAGGCGGCCATGCCATAACGCGTCTCATGGGTGGCAGATCCAATATGCGGTACTGCGACGACGTTGGCCATTGAGAGCAACGGCGAATCTACGGACAGTGGCTCTTGTTCGAAGACATCCAGCCCGGCGGCGTGAATTTCGCCTTTCTGCAATGCAGCAATCAGTGCATTTTCATCAACCACCGGGCCACGTCCGGCATTAATGAAAATGGCGGAGGATTTCATTTTGGCGAATTGTTCTGCGCCAAACAGATGATGCGTCTCATCAGTTAACGGCAGGATCAGGCAAACGAAATCTGACTCTTGTAACAGAGTATCCAAATCGCAGTAGCGGGCGTTGAAGCGTTCTTCTGCTTCTTTATGGTGGCGGCGCGCGTTATAGAGGATGGGCATGTTGAAGCCAAAGTGCGCACGTTGTGCCAGCGCCATGCCGATCCGTCCCATCCCGACAATGCCCAGTGTTTTATGGTGAACGTCAGTGCCGTACCAGTCCGGGCCTATGCTCGCGGTCCATTCGCCTGCTTTTACCCGTTCTGCTACCTCCACAACCCGACGAGCGGTAGACAACACCAGCGCCATCAGCGTATCGGCGACGGTTTCTGTTAATACGGTTGGCGTGTGCATCAGCAGAATTTTTCGGGCGGTAAGCGCATCGACATCAAAATTGTCATAGCCGACGGAGATCGTTGATGTGGCACGCAGTTTCGGCATTTTTTCCAGCAATGCGGCATCTACATTCTCGTTTGAACCCAGTAAACCTTCAGCTTCGGCAAAAATTGCTGCATTTTGTTCGACGGTTTGTGGGCTGAGGTTTGCCACCTGGTGAACGGTGAAATGCTCTTGCAGGCGTTGCAGTAAATCATCAGGTAAGGCTTTGTAGAGGATAACGGACGGCTTCATGCTTCTCTCCATTCACTGATAAGGCGATCACCTTAGCCTGAAATATGATGAAGGAAAACTGAAGAATGCCAGGTGATTTCTGCATCACCTGGCATGAAAGGGATTACAGCGGGCTTAAGGTAATTTCTACACGGCGGTTTTGCGCCTTACCTTCTGCGGTGCTGTTGCTGGCGATTGGGTTAGCCGGGCCAAGGCCCTGAGTACGGATGCGGCTGGCGTCCACGCCCTGGGTGATCAACGCGCTGGCAACGGAATCCGCACGTTGTTGGGAGAGACGCATGTTCAGGTCGTGACCACCCGTGCTGTCGGTATAACCAATCACGTTAACCGCCGTTTTCGGATACTCTTTCAGCACCATTGCCACGCCGGTCAGGGTGTTAGCGCCTGCCGGTTTCAGGGTCGCGCTGCTGCTGTCGAAGGTCACATTGTTCGGCATATTGAGGATAATGTTATCCCCGCTGCGGGTTACGCTAACACCAGTGCCGCGCATTTTGTCACGCAGCTTCGCTTCCTGCACATCCATGTAATAACCCACGCCGCCGCCCAGAGCTGCGCCTGCTGCTGCGCCAATCAGCGCGCCTTTACCGCGATCTTTCTTCGAAGAAGAGAGCGCACCAATACCCGCGCCCACGAGAGAGCCCAGACCTGCGCCGATAGCAGATTTGCCTGCTTCGCGTTCGCCGGTGTAAGGGTTAGTTGTGCAGCCAGATACCGCCAGAGCGCCACTCACTACGGCGGCAATAAGATAAACACGTTTCTTCATTGTTAATCCTTAATAACCTTTTTATTCTTTGCCACGGGTTCCGTGGCGGGAGATTATGCCGCGTGAACATGAAGATTATTCCTGGGAATACTCGGAAATTTGTAAGTAATATTTAACTGCTCAATACATCTAACCTTTCAGGAGTCTTCGGTTTGGCCAACTCATCCTCACGATATTCCGTTCTGACTGCCGCCCACTGGGGGCCCATGCTGGTTGAAACCGACGGCGAAACCGTGTTTAGCTCGCGTGGCGCGTTAGCCACAGGAATGGAAAACTCCTTGCAGAGCGCGGTTCGCGACCAGGTTCACAGCAATACGCGGGTACGATTTCCAATGGTGCGCAAAGGCTTTCTCGCGTCACCGGAAAACCCGCAAGGCATTCGTGGGCAGGATGAATTTGTTCGCGTGAGTTGGGATGAGGCGCTGGATCTTATTCACCAACAACATAAACGCATTCGTGAGGCTTATGGTCCGGCATCGATTTTTGCTGGTTCCTACGGCTGGCGTTCAAACGGCGTGCTGCATAAGGCCTCGACATTATTACAACGCTATATGGCGCTGGCAGGCGGTTATACCGGGCATCTGGGGGATTATTCGACTGGTGCGGCACAGGCGATCATGCCGTATGTCGTAGGTGGCAGCGAAGTTTATCAACAGCAAACCAGTTGGCCGCTGGTGCTGGAACATAGCGATGTCGTGGTGCTGTGGAGTGCTAATCCACTCAATACGCTGAAAATTGCGTGGAATGCATCCGATGAGCAGGGGCTTTCTTACTTTTCTGCACTGCGTGACAGTGGGAAAAAGCTGATCTGTATTGATCCAATGCGATCGGAAACCGTCGATTTCTTTGGCGATAAAATGGAGTGGGTGGCACCGCACATGGGCACCGATGTTGCGCTGATGCTGGGGATCGCCCATACGCTGGTGGAAAATGGTTGGCACGACGAAGCGTTTCTGACGCGTTGCACCACAGGTTATGCCGTCTTCGCCTCTTATTTGCTGGGCGAGAGTGACGGAATAGCGAAAAACGCCGAATGGGCGGCAGAGATTTGTGGGGTTAACGCAGCGAAAATCCGCGAGCTGGCGGCTCTTTTCCACCAAAACACGACCATGCTGATGGCTGGCTGGGGAATGCAGCGCCAACAGTTTGGTGAGCAAAAACACTGGATGATCGTCACGCTGGCCGCAATGTTGGGGCAAATCGGCACACCCGGCGGCGGTTTTGGTCTTTCTTACCATTTTGCCAATGGTGGTAACCCCACGCGGCGTTCTGCGGTGCTCTCTTCCATGCAGGGCAGCTTGCCGGGTGGCTGCGATGCGGTGGATAAAATCCCTGTTGCCCGCATTGTTGAAGCACTGGAAAACCCTGGTGGCGCATATCAACACAACGGTATGAACCGACATTTCCCGGATATTCGTTTTATCTGGTGGGCGGGCGGTGCCAACTTTACTCATCATCAGGATACCAATCGTCTGATCCGTGCCTGGCAAAAACCGGAGCTGGTGGTGATCTCTGAATGCTTCTGGACGGCGGCGGCGAAACACGCGGATATCGTTCTGCCTGCGACTACCTCTTTTGAGCGTAATGATCTCACCATGACCGGTGATTACAGTAATCAGCATCTGGTGCCGATGAAGCAAGTGGTGCCGCCACGCTATGAAGCGCGTAATGATTTTGATGTTTTTGCCGAGTTAAGTGAACGCTGGGAGAAGGGCGGTTATGCACGTTTTACGGAAGGAAAAAGTGAGCTGCAATGGCTGGAAACGTTTTATAACGTTGCCCGGCAGCGCGGGGCAAGCCAGCAGGTTGAATTGCCGCCATTTGCTGAGTTCTGGCAAGCCAACCAGTTAATTGAGATGCCGGAAAACCCGGACAGCGAGCGGTTTATTCGCTTCGCTGATTTTTGCCGCGATCCGCTGGCGCATCCGTTAAAAACCGCCAGCGGCAAGATTGAAATCTTCTCACAGCGTATTGCCGATTACGGTTACCCGGATTGCCCTGGGCATCCAATGTGGCTGGAGCCGGACGAATGGCAGGGCAATGCCGAACCAGAACAGTTGCAGGTACTTTCTGCCCATCCGGCGCACCGCCTGCACAGCCAGCTGAATTACAGTTCTCTGCGCGAATTGTACGCTGTAGCAAACCGTGAGCCTGTCACCATTCATCCTGACGATGCTCAGGCGCGCGGCATAACCGAAGGGGATATGGTGCGGGTGTGGAACTCCCGTGGGCAGATCCTTGCCGGAGCGGTCATTAGCGAGGGAATTAAACCTGGCGTGATTTGCATTCACGAAGGGGCATGGCCGGATCTGGATTTAACCGCTGACGGTATTTGTAAAAACGGCGCAGTGAACGTGCTGACCAAAGATCTCCCCAGCTCGCGGCTGGGGAATGGCTGTGCGGGTAATACGGCGCTGGCATGGCTGGAAAAATACAACGGTCCGGAACTGACACTTACAGCGTTTGAACCACCGGCCAGCTCATAATCCAGGTGGGTAGTTGGGTTTCATCCTGCCATGCGCAATCGACAATGTGAAAACCCTGCGCACGGTAAAAATCTATCGCCGGTTGATTTTTTTGATAAACCTCCAGCATCAGATGGGGATAGCGCTGCTGCACATACTGCATCAGCGCCTTACCAATACCGCGTCTGACGGCCTTCGGTGCGACAAACATTGCTGCCAGAAATCGGCCTTCCATAATGCTGACAAAACCGAGAAGCTTACCGTCCTCTTCCCAGACCCAGTTTTGCGCGTTGGCAAGATAGACATCCCGCACCAGCGGAATGCAGTCACGCCAGTAATTCGCTTTTATAAAGGGATGCCCCCAGGTTGTACTTTCCAGCCACAGTTCGAGGATCGCGGGGAGTTCTGAACGTTGCGCTTCCCGAATCATGGTTTATTTCCCGGATAGCAACAGCAGCCAACCACATGATCATTCACCAGCCCACATGCCTGCATAAAGGAGTAACAGATTGTGGTGCCGACAAACTTAAAACCACGTTTTTTCAGTGCCTTAGATAGGGCGTCGGAGGCGGACGTAGATGTGGGAATTTCGCTCAACGTTGTGGCTTGTGTCACCTGTGGCTGATGATTTACAAACGACCAGACAAAGTCGGCAAACGGTTCGCCGTTCTGTTCCATTTGCAGGTACGCCCGCGCATTACCAATAATTGCCTGAATTTTCCCTCGATGGCGGATAATCCCGGCGTCCTGTACCAGTCTTTCGACATCCTCTTCCTGCATTGCTGCGACCTTCACCGGATCGAACTGATGAAAGCAGGCGCGATAGTTTTCGCGTTTTTTGAGGACGGTGATCCACGATAACCCAGCCTGCTGCCCTTCAAGGCAGATCATTTCGAACAGTTTTTTACTGTCAGTTTCAGGCACGCCCCATTCATTATCATGGTAGGCAATATAAAGCGGGTCCTGACTCACCCAGCCGCAACGTTCCATACTTTCCCTCGCTATGTACCCGATCGTAAAAATTTCAGCCGCTTTTCTTGACGCATCGGTGAAAAAGTCAATATTTAATACAGGGCTACTATGCCCGATATCCTTCATACAATGACAATAATATTGCCGAATTCGGCTCTTCCCTGGAGTCGTGTTAATGATCATAAAAAAAAGCGGTGGTCGCTGGCAGCTAAGCCTGCTGGCGAGCGTGGTAATCAGTGCCTTTTTTCTCAACACAGCTTACGCCTGGCAACAAGAATATATCGTTGATACGCAACCCGGACATTCCACAGAGCGTTACACCTGGGATAGTGATCATCAACCTGATTACAACGATATTTTGTCGCAACGTATTCAAAGTAGCCAAAGGGCGCTGGGACTGGAAGTCAATCTGGCGGAAGAAACTCCTGTGGATGTGACCAGCAGTATGAGTATGGGCTGGAATTTTCCTTTATATGAACAGGTTACAACCGGCCCGGTCGCGGCATTACATTACGATGGCACAACCACCTCGATGTATAACGAGTTTGGCGACAGTACTACCACGCTGACCGATCCGTTATGGCATGCCAGCGTGAGTAGCTTAGGCTGGCGTGTTGACTCCCGGCTTGGCGATCTCCGACCCTGGGCGCAAATCAGCTATAACCAGCAATTTGGCGAGAATATCTGGAAGGCGCAATCAGGCCTGAGCCGGATGACGGCGACAAACCAGAACGGCAACTGGCTGGATGTCACCGTAGGCGCTGATATGTTGCTCAATCAAAATATTGCCGCCTATGCCGCGCTATCTCAGGCAGAAAATACCACTAACAATAGCGACTATCTGTATACGATGGGGGTTAGTGCCAGATTTTAACGTAAAAATCACAATTGAAACCATTGGATAACAACAGTTGTGGCGATAGTGGGTGCTAACTTACTAAATAATAAATTTGGTGAATAATTGTCGCGTCATTCATTCCTGAACTAAGGCATTTCATTCCGTTCTGATGGCATTTCATGCCGTTTTTCCCCAGGCATAAAATGCACTTCGTTATGGTTGTCGGCAGAGATTTTTCCTTTTTATTACTGCAGGAATACTGCCATGACACCTTCAAATTATCAGCGTACCCGCTGGCTGACACTCATCGGTACTATCATTACCCAGTTTGCACTGGGGTCGGTTTATACCTGGAGCCTGTTTAATGGCGCGCTTTCCGCCAAGCTGGATGCGCCGGTAAGCCAGGTCGCTTTCTCTTTCGGCTTGTTAAGTCTGGGGCTGGCAATTTCGTCTTCTGTTGCGGGCAAATTGCAGGAACGTTTTGGCGTTAAACGCGTCACCATGGCTTCCGGCATTTTGCTGGGATTAGGCTTCTTCCTGACCGCGCATTCCAACAACCTGATGATGCTGTGGTTAAGCGCCGGTGTGCTGGTCGGTCTGGCGGATGGCGCGGGTTACCTGCTGACGCTCTCTAACTGCGTGAAGTGGTTCCCGGAGCGTAAAGGTCTGATCTCCGCGTTCGCTATCGGTTCTTATGGTCTGGGTAGCCTGGGTTTCAAATTTATCGACACGCAGCTGCTCGAAACGGTGGGTTTGGAAAAAACATTTGTGATTTGGGGAGCGATTGCGCTGGTGATGATTGTTTTCGGCGCAACGTTAATGAAAGACGCACCAAAACAGGAAGTGAAAACCAGCAATGGTGTGGTGGAGAAAGATTACACGCTGGCAGAGTCGATGCGTAAACCGCAGTACTGGATGTTAGCGGTAATGTTCCTGACTGCCTGCATGAGCGGCCTGTACGTGATTGGGGTAGCGAAAGATATCGCCCAAAGTCTGGCACACCTTGATGTGGTTTCCGCAGCCAATGCAGTCACTGTTATTTCCATCGCTAACCTTTCAGGTCGTCTGGTGCTGGGCATTCTGTCTGACAAAATTGCCCGTATCCGTGTTATCACCATTGGTCAGGTGATTTCGCTGGTGGGTATGGCGGCCCTGCTGTTTGCACCATTAAATGCAGTGACGTTCTTTGCAGCGATTGCCTGCGTGGCATTTAACTTTGGCGGCACTATTACCGTCTTTCCATCACTGGTCAGTGAGTTCTTCGGCCTCAATAACCTGGCGAAAAACTACGGTGTGATTTACCTCGGTTTCGGTATCGGTAGCATTTTTGGTTCGATTATCGCCTCACTGTTTGGCGGTTTCTATGTGACCTTCTACGTGATTTTCGCCCTGCTGATTCTGTCATTGGCGCTTTCTACGACGATTCGTCAGCCAGAGCAGAAAATGTTGCGTGAGGCGCATGGCTCCCTTTAATGCTCAGCCGCGAGCTACTGGGCTTCAGCTTCCGTGTGCATCAAACGCATCAACGAAATGTATAAACAATGACTCGTAAAATTTGGGCCAGTTAACTGGCCCTTTTTACTGCTTTTTGTAACGCTAAAGTCTCTTTTCAAACTTGCATTTTTGTAAATTTGTGCTTCATGCACACTCTTTCCCCACACTTTTTCGCTTTGCTGTGGTCTACTTATTCGCGCGTGTAGATTTTACTTATCTGACTACCTCCGCACTTTTCCCCTGCCGGGCCTGAAAAGCCGCTAAGCAGGGTGTTATCACCTGTTTGTCCAGGGTTTGTTTGCATGAGATACATCAAATCGATTACACAGCAGAAGCTGAGCTTTTTGCTTGCAATCTATATTGGCCTTTTTATGAATGGCGCGGTTTTTTATCGCCGCTTCGGCAGCTATGCGCACGATTTTACCGTCTGGAAAGGCGTTTCTGCTGTTGTTGAACTGGCCGCCACCGTACTGGTGACCTTCTTTTTACTACGTCTTCTATCGCTGTTTGGCCGCCGCAGCTGGCGTATTCTGGCGTCGCTGGTGGTGCTCTTTTCCGCAGGTGCCAGCTATTACATGACCTTCCTTAATGTGGTCATTGGTTATGGCATCATCGCTTCCGTCATGACCACCGATATCGACCTGTCAAAAGAAGTTGTTGGTCTGAACTTTATTCTCTGGTTAATCGCCGTTAGTGCATTGCCTCTTATCCTTATCTGGAATAACCGCTGTCGCTACACCTTGCTCCGACAACTGCGAACCCCAGGGCAGCGTATTCGCAGCCTGGCGGTCGTCGTACTGGCGGGTATTATGGTTTGGGCACCGATTCGTTTGCTGGATATCCAGCAGAAGAAAGTGGAGAGGGCGACCGGCGTTGATTTGCCGAGTTATGGCGGTGTCGTAGCGAACTCTTATCTGCCATCAAACTGGCTTTCTGCGTTGGGGCTGTATGCCTGGGCGCGGGTCGATGAATCTTCCGATAATAATTCATTGCTTAATCCGGCGAAGAAATTCACTTATCAGGCACCGCAAAACGTTGATGACACTTATGTCGTGTTTATCATCGGTGAAACCACGCGTTGGGACCATATGGGCATTTTCGGCTATGAGCGTAATACCACGCCGAAACTGGCCCAGGAGAAAAATCTGGCGGCGTTCCGTGGTTACTCCTGTGATACCGCAACCAAACTCTCACTGCGTTGCATGTTTGTACGTCAGGGGGGCGCGGAAGATAATCCGCAGCGCACATTAAAAGAACAGAACATTTTCGCGGTTCTGAAGCAGTTAGGATTCAGTTCTGACCTCTACGCTATGCAGAGCGAAATGTGGTTCTACAGCAACACGATGGCGGACAACATTGCTTATCGTGAGCAGATTGGTGCGGAGCCACGTAATCGTGGCAAGCCGGTAGATGATATGTTGCTGGTAGACGAAATGCAGCAATCGCTAGGGCGCAACCCGGATGGTAAGCATCTGATCATTCTGCATACCAAAGGTTCGCATTTTAACTACACCCAGCGTTATCCGCGTAGCTTCGCGCAGTGGAAGCCGGAATGTATTGGTGTTGATAGCGGCTGTACCAAAGCGCAGATGATCAACTCCTATGACAACTCGGTGACCTATGTGGATCACTTTATCTCCAGCGTGATTGATCAGGTTCGCGATAAGAAAGCGATTGTGTTCTACGCAGCTGACCACGGTGAGTCAATTAATGAACGCGAGCACCTGCACGGCACGCCGCGTGAACTGGCACCGCCGGAGCAGTTCCGCGTACCGATGATGGTCTGGATGTCAGATAAATATCTGGAAAATCCGGCCAATGCTCAGGCATTTGCGCAGCTGAAAAAAGAAGCCGACATGAAAGTGCCACGCCGTCATGTAGAGCTGTACGACACCATCATGGGTTGTCTTGGCTATACTTCACCGGATGGTGGAATTAACGAAAACAACAACTGGTGTCACATCCCGCAGACAAAAGTGGCAGCGGCTAACTAAGCGGCCTGCTGACTTTCTCGCCGATCAAAAGGCATTTTGCTATTAAGGGATTGACGAGGGCGTATCTGCGCAGTAAGATGCGCCCCGCATTCGGTGATTGGCGCAGCCTGGTAGCGCACTTCGTTCGGGACGAAGGGGTCGGAGGTTCGAATCCTCTATCACCGACCAAATTCGAAAAGCCTGCTCAGCGAGCAGGCTTTTTTGCATTTGAAGCCCATGAGGATGAGAACCTCCGGGGGCGGGGAGGTTCGACTCGAGCGAAGCGAGAGAACGTTGCGCCAGCAACGGCCCGCAGGGCGAGCCACGAAGTGGCGAGTAATCCTCTATCACCGACCAAATTCGAAAAGCCTGCTCAACGAGCAGGCTTTTTTGCATTTGTAGCTCATGAGGATGAGAACCTCCGGGGGCGGGGAGGTTCGACTCGACGTAGGCCTGATAAGACGCGTCAGCGTCGCATCAGGCAACGGCACCGCACTTATTGTCGGATGCGGCGTGAACGCCTTATTCGACCTACACGCCACACATTTCCCTGCCAAATTTGCGCCCCATATCTCACTATCCATTAACGGATTTGTGACAGAAACCATTGTCTTTTTTTATATTTGCTTAAATCTTTTTTTTCGTAACTTATGGCTGGCGCTGGCATTTTCCGCTGTGCGTTTTAGCGTTCATGGTATTAATCGCTCAGATATCCACCTTTTCCTCAGATTTTTTTCACTAAATGCATAAAACTTAATCACCAAATGTTGCTAAATATTAAGCTGATTGTTCTGGTCATGTTGGAGTAGCACAAATTTCTCTGCTGCAAATAGCTGTTTGAAGTTTTTTTAATCTTTGTTTGTGGATTCTCACCGTTGGTGTAAATCCCGGTTGGCTGTATTGACGTTTTCACATTCTGTTGACAGATTGTAGGTCACGAGGGGCATTTTATGGAGGATCCGCACTGTTACACTGATGTTAATTAGTACGGCATCCCCACCTCATAACGTTGACCCGACCGGGCAAAAAACAAAAAAGGTCAGGCAGCGACAACCCACTGCAAAGGGTTAAAACAACAAACATCACAATTGGAGCAGAATAATGCGTATTTCCTTGAAAAAGTCAGGGATGCTGAAGCTTGGTCTCAGCCTGGTGGCTATGACCGTCGCAGCAAGTGTTCAGGCTAAAACTCTGGTTTATTGCTCAGAAGGATCTCCGGAAGGGTTTAACCCGCAGCTGTTTACCTCCGGTACCACCTATGACGCCTCTTCCGTACCGCTTTATAACCGCCTGGTTGAATTTAAAATCGGCACCACCGAAGTGATTCCGGGCCTCGCTGAAAAGTGGGAAGTCAGCGAAGACGGTAAAACCTATACCTTCCATCTGCGTAAAGGTGTGAAGTGGCACGACAATAAAGAATTCAAACCGACGCGTGAACTGAACGCCGATGACGTGGTGTTCTCGTTCGATCGTCAGAAAAACGCGCAAAACCCGTACCATAAAGTTTCTGGCGGCAGCTACGAATACTTCGAAGGCATGGGCTTGCCGGAGCTGATCAGCGAAGTGAAAAAGGTGGACGACAACACAGTTCAGTTTGTGCTGACTCGCCCGGAAGCGCCGTTCCTCGCTGACCTGGCAATGGACTTCGCCTCTATTCTGTCAAAAGAATATGCTGATGCGATGATGAAAGCCGGTACACCGGAAAAACTGGACCTCAACCCAATCGGCACCGGTCCGTTCCAGTTACAGCAGTATCAAAAAGATTCCCGTATCCGCTACAAAGCGTTTGATGGCTACTGGGGCACCAAACCGCAGATCGATACGCTGGTCTTCTCTATTACCCCTGACGCTTCCGTGCGTTACGCGAAATTGCAGAAGAATGAATGCCAGGTGATGCCGTACCCGAACCCGGCAGATATCGCTCGCATGAAGCAGGATAAATCCATCAATCTGATGGAAATGCCGGGGCTGAACGTCGGCTATCTTTCATATAACGTGCAGAAAAAACCACTCGATGACGTAAAAGTTCGCCAGGCTCTGACCTACGCGGTGAACAAAGACGCGATCATCAAAGCGGTTTATCAGGGCGCGGGTGTATCAGCGAAAAACCTGATCCCGCCAACCATGTGGGGCTATAACGACGACGTTCAGGACTACACCTACGATCCTGAAAAAGCGAAAGCCTTGCTGAAAGAAGCGGGTCTGGAAAAAGGTTTCTCCATCGACCTGTGGGCGATGCCGGTACAACGTCCGTATAACCCGAACGCTCGCCGCATGGCGGAGATGATTCAGGCAGACTGGGCGAAAGTCGGCGTGCAGGCCAAAATTGTCACCTACGAATGGGGTGAGTACCTCAAGCGTGCGAAAGATGGCGAGCACCAGACGGTAATGATGGGCTGGACTGGCGATAACGGGGATCCGGATAACTTCTTCGCCACTCTGTTCAGCTGCGCCGCCTCTGAACAAGGCTCCAACTACTCAAAATGGTGCTACAAACCGTTTGAAGATCTGATTCAACCGGCGCGTGCTACCGACGACCATAACAAACGCGTTGAACTGTACAAGCAAGCGCAGGTGGTGATGCACGATCAGGCTCCGGCACTGATCATCGCTCACTCCACCGTGTTTGAACCGGTACGCAAAGAAGTTAAAGGCTATGTGGTTGATCCATTAGGCAAACATCACTTCGAAAACGTCTCTATCGAATAATTAAAAGCCATACCCGGTGGTGCTGTGCCTCTGCGTGCAGCGCCATCCGGCAGCAATACTTCATTCCCTGCCCGACCTGGGCGGGAATTGATTTGTGAGCAATACAGACACGCAGTTCCAGGCTGCGGGTCACTACAGAGAATCCGGGTTATGTTGCAGTTTATTCTCCGACGTTTGGGACTCGTCATCCCCACGTTTATCGGTATTACCCTTCTCACATTTGCCTTTGTCCACATGATCCCGGGCGATCCGGTGATGATCATGGCGGGCGAACGTGGGATCTCCCCAGAGCGTCACGCGCAGTTGCTGGCTGAACTCGGCTTAGATAAACCGATGTGGCAGCAGTATCTCCATTACATTTGGGGCGTTATGCATGGCGATCTAGGCATTTCAATGAAAAGCCGCATCCCGGTATGGGAAGAGTTCGTGCCGCGCTTTCAGGCCACGCTGGAACTTGGCGTCTGCGCGATGATTTTTGCTACGGCAGTCGGTATTCCGGTTGGTGTGCTGGCTGCGGTTAAACGCGGTTCCATTTTCGATCACACAGCGGTTGGCCTGGCGCTGACAGGTTATTCAATGCCTATCTTCTGGTGGGGCATGATGCTGATCATGCTGGTTTCGGTGCACTGGAACCTGACACCCGTCTCCGGTCGCGTGAGCGATATGGTGTTCCTCGATGATTCCAATCCGTTAACCGGTTTTATGCTGATCGACACCGCCATCTGGGGTGAAGACGGTAACTTTATCGATGCCGTCGCCCATATGATCTTGCCCGCCATTGTGCTGGGTACTATTCCGCTGGCGGTCATTGTGCGTATGACACGCTCCTCGATGCTGGAAGTGCTGGGTGAAGATTACATCCGCACCGCGCGCGCCAAAGGGTTGACCCGCATGCGGGTGATTATCGTCCATGCGCTGCGTAACGCGATGCTGCCGGTAGTGACCGTTATCGGCCTCCAGGTGGGAACATTGCTGGCGGGGGCGATTCTGACCGAAACCATCTTCTCGTGGCCCGGTCTGGGGCGCTGGTTGATTGACGCACTGCAACGCCGCGACTATCCGGTAGTGCAGGGCGGCGTATTGCTGGTGGCGACGATGATTATCCTCGTCAACTTGCTGGTCGATCTGCTGTACGGCGTGGTGAACCCGCGTATTCGTCATAAGAAGTAAGGGGACATCATGTCACAGGTTACTGAAAATAAAGTGATTAGCGCACCGGTGCCGATGACCCCGTTACAGGAGTTCTGGCACTATTTTAAACGCAACAAAGGCGCGGTCGTCGGGCTGGTTTACGTCGTCATCGTGCTGTTTATCGCGATCTTTGCCAACTGGATTGCGCCGTATAACCCGGCGGAACAGTTCCGCGATGCACTGCTCGCCCCGCCAGCCTGGCAGGAAGGCGGCAGCATGGCGCACTTGCTGGGTACCGATGACGTAGGCCGTGATGTGCTGTCGCGGCTGATGTACGGCGCGCGCTTGTCGCTGCTGGTTGGCTGTCTGGTGGTGGTGTTATCGCTGATTATGGGCGTTATTCTCGGCCTGATCGCCGGTTACTTCGGCGGCCTGGTCGATAACATCATCATGCGCGTGGTCGATATCATGCTGGCGCTGCCAAGTCTGCTGTTGGCACTGGTGCTGGTGGCGATTTTCGGCCCGTCGATTGGTAACGCCGCGCTGGCGCTGACCTTCGTTGCCTTGCCGCACTATGTGCGCTTAACACGCGCCGCCGTGCTGGTGGAGGTGAATCGCGATTACGTTACCGCGTCTCGCGTGGCAGGTGCCGGGGCGATGCGTCAGATGTTTATTAACATCTTCCCGAACTGCCTTGCGCCTCTGATTGTTCAGGCGTCGCTCGGTTTCTCTAACGCCATTCTCGATATGGCTGCTCTTGGTTTCCTCGGCATGGGGGCGCAGCCGCCAACGCCGGAGTGGGGCACCATGCTCTCCGACGTATTGCAGTTCGCGCAAAGCGCCTGGTGGGTCGTGACCTTCCCGGGTCTGGCGATCCTGCTGACGGTGCTGGCATTTAACCTGATGGGTGACGGTCTGCGTGACGCGCTCGATCCCAAACTGAAGCAGTAAGAGGTTCGAGATGGCGTTATTAAATGTAGATAAATTATCGGTGCATTTCGGCGACGAAAGCGCGCCGTTCCGCGCCGTAGACCGCATCAGCTACAGCGTAAAACAGGGCGAAGTGGTCGGGATTGTGGGTGAGTCCGGCTCCGGTAAGTCGGTCAGTTCACTGGCGATTATGGGGCTGATTGATTATCCGGGCCGCGTAATGGCAGAAAAACTGGAGTTTAACGGCCAGGATTTGCAGCGTATCTCAGAAAAAGAGCGCCGCAACCTGGTGGGTGCCGAAGTGGCGATGATCTTCCAGGACCCGATGACCAGCCTTAACCCGTGCTACACCGTGGGTTTCCAGATTATGGAAGCGATTAAGGTGCATCAGGGCGGCAACAAAAGTACCCGCCGTCAGCGAGCGATTGACCTGCTGAATCAGGTCGGTATTCCCGATCCGGCATCGCGTCTGGATGTTTACCCGCATCAGCTTTCCGGCGGCATGAGCCAGCGCGTGATGATCGCCATGGCGATTGCCTGTCGGCCAAAACTGCTGATTGCCGATGAACCGACCACCGCGCTGGACGTGACCATTCAGGCGCAAATCATCGAACTACTGCTGGAGCTACAGCAGAAAGAGAACATGGCGCTGGTGTTAATTACCCATGACCTGGCGCTGGTGGCGGAAGCGGCACATAAAATCATCGTGATGTATGCAGGCCAGGTGGTGGAAACCGGTGATGCGCACGCCATCTTCCATGCGCCGCGTCACCCGTATACTCAGGCATTGCTGCGTGCGCTGCCAGAATTTGCTCAGGACAAAGAACGTCTGGCGTCGTTGCCAGGTGTCGTTCCCGGTAAGTACGACCGCCCGAACGGCTGCCTGCTTAACCCGCGCTGCCCCTATGCCACTGACAGATGTCGCGCTGAAGAACCGGCGCTGAATATGCTCGCTGATGGGCGTCAGTCCAAATGCCATTACCCACTTGATGATGCCGGGAGGCCGACACTATGAGTACGCAAGAGGCCACCTCGCAACAACCGCTGTTGCAGGCTATCGACCTGAAAAAACATTATCCGGTGAAGAAAGGCATGTTCGCGCCGGAACGTCTGGTTAAAGCGCTGGATGGCGTTTCGTTTAACCTTGAACGTGGCAAAACGCTGGCAGTAGTGGGCGAATCTGGCTGCGGTAAATCGACCCTCGGTCGGTTGCTGACGATGATTGAAATGCCCACCGGTGGCGAGCTGTATTACCAGGGGCAGGATCTGCTTAAGCACGATCCGCAGGCGCAGAAGCTGCGTCGGCAGAAAATCCAGATCGTCTTCCAGAACCCTTACGGTTCGCTGAATCCGCGTAAAAAAGTTGGGCAAATTCTCGAAGAGCCGCTGCTTATTAACACCAGCTTCAGCAAAGAACAGCGTCGGGAAAAAGCCCTGTCGATGATGGCGAAAGTCGGCCTGAAAACCGAGCACTATGACCGCTATCCGCATATGTTCTCCGGCGGACAACGTCAGCGTATCGCTATTGCCCGTGGTCTGATGCTCGACCCGGATGTGGTGATTGCCGATGAGCCGGTTTCTGCGCTGGACGTCTCAGTGCGTGCGCAAGTGCTGAATCTGATGATGGATTTACAGCAGGAACTGGGGCTTTCTTATGTCTTTATCTCCCACGACCTGTCGGTTGTGGAGCACATTGCTGATGAAGTGATGGTGATGTACCTGGGCCGCTGCGTGGAGAAGGGAACGAAAGACCAAATCTTCAATAACCCGCGCCATCCGTACACTCAGGCGCTACTCTCCGCGACGCCACGCCTGAACCCGGACGATCGCCGCGAACGCATCAAACTCACCGGTGAACTGCCAAGCCCGCTGAATCCACCGCCGGGTTGCGCCTTCAACGCCCGCTGTCGTCGGCGCTTCGGCCCCTGCACCCAGTTGCAGCCGCAGCTAAAAGACTACGGCGGTCAACTGGTAGCTTGTTTTGCTGTTGATCAGGATGAAAATCCGCAGCGTTAACTCACAAAACCGGGGCCATGCGCTCCGGTTTACTCAATCAGCTTCAACAGTGGCGACAAGCATAGCAAAATGCCGTAAAGCAGAATTAGCCAGGCTTTAAATCCGCGAAGTTTTTCCAGTTGTGCGACTTTATAGATCAGGAAAAACGGAATGAGGCACGACACAATGCCATATAACGGGCTTCCCAACTGAAAGAACACCAGCACCGATACACGAAACGAAACCCAAATCGTCAATGTAATGACGATAAAAGCGCAGATCGCCAGAGTCAGCATGCGTGAGTTAATTTTCTTGGTATCAATAATTCGGCTTAACAGATTGAGAATAATGCCTTTAATAGCCTCGTGGAAACCGAGATAAATGCCAAAGAATGCGGTCAGTACGGCAAAGATATTCAGCACCGTAGAGGTGATATGAATGATATGTCCAGGGATCACCTGCGCGGCCAGCGCCAGTGCCGAGATATTTTGTTCAAAGGCAGAAACGGCTTCTTCGTGGCTAATTGAGAAGGTAAACGAAAAGGCAAAAAACAGGATCACCGCGATGAGCGTGATATAACTAATTCGGTGGGTACGCAGCGCGAGCCGGGTTGCCAGTACTTTATCCGCTTCCCGTTTACGATAGGCAATATTCATTGGGTTAAGTACCTGAATAAATACTGCAGAAAAGAAGCAAAATGGAATGGTAAGCAAGACATCGCGGAAAAAGACGGAGGCTTGCGGGAAGGCGGTTATATTGGCGAAATTCCAGTGCGGGATCATCGCAAAACCGAACACGACAATAATCCCTACTTTGACCACCACCATTGGCCCGGAAATCTTAAACAGTAATCGTTCACCACCAGACGCAATCGCCACCAGTACGGCGAAAATAGCGACTTTATAAAGTAGAGATTGTGAAAGATCGGCATCGGTTAAACCGAAGGTTTTCAGGTACGAGGCGCTGTCGAAAACCACGGAGAGAGAGTAGATAAAAATCCCGTGGATAATCATCAAAAAGTAGATAACCCCGAGGAAAATTCCCCAGTTCTTCCCCAGGTAATGACTGATAATATCGGTGTAGTCATTACAGGAATCGCTTTCAGAAAGGGTTTTTAAATAAATGTCCTGCACTACCCAGGTGGCAGGATAAGCAATGATCGCTGCGGTAATAAATACCCAAATTCCCTTCAAGCCAATTTGTACTGGCATCAGCACGGTTCCGGCACCAATCGCCATGCCTATGCATAATAAAACCCAGCCGAAGTCGTAGCGTGTAAACGGCAATTTCTGATTGTGTTTCGATAGTGTGTTGTGCTGCATAAAGTCCTGTCCAGAAAGAAGTCGGCCTCGCAAAAATGAATAAACCCAGTTTCTCTTGCGCAACAGGTGGAGAAGTCGAATACGCAGTATGTAAAAAATGAGGCAACAGATTCACTGGGGAGGTCGCGAGGAGGCGCAATTCTACAAAATTGCGCATTTCACTACCAGTCTGGAGTCAGCCCGGATATGAACTGCAACTATTGCAAATAAAGAAATTAAGCTGGAAGGCATCGCGCAATGAGGAAGATTGCCGGGTGCTGACAGTAAAAAGCAATCGTAAAATCAGCGGCAAGCCGAAAGGGTTCCGGTGAGGCGCAATGTTGCGGGGGCTTTATCCCTGGTGGCATTGGTTGCTGGAGAGAGAAAACCCCCGCACGTTGCAGGTATGCACCTGACAACATCACGGGGGCCATTCTTGAACCTGAACAACTCAAGAATAGCCGCGAAACGTTGTCATTACAACACAGGCGGCTATATGACGCTCGCAGAACTGGGCATGGCCTTCTGGCATGATTTAGCGGCTCCGGTCATTGCTGGCATTCTTGCCAGTATGATCGTGAACTGGCTGAACAAGCGGAAGTAACGTGCCATGCGGGCGTCAGGCTGCCGTAATGGCAATTTGCGCCCGGATCAGGCCGCAGGGGTGAAACTCTGCGGCCTTTTTCGTAAGAAAAATGCAACGGTTGCAAGCGGATAATATTCTGCGGAATGCGCAGCACAGAGTGAAGACGTGACGGATTCCGGAACAGAAAAACAGTCGTAGAATCAGCGGCAAGCCGGAAGGGTTCCGGTGAGGCGCAATGTTGCGGGGGCTTTATCCCTGGTGGCATTGGTTGCTGGAGAGAGAAAACCCCCGCACGTTGCAGGTATGCACCTGACAACATCACGGGGGCCATTCTTGAACCTGAACAACTCAAGAATAGCCGCGAAACGTTGTCATTACAACACAGGCGGCTATATGACGCTCGCAGAACTGGGCATGGCCTTCTGGCATGATTTAGCGGCTCCGGTCATTGCTGGCATTCTTGCCAGTATGATCGTGAACTGGCTGAACAAGCGGAAGTAACGTGCCATGCGGGCGTCAGGCTGCCGTAATGGCAATTTGCGCCCGGATCAGGCCGCAGGGGTGAAACTCTGCGGCCTTTTTCGTAAGAAAAATGCAACGGTTGCAAGCGGATAATATTCTGCGGAATGCGCAGCACAGAGTGAAGACGTGACGGATTCCGGAACAGAAAAACAGTCGTAGAATCAGCGGCAAGCCGGAAGGGTTCCGGTGAGGCGCAATGTTGCGGGGGCTTTATCCCTGGTGGCATTGGTTGCTGGAGAGAGAAAACCCCCGCACGTTGCAGGTATGCACCTGACAACATCACGGGGGCCATTCTTGAACCTGAACAACTCAAGAATAGCCGCGAAACGTTGTCATTACAACACAGGCGGCTATATGACGCTCGCAGAACTGGGCATGGCCTTCTGGCATGATTTAGCGGCTCCGGTCATTGCTGGCATTCTTGCCAGTATGATCGTGAACTGGCTGAACAAGCGGAAGTAACGTGTCATGCGGGCGTCAGGCTGCCGTAATGGCAATTTGCGCCCGGACCAGGCCGCAGGGGTGAAACTCTGCGGCCTTTTTCGTGCTTACTGCGGGTAAGGCACCCAGTCGCCGCCGTTCAGGCGAACGTACGGTTTATCCTGGTATTGAATAACTACTGCATTTGAGTTCTCGGAGACCGGTGCTGTTTGTGGCAACCCACTGGTGAGTTTTTTCCAGTCAACATTGTCTTCGGTGAAAATCTTGCCATCAAGAACGCGAACCACCAGATCGGAGATAGCCAGGAAGCTGCTCGGTTGGTCAATGACAATCGGTGCCCCCTGATGTGGTGCCTTCATGCCGAAGAATTTCACCCCAACGGGGACGTCTGTGATAGACGGGCTAGGGATATCACGTAGGCCAGATACCTGCATTCTGTCGCCCTTCAGCGCGCCGCCGTGTTCCGGCACCACGACCACCATCACTTTACGACCCGATTTCTCCAGTTCAGTAAAGAAGGCGTCCAGTTCATCAAAGAATTTCTGCGCCCGCGCTTTGTAATCCGCTGTTTTGCTGACCCCCGGATAATGGTTGCCGTCATGCAGTGGAAGCGTGTTGTAGAACGTGGCACTACGGCTATTTTTATCTTTTTCGGTAACGTCCAGCCAGCGGTTAAGCACGGCGGTATCGTCATAAACCGGCGAACCATCAAAGCCCAGCAAAATAACCGGCAGATTTGTTTGATCCATCAATTCAGTCTGCATGCCGCCATTTTCGCGAACTTCTTTCAAAAAACCGCCGAACTGGCCGTTATGCCCCATCATCAGGTGCTGGGTAAAGCCCAGTTTCGAAAGGTTATCAAACAGATAGCAGTCGTTATTTGCCGGTTGATACAGATTAGTGTGCGAAGTCTGCCCGCAGCTGGCGCGCAGTAAACGGATCGCCGCCGGGCCACTGTAGGAGGTGGCGGAGTTAAAGTTCTTGAACTCAATATCGAAATGCGACCACAGTGGATGCGACATCAACCCGGCGGCTTCTATATCCGACCAGGAAAGCGAACAGATGTTAATCACCAGTAGTTCAAATGGCTGAGCATCAGCGGGCAGCGAAGACGGGAAGGTCGATTTACGTTTCGCCTCCGCGTTATAGAAATTATTCAGCCAGGCGTTAAGGTTCGCCGTTGTTGGCGGTGCAGTTTGTGCGGGCATATCACCCACTACCGGTGCGCCACCCGTCGCCGCAACGGTTGCCGCTGCGTTACCACCCGTCGTTGTTACAGTGGTCGTCGGTTGTCCGGCTGGCCACAAGGAGAAACTTGGTCCCGCCAGGGTAAGTACGTTCAGCCATAGCAGTATGGCAACCACAAAAACGGTAATGCGAATCCATTGTGACAGGAATAACCAGGCCACTAATAAAACAAAAATGGCCCCAATCATCTGCCAGTTAATAAAGCGTGTGACAAGGTCGATTAAATAATCGGTACTGAACCCCGCCACCTGCGAACCCTGGCTCATTATGCTTTCCGGGCCAGGCAACCAGGTGTCATGCCAGAACAAAGCAAAGCCGATCGGCAGGGCAATCCAGTGGCGCAAGCGATGCAGGCTGTAGCGCGGAATGGGCATCAGCAGAAACGCGGCAAACACCAAATTGAGGAGCGGATGGAAGTTAAGATATCCCGCCCACAACAGGCCGAACTTAACCAGAAAATAGAAGTTCCAGCCGGAAAGGCCGCGCCAGTATTGCCAGAGGGAAGAAGGCATGGCGGTATTTTGTGTAAATTGAGTCATTTTTTGGTTGCCCTGGCTTTTTCCGTGCGGCGTAACGTCCCGGCCGGTTTAACATAACGAGGTTTAGCAAAGAACAAACGTAAGGTGTCGCGAATGCGTCGCAAAGAGTGCCGCGCCAGATAGCCCAGCGGGAAAAATATCAGTGCGCAAACGACAATAATTTCAATGATATCGCTGATGGTCATCATGATGAGCGCTCCACAGCATCATCTAACAGTCGCATGGGTTCTGGTATTCGTCGCCAGTGGCGACCATCGTGCTCGGCATTGATGACCGGTTTAGAACTTTGCGTTAAAGGCAGCGGCATGCCCCATTGTTCTGGGGCAAGCAAGCGCATCTGCACCAGCTCGGCACTGATTTGATCATCTTCAAACCAGACCATACGGTTTGAGAAAATGTCGCCAGTAGGCAATGGGAAAATATGATTCAACGCGGTATCCAGATCGTTAATCCGACAGAATGAGAGAAACAGCACCAGCCGATTACCGCCAATGGTCATGATATCGCCGGTACGGTTAGGGCGACACAGCGTCAGGGCTTGTTCAACGCGGATACCCGGTACCGGACGTAGGGCAACCAGAACGCCTTTACCGTGGGCAGGCAAGAGAGGGTTATTCATCATGTTGTTGACGGCATTACAGAACACATCCCACTTCTGGAAACCACGCAGTTTGAGCGGCTGGGTCATTGACAGCAAGGTAGTGATATCTTCCGGCACATAGCGACTAAACTTCTGCCCTTGCACGCTTTCGATCATCGTCAGACAACGGGAGAGTGGCGCATTCCACGGAATAACCATATTTGCACCGCAGGCCAATAACAAACGTTCATCGGTGGCGCGCAGGCTAGCGGTATTTTCCCGCACGAGGATTTTCATCGCACTACCGCGCTGGCGACGCAGGGTATGAATGCTGCGGGCCAGTGGCTCGATTTGCGCATTTTGCTGTAAAGAAAAGACCACCGTCGCCGCCTGAGCGGTACGGGCTTCATTGAACAGGACTTCGTTATTGTTGAACAGTTGCCAGTGTTCCGATAGCGGCGGCGCACCTTCCAGTACAGCAACATTACTCAGAATGCGTTTTTCGTCGCTGCGTGGTTGGATCTCCGCCTCTTCGCTTTGAACTAATGTCCAGATACCATTTTGTTGCTGAACGCTAAGCTGCTGACGGGCGCTGACCCCTTTTTCGTTGCACCAGAAGGCAATATCCAGCAAATGTTGGTCACCCTGAAAACGCAAACTGGCAAGACCAAAAAGTGAACGGTATTCCTCAAGCAACAATGAAAATTGTTTATCGTTATTATTTCCGGGATTAATTACCAAAAGCGAACAATGGTTTAACCTGCTCCATTTATTCATTTTATCCAACCATGAGCGAAGCCGCTCGGCAGGAATGTTTTGCCATGCGTTATTTGCGCAAACAAGAATAAAAAGGTAATTATGGGGATCAATAGAACACTGCAAATCACGGGTCAAATAGTATAGACCTTTTTCATGATTTAGCATTGAAAATAATTTTATTTTTTCCGGCCCTTGAGAATCATCTAATTGAAAGATTTTCGCCGGATCGCTGTCCATGCTAATGACCGCGACGTGTGCGGTTTCAGCCTGGGATGCAATTGTTTGATTCGCCAGACTGATAGCATCTTCATGGCGATCGACGTTAAACCACCAGACGCCGCCTGCTGGCATATGTCGCAGCTCATCCCATAATGATGAGATACCGATAGAGAATACAGGGTCCACAATGTCCCTCATGTCACCATTTTGTCTGATTATCAGTTTACTAGCGAAAGCTAAGAAATAAACCTACCATTGAAATTAAAACTTATCAGATTTAGCATGTGAATCAATTTAGAAGGTCACAAGACGTGTGATTTTAGTCTTTTCGTTTTTAACTTTTTCTGTTGCGTAACGGAAAGTCAAAAAGTGAGCAAATTCCCGTCTCGCCGTAAACAATAAACCGGCGAAATGCTCACGGTTAGAATTGTCTCATGAACGGTACGGTTATTTCATAGGGATCAAGCAAAATGAATAACAATGAACCAGATACTCTGCCTGATCCCGCGATAGGCTATATCTTCCAGAATGATATTGTGGCGTTAAAGCAGGCATTTTCACTGCCTGATATTGATTATGCCGATATTTCCCAACGCGAACAGTTGGCCGCGGCATTAAAACGCTGGCCGTTGCTGGCAGAGTTTGCGCAACAAAAGTAGGGGATTGGTGAATGGCCGTACTGGGATTGCAGGGGGTGCGGGGAGGCGTGGGGACAACAACCATCACCGCCGCATTAGCCTGGTCATTACAAATGTTGGGAGAAAATGTTCTGGTGGTCGATGCCTGCCCGGACAACTTGTTGCGCCTGTCATTTAATGTTGATTTTACCCACCGTCAGGGCTGGGCCAGAGCGATGCTGGATGGCCAGGACTGGCGTGACGCTGGGTTGCGCTACACCTCGCAGCTCGATTTGCTGCCTTTTGGTCAGTTATCCATTGAAGAACAAGAAAATCCACAGCACTGGCAAACCCGGCTGAGCGATATTTGCTCCGGCTTACAGCAACTAAAAGCCAGCGGGCGTTACCAGTGGATTTTAATCGACTTACCGCGTGATGCCTCGCAGATAACCCACCAGCTGCTGAGTTTGTGCGATCACTCGCTGGCAATCGTCAATGTGGATGCCAACTGCCATATCCGACTGCATCAGCAAGCGCTGCCGGATGGCGCACATATTTTGATTAATGACTTCCGTATTGGCAGTCAGGTTCAGGACGATATTTACCAGCTTTGGTTGCAAAGCCAGCGCCGATTACTGCCGATGCTCATTCATCGTGATGAAGCGATGGCTGAATGCCTGGCGGCTAAGCAACCAGTAGGTGAATATCGCAGTGATGCGCTGGCGGCTGAAGAGATACTGACGCTGGCGAACTGGTGCCTGTTGAACTACTCCGGGCTGAAAACGCCAGTCGGGAGTGCATCATGAGTATCCTGACCCGGTGGTTGCTTATCCCGCCGGTCAACGCGCGGCTTATCGGGCGTTATCGCGATTATCGTCGTCACGGTGCGTCGGCTTTCAGCGCGACGCTCGGCTGTTTCTGGATGATCCTGGCCTGGATTTTTATTCCGCTGGAGCACCCGCGCTGGCAGCGTATTCGCGCAGAACATAAAAACCTGTATCCGCATATCAACGCCTCGCGTCCGCGTCCGCTGGACCCGGTCCGTTATCTCATTCAAACATGCTGGTTACTGATCGGTACATCGCGCAAAGAAACGCCGAAACCGCGCAGGCGGGCATTTTCAGGTCTGCAGAATATTCGTGGACGTTACCATCAATGGATGAACGAGCTGCCTGAGCGCGTTAGCCATAAAACACAGCATCTTGATGAGAAAAAAGAGCTCGGTCATTTGAGTGCCGGGGCGCGGCGGTTGATCCTCGGTATCATCGTCACCTTCTCGCTGATTCTGGCGTTAATCTGCGTTACTCAACCGTTTAACCCGCTGGCGCAGTTTATCTTCCTGATGCTGCTGTGGGGTGTAGCGCTGATCGTACGGCGGATGCCGGGGCGCTTCTCGGCGCTAATGTTGATTGTGCTGTCGCTGACCGTTTCTTGCCGTTATATCTGGTGGCGTTACACCTCTACGCTGAACTGGGACGATCCGGTCAGCCTGGTGTGCGGGCTTATTCTGCTCTTCGCTGAAACGTACGCGTGGATTGTGCTGGTGCTCGGCTACTTCCAGGTAGTATGGCCGCTGAATCGTCAGCCGGTGCCATTGCCGAAAGATATGTCGCTGTGGCCGTCGGTGGATATCTTTGTCCCGACTTACAACGAAGATCTCAACGTGGTGAAAAATACTATTTACGCCTCGCTGGGTATCGACTGGCCGAAAGACAAGCTGAACATCTGGATCCTCGATGACGGCGGTAGGGAAGAGTTTCGCCAGTTTGCGCAAAACGTGGGGGTGAAATATATCGCCCGTACCACTCATGAACATGCGAAAGCGGGCAACATCAACAATGCGCTGAAATATGCCAAAGGCGAGTTCGTGTCGATTTTCGACTGCGACCACGTACCAACGCGATCGTTCCTGCAAATGACCATGGGCTGGTTCCTGAAAGAGAAACAGCTGGCGATGATGCAGACTCCACACCACTTCTTCTCGCCAGACCCGTTTGAACGCAACCTGGGGCGTTTTCGTAAAACACCGAACGAAGGCACGCTGTTCTATGGTCTGGTGCAGGATGGCAACGATATGTGGGACGCCACTTTCTTCTGCGGTTCCTGTGCGGTGATTCGCCGTAAGCCGCTGGATGAAATTGGCGGCATTGCTGTCGAAACTGTGACTGAAGATGCGCATACTTCTCTGCGTTTGCACCGTCGTGGATATACCTCCGCGTATATGCGTATTCCGCAGGCGGCGGGGCTGGCGACCGAAAGTCTGTCGGCGCATATCGGTCAGCGTATTCGCTGGGCGCGCGGGATGGTGCAAATCTTCCGTCTCGATAACCCGCTCACCGGTAAAGGACTGAAGTTTGCTCAGCGGCTGTGCTACGTCAACGCCATGTTCCACTTCTTGTCGGGCATTCCACGGCTGATCTTCCTGACTGCGCCGCTGGCGTTCCTGCTGCTTCATGCCTACATCATCTATGCGCCAGCGTTGATGATCGCCCTATTCGTGCTGCCGCATATGATCCATGCCAGCCTGACCAACTCGAAGATCCAGGGCAAATATCGCCACTCTTTCTGGAGTGAAATCTACGAAACGGTGCTGGCGTGGTATATCGCACCACCGACGCTGGTGGCGCTGATTAACCCGCACAAAGGCAAATTTAACGTCACCGCCAAAGGTGGACTGGTGGAAGAAGAGTACGTCGACTGGGTGATCTCGCGGCCCTACATCTTCCTTGTTCTACTCAACCTGGTGGGCGTTGCGGTAGGCATCTGGCGCTACTTCTATGGCCCGCCAACCGAGATGCTCACCGTGGTCGTCAGTATGGTGTGGGTGTTCTACAACCTGATTGTTCTTGGCGGCGCAGTTGCGGTATCGGTAGAAAGCAAACAGGTACGCCGATCGCACCGCGTGGAGATGACGATGCCCGCGGCAATTGCCCGCGAAGATGGTCACCTCTTCTCGTGTACCGTTCAGGATTTCTCCGACGGTGGTTTGGGGATCAAGATCAACGGTCAGGCGCAGATTCTGGAAGGGCAGAAAGTGAATCTGTTGCTTAAACGCGGTCAGCAGGAATACGTCTTCCCGACCCAGGTGGCGCGCGTGATGGGTAATGAAGTTGGGCTGAAATTAATGCCGCTCACCACCCAGCAACATATCGATTTTGTGCAGTGTACGTTTGCCCGTGCGGATACATGGGCGCTCTGGCAGGACAGCTACCCGGAAGATAAGCCGCTGGAAAGTCTGCTGGATATTCTGAAGCTCGGCTTCCGTGGCTACCGCCATCTGGCGGAGTTTGCGCCTTCTTCGGTGAAGGGCATATTCCGTGTGCTGACTTCTCTGGTTTCCTGGGTTGTATCGTTTATTCCGCGCCGCCCGGAGCGGAGCGAAACGGCACAACCATCGGATCAGGCTTTGGCTCAACAATGATGATAACGCGATGAAAAGAAAACTATTCTGGATTTGTGCAGTGGCTATGGGGATGAGTGCGTTCCCCTCTTTCATGACGCAGGCGACGCCAGCAACGCAACCACTGATCAATGCTGAGCCAGCTGTAGCCGCCCAGACGGAACAAAATCCGCAGGTGGGGCAAGTGATGCTGGGCGTGCAGGGCGCTGATGCGCCAGTCGTGGCGCAGAACGGTCCTTCGCGTGATGTGAAGCTGACCTTTGCGCAAATTGCGCCGCCGCCGGGCAGCATGGTGCTACGTGGCATTAACCCGAACGGCAGCATTGAGTTTGGTATGCGCAGCGATGAAGTGGTGACGAAGGCGATGCTCAACCTCGAATACACGCCATCGCCATCGTTACTGCCTGTCCAGTCGCAGTTAAAGGTTTATCTCAATGATGAGCTGATGGGCGTGCTGCCAGTGACCAAAGAACAGTTGGGTAAAAAAACGCTGGCGCAAATGCCCATTAACCCACTGTTTATTACCGACTTCAACCGTGTGCGGCTGGAGTTTGTCGGCCATTATCAGGACGTGTGCGAAAACCCGGCCAGCACCACGCTTTGGCTGGATGTTGGGCGGAGCAGTGGACTGGATCTGACCTATCAGACCCTGAATGTGAAGAATGACCTGTCACACTTCCCGGTGCCATTCTTTGATCCGCGTGATAACCGCACCAACACCTTGCCGATGGTCTTTGCGGGTGCGCCGGATGTTGGGCTGCAACAAGCCTCTGCCATTGTCGCCTCGTGGTTTGGTTCGCGTTCTGGCTGGCGTGGGCAGAACTTCCCGGTGCTCTATAACCAACTGCCGGATCGTAATGCCATTGTCTTTGCAACCAACGACAAACGGCCGGACTTCCTGCGCGATCATCCGGCGGTAAAAGCCCCGGTGATTGAGATGATTAACCATCCGCAGAATCCTTACGTCAAACTGCTGGTGGTGTTTGGTCGTGACGACAAAGACCTGTTGCAGGCAGCGAAAGGTATCGCTCAGGGTAACATTCTGTTCCGTGGTGAAAGCGTGGTAGTGAATGAAGTGAAACCGCTGCTACCGCGTAAGCCGTACGATGCGCCGAACTGGGTACGTACCGATCGTCCGGTCACATTTGGCGAACTGAAAACCTATGAAGAACAGTTACAATCCAGCGGTCTTGAGCCAGCAGCGATTAACGTTTCGCTAAACCTGCCGCCGGATCTCTACCTGATGCGCAGTACCGGCATTGATATGGATATTAATTACCGCTACACCATGCCGCCGGTGAAAGACAGTTCGCGGATGGATATCAGCCTGAATAACCAGTTCCTGCAATCCTTCAACCTGAGCAGCAAACAGGAGGCGAACCGCCTGCTGCTGCGGATTCCGGTATTACAAGGTTTGCTGGATGGCAAAACAGATGTCTCTATTCCGGCGCTGAAACTGGGCGCGACCAACCAGCTGCGCTTCGACTTTGAGTATATGAACCCGATGCCGGGCGGTTCGGTGGATAACTGTATTACCTTCCAGCCGGTGCAGAATCATGTGGTGATTGGTGACGACTCCACCATCGACTTCTCGAAGTATTACCACTTCATCCCGATGCCGGATCTACGCGCCTTTGCTAACGCGGGCTTCCCATTCAGCCGGATGGCGGATCTGTCGCAAACCATCACCGTGATGCCGAAAGCGCCTAACGAAGCACAGATGGAAACGTTGCTGAATACTGTTGGTTTTATCGGCGCACAGACGGGCTTCCCGGCGATTAATCTGACGGTGACCGATGATGGCAGCACCATTCAGGGCAAAGATGCCGACATCATGATCATCGGTGGTATCCCGGACAAACTGAAAGACGATAAGCAGATCGACCTATTGGTGCAGGCGACCGAAAGCTGGGTGAAAACACCGATGCGCCAGACCCCGTTCCCCGGCATTGTGCCGGACGAGAGCGATCGCGCGGCAGAAACCCAGTCAACGCTGACCTCTTCCGGTGCGATGGCGGCGGTGATTGGCTTCCAGTCGCCGTATAACGACCAGCGCAGCGTGATTGCGCTGCTGGCAGATAGCCCACGCGGTTATGAAATGCTTAACGATGCGGTGAACGATAGCGGCAAACGCGCCACCATGTTCGGTTCGGTCGCGGTGATCCGCGAGTCCGGTATCAACAGCCTACGTGTTGGCGACGTTTATTACGTAGGTCATCTGCCGTGGTTCGAGCGCTTGTGGTATGCGCTGGCAAACCATCCGATTCTGCTGGCGGTGCTGGCGGCTATCAGTGTGATATTGCTGGCATGGGTACTGTGGCGTCTGCTGCGAATTATTAGTCGTCGTCGTCTTAACCCGGATAACGAGTAATTGAAGATGAATGTGTTGCGTAGTGGAATCGTGACGATGCTGCTGTTGGCTGCCTTTAGTGTTCAGGCAGCCTGTACCTGGCCTGCCTGGGGGCAGTTTAAAAAGGATTACATCAGTCAGGAAGGGCGCGTCATCGACCCCAGCGACGCGCGCAAAATCACCACCTCCGAAGGGCAAAGTTACGGTATGTTCTTTGCCCTGGCGGCTAACGACCGTGTAGCTTTCGATAATATTCTCGACTGGACGCAGAACAATCTCGCTCAGGGTTCTTTAAAAGAACGTTTGCCCGCCTGGCTGTGGGGCAAGAAAGAGAACAGTAAGTGGGAAGTGCTGGACAGCAATTCGGCCTCCGATGGTGATGTCTGGATGGCCTGGTCGTTGCTGGAGGCGGGGCGTTTGTGGAAAGAGCAGCGTTATACCGACATCGGCAGCGCGTTGCTAAAACGTATCGCGCGGGAGGAAGTGGTGACGGTGCCTGGGCTGGGTTCCATGTTGTTACCGGGCAAAGTGGGTTTTGCTGAGGATAACAGCTGGCGTTTTAACCCCAGCTACCTGCCGCCGACGCTGGCGCAGTATTTCACCCGCTTTGGCGCGCCGTGGACCACGCTGCGCGAAACCAATCAACGTTTATTGCTGGAAACCGCCCCGAAAGGTTTTTCGCCAGACTGGGTGCGCTATGAGAAAGACAAAGGCTGGCAGCTAAAAGCCGAAAAAACATTGATCAGCAGCTACGACGCTATCCGCGTTTACATGTGGGTAGGCATGATGCCTGACAGCGATCCGCAAAAAGCGCGGATGCTCAACCGGTTTAAACCGATGGCGACATTCACTGAGAAAAACGGTTATCCGCCGGAAAAAGTGGATGTGGCTACGGGGAAAGCGCAGGGTAAAGGACCGGTCGGTTTTTCTGCCGCCATGCTGCCCTTTTTACAAAACCGCGATGCGCAGGCCGTTCAGCGCCAGCGCGTGGCCGATAACTTTCCCGGCAGCGATGCCTATTACAACTATGTGCTGACCCTGTTTGGACAAGGCTGGGATCAACACCGTTTCCGCTTCTCGACAAAAGGTGAGTTATTACCTGACTGGGGCCAGGAATGCGCAAATTCACACTAAACATATTCACGCTTTCCCTCGGTCTGGCCGTCATGCCGATGGTCGAGGCAGCACCAACCGCTCAGCAACAGTTGCTGGAGCAAGTTCGGTTAGGCGAAGCGACCCATCGTGAAGATCTGGTGCAACAGTCGTTATATCGGCTGGAACTTATTGATCCGAATAACCCGGACGTCGTTGCCGCCCGTTTCCGTTCTTTGTTACGTCAGGGCGATATTGATGGCGCGCAAAAACAGCTCGATCGGCTGTCGCAGTTAGCGCCGAGTTCAAATGCGTATAAATCGTCGCGGACTACGATGCTACTTTCCACGCCGGATGGTCGTCAGGCACTGCAACAGGCACGATTGCAGGCGACGACCGGTCATGCAGAAGAAGCTGTGGCGAGTTACAACAAACTGTTCAACGGTGCGCCGCCGGAAGGTGACATTGCTGTCGAGTACTGGAGTACGGTGGCGAAAATTCCGGCTCGCCGTGGCGAAGCGATTAATCAGTTAAAACGCATCAATGCGGATGCACCGGGCAATACGGGCCTGCAAAACAATCTGGCGCTATTGCTGTTTAGTAGCGATCGCCGTGACGAAGGTTTTGCCGTCCTGGAACAGATGGCAAAATCGAACGCCGGGCGCGAAGGGGCCTCTAAAATCTGGTACGGGCAGATTAAAGACATGCCCGTCAGTGATGCCAGTGTGTCGGCGCTGAAAAAATATCTCTCGATCTTTAGTGATGGCGATAGCGTGGCGGCTGCGCAATCGCAACTGGCAGAACAGCAAAAACAGCTGGCCGATCCTGCTTTCCGCGCTCGTGCGCAAGGTTTAGCGGCGGTGGACTCTGGTATGGCGGGTAAAGCCATTCCCGAACTACAACAGGCGGTGCGGGCGAACCCGAAAGACAGTGAAGCTCTGGGGGCGCTGGGCCAGGCGTATTCTCAGAAAGGCGATCGCGCCAATGCAGTGGCGAATCTGGAAAAAGCCCTCGCACTGGACCCGCACAGCAGCAACAACGACAAATGGAACAGTCTGCTGAAAGTAAACCGCTACTGGCTGGCGATCCAGCAGGGCGATGCTGCGCTGAAAGCCAATAATCCTGACCGGGCAGAACGCCTGTTCCAGCAGGCGCGTAATGTCGATAACACCGACAGTTATGCAGTGCTGGGGCTGGGCGATGTGGCGATGGCGCGAAAAGATTATCCCGCCGCCGAACGTTATTATCAGCAGACCTTGCGTATGGACAGCGGCAACACTAACGCCGTGCGCGGGCTGGCAAATATTTACCGCCAGCAATCGCCAGAAAAAGCTGAAGCGTTTATCGCCTCGCTCTCTGCCAGTCAGCGGCGTAGCATTGATGATATCGAACGCAGCCTGCAAAACGACCGTCTGGCACAGCAGGCAGAGGCACTGGAAAACCAGGGCAAATGGGCGCAGGCGGCAGCACTTCAGCGGCAACGACTGGCGCTGGACCCCGGCAGCGTATGGATTACTTACCGACTTTCGCAGGATCTCTGGCAGGCCGGACAACGCAGCCAGGCCGATACGTTAATGCGCAATCTGGCGCAGCAGAAGCCGAACGACCCGGAGCAGGTTTACGCTTACGGGCTGTACCTCTCTGGTCATGACCAGGACAGAGCGGCGCTGGCGCATATCAACAGCCTGCCGCGCGCGCAGTGGAACAGCAATATTCAGGAGCTGGTTAATCGACTGCAAAGCGATCAGGTGCTGGAAACCGCTAATCGCCTGCGAGAAAGCGGCAAAGAAGCTGAAGCGGAAGCGATGCTGCGTCAGCAACCACCTTCCACGCGTATTGACCTCACGCTGGCTGACTGGGCGCAGCAGCGACGTGATTACACCGCCGCCCGCGCTGCATATCAGAATGTCCTGACGCGGGAGCCAACTAACGCCGATGCCATTCTGGGGCTGACGGAAGTGGATATTGCTGCCGGTGACACAGCGGCGGCACGTAGCCAGCTGGCGAAACTGCCCGCTACCGATAACGCCTCGCTGAACACACAGCGGCGCGTGGCGCTGGCGCAGGCGCAGCTTGGAGATACCGCAGCGGCGCAGCAGACGTTTAATAAGTTGATCCCGCAGGCAAAATCTCAGCCACCGTCGATGGAAAGCGCGATGGTGCTGCGCGACGGTGCGAAGTTTGAAGCGCAGGCGGGCGATCCAAAGCAGGCGCTGGAAACCTACAAAGACGCCATGGTCGCATCCGGTGTGACTACGACGCGTCCGCAGGATAACGACACATTCACCCGACTGACCCGTAACGACGAGAAAGATGACTGGCTGAAACGCGGCGTGCGCAGCGATGCGGCGGACCTCTATCGCCAGCAGGATCTTAACGTCACCCTTGAGCACGATTACTGGGGTTCGAGCGGCACCGGTGGTTACTCCGATCTGAAAGCGCACACTACCATGTTGCAGGTGGATGCGCCGTATTCTGACGGGCGGATGTTCTTTCGCAGTGATTTCGTCAATATGAACGTCGGCAGTTTCTCCACTAATGCCGATGGCAAATGGGATGACAACTGGGGCACCTGTACATTACAGGACTGTAGCGGCAACCGCAGCCAGTCGGATTCCGGTGCCAGCGTGGCGGTCGGCTGGCGAAATGACGTCTGGAGCTGGGATATCGGTACCACGCCGATGGGCTTCAACGTGGTGGATGTGGTCGGCGGCATCAGTTACAGCGATGATATCGGGCCGCTGGGTTACACCGTTAACGCCCACCGTCGGCCCATCTCCAGTTCTTTGCTGGCCTTTGGTGGGCAAAAAGACTCCCCGAGCAATACCGGGAAAAAATGGGGTGGCGTACGTGCCGACGGTGTGGGGCTAAGTCTGAGCTACGATAAAGGTGAAGCAAACGGCGTCTGGGCATCGCTTAGTGGCGACCAGTTAACCGGTAAAAATGTCGAAGATAACTGGCGCGTGCGCTGGATGACGGGCTATTACTATAAGGTCATTAACCAGAACAATCGCCGCGTCACAATCGGCCTGAACAACATGATCTGGCATTACGACAAAGATCTGAGTGGCTACTCACTCGGTCAGGGCGGTTACTACAGTCCGCAGGAATACCTGTCGTTTGCCATACCGGTGATGTGGCGGGAGCGCACGGAAAACTGGTCGTGGGAGCTGGGGGCGTCTGGCTCGTGGTCGCATTCACGCACCAAAACCATGCCGCGTTATCCGCTGATGAATCTGATCCCGACCGACTGGCAGGAAGAAGCTGCGCGGCAATCCAACGATGGCGGCAGCAGTCAGGGCTTCGGCTACACGGCGCGGGCATTACTTGAACGACGTGTTACTTCCAACTTGTTTGTTGGCACGGCAATTGATATCCAGCAGGCGAAAGATTACGCACCCAGCCATTTCCTGCTCTACGTACGTTATTCCGCCGCCGGATGGCAGGGTGACATGGATTTACCGCCGCAGCCGCTGATACCTTACGCCGACTGGTAAGTTTTCAGATAGCGCCTCTCTTAATGCCGCTGCGATCGGGTATACTCGGGCGGCAATCTGGGATTTCCGGGGGGAGACAATTTGCGCGTAAGTCGCTCGTTAACAATCAAGCAGATGGCAATGGTGGCAGCCGTTGTCCTGGTGTTCGTTTTTATTTTTTGCACCGTTTTGCTGTTCCATCTGGTCCAACAGAATCGCTATAACACGGCTACGCAACTGGAAAGCATTGCTCGCTCTGTCCGCGAACCCTTATCTTCAGCTATTTTGAAAGGCGATATTCCCGAAGCGGAAGCTATTCTTGCCAGCATTAAACCGGCAGGCGTGGTCAGCCGTGCCGATGTAGTGCTGCCTAACCAGTTCCAGGCGCTGCGTAAAAGTTTTATTCCAGAGCGCCCGGTGCCGGTAATGGTTACTCGCCTGTTTGAGCTACCGGTTCAAATCTCGCTGGGCGTTTACTCGCTCGAACGTCCGGCAAACCCGCAGCCAATTGCCTATCTGGTACTACAGGCGGATTCCTTCCGTATGTATAAGTTCGTGATGAGCACCCTCTCAACGTTAGTGACCATTTACTTACTTTTGTCGCTTATCCTGACCGTCGCCATCAGCTGGTGCATTAACCGCCTGATTTTGCATCCGTTACGCAATATTGCTCGCGAACTTAACGCCATCCCAGCCCAGGAGCTTGTTGGTCACCAACTGGCATTACCGCGTCTGCATCAGGACGATGAAATCGGTATGTTGGTGCGCAGTTACAACCTCAACCAGCAATTGCTGCAGCGCCATTATGAAGAACAGAACGAAAATGCGATGCGCTTCCCGGTGTCGGATTTGCCGAACAAAGCCTTGCTGATGGAGATGCTGGAGCAGGTTGTCGCGCGTAAACAAACCACCGCGCTGATGATCATCACCTGTGAAACCCTGCGTGATACTGCGGGCGTGCTGAAAGAGGCGCAACGAGAAATTCTGCTGCTGACGCTGGTGGAAAAACTCAAATCGGTACTGTCGCCACGTATGATCCTCGCGCAGATTAGCGGTTATGACTTTGCTGTCATTGCCAACGGTGTACAGGAACCGTGGCACGCAATCACCTTAGGTCAGCAAGTGCTCACTATCATGAGCGAGCGCCTGCCGATTGAACGTATTCAACTCCGTCCGCACTGTAGCATTGGCGTGGCGATGTTCTACGGCGATCTCACCGCCGAACAGCTTTACAGTCGCGCTATTTCTGCGGCATTTACCGCTCGCCATAAAGGCAAGAATCAGATTCAGTTCTTTGATCCGCAGCAGATGGAAGCCGCCCAGAAGCGGTTGACGGAAGAGAGCGATATCCTTAATGCACTGGAAAATCATCAGTTTGCAATTTGGTTACAGCCACAGGTCGAGATGACCAGCGGTAAACTGGTCAGTGCGGAAGTGTTACTGCGTATCCAGCAACCGGATGGCAGTTGGGACCTGCCGGATGGCTTAATCGATCGCATTGAGTGCTGTGGGCTGATGGTTACCGTCGGTCACTGGGTGCTGGAAGAGTCCTGTCGATTGCTTGCAGCCTGGCAAGAGCGCGGCATTATGCTGCCCTTGTCGGTAAACCTCTCTGCGCTGCAACTGATGCACCCAAATATGGTGGCGGATATGCTGGAACTGTTAACCCGCTATCGCATTCAGCCGGGAACACTGATTCTGGAAGTGACAGAAAGCCGACGTATTGACGACCCTCATGCTGCGGTGGCAATCCTCCGTCCGCTGCGCAATGCCGGAGTTCGGGTGGCGCTGGATGATTTCGGCATGGGCTACGCAGGGCTGCGTCAGCTGCAGCATATGAAATCGTTGCCAATCGACGTACTGAAAATCGACAAAATGTTTGTTGAAGGCTTGCCGGAAGATAGCAGCATGATTGCTGCAATTATCATGCTGGCGCAGAGCCTGAACTTACAAATGATTGCCGAAGGCGTGGAGACTGAAGCACAACGCGACTGGCTGGCAAAAGCGGGCGTTGGTATTGCCCAGGGCTTCCTTTTTGCTCGCCCACTCCCTATTGAAATCTTCGAAGAGAGTTACCTGGAAGAAAAGTAGCTACCCCAAACTGATTACAAAACTTTAAAAAGTGCTGGTTTGTGCGAGCCAGCTCAAACTTTTTAACCTTTTTGTTTCAATTATGATCCAGGTACATTTCTGTGATGTTGTCTGGGTGTTATTTTAAGGCCGCAGGTACCCCATAACCTTACAAGACCTGTGGTTTTACTAAAGGACACCCTATGAAAACCTCTCTGTTTAAAAGCCTTTACTTTCAGGTCCTGACAGCGATAGCCATTGGTATTCTCCTTGGCCATTTCTATCCTGAAATAGGCGAGCAAATGAAACCGCTTGGCGACGGCTTCGTTAAGCTCATTAAGATGATCATCGCTCCTGTCATCTTTTGTACCGTCGTAACGGGCATTGCGGGCATGGAAAGCATGAAGGCGGTCGGTCGTACCGGCGCAGTCGCACTGCTTTACTTTGAAATTGTCAGTACCATCGCGCTGATTATTGGTCTTATCATCGTTAACGTCGTGCAGCCTGGTGCCGGAATGAACGTCGATCCGGCAACGCTTGATGCGAAAGCGGTAGCGGTTTACGCCGATCAGGCGAAAGACCAGGGCATTGTCGCCTTCATTATGGATGTCATCCCGGCGAGCGTCATTGGCGCATTTGCCAGCGGTAACATTCTGCAGGTGCTGCTGTTTGCCGTACTGTTTGGTTTTGCGCTCCACCGTCTGGGCAGCAAAGGCCAACTGATTTTTAACGTCATCGAAAGTTTCTCGCAGGTCATCTTCGGCATCATCAATATGATCATGCGTCTGGCGCCTATTGGTGCGTTCGGGGCAATGGCGTTTACCATCGGTAAATACGGCGTCGGCACACTGGTGCAACTGGGGCAGCTGATTATCTGTTTCTACATTACCTGTATCCTGTTTGTGGTGCTGGTATTGGGTTCAATCGCTAAAGCGACTGGTTTCAGTATCTTCAAATTTATCCGCTACATCCGTGAAGAACTGCTGATTGTACTGGGGACTTCATCTTCCGAGTCGGCGCTGCCGCGTATGCTCGACAAGATGGAGAAACTCGGCTGCCGCAAATCGGTGGTGGGGCTGGTCATCCCGACAGGCTACTCGTTTAACCTTGATGGCACATCGATATACCTGACAATGGCGGCGGTGTTTATCGCCCAGGCCACTAACAGTCAGATGGATATCGTCCACCAAATCACGCTGTTAATCGTGTTGCTGCTTTCTTCTAAAGGGGCGGCAGGGGTAACGGGTAGTGGCTTTATCGTGCTGGCGGCGACGCTCTCTGCGGTGGGCCATTTGCCGGTAGCGGGTCTGGCGCTGATCCTCGGTATCGACCGCTTTATGTCAGAAGCTCGTGCGCTGACTAACCTGGTCGGTAACGGCGTAGCGACCATTGTCGTTGCTAAGTGGGTGAAAGAACTGGACCACAAAAAACTGGACGATGTGCTGAATAATCGTGCGCCGGATGGCAAAACGCACGAATTATCCTCTTAATCTCATCACTTATGCCCGCACTCCCTTCCCCGAGTGCGGGTGTTTGCGCATAATTGACCCCTGTGCCTGAACTTACCACCTGGGTGAGTTCAGGTTTATTTCACTTCTTCCGTGACATTTTCATGTTCTTGCGGTCTAACACGAAGTGTTTTTAACGTCATTTAGACTGACCGACAACGGGCAGTTTTTTTATTACCAGGATAGTTGATCAGGGGTTCACATGCAGGGCACAAAAATTCGACTTTTAGCGGGCGGTTTGCTGATGATGGCCACTGCTGGCTATGTGCAGGCAGATGCGCTCCAGCCTGATCCAGCATGGCAACAGGGGACGCTTTCCAACGGTTTACAGTGGCAAGTGCTGACCACCCCCCAGCGTCCCAGCGATCGTGTTGAAATTCGCCTGCTGGTTAATACCGGTTCGCTCGCCGAAAGTACACAACAGAGCGGTTACAGTCACGCCATCCCTCGTATTGCGCTAACGCAAAGCGGTGGCCTTGACGCAGCACAGGCGCGTTCATTGTGGCAGCAGGGGATCGACCCTAAACGCCCGATGCCGCCGGTAATTGTCTCTTATGACACCACGCTGTTTAATCTGAGTTTGCCCAATAACCGTAACGATTTGCTGAAAGAAGCGCTCTCTTATCTGGCAAATGCCACTGGCAAATTGACCATCACACCAGAAACCATCAACCACGCGCTGCAAAGTCAGGACATGGTGGCAACCTGGCCTGCCGATACTAAAGAGGGCTGGTGGCGCTATCGTCTGAAAGGGTCAACCTTGTTAGGTCACGATCCTGCCGATCCGCTGAAACAACCCGTTGAAGCGGAAAAAATTAAAGATTTCTATCAGAAATGGTACACCCCGGATGCAATGACGCTACTGGTGGTGGGAAACGTGGATGCGCGCTCGGTTGTCGACCAAATAAACAAAACGTTTGGCGAACTGAAAGGCAAACGTGAAACGCCAGCTCCGGTGCCGACGCTTTCTCCGCTGCGTGCGGAAGCGGTGAGTATTATGACTGACGCGGTGCGTCAGGACCGGTTATCTATCATGTGGGATACGCCGTGGCAGCCGATTCGTGAATCAGCCGCACTGCTGCGCTACTGGCGTGCGGACCTGGCCCGCGAGGCGCTGTTCTGGCATGTTCAGCAAGCGTTAAGCGCCAGTAACAGCAAAGACATCGGTCTTGGATTTGACTGCCGTGTGCTGTATCTGCGTGCGCAGTGTGCCATCAACATCGAATCACCAAACGACAAGCTGAACAGCAACCTTAATCTGGTGGCGCGTGAACTGGCGAAGGTTCGCGATAAAGGTCTGCCGGAAGAAGAGTTCAATGCGTTAGTGGCGCAAAAGAAACTGGAGCTGCAGAAACTGTTTGCCGCCTATGCGCGGGCTGATACCGATATTCTGATGGGGCAGCGGATGCGTTCGTTGCAAAATCAGGTCGTCGATATCGCGCCGGAGCAGTATCAGAAACTGCGGCAGGATTTCCTTAACAGCCTGACGGTGGAGATGTTAAATCAGGATCTGCGTCAGCAGTTGTCGAATGATATGGCGTTAATACTGCTGCAGCCGAAAGGCGAGCCGGAATTTAACATGAAAGCGTTGCAGGCGGCCTGGGATCAAATCATGGCCCCATCGACTGCTGCTGCCGCCACCTCTGTCGCCACGGATGACGTACATCCTGAAGTGACGGATATTCCACCTGCACAGTAATGCCTGATGGTGATGAGTTAGCACAACCATCAGGTATTTATGGATGAGCTGGATAGAGGGGTAACACTTTATCCAGCCTTTTGCATATGCTGCGTTTACGCTGGCATCGCCTCACGCGGGATAATCGCGCCGCGATACTGAATAACGGTACTTGCGGTCAGGTGCCCGCGTTTCGCCGCGTTTTCCGCACTGCCGCCCGTCAAACGTACCGCCAGATAACCGGCGCTGAAAGAGTCGCCAGCTGCGGTGGTATCGATCACTTTTTCTTTCGGCAGTTTCACCGCCGGAACATCCACTAACCCTTCGCCAGCAATGGACACCAGGCAAGAATCCGCCCCGCGTTTCACCACCACTTCTTTCACGCCCGCGTTATGGGTGCGCGCAATGACGTCTTCCACCGGCTGTTGACCCCACAGCGCGTCTTCATCGTCCAGCGTCAGGAAGGCGATATCCGTGCATTCCAGCATTTGTTGGTACACCTGCTGTGTCTCTTCTTTGCTGGCCCACAGGCGCGGACGATAGTTATTGTCGAAAATCACTTTTCCGCCGTTGGCGCGGCATTCGCGCAGCAGGGAAAGCAGCTTTTCGCGGCTGGTCGGGCTTAAGATCGCCAGGCTAATCCCGCTCAGGTAGAGATAATCGAAATTCGCCAGCTCTTCGCAAATCGCCGCAGACTGCTCACTCTCCAGCCAGAATTTGGCGGCGGCTTCGTTCCGCCAGTAGTAGAACGTACGCTCGCCGGTGCTGTCGGTTTCAATGTAGTAAAGGCCCGGCAGACGGTTTTCCATCCGTTGGGTCAGGGAAGTATCAACGTTCTCGCCGTGCCAGGCGTCCAGCATTTGCTGGCTAAAACTGTCCGTTCCCAGCGCCGTTACGTAATGAACGGTTAATGCCGCAGGATCGACCTGACGGGCGATATAGACGGAAGTGTTCAGGGTATCGCCGCCGAAACCGCGCTTAACGTCCGCGCCTTTCTCGGAAAGCTCAATCATGCATTCGCCAATCACGGCAATCTTTTTGGACATAGTCGTGAACCTGATCTGTAAAAAATTAGCGTTAGTTTGCGCTGTGGTGGTTTGCTGGTCAACCATATTAAAACAGTGTTCCATTATTTTTTTGAGCCAGAACGTATTCCTGAAAGATTCCGTTGTGGAGTGAGGAAATTTACCCCGGCCAGGCGGTAAAGTTCTGCCCTTGCGCGCCGATAATCTTTGTCGAGTCCGGGCAGCATCACTTTTAAACACAGGACATCTTTGATGATAAGGCAGGTTATCCAGCGAATAAGCAACCCTGAAGCAAGCATCGAGAGCTTGCAGGAACGGCGTTTTTGGTTGCAGTGTGAGCGTGCTTACACCTGGCAGCCGATCTATCAAACATGCGGACGGTTAATGGCCGTGGAGCTATTAACGGTGGTCACGCATCCCTTGAACCCTTCGCAACGCCTGCCGCCGGATCGCTATTTTACTGAAATCACCGTCAGCCATCGGATGGAGGTTGTGAAAGAGCAGATTGATTTGCTGGCGCAAAAAGCCGACTTCTTTATAGAGCACGGCCTGCTGGCATCGGTCAATATTGATGGCCCTACGCTCATCGCCCTGCGTCAGCAACCAAAAATCCTGCGCCAGATTGAGCGTCTTCCCTGGCTGCGTTTCGAACTGGTGGAGCATATCCGTCTGCCGAAAGATTCAACCTTTGCCTCGATGTGTGAATTTGGCCCGCTGTGGCTGGATGATTTTGGTACCGGGATGGCAAATTTCTCTGCACTAAGTGAAGTGCGTTATGACTACATCAAAATCGCGCGAGAACTGTTTGTGATGCTGCGTCAGTCGCCGGAAGGACGCACACTCTTTTCTCAGCTTTTACATCTAATGAATCGCTATTGTCGCGGGGTGATTGTTGAGGGCGTAGAAACGCCGGAAGAGTGGCGTGATGTTCAGAACTCGCCCGCATTCGCCGCACAAGGCTGGTTTCTTTCACGCCCGGCACCGATAGAAACGCTGAATACGGCGGTTCTGGCGCTATAAGCTGCCTCATTTTCCGCCTGGCTGGACTATCTTTAGGACTGGCACAGGAAGAATATGAGGAAGCGAACGATGAGCAAGGCAGGCAAAATAACCGCTGCGATTTCAGTGGCTTTCTTGTTGTTGATTGTCGTGGCGATCATTTTGATTGCAACTTTTGACTGGAATCGACTCAAACCGACCATCAACCAGAAAGTCTCTGCGGAGTTGAATCGTCCGTTCGCTATCCGTGGCGATCTGGGCGTGGTGTGGGAGCGGCAAAAACAAGAAACTGGCTGGCGCAGCTGGGTGCCGTGGCCCCATGTACACGCGGAAGACATCATTCTTGGCAATCCACCGGATATTCCCGAAGTCACGATGGTGCATTTGCCACGCGTAGAGGCAACGCTGGCCCCGCTGGCGCTGCTGACCAAAACGGTCTGGCTGCCGTGGATCAAGCTCGAAAAGCCCGACGCGCGCCTGATTCGCCTCTCCGAAAAGAACAATAACTGGACGTTTAATCTCGCCAACGATGATAACAAAGACGCGAATGCAAAGCCGTCGGCATGGTCGTTTCGGCTGGATAATATTCTTTTCGATCAAGGGCGGATCGCTATTGATGACAAAGTAAGCAAAGCGGATCTGGAGATTTTTGTTGATCCGTTAGGCAAGCCGCTGCCGTTCAGCGAAGTTACTGGATCGAAAGGTAAAGCGGATAAAGAAAAGGTGGGCGATTACGTTTTTGGCCTGAAGGCGCAGGGACGTTATAACGGTGAACCGCTCACGGGTACGGGAAAAATAGGCGGTATGCTGGCGCTGCGTGGCGAAGGGACGCCGTTTCCGGTACAGGCTGATTTCCGCTCTGGTAACACCCGTGTTGCTTTTGATGGCGTCGTGAATGACCCAATGAAGATGGGCGGTGTCGATTTACGGCTTAAATTTTCTGGCGATTCACTGGGTGATCTCTATGAACTGACGGGCGTTCTGCTGCCCGATACCCCGCCGTTTGAAACGGATGGTCGGCTGGTAGCGAAAATCGACACTGAAAAATCGTCGGTCTTTGATTATCGCGGTTTTAATGGGCGAATTGGCGATAGCGATATCCACGGTTCTCTGGTCTACACCACCGGAAAGCCACGACCAAAACTGGAAGGTGATGTCGAGTCGCGGCAATTGCGGCTGGCGGACCTGGGACCGTTAATTGGCGTTGACTCCGGGAAAGGGGCAGAAAAGTCGAAACGGTCTGAACAGAAGAAGGGCGAAAAAAGCGTTCAGCCTGCGGGCAAAGTGCTGCCTTATGACCGCTTCGAAACCGATAAATGGGACGTTATGGATGCCGATGTTCGCTTCAAAGGGCGGCGCATTGAGCATGGCAGTAGCCTGCCGATTAGCGATCTTTCTACTCATATCATCCTCAAAAATGCTGACCTGCGCCTGCAACCGCTGAAATTTGGCATGGCGGGCGGCAGCATTGCGGCGAATATTCATCTGGAAGGCGATAAAAAGCCGATGCAGGGGCGGGCAGATATTCAGGCTCGTCGACTGAAACTGAAAGAACTGATGCCCGATGTGGAACTGATGCAGAAGACGCTGGGGGAAATGAACGGTGACGCGGAACTACGCGGTAGCGGTAACTCGGTGGCAGCACTTTTAGGCAACAGTAACGGCAACCTGAAACTGTTGATGAATGACGGGCTGGTGAGCCGCAACCTGATGGAGATTGTTGGGCTGAATGTCGGCAACTACATTGTCGGTGCGATATTTGGTGACGATGAGGTGCGGGTGAACTGCGCGGCGGCGAATCTGAATATTGCCAACGGCGTGGCGCGCCCGCAGATTTTTGCTTTCGATACTGAGAACGCGTTGATTAATGTTACCGGCACGGCAAGTTTTGCTTCGGAACAGCTGGATTTGACTATTGATCCGGAGAGTAAAGGGATTCGGATTATCACACTGCGTTCGCCGCTGTATGTGCGTGGGACGTTTAAAAATCCGCAGGCTGGGGTGAAAGCCGGGCCGTTGATTGCCCGTGGTGCTGTTGCTGCGGCACTGGCAACGCTGGTAACACCGGCGGCGGCGTTACTGGCACTGATCTCACCTTCCGAAGGGGAGGCTAATCAGTGTCGGACGATATTGTCGCAGATGAAGAAGTGATGAGGTTGGATTGTGTTTGCTGGTGAGTTCGGGAGCAGCGTGTTCCCCTCACCCTAACCCTCTCCCCAAAGGGGCGAGGGGACTGTTTTGTGCGTGTTGAAACAACGAGTACCGCTTTTCCGTTCACTTTCTGGGGGAGGGCTGTTATGTTCGCGATATAACATCTCGCTCCGCTTTTCTCCCTCTCCCTTTCAGGGAGAGGGCTGGGGTGAGGGTGGCTGCCCACACGATACTTACAACGACTGATGTCGCGTCTCATGGGTCAGCAGCAGGGCGATAAACGTCAAGCCAGCCATCGCCGCCAGATATAACCCCACCGCACCTAACCCGTAGTTAGCCTGCAACCAGGCTGCGATATATGGTGCAACGGAAGCCCCGAGAATCGACGCTACGTTGTAAGAGAACGATGCTCCGGTGTAACGCACTTCTGTCGGGAACAGCTCTGGTAACAGCGCGCCCATCGGCCCGAAGGTCAGTCCCATCAGACTTAACCCCAGCAGCAGGAAGGCAAAAACCAGAATCGGGTTGCCAGAACCGAGCAGCGGGTTAAAGGCGAACAGCGCGAACAGGATGATCAGCGTGGTGATGATTACCATGCTTTTACGGCGACCAAAGGCATCAGCCAGTAATCCGGCGACTGGCACCATCACGCCAAAACCAATAACTGCCATCATCAGCATCCACAACACTTCGTTACGCGGCAGGCCAAGCCCAACTGGCGCGGCGGCGGTACTGAAGGTCATAGAGTAGACCGTCATGATGTAAAACAGCGTATAGGTTGCCAGCATAATGAACGTACCCAGTACGGTTACGCGAACATGTTTGGTCAGCAGCGTACCCAGCGGGATCTTCACCTGTTTTTTCGCTTTAGCGACTTTCTCAAACACCGGCGACTCATGCAGCGACACGCGAACATACAGGCCGATAATGACCAGCACCGCCGAGAAGATAAATGGCACACGCCAGCCCCAGCTCATAAACTGCTCGTCGGTCAGTAGCCAGGAAAGCAGCAAGAAAGTGCCGTTGGCAAAGAAGAAGCCAATCGGTGCGCCCAGCTGTGGGAAGGAGCCATACAGTGCACGTTTGCGCGGTGGGGCGTTTTCAGTCGCCAGCAGCGCCGCGCCGCCCCATTCACCGCCTAAGCCCAGACCCTGACCAAATCGAGCCAGCGCCAGCAGCAGCGGGGCGAAAATACCAATCGTGGCATAGCCCGGCAGCAGACCAATCACCACGGTCGAAATCCCCATCGTTAGCAACGAGGCGACCAGCGTCGCTTTACGCCCAACGCGATCGCCAAAATGACCAAAAACGGCAGAGCCAATGGGGCGCGCGACGAAGGCGATGGCGAAGGTGGCGAGCGACTGTAGCGTTGCTGCCGTTGGATCGCCCTGCGGGAAGAAGATATGCGGAAACACAATAACGGCCGCAGTGGCGTAAATGTAAAAGTCGAAGAACTCAATGGCCGTGCCAATGAGAGAGGCGACAAGGACTTTATTACGCGAGTTGATTGGCGTGTATTCTTGCTCGTGGTCGAGTGTTGTGGCTGTTGCTTGCATAATCTTTTCTTATTTTTTGGCTAACGAATAGCCATATTACGCACAGCAAAAGTGATATTTCAATGTGTAACAAATCGCGGAAATGGTCAAAAACCAGGCAAAAAGGGGATAATGTTTAGGCCAGTGATTTTTCTTCTATGAAATGCTTCACATAATTTTATAAATAGTGGATAAAACTGGTTTCAGGTTAAATAAAAGTTACCAACTGGATTTATATGCTGGGGTTATGAGTTGGAATGAAATTGTTTGCTCCCAAATAGATGGCTGAAGAGGCTCTGGGGAAGAGTTTCAAGAGGTTATGTGCGCATTATAGCCGGATGCGATGCTGGCGCATCTTATCCGGCCTACGGGGAGCCAGGCCGAATAAAATCGTATGCCGGATAAGGCGTTTACGCCGCATCCGGCCTATTTTAAGGCTGCGTTTTCCCTGGCATTCGCGGGTCGTCTTTATATTCGGCGGTGGCAATCCACGCCGCGCAAAACAGCGTCAAACGGGCGAAGAAGTAGAAAAATGCCATCAGCCCCAGCACGGAACCAAATGCTGCGCCAGAGGGGGATTTCATCAGCGATGGCAGGGTGTAGGTCATCACGATTTTAATCACTTCAAAACCAATAGCAGCCAGAAATGTTCCGCGAATCAGGGCTTTTTTGCGCGGACGGTGGCGCGGTAACCGCCAGAAGATCCAGAAGAAAAGCAGATAGTTGGCGAAGATGGAAATCGCCAGGCCAATCAACCGCCACGTCGGTTTCAGCCACTCAATGCTGTTCAGGTGCAGGGCGCTAATAATCATTTGCTGCGCCGAACCGGCAACCGAGGTGATCGAAAGCGTCACAATCAGCGCAATCAACAAACCAATCAGCGAAATAAAATCACGCAGATATTTTACCCAGAACTTCTCCTGATCTTGCGGCGAGCGTTCCCAGACATCGCGCGACTGGGCACGAATCGCTTCACGCAGGTTACCCATCCAGTTGATGCCGGAATAAAGCGCCACCGCCAGGCCGACAAGCCCTACAGTCGTACGCTGCTGAACGGCGGTGTTGATGGTGTTTTTCAACGTGGCGGCTAGCGTCGGATCGCTGATGTTTTGCAGAATTTTGTCGAAGATATCCTGTAGCAACATCGGATGGGAGGCCAGCACAAAGCCCCCTGCGGCAAACGACACCATCAAAATCGGGATCATCGATAAAAATGAGAAATAGGTGATAGCCGCACCAAACTGGTTACCCAGCCGATCGTTAAAGCGTTCTGTCGCGCGAATCAGGTGCGCAATAACCGGTTGGCGTTGGACTTTTTCGGCAGTGGTGGTGACGGTTTCCAGCGCCTGGCTAACTTTGCCGCCTTTCTCGCTATTATCCAACTGCTTAATCGGCTCGTGCTCCAGATCCTGGGTGGGACGTTTGATCTCGTTTTCCTGCGTCATCCGCTCTTTTGTCCTTCTGTCGTGGTCATTCTTAAAAAGTATAGTCGGTCAGTCCAGGTGCTCTTTCATTACGCCAGCCAGCCACTGCATAAACAGGTTTACACGCCGGGAAAGCTCCCGACGCTGCGGGTAAACCAGCGAAAGGGAGAGCGGCTCGGCACGGTAGCCTGGCAACACTTCAATAAGGCGCCCGGCACGCAGGGCTTCGCGCACGGCAATGCGCGGGATCTGAATAATCCCCAGACCGGCAAGACCGGCGGCGAGATAGTTTTCGCTACTATTTACCGTCAACATGCCGCCAGACTTAAACCACTGGACGCCATTAACGCTGGCAACCTCAAAACCTAACGGATGTACACCCAGGTGCGGTGTATAACGCACTATTGCGTGTGAAGTCAGATCATCGGGGCTTTGCGGATAACCAAAGCGCGTCAGATAGTGCGGACTGGCACAGTTGACCATGGTCAGTTTGCCGAGGGGACGGGCGATAACGCCATCTTCCGGTAACGCGCCAGTGCGTATCACGCAATCAAAACCATCATGAAGAATATCTACCGGACGGTCATGGCTACTCAGTTCCAGCTCAATTCCCGGATGCAGATAGAGAAATTCCGACAGGCGCGGCAGTAACAGGCTTTTCGCGATTCCTGGCGGGATGTCGATGCGTAATTTACCGCTGATACTGGTGGCATCCTGTTGAAACAGACCGTCCAGTTCGCTGAGATTACTCAACACATCTTTTGCTCGTTGATAATAGGTCATGCCTTCTGGCGTGAGTTTGACCCGTCGCGTGGTGCGCTGGAGAAGCTGGGTGCCAAGTTGATGTTCCAGTGCCTGTATCTGGCGCGAAACACTTCCTTTTGGCAAAGCAAAGAAATCCGCCGCGCGGGAAAAACTTTCCAGCTCCGCGACTTTGATGAACAACTGCATTGCGTGAATTTTATCCATTTCTTTGACCGATTGTTGTTCACAGCGAAACAGTAACGCGCATATCGCATTGTTTATTGTTTTTTCTAACATCTAATGCCGGGTTTCACAATGTTGTCATGACGAATGTGGCGATTTCTCAGCAGGAAAAGGGCGGAATAGCTTTCTGAGAAAGGTGAATCCCCCTAAACAGAGCGTATTTTTCAGCGATTCCCTTTAAAGTGAATAGAGGACGTGTTGGCTATTTGTGCTTATTTTTGTCTCATTGCCGTTTGTTATTTTTGCTTGTGGTCGCGGAGTTTCATTTTTAATTGCATGCGTACTAACCACCAATATAAGGAAATCCTCAAAATTGTTTTAAATAGTGCCCTCGACATGTAATTTCAGGCGTTTAGCTGTAACTATTTATATCGGTAACTATTTTCTACGCGTCATCTCTGTAGAATGGCCACCGCCAAATGGCGAATTCTTATTTTTTCTCGCGGGTAATACCCTTCCACTACTTAAGTCTTTTTAACGTATTCAGGTGGAGATTCAGTTATGCAAATAGTCATGTTTGACAGGCAGTCAATATTTATTCATGGAATGAAAATCAGTTTACAGCAGCGTATTCCAGGAGTGAGTATTCAGGGGGCCAGTCAGGCAGACGAGTTATGGCAAAAGCTGGAAAGTTACCCTGAAGCCTTAGTTATGCTCGATGGCGATCAGGATGGTGAGTTTTGCTACTGGTTGCTGCAAAAAACCGTGGTGCAGTTTCCTGAGGTTAAGGTGTTAATCACGGCGACGGATTGCAATAAACGGTGGTTACAGGAAGTTATTCATTTTAATGTGCTGGCCATTGTGCCTCGTGATTCAACCGTCGAGACATTTGCGTTGGCGGTAAATAGTGCGGCGATGGGGATGATGTTTCTGCCTGGAGACTGGCGGACGACGCCGGAAAAGGACATTAAAGATCTCAAATCGTTAAGCGCCCGCCAGCGGGAGATTTTAACCATGTTAGCGGCGGGCGAATCAAATAAGGAGATCAGCAGAGCGCTGAATATCAGTACCGGAACGGTAAAAGCGCATCTGGAATCCCTGTATCGCCGTCTGGAAGTGAAAAATCGCACCCAGGCGGCAATGATGTTAAATATCTCCTCCTGAAGAGGATAATTTTACAGCCAGCAGGAAGTTAGCGGCTGGCTGTAAAAATATTATGGTTCGCCGTACAAACCAATTAAACGGCGTACCACACCGTTAGTCCAGCCAAACCCATCCTGCAACGGATACTCGCCACCGCCGCCTTCGCGGGGAACACCATCGGCAATATGGTATTTCTCGATCATTTTGTGCTGTTCCAGATAGAACTGATTCACCGTTTTCAGCCAGCTGCGCGCGATTTCATCACCCAGAAGGTCATCGCCATACATTTTAAATCCCTGAATTGCCATCCATTGTAACGGTGCCCAGCCATTGGGTTTATCCCACTGTTCACCGGTTTCGTACTCGCTTGCCAGAATCCCGCCAGGTGTCAGTAACCGGCTGCGTACGGCGTTTGCCAGACGATCGGCCTGTTCATGGTTCGCCATGCCGACATAGAGCGGCACAATGGCGGCAGCGGAAAACAGCGCCAGTTGTTCGCGTCGCCAGTCGTAATCGCGGTAGATGCCGTTTTCATCATCCCAGAGGTAACGGTTTACCGCATCGCGACGGGCACTGGCCTTCTGGCGGAACAGCGCTTCTGTCTCTTTCTCGCCTTTCAGCGCCGAGATGTTGGCGATGGCGCTCTCCAGTTTAAACAGGAAGGCATTCAGATCGATGGGGATGAACTGGGTGGTACGAATGCTCGCCAGACGACCAGTATCACGCAGCCAACGGGAAGAGTAATCCCAACCTGAGGCCGCTCCCGCGCGTAAATCGCGGTACACCTCGTTGGGCGGGCGACCAGAATGTTTCGCGGTTTCAACGTCCTCAAGCCAGGATTCGTCACGCGGCGTGTCGCGATCGTCCCAATAACGGTTGAGCAGCGATCCGTCCGGCATCCGCACAACATGGCGATAGGCCTGATTAGGGATCAACGATTCTGCACCGTCCATCCAGAAGGCATATTCCATTTTAAGGTGGTCGAGATAGCGGCGCGCACCGCGTACACCATCTTCTTCAAACAACTCCACCATCAGCGCAAAAACCGGTGGTTGCGATCGGCTCAAATAATAGGTGCGGTTGCCGTTGGGGATGTGACCATAGTTTTCGATCATCCAGGCGAAGTTATCGGCCATGCATTTCAGCAAATCTTCCCGACCACTTTCCGCCAGCCCCAGCATGGTGAAATAGGAATCCCAATAGTAGGTTTCGCTAAAACGGCCGCCCGGGACAATATATGACTGCGGTAGCGCCAGCAGAGAAGACCACGGAATGTGATCCTGTGGTTCGCGGGTTAGCACCGGCCACAGCTGGTCGATATGCTCTTTCAGGGAATTTTGCGGGTCCGATACATACTCGCTGGAGTAGACCTCCGGCAGCCAGAAGTGATTTTCAACAAACTTGCGCAAGTCAAAATCACGATGACGGCGCACTTTACGGTAGCGGATTAAAATATCCAGCGGGTCCATTTTGGGTGCGCAGTCGGGAAAGGTTTTACTGTCGGGGAAAATTTTCGCCGACTGAACATGCTCGAACAGTTCGAGATAGCGATCGGCAGGCGTCAGCGCATCAGAGGCGGGCAGCCCTTCAATCATCTCGGGTTCCGGTTCTGCCTCGATCATCTCATCCAGTTTTAATTCATACGGGTCCAGCTCATAGCAGAGATCGACTTCGATCATCAGTTCGTCTGGATTAGGGTTTTGAATTTTCTGATTGAGCATAAGGATCCAACCTCCGAAATTCGTCGCTAATTATCGGGCTTTTCTTTAAGGGTAGTCATTCGCTCCGCCTGGTGGGCGACAAAGCGTGCGGTGGATCACGTTTATTAACCTGTCAAAAAATATAACGCACTAATATCCATGGAATTTATAAAAATACGGATTTCGTGTTGTTTTTCATTTTCAGAACATTCAATCCTGCTCTCGCCGCAATCATGATATGCCATTCCTGATCTGGGTAATAGGCACAGGCTATCTTATTGATAGTTTATATTCATGTAATTGATTGATTCCTATCAAAAAGCGTATCTCCCTGTTTTTTATGATGGCTTTGTCTCGCAGAGACGTTTGCAGCATTCTGGAAAATTTTCTGGGTCACAATAACTCACCACCGTGAGGGAAGAATAATGAAAATGGTCTCACGTATTACCGCGATCGGCCTGGCTGGCGTCGCGATTTGCTATTTAGGGTTATCTGGTTATGTGTGGTACCACGATAATAAACGCAGTAAACAGGCCGATGTTCAGGCATCTGCTGTCAGTGAAAATAATAAGGTTTTAGGCTTTCTCCGCGAAAAAGGATGCGACTATTGCCACACACCTTCGGCAGAATTACCCGCCTATTATTATATTCCTGGCGCGAAACAGTTGATGGATTACGACATTAAGCTTGGATATAAATCTTTTAACCTCGAGGCCGTGCGTGCGGCACTGCTGGCTGATAAACCCGTTTCGCAAAGCGATCTGAATAAGATTGAATGGGTGATGCAGTATGAAACTATGCCACCAACGCGTTATACCGCGCTACACTGGGCGGGTAAGGTGAGTGATGAAGAGCGGGCGGAAATACTGGCCTGGATTGCAAAACAGCGCGCGGAATATTACGCCAGCAATGATACTGCTCCGGAGCATCGCAATGAACCGGTGCAGCCCATCCCGCAAAAACTGCCTACCGATGCGCAAAAAGTGGCGTTGGGCTTTGCGCTGTATCACGATCCCCGTTTATCGGCTGATAGCACCATTTCATGCGCTCATTGCCATGCGTTGAATGCGGGGGGCGTCGATGGCAGAAAAACATCGATTGGTGTTGGTGGCGCAGTTGGGCCGATTAACGCGCCGACGGTATTTAACTCAGTATTTAACGTTGAGCAGTTCTGGGATGGTCGTGCGGCAACATTGCAGGATCAGGCAGGTGGACCGCCGTTGAACCCGATTGAAATGGCGTCGAAATCCTGGGACGAAATTATTGCTAAGCTGGAAAAAGATCCGCAGCTTAAAGCGCAGTTCCTCGAAGTTTATCCGCAAGGTTTCAGTGGCGAAAATATTACTGATGCCATTGCTGAATTTGAGAAAACATTAATTACGCCGGATTCCCCATTTGATAAATGGTTGCGTGGAGATGAAAATGCGCTGACGGCGCAACAGAAAAAAGGCTATCAATTATTTAAAGATAATAAATGTGCAACTTGTCATGGTGGTATTATTCTCGGCGGACGTTCCTTTGAACCGTTGGGGCTGAAAAAAGACTTTAACTTTGGGGAAATTACGGCGGCGGATATTGGTCGTATGAATGTGACTAAAGAAGAGCGTGATAAATTGCGTCAGAAAGTACCCGGTTTACGTAACGTTGCTTTAACGGCACCGTACTTCCATCGCGGTGACGTGCCGACGCTGGACGGGGCGGTGAAACTGATGCTGCGCTATCAGGTAGGCAAAGAGCTGCCGCAGGAGGATGTGGATGATATCGTAGCTTTCCTGCACAGTCTGAACGGGGTGTACACGCCGTATATGCAGGATAAACAATAATTAATTTGATCGCCCGAACAGGAATGTTTGGGCGATTTTTATTACGATAATAAAGTCTGTTTTTAATATTATCATGTTAAATGTTTATATTATAAAAAGTCGTTTTTCTGCTTAGGATTTTGTTATTTAAATTAAGCCTGTAATGCCTTGCTTCCATTGCGGATAAATCCTACTTTTTTATTGCCTTCAAATAAATTTAAGGAGTTCGAAATGGACCAGAAGCTGTTAACGGATTTCCGCTCAGAACTACTCGATTCACGTTTTGGCGCAAAGGCCATTTCTACTATCGCGGAGTCAAAACGATTTCCGCTGCACGAAATGCGCGATGATGTCGCATTCCAGATTATCAATGATGAATTATATCTTGATGGCAACGCTCGTCAGAACCTGGCCACTTTCTGCCAGACCTGGGACGACGAAAACGTCCATAAATTGATGGATTTGTCGATCAATAAAAACTGGATCGACAAAGAAGAATATCCGCAATCCGCAGCCATCGACCTGCGTTGCGTAAATATGGTTGCCGATCTGTGGCATGCGCCTGCGCCGAAAAATGGTCAGGCCGTTGGCACCAACACCATTGGTTCTTCCGAGGCCTGTATGCTCGGCGGGATGGCGATGAAATGGCGTTGGCGCAAGCGTATGGAAGCTGCAGGCAAACCAACGGATAAACCAAACCTGGTGTGCGGTCCGGTACAAATCTGCTGGCATAAATTCGCCCGCTACTGGGATGTGGAGCTGCGTGAGATCCCTATGCGCCCCGGTCAGTTGTTTATGGACCCGAAACGCATGATTGAAGCCTGTGACGAAAACACCATCGGCGTGGTGCCGACTTTCGGCGTGACCTACACCGGTAACTATGAGTTCCCACAACCGCTGCACGATGCGCTGGATAAATTCCAGGCCGACACCGGTATCGACATCGACATGCACATCGACGCTGCCAGCGGTGGCTTCCTGGCACCGTTCGTCGCCCCGGATATCGTCTGGGACTTCCGCCTGCCGCGTGTGAAATCGATCAGTGCTTCAGGCCATAAATTCGGTCTGGCTCCGCTGGGCTGCGGCTGGGTTATCTGGCGTGACGAAGAAGCGCTGCCGCAGGAACTGGTGTTCAACGTTGACTACCTGGGTGGTCAAATTGGTACTTTTGCCATCAACTTCTCCCGCCCGGCGGGTCAGGTAATTGCACAGTACTATGAATTCCTGCGCCTCGGTCGTGAAGGCTATACCAAAGTACAGAACGCCTCTTACCAGGTTGCCGCTTATCTGGCGGATGAAATCGCCAAACTGGGGCCGTATGAGTTCATCTGTACGGGTCGCCCGGACGAAGGCATCCCGGCGGTTTGCTTCAAACTGAAAGATGGTGAAGATCCGGGATACACCCTGTACGACCTCTCTGAACGTCTGCGTCTGCGCGGCTGGCAGGTTCCGGCCTTCACTCTCGGCGGTGAAGCCACCGACATCGTGGTGATGCGCATTATGTGTCGTCGCGGCTTCGAAATGGACTTTGCTGAACTGTTGCTGGAAGACTACAAAGCCTCCCTGAAATATCTCAGCGATCACCCGAAACTGCAGGGTATTGCCCAGCAGAACAGCTTTAAACACACCTGATAACATAACGTTGTAAAAACCGAATGCCCAGCCTTTAAAAAAACAGCTGGGCATTCGGTTGCTTATTAATCGCAATAATATATTGGCTGTCTATTCATCGTGTTGATAAGATATATGTTATATGAATGTTTATTAAATGTAGCGATTGCCTTTAATGTCACGAAAAGGGATTATTTGCTTGCTATTAATTTCACTGCGTTCTTAAACACGTTTTTGTATTATAAATCCAGTCATCCTGCCCGTAGAACATCACACATTATCATCCTGTTCTCCCGCTTCGTTTAAATTTATTTATCAATCAATTTGACTTAAGAGGGCGGCGTGCTACATTAATTAACAGTAATATGTTTATGTAATATTAAGTCAACTATGCAATCATTACATGGGAATTGTCTAATTGCGTACGCAAGACATAAATATATTCTCACCATGGTTAATGGTGAATATCGCTATTTTAATGGCGGTGACCTGGTTTTTGCGGATGCAAGCCAAATTCGAGTAGATAAGTGTGTTGAAAATTTTGTATTAGTATCAAGGGATACGCTTTCATTATTTCTGCCGATGCTCAAGGAGGAGGCATTAAATCTTCATGCACATAAAAAAATTTCTTCATTACTCGTTCATCACTGTAGCAGAGATATTCCTGTTTTTCAGGAAGTTGCGCAACTATCGCAGAATAAGAATCTTCGCTATGCAGAAATGCTACGTAAAAGAGCATTAATCTTTGCGTTGTTATCTGTTTTTCTTGAGGATGAGCACTTTATACCGCTGCTTTTGAACGTTTTGCAACCGAACATGCGAACACGAGTTTGTACGGTTATCAATAATAATATCGCCCATGAGTGGACACTAGCCCGAATCGCCAGCGAGCTGTTGATGAGTCCAAGCCTGTTAAAGAAAAAATTGCGCGAAGAAGAGACATCATATTCACAGTTGCTTACTGAGTGTAGAATGCAACGTGCTTTGCAACTTATTGTTATACATGGCTTTTCAATTAAGCGAGTCGCAGTGTCCTGTGGATATCACAGCGTGTCGTATTTCATTTACGTCTTTCGAAATTATTATGGGATGACGCCCACAGAGTATCAGGAGCGATCGGCGCAGGGATTGCCGAACCGTGACTCGGCGGCAAGTATTGTTGCGCAAGGAAATTTTTACGGCACTGACCGTTCTGCGGAAGGAATAAGATTATAGAATTTTACTCAGACATAAAAAAAACCCGGCATAGGGGACCGGGAAGAGGATAGTCTGCCGTCTCCAGACTAATAAACCGTTATAACACTCCCTGTTGGCACGGGAAACTTTGTGCTCTCAGTAAGTTAAATATAACTTTTACTGGAAATAAGATCAGCCATTTTTTTATAAACATAAGCTATACGCAGTGCGAAAATATATTCGTGCTGCATTTACTTATTATCAATTAACTGTTATGCAAAACTACTTTGTGGATAAATTTTGGTCCTACCAAATCTGGCAGTTTTTTCGCTAAGAAACAGTCTGGCAACATTTCATTAGTATACTGAAATTGAAATAATCGCAGTATGAAATATAAGGGATAATCATGACTCATGTCTGCTCGGTGATCCTCATTCGTCGTTCATTCGATATTTATCATGAACAGCATAAAATATCGCTGCATAACGAGAGTATCGTGCTGCTGGAGAAAAATTTGGCAGACGATTTTGCGTTTTGTTCACCGGATACGCGACGACTGGATATCGATGAGCTGACAGTTTGCCATTACTTACAAAATATTCGTCAGCTACCACGCAATTTAGGGTTACATAGCAAAGACCGTCTATTAATTAACCAGTCACCCCCCATGCCGCTGGTGACGGCGATTTTTGATAGCTTCAATGAATCCGGGGTAAATTCACCGATACTGAGCAATATGCTCTACCTTTCCTGTTTATCGATGTTTTCTCATAAGAAAGAACTGATCCCCTTACTTTTCAATAGCATCAGCACTGTTTCAGGAAAAGTTGAACGCCTTATTAGCTTTGATATCGCCAAACGTTGGTATCTGCGCGATATCGCGGAAAGAATGTATACCAGCGAGAGTCTCATCAAAAAAAAGTTGCAGGATGAAAATACCTGTTTCAGTAAAATATTACTCGCTTCCAGGATGTCGATGGCCAGACGATTACTCGAGTTACGTCAAATTCCTCTGCATACTATTGCAGAAAAATGTGGCTATAGCAGTACGTCGTACTTTATAAACACATTTCGACAATATTATGGTGTAACGCCACATCAGTTTGCGCAACATTCGCCAGGTACCTTTTCCTGACATATTTTGCATTTGAATATTGGTCAGGATCTCACACCTGCTTCATGTGAAACTCTTCCCTGATGATTTCTGCCGGGCTACCGGCTAGTTCTCTTTCGCAGTTTGCCAGGCGGTATAGGTATTTTCAGGAGGAAAAGACTCGGCATGTTTGGGATTATTAAGCTGACAATTCATACGATTACGGGAATGTGGGTCAGTATTGTGCTGTTCAAATTGATGACGAATGGCTGGAGTGGTTTCTACTTTCAGTGCTGTGTACTAAGCCTGGTATTCCTGACGGTTAGCTGGTTGTTGAGTGGTGAATGGTTAGCAGGAAAGAGTAAGGCTGAACCTTCACGTTCAACCTTACTCTCATTTACACGTTACGCTTTTTTAAAGCGGGCAAAGAGATGTTCCACTACAACGAAAAAGACCGGAACGAAGTAAATTGCCAGCACTGTTGCGGCAAACATCCCGCCCATCACGCCGGTACCTACCGCGTTTTGCGCGCCAGAACCGGCACCATGACTGATAACCAGCGGCAGCACGCCGAGAATAAAGGCCAGAGAGGTCATCAGGATTGGGCGTAAACGCATCCGCGCCGCTTCGATGATTGCCTCTATCGGCGTTTTCCCTTCTTTTTGCATCATCTCAACGGCAAATTCGACAATCAGGATGGCGTTCTTGGCGGAAAGCCCGATGGTGGTCAGCAAACCAACCTGGAAGTAGACGTCATTACTTAAGCCGCGCAGATCGGTGGCCAGTAATGCGCCAACGACGCCTAACGGAACAACCAACATCACCGAGAACGGAATTGACCAGCTCTCATAGAGTGCGGCGAGGGCGAGGAACACCACGACCAGTGAAATGGCATACAGTGCAGGAGCCTGGTTTGAGGATAACGCTTCCTGATACGACAGTCCGGTCCATGAGTAGCCGACGCCTGCCGGAAGTTTAGCGACCAGGTCTGCCATAAATTTCATAGCGTCACCGGTACTTTTCCCGGCCGCCGCTTCACCTAAAATCTCCATTGACGGGATGCCGTTGTAGCGTTCCAATCGCGGTGAACCATAGGTCCATTCGGTAGACGAGTAGGCAGAAAGCGGTGCCATCGTGCCAGAGGCGTTGCGTACATACCATTGGTTGATGTTATCCGGCAACATACGGAACGGCGTGCCTGCCTGGACATACACTTTTTTCACCCGCCCCTGGTTGAGGAAGTCGTTCACGTAGCTGCTGCCGAAGGCGGTGGAAATTGTCTGGTTGATATCAGACAGCGCCACACCCATTGCCTCAGCTTTCGCGGCGTTGACGTTCACTTTGAACATCGGCGTATCTTCCAGGCCGTTCGGGCGTACCCCGGTGACCTGGTCAGGCGATTGCGCTGCCAGTGATAACAGCTCGTTTCGTGCCTGGGTTAGTTTTTCGTGCCCCAGGTTACCGTTGTCCAGCAGTTCCATATCAAAACCTGACGCGGTACCCAGTTCAGCCACCGCGGGTAAGTTGAACGGGAAGACGACGGCTTTATTGATACTGCTTAACGCAATCATTGCCCGCTGAATGATCGCGGTAACCGAGTTTTCCTCACCGACACGTTCAGACCACGGCTTGAGACTGATAAACGCCAGGCCGTTGTTTTGCCCCTGGCCGCTGAAGCCAAAGCCGCCAACGGTAAACACCGACTGAACATTATCTTTCTCTTTTGTAAGATAATAATCCGTCACCTGTTGCAGCACTTTCGTGGTGTTAACCATGGTGGCACCGGAAGGTAACTGCGCGGTGGTCATAAATACCCCCTGATCCTCTTCTGGTAAGAAAGAGGTCGGTGTACGCAGGAACAGCACCGCCATCCCGGCGCAAATCAGCAGGTAGACCACCATGTAGCGACCGGTACAACGCAACAGCGAGCGGGTGCTATCGGTATAGTGCTGAGTTGATTTTTCAAACAGCGTGTTGAAGCGTGCGAACAGGGCGTTAGGTTTGTGACCGCCTTCCGGCGCGGCTTTCAGAATGGTGGCGCACAGGGCAGGGGTCAGGCTCATTGCCACAAATACTGAAAGCAGCATGGAGGAGATCAGCGTGATGGAGAACTGGCGGTAGATCTCCCCGGTTGCGCCGCTCATAAAGGCCATCGGCATAAACACTGCGGAAAGAACAACAGCAATACCGACCAGCGCACGTTGGATCTGCCCCATCGATTTATGCGTCGCTTCCTTCGGTGGTAGCTTATCTTCCGCAATGACACGCTCGACGTTCTCCACCACCACGATGGCGTCATCCACCAGTAACCCTATCGCCAGCACCATCCCGAACATAGTTAACGTGTTGATGGTGAAACCGACCGCCGACAAGATCGCAAACGTCCCGAGAATAACCACCGGTACGGCAATCGTCGGGATGATTGTGGCACGGAAATTCTGCAAAAACAGATACATGACCAGGAAGACGAGGATGATAGCCTCAACCAGTGTTTTAAAAACTTCCTGAATAGAAATTTCGATAAACGGCGTGGTGTCGTAAGGATAAACCGTCTTCAGACTTGCGGGGAAATAGGCTGATAAGCGGTTCAGCTCCTCTTTGACTGCCCGCGAGGTATCCAGGGCGTTTGCTCCGGTAGCCAGTTTGATGGCGATCCCGGCAGCAGGTTTGCCGTTATAGCGCGCCACGGTGGAATAATCTTCCGCTCCAAGTTCGACGCGGGCGACATCACGCAGCAGCACTTGCGAACCATCTTGCTGAACTTTCAACAGGATTTTGCCAAATTCTTCCGGCGTTTGCAGACGCGTCTGCACAATGATCGAGGCGTTTAGTTGCTGGTCTGCCGCCTGTGGCATGCCACCCAGTTGACCACCGGAAATCTGGTTGTTTTGCACCTTAATCTGGGAAATAACATCGGAAGGTACCAGATTGTATTTATTGAGTTTTTGCGGGTCCAGCCAGATACGCATGGCGTACTCGGAACCAAAGAGCTGTACGCTACCAACGCCCGCGGTACGGCTTAGCGGGTCTTTGATATTAGACGCTACATAGTCCGCGATATCGTACTGGTTGAGGCTGCCGTTATCAGAAATAAACGCCGCTACCATCAGAATATTACTGCTCGACTTATCAACGCTAATCCCCTGCTGCTGCACCGCTTCAGGTAATGAAGGCATAGCGAGTTGCAGTTTATTTTGCACCTGAACCTGTGCGATATCAGGAGATGTCCCAGTCTCGAAGGTCAGAGTGATAGAGGCATTACCCGCCGCATCACTGGTTGAAGACATGTACATCAGGCCATCAAGCCCATTCATATTTTGCTCAATCACCTGAGTGACCGAGTCTTCTACCGTTTGCGCATCGGCACCTGGATAGGTAGCGCTGACGGTAATGGTCGGTGGCGCAATCTGCGGATACTGCGCAACCGGTAAGTTCATGATCGCCAGACCACCTGCAAGCATCATAATAATGGCAAGTACCCAGGCAAAAACCGGGCGATCAATAAAATAGTTAGCCATGAAAGTCCCCTTAAGCCTGCAACGTTATTGTTTCGATTCGGTGCTGGCGTTTTCCTGGCTGGAGGAAATTGCTCGTGCTTTGATACCCGGACGAATGCGTTGCAAACCGGAAACGATCACCCGATCGCCAGCCTGCAAGCCAGAGGTGACAACCCACTGGTCGCCGATGGCTTTGCTGGCTTCAATTTCGCGTAGCTGCACAACATCGTCTTTATCCAGAATGAGCGCCGTTGCTTTACCCTGGGCGTTGTGGGTGACGCCTTCCTGCGGCACCAGTAATACATTCTGGCGGCTACCTTCATCCACTAATGCCGTGACGTACATGCCAGGCAGCAAGTCACCATTTGGGTTGGGGAAAATCGCCCGTAACGTCACGGAGCCCGTGGTTTCATCCACCGTCGGGTCGGAGAATTTCAGCGTGCCGGTCTGGCTGTAGCGTTTACCATTTTCCAGATTGAGCTGTACTGGCGTACTGCCCTGAACCTGTTTGATTTGCCCACTGGCGACCTCTTCTTTCATGCGTAAGAAATCTTGCACCGACTGCGTGAGATCGACATAAATCGGGTCCAGACGTTGTACGGTAACCAGCGAATCTGCCTGATTAGCGGTAACGAGTGCGCCGACGGTCACCGACGATTTCCCGCTGACGCCCGTAATCGGCGAGGTGACATTCGCGTATTGCAGATTGATCGTCGCCTGTTCAACAGCCGCTTTGGCGACGGTGACATTGGCTTCTGCTTCATTCAACTGGGTGCGCGCGGTGTCGTAATCCTGACGGCTAACGTAGTTGGTCTTCAGCAACGATGCCTGGCGGTTAAAGGTGATGCGGGCATTGCTGGCGGTAGAGAGCGCTTTCGCCAGCGAGCCTTTGGCGGAGTTTAGCTCGGCCTGTAAAGGTGCAGGATCAATCTGATACAGCGAATCGCCCTGGTTCACTTTATCGCCTTCGATAAAGTTGCGTTTAATGATAATACCGCCCACCTGGGGACGTATCTCGGCAACTTCATAAGGAACGGTTCTACCGGGCAATTCGCTCAACACATTGACCGAACCGGGGGAGAGTGTGACGACACCGACCTCAGGCGTCATGGCGGCGGCGTTTTCCGCCGATTTGTCATCGCAGGCGGTGAGCATCGCGCCGCAGAATAACAACGGTATTAACAGCTTTCTTCTTCTGTTCATTTTAGTCCCTGAAAATTCTTGAGAAATAACGGTTCTTTAAATTGCGCGCGAGGAGAGATATGAGGGATTTACAGACCAGCGGCATAGTGGGGTTGTCAGCCAGTAAGGTGGGATACAGGTATAGTGATCGACATGGTGAGGTCAACGACAAAAAAAATGTTGCCGTTCTGCCAACAGTTCCTGCCAGCATTCGGGCAACGAAGGGTTCTACTGGTGGATACACATACCAGGGGAATAAAGTCGTTTTAGCCTCTCCTTTAGTAATCACCGGGGGTAATGAAATCAGCATCTGCATCCCTCGTCATGCCAGCCATCAATTTCAGTTGCTTATGTCCTGACTAAAAATAAGATGTGATACCCAGGGTGACGATGTCGCTCATACGTCTTAGTTTCAGCTTGTACATAATGTTGAATTTCTGAATCTTTAATGTTTGTTGCGAAATATTGAGCGTCGACGTGATATTGCTTTCATTTTTATTTTTCAGAATCAGTTGCATAATTTTGAACTGATTATGTGAAAAACATAATTGTGAATTCTTATGGGGCAAGTGTTTACCATAAGTAATCTCAAGAAGATTTTTGATACTTTCTTTGCGGCTAACAAAATAAATAGGCGCTTTAGCTTTTAGTTTACTGATGTGATAAGGTGCCAAAACAATAATTCTCTCGGCATCTAATTTCTCCAGAAATTTAATCGCTTCTTCATCAAGGATATGATTGTGATAGGTATCAATGATAACCTTGAAGGGTTTATTGCCTACTTTTTTGATCTCTGACAGGGAATTGATTTTTATCATTTCGTGATTATCTTTCAACTGCCAAAAGCCCTGTAAAAGAAAAGAATCTTTCGTCATGAGAAAAATCATAACTTGCTCCTTAGCCGTTATCGTTTCGAACATGTCATCCTTTTCATTATTTACATCCTTGTCCGAATCGTTGTTCAATATAGTAAACGCCTATAAGAACTTTGCCCTTCGTGAACTAATACGTCTATTAACACTAATCAATACTTCAGATTTATCCATCACGCACTCCATATATTGATCCTAAGTAAGATTCCTGGTTGTTATCAGTTTGTAAACAGTAAACAAAAAGTTAACGTTTGCGGATTACTGCCCAAGAATAAGTTATCAATAACCAGTTTGTGATCTCTGAAGAATATTACTAAAGTTAAAATGTAATCCGATTTAAATATCGAGTCTCCTTGTTTCGACTTAAGCTGGCAATTGGATTGCCAGCTTTCTTTTAACGCATTGAAATTACCTGAGTAAATAACGCATTCATGTCTTCAGGTTTTTATATAGCGTCTGGAGACACGGATATTTATGCAATGTAATCAATGCCAGTTGCAAAAAAATGAACCCGGATTACTTATTTAACCGCCCATAGCATCAACGCTTACGGAACTCTTTGTTCACTTTCCCACTGCACTTTTAAAACATTAAACCTGACTACGGAAAATATCAGCCATGATAATGTTTGAAATGGCTAATTTGCCATGGAGTGAAAAAAATTAGATGAAATTCAGTAGGTTGAAATAATCACTAGCAGGTAATTATTTCAATGATAGTGCGCAATTGATCTACAACGCTGCGTAGCGGAGAGAGTATTAATCGGATCATAGTCACATCAAGTGACTATGATCCGGGTGACAACCGGGATAATTATTGCTGCTTAACGAACAAACTGGCGAAGCTGAACAGGCTGGCGGCGCTAAATATCAGTTCAATTCCCACCAGTGTGGAAACCAGCGTTACAGACACCATCGGCGTTGCACCAAGGAATATCCAGGCAATGACGATATCCAGCACACCAATAACGAGCTGTAGCCAGCTGCCTTTCATTGAACGCTGACGATACCAACTCATCAGGCGAATAACCCCTGCAACACAGAACAAACCGGCAATAAATGCCGCAATGGCAAAAATGCCCAGCTCCGGTGCGCGGATGAAGAAATAGCCGATCAATAAATAGGCGACTGCGACGAGGAAACCGGATAATACCGGCCAGAAATTATGACTGCGGTTGCTGAATAACCCGACAATAAGCGCAATGCCCGAGCAGATTAATAATGCACCCACTACTGTGCTTAAAATATCGCCAGAGACGAACGGGAAACTGATACACAGCAACCCGACGATAAACAACAGCACGGCAATAAACTGGATTGCTCTGCGATGTTTTTTAAGCATCTCCAGATCAAACTTCAAAATTGTTGCCTTATCTATATATAACATAGAACCACCCTATAAAATTAAGAAGAAAATCCCCTGCTATCAATCTATGCCAAAAACGCGTCTAAGAATGCAGTCGATTTAATAAAAATTTCCTAATTACAGTATCTGATGCATCTGTAACTCATTGTATTGAAATAAAAATATCTGATTTTGATATTTTCTATCAACATGACATATACAGAAAACCAGGTTATAACCTCAGTGTCGAAATTGATTCGTGACGGCTCTTTCACTTTATAGTTGAGGATATTACGATGAAAAAAGTATTAGGCGTTATTCTTGGTGGTCTGCTTCTTCTGCCAGTTGTAAGCAATGCAGCGGATGCGCAAAAAGCAGCTGATAACAAAAAACCGGTCAACTCCTGGACCTGTGAAGATTTCCTGGCTGTGGACGAATCCTTCCAGCCAACTGCAGTTGGTTTTGCTGAAGCGCTGAACAACAAAGATAAACCAGAAGATGCGGTTTTAGATGTTCAGGGTATTGCAACCGTAACCCCAGCTATCGTTCAGGCTTGTACTCAGGATAAACAAGCCAACTTTAAAGATAAAGTTAAAGGCGAATGGGACAAAATTAAGAAAGATATGTAATTCCGGGAATGCGTTACATCGTACTTCCTTGCATATTGAACAGGCCGGAATATCTTCTTTAAAAGCAACTATTCCTCCTGTTCATATATAATCTCTATATTGAATGGGTTACAAAATGAATATTTCATCTCTCCGTAAAGCGTTTATTTTTATGGGCGCTGTAGCGGCTTTGTCACTGGTGAACGCACAATCTGCGCTGGCAGCCAATGAATCCGCTAAAGATATGACCTGCCAGGAATTTATTGATCTGAATCCAAAAGCAATGACCCCGGTTGCATGGTGGATGCTGCATGAAGAAACAGTATATAAAGGTGGCGATACCGTTACTTTAAATGAAACCGATCTCACTCAAATTCCTAAAGTGATCGAATACTGTAAGAAAAACCCGCAGAAAAATTTGTATACCTTCAAAAATCAAGCATCTAATGACTTGCCGAATTAATGAGGTACAAGTAAAAAGGAGTAGCAAGTTGAGCCATCTTGCTGCTCCTTTTTGCATTTTTATATGACAGCAGAATTTATTATACGTCTTATACTCGCGGCAATTGCCTGTGGCGCTATTGGCATGGAAAGGCAAATGCGCGGCAAAGGAGCAGGGTTACGCACACATGTATTAATTGGCATGGGAAGCGCCCTGTTTATGATTGTTTCGAAATATGGTTTTGCTGACGTGCTGTCTTTAGATCACGTCGGACTCGACCCCAGCCGTATTGCTGCTCAGGTGGTGACGGGCGTCGGGTTTATCGGTGCAGGTAACATTCTCGTTCGTAACCAAAATATTGTAGGTCTGACGACGGCAGCGGATATCTGGGTGACCGCCGCCATAGGTATGGTTATTGGCAGCGGTATGTACGAACTGGGTATTTATGGTTCAGTGATGACCTTGTTGGTGCTGGAAGTCTTCCATCAATTAACCTTCCGCCTGATGAACAAAAATTACCATTTACAGCTGACATTACTGAACGGTAATACGGTATCAATGCTCGACTGGTTTAAGCAGCAAAAAATAAAAACGGATTTAGTTTCGTTGCAGGAAAATGAAGATCATGAAGTGGTCGCCATTGATATCCAGCTTCATGCCACAACGTCGATAGAAGACCTGTTGCGATTATTAAAAGGTATGGCAGGGGTGAAAGGCGTTTCAATTAGCTAATCTGTGTGGCAGCGTAGCCAGACTCACCGTAAGCCTGAAATTCACACCAGATAATCAATATGCTGATGGCGTACCAGCTCATTGATCCGCTTAAGATTGAGGATCATCATGATATTGTGTTTATGGCAGTAGAACGTTTTTAGCGATATTTTCAGTTTCTCCAGAATATCTTCCGTTGTCATTTGATTCGCAATGCAGCTCAGAACCTGATGTTGCTTGCGCGAAAGTGACACAGCCGCTTCAGGCACAGAGCAGTAACTGCCATTGATGAGTGCGACAAAATCAATGATAGTGATAGTCCGCGGAACAAAGGTCACCGGCACTTTCCCCAGGCAGCGTTTAATATTAAAGGGGGAGAAAATAATCACATGGACAGGTTTTAATCGTTCAATTTGAGTGAGAAAATTAGAATGAAATACATTATTCATTAATGTATCAATAATGACGAAGGCATTCTGATGCAACATTACGTCGATCTCTTCTTCGTTCTGTATATGAACGACATTACCTTTACTCAGAATGTTTTTCATCGCGGTGAAGAACATCGTATCCCTGGTAATTATAAGAAACATAACCGACTCCTGGTGCGGACATTAACTTTATAATCAGTTTGCCAAAGGTAATTAACAGGACAGGGCTTATAATAATAATAGTTAGCTTACTGTATATTAATTTTATGTAATACATGATGCAGATGCTGAGAAAGCATCTGCATCTTTCGGTGGTGTTATTTGACCAGCTCAGGTGTTACCTGACTCACCGCATTGGTGTAGTAAGGCGCACCCCAGCCCGGTTCCGGCCAGAATGCACCATAGCCGTAATCCCACAGGTTATAGGTGGTATTAACCACTTCTCTCAAATGCCACACCTGGATGCCCTGCATATTCACTTCCAGGAAGTTATACGGGACTTTATTGATAAAGCCTGGTTGTTCACCCTGAATGGTACCGAGGATGGTAACAAAGTGATTACGATAGTTCACTGGATCAAGGAAGCCGCTTTGTCTGGCGAGCAGTCGGCCCTGATAGTTGGCTTCAATATCAGGCTTCGCATAGCTATCCAACGGTAATACAGCGATTTCTAACAACGTATCCGTTTTGCCATTGATAACGTTGATAACCTTCCCACCAAAGCGCGCTTGTTGACCAACATATAACCCCGGCTGGTTATGAACAGCAACAAAACTTTTTTGAATATCAGGTTGGTTATTGCCTTTGATATTTTGCGGAATTGAACTACATGCGGCAAGCAAAAATGAAAGGCTGAGGATGAGTGCACCTTTTGTCATGTTCATGTTACTATCCTTATCAACAAATATTAAAACCATAATAGATATTTCTTTATAGTTTTCATCTGATTCTGAGGTGATATGCCTGATAGTAACGTAAACCTGTCTGATGTTTATATCCCTTCTGTTTAGTTCAATTCCGTTATTTTGGGGCGTGGTATGAGTATCCATCGCCCAATAATATAACCCTTTGTTTTAAAATTACATAAAATCTATTTTTATTCAATAATTATAAAGTGCTAATAATCAATATTATGGTATTATATTCTGATAATGATTTGATAAGCGAATTCTTTTGCCAGATGGTATTTCTATTTCCACCCCATAATTTATATCTTTTTCATTAGGAAGTGGCTCTTTAAATAAGGCGTGTGTGACATTTTTTTGGGGTTAAGCGTCTCGTATTGAAATACTTCGAACTGATATTCAGACATTTCTGCCCATGTTTGAATTTTATTGTATCGAGAGAGTGTCGCAAAGGCTTTAACTTGCTTATAACATTGTTTTTGGAATTCTTGCTGATATGTTAATATGTCATTGTATGAAAGATTGGTTATCCTAGCCTCTAAAAATTTAATTATTGTCGAAGCAATTTCCGCTTTTGCTCGTAAAAAGTTGTCATTAATGGTTAATAATGTTGAAAATAAACCTTCGATTTGTTTGTCAAGATATTGTCCATCTTTATATAATTTGGGGGTAGGGTGTTCTTTATGTAAAAAATAGTGTCACCTAAATTTGCGTCAGTGAAATTTATATTAAGTAGATCTTCGAAATAAAACCTTGACAAGGTTAGAACGAACCCGGACAGGTTCTGTCCTGTCATATTGAAATCAATAAAGTTGGTTCCGGCAAAGACTTTCATCCTGTTTTTATTTTCACTGTGCTCAATATATAACTTCGTCATTTTTTGATACAGGCTTTGAATATCTTTTATATTAGTTGGTAAGTCAGCTCGTTGTTCAGCAATAAAATTAGTATCTGAAAACATGGTTTGGACACTGAATGTTATGGGTATTCCCTCTTCTACGCTAATTTTAGTTATGATTGCCTTGTCGGGTTTAGGATTAGCGACAACAATGATTCGACATTCAGCACTTTTGTTTTTTTCATATCTAATGTTATTAATCTGATTAAGTATTGATTGTGTCTGTTGCGTAAGTTGTGTCGAACTTATCGTTTCAATGTTAGTAATAAGACTTACAAGTTGAGCCACAACTTTTGAGTAGTCTGCATTTGTATATGTAGTGTTCGTGTGGCACGCATTAATTTGTTGAAGTTGGTGTTGCGCTAAATCATATTGATCAGAGATATATCCTTCTCCAGAGAATGTGGAATTAATGGGTTGTTGTTCTTCCCAATTATCGCAAGGCCACTTCGGTGTGTCTGGCGTTTTAGCATTATCGGTATTTGTTGTGCAGTTATAAATATCGCCGTGATATGTATTTATTATACTTGGGGTAAAGTCAATTGACATAAAATTCCTTATTCATCATTTGTTTTATGCTAAGATGTTTAAATTGGATAATTAGAACAGGAATGGATTTTCTTCTACACACAATAAATATAATGCGTTATATCTTCCTGATATAATTACCTTTAAATTCCCTTTCATTTCCACCCGGTAATATTTGTGTATAAAAAAAGGCAGTGATAGTATCGTAAAGGAAAACGTTAACAACTATCAAAAAGCGCTCATTTTAAAAAGTTATTTTGTTCTCCGATAGTGTGTGAAGTAATATTTTTGTGATGTTTTAGATGTGTAATAATGAACCAGGTTAAAGTGTATTTAAAAATGTGTTGTATTAGCGACTGAAATCTGCCTTTTAAAAAGGAGGAGGGTACTGAGACAAAGAGTCATTGCTTCTCCGATAAAATGTCAGAGAAGCATGATTACGTGGTTATTGTCTGTTGATGACTTGTTGACCGAGCCGTCATCATTCTCAATGCATTAGTTAAATCATTTGTGATTTTTAAGGATTATCCTGTCTATGATTTTCTACTTAGAAGGATATGGCACTAACTATGCATCTTATAGTTTACTGCTGGCATCTATTTAAAATAGCAATTGAGTCAAATAGCCCATCAAGATAGCCATACCTAATATAACCGTCAGGAATGCAGCTATCATCGGCATTCTGAACATTGATTTAAGTAATATCACTTCCGTCAGGCTTGCGCCGGCACTGCCGATGATTAATGCCATTAATGCTCCCAGACCCATTCCTTTTGTCATCAGAACAGATGCCAGAGGGATAACCGCCTCAGCCCGGATATACAGCGGAATACCGACAACGGCGCTTAATGGGATGGCGAAGGGATTATCTGCTCCTGCATGAGCGGCAATCCACGCTGAGGGAATAAAGCCATAAATAAAAGAGCCTATTAATACCCCTAACAAAAGATATGGCAGTACATCTTTAAACTGTTGCAACGCATCTTTGGTGGCTAGTTTTATGGGATTAATACTTGCCACTGCTTTGGTATTGCAACAGTTTACGACGGGTTTCTCAATGGCTTTAGCCGTTGGACTACAGCAACTCACTTCTATTGGCGTATATGTCGTCCCCGGCAAAGTTTTTGCCGACGCTTTGGCTGGAGCACAACAATTTGCTGATGAGCTTTTACTGGCAATGATATGACGTTCAAACCCCAGAGAATCCAGGATAATACTGGCAAGAACGGAGACGCCGGTGGCGATAATCGCGTACAACAAGGTGACTTTCCAACCAAAGGTCACCCACATTAGTCCGACGATAATGGGATTAAGTAATGGTGAAACAAATAAAAAAGTGAGAGTCGGACCAAACCCGGCTTTCGCTGACAACAATCCACGTAGCATGGGTATTGTCGAGCAACTACAGAACGGGGTAACGGCTCCCAACAGAGCAGCCAGGAGATAGCCTCTCCCTTTTCTGGCCCCCATCATCTGCTGGATTTTATGGTCTGGCACCTTTTGTCTTATCAGGCTGACACCGGCACTAATCACTATAAACAGCAACGAAAGCTCGACGGCGAGAAACACAAACATCTCTGCGGCATCTTGCAGCATCGCAAGCCAACTACTCATACGTAACCTCATTGGATAAATCTATATTTCCAGAATAATCGAAATGAAATTCAGATCAAGATATTTCTGGTATTATCGAAATATCAACCAGACAGAGGGGTGTCATATGCAGTTGGAAGAAGTCGCTAAAGCGCTGAAAGAGCTAGGTCACCCGACCCGTTTGTTCATATTTAAACATCTTGTCAAAGCCGGGGAACAAGGGTTGCCGGTCGGTGAGTTGCAAAAGCAGCTTGGGATACCTGGCTCCACACTCAGCCACCATATATCAGCACTGGTATCGGTAGGACTGGTCAAACAAAACCGTGAGAGTCGGACGCTGATGTGTGTTTCGCAATACGCAATGCTGGAAGCGATAATTGAATTCTTACGCGAGGAGTGCTGCGTAAATAGCAAAATTGCCTGATGCGCTACGCTCTACATATTTCATGCCATATATTGAATTTGCACGGTTTTGTAGGTCGGATAAGACGCGTTAGCGTCGCATCCGACATAAACAAAGCGCACTTTACCAACTATGGGCAGTGGATATCGCCGCTTTATTTCAACCGCTTACCCGCTTCATCAACCACTTTCTCGCCATCTTCCTTGGAGAATGCGCCTTTTTGCGCATCTGGCAGAATTTCCAGCACCACTTCTGAAGGGCGGCACAGGCGAGTTCCCAGCGGCGTCACCACAATCGGGCGATTAATCAGAATCGGGTGCTGAAGCATAAAGTCGATTAACCGATCGTCAGTAAATTTATCTTCTGCAAGGCCCAGTTCCTCATACGGCTCGACGTTTTTACGCAACAGCGCGCGTACGGAAATCCCCATATCGGCAATGAGTTTGACCAGCTCATCGCGCGTTGGCGGTGTTTCCAGATAATAGATAATGGTCGGTTCTGTGCCGCTGTTGCGGATCATCTCCAGCGTATTACGCGACGTGCCGCAGGCCGGGTTGTGATAAATGGTAATGTTGCTCATATCAGTATCTCATTACAAAGTGAAAGAGAGACGTAGCGCCAGCGCAGCCAGCGTCACAAACAGCACAGGCAGGGTCATGATAATCCCTGTACGGAAGTAATATCCCCAGCTGATAGTCATATTCTTCTGCGAAAGTACGTGCAGCCAGAGTAGCGTAGCCAGGCTACCAATTGGGGTAATTTTCGGTCCCAAATCGCAGCCAATCACATTGGCATAAACCATCGCTTCTTTGATAACGCCAGATGCCGTGCTGCCATCAATGGACAACGCGCCAACCAGTACCGTCGGCATATTGTTCATAATAGAAGAGAGGAAGGCGGTGAGGAATCCGGTGCCGAGCGTCGCGGCCCACAGGCCGTTATCCGCCAGCACGTTGAGTACGCCAGAAAGATATTCCGTTAATCCGGCATTGCGCAGGCCATAAACCACCAGATACATGCCGAGCGAGAAGATGACAATCTGCCAGGGGGCACCGCGCAGGACTTTACCCGTATTAATCGCATGACCGCGTTTAGCGACGACAAATAATATCAGCGCGCCCACAGCTGCAATGGCGCTCACCGGAATGCCGAGCGGTTCCAGGACGAAAAATCCCACCAGCAGAAGCAGTAAAACAACCCAGCCAGCTTTGAACGTAGCAGGATCTTTGATCGCTTCTGCGGGAGATTTCAGCAGCGCCATATCGTAGTTCTGCGGAATATCTTTGCGAAAATAGAGATGTAACATCACCAGCGTGGCAACAATCGCGGCGATATCCACCGGCACCATCACCGAGGCGTATTCGCGAAAGCCGAGGCCAAAGAAATCAGCGGAAACGATATTCACCAGGTTGGAGACAATAAGCGGCAGGCTGGCGGTATCGGCAATGAATCCGGCCGCCATCACGAACGCCAGCGTAGTGCCTTTACTGAACCCTAAAGCCAGCAGCATGGCGATGACAATCGGTGTCAAAATAAGCGCCGCGCCATCATTGGCAAACAGGGCGGCAACGGCAGCACCGAGCAGGACAATCCAGGTAAACAGCAAGCGACCACGACCATTACCCCAGCGTGAGACGTGCAGCGCCGCCCATTCAAAAAAGCCGGACTCATCCAGCAGCAGGCTGATGATAATGACGGCGATAAACGCAGCCGTCGCGTTCCAGACGATATTCCACACCACCGGAATATCACCCGGATGGACCACGCCCGTAACTAACGCCAGTACTGCGCCGAGCGTTGCACTCCAGCCGATGCCTAAACCTTTCGGCTGCCAGATAACCAATACGATGGTCAGGACAAAGATAGCGCCTGCCAGTAACATAATGCCTCCCGGATAAAACACATCTGAAAATTCATATGTGTTTAGCTAAATTTTTAACTGCAAATGTTCTTACTGTCCCCGGAACAGTTTTGTCGAGCCAGGTTGCGGACAATCGCCTGAACCTTTTCCTGTTCACATCGCCAGGCCTCATCAATAATTTTCGCCGCCCATGCTGGAATATGCGGTGATAAGCGGTAATGAACCCACTTACCTTGCTTGCGGTCCAGCAATAGCCCGCTTTCACGCAGCAATGCCAGGTGGCGGGAGATCTTGGGCTGCGACTGGTCGAGAGCAGTGCAGAGATCGCAGACGCATAACTCTCCCAGTTCGCTGAGCAGTAAAACGATGCCCAGACGGGTTTCATCAGCAAGAATTTTGAACAATTGGATGGGTAACAGAAATGACATATTGCGCTCCTGATTGTTGCAGGTAGTGTCTCTCTTCGAAGCGGATAAGTCAAAAACATATATGACTTAACGAATGTGTAAGTGCAGAGGAAGGTAATAGGTGTGAATTTTGAGTTGGCTATTCATTTGAAAAGAGGTCTGAATCAGGACGTAAAAAAACCGACTTTGCGTCGGTTTTTTACTTTCCAGCCCTGAGTTGGTGGCTCTGGCTGGAGTGAGAGAGTTCTTATCTAACAGCTCAATACTATTAGCCAGTGGCTAACATTGCAAGAATTAGCGATTTCTTCAGCTGGCGGAGGGGGCACTTCGGTATATATCGCAATGACGATTTATATACTTTCACTGGGTCATCGTCATATTAAGCCTTGTCCGAATCCGGATGTAAAAAAACCGACTTTGCGTCGGTTTTTTACTTTCCAGCCCTGAGTTGGTGGCACTGGCTGGAGTGAGAATGCCATTATCTAACGCATCAATGCTAATACCATACTGAAACTATTGCAAGGACATGCTGGTTTTATAACCTGAATGTACTGTATGATTATCCAGTTAGCTCTGAGGCATTTTCACTCTGGTAATGCGCATAAACGCTTTCAAAGTCCTGGTCAGAAGTACGGGTGGTGCCGTTAACTGATGCTCTGGCCGGAGTGAGAATGCCATTATCTAACAATAGGGCATGCGCCGTGACAGGCAGTGGATGAGTAAGCGGATGCATTCTCACTCCATCGCATGGAGAAAACGGGTGATTGATAAAGCAATCATCGTTCTTGGGGCGTTAATTGCGCTGCTGGAACTGATCCGCTTTCTGCTTCAGCTTCTGAACTGATAGCGGAAACGTAATTAAGGGCTAAGAGCACACTACTCTTAGCCCTTTAACATTTAACGCATTGTCACGAACTCTTCTGCCGCCGTTGGGTGAATGGCGACGGTATTGTCGAAGTCTTTTTTGGTTGCACCCATCTTCAGCGCCACCGCGAAGCCCTGCAACATTTCGTCCATACCAAAGCCAATGCCGTGAATACCGACAATCTTCTCTTCCGATCCAACGCACACCAGCTTCATGCGGCACGGCTGGCGGTGAGTGGTGACGGCGGTATACATCGCGGTGAAAGAGGATTTATACACTTTCACCTGATCGTCGCCATACTGCTCGCGCGCCTGCGGTTCCGTTAAACCAACAGTACCAATCGGCGGATGGCTGAAGACCACGGTCGGAATGTTGCTGTAATCCAGATGCTCATCCGGCTTGTTATTAAACAGGCGTTCAGAGAGACGGCGACCCGCTGCAACTGCCACCGGTGTCAGCTCCACTGCACCCGTGTTATCGCCCACCGCGTAAATACCTTCAATATTGGTGTTTTGATATTTATCGACGACGATATAGCCTTTTTCGTTAGTTTTAACGCCAGCGGCTTCCAGGTTGATGTTGTCATTGGCAGGCTCGCGACCAATCGCCCAAATCAGGCAATCCACCGTTTCACTGCGACCATCTTCCAGCTCCAGCGTCAGGCTACCATCGGCATTTTTCACTACCGCTTTCGGGATGGCGTTGGTGTGCAGCTGCGGGCCTTCGGCGTTCATCACTTCGACCAGCGTTTCGGAAATCATCGGGTCGAAGCTGCGCAGCGGCGCATGTTTACGCACAAACAGATGCGTTTTCGCGCCGAGGCCGTTAATCACGCCCGCCAGCTCAACGGCGATGTAACCCGCGCCAACAACCGCCACGCGCTCTGGCAAAGCAGGAAGGGCGAAGAAGCCATCAGAATCAATACCGTATTCCACGCCCGGAATATCCGGGTGGCTCGGACGACCGCCTGTGGCGATCAGAATATGATCGGCCGTGATGGTTTCGCCGTTTACCTCCAGCGTTTTGGCATCAACGAAGCGGGCAAAGCCTTTGATTACATCAACGTTATTTTTACCGAGCACGTTTTCATAGGAAGTATGAATACGGTCGATATAGGCGGTACGGCTGGCGATCAACGTTTCCCAGTTGAATTTATTGATAGTGGTATCAAAACCATAATCCGGGCCGTACATATGGATCGCTTCACGGATTTGCGCCGCGTGCCACATCACTTTTTTCGGCACACAGCCAACATTTACGCAGGTGCCGCCCAGCTCTTTGGCTTCAATCAGCGCACATTTCTGGCCGTACATAGCCGCGCGGTTGATGGAGGCGATACCGCCGCTGCCGCCGCCGATGGCGATGTAATCATAGTGTTTAGTCATGACAAAGTGTCCTTATCGTTGATTACCGCGATTGTAGCGCGAGACGTAATAGGTGCCAGCAATGGCTGCAATTACTCCGGCACGATCCAGCTTACGGTGGCGTGCCCGGTGCCTGCCGGAACCAGTTTGCTGTGCAGCCACGGCAGCACGTTATTCATCTGCTGTTCCAGTTTCCACGGCGGGTTAATCACAATCATGCCGGAAGCGGTCATGCCACGGCGATCGCTGTCTGGCAGTACCGCCAGTTCAATTTGCAGAATTTTGCGAATACCGGTCGCTTCCAGATCGTGGATCATGCGCTTAATTTGCTGACGCAGCACCACCGGATACCACAGTGCGTAAGTACCAGTGGCGAAACGTTTGTAACCTTCTGCTATCCCGCTGACCACCGCCTGATAGTCGGTTTTCATTTCATACGGCGGGTCGATAAGGATTAAACCACGGCGGGAAACCGGCGGCAGTTTGGCCTTAAGCTGCTGGAAACCATCGGCTTTTTCGACGCGCGCACGGCTGTCTTTCTGAAATTCAGAACGCAGCAACGGGTAATCGCTCGGGTGCAGTTCGGTCAGTTGCAGGCTGTCTTGTTCGCGCAGTAGCTGGCGAGCAATCAATGGCGAACCGGGGTAGTAACGCAACTGACCGCTACGGTTGAAGTGTTTTACCACATTGATGTACGCCTCCAGTTCTGCGGGCAAATCGTCCTGCTGCCAGATACGGGCGATGCCTTCGAGATATTCGCCGGTACGCTCGGCATGTTCGCTGCCTAACTGATAACGCCCGGCCCCTGCGTGGGTGTCGAGATAGAGAAACGGTTTATCTTTCTCTTTCAGCGACTCGATGATCAGGCTCTGAACGGTATGTTTAAGGACGTCGGCGTGGTTGCCAGCGTGAAAGCTGTGGCGATAACTGAGCATGGGTAAAGGTGTTCCGGTAAGTAAAAATCGGCCCGTATTCGGGGCGCACAAAAGCGTATCAGGACAGTATACCGAAAAGAGGCCGCCGCCGCGAAAGCGTAACGTTTCTCATTGAAATTCACTACACTTAACCCCATGCTACACACATTATGTAAAGCGCCTGTTGAGCGCTTCCTTAACCTCTTTAACCAGGACTGCGCGAATGACGAATCCGTTACTGACTCCCTTTGAATTGCCTCCGTTTTCTAAAATTCTCCCGGAACATGTCGTTCCAGCCGTGACTAAGGCGCTGAACGACTGCCGCGAAAATGTGGAGCGCGTAGTAGCGCAAGGAGCACCGTACACCTGGGAAAATCTCTGCCAGCCGTTGGCGGAAGTGGACGATGTGCTGGGGCGTATCTTCTCCCCGGTCAGCCACCTGAACTCGGTGAAAAATAGCCCGGAACTGCGTGAAGCGTACGAACAAACCCTGCCGCTGCTGTCGGAATACAGCACCTGGGTAGGGCAACATGAAGGGCTGTATAAAGCGTATCGCGACCTGCGCGATGGCGATCATTACGCCACGCTGAACACGGCTCAGAAAAAAGCGGTTGATAACGCACTGCGCGACTTCGAACTCTCTGGCATCGGTCTGCCAATAGAGAAACAACAACGCTACGGTGAGATTGCCACTCGTCTTTCCGAGCTGGGCAACCAGTACAGCAACAACGTCCTCGATGCGACGATGGGCTGGACCAAACTCGTTACCGACGAAGCGGAGCTGGCGGGGATGCCTGAAAGCGCGCTGGCTGCGGCAAAAGCCCAGGCCGAAGCGAAAGAGCTGGAAGGCTACCTGCTGACGCTGGATATCCCAAGCTACCTGCCGGTAATGACCTACTGCGACAACCAGGCCTTGCGTGAAGAGATGTATCGCGCTTACAGCACCCGCGCCTCCGATCAAGGCCCGAACGCCGGTAAATGGGATAACAGCAAGGTGATGGAAGAGATCCTCGCTCTGCGTCACGAACTGGCGCAACTGCTGGGCTTTGAAAACTACGCCTTTAAATCCCTTGCCACTAAAATGGCAGAAAACCCGCAGCAGGTGCTGGATTTCTTAACCGATCTGGCAAAACGCGCGCGTCCGCAAGGCGAAAAAGAGCTGGCACAACTGCGCGCCTTTGCCAAAGCCGAATTTGGCGTCGATGAGTTGCAGCCGTGGGATATCGCGTACTACAGCGAAAAACAAAAACAGCACCTCTACAGCATCAGTGACGAACAGCTGCGTCCGTACTTCCCGGAAAACAAAGCGGTTAACGGTTTGTTTGAAGTGGTGAAACGTATTTACGGCATCACCGCTAAAGAGCGTAAAGATGTTGATGTCTGGCACCCGGATGTACGTTTCTTCGAACTGTATGACGAGAACAACGAACTGCGCGGTAGCTTCTACCTCGACCTGTATGCCCGTGAAAACAAGCGCGGCGGGGCGTGGATGGATGACTGCGTAGGCCAGATGCGCAAAGCTGACGGTTCTCTGCAAAAACCGGTCGCGTATCTGACCTGTAACTTTAACCGCCCGGTAAATGGTAAACCGGCGCTGTTTACCCATGACGAAGTGATCACCCTGTTCCACGAGTTCGGTCATGGTCTGCATCATATGCTGACCCGCATCGAAACCGCCGGTGTATCCGGGATCAGTGGGGTGCCGTGGGATGCGGTCGAACTGCCGAGTCAGTTTATGGAAAACTGGTGCTGGGAGCCTGAGGCGCTGGCGTTTATCTCTGGTCACTACGAAACCGGCGAACCGCTGCCGAAAGAGTTGCTGGATAAAATGCTGGCGGCGAAGAACTACCAGGCGGCGCTGTTTATTCTGCGCCAGCTGGAGTTCGGCCTGTTCGATTTCCGCCTCCATGCCGAGTTCCGCCCGGATCAGGGAGCGAAAATCCTCGAAACTCTGGCAGAAATCAAGAAACTGGTTGCCGTAGTACCGTCTCCATCCTGGGGCCGTTTCCCGCACGCTTTCAGCCATATTTTCGCCGGTGGTTATGCCGCAGGTTACTACAGCTACCTGTGGGCTGACGTACTGGCGGCAGATGCTTTCTCGCGCTTTGAGGAAGAGGGCATTTTCAACCGTGAAACCGGGCAGTCGTTCCTCGACAACATTCTGAGCCGTGGCGGTTCAGAAGAGCCGATGGATCTGTTCAAACGCTTCCGTGGTCGTGAACCGCAGCTGGATGCGATGCTGGAGCATTACGGCATTAAGGGCTGATCATTCAGTGAAAATCTGCTTAATTGATGAAACAGGCACCGGAGACGGTGCCTTATCTGTTCTGGCGGTCCGCTGGGGGCTGGAGCACGATGAAGACAACCTGATGGCGCTGGTGTTAACGCCGGAACATCTGGAATTGCGCAAGCGTGATGAGCCAAAACTTGGCGGCATCTTTGTTGATTTTGTTGGCGGAGCGATGGCGCACCGACGCAAATTCGGCGGTGGTCGCGGTGAGGCGGTGGCGAAAGCGGTGGGCATTAAAGGCGATTATTTGCCGGATGTGGTGGATGCCACCGCAGGGCTGGGGCGCGATGCCTTTGTGCTGGCTTCAGTCGGCTGCCGCGTGCGGATGCTGGAGCGTAATCCAGTCGTTGCCGCATTGCTCGACGACGGCCTGGCGCGTGGTTATGCGGATGCGGAAATCGGCGGCTGGTTGCAGGAGCGGTTGCAGTTAATTCACGCCTCCAGCCTGACGGCGCTGACTGATATTACCCCGCGCCCGCAGGTGGTTTATCTCGACCCGATGTTCCCGCATAAGCAGAAAAGCGCGCTAGTGAAAAAAGAGATGCGTGTCTTTCAGTCGCTGGTGGGACCGGATCTTGATGCCGATGGATTACTGGAGCCTGCACGCTTGCTGGCGACCAAACGCGTGGTGGTAAAGCGCCCGGACTACGCGCCACCGCTGGCGAATGTCGCCACGCCAAACGCGGTAGTCACTAAAGGGCATAGGTTTGATATTTATGCAGGTACGCCAGTGTAAAAGTAAACCAGGGTAGCGATAACGCTACCCTGCTTTCTGCAAGAATAATTAATGGCTTTCCGGCGTCGCAATCATGCGTTTCAGCCACGGCACCATCAACAGCATCACTACTGCAACGCCCAGCGTGACCAGACCAATCTTACCAAACACGTTGGTATAGACGGGCAACGTCTCAAGCGGATCGGTAATGTTGTCCGGCACCGCGGTAAATGTTGCCACATAGCCGCCCAGCAAGAACGCGGCAGCCTGCGTCAGGAACCACATCCCGAGAATAAAGCCCATCAAATGCTGCGGCACCAGGGCAGCAATCATCGCCAGGCCAAGGGCGCTAATAAACAGTTCACCTAAGCTCTGGAATAAGTACACCAGCACGATAAACCATGGCGATGTCAGCCCTTGTGCATCCGCAAACCACATTCCCGCAGCTGCCGCCGTCAAAAAGCCCAGTGAGCACATAAACATGCCGAGAGTAAATTTCATCGGCATCGAGAGGTCTTTGCCTTTGTTACCCAGATGCGTGTAAATGCCTGCCAGTATTGGGCTGGCGAGTACCACCCAGAACGGGTTAAGCGCCTGGAAGCTGACCGGGTTGATGGAAAAACCGAGAATTTCATGATGCACGTTGTTGATGGCAAAGAAGTTCAGCGATGTTGGCATCTGGGCGTAGAGAATGTAAAACACCACCGCTTCGAGCATCAGGACAAAGGCGACAAACATTTTATTGCGCCCGGTTTTATCCAGCTTGAATGCCTGACGAAAGAAGATGATGGTGACGACGATGGAGAGAACAATCAGCACCAGATTGGCGACTTCTACGTTGTGCATCAGCCATGCACATACGAAGATCATCACCACGCTGCCAAGTAATACGTACAACAGTTTGCTGAAGCTCATCGGCTTGAAGTCGGGTTCAGAACCAATGTCTTTCACCATTCCACGACAGGCGATGTAAACCAGTAATGCGATAATTAACCCCGCCCCGCACAGGTTGTAGGTGACTGAATAACCGAATCTATCAGCGATCACAGGGGCCAGCGATAACGCTATCAACGAGCCGATATTGATCGACATATAGAACAGGGTGAATGCGCCATCAAGCCGCGGATCTTTCGGCGGATAGCACTTCGAAAGCAAGCTGGCTGGGTTAGCTTTAAACAGGCCGTTACCGACAGCGATAGTCCCCAGGGCGATGAAAATCAGGTCAGGCTTAAGTAGCGACATGCCGGTCATGAAGTAGCCAATCGCCAGCACAAGTGCTCCGAGAACAATGGTGCGTTTGGTCCCCAGCAGGTGGTCGCCGACATAGCCGCCAATGGAAATGAGGCCATAGACCAGCGCAGCAAAAGCACCAAAAGTGACAAAAGCCTGCTCTTGCGAGAATCCAAGCTGTTTAACGAAGAAAACCGCCAGTACGCCCTGCACGCCGTAGTAGCCGAATCGCTCCCATAACTCGACAAAAAAGATCATGAAAAATGGGCGAGGTTGCTGCAGCATCCCCATGGGTGTTGTTGTATTCATATTTATTAACCTTCCAATACCATCCTGAAAAGTATGAACGCGTAAGGGATAACGCGCGAAAAAGTTTACATCTGTCAGAGATTCTTAATATTGATGCGGTGAATAGATTAATACACTATTACAACAGAAAATAACCAGCTGATCACACTAATGATGGAAAATATGATGGTGTTAAATGTTGTATTGGCAGGAGATTTTGATTGCGTACGCAGATCGTAGGCCAGATAAGGGGTTTACGCTGCATCAGGTAACAAGGCGCGCCAAAAAGCAAAACGCCCGCATATGCGGGCGTTCAGGAACACGTCGTGGAGGGATGATTATTCTTCTTCGTCGCGCAGCGGAACAATCAGCATATCAACGTGAACGGTGTTGATCAGCTGACGTGCGGAAGACATCAGTTTGCTCCAGAAGTCCTGGTGGTGACCACAAACCACCAGATCCATATCGTATTTCTTGATTGCATCGACCAGAACCTGGCCCAGGTCGCCGCTGCCGCTCAGGGTTTCAGTGATTGGGTAGCCTGCATTAGTGGAAAGCTCGGTCAGCGCATGATGTGTCTCTTCAGAGATGCGTTTCTGCATATCACCCAGATTCACATCAATAAGCCCGGTGTATAGGTCAGAGTAGTTTACATCTACGTGGATCAGAGAAACTTTCGCATTGTAGGGGCGAGCCATAGAGACTGCTTTCTCTACCAGAACTTTGCTTTCCGGGGAGAGATCGACTGCGATGAGAATGTGTTTATAAGCCATAGTGTTACTCCTTCCATAAAGTTGTCGATGACTGGCCAGCTAGCGTTTCTTGTGCCGTTACGTCACCCGCGTCCTGCGAACTACGTGCGCGGGGCTAACCCAGCCGTAAAGATTCAGTGTTAAGACCATCCTTACCTTATAGCGACCCGGATGATCCGTCAATCCGCCTTGCTTACCCGTTAGATAAACAAATTTTCGACATGAATATATTGATAGTGGTTAACCTTCTGGAAAAAAAACAACCTGATCTCCTACACTATCTATAGAGCCGCTCGGATGTTGGTCACCACAAAAGCGGTTTCTCCAGGACCTGGTGTTAACTGATTGGCAGCGTATCGGGAGCGGTAGCCCCGGGGTGGAACTCCGCGGGCAGGTCGCCGGGGAGGAGGTATGATAAGCACCGTCGCATTATTTTGGGCTTTATGTGTCGTTTGCATTGTTAACATGGCGCGCTATTTCTCATCACTACGCGCGTTGTTAGTGGTACTGCGTAACTGCGATCCATTGCTCTATCAATATGTTGATGGAGGGGGCTTTTTTACCTCACATGGCCAACCCAACAAACAGGTGCGTCTCGTTTGGTATATCTATGCCCAACGTTATCGCGATCATCACGATGATGAATTTATTCGCCGCTGTGAGCGGGTGCGTCGGCAGTTTATTCTGACCAGCGCATTGTGTGGTCTGGTGGTGGTCAGCCTGATTGCATTGATGATTTGGCATTAAGCACTTCAGCAATAATAACGCATAAAAAAAGCGGGCCAGTAAACTGACCCGCTCGTTTTGGTGTGTACGATTACAGGAACTGCAAGGAGAGCCAGTACAGCCCGCCGGAAAGCAGTACCGCAGCCGGAAGGGTAAACACCCAGGCCATCAGAATGCTGGTCACGGTTTTACGCTGTAAGCCGCCACCATCTACCACCATCGTCCCCGCGACAGAAGAGGAGAGTACGTGAGTAGTGGAAACCGGCATCCCGGTATAACTCGCCAGGCCGATAGACACTGCCGCCGTCATCTGGGCAGACATCCCCTGAGCGTAGGTCATGCCTTTCTTACCGATTTTCTCACCGATAGTCGTTGCCACACGGCGCCAGCCAATCATCGTACCGATACCTAACGCCAGCGCGACCGCCATGATGATCCACACCGGTGCATACTCGATGGTGCTAAGCATGTCAGACTTCAGTTTCTTCAACAGGCGCTGATCGTCAGCACTCACGCCAGGCATCTTCACCACTTTGTCGATAGTGTCAGAAACGCACAGCATAATGCGGCGCATCTGGCTACGTTGATCAAGCGACAGCTTGTCGTAGCTTTCCACATCGGTGGTCAACATACCTTTCAGGCGGTTGAGCGCGTTAATGGTATTCGACGGATGGCAGTGGAACTCCGCAGGTTGCGTTGCGCCAGCTTCCGGAGCCGGTACTAACTGATCAGCACCGGTAGCCTGTTTGAGCAGCGCAGGATGCTGCTCAAAGTAAGCTTCGACGTTGTTGATGGCATCACGGGTACGGGTGATTTCGTAGCCAGTGGCATTCATGTTCACCACGAAGCCTGCTGGCGCGACGCCAATCAATACCAACATAACCAGACCAATGCCTTTCTGACCATCGTTCGCGCCGTGCGAAAACGCCACGCCGATAGCGGAAAGGATCAGCGCGATACGCGTCCAGAACGGCGGCTTTTTCTTGCCGTCTTTCTTTTCACGCTCCGCTGGGGTCAGGTGGATACGGGCGCGTTTCTTGGTGCCGCTCCAGTAGCGACGCAGCAAGAAAATCAGACCGCCAGCAAACACCAGGCCGACAATAGGGGAAACGATCAGAGAACCGAAAATACTTAATACTTTCGGGATATTGAGTGCATCCACCACTGACGTCCCGGTCATCAACGCATTGGTTAAACCAATCCCGATGATCGCGCCAATCAGCGTATGAGAGCTGGATGCAGGTAAACCAAAGTACCAGGTACCCAGGTTCCAGATAATCGCCGCCAGCAACATAGAGAACACCATGGCAAGGCCATGAGACGATCCCATATTAAGCAGCAGATCCGTCGGCAGCATATGCACAATGGCATAGGCAACACTCAGACCACCCAGCAAAACACCCAAAAAGTTGAACACCGCCGCCATAACCACGGCGAGCTGAGAACGCATCGCGCGGGTATAGATAACGGTTGCCACGGCGTTGGCTGTGTCATGGAAACCATTGATGGCTTCGTAGAACAGCACAAAAGCCAGTGCAAGCAATAATAACAGCCCGGTATGCAAATCCAGGCCAGCAAACAAATGTAGCATAGGACGTTACGCCATTTTGAGGACATGAACGCGGCGCATTATCAGTGACTTTCGCGGCGCGGGCAAAGTGAAATATAGACTTTTTTTGATTTGCCTCCTGTATGGATTTCACTCAAAAAATAATTATCTTATATAATTCAGGCAAATACTTCCTTTTAGTAATATTGATGCTGGTGCGACCACTGAGGAATCTTTACAATTCACGCCCGTTTTTTCTAAGAGGAGCGCAACGTGGAAAGGTTTGATGCCATTATTATAGGCGCTGGTGCGGCGGGTATGTTCTGTTCTGCGCTGGCAGGTCAGGCAGGACGCCGGGTTCTGCTGATCGATAATGGTAAAAAACCAGGGCGCAAAATCCTTATGTCTGGCGGTGGGCGCTGCAACTTTACCAACCTTTATGTCGAACCAGGCGCTTATCTGAGCCAGAATCCGCATTTTTGTAAGTCTGCACTCGCGCGTTTTACCCAGTGGGATTTCATTGATCTGGTCAATAAACACGGCATCGCCTGGCACGAGAAAACGTTAGGACAACTCTTCTGCGATGACTCCGCGCAGCAGATTGTCGACATGCTGGTGGATGAGTGCGAGAAGGGCAATGTAACCTTCAGATTGCGTAGCGAAGTGCTGAGTGTGGCGAAGGATGAAACAGGCTTCACGCTTGAACTGAACGGCATGACTGTCGGTTGCGAAAAGCTGGTCATCGCGACCGGTGGGCTGTCAATGCCGGGGCTGGGCGCGTCGCCGTTTGGTTATAAGATTGCCGAACAATTTGGCCTCAACGTGCTGCCGACCCGCGCGGGTCTGGTGCCATTCACTCTGCATAAACCGTTGCTCGAAGAGTTACAGGTGCTGGCGGGCGTGGCGGTGCCTTCCGTGATTACCGCTGAAAACGGCATCGTTTTCCGTGAGAACTTACTCTTCACCCATCGCGGCTTGTCTGGACCGGCGGTGTTGCAGATTTCCAGCTACTGGCAACCGGGTGAATTTGTCAGTATCAATCTGCTACCGGATGTGGATCTCGAAACCTTCCTGAATGAGCAGCGTAACGCACATCCGAATCAGAGCCTGAAAAACACACTGGCGGTTCATCTACCGAAGCGGTTGGTTGAACGCTTACAGCAACTCGGGCAAATCCCGGATGTTTCGCTAAAACAGCTCAACGTGCGTGACCAACAGGCACTGATTAGCACATTGACCGACTGGCGCGTACAACCCAACGGCACTGAAGGCTATCGCACTGCCGAAGTGACGCTCGGCGGTGTGGACACCAACGAACTCTCTTCACGGACGATGGAAGCGCGCAAAGTGCCTGGGCTGTACTTCATCGGCGAAGTGATGGACGTCACCGGCTGGCTGGGGGGCTATAACTTCCAGTGGGCGTGGTCGAGTGCGTGGGCTTGTGCGCAGGATTTGATTGCAGCAAAGTCGTCCTGACCTATTTCCTAAAGATGAAAATTATTAGAGTCGCATTAAAAATGAGCTAATTTTGATAGTGGCTATCTTGTGATTATTTTCTAATGAGCCCGTGAGCTGAAACCCTCCATGCTTAATATAAGGTGGAGGGAAAGGTGATTGAAAACTCACCCAGTGGCCAGATCTTTATGAAATATGAACAGGTTGAAAAAAACAGTAACTTTGCTGTTTTTTATACTTAACCACTATGCATTAATGCTGCGTTATTTCATGATGCCTAAGAAAAACCAGCGTTACGCAAATGGTCAACGCTGGTTTTATCCGGTACGTTGCAATTATTTTTTAGCAGAACCCGCTTCTAATATTGAAACGATTGAGAACAACGTAAAGCATACCGCTCCCAAACCGACCAGAACTCGCGAAGGAATAAAATATCCCATGTCGGTCTGCGCCATTTCCGCAAGAAACGATGCCAGGAAAAGGCAAAACAGGCAGGTGAAGACGGGTATCATCGGTATTCTGTTGGCTAACGAACAGGTACGTCTCCAGACCAGTGCCAGTAGCCAGACTTTTGAGAATATGCTGTAACAGATCATTCCGAGGCAAATAAGAATAATGCCGGGAGCCAGTCGGGCGCTTGCATCGGAACTGACTAAGACGTATATCCCCTGCAGTACCGTGATTGAGCCGAGAAAAATAACCCAATAACACCACAGCCAGTGTTCTTTAGTTGAAAACGTATTACGTGTTTGATGGACAATTGTGGCAACAAGGCCAATTAGACAGGCACAGATTGCGGTTAACCCAAGCAATACGTGACCCGCGACATAATGCGGAGTTATGTCAGCACTACGTAACAGCGTAATAGACCAAATGAAACCGAGCAGGGTGAGTAAAACGGGAACGGCAATGAGGCAATTACCGATTAATGAAGAATAAGCCTGTACCGGCGTTCCATCGCTCTTGCTCCCCGCTGCATTTTTGGGAATGAGCAGAAAGTGACCGGATGACGCTGCCACCGTCGATACACAGGCGGCAATCATACCAACGCCGAAAATAACATGGCCGGCGACAAACTCGTCTGCCATCACATCATTGCCTGCTAACAGTGCCCAACCCCATATCATGGTGATAATTGACCCCGCATAGCCAATAATGGGGAACAATGTATTGTAAAACGTATTAACGCCGCGCGTGAGCTGCGAAATGATAATAAATGCGGTAGTGAATAATGCCAGGCATATGGCCGCCAGAGAAATCAGCACATGACCCGCGACGAAATACTCGCTTTGCCCTGAACTTTCCAGCACAAAGCCACCTAACGCGATGCAAATTAATCCCATAATCAAAGGGATTAATTTGAAAAGCCACCCGATATATATGTTCACTTTAAACTCCTCAGGTATCCCTGCTAATAATGAAATGTGCATTAATGATAATTTCAGCCTGTTAATATAACGACGAGATATCATTAAAGACAAATGCATAGCATAACTATAGCGGGGTTTACTGTGCCGAGTGCCATTTTTTACCGGTTAAAAGGCCATGATAAATAAATATTTATCCTAAGATTAATTCTTATTCTGTTGTTTTTTTTACAATTATCTTCCAGGGATGGATTGTTTTCCATTATTTAGTAAAAGACCGGATAGTCTCGGTGCTTAAAATCATCGAACATATAAGTATTATTGCTTTGTATCATCGTAAATATGTCTTTCAGACATGTATTGTTTATTTTGTTACTAACAAGTAAAAATATTACAGGTTATTTATGAAAGTATTTCACAATATATTTAAGCACTTCTCTTCAAACCATCAAGATAAGCATTCAGATAAAGTTAACAGTCATCAACACCATGGCAAGGTTGATAAAACACATCGTGCAAAGATAGTTGAATTTGATAAACTGGATAATGATTCGCAAATAGATAACGATTTTGGCCTGCATATCATCTATTTCCTGCAACATGGTCACTGGAAGGTAAATGATCGTAGTCACCAGATGGAGAAAGTATGGTTTTATAATAGTGAACCTTCTATAGATATTCAAGAATATAATAGATTCGCCGACAATACTACTGATACGTTTATCTTTACAATTATACCAGACAATAACCATGTGTTAAAATTATCGTCTCCCATTACCGTTACTGTTGAGTGTAAGGGCGGTTATTATTTTATTAATTCCTCTGGAGATAAATCAGATATAATTTATAAAGTTGATGGGCTTTCTATCATAGCGAGAAATTTCTTTACTCTTCTTAGTGGTAATTTCAAACCTGACTGGCGTTGGGATGTCTCTAAAGAGACGTTTACTAAGGAAAAGTTTGATAGCTATGTTAAACCTGTGTTTTCAAAAATAGACTTCTATAAACAGTGTGGTGTGATTAACCCACAAAATGCCAACACGGCTTATTTTGGCGATACAGATGGAAGAGTAGGCGCTGTACTTTATGCATTGCTCGTTTCAGGGCATATAGGCATCAGGGAAAAGGGTTGGAGTTTATTATGTGAATTATTAAAACACGAAAACATGGCTTCATCTGCATACATACATAAAAATAATAAATTGCTCTACAATTTATTAAATACGAGAGACATGATATTGAATGAGTTGCATCAACATGTTTTTTTAAAGGACGATGCGATAACCCCTTGTATCTTCCTTGGGGATCATACAGGCGATAGATTTAGTACTATTTTTGGTGATAAATATATCCTTACTTTGCTAAATTCTATGCGAAATATGGAGGGTAATAAAGATAGCCGTATTAATAAAAATGTCATCGTTCTGGCTGGAAATCATGAAATCAATTTTAATGGTAACTATACTGCATGACTAGAAAATTATAAACTCTCTGCCGGTGATACGTATAACTTAATTAAAACGCTCGATGTTTGTAATTATGACTCAGAAAGGCAAGTTTTAACCAGTCATCACGGAATAATAAGAGATGAAGAAAAAAATGTTATTGTCTCGGTGCTTTGCAGGTTCCATTTAATCAGATGAAAAATCCTACTGATCCTGAGGAATTAGCCAATATTTTTAATAAAAAACATAAAGAACACATGGATGATCCTCTATTCCATCTAATCCGAAGCAATACTTTGAAACCCACACCTGTATATGCTAATTATTTTGATAACACTACTGATTTCAGACCAGCACGTGAACGTATCTTCATATGTGGGGAGACACTCAAAGGTGAAGACCCCAGCAAATACATTAGACAAAAATATGGGCATCATGGGCCCGGGGTAGATCAGAATCAACAATTTGATAATGGTATTATGGGGCTAAATTCCCTGAAGGAAGCACGTGATAAAAATAATAAAATAATTTATTCCTCAGGGCTTAGTTGTTTTCAATCTCATTAAAACTCCATGAATACGGTGGTATGTCTTTTTAATCCTGCCAGTATTTCATAGGTTTTCTTAATCGATTGTAGAGGCATGTTCTGATGACGCCTCTACAATCTTTAGGGACTTTCGCTGCTATGAGATAAGAAATTTCATATTATGCTTTAAGGCTGAATGATTTGTGCAAAATATAATTATTTTTCCATCGAACATGAGGTGTATGTCATAAGATTAAATGTTAACTATGTATTCCTCGCGGTGAATAATATGAGGTAAAAGATGAAAATTGGAACTGTGGCAGGCACTAACGGCAGTACAACGACAATCGCAACAAATGATATGGTTCAAGAGCATGTTACTAACTTCACTAAAGAACTGTTTGGGTATATTGCAAATGGTATAGGTGATGATATATCAAGTATTGCCAGGACAATGCTCGGTGAAGTTGTGGAAAAATTGATGATTGGCAAATAGAACGTTTCCAACAATCTATTCGAGATGACAAAATATCATTTACCATACAAACGGATCATTCAGAAAAATATAGTATGCTATCGGGCATGCGCGCTCATATTCTACGTAGGAATAACTGTTATCAGTTTATTGTGACAATTAATAGTAAAAATTACGGTTGCCCTCTTGATGATACCGATATTAATTGGTGCAGCATTGTTTATTTACTTAATAATATGACAGTAAATGATGATGCTAATGATGTTGCAGTTACTGAGTCGTACAAACCCATCTGGAACTGGAAAATATCGCAATTCGATGTATCTGATATTAAATTCGAAACAATGATAAAACCCCAGTTCGCTGACAGAACCTATTTCTCCAATTGTTCACCTGTTGATCCCACAAGTACCAGACCAACCTATTTTGGCGATACCGATGGCTCAGTCGGTGCAGTTTTGTACGCGCTTTTTGCAACGGGACATTTGAGAATCATGGCTGAAGGAGAAAATTTCCTTAGCCAGTTGCTTAATATAGAAGATGAAGTTCTCAACGTATTGCTAAGGGAGAACTTTAATGAGCAACTTGACACTAATGTTAATACAATAATCAGTATTCTGAACAGAAGAGATATAGTTTTAGAAAGTCTTCAGCCTTATTTAGTTATTAATAAAGACGCTGTGACGCCATGTACGTTTCTTGGCGACCAAACCGGCGATCGATTTAGTAATATCTGTGGCGATCAATTTATCATCGATTTGTTAAAACGCATAATGAGTATCAATGAAAATGTTCATGTATTAGCTGGAAATCATGAAACGAATTGCAATGGTAACTATATGCAGAACTTCACGCGTATGAAACCACTTGATGAGGATACCTACGCTGGGATAAAAGATTATCCTGTATGTTTCTATGACCCCAAATACAAAATAATGGCAAATCATCATGGGATAACTTTTGATGAGCAGCGAAAACGTTACATTATAGGACCGATAACAGTCTCTATTGATGAAATGACCAATGCTCTCGATCCGGTCGAATTAGCGGCAATTATCAATAAAAAACATCATGCTATAATTAATGGCAAAAAGTTTAAAACTAGCCGGGCTATCTCTTGTCGATCCTTTAATCGTTATTTTTCTGTTTCGACAGATTACAGACCTAAACTTGAAGCACTATTAGCATGGTCACAGATGTTAGGTATAAATAAAGTTGTTGCAGATAACGGAAATGGTGGGAGAGAACGCATAGGTGAAACGGGGACAGTTTTAGGTCTTAACGCCCGTGACAGTAAACATGCTGGAAGAATGTTCAGCATGCATAATTGCCAAATTAACCCTGGTGCAGGGCCTGAGATAACCACTCCCTGGAAGTCTTACCAGCATGAAAAAAACAGAAATGGACTTATGCCTTTGATTAGAAGGCGCACAATGTTACAGCTCTGAACCATAGACAACATGAATATTAATGTTACTATCTGGTTGAGACTGTTGATAAAACGTAAAAAGGAATGCTCTGTTCCTGCAACTGAACAGGCGTGAAACGCTATCCAACAGGATGGATACCGTTTTGTCAGCCAGTTTTATAGATCACACTTATGAGTATGCGTGTTTCATTTACGGCCAGGAATGCTGATGATGACAACATTACTACCCGTTTTCACTAAGCCTTCTCCGTTGGCGCTCAATGCTCTGCGCGCTGGTCGTATTTGTCGTTTCCTTCTTATCCCGGATGGAAGAATCCGCTGAACGTCGTTCGGCGGCAGTTGTAACACGCGTCGTTTGCTTACAGGGATTATGGCGGGCCGATTATGGATAAGAGTAAGCGCCATCTGGCGTGGTGGGTTGTCGGGGCACTGGCGGTGGCTGCCGTCGTGGCGTGGTGGCTGTTGCGCCCGGCGGGTGTGCCGGAAGGCTTTGCTGTCAGCAATGGGCGCATTGAAGCGACGGAAGTGGATATCGCCAGCAAAATTGCCGGGCGTATCGACACCATTCTGGTGAAAGAAGGCCAGTTTGTTCGCGAAGGTGAAGTACTGGCGAAGATGGATACTCGCGTGTTGCAGGAACAGCGACTGGAAGCCATCGCGCAAATCAAAGAGGCACAAAGCGCCGTTGCCGCCGCGCAGGCTTTGCTGGAGCAACGACAAAGTGAAACTCGTGCCGCACAGTCGCTGGTCAATCAACGCCAGGCCGAACTGGACTCCGTTGCCAAACGTCATACGCGTTCCCGCTCGCTCGCCCAACGAGGGGCTATTTCTGCGCAACAGCTGGATGACGATCGCGCCGCCGCTGAGAGCGCCCGAGCGGCGCTGGAATCGGCAAAAGCTCAGGTTTCTGCTTCTAAAGCCGCTATAGAGGCGGCACGCACCAATATCATTCAGGCGCAAACCCGCGTCGAAGCGGCACAAGCCACTGAACGGCGCATTGCCGCAGATATCGATGACAGCGAACTGAAAGCCCCGCGTGACGGACGCGTGCAGTATCGGGTTGCCGAGCCAGGGGAAGTGCTGGCGGCAGGCGGTCGGGTGCTGAATATGGTCGATCTCAGCGACGTCTATATGACTTTCTTCCTGCCAACCGAACAGGCGGGCACGCTAAAACTGGGCGGTGAAGCACGGCTGATCCTCGATGCCGCGCCAGATCTGCGTATTCCGGCGACCATCAGTTTTGTCGCCAGCGTCGCCCAGTTCACGCCAAAAACCGTCGAAACCAGCGATGAACGGCTGAAACTGATGTTCCGCGTCAAAGCGCGTATCCCACCGGAATTACTCCAGCAGCATCTGGAATATGTCAAAACCGGTTTACCGGGCGTAGCGTGGGTGCGGGTGAATGAAGAACTTCCGTGGCCTGACGACCTCGTGGTGAGGTTGCCGCAATGACACATCTGGAACTGGTTCCCGTCCCGCCTGTCGCGCAACTGGCGGGCGTGAGCCAGCATTATGGAAAAACCGTTGCGCTGAACAATATCACACTCGATATTCCGGCCCGTTGCATGGTCGGGCTGATTGGCCCGGACGGCGTCGGGAAGTCGAGCTTGTTGTCGTTGATTTCCGGTGCCCGCGTCATTGAGCAGGGCAATGTGATGGTGCTGGGCGGCGATATGCGCGACCCGAAGCATCGCCGCGACGTCTGCCCGCGCATTGCCTGGATGCCGCAGGGGCTGGGCAAAAATCTCTACCACACCTTGTCGGTGTATGAAAACGTCGATTTTTTCGCCCGCCTGTTCGGTCACGACAAAGCGGAGCGGGAAGTGCGAATTAATGAGTTGCTGACCAGCACCGGGTTAGCACCGTTTCGCGATCGTCCGGCAGGTAAACTCTCCGGCGGGATGAAGCAAAAACTTGGGCTGTGCTGCGCGTTAATCCACGACCCGGAACTGTTGATCCTTGATGAGCCAACAACGGGGGTTGACCCGCTCTCCCGCTCCCAGTTCTGGGATCTGATCGACAGTATTCGCCAGCGGCAGAGCAATATGAGCGTGCTGGTCGCCACCGCCTATATGGAAGAGGCCGAACGCTTCGACTGGCTGGTAGCGATGAATGCCGGAGAAGTGCTGGCAACTGGCAGCGCCGAAGAGCTACGGCAGCAAACGCAAAGCGCTACGCTGGAAGAAGCATTTATAAATCTGTTACCGCAAGCGCAACGCCAGGCGCATCAGGCGGTAGTGATCCCACCGTATCAACCTGAAAACGCAGAGATTGCCATCGAAGCGCGCGATCTGACCATGCGTTTTGGTTCCTTCGTTGCCGTTGATCACGTTAATTTCCGCATTCCACGCGGGGAGATTTTTGGTTTTCTTGGTTCGAACGGCTGCGGTAAATCCACCACCATGAAAATGCTCACCGGACTGCTGCCCGCCAGCGAAGGTGAGGCGTGGCTGTTCGGGCAACCGGTTGATCCAAAAGATATCGATACCCGCCGTCGGGTGGGCTATATGTCGCAGGCGTTTTCGCTCTATAACGAACTCACCGTGCGGCAAAACCTTGAGTTACATGCCCGTTTGTTTCACATCCCGGAAGCGGAAATTCCCGCAAGAGTGGCTGAAATGAGCGAGCGTTTTAAGCTCAACGACGTTGAAGATATTCTGCCGGAGTCATTGCCGCTCGGCATTCGCCAGCGGCTTTCGCTGGCGGTGGCGGTGATTCATCGCCCGGAGATGTTAATCCTCGATGAACCTACTTCTGGCGTCGATCCGGTGGCGAGGGATATGTTCTGGCAGTTGATGGTCGATCTCTCGCGCCAGGACAAAGTAACCATTTTTATCTCCACCCACTTTATGAACGAAGCGGAACGTTGCGACCGCATCTCACTGATGCACGCCGGAAAAGTGCTTGCCAGCGGTACACCGCAGGAACTGGTTGAGAAACGCGGAGCCGCCAGTCTGGAAGAGGCATTTATCGCCTATTTGCAGGAAGCGGCAGGGCAGAGCAACGAAGCCGAAGCGCCGCCCGTGGTACACGACACCACCCACGCGCCGCGTCAGGGATTTAGCCTGCGCCGTCTGTTTAGCTACAGCCGCCGCGAAGCGCTGGAACTGCGACGCGATCCAGTACGTTCGACGCTGGCGCTGATGGGAACGGTGATCCTGATGCTGATAATGGGTTACGGCATCAGTATGGATGTGGAAAACCTGCGCTTTGCTGTGCTCGACCGCGACCAGACCGTCAGTAGCCAGGCGTGGACGCTCAATCTCTCCGGTTCCCGTTACTTTATCGAACAGCCGCCGCTCACCAGTTATGACGAGCTTGATCGTCGGATGCGTGCGGGCGATATCACGGTGGCGATTGAGATCCCGCCCAATTTCGGGCGCGATATCGCGCGTGGTACGCCTGTGGAACTCGGCGTCTGGATCGACGGAGCGATGCCCAGTCGTGCCGAAACGGTAAAAGGTTACGTGCAGGCAATGCACCAGAGTTGGCTTCAGGATGTGGCGAGCCGACAATCGACACCCGCCAGCCAAAGCGGGCTGATGAACATTGAGACGCGTTATCGCTATAACCCGGACGTAAAAAGCCTGCCAGCGATTGTTCCGGCGGTGATCCCGCTTCTGCTGATGATGATCCCGTCAATGCTAAGCGCCCTTAGCGTGGTGCGGGAAAAAGAGCTAGGGTCGATTATCAACCTTTACGTGACCCCCACCACCCGTAGCGAATTTTTGCTTGGCAAACAGCTGCCGTACATCGCGCTGGGGATGCTGAACTTTTTCCTGCTCTGCGGCCTGTCGGTGTTTGTGTTTGGCGTACCGCATAAAGGCAGTTTCCTGACGCTCACCCTGGCGGCGCTGCTGTATATCATCATTGCCACCGGAATGGGGCTGCTGATCTCCACCTTTATGAAAAGCCAGATTGCCGCCATTTTCGGAACGGCGATTATCACATTGATCCCGGCGACACAGTTTTCCGGGATGATCGATCCGGTAGCTTCGCTGGAAGGGCCTGGACGTTGGATCGGCGAGGTTTACCCGACCAGTCATTTTCTGACTATCGCCCGCGGAACGTTCTCGAAAGCGCTGGATCTGACTGATTTGTGGCAACTTTTTATCCCGTTGCTGATAGCCATCCCGCTGGTGATGGGCTTAAGTATCCTGCTGCTGAAAAAACAGGAGGGATGATGCGCCATTTACGCAATATTTTTAATCTGGGTATCAAAGAGTTGCGCAGTCTGCTCGGTGATAAAGCGATGCTGACGCTGATTGTCTTCTCGTTTACGGTGTCGGTGTATTCGTCAGCGACCGTTACGCCAGGATCGTTGAACCTCGCGCCGATCGCCATTGCCGATATGGATCAATCGCAGTTATCGAACCGGATCGTTAACAGCTTCTATCGCCCGTGGTTTTTGCCACCGGAGATGATCACCGCCGATGAGATGGATGCCGGACTGGACGCCGGGCGTTATACCTTTGCGATAAATATTCCGCCTAATTTTCAGCGTGATGTCCTCGCCGGACGCCAGCCGGATATTCAGGTGAACGTCGATGCCACGCGCATGAGCCAGGCATTTACCGGCAATGGGTATATCCAGAATATTATCAACGGTGAAGTGAACAGCTTTGTCGCGCGCTACCGTGATAACAGCGAACCGTTGGTATCGCTGGAAACCCGGATGCGCTTTAACCCGAACCTTGATCCCGCGTGGTTTGGCGGGGTGATGGCAATCATCAACAACATTACCATGCTGGCGATTGTATTGACCGGATCGGCGCTGATCCGCGAGCGTGAACACGGCACGGTGGAACACTTGTTGGTGATGCCGATAACGCCGTTTGAGATCATGATGGCAAAGGTCTGGTCGATGGGGCTGGTGGTGCTGGTGGTGTCGGGATTATCACTGGTGCTGATGGTGAAAGGCGTGCTGGGTGTACCGATTGAAGGCTCGATCCCGCTGTTTATGCTGGGCGTGGCGCTCAGTCTGTTTGCCACCACGTCAATCGGCATTTTTATGGGGACGATAGCGCGTTCAATGCCGCAACTGGGGCTGCTGGTGATTCTGGTGCTGCTGCCGCTGCAAATGCTTTCCGGTGGATCCACGCCGCGCGAAAGTATGCCGCAGATGGTGCAGGACATTATGCTGACCATGCCGACGACACACTTTGTTAGCCTCGCGCAGGCCATTCTCTACCGGGGTGCCGGATTCGAAATCGTCTGGCCGCAGTTCCTGACGCTGATGGCAATTGGCGGCGCGTTTTTCACCATCGCGCTGCTGCGATTCAGGAAGACGATTGGGACAATGGCGTAAGGAAGGGAAACTTGACTTCATACTGTGATGTCATAAAGTGAAGTCATAAGGGAATGTCATGTAAACACAGGTACAGGCTTTACGAAAGAAACAAAAAAACACACTGGATCAGCTATTTAAATCACCTTTACCTCAAGGAATCAAATGGACTGATATAGAATCTCTGGTTAAAGCGTTAGGCGGAGAAATTAAGGAAGGTAGGGGGTCGCGTTGCAAGTTCATACTAAATATGAGCGTTGCGTGTTTCCATCGGCCTCATCCGTCGCCAGATACCGATAAAGGCGCTGTAGAAAGCGTGCGTGACTGGTTACTAAGTATAGGGGTAAAACCATGATCAAACTGAAGACGCCAAACTCTATGGAGATTGCCGGGCAACCTGCAGTTATCACTTACGTGCCAGAACTGAATGCATTTCGTGGCAAATTCCTGGGCTTGTCAGGTTATTGTGATTTTGTCTCTGACAGCATTCAGGGGCTGCAAAAAGAAGGGGAACTTTCCCTGCGAGAGTATCTTGAGGATTGTAAAGCTGCGGGTATTGAGCCGTATGCGCGTACAGAAAAGATTAAGACCTTTACGTTACGCTATCCAGAATCGCTGAGTGAACGCCTTAATAATGCGGCTGCGCAGCAACAAGTCTCTGTTAATACCTATATTATTGAAACACTGAATGAGCGTTTGAATCATTTATAAATTTTAGCGGCGTACATTACGCAGAATATCTGCCTTTACAGGATCTATCTATGCAACTGAACTTAATTTTATAAATTAAGTTCAGTTAATATCTTTTCTTTCCTCGTTTCAGAAATAACTCAATCTTCCTTCGGCAAGCACTGCAAATGCCCGTGCCGCACGCCGCGCTGGGCGATAACGTCATCGGCAAAATGCTGCACGTCGCCCATATCACCTTTCAGCACGGCGATTTCCAGACAGTCGTCGTGATTGATATGCACATGCAGCGTGGCGACGGAGAGATCGTGGTGATGGTGCTGGGTGGAGACAATGCGGCTGGCTAAGTCGCGTTTTTCGTGTTCATACACATAGGAGAGCACCGCGAAACCTTGCGTGCCGTGCTGCTGAGTGGCCTCCTGGGCCAGAGCGCTACGCAGAATATCGCGGATAGCTTCGGAACGATTGTTATAACCACGACGCTGGCTCAGGCTGTCCAGCGTCTCCAGTAAATCGTCATCAAGCGTGATGGTGACTCGTTGCATTTGCGTTAAACCTTTTCTGTGGTGCGACGGCGCACGGGGAATGCGGGTAATACCGCGTTTTGTAGCACACGTCCGGCGTCAGAGGAAAAGGTTAATTTATCTCCCACCACCTGGGTTTCGACGATTTGTCCGTTGTCCATCACCATCACCCGCTGACAGAAGCGTTCCACCAGGCGTAAGTCGTGGGTGATGAACAGGCAGGCGGTGCCAAACTGTTGTTGTAGCTTTTTCAGCAGGCGAATGACGCCCGCCTGTAACACGAGATCAAGGTTAGAAACGGCTTCATCCAGAATCAGTAGTTTCGGTTCGACCGCCAGCGCGCGAGCCAGGCAGACGCGCTGGAGCTGGCCGCCGCTTAACTGCGGTGGGCGTTTGTCGAGAACGCTGTCATCGAGATCGACCGCCTTCAGCATTTCGCTGGCGCGCGCCAGTTGTTCGGATTTTTTCAGTGATAGCAGGTGGCGCATCGGTTCACGCAGGATCTCGCGCACGGTTTTGCGCGGATTCACGGCGCTGATGGAGTCCTGAAATACCATCTGAATATCGCGGCGGAACGCATTACGCTGGGCGCGATTGAGTTTCGCCAGCGGTTCGCCGCGCCAGCTAATATTCCCTTGTGAGGGAGACTCTAAGCCTACCAGCAGCCGCGCGAGGGTGCTTTTTCCGCAGCCGCTGCGTCCCAGCAGGGCGACGGTTTCGCCGCTTTTCAGGGTCAGGGAAACGTTATTCAGCACCGCCTGATGTTGATGTTTTCCGCTAAATCCACCGTGGGCATAGTGATGGGAAAGGCCGCAGACGTTAAGTAAGGTCATGATGCCAGCTCCATACCGTAGAGGGCGAGATGAGCGGAAACCAGGCTGCGCGTCACCGTATGTTTGGGGGCGTTAAACAGCGTTTCTACATCGCCCTGTTCGACAATTTTACCTTGTGACATCACCGCCACGTCATCCGCCAGACGCGCCACAACGCCCATATCATGGGTGACCAGCAGCATTCCCGGCGCTTGTTTTTGCATAATGCTTTCCAGCAGATCGAGGATGCGCGCCTGTGCTACCACGTCGAGGTCGGTGGTCGGTTCATCGGCGATGATAAACGGTGATTCACACAGCACCGCCATCGCAATCATCATGCGCTGCAACATGCCGCCGCTCATCTCGAACGGGTACAGCTTCAGCACGCGCGCGGCGTTTTCCAGCCCCACCGCTTCTATGGCAGCGGTAAGCGTAGCGTCATCGGCGGGTTTCCCTAACGCCAGGCAGGTTTCCCGCGCGTGGGTGTGCATGGTGTGCAGTGGATTAAAGGCGCTGCGCGGGTTCTGCATGATGGTGGCAATTTTGATGCCGCGCAGGGCGCAAGGCGAAACCGGTTTGCCATCGGCTAAAATTTCCCCCGCCGTCTGGCGAACGCCAGCGGGCAAAATGCCCAGCGTCGCGGCGCAGGTTAATGATTTCCCGCTGCCGCTACCGCCGACTAACGCCAGCACGCGCCCGCGTTGCAGGGTTAACGATACACCGTGTACCAGCGGCTGCGCGGCCTGTAGCGCGATATTACGTAGTTCAATCTGTTGCGGCATTAGTGTGCGTGCTCCGTCACCAGATGAGGATCCAGATGATCGCGCAGTGCGTCACCCACCAGGTTAAAGGCCATCACGCTGATAAACAGCGCCAGCCCCGGCCAGAACATTTGCAGCGGCTGGGTCCAGATATACTGGCGCGCGTCGTTAATCATCACGCCCCATTCGGCGGTCGGCGCGGTCACACCGAGGCCAAGGAAAGACATCCCCGCGACGTGCAGCATCATATGGCCGATATCCAGCGTTGCCAGCACCAGCAGCGAAGGGATCACCGCGCCTGCCAGATGATCGACAAACACCCGCACATGGCCCGCACCGGAAAGCCGTGACGCCAGCACAAACTCGCGTTGGCGTAGTGAAATCACCAGGCTGCGCACCATGCGTGCATACCACGCCCAGTGCGACAGGGCGATGGCGATAATTACGTTGGTCAGCCCGGTGCCGAGCACGCCAACCATAAAGAACGACAGAATCGAGGTCGGGAAGGTCATAAACATATCGGCGACGCGCATGGTGGCCTGATCAACGCGTCCGCCAATCAGTCCGGCGCTGCCGCCAATCACCAGCCCTAATGTCAGCACCAGCAGCAGGCAGGCCATTACCGAACCGAGCGACACGCGGGTCGCCGCCATCAGCCGCGAGAAAATATCACGCCCTAAGTGATCGGTGCCCAGCCAGTGCTGCGCATCCGGCGAAAGCAGGCGCGACGGCAGATCAATAGCCTGAGGGTCATACGGCAGCCACCACTGGCTGGTAAGCGCAATCAGCGCCAGCAGGGCGATAATGATCAGCGCCAGGCGTACCGACCAGCGGGAAGAGAGGAAAAAGTTCACGCGTGCGCTCCTTCATGACGACGAATGCGCGGGTCCAGCGCGGCGTTGAGCAAATCGACAATCAAATTACAGACCACAAAAACCACCACCATCATCAGCGTAAAGCACTGGATCACCGGATAGTCACGGTTAAAAATCGCCGACACCGCATAGCGCCCGACGCCCGGCCAGGCAAAGATGTTTTCGATAATCATCGTCCCGCCGATCAGTTCGCCGATGTGCATCCCCACGGCGGTGATCATCGGCAGCGAGGCATTGCGCAGGATGTGGCGACGTTCGGTCTGTTTGTCGTTCAGGCCGCGCAGACGCGCCCAGGTGACGTGACGCTGACCGGCGACGTCCAGCATACTGGCGCGCAGTAAACGCGCGTTAATCGCCAGCGACATAAAGGCAATGGAAACCGCAGGCAAAATGATGTGCTGCCAGCCGCCGTAACCCATCGCGGGTAGCCATTGCAGATACACCGAAAACGCCATCACCAGTAAAAACGCCAGCCAGAAGTTAGGCATCGACACGCCAAGAAACGCGATGAAACGTACGGCGAAATCCGGCAGACGGTCGCGGTGGCGCGCCGCCCAGATACCGAGCGGTACGGAAGTGAGCAGAATTAATACCAGCGCCGCACCTGCAAGTTCCAGCGTGGCGGGCAGGAAGTTCAGCATATCGTCCAGTACCGGGCGTTGGCTGGCGAATGAGATACCAAAGTCAAGATGCAGCGCCTTCCACAACCAGGTGCCGTACTGGACGTACAGCGGCTGATCCAGTCCCAGCATGGTGCGGGTAGAGGCCAGCATCTCCGGCGTCGGCGGCAGGTTAGACAGACGCAAATAATCGAGCGCCGGGTCGCCGGTACCGAGGCGCAGCATCAGAAAAATGATCACCGAGGCGGCGAGCACCATCGGGATCAGCAGCAGAAAGCGGCGTAATACGTAACGCAACATTAAGGTTTCACCGGTTTAATCTGTTCGAACGGAATTTCGGTGGCGATCGGCGCGTAGGGGATGTTACCCAGCTCCGGTTTTGATACCACCATCATCGAGATGTAGCTGATAGGCAGATAAACCGCCTCGTCATGCAGACGGGTCAGAATGTCGCGATACAGCGCCTGACGTTGCGTTTCGTCATGGGTCGCCAGCACTTCGCCGATCTCTTTATCAATCAGCGGCTTGTCGGCTAATCCTTGCTGTGCCTGGAAGTCAGCGTGCGACGGTACGCGCATTGAACTCAGGAAGGCGTGTGGATCGTATGGCGCGCCCCAGGTGCGGTGGAAAATCATGCCAAAACGACCGTCGCGCTGACGAGCATAGATACTGCTCTCTTCTTCGCCAATCAGCGAGACATCTGCGCCAATCTGGCGCATATCAGCCTGAATGATTTCCGCCATCGATTTGCTTAACGCATCGGTGCCGATGAACGACAGTTCAATGCGCAGCGGCTGACCATTTTTCTCGCGGATGTCTTTGCCCGCAGGCAGCGTCCAACCGGCTTTTTCCAGCAACGCTTTCGCTTTCTGCGGATCGTACTGGCGCGGTTTCAGGCCGAGATTAGCGTAAGGCACAGAAGGGGCAAACAGGGTGTCGGCGACCTGCTGGGTGCCATATAACGCGTTATCAATCAGCGATTTTTTGTTTACCGCGTAATTAAGAGCTTCACGTACTGCCAGCTCGTTGGTGGGGGCTTTGGCGGTATTGAGCGCCAGCATCACGGTTTCGATCGGCTGTGACAGTTGGGTGTGGTAAGCCGGATTCTGGCTAAAGCGGGCGAAGGTATCGAGCGGTAATAACCCTTCGTTTCCGTACAGCAGGTCGATATCGCCAGTTTCAAACGCCACCGCGCGGGTAGTCGGGTCCGGGATGACGTTAAAGGTGATCTTTTTAATCGCTGGCTTTTCGCCCCAGTAGTTTTCGTTACGGACGAAGACATCGTACTGATTCAGTTTCGATTCCTGCAAAATCCACGGTCCGGTGCCAATCGGCGCTTTAATTCCGTTCATGGTTTCATGGTTTTTAAACTGCGAGGGAGCGATAAAACGGAAAGGACGGGGCAGGGCCAGTTCTTGCAGGAAAGGATAGTAGGCGCTTTTCAGGGTAATTTGCAGCTCTGTTTTACTGAGTGCTTTAACATCAACAATCTGGTTTGCCAGCTCCAGCCAGGCGTGACGTTGACGGTTATCGAGCACTGCGCGGAAGTTTTCTGCCGCCGCCTCGGCATCGAACGGTTCACCGTTGGAGAATTTCACGTCATCACGCAGGGTGAAGGTCCAGGTTTTACCATCTTCTGAATGAGTCCAGCTTTTTGCCAGCCACGGGATCACCGAACCGTCTGCCTGATATTTCACCAATGGTTCATAAACCATGCTCTGGGCGAACATCTGGTTAGGCGTGTAAAGGTGCGGGTTTAGTGGCCCGACATTCACCGGCCAGGCGGTGGTGATTTCATCTGGTGCAGCGGCATGGACGATAAAAGACGCACAAGCCAGCAGCGCAAATAGAGTGCGGCGGAGTGTGGAGAGCATGGTAACCCCAATGGATTAAAATAGATGGCGGAAATAAGTATGACGATTTTAAGTATTCGTCATACTGATTACCTGTTCTGGATCAATAGATGGGCAGTCGGGTGGGCGGATCAGTTAACTGAATCGATCCATTGCACACTGTCGGCGGTGAGCGTAAAGGGGGTGGGGGTGCAGATCGCCAGGCTTAAATTTTCAAGCTGACAATGGCTGACTGACAGCGAGGAGTGATAGGTGCTGTCTACGCTGACGATTTGCCAGGCGCTGCCGCCACGCTGTTTAACGATGGCTTCTTTGCGCGTCCAGATGCGCCAGAACATTTCCAGTTGCTGATCAGGATGCACGGCGTCCATCTCAGCGTGTTCCCCGAGGCTGAATACGGCGTTCGCCAGCCAGCGCCAGTTGGCGCGCGGGCGAATCACTTCGATATCGCAGCCGACTTCGCCTTCATCACTCAACAGCAGGGCGATATCGTCACCGCTATGGCTTAAGTTGAACCATAGCGGCGTTTCCGGCGCAAATGCAGGTTTGCCTTGTTCGCCATAGATGATCTCCGGTAGCGGGGAAAGCGTGTGCGAAAGCAATGCACGCCCCGCCAGCCAGCGTTCGCGTCGTGGACCTTGCGGTGCTTGCTCGCGTAAACCCGGTGGCAGTGGAGCTGCGCTTAAGGTCGAAACTTTCCCCAGAACTATCCGATACATATCAGGGCCAACGTTTAATGGAAAATGAAAGTGCGTATCGTATCACTTGTCGCCTCATCCCGGTAACCGACTTTTCGGTCTGCCTGGCCCCAGTAAAATCGCCAGTTTGCTACCGCCTTTGGTGGTTTCCATCCAGATTTTACACACGCTGGTTAATGGCACCGAAAGTAGCATCCCTACCGGGCCGAGCAGCCATCCCCAGATTAACAATGAAAGAAATACCACCATGGTGGACATCCCCAGGCGATGGCCCATCATCCGTGGCTCTAAAATATTGCCGATGACCATATGGACAACTAAAAACAATGCGCCGACCAGAATACATTCGTAAATACCATTAAACAGCAGCACCTGAATCATTGGCGGTACGGCGGAAATTACCGCGCCGATATTGGGCACGTAGTTAAGCAAAAACGCCAGTACTGCCCACATCAGCGCAAACTGTACCCCCATCAGCTCCAGCCCCAGCCAGACGATGACACCTGTCCATAAACTGAGTAGCGTCTTCAATGCAAGATAGTGCGAAACGCCTTTAAGTGCGCGGTGTAATCCCGCGATGTGAATCTGTGGATTATTCAGCGCAAAACGCATTTTGTAAGGGACGTGGCGCACTTCAAACAGCATAAAAACTACGGTCATCACCAGCAAAAGCACGCTCGCCATTGCCCCGGAAAGCCCGGTCATTAGCGCTGTGGTGAAGGTAACCACTTTTTCCGAGTCCATCCGCTGCAGCATTCGCTCCGGCGACATATGCAAATTAAGAAAAGGCAACATCTCCTGCAATTTAAAAAGTTTGCGCGTCAGCTCCTTATTAAACTTCGGCAGCATAGAGATAAATTCGTTAAACGATGCCGCCAGTACGCCGACCAGCGCGGTTAGTGCGATCAGCATCACCACCACTACAATCGTAATGGCAACGGGGCGTTGTACTCCCCGACGAATAAACCAGGTAACGAGCGGGTTGAGGACGATGGCAAAAAACAGCGCCAGTAACAGCTGCACAATGATATCTGCCGCTGCGTGAATGCCCGCGAGGATCACTACCAGCGAGGCCAGCTTGAGCAGAATGTGCATGCCCGTTTTATCGGGTTGAGGGGTTTCCATTGGGGCTTCCTTGTGACTTTTTGTATTAAGTGTAGCGGGAGTCACGCCAGCAATATTCTGATTCTTACTGCTGATTTTCACGTCAGCACGTGGTAAAAATGAAACACTGTTGTAAAAATGTGGTGATCCTCATGCCCGAACCCGTAGCCGAACCCGCGCTAAACGGATTGCGCCTGAATTTGCGCATTGTCTCCATTGTCATGTTTAACTTCGCCAGCTACCTCACCATCGGGTTGCCGCTCGCTGTATTACCGGGCTATGTCCATGATGTGATGGGCTTTAGCGCTTTCTGGGCAGGATTGGTTATCAGCCTGCAATATTTCGCCACCTTGCTGAGCCGTCCTCATGCCGGACGTTACGCCGATTTGCTGGGCCCCAAAAAGATTGTCGTCTTCGGTTTATGCGGCTGCTTTTTGAGCGGTCTGGGATATCTGACGGCAGGATTAACCGCCAGTCTGCCCGTCATCAGCCTGTTATTACTTTGCCTGGGACGCGTGATCCTTGGGATTGGGCAAAGTTTTGCCGGAACGGGATCGACCCTGTGGGGCGTTGGCGTGGTTGGCTCGCTGCATATCGGGCGAGTGATTTCGTGGAACGGCATTGTCACTTACGGGGCGATGGCGATGGGTGCGCCGTTAGGCGTCGTGTTTTATCACTGGGGCGGCTTGCAGGCGTTAGCGTTAATCATTATGGGCGTGGCGCTGGTGGCCATTTTGTTGGCGATCCCGCGTCCGACGGTAAAAGCCAGTAAAGGCAAACCGCTGCCGTTTCGCGCGGTGCTTGGGCGCGTCTGGCTGTACGGTATGGCACTGGCACTGGCTTCCGCCGGATTTGGCGTCATCGCCACCTTTATCACGCTGTTTTATGACGCTAAAGGTTGGGACGGTGCGGCTTTCGCGCTGACGCTGTTTAGCTGTGCGTTTGTCGGTACGCGTTTGTTATTCCCTAACGGCATTAACCGTATCGGCGGCTTAAACGTAGCGATGATTTGCTTTAGCGTTGAGATAATCGGCCTGCTACTGGTTGGCGTGGCGACTATGCCGTGGATGGCGAAAATCGGCGTCTTACTGGCGGGGGCAGGGTTTTCGCTGGTGTTCCCGGCATTGGGTGTAGTGGCGGTAAAAGCGGTTCCGCAGCAAAATCAGGGGGCGGCGCTGGCAACTTACACCGTATTTATGGATTTATCGCTTGGCGTGACTGGACCACTGGCTGGGCTGGTGATGAGCTGGGCGGGCGTACCGGTGATTTATCTGGCGGCGGCGGGACTGGTCGCAATCGCGTTATTACTGACGTGGCGATTAAAAAAACGGCCTCCGGAACACGTCCCTGAGGCCGCCTCATCATCTTAAAACTTACTGAATAACCAGCGTATTAATGATGTTTTCTGCGGTGGTCTGCGCTTTTTGCTGATCGTCAGCGGGCAGCGTAATTTGCATGGTCAGCAGTTGATTACCCACGTTACCCAGAATAACGGAAGAGTACGCCGTCTGGCCTTTCGCGGAGATAATACTGTCTAACTGCTGCATTTTGTGACCTTTCAGCTCAATGGCTTTATTGGTTACCACTTGCAGCTGCGGATCGCGGCTACGTTGCTGATCTTCCAGACGCTTCGCCAGCACCGCCAGATCTTCTTTCGGATCATCGCCCATGATGACGATGACTGCTTTCTGCCCGGTGGCGTCGGACCAGACATGCATGTTATTGGCCTGCGTTCCCAGCTTACCGCTCTGGTCGGTCATATCCGCTGGCAGCGAGAAACTTAACTTGCCATCAAGCAGGTTGACGGGATTCCCGGTAGCGTTACTTTCCGCGACCGAACCCTGCGCCGTAGCGTTAGTGTCTTTATCATCACAGGCCGCAAGCCCCATAACCAGCAGGCCAATTCCGACATATTTAACCAGATTGCGCATTGACTTCTTCCTTTCGATAAACGGCCATAACGGCTCATTCATCCATCTTATCACAACTCTGATAACGAACCTTTAACTCGCCTGCAAAGCGTTGATTTCGGATTTATCTGCCAGTCTTTTCAACAGCATATTGAGTAATACGCCATACATTGGCAGGAAGAAAACGATACTGATTAACACTTTGAAACAGTAATCGACCAGCGCGATTTCCATCCAGTGTTCAGCCATAAAGGCATCCGGGCTACGCCAGAAGGCAATGAAGAAAAAGGCCAGCGTGTCACTGACGTTACCGAACAGTGTGGACGCTGTCGGTGCCAGCCACCAGCGGCGACTTTGACGCAGGCGGTTAAAAACGTGCACGTCGAGGATTTGCCCCAGCGCGTAGGCCATGAAACTGGCGGTGGCGATACGGGCGACAAACAGGTTGAAGTGGGCGAGTGCGCCGAATCCCTGCCATGAACCCATATAGAACAGCGACGAGATGACATAGGAGATTAATAACGCAGGGATCATTACCGCGAAGATAATGCGTCGGGCCAGCGGTGCGCCAAAAATACGCACGGTCAGGTCGGTCGCGAGAAAGATAAACGGAAAACTAAACGCGCCCCAGGTGGTATGAAAACCAAAAATGGAGACCGGAAGCTGGACCAGATAGTTACTGGAGGTGATCACCAGCAGATGAAATAACGATAACCAGAACAACGCCTTATAGCGTTGAGTTTGCGAGAAAACGTTCATATTGTACCTTTTTGATTAACCATTGGGGTGAGGGAACCCAATACGTACGACACGTCTGTTATCTTAACATAATAACGTGCTTACCCTTTTTTCGAGCCGCCGCATGATACTGCTTTACGTTGACAATGCAATGGTTAATTTTCACGCAATCGTTAACCTGGTTTGCTTACGGACTCACAGGGCGTAAACTAGCGCCGTTTTTTTAAGTGATGAGAAGAAAATGACCGATCTCTTTTCCAGCCCTGACCACACACTCGACGCGCTTGGCCTGCGCTGCCCGGAACCGGTGATGATGGTGCGCAAAACCGTGCGCAATATGCAGCCTGGCGAAACTTTACTGATTATCGCCGACGATCCGGCGACGACCCGCGATATTCCTGGGTTTTGTACCTTTATGGAACACGAACTGGTTGCGAAAGAGACGGATGGACTGCCTTATCGTTATTTGATTCGTAAAGGCGGTTGATGGGGAAAGATTGGCTTCGATGCCGCCTTTTCCCCTCACCCTAACCCTCTCCCCAGAGGAGCGAGGGGACCGATCGCGCTCAATGTTGCGATCGGTTTGCCTTATCTCCTGCGCAACAATCTTAACGCATTCGCTGTTACCAGCACGGTCGCACCGGTATCTGCCAGCACCGCCAGCCATAGTCCGGTCATCCCTAGCAGCGTGGTGACGAGGAAGATCCCTTTCAGCCCCAGCGCAATAGTGATGTTCTGGCGGATATTGGCGTGAGTGGCGCGTGCCAGTTCAATCATTTGCACCAGGCCGCGCAGGTGGTTATGGGTTAATGCTGCGTCGGCGGTTTCCAGCGCCACGTCTGTGCCACTGCCCATTGCAATCCCAATGGCGGCAGCTTTCATCGCTGGCGCGTCGTTAATACCATCACCGACCATCGCCAGGGGCGCATGTTGATTCAGCTTGGTCACCGCTTTGACTTTATCTTCCGGCAATAGGCCCGCTTTAAACTCCAGCCCCAGCTCCCCGGCAATTGCCGCCGCTGCGCGTGGATTATCGCCGGTGAGGATCACTCCTTTAACCCCCAGCGCGTTCAGTTCACTGATGGCAGTTGCTGCGTCGGCGCGCAGGGTATCCTGCAATGCAATGATACCCAGCACGTCATCATTACGTACTACCAGCACAACCGTTTGCCCGGCGCTTTCCAGTTCATTAATCAAACCAGCAAATGCATCAGCGGGATGTTTCCCGGCAGCGCAAATCAATACGCGCTCACCGTTAACCTGCGCTTCAATGCCAGACCCGACCAGCGCCCGCTGTGATTCGGCGGTGGGAATGGCGAGTTCAGCAACCTGTGCTTCGCGTACGATGGCCTGCGCCAGTGGATGCGTCGCGCCTTGCTCGACCGCCGCCGCCAGTGTCAGCAGTTCAGATTCACTAATACCCGTTGCCGGATGAATCGCGGTAACGCGCGGTTTACCGACGGTCAGCGTACCGGTTTTATCAAACGCCACCTGAGTAACACGACCCAGCTGTTCCAGCGCCGCTCCGCCTTTAATCAACGCCCCACGACGCGCTGCCGCCGCCAGCCCGGAGGTAATCGCCGCAGGCGTGGAGATAACTAACGCACACGGGCAGCCAATCAGCAGCAGCGTCAGCCCTTTATAAATCCACTCCTGCCAGCTGGCGGCAAACAGCAGCGGTGGCACCAGCGTCACCAGCAGGGCGACGGCCATAATCGCTGGCGTATAAATACGGCTGAAACGGTCGATAAACCGCTCAATGGGGGCGCGGCGCTCTTCGGCTTCTTCGATCAGTTTCAGAATCCGGTCAATGGCGCTGGCACCCGGTTCTGACAGCACTTCCAGCGTTACCAGACGGTCTACGCTGGTGGCTCCTGCAGGAACTTTATCGCCCGTCGCGCGCTCCACCGGAATGGATTCTCCGGTCAGGGCGCTTTCATCAAAACTGGCAAACGGTGAGAGCAGTTTACCGTCGGCAGGCAAACGCCCACCTGCGGCGACTTCAATCACATCGCCAGGCCGCAGGCTGTTAATCGCCACCTCTTCCCGCTCACCGTTACGCAGGCGCGTGGCGGTTTCTGGTTTCAGCGCCATTAACGCGCTAACGCCCTGACGCGCGCGGCTGGCGGCCCAGCCTTCCAGTCGTTCACCAATCAAAAACAGCAGCAACACCATCGCAGCTTCAGCCGTTGCGCCAATAAACAGTGCACCAATAGCGGCTACGCTCATTAAGGTTTCAATGGCGAAGTAGCTGCCGGATTTGATCAGCCGTAATGCCTGACGAGCAATCGGGTACAGCCCAACCAGCGTGGTCGCGATAAACGCCAGTTGCCCAAACGGATGATTAAATTGCTCCAGACCCCAGCTGATTGCCATCATCACGATTAGCGTAATCAGCGGCAGATTCTCTTTCAGGCGCGATGCTTGTGGCTCGTCGGCGGCCTGCTCATCGCGCAGGGAATAGCCCGCTTTTTGCACCGCAGATTCAACCTGGGCACGGATGTCATTGTCGGCATCGACCACCAGTTTTTCGGTGGCGAACAGTACCTGCACCTGATTCACACCTGCAAGCCGGCGCACGGCATTTTCTACCTTGCGCGCACAGGCGGCGCAGTCCATGCCGCTGACTTTCCAGCTATAGCGGGTGCCGGAGACGTTTTCAGAGAGCGTTGGCGAGCTGGAACATGCGCCGTCGCAGCAACAGTCGTTGGCGTTCTGTACCGTGGTTAGCGGTTTGAACGCAGCAAATTGAGGGGCTTTCTTGCCGTGATTGTCAGGAGTCGACATGGCATCCTCCGGTTAAGTTTTTTCTCATTAACCGAAGGATACACTCTGGAGTCGACTCCAGAGTCAAGTTTTATCAGAGATACAGCGAGCGGACGATGAGGAAATGACCGGCAAAGTAGCAGGCCGCAGCAATCGCGTTATCTGCCCGGAAGCGGCGGCGATAGTGGCTACCCAGCCAGACAAAGTTACTGATAAACAGCAATGAAGCGCCAACAAACGCAGAGAGTGCCGGAGCGGTCGGACGGAAGAACCACAGTTCACCTGCCAGCCACACCATCACCAGCGTCATGCCGATAAACGTGCAGATAGGCCAACGATACTCTTCCAGCCGCGTCCAGATAATCGCCAGTAACAGCGCGCCCAGAACCAGCAACACCAGTGGCAGAGGCCAGAAGAAAGAGAGCGTCATCTGACTGGCGAAATAGATGGTGTACAGCAGGTGCGAGAGGAAAAACGCGCCGATGGCGTACATCAGACGTTGACGTGGCAACAGGGTTAGCGCATCGCCCAGCAGTGAGGCGCACAGCCCTGCCAGCACCAGATAGCTAATGGCGTCGAACATCGGCGCTTGCCAGGCCAGTAACAGCAGGAGAAGAAGGGTTAACGGTTTAAACACCCAGCGTTGCCAGGTTGGCCCACGATACGATGCATCCACAGATAGCCATGCGGAAAGACAGACAGCGATAAACGACCAAAGCATCTTAGTTCCTTGAATTCGTTATTTTTTCGTAAGCGGAATGCCTACGGTCTTGCTTCCAGTTTAGTGGCGAGGGTGGACGGATGACAACACCATAACTGGCAGGGTATGCTTATTTCCGCATTTTCCGATGAGGGATAAAGATGAGCAAACCACCTCTTTTCTTTATTGTTATCATTGGCTTAATTGTCGTCGCCGCATCGTTTCGTTTTATGCAACAGCGACGGGAAAAAGCTGATAATGATATGGCTCCGCTCCAGCAAAAGCTGGTGGTGGTGAGCAACAAGCGGGAAAAACCGATTAACGATCGCCGTTCGCGCCAGCAGGAAGTGACTCCGGCAGGCACCAGTATGCGCTATGAGGCAAGCTTCAAACCGCAAAGCGGAGGAATGGAGCAGACGTTTCGCCTCGACGCCCAGCAGTACCACGCCCTGACAGTGGGCGATAAAGGTACGCTGAGCTATAAAGGAACGCGCTTTGTCAGCTTTGTAGGCGAACAATAAGGTTATTTTTTAACTTTAAATTTCTTCTGCCAGACCAGCAGTTCAAACACGCCGAAAAGGAAAATCCGCACCTTTTCGGCGGTGGTCATCTGCGGGCCATCTTTCGGTAAAGTGGATTTCAATAGCGCCAGTTGCATACCATGCATCAGCACGGTAAAAATCAGCGCCACGTTAACGAAAATATTCAGCGGGCGCGGGAAGGGATGCACCAGATTGAGGATTAAAAATCCCCAAACGCAGAGCATTAACAAACGACCAATATTAATCAGCATCACTTTCTCCTTGTGCTTCGCGTTGATACAGCCGATAAGCCACCTGACCCGCCACTTTTTCCCGATGTAATGACCAGTTTGCCGGAACAGTGGGCAGACCGTTTTCGACTTCGCTTTCGACATAAATCAGGGCTTCGTCAGCCAGCCAGCCGTTATCTTCCAGTAAATTTATCGTCTCTTCTAACAAGCCACGGCGGAACGGTGGATCGACAAACACGATATTATGCGGTGTGCCTTTTTGCGCCAGGAATGACATTGCGTTGCTGTTCACCACGCGTGCATTGCCTGCTTTTAGTGTCGCCAGATTCTTAATTAACTGCTGAGAAACTGCGCGATCCATCTCAATCAACGTGGCCCCCGCAGCGTAGCGCGATAACGCTTCCAGCCCCAGCGCGCCGCTCCCGGCGAAGCAATCCAGACATTGGGCGTCAACAATGACCGGAGCCAGCCAGTTAAACAACGTTTCGCGTACGCGGTCGGTGGTGGGGCGCAGACCTGGGCTATCAGGAACCGGGAGTTTACGGCCTCGCCACTGCCCGCCAATAATGCGGATTTGGCCGCTGCCGGAATGATTCGGTTTTTTCATGATAAATTGCTCAATCCGCCAGATAACACATACTTGCAGGCGGTGATGTGAATTAAGTTAAGTGATAGACTATTTCATCATTTTTTTAGCTGCTATGTACATAGCGTTAACGCTGTGCCATGAAGCAACAGCGAGGAGTGTAGTCGCAAATGGCGAAAGAAAAAAAACGTGGCTTTTTTTCCTGGCTGGGCTTTGGTCAAAAAGAGCAGACCCCGGAAAAAGAGACAGAAGTTCAGAATGAACAACCGGTTGTAGAAGAAATCGTTCAGGCGCAAGAGCCTGCGAAGGCTTCTGAACAAGCCGTCGAAGAGCAACCGCAGGCGCATACTGAAGCCGAGGCGGAAACTTTTGCTGCCGACGTTGTGGAAGTCACTGAACAGGTTGCTGAAAGTGAAAAAGCGCAGCCTGAAGCGGAAGTCGTTGCACAGCCGGAACCGGTCGTAGAAGAAACGGCGGAGCCAGTGGCTATCGAACGTGAAGAGCTGCCGTTGCCGGAAGACGTCAACGCCGAAGAGGTTTCGCCAGAAGAGTGGCAGGCTGAAGCGGAAACCGTAGAGATTGTCGAAGCGGCGGAAGAAGAAGCGGCTAAAGAAGAAATCACCGACGAAGAGCTGGAAGCACAGGCGCTGGCTGCCGAAGCGGCAGAAGAGGCGGTGATGGTGGTTCCTCCGGTAGAAGAGCAGCCGGTGGAAGAAATCGCTCAGGAGCAGGAAAAACCGACCAAAGAAGGTTTCTTCGCGCGCCTGAAACGCAGCCTGTTAAAAACCAAAGAAAATCTCGGTTCCGGATTTATCAGCCTGTTCCGCGGTAAAAAAATCGACGATGATCTGTTTGAGGAGCTGGAAGAACAGCTGTTGATCGCCGATGTGGGCGTGGAAACCACACGTAAAATTATCACCAATCTGACGGAAGGCGCATCCCGCAAGCAGCTTCGTGATGCCGAGGCGCTCTATGGCCTGCTGAAAGAAGAGATGGGCGAGATTCTGGCGAAAGTCGATGAGCCGCTGAATGTTGAAGGTAAAACGCCGTTCGTGATCCTGATGGTGGGCGTCAACGGTGTGGGTAAAACCACGACGATTGGTAAGCTGGCGCGTCAGTTTGAGCAGCAGGGTAAATCGGTGATGCTGGCGGCGGGCGATACTTTCCGTGCAGCTGCGGTTGAACAGCTTCAGGTCTGGGGTCAGCGTAACAATATCCCGGTGATTGCCCAGCATACTGGTGCGGATTCCGCTTCGGTTATCTTCGACGCCATTCAGGCTGCGAAGGCGCGTAATGTTGACGTACTGATTGCCGATACCGCCGGACGCCTGCAGAACAAATCGCACCTGATGGAAGAGTTGAAGAAAATCGTCCGCGTGATGAAGAAACTCGACGTTGAAGCGCCGCATGAAGTTATGCTGACTATCGATGCCAGCACCGGGCAGAACGCGGTAAGCCAGGCCAAACTGTTCCATGAAGCTGTTGGCTTAACCGGCATCACGCTAACGAAACTGGACGGCACGGCGAAAGGCGGGGTAATTTTCTCGGTGGCTGACCAGTTTGGTATCCCTATCCGCTACATTGGTGTCGGCGAACGTATTGAGGATTTGCGTCCGTTTAAGGCGGACGACTTTATAGAGGCACTTTTTGCCCGAGAGGATTAACAATGATTCGCTTTGAACATGTCAGCAAGGCTTATCTCGGTGGGAGACAGGCGCTGCAGGGCGTTACGTTCCATATGCAGCCGGGTGAGATGGCGTTTCTGACCGGTCATTCCGGCGCAGGGAAAAGTACCCTCCTGAAGCTGATCTGTGGGATTGAGCGGCCCAGCGCCGGGAAAATCTGGTTTAGCGGCCATGACATCACGCGTCTGAAAAACCGTGAAGTTCCGTTTCTGCGCCGCCAGATTGGCATGATTTTCCAGGATCACCATCTACTGATGGACCGTACTGTCTACGATAACGTGGCAATCCCGCTGATTATCGCCGGTGCCAGCGGTGACGATATTCGTCGCCGGGTGTCGGCGGCACTGGATAAAGTCGGGCTACTGGACAAAGCGAAGAACTTCCCTATTCAGCTTTCTGGCGGTGAACAACAGCGTGTTGGCATTGCCCGCGCGGTGGTGAACAAGCCCGCGGTACTGCTGGCGGACGAACCGACTGGTAACCTGGACGACGCGTTGTCGGAAGGGATTCTACGTCTGTTTGAAGAGTTTAACCGCGTTGGGGTAACCGTATTGATGGCAACGCACGACATCAACCTGATCTCGCGGCGTTCCTATCGCATGCTCACCCTGAGCGATGGTCACTTGCATGGAGGCGTGGGCCATGAATAAGCGCGATGCAATCAATCATATTCGGCAGTTTGGCGGGCGTCTGGATCGCTTCCGTAAATCGGTCGGCGGCTCTGGCGACGGCGGTCGTAACGCGCCAAAACGCGCGAAATCCTCGCCAAAACCGGTAAATCGCAAAACCAACGTTTTCAACGAACAGGTGCGCTATGCCTTCCACGGCGCATTGCAGGATCTGAAAAGCAAACCGTTCGCCACGTTTTTAACGGTGATGGTTATCGCCATCTCCCTGACGCTGCCCAGCGTCTGTTATATGGTGTACAAAAACGTTAACCAGGCGGCGACGCAATATTATCCGTCACCGCAAATCACTGTTTACTTGCAAAAAACGCTGGACGATGACGCCGCAGCAGGCGTGGTAGCACAGCTACAGGCCGAGCAGGGCGTGGAGAAAGTGAACTATCTTTCTCGTGAAGACGCACTGGGCGAGTTCCGTAACTGGTCTGGTTTTGGTGGTGCGCTGGATATGCTGGAAGAAAACCCGCTTCCGGCAGTGGCGGTGGTGATCCCGAAACTCGATTTTCAGGGGACGGAATCACTGAATACGCTGCGTGATCGTATCACCCAGATTAACGGCATTGACGAAGTGCGGATGGATGACAGCTGGTTTGCCCGTCTGGCGGCGTTGACCGGGCTGGTCGGGCGCGTTTCCGCGATGATCGGCGTGTTGATGGTGGCAGCAGTGTTCCTCGTCATCGGCAACAGTGTGCGTCTGAGCATCTTTGCTCGCCGTGACTCCATTAACGTGCAGAAACTGATTGGTGCGACGGATGGTTTCATCCTGCGCCCGTTCCTGTACGGAGGCGCATTGCTGGGATTTTCTGGCGCATTGCTGTCATTAATTTTGTCAGAAATTCTGGTACTGCGTTTGTCATCGGCGGTTGCAGAAGTGGCACAGGTTTTCGGAACGAAGTTTGATATCAATGGTTTATCGTTCGATGAATGCCTGCTATTGCTGCTGGTATGCTCGATGATTGGCTGGGTGGCAGCGTGGCTTGCCACGGTACAACATTTACGCCACTTTACGCCTGAATAATAAAAGCGTGTTATACTCTTTCCCTGCAATGGGTTCCGTAGCAGGGAAAGAGATCCCGTTGTCTCTTCCCGGTATTTCATCTCTATGTCACATTTTGTGCGTAATTTATTCACAAGCTTGCATTGAACTTGTGGATAAAATCACGGTCTGATAAAACAGTGAATGATAACCTCGTTGCTCTTAAGCTCTGGCACAGTTGTTGCTACCACTGAAGCGCCAGAAGATATCGATTGAGAGGATTTGAATGACTGACAAAATGCAAAGTTTAGCTTTAGCCCCAGTTGGCAACCTGGATTCCTACATCCGGGCAGCTAACGCGTGGCCGATGTTGTCGGCTGACGAGGAGCGGGCGCTGGCTGAAAAGCTGCATTACCATGGCGATCTGGAAGCAGCTAAAACGCTGATCCTGTCTCACCTGCGGTTTGTTGTTCATATTGCTCGTAATTATGCGGGCTATGGCCTGCCACAGGCGGATTTGATTCAGGAAGGTAACATCGGCCTGATGAAAGCAGTGCGCCGTTTCAACCCGGAAGTGGGTGTGCGCCTGGTCTCCTTCGCCGTTCACTGGATCAAAGCAGAGATCCACGAATACGTTCTGCGTAACTGGCGTATCGTCAAAGTTGCGACCACCAAAGCGCAGCGCAAACTGTTCTTCAACCTGCGTAAAACTAAGCAGCGTCTGGGCTGGTTTAACCAGGATGAAGTCGAAATGGTGGCCCGTGAACTGGGCGTAACCAGCAAAGACGTTCGTGAGATGGAATCACGTATGGCGGCACAGGACATGACCTTTGACCTGTCTTCCGACGACGATTCCGACAGCCAGCCGATGGCACCGGTGCTCTATCTGCAGGATAAATCATCTAACTTTGCCGACGGCATCGAAGATGATAACTGGGAAGAGCAGGCGGCAAACCGTCTGACCGACGCGATGCAAGGTCTGGACGAACGCAGCCAGGACATCATCCGCGCGCGCTGGCTGGACGAAGACAACAAGTCCACGTTGCAGGAACTGGCTGACCGTTACGGTGTTTCCGCTGAACGTGTGCGCCAACTGGAAAAGAACGCGATGAAAAAACTTCGCGCCGCTATTGAAGCGTAATTTCCGCTATTAAGCAGAGAACCCTGGATGAGAGTCCGGGGTTTTTGTTTTTTGGGCCTCTACAATAATCAATTCCCCCTCCGGCAAAACGTCAATCCCCACGCAGATTGTTAATAAACTGTCAAAATAGCTATTCCAATATCATAAAAATGGGGTATGTTTTAGCAGAGTATGCTGCTAAAGCACGGGTAGTCATGCATAAAACGAAATAAAGTGCTGAATCACAACACCACAACACACGTAATAACCAGAAGAATGGGGATTCTCAGGATGAACATAAAGGGTAAAGCGTTACTGGCAGGATGTATCGCGCTGGCATTCAGCAATATGGCTCTGGCAGAAGATATTAAAGTCGCGGTCGTGGGCGCAATGTCCGGTCCGGTTGCGCAGTACGGTGACCAGGAGTTTACCGGCGCAGAGCAGGCGGTTGCGGATATCAACGCTAAAGGCGGCATTAAAGGCAACAAACTGCAAATCGTAAAATATGACGATGCCTGTGACCCGAAACAGGCGGTTGCGGTGGCGAACAAAGTCGTTAACGACGGCATTAAATATGTGATTGGTCACCTCTGTTCTTCATCAACGCAGCCTGCGTCTGACATCTACGAAGACGAAGGCATTTTAATGATCACCCCAGCGGCAACCGCGCCGGAGCTGACCGCCCGTGGCTATCAGCTGATCCTGCGCACCACCGGCCTGGACTCCGACCAGGGGCCGACGGCGGCGAAATATATTCTTGAGAAAGTGAAACCGCAGCGTATTGCTATCGTTCACGACAAACAGCAATACGGCGAAGGTCTGGCGCGAGCGGTGCAGGACGGCCTGAAGAAAGGCAATGCTAACGTGGTGTTCTTTGATGGTATCACCGCCGGGGAAAAAGATTTCTCAACGCTGGTGGCGCGTCTGAAAAAAGAGAATATCGACTTCGTTTACTACGGCGGTTATCACCCGGAAATGGGGCAAATCCTGCGTCAGGCACGCGCGGCAGGGCTGAAAACTCAGTTTATGGGGCCGGAAGGTGTGGCTAACGTTTCGCTGTCTAACATTGCGGGCGAATCAGCGGAAGGGCTGCTGGTGACCAAGCCGAAGAACTACGATCAGGTTCCGGCGAACAAACCCATTGTTGACGCCATCAAAGCGAAAAAACAGGATCCAAGTGGCGCGTTCGTCTGGACCACCTACGCCGCGCTGCAATCTTTGCAGGCGGGCCTGAATCAGTCTGACGATCCGGCTGAAATCGCCAAATACCTGAAAGCGAACTCGGTTGATACCGTGATGGGGCCGCTGACGTGGGATGAGAAAGGCGATCTGAAAGGCTTTGAGTTCGGCGTATTTGACTGGCACGCCAACGGCACGGCAACCGATGCGAAGTAATCATTAATCGGCAACTTTGGGTTGCCGCCAAATTGCTAATATCGAGTACGTTGCTTCATGCCGGATGCGGCGTAAACGCCTTATCCGGCCTACAAGATCCAAAGAAATCAGTAAATTGCAACACACATTGTAGGCCTGATAAGCGTAGCGCATCAGGCAATTTCTCGTTGGTCATCACTTTTGAAATCAACTTGACGATTAACGCTTCTCCCAGCCGCCCTGTTGCGCCGTAAATCCCAGTGCCTGCATAAACGCCGTCATCACACCGCGATCTTCCACGCCTGCATCCGCCATCCACCAGCATGAAACGCCAGGATTGTTACGCAAAACCTCTTCCAGCAGATATTGCCCCACACCGCGACGGCGGGTGACTTCCCGCACGCACAGGGAATCCAGTGCTCCCTCGGTGCCGCTTAAGGTCACCCGCACGGCCGCTAGCAGGCGCTCGTTAAAACGCGCGGCGTAGATACGGTGGTTATCGTCAACCTGTAAAGAGGAAGGGGAATACTCCGGCCAGATCTTTTGCAGGTCAATCCGGTCCTGGTCGCTAAAGTTTTCTAATCGAATGATGGTCAGCTTCATGGGTAACCCGTGTAAATCACAAAAGTGGAACCAGTGTAGCGAAATAATTTAATCGGAGGCTTTCTCTTTTTTATTTCTTTTGGCAGGTGATTAATTTTTTAACAGCAATAATTACAAAGTTAAAACATTATAGAATGAAAAATACCCAGCATAATCCCCTGAATGATAGTGAATTATTCCGCCCTTTGTGCCGTTATTTTATGCTGACAAAGGCACTTTTTTCTGTTTATCTATCAATAAATTCAGAATATTATCTGTTCTTAATCGACTGAAAAATAGGGATTTTAATCACTATTATCACAAAATACTGCGCTAAACCCTTAATCAGACAGGCAAAAACAGTGCAGTATAAAAAAAGAACAGTCTGATTTGTTAACACATAAAAACAAAGCAACACAACATCACGAATGGGGATTTTTGACTATGAAACGGAATGCGAAAACTATCATCGCAGGGATGATTGCACTGGCAATTTCACACACCGCTATGGCTGACGATATTAAAGTCGCCGTTGTCGGCGCGATGTCCGGCCCGATTGCCCAGTGGGGCGATATGGAATTTAACGGCGCGCGTCAGGCGATTAAAGACATTAATGCCAAAGGGGGAATTAAAGGCGATAAGCTGGTGGGCGTGGAATATGACGACGCCTGCGACCCGAAACAAGCCGTTGCGGTCGCCAACAAAATCGTTAACGACGGCATTAAATACGTTATTGGTCATCTGTGTTCTTCTTCTACCCAACCTGCGTCAGATATCTACGAAGACGAAGGTATTCTGATGATCTCGCCGGGAGCGACCAACCCGGAGCTGACCCAACGCGGTTATCAACACATTATGCGTACTGCCGGGCTGGACTCTTCCCAGGGGCCTACGGCGGCAAAATACATTCTTGAGACGGTGAAGCCCCAGCGCATCGCCATCATTCACGACAAACAACAATATGGCGAAGGGCTGGCGCGTTCGGTGCAGGACGGGCTGAAAGCGGCTAACGCCAACGTCGTCTTCTTCGACGGTATTACCGCCGGGGAGAAAGATTTCTCCGCGCTGATCGCCCGCCTGAAAAAAGAAAACATCGACTTCGTTTACTACGGCGGTTACTACCCGGAAATGGGGCAGATGCTGCGCCAGGCCCGTTCCGTTGGCCTGAAAACTCAGTTTATGGGGCCGGAAGGTGTGGGTAACGCATCATTGTCGAATATTGCCGGTGATGCTGCCGAAGGCATGTTGGTCACTATGCCAAAACGCTATGACCAGGATCCGGCAAACCAGGGCATCGTTGATGCGCTGAAAGCAGACAAGAAAGATCCGTCCGGGCCTTATGTCTGGATCACCTACGCGGCGGTGCAATCTCTGGCGACTGCCCTTGAGCGTACTGGCAGCGATGAGCCGCTGGCGCTGGTGAAAGATTTAAAAGCTAACGGTGCAAACACCGTGATTGGGCCGCTGAACTGGGATGAAAAAGGCGATCTTAAGGGATTTGATTTTGGTGTCTTCCAGTGGCACGCCGACGGTTCATCCACGGCAGCCAAGTGATCATCCCACCGCCCGTAAAATGCGGGCGGGTTTAGAAAGGTTACCTTATGTCTGAGCAGTTTTTGTATTTCTTGCAGCAGATGTTTAACGGCGTCACGCTGGGCAGTACCTACGCGCTGATAGCCATCGGCTACACCATGGTTTACGGCATTATCGGCATGATCAACTTCGCCCACGGCGAGGTTTATATGATTGGCAGCTACGTCTCATTTATGATCATCGCCGCGCTGATGATGATGGGCATTGATACCGGCTGGCTGCTGGTGGCGGCGGGATTCGTCGGCGCAATCGTCATTGCCAGCGCCTACGGCTGGAGTATCGAACGGGTGGCTTACCGCCCGGTGCGTAATTCTAAGCGCCTGATTGCGCTTATTTCCGCAATCGGTATGTCCATCTTCCTGCAAAACTACGTCAGCCTGACCGAAGGTTCGCGCGATGTGGCGCTGCCCAGCCTGTTTAACGGTCAGTGGGTGGTGGGCCATAGCGAAAACTTCTCTGCCTCTATTACCACCATGCAGGCGGTGATCTGGATTGTCACCTTCCTCGCCATGCTGGCGCTGACGATTTTCATTCGCTATTCCCGTATGGGGCGCGCCTGTCGTGCCTGCGCGGAAGATCTGAAAATGGCGAGTCTGCTTGGCATTAACACCGACCGGGTGATTGCGCTGACCTTTGTGATTGGCGCGGCGATGGCGGCGGTGGCGGGTGTGCTGCTCGGTCAGTTCTACGGCGTAATTAACCCCTACATCGGCTTTATGGCCGGGATGAAAGCCTTTACCGCTGCGGTGCTCGGTGGGATTGGCAGCATTCCAGGGGCGATGATTGGTGGGCTGATCCTGGGGATTGCGGAGGCGCTCTCTTCTGCCTATCTGAGTACGGAATATAAGGATGTGGTTTCATTTGCCCTGCTGATTCTGGTGCTGCTGGTGATGCCGACCGGTATTCTGGGTCGCCCGGAGGTAGAGAAAGTATGAAACCGATGCATATTGCAATGGCGCTGCTCTCTGCCGCGATGTTTTTTGTCCTGGCGGGCGTCTTTATGGGCGTGCAACTGGAGCTGGATGGCACCAAACTGGTGGTCGACAGCGCTTCGGATGTCCGTTGGCAGTGGGTGTTTATCGGCACGGCGGTGGTCTTTTTCTTCCAGCTTTTGCGACCGGCTTTCCAGAAAGGGCTAAAAAGCGTTTCCGGACCGAAGTTTATTCTGCCCGCGATTGATGGCTCCACGGTGAAGCAGAAACTATTCCTCGTGGCGCTGCTGGTGCTTGCGGTGGCGTGGCCGTTTATGGTGTCGCGTGGGACGGTGGATATCGCCACCCTGACCATGATCTACATTATCCTCGGCCTCGGGCTGAACGTGGTTGTTGGTCTTTCTGGTCTGCTGGTGCTGGGGTACGGCGGCTTTTACGCCATCGGCGCTTACACTTTTGCGCTGCTCAATCACTATTACGGCCTGGGCTTCTGGACCTGTCTGCCGATTGCCGGGTTAATGGCAGCGGCGGCCGGCTTCCTGCTCGGCTTCCCGGTGCTTCGCTTGCGCGGCGACTATCTGGCGATCGTTACCCTCGGTTTCGGCGAAATTGTGCGCATATTGCTGCTCAATAACACCGAAATTACCGGCGGCCCGAACGGAATCAGTCAGATCCCGAAACCGACACTCTTCGGACTCGAGTTCAGCCGTACCGCTCGTGAAGGCGGCTGGGACACGTTCAGTAATTTCTTTGGCCTGAAATACGATCCCTCCGATCGTGTCATCTTCCTCTACCTGGTGGCGTTGCTGCTGGTGGTGCTAAGCCTGTTTGTCATTAACCGCCTGCTGCGGATGCCGCTGGGGCGTGCGTGGGAAGCGTTGCGTGAAGACGAGATCGCCTGCCGTTCGCTGGGCTTAAGCCCGCGTCGTATCAAGCTGACTGCCTTTACCATAAGTGCCGCGTTTGCCGGTTTTGCCGGAACGCTGTTTGCTGCGCGCCAGGGCTTTGTCAGCCCGGAATCCTTCACCTTTGCTGAATCGGCGTTTGTACTGGCGATAGTGGTGCTCGGCGGTATGGGATCGCAGTTTGCGGTGATTCTGGCGGCAATTTTGCTGGTGGTATCGCGCGAATTGATGCGTGATTTCAACGAATACAGCATGTTAATGCTCGGTGGTTTGATGGTGCTGATGATGATCTGGCGTCCGCAGGGCTTGCTGCCCATGACGCGCCCGCAACTGAAGCTGAAAAACGGCGCAGCGAAAGGAGAGCAGGCATGAGTCAGCCATTATTATCTGTTAACGGTCTGATGATGCGCTTCGGCGGCTTGCTGGCGGTGAACAACGTCAATCTTGAACTGTACCCGCAGGAGATCGTCTCGTTAATCGGCCCTAACGGTGCCGGAAAAACCACGGTTTTTAACTGCCTGACCGGATTCTACAAACCCACCGGCGGCACTATTTTACTGCGTGATCAGCATCTGGAAGGTTTACCGGGGCAGCAAATTGCCCGCATGGGCGTGGTGCGTACCTTCCAGCATGTGCGTCTGTTCCGTGAAATGACGGTGATTGAAAACCTGCTGGTGGCGCAGCATCAACAACTGAAAACCGGGCTGTTCTCTGGCCTGTTGAAAACGCCTTCTTTCCGTCGCGCCCAGAGCGAAGCGCTCGACCGCGCCGCCACCTGGCTTGAGCGCATTGGTTTGCTGGAACACGCCAACCGTCAGGCGAGTAACCTGGCCTATGGTGACCAACGCCGTCTGGAGATTGCCCGCTGCATGGTGACGCAGCCGGAGATTTTAATGCTCGACGAACCGGCGGCAGGTCTTAACCCAAAAGAAACCAAAGAGCTGGATGAGCTGATTGCCGAACTGCGCAATCATCACAACACCACTATCTTGTTGATTGAACACGATATGAAGCTGGTGATGGGGATTTCAGACCGAATTTATGTGGTCAATCAGGGGACGCCACTGGCAAACGGTACGCCGGAGCAAATCCGTAATAACCCGGACGTGATCCGTGCCTATTTAGGTGAGGCATAAGATGGAAAAAGTCATGTTGTCCTTTGACAAAGTCAGCGCCCACTACGGCAAAATCCAGGCGCTGCATGAGGTGAGCCTGCATATCAATCAGGGCGAGATTGTCACCCTCATTGGCGCGAACGGGGCGGGGAAAACCACATTGCTCGGCACGTTATGCGGCGATCCGCGCGCTACCAGCGGGCGAATTGTGTTTGATGATAAAGACATTACCGACTGGCAGACGGCGAAAATCATGCGCGAAGCGGTAGCGATTGTCCCGGAAGGGCGTCGCGTCTTCTCGCGGATGACGGTGGAAGAGAACCTGGCGATGGGCGGCTTTTTTGCCGAACGCGACCAGTTCCAGGAGCGCATAAAGTGGGTGTATGAACTGTTTCCACGTCTGCATGAGCGCCGTGTTCAGCGGGCAGGCACCATGTCCGGCGGTGAGCAACAAATGCTGGCGATTGGTCGCGCGCTGATGAGCAACCCGCGTTTGCTGCTACTTGATGAGCCATCGCTCGGTCTTGCGCCGATTATCATCCAGCAAATTTTCGACACCATCGAGCAGCTGCGCGAGCAGGGGATGACTATCTTCCTCGTCGAGCAGAACGCCAACCAGGCGCTAAAGCTGGCGGATCGCGGCTACGTGCTGGAAAACGGCCATGTGGTGCTCTCCGATACCGGCGACGCGCTGCTGGCGAACGAAGCAGTGAGAAGTGCGTATTTAGGCGGGTAATAACACGTTGATTGATAAGGAGTCAAAAGACTCCTTTGAGACAGGTGACAAATGTAAAATTGCCTGATGCGCTGCGCTTATCAGGCCTACTGGGTGAGTTGCAATATATTGAATTTGCACGATCTTGTAGGCCGGATAAGGCGTTTACGCCGCATCTGGCATGAAACGATGAGTAATCTGTAGAGTTTGATTCAGACCTTCTATTTTCCGCTTATCCGTGCCCCATCTCCCATTTTCCCTCACCCACGCCGTCACCGCCTTGTCATCTTTCTGACACCTTACTATCTTACAAATGTAACAAAAAAGTTATTTTTCTGTAATTCGAGCATGTCATGTTACCCCGCGAGCATAAAACGCGTGAATTCGCGCATTCGGTACAACAAGAGAGATAAACGATGAAACCGTTACATTATACAGCTTCAGCACTGGCGCTCGGACTGGCGTTAATGGGGAATGCACAGGCAGTGACGACCATTCCGTTCTGGCATTCTATGGAAGGGGAACTGGGTAAAGAGGTGGATTCTCTGGCCCAACGTTTTAACGCCGAAAATCCGGATTACAAAATTGTACCGACCTATAAAGGCAACTACGAACAGAATTTAAGCGCGGGGATTGCCGCATTTCGTACCGGCAACGCTCCGGCTATTTTGCAGGTTTATGAAGTTGGCACCGCCACCATGATGGCATCGAAAGCCATTAAACCGGTATATGACGTGTTTAAAGAGGCGGGGATTCAATTCGATGAGTCGCAGTTTGTGCCGACGGTTTCCGGTTACTACTCCGACAGCAAAACGGGCCACTTACTCTCCCAGCCATTCAACAGCTCGACCCCCGTTCTCTATTACAACAAAGACGCCTTCAAGAAAGCAGGATTAGACCCGGAACAACCGCCGAAAACCTGGCAGGATCTGGCGGACTATGCCGCGAAACTGAAAGCCTCCGGTATGAAGTGCGGCTACGCCAGCGGCTGGCAGGGCTGGATCCAACTGGAAAACTTTAGCGCCTGGAACGGTCTGCCGTTTGCCAGCAAAAACAACGGCTTTGACGGCACGGACGCGGTGCTGGAGTTCAACAAGCCGGAGCAGGTGAAACACATCGCCATGCTCGAGGAGATGAACAAGAAGGGCGACTTCAGCTACGTCGGTCGTAAGGATGAATCCACCGAGAAGTTCTATAACGGTGATTGCGCGATGACCACCGCCTCTTCCGGTTCTCTCGCTAATATTCGTGAGTACGCCAAATTTAACTATGGCGTAGGCATGATGCCTTACGACGCCGATGCGAAAGATGCACCGCAAAACGCCATTATCGGCGGGGCCAGCCTGTGGGTGATGCAGGGCAAAAATAAAGAAACGTATACCGGCGTGGCGAAGTTCCTCGACTTCCTCGCGAAGCCAGAAAACGCTGCCGAGTGGCATCAGAAAACCGGTTATCTGCCAATCACCAAAGCAGCGTATGACCTGACCCGTGAGCAGGGCTTTTACGAGAAAAACCCAGGGGCGGATACCGCGACGCGTCAGATGCTGAATAAGCCGCCGTTGCCGTTCACCAAAGGGCTGCGTCTGGGCAACATGCCGCAGATCCGCGTGATTGTGGATGAAGAGCTGGAGAGCGTGTGGACCGGTAAGAAGACACCACAGCAGGCACTGGATACCGCCGTTGAGCGTGGAAATCAGTTGCTGCGCCGCTTTGAGAAATCGACGAAGTCTTAATCAGTGTAATGTCGGATGCGTTTCGCTTATCTGACCTGGCATCGCGTGTAGGCCGGATAAGCGAAGCGCATCCGGCACAGTTCAGGAATTAACCGTAATGTCATCATCCCGTCCGGTGTTCCGCTCGCGCTGGCTGCCTTATCTGCTGGTCGCGCCGCAGCTCATCATCACCGTTATCTTTTTTATCTGGCCTGCGGGCGAAGCGTTGTGGTACTCGCTACAAAGCGTCGATCCGTTTGGTTTCTCCAGCCAGTTTGTCGGCCTGGATAACTTCGTCGCGCTGTTTCATGACAGCTACTATCTCGACTCCTTCTGGACGACGATAAAATTCAGCACCTTTGTCACCGTCAGCGGTTTGCTGGTGTCGCTGTTCTTCGCGGCGCTGGTGGAGTACATCGTGCGCGGCAGCCGTTTCTATCAAACCTTAATGCTGCTGCCTTACGCCGTGGCTCCCGCCGTTGCCGCCGTATTGTGGATCTTCCTGTTTAACCCCGGTCGCGGGCTGATCACCCATTTTCTCGCGGAGTTCGGCTACGACTGGAACCACGCGCAAAACAGCGGTCAGGCAATGTTTCTGGTGGTGTTTGCCTCAGTATGGAAGCAAATCAGCTACAACTTCCTGTTCTTCTATGCCGCGCTGCAATCCATTCCCCGTTCGTTGATCGAAGCCGCAGCCATCGACGGTGCAGGCCCAATTCGCCGCTTCTTTAAGATTGCGCTGCCGCTTATCGCTCCGGTGAGTTTCTTCCTGCTGGTGGTGAACCTGGTGTATGCCTTCTTCGACACCTTCCCGGTGATCGACGCCGCCACGTCCGGCGGGCCAGTTCAGGCCACCACGACGCTGATTTATAAGATCTACCGTGAAGGCTTTACCGGACTGGATCTGGCTTCGTCTGCCGCGCAGTCGGTGGTGTTGATGTTCCTCGTCATCGTGCTGACGGTGGTGCAGTTCCGCTATGTTGAAAGCAAGGTGCGTTACCAATGATTGAGAACCGTCCGTGGCTGACGATATTCAGCCATACCATGCTGATCCTCGGGATCGCGGTGATCCTCTTCCCGCTGTACGTGGCGTTTGTCGCGGCGACGCTGGATAAACAGGCCGTCTATGCCGCGCCGATGACGCTCATCCCCGGCACACATCTGCTGGAAAATATCCACAACATCTGGGTTAACGGGGTAGGCACGAATAGCGCGCCGTTCTGGCGGATGTTGCTTAACAGCTTTGTGATGGCGTTCAGCATTACGCTCGGCAAAATTACCGTCTCGATGCTCTCGGCATTTGCCATTGTCTGGTTTCGTTTTCCGCTACGTAACCTCTTCTTCTGGATGATTTTTATCACCCTGATGCTGCCGGTTGAAGTACGTATCTTCCCGACGGTGGAAGTCATCGCCAACCTGAAGATGCTCGACAGCTACGCCGGTTTAACGCTGCCGCTGATGGCCTCGGCGACCGCCACGTTTCTGTTTCGCCAGTTCTTTATGACGCTGCCGGATGAACTGGTGGAAGCGGCGCGGATCGACGGCGCGTCACCAATGCGTTTCTTTTGCGACATCGTTTTTCCGCTCTCCAAAACCAATCTGGCGGCGCTGTTTGTGATCACCTTTATTTACGGCTGGAACCAGTATTTGTGGCCGTTGTTGATTATTACCGATGTGGATCTCGGCACCACCGTGGCAGGGATCAAAGGGATGATCGCTACAGGCGAAGGCACCACTGAATGGAACTCAGTGATGGCGGCGATGTTGTTAACGCTTATCCCTCCGGTGGTGATTGTTTTAGTGATGCAGCGTGCCTTCGTGCGCGGCCTGGTCGATAGTGAGAAATAAGATGGCAGGACTGAAATTACAGGCAGTAACCAAAAGCTGGGATGGTAAAACCCAGGTCATTAAACCGCTGACCCTTGATGTGGCGGATGGCGAATTTATCGTGATGGTCGGGCCGTCTGGCTGCGGGAAATCGACGCTGCTGCGCATGGTTGCCGGGCTGGAGCGGGTGACAGAAGGCGATATCTGGATCAACGACCAGCGCGTGACTGAAATGGAGCCAAAAGATCGCGGGATTGCGATGGTGTTCCAGAACTACGCGCTTTATCCGCATATGAGTGTCGAAGAAAACATGGCGTGGGGGCTGAAAATTCGCGGCATGGGCAAGCAGCAAATTGCCGAGCGCGTTAAAGAAGCGGCGCGCATTCTGGAGCTGGACGGTCTGCTCAAACGTCGCCCGCGCGAGCTTTCCGGCGGTCAGCGCCAGCGTGTGGCGATGGGCCGCGCGATTGTGCGCGATCCGGCGGTGTTCCTGTTTGATGAGCCGCTCTCTAACCTCGATGCCAAGCTGCGCGTGCAGATGCGTCTTGAACTGCAACAGTTGCACCGTCGCCTGAAAACGACTTCACTCTACGTTACTCACGATCAGGTTGAAGCGATGACGCTCGCCCAGCGAGTAATGGTGATGAACGGCGGCGTTGCCGAACAGATTGGCACACCAGTTGAAGTCTACGAAAAGCCCGCCAGCCTGTTTGTAGCGAGTTTTATCGGCAGTCCGGCGATGAACCTGCTGACAGGCCGCGTGAATAACGAAGGCACGCATTTCGAACTGGACGGCGGTATTGAGCTGCCGCTAAACGGTGGCTACCGTCAGTATGCCGGGCGTAAAATGACTCTCGGCATTCGCCCGGAACATATTGCGCTAAGCTCGCAGGCAGAAGGCGGCGTACCGCTGGTGATGGACACGCTGGAGATCCTCGGCGCAGATAACCTGGCGCACGGACGCTGGGGCGAGCAGAAGCTGGTGGTGCGACTGGCGCATCAGGAGCGCCCGACGGCAGGCAGCACGCTGTGGCTGCATCTGGCGGAAAATCAGCTGCATCTTTTTGATGGTGAAACAGGACAACGAGTATGAGTAACTGGCCTTATCCCCGCATCGTCGCTCATCGTGGCGGCGGTAAGCTGGCCCCGGAAAACACCCTGGCGGCAATCGACGTCGGGGCAAAATACGGTCATAAGATGATCGAATTTGACGCGAAGTTATCGAAAGATGGCGAGATCTTCCTGCTCCATGACGACAATCTCGAACGCACCAGCAACGGCTGGGGCGTCGCGGGTGAACTGAACTGGCAGGATTTACTGCGCGTGGATGCGGGCAGTTGGTACAGCAAAGCGTTTAAAGGTGAGCCGCTGCCGTTGCTTTCGCAGGTGGCGGAACGCTGTCGCGAACACGGGATGATGGCGAATATCGAAATCAAACCCACCACTGGCACTGGACCATTAACGGGCAAAATGGTGGCGCTGGCGGCACGCCAACTGTGGGCCGGTATGACGCCGCCGCTGCTGTCATCGTTTGAGATTGATGCTTTAGAAGCTGCACAGCTGGCGGCACCGGAACTGCCGCGTGGTTTATTGCTTGATGAGTGGCGCGACGACTGGCGCGAACTGACCGCGCGGCTGGGCTGCGTCTCTATTCATCTCAATCATAAGTTACTCGATAAAGTGCGAGTGATGCAGTTGAAAGACGCCGGACTGCGGATTCTGGTTTATACCGTCAATAAACCCCAGCGCGCGGCAGAGTTGCTGCGCTGGGGCGTGGATTGCATCTGTACCGATGCGATTGACGTGATTGGTCCGAACTTTACGGCCCAATAGTTTTCAACGGAATGTCAGGCTGCGGCGTGCTGGGCTGATTCAGCATGTCGCCGTTTCTCCTCTCCGGCAGCATATGCTGCTGATTCAACGAACTATCCGGATTACGGTTGCTGTTTAACATCCCGCCGTTGGTGTTGGGCAGCATTTGCTGCCGGGCGGGATTTCGCTCCCCCGGCTGTGACTGCAACACCCGCTGAGAATTATTGTTTATCTGGTTTTCTAAATGCTGCTGTTGCAACTGAGTTTGCGTTTTCAGTTGCTGATTCAGCATCCCTTTTTGCTGGATTTGCTGAGTCTGCATCTGGGTTTGCATCCGCTGCTGGCTGGGTATCTGATACCCCGGCTGGTTAGGGTTGTTCAGAGTATTAATGGGCTGTGCAAAGCCGACAAACGGCAGGAGTGCCGTAAGAATCAGAAGTCGTTTCATCGCGTATCCTCCTCTGAAGATATCCTTTAAGTTTACTCGCTTCCCGACAAAACGATGATTAATTCAGAGTTATATACCAGGCTTAGCTGGGGTTGCCCCTTAATCTCTGGAGAATAACGATGATAAAACCGACGTTTTTACGCCGGGTGGCCATTGCTGCTCTGCTCTCAGGAAGTTGTTTTAGCGCCGCCGCCGCGCCTCCTGCGCCGCCCGTCTCGTATGGTGTGGAGGAAGATGTCTTCCACCCGGTACGCGCGAAACAGGGAATGGTAGCGTCTGTGGACGCCACTGCCACTCAGGTGGGGGTGGATATCCTCAAGGAGGGCGGGAATGCCGTTGATGCCGCCGTGGCGGTGGGCTACGCGCTGGCGGTAACGCATCCGCAGGCAGGGAATCTGGGCGGTGGTGGTTTTATGTTAATCCGCTCGAAAAATGGCAATACCACCGCTATCGATTTCCGCGAAATGGCACCCGCCAAAGCGACCCGCGATATGTTCCTCGATGATCAGGGCAACCCGGACAGCAAAAAATCACTCACTTCGCATCTGGCTTCCGGCACACCGGGTACGGTAGCAGGTTTCTCGCTGGCGCTGGATAAATACGGCACCATGCCGCTGAACAAAGTCGTGCAGCCCGCGTTTAAACTGGCACGCGATGGTTTTATCGTTAACGACGCGCTGGCTGACGATCTCAAAACCTACGGTAGCGAAGTGTTGCCGAATCACGAAAACAGTAAAGCTATCTTCTGGAAAGAGGGCGAGCCGCTGAAAAAGGGCGACACGCTGGTGCAGGCGAACCTGGCAAAGAGCCTGGAGATGATTGCTGAAAACGGCCCGGACGAATTCTATAAAGGCACGATTGCGGAACAGATCGCCCAGGAGATGCAGAAAAACGGTGGCTTGATCACTAAAGAAGATTTAGCGGCCTATAAAGCGGTCGAACGCACTCCGATAAGCGGCGATTATCGCGGGTATCAGGTTTACTCCATGCCACCGCCATCCTCCGGCGGGATCCATATCGTACAAATCCTCAATATTCTGGAAAACTTCGATATGAAGAAATACGGCTTTGGCAGCGCCGATGCGATGCAAATCATGGCAGAAGCGGAGAAATACGCCTACGCCGACCGCTCGGAATATCTTGGCGACCCGGATTTTGTCAAAGTCCCGTGGCAGGCACTGACCAATAAAGCCTATGCCAAATCCATTGCCGATCAAATTGATATCAACAAAGCGAAGCCGTCCAGTGAGATTCGCCCTGGCAAGCTTGCGCCTTATGAGAGTAATCAAACTACCCATTACTCTGTAGTGGATAAAGACGGTAACGCGGTGGCGGTGACCTATACGCTGAACACCACCTTCGGTACGGGTATTGTCGCGGGCGAGAGCGGTATTCTGCTTAATAACCAGATGGATGATTTCTCCGCCAAACCGGGCGTACCGAACGTTTACGGGCTGGTGGGCGGTGATGCCAACGCCGTCGGGCCGAACAAACGCCCGCTGTCGTCGATGTCGCCGACCATTGTGGTGAAAGACGGTAAAACCTGGCTGGTTACCGGTAGCCCAGGCGGTAGCCGGATCATCACTACAGTGCTGCAAATGGTGGTGAATAGCATCGATTATGGCATGAACGTCGCCGAAGCGACCAATGCGCCGCGTTTCCACCATCAGTGGTTGCCGGACGAGCTGCGTGTCGAAAAAGGGTTTAGCCCGGATACGCTCAAGCTGCTGGAAGCAAAAGGTCAGAAAGTGGCGCTGAAAGAGGCGATGGGCAGTACACAAAGCATTATGGTTGGGCCGGACGGTGAGTTGTACGGCGCATCCGACCCGCGCTCGGTGGATGATTTAACGGCGGGGTACTAAGGTTAGCGGCCCTCTTCGTGGGAAGAGGGCTATTTTGTCAGGGCAAGCCGAAGGTAGCCTTTTTTATTTCGTAATCCTGTAGATATTCTTCCAGCGGCTTTGCCGTTCCCAGAGAATGAATTTCACCACTGTCTTTATCAATAATAAAAGGTGCGTTACCAGCTAAGCGCGCGGCCTCATCTCCAGTTTCGAGAAATTCTCGTGCTTCGAAACAGAAATACCAGCCCTGGCTAAAGCGTCCATGTAGAGTAATGACGACCGGGAGATCTGCATCATCAAGGTAATGGTTCGCTTTCGCGAATGCGTCGTGATAAGTAATCATAATTATAATAAATATTATTGTTGAGTGTTATATTATTATTCCTGTGTGATACATTGAGCAAAGACGCGTTCATCTTCGTCAAAGATATTATTAAATGCTGGTTTTGAAAAAAGTTCATCGGATAAGATATAGTCACGAAATAAGTATCTGCTAATATTTTATGATTTCTTTTTCAGAACGTCGAACGGGATTTTCTTATTTAAGATATCAGAATCTTATGATTCGGGTAAAATTCTAAATAAATCAACATGTCATTAAAATCATCATAGCCATTAGCTATTTCGGCTAAAATAGAGACTACATGTCTTCGGTCCATCTCACTTAAGGAGTGTAGTTCCGTTGTAAGTTTTTCCATAGCTTGCACTGCTAAATTTCGAACAAGGAATTTTCTGCTGGTAATCTCTAAAAAGATGGCATGGTTTACAATGATTTTTGTTTCCTTTTGATTATTATGAACAACTGTCCATGATTTCGTTTAAGAATGAAGAGAAATCACTAAACGAACTGAATATATTTTCTGTGCCAATATTATCTCTAATTTCAAAAAAGTTACTTTTAATGTCATAAGTAAATATTGAAATGCTATCATCCCCGATCACTAACCGTTCTTGTAGATCAGGGTTTATGAAATCATCATTATTTCTATAAAATTCATTTACGGCAAAAAGGTTTTTAACTGAAGGTTCTGGAATCGAGAGGCTAAATAATCGTAATCCATTAACTTCGAATCCATCCATTGCTCTTAAAAAAGTAAGATAATCAGGTTGATTCTTAAAAAGAATACTAACTTCATTACATAACTTCTCCAGGCAATTAGTTGAATTAGAATTAAATTCTATTTGGATTATACTTTCAATAAATGATTCCTTGAGCGGTGCTTCAAATGGATAGTCTAAATCATTCATCATTTTTATTAATTTATTTATTTGGGTTTTAGTCATCATTTTGTGTGGTCCATAATATTTTTCATGGGAGGATAAATTGAGCCAGATAGAATGGCCCAGGGAGTGATTTTGCTTTCACCTACTAATATTCCCTTAGCTATTCGTGATTGCATGTTAGTAAAAACTTTATGATATGGTTCGTTTTCGATTAATACTAAATTTTCGAAATCATTAGTACCACCATCATCTAGAGATAGTTTATGGTGAACATTATAATTTAGAGGAACATTGCCCTTTCTCATTCTTAAAAGGTCTTCGGCGTTGAATCTTCCAGATGCTTCGGAGGTTTTTGCAAGTTTGATAAGAAAATTTTTTCTTACAGTTTTATTAAACTCCTTTCGTAAGTTAGCTAAGTCTTTTGAAGGTCTCTTAATGTATATTATTTCTATTATGTCTATACCATCAAGAAGTTTTTGTTGACCTCTAAGTTTGCCTAAGTAACTATTTATTTCTGTATATGTATCAACATTAGAACGCTTTGTTAAAAGAATAGATGCTGTTGCTATCGCTATGCCCGCTGTTTTTTCATTTAGTATTTGATCATAGCCTTTTATTGCATCTCCACCCAGTTTTTCCGCAGTATCTCTGAATCCTTCAATGTTCCCATTGTATACGCCACCAGCAGCAAGTAGCCTGCCAATAGCTTTGCTGTTTAACGTTTTGAAACGATTATTTGTTTGGTTTTTTGAATTTGGTAAAAACAAACGGTTATAATTTTCAGGGAGTGCCAAATAGCTGAACTCGGTATTTGCGATAAGATGTTGACAGAGGATAAATTCATAACTAATAGTTATTGTTTCTGTATCCAGTTGGTTTTCAATGATCTGGTGATGAATAGCCGATAAAAAAGCGCCTCTTAGTTGTATATAATAATACTTTTCCCATCTACCAAATCTATTTATTCGATAGAAGTCAAATCCCATAAATAATTGTTCATTATTGTTAATGGAATTAATAAATAATGGAGTGCTTTTATCAATTAATTTACAAAATGTTATACCATGGAACTGTGAACCAAGCCCCGTATTATTAATATTATTTAAGAGTGAGAATGTAAATATTTCATCCTCATGCCCGCTCTGCCAACGATTACCTGTAGACTCAGAAGTCCCACAACCTGCGGAGATGCTTCCTTGTTGTTCTCCCGTTACTGTCAGGTAAACAATATTACTCATCCCTGAAAAGTCCTTTTATGGCATGCTATTTTATCAATGGCAATATTATGCTTGTTAATTGTTATTTATTTACTCCAGGAAATTGTAGGCGTATATATTAAAAAAATATTACACTTTAGGAAGTAATTATGAGTTAAATCTCAATTTATGTATTGGGCAAATAAATACCTTAAAGGAAGGTATGTCGATTTTGAATGACACCCTTTTTCCATCTCAGAAAAAGGGCACTATCTTACTTCACCCGCGCCATATAATATGCATCGACATATTCACCATTACGCAATGCGTACTTCTTACCAGTCCCTTCAATTTCAAAGCCGTATTTTTTATAGACCTTAATTGCCGGGGCGTTATCGACAAACACGGTTAGTTCAATGCGATCTACCCGCAACCAGTTGTCGCACATTTCAATCATCTCTCGCATCAGGGCGCTGGCGACGCCGCGGTTCTTCCAACGAGAGTCGACACAGATACCAAAATCGGCAACATGACTGCGGCGTGGGCGCTGTTGCACGTCAATGGTGAGATGGCCCACGACGTCTCCATCAATACAGGCGACGAGTTGCTTGATGCCGGGACGATCGGCGAGTCGCTTCTGCCACATATGATCGGAAGGATGAGGCACCTGTAGTGTGTTGCAATACACCTCCGGCTGGGCGTGAATCTGCCTGATGGCCTCGTAATCCCGTGTTTCTGCGTGGCGTATTACTATCTCACTCATTCCTTTGTCCTCTTTGGGGTAAATGTCCCTTTCAACATCATTGACTTTCAAATGCGAGTCAAATGCATTTTTTTGCAAAAAGTGTTGGACAAGTGCGAATGAGAATGATTATTATTGTCTCGCGATCAGGAAGACCCTCGCGGAGAACCTGAAAGCACGACATTGCTCACATTGCTTCCAGTATTACTTAGCCAGCCGGGTGCTGGCTTTTTTTTTGATCTTTCGTTCTCAATTTATCCACGGGAGTGCTTGTGTTCGTTATGCGCACTCCAGTAGGAACCACGTCCGCTTTGCGCTAAGGTGTAAATAACCACCTTAAAAAGGACGAAATCATGGTCATCAACTGCGCCTTTATTGGCTTCGGCAAAAGCACCACCCGTTACCATCTGCCGTATGTACTTAACCGCAAGGATAGCTGGCATGTCGCGCATATTTTTCGTCGCCATGCGAAGCCGGAAGAACAGGCTCCCATTTATTCCCATATCCATTTCACCAGCGATCTCGACGAAGTACTAAACGATCCCGATGTTAAGCTGGTTGTTGTCTGCACCCACGCGGACAGCCATTTCGAGTACGCGAAACGCGCGCTGGAAGCCGGGAAAAATGTGCTGGTCGAAAAACCGTTCACCCCGACGCTTGCCCAGGCGAAGGAGCTGTTTGCGTTGGCGAAAAGCAAAGGGCTGACCGTCACGCCGTATCAGAATCGTCGCTTTGACTCCTGCTTCCTGACAGCGAAAAAAGCGATTGAAAGTGGCAAGTTGGGAGAGATTGTTGAAGTGGAAAGCCATTTTGACTATTACCGCCCGGTGGCAGAGACCAAACCTGGGCTGCCGCAGGATGGCGCGTTTTATGGCCTTGGTGTGCATACGATGGACCAGATTATTTCTCTGTTCGGTCGCCCGGATCACGTCGCTTATGACATCCGCAGCCTGCGTAATAAAGCCAATCCTGACGACACCTTTGAAGCGCAACTGTTTTATGGCGACCTGAAAGCCATCGTCAAAACCAGCCATCTGGTGAAAATCGATTATCCGAAATTTATCGTTCACGGTAAGAAAGGTTCGTTTATTAAATACGGTATCGACCAGCAGGAAACCAGCCTGAAGGCTAATATTATGCCGGGCGAACCGGGATTCGCAGCGGATGATTCGGTCGGTGTGCTGGAGTATGTCAATGACGAGGGCGTGACGGTCAGAGAAGAGATGAAGCCGGAGATGGGCGATTACGGGCGCGTTTATGATGCGTTGTATCAAACCATCACCCACGGTGCGCCAAATTACGTCAAGGAATCTGAAGTTCTTACGAATCTGGAAATCCTTGAACGCGGATTTGAGCAAGCCTCTCCCTCCACAGTAACTCTCGCTAAGTAAGTTTGATGGCCCCTCGAATAGTTCAATTTTTTTGAACAGAGGGGTCAATTTTCACCCTCTATCATCCCAGGCAGATCGGGTCCACACTAAGCCCATCGAAATCATTCATGGGGCGAATACAAATGATCTACTTACGCAAAGCAAATGAACGTGGTCATGCAAATCATGGCTGGCTGGACTCCTGGCATACTTTCTCTTTTGCCAACTATTACGATCCGAACTTTATGGGCTTTTCCGCGCTGCGCGTGATTAACGACGACGTGATTGAAGCAGGGCAGGGCTTCGGCACTCACCCGCATAAAGATATGGAAATTTTGACCTACGTGCTGGAAGGTACTGTTGAGCATCAGGACAGCATGGGCAATAAAGAGCAGGTTCCGGCGGGTGAGTTCCAGATTATGAGTGCGGGTACGGGTATTCGTCACTCAGAGTACAACCCAAGCAGCACCGAGCGTCTGCATCTGTATCAGATCTGGATCATGCCTGAAGAAAATGGCATTACGCCGCGTTATGAACAGCGTCGCTTCGATGCCGTGCAGGGCAAACAGCTGGTGCTCTCGCCGGATGCGCGAGATGGTTCGCTGAAAGTGCATCAGGATATGGAACTGTATCGTTGGGCGTTGCTGAAAGATGAGCAGTCGGTGCATCAGATTGCCGCTGAACGCCGCGTCTGGATCCAGGTGGTGAAAGGCAATGTCACCATTAACGGCGTGAAAGCCTCGACCAGCGATGGTCTGGCAATCTGGGATGAGCAGGCAATCTCCATCCATGCGGATAGCGACAGCGAAGTGTTACTGTTCGATCTGCCGCCGGTTTAAAACTCAACGGCATCTTTGAAGCCTGCCTTTTTGCAGGCTTCCTCGCTCGCTCCGGTCGCGTGCTGATGCACGCTTCCGGGGTTTTGCCGCGTCGTTAGCACAATGCGATGCAATTGATTTAGTGTATATCTAATAATTGTAAACAAGCACTGTTTTCCCCGGGAAGGTTCTGATGCGTCCGTGTTAAACTAAGAGAATCTATCTCTTTTGTACCTTCAGGACGATGAAAAAGAAAAGACCCGTACTTCAGGATGTGGCTGACCGTGTAGGCGTGACCAAAATGACGGTCAGCCGCTTTTTGCGTAACCCGGAGCAGGTTTCCGTCGCTCTACGCGGCAAGATTGCCGCCGCTCTTGATGAACTGGGCTATATTCCCAATCGTGCGCCCGATATCCTCTCTAACGCTACCAGCCGGGCGATTGGCGTCCTGTTACCTTCTCTCACCAACCAGGTTTTCGCGGAAGTATTACGCGGAATCGAAAGCGTCACCGACGCGCACGGTTATCAGACGATGCTGGCGCACTACGGTTATAAACCGGAAATGGAGCAAGAACGTCTCGAATCCATGCTGTCCTGGAATATCGACGGCCTGATCCTCACCGAACGTACCCACACGCCGCGCACCTTAAAGATGATTGAAGTGGCGGGGATCCCGGTGGTGGAGTTGATGGACAGCCAGTCGCCGTGCCTCGATATCGCCGTCGGTTTTGATAACTTTGAAGCGGCACGCCAGATGACTACCGCCATTATTGCGCGCGGGCATCGCCACATTGCCTATCTCGGCGCACGTCTCGACGAACGTACTATCATCAAACAGAAGGGATACGAACAGGCGATGCTGGATGCAGGCCTGGTGCCGTATAGCGTGATGGTTGAGCAATCTTCTTCTTACTCTTCCGGTATTGAACTGATTCGCCAGGCGCGGCGGGAATATCCGCAGCTGGATGGCGTGTTCTGTACTAATGATGATCTGGCGGTCGGCGCGGCGTTTGAATGTCAGCGTCTGGGGTTAAAAGTTCCTGACGATATGGCGATTGCCGGTTTCCACGGTCATGACATTGGTCAGGTGATGGAGCCACGACTGGCGAGCGTGCTGACGCCGCGTGAGCGGATGGGCAGTATTGGCGCTGAACGCCTGCTGGCGCGTATTCGTGGCGAATCTGTGACACCGAAAATGTTAGATTTAGGTTTCACCTTGTCACCGGGCGGATCTATTTAAGCCCACAAATTTGAAGTAGCTCACACTTATACACTTAAGGCACGGATGGATATTGCTTCTGATATTGTCCGGCCGGACAATGTTACCGATAACAGTTACCCGTAACATTTTTAATTCTTGTATTGTGGGGGCACCACTTTGAGCACGACTAACCATGATCACCACATTTACGTCTTGATGGGCGTCTCAGGCAGCGGCAAATCTGCGGTCGCCAGTGAAGTGGCGCATCAACTTCATGCCGCGTTTCTTGATGGCGATTTCCTCCATCCACGGCGCAATATCGAAAAAATGGCGTCTGGCGAACCGCTGAATGACGACGATCGCAAACCGTGGTTGCAGGCGCTGAACGACGCCGCGTTTGCTATGCAGCGCACTAATAAAGTGTCACTGATCGTCTGTTCTGCATTGAAAAAACACTATCGCGACTTGCTGCGTGAAGGTAATCCGAATCTCTCTTTCATCTACCTGAAAGGCGATTTTGACGTGATTGAAAGCCGCCTGAAAGCGCGCAAAGGCCATTTCTTTAAAACCCAAATGTTGGTGACGCAGTTTGAAACGCTGCAGGAGCCGGGTGCGGACGAAACTGATGTACTGGTGGTGGATATCGATCAACCGCTGGAAGGTGTTGTGGCAAGCACCATTGAGGTTATTAAAAAAGGCAAATAAGTAGTGACTACATTAACGCTTGTTTTAACAGCAGTAGGGTCTGTTTTACTGCTGCTGTTTTTAGTCATGAAGGCGCGTATGCACGCTTTCCTGGCTTTGATGGTGGTGTCCATGGGGGCTGGCCTTTTTTCCGGTATGCCGCTCGATAAAATCGCAGCGACGATGGAAAAAGGGATGGGAGGCACCCTCGGCTTCCTGGCGGTGGTTGTCGCCCTGGGAGCTATGTTTGGCAAGATCTTACATGAAACCGGCGCAGTCGATCAGATTGCCGTCAAAATGCTCAAATCCTTCGGTCACAGCCGCGCGCATTATGCCATCGGCCTTGCGGGGCTGGTCTGTGCGCTACCGCTGTTCTTTGAAGTGGCGATTGTTCTGCTGATTAGCGTTGCTTTCTCAATGGCGCGCCACACCGGTACGAACCTGGTGAAGCTGGTAATCCCATTATTCGCAGGCGTGGCGGCCGCGGCTGCGTTCCTGGTGCCTGGGCCAGCGCCAATGCTCCTCGCATCGCAGATGAACGCCGATTTTGGCTGGATGATCCTGATTGGCCTGTGTGCGGCAATTCCGGGAATGATTATTGCCGGGCCGCTGTGGGGTAATTTCATCAGCCGCTACGTGGAGTTGCATATTCCTGACGACATCAGCGAACCGCATCTCGGCGAAGGCAAAATGCCATCTTTCGGATTCAGCCTGTCGCTGATCCTGTTGCCGCTGGTGCTGGTGGGGCTGAAAACCATTGCCGCGCGTTTTGTGCCAGAAGGCTCTACCGCTTACGAATGGTTCGAGTTTATTGGTCATCCGTTTACCGCGATTCTGGTTGCTTGTCTGGTAGCGATTTATGGCCTGGCAATGCGTCAGGGCATGCCAAAAGACAAAGTGATGGAGATTTGCGGTCACGCGCTGCAACCGGCGGGGATCATTCTGCTGGTGATTGGTGCAGGCGGCGTGTTCAAACAGGTGCTGGTTGACTCTGGCGTAGGTCCGGCACTGGGCGAAGCGTTAACCGGCATGGGCCTGCCGATTGCTATCACCTGCTTCGTGCTGGCAGCTGCAGTGCGCATCATTCAGGGTTCTGCCACCGTAGCCTGTTTAACGGCGGTAGGACTGGTGATGCCGGTTATTGAACAACTGAACTACTCCGGTGCGCAAATGGCGGCGCTGTCGATTTGTATCGCTGGTGGTTCGATTGTTGTCAGCCACGTTAACGACGCCGGTTTCTGGTTGTTCGGTAAATTTACCGGCGCGACCGAAGCCGAAACGCTGAAAACCTGGACCATGATGGAAACCATCCTCGGCACTGTCGGTGCCATCGTTGGGATGATTGCGTTCCAGCTGTTGAGTTAATTACTGCGACAAATTACTGCGAGCTTGCTCGCAGTAATTCATTTCTCTTATCTCCTCTCTTCATCTTTTTGATCCCTCTCGCAAATTTACCTGCTAATAATCCGTTCTACTCACTGCCTAAAGATCGCAGGAGATAAAGATGGAAAAGCACGCAGCTGAATTGCTTTTACAGCGGATGTTAGGAAATACCACCGCTACTTTCAGGGAAGGGCAATGGGAAGCCATAGACGCGGTGGTGAACCAACGACGAAAACTGCTGGTTGTCCAACGCACTGGCTGGGGGAAAAGTGCCGTGTACTTCATCGCCAGTAAAATCTTCCGCGATCGCGGTGCTGGCCCGACAATTATCATCTCTCCTTTGCTTGCCCTGATGCGTAACCAGGTTGCCGCCGCTGAACGGTTAGGTATTACGGCTGAAACGTTGAATTCTACAAACAGGGAAGAATGGCAGCGTATTAGCGATAAGTTGCTGCAAGGTGAGGTCGATTGCTTGCTGGTTTCCCCGGAACGTTTGGCAAACCAAGACTTTATCGAAACGGTTTTATATCCTATAGCCGATCGTATTGGCTTGCTTGTGGTCGACGAGGCGCACTGCATCTCTGATTGGGGCCACGATTTTCGCCCGGATTACCGACGTATATTAGATATTTTGCGCCAACTGCCTGCGAATACCCCAGTTCTGGGTACAACCGCGACAGCGAATAACCGTGTCGTTGAGGATATCCGTCAGCAATTGGGTGACATTGTGATTCAGCGTGGAACGCTGGCTCGCGAAAGTTTGGCGCTTGATGCCTTAGTCTTAGGTGAACAGTCATCCCGTCTGGCATGGTTAGCAACGGTTATCCCTCAGTTTTCCAAATCGGGAATTGTTTATACCCTGACTACTCGCGATGCCGACCTTGTCGCCGAGTGGTTAAGGACAAATGGTATCAGTGCATTTGCTTACTACAGCGGCGTGACTTGTGAAGGCGCGGAAGATTCTAATACTGCCAGGGAATATCTGGAGCAGGCGTTGCTGGCAAATAAAATTAAAGTTCTGGTCGCGACGACGGCGCTGGGAATGGGCTTTGACAAACCGGATTTGGGGTTTGTTATTCATTACCAGATGCCGGGGTCTATTGTCGGTTACTACCAACAGGTAGGGCGTGCCGGGCGTGCTATAGATTCCGCTGTTGGCATATTGCTTTGTGGTGGTGAAGACCGCGCTATTCATAAATTCTTCCGTGAAAGCGCCTTTCCTGCGGAGGCGCAAATTCATGAAATACTCAACGTACTTAGCGAGAATGACGGTCTTACCCTACGAGGCATTGAACAACGGACGAATCTCCGTTATGGGCAAATAGAAAAAGCACTGAAATTATTGGTAGCTGAAAATCCATCGCCTGTGGTGTATACCGAGAAATTATGGCGCAGAACTATCGTCAGTTTCTCTCCTGACCATGAACGAATTAACCATTTGATGAATCAGAGAAAAAATGAGCTGGCAGATGTTGAAAGCTATATCACGACCAAGGAGTGCAAAATGCAATTTCTGCGCCGCGCACTCGATGAGCCAAGTGCCGAACGTTGTGGTAAATGTAGCAGTTGTCTTCAGCATCCGTTGTTGTCGCCCGATATTGATAGCGGCTTACTCCATGCGGCAAATTTATTTATTAAACACGCTGACCTGCCATTAAATCTCAATAAACAGGTAGCATCTGGAGCTTTTACGCAATACGGATTTAAAGGGAACTTGCCTGCGGGTTTACAAGGATCTACGGGGCGAGTCCTTTCTCGTTGGGGAGATTCCGGATGGGGAAAGCAGGTAGCACAGGAGAAAAAAACGGGGCGATTCAGTGATGAGCTGGTGGAGGCATGTGCGGAAATGGTTCGCCAACGCTGGAATCCGCATCCTGAACCAACCTGGGTATGCTGCGTTCCTTCATTAAGGCACCTCGACCTGGTTCCTGATTTTGCCCGGCGACTGGCGGCGAAACTTGGCTTACCTTTTATTGATGCCATTGAAAAAGTCGTGGACAATCCACCGCAGAAAATGCAGCAAAACCGTTTTCACCAGTGTCAAAATCTCGACGGGGCGTTTGTGATTACCCCTCCTTTGATGCCAGGTCCGGCGTTGCTGGTTGACGATATCGTGGATTCTGCATGGACGCTGACAGTTCTGACAGCACTGTTACGCCAGGCAGGTTGCCCGACGGTTTATCCTCTTGCCCTTGCTTCTACCTCGGTAAAAAATTGATGAATCTTTCAGCCAATGCACAAGCGACTCTCCTGCTAACCAGCGATTTTTCTCGCGCGGCGGCGAGTGAGCATAAACCTCTTAGTAATAGTGAATGGGGGAAGTTTGCATTATGGCTGAAGCACCAACGTATCAGTCCCGCCGAGCTTCTGGTGCCGCAACCGCAAGAGAAACTTACAGGCTGGAGCGATCCGCGTATTTCTCAGGAGCGTATTCTTGGCTTGCTGGCGCGCGGTCATAGTCTGGCGTTGGCGGTAGATAAGTGGCAACGCGCCGGTTTATGGATCATAACCCGAGGAGATGCTGATTATCCCGTTCGCTTGAAAAACCGATTGCGAACGGATGCACCTCCCGTTTTATTTGGCTGCGGGAATAAAGCATTACTGCAAGCGGAAGGTATGGCGATTGTTGGCTCGCGAGATGCTCCGACTGACGATTTGCGCTATACCCAACAACTGGCCGCGAAACTGGCCCAACAGGGGATTTGCGTTATCTCTGGTGGTGCGCGAGGTATTGATGAATGTGCAATGGCGTCGGCACTGGAGGCCGGGGGAACTGCCGTTGGCGTATTAGCTGATAGCTTGTTAAAAACGAGTACGTTAGTGAAATGGCGTGAAGGGCTTATAGCAGGCAACCTGGTGTTGATTTCGCCGTTTTACCCAGAGGTGCGTTTCACCGTCGGCAATGCGATGGCGCGAAATAAATATATTTATTGCCTTGCTGAAAGCGCAATGGTTGTACGTGCGGGAATGACCGGTGGAACGATAACCGGGGCGATAGAGGCATTAAAACATCAGTGGCTGCCTGTGCAGGTTAAACCAAATCAGGATATGCAATCAGCCAATTCACGATTAGTAGAAAATGGGGCGTCATGGAGTGCTGAACAGGCTGAGAATGTGCCGATCAGACTGTCAGACGTTCCTGGGCTGATGTATGACAGAGCACTCCGTAACGCTCAACCAGAACTGTTTTCGCTGCATGAAGATGACGCAAATTACGCAGTAATGCCCGCGCATACGCCTGTCGATTTTTATCAACTCTTTGTGGCGGAACTGGCGATCTTTGCAAAGGAATCGATAAGTATTGAAAGGCTGTCGTCTTGTACTGGTTTAACCATCGAACAAATTAGTGTGTGGCTGAACCGCGCAGAAGAAGAGGGAAGGGTTATCCGATTGGGCGAAGGTCATTATCAGTTCAGGTAATAAAACAGGTGCCGCGTCTGGTTGTGTGCAGCACCTGTTTGAACCTTACCCCTTCATCCACATTCGAATGCCGTCGAGGAACATCTGGGTTGCCATCATCACCAGAATCAATCCCATCAGGCGTTCAAGTGCGTTCACCCCTTTCTCGCCCAGCAGACGTAAAAATAGCGAAGACTGTAGCAGGATGACAAAGGTGCCGCCCCAGGCCAGCAGCAGAGCAATCACCAGATGCCCCATCTGATTCGGGTACTGATGAGACAACAACATCAGCGTGGCGAGAATAGTCGGCCCGGCGACTAACGGAATTGCCAACGGCACGATAAATGGCTCTTCACCTGCCGGAAGCCCGCTGCTATTTCCTGAAGCGCTGGGGAAAATCATCTTAATGGCAATTAGAAACAGAATGATGCCGCCAGAAATGGAGACGGTTTCTGCTCGCAGGCTGAGAAATGCCAGAATTTTCTCACCCGCAAACAGGAACACCAGCATCACCAGGAGAGCAATAAGCAACTCTCGCACCATGATTGCCCGCCGTCTTTTCGGTTCAGTATGTTTCAGTACGGACATGAAAATAGGTAGGTTTCCGAGCGGATCCATAATCAGGATCAATAAAACTGCTGCAGAAATGATTTCATTCATAACTCAAATTCCCTGATAATTGCCGCGGACTTTCTGCGTGCTAACAAAGCAGGATAAGTCGCATTACTGATGGCTTCGCTATCATTGATTAATTTCACTTGCGACTTTGGCTGCTTTTTGTATGGTGAAAGATGTGCCAAGAGGAGACCGGCACATTTATACAGCACACATCTTTGCAGGAAAAAAACGCTTATGAAAAATGTTGGTTTTATCGGCTGGCGCGGTATGGTCGGCTCCGTTCTCATGCAACGCATGGTTGAAGAGCGCGACTTCGACGCCATTCGCCCTGTCTTCTTTTCTACTTCTCAGCTTGGCCAGGCTGCGCCGTCTTTTGGCGGAACCACTGGCACACTTCAGGATGCCTTTGATCTGGAGGCGCTAAAGGCCCTCGATATCATTGTGACCTGTCAGGGCGGCGATTATACCAACGAAATCTATCCAAAGCTTCGTGAAAGCGGATGGCAAGGTTACTGGATTGACGCAGCATCGTCTCTGCGCATGAAAGATGACGCCATCATCATTCTTGACCCCGTCAATCAGGACGTCATTACCGACGGATTAAATAATGGCATCAGGACTTTTGTTGGCGGTAACTGTACCGTAAGCCTGATGTTGATGTCGTTGGGTGGTTTATTCGCCAATGATCTTGTTGATTGGGTGTCCGTTGCAACCTACCAGGCCGCTTCCGGCGGTGGTGCGCGACATATGCGTGAGTTATTAACCCAGATGGGCCATCTGTATGGCCATGTGGCAGATGAACTCGCGACCCCGTCCTCTGCTATTCTCGATATCGAACGCAAAGTCACAACCTTAACCCGTAGCGGTGAGCTGCCGGTGGATAACTTTGGCGTGCCGCTGGCGGGTAGCCTGATTCCGTGGATCGACAAACAGCTCGATAACGGTCAGAGCCGCGAAGAGTGGAAAGGGCAGGCGGAAACCAACAAGATCCTCAACACATCTTCCGTAATTCCGGTAGATGGTTTATGTGTGCGTGTCGGGGCATTGCGCTGCCACAGCCAGGCATTCACTATTAAATTGAAAAAAGATGTGTCTATTCCGACCGTGGAAGAACTGCTGGCTGCGCACAATCCGTGGGCGAAAGTCGTTCCGAACGATCGGGAAATCACTATGCGTGAGCTAACCCCAGCTGCCGTTACCGGCACGCTGACCACGCCGGTAGGCCGCCTGCGTAAGCTGAATATGGGACCAGAGTTCCTGTCAGCCTTTACCGTGGGCGACCAGCTGCTGTGGGGGGCCGCGGAGCCGCTGCGTCGGATGCTTCGTCAACTGGCGTAATCTTTATTCATTAAATCTGGGGCGCGATGCCGCCCCTGTTAGTGCGTAATACAGGAGTAAGCGCAGATGTTTCATGATTTACCGGGAGTTAAATAGAGCATTGGCTATTCTTTAAGGGTGGCTGAATACATGAGTATTCACAGCCTTACCTGAAGTGAGGACGACGCAGAGAGGATGCACAGAGTGCTGCGCCGTTCAGGTCAAAAAAATGTCACAACCAGAAGTCAAAAATCCAATTGGATGGGGTGACACAATAAAACAGGAAGACAAGCATGTCCGATCGTATCGATAGAGACGTGATTAACGCGCTAATTGCAGGCCATTTTGCGGATCCTTTTTCCGTACTGGGAATGCATAAAACCACCGCGGGACTGGAAGTCCGTGCCCTTTTACCCGACGCTACCGATGTGTGGGTGATTGAACCGAAAACCGGGCGCAAACTCGCAAAACTGGAGTGTCTCGACTCACGGGGATTCTTTAGCGGCGTCATTCCGCGACGTAAGAATTTTTTCCGCTATCAGTTGGCTGTTGTCTGGCATGGTCAGCAAAACCTGATTGATGATCCTTACCGTTTTGGTCCGCTAATCCAGGAAATGGATGCCTGGCTATTATCTGAAGGTACTCACCTGCGCCCGTATGAAACCTTAGGCGCGCATGCAGATACTATGGATGGCGTCACAGGTACGCGTTTCTCTGTCTGGGCTCCAAACGCCCGTCGGGTCTCGGTGGTTGGGCAATTCAACTACTGGGACGGTCGCCGTCACCCGATGCGCCTGCGTAAAGAGAGCGGCATCTGGGAACTGTTTATCCCTGGGGCGCATAACGGTCAGCTCTATAAATACGAGATGATTGATGCCAATGGCAACTTGCGTCTGAAGTCCGACCCTTATGCCTTCGAAGCGCAAATGCGCCCGGAAACCGCGTCTCTTATTTGCGGGCTGCCGGAAAAGGTTGTACAGACTGAAGAGCGCAAAAAAGCGAATCAGTTTGATGCGCCAATCTCTATTTATGAAGTTCACCTGGGTTCCTGGCGTCGCCACACCGACAACAATTTCTGGTTGAGCTACCGCGAGCTGGCCGATCAACTGGTGCCTTATGCTAAATGGATGGGCTTTACCCACCTCGAACTACTGCCCATTAACGAGCATCCCTTCGATGGCAGTTGGGGTTATCAGCCAACCGGCCTGTATGCACCAACCCGCCGTTTTGGTACTCGCGACGACTTCCGTTATTTCATTGATGCCGCACACGCAGCTGGTCTGAACGTGATTCTCGACTGGGTGCCAGGCCACTTCCCGACTGATGACTTTGCGCTTGCCGAATTTGATGGCACGAACTTGTATGAACACAGCGATCCGCGTGAAGGCTATCATCAGGACTGGAACACGCTGATCTACAACTATGGTCGCCGTGAAGTCAGTAACTTCCTCGTCGGTAACGCGCTTTACTGGATTGAACGTTTTGGTATTGATGCGCTGCGCGTCGATGCGGTGGCGTCAATGATTTATCGCGACTACAGCCGTAAAGAGGGGGAGTGGATCCCGAACGAATTTGGCGGGCGCGAGAATCTTGAAGCGATTGAATTCTTGCGTAATACCAACCGTATTCTTGGTGAGCAGGTTTCCGGTGCGGTGACAATGGCTGAGGAGTCTACCGATTTCCCTGGCGTTTCTCGTCCGCAGGATATGGGCGGTCTGGGCTTCTGGTACAAGTGGAACCTCGGCTGGATGCATGACACCCTGGACTACATGAAGCTCGACCCGGTTTATCGTCAGTATCATCACGATAAACTGACCTTCGGGATTCTCTACAACTACACTGAAAACTTCGTCCTGCCGTTGTCGCATGATGAAGTGGTCCACGGTAAAAAATCGATTCTCGACCGCATGCCGGGCGACGCATGGCAGAAATTCGCGAACCTGCGCGCCTACTATGGCTGGATGTGGGCATTCCCGGGCAAGAAACTACTGTTCATGGGTAACGAATTTGCCCAGGGCCGCGAGTGGAACCATGACGCCAGCCTCGACTGGCATCTGTTGGAAGGCGGCGATAACTGGCACCACGGTGTCCAGCGTCTGGTGCGCGATCTGAACCTCACCTACCGCCACCATAAAGCAATGCATGAACTGGATTTTGACCCGTACGGCTTTGAATGGCTGGTGGTGGATGACAAAGAACGCTCGGTGCTGATCTTTGTGCGTCGCGATAAAGAGGGTAACGAAATCATCGTTGCCAGTAACTTTACGCCGGTGCCGCGTCATGATTATCGCTTCGGCATAAACCAGCCGGGCAAATGGCGTGAAATCCTCAATACCGATTCCATGCACTATCACGGCAGTAATGCAGGCAATGGCGGCACGGTACACAGCGATGAGATTGCCAGCCACGGTCGTCAGCATTCACTAAGCCTGACGCTACCACCGCTGGCCACTATCTGGCTGGTTCGGGAGGCAGAATGACACAACTCGCCATTGGCAAACCCGCTCCCCTCGGCGCGCATTACGACGGTCAGGGCGTCAACTTCACACTTTTCTCCGCTCATGCCGAGCGGGTAGAACTGTGTGTCTTTGACGCCAATGGCCAGGAACATCGCTATGACTTGCCAGGGCACAGTGGCGACATTTGGCACGGTTATCTGCCGGATGCGCGCCCGGGTTTGCGTTATGGTTATCGCGTTCATGGCCCCTGGCAACCCGCCGAGGGGCATCGCTTTAACCCGGCGAAGTTGTTGATTGATCCTTGCGCGCGGCAAATTGAGGGGGAGTTTAAAGATAACCCGCTGCTGCACGCCGGTCATAATGAACCTGACTATCGCGACAACGCCGCCATTGCGCCGAAATGCGTAGTGGTGGTTGATCACTATGACTGGGAAGATGATGCCCCGCCGCGCACGCCGTGGGGCAGCACCATCATTTATGAAGCCCATGTCAAAGGATTAACGTACTTGCACCCGGAGATCCCGGTCGAGATCCGTGGCACTTATAAAGCCCTCGGGCATCCGGTGATGATCAACTATTTGAAACAATTGGGCATTACCGCGCTGGAACTGCTGCCAGTGGCGCAGTTTGCCAGTGAACCACGTCTGCAACGCATGGGGCTAAGTAACTACTGGGGTTACAACCCGGTGGCGATGTTTGCGCTGCATCCGGCGTATGCCTGCTCGCCAGAAACGGCGCTGGATGAGTTTCGCGATGCAATCAAAGCACTGCATAAAGCGGGTATCGAAGTCATTCTTGATATCGTGCTCAACCATAGTGCGGAACTGGACCTCGACGGCCCGTTATTCTCGCTGCGTGGGATCGATAACCGTAGCTATTATTGGATAAGAGAAGACGGCGATTATCACAACTGGACCGGTTGCGGCAACACGCTCAATTTGAGTCATCCGGCGGTGGTGGATTATGCCAGCGCCTGCCTGCGTTATTGGGTAGAAACCTGCCACGTCGATGGTTTCCGCTTTGATCTGGCGGCAGTCATGGGCCGTACGCCAGAGTTCCGTCAGGATGCGCCGTTGTTTACCGCTATCCAGAACTGCCCGGTGCTCTCGCAGGTGAAGTTAATTGCTGAACCGTGGGATATCGCTCCTGGTGGTTATCAGGTGGGAAATTTCCCGCCGCTGTTTGCCGAGTGGAACGATCATTTCCGCGATGCTGCCCGTCGTTTCTGGCTACATTATGATTTGCCTCTGGGGGCGTTTGCCGGGCGTTTTGCTGCCTCCAGCGATGTTTTTAAACGTAATGGTCGTCTGCCGAGTGCCGCGATTAATCTCGTCACCGCGCATGACGGTTTTACGCTTCGCGACTGCGTTTGCTTCAACCATAAACACAATGAAGCAAACGGAGAAGAAAATCGCGACGGGACCAACAACAATTACAGTAACAATCATGGTAAAGAAGGGTTAGGCGGTTCTCTTGACCTGGTTGAACGGCGGCGCGACAGCATTCACGCCCTGTTAACAACGTTGTTGCTCTCCCAGGGTACGCCGATGTTACTGGCCGGTGACGAACATGGTCACAGCCAGCATGGCAATAACAATGCCTACTGTCAGGATAACCAATTAACCTGGTTGGACTGGTCGCAGGCAAGCAGTGGTTTAACCGCATTTACCGCCGCGTTAATCCATCTGCGCAAGCGCATTCCCGCTTTGGTGGAGAATCGCTGGTGGGAAGAAGGCGACGGCAATGTCCGTTGGCTAAATCGATATGCTCAACCTTTAAGCACGGATGAGTGGCAAAACGGGCCGAAACAGCTGCAAATTCTGCTCTCGGATCGCTTTTTGATCGCAATTAACGCCACGCTTGAGGTAACAGAGATTGTTTTACCTGCTGGGGAGTGGCACGCCATTCCCCCATTCGCTGGAGAGGATAACCCAGTGATTACGGCTGTCTGGCAGGGACCTGCACACGGATTGTGTGTGTTCCAGAGATGATAAAAAAGGAGTTAGTCATGGTTAGTTTAGAGAAGAACGATCACTTAATGTTGGCGCGCCAGCTGCCATTGAAATCTGTTGCCCTGATACTGGCGGGAGGACGTGGTACCCGCCTGAAGGATTTAACCAATAAGCGAGCAAAACCGGCCGTACACTTCGGCGGTAAGTTCCGCATTATCGACTTTGCGCTGTCTAACTGCATCAACTCCGGGATCCGTCGTATGGGCGTGATCACCCAGTACCAGTCCCACACTCTGGTGCAGCACATTCAGCGCGGCTGGTCATTCTTCAATGAAGAAATGAACGAGTTTGTCGATCTGCTGCCAGCACAGCAGAGAATGAAAGGGGAAAACTGGTATCGCGGCACCGCAGATGCGGTCACCCAAAACCTCGACATTATCCGCCGTTATAAAGCGGAATACGTGGTGATCCTGGCGGGCGACCATATCTACAAGCAAGACTACTCGCGTATGCTTATCGATCACGTCGAAAAAGGCGCACGTTGCACCGTTGCTTGTATGCCAGTACCGATTGAAGAAGCCTCCGCATTTGGCGTTATGGCGGTTGATGAGAACGATAAAATTATCGAATTCGTTGAAAAACCTGCTAACCCACCGTCAATGCCGAACGATCCGAGCAAATCTCTGGCGAGTATGGGTATCTACGTCTTTGACGCCGACTATCTGTATGAACTGCTGGAAGAAGACGATCGTGATGAGAACTCCAGCCACGACTTTGGCAAAGATTTGATTCCCAAGATCACCGAAGCCGGTCTGGCCTATGCGCACCCGTTCCCGCTCTCTTGCGTACAATCCGACCCGGATGCCGAGCCGTACTGGCGCGATGTGGGTACGCTGGAAGCTTACTGGAAAGCGAACCTCGATCTGGCCTCTGTGGTGCCGGAACTGGATATGTACGATCGCAATTGGCCAATTCGCACCTACAATGAATCATTACCGCCAGCGAAATTCGTGCAGGATCGCTCCGGTAGCCACGGGATGACCCTTAACTCACTGGTATCCGGCGGCTGTGTGATCTCCGGTTCGGTGGTGGTGCAGTCCGTTCTGTTCTCGCGCGTTCGCGTGAATTCATTCTGCAACATTGATTCCGCCGTATTGTTACCGGAAGTATGGGTAGGTCGCTCGTGCCGTCTGCGCCGCTGCGTCATCGATCGTGCTTGTGTTATTCCGGAAGGCATGGTGATTGGTGAAAACGCAGAGGAAGATGCACGTCGTTTCTATCGTTCAGAAGAAGGCATCGTGCTGGTAACGCGCGAAATGCTACGGAAGTTAGGGCATAAACAGGAGCGATAATGCAGGTTTTACATGTATGTTCAGAGATGTTCCCGCTGCTTAAAACCGGCGGTCTGGCTGATGTTATTGGGGCATTACCCGCAGCACAAATCGCAGACGGCGTTGACGCTCGCGTACTGTTGCCTGCATTTCCCGATATTCGCCGTGGCGTGACCGATGCGCAGGTAGTATCCCGTCGTGATACCTTCGCCGGACATATCACGCTGTTGTTCGGTCATTACAACGGGGTTGGCATTTACCTGATTGACGCGCCGCATCTCTATGATCGTCCGGGAAGCCCGTATCACGATACCAACTTATTTGCCTATACCGACAACGTATTGCGTTTTGCGCTGCTGGGGTGGGTTGGGGCAGAAATGGCCAGCGGGCTTGACCCATTCTGGCGTCCTGATGTGGTGCATGCGCACGACTGGCATGCAGGCCTTGCGCCTGCGTATCTGGCGGCGCGCGGGCGTCCGGCGAAGTCGGTGTTTACTGTGCACAACCTGGCCTATCAAGGCATGTTTTATGCACATCATATGAATGACATCCAATTGCCATGGTCATTCTTTAATATTCATGGGCTGGAATTCAACGGACAAATCTCTTTCCTGAAGGCCGGTCTGTACTATGCCGATCACATTACGGCGGTCAGTCCAACCTACGCTCGCGAGATCACCGAACCGCAGTTTGCCTACGGTATGGAAGGTCTGTTGCAACAGCGTCACCGTGAAGGGCGTCTTTCCGGCGTACTGAACGGCGTGGACGAGAAAATCTGGAGTCCAGAGACGGACTTACTGTTGGCCTCGCGTTACACCCGCGATACGTTGGAAGATAAAGCGGAAAATAAGCGCCAGTTACAAATCGCAATGGGGCTTAAGGTTGACGATAAAGTGCCGCTTTTTGCAGTGGTGAGCCGTCTGACCAGCCAGAAAGGTCTCGACCTGGTGCTGGAAGCCTTACCGGGTCTTCTGGAGCAGGGCGGGCAGCTGGCGCTACTCGGCGCGGGCGATCCGGTGCTGCAGGAAGGTTTCCTTGCGGCGGCAGCGGAATACCCCGGTCAGGTGGGCGTTCAGATTGGCTATCACGAAGCATTTTCGCATCGCATTATGGGCGGCGCGGACGTCATTCTGGTGCCCAGCCGTTTTGAACCGTGCGGCTTAACGCAACTTTATGGATTGAAGTACGGTACGCTGCCGTTAGTGCGGCGCACCGGTGGGCTTGCTGATACGGTTTCTGACTGTTCTCTTGAGAACCTTGCAGATGGCGTCGCCAGTGGGTTTGTCTTTGAAGATAGTAATGCCTGGTCGCTGTTACGGGCTATTCGACGTGCTTTTGTACTGTGGTCCCGTCCTTCACTGTGGCGGTTTGTGCAACGTCAGGCTATGGCAATGGATTTTAGCTGGCAGGTCGCGGCGAAGTCGTACCGTGAGCTTTACTATCGCTTGAAATAGTTTTCAGGAAACGCCTATATGAATGCTCCGTTTACATATTCATCGCCCACGCTTAGCGTAGAAGCTCTTAAGCACTCTATCGCTTACAAGCTGATGTTTACGATTGGAAAGGACCCGGTCGTCGCCAATAAACATGAATGGCTGAACGCAACGTTATTTGCTGTGCGCGATCGTCTCGTGGAGCGCTGGTTACGTTCAAACCGTGCCCAGTTGTCGCAAGAAACTCGTCAGGTTTACTACCTGTCGATGGAGTTTTTGATTGGCCGTACGCTCTCCAACGCCATGTTGTCGCTAGGAATTTACGAAGATGTACAGGGCGCACTGGAAGCGATGGGGTTAAATCTCGAAGAGCTGATTGATGAAGAAAATGACCCAGGCCTCGGTAACGGTGGCCTGGGACGTCTGGCGGCTTGCTTCCTTGATTCTCTGGCGACGTTAGGGTTGCCGGGGCGCGGTTACGGCATCCGCTATGACTACGGTATGTTCAAGCAGAACATCGTTAACGGTAGCCAGAAAGAGTCGCCAGACTACTGGCTGGAATACGGTAACCCGTGGGAATTCAAACGCCACAACACGCGCTATAAAGTCCGTTTTGGTGGTCGCATTCAGCAGGAAGGTAAAAAAACGCGCTGGATTGAAACCGAAGAGATTCTGGGAGTCGCTTACGATCAGATAATCCCTGGTTACGACACCGACGCGACCAACACGTTGCGTTTGTGGAGTGCGCAAGCCAGTAGCGAAATTAACCTCGGTAAATTCAACCAGGGTGACTACTTCGCGGCAGTGGAAGATAAAAACCACTCCGAGAACGTATCTCGCGTACTGTATCCGGATGACTCCACCTACTCCGGGCGTGAGCTGCGCCTGCGTCAGGAATACTTCCTGGTTTCCTCGACCATTCAGGACATTTTAAGCCGCCATTATCAGTTGCATAAAACCTACGATAACCTGGCGGATAAAATCGCGATTCATCTCAATGATACCCATCCGGTACTGTCGATTCCTGAGATGATGCGTCTGCTGATCGATGAGCACCAATTTAGCTGGGACGACGCGTTTGAGGTGTGTTGTCAGGTCTTCTCCTACACTAACCACACGCTGATGAGCGAGGCGCTGGAAACCTGGCCGGTTGATATGCTGGGTAAAATTCTGCCGCGTCACCTGCAGATCATCTTTGAAATCAACGACTATTTCCTGAAAACCTTGCAGGAACAGTATCCGAACGATACCGATCTGCTGGGACGGGCGTCGATCATTGATGAATCCAACGGTCGTCGCGTGCGTATGGCCTGGCTGGCGGTTGTTGTGAGCCACAAAGTTAACGGTGTATCGGAACTGCACTCTAATCTGATGGTGCAATCGTTGTTTGCCGACTTTGCGAAAATCTTCCCGGGTCGTTTCACCAACGTCACCAACGGTGTGACGCCGCGTCGCTGGCTAGCGGTAGCGAACCCATCGCTTTCAGCCGTGCTGGACGAACACCTGGGCCGTAACTGGCGCACCGACCTTAGCCTGCTTAATGAGCTGCAACAACACTGTGATTTCCCAATGGTTAATCACGCTGTGCATCAGGCGAAGCTGGAGAACAAAAAGCGTCTGGCAGAGTATATCGCCCAGCAGCTGAATGTGGTGGTGAATCCAAAGGCGTTGTTCGATGTACAAATCAAACGTATTCACGAATACAAACGTCAATTGATGAATGTGTTGCATGTGATTACCCGCTATAACCGCATCAAGGCCGACCCGGATGCGAAGTGGGTACCGCGCGTGAATATTTTTGGCGGTAAGGCGGCTTCGGCCTATTACATGGCGAAGCACATTATTCATTTGATCAATGACGTAGCGAAAGTGATCAACAACGATCCGCAGATTGGCGATAAGCTGAAAGTCGTGTTCATCCCGAACTACAGCGTTAGCCTGGCGCAGTTGATCATTCCGGCGGCAGATCTGTCTGAACAGATTTCGCTGGCAGGGACGGAAGCTTCCGGCACCAGTAACATGAAGTTTGCGCTTAACGGCGCGCTGACTATCGGTACGCTGGACGGTGCGAACGTCGAGATGCTGGATCATGTCGGTGCTGACAATATCTTTATCTTTGGTAACACTGCGGAAGAAGTGGAAGAACTGCGTCGTCAGGGCTACAAACCGCGTGAATACTACGAGAAAGATGAGGAGCTGCATCAGGTGCTGACGCAAATCGGCAGCGGTGTATTCAGTCCGGAAGATCCGGGTCGCTATCGCGATCTGGTTGATTCGCTGATCAACTTCGGCGATCACTATCAGGTTCTGGCGGATTATCGCAGCTATGTCGATTGTCAGGATAAAGTCGACGAACTCTACGAGCTTCAGGAAGAGTGGACCGCAAAAGCGATGCTGAACATTGCCAATATGGGCTACTTCTCTTCTGACCGTACTATCAAAGAGTACGCCGATCATATCTGGCATATTGATCCGGTGAGATTGTAATTTCACTAATAAATAGAACGGGGCCAAAGGGTCCCGTTTTTTTCGCCATCATTTCGGAAAAGTGTCCAGAAGGGGCAAGGGGACTCGGGGAGTATAATTTCGCCATTCAGAAAGAATGGAAAGAATAATGCAAAACAGAAAATGGATTTTGACCTCGCTGGTAATGACTTTTTTCGGCATCCCCATTCTGGCGCAGTTTTTGGCGGCGGTTATTGCCATGCTGGGTGTCGGACTTGCCGGTATTATTGAAGTTTGTAATATCTTTATCACGCCAACAATTTACCTTCTGCTCAACATTTTTATGCTGGCGCTGGGCGCATTAATGCTATTTTTCTCGGGGCGAGTGTGGGCGGACGATAGTGCACCAGAAAAAAGAGAAATAGCCGTCTGGCGACAATGTCTTTTTTTAGTACCCGCATTATTAACCCTGGGGGTCTGGATAATCGCGCTGCATCTGGCAGATTATCAATTTCACCAGATGGGAGCGGGTTGGTTGGCTGATCTTATGCTCCCCTGGCTGGGCGTTTTGTTAGCCTCATTAGTCGGTGGTGAGTACTGGTGGTTAGTCATTATACCTGTTGGCGCGCATATCAGTTTTTCGCTGGGGTACGGCTGGCCGACCAGATATCCTTTAACGGGCACGTCCGGGTTACGTTGCCGTAATTCTCTCTTGTTTATCCTTCTCATGCTTGGTTTTGTCGCCGGTTACCAGGCTTATTTATATAAACAGCTTAATCCCGGCGTCGGTGTGCGTGAAAATATTGATACCTGGGCCTGGCGACCCGATAAACTCAATAATCAACTGACACCACTGCGTGGTAAACCGCAAATTCAGTTCACGCAAAACTGGCCGCGACTTGATGGCGCAACGGCGGCGTACCCCATTTATGCCTCTGCCTTTTATGCACTAAGCGTTTTGCCGGAAGATTTTCACGAATGGGAATATCTGGCGAACTCTCGTACTCCCGAAGCATATAACAAGATTGTTAAAGGTAATGCCGATATTATCTTTGTGGCTCAACCTTCCGGTGGGCAGAAAAAACGCGCGGAGGAATCGGGCGTCACTTTGATTTACACGCCTTTTGCCCGTGAAGCGTTTGTTTTCATCGTCAATGCAGATAACCCGGTTAATTCCCTGACCGAACAACAAGTGCGTGACATCTTCAGTGGTGCAATTACCAACTGGCGCACGGTTGGCGGTAACGATCAGGAGATCCAGACCTGGCAACGCCCGGAAGACTCTGGTAGCCAGACGGTGATGCAATCCCAGGTCATGAAAAATGTCCGCATGATCTCGCCGCAGGAAACAGAAGTGGCAAGTATGATGGAGGGAATGATTAAAGTCGTTGCCGAATACCGTAATACAAACAACGCAATAGGTTACACCTTCCGTTATTACGCAACACAAATGAACGACGATAAAAATATAAAACTGCTAGCGATTAACGGTATTGCACCGACTGCCGAAAACATTCGCAACGGCAAATATCCCTATATCGTCGATGCCTTTATGGTAACGCGGGAAAATACGACGTCAGAGACACAAAAATTGTTGGAGTGGTTTTTAACGCCGCAGGGACAGAGTTTGGTGGAAGATGTAGGTTATGTGCCGATGTATAAAACGTTGCATTAAGGCGGATAATAAAAATGGAATTAGTTAATACATTATTTGCAAGCCTTGTCGGTACTGATCCATTCACAGGCGTGGATATTACGATTGCCAACTGCAAATCGGCATACTGGGATGAAGGCATTGTTCAGCAACTCATTAACCAGGCCCTGGATGAAGGGGAAAAGTTCGTCGGTGCTGACGGTCTTGAGGGATTGCTTCGATATAATGTCACATTAAATATTGGCTTAACGTCCAGCAATGTATGGCCGGGATTTTCCCTCGATACCGCCACCATTAGCCGTCTTTGTGCCTGTGGTGCTGACTTTGGATTTGACCCCTATATCAGTGATGTACCAGATGTTCAATGTGATCTGAACACGACAAATGACCTCACCGTTCAATTTACGGCGATGCTAAACCCGGATGAGCGGGTGATCATAGCAAAGCGCCCGCTTAAAAAATGTGAGTCCTGGATTGAGGATATCTACATTTTTCAGGTCTTTAAAGATGCCTGGAAATTTCATAACGATAACAGTTTACGCGGATTTCGTGATAAGCAAGCGGAACTGAAACTCTACGCTCGTTATTACACAGTGGAAAATTGCGCTGAAGAAAGCTGTCGAGACTGCAATAGTTGCATTCGCCCCAGCTTTTCCCTCTCTCGTAGTGCCATTATTCGCCTGAACGTGGCGAATGCTCGTTTTGTTTATCAACCGTTTACACGCGATCAGCGGGCGAGGGGGTAATTATGCAACCCAGCCCCGCCATGCAGGCATTAATTGAGCAGATTTATCATATTTTTCGTCGTTATCCGGTGCCGCAGAAATTTGTGGTTTGTTGTGAATATTGCCTGAGTCAGCAGGAACAAAAGGTATTACGGAGTACATCGTTACGAGCGATCTCGTATTCCTTAATCAATGCATGGAATAGTAGCCCAGGGCCTGATCCGCAAAATAGCGATGAGGTCCGCTATTTTCTGCCGCGTTTACTGGAATTTGTTGCACAGGGGCAGTTTGACAATATTCACGAAGTATTTTCTCTACGGCGTATAAACCTTGCCAGTAAAGAAAATTGGCGTGAGGATGAATGGAAAATTTTGCAACGATTTGCCTGCCAGTATATGACTGATTGGGTATCCGGCGATGAAGCTGTCGAATTACAGTATATGCTGGAAATGTTTTTCCGTGCCGATATCGCTCTTGCGCCATTGCTGGATGCCATTAATTCAGTTCCCGGCTTTTGGTCGACCGTTTCTCTTGCCTGTTTATTGAACAGATATTGTGAGGATTATATCAGAGATAACCAGGACGATATCGATAACGTCATTACCACCCAAATCAATGCCTGGGCCTTCAACAATCAATCCATCTTGAAAGAACGCGCGCGGCAGGCGATTGAGAACCCACCAAAGCAGCCAGAACAGGGCACACAGCATCAGGTCTGGGTAGACGACTGGATAATTGATGAGTGTTTATGCGCGATGTATGACGCATCATCCGAATCACCAGGAAAATAAAAATGATTAAATTCCGGCTTTATATTCCCCCTGTAATTCTCGGTTTTGTTATCGTGCCATTATTGGTATGGCCGACGGTTATTGTCTTAGCCGTACTTATATTCACGTTAACTTTTCTGGCAGAAATAATATTCTCCTTTCCGCTCCTGGTTGTGCGTATTTCTCTTCAGGAACTACAACTTGAGTTAATGGTTGAATATGCACTTTTTTTCAGTGTAATGGCTGGCATCGGTTGGCAATTCTCCCGCAGAACGCCTCCTGAATTAAAAAACAGACTGCATTGCTGGCTGGTCTTTTCGCCGGTCTATTTCTGGTTAATTCTCTCGAATTTCATTCTTTATATTTCTCCAGAGAAATCAGCGTTGCTGGAAAATATCCGAAATTTCTTTCTGACGTTTGTCTGGCTTCCCCTGAATTTTTCCCCTTTTTGGCCGCAGCCTTGGACTGATTTTGTCGGCCCGATTAGTGCACAGCTTGGTTTTGCATTGGGATATTATTGCCATTGGTGCAGAAAAAATAGAAACCAGAGGAAGAAGTGGGGCGATTGGGTAACGTGCTTAAGTTTGGCGATTTTAGCTCAGGGGCCGTTATTCAATTATTTACAATGAATAGTCTAAGGAATCCAAATAGCCCGGTTGCACTTCACAACCGGGCATCATCCTTACGACGCCAGCGACAACTTCTGCTGCGTATACTCCACCAGCCACTGACTCACACGAGATTGTTGATCCGCATTTAGCCACATGCCTTGTTTTGTGCGACGCCACAGGGCGTCGTCGGCGCGGCGGACCCATTCGTGATCCACCAGGTATTTCAGCTCCGCTTCGTAGAACTCATGACCGAAATCTTCCCCGAGATCGCTTACCGTTCCCGCATTGCCGAGCAGCAGCTCGCTGTTGCTGCCGTAAGTGCGAGCGTAATGACGCGCCAGCGATTCAGTCAGGAATGGATAGCGACGGCGCAGACGAGCTGCGTAATCGTCGCGGTCGCCTTCAATGGCACCACCCGGCAGCACGCTCTCTTTCGTCCACGCCGGGCCAATACCCTGATAATACGGCGTCAGTTTTTCCAGCGCATGTTCTGCCAGTTTTCGGTAGGTGGTCAGCTTACCGCCGAATACCGACAGCAGCGGTGCTTTGCCGTTTTCATCATGGATATCAAGGGTGTAATCACGGGTAATAGCCTGCGGCGAGTCGGACTCATCATCACACAGCGGACGCACACCGGAGTAGGTCCAGACGATATCGTCACGGCTAAGCTGTTTTTTAAAGTGCGCGTTATACACTTTCAGCAGATAGTTGATTTCACTCTCTTCAATCTTCACCGCTTTCGGATCGCCTTTATACTCTACGTCGGTGGTGCCGATGATGGAAAATTCGTCCATCCACGGGATCACGAACACAATACGTTTATCTTCGTTTTGCAGAATGTAGGCCTGCTTCTGGGTATGCACACGCGGCACCACAATATGGCTGCCTTTGATCAGGCGAATGCCATAAGGCGAAGGCAGATGCATCCCCTCGTCGAAGAACTGTTTCACCCACGGGCCGGTGGCGTTAACCAGGCCGCGCGCTTGCCAGCTATATTTTTTGCCGGTATCGATATCTTCCGCTTCCACAATCCACAGGCCGTTTTCGCGGCGAGCAGAGGTGGCGCGAGTCCGAGTAAGCACTTCGCCGCCTTTACGCACCACCATCTGGGCGTTGGCGAGTACCAGACGGGCGTCGTCTACCCAACAGTCAGAATATTCGAATCCGCGCTTAATTTCCGGTTTTAACACTGAATTTGCGCCAAAACGCAAACCAGTTGATCCCGGCAGGCTGGTGCGTTTACCCAGATGATCGTACATAAACAGACCAATGCGAATCATCCACGCCGGGCGCAGATGCGGACGATGTGGCAGGCGAAAACGCATCGGGAAGGCGATATGCGGAGCCATTTTCAGCAGCACTTCACGTTCAGCCAGCGCCTCGCTGACCAGGCGGAATTCATAGTGCTCAAGGTAGCGCAGGCCACCGTGAATGAGTTTTGAACTGGCGGAAGAGGTCGCGCAAGCGAGATCCTGCGCCTCCAGCATCAGCACGGATAAACCGCGTCCAGCGGCGTCTGCCGCGATACCAGCACCATTGATGCCGCCCCCTATCACAATCAGATCTTTGGTTTCCATGCTGCCCTCATTCACTTTCGTTAAAGCTCATAAATGTTCGTTATCGAACATATTAGCAAAGAATCGCGCTTTAGGTAACATTGAAAAAACATTTTAGAGTGATATGTATAACATTATGGCGTTTATCTGCCGCTTCGACGTAAACTGTTCGGTAAATTTGCCCACTTGTTTGTAAAGAAAGAGAGACGCATGGATCAGTTCGAATGTATTAACGTTGCCGTCGCGCACCAGAAGTTGCAGGAAAAAGAGGCGGTGCTGGTCGATATTCGCGATCCACAGAGTTTCGCAATGGGGCATGCGGTGCAGGCTTTCCATTTAACCAACGACACGCTGGGCGCGTTTATGCGTGATAACGACTTTGACACTCCGGTGATGGTGATGTGTTATCACGGCAATAGCAGCAAAGGCGCGGCGCAGTATCTGCTGCAACAGGGCTACGATGTGGTCTATAGCATTGACGGCGGTTTTGAAGCCTGGCAGCGTCAGTTTCCCGCAGAGGTGGCGTACGGCGCGTAACGCTTTATACTGTCCCCTTTTGTGTGGAATAAGCGACAGCAACGATGTTGATGATTACCTCTTTTGCTAACCCCCGCGTGGCGCAGGCGTTTGTTGATTATATGGCGACGCAGGGTGTTATCCTCACGATTCAACAACATAACCAAAGCGATGTCTGGCTGGCGGATGAGTCCCAGGCCGAGCGCGTGCGGGCGGAGCTGGCGCGTTTTCTCGAAAACCCGGCAGATCCGCGTTATCTGGCGGCCAGCTGGCAGGCGGGCCATACCGGCAGTGGTCTGCATTATCGCCGTTATCCTTTCTTTGCTGCCTTGCGTGAACGCGCAGGTCCGGTAACCTGGGTGGTGATGATCGCCTGCGTGGTGGTGTTTATCGCCATGCAAATTCTCGGCGATCAGGAAGTGATGTTATGGCTGGCCTGGCCATTCGATCCAACACTGAAATTTGAGTTCTGGCGTTACTTCACCCACGCGTTAATGCACTTCTCGCTGATGCATATCCTCTTTAACCTGCTCTGGTGGTGGTATCTCGGCGGTGCGGTGGAAAAACGCCTCGGTAGCGGTAAGCTAATTGTTATTACTCTCATTAGCGCCCTGTTAAGCGGCTATGTGCAGCAAAAATTCAGCGGGCCGTGGTTTGGCGGGCTTTCTGGCGTGGTGTATGCGCTGATGGGCTACGTCTGGCTACGTGGCGAACGCGATCCGCAAAGTGGCATTTACCTGCAACGTGGGTTAATTATCTTTGCGCTGATCTGGATTGTCGCCGGATGGTTTGATTTGTTTGGGATGTCGATGGCGAACGGAGCACACATCGCCGGGTTAGCCGTGGGTTTAGCGATGGCTTTTGTTGATTCGCTCAATGCGCGAAAACGAAAATAATTCCAGGGATTTATAAATGAAACAAACACAACGTCACAACGGTATTATCGAACTGGTTAAACAGCAGGGTTATGTCAGTACTGAAGAGCTGGTAGAGCATTTCTCCGTCAGCCCGCAGACTATTCGCCGCGACCTCAATGAGCTGGCGGAGCAAAACCTGATCCTGCGTCACCATGGCGGTGCGGCGCTGCCTTCCAGTTCGGTTAACACGCCGTGGCACGATCGTAAAGCCACCCAGACCGAAGAAAAAGAGAGGATTGCCCGCAAAGTGGCGGAGCAAATCCCCAATGGCTCGACACTGTTTATCGATATCGGCACCACGCCGGAAGCGGTGGCGCACGCGCTGCTTAATCACAGCAATTTGCGTATTGTCACCAACAATCTCAATGTTGCTAACACGTTGATGGTAAAAGAAGATTTCCGCATTATTCTCGCCGGTGGCGAATTACGCAGCCGCGATGGCGGGATCATTGGCGAAGCGACGCTCGATTTTATCTCCCAGTTCCGCCTTGATTTCGGCATTCTGGGGATAAGCGGCATCGATAGCGACGGCTCGCTGCTGGAGTTCGATTACCACGAAGTTCGCACCAAACGCGCCATTATTGAGAACTCGCGCCACGTTATGCTGGTTGTCGATCACTCGAAATTTGGCCGTAACGCGATGGTCAATATGGGCAGCATCAGCATGGTAGATGCCGTCTACACCGACGCCCCGCCGCCAGTAAGCGTAATGCAGGTGCTGACGGACCATCATATTCAACTGGAGCTGTGCTGATCCTGCACGGCTTCCCACGTCAGACCAAAACGCGCCAGGTATTTGCGTAGCCGATCCGCGTCATTGACGCTGGCTTTGCCCTGGCGCGAAACATCAAAAAGCAGGCGTCCGGCAGCGGAAAGCGACTTTGCCTGGCGACAGAGAGCTATCACGTGTTCCAGTTGCAGCCTGTCAAAAAGGTCGATGTTTTCTGCCTCTGCGCCCAGCAACGCCGTAAGCGCGGAGGGGCGGCTCTCCTGCCAGTTATAGCGCAGACGGTTTATCTCATCTTCAACCACGTCCAGAGTGATGCGTCCGCTAGTGGCAAAGGTGGCCATCCGCGTGACGCTGGCAGAAAGTTCGCGAAAGTTACCGCGCCATGTTGCCTGGGGAGAGGTCGCAAAAGCCAACCAGGCGCGCCGCGCTTCGGTGTTAAAACGCACGCTGTCGCCAGTGAGTGTGGCGTGGCGCTCCACTTCATAATCAAGGTTCGGTTCAATATCTTCCTGGCGCTGGCGTAGACCCGGCAGGGTGAAGGTCCAGAGATTGATCCGCGCGTACAGATCTTCGCGAAATTTGCCTTCGGCAACCAGCTGGCGCAAATCGCGCACCGTTCCGGCGATAAGCTGAAAATCACTGCTCACCTGGCGATCGCTGCCAAACGGGTAAAAGGTTTTCTCTTCAATGGCTTTTAGCAGCATTGCTTGTTCGTCTGCGCCCAGTTCGCCAATCTCATCAAGAAACAACATTCCGCCGTTGGCGCTGCGTAATAAACCTTCACGAGATTCCCGCGCCCCGGTAAACGCGCCTTTTACATGACCAAACAGCGTCGACATGGCGGTATCGCCGCGCAGGGTGGCGCAGTTCACTTCCACAAACGCGCCGCTAAACTGATGCCGCGCCTGTTTTAACTCGAAGATGCGTCGCGCCAGAAATGACTTGCCCGCGCCGGTTGGACCGTTAAGCAGAATCGGCGCGCGGGATTTGATCGCCACTTTTTCGATCTGCTCAATCATGCGGTTGAAGTGGGGGTTACGCGTGGCAATGCCGGACTTAAGAAAATCAAGCGTTTGCTGGCGTTCCTCGGCAAAGCGGCTGGCGATGGCGTTATAACGGCTTAAATCGAGATCGATAATCGTCACTTCACCTGCGCCGCGCGGCTGTTCTTTTTTGCGCGGAGGTGAAGATTGTATCAGCCGGGCGGGCAGGTAACGCGCTTCCGCCAGCAGAAACCAGCAAATCTGCGCGACGTGGGTGCCGGTGGTGATGTGAATTAAATAGTCTTCTTTTTCTGGCTGAAACTCGTAACCACGGGCGAAATCATGCAGGCAGGCGTAAACCTCTTCGAAATCCCACGGGTTATGCAGTTCAATCTCAACGCCCACGACTTCTGTTTCTGGCGAAACGCTGGCGATATCGCGTTTAAGCGTTTCGAATAGCGAGCGCGAGCGGGTGTCGTGCAACAATTCCAGCCGATCGATGACTAACGATTCTTGCTGGCATAAACAAAGCGTCGGACGCCATTTCGACCAGCGCTGGCTGCCGCGTCCGGCATAATCCAGCACGGTACCGACAAAGCCAAAAGCCACTGTTTTACGCATCTTAGATATCCTTATAAAAGACGATATTTCATTATCGGTGAATTGGTTTTGTGGAAAATCTCCGTTTACGGACGTAAAGATTTAACCTATTTAAAAACAATGAATTAAAAAATTAATCTGCTTATTTAATTTTCTGGCACGACGGTTGCAATTATCACGACAGCAAACAACGAAAAGAGAAAAACAAAATGAATTACGAATTACTGCCCACTGAAAATGCCCCGGTAAAAATGTGGACCAAAGGCGTGCCGGTAGAAGCCGATGCGCGTCAGCAACTTATTAATACGGCGAAGATGCCGTTTATTTTCAAACATATTGCGGTAATGCCTGATGTACACCTGGGTAAAGGTTCCACCATTGGTAGCGTGATCCCGACCAAAGGGGCGATTATTCCGGCGGCGGTGGGCGTGGATATTGGCTGTGGAATGAACGCGCTGCGTACCGCGTTAACGGCGGAAGACCTGCCTGAAAACCTGGCAGAGCTGCGTCAGGCGATTGAAACGGCCGTGCCGCACGGGCGTACCACTGGCCGTTGTAAACGTGATAAAGGTGCCTGGGAAAATCCACCTGTTAACGTCGATGCTAAATGGGCTGAGCTGGAAGCCGGTTATCAGTGGTTAACGCAAAAATATCCGCGTTTCCTGAATACCAATAACTATAAACATCTGGGAACGCTGGGAACGGGTAACCATTTTATTGAAATCTGTCTTGATGAGTTGGATCAGGTGTGGATTATGCTGCACTCCGGTTCACGCGGAATTGGTAACGCCATCGGGACTTACTTTATCGATCTGGCGCAAAAAGAGATGCAGGACCAGCTTGAAACGTTGCCGTCGCGTGATCTGGCGTACTTTATGGAAGGTACGGAATACTTTGATGATTACCTGAAAGCGGTGGCCTGGGCGCAGCTTTTTGCCAGCCTTAACCGCGATGCAATGATGGAAAACGTAGTAACAGCGTTGCAGAGCGTTACGCAGAAAACGGTAAGACAACAGCAAACGCTGGCGATGGAAGAGATCAACTGTCACCACAACTATGTGCAAAAAGAACAGCACTTTGGCGAAGAGATCTACGTGACGCGTAAAGGCGCGGTGTCTGCGCGTGCTGGTCAATATGGAATTATTCCCGGTTCGATGGGAGCGAAAAGCTTTATCGTCCGTGGGCTGGGAAATGAAGAGTCGTTCTGTTCGTGCAGCCACGGTGCCGGGCGGGTAATGAGCCGTACTAAAGCGAAAAAACTGTTCAGCGTGGAAGATCAAATTCGTGCCACCGCGCATGTGGAATGCCGTAAAGATGCCGAAGTGATCGACGAAATCCCGATGGCGTATAAAGATATTGATGCGGTGATGGCGGCACAAAGCGATCTGGTGGAAGTTATCTATACCCTGCGTCAGGTGGTGTGCGTAAAAGGATAAATGATGAAAAGGATGATTGCGCTGGATGGCGCACAGGGCGAAGGTGGCGGGCAGATCCTGCGCTCGGCGCTGAGCCTGTCGATGATAACCGGCCAGCCATTTACCATCACCAGCATTCGTGCCGGGCGAGCGAAACCGGGGCTGTTGCGCCAGCATCTGACCGCGGTAAAAGCGGCTGCGGAAATTTGTAGGGCAACGGTGGAAGGCGCGGAGCTGGGGTCGCAGCGTCTGGTCTTCCGGCCTGGCACCGTGCGCGGCGGCGAGTACCGCTTTGCTATCGGTAGTGCCGGAAGCTGTACGCTGGTGCTGCAAACGGTGCTGCCCGCGCTGTGGTTTGCCGATGGACCTTCGCGTGTTGAAGTGAGCGGAGGCACCGATAACCCGTCGGCCCCGCCTGCGGATTTTATCCGCCGGGTGCTGGAGCCGCTGCTGGCGAAAATAGGAATTCATCAGCAAACCACGCTGTTACGTCACGGTTTTTATCCTGCCGGAGGCGGTGTGGTGGCAACGGAAGTCTCGCCCGTGGCATCGTTTAACACCTTGCAACTTGGCGAGCGCGGGAACATTGTGCAGATGTGTGGAGAAGTTCTATTAGCTGGTGTGCCGCGCCATGTTGCTGAGCGTGAAATCGCTACACTGGCGGGGAGTTTTTCCCTGCATGAACAGAATATTCATAACCTGCCGCGCGACCAGGGGCCGGGTAATACCGTCTCGCTTGAAGTCGAAAGTGAAAATATCACCGAACGCTTTTTTGTCGTCGGTGAAAAGCGCGTCAGTGCCGAGGTGGTAGCCGCGCAGTTAGTGAAAGAGGTGAAACGCTACCTGGCAAGCCCGGCGGCAGTGGGGGAATATCTCGCCGACCAGCTGGTACTGCCGATGGCGCTGGCGGGCGCGGGAGAATTTAAGGTCGCCCATCCTTCATGCCATCTGCTGACCAATATCGCGGTGGTGGAGCGTTTCTTGCCGGTGCGGTTTGGTTTGATAGAAACAGATGGCGTAACGCGGGTGAGTATTGAATGATGTAAAGATGTAAACCGGATCCAATGCATTATCCGGCTAAACTCACACCCCATAACCCATCATCTTCAGCAGTTTCTGCGCGTGCTGCACGGCAGCCTGACGGTGGGCGACGCCGAGTTTTTGGTACAGATTGCGGATATGCGTCTTGATGGTGGTTGCCGCCACTTCCAGTTCGCCCGCAATTTGTTCATTGCTGTAACCGGAGTAAATCAGCCCCAGGACCTGCCATTCACGTTGGGTCAACGGGCTGGTGCGGATCAGTTCTGGCACTTCCGGATGATTTAGCAGACGTTCAACGAAATTCTCATCGAAATGGGCGAATTTATGCCGATGATGTTGATTGATTTCTCGCAGAATACGCTGTGCGCGATGCTGTTCCAGTTCCGGCAGCGTATTGAGTTGAATCAGCTGGCGCAGTTGTTGCGCCATCGCTTCGCCTTCGATGACAAAATGGCTGATAAATCCGGTGCGATTCGCCAGTTTTAATGCGTCCAGCAACACGCGCTGGGCGTCACTTTTACGTCCGGCCTGCCAGTACAGTTGATTAAGCAGCAACAGGTTACGGTTGAGATCGCTCATCAACCGCAGACTGCGGGCATTTTCATTGAGTTCTTCGAGAACAATTTCCGCAGGTTCAAACTCGCCCAGCAAGATTTGTGCGCGGGCAATGTTGCGCCATTGACCTTGCAGGAAGTGGTTGTTCGCAAACTCCGGTTTAGCCGTATGACGCAACCAGTTGGCAGCGGCGGCTTTATCGCCGGTCATTTGCCAGTAAATCACCCGGACTTTGTTGGCGTTAGAGATCCAGTCGCTGTGATATTTGCCATTCCCCAGCAGGTTTTCCAGACGGTTCAGCTGGCTACGGGCGTTATCTAAATCACCACGGGCCAGCGAGCATTGAATCAACATTGCCAGGCACTGAAGCTGTTGCTGTGGCTGATAAGACGACAAGACTTCAATCCCGCTACGCGCCGACGCTTCGGCTTCATCCAGCCGTGCCCAGGCCCATAACAGTTGTGCTCGGATGCGCACCAGAAACTCATGCATCGGCAGCTGTTCCAGATGCTGCTCGTTGATCAGCTGGAACGCTTTTTCCTGTGTTTCCCACGCGGTTTGCAGGAACCCTTGGGCAAACAGAATTTCACTTTGCTGGATTAAACTCCATAAGGCGTAGTGCCAGACGTCGTGCTGGCGTGCCATCTGTTCGGTTTGCTGCATTAGCGCCAGTGAGCGGGTCAATTCGCCTTTGCAGTGCAGCACTTCACCCAGCACCGAGGTTGCCACAATGCGGCTATAGAACCAGCCCGGCGGCAGCTCTTCCAGTGCCAGTTTTGCCAGCCGTTCCGCTTCATCCGGATTACCATCGTTAATCGCCACCTGGGCGCGCAGAGCGTTAAATTCTGCGTGCATGGTGCCTTCTCTGATGTCCTTGATTTCATGTTCAGCACGGGCTAGCAGGGTGTTAACTTCGCCATAGCGATGTTGGCTTTGCATTAGCCACGCCTGCAATAACACTAACTGCGGATTTTCCAGCAAACTGTCCCACGGCAGGGCCTTAAGCGACTCTTCCAGCAGCGACAGTTCGCTATGGTTGAACAAACTCCAGGCGTGATTAAGCAGAATATCGCGCAGCATCAGCGCATCGCCTGCCGCCAGCGCATGATGAATCGCTTCGCTGGGAAATCCCTGGGCCATCCAGCTTTCTGCGGCGGCACGGTGGATTTCCGGCAGCTCCGCCGCCAGTTCCCACTGGCAGCGCTGGCGCAGGAAGTTGCCAAACAGCGGGTGATAGCAGAACCACTCGCCGGTATCATCCATCCGCTGTAAAAACAGCCCCTGACGCTCAATCTCTTCGAGACGCATTTGCCCGTTTTCTTCGCCGGTCACACGGGTGATGAGGGCATCGTTCATTGAGCGCAAAATGGCGCTTTTCAACAGAAAATGGCGCGTTGCGAGATCGACGTTATCCAAAACCTCATCGACCAGATAATCCGAAAGATGGCTGGCATTGATTCCCGCCAGGCGGCGTGCCGACTTATGGGCTGAGTGGGTATTCTGCCGGGCGGAGAGGGCGATTAGCTGTAGTGCCGTCGCCCAACCGGAAACGTCATCGCAAATCCGACTGCTTTCTGCAGCTTCAATCGGCGATGACAGACGGCAATCAAAAAACTGCTTCGCTTCCTGATGGGTAAATGCCAGTTGCTGACTGCCAATTTCCAGCAGTTGATCACGAACACGCAGATTGGCAATGCCCAGTTGCGGAAGGTTGCGTGACAACACCACCAGGGTGAGATTTTCTGGTTGATGGCGAATAAAGAAGCGCATTGACTCGTGGATCACTGGATTAGTGATCAGATGATAGTCATCGATGACCAGATAAAGTGGGCTATGCCATTCCGCCAGCTCAATGAAAAGCTGGGCGAAGAGTGACGTCAGGCTGGCATATTGCCGTTTTTGCGCCATCGTCTCACATATCGCACAGTGACCGTTGGTTGCCTGCTGCACGGCGGCAATGAGATAGCTGGCGAAACGCTCTTGCTGGTTATCACCTTCATCCAGCGAGTACCAGCCGATATCGTTTTTGCCTGCCGCCCACTGGGAAATGAGGGTGGTCTTTCCGTAGCCCGCAGGACTCGTGATCAGCGCCAGCCGGAAGTTGTTCGCGCCGGAAAGTTTAGCCAGCAGGCGCTCACGAACCACGGTATGGTCGAGTCGAACCGGACGACTTAGTTTTGACGGAATCAGCATAGTTAATCACTTCACTGTGGAAAATGAGGAAATATTATTTTTTTTGCGCTTCGTAATTAATGGTTATAAGGTCGGCCAGAAACCTTTCTAATGCAAGCGATGACGTTTTTTTATGTGTCTGAATTTGCACTGTGTCACAATTCCAAATCTTTATTAACAACTCACCTAAAACGACGCTGATCCAGCGTGAATACTGGTTTCCCTTATGTTCATCAGATTCATTTAAGCAAGGGTTTCTTCTTCATTCCTGATGAAAGTGCCATCTAAAAAGATGATCTTAATAAATCTATTAAGAATGAGATGGAGCACACTGGATATTTTACTTATGAAACTGTTTCACTCCTTTACTTAATTTATAGAGTTACCTTCCGCTTTTTGAAAATACGCAACGGCCATTTTTTGCACTTAGATACAGATTTTCTGCGCTGTATTGCATTGATTTGCTGCTAATCCTGTGGTTTGCACTAGCTTTAAGTGGTTGAGATCACATTTCCTTGCTCATCCCCGCAACTCCTCCCTGCCTAATCCCCCGCAGGATGAGGAAGGTCAACATCGAGCCTGGCAAACTAGCGATAACGTTGTGTTGAAAATCTAAGAAAAGTGGAACTCCTATGTCACAACCTATTTTTAACGATAAGCAATTTCAGGAAGCGCTTTCACGTCAGTGGCAGCGTTATGGCTTAAATTCTGCGGCTGAAATGACTCCTCGCCAGTGGTGGCTAGCAGTGAGTGAAGCACTGGCCGAAATGCTGCGTGCTCAGCCATTCGCCAAGCCGGTGGCGAATCAGCGACATGTTAACTACATCTCAATGGAGTTTTTGATTGGTCGCCTGACGGGCAACAACCTGTTGAATCTCGGCTGGTATCAGGATGTACAGGATTCGTTGAAGGCTTATGACATCAATCTGACGGACCTGCTGGAAGAAGAGATCGACCCGGCGCTGGGTAACGGTGGTCTGGGACGTCTGGCGGCGTGCTTCCTCGACTCAATGGCAACTGTCGGTCAGTCTGCGACGGGTTACGGTCTGAACTATCAATATGGTTTGTTCCGCCAGTCTTTTGTCGATGGCAAACAGGTTGAAGCGCCGGATGACTGGCACCGCAGTAACTACCCGTGGTTCCGCCACAACGAAGCACTGGATGTGCAGGTAGGGATTGGCGGTAAAGTGACGAAAGACGGACGCTGGGAGCCGGAGTTTACCATTACCGGTCAAGCGTGGGATCTCCCCGTTGTCGGCTATCGTAATGGCGTGGCGCAGCCGCTGCGTCTGTGGCAGGCGACGCACGCGCATCCGTTTGATCTGACTAAATTTAACGACGGTGATTTCCTGCGTGCCGAACAGCAGGGCATCAATGCGGAAAAACTGACCAAAGTTCTCTATCCAAACGACAACCATACTGCCGGTAAAAAGCTGCGCTTGATGCAGCAGTACTTCCAGTGTGCCTGTTCGGTAGCGGATATTTTGCGTCGCCATCATCTGGCGGGGCGTAAACTGCACGAACTGGCGGATTACGAAGTTATTCAGCTGAACGATACCCACCCAACTATCGCGATTCCAGAACTGCTGCGCGTGCTGATCGATGAGCACCAGATGAGCTGGGATGACGCCTGGGCCATTACCAGCAAAACTTTCGCTTACACCAACCATACCCTGATGCCAGAAGCGCTGGAACGCTGGGATGTGAAACTGGTGAAAGGCTTACTGCCGCGCCATATGCAGATTATTAACGAAATTAATACTCGCTTTAAAACGCTGGTGGAGAAAACCTGGCCGGGCGATGAAAAAGTGTGGGCCAAACTGGCGGTGGTGCACGATAAACAAGTGCATATGGCGAACCTGTGTGTGGTTGGCGGTTTCGCGGTGAACGGTGTTGCGGCGCTGCACTCGGATCTGGTGGTGAAAGATCTGTTCCCGGAATATCACCAGCTATGGCCGAACAAATTCCATAACGTCACCAACGGTATTACCCCACGTCGCTGGATCAAACAGTGCAACCCTGCACTGGCGGCTCTGTTGGATAAATCACTGCAAAAAGAGTGGGCTAACGATCTCGATCAGCTGATCAATCTGGAAAAATTCGCTGATGATGCGAAATTCCGTCAGCAATATCGCGAGATCAAGCAGGCGAATAAAGTCCGTCTGGCGGAGTTTGTGAAAGTTCGTACCGGTATTGAGATCAATCCACAGGCGATTTTCGATATTCAGATCAAACGTCTGCATGAGTACAAACGCCAGCACCTGAATCTGCTGCATATTCTGGCGTTGTACAAAGAAATTCGTGAAAACCCGCAGGCTGATCGCGTACCGCGCGTCTTCCTCTTCGGCGCGAAAGCGGCACCGGGCTACTACCTGGCGAAGAATATTATCTTTGCGATCAACAAAGTGGCTGACGTGATCAACAACGATCCACTGGTTGGCGATAAGTTGAAGGTGGTGTTCCTGCCGGATTATTGCGTTTCGGCGGCGGAAAAACTGATCCCGGCGGCGGATATCTCCGAACAAATTTCGACTGCAGGTAAAGAAGCTTCCGGTACCGGCAATATGAAACTGGCGCTCAATGGTGCGCTTACTGTCGGTACGCTGGATGGTGCGAACGTTGAAATCGCCGAGAAAGTCGGTGAAGAAAATATCTTTATTTTTGGTCATACCGTGGAACAAGTGAAGGCTATTCTGGCCAAAGGCTACGACCCGGTGAAATGGCGGAAGAAAGATAAGGTGCTGGACGCAGTATTGAAAGAGCTGGAAAGCGGTAAATACAGCGACGGCGATAAGCATGCCTTCGACCAGATGCTGCACAGTATCGGCAAACAGGGCGGCGATCCGTATCTGGTGATGGCGGATTTCGCAGCCTATGTTGAGGCACAAAAGCAGGTGGATGTGCTGTACCGCGACCAGGAGGCCTGGACTCGCGCGGCGATCCTCAATACCGCCCGCTGCGGTATGTTTAGCTCGGATCGCTCTATTCGCGATTATCAGGCTCGTATCTGGCAGGCAAAACGCTAAGGAAGCTCGATGGAAAGCAAACGTCTGGATAATGCCGCGCTGGCGGCGGGGATTAGCCCCAATTACATCAATGCCCACGGTAAACCGCAGTCGATTAGCGCCGAAACCAAACGGCGTTTGCTTGACGCGATGCATCAACGTACCGCCACGAAAGTGGCGGTAACGCCAGTCCCGAATGTCATGGTTTATACCAGCGGCAAAAAAATGCCGATGGTGGTGGAGGGCAGCGGCGAATATAGCTGGCTGCTGACCACCGAAGAAGGAACACAGTACAAAGGCCATGTAACGGGGGGCAAAGCGTTCAATCTACCGACGAAGCTGCCGGAAGGTTATCACACGCTGACACTCACCCAGGACGACCAGCGCGCGCATTGCCGGGTGATTGTCGCCCCGAAACGCTGTTACGAACCGCAGGCGTTGCTGAATAAACAAAAGCTGTGGGGTGCCTGCGTTCAGCTTTATACGCTGCGATCGGAAAAAAACTGGGGTATTGGGGATTTTGGCGATCTCAAAGCGATGCTGGTGGATGTGGCAATACGTGGCGGGTCGTTCATCGGCCTGAACCCGATTCATGCGCTCTATCCGGCAAATCCGGAGAGTGCCAGCCCATACAGCCCGTCTTCTCGCCGTTGGCTGAATGTGATTTATATCGACGTTAACGCCGTTGAAGATTTCCATCTTAGCGAAGAGGCTCAGGCCTGGTGGCAGTTGCCGACCACGCAACAGACGCTGCAACAGGCGCGCGATGCCGACTGGGTCGATTACTCCACGGTTACCGCCCTAAAAATGACAGCATTACGAATGGCGTGGAAAGGTTTCGCGCAACGTGATGATGAGCAGATGGCCGCGTTTCGCCAGTTTGTTGCAGAGCAGGGCGACAGCCTGTTCTGGCAGGCAGCCTTTGATGCGCTACATGCCCAGCAAGTGAAAGAGGACGAAATGCGCTGGGGCTGGCCTGCATGGCCAGAGATGTATCAGAACGTGGATTCACCAGAAGTGCGTCAGTTCTGCGAAGAACATCGTAATGACGTCGATTTTTATCTCTGGTTGCAGTGGCTGGCTTACAGCCAGTTTGCCGCCTGCTGGGAGATAAGCCAGGGCTATGAAATGCCGATTGGCTTGTATCGTGATCTGGCGGTTGGCGTAGCGGAAGGTGGGGCGGAAACCTGGTGTGACCGTGAACTATATTGCCTGAAAGCGTCGGTTGGCGCGCCGCCGGATATCCTCGGCCCGTTGGGGCAGAACTGGGGATTACCGCCAATGGACCCGCATATCATCACCGCGCGTGCCTATGAACCGTTTATCGAGCTGTTGCGTGCCAATATGCAAAACTGCGGCGCATTACGAATTGACCATGTGATGTCGATGCTGCGTTTGTGGTGGATACCGTATGGCGAGACGGCAGATCAGGGCGCGTATGTTCACTATCCGGTGGATGATCTGCTCTCGATTCTGGCACTCGAAAGTAAACGTCATCGCTGTATGGTGATTGGTGAAGATCTCGGTACCGTACCGGTAGAGATTGTCGGTAAGCTGCGCAGCAGCGGTGTGTACTCCTACAAAGTGCTCTATTTCGAAAACGACCACGAGAAGACGTTCCGTGCACCGAAAGCGTATCCGGAGCAGTCGATGGCGGTTGCGGCGACACATGACCTGCCTACGCTGCGCGGTTACTGGGAGAGCGGGGATCTAACGTTGGGCAAAACCCTGGGGCTGTATCCGGATGAAGTGGTACTGCGCGGTATGTATCAGGATCGCGAACTGGCGAAGCAAGGGCTGCTGGATGCACTGCATAAATATGGTTGTCTGCCAAAACGTGCCGGGCATAAGGCATCGTTGATGTCGATGACGCCGACGCTGAACCGTGGTTTGCAGCGCTACATTGCCGACAGTAACAGTGCTCTGTTAGGACTACAGCCGGAAGACTGGCTGGATATGGCCGAACCGGTGAATATTCCTGGCACCAGTTACCAGTATAAAAACTGGCGACGCAAGCTTTCCGCAACGCTTGAGTCGATGTTTGCCGATGATGGCGTGAACAAGTTGCTGAAGGATTTGGACAGACGGCGCAGAGCTGCAGCGAAGAAGAAGTAGAGTGCGGTTGATGCCGGATGCGATGCATCCGGCAGTCAGTGTTATCAAATCACCATATTCAGCAGCAGACAGCCTACCAGACCGCACACCGAGATAATGGTTTCCAGCATCGACCAGGATTTGATGGTCTCGCCGATAGTCAGGTTAAAGTACTCTTTGAACAGCCAGAAGCCCGGATCGTTCACATGAGAGAAAATCACACTACCGGAACCCACCGCAATAACCATCAGCTCCGGGCTAACACCCGTCGTTGCAATCAGCGGTGCCGCGATACCACCCGCAGTGATTGCCGCAACGGTTGCGGAACCCAGCGCGATACGCAGTACGGCAGCAATCGACCAGGCCATCAGCAGCGGAGAAATGTTGGTTTCGTGCATCATGGAAGCAATGTATTTGTCCACGCCGCTGTCTACCAGCACCTGCTTGAACGCACCGCCACCACCGATGATCAACAGCATCATCGCAATGATTTTGATGGAAGAAACCAGCGTGTCGTTAATCTGATCCATTGAACGACCACGGTTTAGACCAAAGGTGAACATCGCAATCAGCACGGCAATCAGCGTTGCCATTACCGGGTCACCGAGGAACTCCGCTACCGGCAGGAAAGCGTGACCTTTCGGCAGGATCATTTCGGCAATCGCACGCATCGCCATCAGTACTACCGGCACCAGAGAGGTCCAGACGCTGACGCCAAAGCTCGGCATCTCTTCTTCGCTGAAGGTTTTCGCGCTGTAGAGACCTTCCGGAATTGGCTTATCGATACCTTTCAACACGCGAGCGTAAACCGGACCGGCGAGAATCACGGTCGGGATTGCCAGAATAGTACCGTACAGCAGGGTTTTACCCATATCGGCATTGAAAATGGTGGCAATCGCAGTCGGACCCGGATGCGGTGGCAGGAAGCCGTGGGTCACAGACAGTGCAGCCGCCATTGGTACACCAACATACAGCAGTGGAATATTCGCAGAAGCCGCGATGGTAAACACCAGCGGCAGCATCAGCACAAAGCCCACTTCATAGAACAGGGCAAAACCAACGGTAAAACCGGTCAGTACCACCGCCCACTGGATGTGTTTTTTACCAAATTTGGCAATCAGCGTGGTGGCGATACGTTGTGCGCCACCGCAGTCTGCCAGCATTTTGCCCAGCATTGCGCCAAAACCCATGATCAGGGCAAGGCTACCGAGCGTCCCGCCGACACCGGCTTTGATGGAGCCAATAACTTTATCCAGCGGCATTCCTTGCATTAATCCAACAGCAAGCGCCACGAGGACGAGAGCGATGAAGCCGTTCATTTTGAAGCGGATCATCAGGAGCAACAACAAGATTACACCGATAGCAACAATGACTAATGGCATGATTTACCTGGCCTTTCATTTGTTATGGGTAACGTCAATTTTCTGACGACAAACTCTAATTATCCCAATCGGGAACAGAGATATTGCGGCACCACGACTGATACCCACTAAAACTAATTATTGTAGTCAGATGTCAGGAGTATGTTTGGTACCCATGTGAATGATACGGGTAACATCTGGCGTTTGAGAATCACCAGAGCGGGGTAAATTTAAATTATGAGAGGTTGGTCATATTATCGCGGGGAAACGAACCGAGGATTTGACAAAGCAATGCTGCGCCAACGTCTGGCACATGTTCAACGTAGGCCCGAAATGACGCTTTAGCGTCGCATCGGGCAATCTACAAAAGAGGGGATAACTTAGTAGTAGGAGTGTTCGCCGCGCTGGTGTTCGGTGAGATCGCGCACACCTTTCAGCTCCGGGAATTCGTTCAGCAGCTGCTTCTCGATCCCTTCTTTCAGCGTCACATCGACCATGGAACAACCGTTACAGCCGCCGCCAAATTGCAGAATGGCGTAACCGTCTTCGGTGATTTCCATCAGCGAAACGCGACCACCGTGACCAGCAAGCTGTGGGTTGATCTGCGACTGCAGCATATACTCCACGCGCTCCATCAGCGGTGCATCGTCTGCCACTTTACGCATTTTGGCGTTCGGGGCTTTCAGCGTTAACTGAGAACCCAACTGGTCGGTAACAAAGTCGATCTCTGCATCTTCCAGGTATGGTGCGCTTAACTCATCAACATACGCGGTCAGCAGGTCAAATTTCAGGGCAGTGTCGGTGGCTTCCACGGCATCCGGCGGACAATAAGAAACACCACATTCAGCGTTAGGCGTGCCAGGGTTAATCACAAATACGCGGATTTGTGTCCCTTCTTCCTGATTTGCCAGCAGTTTGGCAAAGTGCGCTTGTGCAGCATCGGAAATACGGATCATAGTAATGGCCTAATAGTTGACTATTTTAGTTGGTTATAATACGCCCATCATCGAGGCTCTACAAGGTTCGACAAAGGCACCAGACCTGGACAGTCGCCGCACCATTGCGTAAAAGCAACTGCGCAATCTCTGCGACGGTACTTCCGGTGGTAACGACATCATCCACAATCACCATATGGCGACCTTGCACGGGCAATTCAAGACGAAAGGCATTTTTCAGGTTGCGCTTGCGCAGCCGGGCACTGAGAAAATGCTGGGTCGCAGTGGCCCGTGTACGTGTGACGGCTTCGCTATCCCATTGGCAATGCAACCAGCGTGATAACGGCTGACACAGCAAATCGCTCTGATTAAATCCCCGACGCCAGTGACGCCGCTGCCATAACGGAACGCTGATGATGCGATCCGGCAATTGCAACCCGGTGGTGCGACGAGCGTGTAAGACTTCCAATAGTAACAGACGTGACAGGGCGCTGGCGATTTCACTGCGCCGGGAAAATTTAAGCTGGTGGATAAGCGGACTTAACGGCGGCGCATAGTCGGCAACCGTGACCAGTCTTTGCCAGGGCGGCGGTTTTTGCAGGCAGCGACCGCAGGGAAGATGGGAGTGTGTGGCGGGTAATCCACATTGTGGGCATAACGTTTTATCTGTGCGGGTGGCGCGTGAACAGACCGAACAAATCCCCCAATGACCTAACGCCAGTGGCATTCGGCATAGCCAGCATAATCCCGGTACTGTTAGCATATGTTCATCCTTGTAAGTCAAAAGAGAACAATAGCGGATGAATAACATCTGGTGGCAGACCAAAGGTCAGGGGAATGTTCATCTTGTGCTGCTGCACGGATGGGGACTGAATGCCGAAGTGTGGCGTTGCATTGACGAGGAACTTAGCTCGCATTTTACGCTGCACCTTGTTGACCTGCCCGGCTTCGGGCGTAGCCGGGGATTTGGTGCGCTGTCACTTGCTGATATGGCCGAAGCCGTGCTGCAACAGGCACCTGATAAAGCCATTTGGTTAGGCTGGAGTCTGGGCGGGCTGGTGGCAAGCCAAATTGTTTTAACCCATCCCGAGCGTGTTCAGGCGCTGGTCACCGTGGCGTCGTCACCTTGTTTTAGTGCTCGTGACGAGTGGCCGGGGATAAAACCGGACGTGCTGGCGGGATTTCAGCAGCAACTCAGTGATGATTTTCAGCGTACAGTGGAGCGGTTCCTGGCGTTACAAACCATGGGGACTGAAACGGCGCGCCAGGATGCGCGGGCGTTGAAGAAAACCGTTCTGGCGTTACCGATGCCGGAGGTTGACGTGCTTAATGGCGGGCTGGAAATCCTGAAAACGGTCGATCTCCGTCAGCCGCTGCAAAACGTGTCCATGCCGTTTTTGCGATTGTATGGCTATCTCGACGGTCTGGTGCCGCGCAAAGTGGTGCCGATGCTGGATAAACTTTGGCCTCACAGCGAATCATATATCTTCGCCAAAGCGGCCCATGCGCCGTTTATTTCGCATCCGGTCGAGTTTTGTCACCTGCTGGTGGCGTTGAAGCAGAGGGTGTAGGCAACTTTTGAAATGGCGAGACAGAAATTTACTGGCTCGCCGCAGCCAACTCTTCTTCTGACACCCCGGTAAAGCGCATGATGTCTGTAAGAGGGACTCCGGATTCAAGCATTATTTTGGCTATATGCAGGGCTTTGGATTGTTCCCCCTCCTGCCGCAATCTTTCCGCAATTGTCATTAAACTCTCCTTGTGTTTCGGTGAACGTTCGGCAACGCCGTCGATAAAATCGTTAAAACGTACCGCGTCGCCGGTTTGCAGTATGTAATTAAACAGCCCTTTGATTTGTCTGTCATTAGCGTATCCACTACTTAATAAGCAGGCCATTTGCTCTACCAGCCCCATCAGATCGCGTTGACGAATATGTTTTTGAATTAACTCCAGCAGCGCCATACGTCGGTGCTGCATGATTTCATCATCAGGCATGACGGTGACATCAATCAGCGGAAATGCGGAGGCATAAAGCTGCCTTGCCAGTTTGGGATCGGCGAAACAATCCAGCCAACACAGCGAATAGGGATAGGGGCTTTCAATACCGTGGTAAAACAACAATGGCACCACCATCGGCAACGTTTTGTATCCAGCATCAAGGTGATTTTGCATTGCGGCAATAGCGTAACGCATCATGCGAAATGCGATCAGTTTGTTTGAGGTGCTTTGATGTTCAATCAGACAATAGATGTATCCTGGTCCTTGTTCCGTTTTCACCGACCACAGCACATCGGAATAGCTTTCACGCAGATCGTCATCAATAAAGCTGCTCGACTCCAGCTTGAGGGTTTTCATATCACAAAGCGCGTGAATGGGTGCCGGTAAATGAAACGCAAGAAAATCACGAGCCGTGTCCGGTTGGCGTAAAAAGAGTTTGAACAGCGCATCGTGTGGGGTGGAACTCTGCTTTTTGCTCATGGCGTTCCTTCACCTGTTGTTTGAATGCCGCGACTCTACGCGCCACTCCACACCTGTGTATTAGCGAGTTTTCATCCCTGCGAGATGCTTTCAAAGGAACTTACGCCGTGCTGCAAGAGTTGCATTTTTATGGAAAGCCGCACGCAAAAAAGCCCGGATGCAGACGCATACCGGGCTTTCCAAAACAGGCGATGGAGTAAGGTTAACGCAGCGCCCACCACTCGCGCAGACAGGCTTTTCCTTCCGGGCAGCTTTTACAACTGCCAGAGAGGCAGCCGTCAGGTTCTTCCTGAATCCGCACGGCTTTGCCCATACTTTCCAGTTGTTGCAGCATGGCGTTAATCATTGGCTGTGGAGTGTTCAATGTCTGGCTTATCTGGGCCGCTTCCATACGGCCCCGTAACGCCAGCAAATCGCGCACCTGAATAAGTGAAGCCATTAATGGCAATCACCGGTGGTGCTGGCTGCGCAGCAACTGCTTACCGACTTGCGGGTTGCCAGCAGTTCGATATCCACCCGGCTACGCGCGCGGCGCAGCAGACCGATAACCACGATGTTAAACAGGATAACCGCCAGAATGCACACCAGGCTGTAAGTTGGGTGCTGACTGTAGCTGGCGACCTGATAGAACAATGTTGCCAGCGAGTAAGCGATATTCAGCCCCCACAGGATGGAGAAGCCCATCCAGCCACGGCTTGATTCACGGGCGATGGCTCCCATCACCGAGATACATGGTACATACAGCAGGACGAAAATCAGGTAGCTGTAAGCTGCTGCTGCGCTACCGAATTTCTGATCCATCACGCCCATCGCCCCGGTACCCATTTCGCCGTCGCCTTTGCTGGCTTCAATGGGGTTCATCAGTACGCTAAGGCTGAAGGTGTCTTTCAGGCTCTGCCAGGTTTCATCTATCGCACTGAACAGCTCTTCACCGAGGTTAAATTCTGCCGGATTGAACTCTTCGTCCTGAATATTTTCTGCGGTGTAGAGGGTGTTGAGCGTACCCACTACCACTTCTTTCGCCATGGCACCTGTAAACAGGCCAACCGTTGCCTGCCAGTTATCTTCATGCACGCCAATTGGCTTGAAGACCGGGGTGATCACCCGGCTGACGGACGCCAGCGCCGAGTCGTTGATGTTATCGACGATTTTCCCGCTCAGCGAGAAGCTGTTGAAAGCGCTCAGGAAAATGCTGACGATGATGATCACTTTACCAGCACGCAGAACGAAGCCTTTCAGACGCTGCCAGGTCTGGATAATCAGGCTTTTAACGTGTGGTACATGATAGACCGGCAACTCCATGACAAACGGCGTCGCTTCACCGCGCATGATGGTGTACTTGAGCATCAGGCCAGTCAGCACCGCCATCACAATACCCAGCATATACAGCGAGAAGACCGCCAGCGCACCGTTCTGCCCGAAGAAGGCAGCCGCGAATACTGCGAAGATAGCCAGACGCGCGCCGCAGGACATAAACGGTGCCATCATGATGGTCATCAGACGTTCACGCGGTGCATCAAGCGTACGTGCACCCATTACCGACGGTACGTTACAACCGAAACCGACGATCAGCGGCACAAAGGATTTCCCCGGCAAGCCCAGCGCCTGCATCAGACGGTCCATCACAAACGCCGCACGCGCCATATACCCGGAGTCCTCAAGGAAGGAGAGGAACAGGTACATCATGCCAATCTGCGGCACCAGTGGCAGCACGGTGTTAATGCCGCCACCCAGGCCCTGGGCGAGGAAGATAGTCAGCCAGTCCGGGAAGTGGAGCGTGTAGCCAATCCATTGAATACCATGCACAAATAGCGCCACGGAGCCGACGTCAAACAGCGGCTGTAACGCCCCGCCGATGTTGATAGCCAGCAGGAACATCAGGTACATCACAAAGAGGAAAATCGGCAGACCGAGGAAACGGTTGAGCACGATTTTATCTACCGCAGTGGTGAAACGGCTGGGTTCTGCCGTCAGGGTGTTGCTTACCACATCACAGATGGCAGCAATGCACTGGTAACGCGCATCGGCAATGTGCAGCGCCGGATCGTCCATCTCATTACGCAGACGGGCGAGGGCGGCATCCAGATGCTGCGACGCTTCACCGGCGTAGGCGCGGCTGTAGATATCGCCTTCCAGCATTTGCAGGCCCAGCCAGCGACGTTGTTTCAGCGGGATGTCGGAAGGCATCACTTTTGCCAGTGAATCTGCTTCGTTGAGTAGCGGCTGTGCGTAATGCACCAGTTCCACATTCTCGTTAGCTTTATAGCGATCAATCGCCAGCTTGAGCGCTTCAATACCGCGACCACGGGTTGAAACCAGCGGGATCACTGGGCAGCCAAGACGCGCCGACAGAGCATCAATTTCAATACGAATATTTTGCTTCTCGGCAATGTCGAGCATGTTCAGTGCCACGATGCAGGGAATGCCGAGTTCCAGCAGTTGTAGCGTCAGGTACAGGTTACGCTCAAGGTTAGACGCATCCACCACGTTAATCAGCAGGTCGGCGTCGCCACTCAAAATGTAGTGACAGGCGATTTGCTCATCGAGCGAGGTCTGCGATGAGATGGTGGTCAGAGAATAGGTGCCGGGCAGGTCCACCAGCGTGACCTGATGATCGGTGGTGGAGAATTGCCCTTCTTTACGTTCGACGGTAACGCCAGCCCAGTTACCTACACGCTGACGTGCGCCAGTGAGCTGGTTAAATAAGGTTGTCTTGCCAGAATTTGGATTACCAATTAAGCCTATGGTTAATTTTTTCATTGTTGTTATCACCGTATTAACAGGAAACCGCTTCCACTTCTAATAAGGCCAGATCTTTTTTGCGTAATACCAGGCTCACACGACGGGTTTCGATATGAATGGGGTCGCCGAGTGGAGCGACGCGCACCACATTAAAAGAGGAGCCAGGTAACATGCCAAGAGAAAGCAGTTTTTGGCGATATGCCGGGCTGATTTCATGGGAAAAGCCAGTGATTTTCCACGCAGTATCTGGAGTGTATTGCATAGGTGCCTACTTGTTTCTCATTAACTGGATAACTACCTCATGGGGCGTTTGACAGCGACATGAGACCAGATGATTTGCCAACGAAGGAGAGATTAAATAATCAACAGCACAATGATAATGAGAATGGTTTCTATCAGCAATACTTAAAATGTGTGCGAATGTTGGTTTGAATAATAATCTGACTCAATGTTGATGTGGCTCAAGGTTATATCGCAGCGAAAATATAATTCGAATAGCGAATTACCAGGACTGGCTAATGTTTAATTAAGGTTTCAGTTGTTAATGAAGTGATAAATGTTGCCGGAATATATTGTGAGTTTGGCTGTGGAATAAAAATGCCGGAGATATTCTCCGGCACTTTTATGTCAGACAAGGCGTTCGTTGCCAGATGCGGCGTGGACACCTTATCGCGCAGGTTTAGGGGTCAATCAGGGCGTTTAACGTTTTTTGCCCATTGCCGCCGCCAGCGCATCCATCATCGCGCTATTACCGGCAGGCTGCGCTTCACGACCGCGTGGTTTGGCTGCCGGGCGGTTGTTCTGCGGACGTTCATTACCGCCGCCGCGACGAGCGTTGGTTTCGCCAGGCTGCTCGTCCAGACGCATAGTCAGGGCGATACGTTTACGCTGAAGATCCACTTCCAGCACTTTCACCTTCACAATGTCGCCCGCTTTCACCACGGTATGCGGATCTTCCACAAACTTGTTCGACAATGAAGAGATGTGAACCAGGCCGTCCTGATGCACGCCAATATCGACAAACGCGCCAAAGTTGGTGACGTTGGTCACTGCGCCTTCGAGGATCATACCCGGTTGCAGGTCGTTCATTGTCTCGACGCCATCGGCAAACTGAGCGGTTTTAAATTCCGGACGCGGATCGCGACCCGGTTTTTCCAGCTCTTTGATGATGTCAGTTACTGTCGGCACACCGAATTTCTCATCAGTAAAGTCAGATGCTTTCAGGTTACGCAGTTCGCTGCTGTTACCCATCAGATCTTTCAGTGCCTGCTGTGTTGCTGCCAGAATGCGTTCCACCACCGGATAGGCTTCCGGGTGGACGGTAGAAGCATCCAGCGGGTTATCACCATGGTTAATGCGCAAGAAGCCCGCGCACTGCTCGAAGGCTTTCGGCCCCAGACGGCTCACTTTCAGCAGTTGCTGACGGTTCTGGAACTGACCGTTCTCATCGCGCCAGGCCACGATGTTTTGCGCCATCATGCGCGTCAGGCCCGCCACGCGGGTTAACAGCGGAACAGAAGCAGTGTTGAGATCGACGCCAACGGCGTTTACGCAGTCTTCTACTACTGCGTCCAGTTTGCGGGCCAGTTGCGTCTGGCTGACGTCATGCTGATACTGACCTACGCCGATAGATTTCGGATCGATTTTCACCAGCTCCGCCAGCGGATCCTGCAAACGGCGGGCGATAGACACCGCGCCACGCAGCGAAACGTCGAGATCCGGAAACTCCTGCGCTGCCAGCTCGGAAGCCGAGTAAACCGACGCGCCAGCTTCGCTGACGATCACTTTCTGTGCGGTCACTTTCGGGAACTGCTTCTGCACGTCGAGATAGAAACGTTCGGTTTCGCGGGAAGCTGTACCGTTGCCGATCGCCACCAGTTCAACGTTATGCTTTTCACACAGCGCAGCAACAGTCATCGCTGCTTTTGCGGCTTGTCCGGTGTGCGGGTAAATGGTATCGGTCGCTACCAGTTTGCCAGTGGCATCGACCACCGCCACTTTTACCCCAGTACGCAGACCCGGATCGAGGCCCATCGTTGCACGCAGTCCGGCAGGGGCCGCCATCAGCAGATCGTGCAGGTTACGGGCAAAGACGTTGATTGCTTCATCTTCCGCGCGTTCGCGCACGGTACCCATCAGTTCGGTTTCCAGATGCATCAGCACCTTGATGCGCCAGGTCCAGCTCACTACGCCTTTGCGCCAGCTATCCGCCGGGGCATTGTTCAGGCGCAGGCCAAGGTGATCCATGATGATTTGCTCGCAATAGCTCTCTTTGGGCGGCTCATCGAACTGCGGATCGGCATTCAGCGAAAGCTGGAGTACGCCTTCGTTACGCCCACGGAACATCGCCAGCGCGCGGTGAGAAGGCACCGTGGACAACGGTTCGTGATGATCGAAATAGTCGCGGAATTTTGCCCCTTCCTCTTCTTTACCGCTCACCACGGTTGAGACCAGATGCGCGTTCTTCCACAGATAATCACGCACTTTCGCCAGCAGCGCGGCATCTTCGGCAAAACGTTCCATCAGGATATAGCGCGCGCCGTCCAGCGCGGCTTTGGTATCTGCCACGCCTTTATCGGCATCAACATATTGTGCAGCCGCGACTTCTGGCGTGTGTGACGGATCGCTCCACAGCAGGTCAGCCAACGGCTCAAGCCCTGCTTCAATGGCGATTTGCCCGCGGGTGCGGCGTTTAGGTTTGTAGGGCAGGTAGAGGTCTTCGAGTTCGGTTTTGCTTAGGGTGGCGTTGATGGCCTTCGCCAGATCATCGGTGAGTTTGCCTTGCTCGGAAATGGATTTGAGGATCGCCTGACGTCTCTCTTCCAGCTCGCGCAGATAGCTCAGACGCGTTTCCAGATTACGCAGCTGCGTGTCATCCAGACCGCCGGTGATTTCCTTACGATAACGTGCGATAAACGGCACGGTATTCCCTTCGTCAAGCAGGCGAACGGCAGCGTCAACCTGTTCCGGGCGCGCCTGAATTTCACCCGCAATAATGCGGCAGAACGAATCATTCATCATGGTTTGAGTTCATCTTTTCGGATCAAAAATCAGGGGATAGTTATACGGACTGGCTGGCAAAAATGCCAGCCATCGGCAGGAGGTTAAGACTCTTCCTTACGGTTTCACGTACTCGATAGCATTAACATACCAGCTCGCTTCCCCGGCAGGAGTATTCACCACAGCCAGATCGCCGACTTCTTTTTTCAGCAATGCGCGGGCCATCGGGGAATCGATAGAGATGTAATCTTTACGGCCAAAAATTTCATCGTAGCCGACAATACGGAAACGGTGAGTCACGCCATCGTCGTTTTCAATCTCCACCCACGCGCCAAAAAAGACTTTGCCTTCCTGCTGAGGGGAGTAATCGACGATTTTGAGATTTTCCATGCATTTAGTGAGATAGCGCACGCGACGGTCGATTTCACGCAGACGCTTTTTATTATACTGATAGTCAGCATTTTCGCTGCGGTCGCCCAGACTTGCGGCCCAGGTCACCTTTTTTGTGACCTCCGGGCGTTCTTCACGCCAGAGATAATTAAGCTCTTGTTTGAGTTTTTCATACCCTTCCCGGGTAACCAGGGGCGTTTTCATCTCGTTGATTCCCTTTGTCTGTTTGATAATGCGCACATTGGGTATAACGTGATCATATCAACAGAATCAATAATGTTTCGCCGAATAAATTGTATACTTAAGCTGCTGTTTAATATGCTTTGTAACAATTTAGGCTGAAATTCATACCAGATTTAGCTGGTGACGAACGTGAGCTTTTTTAAGAATACACGCTTACAAATTGTTGCGAACCTTTGGGAGTACAAACAATGCAAGAGAACTACAAGATTCTGGTGGTCGATGACGACATGCGCCTGCGTGCGCTGCTGGAACGTTATCTCACCGAACAAGGCTTCCAGGTTCGAAGCGTCGCTAATGCAGAACAGATGGATCGCCTGCTGACTCGTGAATCTTTCCATCTTATGGTACTGGATTTAATGTTACCTGGTGAAGATGGCTTGTCGATTTGCCGACGTCTTCGTAGTCAGAGCAACCCGATGCCGATCATTATGGTGACGGCGAAAGGGGAAGAAGTGGACCGTATCGTAGGCCTGGAGATTGGCGCTGACGACTACATTCCAAAACCGTTTAACCCGCGTGAACTGCTGGCCCGTATTCGTGCGGTGCTGCGTCGTCAGGCGAACGAACTGCCAGGCGCACCGTCACAGGAAGAGGCGGTAATTGCTTTCGGTAAGTTCAAACTTAACCTCGGTACGCGCGAAATGTTCCGCGAAGATGAGCCGATGCCGCTCACCAGCGGTGAGTTTGCGGTACTGAAGGCACTGGTCAGCCATCCGCGTGAGCCGCTCTCCCGCGATAAGCTGATGAACCTTGCCCGTGGTCGTGAATATTCCGCAATGGAACGCTCCATCGACGTGCAGATTTCGCGTCTGCGCCGCATGGTAGAAGAAGATCCAGCGCATCCGCGTTACATTCAGACCGTTTGGGGCCTGGGCTACGTCTTTGTACCGGACGGCTCTAAAGCATGAGGCGATTGCGCTTCTCGCCACGAAGTTCATTTGCCCGTACGTTATTGCTCATCGTCACCTTGCTGTTCGCCAGCCTGGTGACGACTTATCTGGTGGTGCTGAACTTCGCGATTTTGCCGAGCCTCCAGCAGTTTAATAAAGTCCTCGCGTACGAAGTGCGTATGTTGATGACCGACAAACTGCAACTGGAGGACGGCACGCAGTTGGTTGTGCCTCCCGCTTTCCGTCGGGAGATCTACCGTGAGCTGGGGATCTCTCTCTACTCCAACGAGGCTGCCGAAGAGGCAGGTCTGCGTTGGGCGCAACACTATGAATTCTTAAGCCATCAGATGGCACAGCAACTGGGCGGCCCGACGGAAGTGCGCGTTGAGGTCAACAAAAGTTCGCCTGTCGTCTGGCTGAAAACCTGGCTGTCGCCCAATATCTGGGTACGCGTGCCGCTGACCGAAATTCATCAGGGCGATTTCTCTCCGCTGTTCCGCTATACGCTGGCGATTATGCTATTGGCGATAGGCGGGGCGTGGCTGTTTATTCGTATCCAGAACCGACCGTTGGTCGATCTCGAACACGCAGCCTTGCAGGTTGGTAAAGGGATTATTCCGCCGCCGCTGCGTGAGTATGGCGCTTCGGAGGTGCGTTCCGTTACCCGTGCCTTTAACCATATGGCGGCTGGTGTTAAGCAACTGGCGGATGACCGCACGCTGCTGATGGCGGGGGTAAGTCACGACTTGCGCACGCCGCTGACGCGTATTCGCCTGGCGACTGAGATGATGAGCGAGCAGGATGGCTATCTGGCAGAATCGATCAATAAAGATATCGAAGAGTGCAACGCCATCATTGAGCAGTTTATCGACTACCTGCGCACCGGGCAGGAGATGCCGATGGAAATGGCGGATCTTAATGCAGTACTCGGTGAGGTGATTGCTGCCGAAAGTGGCTATGAGCGGGAAATTGAAACCGCGCTTTACCCCGGCAGCATTGAAGTGAAAATGCACCCGCTGTCGATCAAACGCGCGGTGGCGAATATGGTGGTCAACGCCGCCCGTTATGGCAATGGCTGGATCAAAGTCAGCAGCGGAACGGAGCCGAATCGCGCCTGGTTCCAGGTGGAAGATGACGGTCCGGGAATTGCGCCGGAACAACGTAAGCACCTGTTCCAGCCGTTTGTCCGCGGCGACAGTGCGCGCACCATTAGCGGCACGGGATTAGGGCTGGCAATTGTGCAGCGTATCGTGGATAACCATAACGGGATGCTGGAGCTTGGCACCAGCGAGCGGGGCGGGCTTTCCATTCGCGCCTGGCTGCCAGTGCCGGTAACGCGGGCGCAGGGCACGACAAAAGAAGGGTAAATAAACGGGAGGCGAAGGTGCCTCCCGTTTTGCTTTCTATAAGATACTGGATAGATATTCTCCAGCTTCAAATCATTACAGCTTCGGACCAGCCGCTACCAGCGCGGCACCCGCAGGGGTGTCGGTGTATTTATCAAAGTTGTCGATAAACAGTTTCGCCAGGGTTTCGGCTTTTTCCTGCCACTGTTCCGGGGAAGCGTAGGTGTTACGCGGATCGAGAATCTTCGTGTCTACGCCCGGCAGTTCGGTTGGGATCGCCAGGTTAAACATCGGCAGAGTGAAAGTTTCTGCGTTATCCAGCGAACCGTTGAGGATGGCGTCGATAATAGCGCGGGTATCTTTAATCGAGATACGTTTTCCAGTGCCGTTCCAGCCGGTGTTAACCAGATACGCCTGCGCACCTGCCGCTTGCATACGTTTTACCAGCACTTCTGCGTACTGAGTTGGGTGCAGCGACAGGAACGCCGCGCCGAAGCAAGCGGAGAAGGTTGGCGTCGGTTCGGTGATGCCACGCTCAGTACCGGCCAGTTTGGCAGTGAAGCCAGAGAGGAAGTGATACTGGGTTTGATCGGCAGTCAGGCGAGAAACCGGCGGCAACACGCCGAAAGCATCAGCAGTCAGGAAGATAACCTTAGTCGCGTGGCCCGCTTTGGAAACCGGCTTAACGATGTTATCGATGTGATAGATCGGATAAGAAACGCGGGTGTTCTCGGTTTTTGAACCATCATCAAAGTCGATAGTGCCATCTTCACGCACGGTGACGTTTTCCAGCAACGCATCACGACGGATAGCGTTGTAGATTTCAGGTTCCGCTTCTTTCGACAGCTTGATAGTTTTTGCGTAGCAGCCGCCTTCGAAGTTAAACACACCGTCATCGTCCCAGCCGTGTTCGTCATCGCCAATCAGGCGGCGTTTCGGGTCGGTGGAAAGGGTGGTTTTACCAGTGCCGGAAAGGCCGAAGAACACCGCAACATCGCCTTTCTCACCAACGTTGGCGGAGCAGTGCATAGAAGCGATACCTTTCAGCGGCAGCAGGTAGTTCATCATCGAGAACATCCCTTTCTTCATTTCGCCGCCGTACCAGGTGCCGCCAATCAGCTGCATGCGCTCGGTCAGGTTAAACGCCACGAAGTTTTCGGAATTCAGACCCTGTTCTTTCCACTGCGGGTTAGTGCACTTCGCGCCGTTCATAACGATAAAGTCTGGTTTGAAACCTGCCAGCTCTTCATCGCTCGGGCGAATAAACATGTTTTTGACAAAATGCGCCTGCCAGGCCACTTCGGTGATGAAACGGACGGAAAGACGAGTATCCGGGTTCGCACCACAGAAGGCGTCGACAACGAACAGACGTTTGCCGGAAAGCTGTTTGGTCACCAGGCCTTTCAGATGTTGCCAGGTTTCCGGAGAGAGAGGTTTGTTGTCGTTCTTACCTTTGCCTTTGTCTGCCCACCAGAAAGTATCGCGAGTGGTATCGTCACGGACGATATACTTATCTTTTGGTGAACGACCGGTGAAGATCCCGGTATCGACGGCAACGGCACCCAGATTAGTTAACACCCCGCGCTCATAACCTGTCAGGCTCGGATCGAGCTCTTCCTGATACAGCAGGTCGTAGCTTGGGTTGTAAACGATATCATGTACGTCACTGATACCATAAGCCTCGAGTTCTTGCGGGGTCAAACCATTGTTAACGCGCATTTCACTGCTCCTTAGCCAATATGTATTGCCTGAATAGTAAAGTCTTTTTGGGGGTGTTAACCGCGACAAGGCTCATAGATTTACGTATCTGGAGAAATTCATATTTGACAAAAAACTCCGTGATTCCTGTCACGAAACGGTTGCTATTATCGCAGAAATAGCATTTTAGGTGTGGAAAATGTTCTCAAAAGGTTAAATCTTGGTTTATATGGCGGGAATATTGTGAGTGGAATCGCATTCCTGAATGAAATTGATGCAAATTCAACCGGTAAAGTATCGATTCACCACGCTAACTTTTTTTGATGATTTTCTGAAAAAAGCAAAATACTACTGCCCGGATGCGATAATTAACCCACCTTTTGATTCTGGATAACCAACATGGATAACGTTGAACTTTCACCCGCAACACGCTGGGGGATGATTGCTACCGGATTACTTCAGGGTCTGGTTTGCTACCTGCTGATCGCCTGGCTTTCCGGAAAAAATCACAGTTGGATTGTTTATGGCGTGCCTGCGACCGTCGCGTTTTCATCCGTTTTACTCTTCTCCGTGATCTCTTTTAAACAGAAGCGCCTTTGGGGATGGCTGGCGCTAGTGTTTATTGCCACGCTGGGGATGAGCGGCTGGCTGAAGTGGCAAACTGATGGCATGAACCCCTGGAGAGCTGAAAAGGCGCTTTGGGATTTTGGTTGCTATCTGCTGCTGATGGCAATGTTGTTGCTACCGTGGATACAACAAAGCCTTCGCATCCGCAATGACAGTAGCCGCTATCGCTATTTTTACCAGTCAGTATGGCATAACGTACTTATATTACTGGTGATTTTTCTCGCCAATGGCTTGACGTGGCTGGTGCTTTTACTGTGGAGTGAGTTGTTTAAACTTGTTGGCATCACGTTTTTCAATACGCTCTTTTTTGCAACCGACTGGTTTATTTATCTCACGTTAGGTCTGGTTACCGCGCTGGCGGTGATCCTCGCGCGAACACAGTCACGTTTAATCGACTCTATTCAAAAGTTGTTCACGTTAATCGCCACGGGGTTGCTGCCGTTAGTATCATTGCTAACCCTGATGTTTATCATCACTCTGCCGTTTACGGGCCTGAGCGCGATTTCTCGCCACATCTCCGCCGCCGGGTTGCTGTTAACGCTGGCCTTTTTGCAATTGATCTTAATGGCTATTGTCCGCGATCCGCAAAAAGCGTCACTTCCCTGGACAGGGCCGTTGCGTTGCCTGATTAAAACCGCTTTGCTGGTTGCTCCGCTGTATGTGTTCGTCGCCGCCTGGGCGTTATGGCTGCGGGTCGCTCAGTACGGCTGGACTGTCGACCGCTTGCAGGGCGTGCTGGCGGTGCTGGTGTTACTGGTGTGGTCGCTGGGGTATTTTGTCAGCATCGTCTGGCGTAAAGGGCAAAATCCCGTTGTTCTTCAGGGCAAAGTGAACCTTGCGGTTTCGTTATTGGTGTTGGTGATACTGGTGCTTCTTAATTCGCCGGTGCTGGACAGTATGCGCATTAGCGTGAACAGCCATATGGCGCGTTATCAGAGCGGCAAAAACACGTCAGACCAGGTAACTATCTACATGCTCGAGCAGAGCGGTCGCTATGGACGTGCTGCGCTTGAGTCGCTGAAAAGCGATGCCGGGTTTATGAAAGACCCGAAACGCGCGCGGGATCTGCTGATGGCGTTAGATGGAGAGCAACATCTTCAGGAACAGGTATCGGAAAAAGTATTAGCCGAAAATGTGTTAATTGCCCCTGGTTCTGTTAAACCGGATGCGACATTCTGGTCGGCCTTAATCCAGGATCGCTATAACGTGATGACCTGTATTGAAAAAGACGCCTGCGTACTGGTCGAGCAAGATCTGAATAGTGATGGTCAGGCGGAGCGGATCCTGTTTGCTTTTAATGATGACAGAGTCATTGTCTATGGCTTTGACTCAGACAGAAAAGAATGGGACGCGCTTGATATGAGTTTACTTCCGAACGAAATAACGAAAGAAAAATTACTCACAGCTGCGAAGGATGGAAAACTGGGGACGAGGCCGAAAGCGTGGCGCGATCTGACGGTAGATGGTGAAACGCTGGAAATAAACTTAAGTAAGTGACAACGCTTTTATCGGATACGACGCTGTATCTGACCAAAATAATTTGCGATTTATTTCATAGGCGCTGGTAAGCGCAGCACATCAGGCCATTACGTCGTAAAATCCGGCAGAGCCCTCTCTGCCGGACATACTCATTAATGAACTTGCGGATCTGCCGGAGACGCGTTGTTGCGGATTTCAGCAATATCCATCGCATTGAACAGATAGTGGTTACCGCAGTAATCACAATGCATGTCAATTTCGCCATCTTCCGCCAGGATGCTATCGACTTCTTCATCAGGCAGCGTTTTCAGCGCGTCGGCGCAACGTTCACGCGAGCAGGTGCATTTGAACTCCACATCCTGCGGATCGTAAACCGTCACCTCTTCTTCGTGATACAAACGCCACAACACTTCGTTTGCCGGTAAGGTCAGCAGTTCTTCGGTTTTGATGGTTTCGGTTAGCGTCGCCAGGTGGTCAAAGTCGTCCTGCTGGGCATTTTGCGCAGGCATTACCTGCAACAACATACCGCCTGCAGCCGGTTTGCCGTCTACGTCGCCGGTGCGAATAAACAGGCGCGTCGGCAGCTGTTCAGAACGCATAAAGTAATCTTCCAGGCAGGCCGCCAGGGTATCACCTTCCAGACCAACTACGCCCTGATAGCGTTCGCCTTCGCTCGGGGTAATGGTGATCACCACGTAACCATTGCCGACCAGCGTTTTCAGGTCGGCATTTTCTGGAATTTCGCCCTGCACGCGCGCCACACCGCGCATTTGCTGGTTATTGTTACCGTTAATAACCGCCAGATTCATCGGACCGTCGCCCTGCAGCTGTACGGTGATATCACCATCAAACTTCAGCGTAGCGGTTAACAGGCTGGTCGCAACCAGCAGTTCTGCCAGCACGTTTTTGACGGGCTGCGGATAATCGTGGTTCTCAAGGATCTGTTGCAGGGTTTCCGAAACGGTTACCAGTTCGCCGCGAACGGCAAAATTTTCAAACAGATAGCGATGTAATTGGTCATGTTGCGGCATAATCATCTCTCTTGCAGGTGACAGTTATTCACTGTCGCCGTGTTTAAATCGTAACAGGTCGCGGCGCTCTTTTTTGTCCGGGCGTCGGTCCGGGTGCGGCATGGTTAAGGCATTAAGTTTACGTGCCATCGCCATTTTTTCGCGTTTCTCTACACTTTCCGCAGTCTCTTCATACAGCAAGGCTGCCTCGCTGGCGGGGCGACGCTGTTCAGTAATCGCCTTTACAATCACCGTGCGTTCGTCATTTCCCTGGCGCAGAGTGAGCGTGGCATTCAGCTCGACGATTTTGCTCGGCTTGCTGCGCTGCCCGTTGTAATGCACCTTACCGCCTTCAATCATTTCACGGGCCAGCGCGCGGGTTTTATAAAAACGGGCAGCCCATAGCCATTTATCCAGTCGAACCTCAACAGTAGGTTTTTCTTTCATGGCGTCTCCTTCACATTAGCGAGGGGATCAGGCGGCGGTAGTCATTCAGTGACGGATGGCGTTGATACTGTTTCTCGGCAATCCCGGAATCAGGATTAGTCACGCCGAGGCAGTAACGAATACCAAATTGCGCGGCAGCATCGAGAATCGCTTCGCTGTCATCAATAAACAGCGTTCTTTCAGCTTTCAGACCCGTAGCTTCGGCCACCGCATGCCATAACCGCTGATCCTCTTTCGGATAACCAAATGTGTGGGTGGAAAGTAATAAATCAAGGTGTGCGTCCAGACCGGTATGCTCAAGTTTTACCGCCAGGTTGTGCGGATGCGCATTGGTGAGCAAAATTCGCTGCTTACCGCTGGCTTTCAGTGCCTCAAGAAACGGAATGGTATCTTCACGCAGTACGGCACGCGGTCCCATCTCGGTGGTCATCGCACAGATATCCAGACCCAGTTGCTCACTCCAGTAATCAAGACAGTACCAGTTTAGCGTATGCTGTACGTCGTGATATTGCTGGCGCATATATTCCATCGCTTCCTGTGGCGTAACCCCGTTTTTCGCGCCCCATGTTTCAGGCACCAGCTTTTGCCAGAAATAGTTATCGAAGGCGAGGTCGAGCAATGTGCCGTCCATATCCAGCAGAACGGTATCTACGTCCTGCCAGGCAATGTTGATATGCATGAGGGAAATCTCCAGAGTGAAGCAATTTGCGCGACAGGGTAGCATAACCTGCCGCGCAAACGTGTTATTCGATAAGGCTTTCTGAAGGGGTGATCAGTTGCGGGTTCAGGCAGCTTTCATAATAGGCCTGAATCTCCATCATGCGAGTGCGATGACGCTGGTAACGACGCCAGGCCTGTACGCCATTGTAAATGGCGCTACCCAGCATCGTCAGTAGCAGCAATGTGGTGCTGAGATAGCGCCACAGGCCGGAACGATCCGGGATCGGATGAAGGCCAATATGCTGCGTACCATTGGCGTCAGTGAAGATTTTTGTGACGATACCTTCGGCGTTAAACGGCGTATGCATCAGCATTTGTGCCAGTTTCTGGAAAGCGTTCCACTGTTCTTGCGGCGGGTAGTCGTAAAGTGATGCCGAAGGCCAGGGCTGATCAACAAAATCGCTGCCTTCGTCGCTGACAATCAGGAATCCGCCGGGGGCCGGACTGTTTAGTGATTGTGCCGCTCGCGCCGTTTCATGCGTGATAAACGGCGCGGTGGAGGTTGCCACCAGGTTATCCAGCGATTCCGCACTCACCGGGCGTAATAACACATTCACGCCATCGAGCTTCCCGGCGTTGGCGCGTTTTACCAGCGCGTCCCAGTCTTTACTGTTGCCGAGATTGACCAGCGCATTTTTCAGTCGCACACAGTCATCTTTGGCAGAACATAAATCCGCTGTCTTCAGTACAATGTCGCCAAAATCATCAAGCAATACCATGCCGGATTTTTGAATCGCTGAACGTAATGAGGCACTGACGCGAGATTCATCTTCCGGTTTAGGGTGCAGCTGGCGATTAACTGCTTCAGTCAATGCCGTCGCTTTGTTGACCAGTTCAGATTCTGGTAATGGTAATGAGCGGGCGTCATTCCAGATGATCTGCGAGCAGTCAAACGGTAAAAAAGGTGAATTGGTTTTCGCGCTCCAGGTTCCGGAAGTGCGAATATTACACATTCCCGTACCGCTAATACGCAATGTATCGCCTACCCGCACGCCAGCGTCAGCCAGTTGTTTTACGCTGGTGGCTTCAATGGTCTGCGCGCCTTTCATCCATGAGAGAGTGAATTTCAGCGGCATATCCAGCGGGATCCAGAATAACAGCATAAACAGCACCAGCAGCGAGCCCGCAGCGATAATCGTACTGCGCAGCCAGTGCTGTAACGGAAAGTTTTTTACTTCATCATGCAGCGAAAGATATCGCCCCTGACGCACTACGTGGCGGTCGAGATAGATATCAATATCGGTTTGTTGACCGAGATCCTGAGCAATGTATGGCTGCCAGTGTGCGGGATAGACCAGGTCGATAATACCGAGTGAAATATTGTTGATCTGTTCCTGATCGTTTTCGCCAAACAATCCCCAACGACGGGGTGTACCGCGCAGACAATGAATTTCTCGCAGGGAGGATTTTGCCGGGGGCGCGAATAGCCCCCACAGACCTGCGCCCAGCAGCAGTAATGCGCCGCCTGCCAGCCACGGAACAAATACATCCGGGGTAATCAGGCAGAAAAAGAACATCAGGAAGGAGGCGACGATCAGCAACGCTTCACGCAGCCCGCGCGGACGACTCAGCGCATATTCTTCATGCGTTTCTTTGCGAATATTGAGTAGCTCGATTTGCTCACTCTCTTCCCCGCGAATCGACGCCTGCGTGGACGGAACAGGTTGCAAGGCATAGCCGCGCGTTTCCTGCATGTACTCCTGCAGCGTATGACCGTTGAGTGAAATAACCAGCGGCAGCGAATCGGTATAAATCAGTTCAACGGTATTCTCATCGTTGATGTATTGTTCCCAGAAAGGGGGCAGGTGGACTTCTACCGAATCGAGGTAGTAACGCCATTTATTCGGATCGTCGGTAGAGATGCCGTAACGCGTGATAGCGTGTGTCAGCATCATGACGTTGTTGCTTTCGGCATTCAGCGCCAGAGAGATCGGTGCCGCGCTAGCTCCCGTTGGGCCAGGCACCTGTAATACCTGCGTCAGGCTCTCAAGATAATTTTCAACGGCGCTACGTTCTTCAGGTGTGAGTTTACGCGTTTGCGCATCCGCGAAGGCGTTGGTCCAGGGCAGCTGACGCCGTCTGGATCGCACTTTTATCAGCCATCCCGCAAGTAGTGAGCAGGCCAGCAAAGCAGCTAAAAAAATCACAATGGTGCTCATGCTTTCCCCATCTTACTTAGTCTGTCAGGCGTGGTCAGTCGCACCAGACACAATACATGATTCTGCGGTTGGCTATCGGCAAGCGTGGAGTTTAACTTGAGCATCATTAAGCACATCACAGTAACCGCTGATCATAGCAAACCCTCTGAAGGCGGAATATCAGCAAATTCCTGGAGTTATTTCAACCTATTGACTTTTAATTTGATTTGAGGACGATTATTTATTAAGTTACATAAATGTAAATAACATGCAATTCACATTGCCGAAAGCGTGTCCGATATCGCACAATAACCGCTGATTTCACAGCATAGATCCCACGATGAGCAAATCATTACAAAAACCCACCATTCTGAATGTTGAAACTGTAGCCCGTTCCCGACTGTTTACCGTCGAGAGCGTGGATCTGGAGTTCAGCAATGGCGTGCGGCGTGTTTATGAACGAATGCGTCCAACCAACCGGGAAGCAGTGATGATTGTGCCGATTGTGGACGATCACCTGATCCTGATCCGCGAATACGCAGTGGGAACTGAATCCTACGAATTAGGTTTTTCGAAAGGATTAATTGATCCGGGTGAAAGCGTCTACGAAGCCGCTAACCGCGAGCTAAAAGAAGAGGTTGGATTTGGTGCGAACGATCTGACTTTTTTGAAGAAGCTCAGCATGGCACCGTCTTACTTTTCCAGCAAAATGAATATCGTGGTCGCGCAAGATCTCTACCCGGAATCGCTGGAAGGCGATGAGCCAGAGCCGCTACCACAGGTGCGCTGGCCGCTGGCGCATATGATGGATTTGCTGGAAGACCCTGACTTCAACGAAGCGCGTAATGTCAGCGCGCTGTTCCTCGTGCGCGAATGGTTGAAAGGGCAGGGGCGAGTGTAAATGCGTGAAGTTTGCCTGATGCACAACGCTTATCAGGCTTATGGGTTTCCTGCAATATATTGATTTTTCACGATTTTGTTAGCCGGATAACGCGTTCACCCGCATCCGGCATAAACAAATGCACTTTGTCAGCCAACTGAAAAGGCGCCGAAGCGCCTTTTTAATCAGAACAATTCCTGTGCCTCACCATTATCGATAATGGTCGTTCCCACCTCGTGCACCGCCTGTTGTGTCGGCTGCGTACCTTCGATGAAATACTCTTCGCGGCTGTTGCCACCATTAGCTAACTGCCCGGTGCTGCGATCGATATTCACCGTCACAATACCCGGAGGCGGCGTCAGCGGCTGCTCCGGCACACCTTCAAGAACGGCTTTCATATAAGCGTCCCATGCAGGCTGGGCACTCTTGGCACCGCCTTCGTAACCTGAGATCTGATCTTTAATCGCTCCGGAAGCCGTTGTATGACCGAGATTACGACGGTGATCATCAAAGCCAATCCAGACCGAGGTCACAACGCCCGGACCGTAACCCGAGAACCACGCATCTTTCGAACTGTTAGTGGTACCGGTTTTCCCGCCGATATCGCGACGCTGCAAATCACGACCTGCACGCCAGCCGGTACCCTGCCAGCCTGGTTCACCAAAGATATTGGTGTTCAAAGCACTCTTAATCAGGAATGCCAGCGGAGTGTTGATGACGTGCGGTGCGTACTCCTGCGCGCCAGTCTTCGCCACTAACGCCTGATTTGCCTGCTCCAGCTGCGGCATTGGTACAGAAACATTCTGCTGCTCGCGGGAGATAGCGACATCTTCAACATCGTTATTTTCCAGCACGTTCGATTTCTGCGTATCACCGTAAATCACCGGAATATCGCATTCCGGGCAGGCTACTTTCGGTTTCGCTTCGAAAATCACGCCGCCCTGATCGTTTTCAATTTTGCTGATAAACCACGGGTCCACCAGGAAGCCACCGTTCGCCATGACCGCGTAGCCGCGCGCCACCTGCATTGGGGTGAAGGACGCTGAACCCAGCGCCAGCGATTCGGTGTGGACAATGTTTTGCGCCGGGAAGCCGAAGCGTTGCAGATATTCTGCAGCATAGTCGACGCCCATCGCCCGCATTGCGCGTACCATCACCACGTTTTTCGACTGACCCAGCCCCTGACGTAAGCGAATTGGACCAGCATACTGCGGTGGTGAGTTCTTCGGCTGCCAGTCAGAACCGGCACCTGCATCCCAGCGAGAAATTGGCACATCGTTCAACATACTTGCCAGCGTCAGACCTTTATCCATCGCCGCGGTGTAGAGGAACGGTTTGATGTTGGAACCCACCTGACGCAGTGCCTGGGTGGCGCGGTTAAACTTGCTCTGATTGAAATCAAAGCCACCGACCAGCGCCATAACGGCACCGTTTTGCGGATTGATCGACACCAGCGCCGAGTTCACTTCCGGCACTTGTGCCAGCCACCATGCATCGCCAACCTGACGAACCCAGATTTGCTGACCCGTTTGCAGAACATCGGTCACTTTACGCGGCGTCGGTCCTTGCTGAGTATCCGAACGGTAAGGACGCGCCCAGCGAACGCCTTCCATACTCAATGCGACGGTCGACCCGTCCGCCAGCATCGCCGTCGCTTGCTGAGGATTGGCGCTGGTGACTGCGGCAGGCAGCAGCGGACCATAGGTTGGCAGCGCCTTCAGCGTATCGGTAATCTTGTTGTTATCCCACGCCGACTCGCCCACTTTCCACAGCACATTTGCCGGGCCGCGATAGCCGTGGCGCATGTCGTAGTCCAGCACGTTATTACGTACCGCCTGCTGTGCGGCCTGCTGCACTTTGCGGGTGATGGTGGTGTAAATGCGATAACCGTCTTCATAGGCACTTTCGCCATAACGGTTATACATCTCCTGGCGCACCATTTCGCTCAGGTACGGCGCAGAGAAAGCAATCTCCGGCGCGTGATAGTTAGCGTTAATCGCCTCAGTGCGTGTCTGATCGAACTGTTGTTGGGTGATATACCCTTCATCCAGCATCCGCGACAGTACGACGTTACGCCGCGCGACGGCACGATCCATTGAGTAGAGCGGATTAAAGGTGGAAGGCGCTTTCGGCAGCCCGGCGATCACAGCCATTTCGTTCAGCGTCAGTTGGTCGACCGTTTTACCGAAATAGACTTGTGCCGCAGCACCGACACCATAGGCGCGGTAACCGAGGTAAATCTTGTTCAGATAAAGCTCGAGGATCTCGTCTTTCGTCAGCAACTGTTCAATGCGAATCGCGAGGAAGACTTCCTTAATCTTACGCATCAGCGTGCGTTCTGGACTGAGGAAGAAATTTCTCGCCAGCTGCTGGGTAATGGTACTCGCCCCTTGTGACGCGTGGCCGGAGAACAGCGCCACACTTGCCGCACGGAAGATCCCCACCGGGTCAACGCCGTGATGCTCGTAGAAGCGGCTGTCTTCCGTCGCGATAAAGGCTTTCACCATCTCCGGTGGGATTTGATCCAACGTAACCGGAATACGACGTTTCTCACCGTATTGAGCAATCAGCTCGCCATCGGCGCTGTAAATCTGCATCGGAATTTGCAGGCGAACATCTTTTAATGTCGCCACATCCGGCAGTTGTGGCTCGATGTAGCGGTATAGGCCATAAATCGAGCCTGCTCCCAGCAGAATGCAACAGACTGCAAGGATCAAAAAATACTTTACGAACTTCACTGGAAATTTCCCATTTAGTTTCATTTGGGCAGTTTATAAACAAACGCGCGGTAGTATAAAGGCAAGCCAGACGCATTGATATACCCGTCAGAGTGACGGGTGATAAGGAGATCATCACAATGGCATTTAAGATCTGGCAAATTGGTTTGCATTTACAACAGCAAGAAGCGGTAGCGGTTGCGATCGTGCGGGGAGCAAAAGAATGCTTTTTGCAACGCTGGTGGCGGTTGCCGCTGGAGAACGACATTATCAAAGATGGGCGGATTGTTGATGCGCAGCAGCTGGCTAAAACGTTGTTACCGTGGAGTCGCGAACTGCCGCAGCGTCATCACATTATGTTGGCGTTTCCCGCCAGTCGCACATTACAGCGGTCATTTCCGCGCCCGTCGATGTCCCTTGGTGAGCGGGAGCAAACGGCCTGGCTGTCAGGGACGATGGCCCGCGAGCTGGATATGGATCCGGACTCCCTGCGCTTCGATTACAGCGAAGACTCACTCAGCCCCGCCTATAACGTGACTGCCGCGCAAAGCAAAGAGCTGGCAACGCTACTTACTCTGGCAGAAAGGTTGCGTGTTCATGTGAGCGCGATCACCCCGGATGCCAGTGCATTACAGCAATTCCTGCCTTTTTTACCTTCTCATCAGCAATGTCTGGCCTGGCGTGATAACGAACAGTGGCTGTGGGCGACACGCTGTCGCTGGGGGCGCAAACTGGCGGTGGGGATGACTAGCGCGAAGGAGCTGGCGGCAGCGTTATCCGTTGATCCCGAAAGCGTCGCGATATGTGGCGAAGGCGGATTTGATCCCTGGGAGGCCGTTTCTGTTCGTCAGCCGCCGCTACCGCCGCCAGGTGGAGACTTTGCCATCGCGCTGGGGCTGGCGCTTGGGAAGGCGTACTGATGAACCCGCCAATTAATTTTTTGCCCTGGCGACAGCAACGCCGGACCGCTTTTCTGCGTTTCTGGTTGCTGATGTTCGTTGCGCCTCTGCTGCTGGCCGTCGGGATAACGCTAATACTGCGTCTGACAGGCAGCGCCGAAGCGCGCATAGACGCAGTTTTGCTTCAGGCGGAACAACAACTCGCCCGCAGCTTACAGATAACGAAGCCACGTTTGCTGGAGCAACAGCAGTTACGCGAACAGCGTTCGCAACGGCAGCGCCAGCGACAATTTACCCGCGACTGGCAATCTGCGCTGGAAGCACTGGCGGCGCTTTTACCCGAGCACGCCTGGCTGACAACGATAAGCTGGCAGCAGGGAACGCTGGAGATCAAGGGGCTGACAACAAGCATTACCGCGTTAAACGCACTAGAAACGTCACTCCGCCAGGATGCGTCTTTTCATCTCAATCAGCGGGGAGCCACGCAGCAGGATGCGCAGGGACGCTGGCAATTTGAGTATCAGTTAACAAGGAAGGTTAGCGATGAACATGTTCTTTGACTGGTGGTTCGCCACATCACCCCGCCTCCGCCAGCTTTGCTGGGCAGTCTGGTTGCTGATGTTAGTTACGCTCATTTTTCTATCATCGACACACCATGAAGAGCGCGACGCATTAATTCGACTACGGGCAAGTCATCACCAGCAGTGGGCCGCACTGTATCGCCTGGTAGACACCACTCCCTTCAGCGAGGAAAAAACGCTGCCCTTTTCGCCACTGGATTTTCAGTTATCCGGCGCGCAACTGGTTTCCTGGCATCCATCCGCGCAGGGAGGCGAGTTGGCGTTGAAAACGCTGTGGGAAGCAGTGCCGTCGGCATTTACACGGCTGGCAGAGCGCAACGTCAGCGTGAGCCGTTTTTCGTTAAGCGTGGAAGGTGATGATCTTTTGTTCACGCTACAACTGGAGACGCCGCATGAGGGTTAAACGCTGGTTGTTGGCAGGTATTGCATTGTGCCTTTTAACCGGTATGCGTGACCCTTTTAAACCGCCGGAAGATCTATGCCGGATTAGCGAACTTAGCCAGTGGCGCTATCAGGGGATGGTAGGGCGAGGCGAGCGCATCATCGGTGTAATAAAAGACGGGCAAAAGAAATGGCGACGGGTGCAGCAAAACGATGTGCTGGAAAACGGCTGGACAATTTTACAGCTGACGCCAGACGTACTAACGCTGGGTACCGGGACAAACTGCGAACCGCCACAATGGTTGTGGCAACGGCAAGGAGATACAAATGAAGCAATGGATAGCCGCACTACTGTTGATGCTGATACCCGGCGTACAGGCGGCAAAGCCGCAAAAAGTGACGCTGATGGTGGATGACGTTCCGGTAGCTCAGGTGTTGCAGGCGCTGGCTGAACAGGAGAAGTTGAACCTGGTCGTGTCGCCAGACGTCAGCGGTACGGTGTCGTTACATCTAACAGATGTTCCCTGGAAGCAGGCACTACAAACTGTAGTGAAAAGCGCCGGACTGATAACGCGGCAGGAAGACAACATTCTCTCAGTGCATTCCATTGCCTGGCAGAATAACAATATCGCCCGCCAGGAGGCGGAGCAGGCGCGGGCGCAGGCAAATCTGCCGCTGGAAAATCGCAGTATAACCCTGCAATACGCCGACGCGGGAGAACTGGCGAAAGCGGGGGAGAAGCTACTGAGTGCCAAAGGGAGTATGACCGTCGATAAACGCACCAATCGCCTTTTGCTACGAGATAACAAAACGGCGTTAAGCGCGCTTGAACAGTGGGTAGCGCAAATGGATCTGCCGGTCGGGCAGGTTGAGCTGTCGGCGCATATTGTCACCATTAATGAAAAAAGTTTGCGTGAGTTAGGCGTGAAATGGACGCTGGCCGATGCGCAACACGCTGGTGGCGTTGGGCAAGTCACCACGCTTGGTAGCGACCTCTCCGTAGCGACGGCGACAACGCATGTCGGTTTTAACATTGGGCGCATCAACGGACGCTTGCTGGATCTTGAGCTTTCTGCGCTCGAACAAAAACAGCAGCTGGATATTATCGCCAGTCCGCGTCTGCTGGCCTCACATCTTCAGCCTGCCAGCATTAAACAGGGGAGCGAAATTCCATATCAGGTTTCCAGCGGGGAAAGTGGCGCGACGTCGGTGGAATTTAAAGAGGCCGTCCTGGGGATGGAGGTCACGCCCACGGTGTTACAAAAAGGTCGCATCCGGCTGAAATTACACATCAGCCAGAACGTTCCGGGGCAGGTGCTACAGCAGGCCGATGGCGAAGTGCTGGCGATTGATAAGCAGGAGATCGAAACGCAGGTCGAGGTCAAAAGCGGAGAAACGTTGGCGCTGGGCGGCATTTTTACCCGTAAAAATAAATCGGGTCAGGATAGCGTACCGTTGCTTGGCGACATTCCCTGGTTCGGGCAATTATTTCGTCATGACGGAAAAGAAGATGAACGACGCGAGTTAGTGGTGTTTATCACGCCACGACTGGTTTCCAGTGAGTAAACAGCCGTAAAAGCGGTAATGTTTTTATGCTGAACGTGTTTCATCTATTTGACGCGCGCAGGTATTTAGCATACAAGGAGTACCGATTTGAGAGTTGGTGCTCTTCGCTGCCTGCGTTCCATGATGATGATTTATCATTCAGGCGGCATTTTGCTGTCTTTTTTACGCTAATCTTACCCGGTGATTTATCGCCAGAGCGGTGGTAGCAAGGCAGCGCGCTTGCAGCGACCAGATATGCAGAGGGATGGGTGATTTATTCAGTTGCCAAACCCGCTGGAGTATTGAGATAATTTTCAGTCTGACTCTCGCAATATCTTATGAGGTTTCAGTTCATGTCCTGCGGCGCTCTCTGAGCGAAGCGGGTTTATCATTAACGAATAGTCTTAGTAGTACCGAAAAAATGGCAGAGAAACGCAATATCTTTCTGGTTGGGCCTATGGGTGCCGGAAAAAGCACTATTGGGCGCCAGTTAGCTCAACAACTCAATATGGAATTTTACGATTCCGATCAAGAGATTGAGAAACGAACCGGAGCTGATGTGGGCTGGGTTTTCGATTTAGAAGGCGAAGAAGGCTTCCGCGATCGCGAAGAAAAGGTCATCAATGAGTTGACCGAGAAACAGGGTATTGTGCTGGCTACTGGCGGCGGCTCTGTGAAATCCCGTGAAACGCGTAACCGTCTTTCCGCTCGTGGCGTTGTCGTTTATCTTGAAACGACCATCGAAAAGCAACTTGCACGCACGCAGCGTGATAAAAAACGCCCGTTGCTGCACGTTGAAACACCGCCGCGTGAAGTTCTGGAAGCGTTGGCCAATGAACGCAATCCGCTGTATGAAGAGATTGCCGACGTGACCATTCGTACTGATGATCAAAGCGCTAAAGTGGTTGCAAACCAGATTATTCACATGCTGGAAAGCAACTAATTCTGGCTTTATATACACTCGTCTGCGGGTACAGTAATTAAGGTGGATGTCGCGTTATGGAGAGGATTGTCGTTACTCTCGGGGAACGTAGTTACCCAATTACCATCGCATCTGGTTTGTTTAATGAACCAGCTTCATTCTTACCGCTGAAATCGGGCGAGCAGGTCATGTTGGTCACCAACGAAACCCTGGCTCCTCTGTATCTCGATAAGGTCCGCGGCGTACTTGAACAGGCGGGTGTTAACGTCGATAGCGTTATCCTCCCTGACGGCGAGCAGTATAAAAGCCTGGCTGTACTCGATACCGTCTTTACGGCGTTGTTACAAAAGCCGCATGGTCGCGATACTACGCTGGTGGCGCTTGGCGGCGGCGTAGTGGGCGATCTGACCGGCTTCGCGGCGGCGAGTTATCAGCGCGGTGTTCGTTTCATTCAAGTCCCGACGACGTTACTGTCGCAGGTCGATTCCTCCGTTGGCGGCAAAACTGCGGTCAACCATCCCCTCGGTAAAAACATGATTGGCGCGTTCTACCAGCCTGCTTCAGTGGTGGTGGATCTCGACTGTCTGAAAACGCTTCCCCCGCGTGAGTTAGCGTCGGGGCTGGCAGAAGTCATCAAATACGGCATTATTCTTGACGGTGCGTTTTTTAACTGGCTGGAAGAGAATCTGGATGCGTTGTTGCGTCTGGACGGTCCGGCAATGGCGTACTGTATTCGCCGTTGTTGTGAACTGAAGGCAGAAGTTGTCGCCGCCGACGAGCGCGAAACCGGGTTACGTGCTTTACTGAATCTGGGACACACCTTTGGTCATGCCATTGAAGCTGAAATGGGGTATGGCAATTGGTTACATGGTGAAGCGGTCGCTGCGGGTATGGTGATGGCGGCGCGGACGTCGGAACGTCTCGGGCAGTTTAGTTCTGCCGAAACGCAGCGTATTATAACCCTGCTCAAGCGGGCTGGGTTACCGGTCAATGGGCCGCGCGAAATGTCCGCGCAGGCGTATTTACCGCATATGCTGCGTGACAAGAAAGTCCTTGCGGGAGAGATACGCTTAATTCTTCCGTTGGCAATTGGTAAGAGTGAAGTTCGCAGCGGCGTTTCGCACGAGCTTGTTCTTAACGCCATTGCCGATTGTCAATCAGCGTAACAACAAGAAAGGTCAGGCCGCTTATCAAGCGGTCTATTAGCTTCAGGTTAATTGCAACGTGGTAAGCATTAACCTTTTAGTGGGGTGTTAAATGGATGAATTCAAACCAGAAGACGAGCTGAAACCCGATCCCAGCGATCGTCGTACTGGTCGTTCTCGTCAATCTTCTGAACGTTCTGAGCGTACTGAACGTGGCGAACCGCAGATCAATTTTGATGATATTGAACTTGATGACACTGACGATCGCCGTCCGACTCGTGCGCAAAAAGAGCGCAATGAGGAACCGGAAATCGAAGAAGAAATTGACGAATCCGAAGATGAAACCGTGGATGAAGAGCGCGTAGAGCGTCGTCCGCGTAAGCGCAAAAAAGCAGCCAGTAAACCCGCTTCTCGTCAGTATATGATGATGGGCGTCGGCATTTTGGTTCTACTGCTGTTGATCATCGGTATCGGTTCTGCGCTAAAAGCCCCCTCGACCTCTTCCAGCGATCAAACCGCGTCTGGCGAGAAGAGTATTGATCTTGCAGGCAATGCGACCGATCAGGCGAATGGGGTGCAGCCAGCGCCGGGAACCACGTCTGCGGAAAATACTCAGCAGGATGTTTCTCTGCCACCGATCTCTTCTACGCCGACTCAAGGGCAAACCCCGGCGGCAACGGATGGTCAACAACGTGTTGAAGTGCAGGGTGACCTGAACAATGCGCTGACCCAGCCACAAAATCAGCAACAGTTGAACAATGTGGCGGTCAATTCTACATTGCCGACTGAACCAGCAACTGTCGCGCCAGTACGCAATGGCAATGCATCGCGTGACACGGCGAAAACGCAAACTGCTGAACGTCCGGCCACTACGCGTCCAGCTCGTCAGCAGGCGGTGATTGAACCGAAAAAACCGCAAGCAACCGTGAAAACGGAACCGAAGCCGGTAGCACAGACGCCGAAGCGTACTGAACCAGCTGCTCCTGTGGCGAGCACGAAGGCACCGGCTGCGACTTCTACGCCAGCACCAAAAGAGACGGCGACTACGGCTCCAGTACAGACGGCATCCCCGGCGCAAACCACGGCAACACCAGCCGCTGGAGGGAAGACCGCAGGTAATGTGGGTTCGTTGAAATCGGCACCGTCCAGCCATTACACTCTGCAGCTGAGCAGTTCCTCTAACTACGACAACCTGAACGGTTGGGCGAAGAAAGAGAATCTGAAAAACTACGTTGTCTATGAAACGACGCGTAATGGTCAGCCGTGGTATGTCCTGGTTTCTGGCGTGTATGCTTCGAAAGAAGAGGCGAAAAAAGCGGTATCTACATTGCCAGCAGATGTCCAGGCCAAAAACCCGTGGGCGAAACCGCTGCGTCAGGTACAGGCCGATCTGAAGTAATCAAGGTTATCTCCCGCAATGGTTTATCGTTGCGGGAGTTGCCTGAAGCGCTGGATGCTGTCGGAGCTTTCTCCACAGCCGGAGAAGGTGTAATTAGTTAGTCAGCATGAAGAAAAATCGCGCTTTTTTGAAGTGGGCAGGGGGCAAGTATCCCCTGCTTGATGATATTAAACGGCATTTGCCCAAGGGCGAATGTCTGGTTGAGCCTTTTGTAGGTGCCGGGTCGGTGTTTCTCAACACCGACTTTTCTCGTTATATCCTTGCCGATATCAATAGCGACCTGATCAGTCTCTATAACATTGTGAAGATGCGTACTGATGAGTACGTACAGGCCGCACGCGAGCTGTTTGTTCCCGAAACAAATTGCGCCGAGGTTTACTATCAGTTCCGCGAAGAGTTCAACAAAAGCCAGGATCCGTTCCGTCGGGCGGTACTGTTTTTATATTTGAACCGCTACGGTTACAACGGCCTGTGTCGTTACAATCTGCGCGGTGAGTTTAATGTGCCGTTTGGCCGCTACAAAAAACCCTATTTCCCGGAAGCAGAGTTGTATCACTTCGCTGAAAAAGCGCAGAATGCCTTTTTCTATTGTGAGTCTTACGCCGATAGCATGGCGCGCGCAGATGATGCATCCGTCGTCTATTGCGATCCGCCTTATGCACCGCTGTCTGCGACCGCCAACTTTACGGCGTATCACACAAACAGTTTTACGCTTGAACAACAAGCGCATCTGGCGGAGATCGCCGAAGGTCTGGTTGAGCGCCATATTCCAGTGCTGATCTCCAATCACGATACGATGTTAACGCGTGAGTGGTATCAGCGCGCAAAATTGCATGTCGTCAAAGTTCGACGCAGTATAAGCAGCAACGGCGGCACACGTAAAAAGGTGGACGAACTGCTGGCTTTGTACAAACCAGGAGTCGTTTCACCCGCGAAAAAATAATTCTCAAGGAGAAGCGGATGAAACAGTATTTGATTGCCCCCTCAATTCTGTCGGCTGATTTTGCCCGCCTGGGTGAAGATACCGCAAAAGCCCTGGCAGCTGGCGCTGATGTCGTGCATTTTGACGTCATGGATAACCACTATGTTCCCAATCTGACGATTGGGCCAATGGTGCTGAAATCCTTGCGTAACTATGGCATTACCGCCCCTATCGACGTACATCTGATGGTGAAACCCGTCGATCGCATTGTGCCTGATTTCGCTGCCGCTGGTGCCAGCATCATTACCTTTCATCCAGAAGCCTCCGAGCATGTTGACCGCACGCTGCAACTGATTAAAGAAAATGGCTGTAAAGCGGGTCTGGTATTTAACCCGGCGACACCTCTGAGCTATCTGGATTACGTGATGGATAAGCTGGATGTGATCCTGCTGATGTCCGTCAATCCTGGTTTCGGCGGTCAGTCTTTCATTCCTCAAACACTGGATAAACTGCGCGAAGTACGTCGCCGTATCGACGAGTCTGGCTTTGACATTCGTCTGGAAGTGGACGGTGGCGTGAAGGTGAACAACATTGGCGAAATCGCTGCGGCGGGCGCGGATATGTTCGTCGCCGGTTCGGCAATCTTCGACCAGCCAGACTACAAAAAAGTCATTGATGAAATGCGCAGTGAACTGGCAAAGGTAAGTCATGAATAAGTTTGAAGATATTCGCGGCGTCGCTTTTGATCTTGATGGTACGCTGGTCGACAGTGCTCCCGGTCTTGCTGCTGCGGTAGATATGGCGCTGTATGCGCTGGAGTTGCCCATCGCAGGTGAAGAACGCGTTATTACCTGGATTGGTAACGGCGCAGATGTTCTGATGGAGCGCGCATTGACCTGGGCGCGTCAGGAACGTGCGACTCTGCGTAAAACAATGGGTAAACCGCCCGTTGATGACGACATTCCGGCAGAAGAACAGGTACGTATTCTGCGTAAACTGTTCGATCGCTACTATAGCGAGGTTGCCGAAGAGGGGACGTTTTTGTTCCCGCACGTTGCCGATACGTTGGGCGCGTTGCAGGCTAAAGGCCTGCCGCTAGGCCTGGTCACCAACAAACCGACGCCGTTCGTCGCGCCGCTGCTCGAAGCCTTAGATATTGCCAAATACTTTAGCGTGGTTATCGGCGGCGATGATGTGCAAAACAAAAAACCGCATCCGGACCCGCTGTTACTGGTGGCTGAGCGGATGGGAATTGCCCCACAAGAGATGCTGTTTGTCGGCGACTCACGCAATGATATTCAGGCGGCAAAAGCGGCAGGTTGCCCATCAGTTGGCTTAACCTACGGATATAACTACGGCGAGGCTATCGATCTCAGCCAGCCTGATGTAATTTATCAGTCTATAAATGACCTTCTGCCCGCATTAGGGCTTCCGCATAGCGAAAATCAGGAATCGAAAAATGACTAAGCCCATCGTTTTTAGTGGCGCACAGCCCTCAGGTGAATTGACCATTGGTAACTACATGGGTGCGCTGCGTCAGTGGGTAAACATGCAGGATGACTACCATTGCATTTACTGTATCGTTGACCAACACGCGATCACCGTGCGCCAGGATGCACAGAAGCTGCGTAAAGCGACGCTGGATACGCTGGCCTTGTATCTGGCTTGTGGTATCGATCCTGAGAAAAGCACCATTTTTGTTCAGTCCCACGTACCAGAACATGCGCAGTTAGGCTGGGCACTGAACTGCTATACCTACTTCGGCGAACTGAGCCGCATGACCCAGTTTAAAGATAAATCTGCGCGTTATGCCGAGAACATCAACGCTGGTCTGTTTGACTATCCGGTGCTGATGGCTGCGGACATCCTGCTGTATCAAACTAATCTGGTACCGGTGGGTGAAGACCAGAAACAGCACCTGGAACTGAGTCGCGATATCGCCCAGCGTTTCAACGCGCTGTATGGCGAGATCTTTAAGGTGCCGGAGCCGTTTATTCCGAAATCTGGCGCGCGCGTAATGTCGCTGCTGGAGCCGACCAAGAAGATGTCCAAGTCTGACGATAACCGCAATAACGTTATCGGCCTGCTGGAAGATCCGAAATCGGTAGTGAAGAAAATCAAACGCGCGGTCACTGACTCCGACGAGCCGCCGGTAGTTCGCTACGATGTGCAGAACAAAGCGGGCGTTTCCAACCTGCTGGATATCCTTTCTGCGGTAACGGGCCAGAGCATCCCAGAACTGGAAAAACAGTTCGAAGGCAAGATGTATGGTCATCTGAAAGGTGAAGTGGCTGATGCCGTTTCCGGTATGCTGACTGAATTGCAGGAACGCTATCACCGTTTCCGCAACGATGAAGCCTTCCTGCAACAGGTGATGAAAGACGGCGCAGAAAAAGCCAGTGTACACGCTTCCCGTACGCTGAAAGCGGTGTACGAAGCGATTGGTTTTGTGGCGAAGCCGTAATATCAAAACGCTCGGACGGTCCCCTCGCCCCTTTGGGGAGAGGGTTAGGGTGAGGGGAGCAGGCAAGCGCCAGTGGGAATTACCCTTTGCTCGCATTGTCGAATAAATCACTTCGTCATCACTCTGAAACCGGGGAAACCCGGTTTTTTTATCCTCATTTGCAATAATCCGAAAAAATGTGAAGCGCCTCGCCGTTTCCACATCTCACAGTTGCCACTTATCTTCATTTTAATGAAGATATAAACATTCATTTTATTGAAAATATATTATGCGTCGAACGTTTATCAAAAAAGAAGGCGTCGTTATCACGACGCTGGCCCGTTATTTGTTGGGTGAAAAATGCGGTAATAGGTTGAAAACCATAGATGAGCTGGCAACTGAATGCCGTTCATCGGTTGGCCTGACGCAGGCCGCGTTGAAAACGCTGGAATCAAGCGGAGCGATACGGATTGAACGCCGTGGGCGCAATGGCAGTTATCTGGTCGAGATGGATAACAAAGCATTGCTGAGTCATGTGGATATCAACAACGTGGTATGTGCGATGCCTTTGCCCTATACCCGCTTGTACGAAGGTTTAGCGAGCGGGCTGAAAGCTCAGTTTGATGGCATTCCTTTTTACTATGCGCATATGCGCGGCGCGGATATTCGCGTGGAGTGTTTACTTAACGGCGTGTATGACATGGCGGTGGTTTCCCGACTGGCGGCGGAAAGTTATCTCACGCAAAAAGGGTTATGCCTCGCGCTGGAGTTGGGGCCGCACACCTACGTTGGCGAGCACCAGTTGATTTGCCGTAAAGGCGAGTCCGCAAACGTGAAGCGCGTGGGGCTGGATAACCGTTCGGCGGATCAGAAAATCATGACCGATGTTTTTTTTGGCGGTAGTGATGTGGAACGAGTCGATCTCTCTTATCACGAGAGTTTACAACGCATTGTTAAAGGCGATGTCGATGCGGTGATCTGGAACGTGGTGGCGGAAAACGAACTGACCATGCTGGGATTAGAGGCGACGCCGCTCACAGACGATCCGCGATTTTTACAGGCCACCGAAGCCGTGGTCCTGACGCGAGTCGATGATTACCCAATGCAACAACTGCTGCGTGCCGTTGTAGATAAACACGCCCTGCTCGCCCATCAACAACGGGTAGTGAGTGGGGAACAGGAACCGAGTTATTAAACGAAAGGCATCTGATATGGAAACCAGACTCAACCTGCTTTGCGAGGCAGGCGTTATTGATAAGGACATCTGCAAAGGCATGATGCAGGTCGTCAACGTACTGGAAACAGAGTGCCATCTGCCGGTGCGCAGTGAGCAAGGAACGATGGCGATGACACATATGGCGAGTGCACTGATGCGCAGTCGCCGTGGTGAAGAAATAGAGCCGCTGGATAACGAATTGCTGGCAGAGCTGGCGCAATCCAGCCACTGGCAAGCCGTTGTGCAATTGCATCAGGTGTTGTTGAAGGAATTCGCACTGGAAGTTAACCCGTGTGAAGAAGGCTATTTGCTGGCCAACCTTTATGGATTATGGATGGCTGCTAACGAAGAGGTTTGAAGCTCCCGACAAATCCACGTCGCACAACCTAAATATTCAAAAAAATGAATATTTAATTCAAGGAACAGAAACGAGGCAACAAGATGTTTGTAGAAGCATTGAAACGCCAGAACCCGGCGCTGATTTCCGCCGCACTAAGTTTGTGGCAGCAGGGCAAGATCGCCCCGGACAGCTGGGTGATCGACGTGGATCAGGTACTGGAAAACGGTAAGCGACTGATTGAGACGGCGCGGCTTTACGGCATTGAACTGTATCTGATGACCAAGCAGTTTGGCCGTAACCCATGGCTGGCGGAAAAATTGCTGGCATTAGGTTACAGCGGCATTGTGGCGGTGGATTACAAAGAGGCGCGAGTCATGCGCCGCGCTGGTTTGTCGGTGGCGCATCAGGGGCATCTGGTACAAATCCCTTGTCATCAGGTTGCTGACGCCGTTGAACAGGGCACCGACGTCATCACCGTGTTTACTCTCGACAAAGCGCGGGAAGTTTCTGCGGCAGCGGTGAAGGCCGGACGTGTGCAGTTTGTGCTGCTCAAAGTTTATAGCGACGATGATTTTCTTTATCCGGGGCAGGAGAGCGGTTTTGTACAGCATTCGCTGCACGAGGTGGTTGCTGAAATTAAGAAACTGCCGGGGCTGCATTTAGCCGGACTTACCCATTTCCCTTGCCTGCTTTGGGATGAGGCTGCCGGAAAAGTTTTGCCGACACCGAATCTTCACACGCTGATACAGGCACGGGATCAACTGGCGAAATCTGGTATTGCACTTGAGCAACTGAACGCGCCTTCAGCGACCAGCTGCACTTCGCTGCCATTGCTGGCGGAATACGGTGTGACTCATGCCGAACCCGGTCATGCGCTGACGGGCACTATTCCGGCAAACCAGCAGGGCGATCAGCCTGAACGTATCGCGATGCTCTGGTTAAGTGAAATCTCCCATCATTTCCGTGGCGACAGCTACTGCTACGGCGGCGGTTACTACCGTCGTGGTCATGCGCAACATGCGCTGGTGTTTACGCCAGAAAATCAAAAGATTACTGAAACCAATCTCAAAACTGTGGATGACAGCAGTATCGACTACACCCTGCCGCTGGCAGGCGAGTATCCGGTGAGCAGTGCAGTGGTGCTCTGTTTCCGCACGCAGATTTTTGTCACCCGTAGCGATGTGGTGCTGGTGTCCGGTATTCACCGTGGCGAACCGAAAATCGTTGGTCGTTATGACAGTCTTGGAAACTCTCTGGGGGCGTAATGGCGCGATTTGTGGTGTTAGTGATTGATAGCTTTGGCGTAGGGGCAATGAAAGATGTCACGCTGGTGCGTCCGCAAGATGCGGGAGCGAATACCTGTGGTCACATCCTGAGCCAGTTGCCGCATTTGCAGCTACCAACGCTGGAGAAGCTGGGGCTAATCAACGCATTGGGTTATGCGCCAGGCGATATGCAGCCGTCAGATTCCGCAACCTGGGGCGTGGCAGAGCTGCAACATGAAGGTGGCGATACCTTTATGGGGCATCAGGAAATTTTAGGCACGCGCCCGTTACCGCCGCTGCGGATGCCTTTTTGCGATGTGATTGACCGTGTTGAGCAGGCATTAGTATCCGCCGGTTGGCAGGTGGAGCGCCGTGGCGATGAACTGCAATTTCTGTGGGTCAATCAGGCGGTTGCGATTGGCGATAATCTCGAGGCGGATTTAGGCCAAGTCTATAACATTACCGCCAATCTCTCTGTGATCTCTTTTGACGACGCAATCAAAATTGGTCGTATCGTGCGTGAGCAGGTACAGGTCGGTCGGGTCATTACATTTGGCGGCCTGTTAACCAACAGTCAGCGTATTCTCGATGCCGCAGAAAGCAAAGAAGGGCGCTTTATTGGTATTAATGCGCCGCGTTCTGGCGCTTATGACAACGGTTTCCAGGTCGTGCATATGGGCTACGGTGTTGATGAAAAAGTGCAGGTGCCGCAAAAACTGTATGAGGCGGGCGTGCCAACCGTGCTGGTGGGTAAGGTGGCAGATATCGTCAGCAATCCTTATGGCGTGAGCTGGCAAAACCTGGTGGATAGCCAGCGGATTATGGATATCACCCTCGACGAATTTAACACGCATCCGACGGCGTTTATTTGCACCAATATCCAGGAAACCGACCTCGCTGGTCATGCAGAAGACGTCGCACGTTATGCCGAACGTTTGCAGGTCGTTGACCGTAACCTTGCCCGGCTTGTTGAGGCGATGCAGCCAGATGACTGCCTGATCGTCATGGCGGATCACGGTAACGATCCGACCATTGGTCACAGCCACCATACCCGCGAAGTGGTGCCAGTGCTGGTTTATCAGCAAGGGATGATCGCTACGCAGCTCGGTGTGCGCACCACGCTTTCTGATGTGGGGGCTACCGTGTGTGAATTTTTCCGCGCGCCACCGCCACAAAATGGTCGCTCTTTTCTTTCCTCCCTCCGGTTTGCAGGAGACACCCTATGAGTTTTGATCCGACGGGTTACACCCTCGCCCATGAGCATCTGCATATTGATCTCTCCGGCTTTAAAAACAACGTGGACTGCCGCCTTGATCAGTATGCGTTCATTTGCCAGGAGATGAACGACCTGATGACCCGGGGCGTGCGTAATGTGATTGAGATGACCAACCGTTACATGGGGCGCAATGCGCAATTTATGCTTGATGTAATGCGCGAGACGGGGATCAACGTGGTGGCCTGTACCGGTTATTACCAGGACGCGTTTTTCCCGGAACATGTGGCGACCCGCAGCGTGCAGGAACTGGCGCAGGAGATGGTCGATGAAATTGAACAGGGTATCGATGGCACCGACCTGAAAGCCGGGATTATCGCGGAGATCGGCTCTAGCGAAGGGAAGATTACGCCGCTGGAAGAGAAGGTGTTTATTGCCGCTGCGCTGGCGCATAACCAGACCGGACGCCCGATCTCCACGCATACTTCGTTCAGCACCATGGGGCTGGAACAACTGGCTCTGTTGCAAGCCCACGGAGTTGATCTTTCGCGCGTCACCGTTGGTCACTGCGATCTGAAAGACAATCTCGACAACATTTTGAAGATGATCGATCTCGGCGCGTACGTGCAGTTCGACACCATTGGTAAGAACAGTTACTACCCGGACGAAAAGCGCATTGCGATGCTCCACGCGCTACGTGACCGTGGGTTGCTGAACCGCGTCATGCTGTCGATGGATATTACGCGCCGCTCCCATTTAAAAGCCAATGGTGGTTATGGCTATGACTATTTATTGACCACCTTTATTCCGCAATTGCGCCAGTCAGGATTCAGTCAGGCCGATGTGGATGTGATGTTACGTGAAAATCCCTCTCAATTTTTCCAATAAGGACAGACTCATGAAAAAGATTGGCGTTGCAGGCTTACAGCGTGAGCAGATTAAAAAAACCATTGAAGCGACGGCTCCTGGCAGTTTTGAAGTTTTCATTCACAACGACATGGAAGCGGCAATGAAAGTGAAATCCGGGCAACTGGATTACTACATCGGTGCGTGTAATACCGGTGCGGGCGCGGCATTGTCGATTGCCATCGCGGTGATTGGCTATAACAAAAGTTGCACCATTGCCAAACCAGGCATTAAAGCGAAAGACGAGCATATCGCCAAAATGATCGCTGAAGGGAAAGTGGCGTTTGGCCTTTCCGTTGAGCACGTCGAACACGCGATTCCGATGCTGATTAACCATCTGAAATAAAAGGCACGACTATGGATCTGTATATTCAGATTATCGTGGTGGCGTGCCTGACGGGTATGACATCGCTTCTGGCGCATCGCTCGGCGGCTGTTTTTCATGACGGCATCCGCCCGATCCTGCCGCAACTGATTGAAGGCTATATGAATCGTCGCGAGGCGGGGAGTATCGCTTTTGGTCTGAGCATTGGTTTTGTGGCCTCGGTGGGGATCTCTTTTACCCTGAAAACCGGGCTGCTCAACGCATGGTTACTCTTTCTTCCTACCGATATCCTCGGCGTACTGGCGATAAACAGCCTGATGGCGTTTGGTCTTGGCGCTATCTGGGGCGTGTTGATCCTTACTTGCCTGTTGCCAGTAAACCAGCTGCTGACCGCGCTGCCGGTGGATGTATTAGGTAGCCTCGGGGAATTAAGCTCGCCGGTGGTTTCTGCTTTTGCACTGTTCCCGCTGGTGGCGATTTTCTACCAGTTTGGCTGGAAGCAAAGTCTGGTCGCCGCCGTGGTTGTTCTGATGACCCGTGTGGTAGTCGTGCGCTATTTCCCACATCTTAACCCTGAATCCATCGAAATCTTTATTGGCATGGTGATGCTGCTGGGGATCGCGATAACTCACGACCTGCGTCATCGTGATGAAAATGACATCGATGCCAGCGGGCTTTCGGTGTTTGAAGAACGCACGTCACGGATTATCAAAAACTTACCCTATATCGCCATCGTGGGAGCATTGATTGCCGCCGTTGCCAGCATGAAGATTTTTGCTGGCAGTGAAGTGTCGATCTTCACACTGGAGAAAGCATATTCCGCAGGCGTAACGCCGGAACAATCGCAAACGCTGATTAATCAGGCGGCTCTGGCAGAATTTATGCGCGGACTGGGGTTTGTGCCGTTGATTGCCACCACCGCGTTAGCAACGGGTGTGTATGCAGTTGCGGGCTTTACCTTTGTTTATGCGGTGGGCTATCTCTCGCCGAATCCGATGGTTGCAGCGGTATTAGGTGCAGTGGTTATTTCGGCAGAAGTTTTATTGCTTCGTTCGATCGGCAAATGGCTGGGGCGCTATCCGTCGGTGCGTAATGCGTCGGATAACATCCGTAACGCCATGAATATGCTGATGGAAGTGGCGCTGCTGGTCGGTTCGATTTTCGCAGCAATTAAGATGGCGGGTTATACCGGATTCTCTATCGCGGTTGCCATTTACTTCCTCAACGAATCCCTGGGCCGTCCGGTACAGAAAATGGCGGCACCGGTCGTGGCAGTAATGATCACCGGTATTCTGCTGAATGTTCTTTACTGGCTTGGCCTGTTCGTTCCGGCTTAAGGAAGGCACCTATGAAGACGTTTCCTCTGCAAAGCCTGACGATTATTGAGGCGCAGCAAAAGCAGTTTGCGCTGGTGGATAGCATTTGTCGCCATTTCCCCGGCAGCGAGTTTCTTACTGGCGGTGATTTAGGCTTAACGCCAGGACTGAATCAACCGCGCGTTACCCAGCGTGTGGAACAGGTGCTGGCTGATGCATTTCACGCACAGGCTGCGGCGCTGGTGCAGGGCGCGGGGACTGGCGCGATTCGCGCCGGGCTGGCGGCTTTGCTCAAACCGGGGCAGCGTCTTCTGGTGCATGACGCGCCTGTTTACCCGACGACACGGGTTATTATTGAGCAGATGGGGCTGACGCTTATTACTGTTGATTTCAATGACCTGTCGGCACTGAAGCAGGTCGTCGACGAGCAACAACCGGATGCGGCGCTGGTGCAGCATACGCGCCAGCAGCCGCAGGACAGCTACGTGCTGGCAGATGTGCTGGCAACGTTGCGCGCGGCAGGTGTTCCAGCGTTAACCGATGACAACTATGCGGTGATGAAGGTGGCGCGAATCGGCTGTGAATGCGGCGCGAATGTCTCGACATTTTCCTGCTTCAAGCTATTTGGGCCAGAGGGTGTTGGTGCAGTGGTCGGCGATGCTGATGTTATCAACCGTATTCGCGCCACGCTTTACTCCGGCGGTAGCCAGATCCAGGGCGCACAGGCGCTGGAAGTATTGCGTGGTCTGGTGTTTGCGCCAGTGATGCACGCGGTGCAGGCAGGGGTATCTGAACGGTTGCTGGCTTTGCTTAACGGTGGTGCGGTGCCGGAAGTGAAAAGCGCGGTGATTGCTAATGCGCAGTCGAAGGTGTTGATTGTCGAGTTTCATCAGCCGATTGCCGCCAGAGTGCTGGAAGAGGCGCAAAAGCGCGGTGCCTTGCCTTACCCGGTGGGTGCAGAGTCGAAATATGAAATCCCGCCGCTCTTTTATCGCCTTTCCGGAACGTTTCGCCAGGCGAATCCACAATCAGAACATTGTGCGATTCGCATTAACCCGAATCGCAGCGGTGAAGAGACGGTGCTGCGGATTTTGCGTGAGAGTATTGCCAGTATTTAATGCTGGATAGCACCGTCAAGCTAAATTCCGTACTGAACGGTCCCCTCGCCCCTTTGGGGAGAGGGTTAGGGTGAGGGGAACGTACGGGATGTAAAATTCAACGCGCCAGCATCGCCGGATGCGATGCTGGCGCATCTTATCCGGCCTACGGTTAATGTCTTTTATTATCAATCGTTAAGGTGATGCGATTGGCGCGGCAGAAGAGTTCGGAGACGTGCACCGGTTTGTCATTCTGATCAAAGGCGATTTTGCTGATGCGAAACAACGGTTCGCCCAGTTCGCATTTCAGCCATTTTGCCTGCGGGCGGGTGGCGGCAAAGATATCGATGGTCTTTTTGTCGCTGACCACTCGCGTGTCGAAACGCTCCTGAAATAACTGATAAGTGGAGCTTCCTTCAACGTAAATCTCATCAAAGTCAGGATAACGCGACAGTGGGATCCAGGAACTATCAATAAACAGCGGCTCTTTATCGAGATACATCACCCGGCAAAGATGGAACACTTCGCTGTTGCCAGGGATGTTCAGCTTTTCGCAAAACGGCGCGGCGCTGACTCGTTCCTGCTCGATCACTTTCTCTTTCGTCGCCTTGCCTTGTGAGACGCCAAAATCGGTAAAACCACTGACGGTCAGCAGGGCGTTTTCGACCTTCTGGCTTTGTACAAAGGTGCCTTTGCCCTGCCAGCGGATCAGTACGCCGTCTGCCACTAAGTCGCTGATAGCTTTGCGAATAGTAATGCGGCTGACGTTATATTGCGTACAAAGCTCGTTTTCGGTAGGGATCTGTTGCCCGGCCTGGTAAACCCCCTGCGCGATATCATCCAGCAACCGCTGGCGGACGGTAGCGTAGAGGAGTTGATGAGAGTAGCGGTCCGTAGCTGACATAATCGACCCTGAAATAAAGAATGAATTACTCGGATTATAGGGTCGTTTTCCGGCAAGTAACAGCACGTTGGCGTGAAGATGCTCACGCCAACGTTATACCTACCAGGCACCGTGGTACTGAATGGTTTTCGCCGCGCACGCCGTTCCCTGCGCCATCGCCTGCGGTAATGTCATCCCCGCAGACCAGCCGCAGAGGAATCCGGCAATGAACGAATCTCCGGCACCCATGGTGTCGATAACCGTCACCGGTTCAGGAGCCTGACGCCAGAACTGCGCGCCATCCCAGGCAATGCTGCCGTTTTCACCCAGCGTGACAATCACCACGCCTGCGCCACGGGCAACAATCGCTTTCATCTTCAGACGCAGCGCTTCGTCTTCTTGCGGTGCGGAGGCAAAGGCAAAATCGAGATGCGGCACCAGTGTCTGCCAGAGCGAGCTGTCCCACTTGTCGGAGAAGTCGAAAGCGGTAAGTTTGCCCGCAGCGTGCAGCTGTGGGAATGCGTCTTCCGCATGTCCCCAGATTGCCGCGTGCACAATGTCATACTGCGCCAGCCAGGCGTAATCCTCTTCACTCAGGGCAAAGTCGGCCATCACGCCTTCGGTGTAGTCGCCAAAAACGCGATCATTGTCGTGCAGTTCCACCTGAGTTTGTGCGGTAACGCCGTGTTTCGTATGGACATGGCTGATATCGACGCCCATGCGGGCGAGATCCTGCTTCAGCTTTGTGCCGTAGTCATCGTCACCCACCCAGGTAATGCATCCCGGCTGTATGCCGTAGCGAGTGCAGTACACCGCCACATTGACCGCATTACCGCCAGAAAACGCTTTATTCAGTTGCGGGTAGATATCGACGCAGTTATCGCCGATTGTCGCCAGGGTTTTCATCTCTCATCCTCCGGCAGCAGCGCGCGAAAGCGTTCCAGCGCCTGGCGGGCATAGAGTCTGGGCTCGTTCATATACATCGTCACCAGCTCCACCGTACAGTAACCCTCATAGCCCCGGTCGATAATATCGCGCATCAGTTCCCTCAGCGGCATTTTGCCTTCTCCAGGAATGTAATGCGTGTCGCTGGCCCCGTCGCTGTCGACAATATGCAGATGACGTAATTTATCGCCCAGTTTGTCGAAATAACTCATCACCGGTTCCGCCTGGACATACGGCGCGCAAATGTCGACCATGCTGAACAGGCGCGGCGAAGGCACCAGCGCCAGCGCATGAAGCACATCATTAGCATTACACACGACGTTCGATTCATACGGCGTTAACGGTTCGAGGATTAGATCCATGCCGATGTTTTCCGCGTACTCACACAGTTCGCTTAGGTTCTCTGCCAGCCGTCCCCAGATAACATTAGGTGGCGTGAGATAGCCCGCGTGGGCCGCGGAAATCAGCGTATAACCCGCGTTCATCTCTTTTGCCATATCCATCGCCAGCTTGATCATGTCGAGGCTTTCGCGACGCATATGTTCATCGCCCAGCATCATGTTATACGGATAGCCGTTGGTTTCTGGCGTATAGCCGATAATCGGCATCTGATACGTCTGCGCCAGCGCCTTGATTTGTTTGATGCCGCCCGCTTTTAAGTCCGGCGCGAACGCGTGCGGGCGACCGCCCCAAATTTCGATGCCGTCGTAACCCAGCTCGCTTGCATCACGAAATGCGTGTTCAATAGGCAGCCGCTGGTGGCCGCAGGTAAACATACCTGTTTTCATCGGGTAACTCCTTGCGTAAATTCGGCCCGTTGCCGGGCCGGGAGAGGGATTAATATTCCACCAGACCACCGTAATAGCGGCGTTCATCCGGGTTGTGATCTTTGTAAATAGACAGGTAGTAGCAGAGCCACTCCATTGGCACGAACATCAGGAACGGTGCCAGCCACGGGTGCAGCCCTTGCGAAATTTCGGCGTAATCGATGACGATCACGTTGTCAGTACGCTGTTTAACAAAGTTAATGGCGCGTTCGGTGGTGTGGCGACTTTCATCATTGCCGAGCAGGAACAGGAACGGAACGCCCGGTTCGACAATCTCCAGCGGGCCATGGCGGAACTCTCCGCTCTCAATCACGCAGCCGTGCGTCCAGGTAAATTCCATCAGCGTTACAATGCCTTCTTTGTAACCCAGCGGACGCAGCGGACCCGCAGCAACGGTATAAATCATCGGCCACTGGCTGGCCAGTTCACCAAGCTGGCGGCCTTTTTCTTCCCAGGTGCGTACCAGATGACCGAGCGCATTCGGCAACTGCTTGAGATCGTTTTTGATCTTGCCGATTTCCGCGTTCGGCGCGAGGCGGGTGATCATCTCCAGCACCACGCTGTAGCAGAGCAGCAGGTGAATTTCCCAGATACAGTCGGCCTGATAATCAATGCTAAATTCCGCCGCCGAGGTAATCGGGCTGTCCGCGCGTTTGGTGAACGCCGCAGTGAGTGCGCCGCAGGCCCGGCCCAGCTCCAGCGCTTTGATTACCTCTTCCGTTTTACCGTAGTCAGAAACGCCAATCACCGCGCAACGATCGTCGAGGCGATACGGGGTGTTATCGCAGAACTCCCAGCCGGAAATGGCGTAGACCTGAAGATCGGAAAAGCGATCCGCCAGATGTTTCGCCGTTTGCGCCGCGTTGAGTGGCGAGCCGCAGGCAACGAAATAAATACGATCAATGTCGCGCTTCACCATCTCTTCCACGATGGCGTGCACCAGCGGAACGTCATGGCTGAGAACTTTTTCCACTTCCTGAACCATATTTTCGGTGACCAGAAAGTCCACGGTGCTTTTATCAATATCCAACATTTTATTTTCTCCAGATAACATTACGACAAAGCGTTGAGCTGGCGGCTACGCTTCGCCCAGAAGGCGTAAGCAGGCAGACCAGTAGCAATAACGATGACGGCGCAGATAAGGCCGGGAATCGGTGCCCAGACAAAGGTTGAGGCGACCAGAATGAGGCTTGACGCAATGGCGAGGGTGGTCATCAGCCCGAAAGCCGGAGTACGCCACAGCGGTTTGTAATCGTCGCGTTTACGACACCAGATGATGGAGCCGAAGGTGAGGGTATTTTTGAAACACATCACCAGGGTGAAATAACCCAGCAGGCTGGTGAGATCGGAAACGAAGATGAAGAAGATCCCCAGCGCCCCTTGCAGGATGATGGAGACATCCGGCGTGTTGTATTTCGGATGCACATGGCCGAAGCATTTAAAGAACAGGTTGTCTTTCGCCATCGCGTATTCCAGCCGCGGCTGGTACATCACGCAGCTGGAAAGCGAACCAAGAATGACGATCATCGCCGTGATGGCAACAAAGATCCCAGCGGTGCTGCCGAGTGCGGGGATCCAGGTCAGGGCGTCGGAAATCGGCGTTTCAGAATTGGCGAGTTTGTCGAAGGGCATCAGGCCGGAAATCACCAGCGCCAGCAGGGTGTAGAGCACCAGAACCAGCAGACAGGAACCAATCAGCGCTCGTGGCATGGTTTTTCCGGGGTTTTTAATTTCGCCGGTCATATAACAGATAGAGGCCATGCCGGTATACGACCAACTGGTGGCAGAGATCCCCGCCAGCAGCGCCATAAAGCTGCCCGTTGCGCCAATCGCAGTGGTGGTAGGGGCGGCAAAATTCTCCGCTTTAAACCAGAAGATCCCAAGGCCAATGACGATAGTGAACGGGATAATTTTGGCGATGGTAATTAGCGTCTGAAACGCTGCGCCGCCTTCAACGGAGCGCAGGTGTAGCAACATAAAGGCGATAATTAATCCGGCGGCGATAAATTTACCGAGCAACGGATCGATAGGCGTTAAAAAGCCAAGATTGCTGACAATCGCCAGCGCCATAATCGACAATGACGGCGCATCGTTGGCCCAGAAGCTGGCCCAGCCGGAGAGGAAAGCCAGCGGTCGGCTTCCGGCATTTTTCAGATAAACATAATCTGCGCCATTTTCCGGATAAGCGGTGGATAGTTCCGCATAGACGCACATTTGCGGGATCACAATTAACCCGCCAATGACAAACGCGAGCACCGTAAGCCACGGCGTGCCCGCTGCTTTTGCCACTTCACCCACAGATACAAAAATACCGGAGCCGACGGTTGTCCCGACGGCGATTGCAAGAACGGCCCAAAATCCGAGCTTGCGTTGGAGTTCCTGGCTTCCCATAGCGATACCTTTTTCTTGTCCAATACGTTGTAGGGGAGAGTTTGCAGTCATTTAAAAGGTAACATGACAATGCATGATGAATATAACAACATATGATGTTATGTAATGTGGAGGAAGATCACAAAATTTCGCACAGGATCGCGCTGTGGCTAATGGATGTAGTTATCAAATTGAATTTAAAGTGAAAATATTTTTACGGGCGGGGGCAAGAAGGACATAGAAACAAATACGCCCTCGGAAAATCCAGAGGGCGTCGGGCAATTAAACCGGTGTTAGCCGATTTCTGTCAGAGACTTACTGTGCAGTAGGACCGCAACCGCCAATGATTTTAGAAATAGAAATTGCCGGGTGCAGCAGGTAGTCGTAAGAGCAGTTCTTATCACGGTTTTCAATATGACCAGTACATGCAGTTAACGTAGCCAGTACTGCACCTACCAGTGCAACTTTAATAAATTTGTTCATTTACATTCCCTATGTATTATATATTAATTAATATTCATTGATTATATGAATATAAGCAGACTGCTCATTAAGAACAATACAGGAATATTTAATTGGCGTCAGTGAGCGAATGACTTAATTTTGTAAGTCGCTGTAACGGTGAATATAACCCATTAGCAGATAATATTTATTAAGGGGTTATGTTTTATTTGCTGAATATATAAAAAGAGTCATTAAGAAGGCCAGAATTCTCTGGCCCGGGTTAAATTAATGGTTGGAGAACCAGTTCAGTTTATCGCGCAGGCCAACAACCCGACCAATAATAATTAGCGATGGACTGTTCATTTGCTGCGCCAGTTCTCCCAGCTGTGTGAGCGTACCGTCAATCACGCGCTGCGTGACTGCCGTACCGTTTTCGACAATTGCCACCGGCATTTCGCCTGGCATTCCGTGTTCAATCAGCTTTTGCTGAATAGTCGCGGCCTGATTCAACCCCATATAGAACACCAGCGTCTGTTTTTCTGCCGCCAGGTTTTCCCAGTCCAGCTCGCCACCAGTTTTTAAGTGTCCGGTAATTAAGCGCACGCTCTGGGCATAATCGCGATGCGTGAGCGGAATACCCGAATAGGCAGAGCAACCAGAAGCTGCGGTAATACCCGGAACCACCGAGAACGGAATACCCGCGTTGCACAGTGTTTCCAGCTCTTCGCCACCACGGCCAAAAATAAACGGATCGCCACCTTTCAGCCGCACCACGCGTTTGCCTTTTTGCGCTTCCCGCAGCAGGATCTGGTTAATCTCTTCCTGGGGTACGCAGTGGTATCCCGCGCGTTTGCCGACGAAAACGCGATCAGCATCGCGGCGTACCAGATTCATAATATCGTCAGAAACCAGACGGTCGTAGACCACCACATCTGCCTGCTGAATTTGTTGCAGTCCTTTCAGCGTCAGCAGCCCGGCATCGCCCGGACCTGCACCAACCAGCACCACTTCACCGCGATGGTCAAGCGGTTCGTTGATTAACTGTTCGGTGGTTTCAGTAATGGCTTTCTGATCGTTGTTTGCCAGCGACTGTGCCAGGCGGTCGTTAACGAACAATTTCTCCCAGAAACGGCGACGCTCACCCATCGTGGCGAACTGTTGTTTCACTCGCCCGCGTAATTGCCCGGCGTATTTCGCTACCTGGCCCAGATGCAACGGCAGCAGTGATTCGAGTTTTTCGCGCAACAGGCGTGCCAGAACCGGAGAGGTGCCGCCAGAGGAGACCGCGACCATGAGCGGTGAGCGGTCAATAATCGACGGCATAATAAAGCTGGCGGCTTTCGGCGCATCGACCACGTTACAGAAGATGCGACGAGCTTCAGCGGCTTCGCTGACGCGCTGGTTAAGCGCGTCATCATCCGTCGCTGCAATAGCCAGCCAGCAGGTGTCGAGAAGGCTTTCATCAAATGGCCCTTCGACGAGGGTTAACATGCCTGCATCTGCCCATGCGGTGAACTGTGGAATAAACGCTAATGCATTCACCGTTAAGCGAGCGCCTGCGTCTAACAGCAACCTTGCTTTGCGTTCCGCGACATCACCACCGCCGACAATCAGACAGTCGCGATCGCGTAATTGGCAAAATATAGGCAAATGATCCACGTAAAAACCCCTTAGTAATTAACCGGCAGCCGTTTCAGTTTGATTAAATTTGTCCGCAACCGGACGATTCGCTTTCGGCGTAGCATACCAATAACCCAATCCCATGAATACGGCACCTGATAAAGTATTACCCAGCGTCACCCACAGCAGGTTATGACCAATACCCGCCAGCGTGTAGGCTTCGCTGTGGTTGCCGAACCAGGAGAGCGCGAACAGCGTCATGTTAGCGATAGAGTGCTCGTAGCCGGACGCGATAAATGCCAGCAGACACCACCAGATAGCGATAAATTTCGCCGCCCCTTCAGTGCGCAGCGCCATCCAGATTGCCAGGCAAACCAGCCAGTTACACAATGCACCTTTGAAGAACAGTACCATTGCCGGTGCAGTGGTTTTAGCCAGCGCGACGGAGTGAACGATGCTGGTATCTACCGGCAGCAGGCTACCGCCGCCCCAGCTATAGAGCATGGCAACGAAGACGGAACCGACCAGGTTACCCAGCCAGGTTTGCGGCAGGATTGCCCACATTTGCCCGTGGCTGATGCTGCCCGCTTTTACCCCAAAGGTGAGGAACATGGTGTGTCCGGTGAACAGTTCAGAACCGGCGATAATCACCAGCGTTAAGGCGATACCAAAGGTCGCGCCCATCACCAGCGGACGTACGGACGGGTCGAGCAAATTACCGAGCGTGAAAATCAAGATGATCCCAAGACCCACATACGCGCCCGCCATGGCGGAGCTGACCCAAAAGCCGAGCGGGTTATTTGCCGACAGGCGTGCAATGCGCGCAGCGTTAGCCGCACACTTATTAATAGTGTCTGTAAACATTTGATTATCCTTTAAAAAATAAAAACAAAAAAATAAAACAAAAAGTTTAAAAAATGTCCTGCAATATACCGAAGGTCATTACAGGACCATGCAAAAAGGGGAGGCATTGCGCCTCCCGTTAAAACATTAACCGCGCAGCTGCACCACGCCGTCTTTCACTCGTGCTTCGTAATGTTTGACGGAAAACTGTTCGTCTTCCATGCACAAGCCATCACTTAAGCGAAAACGCTGTTTTTTCAGCGGGCTGGCGACCCACAGCTCGCCCTGGTGTTCCGCAATCAGCCCGCGTGACAGCACGCTGGACTCGAAGAACGGGTCGATGTTGCTGATCGCAAACACCTGATCGCTGTGATACGGGCGGAAAATTGCTACCTGCTCGTCACCTAACAGCGCGCAGACGCCGGTTTCAGGCAGGATGTCATCGATTTTGCAGATGTCTTTCCACTGGCTCATGCGTTGTCCTCCACCAGAGTTACCGGGATACGTTCATACGGCGTTGCCGGACGGTGCTGTTCGCGCTCTGGCACCATCTGTACGTTCGGGTCACGCTTGTCGCTGTTGATGAAGTGTTTGAAGCGAGTCTGCGCGGACGGTGTATTGACCGTTTCAGTCCACTCACACACTACCGCTTCACGCAGGCGCGCCATCTCTTCTTCCAGATGTGCGTTCAGCCCCAGTTTGTCGTCAATGATCACCGCTTTCAGATAATCGATGCCGCCTTCGAGGTTTTCTAACCACGGCGCGGTACGCGTCAGTTTGTCGGCGGTACGGATGTAGAACATCATGAAGCGGTCGAGATATTTGATCAGCGTTTCGCGATCGATATCCGCCGCCAGCAGATCCGCATGACGCGGTTTCATGCCGCCGTTACCGCAAACATACAGGTTCCAGCCTTTTTCAGTGGCGATAATACCCACGTCTTTACCCTGAGCTTCTGAACATTCACGGGTACAGCCGGAGACACCGAACTTCATTTTGTGCGGCGTACGGATGCCTTTGTAGCGGTTTTCCAGTTCCACGCCGAGGCCGACGCTGTCGCCAACGCCGTAGCGGCACCAGGTGCTACCCACGCAGGTTTTCGCCATACGTAGTGCTTTCGCATAGGCATGACCGGTTTCGAAGCCAGCTTCAATCAGCTGACGCCAGATCTCCGGCAGATCGTCTTTCTGTGCGCCAAACATCGCCAGGCGCTGAGAGCCGGTGATTTTGGTGTAGAGATTAAATTCACGCGCGATACGACCCACTGCCATCAGTCCTTCCGGGGTGATTTCACCGCCCGGAGAGCGCGGGATCACCGAGTAGGTTCCGTCTTTCTGGATGTTAGCGAGGAAGTTGTCGTTAGAATCCTGCAGCGGAGTATGTTCCGGCTTCAGAATGTATTCGTTCCAGCAGGAGGCCAGCAGCGAACCGACGGTTGGTTTACAAACTTCACAACCGTAGCCTTTGCCGTGTTTCGCCAGCAGTTCTTCGAAGGTTTTAATGCCTTCAACGCGGATCAAATGGAACAGTTCCTGACGCGAATAAGCAAAGTGTTCGCACAGGTTGTTGTTAACTTCGATGCCCTGTTTCGCCAGTTCCGCGTTCAGTACCTGAGTGACCAGCGGGATACAGCCACCGCAGCCAGTACCCGCTTTGGTTTCAGCTTTCAGCGCCGCAACGGTGTGGCAGCCTTTGTTGATGGCAGCAATCAGATCACCTTTGGTGACGTCGAAGCAGGAGCAGATTTGCGCGCTGTCCGGCAGTTTATCAACACCGATAGACGGCTTGCCGCTACCAGAGTGTGCTGGCAGGATCAGGGAATCCGGGTTTTCCGGCAGTTCGATAGCGTTCAGCACCAGTTGCAGCAGGTTACCGTAGTCGCTGGTATCGCCCACCAGTACCGCACCGAGCAGGGTTTTGTTGTCTTCGCTGACAATCAGGCGTTTGTAGATCTCTTTACTTTCGTCGAGGTAAACGTAGCTACGTGCGCCAGGCGTGCGACCGTGCGCATCACCAATACCGCCTACGTCTACGCCCAGCAGTTTCAGCTTGGCGCTAAGGTCAGCACCTTCAAAGGCGTTTTCGCTACCGAGAATATGGTCAACGGCGACCTGCGCCATTTTGTAGCCTGGTGCTACCAGACCAAATACACGGTTGTTCCAGCTTGCGCATTCACCGATGGCGTAGATATCCGGATCGGAAGTCTGGCAGGAATCATTAATGACGATACCCCCACGCGGAGCAACGTCCAGACCACACTGGGTTGCCAGCTTATCGCGCGGACGGATACCGGTAGAGAAGACGATAAAGTCGACTTCCAGTTCGCTGCCGTCGGCAAAACGCATGGTTTTACGCGCTTCGACACCTTCCTGCACAATCTCAAGGGTGTTTTTGCTGGTGTGAACGCGCACGCCCATACTTTCGATTTTGCGACGCAGCTGCTCGCCACCCATCTGATCAAGCTGTTCCGCCATCAGCATAGGGGCAAATTCGATAACGTGGGTTTCAATACCTAAGTTTTTCAGCGCGCCAGCGGCTTCCAGACCTAACAGGCCGCCACCAACAACGGCACCGCGCTTGCTGCGACGGGCGCAGGATTCAATGGCGTTGAGGTCTTCAATGGTGCGATAGACAAAGCAGTCCTGAGTATCAGAACCTTTGATTGGCGGGATCCACGGGTAGGAACCGGTTGCCATGATCAGCTTGTCATAAAAAACGGTACGTCCGGCGCTGGAGTGAATCACCTTCTCCTGACGGTTGATGGTGATAGCGCGTTCGCCGACCAGAACTTTGATGCCGTGTTTCTCGTAGAAGCCTTCGCGCACCAGCGACAGCTCTTCGGCGGTGTGGTGAGAGAAGTAAGACGAGAGGTGTACGCGGTCATAAGCGATGCGCGGTTCTTCACAGAAAACGGTAATATCAAAGTTGGCCGCATCAGATTTATCAAGAAGATCTTCGATAAAACGATGGCCGACCATACCGTTACCGATAATTGCGAGTCTGACTTTGCTCATTTTTGCCTCGATTTCTTTTCTATTACCGCCTACCTTAACGATTCAGCAACCCCGCTTATTGATGTAAATCAAATTCACCTTTATATACTCCTTAAGGGGTATATTGCTGATTTGTATAAATTTTCTTAAGTCACGGAATTGTCTGATATTTCATGTTTGTGCAAAAAATAGACAAAATGAACGGGTTTATAGAAATAGATGCACGTAGCGGGGGAAGAGAGGAAAAGGCCGGACGACGATAGTGCCGTCCGGCATTAGCAATTAATGAGAGGTCAGGGTGTTATGCTGACGGTGACGGCTGACGAAACCTAACAGGAAGCACATCACAAAGACGACAGCGTACAGACCGTTTGCTGTAAGCAGTGCCGCCTGCGGACCGCTATGTTCAACAATCGGGCCGGTAACCACAAAGGTCAACATAGTACCGATGGTTCCGCAGGTCAGGACAAAGTTAACCAGTTTTGGCGACGGTACTTTGGTCTGCTGTGAACCCAGGGTGATGATGGTGGTATAGATCGCGCTGGAGAAGAAGCCCAGAGCGAGAATTGACCACGCCATATGTGCTGGTGTTCCGGTGTTAAAGACGTACATCAGAATCGCAGCCAGACCAGCCAGTACGGTCAGAATGCGTTGCAAATCAAAGAAGCGAAGAATAAAGCTGAACGCCCACATGCCGACCATGTATGACATCCAGAAGTTACTCACCAGCGTGCCCGCGTCGTTCAGGCTCATGCCCAGGCCTTTGGCATACTCAGGCACCCAGGAGATAAAACCTAACTGACCGAGGATGTAGCACAGCGCCGCAACAGAGAGAAACAGTACGCCGATCCCCCACTTTTCTTTCTCTACCGGAGCATCCGTTTTTGGCGCATGTTTGCCCAGCGCCGGGAACTCACAGCCGAAGGTCAGAATAAAAATAGCGACATACACCAGCCCGATGCAGGCATAAACCCAGTACCACTCAATGCTGCGCGCCAGTAGAAACGCGGCGATCATTGGGAAAATCATCCCAGCCATACTGAAGAAGGAGTCGGTAAATAACAGGCGGGAACCGCGCTGACGCCCTTCATACATTTGTGTTACCAGGAATGTACCAATCGACATGGTGATGCCGCTGACCACCCCGAGAATGAACATCGCCGCCGAGAACAGCGCCAGGCTGTGGCTGAACATCAAACCGGCAACCGCCAGCACCATCAGGAGAAAGCCAAAACGTAACTGCGTTTTCAACGGGACGATTTCCATCAGCCAGGCGTTGAGGAAGATAGAGATTAAAATGCCGGCGTTGAGGAAGGTGAAGGTGTTACTCATACTGGAAACAGGCAGATTGAAATAATCGGCGATATTTCCCATCACCATCCCGGTGACAATAACCAACGCACCAGTCAGTGCGTAGGAGAGAAAGCTAATCCATGTGAGCTTGATGCGATTGCTGTTAGTCATGATTGGCCTGCGTTCAAAAATAAAATGGCATAGCGGGATATGCCGCGAGCGGGCGATTTTAGGTGATTTTGTGATCTGTTTAAATGTTTTATTGCAATCGGTTGCTAAATTGCATTTTAAGAGGTGATTTTGATCACGGAATAAAAAGTGATCGTCAGGTTACATATATTTCAGATACGTAAAATTAGGTAAAGGGATGGCCTTGTTCTTGAAGGCTATTTAGAATCTCTTCACTTGCTTTTTTTCTGCTCTGTTTGTTAAGGAAATCTCATGTTCAAATCGACCCTGGCGGCGATGGCTGCTGTTTTCGCTCTTTCTGCTCTTTCTCCCGCAGCAATGGCAGCGAAAGGGGACCCGCACGTATTGTTGACAACCTCAGCTGGTAACATCGAACTGGAGCTGGATAAACAAAAAGCGCCAGTGTCTGTGCAAAACTTTGTCGATTATGTGAACAGCGGTTTTTATAACAACACTACCTTTCACCGCGTCATTCCTGGCTTTATGATTCAGGGCGGCGGTTTCACCGAGCAGATGCAGCAGAAAAAACCAAACCCGCCAATCAAAAATGAAGCCGATAACGGCCTGCGCAACACGCGTGGTACCATCGCGATGGCGCGTACCGCTGACAAAGACAGCGCCACCAGCCAGTTCTTTATCAACGTTGCCGATAACGCCTTCCTTGACCATGGTCAGCGTGATTTCGGTTACGCGGTATTTGGTAAAGTGGTGAAAGGCATGGACGTGGCCGATAAGATTTCCCAGGTGCCGACTCATGACGTTGGTCCGTACCAGAATGTGCCGTCAAAACCGGTAGTTATCCTTTCCGCTAAAGTCCTGCCGTAATGATTTCTCGCGCGGGCAATCTTGCCCGCGCTTCTGCTCTCCCGGCGTAACCCGGATTTGCCGCTTATACTTGTGGCAAATGGACACGTTCAGGGAGGCATCAAGTGAAGAAACTCACCGATAAGCAAAAGTCCCGTCTCTGGGAGCTTCAGCGTAATCGTAATTTCCAGGCCAGTCGCCGTCTTGAAGGCGTCGAGATGCCTTTAGTCACTCTTACTGCCGCAGAGGCTTTAGCGCGCCTTGAAGAGCTGAGGAGGCACTATGAGCGATAAATTCGGCGAAGGGCGCGATCCGTATCTTTATCCTGGCCTTGATATCATGCGTAACCGGCTGAACATCCACCAGCAGCAGCGGCTGGAACAGGCCGCTTACGAAATGACGGCGCTGCGTGCTGCGACCATTGAGCTTGGTCCGCTGGTGCGCGGTTTACCGCATTTGCGCACTATCCATCGCCAGCTGTATCAGGATATTTTCGACTGGGCGGGGCAACTGCGTGAAGTTGATATTTATCAGGGTGATACGCCGTTCTGCCACTTTGCTTATATCGAAAAAGAGGGCAATGCCCTGATGCAGGATCTGGAGGAAGAAGGTTATCTGGTTGGCCTGGAGAAAGCGAAGTTCGTCGAGCGGCTGGCGCATTACTATTGTGAAATCAACGTGCTGCATCCCTTCCGGGTGGGAAGTGGTCTGGCACAGCGGATCTTCTTCGAGCAACTGGCGATTCATGCCGGATATCAACTGAGCTGGCAGGGTATCGAAAAAGAGGCCTGGAATCAGGCAAATCAGAGTGGGGCAATGGGGGATCTCACCGCACTGCAGATGATATTTAGCAAAGTGGTAAGCGAAGCCGGGGAATCTGAGTAAAATAGCGCGGTTCTTTTGTACCGGAGCCGCCATGATCCTGCTTATAGATAACTACGATTCTTTTACCTGGAACCTCTACCAGTACTTTTGTGAACTGGGGGCGGATGTGCTGGTTAAGCGCAACGATGCGTTGACGCTGGCGGATATCGACGCCCTTAAACCACAAAAAATTGTCATCTCACCTGGCCCCTGTACGCCAGATGAAGCCGGGATCTCCCTTGACGTTATTCGCCACTATGCCGGGCGCTTGCCGATTCTTGGCGTCTGCCTCGGTCATCAGGCAATGGCGCAGGCATTTGGCGGTAAAGTTGTGCGCGCCGCAAAGGTCATGCACGGCAAAACCTCGCCGATTACACATAACGGTGAGGGCGTATTTCGGGGGCTGGCAAATCCACTTACCGTGACACGCTACCATTCGCTGGTGGTGGAACCTGACTCATTACCAGCGTGCTTTGACGTGACGGCCTGGAGCGAAACCCGCGAGATTATGGGGATTCGCCATCGCCAGTGGGATCTGGAAGGTGTGCAGTTCCATCCAGAAAGTATTCTTAGCGAACAAGGACATCAACTGCTGGCTAATTTCCTGCATCGCTGATTTCTGATTGCCATTTAGTGATTTTTTATGCATATTTTGTGATTATAATTTCACAATTATTTATGCGTAACAGGGTGATCATTAGATGGCAATTGAACAAACAGCAATTACACGCGCGACTTTCGATGAAGTGATCCTGCCGATTTATGCTCCGGCAGAGTTCATTCCGGTAAAAGGTCAGGGCAGCCGAATCTGGGATCAGCAAGGCAAGGAGTATGTCGATTTCGCGGGTGGCATTGCAGTTACGGCGTTGGGCCATTGCCATCCTGCGCTGGTGAACGCGTTAAAAACCCAGGGCGAAACTCTGTGGCATATCAGTAACGTTTTCACCAATGAACCGGCGCTGCGTCTTGGGCGCAAACTGATTGAGGCGACGTTTGCCGAACGCGTGGTGTTTATGAACTCCGGCACGGAAGCTAACGAAACCGCCTTTAAACTGGCACGCCATTACGCCTGTGTGCGTCATAGTCCGTTCAAAACCAAAATTATTGCCTTCCATAACGCTTTTCATGGTCGCTCGCTGTTTACCGTCTCGGTGGGCGGGCAGCCAAAATATTCCGACGGCTTTGGGCCAAAACCGGCAGACATCATCCACGTTCCTTTTAACGATCTCCACGCAGTGAAAGCGGTGATGGATGATCACACCTGTGCGGTGGTGGTTGAGCCGATCCAGGGCGAGGGCGGTGTGACGGCAGCGACGCCAGAGTTTTTGCAGGGCTTGCGCGAGCTGTGCGATCAACATCAGGCATTATTGGTGTTTGATGAAGTACAGTGCGGGATGGGGCGGACCGGCGATTTGTTTGCTTACATGCACTACGGCGTGACGCCGGATATTCTGACCTCTGCGAAAGCGTTAGGCGGCGGCTTCCCGATTAGCGCCATGCTGACCACGGCAGAAATTGCTTCTGCATTTCATCCTGGTTCTCACGGTTCCACCTACGGCGGTAATCCTCTGTCCTGTGCAGTAGCGGGCGCGGCGTTTGATATCATCAATACCCCTGAAGTGCTGGAAGGCATTCAGGCGAAACGCCAGCGTTTTGTTGACCATCTGCAGAAGATCGATCAGCAGTACGATGTGTTTAGCGATATTCGCGGTATGGGGCTGTTGATTGGCGCGGAGCTTAAGCCACAGTTCAAAGGTCGGGCGCGTGATTTCCTGTATGCGGGCGCAGGGGCTGGCGTAATGGTGCTGAATGCCGGACCGGATGTGATGCGTTTTGCACCGTCGCTGGTGGTGGAAGATGCGGATATCGATGAAGGGATGCAACGTTTCGCCCACGCGGTGGCGAAGGTGGTTGGGGCGTAAATACGAAGCATCAGGCAAAAGATGTCGGATGCGGCGTGAATGCCTTATCCGATGGTTTAGCCTGCATTACGCCTTCGAATCCCGCAACTTGCGACTCAGCCAAATCCCGTGATGCGGTCGCTGACGCCATGCCATCGACGAAATGGTGTGCATGGTGTTCAGATGACCAATAACCCGCTGTAAATGCTGCTCCAGCGTACCTGCCGCGCCTTCGTGCGGCTGCATCTCCGGCGCATCCATGATATTGGCATCGCCAGAACTACCCGGTTCGTCATACTCCAGTCGCTGCTGACAACGCTGAATGGCGATTTCACAAGACTGTAAATACTCTTGTGCCAGTTCAGGTGGCAATGCCCGGTGTTCCCGCGCCAGCGTGGTCATGGCATTAATATGCTCAACAATAAACTGGCTGTGCGTTACCCACAGTTTCATATCTGCCAGATAATGGCTGTTAAACGCCGGTTCCTGCATCGCCTGATTCAATGAGTTATACAGAGTGTTATGTGCCTGATTTACCCGCATTCGCTGCCAGGCCAGTGGCGTAGGTTGCGGATCCTCGCTAAGAATCAAGCGAATCGCTTCCTGATAGGCTTCTAAAGCGTCATGGGCGTTTTTACGCAATAACCCGCTCTGCCACTGCGGCCACAGCCAGACAGTACCGCCGAAAGCAATTAAACAACCAATAATGGTATCGATAAGACGCGGAAGGATGTATTGCTCGCCGTTCAACCACAATAGTTGCAGGGTATACACTGCGGTAATAGTAAAACCGACCGTCGCCCAGCCGTAGTTTTTGCGCAATATCAGGTAGCTGGCGAGGGTGGTAATCAGCATCAACGTCAGGGTGTAACCTTCGGGAATTTTAAAGTGCAGCGCCACGCCCGCAATGATTAACCCGACCACGGTTCCCACGGAGCGATTCACAATCCTCAGACGGGTTGCGCCATAGCCATTTTGTGTCACCAGCAATACCGTCATCAGGATCCAGTACGACTTCGGCAGATGCAGCGCGGTGCCCATCAGGCTGGCAACGCTTAACATCACACTGAGTCGTCCGGCATTGCGTAGCGCCGGAGACTTTAGTGACAGATAACTTTTCAGCGCCGGAAGTAATGGCATTCGCCGCTGTTTATCGGCCAGTAAGTCACGGGCATAGAGCGGTTTTTGGGTGCGCAGCACGCGGGCGATGCGGCTGAAATGCCAGTAGCAGAATTGCCCAACCGGATTATCCGGATGCTGGCGGGCGATTTTTTCCAGTGCGCCAATTTGCTTTTCCATCGTAAAACGCGTTGGCAGGCGATGGTAAAGAATGTCATCAGCCAGCACGCGCAGGCGAGCGGCGACGGTTTGCGCATTCCAGCGGATAACTTCTTCCGCATGGCTACGCTCGACCAGCTTTTGCACCTCTTCCGGCTGATGCAAACTGACCGAAATATGTTCCTGTAAATCCAGCGCCTCCTGGAAAATACGCAGCATCCGCTTGTAGTCAGTATTATTTTGCGCGGAAAGCATATGCATTTGCTGATAGCACTGGGTAATTAGATCGACCGCTTTTTGCTGGCGCACCAGCAGCGGCGGCAGCGCTTTTTCAGGGTCGGTGTGCTGGGTAAGCAGGCTGTATTTGGCTTCACAATAATCTGCCAGTTCACGGTACAGCAGACTTAGTGACTCGCGCAGCGGTTGTTCGCGCCAGATCCAGAACCAAAACCAGTTAAACAATCCGTACCAGAGAGTGCCCAACGCATAGATGAGCAACGGTTCCCAGACCGGCATGTATCCCGCCAGACTGAGGGTAAAAATGGCTGCCAGCAGCGATGCGGGAAGCAATTTTGCGTGCAATGGCCCCAACTCAGCAGTGACGCCAAGTACCAGCGTTAATCCGGTCAGCAAAAAGGGCAGGGGAACATCTTTTGCCAGTAGCAGCTGTGTCAGTAAGCTACAGGTGGCAAACAGCGACGCACCAATGATTAAGCGTTTGAAAAAACGTTTATGAGGCGTATCAAGGCCCGCAATATTGCAACAGGCAGGAACGAGAGAGAAGAGCAGACCGAATCGTAATTCGCCAAGCATTAACCCAACGGCCACGGGCAAACATAGCACCAGCGTTTGTCGAAGTGCATAGTTGATATCGGGGTGATAAATCAGTCTGCGCCACATCGGGGGAAACAAAATGGCGCGCTACCAGGTAACGCGCCACTCCGACGGGATTAACGAGTGCCGTAAACGACGATGGTTTTACCGTGTGCGGAGATCAGGTTCTGATCTTCCAGCATCTTCAGAATGCGTCCCACGGTTTCACGAGAACAGCCGACAATCTGACCGATTTCCTGACGGGTAATTTTGATTTGCATACCGTCCGGGTGAGTCATAGCATCTGGTTGTTTTGCCAGGTTCAGCAGAGTCTGTGCAATGCGGCCCGTCACGTCGAGGAACGCCAGGTTGCCCACTTTCTCTGAAGTGACTTGCAGACGACGCGCCATCTGTGCAGACAGACGCATCAGAATGTCCGGGTTTACCTGAATCAATTGGCGAAATTTTTTGTACGAAATTTCAGCCACTTCACAGGCGGTTTTCGCACGTACCCATGCGCTACGTTCCTGGCCCTCTTCAAACAGGCCCAGTTCGCCAATAAAATCACCCTGATTCAGATAGGAGAGGATCATTTCTTTACCCTCTTCGTCTTTGATCAGCACTGCCACAGAGCCTTTAACGATGTAGTACAGCGTTTCCGCTTTTTCACCCTGGTGAATAAGCGTGCTCTTGGATGGGTACTTATGAATGTGGCAATGAGACAAGAACCATTCGAGAGTCGGGTCTGTTTGCGGTTTGCCAAGCACCATGCGCGGTTATCCTCTGTTATAAGCTTTCTCCAGAGCCAGATAACGCCGCTGTCTCTGGATTGCCGAAATATGCTTCCCGCTACCTGGGAAGGGGCTATCAACTGTACTGCACGGTAATGTGACGTCCTTTGCATACATGCAGTACATCAATGTATTACTGTAGCATCCTGACTGTTTTAGCATAGCTTTCGCTTTGTGTCTCCTGGTGTCTCGCTTCAGCATGACCCAGGTCGCCTTCCGTTGCGCGATTTGGTTAGTACGCGTACTCTGTCAGGAAAATTGACGCAGTGGAGTAGCAAAAATGCAAGCGCGAGTGAAGTGGGTCGAAGGGTTAACTTTTCTGGGCGAATCCGCCTCTGGTCATCAGATTTTAATGGACGGCAACTCAGGCGATAAAGCACCAAGTCCGATGGAAATGGTGTTGATGGCGGCGGGGGGTTGCAGTGCCATCGATGTGGTTTCTATCCTGCAAAAAGGGCGTCAGGATGTGGTCGATTGTGAAGTAAAATTGACCTCTGAACGCCGCGAAGAGGCACCACGCCTGTTTACGCACATTAATCTGCATTTTATCGTCACCGGTCGCGACCTGAAAGACGCAGCGGTTGCGCGTGCGGTTGATCTCTCTGCTGAGAAATATTGTTCAGTGGCGTTGATGCTGGAAAAAGCGGTGAATATTACTCACTCGTATGAAGTGGTTGCCGCGTGATTTAACTATCCCGTTGTGAAGCCGGATAGTATTTTATCCGGCGTAATAGCAGAGTTACTCGATTTTCTTTCCTTCCATCAATCGTTGCACCAGCGGCAGCATAATTAATTCCATTGCCAGACCCATTTTGCCGCCCGGTACCACTAACGTATTGATGTGGGAAATGAATGAGCCTTGCAACATCGCCAGCAGCCAGGGGAAATCGATCCCTTCCAGATTACGAAAATGGATCACCACAAAGCTTTCATCGAGCGACGGGATACCTTTTGCCGCGAACGGGTTTGAAGTGTCGACGGTGGGAACGCGCTGGAAGTTAAGATGGGTGCGGGAAAACTGCGGTGTGATGTAGTTGATATAATCTTCCATTGAACGCACTACCGAGTCCATCACTGCTTCTCGTGAGTGCCCCCGCTCGCTGGTGTCGCGGATCAGTTTTTGAATCCACTCAAGGTTAACGATAGGCACCACGCCGACCAGTAAGTCCACATGCTGCGCAACGTTATGCTGTGGCGTGACTACGCCGCCGTGTAAACCTTCATAAAACAGTACATCAGTGGGTTCCGGTAAAGATTGCCAGGGGGTGAATGTTCCCGGTACCTGATTCCACGGTACGGCTTCGTCGTAGGTATGCAGATATTTGCGAGATTTCCCTTTACCGCTCTGACCGTATTCAATGAAGGTTTGTTCCAGCAGGCCGAAGTCGTTAGCCTCGGGGCCGAAGTAGCTGATATGCCGCCCGGCGTCGCGCGCTTTGCGGATCGCCATGTCCATTTCCGGGCGGGTGTAACGGTGAAAACTGTCGCCTTCCACCTCAGCTGCATGCAGATTTAACTGCGCGAATATTTTACGAAACGCGAGGCTGGTGGTGGTGGTCCCCGCGCCGCTGGATCCTGTTACCGCAATGACCGGATGTTTGGCAGACATAGTAACTCCATGACTTAGCTATCATTATTATCTCGTCCGCCGACGGTTGCAGGTTATTCGCGAAACTGACTGCGCGGCATAATATTGACCGTTTCGTGCAGCTCCGACCATACCAGCACCGCTTCTCCGCACTGTAGCTGGCGTTTGACGTCGGCGACTTTCTGTTCAAGTGTACGCTCATGTTCACCATAATCGGTGCCTTCACGTAACACAAAGCTTTCAATTAAATTTTCCAGCGTTTCGGGGGAGAGGTCTTGCCACGGAATCAACATGATTTCGCCTCCAGATACGTTGTTAACCAGTCAGGAATGCGTGACTCCAGCCACATTTGCGGATGAAGTAATGTACCGCCAATAAAGCCAACATGACCGCCATGTTCAGTCAGTTGATACTCCACCTGCGGGGGGAGACTTTCCGGTTTCGGGATCACCTGATGATCCATAAACGGATCGTCTTTGGCGTGAATAATCAGCGTCGGTTTGGCGATCCGGTTCAGCATCGGCATGGCGCTACACTGACGATAATAGTCGATAGCGTCGGCGTAGCCGTGAATTCTGGCGGTGATGAGATCGTCAAATTCACGGATGCGACGTACCGATTTTAACTGCGCGAGATTAATCGGCAGCGTTCCGGGGTAGGCTGCCAGCTTGCGCGCGGCATTGGCTTTTAACAGGTTCAGCAAGTAACGCTGATAAACGCGGGAAAAGCCCTTTTCCATATGATAGCTACAGGCTTCCAGCATAAACGGCGCAGAGACAATCACCGCCGCATCAACCGGGAGATCATTGCCTTCCTTTGCTAGCAAACAGGCCAGCATATTACCGCCGAGCGAATAGCCGACGGCAGCCGTTGGCGCATGACCAAATTCGCGTTGCAGCCAGCGTAAAAACCAACTGGCGTCTTCGGTTTCGCCCGAATGGTAAATGCGGTGCATACGGTTTGGTTCACCGCTGCATCCGCGAAAATGCATCACCACGCCCAGCCAGCCGCGCTTTTGCGCCGCCTCAACCAGACCGTGGGCGTAAGGGCTATTGAGACTGCCTTCCAGCCCGTGAAACACCACTAAACGCGGTTTATGTTTCGCCTGTGCGGGGTCTTCACTCCACGCGAGATCGACAAAATCGCCGTCGGGCAACTCCAGCCGCTGCCAGTACGGGGTGAATTTCACCTGACGACGAAACAAACGCGGCAGCATAGTTTGTAGATGACAATTGCTAAAGCCGCGCATAGGGGTGAATTCAGCACTGCTGCTAAATTCATTGGCATCGGTCGTCGTTATCTGCGCCATCAGTTGCTTTGGCCTTCCAGCAGCATCTGCTCAAGCTGCTCCTGGGCTTCCAGCCACGCCATTTCGCACTCTTCCAGGCCGGATTTGGCGCTGGCTTGCTGTTGCAGGCAGGCGGTCAACTCCGCTTTACGGCTCTGGTCATACAGTTCGCTGTCGCCGAGTTTCTCTTCCGCCTGCGCCAGTTGCGCGTTCAGCTTCTCCATCTCTTTTTCCAGACGGGCAATCTCTTTACGCAGCGGCTGGGTTTGCGCACGCAGCTCCGCTTCCCGACGCTTCTGATCTTTACGTGCCTGGGCGCTGTTCGCGTTCTCTTTTGGCGCTTCGTCGGTCTGGTTTTCCTGCTTTTGTACGTCGCTCAACCACTGTTGATAATCTTCCAGATCGCCGTCGAACGGTTCGACTTTACGATCGTGAACCAGGTAGAGATCGTCAGTGGTGGAACGCAGCAAATGACGGTCGTGCGAAACGACAACCAGCGCGCCTTCAAACTCGATTAATGCTTCGGTGAGTGCCTGACGCATGTCGAGGTCAAGGTGGTTAGTCGGTTCGTCGAGCAGCAGCAGATTCGGACGCTGCCAGACAATTAATGCCAGCACCAGGCGGGCTTTTTCCCCACCTGAGAAGCGGCGCGTTTCTTCGGTTACTTTATCGCCCTGGAAACCAAAGCCGCCGAGGTAGTCACGCAGTTTTTGTTCCAGCTCCTGCGGCGCTAAACGTGCCAGATGTTGAATAGGTGATTCGTCGGCGCGCAGGTATTCAAGTTGATGCTGGGCGAAGTAGCCGAGCTTGATCCCTTTCGCCAGACCAATTTCACCGCTGACTGGCGCAAGTTCACCGGCTAAAAGTTTGATTAATGTCGATTTACCCGCGCCGTTGCGGCCTAACAGACCAATGCGCGAGCCGGGCACCAGGTTCAGTTTAATCGAGTCGAGAATAATGCGATCGCCATAGCCCGCGCTGACTTTTTCCATCTTCAGTAACGGATTTGGCAGGCTTTCCGGCGCGCGGAAGCTAAAGCGGAACGGGTTGTCGACGTGCGCGGGGGCAATCAGCTCCATACGCTCGAGCATCTTAATGCGGCTCTGGGCCTGCTTCGCTTTGGTGGCTTTGGCACGGAAACGGTCGATATAACTTTGCAGATGCGCTACGCGTTCCTGCTGGCTTTCATACATCGCTTGTTGCTGCGCCAGACGGGTGGCGCGCTGTACTTCAAACGAACTGTAGTTGCCGGTGTACTCGAACATGCTTTGTTGTTCGATATGAATAATTTTATCAACGATCGGATCGAGGAAGTCGCGGTCGTGAGAGATCAGGATCAGCGTGCCCTGATAGCTCTTCAACCATTTTTCCAGCCAGATAACGGCATCGAGATCGAGGTGGTTAGTCGGTTCGTCTAGCAGCAGCAAGTCTGAACGGCAAATCAGCGCCTGGGCAAGGTTAAGACGCATACGCCAGCCACCGGAGAAATCACTTACCGGGCGCTCCAGTTGTTCATTGCTGAAACCGAGGCCGTGCAGCAGGCTGGCGGCACGGGAGCGAATACTCCATGCGTCAATAGCATCCAGCTTGCCATGAATGGTCGCAATGGCGTGCCCGTCGTTACGTTCGTTGGCGTCGTGTAGCTGCGCTTCCAGTTGACGATATTCACGGTCGCCGTCAATGACATATTCCAGCGCCGCTTGCGGTAACGCCGGCGTTTCCTGATTCACCCACGCCAGTTGCCAGCTTCCCGGAAAGGTGTAGCTGCCGCCGTCGGCGCTGATTTCATTTTTCAGCAATGCCAGCAGGGTAGATTTACCACAGCCGTTTTTACCCACCAGGCCGACTTTCTGCCCAGGGTTGATGGTGGCGGTGGCATTATCCAGCAGGACGCGCACGCCGCGACGAATTTGTAACGAGGAGAAAACAATCATAAGGCGCCGTATGTTCAGACTATGTTAACTTATCATTATGATAATGTAATGTATGGGCGAGCTGCCGCACCGGGCGCAATGGTAGCCCAAAACAGCGACTATACACAAAAACCATACCGGGAGGGGGATGATGTCTCAGCCAGCGAAAGTTTTGCTGCTGTATGCCCATCCGGAATCTCAGGACTCGGTGGCAAACCGGGTACTGCTTAAACCGGCCACGCAGCTCAGCAATGTTACCGTGCACGACCTTTATGCGCACTATCCCGATTTTTTTATTGATATCCCCCGTGAGCAGGCATTACTGCGCGAGCACGAGGTGATTGTCTTTCAGCATCCTCTTTATACCTATAGCTGCCCGGCGCTACTGAAAGAGTGGCTGGACCGGGTATTAAGTCGTGGTTTTGCCAGCGGGCCGGGAGGAAACCAACTGGCGGGAAAGTACTGGCGTAGCGTGATTACCACCGGCGAGCCGGAAAGTGCTTACCGTTATGACGCATTGAATCGCTACCCGATGAGCGATGTTCTGCGTCCCTTTGAACTGGCGGCGGGCATGTGCCGGATGCATTGGTTAAGTCCCATCATTATTTACTGGGCGAGACGGCAAAGCGCACAGGAGCTGGCGAGTCACGCCAGAGCCTACGGTGACTGGCTGGCAAATCCGCTGTCTCCAGGAGGCCGCTGATGGAAGGTTCCGATTTTTTACTCGCAGGAGTGCTGTTTCTCTTCGCGGCGGTGGCTGCGGTGCCGCTGGCATCGCGGCTGGGTATTGGCGCTGTGTTGGGATATTTGCTGGCAGGAATTGCAATTGGTCCATGGGGGCTGGGGTTTATTAGCGACGTCGATGAGATCCTCCACTTTTCGGAACTCGGCGTGGTATTCCTGATGTTTATCATCGGTCTTGAGTTGAATCCCTCCAAACTTTGGCAACTGCGGCGTTCGATTTTTGGCGTAGGCGCGGCACAGGTGCTGTTAAGCGCGGCGTTGCTGGCGGGATTATTGATGCTGACGGATTTCGCCTGGCAGGCGGCGGTTGTCGGTGGCATTGGCCTTGCGATGTCTTCAACTGCAATGGCGTTGCAATTGATGCGTGAGAAAGGGATGAATCGCAGCGAATCCGGGCAGCTCGGGTTTTCGGTTCTGCTGTTTCAGGATCTGGCGGTGATCCCGGCACTGGCGTTAGTGCCGTTGTTGGCGGGTTCGGCAGACGAACATTTCGACTGGATGAAGATCGGCATGAAGGTGCTGGCGTTTGTCGGCATGCTGATTGGCGGGCGCTATTTACTGCGTCCGGTATTCCGCTTTATTGCAGCTTCTGGCGTGCGGGAAGTGTTCACCGCCGCGACGCTGCTGCTGGTGTTGGGTTCCGCATTGTTTATGGATGCGCTGGGGCTGTCGATGGCGCTCGGTACATTTATTGCGGGCGTGCTGCTGGCGGAAAGTGAATATCGCCATGAACTGGAAACGGCTATCGATCCCTTCAAAGGCTTGCTGCTCGGTTTGTTCTTTATCTCTGTCGGCATGTCGCTCAACCTCGGGGTGCTTTATACCCATCTGTTGTGGGTAGTGATAAGCGTGGTTGTGCTGGTGGCGGTGAAAATTCTCGTGCTGTATCTGCTGGCGCGATTGTATGGCGTGCGTAGCTCAGAGCGGATGCAGTTTGCTGGCGTGTTGAGTCAGGGCGGTGAGTTTGCCTTTGTCCTCTTTTCTACCGCTTCTTCACAACGTTTATTCCAGGGCGACCAGATGGCGCTGTTGCTGGTGACGGTGACGCTTTCCATGATGACCACGCCGTTGCTGATGAAGCTGGTGGATAAATGGCTATCCCGCCAGTTTAACGGACCGGAAGAAGAAGACGAAAAACCGTGGGTCAACGATGATAAACCCCAGGTCATTGTCGTGGGCTTCGGGCGTTTTGGTCAGGTGATTGGTCGTTTGCTGATGGCAAATAAAATGCGCATTACCGTGCTGGAGCGGGATATCAGCGCCGTTAACCTGATGCGTAAATATGGCTACAAAGTTTATTACGGCGACGCCACGCAGGTCGATCTTTTACGTTCTGCGGGTGCAGAGGCCGCTGAGTCTATCGTCATTACCTGTAACGAGCCGGAAGACACCATGAAGCTGGTGGAAATATGCCAGCAGCACTTTCCGCATTTGCATATTCTTGCGCGAGCGCGCGGACGTGTGGAAGCGCATGAGTTATTACAGGCAGGGGTGACGCAGTTTTCCCGTGAAACATTCTCCAGTGCGTTAGAGCTGGGGCGCAAGACGCTGGTCACGCTTGGCATGCATCCGCATCAGGCACAGCGGGCGCAACTGCATTTTCGCCGCCTGGATATGCGGATGCTGCGAGAGCTCATCCCAATGCATGCCGATACCGTACAAATTTCTCGCGCCAGGGAAGCCCGACGCGAACTGGAAGAGATTTTCCAGCGTGAAATGCAACAAGAACGACGCCAGCTGGACGGCTGGGATGAATTTGAGTAGAGGGTAAAGATGGCAATCCGAAAACGTTTTATTGCGGGCGCAAAATGCCCGGCCTGTCAGGCGCAGGATTCAATGGCGATGTGGCGCGAAAATAATATTGATATTGTTGAATGCGTTAAGTGCGGACACCAGATGCGAGAAGCAGACAAAGAAGCCCGCGATCACGTTCGCAAAGATGAGCAAGTGATCGGGATTTTTCATCCGGACTAGCGATATGCGCCGAGTTTTTTTAAGCTAGTGAGTACACGGCTGCAGAATTCCGCTACAATCTGCGCCACTATTCTTCCCATGCTCAGGAGATATCATGAAAGTAGCAAAAGACCTGGTGGTCAGCCTGGCCTATCAGGTACGTACAGAAGACGGTGTGTTGGTTGATGAGTCTCCGGTGAGTGCGCCGCTGGACTACCTGCATGGTCACGGTTCCCTGATCTCTGGCCTGGAAACGGCGCTGGAAGGTCATGAAGTTGGCGACAAATTTGATGTCGCTGTTGGCGCGAACGACGCTTACGGTCAGTACGACGAAAACCTGGTGCAACGTGTTCCTAAAGACGTATTTATGGGCGTTGATGAACTGCAGGTAGGTATGCGTTTCCTGGCTGAAACTGACCAGGGTCCGGTACCGGTTGAAATCACTGCGGTTGAAGACGATCACGTCGTGGTTGATGGTAACCACATGCTGGCCGGTCAGAACCTGAAATTCAACGTTGAAGTTGTGGCGATTCGCGAAGCGACCGAAGAAGAACTGGCTCATGGCCACGTTCACGGCGCGCACGATCATCACCACGATCACGACCACGACGGTTGCTGCGGCGGTCATGGCCACGATCACGGTCATGAACACGGTGGCGAAGGTTGCTGTGGCGGTAAAGGCAACGGCGGTTGTGGTTGCCACTAATACCGAAAAGGTGACAAAAAAGCGGGGAATCCCCGCTTTTTTTACGCCTCAATAATGTGGCGGTGGCGTTTCCTCAGCCTGCGACGCGATGTTCGACGGCTGGCTGGCTTTTAACTTCTCGGTCAGCAGACGCAGATGATCGCGCAGTTTCGCCATCTCCATTTCATGAGCGGTCACCGTGACGTTCAGTTCTTCAATGGTGATTTCCTGAAAAGCCAGTCGGCTCTCCAGCTCTGCCAGGCGTGTTTCCAATGATAAATCCTGCATGATTCACCTCTTTTGTCGAATGGTCGCCGCGGATTCTACTTAACTTTGCTGCCCGAGACAGCACTCATTTCGCGGTCATCGAAACTAATTTAAACAAAAAGAGTCTGAAAATAGATGATAATAGGGCGTGTCTGTATGTAGATTTGTTCGACAACGCTTTATAGTACCCTTCTGATAATAGTTAACCCTGGGGTGAGATGCCCCGATCCTGGAGATATGGATGAAATCACTGTTTAAAGTAACGCTGCTGGCGACCACAATGGCCGTTGCCCTGCATGCACCAATCACTTTTGCTGCTGAAGCTGCAAAACCTGCTACAACTGCTGACAGCAAAGCAGCGTTCAAAAATGACGATCAGAAATCAGCTTATGCACTGGGTGCCTCGCTGGGTCGTTACATGGAAAACTCTCTAAAAGAACAAGAAAAACTGGGCATCAAACTGGATAAAGATCAGCTGATCGCTGGTGTTCAGGATGCATTTGCTGATAAGAGCAAACTCTCCGACCAAGAGATCGAACAGACTCTGCAAGCATTCGAAGCTCGCGTGAAGTCTTCTGCTCAGGCGAAGATGGAAAAAGACGCGGCTGATAACGAAGCAAAAGGTAAAGAGTACCGCGAGAAATTTGCCAAAGAGAAAGGTGTGAAAACCTCTTCAACTGGTCTGGTTTATCAGGTAGTAGAAGCCGGTAAAGGCGAAGCACCGAAAGACAGCGATACTGTTGTAGTGAACTACAAAGGTACGCTGATCGACGGTAAAGAGTTCGACAACTCTTACACCCGTGGTGAACCGCTTTCTTTCCGTCTGGACGGTGTTATCCCGGGTTGGACAGAAGGTCTGAAGAACATCAAGAAAGGCGGTAAGATCAAACTGGTTATTCCACCAGAACTGGCTTACGGCAAAGCGGGTGTTCCGGGGATCCCACCGAATTCTACCCTGGTGTTTGACGTAGAGCTGCTGGATGTGAAACCAGCGCCGAAGGCTGATGCAAAGCCGGAAGCTGATGCGAAAGCCGCAGATTCTGCTAAAAAATAAGCATTAAGAACCGCCGCCTGACCAGGCGGCGGTTTTTTTATTACAGGCCGGATATAATTAGTGCTGGAAAGCGGAACCTCCGCTGTATTAATTTAGTTACCCGCATCATTAATGAGCCTGCCCTGAAAAGTTAACGACAGGCTCCTGAAAAGGAGTGTTTTTTTTCATGTCCAGGTCGCTTTTAACCAACGAAACCAGTGAGTTGGATTTACTGGATCAACGTCCTTTCGACCAGACCGATTTTGATATTCTGAAATCCTACGAAGCGGTGGTGGACGGGTTAGCGATGCTTATTGGCTCCCACTGTGAAATCGTTTTGCACTCTTTGCAGGATCTAAAATGTTCAGCCATTCGCATTGCTAACGGTGAACATACAGGCCGGAAGATTGGTTCGCCAATTACTGACCTGGCGCTACGTATGCTGCACGATATGACGGGAGCGGATAGCAGCGTTTCTAAATGCTACTTTACTCGCGCCAAAAGCGGCGTATTAATGAAGTCCCTGACTATCGCGATTCGTAACCGCGAACAGCGTGTAATTGGTCTGCTGTGCATCAATATGAATCTTGATGTTCCCTTCTCGCAGATTATGAGCACTTTTGTGCCGCCAGAAACCCCGGATGTCGGTTCAAGCGTCAACTTTGCCTCTTCTGTTGAAGATCTGGTTACCCAAACGCTGGAGTTCACCATCGAAGAAGTGAATGCCGATCGCAATGTTTCTAATAACGCCAAAAATCGTCAGATCGTGCTGAATCTCTACGAGAAAGGGATCTTCGATATTAAAGACGCGATCAACCAGGTTGCTGACCGCCTGAACATCTCCAAACACACTGTCTATCTCTACATCCGCCAGTTCAAAAGCGGTGATTTCCAGGGGCAAGATAAGTAATGCGTTTTGCCATCGTGGTGACCGGGCCAGCATACGGTACGCAACAGGCGAGTAGTGCTTTTCAGTTTGCGCAGGCGCTGATAGTAGAAGGCCATGAGTTAAGCAGCGTCTTTTTCTATCGGGAAGGGGTCTATAACGCTAACCAATTGACCTCACCGGCAAGTGACGAATTTGACCTTGTGCGCGGCTGGCAACAGTTGAATGCGCAACATGGTGTGGCGCTGAATATCTGCGTAGCGGCAGCGTTACGCCGCGGTATCGTCGATGAAACTGAAGCAGGAAGGCTGGGGCTGGCTTCGTCAAACCTTCAGCCGGGATTTACCTTAAGCGGACTTGGCGCGCTGGCGGAAGCCTCGCTGACCTGTGACAGGGTGGTACAGTTCTGATGAAACGAATTGCGTTTGTTTTTTCTACTGCACCTCATGGTACAGCTGCTGGTCGGGAAGGTTTAGATGCTTTACTGGCAACTTCCGCATTAACTGACGATCTGGCCGTCTTCTTTATTGCTGATGGCGTTTTTCAGCTGCTGTCAGGACAAAAGCCCGATGCAGTGCTGGCGCGTGATTACATTGCCACTTTTAAATTGTTGGGTCTGTACGACATTGAACAGTGCTGGGTTTGTGCGGCTTCACTGCGCGAACGCGGGTTAGATCCGCAGACACCCTTTGTTGTCGAAGCCACGCCGCTCGAAGCAGATGCCTTACGCCGCGAACTCGCCAACTACGATGTTATTTTGAGGTTTTGAGGCGTTTATGCTGCACACGTTACATCGTTCACCCTGGCTGACGGATTTTGCTGCGCTGCTGCGTCTGCTCAGTGAAGGAGACGAACTGCTATTATTGCAAGATGGCGTAACTGCCGCAGTTGACGGTAACCGCTACCTTGAAAGTCTGCGTAATGCCCCCATTAAGGTCTATGCCCTGAACGAAGACCTTATTGCCCGCGGTTTGACTGGTCAAATTTCGAACGACATCATTCCCATTGACTATACTGATTTCGTCAGACTTACGGTTAAGCACTCCAGCCAGATGGCCTGGTGATGGCGGGATCGTTGTATATTTCTTGACACCTTTTCGGCATCGCCCTAAAATTCGGCGTCCTCATATTGTGTGAGGACGTTTTATTACGTGTTTACGAAGCAAAAGCTAAAACCAGGAGCTATTTAATGGCAACAGTTAACCAGCTGGTACGCAAACCACGTGCTCGCAAAGTTGCGAAAAGCAACGTGCCTGCGCTGGAAGCATGCCCGCAAAAACGTGGCGTATGTACTCGTGTATATACTACCACTCCTAAAAAACCGAACTCCGCGCTGCGTAAAGTATGCCGTGTTCGTCTGACTAACGGTTTCGAAGTGACTTCCTACATCGGTGGTGAAGGTCACAACCTGCAGGAGCACTCCGTGATCCTGATCCGTGGCGGTCGTGTTAAAGACCTCCCGGGTGTTCGTTACCACACCGTACGTGGTGCGCTTGACTGCTCCGGCGTTAAAGACCGTAAGCAGGCTCGTTCCAAGTATGGCGTGAAGCGTCCTAAGGCTTAATGGTTCTCCGTTAAGTAAGGCCAAACGTTTTAACTTAAATGTCAAACTAAACTCGTAGAGTTTTGGACAATCCTGAATTAACAACGGAGTATTTCCATGCCACGTCGTCGCGTCATTGGTCAGCGTAAAATTCTGCCGGATCCGAAGTTCGGATCAGAACTGCTGGCTAAATTTGTAAATATCCTGATGGTAGATGGTAAAAAATCTACTGCTGAATCTATCGTATACAGCGCGCTGGAGACCCTGGCTCAGCGCTCTGGTAAATCTGAACTGGAAGCATTCGAAGTAGCTCTCGAAAACGTGCGCCCGACTGTAGAAGTTAAGTCTCGCCGCGTTGGTGGTTCTACTTATCAGGTACCAGTTGAAGTCCGTCCGGTTCGTCGTAATGCTCTGGCAATGCGTTGGATCGTTGAAGCTGCTCGTAAACGCGGTGATAAATCCATGGCTCTGCGCCTGGCGAACGAACTTTCTGATGCTGCAGAAAACAAAGGTACTGCAGTTAAGAAACGTGAAGACGTTCACCGTATGGCCGAAGCCAACAAGGCGTTCGCACACTACCGTTGGTAATCCCTTCGGAGTTTTAGTCACCAGGCGGGCGCTTCCAGTAAGCAGCCCGCTTTGGGCTACTTAAATTGAACGCCTAAAAGATAAACGAGGAAACAAATGGCTCGTACAACACCCATCGCACGCTACCGTAATATCGGTATCAGTGCGCACATCGACGCCGGTAAAACCACTACTACCGAACGTATTCTGTTCTACACCGGTGTAAACCATAAAATCGGTGAAGTTCATGACGGCGCTGCAACCATGGACTGGATGGAGCAGGAGCAGGAACGTGGTATTACCATCACTTCCGCTGCGACTACTGCATTCTGGTCTGGTATGGCTAAGCAGTATGAGCCGCATCGCATCAACATCATCGACACCCCGGGGCACGTTGACTTCACAATCGAAGTAGAACGTTCCATGCGTGTTCTCGATGGTGCGGTAATGGTTTACTGCGCAGTTGGTGGTGTTCAGCCGCAGTCTGAAACCGTATGGCGTCAGGCAAACAAATATAAAGTTCCGCGCATTGCGTTCGTTAACAAAATGGACCGCATGGGTGCGAACTTCCTGAAAGTTGTTAACCAGATCAAAACCCGTCTGGGCGCGAACCCGGTTCCGCTGCAGCTGGCGATTGGTGCTGAAGAACATTTCACCGGTGTTGTTGACCTGGTGAAAATGAAAGCTATCAACTGGAACGACGCTGACCAGGGCGTAACCTTCGAATACGAAGATATCCCGGCAGACATGGTTGAACTGGCTAACGAATGGCACCAGAACCTGATCGAATCCGCAGCTGAAGCTTCTGAAGAGCTGATGGAAAAATACCTGGGTGGTGAAGAACTGACTGAAGCAGAAATCAAAGGTGCTCTGCGTCAGCGCGTTCTGAACAACGAAATCATCCTGGTAACCTGTGGTTCTGCGTTCAAGAACAAAGGTGTTCAGGCGATGCTGGATGCGGTAATTGATTACCTGCCATCCCCGGTTGACGTACCTGCGATCAACGGTATCCTGGACGACGGTAAAGACACTCCGGCTGAGCGTCACGCAAGTGATGACGAGCCGTTCTCTGCACTGGCGTTCAAAATCGCTACCGACCCGTTTGTTGGTAACCTGACCTTCTTCCGTGTTTACTCCGGTGTGGTTAACTCTGGTGATACCGTACTGAACTCCGTGAAAGCTGCACGTGAGCGTTTCGGTCGTATCGTTCAGATGCACGCTAACAAACGTGAAGAGATCAAAGAAGTTCGCGCGGGCGACATCGCTGCTGCTATCGGTCTGAAAGACGTAACCACTGGTGACACCCTGTGTGACCCGGATGCGCCGATCATTCTGGAACGTATGGAATTCCCTGAGCCGGTAATCTCCATCGCAGTTGAACCGAAAACCAAAGCTGACCAGGAAAAAATGGGTCTGGCTCTGGGCCGTCTGGCTAAAGAAGACCCGTCTTTCCGTGTATGGACTGACGAAGAATCTAACCAGACCATTATCGCGGGTATGGGCGAACTGCACCTCGACATCATCGTTGACCGTATGAAGCGTGAATTCAACGTTGAAGCGAACGTAGGTAAACCGCAGGTTGCTTACCGTGAAACTATCCGCCAGAAAGTTACCGATGTTGAAGGTAAACACGCGAAACAGTCTGGTGGTCGTGGTCAGTATGGTCATGTTGTTATCGACATGTACCCGCTGGAGCCGGGTTCAAACCCGAAAGGCTACGAGTTCATCAACGACATTAAAGGTGGTGTAATCCCTGGCGAATACATCCCGGCCGTTGATAAAGGTATCCAGGAACAGCTGAAAGCAGGTCCGCTGGCAGGCTACCCGGTAGTAGACATGGGTATTCGTCTGCACTTCGGTTCTTACCATGACGTTGACTCCTCTGAACTGGCGTTTAAACTGGCTGCTTCTATCGCCTTTAAAGAAGGCTTTAAGAAAGCGAAACCAGTTCTGCTTGAGCCGATCATGAAGGTTGAAGTAGAAACTCCGGAAGAGAACACCGGTGACGTTATCGGTGACTTGAGCCGTCGTCGTGGTATGCTCAAAGGTCAGGAATCTGAAGTTACTGGCGTTAAGATCCACGCTGAAGTACCGCTGTCTGAAATGTTCGGATACGCAACTCAGCTGCGTTCTCTGACCAAAGGTCGTGCATCATACACTATGGAATTCCTGAAGTATGATGAAGCGCCGAGTAACGTTGCTCAGGCCGTAATTGAAGCCCGTGGTAAATAAGCCTAAGGGTTAATACCAAAGTCCCGTGCTCTCTCCTGAAGGGGAGAGCACTATAGTAAGGAATATAGCCGTGTCTAAAGAAAAATTTGAACGTACAAAACCGCACGTTAACGTTGGTACTATCGGCCACGTTGACCACGGTAAAACTACTCTGACCGCTGCAATCACCACCGTACTGGCTAAAACCTACGGCGGTGCTGCTCGTGCATTCGACCAGATCGATAACGCGCCGGAAGAAAAAGCTCGTGGTATCACCATCAACACTTCTCACGTTGAATATGACACCCCGACCCGTCACTACGCACACGTAGACTGCCCGGGGCACGCCGACTATGTTAAAAACATGATCACCGGTGCTGCTCAGATGGACGGCGCGATCCTGGTAGTTGCTGCGACTGACGGCCCGATGCCGCAGACTCGTGAGCACATCCTGCTGGGTCGTCAGGTAGGCGTTCCGTACATCATCGTGTTCCTGAACAAATGCGACATGGTTGATGACGAAGAGCTGCTGGAACTGGTTGAAATGGAAGTTCGTGAACTTCTGTCTCAGTACGACTTCCCGGGCGACGACACTCCGATCGTTCGTGGTTCTGCTCTGAAAGCGCTGGAAGGCGACGCAGAGTGGGAAGCGAAAATCCTGGAACTGGCTGGCTTCCTGGATTCTTATATTCCGGAACCAGAGCGTGCGATTGACAAGCCGTTCCTGCTGCCGATCGAAGACGTATTCTCCATCTCCGGTCGTGGTACCGTTGTTACCGGTCGTGTAGAACGCGGTATCATCAAAGTTGGTGAAGAAGTTGAAATCGTTGGTATCAAAGAGACTCAGAAGTCTACCTGTACTGGCGTTGAAATGTTCCGCAAACTGCTGGACGAAGGCCGTGCTGGTGAGAACGTAGGTGTTCTGCTGCGTGGTATCAAACGTGAAGAAATCGAACGTGGTCAGGTACTGGCTAAGCCGGGCACCATCAAGCCGCACACCAAGTTCGAATCTGAAGTGTACATTCTGTCCAAAGATGAAGGCGGCCGTCATACTCCGTTCTTCAAAGGCTACCGTCCGCAGTTCTACTTCCGTACTACTGACGTGACTGGTACCATCGAACTGCCGGAAGGCGTAGAGATGGTAATGCCGGGCGACAACATCAAAATGGTTGTTACCCTGATCCACCCGATCGCGATGGACGACGGTCTGCGTTTCGCAATCCGTGAAGGCGGCCGTACCGTTGGCGCGGGCGTTGTTGCTAAAGTTCTGGGCTAATTACACGTTAATTAGTTTTGAATTGAAAAGGGCGCTTCGGCGCCCTTTTTGCTGCCCGTAATTTGAGCTCGAAATATTTAGTCGTAATTTTGCTCGCTGAACTATGGCGCAAATAAAACTGTGCTATTGTAATCATAACCATTCTCATTTACACTTTGCGCAGAATTTGAACGGGAGCAATCATGTACGTTTGTTTGTGTAATGGTGTAAGTGACAAAAAAATTCGCCAGGCAGTCCGTCAGTTTCATCCGCAATCTTTCCAACAATTGCGTAAGTTTATTCCTGTGGGAAATCAATGCGGTAAGTGCATTCGCGCCGCGCGCGAAGTGATGCAGGACGAGTTGATGCAGATGCCAGAATTTAAAGAGATTGCCTGAAGACCACGCTTATTTTTTGACATCCCGCTAGCCCCATCTACGCTCTAATAGTGGAAGCGGAGGGACTATAAAATGAAAGGTGATGTTAAAATCATAAATTATCTCAATAAACTATTGGGAAATGAGCTTGTCGCAATCAATCAGTATTTTCTCCATGCCCGGATGTTTAAAAACTGGGGCCTGATGCGTCTCAATGACGTCGAATACCATGAATCCATCGATGAGATGAAACACGCTGATAAATATATCGAGCGTATTTTGTTTTTAGAAGGAATCCCCAACTTACAGGATTTAGGCAAACTGGGGATTGGTGAAGATGTCGAGGAGATGCTGCAATCCGACCTGCGATTAGAACTGGAAGGCGCGAAGGATCTCCGTGAGGCTATCGCGTATGCCGACAGCGTTCATGACTATGTTAGCCGTGATATGATGATCGAGATCCTTGCCGATGAAGAAGGTCATATTGACTGGCTCGAAACTGAGCTGGATCTCATCGGTAAAATCGGTTTACAAAATTACCTGCAATCACAAATAAAAGTTAAAGATTAACGGCCTGCTAGCAAACTATCCCAACCTACAACGAAACCCGCAGCCGCCAGAAATGGCCCAAACGGCAGCGGGTTTTTTAATGACTCTTTTCCTCTCATGAGCAGACCAACAACTACGGCTCCGCAAGCGAATGAGGCAGCAAGGAAAACCAGTCGTGGCAAGAAGGTCCAGGTATGCCAGGCACCAAGGGCGGCGAGAAACTTCACATCACCATAGCCTAATCCTTCTTTATGACGCAGTATGCGATACCCCCAGTAAATGACAGCGAATGTGCCGTAACCAATAATCGCCCCCCATAACGCATCGGCTAAACCGTCAGGATTACAAACCTGAGAGAACAAAAGACCTGACCAGAGTAACGGGCAGGTAAATCTGTCAGGTAACAAGCCATGCTTTGCATCCCATAAAAAAAGTAGGACAGATAAACAAGCGTACAAAATCAGAAAGGGAAGGTTAGCGTCCATAAAACATCCTCTGTAATTGGAGTATCACCATCGAATAACTCCGGATGCTCAGCAACAGAGAAATCGCTGATTTGTTAACCTGGTTCCGGTGAAAAACGCTATCTTCACAACCTTACAAATTTCGTGGAATACAGCTCGCAATCTGCGCGTTGCGATTAATTTCTACCCGATGCTTGCGTCAGGCTCAGATTTGCGTATAATGCGCGGGCTTGTCGTAGTTGACAGCAGGTTCAATCTGAACCTCAGTTAGCCGAATTTGGCTACCTAACAATGCTCCCAATCGGGGAGCTACGTAAGAACGGTTACACTCTCCCATCAATCGTAATGGGTCTGAGGAGTAATCATTTTCGTTTATAAAATAATTGGAGCTCTGGTCTCATGCAGAACCAAAGAATCCGTATCCGCCTGAAAGCGTTTGATCATCGTCTGATCGATCAAGCAACCGCGGAAATCGTCGAGACTGCCAAGCGCACTGGTGCGCAGGTCCGTGGTCCGATCCCGCTGCCGACACGCAAAGAGCGCTTCACTGTTCTGATCTCCCCGCACGTCAACAAAGACGCGCGCGATCAGTACGAAATCCGTACTCACTTGCGTCTGGTTGACATCGTTGAGCCAACCGAGAAAACCGTTGATGCTCTGATGCGTCTGGATCTGGCTGCCGGTGTAGACGTGCAGATCAGCCTGGGTTAATCAGGTCATTGAGCGATTGAGAGGTTGAAACAATGATTGGTTTAGTCGGTAAAAAAGTGGGTATGACCCGTATCTTCACAGAAGACGGCGTTTCTATCCCAGTAACCGTAATCGAAGTTGAAGCAAACCGCGTTACTCAGGTTAAAGACCTGGCTAACGATGGCTACCGTGCTATTCAGGTGACCACCGGTGCTAAAAAAGCTAACCGTGTGACCAAGCCTGAAGCTGGCCACTTCGCTAAAGCTGGCGTAGAAGCTGGCCGTGGTCTGTGGGAATTCCGCCTGGCTGAAGGCGAAGAGTTCACTGTAGGTCAGAGCATTAGCGTTGAACTGTTTGCTGACGTTAAAAAAGTTGACGTAACTGGCACCTCTAAAGGTAAAGGTTTCGCAGGTACCGTTAAGCGCTGGAACTTCCGTACCCAGGACGCTACTCACGGTAACTCCTTGTCTCACCGCGTTCCGGGTTCTATCGGTCAGAACCAGACTCCGGGCAAAGTGTTCAAAGGCAAGAAAATGGCAGGTCAGATGGGTAACGAACGTGTAACCGTTCAGAGCCTTGACGTAGTACGCGTTGACGCTGAGCGCAACCTGCTGCTGGTTAAAGGTGCTGTCCCGGGTGCAACCGGTAGCGACCTGATCGTTAAACCAGCTGTGAAGGCGTAAGGAGATAGCAATGGAATTAGTATTGAAAGACGCGCAGAGCGCGCTGACTGTTTCCGAAACTACCTTCGGTCGTGATTTCAACGAAGCGCTGGTTCACCAGGTTGTTGTTGCTTATGCAGCTGGTGCTCGTCAGGGTACTCGTGCTCAGAAGACTCGTGCTGAAGTAACTGGTTCCGGTAAAAAACCGTGGCGCCAGAAAGGCACCGGCCGTGCGCGTTCTGGTTCTATCAAGAGCCCGATCTGGCGTTCTGGTGGCGTGACCTTTGCTGCTCGTCCGCAGGACCACAGTCAAAAAGTTAACAAGAAGATGTACCGCGGCGCGCTGAAAAGCATCCTGTCCGAACTGGTACGTCAGGATCGTCTGATCGTTGTCGAGAAGTTCTCTGTAGAAGCGCCGAAAACTAAGCTGCTGGCACAGAAACTGAAAGACATGGCTCTGGAAGATGTGCTGATCATCACCGGTGAGCTGGACGAAAACCTGTTCCTGGCTGCGCGCAACCTGCACAAGGTTGACGTACGCGATGCAACTGGTATCGACCCGGTTAGCCTGATCGCCTTCGACAAAGTCGTAATGACTGCTGATGCTGTTAAGCAAGTTGAGGAGATGCTGGCATGATTCGTGAAGAACGTCTGCTGAAGGTGCTGCGTGCACCGCACGTTTCTGAAAAAGCGTCTACTGCGATGGAAAAATCCAACACCATCGTACTCAAAGTTGCTAAAGACGCGACCAAAGCAGAAATCAAAGCTGCTGTGCAGAAACTGTTTGAAGTCGAAGTCGAAGTCGTTAACACCCTGGTAGTTAAAGGGAAAGTTAAACGTCACGGACAGCGTATCGGTCGTCGTAGCGACTGGAAAAAAGCTTACGTCACCCTGAAAGAAGGCCAGAATCTGGACTTCGTTGGCGGCGCTGAGTAAGTCGGAGGAGTAATACAATGGCAGTTGTTAAATGTAAACCGACATCTCCGGGTCGTCGCCACGTAGTTAAAGTGGTTAACCCTGAGCTGCACAAGGGCAAACCTTTTGCTCCGTTGCTGGAAAAAAACAGCAAATCCGGTGGTCGTAACAACAATGGCCGTATCACCACTCGTCATATCGGTGGTGGCCACAAGCAGGCTTACCGTATTGTTGACTTCAAACGCAACAAAGACGGTATCCCGGCAGTTGTTGAACGTCTTGAGTACGATCCGAACCGTTCCGCGAACATCGCGCTGGTTCTGTACAAAGACGGTGAACGCCGTTACATCCTGGCCCCTAAAGGCCTGAAAGCTGGCGACCAGATTCAGTCTGGCGTTGATGCTGCAATCAAACCAGGTAACACCCTGCCGATGCGCAACATCCCGGTTGGTTCTACTGTTCATAACGTAGAAATGAAACCAGGTAAAGGCGGTCAGCTGGCACGTTCCGCTGGTACTTACGTTCAGATCGTTGCTCGTGATGGTGCTTATGTCACCCTGCGTCTGCGTTCTGGTGAAATGCGTAAAGTAGAAGCAGACTGCCGTGCAACTCTGGGCGAAGTTGGCAATGCTGAGCATATGCTGCGCGTTCTGGGTAAAGCAGGTGCTGCACGCTGGCGTGGTGTTCGTCCGACCGTTCGCGGTACCGCGATGAACCCGGTAGACCACCCACATGGTGGTGGTGAAGGTCGTAACTTTGGTAAGCACCCGGTAACTCCGTGGGGCGTTCAGACCAAAGGTAAGAAGACCCGCAGCAACAAGCGTACTGATAAATTCATCGTACGTCGCCGTAGCAAATAATTTTAGAGGATAAGCCATGCCACGTTCTCTCAAGAAAGGTCCTTTTATTGACCTGCACTTGCTGAAGAAGGTAGAGAAAGCGGTGGAAAGCGGAGACAAGAAGCCCCTGCGCACTTGGTCCCGTCGTTCAACGATCTTTCCTAACATGATCGGTTTGACCATCGCTGTCCATAATGGTCGTCAGCACGTTCCGGTATTTGTAACCGACGAAATGGTCGGTCACAAACTGGGTGAATTCGCACCGACTCGTACTTATCGCGGCCACGCTGCTGATAAAAAAGCGAAGAAGAAATAAGGTAGGAGGAAGAGATGGAAACTATCGCTAAACATCGCCATGCTCGTTCTTCTGCTCAGAAGGTTCGCCTTGTTGCTGACCTGATTCGCGGTAAGAAAGTGTCGCAGGCTCTGGATATTTTGACCTACACCAACAAGAAAGCGGCTGTACTGGTCAAGAAAGTTCTGGAATCTGCCATTGCTAACGCTGAACACAACGATGGCGCTGACATTGACGATCTGAAAGTTACGAAAATTTTCGTAGACGAAGGCCCGAGCATGAAGCGCATTATGCCGCGTGCAAAAGGTCGTGCAGATCGCATCCTGAAGCGCACCAGCCACATCACTGTGGTTGTGTCCGATCGCTGAGACTCTGGAGACTAGCAATGGGTCAGAAAGTACATCCTAATGGTATTCGCCTGGGTATTGTAAAACCATGGAACTCTACCTGGTTTGCGAACACCAAAGAATTCGCTGACAACCTGGACAGCGATTTTAAAGTACGTCAGTACCTGACTAAGGAACTGGCTAAAGCGTCCGTATCTCGTATCGTTATCGAGCGTCCGGCTAAGAGCATCCGTGTAACCATTCACACTGCTCGCCCGGGTATCGTTATCGGTAAAAAAGGTGAAGACGTAGAAAAACTGCGTAAGGTCGTAGCGGACATCGCTGGCGTTCCTGCACAGATCAACATCGCCGAAGTTCGTAAGCCTGAACTGGACGCAAAACTGGTTGCTGACAGCATCACTTCTCAGCTGGAACGTCGCGTTATGTTCCGTCGTGCTATGAAGCGTGCTGTACAGAACGCAATGCGTCTGGGCGCTAAAGGTATTAAAGTTGAAGTTAGCGGCCGTCTGGGCGGCGCGGAAATCGCACGTACCGAATGGTACCGCGAAGGTCGCGTACCGCTGCACACTCTGCGTGCTGACATCGACTACAACACCTCTGAAGCGCACACCACTTACGGTGTAATCGGCGTTAAAGTGTGGATCTTCAAAGGCGAGATCCTGGGTGGTATGGCTGCTGTTGAACAACCGGAAAAACCGGCTGCTCAGCCTAAAAAGCAGCAGCGTAAAGGCCGTAAATAAGGAGCGTCGCTGATGTTACAACCAAAGCGTACAAAATTCCGTAAAATGCACAAAGGCCGTAACCGCGGTCTGGCGCAGGGTACGGATGTTAGCTTCGGCAGCTTCGGTCTGAAAGCTGTTGGCCGTGGTCGTCTGACTGCCCGTCAGATCGAAGCAGCACGTCGTGCTATGACCCGTGCAGTTAAGCGTCAAGGTAAGATCTGGATCCGTGTGTTCCCGGACAAACCGATCACTGAAAAGCCGCTGGCAGTGCGTATGGGTAAAGGTAAAGGTAACGTGGAGTATTGGGTTGCCTTGATTCAGCCGGGTAAAGTCCTGTATGAAATGGACGGTGTTCCGGAAGAGCTGGCCCGTGAAGCATTCAAGCTGGCAGCAGCGAAACTGCCGATTAAAACCACCTTTGTAACTAAGACGGTGATGTAATGAAAGCAAAAGAGCTGCGTGAGAAGAGCGTTGAAGAGCTGAACACCGAGCTGCTGAACCTGCTGCGTGAGCAGTTCAACCTGCGTATGCAGGCTGCAAGTGGCCAGCTGCAACAGTCTCACCTGTTGAAGCAAGTGCGTCGCGATGTCGCACGCGTTAAGACTTTACTGAACGAGAAGGCGGGTGCGTAATGACCGATAAAATCCGTACTCTGCAAGGTCGCGTTGTTAGCGACAAAATGGAGAAATCCATTGTTGTTGCTATCGAACGTTTTGTGAAACACCCGATCTACGGTAAATTCATCAAGCGTACGACCAAACTGCACGTACATGACGAGAACAACGAATGCGGTATCGGTGACGTGGTTGAAATCCGCGAATGCCGTCCGCTGTCCAAGACTAAATCCTGGACGCTGGTTCGCGTTGTAGAGAAAGCGGTTCTGTAATACAGTACACTCTCTCGATACGAATAAACGGCTCAGAAATGAGCCGTTTATTTTTTCTACCCATATCCTTGAAGCGGTGTTATAATGCCGCGCCCTCGATATGGGGATTTTTAACGACCTGATTTTCGGGTCTCAGTAGTAGTTGACATTAGCGGAGCACTAAAATGATCCAAGAACAGACTATGCTGAACGTCGCCGACAACTCCGGTGCACGTCGCGTAATGTGTATCAAGGTTCTGGGTGGCTCGCACCGTCGCTACGCAGGCGTAGGCGACATCATCAAGATCACCATCAAAGAAGCAATTCCGCGTGGTAAGGTCAAAAAAGGTGATGTGCTGAAGGCGGTAGTGGTGCGCACCAAGAAGGGTGTTCGTCGCCCGGACGGTTCTGTCATTCGCTTCGATGGTAATGCTTGTGTTCTTCTGAACAACAACAGCGAGCAGCCTATCGGTACGCGTATTTTTGGGCCGGTAACTCGTGAGCTTCGTAGTGAGAAGTTCATGAAAATTATCTCTCTGGCACCAGAAGTACTCTAAGGAGCGAATCATGGCAGCGAAAATCCGTCGTGATGACGAAGTTATCGTGTTAACCGGTAAAGATAAAGGTAAACGCGGTAAAGTTAAGAATGTCCTGTCTTCCGGCAAGGTCATTGTTGAAGGTATCAACCTGGTTAAGAAACATCAGAAGCCGGTTCCGGCCCTGAACCAACCGGGTGGCATCGTTGAAAAAGAAGCCGCTATTCAGGTTTCCAACGTAGCAATCTTCAATGCGGCAACCGGCAAGGCTGACCGTGTAGGCTTTAGATTCGAAGACGGCAAAAAAGTCCGTTTCTTCAAGTCTAACAGCGAAACTATCAAGTAATTTGGAGTAGTACGATGGCGAAACTGCATGATTACTACAAAGACGAAGTAGTTAAAAAACTCATGACTGAGTTTAACTACAATTCTGTCATGCAAGTCCCTCGGGTCGAGAAGATCACCCTGAACATGGGTGTTGGTGAAGCGATCGCTGACAAAAAACTGCTGGATAACGCAGCAGCAGACCTGGCAGCAATCTCCGGTCAAAAACCGCTGATCACCAAAGCACGCAAATCTGTTGCAGGCTTCAAAATCCGTCAGGGCTATCCGATCGGCTGTAAAGTAACTCTGCGTGGCGAACGCATGTGGGAGTTCTTTGAGCGCCTGATCACTATTGCTGTACCTCGTATCCGTGACTTCCGTGGCCTGTCCGCTAAGTCTTTCGACGGTCGTGGTAACTACAGCATGGGTGTCCGTGAGCAGATCATCTTCCCAGAAATCGACTACGATAAAGTCGACCGCGTTCGTGGTTTGGATATTACCATTACCACTACTGCGAAATCTGACGAAGAAGGCCGCGCTCTGCTGGCTGCCTTTGACTTCCCGTTCCGCAAGTAAGGTAGGGTTACTAAATGGCTAAGCAATCAATGAAAGCACGCGAAGTAAAACGCGTAGCTTTAGCTGATAAATACTTCGCGAAACGCGCTGAACTGAAAGCGATCATCTCTGATGTGAACGCTTCCGACGAAGATCGTTGGAACGCTGTTCTCAAGCTGCAGACTCTGCCGCGTGATTCCAGCCCGTCTCGTCAGCGTAACCGCTGCCGTCAAACAGGTCGTCCGCATGGTTTCCTGCGGAAGTTCGGGTTGAGCCGTATTAAGGTCCGTGAAGCCGCTATGCGCGGTGAAATCCCGGGTCTGAAAAAGGCTAGCTGGTAATTGTCACCAATTGAATCACGGGAGTAAAGACAGATGAGCATGCAAGATCCGATCGCGGATATGCTGACCCGTATCCGTAACGGTCAGGCCGCGAACAAAGCTGCGGTCACCATGCCTTCCTCCAAGCTGAAAGTGGCAATCGCCAACGTGCTGAAGGAAGAAGGTTTTATTGAAGATTTTAAAGTTGAAGGCGACACCAAGCCTGAACTGGAACTTACTCTGAAGTATTTCCAGGGCAAAGCTGTTGTAGAAAGCATTCAGCGTGTCAGCCGCCCAGGTCTGCGCATCTATAAACGTAAAGATGAGCTGCCGAAAGTTATGGCGGGTCTGGGTATCGCAGTTGTTTCTACCTCTAAAGGTGTTATGACTGATCGTGCAGCGCGCCAGGCTGGTCTTGGTGGCGAAATTATCTGCTACGTAGCCTAATCGGAGGAAAAAATGTCTCGTGTTGCTAAAGCACCGGTCGTTGTTCCTGCCGGCGTTGACGTAAAAATCAACGGTCAGGTTATTACGATCAAAGGTAAAAACGGCGAGCTGACTCGTACTCTCAACGATGCTGTTGAAGTTAAACATGCAGATAATACCCTGACCTTCGGTCCGCGTGATGGTTACGCAGACGGTTGGGCACAGGCTGGTACCGCGCGTGCCCTGCTGAACTCAATGGTTATCGGTGTTACCGAAGGCTTCACTAAGAAGCTGCAGCTGGTTGGTGTAGGTTACCGTGCAGCGGTTAAAGGCAATGTGATTAACCTGTCTCTGGGTTTCTCTCATCCTGTTGACCATCAGCTGCCTGCGGGTATCACTGCTGAATGTCCGACTCAGACTGAAATCGTGCTGAAAGGCGCTGATAAGCAGGTGATCGGCCAGGTTGCAGCGGATCTGCGCGCCTACCGTCGTCCTGAGCCTTATAAAGGCAAGGGTGTTCGTTACGCCGACGAAGTCGTGCGTACCAAAGAGGCTAAGAAGAAGTAAGGTAACACTATGGATAAGAAATCTGCTCGTATCCGTCGTGCGACCCGCGCACGCCGCAAGCTCCAGGAGCTGGGCGCAACTCGCCTGGTGGTACATCGTACCCCGCGTCACATTTACGCACAGGTAATTGCACCGAACGGTTCTGAAGTTCTGGTAGCTGCTTCTACTGTAGAAAAAGCTATCGCTGAACAACTGAAGTACACCGGTAACAAAGACGCGGCTGCAGCTGTGGGTAAAGCTGTCGCTGAACGCGCTCTGGAAAAAGGCATCAAAGATGTATCCTTTGACCGTTCCGGGTTCCAATATCATGGTCGTGTCCAGGCACTGGCAGATGCTGCCCGTGAAGCTGGCCTTCAGTTCTAAGGTAGAGGTGTAAGATGGCTCACATCGAAAAACAAGCTGGCGAACTGCAGGAAAAGCTGATCGCGGTAAACCGCGTATCTAAAACCGTTAAAGGTGGTCGTATTTTCTCCTTCACAGCTCTGACTGTAGTTGGCGATGGTAACGGTCGCGTTGGTTTTGGTTACGGTAAAGCGCGTGAAGTTCCAGCAGCGATCCAGAAAGCGATGGAAAAAGCCCGTCGCAATATGATTAACGTCGCGCTGAATAACGGCACTCTGCAACACCCTGTTAAAGGTGTTCACACGGGTTCTCGCGTATTCATGCAGCCGGCTTCCGAAGGTACCGGTATCATCGCCGGTGGTGCAATGCGCGCCGTTCTGGAAGTCGCTGGGGTTCATAACGTTCTGGCTAAAGCATATGGTTCCACCAACCCGATCAACGTGGTTCGTGCAACTATTGATGGCCTGGAAAATATGAATTCTCCAGAAATGGTCGCTGCCAAGCGTGGTAAATCCGTTGAAGAAATTCTGGGGAAATAAACCATGGCAAAGACTATTAAAATTACTCAAACCCGCAGTGCAATCGGTCGTCTGCCGAAACACAAGGCAACGCTGCTTGGCCTGGGTCTGCGTCGTATTGGTCACACCGTAGAGCGCGAGGATACTCCTGCTATTCGCGGTATGATCAACGCGGTTTCCTTCATGGTTAAAGTTGAGGAGTAAGAGATGCGTTTAAATACTCTGTCTCCGGCCGAAGGCTCCAAAAAGGCGGGTAAACGCCTGGGTCGTGGTATCGGTTCTGGCCTCGGTAAAACCGGTGGTCGTGGTCACAAAGGTCAGAAATCTCGTTCTGGCGGTGGCGTACGTCGCGGTTTCGAGGGTGGTCAGATGCCTCTGTACCGTCGTCTGCCGAAATTCGGCTTCACTTCTCGTAAAGCAGCGATTACAGCCGAAGTTCGTCTGTCTGACCTGGCTAAAGTAGAAGGCGGTGTTGTAGACCTGAACACGCTGAAAGCGGCTAACATTATCGGTATCCAGATCGAGTTCGCGAAAGTGATCCTGGCTGGCGAAGTAACGACTCCGGTAACTGTTCGTGGCCTGCGTGTTACTAAAGGCGCTCGTGCTGCTATCGAAGCTGCTGGCGGTAAAATCGAGGAATAAGTAGCAGATGGCTAAACAACCGGGATTAGATTTTCAAAGTGCCAAAGGTGGCTTAGGCGAGCTGAAACGCAGACTGCTGTTTGTTATCGGTGCGCTGATTGTGTTCCGTATTGGCTCTTTTATTCCGATCCCTGGTATTGATGCCGCTGTACTTGCCAAACTGCTTGAGCAACAGCGAGGCACCATCATTGAGATGTTTAACATGTTCTCTGGTGGTGCTCTCAGCCGTGCTTCTATCTTTGCTCTGGGGATCATGCCGTATATTTCGGCGTCGATCATTATCCAGCTGCTGACGGTGGTTCACCCAACGTTGGCAGAAATTAAGAAAGAAGGGGAGTCTGGTCGTCGTAAGATCAGCCAGTACACCCGTTACGGTACTCTGGTGCTGGCAATATTCCAGTCGATCGGTATTGCTACCGGTCTGCCGAATATGCCTGGTATGCAAGGCCTGGTGATTAACCCAGGCTTTGCATTCTACTTCACCGCTGTTGTAAGTCTGGTCACAGGAACGATGTTCCTGATGTGGTTGGGCGAACAGATTACTGAACGAGGTATCGGCAACGGTATTTCAATCATTATCTTCGCCGGTATTGTCGCGGGACTCCCGCCAGCCATTGCCCATACTATCGAGCAAGCGCGTCAAGGCGACCTGCACTTCCTCGTGTTGCTGTTGGTTGCAGTATTAGTATTTGCAGTGACGTTCTTTGTTGTATTTGTTGAGCGTGGTCAACGCCGCATTGTGGTAAACTACGCGAAACGTCAGCAAGGTCGTCGTGTCTATGCTGCACAGAGCACACATTTACCGCTGAAAGTGAATATGGCGGGGGTAATCCCGGCAATCTTCGCTTCCAGTATTATTCTGTTCCCGGCGACCATCGCGTCATGGTTCGGGGGCGGTACTGGTTGGAACTGGCTGACAACAATTTCGCTGTATTTGCAGCCTGGGCAACCGCTTTATGTGTTACTCTATGCGTCTGCAATCATCTTCTTCTGTTTCTTCTACACGGCGTTGGTTTTCAACCCGCGTGAAACAGCAGATAACCTGAAGAAGTCCGGTGCATTTGTACCAGGAATTCGTCCGGGAGAGCAAACGGCGAAGTATATCGATAAAGTAATGACCCGCCTGACCCTGGTTGGTGCGCTGTATATTACCTTTATCTGCCTGATCCCGGAGTTCATGCGTGATGCAATGAAAGTACCGTTCTACTTCGGTGGGACCTCACTGCTTATCGTTGTTGTCGTGATTATGGACTTTATGGCTCAAGTGCAAACTCTGATGATGTCCAGTCAGTATGAGTCTGCATTGAAGAAGGCGAACCTGAAAGGCTACGGCCGATAATTGGTCGCCCGAGAAGTTACGGAGAGTAAAAATGAAAGTTCGTGCTTCCGTCAAGAAATTATGCCGTAACTGCAAAATCGTTAAGCGTGATGGTGTCATCCGTGTGATTTGCAGTGCCGAGCCGAAGCATAAACAGCGCCAAGGCTGATTTTTTCGCATATTTTTCTTGCAAAGTTGGGTTGAGCTGGCTAGATTAGCCAGCCAATCTTTTGTATGTCTGTGCGTTTCCATTTGAGTATCCTGAAAACGGGCTTTTCAGCATGGAACGTACATATTAAATAGTAGGAGTGCATAGTGGCCCGTATAGCAGGCATTAACATTCCTGATCATAAGCATGCCGTAATCGCATTAACTTCGATTTATGGCGTCGGCAAGACCCGTTCTAAAGCCATCCTGGCTGCAGCGGGTATCGCTGAAGATGTTAAGATCAGTGAGCTGTCTGAAGGACAAATCGACACGCTGCGTGACGAAGTTGCCAAATTTGTCGTTGAAGGTGATCTGCGCCGTGAAATCAGCATGAGCATCAAGCGCCTGATGGATCTTGGTTGCTATCGCGGTTTGCGTCATCGTCGTGGTCTCCCGGTTCGCGGTCAGCGTACCAAGACCAACGCACGTACCCGTAAGGGTCCGCGCAAACCGATCAAGAAATAATCGGGGTGATTGAATAATGGCAAAGGCACCAATTCGTGCACGTAAACGTGTAAGAAAACAAGTCTCTGACGGCGTGGCTCATATCCATGCTTCTTTCAACAACACCATCGTGACTATCACTGATCGTCAGGGTAACGCGTTGGGTTGGGCAACAGCCGGTGGTTCCGGTTTCCGTGGTTCTCGCAAATCCACTCCGTTTGCAGCTCAGGTTGCAGCAGAGCGTTGCGCTGACGCCGTGAAAGAATACGGCATCAAGAATCTGGAAGTTATGGTTAAAGGTCCGGGTCCAGGCCGCGAATCTACTATTCGTGCTCTGAACGCCGCAGGTTTCCGCATCACTAATATTACTGATGTGACTCCGATCCCTCATAACGGTTGTCGTCCGCCGAAAAAACGTCGCGTATAACGCCTCGTTTTCCAGGTTTGTTGGAGAAAGAAAATGGCAAGATATTTGGGTCCTAAGCTCAAGCTGAGCCGTCGTGAGGGCACCGACTTATTCCTTAAGTCTGGCGTTCGCGCGATCGATACCAAGTGTAAAATTGAACAAGCTCCTGGCCAGCACGGTGCGCGTAAACCGCGTCTGTCTGACTATGGTGTGCAGTTGCGTGAAAAGCAAAAAGTTCGCCGTATCTATGGTGTGCTGGAGCGTCAGTTCCGTAACTACTACAAAGAAGCAGCACGTCTGAAAGGCAACACCGGTGAAAACCTGTTGGCTCTGCTGGAAGGTCGTCTGGACAACGTTGTATACCGTATGGGCTTCGGTGCCACTCGTGCAGAAGCACGTCAGCTGGTTAGCCATAAAGCAATTATGGTAAACGGTCGTGTTGTTAACATCGCTTCTTATCAGGTTAGTCCGAATGACGTTGTAAGCATTCGTGAGAAAGCGAAGAAGCAGTCTCGCGTGAAAGCCGCTCTGGAGCTGGCTGAGCAGCGTGAAAAGCCAACCTGGCTGGAAGTTGATGCTGGCAAGATGGAAGGTACGTTTAAGCGTAAGCCGGAGCGTTCTGATCTGTCTGCGGACATTAACGAACACCTGATCGTCGAGCTTTACTCCAAGTAAAGCTTAGTACCAAAGAGAGGACACAATGCAGGGTTCTGTGACAGAGTTTCTAAAACCGCGCCTGGTTGATATCGAGCAAGTGAGTTCGACGCACGCCAAGGTGACCCTTGAGCCTTTAGAGCGTGGCTTTGGCCATACTCTGGGTAACGCACTGCGCCGTATTCTGCTCTCATCGATGCCGGGTTGCGCGGTGACCGAGGTTGAGATTGATGGTGTACTACATGAGTACAGCACCAAAGAAGGCGTTCAGGAAGATATCCTGGAAATCCTGCTCAACCTGAAAGGGCTGGCGGTGAGAGTTCAGGGCAAAGATGAAGTTATTCTTACCTTGAATAAATCTGGCATTGGCCCTGTGACTGCAGCCGATATCACCCACGACGGTGATGTCGAAATCGTCAAGCCGCAGCACGTGATCTGCCACCTGACCGATGAGAACGCGTCTATTAGCATGCGTATCAAAGTTCAGCGCGGTCGTGGTTATGTGCCGGCTTCTACCCGAATTCATTCGGAAGAAGATGAGCGCCCAATCGGCCGTCTGCTGGTCGACGCATGCTACAGCCCTGTGGAGCGTATTGCCTACAATGTTGAAGCAGCGCGTGTAGAACAGCGTACCGACCTGGACAAGCTGGTCATCGAAATGGAAACCAACGGCACAATCGATCCTGAAGAGGCGATTCGTCGTGCGGCAACCATTCTGGCTGAACAACTGGAAGCTTTCGTTGACTTACGTGATGTACGTCAGCCTGAAGTGAAAGAAGAGAAACCAGAGTTCGATCCGATCCTGCTGCGCCCTGTTGACGATCTGGAATTGACTGTCCGCTCTGCTAACTGCCTTAAAGCAGAAGCTATCCACTATATCGGTGATCTGGTACAGCGTACCGAGGTTGAGCTCCTTAAAACGCCTAACCTTGGTAAAAAATCTCTTACTGAGATTAAAGACGTGCTGGCTTCCCGTGGACTGTCTCTGGGCATGCGCCTGGAAAACTGGCCACCGGCAAGCATCGCTGACGAGTAACCGGATCACAGGTTAAGGTTTTACTGAGAAGGATAAGGTCATGCGCCATCGTAAGAGTGGTCGTCAACTGAACCGCAACAGCAGCCATCGCCAGGCTATGTTCCGCAATATGGCAGGTTCACTGGTTCGTCATGAAATCATCAAGACGACTCTGCCTAAAGCGAAAGAGCTGCGCCGCGTAGTTGAGCCGCTGATTACTCTTGCCAAGACTGATAGCGTTGCTAATCGTCGTCTGGCATTCGCCCGTACTCGTGATAACGAGATCGTGGCAAAACTGTTTAACGAACTGGGCCCGCGTTTCGCGAGCCGTGCCGGTGGTTACACTCGTATTCTGAAGTGTGGCTTCCGTGCAGGCGACAACGCGCCGATGGCTTACATCGAGCTGGTTGATCGTTCAGAGAAAGCAGAAGCTGCTGCAGAGTAATCTGAAGCAACGTAAAAAAACCCGCCCCGGCGGGTTTTTTTATACCCGTAGCATCCCCACTTATCTACAATAGCTGTACTCTTTTTGTTCATCCCCTGGAGTATATATGTGGTTACTTGACCAGTGGGCAGAGCGTCATATAGCAGAAGCGCAAGCGAAAGGTGAGTTTGATAACCTGGCAGGTAGCGGCGAACCATTGATACTGGATGATGATTCTCACGTGCCACCGGAATTACGTGCGGGGTATCGCTTGTTGAAGAATGGCGGTTGCTTACCGCCAGAACTTGAGCAACGGAGGGAAGCAATTCAGCTTCTGGATATTCTCAAAGGTATCCGTCACGATGATCCGCAATATCAAGAGGTTAGCCGTCGATTGTCATTACTGGAATTGAAGCTGCGACAAGCTGGACTGAGTACCGATTTTTTACGCGGCGATTATGCTGACAAGTTGTTGAATAAAATCAACGATAACTAGTGGAGTATGTATGTATCGCATTGGTGAGCTGGCAAAAATGGCGGAAGTAACACCCGACACGATTCGTTATTACGAAAAACAGCAGATGATGGAGCATGAAGTGCGTACTGAAGGTGGGTTTCGCCTGTATACCGAAAGCGATCTCCAGCGATTGAAATTTATCCGCCATGCCAGACAACTAGGTTTCAGTCTGGAGTCGATCCGCGAGTTGCTGTCGATCCGTATCGATCCTGAACACCATACCTGTCAGGAGTCAAAAGGCATTGTGCAGGAAAGATTGCAGGAAGTCGAAGCACGGATAGCCGAGTTGCAGAGTATGCAGCGTTCCTTGCAACGCCTTAACGATGCCTGTTGTGGGACCGCCCATAGCAGTGTTTATTGCTCGATTCTTGAAGCTCTTGAACAAGGGGCGAGTGGCGTTAAGAGTGGCTGTTGATTTTTTGCACTGACAGGATTACACTCGCGCCGTTAAATAACCAACTGGAGTTTTTATGAGCCGATATCAGCATACTAAAGGGCAGATAAAGGATAATGCGATAGAAGCATTACTACATGATCCCTTATTCCGACAGCGAGTAGAGAAAAATAAGAAAGGGAAAGGCAGTTACATGCGAAAAGGAAAACATGGCAATCGGGGGAACTGGGAGGCCAGTGGCAAGAAAGTAAATCACTTTTTTACCACTGGCCTTCTGCTTTCAGGCGTTTGTTAAGAGCGGTTATTCTGCTCTTTCAGCAAATCACGAATTTCTGTCAGTAATACTTCTTCTTTAGTTGGTGCTGGTGCGGCTGCTGGTTCTTCTTTTTTCCGATTCAGTTTGTTGATTAGCTTAATCGCCATAAAGATGGCAAAGGCCACAATCAGAAAATCAAAGACGTTTTGAATGAAGACACCGTAATGCATCACAACAGCAGGGATATCCCCCTGCGCATCGCGTAGCGTGACAGCAAACTGTTTAAAGTCGATCCCGCCAATTAATAAGCCCAGAGGTGGCATGATGATATCGGCAACCAGTGAAGATACAATCTTCCCGAATGCCGCACCGATAATGACACCCACCGCCAAATCCACCACGTTCCCGCGCATCGCAAATTCGCGAAATTCTTTAATAATGCTCATGTTATTCTCCCTATGAAGCCGACAACCATAAGTCTAACAAATGTTATGCCATTTTCCTGCCAGGAATGAATCTCATTAATCCTTGATAATCAAAGGGAAATAATAAGGCGTCATTAGACGCCTTATTAATTACAAGAAGAAAGGGCTTGGCTGGAAGAGTCTTTCGACGTCGGTAATAAACTTTTTATCTGTGAGGAACATAATTACGTGATCGCCTTGCTCAATGCGCAGATTGTCATTGGCAATCATCACGTCGTTTCCACGTACCACCGCTCCAATAATCGTTCCTGGCGGTAGCTTGATTTCGTCAATGACTCTGCCGACAACGCGTGAGGTGCTTTCATCACCGTGAGCAACGGCTTCAATAGCTTCTGCTACGCCGCGGCGCAATGAGGAAACACCAACAATATCTGCTTTTCGCACATGGCTAAGCAACGCAGAAATAGTTGCTTGTTGTGGTGAAATCGCAATATCGATCACGCTCCCCTGAACCAGATCCACATAAGCGCGACGCTGGATCAATACCATCACCTTTTTCGCACCCATACGTTTGGCAAGCATGGCGGACATGATATTGGCCTCGTCATCGTTGGTGACGGCAATAAACAGATCAACTTGATCGATATGTTCTTCGGCCAGCAGTTCTTGATCCGACGCATCACCAAAAAAGACGATCGTATTCTGCAACTTTTCCGCCAGTTCGGCAGCGCGCTGCTGATTACGTTCGATGAGTTTAACGCTGTAATCTTTTTCCAGACGACGCGCCAGCCCTGCACCGATATTACCGCCACCAACCAGCATGATCCGCTTATACGGTTTTTCCAGTCGCTGTAATTCACTCATCACCGCACGGATATGCTGTGAAGCGGCAATAAAGAACACTTCATCACCAGCTTCCACAATGGTCGAACCTTGTGGACGAATGGGGCGATCGTGGCGGAAAATTGCTGCCACACGAGTATCGATATGTGGCATATGTTCGCGCATGGTCGAAAGTGCGTTACCAATCAGCGGGCCGCCATAATAGGCTTTAACCACAGCGAGGCTGACTTTACCCTCAGCGAAGTTCACCACCTGCAATGCGCCGGGATACTCAATCAGTCGGTAAATATTATCGATAACCAACTGCTCTGGTGCGATCAGATGATCAATCGGTACAGCATCTGAATGAAATAGCTTATCGGCATCGCGCACGTAGTCTGGTGAGCGGATGCGAGCGATGCGATTAGGGGTGTTGAAAAGTGAGTAGGCTACCTGGCAGGCAACCATATTGGTTTCATCTGAACTGGTTACAGCAACCAGCATATCGGCGTCGTCGGCACCTGCCTCCCGCAATACGCGTGGATGAGAGCCATGCCCCTGCACGACTCGCAGGTCAAATTTATCCTGCAAGGTCCGCAGACGCTCACCGTTGGTATCGACAACAGTGATATCGTTGTTCTCGCCAACCAGGTTTTCCGCCAGTGTGCCGCCAACCTGGCCGGCACCCAGAATGATAATTTTCATCAGTCGCGACCCGTTATCTCATCACTTTTTGATTAGCTTAGCGTAAAAGAAGCCGTCGCCCTCTTCGGCACCAGGCAGATTTTGTTTACCCGGTTGCTCTGGTGTTCCTGTTTCGCAAAGTTCGGCATCAGCGGTACGTTGCAAAAAGGCTTTAATCTGCAGGCTATTCTCTTCCGGTAACACCGAACAGGTGGCATAGACCAGGGTTCCACCGGATTTTAAATGCGGCCAAATGGCGTCGAGAATTTCAGACTGCAATTGCGCGAGTTCCGGGATATCGCGATCGCGACGTAACCATTTAATATCCGGATGGCGACGAATCACACCGGTTGCTGAACAAGGCGCATCTAATAAAATGCGATCAAACTGTTGCTCGCCACACCATTGGGAAGGGTAGCGGCCATCACCTTGTTTCACGGTCGCTTTCATACCAAGGCGTTTTAAATTGTCGTAAACGCGAGAGAGGCGCTGTTCGTCAATATCAACCGCAACAACCTGCGCTTCTGGTGCCACCTCAAGGATATGCGTTGTTTTACCGCCGGGGGCGGCACAAAGATCCAGAATGTGTTCACCGTTTTGTGGCGCAAGCCAGGTCATGCAACCTTGTGCTGATGCATCCTGAACGGTAACCCATCCGTCTTCAAAACCAGGTAGCGCATGAACAGGTGCAGGTGTTTCCAGCCGTACAGCATCAGGGTAATCCGCATGCGGGAAACCTTTCATTCCTGCTTCATCCAACAATGCAAGCCAGCTGTCGCGGGAATGATGCGTACGATTAACGCGCAGCCACATTGGCGGACGCTGGTTATTGGCTTCGACGATGGATTGCCACTGCTCTGGATACGCTTTTTGCAGACGCTTCAGCAACCAGGAAGGATGCAGATAACGTGCATCACTGGCATTAAACTCGGCTAATAACTCTTCTTGCTGACGCTGGAACTGGCGTAATACACCGTTTATCAACCCTTTAAGTTGCGGACGCTTAATTGCGATAGCGCCTTCAACCGTTTCAGCCAGCGCAGCATGAGGTGGAATGCGGGTATAAAGCAGTTGATACAAACCAACCATAATCAGGTAATGCACGGTCCGCTGTTTGCCGGTCATCGGACGGGCCATTAACTTATTAATCAGCCAGTCTAACTGCGAAAGCGTACGCAGTACGCCAAAGCACAACTCTTGAAGAAGTGCTTTGTCTTTATCGGAAACTTTTTGCTGGAGCGGTGGCAGAATGTTGCTTAATGATTGCCCTTGCTCTACGACTTGTTCAACGGCCTGTGCCGCCATGCTACGTAAATTACGTTGTTTTTTCATAAGTATAAAAATGCCCGGTAAGACCGGGCTTAGAAGAGTGGACTATCAGACCAGACGGTTGCCCGGAACAAACCATTCCCGACGAGAATTCAGGAGGTCTTGCGCGCTCATCGCTTTCTTACCCGCAGGTTGTAACGAGAGCAGGTTCAGGATGCCATCACCAGTCGCAACCTGAATGCCTTGTTTATTGGCTTCAAGGATCGTTCCTGGTGCAGCGTTGGTTGCCGTATCAATGACCGACGCTTTCCAGACTTTAACCGGTTGTCCTTCAATTTCCAGCCAGCTCATTGGCCATGGGTTGAAAGCGCGAATGCAGCGTTCAAGCTGCGCTGCCGAAAGCGACCAGTCAATACGCGCTTCTTCTTTACTCAACTTCTCGGCGTAAGTGACAAGAGTTTCGTCCTGAACTTCTGGTTTCGCCGTGCCGTCTGCCAGTTGTTTCAACGTGGTGATAAGCCCTTGTGGGCCAAGCTCTGCCAGCTTGTCGTACAGCGTACCACTGGTATCTTCTGCAGTAATCGGGCAGGAGAGCTTATAGAGCATGTCACCGGTGTCTAAACCAACATCCATTTGCATAATGGTCACACCAGTTTCTGCATCACCCGCCCATAGTGAGCGTTGGATTGGTGCAGCACCGCGCCAGCGTGGCAGCAGTGAACCATGAACGTTGATACAGCCAAGACGCGGCATCTCCAGCACAGCTTTAGGCAGAATTAAACCATAGGCGACGACGACCATAACATCAGCCTGCAGATCGGCGACCAGTTGCTGGTTTTCTTGTGGACGCAGGGAAACAGGTTGAAAAACGGGCAGACCTTTTTCCTCAGCCAGAACTTTAATCGGGCTGGGCATCAGTTTTTTACCGCGTCCTGCCGGTCGGTCTGGCTGGGTGAACACGCCAACGACGTTATGACCAGAAGACAACAGCGCGTCGAGATGACGCGCTGCAAAGTCAGGTGTACCCGCAAAAATAATACGTAGTGATTCTGACACGTTAGTTCTTATCCTTAAGCCCGGGCTTTCAGACGATCCAGTTTTTCAACTTTCTGACGAATACGTTGTTGTTTCAGCGGTGACAGATAATCCATAAACAGTTTGCCGACCAGGTGATCCATCTCATGCTGAATACAGATGGCTAACAGACCATCTGCCTCCAGTTCAAATGGTTTACCGTCGCGGTCCAGGGCGCGAATTTTAACTTTCTCTGCGCGTGGCACTAAAGCACGTTGTTCAGGGATCGACAGGCAACCTTCTTCAATGCCTGTTTCGCCGCTTTTTTCTAAAAGCTCCGGATTGATTAACACCAGCCGTTCGTCACGGTTTTCCGAAACATCAATAACAATGATACGTTGATGGATATCAACCTGGGTTGCCGCCAGGCCAATACCTTCTTCTGCATACATCGTCTCGAACATATCATCGACGATACGCTGAATTTCTGCATTCACTTCTTCTACCGGTTTAGCAACTTTGCGAAGCCGCTCGTCCGGAATATGTAACACTTGCAAAACTGACATAAATCTCCAGAGATGTGTTCAGGAGTTAGAAAGATTATTTCTTCTATTCTAGACAAATCCCCCTCTGATTGACAGCATCACTGACCAATCGCAAAGATTGCTAAGGCTGCTTATGGCAGGGAGATAAGGATGGTCGATACAGAAATTTGGCTGCGTTTAATGAGTATCAGCAGCTTGTACGGCGATGATATGGTCCGTATAGCTCACTGGCTGGCAAAACAGTCGCATATTGATGCGGTTGTATTGCAGCAAACTGGGCTTACATTGCGGCAGGCACAACGCTTTCTTTCATTTCCGCGAAAGAGTATCGAAAGCTCACTTTGTTGGTTGGAGCAACCCAACCATCATTTAATCCCTGCGGACAGCGAATTTTATCCTCCTCAACTTCAGGCGACGACAGATTACCCCGGCGCACTGTTTGTTGAAGGAGAACTGCACGCGCTGCATTCATTTCAGCTTGCCATAGTGGGGAGTCGGGCGCATTCATGGTATGGCGAGCGATGGGGACGATTATTTTGCGAAACTCTGGCGACGCGTGGAGTGACAATTACAAGTGGACTGGCGCGTGGAATCGATGGTGTGGCGCATAAAGCGGCCTTACAGGTAAATGGCGTCAGCATTGCTGTATTGGGGAATGGACTTAATACCATTCATCCCCGCCGCCATGCCCGACTGGCTGCCAGTTTGCTTGAACATGGCGGAGCTCTCGTCTCGGAATTTCCCCTCGATGTTCCACCCCTTGCTTACAATTTCCCACGAAGAAATCGCATTATCAGTGGTCTAAGTAAAGGTGTACTGGTGGTGGAAGCGGCTTTGCGCAGTGGTTCGCTAGTGACAGCACGTTGTGCGCTTGAGCAGGGGCGTGAAGTTTTTGCCTTGCCAGGTCCAATAGGGAATCCGGGAAGCGAAGGGCCTCACTGGTTAATAAAACAAGGTGCGATTCTTGTGACGGAACCGGAAGAAATTCTGGAAAACTTGCAATTTGGATTGCACTGGTTGCCAGACGCCCCTGAAAATTCATTTTATTCACCAGATCAGCAAGACGTGGCATTGCCATTTCCTGAGCTCCTGGCTAACGTAGGAGATGAGGTAACACCTGTTGACGTCGTCGCTGAACGTGCCGGCCAACCTGTGCCAGAGGTAGTTACTCAACTACTCGAACTGGAGTTAGCAGGATGGATCGCAGCTGTACCCGGCGGCTATGTCCGATTGAGGAGGGCATGCCATGTTCGACGTACTAATGTATTTGTTTGAAACCTATATTCACACAGAAGCTGAGTTGCGTGTGGATCAAGACAAACTTGAACAGGATCTTACCGACGCAGGATTTGATCGAGAAGATATCTACAATGCCCTGCTTTGGCTGGAAAAGCTTGCGGATTATCAGGAAGGACTGGCAGAACCGATGCAACTGGCCTCTGATCCACTCTCCATGCGTATTTATACCCCTGAGGAGTGTGAAAGACTGGATGCCAGCTGTCGTGGTTTTCTGCTTTTCCTTGAGCAGATTCAGGTGCTCAACCTTGAAACTCGTGAAATGGTGATAGAGCGAGTGCTCGCGCTGGATAACGCAGAGTTCGAACTGGATGATCTGAAATGGGTAATCCTGATGGTGTTGTTCAATATTCCGGGCTGCGAAAATGCGTACCAGCAAATGGAAGAATTACTCTTTGAAGTGAATGAAGGTATGCTGCATTAATCATTTCTTTAATTCAGCATAAGTTGTTATGGCGAAATCAGCACTGTTCACGGTGCGTAATAATGAGTCCTGCCCAAAGTGCGGGGCTGAACTGGTTATTCGATCCGGGAAACACGGTCCGTTTCTTGGATGCTCACAGTATCCGGCGTGTGACTACGTCCGTCCTCTGAAATCTTCAGCGGATGGACATATTGTCAAAGTTCTGGAGGGGCAGGTTTGCCCTGCATGTGGCGCAAATCTGGTATTACGCCAGGGACGCTTTGGTATGTTTATTGGTTGCAGTAACTACCCTGAATGCGAACATACCGAACTTATCGATAAACCGGACGAAACAGCAATTACATGCCCCCAATGCCGGACGGGCCATCTGGTCCAGCGCCGCTCCCGTTATGGCAAAACATTTCACTCCTGTGATCGCTACCCGGAGTGTCAATTTGCCATTAACTTCAAACCCATAGCTGGAGAATGCCCTGAGTGTCATTATCCACTACTCATCGAAAAGAAAACCGCGCAGGGTGTAAAACACTTTTGTGCCAGTAAACAATGTGGAAAGCCGGTTTCGGCGGAATAATAACGTGAATAATAACCTGCAAGGAGACGCTATCGCAGCTGCGATAGATGTCCTCAATGAAGAACGTGTCATCGCCTATCCAACGGAAGCCGTTTTCGGTGTCGGGTGCGATCCTGATAGCGAAACAGCAGTGATGCGACTGTTGGAGTTAAAACAGCGTCCGGTTGATAAGGGGCTGATTTTAATCGCGGCAAATTACGAGCAGCTTAAACCCTATATTGATGACACCATGCTGACTGATGCGCAGCGTGAAACCATTTTTTCCCGCTGGCCAGGTCCTGTCACCTTTGTCTTTCCCGCGCCTGCGACAACACCGCGCTGGTTGACGGGCCGCTTTGATTCGCTTGCTGTACGAGTCACCGACCATCCGTTGGTGGTTGCTTTGTGCCAGGCTTATGGTAAACCGCTGGTTTCTACCAGTGCCAACTTGAGTGGATTGCCACCTTGTCGAACAGTAGACGAAGTTCGCGCACAATTTGGCGCGGCGTTCCCGGTTGTGCCTGGTGAAACGGGGGGGCGTTTAAATCCTTCAGAAATCCGCGATGCCCTGACGGGTGAACTGTTTCGACAGGGGTAACATAATGGAAACCTATGCTGTTTTTGGTAATCCGATAGCCCACAGCAAATCGCCATTCATTCATCAGCAATTTGCTCAGCAACTGAATATTGAACATCCCTATGGGCGCGTGTTGGCACCCATCAATGATTTCATCAACACACTGAACGCTTTCTTTCGTGCTGGTGGTAAAGGTGCGAATGTGACGGTGCCTTTTAAAGAAGAGGCTTTTGCCAGAGCGGATGAGCTTACTGAACGGGCAGCGTTGGCTGGTGCTGTTAATACCCTCAAGCGGTTAGAAGATGGACGCCTGCTGGGTGACAATACCGATGGTATAGGTTTGTTAAGCGATCTGGAACGTCTGTCTTTTATCCGTCCTGGTTTACGTATTCTGCTCATCGGCGCTGGTGGAGCATCTCGCGGCGTACTACTGCCACTTCTTTCCCTGGACTGTGCGGTGACAATCACTAATCGGACGGTATCCCGCGCGGAAGAGTTGGCTAAATTGTTTGCGCACACTGGCAGTATTCAGGCGTTGGGTATGGACGAACTGGAAGGTCATGAGTTTGATCTCATTATTAATGCAACATCCAGTGGCATCAGTGGTGATATTCCGGCGATCCCGTCATCGCTCATTCATCCAGGCATTTATTGCTATGACATGTTCTATCAGAAAGGAAAAACTCCTTTTCTGGCATGGTGTGAGCAGCGAGGCTCAAAGCGTAATGCTGATGGTTTAGGAATGCTGGTGGCACAGGCGGCTCATGCCTTTCTTCTCTGGCACGGTGTTCTGCCTGACGTAGAACCAGTTATAAAGCAATTGCAGGAGGAATTGTCCGCGTGAATCAGGCCATCCAGTTTCCGGACAGAGAAGAGTGGGACGAGAATAAAAAATGTGTATGTTTTCCCGCTCTCGTGAATGGCATGCAACTGACATGTGCGATCTCTGGCGAGAGTCTGGCGTATCGTTTTACTGGAGATACGCCAGAACAGTGGTTAGCGAGTTTTCGTCAGCATCGCTGGGATCTGGAAGAAGAAGCGGAAAACTTAATTCAGGAACAAAGTGAAGATGATCAAGGCTGGGTCTGGTTACCCTGATCCAGATATTCGTCCTTCCATTTCACGTAATTATTCGCGGAATAGCGTAACCCAGCCTTCTCTTCATCACTTAACGGGCGGATCTGTTTGACGGGGCTACCGAGATACAGATATCCGCTCTCCAGCCGTTTATTTTGTGGGACCAGACTACCCGCACCAATCATCACATCATCTTCTACTATTGCGCCATCAAGTAAAATTGAGCCCATCCCAACCAAAACTCGATTGCCAATGGTGCAGCCGTGGAGCATCACCTTGTGACCAACAGTGACATCTTCGCCAATGGTTAATGGGTTGCCATCTGGGTTGTAGCGGGGAGGAAGGGAGTAAAGTTAATACCTTTGCTCATTGACGTTACCCGCAGAAGAAGCACCGGCTAACTCCGTGCCAGCAGCCGCGGTAATACGGAGGGTGCAAGCGTTAATCGGAATTACTGGGCGTAAAGCGCACGCAGGCGGTTTGTTAAGTCAGATGTGAAATCCCCGGGCTCAACCTGGGAACTGCATCTGATACTGGCAAGCTTGAGTCTCGTAGAGGGGGGTAGAATTCCAGGTGTAGCGGTGAAATGCGTAGAGATCTGGAGGAATACCGGTGGCGAAGGCGGCCCCCTGGACGAAGACTGACGCTCAGGTGCGAAAGCGTGGGGAGCAAACAGGATTAGATACCCTGGTAGTCCACGCCGTAAACGATGTCGACTTGGAGGTTGTGCCCTTGAGGCGTGGCTTCCGGAGCTAACGCGTTAAGTCGACCGCCTGGGGAGTACGGCCGCAAGGTTAAAACTCAAATGAATTGACGGGGGCCCGCACAAGCGGTGGAGCATGTGGTTTAATTCGATGCAACGCGAAGAACCTTACCTGGTCTTGACATCCACAGAACTTTCCAGAGATGGATTGGTGCCTTCGGGAACTGTGAGACAGGTGCTGCATGGCTGTCGTCAGCTCGTGTTGTGAAATGTTGGGTTAAGTCCCGCAACGAGCGCAACCCTTATCCTTTGTTGCCAGCGGTCCGGCCGGGAACTCAAAGGAGACTGCCAGTGATAAACTGGAGGAAGGTGGGGATGACGTCAAGTCATCATGGCCCTTACGACCAGGGCTACACACGTGCTACAATGGCGCATACAAAGAGAAGCGACCTCGCGAGAGCAAGCGGACCTCATAAAGTGCGTCGTAGTCCGGATTGGAGTCTGCAACTCGACTCCATGAAGTCGGAATCGCTAGTAATCGTGGATCAGAATGCCACGGTGAATACGTTCCCGGGCCTTGTACACACCGCCCGTCACACCATGGGAGTGGGTTGCAAAAGAAGTAGGTAGCTTAACCTTCGGGAGGGCGCTTACCACTTTGTGATTCATGACTGGGGTGAAGTCGTAACAAGGTAACCGTAGGGGAACCTGCGGTTGGATCACCTCCTTACCTTAAAGAAGCGTACTTTGCAGTGCTCACACAGATTGTCTGATGAAAATGAGCAGTAAAACCTCTACAGGCTTGTAGCTCAGGTGGTTAGAGCGCACCCCTGATAAGGGTGAGGTCGGTGGTTCAAGTCCACTCAGGCCTACCAAATTTGCACGGCAAATTTGAAGAGGTTTTAACTACATGTTATGGGGCTATAGCTCAGCTGGGAGAGCGCCTGCTTTGCACGCAGGAGGTCTGCGGTTCGATCCCGCATAGCTCCACCATCTCTGTAGTGATTAAATAAAAAATACTTCAGAGTGTACCTGCAAAGGTTCACTGCGAAGTTTTGCTCTTTAAAAATCTGGATCAAGCTGAAAATTGAAACACTGAACAACGAGAGTTGTTCGTGAGTCTCTCAAATTTTCGCAACACGATGATGAATCGAAAGAAACATCTTCGGGTTGTGAGGTTAAGCGACTAAGCGTACACGGTGGATGCCCTGGCAGTCAGAGGCGATGAAGGACGTGCTAATCTGCGATAAGCGTCGGTAAGGTGATATGAACCGTTATAACCGGCGATTTCCGAATGGGGAAACCCAGTGTGATTCGTCACACTATCATTAACTGAATCCATAGGTTAATGAGGCGAACCGGGGGAACTGAAACATCTAAGTACCCCGAGGAAAAGAAATCAACCGAGATTCCCCCAGTAGCGGCGAGCGAACGGGGAGCAGCCCAGAGCCTGAATCAGTGTGTGTGTTAGTGGAAGCGTCTGGAAAGGCGCGCGATACAGGGTGACAGCCCCGTACACAAAAATGCACATGCTGTGAGCTCGATGAGTAGGGCGGGACACGTGGTATCCTGTCTGAATATGGGGGGACCATCCTCCAAGGCTAAATACTCCTGACTGACCGATAGTGAACCAGTACCGTGAGGGAAAGGCGAAAAGAACCCCGGCGAGGGGAGTGAAAAAGAACCTGAAACCGTGTACGTACAAGCAGTGGGAGCACGCTTAGGCGTGTGACTGCGTACCTTTTGTATAATGGGTCAGCGACTTATATTCTGTAGCAAGGTTAACCGAATAGGGGAGCCGAAGGGAAACCGAGTCTTAACTGGGCGTTAAGTTGCAGGGTATAGACCCGAAACCCGGTGATCTAGCCATGGGCAGGTTGAAGGTTGGGTAACACTAACTGGAGGACCGAACCGACTAATGTTGAAAAATTAGCGGATGACTTGTGGCTGGGGGTGAAAGGCCAATCAAACCGGGAGATAGCTGGTTCTCCCCGAAAGCTATTTAGGTAGCGCCTCGTGAATTCATCTCCGGGGGTAGAGCACTGTTTCGGCAAGGGGGTCATCCCGACTTACCAACCCGATGCAAACTGCGAATACCGGAGAATGTTATCACGGGAGACACACGGCGGGTGCTAACGTCCGTCGTGAAGAGGGAAACAACCCAGACCGCCAGCTAAGGTCCCAAAGTCATGGTTAAGTGGGAAACGATGTGGGAAGGCCCAGACAGCCAGGATGTTGGCTTAGAAGCAGCCATCATTTAAAGAAAGCGTAATAGCTCACTGGTCGAGTCGGCCTGCGCGGAAGATGTAACGGGGCTAAACCATGCACCGAAGCTGCGGCAGCGACGCTGATGCGTTGTTGGGTAGGGGAGCGTTCTGTAAGCCTGCGAAGGTGTGCTGTGAGGCATGCTGGAGGTATCAGAAGTGCGAATGCTGACATAAGTAACGATAAAGCGGGTGAAAAGCCCGCTCGCCGGAAGACCAAGGGTTCCTGTCCAACGTTAATCGGGGCAGGGTGAGTCGACCCCTAAGGCGAGGCCGAAAGGCGTAGTCGATGGGAAACAGGTTAATATTCCTGTACTTGGTGTTACTGCGAAGGGGGGACGGAGAAGGCTATGTTGGCCGGGCGACGGTTGTCCCGGTTTAAGCGTGTAGGCTGGTTTTCCAGGCAAATCCGGAAAATCAAGGCTGAGGCGTGATGACGAGGCACTACGGTGCTGAAGCAACAAATGCCCTGCTTCCAGGAAAAGCCTCTAAGCATCAGGTAACATCAAATCGTACCCCAAACCGACACAGGTGGTCAGGTAGAGAATACCAAGGCGCTTGAGAGAACTCGGGTGAAGGAACTAGGCAAAATGGTGCCGTAACTTCGGGAGAAGGCACGCTGATATGTAGGTGAAGTCCCTCGCGGATGGAGCTGAAATCAGTCGAAGATACCAGCTGGCTGCAACTGTTTATTAAAAACACAGCACTGTGCAAACACGAAAGTGGACGTATACGGTGTGACGCCTGCCCGGTGCCGGAAGGTTAATTGATGGGGTTAGCGCAAGCGAAGCTCTTGATCGAAGCCCCGGTAAACGGCGGCCGTAACTATAACGGTCCTAAGGTAGCGAAATTCCTTGTCGGGTAAGTTCCGACCTGCACGAATGGCGTAATGATGGCCAGGCTGTCTCCACCCGAGACTCAGTGAAATTGAACTCGCTGTGAAGATGCAGTGTACCCGCGGCAAGACGGAAAGACCCCGTGAACCTTTACTATAGCTTGACACTGAACATTGAGCCTTGATGTGTAGGATAGGTGGGAGGCTTTGAAGTGTGGACGCCAGTCTGCATGGAGCCGACCTTGAAATACCACCCTTTAATGTTTGATGTTCTAACGTGGACCCGTAATCCGGGTTGCGGACAGTGTCTGGTGGGTAGTTTGACTGGGGCGGTCTCCTCCTAAAGAGTAACGGAGGAGCACGAAGGTTGGCTAATCCTGGTCGGACATCAGGAGGTTAGTGCAATGGCATAAGCCAGCTTGACTGCGAGCGTGACGGCGCGAGCAGGTGCGAAAGCAGGTCATAGTGATCCGGTGGTTCTGAATGGAAGGGCCATCGCTCAACGGATAAAAGGTACTCCGGGGATAACAGGCTGATACCGCCCAAGAGTTCATATCGACGGCGGTGTTTGGCACCTCGATGTCGGCTCATCACATCCTGGGGCTGAAGTAGGTCCCAAGGGTATGGCTGTTCGCCATTTAAAGTGGTACGCGAGCTGGGTTTAGAACGTCGTGAGACAGTTCGGTCCCTATCTGCCGTGGGCGCTGGAGAATTGAGGGGGGCTGCTCCTAGTACGAGAGGACCGGAGTGGACGCATCACTGGTGTTCGGGTTGTCATGCCAATGGCACTGCCCGGTAGCTAAATGCGGAAGAGATAAGTGCTGAAAGCATCTAAGCACGAAACTTGCCCCGAGATGAGTTCTCCCTGACTCCTTGAGAGTCCTGAAGGAACGTTGAAGACGACGACGTTGATAGGCCGGGTGTGTAAGCGCAGCGATGCGTTGAGCTAACCGGTACTAATGAACCGTGAGGCTTAACCTTACAACGCCGAAGATGTTTTGGCGGATGAGAGAAGATTTTCAGCCTGATACAGATTAAATCAGAACGCAGAAGCGGTCTGATAAAACAGAATTTGCCTGGCGGCCTTAGCGCGGTGGTCCCACCTGACCCCATGCCGAACTCAGAAGTGAAACGCCGTAGCGCCGATGGTAGTGTGGGGTCTCCCCATGCGAGAGTAGGGAACTGCCAGGCATCAAA